>Ga0101941_1000002_pt1 | contig 1614677 bp, 1419 predicted proteins | sample DewCreD2012metaG_3_FD_75242 | JGI IMG/M metagenome (GOLD analysis project Ga0101941, IMG submission 75242) | Hot spring sediment bacterial and archeal communities from British Columbia, Canada, to study Microbial Dark Matter (Phase II) - Dewar... ... | reverse complement strand
GGCGGCGTGGGCATGAACGCCGTCCAGGGCGCCGCCCTCGCCGGCGCCTCCAAGGTCATCGCCGTCGATATCGTCCCCTGGAAGCTCGAAGCCGCCCAGGAGTTCGGCGCAACCCACACCATCAACGCCCAGTACGAGGACCCCGTCCAGCGCATCCTCGACCTCACCAACGGCGTCGGCGCCGATAAGACCATCGTCACAATCGGCCACGTCGAGCCCGAGCACATCGGCATCGCCTACCGCGCTACCCGTAAGTCGGGGCGCACAGTTGTGGTGGGGCTTACTCCGCAAAACACCGAGTGGATGAAAGTCCCACCAGCAGATCTCGTGCTCCTTGGGAAGGAGGTCGTCGGAACCCTCTACGGCCACGTCAATCCCCGCGTTGACTTCCCCTACCTCCTCCAGCTCTACCGCGCCGGCCGCCTCAAGCTCGACGAATTGGTCACCAAGACCTACCGCCTCGATGAGATCAACCAGGGCTACGCCGACCTCCTGGAAGGACGTGTGATCCGCGGTGTCATCCTCTTCGACTAACCGACATCTCGTGGTCGGTTCTTTCCTAATCCTCCTACCGAGCTCCACTGGGCAGTCGCCCAGTGGAGCTCCCTGTTGTCGGGCAGGGGTCGGCTCGACTGACTACCCCGTCGGCAGTGCATCGCTCAGAGGTCAGGGGCGACTCATCGGCCAGGGTAGCTCGACCAACCCACTCCCAGATGTCGGGACCAGCCAGCGTGGTCACCGTCGTACGCGGCGAACGAGCCCACGACACCCCTGTTGCTTGACCCCAGTCTGGTACCTCCCGGTACGCGCGCCGCGCGCTACACCGACGTCCTCACGAAACGATCGCGCGACGGTTTGGACTGCACCAGCGCCGCAGTCGCGCTGTCTCCCGATGGTCGCCCTCAAGGCTGTCGCACGTCATGTACAACCATTATGGCAACTTGTTGACGCGGTGCCCGTGTGCCACCGCATTCAGCTGCCGGTGCAGCCGGTGTCGCTGCTGCGTCGGGATTACTAAGCATTTTGTCGATGCAGGAGGAGCAATGGCGAGCACTCGTGAATGGTTTGAGTCGGTCGCTGAGGCTCAACGTCGTGCGAAGAAGCGACTTCCCCCGTCAGTCTACGCAGCCATCCTCGCGGGGAGTGAGCGCGGGGTCACCCTGAGCGACAATGTTGCGGCCTTCGCCGAACTCGGCTTCATCCCGCGTGTCGCCGCCGCACCCACACAGCGTCATCTTGCGACGACGGTCCTCGGGTTCGAGATTTCCCTCCCGGTGCTCATCTCGCCGACCGGTGTGCAGGCGATCCACCCGGATGCCGAGGTCGCTGTCGCTCGTGCCGCAGCCGCAGCCGGCACGATCATGATCCTCAGTTCGTTTGCCAGTAAGCCGCTGGAAGAGGTCGTCGCTGCCAATCCGCGTACCTTCTTCCAGATCTATTGGCTGGGTACACGCGATCGCATCCGCGCCATCCTGGAACGCGCCAAGGCTGCCGGTGCTAAGGGGATTGTCGTCACGCTCGATTGGTCCTTTGCCACTCGCCGCGATTGGGGTAGCCCCTTCATTCCCGACCGCCTCACGCTCCGCAATATGCTCAAGCTCGCTCCCGAAGCCCTGTCCCGTCCCGGTTGGCTCTGGGAGTACCTCAAGCGCAGGAAGTTGCCCGATCTCACCGTGCCGAACCTCGCGCTTCCGGGGCAGCGACCGCCTACTTTCTTCGAGGCGTACTTCGAATGGATGCAGACACCGCCCCCAACCTGGTCCGACATCGCTTGGCTGCGCGAGCAGTGGGACGGTCCTTTCATCCTGAAAGGTATCCTGCATCCAGACGACGCTCGGCGTGCAGCCGAGATCGGCGCAGACGCCATTTCCGTGTCTAACCACGGTGGGAACAACCTCGACGGTGCACCGGCCTCGATTCGCGTCCTCCCCACGATCGTCGAGGCCGTTGGCGACCGCCTCGAGATTCTCCTGGATGGCGGCATCCGCCGCGGGAGCGATGTCGTCAAAGCGCTTGCTCTGGGGGCGCGTGCTGTCCTGATCGGTCGCGCCTACCTTTGGGGGCTCGCCGCCAACGGAGAAGCCGGTGTCCGCAACGTGCTGGAACTGCTCCGCAGTGGTATCGACGAGACCCTTCTCGGCATCGGCAAGTCTTCCATCCATGAACTCTGCCCAAGCGACCTCGTGATCCCACCCGGCTTCATCGCCGGCCCAGCAAGTTCCGTCGCCCACTGGCGCTGCCGGGAGCCGAGCGCCCACCCGCTCCCTGTCTAATGAGCCCCGGTCCCCCACTCGGGGCCGGGGCTCGCCCCCTCCCTCTCCACACAAGCACCCGCTTTCTCGTCTCTCTGCTCTAATGGGGCACTGCTTTAGGCTCCAAACTCGTCCGAAAAGCCGTGATCCGGAGCCCCCCACCCTGTTGCATCGTCTCTACGATGACCAGAAACACTGCAGCACCTTGTCGGCCCGGTCATACCAGCACCGACTCATCAGCTCCTTACCCATGAGCGGATGATGACGACCTCGACGAGACAGAAGCCGAGGCTGTCTCCGCAGAAGAGAGTCTGGCAGAGGTTCTTCGTTGCGTCCCACGAACTCAACAGGATGCGAGCGCAGAGCCAAGAACTAGACCAACACGCGAGAACAACCAACCGAGCGCTTGCCCCCATCTTCAGGCCCAAACCGGAATGATTGGTCTACGCCGGTGAACATCCACCGCGGGGCCAACGCCCATCTCGCCGCTGCAGTGGGAATCACGCAGAACGATCCCGTTGTTCCGTTATTATGAACACTTCCATTGACGACACTTCAGAACTGATGTTACCGTACGCCTAGTATAGAACGTGACCGTGCTCACCTGCTGCGCCGAACCAGCCGCGCTCGTGGGGGCAGAAAGGGGGCCTCGGTGAAGACCCGCGCAGCCGTTCTCTGGGGGCCGACACAACACTTCGAGATTGAGGAACTCGAACTCGACGAGCCCAAGCAAGGCGAGCTCCTGATTAAGCTCGTCGCAACTGGTCTCTGCCACTCCGACTGGTACTTTGCAACCGGTGACAGCCCGGGTCGATACCCGATCGTTGCTGGCCATGAAGGAGCCGGTATCGTCGAGAAGGTCGGCCCCGGTGTGACCGACTTCCAGCCGGGGGACCACGTCATCTTGACTTTCATCCCGCCTTGCGGCAAGTGCCGGTGGTGCTTGAGCGGGATCCCCGTCCTCTGCGATCGCGGCGCGAACGTGACGCTCGGGGCCCAACTTGACGGCACCTTCCGTCTCCACACCAAGGACGGCCAGGACGTCGGCCAGTTCGCGATGATCGGTTGTTTCAGCGAGTGGACAGTCGCGCCGACCGACGCCGTCGTCAAGATCGATCCCGACATCCCACTCGACAAGGCCTGCCTCGTCGCCTGCGCTGTCCCGACCGGAGCTGGCGCTGCGATGTTCCGCGGTGGCGTCCGTCCCGGTGATACGGTCGCTGTGATCGGGGTCGGCGGCGTGGGCATGAACGCGGTGCAGGGTGCAGTCCTCGCCGGCGCAGTCCGAGTGATTGCTGTTGACCGAGTTGCGTGGAAGCTGGAAAAGGCCAAGGAATTCGGCGCCACACACACCATTGATGCCACGCGCGAGGATGTCTATCAGCGTATCATGGAGATTACCAACGGTGTCGGTTGCGACAAGGTGCTCCTCACCCTCGACCACGTTAAGCCGGAGCACGTGGGCCTCGCAACCCAAGTCACGCGCAAGGCCGGTCGCACCGTCATCGTTGGCGCCTCCGGCCGCGGCATGGACCACATCGATGTGACCCCCCGTGAGTTCATGCTCCTCGCCAAGGAGATCGTGGGAACCATCTACGGACATTCCAATCCAAAGGTCGATATCCCGCGCTTCCTTGAACTCTATCGGATGGGCAAACTCAAGCTCGACGAACTCGTCACGAAGACCTATAAGCTCGAGCAGATCAACGAGGGATATCGCGACGTCGTCGAAGGACGCGTTATCCGCGGCGTGCTGCTCTTCGATCACTGAGCACGCTGCCTGACACTGGCGGATCGCGTAGCAATCTCCGCCAGCTTCCAACCATGCACACTCCTCGCGAGGTGACCCGGCCCTCGATCGGGGTGGCTCGGATATCCGAGTTGCCCCGATCTTTTTGCCTGCCATGACAGACACCGACTCGATTGCTCCCGAGATGCGCTCCGTCATCATCCACGCCGTCACAGGGACCAAGCCGACAGCAGCATGCACGATCTTCATCGTTCGCCCGTGATCCCATCCACGAGTGATATCGCGATCCAAGGCAGCACGTTGATCCCTCCCGACATGTATGCCTGTATTGCCTTCAGGAATATCGCCACCGGAACGTGTCTCAGCGTGCATGCTCGTCGCGGCTAGCAAACTTGTGCGATGAACTCGTTACGTTCTGAAAAAGAACTGATTACCGACATCCACCTCACCAGCAGTACCCTTCGACACAGTGTCCGGACTATGAGGGGGTTCACTATGGCTTGGAAATGAACCGGGGTGCGATCATCGCGCCACACTCCGATTGTGAGAAACGACAGGCAATGGAAGAAAGGACGTCCCAACATGTTCGAACGCCTCACTCACCGGCTTCTCCTTTTCACACTCGCCGTTCTCCTTGCGGTCACGCTCGTGAGTCCACGGGTGACCAACGCCGCAAACGATACGATTCCATGTCGTGAATTTCCTGAAACGGGCTATCAGATCTGCCACGGCTTCCTCGCTTTCTGGAACGACTTCGGTGGCTTACCCATCTTTGGCTATCCGATGAGCAACGAAATGACTGAAGAGGGCACCGTCGTCCAGTACTTCGAGCGTGCCCGCTTCGAATGGCACCCGAACGCTGCTCCTTCTCAGCACGACATCCTCTTGGGGCGGATCGGCGCTGAATATTCTGCCGGCTGGAGCTCCTTACCGGCGTTCCAGCCGACCGAGCCCCGATCTGATGCACGCTTCTTTCCGGCGACCGGTCACAATGTTTCTGGTGCTTTCCAATCCTTCTGGGAGGAATCCGGTGGTGTATCTCTCTTCGGCTATCCGCTGAGCGAGGCATTTCTTGACCACGGCATAACGGTCCAATACTTTGAGCGCGCCCGGTTCGAACTCCATCCCGGGGCAGCACCGGAGCGCCAGGACGTGATGCTTGGTTTGCTCGGTGCAGAACTACTCCGCGCACGCTCATTGGAGACGCTCGCGAGCAGTCTCCATAATCCCCGGGGCATCGCGGTGGCATCGGACGGCACAATCTATGTCGCCGAAGCAGGAAATGGTGGTTCTGGTCCTTGTCTCGCCGGGCCAGAGGGCAACCAGATTTGCTTCGGTACATCAGGTGCAGTCGTGCGCATCGCGGGTTCGTCCGTCGAACGGATCGTGACAGGGCTTCCCTCGCTTGCCGCTCCTGACGGCAGCTTTGCGCTCGGCCCGCAAGACGTCGCGCTCGGTATCGATGGCACGCTTTACGTTACCGTCGGTCTCGGTGCTGATCCAGCAATGCGCGCCGAGCTTCCGAGTGACGGCCAATATCTGGGGCAACTGCTGCGTATCACCCCCGATGGTGACATTACTCCTCTTGCCGACCTTGCCGCCTATGAAACGGCCAATGATCCAGACGGCCTGGGGCCTGACAGCAATCCCTTCGCTCTCCTTGTCGACGGTGATCAACTGATTGTCGTCGATGCAGGGGCCAACACCTTGTTGGCAGTCACCGCAAGCGGTGAGATCTCTACACTTGCGGTCTTCCCAACGCTTATGGCCCCGGCACCACCGTTCCTGAATCTCCCGCCGGGCACGGAGATACCGGCGCAGCCTGTCCCGACCAGCATCGTCAAGGGGGCCGACGAGGCGTATTATGTCAGCGAGCTGACCGGCTTCCCCTTCCCGGCGGGACGAGCACGCTTGTGGCGGGTCATCCCTGGGCAGGCGCCCGAAATCGCCGCGACCGGGTTCACCAACATGATCGACCTGGCAACCGATCCCCACGGGAACCTGATCGTCCTGGAAATCACCGCCCACGGTCTTCTTGCAGCTCAGGAAGGCCTCGTCGAGGGCGCACTTGGGGAACTCGCTCCAGACGGCACCTACACGCCACTGCTGCTGACCGGGCTGGTCATGCCGACCGCCTTCGCCTTCGCTCCCGATGGCTCTCTCATCGTTACCCAGAACAGCACCAGTGGAAACGACGCGCAGCTCGTCCGTGTACGTCGCTAAGCCCGTGAACTTGTTAGGGATCTGGCAGGGGACGGTGAAGCACCGTCCCCTGCCAGGCCGCCTCTTAGCGACGCCCCTTTACCTGCGCCCAGTACTCCTGCGCCACGCGACTCAGCGGTACGGGAGCCACAGTTGCTCGTACTTCGAACGGCCGGTGCCGCTCGATCCACGGCTGGCTCCGCTCCCCACCGTCGCTTTCGCCCCATACCACGACCACCTCGGTCCCCGGTGTAGCTTCTTCCTCTTGCACCAGGCCAAGCGAAACGACTCGCCGCTCGGTTGCGAGATATCCGGTCCACTGCGAGATCCCGATCGTTTCTCCTCGCAGGTTTCGCACTTGGTCGTACTTCCACACTGCATATTGGGCCACAGGCAGGTCAAGGTATTTTGCTGGTGTACCGTCGTCAAAAAGTGCCGCACGCATCAGGGCCAACACGTCATCGGTATTCCAGACCAGCGTCACCTTTCGGCGCCGCGGTCGCTCGCGCAGTTGCTCGAGGGCTGGTCGGCCCACGAACTCGTGGTCGAACTTGATAATCCGCTCATACCCGAGTTCGTAAGGGGTTACATAGTAGTCCTCAATGTTCGGCGAATAGAAGCTCCCACCAAGCGCCCGGGTGGCTTCGGCCGAGGTCGCGGGGAGCCACTCCCGGTACGGCCGGAGCTCCTCGCCGGTATAGATGGCTGGCAAGGGAGCAGCGAACCACCCGGACTCCAACGCATTCGTGAAGTACGCAAGTGGCCCCAGTCGCCGCAGACCGAACCGCTTCCCAGCTTCCACCAGCGCGTCAAGGACCGTCTCGCGGTCCTCCCACGGCCCGGAGAGTTCGAACCCCGGCGAACCGGTCATACTGTGTCGCATTACCCACACCGGGCGACCAGCAATTGGTAGCTCAACGAAGTTGAAGAACTTGATCTCTGGGATCGGCCCACCGATCAGTGTTTCGAGCAAGGGTGTCGCGTTCGGCCCTTCTATCTCGAAGCGATACACTGTCCGTCGTCCAGACGGATTCAACGCAAAGAGCGGGTCTTCCTCGATTGTGACATCAAAGCCACCTGTCACTGCGTTGTACTTGATCCAGTTCATCGTCATATCGGCACCAACAAGGAGCATGGTTTCTGGTTCGATACAGTACAGGATGGCGTCTCCGATGATGTGCCCGCTTGGCGCACAGGCCACGAATTGCTTGGCTTTCCCCGGCCCAAACGTCTTGAAACTATTGACGCCAAGCGACTCCAGCAGCCGCACCGCGTCGCGCCCCCGCACCCAGAGGTTCACCATGTGGAACGACTGGTCGGAGAGCCCCACCGACTCCCACCAGGACCGCTGCTCGTCGCGCCAATTTGTGAACTCGGGCAAGACATGGGGTGATGGTTGGAGCAAGGTGATAAAGGGGGTCAGTGCGCTTTTCTGGTTCCCAAAGAGGTAATCCACGATATTCGGCACAGAGTCGATGAGATGCTGCAACGACCGGAACTCCTGTGCAGCAGCCATCGCTTGCCCCCTCTTCGTACGTCAGGCCAAAGATGCTCCCGGTCGTCCGCCGATGTGGTGGTCCACGGGCTGCCATAGGATGCTCATCCTCTAGACGCAACGCCTCCTGCCAAGCGACGCACTGAGCAAAAGCACCTCCCGGTCAGCCTGCGCGCCTTGGCCCGCTCTCCCCCACTATCACTCTCTCCTGTGTCCTACAGAGTCTTCAGGTTATAGCTTAACTCAATCCGGCGAACCGCACAACCGGTTCCTTCCTGTCCTTGCCCCGGCGCGGCATTAGCTAGCCCTGGGTGCCCGCGCCGCCACACGCGTTCGACCAGCTGCAGAGCACCGACTCCGAAGAGAGTCCTCACCCAGTGAAGGAAGCCGTTGGGTGTGCTCCTTCGGGGCGCAAGACCGGTGCTGCGAATAACACGTCCGAGTGGGTCGGTCGAGGAGATCGGCACGCTCCTTCGATGAGGTGAATCGGGCGAGAGATTGCTCACAGGAGATCGTCGGCAGCAGACCGGACAGAATCCCCCCACCCTTGACAATCACCCCGCTCTCCCCTCACACTCCCTGCGTTGTTGTGGAGTGGGATGGAGTCCGACCATGGCCACCGAACGCACCAGCGACCAGTGGTTCACGATCCTCCGCACGAGCGCAGAACTCCGCTTCGGTTCTGAGCGCGCCGCTGCCCTCACGGACGAACTCCGTGCCATGGCCGAGGCCGTCGCTCGTGTCCTCAGTGAACCGCTCAACTTCCATGCTGAGTCACCGGTCGATTTCCCGATCGAAAGGGTTGACCGCTCATGACTGCGCTGATCCAGCTTTCCGTTCGCGAGATCCCGCTCCGTATCCGCCAACGAGAACTGAGCGCCACCGAACTCGTCCAAGCACTCCTCGAGTGGATCGATCGCACCGATCCCACTCTCCAGGCCTGGGCCGAGATCGATCGCGATGGCGCACTCCGCGAGGCCGAGCGGCTTGATCGACTCGCGACCCGCGGTACCGTCCTCCCGCTCCACGGTGTTCCCGTTGGCCTCAAGGATGTGATCGATGTCGCTGGCCTACCGACCCGTGCCGGCTTCGCACCCTTGTCTGATCGCCCCGCTCAGGCAGATGCGACGATCGTCGCGCGCCTGCGCGAACTCGGTGCAGTTGTCCTTGGCAAGACCCACACCACCCAGCTCGCGTTCGCTGATCCGGCACCGACACGCAACCCCTGGAACCCGGAACGCACCCCCGGTGGCTCCAGTTCCGGATCGGGCGCGGCTGTCGCTGCCCGCCAAGTCCCCCTTGCCGTCGGAACACAGACCGCCGGCTCTGTGCTTCGTCCCGCGGCCTACTGCGGCGTCGTCGGTTTCAAGCCGAGCCTCGGCTGGCTTCCTCTTGACGGCGTGATCCCCCTCGCCTGGACACTCGACCACCTCGGTCTCTTTGTCCGCTCGGTGGAAGACGCAGCCTACGTCTACGTCGCGCTCTGCGCTCATCAACGTCTTGAGCTTCCGCTCCTGACTGAGCCACCGCGTCTCCTCCTCCTGGTCGATTTCCTCGAACTCGCTGAGCCTGAGGTGGCCGAGCACCTCCTTGACGTGGCCCGTCGCTTCCGCGAGGCCGGCGCTCGTGTTGAGGAGCGGCGTCTGCCGGTCGATGTGGGACTCCTCCTCGCTGTCCATCACGTCATCATGCTCGCCGAAATGGGTGCGCTCCACCAGCAGATGCTTGAGCGCCACCCAGACGCCTACGGTCCGCGCCTGCGTTCCGCGGTCGAGGTGGGCCAGCTTATCCCGTCGGGCGCGCTCCTGCATGCGCGTCGTCTCCGCCGGCGCTTGGGAGCACTGCTCGACACCTTCCTCGCCCAGGCCGACGCGGCCCTGCTTCCCACTGCCTCTGGTCCGGCGCCAGGCCGTGAAACAACCGGTGACCGTCGCTTCCAAGCTGTCTGGACACTCCTGGGAACGCCGGCTATCTCCGTCCCCAGCGGATTGACACGCGACGGACTACCCCTCGCCACGCAACTCGTCGCTCGCTACGGCCATGACCGCCATCTCCTCCACGTCGCTGCCTGGTGCGAGCGCATCCTTCCTGGCCTTCCACCGCCACCACTCACCTAACCCAAACAGCTTGGGCGGCCCTTGACAGATTCGGCAAGATATCGCAGCGTTTTGGGACTCAGCTGACCGTCACGAACGGAGCCAGACAATGGGCGTCCTCACGCGACCAGAAATTCTTCGGCTCATTGAGGCAGGCGAGATCGTCATTGAACCCTTCGACCCCTCACAGGTCGGTCCGGCCTCGATCGATCTCCACCTCGGCCGTGAGTTCCGCCTCTTCCGCCATGCCCGCGAAATTCTCCACGTGACCGAGGACACTGATCACCGTGAGGTCACCGAGCTCGTCACCGTTGATGATCACCTGCTCCTCCTCCCGGGCCAAGCAGTACTCGGCATCACCGAAGAACGACTCACGTTGCCTGACTACATCTGTGGCTGGATTCAGGGACGCAGCCGGTTTGCCCGTGTCGGGCTCATGGTGCATGTGACCGCCAACTTCATCCAGCCGGGCATGGTTCGTACGCGCCAGGTGCTGGAGATGAACAACGCTGGCCCCATCCCGCTTGCCATTCGTCCGGGAATTCGCATCTGCCAGATCATCCTCGAAGAATGTGTCGGCCGTGCCCGCTATACCGGGCGCTTCCAGGGCCAGGAGCATCCCTGAGGTATCACACAGCACCCTCAGGCGGAGAGCAGTGCCGTTCACCATTCTCCACTTTGCTCGTGGCGCGGCCCGGAGATGGCCTGCACCGTCGTTGGTTCCCAAATGCACGAGTGCGGCAGAGGCTCTTCCGGTCAGCGTGCGCCGAAGAGTTCCGCTGGTGACAGCAATCCATCGCGCGGCGGCACTCCTCACCGCACAATTGTTCTTCGCACGTCTCGGAGCGCTGCCTCGAGTTCCGCAGCCGTGACGAGGGCCAGATCCCCACGCACCGTGAGCTTCAAGGCGGCTAAGGCCGTTCCGTAGCGCATCGCCCGCTCAAGATCGCCGTCATCCACATAACCATGCAGAAAACCGGCAGCAAACGCGTCTCCTGCTCCTACCCGGTCGATAACCGTGGCAGGCAGTGCTCCGATCTTGACCAGGTTCCCATCGCGCGTCAGGGCAATGGCTCCGCCGTCGCCCAGTGTCACCACCGTCACCGCTGCACCAAACCGCTCTGCCAGGCCAGCCACAATCTGCTCTGGTGCCCCGTCGAAGCCCCACAGCGTTCGCGCGTCCCCCTCACCACACAACAGGACCGTTGCCTGGGCGCAGAACGGCGCGAGAGCCTGTGCCGCTTCCTCACTACTCCACAGCCGACTCCGATAATTCACGTCGAACGAAATGGGTACGCCCAACGCCCGAGCTCGCAGCAGGAGCTTCCAAGCAATTTGCTGGCATCCCTCACTTAAGGCCGGTGTGATCCCAGTCAGGTGGAGCCAGCGAGTCTCTGCGGTCCACTCGACGGGAAATATCTCAGGATCGACAGAGGCTATTGCCGATCCGGCTCGGTCGTAGAGCACCATTGTTGGGCGCGGCGGTATCCCAGTGTCGAGGAAGTACACGCCCACGCGTCCCCGCTCGACCCACTGAACCAGTGACGTGTCCACCCCATGCCAGGCAAGTTCCCGTGCGATCCGCTCTCCCAAGGGATTCCGCGGCAACACGGATGCCCACGCCGTCCGACGACCAAGCCGGGCCAGCGCCACCAGCACGTTCGCTTCCGCACCACCGATCCCCACGTCGAGTCGGGTCGTTGTCTCGAGTCGCTCCCCCACCGGCACGGCGAGGCGGATCATCGTTTCCCCAAAACTCGCCACGTCCCAGCGCACGTCTACCCCTCTCACAGGTACTCCACGAGCTCCAGGAGGGAGTGCACCGTGAAGTGCGGCTGCTTCCCTAGCGCATCCAGCTTCGTATTCCCCCGATTCACCCAGCAGACCTGAAAGCCGAACCGGAGCGCACCCGCCACATCGAACCCATTCGCCGAGCAAAACATGATTCGCTCCGGCGGTACTACGAGCGCCGCCGGCGCAAGCGCGTAGACCGCGGGCGAGGGTTTGTAACGACGCACCGCATCCACACTCAAGACCACCTCGAACAGCGTATCGAGTTCGGCGTGCTGGAGGAGCGACTCGAGCATCGCTGGACTCCCGTTAGAGAGAACAGCCAGGCGCTGCCCACGCTCGCGCAAGAGTTCCAATGCCCCCCGCACTTCTGGGAACGGGTCGAGTTCCAGCCACCCGTGCAACAGGTGCTCCCGCTCCTCCGGCATCAGTTCCAGCTCGAGCTGCGCACAGACGGCGTCGAGTGCTTCCTCCGTCACTTTCCAAAAGTCGACGTACTCTCCGAGGATTGTCCGGAGGAAGCTCTGTTCCAGTTGCTTCGTCCTCCAGTGGTCGAGGAGAGGCAGATCACCAACAATCGCCCGCGCCCGCTCCGCCAGCCGCCCAAATCCGAACAGTGTCCCATACACGTCCAAGACGACTGCTTCAATCACTCGCTCAGCCAAACGCCACCCTCCGCACCATGCGTTGAGTCGAATCGTAGGCCCTTGTGCCGCTCAACGCAACTGTTCAGACAGCAAGCGCACTGTGCACACTCCTCTCGCTCACTGACTATCCGTCACACCTGGGGCGAGGATCTGTGGACGCGCCAGGAGGGACAATGCACAGCCGTCACGGTCGAAGGCGCGTCCACCAGTTCGCCGTCCCTGCTGCTCCACCGGCCATCACCACGCCAGTCCACCACCCCGCCTCACGCTTCCTGCGACTGCACGTCTTCTTGCCTCTTCCCCATCTGATGCACAGGACTCCAACCCAGGCCACACTATGCGTGACCGTATACCCACCTCCAGTGGAACACTGGCCATCGTCACTCATCCCCGCTCGGCACCACTTGCTCTCGCCGTCTACCCCGCCCACATGAGGTTGTGAGCAACCGCCTCACCGTCACCCTCCTCGACACACATCCGCACCTGCGTGCACCGCTTGCTCGTTGGTACTCTGGAGGAGCGATCACGGGAGGGTCGCCGGTGTGGAAGCAAGCCCTTGTCGTCCTTGCAGCAGTCACGGCGCTCGTTGCAGCCCTGCCGGTTCGTGAGGCCAGCACCCCACCCTTCGCCAGCCCTGCCTTTGAGCAACTTTGGCTCAAGCAGCAGAACGGGCAACTCGACCTTTGGGGGCAAACACCGCTTGCCTGGCGTATCGAGCCCTACACTGATGCTCCCGCCGGCCGCCGCCTCGTCCAGTATTTCGACCGCGGTCGCATGGAACTCACCGCCCAGGCCGGGTCCTCCCGCACCCTGGTCACGCAAGGTCGCCTCGCCTGGGAACTCACCACCGGCCAGATCGCGCTCGGCAGTGACCTCGTCGCTCGCCGCCCTCCACCAGATCTCCCCATCGACGGCGGCTCACCCGACCCCCGCGTTCCCACCTATGCCGCGCTCGCGCGCCTTGTCGCAACGCCCGCAAGCGACCGCACAACGACCAACCGGCCACTTGAGGAGTGGCTCACCGCTGATGGCACACTCCACACTGACTCTCCACCGGCCCCAGTGCGTCCCGGTCGTTTCGTCTCAGCGACCGGCCACAACCTACCAGACGTGACCGTCGCGCTTTTCGATCGTTCCCCGCTCGGACCAGACGCCTGGGTCGAAACGTTCGGATATCCCATCAGCGAACCGGTATGGGCCTATTACCGGCGCGGCACAACAGCGCTCCCGTCCCTGATCCAAGTCTTCGAGCGCCGCATCCTCGTCTATACCCCCTCTCTCCCCACCGACCAGCGCTTCACCATCGCCAATACTGGTCGCCATTACTACCGCTGGCGCTATGGTGTCGATCCCGCCAAGCCTTGGCCGTCCCCGCTTCCGGGCGCCGAATTGCCTCTCACTGTTCCCCAGGACTTCCGCGCCGGGCTCTTCCTTGAGGGTGTGCGTGATCCGGTTGACCTCGCGCTCGCTCCGGATGGTAACGTCCTCATCCTCACTGCCGGCGGTTCCCTTCTCCTTGTCACCGCCGAGGATGCTGAGGGACGCGCTGCACGCCTGACAACCTTCGCCTCCGGCTTCATCAACCCACGAGGACTCGCTACCGCTGGCCCATGGGTCTACGTCGCCGACGACCGCGGCCTCACCCGCCTCCGCGACGACGACGGCGATGGCATTGCCGACCGGACACAACTCCTCCCGCTTGGCCTTCATCCACTCCCCGGTCCTGCTGGAGCCCCCGTCGCCGACCAGCGTGGCCGTGTCTACCTAGCGACAACCACGAGAGAGTCACCAACGTCAGCATTGGTGTTGGTCATCCAGGACGACCGAGCTTTCCCCCTCGTTCCTGCTCCCTCCGGGCTCGTTCGTCTCTTCACCTGGGGCGAACTCCTCTTCGCTGTCGTCGACTCCGGCGACAGCCACACTCGGGTGGAACGTCTAGACCTGACCACCGGTACCGCAAGTCGACGCCCATTCCTCGAACTTCCGATCGGTTTCACTCCCCTCGGTGGCCTGGCCTATACCGCCCAACTCTGGGCTGACCCGATCCCCGGGACGCTCTTCTTCTGGGGCACCCGCGACACGGTCGGCGCCCTCCTGCGTGCCGTCCCTCGCGCCGATGGGGAAGGTGCCGACCTGTTCCCCTTCTTGAGTGGCCTTGTGCACCCTGTCTCGATGACGGTCGGCCTCGACGGAACGCTTTACGTCGCCGATGCGGGCACCGGCCGCGTCGTCAAGCTCATCCCGAGCCTGCGCGCCCCACAGTGACCCTCACGCCAGGTCACTCGGCCCACCGTTCGGTTTGCCCGCGCCCAGTTCTTTCGCCCGCCGGTAGGCCGCCCAGACTGCCCGCGCGATGACTGTCCGCAGTCCGCCCCGCTCCATCTCGTAGAGCGCTGCTGCCGATGTCCCACCGGGCGTCGTGACCATGTTCCGCAGTTCCGCTGGGTGCTTTCCGGTCTCCCGCGCAAACAGTACCGAGCCCAAGATCGTCTGCTGCACGAGCTGCTCCGCCACGCTCCGCGAGAATCCCAGGTGAACACCCGCGTCGATCAGTGCCTCCATGATCAAAAAGACGTAGGCTGGCCCCGTCCCGCTCAACGCCGTCGCCATATCGACAAAGTCTTCGTTGTCGACTCGGATCGCCAGCCCCATCGCCTCCAAGACGGCCCGCACGAGCCGCTCGTCCTCCGCGGTCACTGCTGGTGCGGGGCACCACACGGTCGCCCCATAGCCGATCTGTGCCGGCGTGTTCGGCATTGAGCGCACTACTCGCTCGTGTCGCAACCCCTCCTGCAGTCGCTGGAGTGTCGCCCCCGCCACAATCGAGAGCACCACTTGCTCCGGCGCCAGTCGTCCAGCCAGATCGCGCATCGCCGCATCCAGCGTCTGCGGCTTCACCGAGAGCACAACCAGATCCGCCCCCGCGGCCGCCACCACGTTGTCCGCCGTCGTCTCCATCCCCAGCCGAGCCAGGAGCTCCTGCCGTCGTCGTGCGTTCGGTTCACCGCCCGTCAGCTGGTGCACACTCACCAGCCCAGCACGCAACAGCGCCGCTGCCATCGCCTCCGCCATCACGCCGCAGCCGATAAAGGCAATCCGCTTCCCGCTCAGCGGCGACTGCTGCAGCCCAGCCGGCCGACCTGGCAACTCTGCTCGCCCTCCGCTCGCCCTCACTCCTCTTCTTCCTCCTCGAGCTCAAGTTCCTCGTACGGACTCTCCTCGATGAACGCCTCAACAAACTCCACCAGCCGGTTGAGCGCCGTCTCGACGATCTCTTCGCCGAACTCGACCGATGCCGCGCGCGCATCCCCAAGCGCCCCGTTTGCCGTAATCTCGTCGAACGAGGACGCCACGTGCACCGGACCCCACCACGAGGCATGCGGATAGGCCTGCTCGAGCAGCTCACCCGCCGCCAGCGCCTCCTCTCGTACTGCCCACGGCGCCAAGTACAAAAGCTGGCTTGTCTCACTCTCGCAGGCGTGTCCGATGACCTCTGAGACCTTCCCACGTTGTACGACGTCGTTCGCCAGCTCCGTGATTGACACCCATGCCGCCAGCACGTCCAACTCTCGCCGCAGCCGCTGCACGAGGAGCTCCAGCGCCGGACGATTCCCACCATGACCATTGACGAACAAGAACCGCTCGAAGCCGTGCTCGGCTAGGCTCTCTACTACTTCGTAGAGCACCTGCATGAACGTCTCGCCCGACAGCGTGATCGTCCCAGGGAAAGCCATGTGGTGAGGTGAAACCCCGAACGGCATCACCGGTACCACCAGCACTTCCGGATACAGCCGCTCCGCCAACCGCAGACTGAACTCGTACGCCCGCACCGCGTCTGTCGCGAATGTGGCGTGCGGCCCGTGTTGCTCCGTCGCTCCGACCGGAATCACGACTAGCCGAATCTCGGCCATCGCCGCCTCAAGCTCCGGCCAGGTCATCTCCCACAGCACGTACCGTTCCTGCGCGTCCATCGTTCCCGTATCCTTCCTCTGCCGCCCCAACTGGCGGCACGCAACCAACAGCATCGCATCGTAGCACACGGGGATCAGTCGCTATGTCCTCTCCCCACTCCTATTCTCCCATCGCTGACTATGCGCTCATCGGCGACGGACGCACCGGAGCCCTCGTCTCCCGCCGGGGATCCATCGACTGGCTCTGCCTCCCACGCTTTGACTCCGATCTGGTTTTCTCCCGGCTCCTCGATGCGAACCTCGGTGGCTCCTGGGTTATTACTCCCCAGGACATCCAGTCCATCCGTCGCACCTACCGCCCCCACACCAACGTCCTCGACACCGAGTTCACCACCGCGACTGGCCAGCTCCGCCTGACCGACTTCTTCCCTGCACTCACCGAGCAACAGAAACGTCACTATCCCATCTCGCAAACCCTTCTGCTCCGTCGGCTCCGCTGCACTGCGGGACGCGTCTCGGTCAACGTGGCCATCCGCCTCCGTCCCCGCTTCGGCCGCTGGACGCCCGAGCTCCGGCGCTTTGCCCAGCACTGGTACCAGTACGGCTGGGGACACAGTGCAGCCGTGCTCTACGCTAGTGTCCCCCTGGAACAATACGGGAGTCTTCTCCGCCGTACCTTCGTCCTCGAGGCTGGTCAGTCCGCCGACTTCGCCCTCGCGTATGCTGACGAGGCACCAGTCGAGCTCCCGGTTCCTCTCCTCTTCGATACCTTTGAACGGCTGACTGTCGACTACTGGGTCAGCTGGGCAATCCGCTGTGCCTACACCGGCCCCTACCGCGCTGCAGTCGAACGCAGTGCCCTTACCCTCAAGCTCCTCACCTTTGCTCCTTCTGGCGCGATCGTTGCGGCTCCTACCACCTCACTCCCCGAGTGGCCAGGCGGTCCGCGCAACTGGGACTACCGCTATTGCTGGCTCCGCGATGCCGCCTTCACCATCCGCTCCCTACTGGGCCTGGGCTACCACGAGGAAGCCAACGCATTCCTCGACTGGATCCTCTACGCCACCCGCCTCACTCAACCGGAGCTCCGCGTTGTCTATACCCTCTACGGCGACCCGCACATCCCGGAACAGGCCCTTGTTGACCTTGACGGCTATCGCGGCAGTCGCCCCGTCCGCCGAGGGAACGGTGCTTCCCGGCAGTTCCAGCTCGACGTCTATGGCGAAGTGATTGATGCCTTCGCCCGCTATCGCCTCTTCGGCCGCCCACTCGACCGCGACGACTACCGTTTCCTCCGCGGCCTCGCTGATGTCATCCTCCGTCGCTGGCACGAGCCGGATGACGGCATCTGGGAAGTCCGCTCTGGCCGCGCCCAGCACGTCCACTCAAAGATCATGGCGCTCGTCGGGCTCCGCCATCTCGAGCGTCTCGCCACCCTCGACCGCGTGCGACTACCGCTTGACCGCTACCGCCGTGTCGCTGCCGAACTCGAGCGCTGGCTTATCACTTACGGCGTCGACCCGACCCGCAACGCCTTTGTCGCCGTCCCGAACGGTGGGCCCGATGCCGCCCTGCTCTGGGTGGCACTCCAGGATGCCTTTCTCGCTCCTGACCACCCGTGGGTCATCGGCACAGTTGAGACAATTGTTCGCGAACTGGCGCATGGCGACCTCCTCTACCGCTACCGGCGACCGGATGGCCTTGCCAGTCCAGAAGGAGCGTTCGTCATCTGCTCCTTCTGGCTCGTTGAGGCCTTGGCCCGTATCGGTCGCCTCGACGAGGCACACCGACGCTTCGAGCAGCTGCTGGCCCGCGCCAACGATGTCGGACTCTACGCCGAGGAGATCGACCCCGAAACCGGTGAGCACCTTGGTAACTTCCCCCAGGCCTTCAGCCATATCGGCCTCATCAGCGCCGCACTCGCCCTCGAGGAAGCTACCCAACGCTTGTCAGCGCCCCGCCTCGCCGCGAGCTGATTCACCGGCTGAGCAGAAATCCAAGCACCGCGCCGTAGAAGACATGCCCAAGAATCGTCGCCGCTGCTGTTCGCCGCCCGTAGTTCAGCCCTGCTAGGCCGGGAGGCTGCAAGTGTCGCGTCGGATCCGGCCCCGTCCGCTCACTCGCCATGCGAGGGTGCACCCCCGGTAGGCCAGGCAAGACCACCAGGAGAACAAAGAGCGCATGCCAGAGCCCCAAGACTGCGCCCAACCACCACCGAGCTCCACCCAACAGCGAGAAAAGGCCCGCATAGATGAACGCGAGTGGCCAGCCAACAAGAAGATGCAGAAGCACTCCAAGTAGCTTGGCCCGTTCGCGGTCACCAGTGAGCCACAACCCCAGGATGAGCGGTAAGTCCATCCGCGTCAGCCCGGCAAGTTGGCTGCCCCGCAACACCACCGTCAACACGATCGTGCCGACCAAACCTGCGAGGAGAATTCGTGCCAACTCCTGCATCGTCACCTCGACTGTTCCCGCGTGCTATCCTCACATTCCGCGCACAAAGGCTGCGCGGAGGAGTACCGTTATGCCCTTCGTCATGGAGCTCCAGCCTGAAGGATTCGTTCCCGCTGTCCGCTGCGACCACTGCGGCGACAGCGTCACCGCCGAAACTGGCCTTATCTTGTGGAGCATCGACTCCCCTCTCGCCATCGGCGGTGCACCGGTCTTTGTCGTCTGCGACCAGGACTGCGCCGACGCTCTTGCAGCCCGCTATCCGGAGTCCCAGTTGGCCGCAATCGCCCTCGATGCCTACCTCGTGACCCTTGTCGAGGACTCCTTGGAAATCGACGCCGACGCTGTCCGTGAGCGCGAGGAACTTGCCTGGGCAATCGAGCGCACCCGTGATGAAGTCGACCAAGCGCTCGACTAACGCCCTACCGCCGCACGACGCGTCGGACAGCGAGCGCCGCCAGCGCCACGAGGAACCGTGCACCGATCCCGGCATAGACCAGTGCCCGTACCGGCCAGGGCTGCCGCGGCGCGTAGTGCCGCCGGTAGAAGAGCGCCATCGCCCGGTAGAACTCCCAGAGGACACGCGGATCTCTCCGCCCCCACGATCCTCCTTTCAGGTGCAGCGCCTGGGCCGCTGGCTCGTACCGTACCCGCCACCCCCGCGCCTTGATGCGGTAGGCCCAGTCCAGATCCTCGCCATACATGAAATACGCCTCGTCTAAAAGCCCAGTCTCGGCAATCGCCGAGAGCCGCACCAGCATGCAGGCCCCACTGACTGCATCGACGTCTGCCGGTGTGTCTGGGTCAAGAAACGTCAAGTTGTACCGCGCGAGCCATCGACTCCGCGGGAACAAGGTCGCGAGCCCCGTCAGCTTCCAGAAGGCCGATCCCGGAGTCGGAAAACTTCTCCGGCACGCCAGGTCCAATCGACCATCCTGCAAGACCAGCTTCGGTCCAGCGATCGCGACGCCCGGGTCGTCGTCCAACACCGCCACTAACCGCTGGATTGTGTCCGGCTCGACAAAGCAATCGGAATTCAACAGCAGCACAGCGTGTTCGCCACGAACGCGCTCAGGGACAAGTGCCAGCACGCGCCGCAACGCCACATTGTTCGCCCGCGCGAAGCCGATGTTGCGCCCTGCTTCGAGCAACAGCACCTCGGGAAACCGCTCCCGCAAGAGTGCCACCGAGCCGTCGCGCGACCCGTTGTCGACCACGATGACCGTACAGGGGCGATCAAGGCTGCTCGCTCGCAATGCCTCGAGACACCGCTCCAGCAGCCCCGCGGTGTTGTAGTTGACCACCACGACCCAGACACCGCGTGGTGCGTCCGCCGTCACACTGGCTGGCTGGAACACCCGCTCACCAGTGATCACGCCAGGTGAGGTAGTGCTGTCCCACATTCCCCATCTCCACCTGCCAACCGGGCGCATTGCTCGGCGTATAGGTCAGACAACGCCGCTCGAAGCATTGTACGAGCACGTCCCGGAACACACCTCCTACTTTCACTGTTGCCCAGTATGGCTCGGTGATCGGAAACCCTGTCGCGAAGAAGGTCGGCTCGAAGAGTCGCCCCTCCGTCGCCTGGCCATCCCCCCAGACGACCCCCTCGCTCTGGAGGAATGCCCAGAACACATCAGCCACCGTGTGGTTCGTCTCCGGGATCAGCACTGCCGCATACACCCCGCCCGGGCCGTCTTCCGTTACTCTCCCATCCCGATGCATCCGCCAGCGGATCTCCGCTCCCACCGGCAGTGGCGGCGCCGTCAGGAAGTCCCGGAATGTCGCGTATGTCGGGCCGGATGGATCGTCTAGGTCACCAGCCACTGGAATCATCGCCGGTTCCCGCTCCTCAAACACCGCGTCCCCCACCTGCACCTGCCCAGTAATCAGTTCCTTTGCTAAAAGCCCATTCGTCACATACCAGCGGGTATCACGGCTCCCCGAGAGCGCTGTCACCTCCATCCGCGCTTTGTCCCAGTACAGCACTGCCCGACGCCCACCCGGCGCATCGCGGTACTCCTCGATGGTCACCCGCAGTGGCTGCGGTCCCCACGTCCAACTCCGCGCCGCCAGTCCTGCCGCTACCGGCCGGTCTTCCCGCTCCCACGTCCGCCGCCAGGCACTGAACACGACCGGTTGGTAGGCTGCTGGCTCCCAGGCTACCCAGCCGAGCCTCTCCACTGTTTCCATGTGTCCGGTCGCTGGCTCGACGATGACCAGCACGGGCGGCTTTCCTGGCGAGTTCCGGACGAAGGCAAGACGCTCCCCCTCTGGCCCCACTGCAACCAGAATCCCCGGATCTGTCGCCGCGACCGTTCGCGCCCCTGTGACCAGGTCCACGCGCGTCACGACCGTCGGGAAACTCCTACTCGCGTAGAGAAAACGCGCCAGTGGATCCAGCCAGAGATACACCCGCGGTAGCTGCACGCTCGGGTATCCGACCGGAAGGTCGTCCAACCGCCGCGTTCCTCCTGTCACCAGATTCAGCAGAACGACGTCGTCTCCGCCTCCGGCCACATCCAGAAAACCTAGCCACTGCCCGTCCGCTGAGGTGAGCAGTGGCCCGCGGCACGTCTCAGCATATCCGTCCCAGAGCACACCACTCGTTCCACTCGTCGGGTCGGCCCACCGGAGTCGTGCGTCGCTCGCACCCGTATATACCAGCTGCGGCTGCTCAGCATCTCCCCGCCGGGCGATCCACGCCACGTCCCCGATCCCTCGCCCGAGAATCGTCACCGCTCCGGTCGCACGTGCAATCCATCCCACCTCGACCACCGGGCAGGACGAATAGTCTGGCTCACCCGTCGGCTTGGTGAAGGCCAACCAGCGACCATCCAACGACCAAACGAGCCTGTTCGCTCCCACCGCGACCCGCCGCACCAGCTCACCCTCGCGGGTCGCAATCACCACCTCGTCCCCATCGCGCCATGCCAGCCACCGCCCATCCGCCGACCACGCGGGATCCCTACCGGGAGCAAGCACCCACGCGCGTGGCGGCGAACCGGTTGTCGCAATCCCCACCACCGGCACTCCGTTCTGTAGTCCCGTGAAGGCAAGTCGGCCACCCTCTGGTGACCACACCACTTCGGTCACGGGCATTCCCTGTACGAGCGCGGTGCGCACCCTCCCATCCCCGTTGACCAGCACCAGCGCCCGGTCGCGATCGATCCCGGCGAGCGACCACCACACCGGTGTCGCCTCTTGTGCTGAGGCACCGAGCGGTACCGTCACAGTGAGGACGATAAACATCAGCAGAGCGCTCCGCGCACCCCGCATGCTCTTCCCCTTCCCAGGAGCAGCGCACCCGCCGCTCGCATCGTATCCTAGCCGCTCGCACTACCCTCCGAGCACGCCGGTCGAGGTTCGGCTGGTTTACCGTCCCTTATCTGCCGCGGCATCCCTCCTAGTCACCCTGCTGGACATCTGTCTACACAAGGCACGCCTCGTTCCTTGCAAGGCTTGGGTAGAAGAAAAATCACCAGGGCGGCGAGGAGGTCAGCCTTGTTCACTCTGGTTGCCAGGAACCTAATGGAGCTTGGACAGCGCGAGCAGATCAGCGGCCACACCTCCAACGGCCGCCCCACTCCTACCCTAACGAGGATTCTGCATGCGACTGGTAAACAAACCGGATCCGCTCGTTGAGGTGGATTCCCCGCTCCGCGCCGTTGGCGAAGCGCGATCCCCGCACCACGATGTTCCAGTGGTTCGGCGCATGTGCCCCGTCGAACCCCACCACCTCACCGACGATCTCCCCCTCCATCCGGCACTCCATCCCAACCGCAATCACCCCACCCCGTGCAAACCGCACGAATCCAAGGTACGCAGCCCGTGCCACCCGCTTCCCTGGTGCCGCTGCCGACTCGTCCGTTACGCACACCTCGGCAATCGACCCGTCCGGAAATGCCCGCGAGCCGTACGGCTCCAACGCTAGATCCCGGTTGGGAAAGCTCACCCCCAGCACCGCAACGAATTCCCCCTCCATTTCCTCAACCGCCACGAATGGCCGCTCCGGTACCAGTCCGCGTGCGTACGGCTCTTGACTCATCGCTTTACCCTCTCACACTCTCTGTATCACTGTGCAGCCGGTCTCTCCTGTCGACCGCTCTTCGAGCTCGGTGCCCGCACCTCTCGGCAGACATCCGACGCAGGCAGCATACCAGCACCACTTCCGCAGTCATCGAGGCTACCGATCTGCTCTGTCCCCACCGAGCGCTGAGCCAGCGAAAACACGTTTCGCCAACGGGACCAGCAAGGTGCCACGTTCCCGCCCACCCCTCACCAGGTCGAGCAGCCCCAGCATCAGCGGTGTGACGCCAAGCGCGCTTCTTGCTCTATCCGTTCTGCTACATTCACCCACGACACGAGCGGTATCACCGCTTGTCTTGTTCTGCAGCAGTGATCCCCTGAAGCGCCGCTTTCGCTTGAACCAGACGCGTGCAATCCAGCGCCTAGCGGCCACATCCGCCTCGTCCGTGCCTGAGATCGCGAAGTGCTCAGGTGAGTGCGATCGATCATCTCACGGCCGACCAACGAGCGGGCGCGATTCATTGCGCTCCTACTCGGTCTCCCTGCTGCCTCCTGAGACGCTCCCCCGTCGTATCATGGGTGGGGCCGTGCTCTGCTCTCTGGCACGCGACAACACCAAACCGAACGCGCTCCTTCACGAACTCTTGTCGCAGTGCCCGAGAGGGCACGCGAAAAGCCACAAGTCCACGGCGCATCGCCGCAACCGGTCGGTGGAGCTCAGCCACAATCGCCTCTCGCAGCAACGGGGAAGCGCTGCGACCGCGGGACGTCGTGGGAGACGCGCCGGTCATCCACGTGGGAAGGGGGAGACCCACCATGTTCGGCAATGCACGCCACGTGCTCCATGTCTGGGATTACCATCATGGCCAGGCCACCCGCATCGTTGTCGCCGGATGTCCACCACTTCGCGGTCGCACCATGCGCGAGAAGCAAAACGACCTCTCCGCCCGCTACGACCATCTGCGTGCGCTCATTTGCCGAGAACCTCGCGGGCATCGCAATCTTCTCGGAGCCTTCCTCACCGAGCCGGAACATCCCACCAGCCATGCCGGCGTCATCTTCGTCCATCCCGATGGCTACTTCGATGCCTGCGGTGACTCCACCTTCAGCGTCGCTATCGCTCTCGTCGAGAGCGGCTTGGTACCGCGTACAGTCGAAGACGGCGAGCAGGAGCTCTTGCTCGACACCGTGCTCGGCACCGTCCCGGTGCGCATTAGTCTTCGGCAGGGGCGCGTCGTCGCCGCTACCATGGCCAGTGGCCCCTCCTATGCCCTTGGTGACGCCGTGCTGGAAACACACGAACTCGGCCCTGTTCCCGTCACGCTTGCCTGGGGTGGGCTCCTCTACGCCTTTGTCGACGCTACTGCGCTCGGTCTCGAGTTAGGCCCCGAACTCCCACCGAGTGCGCGCGAGCGCGTACTTGAGGTTGGCACCCTCCTGTGGCAGGCAGCTCGTGCTCAGCTTCGCGCCGATGTCCCCGGTGTCACCTCCGGTCGCCCTGTCGATCTTGTCACCCTCGTCCAGGAACTCGATGCCAACGGCTCGCCACTCCCATCCGGATCAAGCAGTCAACCGGCTGGCGCACGCGTCGCCAACTTCTACGCGCCGCGTACCATGGGGCGCACTCCGTCTGGCACCGGCACCGCAGCCCGCGTCGCGGCGCTCGTCGCCAGCAACCGTCTCCCGCTCGGTGCGAGTTACTACCACGAAAGCCCCGTCGGCCTCCGCTTCATAGCGCGTCCGCTGCGCCGCGAAGGGGATGCAATCCACAGCGAGATCAGCACCATGTCGTACTGCATGGGGATCGCCACACTCATCCTGCGGGATGATGACCCCTTCCCTACCGGCTTCGCGCTCTAGGATGCTGTCCGTTCGCCTGGAGGCTCGGGAGACACTCCCCTCAGCACTACGCAACGGACAGAGCCGGAGAGGTACTGCTCAGGAAAATGCAGGCCGTCGCGGAGACGCCGTCGTATACCGGAGCAATCCTCGCCCCAACCGGCAAGAATTCCGTGGACGAGTCACCGCCACGGACTACCACCGAGCGCATGAGCAAGCGCAACGGCGAGTGCAAGCCAACTCACAACAAGCGCAGCATCCGGAAGCACCGCTGGGAGGGCATAGGCGACGACAAGTAAAGCGGTAGCAATCGCAGCCCAGCGCCAGCGCCGGCCGAGCACGCGGCCAGCAGCGAGTGCTGCCGCAACGAGGATGGTCGCCGCAACGACCGGCTCGCTTGTCGCAGGAACCGCTGGCTGGAGCGAAAGCCCGAGACGGGCTGGCGAGAGTGGACCGGTGAGTGCCGCCAGGAGGGCAGCGGCGCCGAGCCCTGCGGCCGGAAGCCAGCTCCAACTCGCCACCATTGGGGAAAAGCGAGCAAGCAGAAGCGCGGCAAGGGCGAGTACGCTCAGTGCAGCGATCTCGCCCACTCCTTCGAATTGCTGAGCCGCAGCGAGGCCGAGCATGAGTGCGCCGGCAGCAAGCCAAGCGAGTTGGAGCCGTGGTCTCATCACCACAAAGGGAGCGCTCGCCGTCGTGAGCGCAACAGCCACGAGCACCGAGGCAACCCGCGTCGTGTCGTCTGAACGGAGAACAACCGAGAGCGCTGCGAGACCTCCAGCGAGGAAGAGCGCGAAAGCCGCCCACTGTCGGAACATCCGCCGCCGCTCTGAGACAGCCATAAGCACGGCAAGCGCGCACCAGGCAACCGGTGCGACGACTGGCTCCGGATGGCGAGCTGCACCGATAGCCAGACTGAGCGCGGCCAGGCCTGCTGTTGTCTCCCAGGGTGCGGGGACAAGCGGCTCTTGCTGCGCCGCCTGCCACAGCAGGAGCGCCAGGAGCGCGAGGCTACCCGCGACGACCGTGAGCGCGGCCGCTTGCGTTGCGGGGGCTGCGCTACGCAGGAGCCAGCCCCCGGTGCCGAGGAGAAGTCCGACGGCAACGAGCAGGACGACAGTCACGGATCGGCGGCCGGCACGAGTTGCTTGCCAGAGGAGCGGGACAAGCACCAGCCAAGGTACGGCAAGCAGCGCTGTTTCCATACTGTGCGCACGCTCCGCCCAGCCCAGGAGCAAGGGAAGTCCGGCGAACAGCGGGGCAAGCGGCAGCCACTCCCAAGCGACCGGGACATCGCGGGTGCGCAGCCGCACCCAGGCAAGCACCGTTGCGATCCCAACCGATCCAGTGATCCAGGGAAGCATCAGGTAGGCCGGAAGCATCTTCAACAGGAACGGTGTCAGAGCGACCATGGCGAGAGCGAGCCCAGCGGCGAGGAGGTAGCCTCGCCACCAGGACAACCCAAGGGCCGATATTCCGAGGAGGACGAGGCCAGCAAAGGCGGTAGTGCGGAGGAAGACGTTCGCCTGCCAGGTCGTGAGGATGCTCCAGGAAACAGCACTCGCCAGCATAAGCAGTAAGACGAGATGGGCAAGACCTGGTCGTTCGCGCTCAGTTGCTGCCAGCGTCAGGAGAAGAACGCTGGCTGCGAGTCCACTACTCAGTGCGACCCAGGTTGTGGGAAGAGGGAGAGACAACGGTGCAAGAAGTGCGACCAACGCCACCGCCTGAGCTGCTAGTGTCCCTGCACCGAAGATCAGCAGGCGCCGTCGCATGGGTGCAGGAGCTGGAGTGGAGCGTGGAATCCTCGTCGGACGGACTCCTCCGACTGGAGCCGCAACAGGAGAAGCGGATGTGGGGGGTGGTGGGGGCGGAGGAACAGGCGGCGCCTCTTCTGTGACTGGTGCGGCCGGAACACTTCGAGCAGCTCGAGCTGCTCCGTTCGGCTCCGCTGGTGGGGTCGCAGCCTGACGCGCAGCGAGTTCGGCCAGTTGCGACTCGAGCCAGCGCAACCGACGTTCCAGGTGTGCGAGCCGGTCGTCGTCAGAGGGCTTCCTACTTACGGTCGGACGCAGATGCGGATTTCCGTTTGGCGGAGGACTGGCACCGTTCGCGGCAGCCCGGATAGCTTGGAACAGTTCCTCAGGACGGCTACTCTTGACCACATAGGCACTAGCACCAGCAGCGCGCGCTGCCGCCCCATGCGTTGCAGCGTCATACATGGTAAGCATCACAATGCGGATCCCCGGGTAACGCTGGCGCAGGATTTCGGTCGTGGCGATGCCATCGAGATCCGGCATCGCGATGTCCATGAGCACAACATCCGGTGCAAGTCGGGTGACAAGCTCCACGGCCTCGCTACCCGAGCCCGCCTCACCGACGACAAGAAGATCGTCGGTCGTCGCCAGGAGCTGACACAGACCTTGTCGGAAGAGCGCGTGGTCGTCAACGACGAGAATGCGAATTGGTCGATCGGACATTGCCTGCCGTCCTGCCAGCTGCCGATAGGATCTGTCGCATCGGCAGCATCGTGTTGCAGGACAATCTTCCCATGTTCGGGCAAGTCAATGCTACTACGCGTCGGGATGCCAGGCGAGTCCGGAGACATCAGCGAGAGCAACAATCTGGCCACCACGCTGGTAGAGGCGTGGGATACGCGCGGCCAGGCTGGTGAGGATCTCGTAGGCGATTGTGCCACTAAGTTCCGCCGCGTCCCACGCAGTCATCGCGCCGTCATCCCCACGACCGAGGATAACGACCGGGTCGCCGGGCTTTGCCGCAGGGAGCTCCTCCAGGGAAATGATCGTCTGGTCCATGCAGACACGCCCAAGGATACGGCACGGAATGCCACTCACGGCAAACCAACCGCGGTTGGAGAGTGCGCGCGGGAGCCCATCAGCGTAGCCGATCGGGACAAGTCCACAGCGGAACGGGCGGTCAGCGATGAAGGTGTGACCGTAAGAGATCCCCTCGCCAGGCGCAACGGTGAAGCAGCGCGCCAGTCGAGCGCGGAGCTCCAGCGCCGGGCGGATACCGGCTGGCAAGGCGAGTCCCGGCGCCGGCGGGAGGCCGTAGTAGGCGATACCAGCGCGGACAACGCGCCGGCCGGGAAGATCGGGATCGCCGATCGCGCCGCGAAGTGCCGCAGCGCTATTCGCCTGGTGAACGACCGGTGGGTGAAGTCCTTCGTCACGCAGTCGCTCGCGGACTGCACGGAAGCGTGTCTGCTGGAGATGGAGCGTGCGACAATCCGGTGCATCGGCGGTGGCGAAGTGGGTATAGACAGCCTCGAGTTCGAGGAACGGGTCCGAGGTAATAGCACGAGCAAGTGCAATGGCTTCCTGCGGCTCGCACCCAAAGCGGTGCATGCCGGTATCAACCTCGAGGTGAAGGCGGGCCCGCCGATTTAGCTGTGCCGCGGCAGCTCGTACCGCAGCCACATCAGCAGCCGAGCCGACGGCGAGAGCGATATCGGCAGCGAGCGCCTCGCGGAGACGCGCGTGGTTTGGTGGGCCGAGGACGACAATCGGTGCGGTGATGCCGGCACGGCGGAGGATGAGTCCTTCCTCGATGCGGGCAACGCCGAGCCAGCGCGCACCACCAGCCAGCGCCGCCTGCGCCACGGGGACGAGTCCATGACCGTAGGCATTCGCCTTGAGAACAGCAAGGAGTTCCGCATCAGGCGGAAGCGCCCGCAGGAGCGCACGAGCGTTGGTCGTAAGCTGGTCGAGGTCGATGACAGCATGGAGCGCAGCCTGCGCGGCGTGGAGGCGAATATCCCAGCTGGTCGCGCAATGGCACGAAACCCCAGAGCTGGGGTCGTGTGTCGTCCCCATCCCTTCCCCCGGAGTGTCCTGGCACGAGTATATCCAACCCGGAGACAAAGGGCGTCCACGTCAGTGGCGGATCCGAACTGTCGTCGACCCCTTGCAGGACCCACTCCACGCACCTCGCAGCACGTCAGGGCCTTTCACCTCCCATCTCTCGACCCAAGTCCTTCCTTGCCCACACGGGCAGGCGCTTCCCGTGCCGATTGCGGCTGTCTCCACAGAGAAAGGTAAGGATGGTATCTCCCTGGGAAACGGTGCAGCACGTCTGCCTTGGCACGGCAGCCTCCATGCCTCTCCAGCAAGCCCAGCAGAAGCCAAACCATGCCCTGCAAGGCATCGTGCACCGCTCTTCCCCCTACGGGAACAGCTGAGAGGTACCTTCCTTGAGAGAACGTGTGGGATGAGACTAACGAGCCATCCGGTCGGCATCCCGCGCCGCCGACTGCGTCCAGCAACCACAGAAAGACGAAGACACTACTATACAGCGGTACGCCTGTTCCCGAAGGCATTCTAGGAGATCCGAAGCGCCCTCAACTGTCCAGAGTCACATCTCCGCAACATAGTCAGGCCAGATCGTCACGCTGCACTGCACCGATCAGGAGTTTCCCGGCATCATGCACAGCACGATATTGGCAAACTGTTCGCAGTGGCGAAACGCGCTAGCGCACTCGTCACGTCGTGAGCTGTACACTTTAGGAACGAAACGATGGTCTCGTCGAACACGGAGGTTAGGAGAGAACACCATGATGAGAGCAACACGAGTGACCGGTAAGCCAATCACCCACGAGCGACTCCACCAGCGCGTCGTCGAGGAACTCCTCAAGCAAATCGTCAGCGGTGCCATCCCACCCGGTACCGCACTCCCCTCCGAGCCGGAACTTGCCCGTCAGTTCGGTGTGAGTCGCATCGTGATCCGCGAAGCAATCCGCATCTTGGTTGAGAAGGGGCTGGTCGCTGTCCGGCACGGAAGCGGCATGTGGGTCCAACCGGCCGAACAGTGGAACCATCTCGATCCGATGGTGCTGTTCGAGCGGCTGCGCTCCAACCGCGATCCAAGCTGGCTGGAGGAGATTTTGGAGCTCCGGAAGATTCTCGAGCTTGCCGCGGCCGAACTCGCGGCGGTACGCCGCACACCGGAACACCTGGCTCGGCTCAACGATCTCCTCGGACGCATGCGTGCCGCAGTCGCCGATGCCGATGCCGCGACCTATGTCAGCCTCGATGTGACCTTCCATGAGGTGATCATGGAGGCAGCGGGGAACCGCCTGCTCCGCGAAGCACGCCGGCCGCTCAGCGATGTCCTCTTCAGCGGCTGGCTTATGACCACCCGAACACCGGAGCGGCTCACTCGCTCACTCCGCGGGCACGAGGACATCTACACGGCAATCGCCGCCGGCGATCCACTCGCAGCCCGCGAGGCGATGCGGCGACACGTCGAATACTTCGAGAACAATATCCGCGCTGATCTCGAACTACCGACCCGGGAAGCTGTTGGGGCCGTATCTGGCGACGGGCACCACTTTGCGAACTGACGCAACCCCACTGGCCGTGTCTTTCTACGCGGGGTGCCGGTGTACCGGCACCCCGCCCCTCCCTACCGTTCCCAGCAGGCATCAGCGCGCCGCTCCGGATGGCTGTCCCATCGACACCAATCGGAGCAGGATCTTCCCATCTCACACGGTTGCGACCGCTCGTGCCCTCGGCCACTCAGAATGCGGAGCACCGTAGTACTTGAGCGCATTCCTCATCACAACCCTGGTACACCCCGCCGAAAAGCGACAACGCGACGACGCCCCTTGGAAGCAGAACACCTTTCCGCCAGTTCACCGCGATTTGGTAAGGGCATCGCCTCTTGCTTTAGAGCAACCCTGCCTTGGCAAAGGCGAGCAGGAACAAGCCGGCGACGATACCCAGCGCGAGCACGACACCCAACAGGCGCAGGAACCACAACGGCACGGCGCCCCCTGCGCACCCCTATCAGCCAATGCCACGCTGCTCGGCGAGCTGCCGCGTCAACGACGCATGCCCAATATGTTCGCGGTTGTGCCCAATGGCATGGAGAAGCCAGCGCATGCCAGTGAACCGCCGCCCCAGCCGATCGTTCGGCGGCGTCCACTCACGCGTCAACGTGTCCGCCGTTAACCGCTCCAGGCGTGCGAGACTCTCCGCTTCAGTCTGGTCAATCAACTCGAGCAGAGCCGTATCGCTCGCTGCCTCGTAGCGAAACCAGCGCTCACGGTCACGCTCGACCGCTTCATGCACTGCCGCGGCCACGAGATAACGTTCTGCATCCAGGAGATGCCCCACCAACACGGCGAGTGAATTCATCTCCGGTCCTGGTGACCAGTTGAGGACAGCCGGGCTGAGTCCACGAACGAGCTCCCGTAGCACCTGGTGCTGCTCCCGCAAGGTCGCTGCCACCGCTTCTCGCACCGCCGTCACCAACTCGCCGCTCACCGTGTCCTCCTTTCGCGGCGCAACCGCTCCACTTCCCACCGGCCCTGCCGTTCTGCCTCTTCCTCGAGATCTTGGTAGATCGCCCGATAGCGCTCGTACCGGCCAGCATCGATCTCGCCCGCTTCGACCGCAGCGCGAACGGCACATCCTGGCTCGTCAAGATGCCGACAATCACGGTAGGCACAGGCGCCAAGATACCGCCGAAATTCCCGGTAATACTGTCCCAGCTCCTCAGGAAGCAATGCCCACAGATGCAACACCCCGATCCCCGGGGTATCGACGAGAAATGTCCGCTCGTCGAGCTGGATCAGCTCACTCGCCGTCGTTGTGTGCCTGCCACGACCAGTCGCCTCACTCACTGCACCGATCCGGAGCTCCAGCTCCGGTCGGAATGCTTTCACCAGGCTGGTCTTCCCTACTCCCGACGGCCCAGCGAGCGCGGAGAGCTTCCCCTCGAGCATCCGCCAGAGCTCTTCGAGCCCGACCCTCGTCACGACACTCGTCTCGACCACCGGATAGCCGATCGCTCGGTACGGTGCGAGTGCCGCCCGTGCTCGTCCCTCCGGATCCAGGTCAACCTTGTTCAAACAGATCACCGTCGGAAGATCTTGCGATTCAGCGACTACGAGGAAGCGATCCAACATTCCAAGGCTGAGTTCTGGCTGCGCCGCCGCGAGGACCACCACTAACTGATCGAGATTGGCCACAATCACCTGTGCCACCTCGCGGTCGCGCGCTCGCCGCACCAGCGCTCGCCGTCGCGGCGCAACCGCCTCGATCACCCCTTCGCCTGGCCCGACAATCCGCACCTCCACGCGGTCACCGACGACAACCAAGTCTTCCCGCCGCCGCTCCCGCTTTAGTGCTCCGCGCACGACACAGCGGATGACACCCTGCGATGTCCAGACATCGTAAAACGGTCCACGTACTCGAACGACGATATTCTCTGGCCACGACTCCTTCGTGTGCTCCGCCTCTTCCGCCACCAGTTCCCCCCTCGAAATCCTCATGAGCGCGATGTCTGAAGCTGCTGCTCGGCTCGGACAACCGGCGCTATCTCCTGCATTGCCGCTCGACTCGGCAGTGACTGCATCGCCAAGACCGACAGCACGCCGAAGAGCACCGTCACCACCGCCGCATGCCCGAGCACGCTGACCAAGCTCATTCGGCTCAATACCACCCAGGCCCCGGTTGCTGACTGCGCGAGCAGCAGTCCAAGCGCGAGCATGCTACTGGTCACGAGATCTGGGCGCACGCGCCGGAGTTCCGCATCTCTCCGAAGCCGTATCACGAGTGCCAAAAGGCCGAGCGTCAGAACAGCTGCACTGAGCCGATGCAGGAAGACGATCCCGGTCGCTCCACTCAGCTCCGGTACCAACCGCCCCTGACAGAGTGGCCAGTCGACACAGGCCAGGCTCGCGTTCGTGTGTCGCACGTATGCACCGAGATAGACCACCGCGTACGTGCCGAGAAGCAGCGCCCACGCACCACGCGTCACTGCACGCGGCGCACCATACGCCCGCAAGGCATGCAAGACATCACCACGTGTCAGCACCAGGGCAAGGAGAAGTGCGCTGGCAAACACTGTCAGTGAGACGCCAAAATGCACAGCCATGACCGGTGGATACCGCGGTGCCAGAACAGCCCAGGCCCCCAGCGCTGACTGCAACAGGAGCGTGCCGACTAACAACCCAGCGATGATGCGCGCCTCCCAGCGCGCGAACACCTGACGCCGCTCGAGAGCCACCAGCCCGAGCAGCACCAGCAACAGGAGCCCGCTCACCAGCGTCGCCACCCGGTGGCTGTATTCGATGATCCCTTCCGCCGTCAGCGGTGGAAATAGTCTTCCATGGCAGAGTGGCCATGACTCGCCGCACCCAAACCCTGAACCGGTCGCGGTCACTGTCGCACCGAGTAGGACCACCAGCCCCATGGCGACGGCGTTTGCCCAAGCCAGTCGCCCAACCCACCGCTCACGTCGTCTCGTCCCCATCGGAGTACTCCCTGAGTCCCTCTCAGCGATGCCCACTTGTCGGGAAGGATAACCGACTGCTGTCCGGGGCGCATCGCCCCCGGGGCCCTTCCGTCTCCCTTCTCGGAGACAAGGGTTCCGCCTTGGCGATGACGACTTGGCCCAGGCACACCGTCCACAAGTCGACGAACCGTGACTCATTGCATACGGATATCCGTATATATTAGACTCCACTGCGCAGGCCAGATATCCCGCTTGGAGGAAGCGCGCAACTCACCATGTCCGCGATTACAGCGAACGAAAAGGCGAATGAGACAACGGCGAATGTAGAGCGAGCGGGATATCCCCGCTGGTGACTCTTGACCCCAGAGGACCACCCGTCGCGCAAGGAGCATCTCGCTGATGGAAAGCAGCAGTCTCACCACGCTCGCGCACATTGCCCTCTGCGAACTCACATGCTGTTGCGGGGCCACGGTGCAGCGGCCGGATCGTCTCCTCCCCACACCCTGTGGGAACACCCTAGCCTCGTTACGTGGTTGCCTCAACCCGCAGCACGGCCATCAAGATCGTGGCTCTCTTCGGTCTCGCCGGTGGCATTACCCGCAAACTGCTCGCCCGGCTCCTCATTGGAGACGTCACGGTGGTCGTACGGCTCTTGGCGACCCTCGTCTGGCTCCGGCTTGCTGTGCTGAAGCGCCCTTTGAACAGTGGCCTGATCCCTGGGCTCTGCTTCTTCGGCAGCGCAGTGACCCTGCTCAAGCTTGGAGATCGGGTACAGCATCGCGTTGCGCTGCCCAATGGGAGCAACGCCTGCATCTTGTGCAGTAGGCAGACACGGCGAAAGGAAGGCCGCGATGACTGACGAGCTAGCGCTCCACGACGGCCGAGATCCGATTTGCCCCACCTGTCACGGCGAACCACTTCCCCACTCCCAGACGCACAATTCCCCAGCTGATCAGTCACGTGATGGTACGGGGCCTCACAGCCGGCTTTTCCGCCCGTCTCAGGAATTCCGGCAAGAAATGGATGTTCCAACGGCCCCTGACAACCCCCCGAAGACAGCCCGCAGCGACTCCCACCTGCAACGAGTGCTTCTCGTAAACGCTTCTCACGCCTTCGATACAGATCTCCTGATCATCGGTGGCGGTAGCGCCGGCTTCGCTGCAGCGATCGAGGTTCGACAACTGGGCGCCCGCGTCGTTATGGTCGAAAAGGGCACGCTCGGCGGCACCTGCGTGAATGTTGGCTGTGTTCCAAGCAAGTTCTTTCTCCGCGCTGCGGAACTCGCTCATCTCGCCGCGACTCACCCCTACCGTGGCATCGAGACCAGCCTCGATGCGGTCAATCTCGCCGCACTGCGTAGCCAGCAGCGTGCGCTGATCGCCGCACTCCGCGCGGAAAAGTACGAGGCACTCGTCGATTACTATGGCTGGGAACTCATCCGCGGCACGGCCCGTTTCCTTGATCCCGAAACGGTCGTTGTTGGGCAACGGCGCATCCGGCCCCGTGCTACCCTCCTCGCCACCGGCGCTCGTCCCGCCATTCCTCCGCTTCCAGGGCTCCTCGACGTCCCCTTTCTTACCAGCACCAGCGCGCTCGATCTGGAGCGTCTGCCCCGTTCTCTCGTCATCCTTGGTGCTGGCTTTGTCGCACTTGAACTTGGCCAAGCGTTCCACCGACTTGGTACCGCAGTAACGCTTGTCCAGCGACGTCCTCGGCTCCTCCCCGAGGTCGAGCCAGAACTCGCCGAAGCTCTCCAGCAGGCCCTCGCCACCGAAGGTCTCCAGTTTCTGCTCGGCACTCATGTCCAGCGCATCGACCGCACGCCCTCAGGCATACGCCTCCTCATGACCCGAGGGGAGCACGAAGAGGCACTCGATGCCGACGCCGTGCTCGTGGCCACTGGACGTCTCCCGAATACCGACGCGCTCAATCTTCCTACTGCTCAGATCGCTGTCGACGAACGCGGCGCGCCGATCATCGATGCCACTCTGCGCACAACGAACCCGCGCGTCTACGCCGCGGGCGACGTAGTGCTCACCCCTCAGTTTGTCTACGTCGCCGCAGCAGCTGGCCGAATTGCCGCACGAAACGCACTCCTCGGGGAGAACCGACCGTTCGATCTCTCTGCTGTCCCAGCCGTGCTCTTTACCGACCCGCAACTCGCCACGGTCGGGCTCACGCGAGCCCAGGCCACAGCTGCTGGATACCGTCTCCTCACTGGCTTCGCTCCCGCGGAGGCGATCGCTCGGGAACGCGTCAATTTCCAGCCCTATGGCGGTGTCCTCGTTCTGGCCGACAGGGAAAGTGGGCGCCTACTCGGCGCCCAAGCCGTCGCCAGTGCCGCTGGCGAGCTCATCGATGCTGCGGTGCTGGCCATTGCCCACCGCTTGACCCTCGATGACCTGCGCGAGCACCTCGCCCCTTACTTGACCTGTGCCGAGGGTCTGCGGCTCGCGGCTCTTGCCGCCAGTCAGGACATCGCGCGCCTCTCTTGCTGCGCCTGATCAGCTGGTATGCGGGGATGGGCGACCGCCCCAAAGAAGAAAGGTACCGATCAAGGAAGCAGTATGGTGACCATGGGGTCAGATGCACTGGCAGCACCCTGCACCATACTGCTCCGGGCGCGGCACCGTGAGCAGACTATTTCCTGATATCCCTCGTTCACCGTGACAGTCGCACGCCCTCGGGCACCATACCTAGAAGGCGCAAGAACGCCTCAATCTTTTCGAGCTCCCACGTCGTAAGATCGACGGTCACCGTCATTGTCACCGTGATCGGCACGCCACCTGCCGCTTCGAATGTCCCCTCCCCGGCGAGGCGTGGTGGCATCTCCGGCTGCACCTCCGCACGTTCCGTCTGCTCCTCGCTTGCCTCTTCGGAAACACCCCGCAATGGTTCCGCTCGCGCCAGCAACGGGCGAAGCGCTCGAACCTGCTCTTCTAGGTCCGGTGCAAGTACCAGCCGCGACGGCTGACCCCGCACACCACGGCGGAAGACGCCCAGCCCAGCCTCCTCGGCGAGCTTGAAGAAGAATGTTCGAGCCTCCTCTACCCGGTTGCGCGGCTGCCCGAGGCGCATCTCCACCTGCCAGACCCGCTCGACCCACGGCCCATCCATCACACTGAGCCCCTCGCGGAGCGCTCGTTCGATCGCGCCCCCGTAGGGTGGATAGCTCAAGACCACCCGCGCGAGCTCCCGTCGGCGTTCCACAGCATCTGTAGCGTAGGCAAGTCGCCGTCCGGCCTCGGTCAAGCGCACCTCGGCGTCATCCCGCTCGATCAGCCCCAACTGCTCCAGCGCATTCAGCGTCTCACGCAGCGGCTCTCCACCCCCCAAGCGAGCCTCCAATACGCTGCGATCGACTCCACGTCCCTTGGCGTACTCGAGCACCTGGAACAACAAGCGCGGATCAGTGCGATAAGGCAAGAGAATCGCCATCTCAACTCCTCCCGCACATCCTCACGCGACTATACTAGCACCTCTCAAGTGGATACGCAAGCAATACGTCCATGCAATTCCCCAGCAAAGCGTCACGCGCACGGGAGTTGCTTTTCCCTCATTGGCACATCGGACCGAGATCGTATTCGAAACCTCGAGGTGCCCACAGCTCACAGCCTGTTCGCGTCCCTGCTCTGCTGCGTGCGCGTGACCGTTCCAGGGATTGCCACTCCGGTGAGACATCCACTTGCCTCAAGCGACGGGGACGTGCCGTCGACCGCTCAGGCGAGTTGTCCACGAGTCGGCGCCTGGATGGGCACGCGGACTCCCCTCGCGCAGGACAAACCTCCTTTTGCACTTCGCCACTCGCTCAGCACCGCAACACAGCACGCTATTCTGCACGCGGAACCTCAAGCCACCTATCGCACCGGAGTCCCGACATCCTGCGTGCTGGATCACGGGAGCATGAGGGTTATCCCGCCGCTGGCTCGTGCTCTCCGGCGCTTGGCCGATTTTTGGGCTCTGTCTCCCAATGTTTCACAGCCGAGTCTCACACTGTGATGGCTACTGGAACGTCCCAGCCGTCTTCGTAACAACGTGGTCGCCACGCCAGCGTGCACGAAGCGATCAGGCACCACGAGCCGAACTCGTGTCCGCGATACCCACCGACCGCGTGAGACTCATCAGGCCAGAAGGAGTATGGCGGTCGCAGCCTCATCAGAGTGGGCGATCTGGCACCGTCCCCATAGGGCGCCTGCCCCACTCCCTCTTTTCCCCGCACAGGATCGACTGCTCCAGTGATTCCTCCACTGTCGACCCTGTCCGCTTTCCGCCCACCGAAACAGTGTTTCTTATTGAGGAGCAAGAGTGTGCACCCACAAACAGAGTGCGAGCTGGGGAATCTTCTTTCGGGAGCTTTCGCCCACCTCGCGTCGTCCACCATTCGCGCCCGCGACGGGGGCAACAAAGCTGCAATCCCGCAGCTAGCCCTGTTACCCAAGGCACGGGCCTTCCCCCAGAGTCCGCGCCATCTCGTGCCGAAACACCCTCACACGACGCTGCTCCTCCGGAACTGCTCTCGGCCACCGGCACCGCCGATGCGATGTACTCCGCCTCCGAATGGCGATCGCGGTGCCATGGCTTTCCTCGCAGACGACTCGTATCGTGCCTACAGAGCACACTCCCCCGCCACAGAGATCGTCTGATGATCGACGCGGAGCAAAGGAAGTAACGCGTGAAGCATGTGATGAAAGGATGTCATGCCTTGATTCAAGCTGCACGTGCTTCTATGCTAGGGAACGAGCGGAGTGCGGGAAGGGGCCAGAGGATGTCCGACCGGCCGGTGGCCCCAGCCGACCAACCGGAGCGAAGCGGCGAGGACAGCCGCCGACGCGGCTGGTTCTGGCACTGGAACACCATCATCACACAGTTCGCACCCCTGATCGGGCTCAAGGGTGTGGGGTTGCTCAACTCCTACACTGTCTGGACCGATCGTCGCGAGCATTCGCCCTACCGCGGCTACGCCTTCCCCTCCCAGCAGGCCGAGGCTGCCTTCTACGGCGAGGACCGTGCCGAACTCATCACCATCAACAAAATCCTCGTCGCGCTCGATCTCATCGAGATCCGGAAGGAGATGGTCACACGCACCGACGAGGCCGGTCGCCGCTGGCGGGTGCCGCATAACTTCTATCGAGTCAAAGATCGTCCCGAAGGGTTCGTGCTCAGCGCTGAGGCCGTCCTGCGCGTCGTGGAACTCGCCGCGCGCGACGAGGCAGTCTATCGCTACATCCGCCACATCTTCTCGCCCCGCTTCGCCCCTATCGACCGCGAGAATGTGTGGCACCAAATTCTTCCCATCGTCCGCCGTCATCCACTCTGGCAGCAACTCGCCGCCCGCGCCGCAGCCGAAGATGCCCGCTTCTCCGCTCGCACCCGCGCTGGTCATGCCCGACGCAAGGCCACCCAGGCTTCCCACGAGGCACAATCCTCTGTTGCACCAAGCGACGATGGTTCCTCAACCACTGTTGCCGGCAGCGACAATGGTTCGCCGGCCGTTGTTGCTCCCTCCAACAATGCTTCCCCCCTTGAAAGCCAAACCATGGTTGGCCCGTCCAACAGAGAGGAGGCAAGCAGTGTTGCTCCAGCCGACAGGACGTATGACCAAGCTTTGGCAACGACTACGACGAGTGTTTCCCCCTTCCCGGACTTGCCACCCGCCGACGCCGCCGGTCCGCTGCTCGAGCCGTCACCGGAGGTTGTCGCCTGCTTTGAGGCAGCCAATGCCCGCCCTGCCTCGCCGCTCGAGCGCACCCTCCTGGCAGAACTCGAGCGGGAGTTTCTCCCGCTCGCGGCAAGTCGCGGCGAAAGCTCGGCCGAGCTCCTCGTTGCAGCCATTCGCGAGGCGGTGGCCAGCGGTTCGCGCTATGTCGCGCCCAAGCGGATCCGTGAAATCCTCTCTCGCTGGTCGCGTCATTCCCTTCGGGCGAGCGACACAGCTTCCCGCGCAGTGAACCAAGCGGGGAGCGGACGGTCGTCGGACGCTCTTCCCACTCCCAATGCACTCTCGCTCCAGAGCTTGCTGACCTCACCGGCCCTCGATCTCCTTGTGGCACGGCTCGAGGAAGCGATTGCGCAGCGTCTTGCCATACCTAACCGCACTCAGCATTCTGTTGTTCCCCCGGATTCCCGCACCCCGGAGCGGGCTACTCCTCTTCCCGAGTCACCACCTGCTCTTGCAGCCATTTGGTCACTCGCTCAGGAGCACTTGAGTGAACGCCTTCCGCCGTCTGCCTTTGCGGAGTGCATCCGGCCGGCACGACTCCTGGCTGCTCCTTCACCAGACGAGCTCGTCCTGGGAGTTCCGAGTGACGCGGTACGGCGCCAATTGGAGCGTCGTTGGCTCGTCGCGGTGCGTGAGATCCTCTCCGCCCTGATGGAACGTCCGGTGACGGTACGGGTCATCCCCTTCGCCGAATGGAATGAGTGAGATCGAATCACCATGAGTGAGGTGAGGTATCCATGCGACCGAGACTGGCGCATCGTCATCTCGCAGCTCTGGCCTCGGACTGCAGCCAGCCACGCGCAGCTGTTGTGTTCGAGAATCTTCCCCCTATTCGACCCAGCTGATTTCTCGTCGTGCGGGCGTCCGACGTCCCCGGGAGGAGTGGGTGCCTGGAAAGGTGGGCGAGCCACAGGACGCAAGGAGCAGTCGAGGGGCTCACCGTTGAGGATCGTCGAGAAGGAGATGGCTCCCTGCCCGCGATGCGAACCCCATAGTGCGACGATGGGCATTTCGCATCACGCTCACGATCAGCTTCCTCTTCTGCAACGTGGCAGTTCTGTCGTGTCTCTAAGGGCCGTAGAGGTGACCCTCGCAGATCCGCCTGCTCGGCATCGCTCGATGCTCCGCTTCCGCAACGCTGCAACCGTGCCTGATGGGAGTTCGCAGGCTGACCCTTGCGCTGCTCGCTTGGGTCAATCCCTTTCCCGCAACTGCCACATGACGGATCCTCTGCTCACTGTGCTATCGATCCCGGGTTCATCCCCGGCGCGAGACAAACTCGCCGGCGAGCGAGTTCTTCCCCTGTGAGCGTGACTACGACTGCGCACAGTATCCCCGTCGGCACCTCTTCCCTGCAGGCAGCTCGTGCGAACGTTCCTCCCCCGTGACCTCACACCAGGGGCAGTGGCATCCCCGGACGGCCACCACCAGCAGCCGGCGAGCCGCGCTGTGGGTGGAGTAGCCATTCTCCAATAGCCTGCACCGATGCATGAGGACTCTTTAGCGCCGCCTGAGCTGGGAGGGGGTGCCGGTGTTGTGTCCAGAGAAGTTCGGCAGCGACTTCCGCCAGCTCTCGGGCCGGATGTTGGATGCAGGCAGCGAGGATCGGTGCGAATTCTGATGTCGAGAGGGTTTGCCCCAGTGCCCAAAGGGCATCGGCTCGCACTGGCGCTGGTGCTCCCTCCTCAGTCAGAAGCTCTTGCGCAGCCGGCACGGCGTCGCTCCGTCGCCCGAGGACTACAGCCCACGTCGCACGCCGTACGCGCTGACTCTGGTCGCGCACCCATGCGCGCCAGGCAGGGAGCAGGAGCTCCGGCAGCTGGGTCGCTGCCGTCTCAGCTGCAAGTCCCCGCACCACTGCGTCTGGATCCGCCAGCGCGACCATGAGTAGCGCTCGTTTGGCCCAGCGCGGGAGCACGACCTCCCGTGTGGGATCAGCGACCAGCAGCGTGAGCACGGTTTCCCGCGCCTGTGGCGTTCCACGGCGGAGGACACGCAGCGCCACGGTGACGAGTACGCTAAGTCCCTCTGTGCCCAACCGCTCCCATAGGGCGAGTGCCGCGTTGCTCCCTGCCAGCCATTCGGCGTGTTCCAGGAGCGTTGTACGCTCAAGACGTTGGACGACCAGCCACGTGGAGCGGTCGCGTCGCACCGCGAAGAAGTCTTCGCGGAAAGCCAGCAGCTGCTCTGCCAGTTCAGCGGCAGCCGCGGGGGAAAGCCGGGGGAGCACGGTGAGCCGCAGCCAGCGCCGTCCGCTGGGTGTCGCAAGTGCCGCCGAAATGTCTGTTACCGTATATGGCAGCTCGCAGGTTGTCCACGGTGGCTCGTCGCGAAACGTTCTGTGCTCCATACAGCAACCCCTCTGCACCAGTCTACGCTCTCGAGAACCCTCCTCGCGGCTACAGCCCCGTGGCCTCTTTCCCAAAACAACCGTTCGTGCTCGCTGTAACCCAAGCACTGGCTTCGTCCACCCGGGTGCGGTACCGAACAGACGACTCGGCGAGAGATTGCGAAAGACAGGATCAAGGTGAACGTGCTTCCAGATACGACACTCGTGATCTCACCAGACCGGAACGTCTCCTGTTCCGGCGCCCCGCGTTTCTGGGGCGTCCTCTGGTACCATTCCGGCCGACGGAACGGGATAGGACGACGGAAGGCTTGGGCAATGTCGACGTCTCGTGAACTTCCGCCGAGAACTGGTTCGCGTGCGGAACAGGAGCGGTTGTCGCGGCGTGCTCAGCGCAAGCTCGAGGCCGAGCGTCGTGCTCGCCAACGCCGCCGCCTCCTCGTGATCGTCCCGATCGTCATTGCGCTGGTAGCGGTTGGGATCGGCGTTTGGTGGAACCAGCGCAGCGCTCAGGAGGTCGCGGCCGTCCAGATGCCAGACGTCTCCAAGTACACCAGTGTCCCCCATGACGGTCGCTTCCTGGGTGATCCAAACGCGCCTGTCCACGTCATTGAGTGGGGAGACTATCAGTGCCCAGCCTGCAAGAGCTTCGAGCAACGCTTCTTCCCCACGATCCTTGAGCAGTACATCGCAACCGGAAAGGTGCGGTGGGAGTTCCGCGACTTCGCCTTTATCGGGCCAGAATCGGCGCGCGCTGCTGAGGCGGCCTACTGTGCGCTTGACCAGGGGAAGTTCTGGGAGTTCCACGCGGCACTCTATGCCAACCAGACGGGTGAGAACGTTGGTGCCTTCAGCGACCGTCGTCTTGAGGAGATCGCTCGCGTCGTTGGTCTCGACGTCGGGCAGTTCCGTAGCTGCCTGCGCGATGGGACGCATAAGGAAGACGTCCAGCAGATGGTACGGGAGGCGCAGTCGCTCGGCGTACGCGCCACCCCGTCTTTCAGTGTCAATGGCAGCGCTCCCTTCACGATCCGGAGCTTGGGTGATCTGACACAGCGGATTGAGGAAGCACTACCGTGAACCGCTTGCCCCGCTGGTCGCTTGCCTCCACAGCGCTTGCCTTCGCTGGCGTCGGGGTCGCGGGCTATCTGACGCTTGTCGCCTTCGACCAGTCATTGCTGGTCTGTGGTCTTGGCGATTGTTCCACGGTGCAGAACAGCCCCTACGCGAAGATCGCTGGTGTCCCGATTGCGCTCCTTGGTCTTCTCATGTATCTCGCCCTCTTTGCCTTGTCGTTGGCTCGCTGGCGCTGGTGGCAAAAGGCCGACGTCCTTACGAGTGCTAATGCTGGGATTGCGCTTGCCGGCACGCTCTACTCGGCCTACCTCACGTACCTGGAACTTTTCGTCATCCACGCGATCTGCCAGTGGTGCGTTACCAGTGCACTCATTGTGACCGGACTGATGCTTGTTGAGTTCTGGGGGCTCCGTCAGCTGCTGCGTCCTGCGCCGCTGTCTGAGCCAGTGACTCCGCCGCCCAAACGCGGTCGACGTCAGCAGCCCGTGCCATAGCGAGCCAAGAGGGTGTTCCGGCTCATCCAGGCCTGACCGGGCCAGGCTCGCTCGCGATAACGCTCGGCCATCCGCCAGCCGAGCGGGTGGTAGACGGCGACAAGCCCCACAAAAAAGAAGCGTTGTAAGCGCGTGTACCAGGTCGGTGGCAGCGGGTGCACCTCAAATCCGAGCCGTCGGCCGGCTCGTGCGAAGAGGGTGATCCCAACGAGTGCCTTCACCTCGTCAAGTTCCCCTCGAGCGATGCGACAGGCCAGTTCGGCCAGATCCTCCCGTGCCAGTTTCAGGAGTTCCCACGGAAGTTGTGCTCCGGCGAGGGAAAGTGCGAGGAGGCGTCGGTTGTCGAAGTGGAGCTCCACCACCCGGTCGCCCGGCTCGATGCGTGTCCCGTCTGCGAGCGTCGTCGCTGGCCCGCGATAGTAGACGATCCGGTAGCGGAAGAACCCTCCTGGCCGGACGTGCTGTGGCCGCCAGACGAGCTCGGTCAAGCGTTCCCAACCCAGCCAGACTGCCAGGACGCCGATTGCCCGTCCTCCACCGGCGCGCCCCAGCCGGATCAGCCACCAGGGGAACTCCTTCAGTAGCGCCAGCGCCGACCGACGCCGAGTTCGGCGAGGAGCCAGCGGAGGAAGGTGGCCACCAGCCCCAGGCGGAGTGGCCACCGGCGTAGGCGACGCGGCGACGTCGCGATCCAGCTCGTCGTTAAGTGACAAACTGGGATACCCCTTCCCTGTAAACGCTGCAAGAATTCGCGATCTTCCGCGATCTCCAGCGACTCGTCGAATCCTCCAAGACGCTCGAACCAGGCGCGGCTACAGTACAACATCTGTGCGCGGATGCCAAAGTAGGTCTTGCCGACCTCCATGAGATCGAAGAACCAGCGGTCGAAGAAGTCGACCGTGTCCGCGATAACGCGGATACTCCCCGCCGGATAACCTCCATGCTGGTGAGCTACCAGTTCGGCGACCAATGTCGGAGCCATGGCGGAATCAGCATCGAGAAAAAGCAGGAGTTCGCCGCGTGCTTTCGCTGCACCACGGTTTTTGGCGCGACTCCGGCCCGGTCGTGGCTCCTGTACCAGGAGGACTCGCAGTGGCGCGAGTGACGGTGCAAGTGTTTCCACTATGCGTGCTGTCCCGTCGGTCGAGCCATTGTCAACGACGATCGCCTCCAGCCGCTCGAGTGGCCAGGCTTGCAACGCGACCGACCGGAGAGCACGTCCAATGTACGCCTCCTCATTCCGGGCTGGAATCACCACCGAGACGTCGATGGCCCTGCTCACCAGCACTTCCGCCTCAGTACGGCCAGTCGCGACCGATGCCAGCCAGTGCGAGCAGCCACTGCAAAGCCGTCGCCAAAAGACCAAGCCGCAGCGGCCAGCGGTGCAGTCGTCGCGTCGATGTCAAGACGACGCTTTCCGTGACGAATCCGACGGGATAGCCCGCTTTCCGGATCCGACGCAGGAGGTCGTAGTCCTCGGCTATGCGTAACCGCTCGTCGAATCCCCCAACTGCCCAGAAGACGTCACGGTGTACCGCGCACAGTTGTGTCGGAACTCGCACACGCTCCTTGAGCCACGTCGCAGCGAAGAAAAAGACACGGTCGAGGGGGTCGGTCGAGTCAGCCACGACGCGCAAACTCACCGCCGACTCACCGCGGTGGAGATGTGCAAGCACGCTCGCGACTATCGTCGGCGCGAGCCGCGAGTCGGCGTCCAAGAACAGCAAGACCTCGCCGCGTGCGTACTGCGCCCCGCGGTTGCGTGCCCGGCTCACTCCCAGACGCGGTTCGCGGACGAGACGTACCAGGAGCTCCGGATGTCGCCGTGTGAACCGTCGCACGACTGCTGCTGTCTGATCGTGGGAACCGTTATCGACGACGATGACCTCCAGCCGCTCCAGGGGCCAGGCTTGAGCAAGCACCGAGTCGAGTGCGCGTTCGATCGTCGCCGCTTCGTTGCGCGCGGGGATAACGATACTGATGTCAGGTCGTCTCGATCGCCGCGGCATACGTCAAGAGTTCTCCTCCCTGTTCCAGCTCCTGTGCAAGCTGGCGCAAGACTCGTCGGCAGACGGGTGAGCGTGGCGCTCCCTGGGGGTGGAAAAAGACCGAGATGCGCGGCGCGACCGCACGCCAGGGGCCGAGCAGCCGTGCCCCCAGCTGGGTCAGTTCCTCGTGCAGCCAGCCGGTACCCATGAAGCCCATCCAGGGAGTGGCGAGTCGACGCTTGTCGCGGACATCAACGAGAAACAGCATCTCAACGAGATAGGCGAAGTTAAGTTCTGCAAGGAGCGCAGGGAGTGCCGGCGTGTGCAGCCAGCCAGGTGGGCAAAACCCTACTGTCTCAAAGCCGAGGCTGGTAAGGAGTTCGCGGCCAGCGATCAGGCGTGCCCGTTGCTCCGGCCATTCCAAGCTCACAAACTCGGCTACCTCCCGGGCAAACAGTGCGGCCCGGGTGACCGTGAGTGGATCACCCCGCCAACGCCCGGCTCGCGCGTGCGTGTATCCATGGAGGACGAGTTCTGAGCCTTTGGCGACTTCCGCCTCAAGCAGCGCGACGAGTTTCGGGTGTCGTCGCAAGTCGTCTTGTCCACGATGGCAGGGGATGACGAGCAGGCTCCGTGGCCGTGCACCGATCGCGTCAAGTTCAGCAAGTAGCCAGCGCAGTTCGTCGAGGTACGCCGGTGCCACGTCGTGCACTGAGACGAGCAACTGGCGCACCGTAACCCTCCCCGCTCTCTCACGCCTATCTTACGCTGTCTCCACCATCCAGCAGAAGCAAGGGAGAGAGCACTCACGGCGCACAAGGTAAGGCCAGGAGCCGGGGTTGGTCGCTGGTTGCGGTATCGCCTCAGCCGGTGGCAAAAGGCGTAAGTAATGCAACGCACAGGTACGCTTCTAATAGTTGATTCCCGAGATTGCTTTTGGAAAGAGGGGCGACATGAGCCCCCATAAACAGAGGAGACAGCGTATGAATAGTGCTTCGCCAACGATGCAACGAATGCGCTGCGGCACTCACCAGAGGTGAGAGACAGAGTGTCGTTCCTCCACCATACGAGAGCGTACCGCGGCATCGCATCTGGGCGTCCCAGGTGATCCGTGCTAACAAGCCTACTCTCACACCGTCGGCGGTCACCGACGCAGACTGACCCAGACGTAGCGTTGGCTACACCTGGGAATGATGGTGCTGGCGCACAAGACCGTCGATTGTCATCGCTTGGGTCTGCCCACACCTCCAGCAGAGCAGCCAGCAAGAGTTCGTCTCAGTCCTCTACCATGTCTACGGTCCGTGGCGTTCTACAGGAGGGAAAGCACCGCGTGATGCCACACGAGGACAAGCGGCTCAGGCGTGAAGAACTCAAAGCAGCTATCCCGGGAGTCGCATCCGCAGCGCTCCCGCACGGACTGCTTGACGAGCTGCTCAACAGAGCTATCGAGGCGTCAGGAGCAAGCACGCTGGGAGTGGCTGTGCCGTGTGTGTTGCGTACATCCAGAACAAGTCCACGATCGGCTCCGTTCAGCACCGTAAGTGCCCCAAGCTCGCAAGGGCACAGGTATGACCAGCCCTTGCGAGTTAGGCACTGCGAAGCGGGCAGCGATGAACTTCAACTCTGCGGTACCACAGCTACGACCAGACCGGTACCCATGCCGCGGCGAGGTCGGAACCGTTACCGCCTTGCGGAGCTCCTGGTCAGTCGTGGCAAGAGCCGGACATAGGCGCGGGCCATCGTCCGGAAGTCCTCAAGCCGATATGACTCATTCGGCGCGTGGACGCGGTTGTCGGGCATGCCCCAGGCAAAGAACAGCATATCGGCGCCCAGTTCACGTTGGAAGAGCTCTGCAACTGGAATGGTCCCACCAACACGAGTCATCAGTGGCTCCTTGCCGTACAGCTCCCGCAGGACGTCACGAGCCGCCTCGAGCGCCGGATGATCTCGCCGAATAGCAAAGGGACGTGCTGAGCCCGGGAGGCGCGTCACTTGTACCTCGGCCCACGGCGGACAATGTGTCCGGATATGCTGCTCGATCAAGCTGAGGATCTCGTCGGGATCTTGGTCAGGCACGAGCCGGCACGTGATCTTCAGATGCGCTTCGCAGGGCGTTACCGTCTTGATGCCTTCACCTTGAAAACCACCCCAGAAGCCGTTGAGATCGAGTGTCGGCCGAGTCCACGCGCGCTCGAGTGGCGTGTAGCCCGGTTCACCCCAGAACATCTTCGCGCCGACATTCGCAAGGAATTCGTCCGGATTAAACGGGACCGCGGCAATCTCCGCCCGTTCCTCTGGTGAAAGCTCTCGTACCCGGTCGTAGAAGCCAGCGATGGCAACGCGCCCCTCCGGGGTGTGGAACGTTGCCGCCAATTGGACCAGTGTCTGCACAGCATTGGCGATAACCGCGCCATACTGCCCAGAGTGCATATCAGTCGATGCGGTCCGGAGATCAACCTGACAGGCACAGATCCCTTTCGAGGAGAGGGTCAGTGAAGGCTGGTCGTGCCCATACATTCCACCATCGGCGGAGACCACCACATCGCATGCCAAGAGTTCACGGTACTGCCGAACGGCCGCTGCCATGCTGGGCGAACCGATCTCCTCTTCTCCCTCAAAAAAGAACTTGAGGTTCACCGGTGGGCGACCGATAATACGGATGAGTGCCTCAATCCCGCACAGCGCGGCGAACATGTTGCCTTTGTCGTCTGATGCGCCGCGGGCATAGAGGCGGCCATTCCGCACGACGGGTTCGAAGGGGGGTGTCTCCCAGAGTTCGAGCGGATCGGGGGGCTGAACGTCGTAATGCCCGTACACCAAGACCGTTGGCAGGGTAGGATCAACCAGCCACTGTCCAAAGACGATCGGGTTCCGCTCTGTTGCCAAGAGTCGAACATCGGGGATACCCAGCGCCTGCAAGCGGGCGGCAACCCATTCTGCTGCGCGCTGGACATCGGTCTGGTGCTGGGGCAATGCGCTGACGCTCGGGATGCGCAAAAAGTCCTGCAGCAACCCTAGGTGCTCGGCCTCGTGTTCAGCCAGATAGGCATCGCACCGCTGAAGCAACTCATCCATCGCCAGCCTCCTTTCCGCCCAGCAGTATCGCAAAGCTGCGGACATTGCGCAGGACGGGAACACCTGTATTCCCGTGGTCGGACGAGAGTAAGGGAAGTGGTTCGATGCGAGAGGGGAGGAAGGTGATGCGGAGACGGCGCCTTTCAGTGATGGGAGCCCTGGTTCTGTTTGCCACTCTTGTGGCTCCCCCACTGTCCGTTGTGGCGGCCCAGCAGCCTGGGCTCAGTGTTGCTTTCTGGCGGACTTGGGCTCGTACCGATCGTCCAGTGGCCGAAGGGCGAGCAGCGCGTACCTGGATGTGGGGACCAGCACCGATTACCAACGTCCTCTTTGAGGAGTACGACGAGGCCACCGACCTCTCTGGAGAGATGGTCGGTGTCCGATGGGTTCAGTACTTCGACAAGACCCGCATGGAGGTGACGGACGACGGAGGTGATCCGGTCAACCCGTGGTATGTCACCAACGGTCTTCTGGCCAAAGAACTGATTACCGGGCAGCTTCAGCTCGGCCATAACCGGTTTCGTCAGGGGCCGCCGGCTCAGGTGCCCGTCGCCGGTGATTTGAATGACCCCAATGCACCCACCTATGCGACCTTCGCCCCGCTGATGGGCTACCAGCCACTGCCGGTCGGCATGACGATTATCCAGACGGTCGACCGCAACGGTACAGTCGGAGCCGACCAGACGCTGGCGCGCTTTGGAGTGACCGCCGCCGTCCACGTGCGCGAGACAAACCACACGGTGGCAAGTGTCTTCTGGGACTTCATGAACGCCCGCGGTACGGTCTATGTCGACGGCACCTTCCGTGACGACCGGCTTTTCGAGAACCCGTTTTACGCCACTGGCTTGCCACTGACCGAGGCCTACTGGACGACGGTGCTGGTCGGTGGCGTTCCCAAGCGCGTGCTGGTGCAGGTCTTCGAGCGGCGTGTGCTGACCTACACCCCGGACAATCCACCTGGTTGGCGCGTTGAGGCTGGTAACGTGGGACTGCACTACTACCAGTGGCGTTATGGGCAACTCGGTGCCCGGCCAGTGACCTGGGACACAAGCCGGCCAGAGGAACTTCCGTATCTGGATGCCGTAATTCCGACAGTTGTGCAGTTGGCCGCCAGCCTAGAGCCCCTCATGACGCTCCTCCGCTATCCCGCGCTCGACAATCCGGCTTGGCGCGCTGATATCGAACGCCGACTCATCTTCGCCCAGGACTGCGCCCGTGCCATGCGGGAGACTGCACCTCCACCAACACTCTCGAACTTTCACACCGGTCTCATGGCTGGACTGAATCTCTTTGAGCAAGGAGCAGCCAAAGTACGCCGTGGCCTTGACCGCAATGATCCTCTGGTGATTCTCGAAGGACAGCAGGATATGAGTAATGGTCTCCGCGCGATTCTCGAGGTGCTTGCCCCTGAGGAACTTGCGTATCCGAGGGACGGAACTGAGCTGCGGCATCGTGCCGACGTGCTCTCTTGAGGACGGCAGCTTGGATGTTGGCGCCCCGCCCATTGGCTCCACGGGATGGATGTGACTGGTACCTGGGGCGTGCAGGCGTGGCGCGAGGGCGTGCCAGAGATGCTGACGACAGGCGTCCGGGTGAGATGGGGTTTCGCAAAGGCATCGTCCCCTTGTTCCTGAGCAGTCGATTGGACGATGGAGTCATGCGGATCAAGGAGGCCGCAGGATGAGCGACTCTCCTCTCGAGCGAAGTGGAAACGACAACGCGAGTGAGGCGCATCTCCTGTACTGCTTCGCTTGCGGTCGGCCGCTGCCAAGTGGTGCCCGCTTCTGTCCGGCCTGCGGACAGCTGGTCGCAACGACGAACAGACCAACGGAACAAGGAGATGAAGAGGCCTCGTCCGTCTCTACCGAGGAAGGGATCATCTCCGGCGAAAGGCCATCGCGGGGAGAGTTGTCATCGCCTTCCCCGGGCGTGTCGGATGCCGCTTCCGATGGAGTACCTGAGGTTCCGCGGGCACTCCTCCCCGGTCAGGCCGCTCTCGTCTCGACACCGACCGAAGTCGCAACAGGAACCCGGCGAAATCGCACAACGCTTCTCCTTGGGCTTCTGAGTGGGCTGCTCCTGCTAGCGCTCGTGACTGGTGGTGCATTGGCATACGTGGAGCTCGACCGGCGCATTGCGCGCGAGCAGGCGCTCGCCGGGCAGGTAGCAAGCCTCACCCAGGCAAACCTGGACTTTCAGTCGCAGGTGCAGTCGCTCACCGGCGAGCGTGATCGCCTGACGAGCGAACGTGACGCACTTGCCGCCGAGCGTGACCGGCTTGTTGCCCGTGTCGGAGAACTCGAGGCGAAGAATGCCGAACAGGAGAAACAGATCCGAGAACTCACTGGGCAGGTGCAGGAACAGAGTCGCCAGCTGAGTGAAAGTCGTGCGGAAGCCTCACGGCAACAACAACGGGCGGAAACTGCCGAACAGTTCAGCTTCGTGCTTGCACAGGTCGTTGCCATCGATGACGAGATCCACGAGGAATTCCAGCGCTTCTACACTGCAGTCCTCGAGATGCAAGACGCATACTACCTCGGCAATCGGCTCGCATTCGAGAGTGCTGCCCGACGGGCCGAAGAGAGTGCCCAAAAGCTGGACCAACTATTCGCCCGGCGCGCTCAACTCCTTGATCAGCTGCGGCAGTAGGAGCAGGACCGTGCGGCGGTTGAACATCGTCTTGACCATCCTAGTCATCCTCGCCAGCTTTGGTGTGATCTCACTACTGGTCCTCCTCGTCGTCCGGTGGCAAACACCACCGGCACGACCTGCACTCGATCCCCGCGTCGTGTTGACGGTCACGCCTGTGCCGACGGTCGCACCGCTCAGTCCAAATCCCTCGACGCCGACCGCTGTGACCACCCCCACACAACAAGCAGCGACACGAACGTCGTTCCGTACCGTCGATGATGCGCTCCGAGGAGTGGTCCAGATCCGTACGTCCCTCGGCATCGGCACCGGCTTTGTGTGGGCGATGGAAACAGCACGGACGATCGTAGTCACTACTGCACACGTCGTCGCCAACGAGTCGGCCGTGGCCCTGATTGCTCCAGACGGCACAAGCCATTCTGCCCGGGTTCTGAGCCGGGACACGCACCGTGACGTTGCGGTTCTCGAAGCGCCAGCGATAGCAGGTGTTGTGGCATTGCCACGTGGAGAGTCACAGACATTACCGCTTGGCACAGGGCTCACAGCAATTGGCTTCGCCCTCGGTGATGAGCTGCTCGGCGACCCAACGGTGACACGTGGTGTCCTCTCTGGGCGGCGGACTTTCGACGGCGTCGAGTACCTGCAGACGGACACCGCGCTCAATCCTGGGACCAGTGGTGGCCCACTCCTCAACGAGCAGGGTGTCGTTGTCGGCATGGTCGTGGGTAGCGTACCCTGGGCTGGTGACATCCCAGCCCAAGGGCTGAACTTCGCCGTCGCGATCGAGGAGGTTGAGCTTGTCGTTGTCGGTGCCTATTAGGGAGGGCCATGAACCATGAGCACGCAGCGTGATTTTCTTTCGATTCGTATGCCGCTCGTCACGCTCACTCCGCTCTTCCTTGGTGGGGCGGAGCCCCGCGGCCAGCCCGAGCTCCGCGCCAGCTCCATACGCGGCGCCCTCCGCTTTTGGCTCCGCGCTCTCCTTGGTGGCTGCTACGGCGCAGATGAGCATGCCCTGCAGGCGATTCGACAGCAAGAAGCGCAGACCTTCGGCGCAGCCGGCGGGCGTGACGGTGCGGGCGCATCGAAGGTTGTCGTGCGCGTTCTGCCTGCCTCAAGAGCAAGATCAGGTTCCGAACAAGCTGCATCTTTTATCCACCCCTGGCATACACCCCGTGATCGTCCACGGAGCTACCTTTTCTTCTCGATGGCCTCCTCAAGAGTTCGTGGACAAGAGATCCCTGCTCGTTCCTTTATTGATCCCCAGTTTGAATTCGATCTTGAACTTGCCTCACGACCGGGCCTCCCTGAGCTAGACGCACGTGAGGCGCTCTATACCGCCGTCCGTGCTGCGTGGCTCCTCCTGCACCTTGGCGGCCTCGGTGCTCGCGCGCGCCGTCTAGGTGGTGCACTTGCCCATCGTCCTGTCCCACGCCGCACTGCCGACGACCGGGTGGTGACGTCGGTGCCTCGCCATTTGAGTCTTCCTTTTGACCTCGATCCATCACCGAAAGAGGCGGCTCGGGAGTTGGGTCAAGCCTTAACGTCTCTACGAAAACGCCTTCATGCTCGTCCTGACGCCAACCCTGAGCGCCCAGCATGGGAGGTTCTCGACCCCCGTTGGTGCCGGATCTGGGTCTTCGGCGAGCGAGACTGGACGAGCGGAGAACGTGGGTGGCCGGCAGTGGCCGACGCGATCGGCTCCTGGCTGCGGGATACCCGCCGGCAGCTGCCGACCGCACAGCGACTGATTTTTGGCGCTCCGCTGGTCATTCCACAACGGGGTGAAGCAGTGCCTCCACCTCCAGGGTACGAGCAGGCTGATCGGCGTCCATCCCCACTGTGGCTGACTGTGACACGTGCGACGAACGGCAACCTGCTTGGCATCGCCACCCTTTTCCAGTGTCAGTTTTTGCCCCGCCACTCCAACAGCCCGGAGCAACTGGAACAGCTTTATAACTGGATTGCCCAGGCAGTAAACACGCTTCCCAACGTTGCGGAGGTGCACTATGCCTGACGCTCTCCTCCGCTTCACCTTCGGCCCCATCCAGAGCTTTATTGCTGAGGCCCGTCGTACGGCTGACCTCTACGCTGGTAGTCGGATTCTCGCTGAACTTGCTCGTGCTGTTGCCCATGCACTCCAGCAGGGTGGAGCCCAACTGGTCTACCCAGCTGACCTGACCAGTGACCCACCCAACGTTATCGTCGCCCGCGTTCCCTGGGTGCGGACCGAGGAGCTCGCCCAGCAGGCTGCTGCGGCACTGCATGCACGCTGGCGGGACTTTGCCGACCAAGCGCTCGGCGAGCTCGAGCGTCTGGTGACCCTCGACGATGCTTTGCGTCAGCAGTGGCAGCGTCAGACTACTGACCGCTGGGAACTCTACTGGGCCGCTGTCCCCATCGAGAACGGTGACTATGCCACCGCCTTCCGGCGGGCTGCCGCCGGTGTTGCCGCACTTAAGAAGACGCGCACCTTCAGCCAGCAGCTGGAGGCCGGCTCGAAGGATGTCCTGAGCGGTAATCGCGCCGCGCTCGCCCGTGACGGCGAGGATCCGCGAGCCTTCTGGCGGGCAGTGCGCCGACGACCGGACGGTGTCCGGCTTGTCGGCGAGCACGAGGTACTGGACGCGGTTGGTGCGGTCAAGCGCTTCTTCCCCCTCGACGCTGCCTTCCCCTCTCTCCCCACCGTTGCGGCTCGCCCCTTCGCTCGGATAGCCGCGACGAAGGCCCAGCGAGCGCTCGAGGCCTACCGGGACGCGTTCGAACTTCTCGTCACGTCGCTCGGTGAGCGTCCACAGCGATACCGGCGCAGCGGCCTCGGCATCGACACTTTTCCCTATGATGGCGCCTTCCTCTACGAGGCGACGCTCGAGTGGTCAGCGTTGATCGAGGAGCTCGGGCTCGACCGTGCGAGCTGCGAACCGCTCCGAACCCAAACCGAAAACATGCGCTCCGCAGCCCGCGCTGCCCTCACGGGACTCTATCGAGCGGTCGGCCAGCGTCCTTCACGCTACGTCGCTGTCCTCGTGCTTGATGGTGACTCGATGGGCGAATGGCTGTCTCGAGCCCTTGCCGAGGGGGGTGAGGGGGCGCACCAGGATATCAGTCAAAAGCTTGCCAGCTTCGCTCAGAAGGCCCGGCAAGTGTTCGCTGATTCCTTCCCCAACGCCGTACCCATCTACCTCGGTGGCGACGACGTGCTGGCGCTGGCCCCGGCCGAAGAGGCTGTCCCCCTTGCCCTCACGCTCGCTGAGCAGTTCCACGAGGTCACTGGTGGTCGCACGGCTTCAGCTGGCATCGCCATCGCCCACTGGCTGGAGCCGCTCGGTGATCTCCTGCAAGCTGCCCGCGAAGCGGAAAAGCGCGCGAAGCGTCTGCCGGGCAAGGACGCCATCGCGGTAGAGCTTCAACCACGCGGTGGGGAGATCGTGCGCGTCGTTGCCAAACGGACGGCGCTCGCCGAGCTCCAGCTCGGCGAGCTCATTGACCGTTTTCGGCGCGAGGGTCCTGGCAGTCTCTCTGGTCGCCTGCCGACCGACCTGCGGGTTGCCGCCCGTGCGTTGCCGACGGCGGACGAAAGCTTCCGCGCAGTGCTGGGACGGTCAGTCAAACGGCAAGGTGAATGGCCGGAAGGCACAGCACAGGAACGTGATCAACTGGTCGCGCGGCTGCACGCATTCGCGCGGAGCTATGACGACCTCCGGAGCAAGTCGGATGGGTCGGGGTCCGCACCCGTTGCTCGTGCAGTGCCCGAGGGCCCAGCCCAGCTGGCCGAATGGCTGGCGCTAGCACGCTTCCTGGCGAGAGGAGGTGGCGAGTGACGACGCTCTTTCTGGAACCGCTTGACGTCTGGCTCTTCCGCGATGGCCGGCCCTTTACCGCCGGTCAGCAGTTCCGCGCTGCCAGCCGCTTTCCGCCCAGCCCGCTCGCCGTCCAGGGGGCGCTCCGTGCGTACCACTTACTGACCCACACTCGTGTCCCACCGTGGAATGCTCCCGCCGTGGCCGGGGCGATCGGTGGGCCCGACGACTGGGGGCCTCTGCGGATGGTCGGCCCGCTCCTCGCTCGCCAGCTCGGTGTCGGCACGCTCGAAGTGCTGCTCCCGCCACCAGCTGACGCCGTTGCGCGCGGCGGTGGTTTGCAGCGCCTGCCGCCACCGCAGGAACCGCCGCGTTGGTTGCGGGTGCCAGCCCCTACTCGAGCACTCTTTCCGCTCTGGGAACTCACCGAGGCGAGTTCAGAGAAGACTAGCTCGCGTCTCTGGCTGCGACTCGTCGATTTCCCTGCCTACTCCCGCCGCGAGACGGTGGCTGGTGTGCCTCAGGACGAACTCTGGGACGAAGAAGTCCGGATTGGAATAGCGCAGGACTCTAACCGCCGCACGACGCGCGAGGGGCTCTACTACGAGGCCCGCTATGTCCGGCTGTATCCTGGGGTCGGGCTGGTTGTCTGCTTCACCGGACTCGACTGGCCCGAGACGGAAGGGGTACTGGCGCTGGGCGGTGAGCGCCGCTCCGCTCGGTTTTTGGCCGTGCCGGAGTTCGCGCTGCCCACACCACCGGATCCTCTCCCCGAGCGCTTCACCCTCTTCTTCTTGACCCCGGCAGTCTTCGAACGCGGCTGGCTGCCAGCTGACTGGAGTGCCTTCTTCGAGGGATCAGTGGAGTTGGTGGCTGCTGCGCTTGACCGTGCCGAGGTGATCGGTGGCTTTGACCTGGCACGCGGTGCTGAGCGGCCAGCACGCCACGCTGTCCCTGCTGGGAGCGTCTACTACTTCCGTGCCCACGGGACGGTACGGCTCCGGCGGGACGGCAATCTGCCGTGGGTCACTGTCAGTGACTGGGGACGCGAGATCGGATTTGGGACTGTGCTGATCGGAGGTTGGTGAGATGGCCGAGGCGAGTGCCTTGCTCTTCGCGTACTGCGAGATGCCCCTCCATGCCGGGACCGGTCGTGCTGTCGGGACAGTTGATCTCCCCATCCAGCGCGAGCGCATCACCGGGTTTCCCATCGTCCAGGCCTCCAGCGTCAAAGGTGTCTTGCGGGATGTCACCCGCGCAAACGGAGCTGATGCAGCGCGTCACCGCGCCGTCTTCGGCCCGGAGCGCCCCGAAGAGGCATCGAGTCATGCCGGTGCACTGCAAGTGACCGATCTCCAGGTCCTCCTCTTCCCCGTCCGGTCGCTGGCTGGCGTCTTTGCCTGGACAACCTGCCCAGCCGCGCTCGCCCGTCTCGGACGCTTCGCCAAGCTAGCTGGACTGGAAGGACCGGTCGACCCAACCCGCTTTGCCACGCTGGGCCAGGGGCAGTGCGCAGTGGCCAATGGGAGCGCTTTGTTGGCGCAGGCTGGCCAGCAGCTCGGCGTCGTCCTTGAGGAGTACAGCTTCACCCTTGCTGGCGAGCTTGCTGGGCTCGTCTCAGCGCTTGCCGAGTGGCTGAATGTCCATGCCCTGCCGCAAGGGTCGGAGTACGCCTGGTGGCGCGAGAACTTGGCCAAGCACCTTTGCGTGCTTGCTGACGACGACTTCCGCGACTTTGTCCTTTACGGTACCGAAATCGAGGCACATGTCCGTCTGAAGGACGACACAAAGACCGTTGACCAAGGTGCACTGTGGACAACCGAGGCGCTGCCGGCCGAGACGCTTCTGGTCGGCCTGCTTGCTGCTACCCGCTCCCGCTACGACGGGCTCGAGGAGGATGGTCGCGCACTCCTCAGCTGGCTCGTCCAGAAACTCGATGGACAGCGTGTCCGCCTCGGTGGTGACGAGACGACCGGCCGTGGTGCGGTCGTTCTGCGCGTTGCTCGCGTTTGATGGAGGTGGAACCATGAGCCAGTCGCCAGTCCGATCTCCACGCCAAAGCCTCCAGCGTACGCTCGAGCAGCAGCGAGCTGCTGCAGCGTGGCAGTGTGTGACAGCGGCTCGGAACACTCAGTACGCCGAGGACTACGGCCAGCTTGCCCGCCAGGCCGCCTCGCTCGTCCAGATGCACGGCTTAGGACAAACGCTTGCCTTCCTCATGTCGAAGAGGCCAAAGAAGCAAAACGAAGTCAACGAGCATCTCCAGCTTGCCCGGGACCTTTCCCGGTGGGTGAGTCGGCAAGTGCTCGGCGAATCGCGCGATGACCTCCGTGAGTGGATTGCCAGTCAGGCCGACGTCGCCGCGTATCGTCGAGCAACAGTGGAGGCGCTTGCCTTCTTGACCTGGTTGAAGCGGTTCGCTGAGGCCGAGTTGGTGAAGGAGTAGGTCGATGCACGAGCGACCACGATCCAGTCAGTCGCGGCGCGATGGCTCTCCCCCGCGACGCGGAGGTAGTGGCGGTCCGCTGTCTCCCCGTCCACAGCCAACAAGCCGCCCGTATCCGCTCCTCCCTCGCCCAACACGCCAATTGTGGGAAACACTCCAGCAGAAGACAGCGCACCCTGGTCTCCTCTTCGACCGCTTTGCACCCGAGGCTGCTGTCTTTGGCGATGAGGCGACGACGACACCGCGCCGTGACTTCTTGCGTCAGGTCATCGAGGCGGCGGAGCGGCTCGCGGCGAGCGACCTAGCCCGGGAAATCCTTGGCCGGTGGGAGGCAACCGTCCGTGCTGCAGGGGCCGAGCCAGTCGTGGTGGAGCTCCAGAGCCGGCTTGTCACTGGTCTGGGCGCCCACGGCCCACTCGAGATCGGCTTCCGTTTCGACCGCATGGGCTTCCCGGTACTTCCTGGTAGCGGTCTGAAAGGTGTCGCCCGTGCCTATGCGCATCTCCTGGAGGGGCTTGAGGAATCGAATGAGGATTTTCGCCGAATCTTCGGTCGTGCTCCTCAGAAAGAGCACCAAGGTGAGCCGAAAAAGGACGCAGAGGCTGGCTCTCTTGTCTTCTTTGACGCCTACCCCGAGCCCGGGTGGCGTCTCGAGCTCGATGTGATGACACCACACTTCCCGAACTATTACGCCGGAAAGGCGCTACCCACGCCCTGGCAGAACCCAAACCCAATCACCTTCCTGACTGTCGCTCCGGGGGCACGCTATCGCATTGCGATTGGCCTCCGTCGAGGTGTTGAGGATCCAGATGGTCGTCTGCGACATCTGGCTCTGCAGTGGCTCGTCAGAGGTTTGGCGCTGCTCGGTTTCGGCGCCAAGACGACCAGTGGTTACGGTGTGTTCCGTGGAGGAGGCTGAGTCATGAGCGCTTCCGTCCGTCGTATCCTCGTCCTCAACGTCGGGAAGCCCGTGAACGGTGACGTCTCCCAACGCCCAGAGGCGGTCGCTCTCCGCGAGGCCCAACCCGATTACGTCGTCTTCGTTTGTTCACAACCTGATAGACCTCAGGCTGGTAGCCTCGACTATGTTGGCGAATATGCTCGGTTGGTTAGCCTATCACCGAATCAGTATGAGTCCCTCGTGCTGCCGGATCCCGATGACCTGGCCGATTGTTACCAAAAGCTCGTGCAGTGCCTGGAAGGTCTCCGTGTCCGCTTCCCAGGAGCTGAGCTGCTCGCTGACTATACCGCTGGCACGAAGACCATGAGTGCCGCGCTGGCCCTCGCTGCCTTGGACAACGAGCAGAGCCCAGAAGTCAAGCTACGCCTCGTCCGCGGACAACGCGGTCAGCAAGCCACTGTTATCCCTGGTACCGAAAGCTTTGTTGCTGTTTCCGGTATTCATGACCTGCGTGCCCGGCGGCTCGTGTCCCGCGCTCGCGATGCCCTTGAGCGCTTCGACTACGCAGAGGCAGATCGCCTGCTTGGCCAAGCGCTGCAGCGCGAGATCTCCCCGTCCCTGCGCGGTCAGTTGGAACGAGTTCGCAACCTGTGCCGTGCCTTCGATGCTTGGGATCGCTATGAGCTGGAGCGAGCGGCCACGCTTCTTGGAATCTATCGAGCGAATTGGTACCAATGGCTCGAAGTGCTTCAACAACTCCAAGGAGTCACCCGTGCCTTCACTGCAAAGGAGAACCGACAATCCCCCGATCAACCACGCTTAATTGACCTAGATCAGCTGCGCGATCCCTATGTTGCTGTCGAGGATCTCCTGCTCAACGCTGAGCGGCGTGCCGCTCAGGCCCGCTATGACGACGCGATGGCGCGCGTCTACCGCGCGCTGGAGCTCCTCGTCCAGCTCCGCCTCTGGCTCGGCCACCGTATCGATACGAGCAACGCTGATCTTGCACGCCTTCCTGAGGCGCTCCGCGTACAATATGCGTCCCGCGTCGAGCCAGGACGTCCGCTGACACTCGCGCTCCTGCAGGCTTGGGATGTGTTGGCCGCCTTTCCTGATGAACCACTTGCTGACTGGCTGCGTGCCGAACGTGGCCGACTCCTGGACTGGACGCGGCACCGCAACCACTCGCTCCTCGCGCACGGATTCACGCCGGTCATGGGCAATGTCTGGCGGGAGTACGGCTGTGACGGGATCGAACTCTGTCGTGCAGGACTCACGGTGCTCGTGGAGAAGAACGTGCGCCGGCCGCTCAAGCACCGCCAGTTTCCACAGGTGGATCTCCTGTCCGAGGTGACCTAAGAAAAGGTCCTCGATCAATCCCGATCGGCCGAACAACCTACCGCGTGTTCCCGATCAGTTCCTTTCTCCTGTCCGCGGCTGCACCGCACTGCGTCGCTGCTTACTGGCAGCGTTCTCCCGACGATGTCTCGCAGTTCCCATCGCCCCAAATGAAATGGAAAACTGCCCGTGACGAGAGATTCTCATCTCCCGCACAGAAACGTGCCAAGAGGGACAGCGAGCGCGAGTCGTGACGCTGCCAGAACATACTGCGTTGTGCCTGTACTCGGTTCGTTACCCATCTCCGCGGTGGGGAGTAGAAATGCTGCTCCTCGCGGAGGAGAAAGGCGTGGATATTCCGTGTGCTTGCCGTCCGTCGTACTTCATTTCATCGTTGAGTTGGCACAACCTCAGTGTCCAAGAAAGTACCTGTCCACCTCCAGCGAGCGCACTCTTCTCCCCCCACCAAGACGGTCGTGCCCCCATTCGGCTCTGGCAAGCGCGCGCACCAACCAGTGCGTACGCTGCACGGAGGAGTGACCGTTTGGTAGCCCGTGCTATGACAATCCTGTAACGGTTGACCAAGCTGTTCGTTCATCTTCATGGTGGGGCCTTCGTGCGGCCTATCCGAACTGATGGGAAGGGATGAGGAAGGGGATGGGGCGACTTAGTCTCCTGCTCGCGTTGGCTTTTGCTGTTCTCGGTACGGTCCCGATCGCGCAGCCTGCTTGGGCCAGCAGCGGCCCATCGATCGTCTATTTTCCGGCGACCGGTCACCACCTCGCCGAACCGTTCCTTTCCTTCTGGCGTGGCCACGGTGGACTGCGCATCTTTGGCTATCCGATCAGCGAGGCGCACGAGCGCGAGGGGATGCTCGTCCAGTACTTCGAGCGAGCGCGCATGGAAGCGCCCCTCACATGCGCTGGGCTCACAGATTGCCCTGTGCAGCTCACCCGCGTTGGTGCACTCCTCTCTGCCGAACGCAATGAACCCGCCTTTGCGCCACTCGTGCTCAATCCTCCACCGCCGGACACCCCGCTTCGCCGGTATTTCCCTGAGACCGGCCACACGCTCGCCTACGGTTTCCTCCGCTACTGGCTCCGTAACGGTGCACTCACCGTCTTCGGGTATCCAATCTCTGAGGAGTTTAGCGAGACCGATCCGGAGACCGGCCAGACCTACACCGTGCAGTACTTCGAGCGGGCGCGCTTCGAATGGCATCCTGAAGCACTCGGCACGCTCTGGGAGGTGCAACTCGGCCGGCTCGGGGCTGCGCTCGCCACTCGCCATGGCGTCGATACCTCCCCAGTGGCCCGTCAGCCGGATGTGCCAGACTATGACCCCGCACTTTTCCCCCGTGCGTTCCGGTTACCTGTCCTGATGTATCACGATATCGGTGAACCAGCTGGTCGCTACCGCATTCCACTGTGGCGGCTCGAACAGCAGCTTGATTGGCTCCTCACCAATGGCTATGTGACGGTGTCACTGGAGCAGGCCTACGAAGCGCTGCTGGCCGATGGCCCGTTGCCCGAACGGGCCGTGGTGATCACCTTTGATGATGGACCACGAAGTCAGATGGCCGCCGCACGGGCACTTGCGGCGCGCAATATGACCGCGACGTTCTTTGTCGTCCCAGGCCGTAGCGCACTAGGCCCAGCGGAGCTCCGAGAGTTGCGATCCATGGGACACGAAATCGGTTCCCACTCCATGACGCATCGCATGATGACTCGCCTTAGCGACGGAGAGATCCATTGGGAGGCCGTCACCAGCCGCCAGAAACTCGAAGAGTGGCTCGGCGGACCGGTGTTGTTCTTCGCCTATCCTGGGGGCGAATGGAATGGTCGTGTCGTCGCAATTGTCAGCACAACTGGGTACTTCGGGGCCATGGCCGCCTGGGGCGGCACTCATTGGACGCGCGAAAAGCGCTGGGCCGAGCCGCGCATCGAGATCGGCGGCACAATCTCGCTCGACCGCTTCGCCTGGTATGTCGAGCGGTTCTGAGCGGTGCCACCGCCTGTGGTCCTCTGACTGAAAGCAGGGGGGCTAGGCGAAGAGATGTTCGCCTGGGATGGAGAGACGGCCCGACATTGGTGCCAGGCCGTCTCTCCCGTGCTCACAGAGAGACGTTCTCAGCCACCCTGTTGCTTAGCGCGTCGCCGCTCCAGGAAACTGCGGATCGCCTCTTGTGCTTCCGGTGTGGTGAAGACGCGCAGGAACAGCTCCCGTTCGAAGCGGAGCGCAGGGTCGAGTGGCATCTCAAGCCCCTGCACAATTGCAGCCTTGGCAGCTCGCACCGCTGCTGGCGAATGCTGTGCGATCTGCCGTGCCAGCTCGAGCGCACGCGTCAAGTACTCTTCGGGAGCCGTAACCAGATTGACTAGTCCCCAACGTTCGGCCTCATCGGCTGAAAACTCTCGACCCGTCAGGACGAGCTCCATCGCCCGGTACTTCCCGAAGCGCCGTGCGAGGAGCTGTGTTCCACCCGCACCTGGAATGAGACCGATGCGAATCTCTGGTGCGGCAAAGCGCGCAGTCTGCGATGCAACGACAAGATCGCAGGCCAACGTCAACTCAAGCCCACCGCCGAAGACATAGCCGGAAACGGCTGCGATCAATGGCTTCGGAAAGCGCCGGATCGTGTCCCACAGCGGTAAATCGGAACGGCTGGTCGCCAATTCCTCAACCGTCACCTGAGCAAATCCATCGATGTCCGCACCGGCTGAAAACGCTCGCTCGTTCCCCGTCAGGACGACGACGCGTACTGCGTCGTCCACGCGTGCCTCGTCCAGGGCTGTACACAGTTCGCGCAGCATCTGTTCGTCGATCGCGTTGAGCTTGTCCGGCCGGTTCAGCCGGATCAACAGCACACCATCTTGTACTTCGCGGAGTATCCGCTCCATCCCGCTTCTCCCATTCCCCAACATGCCTCACCGTCGTGGTGCACTCAGGGCTTGCAATGTAGCCGCTGCCTTCTCCCGGAGTTCCGGCCGGCTGAGTAGCTCAACGACCGCCGCCCGCTCGGCCCGCAGGAGCTCCTCCAACGTTCCCGCACTTCGCAACGCACGGGCCAATGTCTCAACCACACTCCGTGCAGTCGGATCCAACTCAGCGAGCGAAGGACCGGCAGCGGTCATCTGACTAGCCTCGGCGAACGTCTCACGCGAGGCGAGCGGTCGTGCTGGCACGCCGTGAGCCAGGGCCCGGGCCAGGTCGACTGCCGTCTCCAAGAGTCCGTCCCGGTCAACCGTTACCAGCCAGCGGTCACCGAGGAGGCCGAGTGTTCCAGCCAGGTGGGCCGAATCGACCCGTTCCGCAGCCAGGAGTGTCGTCAGCGCGCTTGCTGCTCCCAGTTCTGCACGCAGTGGGGCAGCGAGCGTGGAGGCCCGGGCCTCACTGCGCACGCGAAGAGCCACCAGTGCGCCGAGCGGTACCAGCCCGGCCGCCGCGCCCGGATAACCAAGCGGTGTTGTGAGGTAGGACACCGTCGCGTCACTCCAGAGCGCCAGCGTTGTCCCTGCACCCCGCGCCTCACCGTCGAGTGCCGCGACGACCGGGATTGGGACATGGGTCAGTGCTTGCAGTGCTGCCTGCAGCGCGCGGAGCCGCTCCTCAAGTCCGGCCTGATCACCCGATTCAGCCAACTGGAGGAGTTCACTGTATGGATAGCCGAAGCTGTCGAGTGCAGGCACGAGCACGAGCGCACTTGGCCAGCGCGCCAGTGCTTCCTCGAGCGATCGAGGCAATGCCTCAAGCGACCGTATGCGAAGTGCGAGCACACCGTCTCCAAGGTCGCGCATTCCCTCGCGCTCGAGTGCCTCCCGCGTGCGAATCTGCCGCGTGCGGCGTGTCGAAGGGAGGCGTTCCTCGGGGACAAGTTCACCGCTCGCCGGATCCAGTACCTGACCATCCAGGAAGAAGCCGCCGCACCGCTCGGCCAGCGTAAGGAGCTCTGCAGCCGGCACTCCTGCCTCCGCCAGCAGTGCGCGCACACGCTGTGGGCCGAGGAAGTCCATCTGGGCATATGGGCCGGCTGCCCAGCCAAAGCCCCACTCCAGTGCTCGATCGACGCTCGCGATATCGCGTGCCGCGTCGGTTGTCCGCTGGAGCACGTACCCAAAGGTCCGGCCGAGCAACTGCCGCACGTAGTCACCGTATGGAGAAGGCAGCTCAAGCGCGCCAAGCAGACGCTGCGGGAACGGCTGGCGCAGAAGTTCCTCGAGCCCGGGGATCACTGCAGCGCGGAAGGGACGATCAGCGCGCTGCAGCGGATCGTACGTCAGCTGCTGCTCCCCTTCGCGGCGGAAGATTCCTCCACCGGTCTTGTCGCCGAGTCGCCCTGCCTGGTACAGGTCAAGGATCCAATCCGGCACTGCGTAATCGTCCCCGGTCGACTCCTGCAAGCTGCGTGTCCCCAGCACCAAGATGTCAAGGCCAGTCAGATCGATTGTCCGGAAGGTTGCTGATCGAGGACGTCCCAACAGCGGGCCAGTGAGCGCATCGACGTCTTCCGGAGCAAGCCCAAGTTCGCCGGTGAGCCGGACAGCCTGGACAAGGGCATAGATGCCGAAGCGGTTGGCGACGAAGCCAGGTGTATCGCGCACGAGGAGGACGCGTCGCCCCAGTCGTTGTTCCAAGAAGCGGACGAAGGTCGCAAAGCGCGCCGTCTCCCCCTCCGGGAACGCGGTTACTTCACAGAGCAGGAGCGCACGCGGTGGATTAAAGAAGTGCGTGACGAAGAACCGCTCACGCCATGCGCCCAGTTCTGCCGGCAAGAGCTGTGCTAGCGTGAAGGTCGAGGTGTTCGTCGTCACGATCGTCTCAGGAGAAAGGACAGCGTCCAACCGGCGGAACAGATCACGCTTGGCGTCGCGGTTCTCAATAATCGCCTCCAGCACCCATTCGCACTCGGTGAGCCATGCGAGATCGTCCTCGACGTTGCCGACTCGTACCCGATCGATCGCGCTGGGATTGAGGAAGGCACGCTGCTGTGCGGCGCGCTGCAGGCCGCGGCGTGCTGGGCCAGCGGGGTCGTCTTGTCCCTTGACATCAAGCAGGACCACGTCGAGTCCGGCCGAAGCGGCGAGCGCCGCGACCGCTGCTCCCATTGACCCAGCGCCGACGACACCGATCCGCCTAATCACTCGCTCCCCTCCCACTTCCAATCACGGAACCGCTCGCGGAGCACCGCTTTCGCCAGCTTCCCGGTCGAGGTCTTGGGCAATTCGTCGACGAAGACGAAAGCATCCGGTACCCACCAGCGCACAAAGCGCTCGCGCAGGTACTCGCGAAGCTCCTCTGGTGTGACTGTCTTCCCCTCACGGAGTACAACGACTGCCAACGGGCGCTCCTGCCATCGCTCATGCGGGACACCGATCACTGCGGCCTCTTCGATCGCCGGGTGGCTCATCAGCGCGTTCTCGAGCTCGATTGTGCTGATCCACTCACCGCCAGATTTGATCACGTCCTTCAAGCGGTCGACGAGCTTCACGTACCCTTCGGAGTCGATGATCCCAACATCGCCCGTGCGCAGCCAGCCGTCAACAAAGGAGTCGGGGCTTTCGCCACGATAGTAGGAATCCGCAATCCAGGCGCCGCGTACAAGGAGCTCGCCCATCGTCTGTCCGTCCCAGGGCGCTTCCTTCCCGTCGAAGGTGAGGATCTTCGCCTCAACGAAGGGCGCTGGCATCCCCTGCTTGAGGAGGAGTTCATAGTGCCGCTCCGGTGGGAAGTCGCTCAGCTTCACATGGGCCTGCAGGCCGAGCAGCACCTCGCTCATTCCCCAGCCATGGATGACTGTCACGCCGAACGACTCCCAGCGTCGGACCAGTGCCTCCGGCGCCGCGCTTCCACCCAGGATCAGGCGAAGTCGCGGCGAGAACGTCCAGCGCCCAGGATACCGCTCCACAAGATTTGCCGCATCATGCCAGACGGTCGGCACCCCTGCGACGAATGTTCCCTGCTCATCAGAGAGGAGATTCAAGAGGTCAGCTGGTTGTGGGTGCGGACCCGGCAACACCATCTTGGCCCCGACGATCAGCCCCGCGTAGGGGAGCGCCCAGCTCGCCACGTGGAACATCGGCACCGAAAGCAGGATCGAGTCGTCCTTGCTCACGTAGTACGTGATTGTCGAGGTTAAGGCAAGCGCCGCAAGTGCCAGTTGCGCGTGCACGTAGAGCACGCCTTTCGGTCGTCCCGTCGTCCCTGACGTGTACAAGAGGAAGGCGGGCGTGTTCCAGTGCACCTCGGCCAAGCACTGCTCATCCGGCTCGTGCTGTTGGATAAGTTCCTGGTAGGACAGTGCGCCGGGCACCTTAGATGCGTCACCAACAACGATCACATGCTCGAAGGGTGCCCGATCACGAAAGCCCTCGTACAACGGGAGTAACGACTCTTCAACAATCAGTACACGGTCTTCGGCATGCTCCGTGATGTAGGCGAGATCGTTCGGATGCAGGCGCAGGTTGAGCGTATGGATCACCGCACCGATGTTCGGTATCGCGAGGTAGGCCACGAGATGTGGCCAGGTGTTCCAGAGGAGCGTCGCTACCCGGTCGCCTTCCTGAACGCCAAGGCTTTTGAGCGCATTCGCCAGACGCAGCGATTCCTCGGCGAGTTGAGCATACCGGTAGCGGCAGACGCGTCCCTCACCGACTCGTTCCACGATTTCGGAGCGCGGGAAATAGCATTTGGTTCGGAGGAGGACGTGTCGGATGGTGAGCGTGTCCAAGTTCATGAGACCTGTCCCTCCCGCTTGGTGTACTTACGCAGCTCTCGGATGTCTTCCCACGATGCGCCGGACCTCTCTTCGCCGCGGGAAATCACTGCTGCCGATGGCCGGACGATCGCATTTTATTCACGCATAAAATAGCGGTGTGCCACAGCGCCGTCAACCCTTTCCGTTCGCGAACGGCGAACAGGGGCTCTGGAATTCGCTACCTTTCCCTGTCGGCTGAGGTTTGGTCTTAAGAGCAGCGAACCGTCCGGCCGGCGCTCTTCTCCCTATTCCCTTGCCACCCTGGAGCAACAGCACGATGTCGAGTTCCGGGCCGTGCAATGACGTCTTGGTAACACACTTCAATGCTTCCACCCATGACCGGAGTAGCCCGGCTCAAAGGGGCCAGCGCATGCACGACATGCACCTTGCAAGAAAGCAGCGTGTCCGTCATCGGCCACCTCCCTTCTCCACGGTTTGCTTGTGTGGTTCTTAGCTTCGTGCTAAAGTGACCAGGGACGACACGGGCATGCTCTCGCGGAGAGAGCGGTTCCTGTCGAAAGGCTGAGGCTGGGTCTCGTGGGTCGTACCGCATGCAACTTGTTCGGTCGCTCTTGTGACCGACGGCCGAGCCGGGCGAGGTGCCGTCGTCCAGCCCTCTCCCCGTTGGAGCGATGCTGTACTCGTCTGCCTCGTAGGTTTTATGCCAGACACCGGGCCGTTCGAGGCTGGCCAGGCGACAACTGGTCCCCGCTGTCTCGATCGTCGCACCGATCTCACTGGAATCCTGCCACGCTTCATCCTCGTCTCCTCGCTACGGCGCGTCAGGCCAGGGTTGGTTCTCTATTACTGGCCCTGTGCTGTTGGACCGGCGCTGGAGGACCACGGCCGATAGCCTCTTGTTGGCGAGCCCCAGCGGAGCCGATGTTGTGACGATCGCTCCAAATTGTGTGGCAGTGATACTCCGGCCGATGAGATAGTCAGGCAAGTCCGAATTGAACGAGGAGGGTCAGGAAGGTGACGACGCGACGTGTGGAAATCATCGATATCCACGTTCACGTACGGACTGGTGAACATGCCAAGGTGTGGGAGCGTGACCGCTACGTCCCCGCCAATCCGGAGGGGTTCAGTGATCATCCGGACGCCATGGCGGACATGTACCGTGAGCTGAATGCAATGGCGGTCATTTTCGACATTGACGACGAAACACGTACCGGCCTCGCGGCCTCGAACGAAGAAATCGCACAGTGGGTCGAGAAGCACCCGGATGTCTATATCGGTTTCGGTTCGGTCGATCCTTGGAAAGGCAAGAAGGCGATCCTCGAAGCAGAAAAGTGCGCTGCTCTTGGCCTCAAGGGCCTCAAGTTCCATCCCGCCGTTCAGGACTTTGCACCAAATGACCCCCGGTTCTTTCCTCTATGGGAAACGTGTGCTCGGCTCGGTCTCGCCGTGCTCTTCCATAGCGGGACGACAATGGCCGGCGCTGGACAGCCAGGCGGCGCTGGTATCCGCCTGGAATACGGACGCCCAATTCCCTACATCGACGACATCGCGGCGCGTTTCCCGGAGCTTCGCATCATCATGGCGCATCCCGCCTGGCCGTGGCACGAGGAGCAACTGGCCATCCTGCGCCACAAACCGAACGTCTATATGGATCTCTCGGGCTGGGCTCCCAAGTACATCCCAGAGAGTGTGATCCGCTACGCGAACTCCCTGGTCCAGGACAAGGTCTTCTTTGGCTCTGACTTCCCGATGCTCTCGCCGCACCGCTGGCTCCGCGAGTTCGCCGAGCTCCCAATCAAGGACACGGTGCGCCCAAAGATCCTCCGCGACAACGCGGCGCGATTCCTCGGTCTGACCCACCTCCTCGAGGAGGGGCAGTAGGACACTCTCTGCAGCGCTACCCTGCCGAACCACAGAGGCAAATGCATGGCCATTCCCCTCCCCATACCCTCTTCCATCTCACCTATCGGGGAGGGGAACTCGTTTTGTTTGCCCGGGAGCTGCCCACACCCGTCACGCTGGTTACGGGGTTCCGCGGATTCCTCGTCTCATACCGTGCCACCACACCACAAGTGCAAGAGCTTGCCTCGTACCTGTCCGACGTAGGTTCCAAGAATCCCACGAGTCACTGGCGACATCACCTCGGATTGTCGCCAGTTCGAGTTCGCTGTCTCACAGCACCGTGGCTCCACTCGACAGCGACCTAAGGTCGTCAAATGTGGCAATGTGGCAGCGATTCTTTGCGTATGTCAGCTGCTCGTCTAGGACAGGTGCGCGACTCCGGGCCAGAGTCAACATCGCTCCGTCGCACTCCAGTATTGAAAAGCGCACTGTGACCAGCTCATCCATCGAGCTGCCTGTGCGGGACGATCTCCGTCTGCCGGAAGGGCTTTGCGCATCCAATCGCCCAAATCGAAGCGGTTCTCCTTTCGCTGTTGCGCGTGCGAGTCGTATCCGAGTTCGCTATTCATCGCCAAGCGACGGGGCTTTGCACCGCCTATCGCTCGCCCGAGGTTGAATGTCGGTGCGGCGAGACCGGCCCGCAGCGCGTGCGTAGCCAGTCGAGTGATGGGTGCCCCAGCGGCCGCCAACTCCTCGAGCGCACGTCGATGGAGCACTTGCCGACGCGCCTCACCAGCGTGCGCGTACGCGACTTCTCGGATCCACTGGTGTGTAAAGGCGAAACGAACCGTACTGGCCTCCGGTTGCTGCATGTCCCGGATCAGCCCTCGCTCGCACAGCTCATCGAGTGCCTGAAGGCCAGCGAGCGGGTCGAGTCCAGCTACTGAGCAAAGCTGGGTGAGTTCGAATCCGTCACCGAGTACAGCCGCAGTAAAGCAGGCTTTCCGTGTCGTCGCGCTGAGGCGCCCAAGGCGCGCGCGGATCGCCTCCCGAATCACGTCGACAATTCCCTGTTTTCTCCGCCAAGCGAGGAATTCCTGGACGTTCTTCTCCAGGTCGTTGTTCGCTTCTCCCCGGACACTCTTCTTTGACGCAGTGCCCTGTTCTTGGTAGAAGGCTCGGAGTGTCTCAACCAGAAAGAAGGGCTGTCCTCCGGTATCTCTGAACAACTGCTCGCAGACTGCACGCGCCGGACCAGAGAAGATCCGATCAGGTTCAACTTGGAAGAGGGAGGCCAGTAACATGCCGGTGTCTTGGAGCGAGAGCGAACCGAGGGACAACCGGATGACCGGCATCTCTCCTGCCGACTGCGCCAGCAGCTCGCTCGGATGTGACCACGCCTCGCGTGCCGCGAGCTCGTCAGGGCGTAGGGCAACCAGCAGAAGAATCGGCGTATGGCTGACCGACCACCGCCGGCGCAGGTAAGAGAGGAGATCGAAAGAAGCCGTGTCCATCCACTGAGCGTCGTCGACAAAGAAAACCAGCGCACCACCGGAGGCATTCGCGGCGAGCTGTTCGCTGAGGTGCGCGATGGCGTCAAAGAGACGGAAGCGTGCCTCGATCCCAGTCTTGCGAGTGGTAACCGGCAGATCACGGTAGTAGTCACTGAGTTCGGGAAACCAGCGACTGAGTTCGGCCAGCCAGACTGGCGTGAGTGGTAGGGAGCTCTGTTTGAGCCATCGAGTGAGGGCCGGGCGGAATGCCTCCATGAGAGGCTGGTATGGGAAGCGTTGACTGCTCTCAAATGCTTTTCCTTGCAGGACGTCGGCTCCTTGGGTCGAGACCCAGTGGAGAAAAGCCTGTACCAGCCGGGTCTTCCCGATCCCCGGTTCTCCTTCGACGCTCACCAGTTGGGGTTTCCCTTGACAAGCTGCCTCATAGGCAGCCACCAGCCGTGTGTGCTCGCTGGATCGACCAACCAGCGGGAAGGCAAGTTCCGGTTCCGAATCTGGTGTTTCGGCCGCCACTTTGCGCGCTGTCACTCGTCGGCGAACGTGCTTGGCCAGATCTTCGATCTCCGGGCTCGGCTCGATTCCTAGTTCAGCGGTCAGAATCGCTCGGCATGCCTGGTAGCTGCGTAGAGCAGCGGTTCGATCGCCAGCTGCTGCCTGTGCCTGAATCAGGTGGTAGTGCGCAGCCTCGCTCCAAGGGTCGAGTCTGACCCAGCGTGCCGCTGTCTCAATGGCCAGTGGCAAATCCCCTCCAGTGAAGTACGCGCGCGACAAGCGCTTACAGATCCATCCGACCTGCCGGTGCCACGACTCGCGCTGCTGACTGATCCACTCGTCGAAATCCGGCGCGGCGTTAACGAGGAAGCCTTGCAAGAAGTCTCCCCGATAACGATTGAGAGCATCCTGGAGCCGCGTGATCGTCTCGTTGGACAAGACCTTGTTGGCTTCCCGTGCGAGCTCGGCTGCCTCGCGCAGCACATGAAGATCCAGCTCGAGATCCGGATCCACCACAAGGCCGACGTGTGCCTGCTCGCTACACAAGTGCGGAGCATCGTGTGAGTCCTGCCTCTTCTCAAGGCACTCGCGGATGGAAGTGAGCGCGCTGCGCAGGCTACCGCGCCCATGCTCCTCGTCGCTTTCCGGCCACAAGAGCGCTGTCAATCGATCCCGTGAATGTAGGCCACCCTCCGCGGCAAGGAAGATCAGCAATGCCTCACTTTTCCGTGTTGGGAATGGCACGAGTTGGCTGGCGTGCAAAATCCGCGGCGGCCCAAGCAATGCGATACTCAGCTGTCCCATGCCCAGCACTTCCTTTTTTTCACGATGTTTTGACGCTGCATGCGTAGCCTGGAACTGGGATGCGAGCACCATAGCATGCGTCCCGCCAAGAGGCAAGCGATACGGCGGTATGGCGGCCTACGGCTGCAGTAGTCGACCGCCGGGTACGGAAAGGAGAGTACCCCCACAGATCAAGCAGCCGAACGGATCGATCGGAAAAATGTTGGGAGGTACCCCATGATGAAATACCGGTTTCTTATGCTTGTCGTTGCGCTCTCAGCCTTGCTCCTGGGAGTGATTGCCAATGCGGGAGCTGCCCCGGCCCAGACGCAGACAATCGTCGTTAAGGACGCAACCGGGACTTTCCCGGAGTTCAACCCCTGTACTGGTGCACCTGGATTGGTCACCGTCACCTACAACAGTGTCTTCCATATCACGACGTTGCCCAACGGGACGTTTCACGTGACCGGTACGGAGACTGGTACCTTCACATTCGAGCCGAACGATCCCAATCAGCAAGTCGCAGTAGGCCGCTACACCTTCTGGTTTGGAGAGAATAGCAACCAGGCGAGCTCCAACGGCACCGTCACGTTCCGTGTCACCGGGCAATATGCTGACGGCTCCCCGATCCGGTTCAACAGTGTTGCTCATGTCAGCGTGAGCGCCACGGGCGCAACGACGACGTTCGAATTTGGCCGTTGCCACTGACGAGACAGGAGTAGCCAAATGCAACGATCACCTGAGTTAGAAACAATCATCGCTGGTTGGTTTACCGCGGTGAACAACGGTGACCCTTCATGGGTTGATCGGTACGTCTCTCACCAAGCCGCGACTCGCCTTGTCGACTTTGACCCTGACGATGTGCTGAGCGGTGAGGCCGCTTTCGCGTTCTTAAGAGAACAGGTGCTGTCGCTTGGAGGAGCTATCCAGGTCACACCGCGGCATATCGAAGCGTATCAGGCAGGCGATGTCGGCTGGGGCCTGTCACTCGTAACGATCACCTTTCCAAATGGGGAGCACGTCCTACCACGTTGGAGTGGTGTCTTCCACCGGGAAGGCCGGGAGTGGAAGTTGGTACAGTCGCATGCATCGCTCGGTATTCCCTCTGAGGAACTGAGAGCAATGATGCAACAGTGATGACGTGGTGGCTCAATGTAGAGATGAGACAAATCCTCTGCGGTGAATAGGCTGCGGAGGGTGTTGGGGGAATCATGGCGAGCAGGAATCTCCAGACTGTGCAAGGGATCTATGCTGCATTTGGTCGAGGCGATGTCTCGGCAATTCTGGACAAGCTAGCCGAGGATGTGGACTGGGATTATGCCTACCGTACTACTCCGAACCCTGTTCCCTGGTTGCAGGCTCAGCGTGGCCGCGCTGGAGCTGCCAAGTTCTTCTTGGACGGCGTTGGCGCGATAGAGTTGCACCGGTTCGCCCTCAAGGCCTTGCTGGAAGGTCCCGGCCTGGTTGTCGCTCTCGTTGATGTCGATGCCACGGTGAAAGAAACCGGGAAGCGCATCGTCGAGACCGACGAGGTGCATATCTGGCACTTCGATGAGGCAGGGATGGTCACCCGATTTCGGCACTGTGCAGATACATACCAACACGCGATGGCATATCAAGCGTGATACGAAGCGGGTGCCAAAATCACTCAGTAGTCGGGCCAAAAAGATGCTCTCGGTCTCCTCAGGGGCTCGCCGTCGTGCCTGCGCTTGGGTACCTAGGGCATCGAGAGCGAAAGAGAGGAAAGCATGATGGCAACGCAGAGCAATACCAAGATGGTGCAGGACCTCTACTCAGCGTTTGGCCGTGGTGACATCACGTCGATCCTGAACATGCTTGCCGAGGATGTGGAATGGCGTGAGCCGCCCGGTGGCACTGCTCCGTTCAAAGGGATCTACCGTGGTCGGGACAGTGTCGGCCAGTTCTTTGCGCGGTTTGCCGAAGCCGTCGAGGTGGAGTCGTTCGAGCCGCGTGAGTTCTACACCCACGGTGACACGGTGATTGCTCTCGGACACTACCGCTTCCGTGCCAAGAAAACAGGGAAGCCGTACGAAAGCGATTGGACGATGGTCTGGCGTTTCCGCTCAGGCCAGGTTGCACGCTTTCAAATCTACAAAGACAGCGCAGCCGAAGCAGCTGCGCTCCGTGACGGGTAGTGAGCGACACAAAGGAGTTGGTCATAGGCCCGTGTGGCACCATCGATAGTGCCACACGGGTTTGCATAGTCGGCGTATTATTTGCCCACCTCTCTTGGTCGCCGAGACTCAGAACCGGTCTCCGTCCTACTGCCTGCGCTAAGCCGGGTACGTCTCCATCGTCCAGCGGCAGTCTGCCCGGTAGCATGTCTCTACTCGCCTGAAGGGTTTCCGAGGGAACTGTTCAACATCCGATCGAATCAACACACCGCCTTCCTTGGTTCTTCCTCATCTCGCATTGCGGGGGACCGGGAATGAGAAAGACTCGGCGCGTGTGCGGAGCTGCGCGGTATCGTCTCGGTAGGTCTGCTATACTGTAGTGTCACGGCGATGAGGCTCGCCAGGCGGTGTCACACCGCCAAACCGCCGGATTGCGGCTGATAGCCTCTGTCCGACCAGTCTTCTGGCCGGCAGAGGCTTTTCGCATCTGGAGGTGCACGATGACTCACCCAACAAACCGGCCCTTTCTCGCCTGGTTCCGTGAGCTTTTACCCCGCAACCAACAAGCTGCGCTCGACCGCTACCTTGCTGCAACAATCCAGGAAGCCTTCGCAGTTCCCGGCTGTCCGCTCTGCTACCTCCTTGCCCAGAAGGAGCGGCGCAGCCTAGAGTCTCTCCTCTGGGAGCAGGTCAACGATCCAATGACGGCTGAGCGCCTCGCCGCTGCCCGCGGCTTCTGCTGGGAGCATACGTGGGCACTCGTCCCCGCTGGTGCGGCGGTGCATAGTCACCTCGGGGTTGCTATCCTCCTGGAGCGCATCTTGCGCGATGCGTACCGAAGCAGTCACACCCCGCAGTCGCTCGAACGCTGGCTCGTGCCGGAGGAACCGTGCCCGATCTGCAAGTGGCTCGCTGCCGCTGAAGAGACCCTCCTCTGGACTACCGCTGAGCTCGCTCGTCACGACCCGGGGCTTCTCCTCGAGCAGGTGGGCGTCCTCTGTCGACCACACGCGACGGCGCTCGCCCATCTCGCTCCCGCCCTTCCTTGGGCCGCATGGGAGACACGAGTCGCGCACACACGGCCACGCTGGTCGCACCTGGAGCGGCTCGCTCACGATGCTGGCCGCCGTCCCTGGTACCTTCCCCAGCCGGCCATACTCCCGGAGTGTTGTCCCCATTGCCTGGCCGCCCCGCCGCAGCGTGACCGTTCCTGGGACTGGTTTCTGCACCAGCGTGAACCATATGCAGAAGGGGCGGCTCTCGAACCGTGCTTGGGACATGCCGGAGGAGAGGATTTCTTACGCTTTCGCGCTGCGCTCGCCGAACTCCTTGACGATCTCGCCGCGTTCATCGCCGCAGCCGACTACCGTTTCCGTGGGGAACTGACGCAAGGTCAGCGCTCCAGCTGGTTACGCGCAATCGCTCGGCTGGTCGGTACGGTACCCAGTGCAGGAGTCCATGAGCGCGGACGACCTTCCCGGGTGTAGGATGAGCGAGGATGTCCTGATGGTACAGCGGGAGGATGAAGCGTACGACATGGCATTGATCGAGGGCCTGCGTCACCCGCGGCCGGACATCGCCGAGACCTGTGCCTGGGTGCTCGGTCAGCGCCGGACGCGCCGTGCTGTGCCTGCTTTAATCGCCGTACTGCACGAGCGACCGAACGAGGTCGACGTCCATGTCGCGGCCGTCCTCGCTCTCGGTCACATCGGCGACCCGGCTGCCTTCCCAGCTCTGGTTGAGGCTGTTCACTCCGGCGCGGTCCGTGTCCGACGTGCAGCGCTCCGTGCCCTGGCCGAGCTCGACCTCGACCGTGCACGTCTGGTGCTCCGGGAGGTCGCTGAGGCGGATCCGTCTGCCGGTGTCCGTGAGGAGGCGCGCCGGCTTTTGCAAGAGAGGGGTGAACGGTGAGCAGCCCAGGTTTCCAACCATTCCACCCATTGCCAACAGATCGTGTCCAGGCGCTGCAGAAGCTCCTCCTCCACCTCCGCGATGCAGTGGAACGCGTGATTGTCGGCAAGCGTGAGGTCATTGAACTCGTCCTCATCGCCGTCCTTTCCGGAGGGCACGTCTTGGTGGAAGACGTGCCTGGCATTGGCAAGACGAAGCTCGCCCGCTCCTTCTGCCAGGCGTTCGGTGGGACCTTTCGTCGCATCCAGTTCACGCCCGATTTGCTTCCGGCCGATGTCACCGGCTCGCTTGTCTACGAGCCGGGACGCGGCGCCTTTGTTTTTCATCCTGGGCCAGTTTTCGCCAATGTCATCCTGGCTGACGAGGTGAACCGTGGCACGCCCCGGACGCAGTCGGCCCTACTCGAAGCGATGGAGGAGCGGCAGGTCACGGTTGAGCGGGAGACATATCGCCTGCCCGAGCCGTTCCTTGTCCTGGCGACGCAGAATCCGATCGAACTCGAGGGGACCTTCCCGCTCCCTGAGGCGCAGCTCGACCGTTTTGCGATGCGGCTGAGCATCGGGTACCCGACGGCCGAGGACGAGGTTGCCATGGTCCGCCGCTTTCTCGGAGGAGATCCGCTCGTGGAGCTTGAGCCGGTCACAAGCCCGGAGGAGCTCGCGGCAGCAATCGCCGAGACAAAACGCGTCTTCCTTGGTCAGGCAACGCTCGACTATCTGGTGACGCTCGTCCGGCGGACGCGCGAGCACGAGGAAGTCCAGCTTGGTGCTAGCCCCCGCGCCACGCTCGCGCTAGCTCGTGCGGCTCAAGCAGCGGCGCTTCTGGCTGGCCGACCCTTTGTGATCCCAGATGACGTGCGGAGGGTGGCTGTCCCAGTGCTCGCTCATCGCTTGCGCCTCACCCCTCGCGCCGAACTCCACGGTCTGACCGCCGAGGCACTCGTTCGGGCCGTGCTCGACGAGGTACCGGTACCTGTGGAAGAGCTGGTTGAAGGAGCGTGACGATGGACGAGGCACCGACCGTCGTCCCGCTCGAGCGTGAGGAAGTGTTACCGAGCGGACTCATTACTGCGCTGCTGCTCGGATTAGCGGCAGTGGCCCTCGGTCGACCCGTCCTTGCGCTTGTCGCCTTCGCTGTCGCAGTCGTCCTTGCCCTAAGCCTCACCTACTTGCGTCTCGGCTTCACGCGAGTCCGCTATTGGCGGACGGTCGAGCCAACGCATGCGTTTCCCGGAGAGACGGTTACCCTTGAACTCGCCCTCGAGAACGCCAAGCCGCTTCCGCTTCCGTGGGTCGAAGTGGTCGAGGAGCTCCCCGCTGCCCTCGAACTCTCAGGGGTCGTGCTCGGCCCCTCGCCCAAACCCCAGCGCAAAGTGCTGCGCACGCTCCTCACCGCTGGCGCGGCCGAGCGTGTGCATCGGCGCTACCAGGCTCGGCCCACACGCCGGGGGTACTACCGGCTCGGTCCGGCACGCTTGACGACTGGGGATCCGTTCGGTCTGGCCCGTGCTCGGCTAGAGGTTGCACCTGGTGGAGAACTCGTCGTCTACCCGGAACTCCGGCCTGTCGAGTCGTTCGGGCTTCCTGCTGAACGCCCGCTCGGCGATGCGACACCGCTTCGCCCGCTCCTGGAAGATCCGCTACGGATCCAGGGCGTCCGCCCCTACCAACCTGGCGACTCACCGCGTCAGATTCACTGGCGGGCCAGTGCTCGGCTCGGCGAGCTGCAGACCCGCCTGCTTGAACGTACGGCCACGCCAGCGCTCGCTCTCTTCCTAGACGTCAACACCTTTGAGCACTTCTGGGAGGGAATCCGCCCAGGCGAACTCGAGTGGGCCATCTCGCTGACCGCCTCACTGGCGGCCTGGGGGATGGAGCAGGGGTATCAGGTTGGCCTATGGGTCAACGCACCGCTGGTCGGCGGCGAGCGCTTTATTCGCATCCTGCCGAGTCGGCATCCACGCCAGCTCCAGCGCATCCTCGAGGCATTGGCCATGCTCGTCCCTCATACCGGTCATCGTATCGAGACATTGCTCGGTACCGAGAGCCGCTCGCTTGTCGGGGGTGTGACAGTCGTTGTTGTGACCGCGCTGGTCACTGACGCGTTGCGTCAGACACTCCTCTCCCTCTGGCGCCAGGGCTACGGTGTCACGCTCGTCGCGGTCGACTGTGAAGCCGGTCTCCCCTCGCGCCGCGGTCTGGCGGTTTACGAGCTGGAGGCAAGCCGTGCCTCGGCGGCCTGATTGGCTTACGCTCTCCCTCGCCGTGAGCGCTGGAGCAGCCGAGACGGTTCCGCTCGCTGCGTGGGTTGTCTGGCTCGCTACGCTGTTCGGGAGTGATCCCTCCCACGCGCCGGGTTGGCTGGCCCTTACTCTGACCTGGCTTGCCGCCTTTGGGTTTGCGCGTTTCGTTCTGGCTGCCACCCAGGATCCCGCGTGGGCGCGTGCCCTTGCCGTGCTCGGCTGGCTCGCCTGGACACTTGCCTGGTGGGTAGCCCGTGCGGGAGAGCCACAGGCGATCCTCGACTTCCTCCCCTCGCTTCTCCGCCTTGAAGCGAGCATAGTCGGTTTGCTCGTCCTAAGCGCACTCGTCTGGTGGCGAACTCTGGCCCTCGCTGGCGAGCCGCGTCCGTTCCAGGGTGAGTACCTACGTTGGGCGATAGTGTGCGACGCGGGTCTCGTCTTGGGGATCACACTTGCTGCACTGGCCAGCGGTGGGCCCGCTGCGCAAGCTGTCTGGGACAACCTCTCCTGGGGAGCCCCGCTCCTCGTGCTCCTTCGGCTGATGACCGCGGCACTCATACAGGCTGAGGCGGTACGCCTAGCCTATCCCGGTGCGGTTGCGCCTGGACCATGGGTGCTTCGCTCGCTCGTCGTCGCAGCGGGAGCACTCGGCGTTGGCGCGTTGCTCAGTCTCTTCGCTGGCCCAACACTCTGGCCGCGCATCGCTGGGCCAGTGGAGTGGTTCCTGACACTCCTCGTGGCGGTGATCGTGACATTCACCGTGGCCCTGGCTGTCATCGTCTGGACGGCGCTCCGCTTCTTTGTCTGGGCGGTGCGCGCCATTGCTGGCAGCCGCGAACCTGGCCCGCCTCCCAGCCTGCCGACACTCCCCGAACTCACCCGCCCGCAGGAGGTGATACGGGGCCTTGCTATCCCACCGTGGGTGCTCGACCTACTCGCTGGCCTCGTTGGTATCGCGCTCCTGGTTGTCCTCGTCGTCTCCATTGCACGTGCGTTCCGGCGCTACCGTACCCTCCGTGAGGAGCCGTCTGCCACCGAACTCCGTGAGCGTGTCGCGCTGGGCGAGCTTCGTGATCTGCTGCCGCGGTTGCACCTGCCCCTCCGTCCAGGAGTCGTGCCGCGGGGAATCCCCCGTCCAACCGATGTCCGCAGTGCCTACCGCGCTGCGCTGGCGCTCTTTGCCCGTCGCGGTCTTTCTCGCCATCCAAGTGAGACGCCGAGCGAGCTCGCCCAGCGCGTAGCGGCCGCGCATCCGACGGTCGCTGCGCCGCTGACGGATCTCACGACGCGCTATTTGTGGAGTCGGTATGGCGAGCAGGAGAGCGCGGATGATCGCCAGGCTGCGCTCACCGATTGGCAAGAGCTCGAGCGGATACTTGTGGACCACACCTGAGCACTCAGCGGTTGCTCGCCACGAGCGCCCCTTCGAGATCGACCCAGAGTTCTTCTGGATCCTCCAACCCGACCGAGAGACGTAGGAGCCCATCGCTGATCCCGAGCGCAGTTCGTTCCGTTGGCGCGAGCGCACGGTGCGACGTCGTGGCGGGATGGACGACTGTCGTGATTGCCCCGCCAAGCGTCTCCGCGAACCGGACAAGCCGCAAGGCACGCAGGAAACGGCGCACAGCCGGTTCCCCTCCAGCAAGCTCGAATGCGACGACCGCCCCGTAGCCGCCAGTGAAGAGCCGCTCGGCGAGTTGGTGCTCTGGATGGCCCGGGAGTCCCGGATAGGAGACCCGTTGTACTGTCGGGTGCGCTGCCAGCCGTTGTGCCAGTGCGAGCGCCGAGGCGCTGCTGCGGGCCACGCGCAATGGGAGGGTCACCAGCCCGCGTTGGATCAGCCAGGCATCAAAAGCTCCACCACGACCTCCAAAGCGCACCACTTGCCGCCGGATCGCCTCGATAAGCTCGGTCGGACCAGCGACCACACCCCCACTCGCATCGTGGTGTCCGCCTAGCATCTTGGTCGTAGAGTGCACGACGAGTGTTGCGCCCCATGCCAGTGGCCGGCAGTGGATCGGCGTGGCGAAGGTGTTGTCCACCACAAAGAGTGCTCCCGCAGCACGAGCAAGGGCGCTTAGCCACGCAAGGTTGCGTACCCGGAGCGTCGGATTCGTCAACGTGTCGACCCACAACAGCCGGGCCGGTTCGCGCAGCGTCCGCTCGACAGCTGCGCGATCGCCGCAGTCGACGAAATCGACCCGGACACCGAAGCGGGCGAGATCTTGCTCGAGCAGGAGACGTGTCCCTCGGTAGACGTGCGAATCGGCGACTACGCGTTGTCCGGGACCAGCAAGTGCAAAGAGCGTTGCCGCGATCGCACTCATGCCACTTGCAGTGACGACCGCCGCTTCGGCTCCTTCCAGTGCTGCGAGCACCCGCTCGAGCTGGAGGTGGTTAGGGAGTCCGTAGCGGGCATAGATGTATCCCGGCACCTCTCCTGCCGTGAGTGCTTCCATCGTTTCCAGGTCAGGATAGGAGAAGGCGCTCGTCTGCCAGATTGGTGGGGCGAGCGGCATCGTCGCGCTTGGCGTTGGGAGTAGTCCCGCTTGCGCACACATGGTAGCGGCTGTCTCCTCGGGTTGCTTCTCACGCATGCTGGAACTCCTTCTTCACACTCGATCCTCTGGCTCAATGCGAGCATACTGAGGCGAGAGAAGGAGCAGCCGACGGGACGGGCGAGGAAAGGATAGGTGGCGAGATGAGCCGGCTCGGCTATTCCGCGAGCTTCGAGCAATTCCACCCGAATGATCTCCTGCGCTGGTGCCAACTTGCGGAGCAAGAGGGCTTTGACAGCGTCCTTGCGGCGGATCACTTCCATCCCTGGACTCCGGAGCAAGGGCAGAGCGCGTTCGTCTGGGCCTGGCTCGGCGCACTCGGCGTGACGACACGACTGCGCTTTGGCACTGGTGTCACGCCGCCGATCGGTTTCCGCTACCATCCGGCCATCGTGGCGCAGGCTGCTGCGACACTCGAAGCGATGTTTCCTGGCCGGTTCTGGCTTGGCCTCGGCGCGGGCGAGGCGCTCAATGAGCATATCGTCGGCCGCTACTGGCCGGAGCCGGCCGAACGGATCCGCATGCTTATCGAGGCAATCGAGGTCATCCAGAAGCTCTTCACCGGCAAGGTAATCCGACACGAAGGGACATACTTTAAGGTTGAAAGTGCGAAGCTCTATACCATGCCGGAGGTTCCGCCCCCCATTATCGTTGGCACGGCCGGCCCGTACATGGCCAAGAAGACCGGCGAGCTCTGCGACGGCATCCTTACTCCCGGCGCAAGCGATGAGAAGCTGCGCATGCTGCTCGACCGCTTTGCCCGCGGGGCACGCGAGGCCGGCAAGGATCCGGAGCGGATGCCACGCCTTATCCAGGTTCACGTCTCCTGGGCCCAGACCGACGAGCAGGCGCTCGAGAATGCACTGCGTGAGTGGCCGAACGGCGGCATGGCCTTCCCCAAGGGCGATATCCGCAATCCTGAGGACTTCCAGGCGATGGCCCGCTTGGTGCGTCCCGAGCACTTCCAAGGCCGGGTGCTTATCTCAGCCGACCTTGACCGCCACGGCGAGTACTTGCAGCATCTCATTGACCTCGGTTTTACCGAGATCTACGTCCACAATGTCGGTCGGAATCAGGAGGAGTTCATCCGCGCTTACGGTCGACATGTGATCCCGCACCTCCGCTGGCCGGCCGATGCACCGTTGGCTCATGCGCCACGAGTGGCGGTTGGTCCTGCCGGAGATGCCGGGGAATGATGCCAAGGTCAGGTTCAGCTAGCCGTCCGGTTGTTGCCGCTTGTGCCTTGCTCGGCCCTCACCAGCCGAGTGACACACGGCGAGGGTGTTTCCGGTTCCGTGAGACCAGTGAGGATGGGTCTGGACATCTTTTGTGGGGCAGGTTGAAGACGCCCGCACAGTACAAGCGTGAGCCAGGGCTATCCTCTGGGCGAAAGGGTAACAGAAGGTAGTGCAGGATATGGGTCCCGTGCCTGTCCGATCCACAAGGATTGAGAACGTGGATCGGTTGCCGCTCGTGGTGGTCCAGATCTGTCGAACGTCTGATGGTGCACGGGTGCGGAGATCCCGAAGCCCTCTTCCGATGGATTACCTGTCTCGATATGGCGGTGGGCTCTCTGGCACGAGCGAGAAGAGGTGCCAGAGAGCACCGTACAGTTTGCACACGATACAGGGTGCCCTCACAGTAGTCAGCAACGAAGCGTCCTCTCATGGGGTGTTCCGTTGTGCCCCACGTGAATGGTCGGTGGATGCAAGCCCAAAGCTGAGGAGCACAGTGGGAGGGAACCGGGGCGAGGGTGCAGTGGAGCGTTGCACGGGTGAGTCTCCACACAAATGGACGACCCCCGCCGGGTCGCTCTCCCGCGGGGGTCGACGCTGCGTCGATCGTTCAGCGTGTGCTTACTCGCCGCTCGGCTCGCGGCGCTCACGAGCGCGAATGCGCTCGGTCTGGCGGAGCTCCTCGGTCGCCGCGCGCTGCTCCGTCGGCACCGTCTGGGGCAGCGGTGCAACGCGTGCCGTCGCCGGGTAGACGACGCGAACAGCGCGGATAACCGGCTGCCCATCCTGGTTGAGGATGGTGTAGCGAATCACGGTGCGCATCGGCTCACCCCCTTTCCGTCAGGTCTGGTGCATCTCCTGACCGGCTGCCCCCGGACCGACCGGGGGCGCGGAGGTGCCGTGCGCGCGGGGGCTTACACGACGAGCTGCTCCGACCCGGACGGCCCGCGGGAGCCGGTACTGCGTTCTGGAGGCTGACTGCGTTCCACTCGCTGTACCCTCCACATCGGACCGACTCGGGCGCGCGACCCCGCAGGGCCGACACGCCCAACCTTCGGCAGTATATGCATTGGCAATGCTCATGTCAAGGGAGTACAGGCGGTCTCGTGCACGATCATCCTGCCTCTGCACTCGGGGGACAATTGTCGCGCTCCTGATCCCCCTCGTGACGTTCGAAACGGTTGGCCCGAATGTCCCGTTTCCACTCGATCACAGCAACGCGACCCGAAAGATGATTGTCCAGCACTCCCTGCGGTGCAGTCGCCACACCTACCGATGTCTTCCTCCTACCACCCCAGACGAGGGGTCTGATCCATCAGCGTCATGGCCGCTTCCTACTCCAGCGCGGTCGAGAGCATTAGTGACGGGATCATGGCTGACCAGGCCAGTTTTGGCGCTGCACCTGGATCACTGCAACCCCCTGTCGGGTACGAGAGATGCGACCTGACCCCGCACAGCGTGCCTGTCTACCGATCTCGCCCACTCGGGCGCAGGGCACCCGGTGGGAAGAGATGCCTTGGCGCAGCTCGTGGCCAATACCGGGCGATGACGTTTAGGAGAGCCCCCGCTTGTTCACTTGATAGCCCTTCGGTTGGCCCTCACGGAAACGAGTCGGCCAGTGCGGTTCCCGCGTGCTTGTTGGGAGTTCTCTGCCATCTTGCGTGCGCCTGAGCGATGTGGTAAGAAAGCGACACACAAAGGTGTCTCACTATGGTGTCCTTCACGGTAGCGCCTTGTCGCTTCGGAGAAGTTCCATGCGCTGGGATCCTCGTGCGCTCGACTTCGATCGCGAAGCCTGGGACGCTGTGCATCAGCAGGCTCGCCGACGCAATCCGGCCGGGCGGCGTCCTGTCTCGCTTGAAGACGCCCGTCAGGCCTGGGAACCGGTCGTCTGCCCACACTGCGGTCTAAGACACTCAGACACCCGGACCGTCCGCCTGCGCCGCACCGGCCGTACGGTTGAGGCGCGCTGCGCAGCCTGCGGGGCAATCGCCGCCGTCTATGCCGACGGTGTCTGGTCGTGAGGCGCTGGTCGATTGTGCAGCGGCTCCTTGGTCGCTGGCGCGAGCCGCGCGCTGGTCTCATTGTGACCAGCTCGCTCGAGCTCGCGCCGGGGCTCTACTCCCTTCCTGATCCTGGTGACGGTGCTCTCCGTATCACTGCTGACGAACTCGTTCTGGATGGTCAGGGTGCGGTCCTCGATGGAGGCGGACGTGGTGGTATCGGCATCGCCCTCTGCGGCCGTCGCCGTGTTGTCCTGCGAAACCTCACGATCCGCGGCTACGCCTGGGCCCTTGAGGCGATCGATTGCGAGGAACTTCTCATCGAGAACTGCGATTTCTCCAGTAACGGTGGGAGCGAGGGCACGTTCCTCGACATCAATCGGGTCGAGGCAACTGCAGGCGGGGGCATCCGATTCGTCCGCGTCAACACCAGCCGCGTCGCCCGTACCCACGCCCAGCAACAAGATGTCGGGGTCGACGCGATCGCCTGCCGAGGACTCGTCATCACCGACTGTGACCTCTCATACAACACTGCCTGGGGGATCCGTCTCCACGGTTCCTCCGACTGCCGCCTCGAGCGCAACCGTGCGCATCACGTCAATCGCTGCGGTGGCACCGGCTGCGATGCCGCTGGCATCCTGCTCACCTGCGGTTCCCACCGCAATCTCGTCGCCGGCAACGACCTGCGCTGGTCGGGTGACGGCTTCTTCCTCGGTAACCAGTTCAGCCCACCGTCCAATGACAACCTGATCGTCGGGAACGACGGTTCCTACTCACCCAACAATGCGTTTGAAGCCACCTTCTCCCGTGGTAACGTCTTCCGTCGTAATCGAGCGTGCTTTAGCAACTTCGGCTTCTGGCTCGGTTTTTCCACCGACACTGTCCTAGAGGAGAACCTCATTACCGACAATCGCTTCGACGGTGTCCATTGGGAGCATGGCGCACGTGGTCTCCTCCGGAACAACCTTATTGCCCGGAACGGTCGTTACGGCGTCGCCTTCACCCTCAATCCGGCCAACCGCGATTTCCCCGACCGTTGCGTCTCAACCAGTCACGAACTCCGTGACAACCATTTCGTCAGCAACGGGCAGTGTGCTGTCTACCTGCTGCACACTACGGGAACACGTCTCGAGGGGAATCGCTACCGCGCTGAGCGTCAACCGTGGCGCATCGACGGCGCTTCAGCAGAGAATATGCTGCTGGATGTTTTCCTCTAGCGAACGGTGAGTCGTTGATCTGCTTCCAGGCGGTCTCCCGTGAGGAGATCCGCCAAATAAGCGAGTGCTGTCCCAGCTCGTCCCCGCACGACGACGTGTGCCTCGCGGTCGAGCGGTGTCGGCTCGTCGTTGACAATGGCGACGAATGCTCCGGACCGAGCAGCCCGACGCGGCACGTGCGCCGCCGGTACCACTGCGAGCGATGTCCCAACGACAAGCATCACTGGTGTCGCTTCGGCCAGTGCGAGCGCTCGCTCCAGGAGCTCGCGCGGTACCGGCTCGCCAAAGGCAACAGTCGCCTCCTTGACGAGGCCGCCGCACACCGGGCAATGAGGAACCGTTCCTGGCGGGCCTGGATCAAACACGTCAGCAGGCCAACGCGCCTCACAGGAAAGACAGCGGATCATGTGCGCCGTTCCATGGAGCTCGATCACCCGCTCCGGAGGGCTTCCCGCCTTCTGGTGCAAGCCGTCAATATTCTGCGTCACAATCACGTCGAGATAGCCGGCTGCCTGCAAGCGAGCGAGTGCACGGTGCCCCTCATTCGGCTCGGCGGCGGCAAGAACGGGGTAACGAGCACGCCGTCGCTCCCAATAGCGGAGCCGTACAGCCGGATCAGTGAGAAAGTCACGAAAGTGCGTCGGATTCTGTCGTGACCACAACCCGTTTGGGCCCCGGTAGTCCGGGATCCCCGATTCGGTCGAGATCCCTGCACCAGTGAATGCCATGCCTGGCCCGCGCTGGTAGAGCGCGTCGGCGATCGCTTCAACCAGCCGCCGTTGTTCGGGCGTCAACATCCGGCTGTCCATCGTGCACTCCCTCTCGGGAAAATCCTACCAGGTTGTTGCCGAACGCGAAAAGCAACTACCGCGCACCGGAAACCGAGCGTCAGGTCAGCTCTTACCACTCCGGCTACCATACGACCACAGTCCAGCCGCACTATTCGGTCGTTTCCTGCAGACGACACCAGGTGGCTCGGCGCACGTACTCTACCGGGGCTGTACCGAAGCACCATACATCCTGCCCCTATTGGTTCCAACGCAGGTCGGACCGGGCAGTGGTCACGCTCCGCCTTGTCGACCACGCGATACCGAGAAGCTCGGTGGATCGGCCATCACACGTTTGTCGAAATGGCTGCGCGGCATGCTCTGTCGTGCCACTCCGCGGCGGACCACTCATTGTCGGTCGGTTATGGAGGCATGCCTCCAGCTAGTTCCGGCGCGACGCTTGTCCGCGCCAGCAGGAGTAGTCGTTACCGTGGTTCGCATTGGGCAGACGGAGTTGCAAGGCCCTGCTTTCCAGAGTTGCGCTCCGGCAGCGTCTGCTTGGTGGCTTGCCCTTTGGGAATGAGAGTCGGATCAACGTGCCAAGTCATGCGCTTGCGAGCGTGGAGACATTCCGCGAGAATCGCACCGGAAGGAGCGCGTGTATGGATGTCTCGGAGCGGGCCTCGGTCGCCATTATCGGCGGTGGGATCATCGGCTGTGCTCTTGCCGCGGAACTCGTGCGTCGCGGCTGGCGTGGCGTCCGCGTCCTCGAACGTGCGACGGTCGGTGGCCAGGCCAGCATCGCCTATGCCGGCCTGCTGGGTATACCCGGGAGCGGTGCGACAAGCGATCCGCTGAGCGAGTTGGGTGCAGCAAGTCTTGCCCGCTTCCCGGCCGTCGTCGCTGACCTGCGTGAGCGTACCGGGATCGATGTGGAATTCCGTCATACCGGTGCCTTGCTGCTTGCGCTCACTCTTGACGAAGAGGAGGCACTCCGCGCAGCCCTTCCCGTCTTGCGTACCCGCGATGCTGCCTGCTGTTGGCTCGATCAACACGAGCTTCGCCAGCTCGAGCCAGCGGTCTCCCCCCTGTTTCGGGGCGCGCTCCTCCTTCCCTTCGAACACCAGGTGCTCAGCCCGCGCCTCGTGGAAGCGTTCGCACGTGCAGCCGCGCTGGGAGGTGCGCGCATCGACGAAGGCGTCGAAGTCGTCGGCTTCGAGCGTTCCGGTGATCGCCTCACTGCCGTGCAGACCCGTACCGGCCGTATCACTGCTGATCAGGTGATCATCGCCGCTGGTGCCTGGAGCGGCCAGCTCGCGGCTCAGCTTGGTGTGCCGCTCCCCGTCGGGCCACTACGTGGCCAACTGGTCCGTCTGCACGCCTGGGATGCGCGTGTGCGCCACACCCTCTACCGCGGCGAGCTCTACCTCGCGGTGAAGGCCGACGGTACCGTTGCCGTCGGCTCAACCGAGGAACTTGCTGTCTACGACCGGCGCCCGACGCTCGAAGGTGTGCGGCAGCTCACCACATTCGCGCAGGAGACGGTGCCGGCGCTCAACCGCGCTGTCTTCTTGGAGGCGCTCGCTGGGCTCCGCCCCTGGTCGGCCGATGGACTACCGATCCTGGGCCAGCTGCCCCACTACCAAAACGTCTGGATCGCAACTGGTCATGCTCGCAACGGCGTCCTCCTCAGTGTGGTCACCGCCGAAGTCCTGGCTGACCTCTTGGAGGGAAAGTCGCCCGCGTTGCCGCTTGAGCCCTTTGCTCCCACTCGTTTCCTTCCGTGACCGTTGATCGCTCACCGTGCCTATGCTCGTTCGGTGTAGCTGGTCAGGGAAGCCGGGCTGCTCCAGGATAACAGGAAATGCATCCTCTGCTGGCGGGCGTGTCGCTGGAGCGCGCGGGAACCGCTGTCTCGCAGCCGACGTCCGCTCCTCTCGGGAATTAATCCTGCCCGGGTTCGGCAGCCACCCGCTGCTCGTGCGTGACACGCGTGTCGCTCGGCAGCGCGCGCCATGCCCACGCCACAGTGAGTCCCAAGGCGAACCCGATGACCAGGAAGGGCGCGTGAAGACCCAGTGCGGCTGCCAGTGCCGTCCCCGTGAGTGGCCCGACGAACGCGCCCAGTGAGGAAGCGGTCGTCGTAAAGCCGTAGATCGTCCCGCGACGCTCCTCCGGTGTTAACCGTGCGATGAGAGCGTTGGCTGTCGGCAGCATCCCACCGGATGCAACTCCGAACAGCGCCTGAAGGGCGATGACCTGCCACACCGAGTTCACCACAGCGAGTGGCAGAAAGCTCGCGACAGCCAGCGCACCGCTTGCCACGAGCAGTGGCCGCTGCCCCACCCGGTCGCTTGCCCGGCCAAGCACAACCGAGGCCACAGCACTCGTGATGCCGCTCACGCCCATGGCGAGCCCTGCCAGCGAGTTGACCCCTCGCGCGTTTCTCGCCAACTGCTCGATCAGCAGCGGCACGATCGGCTGCAACGCCATACTCGCGGCCCGCAGCGCGAAGAGACTGACAACGATGCCAAGCAATGCTGGTGCGAGCAAGAGCCGCCAGGTGTCTCCCAAGGACTCCCGGCGTGTCACCGGTCGCACCGGCGGCTCGAACTGCTCCTCGACCAGGAAAAAGACGAGGAGAGCTGAAATGAAGAGCAGGCTCCCCGCGAGGAGGAACGTCGCCCGGTAGCCGATCTGATCAGCCAGCACCCCGCCCAGCAACGGGCCGACCGCCGAGCCAGAAAAGACCGCCATCTGCATCAGTCCGAGCCCAAAGCCCAGTCGCTCGCGCGGCACAGTCGCGGCAGCAAGGGTCGTAGATGCTGTGACTGTTCCGGTGAAGCCGCCCTCGATCAAGCGCAGTGCGAAGAGCTGCCAGGGGCTCGTCGCTGCCGCCATGAGGCCGATCGTCAGCGAGCCGGCCAGCATCGCTCGAAGCACCATCAACTTCCGCCCGTAGCGGTCAGCCAACGCACCCCAGAGTGGTGCGGTGATGGCCATGACAGCCGCGCCCCCCGCGTTGATTGCCCCCGCCCAGAGAGCCTGTGCCTCCAGGCTCCGTGCGCCGAGTTCGGCGACGAAGAACGGTAAGAACGGGGTTCGCAGGCTGAACCCGACAATCGTGAGGGTCTGCGCAAGCCAGAGTGCGGCGAGCGTCCGCTGCCAGCTCCGGGTGCTCTGCCCGGTTCTGACACTCGGTGATGTCCTAAGAAGTCTCGGCACCGTGCCCCGTGCTCCTCCGACACCGGTGACGACCCACCGGTGCTGTACCGGGGCCCAGTCTACGCTGCCTCAGCCACGCCCGCTACCGTCCACCGGCGCCATCGTCGTCGGGTCATTCGGTACCGGACCACTTGGTAGCGCTCCGTACCGCCAGCGGTAGTAATGTTGGCCCACGTTGCCAAGCTCTACCTGCCAACCTGGTGGGTTATCTGGCGTATAGGTCAGACAGCGCCGTTCGAAGCACTGCACCAGCACGTCGCGCTCAATCCCCGCTACTTTGGCCCGCGTCCAATACGCCTCGGTGATCGGGAAGCCGGTCACTGCAAACGGCGGCCAGAACAGCGAGTCTGTGCGAAACATACCGCCCGCATAGACCACGCCGCGCTGCTGGAGAAAGTCCCAGAAGACCGAGGCCACCCGATGTCCCGTCTCTTCCACCAGCGGCCCGGCCAACACGCCGTACTGCGCTAGCCGGGCTTGCTGCTCAATCCGCCCGGTCCGGTCGATGGTCCAGACGATCGGTTCTCCCTCCCCAAGCGGGGCAGCGTCGAGTACAAGGCCGAGCGTGGCGTAGGTCGGTGCCGTCTGGTCATCAGGATCGCCAGCAACTGGCACCGCTGCCGGTTGCCGGCGAATGAACGCGGCGTCGCCCACCTGTTGGAGTCCGGTGAGGAGTTCCTTCGCCAGGAGGCCCGAGGTCACGGCCCACGGATCGTCTGGTGGTCGGTCAGGATCGGTGAGCTCCAACCGCGCCTTGTCAAAGTAGGCCACAGCGCGCGTGCCGGCCCGTGTCTCCTGGTACGGCTCGCGTGTCACCGCGAAGGCGCTCGGCCCCCACAGCCAGGAGCGCGTCGCTGCCCCTGCTGCGACCGGAAGATCAGCGCGCTGCCAGGCCTGCGCGAAGCGGCGCAGCACGGCACGCTCGACTGCTCCGTCCGCCGCGAGTAGCCCGCTTCCCGCTCCCGGTTGACCAGGCGGATCAAGCGGGCGGGCTGTCTCCCGCAGCGCCTGTCGCACCCACTCGACACTGCTGTCCGGTGCCACCGAGCGCACGAGCGCAGCGGCCGCGCTCACCATCGGCGCTGCGAACGACGTGCCAGTACGGAACTCCCAACCCGGCTCCTGCCCATCCCAGTTTGTCGTCAGTATTTCCTCGGCCGGCGCGACGAGATCGACCCGCGTCAGCCGCGATGTAAAGCTCGCCAGCCGCTTCCCGTCTGCCGTCGCGCCACCGACCGCGATCACTTCTGGGTAGCTGGCCGGGAAGGTCACCGCGTCTGGCGTATTTCCTGCCGCGGCGACGACAATGATCCCCTGGTCGTAGGCCTGCTCGATCGCCCGCTCGAGCGTCGCGCTCGGCGTATCGGCACCCAAGCTTAAGTTGATCACCTGTACGCCACGCTCGATTGCTCCATAAATCGCTTCTGCAATCGCCAGTGAGCTCGCTCCGACCTGATCGCCCACCTTGAGCGGGAGGATCCGCACACCTGGAGCTCCTCCCGAGATCCCTACTCCATTCACTGCTGCCGCGATGATCCCCGCAACGGCGGTTCCGTGTCCGACCTCGTCTTCCGGTACCGGATCGCGGTGGAGGTAGTCGTATCCCGGCAGAAGCTTCTCCGCCAGATCAGGGTGCTCGACCGCAATGCCCGAATCGATGACCGCCACCACCACATCGCTCCGCCCGATCGTCTCCTCCCAGGCGGTGGGAAATCCGGTGGCCTGAAGCCAGCTTTGTTGCGGGACGAGCGGATCTCCCGGGATCCACTGGTAGTTCATCCGCACTGCCGGCTCGACGAATTCCACCCCCGGCCAAGCAAGCAACCGGGCAACCCAATCGGCTGCCTCCCGGCGCGTGCCGAAGGAGACTCGCCACCATTCCCCGACCGGGTCGATTGGCTCCATCTGTGCAGGCACCTGCAGCAGACAAGATGGAATGCCGCGCTTCGCCCCAGTGCGGCAGCTTGCCGGATCCACTGCGACCGACCACTCGAGCGCGCTCACCGCGTCGGCAGATTGCGCGCGTGCGATCGGAGCCAGTGGCTGCGGCCATCCCAGTGCCAGGGCAAGCGCACAAATGAGGAAGCAGAGAAGAGAATTTGCCGCCTGCCGTTGGGGGGTGCGTTTGTCTCTACGCGATCGTCTCACCGGCCTGGAACTCCGTCCGGTTTCGACGCCACCTTGATTCCCTGAGTGACCAGCATCGCCTGGTCGTGTTACCGCTCAATGCGTGCCGAAGAGTCGGTCGCCAGCATCACCGAGTCCAGGTACGATGAAGCCGCGGTCGTCCAACCTTTCGTCGAGCGCGGCCAGGTAGATCCGTACATCCGGATCGGCATCGAGAAGGTGTTGGACACCGTATGGCGCCCCGATGATCCCGAGGAAAGAGATCGGCCCGCTGAACGTCTGTCGCAGCAGCTCAACCGTCGCTACCGCTGAACCACCGGTCGCCAGCATCGGGTCGACAATGACGACGTGACGCAGCACATCAAATCGTCCGGGTAGCTTTTTGTAGTAAATTGTCGAGCGGAGCGTCGCCTCGTCACGCCGGGCGCCCACGAGGTAGATCGGTGCGGCGGGAATCAGCTGGCGGAGTGGGGCCAACATGCCGAGCCCAGCGCGCAGGATCGCGAGTACTGCTAGTCCGGCGCGGATCGCACCACCATCCGCTTCCTCGCCAGTCGGCGAGGGAACACGGAACGTTTCCAGCGGTTCCTCGCGCAGTGCCTCGTAGAGCAGGAAGCGTGTCAGCTCGTGCAGCACACGCTCGAACTCGGCCGGTGGAGTGTGCTCGTCGCGCGCGACCGTCAGGAGCGCCGTCACCAGTGGATGCTCGAGGACGCAGAGGCGTGGATGCCCAAGGACGTCCTCACGCCTTGGTTGTGGCACGCCGCGCATCGGCGTTGGATGAACGAGCTGTTCTGCCATGCGATACCCCCTCGTGCCCGCGACACGGGCATCTCCCGTGCCCATCACTCCCCATCCATCGCCAGCCGCCACCGGGCGGCTGTGCCGCCTGACCCCGCTCACCTCGGCAGCAGCCTCTTGGGGCTCGAGTATACCGCCGCTGTGCCGGTCGCTGTACCGCTGGAGACATGCTCAGCCCCTTCACCCACGAACGGGACAGAGTGCCTTCACCATAGGCACGCTGTAGCGTATCGGTGCTCGTGTCTTGTGGTGCCTTGCCTTCTCGTGCGTTGCGCGAGATCGTGTTGGTGACATCTCAGCACCATGGGTGGTGCGACTCCCAGAGTTTCGTGGCTGTCTCCGACAGGGACCTCACGAATCACGCTCCACCGCAATTGCTCAGCGCGATAACTAGTGCCCGAGTCTCAGCATAGTGGTAGGGAAACAGGGGTGTGCGCCGCTCACCCTGCCTCATGACCCCTGGACACCATCCTGCGCTCTCGGCTACGATCCCTCACCGAGGTTCGGATGCTCTACCGGTGAAGGATTTGCCGCATGGCTGTCCGGCCCGTCCCGGAGGAGCCGCCAGCAATCCAATCGGAACGTGCCCTCGACCCCACAGCGACGTGGGAGCTCCTCGAGCGCGTCAGCAGCCTAGTCGAGAAACTTCGGCAGCGTCGTTTTGTCGGCGAGGATCCCGTCGTTGAGGTTCCTAGCGCTACGAAACGCCGTGTCTCGCGCGCCACGTTGATCGAGGAAGCGATCGTCGCGGCACTCGCCGCAGAACGCCTCGGTGCGCTTCTCGACTTGAACGGCACGCTCGTCTCCGTAGCCGAAGACGTCGCTGCCGAGGAACTGGCCACTGCCTACCGAGCTCTGGCCACGTGGGATCTCCGCGCTGCCGAGTCCGCGTTGGCTCGCGCCCTCCGTGTCACACGGTTTCCGAAGCACCAACAGCGCATCGCGCTCGGCTGGGCACTTCACCGTCTTGTCAGTGACCTCCTCCGGCTCGTTCCCGGCGAGTCAAAGGAGAAGTCGCTTCCGGCTGAGCGTCTGGTCGCGGAGCTTCTCCCAACACTCGATCAGCTCCCGCATGAGGAGCGGGCCTTCTACCACGGCGAGGTGCGGCGTCTTGCGGCTGCCTGGCGTGAGGCCGCGACGGACGACCGGTCTTGGTGCGTCTGGGCACTCTTCCGAGCACGCGTTGCGCTGCTGCGTGGTGAGGGGCACGAGACCACGTTGGCCTGGTTGCTGCGGCTTGCGCGCCGGGCGGGCCTTGCCACGACCGGCGACGACCCGAACGGGCTCGCCACGCTGCTCCGGCAGGCGGAAGCCGTCTTCCAGCTCCTTGCTACGCCGCCAGCTGATGAGTCTGCACAGCGCGAGCTCCACGAGCGCGCGACTGAGGCATCACCTCGCGACCTCTTCCGGGCCCTCGTCGCCGTCCTCACCGCACAGTGGGGCGAAGATGCGCTCGCGGCGACGCAACGCTTCGCGCTCGCGCTGTGGGTCCCTGAAGCGTCGTCAACCACTCGAGGAGACGTCTGATGGCCCAGACGACTGCTTCCACCGTCTCCGCTCGAGCGTCCCGCGCCTGGCAGCAGCTCCGCGCTTCCATCGGCCAGCCGCAATGGCTCGATGTGCCGATTCTCGTCGAGCCGATCAGCGAGCCACAGCCTCGCAAGATCGTTCTGCGGGCGAAGACCGAAGACGGCGAAGACCTCGGCCCTTGTGCCGTCTATGCCGACGAGTGGTATCCAGGGTGCACGACCCCCAATCCCTTCTCGCACTATTTCCCGGTGCTGTGGCACGTGCTCGATGCCCGCTTGCGTCGGAAAGAGCACGATCCGCTCCGCCTCCAGGTCCTGAAGGCTGTTTGCGCCCAGACCTCGAGCGGGCGCGAGCAGGTGGTCCTGCTCAAGTTCATCGTTGCTCCCGAGTACACCGTGACGGGACGCTTCGTGGAAGATCTCTACAACTGCCCGTTGAAAGTCCTCTTCGAGCGCTTCCTTGGACTGGCGCGCGACTCGCGTGAGCAGCCGCCGCGCCTCGGCGAGGTGCGTGGCCGAGCTGTCCACACCGGGTACCGTCGCGCGCTGGTGGAATACGCGGCGACCCAAGATCTCGACCGGGCTGCTCAGGCCTACCGGGCTGGTGTTTGGAGCGAGTGGACACGGACATTGCAGGCGCTCCTCGCGACCAGCGTGAGCCAGGATGGTGGCGCGCCAAAGGACCTCGTGGAGTCTTTCACCGCTGCTGGTTCCATCCTCGCCCAGATCGCCGAAGGGGATGTCGCGAGCGGAGCGGTCGAACTTTATCTCGAACGTCTCTTCTACTCCGCGACCCGTGGTCTTTCTGGACGGGCCGACCGGATCGAAGTGCCGCGTGATGCCAGTGCTGGTCCGCTCTGTATCGCCGAAGTCAAAACACAGTCGTCCATCAGAGAGCAGGATCCGGTCACCGGCGAGAGCTTCCCTGGCGGCCTCCAGGCGCTTGCCTACCGGGAACTCCTACAGAGTCTCGGTTTTACCGATGTCGACGCCGTTGTCGAGTTGGTCGACGGGCAGAGTATCGTGACCAAGCCACTCCGCGAGCACCCAATCGTCCGTCGGCTCCGTCTCGACCTCTCAAAGCCGGACGAACGCGTCATTGACCTCATCGTCCAGGCGCGCAACGTCTACTATTGCGTGACCAGCGGGCTCTTCACTGGGTACGACCGCTACCGCCTCGACAACGCGACGCGCCACTGGCGTCTCCCGGACGTCTCTGGGCAGTTCGACCTGCTCAACGACCGTCCACCGTGCCGCTCCTGTGTGGCCCGGCAGCGCCAGGTCTGCCCGAGCAGTCGCGACCGCGAGGGGCGCACGCTTGAGGGGCTCTTCCGCTACGCTCCGCCTCCCCTCTTCTCCTACTGGGTCTGGTTCCATCGTCAGCTCAAGGCAGAAGAGCGTGCCGAGCGGGAGCTCCTCTTCCACCTCGTCCACACGCCACCCGACGCCCTCGAACGGGAAGGCGTGACGCTGGCTGACCTTCGTCTCCAGCGCCAGGATGGGCGCTTTGCCACCTTTGTCCGCCCCGAGCGCCGACTCGACACCCGCATTCGCGAGGATGATCTTGTCCTCGTGACTCCACAGTGGCCGGACGGCCTCCTTGGGCGTATCCCGCGTCCCGGTGAGCTTTTCTCAGTTCAGGGCCGCGTGGTCGATCTCCAGGAGTATGACCTTGTCGTCGAACTGGACGACCGCGTGCCGCTCGCCCCGCCCGGCCAGGAACCAACCTATCGCATCGATCAGCTCACCGGTTTCGATATGCGTGCCTGGCAGCTTGAAGGGCTGGCCGACTTCCTCGTCTCGGCGATGGCAGCCACCCCCGTGCGCGGGCGCATGTTGCGCTGGTCAGAGCTCCCCCCGCTGGCCCAGACGATCCTTGGCTTGCGCGAGCCAGCATCCATCCAGACTGACACACCACTCCCCGTGTGGGCGACCTCGGGGCTCAATGCGTCACAGCGTGATGCTCTCGCGGCCGTCGCAGCGCTCGCCCCAGGTGATCTCCTCCTCGTCCAAGGCCCTCCTGGCACGGGGAAGACTGCCCTAATCGCTGCGATGGTTCGTTTCCTCGTCGCACGGGCTCTCTTCGATCCGGCGCGTTTACCCGAACGTCGACCCGTGCTGGTGCTCACGAATACCCACCGCGCGGCCAATGAAGTGGTGCTCAAGATTGTCGAGAAGGCGCCAGAGGTTCTTCCCTTCCTCGTCCGCGTCGGCAACGAACGCGAGGACATGGAAGACGCCGTCACTGCGCAGACCCTCCCGACGCGCTCCGGACTCCCACCGGAGCGTCGTCGTCAGCCGCCGGACTCAGACGACGAAGCAATCGCGATGCTCTTGGCCACGAGTCGGCGTGCCCAGGTCATCCGCGAGCACGCGGCCGTGTTTGTCGCTACCCTTGGCTCAGCTGATGCCCCCGAGCTCCGCGGCCTGACCTTCGAGACTGTCATCGTTGATGAGGCGGGACAGGCCACCGAACCTGCCTTCTTACAGGCGCTCCGGCGTCTACCCTTTGGGTACCGCGGCCGCCTCGTCCTCGTCGGCGATGAGAACCAGTTGCCGCCGGTCGTCACGACGGTGACCGCGCCAGAGCCGTGGCCAGATCTCGAGCGGCTCGGTATCCGGCCGGGCGACAGTCTGCGCACCTCGGCCTTCGAGCGCCTGCATCGGCGCTACCCGTCGGCCTGTGTCCGCCTCACCGAGCAGTACCGGATGAACAGGCCCATCTGTGAGCTGGTCAGCCATGTCTTCTATGAGGACACCCTTCGCCCAGCGAACGAGCGCGTCGCTGAGCGGCGTCTTGCCCACTGGCTCGCTGAGCTAGGGGCTGCTCCTCCTGCTGGGCTCCTCGGCCAGAGCCCGCCAGTGCTCTACCTCGATACCAGTGACGATCCGCTCGCTCGCGACTCGGGTGCTCTCTTCCAGGCCGACGATGAGGGGCGCACCAACGAGCGGGAAGCCGAGTTGGTTGCCCAGCTGCTCTCCGAGTTCCTGCGTGGCCTTCCCGAGCGCCTCCACCAGAAGGTGGTCGAGCAGATCGGCGTCATCTCGCCCTACCGACGCCAAAACACGCTTCTCCGCCAGCGCCTTACCCGGGCGCATCCGTCCCTCGCTGCCCTCCGCGTCGATACGGTTGACCGCTTCCAGGGGGGCGAGCGCGAGGTGATCGTCGTCAGCCTGGTCAACAGCAATCGCGAGGGAGTGATCGGCTCGCTCCACGCCGAGTGGCGACGCCTCAACGTCGCGTTGAGCCGGGCCCGTTCGCTCCTTGTCCTGATCGGCGATCGGCGTACCTTTACTGCGCCAGAGCACACTGTCGAAGAGGCGGAAGCCCGCGAGCGGTTCCGCCGCGTCTTCGCGCGGATCGACGAGCTCGCTCGACGCGGCGAGGCACGCATTATCCCCACTCGCCAACTCTTCGTCCCGGGAGCAGGCTCGTGATACTCGATGCTCGCTGTCTCACCCCTACAGCACTCGCTGAGCAGCTCGCTGCGTTTGGCGAGAATGCCGTCCTCTGTCTCCACCAGGCCGAACTCGAGTATCCCGGCGCACTCGCGCCTGGTGTCCTGCTCCTGCTAGGTCGTCTCAAGCTCTTACACCCACTCACACAGCGAATCCCGCGCTGTCGCGAGCACAGCTGCCCTCTCACCGATCGTTGTCCCTATACCGGTGACTTTGAAGATCGCGGTGGGTCGTCAAGCGTTCGCCCCAAGGGCTGGCGTAAGTTCCGCATGACGGATCAGAGCCTGGCCCTCATCCAGCGACCAGAACTTCTCGCCGAGCAGCTCCCAAAGCATCCTGCTGCTCACTGGCTGGGGCAGCGGTTCGCCGAGCGCCCCGAGTGGTCATGCTTCCGACTCGCCGAGAGGTGGCTTGCCGACGCACTGGCAGTCGTCGGGCCAGTGCCTGCGCCAGCAGAGAAACCAAAGACCACTGCTTCCCAGTCCGACTTCGAGGGCTCACGCCGGGAACTCGCCGCGTGCCTGGCAATACTTGTCGGTCTTGGTTGGCTGCAGTGGAAGCAGGAGGATGGACTGACTTTGCACCTGCGACGGCCATGGTGGTAGACGGCTCATGCTGGCCTGAGTTCCTGCAGCGCGGCAGCCTCGACCGCGATCCGGAGCCAACCGCCATGCTCTGGTCGTCTGGTGAAGCAGTTGCCCATGTTGGTCCCAGCGAGAGCAAAAGATGAGAGAATCACTTGTCCGCACAGGCCAGCATCGAGGTGTCGAGGAGAGAGGTGCGTGACGGCCGAACAGACGGCCGTCTGGTTCATCGGCCTTGCAGCGATTCTCGTGCGCACAAGGAAGGTGGAAGTATGGTGTATCCCTCGACCTTCTCCATCGTCGCCGTCGATCCTGCGACGGACGAGCTCGGGATCGCTGTGGCATCCAAATTTCTCGCCGTTGGCGCCGTTGTCCCCTGGGCGCGTGCCGGAGCGGGAGCTGTGGCCACGCAGTCTTATGCCAACGTCTCCTATGGTCCCCGCGGCCTCGAGCTCCTGGCGGCTGGGTATTCCGCGCAGGAGACGCTGGAGCAGCTGCTCGCTGATGATCCCGACCGAGAGCTTCGCCAAGTCGGCATCGTGGATGCACGCGGCGGTGCTGCCACCTTCACCGGCAGCGGTTGCCATGCCTGGGCCGGTGGACGTACCGGTTCCGGCTATGCCGTCCAAGGGAACATCCTCGTCGGTCCTGAGGTCGTCAATGCCATGGCAGAGACGTTCGAGGCGACGCCTGGCCCACTCGCCGTCCGCCTGCTTGCCGCGTTGGCTGCTGGTGACCGTGCTGGGGGAGACCGACGAGGCCGGCAATCGGCTGCGCTCCTCGTTGTCAAGGAGCATGGCGGATATGGCGGTTACACGGATCGCATGATTGACCTCCGTGTTGATGATCACGTGAACCCGGTCGGTGAACTCCAACGCCTCTACGATATCTGGCGGCTCTACTTTGAAAAACCGAGCCCTGAGGATCGCTTGCCCCTGGAAGGAGTGCTGCTCCAAGAGCTCCAGGAGCTCATGCGAACACTCGGCTATTACCAGGGACCAGCCCACGGCGTATGGGATGAAGCGACGCGCCAGGCCTATGCCACACTAATCGGCAATGAGAACTTTGAGGAGCGCATCCCGCCTGGGGCCGACTGGATCGACCGCAGCGTGCTCGAGTATCTGCGTGATCTTGCCCGGCGCCGTCGGAGCTGAGCAGGTAGCACGTGCAGATGCTGGGTTGATCATTCCTTTGACGATCTCTAAACCGTTGCGGGGCTGTTCCCTTCTTAGTGTCTTGCAGTCACTTTTGTGTGCCTCAACTGACGTGCTGCATGTGGCAGGCTTGAGGTCACTGGACGGATCCCTTCTCCTCCTGGGAACGCCTCATTCGTTGAAGGACGCAGTGTGCGCATCGACGGCGCCTGCCTGATGTTTTTGTACAACGATGGCCGCTGTGAGTCCGCCGCTGATCCCCTGACTGACGAGGCCGCGACGAATCTTTGCGGAACCCCCATCGGCGGTCATGGCGGTGCTCTGGAACACATCCACACCTTGCTCCAAGTGGGCTGCAGTGAACGCATCCATCTCCTAACCAGTGCCTACCAGCCGGTTGAGAGACACTTCTTTCAGGAGGATGGGGAGGTTCGCGCTGTGGTCGTATGATCAATTCGACTACCGATCGTGCCAACCCGGAGCAGCACCATGTCGTTGGTAGAGCAGGAAGTCCACGAGCAACCCGAAGTCCTCGCACGGTTGCTCGCTGAAGGCCGTCCTCTTGTCCAAGATGCTGCGGCACGCATCCGTGCTACCGCCCCGCGCTTTGTCGTCATCGCTGCGCGCGGGAGTTCCGACAATGCCGCCCGCTATGCCCAATACCTCCTTGGTGCACACAACCAACTCACTGTTGCGCTTGCTACCCCCTCTCTCTTCACCTTTTACCAACGCCCGCCAGCTCTCGCCGGTAGCCTGGTCGTCGGGATCAGCCAGAGTGGTCATTCACCGGATATTGTCGCCGTTATCGCCGAGGGACGACGCCAAGGTGCGCTCACGCTCGCTCTCACGAATGATCTCGCCTCACCGCTTGCCCGTGCTGCCGAGCTTGTTGTCCCACTCCTCGCCGGACAAGAGCGGGCAATCGCCGCCACCAAGACCTATACCGCCCAGCTCTTCGTCCTCGCTATGCTCAGCGCCGCACTCAGGGACGACCCCACCTTTTGGGACGACCTCGCACGACTGCCTCACGCTGTCGCGCAGACCCTGGTGCTGAACCGCGAGCTCCCTGCTTCGGTGCCGCTCCTCGCGTCGGCCCGGCACCTCGCCGTCATCGGCCGTGGCTTCAACTACGCGACTGCCTTCGAGATTGCACTCAAGCTCAAAGAGGTTTGTCGGCTCCTCGCGGAACCCTACTCCTCGGCTGACTTCCGCCACGGGCCGATCGCTCTCATCGAGCCCGACTTTCCAGTTGTCATCGTGGCACCCTCTGGCGCTGTCTTCGCCGACGTCACGGCACTCGTCGAGGAGCTCCGCGCGCGACGGGCAACCCTCGCCATTGTCAGCGATAGCGAAATGCTCTTAGCTGCCGCTGATGTCGCGCTTCCCCTTCCTTCCGGTGTACCAGAATGGCTCTCTCCCCTTGTCGTAGTCGTGCCGGGCCAGCTCCTCGCACTGGCACTCGCCCGTGCCCGCGGGCTTGATCCCGATCACCCGCGAGGTCTCCAAAAAGTCACCCGGACACTCTAGGGGGAGCCATGCACCTCACGCTCGTTGGAGGCGAGCTGGTTGACGGCGGGATACGGCGAACCGGTGAACGGGTCGTGCTTGCAGACGGGCGTATCGTCGCCGTCGGCTCGGACGTCCCGTTTCGTGGCCTCGTTGTCGATGCCACTGATCTCCTAATTCTCCCCGGCTTTCTTGATCTCCATACCCATGGTGGAGGCGGCTTCGCGCTTCACACTACTGAGCCCGAGGAGATTCTCGCCTATGCCCGCTGGGTCACCCGTACCGGCACAACCGCGTTCCTCGTCAACGTCGTTGGTGTGCCGGAAGATCTCCCCGAGCCCCAACTTACGGCCGCTGCACTGGCAATCACCCACCCGGATGGCTCCGGTGCTGAGCCACTTGGCATCTACCTCGAGGGGCCGTTTCTGAATCCGGCCCGCCGCGGTGCACACCACGCCTCTTGGCTTCGCCCTCCCGATCTTTCGCTTGCCGAGCGTCTGCTCGCCGCAGGGCGCGGCCAACTTCGGGTCGTTACGCTCGCGCCCGAACTCCCTGGTGCCCTCGACATCCTCGACCGCTTCATCGCTGCTGGCGTACTCGTGGCCATCGGCCATACCGAGGCTACTTACGAGCAAACACAGATAGCCTTCGCTCATGGTGCGCGCCTCCTGACACACTGCTTCAATGCCATGCCGCCTCTCTTGCACCGTGCCCCTGGACCGCTTGGCGCACTCGTCGAAGAGGAAAGCGCCTTCGGCGAACTCATCGCCGATGGTCACCATGTCTTGCCAGCCGTGATGCGCGTCCTCGTTCGTGCGCTCGGCTCTGGGCGGACAGTAGTTATCACCGATGCCCAACCTGGGGCTGGCCTCCCTCCAGGAACGACCTTCAGCTTTGCTGGCTGTCTCGCCCGTGTCGACTCGGATGTCGCTCGCCTCGCCGACGGCACCATCGCGGGTAGTGTGCTCACAATGGATCAGGCGCTGCGCGTCCTTGTGGAGTCCGTCGGCGTGCCGCTTGAGGATGCCGCCCTGATGCTCACGACGACTCCGGCACGCGCTATCGGTGTCGACCAGCGCAAGGGACGCCTTGCCCCGGGGTACGATGCTGACCTCGTCCTGCTCGACCGCGAACTCCGCGTCCAGGCTACCTTCTGTCGCGGACATCTCGCCTTCGCCAGCACCGACTGGCTTGCTCGAGTAGGTGACCATGTGCACGCGGCTTTATCCGGAGAGGGGGCTGCATTGTGACGAGACCTCGAGTGTTGCTCGAGCTAACCGGAGCACTACCTGGGGGATCGTCGATCAGTGTATGCACAAACTGCAGACAGATACGTTCATGCTGGTAGCTCACGGTGTGAGTTTCCGAACTCAGAGGGAGGGCGCAAATGACTGTTCGGTTCCCTTTGCTACCGCCCCCGCGCCAGTTGGAGTTCGGCCCAGCCGACAGCGCTTGGACACTCGATTGGGACAGTGAGCTCGTGCTACCAGCGAGTGCCGTCGACCGCCTCCAGTCTCCTGCCCGGCAGCTCCAGGCAACCGTTCAGGAGGCCACCGGACTACCGCTTCCGATCCGTGTCACGCTCGCCCCGCATGATGGTGCGAATCGCATCGTGCTTTCCCTTGGGACAGCCTCCCCTGATGTGGGAGCAAACTTCGACGAACTCGGCCCCGAGGGTTATGTCTTGCATATCGACACGCAACGTGTCACCCTCACTGCTCCGCGTGAAGCTGGGCTCTTCTATGGGGTACAAACGCTCCGCCAACTCTTCCGCGCCTTTGGCCGAAGACTCCCCCTCCTGACTATCCGCGACTGGCCAGTATTACCAAACCGTGGCGTCATGCTGGATGTCTCCCGTGGCAAAGTCCCCACCCGGGAGACCCTCTTCCGGCTTGTCGATCTCCTTGCCAGCCTAAAGTACAACCATTTTCAGCTCTATATCGAGCACACCTTTTTGTTCTCGCATCATCCGGAGATCAGTGCCGGCAGCGACCCTCTCACGCCGGACGACGTCCTCGCGCTCGATCGCTACTGCCGCGAGCGGCACATCGAACTCGTCCCGAACCTGCAGTCGTTCGGCCACCAGCGACGCTTACTCTCTCTACCGCAATACGCTCATCTCGACGAGGTGGGCTGGCGCTGGAGCCTCACCCCGGCCCGGGAGGAAACCTATCAGCTCCTCGACGAGCTCTACGCCGACTTCCTGCCCAACTTCACGTCCTCTTGGCTCAATGTCGACTGTGACGAAACGTGGGACCTTGGTACTGGGCAATCGAAACCACTGGCACAGGAACTGGGCAAGGGACGCCTCTATCTCCGACACATCCTGCGCCTCCGTGAGTTCGCGGCACGCTATGGGCGCCACATCATGATCTGGGCCGACATCCTCTTACACTATCCAGAACTGGTTAGCGAGCTCCCCGATGATATCCTCCTCCTCGATTGGCACTACGAGGCCCAAGAACACTACCCCACCGCCACACTCCTTGGGTCTTTGGGCCGCCGTTTCTGGGTCTGTCCTGGTACCTCCAGCTGGAACACGCTCTTCCCCCGCATCGCCAACGCTCTCGCAAACATCCGCACTTTTGTCCGTGACGGACTGACCGCTGGCGCTTCCGGCATGCTCCTCACCGACTGGGGCGACTACGGCCATTATCAGCCGCTTTCCCTCTCCCTTTATCCCTATGCAGTCGGCGCTGCGATCTCCTGGTCGGGGCCAGATGTCGCGCAGGACACCATCGACGCTGCTTTCGCCATCCAGCTCTTTGGTCGTCCAGCCGGCGATCCCAGTGTGCGGGCTCTTCATACACTCGGTAGTGCAGTCACCGCGCCGACACTTGGCCAGCCCAATCGCAGCAACAGCGCGCTCGCCCTCTTCGACGAGCCACTGGCCGGTCGCCTGATCGAGGTCGTCGATCCGGCGGCACTTGCTCAGCTGCGCGAGGCAGCACTCACCGCACTGGCCTCCTGGAGCATGCTTCCCGATCCGCTGTATCGCCTCGACTACACCTTTGCTGCCCGTTTGGTCGCCTTCGCGGCCGAAAAGCTCCAGGCCAGCCAGGAGCTCCGTGCGCTCCTGCGTCAGCTGCCTCATCCGGCTGATCCTGCCGCGCGTGCCGACGGGCTCACCGCGTTGGATCGTGCCATCGCCCGTCTGGGCACGCACCGTGCCCGCCTCGCCGCACTCCGGGATGAGTTCGCCGCCTGCTGGCTCCGCCACGCTCGCCGCGGTGGAATGGACCAGACGCTCAACCGTTTCGCCGCGCTGGATCAACGCTACCAGGATGCGCTCAATTGGCTCCGCGCCCAACGCGGGCGGTACGCCGCCGGCGAGCCGGTCGACGCTGAACTCAACAGCTACGCCACCGGTGGCTACCGAGCGCTGTGGGAAGAAGGGTTGGCTGACATCTTGCAGCTCGCGCGCTTGGTGGGTGTTGAGGAGCTGCCACCGGACATCCGTCACTACCTTGAACATGCCGGTCTCCTTGGCGGTCTTTCGTCAGCCTAACGGGGCAGATCCTCACTCTTACAGATCAAACGGATGCTGATGGCAAGGAGTCCCTCCGGCGTTCCTCTTAGACAAGAAGCAGAGGAAAAGAGTCCCCAGGCGAGCATATCTTCGCCTGGGTGAAAATGTGCCCGGCGGTGAGATGCCGCCCGGCACCAGGCTCCTGTCTGGCTCTTCCAAAGCCGCACGACTTCTGCGATGATGACCCCGTCGGGCACTCTCATCACCGTGCATGCCAAGCCCGACTCAGTCACCACAGAACGAGGTGCCGGGTCGAAAGGAGACGTTCCGTGCCAACGACGATCACGCGTATCGAGGTCTACGATGTCCGTTTCCCGACTTCCCTTACCTTGGCCGGCTCCGATGCCATGCATCCCGACCCCGACTACTCGGCGGCGTACGTCATCCTGCATACCGATTCCCCGGGCCTGGAAGGCCACGGTCTCACCTTCACCATCGGTCGCGGGAACGAGCTCTGTGTCGCCGCTGTCCACTCGCTCGAGCCGTTCGTCGTTGGTCAACGCTTGGAGGACATCGTCGCTGACTTTGGCCGTTACTGGTATCGGCTTACCGCTGATGGGCAACTGCGCTGGGTTGGCCCGGAGAAGGGTGTTTTGCACCTCGCAACGGCCGCCATCATTAATGCCTTGTGGGATCTCTGGGCACGCGCCGTTGGGAAACCGGTCTGGAAGCTGCTGGCTGACCTCTCACCTGAAGAACTGGTCCGCCTCATCCCCTTCCGCCACATCACCGACGCACTCACCCCAGACGAGGCGCTCGAGCTTCTGCGTCGCCAAGCTCCCACCCGTGCGGAGCGTGAGCAGGAGCTGTTCCGTGCCGGTTATCCCTGCTACACCACTTCAGCTGGTTGGCTCGGCTACAGTGACGAGCAGGTCGCCGCGCTGGCACGCCAAGCTATCGAGCAGGGCTTCACCGCCATCAAGATGAAGGTGGGTCAAGATCTTGCGCACGACCGTGCCCGCGCTCGTCTCTTGCGCGACGTCATTGGCCCGGAGCGCAAGCTCATGATGGATGCCAACCAACGCTGGGATGTCCCCGAGGCGATCGCCTGGATGCGCGAGCTCGCGGAGTTCGATCCCTGGTGGATCGAGGAGCCCACCCATCCCGACGATGTCCTTGGCCACAAAGCGATCGCTGAAGCACTCGCGCCAATCGGTGTCGCCACGGGCGAGCATTGTGCCAACCGGGTGATCTTCAAGCAACTCCTCGCCTCGGGGGCCATCCGCTTCTGCCAGATCGACGCTTGTCGGCTGGGTGGCGTCAACGAGGTGCTCGCGGTACTCCTGCTCGCAGCCAAGTTTGGTGTCCCGGTCTGTCCCCATGCCGGTGGTGTCGGCTTGTGCGAGTACGTGCAACACCTCTCGATGTTCGACTTCATCGCCGTGAGCGGCACCATGGAGCACCGGATGATCGAGCACGTCGATCATCTCCACGAGCACTTCGTCGATCCTGTGCGGGTACGGCACGCGCGCTATCTGCCGCCGGAACGCCCGGGCTACTCGATCGAGATGAAGCGGGAGTCGCTCGAACAGTACCGCTACCCCGACGGTCCTGTCTGGCAGGAGCTCCTGGCCCGGCGCAGTGCCTAAACGGCGCCAGCGCCGACCTCTCCTCGTGGGACCTGCTGCGGACGCCACTGCGGGGTCGTCTCCCGCAGATTGCACAGCGTCCGAAGCGGAGACCGTCATAGCCCAGCTACAGTGCGCCTGCCTTCAGCTGCAGTGACGAGAGCGGGTCGCAGTACCCGTCGGTGGAGGGCACCGCAGAAGGGCGCTGCAGTCGGTTCGGCACCGTTTCGGTTGATGGTGTTCAGTGGTCAGTCAGGCGGCACATGGAGAAAGAGGTTGCTCGCGGTACAGAGATCTTGTGATCTGGTTGTAGTGTGGGACGGTTGATGTGGACGGTCCTCCCACTGAGACGCAGCGCTTGAGATCGTCCGAGGGTCACGGGACCTGCAGAGCGATCGTGTCTTCACGGGTGGTCTCCTCGCTAGCCTTCTGCCCCTGGGCTTGGCGGCGCGTGCACCGTCGGTGAGACGAGAGCTCGTACACTGCCGGCTGGACGGGTGCCATCAGTAGAGCGTACAGGGGCAGTGACCCGGGACTTCGGTCACTTCGTAGCCGGAGGATCGAGGCCATCACCGCGGCCGGTGTCTCTTGGCGAGGTTGTTCCTTCTGTCCGTGATCTGGCGGGAGAGAGACGGCCAGAGCGGGCGTCCCCCAGCGTGGCTCGAGTCGGGAGGTCTCTAGAGTGGGTCGAGACCCGGCGAAGGGGTACAACACGTCGGTAGTCAGCAGCCGATCGAGACGATCTTCCCATCGTGAAGCCGATGTGGTACTATCGGGAGCGTGAAGGCGTTTTTTTCGCATCAGGACACAGTGTTGTCCCCACGCACGTGGGGGTGTACCGGCCTGCCACCTCCCCGCCTCCAAATGAAAGGAGCGCGCCATGGCAGCCCGGGATCTCCTGCGCCGCTTCAGCTCCATCGAAAACGCTGTTGCCGATGTCCTCCTAGGGCGCGTCCCCTTCGATCCCTGGTGGGCTCAGGTCCGCTCCCTTTTCCTCCTGCTCCGCCAGCAGCACCAGCACCACCTCGCCCACCTGTTCTCAAGCGACGAGGAGGCACTCCACCTCCTCGACGATCTCTTCATCAACCTCTTCCGCAGCGTCACACTCAACCAATCCCTGCTGGCCCAGCTCCGGGAGAGATTCCAGCAAGACCATCGCACCGAGGTCGACCTCGCTTTTGCCGCCTTTGGTCTCTGGGCAGGTCGTACCCTCGATGCCCAGCTCGCTCAGCTCCGCGTCCTCCTGGAACTCCTGGGCATCCAGGATGGCTCTATCGAGATTGCTCCCCTCACCTCAGCAACACTCCAGGATGCACTCGCGGAAATGGAGGCAAGCGTATATCTCCCCTGGATGCCTAAGTTCTGCTATACTGCCGGGGCCGGCCCGCCCTGATTCTCGTGAGGTGGAGCATGGAAATTACCCACAAGAACCCTACCGTCGCCCAGCTCTTCCGTACCATAGAACCGGAAATCGCGGTCACTCACGTCAAAACCCTCAGGGATCCCTATCGCACTCGCTACCAGTGTGTCCTCGCCTTCCGCCGCACCGATGCACGGATGCCCACCATCACCCTGTTCCTTGGTCTCGCCGTGGGCGAGGGTGAGGGGATCTCTCTCTCCGCAGACTATGTGGATCTCTGGCTCTCCGAGGGAGAATCCATCCAGATCACCGACGAGCAGGAAGCCTTCAACATTGCCCTCAACATCCTCCTCTACCTCGGAGTGCATCAGCTGGTCGAGGTCTGCAAGCGCCAAGAAGCGATAAAGCAGGGGCAAGACCCCACCGGCGTGGAACGGGTTCTGGAAATCCTGGAGAAAGGAGAGCGCCGTGAACCTGACTCCCGAGGAACGTGAGGAACGTTGTCCCCACGCACGTGGGGGTGTACCGCACCGGCCGGTACGGGCCAAGTGGCGCTGCGCCGAGCAACGGAGGAACTGCCACAGCCCTTGCGCGTTGTCAGCAGGTTCCTTGGGCTTCTTCAGTCTCATCTGCCGCCACTGATACGGTCGAGCTGCTCGGCCACGCTGTGCAGCATGGTCCGCTCCATATTGCTGCCTTCACCAGTCACTGTCTTCCCGCCCTCCCCCACAGATTTCTCCTCGCGCTTCACCTTTCGACACCCCCAACATCCGCCCAATGCCTTTGGTTCTACTCCCTCCAGCCTCGGATAGATAACGTTGCCGCCCTCCACTCGCCGACCGTCGACTCTTGGGGCGCCGGAAGGAGACTCAGGAGCCGCCGCAATGAGAGCGATGACAAGCGCTCGCTACACGGAGCAGGCCCGTCGCCTCGAGTTCCCAGCCCTGCACTAGGCTCTACTGTCCAGAGTTTGGGTGCCAAGTACTCGGTCTCGCGGCAGCTTCCCGGTCTGGGTCTCACTGCAGTACCACAGGATGCCCGCCGCGCTGGTCTTCGATACCTCTGCGACGACTCGGCCTTGGCCGCGTACGGCCAGCGCAGTGGACAGCACAGGATGACATGAAGCGTCCCTGGTGCTGGCAGGCTCCGCCCCATCACCTCCCACCCGCCACCAGCAGGCGACTGCCCGAGTGAGCCACCCCGCAAGCGACCCGCTCTTGCCACACCGTTGACCTCGCTGGTCAAAGCAATGAGTGATACGCTCACCGCCTGGAGGTGAGTCGATCAGTCCTGGCCACCGAGTGAGGGAACTCTATGCGTATCCTTTTCGGTCCGCCGCCCCCTGACCCGTCCTTTGATCCTCAGCCGCCCTGGCGAGCACTCCGCGAACCGCGCCATATCGCTGCTGTCATCGTCCTCGCTCTACCGCTCGGCGCCCTCGCTGCGGTCGGCTACCTCGTGCTGGCGCTGCTCCTCCATCCGACTGGTGAGTTCGTTCTCTCTTTCGGCCAGGGAGCCGTCGTCGCGCTCCTCTTGTTCGTCCCGGTACACGAACTCCTTCATGCGGTCGCGGTACCGGGATCGCTCGGTTCGCCGCAGCTCGTCGTCGGCGTCTGGCCCCGTGCGGCACTGGTCTATGTGCACTACAATGGTGAGCTCGGGCGAGCCCGCTGGCTCCTCGTCGCACTCCTTCCGCTCAGTGCCATCAGCCTCGTGACACTGATCCTCACACAGCTTGTCCCACCATGGGAGGACTTCTTGCTGACCTTCGGTGTCTTCAACGCGCTTGGCTCCGGTGGTGATCTCCTGGCCGCTGCGTTGGTTGTGGCCGGAGTCCCGCGCGGCGCCCGACTTCGCAACCAGGGTTGGCGAACCTACTGGCGACCACCGGGAATGGAGAGCGACTCCGCCCGTTGTGTCCAGAGTGCTTCTTCCTCCAGTGCTGAGAACCTGTGAGGGCCGTGCCTACTGCAGACGAGCTCTCTGCAGCCGCATGCTTCGATCACCCCAGTTCCTATCCACTCGTTTGAGCGCTGTCGGACCAGAGGCGCTCCGTATGCCAGCGCGTGGAGGTGAGACTCGCCACGTCAGTGCTGCTGTACCGGCTAGGCACGGTCAACTCGATGCAGTACCCTCTCGCCGGCGGGCGGACCAGAAGCGTGCCCCCACACAGTACCACGGAGGTGTTCGATGTCCGAGCGTGAGCAGCGCTGTGTGGATGCGATTCGTGTCCTTGCGATGGATGCCGTGGAACGAGCTCGTTCCGGCCACCCTGGCATGCCTCTGGGGATGGCCGATGCTGCCTTTGTCCTGTGGACAAAGCACCTGCGGCACAATCCGGCGAATCCAGCCTGGCCCAACCGCGATCGCTTCATCCTGTCCGCTGGCCACGGCTCGATGCTCCTCTATGCCCTCCTCTACTTGAGCGGCGCACTCACGCTCGAAGATCTCTTGAACTTCCGGCAGTGGGGTAGTCGGACGCCTGGCCATCCCGAATACGGCCACACCCCCGGCGTCGAGATCACAACCGGCCCACTCGGCCAAGGCTTTGCCGCCGGGGTTGGGATGGCGTTGGCTGAACGCTGGCTCGCTGAGCACTTCAACCGCCCTGGGTACCCAATCATCGACCATTACACCTATGCCATCGTTAGCGATGGTGACCTCATGGAGGGGGTGAGCTATGAGGCCGCTTCCCTCGCCGGTCACCTCGGTCTTGGTCGCCTCATCTACCTCTATGACGACAATGACATCTCGATTGATGGCCCAACCGACCTCACTTTCACCGAAGACGTCCGGCTCCGCTTCACCGCCTGTGGATGGCACGTGCTGGAGGTCGATGGCCACGATCGCACTGCCGTCGATCAGGCACTCCAGGAGGCACGAGCTGAGCTTGAGCGTCCCACCCTCATCATCTGCCACACCCATATCGCCTACGGCAGCCCCGGCAAGCAGGACACCGCGGCGGCACACGGCGCTCCGCTCGGCCCCGACGAGGTCCGTCGCACCAAGCAGGCACTCGGCTGGCCAGAAGAGCCCCCGTTCTTCGTCCCCCAAGAGGTCTTCGACTACTTCGCCAGCCTTCGCCCGAAGTGGCAGCAGTTCGAGGACGAATGGAACGCCCAGTTCGTCGCTTGGCGCTCCGCCTATCCCGAGCTTGCAGCCGAGTGGGATGCCGCCTTCACCCGTACTCTTCCGCCTGGATGGGACGCTGCGCTCCCCACGTTCACAAACGGACAACAGCTCGCGACCCGCGAGGCATCAGGACTGGTGCTCAACGCATTGGCCCCGCGGATCCCCTTCCTCATTGGTGGCTCAGCCGATCTCAGCGAGTCGAACCGTACCTATCTCGAAGGCTATCCACCAATTGCCAAAGGGCGATACACCGGCCGGAACATCCACTTCGGCGTGCGCGAGCATGCCATGGGGGCAATGCTCAATGGGCTCACACTCCACGGTGGTCTTATTGCCTATGGCGGAACGTTTCTCGTCTTCAGTGACTACCTGCGCCCGGCCTTGCGCCTTGCCGCTCTGATGCGTCTTCCTGTCATCTACGTCTTTACCCACGATAGCATCTTCCTTGGCGAGGATGGCCCAACGCACCAGCCCATAGAGCACCTTGCTTCCCTACGCGCGATCCCCAACCTCACCGTCATCCGGCCAGCCGACGCCGCCGAAACCGTGGAAGCATGGCGCGTTGCGCTCAACTGGCAGGAGGGGCCAGTCGCTCTTGTGCTCACCCGTCAGAAGGTACCGACCGTCACTGCCGGCGTGGCCGAGGGGCTGGCACGCGGTGCCTACGTGGTGCGGGAGGCACCACGCTGGCCGCCCGACCTTCTCCTCATCGCCAGTGGCTCCGAAGTCGCCCTTATCGTGCAGGCAGCGGAGGAGCTCGCCAAAGAGGGGATCGCTGCTCGGGTTATCAGCATGCCCAGCTGGGAACTCTTCGAGTGCCAGCCAGAAGATTATCGGTCTTCCGTCTTGCCACCAGAGGTCCCACGACGCCTCGTCGTCGAGGCCGCTCGAATCATGGGCTGGGAACGCTACCTCGGACCGCACGGCCAGGGGCACGGCATCGACCGCTTCGGTGCCTCCGCGCCGGCTGCTGTCTTGGCTGAACAGTTCGGTTTCACGGTCAAGCACGTCATTGCGCTCGCTCGTGAGCTCTTGGCGTCACAGACAGCGTCACCGGGCACCGTTGCCTCGGCCGTAAAGGGGGAGGCGTCACACTGAGTCGTGCGTGCACCAATCTCTCGCCTGAGTCAGCCTGAGGCCACTGAACTGCCAAGACGCTCCAAAGGAGCGAGCACAACAGCATGCACCATGATTTTCCAGAGGAAGGGTGCCGCAATGAGCAGCATCCACACGCTACCCTGTTCCCCCTCTGCGGCCCCATCGTCGGTCAGCCTCGGCTGACAACCGGTGGACACGAGAAATGCACAAGCGAAACTCGGCAGGTTTCACTTACCCCTCTGTCGTTTCGCACCTGCAGGAAACGCCCCCAGCAATGGATGCTCCTGCAGATGGCGAGCGTACTGCAGCCTCAGGCAGACGACGCTTCCCTCGCTGGAGATGGCCGACGCTCTCCGTCGAAAGCGGCGTGCGAGGCTGACACCAGTTTTCCCATCCAGCTTCTCCGCGCACCGTCAGTTGTGCTCCTGCTACCGGTCCACCTTTTTCCGCAGCATCCTCCCCTCATGTTCTCTAATCCCGAGCTCCCCTCGGGGGAAGCCCCAGACGACCAACACCACCGCCACAAGGACCAAAGCGAAGATAACAAGATAAACGAACCCTAGTGCATCCCCCAGCATGCTCTGCAGCTCGGCCAACATCCCACTGCTTAAGGCAGCTCGAGCCTCTGGCCTGAGGAGCACGTCCGCCAGTCCTTCCCCCACCGAGCCATGCTGTGCGGCAAGTGCTGTACTCAGCACCGCCCCCAGGGCAGCGACGCCAATGGCTCCACCGATCGACCGCGCAAAGCCAACCAGTGCCGTCGCAATTCCCCGCTCTCCCCAGCCCACACTGTTCTGCACCGCAATAATGAACGCCGTCGCGCTGAACCCCATGCCGACCCCAAACAGTCCCGCCGCGGTCATCGCTGTAGCCAGGTTGTGTACGCGTGGGACGACCTGTAACAGGAGCCCCGCTATCGTCATCGCAACCATCCCCGTCAACACCGAGCTCCGGAAGCCAAAGAGCAGAATCACTCGTCCCGAAATCGTTGAGGCAACCGACCAGGCGACTGCAAACGGCATCATCACGGCACCTGCGCTCATCGCTGTCCCACCGAGGACGCCTTGCACGAACAGAGGAAGGTATGACAGCGTCCCAAACATCCCAGCCCCTATCAGAACGCTTCCCAGCAGGACGACACTCATAAGTCGTTGCCGCACCAGGTTCGGCGGGACAATTGGTTCGGCTGCTCGCCGCTCATACCACCAGAAGCCTGCAAGGAGCACAGAGCCTATGACACAACTTCCGATGGCTAACTCGCGATGCCAGCCACGTCCATTGCCCACGTTGAGCAGCCCAAGCATGACCAGCGTCAGCCCAGCTGTCAGGGTCAGAGCTCCGGCGTAGTCAATCTGGTGCGATTGCCGACGAATCTGTTCCCGGAATGCCAGGCCAAGAAGCCCCAGCGCGACGAGGCCAAACGGAAGGTTCACATAAAAGACCCAGCGCCAACTCAGCATGTCGGTCAGGATTCCCCCGACCGCAGGTCCAGCGACCGCCGAAGTGCCCCACACCGCGCTGGTCAACCCCTGCAGGCGTGCTCGCTGCTCGATCGGGAAGAGATCACCCAGGATCGTCAGCGTCACCGGAATGATCCCACCGGCTCCGAGCCCCTGCATGGCCCGAAAGAGAACGAGCTGTGGCATCGACCGTGCCATGCCACAGAGGGCTGAGCCAAGGAGGAATACCACCAGAGCGGTCAGAAGTACGCGCTTGCGCCCGTACAAGTCAGCGAGTCGCCCATAGAGCGGGATGGTTGTCGTTGAGGTCAAGAGGTAGGCGGAAAAGACCCAGGGGTACAGTGGCAGGCCGCCAAGTTCTCCAACAATTGTCGGTAACGCGGTGCCCACCACGGTCGCATCAAGCGCCGCGAGAAAGGTCGCCGCCAGCACACCGGCCACAATCGCCACTTGTGTCGAGCGTGGTACCAATATCGTATCCTCTCGCTCGCTCCCCAACTTGCCAGATCTCTGGCTCGGCGCTGGCTGAAGAGGCCAGATCGTATGACCAGCCTCACCCAGCTCCATGTCAGCTTGGCAGCATTTGAGCATCTCCTTGCCACAGCAGCAACACGAATTTCTGCAGGTAATGAGGAAAGATGCTGCAAACGGCTTGTTTCCATGGTGGTGGATATCCCTTTGTGAACCGGCCGGTGCTTCCTGAGGGCGCCTCGCCCTGTTGAGATCGTCAGCAAGGCGACGGGACCGTCAGGATGACACAGCCGCGAAGTCGTTCCTGTCGATGATTTCCTCGCTCAACGGTTTTGTCCTCGGCCGGACTGTCAGGTCGCTGTCAGCTACAGGAGCTATGGTGCTGGCAGTGACCTCCTTTTGACCAGTGATCGGCGAACGGCTGGATGGGAGTAAGCGCATGATCGAGCAAGAACAGACTACAAGAGAGCGTAAATGGAAAGAGTTAGTGTGGCGATCTGCCATTCTTATCATTGTGTTGTACTTGCTCTATTACATCGGTTGGCGGATCGTTGCAACATTGAACCCGGATGCCCTGATAGTGTCGTTGCTGCTACTCGCAGCCGAGGCTTGGGGAGTTCTCAACCTTCTCTTCTTCGCCTTCATGACCTGGAATATCCGTGTTCGACCGCGTTTCGAGTTGCGTGAGGGCCTAAAGGTGGATGTCTATGTGACGACCTATGATGAGCCCCTCGAGGTCCTCGAGGCGACGCTCACCGGCTGCCAGCGCATCCGGTATCCCCATACCACCTATGTACTTGATGATGGTCGCCGACCGGAAGTGGAGGCTCTTGCTTCCCGGTTGGGTTGCCGCTATCTTACACGCCCTGATAACCGGCACGGGAAAGCCGGCAACATCAACGCCGCACTTCCCCGTACTGATGGTGAGTTCATTGCATTTCTTGATGCTGACATGATTCCGCAACCTGACTTCCTGCACCAGACGCTCGGATACTTCATCGATGATCGTGTAGCACTCGTGCAATGCCCGCAGGAGTTCTACAACTTCGATTCGCTTCAGCATGTGGCGACCGGGAATGGTTCCCTCCCGTGGCATGAACAGTCACTGTTCTTCCGAGTCATCCAACCCGGCAAGAACCGCTGGAATGCGGCGTTCTGGTGCGGTAGCCCGTCTGTCGTGCGGCGTGTGGCCCTTGAATCTGTCGGCGGCGTGGCGCACAGCATCACTGAGGACATCCTTACGTCTCTTCGTTTACATGCGCAGGGGTGGCGGACGGTCTATCACGATCAGGTAGTCGCCTATGGTATTGCGCCGCAGACCTATCGCGCGTTTATGCTCCAACGCCTGCGCTGGGCACAGGGGGCGCTGCGCATCCTGCGTAGTCGCGAGAACCCGCTCATTGTCCCTGGTCTCACCATTGCACAGCGCCTCAATTACCTTGGTTCGATGCTCACTTACTTCGACGGGTTCCAAAAGCTAGTGTTTCTCGTTGTGCCCCTCGGAATGATCTGGTTTGGCTGGATGCCAATACGGTCCAATGGATTAGTCTTTATTCTGCATTGGCTTGCGTATTTCTTCGGGTGTTATCTGGCAGCGTGGTTGCTCGGTCGCGGGTGGTTTCGGATCGTTTGGGTCGAGCACTACAACATACTGAAAATGTTGATCTATATCCGTGCAGCGTTGGTCGTTATCTTCCCCGTTCGCCTGCGTTTCCGCGTCACTCCCAAGTCTTTTGCCAATGATGTGTGGACAGAGCGTCGCGCGCTGCTCCGGCTCATAGTTCTCGGAGTTACCATGACATTCTCCAGTCTCCTGGGTCTCGTCAGCCTCCTCGGACTTCCTTCACCACTGGCTGCTCACTCCTCGAGCCTTCTGGCGATTGGGACATTCTGGTCTGCGCTGAATGGCATGGCGCTCGGAATGACGCTCGCGCGGGTGCTTCGACGTCGCTATCGTCGTGTATCCTACCGGTTTCCGGTCGCTCTGCCAGCTCGTCTGGAGATCCCCGGCGCAGGAATCTTCCCATGCCTTGTGAGTGACCTGTCGCGGGATGGTGCTGGTGTCTTGTTTCCGCAAGTACTTGAGCCGGTCAGCACGGATGTGCATCTTGAGTTGCTCAACGCCCGCCTCTCTTTGTGGGGGCGGCTCATCTATGCCCGAGCAGATCGAAACGGTTCGTCCCGGGTCGGCATACAGTTTTATCATGATGGTCAAGATAAGGTGCGCGTGCTCTTGGAGCTCCTTTTCGTTGACCTCGTGGCCCAGCAGCGTGCTGGTACTCTGGCACGTCTTCCCCTGCCGACTGCCCAAGCACGTCCTTGACGACGACTTGCCAAGCTGTTGGATGTGCCTCCGTAAGGGGCAACGCGCGTTCCCGAGATTCAGGGTGCGCAGTACATAAGTCTTTCACAGCGTAGTACTCCGCGGTGATAAGATAGCCTAAAAGTACTAGTACGAACGGTACACTCGTACTTGTGTAGGGGGTGACCGATCGTTAGGATAGGTTTGAAGACACCCCCTGTCGCGATGGGATGCGACGCTCGCACGTTGGATCGTCGTCACAGGGAGCAGGCCCAGCGAGGGGGAAATTAGTCATGGATATTGGACTCTACCTTAAGGATGATGTTCTCGACGACATACTCCAGGTGCTCCTCGTGCGGCGCGGTCACCGCGTACTGCGCGTTACCTCTGCGAGTGCACTCCTGCGTCTGGCTGAGAGCGATGTACGTGTGGTTCTCCTGGGCGCTAAGGGTTTCCCCGAGGGGAGTGGGAACGACGGGTTGGCCTTGTGTGAGCAGCTCCGTAGCGGCGGATACAGCGGCGGTATCTTAATCCTCACCCGCGATGCGAGTTTTGAGTTTCGTCTCGCCTGCTTTCAGAAGGGTGCCGATGATGTCTTCTCCTGGCCAGGAGAGCCAGCCGAACTCTTGGCACGAGTCGAAGCACTGGCGCGCCGTGCGTACTCAGAGTACCCGGGTGTTGTTGTCCGTGTAGGCCCCTTTGTCCTTGATGTCCTTGCCTGCACCCTGACACTTCCTGACCAGCGCACAGTCTCCCTTTCTCCCACGGAGACGCGCGTTCTCGAGTGTCTCCTCCGCAACGCGGGTATCGTTATCCCGCGTGACCGTCTGATTGAGCGAGTATGGGGCTACGATTACGGAAGTGGAGGCAATCGGCTCGAGGTCGTAATTCGTCGTCTGCGCCTAAAACTCGAGGCCGATGCTGATCATCCGCAATTTCTCTGCACTATTCGTGGGGTCGGATACGTGTTTCGTCCTCCTCGCGCCGTCGTTACGCCGACCGAGCAGCGTCGAGCCGCCGATACCGTTGCCTCGTTTTCATCCCTTCGTGGACACGCATAAATGCTTGTCCATTGGGGCGCCGAGCTGGAAGGCGTCCCATAGTTGCTGGCACACACTAGGTGACAGGCTCGCAAAGAAGCTCATCGGGTCTCACGCGTGCCAGCGTTCCGGCAGCGCCCTGTTGTTTCCGAGAAGCGCCGATGTGGCAAGGGCGCGCGGGTTGACGTCTCCAAGAAGGTTCTCTCGCGATTGCAAGATCGGTCAAGCATCTAGGACACAAGGCAACGCGGAGGCTGTCAGCCCGTAGAGCTCTACAGGTGTTGCCCTCCGGGACGTGAGTGGTTCACCATCTCACCGTCGACCTATCGGTGCCGCCCAGCGACTCTGTGCCAGGGACGCCCGAAAGCGAACAGTCTGCGCAGCAGGAGCCCGGTCAATGAGAAAGCCGTCCAGCAGAAGAGGGCGAGCCCCAGTACTGAGAGCAGCCAGAAGAATGCTTGGACGGCTACCGCTGCCAGTAGTAGTGCGTCGTGAATTTCCCAAGCCGCGACCAAGGCATGTTGAAGTCCGACCCCAGTCAACCAGATTGTCTGAATCACTTCCTTCCCGAATTGGATCCCAAACGCATACGGAAGGATGAAGTAGATAGCCACGAGGCCCAGATACCCGGCAAAAAGGAAGTACGTCGTTCGTCGCAGACGTAGACCGGTGTATGACCCGCGCCGAAACAAGCTCTGCAGGTACGGCCGAATGTGGCTCAAGGGATCAGGAATCCCCAAGAGATCAGCCAAGACGTAGTATCCATCGAAGCGGAAGAATGGGTTCAGCTGACGAAGACACTGCACATCAGCGATGATCACGCCAAGGAGCCAGAGCGGCCAGCCACTTGCAGCATACAGAGCCATGAACGCGAGCGCCGCGATCTGGTGGAAATACATGCCCCCGAGATCCACGCGGAGTCGCTCGCTCCGCCGTAGTCGGTAGATCGGCGTCACATCGGTAAAGAACACAGGCCAGATAAGATAAATTCCAAAACCGATTGGGCCGTGTGGGCAACGCGATCGCCGCATCGCGGCGGCATGCCCGAACTCGTGGAACAACGAGGCACCGATCTCCATTGCGAAGACCAGTAAGATCCAACGCGGCTCAATGAAGAGGAGCCGTGTCGCCTCGCCAAGTGCTGATGTGCCAGCAGTATAAATCCAGAGATGCATGAATCCGATAAGGGCGAGGGCAACGATAGCAACCGGTCTCCAAAACAGGTACTGCAATATCCCAGTGAGAGGAGCGATCCATTGCGGTTGCAAGAGGGGGACTCGTGCACGGATCTTTAGCAGCGGTCTCGACCGTTCCTCAGCTGCCTCAGCCTGCCGCGTTTCTGCTCTCCCCGCCTGAATTAATCCGGCTGGTATCAAGCGGTGTTCGATCAACCATCGAACATCTGCAGCACTGAGTTCGCGCCCCACCAGGTGCGAGACACGTTCCGCAATCTCCGCGGCCGATGTTCGTCCATCCGCCTCCTCGAGAATGCGATAGAGGATCGGCGTGAGCGCGAAGTGCTGACCACGCACCGCCACCAACCATTGTTCCTGATCAAACGCCGAGTCCGGCATCCGGCCGAGAAGTTCGATATGCGGTATCCGTGCCGGATACTCGATCCAAGGCTTCTCCCTTGCCTGCTCGCGTGCGTATTTCTCTCGCAGTGCCCGGAGCACCTCGGTCGCCATCATCGCCTCACCTTCTCACATTAGGAGTGAATGGAGGTGCCGGCCTGGCCTCCTTACCGACCACGACCACTTCGGGCCATCGCGATCTGGATAACGTTCGCAATGTTGAGTTGGATGATGATAGTCGGGCAACCAGCAAAGCAGGTGTTCCCGCCAGCGTTCGCCCAGTTACCTTGTTGAAATTGCAGACCAACGGTGAACAGCGGCCCGGTGACCATCCGCTCTGGTAGGACACTCACGCGTTCTTCTGTAAGCCATGTGCGTTCCATCGGAGCCTCCTCTCATCGCTATATCGTCCACCCATTTGGTAAGGGCTGGCTTCCGGCTCGGCCGGAAGCCAGCCAAGACACCCCCAGAGGCGATGGGTTCACTCGTTTGGACTAGCGGCCCCGTCGGTACCACACTTGTTGCAGAACCTTGGCGAAGTTCTGCTGGTTGATGCCGCTGCCGTTACCGCCGCCATTGATATCCGTGTGGTTGTTATCTTCGGTGATGACACCACCTTGCGCGGCAGTGTTGCTCTGTTGGATAGCGGCGAAGAGCAGCACGGTCTCCAACCGCTCCGGCAACTCCGTCACGACCTCCAACTCGATCCAGTTCTGCGAGTACATCCCTGCACCTCCCTTGGTGCGTTGCATCGAACCGGCCTGTGAGAGCGCTCTCACCGATTCCTATCCTAGAGGAGCAACCTAACAGTCACCTTGCAGTCGCTCCCCACCGTCTGGTGCCAGCGAGCACCCGAATTGTTGGGGCGCGACTCTTTCCGGGTGTCCCTGTACTGTCGGAACGGGTTTCCTGACGATCCCTTCAGCTACGCTACTCTGGTGGCGACCACGACAGTGTTCTCAGGTATCGCGCCCACTAGCTCCCCACAGCTGCGAGCTCCCAACACCGTTTCCCAGACCGGTATGCAATGGCTAACAGCGGGTTAGCCGTTGAGAATCAGTCATCTCGCAGTTGCCTTGGGAAACTGCTCCGCTCAGCACAATGAACCTTAGGGGTGCTGAACCGGTCGCACTATCCGCACATCGCTGTCACTGGCCTGAGGGGTCATCCCGCATAGGATGGCCTACCTTGTCAACATGTGGGCTGCTCGCGCGCAATGCCTGTGCTGAAATCATGCTCACTCATCTCACTGTTGATGACTTGCCCGCCCTCCTCTGCCCTGGTAAACTTTAGTAGGGTAAAGAGGTTGAATAGTCCAATAGCCTGTCGGGGCTGCTATCCCGTTCGCGTGGCGATGGCTCTCCTCCTTGGAGGATCGATGCTGCGTGCGGTAGGTGCCTTTCGACATGTCTGGCGATCTGGCGTGAGCTTGTTTCTTCTGCTCACTGCCCTTCTTTTCTCTGGCATTCCTATCCTACCCGCCCGTGCTGCTCCCACTGGCCACGATGCCTTCCTCGATACCTGGGCCCGGAGCGACCTTCCCGTCGCCCAGGGTCGCGTCAGCCGCACTTGGATGTGGGGCCCTGAACCGTTCACCACGCCACTCCGTGAACCCTACGCCGAGGCACCCGGTGGCTCCCGTCTCGTCCAGTACTTCGATAAGTCTCGGATGGAGATCACCAACCCTCTCGCCGATCGCTCCTCCCCCTGGTACGTCACCAATGGTCTCCTCGCTAAGGAGCTCATCACCGGTCAACTCCAACTCGGCGACACGACGTTCCAGCCTGTACCTCCTGCTCAGGTCAACGTCGCTGGCGATCCTGATGATCCCAACGCTCCGACCTATGCCAACTTCGCACACCTCCTCGCCGCCGCACCACTTCCGGTGGGTTCCGTGGTCACTCAGACATTGGACAACGCCGGAATCGTCCGGGACGACCCCGGCCTCGCCCGCTACGCAGTGACCGCCGCTGTGCTCGTCCCGGAGACGAACCACAGTGTTGCCTCGGTGTTCTGGGACTTCATGAACGCTCGGGGAACGGTCTACACGGCCTGGCGCTTCCAGGTTGACGCGCTCTTCCCTAACCCGTTCTATGCCACCGGCTTCCCCATTACCGAACCCTACTGGGTTCGTGTCCGGGTCGCTGGCACGCCTCGCGATGTGCTCGTTCAGTGCTTCGAACGTCGCTGCCTCACCTATACCCCAGAAAATCCGCCGGGTTGGCAGGTTGAGGCCGGCAACATTGGCCAGCACTACTACCGGTGGCGCTACGAGCAGCTCGGCCGGACCCCGCAGCAGGCTGGTGTCTACGAACTCGCTACGGTGACGAACGTTGTCGACGGCGACACGATCGATGTCGAGTTCGCCGACGGACGGACCGCCCGAGTCCGGCTCATCGGCGTGGATACGCCCGAGGTCTATGGCGAAGTGGAATGCTTTGGCATCGCTGCCTCGCAGTTCACCGCTGCGTGGCTCAACCGCAAGCAGGTTGCCCTCGAACGCGACGTCTCAGAAACAGATCGCTACGGCCGGCTTTTGCGGTATGTCTGGATCGGTCCCTACCTCTTCAACGAACTCCTCGTCCGTGAAGGATACGCTGGGGTCACTACCTATCCGCCCGATGTGAAGTACGCCTGGCGCTTCCGCGAGGCCGAGCGTGTCGCTCGCGAAGAGCGAGTCGGGCTCTGGGGTGTTTGCCCGAGTTCCCCGGTCGGGGGAGGGCAGGAGCCACTGCCTCCGCCTACCCCCAATCCGACTCCCACGCCCGAGCCGAGCCCGTCGCCCACCTGCGATCCAAGTTATCCGACGGTCTGTCTCCCACCACCCCCGCCTGACCTCGACTGCTCTGATATCCCGTACCGTCGCTTCCCCGTGCTTCCGCCTGACCCACACCGCTTTGACCCAGATGGCGATGGCATCGGCTGCGAGGTGGGGTGAGGAACCACTCAAGACGTCGCTTGTCGCGCCAAGGCGACGGGGATGAGCGACTTCCTACCGCGAAACGCGACGTGATACTTTCGAGCTATACTGAGCAAGAAAGAGCGCGTTCGAGCGAGCGAAAGGATCGACAGCATGATCGGAGTGACCGGTGCGACAGGTCGACTCGGACGGCTGGTCATCGCCGAGCTCCTGGAGCGTGTCCCCGCAGGTCGGATCGCCGCGCTCGCCCGCAACCTGGAGAAAGCGCGGGACCTGGCCGTGCGCGGTATCACCGTCCGCCACGCCGACTACGATGATCCAGCAACACTCGACTCTGCCCTCGCCGGAATCGAGCGACTCCTCCTCATCTCCGGTTCTGAGGTCGGCCGTCGCATTGTGCAACACCGTAACGTCATCGAGGCTGCCCAGCGTGCCGGTGTCCGCGTTCTGGTCTACACGAGTCTCTTGCACGCCGATCGCTCGCCCCTCCGCGCACTCGCGGAAGAACACCTCGCTACCGAGGAAATGTTGCGCACAAGCGCCCTCCAATGGGTCATCCTCCGCAACAGCTGGTATACCGAGAATTATGAAGAGCGTGCCCGGGCGGCTGCGACCACCGGCGAGCTCGTCGGTGCGGCTGGCCACGCACGGATCGCCTCGGCCACGCGGGCCGACTATGCTGCGGCGGCAGCAGTCGTCCTGACCGGCGAAGGTCACGCTGGCCGGATCTACGAACTTGCCGGAGATGAGGCCTGGACGATGGATGACCTCGCACGTCTTATCGCCGAGGTCAGTGGACGGCCAGTCATTTACCGTGATCTGTCACCTGATATGTATGTTGCGTATCTCGTCGAGCGGGGAACACCTCGCCCAATTGCTGAGGTGCTTGCCTCGCTCGAGGCAGGGATCGCGCAGGATGCGCTCTTCGACGATAGCCACCAGCTCAGCCAGTTGATCGGACGCCCCACGACCCCGCTACGCGAGGTCGTTTACCACTGGCTCCGTACCTGACCGGTGACGCGGCCCGCCCGTCGCTCCCCGCATCTCTTGCCTGTGCTTTTGCAGCGGCTGCCCGCCCTCTCCACAGCCTGCCTTGTCACCCGGGTCAGAAGAGAGTGGTTTGCCGACCACGAACAACCGCACCTTCACCGCTCTTGGGAGGGGCAGTAAGACGCCTCTCTCCCGCCAGGACTGTTCTGGTCGGCACAACCGACCGCACCATCTGCGCCGGGGTATTGAGCCGTAGCCGGGCTCGTCTCAGTACAACCTGGCCTGCCCAGACGCCGATTGCACCCTGCTCCCCTATCGTCTAATCGGAGTCAGCGAGCTGTCAGCCGACTGCTCCATGTGACGCTGATGGTGCCGCGTGGGCACCGGACGGGTACACCAGTGTTCCCGCGCTGTGTCGATCCTAGGCACCAAGACACCACGAGCCGGAGCGCTTCGCCCAAGGGGAGGCCTGTTCGGTGCCAGCGAGCAAGGGAGCAATTGGTCGCCGGAAGGGAGGCCACGTTCCGATGCAAGGGTGGCGGTCGCAAGGAAACTCCGTGCAGGTGTCATGTGGAGTCGTACCACACAGTCGCGCGCCGCCAGCACACGCGGGCAACAGGATACCAACGTACTTTCGTGAGGGAGATGCCGCTTGCTTCTGAACGGAAAGGAGAAGATGGTGGCACTGAAGGCGCTGAAGGGTGCCCTAGGAATGCTGTTCGGCTCTTTGGTTGTGGCCTGGGTCGGTGCATCAACGATCCTCGATCTCGTCGCGGTTTGGGTTGCGTTCGGTTGGCCCGGCGTAATCCTCGCACTTGTCATGGCTCCCCTTGCCTTTTTCGTTGCTCCCTTCTATGCGGCCTTCGTGCAGGGTTTCTGGTGGCCACTCATCGTGGAGTACGGTGGTCTGCTGGTGCTGGGCGCTGTCTTTCCGCTTATGGAGCACCGAGGGCATGGAGAGCAGCGTACAGAGTAAGTGATTTCCTTGCATCCGAGCGACTCGGCGAGGTGAGCCTCCGCACTGCGGAACTGGCTGCCTGGCTGGTGCAGTTTTCCATCCACCACACGCTGCCACCCCTACCGCTCCGGCTGAGGCAGCCCTCCGCACGTCAGCCACCCCTGTTAGAGGCGCCGAGGGAAGGGGCGCAACCAATCGTGATCCTCCGGGAACTCTTCCTGTCGGTGCGCGGCAAACGCCATCCGCACGCCTTGCTTGGGTCGACACTGCACTCCATCACGCGAAAACCACAAGGAAGTCGCTCTCCCGCATGAAGGCTCGAGGAAATGCTGGTCCCCCTACCCGTGCTCAGCACTGCGAGAGCATACCTCTCTGGCCTGGCCAAGAAGTCCCAAAGAATTCTGGACATCGTTCCCAGCTGATGGCTGCGGGGCATGCCGATCCTTCTCCAGAGAAAGGAGTCGTGGGTGTTCATGCGTGACCTCTTCGTGCGTCGCCAGCCCATCTTCACGCGGCGCCTTGAGGTCTGGGGCTACGAGATTGTAGCCGGACGCTTCGGCTTCGCAGAGCCTGTGGTGTCGTCGCCAGGACGACCACAGACAGGTCGCCTTACTCTTCCAGGCTCGCCCGTTTTGCCGCCTGTCCCCAGTGATGAAGCGCGCCTCTTGCTTGAGGCGCTCGCCGAAATCGGTCTCCCCACCCTCGTTGGTGAGTCACTTGCCGTAGTTCGTCTGGCGCCTACGACAGCACTCACGGCTCGTGATTTCCTTGCCTCACTCGCCCCGCCCGATCGTCTCGTTGCGCTGGTTACTCTCGATCCTGTTCCGGACCATGAATTGCTTGCCAAGGCACTCGATGCCCTCCGTGAGGCCGGCTTCCGCGTCGGTCTAGCCGGTTTCCAGGGACAGCCTGAGTTCTTGCCGTTCGCTCGCACCGTTGACCTTGTCGCAGTCAGTTGTCAGGAGATTAGCCCCGAAGGGCTTGCCGATCTCGCCAACGTACTTCGGGCTGGCCGGGCTCAACTCTTGGCAACCGACATTGATACCTACGAGCTGTACGACCGCTGCCGCGAGTGTCGCGTCACCTTCTTTTCCGGTCCCTTCCTCTCTGTCCCACGCCCAGCCCGGTGGACACGTGCCCCCTCCAACCGCGCTCTCCTGCTCCTGCTCGCTCGTTTGCAAGATCCTGAGGTGGAGTTCTCCGAACTGGAAGCACTCATCTCTTTGGACGTTGGTCTCACCTATCGGCTCCTCCGGCTTGTCAACTCCGTCTGGTACGGTCGGCGTCGGATCGAGTCAGTTCGTCAAGCCTTGCTGCTCCTCGGTACCCGACTCGTCTCGGCCTGGGTGACCTTGCTTCTCATGGCCGATATCCCAGACAAACCGCACGAGCTGCTCACGACTGCAGTGATCCGTGCGCGGATGGCAGAGCTCGTCACCGCTGCCCGCGGACGGGCCAGCCGTGAGGCCGCTTTTCTGACCGGTCTTCTCTCGGTGCTCGACGCCTTGCTCGACCAACCAATGGAGGAGCTGCTCGCGGCGCTCCCGCTCGCTGACGAACTACGCGCAGCGTTGCTTCATCACCAAGGAGAACTTGGTGCAGTCCTCGATGCTGTCCTTGCCTATGAGCGCGGCGACTGGGAGCGCTTGGCAGTGCTCGGTTTGCGGCCCTCTCTCCTCACGTCTGCCTACCTCGATGCCATCGCGCTTGCCCGCGAGATCGATCTCGCCATGGCCGCCTGAGGTCGCCGTGCATGAGGTACTCATTACCCGTCAGCCTGTCTTCGATCGTCATCTTGACACCGTCGCTTACGAACTTCATTACGGTCAACCAGCATCGACTCTCCAGTCAGCTGCATCATCGAATGCCCAGCGCTTCCTCGATACGGTCCTTGAGATCGGGCTCGACGCGCTCGTCGGGGTACGCCTCGCCATCGTCTCCCTCCCGCCCCCAGTCATCGTCTCGTTGTTGCCGGATCTTCTGCCTCTCCTCCCAGCTGACCGACTCGTCCTGGCCACTGGACCCGACGACCTTCGCGAGCCGGAACTCCGAGAAGTGATTCGCCGTCTTCTCGCTCGTGGCTGCCGACTGCTCCTTGATCTCGAGGAACATGCCCTCTTCACTCCCCTACCGTTCGAGGACGCAGATATCATTCGCCTTTCGCTCCGCTATGCCAGGGCCCAGCTCGACCGACGCGGCGCACTCGAGCGCTGGCTGACAGAGCGGCTGGCAGATGTCGCATCCTATCGCTCTGGTGGTCTACGCGTTCTCGTGTCCGATGTCCAGGACTACCGGGAGTTTGTGCGATCGCGCGATCTAGGTGTCGATCTCTTCCAGGGTGATTTTCTCTTCCGTCCGATCCTTGTGCGTGGGCGTCGGCAGCCAGTCTCGAGCGCTGCCTTGTTCCTCCTTGCTCGCCTCAGCGATCCAGCTATCGAGTTCGAGGAAGTCGAGCGTCTCCTCGCACAGGACGTCCAGCTGACCTACAAGCTGCTCAAACTGGTCAACGCGGTCTGGTTCGCCCGTCGTACCCGCGTGGAGTCGCTTCGGCAAGCGCTGCTTGTCCTCGGTCTGCGGAGCGTTGCGGCCTGGGTGGCCGTGCTTGTGCTGGCAGGGATCGAACGGAAGCCAGTTGAACTCGTCCGTACTGCACTCGTCCGCGCTCGCATGTGCGAGCTTGTTGCCGGTGCTCTCGGCGTCTCGTCGCGCGAGACAGCTTTCCTCACCGGACTTCTCTCGGTACTGGACGCTGCACTCGATGTGCCTCTGGCCGATGCGCTCGCTGAGCTTCCGTTGACGAGCGAGGTCACAGAGGCACTGCTCTACCACCGTGGCCCGCTCGGCCGTGTGCTCGCCGCTGTCCTCTCGTACGAGGTCGGGCATTGGTCACCACTCGCAGATCTCCCCATCACTCCAATGCTCCTAACCGAGGCCTTTATCGATGCGCTCGCCTTCGCGGCTCAGGCCCTCGTCGGGCTTGATCTCGCGCCTTAACTCAGCACCGGAACCGCCGCCGGCCGCTCGAGAAAGACCGCGATCGCGCGCCCAAGTGCGCGGGGCCGTTCCTCCGGGAGAAAGTGGCTCGCATGGATGAACGCCAGAAAGCGGGCTCCGGCGATTGTCCTGGCATATTCCTCTGCTTCGTCGAGACGGAACTGCGGGTCGCGTGCTCCCCAGGCAACGAGGAGCGGAATCCTGCCTTCCCCGCAGCGTTCAGTGAGCGCTACTCGCCAGCGCTCGAGGTCAGCCGCACTGAAGAGCGGTTGCCGTGCCAGCCGGACGAGCGTGCGACGAAAGCCAAGTTCGAATGGCTCCCAGTAGCCGCGAAGCGCCTCGCGGTCGAGCACGCTCGGATCGGCCAGGAACGGGCGCATCGCCAGCCGCAACATCCAGGGCCGTGCCAAGGCGATCGCTACATCGCCGAGCAGCGGGACACGGAGGAGAGAGAGCGGCGAGAACCCCGCTCCACGCCAGCGTTCCGGACGGAAACTGGTATTGGTCACAACGAGGTGCGTGACCCGCTCTGGCCAGCGTTCCAGCAGGGCTACCGCGACAAGCGCTCCCGCGTCGTGCCCGACAAGCGCGCACCGCTCGACCTGGAGTCGTTCGAGCAGCCGGGCAAGCTGTTCAGCGAGCTCGGTCACGGTGCTCGCACCGCGTGCGGGTTTGTCAGACCGCCCAAAGCCGAGCAGGTCAGGTGCGATGACTCGCCGTTCCCGACCAAGAATCGGCAGCACCTTGCGCCACAGGAAGCTGGAGGTTGGGATCCCATGCAAAAGAACAACCGGTTCGCCCTCCCCACTTTCGCGGACGAACCACCGTCGCCCGTCGACATAGACGAAAGCACCACCCGGGTACTCGATACTGGCCATAGGTGCCCTCCTCTTGTGCCGTGCTTCTCATTGCGCGAAGTACTGCCACGAACGCCCACCTCAACCATTCACAGGGATTGCGACCATTCGCGCCAGCCCCCTTGGACTGCCGGCCGCCGCCCGCTGTCAGGAGTGCTCGGGTACCTTCTCTGTCTCTTTCGCCCGTGGTCGCGACGAGCAGGCATGGCGCGTCTGGTCAGGGAGCAATGCAGGCATTTCTTCCCCAGATAATGCTCATCCTCGAGCCGTGCCACTGATCTACACGTGACAGAGCTCAGGCGTGACGACCGAGCTCGCCGGGTATCCCTCTGCCAGTGGAGTCGCCGCCCTCGCCTGATCAGCCTAGCAGGAGAGAGCCGATCTCGGCGCTGGACCCCGCGTTGCTCCCGAGTTCGCCGCCAGGGCGCGCCGTGACCAGATCGTACCCGTTCCTTCACCTGGTTCACGAGATGGCCCGAGGCGTCTTGTGACAGAGAGACTTCAATTCAGCGAGTGTGCACTTGCCCTTCCTTCTCGGCGAAAGGCCTGTTTCCCTGAATCCCGGAACCACGTGCCGGCGCGTCGATACTGCTTGATTTGTGTGAGGATCAACTGGTCTCCTCCCCGCCTCGAGACCCTGCAGCACGTCCGGAAGGAGGAGGGCCAGCCTCCTGTTCGGTGTCACCCACACAGCCCGAACCTCAGGAATGTCCGGCCTGCTGCGTGCAAGCGGGTCACCATGTGTGCTCCTTGGTGCGAGTGGCTAGAAGGATCATCCCTTGCTGACCTTGGTTCCAGAACACGAGCGCGCACAAGGGGTACCCTGGACGGCTGGGAGGAGAAAGGTGCAGGCGAGAGAGTATTGACTGTTGCACCATCTCTCCCCTGCTCTGGTCACCGTTTCAGGTCGGGCGATGCGGCTCAGCCGGTATGACACGAGAGGTGCGACTCACGGAACAGTGCTATGTGCTGCACGCGACTCTCACTTCCCTGTGTCCTCAAAGGTGCATCGTGGAGCGCATGTGCCTCAGTCTCTGCGTCCCGATCGTTGCTGCTTTCCCTACCATGTTGCCGCCGGATGTGTCCGGCGAGGAGATGTGGGTGTGCTCACGTGCGTCTGCATGACGAAAGGGTACGACTCCTTGTACTCGAGTTCTGTAGGTATGTCATCCATCCTCTACCTCGAGACGCGTACCATGCAGAGTGCTCTGACAGGGTAGGGGGGCAGCGGCTAGGCACAAGCATGATGGTGTGTCGCCGCATGGTTCACCAACGGATCCGGTGCGGAGCCGCGGTGTCGCGGAACGCAGAGCTGCTGTGCAAAGACCTTTTGGGTTCCCAGAGCTGGTCGATGAACCCGATGTGGGAATACTTTCTGCCCAAGCCTGCATGCGGAGCGGCCTGCGCTCCAAAACGATCGTGCAGGTGCGCCAGCGAGGGGCTGACAGTTCGCGTACCCTGCCCGTCGACCCTTCGCTGCCTGGCCGACCGCAGGGGATGCCGGCGTCGAACCTCGTTGCCCGTGTCTGTGGTCACGTCCAGGCTGTCGCGCCTGCTCGGAAGAGAGTCGCTCAGGGGGGATATCCTATGGTCGATCCAGAACGCTTTCGTGACGTGATGGCTCGTCATGCGGCCGGAGTGACGGTTGTCACGACCGCCCACCCATCGGGCTATCACGGCGTGACAGTCACCGCTTTCTGCCCGCTCTCGCTGGAGCCACCGCTCGTCCTTGTTTGCATCGGACGTGAGCAGCAGAGCCATCGTCTTCTTGAGGAAGCGACCGGATGGGTCGTGAACTTGTTGGCGCGGGAGCAGGAGTTCCTCGCCGAGCAGTTCGCCGGGCGCGCGCCACTGGCTGACCCACGCTTCTCACGCATCCCGCATCATCTCGGCCTCCTCGGGATCCCCCGCATCGACGGCTGCCTTGCCTGGATCGAGTGTCGCCCCTGGGCCCGCTACGATGGCGGCGACCATTCGATCTTCGTCGGTGAAGTCGTGGCTCTGGACCTTGGTCCTGCTGATGACCCCTTGATTTACTTCGATCGGCAATACCGGGAACTGGCCTGGTGAGCGTCACAGCTGCGCCGGCTCCATTCGCTGCTCAATGAGCAGCAACTGTGTCGCGGGACATACAGCTAGGCCTCACTGTTCCCGAACGTGGATGTGTCACTCCCCGCCGTGGATCGGCTGCCCCATCTCCCTGCCCGCATCCGTGCTGGCGCACTCGTGGTTGATCGGGGCTCAAGAGGTTTGAAGCGTTTCTGCCCTCTGACTTCACGACAGAAGCAAGGCGGCTTCAGCGCGATGAGGCCCCGCAGCACTGTGTCCCCGGCTAGGTGCGTGTTTCTTCCCCGCCACCTGTCGACGCCAGCTGTCAGCTCAACCCCGTCGCTTGCGAACGGTGTCCGCTGACGTGCTGCAGTACGTCGGATTCCACGGGCTGTACTGTGCTCTGAGCATGCCTGTCACCATGCGCGAGGTTCATCTTCACGAGTGTCTGGGAGTACACTCCCTACGGGTAGAGTGGCTTGTGCGAGGGAGCCGCAGGGTGGCTGAACAGCTTCAAAACCAATCCGGTCCGTTGCCGGACATGCTCCCGGTTCAGCGACGAGAGCGCCCACTTTGGCTTCTCCTTGGGCTGAACATCGCGCTCCTTGTGGTCCTCGTCAGTGCCATCTGGCTTGCAGTCTGGATGATGCGCCGCGGTGAGACGCCGCGTCCCGCCCCTTCGGCCGGTGACTTCCTCGCGGCACAAGCGCTGACTGTTGGGACTCCTGCTCCCAACTTTCGCCTCCCGCTCCTCGACGGTGGAGAGATTGACCTGAGCGCGCTCCGCGGCCGTCCCGTTCTCGTCAACTTCTGGGCTTCTTGGTGCGCTCCCTGTCGGGCGGAGATGCCGGCGCTGGAGCGGGTCGCTCAGAGCTACGAGCAGGCCGGGCTCGTGGTTGTCGGCATTAACCAGCTTGAGGATCCGGACACAGTGCGGCAGTTCGTCCAGGAGTTCGGAATCTCCTTCCCGATTGCGCTCGATCGTGATGGAACAGTCAGCCGAGACTGGCGCGTTTATGGAATTCCTCAGACGTATCTGATCGACGCCGACGGGGTGATTCGCAAGGCTTGGGTCGGACCGGTCACCGAGGACTCAGTCTCGCGCGCGCTCGCGGAACTTGGTCTCCAGCCGTCCAGTTCTTGAGGAGCGTCCGTCCCTAGCTCCTGCGAAGTGCTCAACACCGAGTCACGTCTTTCCGGGCGGGCATTGTCTCCCCTTGTGCTCCCCAAATTGGCTCGCTGGTGGGAGCCGGTTCGCACGCCGGTGGAAGGGCAGTCGGGCGACTCGATCGGTAGAACCTGCCGATGTCGCTCCGTGAGTCGGTCACTGCGAGTTCCTTGACTGCAACCATTGCTCGTCAAGGAATGCGCTTGTGTTCCGCGATCTGGAGTCGTGTGAGCCGGAAGAGTGCCGGTGGAGATGCTGTCGGCTTGGTTGCCAGATCAGCCAAGAGTTCGCCGATCGCCGGAGCGAACTTGAAGCCGTGTCCTGAACACGCGCTGCAGAGCACTACCTGTGGCCACTCTGGATGTCGGTCGATCAGGAAGTGATGGTCAGGGGTCATCGTGTAGAGACAGGTCAGGTACCACAGCACGGGGCCGCTGGCGCCGGGCCAGTAGCGCTCCAGCGTCGTGCGCAGCTCCTCGATCTCGGTGGGCTCGGCCGTACGGCGAACCGTCTCCGGCGTACAGACTTCGCCGGCATCATGCCGGCCGAACTTTACTCCCTGGCCAGGAAGCTCTGGGAATGCACCGTAAATTCCGGTCTCGTCTTCCCATAAGGCGAACGGGAAGTGCTCCGCGCGGTAGCGGCCCGGTGTCGTCGGGGCGAAATGCACATGGAGGATTCGCCAAACCGTGAGCGGCAGGTTGAGTTCCGGGACACTCGCCGGAAGCCAGGGCCCAGTAGCGAGTACGAGCCGTTCTGCGTGAAATGTCCCGAGCGGCGTCTCTACCCGAACCCCGTCACCGTCCGGAATCCAGCGCTCCACCGGGGTGGAGTAGTGGAGTTCTGCACCCGCAGCCTGCGCTCCGTCGACGAGTGCTGCCACGGCTGCTTCCAGATCGATCAGGGCGACATCGGCTTCCCATACCGCAACCTGATCCGGAGCCAAGCGCAGGCCTGGAAAGCGTGCTGCCGCAGTGTCCGCATCCAGGAGTTCGTGTGTGAGACCGTGTTCGCGGGCGCTGGCCAGTGCCCCGCTCACCAGCGCGGTCTCTGGGCGGCCGATGTACAGTCCTCCTGTCATACTGAGTAACTGGCGCCCACTCGTCCCTTCCAGTTCGCGCCAGAGTGACCAGGCACGTCGTACCAACGGGACATAGTCCGGTGCTTCGTAGTACGCTGTCCGGATAATACGCGTCTTCCCGTGCGAGGAACCACGGTCGTGACCGCGTGGAAACGCGTCGAAGCCGAGCGTGCGATAGCCACGCCGGGCGAGATGGAAGGCGGCCGAGCTCCCCATCACACCCAGCCCAACCACAATGACGTCGACGCTGTGCATCGTAACCCCTCACCGCTTGCCATTACGGGGTCGATCCTACCGCGGCCGGACAATCGCGGGAAGAGTGCACCGCTGTGTGCACCAACTCAAGACAACGGCGGGCGCTGCACCCCCCTCAGTGCCGAGGCTCGCTACACAAACTACCAGCGTTTGACCGTCCACTCGAGGCCGCGCTCGAAGGGGATTGTCACCGTGTGGACGTCCGGTCGGGAGCGCACGAGTTCCTGGTAGTCTCTACAGTCATGTGAGACCACGTTGTCGGCGATGATGAGGCCACCCGGGATCACGCGGTCAATTCCCGCAAGAAACAGTCGGCTGTAATCGTCCTTCTCAGCGTCGAGAAAGAGGAGACCGATACCATCAAATCGCCGCACGAGTTCCGCTGCATCTCCCTCGAGCACTGTCGCCACATCATCCAGTCCAGCTTCAGCTAGGTTCGCATTCGCTTCCCGGACTCGCTCCGGACGGATCTCGCTTCCGATGACCTGCCCACCATAGGTCCGGGCGGCCAAGGCAAGCCAGATCGTCGAGTAGCCCACGGCCGATCCTGCCTCAAAGATGAGTCGTGGCCGGAGCGCAAGGATGAGCCCGTAGAGGAAAGCGCCGGTCGGCGGTGTGAGTGCGCGGATGCGGAGTTCTTGTGGTAGCCCAGCCGCACGCTCCGCAGCGTCGCGCTCGTGCAGGCGGTCAAGGACAAGGCGAGCTCGCTCATCGGCGATTAGGTGTTCCTGTGGTCTCACCACGCCTCATGCTCCGTTCGTTCCTACTTCCTCGCGCAGGCGAGTGTAGCACGTTGGGATCGTGGAACACTCCGTCGCCAGCGCGTGAGACTCCCCTCTGGCAGAGGAGCATAGCTGGCACGCTGGCCATGGATCGCTTTCCCATCAGCTGCTCCGCTCACCGTCTTCCTGGCGTCGCGCACCGCCTGAGAGGGGTTCGACGGATTTGTTGAGAGTGCAGAGACCGTTCTTCCTCGACCAACACGTGTCGTAGTGCGTATTCTCCTCGTGCTTCTGCCCGCGCAAGGAACACACCGATGAATCTCGTTCGAGTTCTCAACAGAGTGGCGTGAAGGGTGGGCGGTATTCCCAAGCCGAGAGAAAAAGGCCTATGCGTCGGGCGTGTGTACAAAGGCGGGGGTAGGGTGTGCACTCCGGGTGGTATTGGTGCCTATGCTGTTGGGTCATGGCGGCTGAGAAACGGCCGAGTTCGGTCACCACTGTAAAGAGCAACTGGGGTATTACATCTGGCTTTTCTGCGCTACACTTGCCGCTCGCGTGGCAGGGTGTGGGGTGGTGCAGGTCATCCTCGGTATCGGAATTTTCGCAGCGACACTGGGAGCGATTCTCGCGAGACCAGCACGTATCTCGGAGGCGCAAGCAGCGCTGCTCGGCGCAGCTGCCATGCTGGTCACTGGCATCGTTCGGCCTGAGCAGGCGGTCACAGCGGTACTTCACGACTGGAACGTGTACCTCTTCTTCCTCGGCCTGATGATCTCGGCTGCCCTCGCTGAACAGGCAGGAGTCTTTCGCCTTCTCGCAGGATACGCTGTACGGTGGGCGGGTGGCTCGACGCGGCGTCTGTATGCAGCAGTCTTTGCAATCGGTGTGGGGGTGACGGCAGTACTCTCCAACGATGCAACTGCCATCCTTCTGACTCCAGTGGTCGCAGCGCTCGTGCTTGGACTTGACCTCCCACCAATGCCATTCCTCTTTGCGACCACCTTCATTGCCGATACCGCGTCGTTCTTGCTCCCGGTGAGTAATCCGATCAACGTCCTCGTTTTAGGCGAACAGATCGACTTAGCACTCTTCCTCCGCTTCCTGTTCGTCCCAGGCGTACTCGCGAGTGCCACCAACTACCTGGTCTTCGCCTGGTGGTTCCGTGATGATCTGCGCGGACACTATGACCCCGCGCGTTGGCGCGTTGTGCTGCCGAACGACCGATCCGTTGCGCACCGCATGCTGATTGGTCTTGTTGGTCTTGCTCTGGCCTATGTGCTCGGATCGTGGATGCGCCTTCCGCTTGGTCTGGTTGCCGTCAGTGGCGCACTGACGCTTGGACTCCTTGCTTGGGCAACCGGCACGCTTACCTGGAGCACCCTGCGGCGAGGCATTTCCTGGTCACTCTTTGGTTTCCTCACTGGCATGGTGGTCATTGTCCAGGGGCTTCATGAGCTCGCCATTACAGAGCGGTTCGGTGCTCTGCTCCTGGCCCTTGGTGAGGGATCGTCCTTCCGAGCTATCCTGGTGACCGCCTTTGGTGCAGCACTTGGTTCCAATCTCATCAACAACGTCCCGATGGCGCTGGTGATGCGGGCGACGCTCTCTGATGCCGGGCTTCCTGCTTCGCAGCTCCAAGCACTGCAGTACGCGACCGTCCTTGGGGCCGACCTCGGCCCAAATGTCACCACCGTCGGTTCGTTGGCGACAATACTCTGGGTCTTACAGCTACGCCGCTACGGGATTACTGTATCGCTACGGCAGTATCTCTTCCTTGGCCTTCTTGTTGTTCCGCCAATGTTGCTGATTGGCACGCTGATGATCTGGCTCCAAACGTGAAGGATGACGACTACGGACGCCAAAGAAGACACGGCACGAGCTGTTCGGCGGACTCCAAGCTGGCATGCGCACCGAAGAATGGCCGCAGTTGCGCGCCGGGCGGGTCCCAGGGAAAGCTGGCTGCCCCTACGGCCAAGAGCACAAGCTCGCCGACGCGGTACTGTGCCTCCGGGTGGTACGGCGGTGGGCCGAACAATCCTTCCTCGAGCAGCTCGGAGCCTGCCAGGATGACGCCGTCGTCTGCAGCGAGCTGCCGCACGCGGTCCAGAACGTCTGCCGCTCTTCCCGGCAAGGGGTGAAGGTAGACAGCACGCCGTTCCCCGGCCGGCGGCAAGGCCAAATGCGCAAGGAGCGTGGGGTCGGATAACGGACGTTGCCGTGTCGGATCAAGCGGTACCATCCCGTGATCGGCAGTCAGGACAACCAGCACGTCGCGACGTGGCAGGCGGGCGATGAGTTCCTCCGCAATGAGCCGATCGAGCTGGCGGAGTTCTATTTGCCAGGCGACTGACTCGGGGCCAGCAAAGTGCCCGAGTGTGTCCAGACTGTCCCAATAGAGCGTGACGAGTTGGCGGCCTGGCTGCGCCAGAGCGGCGTGGGCGTGGGCGACGAACTCGCCGGCCGTGCGGTAGCCGCGAAACTCTGCTCCTGCCGTCTGCATCTTTGTCAAAGGCGTGTCACGAAAGGCCTCGGGGCTCACCACTGTTGAGCGGATGCCAACAGAAGCAGCACGTTCGGCGATCGTTGGTACTGGGAGAAACTGGCGAGGCTCGAGCCCAGCGTTGGCATAGCTCGGGAAGCGCCCAAGCGGCGACCAGAACAGCAAGTTGGAGAGCATGCCGAACTCGCGGAGAAATGCAGTGAAGCCGATGAGGCCGTGCCGAGCCGGTGGCTCACCGGTGGCCAGTGCCGTGAGCGCAGCGACGGTGGTCGAAGGAAGGACGGAAGTCAGTGGAAAGAGCACCCCTTCCTGCGCGAGGCGTGCGAGCCCCGGCACCTCGCCGTCTGCCATTGCCCGCTCAAGACGCTCGTACCCGAGGCCGTCGATGATGATGAGCAGCACCGCCTCCACCCCTTGGGTGAGATGCGATGGCCAGAGGTCATCCGAGACCGGTGTACCACCAGGCATGGCGCCGAGCGTTGTCAGAATCGACCAGGGGAGATTGACGATCCCAAGCCCCTCGTAGCTTGGCCGCACCCAGCTCGGTCGCTCTGGCGAGAAACGTGTCCGCTCCCGTACCAGTTGCACTGCCTTCTCTCTGCTTTCCATGGTTTCCCCTCTCCTTCCCATCCCGATTCTCCTCCTGCGTTGCGTTCTCCGTTCCTTTGGGCGAGCCGAGTATACCGAGATCGGCTTGACGGGAGGCTGCGCACGCGTCACAATGCTCGAGAAGTGAAACGTTGCGCGGCGGTGTCGATGCGAGAGCAGTACGAGGTAGGCCGCTCCGAGGTGTCGATTCTCCCGGTTCAAGCCGGTTGTCCCACTGTTCTCGGACTTCCCCGCCTCGACGAGTTGCAGCAGCCGCCACAGCTCGCTTTTCTTGGTGTGCCCTATGGTGTGCCCTACACCGGAAGTGGCCCAGAGCTTCCCTCGGCAGCCGCGCCAGCGGCGTTCCGTGCGGCATCGCTGGCTTTTCAGCCGTATTACCGGAACTACGACGTTGATTTCGAGGGTGATCTCTTTGCCGGCCGGGCACTTTCGTTGGCCGATGCCGGGGATGTCATGCTTCTCCCTGGTGACCATGCGGGGAATCTTTCTCGGATCACTGGTGCAATCTCCTATCTGCTCGACAGTGGAACAGTCCCAATTGTTCTGGGAGGTGACCACGCAGTCACGATACCGGTATTGCGCGCCTACCGCGGCTTTCGCTCGCTCTGTGTCGTTCAAATCGATGCGCATCTTGACTGGCGCGACGAAGTCAATGGTGTTCGCGAAGGGTACTCGAGTCCGATGCGCCGAGCGAGCGAACTCCCAGCGGTGCGTGCCATGCTCCAGGTGGGACTGCGCGGTGCTGGGAGTGGGCGTGCTGAGGAGTTTGCGGCAGCTCGGGCCTGGGGAAGCGTCCTCGTTCCAGCCCGTGTCGTGCACGAGCGGGGCGTCGCGTGGGTTCTGGAGCGGCTCCCAGCGGCGGACGGCTACTACGTCACGATCGATGCGGACGGGATCGATCCCGCGTTTATGCCGGGTGTCAATGCGCCGGCGCCAGGCGGGCTTACCTACTGGCAGGTGTTCGACCTTCTCTGCGGTGTAGCGCGGCGTGGTCGGGTCGTTGGGATTGATCTCGTTGAGCTCGCTCCGGCGCGGGATCCCAGTGGAGTGACATTGGCGCATGCGGTGCGGCTCTTGCTTGTCGCAATTGGTGCCATGGCACACGCAGGGCAGTTCGACGAGACGTGAGGAGGGCAGGTGAGCGGGAAATGGTCACCGCGATTGGAGACACCGGAACGCCCAGAGCAGAGGGTGTCTGGGACGTGGCTTCTGCTGGGCAGCGGGTTCATCGCGGTCGGGTTGGTGTGGAGCTCGCTTGCCTACCGTTTCCAGATCAGCGATGCGCCACGCGCGATGCTCACGGCATTGGTGGTTGCTGCTCTGCACATCGTGGCTGGAGCGTTGAATTTCCGACGTGGGTGGGTAGCCTTCCTGTCCAGCCTGATCGCAGTCACGGCCGGTATCGTGATTGCGATATGGGTACGGGTCTTCTTCCTTGTCGGCGTGGAACTAGTCGCAGGAGTCCTGCTCATTCTTGGCCGGGCGGTGCTGCTCTCCGATCGTGGGAGGGGGTGAGATCGACGGAATCGGTGTATACTAGGGCACGCCGCTGACGGAACCGGCGCTCGACTCGCGAGGGGCGAGAACCGGGAAGTCGAGCAGGCAACGGTGCACTGCTGTACGGACTGAGCACCGAGAGGGTGCGCAAGCTGGTCAACGAAGACCAGGGAGTGGGGAGCGCTGGAACGATGGTACGCCCGATCGATGACCTCGACCGCTCGATCATCCGCCTCCTGCAGGAGGATAGCCGCATGCCGAGTGCGGAGATCGCCCGTCGGCTCGGCGTCGCCGAGCGAACGGTACGGGCGCGCATCAACCGGCTCGTGCAGGACGGCGTCGTCAAGCTGGTCGCGATCGTCAACCCAGCAGCGCTTGGCTACGATGTCACTGCAGATATCTTCCTTGAAGTCGAACCAGGGCGGCTGGAAGAAGTAGCTGAGCAACTGGTTGCCATGGAGGAAGTCGCCTACGTCGGTCTGACGACCGGCGACCGTGACATCAGCATCCAGGTGTTCGTGCCCTCTGTTGATGCGCTTTACCGTTTCATCACGGAGAAGCTGCAGCGCATACCCGGTGTCGTCGGGACGACGACCTACGTTGTTCCCCGGGTGCTCAAGTGGTTGCACAACTGGTCGTTGCCTGCCGATGGTGCGGTGACGACCGGACGGCGTGTCGTCCGGCGGCGCCGGCGTGGTCGGGCAGCGCGGAGCCAAGCAGAGGCGTCGGTGACCCCAGCGACGGGAACGGGCGGCGGTGAGAACGCGTAGTGCAGCACATGAGGAGTGGCTCCGCCGGGGACGCACTGCGCTCGGTGGCGCAGTGACAAGCTTCGTCCTTCCTGAGACACATGCTGTTGTCCTCTCTCATGGTTTGGGAAGCCGAGTCGTTGATGTGGACGGTCGCGAGTACATCGATTACGTACTCGGCTCTGGTCCACTCATCCTTGGACATGCGCATCCGGCAGTCGTCGAGGCCGTCTCGCGCCAGGCAGCGCTCGGGTCGACGTTCTACACCCTCACGCCTGCTGCCATCGAGCTGGCAGAAGAGATCATCCGGGCCGTCCCCTGTGCGGAGATGGTCAAGTTCGTGTCAACAGGATCAGAGGCGACCTTTCACGCGCTGCGCATCGCGCGTGCGTACACCGGCCGCACGAAGATCCTGAAGTTTGAGGGCGGCTTCCATGGTGTGCACGACTATGCCCTCATGAGTGCTTTCCCGCCAGAGCCCTCGGACTTCCCCACGCCGCGTCCGGACTCGGCCGGAATTCCACCCCAGGTGGCTGAGACGGTCCTTGTCTCGCGCTGGAACGACCTTGATGTCACGCGGCAGCTGATCGAGACGCATGCGGCAGAGCTCGCTGCGGTCATCTGCGAGCCGTTGCAGCGCGCTCTGCCGCCGGCTCCTGGCTTCCTCTCCGGGTTGCGAGAGCTCACACAGCGGTACGGCATCCTCTTGATCTTCGACGAGGTTGTGACCGGCTTTCGGCTTGCTTACGGGGGTGCGCAGGAGCGCTACGGCGTCGTGCCCGACCTCGCCACCTTCGGGAAGGCGCTGAGTGGCGGCTATCCGCTCGCCGCGGTTGCTGGTCGGCGCGAGATCATGAGCGTCACGGATTTTGCGCGCAAGGGGCGTGGCGAGTCGGTCGCGCATTTGAGCGGGACGCTCAACGGCAACCCACTCGCAGCAGCGGCGGGCCTGGCGACCCTCTCAGTGCTCCGCCAGCCCGGCGTCTACGAGTACCTCTACCGGATCACCGATCAACTCAAGGCTGGGCTCCGCGAACTGGCTGCAGCGCGGGGGGTGCCGCTGCGTGTCATCGGTGATGGTCCGGTCTTCCAGGTCGTCTTCGCCGATGACGAACCACGGGACTACGCCGGTATGCTGCGTGCCGACCGAGAGCTCGCCGTGCGTTTCGGTCTGGCCTGTCTGGAGCGTGGGCTCTTTGTCAACCCTGGTGAGAAGTTCTATGTCTCGCTTGCGCATACAGAGGAAGACGTAGCGCGCACGCTCGAGATCTTCGCTGCAGCATTGGACGCGGTGTTGCTCCCTAGCGGAACAGCACCAGCCTAAGTACCGGATCAAACCTGTAGGAATTCGTCGGCGCGTCGGGCGAACACTGTGAGGAGCAGGATTCCTCCAGCTACTGCAAGGCGTGTTGCGTGGTGGTTGAATCCTGCTCCCGCTTGACGCGAAGCAAACCGTAACGATTCTCGTTCCGCCTGCTTACCTATCAGTGATTTTCCCAAGGAGTACGGTGCCGGTGCGCTATTGCAGAGTTGGCCATTTCGGCCGACCTTGGTTCCATCTCCGGGGAGATACTCGTCCTTCTGCGACTCGCTGAACGATACTGAACTGCCGTTGGTATCTGCGCAGGGACGCGCTCCTGTAACTTCAGTTTGCCTGTGGCGTCCTCTTCGCTAATGCTCCTTGCGTTTCTGGAGGGACCAGTGCCACGGCAGTGCACGGTCGGCTTGAAGTCTGAGTGGAGGATCTCTTCTGGCGGCGCTTGGCGTGGCACGGGCAACGATAGTGGGAGGTGTTGGACAGACAGTGGCTGATGTCCTCGTCACGGTCGCCTTTTGCGAGGAGTGTCCCGGTTTCTCCGGGGGGCGATTACCACTATTACTACCTTGAGCACTGCCGATGGCTCAGACGGGTATGAGATTCCACTCGCCTACGCGGGGAAGCTCTTTGCCCCTGAAGGGTCGGTTAGACTCGACTCTCAGGCCTTGCACGCGACACTGACGGCGTACCTCGAGTTAGTGCCCCAGCTTGTTCGATTCGGACACCTCTCTGCCATCGCTCGGAACTCGAGTACTGTGCACGGGCCTGCGAATGGTATCCTGCACGGATCCCATAAGGCCGCACTCGGCCCAGCAATGTCCGGCGATTGATTGACTTCCTGGGGCCAAGGGGGTGTGTCAGCCAGAACCGTCGTCTGAGGCGAGATCGGTACCGGTAGTGCCCATAGTGGGGCTCTCTCTGGAGGCTCTTCGGGGGTACCTTGAGGCCTTTTTGATCTTCCTGGCTAGTTCAGAATACCATCGGTTGCGTGTTCTGAGATGATGTAGCCATATTTGTCAAGGCTATTCGTGGTGGACTCTGATTGTTGTCTTCCGTCTCCTTCATTGTTCTCAGTGGTCGCGAAGGAGACGAAGTCTCGCTCGATTGGCGTTCTGCGAGTCCTAGAGCGCAATATGTGCGGCATGGTAGTGCAGCTCCTGACCCTCGTGCTCTCCACTGTGGTCATCAGCTGCTTTTCCCCCTGGTTTTGGTACTGGCGACCTACTGGCCGCGACGCTGATCCAGTGATCAGCTGTGCGTGAATGGCATAGCTGGCGGCGCGAGCGGTTCGTATTCCCCGCTCTGGACCTAGGTCAACCTCTGGGAAGGGGACCTGGCGCTTGTCCCTGTCCACTCTCCACAAGCAAGACGCACGGCGGGCAACCGTTCGATCGCGGGCTGCGATCCTGTCGTCGACGAGCCCCGCTTCCGTAGTGACGACCGTTCAAACCGAGACTCCGGGCAGGCTCGTCCCCGGGGCTGTCCAATTCCGCGCTGTGCCCCCTGGACACCTCGTGCTCCCTCTGGTAGCCTTCCTCTGCGGGTGTCCGTACAGCGTGGGGGCTCGGCATGACCCCAGTGATTGCCTTCTTTAACCAGAAGGGCGGAACGGCCAAGACGACCAGCACCCTCAATGTCGGCGCGGCGTTGGCTGAACGGGGCTGCCGTGTGCTCGCGCTTGACCTTGACCCCCAGGCGAGTCTCACGATGGCGCTCGGGATCGACGTCGCCCGTTTGGAGAGCTCGGTCTATGACCTCCTCGTGGAGGAGCCACTTCCGCTCGCCGAGGTCGTGGTGCCGACCCGCATCGCTGGCCTCGACCTTGTCCCCAGTCATCCTGACCTCGCTGCAGCCGAGCTGGAGCTCCTCAATGCGCTCGAACGTGAGCGTCGCCTCGCCCATGCACTCGCCGCGGCGGAACCGCTTCCCTACGACTATGTCTTGATCGATAGCCCTCCTGCCCTCAATATCCTGAGCGTGAACATCCTGGTTGCGGCGACCGCACTCGTCATCCCGATTGAGCCGCACCCGCTCTCGCTCATGGTACTGCGCCGCCTCTTCGAGACGGTCAACCGGGTACGCCGCCTCAACCCTCGTCTCACTGTCCTCGGGTTCCTTCCGACGAAGGTGCACCACTCCTCCCGTCTGGTCGCCGACATGTTAGCCACACTCCAGGAGCGCTTCCCGGAACTTCCGCTCCTGCCGAGCATCCCGCTCTCGGTCAAAGGGGCCGAGGCGGTGGCTGAGCACACCTCGATCCTGCAGTATCAGCCACGCTCGCCGCTCGCCGCTGCCTACCGCCAGGCTGCAGCAACGATTGCCGAGATGGTGGGGAGCGCTAGCCGTGTCTGAGGCTACTGCCCCGCGGACAACCCGTCGTCGCCGTTTCACGGTCGATGATCTCCTGGCCGATACCTCACCCCAGGCACGCGGCACGCGCGAGTTGGCCGAGGCGCGCGAGATCGCCCTCGATCGCATCGAGCCCGATCCCGACCAACCGCGCCGCAGCTTCGATCCTGAGAGACTCGAGGAGCTCGCTGCCTCCATTCGACTGCAAGGCGTGCTCCAACCCATCGCTGTCCGCTACGATGCCGCTCGCGACCGCTATGTGATCATCCACGGGGAGCGACGCTGGCGGGCTGCTCAGCTGGCTGGCCTCACTACCATTCCAGCAATCGTTCGGGAGGTGAGTGACGAGCAACGGCTGATTCAGCAGCTCATGGAGAACATCCTGCGCGAGGATCTCAATGCGCTTGACCGCGCAGCTGCCCTGCGCCGGCTCAAGCAGCAGCTCGGTGATGTCCCGTGGGAGCAAGTGGCTGAGGCAGTCGGGATCAAGCGCAGTCGGCTCTTCCAGCTGCTGGCAACTGAAAAGCTCCCCGAGCCAGTGCAAGAGGCGATCCGGAGTGGACGCCTTTCCGAGAAACAGACGCGGCCGCTCCATGGCCTTCCAGAACCTTTGCAAATTGCTCTGGCGCAGCTTGTGGAGCGTGAGCGGCTTGGGCAGGCCGAGATTGAGCGTCTGGCGCGGGCACTGCGTGCTGCTCCGGAGCTCGCCACCTTGCCCTCAGCTGAACTCTCCGCTCGGCTGCGTGCGCTCATCCAGGAAGCTGCCACAGCGCTGGGCCGTCGGCGACGCAGCGGTCGATCGGTCTCGCCAGCGAGCGAGCTGGTCGCAGCGTTCGAGCGGGTGCGGCAACTCCTGGAGATGATTGACCCAGCGGTGCTCGACGAGGCCGAGCGGCAGGTTGTTGCCGAGGCCGTGCAGCGACTTGGCCCGGCACTTCGTCGCTGGCACGCGGTGCTCCAGACGAGAGATTCGGTCGTGTGATTCGGCCTCGCTCGCAACGTTTCTCATCGTCGGTGCTCGCTGGTTCGCTGCAGTTGATCCATGGGACACAGTCGCGGTCAGTTGATCGGCGCGGCTGTGTGGAACAATGGGCCAATGCGGCGCCAGCGACATGCTGCTCGGCACTGGTCGGATCTTCGGGGTAGGAAAGGCCGGTATCGTCTACCAGGGACGATACCGGCCGGCTCGAAACTTGGACGTCTTTGTTCAGAGGGCTGCTGGATTGACGCGCCGGACAATCCACCAGGCACCAGGCAGGGCCAGCGTCGCCAGGACGATCTTCAGCGCGTCACCCGGCAAGAATGGCACGAGCCCAAGGAGCGGTGCACGCTCGATCCCGACGAATGCAGCGAGCCAGGGAACACCGAAGAGATAGATGGCGATGTTGCCAAGTGCCATCGCCACCGCCGTCGTCAACGGGCGGCGATCCCAGCCACGCTCGGCCAGCCAGCCAGTGACAAAGGCAGCAGCGATGAAGCCGACGAGGTACCCGCCGGTCGGCCCGAGGAGAACGGCGAGTCCAGCCTTCCCACCAGCGAAGACGGGGAGACCAGCCAGCCCTTGTGCCACATAGAGTGCCATGCTGGCTGCACCACGCCGGCTGCCCAACACCGCACCAACCAGAAGCACGGCAAAGGTCTGCCCGGTGATCGGCACCGGTGTGAACGGCAGCGGAATACTCACCCGGGCCGCGAGCGCAGTCAACAGGCTCCCAGCGACGACCAGCGCCACGTTGGCCAGCAACCGTGACGTTGCGCTCTGCCGCCAGGAGCGCGGCAACGCCGAGTCCGCGAGTACCACCGAAGCCATCGAACCTTCCCCTCCTTCCCGCGCGATCCACTCCTTAGCAAATCGTCCTCAGGCTGAGGTAGCAAGGCCAGCGCCGAGCGGCCGGACGATCACTCCTACCTCCTCAAGGCGCTGGCGCACGCGCTGGGCGATCTCCGGAGCATTTGGCGCATCACCGTGGATGCAAATCGTCTCCACCTCGGCGTGCAGGGTCTCACCCTCGATCGTCGGGATGCGTCCGTGTACAACGAGCTCGACGGCCCGTCGAGCGACCTCCTCCGGATCCCAGGCCTGCTTCCGCCGTTCCAGCACGAGCTGTCCGTGCCGGTTGTAGTTCAGGTCGATATACCCCTCACGCGCCATTGGGACGCCAACGGCAGCTGCCACGCGTGGTGCGATCTCCCCCATCATCACCAGTGCGATCCCGTTGCCGAGCGCTTTGATCGCCCGGCAGAGTGCCTCGCACAGCTCTTCGTTCTGCGAACACATCACGTAGAACGCTCCGTGTGGTTTGACGTGCTGTAACCGTGTACCGGCCGCATGTGCGAATGCCTGAAGGGCGCCAGCCTGGTAGAGAGTATAGTCATAAACCTCCTGTGGTGTGACGTCGATCCGCCGTCGTCCGAAGCCGAGGAGGTCTGGGAAGCCGACGTGTGCACCGATCCCCACCCCATGGGCGACGGCCAGTTCCACCGTCTGCCGCATGACGGCAGGATCGCCGGCGTGCCAACCACAGGCGATGTTGGCGGACGTGATCAATGGCATCAGCGCGGCGTCGTTCCCCAACGTCCAGCGCCCGAAGCTCTCGCCCATGTCGCAGTTGATATCGATGACGCGGGCCATGGCTAGCTCCTCTCGAGGTTGCTCTCGTGAATCGTTTCGTCCTGCTGTTTCAGTAGCGTGATTGCCTCCTCGAGTGTCACTTCCTTGAATCGGATGTAGCTCCAGCCGGGCACCATCTGACCGAGCTTCCACATGGCTGCTTTTGCGACCACGGCGTTACAGATGAATCCACCCAGCGTCGGCCCATCGATGCAGAGAATGATCGGCTGGTCACCACAGACGTTCACGGCGCCGACCGGATAGCCATTGTCAAGGATGTTCGAGGGGTGGCCACCACCCGCACCACCACTCTCGCGTGCCCACTGCCATTTGTGGATGTCCAGCCGGTATCCCGTGCGGTTCGAAGCTGCGTCCAGCTTCCAGTGATGGGAAAAGAAGAACGCCATATCCTCAGCCGTCATGTAGTCCGGGTCAGCCTGCGGACCGCGTGTCGCTTCCACTTCCCACACCTCGTTGTAGCCTGGGTAGCTCGGTATCAGCGAGGCGGGGACCCGCCGCCCAGCCGCTTGTGCCGGGTCAGTCAGCGGCTCGCCGAGTGGCAGTCGGTCACCGGCCTGCAACTTGCGCCCCTCGAATCCACCAATCGCTCCTGGCAGATAAGTCGCCCGACTGCCCAGCACTGGTGGAACGTCGATGCCCCCGCTGACGGCGAGGTAGGTACGGAAGCCGGGGCCCTGAAGGTAATCGAACTCAAGAATATCTCCAGCGCGAACCAGGTAGCTCCGCCACAGCTCAAGCGGCTGGCCGTTCAGGCGCGCCCCCATATCGGCTCCGCAGACCGCGATAGCGCGCTCGTCCTCGAAAGCGATAACCAGTCCACCGGCCGTAATCTCGAGGCCTGCTGTGCCTGGGGGGTTCCCGACCAGCACATTGGCGAAGCGGAAGGCGTAGTCGTCCATTGGCCCAGCCGGGGCAAAGCCAAGAGACAGCATGCCGATCCGGCCTGGATAATCCTGCACGGTCGTCTCAAATCCGCCGTTGCGCACCTCGAGCATGGTCACTCCACCCTTCCCACGAGTCGCAGCTCGCATCACGGAACCGGAACGCGGGCCGCCGCCTCGGCCTGGCGACGCCGGAACGCCTCCGCTTCCGGTTCCACCTCTTTGAGGAAGCGGAGATAGGCCCCCACGTCGAAGGTCGCTGTTTCGTCGATGACATACTGGTACGTTCCATCGTAGACGGCCTGGATCAGTGCCTCTAGTTCCTCGTCCGTCACGCGGGGGCGGAAACGGAGTCGGTCACCAGGGCGCAAGAGCACCGGGCTCTCACGGAAGGCCGGATTGCGCTGAAGCGGGTCGTAGATCGGCACGGTGTGCCCAAAGATCTGGTATCCGCCAGCTGACTCAACAGGGTAGATGGCCAAGCAGGGCCCAGCGATGCCCACCGTCCCGGCCGGCGTCCAGTGCCGGGTTGGGTTGTACTTGGGCAGGACGACCGCATAGCGCGGGTCGAGCGGATAGGCGAAGGGAAGACCAGGGAAGAAACCGAGTGCCGCATTCCACCAATCGGTCGCCATGATGTAGCTAAAGAACTCTTCCTCGTCGCGGAGTCCGTTGTACATCGCTGCGTACTTGGAGTTCGTGCCGTCGATGACGTTGGGAGCATCCGCTCGCTGGTACTGCACATAGCGCGCGATCGCCTCGCGCGTCCACTTGTCGTCGAAGGCGATCGGGAGCTCAACGATGCGACTGGGCACGACGAGGTTCTCGAATGGCGGCAGGTGCTCGTATTGGTCTTCGACGAAGTCGATGAGGTCACGCACTGAGATCTGCCGGCAGTCGTAATTGATCAGGATGCTGCGGAGTGCCGGAATTGTCTCGATGAGGCCAGCCGGCCGGTTGTGCTTGATCGCATCATCGAGCCCGAGGACGCGAAAGCTCATCGTCAGGTCGAAGACCATTTCTCCGAACTCGACGAGCAGGAAACTGTCGCCGGCATTGCGGTAGACAACACTGGGGCGCCCATTCCGCTCGGGGAAACTTGCCAGGATGACTCCCGAGGGTTGGGTGACATGTTCGGTCATGGCTACTCGCTCCTTCCGCTGGCTTTTGGGAGCTCAGACCTCGTCGCTGACCACAGCGACCGGCTGCCCGGGCCGGATCGCTTCCTCATTCTCAACGAGGAAGCGCACCAACTTGCCGCCGACATCGGCTGTAATCTGGTGGAAGGTCTTCATGACGCCGACCAGGCCGATAACCGTCCCCGGGGTGATCGTGTCTCCCTCTTGGACAAAGGGGGCAGCGTCCGGACTTGGCCGGCGATAGAAGATGCCAGGCAACGGTGATTTGATGGTGTACTCTGCCATCTGGCCATTCCTCCCTTCCCATCTCAACGCTCTCGGTGCACCCAGTTGTCGATGATGACGGCGAGGACAAGGAGCCCTCCGGTGATGATCATTTGGGTGTAGGTGCTGATCCCCATGATGTCCATACCGTTCCGCAGCATCACGAGGAAAACCGCACCTAATGCAGCGCCGAACAAGTTACCCTCGCCACCGCGGATCGAAACGCCACCGAGCACAGCCGCCGCAATTGACTCGAGCGGGAAACTGGCGCCTAATGTCGGCTCACCAGAACCGACTCGAGCTGTCAAGAGCAGACCAGTAATGCCCACCAACACACCAGCGATCGTGTAGGCCAGGAACAGATAGAAGCGAACCGCAATACCGGAGAGTCGCGCCGCTTCTGCGTTGCTGCCAATCGCGTACCAGTACCGGCCGAAGCGAGTCCAGTGCAAGACGACATACATTGCGAGGAGCACGAGGATTGTCACTAACCACGGCACGGGAATACCAAGCAGCTTTCCAGTGTAGAGCGTGCTTGAAAAGTAGTTGGGGAGGCCGAAGATTGGGACACCCCGTGACACGTGAAGGGCGAGCCCTGAGACAGCAGTCATCATGGCAAGCGTCACAATAAATGGTGGTACGCGGAACAACGAGACGAAGAGCCCGTTGAGTGCCCCGATACCCGTCGCCACCGCAATGGCAACCAAGGTTGCCAGGGCTAGCCCAGTTGTCGGTGTATCGGGATGATCGAGGAGCTGAAGGCCGACGACGATGCTGACGAGCGCAATCGACGAGCCCATTGAGAGGTCGAATCCACCGGTCAAAAGCACCAGTGTCTGCGCGACTGACACAATGATGAGGAAGAGTGCTTGCGTCAGGATGGTCGAAAGGTTCGCGCGCGTGAAAAAGTTCGGCGAAGCGACGGAGAAGAAGATGAGGAGCGCGATCAGCAAGACGGGAAGCAAACCGAGCTGGTCGAGCATCCCCCGGAGAAACGGGAGACGTCCCACAGCCGCGAACCGCCTGGTCGTCAGTTCACGCGGCGTCGACACTGGTCTGTCCGCCCTCCTCTCGCATATGCCCGAAGAAGTACTGGAGCAGCCGTTCTTCACTCGCTTCTTCGTGTGGAACCGTCGCGACGAGTTCCCCCTGGAACATCACAGCGACTCGGTGACAGACGTGCAGAAGTTCCAGCATGTCCGAGGTGATAAAGAGAACCGCTGCTCCTTGCCGAGCCAGTTCGTGGAGGAGCTCGTAAATCGCGATCTTTGCTCCGACATCGATGCCTTGCGTTGGTTCGTCCATAATGAAGACCTGCGTGTCACGAATCAGCCCCCGTGCCAGCGCAACCTTCTGCTGATTTCCCCCAGAGAGGTTGCGGACACGTGCCGCTGGGTTTGGTGGGACGATGACGAGGCGCCGGATGTACTCGACGACGGCCCGGCGCTCTTTCCCTTTATCCAGGAGCCCGGCCAACCGCTCGAAGCGTTCAAGCGCAGCGATTGTCATGTTCTCGAGGACAGAGCGGTTCGTGAGCAGCCCTTCGCCACGACGATCAGCTGGGAAATACATCACGCCGCGTCGCAGCATGGCATGCGGGCTGAGGTGATCTGCTCGAACCGTCTCGCCGCCGATACGAATCTCACCAGCGGTGAGGGGTTCGAGCCCGACGAGGGCTCGCCCGAGAAGTCCTTTGCCGGAACCGATCAGCCCTCCGACCCCAAGTATTTCCCCGGTGCGCAGCGTGAGGCTGATATTACGGAGCCCATGGACTGAGCACAACCCTTGTACCTCGATAACGGTCGGAGCATCGGGAGGAACAGGCTGCAGCATTGGATAGATCTGCTCATACTCACGGCCGGTCATGAGGGTGATCAACCGATCAGTCGTCGTCTCCTGGGCCGATAGCGTGGCCACATGCCGACCGTCACGCATCACCGTTACCCGGTCTGCAATCTCGTAGAGCTCCTCGAGCCGGTGCGTGATCCATATGATCCCGACCCCCTCTGCTCGGAGCTCGCGCACCAGTCGGAAGAGGACGCTGGTTTCACGATCGGTCAGTGAGGCCGTCGGCTCGTCGAGAATAAGAACTTTCGGGCGTTCGAGTGTCGCTTTCGCGATCTCGACGAGATAGCGTTGCGGCACCGTAAGATCGCGAACGCGCGCGGTCGGCGCGATTCCTGCGTCGAAGATGCCAAGCTGGGCAAGACTCCGCGCCCGCATCGCCGGCTTGCGCAACAGTCCCGGCGCCGTCAGTTCCCTGCCCAGGAAAATGTTCTCCGCGACGGTCAGAGCCGGAACGAGGCTCAGTTGCTGGAACACGGCCCGTATGCCAAGTTCCTGGGCGTGATGGGGCGACCGGATCTGCACCGGTCGCCCCTCGAGCTCAATGGTCCCTCCATCCGGGCGGAGTGAGCCTGCAAAGATATTGACCAGGGTCGACTTGCCCGCTCCGTTCTCGCCGACGAGCGCGTGCACCTCGCCACTGCGGAGCTCGAACGACACACGATCCAACGCCAGCACGCCAGGGAAACGCTTTGTGACCTCGTGTGCCCGCAAGAGGAAGGTCATCGCTCGCTCCGTCAGGACTTCGGCTTCACTGAGAAGACCGGGCGGAAATCACGCGGCCCGAACATATCCTCGTACTTGAAGTCCTTGTAGTTCTGGGGTGTAACAACCTTAATGATCGGGCCAGCGCGGAACGGAAAGTCGACGCCTGGCTTTTCCCCGTTCAGGATCCGCACCATCATGTCCACCGCCATTCGACCCTGCAGGGCAGTGAAGTCAGTCGGTGCAGCAGCGACTTTGCCCTCGGCGATCTTGTCGTACAGCGGTGGGATGATGTAGGTGGAAACGATCTTCGGCTTCTTGGCACGGTTGGCAAGAATATCCGGCGCGGCGTCCGCAGCGACGGCGTTGCCCACAATGTAGGTGACGTCTGGGTAAGCGTTTAACGCGTCCTCGATGAGGGAGACTTGGACGTCCTTACCGGTGTCGCCCCATTTTACGTCGAGGATCTGCACCTTGCCCGGAACCTTCTCCTCCACGGCCGCCTTGAAGCCATCGACGGTATCCGGTGCCCACCCCGATCCAGCCGGACCCGGCAGGAAGACGACGGTCACATTCTGACCGCCCGAGTCTTCAGCAACGAAGGTGCCCGCTGCATACCCCATGTCATAGAACGAGACGAGTGCCTTCGCCATGATGTCCGGTGCCTGAATATCGTTAATCACTTCGATGACCGGCTTCTTCTTGTTCTTGACGATGTCTGTGACGAGCTGGTCCTGCGAGGCATAGCTGATCGCTGCAAGGATGATCCCCTCAATGTCTGCTCGATTGGCAAGGTTCTCGACTTGATTGATCTGGCCAGTGAGGTCGTTATAGCCCTGAGCGGCGACGAGCTCGATCCCAACGCCGAGAATTTGGGCCTCGTCAACAATCCCGTAGTCCACGGCCAGCCAATACGGATCTTTCAAATGCGGGAACGAGACACCGATCATGTACGGCTTGTTCGCCTTTGGCCGTGTCCACTTCTCGTACTTCGGGCCCTGTAAGCTTGCCGCTGGCCGTCCTGGCTTCTTTGTGGAGACGTCATACGTTCCGTAATAGGCAGCGACCTCCCATAGTTCTTCGGCAGCTGCAGGCGTGGCGGCTGCTCCAGTCGTGGGAGTTGCAGCGGCGGCAGGTGCTGTGGTTGGCGTTGCTGCTGGTGCCGTCGTCGGCTGTGCCCCACCGCTTGCTGGGGTCGGTGTCGTGCCACCGCCAGCACAGGCGGCGAGCAAGCTGCCAGCTGCGGCTACGGCGCTTCCCACGGTGAGCGTGCGGAGTACCGCCCGCCGCGTGAGGCGAACACTGTTCACGGCTTGTGAGCGATCCATCTTCGGATCCCCTCCTCCGAACATCACGAACCTCCATCCGTAGCAGGAGGATCCCCGGCGCACACACCGGCCGGGGATCGTTCCGCTCTCCCATCCATCCCTTGCCGGCGAAAACAGACAACCGCGATCGTCACCTCCTCACACCCCGGTCTCTCCACCGAGTGCTGCAAGCACGCGCTCTGGCGTCAGCGGTAGCTGCTCGATAGCGCGACCAGCTGGCCAGATGGCATCCAGAACTGCACCGGCGACGGAGGCCGGAGCCGCCAGAAGTCCGCCTTCCCCAATCCCCTTGATGCCACCGATCGTCACCGGCGACGGCGTTTCCAAGTGCTCAATGATGAGTTCAGGAACTTCGGTCGCAGTCGGCAGGGCGTAGGTGACGAAGGTGTCGGTGAGAAGTTGGCCATTCTCGTCGTAGACCATCGCCTCGTAGAGCGCGCCACCGATTCCCTGTGCGATTGCGCCCATGACTTGCCCTTCGACGATCATCGGGTTGAGCATTGTCCCGCAGTCTTCCACCGCCACGATCTTGTCCAGATGCACGGTCCCAGTCTCACCGTCCACTTCGCAGACGGTGACGATGCAGCCGTTTGAGTAGGTGGCACGCGGGTCGTAGAACTTGGTAGCTGAGAGCAACGGCTCTTCACCCTCCGCGCGGACCCGGCCATCGAGGTAGGCCGCGAAGGCGACTTGGAAGAGGCTGAGCGAGCGGTCCGGTGCACCTTTGACGAAGACGTTGCCGTCTTGAATGTCCAGGTCTTCCGGCGCTACCTCGAGGAGTCGACTCGCTACGCGCAGGACCTTCTCACGGACCTCTCGTGCTGCCAGCGCAACCATCCCGCCGCCGATTACTGCACTGCGGCTTGCATAGGTGCCCATGCCCCATGGAGCGCGGTCGGTGTCACCGTGCTCCACAATCACGTCGTCGATGGAGACCCCCAGGATCTCAGCTGCAACCTGTGCCAAGGTTGTCTCGTGTCCTTGCCCGTGGCTGTGCACGCTGACGGCCACGCGGACTTTGCCGGTGGGATCGATTGTCACCGTCGCATTGTCGTGTGATGGGAACGGAAAGCCCGCCTGTAGCGCGATCTCGGAGCCCCAGGCTGTCGGTTCGACGTAGAGGCTAATGCCGATGCCCAGGTACCGGCCCTGCTGTCGGAGCTCCGCTTGCCGACGCCGCAGCTCCTCGTACCCGACGAGTTCCAGCGCTCGTTCGAGTGATTCCTGGTAACTTCCACTGTCGTAGACCATACCGGTAATCGTGGTGTAGGGGAATTGATCGCTGGTAATGACGTTGCGGCGCCGGAATTCGGCCGGATCAAGCCCGAGTTCGCGGGCAATCTCGTCGAAGAACAGTTCTCGCGCCGTCTGCGCGGCTGTCCAACCCACTGCCCGGAAGGCGCCGACCGGGGCCTTGTTGGTGCAGACGGCGATCACCTCATGCTGGTATGCCTGAATGTCGTATACGCCGGGAATGATGCCCGCTGCTGCCAGCGGTTCGATGAGGGCACTTGCCGTGTTGAACGAGTAGGCACCACCGTCACCGATGAGTCGGGCCTTCAGCCCGAGCACCTTCCCGTCATTGCGTACTGCTGCCTCGAGCTCGATGATCTGCTCCTTGGCGTGCGTGGCTGCTGCCAGGTTTTCCCGCCGATCCTCCACCCACTTGACTGGTCGACCGAGCACCTTGCCCAGGTAAGCGATCACCACTTCCTCGGGATAGATCGTCATCTTTTGCCCAAAGCCGCCGCCGACCTCTGGCGAGATGACCCGGACCTTGTGCTCAGGAATCCCGAGGAAAAGCGAGAGGAAGAGCCGCAACATGTGCGGCATCTGCGTCGACGAGTAGAAGGTCAATTGCCCACTCGACCGCTCATAGACCGAAAGGCAGCCACGCGTCTCCATGGGCGCTGCCACGAAGCGGTTGGTATGGAAGCGGCGCCGGAAGATCCGGTCGGCCTGGGCGAAAGCAGAATCGACATCACCGAGGGTTGTGACTTTTTGGTAGACCACGTTCGTCCCGAGGTCCTCGTGCAAGAGTGGCGCGTCTGGCGCCATCGCTCGCTCAGCATCGGTCACCGCTGGTAGCCGCTCGTAGTCCACCTCGACGAGTTCGGCCGCATCCTCGGCAATGTACCGGTTTTCCGCCACAACAACCGCGACCGCCTCGCCGATGAACCGTACCTTGTCCTTGGCCAAGACGGTCTGTGGTGTCGGCTTCAGGCCCTCGATTGGTAAGCCGCTGGCCAGCGGGGGCAGTGTTGCTACGTCTTCAGCGGTAAAAACGGCAAGCACTCCTGGTAGTGCGCGAGCTGCGCTCGTGTCGATCCGTCGGATCCGTGCGTGCCCGTACGGTGAGCGCACAAAGGCGGCATGGACAGTGCCCGGAATCTGGAGATCGGCCAGATATCGGGCCTCTCCGGTCAGGAAGCGTGGGTCCTCTACCCGCTTGACGCGAGCTCCCACCCATTTGCCACGCGGCAGAATCTGGAGCGACATGGCTGTCCCCCTCTCGTCAGGTACCGGCACGCTCGTGCCGTGCCGCGAGCTGGACTGCCCGCACGATGTTCTGGTATCCCGTGCAGCGGCAAAGGTTCCCGCTCAACGCCTCACGAATCTCCTCCTCGCTTGGATTGGGGTTCTCGGCTAGGAGTGCGACAGCAGTAAGCACCATCCCAGGAGTGCAAAAGCCGCACTGCAAGGCGTGCGCTTCCCAGAAAGCCTGTTGCACAGGATGGAGCGTTCCGTCAGTCGCGAGCCCTTCGATCGTCGTGATGTTGGCTCCGTCGGCCTGCGCAGCCAGCACCAGGCAGGAGCGGACAGCGGCGCCGTCCCAGAGCACCGTGCAGCTACCGCAGACACCGTGCTCGCAACCCAGCTTCGTCCCCGTCAGCCCCAGTTCCTCGCGCAGGAAGTCCGCCAGCGTCATTCGCGGTTCGACCACGGCCGAGATGCGTCGGCCGTTGACTGTCACCGTGATCGGTACGCGCTCCATCGTCCACCCGCCTTCCTGCTCATGTCGCCTGCAGACGTTGCGCCGCTGCCTCAAGCGCCCGGCGTACCACAACCGGTACGATTTGCTTGCGGTAGGCTGCCGATCCGTGGACGTCGGAGAGTGGCTCGTCAATCGCCTCCGTCGCTCGCGCCGCTGCCTCGCGGAACGTTTCAACAGTCAGTGGCTGCCCCACCAGTGCCTGCTCTGCCGCCGTCGCGCGCACCGGGCGTGTCGCAACGCCAAAGAGAGCGATCGCAGCCCGTACACAGGTGCCGTCAGCGGCGCGCTCCAACAGTGTCACCGCCCCGGCCAAGGCGAAGTCTCCGTGTCGGCGCGCAACCTCAGCGATACCCCATCCAGTGGCCGCTGATGGGAGAGGGAAACGCACGGCTGTCAGCAGTTCACCGTCAGCGAGTGCAGTCGTGAATGGCCCGAGGAAAAACTCACGCGCCGGCACGGAGCGTTCCCCACTTGGACCCCGTATGACGAGCTCCGCCTCCAAGGCCAGTGCGACAGCCGGGTACTCCGCCGATGGATCGGCATGTGCCAGGGAGCCGCCGAGTGTCCCACGGTTGCGGATCGCGGGGTGACCGACGAGCCGCGTGGCAGCAGCCAGGAGCGGGAGATGTTGAGCGACGAGGGGATCACGTTCCAGGCGTCGTTGCCGTACCATCGCCCCGGCGACGAGTGTTCCGTCTTCCAGTGACAACTCGTCCAACCCGGCGATCCCTCCAAGGTCGACGAGTACGGTCGGTCGAGCGAGACGCAGCGCGAGCATCGGAATAAGGCTCTGCCCACCAGCCAGCGGGCGAGCCTCCGCCCCCTCCCGCGCGAGGACCTCGAGCGCTTCGTTGAGACTCTGTGGTCGCTCGTAGGCGAAGGCCGGCGGTTTCATCGTCGTACCCTCCCCTCGCATGCCGGACCGAAAAATGTCTCTCTGGTGGGCATCCGCTCAGAGATCGCTGCTCGCTCCTGTGTTGTCGCTTCCGGTACGATGACGGCGACGATCGCTATGGGTATGCTAGGACCCAGAACGAGTGGCTGTCAAGACGCGAAAGTTTGTAATCTCGTACAAAGTGGATTGTCATGCGGACCAAAATGAGGGAAGGAGTTCAGGGTGTTCCGGAAGGTCCTGATCGCCAACCGCGGTGAGATCGCTCTTCGCGTCATGCGCGCGTGCCGGGAACTCGGGATCCGCACGGTGGCGGTCTACTCGGAGGCCGACGCACAAGCGCGGCACGTCCGGTATGCTGACGAGGCCCGTTGTATCGGTCCGGCAGCGGCGTCACGGAGTTACCTGAATATCGAGGCGATCATCGCAGCGGCTCGCGAAACGGGTGCCGAGGCGATCCATCCCGGTTATGGATTCCTCGCGGAGAACGCGGAGTTCGCTCGCGCCTGCCGGGAGGCAGGGATCGTCTTCATTGGGCCAAGCCCTGAAGCGATCACGCTCATGGGCGACAAGGCCGAGGCTCGAAAGCTTGCCGATTCGGTCGGTGTCCCAGTTGTTCCGGGAACGCCAGACAAGGTGACGCCAGACGAAGCTCTCGCTTTCGCCGACCGTATCGGTTTTCCGCTCATGGTGAAAGCAGCGGCTGGTGGTGGGGGGCGTGGAATTCGCGTCGTGCGCAACCGCGCAGAACTCGAGCAGGCCTTGCACGTTGCGGCCCAAGAAGCCCACGCCGCTTTTGGTGACGGTGCGCTCTATCTGGAAAAGTTCCTGGAGCGACCGCGTCATATCGAGGTGCAAGTGCTAGTCGACCATCATGGTACCGCTCTGCACCTCTTTGAGCGGGAGTGCTCGATTCAACGTCGCCGCCAAAAGCTCTGGGAAGAGGCTCCTTCACCGGCGCTCACCCCTGGTCTGCGTGCGCAGATCTGCGAGGCTGCAGTGCGGCTGGCCCGTGCGGCCGGCTACACCAATGCTGGCACTCTCGAGTTCCTCGTGGATGCAGGCGGCTCCTTCTATTTCCTGGAAATGAACACCCGCGTCCAGGTGGAGCACCCTGTCACCGAGCTCGTCACGGGAATCGACATCGTCAAGGAGCAGATCCGGATCGCGGCTGGCGAGCGGTTGCTCTGGCGTCAAGAGGACATCACTGTGCATGGCCATGCCATCGAGTTCCGAATTAACGCCGAGGATCCGGCGCTCGGCTTCTTCCCCTCGCCAGGAGTTATCGAGCGGATGGAGCTCCCGTCCGGCCCAGGCGTGCGCTGCGACTTCGGCTTCGGGCCCGGTGATGAGGTGCCTCCCTATTACGACTCGCTCATCGGGAAGATCATCGTCTGGGGGCGTGACCGGACCGAAGCGTTGGCTCGTGGGCGACGCGCCCTTGACGAGTTTGTTGTTGAAGGGATCGCGACAACTGCGCCGTTCCACCGTGCACTGGCCGATGATCCCGCAGTTATTGCAGCTGCTTACCATGTCCAGTTCTTAGATGAGCGGCTGGCTTACCCGCAGTGACCAGCTCTTCGGTGAGGGGTGAGAGCCCATCGGTGACCATGCTATATCGTGTCGATGCTGGGATTGGTGAAGTCCACGGTGCTGTGATGGGTGAGCAGTTCTGGCACGTCCTGGCGGTTCCACATGCACAGTGGGCGCGAGAGGAGCAACCCTCGCGCCCACCGCCTCTTGTGCTCTCTTGGTCGTGGTGCCTCGCACCTACTCAGCGGCTTGGCGGACGAACGAGCGTTTGGGCAATCGCCATGATCGGGTTGGTCGCTGCTATTGTGACCGCAGGCCGCTCTTTCTGGCTCCACACCGTCTCCGGGCGACACTGGAGAAAGTAGATCGTTCCACGGTCGGGAATATCCGTGATCGCCCATTCCACGTCTAAGGGGAAGCCGAACCGCTTTTCAAGCTCACGGGCGCGCCGGGCGAGCTCAACGACCTCGGCATCGTCGAGGCACGGGGCGGTCGCGCGCTCCGGCGGAAGTTCCTCGCGCTGGAGCGTGCCATCTGATCCGCCGCGCCGGTACCGGAACGGCTTGGGATTGATCTGCTTGCGGACGATCTCCAACGTCACCTTGCTGACCACGTACTCGTCCGGCGTGACTTCGCCGGCCACCACTGCCTGGCCGAGTCCCCAGCTGCCCTCGATGACCACCAGCGAGCGGTCACCAGTACGTGGGCTCAGGGTGAAGAGCACTCCCGCTGCCCGTGGCTCCACCAGGAGCTGGACGGCGACTCCCACCGCTGCGTCCTCGAGCCGAAGCCCCCGGTGGACGCGATAAGCGATAGCCCGTGGTGTGTAGGCGCTGGCCCAACAACGCCGTACTGCGCGCGCAAGTTCGTCGAATCCCTGGATGCCGAGGTAGGTCTCGTGCTGACCAGCGAAACTCGCTGTCTGGCTGTCTTCGTCAACCGCACTCGAGCGTACGGCGACAATCGGCTCCGCGCTGCCCACAGTGCGGCCGAGCTGGGCGTATGCGTCGGAGAGATGCCGTGCAAGTGTGTCGGGGAGTGCTGCTGTGGTGAAGGCCTCCTCCACGCGCGCGGCCAGCGCTGCTGCCGCATCGTCAAGACTGGGGTAACGGTCGAGTTCGAGGCGAAAGAGCCCGGTCAGTCCATTTTCCTCGAGGAAGGTGCGATATGCAGCAGTGGTCAGCGCGAAGCCGGGCGGTACGGGGCATCCCGCGGCAAGCAACATACCTAGGCTCGCTGCTTTCCCCCCGACGAGAGGACGATCCGCTTCCCGCAGTGTCTCGAAGTTGAGGATGAAGGGTGCGTCATGCATGAGAACCATAACTCCTCTCCGGGCCTTGCGACGCTTAGTCCAGGATCGTTACCACACCGTTGTCACCGTCGACGCGGAGCATCTGCCCGGTGCGAATACGCTTGGTCGCAACGCCAGTCCCGAGGACGGCTGGAATCCGGTATTCGCGAGCGACGATTGCGGCGTGTGACATCACACCGCCAATATCGGAGACCATCCCGCGTACGCGCGCGAGCACGGGGGCCCAGCTGGGCTCGGTAACCGAGCAGACAAGGATCTCGCCGTCGCGTACGTCCTGGAGTTCCTCCACACTCAACACAACACGAGCGGGTCCTTCGGCGACACCGGGTGCGGCAGCGAAGCCACGCAACAGGTTCCCCTCATCCGGACTCAGCCAGGCCCGCAGCCGTTCCGGCGTAATTCCCCAGAGCATGATGATCGCCGGATCGCCGATCACCTCTGGAACGACACCGAGGGCCGGCGGTGGTGCCCAGGCGCGCAGCCGCTCCATGATCTGCCGTCGCCGGGCGATCTCGGGGGGCCAGTAGGCTGGGCCACGCGATGCCGAACCGATGCTCCAGCCGAGCAGGAGATCCATTAACGCACGCTCAACTTCCGTGTAGTGCAAGAGGAAGATATCATCGACATTCTGGAAGAAGCCCCGGGCGACAAACAACTTGCCGAGTTCTCGCACTTTGTTCCAGAAACGGCTCTGATACCAGTGCTCAACATAGAACTTGTGATCCTCGATCGAGTAGTAGACGTCGCGGGTCAGTGCGAGGATCTGATCAAACGCCTGCTTTTCCTCCTCGGTGGCGAGGAGTTCTCGGTAACCCTGCGTGATTCGGTCGCGCTCCTGCCGCAGGGCCTCAGTATCACGCTCCAGGTTCTCGCCGCGCTGCAGGCGCTGGATGTAGTCAGCCAAAACGCTCACGACCGGGGTTGGGTCATCGATCCAGGCGCGGTGATGGTGCTGGAAACCGTCACCGGTGTTCATGTAGAACCAGGGATCAGCGCTCTGCTCCCACTCGGCCAACCAACGCTGGCCTGCTTCGCTGTTCCGGAGTGCAGCAAAGACGCGCTCACCTGTGCCGTCAGCAAGGAAAATGTCCGCAACGCCGAGTTCGAGGGCTTTACGGGCCAGGCGCTTCAGTTCGTCGTTCGGACGGAACATGCTCACGTCGATCGCGCCGACCATCCGCGTCACTTGCTGGTCAGAGATTTCTGGGAATGCCTTCTTGCAGAAATCGTAGAAGGTGAAGTAGGCGGCGAACCCGATCATGACAATTTCCATATGGATTTGCCAGACTCGGAAAATGCTATCGATCAGATCGTGGTACGCCGTCAAGTTGTCCATTGAGGTGCCGTAGCCACGGCGGCTGAAGACATACTCGGCTGGCTCAACATCGGGGAGTTCTGGGAAACGGATCGCAACCAGTCGATCAATCTCGCCGATTAACTTCTGCTTCCACTCGTCGTAGAGCGTCCGCCAATTGGCGTAATAGTAGCCAGCCCGTTCCTGGAACCAGGCGGCTCGGCGTTCGATGAGTGCGGGATCGGTGACCGGGGTCGGGCTGATATAGACATACCCGTTGAGGACGCGGAAGTCGATTCCCATCGCCGGCGGGATACAGAACATGCGACTGCTCATCTCACCGATCGCCAGGTATCCCGCCTCGGCCGTGATGATGTCGAAGGGGGTCATCGCCTCCGGGAAGTGCATGCCGTTAAAGAACCAGAGGCGCTGCTCTTCTTCCGCTCGCCGGTCTTCGCTGAAGAGGAGATAGTACGGATAGAGCTGCTCCCACCCTTCTGCCCCGGGTGGTGTGCCGACTTCGAACGGGCTCGGGAACCGCAAGGCGCCGCTCATCCGCTCCTCCGATCTCTAGCCGACCGCACTGACTTCATTCCTAATCATGACCAGGATGTTGCAGTATGCAAGCCGTGCGTTCGGGAATGCGGAACAAGCGTCGCCATGCTTTTTCGGCTATCTGCTGAGCTGACCGAAGGATCAGCCGACAACGACGTGCGTGCTGGTTGCCGTAACGCCTGGTGTACCGTGGATACGCTCCAGAACAAGTCGTCCAAGTTCCTCCACGGTTGGCTGTTCAACGACGACGATCAAGTCGTAGTCTCCGGTCACAATATCGGCATGCTGTACACCAGGCACGCTGGCCAAGGCCTCCTTGACTGCGCGCGCTTTCCCGACGTCACAATGCACCAAGACATATGCTCGGGCCGCCATCGCATGCCTCCTCTTCCTCTGGTGTTGCGTCGGCTCCTGTCTCGAGTGTGCCTGCCGTTCGGGGCTTGCGCAAGCGGCAGGATGATCCGAAGAACAGCAGTCCTGGTGTTCGAGTATGTGCCCGACAGCTGTAGCAGGTCGCCTCTTCGCCCTTCGGAGTAGGAGAGCGTCACGCGCCAGGCGAAGAGGCACATCCGGCGGAAAGCGGTTCATCCTGCCAGCGCGCTGCGACGTGACCCGATCTCAAGGCGGCTGCCGCTATACTTAGCGCGCGTGCGGTGGAGAGGGGTTCCCCGGGGGATTATGAGGCGACGCGCATCAAACAATGGATCACCGCTGCGGGTGCTGGTCATGCCTGGCCAACGCCGAAGGTGGCGTTCGGCCATTCCAGCCCTGCGCTTTGGCCGGGCCGCGCGTGCACCCATTCCGCGCGCTGAAGTGCGTCCTACCGGTGGACGGCTCTCTCCTTTGAGTGCCGTCCTGATCCTGGCAGGTCTATTTCTCCTGGCGGTCGCCGCGATGGGGACAGCTGCACTCCGCCCTTCCCCCGAGCCTCCACCAAGCCAGGTGGCAAGCATCGTCACTCCGCCCCCGCCAATGCAGGCAGTGGCGACGCCGACACCAGTGCCTTCTCCCTCGCCGACGCCACTTGCGGAACGGCTCGGGGCTTTACCAGTTGTCCCAACTCCTTCCCCTGAGCCGACCCCGACACCCAAGCCGAAGATGCCGCCACCGACGCGGATCCAGATCCCCTCCGTCGGGATCGACACCACGGTCGTCGAGGTCGGCTATCGCATTGTTGAGATCCAAGGGATGCAAGTCATCGAATGGGAAGTCGCTGACTACGCAGCTGGCCATCACAGCACGTCGGCCAATCCCGGTGAAGGTGGGAACATCGTCATCACCGGCCATAATGATTGGAAAGGTGAGGTGTTCCGCACGCTTGAGTATGTGAAGCTCGGCGATGAGGTCATCCTGACCAGTGCCGCTGGGGTCTTCCGGTACCGCGTCACTGAAATCCACTATCGAAAGGAAGTCGGTGTGCCGCTCGAGGAACGGATCGCGACTGGCCGCTTCCTCGACCCGATGCCCGAAGAACGTGTGACGCTGGTCACCTGCTGGCCGTACGGGATCGATGATCACCGCATCATCGTCGTCGCCAAGCCCATCGATTAGGCAACCGGTCTCGCTCCTCGGTGCCGGCGGAGCGGCAACGGCGCTCGGCGTTGCTCTCGTGGCCGCTGGCATCGAGGTGAGTGCGGTCTGGAGCCGTCGACTCGAGCATGCGCAGGCGCTCGCTACCCGCCTGCCTGGGGCGCTCGCCTGTTCACATCCGCAGAGTGCAGCTGACCGCGGGGCGCTGGTAGTGCTCGCGGTGCCGGATAGCGCGATCGTTCCACTTTGCGCGCAGCTGCGCTGGCGCTCTGGTCAAGCAGTCATTCACTTGGCAGGTGCGTACGGACGCGAGTTACTCGCACCGGCTGCGCAGGCTGGTGCGGAGACGGGTGCGTTTCACCCACTCCAGACGTTCGCTGGCCGGGCTGATCCGGCAGCTTGGCACGGTGTGGCGGTGGCGATCGAAGCGGATCCACCGTTGGCGACCGAGCTCGCTTCCTTGGCCCGACGGCTCGGGGCCGAGCCGTTCAGCCTCGACCCGGTGCAACGTCCGCTTTATCACGCCGCCGCAGCGCTCGCGGCAAACGGTCTCACCGCGCTGGCCGGAGTCGCAGCGGATCTCCTCCACCGTGCAACCGGTCTGGAACGCGAAGCAGCGGTCCGGCATCTCTTGCCACTGTTACGGGGTGTGCTCGTCAACTTGGAGCAGCTCGGCTTGCCACAGGCGCTGACTGGGCCGGTGGCGCGGGCTGACCGCGCGACGCTTGAGCGGCATGTGGCGGCGCTCGCGCGTGAGACTCCCGAGTGGCTTGCGCTCTACCGTGCCCTCGCAGAAGCGATGCTCCCCTTGGCCCGGGAGCGAGCAGCGAACGATCGAGAGCGTCTGGCAGCGCTGGATGCCTTGGCCGACTGGCTAGCGAGCGCCGAGAGCGGCGAGGGGGTGTCTCGATGACACAGCGCGTGACGGTAGCGGATGTTGTCGCCATGAAGCGGCGTGGTGAGCGGATCGTCATGCTTACCGCCTACGATTACCCGACTGCACGTCTCCTCGATGAGGCAGGGATCCCGGTCATTCTGGTGGGTGACTCGCTTGGCAATACCGTACTCGGGTACGAGACGACGATCCCTGTGACGCTCGCCGATATGCTCCATCACACCAAGGCCGTCACGCGGGCAGTGCGCCGGGCGCTTGTCGTCGCGGACATGCCGTTCCTCACCTTCCACGTCTCGCCAGAGGAAGCCCTTCGCAATGCGGGACGGCTGGTGCAGGAGGGGGGCGCCCAGGCGGTCAAGGTCGAGGGCGGCGGTCCGGTTGTGGAGACGGTCGCGCGGCTTGTCCAGGCCGGGATACCGGTGATGGGCCACCTCGGCCTCACGCCGCAATCGGTGCATGCACTCGGTGGTTTCCGCCTGCAGGCACGCACGGCGCCAGCTGTGCGACAGCTCTTCGCCGATGCGCTCGCGCTCGAGCAGGCAGGTGCGTTTGCCATCGTCCTCGAACTTGTCCCGGCTCCTGTCGCCCAGACGCTCAGCGAGCTCCTCCACATCCCGACGATCGGGATCGGCGCAGGTGCAGGCTGCGATGGACAGGTGCAGGTGCTGACCGATCTCCTCCATCTCCTTCCTGGCCCGCTCCCACGGCACGCGCGAGCCTACGCTGATCTGACAACGGTCGTGAGCGAGGCGGTGCGCCGCTACGCAGAGGATGTCCGGAGCGGGGCATTCCCGGGTGAGGCAGAGAGCTTCGGCCTCCCGCGCGATCTCGATCCGGAGATACTCGCTGTGATTGCCGAAGAGTTCCGCAGCCGGCGCGAGGGAGGAGACAATGGAACTCGTGCGGACAGTCCATGAACTCCGCGCGTGGCGTACCGCGCGAACAGGCAGCACAATCGGTTTTGTCCCCACCATGGGCTATCTCCACGAGGGGCACCTCGCGCTTGTCCGGCGTGCTCGTGCTGAGAACGACGAGGTGGTGGTGAGTATCTTCGTCAACCCTCTCCAGTTCGGGCCACACGAAGATTACGAGCGCTATCCGCGCGATCTTGCACGCGATCTTCGCCTGCTGGAGCCAGAGGGTGTTGGGCTGGTCTTTGCGCCGCCGGTCGAGGAGATGTATCCACCTGGCTTCGCCACGGCGGTTGAGGTGAGTGGACCGCTCGCTGAGCGCTTGGAAGGTGCGGCGCGACCAGGACACTTTCGCGGCGTGGCAACGGTTGTGACGCGCCTCCTGAACCTGGTGCAGCCGCACCGCGCCTACTTCGGTTGGAAGGATGCCCAGCAGGTTCTGGTCGTACGTCGGGTTGTTCAGGATCTCGCGCTTCCGGTCGAAATCGTGCCGGTGCCGACCGTCCGGGAGGCGGATGGGTTGGCTATGAGCAGCCGGAATGTCTACCTCTCACCAGAAGAGCGCGCCGCTGCCGCTGCCTTGCCGCGTGCGCTCTTCGCGGCGCTCGCCCGTTTCCAGCAGGGGGAGCGTGATGCCGAAGTACTTCGGCAGTTGGTGCATGCTGCGCTCGCTCAGACGCCAGTCCGCCTCGAATATGTCAGTGTGAGTGATCGTGAGACCTTCCAGGAACTTGCACGGGTCGATCGCCCGGCGCTCCTGCTCGTTGCTGCCTGGGTTGGCACGACGCGGCTCATCGACAATGTCCCGCTCGATCCTGTTCCCGCGTGAGGTCGCGCCGATCTGTCCCGTCCGCGTACAATCGGCCACGGCGAAGGAGTTCTGTCGTGTTCGTGTCGCCTCCTCGCGTGATTGGCAGTCGCTATCGCCTCGAACAGCCTCTCGGCACCGGCGGGATGGCAACAACCTACCTAGCACGCGACCTCGTGCTCGATCGGCCGGTAGCGGTGAAGATCCTGCGCGCCGACTCCAGCGATGCGCGCGAGGAAGCACGGTTTGAGCGTGAAGCGCGTGCGGCTGCAGCCGTCTCGCATCCCAACGTGGTGCAGCTCTACGATGCCGGACGCGATGGCGAGCTTCGCTATCTCGTTATGGAATGGGTTGATGGTGGCGATTTGGCGCGTCTGATCCGGGAGCGTGCCCCGCTTCCAGTCGACGAGGCTGTGCGCCTGGCACTTGACGTCCTGAATGGCTTGGCTGCTATCCACCGGGCGGGGATCGTTCACCGCGACGTCAAACCCGCCAATGTGCTGCTCGACCGGCACGGGCGTGCGAAGTTGACCGACTTCGGCATCGCCCGGCGGGCCGACGATCCGACCCTCACCGGCCCAGTGGACCTGCTCGGGACGGCTCCCTACGTGGCACCAGAACGGATCCGGGGGCAGCCGGCGACTGCCGCTAGTGATCTGTACGCGGTTGGTGTACTCCTCTACGAGCTCCTCACTGGTCGATTGCCCTTCCTAGGTCAGACACCCGACGAACTCCTGGCGCAGCATCTCCACACAGTGCCGGTGTCGCCGCGCCGTTGGCGACGTGACATCCCGCCGGCCCTGGAGCAGGTGGTTCTACGTGCTCTGGCCAAGGAGCCGGAGCTCCGGTACCGCTCGGCTGAAGCGATGGCAGCTGCGCTCCAGGCAGCGATTCTCGGTGGGAAGACGAGCGCGCAGACAGATGGTACTGCGCTGACCCCTGCGCGTCAGGGGCGAGCACGCGCGGGGACACTCAGGCTTGCGGGCGGGGCGACGGTACTTTCGCTTGCTGTGATCGTGTTGCTTGCGCTTTTGGCGCGAGCGCAGTTACCGGGAGAACGCCCGGTACCGACGCCCACGACCGCGGCGATAGTTCTCGTCCCTGCCGCTGCGACTGCGACGCCCACAGTGGCTCCTCCGCCGACACGACAGCCAACGCCGACTCCTCGCCCCACGCCGACGCCGTTGCCGACTCCGACGCCCCAGCCAGTGCAGGCGCTGCTTGGTTCGCTCAAGGTGCTCGCGCCGACGCCACCGGAGCTCCGGCGCTTTACCGATGCACCCGCGCTTACCTTCGCGCCGGAAGAACTTGCCGGAGCCTATCTGCCCGCTCGTGATGGGGCTCTGAAGGGTTTTAGCCGGGATTTGGCCAACGCCGCGTTGCTCTTCGGAAGCGGAAGCGGTACCGAGCAGGCCTCAGTTTCGTTCGTCATCCCTGCGGGAACGGAGCGACTGCTGATCCAGGTCGAAGGTCGGCAGCATCGCGGTGACCCTGTAGCGGGGTTCCAGATGGAACTCGCTGGTTGGGTCATCTGGGATGGGCAGAATCCATTCGCAGGCACAGGCTGGTCGACGATCAACGTGGTCTTGCACTTCGACCGGCTGGAGAGCGAGGTTCCTGTCACACTGACGCTCCGCAACGTCAGTGGCCCAGGGGAGCGCGGGGCCGAGCCCTGGCTTGCGGTGCGCTCGGTACGAGTGCTCAGTGCTGATTGACAGCCTATGCCCTCCGGGGGTATCTCGTGGCATACTCCCACTGGGTGTGACGGGAGGCACGGAGCATGGTCACGATCACTATTGGTATGGATCCGGACATCGCGCGGATCGGCCCCATCCTTTTGACCTGGCATGGCTTCTTCACGGCAGTCGCAATCCTGGCAGCAGTCTGGTTGGCGGGCCGAGAACTGAATCGGAAACAGATCACCATCCCGAACTTCGATCTTCTCGCCGTATTGACGATTCTTGGCGGTATCCTGGGGGCACGGCTCTTTTTCGTCTTGGATCATCTGGGTGAGTATCTGCGCCAACCGTGGCGCATCCTGGCGATCACCGAGGGGGGCCTTGCTGTCTATGGAGGGATCATCGGTGGGACGGTGACTGCTGCCGTCCTGCTGTGGCGCCAGCGAGTGCCGATTGGTCCGGTTGCTGACGCGGTTGCCCCAGGTTTGCTCCTCGCGCAGGGGATCGGCCGCATCGGCTGTTTCATCAACGGTGATGCCTGGGGCGGACCGTGCACGTGCCTTGCCTGCGCGGGAGCGACAGCCGCAACACCGACGGAAGGGCTCGGGTACTGCCCCTTCGCCCTGCGTTACACCAATCCAAAGGCGCTGCTTCCGGCTGACCTCCTCGGTGTTCCTACCCACCCCTATCCGATCTACGACATGGTTGTGAATTTCCTCGTCCTCGCAGTGCTCTGGCGCTTGCGCCGGCGCGGTCTGCCTGACGGCAGCCTCTTCGCACTCTATTGGTTGCTTTATGGCATTGGACGGTTCTTCATCAGCTTCGTGCGGCAGGAAGCCGTCTGGTTCTGGGGGCTCCAGCAGGCGCAGGTCATCGCACTGGCCACCGCGCTTGTTGGCGCGGTCGCACTTATCTGGCTTCTGCGGCGCAGGACGCCTGCCGCAGCAGTCGTGCGTTCCTGACGAGTTCACCCCTCAGCGGGTGCAGACGCTTCACCCTGCCGCTTGGCGAGCTCTTCCTCAATCAGCTTGCGGCGCAGGACTTTGCCGATCAAATTCTTTGGGAGCTCGGTACGGAACTCGATCTCGCGTGGGACACGATGCGGTGCCAGTCGCTCGCGACAGAAGGCGAGGAGTTCCCGCGCGTCGATACTCACTCCCTCCTGGAGAACAACGTAGGCCTTCACCATCTCACCGCGGTAGGGATCTGGAATGCCGACGACCACTGCCTCTTTCACAGCCGGATGCTGGAGCAGTACCGACTCCACCTCGCTGGGAAAGACCTTGAGCCCCCCAACGATGATCATGTCCTTGCGTCGGTCGACGATCTGGAAGTACCCGTCTTCAGTCATGCGCGCAATGTCGCCAGTCAGGAACCAGCTACCGCGGAAGACCCGCTCCGTCTCGTCTGGGCGCTTCCAGTAGCCCTGCATCACTTGTGGCCCACGGACGGCTAGCTCCCCAACTTCGCCTGGCGGGAGCATCTGGGTTCCCGTCTCCAAGTCCACGACGATCGCCTCCGTGCTCGGGAGCGGAAGGCCGATGGTTCCGGCTCTTCGCTCGCCAAGGATCGGGTTGCAGTGCGTTACTGGCGCTTCGGAGAGCCCGTACCCCTCGACGAGCCGAGCTCCGGTAAGGCGCTCAAACTGTTCCTGCACTGGAACCGGCAGCGGTGCGGCACCAGAGATACAGGCCTTCAGCGACCGTAAGTTGTATTTCTCCACCTTCGGTGCGTTAGCGAGCACGGCGTACATCGTCGGGACACCTGGGAAGAAAGTCGGCTTCTCGTGGTCGATCGCTTGCAAGATTTCCTTCAGGTTGAAGCGCGGGATGAGGACCATGGACCCACCGGTGACGATTGGGAAGTTCATCACCACCGTTTGTCCGTAGATGTGGAAGATCGGGATGACACCGAGCACGACATCAGTGCCATCCGGCTCTTCAATGTTGCGCGCCCAGGCATGGGTCTGGAGCGCAACGGCGACCAAATTCCGATGAGTCAGCATCGCGCCCTTTGGTACGCCGGTTGTCCCCGCGGTGTACTGGAGGACAGCAAGGTCGTTCGGATTCCGCGCGACGCCGGGTGGAGTCGTCGGAGCGCTCTGCAAGAGCGGTTGCAGCCAGTGCGTTCGCCCGTCCTCGGGGAGTGTCACATCGTGCCCCTCCTGCCGCTCGCGGAAGAGGGTGAAGCCGACCCGGGTGAGTGGTGGCAGGTACTCCTTGATGTTGGTTACGATCACGTGCTCAAGCGAGGGAACCCGGTCACGTACCGCCTGCACCTTGGGGAACATCAGCGAGAGGCACAGCACGACCTTTACCTCAGCATCGGCCAGCTGGTGGGCGAGTTCCGGCTCGGCGTAGAGCGGATTGCACGGCACCACGACTGCACCAGCCCGTAGTGCGCCGTAGTAGCCGATGACGATTTGCGGACAGTTCGGCAGGACAAGCGCCACCCGATCGCCTGGCTGTACCCCAAGCTGGATGAGCGCGTTGGCGAAGCGGTTCACTGCCTCGTCGAGTTCGCGGTAGTGGATCGACTTGCCAAAGAAGCGGATCGCCTCTCGCCGCGGATACCGTCCAGCGTTCAGTGCAAGATACTCCGGCATCGTCGTCTCGGGAATCTCGATCGTCCAGGGGACACTCGGCTCGTAGTGGCGCAGCCAGGGGCGTGCTTCGGGAGTCATCGGCAGCGATTGAGGTAGCTGGCTTGTTGCGCCCATCCAGACGCTCCTTTCTCGCAACTCCTCTCGGTTAGCCACTTCTCCGATATCCCTGCCGATCAGGGATGCACTGCTTGCGTCGTCTCTGCATCCGGCACTCGGTGCGAGGTGCTTGCTGCAAGTATGACCCAAGGAGCATGTCGCCGGAAGACGCGACACAAGGTGCTGGGCAGGGCAAGCCACCGGGCAGCACTCGTAGCCTCCCCGCTGGAGAGGTATCCCTGGTCCCCAGCAGTTCCTCGCTCTACTGCGACGTTGCACCCTGTTTTTGCACAGTCGGTCAAGAAATGCAGAAGAGTTGCGACTGGGCAAACCTCGGTTGTGCCCTTTCGCATTGGTGCAATGTTGTCTGTCTTGGTGAGCGTTCATTTCCATCTGGGGGGCCTTGCGGTAGACTGACGCGGGGGACGTCGCGCCGAGCGATCGTTGCGCTGTCAGCGCCAATCCATCGATCTGTGCGCTTTGAGCCGGTCGTCGGTACGCGCCCGAATAGCTGTGCGCTCTCCGACGACCGCTGTCGTCCCCCGTCTGCCGATGGTCAAGCTGATACCACTGAGCGTGACGAGCGGTACAGCGGGTGAGGAGGCGAAGCGTGCGTGTCGCGGATGTCGTCGCGGAAATTCTCAAGCGTGAGGGGGTCGAGCTCATCATCGGATACCCGGTGAACGACGTGTTGGAAGCCGCCGCCCGCGCGGACATTCGGACGGTAATCGTCCGGCAGGAGCGTGTGGGCATCCACATGGCGGATGCGATGAGCCGCGTCACCTCGGGCCAACGTATTGGCGTCTTCGCCATGCAGCACGGTCCGGGAACGGAGAATGCCTTCGGCGCGGTTGCCCAGGCCTATGCCGATAGCGTTCCAGTGCTGCTCTTACCTGAGGGCTATCCGCGCCCAATCATGAACCTGCCGCCGAACTTCAGCGCACTCTTGAACTTCCGCGAGATCGCGAAGTGGGTCGAGCAGGTCGTGTTGCCCAGTGAGGTGCCGAACGCCCTGCGCCGTGCCTGGACGCAGCTCAAGAACGGCCGGCCGCGTCCAGTGGTGATCGAACTCCCGCGTGATCTTGTCCAGGAAGAGTTCAACGGCCCGGTTGACTACCGCCCTGCTCCGCGGGTGCGCGTCGCCCCAGATCCGGTCGCGGTCGATGAGGTGGCGGCCGTGCTTGTTGCCGCCCGGCGGCCGGTCATCTATGCCGGGCAAGGTGTCCACTATGCCCAAGCATGGGAGGAGCTCCGGGCACTAGCGGAACTCCTTGAGGCACCGGTCTGCACGAGTCTTCAAGGGAAGAGTGCCTTTCCAGAGGATCATCCGCTCGCGCTCGGTGCTGGTGGCCGGGCCTACCCGGCGACGGTCTCACATTTCCTGCGTGAGGCCGACGTTATCTTTGGCATCGGCTGCAGCTTCACCAAGACGAACTACGGCGTGCGCATTCCGTACGAGGGGAAAACGATCGTCCACGCCACGCTCGATGCGGCCGACCTCAACAAGGACGTTCCAGTGAGTCATGCCATTCTGGGTGATGCCAAGCTCACCCTCGCGGCACTCTACGAAGCGGTCAGTGAGCGGCTCGGCGGGAAGCCGCGTGGACGCTTGCCGGAGGTCGCAGCTGAGATTCAGCGTGTCCGTGAGGCCTGGCTTGCTCAGTGGATGCCCAAGCTGACGTCCGACGAAGTTCCTCTCACACCGTACCGCGTGATCTGGGAACTCATGCGAACACTTGACGTCGAACGCACGATCATCACGCACGATGCGGGCAGTCCACGCGACCAACTTTCCCCCTTCTGGATTGCCAAGCGGCCGCTCACCTATCTCGGTTGGGGCAAATCAACTCAACTGGGCTATGGGCTCGGTTTGGCCATGGGTGCCAAGCTCGCCCGACCGGACATGCTCTGCGTCAACGTCTGGGGCGATGCAGCGATCGGCATGACCGGGATGGACTTTGAAACCGCAGTACGGGAGCGAATTCCGATTCTGTCGATCCTTTTCAACAACTTTTCGATGGCCATCGAGATTCCCGTGATGCCCGTGGCGACCGAGAAGTACCGCGCCACTGATATCAGCGGCGACTATGCGGCATTCGCCCGGGCCATGGGTGGTTACGGTGAGCGCGTGACGGAGCCGGGCCAGATCGTCCCAGCTATCCAGCGGGCACTCCGCGCGGTTGAGGACGGTACACCGGCGCTCCTGGAGTTCATCACCGGCAAGGAGCTCGCCATCTCAACACCATAGGGGCCTCACGCCTCTCCTCATCCAGAGACTCAGACGTCAGCCCCCATCGAGGACCGTGCCCTGGCTAAGAGCCAGGGCACCTTTGTTCTTCAGTCCTGAACAATGACCTTGTCTGCCTCGGCTCGGAAACCCAGCATTACTTGCGAGGTATTCCCAGACGGAGCACAGGCTGATCAGGGCGGATTTGCCCGCCCTGCGGATCAGATAGGAAGAGGGAGAATTGGGATGGATGAGCTGCGACTTGAGCGACGCTGCGCGATGCTGACCGGCCAGCGGGTCGTTGCGGAGGCGATCGCGCTGCCGACACGCGGCGCGCACCTCGTGATGGCTGAGGTCGTCCCTGCGAGCGAGCGGCTGCCAGCCTATTGTCGCATTGAGGGAGAGATCGAGCCGGTCGATCCGACCGCGCCGCCCATCCGCTTCCGGGTCAACCTCCCGGTTGCTTGGAACGGGCGGGCACTCCATGTTGGGGGCGGTGGTTACAACGGGTTCGTTCCGAGTGGGACAGAGCCAGTACCAGGAGCTCCGCCGGACGCTCTGGTGCCGTTGGCCCGAGGATATGCCACGTTCGGTAGCGACTCTGGCCACCAGGGGATGAACGCGGCTTTCGCACTCAACGATGAGGCGCTTGAGAACTTCGGTTACGCTGCGCTAAAGAAGACGCGTGATGTGGCCGTCACAATCATGCGTTGGTTCTACGGTGCGGAGCCAGAACGTACCTATTTCGCAGGACTTTCGCAGGGTGGCCGTGAGGCGCTCACCGTCGCCCAACGGTTCCCGGAGGACTACGACGGTGTACTGAGTATTGTTCCGGTTCTCAACTTCACGTTGCTTCAGCTCGCCGGAAATCGCATGGGTCGTGCGCTCCTCAATGGCGGTTGGATGGATGCGAGAAAGATCCGCTTACTCGCCCAGGCGCAGCGTGAGGCCTGCGGTGGTCGTGAAGCGGTGCTGGATGGCTTGTTGCTCGACTACGCAGCGTGTGACTTTGACGTTGCGGAACTCTGCTGTGCGTCTAGCCCCGAGGATCCTGGTCTGACCGAGGCGCAAATCGCTGCGGTGCGGCTACTACGCTCACGTTTGCAGCTCTCCTACCCGCTCGCGAACGGTGTCACTTCTTATCCTGGCTGGCCCTCTGGCAATGAGGATCTCCCTGGCGGCTGGGATCTCTGGGTCATGGGCTCTGCACCACCGCCAGCGGTGCAGCCGCCAGGCGTCGATCCTGGTGGCCCGATCATTGTCAACTTCGGTGCACAGTTCGTCCGCTACGCCATTGTCCGCGATCCAGCGTTCCAGACCTATCACTTCGATCCGGAAGACCCGCGCTGGCGCGAGCGAATCATCCAGGTCTCCGCCATCGTCGATTCGACCGACCCCGATCTCTCGCGTTTTGCAGCACGGGGTGGGAAACTTATCCTGGTCGAATACATGGCCGACTATGCGCAGAGTCCCTACGCCGGGATTGAGTATTTCCAGCGTGTGCAGGAAAGCCTAGGCGAGGAGATGGTCGAGTCGTTTGCTCGCCTCTATGTCGTTCCGGGGGCGAATCACCGTGGCGGCAATGCACCCAGCCAGGCCGACTGGCTCACCGTCCTGGAACGCTGGGTAGAACGCGGCCAGCCACCTGATGCTGGGATCATCCTCCAGCAGACCGAACCTGTCCCGCGCACCTTGCCGGCCTGTCGTTACCCCGATTGGCCGGTGTACGTCGGTGGTGACCCGAACGATGCGCGGAGCTACGTCTGTCGTCCAGCGCGTGGGTTCGCGCGGCGGATTCTGAGGCGCTAGGATCCACCGACGCCGCCGATGTCCCGAGGCGATATGGCGTGCCGCTGGTATGCCTTCGGAACTGTGAGCAGGAATGGTGAAGTTTCTGGCCGAGTCGGGACGGCAGCCGAGCGAGTCGGTTCCTGACTAGTGGACGAAGACCCGCTCAGCACTACTTCTGACCGCGGGTGCCAGCGCGTGCGTGTTCGGAATATCGGAACTCTCGAGTTGACGCTTCACGTCGGACATCGTAGATTGAACTCTGAAGTAGCCTGCGCGCCTCGCTACGTGACTGACTCCTTGGGAGTACTGGGCGAGCGGCGAGAGCGCGAGCGAAAGGGATCGCAGATGTCGTCAGCACGGGCCCTGAGTCTCCAGGCGCTCCTCGATCAGATCCCAAACATTGTCGATCATCTCTACAACCAGCCGTTGACGCTTCTCGGAACTTTCCCAGACCTTCCCCCAGAATTCACCAACTGGCGTGACGAGCAGCACGCGTGGCGTGAATCTGTCGCGCTCTTCGACCAGTCCTACCATATGACAAACCTTTATCTCAGTGGCCCTGACGCTGTGCGGCTGCTCGAGCATATTGGTGTCAACTCTTTTCGAAATTTCCGGCCGGGGCAAGCCAAGCAGCTGGTCGCTTGTAGTCCTGAGGGCTATGTGATCGGCGATGGCATTCTCTTCTATCTGCCCGATGGTCGTCTCAAGTTAGTCTCGCGTCCCGGCATCAATAACTGGGTGCAGTATCACGCGGAGACTGGTCATTACAACGTGACGGTCGAGAAAGACGCCTGGTCAGTTGTTGACCCAAATCGACCACGAACGGTGTACCGATTCGAGCTCCAAGGTCCACAGGCGCCAGCGTTGCTCGAAGAGCTGAACGGTGGGCCGTTGCCGGAGGTGAAGTATTTCCGTATCGGGGAGATGACGATCGCTGGTCGCCGTGTGTTCTTCTTGCGCCACGGCATGGCTGGAGTCCCCGGTGCTGAGCTCTTCGGCCCGTGGGAAGACCGGGAGGCGGTCCGTGACGCGATTCTCGAGACCGGGCAAAAGTACGGCCTCCGGCGCGTCGGCTCGAAGGCCTACATCACGAGCGGTATCGAGGGAGTGGGCTGGATCCCCTCACCCGTACCAGCAATCTATACAAGCCCAGAACTCCGGTCCTATCGTGAGTGGTTGCCAGCAACAAGTGAGGAAGCGATTGGATCGATCGGTGGTAGCTTCTACTCGCCGAACATCGAGGACTACTACTTCACTCCGTGGGATTTAGGGTATGGGCATCTTGTGAAGTTCGACCATGACTTCGTTGGGCGTGCGGCGCTCGAGCGGATGGCGAATGAGCCGCACCGCGTCAAGGTGACGCTTGTCTGGGATGGCGAGGACGTGACGCGGGCTATCCGGACCATGTTTACTGAACCCCCTGGCCGCCGGGCCAAGTTCATTGATTGGCCATTACCGCGCTATGCGTTGTGGCAGTATGACGCAGTCCTCAATGAGCGTGGTGAGCGGATCGGTATCTCGACGACCTGCGGCTACAGCGCGAACTACGGCGCAATCCTCTCGCTCGCGGTCGTCGACCCGGCGTACAGCCAGCCGGGCACGCGCGTGACACTCCTCTGGGGAGAGCCGAACGGCGGATCACGTAAGCCGCTCGTCGAGCGTCATGTCCAAGTAGAGATCGGTGCGACAGTCGCCCCCGTGCCATTCGCTGAGCACGCGCGACAGTATCTTCTGACGGCGCGTGGCCATTGAGGTGGATCGAAGGGTGAGAGTCGAGTCTGTGCAACGTGAGGAGGGTGCAATGCAGCGGATGGATCGACGAGCCTTCTTGAAGCGAGCTTTTGGTGCGCTTGGCGTCTCGGCTCTGATGGCAGCCTGCGCGGGTGGGCAGGCAACGCCAACACCCACAGCTGCGCCAGCGGCAACGCCGACACCAGCTGCAGCCACGCCGACGACCGCCCCGGCCACACCGACGCCGGCAGCAGCGGCGACGCCCACTGCTGTGGCCACGGTGAGCAAAGAGCCGATGCGGATTGGCGTTCTGCTCACGCTCTCTGGCCCAGCCAGTCCGAATGGGGAAGCCAACTTGCGCGGCATCCAGCTCGCCTTCAAGCAAGCTGGCAATGCGATTGGTGGGCGCCCGTTTGAGCTCATCATTGAGGACTCCGCTGGCCAGCCCGATCAGGCTCTGGCGAAGGTGCGCCAGTTGGTTGAGCAACGCAAGATTCATCTCTTGCTCGGTATCACCCTCAGCAACGAGGCAGCGGCCCTACGTGACTACATTCACCAGAACCAGCTGCCGACCATCGTCACCAATGCAGCGCTGCAGGCGCTCACCCGCGATCCAAAGATGCGCAGCCCCTTCATCTTCCGCGTCTCGTATGCCAACGGCCAGTACGATTCGCCCGTCGCTGACTACGCATACCAGAAGCTTGGCTACAAGCGGATGCTCGGCTTTGCCGCCGACTACGCGGCAGGGAAGGAGGAACTCGCGGCCTTCAAGGCGCGCTTCACCAAGGCTGGTGGCACCTGGGTCGACGAGTTCTACTCTCCGATGGGTACGCAAGACTTCGGTCCGTTCCTGCAACGGATCCAGCAGCAGGCGGGGAACATTGACGCCGTTTTCCAGTTCCACGGCCTCAGCTCTGATGCGATCCGCCTTGTTGTCCAGTATGAAGAGTTCGGGCTGAAGGATCAGATTCCGCTCATCGCTTCCGGAGCTACCACAGACGACTCGATTCTGGGAGAAATGGGCGACGCGGCTGTTGGGCTCGTCAGCGGAACAGTCTACACGGCATCTATCGATCTACCAGAAAACAAGGCATTCGTCGAGACTTTCCAGAAGGAGTACAACCGAAAGCCCGGCCAGGTCGATTACCTCGGGTATCTTGGTGGACTTGTGGCGCGCCAGGCGATCGAGGCCGTGAAGGGCAACGTCGAAGACAAGCAGGGGTTTGTCCAAGCGATCAAGTCGGTGCACGTTGAGGCCCCGGCTGGAGAGTTCCGCTTCTATCCCGAATCGCAAGGGCCTGTGCACACGGTCTACATTTGCCGCGTCGCAAAGGCCTCCGACGGCAGCTATTACAACGAAATCTTGGAGAAGATCCCGAACGTGGACGATATGACGTTTATGTGATCCCCATCGTATCGAAGCATAGTCGGGGTGGTGAGCCCATGGGCTCACCACCCTGTTTGCTCATTGCCTGGCAATGGCTCGCTTTCCCAACATGCACTCTTGCCCGCGAAGCCCTTTGCGCACCCTGTTGATCGAGCAGTTCTCCCTCGCAACGTGCCTCCGTCGGATCCGGCTCGACTGCGAGCTCTCTGACGTGACCCATCGTGTCATGGCTGATCCGTCCCGTCTCCTCGGAGGAACGGTCCCTCACGAGCGATGACTTCCCGGGCGGGGCTGGAGTTCGTGTCAGCACAGACATACTGGCAGGCTAGCGACCGATGCGGTGGAACGCTTGCTCGATGAGACGAGCCATCCGCCGTCGTCGCTCACTGAGGAACTCCTCATAGGGATACTCGTACCAATGCTCCGGAAGCGCGTTCAACTCCAGCATCTTATGAAGTTGCTCTTTCGAAAATAGCCTCTCGAGCTTGGGTGCGTACTCGTCCGGCGGTGAGTCATTGATTGCCAGGTTGTCCCGCCACTCGATCCAGGCGCGGTTGGCCAGCTGATTCGCCTGCTGTGGTGTGAAGCCGAGTTCGTAGAGAAAGGCCCGAGGAAAGAGGTGGTGGTCGTGCACAGGCTTGATTGGTGGTGCATGCGTTGGATCCAGAACGTGCCGGATCGGGATCGTCGAGTAGAGTACTGGCGCATCCAAGACCACCTGTGCAGCACGGAAGACTTTGAGAAGGGTCGAGCTTGCGGTCGCTGTCAAGTCGGCGGGTAGCGTGACGCTCCAATAGTCAGGTGTAAGGACCGTCGTCATGATGGTCTGAAGCCGCTCACAGAAAGCGCGGCCGCTGTGGATGCCGTCGAGTTGACGCAAGTCCTCTTCACTCTGCGTCTCGGCTGACCCAGCATACCGTCCGGTCAGCAGCGCCATAAAGAGCCAGCGTGCTAAAAGCGGGCGTGCTTCACTGTCAGGCAGGCCGAGTTCGAAACGGGCGATCAGCCACAACGCATAGGTAACAGCGAGGGCAGTTTTGGAGCCAATCATGGTGTCGCGCAGAAAGCCGGCCAGCCGCGGAACGTGCAGGAAGTCATGCCAGTGTTCGAGGGCGAGCACCTTGCTTTGCGCTTCGGCCAGCCGTTGAAACTGCCTTTCGCGTTGCTCCTCTGTAAAGATCCCGGTTTCGAGGTCTTTGCCTCGCAGAAGTGCATAGACGGTGCGTAGGCGGCTTCGTCGGAAGGCGAGCGCCACTGTTGTGCGGAGCAGTTGCTCTGGCGTCGGTTGCCACACACGGTTAAATGGGGATGGTTCTTTCCCCTGGGGTGGTTGCTTTACTTGTTCACAGAAGCGTTCCAGCTGTGCCCGACCACTGTCCCAATACACCGACATCAAGGTGAGGACAAAGTCGGACTGCTTGAGAGACTTCCCCTGGCTGTTGACACGGACGAAGATCTCAGCAACACGTTCCTCGTCGACGTCGTGCGAGACCTCCAGGACCGTGAACGGGTAGTTCTCCAGTGCGTGCAGCTGTTGGAAAGCCTTCTCGATTTGTCGCTCTTGACTCGGACTCAGACCACCGAGCTGATGACGCCGCATGAGGTACCTGCCGATGAGCGCATAGAGTGATGTCTCGGGTCTCCACAGGACGCTGATGTCCGCAATCCATCGTGGATCCTTGGCCAGGAACGCGTTGGAGACCTCGAACCGCTCCTCTAGCGGGTCAAAGGCGATCTTGATTCGGCGCTGCACGAACGACTTGTCGCGCACTGGTACGCCAAAGTAGACCGCATAGAGTCCGGTAAGGCGCTGCTGCCCGTCGATGACCAAGAGGTGCGGCGTGCTCTGCCCGTTCGCTCCGATCTGACGGACGTGTATTCCGTCCTGCTGACCAAACTCCCAGAACAATAGGGTGCCAATCGGAAACCCGCGGTACATCGAGTCTAGGAGATCGCGCACTTTCGTGTCCGGCCAGACAAATGGCCGCTGGAGGTCTGGTAGCGCCAGATGCCCGCTCTGGATGTCTAGCAAAAGCTTCTTGAGCGGGTATTCTGTCTTCTTGTAAAGCAGTGCGGTCATGCTCTGGCTCCCCTCGATCGGCAGGACGATCCTAACAAAGATCTCGGATGGAGACCAGCTGCACAAGACCTTTCGGTGCTGGTTGCTGTTCATATGGCCCGGCCGTGGTCAGGGCAGTACACCGATTCTCACAGCCGATCAGCATCCACAAAGCGAGCGTGCGAGCTATGCCCGGTGAACGCTTCGCTTCCGACCGCTCTGCTGACCAGCGTGATGAGAGGCGATAGTATGGACAATGACGGGATCGTTGAGGCTGGCGAGAACCGCCGGACTACTAAAGCCGCCGTTTCCTGGCATCTGCTGCCACTCGCTGCACTCGCGTTGTCGCTCCCTGGCGGCTTCTGTGTTACCCGGCACAGCCAGCGGCGGGACCCCTTCAAACATTCTGTGGATCACCGTCGTGGACCGCTCGCCGTATGGCACAGTGCAATGTCGCCTGCTGACCGTTTTGCCGCTGCTTGCGCCCGTGACAGCGCCGAGTTATCCTCACTACGGCGATAACGCCCTGATATGGTACCGTAGCGGAACAGATACAGTTGAAAGGGGGCGGAAGCGGCAATGTCAGCGCGACTCTTCGTCCGGCAGTCCTCGGGACTTGTGCGCAGTATCTCGGCACTCGATGCCTTCATCGGTAATCTCTTGATCATCAACCTGGTGATCACAGCGACCCAGATTGTTTTGATGCCCTGGCTCTTCCCAGGTCTCAATCTCCCCCTTTCCGTCCTGCTGACTGCACCGCTTGTCTTGCTCCCGGGGGCGGTTTACCTGTTGTACGGGCTCGCCATGCCACGTTCCGGTGGTGATTACGTCTACATTAGCCGGACACTCCATCCAGCGCTCGGCTTTGCGGCCAACTGTTCCGTTGTCCTCTGGAACATGTCCTGGATGGGAGCCTACGCGAACTGGGTCACGACCCAGGGTATCGCCGCGAGCCTCTCGATCACCGGTACTCTTTTCGGAAGCTCCGGTCTCACCGAGCTTGCCGACCGGCTGGCAACACCGTGGGTGACTCTCCTCATCGGCACGCTTGTCAATGTCATCCTGGCCCTCGTCCTGATCAGCGGGCTCCGTCGTGCCCTCCTTGTCCAGCGCACCCTTTTCGTGCTCGCCTTCGCTTCGCTCGCACTTGGTGTCTTGGTGGTCGCTCTTTCCTCCCATGCCGATTTCCTCGCCCGGGCTGAGCGGTTCTTCGACCCAGCGGCGCTGGAGCAAGCTGCTCGCCAGAGTGGGTTGGAGTTCCCCGCGTCTTGGAATGACCCGCTCCAGACGCTTTATGCTACCGGGCTCAACGCACTCGCGCTCCTCTTTATGTGGTTCGTCCAGTATGCCGGTGGCGAGATCCAGAATGTGCGGCGGACACTGCCCCGCGCTGTGCTCGGTTCCCTCGCGGCTGGAACAGCGATGATTACGCTCATGGCCTGGGCTGCAGCAAAGACGTTCGGTCCTGATTTCCTTGCCGTCTTCAACCACGTCTTCTCCAATGCGCCTGATTCCTATCCGTTCCCTGTTGCGCCCAGTTGGCAGCTCTTGCAGAGTCTCTTGACCGAAAATCCGCTCCTCGTCTGGCTCATGGCAGTTGCCTTCATCGCCTGGCCGATGGCCGCCATTATCATGAACCACCTGGCCAACAGCCGCTGTATGTTCGCTTGGGCCTTCGATCGCCTGCTTCCCGAGCAGCTCGCGGAAGTGAACGAGCGGACAGGGAGCCCGGTAGTCGCCATCCTGTTAAGCGCAATTGGTACTGAACTCTTCCTCCTGGTTTTCACCTTTTGGGGTGACACGGCTACCTTCTTCGGCGGGAGCACACTCGGTTATCTGCTCGCATTCGGCACCACGGCGTTGGCAGGTCTTCTCTGGCCGTTCTTACGGCCGGAATCGTTCCGGCGCTCCCCAGCTGCTGTCCGTCTGTTTGGTGTGCCGCTGATCCAGCTCGCCGGGGCGGGAACACTCCTCTACTTCGCGTTCCTCTTCTGGGCTTTCCTCACCAACCCGGCTTTCGGGTTGGCACGGCTCGGTATCATCGGTTTCGCACTTTACTGGCTCATCGGGCTGGTCATCTTCCTCGTCAGTTGGCAGATTCGGCGTCGTCAAGGGATCGACCTCTCACTTGTCTACCGTGAAGTCCCAGCAGAGTGAGGTCTCTGATGCGCTGGTTCCGTCGAACGACGAGTCACCAGACGCGCTTCCGTCTCCTCTTCGCGACCGATCTGCACGGTGCCAACCTCGTCTTCCGAAAACTAGTCAATGCCGCACTGGTCTATGAGGCGAACGCCGTCCTTATTGGCGGTGACCTCACCGGAAAGGTGCTGGTCCCACTCATTCGCCAGGCGCGTGGTGGCTGGCTCGTTTCAGTGGATGAGGAGACGAGGCTGCTCGCCAGTGATAGCGAGGCGGAGGCCTACACGACTGAGCTCACCGATCGGGGTGCCTATGTCCTACGCTGTGATCCGGAAACGTTCGAAGCGCTGGAGCGCGACCCTAGCCGTCGGCATGAGGCCTTCCTCACCCTCATGCGTGAGCGTCTCCTCCACTGGGTCTCGCTGGCCCGGGAACGTCTGGCACCGCGTGGTATCCGCTTCCTTTGGAACTGTGGAAACGACGACCCGCTCGAACTCGATCCACTACTTGCTGAGCTTCCAGGGGCGGAGTTCCTTGAAGGACGTGCGATTCCCCTCTTCGGACGTGTCTGGCTCGCCAGCGTGGGGGCCGCCAATCTCACACCTTGGAACTGCCCACGCGATATGCCCGAGGAGGAGCTCGCACGCCGCATCGACGCTGTCGCAACACAGATCCCCAGAGAAGATCTTCCGTTTGCGATCTTCAACGTCCACTGCCCACCATACGGGAGTGGCCTCGATCTCGCCCCGCGCCTCGACTAAACGCTCAAGCCGGTGGTCGTCGGCGGTGTCGTCGAGACGGTGCCGGTCGGGAGCACTGCTGTCCGAGCGGCGATCGAGCGCTACCAGCCCCAACTCGGCCTGCACGGCCACATCCACGAGTCGCGTGGCGCTCAGCGGCTCGGACGTACCCTCTGCCTCAACCCCGGCAGCGAGTACCAGGACGGGGTTCTGCGCGCTGCCGTCATCGACTTCGTAGGCGATACCGTGCAAAACTACCTGCTGGTGAGCGCCTAAGTTTGCTGGAGGAACGAGTTGTGCTGACACGCTACCGCGTCGCCGCGATCCAGTTCGAGCCGGTCTTCGCTGCCAAGGAACGCAACGTCGAACGTCTGCTCACACTCTGTGCGGAAGCAGCGCAGAGCGGCGCGCGCCTTATCGTAACGCCCGAGATGGCGACGACTGGCTACTGCTGGTATGACCGGGCGGAAATTGCTCCCTTCGTCGAGCCGATCCCCGGGCCGACGACCGATCGCTTTGCGATGCTCGCGCGCGAGCACAACTGTTTTATCGTGTTGGGCCTACCCGAGGTTGATCCCCGGACAGGAATCTTTTACAACAGCGCCGCGTTTCTCGGGCCTTCTGGGGTTATCGGCGTCTACCGTAAGACACATAGTTTCATCAGTGAGCCCAAGTGGGCGAAGGACGGTGATCGCGGCTTCCCGGTCTGGGAGACGGAGCTTGGGCGCATCGGCATCCTCATCTGTATGGACGCTGATTACTTCGAGCCTGCACGTATCCTCGCGCTTCAGGGTGCCGATATTCTCTGCTTCCCGACCAATTGGCTGCTCGAAAAGGGCCCTGGGGCAGCGTGGATGGCACGAGCTTTCGAGAACGGCTGCTACCTTATCGCGGCTGATCGGTATGGCTGCGAGCGCGGCGTGCAGTTCTCCGGTGGCTCGGCCATTATCGATCCGGACGGCCGGATCCAGTCGCGGCTCGATACCGAAGACGGCATCGTTTACGGAGAGGTTGATCTCGAGCGTGCCCGGGAGAAACGGTTCCCCGGAGCGACGACGCCAGACAAGCTACTGGCACGCCGCCCAGATCTCTACGATACGCTGACTCTCAATGCGTACCTCTGGAACCCGCTCGAGTTCCATGGGCTCTATGGCCACCGCCCACTCCCGCCCGGTCGACGAAGTCGCGTCGCGGTTGTTCAGTTGCAGCCGCGCTCTGGGACGTTCGCGGGAAACCTTGCAGCCATCGAGCAAGCGCTGCAGACCCTGCCGCGCGAGACGCGTCTCGTCGTCTTCCCAGAATATGCGCTGACCGGTATACCCCACGATGCGGACGAGGCCATGCGCCTTGCGCTCCCGGCGCTAGAAGTGGTCACCGCGCTACACCGCCTCGCACGTCGGTTCCGCACCATGCTGGTGGTCGGTTTCCTCGAGCGCCTCCCCGAGGGCTTTGCCTCGAGTGCTGTCCTGGTCGGGCCGGATGGGCTTCGCGCTCACTATAGGAAGACGCATGTGGTCGGCTGGGAGCGTGCATTCCTGACGCCGGGGAATGCGCGGCCACCAGTTGTCGATCTCCCGCTTGGCCGCGTCGGACTGATCCTCGGAAGCGACCTTTGTTTCCCCGAAATAATCCGGGTGCTTGCCCTGGACGGCTGTGATCTCATTGTTGCTCCTGCCGGACCGCTCCTTCCGCCTGTCCAAGGCATGGGACCGACTGCGGTTCCACTGCACGCACCAGCCGTCACTGGAGACGATCCAACGCATTTCCACCTGGCACGTGTTCGCGCGTTTGAAAATGCCACCTATATCGCCTATGCGGCACTCCCACAGCCGGAGGGTACTGGCTGGAGTGGACTGTTCGGACCAGAGCCCCAGACACGAACTCTGGAGCAACTCGTTGAGCCGACCGCGACGGGCGTGACTGTGGGAACAGTGGATACCACAAGCCGCTCCGCTCGTTTCCCTACTAACCCGGTTCGCGCGAAGGAGCTCCTGCGGATGCGGCAACCGCATCTCTACGACTGCCTGCAACTCGCGTACAGCACCGACAGCGCTTCCTCCAGTCTTACCGGAGCGTCACCGGTCCACGCTGCTGATCACGCAGGATCACGCTGACCCACAGCCGCAGCCGCTGAGCGATGGCGTCCCGCACGTTCCGAAATGCTTCCAGTCGTTCTGCCTCGCTTCCCTCCACCGTACTCGGATCAGGGAAGGACCAGTGAATCTGCTCACCACCCGGAAAGACGGGGCAACGTTCTCGTGTCTGGTCACAGACGGTAATCACATAGTCAAAGGTCTGCCCCAGGAACTCCTCAACCGATTTTGCGCGGAGACCACTCGTTTGAATGCCGAGTTCCTCAAGCACCCGGATCGTCAGCGGGTGAACCGCGGTTGGCTCTGTCCCGGCAGAGTACACCTCAACCGCCTCGCCCGCCATCCAGCGCAACAGCGCTTCGGCCATTTGGGAACGTGCCGCATTATGCGTGCAGACGATGAGCACACGGATCGGTTGTCGCTGCGCATCCTCGCCCACGTGATCCCCCCGAAAGTCGCAAATCCTCAGCAACATCAAAGTCTGCTCGACCAGTCGCAGGACAATATTGCAGAATCATGAAAACCCGCTCGTTTTGATTTGCTGTGATGCTATGCTCGGTCCGGTGTTGCTGGGCTCATCAGATGACGGCGAGAGATATGCAAAAGTCAGCACACGCCGATAAGGCGCTTACCGACTGGCTCAACACAGCCGTTCAACGATTGGTAGAAACGCTCCGTCCCGAACGCATTCTTCTCTTCGGCTCGTTCGCGCGTTGTACTGCGGGACGCCACTCGGATCTAGACCTCATTATTATTTGGGATACTGACCTTGGTCCATTCGAGCGCATTGGCCGTGCACTGGAGCTCTTGGCGGATGCTCCTCGCCCGGTCGATGTTCTCGTCTATACTCCTCGCGAGTTTCAGGAGCGTTGCGATCTCCCGTTCTTGCGAGGGATATTGCGAGAGGCAAAAGTGCTCTATGAGCGTCGAGAAGCGCCGAGCTGAAGCTGGGCGTTGGCTCCGGCAAGCTGAAGACGATCTTGAAGCAGCTCGCGCGCTCCGAGATGCGCGCAAGTACGCCCAAGCCTGCTTTTTCGCACAGCAAGCAGCTGAGAAAGCGCTCAAAGCGCTCTGGTACGCGGCGGATCTTGACCCCTGGGGGCACTCGGTTACCCGACTGATCGATGAACTCCCGCCGGAGCTCCGGAGTTCCTTGGAATCGCTTCGCCAAGCAGCACTCGCACTCGACAAGCTATACATCCCAACGCGCTATCCTGATGCACTCGGAGTGCTGACTCCGGCCGAGGCCTATACCCTGGCTGAGGCGGAGCGTGCCATCGCTGACGCTCAGTCTATCCTTGCCGCTGTGCACGCTGCACTGGCCTGAAGAGCTTGCTTCCGACACACCAATTCTCACAGTCCACCACAGAATGGCGCAGGGACTGGTCAGCGTAACACAGTGCTTGCTGACCGGCTGAATTTGCCCCTTGACAAGGAAGAAGGTCGGAGCATGAAGCCCCTGTCTCACTGCCGTGTGTCATGCGATCATGTGCCTGGAGGAGGGGTAGTGGGACGCTACCAGCGTGACCGCGGCTATGCCTGGGTGATTGTCGGCACGCTCGCGCTGACGGAGACGGTTTCTTGGGGCGTGCTCTACTACGGATTTCCTGTCTTCCTTGTGCCTATGGAGCGCGAACTCGGGGAGTCGCGTGCCAGTCTTACCGGTGCATTCTCTCTCGCCCTGCTCCTCTCTGGGCTGGCCGCACCGCTGGTTGGGCGCATACTCGACTGTGCTGGCCCGCGTTGGCCGATGACGCTCGGCTCGCTTCTTGCCACACTGCTCGTTCTTGCGTGGTCGCGTATTCAGGCACTACCCGCGTTCTATGCGCTCTGGGCCGGTCTTGGACTTGCCATGGCACTCGTCCTCTACGAGCCGGCCTTTGCCACGCTCGCGAAGTGGTTCGAGCGCCGCCGGCGGTTGGCAATCACGGTTCTCACGCTTGTCGGTGGGCTTGCCTCTGTCATCTTTACTCCGTTCAACACCTGGCTCGTCAGCCTCCTCGGCTGGCGTGATGCGTTGGTCGCCCTCGCTGGACTGTTGTTCGTTGCCACGGCTCTGCCGCATGCGCTGCTGCTCCGTGCGCCACCTGATCACCGTCCTGTCGGCCGGGAAGCGCCGGCTTCCAGTGCTCGAGCCGCGCTCCGCACCCCCACATTCTGGGCACTGAGCACGGCGTTGACACTCGCCGCGCTCGTCACGGTGGCCGTGAATGTCCATCTCCTGCCGTATCTCCAGGGTCGCGGCTTCGCGCCTGCCTTTGCTGCGACTGCAACCGGCCTGGTCGGCCTGATGCAAATTCCGGGCCGTTTACTCGTCGCACCGCTCGGTCGCTGGCTGTCCAACCGGACGTTGACGACCGCGGTCTTCCTCGTCCAAGGTGGTGCCTTGCTTCTCTTGCTCCTTCCTAATGGCAGGGAGGCTGCCGTCCTCGGGTTTGTCGTGGCATTTGGGATGGCCAACGGGATGATTACGATCTTGCGAGCCGCGCGCCCCGCCGAACTGTTTGGTAGTGCTGCCTATGGGGCCATCGCTGGCACCATGACGCTCCCCATTACGTTGGCGCGTGCAGCGGCGCCCCTCGGTGTCGGCACACTCTATACGGTTCTTGGGCACTATGAACCGGTCTGGTGGGGCCTTGTCCTCATTGGATGTATCTCGGCACTGGCGGCCGCGGTGGCCGAGTCCACTGCCCGGGGCACGCTCTCGCCCGCACTGCAGTCACCCGAGCCGGAGTAGCGCTTCTCGCTGGAAGAGGCGGCGACCAGCGCGCAAAATTCCAAACGCCGCCGCCCAGACGACCACACAGCCAAGCAGTGCGAGGCGCCAGTCGATCAGGAAGAGCCCGCTTGCCTGTGCCACCATGACGCCGATGAGCGGCATTGCCAGTAACCCACTCAGCTGCATGACTTCCTGAAACCCGCGCACCCGTGCCGAGATGAGCACAACGGCTCCTAGCCCGAGGAACGCGACCCCTGGTACCCCGAGGAGTGCGAGGATGAGCAACGGTACGCTCGGGAGGAGTGGGGGCCCGACACCGGTTACAGCAATGGCTACCAGCACTTCGACAAACGTACCCAGCCAACCGATCGCGATGGCCGGAAGCGCAGCAGCCAGGACTTTGCCGAAGAACAACTCTTCGTCGCGGATCGGCGTTGCCAGTAATGCCTCGAGTGTCCGCCGTTCCCGCTCGCCAGCAAGACTGTCCGCGGCGATCGCAGTCGCGACAGCAAGAGGGACAATGAGCATTAAAGGTGCGAACTGGTAGCTGAGAAGCACGACCGCGATCTGCTGTCCCGGCTCAAGTCGCTCGAGCTGTGCTCGGTCGGAAGGAGGGAGGGCACGAATCAGCGGTTCGAGTTCGCTGTCTGGTGCCTCGCCAAGGAACCGCCCCATCAGCGCGAAACCGACCGGCATCGCGACGAAGAAGATCAGAGGTAGGACAACAAGTGGCACGAGCACTGGCCGGCTTCGCCGCACCGCTGTGAGGTCTTTGCGCACGATCGCCCGAACACGCTGCCAGTGCACGCCTCACCTCCGTTCTGTTCGTTGGTGCAATGCCAAGTAGACGTCCTCCAGCGATGGCGTGCGGAGCATCACACCGTACACCGGAACGCCAGCTCCAACGAGCGCGGCAACAACATCGGGAACCTGCCGCCTCGTCATCCGCTCGACGATGATCCGCCCTGGTTCCGGCTCCGCCCATGCTGCCAGGTTGCGGCGCGTGAGGACATCGATCGCGATATCCATGAGTTCTGGCTCTACTTCAACAGCCAGCTGTGCTGGAACGCCGAGTGCAGCAGCAAGTTCTTGTGGATGTCCCTCCACCAGCACGCGTCCGCGTTCAAGAATCACGACGCGGTCACAGAGCCGTTCCGCCTCATCCAAGTTGTGCGTTGCCAGGAGAATCGTCCGCCCCTCGCGTCGCCGCTCGGCGATTAACTCCCTGACGTGGTGTGCTGCCACTGGATCGAGCGTCGCAGTTGGCTCGTCCAGGAGCAAGAGCTCCGGGTCGTGCAGAAGACAGCGCGCCAACGCAAGACGCTGGCGCATCCCAGCGCTGTAGGTCGCCACCCGGCGGTCGGCCACCTCGGCCAGCCCAAACTGCTCCAACAGTGCTGCGATGCGCTGGGCCTGGACTGCCCGCGGAACGTCGTAGAGATCGGCGAAGACCTGTAAAAGTTCCCGTGCCGTCAAGCGCTCGTCGAGTCCGGGAGACTCACCAACGACACCTGTCCGTTGACGGATCCGCTCGCCATCGACCATTGGTTCAAACCCAAAGACGCGCACCGTTCCACCGTGGGGCGCGAGCAGACCGAGTACGAGACGGATCGTGGTTGTCTTTCCTGCTCCGTTATGACCGAGCAGACCAACAATCTCGCCGGCAGCGACCTGGAAACTGATCCCGGCAAGCGCCACGGTCTGACCGAACCGCCGCTCCAACCGGTCGACCACGATGACAGGTGTGTCGGTTGCCACTGGATCGATACCCCCAAACTGCAGAGAGCCACATCGTCTCTTCTCATCGACTTGCTCGAGATATCCCTCGATGAGTGAGCCACGTCCAGAAGTCTGCGGACAAGGTTCAGCTGACCATCTTTGCGGCAGTTGGGAGCTTTGCGTCATCCGTGGCCACAGGATCACGGACGTGCGAAGTCACTTTCCCTCACTCCCTCCCATGCAGGTTCCTCTTCGTCGGGGAACGGGTCAAAGCGCGAGGCAGTGAGCAGCACTGGGCCAATCGCAGTCGGGAGGATTTCGCAGCGATCCCAACGATGAGCTACAGGGTGCAGAACAGGCTTCTTCCCGCACCACAAAACGCTGTGCATCTTGGGACCAGCAGTTGCTCTTGCCTGTTCCAGCGCGGAACGAGCCGCTTCGACTCGGTTATCTGCCTTGAAACAGGCAAGGACAACGCTGAAAAGTGTTGAGCGGTGCAAGAGCATTGGAGATGATGCCGAACGATGTGACGTATCAGCAGTGCTCCATCAGAGCAGGCGGTTGTGCATCAAGGGTTGCCAATGCGGCCTGTTGTTTGGCCTGGCGTTCGGTTAGCTGGCAGCGGATACGGCTCGTTCTCTTGTGTGGCAACTGAACAGTGCCGCGCTGCCCTCTCGCGCAGCACTGCCGAATCGCCGTTCTTTGCCGAAAACCAACTTCCCGGCGTCGCTCCAATTGGATGGTGCCAATTGGCTGTTGTCCGGGATACTCGTTCCGCGCACGCTTGCCGTATTGGAGAGAGGAGGATGGTCATGCAGATTGGACGACCCGGGCAGTCACAGCGGTTCGCGTTCACTCCCCTGACCATCGCCCTAAGCGGCGTGATGATCGCCGTTGTCTTCGTAGCCACCCGCTTCATCCAGGTGCCGATCCCAAGTGGCTATATTCACCTCGGCGATATTGCCATCTATACGGGTGCTTTCCTGTTCGGCCCCATCGTCGGGGGCATCAGCGGAGCGCTTGGCCCGATGCTGGCTGACCTCACCAGTGGGTATGGTCAGTACGCTCCGGCGACGCTTGTGCTCCATGGGCTCCAGGGCCTCCTCGCCGGTTGGATCGGCTGGCGCGCCGGGATCTGGCGCATGATCCTCGCTGTGACCATTGGCGGTCTTCTCATTGTCGTCGGGTATTTCTTGTACGAAGTCGCCGTGCTGCGCATCGGTCTCGCCACCGCGACGGCCAACGTGCCCTTCAATATTTGGCAGGTCGTCTCGGGTGCGGTCGGTGGTGTCGCGTTGACGATCCTCTTTCGGGAGACCTACGCCGCGCTCCTCGCCCGTCTGCAGCCGCAACGGTTCCGCCGCGAGGCCTGAGTACCCGCCGGCGGACCGACCTTCTGCGCCGAACCGGTGGGCGCGAGCTCGTTGCTCATATATTGGTGTGGATGACCTTCCAATGAATCCTGAAATCCAGCCGGTAGAAGCCTCGACCTCGGATGTCAGGCCGAGCATGGCGACACGCGTCGTCGTTCGGGCTGAGGGGTTCACCTACCGCTATCCTGCTCTTGTCCCTGGTGAACAACCACAGACGGCGCTTGACGATCTTACCTTCGCCATTCCCGCGCGACAAGTCGTTGGCCTGGTCGGTGCCAGTGGGAGTGGTCTGACCACGCTCTGCCTCGCCCTTGCTGGCTTGGTTCCCCATGAGACTGGTGGAACCGTGCGCGGATGGCTCGTTGTTGCTGGTCAGGAAACGACCAGTGTTCCACCGGCTGAACTTGCTCGCTCGGTCGGCATCGTCTTCGAGGATCCGGAGGCTAATCTTATTGGGCTGAGCGTAGCGGACGAAGTTGCTTTTGCGCTCGAACTCCGCGGGCTCCCACCGGGGGAAGTCGCGCAGCGGGTCGCTTGGGCGCTCGAGACAGTGGGTCTAGCGCACGAATCTGATCGGCCGTCCGGGCACCTTTCCGGCGGGCAGAAGCAGCGTCTCGCCCTGGCTGTTGCGCTCGCAGCCCAGCCCGAACTGCTCGTGCTCGACCAACCAACCACCCAGCTGGATCCACGCGGAAAGCGCGAACTTCTCCAAGCGCTCGCTGCGCTGGCAGCTGATCCCGTTCGCTCGCTTACAATCGTTCTCGCTGAGCGTGACAGCGATCTCCTGCTCCCGCTCGTTGAGCGCGTGCTCGGCCTCGCCAATGGTCGGATTGTCCTTGATGCTCCACCCGCGGAAGCCTTCACCGATCTCGAACGTCTCCACGCACTCGGTACCGCTGAGCCCCAGCTGGCGGCACTGACCCGTCAGCTTCGGGCGCGTGGCCTGTCGACTGCGCCGCGCCTCTTCCGCCATGTCAGCGAGGCCGCGGCGTACTTGCGCACGGCGTTTGAGCGAGAGAGACAGGACTCAGGTAAACCGAGTCCTGTCGACCTGTCACAGAGTTCATCTGACCAGCTGCGCGGTGCTGCCGTCCAAATGACCGGCCCTGATCTCGCTCCTGAGCCGGTCCTTCGGATCGAACGCCTCTCTTTCCACTATCCGAACGGGCCGCTGGTCTTACGTGATGTAGAGCTCACCCTTGCCCCCGGCGAGGTAGTCGCCATCGTCGGTCCGAACGGCTCAGGGAAGACCACGCTTGCCCGGCAGGTGATCGGGGCTCTCCATCCCACTGCTGGTCGCGTCCTCGTTACTGGCCAGGACACACGGACGAAGACGATCGGCCAGCTCGCTGCTTTCGTCGGTTACGTCGCGCAGAATCCGGACCACCAACTCATTCACGCGACCCCCTTGGCTGAAGTCTCTTTCGGGCTACGGCAACTTGGACTCCCGACCGAGGAGGTCGAGCAGCGAGCCCGGGAAACGCTCGCGCGCTTTGGCCTCCTGCCCTTTGCCGAGCGACATCTCCCTCTCCTGAGTCGCGGGCAACGCCAGTTGGTTGCGCTCGCGGCAGCGGTGGCGCGCGAGCCAGCGCTTCTCGTCCTCGACGAACCGACCAGTGCTCTCGATCAAGCCGGCCGTGAGCTTCTCGTGCACCTCCTCGCCGAGCGTGCGGCCGCTGGTGCGAGCACCCTGCTCATCAGCCACGATCTCCGGTTGGTTGCACGGTGTGCGCACCGCGTTGTCCTGCTCAGCGAGGGGATCGTGCGGGCCGAAGGACCGCCACGTGTTGTTCTCGGTGATGCTGAGCTTTTGGAGGCGAGTGGACTCGTCCCACTTCCTGTCACCGAGCTGAGTTGTGCGTTGGGACTACCGCCAGCGCTCGAGCCTGAGGAACTCATCGCAGCGCTTCTCACGCCATCCGCTGCTATCGCACCTGAGCCAGCCCAAACTGCTCGCTCGCTGACAGCGCCATCCGTGCACTCCGAACCGACCTTGCCGCGACGCCAACGCGCGGTGCCTGCTTTGGCACGCCTCGATCCCCGGGTCAAGCTCGCGCTAGTCCTCGTCGCTGCGCTACCGCTGCTGCTCTGGCAGAATCCGTTCGTCCTCGTGGTCGTAGTCGCCTTGTTGCACGTTCTCCTCTGGCGTGGTGGCGGTTTCGACCGCGCGCGACTCACAGCGGTTTGGCGAGCGCTCGCGCCGCTTCTCTTGCTCGTGCTTGTGCTCCGTCCCCTCTTCGATCGTGCTGGTGAACCAGTCCTTGTCTCTTACGGCCCGTTTGTGCTTACCCTGCCAAGCATCCTCGGCGCGGTGGGTGCGGCGCTCCGCCTGGTCGCACTGGCGCTGCTCGCACTAGCCTGGGTCGCAACGACAAGTGAGCGAGCGTTGGTGCAAGGTCTTGTCCGGCTGGGGCTTCCGGCGAGCGTGGGACTTGCGCTCACCATTGGCCTCCGTTTCATTCCCATCTTTGCTCAGACGTTCTCCACAGCATCCGAAGCGCTGCAGACTCGCGGCTGGGTCATCCCGGAACGGGGGATGGCACGTCTGCGCGCCTTGCTTCCCGTTCTTTCCGCTGCCCTCGCCGCAACGTTTCGCCAGGCGCAACAGCTCAGCTGGGTTCTGACCGTTCGTGGTGTGGGCGTGCGCGGACACCGCCCGCGTTTTGGGGAGCTCCGCCTCGGCCAACTCGACTGGATCGTGCTCGTTGCTGGCCTCGCTGCAGAGTTCCTGCTCCTTGCGGCCACGCTCGCCGGCTTTGGTCGTTCTCCTCTGTGGCCGGTGGGCTGAGGCGGGGCATTGTCAGTCTCTACCGCAATTCGCGCAGGACAGCGCGCACGTTCTGCGCGCGCTGCGACAGCCCCGTGGTCAAGGTGAGAACCACAAAGGAAGGCATATCGCGAGCGCACGGTCACCAGCTGCTCTGCTCGGGATCGGCGGCTTTCGCCTAGGACACTCTCTGGTGCATCGTCGTCGTGCCCACTGCCAGGAAGCGTGGACACGCGCTCTTCCCCGGCGCATCTTCGCGCTACCGTGCACTCCTTTGGTCGGTTTGTTGAGCGACCAATCGCGTCGCTCAGTAGATGCACTTGATATAGCCGCCGTCCACCTGGAGTGAGGCGCCAGTAATGTAACTTGCGCGTTCTGAGGCGAGGAAGACGACCGCGTTAGCGAACTCTTCCGGATCGCCGTACCGGCCCAGCGGGATCTGCGCAATTGTCCGCTGGCGTATTTCCTCGACTGACACTCCGGCTCGTTCGGCATTGACTTGATCCAGGTAGAGTAGCCGCTCGGTGGCGATCCGTCCGGGGAGCACGTTGTTGACGCGGATGTTATACGGAGCGAGTTCCTCGGCGAGTGTCTTCGCTAGCGCCGCCACTCCTGCGCGGAAGACGTTGGACAAGATGAGGTTGGGAATCGGCACCTTGATTGAGGACGACGTCATCACGATGATGGCGCCGCCTCCGCGTGCTCGCATCGACGGTAGTACGCCCCGGATCAGGCGTACCGCACTCATCAGCGTGAGCTCGAACGCTGCCTGCCAGGGGGTATCGTCCGGAAAGTCCTGGAAAGTGCCAGCCGGCGGGCCTCCGGCGTTCGTCACCAGGATGTCGACACCACCGAAGTGGGAGATCGTTCGCTCGACGAAGTGCGCGATGTCCTCAGCGCGTGTCACGTCTGCCGGAACCGCCAATGCGTCCACTCCGTATTCACGCGCGGCTTTGGCCACCGCTTCGAGCGCTGTCTCGTTCCGACTACAGATCGCGAGGTTCGCCCCCTCTCGCGCGAAGCCGAGCGCCACGGCCTTGCCGAGCCCTTGGCTGGCTGCTGCCACCATCGCGACCTTCCCGCGGAGCCCAAGATCCATCGCGCACCTCCCGACGAACGCATGGCGCCGGACGACCCTGGCCGGCGCCTCCTCGCACCCGCTGCCAGTATGGGCCGAGCGGCGCGCGTTGACAAGCCGGGCTGAGGCGTGTGTCAGGACCAGAGCAGTGCTGAGCTCGTCGCTCTACCCGGTGCGGAATGCCCGACACCGAGCTGACATTCGCTGGAGCCGAGATTCTTCCCCCTTTGCCCCTGCATCCCTCCCCTGCAATGCGTCTGTGTGGAGCCAGGGCTTCGAGGAGAGGCCTCGTATGCCCGAGCAGGAATGACCGAGGATGCCGCACAGGATGGAGTGCGGTCGCCGGGGGTCGGCATCCTCGCAGGCGTGTGCGAGCATCGGGAGCCTTTGTGCCGCAATGATCTCCTGACGACCACAGGGCTGAGAACCTGCCCTGGCCACTACTCAGCAAAGACCATAAACTCGAGTAAGTTCCCAAATGGGTCGCGACAAAAGAAGCGAGGCCGTCCCGGGATTGGTGTCGCGTCGTAGGGGTGATATCCGGCCTCGACAAGCCGAGCGCGGATCGCTGCAAGGTCGTCGACTTCGAAACAGATGTGGCGCCGTGAGCGACCGCGCGTCTCGTCGTCCTCGGCGACGATGTGGAGCTCGCTTGGCCCAACGTCGAACCAGAGCAGGATATTGAGTCCAGCCAAACTCTCCGGAACCGGTTTCTCCCGGAGTCCGAGCACGCCACCGTAGAAGGCGCGTGCTGTCTCCGTCCCGTCGAGCGGCGCTGTGATCGAGACGTGTTGAATCCGCTTCAGCGTGGTCATACCATCACCTCCTGCGTGGCGAACGTCCGATCCTACTCGTGACCGTCATTCTTCCGCTGCGGCTCGATCGCCGCATCCACCAGGCGTGGCAAATACGCTGCCCCCGGGGCTTCTACAAAGCTGTGCTGCGTCAGCCACTGTGCGTGACAATAGTCTGCTCCCTGGCCTCATCTCGCCATATTGGCTTCTCCCGCCGATTTTCCTCCGGGACGGCGCGTAAACCGATCAACGAGCGCTCCCTCGTTGCCGCTGCCAGCACCAAGCCGCAGTTCCAGATCGGTGTCGACCGACCTTCGAGGGGAAACCCGTGGCGCACCTTCCCGACGGGAGGCTGAACAGTTCCTGAAGTCACTGTCCCTGGCTGGTTCCCCTGACCATAGACGGAGGTGAGGGGCAAACGGACGGCCGGATCTCGGTGATCGGTGCTGGCCACCAGCCTTGTACCCCATCGGAAAGAGGGAGTGCGAGGCGGAGTTACGGTCGGGAGTCCAGAATGAGGCTTGGAGTTCCCCTCGGATGTGCGACCAGCCGGCGTTCCCTCGGAAACCGGCGCGTTTGGCAGTCGGTCTTCCATCGTGTAGTCTGCTTCTCCCTGCCTCGCGTGCTCTGCATACCGAGCGCAGCCAGAGTTCCTGGAAGGCGATGGTGCTCGACCTCCGGTCTGTTCCCTCTTGACAGCCACACCACCCGCTCTTACGATAATCGATAATCGCAGATCTGCAATGCCCAGGTTCGTGGTACCGATACAAAGCGAGCCGAAACGGCAGGAGAGGCGATGAGTTGGCCCCAGTTCGTGACCGTCACGCTGAACGGTTTGACGCTCGCGGCGCTGTACTTCATCGTTGCCATCGGCTTTACCCTGATCTTCGGAGTGCTCCGCGTGGTCAACCTTGCCCATGGATCGCTCTACCTGTTCGGTGGCTACTTCGGCTGGAGCGTTGCCGATCGGACGGGGAGCTGGGTGCTGGGCGCCGTTGCTGCCCTATTCGTCACTTCTCTTGCTGGACTGTTGTTGCAACTGGGTTTGCTTCGGCGCATCCATGGTCAGGAACTCCGCGAGGCGCTCGTGACCATCGGCGTCTCGATCGTTGCTGCCGATCTCATGCTGGCGCGTTGGGGCGGCTTCACCTATGACTTTTCGCCACCGGAAGTCATTACTGGTGGCCTCCGTATCCCGCTGCTCGACATCGGCTATCCCCGCTATCGCCTCTTCGTGCTTGCCTTCGCCATTGCGCTCGGACTCATACTCTGGTTTGTCCTCGCGCGCACTCGTCTTGGGATCACTGTGCGCGCTGCCATCGATGACCGCGACATGGTCGCGGCAGTCGGCATCGACGTGCAGCGTCTCTTCGCGCTCATGTTCGCAGTTGGTGCCGGACTCGCGGGGCTCGCCGGGGTGATCGGCGGTTCAGTGCTCTCGATCTCCTCAGGGGAAGATGCTCGGTATCTCTTGGCGTCCCTCATTGTGGTCATTGTCGGCGGGATGGGTAGTCTGCCGGGCACGGCGGTCGCAGCAGTGCTCGTCGCTCTGGTCGAGCAGTACAGCCTCGCCCTCTTTCCCACCTACGCAGCGATCGTGAGCTTTCTGCTGATGGTCGTGGTGCTCGCACTTCGTCCGCAAGGTCTGTTCGGGAGGCCGGCGTGAGGAAGACACGTCTCCTCGCAGCACTGCTTCTCTTCCTTTTGTTGACGTTTCCCCTCTGGGGCAGTGCCTACTTTGTCGGGCGCATCTTCACTCCCGCACTGTTTTTCGGCATTATCGCCCTTAGTCTCTCCTTGCTCGCTGGCTACGGTGGAATGGTCTCCTTGGCGCAGATGACGCTGGCAGGCCTGGCCGGGTATGGTTACGGCTACCTGACGATCACTCTCGGACAGCCGTGGTGGATTGGCATCCTTGCCGGACTCGCAGTTGCGACGCTCGCCGCGTTGGTCTTCGGACTGATTGCGGTGCGCTCAACTGGCATCTACTTCCTGATGATCACTGTCGCACTCGGCATGGTCGTCTACGCCCTTGCCAACCAGAATCGTTCGATCTTCGGCGGTCACACGGGGATCCTTGGTATCCGTGCTCCAGAACTTTTCGGCCATTCCCTGGTAGAGCGCACGATCTTCTACTACCTCTGTCTCGCCATCGGTCTTACGACCTATGGTTTTGTGCGCTATCTCGCTGGCACGCCCTTCGGGTTGGCCCTGCAAGCGCTGCGCGACGATCCGCGGCGCTTGAGTACGCTGGGCTATAACGTCGCGCTCCATCGCGTGGCCGCATTTACCCTTTCCGGCTTCCTGGCCGGAATCGGTGGCTTACTTCTCGTCTGGTACAACGGAGCTATCTCACCAACAACAATCGATCTCACTCGACTCATCAACATTCTTGTCATTGCTGTGATCGGTGGCCTGGCCTACGCCGAGGGAGCATTTCTCGGTGCGCTGGTCTTCGTTCTCGTCACGAATTTTGCGAGTTCCTTTACACAGCGCTTCAACACTGTGATCGGTCTGACCTTTCTCGCGATCGTCCTGTTCTCTCCCGAAGGGCTGAGCGGCATCGCGCTGCGCCTTTGGTCGCTGCTGCGCCGCACGCTCCTGGCGCGTCTTGCGCCATCGCGCCATACCGGTCTCTAGCGAAGGGAGGTGTCTCCTCGTGTCGCGTTTGAAGGCCTGTTCCGGCGATCCGAAGACAAGGAGAGGAGGAGAACGATGAACAGGCAGGAACTTCGGTTGAGCCGTCGGGCACTCCTGCGGCGCGCGGGACTCTTCGGTCTGGCAGCCTCTGCGTCGGCTCTCCTGGGGGCTTGTGCCGGCCAGCAGGCGACGCCAACTCCCGCGCCACCGGCTGCGAGCCCCACGCCTGCTGCGGCGGCCTCACCGACTGCCCCACCAGCGACACCAGCCGCAGCGGCTAGCCCGACGGTCACGGTTGGGCCGGCTGCCGGTGAGATCGTCATCGGCATCCTCGCAACGTTGGAAGGGGCCTTCGCACTGTACGGTGAGGAGGCTGTTCGTGGTGTCGAGCTCGCCGTGGCCGAGTTTGGCGGAGCCATCGCTGGCAAGAAGATCCGTCTTGTCAAAGAGAGCACCGATGCCACACCACAAGTCGCTCGCGAGAAGGCTCGGAAGCTCATCGAGCAGGACAAGGTCGACTGCATCGTCGGACCGCTCTCTGGGGACGAAGGGCTGGCGCTCCGCGACTACGCCAAGACAATCCCCGATAAGACGATCGTCAACGGCACGTCGGCTGCCCAGGACACAACGCTGCGCGATCCGGCTCCAAACTTCTTCCGCTTCTCGACCGATGGTGTCCAGTGGATGGCTGGTTTGGGTACCTACTGCTATCAAGTCAAGGGCTACCGCCGCGTAGCCACGCTCGGTGAGGACTACTCTTACCCCTACAGTCAAGTGGCGGGCTTCCTCCTAGAGTTTTGCCGTCTCGGAGGCGAGTGTGTTGCTCAGTTCTGGGTCCCGATCGGGACGAAGGACTACAGCTCGGTCATTACCTCGATGCCCAGCGATATCGATGCGATCTATGTCATCCTCGGAGGTTCGGATGCGGTCAATTTCCTGAAAGCATACGCCGAGTTCGGCGGCAAGGCGGCACTCATCGGCGGAAGCTCGACCATCGACCAGAATGTCTTGGAGACCAAAGGACCGCTGCGCGAGCGGGTTATTGGCATTCCAGGGGCTGGACCGGTCGCGGCCGACAATCCTGATCCCGCCTGGAAGTCCTGGGTGGAGGCCTACCGGAAGCAGTTCCCACAGGGGCTCAGCACGCCGTCGCTCTTCTGCTGGGGTTACTACGTCAATGCAAAGGGCTTGCTCCTTGGCCTCCAAGCTGTCAACGGTGACCTGAGCGATGGACAGAAAAAGCTCCAAGCTGCGCTCGCCAAGGTCGAGTTTGACGGTCCGACCGGCCACATCAAGCTGGACAAGAATCGCCAGGCTATTGCCAATAACTTTGTGACTGAGGTTGCCGAGGGACCGAACGGGACCCTATACAATAAGCTTGTCAAGGTGGTCGAAGGGGTCAACCAGACACTTGGACTACCCGAGGACAAGTACCTCTCGCTCGGCTCATTCACACGCGACAACCCGACCTGTGAGAAGATCAAGCAGACCTTCGGGTCCTGAACATGGTCGCTGTCGAGGTGCACCGCCCGCAAACTGCGGCTCACGCCCTGGAGCTCCAGGGCGTGAGCCGCCGCTTCGGTGGACTTGTCGCGGTCCGCGATGTCTGGCTCGCCCTCGAGCCGGGCGAACGACGTGCCATCATCGGCCCCAACGGCGCGGGGAAGACGACGCTTTTCAATGTCATCACTGGTGAACTCCGTCCCACGACCGGCACGATCCGCTTCTTCGGTCATGACGTCACACGTCTGCCACCCCACCAACGTATCCGGCTTGGGCTAGCGCGTACCTACCAGACCCCTCTCGTTTTTCCGCGTCTCAGCGTCGCCGATAATCTCTACCTCGCCATCCGAGGCGTTCAACCGTGGCGACTCAGCCTGCGCCGACCGAGGGCCGAGGATCCCGAGCGTGTGGAAGTCGAGCGCCTCGCAGAACGGGTCGGTCTCCGGCATGCCTTGCACGCGCTGGCTGGTGCGCTCTCGCACGGGGAGCAACGGCAACTCGAGCTCGGGATGGCGCTCGCAAGTCGGCCGAAGTTGCTGCTCCTCGACGAGCCCGCTGCCGGTCTCTCCCCCGGCGAGCGAGAGCAGCTCACCACGCTTCTCCTGGCACTGGAGCCCGAGATGACGGTCTTGCTCATCGAGCACGACATGGATGTCGCGTTCCAAGTGGCACAGCGGGTGACGGTACTCCATGAGGGACGCGTCATCGCTGAGGGAACACCCGATGAGATTGCTATGAACTCGACCGTGCAACAGGTCTACCTCGGGGGGACACAATGACGAACGCGCCGCTTCTTGAAGTCCGTGGGCTCCATGCCTATTATGGCCAGAGCCATGTCCTCCAGGGGATCGATCTGGTGCTCGGGCACGAGCCGCTTGCTGTCCTCGGGCGGAACGGTATGGGAAAAACAACGCTCTGCCTCGCACTCACCGGTCTTTTACCGAGCGTCCGCGGGTCTATTCGCTTTGCTGGGCACGAGCTCGTCGGCCAGGCACCGCATCGGATCGCTGCACTTGGGGTGGGGTACGTCCCGCAAGGGCGACGTATCTTCCCCTCCCTGACAGTTGAGGAGCATCTCCGGCTCGTTCCGCGCCGTGCCACTGGCACGGGTGACGTATGGACACCAGAACGCATCTATGCGCTCTTTCCGCGTTTGGCCGAACGAAGACGCCAGCCGGCCGGCACGCTTTCCGGTGGTGAGCAGCAGATGCTGGCCATCGCTCGCGCGCTCCTCACCAACCCGCAACTGTTGATCATGGACGAACCATCGGAGGGGCTCGCTCCGGTCATCGTCGAGCAACTCATTGCCACACTCCGACATCTCGCGGAGGGCGGGCTTGCCATTCTCCTCGTCGAGCAACGACTGGCTGTCGCGACCGCTGTCGCTCAGCGCATCGCCATCATGGTCGGCGGACGGATCGCGCTCGAGACGAGCTCTGACAGACTCCTCGCTGATCCGGCGCTGCAACAGCGGTACCTTGGGGTGAGTGCCCGGCGCGCGGCATAGGGGAAGGGGGCGAGGATGCCGACTGTCGTGCTGATCGGCACGCTCGATACCAAGGGTACGGAGTATGCATTTCTGCGACAGCGCCTCCGCGAGCACGGTTGTGAGGTTGTTCTTGTAGACGCCGGTGTGCTTGGTGAACCCCAGACCGTCCCAGACGTCACCCGTGAAGCCGTCGCGCGGGCTGCCGGTGTCGAGCTCGCAGAACTCGTCGCCCGCGCTGACCGCGGGTATGCCATCGCCACCATGGCACGGGGAGCAACCGCAGTCGTGCAGGAACTCTTCCAGGCAGGACGCTTGCACGCGATCCTTGCGCTCGGCGGATCTGGGGGATCAGCAATTGCCACTGCAGCCATGCGCGCGCTCCCGATCGGCGTCCCCAAGTTGATGGTCTCGACCCTCGCCTCCGGTGACACGCGGCCGTATGTCGGAGCCAGCGATATCGCCATGCTCTACCCGGTCGTCGACATCGCCGGAATTAACCGGATCAGTGAGCGCATCCTGACCAATGCTGCAGCAGCGATCGCTGGTATGGCGCAGGCCTACGAAACCTACCAGCCGACGGTGCCAAGCAAACCGCTCGTCGCCGCCACCATGTTCGGCGTCACAACACCCTGCGTCACTGAAGCTCGCCAGGAACTTGAGGCGCGCGGCTACGAAGTTTTGGTGTTCCATGCTACTGGTACCGGTGGCCAGGCGATGGAGGGACTTGTCAAGGGCGGCTTCTTGGCCGGTGTGCTCGATATCACCACGACAGAGCTCGCCGACGAACTCGTCGGGGGTGTGCTTTCTGCGGGGCCAGAGCGACTGGAAGCAGCGGGTGCAGCTGGCATCCCGCAAGTTGTCTCCCTGGGGGCACTGGACATGGTCAACTTTGGCCCGCTTGACACTGTCCCCGAGCGCTTCCGGCAGCGCCGCCTCTACCAGCACAACCCCACCGTGACGCTGATGCGCACCACCCCGGAGGAGTGTGCCGAACTCGGCAAGATCATCGCCCAAAAGCTGAACGCAGCGCGCGGTCCAGTCGCCGTCTTTATCCCACTGCGCGGCTTTTCTGCGATCGACGTGGAAGGCAAGCCGTTCTATGATCCGGAGGCAGATCGCGCACTGATTGAAGCGCTCAAAGCCAACCTCGCCCCTCATGTCGAGGTACACGAGTGGGATACCGATATCAACGATCCGGCGTTCGCTCGGGCGATGGCCGCACGCCTCGATGAACTGATTCGGGCACAGGCTACGGAGAGGACGCTCTCGCCTGCGCCTGAAGGAGAGACCAGCTGAGCTGGGGAAGGAAGGCAACCAATGAGTTGGCGACCGATGACGCGTGCCGAAGCACTTGCCAAGCTGCGTGCCACCCTGGCCGAGGCAAAGCCGATCATCGGCGCTGGCGCAGGAACAGGACTCTCGGCCAAATGCGCCGAGGCGGGTGGAGCAGACCTGATCATCATTTACAACTCGGGTCGCTACCGGATGGCTGGGCGAGGTTCCCTGGCCGGGCTCATGCCCTACGGCGATGCCAACGCCATCGTCGTTGAGATGGCTGCCGAAGTCCTTCCCGTTGTCCGCCATACACCAGTCCTGGCTGGCGTTTGCGGTACCGACCCGTTTCGCCTTATGCCGGTCTTTCTCCGTCAGCTCAAGGAGATGGGCTTTGTTGGCGTCCAGAACTTCCCGACCGTGGGGTTGATCGACGGGATTTTCCGCCAGAACCTCGAAGAGACTGGAATGGGGTTCGATCTGGAGATCGAGATGATCCGGATCGCCCACGAACTCGACATGCTGACTGCCCCATACGTATTTGATCCAGATCAGGCTCGGGCGATGGCCGAGGTGGGAGCGGACATCATTGTTCCGCATGTCGGGCTGACGACAAAGGGCATGATTGGGGCCAAGACCGCGCTCACGCTCGATGAGGCCGTCGAACGCGTCCAGGCGATGTGCGATGCCGCCAAAGCGGTCAATCCGGACGTGATCGTGCTCTGCCATGGTGGGCCGATCGCCGAGCCTGAAGATGTCGCATACGTACTCGCCCGGACGCGCGGCGTGGTCGGCTTCTTTGGTGCCTCGAGTGTCGAACGACTGCCGACTGAGCGGGCGATGGTCGAGACGATGCAACGATTCAAGGCACTCCGCCCAGCGTGAGGGAGGAGTGGTGCAATGTTTTACGAGCAAGGGACAAGTGATGCTCCCCAAGCCGTGAGCCTGAACTGCTTAACCCATCCCTGGGTATGGACGAGTGCACCGGTCGCGACGAAATCAAGCAAATCGAGGAGGAAGGGAGAGATCGGGGCGCAAGATCTAGAACCCAAAGCAGGTTCCGCGCCGATTCCCGGCATGTCTGCGGAGCAAGCCGGGGCCAACGGTTGGAACGATGGTCGCATCTGTACGCGGCGCTGCGCATCCTCACCGCCCTCCGATCCGGTGACCAGCTGTCGAGGGGCCGGGGCACCGAGCAGTCGCTTACTGCGTGAAACTGGGGGAAAGGGAAGCAAGGCTCAGCAGTGTGGTGCTTGACAGCCTGCGGGAGTGGAAGTAGTATCATCCTATAGAATCGATTCTCGAAGGAAATGTGAGGCCGTCGATGTCGGATCCCAGGTCACGCAACCGCGATCAACTGCTTCCGAAGCCAATCGTCCGCCGCGTTCTCCGCGAAGAGATCAAGGAGTACCTGATCGACGCGATCCTCCGTCGCCGCCTCGCCCCTGGTGACCGCATTGTCGAGACGCGCATCGCCCAGGAGCTCGGTGTTAGCCAAACGCCGGTCCGCGAGGCGCTGCGGGATCTCGAGCTGCTCGGTTTCGTCACCAGCGAACCCTTCCGTGGTACACGTGTCCGCGCCTTCACCCACGAAGAACTTGTCCAGATCTATCCCATTCGCGCCGCGATCGAGGGTGTTGCGGCCCGTGCCGCTGCGACGCGCATCACTACCGAGCAGCTCCTCGCCCTCGAGGAACAACTCGACCGCATGCGCGAGGCGACCGAGTTCGGCGACGAGGCGACGGCGATCGAGGCTGACATCGCCTTCCACCGTATCATCGTCGAGGCGTCCGGGAACCGCCTCCTCCAACAGTTCTGGACAAGTCTGAGTCTGGCAACCACCACCTTTCTCACCTTCTCTATTCACCGTCGGGCAATCGAGGGGCTTGCCGCACGTCACGAACCCATCTTGGAAGCGTTGCGTACGCGCAATCCTGACCTCGCAGAAGCGGTGATGCGCCGTCATATTGAGGAGCCGGGACGCTGGGTCTACGAAGCACTGTCTCGAGAGCAGGGCGCTGACCAGGAGCGTTGAGCCGTCAATGTTTTGCCAAAGCGAGTAGTCAGAAGGGAGCAGTTCAGTGGGTATTCGTCTGATTGATCTCTCCATGCCGGTGCACAATGACATGATCACCTTTCCGCGTGTCCCACCTCCCAAGATCGAGATGCACGAGTCGTGGGAGGAGTTTGCCGAGCGGATCGGTGCTGCTCAGTATGGCGCGACGTGGCTCACAGCCAGCTACCGCCTGCAACTCAACGATCACGTCGGCACGCATATTGATGCCCGGAAACATCTCGTCGCCGAGGCCCCCGGGCCGGAGGGTATCCCTCTCGAGTACTGCTATTCCGACGGTGTCCTCCTCGACTTCCGCCACAAGGAGAAAGGCTCTGGGATCACTGCTGCTGAACTCCAAGAAGCACTTGACAAGATCGGTTACCGCCTCAAGCCACTCGACATTGTCCTCATCTGGACGGGTGCCGGTGCGTATCAGAACGAGCAGCGCTACCTCACCGATCACTGCGGCATGACCCGTGAGGCAACGCTCTGGCTCATCGACCAGGGAATCAAGGTGATGGGAATCGATGCCATCACCTTCGATCCACCCGTCTGGGCCATGTTCGAGCGCAAGCAGTTCTGGGAAGCCCATCTCGTTATGCGGGAACGCGAGTACTACCACATCGAGAATATGACGAACTTTGATCAGATCCCGCGTCCCTATGGGTTTAAGGTTGCGGCCTTCCCCATCAAATGGGTTGGGACGACCGCAGCCCCGGTACGTGCAGTCGCCATTGTCGAGGAGTAGTTCCCATGAGGAGGGCTGCCACGGCTGCGCTTGTCCGCTGGTTTGACGATCCCGCCTGTGCCGACGTCACGCAGGCCGGTGGCAAAGGGGCGAGTCTGGCTCGTCTGGCAACTGCGGGTCTTCCCGTCCCGCCAGGCTTCGTCGTCACCAGTGCCGCTTTCGCGGCGTTCCTGGAAGCGACAGGACTTGACGCGACCATCCGCGCACTGCTTCGGCAACTTGATCCGGGCCAGCGGCACCAGCTGGAGGCTATCGCGGCGGAGCTCCAGCAGCTTATCACGAGCCAACCGATCCCACTGGAGCTCGATGCAGCGGTCGCGGGCGCCTATGCTGAACTCGGCCACGGTGAACCGATCCCTGTGGCGGTCCGCTCCAGTGCGGTGGCGGAGGATTCCCATCAAGCGTCCTTTGCCGGTCAGCAGGAAACGTTCCTCGATGTGCGCGGGATCGATGCTGTGCTGGAGCGCATCCGCGATTGCTGGGCATCCCTCTTCGGCCCGCGCGCCCTTTTCTATCGTGCTCGCAAGGGGTCGCTCGACGACCTCGCCTTCGCTGTTGTCGTTCAACAGCTCGTCGTGCCGGAGAAAGCGGGCGTGCTCTTCACGGCTGATCCCGTCCAGCGGCGACGCGATGTGCTTGTGGTTGAGGCGGTCTGGGGCTTCGGCGAGTCGCTCGTCTCCGGTGAGGTTACGCCCGACCATTATGAACTCGACCGACGGAGCCGCCAGCTACTCCGTTCCTTGATCCCGCTCAAGTCGCAGATGCTCGTGCGAGCTGAGCAGGGTGGACTGATCACGGTATCTGTGCCTGAGCATCGGCAACGTGCCCGCGTGCTCGACGAGCAGGAACTCGCCGCACTCTGCGCGCTGGCGGAGCAGGTCGAAGCGTTCTTTGCTGCGCCACAAGACGTCGAGTGGGCAATCGCCGAAGGGCAGCTGTTTCTCTTGCAGAGTCGTCCGATCACAACGCTCGTCTGAGGACAGGAGCGGCCAATGCCGACCGATCGCGAGCTGCTCGATCGAGCACACCAGTGGATCGCTCCGTACTGGAACGCCGAGCACTTGCGCCGGACACTCGACTGGCTCTTTATCCTGGAGCCGCAGGCAAGCCTGGCGCTTCGGTTGGCGGCGCTGACCCATGATATGGAACGCCACTTCCCAGGGCCTGATTCTCCGCGGCTCAATGTGCAGCGCGGTATCCCTGATCGCCTCTATGAGGAGCAGCACCAGAAGCGTTCGGCACGCATCGTTGCTGCGTGGCTGACCGAACAGGAGGCCGACCCTGCCCTTGTCGAGGCCGTACGCGATCTTGTGGCAGTGCATGAGTGGGGAGGCTGGCCGGAAGCTGACCTGCTGCAGGCGGCCGACTCACTCAGCTTCCTCGAGGTCAACGTTGATCGCTTCATCGGCCGTGGGCTTACCGGTGAGCAGGGCTTCACGCCCGAGCTCGTTGCCGTCCATTTCCGCTATATGGCGGAGCGGATCAGGATCCCCCGAGCCCGCGAGCTTGCGGAGCCGCTCCTCCGCGCTGCACTGGCCCGGCTGCAAGAGCAAACGGTGGCCGCTGCCTCTGCTCCAGTGGACGGTCGATCCGGAGGCAGCCGATGATGGACTGCGCGGTCGTCGCTCCTACGGTGCTCGATGAGGTGCTGGCGCTGCTCGCTAGTTCAGGGGAGGATGCCGTACCTGTCGCTGGAGGAATTTGGGTCACGCTGACACTCCGCCATGGACTCATCCGTCCGCGCCTGCTCGTTCACCTGCGAAGAGTTCCGGAACTCGGCCGCATGGCCGTCGAACCGACTGGTGATCTCGTCATTGGAGCGTCGGTCACACACCGCGCGGTCGAGCGCTCGCCGCTTGTCCGTTCGCATTCGCCTGTCCTTGCGGAGACGCTTGCCGAAGTGGCGAACGTACGCGTGCGCGAACAAGCGACGCTGGTCGGCAATCTCTGTGAAGCTGACCCGGCTTCCGATCCACCGACGGTCTTGGCCGCCCTCGGCGCCTCGGTTGAACTCCTGAGCCGACGCGGGCGTCGCCTCGTACCGGTGGCCGATTTTGTCCTCGGGGCTTACCAGACCGCGCGTGCGCCGGACGAGCTCGTCACGGCGGTCCGAGTACCGCCGCTGCCACCACGAGCTGGTGTGGCTTATCTCAAGTTCCGCACCCGTTCGCACGAGGATCGTCCTGCTCTGGGAGTGGCGGCTGTCGTCTTGCCCGATGACGCAGGACGCATCGCGGCAATCGACCTTGTCGTCGGTGCAGCCGGCGATCGTCCGCAGCGCGTACCGTCGGTGCTCGAACACGCTCGTGGACTCCCACTTGATGAGGAACTCGTCACCATGCTCGCCAGCGCATATGCTGGAGCTGTCGAGACAGTCTCCGATCTCCGGGCCAGTGCCTGGTACCGCCGTGAGATGGTCAGAGTGTTCGTTGCTCGTGCGCTGCGTCTGGCTGCACAGCGCGCCGGACTTTACCGGCAGCAGGGAGGGAGTATGGACGCATGAAGCTCGCCACGTTTGCGGTACCGAGCCCAGCCGGTGCCATTCGCCGGATTGGCGCTTTGGCTGATGGTTGGCTTGTCGATCTCCAGGTCGCCTATTCCGCCTACCTCGCACGAACCGATCCTGGCTGTGAGGCCGAGCGGCTGGCTGCGCTGCTCTTGCCAGACGATATGGTTGCCTTTCTGGGTCATGGGACACTCGGATGGGAAGCAGCAGCTCGGGCGATCGAGGAGGGACTCCGCGTCGAAGAAGCGTTCGGGAGACGCACGCGGTATCGACTCGAGGAAGTTCGTCTTCTCGCGCCGCTGCCGCGCCCGCGGGCGATCCGGGATTTCCTCACCTTTGAAGGGCACATGCGCAATGCGAGCCGTGCCCTTGGCCGTGGCGGCGAAATTCCGCCAGCCTGGTACGAGGTGCCAGCCTACTACAAAGGGGATCCCGAGACGGTCGTCGGCCCCGACGCGGACGTGGTGATGCCGCATTACACACAGCAATTTGACTTCGAGCTCGAACTCGGAATGGTGATCGGCCGGCGCGGCAAGGATATTCCGGTTGCGGAGGCACACCGGTACATCGCTGGTTTCACCATCTTCAACGACTTCAGTGCGCGTGACCAGCAAATGCGTGAGGCTCCGATCGGGATGGGGCCGAGCAAGGGGAAGGATTTCGATACTGGCAACGCCATTGGCCCCTTCCTGGTCACTCCCGACGAACTCGACGTGACAAACCTGCGCATGGTGGCGCGCGTCAACGGCGAGGTGTGGTCAGAAGGATCGAGCGCGGGGATGCACTTCTCGTTTGCCCAACTCATTGCGCACGTCTCGCAGAGCGAGACCATCTACCCAGGCGAGCTCTGGGGTTCGGGTACGGTGACCAACGGCTGTGGGCTTGAACTCGGCCGCTACCTGAAGCCTGGCGACGTCGTCGAATTGGAGGTGGAAGGGATCGGCGTGCTGCGCAACCGCGTGGTGCGTCAGCCTGCGTCATGAGCAGCGTGTGCGGAAGGGAAGGAAGGAGGAGTGTCCGATGCCGTTCGTTGTCGTCGCCCACTACTACGCCAAGGAAGGAAAGGCCGACGAGATCGCAGCCATCTTGAAAGAGATGGTCACGCTCTCACGGTCGGAGCCCGGCTGCTTGGTCTATTACGTCAATCGGTCACAAGATGATCCGCGCAAGTTCTTGCTCTACGAGCAATACCGGAGTCGTGAGGACTACGAGGCACACAAGGCGACCCCGTACTTTCAGGAGAAGATTCTTGGGACGGTCGTCCCGATGCTCGAGAGTCGCGTGCCAGAGTTCTACGAGCTCGTTGAGCCAGAGTGAGGGTTGATCCGCTGTCTTGCTGCGCGGAGAGGAGGGAAACCATGGCCCAGGAACGACCGGAAGTCCAGCTCCCCGTGACCTTCTTTGGTGATGAGTCCTTCCCCGTCGAATGGGCCAGTGAGGAGGAGAAGCAGCTTTTCTGGTGGTGGGATGACCTCCACTGCCCGAACCCACTCTCCCCGATGTTCTTCGAACTCGGCGGTTGGTGGGCAACCTGTGCTTATCTCTATCGTCGGTTTGGTGCACCGTTTGGCGTTGACTGGAAGGCGAAGCTTGTCAACGGCTATCTCTATACCGCTGTTGTCCCGCGCGATCCCAAAGAGGCGCAAGAGATCGCGCCCTACTACAGTATGGTCATGCGCGTCTATGCCGAGAAAGGCCTGGAATGGTGGCAGGAGCGGCTCCGCCCAGAGATTGAGCGGAACTTTGCCTATCTCGATTCCTTCCCCTATGAGACGGCTTCGCTCCCCGAACTCATGGTCCTCTTGGAGGATGCAATCGACATCCAAGAGCGCCACTGGCGGATCCACTGGATCCTCAACCTCTCGCAGTTCCAAGCTTCTCTCGACTTCCAGACCGCCGTGCGTGAGGTCATCGGCGACGTCGATTCCACCCTGCTCGAGCGGATCATGGTCTCGGATAGTGACCGCAACTGGGACGCTGTCCACGCGCTCTGGGAAGCGAAGGAGCGAGTCAAGCGCAACGTCGTGCTTACCGAAGCCTTCAGCAAAGAGACGCCGGCCGAAATCCTCGCCGAACTCGAGAAGACGGCCGAGGGCCGTGAGTTCCTGCGCTGGCTCGACGAGTACAAGCGCGAGTTCGGTCATAAGGCGCTTTTCAGCCACGAGTATATCTACCCGACCTGGTACGAGAATCCCGCCCCGATCATCGCCGCGATCCAAGGGTATCTCCAGACGGACTATTCCTATCCAGAGGCCATTCAGCGCCTCCGTCAGGATCGCGATGCTGCTATCCAGGAGCTCCTCAGCAAGATCCCGCCGGGTGACGCCCGTGGACGCGAACGCGTTGAGGCGGCCCTTCACCGCGTCCTCCAGATGATGCCACTCACTCCTGACCATCACTTCTATATCGACCAGGGTACATTTGCCCGCATGCGCTATGTTCTCCTGGCGATCGGACGACGCCTGGTGGAGGCGGGCCTCCTCGACCAGCCGGACGACGTGCTCTTCCTCCGCTACCATGAACTCCGCGTCCTCGCTGCCGAACCCTCCAACCTGCCGAACGCCAAGGAACTGGTTCGCCAGCGTCGTGAGGCACGTGAGCGCGCATTCTCTATCCGCCCGCGTGAGTGGATTGGCACGGCCAGCGAGTGGGCACTCTTCCAGGAGCCTTATAAGACACTCTGGGGATATCCTCAGAAGTTCTTCGACTCGCTCAAGCCGCGTGAGGTCACTCAACTGATCGAGGGAATTCCAGCCTCGGCAGGGGTAATCGAAGGCACCGCCTTCGTCGCCCACACGCTGGAGGATGTCGACGCGCTCAAAGGTGGCGAGATTCTGGTCTGCCGCATGACCAACCCAGCTTGGGTGGTCGCCTTCACCAAGATCGCTGGCTTGGTGACCGATTCCGGTGGACAACTCTCGCACCCTGCGGTCGTGTCGCGCGAGTTCGGTATCCCGGCAGTCGTCGGCACGAGCGTTGCGACGCAGGTGATCCGTACGGGACAGCGGATCCGCGTCAACGGCTCAGCTGGCGTCGTAGAGATCCTGAGCTGAAGCGGAGGGTGCCAAGATGACGAGCGGTCGGCCACAACCGGTCACAGCGGATCGGCCTGACGGCGTGGGCCGTTGCAGCACAGCTGACCGCGGCCGGCCGCTCGTGGTCCTCGCGTCCTCACCCACCGATCGCGGAACCGCCGATTCTCGTGTCCGGTGCGCTCAGCAAGGACAAGGGATGACGTGGTGGCACGTGGCCCGGTGGGATTTCGTTGGCAGTGTCGCTGCCCCGTACGCCGCGGCACGGTCTGTCTCACCTGACGCGGTAGCGAAGTGGGACTGTTTCGCGCGACAGCTCTGCTGCGTTGCCGGCGGAAGCGTTACGCTCTCTATGGTGCATTGCCACTCGTGGGTCGAGACTTCCTCCTTCCCTGCTCCTGCTGGGTTGTGCTGCTCTTCGCGTACCGAACCAATGCAACCTGATCTCGATGCTTGCGGCTCGCGCTGACGGGAGGAGATAGGGTGAGCGGTCGCACAACGTTCGGCATGATCGATGCACGGGAGCGCGTGACCGCTCGCATCCGCTTGAGCCAGGACGTGAGCGTTCCTGGGATGCTGCATGCTGCGGTCGTGCGGAGTACCATACCGCACGGCCGTCTCCGCCGCGTCGATACGAGTGGAGCCTGGACGGTGCCGGGCGTCGTCGCCGTTGTGACTGCTGCTGACCTCGCTCGCATCCCGAACTTGCGCCCTGTCTACGGTCCCCAGATCGAAGACCAACCCGTGCTCGCGCACGAGCGCGTCCGTTACGTCGGCGACATGGTTGCACTCGTCGCTGCGGAGAACGCGCGTGCGGCTCGCGAGGCCGCTGCCCGGGTCGTCGTCGAGTACGATCCGCTGCCTGCAGTCTTCGACCCGATTGAGGCGCTGCGACCAGACGCGCCGCTGATCCACGAGCTCCGCCCCGAAGAGCCGCATCGCGGCCATGCCGTTTACTTCGGTCTGCGACCGATCTTCGGGACCAACTGCTGTAACCATTTCCGGCTCTACACTGGTGACGTTGAGCGTGGTTTCGCCGAGGCCGACCTCGTGCTCGAAGAGACGTTCCGCGTGCCGGCTGCGCAGCACGTGGCAATGGAGCCGCATGCTGCACTCGCCTACTGGGAAGATGGACGTCTGGTGGTCATCAGCGGCACCCAGACGCCCTTTAACACCCGTCAGATCCTTGCCCAACTCTTCGGGCTTGCCCCAGAACAGGTACGCGTCATTGTACCCCCAATGGGAGGCTCCTTCGGCTGCAAGGTCTTCCCGCGCATTGAGCCCCAGGTGGCAGTCCTTGCCTACCTAACTGGTCGTCCTGTCAAGCTTGTGCTCGATCGCTACGAGGAGTTCGTAACGCTCACTCGCCACGCGACGGTCGTCACGATCCGCCTTGGCCTTACACGTGACGGTCGCATCACGGCCAAGCGGGTGCAGGCGTACTGGAGTACCGGAGCCTATGCTGATTGCGGCCCGGATGTCGCACGCAAAGGCGGCTTCGGCAGTGTGGGCCCGTATCGCATCCCACATGTGGCGGTGGACTCCTACTGCGTCTATACCAATCTCCCGCCTGCCGGTGCCTTCCGCGGCTACGCCGTGACTGAGGTTGTCTGGGCCTCAGAGCGCATGATGGACATCGCTGCTGACGCGCTCGGGCTCGATCCGCTCGAGTTTCGCCTACGCAATCTCCTTCATGATGGTGAGCAGTTCGCGACCGGCGAGACGCTGCACGATGTTCACTTCCGCGAATGCCTAGAGGCGGTCGCTCGCGCACTCCACTGGGAACAAGGTTCCCGTGAGCGATCGCCCGAGGGTCGCCTCCGGGCCAAAGGGCTTGCTGTCGTGATGAAAGGGATGACAACACCGAGCCGCTCGGAGGCTCGTGTCGGTGTCGACCGCGCCGGACGTGTTACGGTCTATTCCTCGACTGTCGAACTCGGCCAAGGTGCCCGTACCGTGCTGGCACAGCTCGCGGCGGAGCCACTCAAAATACCCTACACGACTGTCCGTGTCGTCGATCCGGATACTGATCGCACTCCATTCGATAACCGCACCACCTCAAGTCGCTCAACCTACATGATGGGCAACGCAGTCTGCCAAGCCGCAGAGCAGCTCGCTCGGCGCCTTCGCGAGCTCGCAGCAGAGCGTCTTGAGGTCGCGCCGGAGGACCTCGAGCTTCTCCCTGGAGCGGTTTGTGTCCGCGGTGTGCCGGAGCGCTGTGTGAGCTGGGGTGAACTCGTCACTGCGACGGGAAGCGACGAACTGCAAGAACACGCCGTCTTTAAGAACGAAGGTGGACTCGATCCCGAAACGGGACACGGCATTGCTTCCTCACACTGGCATCAAGGAGCGGCAGGTGCCGAAGTCGAGGTTGATCCAGAGACAGGGCAAGTACGCATTCTGCGACTTCATGCTGCAGTCTATGCTGGCCGCGTGGTCAATCAACTCACGGCAGCATTGCAAAACGAAGGCAGTATGATCATGGGACTCGGTAGCGCGCTCTTCGAGGAGCTCGTCTACGACGAGGGACAGCCGCTCACGACGAATCTCTCGGACTATCTCATCCCCTCGTTTCTCGATCTTCCGGCAACACTCTCACACGACCTCTTGGAGTGTCCCGGGGCCGAGGTGCATGGGCTTGGTGAAACCGCTCTGCCGCCCGTCCCCGCGGCCATCGGCAACGCCGTCGCGCGGGCCATCGGCGCTTGCCTCACTCAATTACCGCTGACTCCCGAACGTGTGTTACGTGCCCTGCGCGCCACTCGGCAGGAGGCATCCTGATGGGACAGGTCGTTCGCCTGGCCGTCAATGGTGAGTACCACGAACTTTCGGTCCTCTGCGACGAGACCCTTCTCGAAACCTTGCGTGACCGCCTTGGGCTAACCAGCGTGCGGGAAACCTGTGGTATCGGCATCTGCGGTGCGTGCACTGTGCTTGTTGACGGACGTCCTGTTTCTAGCTGCCTGCTGCTTACGAGTCTCGCAGATGACGCCCAGGTGACGACGCTGGAAGGACTGGTTGGCCCGAACGGCGCGCTCCATCCCGTTCAGGAAGCGTTCCTCGCGCAGCAGGCTTTTCAGTGCAGCTACTGTACGCCAGGGATGATCTTGAGTGTCATAGCATTGCTCGCGGAAAATCCCACCCCTACCCCTGAGGAGGCCGCGGCTTACCTCGCCGGTAATCTCTGCCGCTGCGGCTCGTACCTCCGTATCCTTGCGGCAGTGGAGGATGCTGCTCGGCGGTTGCAGCAGACCGGCAAACCGTCACGGTGAGGGCAAAGCGCCGGAAACGACTCCCGCGGTGCAGGCGAGATCTGCTCACCCTTCGGATCCTGTGGTACGTCTGTGCGCACCACGAGACCTTGCCGGGCTGGAGCTGATCCACAGGTGGTACAGTAGGGCCGGTGATGACTCTCGGGATTCTCACACGGCCGAGGGTTCTTCGCCATCCGTCGAGTGCAGGCAGCCGATTCATCCTCGATGCAAGACTGAGCATGATGTCGAACGTCCAGATCTTCACCATTGGCCACTCCAATCGCTCCTTGGAGGAATTTCTGGCTCTGCTCCGCGCGTATGGGATTCGCTGTCTGGTGGACGTGCGGCGGTTCCCGCACTCACGCCGGAATCCGCAGTTCAACCGTGAACTCCTTGCCCAGCAGTTGCCAGAGCACGGCATGAGTTATCGGCACTGCCCCGCTCTCGGCGGTCGGCGCCGACCGCGGCCTGATTCGCCCAATACAGGCTGGGTCAACGCCGGCTTCCGTGGCTTCGCCGATTACATGCAGACTCCTGTCTTTACTGCTGCGCTCGAGGAACTTCTCCAGGTGGCGAGACACGAGGGGCCACTCGCTCTGCTCTGTGCTGAAGCGGTGCCGTGGCGCTGTCATCGGAGCCTTATCGCCGATGCGCTCGCTGCGCGTGGTATCTCAGTCTGGCATATCCTCTCACCCACGCGCCTGCAGCCGCACCAGCTCACCGTCTTCGCACAGGTTCGTCAGGGAGTTGTCCAGTACCCCGGTCGCTCGTGATTGAAGTGATACGTTGTCGCGACGCGTTTGCTTCTCGTGCATTTACCCACCCGATTCCAGGACAACCACCGTCGCGCAACGGCCAGCGACAAGGCCGCACAGTTCGCAGCACGCTCTGTCCAAGCTCGCTTTCCAGCCCCAGCCTTGTGGTGTGTTCGCCAGGCAAGGCGCAAGCGCTGTCTTGTCTCTACTCCCTGACTCACCTTGGAGACCACCGCTGTAGTGCCCATCCACCAGGGCCCAATCCACAACAAGCGTAGAGAAGGCATTCCCTCCAGAGAGGGTCACCGGGTGATGAGTGGCCATCCAGACGACCAGATTGGCACTCTGGCTCAACCCGAGTACAGTTCGCAAAGGAGTTTGTCCAAAAGGCGTGCAGTCATGGTCGTGTGTGCCCGACGGCTGATGAGCCACCCTCTGGACGTCTCTCGGCTCCTCGTTCAGGACGCCGGGCCAAGCGTCCCCCGTTGCCCCTGATCCTCCGCTGGCGGCCGGTGCGGTCGCTGCTGAAAGAACTCGACTCTGCATCCAGGGCGTGACGAAGCGTCAGCCGCTGCCACGTCCGAGTGCTGGCTGGCCTGTTTCAGCAGGCGTCAAGAGCCTTTGTTGCTCAAGTATCGGAGGAAGATCTCGATGAGTGGAGCGTTTCCGCGGCAGCCATCTGCCGTCGTCCAACGTTCGCTGATAGAATTCGGCCTCGCGCTGGCAGCCTTCTTTGGAAGCGTCCTGCTGATTCTCGCAACCGTTGTTGATATGCGCCGGGCATTCCTCCTCGACCCGACATCGTATCAGAAACTCGGTTCACCATCGGCGTTCCTCTACTATACGCCATGGCACTTTGGGGTCCTAGTGCTCGCACTCCTCGTTAGTTGGCTTACCTTCCGTCTGCTGCGCGCTGCGGAGACAGGTCTCACAGTGACCGAGCTCCGCCGTGCCCGCACTGTGTTGGCAGTACTTTTGATGAGCGCACTCATTATCGATCTTTTCGTCTACCGTATTGTCCAGGCCGAGCGCGTTGCTGCTGCTGGCCAGGCTGGTATCGCCAAGACCTTTGCTGTCGACGCGTTACCGAGTTGGCTTCGCCCATTCGGCGAAGCGATCAATTTTCTCCTTGTCGTCTGGCATGCAACCATATTGGGTATCCTGCTTGGTGCACTGTTTGTTGTGTTGCTTTGCACAAGCCAGAAACTCAAGCGGTTGCTCAGTCTTACCGGACTTCGAGCCCATTTCGCTGGGAGCGTCAGTGCGCTCGCCTTCCCCTTCTGCTCCTGCTGTGCTGGGCCAATCGGAGCGAGCCTCTACCGGGGTGGTGCGTCGCTCAATGCCTCACTCGCCTTTGTCGTCGCAGCACCGCTGCTCAACGTGACCACACTGTTCTTGGCTGCAACGTTGCTACCAACAGACTTTGCACTCCTACGGATCGGCGGCGGGGTCCTTCTGGCCGTTTTTGGTACCTGGCTTGTCACCGTTGCCGTGGGGCGTCGTCCACCAGTTGTTGTTGGGGAGACGGGCTACCGCGGACTGCGTTGGCTCGAAAGTTTGATGCACTTATTTTCGTTCGAACGATATGTGCAGCAGCGCCGGATCGAAACGCCGTCTGAGTTGGTTTCCGCCTGGCTTGCGATGGCGTGGATCATCGGGCGGATTGCAGTACCCATGCTGCTCATCGCCGCGACAGTCGTTGGGTGGGCTGTACCAATCCTGACTGCCCTTGGAGGTGGTAATACCCCCGCGACGGTCCTCTTTGCAGTGCTTGTGGGTGTTCTCTTGATGGTCCCGACCTGGACAGAGCTTGGCATCGCAGCGTCCCTGATCCAGCAGGGACTAACGGGTCTAGCTGCCGCGCTCCTGCTCGCGCTCCCCGCGGTGAGTTTGCCCAGCCTCCTGATCTATGGTGCTGCGCTGCGCGACTGGCGGGTGCCTGCCTTGATGGCAGTCGTCGTGGCAGCAGTGAGCGTCGTGGCTGGCCTCCTGTTGTTGTGACAAACGCCCAACTTGGCAATTGTCTTGGCGCCCCGCCCCCGGTTAGAGAGCGGGGTATCCTGACTGCTCCGGTGAAAGACACAAGTGCACGGCAGGGGAATCTTTGGCTCACGCCCTTCGGACGCGTAACAAGTGAACGAGTGCAAGGCTTCCTCTTTCCGTCTTTTGAGTGCAGGCACGGGAAACGCCCATGAGTTCCCACCGTAGCCAGCAGATACCGTACTTGTGCGTCACAGTATCAGGGCCGGTCTCACATTTGTGGAGGCAACGAAGGGACAGCCACTCCTTGGTCGTGGGCAGCACAGTTCGGAGATTACCGCCGTGGTTTGTCAGCGCTCGGAGCTCCAACGGCCAGCCACGCACGAAAGTCAGGGTCGTACTGTGCCAGGCGATATTCCATCAGCACCTCTTGGCACATTGCCCGCAATCCCCCGCTCCCCGGAGTCTCCAGCACGAGCTGCAGCAGCCACCCCTCAAACGCCTCCGGCTCCGGGTCTGCAGCAATTGCCTGCTCCAGCACCCAGCGCTTGAGCTCCTGCCCGAGCGCGTCCGGTGTTTGGTCTCGCTTGCGTCGCTGACGCCGACCCTCGCTCGCCTCCATAGCGGCGAGCAAGGCCCGGCAAAAGACTGCTGGTCGCACCAACTGCGCCGGGTCAAACGCTTGCTGCATCGTGGCCTTCCTTTCCCGGCACTCTCCAGGGATATTCACCACAACGGTGCTGTACACGCGAACATAGTGCCGACTTGTCGCCCGTCCGCTCAATCTCGCGTGCGCACGCGCACCGCCAGGAGAGTAACCGTCAGCTTCCTGCGTCAATGCGATGGCTTATGTCGAGAACTGCGTTCTGCGTGTCGCACACCATGGTTCATCCCGACACCCGCTCTTACGCCGCGAGCTCGCGGGCCACGATCTGGACGGCGAGTGGAAATCCCAGCCCTTCCGGTCGCCGGTACTCGCGTTCCTGCGCTGCGAGATCAAACTCAACCGTCACCAGATCCTGCAGCAACACCTCGCCGTGGCTCCACGGCCCGAGTGTCGCAAAGGTCTTTACATAGCCGCGACACTGCTCGCACACTTCGACCCGCTGTGAGTCCTGCTTCCCTTCTTCCGCGAAGTAGCGAAGCGTCCGGTGATCGCTATTCCCGCAGAACGGGCATTGTTGGTGTGGATAGCGCCAGCCTGTCCCACATCGTCCACACCGAAGCCACCGGTCACGTTCCAGGCCACGGAACTCGGCCACCACCGGCCAGGCTGCACAGATGGGGCAATACCCAGTCCGCCAGCCCTGGAGCGCATTCGTCTCGACGGATCGGCCCAGAACCGAGAGCACAGCCATTGCCGTTGTGTCGGCCATCACCCGCACGAGCGGGGCCGGGAGGTTCGTATCCAGTGCGAGCTGTTCCAGCGACTCCGTATGAGCCTGGACACCTGCCCGAATCAGTTCGAGAGCCACCAGTCTGCCACTCGAAATAGCTTCGGCCAGCTCCTCGCTTGCTGGCAGGTCATGGTGAACCAATACACGACTCATCTCCTGCAGCAGCCGTGCTAGCTGTCCCACATCGACCGCAAGCGTTTGCTCATGGAGCAACGGGACGCTGGCGCTCGGCTGCGGTGCCTGCGCCCGAAGGAGTTGGACGAACAGCTGACTCTCTGGCGCAGAAGCCAGCCGTAAGACACAGGCATAGAGGCGTGCCAGCGGTGCCAGGACTTCATCCCGCTCCGCCAGCGCCTCGAGGCGATCTACGACCGCACTCATTCAACCGGCATCCCAGCGAGCTCGCTTGCCTCACCTTCCTTGGGCGTGTTGAAATAGATAATCTTCGGTCCGCCCGGATGGAGCTGTACCTCCGTCGCACGGTTGCCAATGTCAGCCCCTGGACCACTTCCCCTGGTTCGCGTGGCCTCGGGACTACATGCCGCAAGAAGAAGCACCAGTGCCACGGGGAGAGCGACCTTTTGCAGCTTGCGCATCAACCTGCTACCCTGTCCCACCTCACACTGCCTCCGATGAGAGCAGCATCACTACCCGCAGGATAAAGCCCCCAACGAGCACCAAGACCGCTGCACTTGGCACGGTGAGTCGACCCAGGACTGGCCGGAAGTGAAGAAGAATCGGAACCAGAATGCCGACCAATACCACTCCGACCAGCAACAGTACGCCCCAAGCATTGAATAGCACCGGGCGCAGAACGGCCGTCCCGACTGAGGCCAGGAGAATGACGAGGACGACCAGCTCCAGCACCAGCGTCCAAGTGTCGAGTTCCTTCAACCACCGAATCGTTGGTGTATTTCTCCCCCAACTCAAGAGGAGCAAGAGTGCTGCACCCGTGGAAAAGCCTGAGACAAGGAAGAGCAACCCAAGCCAGACCGTATCGCTCCACAGCGGGCGATTTGTCGTGGAAAGCAACACCCCTGTATACCCCGCTAAGAAGAAGCCAGAAACCCCTCCGAGGACATTCACGACTGCTCCGAGTGAGCCTTGAATGAGCCCGCTCAGCCCACGCGGAAGCCAACCAATCTCCGCAAGTGCACCGACGAATGCCAGAAAGGAAAAGAAGCCAAAGGCAAGCAACCCCCACGAGCCCACCGAGATCGGTGACCACCATTTGAACGCAGGCCGGAACGTCTCCGACTGGATCAGCATATGCCAAAAGCGCTCCGGTCGCTTCAGGTCGAGGATGAGCAAAAGGCCGCTAATGATACTGCCCGGGAAGGCAATGAAATAGCCAAGCCGCGAGATCGGGCGGTCTCCCGGTTGACCAAACAACCGGAGGAGCGCCGACAGCGCGAACGCCCCACCGGCAATCCCACCAATGAAGAAGTAGAACACGATCCACCAGCGCCACTCTGGCGAGTGAGTAAAGAAGCTATCCGGCATGGCTGCCCTCCCCCTGGCCACGCTCCTCCGCGGCTAGCCGATCCATCCGCTGCTTGCGCAAACCCACCAGGCCCAAGAGTCCTAGCGCTACCGCGCCTGCTGCAGACAAGGCTGCTGATGGTGCCAGATTCCGCGACGGCAGTTGCGGATTGGACGGCAACCCATACTTCTCCGGCTCATCGAGCAGCAGGTAGAAGGCATTCAGCCCACCCAGGATCGACTCATCGTGCCCATACAGGCGTGCTTGTGTAACACCAGCTGCGTGCAACTGCTCCAGCCGCTCCTGCGCCCGCTGCCGGAGTTCCGAAATGGGGCCGAATTGAATCGAGTGTGTCGGACAGGCCTGGGCACAAGCCGGAACCATCCCTGCCTGCAGCCGGTCATAGCAGAGCGTGCACTTCATCGCTGTGTTCGTCTCAGGATTGATCTCGATCACCCCAAAGGGACACGCTGCGATGCAGGCCCGGCAACCGTTGCAGACATCCTGCTGGATCACCACCGTATCGAACTCGGTACGAATAATCGCACCCGTTGGGCAGACCTCCAGGCAGGCTGCCTGCACACAGTGCTTACACACATCGCTCATCATTAACCAGCGCCCAGTTGAGCGGTCTGGCGCAAAGTCCTCGATGAACTTGACGTGCCGCCACTGGATGCCGCTCAGCGATACCGTGTTGTCGTACGAGATCCCACTCAGCTGCACCTTGCCGCCATTGCGGGCTGGGAGCTGGTTCCAGGCTTTGCACGCCACCTCACAGGCCTTACACCCAATACAGACTGAGGTATCGGTGAAGAAGCCCATCGGTTCCGCCATGGCTCATCTCCCCCAGAGACTCCCAGGGCGACCAGACTTGGCCGCCCTGGGTCTCCTCCAGTCCCCACTACTGCGCCTTCTCGACGTTGACCAGGAGTGCCTTCATCTCGTGGATCTGCACGTTGGGGTCTGCCACCCAGGCACCCAGGTCGTTCACTACATCCCCGACCGCGATCCCCATGAAGCCCCAGTGCCAGGGCATCCCGATCTGATGCACCGTCTTCCCGTTGATCGTCAACGGGCGCAGTCGCGGCGTCACCAGTGCCTTGGCGACAATCGTGCCCCGCTTGGAGCTGATGCGCACCAAATCGAGGTTCTTGATCCCCTTCTCAGCCGCCAACTCTGGGCTGATCTCGACGAAGAGCTCCGGCTGCAGCTCGGCCAGCCACGGCAGCCAGCGGCTCATGCCGCCAGCGAGGTGATGCTCGGTCAGCCGGTAGGTCGTGAGCACCACCGGGAACTGCGGGTCGCCGACCGTTGCCAACTGGTTCCGCTCATGCTCATAGTACTTCGCGATCGGATTGTTCTGCCACTTCGGATAGAGCAAGTTGGGCACCGGCGACTCCATCGGCTCGTAGTGGGTGGGCAATGGCCCATCCTGCAACCCGACCGGCACAAAGAGCCAGCCTTTTCCATCGGCCATCATGATGAACGGGCTCTTCCCGTCGTGAGCATCTAGGCCAGTCGCACCTGGCTTGGCCGGCGTGTCGGGTGCCTTCGTGGCGGGGAAGTCAGGCACATCGTAGCCGACCCACTTCTTCTGCCCCGCATCCCACCAGATCAGCTTCTTGCGCTCCGACCACGGGTTCCCATTCGGATCAGCAGAAGCCCGGTTGTAGAGAATGCGTCGGTTGGCTGGCCAGGCGTAGCCCCAACCAAGGTGCGTCCCTGGCTTGTCATCCGGATCTGGATTACGGTTAGCCGGCAGGAACTTCCCTTCCTCTGGATAGGCTCCGCAATAAATCCAGGAGGCACAGGTCGTTGAGCCGTCATCCTTGAGGTCGCCGAACCCCTTGAGGAGCTCGCCGGTGTCGGTCTTGAACCCATTGATCTCACGCCAGATCTTCATCACATCCGGCTCACCCTGAATCCGCGTATTCGTCGGGTACTTGCCGGGTTCATAGTCGTAATCCCATGTGAGGTTCTTGAACCCTTCGTCACGCGGCAGGGTCGAGTCGGCGTACAGCTTCTTCAACCGCAAGGCCAACTGGTGCGTAAACCAGGCATCCGAACGGCAGTCACCTGGCGGATCAGCTGCTTTCTCATGGAACTGAATCAGCCGCTGCGTATTGGTGAAGGTGCCCTCAATCTCGCCGACCTGGGCCGAGGGGAAGAGGAAGACCTCCGTCTTGATCTGCTCTGGCTTGAGTTCGCCGCTCTGCACCTCTGGCGACTTGTACCAGAATGCGGCAGTCTCGATCTCAAAGTTATCCTTCACCACCATCCAGTCCAGGTTCGCCAACGCGCGGCGAATCAGGCTGGCATTGATCGAGGTTGCCGGGTTCTGCCCGAAGAAGAACGCACCCTTGATCTCCCCGCGCGCCATCGCATGGAAGCTGGCCATAAAGGAGTAGTCGCCGTTGATCTTTGGATGCCAGTCATACCCAAAGTCGTTCTCCGGTTTGGCCGCGTCCCCATACATCGACTTCAGATAGCTCACCATGAACTTCGGCAGGTTGGCCCAGTAGCCAGTTGGCCGCGTCTCAGTCAGGATGTAGTCGCGCAGGGTGTCGTGTGCTCGCCGAGCATCCGGGTGCGCCATGTAGCCCTGGATAGAGTGGTAGAGCGTCGGCACATCGGTCGATCCCTGGATCGTCGCGTGGCCGCGCAGGGCCAGGATGCCGCCACCCGGCCGCCCCATGTTGCCCAAGAGCAGCTGCAACAGTGCGGCGCAGCCGATGTTCTGTACACCGTAGGTGTGCTGCGTCCAACCCATTGCGTAGACGAACGTCGTCGTCTTGTCTGGCCCGGAGTTTTCGGCCAACATCTCGGCGACACGGAGGAACAGTTCCTTCGGCGTACCGCAGATCTGTTCCACCATCTCCGGCGTGTAGCGCGAGAAGTGGCGCCGCACGATCTGGAACACCGTCCGCGGATGCTGCAGCGTTGGGTCTTTCTCTGCGGGTGGCGGCACCATCTTCTGGATCATCTCCGCGAAGGTCGCTGCCTTGAGCGCTTCCTCACGCGCCTTCGCTGCATCCCATGCGGCCGTCCGCTTGTATTGCCATGTGGCGTTGTCGTAGACGTACTTTTGGAAAGTTCCTTGCGGCGCTTCCTTGAGTCCCGAGAATACCCCTTCGAGGTCCTCCGTGTCCTGGAAGTCATCCCGAATAATGGTCGCCGCGTTGGTGTAATTGACGACATAGTCCTTAAAGTACTTCTCGTTTTCGATCATGTAGCGAATGAGTCCGCCGAGGAACGCAATGTCCGTCCCTGAGCGAAGTGGAACATAGAGATCAGCCATTGCCGAGGTACGAGTGAATCGTGGATCGACATGGATCAACTTGGCACCACGCCGCTTGGCCTCAGCCACCCACCGGAACGCCACCGGGTGGTTTTCAGCCATGTTCGAACCCATGATGACGATCAGATCAGCATTGACGAGATCTCCGGGGAAGGTGGTCGAACCACCACGCCCAAGCCGAGTCCCCAGACCGGGGACGGTCGAGCTGTGTCATATCCGCGCCTGGTTTTCTATCCGCACAATCCCCAGGCCGCGCATCAGCTTCTGGTGGATGTGGTTCCACTCATTGTCGATCGTTGCCCCACCCAACGAGTAGATTGCCGTTGTATGCATGACCCGCTTCCCGTTGGGCAGCGTCTCCACAAACGTCTCATCCCGCGTCTTCTTGACCAGCTCCGCGACGCGGTCCATCGCCCAGTCGAGATCGACAACTTCCCACTGTGTCCCGTATGGCTTGCGGTACAACACCTTCGTCAGCCGGTTCGGATTGACGTGCAGCTGGTATGTCGCCGCTCCCTTGGGGCAGAGGTTCCCCTTGTTGATCGGGCTCTTCGGGTTCCCCTCAATGTTGACAATTTGCCCGTTCACAACGTGCACCAACGTGCCGCAGCCGACCGCGCAGTACGGGCAGACACTCGGATAAACCTGCGCATCTTTAATGCGCAGCTGTTGGGCACGTACCTGCTTCGGCCGCAGGTCCACCCCCAGCCCGAGCAATGCCCCCGCTGCCGTCCCGGCTGCCGCGCCGCCGACCTTGAGGAACTGCCGACGCGACACAGCCACGGCCATTACGGTACCCTCCTCCACACTCCGTAAGGACACGCTGAGACGCGGGAATGACTCGAAGTTGTTCATATCTTATACACGGTGGTTGACCATGTCAAGAGCTGCTCGCTATCCTTGCCTCAGCGCTTCGTCGAAGGCACGGGAGATCTGTCATGCATCGTTGGTCCATGCCCCTTCTGTTCTTTGCACTCGCGCTCCTGGCGTGTTCTCGTCCCGCTCCCGCACCGACCCCCACGCCCTTCGCCAACCCAGCCGATGAAATTCGCTTCGTCGTCACCCGGTATCTCGATGCCATCTACCACGGCCGTGCCGGCGAAGCCTGGCTCATGCACTCCCGCGCGACGAACGAGGGGGAGTCGTTTGACGAGTTCGCCGCTGTGGTCCAAGTTGCTAAGGAAGTTGGTAGCCGCATCGAGATTCTCCAAATCGACGAGCCCGAAATTCGCGGCGATCAGGCGTCCGTCATCGTGGTCCAACGCCTTGGCCCACGTGTCTCGACCTACATGTTCCGTCTCGTCTACGAAGATGGCCACTGGAAGATCCACAACCCCCGTGACCTTGTCCCGCAACCCTGAGACGCGGCATGTCGCCTTGCAACTTATGACTGGTCGGCTATCACCCAGTAATCGCCGCGCTGTGTCGCCGATCAGGCTTTCCTAACCTCTCACGTGCCCACGCCATAGTCCGTGCTTTAGCTCATGTCCCAGGAGGACCTGATGGAATTCGGCGATTGCCGCGACTGCAAGGAGCGTCTGAGCTCCTGTTTGCTGCCCCCCTTGTCTATCCGACAGGGATCAACTCCATAAAGCCGAGCGTCATCTGCGCCGCGCAGGCATGAGCCGCTATTCCCCGGATTGGCGCGAAAGATCGCGTCCCCGAACTCGCGTTCCCTTGGGAGCGTAACGAGTTGTGCCTCGTCTGCTCAACACGGTTGTGACCGCGGTCAGCCGCAAGAGAAAGGCGGCCTGCCTCTGCCCGCTGCCACGGAGACTCCAGGCACTGTGGGGGCCGGAATTGCGCCACGGTCCGGACACTGTTGTGCCCACGGTGCGCGTGCATCCCCAAGAGGGCGTGTTGGTCACTCTGGACCGAGCCATCCAAGATCCGATCGTGCGAGATCGCTCTTGCTCCGCACACAGCCCTCTACTGCTTGACACGAAGAGCCTGCGCTTGAACCCGTGTCGTGGCCGGAGAACCTAGGTGTCACCGTGTGTCCGTAACCTGTCGCGCTCAGGCAACCGATCGACGAGGCATGGCCTTGTATCGGAGCAGCCTTGCGCCCCTGTCACCAGCGAGAAGAACCGACGGTGTTGCTCGTGTCCCACTCGTTCCCTCATCGAGGAGAGGAAAGTTAAAGAACCGCATGGCGATGCGACGTCTCCAAGAGAGGCCCCAGCTCCAATGAGGAGCAACGTTATGACCCGCTGTCTGTGCGGCAGGAGAACAACAGAGATCCCGCTGTGTCTGCGTCTTCTGGCGAGTCTCCTCTTCGCTGGATGGCCGCGAAGCGGCCATACTGGAGAGGGTGTCGGAGAGAGGAGCATGCCATGCCCGAACACGACCATCATGTTGTTGCCGTCGGTGGTGTTGTTCGCCGCGGCGATGCCATTCTCTTGGTACGCCAGTGCTACGGCCCCTCCCGCGGGCTCTACCTCTTCCCGGGTGGCCTCTTGGAGCCTGGTGAGACGCTCGATCAGGCAGTCGTGCGAGAAGTTACGGAAGAGACGGGCATCCAGACCGCCGTCCGCGGCGTCCTGGGCCTGCGCACCCGTTGCGATGGCGCGCGGACTGACACGTATGTGATGTTTCTCCTGGACTGGATCGCTGGTGAGCCTCACGCTGACGGTCAGGAGATCGACGACGCGCGCTTCTTCTCTCTCCAGGAGCTCCGTGATCCTGCCGTACCGGTCACTGCGCTCTCGCGCTACGTTGCATTGCGTGTGCTGGAGGGGCGCTACGCACTCCAGCCCTTCGCCAGCGACTTTGACTACGCTGCCGCAGGGCGTGATCCAACGACCTGGCGATTGTTCTGCTAAGCAGCGATGAAGCTGTGCCCCCGGGTCGCTCACAGCTTTTGGCGCTCGCACCCATGACATGCGCGCACGCGCTCATCCTCACAAGCCACCTGACCATCACCTGCACAGCGGTGTGACGCTCGCTCTCTCAGGGTAGACTAAGGATCCCGCCCCAAATTGGGGACGGTGAGACCTTGCCTCTTTAAACCGATCGCCAGCGCTCGGTGCAGGTCACCCAGGCCCGAAGCTGTTCCGTGTGCTCGCGCAAGTGACCCGTCCGGCGGCGCAGGACTTTCCCCACTGTCCACTGCTCGCCCTCACGCTCCACTCTGCGGTTTCCCCACACGGCCCACCATGCCCGGACGACCGAAACGAACGCCTGCGCTGCCTGCCGGAGCGCCAGGAGTGGGTCTTCCGGAAGTGCCAGCGCACCGGCGTCAGGCGCCAGCCGCGCAGCGTACCAGCGGTCGAACTCCGCGACGTGCCGGACGATTTCCGGTGGTGTCCAACCAGCTGGTCGTTGGTCAAGCGGTAGGGTTTCCCACTCTCGTGCTCGGTCTGTTAGCGCGACCAGGTCGGCGAGCGCCGCGTCGCCGACCTCTAACGCGTGGGCGAGCTCCTGGGAGGTGATGACGCGCTGGTCGATCTCAAACAATGGTCCTCGGCCACCGGAAGATGCCTCGGCAACTTCCACCAGTGTGACCGTGTCCGTGAGACACTCAGGGACAGTGAGCCCCTTCTCGCAAAGCCACGTTCGATGTGCCGCAATCGCCTTCGGTGCCTCCGTGACGAGTTCCTCAAGTGAGCAACCGGTGACCTGGCATCCTGGAAGTTCGATGATGAAACCGAGCCAGGTCGATTCCCACCGCTCAGCAACCAGCCTCCAGCGTGTGACGATCACTGCGATATCCGCCTTCCTCAGTATTCGATGACCTGGTGTCCACAGTATTGGTTGGGTCCCCGCTCTTGCTCCCACCCCTACTCTCTGGATACTCCGCTACCCCCTCAGACAATGCGCTGGCGGAGAGACAGCGGCACCTTGCGTCTCCGTGATACATACAACGTTCGGTCTGTGAATCTGTCACGCGGTGATGGAAAGCGGTGACGAGCGGAAAAATTGTTTTCACACTGCGTTCTTACCAACTGGGCGGAGGAAGCGAACGTTGCGGTGTGACGGGTAGACTGGTGAGTTCCCCAGGGTCAGCCTGAGGTAGATCGTTCTTCCTCCTCGCTGAACTGTCCAGCCGGTTGGCGTTGAGCTCACTCGGCAACGCCCTCCTCAGCGGTGACGGTCATGTGCCCGTGTTCCTGCTGCGAGCGCTAGTCGGATGCAGTTCGACTCGCCGCTGGCACTACGGTAGGTAGTACGGCTGGGGGCGGAGTAAGGTACCTGTGTTCACCATGCTCATGCCTGTCTTACAAGCATGCTCAAGAGGGCCGAGGAGTACGTTCCTTAGGGGTGATCAGCGTCGCTCTTTACCTGCACCTGCCAGGGCGCGCTTGAGACGCTCTAAGACACGCTGCGGTGAGTAAGCCGCCTGCCGGTTTGCCGCCTCCACTGCCGCGAGGAGCTCTGCCCGCACGATTGGGATCTCACGTGAGGCCTCGATCCCCAGTTTCACTCGTTCTCCCTCGACTGCGAGGATGATAACCCGGATTCCCTCCCCGATAACCACCGCTTCGCCCGGGCGACGGGTTAAGACAAGCACCAGCGCGCCCCTTTCACCGCGTCAGGATCGGATGACGCGTTCCCCAGCCTGACTCTGTCAGGACAACTTGCGTGCCGCAACCCCGTTCGAAATCAAGGACCAGCGGGCCAAGCAGGTTCGCCGTCACCGATCCGTCCTCGTGCACACTGAGCGTCGCCCACAGCTCTACCCGCTCGCTGCGCCCGATTCCAAGAGCCACAAGCGCCGCGCGGTCGGATGCGGCCAGCTGCTCCAGGAAGTCCGGAACCAGCTCCAGAACCGGTGCGAGCACAAACTCGATCCCTGGTTCGTCGAGGGAGCGGAGCAGGAGCAGCCCTGGTAGATCTTCCGGGACTTCCACCATGAAGCGTCGCCATTCCGGGCAGCCCACAAGCCCGTTGGGAAAGATGACCTCGGTTTGGACCGCCGTGAGATTGCTTACTGTCTGGGGCTCGCTGATCGGTTGTGTCATCCTCTGCTCCTTTACTTGGCCGTCACCGGAGGTAATCGAGCAGTGTCGGTTGGATTGCGCGAGCTCCTGCTTGTAATGCCGCCCGGTATGTCAGTTCTTCCTTCGAGAAGCGTGTGACGGCCTCAGCCATGTCGGTATCGCCGGCCTCGCTCAGGAGCCGCAACGTGCTCGTGTGTGCATCGAGCAAGCGGTCTCGCTGCGCCTCAAGGCGATTGACCCGGGCGCCGACCGAGGCCTGCGCTGCCAATAGCTGCGTGTGCGCCGCGTCGATCGTGGAGAGTGTCGCACGGATTGCTGCCGGGTCGTTTGCTGCAACGGCGTCCCGCGCCTGCTTGATTGCCTGGAGCACTGGCAAAATCGCCGTATCACCTGTCACGTTGATCTCAATGCTGACCCCGCGGTCGATCAGTCGGGAGAGTGGATTGCTGTTGCCTTGATACGTTGGTGGATCGGTCGAGAGGTCAAACGGCTCGGTCTGCGTCAGGGTGCCAGCAAAGAGGTATTGGCCAGCGTGTGCATAGTTGCCCGTTGTGGCGATCTGCTCCTGCAGCGCGGTCAACTCTTGCCAGATTGCTTGACGGTCGTCGGCCGACAGCGAGTCGTTCGCAGCCTGCACCACGAGCTCCCGTGCCCGCTGCAGCGATTGCCCCACTGTCGTAAGTGCTTGATCGGTCAAGTCGAGCCACGTCTTCGCCTGCTCGACGTTCGCCAGATACTGCTCGATCTCCTGGACAGCCGAGCCCAGTCGAAGCACCGTCGCCGTCCCTACCGGGTCATCGGACGGCCGGGCAATGCGGCGTGCCGAGGTGATCTGCTGGTACACCCGCTCCATTCGCGCCAGGTTCCCTGCGAGGTTCCTGAGCAGCGTGTCCACCAGCATCCCATGCGTCACCCGCATTGTCGTTCCCCTTTCTCCTGCCGGCTCAGCAGCACTGCGCTCACCGACCGACCAGCCCCATTCCGTTGACGATGCGGTCGAGCATCTCATCCACGGCGGTAATAGCGCGCGCCGCTGCACTGTATGCCTGCTGGAACTTAATCAAGTTCGCCATCTCCTCGTCCAGCGAGACCGACATGATCTCCTGCCGCTGTCGGTCGATCGCCTGTACGAGGGACCGCTGGTTATCGCGCGTCACCTGGGCCGTCTGGGAGGCGCCGCCGACCTCGGCGACCAGCGTGTTGTAAAAGTCGTTGATCGTTGCCGTATTACCGTTCAACACGAGTTTCGAGCGGAGTTCGGCGATCGCACGCGCGATAGTGTTGTTCCCTGGCTGGTCCGCGGCGTCTGCCGCTGCGATGAGCTGCGGGTTCGCTACGATCGTCGCTTCGACCTCGAGGTCGCCGCTCGGCGTCACCACGAAGAACGGGCGTCCAGGCGGTGGCCCAGGGGGATCGGTCAGACCGTAGCCAGTGGTGTGTAACGCGTTCACCTCGTTCGCCAGTGCGTCGCGAATTGCCTCCAACTTCTGCACGAGGCCGGGTAGAATGACGTTGTGCGTGTCGAGCAATGCCTGTAGCGAACCGCGTTCCAGGGCCACCGGGCTATTCGTTCCCTGCCATCGGATACTGGCGGTCCCGCCAGAAACCTGGACGGCGAGCGGGAACCACTGATCCTGATCCACTAAGGGATAACCACCCAGGTAGAGGTTGACTGCGCCGTTGGGGAGTGTCCGGATCGTCACGCCGGTAAAGCTCGCCAGCTTGTCCAAGAGGAGGTCCCGCTGGTCCATGAGATCGTTCGGGGTCTGTCCCGTCGCAAGAGCCGCGACGATCTGCTGGTTGAGTGCTGCCAGCCGCTGCGCGATGCTGTTCACCTCGCTTACTTGGAGTGAGAGCTTCGTCGCGGCGTCGGCTTGTAGCTCGCCGAGTTGTCGTCGCATCCGGTTTAGGTTCGTAGCGAGCGTCGTGGCATCCTGCACCAGTGCTGCGCGCGCTGCCAGGTCTTCTGGCTGGTTTCCCACTGCCTGCCAGGCGCGCCAGAAGCGGTCAAGCAGCGCTCCGAGCCCAGCCTCCGTCGGTTCGTTGAAGACCGCTTCAATCTGTGCGTAGGCATCCACTTGTGCCGAGGCTTCACCGAGTGCCTGCGACTGTACCCGGTACTGCAGATCGAAGACCGATTCCCGCACCCGGGTGATGCTCGCCACCAGCACCCCGGTGCCTACCTGTCCAGCGAGTCCTGAGCGATTGAAGGCGGGAACGGTGTACGGCATGCTCGGCACCAGCTGCACGCGCTGCCGGGCGAACCCCGGAGTGTTCGCGTTCGCGATGTTGTGATTAGCGGTATCGACAGCGCGTTGTTGGGCCATCAAGCCGCGAAACGCTGTCTCCAGAGCTCGGAACACCATACCCGGTCCGCCTTCCCGCTCACTCTGAGGAACATCTTCGGCAACTTTGACTCCGCGCAACAGTCCTAGATCCGGAGATCCGAGAGTCCCTGCCGGTATTGAGCGAGCGTCGCCAATGTTCCTTCTCCGTTTGGCCAACTACTGGCCTCGAAGTGGGACGCACCACCCCGACCAGGCCGGTATCCCTGGCCGCGTGCCTGCACGTTCCTGGCGTCAACCAGGAACTGATCGGTTGTGGCGAAGAGGGTCTGTATGAGCAGTGCAGCGCGCTCACGGAGCGTCACAATCGCCGCCAACCGCGCCGCATCGGCGGTCGTCGGCGCGAGCGCCGTCGCGCGCTCTTCGAGCAATCGCGCGATGGCCGTTATCTCCTCTGGGGTGCCACCCGTTAACGCCTCGACCAGCGCGGCCAAAAGCTCCCCCACCGCGGCGAGCTCGTCACTTGCGCCGCGCCCGTGCGCTGCTTTGCCCATGCTGTCCCCCAGCAGCTATTCGCTCTCCAGCGTCGGCCGGAGTTCGGCAGCGATGCGGTCTGCAACCGCCTCCAACGGCGCCTGGTAGCGACCGGTCTCAAGGAGCTTGCGGATCGCTGCCACCCGCCCTTCCCGCACATCCGGAGCCTGTCGCACGATCTCAATCACCCGCTGGACTTCCTGCAGCTCCGGTGTCAGCTCGGCGGCCTGTGATGGCCGATCCGGCCGGCTGACCGGCGTGACCGGCTGGCGGGCCTGTTGCTGCTCAGGCGGTTCAACCCGCTGGATCGAGGGATCGTGCCAGACGTGCCCGACCTGGTTGACCATGACCCCTTCCCTATCCTGCCAGCCTGCGGTACTCGCGTACCGCTCTCCTCAGTCTATCGGCAGGCTGCAGCATATTCTGAAGGGTATCTCCTGCGGGTGCCCGCCGTCACTGCCGGAGCCGCGTCGCGATCTCGACCAACTCGTCCAGCGTTTGGAGCGCACGCAAGTTCGCGGTATACGCGCGTTGTGCCATGATCAACTGTGTCATCTGATCGACCAGATCAACGTTGGAGTGCTCACGCACACCGTTCATCACCAGTGGTGAGTTCGCTTCACCCGCCCCAGCAGGCTCTGGTTGCCCAGCCGCATCGGTTGCTAGCCACCGCCCCTGACCGGCCGCGAGTAAGCCCTGTGGGTTCGGGAAGCGGACGAACTCGAGGCGCCCCACTGGCTGTGTGTCGCCCGATCCAGGTGCCCGCACGAGTACCGTTCCATCGGGAGCGATCTGATCCAGCTGTGTCCCGGCTGGAACAACGAGCGGTGGTAGTGGCATGCTCCCGTCCTCAAAGACCAACCGGCCCTCGCCGTCCAGACCCAAGCGCCCACTTCGCCGGTAGGCAATCGTTCCATCAGGCAGCTGCACCGGGAGAAACGTGTCTGGCCTGGCAAGCACGAGGTCGTACGGGTCACCTGTCACTTCAATTGGCCCAAGGGTGAACTGACGAGTAGTTCCGACCAGCTCCACACCGGTCCCCACGCCGACCGGTCCGAGAACAGCTGCTCCTGCCCGTGCCACAACGTATTCTTGCGGTGGGATCGCAGCGAATTCGGCTCGCACAGCCTTGAAGCCGTCCGTCTCCAAGTTGGCCAGATTGTGCGCAATGGTGTCTAGCCGGACCTGCTGGGCGCGTGCACCGCTGACCGCCGGGAAATAGAGCGCTTCCATCGCTTCCTTCCTCACCCTTGCGTCACTCGGCCAACCGAGTTCACTGCCAGCCGTAACGTCTCATCAGCGAGTTGGAGCGTGCGGGCAGCCAGCTGATAGCTCCGTGTCGCCGCCAGCATGTCCGTCAGCGTCTTCGTCAGGTCAACGTTCGATGCCTCGATAAACCCTTGGCTCACACCTGCGGTCTGCGATGGGGTTCCAGCGGCCTCGGTACGCAACCGGTTTCCTGGGCTTCGCTCGAACTGCGTATCGGGTGGAAATTCCACCAGGAGCAAGCGACCGATCACCTGGTCCCCCACCAGGACCGTACCGTCGGGTTCTACCCAGACGTCTCCCGGGGGCAGCACCAGTGGTCCTTGCTCGCCGAGCACCGGATATCCATCGGCCGTGACCAGACGCCGTTGGGCATCGAGCTGGAAGCGCCCGTCCCGCGTGTACTCAACGCCGTCAGGCGTCTGAATCGCGAAGAAAGCAGTGCCAGCGATCGCCAAATCCAGCGGCCGTCCTGTCTCGACCAGTGCGCCTTGCGCAGTGTCGATCCGCGGCTGATCCCAGCGAACCGCCGTTGAGAGTGTCCCGACCGGGCTTGCCTGCCCGTGTCCCAGTCGGAGAAGGAAGAGCTGCTGGAAGTCTCGAATGGTGCTCTCGTCCTGCTTGTAGCCTGGCGTATCGATGTTGGCCAGATTCGTGCTCAGCGTAAGCTGCCGAGCGAACTGCGCCATCATCCCAGCAGCTGCTTGGTAAATGGTGCGGATCATGTCTCACTCCCCACCGCTGGTCGGCGTCGCCACGGACGACCAAGCCCAAGCGCCGCGAGCCAACCGGCATTCACCAGGATGAGCCCCCACAGGTTCTCCGCCGTTCGCCCTTTGCCGGTTTGGGGAAGTGCCGGCGGCAAGAGGTCTAGCTCGACTGGTGTCCCTGGTAGTGCACCGATGAGGACACGGCGCGCATCTGGAGCCGAATCGGGATCCGGTTCTGGTTCGACAGTCACCAGTACCGTATCCCAACCAGAATCTGGGATCGGCTCGGGCAGTAGAAGATCCACGTGTGTCACCGGCAGTTGCTTTGCGTCGAACTTCCCAAGCAGGTATGCCTCTCCGGTCTTCGATCGCATCAGCCACAGAGCGTAGCGGTCCTTCCCGTCAAGAATTGGAAGGTCCACGAAGTCGGCACGCACGTCTCCCTCACTGAAGGTGATCAGTGCAACTCCAGTTGCCTGTGGCGGTCCCCATGTACTCACCGTCGGCACATGCGAGAGAATTACCCGAACCGGGAACGCCTCGGCCCGTGTCCGTTCTGCTACCCAAAGCCAGATCACCGCCGCCAGCGTTATCCCGATGGCGAGCAGGTGCCAGAAGGTAAAGGTCGGCTCGATCACCGGTACTGCTCGACCTTTGGAGCGCTCGCCCGTCTCGCTGGCGATGCTTTCCCCGTCTACCCAGCGCACGGCTCACGCCTCCCAGCCACTCCAGTTCCCATCCCCTGTGAGGCCAAAGCGACGGCGTGGCTCCTCACTTCCTCCATCAGCGTCAATGACGCGAGCACGCGGGAGATCGAGCGGCGGCCGAAGCGTCTCCTCGAGGGCAGTTCGGTCGGCCGCTTTAAGGAGCGCGACCAGCTCGGCCACTGCCGTGCTGGCATCCTGCAGATGCTCGTCACGTGTCTCCCCGCGATCCTGGCCGTCTCCGCTCTCCAACCGGGTGGCAAGCTCGGCGACTGCCCGTTCCAGCAAGCGCTGGCGATGCCACAGCGTGGCGGAACTCCAGGCTGCAAGCGAGGCGATCGCCAAGAGACCGAGCAGCGCAACTATCTGCATCTCGGCCAGCCCAAACTCCATCCCGCTCCCCCTCGTTCAGAGGTCATACTCCTGAACGCCACGTTCGCGCAGCAGTGCTCGCAGCTGGAGCCGCACACGGTTCAGGATCTGGCTCACGCGTGATTCCGAAATGCGCAGCACTTGACTGATCTCTCGCATTGTCAGTTCCTCGTAGTAGTACAGCGAGACGATCAACCGGTCGCGTGGGCTCAGTGTCGCCAGCGCCGTCGCGATTCGGCCCTTGATATCCTCTTCCGCCGCGACCTCCGCCGGCTCGAGCGCGCTCGGGTCGGCCAGCTGCTCTTCTAACGAGAGCTCGTCCGGGTCATCGGTCGTCTGCAGTGGCAAGAAAATACAGGCTGCATCGCTCACCGCCTGCTGGAGTTCACCGACAGTCATCCCTAGATGGTCGGCGAGTTCTTGCTCACTTGGCATCCGCCCGTGCTCGGCAAAGAGTTCCCGCGTCGCTTGCTCGATCTGCCGAGCTCGGCTCCGGGCGCTGCGCGGTACGATGTCGAGCGTGCGGAGCGCGTCCAAGATCGCGCCTCGGATTCGCATCACCGCGTAGCTCTCGAACTTCACCCCACGGGAATCGTCGAACCGCTCCAGCGCCTCCAGCAGGCCGATGGTGCCGTAACCGATCAAGTCGTCTCGCTCGATGCTCGGCGGTAGCGAGAGCCGCATCCGATCGACCACGTATTTGACCAGTGGGGCATATCGTTCCACCAGTTGTGCCCGCTCGTCCGGTGTCCGATCGACCCGGCGGAGTCGCTCTCGCAGTTTCCTTTCCTGGTGCGCTGGAACAGCCATCGATAGCGTCCTTCACGTTGTGGTCACGACTCAGCCCGGGCGTTGCTCGCTGGAACGGTCGTCCATCGGCTCATAGATCGCTGCTGGCTCATCGTCCTGAACCTGCCGGTTAAGCAGCTGCTCGATCACCAGCCCCGCAGTGAGCAAGAGCACAAGTGCCGCGGTGCTACTTACCGAAACCCATGTCAAAGACTGGCTTCGGGCGAGCCCGGTGAGATAGACCGTCAGAAATCCGGCCAGACTGATGAGGAGTATCAGCGGTCGGATCGTGACATTTTTGGACTGCTTTGCGTCCTGCATCGCAGGAGTCCTTCACGACAGGAGTACTCACCTACCCCGCAGACCTGACAGTACCCCGCTTCACGCTTCCGCTCCTAGTGCCGCGCGACCCAAAGATCGGAGTGCCGGCCTCCTAGGAAGGCAGGTGCTGCAGTCCTAGGCCGGGACAGGGCGCCCAAGCCGCCGTTCGAGCCGTTCCAGCGTCCATGCCGCAAGTTCCGCAAGTGCTGGTGCCGATGCGTTCACAAAGTCATCCGGAATGCGAGGGCCGGTGGTCAGTGCAATGACTGGACGTCCCAGCCGTTCGGCCAGCCCTAACGCCATGCCCGGCCGTCGCGTTTCGTCCAGCTTGGTCAAAACGAGCGCACGCGGTCGGAGTGGTGCATAGCGGCGAGCAGCCTCGAGTGTCTCTTCGAGATCGCCACCGACCGGGAGAGCAAGGCTGACCACAACCTGACTATGGGCAAGCGCACTTTCGAGTGCTGCGATTGCGCGCGGATCGTAGGGGTTTGCACCTGCGGTGTCGATCACCACCAGCGATGCGTGCGTCATGCGGAGTGCTCGCTGGAGTTCGACACTGTTGGCAACGCGGGTGAACGGCAAAGCCAGCCCGCGGGCAAGTGTCTCGCTCCGCAAGTCATGTGCCTCATCGCCACCGAGACTAATCACCTGCGTAGGAAAGCCATCGGCTTGCGCTGCCCCGGCGAGCTTGAAGGCTGTCGTTGTCTTGCCCACACCCGTTGGCCCAACCAGTGCCAGCAGAAGTCGCCCGCCGAGCGGGAGCCACGGTGCAACAGGAATATAGTCGGCGATCCGGGCCGCGAGCGCGCGGCGGAGCTCCTGCCCGCGACCGCGCTGTGCGCGGTAGACACGCACGAGCTCCGCGGCAAAGCGCGTGCTGAGCCCAAGGGCATTCAGACCGAGCAGCAACGGGTCACCGGCAGCAGGCACGGCAGATGGTCGTGCTTCTCCTGGAGCCCTGACTGGGGCATTCGGGCTCGCCGGAGCAGCGACTAGCTCAACGACGCTGTCATGGCCGAGGAGCTGCCGTGAACCCAGGTGGCGGACGTCCAAGATCACCGCATCAGGGCCAAGTTCCGTCTTTGCCAGGAGCATCGCGGCTTGGATCGATTCGGCCCGGTAGGTGCGTACCTCCAGCATGACTTACCCCCTCACAGTTCCGAGCACCTGAACGCGGACAGTTGGGACGACTTCCTGGTAGGCCAGAACCGCCAAATTCGGCAGTGAGCGCCGCAGTGTGCGGCTCAGTGCCGCTCGCAGACTCGCCGGTACCAGAAGCACCGGCTGGTAGCCAAGCGCTGCGACACGTTCCATCTCCTGTGCCACCGCGGCCAGGAGTGCTTGCAAGCGCTCCGGTGCCAGCGCGAGCTGCGGACCCTCGTCGCTCTGATGGATCGTCTCGCTCAGCTGCCCTGCCAGTTCCGGATGAAGGACGATCGCCCCTAGCGTCCCATCGGGTGCGATGTACTGTTGGGTCAGCGCGGCGGCCAGTGCATGCCGCACATGTTCCGCCAGTACGTACACGTTCCGGACCGTGCGTGCGTGGTTGCCGAGGACTTCCAGGATTGTTACCAAGTCTCGGATTGGTACTTGCTCTGCCAGCAAGAGCTGCAACACTTGGTGCACCTCGCTGAGTGACAAGAGATGCGGAACGAGCTCGTCGACCACTGCTGGGTGCTCGCGCCGCACCGTATCCAGCAGCCGTTGGACGTCCTGGCGCCGGAGCAGCGCTGCCGCGTGCTGCCGCACGACTTCGCTCAGGTGCGTCGTGATGACGGAGGCCGCATCGACCACCGCGTAGCCCTGTGCTTCGGCCGCCGCCCGTTGTCCCTCCGGAATCCATACCGCCGGCAGCCCAAATGCGGGCTCCCGTGCGACAAGACCTTCCAGCTGGGGAGCCTCGCCGGTTGTCGTCATCGCCATAAGCCGGTCGGGATAGACCTCACCTTCACCAGCCTTGATGCCCCGCACCAGGATCCGGTACTCGTTGGGGCGCAGTGCCAGGTTGTCGCGGATCCGCACGGTCGGCATCACAAATCCAAGTTCTTGGGCGATTTGCTTGCGCAGCAGGGTGATCCGCCGTAAGAGCTGCCCACCCGCTGTCTGGTCAACCAGCGGAATGAGGCCGTACCCGATCTCCAACTCGAGCGGGTCGACCGGTGTAACTTCCGGCAGTGTCTCCTCGGTGTCAGGAGCTGGCCGTGCAGCTTCGGCGGATGGCTGCTGCTGCGGGCGGCGCAGTGCGAGGGCTGCCCCCAGCATGCCCACCGCACCCAGAAAGAATGGTGGTGCCGGCAGCCCTGGCGCGAGTCCGAGGACTGCGAGCAGGACACCGGCGATCGCCAGTGCACGCGGCGCGCTGAAGATCTGCCGCGCCACATCCAGGCCCAGATTGGCGTCCGAGGCACTCCGTGTAACGATGATCCCGGTCGCCGTTGAGATCAACAATGCGGGAATCTGCGTGACCAGTCCGTCACCAACCGTGAGAAGTGCATAGGTCCGCAACGCCTCGCCGAGCGGCATGCCGCGCTGCAACGCCCCGATCGCGATACCGCCGAGAATGTTGATGAGGATGATTACAATCCCGGCAATCGCGTCTCCCTTGACGAACTTACTTGCACCATCCATCGCGCCATAGAAGTCGGCCTCACGCGCGATTTCCTGTCGCCGGCGTCGCGCTTCTTCTTCACCGATCAAACCGGCATTCAAGTCGGCGTCAATCGCCATCTGCTTCCCTGGCATCGCGTCGAGTGTGAAGCGGGCCGCCACTTCCGCGACGCGGCCCGCTCCATTGGTGATCACCACGAACTGGATAACCACGAGAATGACGAACACAACGATACCGACGACGTAGTTGCCACCGACGACAAAGCGGCCAAAGGCGTTAATCACTTCGCCGGCGTTCCCCTGTAACAGAATCAAGCGCGTCGAAGTAATGTTGAGCGCTAAGCGGAAAAGTGTCGCCAGCAAGAGCACAGTGGGGAAGGCCGAGAACTGGAGCGGCTCCTGGATATAGAGCGAGACCAGCAAGATGGTCAGTGCGAGCGCGATGTTCGTCGTGATTAGGATATCCAGCACGTGTGCCGGGACCGGCAAGATCATCAGCGCGACAATTGCGACAACGCCCGCGGCTAACGCGACGTCGCTGTAGCGGACGAGTCGTCGCAGCCCACTCACCGGCTCAACGGTATTCGTACGCGATGCTGGTGCGCTCGCCATCGGTCGCCCCTCTCACCCTACAGCCAGGACTCGGTGGTCGGTCCGCCGGTACTGACTGGGACAGTTGCCCGTCGCAGTTGGTAGACGTAGGCGATGATGTCCGCGACAGCTTCGTAGAGCGTCACCGGGATCTCTTGTCCAACCTCCACAGTCCGGTAGAGTGCCTGTGCCAGCGGCTGATTCCGCAGGACAGGAATTGCATGCTGCCGCGCGATCCCCGTGATGCGCTCTGCGACCGCCCCCGCACCCTTCGCGACGACGACTGGGGCACGCATTGTCGTTGGCTCGTACCGAAGGGCCACCGCCAGGTGCGTGGGGTTGGTCACGACCACCGTGGCGGTCGGCACTTGCGCCATCATGCGCCGCATGGCGTACTGGCGTTGCAAGCGTCGGATGCGCGCTTTGATCTCAGGGTCGCCTTCCGTCTGCCGGAGCTCCTCTTTCAGCTCGTGACGCGTCATGCGCAGCCGCTGCTCCAGGTCCCAGCGCTGGTAGCCATAGTCCAGTACCGCGAGAGCGAGATACGCGGCTCCAATGCGAACCGCCAAGTCGCGGATGCTCTGCCCCAGCGCCTGAGCGATCACGAGTGGTTCGGCACCCGTCAGATCCGCGTATCGCGGGAGATCACGCCGGATAAGCGGATAGGTCACGGCTAAGACAATGGCAATCTTCACGAGCGCCTTGGCTGTTTCAAAGAGACCGCGGCGCGAGAAGAGCCGCTGGAAGCCAGCAATTGGGTCGATCCGCCGGAGATCTGGTTTGAGGACTGCTGGTGCAAACACCACCCCAGCCTGAAGCAGGGTGCTCGCCACGCCGACCAACAGGAACAGACCGAGGATCGGCAGCGTGAGCTGGAGGAACGTCATGCCGCTTACCCAGGCAAGCTCCAGGACTTGCGGAGCTGTCAGATCGTGTGGGAGTGGTTCGCGGAACGTGCGTTCCAGATAGCCCCAGAGCTTCGTTGCAGCCGAATTCGCGTACCAGGGCAAGAAAAACGCCCCCGCCAGGAGTGCGAGCGCCGAGGTGAGGTCGGCACTCCGGGGCACTTGGCCGCGCTTACGTGCTTCCTCGCGTCGTCGCGGTGTCGCTCGTTCCGTCCGTTCACTCGCCATCCCTCACCTCGCCGCCAGAAGGACCCGCGTGACGACGCCGAGGAGTCCGTCCGTTGTCGCCTGTGCCAGGAGCTGCAGCAAGAAAGGAATCGAGAGAAGCAGGACAAGAAAGCCGAGTAGGATTTTGGCCGGGAGTCCGACAAAGAAGACGCTCATCTGCGGCACCATCCGGTTGAGGAGGCCGAGCCCGATATCCGCAACGAGAAGCGATCCAGCAACTGGTAGGCCGATGCGCAGCGCATCGCTGAACATCGCTCCGGTGAGGCCGATGACCGCGGCCGGTGTCTCACTGTCTGGGAGTGCACTCCCGGGCGGAAGCAGCACGAAGCTTCGTGCAAGGGCACCAATAAGCAGGTGATGACCGTTCGCACCGAAGAACACCAGCGCGGCCAGCACGAGGTACAGCGTGTTTAACGCCGTACCGTGCGTGCCGAGTGCCGGATTGAAGGTGGCAGCGAGACCGAAACCAAGCTGATAGCCGATCAACGAGGCGGCCATCTCGATCGCAGCGAAGACGGCCGCGACGGCGAGCCCAAGCGCGAGTCCCGTCACGAGTTCACGAGCCAGCGCCACTGCAAACACGGTCGGCTGGCTGAGCGCGGTTGCCTCGACGCGCACGAACGGCGTGAGTGCAAGTGCGAGTACTACGGCGAGTGCCACTCGTGCCGGCAGCGGCACCGCGCTCCCGCTAAATCCGGGCAACAGGGAGAGAACGAGGCCAATCCTCGTCACGACGAGAACAAACAACGCAACCGAGCTTGGGATGAGCGGCGTGGAGACCTCCATAGCGACCTCTCACCGACGTAAGACCGGGAGCAACAGGAAGAGTTCCGTCGCGAGCGTTGCCAGCTGCCGTCCCATCCAGGATCCCGCAAAGAGGAGAATGAGGAACGTAATCACGATCTTCGGGATGAAAACGAGCGTCTGTTCGTTCACCTGGGTGACGGCTTGGAGAACGCTGACCAGAAGGCCTACCACGAGAATTGTCAACAGGATCGGTGCCGAGACCAGGAGCGTCGTTGTGATCGCGGCGCGGGCCAGTTCAAGGAGTAACGCCTCGTTCATTCCGATCTCCTATCCAGCACCGAAACTCGTCACGAGCGATCGCACCAGAAGATCCCAACCGTCGACCATGACAAAGAGCAAGAGCTTGAACGGGAGCGAGATGACGACCGGCGGAACCATGATCATCCCCATCGCCATGAGCGTGCTGGAGACGATGAGATCGATAACCAAGAAGGGGATGAACAGAACGAACCCCATCGTGAAAGCGGTCTTCAGCTCGCTGAGAATGAATGCCGGGACCAGCACCCAGGTCGGAACTTCGTCGGGGTTACGTGGACGCGGCAAGTTGCCGAGATTCATGAACAGGGCGATGTCACGCTCACGTGTCTGGCGAAACATGAAGTCGCGCAATGGCTTCAGGCCACGCTCGAGGGCCGTCCGCTGGTCGATCTCGCCCCGCAGGTAGGGCTGGAGTGCATCGCGGTTGATGGCCTGCCAGGTTGGGGCCATGACGAAGACGGTCAGGAAAAGCGAGAGACCAATAAGCACCTGGTTCGGTGGCAACTGGGGCACGCCGATCGCTGTCCGCACGAAGGACAGGACGATCACAATCCGAGTGAACGAGGTCATGACCACAAGGATCGTCGGAAGCAGGCTGACCAACGTCAACAAGAAGACGAGCTCCAGCCCAGCTGCAATCGGACTGCTGGTCCCGCTTGTCCCACCGCTCTGCACCTGGATCTGGGTGGAACCCATGCTCGCGCTCATCGCGCAAGCGCTACTCAGGAGTCCGCCGAGTGCCGCGCCGAGCGGGAGTAACCAGTGGTGGTGCCCGCACTTCCTGCTGTCGGCCGTCCGTTCCTCCGCCATGGCTCGCTCCGCCCGTCGCACGTTCGTCCGCTTCACATCCGCACCGTACCGGCATGGCACTACGAAGCGCATCGGGAGCCTGTCAGGATTTCCGGCGGGACGCTCGTCTCTCCCGCCTAGGGCGAAGGAGCCTCTGTCCGAACGGCCCCGACGACCCGGTCCACTAGGACCTTTTGGCAGGGTCCCCCGAGCGAGATGCCGGCCGAAATTCACCATGTGGCGGTCGAATGCTGCACCGCTGCGCAGGAGTAACCGATGATCGCAGTGACACGACTCGATGGGACGCGTGTTGTTATCAATGCGGAACTGATCGAGACGATCGAAGCGGTGCCAGAGACAGTTATCGTCCTTGTCACTCGCCGGCGCATCATGGTCCGTGAGCCAGTCGATGAAGTAGTGGAGCGCGTCTTGGCGTACCGCCGTGGCCTCGTCATGCCGGCCGATGCAGTCCGTGGTGCGTTGCCGGCCCGTGACACGCAGGAGTAAGCGTCGGGAGGGAGCCTGCGATGGATCTTGCCACCGTCCTTGGGATCGTTCTTGGGTTTAGTGCGTTGATTCTCGCCTTCGTCCTGGAGGGAGGCCACCTCTCGTCGTTGATCGGTATCACCGCTTATATGATCATCTTCGGCGGCACATTCGGGGCAACGATGACAAGCTACAGCCTGAAAGACATGCTGGGACTGCCGAAATTGATCATGAAGGCGATTAAGACGCCTCCAGATCGTCGTGCCGTCCTCGTTGAGGAAATCGTCAAGCTCGCTGAGATCGCACGACGCGATGGGTTACTCGCTCTCGAGAATCAGCCGATCGAAGACCCCTTCCTCAAGAAGGGTGTCATGCTCGTCGTCGACGGAACCGATGCTGAGCTCACCGAGCAGATCCTCCATGCCGATGTTGAGGCGATGGAACAGCGGCATGCTCGTGGCTATAGCATCTTCCAGACCATGGGTGGGTTCGCCCCGACCATGGGCATCATCGGCACGGTCATGGGACTTGTCCACGTCTTGAGTTCGCTCAAAGATCCAGAGTCGCTCGGTCCAGCGATCGCTGTCGCGTTCCTGGCCACACTCTACGGGGTGGCGACGGCCAACCTCCTTTGGCTACCGCTTCACAACAAGCTCAAGCTCCGCAGCAAAGAGGAAGTCGCCGAAAAGCAACTGATCATCGAGGGGGTGCTCGGTATTCAAGCTGGTGAGAACCCGCGCATGCTGCGCGAGAAGCTCTTGGTTCATCTGCCACCACAGGCGCGTGCCAGCGAGCAGAAAGCCGCTGCCGTTGGTGCGCGAGCCATGGCTCCGGGAGGGGAGTAAGCGACCGTGCGGCGCCGCTCTCGCCATCACGAAGGCGAGCATGAGAATCTGGAGCGCTGGCTCATCACCTACGCTGATCTCATTACGTTGCTCCTGATCTTCTTTGTCGTCATGTACTCGATCTCTCAGGCCGATCTTGCCAAGTTCCGTCAGGTGGCAAGCTCCCTTCGCGCCGCCTTCAACCTCGACGTGCTTCAAGCGCCTCCTCCTGGGCAATCAGCTGTGACGCCGCTTGAGCAGGACCCGCGCTTCAATACGTACCTCAGTGTCCGTGCTCAGGTTGCCTCCCTCTTCACGCGGCTCGGGTTGGATCGCCAGAATGTGGAGGTGGAGCTGACTAGCGAAGGCATCGTCATTCATCTCTCGGACGCGGTCCTCTTCCCACCCGGGCAGGCGGAGCTCCGTCCGGAGGCGCAGCGCGTCCTCGATGGCATCGCCGCAATCGTCGAGCCACTCCCAAATCCGATCCGAGTCGAAGGGCACACTGACAATACGCCACCACCATCCGGCACGTACCCAGACAATTGGGAGCTTTCGGCTATGCGGGCAGTCAACACCGTGCGGTATCTCACCGATGTAGCCGGCCTCTCACCCCAGCGTCTGAGCGCTGCTGGCTACGGCGAGTTCCGCCCTCGTGCCTCGAATGACACGCTCGAAGGGCGGCGAAAAAACCGACGAGTCGACATTGTCCTTCTTCATCCAGCGGTCGGCAACGCGCCGTGAAAGGGTAACTGATGGTGAAGCGATTGTTGCGCAAGCGTGTATTGCTCCTCGCGATTCCTGTCGTTCTTGTCCTTGCCGGCGGAGGCTTCTTCTTGCTTAGTGGTGCTGGCGCGGCGCCCTTTGTTCTCAACATCGTCATCAACCAGCCGGCAAACGATGCAAGTGCAAGTCAGCCCAAAGAACAGCATCTCACCGTCTCGCTCGGTGAGCGCGTTGTCAACCTCGCTGATCCTGGTGGATATCGCTATCTCAAGGTGGAAGTGGTCGTTGAAGTTGCGGTCGACCAGAAAACCTATGAGCGTCTCACCGCTGGTGGCGGAGGAGGGGGGCATGGCAGTGGGGGCAGTAGCACCGATCCCCTCCGCGCTGAGCTGGATCACTCCTGGCCGAAAATCCAGGATACTCTGACGATGGTCCTAAGCTCGAAGACGGTAGACGAGCTTTCCACGCCGGAGGGGAAGGAACGCCTGAAGGCTGAACTTGCCGAAAAGCTGCAACCAGCCTTTGGCGAGTATCAGATCACCGAGGTCTATCTCACCCAGTTCGTCATTCAGTGAGGAGGCGGAGATGTCGCTCAGCCGCGTCCGATCCGCGACGACGCGCACGGCGCGCCGCGAGCGTGGGAAACCCGTTCCCTATGATTTCCGCCGTCCCGACAAGTTCTCAAAGGACCATATCCGCTCCATCCAGAGTATCCACGAAGCGTTCGACCGCTTCGCTTCCAACTACCTCTCGGCACACGTCCGCACCGCCGTCCACAGCGAACTTGGCCCCATCGAGCAGACGACACTCGGCGACTATCTTGATCGTCTTCCTCCACAGGTTGTCCTCTGCCTTGCCGAACTCGAGCCGCTCGTCGGCCGGGTCCTGCTGGAACTCGACTTTGCGACCGCCTCGCGCCTTGTCGACCGTATGCTTGGTGGCGCGGGTGAGGAGCGGCCACCCTTTACCGCAACCACGATCACTGAGATCGAGTTGCTCCTGCTCCGCGAGCTCGGAAACGGGCTCTTCCACGAACTCGCCAACGCCTGGGAGCAGGTAGTCCGGTTGCATCCCCAACCCTGCGAGGTGGTCCTCTCCGGCCAGCAGATCCAAGGCTTGATGCCGAGTGAGATTGTGCTGCTCGTCCAACACAACGTTCGCCTCTTCGACAGCGAGGGCCAGTTTACCGTTGTTCTCCCTGCCTCGACGCTTGAGCCAATACTGCCGCGCCTCAACGCGCGTGTTCTCTTTGCGAATCCGCGCCGTGGTACCAGCCCTGAAGTTCTTGCCCATCTGAGTGCGCAGCTCGAGGAGGTCCCCCTCCAGCTTCGAGTGGAACTCGGGCGTGTGCGCCTTACAGTTCAGGATCTTCTCGCGCTCGAGGTCGGTGACGTTCTCGTTCTCGATCAGGACGTCTCGTTTCCGCTCACTGTCTATGTGGAAAATGAGCCTCGCTTCTATGCGTTCCCCGGCCGACGCGGCCGATCACTCGCCGTGCGGATCGGTGGTACGGTCACCGAGGAATGGCCGCGTACTGACGAACTCGACCAGGAAGGAGGGACAACGCTATGGCCGACCGTCCAGACCCCGTGAATCCCGGCGGTGAATCAGGCTCGGTCCGCCCACCAGAGACACCCGTCCAAGAGGCGCGCTTCGTCGAGTTCCGGGACCAGCCTGTCGCGTCTGGGCGCCAGAGTATCGACTTCTTGCGCGACGTCGAAGTGGAACTGACTGCTGAACTCGGCTCAGCGCGAATGCGGATCAAGCACATCCTTGGGCTCCGGCCTGGCTCGGTCGTCGAGCTCGATCGGCTCGCTGGTGAGCCGGTGGATTTGACGATCAATAAGACGCTCATCGCGCGGGGTGAAGTAGTTGTCGTCGACGAGAAGTTCGCCGTCCGTATTACCGAGATCGTGGCGCCAGAGAAGCGATTAGGTGAGGGTTGATAAGAGTGAGCGATCGGTTTCCGCAGTTGCCGCGTCGCTGGCTCCTGCCAGTGGGGGCATTTGCCCTTGCAGCGATCGTGGGCCTTCTCTGGGCGAGTACCCGGACCTCGCCTGCCCCGCTCCCCACTCCGACCCCCCAGTCAGGGGAGTTCCTGGCGCGCGGTTATGCCGAGCTGGCTAGCCAGCCATCGCCAGCGATGGCAGAGGGGACATCCCTTTGGGAACTCCTCTCGGCCATGCTGGTGCCGACCCTCATCGTCATTGTCGCGGCGTACCTGACAATCCGCGTACTCCGGTCGCTTAACCGGCGTGTGGCGGCCACGGTCTCGCAGACCAAGGTGCTTGAACTGGTCGATACGCTTTCACTCGCCGGAAGTGGCGTCGTGCACATCGTGCGCGTCGGCGAGCGCTACCTCCTTGTCGGTGCTGGGAGCGCAGGGCTCTCCCTCCTCGGCGAGCTACGTCCGGAAGAGGTCGCGCAGCTCGAGTCGCAGCGGCGGGGAGGTCCGTTGATTCACGCGGTCGTACCCTCCTTTGGCCAAATACTGCGCACCCGCATGCCGCGGGCCTGGCGTGTACTGGAGACGAGTGACCAGCTGGCCCACCCAGCGACCGCAGCAACGCCCGGGGTACCAAACAACGGAGCGGCGGAGCAGGACGTCTCTTCTGGGGCGTGAAGGGCTCGTGTCCCAGTCAGAGAGCTGCGAAGTCCTCCGATATGCGGCGAACGTCTTCCCTAGCTCAGTTTCCCCAGCCTGGTGTCGAGACGGCCGTCTCTGCCTCAGTGCGGCACTAGGCCCAAGGAATGCGTCTGCCCTTCTCGGCAGACGCATTCCTTGGGCATGTTGCTACAGAAAACGCGCAAACAGAGGGTGCGATTGGTTGGATGAGCAGCTGCGGCTCGCTCAGTTCTCACGCTGATAGGCCAGCCCAAGCGCTTCCGGTTTTGTCGCACCCCAGCGGAGGCGGAACCAGCGTGTCGAGAGCACAATGAAGACCACAATCGTGATGACAAATGGCATCGCCCGCCAGATATAGCGCGAGAAGACGTTCGGGAACAGGAGTTCGGGGTAAAGCGAGAGCTGCCACAAAATCCCGAAGAACACTGCCCCTGCCACGACGAGGAAGGGATTCCACAGGGAGAAGAACACGAGCGCTAATGCGATAAATCCCCACCCCTGGAGATAGTTGTAGTTCCAGACCGGGTTATAGACCAGAGAGTAGACGGCGCCGCCCAAACCGACCAGCATCCCCGCCAGGATCGCAGCGAGGTAGCGTAGTCCGGTCACCGAGATGCCCGATGCCTCGGCGACGGAGGGGTTCTCACCAACAGAGCGAAGCTTGAGTCCCAAGTGCGTCTTGAAGAGGAGGAACCAGATCGCAATCGCCAGGGCGAGCGCCACCAGGAAGAACATCGGGAGACCTGCCACAGTGGGGAACGGCTTCAGTCCGAGTGGCCCGGTGTAGGGGTAGCCGATGTACGTCGTCAGCCCAAAGCCCAGGATCCAGATCGCCATCCCGTTCACGACTTGATTGCTGCCAAGAGTAATCGAAAAGAAGCCGTGCAGAAGGCCGACAAGAGCACCGGTTAGGAGTGCGACAGTGAACCCCTGGAGATAACTTCCGCTCGTCTTGGCCGCGATGAACCCAAAGGTGCCGCTCAGCAGCATCACGCCCTCGAGCCCGACGTTCAGGATCCCTGCCCGCTGCTCCAGGAGTTCCCCCAGCGCCGCGATGGCGAAGACAGCGGCGGCAGCAAGACTAATGACGAGGAGACTCGACACGGCTTTCGCCCCTCTCCAGTTCGAGCTGTGGCCTCGGCACCGCGGCTTGCCGCTCGACCCGTACCGAGTAGTGCGCCAATGCCTGGAACGCGACCATCATGATCATCAGCACGCCGAGCAGCGCGTAGTCGATCCCAAAGGCCAGCCGGAGCTTCCCTTGCATGAACCGCGCTCCACCCGAGACACCACCAAAGAGAACTGCAACTGGTATTGCTGCAATCGGGTTATTCCGCGCGATTAGCCCCGTGATGAGTCCATAGAAGCTGAAGTCACCGAAGTCCGCGTAGTTCTTCGGGATCTTGAAGACCCCCGGCACAGCCGCAAAGTAGTGATAACCGGCCAGACCGGCGAGGAGGCCGCCCAGTGCGAAGACGAGCGTGCTAATGCGCGTCGCATCGATCCCCGCGTATTCCGCTGCCCGTGGGCTCTCGCCGTACGTCCGAATCCGGTAGCCCAGTGTCGTCTTGGCCAGGAACCACGTGAGGAGCACGGCCAGCGCGAGAGCAATATAGACGGTGAGCGGGACTCCAAGGATCTGCGGGAGACGGAGCGACGTCGGGAGCGTGAACCCTTCCCCTTCTGCCGTCCGCCCCATGAACGGGCCACCCTCACGGATCATGTGGGCGACGATCCACAGCATCGCCCAGTTCAGCATCATCGTTGTCACGATCTCGTTGACCTGGAAGCGTCCCCGCAGAAAACCAGCGATCGCTCCGTACACTGCGCCTGCTGCTAAGGCTGCCAGGAACATGAGCGGGATAATGAGCTCGCCCGGCAGTTGGACGTTTACCGACCGCTTTGCTCCGAACGCATAGGCGACGCCAAATGCGGCGAGTGTCGCTGCGTAGATCTGCCCCGGCATCCCGATGTTCCACAGCCCTGCGCGAAGCGGGACGATCAGGGCAAACGCCGCCAGGAGCACAAACGTTGCTCGGTTGATCGTTTGCGGCAACCCAAACTCGCTCAGGAAGGCATACTTCACGATCTCGCTGTACACCTCCAGTGGGTCGGCTCCCACACGGAGGAAGGCAAAGCCAACCAAGAACAACGAGACGACAATCGCCAGTACTGAGGCCAGCGTGGTGTGCCACCAGCGCAGGTCAGCGCGCCGCTCAACCCGGATCGTGTAATCGCCGATGACCGCCCTCATACGCGCTCCCGTCGCAGTCCAGCCATCAGCTCACCGACGAGCTCCTTGCTCGCCTCGCTCGCCGGAACAATGCCTGTAAATTGCCCTTCGTAGATCGCCGCGATCCGGTCGCTCAGTGCCAAGATCTCGTCGAGATCCTCGGAGATCAACAGCACAGCCGTTCCACTCTGTTTTGCTTCGAGGATCTTCCGCTGCACAAATTCTGCCGCGCCAACGTCGAGCCCGTGCGTTGGTAAGCACGCAATGAGGAATCGTGGCTTCCGCGAGAGAACCCGGCCTAAGATCACCTTCTGGAGGTTACCGCCCGAAAGCGATCGTGCCGGCGCATTCGGTCCAGCCGCCACCACGCTATACTCGCGGAGGATCCGCTCGGTTAGTTCACGAGCCTGGCCACTCGCCAGAATTCCCCACCGCGAGAACTCCCGCTCAAAGTGATAGTTCAGAAGCACGTTGTCGACCAGTGAAAAGGTGGGGATCGATCCCACCTCGCGTCGTTCGGTTGGGATGTATCCCAGCCCACGGCGCCAGCGTTCCAAGACGGGGGCGTGCGTGATGTCAATGCTATCCAGCGTGATCGTCCCCCGCTCCACCGGCCGTAGTCCGGCCAGGGCTTCCGCAAGAGGTTCTTGCCCGTTTCCTGCTACCCCCGCGATCCCGAGGATCTCCCCGGCTCGGATTTCGAACGAAAGGCCTTGGACCGCGAAGAGTCCTCGGTCGTCACGCACCCACAGATCCTGCACCCGCACAATCGGGTCGCCGAGCGGAACCTCGACACGTTCCAGCTGCAGGACCACCTCGCGCCCAACCATTGCCGCAGCGAGGGTCTGTTCCGTCGCGTGTCGGGTCTCCATCTCAGCCACCACGCGACCTCGTCGAAGGATCGTTACCCGGTCGCAGTGCTCCAATACTACGGGCAGCTTGTGCGTGATAAAGGGAATAACCGCCAGATCTTCCTTGGCCATCCGTGTTAACGACTCGAGCAACTTCACGATCTCCGGCGGTGAGAGCACCGACGTCGGTTCGTCGAGGATCAGGATCCGCGCCCCGTGGTAGAGCTCCTTCAGAATCTCAACGATCTGCTTCTCACCTTCCGAGAGCTGCCAGACCTTGGCGTGGAGTGGGACGCGAAATCCATAACGTTCACAGAGTGCACTGACTTCTCGCTCTGCTTCCCGGAGATTCAGGATCGCCCCAGTCTTCGGATGTCCAAGAATAATGTTCTCAAGCGCAGTGTGGGCCGGGATCAGCTTCCGCTCCTGGTGCACCATCCCAATGCCGTGGCGCAAGGCATCGCGTGGGCTCCGGAAGCGCACCCGCTGTCCATCAAGGTAGATCTCGCCCTCATCCGGTTGGAGTTCCCCGAACAAGATTCGCATCAATGTCGTTTTGCCGGCTCCATTCTCCCCGAGGACAGCGTGGAGTTCACCAGCCCGTACTGTGAGATCGATGTGATCGTTCGCCACAACCGTCCCAAAGCGCTTGGTGATCCCGCGCGCTTCGAGGACGACTCGTCCAGCGGATCTCTCTCGTGCTGCTCCCACGGATCGCTCGTCGCTTTCTCCTTGGGCGGACAGCGGCACTTGCTCGCCGCCTTCTACCCGTGCCGCCGCCCGCCGTGCGTCCACTCTATCGACGAAAGCTCAGCGTCCCGCTCATGGCAAAATGTTCACGCCATCGAGATCAAAGTTGATCTTCTGCAATAGGAACTCATCGGTCGGCTTCTCGCCGGCCGGCTTAACCACCGTGCCCTTCGGCGGGATCGGTAGTCCTTCCACTTCGAGTCCGGTCCCATTGCTGACCAGTGCATGCTCAGTAAAGGGATCCCACTCGCCCTTCCGCATCGCCTCTCGTCGTTGCGCGACGAGATCGATGATCTCCTGCGGCAGTTCGGCCTTCGCCTTCGGGCTAATTGCCTCAACGCCCACCTTGCAGTCGTTCATGATGTCAGTCGTCGTGACCTCTGTGCCATCCTTCAAAGTGATCTTCGATTCCATGCCTGGGAAGATGATCTCCGGCGGCTTCTCACCCTTCATGTACGCCTGGATGATCTTGTCGTAGATCACCTCCCAGCGCGTGTCGAACGAGATTGCCACTGTGTCGGTCGTGGCCCACTTGTAGAAGCAGACCGTATCCATGTCCTTCCCGACAAACCACAGACCCCGTGCCTTGCAGACGTCGAGTGTCGATCCGGAGTCGGTTTGCTGTGTCAAGACGTCGCAGTTGTACTGCGTCGCCAGTGTCTCGGCGACTGCACGTTCCTCGGCCGGGAGGTACCAGTCACCAACGTACTTAATGTGGACCTTGACATCCTTGTTGAGCTTCTTGGCCGCCTCTTGGACGCCAAGGACGAAGCCCGCTTGCCGTCGCAACACCTGCAGGTTCGGGTAGGCTGAGACGATCCCCACGTTGCCAGTCTTCGTCAACGCCGCGGCAATCAGCCCCTCCAAATACAGCGACTGGTACTGCCGCGGGAAGATGCGGATGAAGTTTGGCTTATGCGTCAGATCGCTCGTCGTCACCGCCACGAAGATCTTGTCCGGATACTTGTCCACGATGTCAAGGAGCGGCATGCCGATGAACTCGGCATTCCCAACGATGATGTTCGCCCCTTCCTTCGCGATCATCTCTTCAGCGAAGGGGACCGTCTGGTCGGGGCCAACCTGCTCGCGGTAGATGTACTTCACATTCGGATACTTCTCTGCCAGTCGCTTCCCAGCCCGGTCATGCGCGCCCGACCACGTCGTTCCCTCAATGACGCTGAAGTGCAAGATCGCCAGAACAACCTCCTTCGCAGCTGGTGTCGCTCCAGCGGCGGGAGTCTGGGCGGGAGCCGTCGTCGGCTGGGCCGCTGGTGTCTGCGCTGGAGGCGTCGTCGGCTGGGCCGCTGGCGTCTGTCCAGCCGGAGCGGTGGTCGGTGTTGCTTGTCCACCCGCACAGGCGGCCAATAGCGCACTCGCAACCGGAACTGCGAGTCCGGCCGCAACACCCTGCAAGAGCCCGCGCCGCGAAAGTTTCTGTCGCAACATCCGAGACTGCTCGGTCATTGCCTCTCCTCCTCGAATACTCCCTCGGAAACCGGTCCGCACGGAAACAAACTCCTCGCTCGATCGGCCAACTCTCGCGCTCGGTGGCGCACGCGATCGAGCTCTCTGGTGCATCCACTCTCGTCACTTCCGCTCTCGTGCGGCGTCACCTCCCTTCCCTTCGGTGGCTTCGCCCTCTAGCTCCGATGCGACATGCGCTCGCTGTCCCTTGCCAGAGCCGGTTGGTCGCCTCACGCCGTCTGTTAGGGGCGCTCGAAAAAAAGAAATAACCAAGCGCGACGCCCTCCTCGACGTTGCGCGTGCGTGCTATCCGCTTGCTCCAAAGACCTCCGGCTTCCCGCTCGAACCTACTCGCTAGTGCCGTCGGTCCCGCCCGGAAGCCACAGTACTAGCGTACGCAGGTTGTCTCCGGCCGTCAAGCGCCTTGCAGGATGCCGTTCGTGCCGATTGCAGGGTTTCCCTTGTGCACGATGCCTACTCAAGCCCTTTGACCGGACATCCTGTCGTGGGAGTACGGTCCCAACCCCCATCTGTTGTGATCTTGAGGCATCTCACCTTCTGCCTCTATCCCCGGATCGGCTTCCTCGACCGCCGAACGGTGCCGTGTGGTCGCCTACCCAGTCAGTAATCGCTGCGTGCTGTAGTTGAGGCTCCTACACGCCACCGTCACGCTCGATGCACCCTCACGGTCACCAAGATGCGCAGCGGGGCGCAGTTCTGCAGGGGGCGCTCCTGTCCGGCCGGGAGCGTCGCCATGTTCGCGGACCGCATTCAGGACCCTTGGCTCGTTGGAGCCTGCAAGAAAGAACGTCCGGTGACGTTGAATGACGGCGTTACCACCCTTGGTCAGTTCGCTTCTTCACTCGTTATGGAACCCACACTGCTGAAGCATTTGACCGCCATCGCCCGCTATTCGGAAATCGAGATTGTTGCGGGTACCCCAAGTTCACGCAGCGCAACAGTGTGTCAGAACAGAAAAGGCCCCGGATGGAACCCTCCATCCGGGGCCCAGGAGCAGTGCGTTGCCGTCATGGCACCTGGACGCGAATCAGATTCGTCACCTTGGTGACACCCGGTGCGCGCCAGGCTGCTTCCTCAGCCTCCTTGCGCTCTGCCCACGAGCGCACAGTGCCCGAGAGAATCACGTGCCCGCCTTCCTCAACGCGCACCTGAATGTTCTCCGCGTCGATCTCAGCGTGGCGCACGAACGCCTGCTCGATCTGCCGCTTGATGTCCTCCGGCGCGACCGTCGGCTGACGCACGGTGATCAGGTTAATCACCGACTTCACACCAGCGATGCGCCGGGCGGTCTCTTCGGCCTCGCGCCGCTGGTAATGCCAGTCAACCTCACCCTCTAGTGTCACCCGGCCCTCCTCCACCCGGATCTTGATCCGGTCCTGAGGAACAGCCGGGTTCTCTTCGAAGGCGGTCGCCACTGCTCGTGCGATGTCCTCGTCCGTGCGCACACCGAGACCACGTGGCACAACCTCGATGTGGTTCACAACCGCCCGCACACCCTCGACGCGGAGCGCCGCCCGTTCTGCCGCCCACTTCTTCAAGAAGCTATCCACCGTCCCAGTCAACGTCACCACGCCGTCGTGCACCGTGACACCGACGTCGGTGACTTCCACCTCCGGGTCCCAGTCCAGCTCGTCCAGCACGTCCTGCTGGATCTCTTCGTCTGTGCGTACCCGAGGAGCCATCACAACTCCCTCCCTTCCACTGCCCAGGGCCTCACCGTGCCACCTGGATCGGGATCCGCTTCACCCGCGCCTCTTCGGCCTTCGGGAAGGTCAGCGTGACGATCCCATGCTCCACGGTCGCCTTCGCTTCTTCGATCTTCACCGGCACCGGCAACGTCACACTCTCGGCGAATTCCCCGCAGGCGATCTCTCGCCGGTACCAGGTCGCCTGCTTCGCCTCTTCCTCGCTCAGCCGGTACCCATACTGACCGCGGATCGTCACGACGTTCTGCTCGACCGTCACTTCGAGGTCCTCGGGCCGTGCCCCGGGCACCGCCAGCCGGATGACCAGCGCATCACCTGTCTCGTAGACGTCCGTCGCTGGCCTCCAAGCCAATGCGCGTGCCCGCGCCAATGGCCGCTCAAACACCTCCGCCATCAAGCGGTTCATCTCGCTCAGCATCCGCTCCGCTTCCGCCACCGGATTCCACCGCTCGAGCATGGCTCCCTCCTTCCGACCTGTACCGACCAACTCTGACGATCGATCTCTCCTTTCGTCTATCCCGTATATAGCAGAGTGATACGCATCGTGTCAAGGTGATGGATATGATTTGTAGCGCTTTTGTAACGTGTGACGCTTCACCCTGTCGTGTCCTACGCCACTCCTGGGATCTCGTCCCCACTCTACGCTCCGCACCAGATTCCGTCAAGAGCCCGCGGACTTCTGCCATGCTCACTGCGACCTTTTGCCCCACCGCTGCAGCGACTGCACCAACGTGTCATCGTTTCGCGTCCACCATCTGCGCGGTGATTTGCTTTCGTCCCGCGCAGTCCGTCGGTCGCACGCAAGGGTCGTGGGCACAAGTTCGCTGCGTGCCGACGCGTTCGCCCTTGCCGAGCAGGCCTTTCGGGTGGTGGGCGACAAGCCGTCTGACCACCGGGAGGGACTGCGCCGCGTGTGCCGATCCATGCGGCGATCCTTCCCCACACGATCCCCTTTCCCTGTCTGATGGCCGGTTCCTCCTACGCTCGATTCCCCGTTAGAATGAGCGCGACGGTCGCCGCGTGTGCGAGGGAAAGGGTGCGGGGCGTGCTTGCGCGAGTAGTCAGCTGTGCGGTGGTCGGGCTGGACGGTGTCCTGGTGCAGGTCGAGGTCGATATTGGGCTGGGATCGCCTGGGCTCACGATCGTCGGTCTGCCAGATACTGCCGTCCAGGAGTCGCGCGAGCGGGTGCGTGCTGCCATTCGCAACTCAGGTGCCCGCATGCCCCTCAACGGCCGCATTATCGTCAATCTAGCTCCCGCTGACATCCGCAAGGAGGGCCCAGCGTACGATTTGCCGATTGCGTTGGGTATCCTGCTCGCCTCTGGCCAGGTGGTGGCTGATGTCGAGGGCACCGTTGTGCTCGGTGAACTCTCCCTCGACGGGTCGGTCCGTCATACGGCTGGGGTTCTGCCGATGGTTGGGGTTGCCCGTGAGCATGGGCTGCGCCGCGCAATCGTTCCGGCAGATGATGCCGCGGAGGCTGCGCTGGTCGAGGGGATTGAAGTGCTTCCGGTCCGGAATCTCCGCGAGCTCATCGAGCACCTACAGGGGAACTCGCCAATCCGGCCCGTTGCTCCGACGCCGATCGAGCTTGGGGATGAACTCGTTTCTGGCATCGACTTTGCTGAGATCAAGGGACAGGAGCACGTCAAACGTGGTCTCGAGCTCGCTGCTGCGGGTGGTCACAACGTCATTGCAGTTGGCCCCCCGGGAGCTGGGAAGACGCTCCTTGCCCGCGCGCTTCCCACCATCCTCCCACCACTAACGCGTGAAGAGGCACTCGAGGTGACGCGCATCTATTCAGTTGCCGGCCTCCTCCCCAATGGTTCCCCGCTTGTCCGTCATCGTCCCTTTCGGGCGCCGCACCATACTGTGAGCTACGCCGGCATGATCGGCGGCGGTGCGTGGCCACGGCCTGGTGAGGTCACACTGGCACACCGCGGTGTCCTCTTCCTCGATGAGCTGCCGGAGTTCAGTCCGCGGGTGCTCGAAGTCCTTCGCCAGCCGCTGGAAGACCGCGTTGTCACGATCTCACGGGCGAGCGGTGCCGTGACGTTCCCAGCGAGCTTCCTGCTCGTCGCTGCGATGAATCCTTGCCCTTGCGGCTACCACGGCGATCCTATCCGTCCTTGCACCTGCAGCGCACATGAGGTCACCCGCTATCAGAAGCGGATCTCTGGCCCCTTACTCGATCGTATCGATATCCACCTCCATGTCCCGCGCGTCGAGTACGACAAGCTCGCTGATCACCGCACTGGCGAGCCTTCAGCGGCGGTGCGAGCCCGGGTCGAGGCGGCCCGTGCCGTGCAACTCCGTCGCTTCGGCGATCCCCGCCGGTTAAACAGCGACATGACACCACCCGAGATCCGCCGCTACTGCCGCCTCGACGAGGCTGGCGAACGGCTCCTGCGGACTGCTGTTGAGCGGCTGGGTCTTTCGGCGCGTGCCTACCACCGTGTGCTGAAACTCGCACGCACCATTGCCGATCTTGCTGGCGAAGAACGCATTGCGGCGGTACATGTGGCCGAGGCGCTCCAGTATCGCCCACAGGAGTTCGCCTGAGTCCTGCGCACCTGTCAGAGTGGCGTTGTTGGTCGAGTGCGCGGCCAAGTCGAGTGAGAGGGTGCGGAATATCCCCGTGGACAGTGCGCGTTGGCCGACCTTGCGCGCGACGAAGCGCTCGTGTGACGATGTCCCTATGGCTTCTCACTGCTGGTGCACACCACTTTTGCTCTTCTGGCATCTCGTCCCAAGAGGTGTCCTGCTATGACACAGAGTGCTCTCGCATCTCGCTGGACGGAGGCCCGCTTGCTCGCCAGCGACCCTGCAGTCATACTCGCTCAGGCACAATGGAGCAGTCACGAGAGGAACGCTCAGCGTGCTGGAGAAGATCAACGGTCGAGCAAATGTCGTGCTCTCGACGATCCGCGAGCGACGGAGCGTCAAAGCACTACTCCCTGATCCCGTCCCCCGCGAACTCGTGGAGCAAGTCCTGGAAGCAGCCGTCTGGGCTCCCAACCATCATCTGACCCAACCCTGGCGCTTCTTTGTTCTTACGGGCGATGCTCGTCATGCGCTCGGCGAGGTGCTGGCCAGTGACCCGACGTTGTCCCCGGCCAAGCGCGAGGCAGCCCGGCAGAAGCCGCTTCGCGCACCAGTCGTTATCGCGGTTGCGGTAGAACCCGCTCCAGAGCGATCGCTCCTGGATGAACTCTGTGCTGGGGCAGCAGCGATCCAGAACATGCTCCTGGCTGCGCACGCGCTCGGCCTCGGCGCTATTTGGCGCACTGGCCGGGCGGTTGAGGACCCGGCAGTCAAGCGCTTCTTCGGCCTCAGTGCACGTGCCCTGCTGCTGGGCTTTGTCTATCTGGGATACCCAGCTGCTATTCCGGCACCACCACCGCGACGTCCAGCAGCAGAATGCACAGTTTGGCTCTAAGGATAGTCGAGTAGGACAAGAGGTGCGCCGGGTCTTGCCGGAAGGTGGGAGAGCGCCGAAGGATCACCCCTGATCCTCGCAGAGTGAGAGCAGCACGAACTGCGCCTTTTGCATTCGTACCGTGTCGGTTCTCACACGGTAGGATGGTCGGGTGGTGCGTTCTCCAGGGGAGGCGCGACCGTGCCACGTCAGTGATCGTGCACCGTGGGCGGAGTCTTCGTACTCGCCAGAAACGCACCGGTTCGCTACGCTCGTTCCCGTGCAGTCAGGCGTCGAGCAAGTTGGAAGGTGGGACATGGACGTCGGATTCGTCGGACTCGGCAACATGGGGCGGGGTATGGTGCAGACGTTGCTCCGCGCTGGTCATCGCGTCGTGGTATGGAACCGCACGCCAGAACGGGTGGACGAGGTTGTCGCGCTCGGCGCTGTGCGCGCGGCCACACCCTTTGAAGCAGCCGAGGTCGGCGTCGTCTTTACCATGCTCGCCGATGACGCGGCCACCGAAGCGGTCATCGCCGGTCCCCACGGAATCCTTGCCGGTCTCCCGCGCGACGGTATCCACGTGGCCTCGAGCACGCTCAGCGTGCGCTATTCGGCGGAGCTCGCTGAACGGCACCGCACGCGTGGCCAGCACTATGTCGCCGCGCCAGTGTTCGGTCGACCGGACGCTGCCGCGCAGGGCGCATTGCGCTTAGTTGTCGCCGGGCCGCAGGGCGCGATCGAGCGGGTCCGGCCGCTGCTCACGGCGCTCGGCCCGCAGCAGTTCGTCATCGACGAGCACCCTGAGCGTGCCCACGCGGTGAAGCTCGCTGGCAACTTCCTTATCCTCTCGCTCGTCGAGCTCCTGAGCGAGGCAATGGTCCTCGCCGAGAAGGCCGGTGTTCCCCGTGATCGGTTCTTCGAGGTAGCGGGCGCGGTCTTCTCCTCACCTCTTGTCGACCGATATGGCCGCACACTCCTCGAGCGGCGCTTCGATCCGCCTGGCTTCCGCCTCGCACTTGGCCTCAAGGACATCCGTCTCGCGCTCGATCTCGCTGAGTCGACCCATACGCCGCTCCCCATCGCTGATCTCGTGCGGCAGCATGCGCTCGAGGCAATGGCGCATGGTCAAGGCGAGCGCGATTTTGCGACGCTCCTCCGCGTCGTGGAGGCCCACGCAGGACTGAGCTGAGGCCGTATCGCCATCGTGTGGTCTCTGCCTGGACGTACCCGTCGATTGGCGCAAGGTGAGGAAGCCGGCGCCAATCGACCTGCGTTCTCCCTTCGCCATGCAGGCGAGGCCTCGTGCTTCTCGCAGCGTGTCCAGCTGCCACGAGTGAACCGGAAAAAGGACAAGTTTGTCTGCGTTCCTCGATGTGTGCCTTTCTTCTGCCGGCCTGTACTGGTGCCGATGCCACGTTCCCTGCCAGCACGGAGCTCCAATCGTCATGGCCTTCGGGCAGAGAGCGGTTGGGAGGCCGCCGCAGGTGCCGATGCACCAAAAGTTCCCGATATTCGGCCAAAAGACAGGGCCCCGACGATCCTTGGTTCGGGTCTCTTACTCCCCTTTCGGGTTTCAGATTCCCGGCCTCGAATCGTCGGGGCCTAGCTTCAGGATACTCGTCCAGTGAGTGAATGCAAGAGGGGGACGTTACAAAATCGCAACAGTTCTTTGCCACCGGGCATCCGACCTGGGCTGAGAAGCAGGCACTCGCCACCTCCCTGGTGATACTGGTGCTGTCGCTTCCTGGAGTCTCCGCCTATTGTCTCCATGACAACGCCGTCCGCATGCCCCGCGCCGTGATGGCGACACGACACGCCGAGAAGCAGAAGGCTGCTTCGGCTGTCGTCCGGCACGCTGTGCTGCCGAGCCTGCATTCCACGGTGGCCAGAGTGCGGGCTTGTTGGACACCACAAGCGTCTGGACACAGCGCGATGGCAGTCGTGGCAGACCACGTGCGATGGTCGCCTGTCCGTGAGAACGCCCGGAGAGCATTGTTCAGCGTGCTGAAGCGCTTCGAGTTCGCCCAAGATCCCAGCTTACGCTCCCCCGCGTCGTACTCTTCTCTTGCCCGTTCGGCCCTGCCTCCACAGACTAGAGCTGAGAGCGGGACCGCAGGGGGGGGTAGACAATGGATGAACAGCGCATGTGGCTCGATATTCGTCTCGATGGCCGCGTGGCGCTTGTGACCGGTGCTTCGAGCGGCCTTGGTTACGCGAGCGCGCTCGCACTTGCCGAAGCTGGTGCTGATCTGGTGGTGGCGGGTCGCTCGCTGGAGCGTTTGGCCGACATCTGTCGTGCTGTTGAAGCGCGCGGGAGACATGTGTTCCCGCTGGCAGTCGACGTTCGCGATCTGGCTCAGGTTCGCCGCATGGCCGACGCAGCCTTCGAGCGCTTCGGACGGATCGATATCCTCGTCAACAGTGCTGGGCTCAATATCCCGCAACCGGCCCTAGAGGTAACGGAAGAGGCTTGGGACACCATCATGGATACCAATGCCAAGGGACTCTTCTTCTGTTGCCAAGCGGTCGGCCGATACATGGTCGCCCAGCGTTATGGTCGCATTGTCAATATCGGCTCCACGATGGGACTCGTCGGGATGGCCGATCGCGCCGCCTACTGTGCGAGCAAAGGGGCGGTTTCCCAGCTCACCAAAGTGCTCGCCATCGAGTGGGCCCCGTACAACGTGACCGTCAATGCTGTTGCGCCAACCTTCGTCGAGACACCACTCACCCGCCCCTATTTCGAGCGTATCCCTGGTTTTCGGGAGGAAGTGCTGCGCCGTATTCCCCTGGGACGCCTCGGCTCACCTGAGGAGGTCGCGGCAGCTGTAGTCTTCCTCGCCTCCGACGCTGCCAGCATGATTACCGGGGTAACCCTACCCGTAGACGGTGGTTGGACGGCCTGGTAGGCCTGGGGCGTGGAAGCTTGCCTCCACCATCGCTCGGTCGGGAACTCCGCATGTCTGGTTGCCCTCTTGCCTCACGCATGTCCTAGAAGGACATGTCCTGGGGCTGCTGTTCTACCTCACCTCTCCACGCGCTCGGCCAGTCGCCCGAACACACGAATCCAACGCGGTCGCTCGCTGTCTCCGTCGAACACAAAGTCGACACGATTTGGTACCACACGCGCTGGCCCCGCGGTGAACACGCTCCGCCCAATTGGCCGAAGGAACAGCGGTGGAAGTTGTCGCTCGTGCTGTTCCCGGCTCAGTCCTCGCGTCTGGACTGTCTCCAGCCAGAGCCCACCCGCTGCGGGACGGACCGTCACACGTGCCAATGGGTACTCATATGTCCCGGCGAGACGCGCGAGTTCGGCCTCACCCACCGTGACGCTCCGTGGGTTCGGTACCTGTATCCCGAAGCGCTCCGCGAGGATCCAGGTCTCGAGCTCGTAAATTGCTGCACTTCCTGACTCGTGATTGGTCAGGCTGGCGATCGCGACACGCTGTTCTGGCAAGAGAACCACATGTGCCTGGAAACCGTTCGTTGAGCCACCGTGCCCGATGAGTCGTGTGTCTCCCACCGACCAGATTGCCCAGCCGAACCCATAGGCGTCGGCCCAGTTTCCAGCCGCTACCTGCGGTTTCTGCATCAGCTCCACGCCCTCTGGCGAGAGCGGTGGATCCGACAGGCGAAGCAGCCCGAGATGGAAGGCGGCGAAGCTCAAGAGATCGTCGATCGTTGCCCAGATTCCACCTGCCGGATGCACAGTCCGCGGTAGTGCGAAGTCACGTACCACCTCGACCGTTCCGTTCTCACTTGTCCGGTGCCCGCAGGCGAACGGATACCCGAGAACGTCCTGCGCAAAGAAGAAACTCCGCTCCAGCCCTAGCCGCTGGAACAGCCGCTCGCGCATCGCGGTCTCAAATGTCTGCCCCGTCTTGATCTCAATGAGACGTCCCGCTACGGAAAAGCCGCTGTTGCAGTAGCTCCAGTGCTGCCCTGGCGCGTGGATCTGGCGCGCGTTCGCCAGGCTCGCGACGTACCGGCTAAGCGCATCGTCTCCGTAACCGTAGTCGTCGAAACGATCCCCTTCGATGCCACTCGTGTGTGTGAGCAGGTGCCGCAGCGTGATCGTGTCTCGTGCTCGTGGATCGGCCAGCTGAAGTTCAGGCACAGAGGCGGCCACCGGTTCGTCCAGCGCGACCAGACCCTGCTCCACCAGCTGCATGGCCACGGTGGCGAGGAATACTTTGGTGATCGAACCGATCTGGAACAGCGTATCACGCCGCACCGGACATCGCGTCTCTACGCTCGCCACACCGTACGTAACGATTTCGCGGCCGGCTTCGGTGAGCAGGCCGACCGCCATCCCCGGGACTCCTCTCTGGGCGCAGATTTTCTCGACAACATCTCGCAGGGTCGGCTCTTGTCCCATCGTGACCTCCTTCAGTCACCACTGCAGAATCAAGGAGCAAGGCCCGGATGGCAAGAGGAGTGGCGTCTCTTGGATCGACCTGCTCACATTTGAAGGATTGGCTGCACTACGGTCCCACGCCCTGGGAGCCTACCGACACAGGGCTTTAATGCACGGCCATCCTCGCCCGCGTGAACGATCTCCTGACGTGGACGCCAAGCCTTGGAGAACTTCACTCTCGTGGCAGCACTGTGCACAAACCAGATGTGCTCTTCTCTGATGCGCTCGCTCGGCTCCCGCACATCTGTCCTGCGCCGACCAAAAGGTGGCCGTCTCGTCGTTGCTCTGGCGGAACACTCCGGCCCCGGCAGGGCCCTGAAGACCGCACCGATACGTCGCACTGGTGCGCACAGTGCTGTCACGGAGCGCAATATGACCAGTTGCGACTCGATTCTGGACGTGTGCGATCCTTCTGGTGCAGGCCCGCAGTCTTTGCCAACCCTGATCGCACTCTATAGGAGCGTGCCTTGAGGGTGGAGCGCTGGCTCTTGATACCTGCCCGTGACCTTCACCGCCAACAGTCTGCCTGCTGAGAGCACTTGCCGATGGTCTTCTGGTCGTATACCTCACAGGCCCTGGCGTCTCAAGTCGGTTCATCACACCTCGATTCCCCAGGCGTGGCCCACTCGCGGACACTGTGGATGGCATTGCGCCGACATACTGTTCTGCCGAAGCGCGACTCGGCCTGTTAGTAGTGACATGTCAGGGAGCCGTCGCAGTCATGCCGGGAGCCAGTGAGTCTGGATGCGGGGACGTGTCGTGCCCACGCGAGACGCCCTACGAAATTGCGTGCGCCGATGCCGGAACGGGGTAGCGCGCCACCAGAGCCGGTGGAGTTGGTCTACCTCGGGAAATGTCTGCTCTTGCTCACACGTAGGCCGCAGACTGAAAGGAGTGCGCGAGTTCAGCGTCGTGGAAGAGATTGCTGATTCTGACGTCGTCCCAGCGAGCGGACGTATCGGCAGGGAGATCGCCCCACCGTGCAGAGCCTCCACACCTGTCGAGTCGTCCAGTCGTGACATCGTCAGACGCGAATAGCCTACTTGCGACGGCAGAGTGCGATGGTGGCCGGCGCTCTACGCCTTCATCGCTTTGCGAGCCGGCTGGATGGTTGCTTGCGATGAGCCCGATGCTGCAAGGCACAGGGATGTTCGCTCATACCTGTGCCTGCCCTGGGCATCTCGCGATCCTCAGGTGCTCTGGCGCTCGGTGGCCCACTCTCGCGCGAGCTCCTCACTCGTTGTGATCTGCGCTCCATAGACGCGCTTGAGATAGGCGATTCCCTCCTTGTGCTCCTCCTCGGTGAACGCGTTGACGCAGTCCTCTGGCACCACAATCCGGTACCCGCGGGTAAACGCGTCAGCGGCGGTGTGACGGCAGCAGATGTTGGTGTGCAACCCGGTGATGACCACCGTGTCAACGCCAAGCGAGCGTAGTAACAGGTCAAGGCCGGTCTCGTAGAAGGCGCTGTAGGTTCGCTTTTCGAGCACCACATCGCCAGGCTGGGGCGCCAGTTCCGGGATCGTCTCTGCCTCTTTGGTCCCCTTCATCGCATGAGGACCCCAGACAGCCATCTCCGGATCACTCGGAAGATGTGCATCGCCGACGTAGATCACCGGCACACCAGCAGCGCGAGCTCGCTCGAGTAACCGCCGAATCGGCTCGATGACGGTGCGCACCCGTTCGTTCCCCAGCTTCCCTGTCACGAAGTCGTTCAGCATATCGATGACAAGTACCGCTGACTTCATCACCCACCTCCACAACCTCGCCCACCGGTCTCCGGCGATCTCTTACCAGTAGACCGCTGTTCTGTCAAGGGCCGTTGACGCGATTGCTGCCCCCTGCTGTGCCCACCGCCTGGGGAAATCAGGGCCTCACGCTGGCGAGGGTGAAGAACTCGCGAACGTCGGACTCGCGAGCTCCGCAGCTCACTCGTTGGCCAAAGGAGCGACTGAGCTGTCTGCCCCTGAGATGAGGTCTGCGAGTGCTGCCCGGATGCGGGCTGCCACCTCTTCCATCGCCTCAGCGCTCGGGTAGCGTTGCCGAGGCCAGAAAAAGCCCCGCAGACCATCGCCGCGGCGCCGTGGCACCACATGCACGTGGAGATGCGGCACGCTCTGGCTTACCCGGTTATTGATGCCCACGAAGGTCCCCTCTGCCCCCAAGGCTTGCGGGATGGCGCGCGTGAGACTGCGCACCAGACTCCAAACGGGCACAAGGAGATCGTCGGGCAGCTCAGCGAGCGTCGGCACGTGAGCCCGCGGGATAACCAGCGTATGGCCGGGGAAAAGAGGGCGGTGGTCAAGAAAAGCGAGCACCTGCGCATCCTCGTAGACGCGGACGGCTGTGACTTCTCCACTGCTGATCCGGCAGAACGTGCAGTCCTTCACCTGTGTCCCTCACGGTTGCAGCCGCTCAATCGACCAGCTTCCGTCTGGTTGTCGCTCGTACCGGAAACGATCGTGGAGCCGATCGGGTCGGCCCTGCCAGAACTCGTACACCACTGGCCGGACGCGAAAGCCGCCCCAAAACGGTGGTCGTGGGACGGCGCCCTCTGGAAACCGCTCGGCGAAAGCGCGGTGGCGCTGCTCGAGTTCCTCGCGCGAGGCAATCGGCTGGCTTTGCGCGGATGCCCAGGCACTGATCTGAGAACCGTATGGGCGCGTAGCGAAGTACTCATCCGCCTCCGCGTCGCTGACCAGTTCGACATGCCCTTCGATGCGTACTTGTCGTTCCAGTGGTTCCCAGTAGAAGAGCAAGGCCGCGCGAGGATTCTCCGCGAGTTCTTGTCCCTTTCGGCTCTCAAGATTGGTGTAGAAGACAAAGCCCTGCTCGTCAGCTCCGCGCAACAGAACCATCCGCACCGACGGCCGACCGTCGCGTGTCGCCGTCGCCAGTGCCATCGCATTGGGGTATCGCAAACCAGCCTCCTCCGCTTCTCGGTACCAGCGCAAGAACTGTTCGAGCGGGTCAGGAGCCAAATCGCGGCGGTGCAGCGGGCGATCCTGATGTTCCCAGCGATGCAGCGCTCTGAGCACGTCTACTCCTTCCACTACGGTTCTGCCCCACGGCTTCCCGTAGAGCATAACCCCGCGCTTCTCCTACAAGAATTACTTGCGCGTTCCTCACGCTTCTGTAGTCAGGAGCATTCCCCTCATGATACCTGGGCGGCCATGCGTACTTGATGAAAGAATTCGGTCGCTGCGCGGAGGTCTCATTGCGATGAGACGGTCAAGCGTCCCAGGGTGATGCTATCTCCGCCGCACTCTCCGCGCGGCGGAGATACTGCGCCATCGTGCAGTACTACCTGCCACTTTACCTATGCCGCGCAAGGCCGCTAAAGTTAAGCAGAACGTTCTGCACACCCATAGCAGATGGCATCTATTACCTGTTGGGTAGAGGAGTCCGCTCATGAACGTCGATACTGTAACGATGCTACAGGCCGGCGCTGTTCTTGAGGGAGACATCTTCCCTGAACCCGTACGAGTGCTGATCGTTCAGCCAATTGGCGACAACCTCAAAATCGGAGCACAGGGGTTGCGCACCCGACAATATTACGAGCGGGTGCTACGGGTAGCCCAGGTTCGGACGCTGCGGATCACCCCACCGGACGCCTTATTTGATGGACAGGCGCAGCGGTTTCGCTTGGGGATAGAAGCAGCACGGTTAGAGCTAGCCTACGAGTATGATCCCTATTTCTCACTCTCAATCGCCCGTGTCGACCCACTCCCGCACCAGTTGGAAGCTGTTTATGACTACCTCCTGCCATTACCAGTGATTCGCTTCTTATTAGCGGACGACGCCGGTGCCGGTAAGACGATTATGGCCGGCCTTTTGTTGAAGGAGCTGAAATTGCGCGGTCTTGTCCGACGCACATTGATTGTTGTGCCGGCAAATCTGGCCTTTCAATGGCAACGAGAGCTTCGTGATCGTTTTCGAGAGCGCTTCGACATCATACGTGGAGTGGATCTGAAGAACGCGTACGGAGTTAACCCATGGCAGGATAAATCACAGGTCATCACCTCTATGGATTGGGCCAAACGAGAGGATGTGTTGCAAAGCTTGCAACGTGTCCATTGGGATCTTGTTATTGTGGATGAAGCTCACCGTATGAGTGCTAGTGATCCTCTGCACAAGACTGATCGCTATCGGTTAGGTGAGATACTCTCTGAGAAAACGCACCATCTCCTTCTCCTCACCGGAACACCTCACAAGGGTGATCCAGCCAACTTTTGCCTGTTTCTTCAACTCCTTGATCGGGATGTATACGCCGATGTCCGGAGTCTCGAAGAGGCTCTCCGAAGGAATCATGCACCTTTTTACCTACGCCGCACAAAAGAAGCACTTGTTACCTTCCCCGATCCCGAAACTGGTAAGGTGCGGAAGCTTTTCACTAACCGTGAGGTTCGCACTGTCCGCTTTGAGCTTGACGGAGAAGAGTTCGAGTTTTACGAGCAACTTACCAGATATGTGCAAGAGCAGTCGATGTATGCAGCGGCCGACCAATCTGTCCGCGGTCGAGCCCTCGGCTTCACTATGGCAATGTATCAGCGGCGTTTTGCCTCCAGTATTCACGCTGTCCGATTGAGCTTGGAGAGACGTTTGCAAAAGCTAGAGCGTCACCTGAAGGTTCCGCAGCAGGTAGAGGTTGATCTCTCTCGCCTTGAGGATCTTGATGAATTGCCTGAGCATGAGGCTGCACGTCTCGAAGAAGAGATCGAGAGCGCCTCTCTACCGATGGAGCGCGAGCTGATCCGTCGCGAAATAAACACGCTACGTGCACTAGTGCAGAAGGCGCAAGAACTGGAGGCACGTGGCCATTCCTCCAAGCTCAGCAAGCTGCGCGAAGTTCTCTCCGCCGAAAACATCTTCAGTGACCCCACTGTGAAGCTTCTCATCTTCACTGAGTTTAAGGAGACCTTGGACTATCTGGTAACTCAGTTGCGTCGTTGGGGTCTCAGCGTCACCCAGATCCACGGAGGGATGAAGATCGGAGACCGGGATACTCCAGGGACGCGCCTCTGGGCAGAACGGTATTTCCGGGATGAAGCCCAGGTCCTTGTGGCCACCGAGGCTGCCGGAGAAGGAATCAACCTTCAGTTTTGCTGGCTCATGATCAATTTTGACATTCCATGGAACCCAATGCGGTTGGAACAGCGTATCGGTCGTATTCACCGCTATGGGCAGGAACGCGACTGCCTGATCTTTAACTTTGTCGCTGCCAATACTCGCGAAGGATTGGTCCTTGAACGCCTGCTGGAGCGCTTGAGAGAGATCCGGAGAGAACTCGGCAGTGATCAGGTGTTCGACGTCGTCGGTGAGGTCATTCCGGCCAACTACCTGGAGCGTCTGTTCCGGGATCTTTATGCCGGCAGAATGACCACCCAGGCCGTTCTCGAACGGTTGATCACTGACCTCGATCGCGAGCGCTTCGCCCGTATTTGTCGCTCGACCCTCGAGGGACTAGCGAAACGGGAACTCAATCTGGCGGCCATCCTGACCAAGACCGCTGAAGCGAAAGAACGCCGGCTGGTACCGGAAGTTGTTGAAGAGTTCTTCCTCCAGGCCGCACCAATTGTGGGATTACCTACGCCGCGTGGCTACCACGGAGTCTATACGCTTGGGCGCGTTCCTCGACATCTGCTTCGTGTCGGTGAGCGGTTGGAACCACGCTTCGGTCCGCTGGGTCGAGAGTATCGCCGCATTACCTTTGACAAGCGACGCCTGAGTACGGATCCTACCGTGGAGTGGGTAACACCTGGGCATCCTTTGTTTGAAGCTGTTCGCGAGGCGCTTTGGGAAGAAGTTCAGGAAGACCTCCGCCGTGGCGCCGTCTTCTACGAACTCGGACGGGAAGCCCCAGCCCGACTCGAGATTTTTGCGGCCTCAATAGCCGACGGACGTGGCAATACATTGCACCGGCGACTCTTTGTTGTGGAAGTTGGGCAGACCGGCCCACTGCGTCTGCGCCAGCCAACAGTCTTCCTCGATTTGATTCCCGCAGATCCGCCGCCGACGGAAAAACCATCATTCGCAGTGGACTATCAGCAGGTTGAGGAGTTCCTGGTCGAACAGGGGCTCGAGGCCTTTCTAAAGGAGATACAGCAGGATCGCCTCAGAGAGATCGACACCATTGCTCAGCACGTGGAACTGAGTCTCAATACATTGATCGACCGCCAACAGAGGCAAGTAGCTGAGCTGTTGCAACGGCAACAGAGTGGCGAGGAAGTTGCCTTAGCCTTGAGTGAAGCGCAGAAGCGGCTGGATGAGCTCATCGATCGCCTGGAGCGTCGACGTCGGGAGCTGGCTCAGGAGCGGCAACTAGCTATCGCCGACGTCACGCGGATTGGTTCCGCCTTAGTGCTGCCATATGAGGGAGATACACTACGCGATTTAGCGCCCGATGCAGAAGTTGAGCGCATCGCTATGGAAGTAGCCATGCAGTACGAGCGCAGCCGAGGTTGGCTGCCGGAGGACGTCTCATCGGAAAACCGCGGTTTTGATATCCTTTCCCGCCACCCGGAAAGTGGGCAGGTGCGCTTCATTGAAGTCAAAGGTCGCGCCACGTCGGGGCCCATCGTGCTTACTCCCAACGAGTATAAAACTGCTGCTCGCCTGCGTACCGATTATTGGCTCTATGTGGTCCTCGACTGTGTGACAAGACCACGGCTAGTACCAGTACAGAATCCTGTGCGACTCGGCTGGGAGCCGGTAATGAAAATTGATTACTTTCAGCTATCGGCTCAAGAAATCGAAAAGGAGGGAAGACGAGAATGAGCAGTTACTGCGAATGGAAATTCATGGCACTCACGGCTATCTGGACTGGAGGTGCAAATATTCGGACTGAAGATGAAAACCAGACGGGCGGCCGTTTCATTTCCACGGGCTTAATGGGCTCCTTACGCTGGTGGTTCGAGGTGCTCGTGCGAGGGCTGGGAGGAACGGCTTGTGACCCTACTAGTACCTATGAGGATCCGACCGCTACCACGTGATGAAGGTGGGCAAGATAAGGTAACGATGGGACAAGGTTTTGGGGTCTGCCGGCCTGACCCATCGGAGACGAGCTATAGTACCTGTCGATTTCGCCCTTGCCTCTCATTACTCACTACGGCGATATTGGTGGGAAGACTGTGCTGAGGTTGCGAGCTGAATGGGAACGGGAACTCCATGACGTTAAGAGTGGGAAAGTACACAAAGGAATCGAGTAAATTACAACTTACAGAGAGGTGCTAGTTCTTTATACGTTACACATGGGATGATGAAGAAGGAATGAATATTCTATGGCGAGATCGCCACGAATGCACAATATTGTCGTCTAATGAGCTAAGATAGCAACTCACTTCGGCAGTTGTTTCGACGGGATAGCAGGGGACATTCCAGAGCTCGACAGAAGGAGGGGCTATGGCGCATGCGGTGAGAGGAGTACGCCGCCTCATCGAGACTGATGAGATGCCGATCGGCCGCATCTCCGCCCATGCCCGCAGAGACCAGAACATCCGCAAGGGCCACTTGCACTCTCTTCACGTCTGGTGGGCCACCCGACCCCTGGCTGCTTGTCGCGCCGTGCTGATGGCTACTCTCCTCCCTGACCCTGCCGATGAGAACTGTTCCGAATCGTTCCGCCAGGTGGCGCGAGAGGTGCTGCGTCCCTTCCCCGGCGGTGGGCGCGATCTTAGTGACCCCCTCACCCTGCGCCGGACGCTCCTCGACTTTATTGCTGACTTTGCCGACTGGGATAACGCTCACAACCCCACCTTTGTGGAGGCCGCGCGCAAACTGGTTGCTGCTGCGCATCCGGAAGGACCACCGCTGGTAGTAGACCCCTTCGCCGGCATCGGCTCCATCCCCTTCGAGGCGCTGCGTATCGGAGCGGAGGCTTTCGCTGGTGACCTCAATCCAGTGGCCGTTCTCCTCAACAAGGTCGCCCTGGAGTATCTGCCCCGCTACGGCTACCGCCTGGCAGAGGCGGTGCGCAAATGGGGCGGCTGGGTCCGGGAGCAGGCTATTGCCGAGCTCCGTCCCTACTACCCCTTGGAACCTGATGGCGCCGAGCCCCTGGCCTACCTCTGGGCCCGCACCATCCGCTGTGAGGGGCCTGCCTGCGGGACGGAAGTGCCGCTCGTGGGACTCCTGTGGCTTTCCCGCAGGGAGAAGCGCCAGGTAGCTCTGCGCTACCGAGGCGTCCCGGAACCAGGAGGGGGCGGCCGGGTGGAGTTTGAGATTTTCCAGCCGAAGTCCGAGGCGGAAGTCCAGCCGCCCATCGTGCGGCGCTTCGCCGCCACTTGCCCGGTCTGCAATTACACCACGCCTTACGAGCGGGTCCGGGAGCAGCTCCGCGCCCGGCGAGGCGGAACACGTGACGCCCGCATGATCGCCGTCATCACTCTCCGGCCGGACGGCACCCGAGGCTACCGCCTGGCGACGGAGGCAGATCTCGCGGTCGCTCGCCAAGCTGCCGAAGAACTCGCCCGACGGGAGACTCAGCACGCTGGGCCACTTCCTCTGGTGCCGGATGAACCACTCCCACCTGTGGGAGCGCTCGGCTTCCGCGTCAATCTCTGGGGTATGGAGGTCTGGGGTGATCTCTTTGCGCCGCGTCAGGCGCTGGCGCTGACGACCTTCGTTCGCCTGGTACGGGAGGCGTATGGTGCTGTGTACCAGGAAACGGGAGACGCTGAGTTTGCCCGCGCCGTAGCTACGTGCCTGGGCGTAGCGGTGAGTAATACTGTTCCGATGCTGAATGGGGCTTCATACTATGGGCAAGATCACATGCGAACAGCTTTCCAAGGCAGCGGCCTTCCTATGCGCCCTGACTTCGCCGAAGCCAATCCTTTGATACCCAATTTGGTTGGCGGGTTTGAATATGCTCTAGAGCAGGTAGCCCAGGTGCTGGAGGAGGAAGGAAGTCAGAGATTCCGTCCTGGTACCGTGCGGCAGAGCTCCGCCACCGCCATTCCCTTGCCTCATGCCTTCGTGCCCTACGTCGTCACCGATCCACCGTACTATGATGCGGTACCTTACGCTTCCCTCTCCGATTTCTGCTTCGTGTGGCTCCGGCGGATGCTTCACGACCTCCACCCTGACCTCTTTCTCTTGCCGCTCACGCCCAAGAGGGAGGAGTGCATCATGGATCCCGGCCCCCCACTGCCGGGTGAGCCGGAGAAGACAAAGGAGTTCTTTGAAACCACGATGCGACAAGCCCTGGCGGAGGCCCGGCGGGTGCTCCGGCCCGATGGCCTGGCGGTGGTGCTCTTTGCCCACAAGGGGACGGCAGGCTGGGAAGCGCTCGTGAACGCGCTGGTCCAGGCCGGCTGGACCGTCACCGCCTCCTGGCCGATTGAGACGGAGCGGGGTGCCCGGATGCGAGCCAAAAATTCCGCCGTACTTGCCTCCTCCGTCTTCCTTACCTGCCGGCCGCGGCCACAAACTGCTGGCGTCGGTGAGTGGCGAGACGTCCTGGCCGAGATGAACCGGAAGGTGGCCATGTGGCTCCCCAAGCTCGAACAAGAGGGGATTCACGGAGCAGACGCCATCTTTGCCTGCATCGGGCCGGCGCTTGAGGTCTACAGCCGCTACGACCGGGTGGAGACTGCCGCGGGCGAAGTTATCCCGCTTGGCAACCAGAATGGCCGGCGGGGGTATCTCTCCTATGTCTGGGAAGCGGTCGCTCGGGAGGCGCTGCGGATGGTCTTCCCCGAGGCCGACCCGCAGGGCTTTGAGGAAGACGCCCGTGTTACGGCACTCTGGCTCTGGACGCTCTTAACCCGCGCCAATGGCACCCAGGTAGCAGAAGTCGCTGAGGAAGAGGAGGAGATAGAAGAGACAGCTGACAAGTCCAAAGTGAAGGGCTGGTCACTGCCTTATGACGATGCCCGCCTGATTATCCAGGCTCTGGGGGCGGACGAAGCCAGGCTTCGGCGCCCGGATGGAATCCTCGAAATCAAGGGTAACACGGCCCGGCTTCGTTCAGTCATGGAGCGGCGGCAGCATCTTTTGGCCGGGCCGAGGGCGGCGGTTGCCGAGAAACCCCGTCGGAGGAGACGCCAGCCGACGCTCTTCGAAGACTTGGAGGAACCTCAGCTCCAGGAAACCTTGACCCTTGAGCCCGGGCGTACCCTTCTCGACCGTCTGCACCAGGCGATGCTGCTGTTCGCCGATGGGCACACCGAGATCTTGCGCCGCTTCCTTGTTGAGGATGGCTATGGTCGGGATCCCCAGTTCTGGCGCCTGGCCGACGCCCTCTCTCGACTCTATCCCCCTTCCTCAAGGGAGAAGCGGCTGGTAGATGGGTTGATTGCCCGAAGGAAGACCTGGGGACTCTGACATGGACTTGCAAGACTGGTTTGACGCATTTCGAAGGCAAGTGCGCAGGAATCCCTGGGCCGATGGGCTCCGTGAGGCTGCCCTGACCGGGGTGCTTGGCCGTTGGACGGCACTACTCACGGATGTGGTCGCCAAGGTGTGTGAGGAGTTAGGGTTTCGGGTAGCGGCGCGTGGTCAAACCTCCCGTATCCTACCCATATCCCGGCAGGAATATCTTGGTCTAGATGTTTTGGCCTTCCCCGCAGGAGAGTCGTCATGGTGGGTGAGACCGGTGATGGCTTTTGAGCTGGAAAATCGGACGCGGGTGGCAAGCATAGCCTATGCCTTGTGGAAAGTCTGCATGGTACGGGTGGCCTGGGGAGGAGTGTTTTGCTACCGAAAGGACCCGGACCAAATCGGGGAGCTGCTCCGGATCCTAACCGAAGTGGTCCGAGCGGTTACCCCTTCAATGGACCTGCTGGTAGTTGTCGGGACGCGCTGCCGCGCCGAGGACTTTCCCGACGGATTTTTCCGTGCCTATCGGTGGGATGAAGACTATCAACGGTTCCGCCTTCTACTCTCGTAGAGAGGGGAAAAGCTATGGCTACGCTGAAGCCCTGGCATCAGGTAGCGACGCCACACGAGGATTTGCGAAAAGGTGTTCCTCTCGATGCCTCCGCCTTCGCCATACATCTTGATCAAGTAATCGACGGCCGGGCGCCAGACGATTACCGCAATCCCCAGCGTTTCTTTGCTCGTACCTATCTCACCGAGGCCTACCGTAAGATGGCGGCCGAGGTGCTCCGCCGGCTTGCAGGAGAACGACTCGGCACGTCGCCGGGTATCAACTTGACGACGCAATTCGGCGGCGGAAAGACGCACTTCCTTACGTTGCTCTATCACCTGTGCCGGACGGGAGATGCTGCCAAAGAATGGCCAGGGGTTCCCGAGATTCTTGACGCAGCGAACCTTTCCACGGTCCCGAAAGCTCGGGTAGGCGTCTTTATCGGCAACCGATTCGACTTCCTCACCGGTGTGGGCGCGGAAGGGGAGCCCCGGCGTAAAACGCCGTGGGGGGATCTGGCCTGGCAGCTGGGTGGAAACGAGCTCTACCAGCTTGTGAGGGAGCACGATCAGCAGGGCGTTGTGCCCGGAGGGGAGATTCTTCAGAAGATCTTCACCGGCGAGCCGACGCTTATCCTAATGGATGAGGTACTGAGCTTCTCGCGACGGGCGCGGGACACGGGGGATCGGTATCGTCACCTGAGTTCTCAGTTCTACAGCTTCCTTGATGTGCTCACGCGCGAGGTTGTTGCCAGTGCTGCCACGGTACTGGTGATCTCCCTTCCTCTTTCCGAGTATGAGATGACTCCAGAGGACGAGGCAGAGTTTCAGCGCCTGAGTCAACTACTGGATCGCCTGAGCAAGGCGGTGCTCCTTTCGGAAAAGACGGAAATTGCAGAGATTGTCCGTCGACGGCTTTTCGAAGAAGTTGGGAACCCAAAGGAGATCGTCGCCACTGCCAAAGCTTATGCTGATTGGGTCCGCCAGCATCGAACTCAGCTGCCCGAATGGTTCCCGATCGATCAAGCGGAGCAGATCTTCCGGGCCACCTATCCCCTTCATCCTGCTGTACTCTCCGTCTTTGAACGCAAGTGGCAGTCGTTGCCGAGATTTCAACGAACCCGCGCAATCTTGCGCCTTCTATCGCTATGGGTTACTCACGCGTGGCAGCGGGCTTATAGGGAGGGCTCGAAGGATCCCCTCATAACCTTGGGTTCGGCTCCCCTTGAAGATTCGCTCTTTCGTGCGGCGGTCTTTGAGCAACTTGGGGAGGGACGCCTGGAGGCAGCGGTGCTCTCGGACATCGCCGGTGAGGAAGCCCATGCTGTCCGCCTGGATCAGGAGGCGGGGGGCTTGATGCGACGGCTTGGGTTGCACCAGCAAGTAGTGACTGCTGTCTTCTTCGAATCCTCGGGTGGGCAGGTACGCAACGAGGCCACGCTTCCCGAGTTACGACTCGCTGTTGGTGGCCCGGACGTCGAGATTGGGCTAGTTGAAAACGCTCTCGAGAATCTCTTGAGTCGATGCTATTACCTGGACACGCGAGGAAATGCCTATATTATCAGTCACCGGCCGAATCTGAACAAGATTATCTCTGACCGGCGGGCTGCACTGACTGGACCAGAAGCAGAGGAGCAGATTCGCGAGAAGGTTCGCCAAGCAATTCGGGATGTCTTCAAAGTTGGCGTCCCCAGTCTTGAGCGGCGGTACTTCCCAGAGGAACCTGCCGACGTCCCCGATGTGGCCGCCCTGCGCCTTGTGATCATGGCTCCCGAATACAGCTGGGACAATAGCGATCGAGAGCGGACAAAGAATCTGCTACATCGCTTTGTTCAGGAATACGGAGGCCGGGCGAGAACATACAAGAGTGGACTCATTTTCGTCGTGGCGGAAGGCGGCGCTCAGCTGATAGATGAGGCGCGTACCCTGCTTGCTCTAGAAAGCTTGGATGATACCGAGGAACAGGAACGACTCCAACTCGATCGGTCTCAGGTCCGGGAAATCGGTGAGAAGAAGCGTCGTAGTCATCAGCGATTGCACGAGTTGGTATGGCAGGCCTACCGTCGTTTAGTGTTGTTAGGCAGCTCCAACGAGTTAGAGGAAGTCGATCTTGGCCGGCTACATCCTAGCATGGGTGAGTCGCTCACAAGCGTTATCGTGGCGCAACTCAGACAGAGAGGTATCCTCGAGGAATCTGTGAGCCCAGATTTTCTTGCTCGCAACTGGCCTCCAGTCTACCGTGAAGGATGGTCCACCCAAGGCATCCGGGACGTTTTCTATGCCTCCCCACTTTTCCCGCGGCTGCTAGATCCAGAAGCAGTACGTGAGACCATTGCGCGTGGTGTTCGTGAAGGAAAGTTCGCCTATGTGGTGCAGCTTGAAGAGGGTCAATCGGAACCAATTTACCAGGATCCGACTTTCACAGCTGATCGCATCGAGTTCTCTCCGCATGCACTGTTAGTGCCAGCTGATCGGCTTTCTACTACCGCAGCCTCAGGCACGAGTTCCCCGCTGGAGAGCCGCCCAACGAGGGTGTCAATCGAGGAACCAGCTGGAAGCGAAGTAGCAGAGGCTGCGCCAGTAGCAACCGGCGTTCTACCCGAGACAGTAGTTCGGCGAATTGTCTGGGAGGGAACACTCCCTCCTCAGCAGTGGACCAACTTCTACATGAAAGTTCTTACACATTTCGCTACCGATCCTAGTCTGCGCATCGGACTACGCCTGACGGTGGCTCCTGCTTCGGGGATCTCGAGAACGAAACTCGAAGAGGTACGCTCTGCGTTGCGTGAACTTGGGCTCGATGTTGCTGGGCTCCAGGTAGAAGAACAATGAGATCGTCACATGTTAGTAAGTCGGAAGAGTTGTGTTGTGCAGCGATGCGGGGATCGTAAGACGGAAGAGATCGGGTAAGAAGCGCTTTTGCCATTCCTGTCCTGGCACTTGCCTTTACTGACTAGGAAGAAATCAAGCAGTCCAGATAGTAGCTCGTCGCCTGTTCTGTGGCCTCGTTTGAGGCGTGTGCTACTGCTGCAGGCCACCATGTCCGCTCGCGGGAAACGAAGCTGGTCCGGCTGCTCAGCGCTCTGTGGGGAGTTGTTGCTTGTCTTCGACTGTCATTGGTGCAACCCGCTGAGCGTGGCATTGGGTGAAAACGTTACAGAGCATCTGCTAAAGGCCAACACAACATGGTCTTGGCCGTAGATTGGCAAGTAGTATCTGTTCGACTCGTCAGCGCTCTGGTGCCCACTTTCGGTCAGGGAAGCCTAACCTCGCGAATACTTATTATAGGGATAGGGAGCGAAGATCGGGTCAATCTTGGCCACGGTAAACGGTCACGGATCTGCTTTGTGAGGTTACTCTACGGGTCTGGTTCTATCGAGATAGTGATATGCTGTCTCCGAAAAACCTGAAGAGATTCGTGTTTGTGAAGTCTTTCTGGGGCAGAGTGTCTTCTACTCGCCAGGATCCAGTGTTTTCCTGTTCCTAACCCTGAGTTGGTAAGCTTTTTGGTTCGTTACAACGTCCTCGTGGCTTGGCAACCTTGTCGCAAAGGCTCAAGCGTGTCAGCCGCTTCTGGTGCAAGGACAACCGTTATCCGCGTATAGGGTTCCTACTCAAAGTAGAGAAGCGCTCATAAGCGATCATCATGACCACCCAACACCAAGTCTAACATTGCACCTTTCAGGGTGCAACATCGGTGTTGTAATCTTTCTTAGCTGCATTGTCACAGAGAGCCCTCTGCGATATATCAGCTGCCAGACCCGGGTGCAAACCTTGAACCAAGAAGGAACAGCTGCTCACAAAACGAGGAGTGGGGGGTTCGGTTTCTTCACCATCCCATGCTCGCCTGGCCAGTGAACGTGCGGTAGGATGAGCCCGTGAGCGGCTCGCTGATGGAGCAATGGAGTCCATCCCGGCTATGGCCAAGACAACGGCACCACAACCCGCTCTGCCCAATGAACTCGCTATACGACCACTCACTCCTCGTGAGCAACGGCGGGTTCGCCAGAGCTTTCTCTTCGGTGTCGCAAATGGCGGGCTGCTCCTCTTCGGCGATGCGCTCATCCATCCGGTGCTCGTCCTCACGCTCTTCGTCGCTCGCTTGACCAATAACGCGGTCCTCATTGGTCTCGTTCCAGCACTCAGTGTCGGCCTGTGGTTTCTGCCGCAGGCACTCGCCGCAGCACTCGTCGAAGGGCGCCACCGGCAGCTGCCCTGGGCGGCATGGGGCGGCGTCGCCCGCGCTCTGGCCATCGGCATCCTCGCTGCCGCTGTGCTGGCCGGTGGGATCGAGCCAAGTGGGCGCCTCCTCCTTGTCTTCTTCCTCTGCTATGCAGCCTACAACCTGGCTGCCGGCTTCGCTTTCGTGCCACTCGTGGAGCTCTCTGCCCGCGCTATCCCCGCTGATCGCCGCGGGTTTTTCTTCAGCCAGCGCAACCTGTGGGGCTCACTCCTCGCCTTGCTCGCCGGACTCATCGTCCAGCGTGCCCTCGCTGCCGACGTGAGCGGCTTTGCTGTCCTCTTTGCCAGCTCCTTCGCCGCGCTCGCTCTGGCTGCCTACACGACGCTCTGGATTGCGGAGCGCCCGACGCCCCAACGCGCACGCCCCCTGCGGGAGTGGCTTGAAGGCCTCCCGAAGCTTCTCGCTCGCCGTTCTGTCCGCCGCTTCTTGCTCTTCCGCTCCCTGCTCGCTCTCTCTACCATCGCTGATCCCTTCTTCATCGTCTACGCCCAGGGTATCCTCGGTGTCCCGGCCGCGACGGTTGGCCTCTACCTCGCTCTTTCGGCGATCGCACGCGTGGCCACGAACCCGCTGTGGGGATGGGTCGTCCAGCGGTGGGGCAATCGCCAACTCCTTCAGCTCGCTACCCTCGTTCGACTCTTGATGCCGCTCATCGCGCTCGGAGTGCATCCTCTTGCAACTTGGGAACGCATCGCTTCCCGTGTTGGTGATCCCGAGCGGGTGATTTTCCTCGCCTTCGCTGTAGTCTTCGTCGCCTACGGCGTCACACTCTCGGCGCAGATGCTCGCCAACTTCACCGCCGTCTTGGAACTTGCTCGGCCAGATGAGCGTCCGACACTTGTTGGAGTCACGAACTCCATCCTGGGAATCGTTGCGCTCGTCCCGATGCTCGGCGGTGTTGTCGTCGACCGTTTCGGCTTCGCGGCGGTCTTTCTCCTCTCGCTTGTGCTCACGCTTCTTGCGCTCGCCACGAGCGGCCTTCTGCCTCGGCCGCGCCCCGTCGCTCGGTGAACAGCAACCGGCGTCTTCCTGCCACGTGCTTGATTTGTCCCTTGCTTCTCCGCGAGAGTTTCGATACTGCCGCATCGACCCAGGCGACACACGGTGCCGTCTCTGGATCTCTCGGCGCTACGGCTGCGAACTTGTATGCTGCGGCGTTGCCCATTGCCCGCCGACACGGAACGAGGGATAAGAAGCGCGCAAGGCCTGGTAGAATCCTCAAGAGCGGACTTCCGCCACCGGCGAGCGGATGGACGCAGTGTCACGCGTGAACGGGGCGAGACGAACGGTATGCATCTTCTCGATCGAATCCGTCAGTCCCGTGAACTTCTCGTCCTCACTGCGCTCCTTGCGCTCGTTTCGGGCTATACGCTGCTGCATCTCGCCCACATCCTGACCCCATTCGTTGTCGCGGCTGTCTTCGCCTATCTCGTCCATCCCCTCGTCGACTGGGCTGAGAGCCGGACGCATCTCCCGCGTGTCGTCGTCGTGCTGGCGCTCTATGCGCTCCTTGGAACTGCACTCGTCGTCGGTGGGATGCTCATTGCCCCCTCACTCGGTCAGCAACTCCATGCCCTCGTCCGTACCGTCCCCGAGGTGATCGAAGCAATTGATCGCCGACTTGCCAGCACGCCCGAACTACGCATCGGTGAGCTCGTGATTGACACACGCGCCCTCGTCTCCCGACTCGACACTGCAGCCCAGTCCCTTACTGAGCGCTTCAGCCAAGAAGCGGTCCCACTCGTCCTCGCTACGGTCGAGGCGCTCATCAAATCCTTTGTCTTTTTCCTTGTCAGCTTCTATGGTCTCCTCCAGGGTCGCACACTGGTCGCACGGCTGCGTGCACTGGCTCCGCGTCGTCACCAACGAACGGTCGGTCGCATTCTCGGTCAGGTTGACGCAACCTTCCGTGCCTACGTCCGCGCCCAGCTTGTGCTGTTCCTCGTCATGGCCACGGCCACCTACATCGCCCTCACCATCTTGCAGGTGAAATACCGGCTCGCCCTCGCCATCGCCACTGGTCTCCTTGAGTTGATTCCCTTCGTGGGCCCTTGGACAGCTGGCTCCATCGCGGTCAGCGTGGCACTGACCCAAGGGAGTGCACCGTTCGGTTGGTCGTCGCTCCAGCTTGCGGTTGTGGTGGCACTCGTCTATCTCGTCCTCCGCGTGCTGGAAGACCATTTTGTTATCCCTCAACTGGTCGGGCATTTCGTACGGTTGCATCCGGTTGTCGTTCTCTTTGGGGTGCTGGCCGGTGCAAGCGTGGCAGGAATCCTGGGCTTGCTGCTTGCTGTGCCCGTTCTGGCAGCACTGAAGATCATCCTCCTGACAGTACTTGAGGAGCTCCGTCATCCCCCACCGCGGCAGATCGTCACCTTGCGTGACCGCACGCTCTTGCCTCGTCTTGCCGAGTGGATCACTGCACCGGCGCGCCGCGACGTCCTCCTGCTCATCCCGCACGGTACCCTCACGTGGGACGATCTGCCCGCTCTCCAAACGCTGAGCCGTAACGCTCTGGAGCACGATGTCGAAGTCCTCGTCGTGACACCCGATCCGGTCGCTGGCAGCCTGGCCACGGCGGTTGGCTTGCCAGTGGTGACTCAACTGCCTAGCGGCTGGGGTGCCGAGGCGGAACTCGTCGTTGAGTTTGCACGTGCTGTGCCAGACGACGAGCACCCGCTTCACGAGAGTCTGCCAACAAGCGCTGTTGAGCGACGGCCAGACGGAAAAGGGGGTGTCCCATGACCACCAGTGCGGTGCGCCGCTACCGCAACTACATTGGCGGTGAGTGGGTTGAGCCGAGCAGCGGCGAGTATCGCCCGGATATCGACCCAGCCGATACGCGAGTTGTGCTGGGCGAGTTCCCGCGTTCCACCGCTGCTGACGTCGATCGTGCAGTCGAGGCCGCAGTGGCTGCCTTCCCGGCCTGGAGCCGTCTCTCTGGTCCCCAGCGTGCCGCAATCTTGCACAAAGCAGCCAATATCCTGGAGGCACGTGCGCAGGAGATCGGCGAGGCCCTCACTCGCGAGGAGGGGAAGACCATTGGCGAAGGCGTCGGCGAAGTCCTCCGCGGCGTCGCCATCCTTCGCTACTTCGCTGGCGAGCCGCTCCGCGCTCTCGGTGAGGTCTACTCGGCCACGAATCCTGATACCTTCCTGTATACCGAGCGCGTTCCGCTCGGAGTCGTCGGTGTGATCACTCCTTGGAATTTTCCTGTCGCCATTCCCCTTTGGAAGCTTGCCCCTTGCCTCGCCTTTGGGAATACCGCCGTCTTCAAGCCTGCCGAACTCACACCTCTTACCGCTCACCTCATCGTCGAAGTCTTCATCGAGGCCGGATTACCGCCTGGCGTGCTCAACCTCGTCCACGGCCCCGGCTCGGTCGTCGGCGAGGCGATCGCCCGGCACCCCAAGGTGAACGCGATCACCTTCACCGGCTCGAACGCCGTCGGTCGTCACCTGTACCAGATCGCCAGTGAGCGTGGTGCCAAGGTGCAGCTCGAGCTCGGCGGCAAAAACCCGGTCATCGTCGCCGAGGATGCCGACCTCGACTTCGCTGTAGAGCTGACGACGTCGGGCGCTTTCCGGTCGACCGGTCAAAAATGTACTGCGACCTCGCGCGTGATTGTGCTCGAGCCGTTGCTGCGTGACTTCACCCAGAAGCTGGTCGAGCGCGCTCGCTCACTCAAGGTCGGCCCCGGCATCGATCCCACGGTCTACATGGGGCCGCTGGTTTCAGAGGAGCAGCGCCAGCGCGTGCTCGGCTACATCGAGATCGGCGAACAGGAAGGCGCTCGATTGCTTACCGGCGGCCACGAGCTCGCCGAGGGTGACCTACGCTACGGCTATTTTGTCGCTCCCACGGTCTTCGCCGACGTCGAGCCAGGAATGCGCATTGCCCAGGAGGAAATTTTCGGCCCGGTCGTCGGAATCATCCGGGCTCGCAGTCTCGACGAGGCGATCGAGATCGCGAATGGCGTCCCCTATGGTCTCTCCGCCTCTATCGTGACGCGAGATATCCGCCGAGCCTTCCAGTTCGCCCGAGCGATTCAGGCTGGTGTCGTCCATATCAACTCGGAGACGGCCGGTGCCGAGCCACACGTCCCCTTCGGGGGTATGAAGGCCTCAAGTTCCTATTCGCGTGAGCAAGGGCGGGCCGCTCTAGAATTTTTCACCCAGACCAAAACGGTGTACTTCGACCTTCCACCAGCTTGAGCACCCGTGCCGGACTTGCTCCGGCCCTGTCCAGCCCGTCCCGTGTTGCACGCGGGACGGGCTGCTCTGTCCGTACAGTTGACAACTTGACGGCGAGTGACAAAACTCCGACCAACGACCTGAGATTCTATCCCCTGGGGGCGTGCCATGTGCTCCGAGTACACGCTCGCAGCCTCACAGACGTTCTTGAATTCCTTCACCGTCCTCTCACGCGCAAATCAAGAACGCCTCATCCGGAAGCTCCCGGAACTCCGCGCTGATCCCCATCCGGATGGGACAGATCACAAGCGGCGTCTCGAGAAGTACCACGACGTGTACCGTCTGCGGGTTGGCAATTATCGTGTCTTCTACCGCATCCGGGACGATTGCGTCGTTGTCCTCCTCGGTGTCGAGCATCGGAAAGATGCCTACCGGCAGGAGTCACTCGCCTTTGACGATCCTCCAACCCTGATCATCGAACCGGATCCAGGAGATTTACTTCCCTCCGCAACCGGACAGAACGAGCCCTTCCCCTCGTTCGACCAAGGCTCGCCCGAGATCTCTTCCACGCGCCCACTTGCCCGACTGCTGACTGAACCAGACCTCGCGCGCCTCAACGTGCCCCGCGAGCGATGGCCTGCACTCCTGTCCTGCCAGACCGAGGAGCAACTGCTGGAACTCCTGCAAACTTTCCCTCCCAGCTTGGCTGAACGACTTATCGATCTCGCCTGTGGCAAGACACTCGACGACACTCTGGACGACCCGGTCTATGTCCTCGGGCCAGATCTTTCCCTGCCTGATCTCTTGCAGGGGAACACGCAGCTCTGTTATCTCCTCGACCAGAGCCAGGAAAAGGCGCTCGAGCGTATCCGCTCCAGCCCGGGCCCGTATCTCATCACTGGAGCTCCCGGTACCGGGAAGACAGTCCTTGCACTCCTCGCCGTCTCGGCCCTACGAGAACGTGCTCAAGCGAGCGGTAATGAAGACCCACGCGTGCTCTTCGTCACTTTTACTCGCACGCTCGCCCAGACATTGACGCGTCTCGCCGAGCGCCACCTCCCACCCGCCGATCGCCTCTCGCTCACCGTGGACACACTCGACCGACTCGTCGCTGACCTGACACCGGACGTCGAGATGGCCCGCGATGAGCAAGTCCGCATCTTGCTCCGGCAAGCCCGATCCCGTGCCTTCGACCGTCCGCTCTCTCCGGATCCGCGGCGTGACCGAGTGCTCGCCTCCTCACTCCGACGCATCACTGATCTCTATCTCCGCACAGAAATTGAGGAAGTGATCCTCGGCCGTGGGCTCGCTTCCCTCGAAGACTATCTGAAGGCTGATCGCACCGGACGACAGGTCGGGTTGAATGCGACCCAACGTGAGGCGGTCTGGCGTGTCTACGAAGCGCTCAGTGACCTGCTCCGTGAGCAAGAGCTTTACCTCCTCGAGGAGCGCCGGCAGCTGGCATTGGATATCCTGCGCCAGAACCCGGACCATCAACGGTACGATGCTGTCATCGTTGACGAAGTCCATGACCTGAGTCTGGTCGCATTGCGCCTCGTGCGCGAGCTCTGCCGTGATCCGGGTGCTCTCGTTTTCGTCGGTGATGTCGGTCAGTCTGTCTACCTCCGTGGAGCTCGCTGGGAGCTCCTGCGCGACGAGTTGCCCAACTGCCAACAGATCTCCCTCTCAACGAATCAACGGTCAACCCCAGAAATTTTCGCCGCAGCCAAGGCCTACCTCCAGGCTATTCCGATGCGTGGCACAGCTGACCATCATCCACCTCTCGACCACCGCAAGCAGGCCGCACGGAGGCAGCCGTTAGTCGTCCTTCTCCCCGTATGGGATGCGTGGGGCCAGGCCCTCCCAAAGGTGCTTGCCGAGCAGCTCGCTGTGCTGCGACTCACACCAAGCCATGCTGCGATTCTTGTCCCGACGAACGACCTTGCTCAAGAGGTTGCTTCTGCCCTCGGTACCGCTGGGTTCCCCAGCGAGGTTGTCACGCGCGGACAATCGCTCTCTGCCAGCCCCTCCGTCAAAGTCTTGACCTGGCACAACGCAAAGGGTCTCGAGTTCCCGCTCGTTGTTGTCCTGATGCCTGATTGGCAGCCGCCGCCGGTCGGCTGGTCTGACATTGAGACTGATGAGATTCGCGAAGTCGTGGCCCTCTGGCGCCGCGCTGCCTACGTCGCCATGACGCGCGCAATCCGTGCACTTGTCGTGCTCCGGCCGGCCGAGGGAACGAGCCCTCTCCTGGCCGGGTTTGAGGCGCCCGAATGGCAGAAGACCACGTGGGAAAACGGCGCCGCTGCGGGTGATCCAGCGGCGCCGGTGTTGGCATTCTGAGGTTTGCCCCTGCGTTCCTGACCGCGTCAACCGGAAGGAGCTCCGTGCGCCTTACACCTCTGCCCACACGTGCTGCCGTAAGAACCGCGCGATCCTCCTCAGTGACTCCTGTGCCTCCGGGAGTTCCAAGCTCAGCTGCCAGACATGCCACATCCCAGGGTAGATCGCCAGCTCCACCTGAACGCCTGCCGCCCAGGCCGCGGTTGCCAGCCGCTCGGCATCTTCCCGCAACAGCTCCTCGCCGCCGGCGTGAATAACCAATGGTGGGAGTCCGCGTAGGTCCCCGTACACCGGAGAGATGAGCGGGTGACGCGGATCTTGGCCGTTCAGGTAGGCCTCATTAAACAGTGTCACCACTTCTGGCCGAAGCCACCTGTCGCGCCCCCTCCGGCTGCGCTCCTCTGAATCAGCAAGGTCGACAACTGGGGAGAGACACGCTGCCGCGGCCGGCAGCGGATGACCAGCGTCGCGCAGGCTTAGCAGCGTCGCGAGTGTCAAGTTACCGCCAGCGGAATCTCCCGCTATTGCGATGCGGTGCGGCGCCCAACCGGCTGCAAGCAATGCCCGGTACACCAGCGTCACATCTTCGAGCGCCGCCGGATACGGGTGTTCGGGCGCAAGTCGATAATCGATAAGCAGTACACGCGCTGCGCAAAGATGCCCCAATGTCGCAGCGAGCCCAACATGCAGCGCCGTCCGCCCGAGAACAAAGCCACCACCATGGAGATACACGAGTACCCAGGAAGAATCGGCTTGCTCGGGTAATAACCATTCGCAGCGGACACCCCCGACATTCCATACCTCGCGTCGAGTTCCCGGAGGTAATCGGCTAATCCGCCGTGCCCGCTCAATCATGGAGCGCGCCTCTGGTAGCGAAAGTTCCGTGCCCAGGAGTTCGACAATAGAACGAGGACTTCGTGGAACAGTCAGCGAGGTGTTACCCCTCATCGCGGCCCTCCTCTCACTCGAGGCCCCGGCCTGATCCTGCACTACAAGCAGCATGAAGTCGTGACAGTGGTGTGACACTGTCTGTGTGCACATCTGCAGGGCCGGCTGAGTGATCAGCAGGCACAAGGAGGGAGATTGCTCTCAATTCGCAGAAATGACACGATATGCTACACAGCTGGTGATACGATGGATTCTTGAATGAGCCGTTCCGCGCTAGACCGCTTCCGCTCAACTCTGACCGAGTTGAACCGGCAACGTTGATGCAATCCTTCCTGCCCGTTGTTTTCAGTCGAGCACGCAACCCATGCGTCGGCCTGGTGACGATCGCAAGCGGTAAGTCAAGACTGTAGGACGCGAAGCGCCTCGCCGGCGATCATCCTGGTTCGTCACGGGGTTCGCCACATTCTCGCGGGCCATCGTCGATGATCGGGCGCCGCGTGGCCATCGACTCAAAACAGGCAGCGCAACCGAAAGTTCACTGTCGTGCAGGCGTCAGTCCCTATGGTATGCGGGCGCTGCTCCACGCTCTTCCGCTCTCTTGAGTTGCTCCACAAGCCAGCGTGCGATGGCGTGAAGCGACTCCTTCGCCTCCGGGAGTTCCAAGTTGAGCTGCCAGACATGCCACATCCGAGGGAAAATCGTGAGTTCTACTTCCACCCCTGCTGCCCGGGCTGTAGCTGCGATTCGCTCGGCGTCTTCCCGCAGGAGTTCCTCCTCACCAGCATGGATGAGGAGCGGCGGCAGTCCATGCCAGTCTCCATACAGCGGCGAGATCAACGGATGGCGTGGGTCGTGGCCAGCAATGTACGACCGGTTGAACCGCCGGATCGCCCGCGGATGCAACACCGCGTCACCGACCAGCCGGCCTTCCCCTTCGCGCCGTGCGAGATCGCCGACCGGGGACAGGCAAGCGACGGCCGCGGGGAGCGGGATTCCGGCATCGCGTAGCGCCATCACCATCGTGATCGCAAGGTTTCCACCCGCTGAGTCTCCGGCCACCACAATGTGCTGCGGCGCAAATCCTTGCTCAAGGAGCCAGCGATACGCTGCCAGGCAGTCTTCCAGTGCTGCTGGCCACGGATGACGCGGAGCCAGCCGATAATCGACAAGAAGAGCCCGGAGTTCGGATCGTCGCGCGAGTTCCGCGACCATTCGAAGGTGCTGCCCGCTCAACCCGAACACGAATCCCCCACCGTGGAGGTACAGCAACACCCGATCGCTTCGGCTCCTCTCAGGGACGAGCCAGATACAGCGGAGACTGTCGATGCGGATTTCCTCCCGCTTGATGTCAGGAGGGAGCATGACGCGCCGCGCGCCCGCCTCTATCAACCAGTTAGCGATCCCCAGCGGCAAGTACGCTGCGGCGAGTCGCGCCAGCCGCATCTGTATCCGCAACGGGCCCTCAGCTTGACTCACGAGCGTTCCTCCTCGGACTGCAACGGCACGATTGGGATCATTTTCCCCGCGAAAGACACTCTCATCGAGAGGTACCGCAGCTCGCCGAGCACACAGATGCAGTGCCCTCGCATCAAACGAAGACGCTTCTTTGGGCTGATAGCCGCGTGGAGTTCATCAAACCCGTCGAGCCTGATCTTGCATGCTTGACCAGCAGCCGAGGCACTACCACGCGCACCCCCCGGGCCGCACCAGGCGGTGGGAACTCAGCTGCATCGCCAAGCAACCTCAGGTATGTCCTGCAACAAACAGACTGCACAAAAAGGGCGGGAGACTCTCGCTCCCGCCCCCGTGGTCTGTTCTGGGCGTTGCGCACTCACCGAATGACTGGCGCTACCATCCCCGGCGGAACGCGATCTCCCCGCAGTAACCGTAAATCTGCATCAACCATCAGCTCGATCATCTCCTCAAAGCTGACCGTGGGTCGCCATCCCAGCACCGTCCGCGCCTTGGTCGCATCCGCGACCAAGAGGTCAACGTCGGCTGGTCGGAACAGCGCTGGGTCAACTACCACGTAGTCCTCCCAGTTCAGTCCGACGCAACTGAACGCGATCTCGCACAGTTGGCGTACCGAGTATGTCTTCCCTGTCCCCACTACAAAGTCGTCCGGCTGTTCCTGTTGCAACATCAACCACATCGCCCGGACATAGTCCGGGGCATAGCCCCAGTCGCGCCGCGCATCAAGATTCCCAAGCCGGAGCTCCTTCGCTAGCCCCAACTTGATCTTCGCAGCTCCGTGAGTCACCTTGCGTGTCACAAACTCTAAGCCGCGGCGAGGACTTTCATGGTTGAACAAGATTCCCGAGACAGCGAACAGTCCATAGCTTTCGCGGTAATTAATGGTTATGTAGTGTCCATAGACCTTGCTCACCCCATACGGTGAGCGCGGGTAGAACGGCGTCTTCTCGTTCTGCGGTACTTCGACCGCCTTGCCAAACATCTCCGAGGAACTCGCTTGGTAGAACTTCGCGTCCGGCTTCACCAGCCGAATTGCTTCCAACAGACGTGTCACTCCCAGGGCCGTGAATTCTCCGGTCAGTACTGGCTGCTGCCACGACGTCGGCACAAACGACTGCGCCGCCAGGTTGTACACCTCGTCCGGTTGATACTCCCGGATGATCTCAATCAAGGAGAGCTGGTCTAAAAGATCACCTTGCACAAGTTCGATTTTGTCCAGAAGATGTGCAATGCGCCACAGCGTCTCCGTGCTCGAGCGGCGCTGCATACCAACAACGCGATAGCCCTGCTCAAGCAGGAATTCCGCCAGATACGAACCGTCCTGTCCGGTGATGCCGGTAATGAGTGCTGTCTTCCGCTTTGCCATCGCCCGCGTCGTCCCCCTAATCGACCCTTGCTAGGACCGCTCCGCGATTGTGCCTGCCCTCCGAGCGGTCGGCTGCCAGTGTACCGGAATCTTTCAATCCCCTCCCGTCGGGCGTGCCGCAAGCGCTGTCCCGGCGATGACCAGCACGCCAGCAGCGATGGTTCCGAGTGACGGTCGTTCACCCAACATCGGGATCGCCAGCGCCAGTACCGTGACTGGCTGCAAGTAAAGGTACGTGCTTGCTGCAGCTGCAGGCACGAGGCTCAGACCACGGTTCCAGAATGCATACCCCAGGCCAGTACACACTGCGCCAAGATAGAGCGTCACCAGGATCGTCTCAACCGTCCAATGGGGGCGTGCCCCGCGCAGGAATTCCACCCCAGCTCCTAGTGCGAGCAAAAGCGTCCCGGCGAGCATCATGTGGAATGTTGCGGTCAATGCCGAGAGGTGCGGCAAAATTCGCCGTCCAAGCAACGTGTAGATCGTCCACGCCACGGTGATCGAAAGAGCGAGCAGGTTGCCAAACCACGCGCCACCGACCCCCTCCTGAGCTGTCGCCAACGTCAACCAGGTTGCGCCAACAGCCGCCAGCCCAATGCCAGCGGCCTGCGTGGGACGTAAGCGCTCCTTGAGGAAGAGCCAACTGCCTAGTGCCGTCAACGCTGGGTACGGCAAGCTCAGCAGCGAGGCAGTCGTCGCAGTCGTCCACTGCAACGCAAGATTCAGCCCCAGGTAGAAGTAGCCGACGCCAAGTGCGCCCAGACCAGCAAGCGGTAGCCACACACGAGGTGGGACGCGCAGTGGCTCACCTGCCCACCATGCTGCTATCCCCACCACGAGCGTACCGAGCAGCCCTCGAAGCATACCCAGCAAAAGTGGCGGTACTTCCCCAACGGTCAGCCGTGTGCTGATATACGATGACCCCCATAGGATCGCCGTTGTCGCAAGCAACACGTGTCCAAGAATCTGTCCACGCTCTCCTATTCTCTTTGCTACAGCTTCCCGTTCCATCCGCCCTCCTCAAAGCGCCGTGATGCCCGCTCGATGGTAAACTCTGCCTGGTCGAACGGCGAGGCGGTTCGATCGCGCCAGCTCGCCGTCGCTGGTCATCCCAGTGGTGGCTCTGCCTTGCGGCACTCGACCGACGGTCGGAGGGGTATTCAAGCGACTCGGTTCGAGGCGGGCAGTCATGGAACGCTCCCAGCGGCGGTACTTCACAGTCGAAGAAGCACGCATGCTTGTCCCGCGTCTCCGTGGTCTCCTGACTGCGCTCCAAGCCGAAAAACGCGAGCTCGACCGTGAGCTCGCCGAACTCCGTCGACTCGCTCCCCTCGCTTTCCTGAATGGCCACGGCGCACGATTTCAGGCCCATGAGATGCGCGTCGCTGAACTGGCCCGAGCGATCCGCGAAAAGGTGCGCCAGATTCACGACCTCGGCGTCGAGGTCAAGGACCTCGATATGGGTCTTGTCGACTTCCCAAGTCTCCGTGATGGCCGCGAGGTCTACCTCTGTTGGAAGGTGGACGAGCCCACTGTCGCTTACTGGCACGAGCGTGATGCCGGCTTTCGGGGACGCCAACCGCTGGAGAGTTGAAGAGTACGAGTCGTCGTCACACTCGCAGTTCGTGAGACTGGACGTGAGCAAGCGTCCGCCCCCTATGACCGCCCCTCATCTCGCCCAGGGCACCGGATCGGACCCCAGTCCGTCATTGCAAATGTTCTGTCAAACAAGACTGCGTCTCAGTACCGACTCATGTGCGAGGTGGCTCGAGTGGCACCAGTCCGGCACTTCCCCGTGCATCCGGATCGTCGTCGTAAGGCCCGCGTGGCCCGCCGCGACGCGCCTTCGCGCTCCATTCTTCGATCTCGACCTCGACCAACAGCGTGGCCGCAAGCTGCTGCGCTGTTGCTGGCGCGTAGTCTTTCCCGAGAGTTCGTCCCGGAAAGTATCGCGCGGTCATCTCCTCGAAATGTCTCCGTTGCTCCACTTCGTCCTCGACGACCCGCGCTCGCCCAAAGCAGACGACACTCTGATAGTTCATCGAGTGATTGAAAGCTGTCCGCGAGTAGACCAGTCCATCGACAAGCGTCACGGCAATGCTCACTGCTGCCCCACTGGCCAGCAGCCGCATTAGCCTGCTGTCGCGCGATCCGTGCAGGTATAGCCGGTTGGGTCTTGTCGGGCTGTAGTGGTACGACATCGGGATGACGAATGGCTGTCCGTCTTCACAAAAGCCGACGTGAGCCACTAGCCCAGCAGCCAAGATCTCCTTCACTTCGTCTGGTACCGCTCGCTCTGGATGCCGCCGGATGGTGCTGCGCGGGCCGTGTGTCGGTTCCATCCTCACTTCCCCTCACTCCTCAGAGAATCAACAAGCAGGACACGCCAGTGTAGCACATTGCTCTCTTTCCGCATGCGTAACACCGTTCTGTTCACCAGTCTGCCCTCGGTCGCTGCTTTCTCAGTGAGCCAGTGTGACGGGCGGTTGGAGGCGCATCGATGCCTCGTCAAGTATCCCGCGTGTGCCGCAGCGCTCACGAAATGGGCTCTCGCCTGGTCCTCTGTCTCCTTCGTTTTCCTCGCGACAGGTTCTTGGGACGAGTCAGGAGCTCCTGCTCGGAACGAGGAGTCGCTGCCAGCTTGCGTCTTGCCCTGACGGAGACCACGGATGCGTTGGCACAAAGTCTCTCCCATCGAGCGAGTTTCTACGCTACGCTACCCTGTAAGATCATGGGGTGTCCCGGAAGGGCATCGCATGAGGAGTTCGGGGAAGTCTCATGCGTTTAGGCGGATCGTTCCGCTGGCTGTGGCTCGCGTCGCTGTCGCTCCTTTGGGCATGTGGTGTCCCGACCTCCACACCAAGCCCCAGCCCTCTCACTGCTCAGCTCGCATTGACCAGCTCCGCCTTCACCCCGGGGGCGACGATTCCGGTCGAGCACACCTGCGATGGTGCTGACCGCTCACCGCCGCTTGCCTGGAGTGAGCCGCCACCTGGCACCGCGTCGCTAGCCCTACTCGTTGAGGATCCCGACGCACCAGGAGGCACCTTCATCCACTGGCTTCTGTACGAGCTTCCTGCCCACACACGGTCGGTAGCCGCGGGTATTCCACCGCTGGACACGCTCCCTGACGGTGCGCGTCAAGGTCGTAACGACTTCGGGACACTTGGCTACCGCGGGCCGTGCCCACCGCCCGGTCGCTCACATCGCTACGTCTTCCGCCTCTATGCACTCGACCGCCCGACCGGCCTTGCGCCTGGTGCCACGCGTGACCAATTCCTGCGGGCCATCGAAGGGCACATTCTCGCCACCGGTGAGCTCGTCGGTATCTACGGCCGCTGAGCTCTGCGCTACGATTCCAACCGGAGAAAGGAGCGATCATGAGCGGCCGTGGTGCCCTTCGACCACCCAGCGAGATCCGTCAGATGTTCGATCGCATAGCCCGTCGCTATGATCTCATGAACCGCTTGATGTCCTTTGGTCGCGACGTCGCCTGGCGTCGGGCTGCTGCCCAGGCTGCTCTCGAGGTTGCTCCTTCCGTCATCCTCGATGTGGCCACCGGCACCGGTGATCTTGCGCTGGAGCTCGCTGCTCGGGGTGCTTGCCGTGTACTCGCCCTGGATTTCAGCTTCGAGATGCTCCGCCTTGCCGCCCGCAAGCGTGCTGCAACGCGTGCGCAGCGCGTTGCGCTCCTCTGCGGTGATGCCATGCGCCTGCCACTCCGCGATAGTTCGGTTGATGTCTGCACGATCGCCTTCGGCCTCCGTAACCTCCCCGACTATGCCGCAGCCATCGGTGAGTTCGCGCGGGTCTTGCGGCCCGGCGGACGTCTCGTCATCCTGGAGACAACCCCTGCTCGTGGCCTGCTTGCCCCCCTACTCCGGCTCTACTTCGATGGCTTCGTCCCTTGGCTTGGTGGGCTCGTCAGCGGTGATCGCGAGGCCTACCGGTACCTACCCCGCTCGACCGCCGCGTTCCCGACGCCGCACGAGCTCGCCGCGCTCCTGCGTAGCAGTGGCTTCCCTGCAGTCCGATACCGCACGTTCATGCTCGGTACTGTTGCTCTCCATATCGCTGAGCGTGCTTCTTCCTCACCGTTGCGAGAGCCCACGGTCGCCGTCCAGCACACACCGTGTGCGACCGCTCAGGGTGTACCCACGTTCCCCCTAACGTGAGACTCTTCGTCTCTACCGTACGAAGAGCAGTTTCCAATGCCCGATCGGGCACGGTTGGGCCATTGGTGGGTATTCCATACGCTTCGGTCAGCTAGTGACCGACATGTCCGAGCCTGCGCAGCTTGCAGTGCGAGTCCACATCGTGAGTCAGGAGCACGATCTCTTCCGTTTGGGCCCACCGCGGACACCGCAGGATGCTGCGGCCGCGGATGTGCGGTCGATGGCGTGCCGTTCTCCGCGAGCATGAACCTTATTCCTGCGGTGTCCGCCCGACCCCAGGGGTTCGTTTGCTCGGCCCCCTATCAGTTCTTCTGTCTGTGGCAGAATCCGCTCCCGGGCTGCGCTGACGGTTTTCCCCTCACTCACCCCAACATGCCAAGTTCCACGAGTGCTGACTCCAACGTCGCCAGATCCTGTTCCATCGTCGCAAAGGCTGCTTGATATGGCTCCGCCGTCGTCAAGTCAACACCCGCATCCCGCAGGAGTTCCAACGAATCCTTGGAGGATCCTGCCGCGAGGAATGCGAGATAACGCTGCCGTGCCACCTCGTCCCCTTCGAGCACGGCGCGAGCCAAGGCTGTCGCAGCCACCAGGCCGGTCGCGTACTGGTACACATAGAACGCCCGATAAAAGTGGGGTACCCGGCTCCACTCGTGACGTACTTCGTCGTCGAGTTCAAGATCCGGGCCGTAGTACTCGCTGATCAGTCGGCCATAGAGCGTGCACAGCCCATCCGCGCTCAGCCCTTCCCCGCGCTCCACGGCTTGGTGCGTCAGGAGCTCGAACTCGGCGAAGAGTGTCTGGCGATACAACGCGATCCGGAACGTGTCGAGCGCGTCGTTTACCAGTGCGGCTCGCTCGCGCGGGTCAGTCGTCGTCTCAAGAAGATAGTGCGTGAGCAGCCGCTCGTTGAAGGTCGAAGCCACTTCGGCCACGAAGATTGTGTACTCCGCGGTCGGATGTGGCTGGGTCCGGGAACTGAAGTAGGAGTGCATCGCGTGCCCGAGTTCATGGGCCAACGTGAACACTTCGCGCAATGTTCCGTTCCAGTTCAGCAGGATGTACGGGTGGACACCATACACGCCGAGGCTGTAGCCTCCTGATCGCTTCCCCACGGTTTCGTGCACATCGACCCAACGGTTGGCAAGCCCGGCTCGCAGCGGCTCGACGTAGTCTGCACCAAGCGGACGCAGCGCTTCGAGCACGAGCTCGCGTGCTTCCTGGTACGTGTACGAGCGTTCCGGTCGCTCCACCAGTGGCACGTAGAGATCGAATGTCCGTAGGCGTTCTAGACCCAGTACCCGCTTCCGCAACGCCAGATATCGCTGGAGAAGATGTGCATGCTGGCGCACCAGCTCGATCAGCGTCGTATATACCTCGACCGGGATGTTGTCCGGGTGAAGGGCGGCGTGCAACGCGGAGTCGTATCGTCGGGCTCGTGCATAGAAGGCGTCACGCTGGTTCGCAGCGCTCAAGAGCGCAGCGAGCGTGTGCCGGTGCGCGATATACGGCGCGTTGAAGACCTCGTAGGCCTGCTGTCGCACGCGCCGGTCCCGTCGTTCTAAAAGCAGCTGATAACGACCTTTCGTCAGCTCGACCGTGCTGCCGTCCACGTCGGTAACTGTGCCGTATCGGATATCGGCGTTGTCCAAAAGTGTGAAGGCCGTGCTGGGTGCTTGCGCGAGCGGTGTTGTCTCAGCGAGGAGTTCCTCGACCTCGGCCGAACGCACGTGCGGCCGCTCCCGCACCAGTCGTTCGAGTAGCCGCCGGAACGGAGCCAGGCCTGGCTCACGCTCCACCATCTCGAGCAACGCCGAGTCGTCGTACGTTGCCAAGAGTTCCGGAGCAATCCAGGCAGAAGCGCGTCCGGCAAGTGTCCCAACGTAAACCGCACGCTCATACCGCTCCGCTGCGGCGGTGTCACGCGTGTCCTGATCACGTGCCAAGAGTGCGTAGGCATAGAGTTTGCTCACCCGCTGATCCAGCTCGTCCGCAAGTTGGAGAACCCGCAGTACCTGCGACGCTCCCTGACTAAGGGTCCCCCGCAACTGCTCGAGTGCTCCAAGGTCGCGTAGGATCGACTCACGCTCCACCTCCCAGGCCTCGGGATTCGGAAAGAGGTCTTCCAAATTCCATGTCTCCTCGATCGGAACCTGCTCGCGTGTTAACTGTTGGACCACCGTGAACCTCCTCCACCAGTGTCGCTGCTACCGAGACATCCTACCTTGGTGTGCTACCCAGTGGACGCCTGCTCCGCCCCGCAAGTCGAAGGGCAAGACGCGTGAGTACTCCTCGTTATGAGACAGCAAGCAGCGACAACGTCGGCGCTGAGGCGATGCGTGTGTCATTCCCTCTACTGCTGTGGGTGCAGGACCCTCCGCAGGGCAGACCGCTGTGTACTTGTTTGGAGCAAGGGGCCTTCTGGTACAAGATCGAGCCAGCTGACAGAGCAGGCCCTGCTCGCTCGAGGGATCCTGGTCAGTACGAGACACGAGCCGTTTGGGTGGCTCCTGCATTTGACGAGGGAGCGAACCTGCGGGTGACAACCGACATGTCCTGAGGGTATTGCCTCCAACACTCGTGGCTTTGCCCTCCGTCCTGCTCCCTTCTGTCCCAGCGGTTGAGGGAGTTGCTGCTCGGCTGACATATCTCCCCACCGGCCACTTGGGCTGGGCAACACTCGATGCTAGGATCAGTGCGGCAGTGGAAGGTCGACTCTGTACAGGGACGGTGGGGTGATGGAACTCGATTGGCAGCTGCTTCAGCGCTTGTGCGAAGCCCCTGGCGTACCGGGCCACGAGGAGCGCGTCGCGGCGATCGTTCACTCGGCCCTCCAGCCGCTCGTTGATGAACTCCGTAGCGATGCAATGGGAAACCTCATCGGCATCCGCCGCGGCCGTGCTGATCGGCGGATCATGCTCGCCGCGCATATGGACGAGATCGGCTTCCTGGTCCGCTACATCGACGACCAGGGCTTCCTCCGGCTCCAACCCGTCGGCGGCTTCGATCCCCGTGTCCTCGTTGCGCAGCGTGTCTATGTCTGGCCGCGTCAGGGTGAGCCGCTGCTCGGTGCTCTGCAACTCGCAACCAAGCCGATCCATCTCTTGACGAGTGAGGAACGGAAGACCCCAGCGCTCGAAGATCTCTATGTTGATCTTGGCCTGCCACCGGACGAAGTGCGAGCGCGCGTCGAGTTGGGTGATATGGTGACTCTCGCGCGTGACTTTGCGCGCCTCGGTCCGACTGTCCTGAGCAAGGCGCTCGATGATCGCGTCGGCGTCTTCGTTATGCTGGAAGCACTCCGGCATCTCGAGCAGCACGAGGTGGAGATCCTTGCGGTCGCTACTGTCCAAGAGGAGGTCGGACTCCGTGGGGCGCAGACAGCTGCCTTTGGTCTCGAACCCGATGTCGGTATCGCCCTCGACGTCACCATTGCAGGTGATGTCCCCGGGATTGACGCGCACGATCGCGTCACGCGCCTCGGTGAGGGAGTAGCGATTAAGGTCTTCGATACCTCTCATCTGCCCAGCCGTCCACTTGTGCAACATCTGCGCGAGATTGCCGAGCGTCACGGCATTCGCTACCAGCTCGAACTCCTGCCTCGCGGAGGAACTGACGCCGGTGCCCTGCAGCGCACGCGTGCCGGTGTTCCAGCGGTCACTCTTTCCATCCCCACCCGGTATGTCCATACCGTGAACGAAATGGCCCACGTTGCGGATATCGCAGGGGCGGTCGAGCTTCTCGTCCGTTATCTCGCCGAGGCCCACGAGCGTTCATACCAGCCCTATGCGTGGTGAGGCACCAGCAAGGTGCCCTCGTCGTGCCGGGACCTGCGCATGCGACAGGCACTGGTCATTCTCCTCGTCCTCACCAGCTCCTTCCTTGTACCGGTTCCTGCACCAGGTGCCGCAGAGGGGCCAGCGTTGCGCATCGCGCAGGTCACAGTCGAGCCGACAGCTCCAGTTGCAGGAGATGTCGTAACAGTCCGTTTCCAGGTTGTCGGCCTCCAGGAGACACCAGTAAGTGGGCTCCAAGGTCGTGTTCTGGTTCTCCCCGTCGTTGGGAGCTCTGACGCCGCAGCGACGCCCATCGCTGAGGTTCGTTCTGCACGCGAGGTTGCTCCTGGCATATACGAGTTGGGAGTTCCTTTGAATGAGCCCGGACGGTGGCGGCTCGATATCGAAGCAACTGACGGAATCGCTTCGGCCGTATCCAGTAGCCTTCTCGAGGTCTCTCCCCGCCTTGCGGCACCTCTTCCAAGCGATGCCCCGCTTCTTCTCCGTGCGAGTTCCTGGGTAACAGCCCTCCGCTTCGATCCACGCACCGGGAGCATTGTACGGTTGCTCGGTGAGACGGCTGTCGAGGCTGGTGGTATGACCTACGTTGTCCGTCGTTCCTCTTTCCCAGTCGGCACCATCAGTCGACTCTACGGTGGCCTTTGGCAGCTGAGCCTTGTGCTCACGGATGTGCATTCTGGACAGGAACTGCGCATTGATCTCGATCCTGTCCGTGCCTCGCTCCAGCCTGGTTCGACCTCCACTCCAGCGATGACCATGGCTGTGGCCGGCGCCTCGGATAAGCCGGTGATCCTTGTCTATCGTGCTGCTCGCCTAGGCCAGAGCTGGCTCGCAGAAATCATCGCGATCGACAGTCGTTCCGGCGAAATCAGAGCACGCCAAGGGCTGCCTGGTGCGTTGCGGGGAACACAGCTCCTGCCACGCGTTGCTGTGACATCGGGAAGCCAGCTGGTTGTGTTCGAACGCCTCCTCTCGCTGGACGCCTCCGGGGAGGCGCGAGTCTCGATCCTAGACGCCGAGACCCTCGAAGTCCGAATGTCCCGTCGCTGGTCGTTCGACGCTGCTGCATTCGCCGATACTGACTGCCTTGCCAACCCGACGATCGACGGTGGAGCTCTGAGCACAACTCAGCCACGCTGGTTCTCCTGGTGCAGGGATTCGTCAAGCAGCTGGCTGGGTCTCTGGGATCTCGTTACAGGTCAGACGATCGCGCGGATTGTCGCAGATCCCACGACGACGGTGCTCCTGCCGTCGCATGACGGTCGCTGGCTGTTTCTCGTCGAGACACGCTTGCGCCGCGTGGTCGCTCTCGATGCTGACACCGGAGAGCGCCGCGAGGCAACTCGACCAGCTTCTGAAAATGAGACGACTACCTTGTGGCGGCGCTTCTCAGGCCTGTTGTTGCCGGATGTGCAAGCCGCATCGCCGTTGTCACTCCACGCCGCACTTTCTCCAGATGGCCGTCTGCTCTATACCGTCTTCCCATCGACAGACGATCTCGGAGATGGCATCTGGGTTTACGAGACCGCGACACTGGATCCCGTCGAGCATCTCTTACCAGGATGGCTCGTCCGCGGCGTTGTGGTCGCGTCCGACGGCACGGTTGTCGCTATCGCTGAGGGGTCGAGTGGAGATCGCCTCGTCGTTCTTGACAACACTGAACCGAGGCTGATCGTCACCGTACCGGAACGCATCAGCGAAGTACTGCAGGACTGAGAGGAGGGGACGCGTGGCAACATTGACCAAGCGCGAGCGTGTACAGGCAGCGCTCCGCGGCGAAGTGGTCGACCGTCCACCGGTCTGTTTCTGGCACCACTTCCGTCCCCATGGCTCCGGACACCGGCTGGCGGAGCTGACGTACGACTTCTTTGTCCGCCGTTTCGATCTCGATATCGTGAAGCTGATGCCTGACCTGCGCTATCCCTTCCCCCGGCGTGCTGTGGTTGAGCTTGATGACTGGTACCTCATCGATGCGATCGACATGCGCCGCTCACGCTATGCGCAGGAATGGGTTCGTGCAGTGCGTCATCTTCGTGAGCTCGTCGGTCCCGACGTCCCGATTGTCGTCACAGTCTTCAGCCCACTGACGCAGGCCATGTATGCCGCCGCGCGCCCCGAGTTAGTGCTGGAGCATGCAGCCGAGCATCCCGCACTGCTGCACCAGGTGTTGGCTCTACTGGCCGAGAATATCCGCGCTCACTTGGAACTTGTGTTGGCTGCTGGTGCGGACGGCATCTTCTTTGCTCTCCAGGGCTGTACGGCAGCGATGATGCCAGTTGAGCGCTACCGTGAGTTCGGTCGGCCGTACGATCTTCTCGCGCTCGCTGGTGCCGCCGATGGCTGGCTTAACATCCTCCATGTGCACGGTGATCGCGAGCTGTTCTTCGACGACGTACTCGACTATCCAGTTCATGCCCTCAGTTGGAGCGACCGGCGTGCTGGTCCCTCTCTGCGCGAGGCGCGGCAGCGTACCGAGAAGTGTCTTATGGGTGGCTGGGACGAGTTCGGCGCCCTAGCATCTGGACCCGTCGAGGCGATCCGGGCCGAGGCACTCGATGCACTTCAGCAAACGGGCGGTCGGAAATTCATCCTCGCCAATGGCTGCTCCGTTCCCGATGAGACTGATGAGCGCTGGTTGACCGCGGCTCGTCATATTGTTGAGGAACTTAGGACCGCCTGAGAAGCGAACTCGGCCCTGTGGTCCAGCAACCGGTGAGAGCTCTCATTGCCAGAGGCTGTACAGCCACGCGGAACCAATGCTGCTTGTTTGCTCGTTGTTCCTCAGGAACTCGGATAAACGACGATCGTCGTCTCACCGGCTGGGTTCCCGTTGAGCCAGACCGTGACCCGATAGAGCACCGGTTCGGGTCCCTCCTCTGCTGGGATGTCGAATGGTAACGAGATCCAGTTTGCGGGATGTGAGAGTCCGCTGAGCGGCTGCTGACTCACAAGGTTGCCTGCTCGTTCCCAGACCACACGGAGCTCGTCTGCCGGCTGAAGATCACGCACCAGGATCGCCACGTAGACACGCGCCGGTGCCTGGATTTCCCGCACTCTGGCCCCGACCGGCAGTCCGGTGCTCGGCTCGATAGTCCGTACGATCCGAACGTCCTCTACGACCGCCTGGCTTGGCTCTGGCGTTGGCGTTGCGCCGGCAACTGTGAAGCTCCCTTGCGCGATCTCTTGCTGATCGGCGAAGATCTGAACAGTGTAATTCCCGGGTGGCAGTGGCTCGTCGCGTTGGAGCGTGAAGGTCCGTACGAATGCGAGTGTGAGATCGTCGGCACCTATTTCCGTCAAGATGCTGCCATCGACTGTCCAGCGGCTCCATAAATCACCGCCCACGTCCGGTGGCACATTTGCCAGGATGGCAACCACCCGCGTGGTCCCGGGCGGAAACACGCTCTGTGCGTCGATCGGCCCTGTACCACTTGGTCGTTCCCCCGCGAAGACGACCGTTGCTTGCTCGCTGATCGCCCCACGGCGTCCCCCGACCGTGAAGACGAGCGAGTCGATAAAGCGGTCATTCAGATAAAGGCGGACACTGTATTCCCCGCCCACCAGTGGCGTGTCTGACTGGAGCAGGAGCGCGATCCAGCGCGGACCAGACGCTGCATCGGCGAGTTGTCGTTCCGAGCGTCCGATCTCACTCGTCCCTCGAAGCCAGACCGCGCTCAACCGTGTCCCGGCTGGAAGGTCGGTCGCTCGCACAACAAGATAGATCTGACGCGTGTTAGCGGGAATCGTGCTCGCTTCGTCCTTTGGGGCTTCGTCTTGTCCGATTGTTGTGGCCAAAACAAGTTGCCCGATAATCGGCTCAGGACGATAGCGGACTTCTGCTGTGTCGGGGGTCAACACGCTGATAGGCTGCGGTGTCGGCGTTGACAACGCTGCTTGTCGTCTCGGTGCTGCCCCGCTGCAACCGACGACGAGTAGACCGATGAGCAAAAGTGGCAGGTATCGCACGCTCATCGGTCAACCACCTGTCGAGACCCGGGACGGCGATACGGCCCGAACGCCGCTTGATACTCCTCAGCCGCCTCTTGGGCCGTCAAGTGCACATAGATTCGCGTTGTCACCGGCGAAGCGTGCCCCAGGATCGCTTGGACGGTCGACTCGCGCACGCGACGACGCACGAGTTCGGTGGCTAGCCCATGCCGGAAGGAGTGCGGTGTGACCGCATACTCGACGCCCGCCTCCTCACAGAGACGACTGACGAGCGCCTGGACGGTACGAGGCGCGATCGCCTTGCCAGGCTGGCCCGGACGATCGCGTCCACTGAAGGCGGGGTATAACCCGACCCCACGCCCACTGTCCCCGCGGGCCCTCCAGTATGCTGCGAGTGCTTCGGCAGTTTCGCTATCGAAGTGCACCGTCCGGCTCTTCCCTCCTTTTGCCCGGTAGATTCGCGCCGTTCCCGTCTCCAAATCGATGTCTTGTCGGCGCAAGGCGCAGAGCTCAGAGACGCGTACGCCGGTCCGGAAAAGGAACAAAATCAACGCCCGGATCTTAAGACGACGCAGTTCCCGGCTCGGATCAGTCTCTGCCGGCAAGCTCCGAACGTGCGCAACAATCCGTTCCAGATCATCTGTCCGTACATCAGGCGGCGGCGGGGTGAACCGTGGGAGTACCGTCGCCGCGCGAACACGTAACTTCTCAGTCGACAAGCCCGGATGTAAGTCGAACGAGACCAAATACCCGAAGAACTTCCGTACTGCCGCGAAGGTCGTCTGTGCCGTCCGCATCCGCGAGACTTGCTCCGGAGTCCGAATGTCTTCCGGTACGAGGTCGCGCAAGAACGCAATCGCATGATCCTCGCGGAGTTGGTCGATCGGGGCCGCCAGATCAACGCCCTGAATCTCTGTCAGGTGACGCAGGAACTTGCGCAGCGCGATTCCATAAGTCGCACGGCTCCGCGGTGACAGGCGTAGATCCGCTAAGAAACGCGCGACAGCTTCTTCGATCGTCGCTTTCACGCCAATTCCTCCCCGTCACACGGGGAGTATAGCGTACGAACGCACTATCGTCACGGCTCCTCGCCCTGGCGGACTGGACGGCCGGCCCGCGACGATGGTAAGACTAGCCGCGAACCCGTGTCCTGTCCAGTGACCGGGTTCGCGAGCTCTCCGTGAGCGCGAAGGGAGTTGCGATGCACCAGTGGCCCCAAAGCAGGTCGCTGGAAGCCATGCAGCCTCGAATTCGAGTTGCGCTCTTGGAGTTCGGGCTCATGGCTAGCCTCTTTGGCTTGTACTATGTCACGCGGGGAATCGCCGCCGGTCGAGCCTATGACGCCTTCCAAAACGCCTTCTTGGTTATGCGGATCGAACAAGCGCTCGGCCTGGACGTCGAGCAGGCAGTGCAAGCCTTCGTGCTTGCAAATCCCATCGTCACCACAGTGTTGAACACTGTCTACACGTATACGCACCTCTGGACTGTGGTTTTGTTCGGGGTTTGGACGTTCTTCTTCGTGCCGGAGCGGTATCGTGAAGTCCGGGCCACGTTTCTTGCTATTCTCGGAGTCGGCCTGCTCTCGTACACGTTGTTCCCTCTCGCTCCTCCCCGTTTCTTCCCTTGGCGCGGCTTCGTCGATACCCTTGCTCTCTCCCGGGGGGTCAACTATGACCATCCTGGTATTGCAACGCTCTACAATCCCTTCGCCGCTATGCCGAGTTTGCACGTCGCTTTCTCCGTCTTCGTCTGTGTCGGGCTGTTCCGGCTCTCACAGAGTTGGCTCCTGCGCTCGCTGGGGCTCGGACATGTGCTGCTGATGACCTTCGCCGTCATCGGCACAGGAAATCACTACGTGCTTGACTGCCTCGCCGGAACTGTGCTCGCTGTCTCCGCGTGGTACCTCGTCCCTCGGCTCCTAGCGCGTGCTGGGGACAACCGTGTTCCTGTACCTCTACCTGCAGAACTCCCGTCTCGTCATCGTCTCCTGGGATAGGACGCTGTCGTACTGCTCTCCTCTCCCGCTTTCATGCTCAGCCACGGCGATCCTAGCTCGCGTTCACGGTGCGCCTTGCACTCCCCAACAGCTTTCCATTTCCCATGAAGACCACGGTGTCGCTCGAACCATCAGAACCTAGGCCATTGCCCCACGCTACAGGGGGTTGTGAAGCGTTCCCCACCTCTGTGAACGCTTCCCTAATTCGTCGCTGGATGAAGAGACCGAGAACGCTTGCGGACCATTCGCGCGGCACGTACACAACAGTATCGCTGCGATACGCCGGCGGGAAATCGGCGCGTCGGGAGAGGGAGCAGAAGATGATCCGCTGTCCTTCCCCTGCGATGCGGTAGAGGAGATCGATGCTGTCACCGGCGCGGAGTACGGGATCAAGGATGACGGCGTGTGGTTGCCAGCTCGTGAGCAGGTTCCGTGCCGACTCGATGTCTTCAACCACTCGCACGCTGGCCCAGTGTTCGAGGACACAGGCGATGCTGAACCGAAACGAGTGGTCGTCGTCAATGATCAGAATTCGCCATCGCTTCTCCACGTCGCACCTCGAGAAGACACCGCCCTCGCACGCAGTGACACTTCGGCACGCTTGCTCCTTTCCCAGAGACCCCTTCGTCCCGGTTTTCCTGCGACTCCTAGCCCTCTTCCCGTCAGGCCACTCGCCTAGCCAAGGCTAGGATGGGGGTCCTACGACTACTGGTAAGCCAATCGCACCGGATTTCACCAACTTTGGATGGAGGCTGATGCGCATCGACGTATTCCCAGCCCCGCTGCCCGTTGCGAAGCAGCAAGGCGAGCAAGTTCTCCTGTTGGATCAAGCGCAATCCTGATGAACCGGTCTGATATCCGTATGCGAGACAATGATCGGCTGGAACTGCACCCTGTCCCCGTGGGGTGCATGCGTGCGCGCGTGGGGCCGGGAGAAAGAATCACGCGGTGCTGGGAAAGCCAGGAAGGCAACGACGTGCCCGCTGGGGAATTGGCGCGACGCTGAGGGAAGGAGCGGAAGAGAAGCAGAGGCACCACCAGATGTGTCTCACAGGCCCAACTGTGACTGACACAGAGGAGTACTCGTCCAGGACGCGGGATCGATGTTGATGTAACGGTGCCCTGCAAAGCACCTCCTCTCACAGCGATCCAGCGCGTCCTGGACCTGGCTGATGCGACGGGAACGGTCACGCGGCGATGGAGTAGCCTGCCGCCTCAATCCCGCGGCGTACGAGCTCCTCCGGCACTCCGTCCTCGGTCACGACGCGCACTGTCTTGGAGGCGAGATCGACCTCCACCGCTTGTACGCCAGCGATCTTCCGCAACTCCTCGGTGATGGCTCGTACGCAGTGCTGGCAGCTCACGTCCGGTACGGTGTAGACCCGCGTCACCATCTTGACCCTCTCCTTCGACTTCTGTTTAGCCAAAATACCCCCGAGGGGTATGTCCTGTTGTTAGGATACCCTGCCTCCGAGGAGACGTCAACATCTCGATTCGGGCGAGACTTCATGTGTTCCCTGTTCGCGCGTTGGTTCTGGCGCGTAACCCGTACGAGGGCTAGCCATGTGAGGGGCGTGGAATTGCGATCGGCTAGTGCAAGGGGAAAGCTTGACAGCCCAGTGTTATATGGTTAAAGTGACTGCGATATCGTGTTCGCCCGGTCTACATCAGACCAGGCGATTGAGGCGGGAAGTCGGAACGAATACTCGCGCGATCCCGCCAGTAGTGGGCAGCACTATTCCGGTCCGAAGAGGGCTAAAGGATTCGCATTCGGTGTCCGCCAGCACTGGACATTGGATGCCAATACGTAGTTCATCGAGTATTGCGGGAAACGCGGTGACGAGAGAGGTCAGTCAAGGAGGGGAGGAGAAGTCATGAATCGTCGCCGGTTCCTCGTCGTTTCCGCCTCAGCAGTTGCCAGCGCGCTCCTGGCTGCCTGCGGTGGCGGTGGCGCCACGCCAACACCGGCTTCAGCACCAACGCCGACGTCGGCCCCGGCAGCCTCACCAACACCAGCCCCTGCTGCCACGCCGACTCCGCAGGCCGCTGCCACGCCAACGGTTGCTCGACCAGCAACGCCCTTCAAGATCGGGGTGGTAGTCGCGCAGACTGGTAACCTGGCATCGTCGGGGCGACGGCATATTGAGGGCATGCAGCTTGCACTTGATGAGCTTGACAACACCGCCGCCGGACGGCAACTCGAGCTCATTCCTGCCGACTCTGCTGGCAACCCTGAACAGTCCCTCACGCACGTCCGTCGTCTCGTGGAGAGTGAGAAGGTCGACGTTATCACCGGGTTCACAATTACTCCTGAGCTGACTGCTGTCCGTGACTATCTGCACGAGCAGAAGCAGGTCACAATCGTCTCTATTGCTGGTTGGCCACCACTCACTCGTGATCCCAAGGTCCGCAGCCCCTATATCTTCCGTTCCTCTTTCTGCCAGGGGCAATACGAATTTATTCAAGCCAAGTGGGCCTATGAGAAGGGCGGCTATCGGAATATCGCACTAATGGCTCCGGATTATCAGACTGGGCGCACGGTTGCTGAAATATTCAAGAATTACTTCCAAAAGTCCGGCGGGCAGATTGCCGCGGAGGTCTATCCGCCGCTCGACACTCAGGATTTCGGACCCTATCTGCAGCGGATTCTGCAGAACGCTGCCAACGCTGACGCAGTCTGGGCGTGGTTTATCGGAGCCGATGCCATTCGCTTTATGACGCAGTACCAGGAGTTCGGCCTCAAGGACCAGTTCCCACTGCTCGGCGGCGCTGAGATCGGAGATGATCCCTACTTGCCCGAGGTCGGCGAGGCGGCACTCGGTATCGTCAGCGCCATCAATTACGCTGCCCGCTACGAACGCCCGCAGAATCGCGAGTTCGTCCAAAAGTTCCAGCAGAAGTTCAACCGCCTACCAGGCCACCTCGAGTACTGGGGGTACATCACGATCATGATTTTGGCTCACGCACTGGAGGCAGTGAAAGGCGATACCTCGAACAAGGAGGCATTCGTCCAGGCCATCAAGAACGTCCGCTTCCAAGGCCCGATGAACGAAGTGCGATTCCATCCCGAGGCCCAGGGCGTCATCACGACGGTTCTCATTCGGCGTGTCGAAAAGCTCCCCGATGGGACTCTCGGCAACGTGGTCCTCGACGAGTATCCGAATATCGACGACCTCTCTTTCTGAGATTCGTTTCTGAGGGTGATCGCTCAGTGCCCCGGGTTCCACGCCCGGGGCACGTCTTTCTATGCGCGGACATAGACGTTTGCCGAGGTTGCAGTGTGAGTGTTCACCTTCACACGGTGAGGCGCCTATCGGCCGTGAACTTCCTATCCAGAACTGGATTCATCGCTTACGCCGTGCAGCGCGCTTCATGATAAGTGCCCGCGGTGGCCTGCGGTCGGCGGTGTACAGTGCGGACTGCCGGTGTGATCGTGATGATTTGCGAAATTCGGCATGGCGTCAGCACTCCATGATGGGCTGTAGTGTCTGGGGTGGATAAGTCCCCGGTTGGACGCTGTATTCGGCTCTGGACCCAGCCGTTCCGTTTCTTCGCGGCGCGGGGTGGCGTCTAATCAGCTACGCAATTGCGACTCTCAACCCACTCCAGGGGTCGTCTTTGTCCGTGTCGCGTGGCTGACTAGAAGCCACGGAATGCAGGCGAGTTTGGGGAAGAGGCTGGTGCGAGAGGCAACGGTGCGTTGGCCAAACTGGCGCGGCTTCTCCGGCGGAATCGCGTGAGGTCACAGCTCTCAGCGATCGTCCCTGTGGGTGTGACGCGAGTCTGCCTCCGCCACCTGCGCCTCCCTGTGCCGCTGGAGCCTGTGTTCAGAGGAGCCGGCCGACCCGATGCTGTGTACGCCGGTCGGACCGCCGTACTAGTTCGGTCAATGGGCCGTTGGGCAGTACCTATTGTGCTGTCTTGTTATGTGATGCCTTGTTACCGCGCGGCGGTTACTGCGTTCTGGGGGGCTTGTCACCGCGTCGATCGCTGTAGCTAGGGTGCACGACCGTGTCAACCAACCGCTGATTGTGCTCCTGGCGCAGTGCACAACTCAGCGAGTGGGATCGCCAGACGTGCGGTATCCTTGTCGGGTCGTGGATCCTGGGAAGGTCGGAACAAGTGGAGCTACTAGTGATCGCGGATCTCGAGGGAATGTCGAGCATCTCTCGTTGGGAAATCTGTTTCCCGGCCCACGCAGAGTATTCGGAGGCGCTCGCAGCGTACCGCGCGGAAGTCGACGCTGTTGCGGAAGCAGCCCGAGCTTGGGGCCTTGGCGCGGTGCGCATTCTGGATTGGCACCAGCGTCTGCTCCCGTTGGACCTGTTTCCCGAGGTGATGACGCCTGACGAGCTGCTGCTAGAGCAGCGGCCTCGCGTGGCGGTTCTTCTCGGTTTCCATGCCCGCGCAGGACAGCGAGATGCGTTTGCATCCCGCACCTTGATGCCTGGTCTTCAGCTGTTTTGGGAGGATCGTGAAGCAGGAGAGCTGGCGCTGGCGAGTCGGTGGCTCGGCGAACTCGGGATCCCGCTTCTTCTTGTGACGGGAGACCGGGGATTGACCTCAGAAGCCGAGGAATGGACGGACCAGACAGCGACGGTCACAGTGAAGCGGGCGCTTGCACCGGACCGGGCGGAATCACTGCCCCTGGAGCGGGCGCATCGTGCTATTGCTGATGCGCTACAGCGGGTGCTCGCTCGCCGCTCGTGGTGGTGGGTGTATCGTCCATCGTCGCCAATTCAAGTACGGCTGGAGTTGCCAGACGGGAGCAGGAGTTTTTGCAAGGCGAGTTCAATGCAGGAACTCTTCGAGCTTCTCTTTCAGTTGGCCGGGTCATTCGGACGCTTTGGTCTACCACTGGTCAACCAGCGACGGTAAGCAGGTGGCGTTTCCTCATTGTTACCGTGCCCTGAGTTGTGTGACTTCACTGACCGTTGCACCGGTCGAACCGACCCGGCTTATGGCATAGCTCGTGGCGGTTGTAGGGAGATCGACTTGGCCCTCTCGTGAGGCGCTCAAGGAATCCGCTTGTGCTTCCCGACTCTGTGGGGTTTCTCAAGATCGTCGCCAAGCGTACCAGGTTGGTAACCTGTGGTGCAGCTTGGGGAACGCGTCGGCATGGTGGCGCAGGCGTGGGTAGCTTGGGCCAGAGGCGCTTCGGTGGACAACGGGAGGGCACTCCTGGAGGGCTTATCTTTGGCCGATGCTTGTGGTCAGCCTTGCTCAAGCTTCGTCAGCAACCATGGTCGTGCTTGACCACGCCCGCTGGAGGGCGACAGCGGGCTGAGGGCTTCCCCTCTTTGCCCCTGGTTCGGTAGTGCGCCGTCTCGTCTTTCACCGTGTCACGAGCTGGTGCCCAGTGAGCTCCAGTTCTCGAGCGTCGATCTGTCCACCGGGGTGGAGTGTGATAGTCCGGTGACGGGTGAGGAGCCAGACATCGTTCACAGTGGTGTATTCTGCCGTATGCAACTCCAACCGCTGCAGATTCCCTGAGGCAGCTTCGCGGAACCCGACGGCGTAGTGCCGCGGGAGTACCCGTCCATCTGGGAGTTCCCAGTGATCGAGGACGACAATCGTGAAGCCCTCGGCCCCGACGACACGGTCGACCACTGTGATCACGCCCTCTGCTACCCGATATCGCGATCGCATCGGGTCGTCGAGGAACTCGAGCATGTCTCCTAGGGGATCATCAAGTTGGATGAGCCGGAGATGCCCCCGGTCAGTGGCTGACCGCGGCATGCGGTGTGCAACTTCTGAAGAGAGGATCTCCCGTACCCACCCCATGAGGGGTGATGGCTTCTCCGATACCAGCTCAATCGTCGCCGGATCAGACACTCGCACGCTGCCTTGCACTCGAAGAGTTCCGTCGCGTGCGAAGAAGCGAGCGGTGAACCCGCAGAAGCCCTCTGGATACGCATAGCGGCGAAGTTCGACCGCACGGAGCGCCTGCCGAGCGGATTCCTCCATCAGGTCTGGTCGTGGCGTTTGTTGGTTTAGCGACATCCTGCACCACTCGTCGGCATACCTCAACGGCGGGCTTGTTTCGCTCGGGATTGTAGAAGCCGCTGCTCCCGCTGTCAAAACGTTGAAGACCACGACGACACACAGCAGCCTTTCCCGGTGAGGAAGGCACAGCAACGAGAGCTCCGGCAGTCTATTGGCCTCGAATCGTAGACGACGCGGCACGGGCTTACGAGTTCGACCATTCCCTGCGGGTACGGGCTGCCTCAGGCAGAAGGGGAGGAACTCCGAGATAGGACAAGGTGAGCGACAGGGCACTCCCAGCAGCGTCGTTCGCGACAACCCCAGTGGTACAGGTGCAAGAGCCCCTGCTCGGCGCGCGCACTGCGAAGACGGATCGGTGTTGGCCCGCAGACCTGCTCGAGTGTCGCCCGCACGAGCTGATTGCCACGCCCGGCTGGGAGTTCTAGCCAGAGTTGGGCGGCTGCCTCGCGGATCCTGTCGTCGGCGATCCAATCGGCGTAGCCCAGCGCGAAGGGAATGATGACGTTGACAATGACTTCGTGTGCCCGGTCGTGGCCAAGTGGTACAGGACCTGCCCTGAGCCATGCGAAGAGCTGCCGATGAGGTCGTACCGTTACCAGCAGCTCGAGGACGTCAGCAAGGAGCCCGCTGTGAGTTGTGGCAAGGAGACCAGCGAGGTTCAGTAACCTTCGTACTGGATGGTTCGTCGGGCGGACACCGCCAAGTCGCCAGAGTGTCCTTGCAGGCCCAACTGGCATTTCTAGTGCATTCCAGATGGCCTCGATTTCTTGCCATAATCTCGCAGGAAGCTTGACCAGTCCCCGCTCAGCGTCGGATAGCGGAAGGAAGCCAGCGGTGCCGAGCAAGAGCGCGGCTGCCATCGGAAAGCGCTTTTCCGGCGCAAGCGCATAGAGTCGAACCTCCAGGTGCATGAGCGGGAGTCCTTCGGCGATAGCACGCATCCCTTCACGGTTCTGGTGGTAGCCGAGGGCATCGGCGAGGAGCCAAAACAGTGTCTGCGCCGGCGACTCACCGCTGAGCCGGGCCTGAATGCGAGCGACCTTCTCGCGCAATCGGTTGTCACCTGCGTTTTCGAAAAGACGATGGAGGATCTCGGGCTGGGCAGCTGCGATCTCAGGCGCACAGTGGGCGAAACCGAGGGCACCCAGTGGGCGCAGAGAGACTGATGGGAGTTGGTCAGGTGTCGTTGCCAGGAAACGGGCGAGTTCAAGGGTCGGAACAGGTGTGCCGTCACGGCGGCGGACAGCGTGATGGAGATCATCTTCCCAGGCTGCGTGGAGCACGACGCGGTCGTAGGCCGGATCCTCGTGATGCCCATGCGCGTACCAGTCTGAGGCCCGAACGTGGAGTTCGACGTCACCGGAGACGAGCTTCCCGTCGAGATCGAGGAGCGCTCCGGCAAAATCGGGTCCCCGACGATGTGTCCACACGCCACGATAGATCACCCTCAGCCGACGGCCGTCGGTCGTACGGAGATCGGTGGTGAGGGCCTGTTCTTGCCATAGGTATGCGAGTGTTGTCTCGTCGGGTGTCATCCGCCCCCCATGACCTGCCGTTAGGATAGCGGGTTCAGTGATGCACGGGGAAGCTGGCGAGGGATGACGATCTGCGCCATACTCAGCTTCGTCCGAGAGGGGACGGAAGGGAGGCGACTCTCGGTGTCGATCGGGTTCCGCACTGCGACAACCGCCGACCCAGGGCTATTGCGTGAGCTTGCCGATGCCGTAGACACGGGTGCCTTGGATCCGGCGGCAGCGGCGCGTCTCATCCGCGCCGATGGTGCGCTCCTGCTCCACTTGCTTGAGGCAGCGAGCCTGGTGCGAGAGCGTCGGTCGGGCCGGACAGTGACCTACTCGCGAAAGGTTTTCATTCCACTCACAAACCTCTGCCGCGATCAGTGCGCGTACTGCACGTTTGTACGACGACCCAGCGATCCGCTGGCCCACACGATGACACCAGAAGAGGTGCTGGCGGTCGCCGAGGCCGGGAGTGCCGCCGGCTGCAAGGAGGCGCTGTTCAGTCTTGGGGACAAGCCGGAGCTCCGCTACGCCGCGTACCGCCGTTGGTTGGCGGAGCGGGGGTATGCGCGGACGATCGAGTATCTCCGTGACATGTGTGCACTTGTCCTGGAACGTACGGGACTGCTGCCCCATGCCAATCCTGGAGTGATGAGTGAGGATGATATTGCGCTACTTCGGCCGGTCACGGCGAGCATGGGGTTGATGTTGGAGTCGACAAGCGAGCGTCTCCTTGAGCGCGGTGGTGCACATCGGGGTTGCCCAGACAAGGTGCCGGCTGTCCGACTGGCCACGCTGGAGGCGGCCGGGCGACTGCGTGTTCCCTTCACCACAGGGATTCTCATCGGAATCGGGGAAACGCCGGAAGAACGCGTTGATGCCCTCTATGCGATCCGCACACTGCAGGATCGGTATGGGCACATCCAAGAGGTGATCGTGCAGAACTTCCGGCGTAAACCGGATATCCGGATGCGTGATTGGCCGGAACCGACGCTCTTGGAGATGTTGCGGACCATTGCGGTCGCTCGTCTAATCCTCGGGACAACGACCGCGGTGCAGGCGCCACCAAACCTCATGCCCGATGGCTATGAGGTCTATCTGCTGGCTGGACTTGACGATTGGGGCGGTATCTCACCGGTGACGCGGGATTTCATTAATCCCGAGCGAGCCTGGCCGCACCTTCGGGAAGTGAAAGAGCGGACCGCACAACTCGGTTTCCAGTTGCGGGAGCGCCTCGCGGTTTATCCAGACTACATCCTGCGTGGTGACGAGTTTCTCGATCCAGCCGTGTTGGCGCGCGTGAGAGTGCTCGTCGACCCGGGTGGATTAGTTCCTCCAGAAAAGGAGTTGTGGTGATGGAAGAAGTCGCAGCGCTCCGAGAGACGCTTGATCGGCTGCTCGCGCTTGCCTCGCCGGATGTGGCTCGTATCCTCGATCGTGTCCTCGCCGGACACGAAGTCACGGTCGATGAGGGTGAGCGGTTGTTTGAGACGCACGGTCGGGATCTGTTCCTGGTTACGCTCGTCGCTGACGAACTGCGACAGCGTGCCGTAGGTGATGTTGTCACCTACGTGGTAAACCGCAACATCAATTTCACGAACGTCTGCATCAAGCGCTGCGGCTTCTGCGCCTTCTCTCGTGGCCACCGCGAAGAACAGGGATACTTCCTGCCGCTGGAGGAGATCGTCCGTCGCGCCCGAGAAGCCTGGGAGCTTGGCGCAACGGAGGTCTGTATCCAAGCTGGCTTGCCCCCAAAGATGGACCCCGACCTCTATCCGACGATTTGCCGCGCCATCAAGGCGGAACTCCCTGGTATCCACATCCACGGTTTCTCGCCCGAGGAAGTCGTTTATGGTGCCCTGCGAGCTCGCTGCTCGATCGCCGAGTATCTAGAGCGTCTAAGGGAGGCTGGGGTCGGTTCTCTTCCAGGGACATCAGCAGAGATTCTTGACGACGAGGTGCGGCGACGAATCTCGCCTGGTCGTATCTCGACCGCGCAGTGGATCGAAGTGATTACCACCGCACATCGTCTAGGTATCCCGACGACGGCCACCATCATGTATGGGCATATCGAGACGAACCGCCATCGGGCAGCGCATCTTGCGCTCATTCGCAGTATTCAGAAGGAGACTGGCGGTTTCACCGAGTTCGTCCCACTGAGTCTCGTCCACAGCGAGGCACCGATGTATCGCAAACGTCTTCTGCCCGACCTCCGGCCTGGTGCCACTGGCGAAGAGGTTGTGAAGATGCACGCCATTGCGCGGATCATGTTGCATCCGTATATCCGGAACATTCAAGTCTCGTGGGTGAAAGAGGGACCGAAGCTGGCGCAGTGGTGCCTCCATGCGGGGGCGAATGATCTCGGTGGAACGTTGATTAACGAAAGCATTTCTACCGCTGCTGGAGCGACATACGGGCAGCTTGTACCACCGCGGGAGCTCCGCCGGTGGATCCGCGATGCTGGTCGTATCCCAGCGGAGCGGACAACGTTGTACGAGCTGCGCACACCCCTCACCGATGATGATCCACCGCATCCGCTTGACGAGGCGGCTGCGCACCCTGAGCGGTTCGGCTCCTACTTTGAGCTGATCCGGGACGAGCGTTTCTCCTTCCGGAAGCACTATCGGATCGTGTTGCAACAGGCGAGCGCAGTGTCGCGCATCGCGGAGGCAAGGCCAAGCGTCAGCGGTGAGTGAGCGGATCGTAGACGAGCCCTTGCCGCCATTCCTCTGGATTGGCGGCAATGTGTGCTGCCCAATAGTCCGCTACCTCGAGGCCTGTCGCGATCCAGACGTGGGGGTATGACAAGATGTGCTCGATCAGCCGTTCCAACATGAGGATCCGCCCTGGACGGCCGATCAACTGCGGATGCATGGTCAGGTTGAAGAGCCCCCCGAAACGGTAGATGCCTTGAAACTCCTCGACCCATGCTTGGAAGGCATGCTGGGCTGGCTGAATTGGCCGTGAGCCAGGGCCGGGCCGGAACAAGAAGAACGGTGCGTCGTCGAGCAGCCACTGCACCGGAAGCTCGATAAGGTGGGTATCTGGATGTTGCCAGGGGAGAAAATGGCTCATCAGATTTGAGGAGTAGCGGAAGCCGTACTGCTCGAGAAGGCGAAGTGTCCGGCCGGTCAGTTCCCAAGACGGTGACCGGTACCCGAGCGGCGTACGGCCGATCACTCGTCGAAGCGCTTCGATGCCCCGCTCGAGCACCTGTCGTTCTTCGTCCTCAGAAAGATCAATGGTTGCTTCATGAAGGTACCCATGGTGACCAATTTCGTGTCCCTGGTCGACGATGGCCGCAACAATGTCGGGATGATGCTCGGCAACCCATCCTGGGACGAAGAACGTTGCCCGCAGATCGAATCGTCGCAGGACGTGGAGCACGAGTGGCACACCGACCCGTGCACCGTATGTGCCCTGCGAGAGAAGTCCGATCCGGTCGCTGTGTTCTAAGGATCCGGCCAGCCAGAGTGTTTCTGCGTCGACATCAAATGTCAACATGACGGCACACTGCGCTCCGTCCTTCCAGCGCCCCATCTGTATCCCCCTTCGGATACGAGCGACCAGAGCAATCGTAGCAGGCATACCCTAACATGTCGCTCCACCCAGGTGGATGAGCTCCGAGAGGCACTCTGCAGCACCGGGCATACCCGATGCGAGTGTCGAGGTCAGTGGTCCGGAATTAGACGCGAGCCTACAACTGGTCCCCCGACTGTAGAGGAGGACGTGGCTCACAGCACACATGGTCGTGTTCATCCCTCGATTTGTTGTGCGATGGTGCTGCGTGCGGGAAGATCAGCTGTAGCGTTAGCTCTAATGCTGTTCCGTCGAGCTCTTGCCGACATACACGGGTAGTGGAGACCGATCAGCGATGCGAAGTTCGTCGGATTAACGCGCACATTCTGGCAATCACAGAGAACGCCTGTTGCACGTCTGACTGCCCAGCAGTAGGGTTGCCTAGGGGACAGGATGGGAGAGCATCAGACACCAGAGACACTCTCCCAACGGTCGGCACCGGTGATCGAGACAGCGACAGGGCGTCTTCTCGACGCCCTACTCCGGTATCGAGCCTATCGGCTCCTCTGGACATCGAGCGTTTTGACCCAGATCGGGCAGTGGATGCTGCAGGTCGCGACCGGCTGGGCAATGCTCCAGCTTACCGATTCAGCTTTGTGGGTCGGGATGCTGGGATTCGCGAGTGGTGTCCCCTTCCTCCTCGTCGCGGCACCGGCTGGGGCGCTGGCGGAGCGCTTCGACCGACGCTTCATCTTGCTCGTCTGCCAGGCCGGTGCGCTGCTCGTGAGCACCGCTTTGGCGACATTGGTGTTAACGGGGCTTGTCACCCCATTCCTTCTGCTGGTGGCAACGTTCCTTAACGGTTCACTCCTTGCCGCGAACAATGCTACGCGACAGGCACTCATCCCCAGTTATGTGCCGCGCTCAGCGCTCCAGAACGCCGTTGCACTGCTCTCGGCTGGAATGAACACAACACGTATCCTCGGGCCTTCGCTTGCTGGGCCGCTTGTCGCTACTCTTGGAGTTGGGGGCACACTACTCCTCCAGTCGGCCTGCCTCGCGCTGGCACTGGCAAATACCGGACGCTTGCCCACTACACCGCCCACCGAACAGCCGAATCTCCCGTTTATTCGTCTCATGGCGGAAGGTCTGGCGTACATCCGACGTGTCCCGATTGTTCTGGGATTGATCCTCCTGGCGAGCGTTCCCACGATTCTCGTCTTTCCCTACTTGCACCTTCTACCCGTTTTTGCGCGCGACGTGCTGCATCTCGGCCCCGGAGGGCTTGGACTTCTCTACACTGTGGGGGGTGCGGGAGCGCTCGCTGGCTCGCTGTTCGTTGCGAGTTTGCGGCGGGTACGCTACCGTGGGGCACTCATGGTGGGGATCATTGTCGTCTATGGAGGCGTGATCGCCGTCTTTTCACTCACCCGCTGGCTTCCTTTGGCACTCGGTTGTCTGTTTGCGGGCGGCTTCCTCGGGGCGAGCTACATGGCACTGAATAACGCGCTCCTTCACCTCGCCGTCGACGACGAGGTGCGAGGGCGCGTGATGGGTCTGTATATGGTGACGTGGGGTTTTATGCCCCTCGGCGCCTTGCCAATGGGGGCTCTCGGCGATCTGATCAGTGTGCCAGGTGCTGTCCTCAGCGGTGCACTGGCAAGCTCACTCGCCGCTCTCCTGGTTGTCTGGCGTGTTCCGGCTCTCCTCCGACTGCAATGACGCGAGCTCAATAATCGGTCGTCCTGGTTCACCGAGTTCCAGTCGCTCCTCAAGGTAGCGGCGAAGTGCCGTCTCGTCTTGGGATGGGGCTTCCTCGGTTCGCCAAATCCCCGGTTCGATTTCGAAGGTAGCGAGTCGACCATCGATTCCCAGGAAGAGGATTCGCTCTCCGGCGAGATACTGGATGTAGTCGTAGGTCCAACCAGTTAGCCGGGCTCCGGAGGCAGTGTAGAGTGGATGGTAGGCACCGTCGATCGGCTGGTCGTCGACGAAAAGCTCCCGCGCGACAATGAGGCCAGGGTAGTCCGCAATTAACTCGGCCGTCACCCGATAGATAGTCGGATAGCGCTCGGCGCGTTGGTGCGCGCACTGTGTATGCTCGCCATGGCGCAGGCGTGGGGCTGGAACCGCGAAGAGCAGGCGGCGAATGGCTTCTGCCGGGTCTTCCTGGCACAACTTGCCCAATGGGAGGCGGACGCTCTGCCCAACCGTGAAGACAGGCGCATCTTCTTCGCCGAGCCAGATCGTACCAAGGCTATCGGCCGGTTCTGTCGCGTACAGCCGACAGGTGACCCGGCGTGTCACAAGGAAACGATCCCATCCGTACTCGGGGTGATAGACTGGCAGTACATCGATGGCCGAAGTGCGGTAACGGCTGCCAACGATCGCTGCAGCCAGTACCCAACCGACAGCGTAGGCAAGGCGGTCGGGCATCGCCAGCTCCGGCACATGTGGGTGATCGACTGGAATCGACCGTGGTTCGACATGCCGATAGTGGGCGATCGCGCGGTGGAGAGCCATTACGAGCTGCGGATCAGCCACGACGCTCATCGCCAACTCCTCCTCCATTCCCTCGTCAGTGATCGGGTTGCCGTCCGCTATACTGGGACGGCGGTGCGCCGCCGCGCAGCATACCACGCGCAGGGAAGGAGCCGTTGTAATGGACGAGCGTTGGCACGCGAGGTGGTCGAGACGTGGACGGATCGCTGCTGCTGCCGAGCGTCCTCCTCGAGTTCCGCCGGAGGGCATGATCTCGTTTGTGTACGGGGATCCGGATTGGGACAGTCTTCCCCTCGAGGACATGGCGCTGGCAGCAGAATTCCTAGCCGAAAACCAGCGGCGTGATGCGCTTGGCTACCAGAACCTGATCCGACCGGATGAACTGAACGAGTCGCTGGCACAGAAGTTGGCCCGTGACCAGGGGATGCAGGTTTCACCGGAACAGATTTTGGTGACGCTCGGTTCTAGCAACGGGCTTGGCATCATCTGCGATGCACTTCTGGATCCCGGCGACGTGGTGCTCATCGATGCGCCGGCTTGGATGGGTGCGACGAGCATGTTCAAGCTCGCCGGAGCGCAGCTCGTCGGCATTCCCGTCGATGAGCATGGCATCGATCCCGATGCGGTGGCGGCTGCACTCGATCACTTGGAGCGTGAGGGGCGGCGACCGAAGTTCCTGTATACCTTGCCGACCTTCCAGAATCCTGCGGGCGTCGAGCTCTCGCTGGAGCGACGGCGAGCCCTGGCTCGGCTTGCCGACGAACGGGGACTTCTCATCATTGAGGACGACGCCTATTACGAGCTGCGCTTCCGAGGGGACTATCCGCCGACTCTCTTCAGCTTAGCTGAGCCGGGGAACGTGCTGTACTGTGGGACGCTGTCGAAAACGATCGCTGCTGGGCTGCGTCTTGGCTATGTCGTTGGTCCCGCTCCGATTGTTGCGACGCTGGCTCGAGCGCGAATCGATGCGCTGCGCAACAGTTTCACAGCGGCGCTGGCTGACTGGTATCTACGCACTGGACGCTATCACGCGCATCTTGCAGAGCTCCGACGGATCTACCGGGAGAAGTGCGAGCGAATGCTTGCTGCCCTTGAGCGTGAGATGCCAGAGGGGGTTAGTTGGACGCGCCCGAATGGTGGCTTCTTCATCTGGCTAACGCTGCCCGAAGGGTTGAGCGCCACCGAACTCTTGGCCACGTGCCGCGAGCGCCGGGTTGATTTCATCCCCGGTCCGGCCTTCTATGGCGACGGGGGTGGCGATCGGCACCTGCGTCTCTCGTACAGTGCAGTGACCTTGCAGCAGATCGACGAAGGGGTGGCACGCCTCGCTGAAGTCGTACGGCAAGCACTTGCTGGGGAACTCGCAGCAACTCGCTAGTACTGCTTGCTGCGAATAGGCAGAGAACGGGCGCGAAGCGCCGCGGTGAATCTGGTGTGTCCGACCCTTTCTTATGAGACGCCGCGGGGCCGAGGCGATACAGAACGCTGGCAAGTAACGCGTTTACCGTCGCGGCTGACGACGCGGAGCGGTTTTGGGTGGCGTCGTCGCGACTGCCTCGACGGCTTGCTTGAGGTAGGGCTGGATGACTTCGGCAGTGAGAGCTGGACCGAGCCGGCTCTCCAACCAGCGCACTGCGTCCGCGATCGTTCTTGCCTCGAGGGGATGCCCGGCGGCTCCAAGCGCTGCTGCGACTTCTAAGAGGACGCGGTCTGGTTGTCGTTCGCCAAGGATACGGCGGACCCGTCCGAGCAGCGCCCGTTGCGCCTCAGGGTGAGCAGGCTTCCCTTCGAGTGCGAGGTAGGCACCGACCAGCCGCCAAAGGTCGGCATTCCGTCTCTGACGAGCCGACCGCTCCCCCTGTTCGATAGCCACCACGAGCTCCGCCACTGTTTCCGGCGTGATTGGCCGATGGCGTCGCTCGAGTGCCTCCATGACTGGAGCGATCTGCCGTGGTGAGACGCGGAACCCTGCAGCCTTGCGCACCGCCTGCAGGAACGAGCGGTCAATTGTCGGCTCGGCCGTGCTCATACCGAACTCCTCGCACAATAGGCGAGTGCCATCACCGCCAGTGTACGAGAAGCGTTCTCGCACGACCAGGCGCGTGTTGACGAACCGGGCTATACTGCCGTCGGCATGGGAGGAGGGCGCCATGGGAGAGCTGGCCGCCGGATCGGTGTACGCGCAGTACAGCTTCTGGCTGGAGACTTGCGGAGACGACTTGACGCCCCGGCCGCGGCTGGAGGGGACGATCGACGTTGATGTCGCGATTCTTGGCGCCGGCTTCACTGGGCTCTGGACTGCCTATTACCTTCTGCAGCGAGAGCCGAGTGCCAAGGTCGTCATTCTTGAGCAGAAAATCGCCGGCTTCGGTGCATCGGGACGGAACGGGGGGTGGCTCTATCCGGGATTTCCGGTATCTCTGGGAGAGCTGGCGAGTCGGTACGGTGTCGAGACGGCGCGAGCGATCCACTATGCGATGCGGGCGACCGTCGACGAGGTGGAGCGGGTACTCCGCGAGGAGGGGATTGACGCCCATTTCCACCGTGGGGGCGTGCTACGGCTGGCGAGGGGGATCCATCAGGTCCCGGCACTCGAGGAGACAGCGCGGACTTTGGAGCGACTGGGCATCACGGACTACGCCGAGTGGCTTTCGGCGGAGGCCGTGCGTGAGCGGATTCGAGTGACGAACGCGGTAGCAGGGCTGTACTCTTCGCATGGTGCAGTGATCCACCCGGGTCGACTGGTACGAGGGCTTGCCCGCGCTGTCGAACGTCGCGGTGCCACGATCTTCGAGGAAACGCCGGTCATCGAGTTCCGTGGGGGCATCCGGCCAGTCTTCCGAACGCCGTATGGGGACGTGCGGGCTCGGGTGCTTGTCCTGGCAGGAGAAGCCTACCTTTCACAGCTCCGTCAGTTACATCGGGCGCTCATCCCGATCTACTCACTGATCGTTCTCACAGAGCCGATTCCGGATGAGCTCTGGAACGAACTCGGATGGAGCAACCGTGAACTCCTTTCCTCTCAGCGGCTGACCGTGGATTATCTGCAGCGCACTGCTGACGGACGGATCATGTTTGGCGGACGCGGAGCGCCGTACCGGTTCGGGTCACGCATCGCCGACGCGTTCGACCGGCATGGTCCGACACACGAGATGTTGCGGCAAATGTGCTACGAATGGTTCCCGGCGCTGCGCCTACATGGGATCCGTTTCACCCATGCGTGGGGTGGCCCGCTCGGCGTGCCGCGCGACTGGATGCCGACGATGCGGTACGATCCGCGGACCGGTATCGCCATGGCGTGTGGCTATACTGGGCAGGGTGTTGCGACCGCGAATCTGGCAGGACGCATCTTGGCTGATCTCATCACTGGACGAGACAGCGAGCTAACCCGATTCCCGATGACGCAACATCGGCTGCGACCGTGGGAACCGGAGCCACTGCGCTGGTTAGGAGTTCGCTTCGTGCAGATCGGCTACGAGCGACTCGACCGGATTGCGGAGTCGACTGGTCGTCCGCCGAGCGGGAAGAGCCTGGTGGAGCGCATCGCGGCGCACTGACGGATCGCCGGAAGCTCTGCAGCTCTTCACCTGATCATGGCCGGCCGTCGAGGCAGTAGCACTCGTGCGAAGACTGCGTCGGTGATCTGCAAAGGTGAGTTTGTTGTGCCTCGTGTCCCATCGTGGGCCAGAGAAATGGCTCGTGGGTCCACTCGGTGCAAGTCGTCTGGCGATGCACCTGGGGCGTGACAGCGAATGAACTCATGCTGTGTCACCGCGAGAAATGGTCCGACGCCCCTGATGGAACTGAACCCTTTGACGTCTTGCAGAGGCAATGGCACGTGAATTGGAAGGGACCTTCGCTCGGGAAGGATGTGGCAGCGAAGGGGTGTCGAATCAAACTTGAACGGCCTACGGTACCGGCTGTGCGAAGATACCTCGCTCACGGCTCTCCTGCAGCCCCAGGCACGTGCTACACTCTCCAAAGAGCAAGGGTTTGGGACGAGTTCACAAGGATGAGACGTTCTCTATGACTGTAACGGCCCCGGCTCCGACGGTTCCACAGCTTCCTGGGCCTGTGCACCGGCGTCGTGTGCGTCTCCTATTGTGGCCGTTCCTTGCCGTGGTGCAGGTCCTTCGGGTCATTCTCCGAAAGCTGTTGTGGGTGACAATTCGCACCATCCGGTTTGCGTGGCGGCATCTGCTGGTTGTGCTCCTCGTGGCGCTGGGCGCTTTCTACGCCTACCGTGCGCTTATACCGGAGCAGGGAGGATCAGTGAATGAACCAGCGGTTCGCACCGCACCGGTGATCGCGCCGCCGCCCAGCGTGCGGGCGTATCTGGAGGCACAACGGAATTTCGATGCGGAGCGGATGTGGCAAACACTGAGTCCAGAAGCGAAGGCGAGGCGACTGGCGAGTGGGGAGAGCTTGGCGACATTCCGCCAGTCAATTCAGCTTCTTCAAGAGCAGGGCTTTCGCTTTGAGGACAGCACCTATGTCGGCGGCTATCGGCTCCCGGATGGGCAGGCCTACTACTTCTATGTCACTGAGGTGCGGAACGCCAACGACCAGCGTGGCATGGTTTACCAGATCTTCTGGGTCGATAGCGACGGACTGATCTTCCTCGTCGACACACCACAGCTTCAGTGAAGGTGGTCGGCCATGAGCGGACAAACACAGACGCTCCCGAAGACGCGCGAACGTCGTCGCTACTGGGACGACCTGGAGCAGCAGATTGACGACGCCATTGTTGGGATTGCGGACCTCATTCGAACGCATTTTCGAGGGCTTCTGACGCTGGCAGCGCTTGGGTATGCCTTCTACATCTGGGCCTGGCCGGCGCGAGCGGCGTGGGGGCCGATTGTTTTGACGGTTCTCTTTGCTCTCTTGCAGATTGCCTTCGCGATCGTGTTCGTGATCATCCAGTTTGCTGCGATCTTCTGGTTCCTGGGTCGGGGGCGCACGTACTGGATCAAGCCGGGAGAAACGGGGGTCAGCTTCGCGGATTACAAGGGTAATCCAGAGGTGCTGGAGAGCGCGCGGCGGATCGTCACTCTGCTGAAAGGGATCAAGGAATTCAAAGAGATGGGTGGTGAGGCGATCCGTGGCCTGCTGCTGGTTGGACCGCCAGGGACTGGGAAGTCGTATCTCGCGCAGTGCATCTCGACGGAGGCGAACGTCCCGTTCGGGTATGCGAGTGCGCCCTCGTTTCAGAACATGTTTTTCGGCGTGAGCAACCTGCGGATCATGATGCTGTACCGCAAAGCACGGAAGCTGGCGAAGAAGTATGGGGCTTGTATTCTGTTCATTGACGAAATCGACGCGATTGCCCAAGCACGGGGCGGGCGATACGCTGGCCAGGGATTTTTGGGGCCGCTCTTCGGGTGGGGCGGCAACGCGATGCTGAATGAGCTCCTGCTGCAGCTTGATCCGCCCCCACAGGAAGTGACGCTCATTGGCCGTATCTTGCGACTCCTCGGCTTACGGCGGGGACGAGCAGAACTTCCACCGGTTCTAACGATTGCGGCGACGAACATGCCTGATGCGCTGGATCCGGCGCTGCTGCGGCCGGGTCGATTTGACCGGAAAATCGTGGTTGATTTGCCGAGTGCCGACGGCCGCCGAGAGATCATCGAGTACTACCTCAGCAAGGTCAAGCATGACCCCAACATTCCGATCGACTACATGGTGCACGACACGATTGGGTATACGCCAGCGGCGATTCGCTACGTCATCAACGAGGCAGTTATCCACGCACACTTCGAGGGACGGAACTACATTACGTACGAGGATTTCACCGCCGCGCGAGAAACGCACGAACTGGGGTTGAGGCAACCGATCCGCACGATGTCGGCCGAGGAACGACGGCGGATCGCTTATCACGAAGCTGGCCATGCGCTGGCACAGTACCTGCTCCAACCCAAGGAACGTGTGGTGAAAGTCTCGATCATCCGGCGCGGCGAAGCGCTCGGGTTTTCGGCGACGAAACCGACGGAGGAGCGCTTCACAAAGACGCGCGAGGAACTCCTGGCAGATATTCAGGTGGCGCTGGCCGCTCGTGCGGCAGAGGAGCTCTTCCTCGGTACTCAAATGACCGGGGCAACGAGCGATCTGGCCCAAGCGACACATCTTGCGAACCTGATGGTCTCAGCGTGGGGCATGGATGGATCGCTCTACAGCGGATTGACCTACAACCAGCTTGTTCCAGATCTCTATCGCAAGCAGCGTATCGAGCGGCTCCTGCAACGACAGTTTGAAAATGTGAAGCGACTCTTGCAAGCAAACCGCGAGGCGGTGGAAGCGATCGCCCAGGGGCTGCTCGAGCGCGATGAGCTGAACGAACAGCAGTTGCGGGAGATCTTGTCTCGTTTCCAGCTGGTCGTTCCGCCACCAGTGGAGGAACCACCGGAGCCGCTGGAGGTGAGGCAGGCGCAGGAGCGGGCGATCCTGGCTGGGGTTGACGGAGCGAGCGAGTCGCTGGGGAGCGAGCCGGTGCTCATCGGCGAGAGTGATTCGTCGGAGCGCGAGCAACAGCGACCGGATCTTACATAAGGGTAGCGGCGAGCCAGGTCGCGGCCAGTGCTGTCCACTGCTCGAGATGCGTAAACGCGACGTGATTAGCCCGCTCGTAGAAGGCAAGGTGCTTCGGCCCACCGGCAGCCCGGTAGAGCCGAATTGACTCCTGTGGCGGGACGACGAGATCGTTTCCTGCACCGACGACGAGAAGCGGTGTTTGGAGGTGCGGTGCGATAGTGTCGAGCGCAAGCGCTGGTGCGAGGCGGGCCAAGTCGCCGGGGGTGACACCGGCGGCGAACGCCACGTCGCGGCGGACGAGCTCGCCAAGCAGGTCGAGATACGGGCGTGGATCGTACGGCGCGGTCACCGAGACCACCGCAGCGATCTCAGGGACAGTGTGAGCGAGCTGAACGGCGTAGGCCCCTCGGAGGCTTATGCCCAGCAGGGCGATCCGCTTCGGATCAACCTCGGGGAGATGACGTGCCGCCTCGATGATTGCCCAACCGACATCTTCCTGGCCAGGTGCTGCTGGGACAAGGTCGGCGACTTCGCCACTACCTGGCGTGTCGAGCGCGAGGACGGCGAGTCCACGGCGTAAGAACGGGGCGGCCCAGGTGACCATTTCTTCCTTCGCGGTGCTGGCACCATTCAAGAAGACGACAAGTGGGGAGGGACGGTCGCTCGGCACACAGAGGTAGCCGGGGAGGGCGAAACCGCGCCAGGGGACTTCGATCGGCCGGATTGCAGGGTCCAGGTGGGGGGCAGCGGTACGGAATAAGCGGGCTGCTGCGGTGTAGAGGGCTCGGCGCCGGGCGAGATCGTCGAGTACCATGACGTGTCCGAAGTGATAACAGAGAGCGGCGACACGCTGCAGTTCGGCCGCAGCGCGCAGTTCGCCGGCAGCGGCTCGCTCGTGCGCAGCCAGGAGGTAGGAGTGAGCGGCACGAACCCACGCACGGGGCCAATCCTGGAGCCGACGGATCCGGCGTAGCGTCGCTTTGAGCGTACGAGGATGGATGCCAGCGAGGAGGAAGCGGTAGCGTCCAGCTGGCGAGAGCAAAGCAGCGCTCGCCAAGCGGAGAGCGAAATCGATCGCGGGGAGCGGAACGCGATTGACGATCAAGAAGCGCAGACCAACTGCACGAATGAGCGCGAGCACCTACACCTCCTCGCGATCGTCAAGGATACCCTCTCGCCCACAATCTGACCGCGATTGTCGTGGAAGCGCGCTCCCGGGCTTCCGGGGCTGCAGCGGGTTCTTGAGACATCTTGCCGAGAGCAGCGCGAAGTCATGGGTGGTTCACACCAACTCGGCTATCCATGGAGGTCACGGACTTCGAATCCTGTGGCGAAACAGCGGTAATAACCTGATTTTGTCCCCCGCCAGGGCGCTCCCGTCAAAACAACCGCCATGAAGGTCCGCTGCATTCGTATGCCTCCTTTGTGGTGGTTCTCGACGAACGCTTCATGCATGCCGGGGGTGTACACCGGAGCCCTGTCAGGCGAACAAATCAGGTGGCTCGACTGCCGCTCAGGGGTGAACCGGCGCGTCAAGGGGGATTGGCCTGGAGGAGGGCGAGGCACGGCTGCGAAATGACGGCAGGGTGAGTAGCCAACGAGTACCGGTTGTCTCCCAGTACTCGGATCGGCGAAACCACAGCGGGCATTCCGTCGTTTACAATAGTGCAGAGGTTCCGCACGTTCGACAGTGGAGTTCCAGTTGGGCGGTATCGGTTGATGCCGCACCGGGGGAGCGCCACTGTCGAACGTAGTGTTGTCAGGCTTCTGGAGCCTGACCACCGTCTCGTGAGACCACGTGGGGCGGTGATCTTCCACCTTTCCCAAGGTAGGTTCTCAACTGCGCTCGCGCGCTGTGCGGAGTGCGTCGCTGTCACTCAGGCACGGAAGGGGGCAATGGCGAAACGATGCATGAAGAACGCGGCCTTGCGGGATGCGAGGGGAAGGAGCGACGAGCTGTCATGGATCTTCTGGAGCGACTGGAAGCCTATCGTGCAGAGGAAGCCGAGCTCAAGTGGGAAGGGACGTTTAGTGACTACTTGGAGCTCGTGCTGAAGAATCCGCAGATTGCACAACTGGCGCATGCCCGAATCTACAACATGATCATGGATGCCGGGGTGGAGCAGCTACCCGATGGACGGGTGCGGTACAACTTCTTTGCCGACGAGATTTTTGGTCTCGAGAAGCCGCTCGAGCAGATTGTGGAGTACTTCCGCTCGGCTGCACAGCGCCTGGAAGTCCGCAAACGGATTTTGCTCCTGATGGGACCGGTAGGCGGAGGCAAATCGACAATCGTCGCGAAGCTGAAGCGGGGACTGGAGCGGTACACGCGGACGGCACGAGGAGCGGTGTACGCGATCAAAGGTTGTCCGATGCACGAGGAACCGCTGCACCTCGTGCCGGAACCGCTACGCGAAGACTTATACCGGGAATACGGTGTCTATATCGAAGGCGAACTCTGCCCGTGGTGCCGATATCACCTGGAAGAAGCACCTCGAGACGAGACACATCCCTGGAGCCGACCCGGACAGCCATTTAGTGGGCGACATGAGGATGTCCCCGTTGTGCGGATCGTCTTCTCGGAGAAGCACCGGGTAGGAATCGGCACGTTCACGCCGTCCGATCCGAAGAGCCAGGACATTTCGGAACTGGTAGGGAGTATTGATCTCTCAACAATTGGGGAAGTTGGTGCGGAATCAGATCCGCGGGCATATCGGTTTGATGGGGAACTGAACATTGCCAATCGCGGATTGGTTGAGTTCATCGAGATGTTGAAAGTGGACGAGCGTTTCCTCTATGTGCTGTTGACGTTGACACAGGAGCAGAGCATCAAGACGGGCCGCTTCCCGATGATCTACGCGGACGAGGTGGTGATCAGCCACACCAATGAGCACGAGTACAACGCATTTGTGGGGAACAAGCGGAGTGAGGCGCTGCAGGACCGGATCATCTTGGTGAAAGTACCGTACAACCTACGCGTATCGGACGAGGTGAAGATCTACCAGAAGCTCTTAAAGCAGAGCGGCATTCGTGATGTCCACATCGCGCCAGGAACCCTGGAAACAGCGGCGACCTTTGCGGTGCTGTCTCGGCTGGAGGAAAGCCGTAAAGCGGGCATGACATTGATGAAGAAGCTGAAGCTCTACGATGGGCAGACGGTTGAGGGGTACACACCGCAAGACGTAAAGGAACTCCAGGAAGAAGCAACACGGGAAGGGATGGATGGTGTCTCGCCGCGGTACGTGATCAACCGGATCTCGGCGGCGATCGTGCGTGAGGGGACGCGCTGCATCAACGCGATCGATGTCCTGCGAAGCCTGAAAGACGGGCTGGAGCAGCATACGAGCATCACGCCCAAAGAGCGTGAGCGGCTGCTCAACCTGATTGCTGAGGCACGAAAAGAGTACGACGAGTGGGCAAAGCGAGAAGTGCAGAGGGCGTTCGTCTACTCGTTCGAGGAGTCGGCGCGGACACTCTTCAATAACTATCTCGACAATGTCGAGGCGTATGTGCATCGGACGAAGGTGATCGATCCAATCACCGAGGAGGAACTCGAGCCAGATGAGCGACTCATGCGGTCGATTGAGGAACAGATCGGGATTCCGGAGAGCCAGAAGCGGCAGTTCCGGGAGGAACTGCTGATCAAGATGTCGTCGATGGCACGGCGAGGGCAGAAGTTCGACTACACATCGCACGACCGGTTGCGGGAGGCAATTGAGCGGAAGTTGTTCGCTGATCTCAAGGACGTTGTGAAGATCACAACGTCATCGAAGACGCCGGATCCAGAGCAGTTGCGCCGGATCAACGAAGTGGTCGACCGGCTGGTGCAGCATCACGGGTACTGCCCGGTTTGTGCGAACGAACTGCTGAAGTACGTTGGGGCCTTGTTGAGTCGCTGAGCCAATTGGGGGTGCAGGTGATGTTCACGCTGGCGATCCGACGTGACGACTGGTCGCTGCACCGGAAGGGAGCGATCGACCAGGCGCGGCACATGGAAAAGGTGAAGGAGGCGATTAAGCGGAACCTGGCGGATATCGTCAGCGAGCAATCGATCATTACCTCCGATGGGAAGCGACTCGTGCGGGTACCGATCCGCGTGCTGGAGGAGTATCGCTTCCGCTTTGATCCCGAGGCGGGGCGGCAGGTGGGGCAGGGCAGTGGCGGAACGAACGTTGGAGATGTTATTGGGCGGGTTGGGAGTGGCCGAGGGCCGGGAGTGGGGCCGCAAGCCGGCGATGAGCCAGGGATCGACTACTACGAGGCTGAACTCACGGTGGACGAGCTCGGCGAACTGATCTTCGAAGATCTGGAATTGCCCAATTTGGAAGAGAAGCGGTTGCGTGAACTTGAGTCGGAGGCGGTGCGGTTCACCGACATACGCAAGCATGGGCCGTTTGCCAATCTCGATAAACGGCGGACGCTGCGCGAGAACCTGCGGCGCAATGCGTGGAGGGGGCGGGCGCGCATTGGTGATTTCAGCAACGAGGACCTGCGCTTCAAGACCTGGGAGCGAGACATCAAGCGGGAGTCGAACGCGGTTGTCATTGCAATGATGGATGTTTCAGGTTCAATGGGAACGTTTGAGAAGTACATCTCGCGCGCGTTCTATTACTGGATGGTGCGATTCTTGCGAACGAAATATGACCGCGTAGAGATCCGATTTATTGCGCACCATGCGGAGGCGAAAGAGGTCACTGAGGAGGAGTTCTTCACTCGTGGGGAAAGTGGTGGGACGCGCGCGAGTACGGCCTACGAATTGGCACTCCAGCTGATTCGAGAGTACTATCCGCCGGATGCATGGAACATTTATCCGTTCCATTTTTCAGACGGTGACAACTGGCCTTCGGACAATGAGCGGTGCCGCGAGCTGGCAGAGGAACTTTTGCGCTGCGTGAACCTCTTCGGATACGGGGAGATCCGGCAGGGTCGCTACACCTATCACAGTACATTGATGCATACGCTGCAGCGCATTGGTAGTCCGAAGCTTGTGACGGTGACGATCAGCGAGAAAGCGGACGTCTACCAGGCACTGCGGCGGTTTTTTGGGCCAGAAGTGGGGCGGGAGGTGGCCCGTGCGTGAGGGGATGCCAAACGCAATCGCCGAGTTGGAACGCCGTATCGGCGAGATCTGGGAGGTGGGCGAACGACTCGGGTTGCGGCCGCTTCCGGTCCACTTTGAGGTAGTGCCAGCGACGGTGATGTACGAGATAGGGGCATATGGCCTTCCAGGGCGATTCTCGCACTGGACGCACGGGAAGGCGTATCAGGTACAGAAGACGCTCTACGACTATGGGTTGAGCAAGATCTATGAATTGGTGATCAACAGTGATCCATGCTATGCCTTCCTGTTAGAGACGAACACGTTGTTGCAGAACACGCTCGTTGCAGCACACGTCATGGCACATGCGGACTTCTTCGCGAACAACGCCTATTTCGCTGAGACGCGGCGAGACATGGTCGACATTGCATCACTACACGCCGAGCGGATCGAGAAGTACGAATTCACCCATGGGAAAGAGGAGGTCGAGCGGCTCCTGGATGCGGTGCTCTCGATTCAGGAGCATGTCGATCCAGCTGCCTCGGAGACGTCGACGCGTCGGGGGCCTGAGCAACGACGACGGTCGTCGACGCCGTACGATGACCTTTGGAGGCTCGAGGAACGCGGCCGAAGGGATGAGAGCGGAGGGGAGGAACGGCGGCCAGCGACGACGCCAGCCGAACCGATCCGTGACCTGCTGTTGTTCATTCACGACCACTCGCCGATCCTGGAGGACTGGGAGCGGGACGTGGTCGCGATCGTGCGAACGGAGATGTTGTATTTCTTGCCGCAGATCAAGACCAAGGTCCTAAATGAGGGATGGGCAACGCTGTGGCACGCCCGGATCATGCGGTCGTTGGATCTCCCGCCCGAAGAACTTGTCGAGTTCGCGCGGTTACACGCGAGCGTGCTGCAGCCTGCGGGACGAAGGTTGAATCCCTATGCGCTGGGGTATGAGTTACTCTGCGACATTGAGCGGCGGTACGGAACAGAGCATCTCTTCCTGGTGCGGGAAGTTGAGTCGGACGTTTCACTAGTGCGGAACTACCTGACCGAGGAACTCGTGGAGCGGCTGGATCTGTATCTCTACGAGCGGCGTGGAGACGAACTCGTGGTGGTTGACAAGGACTGGGAAGCAGTTCGGGATCGATTGGCGAATGAGCTCGGCGGAAACCATATTCCGGTGATTGTGGTTGAGGACGGCGACTATCGTGGGAACCGCGAGCTCTATCTCCGGCATATCTGGGACGGGCGGAAACTCGACCTGCCGTGGGCGGAGAAGACGCTGGAAAACGTGTATCGGTTGTGGGGACGGCGCGTCTGGCTGGAGACCCGTTCGGACGATGGCACCGATCCTCTCATCCTGAGCTATCACCCGCGTGAAGGCCATCGGCAGCAGCGGTAGACGATGAGTGCTGTCAACGCCGGGTCGTTGGCGGTGAGGTAGAGCAGGCATTGCTGTTTCACCGCCGTGACGGTTACGTTTGTCGAGATGCCCTCTGCTCCTTTCCCCGCGAAGTGCATGACAAGGCGGAATTCTGATAGGGATCCTTGAGGGAGCGTCTGGGAGTGCTGAAGGATTCCGAAGTACTGCTCCGAGTTTCCCGTGGATGTGTGGTGAGCGAGGCTCGGGGGACTCTGTTTGGCAGTTTGGACACGCTGCATTGCGTTCTCAGGGATGGGTGGGTTCGTCTGTCTCAGGAGCCCAGGTAGCACGGAGTGGACGTGTATTGCAACAGAGTCGTTGAGGGCGTTCCGGATCTTCCGCCTCTGTCGTGTGGTATTCGTCTCGTGTGCTCTTCCATCGTAGCGCGTCCCGTGAGTGAGGTCTTGGTGGGCCGATCGTTGGCGTGTGTGAGCCGAGGACAGGTGTGAGTAGGGCCCACTGCCGACGCCTCCTCGCGAGGGGATACCCAAGGACGGGTACAGGTGCAGTTGGGTGTTGTGAGCACGAGACTGGCGCGCCATCGGACATTGCCGAGCGGTGAGTAGTCCCGTAGCTGCTGCGCAACGTCGGGTCAGCCGATCACACGGACAGGAAGCTCATCGCTGTACCTTGCCGGTGAGTCGGGAGAGCGGAGTGCAGCCTCGATCCCATGGGCAAGGGGAAAGGGAGCGCAGGCGTCTGGGCGGCTCCGTGTGTTCTGCTTAGGGCCCATGCTGTGTACTGGGGATGCGGAGGATCAGGCAGGTCCCCAGAGGAGGAGGCCGGTTACTGCACCCGCAGCCAGGAATGAGCCGTACGGGAGATAGGTAAGGCGGCTGGCGCTCCGGTAGGCGAGGAGCCACAGTGCGGCGATAGCTGCAGCGGCCATACCAAGCAAAAGGGTCGGAAGGAACCGATTGATGCCGAGCATTGCGCCGATGAGTGCGGCGAGGAAGATGTCACCGCTTCCCAGGGCAGGGCGACGATAGAGAAGCCGGCCGAGACCGTAGAAGATGAGGAAAAGCAGGGTTGCGGCCGTACTCCCAGCAAGGGACAGGAGGAGCGCACGAGGCGATGCCAAGAGTGCAAGGATGGTGGCGAGCAGTAAGGTTGGAACGACGGTCACCAGATAGATGAGGTGGTGTGCCCAGTCGATGCGGGCGATGAGCCAGAGGAAGAGCGTGAAGAGGGAGACACGGAAGGCATCGAGCGGCGCAGAGAGGAAACGGAACCAGGCAGCAGCGAGGGTGCCAGCGGCCAACACCTGGAGCACGAGCTGTGAGCGAGGGAAGAAGCGGCAGGCGGCACAACGGCGAGGGAAGAGCCAGCCCCAGTGGGAAGCTGGTGCGCCACAAGCTGGGCAGGTCGGTCGCCCGAGGAGGGGCTCCCCGGAGGGGAGTCGCAGAGCTGTGAGTTCGATGAGGCCGCCGAGCGCGAATCCGACGGCGGCAGCGATCGGAAGAAAAGCGACGGTCGTATCGAACATCCGGGCATTCCCTCTGTCCGGTGACCAAAACCCGCCCGTCGTTGTTTCGCAACGGAGAGTAGCAGACGGGAGCCGAAGCGTCTCTCACCCGTTCGTCCCGAACCGGCGAGCGCGGGCGTCTGTGGCCGCGCGCAGCATGAGTTCGTATGGGGGATCCATCTGGAACCAGAGGCGGAATGACTCAGCTCCCTGGGCAACAAGCATTTCGAGGCCGTCGAGCGTTGCAAGGCCGCGGGCGTGAGCGGCGGCAAGCAAAGGAGTCTGGCGATAGGTAAGGTCGTAGACGAGTGCGTGTGAGGGTAAGACGTCGAGCCACTCAAGCGGGATTGGGGAGGAGTGGCCATCCCAACCGACGCTGGTGGCATTGACGAGGAGATCGGCAGTGGCCAGTTCTGGGAGCAGTTCTGTACCAAGGGGCAATGCCCGACCAAGGCCAAACTCGGCGACCAGGGCCTGGGCACGGGCCAGAGAACGGTTGGCGATCACTAGTGAGCGGCAACGGTGATCAGCGAAAGCGACGACAACTGCGCGTGCTGCGCCACCGGCTCCGAGCAAGACGACACGAAGATCCCCAATGGGAAAACCGCGGCGGGTGAGCGGGAAGAGAAAACCCGGGATGTCGGTGTTGTCACCATGGAGACCGGTGCTGCGCACCACGATGGTGTTGACCGCCCCGGCGCGAAGGGCGCGAGGAGCCAGAGAATCGACGAAGCGGGTGACGGCCTCCTTGTGGGGGACCGTCACGTTGGCACCAACAACGTTGGGCTCTCGGAGTGTGGCGATGCGAGTGGAGAGCTCCGCCGGTGGTGTTGGCCAGAGTTCGTAGTGGGCGGGAATGCCAAGGGCATCAAGGGCAGCCTGCTGGAACGCAGGAGAGAGGCTGTGTTCAACCGGGTAACCGATGAGTCCGAGGCGCTTCATCATCCGCCGTGCTGCTCCCGAATGTTGCGAACATGCTCCTCATAGGTACGAGCGAAGACATGGGCGCCGCTGCCGTCGCCACGCGTCACGAAGTAGAGATAGTCAGTCTGAGCTGGTGAGAGGGCTGCCTCGATCGAGGCACGACTCGGATTACAGATTGGCCCAGGCGGGAACCCTGCATAGCGATAGGTGTTGTAGAGGCTATCGACGGTTGCCAGATCGGGGAGATTGTCGAGAGATGGCCACCAATCTTGTGCGGAACCGAGAGCATACTGCACCGTGGGATCGGCCTGGAGCGGCATGTTCTCACGCAGACGATTGTAAAAGACGGACGCGATGATCGGGCGTTCTTCGGGAATAACAGCCTCGCGTTCGACGATTGACGCGATGATGAGCACCTGGTAGAAAGTGCGACCGAGTTCCTGGGCACGCGCGCGATCTTCCGCTGGCACACGGCGGTCGAAGTTTTGGAGGAGTGCTTCGACGATCTCTTCGGGTGTCGCATCGATGCGGAACTCATAGGTGTCAGGGAAAAGGAACCCCTCGACGGTTGCTGTCGAGGGGACGTCGGCGAGGAAGGGAAACCGTGTCTGCCAGCGGCTGGCCTGAAGAACATCAAGGAATTGCTGAGGGCTGGAGAGGATCCCCACTCGGACGAGTTCGTCGGCGTACTGTTCCGCACGCCATCCTTCCTGGAAGCGGACGCGGACGACCTGGACACCAGGTGCGGTCGTCAAAGTGCGAATAATCTGGTCGACCGACATGCCGGTGTAGAGAGTGAAGCGACCGGCGCGGATGCGCGTGTCGGCGTTGCTGAGGCGAACTCGCAATTTGAAGTAGGTTGGTGAACGGATGAGTCCAGCCTCGTGGAGGCGCTCCGCAATTGAGTCGATCGACTCATCCTCCTGGACTTGGAAGACGACAGGGGTACCTGCCGGTTGGCTCGTGGCTTCGAGCCGAGCGACGAGAGCTCGTTGTGCCGCGATGACGATAACGGCGGCGAGAACGAGTACGGCAGCGAGCTTCAGAGCCTGTACCATGACCCGGAGCACGAACGGTGGCCTCCCGTCGGCGCTGGACGTAACGGGGCGCGCGACCGGCGGTGAGTCTACCAGGGGGCGATTGGGATGGGCAAGCGGAAACCGGTGATCGCGTTGGTTGGGCCGACTTCGGTGGGGAAGACGGCGACGGCGATCAAGCTGGCGCTGGAGTTTGGCGGCGAGGTGGTCTCGGCGGATTCGCGGTACTTATACCGCGGAATGGACATTGGTACAGACAAGCCTTCGCTTGAGGAGCGCAAGGGTGTGCCACACCATCTGATCGATATCGTGGATCCGCGTGACGACTACTCGCTGGCGCTTTACCAGCGGGATGCTCGTGCGGCGATCGAGGCGATCCATGCCCGTGGCAGGTTACCGATTGTGGCCGGTGGGACACCACTCTATCTCCGAGCCTTGCTAGAAGGGTGGCGGATCCCACCGGCACCGCCGAACCCGGAGCTCCGAGCGCAGTTGGAACTCCGAGCGCGTGTTGAAGGGCCAGAGGTGCTGCATCGTGAATTGGAACGAGTTGACCCACTGGCTGCGGCGCGGATCCCACCGGAAAACGTACGGCGGGTGATCCGGGCGCTGGAGATCTTTCACGCAACCGGGCGACGCATGACCGAGCTCGAGGGGAAGGAGTCTCCGCCATGGCGGGTCTTATGGCTTGGGTTGACGATGCCGCGCGAGGAGCTCTACCGGCGGATTGACGAACGGGTAGAACGGCAGATTGCGCGTGGCCTGGTGGATGAGGTGCGGCGGTTGCTGAGGGAAGGTGTTCCGCCGGACGTGCCGGCGATGACTGCGCTGGGGTACCGCCAAATCGTGCTGTATCTCGAGGGAAAGCTCACGTTGGAAGAAGCGATCGCACGAATCAAGTACGACACGCATCGGTACGCGCGACACCAGCTGACTTGGCTGCGACGGATGAAGCAAGTGGAGTGGTACGACGTCACGCAGCCTGGGTGGTATGAGGCGATGCGGGAGCGAGTGCGAACGTTTCTGGCGGACGAAACCGATGAGGGGGATGCCGCCGTACACCAGAACGGAGGAGGAAAGAGAACGCCTCGCGCGTGAGGAGGAGGCACGGAGGGCGGCCTGTATCGGCCGCCTTCGTGTTGTCTTGGTGCGGTTGGGCTCGCCGCCGAGAGCGGCGGGTCCTGGCGGTGTGGGACCGTTCTTGCGTGATGAGCAGAGAGGTGTGTCGGGGCGGATACGGAGGTCAAGAGGGACCTGGAGAGACAGTGCCAGCGTGTGTGGCGATCGTTCGTCGAGAGAGGCTGGAAGAGGGCGGAGGCTTGACCCGCTTGAACGGGTCGGTGAGCCGATGCTGGACCGAGCACAAGTAGTCACGGCGTGGGAAGGCAGGCAACGTCGGGGTAGGATGCTCCTGAGTGATGTGGGGGAGCAGAGTCGGTGATCGCTGCGGTTCAAGAGCGGCTGATCGAATGGTACCGCATGGAGGCGCGTGACTTGCCGTGGCGGCGAACGCGCGATCCGTACCAGATCTTACTGAGCGAGGTGATGTTGCAGCAGACGCAGGTCGAGCGAGTGATCCCGTACTACGAACGTTTTATCGCGCGCTTTCCTACGGTTGAGTCGCTGGCGCGAGCGTCACTCGCAGAAGTGATTAGCCTTTGGGGTGGTCTTGGCTACAACCGCCGTGCAGTGTATCTGTGGCGAGCGGCACGCGAAGTGATGGAGCGCTATGGTGGGGCCATACCGAAGGATCGGCGGGAACTTCAGCGTCTGCCGGGAATCGGACGCTACACAGCGGGTGCGGTGGTGTGCTTTGCCTTTGGGGAACCGGTCGCATTTTGGGACACGAACATTGCGCGCGTTCTGACGCGGATCTTTCTTGGCCCCGAGGTACGACCGACTTCCCGGGAACTAGATCAGCTTGCGGAGAGTGTGTTGCCGCCCGATCGTGCGTATGAGTGGAACCAAGCGCTCATGGAGTTGGGTGCGCGGGTTTGTCTGGCGCGTCGGCCACGCTGTGGAGACTGTCCGGTGCGTGGGTTGTGCCGCTCAGTCGGAACAACCGGCGAGCCTCGACGCCGGAGCGAGCGGTTCACGGGGTCGCGCCGCTACTACCGAGGGCGGATCATCGAGGCGTTGCGTGGACGATGGGGTGGCATGCGGCTTGACGAGCTCGGGTGGGCGGTACGGGAAGACTACACGCCCGCGCATCGTGAATGGTTGGAACGGCTCGTGACGGACTTGGCCCGTGAGGGGCTGGTTGAGGCGGCGGAGGAGCGGGGCGAATATGTGGTGCGGCTGCCGGGTGGTGGGGAGGCGGCTGACAACTGCGGGGGTGGGACGAGCGAGAAGGTGGGGGCAGGGTAGTGCTTCGCTCTGTGTGATGCGGCGCGAGGTGGTGTACCAAGGTGGCAGGATGGTGCCTCACGTTTGCAGGAGCAAGTTCACAGTTGGTGCTCGGCGCCAGGAGAGGCGGACGCGGGAAGGATATAGTGGCCGTCGAAGGGAATGAAAAGCGAACGCACGATTGGCTCGTGAAGGGTTTCGCAAAGTCGTGTGCGCGTGGTAGGATAAGCGATGACAATCGGTCAAGCATCCTGGCACGGGAGGAGTGAAGCGTGGCCAAGGGACAGACAAGCCAAGTGGTCGAGGAGCGGGTGGAGGTAGTGGCGGCGCAGCAGCCGCTCTTTGGGTACGAGTTCCGGTACGGGTGGGGATTCCTGGCATTTGTATCGTTCGTTGGGCTCAACGTCCTTGGGCTGATCATCTGGATGATCATTGCCATCAACTCGCCGACGATTCATCCCTGGGGCTGAGTTGAAGAGAGCGACACGGGTAAACGGGGGTGCCTTGGGCACCCCCGTTTTGTCACCTCGAAGTTGAGCCACGTGTCAAGAGTTCGGGCTCCGCTGCCGGAGCAGCGCGGCGACCTTCAGCGGGAGTCCGAACAGATTGATGAAGCCCTCGGCATCGCGCTGGTCATAGATGGCATCCGCGCCAAAGGTCGCCAGTTCGATGCTATAGAGGCTATGTGGCGAGCGGCGACCGGTGGGGATGCAGTTGCCTTTGTAGAGGACAAGGCGCACCTCGCCGGTGACGGGGCGTTGGGTGACGTCCACAAAGGCATCGAGCGCTTCGCGTAGCGGGGTGTACCAGAGGCCATAGTACACAAGTTCGGCGTATTTTAGAGCGAGCATGTCCTTGAAGTGCATCGTCTCGCGGTCGAGGGTGAGCGACTCGAGTTCCTTGTGGGCGATGGAAAGGATGGTTGCGCCGGGCTGCTCATAGACGCCCCGAGACTTCATGCCAACGAGACGGTTCTCGACAAGATCGATGCGGCCGATGCCATGGCGTCCGCCAAGTTCGTTGAGGCGTTGCATAAGAGAGACCGGGGGGAGTCGCTCGCCATTCAGACTGACGGGGTAGCCCTGTTCGAAGCCGACAACGATCTCCTCAGGCTGATCAGGGGCAGTCTGAGGGCTCGCGGTGATCTGGTAGACACGCTCGTTCGGGGCTTGCCAGGGATCCTCCAGTTCGCCGCCCTCATGCGAGAGGTGCCAAAGATTCTGGTCACGGCTATAAATGTTCTCTTTGGACTGCGAGACGGGGATGCCACGTGAGGCGGCGTACTCGAGCAGGGCTTCGCGGCCAGAGAGATCCCACTCACGCCATGGGGCGATGACGGTGAGTTCCGGGGCGAGCGCCTTATAGGTGAGTTCGAAGCGGACTTGATCATTCCCCTTGCCGGTGCACCCGTGGGCGACGGCGTCAGCTCCCTCACGCTTGGCGATCTCGACCTGGTATTTGGCAATGAGCGGTCGAGCGAAGCTGGTGCCGAGCAAGTATTTGCGCTCGTAAACGGCGCCGGAGCGAAGGACAGGGAAGGCGTACTGCGTGAGGAATTCCTCGCGGAGATCGAGGACGTACGCCTTGGAGGCACCGGTGGCGAGGGCCTTGGCCTCGATGCCGGAGAGATCTTCACCTTGGCCAACGTCGGCAGTGACAGTGATGACCTCGCAGTCGTAGGTTTCTTTGATCCACTTGAGGATGACCGATGTATCGAGCCCGCCGGAGTAGGCGAGGACAACCTTCTGAACTTTCTTCTTGGGCACGCCGTGCTCCTCTCGCAGTCATGAACCCTGATCGCCAGACCTTACGAATTGACGGAAATGGTGACTCGGCGTCACCTGGCACGACCGGGCATGCGAACGAGCACAGCGCTCCCTCCCCCACAACACATTTACCGCGGCGAGGGTAGCAGGGTGCGCGGTGTGCGTCAAGGGGCTACGGAAGAGGAAGACTGGCAGGAATGCATCAGGGGCTCAACACCCTCAGTGCTGCTTCGCGTCGCGCCAACGAGCAGCGGTGGGGATGGGGCGGGCTCAGCCACAGGCCAACGGTGCTCTGTGGATCGATTCATGCCGAGATAGAGCGAGAGAGCACGCCACGGGCCTGCGAAATCAAGAGCGAACTCGGTGCTCGGACAGGCGCGCATATCTTGCCGCACTTGCAGGATATGTGGCTATCGATTGTTCGTGTGTTCAGCCGTGAAGGATCTTATCGGGCTGTGACAGCGTGCATCAGGGCTAAGCGGGGCGTGGGGATATTTGCGAGCTGCACTCTCGCAGCGCCGGGAAGGACGAAACGGTGGGGGTATTGACCGGTACGAGGAACCAACCTGCCTAGGAGAAATGGGCGGTGTAAAGGAGTCAGCGATGATGCGTTGTTCAGGATGACGACGGACCGAAGGCAGAGCGAAGGAGAACGCAATGTCGGAACCGCACGGTGCTGAACATGATCGGGTTTTGGAAGCGCTCGCTCGGTCGGTGGACCGGCTCGATGCGGATCCCTGCTCCCGACCGAGCCCGGCGTTCCGACAGCGGGCTCGCGCGGCGCTCCTGATGGCGGCGAGGCGCTCTCGCTGGCCAGGCCGTGCTTGGTTCGGCCGACGGTGGGCGGTGGCAGTGACCGGGCTCGCGTTCCTCCTAGCAGGGATGCCAGCGCTAGCCGGGCCAGGTGGCCTGAGTGGCACAGTGACGGAAAGCGTACGGCATGTGTTTGGCGCCGCTTCAGATGATGATCGAGTGATTGTCCTGCAAGAAGTAACGCCAGAGCCAAGTGAAACGGTCGAGCCAACGGAGTCGGTTGAGCCTACGGAGACGGCGGAACCGACAGCGACGGTGGAGCCGACCCAGACAGTCGAGCCGTCTCCGACCGTAGAACCCACGGAGACGGTGGAGCCCTCGCCAACTGTCGAGCCGACTGAAACGGTTGAACCAACGGAGACAGTGGAACCGACACCGACGATTGAGCCGACCGAGACGGTGGAACCGACGCCGGAACCGACAGAGACGGCCGAGCCCACACCAGCTCCGGTGCGGGACGTGGCTCGCGACAATCACGGTCGTGCAGTGTCAGAGGTTGCCAAGTCAAACGATGGTGAGGGGAACCACGGCCAAGAGGTGCGCGAGGTGGCACGGGACAATCACGGTCGAGAGGTCTCCGAGGCAGCGAAGGGGAGTGAAGAGAGCGAAGAATCTTCCGAAGCGGCCCCCGATGTCGCGCGTGACAATCACGGGGCACAAGTTCGCGAGGCCGCGCACTCGCAAGAGCATGGGGGAGGCGCTGGTGGCGGACGGCGCGGGGCGGAAGGCCGATGAGCGGTGAGTGGGCAGTGCGATCAATTAGTGCGCAGTTGCGCAACGCTCGGGTCTCGACAGCGCATCACGGCGGCGTGACGTGTCCAGCCGCGATGGATTCAGCACCGGATGCTCTCCTCATCGAGGCGGCGGCACATGGAGATGCCGAAGCGTTTGCGACTCTCTATGACCGATATGTCGACCGAGTTTATCGGCACTGTTACTACCGGATAGGGCGACGCGCCGATGCGGAGGATGTGACGCAGGAGACATTTCTCAGGGCCTGGCGAGCGATTGGCCGCTATCGGCGAACAGAAGCACCGTTTCTGGCTTGGCTTTTGACGATCAGCGATCGGCTGGTCCTGAGCCAGCAGCGGTCACGTCGCCGGGTGGTTATCGATGACGCAGTTGCTGAGCGACACAGCGAGTTCGTCGATGCAGAGGAGGAAGCACTCGGCGCGCTTGCCTCAGATGCTGTGCGGACTGCTCTTGCACGGTTGCGGCCAGAACGGCAGCAGGTGCTGGTGCTGCGCTTCGTCCATGGGCTCTCCCTCGCTGAAGTGGCGGCTGCGCTCGGGAAGAGTGAGTCGGCGGTGGCAGTGCTCCAGCATCGAGCGCTGGCCGACCTGCGGCGGGAGCTCGGGTATGAACCGGCGCAGAGGCAGGCTCCTCGACTTGTGCGTTGGTTTGCGACGTTGCGGGATGCGTTTGAGCGGCGCGCTTCGAGTGAACTGTAGGCATGGAAGTGGTTCGGTATTACCGGGCTGGGACGACCGCAGCGAACTCGCGCACGCGCTCTGAGAAGATCTTGCGGGGAGTGCTGCACCGGAGACGGACATCACCGGCTAGGTCAGGGCGAGGACAGCAGCGGTAGTGACGCACGCCTGGGAGCACTGCAGCAAGAGCACAACCACAGGCAAACAGTGCCACCGCCAAATGCCCCTGCGAGGACGGCAGAAAGGAATAAGCCAGGGAAACGAACACCGTAGCCTAGTTTGGCTGCGACAACGAGGAGCGTTATACCTGAGATGCTCAGGCTGACCATTGAGGCAAGTTACGCAAAGAACAGGGTTAGCGGAGAGAGTGAGTCATAGTCAGTCGCCGGAGGACACCCTGCACTCGTTAGCTGACCCCGGCGAAGGGCAGGTTGAAGGACGACGCCCTGAGTAGCCCCAGGGCGGTGTGGCAGGGGACACGGGTAGCGATGCTGCCGAGTCCGTTCGTTTCGGGTAAGGAGTCGTAGCCGAAGAGGACGATCAGAAGTGGCGGGAAGATGAGTGTGAAGAACAGTGCCAAGGGCTGGCACCACTGGAGTAGTACCTCGGCCCAGATCAAGCGTGCAACGCTGTGCATGGCTTCCTATCCTCCCGTGGGGCGACTGCACCGGTCAAGGCAAGGTAGGCGTCTTTGTGACGTCCCCTGGTGACCCGAAGTTCGCGTAGGGGTGCGCCCACCTGGACAAGGACTTGGACGACAGCAGCAACCGCGCGGCCGTCCTCGGCCCGATTGGACAGGGTCTCGTTCCGGGTTTCGACGGTGCGGATCCCGGGAAGCTGGAGAAGGGGCGGGAGGGAAGTAGCTCTAGGGAGCCGGAGACTGATATGGAGTTCGCCGACGTGTGCGATGAGACGTGAGGGGGTATCACGGGCAACGATCTGCCCGTGGAAGAAAACCGCGACGCGATCACACAGTGCTTTCGCCTCCTCGATCAGATCGGTACCTGGGAAAATGGTCTTCCCGCGGTTGCGAATCGTGCGAATGAGTTCCCAGACGAGGCGGCGAGCGTGCGGGTCAAGTCCAGTAGTCAGTTCGTCAAGGAAGAGGACGCGTGGATCATGCACGAGGGCGAGTACGAGAAAGAGGCGTTGTTATGGCCCGCCGCTTAGTTTGGCGAAAAGGGGTATGGATCTGGTCGGCGAGCCCAAGTTGGCTGAGGAGTTCGTGTTGATCGGGTGAGCGGGGATAGAGGGCGGCAAAAAGGGCCAGGGCCTCACCCACCCGAAGTCGGTCGGGAAGTGCACTCTCCTGAAGTTGCACGGCGCTCGCGCAAGCGAGCTGACGTCGCGCGCCAGGGATTGTGACCGAGCATGCGGACGGTGCCAGAATTTAGGTGGCGGAGCTCCTCGAGACATTCGAAAGTGGTCGTCTTGCACGCGCCATTGGGACGGACGATATCGAAGACTTCACCCTCTCCGTCCTCGAAGCTGATGCTGTTCACGGCGACGGCTGACCCGTACGCCTGGTAGAGGTCGGTGGCTTCAACGACGGGGCAGATCAGGCACCCTCTGGGGATCATGCGTCTGGTGCCGTCCGCTGTGGCTCATCGAGCAGGTGAAGATGATTCCCAACTGCGGATGCGAAGCCCTCGCCAGGAAGTAGCCGCTGGATTGCTGTGCGATATTCGGTCATTGCCACGCGGCCGCATGGAGTCAATCAGATAAAGGTGCGCGCTTTACGCCCAACAACGGTTGTGAGAAAACTGACATAACCGGCTTCGTCCAGGCGGCTAAGGTGGGCGGAGAGGTTGCCGTCTGTCAGACCGAGCAGGTCGCGGAGGTTGGTGAACTCGACCTCTGCCTCGGCTGGCAGAGCGGCCAAGCCAGCCAAGAGGCGGAGAGGAGTCGGTCGGTGAACGAGCCCGGCGAACGTCATCGTTCGGGCTTTCACCAGAGCCAGATGCTATCGGCAATGAGGGTACCGCTATCGAGTACGCCGACAAGGTGCGCAGACAGCGCATATTGGCTGGGAAAAGCAACAAGAGCAAGGGCCGTCACCAGGGCGCCGATAAGCCGATAATTCCCATCGCTGGTGTTCAGCGATGCCCATTGGGACGTAAGCCGCTATGATACGGGTGACCAAAACGACCTCACCGAGGCCCACGCTGATCGGCAATGAAGTGGAGAGGAGACGTTGGTAGAGAACGGTTCGATCTCTGAGTGACCGAGGATGAAGTTGACCGCCCTGTGCAGCAGGCGTATCGCTCTCCCCGCACATTCGCGGCGAGACAGTTTCCTCTGTGTGGACTTGTTTGATGCAGAGCGATTTGCTGCTGTGCGCCAAGCGACGACCTGGGTACGATGCGGCGGGACTAGCGACGTCATTCAGGGGGGTGCGTGGAGTTTTCTTCGTCGTGGCTCTCGAACTCTCCAGAGGTGCGACACGATTCCTTCAGTGTGATGGGCGATCCTTCGTGTGCCCGGATTACTGGCGTGAAGAGCGGCAATCGACAAACCGGCGAGCGAGCTGTGACGGTTACTGAGGAACGTTGTCGTCCGTTGAGCCGGTGAGCGATCCTTCAGTTCGGGCCAAGCGATGCAACATTGTGTTATGGTTATGGCGGATTGGAGGGGTTCCTGTGCCGTTCACTGTTCAGGACTTTGAGGATCTGCTTCGGTTGTTAGAGCTTCACCCGGAGTGGCGGAGCCAGCTCCGGCGGGTCCTGTTGACCGAGGAACTCCTCGCTGTGCCTGAACGCATGGCTCATGTCGAGCAGCTCTTAGCGGAGCTTGCGCAACGGGACGAACGGCAGAACGCGCTTCTGGAGGAACTGGTCGCGGCAGTCCGTGACAACTCCCGGCAGATTACTGACCTCCGGGAGACGGTGCAGGAGCACAGTCGGCAAATCAGTGAGCTTCGGCAGACGGTACAGGAGCACAGTCGGCAAATTAGCGAGCTCCGCCAGACGGTACAGGAACACTCGCGGCAGATTGCGGAGCTCCGGGAGATGGTGCAAGAGCACAGTCGGCAGATTAGTGAGCTTCGGCAGACGGTGCAGGAGCACTCGCGACAGATTGCGGAGCTGCGGGAGATTGTGCAGGAACACACGCGGCAGATTGCGGAGCTGCGCGAAACCGTACAGGCGCATACTCGGCAGCTGATCGAACTCCGGGAGACGGTCCAAGAGCATAGCCGGCAGATTGTCGAGCTGCGGGAGATCGTGCGGGAGCATACGCGACAAATTGTGGAACTACGGGAAACGGTGCAGTTTCTCGCTCAGCGGCTTGATAAGGTCTCCGATCGCGTGGACATGTTGGTCGGGGCGGAGTTGGAGCTTCGGGTGCAGCGGCGACTGAGCTCCTGGTTGGGGCGATTGATACGCGGACTGCGGGTGCGGGCACCAGGGGATTGGAGTCTTGAGCTGCGGCCTAAGCTTCGACACGAGGCTTTTGAGCGTCTGCTTGACGCCGATCTTCTTGCGCGCGGACGGTTCAACGGTGGTGAGGAGTCTGCGGTCTGGCTCGTAGTTGAGGTGTCGCACGTCATCGATGAGCGCGATGTGAATCGGGCGATCGAGTGGGCGTGGCTTATGCGCCGAGATGGTCTCGTTGCTCTGCCAGTGGTGGTGGGATCGCGCCTGACTCCTGGGGCACGTGAGTTCGCCGAGCAGGAAGGCGTGCTGATCATTGAGGCGGACTTCGCTTCGGTGCGGACTGAGGGTTGGGAGCGGACGCGTCAGCGCTGGGTGGCGTAGCGGACGGGGGCTTATTTGGTACTGGCGCGGCTGTGATGCGCGTTGCTGTCTGTTTCGCTCGGGTGAGAAAGATTCGCTAGCCAAGCTTCTCTCAAAGTTCCCCGACGATCACCGTGGACGACCAGGGGTCTGGTTGCGGCCCTATATCTCGCGTGTCTCATCTCTCGGGGCACGTATCATCGTGCTAGCTCCTCCCGTGGCTAAAAGATGTTTAACGGGGTATGGCTGCAGAAGAGGTCGTGGCGCGGTGCAGCGACGGGCTGCGTGTCTTGCGATTCTGGTTGTTGGCAGATCTGACAAAGGGCGGTTACTGCGCCTGGCGAAATGGGGTGCGATGGATTGTGTCCTGTCGCAGGAGGGGCGCGGGGTACCCAGGTGGGTGTGGAGGCAGAAGGCCATGGTGTGACGGTGGAGGATCGGCGGGGTGATAGGGCGCCCCTGGCTGGCGTGCGAGTGCCGAGATTGTGTCTTGACGAGGGTGAGTGTGGGAACCTGCCATGGCCACGTGCGCGTGCAGGTGCCACGCATCGTGGCTCGGTGAGGAGCGGTGGTCGGCCGCGGCTGGTGGGAGCGCGGGTGCCACGGACTGCGTCTTGTTGTCGGAGGAGTACGAGGACACGTCGTGCCCTGGCGGGTGCGCGGGCGCCATAAATGGCGCTCCTGCATTGATGATTGGGGCGAAGTGCCGTGGCCTAGTGGGCGTGTGGGAGCTGCTGTGGGTGTAAGCAATTGCGCGCCGACACGAGATCATCTCTGGTGCATGTCAGTCCCTCTCGGGTGCGTGGGTGCCGGACATTGCATCGTGGCGTAGAATGCGGTCTCCCGGATCGCTCTGCGTGAGTGGGCACACTGTCCCCTGTTATCGGGGTGCAATTCCTCGCGCTCTTCGGGTCATCTGGACGAGCATGGGCAGCAGTGGTGACGTGCTGGCTCTTGTGGGCGTGTGGGTGGTTTGGGGGCATCTGGAGGCGGTGGCGTGCATGGAGACGCTGTCTCACGTGCTGTGAGCGGGCAACCTGCCGACCGCGTTCTCAATCATCCTCGTCCTTGGCGTTAGAATGGGGGCAGGAGGCATGCGCGAGGCACGTAGGGGAGACGCACGATGGGTGCTGTAGAGTACCGCCCCGGGCTTGAGGGGGTCATTGCCACTGAAACGAGCATCTCATATCTGGACGTCGATCACGAGGAAATCGTTGTTCGCGGTTACAACCTCCTCGACCTGGCTCGTCAGCGGACGTACGTCGATGTGGTCGGCCTTTTGGTACACGGTTCCCTGCCGGACGAGAGGGGGCGAGCGGAACTCGAGCGTCAGTTGCTGGCTGCTGCCAACGTGCCAGCGGAGCTCTGGCAGATTCTCCGCCTTCTACCGCGTCAGATGGATGCTATGGATCGACTGCGCACGGCGATTTCTGCGCTTGGCGGCTGGGATCAGGCGGCGAACTCGGCCGATCCGGAACAGGACCGAGCGAGCGGGCTACGTGTCATCGCGCAGTCAGCGACGATTGTGGCGAACCTCATTCGAGTGGCTGAGGGGAATGAGCCGCTCCTGCCCGACGACCGGCGCTCCTATCCGGAGAACTTTCTCTGGATGATCACCGGTCGCGAGCCAAGTGCGGCTGAGGTGCGGGCCTTTGATCAGACCCTGATTGCGTATAGCGAGCACGAGCTGCCCAACTCGACGTTTGCGGCGCGGGTTATTGCGTCGACGTTAGCTGACCTGTATGGGGCACTTACGGGGGCGGTTGCTTCACTCAAGGGGCCGCTGCACGGTGGTGCGAACGAAGCAGTGATGGAGATGTTATTGGAAGCGGGGGATGAGGAGGGTTTGGAGCGATTGATTCGTGCCAAGCTGGCGCGCAAGGAACGGATTATGGGCTTTGGGCACCGGGTCTACATGCGCCGCATGGATCCGCGGGCTCAGCTCCTCAAAGAGACGCTGGCCCAGCTGGTTACCGAGCGGGGCGATCCGGAAGGGGAGAAGCTACTCCGGATGTGCCAGCGTGGTGAAGATGTGATGCGGAGCGAGAAGGGACTGTTCCCGAACCTCGATTACTACGCGGCGCCGGTGTACTGGGTGCTCGGCATCCCAATTGATCTCTATACACCGATCTTCTTCGCGGCACGGACAGCAGGACTGGTTGCGCATGTGGTCGAGCAGCATGCACACAATCGTCTCTTCCGGCCGCGTGTGCTGTACACCGGGCCACGGGGCTTAAAGCCATAACGGTGAGCAGAGGGATGACGTGAAGAGGAGGGGTGAGCGTGGGCCAAGGAGGTAGTGGCGCCCGTCCGGCCCCAGATGCGGTGCTGGTGGAGCTGGTGCGCTACGTCGTGGAGACGGAGATTACGAGTGAGAAGGCTTACGAGACGGCGCGACTGGCTCTGGCGGATTCGCTGGCCTGTGCTTGTGAGGCGTTGACACATCCTGACTGTACGGAGCTGATTGGCCCGGTGGTCCCCGGGATGCTGGTCCCGGATGGGGTGAAGGTGCCAGGGACACGGTTGGTGCTTGATCCAGTGCAGGGGGCGTTTGCGATTAGTGCGCTGATCCGCTGGCTGGACTACAACGATACCTGGCTGGCCAAGGAGTGGGGTCACCCGTCGGATAACTTTGGCGCGATTCTTGCGGTGGCCGACTTTGTCAGCCGGCAGCGGAGGGCACGTGGCGAAGAGCCGTATCGGGTTCGTGACGTCTTGACCGCGGCGATCAAGGCCTACGAGATTCAGGGCGTTCTCGCGCTCGAGAACAGCCTGAACCGCGTTGGGTTCGACCACGTGCAGTTTGTCAAGGTGGCCTCGGCGGCAGTTGCGGCTGCGCTGTGGGGAGGTGGGTTCGACGAGGTACTCAGCGCGGTGTCCAACGCCTGGATCGATGGGCCGGCCTTGCGCACCTACCGGCATTTCCCCAACACAGGGCCGCGCAAGTCGTGGGCGGCAGCTGACGCAACGAGTCGGGCGGTACGCTTGGCGTGGCTGGCGCTGCGTGGAGAGCCTGGATATCCGACGGCGCTGAGTGCGCCGCAGTGGGGATTCCAGGACGTGGTGCTGCGTGGGCAGCCCGTTGTCTTGGCACGGCCGCTGGGTAGCTACGTGATGGAGAATGTGCTGTTCAAGATCGCCTTCCCGGCGGAGTTCCATGGTCAAACGGCCGTAGAGGCAGCACTGCGACTCCACCCCGAGGTGCGCGAACGGTGGGAGGAGATCGAGGAAATCGTTATTGAGACACAGGAGTCAGCGAAGCGGATCATCGACAAGCCGGGTCCGTTTGCTAACCCGGCAGATCGCGACCACTCGCTGCAGTATATGACGGCCGTCGCGCTGCTGTATGGCGAATTGCGCTATGAGCACTATTTGGAGCCGGTGGCCTCCGATCCGCGCATTCCGGCACTCATTGCCAAGATGCGCGTGGTGGAGCGCCCGGAGTTCAGTCGCGACTACTTGGATCCGGAAAAGCGGTCGATCGCCAATGCGGTACAGGTGACATTCCGTGACGGGAGCCAAACGGAGCGGGTGGTGGTCGAGTATCCGATTGGGCATCCGCGGCGGCGGGCGGAGGGATTGCCGCTTCTGCGCCAGAAGCTGGCCCGGGCGCTGCGGCTGGTCTATCCGGAGCGACGTGCCGAGAGGCTTGAGTATCTGCTCCTGGATGATCCGACTCTGCCAGACTGGGCGGTTGACCGCTTCATGGACGTGCTGCACCGGGGGTAGGCGATGAGCTGGCTCAGCGCGCCGCCGCGGTCTCAGGCGGAGCAGGCGCAGACATTCCGTGAGTTGGTGGCTGCGGGGTTGGTGGTGCTTCCCGGGGTGTGGGATGGACTTTCGGCGCTGCTGGCGCGGGCCGCGGGATTCCGTGCTGTGTACCTTTCGGGGGCGGCGTACACGGCGAGTCGAGGGCTACCCGATCTGGGAATTGTTGGTCTGGAGGAAGTGGTTGAACGGGCGCGCGAGATTGTGCGGGCCAGCGAGCTCCCGCTGATCGTGGACATCGACACGGGGTATGGGGGTGTGCTCAATGCGGCGCGTGCTGCGCGGGAGCTGGCTGAGGCGCGGGTAGCGGGTGTGCAGATCGAGGACCAGCAGCAGCCCAAGAAGTGTGGACACCTTTCTGCGAAGCTACTGGCACCTCCGGAGGAGCTCGAGCAAAAGGTACGGGCGATCAAACAGGTGGCACCAGACCTGTACGTCATTGCCCGGACCGATGCGTATGAGCGGGAGGGGATTGAGGGGGTCGTGGCGCGGGCACGGCGGTATCTTGCGGCTGGCGCCGATGCGATTTTCCCGGAGGCGCTGCCGAGTGAGGAGGCATTTCGTGCGGTGGCAGCGGCGCTGCCTGGTGTGACGCTGCTCGCTAACTTAACGGAATTTGGGAAGACACCAGCCTTTTCGGCGGCAGAGGTGGCCGCGTGGGGGTACCGGATTGCGCTGTTCCCGGTTTCAGCGTTGCGGGTGGCTGCCAAGGCGATGGAGCGGTTGTACCGGACTCTGGCTGCGGAGGGGACGACGCGGAGCCTGGTGGGCGAGATGCAGACACGGGCGGAGCTGTATGAGCTTCTCGGCTACTTTGCGTACGAGGAGTTTGACGCGACGCTAGCACGGTCGACGTTGCCGGAGTGGCAGGGGTAGGGTTCGCGCCTGGCTGGTCAGGATGCCGTGGGAGTTGCACACGGCGTTCTGCCCGGAGCGTGGAATGGGCGGGGTGGAGATCCCGGGAGTGCGTGGGACATTGTGGTGATCACTGACCTCGGCGAATCGCGTAGTGGGTTCCGCGGGGCATGCGCGGTTTTTTTCATGAATCACACGGGGAGTCGGGAGCAGGAAACAGAGGTGCGGTGCGAAGAAGCGAGCACTTGCGAGGGCTTTGTGCGACCTCGTGAGTGACGAAGGGAGTTGGGCGGACAACCAATGCGCGTTGCCTTGGGGCACTCCTTTCTGACGGATGTCGTGCGCCTCGATTTTCTGCTTCCGGTACCTGGTCGCGATGTCTTCGCCTTAAGTCATGGGTTGGTTGCAGCCATAGTTGCTGGTGTGAGTCTTGTCCTGGAAATTCCTGGGACAGAAGTCGGTGGAGCACCGGTCTATGGTGACGGTTTCCCTGCCATTATGCTCTTCGATGATGTCCCAGGAGGCGGTGGTGTGGTAGCACGGCTAGAGGAGCCGACGGTCCTCCGCAGTGTTCTAGAACATGCACGTGACCGCCTCAATGGAAGCTGCGGGTGCGGGCCCGACGGGAGCTGCTACGCGTGTCTCCGAACATACCGCAATCAGTCACTGCATAGCGACCTGCGCCGAGGACTCGTGTACGACTACCTCAACCACATCCTTGAGCACTTCTGAACCCTACTCTGCCGAGCATTTCTCAGCCTGCCCGGCTGAAGGGCAGGATCCTGAGAGAACTCATCGCTTCCTGCGACGGGCCGTGGCCGCGTCGACGGAGAGGCGGACGGCGTCCTCGGTGATCTCGGCGATCCATTCGGCTGGGATATGCAGGTGCTCACCTCCAAAGAGTCCCGGGTCAACGGCAAGACTCACGATTTCGCCATCCTCGTTGAGGTGCACATGCTCGACCTTGCCAAGCCGTTCGCCGTCGCTAGCGATGACAGCAGTTCCGCGGTCGATGCGAACAGCCTCTCGAGGGAGATTACTCTCGACCTCAACGGGTGGAGTGATAGGGGGAACCGAGCTCGGCAGAGTGCCGCCGCCGGGCTCGTAGGGTGCAGCACCGAGGTCGGGAACGACGGGTTCACGGGCCGGGGTGCCCCACAATAGCGGGATAGGGCCAAGCCCGCCACCACTGGGCCAGACATAGGGGAGACTGGCGGCTTCTTCCGCAGTGAGGCGCACGAACTCGGCCTCAACGAAAAGCGGGAGTTCTCCGGTTCGCTCGGCGTCGAGGGTAAGCCACACTGTTCCGTCTGGTGCAACCGCGTCGATCAGCTCGCGGTCGACGATCCGGTCTTCGCTGAGCAGCCAGCCGCGGTGCACGATGATCGCTTGCACCTCGCGGGTATTGGGGTCGAGCACCAGCTGGTCCACTGTACCGATCCGTTTGCCGTCGCGACTCATCACTGGCCGCCCGAGTTCGATATGCATGGCGCGCCCCCTTGTCCGCTATCCGTCCGCTCTCGAGGATAGCGGGCTTGTTGCCGACCGGGAAGGGGGTGACGATCTGTCCTGGGTCGGTGCGAGTAGGCGATCGGGCAGGTGCTGACCCCGCGTAGGTGGCGATCACCCGGTTTCGTGCGCCAGGGGAAAGAGGCTGGGGTGATGAACAATTAACAGCTTTCGCTCGTCACTGGTGTTTCGGTGAGAAACGATACACGAGAGAAGTTAGGTAACAAATGTCCAGTCATTCTTAATCTGCCTACCCCCGGGCCGACCGTTTTCTATTCTGGAGAGTTGTCTTGCTGGGAGATTGCAATGGGGCAGTATGCTCACCTCGCTACGCGCCCGTGCCTGACCATGCGTCCGATTCAGAAGAAGACAACAATATCGATGGTGGGGGCGAGGACTGATAAAGAGGTGGCTTTGATTTCGGTTTCAGATTCGATTTCAGAACGCTGAGGAGGAGAGTCCTGACTGCGTTCGTAGCGCCGGAGAGATGGTCGGTATGCCGTACCGGCAGGTGCGGCGTACAATAACGGGCAGCGCGGAGCGGCAATATGTTTGTTGTTGCTCGTGCCGGGACAGGTGGCGAGCAGTAAGCGCTGTGAGCGGCGTGCCGCTCGTTGACACGAGCAATGCGAGGACATGGTCGATGGGACAGGTATACTGAAGCCGGTGAGGTCGGTCATGCGAACGGCAGAGGCGATTCTCGAGGCGATGCACGAACGTGGCTGTCGGGTGACCGGGCCGCGACGCGCGATTGTGGAGTTCGTTTTGGAACAGTGCGAACCGTTCTCGGCCGAGGACGTCTTCCGAGCGCTGCGCCGCGTGCAGCCGACGATCGGGCGGGCCACGGTGTTTCGTACGCTTGACCTTCTGGCTGAGCTGGGCGTCGTCGAGCGGGTGCATCATCCATCCGGAACACACCGGTACGTTGTGTCGAGTGATGGGCACCGCCATCATGTTGTCTGTGTCCGCTGTGGCCGGGTCGCCGCATTCTCTGGGTGCAACTTGGAGCCGATCCTCGCCTCCATTGCTGATCAGACGCGATTCCGAATCCTCGATCACTGGCTGGAGCTGAGCGGCCTCTGCCAGGCGTGTCAAGGAGAGACGATGGCGGTGAGCCGCTAGGATTGTTCCCCCGCTGAGAACAGCGATGCGCAAAAAGATGAATCGCGCCACGGAGGTACTCCCGAGGGAGAGCGGGATGCTGCGTCGATCCCTTGGCCTGGAAGGACCTGTAAGTGCCTTGGGGCGCTGTCGCACGCGCGTTCGTGCGTTCTTGTGGGCGAGTCGGCGTGGTGGGTCGAGGTGGGTGGACGGGACAGGAATCCAACAGGGTAAGGGTGAAGAGGGGCGTGCAGGTGAGTCGACGGCCATAACTCAGCGATTTGCAGTCGCCTCCAGTAGCCCTCGGGGCAGGAGAGAAACGCAGTGTCCCCACGCGATTCCGTTGTCTGATTAGTTGATACTGAGTATCATAAGGAGCATGTGGTCGGTGTGGGGTGGTCACGTCGCTAATGAGTGAGACGGCGTATCATTCAGCCAACAGGGAGGAGACGATGCGGCGATGGCTCGTGACGATCATCGTGCTGCTCGGGCTCGTCGCGGCAGCTTGTGGGCGGGCTCCACGGCCGACGGTGCAGTCGCCGGTGGGTGGAGAGGCTGTGACGGGAGTGGCAGCGAGCCGCTTGGTTGTGGTGGCGAGTCTGCCGATCTTTGCCAGTATGGTCAAGGCGGTGGGCGGGGAACTCGTCGAGGTGAGCGCGGTGATGCCGGCAGGAGCTGACCCGCATACCTACCAGCCGACACCGCGAGATGTTGCCACGCTTGCCGAGGCACAGGTAGTGGTGTACAACGGCGGCGAGCTCGATCCCTGGATGGAACGCCAACTGGAGGCGGTTGGGAGCAAGGCGAAGGTCATCGTCCTTTCTGAGGGCCTAAAGCCGCCGGAGGGCGTAGCTGTTGAGGAAGAGCACGTGCTGGGGACACCCGAGCCGGAGCATGACCAGGAGCATGGCATCAATCCGCACTTTTGGCTTGATCCCGACTTTGCGGTGATCTACATCGAGCGCATCACGGCAGGGCTCGTGGAGGCTGACCCAGCCCATGCCGAGATTTATCGGGCCAACGCCGCACGCTACATTGACGAGATCCGCAACTTTGATGCCTGGGCAAAGGAGCAGATTGCAACGATTCCGCCCGAGCGGCGCAAGTTGGTGACCTTCCACGACGCATTCCCGTACTTCGCGGCACACTATGGGCTAGAGCTTGTCGGCGTTGTCGTGCTGAGCCCGGGCCGCGAGCCCTCACCACAGGAGGTGGCGCAACTGGTGGCGCGGATTCGGGCCGAGGGGGTACCAGCGATCTTTGTCGAACCGCAGTTTAATCCAAAGTTGGCGCAGACGATTGCGCAAGAAGCCGGAGTGCGGGTGTTGGAGCTCTATAGTGATGCAGCGCCAGCGGGGATGGACTACCTCGGGATGATGCGGCAGAACGTGACCAACGTGGTCGAAGGGTTGCGTGGGTGATGGGCAGCGGAGTCGTCGCGGTTGAGCGAGCGGCGCGAGCGACGACGATGCCGGTAATCCAGGTCGAAGGGTTGACGACGGGTTACCGGCGCGGCGAGCCAGTACTTCGGAACGTGCGGTTCGCGGTCGAGCGTGGCGCGCTGGTTGGGGTCCTCGGACCAAATGGCAGTGGTAAGTCAACGCTCTTCCGTGCGCTCCTCGGGCTCCTCCCTCCCTGGGAAGGGAGAGTGTTGGTCGAGGGACAGCCGGCACGGCCGAACCCCGACATTGCCTACATCCCGCAGCGGGAGACGATCGACTGGGACTTTCCCGTCACGGTGTTCGACGTCGCACTGATGGGACGCTATCCGCGACTCGGGCTGTTCCGGCGCCCGGGCAAGGCTGATCGGGAGCTGGCGCTCTGGGCGCTGGAGCAGGTGGGATTGGTTGACCAGCGAGATCGGCTCATCGCCGAACTCTCCGGTGGTCAACGGCAGCGCGTGTTTTTGGCGCGTGCGCTTGCGCAGGAGCCAGAGTTATTTCTTCTCGATGAACCGGTGAGTGGGGTCGATGCACCGACTCAGCACTTTGTCTTTGAGCTTCTCGAGCGTCTCTGCCGGCAAGGAAAGACGGCGCTGGTTGCAACGCATGATCTCTCGTGTGTCGCGCAACGGTTCGACCGGGTGCTGCTCCTGAACCGCGAGGTGATTGCCTACGGTCCGCCGCAGGAGGTGTTCACCGAGGCACTGCTCCACCGCACTTTCCAGTCTCACCTTTTGCTCCTGCGGTACGGTGATCGGGTTATCGTGGTCGAGGGCGAGGATGGGGATGAACGGAGCTGTTGAATTGCTTATCGAACCGTTGCGGTATGGCTTTCTCCTACGGGCGCTCGTCGCCGCTGTCCTCGTTGGGGCGATCTGCGCCATGGTTGGGAGCTACGTGGTGCTCAAAGGGTTGGCGTTTATCGGGGATGCGCTTGCGCACGTCGCCTTTACCGGGATCGTTGTGGCCTTCCTGGCTGGATTCAGTTTCTACATCGGTGCGCTGGCGGCGGCGATCGCGGCTGGGCTGGGGATCGGCTGGGTAACGCGGCGGGTGGGCTTGAGCACGGATACGGCGATCGGCATCGTGTTTAGCGGGGTCTTTGCCCTTGGCGTGGTGCTGATGGCGATCGGCATCCGGACATACACGGTTGATCTCTTCAGTTACGTGTTCGGCGATATCTTGGCGGTGCGCGCACGTGATCTCTGGGCGATTGCCCTTGCGGGGCTCCTTGTGGTGGGGACGATTGTGGCACTCTACAAGGAGCTCCTCTTTGCGCACTTCGATCCTGTGGTGGCCGAAGCAGCAGGGCTCCCGGTGGGGGCACTGCAGCTGCTCTTGTTGCTCTTGCTCTCGGTGACAGTCGTGGTTTCGGTACAGGCGGTGGGCGTGGTCCTGGTGCTGGCGATGCTGGTGACGCCCGCGGCGACGGCAGCGTTGGTAGCGCGGCGGCTGCCAGCGATGATGATCCTCGCAGTGCTCTTTGGGGCATTGGCAGCGCTGGTGGGATTCTATCTCAGCTACTATGCGAGTGTCCCCTCGGGAGGCGCTATCGTGCTCGTGGCGACGGTGCTGTTTGTACTGGTGGCAGCGCTGGTACGGGGGCGCGGTGCCTGGCGACGGCTAATGGCGGCGTACCGGTAGCGGTGCAGGAGGCGATGACATCCGTCTGGTTTGTTCTGAAGGTAGAGTCCGTTCTGTAGGGATCAATAGTGTGATCTGATTCTCTACGAGTCAGGATGTGCGAGGCACTGCGTGCCTCGAAGGTGTTCGAGGCTTCGCCTTACCGTGACTTCTCTCCAGGGCTGAACGGTCCGCCCCAGGCTGCTGCTCAGGCTCTGGGAGTCCCAAGTGGGGTACAGCAGCGGCATACATAAATGAGACGAAGTATCATGACTTCCGTTCGAAGGGGTAGAGGGACTTCACCCCGATGAGTCGGGGCATGATGGAACGGAGGATCACTATGGTGGAGTGAAGGGCGTGGGGTGGAAGGCTGTTGGTCAAGGGATCTGATACCGTCGAGGAGAGGAAGGGACAAAGATGCGCGTGGCCTATGTGTTTGCAACACCACGGGCGGCAAGCTACAAGCTGGGCCAGATGATCCTGCCACAACTTGAGGCGGGGACGCATGGGGTTGAGGTCGTCGGCATGTTCTTTTTCGATGACAACGTCTTTGTCCTGCGGAAGGGCGACCCGATCGGCGAACGGCTGGCGCGCATCGCAAAGGAGCAGGGGATTCTGCTCATGATGTGCGACATGTGCGCGCTGGAACGGAACCTCGCGCAGGGGCAGCCGCGCTGGTGCGATCCGGTGACCGGGCTTGGGCGGCGAGAGCCGGCTGAGATTCAGCCGGTGAACACGGTCGAGGGTGTTCAGGTCGGCTGCTTCCCCGATCTCTACGCGGCGCTGGCGCAGAATCCTCCGGATCAGGTGATCACACTGTGAGGAACGGATCAGCACCTTCTTTGTGGTAAGGGCTTGTGATAGATTCTGCGCGCCGCATGGCTCTGCTGAAGGGAGTTCTGTCGGGGGCGACGTATCGCCCCCTTCGCTGTTTACGGCCGTGCGCGGCGAACCTCAGCGCGATAAAGCCCTGCTAAGAGGGCAGTGGTTGCAACCAGGTGCATGAGGATGAGCACAAAGCGCGTGCCAGCGCGCTCCGTTGCAGCAAAGGGCGGGATAAGCAAAATGACAAAGATCAGGAGCGCAAGGATCAGGAAAGTCAGGAAGGGACGGCGTGTCCAACGCCGTAACAGCGTGTAGAAGGCGGTGCCAACGAGCAAAGGGATAACGGTCAGGAGGATAACTTGCGGTAGTCCCACTACTGCCACCGGTTGGCCTGGTGGCTGAACCTGGAGTGAGACTCCTAGCGCCCGAGCGAGCCCCCAGAGTGCAGCGTTGAGGATCGCAGCGGCGAGCGTCGCCAAAATTCCATAGCGCCAAATCAGCATACGCGTGCTCCCTCTCCTTAGTCACGAGTTCAGACGTTGCCTGCATGGAGTTACGCCCTGCAACGTGTTGCCCAGCGGCAGGCGAATCTCAAGAGCGTGGTTGCCATGGCTGCAAGTGGCAAAACCAGAAGACCACAGATATTCATAACGAGCCTCCTTCACTGCATTGCTTCTTCATTCTGAGGCGTGCATCGCAGCCGCCAAGCAGTACCGGTGGCGAGTTAGGCCAGAAGGTAGTGCAGATGCTGACACGTTGCAAGGGCGATCAGCCGGATTTGTTTGGGGAAGCGCTCATCGAAGATGAGCGCATTCCTGTGCATGGACATGACACGAGGAAAAGCTGTCGCACTTTGGCAGCGACACTGCCAGGTGCCAGAAGTGTGGCAATGGCCGTAGTCGGCATTGTGTTGATCAGAGAGCACCGTTTGAGGAAGCGGAAAGCAATGGCTGGGGCGTGGATCATCTGCGACGAAGGGGATTGACTACCAGCTAGTCAGTCAAGGATCCCTCAGGCGTTGTGCCGAATGTACGAGGTTCTCAAGTGCCACCGAATTCTCTCTAGTACCTGGTCCATCTTTTGGTGAAACGACGCGACGCTCGTACTCTTAGAGCGCTGCTGCCGTTGGATGACGCGTCAATACTGTCGCGGCCGTTCTGGGGGGTGAGCAAGGAGGTCCCCCCACTGCAGAAGATCACCGCCGAGTTCCGCCTGGCGCCGCTGCGCAGCGTCTTGACCAGCAAAGGCGGCGATGCCGTAGCCCATTGGTGAACGGATGCTGGGACTCACGAGATACCAGGCGTTCTCGGCCTGGAGCCAGGACTGAGTGTCAAGATCATGAACCCATATAGCTGCCCAGGAGGGGCTGTGCTTCTGCCGGTAGGTGAGGAGACACCCGATATCGTCGAACAGAACCGTCTCACCGTCGGCTGTGGTCGCTGCTGCGGCGAAGCGGGGGTCGGAAAGGATCATCCCGCACTCGGCGCAGGTATCGCGGCCGTAGCGGATCTCGGGCGGGGAAAGCTCGCGCTTCCGCTGGCAGGCGGCAAGCGGTATGGTGACGAGGAGTGCAACAAGAAGCTGACGGCGCGTCATCGCAAGACCTCCCGGCGCAGGACGGCGTAGGCGGCGACGCCACCAACGAGGCTCCAGAGAAGGAGCATGCTCGCGAGGAGGAGCGGCAGCGTGGCACCGAAGCGCTCGTCGGCGTAGAGACCGGCAGGCCCGAGGAGTTCCAGCGTGCCGGCCAGGAGGCGTAAGGCGGCGATGCGGTAGGCCTCGGTGGGATTCACGAGCGCGATGCCAAGGAGCCAAGAGGGGGGTAGGCGTACGGCGAGTGCGGTGCCCATAAGTCCGAGATTGCCGAGTAGCACAAGCACAAGCCAGAGACCGAGTGCTAGGCTGACTGCGGTACTGGTCCGACTGCAGCGACTGGAGAGGAGAAGGCCGAGCGTGAGAGAAGCCCAGGCCAGCAGGATGGTCAGGCCGGTGAGGGCAAGGAAAGCAAGCGGGTCGGTAGCGCCGACGAAGAGCAAGAAGACCGCGCTTGCGCCGAAGCCGAGCGCTACTGCGGCGGCGAGTGCAAGGCCGATGCCAAGCGCCTTGCCGAGAAAGTACGCGCCTGTTCCGACTGGCTGGGCCAGCCAGAACTCAAGGGCACTGCGTTCACGGTCGCTAGCCAGTGCGAGGGCCCCGAGTGTAAGCCCCATAAGTGGGACGAGGAGGAGCATGAGGTTCACTAGGCTTGCTGCGGTACGTCCGAAGCCGCTGACCGGACTCGTGGCACCGGTAAGAAAAACTAAGAGCGAGAGCGCACTGCTCAGGACGAGGAGCGCGACGGCATCGGCCAGAAACCAGCGGTTGCGCAGCGCGTCGCGGAGCTCCTTTTGGGCGAGAACGAGGACGGTGTTACCAGCCATCGGTGACCTCCAACTGGAAATCTCGAACTTGGATACCCAGCCGGGCAAGCAGGAAGAACGGCTCTGCCTTCCGCTGGGGTGGAACGAGGACGCGGAGTCGCTGGTCCTCGCGATAAACAGCGAAGCCGTGCGCGGTGAGGAGGTGTGTGGCTGGCTGCAGGGCATCGGCATCGAGTTCGAGGATGAGTGATTGGTGGATGTCGTGGCGTACCGGCAGGGCTGCTGCGCGTGACTCAGCGACGACGCGGCCTGCCTCGAGTCGCAAGACGCGCGTGGCGAGGCGCCAGACGTCATCGGGACGGTGCGAGGCGAAGATGATCGTGCGTCCCGCCTCGCGAAGTTGTCGAAGCGCGGCCAAGAGTTCCTCGCGCGCGGTCGCGTCCAGGTTCGCGGTTGGCTCGTCGAGTAGAAGCAGCGGCGGATCACCAATCGTTGCCAGGGCGAGAGCAAGTCGTTGCTGCATGCCGCCCGAGAGTGTGCGTACGGGCTGATGCCAAGTGTGCTGGAGGCCAAAGACACCAAGTCGTTCCCATGCGCGCTCGAGTGGCTCGCCACGCAGGCGCGCAACGGTTGTCAAGAGCTCGCCAACTGTAAGGTCGAGGAGCGGCAGTTGCTGTGGCACATACCCGATTTGTGCCCGTACGGCTGGACCGTCCTGTAGCGGTGAGTGGCCGAAGACAGTGACTGTACCGGTGTAGGCAGTTCGGCCAAGCAAGCAGCGAAGGATGGTAGTCTTGCCGGCACCGTTTGGTCCCCAGAGGGCGACTGCCTCGCCTGGTCGGACGCTGAAGCTCACGTTATCGAGAACGAGGCGATCCCCGAAACGCTTGGTGAGCCCATGCACCTGCACAACGGCTGCGTCCGTGACAGTACACGCAGCGGTTGCGGTGGAGGGGGCCGTAGAAGCGAGTACCACTGGCGCAGATGCGCGGGGAGCCTTGGCTGCTTGTGCGAGCGCGAACCGCGGCGATCCACGGAGGGCAAAGAGGAAAGGCAGAGCGGCGGCAGTGAGCAGGGCCAGCGAGAGGAATGCGTCGGTGCGGGATGGTGGAGAGACGCTCCATGGGAGCTCCGGCAACGGCGTTGGCTGAACGAGTGGAGCGGGATCGGTGAAGCGTGGTGCTGGCTGGAAAAGAGGAACAGCACGTGTAGCCAGATCGAGCGCGGAAGCGACAAGGCTGAAGCGGAAAAAGGCGAGCAACGGGGAGCGGTCAGTGAGAATACTCGAAAGTGCACGGTTCTGGTACGGGAGATCGCCAATGCCGTTGCGGTCGGCATCATAGCCGGCGTAGTCGCTCCAGAAGTTGCCACGCCCGGATTCGGCCCAGGTGATATGGTCGAGCGTCCCACCGCCTTGCGGTGCTGCTTGCTCGAGATTTTCCAAGAGCGTATTGCCGGTGATGAGATTGGAGCGGGTCGCCGGGCTGATGAGGAGGCCAACGTCGTTATAGGCGATCCAATTGCCTGTGATGTGGTTGATGACTCCCTCAGAGATCGGGGAATTATCGATGTAGAGTCCGACACGGTTGCGCAGCATGAGGTTTGCCTCAGCAACGACCCCGTCGGTTTCTTTGATGGCTAGCCCATATCCGGAGGGCCCACGGTTGTGGAAAAAGACGTTGTTGCGGACGATCTGCCGGGCTCCGTACATAAGGTAGATTCCAACCGAATTGTCGCGGAGCACGTTCTGCTCGACGAGGCTGTCGCTCGAGTACATGAAGTGCAGGCCGTAACGCCCGCGCTCAACGACATTTCCTCGCAGGAGTGTCTGATCGGAGTACCAGACGATTACATCACGGCTGTCGCGTACGTGGTTATTGAGTATTTGGGCACGTGGACTATACCAGAGCTTAATGCCGTCACCACGTTGTGGTTCGGGGAGCGGCTTACCAACCACAAGGTTCCCTTTGACAAGTCCATCGGGGGCGTTAAGGAGCTGGATGCCGAAGAGGCTGTCAAGAACCTGGTTGCCGACGATCTGGGCTCGTGGTGCGGTGACAAGGATGCCGGTGTCCTCGCGGTCGTGATTCGTGCCGCTGCCGCGGACGATGAATCCCTCGACACGGACATCGGGTGCGGCGACATGAAGGACGGTACCTTGCCCGCCGCCATCGATTGCCGGCCAGTTCTCGCCGTACAGCGTAAGCGGGCGGTCGACGACGACCGGGCCGGCATAGACGCCGCCACGGACGCGGATCGTTGCGCCGACCGGTGCGGTGGCGATGGCTTCCTGGATATCACGCAGCGGGCACTCGGGGCAGACGAGGAGTTCGCTGGCGCGGACCTGGGGCGGCGTGACGAGCAGGAGCATCGTCAGTGTTGCGGCGAGAACAAGCCGGCGCATGGCGTCACCCCCGTTCGGCGGAGCCGCGCAGACGCGTGGTGATGCCGACGAGTGCACTTAGAGCGGCGAGGATGGCGAGGTAGAGTCCGCTGCCGAAACGCGTCTCGACCACGAATTGTCCAACGCGTCCGGTACCGAGCACGGGTGGTGTAAAGGGCTTAATCGCGCTTGAGAGTGCAGCGTGTGGATCGAGGTTATGGCCGAAGTACCAGAGCCAGTACTGGAGGTCAGCGACGAAGATAATTGGGAAGATAACAACAAGCGTGGCGAGAAGCGCGGTCCACCGTCGCCGTAGTAGTCCGGCGAGAAGAGCGAGGAGCGCCAGAGCGGCGACGCCGTAGGGGGCGATGGCGCGCTCGAAGGTCGCTGCCTCTTCGAGCTTCATCATTCCGATGTAGTGATTGAGCCCGTTCACTTCTTGCACGTCACCAGCGAGCTTCGTGAGATAGATCACGACACGGAGACCGCCAGGGTACTGTGGGGCGAGCAGCGTCATGTGCCAGTATGGGAGTGCCAGTGAAGCTCCAAGCATGATGGCAGCAAGGAAAAAAGGAACGCGGTCACCGATGCGAGCGAGCACTGCGGCGAGTGGCCGCAGGATGCCGGATCTGGTTGGCGTTCGGACAGCGGTGGTTGCCATGGTCACAATCCTTTCTCGACTCCGAAGGTAGCCAATTCTCGGGTCGAAGGGCCGGTGAGGAGATCTCCCCACCGGCCCTTCTGCTGCGGGATCAGGTCGGCTTCACCAGGAAGTAGCCCATCATCTCGAGGTGCAGGGCGGAGCAGAACTCAGTGCAGTAGAACGGGAAGGTACCTGGAATGTCCGCGACGAAGCGGATGGTCTGTGTCTCGCCCGGCTCGAGACTCAAGTTGATGTTGTAGCCACCGAGGGCGAAGCCGTGCGTCGCGTCCTTGGCGCGCTCGATGTTGGTGAGGTGCCAGATGACCTCGTCGCCCTGCTCAACCTCGATGAGATCCGGGCGGATCTGGCTGCGCAGCAGGACGGCCCAGATCTCCACGGTCTTACCGCGTCGCTCAATCCGTTCGTCACCGACCTTGAGGACAGCGTTGGGATCGACACTCTGGGTATGCGGGTTCCAACCCACCTCAGGATAGATCTCCCAAGCCTTGATCCGTTCGCGCTTGATGATCTGCGCGTAGTGTGGCTCGCCGATCCCGATCGGGCTGTCGTAAAGGACGCGCATCGGTTGATTCGGTGCAATTGAGATCAGCTGCGCGTTCTGCGGCAGCAGAGGTCCGAGGCTGGCGTACCGGTCGACCGACCACTTATTGTGCGCGACGAGGAAGCGGCCGGCCGGCTTTGCGGTATCCCCCTCGGCAGCAGCGAGGTGCCCGATGTTGTACTGGACCGGCAGTTTCTCAACCAGCTTCCAACCGTCCTCGCGGTACGGCTTGCCCAGTGACCACTTGGCGACCGCACTATCGAGGAACAAGCTGGTGTAGGCGTAGCCCTGATCGTCAAACTGGGTGTGCAAGGGGCCGAGCCCAAGCTCGACCTGTGCTTCGACACACTGTTCAAAGGGGAGTACCGGGATGCCGTACTCATCGGTGTCCCAGTTGCCAGCCTGGATGGCCTGCTGAATCTTGGCGAAGCTGTACACGGTCACGTGCGGGTCGAGCTTCCCTGCCACAACAATGTAGTCCCCACCTGGCGTCACATCCACACCGTGCGGGCTCTTCGGCTCTGGGATCAGGAAGAGGACACCTTCCTTTGCTGCGACATCCATGCGGATGACCTTGAAGCCGTTGATTGTCTCATATTTGCCCGCCGCGATGAGTTCTTCGGCCTTCTTCCAATTGACGACATGGAGATAGTCCATATCGCGCTGGGTCGTGGCGATCTCCATCGCCGGTCGACCCTCTTGCAAACCAGGAATGGCGAGCTCGGTATTGATCGAGTTCCAGAAAGCCCAGCCGTGCGATGGCCCTTTGCCCGCGTCGGCCAAGTCGTGCCAATACGGCGGTGTCTCAATGGCGAACGACTCCTCCGGGACGATGCGGCCCTTCTGGCGGTCGAACTTCCAGAAGGTCAGGACGCCGCGGTATTTCTCCTTGTACTCAGTGATCGGCGCGTAGACGCCGCCGAGCGGCACTGAGTACTGGTCAGCCTCGAGCACGTACTCGGTGTTGGGCGTCACGAAGCAGCCACCGTGCTCGTTGACCAGGAGGGGGTTCTTGACGATCTGCTTGGTCTCGAAGTCGCGGAGGTCGATGACTGCGATGCGCCCATTCGCCTTATCGTTGATGAACAGGAACTCGCCGTCATATTCGCCATTCGTCTCGCTCAAGGCCGGGTGGTGCGTATCGCCCCACAGGATCGGCTTGCCCTTAAAGTAGCCGCCCTCGAGGACTTCGTTGGTGTAACCACCATAGCCGTAGCCCTGCCACGGCTCTGGGCTGAAGACGGCGATGACCTTGAGAAGGCGCATCGACGGCAGACCATGGACTAACACCTGCCCGCCATGGCCTGTTGAGGAGAACATGAGAAACTCGTCATATTTGCCCGATGGCACGTAGGTCATCAGGGCTGCTGTGACATCTTCGGGCGTCAGCTGGCGCTGCTTGATGATCTCCTCAGCTGTGGCACCCAGCTTTGGTGTCTCCTCTTTGCGCTGCAGGACGCTGCAGCTCGCTAACAGCGCACCAGCTGAAAGTCCTGCCGCTGCACCGAGGAGCCCACGCCGACTAACCTTCTGCTGACCGATCTGGAACGGTGGTCGCTCACGGTTTTCGGCCATGATCCGTCCCTCCTCCTTGTCCCCTTGCGGGGCCTGCCCCATCCGTTGTCCTACTCGCAGTTTCTGCGCGAGCCGGTGTAGCGAACACGACCGATTGGGTAGTTTTGCGACTATCCGCTGGGGTGGTTTGTCGACCTACCCGTACGGGTGGGGGTACGGGGATATCAACGCCTCCCCCATGGGGAGGCGCAGCACCTACCTGTACTGGTAGGGAGTAGGGGGAACCTTGCCTGGTGTGGGCCGTGTGGGCGAGAGAGCGACAAGACACGGTGTCAGCGAAGCAAGTGAGAACCTGGTCCGGAGATCTTGGCGTTCTCCGGTGTGGCTCGGGGTGCTCGCGGCAATGACGACAGCCAACAGTGGCGATCCTACGGTTCCGGGTAGAGAAGGTCTTCACTTGCCGCTCCGATTGCCTGTTGCTCCCGCGTGTGGCAGGAACGGAAGAACGGGGAGTCGAAGTGGCGGCAGGGGATAGGGGCACAAAATGAGCGCGGATCCGCTATGAAGCCCACGAAAGACCACTCTTGCTGAGCGGCGCTGCTACCGACCGATGCGACCCGTCCAGTGCAGTAACGGCTTTCAGGACAACTCAGTGCGCCTGGGATGTTGCGATCTCTGTGAGCCGGAAAGAGCCGCGAGTGCTTGAGAAAGAGTAGTTCTGCCGCGTGAGGGATCGGCACGCGAGAGTTCTGCCGGTCAGGGTGCCGTCGCGATGGGTGGGATGAGGCAGAGCGGACGTGTCGCCGGGCTGCGGTGGGTGGATGTCGCCGCAAAAGGATCTGTTCTCGGCGGTGGTGTAGGAGCTTCAAGTGTCGAGCAGAAGCTGCCACGCCGTCCGGTTTAGCCTGCTTCGCAGCCGATGCCGTCGCGATCGGAGTCGAGGCGGTGCGAGTCGGGTGGCAAGACGCGAAAGCGGCGGTACGGGATGTCGCGGCAGTCGAGGTCTGGCGGAGGGGGAGGGAGGCAAATGTCTGGATAGCTGGGATCGCAGCCAGCTTGAGGTGGCGGTGCTGGTGGGGAACTGGTCGGTGAGGAGGTGCAGGCACCCCAAAGACCAGCACGGGTGCGTTGCGCCTCTCGTTGGGCCGCAGCGAGACGGTCGGAGTAGCGGACGTCTGGTGGGTATTGGCGCGCGATAGCTGCCCCCTGCCGAACGAGTTCCTCGTTGACCAGAAGCCACGAACGTGCACGCATGATCCAGACGTAGCGCAGGAGCCGCCCATACCGATCGGTCTCACTGACATCTCGTTCGAGGTAGACGGTACTGCCGGGTGGTGTGAGCTGGGCCAGAGCGGCGGTTGAGGCCTCGAAGAAACACTCCGCGGGCCGATCCTGATCTCCCCGCTCAGGAGCATCGATGCCAATAAGGCGGACGATCGCTTCGCCGTGCTCAGTGCGGACGGTGAGCGTGTCGCCGTCAATCACGTTCACGACGAGCGCCGGTTCCCCTGGGACAGGAATCTCCGGAAGCGCAGTGGGTGAAGGCCTACGCGCCTGTGGTGATGCGGAAACCGATGGGTTGGGGGGCGCACTCGTGTCGGTTGGCTGGACGGTCGCACTGGACCGGTTCCCACCAGAGGAGGTCGGAGCGACACAACCAACGGTGAGCAAGACGACGAGCAAGAGGAGCCAGCGGGCCATCGTCACTCCCAGGCAACGATCAACGTTTCCAACGGTCTTCGTGGGCGCCGCTGGGGGTCGGCAGCGGCATAACCGAGCGTGATAAGCGCCTGTGGTTCGAGATGGGACGGAAGTTCGAGCGTCCGGCGAACAACGTCCGGGCAGAAGAGTGGGGCGCACATCCAGCCGGTATCGAGACCGAGGCGGTAGGCCATGAGTAAGGCGTTCTGTACGGCGGCGCCGAGGCTCTGGATCGCCATTGTCCGCTCGGCGGCCTGACGGTCGGGGTCTGGATAGCGGTCGAGGTCGCTCGGATCGAGGCAGACGAGAATGAGCACGGGGGCTTCAAGGAGACGTCGCTGTGATCCGGTGAGCCGCCGTGCAATCGTCTCCTCGTCCTCGCCGTCCATCGCGAGGTGATGGCGCCAGGCATCGGCCATGGCCTCGGCGAGTGCACGCTTGCGTTCGGGGTGGGTAAGAACGACAAAGCGCCACGGCTGCGTACCGTGTGGCGAGGGAGCCCAAGCGGCGGCTTCGAGGATTGTAGTGACGAGCTCGGGTGGTACAGGGTCGGGGCGCAGACGACGCACCGAGCGGCGCCCGCGGACAAGTTCCGGGAGGTCCAAGGGGCGGGCACCGGGAATTCCGGTGATATCCGGGAGAGGAGTGAGTGGTGGTGGGACAGGCGATGTAACTCGCATGGCGGGCTCCTCACGATACCGGGGTTGCAGGACGGGTCGCAGGGACGGGTGCAGGCGCCGGGATCCAGCTGAGCGTGGTGATTGCGCTCCAGAGCAGGACAAAGCCGGCGAGCTGCCAGGCGTCGATGGCTGTGCCGAGCGTCAACCAGTTGACAACGATCGCCAGAGCGGGGAAAGCGAGCTCGGCGAGCGTCGCGTAAGAGGCGCGCGTTTGCCGAAGGCCGGCGTAGTACACGAGCATGGCCAGGAGGCCGGGCACAAGGGCAAGGAGGAAGAGGCGCGGTGCCTCCTGGGCGAGCCCAACCGTCCAGGTACGAGCGAAAGTGCCCTCTAGGAGAGCGAGCACGGCCAGGAAAGGTAACGCAAGGAGAAAGCGGGCCGCGGCGAGCGTCGGGAAGGGAAGAGCACCAAGCATGTAGCGGCCGAGGACCGTGGCGCTGCCCCAGAGTGCTGCAGCAGCAAGGGCGAGCAGTGCGGTGAGGATCCGTTCTTGGGGGAGGAGCCAGATCGGCTCGAACGCGGCGCGGCCGAAGGAGACAAGATAAGCTCCGGCGAGTGCGACCACAAAACAGGGCCAGTAGAGTCGAGGTAACCGTTCCCGCAGCAGGAAAGCGGCGAGAAGTACAGCGACGAGCGGCTGGACCTTTTGGAGCAGAATGACGATGGTTGGGTTGCCGATACGGAAGGCGGTGGTGAACAGTACCGTAGCCAGGCCGGAAGCTCCCCAGGCGATAGCGACGAGTGCGAGCCAGGAGCGGAGAGAAAGCGCGGCGAAGGCATGACGCTGCCAGAGGAGGACCGGCAGTGCGTAAAGAGCCAAGAAGAGATGCTCGGCGAGCACGATCGACGTTGCCGGGAGCGTCTCGGTGAGTGGCTTACGGATTGGCGCGTCGATAGCCCAGAGCGAAGCCCCCAATGCGACGACGAATACTCCCCACCGTGTCACAGTGGTTCGTCGGTTCGCCACTTGTCCCCCTCTCCCCCCGTCACCAGACGAACATCGGCGAGGTCGTCCGGCGTGTCGAGGTCGAACGCGAGCGGCAAAGCCCATAGCTCCCGAAGGGTACACCGAGCGCGGACTGCTGCGAGGCGGTGGTGACGGCGACTCTCCGAGCCGAAAGCTGGCGCGATGACATTTGGGGGCGCGAGGGCAAGCAGGTTCGTACCAGTGCCGCGCCGATCGGGCGCGAGTACGATGCCGCGCGGTTCGAGGAGGGCGAGCGCAGTCTGCACATGCTGGGCGACAAGGAGGGGAAGATCCCCAAGGACAACCAACAGCGCTGCATAGCCCGCGCGCAGCGCAACGCTCTGTGCGGAGCGAACCGCGCGGTTGAGCCCTGGCTGGGCCTGGAGCAGAGGGCGTGCTCCCCACCTGGTGACTGCGGAGGCGACTTGGGCGTCAGGTGTCACGACGAGCACCTCTGCGACGTCGGGAACGCTCCGGAGCACCTCGATGGTCCGCCGCGCGAGCTCCAAGACCAGCGACTGCCGCTTCGCAGGATCGAGGGCTGAGGCGAGGCGGCTCTTGGCATGCTCGAGCTGTTGGATAGGGATCACTGCGAGCGTGCGCATCAGGGGCGGGCTCCGCGAAGGTCGAGGGCAAAAGCCAGTGTCTCGCGAGCAAGGCGAGCGCGATCGGCCTCGTCGCGCATGATCGCATCGGTGACGAACGGACGGATACCAAGTTCAGCGACTGCAGGAGCGAGTTCGGTATCGGCCTGGTCGATAACCAAACCGTCGAGGAAGTCCTGGTAGAGGCGGGCGATACCGAGGGGTGACACCTCATGACCAAGACTGGCCAGCATGCGATCGGCGGGCCCTTTGAGCGCACGACCGGCGACGATCGGGCTGACCGCGACAATGGGAGCGGCGAGTTGCTGCAGCAGCTGACGAATTCCAGAGAGAGCAAGGATCGGACCGATACTCACGATCGGGTTCGACGGGGCAAGGATGACTGCATCGGCATGCAGGAGTGCTTGCTCGACTTCGGGGGTGGGGTGGGCCTGCATGATTCCCTCGAAACGAACAGCAAGGACTGTGTCCTGCTGGCGACGCCGGACAAAGTATTCCTGGAACGGCAGAGGGCCATGGGGCGTTTCGACAATGGTGCGGACTGGTTCATCGCACATGGGGAGGATCCGTGCGGTGACGCCGAGCGCAGCGGCGAGTTCAGCGGTGACCTCGGTGAGGCGGGCACCCTGCCGGAGGCGTTCGGTGCGGAGAATGTGCGTTGCGAGGTCGCGGTCGCCGAGCCAGAACCAGGTAGGGCGACCGTATCGGCCGAGCATACCGAGTGTGTGGGCGGTGTCGCCGAGAATACCCCATCCGGTCACTGGATTCGCAATGCCAGCAAGCGTGTAAAGAACTGTATCCAGGTCAGGCGAAATGGCGAGGCCGTAGAGTTCGAAGTCGTCGGCGGTGTTGACAACGACGCAGAGCCGGTCGCCGAGTCCGAGTAGGGCGAGGCCGTGGGCGAGCTTGGCCCCGCCGACGCCGCCGGCAAGAACAACAACGGAGCCGGTCGTCCCGGATTCCTGGGTCAAGAGGTGCTCCTCCATGTTTGTGTCTTCACCTTGCGCCTGCGCGGAACCTGCGTGCTTCTGCAGTTCCCACGGGCGCTGCAAGGGATGCTACCGGTTCACCACGCCAAACGACAATGGGCGCTGCGTATTAGACGGGGAGTGTGGCTCGAACGGGAGTGCAGCGATGTGCACGGTAGCACTGTCTCGTGCGAAAGCTTGTGGGGGCAGACGACGGCTGGGGATTGGTGGCTGCATTACCCTCTCAAGACAACATAGGCTCCTTCTCAGCGCGAGTTCTCTCCTCTTCCAATTCGAAATTGGGCTCTGGCAAAGAACGGATGACACGGCAGATGACAAGAGGGCTCAGACGTGAACGAGGGCCGGTGAAAGAAGCTGAAGCGACAGTCCGTGGTTGGGTGGACGCTCGGCGGCACAAGAGAGGGGATTGCGACGGTAGCCCTATCGGATCGCAGTTGACGCTGTGATCCAACGCTGGGAAAATAGTGCTACATCCAAAATCCCCCACCGAGGAGGTACCACGATGGACGCTCGCCAGGTCGAGCGGGTGCTCGCGCATCTTTGCAGCAAGGGGCTTTTTGGCGACGTTCGGCAGTGGTGCGAATCGCGGTACGACTGTGTGTACGTCGTGACCTGTCCGGACTGTGGCTGCTGCTTCGTCTTGAGCGAGGCGGAGTTTCAGGAACTTGTGGAACGGAGCACCGTCCTGCAGGTGTGCGGTGTCCCACCGGATCGGCTCGACGTACGCGAGCCTTATCCGCTGCCACCGTTTGCCCGCTGAGAGGGAGCTGGTCCGCTGCCGTTCTCGTCTGTCGATATTACTCGGAGATCCTCGGCGGCCTGCAAAAGCGCAGCGATCGCGGCCTCGGCAATGGCGGCGGCGAGCCGTTCCGGAGGGCCCTCAACCACAACGATACGGCGTGCCGAGGTCCGGCCGCGGTAGGCAGGGACGTTCATCGGGTGACAGATCACCGCAGTGAAGGGGGATGGGTCGAGCCGGCGTCGGAGGGCCTCGAGTTCGGGAACGTCCGGGAGGAGATCGACGAGTATGGTGTGCAAGTGTGGGCGTGTGAGCTGCCCGACCCAGTACGCGAGGTTTTCGTCGACGCCCAGCTCAACCAGCGCGAGGTCGGCGGTGGCGAGGGTGCGGCCCAGCCACTCGACGAGATCCGCACCGGTGCGGTGCTCGACTGTGTGGTACCGGAGTTCGGGCCACGCGGTAGCCAGCTCGCGGAGGGCGGCTGCCCCGCGGCGACGCAGCGCCTGAACGGTGAGAGGATTCCCGCGTTCCTCCAGGAAGACAGCCTCCTGATCGTGCTGGGCGAGAAAGCGGCCAAGGAGACGGAAAACCTGAGCGGGTGGGTGCTCCTCAACGGCGACGAGCGAACGGACGAAGATAACCCAACGAAGACGGGGGAACGTCACCAATCACCTCCGAGGTTCAGCGGATGCTGCTGCGAGGACGACCGTGATATCTGGGTCGCACTCGACCTCAAGCAGATAGCGTCCGTTGTGGCGGCGAACCGCAAGGTCGATCCGAGAACCAGCGAATGACACGCCCTCCAACTCGACTTCGTTGAGCCATTGTGGAAAGGCAGGACGCAGGGTAAGCCGGCGCTCGGCAGCGCGGGCCTCTGCGCCAAGCACGATGCGGAGGAGGAAAGGCATGGTACCGGCTGCCCACGCCTGGGGGCTACAGCTGACAGGATAGGAGATGGGCACCATACACTCGGCTTCATCGCGACCGAAACCGCAGAACAATTCGGGGAGCCGATAGTAGGGGAAGCTCGTTGCCACCTCGAGCAGGTCGCTGACCAACTGAAGGGCCTGACGGTCAAAGCCATAGCGGCGTAGACCGGCGACGATGAGTGCGTTGTCGTGGGGCCAGATGCTGCCATTGTGGTAGCTCATGGGATTGTAATGGGGCATCCCGCGCGCGAGGGTGCGGATACCCCAGCCCGAGTAGAGGTCGGGCTGGAATAGTCGTTCGACGAGCTGGGCGGCGCGAGCCGGACTAACGATCTCGCTCCAGAGACAGTGGCCGGGATTCGAAGAGATAGCGGTGACCAGACGACCGCGGCCATCGATCGCCTGCCCGTAGAAGTGCTCGGCTTCGTTCCAGAAGAACCGTTCAAAACGCTCACGGAGTTGCTCAGCCTCAGCCCGCAGGCGGGCGACGAGCATTTGGCGAGTGTTCCCACCGAAGCGTTGAAGCACGGCGGCCAGCATGCGCTTGGCCTGGAAGACATAGCCCTGGACCTCAACTGCGGCGATGGGTGGGACAGGTTCACTACCGTCTGGGAAAAGGAGCGAGTTATGGCTGTCCTTCCAGTTCTGGTGCTCGAGGCCGCGCGGGGAGACCTTCCCGTAGTCGACAAACCCGTCGCCGTTATGATCGGCATAGTGGTCGATCCAGTGGAGCGCAGCCTCGACGGCGGGGAAGAGCTCGTCGAAGAGAGCCGGTGTGCCAAGCCAGTCCATCAGTTCACAAAAAGTGACGATGAAAAGTGGTGTCGCATCGACCGTACCGTAGTAGGGGCTGTGGGGAGTTTCACCGAGCCGGACCATCTCCCCGAAACGGAGTTCGTGGAGGATCTTGCCAGGTTCTTCTTCGGTCCAGGGGTCGACCTTCTTGCCCTGGTAGCGTGCCAAGAAGCGGAGCGTTTCGAGCGCGAGCTGTGGCGAGAACAGCATCATCTGCAAGCTGACAATGAGACTGTCGCGGCCGAAGGGGGCAACAAACCATGGGATCCCTGCGGCGACCAGACGACCACCTGGAAAGGGGGTGAGCAAAGCACGTAAGTCCTCGAGACTCCGTTGCAGCACACGATCGAGGAACTCGTGATCGGTGCGGACGCGGGCGAAAGAGATCGCAGCGCCCTCGGCTGGTTCAGTGAGCCGTGAGACATCGGGAATGCGTACGGCGATGCGGCGTTCCAGGAGTTCGCGTGGTACGGCACGGAAAGTGAGACGCTCGCCACCGTGCGCTGGGAGCGTGAACCGGAAGAGCGCAAATGCGCGTGGAGGGTGAGCAGCTCCGGAGGCACGGATCAACTGATCGTGGCCAGGGAGGAGCATGCGGGGAATGGCCAGATCAGCGAGGTGCGTGGTGCCGGCTTCGGTGGTCACGACGTCTGGTGCGCGGCTAAAAACGATTTCGGTCTCGAGCACGACGTCGTCAGGGGCGCGATAGGCGAGGCGAAGCTGCCGGCCATCATGGTGTGGGAGCAGGATGTGCCCGCGCGGGCGTTCTCGCGGGAAGCCGCGTACCTCGAAGATATCGAGAAAGTCAGCAGCGAAGACGAGTGCCAGTTCGACCGAGACGGGGAAGGGGTTGTAGTTTTCGAGGGCGAGTTCTTCTTCGAGTGTTCCGCGGCGAACGGTTCGGCAGCGCCGGAGGGCGATAGTGTGGGCGAGGACATCGCGGCCTGCGTGGTCACGAAAAACGGTGTTGCCGAACTCGAAGACCGCAATATCAGTCCGCTCGGCTGACGAGTCGAAGAACTCTGGTTCCTCGCCATTCAGGAGCAGCCAGAGCTCGCTGAGGAATCGGGTATCGCGCGCGTAAACGCCAGCACCAGGGAAGGTACGGCGCAAGTCTCCCCGTTCGTCGCTGACGACGAAGAGTTCACCATCCTTCAGAATACGTGCATCGCGTGCCAGCCCCATCGTGCCATCCGATCCAGGCAGGGCCGCCCGACTTGGAGCAAGTGTAGCGGGACGGCCGAGCTAGATGAGCTCGCCGTACTCCTCCCATTCATAGGGATCGATGCGACGTTGCCACTCCGCTGTACCGTAGTCAGGGCAGCGGCGGCGACACTTCTCTGCATCCCAACGCTTCACAGCAACGTAGGTCTCGATAAAGGGCCGTCCGAGGAGTTCGCAGAGAACGGTATCGGCCTCGAGCGCGTCAAGCGCTTCCTCGAGCGAACGTGGGAGAGGAGGAAGTCCTTCGAGCCAGCCAACATCCTTCTGGATCGGTGCAGGTGGCTGGAGGCGTCGCTGGATACCGTCCCAGCCGGCGGCGAGCGAAGCAGCTAAAGCGATATAGGGATTGGCGGCTGCACCACCCAGTCGGTTTTCGATCCGAGCTTTTGCCCCCTGTGCGTCAGCTGGAATCCGGAAGGCAGCGGAGCGATTGTCGTATCCCCAGCAGATGCAAGTCGGGGCGAAGAGGCCAGGTTGATAGCGCTTATAGTCGTTGGGGGTTGGAGAGAACAACGCGATGAGCGCACGGGCATGGTGGAAGAGGCCACCGAGGAAATGCCACGCGAGCTCCGAGAGACCATAGCGTCCATTCGGGTCAGCGAACAGATTGTCACCGGTGTGTGGATCGATCAGGCTGTGGTGCAGGTGGGTTCCGGAGGCTGCTTGGTCAATGAACGGCTTAGTCATGAACGGGGCGAGATAGCCGTGTTTCCGTGAGACCTCCTTGACGGCGGTGCGGAAGGAGAAGGCCTGGTCAGCAGCGGTCAGGCCGTCGGCGGGGCTGAAGGTGATCTCGAACTGACCGGGAGCGTTTTCAACGCTAAGGGTTGAGACCTCGATGCCATGCGCCTCGAGCGCGGTGAGAAGTTCGTCGCGCCATGCCGGATCGAAATTGTTCCGGACGGTCGAACAGATCTGCTTATCGTGGAAGACAGGCTCACGAGTTTCCGCGTGCAAGAGGTAAAACTCGTATTCGAAGCCACTGCGAGGGATCCAGCCGTGGGAACGGTAGAGTTCGACGATGCGGCGACAGACGACGCGGGGATCTTCGGGAGCCGGGGCATCGTTGCGATAGAGATCACCGAGGACGCGGGCTTCGCCGGGCGCATAGGGTAGGACGACGAGCGTGTCTAGATCGGGGCGGAGAAGGTAGTCGGGGGGTGGCAGGCGTTCTTCGAGTGGGATGTCCCAGCCGGAGGCGTCCTGCAGCAACATGCCGCCGTAAAAGTTGAGCCCTTTCTTTGCGTACAACGGGAACTTGGCGAGGGGTACGCTCTTGGAACGCGCGATGCCGTGGGTATCGGCCATCTCGAAGCGGACCCAGCGTACCCCAGCCGCTCGCAACAGACGCGTCACGGTTGCGATATCCATATATCCTCCCAGCAAGCCGATATGGCGAGGCTTTTGGGCGCGTTGGATCACGCCACTCTGCGAGGACAACGCGTACACCGCGATGTCTCTCTGTCCTCCCGACCGACCCATACGGCGCGAGTATACCGAGAGGCAGGGCCGGTTCGGCAAGAGGGGGCCTTACCGACTCAAGAGGTGCGGCGACCTCCCGATGCTGTCGGGTCGAGCGGCGCTCGGGGCATGTGAGGATCGTGACTCCCGTACTGCTCGATCGGACGCTGGGCGGAGCGGACAGCTCGGCGCTCTTGCCAAACGTGCACAGCGGAGGGGGCGAGCGAAAGGAGGATGATCCCCAGGACGATCGGAAGAAGATAGCGATCGACTCCGGGAATGACACTGCCGAGCCAGTAGCCGGCGAGAGTGACGCCGACAGCCCAGAGCGCTGCACCACAGACATTGGCGAGTACGAAGCGGCGATAGCGCATGCGACCCATGCCGGCAACGATGGGTGTGCAGGTGCGAACAATCGGGATAAAGCGGGCAAGGATAACCGCCTTGCCGCCATGCCGTGCGAAGAACTGTTCCGCCCGATAGAGGTAGCGCTTCTTGAAGAAGCGGGAGTCCTCGCGCTGCAGGAGCGCACGGCCGACGCGGAAGCCGAAGGCATATCCAACTTGGTCACCAGCAACAGCGGCAAGGAAGCAAGCGGCGACAAGCCAACGGATGTCGAGGTAACCCTGAGAAGCGAGAAACCCGGCAGTGAAAAGGAGCGAATCGCCGGGAAGAAAGAGACCGATGAGGAGACCACTCTCGGTGAAAACGATTGCGGCGACGCCGAGGAGGCCGATAGTGCGGATGATCGTGGCGAGATCGAGGTGTGGCACACATCCTCCTTTCCTGTTGGGTGGAGTGTAGCGGATCAGTGGTGCAGAGCGGCGGACAGACAGTGGGATGGTAGGATCCCCATTCGCTTCAGGTCGGGTGGTCGACGCTCGCAGTGACTCGCTGAGAGGGTGCGCTGATCGCTTTTAAGGGGTTAGGTCACAAATGGGACGCCACCGGTGTGCTTGCGGAGTGTCACTGCGTGGCGAGGGTGTGGGCTGAATGTGATGGATCGGTATTGGAATTCAGCCGGTTCGACGAGCTGTGGCATCGAAGAGCCGCGTGAGGGCATCGAAGTAACCAAGGCGTTGACAACGAGCCATCGTTCTGCCATTCCTCACTGCGTTGTACGTTGGAGGACCGCAAACCGGAGGCGAAAAGGGGGCGTGATGGAGATCGAACGGAGGCTCGCAGAGCTCGGGATCGAACTGCCACCGGTACCGTCGCCGGCGGGGAATTATGTGCATGCTGTGCGCACTGGGAATCTGTTGTTCCTTGCTGGGAAGGGACCGTGGAATCCCGACGGGACGATGCCGACGGGCAAAGTAGGCCGCGACGTGACGGTGGAGGAGGCATACCAGCATGCGCGCTCGGTCGGGCTGGTACTCCTTGCGGTGCTCAAACAGGAACTTGGTGACCTGGACCGCGTCAAGCGGATCGTGAAAGTGTTGGGCATGGTCAACGCGGTGCCCGAGTTCGAGCGGCATCCGGAGGTGATCAACGGATGCTCAGATCTGTTCGTCCAAGTCTTCGGTGAGCGGGGACGTCACGCGCGTTCGGCTGTGGGCATGGGATCCTTGCCGCGGAACATCACCGTCGAGATCGAGGCGATTGTGGAGGTTGAGTGATCTCCCGATCATGACCCGGCTTGTGACGGGGTCGAAGGCTCCTCAGCCGGTGAACTCTCGGCCTCGTTCCGTGAGGCTTGTTCTTCGACTTCCTCGAGTGTTGTTGGCTCTTCCGGGCGTTCCGGGCTCAACATTTGGCGGACGAAGAGGAGCTCGCGGCGGCGCAGGTCCCAGAGCCGCTCGAGTTCCACATTGATCTCCGCAACTCGCTGCAAGGCGCGCTCACGCTCGAAGAGCATATCGGGCAGCGCCTGCAGGAGACGACGACGCTCCTCGGCCAGTTCCTCGATACGCGCGAGGACTGGCGAAGGAAGCCGTACGCGTTCTAGTTCGAGCCACAACAGTTCGTCGTCGTCAAACATCGCTCACGATCCGATAGGAGCGTGCACGAGCAGGGAAGCAAGTCCGAGTTCGTGCAGCCGAGTGGCTGGCACCTGTCCATCCGGTGTCCAGCCCCGTATACGGTAGTATGCCGCGATCAGCGTCTCGAGTTCTGCTCGATCGATGCCTCCAGGGCCGAGTAGCCGATCGGGGAGTGTATCGTCGGCACGGGTCCACCCCTGCCGGAGGTTGAAGAGCTTCTTGAGCGTCACGATCCGTTCACCGGCGCGTTGGAGTTCGTCAGCGTCCACTGGTAGTCCGGTCACTAGCCGTACAAGTTCAGCAGCCTCAGCAAAGAAGTCGTCGAAGCAATGGCGGAGAAACTTGCAGATCGGTAGAGCATCAAGGACGGCCGAGCGGTCTTCACTCCGCGCGGTTGCTCGTGCCAGTTGCTCGACGGGATCACCCGCATGCTCAGAGAAGTCGACCTCGTAGGCGGAGGTTCGGTTGTGGCAAGCGCCGCGCGGAGTGACAGCGAAGCCAAGTGCCATGGCACGGAGGTTCTTGGGATGATAGCCGGGGAGTTCGAGGCCTTTGACATGCATGGCCCATTCGTGGCTTCCCTGACCGACAATCTCGGCGGCGCGACGCGAGCCCTCGGCGAGGAGTTCCCCAAGGGGACCCCGCCGTTCGCCGATCAACTCCAGCGTGCGGAGGAGGCTTACCCCGTCGCCGAAGCGCGGCCACTCCGCGGGATCACCAGGGAGAGGGACACCACGCTCTACACATTCCATTGCCCAGGCGATGGTGCCGCCAGCGCTGATGGCATCCATCCCGTAGTGATCGCAAAGTGCGGCTGCGCGGAGGACAACATTCGGGTCCTCAATGCCGCAGAGGGATCCGAGGGCGAAGAGCGTCTCGTACTCCAGGCGGACCGTGACCTCTGGCCCGGCATCGGTGGTGCGGAAGTGATGCTCGCAGCCGACGGTGCAGGCGGCACAGGCCTGGCGGTCAGCGCGCTGGTGAAGGGCGAGGCGTTCACCAGCGAGCGCCTCGGCGGCGGGGAAACTGCCGGTTTGGAAGTTGCGTGTTGGGAGCACACCAAGCCGGCTGAAGAAGGCGAGGTTCGCAACTGTGCCCAGTTCGCGGTACTTGGCAGTCTCCGGCCCGAGGCTCCGTGCGGCAAGCCGCCGGGCGGCGGCTGCCACACCGGCTGGATCGGCAACGGGAGGGAATCGTCCTGTGCCGCGCACCGCAACCGCTTTGAGGCGCTTAGCCCCGAGGACTGCACCAGGGCCGGTTCGACCAGCGAGCCGGCCATCGTTCACTACGGCAGCGTAGCGGACGAGTCGCTCGCCGGCGCGGCCGATGGCGGCGACGCGGACATCTCGCCCGAGTTCGGTGCGGAGCGCGGCAGCGGTGGCTTCGGGGTCGTGGCCGAGAAGGTCATCGGCCGGGCGTAGGTACGCGCGATGGTTCTCGACAACCAGAACAGACCAGCGGGGGGCCTGCCCGAGTACCACGAGCGCATCGAAGCCGGTGCGACGGAGGACAAGGGCGAGGTAGCTGGAGGTGAGGGAATCAGCGATGAAGCCGGTCTGAGGCGAGGTCGTGGCGATAGCGAGTTTGCAGGAAGTCGTGATCCCGGTGCCGATGAATGGGCCCGTGGCGACGACAAATGGGTTCTCTGGTGCCCAGGGATCAACATGCGGAGGGGCGAAGTGAAGGAGAAGCCAGGCAGCCAGGCCGGCGCCGCCGAGAAGTAGTGAAGAGACTTCTTGCGGGATCGGGAATGGCTCGGCCTGCCCGGTTGAGAGATCGATGACCAATGCTTTGCCGTGGACAGCGTTCATGACCTCAGCCTCCAGCCTGGGCGGCAACGAGGAGTACCTCGCTGCCGGGTGAGAGCGGTGTGGTCGGTTCGCGAGTGAAACGGGCGTTCACCACGAAGACATACCCCCGCTGGAGCCACCCCAACTCGGGATCAATAACGGGGCCTGCGAGCTGTGGACAGGCTTGGAGCAGGGCGCGCGCCAGATCACCGAGTGTCTCCACGGCAGCATCAATCTCAATGCGCCGCTTCCCTGCCAGCAGGGCAGGGAGCCCGTATAGTTCGACCGCATAGCGTGTCGCTTCAACCGTCATGGGTGGAAGCCATTCAATCCGTCGAGGTAACTCCTCGCGCAAGTATGGACGACCAAGAAGTCCCTCGCAAGTCGCCCGAGTGGAGGGATGGAGACAGGCAAAATGGTTCACGCTAAAGGATTAGGTGAACGGGTTCCTTCAGTAACACGACTTCGAGCTGCGGGGAGACGCCCAGCTGTCCCTGGCAGGTGTAAGTGACTCGCACTTCCGGTTCAGCCAGCCGAACTGCAATGCTCTATCTTGTCACCTGTTGACCAAAATCTTTGGTTTGTGATAAGGGTGTGAAGAGGGATAGGGTGGGACTCTTGCATCCTAGGGGAGACAGAGCGCCTTCGACAGGCAGGAAATGTAAGCCTGGTGGACACTGCGTTCTGAGTGCGCGGGTTTGGCAGCTTCTTTGCCAGTCGGCCCGCCAGGTTGGCTGCGGCAATGCTACCTCTGCGGGTAGTGATGGCTGTGGGGCATCGAGTGCCGTACCTTTCGATGCGACCGGGGACACACGCATTGTGCTGGGGGACTCACCGCTGGCTACTTCTGCCGGGCGCTTCATTGCCTCGGGACTGAATTTGGTTGCCCACCCGCAACACGGCCACGAGTAATGGCCCCACGCGAAGAAGCAGCGTGGTCACCGGAGCGCTTCGGCGGGAGGACGGGGAGAAAGGACGACCAGGTTGACGGACTCGTCAGGACAGTTCACTCGTCAAGCGAGGGCGGTCGCGCGAGAATGCGTGGGGAGACGGTGGCCGCACCACGTCGGTACGGCATACCGGGAAGCGAGTGACGAAAGAGGAGCATGGTTATGGCGGGTCGATCAGGAAACGGGGGCTGGCGGCAGTGGATCGACGGCGAGGCGTTTTTGGCCGTGCTCATTTGGGGTGCATCGTTTCCGATCGTGAAGCACGGCGTGGACTCGTTCGGGCCACTGTCGTTTGCGGTGTGGCGTCTGATCGTGGCGATCGGCTGCCTCCTGGTGTGGCTGCGCCTGCGTGGCGAGTCGTTACGGGTGAGGCGACAGCATCTTCCGCGACTAGCGATGGCGGGTTTTGGGGCGATGGGAATCTTCCAGATCGTGTTTCTTGTTGGCATGCGGCATACCACCTCGACGCACAGCGCGCTCTTTTTGAACACGAGTCCGTTATGGGCGCTACCGATCTCGTGGTTGATCGAGCGGCAACGGCCGCGGACCGGGGGGATGATTGGGGCGCTGCTCGGGTTTATTGGCGTGGTGCTCATGGTTGGTCAGCCGGACGCGACGGCCCGTACGACGTTACTCGGAGATCTCTTGACGCTGGGCGCGGCGATCTGTTGGGTCGGGGTGACGCTGATCCCGCGGCCGCTGGTCGCGCGATACGGAGCAGTGCCGGTCACGACGTGGATGCTGATAGGGAGCCTGGTCGTGGTTGGGCTCGTCGGAGCTCGGGACGCGGTGCAGAGCGTGGGGGATCCACCAGGGTGGGGCGCGTGGGGAGCGCTGCTGTACACGGGAGTCCTGGCGATGGTGGGGGCCAACGTGTTCTGGCAGCGAGCGGTGCAGCGGTTGGGAGCAGCGACGACCTTGGTCTACTACTACCTACAGCCGGGGATCGCGATGGTACTGGGTGTCGTATTCCTCGACGAGAGTGTGCGACTCACCCAGATAGTGGGCTTGCTGGCTGTGTTCGCTGGTGTGCTGGTCGCGCAGCGAGCGGCTATCACGCAGCCGGCGGTTCGGGTGGCGGATCCGGCGGGTCAGCGGGCGGACTGACGGTCGCTGCACCATCCGGGGTGGCGTGGCCGAGGCGTTCACGGACGGCGGTGGTGAGGTCGATGCCAGTCATGGCACTGAAGCTCTCGACAAGCTGCTGGACGATGATGGGGAGTTGGGTGGCATAGCGGCCGAGACCACTCGCGCCGTCGGGGCCGGTACCGGAGTCGAAGACAACGACGCGCTCAACCTGTGTGAGCGGGCGTGCGGCAGCCTCGACGACCTTGGGCAGTTGCTCGACGAAGGCTTGGTACATGAGCAGTTGCATTGCCACGGGGCCGTAGGCGTTGAGTGCCTCAGCAAGAGCACGCTTGCCATCTGCTTCCGCGAGCATCGCGGCACGTTGGCCCTCCGCTTGCGCGACGAGCTCGGCCTGGAGTGCCTCGGCGAGGGCCTTCTTGGCGTCGGCTTCGGCCTGACCAACTTGGCGGATACGGGCGGCCTCGCCAGCACCGAGGAGTTCGCGCTCTCGAGAGGCGGCTTCGGCACGCACAATCGTGGCTTGGCGATCACCTTCGGCACGCAATATAGCCGCTTGCTTTTCCCCTTCCGCCCGAATAACAGTTGCCTCACGCTCGGCCTGAGCACCTTTGAGGACGGTCGCCTCGAGTTCCTTCTCGCGACGGCGTGCCTCCATCTCTTGGACAGCGATGGCTGCCTCCGTCCGAGCGAGTTCCACCTGTTGCTCGGCGACGACGACCTGACGGCGAGCCTCGGCTTCAGCGAGGGGTCCGGCCTGGGTGGCACGGGCGCGTTCGGCTTCGATTTCGGCGGCATAGCGGGCCTTGCGGACCTCGGCTTCCTTTTGGGCCGCGGCGGTTTCTGCGTCGGCCATGGCCTCTGCAATGGCGGCTTGCTGCATTGCCTGGGCGCGGCGGACGCGCGCATCACGCTCGGCCTCAGCTTTGCCGACCTCGGCATCCCGCTTTACTTCGGCGGTCCGGCGCTGGCCAAGTGCGTCGAGGTAGCCCTGCGGGTCGCTGATCTGCTGGATGGTGAGAACGTCGATCTCAATTCCCATGCGGGAGAGGTCGGCGGCGGACTCAGCGGCCAGTCGCTGGGCGAAGGCTTGCCGATCGGCATTGATCTGCTCGACTGTCAGCGTGCCGAGGATGGAGCGGAGGTGTCCCTCGAGGGTTTGGAAGATGACACTCCGGATTTGGTCTTGTGACATACCGAGAAAGCGTTCGATGGCGTTCATCAACATAATATCGTCGGAACCGACCTTGACGTTGGCGACCGCGTCGACTGAAACAGGCACGCCTTCCTTGGTGTATGCCGAGGTGATCTTCAGTGGGATGGTCATGACGTTGAGGGAAAGGAAGTCGACGCGCTCAATGATCGGGATGCGGACGCTGGAGCCGCCTTTGACGAGACGATACCCGACGGTTCGCCGTTGGCCAGTCTCGGGATCGATGATGGAGCGCTTGCGTCCGGAGAAAACGGCGACCATGTTGGGTGGGACCTTAACGATATTGCGACTGACAATAGCTAAGAGCGCAGCGAGGGCGAGGAGAATAAAGAGGACAGCAGCGAGAGCAAAGAGCACCTCGAGGATGGTCATGGAATGCCTCCCTCGTGCTTGACCTCGTGAGCCGCGACTTCGGTCGGTTCGACGACGACGGTGGTTCCAACGATGTCAGTAATGCGGACAAGATGCCCGGTCGGGATAGGCGTGCTGTGGGTGCTACGGGCCAGTAGCTGGCGGCTGCCAGTGGCATCGCGGACGACGACGTAACCAAGGCCGTCAGCTGGAATGGCAACGCTGACCTCAGCCAGTCGTCCGCGGAGTTCCTGGAGCGAGAAAGTGGTGGTCGCCTGCTGGCGATAGAAGAAGGCGATGAGCCACCAGGCGGCGGCGCCGAAGAGGAGCGCACTAGCCGCTGCGAGGAGCGCGCTCAGGAGCGGTGCTGTGTTGAGGTAGGTTGCGATGAGGCCGGTGGCACCAAAGGCAGTCAGGGCGACAGCGATCACCTTGCCGTTGAAAGGGCCGACCCCCTCACCAGCGTCCACATCGAAGGCGTCAGCGATCTCCCCGACGAGGAAGGTGGCGGCGAGAAAGAGGAGACCAAGGAGAGCGATAGCCAGGTAGAGGAAATAGATCAGCATGGCTCTCTCCAGAAAAGCAGCCCTGCTCCCGCCAGGCGAGCCGTCGTGCAGTACTACATCGCGTTCGGTTCGCTGACGGATGTTGCTTCGAGAGCAGTATACAGTCTCAGCGAGCGCGTTGGCTCGCGATTGTGGACAAGATTCCAGGGAATATTTGGTTCGATGAGGCGAGGCGCCCGCGGGAGGTGGCCAACTCTTCGGGCGTTACCGTGATTGCTGCGTCAAGCTGGTCTCCGCTCCGTGTCCCGCTAGACGGAGGCCTCACCCGGGAACAAGGCGGAGCAGACGATCATCACCACGCTGTGGGCTACCGCGGCCATCGCGGTTGCTGGTCAAGACGTACAGCGCGCCATCTGGACCTTCGACGACGGTGCGGAGACGACCGAACTTGCCCCGATAGAGGGGTTCAAGCTGTGTAACTGTCTGGCCGTCTGGTGCCAGGACAACTCGCCAGAGTGCCTGGCTTCGCAGTCCGGCGAAGAGCAGGTTCCCTTGCCACTGCGGGATGCGCCCAGCAGTGACAAATGTGGCACCGCTGGGTGCCCAGGTGTCGTTTCCGCTCTCGATGAGAGGTGGGACAGCATCAGGGAGCTCCTGACGCACAAGAGTGCCCACAACGAAGGGCCAGCCGTAGTTGCGGCCGGGCTCGATCAGGTTGACTTCATCGTGTGCAGCAAGGCCCAGATCGCCGGTGGGACCGTGCTCAGTGGCATAGAGGCGCCCATCGGGTGACCAAGCGAGCCCCTGGGGATTTCGGTGGCCATAACTCCATACGGGTGAGCCAGGGAACGGGTTGTCAGGAGGAATTGAACCATCGGGTTCGACACGAAGGATCTTGCCAGAGAGCGATGTCCGGTCCTGAGCAGCTGGCGGATTCCGCGCGTCACCAGTCGTGATGTACAGTCTCCCATCCGGGCCAAAGGCGATACGACCGCCGTCATGGATGGAGGCGCCAGGGATACGATCGATGATCACCTGAGGTTCGACCAGACGCCCATTTGACTCCGTGTAGCGAACGACGCGGTTCCACAGCTGATTTCCCTCGCTGTAGGTGTAATAGAGGTAAACCCAGTGCGTCTCGCCAAAGTTTGGGTGGAGTGCCAGGCCCAGCAAGCCACCCTCGCCAACAGCGGCAACTGGGAGCGTGAGCGCTGGTTCCGCAAGGAGTTCACCGTTCACGGCCAGGCGCACCCGTCCAGGCCGCTCCGTCAGGAAGAGGCGGCCGTCAGGGGCAAAGGCCACCTCCCACGGTGCCTCCAGGCCGGTAAGTACCGTTTCGACTCGAATGGCAACAGGGCCGGAGGTTGGCACGGTCGGCGTTGGCACAGGGGTAGCCGGGCTGGAAGCGACAGTGGGGCTCGGTCCTGCAGTGGCAGCAGGTGTCGGTGTGATGACGGGGGCCGTTACCGTAGCTGCTGGCGATGGGCTGGGAAGCGGAGGACGGGTTGGTGGGCCGCTTTCCTGGCGGCTAATACCGATGGCACAACCTGGTAAAGCAAGCGTTGCGAGCAGGAACGAGCGGCGTGTGAGTCGCTGCTTCTTAGGCTGGCGGAGGATTCGCGCTCGATGCGGTCCTGAGTGCATTGCTGCCTTCCCTTCGTCACGCAGCTCCGAGATAGCGCAGGGCGATTGCAGTCATGAGCCGGACGCCAACCGCCAGCGCATCCTCATCAAGGTCGAAACGTGGGTGATGAGGTGGATAGATAATGCCGCGTTCCGGATTCGCCACCCCAAGACTGATCATGCAGACGGGCACGCGTTGAGCGACAAAAGCGAAGTCCTCCCCTGCCATGAGCGGCTCGCGGTCATAGACGCGCTCTGGCCCCAGGAGTTCTGTTGCCACTTGCCGTGCCAAGGCTGTGAGCGTGGGGTCGTTGTGCATTGCTGGATAGCCGCGCAGGTAGACCGTTTCGGCCTCAGCACGCATCGCTCGGGCAATGCCAGACGCAAGCTCACCGATGCGCTGCTCGAGGTGATCACGGACGGCGGGTGAGTATGTCCGCACAGTGCCCTCCAGGATAGCGTGGTCGGGGATGATATTGGTCGCCGTTCCGGCGTGGAGCTTGCCGACGGTGATCACTGCTGAGTCAAGCGGGTTGGTTTCTCGGCTGACGAGTGTCTGGAGCGCGATGACAATCTGCGCGGCGACGACGATCGGATCGACCGCGGTTTGGGGCTTCGCAGCGTGACCGCCGATGCCGCGCACGACGATGCGGAAGGTATCGGCCGCGGCCGTAGCGGGACCGGGTGAGATGGCGACCTCGCCGGCCCGATGGGTACTGTCGACGTGAAGGGCGAAGGCAGCATCGACCGGAGGATCGTCGAGAATGCCGTCGGCAACCATGGCGGCAGCACCACCGGGTCCCTCCTCGGCCGGCTGGAACATGAGCTTGACGGTGCCAGCAAAACGATCACGCAAGGCATGCAGGAGTTCGGCTACGCCGAGCAGAATGGTGGTGTGAGCATCATGGCCGCAGGCGTGCATGACGCCGGGGCGGGTCGATCGATAGGGGACGTCGTTCTGCTCGTCGATCGGGAGCGCGTCCATGTCAGCGCGGAGGAGAACGGTACGGCCTGGGCCTCGCTCGCCGCGGATCAAGGCGAGAATCCCGTTTCCTCCCGTTGTCGGCCCCGGTTGAATTCCGGCAGCCCGTAGTGCCTCCGGTGACATGAACAGCGGGCGCCCGTCACCACCGAGGCCCGTCCGGTGCTCGATCCCGAGTTCGCGCAGATGTCCGGCAATGAGACGCGCCGTGTTGACTTCTTGCAAGGAGAGTTCCGGGTTCATGTGAAGATAGCGGCGCGTCTCGCGCAACCAGGCGTCGAGCTCCGGTGTGACTCGAACCAGTTTGTCCCACTGCATCGCGCTCTCCCTTCGTCGCATGTCCGGGCTGATCGTACCATCCGAGACCGTCGGTAGGGCGAATGGTTTGGGAGGTGAAAAGGGGGCGTGCGGAGCCTGGACTTTCGGATCACGCTGCCCAGGGTGCGGCTTGGAGCAAAGCCTGGTGTCAAGGAGAGAGGGGAAAGCCACGCGATCGTTCGGCAGCGTGGGGCAGCGCAAACGTCTACTCCAGTGCCGGGTCAGGTGCGTCCGGAAGGGGCCGTGACGGGATGCTATTACGAGGGGCTTGCGGGATTGGGTCACCGCTTCGTAGGGGGCGATGCATCGCGCCCGCCGGCCCGGAGGGCCAGGATGACGCGGCAATCACCGAGCGCCGTAGGTGTGCAAAAGACCCCCGTTGACCGTTGGCCAGCCCTCGCTGCCCTCAGGCCTTCACTCCGGCCCAACTCTCACCCAGTCTCCCGCGTTTCCCACTCTCACCTCTGACCCCCTCTCCCGCAGTCACTCCCCTCACCCCCTGACCCCCTCTCCCGCGCGTGGCGGGAGAGGGGGAACGCTTGAGGAGCGGTGCTTACCGGAAAACAGTGGCGGTGGTGTTTGTCAGGGTACTCTGCGATCATTCTGTCAGGCACGGGAAGGCGAGTCAGAAGTTGGGGGTGGGCAGGTGATTGGCAACGGTTCCGAGCAGAGCTGTGCGGGGTGGGATGCGCCGCGAAGTATTCCGGTAACACGAGGTGCCGAGCGCGCTGATCGCCTCCTGGTCGTGTTTATGGGACTGGTGGAAAGTGCGTTCCGGTGACGAGACGAGCAGGAGTGACGGTGCGGGAAACTGATAGACAGTGGCATGGCTGGTAGCCCAGGCCTTGGATCAGGGGACATGAAGAGCAATGTGACGCCTTCCCGGACAGTCAGTGATGATCGAGGGGGTTGACGCAGTGGGTACAAATGGGGGAAACGGCATGTATATCGGGCGCTTTCCGTACGGCCGATACGCGCGAGCTCCGCAGCCGGACCTCACGGTAGAGGATCTGCGGCGCGTCTACGTTCTGGTACCGCGGGAGGATGGTCGCGGCGATGAAAACATTACGGTGGCCGAAATGACTGACCGGCAGTTCCGTGAATGGATTGTGGCGAAGGCGGCGCTGCATGGGGTACCGCTAATCCCGCCGTTGGGGCGGATTGGTCTGGAGACCCGCGTCCGCCTCTTGAACTACCTCATTCACCAAGGTGTGCGGATCTATCTCGTGCCGAAGCCGGAGGCATGAGCGGAATCGTACCGAGACGGCAGTTGTCAGCATAGAAGCCATAGTCATTCTCTTTCACTGTGGCAGACTGGGTATCGGATTCACAGAGAAAGCACAGTGCTGGGAAAGGGCACCTCTCCGTTCCGGCTTCATGCGCGGGAGACGCAACAGGAAGCAGGCGAAGTCATCGTGTTGGGTACAGTGTGGCCAGGTGCGGAAGGTCGGACTCTGCTTCGAGTTCTTGACTGGGCAGGGCGGGGGTGAGTGGCTGTGGTTTCCTCGGAGGATGCTCATCCTGTCACTCACAGGCAGTGTGGCTGTCCTGCGCGCTGTTCTCACTGTGGTTGTGGGGAAGGATCAGTAGTGCTCGATCCTGCGGAATCTTGCTGGTAGCGGCAATCTGTCCCCTGGAGGCGAGACAGACCAACTCCTTGCGTCACGGATAGAGGATCCCTTTAGGTTGGACGGATACTGCGTGGTGTACCCCACCCGAGGCCACCGGATTCTCAGGCGATCGGTCGGTGCGAAACGAGCATTGCTGGCCCGCGCCGGTCGGCCTGGTATCTTCTCCGGGACGATGTAAAGGCCGTTTCGATCATACAGGCGAGGCGAGACGGTATTTCTCGCTATTGCACGGAAGGCGGGCGGTGTCCTAACGGGGACATAGGGCGCCGTGCTCGCGGGAGAAAGGCATGGGCAGGGTCGGCCCCTTCATCGGGAATGCAGAAGGCAGTGCGTGATCCTCGGCTAGAAGGGGTGGCGGGGATGGTTTTGTTGAGCAGGGTGTGAAGCGAGCGGTCTCGCACAGCTCTTCCCGTGTGCTCCTCCTTATCGTTTCCCTCTCTGTCAGAGCGTAGGGGATGTCTCTCCTTCAACAGCAGCACATCGCTCGTTTGGCAGGCAGGTGGTCCTGTTGCCGACCGAGCGGAGACGCACTGTCGTCGATTGAGCCTGTGTCCCTGGCTGCAGGATGCGGGGGGCTTTGCCGCTGCGGTGCCGTGTTCCTTGGAAGCACAGCGGCCTGGGGGTTGGGAGGAAAATTGCAAGCCCATGCGTGCGCGGCTCGCCCCTCGGTACCGGGGTAGTGTGGACTTCCGTCCCTCCCCTGCTTCCGACCGTCAGGATATCGGCAAGTTGCCGACCGATGCGTAGTGTTGGTCATGCAAACGAGGGGCAGGGAAGCAGAAGGGCGGTTGCCGATGGGGATCTTCGAGACGATGCGGGTAAGCCTGTCGGCTCTGACGGCACAACGAGTGCGGATGGATGTCACAGCGTCGAATTTGGCGAATGTCGACACGACGCGGACGCCACAAGGGGGACCGTACCTGCGACGACAGGTCGTCTTTGCTGCGGAGCAGCCAAGTCCCTTTGCTCGTCTTCTGCAGACACGGACCGGGATCGTGCAGACGCCCCCAAGCGTTGCGCGCGGCGTTCACGTCGCTGGCATCGTCGTCGACCAGCAGGCGGTGCGCGAGGTTTACGATCCGAGCCACCCGGACGCTGATGCGAACGGGATTGTGCGCTACCCGGACATCGATGTGGTGAGCGAGATGACGAATCTTATCGCTGCAACCCGGGCGTATGAGGCGAACGTGACGGTACTGGAGTCACTGAAGGCGATGGCGATGCGGGCATTGAGCATCGGCCGAGCGTGAGCCTCACGCGCACGGTGGAGAGGGGGACAAGATGAGCATCGCGCCAGTTGCACCGATCACGGGAGAGATTGCGCCGGTCGGAAGTGGGACAGCATCGCCGGCGTCGAAACCGAGCGGTCCATCCTTCGGCGAGGTGTTAGAGAAGGCTTTTGGAGCGTTGAACGAGCAGTTGAACGAGGCTGACCGGCTAGCACTGGCACTGGCAGCCGGAGAAGACGTTGACCTGCACCAGGTCATGGTGGCCTTGGAGACGGCGTCGATTGGGTTGCAGGCAGCGCTGCAGATCCGCAACCGGGCGCTCGAGGCCTACCGTGAAGTCATGTCGATGCCGATCTAATTGGTAGACGGAACGAGCGAGCACCATGCTGCGACGGTTTGCACCATACTGGGAGCTCCTGCGAGAGCGCTGGGACGGGCTCAGCCAGAACCGGCGGGTGGCGATTGTCGCCGTTGGTCTGACGGCGATCTTTGCCGTCGCGCTTCTGCTCCTCATTCAGCCGCCGCAGCAGTATGCGCCGCTCTACTCGGGGCTTTCGGCGGACGATGCGGCTGCGATTATCGAGCAGCTTCGGCAGCAGGGAGTGCCTTACAAGCTCTCGAATGACGGAACTGCGATCAGTGTACCGGTCGATCAGGTTGCGAAGCTGCGACTAGCCCTGGCAGCACAGGGGTTACCAAAGAGCGGGACACTTGGCTTTGAGCTGTTCGACCGCTCCTCGTTTGGGGTGACCGACTTCCAGCAGCGGGTGAACTACCAGCGGGCGTTGGAAGGAGAGTTGGCGCGGACGATCAGCCAGCTCGACGGGGTGCGGTCGGCACGCGTACACCTGGTCATCCCGGAGCAGTCGCTGTTCACCGAGCAGCAGCAGCCGACGACGGCAGCGGTGGTCCTGCAGCTGAAACCGGGGAGTCGGCTGACTGATGAGCAGGTGCGCGGTGTGGTGCACCTGGTCTCAGCCGCTGTACCGGGACTTCAGCCGGAGCACGTCACGGTGGTGGACGAGAGCGGGAATGCGCTCTGGTCGGGTGGCGGCGTTGCGGCGGCTGGTGGGATGAGCGATCACCTCAAGGCACAGCGAGCGTTCGAGACGGCGATGGCGACGCAGCTCCAGACGATCGTAGCGCGAGTGGTCGGGAACAACAACGCGGCTGTGCAAGTCAGTGCGAGCTTTGACTGGGACCAGCGGCAGGTGGACAGTGAGATCTATAGTCCGAACGGTACCCAGCCGCAGGTGCGCAGCCAACAGGAGCGCGTGCAGACGACGGAAGGGACGACGACCGGCCCGATTGGTGTGCCTGGGGTAGACAGTAACGTAGACACCTATCAAGAAGGAGCGGCTGGGCAGAACCAGCAGCGCAGCGAGCTGCGGGAGAGTACGGTGAACTACGAACTCTCCCGACAGGTGGAGCGTGTCGTCCAAGCACCAGGAAAGATTCAGAGGCTCTCGGTGGCGGTCGTGCTGAACAGCGCGGCGGTGGATCCTGCCGTAGCCGAGCAGGTACGGGATCTGGTGGCGGCTGCTGCAGGGATCGTACCGGAGCGTGGTGATCAGGTCACGGTGAGCGTCGTGCCGTTCACAACGGCGACGGCGGAGGAAGCTGTGGCTGGTCCAGCGCTGATGGATCGCGTTCTGGAAGCGGCACGGATCGGCGCGATGGTGCTGATTCCGTTGCTCGCGCTGCTCTTTGCCTGGCGTGTGCTTGCCGCGCAGCGTACCGCGCTGCCTCCGGCGCCACGCTACGAGGTGGCTACGGAGGTGCTACCGGGGCCTGCGGCCGCTGCTGCAGGGGCAGCCGGGCCGTCAGCCGGCCTGCCGGGGCAAGCAGAGGCGGCGCTCAAGCCACCGAGTGGTCCGCCGCCAACGTTGCGAGAACTTCAGGAGCTGGCCAAAAAGGATCCCGCCACAGTGGCACATGTCGTGCGGGCCTGGCTGAACGAGGAGTAGCGGTGCAATGACGGCGCAGATATCGCTGAGGCAGGGGAACCAGCCCCAACCGCTCAAGGGAGCGGCGAAGGCAGCTGCGCTGTTGATGGCACTGGGGCCGGATTATTCGGCAAAGGTGCTCCAGCATCTGCAAGAACACGAGATTGAGGCGATCACAGTGAAGGTCGCGACGATGCCGCGTCTCAGCGAGGACGAGGTGCGGCAAGTGCTCGACGAGGCCCATGAGATGGCGGTCGTGCACCGATATCTCGCGGTCGGTGGCATCGAGTACGCGCGTGAGATGCTCGCACGGGCGATGGGGCTGGAACGAGCGAATGCGTTGATTGACCGCGTGGTCACAATGAATCCACCGACTCCGTTTGAGTTCTTGCGGAAGTCCGACCCTCGACAGATGGCGATGTTCTTGCAGAACGAGCATCCGCAGACGATTGCGCTCATCCTCTCGCATCTGCCGCCAGTTCAGGCAGCAGCAGTGATCAGTCACCTGAATGAGGACCTGCAAGCGGAGGTTGCGCGGCGCATCGCAACGATTGATCGGACACCGTCGGAGATCATCAAGCGGGTCGAGGAGATTATGCGGCGTCGTATGTCGTCGCTGTTGACTCAGGACTCGCGCACCGTTGGTGGTGTGCCGCATCTGGTTGCCATTCTGAGCAAGGTCGATCGAAGTACTGAAAAGCACATTCTGGAGCGTCTCACCGAGGTTGACCCGATGCTTGCGGAGGAAGTCCGCAAGCTGATGTTCACGTTCGACGACCTGATCCTGCTCGATGACCGGTCGCTGCAGCGGGTGCTGCGCGAGGTGGATATGCGCGACTTGGCATTGGCGCTGAAGGCGGCGCGAGACGAACTGAAGGAGAAGATCTTCCGGAACATGTCGCAGCGAGCAGCGGAGCTCCTGCGGGAAGAGATCAGTTACCTGGGGCCGGTGCGGATCCGGGCGGTGGAAGAGGCACAACAGCGAATTGTGGCGGTCGTGCGGCGACTGGAAGAGGCCGAGGAGATTGTGATCTCGCGTGGCGAGGAGGCGATCCTTGGCTAGCGCGCGCGTGGTCAAGCGGGAGGCAGCAGCGCCGGTGGGAAGCGCGGTGGTGGTCCCGCAGCCTTCCCCACACGACCGAATGGTGGCGGTGCAGCTTCTCGCAGAGGCGGAAGAGCGGGCCGCGGCGATCATCGCTGCAGCGGAGGCGGAGGCAGCGGCGATAGTGGAGGCTGCGCAGCGGGAGGTCGAGACGCTGCGGCAGCAGCTGTGGGAGGCGGCGCTGGTCGAGGCCCGGGCGCAGGTTGAGCAGGAGCTGGCGGCGGAACAGCGGGAGCTCCTGACGAGGTTACGGGAATTGCTTGAGCGGGCAGTGCTGCGCGAGGAGGAAGTGCGACAGGCGTACGCGCGGCTCGTTGTCGAGCTGGCAGTACTCGTCGCAGAGGCAGTGCTGCGTCGGGAGGTTGCTCGCGATGAAGCGCTGCTTGGGCGCCTGGTACAGGTGGCACTTGAGCAGGCACCGAGTGCGCCGGTGACGCATTTGATCGTGCATCCAGAGGACGTCGAGCGGGCGCGGGAATGGGTACGGCTGAGTTGGAACGGCCGACCGTCGGTGGAAGTGGTGGGCGATCCACACGTGGATCGTGGAAGTTGTGTGCTGGGGACACCCGTCGGATTCGTGGACGCGCGGTTCTCGACGCAACTTGCCGAACTGCGCCGCGCACTCCTGGAGGTGGCGGATGAGTCCTGAGGCGCTGCTCGAACGCTTCCGGCAACGGGTGCGAGCGGTGCAGCCGATCCGCCGCGAAGGGCGAGTAGTGCGCGGAATCGGGCTGACGGTGGAGGCGATCGGGCTCGACCTCGAGATTGGTGATCTGTGCCACATCTTTCCGACCTTCGCAGAGGAGGGGCGGCTGGCAGCCGAGGTAGTGGGATTTCATGACGAACGGTTGGTGTTGGTGCCGCTGGCCGAACTGCGCGGTGTCCGACATGGGAGCCGAGTGGTGCCAGCACCAGAGGCGCTGCACATACCGGTTGGCCCCGAGCTCTTGGGGCGCGTGGTCGACGGTCTCGGACGGCCGATCGACGGGAAGGGGCCATTGCGCAGCCGGCGGCGTGTGCGGCTGGGTGGCGCGCCACCGAGCCCGCTGCAACGGATGCCGATTCGGGAGATCCTCCCAACTGGCGTGCGGGCGATCGACGCCGCTCTGACCTGTGGCCGTGGGCAGCGGCTGGGAATCTTCGCCGGCTCGGGAGTGGGGAAGAGCACGTTGCTCGGGATGATTAGCCGCAAGGCCGTCTGCGACGTACGGGTGATCGCGCTGATTGGTGAGCGCGGGCGCGAGGTTCAGGAATTCATTGAACGCGATCTCGGGCCGGAAGGACTGGAGCGGGCGGTCGTCGTGGTCTCGACATCGGACCAACCGGCGTTGCTGCGGATCAAGGCGGCCTGGACGGCTACCCTGCTTGCAGAGTACTTCCGCGACCGTGGGGCGAGTGTCGTGCTGATGATGGATTCGGTGACACGCTTGGCGATGGCGCAGCGTGAAGTGGGGCTGGCGGCGGGAGAGCCGCCAGCGACCCGTGGGTATCCGCCCTCGGTCTTTGCCTTGCTCCCACGGTTGCTTGAGCGAGCAGGGAACTCCGAACGCGGAAGCATCACGGCGTTCTACACCGTGCTGGTGGAAGGGGACGACCTGAATGAGCCGATTGCCGATACGGTGCGCGGCATTCTGGACGGGCATATCGTGCTCTCGCGGGCATTGGCTGATCGGGGTCATTTCCCGGCAATCGACATCTTGGCGAGTGTGAGCCGGTTGATGCCTAACCTGGTGTCGGAGCGGCACCGGGCGCTGGCGGCGGAGTTACGCGAGCTACTCGCTGCATACGAGAGCGCACGAGATCTCGTGGATATCGGTGCTTACGTAAGCGGAACGAATCCGACGGTTGATCGAGCGTTGGCGCTGTTGCCGGAACTCCGACGGTTTCTGCAGCAGCGGCCGGAAGAGTGCACCACGTTTGAGGAGACGCTGGCCTGGCTTGAGAAGCTCCTCACCGGCAAGCCTGTGGACAGCATCCGGTCTGTGGACATGCAGGTGGCATAGGGGGTCAGCGCGCATGGTGCGGACCTTACGACAGCGGGCAGCACGGATGCAGCGGTTGCTGGAGTACCGCGAGCAGCTGGTTGAGGAGGCACAGCGCCGCTTAGCAGAAGAGCAACGTTTCGTTGTGGCTTGCGAGGCAGCGTTGGCTCAGCTTGAGGCGTCGCAGCGAGCGTTGGCAGTGAGCCTCGCGACCCTGGCTGGGAAATCAGTGGATGCGACGCTGCTGAGCGGTGCTGAGGCGTATCAGGCGTGGTTGTCGCAACGGCGTGACGAGCGCGAGGCCGCGCTTGCGGAGGCAAAGCGCCGGGCGGAGGCTGCGCGTGCTGCGCTGGTGGCACAGCGTCGTGAGGCGAAGAAGTTGGAGCTCGTGCGGGCGCGCTGGCTGGGCGAGGTGCGGCGAGCCGAACTCGCGGCCGAGGCGAAGCTTCTTGACGAGATTGCGAACGGACAAGCGGCGCGGCGGACGCTCGGTGCGGAGCGGCTGGGATAGGGGGCGGGTATGGCGGGGATCACGATCCCTCCAGAGATCTTGGCGACGATGCCGGCCCGGTTTGGCATCCGCTCACCACAGCTTGGGGGACCGACTGCGAACAACACGCAGTTCTGGGCACTCTTGGCGCAGCGCGGAGTTGTGGCGGATTCGCCAACATCCGCCGGCCGTGATCCGCTGGCCGATCTACGCGGTGTATGGCCGGTTCATGGGCCAGTGACCTCGACGTTCGGGCCGCGATCGCTGCTACCTGGCGAGCAGTTCCACACCGGCATTGATATTGGAGTTCCGGAGGGGACGCCGGTACGAGCGACGGCAAGCGGTGTCGTGCGGTTCGTCGGGAATACAGACGGGTATGGGCTGCGAGTCGAGATCGATCACGGGAACGGAGTGACCACGCTCTACGCGCACCTTAGCGAGGCGAGTGTGGTTCCCGGACAGCGGGTCGAGCGTGGCCAGACGATCGGCAAGTCGGGGAATACCGGAGCATCGACAGGACCGCACCTCCACTACGAGATCCGGCAAAACGGACGGCCAATCGATCCGTGGTTGTCGCTGCAGGCGAGTAGACCGGCTGGTAGTGGTGGACAGAGCGTGCTGAGTTTGCCGTTCGGAAACCTGATCGTTGCAACTGCGCAGCGCTACGGGCTCGATGCCGCGCTCTTGGCTGCGATGGTGAAGGTGGAGAGTGGTTTCGATCCCCGTGCCGTGTCATCGGCAGGGGCCAAGGGGCTAATGCAGCTGATGGATGGGACAGCAGCAGCGCTCGGGGTGCGGGATCCGTTCGACCCGGCGCAGAACCTGGATGGTGGAGCGCGCTACTTCCGGGATCTCCTGCAGCGGTTCGGCGGTGATGTGCGACTGGCGTTAGCGGCCTACAACGCAGGGCCGAATGCGGTGCGGGAGGCCGGCGGGATTCCGCCGTATCCAGAGACGCAGCGTTATGTGGAAGCGGTGATGGCGACCTGGCAGATGCTGAGCCGGGGAAGCTGAGGGGTGCGACATGGCGGGGACGGTCGATCCGATCGGCGTGCTCACGCGAGCACTTGACGCACTGGCGTTGCGGCAACAGGTGACAGCGAGCAACGTGGCCAATGCCGAAACGCCGGGCTTCCGGGCACAGGCGGTGCGTTTCGAGGAGTTGCTTGAGTCGATGCTGACCGGCCGCTTCGCTCCGCTGCCGCTGGCACGGACAGACCCGCGACACATTGCGACGACGCCGGTTTCCGCAAGTGCGGTGCAGCCGCAAGTCGTCGAATTGACTGGAACGCGGTACCGCAACGACGGCAACAATGTGGATATCGAGCGGGAGATGGGGTTGCTCGCAGAGACAACGCTGCGCTACAGCGCACTGAGCGAAGTGCTGGCGCGGCGATTGGCGATGCTGCGCGCGATGGCAAGCGGTGGGCAAGGCGGCTGACGCCGGATGAGGAGGTGCGGCGGTGGTCTTTCCAGTGGTCGGTCAGAGGGGCGGAGTACAAGGGTTTGCCGGGCCTCCTGGATTGCTAAGAGCACAGGGTGCTGCAGATGTCTTCCTTGCACTGTTGGCCGCCCTTTTGAGCGAAAGTCAGTGGCCAACTGGCGCGCAGCAGGTGGTGGGCGACGAGGGCTCAGCGTCTCTGCGTGCATCACTTCAGGACAAACGTGAAGTGGAGGGGGAAACGCCCACATTAGCAGGGGCGCTGGCGGTGCTGGGAGCTGCCCCAGGATGGCCGGCTGCCGTGTCCGGGCAACAGGTGGAGCCGGGAGTGGTCGTGCCTCATGAGACAGAGGGTGAAGTGGCGCGCGGGGTGCCCGGCGTCGGGCAAGTGACCGCTCAGCAGGGGGTGATGCTGTCGGTACCCAAGGGTACCGATCAGGTGTCTAAGACGAGCTCGCCGGAGCCAGCGGGTGAGCAGCTCCTCTTTGGGGCATCGACTGCTGGACATGCGGCGGTGGGTCGAGGGCAACCTCAAGTGCAGTCTCCGGTGAGCCAGGCGAGTGTTCGCGAGGGTCAGCTGATCAGTGACCTGACAGCAGTGCAGAGTACGCTCGCTCCTGATGCTACCGGCGCTCGCGCAGTTGTTTCGGCGGCACAACTTGATCACGGGGGGCAGAGCGGGAGAAAGGCTCCTGTCGCTCGTTTTCAGGGAATCGTACCGCGGGAAGTCGAGGGAGCGCTGCGAGCAGTAGCGGTTGAGCAGCAGGTTCCATCAGAAGAGTTGTCAACCGCGATGGTGCGTGATGTCAGCGCCGGCGAGAGCGTGAGCACAGCTGAACATGCAGGGATCGCCGTGAAGAGCACTGGACGCAGGGATCACGGGCATGGCGCGGCGGAAGGGGCAGAGCTCGTCGGCTCTTTGTCGCCGACGACGAGAGGGGGCGTGGAGCAAGCGACGGTGCAGACGAGTGAGCCTGGGGGTTGGGTGGAGCCGATAGCGCAGGTCGAAGAGCAGGTGCTGCAGGCGCTGGAGCGGGGCGTGCGGCAGGTACGAGTGCGCTTGGAGCCACCGGAGCTCGGCGTGGTGGATGTGCGGGTGCGAGACATCGGTGGGCGGCTGGAGGTGACGCTCGCCGCGGAGCACCCGGAGGTGCGGCAGGCACTGGAACATGGACGCAACGGACTGCGAATGGCCTTGGCGGCAGGTGGGTTCAGCGTGCAGCGGCTCGAGGTCCAGCCGCTCATGGGGAGTAGTGGACAAGACCTGCTCGGTGGGATGCCTAGTGGGAGTGGGTGGAGCGGTGGCCAGCAAGGGACAGCTGGTGACCCTGGTTGGGCGCGGGAGAACGCGATGGTGTCCCAGCTGCCACCAAGGGAGGTTGCGGAGCAGGAGCGCCGTCGAAGTTTTCAGCCGGCCAGCCTTGTTGATACCTGGGCATGAGCGTGAGGTGAAGCAATGAGCGTCAGCGGCATCGGCAGGAGCACAACTGGGAATGGGATGCCGGGGCAAGCAACCGGAGTCGGGAGCGCTCCGGGAGGACGGCTCGACAAGCAAGCGTTTCTGATGCTGCTGGTGGCGCAGCTGAAGAACCAAGATCCGCTCAATCCGATGCAAGACCGTGAGTTCATCGCGCAGCTGGCCCAGCTGAATGCGCTCGAGCAGTTGCAACAACTGAACGAGACAGTGGCAGCAATGGCGCAGCATGCGGCGCTGGGGCAGGTGGCGGGATACCTTGGGAAGGTCGTGAGCGGTCTTGAGCGGACGAGCGGTCAGCTGGTGAGCGGCACGGTGGTGCGGGCAACGATCCTGGACGGTGCAGCGGTGCTGGAGCTCGCTGGAGGACAGCAGATCGACGTTCGTGACGTGGTGAGCGTCGCCGTCGCGGAGTCGGAGCAGCAAGGGGCCGAAGATAGTGCGGGTGGTGCGGCGGGAAGCGCTGGGAACCCCGAGGAATCCGCGCCGCCGACCCTGCCTGGCGAGATGTGACAGGGCGTGATGACGGGTGATGGAACGACGAAGGGGGACGAACCATGATGCGGTCGATGTTCTCAGCGATCTCGGGGTTGCGGGCACACCAGACCTGGATGGATGTCATTGGCAACAACATTGCTAACGTGAACACGACCGGGTTCAAGGTCGGGCGAGTGCGCTTCACGGACATCCTAAATCAGCTGGTGCGTGGAGCGAGTGGGCCGACTGAGCAGCGGGGCGGTATTAACCCGCTCCAGATCGGGCTTGGTGCAGTGGTGGGGGCGGTTGACACGATCCACACGCAGGGAGCGTTGCAACTGACGGGGAAGCCGAGCGACCTTGCGATCCAGGGCGACGGGTTTTTCGTGGTGAGTGACGGGTCACAGACGCTCTTCACGCGGGACGGCGCTTTTGATATCGGGTCGGACCTGCGGCTCGTGAATCCTTCGAACGGGTTCTACGTGCTGGGTTGGCAGGCGGATGCGAACGGGAATGTTGACACAGCCGGACCGGTTGGTCCGATCACCATCCCGATTGGCCAGCAGCTCGATGCCGTGCCAACGACGCAGATCACCGTGCAGGGGAATCTGGATGCAAATCAGGATGCAGCGGCACCAACGCCGCATTATGTGACAAAGGTGAGCATCGTCGACTCGCAAGGGAAGCGGCATGAGTTTTACATCCTGTTTGATAAGACAGGGCCAAACACATGGAACTACACGATGCAGGAGGATGACCCACGAACAGCCACTGCGGAAGACGATCCGGAGTTCGCGCTTGGCGGGACAACGAGTGGGACGCTGGTCTTCGATGCAGACGGGAACCTCGATGTTGCCGCGTCGACGATCGCGGCAGTCGACCTCGATGCAAGTGCTGGCGGTGCAAGTGTGGTGAGCGTGACCCCGGATTTTAGTCGGTTGACGCAGCTTGCTGCTCCGTCGACAGCGAATGCGGCGGCGAATGGAGCTCCGGCCGGCTCGCTGACTACCTTCACGGTAAGTCAGTCGGGTGAAGTGCTGGGGATCTACTCCAATGGAGTCACCAAGGTGATTGGTCAGGTGGCGTTGGCGCTCTTCACCAACCCCGGTGGCCTGATGAAGGTGGGCGGAAATGCCTACTTGCCGACGGTTAACTCGGGTGAGCCGATTATCGGCCCGGCCGACTCCGGTGGGCGCGGGAAGATTGCGAGCGGGTACTTGGAGATGTCCAACGTGGACCTGGCCCAAGAGTTCACCAGCATGATCATGGCGCAGCGCGGTTTCCAGGCGAATTCGCGGGTCATCACAGCGAGCGACGAGGTCCTGCAAGAACTCGTCAACCTGCGGCGATAGGGAAGTTCAACGAGAGATCGGGACGCACGTCCCCATAGAGGCGCCCGAAGGCGGTGCTCCGCGCGAGCGGGGGAAGGGTTGTTGTGGTGCGGTGGCCAGGGTGGCAGGTCATACTCCTCGTGAGTTCGCTGGCGATGGCGGCGGGCGGGGGCGCGCTGTTATTTGCGCCAGCAACGGGGGCGGCGGAAGTGGTGATCACCGTGACCAGCTCCGCAGATGGTACCGGGTCGTGTACAGGCTCGGGCACGAGCCGCACCTGCCCGACGCTCCGGGCGGCGGTGATCGAAGCGAACGGGCTCACCGACCCCGTGACCATTCGGCTGGGGGCCGATACTTACGAACTCTCCATTCCGCCAGTACCCGACGGTGCGACGGAGTCGGGAGACCTCGACGTGACAAAGCGGGGTGGTGTGCTGCGGGTGCGCGGAGAGGGAAGCAACCGGACGGTCATCGCGGGTGCCTGGCCAGCGGGGGAATCTGACCGGCTTATCGACGTCGGCAGTGGCGCGACGGTGGTCTTGGAGGGGCTTACCCTCACAGGAGGAGCAGCGAGTCACGAGGACCCGCGCGACTTTGACGGTGGAGCAGTTTGGGTCGGCGGGGTGTTGCAGCTGAGTGATGTGCAGTTTGTGAACAACAGTGCACAGAAGCATGGTGGAGCCGTCTTTGTGGCGCCGAGCGGGACGATCGTACTTGCGCCGGACGCAGGGACGATCGTCTTTGAGGGGAATCAGGCGGGAGCGAGTGCGGAGGAGCCGGGGAACGGCGGGGCGCTGGCCGTGGAGGGGACAGTGATTCTCGATGGGACAGTGCGTCTTACCGGGAATCAGGCCAGCGGTGTGGGCGGGGCGATCTGGGTGAAGGATGGACGACTGGTGTTGGGGAGCCGAGTGAGCATCGGTGGTACAGGAGTGAGCGACCCCAACGAGGCGGGAGTCGATGGTGGGGGAGTGGCAGTCGAGGGTGGGCAGGTGGAACTGCAAGGGACGCTCGTGCGGGGGAACGTGATCGAAGAGCGTGAGGGGCGAGGCGGTGGTCTGTGGGTCGCGAAGGGACAGGTGACGCTGCGTGGCGCGACAGTGGTGGGCAACCGGGCGGGGTTGGGTGGCGGAATTGCGACTGATGAGGGGATCCTGACCCTGTTGGACAGTGAGGTACGCGAGAACCAAGCGATGCAGGATGGGGGAGGCTTGGCCATCCTCGGCCGGGGAAGCGGACAGATCATTGGCGGGACAATTGCTGGGAATACTGCGGTGGAAGGTAATGGCGGTGGACTCTTCAATGCGGGGACGCTTGCCCTCTCGCGGACGGTGATCGAAGGGAACACCGCCGAGGCAGGTTCAGGCGGCGGGATTCTGAACAGTGGGACGCTCGACCTTAGCTCCCCGGAGACGGTGATTGTCCGTGGCAACCGCGCACGACTTGGAGGAGGAGTGGCAAGCATTGGGAGCGCGCGGTTGCGGAGTCTGATTGTGCAGAACAACGAAGCAGCGCAAGACGGTGGAGGTATCTGGAACAGCGGCGAGATGCTGTTGGATGGTGCAAGCATTGAAGGAAATCGGACCGACGGGACAGGGGGCGGCATCCACCATACCGGTAGCAAGACGCTTACGGTGCAAGGGAACAGCGTGGTGCGTAGCAACCAGGCCACACTCGACGGTGGGGGAATTGCTGCGTATGGCAAGGTGGTCTTCAGTGGAGCGACGATCGAGGGGAATCGGACAGGCGGTTCTGGTGGTGGTGTGCTCGCTGCGAATCAGGCGGAATTCCGCAGTGTCCAGCTGATCGACAACCAGGCGGCGAACGACGGCGGCGGTGTGCTCGTCGGGGAAGCCGGAAAGGTCACACTGAGCGATACGGCGATCCGTCGGAGCACGGCTGGCCAGCTTGGTGGCGGCATCGCTGTGCGCAGTGGGGGACAACTGGTTGCACAGGCGAGTTCGGTCACGGAGAACCAGGCGCTGTCGTACGGAGGCGGGATCGCGACCCTCGGGTCGGTCGGATTGACCAACGTGACGGTGAGCACCAATGTGAGCCAGCAGCGGGGCGGTGGGCTCTGGGTTGGGCCGCAGGGCAGCGCGACTCTGCAGTTCGTGACGATGGCCTCGAACGCTGCAGCGGCTGGCGGTGCGCTTTACAACGACGGCGGCGCTGTGACGCTGCGCGGCGCGTTGATCGCGGCGAGTCCCGGCGGTGGGAACTGTGGTGGGATCGCGCCGAGCTCGCAGGGTGGCAACCTGGAAGACCGTGACAGCTGCGTTCTCCGGGGGAGCGGCGACCAGGCGAACGCTGCGCCGAATCTCCAGCCGTTGCAGGTGGACTCCACCTACGGCACCCTGTTCCATGCGCTCGGCCTGGGGAGCCCAGCGATCGATGCTGCGGGAACGCAGAGTTGTCCCGCGGACGACCAATTGCACACGAAGCGTCCGCAGGGGTCGGCCTGTGACATCGGTGCCTACGAGTACCCAGTACCCGAAGTCACTCCCGTGCCGTCGGCGGTCCCAACAGGCACACCGGGAGCGACGCCGGTCGCGACGCCACGCACAACCCCGACGGTAGGAGGCTCGCTCACTGGCCCGGCAACACCGGTCGTCGGTCGTGGGCCAACACCAACACCGACAATCGGTTTGCCGAATACCGGGACAGCGGATAGTGGCCGCGGTGTTCGATTGCTTGGACTCGGCCTCATCATGCTCGGCCTTACGGGAACGCTGGCCGGCGGAGTGGGGCTCGTGCGCGCTGAGCGGCGTGAGCGGCGAGGTGCGGCGGAGTGAGCGGTGCGCTACGGGGCGAGCCTGGCGGTCCTGGCGTTGGCAGCATGGGTGCTGGGTGTGGGTGCAGGCCTCCTCGGGGCACTCACGCTTGGTCACGACCGCGTGGACCAGCCGACGCCGCCGGTACGTTCCGTGGTGCGCGTCTCCCCAATCGTCGCACTGCAGATGGTGAGTCCTACGGCGGTACGCGAACCAACGCCTCTCCCCACACCAACGACGGTCATCGTATCGATCGCGCGCATTCGGATCCCGGCGATTGGTGTCGATGCGCCAGTGGTCGTCAAAGGCCTCGATGCAGCGCGACGCATGGTGGCGCCTGACTCGCCGGAGGAGGTCGCATGGTACGACTTCACGGCCTTGCCGGGGCAGGGGAGCAACATCGTCCTGGCGGGGCATGTGGACTTTGTGGGTGTTGGCCCGGCGGTGTTCTGGGATCTCTGGCGGCTACGCGTTGGAGATGTGGTGGAACTGGAGTTGGCGGACGGGAGAGTGGCTCGTTACCGTGTGGCTGGGCTGGAGACGGTGGAGGAGGCACGAGCCCCCGTCGAGCGCATCGTGGGGCCGACTCCGGAAGAGCGGCTCACTCTGATAACGTGTGCTGGCAACTACAACCCCGCAACGGGACGTTATGACCAGCGGTTAATTGTCACGGCGGTACCGGTCGGTGGGCTGGAGCCGACGACACCGTGAAGCGGAGCGGTGGGAGAGCGAAGAATTCCGCCGAGCTCGTGAAGAGCGCGGGTGTGAGCCGGGTGAGACTTTGGCGTTGCGCTGCATCTAGGTGCGCTGCATCTAGGGGAGAAAAAAGACAGCCAGCGACGCGGGCCGCTGGTGTTGAGTGAATACCGTTGCAGTAGCCGAGCTCTGATGAAAAACCGTGCTCGATCGAGTGACGGGACAGGGAAGCTTTGCGAGCCGCCACAGTGTCGAGCGGTTGCGAGTGGCTGGTTCCCCAGAGCGGTGTTCTGCTGGCCTACTGCTGCGTGAGGAGCACTCACGGAGTTGAGTCGCTGCCGTTGCAGGTGGAGGCGATTTCTCGGGCGGTGATACCCACGCTCCTGACAAAGCAGGTGTGGAGTGTCCGATCAGGTGGCGACGTGAGCGTTATTCGCCGTGCTCAAAAGTGCGGTGAGCGTCCATTGTGGCGAGTAACCCCATAGGCTGGCACTGGTTGCCAGGGCTGGAGGTCAAGAGCGTGCGGATCAGAGCAGGAGGTTGCGCTTGCGGGAAGGCTAGCTGACTGCACAGTGAAGGAGCAAGCCACGCATCGTGTGGTGGTACTGTCCATAGCGCAGGATACCCTGCGCAGTGAGCGAACTACCACACGTAAGGGTTCATTCTCTCCTTAGCGATATGAAAGCAGATCGATGGATACTGAGGCCACTCGGGCGTGGAGTACTACGCTTCTCTTCGGGGAATTTCGCGGCTGCAGACTCCGAGAAGTTCTCAGTCGCATGGTTGTGGTTGGGAGCGTGACGAACTCCCCCGTGCGGGCAGCTCGATCGCCACGAGCCAAGCAGAGGAGAGGCGATACGCGGACACTGTACGCCGCGGGGAGAAGTAGACATGGGAAGGCTTGCTGATTGTGGGTCGAAGGGTAGGCCTGCTTTTCTCTTAGAGGCAGAAGTTTGTTGAATTTCCCAAGAATCGGAGCGCTGATAGCCAGTCATGGTTGTGCGGCTCAAGTGGATCGGGTACGTTGCTCCGTATCTGTGTGAGCGCGGTTGTACGGTGATGAGTGCTCCACCCGTCCTGCTGAGGTATCAGTGCGACGTTGGTGGCGCAGGCCCTGCACCGTGAAACACAGTTAGGTATCACGAGGCAACGCTTGTTTCTATTGCCGGCGAGCATTGATAGGGGACGTCTCGAACGGGAGATGACTGACCGGCTCCAGTGTCGTTGGCTTGGCCGAAGAGGTTCGCGGGGGATGATCGGTGCGCGATAGACGCGATATGCCTAGAGAGTGAGAGGAATCATCGATGCTCTCATGCGTAGACCGGTGACACCTCGTCATCTCGCAATTGGTCGGAGACCGGCATGGGAAGCGGTGGTGAAAGGGCCGCGAGTCAACGAGAGTGTTCCGGAGGAGAGGAGCCGGATACCGACTGAGTGGTGGGTCGCGCGACGGTCTGCGGATTAGCGACTGTGCGGGTGGTCGCACAGACGAGGACTTGCAGGGGCGCTTAGTGGTCCGGCATGATGAGCGGTGCACGGGGTGGAAGCGGGGAAAGGACGGGTGGAACCGTGGGAGAACAGCCGACGCTCGGATTCGTCGGGCTTGGGAACATGGGGCGCCCGATGGTGCTGCGCTTATTGGAGGCCGGGTACCGAGTGCTGGTCAGTGACCGGCGTTGGGACGTTGCGCAGGCACTGGAACTGCATGGGGCGGAGGCGGTGCCGACACCGCTGCTCGTGGCGGATCAGGTTGACGTCTTTCTGACGTGCTTGCCGGGGGACGAGGAGCTGTTTGAGGTGTACATCGGGCCAGAAGGTGCGCTGGAGCACTTGCGGCCCGGAACAATGGTGATTGATCTGAGCACGGCTTCACCGATGATCCTGCAACAGATCGCACAGGAGGGACGTCTCCGGCAGATCGACGTGGTCGATGCGCCGGTCGGCGGGGGGCCAGCAGAGGCGAGTACCGGGGCCTTGACGGTGATGGTTGGCGCGGATGCGGCGGTGTTGGAGCGGGCGCTACCGATCCTGCAGGTACTTGGATCGGAAATCTATTTGGTCGGTGACCCCGGTATGGGAAAGGTTGTGAAGCTGGTCGGCGACCTTGTGACCGGTGTGAGCTTCGTGTTGATTGGAGAGGCGTTGGCACTAGCGGCGAATGCCGGTGCTGACCTGGCGCGCGTCTACGAGGTGATACGGTCCAGCAGTGGGGGCTGGAAACTCTGGAGCGAAGTGGTACCTGAGCTACTGCGTGGTCCTCAGGAAGGGTTGTTTCGACTAGAGCTGATGAAGCGAGACATGGAATTGGCGATGCGACTGGGGAACGATGTTGGATCCCCCGTGCCTCTGGCGGCACTGGCACACCAGTTCTATGTCGCGGCGATGGCGCGGGGATGGGGAGGGCTCGCCGCGCATGAGGTGGCACGCCTGGTCGGGCGATTAGCAAACGTGCAGTTCAGCGTGAGCACCGGTGGTGGGGAACTCTTGGCGGCTGAGTGACGCTCACGCTGCACCGAGGTAAGCGGCCTGAACGCGCGGATCGCGGGCGAGCTCGGCGGCTGAGCCGGCAAGGACGATCTCGCCAGTCTCCAGGACGTACCCTCGGTGGGCAATCTCGAGCGCCATACGAGCGTTCTGCTCGACAAGCAAAATGGTGGTTCCATCGCGGTTCAGGCGCTGGATGACCTCGAAGATGCTCTCGACAAGGACGGGCGCCAGGCCCATTGAGGGCTCGTCGAGGAGGAGGATCCGGGGCTGCATCATCAGGGCGCGTCCGATGGCGAGCATCTGCTGCTCGCCGCCGGAGAGTGTGCCACCCGGTTGCTTGCGACGCTCGGCGAGGCGTGGGAAGAGCGTGAAGACGTACTCTTGACGCCGGGCAATTTCGGTGCGGTCACGGACGGTAAAGGCACCGAGGCGGAGGTTTTCCTCCACGCTGAGACGGGGGAAGATGCGCCGTCCCTCGGGGACGTGCCCGACCCCTAGTTCGACGATCTCGTGGGGTTTGCGATGGGTAAGGTCGATGTCGTGAAGGAGGATACGGCCGGCGGATGGGCGCACAAGGCCGGAGATGGCGCGAAGTGTGGAGGTCTTGCCGGCACCGTTCGCACCGAGGAGCGTGACGATCTCGCCTTGCTCGACCGTGAGGGAGATTCCTTTGAGCGCTTGGATGAGGCCATAGTGAACATGAACACGTTGGAGTTCGAGCAGCGGCATCCGTTATGCCTCCCCAGGAAGCGGTAGCGTGGAGGGGCCGAGACCACTGGCGGCGCCACGGCCGAGATAGGCCTCGATGACCCGTGGATCGCGTCGAACTTCTTCGGGTGTTCCCTCGGCGATCTTCTCACCGAAGTCGAGAACAGTCACGACGTCGCTGATGTTCATGACGACCTTCATGTCGTGCTCGATCAACAAGATAGTGATGCCACGCTCGTCGCGCAGTCGACGAATGAGACGGATCATCTCCTCTGTCTCGTGGGGGTTCATTCCAGCGGTCGGTTCATCGAGAAGAAGCAGCTTGGGCCGAAGGGCGAGAGCGCGTGCGATCTCGAGGCGACGCTGATCGCCATAAGGGAGATTGGCCGCTGTGAAGAATTCCTTGCCGGCGAGCCCGACAAAGGCGAGGAGCTCCCGAGCCTCACGCTCGGCTGCGCGCTCGGCGCGGCGGTAGCGGGGTGTTCTGAGGATCGCATCGAGCAGCGAATAGTTGATGTGCGGGTGGAGACCGATGAGAACGTTATCGAGGACGGAAAGGTGCCGGAAGAGCCGGATGTTCTGGTAGGTACGAGCGATGCCGAGGCGAGCGACAAGATCCGGCCGGAGCCCGGTGATCGAGGTTCCGGAGAAGCGGATATCGCCAGCGTCGGGAACGAGGAAGCCGGTGATGCAGTTGAAGAGCGTCGTCTTCCCGGCACCGTTGGGGCCGATCACACTGTGAATGGCGCGCTCCTGCACAACGAGATCGACGTCGCGGAGAGCGACGAGGCCTCCAAAGCGCTTCGTAAGGTGGGACGTTTCCAGTAGCACCATCGGTGAGGTCTCCTATCCGCGCCCGGTGGCGATTTCGGCGGGAGCGATCTCCCGTGCCTCCTCGACAGCCTCTTCTAGCTCGCGGCGATGGATGCGCTCAGGTAGGAGGCCAGCCGGACGGAAGAGCATCATGGCGATCAGGACGATGCCATAGACCAGGAGGCGGTACTCCTGGAACTCACGCAGGAGCTCCGGAAGACCGACTAGGGCAAGGGCGCCGACGACGACCCCTGGCAAGCTCCCCATACCGCCGAGGACAAGGAGCGCAACAACGTTGATGCTCACGAGCAGCGAGAAGCTCGCAGGAACGACCGAGCCCACAAGCGAGGCGAAGAGGGCACCAGAGAGACCACCAAACGACGCGCCGATGGCAAACGCCGAGAGTTTCACCGTGACACGGTTAATGCCCATGGCCTGGGCGACATGCTCGTCTTCCCGAATGGCAAACCAGGAGCGCCCCAGACGGGAGTCGCGGAGGCGTACCGAAAGGAACCAGGCGAAGAGACAAGAGATAAGAACGAGAAGATAGAACTCCTGTGGGGAGTCGATACGCCAAGAGGCGATAGACGGCCGGGCGATGCGCGTAACACCCTGCGCACCACCCAGGTATGGCTTGAGCCAGTCGGAGAGAACGAGGAGCCGGACGATTTCGCCAAAGCCGAGTGTTGCGATAGCCAGGTAATCGCCACGCATGCGCAGGACAGGCAGTCCGACGAGGAGCCCTGCCAACACAGTGGTGACGACGGCGATGGGGAGTGCGACCCAGAAATCGAGCGTGAACCGCTGGCCGACTTCCGGTGACGTCAGGACGGCCATTGTGTAGGCGCCGACAGCAAAGAAGGCGACGTAGCCAAGGTCGAGAAGGCCGGCGAAACCGAGGACGAGGTTTAGGCCGAGTCCCATGAGGATGTAAAAGCCGACGAAGTCAGCAACGTTGCTCAAGAAAAGTCCTGCCCAGAGCGGGACGCTGGCAAGGATCAGGAGCAGGAGTGCCTGGATGACTGGTTGCCGGACTGTGGCTGGGACCGCGGCCGTGGCGCGGGCGGTCACAGCGTTGGCGCGTAGGGACCAGCGCAATGTGAACAGAACAGCGGCCAGGAGGAAGGTGACAACAGCACCGGCCAGTGAGAGTCCAGCTGTTCCGTACAGGAAGGACGTTACGACCTGCGGCAAGAGTGGACCAAGGACGTCCCGCAGGAGGCCAAGGAGCAGCGTCATCAGAGCAGCTGAGACGATCACGCGTCCCCAAGGGCGTGGGAGCGCACTAAGTCCACCGGCGAACAGGCCAGCGAGGAGACCGATGAGCAGAAGGCGTACAAGACCTGCACCACTCGCGCCGCCACCGAAGGTGAGGACACGAGCGAGTTCAGGGGTGGCGTTCAAGAGAATCTGGCGGAGATTGAGATGCGTGACCAAGAGGGCAAGCAGGAAGAGCATGAGACTTGAGACGAGTGCACTGAGAATACCCCAGGGGATCCGTTGCGCTGCTCCAGGATAGCGTCGACCGGTGGCAAAGGCAGCCAGGGCGAGGAGCGCAATAAGCAGCGCGTAGCTAAAGGTCAGCGTGTCACCGACCAGACGTCGCTGAGCGAAGGCGGGAATGAGTCCGACCAGGCTGAGGTGCCACGCAGCGATACCTGCTACAAGGCCGATGAAGATGGCACGACGCGCTGCACGGACGATCATACGCGTTCCTCTCCACCCAGCCGTTCGCCCAGGAGACCGGTCGGGCGAAAGATGAGGATGAGCACGAGGATCGTGAAGGCGATAACGTCCTTGAGCTGGTGAGCAGCACGAATCCCGTATCCATCGAAGAAGAGGCTTGGTCCAATCGACTCGATAACGCCGAGAACAAGGCCACCAACGGCAGCGCCGGGGAGATTACCGATGCCGCCGAGTACCGCGGCGGTGAAGGCCTTAATTCCAGGGAGGAAGCCCATGAAGAACTGGACCTGGACGAAGACGAGTGCGTAGAGGACACCAGCAATACCGGCCATGAAGCCGCCGACCGCGAAGGTCGTGACGATGGCGCGGTCCACGTCGACGCCCATCAGGGCTGCTGCTTCGCGATCCTCGGCGACGGCGCGGATCGCAAGGCCAGCACGCGTCCGCTGGAGGAAGAGAACAAGCAGGGCGAGGGTAATCAAGACACCTATAAAGACAGCGACTTGCGTCTTTTGAAAAACCCAGAGCTTCCCTTGGAGGACAGGGATCGCCGGGTAGGCGCGGACGCCCGAGCCGAAGAGACCGCGAAAGGTGTACTGCAGAAAGAAGGAGGCACCGACAGCGGTGATGAGCGGCACCAGTCGGGGAGCGCCGCGGAGTGGCCGGTAGGCGATCCGTTCGACCAGGACTGCCACGGTCATTGAGACCAAGCCACTGAAGAGAAGCATCGCGACGAGGCTGATCCAGGGGTGAGCCTTAAGGAAGCCGCTGCGGTTGAGATAGTCAGCGAGGAAAAACGTGGTCATGGCACCGCTCATGAAGACCTCGCCGTGGGCGAAGTTGATCATGCGGAGAACGCCATAGACCATTGTGTACCCGAGGGCGATGAGCGCATAGATGGCACCTTGAGCGATGCCGAAGACGACAAAATCACGCCACTGGGCGGCAGTATAGTGACCGGCGCGTAGAGTGAGGATAGAACCGAGAAGCACGATAGCAAGCAAGATCCCGCCGATCGCCCAGACGATCAGCTGAGAGATATCGATCCGACGACCTCCAGTGAACCGACGCGGCGCAGCGATCGTCACTGCACGCTCCTCGTCATGAGACCGTTCCCTTCAGGAAGACTGCCGGGTCGGGAGTCTCCCGACCCGGCAGTCGCGCGAAAACGGCTCATGGATAGATCTTGCGGATCGCACTGTCCGGCCAACCGGTGGTGTCAGTGCTGAAGACCTCATAGACTGCGATCTTCGGGTCGGCGCAGTCGCCGTACTGGTCGCAGGTGAGGTTCCCGGTTAGCCCAGGGAAGTTCTTCGTCTGGTAGAGCGCGTCACGCAACGCCTTGCGCGGGATGTAGAGTGTGCCATCCGGAGCTTGCACGGCGACCTTCTTAATCGCTTCCACGATCATCATGGTTGCGTCGTAGGCGTGCGCGTGGAAGCCGGCGACCGGCTTGGTGCCGTACTTCTGCTGGTACTTCTGAACGAACTCCTGATACTTGGGACCGAGCACCGTGAGGTCCGGCCCGCTGAGGTAGAGGCCCACAGCAGCCTGGCCAGCGTTCTGGACCGTTTGTGGCTCAAGGAGACCGTCGGCGCTCATGAGTTTGACATTCTCAAGGCCGCTAATCTCCTTGGCCTGGAGTGTGATGTAGGAGCCTGCCGGGTTGAAGATCGGGTAGTAGATGAGTTCAGGTTGCTGCGTCGCGATGCGGGTAAGCACCGGGCGCATGTCGGTGTCTTCCGGGCTCACCGCTTCCTGCGCCACCACGGTACCGCCGAGCTTCTGGACATTCTCCGCAAAGACATTGGCCAGCTGCTCAGCGTAGAGGCTCCCGTCGTGGATGGTGGCCACGCGCTTGAGCCCGAGCTTATTCACCACGAACTCAGCGGCGACGCGCCCTTGGACCTTGTCGTTATGAGCAACGCGGAGATAGCCCTCAACGTGCTTGGCTGGATCGGTGAGGTCCGGAGCTGTATTGGACGGCGAGACCATCACGAGGCCAGCCTGGTCAATGATCGGCGCACCGACCCGGGCTTCCGAGGAGCAGGACGAACCGATAATAGCGACAATACGCGGATTTGCAGCCAAGCGGGTCGCCGCTGCCTGTCCGCCCTCCGGATTGCAGCCGGAGTCCTCGCCGACGAGCTCGATCTTGTGCCCGAGGAGTTCGCCACCAAGGTCTTCGATGGCGATCTCAATACCCCGCTTCGAGTCCTCACCTAACTGGGCGGTGCCGCCGGACACTGTCAACATCCATGCCAGAACGATCGGTTCACCCGGCTTGATTTCGAGGACACCGATCGGGTCAGTTGGCTTTGTTACCTGGGCTTGCGGTGTCGGCTGTGCTGCCGGAGTGGGCGATGCCGCAGCTGCCGGAGTTGGACTGGGCTGCGCAGCTGGTGCTGAGGTCGGGGTCGGCTGGGCACGCTGGCAGGCCGCAAGCACGAAGGCCAACACCAGCAGAAGCACTGTGAACGAGCGTATCGGACGTCGCATCGGTCCTCCTCCTCAAGCTGACCGAAACAACACAAACCCGGACTTGCCGGACCGGCGTCCGCGTGACGCCATTCTCGCACAAAAACGGCGGAACCGTCAAGACGCCTCCCTTGTGCACCGTGCTGTGCTGGTCGAGTGCGTTCTGTATAGCGCGCCTCGGCTGTTCGTGCCGGGGACAGAGCGTGATGGATTCGACTGGTCGGAGGGCAAGGCAGCGCCTCGTTTCGTAGCGCGACGATAGGCGTGTCCAGATTTGCGGTGACCATCGTAAGTGAGAGAAGCGCGAGCCGGCAGAGTGCGATCCCTTTGGATGAACCTCAGGCAGGTCGCCCCAGTGTCTGTCCAAGTGCTCTGAGTGTGGCAGGACTCGCTTGTGCTGGGTCTGTCTGGCAACTCAAACTGCCCCCGACCCCGCGGAATGTGGCAGGGTGTTTGTCTCGGAAGAGGGCCAGGCGACAACTACGGCTGGCAAAGGCCTGAATACAGCGGCTGGTGGGCTGGAGCACGTGGCCGGCCATGTCAGGTGAGTTCTGCAGGCGACTTGAGCGCCGGGAATACCGAACGGTAGCCATCAGAGGGGGCTCAGGCACGAGGCCGAACGGATAGGTATCCCAAGGACAATAGCCTGGACGGGCTCTCTCGAGCCTGGTTTGCGATACGTGTTGTGGGAACTCAGCGAGACCAGGTGGGAAGATCGTTAAGCACGAAAGACGCATTATCCCGAAAAGATGAGGATTGACATGGTGACCAGGACGCATTACAGTGTAGCTGTACCCCGGTAGAGTACTGCGGAGAGCGAGGTGCAAAGGTGACGTCGGTCGCGCAGCTGGACGAGGTGACGCGGACGGAGCTGATCGAGCGCTTAAGGCGGATCGAGGGGCAAGCCCGTGGGATTGCCCGCATGATCGAAGAGGGACGTGAGTGTCTTGACGTGGTCCAGCAGCTCACGGCGATGCGGGCGGCAGCTGACAGCCTATGTGTGGAGCTCGTACAGGCAATGCTGGAGCGGTGCTTCCTGGACGGGTCGCCACCACCGCCGCAGCAGCTGGCCCGGGTGCTGAAGGCGGTCGTGCGCGGTGGTCGGTGAAGAGGGGGTGCCGCGGTGCGGTACGGATTCCTGATTGACCAGCGCAAGTGCATCGGCTGTCATGCCTGCACCGTGGCCTGCAAGTCGGAGAACCTGGTGCCGCTCGGGGTCTACCGCACATGGGTGAAATATGTTGAGAAAGGGACGTTCCCTCACACGCGACGCTCGTTCACGGTCCTGCGCTGTAATCACTGTGACGATGCGCCATGCGTGGCGATCTGTCCGACGAAGGCGCTCTTCCGTCGCCCAGATGGGATTGTGGACTTCGACCAGTCGCGCTGTATCGGCTGCAAGTCGTGCATGCAGGCCTGTCCCTATGATGCGATCTACATTGATCCCATCACCCATACAGCCGCCAAGTGCAACTACTGTAGCCACCGAGTCGATCAGGGGCTGCTCCCGGCTTGCGTGATTGTCTGTCCGGAAAAGGCGATCATTGCTGGTGATCTCGATGACCCGACGAGTGAAATCCATCAGCTGGTGGCACGGGAGCCGGTGAGCGTGCGCAAGCCGGAGCAGGGGACACGGCCCAAGCTTTTCTATCTCGGCGCGGATGAGGCCAACCTGACCCCAGAGGTACAGACGCGTGAGAACAGCTTCTTGTGGGCAGAGGTGCGTCCCGACGGTCGTCCCGAGGAGGCGGTGCGTGGGACAGAGCTCCTGCCGGGGCCGGCCGACGCTCGAGTGGCCTATGATGTGTGGCATCCCAAGCCGTGGGGATGGAAGGTCGCGAGCTATCTCTGGACGAAGTCGGTGGCGAGCGGGGTGCTGGGCATAGCTGGGCCGCTGCTGGCGCTCGGCGCACTGGCTGATCGCCCGCTCTTTCAGCTTGGGGCCCCGCTGATCGGACTGATCTTTCTAGCGCTCACGGTGCTGCTCTTGATCTGGGATCTGAAGCGACCAGAGCGCTTCTGGTACCTCCTGGTGAAGCCGAACCCAACCTCGTGGCTGGTGTGGGGTGGATACATTCTGTTGTTATTCGGGGCGCTCGCCTTCTTGTGGGTCGTCGCGGCCTGGATGGAGGCGAGTGGACTTTTGGGCGTGCTGTGGTGGCTGGGCCTGCCCGTCGGCATTGCCACCGCGGGGTACACGGCGTTTCTCTTTGGACAGGCTGAGGGGCGTGACTTCTGGCAAAGCCCGCTCTTGCTGCCGGTGCTCCTGGCACAGGCCGTGGTGGCGGGGGCGGCGAGCCTAGTGCTGCTGGGAGCGTTGGGCGGTGGAACACAGGGAGAAGCCCGCTGGCTCGCGGCGATGCTGGCCGGTGGGCTTGTGGTGCTGGTTGTTCTTGTGGCCAGTGAGCTCCTCACGTCACATTCCAACCTCCATGTTGCCAAGACGGTAGAGCTCCTCACGCGGGGACCGTATCGGGTGGAGCTCCTGCTTGTGGGACTAGGGATCGGAGTTGTCCTGCCACTCGTGGCGCTTGTGGTCGGCTGGGGGAGCGGAGCGCTCACGGGTTGGAGCGTCGTTGCGGCAATAGCGGCGTTGATCGGTCTCTGGAGTTACGAGCGGATCTGGGTGAGCGCTGGGCAGGACGTCCCGCTCAGTTAGGGGGTGACGACGATGCTGCGGGGAACGAGTGGGACGACAGTGAGGCAACCATCGACGCGTGCTGTGCGTGAGCCGTTTGTGCCGGAGCGGACGAGCGGACTAGCGAGTTACCCACCGCCGGAGCGTTGGGACGATTGGGAAGAGCGCGGACCGGATGGCCGAACACGGCGGTACTTTCTGATTCCTACTGTCTGTTTCAACTGTGAAGCAGCCTGTGGACTTTTGGCTTACGTCGATAAAGAGACGTTGGACATCCGGAAGTTGGAGGGGCATCCCTTCCATCCGGGGAGCCGCGGGCGCAACTGTGCCAAAGGACCGGCGACGATCAACCAAGTGAAGGATCCGGAGCGGATCCTCTACCCACTGCGCCGTGTCGGGCCGCGCGGTTCCGGGAAGTGGGAACGAGTGAGCTGGGACGTGGTGCTCGACGACATCGCTGGGCGGATGCGCCAGGCGTTCCTGGAGGGACGGCACAATGAGGTGATGTACCACGTGGGACGGCCTGGTGAGGACGGCTTCATGGAGCGGGTGCTGTGGTCATGGGGAGTGGACGGGCACAACTCGCATACCAACGTCTGCTCCTCAGGTGGGCGGTTTGGCTATGCCGTTTGGATGGGAGCCGATCGTCCCTCACCTGACCACGCAAACGCCCGCTTCATCTTTTTGGTGAGTGCTCACCTTGAGAGCGGTCACTATTTCAATCCGCATGCCCAGCGCATCATGGAAGCGAAGCAGCGAGGGGCGAAGCTGGCGGTGATGGACCCGCGGCTCTCCAACACGGCAGCGATGGCTGACTACTGGCTGCCGGCAGCTCCTGGTACTGAGGCGTTCGTGCTGTTGGCGATTGCGAACGTGCTCATTCAAGAGGGCTGGTTTGATCGCGAGTTCGTGCGTCGCTGGACGAACTGGGATGAGTATCTGCGAGTGGTGCATCCAGGTTGTCCGGTGACGTTTGAGGAGTTTGTGGCGCGTCTCAAGGAGATTTATGCGCGGTATACCCCGGAGGCGGCGGAGCAACTGAGCGGGATTCCGGCGGCCACCATTGTGGAGCTGGCGCGGGAGTTGGCTCGGGCTGCACCAGCAGTCTCCACCCACAACTGGCGAGCGGCCGCAGCAGCGCATCTTGGTGGGTGGACGGTTCCACGGGCCCTTTTCTTCTTGAATGTCCTCACCGGGAGTGTGGGAACACCTGGTGGGACACAACCAAACATCTGGGACAAGTTTGTACCGAGGCCATTCAAAGAACCGCCACGACAAAAGGTGTGGAACGAGCTGACGTGGCCGAAGGAGTATCCGCTGGCACATCACGAGATGAGTTTCCTCTTACCGCATTTCTTGAAGGAAGGTCGTGGGAAGCTCGCGGTCTACTTTACACGGGTCTACAACCCGGTATGGACGAATCCTGACGGATTTACCTGGATCGAAGTGCTGCAAGACGAGTCGCTGATTGAGCTTCACGCGTGTCTGACCCCGACCTGGAGTGAGACCGCCTGGTATGCCGACTATGTGCTGCCGATGGGGCACGGACCAGAGCGGCACGATACGTTCTCCTATGAGACGCATGCCGCTCGTTGGATCGGCTTTCGGCAGCCAGTACTGCGGGTAGCTCGGGAGAAGCTAGGGCAGTCGGTGCAGTACACGTATGAGGCAAACCCGGGTGAAGTTTGGGAAGAGAACGAGTTTTGGATGGAGCTCTCCTGGCGAGTGGACCCGGATGGGTCGTTGGGGATTCGGCAGTATTATGAGTCGCCCTACCGACCAGGACAGAAGATAACGGTCGATGAATACTACCAGTGGATCTTTGAGAACTCGATTCCCGGACTTCCGGAAGCGGCGGCGGCAGAAGGGTTGACACCCCTGCAGTACATGCGGCGGTATGGTGCCTTTGAGATAGAGCTGCAACGATATCGGCAGTACGAGGATCCGGTGCCTCCCGAGGAATTGGCGCAGTCCTGGATCGATCCAGAGAATGGGCGGATCTGGACGACCGCGCCAGCGCCACACAGCCCGAACATGGTGCCAGTCCCAGCGGAGCCACCTGGACCACATGGGCGCTGGGCGGGTGTGATGGTGGACGGTGAGCCGAAACGGGGATTTCCAACGCCGTCCGGGAAGCTCGAGTTCTTTTCACGGACACTCTATGAGTGGGGCTGGCCGGAGTATGCCATTCCCTGCACGATTGAGAGTCATGTCGCTCCCTCGCAGATCGATCGATCCAAGGGGGAGATGGTGCTGCTACCGAACTTCCGCGTGCCGACGCTCATCCATACGCGCTCAGGGAATGCGAAGTGGCTGAACGAGCTCACTCATTCTAATCCGCTTTGGCTCCATCCCAGTGATGCCGAGCGGATTGGTGTGCGCACGGGCGATCTGGTGCGAGTGGAGACGGAGATCGGCTACTTTGTCGACCGTGTCTGGGTGACTGAGGCGATCCGTCCCGGAGTTGCAGCCTGCTCCCACCATCTGGGGCGGTGGCGGCTGGCTGAGGGGACGGGGGGTGAGCGCTGGACAACGGCACTCGTGAACATCGAGCGTCTGCCGGACGGAAGGTATCGGCTGCGACAGCAACATGGGGTGCGGCCGTTTGCGAGTGAGGATCCAGATTCGCAGCTTGTGTTCTGGAGCGATGCTGGTGTGCACCAGAATCTCACGTTCCCGGTGCAGCCAGATCCAATAAGCGGGCAGCACTGCTGGCACCAGAAGGTGCGGATCGTGAAGGCAGGGCCGGATGACCGGTATGGCGACGTGGTCGTTGACACTAGGAAGTCGATGGAGGTGTATCGGCGGTGGCTGGCGATGACGCGGCCGGCGCCTGGTCCGGGCGGTTTGCGGCGCCCACTCTGGATGTTGCGACCGTATAAGCCGGATCCGAGCGCCTATCGGATCGATAGCCCAACCGGGCGAGGCGATGCGTCACGGCGGTCGTCCTGAAGTTGGGGAACTGGCTGTGAACGGAAGAAGCTGATCGCCGACGAGAATGTAGATCTGACGATCAGGAAAGGCGGCAGCGATCTCTGTGTTCCGTGGACCGAGATCACGGGCATAGAGGACTGGTGAATCGAGCAATGGGCTGTTGCGGATAAAGAACGGCGCGTACGCCGTCCAGGCAGTGATCGGCAATAGGACGACGGAGTTTGCTGGTGCCTGGGCGGCGATTGTCCGGGCTGGTTCGGCGAGGATGCCGTACCAGCCGTAGTATTTCTGCCACCACGGGAATCCGGTAAAGAAGATACCCCACGTGATCATACCGAGAAGCGCAACGGTGCCCACGACGTTGCCAAGTACCGGGAATTCTGGGCGCAGAGTGGACAGGTGCCAGAACCAACGAATGGTTCTGATCAGATGGAGTATTCCTCGAGCTGAGAGTAGGACGAGCGCTCCCAAGGCCTCGAAGTAGTAGCGCGGGCCGTACATCTGGCCAGCGGTCCAGTAGGCGATGTGAAGAGCAACAAGAGAGGCGACCTGCGCGGCGAGGGCAAGGTCCCAGGCGATGGCGACCGAGGACGATCGCGGCATCGTCCAGGAACGAAGGGGATAAAGAACCAGTTGGGCCAGAGCGACAGCAGTAGCGAGCGCTGCTGGCAAAAGGTCAAGCCGGCCGGGCCAGCCGAAGAGGACATCCTCGAGGAGCCGAAGGTTGGCACGGGTGTTGAAGAGGCCACTCTCGAGGGTGTGGCCTGAACCAGGGCCGGTCCCAGGACCAAAACCAACCCGGTCAAAGGGCCACCAGAGTTCGTAACCGAAGGTCAGGGGATTACCGGTCGTATGTTGGTTATAGGCGAGCAGCGCTGCTGAGCCAAGGAGTCCTCCAGCGGCGAAGCATAGACTAGCTGGACGCCAATTGGGAACTCGCCAGAAACGCCAGAGCGCCCAGAAGACAAAGGGAAGAGTGACACCCAGAGCAGTCAGCGGCCGGGCGAGCACAAGGAGAGCAAGTGCGAGTGCACCAGGGAGCGCGCGTAGGACAGTAGGGCGTTCGAGGGTCAGCAGAAAGGAGAAGACAAAGAGCAAGGTCAGGGCAAGGCACACTGTGTGTGCCATGAACGAGGCTGCCTGGATGAGAAAGAACGGTGAGGCCACGAGGAGTGTCGCTGCGAGGAGGCCCGTTGGGAAGTCGTAGATCTTGTGTGCGAGTGCTGTGACGAGAAGGACGGACAACGCTGCAGCAACTGCATTGACGAGTGGGGGATAGCCGACAAGCACGCCAAGAGCGAGAACAAGCGGATAGCCGGGTGGGTATTTACCGAACCACATTCCATCGCGGACGATGACGAACGGGATCGCAAAGGCGTCCGGCACAGGTGGAGCGGGGGCGACAAGGTGACCCCGGGCGAGTGTAGTGGCTTGGAAAAGAAAAGCGACCTCGTCCTCGGTATGCGGGAGCCCTTCAAAAATGACTCGGTTGAGGACGAGTGCAACGACGGCTGCGCTGGTGGGGAGCAGCACAACAGGAAGAATGGTCGTGAACCGATATGGGAAACGCATGGAACGGACCATCCCTAATGGTCAGTCACGCGGATCGAACACTCACCGGGTGGGAGTATAGTCTGTTGCTGTCGGCGACCGTGGAGCGGGCGCGTGCCAGTGGGGAGAAGAGAAGGGCAACGGGGTACTGCAAGCCCGCGTGTCTGGTGGTGCACCATACCGTGCACCGAGCAACGCGCGATCCGAGCTGAGTCGGCGGATTCGCGTGGCATCGCGCCGGTGCACGACCGGAGCACTGTTCGCTTGACAGGAATAGAACGTGGCGTATACCCTGAGCCTGTCGGTATGGGGGAGAGCGAACTCAGCTCTGGGGAACGGTGTCTCCTGTCGCAAGGGGCAGGGAGCGAGAGGGAACGATGCCGTACGAATATCTGGATCACGAGGCAGACATCGGACTGGAGGCCACCGGAACGCGGCTCGAGGAAGCCCTGCGGGACGGTGTGCAGGGACTCTTGGCCCTCTTGGTCGATCCTGAGACGGTGGAGCCACGCGAGGCGGTGCCGGTGCAGGCGAGTGGCGACGACCCTGGGGCACTGTATGTCGCACTTCTGAACGCCGTGCTGGCCGCGGTCGACCTACATGGGATGTTCTTCCGCGATTTCGAGCTCACCCGGCTCGAACGTGTCGATGACCACTGGGTGGTCGAAGGTACGCTCTACGGTGAGCCGATCGACCTGGAGCGCCATGCGGTCGAGATCGAGGTCAAAGCAGCGACATACGGTGGACTCCTCGCTGAACAGACTGATACGGGCTGGCGACTCCGCTGTGTCCTGGATCTATGACTGCGGATCGCTGGCAACGGATACAGGGAGGGACGGCGATGAGCACAGCCTTGAATCTGCGTAAGATTCACGATTATCTCTTTGAAATTCCGCCGCACGGGAAGATGCGAGTACCAGCTCGTCTCTATCTCGACGAGCGTTCGTTACGCGAGCTTCTGGAGAACCAGAGCTCCGAAGAATGGAACGCGATCCGGCAACTGGAGAATGTGGCCTGCCTTCCGGGGATCGTGAAGGCAGCCCTGGCGATGGCAGATGTCCATCCCGGCTACGGGTTCCCGATTGGTGGAGTGGCGGCGTTCGATCCCAAAGCAGGTGGGGTGATCAGCGTCGCCGGCGTCGGCTTTGACATCAACTGCGGTGTGCGTTGTCTGCGGACGCATCTGACACGGAGCGACCTGGCCGGGAAGGAGGAGAAGCTGGCGGACACGATGTACGAGGTGATCCCGGCGGGACTCGGGAGTACGGGGGAATTAAAGCTTTCCCCCAAGGAGATTGACCGAGTGCTGCGTGAAGGGGCGCGCTATGCGGTGCGTCTCGGTTACGGTCGAGAAGAGGATCTCGAGTACATCGAAGAGCATGGGCAGCTGAGCGATGCCGATCCTTCGGTGGTGAGCCATACGGCAAAGCAGCGACAGATGGCACAGGTAGGGACGCTCGGCTCTGGGAACCACTATGTCGAGGTGCAAGTCGTCGACCAGATCTACAATGCACGGGCAGCTGAAGCATTCGGGCTGGAACTCGGGCAGATCGTGATCATGCTCCATACAGGGAGCCGGGCACTTGGTCACCAGATTGGGACGGACTATCTGCCGTTCTTAGAGAAGGCGACACGGAAGTACGGGATCGAGGTACCTGATCGCGAACTCGTCTGCGCGCCGATCGAGAGTCCAGAGGGACAGCAGTACTTCCGGGCCGTCATGGCCGGAGCGAACTGTGCGTTCGCTAACCGGCAGGTTCTGACACACCTGGTGCGCCAAGCGTTCTGGAAGGCGTTGCGGGTGCCGGAGACAGCGATCGAGACGCTCTACGAGGTGGCGCACAACACGGTGAAGTGGGAAGTGCACGAGGTTGATGGGGAGCGACGTCGTCTCCTTGTGCACCGCAAGGGATCAACGCGGGCCTTCGGGCCTGGTCGACCGGAACTTCCAGAACGGTACCGGGCGGTGGGGCAGCCGGTGCTGGTTGGCGGGACGATGGGGACGGCGAGCTATATCCTGGTGGGAACCGAGCAGGGGATGCGGGAGACGTTTGGGACGGCGCTCCACGGGGCAGGACGCGCCAAGTCTCGTCGGCAGGCAAAGCGCCAGTACCCGGCCGAACGGATCGTGGAGCAGCTGCGCAAGCAAGGGATCATCGTGCGGGCGCACGGCAAGGCATCGATCAGCGAGGAGGCCCCCGGCGCTTATAAGGATGTGGAGCATGTGGTCGACGTGATGTGCAATGCCGGGATTGTGGCGCGCGTTGCCCGGCTCCGCCCGATCATCTGTTTGAAGGGGTGAGTAGGATGACGGGCGACCGCCGAATGGCGTTCCTCTTTGATCTCGACGGGACGCTGGTCGATTCGGTCTATCAGCATGTCGTCGCGTGGCGTGAGGCGCTGGAAGCGATCGGGATTGAGCTATCGATATGGCGGATTCACCGACGGATCGGGATGAGCGGTGGCCTGTTCCTGGCTGGCCTGTTGCGGGAGACTGGGCGAGCAGTGACCCCTGAGGAAATTCGCCGAGTGCAGCAGGTGCATGCCGAGACCTATGGGAGGCTGCTCGGCCAGGTGCGACCGTTGCCAGGAGCGCGGGAGCTCCTCGAGGAATTGACGCGGATGGGCATCCCGTGGGCGATTGCGACGAGCGGTCGGCTCGAGAGTGCGCGCAAGACTGTGGCGGTGCTTGGGCTCGACGCAGAGCGGATTCCCTTGGTGACGCGCGATCACGTGCGGCATGCTAAGCCGGATCCGGATCTTTTCTTGGCGGCAGCGGAGCTCCTGCGCGTCGACATCGGTGAGGCGGTGGTGGTGGGCGACAGCGTGTGGGACATGCTGGCTGCGCGCCGGGCGCGGGCGCTGAGTGTCGGGTTACTCTCCGGAGGGTACGGAGCGGGGGAGCTGCTTGAGGCGGGAGCGTATCGAGTGTATGACGATCCGGCTGATCTCTTGCGGCACCTTGACGAGGTGGGTGTCCGAGCAGGGGACTATGAATGGACACTGGAGGAAGGTGCTCGGACGAGCGAGTGAGGCCATCTGCGGCCTCCGGTCATGCAAACAGGTGCTTCGACGTTCCGTGGGTCTGTAGGAACTCCCTCACGCTTCCCTTCTGCAGAATCTGTCTTATCGGTCACGGGCGCTCGCCAGTCGAGCGCCCGCGGGGTCTCCAGCACGCAGAAGCTGGACGGTCGCTCAAGGGTCAGCCTATCGGAGAACAGACCTAGTGTCTTGTGGGCGTCGTGAGCCCCGCATGGCGTTAGGCGCGCGAGAATGACGGGCGATCTGTGGTATGGCGGGGCAGGGTTTGATGTGGCGGGCGTCGTACCTGCTGGCAGCAGATTCGGTGGGCGGTGAGAGGAGCATGCGGACGATTAGGGCAGCAGTGTTGCGCTGATGGTTCGATGAGCGGGTGGCGATATTGGGCGCTGGCGCCGGTGAGGGAGACCATGCTCATAGTTCTGCAGGAGAAGCGGTGGATGGAGACGATAGCGATCATGTAGCTGAGGTGCTACTCAGTCGGGTGAATACCGTACGATGGTGATAACTAGGGTGGTCCGGTGACTGCCGTTGTCAACGTGGTTAATCCGACCCGGTGCCGGGGTCACAGTGCTCTGCTTCCTGGCGTGGCGAGGCGTGGTGCTTGTGCAGCGGTCACCAAGGCCTGCGTACCACCTGCTCCGAGTGGCGATAGTCAACGTCGACCCCGCGGCGACGCTCCACCGGAGCGTCGGACGAGCCATCAGGTGGCACCTGAGGGGTAGAGAAGCTCATAGTCGTTAGTACGGCGAGGGAAAGAGAGCATGAGTCGAGGCTCCTCAGGCTGCCAATGGAACTCAACGAGGACGGGCACCGAGCGAAGGACACGCGGCTGCTGTGGCTCGTCTAGTTCAAGGTAAAGCGTCTTGTTCTCAGCGAGTGGTGCGAGCAGCGTGCGGAGGTCGGTTGGCAGCCCGTCCAGCGAAAGCTCGAGGCCGAGGATCCGGCCTTCGTCAGCGACGTCGAGGATGCCGCAGAGCACAGTGACGAGTGGACTGCTCGAGGAGCACGACGACGGTGCATCCGGAACGTCAAGAGTAAGGACGAGGCGGTCACTGAGCGGGTCGTGGCAGAGATGCACGTGCTGTCTCCCTTTTCCGAGCAGCATTGTGCCCGGTCGCAAGGGTAGCATCATGCGAGTGGGAAGCAGGAGTGGAGAGGGGCTGTTGTGAGCTGGTACGAGCGGGCAATCCGACCGCTCCTGTTTCGGTTGGATCCCGAGTTTGCGCACGGTTTGGCGATTGAAGGGCTCGGAGTCGTCGGGCGACTTCCTGGGGGACCGGGGTTACTTCGTCGGCTGGCTGGTGCACCGGTGGATGAGCGGCTGCGGGTCGACTTTGGGCCGCTCTCGTTCCCAAACCCGCTAGGGCTGGCGGCGGGGCTGGACAAGAACGGGGTAGCGGTGGCGGGGTGGTTTGCGCTCGGATTTGGGACAGTCGAAGTGGGTACGGTGACGCCATGCCCGCAGCCCGGAAACCCGCGGCCGCGGCTCTGGCGGTTTCCTGAGCAGGAGGCGCTGGTCAATGCGTTGGGCTTTCCGAGTGCTGGAGCAGCGGCCGTGCGCGAGCGGCTTCTCGGTCGACGGTTTCCTGGACCGGTAGGGATCAACTTGGGGAAGAACGCTGCAACGCCTCTGGAGCGAGCAACGGAGGACTACTGTGCAGTGCTGACCGCGTTGTGGGACGTGGCGGACTATGTGACCGTGAATGTGAGCTCGCCGAATACGCCGGGATTGCGGACATTGCAAGAGGTTGAGCGTCTGGAACCGGTGTTGGAGGCGGTTCAGGCGACAAACCGCCAGCTGGCGTCATTGCATAGAGCGATGCTACGTCCGGTCCTGGTCAAGGTCTCGCTTGACCTCGAGCCTGCGGCATTGGTCGACCTCATCGCGCTGCTTGAGGCGTGTGGCGTTACGGGACTGATATTGGGAAATACGAGTACTGACCCAGCGCTACGTCCTCCCGGTGCGGAACACCTACCCGGAGGGCTAAGCGGGAAGCCGCTGCGTCGGCGGGCGACGGAGCTCCTGACGCGGGCGGCTGAGATCGCAGGGGAGCGCTTGTTGCTCGTGAGCGTGGGCGGAGTGATGACCGTAGAGGACGCGATCGAGCGTCTGCGGCTTGGGGCGCACCTGGTACAAATGTGTACTGGATTGGTGTACCGTGGGCCAGGGTTTCCAGGCGCGATCCTCCGCGCCTTACTGGCTTCTCTGGACGAGTACGGTCTCCCCTCCGTCAAGCTCCTACGTGGCCGGTGAAGGCACCCGGAATTATGTTCGGGTTGGCGCGGCAGCGGGGGTGAGGTGTTCCAGTGGGCGTCCACGCGTCTCTTCGCCGAGGAGCAGGACATTCCCAGCGATGACGAAGAACACTGCCATGAAGAGAGCGAACACCGCGGGCTGGGAGAGTCCACCGCTGCTCAGGAGCCAGGGGGTGAGGTAGGGGGCAATGATCCCAGCGATACGACCAAAGCTCGCGGCTGCACCAGAACCAAAGCCGCGGAGCGTGGTTGGATAGAGTTCTGGTGTATAGGTGTAGACGACCCCCCAAGCGCCGAGATTGAAAAACGAGAGGAGGCAGCCCCAGAGAACGAGGATTGGGGCAGTACCGGCGTTGCCGAGCAACCAGGAGGCCAGCGCAGAACCGAGGAGATAGGCGACGAGCGTGGGCTTGCGTCCCCAGCGATCGACGAGGTACGCAGCAGAAAAGTAGCCCGGGATCTGTGCGAGCGTGGTGATGAAGACGTAGGAGAAGCTGCGGGCAACAGTAAGGCCGCGTTCGACGAGGAGCGAGGGGAGCCAAGTGAAGACGCCATAGTAGGCAAAGACGATGCCGAACCACAGGATCCAGAGCATCAGAGTCCGGCGCAGGAGCTGGCGGCTCCAGAGCAGACCGAATTGCTCCAGGAAAGAGGGACGCTGTGGAACTGGTGTCGTGGCGACGGGGGCCGGAGCGACGCCGGCAGCGCGCTCGAACTCGCGCAGAACGGCAAGCGCCTCCTCGTGACGTCCCACAATGTCGAGGTACCGCGGTGACTCCGGGAGACGACGGCGGAGGTACGCAGCACTCAGTGCCGGTAGGGCGCCGATCAGAAAAGCTACGCGCCAACCCCAGGAAGGTAGCTGGGGAACGACGAGGAGCCCGATGATCGCGGCGAGGATCCAACCGTAGGCCCAGAAGCTCTCGAGGATGACAAGGAGACGGCCACGGTGGCGGGCCGGAGCAAACTCGCTCACCAACGCCGCTGCGACCGGGAGCTCGCCGCCGAGGCCGATACCGGTGAGGAAACGGAAGAGGAGCAGCGAGGAGAAGTTCCAGGAGAGCGCGCTGAGGAGAGTCCCGAAACTATAGAGCAGGAGGTTGGCGAGGAATATGGTGCGGCGACCATAGCGGTCAGCGAGGCGTCCCGCGAGGAGGGCGCCAAGGAACATGCCCAGGAATCCGGCACTGGCAACGAGGCCAAGTTGGGGGCGTGAAAGTTCCCAGTCCCGTCCGAGGCTCACCAGGACGAAGGCGACGAGCCCCACGTCCATTGCATCGAACATCCAGCCGAGCCCACTCAGGAGGACGATCCGCCAATGTTCCCGGCTGAGCGGGAGTTCGTCGAGCCGTTGACTCAACGTGAGCATCCGCCTATTCCTTCTTCGCTTCCAGTGGCCTACCTCTCTGTACCAGCGTACTCGGTGGAGGTGCCGACCGAAAGAGGCGTTTGCCAACATGGTGAACATGAGGTGCAGTAGTCTTCGGGAAAGCTCCTCAGCTGGCGGGTCACGTACCTCTTCCCAAGTTGAAAAGCAGCCGAATCGGAAAAGCGGTTACGGGTCAGGCAGGCGACAGATGGTGGCGGTTCGCCTGATCACGAAGCCCTTGTCTCTTGTGAGGTCAGGTGACTGGAGAGTTCTGCGGTCCAGGAAGCGGCTTCCAGCGAACAAGCCAGAGACCCGGGTGCATAGAGAAAGCAATGGCTGCTGGAGGAAGAGGAGGACCATGGTAGGACCAAATAGCGTGCTGCGGTGCGTAGGCCGTGATGCCGTATCCAGGGCCGAGGGAAGCGGGATGTCCATGTTTGCTGTGAGGTGAGTTTGTCAGGCGAGTGGCTGTGCGCGGGGGCGAAGGGGGCTCGCGGCATTGCGCGTCGTGCGGTATGATGACCGTGCGTTCCAATGGCGACACTTGGCTGACGGGATAACGGGATGGAGAGCGCAAGGCAGCAGGCGCTCGGGCAACTCGCACAGGTGGCGGGGGATGGCTGGTTACTGCTTGCACAGCTGGCACGGGTGATTGTGCTCGCGGTGCGTGCGCAGCTCGTGCTGGAGGTTGGAATCGGGCCTGGCGTGGTCACGGCATGGATTGCCGATGCACTGGAGCGCACAGGAGGCCGCTTGGTGGCGCTCGAGTGGAACAGTGAGACGATTGAGCGTGTCATGGAGCGACTGGACGCACTCGGGCTGGCAGAGCGCGTGCAAATCCTGGAGGGGGACGCGCACCAGACGATCCGCACGGTGGCAGGTCCGATTGACGTCGTGTGGTTGGCGGCGGAACGCACTGGGTACGCGGACTACCTCAGGGCAGTGAAGGGAAAGTTGCGGCCAGGCGCAGCGGTGATCGCAGAAGGGATGGCGAGCGAGGGCACGCGTGCGCTGCGTGAAGAGCTCTCGAGAGAGAGGGAGTTTGCGACCGTCGAACTTCCGGTGCGCGGCAGTGCTTTGGTTGGGATCTACTGGCCAGAACGTGCGATGGGGCGAAGGTAGAGAAAGGAGGGTGCCGCGTATGCCGATCTATGTGATGTTGAGCAGCCTGACCGACGACGGGATGGAGACGTTGCACAAACACCCCGAACGGATCAAAGAAGTGAACGCGGAGGTTGAACGGTTCGGGGTGAAAGTGTTGCACCAGTGGGCCGTGCTCGGGCCATACGACTTCGTCAACATCGTAGAAGCGCCGGACAATGAGACGGTGGCGCGGGTCTCGGTGGAACTCGGTGCGCGGGGCACTGTCAAGCTGATGACAATGCCAGCAATTCCCATCGATGACTTTATCGCGCGGTTAAAAGAGGGACGAGAGAAAGAAGAAGGAGACGAAGGCGACACGGACTGAGTCCGTGTTTCTGCGGGACCCATCAGGATAACGAGGGCCGGTATCTCTTGAGAGAGAAGCGGAGCGAGGACGGACCTCGCTCCGCGTCGTGTTATGAAGGAGCAAGCGGTTTGGCCGGCCGTCCATGTCTGTGGGGTGAGCAAGAGGGGGTGGATCGCGGAGGAGCTGCTCTCAGAGGTACCTGCTCACTCGGAGTCTGGGGCGTTTGGCACAAGGACAACGGTGTTCCGGAAGGTATCGGTGACCTTTTGGTAGTCCACGATGAAGTTTGCTGTGCCCCTGACAATGAGATCTTTGACGATCACCTGACCATGAACGGCGGTTCCATACGGATTTCCGTGCATGGTAACCCGAGAGCATGGAGCGTAGAAAAGACCGCGGACGTAAAACTCACCGTTACCCTGACTGTCGAAGATGGAGCAGTTGGCGATCCACACGGCAAGGCCGGCGAGACCACCGGCGTACGGTGCGTTCTCCGGCGCTTCGAGGTGTAGCTCGCCGTTTTTGGGATCGATGATGCCACCGGAACCCGTCACGTAGAGCATGACGCCTTGGCTTTCGAGTCGCGTATTGGTATTTCCGAGTTCGAGCCGCGTCCCATCCAGGATCGCGACTGGAGCCGATCCCGTTTGGGTGCTATCGCGAACAAAGCGGATGATGCGGGCTTGTGTACAAGGCCCAGCGCCCTGTTCGCGAGGAAGATCCCGCGGTAGCTCCAAGTTTCGGTATAGCCCGGGACCAAGTACCACCGTCTCTGCACAGGGTGGGAGTGGTCGACAGGTGAGGGGCCCGGCGTAGTTCTCACATGTTGGGCGGTACTCATACTGGACGTCGTTCAGAGTGGGTGGACGAACCCGACCACTTAGCGGGTCAGGGACATAGTCACCGAGCTCGGCGTTAAGACAGTCGTACTGCCAGGTGCCGTTTTGGTTGATGGTCCCAGCTGCATCGATGCAACCATCGACGATGAAGGTGACAGTACCGCGGCTGTCAATTGCCGCATTCGACCGAACGCTGGCACCGCGACCGCTGGGGCCACGTCCACGTACATAGATGTCGGTGGTGCCGTTGGCATAGATGCCAGGATCGGTGATGAGATCCTCGAGCGCAAGGAGCGCGTATTCTCCGGGAGCCTGGGTGATGCGTGCGGTGGCACGAGCGCTGACCCGCAGGGTATCGGTGCCAAGCACCGGGAGGAAGAAAAGCGGGACAATGCGGTCAAGACGAACGCGGACTGTATCGGGTCGCTGGACGGATATTGCGTCCGGAGGGATCGGCCCGGGGAAACCGTTGGCTGTCGCGTAGGTCGTAGCGACCTGTTTCACCTGGGTATCAGTTGCAGTGCGTTTTAGGAGTTCGCGGGCACCGGCGAGTGCGGCGGCATCCACGGCGTTCTGTGTGAGGCGGCGTTGGCTATAGAGGTACGCTGCATCAGTGCCGAGTGCGGCGAAGCCAAGAAGTGGGATGAGCAGGAGTGCGAGGAGTGGTAGCGCTTGCGCGGGCAACTGGTGGCGCATTGGTGGCCCCCTAGTAATGCACGATCATCGTGCTGCTTGCGCGCATGGTGATATCCCCCGCCGGGAATGCGAAGCCGATGAGCGGTCGGAAGGGGTAACTGAGTTCCACTGTCACCTGCTCACCAGGTGCCAGTGAGCCCTGGAGGGTTACGGTGACACGTTCGGCGTCTGGGATAGAGAGTCGTTGCACGACGTGATCGCGAACGGTGCTCGTCGTCGCCATCTGGCACGGCGGGTTTTGGGCACAGAGTTCGCCGTGGACAGCGGCGTAGCGTGCCCCTTCGCGGGCGGCATTGGTGAGTTCGCTATACACATAGAAGGCCCAGCCGGACTCCATGATGCCGAAGATGAACAAGAAGAGCACAGGAGCCACGATCGCGAACTCGACGAGATTTTGACCGGTTTGAACGAAACGGCGCATCATGGGAGTACCCGCATTTCGGCTGTCCGGCGGATGACGAGTTGGTCGGCGAGTCGTTCGCCAGTGAGTGGGAGTGGTACTGGTAGGAGCGTCCGGGTGGACAGGGTGGCGGTGACCCGGACGGCCTCTGGCTTCCCGTTTTGGTAGATCACGCTCGAGGTCACCACGGGCTGGCTGCCGAAGAGGAGCGGTAGTCCGGTGGCTTGGTACTCGGCCAGGGCAGCGGCCTGGATACCGGCGGTATCGGTGGCATTGGCCGTGGAGAGCGAGCCATAGTGGGCCCCCTCACGTGCCACATTCGTCAGGGCGATGCCAGCGTAGAGCAGACGCCCATAGTCGACGACTGCAGCGAGGACTAGCAACAACACCAGAAGGCCGAGTGTGAACTCGACCAGTGATTGGCCAGCTTGCCCTCGGGCGCGGTCTCGTGCCACGGCGGAAGCCCTCTCGCGCACGCCCATGCATAGAGAAGGATCGGCTGCTCTGCGTGCGGTGGGTAGAATCATTCGTACCCAAGCGGGTGGTCTAAGACCAGGAACAAGAGGCTATTCGACGAGCCAGACGGCTGGGCGAGTGATAATGACATGCTCCACTCGTTCCACGCGGATGTTTGTATTCCCGTTCGTCGCGAAGCGATAGACGATAAGCTGTCCCCGAGCCCAGGTACCAGACGCGTTGCCGCTGAGTTCGAGTGTCCCGTCTGGGAGATAGAGGATGCCGTTGACTTGTGCTCCACTATTTCCAACCATACGCAAGGTTTGAGCATTGCCGCGAGCTTGGAAGATGACAAGGCCAGGTTGCATACCAGGATAGGGAAGTTTCGTGGGATCAGTGACGCCGCTGAGAACATATCGCGTATTTCCAACCACGTTGAAGGCTGAACCAGGGCCGAAGAAGAAAAGGACATCTTGGCCGGTCACCGTCTGGTTGCCTTGGAGGCGAAAGGTTCCACCATCAAAGTAGTAGAGGCCGGGCGGGATGACCGAATCGGTGTTGCCGGTTAGGGCAAAGTCAGAATTGCGAAGGTAGACGAGCACATCGCAGGGCAGGATATTTTGTAGGGCAAAGTTTCCTTGGACAGCAAAGGAACTGTCGACGAAGAAAAGACGGAACTCTTGTCCCGAACCGGAACAGCTAGTCGGCTGGCCTTGTAACTGTAGGCGAACGTTGCCGCCGAGTGAGAACTCCCCTTTTTTGAAGACGTAGGTTCCGGGTGCCAAGGTGACCGTAGCATTGCCGCCGACCGAGAACCCGTTATTGAAGTAGTAGAACCCCGGGCCGAGCGAGACCGTACCATTGCCGCTGAAGGTAACGGGGGCATCGAACTGATATGTGCCGCCGGGGAAAAGAAGCGAACCGTTGCCACTGTGGCTGATCGCGTTACTGTAGTGGCCTGGTGGGCAGGTCATCGTGTTGCCGGAGGTCGTGCAATTCGCTGCCGCACCACCAGGCGGTGAGGGTACAGTCGGTCGCGGGGGCTCGGGCATCGTGGTAAGCGGGTCGTCGACTGGTGTAAGGCCGGAACGCACTCCCTGCCCGGCGAGAAAACGGCAGTTGCCGGTCTGTGAGAATGAAAGCGCAGCGTCGACGGTGCCATCGGCTTGGAAGGTTCCATTGCCGACACAGCGCATACCACCGTTGGACATAGCGCTTCCGCCTACAATCCGCACGCCGACGTTCCCGATGAGGTTCACCGCGTTCGGGTTGTCGTGTTCAAGTGCCAGGAATGCATAGTCGGTCGGTTGTTCGCCGACGCGAGCAGTAGCTTGGGCGCTAGTCCTCCACTGGCCAGAGTAGAAGGCGCCAAGGAAGAAGCGGTCGATATCGGCTGTTGCGGTGACCCGTACCCAACCGTTCTCGATATCCGCCTGAACCTGGAATTGTGTCAGTCTGAGTCCCTCGCCTGGATCGTGATTGGCGAGTAGATTCTGTTCCAGAGCCGCTTGGGCTTCGGCGGTGATGACGTCGATGTCGGTTTGGCCAGCGTAGAGTGCGCGAGCGCCAGCGAGCGCAGCCGCGTCAACGGCGTTCTGTAGGAGGCGACGCTCGGCATAGGCGAAGGCGACATCGACTGCCAGGGCACTGAAGCCGAGCAGCACAAAGAGGGTGAGAGCTAAAAGGACAAGTGCTTGCCCAGCGCGAGCGGGTTGGCTAGGAGATCGACCGTGATTGTAAAGCATTGGAGACGTTCTCCAATGGGCTGCAATCCTCCAAGTGAACTATACGGTTGTTGCCTGAGGCGCGGTAGAGCAAGAAGTACCGATTCGGCCATGAGTGTGCGAAAGCGGGCGACTGAGGACCGGGCAGGGTCTGAATGTGCGTAGTAGGATGCAGGACGGTGAGCGAACGGAGTGAGGCATGACCGATCCGCGAATCACAAAATGGGCGAAGGTGTTGGTTGAATATTCCCTCGCTGTTCAGCCAGAGCAGTTGGTGGTCATCGGTGGGACACCGTTGGCCGCACCGCTGATCCGTGAGGTCTATCGGCTCGTGCTGGAACGTGGTGCCTATCCAGTCGTCCAACTGACGTTGCCAGGATTAGCAGAAATTTTGTTCAAGACGGCGAATGACCGACAGCTTACCTTCATTTCTCCAGACGAGCGACTGGGGCCGGAGCAGGCTGATGCGTTGCTCCGGATCCTGAGTGAGAGCAACACCAAAGCGCTCACGGGGATCGATCCAGCCCGGCAACAGCTGCACCAGCGAGCGCGAACGGAGCTCCGGCAAACGTATCTCGAGCGGGCGGCTGCGGGTGCGCTCAACTGGTGCGTCACGCTCTATCCCACGGAAGCCTACGCGCAGGATGCTGAGATGTCGTTGGCCGAGTACGAGGAGTTTGTGTTGCGGGCTGGCTTCCTTGATCAGGAGGATCCAGTTGCGGCTTGGCAGGAGCAGGCACGGGAACAGGCGCGGATTATCGAGTGGCTGTCGGACAAGCGGGAGGTGCATATCCGGGCGCCGGATACAGACCTACGCCTCTCCATCGCGGGGCGGCGCTTCGTGAATGCGGACGGGCGGAAGAACTTTCCCGATGGGGAGATCTTCACCGGTCCGGTCGAAGACTCGGTCGAAGGGACGATTCGCTTCACCTATCCCTCCATGGTGCAAGGCCGGCAAGTTGAGGATATCCGCTTACGCTTCGAAGGGGGGCGGGTCGTCGAGGCGAGTGCAGCGCGGAACGAAGCGTTCCTTCACCGCATGTTAGAAACGGATGAGGGGGCACGCTACGTTGGCGAGTTTGCCTTCGGGCTGAACCGAGCGATCACCCGTTTCACAGGGAATATCCTCTTTGACGAGAAGATCGGCGGGACGCTCCATCTAGCGATCGGTGCGGGGTATCCCGAGACAGGGAGCCGTAACCGCTCGGCAGTGCACTGGGACATGATCTGCGATCTCCGCCGGGACAGCGAGGTGTGGATCGACGGCCAGTTGTTCATGAAGAACGGGGAACTTCTGATCTAGTCCAGTGAGGCAAGTGCGACGGGAAGGCCATTTGGGCTACTGACCTGTGCGCTGTTCTCAAGGGTTATGGCGAGTGCGTCGAACGTCCGTAGCGACTCGCGGGGGGAGAGGAACAACTCGGCGTGACCGCGCTCGTCGACCGGTAGGATGCCAGCCTGTTGGTACTCCTGGCCGCGGACGAGCCAGACAATGTAGGACTGGCCAGTGGCAGGGCGCGGAAGTCCCTCGATGGCGATCAGGGCGGTGTTGCTGGAGGGGTCGAGGATAATCGCTCCGTGTGCATTCCGTGCAGCTCCGCTGCCCTGGAGCCGGATAAGGAGACCATCTCGCTGAGCGAGGAGTTGGACGACGGCACGGCGCTGAGAATCCGCCTGGATCGCCTGCTGCGCCTGTTGGTTGGCAGTGCGGTCGCGTTCAGCAAGTTGCCAGCCAAAGAGCAGGGCGAGGACGCTCGCCGCAATGGCGAGTACCCAGGCAGGGCGTCGCAACCACGCGACAAGGCTAGGGGAGCTCGCCGGGCGGATGCGCGCCAGGAGGGTGCGGCGGGCGCGAGCTGGAACGGGCTGTGGGGGAGGGAAGAAGGCAAGGAGCTGCGCTGTGCGGCGCACTTCAGTTGCGGTGGCGCGACAGCGAGCGCAGAGGGCGAGGTGGCGTTCAACGAACTCGAGTTCGTCCGGGTCAAGGGCACCAATGACGTAACCCGGTAAGAGATCTTCTGGACATTCGTCGAGCGGTCGTTGGCGCTCAGCCATGGCTCGGTAACTCCGGTGCGTGATCACGGAGCAGCAGGTGAAGCTTCTGCATGCCGAGCCGTAAACGAGTCTTGATAGTGCCAATTGGCTCACCGAGTACGGCTGCGATTTCGCTGTGGGTGAGGCCAGCAAAATAGGCGAGTTCGATTGCCTGCCGTTGCGGCTCGGGGAGCTGTGCCATTGCCTGCCGGACGCGGTCGCGGAGCTCGCTGACTTCGGCCGCTTCGTGGGCGATTGTTGCCTCGTCGGTCTCGGTCAGTGGCAGGTGACCGAGTTCGACGAAGTCGGCACGTTGGGGCCGTCGGCTTCGTGACCGGAGTGCGTCAACTGCAAGGTTGTGGGCGATACTCATCAGCCAGCTCCCAAACGAGCCGCGTCGCGCGTCGTACCGAGCTGCCTGCTGCCAGAGGCGTAGGAACGTTTCCTGCAGGAGTTCCTCGGCTTCGGCGGGATCACCGAGCATTCGAAGCGCAAGCGAGAAAACGGGACGAGCATAGCGATCGTAGAGCTGTTCGAGCGCTCGGGCATCGCCGCCAGCGACGCGCTGGACGAGTGTGTCGTCGCTGAGACGCTCCTGCTCCGCGGATCCGCTCGCGCGCTGAGCGAACCCGCTGCACTGCAATATACGGCGATAGGTCTGACTCAGATGCATCGGCCTCCGCTCCTCGGTGACGGTGCCAGTATACCGAAGGCGTGTCAGCCTGAGCGGAGGGTGCGGTCGTAGAATGAGGTCACGCGATCCATAAAGAGTCGCCAAGCGGGGGGAGAGAAGGCATGTCCCTCGCCGGGATACTCGAAATATTCGACCGACTTTCCTGCAAGTTGCAGGCTATCACGGATCGCGCGTGACCATTCCGGTGGAGTCACGGTGTCAGCAGTGCCAATGTGGATCTGGACAGGACACGTGACAAAGTGAAAGTGGAAGAGCGGTGACGTGGCGCGAAGAAAGGTCTCGTCCTCAGCGACCGCTTGGTAAAGCGAGCTGAGGGGGTCATTTGGCTGCACACCGGCACCCCACTTGCGAATGTTATCGAGATCCCACCCGGAGACTGGAGCGTAGAGGACAGCAGCGCGGATCCGCTGGTCAATGCAAATTGCCTTGGCTACCAAGCCCCCGCCCATACTGTGCCCCCACAGACCAATCCGTGCTGGGTCGGCTTGTGGGAGCGAGGGGAGCGAGCTGATGAGATTCAGGGTGTCGATGACGATACCCGTCCGAAAGTAATTCGGGCCAGGATCGGACCCGCCCCAGCCACGGAAGTCGGGGGCGACACAGAGGAAGCCTCGGCGGGCGAGCTCGTCAGCCGCAGTGATTGTGTCGGCGCCGGTCCAGTACTGCTCGGGAGGGATATAGCCATGGCAGAGGATGACGACGGGAAACGGACCGTCACCGCGCGGGAGGTGGAGGCCACCAGTGATGCGGAGCCCGTCGCTCGGATAGCGAATATGGGCAAAGGTATAGGCCTCAGTTTCAGCGACGATGCGGATGACCTCAATAGGGCCGCCGGGATAGGAGCGGGCACGTAACCCTTCGATCGTATAGGCCGCGAGCGGGTGCGGAGTTGGAGTTGGAGCGAAGGTTGGGGTCGGTGAGGGGACTGGCGTCGGGGTTGGACGGGGAAGAGTTGGAAAAGGAGTTGGAGAGGGCCGGGGCTCGGCCGTCACCGTTGGCCCCGGCCCGAGAGAGGAGGTGGGAGAGGGCAGGCTGGAAGTTTGCGTAGGACTGGCTCGGCTGCGGCACGCGACCGCGAGCCCGAGGCTGGTGAGGAGGAGGTGCCGTCTGGTGAAGTGGAAGCGGCCTCTCCTCATGGCGCTGGCTCCAGGGTGAAGTCCAATTCCAGTGTGATGGTGTCTTCAAGACTCAGCACGATCGGCACACGTGGCGGGGTCATCTGAAAGTCTTGGAAGGTGACCTGGGTTGTTGCTGTCCCGGTGATGCGCGTTCCATCGAACGATGCCTGGACGTTCCAGGTGACCGGCTTGGTCACTCCGTGGACAGTCAAATTTCCCACAAGTTGGAAGGATGCTTGGCCGTTCGTTGGCAGTGGCCAAGGTAATCCCTGAACCTCGGTTGGCTGGAACTCGGCGGTAGGATACTTCGCCACTTCTAAGGTGTTTTGTTTGATGTAGTTATCTCGGCGGGTCTCGTCGCTCTGCAGCGTTGTCAAATCCACTGTAAAGCGTGAGCGCTGAGGATCGATTTTGCCGTCTGCGGTTAGGGCAATCTGGCCCTCGATGGCCTGTGTCCGGCCGACGGCATCGTTCGGAAGTGAGCGCCCGAGGAGTTGCTCACGAGCGCGGTAGCGGGCCTCGCTCTGTTCAGCCACGATGCGAAAGACGGAAACAGCCAGGGTAGCGGTGGTTGGTGAGGACGGAACCGCTGGGGTTGTCTCCTGGGCTGCAGGGTTCCCCGTGGGTGTGTTCACAACAGCAGCTGTAGGCGTCGTTGCCGCAGGAGTGACGCGAGGTGTTGCGGTTGGGGTGGTGGTCGCACCCGCTCCACAGGCCGTGATGGTGAGTGAGGCGAGTGCCACAAGCATGACCTGGCGTCGGATTCTCGTTGCGAGCATTCGGCTTTTCCCTCCCCCAGCCGCTTGCTCCTCGTTCTGACTTGAGCCTAACCCTGAAGGCTGAGAACGGGACAAGAGATAGGTGAGAAGTTGCTAAGAGTGACTTCGGTCAACAGAATGACGTGGTAGGATGGCCCCAGAAACGGGTGTGAGCCTGCGCTCGGGGGCCGAGGCATGGTGCACGTCCTGGTGGTTGATGACGATACACGGCTGGTCGAGATGCTGCGCCGGACGCTCGCCTACGAAGGCTTTACGGTGAGCGTGGCGCAGTCGGGTGATGAGGCGTTGCGCGTCGTGACGGAGCGGCGGCCGGATCTGGTGGTGCTCGACTGGCTGCTGCCGGGGTTGGACGGTCTGGCGGTCGTGCAACGGTTGCGGGCCGCGGGTGACGGAACACCGATCCTCATGCTGACGGCGAAGGACGCGGTAGAAGACCGGGTCTTGGGGCTTGACAGTGGTGCGGATGACTACCTGGTGAAACCGTTCGCTCCGGCGGAGTTGCTTGCGCGGATTCGGGCGCTCTTGCGGCGTGTGGAGCCAGCGAGCGACGAGAAGCCGCTCGTGTTCGCTGACCTTATGCTTGATCCGGTGACGCGAGAGACACGTCGGGGTGAGCGGACATTCCGCTTGAGTCCGCGAGAATTCGACCTCCTCTATTACTTCATGCGACATCCGCGCCGGGTACTGACGCGGCGGCAGATTCTGCTGGCCGTGTGGGGACACGACTTCGACGGATACGACAGTGTCTTGGACGTGTACATTGGGTACTTGCGGCAGAAGCTGGAGGCTGGTGGTGAGCCGCGTTTGATCCAAACAGTGCGTGGGGTCGGATACGTGCTGCGGGAGCCGTGAGCCATGTCGATCCGTCTGCGCCTGACTTTGCTCTACAGCGGTATCCTGGCCTGCACGCTGATCATCTTCAGTGTAGTGCTCTATGTCTTGGTGGCGCGCTTCACGCTGAACTGGCAGGAGCAAGCGCTGGCCGAGGAAGCGGCGCAGATTCTCACGCAAGGTGAGTTTCGCTTGACCGTCATCCGCACTCCGCAGGGGAAAGTTGCGATCCCACAAACCTTTGTTCAGACACGGGATCTCTCCGGTCAGGTCGTCTCACGGTCAATCAACCTCAACGGATACGAACTCCCGTTGAGTGCGAAAGGCTTTGCAGCACTCCGTGATGGTGAAGCGAATGGCTGGCTGGAGATTGTACGGACAGAAAACGGGCGGTTGCTCATCTACAGCCGAGCCGTGATCTCAGATGGCCAGCCGGTTGGGATCTTGCAAGTTGCGCGGTCGCTGGCGGATTTGGACCAGGCGCTTGCGACGCTCCGCCAGTACCTGGTCGTCGGCACGCTTGTCTCTACCGTTACGGCCTTTTTTGTCGGATGGGTCTTGGCGGGAGCGAGCCTACGGCCGATTAACCGAATTACGCAGACGGCGCGAGAGATCGGCCGAGCACGCGACTTCGGGCGGCGTGTGGAGTATGAGGGGCCGAACGATGAGATCGGGGCGCTGGTGACGACGCTGAACGAGATGCTGACCGAGCTGCAGGCGGCGTACCAGCAGGTGGAACAGGCGCTGGTGGCGCAGCGACGGTTCGTTGCGGACGCCTCGCACGAGCTGCGAACCCCGCTGACGACGTTACGTGGCAACGTGGAACTCTTGCAGCGTGAGCCACCGTTGCCGGAGGAGGAGCGCCGAGCAATCCTTGCGGACATCACCGCGGAGTTGGACCGGATGATCCGCCTGGTACGCGAGCTCCTGACGCTCGCGCGGGTGGATGCTGGGCTGCAGCCGCGGCTGGAACCGGTGGAGTTGGGGTTACTGCTGGAGGAGGCAGTACGGCAAGCGCAACTGTTGCGACCTCGTCCAGCGGTCCGGGCGCGCGTGGAGCGGGATGCGGTGGTGCGAGCGGATCGGGATCTCTTGCGGCAGGTGCTGCTCATCTTGCTGGACAATGCGCTGAAGTACACCCCTGAAAACGGCGATGTTGAAGTCACAACGGTGATCGAAGGGAAGCGGGCGGGAATCGCGGTGCGTGACACGGGAGTGGGGATCGATCCGGCTATCCTACCGCACATCTTTGAGCGCTTCTTCCGCGGTGACTCCGCGCGCAGTGGAGAAGGGACAGGGCTCGGACTCGCCATTGCAAAGTCGCTGGTCGAGGCGATGCAAGGTGAGATCCGGGTGACCAGCCGGCCGGGCGTGGGAAGCACGTTCACGGTTCTCCTGCCGTTGGAGGCAGAGTTGTCGGCCGACGACGTTGAGGAGCGGACGTTACCCGCGTTCGCTGGGCTCGAGTGAGATTCGGCGGCGTTTCTCAGCAGATTCTCAGCAAACTCTTGTGGCGCTCTGAAGGACAGCCGCTAGGCTAAGAGTCGCGACGGCAGCACCGCGGCTGCCAGAGTGTCGCGACAGGAGGTGACGGCATGCAGGAAGGATCGGTCGGGCAGCGTCATGGAGGGCGTGGGCTGCTCGTCCTGTTGGTCGTGATCGGATTTGTGGTGGCTGGTCTCGTCGGTGGGCTGGCTGGAGCGAGCCTGGTACGGGAGCGGGCGGCACAGGCTGCGACACCAACGAGTGTCGCGAGCGTGACGGCACCAGCGTCACGGGTGCAGGCAGTGGCCGAGACGCAAGCGACGACTCCGGCCGGGGAGGTGTACCAGCGTTACGGCAAAGCAGTAGTGGACGTGATCGCTCGTGCATCGGGTGGATTCTTCGACGAGCAGGGTAGTGGTTCAGGCGTGGTGATTGATGAGAGTGGGCTGATTGTGACCGCGGCGCACGTGGTGTCAGGGGCACCAAGTGTCCAGGTGCAGTTCGCGACTGGTGAACGGCTGAGCGCACGGGTGCTGGGAACGGATCAAGCAAATGATCTGGCATTATTGAAGGTTGACCGGCTGCCGGAGGGGATTCCGGTTGCGCCGCTGGGTGACTCGGACACGGTGCAGGTGGGTGACGTGGTGATCGCGATCGGCTCACCGTTCGGGCTTTCCGGGACGGTGACACAGGGGATCGTGAGCGCAGTCAACCGAAGCTGGAACCCACCTGGAGATCGGCTGCGGACGGGGCTGATCCAGACGGATGCGCCGATCAATCCGGGGAACAGCGGGGGCCCGCTCTTCAATGCACAAGGCGAGGTGATCGGGATTGCAACGATGATCGAGAGCCCGATCCGAGGGAATGTGGGGATCGGCTTTGCGGTGCCGAGCAACACCGTGAAGCGGGTACTGCCGCGGCTCCAAAGCGGTGAAGAGCTCCAGCCAGCATGGCTTGGGATTAGTGGTACGGATCTGGACGCAGCGACGGCGCAGCGGTTCGGCTTGAGCGTCCAGAAGGGCGTGATTGTGCTGGAGGTTGTACCGGACAGCCCGGCGGCGCGTGCAGGTCTGCGTCCGGCGGAGGTTCGTGGTAACGACATCGCGGCGCTTGGCGATGTGATTGTGGCGTTGGACGGGCAGCCAGTGGAGGGGATGCAAGATCTGGCGGCCCGGATCGGTGCGCATCAGCCAGGTGAGACAGTTGAGCTAACAGTCTTGCGAGATGGGCAGCAAGAGACCGTCCGGGTCACGCTCGGCTCGTGGCCACAGCAAGGCTAAGTTGACAACGCTGAGTTGACAGGGCGTTGGTTGGTGTGCTAGTATATGTAGGTTTCGAAACGACGTCGTGCGGTGTCCGTACGACGCGTCCGAACGACGGAGGTAGATGGATACCCATGACGGAGCGAGAACTGCAGGAACTGTTGGAACTGGAAGAGCTCGTCGCTGCTGAGGGTCTGGAAGAGGTCGAGGAGTTCGAGGAGATCGAGGAGACCGACGACCTCATTGACCAGGCAGCGAATGATGCGGTCTACCGGTACTTCCGGGAGGTCGGTGGCCACCGGCTCCTGACGCACCAGGAAGAGATTGAGTACTCACGGGCCGTGCGGGCAGGGCTGGCGGCACGCAAGCGGATCGAGGCCGGAGAGGACACGCCGGAGCTGCGCGAGCTGGTTCGGAAGGGGATGGAGGCGCGCGAGACGCTGATCCGGCACAACTTGCGTCTGGTGGTCTCGATTGCCAAGCGCTACCGCTCGAGCGAGCTGCCGTTGATCGACCTGATTCAGGAAGGCAACATTGGTCTCATGACGGCTGTCGAGCGGTATGATCCGGAGCTGGGCTACCGCTTCAGCACGTATGCGACGTTCTGGATCCGGCAGGCGATCGGTCGAGCGGTGGCAAATCTGAGCCGGACCATCCGGGTGCCGGTGCACATGCACGACCTGATTGCCAAGATCCGGCGAGCAGAGGCGCAGATTGAGCAGCAGAAGGGTCGGCCGGCCACGAACGAGGAGTTGGCTGAGCTCCTCGGGATCGATGTGACACGTATCGAGCAGGCGCGGACGCAGATCCCGCGCACCTCGTCGCTCGACAAGCCGATCGGCGAGGACGGTGAGAGCACAATTGGTGACCTCTTGCCGGATCCGCGCAGCGAGGACGTCGTGGAGGAGGCGCTGACGAACGCGATCCGTGAGCAGATTCGGCGGAGCCTGGAGCAGCTCACGGAGCGCGAGCGAACGGTGCTCGTGATGCGCTTCGGGCTCGATGGAGAACAGCCGCGTACGCTGGCCGAGATTGCCGATGCTCTGAAGATCAGCCGGGAGCGTGTCCGTCAGGTTGAGAAGGAGGCGCTGGCCAAGCTGCGCAACTCCGACCTGCGGCTCCTGGCGAGTGCGGCCTGAGCCTCTCCAGATCAACCAAGACGAACCGACAGAGGCCGGTCTCCTGAGTGAGGCCGGCCTCTTGTCTTTTAGCTGTGCTCATGCTGGTGTTCGGCGTCATGCCAATGTAAATGCGAATGTACGATCGGTCCATGCCAGTGGAGATGCTCGTGGACGAGATTGGCAGCGATCAGCAATTTCTGATCAGTAAGAATTCGGTCGGGAGGGCCTTCGGCAATTGGACGGTGCTCGCGCTCGCCGAAGACGACGATACGGGAAGCAAGAGCAGCGGCGAGGTCGAGTTCGTGCGTCGCGATGACGAGTGTGCGACCGCGCCGGTGGAGCTCGGCCAGAAGTTCAATGAGCTGGGCTCGACTGCGTGGATCTAAGTTGGCCGTTGGTTCGTCGAGGAGGATCACCTCAGGATCCATAACCAGGACGGTGGCGAGCGCAACGCGCTTCTTCTCGCCGCCACTGAGCTCAAACGGCGCACGGTCGGCAAGATGGGTGATGCCAAGTTCATCGAGCGTGGTGGCGACGGCCTGGCGAATGCGCTCGCTTGGCCAACCGAGCTGGAGTGGTCCAAAGGCGACGTCATCGAAGACTGTCGGGGAGAAGAGCTGGACATCCGGCTCCTGAAAGACGAGCCCCACCCGCTGGTGGAGCCAGTAGCCAAGTTCCGGATCGTCTGCGGCCGCGGTGATATCGTGTCCAAAGGCGACTAAACGACCGCTCGTCGGCCGATACAACCCGTCGAGGATCTTGAGAAGTGTTGACTTTCCCGATCCGTTGGGGCCGAGGATGACAAGAGCTTCGCCAGCGCGGATAGTGAGGTCGACGTCCCGAAGGGCGACGATCCGATTATGGTAGGAGTAGCTGACACCGGAGAGCTCGAACACCGTGGTGTCGTTCATAGACGCGCCAAATCCACAAGCCAGAGTGCGGCGAAGGCAGCACTACCGAGTGACAGGGCCAGCCAGTCGGTCTCGGCAAGAGACGGGTTCCGGAGCGTCCGCGGTTCACCGCGATAGCCGCGTGCGGCCATGGCGAGGTAAACCTGCTCGCTCGTACGCAGGCTGCGTTGGAAGAGGACACCGAGCGCGCTGGAAAGCCAGCGGCGCTGCTCGGTGTTTTCGTCCCGCCGCAGGAGCCGGCTGCGCCGGGCCAGCAGCAAATCCTGGAGGAGTTCCAACAGGACAAAAACGTAGCGGTAGGCCATCGCAAGGACGAGGACGAAGACAAGCGGCACACGGAAAGCTCGGAGTGCCGCGAGTAGGTCGGCCCAGCGAGTGGTCAGAACGAGGGCCGAGGCAGCGGCAAGCGATGCTGTGACGCGAAGAAGGAGGGTGAGCACGCTCCAGGCGCCGGTTGTCGTAACACTTAGACCAAAGGGGAGACGAAGGAGCTCCGGCCCAGGAACCAGGATCAGCGCGGGTGCGGCGACGACAAGCGTAAAGAGCGGTAGGCCGAAAAGGAGCCGTGCGATTGCCCCCGGGGGAATGCGGCTAGCGACAAGCAGGACCACCAGCAGGGTAAGGAGCGCAACCTGAGTGGGCCACGAGCGGAGGCTGGCAGCGACGAGGATAGCGAAGCCGAGAACAACGACCTTCACACGGGGATCGATCCGCTGCAAGAGTCCGGAGCGGCGGGCAAGTTCCTCAGCGTAGACAGAGTGTTCGACCGCCCCGGCAAGATCGAGCAAGGTTTTTTCGACGAAGTTGCGACGCGGCATATCCCCGTCCTCCGGTCGTTACGAGTTCGTGGGCGTGCGCGGGCGGACGAGCAGGCGGAGCGCGAAGATGACTGCGCTGACAAGGCCAATGCCGACGATGGCCGAGAGGACATAGGCGAGGGCCTGCTGAACCGCGCTGGCGTCCGCAGGAAGCCAGGACAGCGCGTAACCGGAAAGCGGCGCTTGCCACCAGCCTTCCCAGCGGGCGAGCCCGCTTGGGACGTAGCCGACTCGTTGCTCAAGTTCCTGGGCTGACCATTCACCCCAGGCAGTTCCCGAGGCGACCAGGCCGAGCGGTGTCAGGAGCACGATGATGGCGGCGAGCAAGATGAGGAGACCGCGGCGGCTGGAGGGAGCGACAACCGGCGACGAGGTCGTGGTACCGAGAAGCTCTGGGGAGAGGCGGCGAACCAAAGCCAGCCCGGTCAAGGTCACGATCGCTTCGGCGGCGCCAGCGATGGTGAGGTGGGGGATCAGCATGGCGGGGACTGCGACGTCTAATCCGTAGGGGCTGTAGAGTGCCCGGCCATTTTCGCTCCAGAGCAGGGGTTGGATGCCGAGTGTCAGCCCAACCAGAAGGGCCGCGACGTTGATACCGACATATCCCGCTAGACCAGCGGCGAGCAGACGCCGACGGCTCTCGAGCGGGCTGCGACCGGCAATGAGTCGAAAGACGCCGTAACCGACAAGCGGCATGGCAACAGCGAGGATGAAGCAATTGGCACCGATGGCGAGGATTCCCCCATCGCCGAAAAAGAGAGCCTGAACGATGAGCGCAACCGAGGTGGCGACGACGGCGGCCCAGGGGCCAAGCACGATTGCCGCCAGCACACTCCCGACGGCATGTGCAGTCGTGCCGCCGGGGACAGGGACATTGAACATCATCACGACAAAAAGGAAGGCGGAGAAGAGCGCGAGTGCAGGAACAGTGCGTCCCGCCAACTGGCTCCGGAGGCGTTGCGTGGAAACATACCAGAAGGGCAACGTCGCACCGTAGTAGGCGAGCGCTGTTGCAGGACTGATGTAGCCATCAGGAATGTGCATGGCTTGGAGCTCCTGCGCCGTCCGCAAACCTCGATCACTTTCCGACACTCGGAAGTATGCCAGCTACGTGAGTGGACATTCGAGGTTCGGGTTCTGGACCTGGGCCGCCGTGTCGCGCTCCTACCGCGCCGCCCATAACTCCATCACCTGTGCCCCGGATGCTGGAGAGCTGCGCCCGGGAACGCATCCGGTTGCCTGGATTTGGTCTCAGGTTGCCGCGCGGGAGCGATGCGCTGTCGAGGGACGCAGAGCGCGTTGCGACGCCAACCACTGCTCGCAGCTGGCCGCGGTTTGGGTATGGGGGCGATCAGGAGCGGTTCTGTAGTGCAGGTGGATCGGATGTCCCCAAACGAGTCTTTTGCGGTGTGGGTGGTAGCAAAGGCCCATGGCGTAGAGCGAAACTGCCCTTGCTGAACTTACGCGGGCCGCAGCACCTGTCGCAACACGAAGAGTAGGTTGGCGGGCCGTTCGGCGAGGCGGCGGGTGAAGTACGGGTACCAGTGTCGTCCAAAGGGGACATAGATGCGCACCGGCTCTCCTGCGCGCTGGAGTTCCTCCTGGAGGTCACGGCGCACGCCGTAAAGCATCTGGAACTCGTACTTCTCTGGGCCAACGCCGATGCGGCGGGCAAAGCCGCGGGCGACGCGCATAATGGCCTCGTCGTGGGTGGCTATGGCGACGAACTGACCGTATTCGAGCAGTGCCTCCAGATGGCGGCGATAGGCTGCATCGACTGCCGCCTTCGTGGGATAGGCAACCGTGGAAGGCTCAGCGTAGGCGCCTTTCACCAATCGCACGCGCCAGCCGCGCTCGATGGCAATCTCAACGTCCCGCTCACTCCGATAGAGATAGGCCTGAAGTGCGATCTGGAGGTGATCCCCATAGACCCGGTGGAGGTCGGCGAAGAGCTCAAGGGTGGAACGCGTGGTGGAAGAGTCTTCCATGTCCACTTCAACCCGGCCGCCGAATCGTTGGGCAAGGCGGGCCAAGCGCTCCAGATTCAAGCGGGCCAGGGTGGGATCGATGCGGAGACCAAGGTGCGTCGGCTTGACAGAGATAGTCGCGTCAAGCCCGCAGCGAGCGATCGTCTGCAAGAGTTCGGCGTATGCCTCGGTGACAGCGGCTGCTTCGGTGGGAGCGGTGACGTCCTCACCGAGAAGATCGAGCGTTGTGGCGAAGCCCCGGTTGGCGAGTGCCTGCGCCACAGCGAGTGCCTCCTCCATGCTCTCGCCAGCGACAAAGCGAGCGACGAGCGGTGCCATCAGCGGAGAGTTCCGCACGAGACGCTCGACCCACGGCTGACGCGCGATGGTCAAGACGAGCGACCGGTAAAGCGGCATCGGTCTCCTCCACTCCCGCATCCCGCGTCCGACCCGCAGCGCAGTGTAGCATCGTCCTCGAGACGAGGAGCGGAGGATGGACTGTAAGGAACGCTACGTCACGATCGTGCGTGACAGTCTGTATGACCGGATTCCGCTGACGGCGGCTGAAGTGGCGCTGATCAGCACCCCGACCTTTCAGCGGCTAGATCGCATCCAGCAGCTTGGCTTTGTGAGCAAGGTCTGGCCAGGAGCGAAACATACCCGTTACGAGCACTCGCTGGGTGTCTTGCACCTGATGCGCCAGGCTCTCGCCACGCTACGCCAGCACGGTGCGACAGTCATCGACGAAGCAGCGCGACGCACAGCGCTTGCGGCAGCGCTCCTGCATGACGTTGGACACTACCCGTTCAGCCACGCCATCGAGGAGCTCGGGCCACCAGTCCTGCCGCATGAGGAGGCAGGTCGGCGGCTGATCGAAGGGAGCGAGCTGGCTGAAGTGTTGGAGCGGGAGTGGGGAGTCGATCCAGGACGTGTGGCGAACCTGATTGCGCCGCGCGGAGGAGGCGAACCCGCTGACCGGCTGCTGCGTGGACTCCTGAGCGGGGCACTCGACGTGGATAAGCTGGACTATCTCCCGCGCGATGCACGGCACTGCAACGTGCCATACGGTGGCGTCGATACGCCAAGGCTGCTCGATGCCCTGCGGGTAGCTGAAGTACACGGGGTGCCGCGGATCGTGGTGACGGCGAAGGGGGTAAGTCCCCTGCACTCGTTGATCAACGCGCGGCAAGAAATGTTCGACAACGTGTACTGGCACCATGCCAACCGGGCAGCGATGGCGATGCTGCAGCGGGCAGTGCAGGACGCGTTATTGGCGGGAGCGATCCAAGCCGAAGAACTCTTGCGGCACGACGACGCCTCGCTCCTTGCGCGGCTGGCCGAGCCGGGGATGCCCGAGAGTACGCGGCAGTTGGTGCAACGCCTGCGTGACCGGGTCCTGCACAAGCGGGCGCTCGAGGTGAGTGCCCGCGCGCCCGACCTATACCGATACTTGAGCAGCCTGTATGGGCAGCCAGCGGCGCGGCGGGCGCTGGAGTGTCGGCTCGCGCAGCAGCTCGCCGAACTCCTGGGAGAGCCGGTGGCGGACTGGGAGGTACTGCTGGCGATCCCGAAGCCGGAAAAATGGAGCACCGATGTGTGGGTACTGTTCGAGCGACCACCGCTTGGCTTTCAGCAACTCATGCCATGGCAGGATGTTGTCGGAATGACCGATGCTGATTTCGCGCGGTTTGAGGAGCATCGGCGCTTGATCCGGATCGTCACAACGGCGCGCCTAAGAGACGCGGTGGCTGCACACTGGCCGCGGCTGCTGCTGCCGCTGCTCGGGTGAGCGATGTGGCGACGACGGCGCGTCATTGTGGCTGGATGGAGTCCTCCGGAGGGGCTGAGCGACGTACAGGGACGTCATGGCCAAGGCGCGTTCAGTTTGGGCCCGGTGACACGGAGAGACCGCCGCTGCAGCAGTGACTCGTTGATCCACTGGGTCGTTCGTGACTGCCTCTTCGCACCCACATGCGGGAATGATCAGGGACAGGTTGCGAGGGAGGCTGGGCGCTCGCGCGATTTGGTCGGTCCTCTTTGTTCAGCGGCAACACGGGGCAGGAACAGGGCATTCGTGCTCGTTTGCCAGAGCGGCACGCGGTGGGCAGAAGGTTGGCGAAGAGACGACGGCTGACGTCAGGCTCTGCGAACAGGGCGGCGCGCTGCCGGCTGGCAGCCGCAGTGTTGCTCGGAATGCGGCGCGAAACTGACCGGGGTTCAAGCGTGCCCTCAGCCCGCCGTGGCAGGTGGGAAGGTGAGAAGGGCAGGGTCAGTGACCCGGCGGAGCTGAGAGGCGCAATCCGAGCAAGAGCAGCGTAGCGCCGAGTAGAGCGAGCGAGACGAGACTTGCGGCGACAGACAGGGTGCCAGCGCCCGTGCGTGGCGCGACCTGCGAGCGTTGGAGTGAGGATTCGGTGGAATCACTCGAGCGCTCGGGTGCAACGGACGCTGATGACTCGGACGTGAGGGTACCGGAGGGCAATGGTGAAGACGGTGTTGAAGGCGTTTCGTGGGTCTGACTCCCGTCGCCTGGTGACGGAGATGCAGCTGTGACCGGTGACGTTGTCGGCACGGGCGTGGGCGAGGCGTCGCTGGGCTGCGGCGTAGGATCGTCAGGGAGCGGCGTGTTGTCTGGCTCAGGGCTGCCGCCTGGGTACATTGACTGGTCGGTGGTCGGCGAAGCGGTCGGAGAGAGTTCGGTGAGAGTGGCAGATGCTGTGGCGGTCGGATCGGCGATCTGTGTCGCGGGCCGATACTCCGTGATTCCAGCGTCACCGGCGACGCTTGCGGCGGCGAGCTGGAGAGCCAGCGCAGCAGTCAACAGAGCGATGATCCAGCGGGCGGAGCGCACGGCGATCACTCCCTTCCTGGCTCGGACACCGCGAGGAGTGTCCGGACATGCGTACGGACGCGAGTATATTGCATGGGAATGAAGCGAGGCAAGGGTCTGTGCGGCAGGGGCCGAGGTCCCAGAGCGAGTAGGGACACCACTTATGTGGCGGGCCACTGGTCTCGTGCCTGTTCGCGCACGACGATCGGTGTCTCGTGGTCTTGCTGGGTGTGTGGAGCTGGGGCGTGTTAGACGTTGGATCCGCGGCTACGGGAAGCGAGCGCGGCGAGCTTCGAGGGGCCACAGCGCGAAGCGGGTCAGGGGCGATGAGCAAACAACGGTGGCAGAGCAACGGACCGGCGGTCGATGATCAGCGGGATCGACGATGGCTTGCGGCGGTGCTCGTGGTGAGCGCCGTGGTATGGGTGCTGATCGGCGCACGCTACCTCGTCCGGCTGCAGCCATTGACCGGTGACGAACCGTATTACGTCGTGACAGCGATAAGCCTACTGGAGGATCGGGATCTCAACGAGGCGAATCAATACGCTGAGCGGGTGTGGCTGCGTTTCTACCCGCCGCAGCCACTGCCGGCCAACTGGCAGGGCTGGCCAAGCTTTCCGTGGGAGCTCCCACCGCACGCGGCGCACGCGACGCGACCAGGCTTGTATAGCAAGCATGGGCTCGGTCTTGTGCTGCTCATTGCCCTCCCGTGGGCGATCGCCGGACGGGTGGGGGCGATGGCGGTCGTGGCATTGTGCGGTCTTCTCTTGATTGGTCAGCTTTTTCGGCTTGCGCGCGAGGCTGGTGCCACCACGCGGCTGGCCGCGGCGCTCGCGTTGGGGCTTGGACTGACCATGCCGATCGGCCCCTATGCGTTACTGCTTTTTCCGGAAGTGCCAGCGGCACTCTGTCTGGTGTACGCGGTACGGCGGCTCGCGGCGCGGGAAAACCGCTGGTGGCGATGGCTCTTGACCGGGGCGGCGATCGGGTTCCTTCCCTGGCTGCACCAGCGGTTTGTCGCGAGTGCGGCGGTGCTTGGAGCGGTCGCGCTTGGGCGTCTTTGGGCAGCGCGCTGGGGACGGGGCTGGGGACCAGACTGGCCTGGGGCACTGGGGGCGGTCGGGCCGGCGTCGGTCGGGGGACTAGGGATCGTTGGGTACAATCTGTGGCTCTACGGTCAGCCGTACCAAAACATCGCGGACCACGCGGGATTCAGCGGGTTCAGTGGGACGTTGAATGGGCTGGGGGGATTGCTCCTGGACGCACAGTGGGGACTGGTGGTTGCCGCGCCAGTGTATCTGGCGGCCATCGCGACCTTCCCACTGTGGTGGTTGCGGGCGGGTCGATCGTTTGCCATTGCCGTGGCAGCCGTGGCGCCATACCTCGTGCTGGTGTCTGCGTACCGTGTCTGGTGGGGTGAGTGGGGACCACCGGCGCGGTATTTGGTGCCGGTGGCTGGTCTGGCGGTCGTGCCACTGGCGAGCTGGCTGACAGGAGCGCGCTGGTGGGAGCGAGTGCTCGCTGGGATCCTGTGGGGTTGGGGAGCGGTGCTGAGCGTGATTGGCTACCTCGATCCGCAGCGTTTTTATCACCATCCGGACGGGATAAACAAGCTGTATGCGACGCTGGACAGGTGGCTTGGCATTCGGCTCGCAGAGTTTTTAGTGCCGTTTCAGCCGTTCGCAGCGGCACCGGTGGTAACACGGCTGTGGGCGGGCGCAGCACTGTGCCTGGCTATAGCTGGGCTGATGGTGGTAATGGCTTGGATGCGACCGTGGCGGGGGAGCGGACAGCGCGTAGCGGTGCGAGTGGATACCGCTGCGTCGCGACAGGAGTGATGGAACTGATCCAGGCGGCAGTGAGTATGCCGCGGCCAGTGACCTCGCAGACGATTTGGGGTCGGGAAGCTGACTCTTGCCTAATCGATGGAAAAGCACCAGCAATGACTTCGTGGGAACCGGGTGTGGCCGAGTTGCGCTCGTGCCGACGTTGAGCGTCGGTAGGTGGGTGAGGGGATGGCCTTGTGCAACGGCAGCGAAGTGTTGGGACTTGTGACGCAGTTGCTCCGAACTCTGCGTGACGGGTACCGGTTTTCGGTCGGCGAACGGCGGTGCGGAGATGCAAAGTGCTGCGACGAGACGGGACCAAGACGAACGCATGGGACAGGCATGGATATCATGCCTCGGCTGTAGGCTGGGCGCGTTCGGCGAGCAGCCGCGGTGCGTCTGATGTACACGCCGTCTCGTGAACCGGCTAGAATCGCGGGGAAGGACAGGGACGGTGGGCGATGGTGCAGTGGTGGCGCGGAAAGCCGTTCCAACCGAAAGAGAAAGTCACTGAACCGCGGACGCCTGGTGCGTGGATCGTGACCGTTCGTTCGGCGCCGCTGCGGTACGACGAACTGCGGCGTGTTGTGGAGTCGACCGGTGAGGCGCGAGTCTACTTTGGGGAGGCGCTGGCGTACCTCAAGGGCGAAGCTGTAGCGCTATTGCGGATTGAGGCGACTGGTTTTGGCTGGCTTGAAGCGCTGCATCGCTGGTGGCAGCAGGCGCAAAAGCGTGACGGTATCGCCTTTGACGTACGCTTCTACATCCGTGACCGGGAGTTTGTGGGAAGCTTTCAGCGGGACCGCGTGGAGGAGCTCGCCCGACGGCTGCAGGAGCAGGCGCCGCGTGTCGCTCCGCTCAGCGGTCGGTAAGGCGCGGTGACGACGAGCGGGATAGTGCGACGCAGCGAATTCCAAAGGGCGGGCGTGGCGGGAGTAGGGCGGGGTGTGCCTGCCCGATCTCTGTAGTGGGCCGTCGAATCCGTGAGACTGCGAGCTGCGCGAAAGTGGAGGACGCTCAACGGATGCCATTCCGGTGATCCTGCTGATACCGGGGAAGACCGCGGCTTGTGTCCAATGTGTGTCCGGATGGTAGTTGAAAACTGGTACTTTTGTCCCTTCCCTTTTGTCACCCCAGTGGCTATACTAATCCTAGGACGAACGGCGATTCGGTCCTAGGCCATTTGTCCGACCGAGACCGAGGACCCCCGGAGGCGACGAAGTACTGCTCGAGTATTGGGCGCCGTTGGGCAGTACGGAGCCAGTGGCGCACCCGGCCGGGAACGACCGGCCGGGTGTGTGCGTTTCAGGGGACCGGAAAGGGCGGATGGGATGCGAGAAGCAAGAAAGGGAGCGAATGAGCGACTGACGCAGAGAGGGGAAAGGGTATGAAAGAACACAAGCGCTGGCAGTCGTCGTGGATCACCTGGATTGGGAGCTTTGTCAGTATCGTCCTCTTGGTGGTGAGCGTAGTAATGGCGCTGCAAGCTGGAGAAGTTGATGCTCGCGGGCGTGGGTCAACGACGCCACCGCCGTCGGGAGACCAAACGATCTATCTCAAAAAAGAGCATTCATGGACGACCGTGGACTGTGACGATGACAATTCCCGTATTTGGTGGCACTTCGTCATTACGGGTGTTACCGATCCCGAAGGCAATGACTCAAACCGTCTCCCGCCGGCTCCCAGAACCATCACTGTTGTCTTCAGCGAAGCCGGGCTTCAAGTTGTTCCATTGGCCAGAGTGACGGGAAATGCTGCACAATACGAGGTATATACCGATAGCCCAGAAACACTGGAGAATGCTTGGACAACGATCCGCAGTGATTGGCGCGGTAATTTCAATTTGAGCTTGCCTGACAATCCTTGTATTCAGGGTACGGTGACCCCGACGGAGGAGACGACGGTGACCCCGACGGAGGAGACGACGGTGACCCCGACGGAGGAGACGACGGTAACCCCGACGGAGGAGACGACGGTGACCCCGACGGAGGAGACGACGGTAACCCCGACGGAGGAGACGACGGTGACCCCGACGGAGGAGACGACGGTGACCCCGACGGAGGAGACGACGGTGACCCCGACGGAGGAGACGACGGTGACCCCGACGGAGGAGACGACGGTGACCCCGACGGAGGAGACGACGGTGACCCCGACGGAGGAGACGACGGTGACCCCGACGGAGGAGACGACGGTGACCCCGACGGAGGAGACGACGGTGACCCCGACGGCGGTGACGACGCCGGTGGGAACACCAGAGCCGACGCCGACAGCCACGCCGTCGACGCCGACGCTGACTCCGCCGGCGACACCACCGCGCACACCGCCGGCGACACCGCCGAGCACCCCAGTCAGCGAGGCAGCAGGCGCGACGGCCACGCCGACACCGGTGAGTGAAGCGCTACCGGCGACGGCTACACCGCCAACGACTCCGGCTGCTCTTCCACAGGTGCTGCCGAAGACCGGAAGTGGTACCGGTGATGGGCTCTTGATTGGGCTCTTGACGGTGCTTGGCGTGATGTTTGTGGCAATCGGCACGACGCTCGAGCTGCGGCGGCGCAGCGCGACACGCTGAGTCGTGTCACTGCATCAGGGAACACCTGTCGAGGGGTGGTGTCAGCCACCCCTCGTTCGTGTTTGTCGAGACGGTGGTGCGACCGGTCGTCGTCATGCACACCCGCATGGGTACGACGCGGAGTGATGTAGGGCGCATTGTCTGTTTTCGGAGTGGGCGGTCGGAGCAGGAGCAATACATCTTGCCCCGGCCACGAGACACCGTGATCCTGTTGTTCTCTTCACTGTGCCTCGTCGAGGTACCAGGTGCCTTGTACCCAATCGGTGTGGGGGTGAACTGTTTCGCACTACACCAGTGGATCCCAGCTCACAGTTCTACCGGGAACAAAAGAGCTTGCAGTCATGTGCTGTGGGCACAGCTGAGCTCAAGAAAGGGGTGCAACAAGTGGTCAAAAGGCTTGGGGGTGAGCTCGCGAGTGTCCCCGGTGAGGCCGACGCTCCTGGCGATGGTCGGTGCGCAAACGAGTCTGGGTGGGAGCGCTGCGGCACCGGTCATGCCGGACGGCGTGACGCATTCCTGACAAGAACTCCAACTCCCTCTGAGTGGAGGATCGGCCCGTCCTCGCGAACGGTGGGGGCTTGGTAGCTACAGCGGATTTTCGCAAGTCAAGGTGATGCTCCACAGAGGTCGGGTGGCCTCGAGCCGTGCCTTGCGCGCGGTTCGCGCCGTTTCTTGTCAGCGGGGCTGAAGCATCAGGCGGGCTGAAAGCAGGCTTGGGGTTGAGGGCTCCTCATGATGAGGGCTTGCAGCGCCCTGGCTGGTGAACTTCTCATATGGCAGATCGAGTGTCACTGGAGCTGGGGGAGAGTGATGGGATGCGACGGTTAGCCGACACGTTGGTGCTACGGTTGTGGCGAGCACGCGCTCAGGTAGGGCGGCTGTGTCCGCGACAAGGAGGGCTGCTCGGCGAACGGATCAGGTCGTGTCGTGCCCGTTGGCAGCACGGTGCCCGGAACATGACATGACGACAGGCAGAGAAATCAGCCACCGCGCTTTGAGCGCGGGAAACCACTTGTCGGCTGGGACATGCCTGACGCTGCGGGCTGCATGGAAAGCGCTCCTGAATGATGAGGGTAGACGGCTGACGTTCATGAGGTGGCTGCTCACCAGATGCAGCTCGTGAGGGGCAACGCGGTGGTTCCCCGCCGTGACATGCTCGGCAAGGGAGGTGGCGGTGGCTGTGCGGTGTTGTGCGGTCAAGGGTGCGCAAGCGTGCCTGCCGTCTTAGGATCGTCAGGAACTGGTATCGCCTCGGCAGTTTCGCCACTTCTCTGGCAGTGAAGGGCGTGGACAGGGCGGGCACATGAGGGGCGTGGGATGACGGTTGGACAACTGGTGCAACTCGTGCTCTTGGGGACGATCTGGGGGAGTTCGTATCTCTTCATCAAGGTTGCCGTAGAGGGGTTCCCGCCAATCCTCCTCGTGGAGGGGCGTTTGTTGCTGGGAGCTGCGGTGCTGCTTGCGATCCGATGGTGGACACGGCAGCGGTGGCCGACGCGCGCGGTATGGCCGCACCTTGTCGTGATGGCGCTCGTGGGCAATGTGGTGCCCTTCCTGCTCATTGCGTGGAGCGAGCAGCATATCGATTCCGGGCTGGCTTCAGTCCTGAACGCGACGACACCGTTCTTCACGGTGCTCTTCGCAGTGTTGATCTTCCATGCGGAGCAGCTCACCAGGGCGAAAGCCATTGGCGTAGGGCTCGGGTTTGTGGGAGTGGCCGTGCTGAGTGGCGCAGATCTGGCGGCGTTCCGCTCGGCCTCGACGCAGGGGCAGCTGGCGGTGCTGGTATCGAGTGCCTGTTATGGGTTGGGGTTCGCCTACGCGCGACGGTTCCTGCGTGGGGCTCCGCTGGCATTAGCTGCGGCGCAAATTGGGCTTGCAGCGCTGCTGCTCTTGCCGCTGGCACTCGCAAGTGGGATACCAGGGGACTTGCGCCCGACTCTTCCTGCTTTTCTCGCACTCAGCGCACTGGGGGTGGTAAGCAGCGGGATCGCCTATGTGCTGTATTACCGGCTGATTGCTTCCGCTGGAGCTGTGGTGGCGTCGTTGGCAACGTATCTCATGCCGCCGGTCGGTGTCACACTCGGTTGGGCAGTCTTGGGGGAGCCGATCGGCTGGCGGCTCCTTGTGGGGGTAGTGCTGATCCTTGCTGGGATGGCGGTGGTACAAGGCCGCAGCAGCTGGTTGGCACTGCGACGGGCTGGCCGACTGCAGGTGCCGGCGGAGGACTGAGGGTTACGGAAGGGTCAGAATTTCGGGACCGTTCTCGGTAATGGCGACCGTGTGTTCAAACTGTGCGGAGAGGCTTCCATCCGCGGTGACGACTGTCCAGCGGTCAGCGAGAAGGCGCGTCTCGGGACGACCAGCGGCGATCATTGGCTCAATGGTCAGGACCATGCCAGGTTGGAGTACCGGCCCCTGGCCGGGTGGGCCGTAGTGCGGCAGCATCGGTTCCTCGTGAAGTGCACGACCGATGCCGTGACCGTAAAGGTTGCGTACGACTGAGAAGCCGTGAGCCTCGACATGCTGCTGGATAGCGTGGGAGATATCGGTGAGGCGATTGCCGGCGCGGGCATAGGCAATACCGATCTCGAGTGCTTCGCGACAAACGCGGAGGAGCTTCTCCGCCTCTGGGGAAATCCGTCCGACTGGGACAGTGATGGTGGCATCACCGTGGTAACCGCGGTAGCGAGCTCCGACGTCGATACCGACAATATCGCCTTCCTGGAGGATACGCGGACCGGGGATGCCGTGGACGACCTCTTCGTTGACTGAGACACAGATGGAGGCCGGGAAACCACGGTAACCCTTGAAGGAAGGCACAGCCCCGTGCTTCCGGATGATCCGCTCCGCCAGACGGTCGAGCTCGGCAGTGGTGATGCCAGGGCGAACGGCGTCAGCAAGAACGGCAAGAGTCTCGGCTACGATTTTGCCGGCTTCGCGCATAAGACGGATCTGTTCCGGCCGTTTGAGAACGATAGGCACGCGTCGATCCTCCCGGGTGGCCGAGCATACGGCCAACTAGAAAGTATAGCACAGGACAGGCTCGTTGGCTGACCGAAGGCCGGAGACAGGCGGTGTTGTGGCACGCAGGTGAGGTGTCAGATCCAGCTCGTGAGGTCAGCGACAGGTGCAATAGCCATCGCTCCGGGTGTTGCCTGGTGGATACGGTCCCTCTCGGAGAGGGTGAGCGGTACGGATGACACTCTTCGAGGAGGACATGGGGCCATCGGGGTGCACTCCCTGTGCACCCGGCCAGTTGGGCAACCGGGCATCTTGAGGACGTCGAGTCGCGGTGTCACGGGGTGGCCGTGAGGGGGTGCTTTGGGGTACGGAATGGAGGCTCCCTGTACCGAGGGCGCCAAGCGTTCATAAGCCGCGAAGCGTAGGGCTGTAGCCACACAAGTGTCCCCAACGCCGTGTGATCTCCGAGTAGGCTGCCGCAGAGGCGTCCGTGGTTGTGTCTCCCCCGCCAAAATGCCGAAGGCTAGAGCTAGGTATTGCCGCACAGCGTGACGGTGCACGACTGGGAATTCGAGCTCATGCCACGACTGCGATCGGATTGACGGGGGTACGAACCGTTCGCGGGGCTCGTGCGTATTGCTCATAGACGGTCGGCGACTACGGACAGGAGGGAACGATGCGAACGCTCATCCGTGCACTTGTGGTCGCACTGCTGGGGCTTGTTACGCTCGCGCTACCCGCGGCAGCGCAGGAATCGGTAACGATCACGTTGCGTGAACAGAGCGGTTCCGGACAGTCAGGCACGGCGATCCTGACAGCGGTCGGGAACCAGACGCGAGTCGTAGTAACTCTCTCCAACCCACCGGCGGGGGTGGCACAGCCGGCGCATATTCACGAGGGTACGTGTGCCAACCTCAACCCGCAGCCACGCTATCCGTTGCAGAGTCTGATGAATGGGCGGTCGGAGACGGTGGTTGACGTGCCGCTCAGCCAGCTCTTAGCTGGGTAGTTCGCGATCAACGTGCACAAGTCGCAGCAGGAGATCACCACGTACGTGGCCTGCGGGGAGATCCGAGCGCAGCTGGCGCCGGCGACCGGCGCAGGATCGCGCAATCTCCCTGTGTGGGGTGTGATCGCTGCGGGGCTTGCTGGGCTGTTGTTGCTCACGAGTGGATTTGCGCTGCGGCGAGTGTGGCGGTGAGGAGCGCAGTGATGCGCTGGTTCTGGGTGATGCTCTTGCTGCTTGCCGTACTGGGACCCGCCGGATGTGGCAAGGCGAACGAAGCGAACCCAGCTGCTGGCTCAGGTGACCCATACGGAGGATCGTACGGCTATAGACCTGCTGCTGCACCAACGCAGACGATGGAGAGCGAGCGTTCCGGGTACGGGCCGGTGTTGGCGGGGACACCGACCGTCGCACCGAGGGCGGGTCCAACGACGATCGAAGTTCGTGTGGTCAACTTTGGGTTCGAGCCAGCCGAGCTGACGGTGGCACCTGGCACGACTGTGATCTGGCGGAATGACTCACCAACAACGCACACCGTGACGGCGAAGAATGGGGCATTCGACAGCGGCTTGCTGGAATCGGGACAGACGTTCTCGTTCACGTTCCGCGAGCCAGGGACGTACGAATACTGGTGTACGCTCCACCCGGAGATGGTCGGGCGTATCATCGTGCGCTGACGAGTGGGGTATCCTTGCTCGGCGGTCGTTTGAGAGCGGCGAGGTCGGGGTGAGGTGTACTGCCCGAGCTGCGGAGCCGAACAGCCGCCGGGCCCTGTCTGTATCGCTTGTGGACAGCCGTTCCGTCGCGCGGCGGTCGGTTCTCGGCATGTCCGGCGGCATCGCTACGTGCGGCGCGGTATCGGAGCACGCGTTGCCGGGTGTGTTACGACACTGATCGCGGCACTGGTACTAGTACTGGCGGCGGCAGCGTTTCTGACGCGCGAACCGGCGCGCGCTCCGGGCTCGTTGGGCGGCAGTGATCTGACCGCCACGGCGACGCCGGTAGCGCAGGCCTCGTTCGAAGCGACCGTAGGTGGCCAGACAATCGTCGTGAGCGAAGCGGAGCTCAACCGGTGGCTCGGCGAACACGAGGCCGAGCTGCGTCCAGCAAGCGATCCGCGTGCAGAGATCAGCCCCGAGGGCATCGCTGTGCATGTGCGCGTCTACGGATTTGGCGCGACGTATCGTGCGCGACCAACAGTGGAAAATGGGCGCTTTGTGCTGCGGGATGCGCGTGTGGAGGGGCCGCTTGGCATCGGATTCAGCGCTGAGCAGGTGACGGCACGGTTGCAAGCGGCATTGGACGAACGGCTCGCACAGGCTGGCCTACGTCCAGTTGCTGTGGAACTCGAGCCGGGAGCTTTGCGGGTAACGTTCGAACCGGTATTAGAATGACGAGACGTGAGCAAGAACGTGAACCAGCGAGGGTGGTGAGGGCTGTCCTGGCTGCCCTCAACCGGGGAGATATAGAGTCGGCCCTTGCCTATTGTGCGGACGACATTCTGCTGTGGGCACCTGGGCCGACGCCTGGCGGGACAGAGCTCCGCGGGAAGGAAGCGTTGCGGGCATTCCTGGAGGCGAGCGAGGCGGTGTGGCCGGACAGCTGGGCCGCAGTGCGCACGCTTGTCGCGGACGGTGACGAGGTGGCGGTGGAGCTCGTCGCGACGGCGACGCACGGGACCGAACGTGTGACACAGCCGATGGCGGCATTCTTTACGGTGCGTGATGGCCTCATCGTGCGGCAAGCGTGCTATTTCGATCTCGCTGGACTGTTTGCTTTGCTGCGCGAGCGCGGATTGGCCTGAGGGCCGGGTGACGAGGTTGGCCGCGCGCTCTTGTTGCCGGCAGGCTCAGGACTGGCAAGGTGTGTTCACAACTCGACACGGAAGGCACTCGATCACGGCTTACTGTGGTGCGATCCTGCGCCTATTTCAGCGTGTCGGTACGGGGCAGAGTCAGTGACCTCGTGGGCATGTGCTCAGTTGCTTGTCTTTCCAGCGTAGACCTGATTCCGTGCCTTGCTCGCGGCGAGCGAGGACAGGAGGGAGCTGAGGGGGTGTCTTCCAGATGCGGCCATGGCTCGTTGCAACGGAAAGGTCACGATTGGTGGTAGACGCCATACTGGGGGTTATGGCATACTCCTGAGTGCCGGGAGCGACACGTTGGTGTCCCGGCCCCACCGTCGCACACCTGTCTCATCTCCTCCTCACGTGCGAGGCAGCCGATCTTTTCACGGCTGCCTCGTGCGTTGTTCGGACGGGTCAGGTTCCTGGCAGGTACAATCAGAAAGAACCGGCCGAGGCGCACATCGTAAGCCTGGCTCGACGCTACGAGGGATCGACGATGGACGAACGCAATCGCACACCGCGTGAACCACGGGATCGACAGGGAAACGGAGTAGGGAGATTCTTCCGCAGCCTACTTGGCTCGCGGTTCGGTATTTTGTGGATTATTGTCGGGCTGATCCTGTTCTACAACCTCTACGCATTGTTCCGTCCGGGGCAGTCCGGCCCGCAGCCTGAAGTGGCCTACTCGAGCTTCATCGAGGTGGTCCAACGTGGGCTCGTCTCGAGCGCCACGATCTCAGGGAATACGGTCGATGGGCAATTCACTCAGCCACTGCGGGTTGCGAATGGCTACGTCTTTTTGCCGGATGAACCAGTGCCGGATACCGTCGATCCGGCGCAGGTGCGATCGGTGACGCGGTTCCGGACGGTGATTCCAGATAATACACAGGCTGAAGTTGCGGATCTCTTGCGGCAGCACGATGTGTTGGTGCAGGTGCGTCCGAGTGGTGGAATTTCTTTTCCCTCGCTCCTGGTGAGTGTGTTGCCTTTCGTCTTCCTGATTGGCCTTCTGTTCCTGCTTGGGCGCAACCTGAGCCGCGGGCAGCAGAACGTGTTCAGCTTTGGCCGCTCGCGGGCGCGAGTCTATGACGTCGAGCGGCCTCAGGTGACGTTTGCTGATGTCGCGGGCGAGGAGGAAGCAAAGGCGGAATTGGCGCAGGTGGTGGACTTCCTCAAGAACCCGGCGAAGTACCACCGGATTGGCGCACGGCTGCCGCGGGGAGTTCTGCTGGTTGGCCCGCCAGGCACTGGGAAGACACTCTTGGCGCGTGCTGTGGCTGGGGAAGCGGGGGTACCGTTCTTTAGCGTCAGCGCTTCGGAGTTCGTCGAAATGTTCGTTGGCGTCGGCGCCAGCCGGGTGCGTGATCTCTTCGAGCGGGCGAAGGCGCAAGCGCCAGCGATTGTCTTCATCGACGAGCTCGACGCGGTCGGGCGACAGCGCTTCGCTGGGTTGGGTGTCGGTAATGACGAGCGAGAGCAAACGCTCAACCAGTTGCTGGTTGAGATGGACGGGTTCGAGGCGCACACCGACGTGGTCGTGATCGCGGCGACGAACCGACCGGATGTCCTCGACCCGGCGCTGCTGCGGCCCGGACGGTTCGACCGGCAAGTGATGGTGGGGTTGCCTGACAAGCGGGGACGAGCAGCTATCCTGCGAATCCATTCTCGCGGTATTCCCATTGCACCTGACGTCGATCTCGATGCGCTGGCAGCGGCGACGCCTGGATTTTCAGGAGCGGATCTGGCCAACCTGGTGAACGAAGCGGCGCTGGTTGCGGCGCGCCGTGGTAAGCAGGTGGTCGACCGATCAGACTTTGAGGAGGCGCTCGACAAGGTACTGCTGGGAACGACGCGCTCGCTCCTGATGAGCGAAGAGGAGCGGCGACTGGTGGCCTACCATGAAGCAGGGCACGCGGTGGTGGCCTACTTCACCCCAGGATCGGACCCGCTGCGCAAGATCAGCATCGTGCCACGCGGCCGGGCACTAGGGGTAACGGTGCAAGCACCGGAGGAGGATCGCTTCAACTACACGCGGAGCCAACTCCTCGGCCGGCTAGCAGTACTGCTGGGCGGCCGAGCGGCCGAACAGCTGGTCTTCCACGAGGTCTCGACCGGTGCCCAGAACGACTTGAAGGAAGCCACACAGCTGGCACGCCGGATGGTCGGCCTGTGGGGGATGAGCGAGGAGCTCGGGCCGGTATATCTGGGGCTTGGCGAACAGCATGTCTTCCTTGGGCGCGAGATTGTGCAAGACCACAGCATCGGGACGAGCACGCTCGATCGGGCCGACCAGGCGGTGCGGCGATTGCTTGATGAGGCGATGGCGCGAGCCGAACGGGTCTTGCGCGAGCACCGCGCTGAGTTGGACCGACTGGCAGAGCTCCTCATTGCCGAGGAGACTGTGGGACCGGAGAAGATCCGCGAAGTGCTGGGTGAGCAGCCGGTGGCGGCGACCGGAGAACGTTGAGCCGGACATGCGAATCAGCACCGTGTCGGCACCTGGTGGACAACCCGTCGTTGATTGCTGGTCCTGGAACGGTTGATGTGTAGGTCGAGGAGACACCGGTTCGCACGGGAGTTCCCGCACGAACGGTCTTCTCTGCGCTCCTCAGTTGTGCAGCGCTGCGGGGCTCCTAGGTGCCTCAGACCAAGCACGAAAAATGAGCTCGAAGAGGAATACACGGGTTTGGGAAGCGCTGTTGCCTTCTCCTGCTGTACCCGGGGAGGAGTCGCTTCTACTCGCCAGGCACGCTTGGCGTGTGGCGGGAGCAGGCGATGTCCGGTGCGTTGAGGCGGACTCAACTGGGAGCACGCTGCACGCAGCGGTGCACGGTTACCGTTCGACTGTGCTATCTGCCAGCTGTGAGACTGTTCCCCTTGTGGTCATTTCCTGTCAGGGGCGATCTCTGCATCGTGGTTGGGGCCACGTCCCGCCGTGTGGGGTGACGGCTAGCGCTGGCTTTGCTGCGCCGACGCCAACGATGGGGCGTCGGGGAGCTATCGCATCCCTCTGACCGCGCCGTGAGGCGGTGGGGCTTGACTAACTCGGAGAGATGACCAGCCTCGTACTGTGAGCGAGGCGGGCACAGCTCGGGAGTGCACTGTACGCGATGAGTTATCCTCGGCTGGCGAGAAGAGCGGAGAGCTCTGCGAAGGGAGACAGTCGGACGTTCGGGAGGAGTGCGCGACAGGTGATGGAGAGGAAAACGAAGCACCAAGCGCGGCACATACCGGTAGAGCTTGGACCGGGACAGTATAGCCGCTGGTTCGTTGCGATCACCGCGCTGTTCGTCACCACGCTGATCACCTCGAATATCGTCGCGGTGAAAATCGTTGATGTGTGGGGGCTGTACGTTCCGGCCGGAACGGTAACCGTCTTTCCACTGGCCTACATCTTCGGCGATGTGCTGACCGAAGTGTATGGGTATCGCCGTGCTCGGCTGGTGATTTGGCTTGGATTTGCCTGCAACCTGCTAGCGGTGGCCGCCTTCACGGCGACGCAGTACCTTCCAGCGGCTCCGTTTTGGGACGGCCAGGCGGCCTATGAGCGCATCCTGGGCTACACGCCGCGGTTGTTGGCGGCGTCGTTCCTTGCCTATCTGGTCGGGGAGTTTGCCAATGCGGCGGTGCTCTCGCGGCTGAAGCTCGTGACGCGAGGCCGGTTTCTCTGGATACGGACGATCGGCTCGACACTGGTGGGGCAGGGACTCGACTCACTGGTGTTCGTGACGGTGGCGTTTTTGGGCACGATGGCGGGACAAGACCTGGTGCGGACGATCGTGACTGCCTGGCTGGTGAAGTCGGCGTATGAAGCCGTGGCCACCCCGCTCACGTATCTTGTGGTGAATGCGTTGAAGCGCGCTGAGGGAATTGACACGTTCGACTATGGCGTAAGCCTGTCCCCATTCCACTTGGACTGACCGGCGTGCTACCAGACGTGGGTGGTATCGGGGAGCGAACACTCCCGGCGTCAAGGACTGGGCACAGGCGGGAACAAGGGGGGTACCCGTTCCCGCCTGTGGTAAAAGTCATTCAACTCCCGATGCGTGGATCGCCGGTGGTCTTCCAGGTTGCGACGACGCTCGGTCGCGGCACAGTGCCGTCTGGCCAGCTGGAAACCGGCTGCGTCAAGGTGCCGCCCTCACCGGGGTGCTGGACTGCGCAGAAGAGTGTCTGGAAGTCGGGTGCGAACTCGGGGCCACAGATCTCGCAGCCGCGCGGGCCGCTCAGGAACATGCGCACGTAGCCGCGCTCACTACCGGAAGTGGGGACAGCATAGATGCCGTCGTTGCGGCGGAAGGTGCCAGGTTGGCCATCGGTTGCGATCCACATATTTCCCCAGGCATCGAAGGTGATGTTGTCTGGGCAAGAGATTGGGCTGATTTGGCTCGGATCGAAGCCAGCTGCGAAAACGAGGTCGTCCGGGTTCGCCGGATCGCCGCACAAGAGGAAAATTTCCCAGGTGAAACGCGTGGCGGCGTAATCACCGTCGGCCTCGATGAGTTCGATGATGTGTCCGTGCCGGTTGTTGCCGCGTGGGTTGGCTGGATCGATCTGGTTCCAGTTGCGACGGGTATTGTTGGTGCAGACGATGTAGACGCGACCATTGACCGGGTTGGTCTCAATATCTTCCGGCCGATCCATCTTGGTGGCGCCCAAAAGGTCAGCGGCACGGCGGGTGTTGATAAGCACGTCGGCCTGAGAGGTGAAGCCGTTGGCTTCGGTGAGCGGACCTTCGCCGTAGACAAGTGGAAGCCAGTCACCAGTGCCGTCTGGGTTAAATCGAGCGACGTAGAGCGTGCCCCGGTCGAGGAGAGTGAAGTTGGCTTGGCGGTTGTTAGGATCGAAGCGGCCGTCACTGACAAACTTGTAGACGTATTCGAAGCGTTCGTCGTCACCGGAATACACCACGGCGCGACCATCTCGGTTGATGACTACGGTCGCGGCCTCGTGCTTAAAGCGACCGAGTGCAGTCCGTTTCTTGGGGACAAAGGTGGGATCGTAGGGGTCGATCTCGACGACCCAGCCGAAGCGGAAGGGTTCATTCGGCTCGCGGGCAATGTCAAAGCGGCGGTCAAAGCGCTCCCAAACGCGCTCGGAGCGCCCGCTGGGAAGACCATAGCGCTTGTGGATCGCGACGCGCGGATCGGTCGCGTCAAGCCCGTCAAGATTGCCGAAGTACTGGTGGAAGTTCTCCTCGCAGGTCAACAGGGTACCCCATGGGGTCTTCCCACCAGCGCAGTTGTTGAGGGTGCCATACACGATGGTACCGGTGGGATCTGCGCTTGTCTTTAACCAATCGGAGCCGGCTGCAGGGCCGGTGAGTTCGATACGTGTGGTGCCGGTAATGCGCCGGTTGTAGCGCGAGCCTGGGATGTAGACCCAGTTCCCGCGGCCACGCTGCGTGATTTCAATGATGGTCACGCCGTGGGCCTCGAGCTCTACCGCGACCTGCCAGGCTTCGGGATCGCCCTCGCGGTAGTTGGGGAACATCAGCTCGGGGTTGGTGTATTCGTGGTTTACGGCGAGGAGGCCGTTGGCGGCACTGGTGGAGCGGAACGGCAACGGAAAGAAGCCGACGAAGTCAGCGTTGTACCCAAATTGTTGGGCTTGCGCCTCCGGCGACTGTGAATCGAGACGGAACTCCGGCCCCCAGCGGTGGAGCGGGTCACCCCAACGGATGACTACCTGTGAAGCGTAGCCGTCGGGGACCGTGACTTGGTCATCGGTGTTCAGGGTGATCGGTCGGAAGGTAAGACGACCGCGGTTACTGGCCTCGGCACGACCGAGCCCTGCTTGGCCGAGGGCGAGGACGAGGGCGACACCCGCGGCACCGCGGAGAGCCGAGCGGCGACTCAATCGCTGCGCCAAGATAGCCTCGAAGGTGCTGTTCTCACTGTGGTTGCAGGTGTCGGTGAAACACTTCTCACCGCAGGCCCAGCGGCACTTCTGGAGCCAGGCAGCGACGGCAGGGGTCAGTGGTAGGGTGAACCGGTTGGCCATCGGTAACCTCCTGTTCGAGTACCGCACGCGTTCATGCCAGGATCCATATACGGCACTGAGAAACGGAATCGGTGAAGAAATCGTTACGTACGCGTCGCCACTGTACTCATAGCCAGTGCTCAGGGAGCACCGTTGGGAATGACTGTTTGCGCGAGCAGAACCGGGGTATTACCACCGGGGCGTGGTTTGCTGTGTCGCTGCTGGTCGGAGCAGAGTGCCATTACTTCGGTCCAGAAGCGAGTGGGGTAGTCTGGACGTGAGACCGTCCCCTCTTCTCAGGTGAGACATCGCGTTGCGAGATCCAGAGATAGGCCTTCGTGGTTTGTGTGAGAGAACGACCTGGCACATTCGCGTTGGCGTGAGATCGATACGACAGCGAAGCGTACAGAGGGAGGAATGCTTCATCTCTCCTGATTCTGGGGTGATGCTGTGTGGTGGGTACGGGAAGATGGTCAAGGGTACGGAACGAGCGAGCATGTGCTACGATACGGCAACAGTAGACAGCGGGGTGGGCGAGGGTGAGGTGCGATGATGGAGTTAGGAGGGTTGTTACAGAGGCGACTGGCGCTGCTCTTTCCAGGGCAGGGAAGCCAACATGTGGGAATGGGACAACGAGTGCATCAGGTTTCGGAAGCCGCTCGGCGGATCTTCGCCCAGGCCGAAGAGGTGCTGGGGATGCCGTTGCGTCGCCTGTGCTTTGAGGGGCCGGCGGAGGAACTGGCGGGCACTGCGAACGCGCAGCCGGCGATCCTGACAGTCAGCTTGGCATACCTCGAGGCGTTACGCGAGCGTTTGCGGGAGTTGGGCGCGTCTCTGCAACCGACCATCGTCGCTGGCCATAGTTTGGGCGAATTCACCGCGCTGGTGGCCGCGAACGCTTTGCGGTTCGAGGACGCTTTACGCTTGGTGCGCGAGCGTGGCCGACTGATGCGAGAGGCGAGTCTCGAGCGACCAGGGGGGATGGCGGCGGTCATTGGCCTTGCGCGGGAGGCGCTGGAAGACGTCTGCCGGCAGGCGAGTGAAATGGGGCTTGTGGTCGTGGCCAACGACAACTCCCCGGGACAACTGGTGATCTCGGGTGAGGAGCGTGCGCTGCAACGTGCGATGGAGTTGGCACAAGAACGTGGTGCGAAACGTGTGGTGCGCCTTGGCGTTACGGTCGCGTCGCACTCGCCGCTGATGGAGCGGGTGGCCCAAGCGCTAGCGGAGCTCCTTGCCCGTATTCCGCTGCGGGAGCCGGACATTCCGATCGTGGCCAACGTGACAGGGAAGATTTTGTCGACGGTCGAGGAGATTCGCCGGGAACTCGCTTGTCAGGTGGCGCAGCCAGTACAGTGGACCTCCAGTGTGCGGGAGATGGCGAACCGCGGAGTGACGACGTTCCTTGAGGTCGGGCCGGGACAGGTCTTAACCGGACTCGTGCGGAAGATCCAACGTGATGCCGAAGCCTATTCGATGCGCGATTTGGGGTTTGAACCGTGAGTAAGTGGACGAGGGGGCGACTGTGCACCGCGTCGTGGTGACCGGACTCGGGGCGATCACGCCACTCGGGTTGGACGTCCCGACGCTCTGGCGCCGGCTTTTGGCTGGCGAGTCGGGGATCGACCGAATCCAGAGCTTTGATCCCAGCAATCTTGAAGTCCAGATCGCAGCTGAAGTAAAGGGTTTTGATCCGCGAGAGTTCATGGACTTCAAAGCAGCTCGCCGGATGGATCGTTTCTCGCAGTTTGCGGTTGCTGCTGCCGGAGAGGCGATCCGTGATGCAGGGCTCCAGATCACACGCGAGAATGCTGACCGGATCGGTGTGATGCTAAACACCGGAGGCGGCGGCATTCAGACGATGGAGCGCGAAGTCGTGACGTTCTACCAGCGGGGTCCCAATCGGGTGAGCCCCTTTTTCGTTCCGATGTTCGCGCCAAACATGGCTGCCTGCCAGATCTCGATCGTCTACGGGATCACGGGGCCGATCATGGCGTCGGTTGCGGCGTGTGCAGCGGGCACGCAGGCCTTTGTCGATGCGCTGCGTCTGCTCCGGCTGGGTGAGGTCGATGTCATGATCGCTGGAGGCACAGAGGCCGGGATTACGCCGGTTGCAGTGACGGCCTTTGCCAACATGGGCGCACTCTCGCGCCGGAACGAGGAGCCCCAGAAGGCAAGTCGACCGTTCGATCGTGATCGTGACGGGTTCGTGTTCGGCGAAGGGTGCGCGGTGATGGTGCTCGAGACTGAGGAACACGCGCGGCGACGCGGCGCGCGGATCTATTGCGAGCTCGCCGGTGGGGCAGTGACCGGCGACGCGTACCACATCAGCGCCCCAGATCCCGATGGCCTTGGTGCCGCACGAGCGATGCGCCTGGCATTGCGGGACGCCCAGATCCAACCCGAAGACGTGGACTACATCTGCGCTCACGGAACGTCGACGCCGCTCAATGATGTCACGGAGACCAAAGCGATCAAGGCAGTGTTCGGTGAGTATGCCTATCGCGTGGCAATTAGTTCGCCGAAGAGCATGATTGGGCACCTGGTCGGGGCAGCCGGTGCGGTATCAGGGGCTGTCTGTGTGCTCGCGATCCGTGACGGGGTGGTTCCACCAACGATTAACTTGGAAAATCCCGATCCGGAATGTGACCTTGATTACGTCCCAAACGTGGCGCGGCCGATGCCAGTGCGAGTCGCTATGGCTAACGCCTTCGGCTTCGGAGGGCAGAACGCCGTCGCGGTTTTCCGCGCATACGACGAGACGGCGTGACGCTTCCCCTCCCTTCCAAATGATCGGATCGGCCAGCACATCCAATGTTTCGGGATGTGTTTGGAGAGGTCAGGTGTTGGTTGTTCACATGGGGACTGACGCGCTGTCGCGACAGCGTTGAGCGACAGACGAAACCGTACAGCGCACCTACGGAACGCTGATACGCATCCTTGCGTCTGTACTTCTTCACCTTGGGGTGTTTCGCGCACTGAGGATCTGTGCTTTGGTTGTATGCCTGCTGAGTTCAGCAGGGGCGTCTGTTGCGTTCCTTGGTCCGGCGGGGCTTGGTGGGTCACCAGCGGAATTGGGAGGCGAGGGCATCAGCCTCAACGCGCAGGACGATTGGTGAGCCGTGCGGGCATACTGCCGGCGCGCTGGTCTGCCCGAGGGCTTCGACGAGCGCACGCAAGGCTGGACGGGGGAGCGGTCTCCCACGGCGAACGGCGGTGCGGCAGGCGAGCTGAACAAGAAAGCGGTCGCGCCAGTCCTCATTCGCGTCGGACTCATCGAGAAGCGTAAGCAAGCTGGGCGCAAGTTCCTCGGGTTCACCGATACCGGCTAGTGGGTCAGAGCCGGGCACGACGCCAGGAAGCGTCGGGATCGAGCGAAGGAGGAAGGAGCGAGGGCCGAACGGTTCGCAGTGGAAGCCGAGCGTGGCGAGACGATCGAGCCAACTGGCAAACCGTTCCACATCGGCCGGTCGGACGTCGATCAGAATCGGCTCGGGAAGGACAGCAAGGTCTGGTTGCGTGGCCTGGGCGTCACGCAGTCGTTCATAAAGGATTCGCTCGTGGGCTCGGTGCTGATCGACGAGATAGAGTGCGTCTGGCCCCTCAAGGAGGATCAACCGCTTCTGGAGTTGTCCGAGAAGTTGCAAGGGCGGAAATGCTGGAGTGACGATTGGCGCGTCCGGGGACTCTTCGTCATATCGTGTGTCTGGTTCGCTGACGGCAGCGGTGCTGCGGAGGGGATCAAGGAGCTGGGTCGGCGGAGTGAACACGAAACGACGAGGAGTACGGGCGAGGACGCTGCGCAGGAGTTCGCTGGCGGCTTGGCCGATCTCCCGCTCGGCGTGCAGCCTCACTTCCAGTTTGGCCGGGTGGATGTTGACGTCGACGGCACGCGGATCAACGTCGATGACAAGTGCAAGGATAGGATGTCGCCCGCGTGGGAGAAGCGGACGGTAGGCTGCCTCGAGGGAGGCGAGGAGAGTTCGTGGCTGTGTCCAACGGCCGTTGACGATGATGTGGAGGTGGTTGCGATTGGAGCGTGTCAGGTCAGGGCTAGAGACGAGACCTGTAAGCCGAGCACCGGCAACCTCCAGCGGCCCAAGCGAGCGGAGCGCGTCCGCAAGGGTAGGGCCATAGAGCTCGATGAGCGTCGTCGAAAGCTCGCCAGTACCAGTTGTCTGGAGCGCAAGCCGGTCTTCGATCCAGAGTGCAAAGCGTACCGCTGGCGCAGCAATGGCAAGGCGGCGTACGACGCGGACGATCTCGGCGACCTCAGCGCGTTCGTTACGGGTGGCGGCAAGGCGTGCGGGGACATTCTCAAAGAGCCGACGGACGATGACGGTGGTGCCTGGAGGGTGGGCGACCAGCTCATCAGCGACGATCTCTCCGCGAGAGAGCGTGAGGCGGCGACCAAAAGGTGTATCGACTGTTGCGCTGGCGATCGCGAGGTCAGCCACTGCCGCAATGCTTGGTAACGCCTCACCGCGGAAGCCGAGCGTCTCGATCTGTTCAAGGTCGTCGTGAGGGAGCTTGCTTGTGGCGTGTCGCTGGACGGCAAGTGGGAGTTCGTCGGGCGGGATGCCGTAGCCGTCGTCACTGACGCGGATTTCAAGCAAACCGGCGCCGCGGATGTGGATGCGGATGTGAGAAGCAGCGGCATCAAGCGCATTCTCAACGAGTTCCTTGACGACGGAGGCGGGGCGTTCAATCACCTCACCGGCCGCGATGCGGGCGGCGATTGCTGGGGGAAGGACGCGGATTGATCGGCGAGGTGCGACAGGCCGGGATACCATGTCTCAAGCCTGGAGAGTGGTGATGCCACGTAGACGTGCCTGCTGCTGAAAGAGCCAGTCGAGCGCTTGCCGAGGCGAGAGCTGGTTCAGGTCGAGCGCGAGGAGTTCTCGAGCAAGTGCCTGCGCAGCGGCTGACCTGTCGGGAAAACCGGGTAACGGAAGCTGACGAGGACCACGGGCCTCTGCGAAACAGGGCTGCTCGTTCTCTTGCTGCGCAACGGTGACTGCACTGGGTGGAGCGCTGAGGAGTGTCTCAGCGCGGTCTGCGACCCAGGATGGGAGACCTGCTAGACGGGCAACATGGATGCCGTATGCGCGGTCGGCGGGGCCGGGGAGGACACGGTAGAGGAAGACGACACGGCCGTCGCGCTCGATTGCGGCGACGTGGACGTTTGCGACCCGTGGGAGTTCGGAGGTCAGAGCGGTCAGTTCGAGAAAGTGGGTTGCGAAGAGGGTGCGGGCACCGACGCGATCGTGGAGATCTTCAAGGACAGCGCGGGCAATAGCGAGGCCGTCCTGCGTTGCGGTGCCACGTCCAACCTCGTCGAGGATCACAAGACTGCGTCGAGTGGCCTGGCGGAGGATGGTTGCCGTCTCGATCATCTCAACCATAAACGTGCTCTGACCTCCGGGGAGATCGTCATGGGCGCCGATACGACTGAAGATACGGTCGACAAGACCGATCCGCGCGCGTTGGGCGGGGACGAAGGAGCCGATTTGCGCAAGAAGCACGATCAGGGCCACCTGGCGCAGATACGTACTCTTGCCACCCATGTTGGGACCAGTGACCAGGAGTATTTGTGGTCCCTCCCCGCCGAGCTGGCAGTCGTTGGGAACGAAGGGGTGGTCGTCGAGCGTTGCTTCGACGACCGGGTGGCGACCGCCTATGATCTCAAGCGTGTCGCTCTCCTCCAATTCTGGGCGTACCCAGCCGTACCGTGCTGCCACTTCCGCGAGAGCGCGAAAGGCATCGAGCTGTGCGATCCAACGAGCAAGATGCAACACTGCTCCAGTGCGGCAGGTAACCTCGCGCGTCAGTCGCTCGAGCGCGGAACGCTCGAGTGCGGCGATCCGCGCTTCGGCCGCGAGGAGTCGCGCTTCCGCGTCCTTGAGTTCCGGAGTTATGAAGCGCTCACCTGTTGCGACTGTCTGTTTCCGCACGTACTCGGGCGGAACCCGGTGGAGGTGGGGGCGCGTGACCTCAATGTAGTACCCGAACACCTTATTGTATCCGACCTTGAGCGAGCGAATACCGGTGCGTTCGCGTTCGCGCTGCTCGAGCGTTGCAAGGAAGCGGCGTGTCTCCTGGATGGCAGCGAGTTCGGCATCGAGTTCCGGACAGAAGCCGGGACGGATTCGCGCACCCTCTTCATCTTCGACGATCGCTCGTTCCAAGAGTGCGGCCAAGTCGTTACAGGAACCAGCCGTCTCGGCGAAGGCCCGTAACGGCTCATGTGAGGTAGCCCGGAGCGTACCCACGAGCGCCTCGGCAGTCGCGAGTGCCTGACGCAGGGTGAGGAAGTCGCGGACAGAGGCGGTACCCTGCACGATCCGGCTCGTCAGCCGCTCCAAATCGCCAGCACCGAGCAGGATCTGGGCTAGCCGATGACGGAGTTCGGGGCTCGCGACGAGTGTGGCGACAAAGTCCTGGCGGCGACGGAGTTCGACGAGGTCACGGATGGGCTCGCTGACAAGACGGCGGAGCGCGCGAGCTCCCATTGGCGTGCAGGTGAGGTCGAGGATCCCAAGCAGACTGCCGCGTGTTCCACCGGTACGCAAGCTCCTGGTGAGTTCCAAGTTGCGGCGCGTTGCCGCGTCCAGTCCGACGCGGTACGCGGGGAGCTCTGTGCGCAGGCTGGTAAGCAGGGACACAAGGGAGGGATTCGTTCGTTCGAGATAGGCGACAATCGCACCAGCGGCTGCGAGGGCAGCGGGAGCATGCTCGCAGCCGAAGGGTGCGAGCGATTGGACGCCGAAGAGCGTACGGAGGCGTTGTGCGGCACGGTCGGGGTCGAAGTGCCACGGTTCGAGGCGAGTGAGACGGCCTGCGGGTGGAAGCGTTCCCTCGAAGGTCTCGGGAACAAGGCACTCGGCTGGTGCGAGGCGGGCGAACTCTTCGGCAAGGAGTTCCACGCGGTCTCGGCCGGCGAGTTCCATGGTCGCGAACTCGCCGGTACTGACATCGACCCACGCTAGGCCTATGCGATCTCCTAGGAAAGCAACAGCAGCGAGATAGCAATTCTCAGTAGCGGGGAGAAGGGCAGCTTCGGCGACCGTCCCCGGTGTAAGGACGCGCGTGACGGCACGCTCGACGAGTCCACGCCCCGGCTCGCTCAGCTGCTCGGCAATGGCGACGGTGTGACCGGCGGCGAGCAGTCTCCCGAGATAGTGGTGAAGCGCGTGGTGGGGGATTCCAGCCATCGGGACACGGCCGTTGCGCCCGAAAGAGCGCGAGGTAAGCGTGATGCGAGCGTCACGGGCGACAATCTCAGCGTCCTGATCGAACGCCTCATAGAAATCGCCGAGCCGGTAGAGCAGGATGGCATTGGGGTATTGGGCCTTGAGGCGAAGATACTGTCGACGTGAGGGGACGAGTTCCTCTGCCTCACGCATTCGCGATCGACGGGTCCGCGACTCGGTGGACGGTACGCTGTTGGTCATGGGCAACTGTCCTTTCCCTCCCCCGTCGTTCGGTCCGCGTCGTCAGGGTCAAGGATACGAAGGCGAGGGGGTAGAGTGACTGGCTGGCAACGGTAACTGCGGCGATTCGGGGGCGGGGTGGGAGGGGAGACGCGAGGGTGCCGCGCCGCATCGCCGGGATGAGGGCAGGAATGGTCGGGAACTACCCTGTCATTCTGGAACGTTCGTCACTTGGCAGCGTGGCCTCGGTGATCGGTGGAACGTGAACAAGGACCTTCCGCCGCTTGAGTGTTGGTGAGAGGTTGGCGGGCGTACAAAAGGGAACATGCCCCGAGGGGTAGGGGCCCGGGGCGACTCTGGATGAGAGCGGCGGTCGAGGTTGGGACGAGTTGGCGAGCAAGACTCAGCGTGCCGTCGATGGTCGGCGGGAGAGTAGCCAGGCGAGAAGTGTAAAGGCGATCATGATCACCGTGCCGACGAAGACCGGTGGCCAGCGGTCGTGCGTCATCTCGCGGACGAAGAGGAGCGTCTCGCCAATGGCAACAATGATGGCGACCGCGATGGCGACCGAAAGGATCGGCACGATGAGGGCGAGTACCAGGTCACGGCGCATTCCGTCTCCCTCCTCCACTCCACCAAGCGGGCTGGTTGCGGCCAGCCGCGGCGCACACTCGAGTGGAGTATGCGTGACGTTAGCCGTAGTGGCAAGCCGACTATCCCACGGAAAATCGAAAACAAGGCAATGCCCAAAGGATTCGGCCTCGCGTCCGGGCAAGCGGAGGGAGCGAGAGGCAAGTTTGTCCTGCGAGGCTCGCTGAAGACGCACGAGCATGCGATGATGGCATGCTGAGGAGTAATGGGATCGTCGGAGCGCAGCGGGGTGGCCGGGAAAGGAGAACACCAGTGGAACTCCGGGAGTTGCTCGCGGAACGAATGAGCAGGCTGGGGACAGAGAGCGCGTTTGAAGTGCTTGCCCGGGCCCGGGCGCTCGAGGCCCAAGGGCGTTCGATCATCCACTTGGAGATCGGGGAGCCGGATTTCGACACGCCGTCGCACATCGTCGAGGCGGCGGTTGAGGCGCTGCGGGCGGGGGACACGCATTACACGCCGGCGGCCGGACTGCCGGAACTCCGTGCGGCAATCGCCGAAGAGGTGAGCAAGACGCGTGGGATCCCGGTCGATCCCGAGCAGGTTGTTGTGACCCCTGGCGGGAAACCGATTATGTTCTTCACCATCCTTGCGCTGGCGGAAAGTGGTGCCGAGGTGATTTATCCCGATCCGGGATTTCCGATCTATGAGTCGGTCATCCGTTTTGCTGGTGCCACGCCGGTGCCGCTTCCGCTGCGTGAGGAGTTTGGGTTTGCGTTCGATCCAGAGGAGCTCCGCCGACTGGTGACGAAGCGCACGCGACTGGTGATCGTGAACTCGCCGCATAACCCGACGGGAGCGGTGGTCGGTCGGGAGGCACTCGAGGAGTTAGCGCGCCTGGCGCAGGAATTCGACTTCATGGTGCTTTCCGATGAAATCTATCGGCGGATCGTTTACGAGGGTGAGGTACTGAGCATTGCCAGCCTACCGGGGATGGCGGAACGAACGGTGATCCTTGATGGGTTCTCCAAGACGTATGCGATGACCGGTTGGCGACTTGGGTATGGAGTAGCACCACGCTGGCTGGCCGAGCATCTTGTGCGGCTGGCGGTGAACTGCCACTCCTGCGTGCCGGGATTCACGCAACGGGCTGGGCTCGCGGCACTCCGAGGGCCGCAGGAACCGGTCGAGCGGATGGTCGGAGAATTCCGGCGGCGTCGGGACGCGGTGGTGGAGGGACTCAACAGTCTCCCGGGCGTCCACTGCAGGTTGCCGGCCGGGGCGTTTTACGTCTTTCCCAACATCACGGGCACGGGGCGGTCGGCGGAGACGTTGGCCCGGGAGCTCCTCGAGCAGGCAGGCGTTGCCGCGCTGGCGGGAACGGCGTTCGGGCGGTACGGCGAGGGATATCTACGTCTCTCCTTCGCAAACTCGTTGGAGAATCTGCTCGAGGCGATTGAGCGGATGCGGCGGTATCTGCTCCAGTAGTACCGAATAATAGGCCTACTCCTGTGGTGCTCGCTTCGCATGGTGCAGTTGCGAGCAGTCGTCCGGCGCGACAAGTTCTGCATCTACTAGAACTTTGTCCAGTCGTGACCATGACACCGTATTGGGGGGCGGTTCTGATACGGTGGTAGTTGCGGGCTTCTTCGTCATCATTGTGGGGAGTCTTGGCCTTCTGTATGGATCACAGTGCGTTGGTCAGTTCCTGTCATCGTCATTCTGGCCGGACTATGGGGTTGGGTTGTCGGGGGCGTTGCCGCAGTGCTCGACGGAACAATTGTGATCAAAACGCAATGCACAACACCTTGTGGGCGCCAGCGTTTTCCCGCTCCTAGTACCTCTTTGGGGTGCGGGCTTTACCTGGGCGACTCTCTTCCATACGCTGGGTAGAGTGGCGGGTTGGGTGAGTAGCTCTCTTGCGCGTCGGCTGGCGGGGCCCGACGCGATTGGTGCTATAGGGTTCGTCTTTGCGTTTTTGCTGTCTGGATTCCAGAGTGTGCCTTGTTCAGGAAGCCAGGCCCATCGTAGCTTGGCAGGGGCTGGCTCAGTAGGTCCGTGCCATTCCTGCTGCTCCTCGGCATAACGTTCCTTAGGCTCCTGATTTTGGTCCTCCGCGTGGTCTTGGCCGCTTGGCGGACTCTTGCTTTAGTCGCAGGTTTCGACGACTTTGTCTTACCTCAGCGTGAGCTGAAATCAGCGGCAGTCAGTGACAAGGGGATTACCGGCTCGCTGTGCCAAGTGAGGGGGTCTGGGAGTCTTACGAGTTGCTTCCATCTTCCCATCGAACCGGCGTGCAGGCTAATCCACCCTGGGTGGGGTCATCAGGTAGGATCAAGCACAAGGAATTCGACAGAAAACTCAAGGGCTATCGATTTGTTTGGCAAGCGGGGAGAAGGCTGTTTGTCGTCTCCATACCGCTTGAGAAGGTGGTCAGCTGTAGGTACCCAGTTCTGGGCCGCCAAGCAATCCGCTTCGCGGTACAGAGGCGTCGCCAACGTGGCTGGCGTCGTTGTTCGACAAGAGCGAGGGGGCAGCTATGCGAGAGCAGGCAACGGTTCAAGGAGAAGCGGTGGCCAGATTGGCTACTGACGCAGTGAGTCCCTACGACCTGGTGGCGGCGGCACTTGAGGCAAGCGAGCAGAAGGCTCGGCTGGCGGTTGCACCAATGGTGGTGCGGGGAGCACTGAGCGGTGCGCTGCTGGCTGCAGCAACGCTGCTTGCGGTGACGGCCTGGGCACAGGGGTTGCCACGCATTGTCGGTGCCATGATTTTCCCAGTGGGGTTCTGCGTCCTGGTGTTGTTGGGGCTGGAGCTCGCGACCGGCAACTTTGCTCTCCTTCCGGCGGGTTGGTATGTAGGGCGTGTAGATGCTGGAGCGGTTGGGCGCAACTGGTGGTGGGTCTATCTCGGCAATCTGGTAGGTGGCGCGGGTTTTGCTGTACTTGCCGTGGCTTCTCTCACAGGATGGTGGAGCCATGACGCTGGTGCGGTTGGGGAGCAGCTGCGCCAACTCGCTTTGAGCAAGACAGTAGCCTATGCGGAGGCAGAGTGGCGCGGTTGGCTGACGGCCTTCACCAAGGCGGTGCTTGCGAACTGGCTGGTAACAATTGGCACCATGCTGGGCTTCAGCTCGCGTTCGACAGTCGGCAAGGTCGTGGCGATGTGGCTCCCGATCATGACGTTCTTCGGGCTAGGGTATGAACACTCAGTCGTCAACATGTTCGTCATCCCGGCTGGGATGCTGGCTGGAGCACCGCTTAGTCTGGGTACCTGGTGGGTATGGAATCAGGTGCCGGCAACACTGGGCAATATTGTCGGAGGAGGGCTGTTCACCGGGATTGCGCTTGCCTGGTCGTATAGTCGGCGAAGTGTATGACCAACGAGTGGCCGGCGGTTGCCATCGCTCAAGGGAGCAGAGTGGAACAGGGCGGAGCCATGGATCTGGCTGCCGGTAACGGTCTTGCTCGATCTAGGCAGCTGGACAAGGCACTTCCCTGTGCTCACTGTTCTGGTAGCAATGGCCACCGGTGAACTTTTTGGATCAGGGCGGATTTCCGGCAAAGGGCTTGCCTTTGGGACTGCTTTGAAGGCGTGTTGGCGGCTTCTTGGTTTTGTCCCGACCTCCTCTCGCCGCTGGACGAGTTCGGTGGGCTTTTCTCTTGGCACATATGCAACATCTGGCGCTGCTGTAAGCAGCACCGTTGCTCTTGGCAGGTTGGCCGCTGACGATTGCCAGGTGGTCATTACCGCGTTGCGGTTGGCAACTGGTACGGCGGCTGCTGAATCAGGCAACGCGACTGACGGTCGCGCTCGTGGCGGAATGTGTCACTGTGAGCGTGGCATTGCCCGCCACTGTACGATGCAGCCCGAACCCGGCGCTGGCTGCATGATCTGGAGCACATCACCTTCTTTCTTGGGGCGCTCCTGTACCGGTGGCTGGTTGTCGGGGCGCCACTGGTACGACGGCACTTTCACAGCGATGCCAGGCGAGCCGTGTCCCGAGTACTTGGTGGAACACAATCGAGCATTTCTGGGATCTCGTGACCTTTTGGCCGGGCGTGCTGTGCCATCACTACTTTTTGGAGTTCGCGGAACCCTCTCGTCTGCTGGCTGACCAGGCCTTTGGTGGGTTGGTGATGTAGCTCGGTGGGCCGCTGGTCGTAGGCATGCTGACGCTGGCAATGCTGGGCGAGAAGGGCTGCGGGTTGCCGAAACACGCGTGCTCGCATCACACTGAAGGGCTATGATGAGCCGCACGGGGAGTGCGGAAAGGAGGAGTGTGGTGGGCGAGCACGCGATACCGGATCGGGTGCTGGTTCTTGGGGGAGGAATTGCTGGGCTTGCGGCAGCGTGGCGACTGCAGCAAGCGGGCGTCGAGGTGGAACTGCTGGAAGCACGCGACCGAGTTGGAGGGCGACTTTGGACAAGCTTCGAGTATGGCCCGTTTCCAGTGGAACTGGGAGCTGAGTTCATCCACGGGGACCGGGTGATTACCTGGCAGTTCCTTGAGCGATACGGGCTTCGCGCGCTGGATGACCCAAGCCAAGACCGACGGTACGTGGGGATCAATGGTCGTGTGATGCCCTCCGTAGACCTCTCGCGCCCGGTTGGGGAGGGGATCTTTGCACCACTTGGGCAGGCTGCGGAGGCATGGTACAGGACCGGGCGACCTGACACGAACTTAGCCACGGCGCTTCGTTGGTGGGCGACGGAGCAAGGAATTCATGTCACTCCGGAGCTCTGGGAGCTGTGGCAGGCCCTTGCGGCGATCGGTTGGTCTGCCGATCTGGAGGAGATTAGTGTTTACGGTGAGATCGAAGCAACCTACGAAGGCGATGGGCTACGCAACTGGCGGATTGCCGAGGGAGAACAAGCGCTGGCGGACCGGATGGCGGCTGAGCTTGGAGAGTGTGTCCGGCTCGGCTGTGTGGTTGAGCGCGTCGAGTGGAACGCTGAGGGAGTTCGTGTGCTGGCGTCAGACGGTGAGCACTGGGGGCGCTGGGTGGTGGTCGCACTCCCCCTCGGCGTGCTGCAAGCGGGAACAGTCGAGTTCTCGCCTGAGCTTCCGGAAGAACTGAGCGAAGCGATCGAACGACTTGATCCCGGCCGGTCGCTGAAGGTGGTCGTGGAGTTTGCGCATGATCCGTGGGGACCAGAGATTGGGTGTCTATTTGTGACACGCCCGCATGGTATCTGGGAGCGTCCGGGGCTCGGCTTCGCAGCGCCCGAGCCGGTCTTCAGCCTGCTTACTGGCGGGAGCGATGCACAACGGCTCGGGAAGCTCCCTGTCGACTCTGCAATCCGTGAGGTCGTCCAGGCTTTAGGCGCGGTATTGGGTGTCGACCTGGGTGGAGCAGTGCGCCGGGGTGCAGTGATCGACTGGACGAACGATCCGTGGTGCCGTGGGGGATACTCGGTGGTGCCACCAGGTGGGGCTGGCCTGCGAGCGCGTTTCCGTTCCGTCATTGGTGGACGACTGGTCTTCGCTGGCGAGCATGCGAGCGTGGAGCGTCCGTCGACGGTGCACGGGGCGATTGAGAGTGGGCTGCGTGCTGCGGAGGCGATCTTGTCGCTCCGGGCGGAGGCCGCAGTTCGTCCCTGACAAGCTATTGCCGGAGTGGCGGTCGGAGGAGTGCGATGGGTCGTGCTCCAGTAGTTTGGCGAGTTCCAGCGGGAGGTGTTGACCAGTGATAGCCTTCGTGGTGCCGCGTAGTGGTTGGTGGTGCGCGGAGGATGCGGCAGGGTAGCTGCGGCGAGGGTTGGGAAGCGAGAAAGCGTCTGCTGGTCAATGCGCGCTTGTGAGCCAGGTGGGGAGCTCGGCGAATGACGGGAGGAGGACGTCAGGTTGGCCGGTCTCCAGGTCACTTGGGCGGAAACGTCCGGTTTGGACGAGGATACCGGTCATGCCGAGTGCTTGGGCCGGCGCAATATCGGCGGTAAGGCTGTCACCGACCATAGCGACGCGCTCCGGTGGGAGTCCAAGGCGAGCGAGCCCGGCTTGGAAGAAGTCGGGGGAAGGTTTACCGACAAGGTGAGCCTGGCGACCGGTGGCGGCTTCGAGTCCCATCAGGAAGGCGCCGGTATCAAGGGCAAGGCCATCGCGGCGTTCCCAGACGAGGTTGCGGTGCATGGCGACGAAGTGCGCGCCACGGAGAAGCAGGCGGAAGGCCAGGTTCAAGCGGTCGTAGGTGTAGACGCTGCCTGCGCCGCCGAGCACGACGACGGTGGCACTGTCGTCCTCGACAAGAGGAATTCCGGCAAACTCCTCGCGGACGTCACCTTCGACGAGGAGGAAGCACCGCTGGTCAGGATAGTGGGTACGGAGGTAGGCAGCTGTGGCTGCGCCAGCGGTAACGAGCTGGTCGTCACTCACAGGAAAGCCGAGTGTGCGGAGGAGTTCCCCGAGTTGGCGGCGGGTACGGATGGTGGTGTTGGTCAGGAGTACGTAGGGGATACCGAGGGCGTTGAGGCGCTGCAGCGCCTCGGCCGCACCGGGGATGGGGTCTCCATCGACGTGGAGGACACCGTCGACGTCAATGAGGAAGCCCTGGATCAGTCGCGCTGACTCGATAGGTACCATAGGGAGGCCAGCCTCCATTCCTCTGCTCTTGCTGATCGAAAGTGTAGCCGCCCGCAGTCCAAGCGGATCGGCAGGAGATCGATCGGATGGATAGGCAGCACAGCGGCAGGGTGAGCTGGGGATATTCCTGAAAGCATTCGTTCGTCTCACCACTGGTACTGGCGTCTGGGAAGGTTCATCTCGGTGGAGTGGGACAGTCGTGGCCGCGCAAGGTCGCGCGGCCACGACTGGATTGAGCGGGGCTCCTCACGAAACGGGCGTGAGTTCAGAACTCCGAACGCGATGGGGAGACGGTAATTGCGACGGCGTGGTGAGTTGCGAAGCTGACTTGTCAAAGTACACCGACGCTTGTTCGGTCTGACCGAGTTGGAACCGAGCAAGGGAGTCGGTCAGGTCGGCCGCGAGCTGGACAAGATGTTCGGCAGCAGTGGCGACATCGCGCACGCGAGCTTCCATCTGCTCGGCGGCACTCGAGACTTCCTCGGCGGCAGCAGCGTGCTGTTCGGCAATCGCTGAGACCCGCTGGACTGCACTGCGGACGCGCTCTGCGCTACCACTCAGTTGAGCAGCAGCTGCGGCGTTCTCTTCGGCGATAGCAGCGGTGTTCTCGAGAGCTTCGCGCAGCTGAGCGCTGTACTGAGTGCTGGTGACGAGCGAACGTTGGAGTTCCTGGTTTGCAGCGGCGATAGCTACCGCACCCTGGTGAATGCGCTGGAAGGCAGCCGCCACGGCTCGAGCCTTTGTGGCGAGTTCCTCGACGGCAGAAGCGCTCTCCGTCATGGCCGTGACCGTTTCGGCGACGGTACGTTGAATATCGGTAACCATGCGGCTGATCTCACCGGTGGACTGAGAGGAACGCTCGGCTAGCTTGCGAACTTCCTCCGCCACGACAGCGAAGCCCTTGCCTGCCTCACCAGCGCGCGCTGCCTCGATGGCCGCGTTGAGTGCTAAGAGGTTCGTCTGCTCTGTGATTTCCTGGATGACGCGGACAATCTCGCCGATCTGCTGCGAACGGTCGCCCAAAGAGCTGACAGTGCGCGCTGTCTGTTCTACTTGTGCCCGTACCTGTTCCATGGCGGCAAGTGTTTCGGTGACCGTGCGGTCACCGTCGGTTGCTTGGGCGGCGTTGTCATCCGCACGGGCACTGACGCTGCGAGCGTGCTCCTCGACCTCGCGCATGTGCAGGGCGACTGCACGAGCAAGTTCGGCAGCCTCGCGCAGCGCGCGTCCCTGCTCGTGAGCGGCGCGAGCGACTGCGGAGACGGTGCGCTGCATATCCTCAATGATGGTGCTGGCTCCGCTGATTTCTTCTGCTTGCTGGGCGGAACCGCGAGCGACTTCAGAAATTGCTGACGTCACTGAGCGGATGCCAGTGTCAAGTTGTGTGGCGAGTTGCCGAACCTCATCCCCGGCGTGATGGACACGTACACTGCCTTGCTGCACGTCCCCGACGAGTTGTTCCAATCCGGTACGAGCGCGGGAGAATGCCTCGGCGACATGATGGAGTTGCTCAAGCATGCGATTGAACGCTCGGGCAGTGCGTGCGAGCTCGTCGTGGCCCTTGGCAGGAAGTCTCTGGGCTTCGACTGCGACGCTTGCAGTGAGATCGCCGTTGGCCATGCGGTTCAGGGCAGACACGAGGACAGCGAGTTCACGATCAGCCAGACGCTCGCTGGCTGAGGCGAGTGCGCCGATGGTTCGCAGAATTGGTTGGAGAAAGAGAGTGCCGAGGAAGACTGCAACCAATGCGATCAAGGTTGCGACGGCTACGACCCACTGAATTGCCGACAGGCTAGTAGCGGACTCACTCGCGAACTGATCGGTCTCACTCTGGATACTCTGCTCAAGTTGTCTAACAGTGTTCAGTAGAGTCATGTAACGAGGTTCAGCTTCCTGCGTCAACTGCTGTTGCGCATTGACGATGGCACGTTGGCGGCTGAGCTGCAGCGCCTGACTCGCTGCCGTCCAGTAATCCTCCCAGGCCTGCCGTAGTTGGGCGACCGATTGTTGCTGTTCCGGGGAGAGGCGTGACTGTTGGAGCGTATCCAGGTCGGCCGCGATGGCTTGTGTCGTCGACACGATCTTGTTTTCAATCTCCTGTTTGGTTCCGTCATCGAGTGCAGCGGCGATGTGAGAGACAACATCAGCGCGGAGTTGCACCATGGCTCGCGAAGCATCGGAGACAACCGCGAGCGTCGTGAGCTCTTGCTGGAGGAGTCGCGTTCTTTCCTGAGCTTGCAGCGCAGCGAACCAGCTGAAACCACCGGCCGCGAGAACGATCACCGCGAGAGCAAGCAGGAGTCCGGTAATCCGCTGGCGAACCGTCAACGTCATGATCCCTCCCTCCGTCATCGGTTAGCGCCTGCTACGGCAGGCGTGATTCTTCCCGACTGCGTCTACGGCGATGCCAGGGCCTGTACTTCTAGCCGATCTTGGCTAGTCGTGCAGGGAGATTGGCTCTTGGTGTTCGTTGCCCTCGTGCGATTCGCACAAGGTGCCAGCGTGGCAGATAGACGTGAGAGGACGAGAAAGGAGGGTGCTGGTCCGGATAGGCCTCGAGGCGGGTGTGAAGCGCAGAGTGCGTCGGACGGAGTCGAGGGCGTCCGTGCTGTTGTGAATAGCCCAAGGCACGTGACGATGACGAGGGCGTAGGCCAATAGTTGGGGAGCCCAACGAGAGATCGTCGGGCACTGCTCGAGACACTTGACGACTCGAGAAGAGCGTCGTAAATTGATGAGTAAATCATCTTCCAAGGTCTTAAGGTGAGGAAAGTTTCGGGCTGCGAGCTGTAAGCGGCTCGGGGGTGAGTCTGGTGAAGACCGGAGACTCCTCAAGTTCCCAGCGGAGTTAGCCCGGGGAGAGACCATGCTGATGTTCGATGGCAGCGGAGTCAGCCGAACAGAAGGGGGAGCAATGGGAACGACGCGGAGGAAGTTGTTTGGTTTAGCGCTGGCCGCGACGGGCGCGCTACTTCTGAGTTGTCGAGGTAGTGGAGGATCACCGTCCCCAGGTCCGGCTTCGCCGACTGCAGGAGGTATACCGAGTCCCACGCCAGCGGCGAACCTCGAACCGACGCCGTTGCCTACTCGCGGGACGACGACACCCGCTGCAGTGAAGAGACCAATCAAGGTTGGGCTGCTGGTGCAGTTGACAGGAGTCTATGCGGCGCTCGGGCAGGAACACGTGCGGGCTACCACACTGTTGATCGAGTCGCGGGGTGGCCAGTTAGGTTCGTTCCCGATCGAGCTCCTTGTCGAAGACGAGGGACAGTCAGTTGATGACGGTCTTAATAAAGCGCTGAAGCTTGTCCAACGGGATCAAGTCGACATTCTGGCTGGCATCCTGAAGTCGACGGTTCTGTATGCCGTGCGGGATCTCGTTCACGAGGCTGGTGTGCCACTGATCGGCACCACAGCCGGCCCACATCGACTCATTTTTGATCCTCAACTGAAGAGTCCCTATATCTGGCGGACCTCGTACGCGAACGGGCAACTCAACTATCCGATGGGTGACTACGCATATTCGACGCTGGGGTATCGACGTGTCGCTGTGTTGGCAACCGACCATGCAGGAGGGCGAGAGCACGCATCCGGATTCATGAATCGTTTTCGTGAACTGGGAGGGGAGATCGTTGGAGAGATCTATGTTCCGCTCGACACAGTCGACTTCGCTCCGTACCTGCAACAGGTGAGCGGCTTTGGAGCCGACGCCGTATGGGCCTGGTTTGCGGGGGCCGATGCACTGCGATTTGTGACGCAGTGGGAAGATTTTGGTCTGAAGGGACAAGTGCCACTGATCGGGTCGGGATGGCTTACGGACGAGCCGGTCTTACCCGAACAGGGGGAAGCAGCAGAGGGAATTATTACTTCGTTCCATTACTCACCGTATGTGCAGACAGTGGAGATGCAAAACTTCGTCTCGAGTTTCCGACAGCGATACGGGGTTTTCCCTGGTGTCACGGCCTACAACGGGTACATCTTCGCACGAGCGTTGGAAGAAGCGTTATCGAAGCTTCCGGGGAATTTTTCTCGTGAAGCATTTCTGGCGGCACTTGGTTCACTGGACTTTGAAGGACCAACGGGGCGTTATCGTATCGATCCGGAAACACAGGGACCGGTGTTGACCGTCTTCATCCGCAGGGTCGATCGCATGCAGCAGGAATTTGGAAACGTCGTTATTGCCTCCTTCCCTGACGTGCCCGACCGCGTGGCGCGCCCGCCGTCCGCATAGAGCTCGGTTGTGCGGCGAGAAGCATGAGTTCTTCTGGCATATATAGCAAGAAGTCCGAGAGGATCATTGCTGCAGTGAAAGATGGTCTGAGTATTCGCTACTAGTCATAGCATTCGCGTACAAGCTGTAGTAATAGCTGGCAATTTATGGAATGCGTAAGATTCAGTAGTTCGAGAGCGGGCAAGGCAATTTTGGTTATGCTTCGGTGAAAAAAAGAGAAGCAGGTGAGGGTGTCGGTGAGTGACCCCTGGTGGTGAGCGGTGGGCTGGCCACTCGGAGACCTCGCATGGGGCAGATCGAGGTGAAGACAAAAGCGATGGGTTATGTGCTCTGCGGAGACAGTGGCCAGCCATTCTGCTGGATGGGAAGAGTTTGGGAGCGAAGTTGGAGCCGGTCTCTGCGACGGCAGTTGTTTATGCCGAGAATCTTGGGCGAGTAGGGAAGGTGTCCCAGTACGTCAGTGTAAGTGATGGCCTCTGGTGGGTGACTGGGGAACCGCATAACCTTGAGGAGTCGCTCTTGTTTAGGTCAGATTGGGCAACAGACGAGAACGAATTTAGGAAGTCCCGCGGACGCGGAGGGGCTGCAGCGCCTCGGCCGAGCCGGGGGTAGGGTCTCCATCGACGTGGAGGACACCGTCGACGTCAATGAGGAAGCGCTGGATCAGTCATGCTGGTCGTTGGTGCCTTGTTCGACGGAGTAGCTTTCCTTATTATCGTGTCGGAGCGATCCTCTGTAATGCCTTACCAGATTGGATGTCCTTCTCGGTCGGTAAGTATATGCGGTATCCTGTTCACCCCTGCCGCGATCGAGTAGGCTTCTCGAGCAGTGTTGCAACGACCTCCGGGTTAGCAACAGTAAGCCCAACACCGTTTGTGTGGGGGACATGTTCAAATTTGTGTATACTGCCCAACGCTATTCTCCCGTAAAGTGGATACGGTCATCCTGTCCACTGACAAACCTTCGTTTCACCAGGGTCACCTTGTGCAGGGGCGGCGATATACGAGCAGAGTGAATGAGAACATCAGCTTGTGGAGGCGCGGATACAAAATACGATTTATTGTATCAATAGTGAATACACAGAAGTGATGATATGTTCCAGCATATTCAGTAGTTACACGGGTACATACGAAGGGATGGGTTACGGGTCGAGTAGAGGTTGGAGGAGGGCCGGGTATGGATCTTGAGCACCTTATACAGGTGATCGAGCAGGTTCGTGAGCGGGTGGAGAAATACAAGGACGTACTAGAGCAGAATGAGGCACAGACGAGGATATCGCTCATTGAGCCGTTACTGAGGGCGTTCGGCTGGCTGCTTGAGGACCCATTTTTAGTGCGGGTTGAAGTGCGAACAAATAACGGTGCGAAGGTTGATTACGTACTCAACCGAAGCGACGGCCGACCGGCGATTGGCCTGGAGGCCAGGAGTCTAGGCAGCAAGTTGGAGTTGGCCTCCTCGGCGGTAGTGGGATATGCGTGGGAGCTCAGGAGGGAAGAGAGGGAACCGAAATATGTTGGCATAACTGATGGTCTGCGGTGGCTCATTGCCGAGCCCTATAACTTGAGGAGTCCCGTTTGTCAGGTGGATCTCGGTAGCACCCAGCAGCCGATCCCCGAGTCGGTCCTCCGCTTGGCCCGGGTATTCTGGAGACGGTGGTGGGTGGTTAGCGAGGAAGCTCGATCAGCGCCCTCGAAGTCAGCGCTGATCCCACTAACGGCCCTACGGCCGCGCGTATTTGAGCAGCCTCCCCGTTTAGTTGTGTTTCCCGATGGTACGCGCTGTGAGCCAAGGACGAAGATGGGGCCCACATGGAGGGGTTTACTCGTCACTGTTGCTGAGTGGTTGGTTAGCCAAGGCAAACTACGACCTGAGCTGGCGCCAATATCAGTTCACCTGAAATCGGTGAGGTATATTGTTAATTGTGAGCCGTTTCAGCAAGATGGTGCGAAATTTAGGGTACCGTTCCAGACCTCGAATGGATTATGGCTTGACTTGAACTTGAGTGCCATGGAATGTGTGAGACATGCAAGGCGGCTCTGCCAGGCTGTGGGAGTCGATCCGGCGTACGTGCTTGTGGAGCGGTGATCTCATGCGTTGTTCATGGTGGGGTTGGATTCTTGAAAGCCGACAGCAACAGGACAGAGACGGGGTTTATGGCCCGCCAGAAGGGCGGGCCGAAGGATCACTCACACCGCTTTTGCGATGTTGAGGTGATCCCTTTGATGGAGAGAACACCGCCTCGTGGTCTGACGCCCCGTCGGTTGCAAACGATATGCGTAAGCCCCTTGCCGGAGGGCGGCGATTGGGTTATGAGGGGTGGCTGGGAGGCAATGACGAAAGGTGGTTGTGATGGAACGAGTGGGATTTATTGGCCTGGGGATTATGGGGCAGCCAATGGCGCGCAATCTTCTGCGCGCTGGTTTTCCGTTGACCGTCTACACGCGTGACCGGCGCAAGATCGAAGCGTTCGTCGAGCAGGGTGCGCAGGGGGCGAGCTCGCCACGGGAAGTGGCCGAACAGAGTACGGTTGTCATCACGATGCTCCCGGACTCACCTGAGGTAGAGGAGGTTGCGCTAGGTCGGAACGGTGTCATTGAGGGAATCCAACCAGGAAGCCTCTTTATCGACATGTCGACGATCGATCCGTCAGTTGCGCGTAAGCTGCACGCTGCATTTGCGGAGCGTGGGGTGGAAGCGCTCGATGCTCCTGTCTCCGGCGGGCAGATTGGAGCCGAACAAGGCACGCTCTCAATCATGGTCGGTGGCTCGGAAGCGGCATTCCAGCGTGCGTTACCCATTTTCCAGGCGATGGGGAAGAACATTGTCCACGTGGGCGGACCTGGGGCTGGGCAGGTGACCAAAGCCTGCAACCAGGTGGTCGTGGCGCTGACCATCCAAGCGGTGGCGGAGGCTTTGCTGCTGGCCGAGAAAGCTGGGGTCGACCCGGCACGAGTGCGGCAGGCGCTGCTTGGGGGGTTTGCGCACAGCCGGGTGCTTGAAGTGCATGGCCAGCGGATGTTGGAGGGTGCTTTTGCGCCAGGGTTCCGGGCGCGACTGCACCGGAAGGACTTGCGGATTGCCCAGAACCTGGCGCGTGAGCAGTCGGTGCCGCTCCTGGCGACGCAGCAGGTCGCGGCACTCTTCGACAGTATGCTGGCGCGCGGACTCGGCGAGCACGATCACTCGGCGCTGGCGCTGGTCTACCGCGCGTTGGCGGGCGACAGCTGAACGAAGCGAGTGAACATGCTTCCGCGCTTTATTGAGGATGAGGGAGATGCCTTGACAATTGGCGCACGGTGTCGGGTCGGTGGGGGTTGCGTGCAGCAAGCCGCATCTTGCGGGGAGAGTCCGGTGTTCGCCTGACACGGGGCCCCGTTGAGCGGGCGAGAAGAGGGGCAGCGCGTTTGAGGAGGCGTAGTTAGGACGTCGTCACGGGCACCGAGCCCGGTCGTATCCAGCGAGATCAGCATGACGTTCGCGCGTAGCGAATGGGTCCCGGTGCACGAAGGCGTGGGAAGGAAGTTTTTGGGGCTGGTCAAGCCCTCGTGCCCACCTGATCGCCTATGAAGATGGTGCACTAAGGGGTGGGAAGGAAGATCTTGGGGCTGAGGAGTTCCTCAGCCCCGTGCGCTTTACTGTGTTGAGGAAGACTGGGTCTCCTTCGCCTTGAGCACACGACGCAGAAGATCGGTGAGTGTCTGGAAGTGGGCAAAGAGCTCAGCCTCGAGCTCTACGATGTCGGGGACAAGTGTTGCTGCGGCCACGGGCGCGGGTTTAACGTTGAGCCACACCTCCTGCAAGGTGAGTCCGAGGGCTTCGAAGCGGGCCTCGAGCGGCGGATGGGTATCGATGGGGTGCGGCGTCTTCCCTGTTGCTAGCCAAGGGGGTGGCAAGAACTCATCGAGAATGCGTGCGCTCAGCCAAGCGAAGGCACTCGCCGCTGGGGGTGCATCATCGGGGTCTTCGAGAAACTGCCGCAGGTAGACGCGCCAGGTGATTGCGGCGACGGCGACTTTTGCCAATGCCGTGGCAATGGCTGTTGAGCCCGCAACGTGTGCAGCGGTCTCGTCGGCAAGGAACTCCCGCTCACGTGAGTGCTCAGCGGTGACGTGGGCAAAACGCTCAATGGTAAAAGCGAAGATGGGGAGCAGTGGCAGAACACCAAGTGCACGCAGATCACGCCCAAGGGATTGTCGGAGGTTCTCGAGCGCGTCGGCAGCCGCACGAAACGTCGGTGCATATTCGCGGCTATAGCGAGTGCCCTCGCCATGGAAGTGGGCGAGTTCGTGGGCGATGACTGCCCGGAGCTCCCGCTCGTCAAAGAGATAAAGCAAGCCAAGTGAGAGGCACAGTGTGCGGCCATCCAGTTGGCCATCAGGCGTCGTCACTGGAACCTCGACCGCGTAACAGGACGGATCGAGGGTGAGGATGAGGTTGTCTGGGGGCGAGGTGCCAATATCTTGAGCAACCTCATGGATGAGTCGCCAGAGCCGGGGCGCATCGTCCCAGCCGATGATAGACGCGATTTCGGTGTGTTCAAGCGGTTTGCCCCAGGAGAGTGCGGCGGAAGCTGTCGAGAGAGCGGCAGCGCCGCCGACGATGACGATGCCGATCAGGAGACCGACCCAGATGCGCTCGGCAATGATTACCATAACGAGTGCCAGCGCGCCGGCCAGTAGGACGGTGAGGGTGACCCCAAGGCACCCTGCGCCAAGGCCAGCGGCCTGGACTGCTTGGCGGAAGCGCTGTGGCAGCTGCTCATAATGGTTGCGCGACTGGTTCGCCTGGTGGTTGACAAACCACAGGAGGCCGAGCCCGCCTACCGCGCTCAGGAAGCTCCCCCACTGAAGCCAGCCGCCGGCCTGGTAGTAAAAGCAGATATCCTCTTTGGAGACTTCCGGATCCTGGCACAGGACACTGAGGTGAATGCGCTCACGCTGACGCGCGGTCAGTGGGCCGAACTCTGCCTCGGCAATGTCGACGATGAACTGGTTGAGATGATGACGCGTGTACCAGCCGGTGATCCAGATCAGCACTGGAAGGAGAAGGAGTAACACAACGAGACCGGCCTTGCTTTGGGCGGTGTCTTCCACCTGAACCTCCTTTCGAGACACCGGATAACGGGGAACAGACACTCCAGCGTGCTATTGCACGCGAAGGGCGGGAACACTGGTGTTCCCGTGGCTGCACGGCTGTTGGAGAGATCTGCACCTGGTCGCACCGAGAGAACCGGTGCGGTCGGTGATTACGGCGTGCGTCGGCAGCGAGGGCGCAGGGAGGGTACAGGGGGACACGGCGGAGCGTGGCAAGGGCCTAACCAGAGCAGCCGACTCCACAGCTCGGGACGATACGGTGAGGAGGGCGCAGCGCGCGGAAGCTGGGGAGTGTCCTGAGTGCTCGTAAGTGTTCTCAGGCATCCGCGTCCTTGGACAAGAAGGCGGTGCTCTGGCATCGGCACAAGACGGCGGGCCGGGTCATCGTGGAACGGCGATCGGGAGTGGGTTGGGGATGCGGCTGCGCCGGCAGGATGCGCCGGAGACAACGTCATGCGTCACCAGATGCGGTGAGCAGCCAGCGTGGACAGCACAACGGTCGTCGAGCGACGGGAGGAAGCTGGTGGACAAGGTGATCCCTCGCTTGGGTGAGCCCGGACGGAGTTTGTGGTGGGAGCGAAGCCGCGAGGGCAAAGGTAGGGGAACGTCGGAACAGCGGCGCGGCAAACGGCTGCGCGCCAACGCTCGCGCGGGAGATGAAGGTCAGGTCAATTCACAGCGTTGCCCACGGACACAGGCGCAACGGGAACGATGACCTATCCCGAGGACTTCGGGTGCTGCCGGGGAATGGACGAGCTGGTGGGCGCGTGAGAACCTCTCCTGGGACGCACTGAGCGCTGTTCGGCTGGACATGAGATGCGCGGTCGAGGGCCCCCGCGGCTAGGGTGGACACGAGACCGCGGCCCACGAGGCACAACAAGCGTGTTCAGGTGAAGGTCGCAGAGCTGAAAAGGCCTTGCCACGCTGGGCTGGGCTATGAGAGAAGAACGAGCCGACATGACGAGGGGGATGTCCGAAGCTGCGTGGTATGGCTGACAGTATGGCGCGGCTTATGCCGCGTCGGTGAGCATGAGCAGGACGGTGGTGCCGTGTTCACTGCCCTTGACCACTACGGTCAGGGCGGCGTCGCCGCGTTTGGCGGCGATGGCGCTCGCTGGCGCTGGCTGCAACGTCCAGCCTAGAGCGGGTAAGGCGGTGCGGTAAAACTCCAGCACTTTGTCAGCCGGGTCGGGGACGGCGAAGCTGAGCGTGCCTCCGTTCTGGATCTGGGTCGCCAGTGGGGAGAGCTCGCCGGGTTCGGAGCCAGGATACTTGGGCACCTGGTGCATCTCCCAAACGGGGATGAGCTCGTAGGACGCGCTGCTGCCGGTTTGAGCAGCTGGTGTCTCGGCCCCTGGTGTATTGGCCTGGCTGGCCGAGTTGGTGCCAGCTTGCTGCTGACGGCGACAACCGAAGAGGAGTATCGTCCCTCCAGCGAGGAGTGTCAGGAAGCTCCGGCGGTTCATCGACCGTTCCCCTTCCGGCGTAGCGTCCCACTCTTGCCGGCGCTGTATGGTAGCGCATCGTGGCGAGCCGCTGCATGCGGCGCACGTGCCGGGTGACATCTTGCCGCGCTGCGCGGACACCGCATGCCGCGTGTCCCTCGGGAGACGCGCGTGATCAAGCACCGGGATGGCCTGCGTGGGATGCCGCCTCGGTCGACAGGCCCATGGTGTACGTCTGATCTGCCTCATGTGCCTGGTGCGGTCTGCCGGCATCGTCCGGTCTGCTCTGCCCATGCTGTTTACGGAAGTGGGCTCCCGTGGTTACGATGTGGACGGTCAGGCAGGGGTGGGCTAGACGGTGGCCCGGCGAGGGGGATGGACGCACGTTGCGGGAAGCTGCGTGGGCGCGCGTGGCTACAGGCGGTGAACGGTTTCCTTGGGGCGAGTTGGAAGCGCCGAAGGAGCATGACGCCTGGTGGTGCGGTCAACTCCAGAGGCTCACGGCTGCTCGCTGGTCGTGAAGAACCCGACGGGGAGCTGCAACCAGCCCTCGATGGGGACGGTGAGGTAGGGCTCGGCTGGTGCTCGCAGGACGCGGGCGAGTCGACGTGCCTGCTCGAACAGGATGTCGCGAGCGGGCCGCTGAGTGCCGGCCACCGAGACGGGACGATCCCACCACTGCTCCCAGGTGGCAAGGAAGGAGCGCAGGCTGTCCGGTGTCAAACGGACACCGCGATCGGGGTCGTAGGGGGTGAAGTGGTCGAGTGAGAGGCGGTCGTTCTCAAGGAGATCGAGGACGAAGGCATCGACGATCGGGCGGAATTCCTCCACCAGGTCGAGGGCAAGGGACGGTCTGCCTGGCCGGAGCAGGTGCAGGAAGCCGATATGGGGATCGAGTCCGACAGCACGGACGGCGCTGACGGCGCGCTGTGTCAGGAGGGTATAGCCGAGGCTGAGGAGGGCATTGACCGGATCGGGCGGCGGGCGTCGTTGTCGACCGGGGAAGGGGAAGTGGGCAGGCAGCAAGGTGGCGAAGGCGGAAAAGTAGGCGCCGCTGCCATATCCCTCGGCGGCCAACAGACCGCCGTGGCCACCGGCTCGCTCGGCACGAAGTAGCGCGTGGCGGATAGCCTCGATCGCACGGGGAATATCAGGGTGGCGATCCGCGTAGCGCATCAGGAGGATGCCCTGGTTGCGTAGCTTGCCGCGGACAAAGCGGCGTGCCAACTCGTGGGCAAAACCTTCGTCACGGCTGGCTTCCAGCTGGCGGATGCGAAGCTCGGCCGATCCGGAATCCGGGCCCACGAGTCGACCACGGTACTCCCCGTCAGCGGTGAGCAGCACGAGGTCGATGCCGCGCTCCAGTAACGTGGCCAGAGTCGGTGTCGTCACGTGGACAGTCCCGAAGAGGAGAACGAGTTGCAGTCGCAGGAGGGGCACGCGGGCGAGCGTTTCGCCGTCACGCTCAACGAGGAGGAGCTCACCGGAGCGTCGCAGCACTGCGCCTTGTTCGACGACATAGAGTGCGCGCATGGTCGGAAGCGGAAAAGGCAGTCCGCGGTCGTGTGACGGTTGCGTCGGCCTAATGGTAGCAGGCGGTAGCGGAACGGTAGATGCGGCTTGGCACGCGGCGCAAGAGGGCCAAGGCTGGCTGGAAGCTGGGAGGAGAAAAGCGCTGGGACCTTGCCAGATGCGAGGATGTGGGCGGGTGCGACGCAGGACGGAAGTCGACCGGCGGCTCGGGAGAGGGGCGCAGTGCGGTGCCTGGGACGAGCACGGCGGGAGGGTGTGGAACGGCTGGGGTGTCGTGGGATGCGTGGACACGAGGAGCAGGGGATCGACACGTGGCTGGAGGCGAAGAGGGAACGCAGAACTGGGGCAGGCTCGTGGGAAAACCGGCGACATCGCTGGCGCGTGAACTGCGCGTGTGCGCGGGATGGCGGTAGGAAAGGAAGAGCGGGTGGGGTGGGGAGGGGTCGGCGCGGAGCGCTCCAGTGGGTAGGGGCAGCTGAGGCGCTCTTGGAAGAGCTGGGAGACGAGGGCAGGGGGAGGGAAGCGAGAGAACCCGCTGGCGTCTGCGGGGTAGGCGGAGCGTGCTGGCACGTTCCTGGGGTCGTCCCGTCGGCCGAAGTCCGTAACGGCGATTGATGGGTGGGGGACGAGACGGGCCGATCGATTGTCACGGGTCGGGTGCGATCTCCCACAGGAGAGTGAGAGGGATACGGCCGGAGCTCTGGTGTACGTCGGTGGTGTCTGGCAGGAGAGCCAGCGCATTCCGGACGAGGCCCTGCTTGCAGTGGGCCGTCGCGAGAGACAGTGCCTGGAGCCTGGTAGGGTTTGCACGACACTGTTCCCGAACTGCTAGCTGGTCGCGAGTGTCCCTCGCTCGGTGGCGTCAAGGCACTGAGGCTCCTGTCCCGGTTGCCGGTTGTGGGCCTCACGGGTGCGCGGCCGCGTGTCCACGGTTGTGGACGAGCCCGCACCCTCGGTAGGGGCGCGATGCGTGGTGCCTCCAGGCCGGGGAGGAGTACAGCACTCTGGTTGTCGTCCCCCGAAGGGGATTTTGCGCGTTGCGACACGTGCTCCGCGGCGACGGCTGGGTCGCCGTGGTGGAGATTCTCCCGTTGCAATCCCCCGAAGGGGATTTTGCGCGTTGCGACCAATCACTTGTCCAGCATTCGCGCCTCGTACATGGCCGCGTGGAACGTGTTGCAATCCCCCGGAGGGGATTTTGCGCGTTGCGACCCACTGTTGGGGGGACGGCAACCAACGATGCTGCAGCCCTGGACAGGACTGCGGGCGCGATGTCTTGCACCCCTCCACTTGGGAAGGGGTTGCGCGCAGACGCGGGGATTGTGTCGTGGGCCTCGGCGGGGTGTGCGGTCTTGCCCCCGTGCAGTGTTGGGCCAGTATGCTGCCGCCTCGGGTAGCAGCGGATCCTTTCCGGGCCTGCTGGGAAGCGCTTCGGGCATGAACAACACCGCCAATAGGATCCTGGTGCGAATGGGGTTTCGGTACGGCCTCGGTGGGGCGGCGATGGCAGGTCGCGCAATTGCTGTGAGGGCGGACCGGCTCGCACTTGCGCGGCGTCTGGCTGGCGGCCGGATCAAACGCCACTGTGCCTTGACATTGCGGTAGGAGAGAGTTGCGGCCCATCGGCGGTTTTGGAAGAGCGGAGTACAGCCCACTACCGGGTTGCAGGCGCGGTGTGCGACGGCGCCGCGGAGGCACGCTTTCGTGGGGGATGCAGCTGCCGCCGTTGGCGAACAGCATGCTGGTGCAGGAGGGGATGGGTGCTCTGTACCCAGTACTCTCGTGCGGGGGGTGCTACACCGGCTGGCGGAGCTCCGGGAGACGGCTGACAGCTGATCCTCGCCAGGCAGACAGTTCCTCTCTGTGGGATTACCGCGAGATCGACTCCCCGAGCAGTGCGGAGAGGCTCTCCCGTAGCTGTCGCAGAGCGCGCGGGATTTTTGAGAACGCAACGCGGACGCGGGGTGAACGCGGTCATCGCGACTGCCGGCGTCAAGCAGGCGTGACCGCCCCCAGTCCCTTCCGGCGAGCTTGCGCTAGTGACGTGCGCCCAGCTTTCGCGCTGGGGCTTCGGTGTGTGGCAGCGGTGGCCACCCAAATCCCTTTTCGGAGACCGACAAGGGGTTGCTGGGTCGAGAGGGATGTGACGACGGGGTGAATGGGGCTGCGGAGCGTGCATAAGCGGACGGAAATGGCTTGGGGTAGGGGACAGCCGGCCTTGCTGCAGGAGTTGCCGCTGTCGGGCGCTTCAGTCGGTGCGGCCGCAGGATGCGTTGATTGAGTGCCTGGCGGAGCCGGGCTCGAGTCTTGATGTCCGTGGCAGGTAGCGCGCGGCGGCGAGCTGGAGTGTGGTGGGAGGGGAGTGGGCTGGTTGCTGCGGCCTGCGGCGAGGCCCGAGGGACTTGCCAGCATCCTTCCCGTGGCGCTGGTGACGAGCGTCGCCTTGGGGCTGTCACTCGGCTGGGCTTGCCCGGGTTCTGGTGAGACGGGCAGGGTGGCGTGCGGGGTTCCGCGAAGCACAGGTCTGGTTTCCTGTGCTGTGTCGTCGCGCGGCGGAAGTCAAGACGATCCGGCGGAGTCGTTGTGTCCAGGGAGACGGTGCGAGGAACCCGCCGGGCCGTGCGGTGCTGAGGGCGTAGCGGATAGGGGCTCGGGTATGCGCCGACCTGCAGGGTGACGCTGTCTGCAAGGTCGACCTGCGCAAGGCGGTCTGCGGCAGCGTGTGGGACGGTGTTTTGTCCGAACTGGGGTGAGGGAGATCCGGGAGCTTTGCCTGAAAGGTTGACAAACAGGCATGGGAACGGTACGCTCCGGGGAGTTCGTCTCCGCAGAGCAGGAAGGGAACACGGCGATGGAGCTCCAGCCGGGTGGGATCATCGGGTGGATCATTGTCGGTTTGGTCGCCGGTTGGTTGGCCGGCAAGCTGACAGGGACTGATCGGGGGATCGTTGGGAATCTTCTCCTTGGGCTCGTCGGCGCCTTCGTTGGCGGGTTCCTGTTCTCGTTGCTTGGTATCAGCGGCAGTGCTGGACTGATCGGCAGCATCGTCGTCGCGACCATTGGGGCGGTCATCGTGATTGCCGTGGTGCGTCTCGTGACGCGTGGACGCTGAGCGACGTTGTCCTTGTGTCGTCCGGTATAGCCGGAAACGTCTCGCCGGGTAGGAAGAGGCCAGGCGACTGGTCAGCCGTCGTGAGCAGCTGACCGGTGTGCGCGGCTGTGGCTGCGCGTGTCAGCGGACACTCCCTCTCATCAGGTGAACGCCTCTCTCCGTTCGGTTTAGGTCTTGACGCGAGCGAATTTCCACACTACGCTGGAGTGTAAATCCCGCCGATGTGTGTTGGGATCCGGTGCCTCGGAACCGGGAGTGATCGCTGGAGCGTGCACGGCGCGAGGAGGTGCTGCGATGGCAGACCGCGTGCTGATCCGCAACGGGTACGTGCTCACGATGGACGACCGGCTTGGTGATATTCCCAGCGGTGATGTGCTCATTGAAGGGGACACAATCGTCCAGGTTGGTCGGGGACTTGCTGCCGCGGATGCCGAGGTGATCGATGCAACCGGGAAGATCGTGCTTCCTGGCTTCATCGACACGCACCGGCACACTTGGGAAACGGCGATCCGTGGGTGCGCGCCGGACGCGACGCTGGAGGACTACTTCATCGAGGTGCTGGATACGTTCGCCCCGCTCTACCGGCCGGAGGATGTCTACGCGAGCAACTTGGCTGGGGCGCTAGAGTGTCTCAACGCCGGTATCACGACACTTGTGGACTGGTCACATATCAATAACACGCCGGAGCATCCGGACGCCGCGATCCAAGGGTTACAGGACGCAGGCATTCGAGCGGTCTACGCATACGGTCCGCCGAACACGTCGCTGCAGGCCTGTTGGTTCAACAGCACGCTTGTCACGCCCCGCGAGGACGTGGAGCGGGTGCGCAAGACGTACTTCAACAGTGACAAGGGACTACTCACCATGGCGCTCGCGACGCGCGGCCCGGGCTTCTGCACCGATGAGGTGGTGCGGGCCGAGTGGGAGATGGCGCGAGACTTGGCACTCCCGATCACGATCCACGTCGCTATGGGGCGGCTGGCTGGTCGGTGGCAGATGGTCTCCTGGTTGAATCGGCTCGGCTTGCTTTATCCCAACACGACCTACATTCACTGCTGTCACTTCACCGATGAGGAATGGCAGCTCGTTGCCCAGAGTGACGGCAAGATTTCGATCGCGCCACAGGTGGAGATGCAAATGGGGCACGGCTGGCCGCCGTTCCTGAAGGCGATGCAGTACGGTTTGCGGCCGAGTCTGAGCATTGACGTGGTGACGACGGTACCAGGGGACATGTTCACCGAGATGCGCTGCGCCTTCGCCTGTGAGCGGGCGCGCCTGCATGAAGCGGCCTGGGAGCGGCCAGAGCCGGTGAAGAAGGATGTGCTGACGGCCCGCGACATCCTCAAGATGGCGACGATCAACGGCGCGCATGTGGTGCTGCAAGAGGACCGGATTGGCTCGCTCACACCAGGTAAGAAGGCAGATGTCATCGTCATCAATGCGGGGTCAGTCAACCTCGCTCCGCTGATCGATGCCGTTGCAGCGGTCGTGCTGGGTGCGGATGTCTCGAACGTGGAAACAGTCCTCGTGAACGGTCGGTTTGTGAAGCGGGACGGGAAGCTTTTGGCTGATTGGGAGCGAGCGCGGAGGCTCGTGGAGGCGTCTCGCGACTATCTGCTGGAGGCACGCGAGCGGAAGCGGGCGGAGCAGGCGCAGGCGTGAGAGGAAGTGGCGATGCGCGCGATGGTGTTCCGCTCCTTCGGCGGGCCGGAAGTGCTGGAGCTCGCTGAGGTTCCGCGGCCACAGCCTCGTCCAGGTGAAGTGCTGGTTCGTGTCCATGCGGCCTCGGTGAACCGCTTGGATATTGAGTTCCGTCAGACGGGGTTCGGGTTCGCCGGCCCGGACTTCCCGTTCCCTCACGTCGGCGGGGCGGATGCGGCTGGGGTGGTGGAAGAGGTTGGCGAGGGAGTGACGAGTGTCCGCCCTGGAGATCGCGTCGTTGTCTTCACGTTTGTGACGTGTGGACAGTGCCCCGCGTGCTTGGCGCGTCGACCGGAGAACACGTGCCAAAGCTACCAACTGCTCGGTATCCATCGCTGGGGTGGTTACGCGGAGTATGTGTGCGTCCCGGAACGTAACGTTGTTCCGCTCCCGGACGAGGTGGGATTTGAGGCGGCAAGCTGTTTGCCTGTGTCCTATGTCACCGCATGGCATGGACTGGTGAACCGTGCTGACGTCGGGCCGGGCGATCGTGTGGTTGTCATGGGAGCGACGAGCGCCACCGGGATTGCGGCGGTGCAGATCGCGGCGCTCCGGGGAGCTCGCGTGGTCGGGGTGGGGCGGAGCGCCTGGAAGCTCGCCCGGCTGAGGGAGGTAGGGGTGGAGGGTGCGGTTTCGTTACTGGATGAGAAATGGCCGCAGCAGGTGTGCGCCGCGTTCGGTGGCCGTGCAACGGTACTTTTCGACACGTTGGGAAGGACGACGTGGGCGCACATTCACGAGCTCCTGGAGCGTGGCGCACGTGTGGCGGTGTGTGGGCGCACCAGTGGAGTCGAGCTGTCGACAAATTTGCTGTGGCTGTATCGGAACGTGACGACCGTGCACTTTTACCTTTCCGGGCAGCGTCGCGATCTCGAAGCTGCGGTAGCGGCTGTAGCGCGGGGACTCTTGCGACCGGTCATCCATCAGGTGTATGGGCTGGAGGAGCTCGCTGAGGCGCAGCGAGCGGTCGATTCGGGGGAAACGTTTGGAAAGGTTGTCGTACGGATTTGACCGTGGAGGTGCTCAATGAGTCTCCTGGCGTTCGATCACGCGGTGATCCGAGTACAGGATCTTGAGGCGGCGCGACGATGGTATTGCGATCTTCTCGGGCTGATCGAGCTGGCGCGTGACGGGGAGACAGTCTACCTGGGCTGCGGTGGCGATGAGCATTTCGATTTGGGATTGCGACCAGGTGGAGTCGGACTCGATCATATGGCGTTTTCTGTCGCGAGTGTGTCCGAGCTCGAGGAGACGCGGGAGCGGTATTTGGCGCGTGGTATCGCGTGCAGTGCGATTGAGCGCAATCCTGAGCCGGGAATTGCGGCTGCGTTTCGGCTCACGGTTCCCACTGGGCAGGTGTTCGAGGTGATGGTGCGTGATGGGCGAACAAGCTACCCACACACGACGAAGTGGAACCCTGCTGCAGCGCACGCGCCACTGGATATCAACCACATCACCTTTTTGGCGGACGACGTGGAGACGCCGACGCGCTTCTACTGTGAGCAGCTTGGTTTTGCCTTCTCTGACCTGCTCCTTCCACCGGATGCCGACAACCCGTGGCTTTTCTCTTTCATCCGTGTTGGGGAGAACCACCATGATATTGCGATCGTGAAGGGTTCAGTGGGGAACAAGCTGCATCACGTGGCGTTTCTGGTCAACGGGGTGAGCGAGGTTGTTCGCTTTGCCGACCGGCTTGGACGCTTTGGCTGGCGAATTGAGGCTGGAGTCGGCCGGCATGGCCCGGGCGGGAACTCGTTCCTGTATGTGCGCGATCCTTCCGGGAACCGGATCGAGATCACAGCGGACGTCGCACGGCTGCCGAATCGGTTTGAGCCGCCACGCATCTGGCGCGGGGAGCTCTCCGCGGTTTTTAATGTGTGGACGGAAGCGCCGCCACCGGCGAGCTTCGGCGACGGGACGTGAGTTTGCGGAAGGGGAGGGCCATGCGACTGGTCACCTACACTGCGCGTGGTCGGACAAGTGTTGGGGTGGTTGAGGGGGAATGGATCTTCGATATCTCCCGTGGATGGGTGGAGCTTCTGCGGCAGCGTGGCGTTGTTGATGCGGAGGGTCGAGCACAGGCAGAGTGTCCGCCAGATCTCGTGCTCTTGCTGGCGCGTGATGGACTGGGACGAGCCGCGGAGGTTGCTGCCTGGGTGCGCGAGGAGTTCGCGCGGGATGGAGAGGGGGCGGTAGCACGCGGGCTGGCGGCGCGAATGAGCGACCCCGCCGTACGGCTACGTGCCCCGCTGCTACGGCCGGGGAAGATTATCTGCCTGGGCCTCAACTATGCCGACCACGCGCGGGAGACCAACTCGCCGATTCCACAGTATCCGGAGCTGTTCAATAAGTTCGCCAACGCCCTGATCGGTCCGGGGGAGCCGATTGTCTTGCCTCGGGTGAGCCAGCAGGTGGACTACGAGGCGGAGCTGGCTGTCGTCATCGGCAAAGTAGGGCGGTACATTCCTGAAGCGCAGGCACTGGAGCACGTTGCAGGCTACACGATCCTCAACGACGTCTCCATGCGCGACTTCCAGTTCCGCGGTCGACAGTGGATGCAAGGGAAAACGTTCGACCGTTCGACGCCGCTGGGTCCGTGGGTGGTTACGGCCGATGAGATTCCAGATCCGCAGGGGCTGGAGATCTCCTGCGAGGTCAGTGGCGAGGTGCTGCAGCGCTCGAATACACGAGAGATGATCTTTGACGTGGCGCACGTCGTTGCCTACATCTCGCAGATCATGACGCTCGAGCCGGGTGACGTCATTGCGACTGGGACGCCGGCGGGCGTCGGGTTTGTCCGCGAGCCCAAGCGACTCCTCCGACCGGGCGACGTGGTGCGGGTGACCGTGGAGAAGATCGGGACGCTGGAGAATCCGGTGGTGGCGGAGGAGTAAAGACGCTCGGTGTGAAGGTTCAGGGCCTACACTGGTCTCGGTCGCTTCGGCCGGGGCCAGTGTGGCTTTTCATGTCGGTAGCGCTTTCGCATTTCCGGCGACACGGTCATTCGCCGAGCTGTCCTTCGAGCTGGTCTGGGACAATCGGTGCGCCGTTGGCGCTGTTTCCGGGATCCTTCAAGGGTGGACCACAGGAAGTGCGGTAGCGAGATCTTCGGTCTCCCCTCCGAGTTGGACGATGCTGGGATCGGCGTGGCCGGCGGCGCGCAAAGGAGCGATCACGTCGGTCCGGAGGTCGGGGATGCTGGCGACGAGAAGCGTCCCAGATCCTTCCACGGTGATCCGGTGCGAGCTCGCGGGGATGAGCGCAGTTTGGCCGAGCGAGAGTGGAAGGGGCGGCCCCTCGTCAGCCGCGATGGTCAGGGCACCGCTGATACAGCTCGCCAGCCGAAAGGTCTCATCGGGGACAAAGGAGAGACGTTGGTGGGTGCGAACGTCCCAACGCTCGAGGAGAAAGTAACGGCAAGCGGCGAGGATCATCCGCCAGGGCTCGAGCGCGAGCGGCTGGATGCGCTGTGCGCGGCGCTCCGGCCGTAGCACGGCGAGTCCTTCCTCGATATGCAGCGGGCGAGGGTGTCCCGCTGCGTCGACGCGATCCCAGTCGTAGAAGCGATAGGTGATATCCGATTGCTCCTGGATCTCGTACAACAGGATCCCGGCTCCAATGGCGTGGAGGGTACCGGCCGGCACGACAACGGTGTCACCGGCTTGGACGGGAAGACGTCGAAGGTGATTGGCCAGTTTGCGTTGGGCTAAGAGGGCACGCAGCGTGGCTGGCGTGAGCGGTTCGGTCAGTCCAACGATGAGTTCGGCGTCCGGTTCAGCGGCGAGGATGTGCCAGGCCTCGGTCTTGCCCCGTTGGCCGAGTAGCAGTGCCTGATCATCGTCAGGATGGACTTGGACTGAGAGGACGTCGTTCGCGTCGATGAACTTGATGAGGAGCGGGAAATCGCCGAAGGGTGCGCTGGCGGCGAGGCCCCGACGACCGAGAATCGTCTCGCCGAAGGTCTCGACAAGCTCATGGAGCGTGCGACCGGCGAGTGGGCCGGAGGCGACGCGTGCCTCGTTGGCCGTCTCCCACGACTCACCGATACGGCGATCCAGCGGGGCTGGCTTCCCGAGGAGGCGCGCGAGCCGCTGGTCACCCCATGGGCGCTCCACGAGGACTGGCTCGAGCAGGAACGGTGTGGCGGGAAGCCGCTCAGGCATTTGCGGTTATCCTTGGACGTGGTTGTCTCCGCGACAGTGACGTTCTGACTGAGCGATGTCTCGTTTGGTGGTCAAGTATGTCTTCAGGCATCACAGCGGGGTGATGCCAGGTTGCTTGCAGGAGAGGAATGGCGCAGTCAAGCGGGTTCCACCAACGTGCTTGGCCTTCCGGATAGACGCAATCAAGCAAGAGCAGTCGTGGCCGGGAGATGGTGTGCCTGGTCGGCGAGTCGGAGGGCCTGCGAAGCTGGCCGCATTGTGTGAAGGGAGAGACGGTCTGACGGAGTGGGGCTTGATACACAGCCACGTGAGCAGCGTGCCAGCGAAGCGCGCACGACAGCCAATGGCGTCCCCAACAGCGTCCGGCGAGCTGTATGAGACCGAGGGTCTTCCAGTCAGTGGCGAAGAAGTCAAGCAGCATCGTAGAGTGGACAGCGCCAGTGCCAAGATGGCGAGCAAAGACAGCGTGCGGCGATGGGCATGGTCCAGTGCAATCAGCCGGGCCCAGGGTTGTTGTGTCGGCAACGGGTTGCATCGTTACTCTCCGGCCGGTACGCGCCCAGCGAGCTCGCGCTGCCGTTGGGCGATGAGCGGGCGCAGCAGCCAAACCAGGACGGGCGGAGTGAAGAGCGTGGTAAGCATCGACATAACGACTGCGACGGAGAAGAGAGGGCGTTCGACAACACCGAGCGAAAGGCCGATCGAGGCGATGATGAGGCCCACTTCGCCGCGGGGGACCATACCGAAGCCGACGACGGCCATAGAGCGAGGAGAAAAGCCGATCGTCCCGAGCGCGGCACCGGCTGCCTTGGTGAAGACGGCGACTGCCGTGACCGCAAGCGCGAGCCAAAGTGTCTCGGTTTGGAGGAAGAGGCGGGGATCGACCCGGGCGCCGGTCACGACGAAAAAGAAGGGGACGAGGAAGGCGTAAATCGGGAGTGCTTGCTCGTGAAGATGGTAGCGCTCGGCGACTTCGGCTAATGCCATTCCCGCAAGAAACGCGCCGACGATCGGTGCCAGCCCGATGGCAGAAGCGACTGAGGCGAGTGTCAGCATCAGCACGAGCGCGACAACCAGTGGCGCGTGCTCGATTTGGAGGCGGTCGACGATAAGGGGGAAGAAGCGGCGTATTGCGAGTGCACCGAGACCGCCGACTACGGCGGTGAAACCGAGGGCTAGCACGGTGATCCAGAGCACGTGTCCGACTTGCAGCTTGCCGTCAACGGCAATTCCGGAGACGATCGTGAGCATCAAGAGCCCGAGGATGTCGTCGAATACGGCAGCGCCCAGGATGATGCGGGCCTCGCGGGAGTCGAGAGCACCAACATCGCGGAGGACACGTGCGGTGATGCCGACGCTCGTCGCGACGAGGACGGTACCGACGAAGATCGATTCCATAGAAGGGTAGCCGAGTGCGAGCATCAGCGCCGTGCCGCCGATAAATGGACCGAGCACACCGAGCACGGCGACAAGGAGAGAGCGAATACCGACGCGCAAGAGGTCGGCGAGGCGTGTCTCCAGTCCGACGTAGAAGAGGAGAATGACCACACCGAGCTCGGCGATCGATTCTAAGACAAGCGTAAGCCCCTCGCGGGCCGCTGCTTCATCTTCGTGGAAGAGTGCAAGGATCTCATGCCCGGGGACACCAATGAGTCCGAGCGCGAAGGGGCCGATCAGGATGCCAGCGAGGATTTCACCAATGACAGCGGGTTGACGCAGTCGCAGGAAGATCTCGCCACCGACCTTTGCGGCGACAAAGATAACGAGCAGTTCACCGAGTACCTCGACAATCGCCGTCATTGGCTCATCCCCTCGGTAGAGACCTGCAGCGCCGCACCGCAACGCATCGTGATGAACGCATTATCGCGTTGGGTAGCGGCGTTGGGGAGACCCCGCGGCTCAAATATGGATCGCCAGGTTGTCGACAGCCAAGGCGGCCTCGCCGATCACTTCAGAGACTGTTGGGTGCGGGTGGACCGACAAGCCGATCTCCCACGGCGTAGCCTCCAGCAGTTTGGCGAGCGCAACCTCGGCGATCAGTTCAGTGGCGTGATTGCCGATGATATGGACACCGATGATGTCGTTGGTCTCGGCGTCGGCGATGACCTTCACAAAACCATCGGTCTCGCCCTCGATGAGTGATTTCCCGTTGGCGCGGAAGGGGAACTTGCCGACCTTGATGGCGCGACCCTGCTCCTTCGCTTCCCGCTCGGTGAGGCCCAGGCTGGCGATTTCTGGATGGCAGTATGTGACCACAGGAACACGCTGGTAGTCGAGTGGCAACGGCTTCTCGCCGGCAATGTGTTCCACCGCGATGATCCCCTGGTGCATGGCAGTGTGGGCGAGCTGCTGGATGCCAAGCACATCGCCGATGGCGTACACGCCTTCCACGTTCGTGCGGAAGTACTCGTCGGTCACAATAAAGCCGTCCTTGGTACGGATGCCAAGCTCCTCGAGCCCGATGTCCTCAATATTCCCCTCGCGTCCCAGCGCGACGAAGAGCGCATCGGCCTCGATGATCTCCTCGGGAGCCCCACTCTTGCGTACCCGCATGCGCACCCCGCCCTCGGTAATGTCGAAGTCTTCGGCGGTCGGCCGGTAGTCGGGGATGATACGGATACCCTTGCGGGTGAAGGCACGGATCAGCTGTTGCTGGACTTCTTCGTCTTCATTCGGCACGATGCGGCCTACCAGCGTCACCTCAGCCCCGAAGGAACGGTAGATTGTGGCATGCTCGACGCCGGTTGCACCGCCGCCACGAATGATGACGCGCTTGGGATACCAGTCGAGCTCCGCGGTCGTGTGGTCGCTGTTGAGGACGCGAACGCCGTCAAAGGGGATACCGGGAATGGGGCGGGGACGAGAGCCGGTGTCGATGACGATGGCGCGGCCACGCAGCTCCTGATGCTGGCCATCTGCGCTATTGACGAGGACAGTCCGGTTGGCGGTCAGCCGCCCGACACCCTGGATCAGGGTGATGCCGTGCTTTCGGAAGAGGAAGTGGATCCCCTTGTGGAGCTGTTCGACGACTTGCTGGCTGCGCCGGAACGCTGTCGCGTAATCACCCTGCACCTCGCCGACAAGAACCCCGAACTCCCGGGCGCGGCGTGCCTGCTCGAGGAGTTCGGCGCTCTTGAGGAGTGCCTTGCTCGGGATGCAGCCACGGTGGAGGCAGGTACCGCCGACTTTGTCCTTCTCGACGACGGCAACCTTCAGGCCGAGCTGTGCCGCGCGGATTGCCGCGACATAGCCGCCGGTGCCACCGCCGAGGAAGACGACGTCATATTCCTGGCGCTGCTCGACCGCCATGGTGACCTCCTCGTCTGGCCCTCGCTGTCGAATTGCCGCTCCGGAGCGAGCCCGGAGCCCTCTCCTGGGCAGTATAGCAGGGTGGGGATCAATCTCCATCCACCCTGCCGTGGAGGGGCGCTGATGTGTTGGTTGACTCAGTATTCACCTGAGGGTCACCTGGTTGATCCGCTGCTCGGGGACAAGTGTGCAGAATGTGGCGGGGGCATACTGAACCGAGTGGCGGCGCTTATTCGGTGACTGGCCGTCGGCAGAGGGGGCAGCACAAGCTAGTGGTCTTGCGGGCGGGGGAAGTTTCACAGTGAGGGTGCGATGGACATGGGCACCGCGGTGTACCTCGCCAGAAACGGGAGGTCGGTGCGAGGGTACTGTAGGTGATGCTCGCGCCGAAGTGAAGTGGTGCTGTGCGGTTGCGCTTGGCAAGGCCAGCTGACGCTTGGGGCTCACACGCTGTCACGTGGCCAAGCCAACGGATGGAGCGGAAAGACGGGTGAACGGCGCATTTCCGCTGTTGCCATTCAAGGAACCGGTCATGGGGCCAGAATGTTGGTGAGGGGGATAGAGAGGTCAGGAAAAGCAACTGGGGATACTACATCCCACGATCGCAGTTCGTCTTGGTCGCGATAGCCCTCGGCATGGGGAGCTCGGAAGAGCAAAACCCGTTGGCCAGTCAGGTCCACGAGCCAGACCTCGGGGATACCATAGCGGGCGTACAATGGCACTTTCGTATCCCTGTCATAGGGAAGAGTGGTATCGCTCACTTCAACGATCAAGAGGACATCGGCTGGGGTGGGTGCAGCTTCAGCGTAATCGTCTTGTTGAGGGCGAAGCAAAGCAAGATCAGGCTGGGGGAGGGAACGCTCGCTCAAGCGGATCGGCCCTTGAATACGAACGATCGCCAGCCTACCGACGTGGCGAACAAATAATTCGGCCAAGCGATCGACACACGCTTGGTGGGGCCAGCTTATGGGAACCAAATCGATGAGCTCTCCCTCGATAAGTTCCACGCGGTCATCTGGTCGCAGGATGCCGGCGGTAACCATCCGCTCGAGGTCGTCAATCGTAAAACGGTGCAGTGTTGGCAGCAGCTGTGTCACGGTGAGGACCTCACCCTCGGCTCGGTACGTTCTTGCCGATGCTACCACCAACGGTGAGAAGCCGGCCAAAGAGCAGTCGTGGCCTGACGGACCATGCTGCGGAGAGATGGCTCTGGCCTCCAGTGGTGTTGTCCAATTTTCGTGTCCGTCTCTGTTTGGACAACTTGCGGAAACACTGTGCAGCTGTCGTGCTGCGAGCACGCTGTGCGACGGCCATCATCGCGGCGACAGCGATTGGTATACTTGCGGACGGGAACTAGACAGAATGTTGGAGCGTTGAGTGGCAACGATGCGGCTATCGTCGTGGAGAGAGATTGATCTGGCCATTTGGCAGCGGATGGCGGAGCGGGCGCGCCGTGAAGGAGTTCGGGCTTATCGTCTGAATGGTGACCCGCGGCACTGGGCGGTGACGAGCGCAAGCCAGTCTGGCGTAGCCTACGAAGTGACGTTCCTCGACGGGGATCTTCTCTGCTCATGTCCGGGGAGTGCGTACTACCGCTACTGCAAGCATCGCGCGCTGGTGCTTGCCGAGCTCGGATTGCTCGAACCGGAATTCGGGTCTGAAGCGGCCTGAGGGACAGTCTCTCACGTTGAGTGGTCTCTTTGTGTGGTCGGATCTTCGCCAAGCCGCTGGTGCGCTGCGGCGAGCTCCCCGGTGAACGCCGGCTGGAGCCAGCGCAGAGCTGTCTGCGGAGATACCCCAGAACCGTAGAGAAGTAAGAGGTACGTGATACCGAAGATCGGGAGATGACCGAGCAGCTCGACGGGTGGCAAGAGCGGCACGGTCAGGTTAAACGGGACCCACATCGCGAGTATGACGACGCGGGTGAGGACACCTGAGATGAGCAGGATCCCGATGGTTGCCTCGACGATGCCCGCAAGGTCGCCAAAGAATCGGTCTGAGAACCAGCTCCAACCGAAGAGACTCCGCAACACGTTGAAATGCGCGTACTGCGCAAGGAAGACGGTGCTGAGTTCGGGGTTGAGCAGCTTTTCGGTGAATGCCGTGATGAGCAATGCGGAACCGGTCAGGATGCGGAGCGCAGCGACCGACTGGCGTTCGTACCGGCTCAAGCCGATAAGGTGCCTTGCCACTCGAACAGGTGGGATCGTCTGACCAAGGACAAGCAGTACAAGCGCGATCCCGAGAAAGTGCAGCTGCTCGAGCACCGCGACCGGAGGGAACACGACGAAGGCAAGGCCGTACAGGACGATCAAGAGAAGTGCTCCGGCGCGGTCAAAGAGTCCTGAAATAAAGGTGAAGGCCACGACAATAGTCGCTGCCAGGAGCAGCCAGCCGAGCACTGAGTTTGGGAGTGTCAGCGGCGGCGCGAAGAGTTCCCGCTAGTAGGCGAACCAGACCAAGCTGATCCCGGCATGTAGCGCTAACACGCGTGTGGCACAGGGTTCCATGCTGGCGAGCAGTGGGGGATTCGGCCAATGACGACTCCCGACCAGGTGCTGTAGTGCGCGCAAGGCAAGCCAGAGAAGCGCGCTGGTCGCAACAACAGCGGCTGTTGGCCAGCGCCAGAAAAGCTGCCATTCAGGGGGACGAAGTTCCAGGCCTTCGGGCACGAACCACCGCACGTGCGCACTCGTACTGGCGGGATAGAGCGCAAGGACGAGTGCGAAGGAGATTACGAAAATCCACCGATGTGCCCGTTGCGAGTGCTTCATGCTTCGTCCCTGGCGTGTTGACAGAACGGACCTTGGGGCGAGTATACCAGCCTTTCTCAGCACGACAGCAGGGCGCTGGTTCACTCGAGTTCGTCAAGGTATGAGCGGTTCAGCCCACGAGCCATTAGCTGGGTCGGGCGTGCTTGCGAAGTCCACGGCACGCCTTTCGTCCGGTCGGGGCAGCCGTGCGCGGGGTACTCGGACCACGACTGCGGCAGGGGCGTAGAGCCTTGCGAAGGAAGACAACGGAGACGACGGCGAACACCACGAACGGTCGGTGGTCTGGGAGACCGGAGTGCCAGAGCTGTGACCGATCACGAGCGTCGTGAGGAGAAAAGCGTGGCGGACCAATTGCAAGGACTGGTGGGGGGGCGAGAAATCGCGCCGGGTGGCGCTGTGTGGCCTGTGCGTGGCTGATTCACGATCCAGGCTGGTGCCTCAAGCGTGTGAACATTTCACGCAGACGAGAGAGTGCGCGGTGAGCTCGGCGCTGGGCTGCTGTCGGTGAGATGCCGAGCAGGGAAGCGAGTTCCTGGATGGAGCGATCTCCTTCCCAGCGGAGGAGCAGTATCTCGCGATCGGCTGGGCGGAGCGCGTCGAACGCCCGGAGGAGGAGATCGACTTCCTCGTCGGAAGGGTCGGGTGTCCCGGGGCAACGGAGTTGGTCACGTAACCAGCGCTCGAGAGCCCGCTGTTCGGCGTGGCGGGAGCGCAATGCGTCGATCCAGCAGCGGCGGGTGATGGTCAAGAGCCAGTGGGAGAATGCTTCGACGTCGCGAAGCTGAGCTCGAGCTGACCAGGCTTTGGTAAATACGTCCTGAACCAGATCGTCGTGCTCGGGTTGGGGTACTCCGAGTCGGGTCAAGTACGCCTTCACGGTACTCATATAACGCTCCACGAGAGAGCCGAAAGCCTGCGAATCGCCGGCGATGGCTTGCTCAATCAGCGCGCGTTCCGACAGGTCGTCTTGCTCGCTTTGCTCCTCTCTGCGGCGACGTTTGGTGGCGATTCTGGGTTGGCAGGGATTCGCTTGAGGAGGTGGGGGATGCTGGTGGCAGGACCGAGGAGGTTCGCAGTCGAGTGAGGATTCAGTCACGGACCAAGACGTCAGAAGAAGAGCAAGGTAGAAAGCCGCAAAAACCCAGAGGGTTGTCTTTGCGTGTCGCATCGCCTGTTTGATCCCCTTTTCATGGGCCGTTGCCTTAAGTGTAGACAAGGAGGGTGATGCAGCCGACAGCAGCGAGGGAAGGCAGGAGTCGTAGGCGACGCTGGCCAGCTATCAGCCAGGTGGCTCCTGGCGATGTGTGCCTGCCCCAGAGAAGCCAAGCTCCAGTGATGGTGGCGAGGCCACGTGTCAAGCCAAAGCTACCGAAGAGCAGAGCGCTGCTGAGCGGATTACCGGTCAGGAGAGACAGTGCTGCGAGCCCAACAAGCTGGAGAGAAGGCCAGCGGGTGCTCAGGCCAATCCCGAGCTCAAGACCCCACGCGAAGCTGGCACATGCTGCTCCCCTTGCAAAGAGACGAGGCGGGACCTGACGGTGGATGAGGCTCCGTGTTCGCCACCGGCCTACCGTCAGGTCAGCGACTAGGGCAAGGACGAGCACGACGACCGTTAGCCAGGTATGAGCGGTCCTCTCAAGCTCGAAGGGAAGCAGCACCTGGCCAAGCCAACGCAACAGAAGGCCGCAAAAGAGACCGCCCAGCACTGTACCCCCACAGTGGAGGAGCGCCAGCTGGATGCGGCGCCACAAAGTTGATTGTCGGATCGTCGGGCCGAGCACGTCGACCATGGAGTAGCCTCAAGGCGACCAGAGTGCTGCAAGTCCACAAGCTGCGGCGAGCGGCAGAAGACTTGGAATCATTGCGCGGCAGTCCTTCCCTGAGTTGGAGAGAGGCCGAGCAAGACGATTGAGATGATCTCAAGGAGATCCTCAGGGGACCGGAGAGGTGCGCGGCCACGCAGAATTCCTTCACGATCAATCAGAAGGGATGACGGGAACTGCGTGAGGCCAAGTGCGGAAAGGGCGCTCTCTCCGGTGAGGAATGCGTACCCTGCTGGCCACTGTTCGGGCGGTTCACCAGTCGGCAGGGCGAGCACTGGAAACACACCGTGTTGGCGAAGCCAAGCGAGGAGTGTTGTCAGTTGGTCGCGGAAAGGCTGACATGGCGGACTGCGACCGCTGAGTGCAATCACCACAGCGGGGGCTACAGGAGGTTGGCCGAGGATGAGGTGGTGTCCCTCCCTGGTGGTGACCGCAAGCGGTGGCACGGGCTCACCGATACCGTGCACTGCTTGCTCGTGCCCTCGTGCGTCCATCTCGAGCTGCTCGAGTCGCCCTACTCGTTGGGCCAATTGGACAGTCATGCGAATGACGGCTGTCAGCACGATCCAGGTGACCACGAGTAGAGTCAACGGAAGCCAATCAGGCAGCATGATCGAACGTTGTCCCCCTCCTTGCAGTGCGAATGACCGCAACCCCTGCTGCGAGGCGGCTGACGTTGAGTGCAACCAGCACAGCCAGCAGGCCAAGCAGCATCTGGGGCAGTGTCGGCGCTTGAGGATGTGACCACGCGAGGAAGGCGATGCCAAGGAGGAATAGGTTACGGACGATGACGGCTCGGCCAGTTAGGGCTGGACCGAGTGACCCAAAGCAGGGGCAGGGCTGCCTTGGTGCCCGCCTGACAGCGAAGAGAGAGACACCCAGAAAGACGAAGAGAAGGCCTGTTGCGCTCGCAAGGCCGAAACGAGACGTCAGAGGCAAGAGCAACAAAACCGCGGTTCCTGTCTCAGCGGCAACCAGTCCAGCGAGGATCAGGGGAGCTCGCCGGCTCAGTTGTGGGACAACGGTGCCGAGCTGTTGGCTACTTGTTCGCCAGGCAACGGTTTTCCCGAGGGCCGCAAGGACAAAAGTGGCTGCGAGGACCGCGGTGGCCAGAGAAGCAAGGTTCTTCATCCACGATGTTGTTGCGGGCACAGGTGCTGACTGGACGACTCCTGGGGCGTAATCAGGCCAACCGTAAAAGTGTCGCCAATCGACGGGGAGGAATAAAGCACACACAAGTGGCTGGGACAGCGCGAGGGTGGAGAGGTCCAGCGTGCGGAGGCATTGATCCTCCTCGCTGGCAATGTAGACAACAGGCCGAGATGGGTCGGGACCCACAAGTTCCCACGACATAATGTCGGAGGAAAGTTTTGTTTGTTGTGTGATCTGCCAGCGCTGGTTGTCAATGAGGACGATTTCGTCAGGGCGCACTGCGGCAACGGTGTAGTGTGGAGTGAAAACGGTCTTGAGAGCGGCGAGTTCGTCGTAGAGGGGCGGATCGGTTTGGACAAGGGCGAGTGTCCGAATATCGAAGCTAAACCGCGTGAGATCATCGGTCAGAATGCGGAGGTACTGTCCATCACGGTGCACAGCGATGACTCCGGGCGAGGTGCTCGGCACGTCTTGACCCCGCTGGGGCAACAAGGATCGGTGCAGGCGGATACCCAGCTCCGCGCGGACAGCGCCGGTTACTGGGTCAAGGGAGTAGATGGAGGCGTGATCTCCCGAAAGTAGCGGAACCATCGCTCTGGACACAACCAGAAGTTGGGTCTCTAATGGGAAGAGCCAGGCGTAACTGGAACGTGGAACGGTCAGAGCCCAGTCAGCCCACCGCTGGTGGGCAAGGTCCAGGGTAGTCACCACGAGGGTCGGCCAGTCTTGGCCGGTGAAGAAGGCGACCGCGGCAAGATCCCCGTCACTCGAGAAGGCAACGGTGAAGAGCGACGGGTTCGCCCCGGCGGGTGCCTCGGCTGCGAGCGGCGCGAGTGGTGGGATCGTGTAGTCGACCGGAAACTGTGCCAGGAGAGACCAATCCGGAAGAGTCCGCAGCTCAAGTCGAATGGATGGCGTTCCCTCTCGTTCCTCGACGTACTCAATGAGCGCCCGGTCTCCGCGTGGTGACACAAAGGCTTGGTAAATTCCGTAATTCTGGTTTGGGATTCGGTTGAGAACGGTACCGGAGCGCGGATCGAGGATGAGCAGTTCTTGTCCATCCGTGCCGGCGGGGCTGAGGAGGATCGGGTTCGCGGCGGACGTTCCCGACACGCGGGCAGCAGAGGAAGCGACAAGACTCAAAAGTATGAGCATGATGGACAAGAACAGGGGGACGATGACCGCCGTTCGTCTCTCTCTCAGGGGTGTTGCGTACAGCCAACTCATCTGCATCGCTGGGCTCCTTTCTCATGGCACTCGTCTTAGCAGCGAGCGGTCGTCCTTCAGCACACATTGACCAGTACGGCGCGAGTACAGACGACGTGACGTCCATTACCGCACCAGTTCGGCTGATATGACCCCCGGGCACAGGAGCACCCCGAAGGACAGGCTGGCGGCGGAGTCGATTGGCAGCAATCGATGTAGCGGATGAGGAAGAGCTTGCGACGAACCTGATCGTAACAACAGGAGAACCAAGCTTGCGTACTGCTCGTCGTTCCCGGGGGACAGGAATAATCGCTACCACCGCGACATGAGCAGAGGCACCCCCACTGGTTACAGCGGAACCAATCCTGACAGCTCTGGGCCACCATAGGTGCTGGTTGGGTCACAAATGCGACAGTCCCGGCAAAGGCTGCCAGGAGTCTCCGCATCCAGTCGCGCCGGGTCGTTAGGATGTGTTGCTGAGCAGGGGAGCGGCGCTTCATCTCATACCTTGCCTACTTACTCGTCTCGCAAATTTTGACGTATCTCGGTTGAGGAATCAGACAGGCAGCACGCCGTCGCAGGCGCATCTTCTCGGTTGCACGATGAAATCGAAGAGGGCACAGTGCAGAGACAGTTGGTGGACACGCCCAAAAGTGGGCGTGTCCCTCGCTGCGTCGGCTAGAGTAAGCTGGCTGCCCACCGTACCCGCGCGACGCGCGGCCAGAGCACGAGATCAAGGATGGACCGTGCCGCTTGGTGAAACTCATCCGTTCCCCGGTCAAAGTGGACTGCGGCTAGGTCCATAGGGAAGGCACGAGCGATTCCGGCGAAAGCTCAAGGCGCGCCGGTGGCAAATGCTGGCCAGCCGAAGAGCGGAGCCGGGTAATCGAGCGCGAGGTTGCAGTGCAACGGCTCGCTGAGGGTTCCGCTGCTCAGGTCGAGGTTCCGCAAGCAACCTTCCTTCGTGTTAAGGAGGAAGGCTGTCCGCTGCGCAGTGTCTACGCCAGCGAGTAACCAGTTCCCTTCCGGAATGGTTGGTAACGGAAAAGTGGTCATCACTCGCCAGTTGCTGACGTCGAGAACCCAGAGCGACTGACCAACAAGAACGAGGAGGTCTCCAATCAGGTACGGGCGACCGCCGACAACGAGGCGATCGGCGAGCGGTGGGCGGTGTTCTACCAGTCTCAGGCTCCTGGGGTCGATGAGGAAGAGTTCGAGGTCATCGGTGACAACCAGGATGCGATTGTTCCAGACCTGAGGCGCGAGGGCAGCGGAGAAAGTGTTGTGAGGACTCGAGGGGTCCTCGTCGAGCGGCTTGCCCTGCACAGACCAACTTTCCAGCGGCAGCTCAGCGAGGACCGTCCCGTTTCTGGGATCAAGGGAAACAAGATTGGCAACCGTGTGGCGCGTGGTGGTGCGCAGAGTGTGGGCAAGCACAAGGATACGGTCGGACAACGCAAGAAGCGAAACCGTCTGGCTTGAGGGGAGTGGGTAGACCCATGGTGCCCATTGTCCTGTTTGGAGGTCAAGAGAAGTGACCCAGACCAATTGGCTGCGTGTGCCGTCAGAGTATGGAGTGGCCATGGACCAAAAGGCCACAGCCACCCAGTGGCCGGCCGGGTCGCTGGCCAAATCAAGAACAGTGGGAGTCTGGCCCGCCGTTGAGGGATACTGGGCAGCGAGGATGCGAACGGGTGCAATGTCAGGGGTGATAGGGACGCTGCGCTCGACTGTCCAATGGCTCACGCGCCAGAGTTCGAGACTCGGGTATGTGGTCGCGTTCGTTTCCAGCGGTGCACGGTAAAGGAGCACCTGGACTCCTCCTGGGAGGAGATAGCCGCGGATGACCTCATTGGGCTCAGAGAAGGTGAAACGGTTGCGGACGCTGCCTGTCCGGGCATCCAGGAGTACTAATCCGGTGTGCTGCACGGCGAGGGAAGGGCTTGGTGCTTCTCCGACTGGTGCGAGGAGAAGCGGAGTACCCGCTTCGAGCGATCCGCTCGAAGCTCGATGGGAGCCCGAGAGCGGGCGTAGGAAGAGCAGTGCTGCGAGAGCCAGCAGCAAGACGACCAGTGCAGCCAGGGCTCCTCGCGCACTAGGCCTCAGAGACGGAGTGAGCGTGGCGACTGCTTTCATAAAGTTCCTCCCGTCATGCCTTTCCTCGCTCTCACCACGGCGTTAACACTGTGACCAGACCTGGGCGCGGGTACAGTAGGCTCCGTTGCTTTCTGGGTTCGGGCACCAGTTTTGGTTGGCCGGTGGCTGGCCACACCGCTGGTTGCAGGAGCAGCCGGATGGGCAGGCAGGCTGGCTGTTTTTCGGGCCACAGCAGTCGAGATAGCGAATCAACCACCAACGGCCGCTCGCGTAACAGCAGACCCACCATGCGCCGCCTGGCGACGTTCCTGGTGGGCAGGCGGTATCGCTCCCGCCAAGGCAAGAGCACAAACAACCACACATACCGCACCGGTGCCACTGGCCACAGTTCGCCTGGGCGGAGAGGGGCGGGTGATCGCTGAAAGTCGCCCCAATGGCCAGTAACACGACAGCCAGGCGCTGCACCCAGCTGCGCCGAGTGGAACGCTTTTCCCGGCCGGCACCGATCGGAGCATTCCAGTGCGACATCGGAAAAGTTCTCCCTAGCTCTATCTTTTCCGACGGACGTGAGCTTGCTCAGCAGACAGCGCCGGTTGCTCCAGGTGCTTCGCGAGCAACCTCTCGCAGAATGGCCAGCAGTAGACGTGGGCGAAAAGAGGTTTTTTCCAGTGGAGTTCGACGGGGCTGCGTTGGTAAGGTCGAGTAGTGTCATTGGTCACACCTGATCAACAGGTTGCCCAGATCTGCGTCTGGGTACAGACGGCACAGTAGCCGGTTGGGCACCAATGTGGTTGGGGACAACCGTCCTGGCAGGCACAGGAGGAGGGGCAGCCACTGAGCGGGCTGGGGCAGGATGTCTCACCTGGCTGTCTGGGCCGGCAGCAATCGCGGTAGCGGACGAGCCAGAAGCGCCCTTGGGTATCACGGCAGCAGACGTACCACGCCCCTCCAGGTGAGCTTCCGGACGGACAGGTCGAGTCACCACCGCCCCGGCAGGTACAGCGACAGCCACAGTGACCACAGAAACGCCAGTCGCTGCAGGTGAGCTGGGCATTGGCTGGCAGCGGGACAAGCAGGTTGACAAGTGCAGTGGCGAGGGTGCTCAAGGTGCAGAGTGGTGCGCCGGGTCAATCTCATCATCCGATCCCCCCGGTCACAGCGAACCGGCGCTCGTAGAGATTCGTGTCGAGACCACAGAGGAGCTGCTCGATCTCTCCCTGGAACGGAACACGGACTAGGCAGCCGGGAAGGCCATTGGAGAGGAGCAACAGCGCAACGTGCTCGTCAGGCAGGAAGGTGACGAGCTCGGCTGTCCAGTCTGTTGGGAGGGAACGGCGGGCGACAATTTGCCCACTGACGAGGTCGGCTTGGATCAACTCAGAGGTCTGTGTCAGCGCGACGAGACGCTCAGTCGTCAACCACACCTGTGCGCCCCGGACCAGGATGGTCGGGCTGAGCGGAGCGACTTGACGGGTCACCTGGAGCGTGCCTGGATCGACAACGAACACCTCAAGCTGCTCAGTGGCGACCAGCAGCTGGTCACCGAAGAAACGGACTGCGGCGATACGTGGATGGCGTCCCCCTTCAGAGGTGTTCAAGGGAACAGGTGACAGCCCGGGAAGCGTCAACTGACTCTGCACCTGGCCGGTAGTCGGATCGAGCGCGAGGAGTGTCCCAAGAGAGAGCGGTTGGGACGTGGCGGCAATGGGGCTACCGGCGAGGAACAGTTTTTCGGGAGTTGGGACGATGTAGACCCAGTCGGTGCCAGGAAGGGGGTGAATCCAAGGCAACCAAGTGCCATGCTGCAGGTCAACGGCAGTGACCCAGAGGATCCACGGGGGAGTGTCCAGGAAGGCTGGATCAGGGTGCTCGCCCATAGAGACGAAACCGACAGCGGCGTAGCGTCCAGTGGGATCAACTTCCAAGGTGACCGGCCGTGGCTTGGCCCGTTGCAAATCAGGGTGGTAGGTCGCGAGTTGGTAAAGGTTCGGGAGTTGGTTATCGAGAGGCAAACGATACGCGACTGCCCAGTCAGGGAGCCGGTAGACAATGAGCTCATCGTCGGTCGCAGCGATCACCTGTTGGCCATTGGCACTGGCAGCTAAGAGAGCGGCACCACCTGGATGTTGGGATACGACGGTTCCGGTGTACGGATCGATGGCAATGAATGTGGAGTTCGTCTGGGCCAAGACTATCGGCTTCCCTGTTGCCGAGTGATCGGTCCAGCTGCCAAGCGTCCATCGCTCACTGCGGTTGGTGAGCCAGATAAGGGACGTGAGGAGTGCGAGGACACTGAGCCCGAGGGTTACCAGGCGAAGGTGGCGCGGTTGACGCACGGTGTCCACGACAAGGCTCATCGGTACTGCTCCTTTGAGACTGTCCGTCGCTTTCTCTTTCATTCTTTCTGACGGCTTTCGCGTTGCTGATCAGACAGGTCACGAGGTCGTTTTTCCCGCGGCAAGTGCGGTGCATCTCGTCGAGTGCAGACGAGTGCCTTGCCCCGTGTCAAGTGCGGGCACGTCATGAGACTTCTGTGGGGCAAGTTGAACACGCCGGTGGACGCCTCGACAACATTGGCGACAGTGTTGCTTTCCTCGCACGCCAGGTGAAGTGGCAGTCTAGCGCTGATGCAAGGGGAGGTCAGCGTTCCCTGCGGGCGTTCACTCCGGTCGAAAGCGGAAGACTCTGTCGTGGAAGAGCGATATTAACGAAGAGCGCGTTGTGCGTGCTTGCGTCCAACGGGCGGCTGACGCTGGTGGAGCCAGCCTCTGCGGTGGGATGGAGAGGCGGAGGGAACGCTGGTGCTTGCAGGGTGCTGACCGCGTCATCGCTGACCTTGTTGAAGAGCTTTACACCGGAGTCATCATGCGGTAAAGGTAGCGGTGGGCGTTCCAGCTTCGTCAAGGAACGTCCAGCTTCGTCAAGCGATGTGGGTGGAGGAGGACGGCGATGGTGGCTCGAGGTCTGGAAGGGGTTGTGGCGGGAACCACGCGGCTCAGCTCGATCATCGATGGCACCTTGGCCTATGTAGGGATCGAGATCGACGAGCTGGCTGCCGAGGCGTCCTACGAAGAGGTGGTCTACCTGCTGTACTATGGGGAACTGCCGACGCGTGAGCAGTTGGCGGCGCTGCAGCAGCAACTCGCGGTGCAACGGGCGCTGCCGGACGGAGTTGTCCAACTGCTGGCTAGGGCGCCACAGGCGGTGCCGATGGATCTCTTGAGGACAGCAGTCTCGGCACTGGCCTGGTACGAGGAGGATCCGAATACCGTCGCGCGCGAGGCGGCTGTTGCCAAGGGGCTGCGTTTGGTGGCGCAGGTGCCAACGATTGTGGCCACGATCGCTCGCCTGCGTCGTGGTCTCGAGCCGGTGGTGCCGCCAGTTGACGAGATGAGCACCGCTCGGGCGTTCTTGCGCACGGTGCATGACCGTGAGCCCAGCGAGCTCGAAGTGGAGGCGATGAACAAGATTCTGGTTCTCCACGCGGACCACGAGTTCAACGCTTCGACCTTTACCGCACGAGTAGTCGCAGCAACGCTGGCGGATATGCATGCGGCGGTCACGGCGGCGATTGCGGCGCTGAAGGGACCGTTGCATGGTGGTGCGAATGCGGCGGTCATGCAGATGTTGGAAGAGATTGGGACACTTGACCAGGTGGAGCCCTATATTAAGGAAAAGCTGGCACGGAAAGAACGGATCATGGGCTTTGGGCACCGCGTGTATAAGGGCGAGGATCCGCGGGCGAAGTGGCTACGCGATCTCTCGCGGCGGCTTGGTGAGGCGCGGGGTGACTTGCGCTGGTATGAGCTTTCTGTCGCCATTGCCGACGTGATGGCACGCGAGAAGGGACTGTTCCCCAACGTTGATTTCTATGCGGCGTCGGTTTACCACTATCTCGGGATTGAGAAGGAGCTGATGACGCCGGTCTTTGCCGCAAGCCGCATTAGCGGGTGGACAGCGCACATTTTGGAACAGCAGGCAGACAACCGTCTGATTCGACCGCGGGCGGAGTATGTGGGGTCGACCAATCGGCATTACGTGCCGATCGACCAGCGTGGATAGGAGACGCCTTAAGATCCATGCCGGTGAGGAGGGCTGACCTGCCTCACCGGCATGTATAGTTGGGAGCGTGGAACGACGGTGGCGCTTTAGCGAAGAGGATGCTGCACATTTCCCCTCAACCGACTGGTGGGGAAGGTTTGGTGTTGGTTCTGGCAGTGACCTGTCCCTGGTCGATCTGGTCCGGCTAGGGAGTCTTGATGCCGCGACTGCTGCCTTCCTCTGGATGGCACTCGAGCAGCGGGCAACGGTTCTCGTTGCCGCACGCGAACACGGAGCGGGGAAGACAACGCTCCTGAGTGCGTTAGTGGAGTTGCTTCCGCCTGAGACGAAGCGGTACTACCTGCGTGGCTGGTACGAGCGCTTTGACTTTGTCACAACCCACGATCCTGGCACGACGTACCTCCTCGTCAACGAGATCAGTGACCACTTGCCTATCTACCTCTGGGGGAGAGGGGTGCGACGGGTTTTTGCCTTGTTGGCCGAGGGTTGGCGTTTGGGAGCGACGGTGCATGCGCAGGGCGCGGAAGAGGTGTTCTCGTTGTTGCAAGGCTTTCCTCTGGAGGTGCCCACTGAACACCTGCGCGCCATCGATGTGGTCGTGACGCTTGGGATGGGTATCACCAACGAGGGCCTACTTCGTCGCGTTGTTTGCGTAGAAGCTGTCCGAGTACGTGGAGCCGAGCTCGCGACGCATGTACTGGCCAGACGTGAAACACTGCGGTCATCCTTGGCTGTCTATCCAGCTGCGTTCCTGGCGACGCTGACAGAGCGTTTTGGTCTGTCCCTTGAAGAGGCGAGTCGTCAGCTGGCCTGGCGGCAGCGGCAACTGGCCCGGTGGGTTACCCAGGGGATTCGTGGACTGGCCGCCTTCCGGGCGGTGCTCGCAGAACTTCGTGCGCGTAAGTTAACAGAAGAAGTTGACGGGGCCTACGAGGAGAGTAGGATTGAGGGGACACCAGAGGCGAACCAGGGATGAAACAAGCGCACGGAGGTCGAGGGTTAGGATGGACAAGCCACGAACGCTGGGCGAGCTACGCGAGAGCGGTTACCGTGTCCTTCCAGTACGGGAGGAGATGCGGAAGAACCTGATTGCCAAGATCCAGGCGGGGGAACCGATCTTCGAGGGGATTATCGGGTACGAGGAGACGGTGATCCCGCAGGTGGAGAACGCGATTCTGGCTGGGCAGGACATCATCTTCCTGGGGGAGCGTGGGCAGGCCAAGACGCGGATGGCTCGGCTCCTGGTAAATCTCCTTGATGAAGAAATTCCGATCGTCGCTGGAAGCGAAGTGAACGATAATCCATTTGCGCCGATTTCCAAGTATGCGCGTGATCTGATCGCCGAGATGGGTGATGAAACGCCCATCGCGTGGATTCGGCGCGAGGAACGCTATGCTGAGAAGTTGGCCACGCCCGATACCACAATTGCTGATCTGATTGGTGAGATCGATCCGATTAAAGTGGCAGAGGGGCGATATCTTTCGGATGAATTGACTATTCACTATGGGCTAATCCCGCGGACGAACCGAGGTATTTTCGTCATCAATGAGCTCCCGGATCTTGCCGAGCGGATCCAGGTAGGGTTGCTCAACATCATGGAGGAGCGTGATGTCCAGATCCGCGGGTATCGGGTACGCCTGCCGCTGGACATTTTCGTGGTGGCGAGCGCCAATCCGGAGGACTATACGAACCGCGGTCGGATCATCACGCCGCTGAAGGATCGCTTTGGAGCGCAAATCCGGACGCATTATCCACGGACGATTGAGCACGAGATTCAGATCATGGAGCAAGAGCGAACGCCAGTGGAGGTCCCGGGAATCACGGTGACGGTGCCGCAGTACATGCGTGAGATTGTTGCCGAAATCACGCACCTGGCTCGGCGCAGCCCGGATATCAGCCAGCGGTCAGGCGTGAGTGCCCGTATGTCGGTGGCGAACTATGAGACACTGGTGAGTAATGCAGTGAAGCGAGCGATCCGGCTCGGGGAGAAGCATGCCGTACCCCGGATCAGCGACTTGCCTGCACTCATTGCCTCGACGCTTGGGAAACTCGAGTTCGAGACGTTGGGCGAGGTGCAGGAAGAGCGGATCATCGAAAAATTGATTAATGGGGCGGTAGCGGCGACCTTCAACCGCTACTTCTCGGTTCGTGACTTCGATGATCTTCTCCTCGCCTTTGAAAATGGACTCACGGTCGAGGCGTCTGACTTGCAGCCGGCGATGCGGTATGTGCACCAGGTATCGCACATTGAGAGTCTGCGGCGGGCGGCGCAACGGCTGGGGGCGACTGGTGATCCGGCTCTGGTCGCGGCAGCGGTAGAGTTCGTCCTTGAGGGCCTCCATCTGAACCGGCGTCTGAATAAAGAACGTGCCAGTGGCCGCGGGCCAGCGCGCTACCGTAGCTGAGGCGCGCTTGCCAGGAGGTGTGTCATGGAGACCACGCCATACCGGTTTCGCTACTCTCGCTGGGACGGAACGCAGAACATTGACGCATTCACCGCTGAGGAACTCCTGGAGGCGATGGCCGACGACCTCCTGGCGGAAGGAGACGTCAATCGCGCTCTCCAGCGCCTCTTCCGGTGGGGCATTGATCGGCCGGATGCCCGCATGCCGGGGTTCCGGGAACTCCTAGAGCAGCTCCGGGAGCAGAGACGACAGCTACTGCAGCGCTATGACCCGGGGTCGGTGCTTGAGGATCTGACTCGCCGACTGGAGGATGTCATCCAGACCGAACGGGCGGGGATCGAGCGGCGCGTGCAAGAGGGACGAGAACGACTGGCTCGCGCCCAAGAGCAGCAGGCGCAAGGAGCACGAGAAGGAGAGAACGAGAGCGCGGGCGAGACGGGGGCGGAGGAGATGAGTCCGCCCGATCCAGCGCTGCAGCGGCTGCTCGAGCGAATGGCGCAGCAGAAGCTAGCCTTCTTGGACCAGCTGCCGCCAGATCCGGCTGGGCGGATCCGCGCGCTGAGCGAGTACGAGTTCATGGACCCGGAGGCACGGCGTAAATTCCAGGAACTCCTTGCTTCGCTGCAGCGACAGATCCTGGAGCAGACGTTCCAGGGACTCCAACAGGCGATTCAGAACCTGACGCCGGAAGCGATTAGCGAGCTCCGGCAGATGCTGCGCGACCTCAATGAGCTTTTGCAAGAGCATGCGCGTGGTGGGCAGCCAGATATCGAACGGTTCAAGCATCGCTGGGGTCACTATTTCGGCCGCGACTTTGACAGTGTGGAGGAGCTGCTGGATTACCTGGCGCGACAGATGGCGGCGATGCAGAGCCTGTTGGACTCACTTCCGCCGGAGATGCGCCAGCAGTTGGAAGAGGCACTGGATGCGGCGCTCCGCGATCCCGAGCTTCAGCGTGAGCTCCGACAGTTGGGCCGGCTGCTCGGGCAGCTGATGCCAGACAACCCGTATCGGCAGGCTCAGCCGTTTAGCGGGAGTGAGGAACTCACGCTGGGACAGGCTCTGCGCCTCATGGAGCAGTTGCGGGCCATGCAAGAGATCGAGGAGCAGCTCGAGGGGGTGCGCGACTGGCGCGATCTGGAGCGAGTAGATCTGGAGCGGCTGCGTGAGCTGTACGGTGACGAGCTCGCTGCCCAGCTCGAGGCACTGCGGCAGATCACGCGACTGCTCGAGGAGGCTGGGTACATCCAGCGGACACGACGCGGGTACGAACTGACGCCGCGAGCAATCCGGAAGATTGGGCAGAAGGCGCTTCGGGAGATCTTCCAACACCTGAAGCGTGACCGCTTCGGACAACACCAGATCGAGCGGAGCGGGCGTGGCGGGGAGCCGATCGAAGAGACGAAGCCCTACGAATTTGGTGACCCGTTCTTGCTGCACCTTCCGCGAACAGTTATGAATGCCGTGCAGCGAGAAGGACCGGGGACGCCGGTGCGGTTGCAGCCGGCTGACTTTGAGGTCTTCCGCACGGAGTCGACGAGTCGTGCGGCAACCGTATTAATGGTGGACATGAGCCGGTCGATGCTCTACAACGGCTGCTTCCTCGCGGCGAAGAAGGTAGCGTTGGCGCTGGACAGCTTGATTCGGACGCAATTTCCCCGTGACACGCTGTACATCATCGGCTTTTCCTACCTGGCTTCGGTGCTCACGCCGGAGGAGCTGCCGCACATCACTTGGGACGAATACAACTATGGGACAAACATGCAGCATGGATTCATGCTGGCGCGGCAATTGCTCTCGCGACATCGCGGGGGGACGCGCCAGATCATCTTGATCACGGATGGGGAACCGACTGCTTATTTCGATGGTGAGCAAGTGTGCTTCTCCTATCCGCCGACGTACCAGACCTTCCAGGAGACTTTGAAGGAGGTCGCTCGCTGTACACGCGAGGAGATTGTGATCAATACCTTCATGCTGGAACGGAGCCCCTATTTGGCAAGCTTTGTCAACGAGATGACACGGATCAACAAAGGACGTGCCTTCTTCGCGACGCCCGACCATCTTGGTGAGTACATCGTCATGGACTATGTGGTGAACAAGCGGTTTCGTCTGCGGTAGGTTGGTAAGGAGGGCATATGCTGCGGCGGCTGACTGGCCGAAGTGCAGCAGCGCGAACCGAGGAAAGAGAACGGGAAGGCACACCGCCGAATGATCGGGCGTCCTCGGTCGATCAGGAAAGCGTGGCGACAGCGAGCGGCGAGCTCCTGGTGTATCGGTACGAGGACATCCTGCGGGCGGTCGGGCGCTTCATCGACGAAGAGCAGCTGCAGGACGTTTTGATCCTCCAGACCGAGCACGGGGTTCTTGTGCGCGGGATGCAGCGGCCACGACCCGGAGCGCGCCTGGTGCCGACGTTTTGCGAGCGCTTGTTCACGAAAGCAGAGATTGCGGCGATCCTGGAAGAGGGACGTCGCCGACGCGGAACAGGCTCGAAGCTTTTCCAGTGATTGTCAGGGCAAGATCGCCGTCCACTCCCAGGTGCCGAACTTTGTGCGAACAAGCTCACGCGCTTCGTCGATCTCGTCGGGACGAAGGGCGCCTTCTTCGAGCCCGTGTCGTTCAGCGAACGTTCGAATGAGGAACTCCTGGATCGTCTCGCGCGGGAGGTTCGTTTGCTGGCGAAGCGGTGCAACCCGGCGCTCTGCGCTACGGACGCCCTTATCACTCAACTTCTCCCGACCAATGCGAATAACACGCGGTACCTTTTCCGGATCGATGTCGTAGGCCATGGTTGTGTGGTGGAGTACTGCACCGTGGCGGCGAGCTTGAGCGGCGCCACCGATCTTGCCGTTGGCTGAGGTAATGTCGTTGATGGGCTGGTACCAGGCGTCGATACCCAGGGCTCGCAGTGCCTCAACGACCCAGGCGTCGAGGAAGGCGTATGACTCCTGGAAGGACATTCCGGCGACAAGTTCGGGTGGGGCATAGATGGAATAGGTAATGACGCGGCCGGGCTCGGTCAGCATCGCCCCACCGCCAGTGATGCGGCGAACGACGGTGATCCCGTACCGGTTCGCTTCCTCGAGATCGACCTCGTTGCGGAGCGACTGGAAACGACCGATGACGACTGCGGGTGCGGTCCACTCCCAAAAACGCAAGGTGGGCGGACGCTCACCTCTTCCCACACGGTAAGTCAGGACTTCATCGAGTGCCATCTGCATCGCCGGATCGAAAGCCTCACCGTATATCAACTGCCAGCGATACTTCCGCCAGCGTGCCAGTTCGCTCACGAGATTGCCCTCCGTGCTGCTCGTGCGACTGCCTCAGGGGAAAAACCGAGAAGCTCAACGCGTCCAGCGAGTCGTTCGAGAGCCTGTGCGATTCTGTGGGCGAGTTCCTCTTCGCTCGCGTCGGCAGGAGCGCCCTCAAGTGCCCCGGCAATGACATCGAGCGCCTCAGGAGGCTCAAGGAAGAAGTCTCCCGTCACGCGGACGTTGCGCAAGTGTCCGTCGACGACGTCAAGATCGACCTGTACGAGTTTTCCGCCTGGTGTCTTGTATTCACCGTGCATGCGCTCGCTCCCGGGAGCACGGCGAAGCGCGAACTGCTTCCACTCAAGTGTAGCGTCGAGCGTTCCGAGAGCAGGAGGCTTTCTGGGGAGAGCCTGGAGTTGCACGAGGTTCAACAAAGGTATGCCGGATCCCTATTGACAAACAAGCTTCTATTCTTGAAACTGGAAAAGTCAGGCGCAAGTGTGAAGCCGAAGGAGGAAGAGATGGCAACGGCGAGCGCGATTGAGCGGGCAATCGGTGTGGCGCGATTTGATCCGCAGGCGTATGAGGCAGTGGAGCACGACGAGGCGGCGACTGGGACCGCGCTGGCGATTGTGGTGCTGGCGAGCATTGCCAACGGGATTGGCAGTCTGCGAGATACTGGCATTTTGGGTGCGATTGTTGGTGCGATCTTCGCGGTGATCGGGTTCGTGCTGTACGCGGGGATTGCGTACCTCATCGGTGCGAAGGTCTTTGCGACGGCGGAGACGCGGGCGACCTGGGGCCAGCTGCTGCGGACGCTCGGCTTTGCCCAAGCACCGGGGGTTCTCCGCGTTCTCGGTATCGTGCCGGTGATTGGACCTATCATCGGATTTGTCGTCGCAGTCTGGATCCTCGTTGCTAGTGTTATTGCCATCCGGCAGGCGTGCGATTTCTCGACGGGTCGTGCGATCCTGACTGCCATTGTTTCCTGGATCGCGTACTTTATCTTCGTTGTACTGCCGATGGTGTTTCTCGGCGTGCTCTTCGGTGTGGCGACGAGGTGAGTTCAGTGAGAGGGGAAGAAGACTCCACAGGCGGGCATAGCCTATGGAATAATTTATCTACAATCACGTCCGATGCTACAAGGCGTTATGGGCATGGCCTGATGGGGATCTCTTCCCTGCAAAGTTCCCGCCATAAGCGAAGGCGCGAGCGAACCGTAGGGAACTCTACAACTCTAAGGTAGCATGTCGCGAAGCCTGTGATCGGCTGGTTCGCCGTGGGGGAACTGTTGGTGTCCGTCCGGCGGTGAATCGTGTGCAGAATAGCCACTGCTGGAGTACTGCCGCCGATGAGGTGTAGCAGGGTGTTGACCTGAGCGGTGAGCGCGAAAGTGTGGACGCAGCGTCAACCAGTATGACCCAACTGATGCGCTGTTCTTGTGCAAGCCTCGGACAAAGGTTTAGCAGTGGCCCTCGTGGTTGAGTGTGATCTGGCTTGCGAGTTGCTGGGGCGAAGCTGGGCGACAAGAGCGATGGTCGTGGGGAGTGGAGGTGCGTTTGGGATTGGAAGAGGAGGGATGGGTCGGGGCGCTCTATGCGTCATATCCCAGTTGGACACGGACTGCAATATCAATATCAGGATAGAGCACAACTTTCCTCTCCGGAACCATGCCGTGAAGCGAGCCCAGTGGAAAATTCCTCCGTGGCCATCCCTCGCCAGTCGGGAAGGAAGCACGGCTACGGATCTTTACGTCTCGTGCCGACCTCGGTGAAGACTCTGAGACGAACCTCGCGCCTATGCCGAGCTCCGCAATCCGTGACGGTCATGTGCTGCCGCCGAACCAGTAGTGCAGTCACGTCCGGGTCGGCAGTGCAAAGGTTGGTCGATGGTGCTGCGGTATCTCATCCTTCACTAGTCGGCTCCTGCAGCGCGGCAGATGCGCATCTTTTGAGCCTGGCGAGACGATGGCATGCGTCGGCGTGCGACACTGCGCAACGACTCCTTGCACAGAGCGGTTGTCCTCGGAGACAGACGCTCCGTTCATGCGTCAGTGACGCAGCTCAGCAGCATCCAACCTCGGCAGGTAGGTTGGTCAAGCTGAGTATGGTCCCCGCACGGTAGCAGGTGACCGCCCTCACGAGGGTGCGAGTGCCAGACTTCCGTAAACCTCGGGGCGGCGGTTGGCGAGCGAAGGAAGCTGGGCACGGACCTCTCGGAGGTAGGCAAAGTCAATCGTCGTCACCACGACACCGACACGGTTGACAGCCTCAACGATGACCGTGCCCCACGGGTCAGCAACGAGTGCATGGCCATAGCACTGCTGACCAGGGTCATGTGGCCCGATCTGTGCCGGTGCAGCAACGTAGTACTGATTCTCGATGGCGCGGGCACGGAGCAGGACATGCCAGTGATCCTTCCCCGTATAAAGAGTGAATGCCGCAGGGACAAAGACGAGCTCGGCCCCGGCAAGTGCGAGTAGTCGGTACAGTTCGGGGAAACGGAGATCATAGCAGATGGTGAGTCCAACTGTGTGACCAGCGATCTCCGCGGTCACGATACGGTCGCCGGCGAGAATCGTCGCCGACTCATTGCTCGTGACGTTCCCGGTGAGATCGACATCGAAGAGGTGAATCTTCCGATAGGTGGCGAGAATTTCGCCAGTCGGTGCGAAGAGCACGCTCGTATTGAAGTATTTCCCTGGGACATCGGAGCGCTCGAGAATTGAGCCGCCGAGGAGGTAGATGCCGTAGCGCTGCGCTGCGGCGGCGAATCGCTCGGTTGTCGGGCCAGGGATCGGCTCAGCATTCGCCTCATGAAGTTCGCGTGGACCCAGGAAGTTGACATACTCAGGGAGTGCAACAACTTCCGCGCCTTGTGCAGCCGCCTCGGCAATCAAGCGTTCAGCGACGGCGAGGTTCTCTGCCTTGTCGGACCGTGAATTCATCTGGATCAAGCCGATTCGCAACGTATCGCCCATCGTGCTTCCCTTTCTCGTCGTACGGATGGTTCACTGCGGTCATTGTAGCGCTTTCACGTGGTCTTCGGAACGGTGGACCGGGCTCGTCTGACGCGACCAGTTTGTCCACCAGAAGTGGCTACAGCCTCCGGATCTACCGGTACCTCGCTGCTCGGCGTAGTCGACCGCGTGCTCGAACTCCGGCACGATGAGCAGGACCCGAACGGACGGATCTTGCGGGTCCTGAGTCGAATTGTCAGAGCGCGCGACTTACTCCTCCCGGTGGACGGCGAGGGCTGGCCGGTCGTGCTCAGCGACGCGGCGGCTGCCGAGGTCGAGCGGGTGATGGCGGCCTGTCTGGACGTGCTCGAGCCGGAGGCCTGGCTCAAGACCAGCGAGGTGCGCGATCGGGTGCCCGAGCCTCGGCCGACCCAGAACCGGGTGCTCAAAGTGCTGCGTGACTTCTGGCACGAAGGGACGAACGAGCGCATTACCAGAGAAGACCGCCAGCGCGCAACATACCGCGACCAGGAGGGAATGCATTACGAGCAGGGAGTCGCCCAGGATCAGTCGGTTGGCCCAGCCTACCTCATGCCGGTAGAACTCGACCTGCTGGTGGGCCGGGAGCAGTGTCTCGACGAAGAGATCGGTCTGGAGCGGTCGCGGGCGCTGGACAGCCATGGGGATCGCTTTAGTGGAGATGCGCTCGTGCACGTGCAGCGGGACGACGTCGACCTCGAAGGAGGTGTGCTCGGCCTTCCCGGTCTACACCAGTTGTGGATCGAGGTGGGGATCGTAGGCGTAGCGCTGGGTTTGCTGCTTGTGCACCTCGTAGGTCGGCGCGAGGCCTGCCGGCAGGTTGTTGAGACGACGGGCATCGTGGTAGTAATCGCGTGCGCCGTTACTGTTCCGGGCCCGTCCCCTGGCGATGATATTCATCCCTTCCATCCCCAACGTTCTGGCAGCCATAAGGTAGCTAGAACAGCGGGACCGGTCAATAGGTAACTGGTCTGCATCCCATCACCCTGGTGCCACCTGACGTAACGGCATTCGCGAGGCGACGCAATGCACGGCGGGCGGCGTCACGGCGGTAGAGTTCAGCCAACACGCCGAGCAAGGAAGCCAGGGGATACCCTCGCTTTTGTCGCGACTGGAGGCACTGAAGCGGGCAAGCTGGCTCGAGGATGACAACCCGCAGAGAGGTGGCGCGCTTGAGCAGATGGTAGACCATGAAGAGGCCAGAGTAGCTAGCGTCGAGGATGGCGAGATCGACGTCGATCGAGCCCTCCAGCGGCGGAGAAGAATGAGGTCATCGTACGGCGCGAATCACTCGCTGTACAGAAGGTAGCGCATGCCTGCATCGGGCACGCTGACTGGCACTGTCCAGCTTCTGGTAGGCAGCGTGTCCACCTCCTGTTAGAGGTGACCAATCGCGCTTGTCCCCCTCTTCAGCTGCTGGATCGGCCCAAGAGTCGCCCCCATGAGCACAAGAGGCTGTACCACGGCTGCCGCGATTACTCGTGCGGAGCATCTCACCTGCTCCCGAACTTCCAGGTGTACTCCGCTCGAAACTCTCTCCTGTGGAGGACGAGCGCTGGTCACCTATCCTTACAATTAGGCCTGAACGCAGTGTCATCCCACCGTCCACTGCCTGCATGGAGCTACAGCTCTGCGGCCGAGTCGCCCACGGGGAGCGGATAACGCTATCCGAACGCCGTCGAATGCCAGGGGTGCATGCAGCGACGGTGGTCGCTGTCCAGTTTTCTATTCGGCCACGCCTGGCACGTCCCACATCTGCAGACCGAAATCGCCTATGACCATCAACCGCGAGCCGTCCGGGCTATAGCTGAGGCTATACACTGCGGATTCCGGCTTGACCTGGCGAAGCGGCCGCCCGTCTCGCACTGCGAACTCGCAAAATCCGGGGATACCACCAACTGCCAACCGGGCGCCGTCCGGGCTGAACACCAGGGGCTCCACAATGTGGTTAAGCGTCACATCGCAACAGGACACACCCTTTGCCGCGTCGAATACCTGCAGGTGGTCCAGTAAAGCGACTGCCACAAGAGGACTAACCGGACTGAACGCGAGTGCCTGGGGTACTCCTTCGAGACCCACCTGCCAGCGAAGCCGGCCATCTTCTGACTCCCACAGTGCCAGCCGCTCTTCGTTCCATACTGCCAATACCGTGCCATCCGGGCTCCATGTCATCGAGCCCGAACGTCCTAGCCCAACACGCACCCAACGTAGCCGCCCATCCCGGGCGGAGTAGACGAGAATGTTGCCAGACCACGTCGTCACGGCCAGCAACGTGGCGTCCGGGCTCAGCTGCAAGTCCTTGACTTCTGCCTCGAAAGGTACTTCGAACGCCCGATCCGCTTCAGGGTAGCACACGCGAATGACCGACCTGTTTCTGGCGTAAAAGGCGACAACGATTTCGCCAGCAGGGCCGAAGGCGAGCGTAGCAGACTCCGCGTCGGAAACGGTCTCAGTGAGGGGCTGGCCATCTTCGGCGGCAAATACCAGCACACGCACCTTGTCACCATCGCTGGCGATTGCTACGATCCGGCTGCCGTCTGGACTGAAAGAGAGGGTCTCCACCCTCCAGCCATAGAGTGCGCCGGTTTGCCACTGTAGGCTGCCGTCTTCCGCCCGGTGAACGCTCAAATCACCGCTGGATGTAGCAGCTGCAACTGTCTTGCCGTCCGGGCTAAAGCATGCCCGCTCCACGTGCCAGTGCTCACTCTTGCACGCCGGCCAACCTGTCTGGGCGTCGAATACAGAGACTACCGCGTCGGCATTCAGAGGTGTTCTCGTTAGCACGACGAGCCGCGTCGCAGACGGACTGAAGCGCACTGCGATCGTCGCCCCATTAAGGTCTTCCTGCCAGGCGAGTCGACCATCCTGCACTTTGAAAACGCTAAGGTGGTTCCCCCCGATAGCCAGGAACTGGCCATTAGAGCTGACAGCCAGCGCGTCAGACCACCAGTCATAGATGTCGTCAATTGCAGTCTCCCACACCAGGCTACCGTCCCGCGTGCGGAGAAGCTGGATCAAAGGTTCCGAGCCCAGAAGCGCCGAATCATATCTGTCAAGATATAGGGCAAGGTGACTACCGTCCGGAGTGAAGGCGGGCCCCCCAGTCTTTCATAGCGGTTGGTCCGCCAGAGCAACTGGCCGTCCGCCGCTGCAAACATGAGCAACCCTTGCAAATCTTCTTCAGGCCCATCTGCATCAGAAGACCAACGCACTCGTGCAGCGAGCCGCGTGCTGTCCGGACTAAAAGCGAGAGGCGCTACGGGCCCATCGATCTTCGCTTCCCAGACCAGCTGTCCGTCTTGTCCATATGTCAGCAAATGCCCTCCCGACGTACCAACGGCGAGCAATGCTCCTGATGGGCTGAAGGCGAGGGCGAGGCTGGGATTGGGAAGCTCCACCTGCCACCGCAAGCGACCATCGGTCGATCCGAGTACCAGGAGGTGGGATCTGCCGTTCGACCTGTCAGGTGCCCTTGTCGTGCTCGTGACTGCGACGCTCGAGCCGTCGGGGCTGAGTTCGAGCTCCCACACGTCATCCTCTAGCTGCCGCTCCCAGAGCAGAGTGGCCGACTCCAAATTCCAGCAGCTGAGACGGCGCTTGTACTCAACCATGAGCAGGCGGCCGTCACTGCTCAGGCTAACGGAGTTTGCCAGAAACTGGATGTATGCCGCGGCTTCCCCGCTTTCTGGCTCCAGGACGGCCAGACCACCGCCACCGAACAGCAGGACCCAGCCGTTGTCGCTCACTGCGAGGAGTTCGTAGAGAATCCCAATCCCTACTTGCCAACGGAGGCCCTGGCGCTCGAGGTAGGGGTCGCGCACCGAACCCCGCAGCCGCTTCCAGGGATGCGGCTCCAGCCGGGCCAGGTCAGAGGAGCGGCGGCGCTGCCAGAGTTCGAGTCCACGTTCGAGCAGCTCGTCCCGCGCCCGGGCGAGTTCGCCGCCCCCACCAGGTTGGATCTGCCGGTCAGCTGAATTCCCATGTTGGCTGTTCATACCCCAACCCCCCGAATTCACGCGCCAACGCCTGGCGCGTGGCCGCGATCTCAGCGTCCATCTCTGCCGCCAGCTCGACCAGAAGGTCGTGCCCCTCGCGTTCGGCGGCCTCCGCTTCGCGGAAGAGTCGGCACAGCGGCGTTGCCTCCAACTCGGCCATGTCCCGCTCAATGGCAGCCAGGCGGCGCTCAATCTGGGCGATCTGCCGAATGACCCGAACTAGCTCGGCCCCGATCCCTTCCCCCTCGACCGCCTCGGGGCTCAACTCCCACTCTTCCAGGAGCGCCTGAAGCCGTGCGACGTCGCCGACCTCGAATGCGTAGTTGGCCTCGGCCATCAGCCGGGTGCGCCGGGCCCGCTGCGCTTCGTTGGTCGCAAGGTCCGGGTGCAACCGCCGGGCGACCTCTCGGTAGAGGCGCTTGAGCTCCTCCGAGGGGGGAAAGCGGCGGGGCAGCGCTGCCTCCTCAGGTTCGCGTCTGGCAGCACGGGCGGACGCCTGTGCCTGCTCCCAGGCGCGGCGCGCCTCCTCGCGCAGGAAGGCGTTGTCCGGATCAGCCCGAGCGCGTGCCTCCGCCAGTTGAGCCCGCAGCCGGTCGAGTTCAGCGATCCGGGAGGCGACGAGCTGCAGATACCGGGACTCGAAGGCATGAAGCTGGGCGCGGAGGGTCTGGAGGTCGAGCTCGCGCTGGGCAAGTTGGGCCTGGAGCTCGGCGAGCCGGGCGCGCTTGGCGGCCAGCTCGCGCTCCTCTGGTGTCTCCATTCGCAGAATGCTTGTGGTCACATGCGCCTCGCAGTCGGCATCTCGTGCATCGAACTTACCTCGTCGGGAGAACTTCGGTCGCGTTCCCTTCCCTTGGAGCGTCGCGCCGAAGAAGTATATGGGAGCGTACCGGTAGTCACAATAGGGCTGGCCGCTCTTCGGGGGCCGGAATCGCCAGCCTCCTTAGTCCGGCCAGGGCGTGAAGAGATGCGTCGGCATGCCGATGCAGCGGTCTCCCGTGCTCGGTAGCCAGCCGATCGTCTGCACCACGCGCCAACCGTCGGCGGTGCGAGTGACGACGAGCGCCGCGTCCGGTGGTTGCAAGTTAGCACGGACAATGACGACCGGATCGACCCAGCCGAAGCACTCGGCTAGCTCAGGAGCCGGTGGGTACACGACCGCATAAACGTCGAGCAGGTATGGCGCAATCCCGTTCGCGTACTCGTCTCGTGACAGGCACACGGCCCCAGCGTTCAGTGCGCCTGTCCTGTGGCAGATGCGCACGCGCTCGGGGTGGCCTTCACACTCGGGATACCAGATTGGACCGTGGATATCCCGACAGAGGTGCGGCGTGAAGGCGACGTAGGCCAGGAAGCGCTCGCCGTCACCGCGCTCGAGCGCGGTGTCGATCGTCTCGACGAAGCGGCAGAAGGACTCGTCATCCACTGGGCAGGGGGGCGTCGGGATGGTAACTCGCTCCAGAAGCTGTGCCCCCAGCCGGCCGAGCAGGACGTCGTAGCGCTCTGGCCACTCCCCTGGATGCCACTCGAACCGCTGCCGCTCGAAGTACTGCACCACATATGTCTGACCGGTGTCCGGGTTGGTCTCGAGGAACTCCTCTGAGATCGGGTAGCCGTAGACGGCCAGGCCCCCGAAGGTCTCCCAATAGGCCCGGAATCCCCCGCACAGGTTGTGTTGCGTCTCCGGGAAGTAGGTGCAGCCCGCGACCGGCTGGAAGGCTCGATCGGCGCGACCTACCGTTAGCTCGCGGCCAAGGAGGCCGAGTAGCACGTCGTAGCGCTCGGGGAAGGCTCCAGGGTGCCATTCGAAGCGGGCCCGCTCGAACCACTGGGTCACCCGGCCGGTGGCCGGATCGACGAACTCGTCCGTCAATGGGTAGCCGAAGATGGCTAAGCCGCCGTATGCCTCCCAGTACGCACGGAAGCCGCCGCAGAGGCTGTAGCCAGTTTCCGGGAAGAAGGTGCAATTCGCTGCGGAAGCCTCGTCGGCCGGTATCGCCAGCGTGGCGAGGAGGGAGGCGATGAGACTGACTACGAGCGTTAAGCGAACAAGTCGCATGGTCGTTCTCCTCTCTTTCGCCGACCTTTGCTCGCTGTCTAGTTTGTCCTTGTTACGGGAATAGAGTTGTTCCCACGTCATCCGGATTCGAATCCGACCTGTCCCTGTTGGTGTCAGAGCGGCGTGCATCGAATGGCAACACCTGGAACCGAAATATGGCGAGGGCACTACATGGTGTGTCGACTTCACTGTGCACGCATACCCTGGCAATCTGACGCGAACACCGGAGATTCCCAACACTGTACCAGTGACGCCGTAACGAATAGAAGATATCAAGGATATGCGCGCCTATCAAGTTCCCTACGCGCTACCAGGGGCGCCTCAAGCCGCACCGGCTGGTCTCGCACGCGGCGCCCTCGTCTGCTGCTCCTTAGGTAAGGGCGTACAGCCGTCGGCCACGTGTGTCGGTATTGCCCGCGCGTGGAGTGCTCCTGCACCGGGCTTCGGCCGAGAGCCATCGGGCCCCCCTTACCCAGGAATGCGCGCATGCCGCTTTGGCCTGCAGGAGAGCAGAGGGCTATCAATGGTGAGAGGAACTAGGAGGGCTTCCTGTGCGACAGAGAAGGGCTGGGTCTTTGTGAATTTGTCCGCGCTCTCGCCGGAAAATGGGGCGAACAATGGTACCGTTGCGGTGCGAGGGTCCCTGTGGTAGCAGGCAGGGAGATCGAACCAGCTGCAGTGGGTGAGCGAAAGATGGGGTGGCAATGGTCGTCGTCGGAGTTGACACAGGGGGAACATTCACTGACTTCGTCGTGTTGGATGGTGAGCGGGTTGTTGTGCACAAAGAGCTGTCGACACCGGACGATCCAGTCCGTGCGATTCTCCGCGGACTGGCAGCGCTTGGCGTGCACGACCGGCTCGAACTGCTGGTGCACGGCTCGACGGTGGCGACGAATGCGGTGTTGGAGCGGAAAGGAGCGCGGACTGGGTTGTTGACTACTGCCGGATTCCGCGATGTCCTGGAGATTGGCCGACAAAATCGACCACGACTCTACGACCTCCGACAGGTCAAGCCGCCACCGCTCGTTCCTCGGGAATGGCGACTTGAGGTCCGGGAACGGCTGGACGAATGCGGGCGAGTGCTTGTTCCGCTTGAAGAGGAAGACGTGCGGCGAGCGATTGGGGAGTTCCGCGCCGCTGGCGTCGAGTCCGTCGCGATCTGCTTCCTCTTCGCATTTGCTAACCCGACGCACGAGAGGCGGGCTGCCGAGTTACTGCGTGAGGCGGGGTTCTGGGTCTCGGCATCACATGAGGTTTTACCAGAGTATCGAGAATACGAGCGTACGTCGACGACGGTGCTGAATGCCTACGTGAGCCCGCTTATGGGAAGGTACCTGGAGCGGTTAGCAAGCGCCCTTCCGCCGCGTGTTGTGTTGCATGTCATGCAATCGAATGGTGGTGTCCTGAACAGTCGGACAGCGGCGCGGGAGGCGGTCCGCACGCTGCTCTCGGGACCAGCCGCCGGGGTGGTAGGGGCCCGTGCGGTGGCGCGGAGTGCTGGCTACGATCGGGTGATTAGCTTTGACATGGGAGGTACGTCGACCGACGTGTGTCTCATTGATCGAGTACCGCGCGAGCGGAGCGAGGGGACAATTGGTGACTTTCCTGTGCGTATGCCGATGCTTGATATTCATACGGTTGGAGCTGGCGGTGGTTCGATCGCGTGGTTCGATGGGGGTGGGGTGTTGCGCGTCGGACCGCAATCGGCTGGCGCAAATCCTGGTCCAGCAGCGTATGGAAGGGGCGGAGAAGAGCCGACGGTGACCGATGCAGCGGTCGTGCTGGGGTGGCTGTTACCGGATGCATTCCTTGGTGGAGCGATGGAACTGGATGTAGACGCGGCACGGCGCGTAGTCGGGCGGATAGCAGAGGTGCTGGGGAAAGGAGAGGAAGAAGCGGCGCTAGGGATCATGGAAGTCGCCGAGGCGAACATGGAGGGAGCGATACGGGTCGTTTCGGTAGCGCGTGGGGAAGATCCGCGGGAGTATGCGTTGGTGGCCTTTGGGGGAGCAGGGCCGATGGTGGGGTGCCGGCTCGCCTCCAAGCTACATATCCCAGTTGTGATCATCCCGCCCACCCCGGGAGTCCTCTCAGCACTCGGCCTCCTCACCGCCGACCTCACCCGGGATTACTTGCGCACCCTGATGGTCTCCACAGAATCGGCCGATGCTTCTCTCCCCTCGGCGCTAGCCGATCTCACCACTCAGGCAGTCCGTGACCTTTCCCAGGACGGAATCCTCCCGAGCGACGCCACCTTTCAGCCTGCACTCGACCTTCGTTATCGCGGCCAATCCTATGAACTGACCGTCCCTTTCAGCGGAGATTTGCACGCAGCCATCCGTGACTTCCACAAGCTCCATGAACGACTCTACGGCTACGCCCAGGTGACTGAACCAGTCACCGTGGTCAATGTACGACTCCGCGTCATCGTCCCGGCACGTCGAATCTCTCCCGAACCAGCCGCCACACCCCATCCCTGGGAACCGACCCCCGTCGATGAGCGCAGCGTTGTGTTCGAGCTCCGTGGCAGCCCTGTGCGCACACGCGTACCACGTTTTGAGCGCGAGCAACTGGGCCCCGGAGCCATTCTCGTTGGCCCTGCTCTCGTGACACAGTACGACACGACCGTTGTCATCCCACCAGGCTGGCGCGGTGTGGTCGATGGAAACGAGAACATCGTGCTCCAGAGTCGCGAGGTTGAAGCCGAGCGGCACACGGGTGCGAGAGGGAGGTACCCCGATGGTGGATTCTGATACGGCCGACCCGATTTCGCTCGCCGTTTTTAGTGCAGCGCTCAGTGCGATCGCCGAAGAGATGGGGGCAGCACTGCAGCGTTCCAGCTACTCGCCGAATATCAAGGAACGTTTGGACTTCTCTTGTGCTGTCTTTGATCCTGAAGGTCAGATGATCGCCCAGGCCGCGCACATCCCGGCACACCTGGGCTCCATGCCCGACTCCGTTCGCGCCGTACTCGAGCAGTGCGCGCCGTTCGTTCCTGGGGACGTCGTGATCGTCAACGACCCTTATCTCGGGGGGAATCATCTCCCCGACATCACGATGGTGAGTCCCGTTTTTCTCACCGATGACCCCACAAGCGAGCTCCTCGGCTTCGTGGCCAACCGTGCCCACCACGCCGACGTTGGAGGAATCAGCCCTGGTTCCATGCCGATCGCGACTGAACTCTTTCAAGAGGGGATCATCATCCCACCGATCAAGTTGTGGGAGGGGGGCAGACTCAACCAGGCTGCGCTCGCTCTGATCTTGCGCAATGTGCGGACACCAGACGAGCGTCGCGGAGACCTCCTCGCGCAGTACGCAGCAAACCGCACAGGTATTCGTCGCCTGCGTGAAGTAGTGGCTCGCTACGGGACCGTCCGGTACCGGGAGCTCAGCCGTGCCATCCTGGATTACGGCGAGCGACTGGCTCGCCAGGCCGTCCGTTCGATTCCACCGGGCACCTACCGCTTCACTGACTATCTGGACGATGACGGGACGAGCGATGAGCCTGTCCCCATTACGGTCACAGTGACGGTCGACGGCGAGACGCTCGTGGTCGACTTCTCGGGAACGGCTCCCGAACGACCAGGAAGCATCAACACGGTAGAGACGGTGACCAAATCTGCGGTGTATTACGTCCTCCGCTGCTTGATGCCGGAGGATACGCCAATGAACCATGGTGTCTTCCGCGTGGTACGGGTCATCGCGCCACGCGGCACCGTGGTCAACGCGCGACCGCAGCGCGCCGTCGCAGGCGGCAATGTCGAGACCTCCCAGCGGATTGTCGATGTTCTCTTCGGGGCACTCGCCCAGGCTCTCCCCGATTTGATCCCAGCAGCAAGTCAAGGAACGATGAACAACGTGACGATCGGCGGAATCGATCCGCGCAATGGACAGCAGTTCGCGTACTACGAGACCCTCGGCGGTGGGATGGGTGCACGGCCAGGATTGGACGGTCTTTCCGGCGTCCATGTCCACATGAGCAACACGCGGAACACGCCGGTAGAAGCACTGGAATATGCCTACCCGCTTCGAGTCACTCAGTACGCGCTCCGTGAGGGCTCCGGTGGGCGCGGTCGTTTCCGTGGGGGCGACGGTCTGATCCGCGAGTTTGAGTTTTTCACCGAGGCGGAGGTGACCTTGCTCACCGAACGCCGTCGGTTCGCCCCGTGGGGCCTGCAGGGAGGAGAGCCAGGTATGACCGGGCGTAACCTCTTGATCCGCCGAGATGCCAACGGTAACGAGGACACCATCACCCTGCGTGGCAAGCAGCGCCTGACGGTCCGCCGGGGTGACCGGATCCGCATCGAAACCCCTGGTGGCGGTGGCTGGGGCACTGTGGAGTGAGGTATTGGGTTCTCAGCTCTCGATCCGCATATGGTGACAGGCTGAGCGCTAAAGAGACTACCCGCTCCTGACCAGACGGCAAGTCGGTTGGCCGAGGAATCACGCCTGAGCGCAGCGACATCGAAGATGTGGGCGGAAGGCTCACTTATAGGGCCTTTAGCACTCCCGGCGTGGTCGGCACATGACGGTCACCAAACATCTTTATTGACGTTGACCACTATACCAATCGGTACATGCTCAGCGAGCCCGTCGTCACGGCTCGTTTTGGGACCGGAGTCCCCTTCCGACCAAGACACCGGCACAGTACACCCGGGAGAGAACGGAGCGTAGCATGTTGGTCGTGAACCACGAGTCGACGCTGAAGGGACAGCAGGATGATCGCTGAGGCTCAGCACGATGATCCGGCGGCCCAGCGACGGCCAGCCTGCCCGTACTTCCGATTACTGGCCGATCCTGAAGCGCACGCTCTCTCACTTGGGCAACAACGACTCTGCCGCGCCGATCACCGGCCCTTGTCGGATCTGGCTTGGCAAGCATCCTACTGCCTCGGATCCTACGAGCGCTGCCCGCACTTTCGGAGCGCGCGTGGGCAGCCCACACCAGCAGCGGGAACCCACCTCCTGGAACTGCTTGCACAGCAGCAGATTCAGCGTGAGCAAGCGCAGCCACAATCTCCACATGCGCCAAGAGCGAAGTCACCTTATGAGTCTTCTGGAGGGGGTCCTCCCCGGGCATCCACCAAGCATCCAGGATTCACCGCACGTCTTGCCGAATTGGTGCGACGTCCCATTGCTGTAGCAGTGACGACGGCCGCGCTCATCGGGGGACTCTGGGCCGGGATCGCGCTGGCCGGTACGCTCGGTGGCAACCGACCGACCGCTGACGCGGGACAACGCGTTACCGCCTCCGCACCGGCCTTCACGCTACGCACCGAGCGCACGACGCCGACACCTACTCCATTCCCTGCCCCAGCACAACTGCCGCAGCTTCCCGGCTTATCGGTCAGTCGTGCTACCGCTCCCACACCGACCCCTGCTCCACATCCCTCGCCAACGCCGACACGCGAACGAACGCCAACTGCCACACCCACTGTGACTGTGCCGGTAGCGACCTCGCCTGTACCGAGTTCTCCGGTCGTGCCAGTTGCTCCAGCACCGACTCCCGTGACCAGTTGGCCCTCACCTGTTTCTGAAGCGGGGCACAATTCTTCGTCGGAACCCACTCCGACACCGACCGTTTCGCTGTGGCCATCGCCAACGCCTACTCCATCGCCGGTCCCCACGCCAACTCCGACCCCATCGCCGACACCCGATCCGTGGCAAGCCTTGCCCCCGATGGCACGGGCAGGGCAGCCTGTGCCGGTGTCGACAGTCGGCGGGCTGCTGGGCGCAATGACCGCGTATCCCTTCCCTGGAAATGGGCTTGCAGGATCTGCACCAGCGGGTAGCGGCGCAACAGCAGAGCTCGGGTTACCTGCCAACGCTGGCGTCCTCTACGGGCTCCAGAGTGGTGCCAGTAACGGGCGCATCTGGCTGAATACTCCCACACCTGCGCAGCGACTGGTCATCGTCGCAGAGGGGATGACTAACCCAGGGCGGCTCGTGCCAGTGCTACGGATCGGGATCAACGGGCTCACGGTGTGGGAAGGGACGAGTCCCTTCCCACACGGCGAATGGGCAACGGTCGCATGGGTGATCGACAAGCCATATTTGCTCGATAGCCCGCAACTCCAAGTCAGCTTGTCGCTCGCGACCCCCGGCGAGTTTGGGGCCGAACCGTGGATTGCGCTTGCGACAGTGACGATCTATGCGCAGTGAGCGCGATGACTTGGGGGCGCGATCAGTTGAACCAACGTGCAATCGTCGAAATAAATGGACCGAGAGCGAGCGCCGGCAAAAATGAGGCAACGCGAACCCGACCCAGACCAAGGAGATTGATGGCGATACCGATCATCATTATTCCTCCAACCCCTGTAACGAGGAGGATACGAGGGTCGTTGGCCGGATCGGGGAGCACCTGTGCCAACGCACCGGCGGCAAGCGAGACTCCACCTTGGTACAGAAGGATGACCAGAATAGAAAAACCAACACCAATACCGTAGGCACTGGCAAGCGCGACACTCGATAGCCCGTCCAATGTTGCCTTAATGACGAGCAGCGTCGCATCGCCGGTGAGACCGTTATTGAGCGAACCGATCAAGGTCATTGGGCCGACGCAGAAGAGCAAGCTGGCTGCGACAAAGCCTTCGGTGAAGGCCCCGCTGCCACCGACTCGCCGTTTGATCCAATTCCCGAGTCCTTCGAGCGCTTCTTCAAGGCGCCACCACTCGCCGAGGAGCCCCCCGATGACCAATGTCAGGAGCCCCAGCACGACACCATCGAGTCGTCCTACCGTCGCACGGGCGAGACTTCCGGCCATCGAGAGCGCGATGAAGACGGTGACAAGCCCCACTCCTTGGACGGTGATCCGCTGCATCCGCTCGGGAAGCCGACCGTGCAGGAGCAGGCCCAAAGTGGTCCCAAGCGCGACGGTTGCCGCATTGATCCATGTCCCACTCGTCCGCATCCAAAAGTCAGCGAGCTCCATCCCCTCCCCCATTCGGGTACACACTCCACACGACGCCCGGCCAATGGTACTGTCGAAACGGGCGACTGGAGGGAGGGTGGAAGCGATGGAATGGGATCGCGCAGCAATTGCGCGCTATCGCCGGAACTTCCAAGACGAAGTGGACAGCGCCGCCCTGTACTTGGCGCTGGCAGAGACAGAGACCTCACCAGAACTCCGGGAAGTCTTTCGCCGCCTCGCAGAGATGGAGCAACAGCACGCTGAGTTCTGGCGGCAGAAACTCTCGGAGGCGGGACTTGCGATCCCCACCGCCCGTCCAAGCTGGCGGACGCGCGTACTGATTTGGATTGCGCGGCGATTTGGTCCCGCTCTTGTGCTGCCGACCGTGACCGCTCGGGAGTGGGCAGACCAGGCGAAGTATGACGCACAAGCAGAAGCCGCAAACACAGGCCTTCCCGAGGCGGAACACCAGCATGCTCGCATCTTGCAGCTGATTGGACGCGAGCGACCGAGCGGGTTGCCAGGAAGTGCGCTGGCTGTGCTGGAGGGACGGCACCGCGCGATTGGAGGGAATGCACTTCGCGCGGCGGTGCTCGGCGCAAACGATGGCTTGGTGTCGAACCTGAGTCTCGTGATGGGCGTGGCAGGAGCCGATCTTGCTCCACGCACCATCCTGCTTACTGGGATTGCTGGGTTACTAGCAGGTTCACTCTCGATGGCGATGGGGGAATGGCTTTCGGTGCAGAGTGCGCGAGAACTCTACGAGCATCAGATCCGCATTGAGCGTGAGGAGCTGATCGCGTTCCCGGAAGAGGAGCGCGAGGAACTCGAACTCATCTATCGGGCCAAGGGGGTTCCAGCCGAGACAGCTCGCCAGCTGGCTGACCGCTTAATCCGCGAAGGCGCACCTGCCCTCGAGACGCTGGTGCGCGAGGAACTGGCCATCGATCCAGAGGAACTCGGAGGCTCGGCATGGGAGGCCGCTGTCGCCTCCTTTGCGCTGTTTTCGGTCGGTGCAATTGTGCCGGTGCTTCCGTATCTCCTGATGGGCGGGCTTCAGGCTGCCGCCGTGAGCGTGGCATTGAGTGCGATCGCCCTGTTCGCGCTGGGTGCAGGCATCACCGTCATCACTGGTCGGAGCGCGCTCCGCTCAGGACTGCGACAGGTACTCATTGGACTCACAGCGGCAGCAATCACGTTTGGTGTCGGTCGACTCTTTGGCGTGGCACTTGGCGGCTGATTCTGGGGGAACTCCCTCCAGAATCAGCCAAGGAGCATCAGCACTACCAAGAACCAGCCTGTAACTTCAGGCAGGGGGGATATTTTGGTTTCGGCGGAAAAGATTATCGGGATCGTATCGCTTCTTCACTGCGGTTAGCCGTGCGTAGTTCATGCCATAGGCAGCACGAACTCTCGCTGATCCTTCCTCCTCGAGTTCATTGACATACACTGCTTGTGGAAGCGCAGGTAAGCTGCTCCATGTCCGTTCGATCCAGTTGCGATTTGCCTCATCTGTTCCTGGATCCCGCCAGATCGCGAGGGCAGTCAAAGACCATTGAAAGGAGCGATGCGCAAATGCGGTTTCCTCTGGAGCTACATGTGCAACGGCGCCACCCAGCCTGACAAAGAGAACAAGGCTCCCCGGTGATGGTGCCTCCTCATAATGAGCGGCCAGCGGCCCAACGACCTCTGGAGTTAGATTCATAAGGAAGTTACTCCTACCATAGTAGCGGAGTCCTACCGCAGCAACCTCATCGAGCATACGCTGCAGCGCGGTATAGGGTGTAGTGACGATCTCTTCGAAGACTGCTGGCCCGATATGGCGAAACGGCTCGAGTCGTTGCACTGCGTCGTCCGGCGGGTCTATGGCCACGACTGTCAATGCAGCCAGTGGCATGCCCTCCGGTGTTCTCACAAAAGCAAAGGTGGCAGACACTGAATCGGGAGCGGCGGCAAGAAGTGCCTCGCCTGCTTGGAACACATTGGCTGCTTCGTGAATCGGAAAGGCTATTTGGAGCACGGTAACCTGAGGCTCCAGCGGGTTCAGCGCGTAGTCGAACGCGGTAACCACGCCAAAGTTCCCGCCGCCGCCCCGGATTGCCCAAAAGAGGTCGGCATCCGCATCTGGTGCAGCGCGGCGCAGCTGGCCGTCAGCTGTCACAATATCTGCGCCCTGGAGGTGATCGATGGTGAGGCCAAACGCTCGTGCCAGCCAGCCTATACCACCGCCAAGTGTGAGGCCAGCAATGCCGGTGTGTGAGATCTGACCACCGGTAAGGGCCAGTCCGTGCTGCTGAGTGGCTGCATCGAGGTCACCCCAACGGAGACCGGACTCGGCCCGTGCTGTCCTCTTGACCGCGTCCACGTAGACCTGGCGCATTGGTGAGAGATCCAAGACAATGCCATCGTCACACGTGGAGTAGCCTGGGAAGCTGTGTCCACCACCTCGCACTGCAAGGATCGCCTGGTGCTCATGAGCAAAGGTGACGACACGCTGCACACCCTCGGTGCTTGTACAGCACGCGATCAGCGCAGGGTAACGGTCGATCATGCCATTCCAGACGCGGCGAGCCTCCTCATAGCCGCTCGAGTCCCGATCCAAAAGTGAACCGCTTAACGATGAACGGAGACGATTGACTTGGTCGGGCGGAAGGTCACGCTGTTTTCCGTCCCGCGTGCGGACGGTTATTGTCTGTTTCACATTGTCCCCTTTTCGCGAATCATCGACTCGCCTACGGCATCAGGTCCATTACCCTTGCCTTTGGCAACAGTACTCACAGCAGGGGGCAATGTGATAACCCAGCACTCACCAACGGGTGGCTAGAGAAGGCTCGAAACATGCTCACTCACGGAGCGGGACATACAGACGGGGCCGCTCCTCGTAGGTCTCCATATCGAGAGTCTGCACAATGTACGTGGCATGAGGCGAGGTCGAAGCAGCTGCAACGTTGCCATTGCGATCCATAGCGACAATATTCATGACTGTCTCGGCCTCAGCATATGGATCTTCAAGGTGTCGGAGATCCAGCATAGCTTGTCGAAGTGCATCCTCAAGGGGCAGTCCGAAGCGGAGGTACATCACGACGCTATGAGCTGTCGCACAGCGGATTGCCATTTCGCCACGGCCGGTACAGGCAGCGGCACCGTAGCGGTTGTCGGCATAGTTCCCTGCCCCGATGATCGGGGAGTCACCGAGCCGCCCAGGCCACTTGAAGCCCCAGCCGCTTGTGGAGACCGCACAAGCGATATTCCCATCAAGATCCCGCACGATAACATTGGTTGTACCGAACAGCTCTCGGTGTAGGAGCTCCGTCCAGCGACGGACGACCGACATGTAGAGCTGGTATCGATCCTCGTAAACGTTCTGTTCCGGGGCACGTTCACCGTGGATGACGGCCTGCCAGACTGCCTCGGCCTCGGGGGTGAGCAGATTGGCCGGTTCGAACCCGTGGGTGCGAGCGAAGAGTTCGGCACCATCACCGACCAAGAGGACGTGCGGCGTGCACTCCATTACACGCCGTGCGATCTCGATCGGATGCGGATAGTGCTTGACTGCGCCGACGGCACCGGCGGCCAATGTTCGTCCGTCCATGATGCTGGCATCAAGCTCAACTTCACCGAGCAGATTTGGAATGCCACCGGTTCCTACACCCTGATCACGAACATCATCCTCAACTGCTTTCACCGCGGCGATTGCGGCATCGACAGCAGAACCACCAGCACGAAGGATCCGGATCGCCGCCGGAAACCCAACTGCAGCGTTGCGACTTCCGACGACGATCCCGCGAACATCCTGAGAGCTCATGCAGTGTAGCCTCCCTCCTCAGGCAGGATCGCTACCGTGGCGGTTATCGGGCAGAGCGAATCGCCTGCTCGAAGTCCTGGCGCCACCAACGGAGAAAGAGCATACCGTCATCCGCCCCGCTTATGGCCTCAGCCGGGATTTCCATCTCATGCGGAGGAAGGCCATGTCGGGCCGTAACATGGACGACCTGACCGTCTGGCAGCGACGCACAGAGCTCCTGGAGGTGGCCGACCCGCTCCCCCTCGGCGGTCACAATGGCCGCACCACGATGCAACACCGCATTCGCCTGGTCGATCGCTCGCACCAGCTCGCCGAGTTCAATCACTTCGGTCGACGGTGGAGATTCCTGCAGAGAAGCTGGCGGCAACCAACCGGGAATGAAGAAGGGAGTCGCCCGTTCACCGGTCAGTTGCCAAGCCAACTCGCCAGTGAAGAGTTCGCGTTGGAACTCCGGGAGTGTATCCAGATCGGCACGCGAGCGACGGACAGTAAGCCGCTCTTCTTGCCCCGCTGTCTTGACGACTTGTAGTTCTACCAGTGGGACAACGAGGCTGTGTCGAAGGATCAATCCCCGCCGGATGACCACGGCATTTACGCGGTGCGCCGTCGGATCCAGCAGCATCCACTCGACCGTTCCTGCTTCATGGCCATCGTCCGTCCATAACCGGTCGCCGAGACAGACGCGCATCGTCATTCCCCCCTTGCTCGCCACCCGCACCGGCCGACTGCAGGGCCAGTCTAGCGGAGATCGAGCGATCCGGGGAGACGTCCCGCTGCGCGAGGAGGGTAGCGAGAACAGTCGTAACGGCGAAAAGGGCAAGGCTAAGCGCATTACCCAGCCCACCGAGTCGACGAAGTTCCGAATCAGCGAGCAGATCGCCTGCGAGCCGTACCGCGAGCGAGAGGCCGAGAGCAAGCGGGGCCCCATAGGCGAACCGGCGGAACGCGAGACGCAGACCCGCGACGGCAGGGAGGATGATTGGCGCGTGGGCGAAAACCTGCGAGAAGACGAAGCCGAGCAGGACAGCATGGATCTCGGCATCGTAGAGGAAGCCGCTTTGCTGGTGCCCGTAGGCGAGCGCGAGCAAACCTCCGACGGCGAGCCAGGCATACCCGTGCAGGAGACAGACAGCGCTATAGCGATGAACTCCATGTTGGCGCAGTCCACGCCGTGCGGCATCGCAACGCAGGAGCCAGGCAGCGAGAAGCAGAAGCGCGACCCCACGAAGTCGAGCCCCAAATTCTGGGAACGCAAGTTCAATCTCAGTCGCGACCAATAACAGCGTTATCGCCGTAAAGAACCAGATGCGGGTGGGGCGATCAGGTCGAAGGGCACGTGCCAGTTCGAGTCGTTCGCCGGTGATAATGAGAACAAAGCCGGTGATCCACCACGGGACTATGGTTGGTAGGGAGAATCCCTTTGTCCAAAGCAAGCCACTGGCGAGCCAGGCAAGTGCGCCAGCGAACATCACGGTGTGATGCGCCGTGCGTGCCACCCACAGGAGATAGCCGAAAGTAGCCGCAAAGCCCAGGTAGGCAAGCAAGAGCAGACTATCGACGGCCAGTGACGGCGCAGCAAGCACGAGGCCAACCGTACTTGCGAGAGCTGCCACTGGCCCAAGCAGCATGAAGCGTCGGCCCACCACGACGGCCCGCTCCAGGCCGATCAGCGTTAGAAAAAAGCCGACGACCAAGAGCGGACCATGTTCGACGGTGAGCCGCGCGCGGTGCGGAAGGGGGATATTCCATCCCATGCGAGTAAGACCGGTGAGCAGACCAAGTGCTGCGAGCAGCGCGCCGGCAGCGAGGGCGAGTCGTGGAACCCACCGCGGAAGGCGCTGCGACGTGCCCGCGATCATGGCTCACCTCCTGATGCGAGGCCTAGGCGACCTTTCCGATGCGGACACGCCAGACCTCAGGACCGCGTTCCACATAGTCCCAGCTGAAGGTACCAGCGCGTTCGGCCTGGAACTGGTAATACAGTGGCTTTGGATCGTGGTCGTTGACCAAGATAAAGGCTTCACCCGGAGCAAGAGACTCAAAGGTCTGGAAGATCAGGGGATGACGCTGTGGGGGTGGAACTGTGCGAACATCGAGTACGCGTTCCTGGGTAAGCCGGTCGTAAAGCGGCAAGTACGCCCGTTCTTCCTTTTCGAGATGCAGACGGACAATCGCTGCGAGTTCGTGGGCCCGGCGTACAAATTGCCGAGCATACTGTGCACGCTCGTCCATAGGGGCAGACGCGAGTGTCGCAGTAAGCCGAGCGAGTTCTTCGGTGTACCACGCAATTGCCTCGTGGTCGAGGCGCATGGTCCGGGTCGCTTCCCCGGGCGGGATGAGGGACTCGATCCGGTCGTAGAGCTCCTGCTCCTCTTCCTGGGCATGCGGCAGTAGTTCCTCACGAAGGAAGCGCACCAGGCCTTCAGGATCAGGGACCGTGTCGTCTTCAGGCACGAGCGCAATGAGATGCTCGTAGAGTGCCCGATGATGCTGCCGAATCTCCTCAGCGGTCAGGCGCATAGATTCCTCCTATTCCTCAAAACCGACAGCCGTTCGCGATGCACTTTCTGGCCACTGAACGGTGAGCGGACCGACTGGGCTCCCATCGGGCGTGGTGACAATGTCGGCCAGAGTGGTGCCGTCGAGGAACCGAGAGATTGCCTCAACTGCCGCGAGCCAACGCTGATGAGCCAGACAAGGCCGATCCGCCGGGCAACTCCCAGTACCGAGGAGACAGTAGCTCAGAAAGTGAGGCTCCTCGAACAGCGAGACGACCTCGAGCAGGGAAATTGCTTCGGGCCGACGAGCAAGGCGGAAGCCACCCTGACGGCCACGCTGGGACCGGAGAAGACGCGCCCGCGCCATGGTGTGGAGGATCTTTGTAAGGTAGTTGGCGGGAATACCGGTTTCGAGGGCGAGATCCTGTGCCCGTACCCAGCGATCCGGACGCTGAGCGAGGGCGATGGCAGCGGTCAAGGCATAGCGGCTCGTCTGCGAGAGCATACCCCGCGTCCTTTCTGGCCGGATTATCTCATATCCTCATGAAGAAAACAAGAGTGTGCCGGTTGCTGTCGCTGCCGAACTGCCCACAAAGACTGACTCGCGACCGTGCAGCGAGCTCCGGAAACGTGCCGGTTCGCTGGATGGACACTCTCTGATCGCCAGGTGATGTCCGGTCCCTTCTTCCTGAAGGTCGGTCTAAGAAGTGAGCATTGGGTGCCAGCATGGCAGACACAGGGCGGATGCGAGGGCAAGAGGCTGCTCAAGGGCAGTGTACTCGTCAGACCATGACCATTCGGCGATACTCATGGTATCGAAGCACGCATAAGGCGGGGGGATCAATGGGACCATCTCGACGCGCAAGGAGCGCGTGGCTCTACGAGGCGGCGATGGGAGCACTAGCTGTCCTCTCCGTCTGGCTCCTCACGTTGCCGCCGTCACCCGAAGGAGAGCTGGTGAGCTATGGAATCTGGATCATCTTCATCGCAGACTACGCGGTTCGGTTGACGCGAGCATCCGATCGCCGTCGCTTTATCCGCGAACATGTAATCGAGCTGGTCGCAATTCTCCCGTGGGATGTTCTCCGGGCAGCACGCCTGCTCCGCCTTGTCCGCCTCCTCCGCGTTCTCCGTGCCGGCGTGTGGTTCTGGCGAGCCAGCCGTGAACTCCGGGCCATTGCGCGCCAGAATGGGCTTGGCTATGTGCTTGCGGTCGCGAGCGGTATCGTCCTTCTCGGGAGTGCGATCTTCCGTTTTGTTGAGCCAGGTGTCGGTAGTTACGGTGAGGCACTCTGGTGGGCAGTGGTCACAGTGACGACCGTCGGATACGGTGATGTCGCACCGCGGACAGTTGCCGGGCGAATTGTCGCGGTCGCCCTCATGCTGGTGGGTATCGGCGTCATTGGGATGGTGACGAGTAGCTTGGCAACTTACTTCCTTGGTGGGCGGCACCGTGCGCAGCATCCGACCGTCGAGCATGTTCGCGAGCGCCTGGCGGTGTGGGACGAACTGGACACTGCCGAACGGCGCCGCCTGGCCGCCATGCTTTGGATCTTGGCGAACGAGGGGCACGAACTTGCCGCAAGTAGCCCAGCCTCACCGGAAGTCGTGCGACAGAGTGCCGGCACGTGCGGTGAGCGGGAGCGCTGGTCGCCCGAGCGGACGCACTTCGTCGGCGACCAGACTGGCCAGTGATCCCTCGCGCTCAACTCGCCCGTCGATCACAAGCACAGGTTGGCGGCGCAGGAGCGCTCGGTACTGCTCGCGTACCGGGGGCGGAACGATCACATTGACGAGTCCAGTCTCATCCTCGAGGGTCAGGAAAAGGACACCGCGCGCCGTTGGCGGTGCCTGCCGGCACACGACGAGCCCAGCGACGCGGGCCGTTGTGCCGTGTGGCAACGTCCGCAGCCGCGCAGCTGGCACGACACGCAGGAGCTGTCGCTGGCGTGCATAAAGCTCCATCAGGTGACGATCGAGGCAAAAGCCGAGGATGGCATAGTCCAGCAACGTCTGCTCGACGGCATCCGGCTCGGTCAGTGCAACGGCCGGCTCGGGAGCCTCAATGAAGCGCGGCAGTGTCGTGCGTTCCGCTACTTCCCGCAGGAGTTCCCACAGGAGCTCGCGACGGCCTCGCCCAGGGGCGAGCGACGCAAAAGCGCCGACCAGAACCAGGGCTTCGACCTGCTCCGCAGTGAGCGCGGCCCGCCGGACGACGTCAGCTGGGTCCCGGAACGGCTGTCTCGCCCGCTCCGAGACGATGCGTTCCGCTGCGGCTCGCCCAATGGCACGGATGCTAGCAAGACCGAGCCGCACCGGGCCGTGCACTGGATCACCGGCAAGCGTTGCTCGCACCTCGCTCTGTACGACGTCTGGTGGCAGGACACGAATACCGCGACGCAGTGCATCCCAGACGAGTACTTCCGGCGCGTAGAAGCCCATCGGCTGGTTGTTCAAGAGAGCGCAGAGGAGAGCAGCCGGGTAATGTGCGCGGAGCCAAAGCGTTTCGTAGGCTGTGCGAGCCAGCGCTGCAGCATGGCTCTTACAAAAGCCGAACTCGGCAAATGCCGCCATCTGAGCGAAGATGCGCTCGGCAACCGACCGCGGAACCCCGTTGCGTTCGGCTCCAGCGAGGAAGTCACCGCGTAACGCCTCCATCGCTGCACGTGAGCGCTTGCTCCCCATCGCGCGCCGGAAGGCGTCGGCCTGACCAGCTGTCATCCCGGCGATGACCATGGCAACTTCCAAGACTTGCTCCTGGTAGAGGATGACACCGAGCGTCTCGCGCAGGATTGGCTCGAGTTTGGGATGGAGATATCGGACCGGCTCAAGCCCTTGGCGGCGGCGAATATAGGGATGCACCATGCCACCCTGGATCGGGCCGGGCCGAATGATCGCCACCTGGGCGATCAGATCCTCGAATCGTTCGGGGCGTGTGCGCGGCAAGCTCTGCTGTTGTGCGCGACTCTCGACCTGATACGTCCCAATCGTGTCCGCCTCCTGCAGCTGCCGGTAGACAGCTGGATCGTCGAGCGGTAGATGTTCCAGATCGATCCGGATGCCGCTCACCCGCTCAATCAGTTCAACCGCCTCATGAACAACCGAGATGGCACGCACGCAGAGCAGATCGGTTTTGATCAGTCCCGCTTCCTCAATATCCCGTTTGTCCCAGCCCAGGACAATCCGTCCCGGCATTCGCGAGGGCTCGACGGTGGTCAGCTCCACAACCGGCCGGCCGGTGATGACCATGCCGCCGACATGGACAGAGAGATGACGCGGAATGTCTTCCAACGCTGGAGCCAGACGCACGAGCCATTTGAGCCGGCGCTGTTCTTCCTCGTTCAGACGCGGCATGAGCGTGCGAGCAACTGCTGCGAGCGGCTCGCCGAGGCGTCCCTGGCTCCTGGCGAGCTCGTCGACAAGCTCTGGTGGCAACGCAAGAACGCGCCCTAGGTCACGAATCGCGCTACGGGCCTGGAATGTGACATAATTACAGACCATGGCAGCATGCTCGACGCCATAGGTGGCATAGACGTAGGCAATGGCTCGCTCGCGGTCTTCGAGACCAAAGTCGATATCGATGTCCGGCATTGAGGGGCGCTCTTCGTTGAGGAAGCGCTCGAAGAGCAGGCGGTGGGCAAGCGGATCGACCTGCGTAATCCCCAAGCAGTAGGCGACGAGTGAGTCAGCTGCTGAGCCGCGCCCGCGTCCACGGAAGCGATTGGCGAGATCGGCGCAGATCAAGAAGAACTCAGCGACGCCGAGCCGCTCAATGACGCCGAGTTCGTGTTCAAGCTGCCGCACGACCGGCTCGGAGAGCATGCCGTAGCGGCGTTGTGCTCCCTCGTAGGCCTGGCGACGTAAGACCTGCATCGGTGTTTCACCAGGCGGAACTAAATGGGGGAGTGGTGGGAAGCGGACCTGACGAAAATCGAGCGAGACCTGGCAGCGCTCAGCGAGGTGCACCGTGTTGACCAGAGCCTCCGGCAGGTGGCGAAACCGGCGAGCCATCGTCGCCGGTGCGACGAGTCGATAGGCTGAAGAGGTCTTGCGGGCTGGGTGTGGGGTATCGACGGTAATGCCCTCCCGAATGCAGACAAGCACGTCTTGCAGACGCCAGCTCTGCTCATCGAGATAGTGGACATTACCAGTCACGACGACTGAGAGGCCGGAGGCTTCGGCCAGATTAACCAGCTCGCTCACCCGCTGGCGATCGCCACGCTCACCGTGGTCCTCGAGCTCAACAAAGCAGCGCTCTGGGCCAAAGAGGCGGGCCAGACGGGTAGCCCAGGTCCATCCTGCGGCTCGTCCTTCACGGGCGAGAGCGCGAGTAATCGGCCCTTCTCGGCAGCCAGTGAGGATGATGAGCCCGTCGTGCCACTCAGCAAGCCACTGCCAGGGAAGTGCAACCGCTCGCCGTCCAGGTGAACCCTCGAGAGCGAGCTGCGTGCCGGTCGATTCAGGGCCATCAGGAGTCGGCCATCCAAGGCGAGCCGCCGAGAGGAGGCGCGCCAGCGTCGCGTAACCGCGGTCATTCTCAGCCAGGAGTGTGAGATGACTCCCGTCCTCCATGGTCACCTCTGCCCCGACAACGGGATGAATCCCTGCACGCTCAGCAGCACGGACAAAGCGAACGACACCGTGCAGCGCATCGTGGTCGGTGAGTGCGAGATGCTGATAGCCCAGCGCGGCAGCCCGCTCGATGAGATGCTCAGGTTGGCAAGGTGCATCCAGCAGTGAGAAGCAGGAGTGCACATGGAGTTCGGCGTACAGTGCGGTCACCGCTTCTCTTCTCCTCAATCGAGGCGACCGACCAGCCGCCACTGGCCTTCAGGCCCAGTCCACATGAGGAGCAGGCGCTGGCCGTCAGCGAGCTCTACCCATCCTGTCCGGCGATGCTGTCTCTCTGGCCACCAGAGATCGATCCGCTCCCAGGGGCCACTCCGAATGACACGCAGGCGCTGCCCAGCAACTTCCAGCCACCAGCTTTGTGCGCGCCGAATCAACCGCACTGGCTCGCCGCGCGATGGATGTGCTTCCTCGCTTGTGATCCCCTCCAGACGCCAGCGGTGCTCGGGGAGCGGGGCAGCTGGGCAATGCTCAACGACCCGGACGACACGTCCCGGCACATATTGCCGTGCAAGCTCGAAGATTCGCTCGCGCTCTTGGCGCCGATTCGGGGCTTCAAGGAGCAACCCCGGCTGGTGCGCTGTGACGGTGCCATGCTCGTCGATGACGAGTCGGAGAAGTGCGACCGGCCCGGCAAGCGCGCAACGCAGTGCGAGCGCACGAGCAACTGCAGCGAGCTCCTCCGCCGTCCGCAGCGGATATGGGCAATGTCGACGACGCGACGTACTCCGCCCATCCTCAGCGACAAGTTCGAGCCGCAGGCGCCAGGCGACGTGACCGAGCCGATTGAGCGCCTCCATCGCCTGCGCCGCCAATGCGTGCAGCGCGACCGCGAGCGCGTCACTCGTTACAGCTGGCGGCTCGAGCGTCCGTTCAAAACAGAGTGGCTCAACTGGCGCGCGTCCCCGGAACGGGGTAGGGTCGTCACCATGGGCGAGGCGGTATGCCGCGAGTGCCTCCGTGCCGAAGCGTCGCTGAATACTTCCCGGTGGCAAGTCAGCGAACTGGCCAATTGTCGAAACACCGAGCGCGCGAAGTCGTGCCAGTACCCGCCTTGGGAGTGGCAGCCACTCAAGTGGAAGCGGACGCAGAAATGTGCTTGTCTCGCTGTTCGGGACAAGCGTGACCTCTCCAGTCACCGCGAGCCGTGCTGCGAGGCGAGCGACCCACGGTGTTGCTGCGATGCCAAGTCGGCCAGCCCCACCAGCTGCTGCGAGTGCGGCAAGCACTGCTTGCCCATAACGCAGCTCGTCACCGTAGAGGAGCCGGACACCACTCGCCTCGAACCAAACACCGGTCCGATCCTCGTCCAGCTGTACAGCCGGAGTGAGTGGAGTGAGTACCTCAGCGAGTGAGACGCTTGGTAAGCGGTCGAGCCAGAGATAGCCAACGCGCACGGAGCTCCTCCTCGAGTTGTGACCAGAGCGCCGGATCGCTTGCGAGTCGCGCTGCCGCCGCCTCGCGACTCCGGCCGAGCACGGTGTTAGCGAAGATCAAGCCGAGTGGGTGCTGGACAATGATCCCCCCGGCGAGCGCGAGATCGATCCGCTCAAGAGCAAGACGGACTCCCTCGCGCTCGCTGAACTCGACCGGGACAGGCGGCTCGCACAACGGCCAACGGTGACTCCGCTCCACATGGATGCGGACGCGGAGCCCACTGGGCAGCATGGTCGAGCCGAATGGATTCGGCAGAACGAGTTGTGCGAGTGGCTCAAGCCACAAGCGTAGCTGGGCTGCCGCAAGCCCGGGCCCGCTCTCCCGGTCGCGGACAACGACGAGAGCGGTTGACCGACCGCGCAGGAGCGGGCGGAGCTGCCGGAGTCCACGCTCAAGTTCTGAGCGAGTTGCCCAGTGCGGAGGAAGATCAAGCACAACAAGATCAAGAGCATCAGCGAGGAGAAGGAGGCGAGCAAGTTCCAATGCCTCAGGGAGTGAGCGCGGTAGTGCGATAAGGAACTCGCGTAGGTTGACACCCCAGCGATGTAGGCGATCGAAGTCGGCACCGTGCGCAGCGTCGAGATATGCTGCCCAGCCACCGATTCGCTGTGTGGTCCGCACAAGCCAGCTCGCGAGTGTCCGCTTCCCGGAATAGGGTGGGCCAGCAAGTTCAGTGAGTCGCCCGCGTGGGATCCCGCCACCGAGCGCGAGGTCGAGCCCCAGGAGCTCGGTCGGCAGAGCACGCGGATTCAGGACGCACTGTGTGGGGACACACTCAGCGCACGCCGAGAACGAGGAAGAAGGCTGTGTCCAGTCAAGCAGGACATGCGGTCCGAACCGTTCAACGAGCAGCCGGCGGAGGGAGGCGATCCGCTCGCGGCGAGGATCGACTGCGGGCAGCGTGCCAGCTGCGTCCACACTGGTCGATGTCCCTGGTGCAAGCGGGGTGCTGTCCGCCCGAGTGTTCGCTCGCAACGGAGTAGCCTCGACCCCTGGCACGTGTCCCCCTTTCCGTGCCCTGCTGTATCTCGCACATTCGTTCGGATTCATAGTAGTAGAACACTCGTTCGCAGTCAAGAGTTGCCCAAGAGACACAGGGGAAGCACGCGCTCGGCTCTTGCTGAGTAGCCGGCAGGCATTTCAAGGGAGGCGGCACAACGCTTGCACGGGCGTGGTTCAACCAGGCTGATCACTGTGCCCTAAACCAGGGCAACTCCCCATAGTCAGGCACAGTGATCTCGCATCGCGTCAACTCTCGAACAAATCGAGCAATCCTTCCCTGACCAGTTGGCGTCACCCGGGAGATCGTGTCCACACGCACGGCTTTGGAAGCACAAGGACGGTCAGGCGGTTCCACAGGCAGAGCTACCGCTGCCGGTGCGGCTCGCTCGGCGTCGAGTTAGCAGCGTGAGCCAGGGCCACAGGAAGGCTGCGATGAGCACAGCCTGCACTCCCGCAATGAGGGGATCATCCATCCACGGCCATGGGTCGTGCCAGACGCTATAGCCGATCAGCACGAACTCGATCAGGCACAGGGCCGCGCTGAGGAGTCGGCTATACCAGCGGCTGGGCTCGTGCCGGTCCGGCCGGCGGCCGCTGAGCGCCTCGGCCCCCAACAACAGCAGGGCGCTGAGCATCCAGATTAGCCAGAGTATTCAGGGTGATCGTTCCCCACGGCATGACAATCCGCTCCCTTTCCCGCTTCGCCCCTCTGCGGTCGCTAGCGCATCTTCAACTCTTGAATCGTCCTCCAACAACCGCACGTTCCTCGCTCTGCATGAGCCAGGGCTCGCGCGGTTCAGGGAGACGACGCGTGCTTTTGCACCCAGGCTTGTCCCCGCGCCCTGACCCAGCATGCCAAGCCCAAGACGGCACCCTTCCTGTCCGTTGCAGCTCCCCCTGGTCTTCTGCCCGCGCTGGCCGGCGGGATCGCCTGACCACCCACCAGGCACCGGCGACCGAGCCGCCTGCCCAGACGAGCGCAACGAGGCTACGCACCCAGATGGGAATCCACGCGAACTCGGTATCCCAGACAGATCCCTGGTGGATCCCCAGCCAGAGGGCTGCTGCGAACAGCCAAGCGACCAGGAGTCCGTCGGCCCAATCGAGCGGCCGAAAGTGACGATAGCGCCGGACGCTCCAGAGGATGCTGACCACGATTCGGAGGGTAAGGCCGCCGAAGTAGGCGATCGCAGAGAAGAGTGGGTACCACTCGTCCCACTGCAGCCTGATTCCTCCTCACTCGACGCCGAGCGTCTCGCTAATGGCCCCATGGAGGTTCCTGCCGGCAGCAATGGCATCACCAGACGCACGAGCGTGCCAAGCAAAGTACAGTGGTAGTCGCCCGGGATGAGACATTGTCAAAATCACGAATATTGGATTCTTTGCGGCAACCGATGGTGCTAAACGACGTCCACCTTGTCCTCACTGCCTACCTCGAAGAGATGTCGCTTTATCCAGCCATGTCGACGGTGGACCCGTTGTTGCTGGCACGGTGGGCTCGATAGCGCACTCCCAGCTTAATCCAGTACCAGAGAAAGGCGCCGGTGAATATTGTCTGGAGGAGTGTCAGGTAGGGATCATCCATGTACGGTTGGGGGCCAGTGCGTAGCGTGTAGAGAAGGTGACCGAGACCGAGAATGCTTCCGAAGCCCCCGATGAGGCGCCAGTGCCAGCGACCCGGACCGGTCTGGTCAGGGCGCCGCCCGAGGAAGAGCCCAGTTGCCAGAATCGGGATGACGCAGAGCAGCATGACCAGCCAGAGGATCCAATGGATGGTTGCCCAGTGCATAACGATTCCTCCACCTCTGGACGGCTCAGGGCAAGGACGCGAGCACTCACCCCTTTCTCACTCATGTTCCTGGCTCGGCGCAACACGTAGTACAGGACCAGCCACCGGGACACGAGGTATATATACACCAAGGGCATCGAGCCAAGATGCATGCAGCGCAGAGCCAAGATGGGCCTGCACCACAGACAAAGAAGCAGGTCCAACCACAGCAATCCAGGAACCTGCCCCAGTCGAACTGGCAGCAGGCGAAGCACGGGATGAGGGGCGGGGTGCAGGTTTGCTAGGAGGATCTCACTGTGCCTGACCGCCGGCGTCGGCAGTGCTTCATCCGTCGCAGCGACGAGCCTGAGCTGTGGTTTGTCGCCCTGCGTTACTACTCGATACAGCAGCGCTGCCCGCTGGCCGGTATTGTCCTCGTAGTAAACCAGCACCTCGTCATTGCCCACTCCCAGGGCGAGAGCCCGTAGCGTTCGCCCATCGGCGAGCACATGCTCGGCAGCCTGCGTCCCAGTCAGCGAGAGGAGGACAGGCCCAGGTTGGCGCACCGCCTGGGTCTCAGCTGCGGCGAGGGCTTGCCCCAAGAGGGCTTGCTTGGCTGCGCCCTCAATCGGGGTCTGCCGGAGAGACTCCACCGCCCACCAGGGGACAGAGCCAGCGGGCGTTCCCCCGCCCCGTGCTGCAGCCGGCAGCGCCAGCTTGCCATTGGCCAGAAGGCCGAAGGCAAAGGCTGCTGCCCCCAGCTTGCCGAGGAAGCCACGGCGCGTCACCCCAGCGGTATTTGACCGCGGAGCGCGGCCCAGCGCTGCCAGCCGCTCGGCCAGGGCCAGCGCCCGGCCGGGACCGAGCAGCCGGGCCAACTGCCAGGCCAGCCGCCGGCCGGTCCAGGCCTGCACCTGTTCCCCTCAATCCGCAACAGCGTCGGGGTCCAGGGGGCACCCGGCCCCAGCGCCCGCGCGCCAGGCCGCCACCTCCGGCGCGCGCAGGCTGCGGACCTCAAGACGCTCACCGGCGAGCCGCGCCACCTCCTCAGCGCGCTGGCGGCAGGTGAGGCAGTCACCGTCGAAGCCCAGGATCCAGAGTGGCCCCGCCATTGCCGGTCTCCTTCCCATTCCCAAGGGCTTTAGCTGTCTCCGATCTTCAACCTCAGGATAGTGAGGGATGGGTGTACATGGCTATTCCCTCTCGGGGTGAGTTTTGGGCAACCACCAGCGTACGCCCTGGGAGTAGGGTGCACTCATCCACCGGCGGGCGCCGAGCGTCCGCCCTGCTGGTGGCGTCGCAGGCGCCGGGCAGTGGCTAGGTCGTCGTTGATCAGGCACAGCGACAGGAGGGCAGCGTCGCGGGCACAGGACAGAGGCATGGTCGTCACACTGAGTCGCTCCCTCACCCCGCGCGGGGTGAGCGAAGCTCTCATGCGCGAGCGAGCGCACCTGGCTGGTTCAGGGCCACGCTGCGCCAGGCGAGCCGGGAGCCTACTGGCCTACCGCCTCACCAGCCGCCCTGCGTGCTACCCCGTCCGGTCGCAGGGAGCAGGCCGAGCGTCCGGGCCGCCTCCACCACTGCCGCGCGGCCTCCGCTGGCGCCGAGTTTCTCGCCGATGTGCCGAACGTGCGCCTTGATCGTGCCTTCCTGGACCCCAAGCTGGGTGGCGATCTCCTTGTAACTCAGGTCCCAGCGAGCCAACCAGGACAGCAGCACGCGCTTGCGCGGGGTGAGCCGGCGCGCCGGCCCGGCCAGCCGTGTCTCTCCCTGCAGCAGCGCAATCACGGCTGCAGCAACCGCCCGGCTGATGACGAGGGTGTCTCCTGAGAAGGCGACTGCCAAGCAACGCTTGAGCAACTCCTGGTTAAGCTCACTCCAGAGCAGGTAGGCAGAGACGCTGACCTGCTGGCTTACCCACTTCCGCAGGTTGTCTGGGTCGACCCGCTGGGCGAGAACGATGACCACGCTGTCAGGACAGGGACCACGCTGCAGCGCGGCGACGAGTGAGGCAGCACAGGCACCCTCCACTGTCTCACTGATGAAAATAATCTTGGGGAGATGACTCGCAGCCAGCTGAAATGCCTGTTCCCGGTTGCGGGCCTCACCGACGATCATCAGGTCTGGGATTGACCGCAGAAGGGCACGCAGATCACCCCAGCCGAGTTCGCCCGAGTGGATCAGCAGCACCGGCCGTGGTTCCATCGGCACACCTCACTGGTCAATTCCCTCGGCTTCCTGGCCGCTCCCCTCGGCGCTCTGCCTGTGCCAGGAACACACTCTTAGCAGAGGAGCGCGAGAAGCGGCAGCTGCCAAATATGATGAAGTTTAGGCTAAGATCCCGCGGATGCCTCGAGCGAGAGTATACCCTCTTGTCGAAGTTATGCTCCGGCGCGCGGACGACAGCTGCCAATCATCGCCGGGATGTGTGGTGGCTCTCTAGTGGCCAGGATGGAGTCAGGGGAAAGCCACCTTGGAGCCAAGGCCTCACCTCCAGGGTGCGTAGAGTGGTGTTGTCTGGGTACAGCTGTGCCCGCATCAGTCTGTAATGAGGCGGAAGCAAAGGAATCAGGCTCCGCCGTCTCTGGTTGTTGGTATCGAAAAAGTGGTTGAATACACCCATCAACCCTCGCTCACGCACGAGACCAGCCGGATTCGTGCTCAAGTAGTCACATGTCTTCTGAAATCCCATTCCGCAGTCGCGAGGCATCCGTCCAGCTCCAACTGTCCTTGGATCGAGCAGCAGCGAGAAACCTCTTGGGTCAGCACCAAATTCAGCTGCTTCAGTAGCACCGCTCGCCGCACGAGTCCCATCTCCTGAGTCTGTTCGGTCCCCAGCAGGACAGGAGCAGCACCAGCTCGAGCGCCTCCTCGCGCCCCATGGTGCAGTAAATCCAAGGCACAAATGAGGAAATAGGTCAAGCCTGGCCACAGCTGCGGTGGAGCGGCGGTGGCATGGCGAGAAGCGATCGCGAGTCAGCACTTACCGATCAGCCCGCAATGATCACCCCTGAGATCGCACTCGCATCCTCTGCAGTATTCGTCACGGAGTTGGCTGAGCCACCCTTCTTGGCGTGTTGGCGTGCCGCTCGCTGCTGCACGAGTTGTGCGGCGTCACCTTCTGCCGATCGTGCTCCCGACAGCTGTCATACCGAAGTACGCAGCTGAGACATAGGGGAAGCACGCGCTCGGCTCTTGCTGAGTAGCCGGCAGGCACTTCAAGGGAGGCGGCACAACGCTTGCACGAGCGTGGTTCCGCCTCTTTTATCCTCCCTTCACACCTGCCAGACTTCCGGTGCATACCCTCGGACCCACCCAAGCAGTGGGGCGTCGTGGGGAGTGAAGGATCGGTGAAGCATGCGAGGGTCCCGTAAGTACCAAGAAGCGCCCACAGGCGGCCGGGCAACTCGTCTGTTGCCAGCCGAGCTCAGAGAGGTCGCCCGGGTAAGCCTGAAGCTCGGTTGTCTCGCCTTTGGTGGGCCAGCAGCGCACATCGCTCTGCTGCGCGAGGAAGTCGTCGTGCGGAGACGCTGGTTGAGCGAGCAGGAGTTTCTCGATCTTCTCGGTGTGACCAACCTTATCCCTGGTCCAAACTCGACGGAGATGGTTCTTCACTGCGGTTACCGGCGCGCTGGCTGGCCGGGTTTCCTCCTTAGCGGCACACTCTTCATCGTACCAGCGGCGACACTCGTCCTTCTCTTGGCCTGGATGTATTCACGGTGGGGCGCGTTGCCCGAAGCAACCTGGCTCCTTTCTGGTGTGCAGCCCGTGCTCCTTGCTGTGATCGGACAGGCCATTTGGAGCTTAAGCCGCATCGCCGTCCGCCAGGTCAGCCATTTCGTCCTCAGTCTCGCCACATTCGTGCTTTACCTCGCCGGTGTCCACGAATTGCTCCTCTTGGCAGGCGCGGCGCTGATCAGCCTGATGCTGGAAGCAGTTCGCCGAAGAACGTTCCCCCTTTTCGGGTTGGCGCCATTCGGCACGCTGCCCTTCGTCGCTTCACCCGAGACAGCAGTACCGATTAGCCTCACACACTTGTTCTTCACCTTCCTCAAAATCGGCTCGGTGCTGTACGGAAGTGGATACGTCCTCTTCGCCTTCCTCCGACGCGACTTCGTTGAGCGGCTCGGCTGGCTATCTGATCACCAGCTCCTGGATGCGATGGCTGTTGGGCAGATCACACCAGGACCGGTCTTCACCACGGCAACCTTTGTTGGGTATCTTGTCGCTGGTCTGCCAGGTGCACTGCTCGCAACGGTCGCAATCTTCCTGCCGGCATTCGTCTTCGTCGCAGCCATCCGGCCACTCGCGCCTCAGCTCCGTCGCTCACCATGGCTCTCTTCGCTCCTCGATGGGCTGAACGTCGCAGCAGTCGCGTTGATGGCCGGAGTCCTCTGGCAGCTCGCGCGTATCGCAGTTGGCGATCTGCTCACCGCCGTACTCGCGCTCAGTGCGTGGCTTGCCCTCGTGCGCTTCCGAGTAAACCCAGCCTGGTTACTCATCGTTGGCGGCTCGATCGGCTTTCTCCGGCACAGCCTCTTCGGGTAGAGAGTGGACGCTTGGCTGTCTCACTTGGCGATACCAGCACAGGCGGCGATGGCTGCTTGTCCCAGGCTGATGCCACCGTCGTTCGGTGGTACGGCGCGGTTGGTCCACAGTTCAAGCCGGTGGAGCCGGAGAAGCTCCGCAACCCGCTCAAGCAGGAGAGCATTTTGGAACACACCACCTGAGACAACCACCCGTTGCGCGCGGAATGCCGCACAGTACTCCACAGCAACCGTCACGACAGCTGCTGCGACTGCCTCATGGAATGCCCGCGCAATCTCTGTCACATCCCGTCCTCGACAGCGATCCTCAACAACTGCAGCAAGGAGTGGGCGGAAGTCCAGCTCTCCCTCAGTCAATGGGAAGGGGTAGGGCTGCACCGGCGGTGACTTCTGCGCGAGGTGCTCCAACCACATGGCAGCTTGGCCCTCAAAGCTGATCGATCGGGTAAAGCCACAAAGCGCCGCAACTGTATCAAAGAGTCGTCCCATTGAGGTGGTGGGAAAACAACGCAGTCCGCTAGCGACGACCTCACGTGCCTTGTCGTACTGCTCCGGGAAGCAGAAGGGTGACGCAGTTAGGTCAGGGAGGTCCTCAACGGCGACTAAAAACCCCGCCGCTGCTTGAACCGGCCATCGGGCTGCCGCATCGCCGCCAGGAAGCACCGCTTGCCGCAAGTGAGCAACACGCTGCAACCCTTCGCTCAGTGACCCCACGAATACCTCACCACCCCAAATCGATCCGTCATCACCGTAACCGGTGCCGTCAAAGGCCAGACCAACGATGCGTTCGGTCCAGCAGCCACGCTCAGCTAGCACGCTCGCGATGTGTGCACGATGGTGCTGCACTGCCAGATGCTGACCAGGCAATGTGAGCGCATGATTCGTCGAGACATATTCTGGGTGCGCATCATGCGCAACAACCGCCTGCTCGAGGTCCACCTCATACATTGCACAAAGGTCGCGAATGGTGGCCGTGAACGCCTCCACGACCGGCCAGTGGTCCAGGTCACCGATATGCTGGCTCACGAACGCTTGTCCTTCGATCACCACGGTGATCGTGTTTTTGAGATCGGCACCCACAGCCAGAATCGGTCGGCTTGTGGGGAGCGTTGCGACCACGCTCGGAGCAAGCCCGCGTGACCGGCGCACGATGACTGGTCCAAGGACCGTCATCCGTACAACGGAATCATCGACGCGACGTGCAATCGGCCGTTCGCCCACGAGGAACCCGTCAGCAATGCCACTGAGGCGGATGAAGGCGTCGTCCTCGGTGAAGGCAATTGGTTCTTCGGAGCGGTTCCCACTCGTCATCACGAGAACCGCTGGCGCACCGGCTGCAAAGAGCAGATAGTGCAGTGGAGCATAGGGCAGCATGATCCCAAGTTCGCGATTTTCCGGCGCAACGCCGGGGAGAAACACACGCGCCGGAAGTAACACGATCGGCCGAGCTGGGGAGGTCAATACGTCACGGGCTGCGTCGTTGAGCTCCACCAACTCGGCGGCGACTGCAAGGTTGGCAACCATCAGAGCGAACGGCTTTTCCTTCCGGAACTTGCGTTCGCGCAGCGCCTGGACAGCGGCGACATTTCGGGCGTCACAGGCCAGGTGATAGCCGCCGATCCCTTTAACTGCGACGATTCGTCCCCCACGGAGCCACTCTGCTGCCTTCTGGATTGCTGCTGCACCGCGCGCCTGTTGCAACCGTTGCGCATCGACGAGCAGGTACTGTGGGCCACAGACGGGGCAGGCCACCGGTTGTGCATGGAAGCGCCGGTCAGCTGGGTCGTGATACTCGCGGGCGCAGTCTGAGCACAGTGGCCAGTCTTTCATGGTCGTGCGCGGCCGGTCATAGGGAAGACCGAGCACGATACTGTAGCGTGGCCCGCAGTTCGTGCAGTTGATGTAGGCATACCAGTAGCGGCGATTGGCAGGGTCGAAGAGCTCACGTAGGCAGTCTGCGCAGACCGGAAGATCTGGTGCGATGCGCGTGGTTGGGCGCTCGCGCCGCTGGCTTTCGCGGATCGTGAATGTTTCGAGACCGCTGGGCTGGATCGGCTGGACGACAATCTGATCGATCCGGGCGGCTGGTGGTGGATGGGTGGTCAACTCATGGAGAAACGCCTCGATTGCTGTGTGGCTGCCCTCGACAACAATTTCGACCCCATGCTCGCCATTGGCCACCCAACCGCTTAGACCACAGGTCGTGGCCAAGCGATAGACAAAGGGACGGAAGCCCACCCCTTGCACGATGCCAGTTACACGGACGTAGCAGGCTGTGAGTTGTGACAGTCGTTCAAAAGGTGCAAACACGACCTTGCCACCCGATGCGGATCACTTGGCCATCCTCGACAAGCACCGGCACCGCGCGTCGTCCTCCCGTTAGGCGGAGCAGGCGCTCCCGTGCCGCGGCATCGAGCTCGACGTCGTACTCGACAAACGCAATGCCGCGCCATTCAAGGTCTTCTCGCACCTCAGCAGTGTACGGACACCACCGCGTCCCGTAGAGTTCAAGCCGTGCCATAGAGGAGGACCTCCAGGAGCTCACGGAGGATGTGATAGGCTGAAGCCTGTACTTCCTGAATCCGTGGGATGTAGTCGCAGTGGACGACGATCGCGTAGTCGACGAGCTGTCGGCGCACGATCTCCCCACCGTCATAACCAAGCAACCCAATGGTCAAAAGGCCGCGTTTCCGCGCTTCCTCTAGCGCAACGATGACGTTAGGAGACCCTCCACTCGTTGAGATCCCGATCGCCACATCGTTGGGTTGGGCGTGGGGAATCAACTGGCGCAAAAACATCACTTCCTGGCCAACATCATTGGCAATTGCGGAGAGATTGGCTGGTTCAAGCGCGAGCGAGATTGCCGGGATCGGATGGTGGCCGGCTGGAGGGATCACGCAATCAAGCGTCAGGTCATTTGCATCAGTCGCTGAACCACCATTCCCAAAGCAGATCAGCTTTCCGCCACGCTCGATCCGTTCCGCGATCGCTGTCGCAGCTCGGGCGATCGTCTCAGCCTGTTCGCTGGCAAGTTCCTCTCGCAGGCGTTCATCCTCCTCAGCCTTGGCCACAATGGATCGGGCAACCTCAGGCTCGACAGAACGCAGGTCGACTGATTCGCCACCAAGGAAGGGGTAGAGGGTCGCCATTTCGCCGATATCGTGTCCCGCAAGCTGGCGATGCTCGAAGAAGACGTGGACGGTCTCCCACAGAGTGTGGTAGAGGATCTCGATCAGCTCCTGATGGACAAACGGATCACCTGAGGGAGCTTGGACAGCATAATCGGCCGTACCCGCCTCACCGGGCAAGGCGAGAGTGAGGACTCCACGTGTCCAGAGCTCCTGAAGACATGCATGGACAAGCTCGTCCCCATCAGGTGGTCCAAACCCCATAGCCATGTCTGTCGGTTGAGCAACCGCGGTACTCCATTCCGGGAACGCGAGGCTGAGATCGAGCGCTGGCAAGGCACGCTTGCCGACGATCACGGGATGGATGAATTCGACTGAGACATGTTGGGCATCGGTGGCGTAGGGGCCGCGGCCGAAGGCGAGGAGGCGGCCGCCCTCGAGGAAACGCTCGGCCATTTTCCGGCAGATGGTCGCCAGACGTGGCGCTTCGCGAGGGAAAAAGGCCCGTGAACAGGCATTGCGCTCGCTGAGCCGTTGTCGGACAAGCGAGGTGAGCGTCGTGCTCATGGCGGTGACTCCTCGTCTTGGTGGCGCGTGGCTTAGCAGATGCGCGGCAAAGGATCTCCCACCAACATGTCGATTACCCGCTGGCCACCATACTGGGTCGACACGATAACAACACCGGCAGGTTGCTCCTGAACCTCCCCAATACAGGCTGCCTGTTCACCACCTGGCACCCGCTGGAGTGCTGCGAGGGCGGTGTCTGCCCAGGCAGGATCGACCACCGCGAGGAGTTGCCCCTCATTCGCAATATAGAGCGGGTCGAGACCAAGCAACTCGCAGGCTCCACGGACCGCATCGCGGACGGGAATCGCTTCCTCGGCAAGCGTGATCGCCACGCGAGCATCCCGCGCGAGCTCATTCAGTGCGGTGGCCACCCCACCGCGCGTTGGATCCCGCATCCAGTGAAGGCCAGGGCTCGCCGCCTCGAGCAGCGTCTCGACGAACGGCGTCAGCGGCCGCGTGTCGGAAACGAGATCGGCTTCGAGGTCGAGTTCCCCGCGCGCCAGCAGCACAGTGATCCCATGATCCCCAATTGGGCCACTGATAAGTATCCGATCGCCAGGGCGGACGCGGTGAACACCAAGCTCAGCCCGCGGGTCAACCAGCCCAATTCCTGCGGTCACGATGTAGAGTCCATCGGCCTTCCCGTGCTCCACTACTTTGGTGTCGCCACCGACGACCGACACCCCAGCACGACGCGCTGCCTGTGCAAGTGCTTCGGCCTCCGCCCGGAGCACTTCGCTCGGTAGTCCCGCCTCCACGATAAAAGCCGCGAGGAGTCCAAGCGGACGAGCACCACTCACTGCCAGATCGTTGACGGTTCCATTCACAGCCAATTCGCCGATAGAGCCACCGGGGAACCGCAACGGTTTGACGACGAACGCATCGGTGGTCAACGCAAGGCGCAACCCTTCAATCGACATGATTGCTGCATCTTCCAGGGGAATCAAAGCCGGATTGGCAAGCAGGGGTAGGAACAAGCCCTCGATCAGCCGGCGCGACGCTTTGCCGCCTGCTCCGTGTACCAACTCGATCACGGCATCGTGGAACGTAGGCTGCACCGACGTCTCACGCATCAGTCGTCCCTCCCCGCGGCGGCCAAGCGGTGGACATAGTGATAGTAGGCTGCACAGGCGCCTTCATTGGACACCATCAGCGCACCGATCGGATGTTCCGGTGTACATTCGCGACCAAACAGCTTGCACTGTGCCGGTTTGAGCACGCCCTTGAGCACTTCGCCACACTGTGCTGCTTTGGGATCGGTAACACGCACACCCGGGACATCAAATCGCCGCTCGGCGTCCCAGTCAGCGTACGCCTCTGAGATCTTGAGGGCTGACTGGGAGATGAACCCGAGGCCACGCCACTCGAAGTACGGCCGGAGCTCGAAGACTTCGGCCATCGCCGCAAGTGCCGCACGATTCCCATTCCAGGGAACGACGCGACTGTACTGGTTTTCCACTTCTGCACGCCCTTCAGCGAGCTGACGGAGGATCATGAGGATCGACTGGAGAATATCAAGGGGTTCGAAGCCAGACACCACAAGCGGTTTGCCATAATCACGCGCCACGAAGAGGTACGGGCGGCAGCCAATCACGGTCGAGACATGTCCTGGCCCGATGAAACCATCCAGACGCATGTCAGGGGAGTCGAGAATGGCACGGATCGCCGGCACGATGAGGACGTGGTTACAGAACACGGAAAAGTTGCGAATTCCGAGGGCCTTTGCCTTCATAAGAGTCAGTGCGGTTGCGGGTGCGGTGGTCTCAAAGCCGATGGCAAAGAAGACGACATGCTTATCGGGGTGAGCTTGCGCAAGTTTGAGCGCATCGAGCGGTGAATAGACCATGCGGATGTCAGCGCCGCGAGCTCGATACTCCAAAGGTGTTCCTCGGCGACCGGGCACACGCATCATATCCCCGAAAGCCGTGAAGATGACGTCCGGTTGCTCAGCCAGCGCCAGGCCATCGTCGATGCGTCCCATCGGCAAGACACAGACGGGACAGCCGGGCCCGTGAATGAGCTCGATGTTTGGTGGGAGCAGCTCGGTTAGCCCGTGCCGGTAGATGGCATGGGTGTGCCCGCCACAGACCTCCATGATCCGGTAGTGGCGATCGGGATCGACCAGGCGAGCGATCTCCGCTGCCACAGCACGGATCAGTCGCGGATCACGGAGCTCATCGACGTAGCGCATGAGTTGCCCCCTTGAATCCGTGCCAGCGCGACCCCAAGATGGACGAGCAAGATATCTCCGACGCGAACATCCTCGAGAAAGTCGAGAGCGACACGGGCACGCTGCCCACAACGATCCTCGCAGACGGCCTCTTGGCCTTCAATTGCCAGCACGATGACCGGGACAGCGAGGTCACCGCACGTCACACAACCATCCTGATCGAGCGTGCAGCTCCCGTATTGGGCGAGTTCCGGGTGAACGTCACTCGGACACATCGAAGAGATACCCCTGTACTTCCTCCATGGCCTGTTCATCTTCCCCAAGTGCCTGTAGGAGCCGAAGTTGTGCAGCCGCCTCCTGCTCGCTGACCTTGCTCAAGGCGAACCCGACGTGAATCAAAACCCAGTCTCCCTCAGCCAGTCCTTCATCCCAAACCAGATCGACGTTGACTCGACGCCGAACACCGAGGACATCGACCAGCGCCAGGTGTGTTTCTGGTTCGAGTGCGACGATCTGACCAGGAATGGCAAGGCACATCGGTCAACTCCTTTGGTCTTCGTGGTTCACGCGTTCGGGCAGCTGTAACCTCGCTCGAACACGCTCGTCGCTCCCAGACAGCCAAGCTCCACGCAGAACACGAAGCCAGTCAAGCCAGGCGGCAAGTCCTTCGCCAGTGCGCGCTGAGACGGGGAGAATGGGAACTTTCGGGTTGACGCGATGGACTGAGGCGACGAACCGCTGGACATCAAAGCCGAGAGGAGCAAGAAGATCACTTTTCGTCAAAAGCACGAGATCCGCTCGGTGCAGAATGGGTGGATACTTCTCCGGCTTGTCTTCCCCTTCGGTCACGGCAAAGAGCACGACCCGTGCCGCTTCGCCGAGGTCAAAGCTGGCTGGACAGACCAGATTTCCCACGTTTTCGATGAAGAGATAGCGCAGCTGTGTCAAGTCCCACCGCGCGATGGCTTCTTCCACCATCGCTGCCTCCAGGTGGCAGACAGTCCCGGTTGTGATTTGGCGCACCCACGGCGTGGCCGTGCAGAGTCGTCGCGCATCGTTATCGGTTGCGAGATCACCGACCACCACGGCTGCTGGCTCAGGGGAGAGGGCAGGCAACGTTGCCGTCAAAAGTGTGGTCTTACCGGCCCCGGGACTAGACATGAGGTTGACAACTAGGACGCCGGCCTCCTTGAACCGCCGGCGGAGTTCTGCGGCACGAGTGTCGTTGCGTTCCAGGAGGCGCTGTTCGAGGACGACCAGTTCCTTAGCCATCGACCACCTCCGCGGCGACGAGCTCGAGTTCGTCGCCGTGCACGAGGTCTAGTGAGAGAGCGCCGCACGCCGGGCATACGGTCGGGAGTGTGACGAGACTGGACAGAAGGATATCATGATCAGTCTCGGCGTTGGTAGGGAATGATTGCTCCTGACCGCAGGAACGACAACGGACGACAGCAGGCGCATGCTCGATGCGAAGGCAGGCACCTTCGGCGAGGGTGCCGAGCGCCGCGACCGCAAAGGCAGCCTTGAGCGCCGATTCAACGACTCCGGCAAGAGGGCCGAGGCGGAGATAGACCGTGGTGATTCGCACGTTTGGTCGCTCGCGAAACTGCTCGACAAGGATTTCGACTAAGCTGTGAGCGAGCGACAGCTCATGCACCATTGTCCTCCCTGAGGTCTCAGCCGATCGACAGAATCCTCTCTTACGTACGGTCACAGCTCTCAGTAGCGGCGAGATCGCTTTCCGGTCCGTGCCCGTGATGCAACGACTCGCCATTCGTCGCATTCTCCTGAGCACTGGATGTCAGTATGGCCAACACGAACGGGATGCCACAGCCCGCTACAAAAAACCAGACGCCCTTCGGCTACTGAACCGACGTCAGTCACTGAATGCCGCATCTCACACTATCCTCGAAGAGCGTCCTAACTTGCCCGGAGAGGATGGCACCTGGAAGCAGTGGGGTACTGCGGCTTGTACCGCGTGGGAAGATGTGATAATCTGTCAAAGGGTCACAGATTATCACAGAGCTGGTATGGGTATGCACGTGACACTGCTAGCCGCACAGCGCCGAAAACAAATTCTCGATGAAGTACGCACTCACGGTGCAGTTCGCATTGCTGATCTTGCCAGGCGCCTCGGTGTCTCAGAAATGACGATTCATCGAGACCTCGACCGGCTCGCAGCGGAGGGCCTTGTGCGCAAGGTTTTCGGCGGGGCAGTTGCCGTTGAGTCGCTCGCAGTGCAACCGCACTGTACCATTTGCGGCACCTTGCCGGAGAAGCGGCTCGACTTTACTGTTCACACAAGAGACGGCACCCGAGCTGTCGCTTGTTGTCCACACTGTGGCCTGTTGCTTGTCCGGCGCTTGGGCGCACAGGTACAGTCAGCGGTTACCTTTGACTTTGTGACCCGCCAACCGGTGAATGCACGCGCGGCTGTCTATGTGGTCGAGAGCACCGCTACGCCGTGCTGTGCACCCAGCTTGCTGGCCTTCGCTCGGCGTGAGGATGCAGTGCGCTTCCAGGCTGGTTTCGGTGGGCGCCTGGCCACTTTCCAGCAAGCGGTCGAGTGGCTTGAGGCAATGGGACTGGCGAGCGGAAAGGGCGAGTAGCATGCGGCGCATCCTTGTGGTCGATGATGACCCGGCCGTGACCAGCGTCCTCAAGCGAAGTCTCGCTTACGAGGGTTTTGTCGTCGACACAGCCAGCTCTGGAACCGAAGCACTTGCCCTCGCCCGTACCCAGACTCCAGATCTGGTCATTCTCGACATTATGCTGCCAGGCATGGATGGCCTCGAGGTGTTACGGCGACTGCGCGCGGCCGATCCGCACCTTCCGATCCTTATGCTGACGGCCAAAGACTCCCCGCTGGACCAGGTGCAGGGACTCGAAGAGGGAGCTGATGACTACGTCGTCAAACCGTTTACCTTCGAGGTACTGTTGGCGCGGATACGAGCACTGCTTCGTCGCCACGAGGCTGAACACCCGCCAGTCCTGCGATTCGCCGACTTGAGCCTTGATACTGGTACTAGACGGGCGCGTCGTGGAGACCGGGAGATCGATCTCACAACCACCGAGTACAACCTTCTCCTGCAGTTTCTCCGGCATCCGCGGCGCGTACTGCCTAAGGAGTTCCTTATGGAGCGGGTCTGGGGCTACGACTTCGGCGGCAACACGAATGTACTGGAGGTCTACGTTAAGCAGCTCCGTCAAAAACTTGAGGCCAACGGGGAACCGCGGCTCATCCATACGTTGCGCGGAACCGGGTATGTCCTCCGCGAGGAGTGAGGCGAACCATGTCTCTCCGGCTGCGCCTTGCCCTCTGGTATGGCCTGCTTGCCGGCCTGATGCTTGTGCTGGTAATGCTGCTCACCTATGCGTTGCACACCCGCGGTCACTACGACGACCTCGATCACACACTTGTCAGCGCCACACAGCACGTAGCCCAAGAGGTTGAGGCCTCGAGCGCATCCACTGGTACCAGCGTTGTCACTACTCCGCCTGCCCCGGGCCTCGTGCTGCGCGTCTACGATGCAGACGGTCGCCTTGTAGCAGCCTCCCCAAATGCTGCGCTTGCCCCGGAAGCCGTACCGTGGACTCTTTTGGCCGGCCCCTCAGTCCCACCATTCGACCCACTTGTGGGCTTGGTTCCTTCTTTTATGCCAAGCCACCCAGAACCTGGGGTACTAGGGGTCGCGATCGGTCCGAGTGGCACACGCTGGCGCCTCTACGCTCTACCGCTGCGTGATGGACGGGCGTTGCTCGCGGCCACGTCGCTCGATCGCGTCGACACCGCAACAAGACTCTTCCGTCACCTTGTGCCGCTGCTGGCCGGCCTCGGTACCATGGGCGCTTTGCTAGCCAGCTACCTGTTAGCTGGACACGCCATTCGTCCGGTTGCGACGCTCACCGAGACCGCGGACGCAATCGCCCGCTCACGCGACTTTGCTCGTCGCGTGCCTGACCCTCAACGTCGTGACGAGCTCGGTCGGCTCGCAGCAACGCTCAACACCATGCTGGCAAGTCTTCACCAGGCCTACCAGGCGCAGCAACGGTTTGTAGCCGACGCCTCGCACGAGCTGCGCGCACCCTTGACGGCTATCCAAGCTAACCTGGAGTTCGTGCGCCGGCATCCGGATCTACCGGCCACCGAGCGGGATATAGCAATCGCTGAAGCGAGCCGCGAGGCAAGCCGGCTAGCCCGGCTGGTAGCGGATCTGCTGGTACTCGCGCGGGCCGATGCTGGCCTCCCGCTACGCCGTTGGCGTATGGAATTGGATCGGCTGCTCCTGGAAGCCTTCGCTGAAGCGCGTCAGCTGGCCCGTGGTCAGCGGCTCGAGATTACCCGGCTGGAGCCGGCGATGATCACTGGTGACCCAGATCGGATTAAGCAGCTCGTACTCATTCTCCTGGACAATGCAATTAAGTACACCCCGGACGGGGGACGCATCACTCTCGAGCTGCGGCGCAGCAGTACCCACGCCGAGATCCTGGTGCACGACACTGGAATTGGGATCGCGCCGGAGGATCTTCCGCATGTCTTCGATCGCTTCTACCGTGCGGATCCCGCGCGGAGTCGGGACCCTGCCGGCTCCGGCCTTGGGCTCGCAATCGCCCGATGGATCGTCGAGCAACACGATGGCCAGATCACGATCGAGAGCAGCCCGGGAGTCGGCACCACGGTCAGCGTTCGGCTGCCTCTCGGCCCTTGAACACTCCTCAGGATTTTCTCAGCTTCCCTTCAGGGACGCTTCAGCAGGCAGGCCTAGACTCTTTTACGACAAGGAGGGCAGCATGAGCACCGCACGGTTGACAATGGCAATCTCCGGGTTGAGTTGCGGAGGTGGCGGCGCCCTCGTTGTAGAGCGTGCCTTAGCAAAGCTGCCTGGCGTCGTGCGCGTGTATGTCAACCCAGCGACAGAGATGGCCTATATCGAGTACGACCCGTCGCGGCTGAGCTGGGAGCAATTAGCGGCCGCGGTCGAAAGCGTCGGCTTTCGAGCCAGCGAGCCGATGGTCCGATGAGGCTCTCTACAGGCTACGGGCGTGCCAGTGGGAGCGGCAATCGATTGGCCTGTGACTAGGGCGCTCGTCACAGGAGGTGAAAATGCGTCTCCCTCAGGTAGCACTGTACTTCGCAACAACCGTAATTCTGTTGCTGGCAGCTTGCCAGGCAGGCGCCGATACCGCATCCGAAGCGAGGCTAACAGCGATACCAACGCAATCCCCCAGCTCCACAAACGATGTCGCTCGCCCGATCAAATCGACGGTGCGTGATAGCGGAGCTGGTGGGGTTACAGTCGAAGCGACGTGGCTTGGTCGGCAGGCAGATGGTACGATCGCCATTAAGCTGACACTCGACACTCATTCGGTCGATCTCACGTCCTTTGACGTCGCCACAAATGTGACTCTCCGCGACGAGCGTGGCACCGAGGTGGCAGTGAGCAGCTGGCAGGACGAGCGGCGAGACAGTCACCATCGGTCTGGTGTGGTGCGCTTCCCGGCCCTGTCTTCCGACACCAACCAAGAGCGCGTGACGCTGGTAGTACGGAATCTGGCCGGTGTAGCTGAGCGCACACTTAGCTTTGAGTTCCAACGATAGGGGGAGACAGTGCGGGCTAGACTCAGAACGGGGTCCGAGACAGCAAAGCCGACCACCCAGCTACCAAGCCGGAAGGTCTTTGCGATCAGCAGGCGAGTACCTGCGGTGGTCTGGGGGCTGATAGGTGCGACGGCGCTCCTGCTCCTCTACGTCGCTATCGTCGGCGGCGCCTCACGGTCGCTTGACCACGTGTTGGAGCTGCTTGCCACCGACTGGCCCTTCGTCGCGGCACTCGCTGCCGGCTTTGGCACGCAAGTTGGCCTCTACGCTTATCTACGCGGCCTGTCCCGAGCGCCAAGTGCAGTGGCTGGGGCCACCACCGGCGTTGGGACCGGAACCTCCACCGTCGCGATGGTCGCCTGCTGCGTGCATCACGCAACCGACGTCCTTCCCATCTTGGGACTTTCAGCAGTCACTGGTGCGGCCAGCTTTCTGGCTGAATGGCGGGTTCCGCTGATGGGCCTGGGTATTGTGGTAAACCTGATCGGCATCGCGCTGAGTTTACGGCTGGTACGCCAGGCACGGCGCCATCTACGCGCCAACCCCGCTGGGGCGAGCTGCCAGTAGGAGCGACTGATTGGGGCAAGGCGTGATCGCTCCGCGTTCACCGCTTCCTTATCCGGGCCTTTTCGCACGCTGCCACAACAGCCGTGCTGGTGGGGCTTGTGACCGGTCTCTCACTCGGTGCACGCAGAGCCTGGGCGGCAGGCTGCCGACCTGGCTCACCCCGGATGACCAACTCGGCGCGCCCGCTCCACGCGATTGGCCGGTGGTTAGCCCACACCAGATCGATCTGGCGCCTATGGCTGATGATTCCAGAGCTCTATCCTGTGCGGCATGGCACCGGCACGCTCTTGTTCAGCGTCCACGTGTCTATACGGAACTCGTCCGATTCGGGGGGTCCAATAGGCAGAGCCACGACAATGCCTCTGAGCGTACCGAACGTGAACCGTTGATCGTCGCACACTCGAAGAACGCCCTTCACGAAGGAGGAAGACCCGATGGCCGAGAAGGTAAAAGATCCCGTTTGCGGGATGGAGATCGAGGTTCAGCAGGCAGCGGGGAAGACAGAATACCACGGGGAAGACTTACTACTTCTGCTCGCCGGGTTGCAAGGCAGCCTTCGAAAAGGATCCGCAGAAGTACGTCTCGTAGCTAGCCTCTTGCTTGACCAGGGCAATACGGGACGCTCCAGCCACGCCTGTGGGTGACTTGACCGCCCGAGTCCGGCTGCCCACCGCGCTGACGCCGGACACTTGCCTTGTGCGGGTGATCGGTCCGGTACCGGTGGCGGCCAGTATCAACCTGGTCGCGGCTGGCGGAGTAGGCACCTCGATTGTGTCGCTCACAGTCGCTGAGCCGCCGATCCGCCAGCGACCGCCGGGCAAGGCCATTGGTCTCGTGACACTGTTCGGGATCCTGGCGGGCCTGTTCTTCGCGTCGACAGCCCAGCCAGCGAACGTGAGCCCGGGTGCAATGGCTACTCCAGACAGCTCCAGTCAGGCAGGAGATACCGCGTGACGCACACGCATGGCGTGACACGAGCAGAAGGCCGGGCCACGAATCCGCTCACTTAAGACAATACGTGACCGCATGAAGTATCATGCGGACGCCATTTCGATCTACTCGGTTCGTCCCACCGCCACGGCGGCCGGAGTAGTGCTAAAGCCGCGCTCGCACCCTCGCGGGCTACCCAGCGGGTCGGTCGAGGCCGGCGCCGAGTGGGCCACTTCTTCCGGTATTGCGGCACCTACAGCACAGTCAGACGCTCAACGGCAGATGAGCGATCCATTGTGCGGCGTGCATGTGAGGCCTCGCTTTGCACCGCCGGCGAGGTGCCAGGAGCGGCAATACCGTTGTCGGCTCACTGACCTACTGATGGCCGAGGACGCACCGGGTGCTGGTGCAGCCAGCCGACGAGCGGTCAGGAGGAACTTGGAGAGGCAGAACACAGTGCTCAGCGAATCCTCAGGTACATCTCAGCGAGTGTTCAGGCATGCTGGTTAATCTGTTCTCGACAATCGAAGTGAAGCCTCTTGGCTCCACGAGACACCGGAGGTGAGTCATGAGCACGGTCAGCCGTGAAGCTATGGGCACGGCTGCAAGGCTAGCGACGGTACCACTGGCGAACGCTGCCGCGACGGTGGCGCTGGCCGCGTACCTTATCTGCGCCGTGCTGAGTGCCCTCGCACCTGGTGTGCTCGTCTGGTTCTTCCAGCCGTGGCTGCATGGGCTGTCACTTGAGCCGTTACGCCCGGCGGGCACCTGGTTCCGCCCTGCCGAGTTCGTCATCGGGTTGATCACGTTCCCTGCCACGGTGTGGCTCACGACGGCGGCCATCGCCGCGCTGTACAACACCTGGGCACACCGTTGAGTGCCGGACACACCACTGAGGGACACAGGCTCGAGGACGAAAAGCGATCGCCGGGGCAGGTGAAGTAGATCTTAGCCTCGTCCTGAGCGGAGGATGGTCCAGGCCAGGTAAATCCCGAGGAGCGCCGCAGCGACAAAGCCCAGTCCAAAGGCAGGGCCAACCAGACGCTCAGCACCAGGCGGATGGAAAGTGGCCATCAGCACCGCGAGGCCAACGATGAAGGCCGAGGCAAGCATGCTAAGCACCAAACGGTTGGTCAGCCGCTCGAGGCGCCTCATCAGTGGCTCGAATCCTTCCGGCCGCATGCCGAACTGAAGCTCGCCCCGCTCTAACTCCCGGATCAGGCGCCGCAGTTGTTGCGGCAGCTCGACTCCGAGCTCGGCCATTTCCAGTCCAGCAGTGCCCAGGCGACGCACCCAGCGTCGCGGGGAATACTGGCGCCACACCAGCCGCTCGGCGTAGGGCACAAGAACAGTCGTCAGCCGGAAATCGGGGTCGAGCTGGGCCGCCAGTCCCTCGGCCATCATCACCGTCTTCAAAAGCAGTGCCAGGTTGGAAGGCAGGTGTAAGCGATGGCGACGAACAATCGCCAGGGCATCGGTAAGCAGTGGCCCAACCGCGATCTCACCGAGCGGGCGGTCATAGTACCGTGCGGTGAGGTGCCTGAGGTCTTCACGGAGGCTCGTTCGATCGACTCGACGACGGGCGACACCTAAGTCGAGGAAGGCATCTACGAGCCGATCAGGGTCCTGACTCGTCACCGCGAGCAGCAACGCCGTTAGTCGTTCCTGGGTAGACTCGTCAACGGTGCCTACCATTCCGAAGTCGATCAACCCGATTCGACCGCCAGACTCGACAAAAACGTTACCGGGGTGAGGATCGGCATGGAAGAACCCGTCCTCGAAGACCATCTTGAGCAGGATCCGGGCGACACGTTCGGCCAGCGCCGAGCGGTTCACACCAGCTGCCTCAAGGGCTGGCAAATCGTTGATCTTGATCCCGCGAATCCGCTCTAGGGTAAGCACTCGGGAGGTCGTCGTCTCCCAGAAGACGCGCGGAATATGGACCGTCCGGTCGCTAGCGAAGTTCTGGGCGAAGCGCTCCGCATTCCGGCCCTCGCGGAGATAGTCGAGTTCGGCTCGTAGGGTCTGGGCAAATTCCTGGGCGAGGCCCACGAGGTCGTACTCTTCAGCAAGTTCCCAGCGCCGGCTGGCCGCCGCTGCCAAGTTCAGGAAAAGCTCGAGGTCCTGCTCCACCTGCTCCACCACCCCTGGCCGCCGCACCTTGACTACTACCTCAGTGCCGTCGAATAAGGTCGCCGCGTGTGCTTGACCAATCGAGGCGGCGGCCAGCGGCGTTGGGTCGAAGCTGGCGAATATCTCCTCTGGCGGTCGACCGAACTCGGACGCGATGACTGCTCGCACAGCTTCAACCGGCACCGGCGGAGCAGCATCTTGAAGCTTCGCCAGCTCGGCCTGGTATTCCGGCGGGAGAAGATCGGCGCGTGTGGAGAGGATCTGACCAAGCTTGATCCAAGCGGCACCGAGGTCCTCGAGCGCCATCCGGATGTGCTCCGGGCGGGTGTAAGGCTCGAGACGACGGGGGTGACCGAGCAGGCCATGGTGAAAGGGAACGAAGCGCTCAAGGCCAAGCATCCCCACAAGGTAGCCCAGCCCGTGGCGACCAAGCACCTCAGCGATCTGCCGGCCACGGCTCGCTCGGACGCCAGCGGTGTGATCGCTCATTGAGCCTCCTGAGTGCTGGATGCCTGTGTCTCCGTGGATCTTCGCACCGAGCGCACCTAGTCCGACCGAGAACTTCCCGGAAGCAAGCCAAAGAGATGGCTGCAGATTATCGATCCTGCGCCGAAAGGCCGGAAGTGGGCTCTGAGCAAACCTGCAGCCTCATCTCAGCCCCGGTTCTATCCTACTGAGCTGACAGCGTCAGAAGAATGACCAGTCACGAGTAGCCTAGACAAGCAGGTCGGCAAAATCGAACGTCGCGTTCAAGCGGTCACAGCCCAGGAGCCTGACCATCTCCGCCGTCTGGGGCAATGGACGAGCGGAGAAGACTTGTGCGGTCCCGTCACAGGGCTACCAGACGATGGGCGGAACACCTGTGGGCTCCGCCGCGCAGGCCACAGAGGTAATTTGGCCGGTGACCGAGGACATGCTGAAACCGAAAGGCAATGCGGAAGCACCGTGCTTACCACCTTTGGCAGGCCATAACGGAGGTAGCTCCCCTGTGCGTTAAAGCCCGTTCAGGCTAAGCGAGGCGGTTTCTGCCCGACTCGTCGTTCTCGTCTTGTCGTGTCCAGTTCCTGCAACTCTGCTCACGTGAACGCTGCTACGGGTCCCACGACGGGCTGGTTCGGGCCGTGAATACAAGGGCGACAAGCGCCGGACGCCACGCAAGTACTCTGGAGCCGCGCTGAGCTCCGCACGCGTTTTGATTGCATGTAAGACGCCCGAAGCCGATCAGCCGACATGTCGCGCATTGGCATCGGAACCAGAACCGGCTCCCGCTGGATCACCGACCAGAACGTTGAAATTCCGAGCTTCGCTTTCAGACACCGCTGAGGCATCCTTCAGACTGGATTCAGCGTCTCAGGTTAGTCTGAGCCTGAGTGCCCTAAATTGGCACGTTAATGCGGTGTCTGTAGCAACTTGGCGATTTCTTGCGTTATCCGGGAATTGTCTTTCTGGCGAAGAAACGCGCAGCATCAAGGCATATTCGTTATGGCCGGTTGGCAAACTCGATCCTTTTGAGCAGACTTTGAGCGTATCCCGGACCGGGTGAGGGGGTGGCAGTCACGTGATGCGCTATGACGTGATCGTGATTGGCGCTGGACCAGCCGGCAGCCAGGCAGCCTGGTACCTAGCCCGGGCCGGTGTGAGGACGCTTTTGCTTGAGAAGGAACAACTTGGGCGAGATAAGCCTTGCGGGGGCGGACTGACGCCACGCGCATATCGCAACCTCGAGGTACCGATCGACGACCTCGTGCTGGCACGGGTCAATCGCGTGGAACTCTGGGTCGGTGGCCGCCGTCGCGCGCGGCTTCGCGCACCCGAGACAAGCATCTGGATGGTGCAACGAAGCGCGTTCGACCGCCGGTTAGCCGAGCACGCGATTGCAGCCGGGGCGGAGTTGCATGAGACTGAGCCGGCGACGGCCGTTGTCGTCAGTGACGGGAACGTTGTGGTGCAGACAACTCGCGGCCGTTACGAAGCGGCACTGGCGCTCATTGCGGCCGGGGCATCAACCCGGTTCCGACGAGCACTTGGATTCCCACCGCAGCAGCTCGCTGGCATAGCTGTGGAGATCGAAGGTCCAGGCTCTGCAGAGAGGGTACCGGTTGACTGCGCGGTGCTCGACTATACCGTGCCTGGCGGCTATGCCTGGGCATTCCCGAAGGGTGACCTTTGGAATGTGGGGGTCGCGACGTGGTGGTCCCGGGTCGGCCCCACACTCCGTCGCCGGCTGGATACGTTTATCTCCCACATCGGCCTCACGTTTAAGGACTCGAGGTGCAGGCCGGACCAGGCAAGTGGACGTCTCATCCCCCTGTGGAAGCGGGATCAAGTGATGGCCCGCGGGCGGGTAGCGTTGCTTGGCGACAGCGCAGGACTCGCCGATCCCTTCTTTGGCGAGGGAATCGCGCCAGCTCTGGTCAGTGGGCGACTCGCCGCCCAGGCAGCGCTGGCCGTGCTCGATGGTCGTGCAGAGAGCCTCGACAGCTACAGGAGAGCACTGCAAGCAGCGTTGCATCCGCACAACGCGCGAATGCAACTACTCGCGCGCCTGGTTTACCCCATGCCCGGCCTGTGGATCGCAGCTCTCGCGTGCATTCCACTCTGCCGATCGTTCGCTGCCCGTGTGGTCGCTGAGCCTTTTGCCGAGCCTGTGGTTCTGACGCACGGTATAACACCCTCTCCGTGAACTCGACGCGCATCCAGTTGACTAGTCGGTCGGGGAAAGCGTAGTGAAAGAAGGGCAGGGCGCGCCTGGGGATACTGCCCAGCATGCCAGCCAGATACCGAAAGGCGCTCGCTGTGCTCAAGCTGGAGGGTGAGAACTCTGCTGCGAACGTACTGGTCTTTGCTGATCCGCACCCAACACCCGCCGGACCGACCCTCTACAGGCAGCGCCTGCTACACGTATGCGTCTCCCGGAGAGCGACCAGTGCGTCTGCAGGCCTGGGGGCAGGGACATGTCAGCAGGCATAGAGCAGGCCGTGGATTGCGTCAGCTTGATCATGCCCATTCTTGTCACTTGCCGGCTCCCGCCTTCTCGGCTGGACTGTTGAAGGCAACCCAAGTGTGGCCAGGTTACAGTGCAGCGGCGTTCGCAGGTACCGTGAAGGCCGCACATGGCACTTCATCGCCCAGACTGTTGGAGTTCATTCAATGGTGTAACGCTTAACCGCTTCTACCGCACGATTGACACACCGTCCGACACGTGTGTTGCTGGCATTCACAAGAGCTCCGTCTCCGGCGTCGTCCGCTGGCAGAGAGTACTCCGGCTTCGTCGCCGATGTCCTCAAGCCACGGAAAGGGCTTCTTCAGCTTTTCCTCAGGCAGGCTTCAGGGTGGTCTCAGGTTCGTTGGTGAGACTTCCGATAGCGGATGCAGGGTTCGGTGCTCTTCTTGGAGGGTTCGATGACGCAAACTCCTACGCATGCGCAGCCAACAACGGTGCGCGACCCGACTTGCGGGATGGACATCGATCCCTTGACTGCCGCTGCCACGCGTGTCCTGGCTGATACAACGTTTTACTTCTGCTCCACGCGTTGCGCCGAGCTGTTTGACCACCAGCACGTGCGGTCGGCGACAACTGGGGTCACAGAGGGCGCGGGGCTTCGCTGGATCGAGCTGCCACTCGTTGATCTGGACGCACACCGCGGAGCCGAGTTCCTTGCGGCACGTCTCCGTGCTCTACCGGGGGTACGCAATGCTGTGGCCAATCCGAAGACTCGGCTCGTCCGAGTGGAGTATGAGCCGGAACAGACTGATGTGGGCGCTATTGTGGCCCAGGCTCGCGCTGCAGGCTACACAGTTGGTATCGCCACGATCGAATTAGCCATCGAGGGCATCTATTGTGCCGCCTGCGTTGACATGATCGAGAAGCAACTGAAAGCAACGCCGGGCGTGCTCGAGGCCGCCCTGAACCCGGCTACTCAGACTGCCCGGGTCGAGTACTTGCCGGGCGCGGTAGAGCTGAGTGCCCTTCTCCAAGCCGTTGAGGCTGCTGGCCCTTACCGTGCGAGACCCTCTATGGTTTCCAGCGAGTCAGCTCTGGACAAGGAAGCAGCCGAGCAAGAGCGCGAGTACCGGCGCCTGATGCGCAAGTGGTGGTTTGGTGCCGCAATAGGGGCACCGACCATGGTCCTCTCGTACCCCTACCTGATCCCAGGGCTGCGCGATCTCTTTCCCCGTGGAAGCCTCCAGCTCACCATACTCTGGGGCATTCTGGGGCTCGCCAGCCTGGCGGTGCTCGCCTACAGCGGCAGTCAGTTCTTTGTTGGAATGTGGGAAGGCCTCAAGCGCCGTCAAGCAACCATGCATACGCTCATAGCCACTGGGACCGGCGTCGCCTGGCTCTACTCGACTATCGTGCTGCTCTTCCCTCGGGTAGTGCCGGCCATGGAGTTCGCTGACGTTTACTACGACGTCACCGTCGTCGTCACTGCCTTGGTCGTCCTCGGCCTGGCGCTCGAAGTAAAGGCTCGGGGAAGAACCTCAGAGGCGATCAAGAAGCTGATCGGCCTGCAAGCCAAGACGGCCCGCGTGGTACGCAACGGGCAGGAACTGGAAATCCCCGTCGAGGAGGTGCTGGTCGGTGACATCGTCGTGGTGCGGCCTGGAGAAAAAATCCCGGTGGACGGCGTGGTACTGGAAGGTAGCTCCTCGGTCGACGAGAGCATGATCACCGGTGAGTCAATCCCGGTCGAAAAGCATCCTGGCGACGAGGTGATCGGCGCGACCATTAACCAGACGGGTAGCTTCCGCTTTCGCGCCACTAGGGTCGGCAAGGACACAGCTCTAGCAAATATCATCCGCCTGGTGCAGGACGCCCAGGCATCAAAGGTGCCGATCCAGCGCGTTGTCGATGTGGTCTCCGGCTATTTCACTCCGGCGGTCATGATCCTAGCTATCCTTGGCTTTGACATCTGGTACCTTTTCGGTCCCGAACCACGGCTGGTCTACGCACTAATTGTCGGGGTGACCACCCTCATTATTGCCTGCCCGTGCGCACTTGGCATGGCCACGCCAATGAGCTTGACCACAGGGATTGGCCTAGCAGCTCAGAACGGAATTCTCATTCGCTCGGGCAACGCCCTACAGGCCGCTGCAAAGCTTCAGGCCATCATCCTTGACAAGACTGGCACGATCACCCGAGGCAAGCCGGAGCTTACCGACGTGCTAGCTGATCGTGGCTTCGAGGAGGACGCGGTGCTTCGGCTGGCGGCAGCGGTTGAGAGAAGTTCCGAGCATCCCTTGGCAGCAGCCATTGTCGAAGGAGCTCGGGCGCGTGGACTGACGTTGCCCGACGTTGCACGTTTCAGCGCCATTCCCGGCCATGGAGTGGAGGCCCAGGTCGAAGGCCACCATGTGCTGCTGGGCAATGCGAAGCTCCTGACTGAGCGCGGCGTGATACTTGGCCGATTGGAGCTAGAAGCGATTCGCCTGGCCGACGAGGGCAAGACGCCGATGTTTGTCGCCATCGATGGTGTAGCTGCCGGCCTCGTCGCTGTGGCTGACACTATCAAGGAGGACTCGGTTGCCGCTATTACGCGCCTAAAGCAGATGGGCCTCGAGGTTGCGATGCTGACAGGCGATAACCGTCGCACCGCCGCAGCTATCGCTCGTCAGGTTGGAGTTGATCGGGTACTGGCCGAAGTACTGCCCCAAGACAAGGCACGAGAGGTCCAGAAGCTTCAACTGGAGGGCAAGAAGGTTGGCATGGTAGGCGACGGGATTAACGACGCGCCAGCGCTGGCCCAGGCTGATGTTGGCTTCGCCATTGGTTCGGGCACGGATGTGGCTATCGAGGCTTCAGACGTCACCTTGATCAGCGGGAGTCTACGCGGGGTGGTGCTAGCGATCGAGATTTCTCGTGTCACGCTGCGCAACGTCTACCAGAATCTGTTCGGAGCCTTCATCTACAACGCGCTTGGTATTCCGGTGGCGCTGGGCGTCCTGTACCCCTTCTTTGGGATCCTGCTCAGCCCGATCCTGGCCGCGCTGGCCATGAGCCTTAGCTCGGTCACTGTCGTTACGAATGCGAACCGGCTGAAGCGCTGGAAGCCGAGGGAGCTACCGGTATGAGCACAGACCAGCTCGTGGTTCTCGCTGTAAGCCTGAGCTTGATTGTCGGCATCGTTTGGTTCTTTTGGGGACCGCGTCGGGGTGGCTACCGTGCGCCGATCACGAGTAGCGGCTACCAGGAGGTGATGATTCTGGTAAAAGGCGGCTATACCCCTGACGTCGTTGTCGTCGAGCACGGCAAGCCAGTGCGGCTCAACTTCCGCCGGGAGGAATCCGCAGTCTGCTCGGAGATGGTAGTGCTCGCGGACTTTGGCAAGAGCGCGAAGCTGCCGCAGGGCGAAACCGTGCCGATCGAATTCCTTCCTGAACAGCCTGGTGAGTATGAGTTCACATGCCAGATGGGCATGTTACGTGGTAAGTTGATCGTGGAGTGAGGAATATATGGGCTAGGAAGATGGATAAGATACTGTGTGTTAGGTTACTGTCTGTACGGAGGTGTCAGAAATGCGTAGACGAATCATCGTTGCACTGCTTGCCGTGGCCCTGGCTGCCGTTGGACCGAACGTCGTAGCTGCCAAGACACCGTTTCCTCATGCAGGAACTCCGTTCGGGAAGCACATCGCCAGCATGGCGCCCGATCATCCGCGGACACATGGCCGGTTGTTTGGAGAGTGCGTCAGCACGATGGCCACTACGGGAACCTGCCCGCATCACGAATAGGGGATACCACACGGTGCATCAACGGCAGCGCTTGTCTTTGCCGAACGAACATCGCAGAGATATTTGACAAAATAGGTAAAGAGTGGGGGGCGCCTCGCTGTTGCTCGTCACAAAGCCGAGCGGGTTTGGCGTGCCGTGTTATGAACGTTGACCGGCGCGGCCAGACGCACCAAGTTGGTAGGGCCTGCGAGGATTCTTTCATTCATTATCGTACCAGAAACCAGCGGCGGAGTCGATGGACCGCAGACTCCGAGCGACAGAAGTCACCAAGGATGATCCTCGAGAGGGGACGTCGGGAAAATCGGTTCCGCTCGCACGCCCCGGGATAATACGCATAAGTGCGCTTATGCGTATTACCGCCGGAGGTGAACACCAGCGGCAATCTGGCTCCTGTGCTACACCGTCGCCAGACACGACGAGGCGACTGTGCTTGCGGCGGCGCTTTCACCCCTGGGTCACCTCGCCAGCAACCTCAGCTTGCTCCCGGTGGCACAGCGGCATTCGCGCGACGGCCATCAAGTCCGGCTGCTCCGTCGGTCCCTTCGCGAACGCGCTCCAAAAGCGCTGCCAGGCCAATCCGCTCACTTCCGGCGAACGCAGCCAGCCGCGCCCGGTTGCATCGCACTTCGACCCGCTCCCCTACTGCCAACTCGACGGAAGGCGGCTGGCTCGTTTCCACCGTGATGCCGCAGCGCAGGAGCACTCGATACACCGTTTCGGCCCCTACGAATCGCCGGTCGACCACAACCCCGAGCCCTTCCGGATGCGGCTCCAACACCACGTCTCGTGGACGAAGCAGGAGCTCCACCTGCTCCACAGCCGCTCGGTCCCCTTCCAGTGCAAAGGCTCCGAGGTCACTGCGACCGATCGTCCCGAGCACCCGGGCGGGAACGAAGGTTGCTTGTCCAAGCAGCCGCGCCACCTCCCGGGTCTTCGGCTCGTGATATACCCGCTCCGGTGTATCTACTTGCACGATTGTCCCACCGAGCATGACCGCGACGCGGTCCGCCAACGACAACGCTTCGTCACGATCGTGCGTCACAAGCACTACCGTCGCACCAAGCTCCCGCAGCAGCCGCCGCAATTCTTCCCGCATCCGCTGCCGGAGCTCCGCGTCCAGGTTGGCAAACGGCTCATCCAAGAGCAGCACTGACGGTCGCGGGGCGAGTGCGCGGGCGATCGCGACCCGCTGCTGCTGCCCCCCGGAGAGCTGATGCGGGTAGCGCTTCCGGAAGGGCCCTAGCCCAGTAAGTTGCAGGAGCTCCTCGACACGCTCCCGTCGCTCGCTACGCCCCAGACGATGGAGTCCAAAAGCAATGTTCTCCTCCACCGTCAGATGCGGGAAGAGTGCATAGTCCTGGAAAACCAGTCCAATGCCCCGTTCCTCCGGCGGGAGGAACCGATCGCCCCCAGCCACCAACGCCCCAGCGATCTCGATCGACCCCGCATCTGGTCGCTCTAACCCGGCGATCAGCCGCAACGTTGTCGTCTTCCCACAGCCGCTTGGACCCAGAATAGCGAGGAGTTCACCAACGCGCACCTCAAGCCAGAGATCATGCACCGCCGGATCCTGATGACCGGGATACCACTTCCACACCCCGGCCAGCCGGACTGCTACCGAATGCACCGCTATGCCTCCCTCCCGCGCCGCACCGTCCGCTCCTCCCACCAGCTGAAGAGTGCCATTGGGATCACTCCCGTGCCGAGCAAAAGCAACGTCGGCAGCGCGGCATGTGACCAGTATGCATCTGCCGTTGCATTCCAGATCGTTGTTGCCAGGGTCGTAAATCCAATGGGGCTCAGCAACAGGGTGACCGGGAGCTCCTTCACGGTCGTTAGGAAGACAAGGAGCATGGCACTGAGCGTCCCTGGGAGTGCGAGTGGGAGTTGGACGCGGAGCCAAGTACGCCAGGGCCGCAACCCCAGTGTCCGGGCCGCTTCCTCCCACCGCGGGCTCTGCTGCACGAGTACCGCACGGACTGTCCCCACCGCCTCCGGAAGAAAGCGTAGGGCGTAGCCAATGATGAGCAATGGCAGCGTCTGATACAACGGCGGGAAAAACTGCGCCGAGAGTGAGACAAGGGCCAGTGCAAGGACAATGCCCGGCAGACTGTAGGTAATCCACAGTGGGAGATCGATAAGTCTTGTCAGGCGACTTGTCCCTCGTATGACTGCTCGCGCTACAGGAAAGGCGAGAGCCACGGTGACGATTGCCGCAGCCAGGCTGACCACGAGTGAGTGCAGAAACGGATCGCCCACACCCGGCAGCACCTCGCCAAGACGGCGTGCCCGCCACCACCAATACAGCGCGACACCAGCTGGTAAGCCGAGGGCCCCCCCGCTGACCAGCACGCCAAGACCCGCCAGGAACCAGGCCCAGACACTCGGACGTGCCCGGGGCGCTGGCCGACTCGATCCCGCTGTGCGAAAGAAGGCCGCACGCTGGCGCCACTGTCGCTCAGCGAGAACCAAGACGGCGGTAAGTGCAACGAGAAGTAACGCCAGCGCGGCAGCCGCTGCCCGATCAAACGAGAGTCGATACTGGTTGTAGATGCTGTAGGTCAATGTCGGATAGCGCAGAATCGCGATTGCCCCAAAATCACTCAAAACATACAGTGCCGTGAGCAACATACCAGAGACAAGTCCTGGCCGGAGCAGGGGTACAGTGATAAACCAAAAGGTCGCCAAGCGGGTGTGCCCCAGCGTGCGTGCCGCATCCTCGAAGCTGGGGTCAAGTCCACGCAGACTGGCGCGCACCGCCAGATACACATATGGGTAGGTCACCAAGGTCAACGTGAGCCAAGCACCAAAGAAGCCGTAGATCTCTGGCAACCGCTCAATACCAAGTACCCGCTCAGCAAGGCCAGCCAGTACACCACGTGGGCCAAGCGTCGCCACGACCGCATAGGCTGTGAGGTAGCTGGGGACAGCCATGGGAAGCGCGAAAAGGATGGCCATGGCACGCCGGCCCGGGAGGGCGACCCGCTCTGTCAGCCAGGCGAGCGGCAGAGCCAGCAGGGCACTCGTCAGCGCCACTGTTGCGGCCAAACCGAGGCTGCGCAAGAGGAGCGTAACGGTTCGTGGATGCTGCAGGGCAGCGAGCGCACTCTCGCTCCCTTGCCAGGAACGCCAGAGAAGGTAGGCAAGCGGGCCCAGCGCAATGAGTGCGATGACAATGGCACACAGCTCGTCCAACGCCAGCGTTCGGTGCTGTCGCCGGAGCACGACTGGCTGTTCAAGCATGGGCCCGCTCACCTGTACCCTCACAGGAGTCCGACCTCCTGAAGGAGTGCCAACGTGCCGCGAAGATCATCGAGATCGGAAAGGTCGATCGCCGGTGGATTGAGTTGCTCGAGCGGCGGCAAGTCTGGATGCGCTGGTACTCCCTTGAGCAGTGGATACTCAAACGTCTGCTCAGAGAAGTAGCGTTGCGCCGGTTCGCTCAACAGATAGTCCGCCAGCTGCAATGCGAGATCCGGCGCGCGACTGCTGGCGAGGATACCAATGCCAGCGACGTTGACCAGACCACCAGGGTCGCCGTTGGTATAGAAATAGTTCTCCGCTGGCAGCGGCTGGCCTGCCTGCGCACGCTCCCGCATGAGGTAGTAGTGGTTGACGAACCCTGCCTCGATCTCCCCCTTGATTGTCGCCTGCACAATGCTCGAATTGTTGGGAAACACTCGCGGGTCGAGCGCCTTGATCCCCTCCAGCCAGGCCCGCGCCGTTTCCTCTCCGCGTAGACGGCGCAGCGCAGTCACGAACGCCTGGAACGACCCGTTCGTCGGAGCCCAACCAAGCCGCGCGCGCCAGCGCTCGTTCCCAGCAAAATCGAGGATCGAGTCCGGGATCTCTTCTGGTCGCACTCGTTCCGTGTTGTAAACCACAGTGCGGACGCGGCCACTCACCCCAATCCACACACCCTGCGGCGATCGATAGGGCTCGGGGACACGTTCAAGGAGCTCCGATGGCAATTGCATCAGTCGCCCCTCCTTGGCCAAGGCACCGAGTGCACCAGCATCCTGGCCAAAGAACAGGTCTGCCGGTGAGCGTTCCCCTTCTTCTAAGATTGCTGTTGCCAGTTCGGCGGTATCTCCATAGCGGACACGGACGTCCAACCCCAGCTCCTGGCCAATGCGGTCAAGGAGAGGGCCGATGAGCGACTTGGAGCGCCCAGAATACACAGTGACGGTCCCAGTGCGTGTTGCCGGAGTCGACGTGCCAGAAGACGGTGCTGGAGTGAGCGGCATGGTGGCTGGAGTGTTTTCCGTCCCGGCAGTTGGTGTCGGAAGCGATCCTCCCGGGGCAGAAGTTGGCGTAGCTCTTTGCGAGCCACTAGTACAGGCGGCAAGCACCGTCATGCCAGCGGCGAGCCCAAACCCACCGAGGCGGAGGAGATCGCGGCGACGCATCCTTTCCTCCTTCGCTGTCGTCGTGTCTTCTCCGTCCAGCCTTGCTCCTTCCGGAGCGACCGTTGGTTCGGGCTCGGTGGCCACCGCAGAATCCCGACCATCACAGTCGGATTTATTCTCGGTGTACGGACACGCCGATGTCAAGAGAATTCGCTACCAACAGGCAGTAGCGCAGGTTTTTGCGCTTTGGGGATATGGCCTTGTGTTGGCCTGCAGTTGGGTCCGCCCGCAATGACTGTGTCGTGGAAGAGGCGGAACGCGTCCGGGTGACAATCGCCCTCTCCGACGGCACGGGTCAAGAGTGGACCACGCAAGGAGATAAGTCTCGTAGCATGCGACCACGTCGCCGCGTTGTATCGTTGACACCCGCCGCTTGCGCCTCCACCGCAGCGCCAAGCACGAACCCAAGAACCGGTCGCGAGAACACGGGTAGGACCACACATCCTGTGCGAGCCTCGCCGGAAGACAATACACCGTGCCACCCTCTTGACGGTCGAGGCACCGCAGGATATTGTGGCAATACAGTCTCAAGAGGATTCAGCGCAGCAAGGGCTTGTCCATCATGCGCCAGTCTAGCCCAACTCACACTCTCAGCACCGGCGAGCGCATCCTCCGTGCGCTCCAGTTGATCGTCGAACGACAGCCCGATATTTCTGTCAAAGAGCTGGCAATGGAACTCGGGGTTAGCCTGTCCACAGCGTATCACCTGGTTCACACGCTGGTCGCTGCCGGCTACGTCGTTGCGGAGCCGCATCGGAGTCTGCGTCCCGGCCCGGTATTATTTCGTTTGTTGGAGCACATGCAGCCTCGCCCCACGCAACTGGAAGGGTACCGCCCACTCGTCGACGAGGTCGGGCGGATGACGGGATGCCGAGCGTACCTTGCGACGTGGTCGGATCGGGACGTTGAAGTTGTCTATATTCACGGACGCCGCGGTGTTCGGGAACTCCCTGGACTCACTCGTGGCTTCCGCGGCGCAGCGCACGCACTCGCCCTCGGCAAGATCCTGCTCGCTGGTCGAACAGCGGTCGAATGGCCTCCGTATCTCCTCAACGAGTCGCTGCCTCGTTTCACGCCGTACACGCTCTGCCGGCGAGCCGTGCTCGAGCGAGAACTCGCAATGGTCCGGGCAAGTGCCGTCGCCTTTGACCGCGAGGAATACGCTCTCGGCTCCACGTGTATTGCTGTTCCCTTGCGAACCACGGAGGGCATTGCGCAGGCAGCACTTGGGATCAGCGTTCCGACTCGGCGCTTCCAGGTCGAGCGCGACATGCTGGTCGCGCTCCTCCGGCAGCTCTCACTGCCGGAGGGACTCTCAGCTCCCAATGAGGAGTGATTTTTGGCACATACTGCCAAAAGCGCCGACAAGCCTTGTGCTCGCGCGGTCCATCGGAGTACGCTCGTCACCAGAACAGTTGCTGATCCCAACGGTAAGGACGGGCCGATGGAGCAGTCCGCGCTCTGGGCACAGCTTGAGCGTGTGCTCGACCCAGAACTTGATGAGTCGATTGTTCGCTTGGGGTTCGTGCGACGACTTGAGCAGGATGGCAGCTCTGTCCGCGTGGTCCTTCGTCTCCCAACCTACTGGTGCTCGCCAAACTTTGTTTACCTTATGGCCGATGGAGTACGGCGGGTGTTGACTGAACTCCCAGGAATTGAATCGGTGCGGGTCGAGCTCGAGGAACACTTCGCCAGTGAAGAGATCTCGAGTGGCGTAACCTCCGGCCGATCGTTCCGCGAACTTTTCCCAACCGAGGCCCAGGAAGAACTGGACGAACTCCGGTACCGGTTTCTCGTGAAGGGTTATGCGAGCCGGCTCCTGGTTCTCGTCCAGGCATTGCGCTCCGCTGGCGCGAGCGATGACGAGCTTGTCGAGTCCTCGCTCGGGCAGCTCGAGCACACGGGAGATCTCGCCTGGCTTGTCCTTGACGATCGGCGTCGTGGTCCGGTGCGTGGTCGCATTGTCGAACGGTACCTCGTCCGGCGTGCGGAGTTGGGGTTGCCGATGCTGCCCGAGTCACCACTACTCCTGCTCGCCGATGGGCAGCCGATCGCTCGCGAGCGGTTGACCGAGGAACTCCGTCGCCTGCGCGCGACCGTCGTCAATCTGCGAGCGAGCACAGCACTGTGTGAGGCGCTCTTGCATAGTCGGCAACAGTGGTGGCAGAGCGAGCGGAAGGAGGTATGGCGGTGATTACCATTGATGGGCAAGAGGTCTTTGTGATTGATGGGCACATGCACTTCTGGGATGGCAGCCCGCAGAACTGGCGCAACCAATGGGGCGAGGCCTGGATCAAATGCTTCTACGACTACCATCTCGCCCTCAGCCCCAAAGAAGCCGTCTGGCCCTTCGAGAAGTTCATGAAGTACAGCGTTGACGACCTCGTCCGCGACCTCTTCCTCGAAGGGCATGTCGACATGGGCATCTTCAACTCCACCTACCTCCGCGAGTTCTTCACCAACGGCTTCAACACCCACGAGCAAAACTACGCCCTCGTCCAGCAGTACCCCGATCGCTTCATCCTCTGCGGCTCCTTCGACCCCCGCTGGGGCGAGGCCGGGTTCGACACCTTCCGCCGCATGGTCGAGCAGTACCCCATCCGCGGCCTCAAGCTCTACACCGCTGAGTGGTACAACGGCTCCCGCGGCTGGAAGCTCTCCGATCCCATGGCCTACCGCTACCTGGAACTCTGCCGCGAACTGGGCATCAAGAACATCCATGTCCATAAGGGCCCCACCGTCTACCCCTTAAGCAAGGACGCTTTCGATGTCCATGACATCGACTACGCTGCCACCGATTTCCCCGACCTCAACTTCATCGTCGAGCATGTCGGCTTGCCACGGCTGGATGACTTCTGCTGGATCGCCAAGCAGGAGAAGAACGTCTACGCCGGGCTGGCCGTGGCGAGCGCCTTCATCGCCACCCGCCCCCGCTACTTCGCCGAGATCATGGCCAACCTCCTCTACTGGGTCGGGGAGGACAAGATCCTCTTCGGCAGCGACTACGCCATCTGGACCCCCAAGTGGATCGTGGAAGCGTTTGCTCGCTTTGAGCTCCCCGAGGATCTCAAGCAGGAGTACGGCGTGGATCTGACGCCGCAGGCCAAGCGGAAGATCCTGGGGGAGAATGCGGCGCGGCTCTACGGCATCGACATCGCTGCGCAGAAGGCCAAGCTGGCTCAGGATCCGATCGGACAGCAACTGGGCGCTCAAGCAGCCTAAGGGACACCACTCGGGGCCTGTCACACGGCAGGCCCCGCCAGTCGTGAAAAGGGGGGATAGCGTGCGAGCAGCACGACTCTATCGGTATGACCCAGAGATGCGGGAGGAGCTCAAACTCGAGCAGGTGCCGGATCCCGAAATTCGGCATCCGAACGAGGTGATTGTGCGCATTGTTGCCGCGGGACTCTGCCGAACCGATTTGCACATCATCGAGGGAGTCTGGCGGGAGATCCTCGATCCGGCGGGGACGCTCCTCCCTTATACGCCAGGGCACGAGAACACCGGGATCGTCGAGGCCGTGGGCAGCGCAGTGACTGCTGTCAAGCCGGGCGATCGGGTGATCTGCCACCCGCTGAAGAGCTGCGGGGTGTGCTTGGCGTGTCGGATGGGCGAAGACATGTACTGTACAAATGGCCGCTTCCCTGGGCTGGATTCGGATGGAGGCTTTGCCGAGTATCTGGTGACCAACGAGCGAGCCTTGGTGAAGCTTCCCGCCGAGGTTGATTTGGTCGAGGTCGCTCCGTTGGCTGATGCTGGGCTGACCGCCTACCGGGCAGCCAAGCGGGCAGCGCGCCTGGTGCCGCCTGATGGCTGGGCAGTAGTGATTGGGATTGGGGGGCTTGGCCATCTGGCGCTACAGGTGTTACGCGTGTTGTCGGCAGCACGCCTCGTGGCGGTAGATATTGCGCCACAGGCCTTGGAGCGCGCCAAGGAACTGGGAGCCGATTACGTTCTGCCGGGCGGTCCGGAGCTCGTTGCGCAGGTGCGGGAGCTGACGGGTGGCGGGGCCCATGTTGTGCTTGACTTTGTGGGGGAGCGGGGGGTAGAGCAGCAAGGTTGGCAGATGCTGCGAAAGGGAGGAACCCACCTCATTATCGGGTACGGGGGGCGGCTGGAGATCCCGACGGTGCAGATGATCTTCCAAGAAATGGCGGTGGCTGGGAGTCTGGTAGGGAACTATCGGGAGCTGAGCGAACTCATGGACCTCGCCGCACGAGGACTGGTACGAGTGTACGTGCAGCGCTATCGACTAGAGGAAATCAACCGGGCGATCGACGACTTCAAGCATGGGCGGTACTTTGGTCGCGCGGTGATCGTACCGTAAGCGGCCCTGGGGGGAGGGAGTCTCCAGCATCGTACCATCGAGAGACGGAACGAGCGCCCTCGGACGACCGAGGGCGCTCGTTTTGGTAGCGGGGGTGGGATTCGAACCCACGACCTCTGGGTTATGAGCCCAGCGAGCTGCCACTGCTCCACCCCGCGTCGTAGCGAGCGGAGCGCTAGATCGTCGGCTCAACCGTGCGCGCAGTGGCCTCGCCTCCCGCGCGGTCCCCCGCGCAGTACTCTCCGGCGCTGGTGTGGGGCACGACCCGATTCGGGATGGGACGGGGTGTTTCCACACCGCTCTCGACCACGCGCACGGGTGAGCCGGCGATCTATCGGTCTTCGTCTGCATAAGATCCGCTCGACTGTGTCGGCGTTCGCCGAACGGTCCGAGATGGACGGACTGGCCTCGGCCATGAGGACGGCTCGGCTCCAGTCGGTTACCCGCTGTCCACCTGCCGCCTCGCTACCGGGTCATCTCCCCGGGGCCTTACCCCCCTTGGTGGGGTGGGACGGCTCATCTTGGGGTGGGCTTCCCGCTTAGATGCTGTCAGCGGTTATCCCGTCCGGACCTGGCTACCCAGCGCTGCCGGTTGGCCGACAACTGGCACACCAGCGGTCCGTCCAGCCCGGTCCTCTCGTACTAGGGCCAGCTCCCCGCAACCGTCCACCGCCCGCGGCGGATAGAGACCGAACTGTCTCACGACGTTCTGAACCCAGCTCACGTGCCGCTTTCATGGGCGAACAGCCCAACCCTTGGGACCTCCTCCAGCCCCAGGATGCGACGAGCCGACATCGAGGTGCCAAACCGGGCCGTCGATGTGAACTCTTGGGCCCGATCAGCCTGTTATCCCCGGGGTAGCTTTTATCCGTTGATCCACGGCCCGCCCACTCGGTACCGTGGGGTCACTTGGCCCGCCTTTCGGCCCTGCTCGGGATGTCCCCCTCGCAGTCAAGCCCCCTTGCTGCCCATGCACGCTCCGGCCGATTGCCATCCGGCCTGAGGGGACCTTTGGGCGCCTCCGTTACCTTTTAGGAGGCGACCGCCCCAGTCAAACTGCCCACCAGCCACGGTCCCTGCCCGCGTTCCCACGGGCCAGGTGAGGGCGCAAACCCGACCAGGGTGGTATCTCACCGCCGGCTCCACGGGACCTGGCGGCCCCGCTTCCCCGCCTCCCACCTATCCTGCACAGGCCGGGCCCGCACCCAATGGCAAGCTGCAGTCAAGCTCCACGGGGTCTTTTTGTCCCGCCGCGGGTCACCCGCTTCTGCACGGGTCCAGCAGTTTCACCGGGCCCCCCGTCGAGACAGTGCCCACGTCGTGACGCCTTTCGTGCGGGTCGGAATTTACCCGACGAGGAATTTCGCTACCTTAGGACCGTTATAGTTACGGCCGCCGTTCACCGGGGCTTCCCTTCGGGGCTCTCCACCCCTCCGGTTCACCTTCCGGCACTGGGCAGGCGTCAGCCCCGATACGTCGGCTTTCCGCCTTCGCCGAGACCTGTGGTTTTGGTAACCAGTCGCGCGGGCCTGCTCTCTGCAACCCCCTCGGGCTCACCACCCTACCGGGGCCCCCCTTCTCCCGAAGTTACGGGGGCAATTTGCCGAGTTCCTTGACGGGGGTTCTCCCGCTCGCCTCCGTGTCCTCCACGCGCCGACCTGTGTCGGTTTGCGGTACGGTCACCGCCGCCCTCGCTAGAGGCTTTTCTCGGCTCCACCGCCAGGTCTGCTCGGCAGGGCTTCACCCCCACCTCGCACTCGCCTGGTGCCGCTCCCCGGCCGGGCTTTCCCTCGGCCCACGACCCAGGCTTGGACGGTCCCTCCGACCGCCAGACCCTCAGTGGAGCGTCCCCCCTTCGCTCACACGGGCGCCGGTGGGGCCGGAATCTTAACCGGCTGCCCCTCGCCTACGGCTTCCGCCCTCAGCTGAGGACCGCCTCACCCGCAGCTGACGACCATCGCTGCGGAACCCTTCGGCACTCTCCGGCGGGGCGGATTCTCACCGCCCTTCCGCTACTCGTGCCGGCATTCGCACTCGTCGCCGCTCCAGCACGGCTCCCGCCATGCCTTCTCCGCCGACGACGACGCTCCCCTACCGCCTCAGAGAGCCTCCGCTCCCCAAGACCCGCGGCTTCGGTGGCGGGCTTCGCCCCGCGTCATTTTCGGCGCACGGGCGCTCGACCAGTGAGCTGTTACGCACTCTTTCAAGGATGGCTGCTTCTAAGCCAACCTCCTGGTTGTCTCCGCACCCGCACCTCCTTCTCCACTCAGCCCGCACTTGGGGACCTTAGCCGGCGGTCTGGGCTGTTCCCCTCTCGACGCAGAACCTTTTCGCCCCACGTCTCACTCCCGGCGACCAGCCACGGGCATTCGGAGTTCGGCTCGGCTTGGTAGGTTCCACACCCCCGCACCGAACCGGTGCTCTACCTCCCGTGACCTCCCACCGAGGCTGACCCTCAAGCCATTTCGGGGAGAACCAGCTATCTCCGGGTTCGCTTGGCATTTCACCCCTACCCCCAGCTCCTCCGAGCCCTTTGCCACGGACACCGGTTCGGCCCTCCACGCGGGTCTCCCCCGCGCTTCAGCCTGGCCAGGGGTAGCTCACCCGGTTTCGGGTCGGCCAGGCGCGACTCCCCGCCCTCTTCAGACTCGCTTTCGCTCCGGCTCCAGGTGCCTCCCCCTTCGCCTCGCCACGCCCGGCCACTCGCCGGCTCATGCTCCAATAGGCACGCCGTCACCGCTCCCGCGGCTCCGACCGCCTGTGGGCGCACGGTTTCAGGCGCTCTTTCACCCCCCTCGCCGGGGTCCTTTTCACCGTTCCCTCACGGTACTCTCCACTATCGGTCGGCCAGGGTGTTTAGCCTTGGAGGTGTGGTCCCCCCAGCTTCCCACAGGGTTCCTCGTGCCCCGTGGTACTCACGCACCTGCCCCACGCATACCCCCGCAGTCCGCCTACGGGACTCTCACCCTCTCCGGTCGCCCCTTCCAGCAGCGTTCGGCTCCCACGACGGTATGCGCGGCCGCACTGCCGCTTGGCCCGGGCAGGCCGTCCAACCCCGCCGCCGCTTCCGGGCGGCAGCCCTCTGGGCGACGGCGGTTTGGGCTCCTCCCGTTTCGCTCGCCACTACTCCGGGAATCGCTCTCTCTTCCTCGGGGTACTGAGATGTTTCACTTCCCCCGGTGCCCTCCCTGAGGCTCCCTCAGAAGCTCCCGCCCCTAAGGTTCCCCCCAGGGTGACGCAGCTCTCCACCGCGCCAGGTTGCCCCATTCGGATACCCCCGGATCTCCGCTCGCCCGCAGCTCCCCGGGGCGTTTCGCCGCTCGGCCGCGTCCTTCCTCGGCCCTGGCCGCCTAGGCATCCACCATGCGCCCCTAACCCCAGTCCTGTCCAGAGTCCTCGGGTTCCGCTCGGGAACACCGACACAGTCGAATGGACCCTTGCAGACGCCTAGACCACGCTCCGCTCGCTTGGTAAGGTGCTCACCGCTCGTTCGAGCACCTTGACAACTGGGGTGTGGTTCGCGATTCCGTGCCCCGTCGCTCCGGAAACAGGGTGACGACTCCGGGTACGGGTGACAGCCGGCCGTCGCCCTCCGCGGAGCCTGCTGCTCCGCCTCCTCAGGCGCGCCGCCCTGCCCTCCGCCCCGTCCCGCAGCGCCCCACGCGCCGCTGCGCCACCCCGGTTGACCGCGGGAGCCAACGCTCCCTAGAAAGGAGGTGATCCAGCCGCACCTTCCGGTACGGCTACCTTGTTACGACTTCGTCCCAATCACCAGCCCCACCTTAGACGGCTGCCCCCCAGGAGCTTCCCCCCAGGTTGGCCCACCGGCTTCAGGTGAGACCAGCTTTCGTGACGTGACGGGCGGTGTGTACAAGGCCCGGGAACGTATTCACCGCCGTATGGCTGACCGGCGGTTACTAGCAACTCCGCGTTCACGCAGGCGGGTTGCAGCCTGCGATCCCCACCACGACCGGGTTTCTGGGATTGGCTCCGGGTCGCCCCTTCGCTGCCCTCTGTCCCGGTCACTGTAGCGTGTGTGTCGCCCAGGGCGTCAGGGCCATGCTGACTTGACGTCATCCCCTCCTTCCTCCGGGCTTTCCCCGGCAGTCGGGTCAGACACCCGCGTAACTGACCCCGAGGGTTGCGCTCGTTGCGGGACTTAACCCAACACCTCACGGCACGAGCTGACGACAGCCATGCAGCACCTGTGCCCCGGCTCCCTCAACGGGCACCCCCACCTTTCGGCAGGGTTCCGGGGCATGTCAAGCCCTGGTAAGGTTCTTCGCGTTGCGTCGAATTAAACCACACGCTCCGCTGCTTGTGCGGGCCCCCGTCAATTCCTTTGAGTTTTAGCCTTGCGGCCGTACTCCCCAGGCGGCGGGCTTACTGCGTTGGCGCCGGCACGGATGGGGTCAACTCCACCCACACCTCGCCCGCATCGTTTACTGCGTGGACTACCCGGGTATCTAATCCGGTTCGCTCCCCACGCCTTCGCGCCTCAGCGTCAGGTACGGGCCAGCGGGCCGCCTTCGCCACCGGTGTTCCTCCCGAGCTCTACGCATTTCACCGCTACACCGGGAATTCCACCCGCCTCTCCCGCCCTCGAGCCAGGCCGTCCCGCGCGACCCTCCCCGGTTGAGCCGGGGGCTTTCACACGCGGCGTACCCAGCCGCCTACACGCCCTTTACGCCCAGTGACTCCGGGTAACGCTCGCCCCCTACGTCTTACCGCGGCTGCTGGCACGTAGTTAGCCGGGACTTGCTCCGGGGGTACCGTCTCCCCGTCGTCCCCCCGAACAGCGGTTTACACCCCGAAGGGCTTCCTCCCGCACGCGGCGTCGCTCCGTCAGGGTTGCCCCCATTGCGGAAGATTCCCTGCTGCTGCCTCCCGTAGGAGTCGGGCCCGTGTCTCAGTGCCCGTGTGGCTGGCCATCCTCTCAGACCAGCTACCCGTCATCGCCACGGTAGGCCGTTACCCTACCGTCTAGCTGATAGGCCGCAGGGCCCTCCTAGCGCAGCCGCTCTCCACGGCCTTTCCTCGTCAAGCCCACCGCTCGACGAGCGTATGGGGTATTAGCCCGAGTTTCCCCGGGTTATCCCCCGCACCAGGGCAGGTTCCCCACGTGTTACGCACCCGTCCGCCACGGTCGGCGCGCTCATCGCGCGCTCCCGTCCGACTTGCATGCATTAGGCACGCCGCCAGCGTTCCCCCTGAGCCAGGATCAAACTCTCCATCCCATCACTCTCCACTCACAATCCGCTCGGTCTTCACCCCTCTCGGGGATAGACCGACCGGACTCGTGGCCCACTTGGGATGTCGGCCGCTCCGGCCACGAGGGCTCGGTGCACTCGACCACACTCCAGTTGTCAAGGTGCTCGCGGAGCTTATCGCTCCGCCAGACGCATCCAATACTATACCCATCACCGCCCCTCGTGTCAAGGGCCGCTAACTCACCCCTTTCCTCTCCCCTCCTCACCTCCAACGCAAACGACGCAACTTTACCTCCCGCGGAAAGCCCTGCAACCTCGTTTCTTCGGCGGTATCTCACCCCCTCTAACATCCGAGCCGTCCCACTCCTGTGCGCAATAGCGCTGGTCTACTTTCTCATTCCATCGCTGGCCAGGCCTGCACCGACGCCTTACCCTCATTACCCCACTGCGCCAGTATTCTCACTCTGCACATCGCACTCATCGCACGCACGGCTGTGCTACCCTCAGTGTCAAAATGAAAGGAGTGCATCCAGTGCCAGCGCCAGTTATCGGCATCACTCCAGACATCACCGGGGAATCAGCAGCCCACGGCCTCACCAATCGCCTGCTTTTGAATCTCGACTATGCCGAGGCCATCGCACACGCGGGCGGAATCCCCGTTGTCTTGCCACCTGTCCTCGAACCCGCTCGCTTTCTTGAAAGTCTCGACGGCATCCTCCTCACCGGAGGCGGCGACATCGCACCCCACCGCTACGGCGCTCCGACGATTCATCCCGCAACCTACGGGATATCGGACGTGCGCGACGAATTTGAGATCGCCCTTGTCCACGCTGCACTCAACGCTGACGTCCCACTCCTCGCGATCTGCCGCGGCATGCAAGTTCTCAACGTCGCACTCGGCGGCACGCTCATCCAACACATTCCCGATGAAATTGACAGCGCCCTCAATCACCGTCAGCAGGAACTCGGTATCCCCTCAGGCGAACCGGCACATCCTGTCACAATTCGACCCGACTCGCTCCTCGCCCGTATCGTGGGTACCACCCACCTCATGGTCAACTCCTATCACCACCAGGCCGTCGCCGAGCTCGCCCCTCCTCTTCTCCTTACGGCGACTGCTCCCGACGGGGTGATCGAAGCAGCTGAAATCCCAGGAGCCACCTTTGTCCTCGCTGTCCAATGGCATCCAGAGCGCCTGTTCCAGCACTACCCCGCCCATCACGCCCTGTTCGCTGCACTCATCGAGGCTGCACAGAGTCGCGCCGCTCGCCGCGCAACAGTCGTCGAAAAGAAATGACGCGGGGCAGGTTTGACTACCTGCCCCGCTGGCCTCTCCTTGTGACTGTGGCACTCAGCTGAGTGCCGCAATCGACTCAACTGCCGCTTCTCCACCACGTCCTCGGGCCCGGGTTTCTGCCAGTCGCTGCTGGAACTCCTCCGGCAATGCCGCCTGGAGTACTTCATCGATCGTTTCGACCAAGACGAAGCGCATGTTCTCGCGGAGCGTGGCAGGGAGCTCGTCCAGGTCCATCTCGTTCCGCTTGGGCAAGATGAACGTCTTCACACCAGCACGCTGCGCAGCCAACGCCTTTTCCTTAATGCCACCCACTGGCAGCACCTGGCCCCGCAACGTGATCTCACCCGTCATCGCCACGTCCTCGCGCACCGGGATACCGGTCAGCAACGAGACCAGCGCGGTTACCAGTGTCACTCCAGCAGATGGCCCGTCCTTCGGAATCGCACCGGACGGAACGTGGATATGGATGTCCGAGTCCTTCATGAAGTCCGGGTCGATTCCAAACTGCTCGGCACGTGAACGCACAATGCTCAACGCAGCCTGAGCCGACTCCCGCATGACCTCGCCAAGCTGGCCCGTAATGATCAGATTGCCACGACCAACCATGCGCGTGGCCTCGATGAACATGATGTCCCCGCCAACCGGCGTGACGCCAACGCCGATCGCAACCCCTGGCTGGGCAGTGCGCTCGGAGAGCTCCTCATAGTAGTACCGCCGCTTGCCCAAGAACTCGTGCACCACATCGACGGTGATCGTCCGCGGTACCTCCTGCCCCTCGGCGATGCGCGTCGCCAGCTTCCGTGCGACCGCCGCGACTTCTCGCTCGAGGTTCCGTACACCGGCTTCCCGCGTGTAATGCTGAATAATCTCCAAGATCGCCTCGTCCGTGAACTCAAAATCCTCTGGATTCAACGCATGCCGACGGAACTGCTTTGGAATGAGATACCGGCGAGCGATCTGCAACTTCTCCTCGTCTGTGTATCCGGACAGGACGAGAATCTCCATCCGGTCGCGAAGTGCCGGCGGAATTGTGTCCAACACGTTGGCGGTTGCGATGAACATGACCTTCGACAAGTCGAAGGGCACGTCCAGGTAGTGATCCCGGAAGGTGCTGTTCTGTTCCGGATCCAGCACCTCCAGAAGTGCGGACGCCGGATCACCTCGCCAGTCGATCCCCACCTTGTCGATCTCATCGAGGACGAAGACCGGATCGTTCGTGCCCGCGCGCCGGATGGCCTGAATGATCCGTCCAGGCATCGCGCCAATGTAGGTGCGCCGGTGCCCACGAATTTCCGCTTCGTCCCGCACACCACCGAGCGACATCCGCGTGAAGGCTCGCCCGAGTGCCCGTGCAATCGACTGCGCAAGGCTCGTCTTCCCCACGCCAGGAGGGCCTACAAAGCAGAGGATCGGCTCGCGCCCAGGCTCGCTCTCCTCGCCTCGCTCCTTGCGCAGACGCCGCACCGCAAGGTACTCCAAAATCCGCTCCTTGATCTTCTCGAGATCATAGTGATCCTCATCCAGGATCTGGCGCGCCCGCGCGATGTCGATCTCACCTTCGGTGCTGCGATTCCATGGCAGCGAGACGAGCCAGTCGAGGTACGTCCGGATCACCCCGTACTCGGCCGATGCCGGCGGCAACTTGCTCATCCGCTCCAGCTCGCGGAGAGCCTCACGCCGAGCCTCCTCTGGCATACCAGACTGCTCAATCTTGGCCCGGAACTCGTTGATCTCCGCCTCCTGCTCGCTCGTCTCACCGAGCTCGCGCTGGATCGCCTTGAGCTGTTCCCGCAGGTAGAACTCGCGCTGCGAACGCGCCACCTCTTCCTGGACCTCGCTCTGAATCTTCTTGCCAAGCTCGAGGAGATCCAGCTCGCGGCTCATGAACGCGTTCAGCCGCAGCAGCTTGTCGCGCACGCTGTCCAACTCAAGGAGCGCCTGCCGCTCCTCGGGATCCATTCGCAGGTTCGACGCCAAAAGGTAGACCAAGTGCAGCGGATCTTCGATATTCAAGACCGCCGTAACGAGTTCTTCCGGCAGATTGGACACCAACGAGACCAATCGCTGGAAGAGCTCCAGCGCAGTCCGCGTCAAAGCCTTAACTTCGATCGTATCCTCGACAACCTCAGGGATCTCCTCGACGAGTGCCTTCAGATACGGCTCTTCGGTCACCCACTCCACGATCCGAACCCGGCGCAGGCCCTGCACCGCCAGGCGCACCGTTCCATCAGGTACGCGCATCATCTGCTGGATGCTTCCGATTGTGCCCACCTGGTAGACGTCCTGCGGACCCGCACCTTCCTTCTTCGGATCCTTCTGGAGTACGAGAACAAGCAGCCGATCCCCCGAGGCCACGTCGTCGATGAGTCGCAGCGAACGCGGCTGCCCGGCTGCGAGCGGCACCAGGGTCGTCGGGAAAACAACAGTGTTCCGCAGCGGAAGCACCGGCAAGAGCTTGAGCTCACGCTTCTCGGACCGCGCTTCCCCTTCGACCTGCTGCTCGTTTTCTTCCGTTGGCTTGCGCAGTTCGTCACTCATCGCACGCTCCTCAAGATTCAGGGTCAGTCTCCGTACGGAGCGGAACAGTACGCGAGACGCGTGCTCGCGGCAGGGTCACTTCCAGGAACCCACGCTCATAGACGGCTTCCACGTGATCGAGATCGACCGGAAAGGGCAAAAGAACCTCAGCTTCAAATGGCCCATAGGCGATCCCCATCTCGTGGTAAGTCCGCCGCTGGCCCTCTTCGCGTGGTCGTCGTACTCCAGAGATCTGAAGCACTGAATCGCTGACGACCACGTTGATATCGTCCTCGCGTAGGCCAGCGAGCTCCGCCCGCACAACCAGACCCCGTTCGTCTTCATACACCTCGAGCGGTGGTCTCCAAGGCCGCGCCGCCATCCGCAGGAGCGGTGAAAAACCGACGTACCAGGCTTGGAACGCTTCCACCACTTCCTGCTGGAGCCGGTTTCCTTCGCGACGTGTGCCTCGTCGCACGATCACCATGCTGCGATGCCTCCTCCGTCTCTTCGCGCCGCTCCTCGTATCGCGGCGCACGCCTTGTCCAGCCAGCTCCGAGCCGGAGTATACCACTCCCCGGTACGCCTTGCAATGATCAACGCAACTGCATTGCGCCGACTTGTAGCAAGTCAGTGCCGTACAGCAAGGCCAGCATCAGGAGCCCCCACGCGATGATCACCCCAAGGAGTGGTCGATCGTCCAAAAGCACCTGCTCCGGCATACCTCCAAGATCCCGGCGGTAGACAAGGTACAAATACCGAAAGATCCCGTACAAGACGAACGGAATTGTCAGCATCATGCGGTGCCCATCGGGAAGGTTGGGTGCCGAGAAAGTGTACAGCGAATAGGCCATGATCGTCGCTGTCGCCGTCACCTGTAGAAGCGCATCCAGTAGCGGAACTGGATAGTCGTCAAGAGTGCGCCGGTGATTGGCTGCGAGGCCCTCCAGCAACAACACCTCGTGCCGCCGCTTGGCAACGGCGAGGAATAGAGCGAGGAGCACCGTACACAGATAGAGCCAGGGCGAGAGTGGCACCTCAACTGCGGCGGCTCCACCCCATACGCGGAGGACAAAACCACCAGCGATCGTGAAAACGTCGAGCAGCGCGACATGCTTCAAGCGCACGCTATACAGCAGCATCAACCCGCAATATCCCAACACAACAAACAACGTCTCACCACCAGCAAGCCAAGAAAAGCACGCTGCCAGCACTCCCAATCCAATGATCGAGATCCAGACATGCCGGGCTTGCAGACGTCCCGCCGCAATCGGACGATGACGTTTGAGAGGATGTTCACGATCAGCTGCTGCGTCGCACCAATCGTTGAAGAAGTAAATCGCACTCCCCGCAGCGCAAAAGGCCAAAGTTGCAAACAGCCCATCGACAAGTGCCCCCATGTCGAGCAGTCGCCGCCCGAACACCAGCGGCGCCAATACAACAGCATTTTTGATCCACTGGCGCGGCCGTGCTGTCACGAGGAGATCACGCATCAATGTGAACGGGGCAACAGCTGTCACGCTCAGGCGCTTCTCCATTTGACTCATCCACCTGCAGGCTCTAATGCCCCCTCCTGATACACACTATCGGCATTCCAGAGCATCCACGAGTCGAGCCCAGCATCGTACACCGCTTGGATCTGCGCCCGGACCTCTTCCTGGCCATACGGCTTCCCAGGTCCATAAGAAAAATCTTGGAGCCACGCCCGGAACTTCCGTTTCGCCGCCGGGACTCGCGTGAAACCGTTCTCTAAACTCCATCGAATCACTTCATAGGGATGGTCGTTCGGAACTTCGAAGCCAAGCGACCCAGCCCAGAAGTGCGAAGGATAAAGCATCGGGCACACATAGTCGACGTGTTCTACGACCACTTCGAGATTCTGTCCGATCCCACTGTCGCTCAGTTCCCACATCGTCAAGCCGAAAATATCTGCCGCCAGGTACGCCGGCGTCGGCAAGAGCGCCTCATATGCAGTCTGTAGAAAACTCCCGATCGCGGCCATGCGGTTCTCTGCGGTGTGACTGACTCCATAGTCAGCTTTCTGTAAGGGTCCATCAGTTGGGAAGCGAATGTAGTCGAACTGGATCTCGTCAAAGCCGAATCCTGCTGCTTCGACAGCTAGTGCAACGTTATACTGCCAAACCTCTCGGCGATATGCGTTTACCCACGCCACTCCGTTCCAGGTCCGCCAAGCCTGGCCTGTGGTACGGTCACGGATCGCCCATTCTGGCCGCGCCTCTGCCAGGATAGGATCTTCAAAGACCACAATTCGGGCAATTGTGTAAATTCCACGGGCTTTGAGGCGACTCACGAGTTCCCGCGGTTGGAGGATCGGGCGGACCGCGCCGATCTCGTGTGCCAGCGCAACCTGCGTATCGTAGTACACGTGCCCAGTGCTGTCCTTAAGATCGATCACGACAGCGTTCAACTCAGTCCGATCGACCAGTTGGAGCCGTTTTTCCAGCGCTTCCGGTTTTGACGCGACGAGCGCATTAATGTAGATCGCACGCACCACCAGCGGTTCCAGTGTCACTTGGACCTGGAAGTTCTCCGGTACGATGAGCGATGTGGCACGGTATCCAGGTGCCTTTACGAACACCTGCTGGCCCGGAGCAACCCCCTTGAGCTGGAATGTGCCGTCCTCAGCGACTCGCGTCCAAATACCAGTTGTTGCGACGATTGCCGCCACCGGTTGCCCTTGCGGATCACGGACTACGCCGCGAAGCACGTCCGGACGCAAGGCCAGATCAGCGACGCTCTGGTCAGGACCAAGCGTCACGCGCGCTGTCGCATACTCCGTGTGCTCGGCAACGAGTTCTGCACCCTCTGGAACGCCCCGGAGTACATAATGCCCTGTTGCATCCGTGACCGCACTGGCGAGCGTCACACCGTCACGGACGGCGCGGATTGTCGCACCGGGGATAGGCTGCCCATCTCCGTTCCGAACGACCGAGCCTTGCACGACATTAGAGCGCAAGGGGACCCGCAAACGACGTGTCTCGCGATTCACCGATACGACGACCGCGTCATGATCCGGCGCGACAATACGCAAAGATCCTTCAGTCAGCCTTGGAACACGCACCCGTCCTTCTCGATCCGTCTGGAGCACGCCACTGGGCGTTTCCACGGTCGCTCCCACAATAGGCCGTCCTGTCCCGCGGTCGACCACGAGGAGTTCTAGTTGATCGTCGTGCAACCAAAGCTGGTAGACCGCTGTTCCGAGAACGAGCAACAATGGAATTAGCACGCTCGCCAGACTGATCTTCCAGGACAATTTCCGTCGCTGACCGCGCCGATTCAGTCTGCTGCTCGGGTACACGCGGATCGCTCCGTCTCAGCTCCAACTCCTCATTTCCCCGTCGCGCCGCAGTATGCCATAGCAGTCGTATCCGCCCATCCAAACTGCTCTGATCTCAGAACAGTCCACCCATGGCCCGGACACTCACGACCGAGTGGCAGGCTCCCCAAAACCTCCACGCGATACCGCATGCCCCCAGTCGCCTGGTCCGGCACTGGCAAAATCACCGCTACCTCTTTTCGAGCACGCTTTGTCTGAGACATACTAGCAAGAGCCGCGCAGGCGGCTCTGATGGGATACGGAGCAAGGCTCGGGGGATTCTTGGACTTCAGCACGGTTCTTCAGCGGATGCGTCCGGATCTTCAGCGGGTGGAGGATCGTCTCCTCGCGGAGACTGCACTCGAGTTCCCGCTGGTCGGCGATATTCTACGAGCCCTGATTGTCTCGGGCGGGAAACGTCTGCGTCCGTTGCTCCTCCTCCTTGCCGCGAAACCGTTCCGTTACGACCTGGAACGACTGGTCCCTGCAGCAGCTGGCATTGAGCTCCTACATACAGCATCACTGATTCACGATGATTCGATCGACGGGGCATCGCGTCGGCGAGGACAGCCGACACTCAATGCCCTCTTCGATTCCTCCATCGTCATCATGGTCGGCGACTACATGTTTGCACGATCAGCCATGCTCGCCGCTTCCACTATGAACCCACGTGTACTTGCCGTGTTCGCGCGTTGTCTCGGCAGCATCTGCGATGGGCAGCTTCGCGAACTCTTCGCTTCACGGCGAACCGATATCAGTCTCGATGACTACCAACGCCGGATCTACGGGAAGACCGCGTCGCTTTTCGCTGGATCCGCAGAAATCGGCGCCATTCTCGCCGAAGCCCCCGAAGACCAGATCGAAGCACTGCGTGAGTTCGGCAGCGCCATGGGAATGGCCTTTCAGATCGTTGACGACGTCTTGGACTTCCGCGGGAGTGAGGACGAACTCGGGAAGCCGGCTGGCCAGGATTTGCGTCAGGGGACTGTGACGCTTCCGACTATGCTCTTCCTCGCTGACGGGAAAGCCACGCGTGAGGAACGGGAATTCGTCGAGGAAGTGATCCGGTATGGTCCAGCAGACGATGCAGCCCTCACAACGGCTGTCCGTCTCATCCGCGAGTCGGGAGCTCTTGAGGAAGCGCTCGCCGTAGCAAAAAGCTATGTTGAAGAAGCCAAGGAACTTTTGGCGGAGCTACCACCAACCGAGGGCCGTGCGATGTTGGCAGCCCTCGCCGATCATGCACTCGCTCGCCGGATCTAACCTCAAAGCGCGATCAGACTACGTTCATACATCCGCTCGAACAGCCGCTCCCAAAATCGTTCTCCTGGGGCAACACGCTCGATTTGCAAAGCCAGTTCATGCGGTTGTGCGGGGGTTATCAAGATAGTCGATAGCCGCTGCTGATACCGTCGCTCCACCGCCTGGTCAAGGAACACGAGTTCATGACGATGGCGCGGTTGAACTCCCGCAACAATAAGGAGGTCGGAGACCATCATCCGCGCGAGGTTATCCCGCGACACGCGTGTCGCGATGTCGAACTCTTCCCGTGCTCGCCCTTGTAGGCTTTGTCGCTGCGCAGCCAGCGATTGCAACTCGACCTCGACCATATACGCATTCAAGGCGAAGTCTCGCCAGGGCACGAAGTAATACGTGTACAGCAGCTGATACTCGGCCAGACGCCCCAGGATGAACGCTGCAATGCGATTCCCGCGCTGGCCACGTGCATTGAAGATGAACCAACCGTGCCCAGCACGCACATGCTGCTCGAGCGTATCGAAGAACTGTGTCAACCGCCCTAGCAGATCCACATCCTGCAGTGACGGCTGCTCGTGAGGAACCGTTTCGCCCGACACTGCTCTTGCCTCCAGCTTCCGGGGATTGCCCCGGGATGCATTCCTGGTATGCCAATTATGGCGCATGGCTTTCCGGCCGAGTCGGCTCCTTCCCGCCTTCTTCCAGGCCCAACCGCTCTCGCAAGAGCTTGTAAACCGCTTCCGCGTTGACTCCCTGCGCGACCAAGGCGGGTGCACCTGCATCGGCACGCCATACCGTGCGGCCACGAAGCTCGCTTGGAGAGGTCAAGACATGCACAAAGGCTCGCTCACCGGTGACAAGATCCGGCCTGGCAGCTACAGCGACTGCCACAGGATCATGTAAGGCGAAGGAGTCGACTCCGCGCTCGTCAAACGCCCAGCGTGACACTTCATAGGCGAGTCGGGGCCCTGGGCGATCGGATCCCGCAAGGCGTTCTCGCGCAGCCCGGTCGAAGCGCACGCCCGTTGTGACGTCTAGCCCGACCCAGATAGTCCGAAACCCAGCTTCCGCGACAATATGGGCGGCCTCTGGATCACTCCAGACGTTGAACTCTGCAAACGGCGTCACGTTGCCTGGTACGGCAAACGCACCACCCATAATGACCAGCCCCTCGACGAGCTCCGGCAGGCGCGGTTCCAGGCGCAACGCGATGGCCAGGTTTGTTAACGGCCCAAGACACACAAGGCGAAGTGATCCAGCATACCGCCGTGCTGCCCGTACGATCACCTCTGGTGCAGCTGTATCGAGAATCGGTCCGGAACGTTGAGGCACAAGCATCGCTCCACCAAGACCATCGGGTCCATGGAACTCCCGAGCATCCCGGTGTGGACGGAGTAGCGGTTGACTCGCGCCGCGTGCGACCGGAACTGACACCGCTCCGAACCAGTCGAGCACGCGACGCGTGTTCTGGGTTGCCTGGTCAACGTCCACATTGCCGGCCACTGTCGTCACGGCGATGACACTGAGTTCAGGCAGGGCAAGCGCAAGTCCGAGCGCAAGCGCATCGTCCACCCCTGTGTCAACGTCGATAACTACTGGAAACATACCTCCCCATCCGTTCTGCATCGGCCACACCTTCCGACGAGAGCAGGTATACTCGCCCGCGGCCGTATGGTGGAGGCATTGGGTGTGAGGAAGACACGACGGCAGCGCATGCAGGGTGTAAGACGGTCGCTACTCATTCTCCTCTTGCTCGTAAGTTGGCTTTTTCCACGTTTCGCCGCTTCCGTTCGCGCACAATCCAGCGATTACCGACTCGAACCTGCATTGACATCGTCGGTCGGCCTCCAACTGAGCTCCCTGCGCGCCTCCGGATCACTACTCGTCTGGGAAGATCGCCGGAACGGTGCCCCGGATGTCTATGCCTACGATCTGGACGATGCTCGAGAGTTCCGCCCTGATCGCAGTCCCGCAGCTCGGTCCCAACCTGCCGTCAGTGGTACGCGCGTGATATGGGTAAGCGGGGCCGATCCATCGCGCGCCACGATCGTCGGTACGGACATCGCCAGCGGTGCCACCTTCACCGTCACCGAGCAGCCAGGGCAAGTGGAACAGCCGGCAATCGATGGCACACTCGTCGCGTGGCGCGAAGTGCGTGGAGACCGAGGCCAGATTCGCGTACGAGACTTGCAAACGGGGCAGCGTTACGACCTTGCTCAAGGTGATGCCAACCAAGCGAATCCGGCCGTCAGCGGACAATTTGTTCTTTGGCAAGAGTTCCGCAACGGTAGTTGGGATCTTGTCCTTTGGGACAGCCAACGTGGAACCGTCACCCCTGTCGTCACCTCTCCGGATGACGAGACCGACCCGGTAATTGCCGGCGATTGGATCGCTTTTCGCCGCCAAGCCCGCAGCGGTGGGCCGCCATCGCTCATCCTGCTGGATCGTCGAAGTGGTTCAGAGACGATCATCACCGAGGGACACTTCATCGGGCGAATCGCGTTGAGTCAACGATTCGTGGTGTGGGAGGATTGGCGCTCGGGCCTTCCCGAACTCTACGCCTACGATATTGCGCTTCGGACGGAATTCGCGCTCGCACGGGCACAGCGCGTTGCCTGGCCAACGGTCTCTGATCGCGTCATCGGGTGGGTTACCGAACTCCCAGGCGGTCGCGGGCGTGTGCAAGCCTTAGCCATCCGCCAGCGTCTTCCCTCCGATCCACAAGAGCCCCCGGCCGTGCCCTCGCCTGATCGGGTGTACTTTACACAGACCAAGCATTTTTTGAGTGGCGGATTCAAGCGCTTCTGGCAGACACATGGCGGTGAGCGCATCTTCGGTTACCCCCTGACCGAAGAGTTTTCGATCACTGACCCAACAACGGGAGAACAGATCATTGTCCAGTACTTCGAACGTGTGCGTCTCGAATACCGTCCCAACGCGCCGGAGGATCAACGGATTACCATCGGTCGACTGGGCGCTGAACTCACAGCTGACCGAGCCTTCGCACCGGTACCGCCGTTCCCTGACTCACCGGAACGCCGGTACTTTCCAGAAACCGGCCATTCGCTCTCCTTTGGCTTCAAGGAGTTCTGGGAAAAAAATGGCGGAGTGAGCGTCTTCGGGTACCCAATCAGCGAGGAATTCACTGAAAATGGGCGAACCGTGCAGTACTTCGAGCGAGCACGCTTCGAATACAACCCGAACGCCCCTGACGAGGACTCGCGGATTACTCTCGGTCTCCTTGGTCGCGAAGCCCTGCAGCGAATGGGGTGGCTCCCGCGTCCCCCTATCGACACGACGATGTTAACCCGCTGAGCGCAGCTCGCTTAGTCAATGATCGCTATGTAGAGATCATTGACGTTCGTGCCCGTCAACCCAGTGACAACAAGTGCTCCGACCGCCACCAGGGCCGTTGCGGAGTCGTTCCGGTGCAATGCATCCCGAGCATCGACACCGAGAACACGCAACGCGTCGACCGTCCCTGTATCAACCACAGCGCCGGCAGCTCCACTTGTGCCGTCGTCCCCATCCGATGCTAGGCTCGCGATCGTGATGTCGCGCGCCCCAGCCACCGCAAGCGCGGCTGCCAGTGCCATTTCCGTGTTCCGGCCTCCGCGTCCATCCCCCCGAACGGTCACCGTCAGTTCACCTGCCGCGACCAACGCGACTGGCGGTGCCCACGGTAGACGCTCCTCCCGCACCGAGCGCGCGAGGGTCGCCCAGAAGCGCCCAAATTGGCTTGCTTCGCCGGTATACCGCGTGCCGCACAGAACCGCCGGAAGTCCACGCACGCGGCATGCTTCGACCGCCGCACGCGCAAGCACGGCCGCATCGGCCAGCACGACTGATTGGAGCACATTTCCCAACCGAAGCGACGATCTCTCCGGCTCTTCCAGGATGGCGCGAACTGTTTCCGGAAGGTCGAACCACACATCGAGTTGTCTGAGTGTTCTTGCTATGTCTTCGGTCGTCGTTTCCGGCTCGACTGTTGGGCCGCTTGCAATCACCGGAAGTGGGCTCCCCAATACATCGGAAACGATGAGATTGATAATGCGCGCTGGTGCAGCTGCCCGTGCGAGCCCGCCCCCCTTAAGTTCGCTCAAACGACGCCGCACTGCATTCAGCAGCCAGATATCGGCTCCAGCCTTAAGTAACCGTTCCGTTGTCAGCAGAACATCGTCTAAGTCCAGGGGGGCGCGCGGTACCTCGGCTAATGCAGATCCCCCACCTGAGAGGAGAACAAGAACGAGATCGTTCCGATTCAGCCCCCGTACCGCTTCCAAGAGTGCATGCCCAGCTCGGAGACTTCGTGCGTCCGGGAGGGGATGACTGCCCGGGACAACATGACACAGCTCCAGCTCAGCATAATCCTCGCCGTCGCTCTTTGGGACCACCACACAGCGATCAACCCGCCCCCCGAGCACGCTCAGTGCCCCACGCGCCATTGGCACTGCCGCTTTGCCGAGTGCTAAGACCACAAGACGGCTGTCACGTCCGAGCCGATGCGGGATACCACGAACGAGAACCGCATTGTCACGCAGTTCAATTGCCTCCCGGACGAGCCGTTCTGGATCGACAGCACTCAAAGCCTCACGGAAGAGTTCTTCAACAAAACGTTTCAGGCGCGGTTCGAACACGGGACACCCTCGCGCTCACACTGGCGGATTGCCTCCAAAACGTGACGGAGATCGTAGGGCAACGGCGTCTCGAGCTCGATTGTTTGGCCCGTGCTCGGAAGAGTAAAGCGCAAGTAGCGGGCATGCAAAAACTGCCGGGGGACAGGGACACAGAAAGGACGGTCTCCTCCGTACTGTTGGTCTCCGACGACTGGGTGACCAATGAACGCACAATGGACGCGAATCTGGTGCGTCCGTCCCGTCTCAATCGTAACGTCCAAGAGTGTTGCGCAACGGAAGCGTTCCATCACGCGAAAGTGCGTGATAGCCGGCCGTCCCCACGGAACAACTGCCATCTTTGTCCGTTCACGTGGATCCCGGCTGATTGGTGCATCGATTGTCCCGGAATCCGGTTCGACCACACCGTGGACCAGCGCCGTGTATTTTTTGACAACGCTTCGACTCTGCCATTGTTCCAGTAAGGCGAGGCGTGCCGGCTCCGTCTTGGCGACCACGAGCAGCCCCGACGTGTCCTTGTCTAGTCGATGCACGATGCCCGGTCGATGACTTGGTTGGACTTGGAGGTCAGGGCGAATCGCCTTCAGTGCATTTACGAGGGTTCCATGCTCGTGTCCCGGTGCAGGATGCGTCACGATCCCAGGCGGCTTATCGAACACGATAATATCGTCATCCTCATAGATGACCGGGATCGGGAGATACTCTGGCTCGAGATCGCTGGGCGGTGCGACTGGTGGCAGATACACCTCCAGGCGATCACCATAACGGACTCGTTGAGCAGGCTTGCACGGTTCACCGTTGACGAGGATCTCCCCTCGCTTCATCATCTGTTGCACGAAGCTGCGGCTCATCCCCGTCACCCGGCTTGCGATGAGCTTATCGAGCCGCTCCCCGTGCTCTCGCTCAGAAATTTGCAAAACCAGCCGTATCGCTTCTTGGGGTTGGGTCGTCATCGTGTGCGCTGCTCCGCATCAATCCGTTCGGTCCGGCTCCCATCTATCGGTGTCCGCGTCACCTCCGGCCACACAAGCAGGCCAACGAGTAACAACACTCCGATGGTGATCGCGCTATCTGCAACGTTGAAGGTCGGCCAAAACGAGAAATCAATGAAGTCCACCACGAATCCATGGCGGAAGCGATCAACGAGGTTTCCCAGCGCACCACCAAGCTGCAGGCCTAATGCCACAGCTCCAGGCCAGGATGCGACAAGTGCACGGAACCATACAGCAAGAACAACGACAACCGCGAGCGCCAAGAGAGCCAACAGAGGATTCTTTCCTTGGAAGAGCCCAAATGCGGCTCCGGTATTCTCAACGTAGAAGAGGCGAAGAATACGAGGAATGAGCACGACCTCACTGACTGGGCCACCTGGTGCCAGATAGGCGAGGACGAGCGCCTTGCTGATCTGGTCGACAAGCAGCACCACGGCAGCGACGCTCGCGACAATCTCCCACCCTCGAGTCCGCACTGCTTATCTCCTCATGCAAACCAAGGATAGCCGCTAACACCGCTGCTGCGGTACGGCGTCACCGCCCAATTCTACCGCCATTGTGACCACCACTCTCCTGCGTCTTCCCGCGGTACTATCTGCAGATAAAGGGAACGGAGGAGGCATGACACGGCCATTGCGTCTCGTGATTGGCGGCGGCGGCACCGGTGGTCACACCGTACCAGCCCTCGCAGCATTGGACGCATTGCGCGCTCAAATCGATGTGGAAGTGCTCTGGATCGGTTCACGCCGCGGCGTCGAACGACGCTTTGCTGAGCAGAATAATATTCCCTTCCGGTGGATTCCCACCGGGAAACTCCGCCGGGATCCGACCCCGCGTACGCTCCTTGACCTCGCCGCCGTCCCTCTCGGTATTCTCGCTGCAGCTTCTTTGATTCGTACTTTCCGCCCAGATGTGGTCTTCGGAACAGGTGGGTACGTCAGTGTGCCCGTCGTCATCGGTGGCTGGCTCAATCGGGTTCCAATCGTCATCCACGAGCAGACGGCCATCGCGGGTCTTGCGACACGGATTGCCGCACGGTTCGCTGACGCAGTCGCGATTTCCTTCGAAGCGACGCGTTCACGGCTCCGGCACAGTAGGTCCGCTATTGTCCACACCGGCCTCCCTATCCGCCGTGAACTCTTCCGAGGCGACGCCCAACGTGCTCTCGAGCACTTCGGTTTTACCAAGGATCTCCCACTCGTCTATGTGACTGGCGGCGTTCTGGGCGCACACGCACTCAATCAGGCTATCGCCGCCGCCTTACCTGACCTTGTGAAGAGCGTTCAAGTGTTGCACCAGTGCGGGCCAGCACGCATCAATGGCGATTTGCCTCGCCTGGTCGAGCGACGCAGCACGCTTCCGTATCCGCTGCAAAGACGATACGCGGTGGTCGAGTTTCTCACCGAGGAACTCCCAGATGTCTATGCCGCCGCCGATCTCGTCATCAGCCGGGCTGGTGCCAGCACCGTCGCCGAGCTCGCCGCACTCGGCAAACCCGCGATTCTCGTCCCTCTCCCTGGGGCACGCGGCGACGAGCAGACCGCCAACGCGCGCCTGCTCAATGATCTCGGGAGCGCGATTCTCCTGCCACAGCGCGACTTGACCCCTCAACGTATCGTCGCACTGGTCGAGAGGTTGGTTGCGGACCGAGAAGCACTTGCGGCAATGGGACAACGGGGAAAGGTTCTGGCCGTTCCCGACGCAGCTGAGCGCCTGGCAGACCTCATCCAGGCGACAGCTCGCTCCCGTTCTGCCGCGAACGCACCGCCTGTGCCGCGAGCGCGCTGACCGCCTCGGCTAACGAACTAATGGGGATCAGTCGGAGTTCGGCAGACAAGCTCGCCACTCGGCTGGATGCTGGGACGAATGCACGCTCGAAACCCAACCTCGCAGCTTCCTGCAACCGACGCTCCAAGGCGTGGACACCGCGGACCTCGCCTGCCAGTCCAAGCTCGCCAATGTAGACGGCCGTAGGATCCAGCGGAATCCCGCTCGCTGACGAGGCGATCGCAAGTGCGACCCCGAGGTCCGCTGCTGGCTCAACGAGACGAATACCGCCGGTCACATTAACGAACACGTCCTGGTCCGCAAGGCGAAGCCCTGCATGCTTCGTCAGCACAGCGACAAGCAGCTGCAAGCGTGTGGCATCGAATCCCGTGGCAACACGGCGAGGCGTTCCGTAGCCAGCTGGGCTTGTCAGCGCTTGTACCTCGATCAGGATTGGACGCGTGCCTTCCAGCGCAACGACGACCGCGCTTCCTGGGGCATCCCGAACTCGCTCGGCGAGGAACAACTCCGAAGGATTCCCAACATCCCGCAGTCCCGAATCGGTCATCTCAAAGACGCCGATCTCGTTCGTCGACCCGAACCGGTTCTTTACCGCGCGCAGAATTCGGTGCTGGTAAAAGCGTTCCCCCTCCAGGTAGAGGACCACGTCGACCATATGCTCAACTACCCGCGGACCAGCAATCAAGCCTTCCTTTGTGACGTGACCGACCAAGAAAATAGGCGTCGCAGTCTGTTTTGCAAACCGGAGGAGTTGCGCTGTACAGTCGCGGAGCTGCGATACGCTACCTGGCGAGGATTCGAGCGCGGTCAGATAGACAGTCTGAATGGAATCGACGACGATCATCGTCGGCCGGAGTTCCTCAGCAGTCTCGAGTACACGATCGAGAGCTGTTTCGGGGAGAACAACAACGCCATCACTGACGGACCCGAGTCGATCGGCGCGGAGTTTAATCTGTTCCGGCGATTCCTCCGCCGCCACGTACAGGACCTCCTGACCGTATTCCGCTAAACGGAGAGCGACCTGCAACAGGAGCGTCGACTTCCCGATGCCGGGATCGCCCCCGAGCAGAACCAGTGATCCGGGGACAAGACCTCCGCCAAGCACGCGGTCGAACTCCGGCAAGCCAAGCGTGAGACGTCGTCCCTCAGCACTCCTCACTTGAGAAAGACGCTGTGGTCGCGTTCCTCCGCCTGTCTCAGGGGCCATCCCGGAGGACGACTCGACAGTCTTCTCGACCATCGAGCCCCACGCTCCACACGACGGACACCGCCCGAAGTACCCCGGACTCTCCAGGCCGCAGGCCTGACAAGTCCACACTGTTCTCCGCCGCTGACGCCCTCGTGACACGCTGCCCCCGATCAGTTAACGCGAACACTCGTTCGCCCAGAAGTATAACGAATGCGGCACCGGAGAATTCCGGTGCCGCATTCCTGCCAATACCAATCTCAGTTAGGAGACAGTGCTGAGAACCTCTGCTGGCTCGATCGTCAGCAGCTCGTCCCGCACGTCAATGAGTACGGTAGAGCCTGGCTTGAAGCGTCCTGCCAGAATCGCCTCGGCCAGCGGATCTTCGATCAGGTTCTGGATAATCCGCCGCAGTGGCCGCGCGCCGAACTGCCGATCGTAACCGCGCTTCGCCAGGAGATCCTTAGCAGCGTCGGTCACCTCCAGGCCGATCTGCTGCTCGGCCAGCTGCTTCCGGATCCGTTTCAACTCCAGGTCAACGATCTGACGCACGTGCTCCGGCGTCAGCGGATGGAAGACGATCACCGCGTCGATCCGGTTGAGGAACTCCGGCCGGAAGGTCTGCTTCAACTGCGAGAGCACCTTGTCCTTCATCGCCTGGTAGTCAATCTGCGCCTTCTTCGCCGGATCCTCAGCCACAGCGAAGCCCAGTGCGCCCTCGCGCTGGATCAACTCCGCGCCAATGTTCGAAGTCATGATCAGGATCGTATTCCGGAAGTCGACACGTCGGCCCTTCGCATCCGTGAGATTCCCATCCTCCATAATCTGCAGGAGGATGTTGAACGCTTCCGGATGCGCCTTCTCGATTTCGTCGAGAAGGATGACCGAGTAGGGCTTACGCCGTACCGCCTCCGTCAGCTGCCCACCTTCCTCGTAGCCAATGTACCCCGGAGGCGCCCCGACCAAGCGCGACACTGTGTGCCGCTCCATGAACTCGCTCATATCGATCTTGATGAGCGCATCCTCACTTCCGAACATGAACTCGGCCAGGGCGCGTGCCAACAATGTCTTCCCAACCCCGGTCGGCCCGAGGAAGATGAAGGTCCCAATCGGCCGCCGCGGATCCTTCAGACCAGCCCGTGCACGCCGCACAGCCCGCGCGAGCGTCGAGATGGCCTCATCCTGCCCGATCACGCGCTCGTGCAGTGCCTCCTCCATGTGCAGCAGCCGCTCGCTCTCCTCGGTATGCAAGCGGGTGAGCGGGATGCCGGTCCACATGGAGACGACCTGTGCGATGTCCTCCTCCGTCACCACGGGCTCTTCCTGCCCTTGCTCCTCCCGCCAATGCTGCTCGAGCTCCTGGATGCGCTGCACCAGCTGCCGCTCACGCTCGCGGAGCTCTGCTGCCAACTCGAACTCCTGGCTTGCCACCGCCGCATCCAGCTCACGACGCAGCGACTCCAAGCCGCGCCGCGCTTCCTTGAGCGACGGCGGTGAAGCCGAGCGGTACATGCGCACGCGCGATGCAGCCTCGTCCACGAGATCGATCGCCTTGTCCGGGAGGAACCGATCAGTCACGTAGCGGGCAGCAAGCACCGCTGCCGCATGGAGCGCACCATCTGAGATCTTCAGCTTGTGGTGCTCCTCGTACCGCTCGCGGATCCCCTTCAGGATCTCGATCGTTTCCTCCACGGTCGGCTCATTGACGATGACCGGCTGGAAGCGCCGCTCCAGGGCAGCATCGCGCTCGATGTACTTCCGGTATTCATCGAGCGTTGTCGCGCCGATCGTCTGCACCTCTCCGCGCGAGAGCGCCGGCTTCAGGATGTTCGCAGCATCAACGGCACCCTCGGCCGCACCAGCACCAACCAGGGTGTGGAGTTCGTCGATGAAGAGAATCGTGCCCGATTCCTTCACCTCGGCGACGATCTTCTTCAGCCGCTCTTCAAACTCCCCACGGTACTTGGTTCCTGCCACCAGTGCTCCGATATCGAGCGCGACAAGACGCTTCCCCTGCAACGGCTCTGGCACATCGCCAGCGACAATCCGCTGCGCCAGACCCTCCACGATTGCCGTCTTCCCGACACCCGGTTCCCCAATCAGTGCCGGGTTGTTCTTTGTGCGCCGTGACAGAATCTGCATGACGCGCTCGATCTCATTCTGGCGCCCGATGACTGGGTCAAGCTTCCCCAAACGAGCAGCTTCGGTCAGGTCGAACCCCAGCGCATCGAGATACGGCGTCTTTGTCTGTTGTGCACGCTGCTGATAGGCCGTGCCTTGAGCCAGGACCTGCAGCACCTGCTGGCGCACCTTCTCCAGGTTCACCCCAAGGCTCTCCAGCACTCCAGCAGCGATCCCCTCGCCCTCACGGACGAGACCCAGCAGGAGGTGCTCTGTGCCAATGTAGTGGTGTCCAAGACGACGCGCCTCGTCGACCGCATACTCAATGACCTTGCGCGCTCGAGGAGTAAGCCCGATCTCACCGACGACCGTACTCTCCCCGCGCCCGATGATGAACTCGACGGCGCTCCGCACCTTGGGCAACTGCACGCCCATGCTCTGCAGCACGCGCGCAGCGACCCCTTCCCCCTCGCGCACAAGGCCGAGGAGCAGATGCTCCGTCCCGATGTAGTTGTGATTGAACCGCCGCGCTTCTTCCTGCGCCAGCGCGAGCACTTTCCGTGCTCGTTCCGTGAACTTTTCGAACTTATCCGCCATAGCACACTCTCCCGGGCGAACGCCCGTTTCCCTTCTCTCGAGAGATGTTGATAAAGGCGCTGTGGCGAGTAACCCCGCACGCCCTCGGCTACTGCGTCTCACCTCCTGCACCGATGAAGTGTACTCCCCTTGGGCACTATCTCCAAATCCCAGGGAGCCATCTGTCAGGAAGCCGGAGCCCCCAGGTGGGAGGCTGGGGGCTCCGGACGCAGTTCTCCAGGACGTTTTGGTCTCGCCACTGTGTTGTGCGATGTGCTTTGCTGGTGAGACTTAGGCGTCTCCACCATGTTCGGCCGGTGGTTCTTCGTCCTCCGGCTCGATGTCGACATCCGCCTCGACAGGCTCCTCGCCCTCGGGGGCATACGGTGTAATACCCCGCGCCAAGAGCTGCTGCTTGATCGCAACCGCCTCGGGCCCCAGCACCGCCTCGAGTTCCTCATCTGCAACCTCAAGCGCGCGCCTGAGACTAAGCCCGATGCGCCTCCTGGCCGGGTCGATGCGAATCACCTTGACAATGACCTCGTCACCCTCTTGGAGCACCTCATTGGGATGCTCCACCCGCCAGCCAGCCAGCTCCGAGACATGAATGAGCCCCTCAACTCCCTCCTGGAGACGCGCGAAAGCCCCAAAGCTTGCGAGCTGGGTAATTGTGCCACGCACGAGCTGCCCAACCTGGAACTGGCTCGCTACCTGCATCCAGGGCTCAGGCTGCGTTCGGCGAATGGACAGCGCAATCTTCCGCTGTTCTGGGTTGACCGAGAGCACCATCACGTCAACTTCGTCACCAACACGCAAGACCTCGCTCGGGTGCTTAACACGCGTCCAGGAAATCTCCGAAAGGTGAACGAGGCCATCTGCCCCACCGATGTCCACAAACGCACCAAAATCGGCAATGCTCGTGACACGGCCTCGCCGCGTCTCACCCTCTCGCAGCGTCTCGATGAGCTGCGCCTTCATCGCATCACGCTGCTCCTGAACAGCTTGCCGCTCCGAGAGGATCAGCCGATTCCGGTGACGATTGATCTCGATGATCTTCAACTTCAGGCGCTGCCCGACCATCCGCGCCATGTCAGCCTGCTTGCTCACCTCGTCACCGCCGCGGATGGCCACCACCTGCGACGCCGGCACAAAGCCGCGGATGCCATCGAGGTTAACGAGGAGACCACCCTTGTTGTAGTTCACCACCTCTGCCTCGATGACTCCACCGGCCTCGAAGATCTCCTGCAGGCGCCGCCACGTGTTTTCCTGCCGTGCTCGATCGATCGAGAGCACTGCTTGGCCGGCCTGATCTTCGGGCTGCAGCACAAACACCATGATGCGATCACCCGGACGTAGACGCCCCAATTCCTCAGGCGTCAACGTTTGAAACTCCCGGCTGGGAACGACCCCTTCGCACTTGCCACCGATATCGACCAGGATCTCATCCCGGCCGACGTACATCACCTCACCCTCGACCACGTCACCGTACCGGAACAGTCGGTAATCGTGGCTCGGGTCATCTAAAAGTCGCCGGAACAACTCGGCATCATCCATCACCGGGACGCTCCCGAGCCCCTGCCGACCGAAATGCGCCTCGTCGATCTGCTGCCCCACCATGAACCTTCCTCGAGTGTCGTAGTTTTGCCAACCCTCCGGTCTCGTTCGAGCCGTCGGTTAGCGAGACACCGCCGTTAGTATAGCCAGTCCTTCGCTCTCCGACAAGCACCGACGGGCATCGACTGTCACTGCCCTCTCCAAAAGCCCCGCAGTCCCACGACCACATTCCTCTGATGCGAATCCGAGCACTCCAACCAGCACGATCGCCTCAGACACCCTTCCACGACACACTTCCCTGGAGTTCTCGAGCCAGTGCCTGGACAACGTCCTCGAGATCACTGCGCTGCACCCAACCCATATGCCCCACGCGGAGGATCTTCCCTTTCAGGCGCCCCTGTCCCCCGTTCACCGCGATTCCGTGCTGCTCCTCCAACCGAGTCACTAGCTCATCGGCAGGAATTCCTGGCGGCGGTTCGAGCGCTGTGACTGTCGCGCTCTCGTAGCCTGGTTCGGCAAAGCAGCGGAGACCAAGCTCCTGCGTTGCTGTACGGAACCAAGCCGCCAGTTCCTGGTGCCGCTTCCATACGTTCTCGAGCCCCTCTGCCTCGATCAACCCAACTGCCGCATCGAGCGCGTAAAGGAGGCTGATCGGTGCCGTCGACGGGAGGTCGCCGCTGCGTGCCGCCGCCCGGTACTCTCGAAGGTCCCAAAACGCCCGCGGATAGCCGGCCCGTTCAACAGCCTCCCAGGCCCGCGACCCAACACCCACAATCACGAGCCCCGGTGGGCACATCCATGCTTTCTGTGACCCACTGAAGATGAGATCGATCCCCCAGGCATCCATCTCCAGCGGCAGTCCGCCCACCGCACTCACACCATCAACAGCGAGCAGTGCTCCGGCACTGCGCACCACAGCTGAGATTTCCGGCAGAGGATTTGTTACCCCGGTCGATGTCTCATTATAAACGACAAATACCGCGCGTACTCCAGGGCACTCCTCCAACCAGCGCGCCACCTGCTCAGCTCTGAACGCCCGCCCATACGGAATCTGGCGAACAATCAGTTCTACCCCATATCGTTCCGCGACCCGCCACCAACGCTCACCAAAATCGCCGTTGACCAAGAGGAGAACGCGATCTCCGGGCACTAATAGGTTGACGATGGCGATTTCCCAGCCTGCCGACCCCGTACCAGGCAGGACAAAGACTTCTCCATCTGTCCGATGCAAGACACGGAGGCGCCCCAGGAGTGCTTTCACGAAACCTCGGAACCACACGCCACGATGCGGAACCATGGGTCGCTGCATCGCAGCGACCACCTCTGGTGGTAGTGGGGTCGGCCCTGCGATCCGCAGATTCCGTATCGTCAGCTCGCGATCAGCCCTCTCCTGTGCCACTTTTACCCTCCCGAACGCTTCCCGGGGCTCGCACGGCGAGCCCCAAGACCATCACGTGCGTGAACCAGAAGATCGCAACCATATGGGGAAAACTGATGTTCACGTAATAGTGATCGAAGAGCCCAATAAGCAACGCCGCTCCCTGTGCGCCGAGCCAGGCCAAGAGGAGGTCACTCCGCTCGTCCCATCCCGCCTGCCGCAGCGCTCGCCACCCGATGCCCAGTATTCCGATGACGACCAGCAGAAAAGTGCCAAGGCCGAGTAATCCCATCCGCTCAGCCACAAGGAGGTAGATGCTCGAAACGCCTGTCCAAAGTTCTACCGTCGGTGCCTGCCCAAATCCGACACCAAACGCTGGATACTCGCGCAGGATCGCCAGCGCAGTCCGGTACTCCTCCAAACGCATCTGCGTCGCCCGATCTTGTAGCGTGAAGCCTTGCCAGAGTCTTTGGAAGAAGCCCTCGCCAATCCCGAAAGCGATCGCCCCCACCAAACCCATTCCCCCGGGGAGAAGTAGCCATCGATAACGGACAATCGCGACGACTCCTACTCCGAATGCCGCACCCAACCACCCCGCTCGAGAATAGGTCAGGAGCAAGGCCAACCCAGACACTACACTCGCCCCCGCCGCCAACCAACGCGGCACCACTGGTCGACGCGCCACGAATTGCGCGACGCCGACCACGAACGCGAGTGCAAGCAGTCCCGCGAACGAGTTCGGGTCAACACTTGTGCTGGTGAGTCGCATCGGCTTCGTCGGATCATCCTCGATGAAGCGCACTATGCGCGAGGCCGGATAACCGTAAGGCACGAGTCGTGCCAGCACGGCCAGTGTGAAAGCTGGCCCGCCCGCATAGAGTGCGAGCCCAAGGAGTGCGGCAGTGCTCGTCACCCCGAGGAATATGACCGTCATCCAACGAAAATCGTGAAGGGTTCTAAGCGACGACCACGCAACGAAGAAAAGACTCGAGCTGACAAGGAACTTGGTGTAGTCATGATACGTTTGGGTTGTGTAGCCGCGTCCGATACCAAGCACGAATGCGAACAGCGTGACTGCGAGGAAGACAATCAGACCAAGCAAGACGGGATGTGGCGGGATAACAACGTCCCGGCGCAAGAAAACCTGGAGAAGCCAAACGCCGAGCACACCGAGCCCGGCGAGCTCCAGAATCGGAGGAGTAATGACAACTTTCACCGGAATGACGGCGTACGGGAGCAACGCAGCAACAGCGAGCACGACCCAGAGTCCGGCCCGGACGTCAAAGGCTATCGCTGCCGCGACCACCAAGGCGCCAAGTGCCGCCGTTGCTGGGATTGGACCGAACCGTACGGTGATCGTCGCCAGAGTCACCGCACCGAGAAGTGCAACAGCCACACCTGCTGCGCTCGTTAGGCCTGGTGGCAGGCCATAGATTGTCGCATGCGGCCAGACTGGCAACCGGTGCTCGCCCGCCGAGTCCCTCATTGGTCGTTACTCCACGACGGGAAAATATCTGGCCACGATCGATCGGGCATCCTCACTTGTCGCCATCCTGCCAGTCCTGCCACAAAACGATTCCTGTTCAGGCACCCAATCGTCCCACTTGTTCCACCGATCTTCCGATGCTACCCTCGCAACCGCAGGCGGACGACCAACTGCCGTAAGGCCCAGTCGAGCATACCGCGTGGCAGGATGGAGGTGAGTCCCCATGCAGTCGGTTCCCCTACCACCAGAGCGTTGTCCGTTGGCGCAGACTGCTGCGATCCTCTGCGACCGCTGGACGCCGTTGATTGTCCGTGATCTCGCTCGCGGCCTTTCGCGGTTCAGCGAACTTGAGCGCTCCATTCAAGGGATTAGCCCCAAGACCCTCTCGACTCGTCTCAAGCAACTGGAGGCAGCTGGACTTATCCAACGTCTGGAAAACAACGGCGTTCGGACACGCTATGCACTGACCCCGCGTGGTCGCGCACTGTTGCCACTCATTCGCGCGATGCGGGACTATGGGAGGACTTGGCTTAGTCAAGCCTAAATTGTCTCGAGGGGTTCCCCCTACCGAGCGCCCTTGTAAGGCGTCGAGCCTGTACAGGATTGCGCGGGATTTCTCTTCGATCTTCCTTGCCTTTTCTCTAGGAGCGACGCCAAGACACACGTCGCGCACCCCCTGTCTTTCCCTGGCTTCAGAATCGCACTCATGCTGCCGATATCTCCACCCAGGGGATGTCGGAGCCGTTGTGACGAGGGGGGATCAGGTGAGCAACGCAGGCGTATCGCTGCAGGTCGCAGACCGGTCGCGTGACCGGATCAGTCTCTGGGTGCTGTGGGGTCACGCTGTTGCCGCTCTTGCGGTCACCCTGCTCTTCGCCAAACACCCGTTATGGCAAGCTCTCGCTGGAGCAACAATCCTGAGTGCCATCGCGACCGCGGCCTATCCGCTGCTCGCTGGCTCTCGGTACTACCGTCTCCTTGTTGCAGCTCTTCTCATGGCCTACGCGGCACTCTTAATTCACCTCTCCGGAGGCCTGATCGAAATGCACTTCCAGATTTTCGTGGCCTTAGCTTTCCTCATCATCTACTATGATTGGTTCCCGATCGTACTTGCAGCAGGTCTAATTGCTATTCACCACGTCTTGTTCAATATCTTCTTTCCCTACAGTGTGTACAAGGATGGCCCATCTTGGACGATCACGTTCATCCATGCGTTTTTTGTCGTCTTGCAAACAGCCGTCGGTATCCTGATTGCGCAGCGCATCCGCTCCAGTGCTCTGGCGGTGGCACACGCAGCGCGTCGTCTGGCAGCCGAGCAAGTTCCGGCTTTCGCTAGCGCACTGCGCCGCATCGCCGCAGGCGACCTGACGCAGTCGGTGCAGTTCTCGAGCGACGACGTTCGCGTCAGCTGGCAGGACGAAATCGGCTGCATGGTGGAATCGTTCAATGCCGTCCAGCACCAGCTCGGGAGTGCCGCCCACGAACTCGATGCCATGGTCAACCAACTGCGAACGATGGTCGCTGATATCCAGCAAGCCGCCGACGGTCTTACTGGTGCGATGGAGCAAATGGACAGGGCTGCGACCGAGTCTGCCGACGCAATGCGTGAAGTAAGCACGAGCATGGCAGATGTGGGCCAAGGAACGGCCGAAGTCACACGCGCCGCGACGACAGCCAGAAACTCAATGGAACAGCTCCAGCAAGTCGTTCAGTCCGTCGCGGCGGGGGCCAGCGCACAAGCACGCAGCCTTGAGCGAATCAATGCCGCCGCAAACGAGCTCGTTGCCCATGTCCAGCGCGTCCTTGCTGACACGAGCGCGGTCGAAGAAGCAACGATGAACACCCGGCAGTCAGCTGATGCAGGTGCTGATGCCGTGCGACACACTGTCAATGCCATGCTCGAGATTCGGAACGTCGTGCTCGCCGCGGCGGAACGGGTCGCGAAACTTGGTGAACTTGGGCAACAGATTAGCGCCGTCGTCGAGACGATTGACAACCTTGCTGAGCAGACGAACCTCCTCGCATTGAACGCGGCGATCGAGGCGGCACGAGCAGGGGAACACGGGCGAGGCTTCGCCGTCGTCGCCGACGAGGTGCGGAAACTCGCAGAACGCAGCCGACGAGAAACGCAGGATATTGCCGCACTCATCGATCAGGTGCGCACGGCCACCGAGCAAGCGGTGGCCGCAATGCGCACTGGCGCCGAACGGGTTACCAGCGGTACCGACCGCGCCGACCAGGCCGGACAAGCCCTGCAAGCAATCCTCGACGCAGTGGAGCGCACAAGCGAGAAGGTCAGTGCAATCTCTGCTGCCGCGCGACAAATGGCACAGGCAAGCGAACGAGTCGTGGCAGCTCTGCGCGACATCAGTGCGGTCATCGAGCAGAACGCGACAGCTGCAGAAGAGATGGCCGCACAAGCCGCTCAGGTCACCGATGCGGTGAAAGCGATCGACCGTGTGGTCGGCAACCAGCAACGCAGCGCAGAACTCGCCACCGCGCAAGTCGACGCCGCCGCGCAAGCGATTGAGGCAGTCAGCACACAAGCGCAGATCGTCGGGCGGTACGCAGCGCGCCTCCGCTCCCTCATCGCGAACTTCACCCTCGGAAAACAGCCGCAGTACACGATCGAGGGGAGTCAAGCAGACGGCCGCCTGGCTGGCAACCCTGCGGTCACCGAGCCGGTTCACGCGGGCAGCAACGGTCGCTCTCGGCAGGAAAGTCATCCACTCTCGAAGGGTGGCCTCGTCGGCGCTCTACGCGCGAATGGGCGCTCTCACGAATGAGAGCATCCCGGTGAAAAAAAACTCGCGGGGGACGCGATCCGCGTCCCCCGCGACACATCTCTTCAATCTTCAAAACAGTTTCGCCTCACCCACCAATTTGACTCATGCCACGACCTGTACGGCGATCACCTTCGCGGAGACCGTGTCCCCACGGTTTCCGCCAGACAGCAGCACGAATCCGCTCGATCAATTCCTCTTCGCTTGCCCCACGCCGGACGAGCTCTCGCACGTCAACTTCGTCACTCCGCAACAGGCACAGCCGCAACTTGCCGTCAGCTGTGAGACGGATCCGATTGCAAAACGCACAGAACGGTTCACTAACCGGGCTGATAAAACCGATCGTCCCGCGAGCTCCCCGGATCCGATAGACCCTTGCTGGATCGCTCAGCGGCGCCTCTAACTCCTCGAGCGGGCCATACACCGCCTCAATCCGTGCGCGGGTCTCGGCACTGGTGACAAGCCCTGTATCGTGCACCTCGACTACACCCTCGAGCGGCATCACTTCGATGAAACGTACTTGCCACGGCCGTTCGAGGGTTAACCCGGCGAGTGCCGGCACCTCGTGGTCGTTGAGACCACGAACGACCACCGCGTTCAGCTTAATTGGCGAGAGTCCGGCCGCCTCAGCAGCTGCGATACCTGCAAAGACCTTCTCAATACGACCACCACGCGTCATGATGCGGTATCGCTCGGGATCCAGCGTGTCCAAACTGATATTGATGCGCCGCAGCCCGGCCGCGGCAAGGTCGTGCGCAAGTCGCTCCAACAGCAAACCGTTTGTCGTCATCGAGATATCCTCGACACCGGGGATCGCCGCCATCGCCCGGACAAGCTCCACAAGATTGGGCCGAACCGTTGGCTCACCGCCCGTGAGGCGAAGGCGACTGAAACCAATGCGTGCAGCCGCGCGGACGATCGTCAAGAGTTCCTCGTCGGTCAGGAGCTCGTCCCGTGGCGCGAACTTCATTCCATGGGCAGGCATACAGTACACGCAGCGGAGGTTACAGCGGTCCGTTAGCGAAATACGGAGATAGGTAATAGGGCGCCCGTACGCATCGCGTGTGATGCGCTCACCGGCCCGGGGCACGGCGCGCTCATCCGTCATGATCCGCTGCACGATGGGGATACCCATCCTGTTGTACTCCCTTCGGCGGCGCCGGACCGCGCCCCACCATCATACGGCAACGCTGATCAACTATCACAAGGATAGCAGACTGCTTGGAGAAACGCAACGTGTTCGTTGCGTATTCACCAATACTACCGGCGCAGCACGATCACCTTGAATGCCTCTGCGTATCGCAATCCGCGCTCTGCACCGACCTCCGCTGCCCGTTCCCGTACACGCTGTGCCAACTCCACCGGATCGCTGATCTGGCTGCGGTGCGCCGTGAGGGCTGCAAGCTTCAGGTCCATCGTCTCTTCGATATCGACATAGAGATCAGGATATTGGGCACCAAACAACCAAAGCTCCGCCACCTTATGCGGCTCGAGTCCCTCTGCGAGGTGCTGCGGAAAATACAGAGGATCACGTGCCGTGGGATAGACCGCGTCTATTGTGGTAATCCCCACTGCTCGGTGATCTGGGTGCAATGCATACGGGCGAAACGGGTCGTGTGTGATCACAATGTCAGGACGATAGGTACGAATCTGCCGCACAATCCGTTCACGGAACGCCAAATCCGGCACAAGTTCACCATCCGGTAAGCGTAAAAAGACAACCTGCTGTACGCCAAGTCGGCGGCACGCTTCCTGTTCCTCCTCCTCCCGCTGCCGGGCCAATTGCTCTGGCGAGAGATCACGCCGGTTCGTCCCCTTGTCGCCAGAGGTGCACTGGACGAGGACAACCTCCTTCCTCTCGCGTACCAGTCGCGCCACCGTGCCCCCAGCCCCAAACTCCATGTCGTCCGGGTGTGCAACGACGACCATCACGCGCTGGTACGGCGTCAGTGTTGTCATTCTTGTCCTGTCCTCTCCCGCGCAGGCCTTCGTCCAGTTGTCACCAACCGTTGTAGCGCCGTGGCCACTATCTCGTTTCTTGCGACCCTTTCCTGTTCACCGGTAACCAGGTTACGCAGCGTCACAACCCCCGCGGCGAGCTCGTCCGGACCAACAATGATGGCGAACGGGATACCCTTCCGGTTCGCATACTGGAGTTGCCGCCGGAGATCGACCCGCTCACCGAGATAGACCTCAGCGTCTATCCCATTCGCCCGGAGTTCCTGCGCCACACGCAGAATCTCGCTGCGCTGCTGCTCCTCCACAGCAACGACGAGAACTTCGCTGACCGTCTCAGGAGTTGGCAGCAGCCCATATTCGTCGACTACCTCGACTAACCGCTCCAGTCCAAGCGAAGCCCCAGTCGCCGGTATTTCTTCTCCAAGGAACATGCCGATGAGCCGGTCGTAGCGACCAGCACCACCGAGCGATCCAATCGCCGGTTCCCGCACAATGACCTCGGCAACCGGCCCAGTGTAGTAGTCAAGTCCCCGTGCCAGGGAGAGATCGAGGATGTAGCTCCCTTCGGGAGCTCCGTACGCAGCCAGATACCCAAACAGTTCCGCAAGCTCGTCCAGCGCCCGCTGTGCTTCGGCATCCTCGGCAAGCAAGTGCCGAACCGTATCGAATACCGTCTCTGGATGCCCCTGCACACGAATGAGCTCTAGCACACGCTCGGCTGCCTTTGGCTCCACCCCCGCTCGAATCAACTCCTCGCGAACCCCGTCCTCGCCTATCTTCGCCAACTTATCGATCGCCCGATAGACCGACAGAGCAAGCGCTGGCTCCACGCCTGCCGCGCGGGCAAGCGCTTCCAAAAGCTGGCGGTGGTTGACGTGAATTACGGCATTCGGCACGCGTAGCGCCGAGAGGGCATCAATCCAGACCGAAAGCACCTCGGCATCCGCCAGCATCGAGCGCGTGCCAACGACGTCAACATCGCATTGCCAGAACTGGCGATACCGGCCACGCTGCGGCCGTTCGGCTCGGAAGACCGGACCGATATGGTACCGTTTGAAGGGTAAAGTCAGTTCGGAACGATGTACCGCGACGTAGCGCGCGAGCGGCACCGTGAGATCGTAGCGAAGACCAACCTCACGTCCACCATGATCCACGAACCGGTAGAGCAGCTTTTCCCCTTCTTCGCCGTACTTTCCCGAGAGCACCTCATAGTATTCCAGGAGCGGCGTGTCGATCGGATCAAACCCATAGCGCTCGAAGACACGCCGGAGTATGTCGATCACCCGCTGGCGCAAGAGCATCTGCCGCGGGGTAAAGTCACGCATCCCGCGGAGCACTTGCGGTGGCCGCCGTGTCTGCGCCCCGTCACTCATGTCGTCGACCCTTCTCCGCTCACTTGCGCGCCTCAAATACGAGATGTGCGAGCTCGGGCAGCACAAGCTCATCCATCGCCAATCGCACCGCACCGGTCGAGCCGGGCATTGCAATGACGACCTTGCCGCGTGCGACACCAGCGATGGCGCGCGAGAGCATCGCTGCCGTTCCAATCTCACGGTAACTCAACCATCGGAAAAGTTCACCGAACCCGTCTAACCGCTTTTCGAGTCGCGCGGCGACTGCCTCATAAGTGACGTCCCGTCGTGCGATGCCAGTGCCTCCGTTCAACAGCACCGCGTCACAGTCCGGCCGCTCCAGAAACTCGTCAAGCAACTGGCCAATCTGATCTGCTTCGTCCGGAACGATAGCGTAGGCGATAACCTGATGACCCCAACGCTCTAAACGCTCCCGAATCAGGGCCCCGCTTGTATCAGTTTCTGCCGTCCGGGTATCGCTGACCGTTATTACCGCACAGCGGACCGATCGGGGTGCGGCTGCCCGATGCTGTTCGATGCTCGTGCTCACGGCTCTCCCTCCACGCTGGTCAAGGCTAACGCGAGCGCCGCGTACCCGACCATTGCTGCCTCCAGATCATCGATCCGCACGCTATCGTTCACCGTGTGCGCAAGCGATTCATCGCCAGGCGCAAACCCGATCGTCGCCATCCCGTGGGCTATAAAGTGCCCGCCATCCGTCGCAAACCGCCAGAATCCGTCCGATACTGGTCGGCCAAACACCGTCTCGAGTGTCCGCCTTGCGGTCCGAATCGCTCGGTGATCAGCGGGAAGAACATAACCTCTCGTCGGGGGGAGCTCCATCGTCACCCCTCGATAGCTGCAAGCAGCACGGACGGGAACTGTGACGTCCGCGAGAACGCCCTCCACGAGACAGTCAGCCGCCAATACAGCAACCATGCTTCGTAACTCTTCCGGGTCTTCTCCTGGCACAGTCCGCCAGTCCAACACCAGCCGCACCGACCCGGGAATCACGTTCGGGCTTTCTTGATCCGTGCGCAGTAGCGTCGGGGCAACAGTGCTCCTGCCTAGTTCAGGATGCTCTCGATGTTCCAGTTCGTTCAAGCGTGAGAGGAAGCGACCAAGCGCAAAAAGCGGATTGGCCCCACGTTCCGGGGCACTCGCGTGGGCCGAGCGACCAACAAATCGCACCTCGATAGCGACTCGACCGCGATGGCCACGCCGCAACTCTAGGTTTGTCGCCTCACCGAGCACAACGGCATCGGTCCGCAGCCATTCGCAGAGTACCGCGGCCCCAAGCCCACCGACCTCCTCCTGAACGACCGCTGTGACATAACAGTCACCGGGCGGGCGCACGCCAAGATCACGGAGCAGGACTAGACCATACACTTGACTGGCCAGCGCCCCTTTCACGTCGCAGGCACCGCGACCGTACAGGACACCATCAGCGACAACCCCAGCGTACGGCGGATAACGCCACGCCTCTGGATCCCCCTCATGGACGTGATCGAGATGTGCATTGAACTGGACGGAAAGTCCACTACCGGTGCCGCGAATCAGGCCAACAACATTGCCAGCTCGGTCGAAATCCACCTCGTCGTATCCGAGCTTCTGAAGATGTCCTGCGACAAGCTCCGCAATTGCGCGTTCCTCGCCGGGAAGGCTTCTCGTCCGGATAAGTTCCTGCGCAAAAGAGACGAGCTCATTCCGCCGCGCCCGTCCCGCCTGCCACAAACGCGTGACCAACGCAGCGTCAATCACCGCCAACCATCCTCCCCTTCACTGACGCTGCCTGGGAAATGCCTCCACCGAACGACACGGCCAGCCCGATCCACTGTCACGGCTACAAGGTCGATACGACAGAGTCGCTGACCATGCTCCGGGTGTGCCGCAAGGAACTCTTCCAGCGTCGCCAGCAGCCGGCGTCGCTTGGCAGTGGTTACGGCCCACTCGGCCGGCTCGGCGACATCCACTCGCCGCACTTTCACCTCGACCGCAACAAGAACATCGTCGTCAAGGGCAACGATATCGAGCTCACCGCTGCGGCAACGCCAGTTACGTGCGATGACAACCCATCCTCTGTCGGCAAGCCAGCGGGCGACTGCCGCTTCCCCCGCCTCTCCTAGTTCGGAGCGTTTCACCGGTTAATCCTCCTGAACGCTTAATCCGATCCGGAACGAGCGACGGTGGAGAGGCGTCAGGCCAAGACGGGCTATCGCCTGCCGATGGGCAGGCGTCCCATATCCTGCATTGTCTTCCCACCCGTACCCGGGGAAGAACCGAGCAAGCCGCTCCATCAGGCGATCGCGCGTGACCTTGGCCAGAATCGAGGCTGCAGCGATGCTCGCACAGAGGCAATCACCGCCGACGATCGCGGTTGAGATCGTCGAGTCAAAGCCCGGAAGCACGAGACCGTCATAGAGGACATGATCGACCGGTCCCAAACGCGCTAAGGCGCGGTGCATCGCCAGCGCGGTCGCGCGAACAATGCCGTACCGGTCGATTTCACGATGCGACGCAGCGCCGAGTGCCCACGCTGTGGCGTGAAGGCGAATCCACTCGGCGATACGCGCTCGCTGGCGCGGGGTGAGCCGCTTGGAGTCAGAGAGAAGATCAGGGATGTCTGTGCCAGGGGCGAAAACGCAGGCCGCAGCAACAACAGGTCCCGCAAGCGCCCCCCGGCCCACCTCATCGAGCCCGGCGACCCGGACCTTTCCGGCTTGCCACAATTCCTGCTCAAGGTTGAAAGTCGGCCGCTCGTCCCGGCCAGGCTGGCGCTTGCTGGACGAGACGAGCGGCGCTGACATCGCCACACCCCTCAGCGCAGGTAGCTGCCTTCAGGGCGCCGTCGCTCCTTCAGACGAGCCGCCTTTCCAGCACGCTCACGCAGGTAGTACAAGCGTGCGCGACGCACCTTCCCGTGGCGCAACACCTCAATCTTCTCAATGAGCGGACTGTGCAACGGGAACGTCCGCTCGACTCCGATGCCGTGCGAGGCGATCCGGCGCACCGTGAAGGTCGCATCCGTCCCGCCACCCCGCTTGCGGATGACAACACCTTCGAACGGCTGCACGCGCACATTCCCACCCTCGACAACACGGTAGTGCACGCGCACCGTGTCACCCGGGCTGAAAGGAGGCAAATCTGTCCTCAGGTACTGCTCTTGGACACTGCGGATGAGATCCTGCATCGCTTCAGTCCTTATCCCGCACTCTCCCGCGCTGCGGACCGCGAGAACGGCCGCAGAAAGACAGCCATTCGGCAGTATAGCAAACTGTTGCGCCTCACGAGGTCACTCGGCGAACTCGGTTCTGCGGTAAGCTCTCCACCACTTCGACCGCCACCTCGTAGCGACCGAAGGATGGCATGATGTAAATCCCCTCCACCACCTCGTAGGCCCTGGCGACAAGTTCGCGCGCCATTGCGACCCCTTCGGCACGCCCGTTGGCACCTGCCCGCCGCATCCGCTCTAGCGCTTCTTCCGTCAACGTGATACCGGGCACTTCATTGTGCAGGAACACTGCATGTCGGTAGCTCTGTAGTGGAAGGATACCGAGCAAGACTGGCACCCCAAGCGGCCCGTAGCGCTCCTCGTACTTCCGCACAAAGGTCAACCACGTGTCCAGATCAAAGACAGGTTGCGTCATGATAAAGTGCGCTCCCGCAGCGAGCTTGGCATGGAGCCGCTCCAACTCCCGGTCAAGGTCAGGGCGTGTCGGATCGCAAGCCACCCCGATGGTGAAGCTCGCCTGCTGGCCGATCGAGGCCCCACCGGCGTCCATACCATTATTGAAATTCGTTAAGATCCGCACCAGTCCTATTGAGTCCACGTCGTAGACTGGAGTGGCATGAGGATAGTCACCTAAGGTCGGAGGATCACCTGTAAGAGCCAAAATGTTGCGCACCCCGAGCGCGTGGGCACCAAGCAAATCCGATTGGAGTCCCATCAGATTCCGGTCGCGTGTCGTCAGGTGCAAAATCGTCTCGATGCCGACCTCATGTTGCAAAAGGTAGCAAAGCCCCAAGGCGCTCAGGCGTACGCGCGCCATTGGGCTATCCGCGACGTTGATGAACTCGACCCCAGACTGACGCAAAATCCGGGCACCATCAATCGCCTTCTGAGGATTCAGCCCCTTCGGAGGATCAATCTCGACGCTGATAATGAATTCCCGTCCCAGCTTCTGCTTGAGTCGCGTCGGCCCCTCCGGAGCCAGGACAGTCACCGGCCGAACACGCTCTTCAAGGCGGATCGCCGCACCGCTGGAAACACTCGTGCCCCTCTGCTCGTCAAGGACTCGCCGCATGGCGGCGATGTGATTTGGCGTTGTGCCACAGCAGCCTCCCAGAATCCGAACGCCCAGCTCGAGTGCTTCTTGAGCGAACTCTGCAAAATAGTCCGGCGAGGAGCCAAAGATCACGCGATCACCAAGAACAGTCGGCCACCCAGCATTCGGCATCGCGGATAACGGAATATTCCCCGTGTTTGCCGCTACCATGTCCCGGAGAACAGCAAGCATCGGCCGTGGGCCGACACTGCAGTTCACCCCGATGGCATCTACCCCGAGTTCGGTAAGCGATTGCACAACCACGTCCGGCGTGTGGCCCGCCATCGTCCGCCCATCGGCGGCGAAGGTCATCTGCGCGACGAGCGGGAGATCACTGACCTCACGGGCAGCGAGGATCGCTTGCCGCAGCTCTTCTAGCTGACTGAACGTCTCGAAGATCAGGAGATCAACGCCACCTTCGAGCAACGCCTCGATCTGCTCACGAAACACGTCACGAATCGTCTCCGGTGCGACGGTACCGATCGGGGCGAGGATCCGCCCACTCGGTCCGACCGCTCCAGCGATGAGAACGGGAATACCTGTAATCTCTCTTGCCTCGCGAGCGAGACGGACGGCCCGTCGGTTCACGTCCCGTACACGTTCGCCCAGCCCGTGCGACTCGAGCTTCATCCGATTCGCCCCAAAGGTGTTTGTTTCGATCAACTCCGCTCCTGCCAAAATGTAGTCGCGGTGGATCGCCACAACTAAGTCCGGGTCGCGCAGATTCACTGCCTCAAAGCACTGCTCAAGCCGCACCCCTCGTTCGTACAGCTGTGTCCCCATTGCCCCATCAGCAAGCAACGGCCCTCGCTGCAATCGCTCGAGAAACGGATGCGCCATCGTCACCAGTCCCGTTCGCTCCGTGCCCCAACAACCGCCTGACGAGTGAGTGTACTCGTTCGCCTTCTAAGCTGTGCTGTGACACCACAAATCATTTGCAGTGGTACATCCGCTCTCCCACGGAAATACGGGTGAAAGGCAGCTGCGCAGTGCCCTCGCATACTCAGGAACAGCATGAGTTCGTGCAGCGGGATCCTGTGTACCGCAGACAAGCGAACATTTGTCATACCATAGCACGCGCCCAGCAGATAACCGGATCGGCGATTTGGCAATATGGACGCACTGCGCTCGTTCGCCGCTCCAGTCTCTCCTTCAACACAGGCATTTTGCCATCGACTCAAGCGGAACTCCCGTGCATCGGAAAGCAGTCTCGAAACGCCTGGTCGACTTCCGCGGCTCCAGGTGCGCAGACAGGGCGACACGCCACGTTGGCGTGAGACATTGCGGTTGGACAGCACTGATCCCCCGGCAGCTTTGTGCGATCGCAGCAACGGGCAACGACCGTCCCGACCGGCTAGTATGTGCGGACACTGCTCCATCTTCCTGCCAAGAGGCGTACGCCAGCACGTGTGAGGCCGATGCACACTGCGGGCTAGCGAGGTCGCCAGGTCATGGGTGGCAAGCAAGGCGCTGACAAGCACACACCGAATTGACAACCGACGGTGCACCATGTACGATCGGCACGTCAGGAGCGCTGCCGTGAGTACACCGCATCCAGACGAGCCGTCGCTCGTTATAGACATGGGAGGACAGGGAATGTCGGGCACCTTTGCGCTGTCCGCGGCAGACGAGTTACGGTGTGTCGCCCGTGCCAAGGCGGGCGACGAAGAAGCATTTACCCTGCTCTATCAGAAATACGAGCGCACGATCTATCAATTTATCTACCGCATGGTTGGGAATGCGGAGGATGCCAATGACCTGACTCAGGAGTGTTTTATTCGAGCATACAAAGCGCTTCCCCAGACGAGCGACGACTTAAACCTGGGTGCCTGGTTACGTCGCATTGCTGCCAACGTTTGCTTAGATACGCTCCGCCGACGCAACCGACTGCGCTGGTTGCGCCTGGATCAGCTCGCCCCCTGGCAAGGAGCCTCACTCCGTGCAAACGGCACCGATCCGGAACGAGCGTTGATGCAGACCGAAACTCAAGATGTCGTCACGCGCGTTTTACAGCAACTGCAACCACGCTATCGAGCTGCACTCATCCTCCGCGAGTATGAAGGCTATTCGAGTGACGAGATTGCGGAGTTGCTCGGGATTTCGCGATCTGCCGCCAAGTCGCTGCTGTTTCGGGCTCGCGAGGAATTTCGCCGCCTCTACCACGAGATGGAGGCATCGTCGACCTAATGGGCTCGCGGAGCTGTCGTTTCTACCGGCCCCTACTCTCCGCCTACCTCGACGGCGAACTGTCGGACGAGGAACGACAGCGGTTGTTTGCACATTTGGCCATCTGCGTGGATTGTCAGCGCCGCCTCCAAGAGTACCAGAGTCTCCGCGAACGTTTGCGTCGTCTTCCACCGACCCCGCCACCCCCGCGACAGCTCCAGCGCGAACTCTGGCAACGGCTGGCAGAGACAGAACGCGAACAGCGGCGCAGCCACCGCTTTCGTATGGCTGTGACAGCGACGGCGTTGAGTGTCGTGATTGTCCTCGCCCTCGTACTTTCCGCAAGCATTGGACTGCAGCGTTCTCAGCCTCCGCGCATCCTTGAGTCGCGCCCTGCAGCCGGAACCACTCAACTATGGCCAATCTATCAGCCAATCGAGATCGTCTTTTCCAAGCCAATGAACGAGGAATCGGTGCTGCAGAACCTCCGCATCTCTCCGCCCGGTGAGCGTGAGCGCTTGCCCATCAGCTGGGAAGGAACAAAGCTGATTATTGGAGCCGATAGCGAACGTCGAGTGGCACTCCTCCCGGACACTGTCTATCAGATTGCCATTCTCCCTGATGCCGAGGATCGTTGGGGACATCGGCTCGGCCTGACCTACACATTGACCTTCCACACCTCCAGCGCCATTGTGCATACGACTGAGACGCCTGGCCTAACCCCTGTTGCTCCAGAACCGGGGCCGTCTCCAACGCCCATTGCTCCTGCGGTCGCCGAGTCCAGCCCCACCCCGCAAACGGCCAGCACCCCCGTGCCGTCCGAGTCGTCACCCACCCCTGCCCCATCTTCGAATTCGTCGCAACCGTCAGTTTCTCCGCCTCCGGCCCTGCAACCGGCACCAACAGTGGTACCGGTGGCGAGTCCAACTCCGACACCGCTTCCAACACCAACGCCAGTACCACCGACTCCTGCTCCGGAGCCAACTCCGACGCCAGCTCCCTCGCCCACTCCGGCGACTCCCGAACCGATTCCAGTCACAGGAGCGTTCGGCCGGATCTACTGGGCTGATCAAGCAGTGCAGCAAAAGCTTGGGGCACCAGTCTCTCCAGCATTCGTCGTCAATGCCGCGGAGCTCGCTTTCCAGCGGGGATTGATGGTCGAGCGCTTCGATACGCTAACTGTGTACGTCCTTGAAGCCACCGGCACGTGGAAGAGTGTGCCTGAGCCAGCCCCAGTCGACCCACCGCTCGAGTTCCGCTCGGTCGAGCCGAACCTCTGGCTCCCCGGTGGAACGTTTGGCCAGGTATGGGAAGCGCTTACTTTGGCTAACTCTCTCGGATACGCAACTGAGTCCGAGATTCACGTCATGGCAACTGGAGCGCGTATCCAGAACTTCGAGCATGGAACCATGATCCAAAGCGACCGCGGTTTTGTCTACGTCCTCTTTGACGACGGCACCTGGTCACAGTTCCCCGTCACCAGCTGAACCCCTTACCGAAGCGCATTTTGGAGAAGCACAGCAATGGCATCATAGAGCGCGTGGGTCACGATACACGCGCTTGTTCCCAACCGGCGCCGCTCGATCCCGAGGAGGATCGCCAAGCCAAAGACGCCGAGCGTGACGATGGAAAGCTCGTATTGCACGTGCACTACCGTGAACAAGAGAGCCGTGAGCAGCAGCCCATAGCGGGGTTGCACCGCACCCCGGAAAAGGAGCTCCTCACCGACACCGGCCAAGATTCCCAGTGCGAGTGCCCAGGCTGGTGAGCCAAACTCGGTGGTCACCGGTAACATGCGCTCTTCGATCCGTGCAACGACACCCGGCTGAAGCAATCCAGCAAGGAGCCCCGTCAGCAACGAAAGCCCAAACATCCCCGCGGTGAAGAGCACCGCTCCGAGAAGGTCGCGGCGAGACGGCCAGCGCAAGCCCAATCGATCGACCGCGCTTTGCCAATGCCGTGAAAACGGAAAGCCGATCAGGACCAATGCCAGCGCCACCTCGGCCAACGCCTGCCCAAGGAGTTGCTCCTTGCTGACCTCAAGGCTCGGAATTGTGCCCGGCTGAAGTAGGGCCCCGACGAATAAGCCAATCGTCCCTTGTATGGCAGCTAGTCCCAATGCGTCCAGCAGCGATGTCGGATTGATCGCTATCCACCGCGCCCAGAGACGACGATACGGCGGCCACCAGGCAAGGAGGAGCCCGATGGCCGCCCCGCTGGCTCTCGCAGCCAACCGTGGTTCGCCAGTCAGGAATGCCAGCACACCAAGACCAAGAGACAGCGATCCGACACCGAGGACCGCACCATGGATCACCCAGCGGGCCCACGCCAAACGAACTCCAGCCTCGGCCATCGCGCGGGCGGTAGCACCGAGCAGGACAATCGCAATAAGCTCGATCATCCACACGTTCCATACTCCCTAGATCGGTATCCACTCACCGCCGTGCTAGACTCGGTCCAGTACAGTGGATGGTCGGAGCACATGGCACGACGGAGCGGTCTTGGACGCGGGCTGGATGCGCTGATCCCTCGAACCACCTCCATTAGCACTGAAGTGATCCAGGAAATCGCGATCGAGGAGATCACGCCGAACCCGCGGCAGCCCAGACAATCGTTCGGAGAAGAAGACCTGCAGGAGCTCGCTGAGTCGATCCGCCAGCACGGCATCGTCCAGCCGATCATCGTCGCGCGCACTGGCAGCACACCGCCCTACCAGATCGTCGCTGGGGAGCGACGCTGGCGCGCCGCACGACTGGCAGGGCTTACCGTCATCCCAGCGATCATCCGCGAGCTGTCCCCACGGGAAGCCGTCGAGATCGCTCTGGTTGAAAACCTTCAGCGTGCTGACCTTTCGCCGCTTGAGGCCGCACTTGCCTACCGTACCTTGATCGAGGAGTTTGGTCTCACCCAAAGCGAAGTCGCCGAGCGTGTTGGGAAGAGCCGCTCTGCTGTTGCCAACACGCTCCGCCTGCTCGATGCCCCGGAGCCACTTCAGCGCGCCTTGGCTGCCGGAGAAATCAGCGAGGGACACGCCCGAGCACTCCTGTCTTTGCCAGATGTCTCCACTCAGCTCGAGGCGCTGCGCTTGATCCGTGACCGGGGGCTTACGGTTCGCCAGACCGAGGATCTCGTCCGCCGCTGGTCGACACGCCCACGACTGCGTCGTCCCTCTACTCCCCACGTGCCGCTCGAGTTCGAACGGGCAACTGAGGAACTGCAGCGCCGTCTGCGGACCAAGGTCGAACTCCGCACGGGCGCGCGCGGCGGACGCTTGATCATCCATTACTCCACCCTGGAAGAACTCCAGCGTCTCCTCGACGAATTGCTCGGCCAGTCCGACGATGAATTACTTGGCTAGTCACGCGGACTGCAAACGCTCCTCGATTTCCTCGATTAACCGATCGATCGGCACCCGGACTTGCTGCATGGTATCTCGATCACGGATCGTGACTGTCCGGTCGTCCAGGGTCTGATAGTCGATGGTGATGCAGTAGGGCGTTCCGATCTCGTCCTGGCGACGATATCGTCGCCCGATACTCTGAGTCTCGTCGTACTCAATGCGGAAGTGCTGGCGAAGCTCCCGTGCCACCTCGCGAGCCACCTCCACAAGTTCCGGCTTACGCATCAGCGGCAAGACTGCCGCCTTGTAGGGTGCGATCCGCGGGTTGAAACGCAGAACGACTCGTGTGTAGGGGTTTCCGTTCACATCGACGGCTGGCTCTTCGTCATAGGCGTCACAGAGGAGCGCCAGCAGCAACCGTTCGACGCCCATTGTTGGCTCGATCACGTGCGGGATGAACCGCTCATTCCGTTCCTGATCGAAATACGTCAGATCCTCACCACTGTACTCCTGATGTCGCCGAAGGTCGTAATCCGTCCGATAAGCGAGACCACACAACTCCTTCCAACCGAAGGGGAAGAGATACTCGAAATCGATCGTTTTCTTCGAGTAGTGTGACAGCTCCTGGGGCCCATGTTCGCGCGTTCGGAGACGGTCCGGTTTGAAGCCGATCCAACGCAAGAAACGGGCCATCTCGTTCAACCAGTGATCGAAGTACTCCTCCCAGGTCTCTGGTCGGATGAAGTACTCGATTTCCATCTGCTCGAACTCGAGCAACCGGAAGATGAAGTTCCCCGGCGTGATCTCGTTCCGGAAGGCCTTCCCGACCTGCCCGATCCCGAACGGAATCTTCACGCGGCTGGTCTGGACGACTTGTTTGAAGTTGATAAAGATCGCCTGCGCAGTTTCCGGGCGCAAGTACACCAGCGTCGATTGTTCCTCCACCGGCCCAATGAACGTCCGGAACATCAAGTTAAACTTACGCACTGGTGTCCAGTCGCGTGCTCCGCATACCGGACAAGCAAGATTCGATTCCTGAATGATGCGGGTCATGTCCTCGATGGACAATCCTTCGGTGGAGCGCTCCAGCTTTTCTTCGATGAGCGTGTCAGCGCGGAACCGGCTTTTGCAGCGGCGGCAGTCGACAAGCGGATCGTTGAACTCTTCTACATGTCCAGAAGCCTCCCAGACACGCGGATGCAAAAGAATACCACCATCCAAGCCGAGCATGTCCTCACGACGCTGGATAAAGAACTCCCACCAAGCATTCTTAATATTGCGCTTGAGTTCCGCACCAAGCGGTCCGAAATCCCAAGTGTTGGCGAGACCACCATAGATCTCGCTCCCGGGATAGACAAAGCCACGCCGCTTCGCCAATGAGACGATCGTCTCCAGACGAACCGTCGATGTCCGACCGGCTTCCATCGCGTCGATCCTCTCTCGCAGACACGCACAGCCCCTCGTCCGCGACGAGGGGCTGCCCTGGCTCGGACGTGCCGTCTCAGGCGTCACCGACAGGGCTCATAGCTGCCCCCATCTTCACCTCTTGATGGTAGCACTCCGGCCCTGCCGGAACCCGCCCATCGCTCTGCAGTACTCGTTCGACAAGCCGGCGATAGACCAGAGTCGTGGCCGGGCTCACATGCCCAAGAATCCGCTGCACGTCGCGGAGCTCCCAACCGTTCGCGAGCGCCTGGACAGCAAAGGAATGCCGCAAGGTGTGTGGGGTCACCTCTGGCAAACCCACGGCATCGGCGTAGCCTTTCAAGATCAACCAGAAGCCCTGTCGCGTCAAGCGTGTGCCACGATGATTGAGAAAGAGAGCCTGTTCTGTTTTGGATGGTCCAAAGACTGGTCGGCCATACTCGAGGTAATCACGGAGCGCTTCAATCGCATCGCGCACCAGCGGAACGCGCCGCTCGCGACCGTTCGGCCGGCGGACAACGAGCTCTCCATGGTTCAAGTCGACATCCGACAAGTCCAACGCGGTCAATTCACTCACGCGCAGACCAGTCGTTGCCAGGGTGACGAGCATCGCCCGGTCCCGCAAACCTTCGGGGGAACGATCAACTGAAGCCGCTTGGATCAACTGCTGGATCTCATGAGGACTAATCGCATGAGGCGTGAAGCGACCGGCCCGCGGTGCCGGTAAGCCGTCAGCCGGATTCTCGTGGAGAGAGCTGCTCCGCACGAGATACTGACAGAACGACTTGATCGCTGCAAGCTTCCGCGCTGCCGTTGTATCCGCGTACTGGCGTTCTCTCAGATAGTTCAGAAATGCGCTCAAGTGCTCGCTTCTCAACGCGCTCCACTCTCGGATGCCTTCTCGCTCCTGGAGAAAGGTAGCGAACTGCTCCAGGTCGTTGCGATAAGCTGCCACGGTATTCGGCGAGAGTCCTCGCTCACGCACCAATCCAGCGAGGAACTGTTCAATCGCGGTCTGCATCAGTCCTGCCTCCACTCTCCCGCATGCACGACCGAAAAACACGATACCTTACCTTCGTGCCACCTAGAGCAACTGTTCGAGCGGCACGAACGGTAAGCCCAACGCCTCAGCCACGGAAGGATGCGTGATCCTTCCTCTAAACACATTAACGCCTTTCGCCAGCGCTGGGTCGCGCTTGACGGCAGCAGTGAACCCAAGATCTGCCAGCTTCAGCAAGTAGCGCAAGGTCACATTACTGAGCGCGAGCGTACTTGTCCGCGGCACAGCCCCGGGCATGTTGGTCACCATGTAGTGCAGTATCCCGTCAACCTCGTAGACAGGTGCGTCATGTGTCGTCGGTCGCGCTGTCTCCACACAACCACCTTGGTCGATCGACACATCCACGATGACGCTTCCACGGCGCATCGCCGCCACCATCTCACGGGTGATCAGTTTGGGCGCTCGCGCTCCCGGAATCAAGACGGCCCCAATCACGAGATCCGCTCCGCGGACCGTCTCGGCGATCACTTGTTCACTCGACATGCGTGTCTGAAAACGACCGTGCAGGATCTGCTCCAGATACCGTAAACGCTCGATGTTGATGTCGAACAGAACGACATCCGCGCCGAGCCCAAGAGCCACTTGCGCCGCATTCGTCCCAACGGTTCCCCCACCCAGAATGACCACTCGTCCTGGCGCGACGCCCGCAACACCGCCTAAGAGTACTCCAGAGCCTCCATAGGGCTCCATCAAATAATAGGCTCCAACCTGGACGGCCAAACGCCCCGCGACCTCGCTCATCGGTGCCAGCAAGGGCAGCGATCCATCAGGTAACTGTACCGTCTCATAAGCGATTGCCGTCACTTCTCGTTCTATAAGAACTCGCGTCAACGCTTCGTTGGCGGCAAGATGCAGAAACGTGAAGAGTATGAGGCCTGGGCGGAGGTAAGGATATTCGGCCTCAATCGGCTCTTTCACCTTGACAACAAGCTCCGACTCCGACCACACCGTTGCCGCATCGTCTACCAGCGTCGCTCCTGCAGCGACATAGGCTGCGTCGTCGAAACCGCTCCCAACACCAGCACCGCGTTCGACGAGCACAGTGTGCCCATGTCGGACGAGCTCGCGCACACCATGCGGGGGTTGGGCAACTCGGTACTCACGCGGCTTGATCTCGCGGGGAATTCCGATGATCAAAGTGAAACCTCCCATCCATCCATGCCGTTCACGCCGCCCTGCCGTCCCATGCCGCACCTTCCGGCAGGACGGCGCTTATTGTCGCCGAAGACCCTTCTCGTCCACAAGACGAGCTGCACAGGTGATCAGATCACGAACCACACCGCGCCCGATACCGGCTCTTTCGCAGCGGTCAGGCGAGACGCCACCCCTGGCCGCCACGTCTCCATCTGCTCGACGCACAACCGGCATCTCCGCGGTAGGAACGCTAGGCCACTTTTTGGCGGCGAGTGTTCAGCGAACTGAACGACACGCCGCAACCATGCCTACCCCGCGTTCGACCGTTCATGTCTACAGAGCCGAGTGATCGATACGTTTCAGTTTGACGAGGGTCACGGTGGCTCGTTACAGTTAGTCGGTCAGGCCGGGATTCCCGGCTCGAGAAAGCGAGCAACGATGCAAGCGCTGTACATTGTCCCTATCCTCGCCGTTCTCATCCTGGTTCATGAACTCGGCCACTTCCTCGCCGCCCGACTCTTTGGAATTCGTGTCCTCGAGTTCGGCATCGGTCTCCCGCCACGTCTCTTCGGTATTCGCCGAGGTGGGGTGCTCTATTCCTTCAACGCTATCCCGCTTGGCGGATTCGTCCGTGTCGTCGGCGAAGACAGCCGAGCCGATGAACCAGACAGCCTCCAAAACAAACCACGCTGGCAACGTGCCATCTTCTTTGGCGCCGGTGCATTGATGAACCTTCTTCTCGCCTTCCTCGTCATGATGCTCCTTGTCGGCTTCCGTGGCCAGCCACAGTTCCATCTGTACGTCGCGGAGGTTGTTGCCGATTCCCCTGCCGCTGCAGTCGGATGGCAACCGGGAGACCGCATTATTGCGCTCGACGGTCAGCCAGTGCGTGATGCGAACCAACTCGTCGAACGGACGGAACAGGCTGCTGGACGTCCGCTCCGCGTGACGCTCCTGCGCGGCACAGAGCGAATCGAAACAACCGTTGTGCCACGTGACAATCCCCCTCCCGGGCAAGGACGCATGGGAATCCGCGTTCTTATGGAGCCGGCAGCAGAGCTCACGGTCGAGTCCGTTCAAACCGGCTCGCCCGCGGAGATGGCGGGCATTCGGCCGGGAGACCGCCTTGTCCGTATCGGCACGTATCCCATCGAAGACGCAGCAATCTACTTCCTACTCCTGGAGCAAAACGCCGGAAAAACCATCGAACTGACCATCGAACGAGAAGGGCAAATGACGACGCTCCAGCTCGCTGTCCCTCCATCCTCAGCTGGGGAATCACCCAACCTTGGCATGACGATTCGCCCGACACTCGTCACGGCACGCGTTCCACTGTGGCGTGTTCCACTTGATGGCGCTGTCCAGACTGTTGTGCTTGTCGCGCAGATGGTGCAGGGACTTCTCATGCTCATCCGCGGCGAAGCCTCGCTCACCGACATCGCCGGCCCTATCGGTATGGGCCAGTTAACCTCGGAAATTCTCCAGCTAAGCCCCGAACCAGTCTGGGTGACGCTGGGGCATCTCACAGCACTGTTGTCCGTGAACCTCGCAATCCTGAACCTGGTTCCCTTCCCCGCGTTGGACGGCGGGCGCTTGTTCTTCGTCCTGGTTGAAGCGATTCGTGGCCGCCGCATTCCACCCGAGAAGGAAGGCCTGATTCACCTCATCGGCTTTGCAATCTTGTTGACCCTCATGTTCATCGTCGCCTTCGTCGATATTGGCCGGTTGCTCAGTGGCGAGTCGCTTCTCCGGTGAGGCGCAATCGACACCCGACAAGCGGATCGTGCACACTTGATACGACAGGACTCAGGGCGCTCCAAGCGCCAGGTCAGGAGGAGACTGAGTACGATGGCCTATCAGCGCCGCAAGACTCGACCAGTTTGGGTCGGTGATGTCCAGATCGGTGGCGATGCCCCGATCGTCGTCCAATCGATGACTACAACCGATACCCGTGATCCGCAGGCTACGCTCCGACAGATTCACGAGCTCGCGGATGCGGGCTGTGAGATCGTGCGCGTTGCCGTGCCGGATCGCGTCGCAGCAGCTGCCCTGGCCGAGATTGTCCCGCGTTCCCCGATCCCGGTTGTTGCGGATATCCATTTCGAGCACACGCTCGCTCTCAAGGCACTCGAGGCCGGCGTGCATAAGCTGCGCCTGAATCCCGGCAACATTCGCAAGCCGGAAGAAGTCCGTGAGGTTGTCCAGAAGGCTAAGGAGAGGGGTGTCCCAATCCGCATCGGCGTCAATTTCGGCTCGCTCCCGCCGATGACCCGCGAGTTCGTTGATGAGATGGCAGCACAGGGAGCAACGCAGACCGAGCTGATCGCCGAGCATATGGTGCGCACGGCACTCAGCCATGTGAAGATTCTGGAGGACCTCGACTTCGGAGACATTGTGATTTCCCTTAAGGCTTTTGAAGTGCCTGTTATGATCGAGGCCTACCGACGGATGGCGAAACTGAACGACTATCCGCTGCACCTCGGTGTGACCGAGGCGGGCACTCCCAAGGCTGGTGCTATCCGCTCAGCGATAGGGATCGGCACGCTGCTTCAAGAGGGTATTGGCGACACCATCCGCGTATCGCTGACGACCGATCCAGTCGAGGAAGTTTGGGTGGCCTATGAGATCTTGAAGAGCCTGGGGCTTCGCGAGCGCGGCGCGACGCTCGTCGCATGCCCAACGTGTGGGCGCGTGGAAGTTGATCTCTTCCGGTTGGCCAACGAGATCGACGAGTACCTGCGGACGATTAAGGAACCCATCAAGGTCGCTGTCATGGGCTGCGTTGTCAACGGACCAGGTGAGGCACGGGATTCGGATGTCGGTGTCGCAGCCGGACGTGGCAAAGGAGTTATCTTCCGTAAAGGGAAGATCGTCCGCCGCGTCGAGGAACACGAGATCGTCCCTGCGTTGAAAGAGGAGATCGAGCAGATCCTCGCCGAGCGGCGATCCGGCGCGGAGCAGCATACTCGACGCCAAATCAGTATCCCGATTGTTGGGGACTGAGATCACGAGGGGTTCCTAGTGCGCAACGGGACGGCGAACCGCCCGCAACCTGCTGTCGCCGTCCTCGGTCCCACGTCGTGGGACCAGTTCCTTGTGCTCGACCGACATCTCCAGGAAGGTATTGGAGCAACCGTCACCGCACGGTTTGAAGCTGGCGGTGGCACCGCAGCGAACATCGCTGTTGCGCTTGCCCGTCTCGGTGTCCCAACGCTCTTTGTCACAACAGTGGGAGACGATGCTCTCGGACGGCAGCTCTTGAGCGAGCTCCAGCACGAGGGTCTTGATGTGCACCTGGTACCACCCTCAGCAGGAGCCATGACCGATCGTTGCACAATTCTGGTGACACCGGGCCCTGAACGAACAATTCTTGAGTTCCCCGGCGCGCGCCTGCGGATGGGCAACCCTCTCCCGCTTGACCGCATCTTCGGCGCACCGCTCGTGGTCATCGATGTCGATGACGCCGAGCTCCGTCAGTTTCTCGTCGATCTCCCGGCACACATCGCTCCCCGTGTGCGGCTTATTGGTACGCTGACCCACCTGGCCGAGCTTCCACCCGAGCGCAGCCTGCGACTTGCGCTGCAACACGATGTCCTAGTCGGGAACGAGGCCGAACTCCGGGCAATTCTTGGCCTCGACGAGCTCGATACCACGCTCGAGCGGCTTCAAGAGACTATGCCACTCGGCGCAACACGACTCGCAGCAATAAGCCGCGGCCGTCATGGCTCCGTGCTTGTGACGACACGGGAGATCGTGCGGGTGCCGGCCTTCGAGGTCGCTGCGGTTGATTCAACCGGGGCCGGAGACGCGTTCACCGCTGGCGTGGTTTACGGTTTGCTCCTCCGGATGCCGCTCCCCGAGATCGGGCGCTTCGCCAACGCTATGGGAGCGCTTGCCACTCGCGCAGTCGGAGCGCGTGCCGCCCTCCCCACTCGTGACGAAATCACCGCCTTCTTACGCGAGGCCCGATCATGCGCCTGACACGCGACGAACTTCGTGCCCTTGCCCGTGAGGCAGGTCTCACGCTGGTCGCGGTGACCACGGCTGAGCCGTTTCCCGGCCTTGCCGAACTGCTGCGTGCACGGATCCGCGCTGGATTTCTCCAGGGAATGGAGTGGTTCAACGAGCAGCGTGCCGAAGTTGCCGCAGATCCGCGCAATCTTCACCCTACTGCACGGAGCATTATCAGTGTTGGGCTTCCCTATTGGCTTCCTGACATCCAACCACCCGACGATGGCATCGTACGCGGTCGTATCGCGCGATATGCGTGGGGGCTCGACTATCATCGTGTCCTTCGCCATCGGCTGCAACGACTCCATCAGCTCCTGGAAGGACGACTGGGGCGGCGGATCGAAGCCCGCTATCTCGTGGACACCGCACGGATCGTCGACCGCGAGGTCGCCGTACGCGCTGGACTCGGCTGGCAGGGGAAGAACACCATGGTCATCGTCCCACATCACGGCTCGTGGGTCCTGCTTGCTGAGCTTGTGGTCGACATCGATCTAGAGCCCGATGAGCCACTTCGCCCCCGCTGCGGTCGGTGTCGCCGATGTCTGGACGCCTGTCCCACCGGTGCACTTGTCGGTCCTTACGCGCTCTATGCGCCTCGCTGCATCTCCTACTTGACGATTGAACACCGGGGCCCGATTCCTTGGGAACTACGACCGCTCATGGGCAATTGGGTATTTGGGTGCGATATTTGCCAGGAAGTCTGCCCGTACACTGCTGCGGCGCAACCCACGGACGACGACGTCGTCCGCCCTGAGCGGCTTGAGCACTGTTACCCATCACTCGAATGGCTGCTCCGGATGACCGAAGAGGAGTTCCGGAGCATCTATCGTGGACGCCCGGTTCTACGGGCAAAACGCGTGGGGCTCGCACGGAATGCTGCCGTGGCCCTCGGCAACGTCGGCGACGCTCGCCACTTGGAGACTCTCGAAGAGGCTCTTCTCGGTCATGACCAACCGCTCGTGCGCAGCCACGCCGCCTGGGCCATGGCACGAATCGACTTCGCCCTCAGCGAACCAGTGCTCCGGCGAGCTCGTGACCGCGAGACAGATCCACTGGCGCGCGAAGAGCTGGAGCGACTACTCATCTCGCCGCCGGAGCCACTCAACCGGTCGTCTGCAGTCCTGCCGCAATCGCGTTGATACTGTGATGGATCGCATCCAACAGGCGAGCCCGCCGTTCAGGAGACTCCTGCTCTGTCCTTCGGTAGCGCCGCAGCAGCACGATCTGGCAGAGATGGAGCACGTCAACATAAGGGTTGCGGAGCTTGACCAGCCGGGCGAGGATCGGCGACCGCTCCAGGAGATCGTGCTGACCGGTGACCGCCAGCACCATTCGCACTGTACGGCTGTGCTCGTCCCGGATGCGTGTGAAGACATCAGCGTTGTTATTTGCCAGCGACGCATACAGCTCAGCGATTGCCATTTCAGCCGTCGCCAAACTGATTTGCGCGTTATCAACCAGCATCTCGAAGAACGGCCACCGCCGATACATCGCTTGTAGGGTTTCCTGCGCCCCGCACGCGAACGCTCGTTCGAGCGCTGTTCCCAGGCCATACCAACCAGGAAGGTTGACACGCGTCTGGGTCCAACTGAAAACCCAGGGGATAGCACGAAGGTCAGCGAACTGTATCACCCCATGCGCCCCCGTTCGCCGAGCAACCGGGCGGGACGCCAAGTTGAGACTGGCCAGTTCGGGAAAGGGTGTCGCCATCGTAAAATATGACACAAACACGTTACTTGCTTTTACGAACTCCTCATACGCCTGCTGCGACCACTCAGCCAAGGCGTTCATCAACTCGATCCACTCTGGCGGAATATTGGGCTCGTGTTCGGCGGAACTCGAGACCAAAAGTGCATGCATCATTTGTTCCCAGTGGCGGAGAGCAATCGCCGGATCGTTATACCGTCCGAAGATCACCTCGCCTTGCTCCGTGACCTTCAGGAGCGGTGTGCGCGCCGCCGCCGGTCGCGCCCAGATCGCCCGTCCCATCGGGCCGCCACCGCGTCCAATCGCACCGCCCCGCCCGTGGAAAATTCGCAGGCGCACCTTATATGTCGCCGCAACTTCTGCGAGGCGCTGTTGTGCTTGATAGATTCGCCAGTTCGAGGAAACGTAGCCACCATCCTTGTTGCTGTCGGAATATCCGACCATGACTTCTTGGACAGAACCTCTGGACGCAACCAGCGCCCGATACTCCGGAATGTCGAGCAGCTGTGCCAGAATCTTGTGGCAGCGATCAAGTTCCGCGATCTGCTCAAAGAGGGGTACGACATCAATCCGTGACCATGCCTGCCATCCGTCAGTGTCCACCCCGCAGAGCCCAGCCTCCCGGGCGAGCACAAACGTCCCCAGAACGTCGGCCGGCTCGGCCGTCATTGACACGATGACCGTATGACAGGCACGTTCGCCATTGAAGCGTTGGATCCGCGCTACCGCATCGAATGTGTCAAGCACTTCACGTGTCTCCGGGGAAAGCGCGCCGCGTGGAAAACCAAACGGCTCGGCACGGAGTCGAGCCAGCACCAGCGCGAGACGTTCCTCCGCACTTCGCTCGCTGAAACCCGCCTGCCCAGAGAGCCCAAACAGCTCGGCGAGCGCTTCCCGATGCCGTGCTGCATCTTGTCGGATCTCCAACTCGGCTAGATGGAAACCAAACAATTCGACGCGAGCGAGCAGATCCTCCACTCGTCCGTCCGCGATCCGCTTTCCACCGTTCCGGCGCAAGGAATCCGCAACAAGTTGCAGGTGTTCCAGGAGCTCCTCCGGCGAGGTATATCCTCCCCCCTCTCCCACTTCTGTTCGACGCAAGCGTTCCTCGATGAGGCCAAAGATTCGCCGGTACGGCTCGTCAGCCCAGGCTCGCACCGGGGTCAACCCGAGTGCTTCTCGCTCGCGCTCAATGAGTGCGGTGAGTTCCGGTGTGATCGATCGCAGCCTAGCCGAAATACTCAGCGCCCGACGGAGTTCGACCACTTCCTCACGATACCGGCGCAGAATCGCCTCGCGCATCAGACGCGCCGTTGCTTCAGTCACCGCTGCAGTGACTGCCGGATTGCCGTCACGATCGCCGCCGACCCAGGTGCCGAGTCGTATCGGCAAAGGCCAGCGACGCTCCAGCAGCTCGGGGTACGAGCGCGCCAATGCGCGTCGCAAGGCACGACGCAGGATCGGAACTACCTCGTAGACCGGGCCAGTGAGGATTGCAATGTTGCTCCGAACCTCGTCAAGCGGCGTCGGCCGCGCCACTCGGGTCTCAGCCGTCTGCCAGAGCAGCGTGATCTCCTCCCGGATACGGTCCAGCAACCACTCACGCTCGCGCGGCGCGAGACGCACATCGTCCAGCTGCTGGATCAGTGGCGCGAGTGCCGCGAGCCGCTGTAACACGGTTCGCCGACGCGGCTCAGAAGGGTGTGCCGTAAAGACGGGAAAGACCAAAAGTTCACCCAGAATCTGCGCGACGCGTTCAGGCTCAATGCGCCGTTCTCGCAACGTCAACAGCGCTGCTTCCAACGACTCATGCAGCGGCGGCTCACTTCGTTCTCGTTGCCGTAGCGTCCGCACCCGATGATGCTGCTCTGCAAGGTTAATCAGGTGGAAATAGATCCCGAAGGCGCGGACGAGACCAAAGATATCTTCGTCAGGCAAAGTCTCCATCCACACCAGGAGCGCTCGGAGACGATCTGCAACGTTCCCAGTGGTACGAGCAATGATCGTTTCTTGCCGCGCTCGTTCAACAATCTCGTAGAGTCTTGGTCCGCCCTGCTCACGAAGCACGTCTCCGAGCAACGTCCCCAGGAGATTGACTTCATTGCGCAGACCCTCGATTGGTTCTGCCCGAAGCCGCTCGACTTGGCCGCTTCGGGACAATCGTCGTTGTTCCTCCATCGTTCCCGCTCCTCGTCGAGCACGCGCGCTCCATCGCGCGCACAGTGCAGGAGAACTCGCCCTGCAGTACGCTCAGGACCAGCGAACGAGCGGTCGTCCGCGTCCTCAGCTCGTAGGAAAGGGTACGCGCCGTGCTTCTGGCAGTCGACGTCGGAAACACGAACGTTGTGATCGGAGTCTTTTCAGGCACTGAGCTCCGCGCGCGCTGGCGTCTTGCCACAGCCCGCGACCGTATGCCTGACGAATGGTGGGTTCAGCTTGTCGTTCTCAGCCAGACCCAAGGCTTTCACATTCAGGACATTGAGGCGGTCGCGCTCGCAAGTGTTGTCCCACCTTTGACGAGTGTTTTTCTGGAGCTCGCGCGGCGACATCTCGCGATCGAACCACTTGTTGTCAATGGCAATCAGGAACTCGGGTTGCCACTACGAGTTGACAATCCTTCCGAGGTTGGAGCTGACCGGATCTGCAACGCGCTCGGGGCGATCGAACGCTACGGTGCTCCGGTGATCGTCGTTGACTTCGGCACGGGCACCACCTTCGATGTCGTTGATTCAACGGGCGCGTACATCGGTGGCGCTATCGCACCGGGCATCACAATCGCATTTGAAGCACTGACACAGCGAGCGGCTCGCTTGTTCACAGTTGCCCTGGAACCTCCGTCCCGAGCCATCGGCCGGAGCACCCGGGAGGGCCTCCAGGCCGGGACGGTTCTTGGATACGCCGAACTTGTGCGTGGTCTTATCCGACGTATTCGTGAGGAACTCGGTCAGGAAGCCCCGGTCGTTGCCACGGGTGGTCTTGCCCCACTCGTTGCACCACTTGTCCCGGAGTTCCTGGCTGTTGAGCCGGACCTGACCCTGTATGGGTTACGTCTTGCCTATGAGCGAGTCCGACAGCACAGCACGACGCCGCCAGGTTAACTGCCATGACCAGCCAGGAAATCGAAGGACACCGTTGAATCGAACGCTTGAACAGCCGCCTCGAGAAGATCGATCGTTGCCAGAACGTCGTTGAGGTCAAGCGTCTCGACCGGGCTGTGTGAATACCGCCGCGCAATATTCACCACCATCGACGGGATTCCGCCCCGTTCGAGATGCACGGCCGCAAGATCCGATGTGCTGCGTGGAAAGAGGGCAAGTTGAACCCCGATACCACGCTCCTCCGCAATCCGCAAGAGAAAGTCGCGCATGCCAGGATGTGCCAGATGCCCCCGTACTCCACCCATCCCACTCGCCAGGGCGAGCACGGGCCCTCCACCGATCCGAATTCCAAGATCTCGTACCAAATCGGTGTCCGGCGTCCCACCAGCAGGAACGGTGTCGACCACGATCGCTGCATCCGGAGAGAGACGAAATGCGACCATCTGCGCACCACGCAGGCCGACCTCTTCCTGGACCGTCACAACGAACACTGGACGGCAGCGCAGCGATGCACCACGTAATCGCTCCGCCAGCAGGAGAAGCACTGCGCACGACACCCGGTTGTCTAACGCTTTCCCACTGATGCGATCGGGATTGGCCAACCGCTCGACCGGCTCCTCATACGCGATCGGATCGCCAATACGGATGCCAAGTGCTCTCACTTCCTCTGCTGAGTCAAAGCCGAGATCGACGTAGAGTTCGCGCAGTGGAGGAACTGAGCGTTGCTCGTCCGGACTCTGGAGATGTCCAGGACGCACGCCGATCACCCCGCGATACCCGCGCACACGAACGTGCCGCCCAGGTAGGAGACTGTCGATGACACCGCCGATCTTTTCCACACGCAGAAATCCGTTCGGCTCAATCCCTTTCACCACAAGACCGATCTCATCGGAGTGAGCGGAAACCATCAGGACCGGCCTCTCGACCGGTGACGGTAGCCACGCAGCGAGGTTGCCAAACGAATCGACCTCAACCGTTGCGGCAAAGGGACGGAACAGCTCGACGAGTCGAGCTACAACTGCTTGCTCATGCCCAGAAACTCCATCGAGGGCAGCCAGTTCCTGGATCAGTGCGACAAGACGCTCCTTCTCATCGGAGCACTGCTGTCCAGCTCCTGTAGTCATCTGCCGATCCTCTCGACTCATCTCTTACCCGTATCACGTCGCTGGCGCGTTATACTAGCAGGTGCCAGTCCCGAAAGCCGAGGTGCGCCATGTGGCGATCTCGCGCAAATCCGATCTGGGCGTCACCGTACCGCTCGCGGTACCGGTCGCCGGTTCGGCTAGTGAGGAGGGTACAGTGAAGCAGTATCCCCCTGAACGGATCCGTAATATCGGCCTTTTCTCTCACGGCGGCACAGGGAAAACCTCGTTGACCGAAGCGCTCCTCTACGCGACCCGTACGATCTCTCGGATGGGTCGTGTCGAAGAGGGGACGACGGTCTCCGACTGGGACCCTGACGAGCACAAGCGACGTATTTCGATCTCCCTTAGCATCATCCCTCTCGAATGGCGCGAACACAAAGTGAATCTCATCGATACGCCGGGATACTTCGATTTTGTCGGTGAGGTCCACAGTGCGATGCGCATCGTCGATGCCGCGCTGATCCTGATGGATGCGACGGTCGGCGTCGAGGTCGGCACCGAGCACATGTGGGAACTCGCCGAAGCGCATCGACTGCCACGTGCCTTGGTAATCAACAAAATGGACCGCGAACACGCGAACTTCACCAAGGCCTTCGCCAGTGCACGGACAGCGTTCGGCAACCGCGTCGTGCCGATGCATCTGCCAATCGGTCAAGAGAAATCCTTCCAGGGCTTTGTGGATGTCCTCTCCGGTCAGGCTTATCGCTACACGGAGAATGGAGCGCTTGAGAGTACTGCTGTTCCGGACGAGCTAGTCAGTTCACTGGATGAGTTCCGCACCCAGCTGATCGAGGCAGCCTGCGAGAGCGACGAAGAATTAACGCTCCGCTACCTTGAAGGTGACGAGATCAGCACGGACGAATTGCGCGCTGGCTTGCGTATAGCGATCGCCAGCGGTGCAGTTGTGCCAGTGTTCGTGAGCGCGACCACCGCTCTTAAGGGTGTGCTTCCCCTCCTCGACGCGATCATCGACTTCTTCCCGGCACCCGGCCCGACTAGCGCTACGCGAGCAGACGGTCAGCGAATCGAACTTACGCCTGATCCGAGCGGCCCGCTCGCCGCGATTGTCTTCAAGACGTTCGCCGACCCCTTCGTCGGCAAGCTTTCCTACTTCCGCGTCTACTCCGGAACACTCCGGACCGATTCTCACGCCGCAGTTCCGCAGCGCGGCGAGACGGAACGCATTGGCCAGCTCTTCGTCGTACGGGGCAAAGAACAGATACCGGTGGGACAGATCGGGCCAGGCGACATCGGTGCAGTTGCGAAGCTCCAGGTTACACGAACTGGCGATACTTTGACCGATCCGGGCCGGCCGATCACACTCGCAGGCATCGAGTTTCCCGAGCCTGTGTTCACAGTCGCTGTATTCCCACGGACCAAGACCGACCTGGACAAAATGGGGACCGCTTTGCAGCGACTCCTCGAAGAGGACCCGACGTTGCGTGTCGGCCGAGAGAACCAAACTGGAGAAACACTCTTATCCGGTCTGGGCGAGAGCCACATACAGATCGCGCTCGACCGCATGGCTCGGAAGTTCGGCGTTCAGGTCGACTGGAGCCTGCCCCGCATTCCCTATCGGGAAACAATCTCGGTTCCAGTTCGCCGAGTCGAGTACAAGCACAAGAAGCAGACCGGCGGCCACGGGCAGTACGGCCACGTCTTCCTCGACCTCGAACCGCTTCCAGATGCCGACTTCGAGTTCCATGAAACGATCGTGGGTGGCGTTGTCCCGAAGCAGTTCATCCCGGCAGTCGAGAAGGGTGTCCGGGAGGCAATGGAAGAGGGAGTGCTCGCTGGCTACCCCGTTGTAAACGTGAAAGTTACGCTGGTCGACGGATCCTACCACTCTGTCGACTCGTCGGAACTCTCGTTCAAGATCGCAGCAGCTCAAGCATTCCGCAAAGGACAAGCCGCCGCCAAGCCGATTCTCCTCGAACCGATCATGCGACTCTGGGTTACCGTTCCAGACACATACACCGGTGATGTGATGAGTGACCTAAACGGCAAACGGGCGCAAGTCCTCGGCATGACGCCAGGGGAAAATGGCCGCACGACCATCGAGGCGTTGGTGCCGCTTGCCGAACTCCAACGCTATGCCACAGAGCTCCGCTCGTTGACGCAGGGACGTGGAACCTTCCGTACCGAGTTCTCTCACTACCAGCCTGTCCCGCAACATCTTGCCGAGAGTATCATCCAACAGTCGCGGGCGCGCCAAGCCGCAGTGGCCAGCTAATGTCGCCCGATGCCGATTCTGTAGCTGTGAGGGGCCGGATCGAACTTCCGGCTCCTCACAGCATCGTGAAGGAGCAGAAACGTGGTCGAGGATATCACTCCACCGAAGCGTATAGTTCTGATCTTTGACGGCGGCTCGCGGGGTAACCCTGGACCAGCCTATGGAAGTTATCGTCTTGAGCTACCTGACCTTCCACCCATGGACCGGTCCATTGAGTTCGAGGAGCCACTCACGAATAACCAGGCCGAGTACCGTACGCTTCTTGCGGCCCTGGAGACGCTCGTTGAGCTCCTGGAGCAACGGGGAACACCGACACATGGCACGATCCTCGAGATCCAGACCGATTCCGAACTCGTGGCCCGACAACTTAGCGGCGTCTACAAGGTGAGGAACCCCAAACTCCAGCCGCTCTACGATCGTGTCCGTGCTCTTCTCGCCCGCTTCGACCACTGGGAAGTGCACTGGCAACCACGTGAGGTGATCTATCGGTACTTCGGCCATTGAGCTCGGAGCCAATATCGGTGCTTCCAGAGTCACATTCGCCGGTATCACCGACACGTGTGCATTCGTCCGCATGGGAATCAAGGGCTCTCCACACCCCTCGTCACCCTTTTCAACCTCCAAACCCTTCCTCCACCCCAACCCATCGGTCGGTTATGTACAGCTCACTCCCTAGGTTCACGATCCTGGTGTGGCGCTTCATGCAGCCAAAACCTGCTGTTTGTCCAACCTGGCTCGTCAGCTGGGTACACTACGCGCGCGGTACCGCCTGACCAAGTCCGCAGGCGAAGCACGAGACTCCGGTCTAGAAACGGAGCCCGCACGCAGCAGGTCTTCGACAAGCGGAACAATCAACACGCGGGATGGATGAGGACAAGCGTATGCGCACGCCGGATGCATACCCGTAACACTCCCTTGCAGTGGGCGGTGCATTCCGCTATACTCCTTAGCGGCGTGGGCGGTTAGCTCAGCTGGTTAGAGCGCCACGTTGACATCGTGGAGGTCAGTAGTTCGAGTCTACTACCGCCCACCGCAGGCCTCGCCGCCTGGCGAGGTTTCTTTTTTCCAGCAGACCGCTTTCCAACAGAATGAGCCGTTGACGGTACTGTTCGCACAGGGCTACCATTCGCAATGAGGAAATGGCGACGACCGGGTCATGCGACGGTCGCCGACCTCCAGAGAGGTCGAGTCGCAGGCTGGAAGCTCGACTAGGTTCCGGTGGCCGTTCGTACCGCCCGCGAGCTGGTCCGGCGAACGCGAGTAGCCGGATCCGGTTGCCCCCGTTATCGGGCATCCCGATGAGTGCCGCTGGTGTTTCAAGACCGGCGGAAAGTTGGGTGGAACCGCGTCAGGCTCGGCCTGCCGTCCCGACGGGGCGGCAGGCCGTTCAGTTGACACAGCACCGAGGAGGTGGATCGAGATGAGTGACCTTACAAAAGAAATGGATCTTGCTGTCGCAGCAGAAAGCGAGCAGGAACTTGACCTCGCTCGCATGCGGCATTCCTGCGCCCATGTGATGGCACAGGCTGTCCTCGAACTGTTTCCGGGAGCCAAGTTGGGTATCGGGCCGGCGATCGCCGATGGCTTCTACTACGACTTCGACTTGCCCAGACCGCTCACACCGGAAGACCTCGAGCGGATCGAACGTCGCATGGAAGAGATTAAGGCTGCCGCCTACCCCTTCATCCGCCGGGTTATCAGCCGTGAAGAGGCGCGAGAACTCTTTCGAGATCAGCCGTATAAACTCGAACTCATCGAAGAGTTCCCACCTGACGAGGTAATCACAACGTACACGCATGACGGGTTTACCGACCTCTGCCGCGGACCCCACGTCCGCGATACGTCGCAAATCGGGTTCTTCAAGCTCCTCCGCATCTCCGGTGCCTATTGGCGTGGTGACGAGCGGCGCCCACAGCTACAACGCATCTACGGCACGTCCTGGCCAACTCGCGAGCAACTTGAGGCGTACCTTCATCGCCTCGAAGAGGCCGAGCGGCGCGATCATCGTCGCCTCGGGCGCGAACTTGAACTTTTCCACTTTGACCCCACCGCACCCGGCATGCCTTACTGGCTTCCAAAGGGGCTCAAAATCCTTAATCTCCTACTCGACTTCTGGCGACGCGAGCACGAAAAGCGCGGGTACCAGGAGATTGCCGCGCCGCTGATCAACGACAAGAGTCTCTGGGAGACCTCAGGTCACTGGGAACACTATCGCGAGAATATGTTCCTCATTCAACTTGACGAACACCTTGTTTACGGCGTGAAGCCGATGAACTGCCCCAACGCGATGGTGGTGTACAACCTCAAGAAGCGCAGCTACCGCGACCTTCCCTTGCGGCTTTCTGACTGTGACATTCTGCACCGCTACGAGCGCTCCGGCACCCTCCATGGTCTCCTACGTGTCCGCAAGTTCCAGCAAGACGATGCCCACATCTTCGTGACTGAAGACCAAATCGAAGAGGAGTTCGCACGCATCCTGGACATCGCCCAGCTTTTCTACGGCATCTTTGGGCTGCGCTACACGCTTCGACTTGGGACTCGTCCCGATGACTTCATGGGCGATCCCGAGACCTGGGACAAAGCTGAAGCTGCTCTCCAGCGCATCCTCGATCGCCACGCCGGCCCAGGAAACTATCTGATCGGCGAGGGCGAGGGAGCCTTCTACGGCCCCAAGATCGACATTTTGATGGAAGACGCGCTTGGCCGTCAGTGGCAAACCGGTACCATCCAGCTCGACTTCCAGCTCCCACGCCGATTCGGATGCACATACACAGACCGCGACGGCACGGAAAAGACACCGGTCGTGATCCATCGTGTCATCTACGGGTCACTCGAGCGTTTCATCGGCATCTTGATCGAGCACTTTGCCGGTGCGTTCCCTGTCTGGCTCGCTCCAGTCCAGGCTGTCATCATCCCGATCGCAGATCGTCACCTTCCCTACGCCTATCGCATCCGCGATCGGCTGTACGAGGCTGGCCTCCGCGTCGAAGTAGACGATGGCGATGAACGGATGCAGGCCAAGATCCGCAATGCTCAGCTGCAGAAGATCCCATATATGTTGGTTGTTGGCGACCGGGAAGTGGCTGAGGAAAGTGTCGCTGTACGATTGCGCACAAACGAGAACCTTGGCTCGATGCCGATCGAGCGATTCGAGGCTATGGTCCGCCGCATTGTGGCGGACAAATCGCTCGAACTGGTCACCGATGTCTGACCAACGGTGAGCATTCGCCGCATCACGCGCCAACAAGAGAGCGGCCGGTGCAGAGTGCACCGGCCGCGTTGATCACAGCATCGAGCGTCTCCGTCTGTTACTCACGCCAAGCTGCACGGATGACACGGAGCCAGTTTTCGCGGCAGATCTTACGCAACGCTGTCTCATCATAGCCACGCCGTGCCAATGTCTCGAGTAGGCGCGGTAGGTGAGCGGCATCGGCCAGGTCTGCAGGCATCGTTGCCCCGTCGAAATCAGAACCGAAGCCCACGTGGTCCACCCCGGCCAGCTCCACAATATGATCGATGTGCGCGATCACGTCATCGAGTCGTACGTCCTCTGGTCGCTCCGCACCCGCGCGAAGAAAGCCGACATGGAAGTTAATTCCTATGAGCCCACCTTTCTTGGCAAGCGCAAGGATTTGCTCGTCGCTCAGATTCCGTGCAACTGGACACAGCGCGCGGCAATTGCTATGGCTCGCCACAACCGGCTTCGTCGAGTACTCGAGCACATCCCAGAAGCCAGCATCATTCAAATGGGAGACATCAATGAGAATCCCCAGTTCGTTGCACGCCCTAACGAGCGCACGTCCCAGACTAGTCAGACCGCGCCCCCGATCCTGCGGACCAACACCTTCCGCGAAGATATTGGGCCGGCTCCAAGTCAGCCCCAAGGAACGCAGCCCAAGTTGGTAACTGAGCCGGAGCACAGCAAACTCCGGATCGATCGCCTCGGCACCTTCATAGTGCAGGATCACCCCGAACGTTCCGCGATCCAGACACGCTTCCAGTTGCGACGCGCTCGTGATCAGCTCCATCGCTCCACCTGACGCCTCGATGGTGCGGAACAAAAAGTCGACAGCACGCAGTGTTCGCGCCAGTGCTTGGTGTGGGAGATATTCGTCCCGGACGAAAATCGCCGTGAGCATCGCGCCGATGCCGCCACGCTTCGCTCGCGGGAGATCAACATGGCCACAATCACTCTCACTAAAGAAATTACGGCCTGTTTCTAACAGCGACAAAACGTAGTCGGTATGCCCATCAATGATCGGTTCCCACACAGTAAACTCCCCCTCACTGGCCATCCCATGCCGACAACGTGACCCTGACCGCTCGCTGTTCCGTGTGCGTTGGTTTATAGGCTGTCACGTGCAAGCCCGCTCCGAGTGCACGACTCCGGTTCACGCGGTCTTCAATCGCTGCCAATCGCCAGGTGACCAAAAACGCAAGGCGCGTCAGCAGTCGGACAGCCCAAACCGGAAGAATCCCTGCCGCTCCAGCGACGCGTTCTCGCTGCCAATAGTCAAGAACGTCATGAATTTGCCCCACCAAGTGAAAACTATATTGCAGCGTCTGTACCTCGAAACCCGCCCGTGCCAAGAGGCGCAGGATGTCTAGGTCGGAAAACCGTTGGATGTGTCCTACGTGATCGCGCTTCCATCGGTGAATCGGCCACCGTTCACTTGTGCGCAGTAACCAATAGAGCGTCCCGGGTTGTGCTTCCAAAGGTACGAATGCGTGGAGGACGCCTCCCGGTCGTAGAACACGCGCGCACTCATCGATCATCGCTGCAGGCTGCGGCACATGCTCTAACACATCGAGAAACACAACTGCATCGAACTCGTTCGACCCGAACGGGAGCCGACAAGCATCCAGGACCGCGTACCGTCCCTCCGGATCTCGTCGGTGTGCCTCACGGATCGCTGTCCGGCTCAAATCTCCACCGACGATCCAGAGATCTGGCCGCTCGCGCCGTAGTGCCCGCACGTACCGCCCAGCGCCACAACCCGGTACTAGAACCCTCCCACGAACTCCCTCGAGGGCCTCCAGGGCGTACCGCACGCGTAATGCGCCGAGGTTCCACCCTCGAGGTGAGACATCGTCCCGCCCTTGTATCGTCCGAGGGTCCTCTACACAGTAGCGACCAACTTGCCTCACGAGCGGCGTTCCCTTACGACATGCAAGAGGACACGGAGATCATCGAGTACGAGATCGGGCATGATCTCCGTTTGCGCCAGATCCGCCCTCGAACTCACACCAGTAAGAACAAGAGCCGTACGGGCCCCAGCTCGCTTCCCTGCCAAAACATCAGTGTCGAGTCGATCGCCGATCACAAGAACTTCGCTCGGAGAAAGACCGAGAATATCCGCCGCCCGCAATACCATGGCGGGCTCCGGTTTCCCAATAACAAGCGGTGTACGGTCAGTTGCTGCGGCGAGTGCCGCGACAATCGCGCCCGACCCCGGTATCAGCCCCTCTTCGGAGGGGAATGTCCGGTCAGCGTTCGTCGCAATCCAGTCTGCTCCATCCCGGATCGCCAAAGTAGCAATCTTGAGTTTCTCGTACGTGAGTGTGAAATCGGCACCGCTCACAACGACATCTGCATCTCGCCCAGCTGCGACAAAGCGACCGTCGCCCAAGATCGCTTCTTGGAGCGCCGGCATGCCGAGCACATAGACACGAGTCCCGGCCGGATAACGGAGCCGCATCCAGTCGCGCGTCGCGATCCCAGAGGTCACGATCCGCCCGGCCGGCACTGCCATGCCCATGCGGGCAAGCTTCGCCGCGTACTGTTCCGGCGTCTTTGTCGAGTTGTTTGTCACCATGACGTAGCCAAGACCGCATCGTGCAAGTTCTTTTACCAGTTCGGCGGCCGCAGGCAGTGGCTGCTCACCCCGGTAGAGAACCCCGTCCATATCGAAAGCCACGCCACGCACCTGTGCCAGTAGCATTTCGATCTCGGTTACGCTTGCACTCATCGCTTTCGCCACTTCGTTCCTTGACAACTCTCCGTCCCTGGCCCAGCATAGCACAGCGTCCGAACGGCTCTGCAGGCCCACGGTCATTCTTGCGAATGAGGGAGAACAATGCCGAGACCACCGATCGACCAGACCCTTGTCGAACAAGTCCTCGCACTCATTCGCCTTGAAGACGTGCTGGAACTCGCTCAACAACTTGTCCGGCTCCCAACAGTGAATCCACCGGGGGATGTACGCGAGGCAGCAGCTGTGTGCGCCGATTTCCTCCGTGCAGCAGGCTTCACCATCGAACTCGACGCAGCCGAGCCGACCAAACCGAACGTGATCGCTCGCTATGGTGGCGAGCCAGGCCCCCTCTTTCTCTGGAATTCGCACCTAGATGTTGTTCCGGTGGGCGAGGAATCTGCTTGGACGGTGCCCCCCTTCGGTGGTGTGGTGCGCAATGGGAAGTTGTATGGGCGCGGTAGCTGTGATGTGAAAGGTGGGGTCGCAGCACAGCTCGTGGCCGCTGCTGCACTTGCGCGGAGCGGCGTCCCCTTGCAGGGGACGCTTGTTGTGACCGAAGTCGCTGATGAGGAAGTCGGCGGGCTGTTAGGCGCAAAGCGTATAGCCGAGCGCACCGATCTCCGTCCCGATGCCGTGCTCGTCGCTGAGCCCACGAACAATCGGATCTGTATCGGGGAGCGCGGTGGTGTCGGCATTCGCGTCACAGTATATGGCCGAACCGCCCACGGAGCTCTTCCCTGGGAAGGTGTCAATGCGATCGAGGGCATGGCACAAGTTATCAACGCTCTTCGGGAAGAGTTGTGGCCTCGCTTGGCCGCGCGTCGGCATCCCTACTTCGCACCAGCCTCCGCGACGATCAGCTTGATCGAAGGCGGAGTAAAGACAAATGTTGTCCCGGATCGCTGCTCGATCTACATCGACCGGCGCTTAATTCCGGGAGAGAACCCCGATACTGCGGTCGACGAGGTCCGCGAGGTAGCCGAACGCGCCATCCAAACGGTACCGGGACTCCGCGTGAGTGTCGAGCCCGCTGCTGAGTGGCCTGGCCGTCCGGCCATTCTCCAGCCAGAAGACACACCGCTCGTTCGGACAATGGTTGCAGTCAATGACTATCTCGGATTGGACAGCTCGCTTACCGGCTTCAGTATGGGCACGGACGGTCGCTTTTTCGCCGCACGTGGGTATCCCACCGTCATCTATGGTCCAGGCGACCCAACGGTCGCTCACCAGCCAGACGAGTGGGTGAGCGTGGACGAACTCCTCCAGTGCGCCCGCGCGTATGCGTTGGCAGGGCTTGTGGTTTTGGGACAACGCTAAGCCACTTCGCGAGGCCACCTTTACCGGAAGTGGTTCACAGCGAGCAACAGGCAGTGCTCGATCGTCTCGGCACTGGCTACACGTAGCGGGGCACTCCACTGTCTACCACGGCACGATTACAAGTCGCCTCCACACGAGCGACGCCAAGAGAAGAATTCCAACGAGGAACGTAGCGGGACGCAGCAATCGCAGTTCCCCGCATGAACTGATTTCAGTAGCCGCGCCAATACAACTGTGTCCAGGCCATCGCAGTGCTGCGGTGCCGCAGCAGTTCGACGATCTCCTCCGCGATCGGTTCGAGCCGTGGTCTCGACAGTATGGTCTCACTGTTCCTTCAGGCTGGCAGCGACCTCCGCGAGGGTCTTCGTCGCCACCAAAGCAACAAGAGGGCAGCCATCACCAGCAGCGTACCCCAGATCCACCACGTCAGCACAATTGCCCATAACGTGCCCCGGATCACCACCCGAAGGAAGAAGAGTGAAGCCGACCACGCCTCCTGGAATGTCTCGAGGAAACCGGGCTCCCCCAGGCGCGGAGTGGGGACGAGCAGCAGACGAACCTCCGCATACTGGATTCGTCGCTCGAGGAAGCGCTGACGCTCAACAATCTGTTCGATCTCCGTTCGCACGCGGGTAAGCTCTTGCTCAAGACGCAGGATCTCGTCGATCGTCTGGGCCCGCTCTAGCAGCGCCTGGAGTCGCGCTTCAGTGCGCTCCAATGTTCGCCGGCGCGCAGCGAGATCTAGCGTTTCCTCAGTGACGTCGCTGCTTCGCACGCGCTCACTCGCGACACGTGAGACACTCGGCTGTTCCGCGACCGCGGTCAGGAAATGCTCTAGCTCATCCGCTGGAACCATCACGGTCAGTGATGCTTGACGCGGCCCACTCCCGTCTCGTAGATCGACCACGTCTGACTCCACCACATACCCACCAAACTTCGTGACGACCTCCTGGATTTCTCTCGCTACCCCAAGGTAATCGTCACACCAGACAAGGAGCTCGGCTTCCCGTACGACGAGGCGGCCTATCGAGGGAAGCCGATTGCTCGGCGACGCGGGTTCCGTACCAGGTGCTCCTTGTGTCACCGGTTCGGATGTCCCTCTGGGAAGCAATTCATTCGATTGCGAACAACCGAGTGTCGCGATCAGAGTCAGACACACCAAGAGGAGAGCCCTTCCCATGTCATCCTCCCGCCTCTGACATCCTCGTTGAGAAGACGCAATGGGTAGGGCTCGGGTTCCCGTCGTAATGCTCCGCCTGATCCGGAGTTCCGAGCCGTGTGTTACAAACGCTTACAACATCACACGGTCGTAACGGCGACTCACGATCACCTGTAAAACCACGAGCCAGGCGAGCAACACGAGCCAATCACGCGGTGCGCCGAGCGTGTTTCCTGCCACAAGTGCTTGGCGCAGGAGTTCGACCAGATAACTCAGTGGGTTGATATGTGCCAGGATGCGCAGCCAGCTCGGCATGATGTCGAGCGGATAAATGGCGTTGCTCGCGAAGAAGAGCGGCATCGTGAGTACTTGGCCGATGCCCATGAAACGTTCGCGCGTCTTTAAGAGCGTCGCCAGCAGCATCGAGAGGGTTGCGAAGACGCCTGCGCCCAAGACAATCGCAACTGCGCAGGTCAAGAGTGACAGCGGAGCGAACTCAAGATGGATACCCATCGCAGCGGCAACGAGGATGATGACAGCGCCCTGTATGAGCGCGCGCAGTCCAGCCCCGAGTCCCTTCCCAGCGACGAAACTTGCCCGCGGAACTGGCAAGACGAGGATCTTCTGGAGAATCCCCGCGTCCCGCTCCCAGATGATGGCCAGGCCATAGAAGATCGAGGTAAACATGACCGATTGCGCCAGAATCCCCGGGGCGATAAACGAGAGATAATCTCCCTGCCCTGCAAAGAGGCGGGCTCGCGCAACCGCCTGCCCAAAAATGGTCAGCCACAGGAGCGGCTGGATTGCGCGCGTGACCACCTCCCATGGATCATGCCGTAACCGACGTGCTTCTACTTCTGCTACCACGAGCGATGCCGCGACGAAGCTCGCCACTCGCTCTCCCAGCGAGAGTGGATGGACTGCCTCCGCAAGTCGTGTAGCCAGGTCAACCGAAACGCCGGAGCCGCCGACGGAGCTGTCTGACTTCACTGAATGACCCTCCCGACTCCAACGTATCGCCTGTCAACGCCGTGAACACGTCATCGAGCGAACTCGCTCCGCCGATGCTCGCCTTCAATTCGTCCGGGGTTCCAAGAGCGACCAAGCGGCCATGGTTCATAATTCCGATGCGCTCGCAGTGAAGCTCGGCTTCCTCCATGTAGTGAGTAGTGACGAGCAGGGTTGTCCCCTCGCGCCGCCGGAGTTCTTGAAGCGCCTCCCAGACCGTACGACGAGCCGTTGGATCAAGTCCAACTGTCGGCTCGTCGAGCACCAGGAGCACTGGCCGGTGAAGGATTGCTTGGGCAATTTCCAGTCGTCGGACCATCCCTCCCGAGTAGGTCCGCACAAGGCGATCCGCTGCCTCCTCAAGCCGTGCGAGCTCCAAGACCTCAGCAATGGCCCGCTCACGATCCCGCCGGGGAATGCGGAGCAACTTGGCAACCATCAGGAGATTCTCGTAGCCAGTCAAGGAGCCGTCAGCTGACAGTGTCTGTGGCACGTACCCAAGCACACGGCGCACCCGGTCGGGATAGCGAATGGCATCGACCCCGGCAATGCATACCGTGCCACTGGTCGGACGCAGGAGCGTGACCAGCATGCGGATCGTCGTGGTCTTCCCGGCTCCGTTCGGCCCGAGCAGCGCGAATACTTCTCCGGCTTCAATTGAGAAACTAACATGATCGACCGCGAGGACATCTCCAAAGCGCCGCACGAGCTCCGTCACTTCAACGAGCGGCATCGCGGACCCCATCCTCTTGTTCTGCTTGTTCTGCCGCAGCGACCAGTCGCACCAAGAGCGGTCGCAAGGTCGCGAGCTCCTCCGCGCTCAAGACAGCGAGGAGCTCGACCAAATAGGCGCGCCGCAGTTCCTGCCATTGACGCAACCGTTCCTGCCCTTCTGGGGTCAGCGAAACGATGACGACTCGTTCGTCACCAGACGCCCCGCGCTCGCGTTGGAGTAGCCCAGCCCGCTCCAAGCGCTTGCATGCCACCGTCACCGATCCCGGGGTGACACCGAGCTCGGCAGCGAGCTCGCCGATCCGCAATGGCCCCCGTAGCCACAGGCGCTTGAGAAGCCAGAACTGCTCTGGGGTCAGCTCGCCCTGCCGCACTGGGTGCGTACGCCGCCGCAGAGATCGTGCGAGTTCGAGGAGGAGTTCGGCCACTTCCCCACGAAGTGCGCTCGCTTCCTGCATGGCCTCATCCTTTCGATCACTTAGCATTTTACTCATCAAACAAGAACGGAGTCAAATGTGGCATACTGGCACCAGACAGTGCCGCAGACGCCGGAGGTCCCGTGCTCGTTCTACTGCTCGTCACCATGCTTCTCGTGATTGGCCTGCTCGCCCTGACCGTTCTGGTCGGTTTGACCGTCACGTCGCTCGTGACCTTGATCACGGCGCCTGGCCAACTCGTGCGGCTTCTCCGGGACCGACAGTTGCGGCGCAATCATGCGCTCGAGCACGCGACCATCAACGTGATCGAAGAACGATTCGGACCGACCAGACTTGCTGGCCTCGCACGCCAGGATGGCTTCCTTATCTTTGGCCCCGTGGCCCCAGCGCTTGTCCTTGAAGCCGCTGAGGAAGGCCTACGCCGCCTACAGCGGGGTGAGCGGCAGCTCGCAATCCACCCGCGCTGCGGCACCACACTCGTGGCCAGCCAACTTGTTCTCGCCCTCGCCTTCCTTGCAACGTTGCTGCTCTTGCGTCAGCTATCGCTCTTACCCTTCCTGGTGGGCCTGGCCGCAGCGCTCCTCCTCGGCCCACGCATTAGCCCTCTCTTGCAACGCTGGATTACTACCGATTCTCAAGTCGATGGCCTCGCTATTCAGGGGCTCCAGCCACAACTCGTTCCGCTTCAACTTCCGTGGACGAATGTCCTCGTCCCTGTCCCGGGCGCGCTGCTGGTCCGCACTGGCACCGTGGAGCAGGCGTCACTTGGTGGTTCGGTCACGGTTCTTACCCCTGATGCACGGAGCTATCAGGTCGGTCGGTACCAGATCGATTGAGCTGGAACGATGATACGTCGCTGTGCTACAATTTGTCGGTTACCGCGTATTGCACACCGGTGGTGAGGAACGATGGCTGAGCGGATCCTGGTGGCATTGTCCGGCGGCGTGGATAGCGCCGTAACAGCGTATCTGTTGAAGCGAGCCGGTTGGGAGCCGGTAGGGATTCATTTGCGTCTCTTCGACGCTGCTCCCGGTTTGGACGGTGTTTGCTGCGGCGATGCCGCTGCTGCGGACGCGCGAGCTGTCGCCGCCCAACTCGGCATTCCGTTCTACGTGCGCGACTTGCGTCCCGAGTTTGAGCGCCACGTCGTTGAGCCGACTGTCGAGCACTACGCACGAGCCGAAACGCCGAATCCGTGCATCTTCTGCAACCACCGGGTTCGCATCCCGGCCTTGCTCGAACTCGCCGACGCACTCGGTATTCGGTACGTCGCGACTGGACATTATGTACGTAAGGTTTGGACTCCCACAGGCTGGCGTATCGCCGAGGCGCGAGATCGTCAGCGCGACCAGTCGTACGTCCTGTACCGGCTGACACCCGAGCAGCTCGAGCGCTTGGTCTTCCTGCTCGGCGAGTACGACAAGCCAACGGTTCGCGCGATCGCTCGCGAGGCGGGCTTGTTTGTGGCCCAGAAGCCCTCGTCCGTCGATCTCTGCTTCGCGAAGACGTACGGCGGTATTGGTCAGCTGGTCGCACAGCGCCGTCCTGAGACCGCGCGTCCCGGCCCGCTTGTCGACGAGCACGGCCAAGTGGTCGGATCTCATCCGGGCATTGCGTTCGTCACGATCGGCCAGCGCCGTGGTCTTAAGTGGACGCATCCAACTCCGCAGCGCCGTTACATCGCAGCGATTGAGCCAGAAGGAGCTGTGGTGCGTGTCGCACCGCGCGAGCGGATCCTCACCCGGGCTGTACACTTGGTCGATCCGATCTGGCATGAGCCTGTGACTGCAGGCGAGGCTCGGTTGCGTTATCAGGGACCGCGGATTCCAGCACGCGTAGAAGGTGACTGGGTCATCTTCGACGAGCCAGCGCCGCCGCTCGCTCCGGGTCAGTCCGTTGTGCTGTATGTCGAAGATCGCGTCGTCGGCGGCGGAATCGCTGGTCAGATCGAACGAGTGAGTGCCGACGAGCCCGTGGTGGCAGTCTCCGCCGCCGACTGAGGCCAAGTTAGCCGGAGCGGCGCCACTCGCCGCTCCGGCCTCCCGCTTTGAGCACCAGCCCAATCGCGTCGATCGTCATCCCTCGGTCAACTGCCTTGAGCATGTCGTAGACCGTCAGCGCCGCAACGGTGACAGCCGTCAGTGCTTCCATTTCCACCCCAGTCCGACCAACCGTCTCGACTCGCGCCTCAATCTCGATACACGACTCGGCCTCGTTTGGTTCCAGATCGAGTTCGACTTTGGTCAAGGGGATCGGATGGCAAAGGGGGATCAAGTCAGCCGTCCGCTTCGCAGCCATGATACCGGCGACGCGGGCGACACCAAGGACGTCACCCTTTGCCGCGCGCCCTTCGCGAACGATTCGGAGCGTCTCCGGCTGAACCTGCACGCGGCCCCGCGCGACTGCAACGCGCTGCGTTTCTGGCTTCGCACCAACATCCACCATGCGCGCCTGACCGCGCTCGTCAAAGTGAGTTAGTTCCGTCATCGTCGGCTCCTTCACGGACCAGTGGTTCCCATATCGAGCGTAACATGGCACGAAAAGAGCGTGGCGGGAGACTCCCGCCACGCTCCTAGCCTCCGTCTGATTAGGCGCTTAGTTCCTCGAAGCCCAACTCTCCAACGAGCCAGCGAGCAAGGACGTCCATTTCGTAGAGCGACTCCAACACGGCGACACCAAGGAAAAACGCGGTGACGGCGTGGATCAGGCGTTCCCGTTCCTCGCGTGTCCGGCTCGGGTGTCGCCCATTGCTCCACTCGTAGTCTTGGATGTACTTGCTATAGACCTCCCAGGTGGCTTGGAGAATACGGTCAGCAGCCTCTCGCTGATTCGCGGTGACGAACCGAACCTCCCGCCCGAGAGCCATCCGGAACGCCCGCTCGGCCGCCACAATCCCGAGTTCAATCGGGACTCGCCCCAGAACAGCTCGCATACCACCTCCTCGGCCCTTCACACCACTGCCACAGAAACACGCAGCCGCTTCCGGAAGCTCACGTGCCATGCTCGTTGGTGTGCACACCGGATGAGACGCAAAGGCTGATTATACTCAGATCTGGCTAGGGTGTCAATGCAACGAGTGCAAAGAGATCCTGTCCCGGGCGCACGGACCACCTGTTCACCTGTGTCAATGCCTCTCCTGGAAACTGGCTGACTACGCTGCGACCGATTGGTATCTCCACTAATCTCTTTCGTGGAAAGACAATCAGCAGCGGCTTGAATCACGATCTCTTTTAGAGCTTGCTGGCGTTAGCCAGGGGAAAAGAATGAGGGGAGCGAGCTTCTGCTCGCTCCCCCTGAGTGTCTCATCTTTCCCGCGAACCAGCACGATTGCCGGGCGCGCCTTACTCAAGGACGTCGGCCAACGCCCCTGCCACGGCCTCGATGAGGACGTCACACTCTTCGCGAGAAATGGTGAGCGGCGGTGCCATGATGATTCCATCTGGCGTGCAGCGGACGATGACCCCGCGGCGTCGTGTTGCGGCCTCTAGCTTGGCACCAAGCTTAAACTCTGGTGGGTACTTCTCCTTTGTGGCCTTGTCCTGGACGACCTCAATGAGGAGCATTAGTCCCTTACCACGCACCTCACCGACGTACGGACGTTCCTCGAGTTGCCGCAACGCTCCCAGGAGATAGGCCCCGGCCTCCGCGGCGTTCTCCCACAGCCGCTCCGCGAGCAAGATATCGAGGTTACGGAGCGCGACGGCACAAGACACCGGATGCCCCGAATAGGTGAAGCCATGCATAAAGACGCGATCAGCACTCGCTAACGTGTCCGCAATTTCGTCGCTTACTCCTACCCCGCCCAGTGGTAGATATCCGGACGTGATGCCCTTGGCGAAGGTCACGATGTCCGGCACGATCCCATACTGCTGCATCCCAAAGAGCGTTCCCGTACGTCCAAAACCAGTGATCACCTCGTCAAGTATGAGCAAGATACCGTACCGCCGCAGAACACTCGCGATCGCTGGCCAGTACCCGTCGGGTGGAACCACTACTCCGCCCGCACCCTGGACCGGCTCCCCGATGAACGCAGCGATCGTCTCCGGCCCCTCACGCTGAATCGTCTCCTCGAGTTCTTGCACGAGACGTGCCACAAACTCCTCGTCAGAGAGCCCTTCCCCGAAGCGATACTTGTATGGAGCCGTTAAATGGATAAATCCGGGTGGCCGTGGCCCGAACCCTTCCCAATACGACGGCACACCGGTCGCGGACAAGGCCCCCATTGCGATCCCGTGATAAGCCATCCGGCGCGAAAGAATCTTGATGCGATCGGGTTGTCCTTTCAGCCACCAGTAATAGCGCGCGATCTTGATCGCTGTCTCGTTCGATTCTGCGCCACCAGAGGTGAACTGGAAGTGGTTCAGCGGCTCGGGGAAGAGGTCAGCCAGACGGGCTGCAAGCTCGATCGTCGGCGGACTCGCCAATCCAAAGAAGGTCGGGACGAACGCGACCCGCTCCATCTGTGCCCGTGCAGCCTCGGCCAGCTCTCGACGGCCATGGCCCACGTTCACGTTCCATAACCCTGCGAATCCGTCGAGGTATCGACGCCCCTCGGCGTCCCAGACCCATACCCCTTCCCCTCGGACGAGAACCAGTGGTCCCTCACGGCGGAGCTGGTGCAGGTTCGTCAATGGATGCAGATGGTGCGCAATGTCCTTCTGCACCAACTCCGCCGCATTCCAGGTCTCAACTTGCATTGTACTGCCCTCCTCGCCTGCATTCGGACCCACACGATTGTTCCCGAGAGGAGCGCGTCACGTCCACTGCGATTCGCATGACCGCAGAGTAGCACGCAGCCCCAGTTCTGGCCGCCGTGGTCACTTGGAAACACACACGCTATCATTACCATTCGCGTCCGAGAAGGGAACGCGCGAGCGAAGAAGAACTCGAAATCTGTCGTGCAGGAGGTCAAACGACGATGACTCGTGAGCGAATTCCAATCACGCGGGAAGGACTGGAGGCGCTGCGCCGGGAATATGAGTATCTTGTCAAGCATCGCCGACCCGAGATCGCACGCGTCATCCAAGAGGCGCGTGAGCATGGAGACATCCGGGAAAACGCCGCCTACGATGCCGCCAAGCATGATCAAGCATTCATCGAGGGGCGTATCCGGGAAATTGAGGAACTGCTGAAGCGTGTCGAGCTTATCGAAGAGCCGACCGATGGTGACCGTTCGGTTGTCCGAGTCGGCTCAACCGTCACTATCGAAATTGATGGAGAGATCGAGACGTATACGATCGTCGGTGCGATCGAGGCCAAGCCGTCGGCTGGCCGCATCTCGAACCAGTCACCGGTCGGCAAGGCATTGCTCGGTCGTCGAGCCGGCGACACGGTTACGATCGAGACACCGAACGGCCAGATTACGGCACGTATCCTTGAGGTTACGTGACTTGCTCTCGGAGTGCACCGTGTCACGACGGGACACAACGGTTTTAGAAGCGTTTCTCATGCGTCAGGGGGTGCAGGCCCGATTGCTGCGCCTGGAGCAACCCACGCGGACTGTTGCCGAAGCGGCACAGGCGCTCGGTGTTTCACCGCGCTGCATCGTGAAATCCCTCCTCTTCTGGAATGCGGATGGCACCTGCGTGCTCGCTGTCGTCCGCGGTGACCAGCGAGTGGATCGTGTACTGCTCGCAGCTGCGATTGGCTGTGACCAGCTGACACTTGCCCCCGCCGAGCACGTCGTGACCGTTACTGGCTACCCGGCTGGTGCAACTCCGCCGGTCGGGCACGCCACGCCTGTCCCAGTCATCGTCGATCCGGCCGTTCTGGAGGAGCCAGTCGTCTACGGTGGCGGTGGTGACGATCACACGATGCTGGAAATCCGTCCCGAGGACATCGTTCGCGTCTCGGGAGCCCGGGTCGTACGGATCGCACAGTCCACCTGAACGCGAGGCTTAGCGCCGTCGCTCGCCCCTTGTTTCCAGAAAGGCCTCAACCGCTTCGCGCGTGGGCACGGCATCAGGACCAAGTCCTTGGATCCTTAAAGCGGCAGCAGCGGCCGCCATCTTTGCCGCCCACAGCGTCGGTTCGTGCTGGGCACGGAGCAAAAAGAGCACTGCCGCGAAGACGTCCCCCGCTCCGACATCATCGCGCACAGTCACCGGATAGGCCGGGACGTCATAGGTCCGGCCACGGTCGATCACTGTCGCTCCGTCAGGGCCTCTGGTGATGGCCACAACGCCGCGCTGCGCGATCGCCTCAATCTCATCCCTCGCGAGTGTGTGCTCTAATGTGCTGAGGACGAACCCGTCGAGCCGGGTCACAAGCTCATGCGGCAGGCGCAGGGGAACAAGCCGAACGCGCCCACCGGAGCGTGGCCACTGCCGCATCCACCCTTGCGGGGTCGCGCCGAGGAACTCAGGGCTGAGACGACCAGCCTGCCGTGGATCAATCTCCTGGGCGACAGGGGCCAAATGAATAATCCGTGCCGAGCGCCAGGTTGGCGGCAGCCCGCTGAGATCGATCGGCCCGGCCCACGAGTGGACAGTTTGCTCACGGCGTCCTGCGACCGTACGATTCGTGAAAACAGTCGGCGCAGCAGCCTCCTGCACGATCATTGCGACTTCATGGGAGAACCGTGCGAGCTCTTCGCTAATTGCTGCGCCGTAGGTGTCAAACTTCCCGCGGGTAAGAATGGCAGCATCCAACCCGAACCGCGCTGCTGTCAGCGCCGCATAGAGCGCGGTGCCGCCGAGCCGAGGTGTCCCCGTCGTCGGATCGAGATCGACCGTTACATGGCCGATCGCGACATATTGTGGAGCACGCTGTGAACTCACCGGGGAATCCCTTTCCGGCCGCTGGCATCCCTGGCGACATCAGCGGCGCGGGTAGACAGTGACTCGTCGTTGATCCCCCTCACCGCTACTGCGCGTCTCCACGTCTGGGTTATCACGCAGTGCCACATGGATGACCCGGCGCTCGTTCGCGGGCATCGGCTCAAGCGTAACTGGTTGCTTGGTGCGTGCCACTTGGCGCGCCACGCGATGCGCCAGTGCAATCAGCGACTCCTCACGACGGCTCCGGTACCCCTCAACGTCGATGATCACACGTGTCCACGACGACAGGCGCCGATTGACAAGCACGTTCACCAAGTACTGGAGCTGCGCCAGGTGCTCGCCGCGCCGCCCAATCAGCATACCCGCATGTGGACCGTGAATGTCGATGAAGACAGTCGGTGGATCCTCCGGTCCGAGTTCGATAATTGACGGATTGTCTACCGCTAAGACTGTACAGGAGAAGCCCATCGCCTGCAGGAGTTCTCGCACCACCTGCTTCACAATCGCCTCGGTCTGGGGATCTGGTCGCTTGATCGGTCCCCGCGACACCTCACCACTACCGAGCGGGGTCACCCGAACGAGTGCTTCCCCACCATAGGGGACATTGTCGACGAGCACTTCCACATGAACGCGCTCGCGAGGCAATCCCAACTGTTCCAGCGCGAGCTTTACTGCCTCATCGACCGATCGAGCCTGAATCTCAACAGCTCTCTTTTCCGCCATCACCGCGCCTCTGTCCCCCCGTGCCCCGGTCGGGACGCGCTGCGTGACCGCTCAGGATGGCCGCTTGCCACGCGAACGCGAGCGTCTCGGTACCAGCGCGGCAGGGTCGAGCGGTGGCTGCTCAGCAGGAGCCGAAACACCAGTAGACGTCCGGTCGGACCGGTTCGGCTCTCCCGCAGCCGGCGCTCCCTGCTGGGCCTGTGCCTGAGCCTGTTGCAGGAGTCGGTTGAGGAGACCGCCGCGATTCCCCTTGTTGTTCACTCGCTTCTTCGGATCGACGTACCCCAACCGTCGATGCTCCGGCAACTCGGGCAGGAACGGCAACCAGTCACGCATCGCGCCCCACCCGGTGATCAACCACTGCTGCACCACGCTATAGAGTGCAGAGACGACCCAGTAGAGAACGGGTCCTGCCGCGAAATTCCACCCAAACAAGACCACCATTGCCGGCATAAAGAGCATCATCGAGTACATCATCTGCTGTTGCGGATCTTCGAACCGCCGCATCCCCGCTGGTCGGGTCATCCGCGTCTGGATGAACTGAAACACACCGGCCAAGATCGGCAGAATCCGCAAGGGATCTGGTTGCGCGAGATCGGGTACCCACAGGAACCCGTGTGCCCACGCACCGACCTGACTCATAGACAGGTTCCGGATCGCAAAGTACAAGCCGAAGAACACTGGAATCTGCAGGAGCATCGGGAGGCAACCCGACATTGGGTTGATACCATGCTCCTGGTACAGTTTCATCATTTCAGCAGAGAGGCGTTGCCGGTCCTGCCCATACTTCTTCTGCAGTTCCCGAATTTTGGGCTGGAGTTCCTGCATCGCCTTGGTGGAGCGCACCGACTTGATTGTGAGCGGCAGGAGCAGCGTCTTGATCAAGATCGTGAACAGAATAATCGCGACACCCGCGCTCCCCGTGATCTCAGCGGTGCGCGCCAAACCCCATTCGATCGCATAGACAAACTGATCCCAGATGATCAACGGCTTCCTCCTGAATGCCGGTCACTCATTGCTGGCACGCGACTCTGCTCATGGCACCGGATCGTAACCACCAGGATGGAATGGATGGCAGCGCGCGATGCGTCGCAGCGTCAAGATGCCTCCCTTGATGATACCGTAACGCTCGATCGCCTCGTACCCATACTCCGAGCACGTTGGGTAGAAGCGGCAGGCTGGTGGCAGTCCCGGCGAGATGAAACGCTGGTAGAAGCGAATCAAGAGCAGGGCAAGTCTTCTCATAGCGCCAAAATCCTATGAGCCTCCTTCTCGATCTCGTTCCTCCCACAATCCAGCCCGTTTCAACAGCGACTCGACTGTGGCGGCAACTTCATGATACGTCACCGACTCATCCGCCAGGGTACCCCGTGCGACAAACACGAGGTCATAGCCCTGTTGGAGATGCGGATGCATCCGCCGTACCGCTTCACGAAGCCAGCGCTTCACCCGGTTGCGACGCACCGCCTTCCCGACTCGCCGCCCGACCGCGAATCCGTACCGGTTATGCGCGAGCCCGTTCGGTGCGACGCTCAAAACGACGAGTCGGCTACTCACGGTCCGACCACGGCGCCGCACCTGTTCGAAATCGCTGGAACGGCGGAGACGCAACCGCCGCGCGATCACGAGAATGCCTAGCGCTTATTCGGGGTGATCTTCTTCTCGTCCGAGACAGTCAGCTTCCAGCGCCCCTTCAGGCGCCGTCGCTTCAAGACGGCTCGCCCACCACGAGTGCTCATTCGAGCCAGGAATCCATGGACGCGCTTCCGACCTAACCGATTCGGCTGGTACGTTCGCTTCGGCACTGCTCAGCTCCCCACTCGGGACTAGCCTCGCACAAAAAAGTCCGCGTCGGCGCGCGCCGCCACGGCGTATTCAGTATAACACGCAGGACGTGTTCACGTCACTGCAGCGACAACGCCGTTTAGTACTGAGGCAATCCGCTGCAAGAAGCGTTCCCGCCCGAGATTCAAATGCCTGTTCGAAACGAAGACAACCGCCAGATCGTAGGCCGGATCGTACCATGCAGCACAACCCGTGGCGCCCGTGTGCCCAAAGCAACTCGGCGAGAAAAGATCCACCTCGCCAAAATACCCACCGCCCACCTCAAACCCGAGGCCCCATCCCGGCAGCCCCAAAGTATCCGGAGTCTGCCGGCTCGTCATCGCCGCGACGGTTGCCCGCGCAAGTAAGCGCCCTGGCGCGTGCGGCGTAAAGTGGAGAAGAAACTGCACCACGTCCGGGAGCGTCGCCACGACTCCCCACGCTGGGTGAGCTAAGCGTAAACCGTACCGCGCGCCATACATTGCCCAAGGCAGTCCATCACCGAGCCCGCCCACGACTCGAGCAAGGCGCCTCTCATTCTCATCACCCCGCAGTGGGAAGTGTGTCTCATGTAGACCGGCTGGCAAGAGAACGAACTCCCGCATGAGCTCAGGGAAGGGTCGACCCGTCACCCGTTCAGCCAGCACGCCGAGAAGCGCGTATCCAAGATCGCTGTACCCGATGCGACTTCCTGGAGCGAAGTCCAGCGGCTCGGTGAAGGCCGCCTCAATGACCTCGTCGAGCGGAAGCTGCTGTTGCAACAGCAGCTCCATGTCGACGGGCTCATAGGGAATGCCTGAGGTGTGTGTCAAGAGATGTCGAACAGTGATCGTGCGCCGCTCATCCTCGTCAAACTCGGGCAAGATCGATGCCACTGTCGTCCCTAATGTCAGGATGCCTCGCTCCACCAGTGCGAGGATGGTCGCCGCCGTGTAGAGCTTGCTCACCGAGGCCAACGGCCAGAGAACTGTAGGTCCAGCTGGCAGCCCAGGAGCGCCTTCCCCTCCATACCATTCGAGCACACGACGACCACCATGGACAACCGCCAGCCCGGCACCATCGAGCTCGCCACTGTCAATGAACGAGGCGATCCGGCTCGTGACCTCGGACAGCCGCTCGATCACTCAAAACCTCCCTCGATACTGTCATTTCCTTCTCGCACGAGCATAACGAACTCCCCGCACTGCGGGAAGACGCAATTCAGGACGATTTGCCCATATACGGCCACTGCCTTTTGCCGAAGTCGCAACCGATATACTCCAGCGTGACACTCAGTGTCGTTGATCCAAGGGCGGACGAAGACATGACGAGTCCCACCGAGCAACCAGCACCAGAGGATCTTTTCCGTCACGTCCTTCGGACGCTCCTGCCGATCGTCAATGCCGACCTCGGGGGCTTCTTCGTCTTCGATGAAGACTTCGACCAGGTACTCCTTGGGACGATCGAAGGCGAACAACCGCCTGGATCGCTCGCTCCAGTCGGCGTGGCCCGGATTTCCCCGAGCCAGGTACCAGCCGAGCGCTGGATCCGTGAACACCAGCGCTCGCTCCACCTTTATCGTCCCCGCGACTGGCGACGCTTCCCACCGGTCAATCCTGGCCTGCGGGAATTGGCGTTGCGTGGCAAGCTTATTGCTCTGGTGATTCCACTCCGGTCGCAAGACGAACTCGTTGGCGTCGCCTATCTCTGGCGGCATCGCGAGCCACGCCCGTTTCTCCGCCGGGAGATCCGTGAGGCTGAACGGTGGTGCCAGCTCGCCGCTATTGTCGCTATCGCGAGCCGCCTCTACGAACGCGAGGCGCAAGCACGTCAGGCACTGGCGCGCGTGCTGGCGATCGACCGCTCGCTGGCCACCGCGTCAAGTCACGACGCCGTGGGTCGGGCTGTGGTCGGTCCGCTCGCAGACTTCCTCGGCGTGGAATCTCTGGCGTTGTGGCTCCGGTCCGGAGAGGATCACAAAGTCTTTTTGCAGAACATCGTAGACGAAACCATTCGGGAAACACTCACTACCTGGGAGTTCTCCTGGTCGCATTTTGAGCAATTGACCAGTCGGCCGCAGGTTGTTGCTCGTGACAGAGCACGCGAGACGTTAGGCCCGTGGGTGGAAGCACTCCCGAATTCGGTCGACCACATCATCCTCTGCAGCATTCGCTACGACGCGAACGTTGTCGCACTGCTCGTCGGCTGGGACACTAACTCAACAGCCCGACGTCCGTCGAACACACGTCGTGAGATGCTCGAAGCCGCGTCGGTTCTCCTCGAGCAGATCGCTGTTACCCTTGTGCGGCTCTCCTTTCGAGCTGAGCTGGAAAGAACAATCAGTGATCTACGAAGCCTCTTGAAAGTCTCCCAGCGTGTTGTCTCCACTCCCTCGGTGGCTGATTTGCTGGAAGAAGTTGAACGCGTCATTCGTGACCGACTGCGTTATGATGCCATGATCTTCCTCGAACCCGACCCAGATTCTCCATACGCATTGCGCGTTTCCTGGGGCTCCGGCACCATCCCTGAATCCCGCGTCGGACATCGTATTCCACTCGATCGAAGTCTTGCCGGTTGGGTTTTCCGCACCGGCCGCGAACTCCTGATTACCGATACCTGGGAAGATCCGCGCACGTACCATCGCCCGGGACAACCTTTCCCCTTGCGATCACTCCTCCTGTTCCCTGTTCGGCACGAGAAGCGGACGGTTGGTGTTCTGGGTTTCGGTCGTGAGCGGGTCATTCCTTTCTCAGAGTACGATCGCGAGCTCGTAAACCTGATCGCAAGCGAACTCGCCACAGCGATCCATCTGATCGAACAACGCAATGCTCTCCGACGGCAAGCCCACTATCAAGCCCTCCTTGCCACCGTCAGCCAGCTGCTCCTCCGCGACTTCGATCCGCGATCGTTCGCTCCTCCACTGGTCCAACAGCTCAGCCAGTGGGCGGGTGGATCAGCGGCGTTGGTCCTTGAGTGTCCGGTCTTTCCGGCTCGTGTCGTCGCAACAGCGGACACCCTGTCCTCTCACCGACTTCCTGACCTCGAGCCTTTGTGCCAAAACGCGTTCTATCAGTGGCTGGCATCAATGAGTTCTGAGCGTGCTCTGGATCTCAGTGATGCCTTGTTCGCACCGGCGGAATTCCGTGCGCCCTTCTCAGAAATTCTTGCAACATTTCGCACTGTTCTCCTCGTAGCGCTTGACCCTGACGAGACTCCAACTGGCTTCCTCTTGCTCGCAATTCCAGAGCAGCTTCGCGCAGAACGGGGAGAGCTCGCCGTCACGCTCTGGGAGGTGCGAAACCGTATTCTGCACGCGACTGAGCGGTGGATTGCGGTACTCGAGCAAGACGCTGTCACACGCCTGACGCTCGATCTTGGGGCGAAGAGTTCGAGCGACGCGTTTGCGCGTGCGCTCCTGGAAAAACTCTCTCCGCTCGTGCGGTTCGATTTTGCCGCTGTCTTCGATCTCGACCGCGAACGAGGCCGACTCATCCCGCTGGCGACGACATCGCACTTCGATGGCCTTCCCGCTGGCTGGACGCTCGCGCCAGAGATCGCTGACTTTGGTGCACCTTCCTCGGAAGAGACACTCCGCTATATCCCGGACACCTCGACTAAGGATCTCGGATACGCCCTCCGCTTCGCGACAGCTGCACATCCGTCGTCACTTGTTTTCGCACCGCTCGTTACCCAGGGCGACGAGTCGGGGCTCCTACTCGTTGGACGCTTCGGAACCCACCGCTTCTCCCAGAGCGAGCGTCGGCGCCTCGCCAAACTTGCCGCTCACGCCGCTCTCGCTTTCCACATTGTTCGTGTGAACGGCCGCGAACGAGCAATCTATCGCGCCTCGGTTGAGGCGTTGGCCGCGGCTGTCGATGCCAAGGATCCAGCGACTCACGATCACTCGCGTCGTGTCGCACGTATCGCCCGCGTGATTGCCGAACACTTGCATCTCTCACGAGAGGCGATCGAAGAGATTGAACTCGCCGCGCTCCTTCACGACATCGGCAAACTCGCTATCCCAGACCATGTCCTAGGAAAGCCAGGAAAGTTAGATCCATCGGAGTGGGCGCTTATCCGGCTCCATCCCTCTGTGGGCGCCGGTATCTTGGCAAATCATCCGCAACTGAGTCGCATTGTTCCACTCGTCCGCGCCCACCACGAACGCTGGGACGGTCGTGGCTATCCAGACGGCTTGCGTGGGGAGGAGATTCCGCTCGGAGCGGCCATTATTGCACTGGCCGACGCGTTCGACACCATGATCTCCGATCGCCCCTATCGTCCGGCACGCCGGTTTGCTGACGCGATCGAGGAGATTCGTCACGGTCGGGGCACGCAATTTCATCCTGCCGTCGTTGACGCCTTCTTTGAGGCCCTCCGGGACCCGAACAGCTTACCAATCCTGCTGCTGCAGCGCTCCGTTGTCGCGCCGACATCGGTTGCTGCTCATGCCATCCACCGAGTGGCTGAGCATCTTCCGCATATCCCGAGCGTTGATGCGCTCGTTGAGGTGATTGACCTCGCGATTTCGGGCACACTGTCGAATGACAACATAGTCATCTTCCTCCTCGACGAATCGGAGACTTCTTTGCGCATTCTGTACTCGCGTCATGACCGAGACCTCGCCGCCGCAGTCCGGATCCCACGCGGTCAGGGGATCGCATGGCAGGCGATCGAAAGCAACGCTCCAATTGCAGTGATCGTCCCCGAAGCGCCGCCAAATACGATTCTCAGGTGGGGAAGGCGTGATCTCTATGCCGTCTTGGTCGCACCCCTTGTCGACGGTTCTCGGGTACTCGGGGCGCTCGCTGTCTCACGCACTGATCCCCGCCCCTTCTCAATAGCTGATGCTGAACTCCTTGCCACCCTTGGGCGTCACTTCGGACCGCTCTTGCAAACCTTTTTGGAGCAGCGCAGCGAACTCGACTCATCCAAGGAGACGACGTCCGTTAATCAACCCAAGACTGGTGAACAGCATAATCAGCACCGGCTGATGGATCAGATAGAGCATGAGGCTATGCCGGCCGAGCCAGATGAGAATCGAGAAGGGAAGCACTCCTTCCCAGGAAGGGAATGTCCACCGCCGTCGTCCGCGCGGATAGAGCCAGCTGCCAGCTGACACTCCGAGAAGTACAAGTGCAAACCAGGGCAAGAAGGGACGGAAATCAAACGAGCGGTAGTCCGCCGGAACCAGACCCATCCAGAACAGCCAGGGATTCCCCGGTAGCCGAGCGAGCAGCAATCCAAGCAGCCAAGCCACTGCCGCGAGCGGAAGGTTCCAGAGTCCCAATCGTAAGAGTGGTAGTGCCACCAGACTTGACAGCAGGATGAGATGCAAGATCCCGAACAGGACAACATCGCGCGGACTGATCACCCACGTTACGACCGTCACCAGAGCTGCCGCGGCAGCGAGGCGGGATGATCGGCGTAGCACGTGCCACCAATAGGAGCGCGAGTCGTGAGCAGCACGGGACCGTGCTAAGACGAGCGACACGCCAGAGACGAATAAAAAGAGGCTGGCGATGAAATCAGCGAAGATCCGCCAGGCCCCTGAAGTCACGGCAATCGGCCAGCCACCAAACACTGCAAGATCGAACGCACCGTGGTAGATCACCATCAAGATGAAGGCGAACCCGCGGAGCAGATCCACTTCCCAGAAGCGCGTCCGCTTCGCCGTCACAGGTACAACACGAAGTGAGTGCCCACTCATCGGAGCTTGCACACCCCGCTTACTGGGATGCCGTAGGAACGGTCTGCAGCTGCAGGTCTCGCTGAACGCACGGGCGCGGTGACACGCGTACTGGAAACACTACGGCCGCTGCAGAAAGTCCAGCCGCCGCCGAGAGCAGGAGCGAAACCGTGTAGCTTCCTGTCCAGTCAAACAACAGGCCAGCCAGCGCAGATCCTGCAGCTGTACCGACCGGCATCACAGCGAAGAGCAATCCGAAGATTGTGCCCAGCCGACGCCGCCCGAAAAGCGTTGCACAGAGCGACGACGTGAGCGGCGTCGTCGCACTCCAGGAAAACCCGATGACAAACGCAGCAAAGAGGAGTCCAACGGTGTGCCCCCCAATCCAGAGCAAGAGGACAAAGCCCAATCCACGGAGCGCATACACAACAGCTAACGGGAGGGTGCTCCCAGTGCGATCCAACCACCAGCCAGTCGCGAAGGCTCCACCAATGCTCGCCCACCCAGTCAGCGCTAGACCGGTGGCCGCTACAGTGTGACTGAGGCCGAGGCGCGTCGCGTAGTCGACAAAATATGTCATGACCCAGCCCATGGTGAAACCACAGACAAAAAAGCCGAACGCGAACTGCCACCAGGCAGGTGAACGGAGAGCATCCGTTACGCTGCACCCGCTCGCTTCAGCCTTTCCGCTCCACCGCGTGCCTCGAGAGCTCAGGAGCAGCGCTGCGACTGGCGCGAGAACAAGTAAACCAATCCCCAGCACTGAGAAAGCTGCACGCCAGCCGAGCTCCGTCACCAGCGCGGCCAAGATCGGGACCACCAACGCTTGCCCAGCAGGATTCGCTGTCGAGACGACGGAGAGGGCGGTCGTTCTCCCTCGCTCAAACCACGCCGCCACTACCGGTGTCAGAAGCGTCGGCGAGACTGTCGCGAGGCCCAGACCAGCAAGAACCCCGAGCCCGACCGTCAGAGCGAGCCGATCGTGCGCACGACCCCCGACAATCAATCCCAAGCCGAGGCTACACAGTCCTCCAAGTGCAACCACACGGGCCGAGTAGCGATCGACAAGCCATCCGACAACTGGTTGGGCGAGTCCAACAACCAGCACGCTCAGCGAAACAATCGAGCCGAGCTGGGCGTGACTCGCATGCAGGTCGTGCTGAATATCGGGGAAGACCAACCCGATGAGGAATCGCCCGCCTGCAGCCGTCGCCATGATAGCGGTTACGCCGATCAAAGCGAGCCAACGCAACGTAATTGACTGTCTCAGCATGCTCGCAACTTCCCCACACAATCTCCTCACAACCCCACCCAACCCTATGGGAGCGCCCGGTGCCTGTCAACTCACCCGATAGCGGATGCTGGTAGACACACCCCCTTCGCGCACCTTCTGGAAATTCCAGCCGCCTCTCACAGTTCGCAACCCAACTGCTCAATTGTGCCGGCACATCGCAAATTTCGCGTCAAAATCACTGTGCTCAAACACAACCACGTGAGCGTCGACACTCGGCCTCATTTCCGTGTACTTCGTCCTGCACACTCCTATCCGATGGCTGGCCCACGACACGACTCTGGAAATGGGGCTTTTGTTCGGATGCTGTGTACCTGTAGCATGCTCCGTCTTGCCGGGTGCAGCATAGATGGTGAGGCACCACACGTGCCGCCTCAAACGCCTCTCCGGGCACTGGGAGCGGTAACCAGTTGTCGCCCAGCCGAGAGACATGGTAGCGTTTTGAACGATGACAAATGAACACGGCAAGGGCGAAGACGGAAACGAGTACGTCGCGAGTCACCCTCAGCGAGTCCGGGACGGTGTGAGCCGGATGGGATTCTCGCGACGGAAGATCCTTCCCGAGCCGCTGCCCGAACCGGAGTGACACCAGAGTAGGCGCAGACGGGAGTCGCCCGTTACAGCGACCGAAAGTGGGCACGGGACGTTGGCGTCCCGTGCCAACTGGGGTGGTACCGCGGGTGAACCCCCGTCCTCAGGCCTGAGGGCGGGGGTTTTCGATGACGAGCCTCAAGAAACCAATACGATGAGTTGCAATTGTTCGGAGGTGCGCCACATGTTCGAGCCAGTGCCAACCAAGGACGTTGACTTCCCAGCGCTCGAGCGTGCAGTCCTCCGCTGGTGGTATGACCATGGCATCGTCCAGAAGTACCTCACGCGGAACGCACACAGCGACAAACGCTACTCGTTTATGGACGGTCCCATCACCGCAAACAATCCAATGGGCGTGCACCATGCCTGGGGACGAACCTACAAAGATTTCTACCAGCGTTTCTACACCATGCTCGGCTACCGTCAGCGGTACCAGAACGGTTTCGACTGCCAAGGTCTCTGGGTCGAGGTAGAAGTCGAACGCGAACTCGGCTTCACATCCAAACGGGACATTGAGGCCTATGGCATCGATCGTTTTGTCGAGAAGTGCAAGGAACGTGTCTTTACTTACTCGGCAATTCAGACTGAACAGTCCAAGCGTCTCGGCTACTTCATGGATTGGGACAACTCCTACTACACGCTTTCTGACGAGAATAACTACGCGATTTGGCACTTTCTAAAGGTATGTCACCAGAACGGCTGGATCTACCACGGCTTCGACGTCATGCCCTGGTGCCCACGCTGCGCCACGGGTCTCTCCGAGATGGAGGTCAGCGAGGGATATAAGGAAATCACACACCTCAGTGTCTACGTCCGTTTCCCACTCGAGGGACGTGACCGCGAATCACTACTCGTCTGGACGACAACGCCTTGGACTCTCACCGCAAACGTCGCAGCCGCTGTCCATCCCGATCTCACCTACGTCCGAGTCCGGCAGAACGATGAGGTGCTGATCCTGGCCGAAGAAGCCGCTCGCCACGCACTGCGTGGCCCGTATGAGGTCTTGCAATATCTCAAGGGGAGTGACCTCATTGGCCTCCGTTACCGTGGACCCTACGACCACCTGCCGGTCAACGCCCAAGTCGAGCACCGGGTGATCCCATGGGAAGCTGTTGATCCGAGTGAGGGAACCGGTATCGTGCATATTGCGCCAGGCTGCGGGCGCGAGGACTATCAGTTGAGCAAAGAGCACGCGCTTGCCGTCATCGCTCCGCTCACCGAAGACGGGTATTACGTCGATGGGTTCGACTGGCTAACCGGACAACACGTGCATACCGTCGCTGAGCCGATCGCACGCGACTTGGAGACGCGCGGGCTGTTGTACCGTCGCGAACCATACACCCACCGCTACCCGACCTGCTGGCGCTGCGGGACAGAGCTCGTCTTCCGGTTGGTCGACGAGTGGTTCATCGCGGTCGATCCCTGGCGGGAAAAGGTCATGGAAGCAGCTCGCCAGGTGCGCTGGATCCCAGAGTTCGGGCTCGAGCGCGAGCTGGATTGGCTTCGCAACATGGACGACTGGATGATCTCGAAAAAGCGCTACTGGGGCCTTGCGCTCCCAATCTGGCAGTGCGCTGAGTGCGGCTGGTTTGACGTCATCGGAAGCGAGCAGGAGCTCCGCGAGCGAGCGATCGCCGGTTGGGAAGAGTTTGAAGGGCATACACCGCACCGGCCATGGATCGATGCGGTCAAGATCCGCTGTGAACGGTGCGGAGCCGTGGCAAGCCGCATCCCTGACGTTGGGAACCCATGGCTCGACGCGGGCATCGTGCCCTTCTCGACACTCCGGTATCGACACGACCGCGACTTCTGGCAGGAGTGGTTCCCGGTCGACTTCATCACCGAGTCGTTCCCCGGCCAGTTCCGGAATTGGTTTTACTCCTTGCTCGCCCAGAGCACAGTGCTCACCGGACAAGCACCGATGAAGACGTGCCTCGGCTTCGCCCTACTCCGTGACGAGAAGGGCGAAGAAATGCACAAGAGCAAAGGGAACGCCATCTGGTTCGACGAGGCAGCTGAGCGTGCCGGCGTCGACGTCATGCGCTGGCTCTACCTCAAGCACAATCCGGCACAGAATCTCAACTTCGGCTGGCGCCTACTCGATGAGGTTCGCCGGACATTCCTGTTACCGCTCTGGAACTCGTATGCCTTCTTCGCCAACTACGCCCGCCTCGATGGCTTCGTTCCGTCTCAGCACGATGTGCCACTCGAAGAACGGACGCTTCTCGATCGCTGGATCCTGGCACGACTCCAGCAGGTCATCATGACTGTCCGCGACCGGATCCAGGATTACGACTCGATGAATGCAGCCCGTGCCCTTCAAGAGTTTGTCGTCGACGATCTCTCCAACTGGTACATCCGCCGCAATCGTCGTCGCTTCTGGAAGACCGAGAGCGACCGTGACAAGGCGGCGGCCTATCTCACGCTTTACGAGGTGCTGGTCACGCTAGCCAAGCTCCTGGCACCCTTTATCCCGTTCACTACGGAACTCATGTATCAGAACCTGGTCCGCCGTGTCGATCCCCAGGCCCCGGAGTCGGTGCATCTCACTGACTACCCAGAGGCGGATCCGGCGAAGGTTGATCTCCAACTCATCCAGGACATGAACTGGCTGTTGCGGGCGGTTGAGCTCGGCCGAGCAGCTCGCAATAAGGCCGGCGTCAAGGTGCGCCAACCACTGGCCCGAGCGGTCGTCGCCGTCCGTGAACCCGCCGCTCGACGCGCTCTCGAGCGACTCCTCGACCAGTTCATGGACGAACTCAACGTCAAGGCTGTCGAGTTTGCCGATCGCCCGGAAGACTACCTGACCTATCGCGTGAAGCCGAACCTCCCCGTCCTCGGGCCGCGACTCGGGGCAAAGCTCCCGGCAGTCCAACGGGTCCTGACCGAACTGGATCAGAACAAGCTCGCTCGACGCCTCCGTGCCGGCAACCACATCACCTTGGTTGTCGATGGCGAAGAACTCGAGTTTGGTCCGGACGACTTCCTTGTCGAAGCGCTTGACCGCCCCGGTTTCGCCGCTTTCGAAGATCGTGACCTGCTCGTCGCGGTCGATCTAGAGATCACGCCGGAGCTGCGGCTTGAGGGATTGGCACGCGATTTCGTCCGCGGAGTCCAAGAGGCACGCAAGAATGCCGGGTTCGAGATCGACGACACAATCGTCGTTGTCTATCGTGCATCAGGGGACATGGCTGCCGCGGTCGAACGGTTTGCCGACTACATCGCGCACGAGACACTCGCCGTCGAACTCCGCCCTGGCGATCCGGAGCGTGAGGACGGGCATCTCGAGGAGGTGAAGGTGGGGCGCGAACGGTTTGTCGTCGCTCTCCGGCGCGTCGGCCGCCTCGCTGAGGCTCGGCGATGACACAGGTACGTGTCACGTCAAGCCATGTTCCGGAGCAGATTTCACCGGAGCACATGGTCATTCCCGGCTGGGACCAGTCCCGGCTGGGCCCGCTTCGGGTCCGCTCGCTTACTCTGCCTCGCACCGGGCGGAATCTGACGATCGTCCAGCCGGCGGATACCGATCGGCTCCTTGAGCTGGCGCAGGACGACCCCGAAGAGCAGTTGCCCTATTGGGCCGAGCTCTGGCCGAGCGGGATCGCATTAGGCGACGCCATACTGCTCAATCCGGATGCCGTCTGCGGTCGTTTCGTTGTGGAACTCGGCTGCGGACTCGGGGTGACGGCTGTCGCAGCGCTGTGGGCTGGCGCAGAACTTCTTGTCACCGATTACAGTCCCGAGGCCTTGCTCCTGACCCACTGGAACTGTCTTCAGAACACCGGCCGCGCGCCCGCCACATGGCGTCTCAATTGGCGACAGCCGTCACCTGAGTTCTTGGCGCTGGTCGAATCGACAAGCCTACCCCTGGTATTGGCAGCCGACGTCCTCTACGAAGAGCGGGACATCGTACCGCTCCTTGCGCTCGTCGAACGCATGATCACTCCAGGTGGCTCGCTCTGGCTCGCCGAGCCAGGACGTCGCACGGCAGCCATGTTCGTCGAACGGTTGCGGACAATGGGATGGCAAGACGACGTCGAGTATTGGCCGGGCCCCTGGCCTGATGCAAGCGACACCACCGTTACGGTCGCGGTGCACCGTTTGCGGCGCCCCTGAAAGGCTGTGGCACACCGCGTGTCCGGGAAAACCTCGTTTCGGTTCTCCGCACGTGGTGCTAACCGCCCCCTGAATGACATGGTGCTCGAGCATCACTTTCGCCAGGAGAACTGCGCTAGGCAGTCTCGGCCAGGGATAATGAGCGCAAGGACGGAGCGTTACAGCCCTTTCCGCAAAACGTTCCTTATGCTACCGTGACGAGGCAGATTGGACGCTGATGCCAGTGGAAGGTGACGGACCCGTGCGGATCGACTGCCACACACACTTCTATCCGGCAGGGTACCTGCGCGAGATCGAGCGCACAAGTGATCACGCAACGTTGGTTCGCGATGATGCGGGCAATCTCGTGCTGCACTATGCGGGCGACTATAACGTCCTCGCGCCTGCACACCACTCGCTCGAGGCACGCCTACAGGACATGGCACGTGCAGAGATCGACATGGCGATACTCTCCTTGACCACCCCTGGCGTCCATGTCGAGCGCCCTGATCGGGCCATAGCGCTGGCACGGATCGTCAATGACGAGTTTGCAGGGATTCAGCGTGCCTATCCTGACCGGTTTCGCTGTCTGGCCACACTTCCGCTTCAGACCCCGGAAGTAGCTGCGTACGAACTTGAACGAGTAGTCCGCGAACTCGGTCTCGTCGGAGCCATGTTGTTCTCCAATATCAACGGTCGTCCCATCGATGCACCGGAGTTCTGGCCGGTCTTTGAGGCAGCTGAGGCACTCGACGTTCCGCTCATGATTCATCCAACCGCACCGGCATTCGCCGACTACCTCAGCGACTATCGGCTGGTAGCCCTTCTCGGCTTCGCCTACGACACGACCATGGTCGCCGTTCGCATGGTACTCGGTGGTGTCCTTGATCGGTTCCCGCGTCTCACCTTGATCCAGACCCACCTCGGTGGGACGCTGCCGTACCTGGCCGAGCGCGTGCAGCGCGGCTATCGTGCCTATCCTGAACTTCGGGGTCGCCTCCAACGTGATCCAATGGACTATTTTCGCGAGATGTACCTCGATACGGTCCTCTTTGACCCAGCATGCCTCCTCCTTGGCCTCGCCTTCGTTGGAGAAGACCACCTTCTGCTCGGTAGTGACCATCCACATCAAGTCGGGGATATTGAGCGCGCCCCGCGCGTGATCGAAGAACTACCGATCTCCCCACACGCCAAGCGCAAAATTCTTGCAGAGAATGCCTTGCGACTGTTCCGCATTCCCTCGACACATGGAGACTCCTAATGCGAGGGGAGGCGTTACTCGTTTTCCAGAGTGGCGGACCAACCACTGTTGTGAACGCCACCCTGGCAGGGGTTATTGAGGGTGCCCGAAGTGCGGGCTTCGCGCGTGTGCTCGGTGCTCGCCGCGGGATGGCAGGTCTGCTCGCTCATGACGTGGTCGACCTCACATCTTGTGACGAACGGCAGCTTGAGGCACTCGCTCGCACGCCCGGCGCCGCGCTGGGCACGTCGCGTGAACGACTCAACGATCACGCGAGTGATCTGGTCCTCGACCGCCTACGGAGTCTTGGGGTAACTGCGCTCATCGCGATCGGCGGGAACGATACAGCCAAGACTGCACAGACGCTCCTTTCGGCCGCAACCCGCGCTGGCTACTCGTTCGCTGTCGTCCACGCTCCGAAGACGATCGACAACGATCTCCCAGGAAACGATCACACACCAGGCTATCCATCAGCGGCACGCTTTCTCGCCTTCGCGACGCGCGGACTGCTCCTTGACAGTTGGTCCGTTCGGGAGCTCTATTCCTTTACGCTCCTCGAAGTGCAAGGCCGTAACGCCGGTTGGCTAGTCGCCGCCTGCGCACTGGCCAACCCTGAAGATCTTCGGCCACATCTCCGCTTACTCTTACCGGAACGCCCACCTCTCTCGCGAGAGGCACTCATCGAGGAACTTCTCACCACACAGCAGCGACTCGGTTGGCTCGTCGCGGTTATACCCGAAACACTGCGCGACTCATTCGGGACGCCCATAGCGGGGTCTGCGGTCCGGTGGGTCGACCCTCACGGGCACATCTACCCATCCAGTCCAGCAGAGATGCTGGCGGAAGCGCTGGAGAGACACTCTGGACGACGAGTTCGCGTCATCCGTCCCGGCGCACTCGCCCGCTCCTTCATTCCTACAATCGTGCCTCTCGACCGTGAGGAAGCCCGTGTGGTTGGCCGCACTGCCGCACAGTGGGCACGTGCAGGACAAAGTGGCTGCTCGGTTGGGATAGAGCGGCTAAGTGACAACCCCTATCGCATTCACCTTCGTCCCGTTCCCCTTGAGGTCCTGGCCGGTCGTGAGCGGCACGTTCCCGATGAGTTCATTGCCCCCGATGGGCGCGCAGTGACGGATGCGTTTCGGCGGTACGCCGACCCACTCGTGGGCGAGATCGACGACGCAACGTTGTGGTGTGGCTCTCTGCTCTGAGCGTCGGAGACAAAGCTCACTCTAGCTGCCTGCTCCGTCTGGAGCAGTGCAGGTTATTCACTCCGATAACCGTCGCGCGTCGGAGACTCGCCAGCCTTCCTTGCGATCAAGCTCGTCGCGAATTGTGCCCCTCCCCAAAGCCCAGCAGAGTACAGCATTTCTCAGATCACCACATACCCCTCGGCGTCCCGATCGACAAGACGCCGTGCATAGCGTTCGAAATCTGGCAAGCGCGGCAGGAGTTCACCGAAGAGACGCTGGTTGAAGGCGTTATGCGCCTCCCGACTCACCCAGCGTTCGACCCACACATACCGTTGTTCTTCGTCAAGGCGTACGAGTTCGGAAGAAACGCACCCTTCGGCCTCGCGGGCAGCAGCGATCAAGACACGGAAGACTTGTTCGAACTCCGGTTGCATCCCCTCGTCCACCTCGAAAAAGCTTAGATCGATGAACATCGGCTTCCCCCGATCTGCTCCTCGAGCACGATCCTGCGTGTTGTCAGCCCACTCGTCAAGGAATAGCCACCGCCAACCTTGGTACGGCTACCTATCCGCTCGGTTGTCCTTGAGATCAACTACCGCGACGCCTGTGACGGAATTGTTCGCGACGTAGATTCCCACTGCCGAGTAAAGCGCCAATACGGCCAAGATCGATGTCAAAGAATGTATCTTGTGGTGTGCGCCATGCTCTAGACAACCCGCCTTACGGCGCTTGCTCTATGTCCGCAGCGTGCGCCAGTCGCATCCATCTCGGAATAATAAATCCCCTGTTCTTCCTGGCACCCGACACCAGCGACCCTCGTACTCGGTGGGGCATCGGTTATGCTCGGATCAGGTGAGCGTGTGCAGTGATTCGGAGGGGTGATGCAGCGGTATACGATTGGGATTCTCGGCGGGATGGGCCCCCTGGCAACCGTCGATCTCTACCGTAAGATCATCGAACTCACACCGGCCAATTGTGACCAGGATCACTTACACGTGATCATCGATGCCGATCCACGCATCCCGGATCGTACCGCTGCGCTCCTCGGCAACGGTCCTGATCCAACCCCTTGGCTCATAGCGAGTGCCCAACGGCTTGAAGCGGCCGGCGCAGATTTCCTGATCATTCCGTGCAACACTGCGCACGCGTTTCTCTCCGCCGTTCGCGAAAGAGTCTCGATTCCCATCATCAGCATGATCGAAGAGACGGCTGAACAATTGAGCCGTCTAGTACCCGCTGGGTCATTGGTAGGTATTCTGGCCACCACCGGGACGATTGCAAGCCGTCTGTACCAGGATGCCCTTACCCGCCGCGGTCTGGAGGCTCTCGTCCCTGATCCAGATCAGCAGTCGCTGGTCACCCGCGCGATTATGCGTGTCAAAGCAGGGAAGCTGGACGCAGAAACCACGGAGTTGGCGCTGGCTGCGGGACGCTGGCTGGTCCATTGCGGCGCTCGCGCTCTCGTCCTTGGTTGTACAGAACTCCCGCTTATATTCCCGCAGGACACGCTATCCGTTCCGATTGTCGATCCTACCCGTCTGCTCGCCGAAGCAGCCGTGGCGATCGCACGAGGACAAAGGCCTCTTCCATCCAAGGTGTCATCTGGTCATGCCGTGTCTACCCGGAAAGTCTCGGCAGAGCAGGCATGAGGCCAGCACGATTCCGTACACTACTCTGAGTGCCTGCCGCACCCGCAGGCAGGAAACACGATGAGGACGACGCAACGCACGACGACCACCATCACACTTTTGGCAGTTCTGGCAACAGGCCTCACACTTCTCCTTTTCCCAACCGTCTGCACCTGCGGTGCGGATGCTCCGCATCCACACGCGCTCTTCGAGCTTTCTAGACACCATCACGGCCCACTGCGGGCGCCGATGAGCATTGATGCGCAGAACGTGAATCTCCTTGCACCGAGTGGCGGCACTGCCCTCGTGTTGGGAATCGCGATTCTTCCTGCTCTCGCCAACCCTCCCAGACGCCGTGGTCGTACTCCGTGCGCGGGCTACCTACCCTCCTCGCCATCTGGTCGACAGCACGAGCCTGATTCGCCTCCTCCGCGCAAGCTCGATGATCGTCTGCCAAGGCAGTTTGGCGATCATTCGGAGGAGGCATTATGTGGGTTCTTCGCGTTATCATCCCACTCCTACTTTTGAGCGTTCTAGCCAGCAATCTGATCGCCTGCCAACGTGGACAACAGAATTCGCAGGTTACGGTTGACATCGTCTCGGTCAAGCCGTCGCCGCCACAAGTCGGTGCAGCCGAGCTCCGCCTGCGGCTCCGTGATCAACGCGGGCAGCCCATCGTCGGCCTCGGCTCGGTGGAAGTCGAAGGCACCATGTCCCACGCTGGTATGAAGCCAGTGATCGTGCAGGCCCGCGAAGAAGGCGATGCAGTCTTTGTCACGCAAGGCTTCGAGTTCACCATGGCTGGAGACTGGATGATCATCGTGCGCGGAACCTGGAATGGACAAGCGTTCGAGGCTCGCACCACGATCCCTGGTGTTCGGTCGGGGATACAGTCCCCTGCAACCCCAGCTCACGATCAGGGTTCTGGTGCAACGCCAACGCACGAGTAGGAGCCTTGCCATGGCACATCGAACTGCGCTAATCCTGGGAAGCACTCGATCACCCAGCGACCTGCAACACTGGCCAATCCTGGGCCGTTGGCTCCGCTGGCGACATGCCCGAACGAGTGCTCAGGTGGTACTTCTCATACTTGCTCTGCTTGTACTCTATGACGGGTTCTTCGGGCCGCCCCTCGCCCCAAAGAATCTCGCTGGTGTCCTGCCCTGGGTCCATTGGCGTGGTTTGGTGGTCTTAGCGCTCTTGTTGGTAGGTAACCTGTTCTGTTTCGCTTGCCCCTTCCTTCTTCCCCGCCGACTCGCCCGGCGACTCTTCCGAGCACAGCGTGCCTGGCCACGCTGGCTTCCTGGGAAATGGCTGGCGCTCGTGCTCCTCATCGTCTTCTTTTGGGCCTATGAAGCGTTTGACCTCTGGGCAAGCCCCCTGCTGACTGCCTGGGTGATCATCACCTATTTCGTGGCCGCATTTCTCATCGATGGGTTCTTTCGTGGTGCAGCGTTCTGCAAGCATGTCTGCCCAATTGGCCAATTCAATTTTCTTGGTTCGTTGGCTTCACCGACAGTCGTCACTGTGCGTGACCCGACGGTCTGCGCAAGCTGCGTGACCAAAGACTGTATCCGCGGACACTTTAATGCAGCAGGCAAACTAGCCCAACATGGCTGCGAACTCGGCCTGTTCCAACCACGCAAGGTCGGTAACCTCGACTGCACGTTCTGTCTTGACTGTGTTCATGCCTGCCCAGTCCAGAACGTGACCCTACGCCTTCGCGTTCCGCTCATAACGGAACTCGACCCAACGGTGAACCGGTCGGGAATCGGTCGCCTGAGCAACCGTCCAGACTGGATGCTCCTTGTCCTCGGGCTCACCGGGCTTGGATTTCTCAACGCTTTCGGAATGGTGAGCCCGGTTTATGCCTTCCTCAGCTGGCTCAGTCAGACGCTTCACATTACCAGCGAAGGTCTTTTGCTCGCCCTCGTCTTTCTCGCGGGTGTCGGCCTCCTCGGGATTACTGCACTGCTCGCCGGGCTTGCGACAAGCGTGCTTGCACGCGCACGCTCACCATGGTGGGGATTCCGCCAGTTTGTGTACTCCCTGGCTCCGCTGGGCTTCAGCATGTGGGCAGCTCACTATCTCTTCCATTTCCTAACCGGCGCGCTGACGGTTGTGCCACTGACGCAAAGCTTTGTCATGGACGTGTTCGGGCATCCGTTGCTGGGCTGGCCAGCGTGGCACCTCGCCAGTCTGCTTCCGATGAACGTGGTGCACCAGTTCGTCCTACTCGTCTTCGCTGCTGGATTCTTTGGATCAGCTACCTGGGCACTTGTGCTCGGTCGACACCTTCAACTCCGCTTCCACGTCGTTCTCCCCTGGATTGTCCTCCAGGTAGTGCTTTTTCTCTTCGGTGTCTGGCTTCTTGACCAGCCTATGGAGATGCGCGGTACACTCCTGGGATGAGATGGGATTGAGACCATGCAGGGAAATCATCGACAGTGGATTTTCAGACTATGGGGACTCCTCAGCGCTCCTGGTCAGAACCCTCTCTGTCGCACTACAAAGCAGAACCCGCATAACCAAACAGTGGAAACGTTCTCCAGTAGTCCAGTCTCTAGCGATCGAATGCAACCGCCGCGCAGGTTGATCCTTGCCCTCACCGTGCTGTTCACCATCCTTATCTCACAGCCCGCCGTCGCAAACGGCGGACAGGTTCGGGTGGCCAACCACCCCATCGGACCGTACGAGGTAACGGTCTTCACCAGCCCGGTACCGCTCCAGACGGGGACTGTCGATGTGAGTGTCCTCCTGCAACGGCGCGAGGACAAGGCGATCGTGGAAAACGCCGAAATCATACTCACTATCACACCCCTGAACGGCGGTTCGTCTCAGAAGTATCCTGTAACGCGCGAGCAAGCGACGAATAAGCTCTACTACGCAGCCGAGTTTTCGATCGATCAACCCGGTGCATATCGAATAGAATTGGCTGTTCGGGCCCCTGAGGGAGCTGGCTCAGTCGCGTTCGATGTTACAGTGGAACGCGCGACGTCTTCACTGTGGCGTTCCTGGTGGTTGTGGGGAGCTGTAGCGGTCACGACGATTCCACTCCTCTGGTGGCTTTTCGGGGGAGGGAGTCGCAACACCCGAACCACTAGCTCGACGCAAGCAAGAAAAGGAAGGCCGTAATGTTGCGACGCATCCGCATCACACTCTGGGTCCTCGCGATTGTGGCACTGATTGGCACTGGAGGTGTGTACGCGGTCCGCTGGTATCAGGCGCAGCGCGCAATCGAATGGGCGCTTGAGCTCGACGGTCGACCTGCTCCCGACTTCACATTGCTCGATCAGACCGGCCAGACAGTACGCCTCTCAAGTCTGGAAGGCCACGCGTTCATTGTGACCTTCGTGTATACGAGTTGTCCGGACACCTGCCCTTTGACGCTGCAAAAGTTGGTGGCCACGTATCAACGACTTCCGCAGAACGTCCGCAACCAGGTGCATATCATCGCAATCACGGTGGATCCCGAGCGGGACACGCCCACGCGTGTGCAACAGTACCTGCAGGCCAATGGGTTCGAGAATCAAATTATCTATCTCACCGGAGATCCAAGTGTTCTTGAACCGGTCTGGGCAGATTTCGCGATTGCCGTCGTGCGTCAACCTCTCGCTGATGGACAGTACGAAGTTGCGCACACCACCGTGAGCTACATCCTCGATAGTGAACGGCGCATCCGCTACCTCATTCGCGACGAGGCGCTCGACCCCGAGCGCCTCGCTGGACTTCTCGAACGCCTCGTCGCGGGTTGACGCACGAGGACTCGGCTCAGTCTGAAATCTCGCTCGCGAACTCGTTTTCGGTCTCGGTCAGTGCCTCATCGATGATCGCAACGATCCGATCGAGTTCCTCGTAGGTCACGACCAACGGCGGCGCAACGTGGACAATCTCCCAGACACGTGTCAGCAAGCCCTTCTCATTCATCCGCCGTTCTAACGCCTTGATAAAGGCGCTGTTCCGCGGCCACTTCTCCTTTGTCGTCTTGCTCTTGACAAGCTCGATGCCGCACATCAACCCCAGACCACGGACATCGCCGACGGTCGGATGGCGGAGGAGTCCCTTCAACTGCTCGAGGAGGTACTTACCCTTCTCCGCACTCTGTTGCACCAGTCCCTCACGGTCGAAGATCTCGAGGTTCTTCAGTGCAGCAGCTGCTGCAACGGCATGACCTCCGAACGTCAACAAGTGGCCGAGCGGAACCTCCTTCTGCTCTTGGAAAATTTCGAAGACGCTGTCGCGCACGGCCACCGCCCCCATTGGCGCGTACCCGGACGTAATTCCCTTGGCCATCGTCATCAGATCGGGAACGACCCCGAAATGCTCCGCTGCGAACATCTTCCCGGTACGGCCGAAGCCATTGATGACCTCATCCATGATGAGCAGCACGCCGTACTTGTCGCAGATCTCCCGGAGACGCTGCCAGTACTTGGGCGAGGGAACATGGACCCCGTTGGACGTCGAGATCGGCTCACCGATCACCGCTGCAACCGTCTCGGGATCCTGGTAGAGGATCTCCTGTTCCACATAATTCGCGCACATGAGATCCCCTTCCTCGCCCTCTAGCCCGAAGTCATTGCGATACCGGTTCGGCGAGGGAACGTAGTACACCCCGTACATGAATGGCCCGAAGAACTTTTCGTTGCGCGACTGCGTCAGCGTCATCGCGCCATAGGTCATACCGTGGTAGCTTCCGCGCCGTGCGATGATTTTGTACCGTTTGGGATAACCCCGCATCGCTTGAACTTGCTTGGCAATTTTGATCGCGCTCTCCACCGCCTCCGAACCACCAGAACAGAAGAAGACACGGTTAAGGTCTCCAGGAAGCCGCATCGCGAGCTCGTGGGCCAGGCGAACCGTTGGCACGGTCGTATGATTGGCCGAGGACACATAGGCTACCTTTGCAGCCTGCTCGGCCATTGCTTCAGCAATTTCGCGTCGACCGTGCCCTGCGTTGACGACCCACAAGCCGGAAAGACCGTCGATATACTCGCGACCGTAAACGTCGACGAGCGTGCTCCCGTAGGCACGCTCAAAGACCCGAAAGCCCCGCTCCTCAGCCAGGCGAATCCATTCCGCCGAGTGGATCCAGACGTGCTTAAGCGCCTCTTGCTCAAAGTCCGGTGCCGTCTGTGGCTCCGGATGTATGACCATCCCATCACCCATACCGATACCCCCGCATGACTTTCCGCGGCGTATCGCCGTCCCATCTCATGAGCGAACCGGCCGGTGCGAGATTCGTCACCATGCACCACCGATCCGCACGGTCAGAGTGTCCCACAGAGCACGGAAGTCGACAAGGGACTCGTGTGACGGGACCTGATCGGCATCATCTCACTCGTCCAAAGTCGCAACGCTGCGATGAGAAGAGCCACCCTCCTGCCGCTTCCACTTGCGCGATCTTCGATCGAGCAGCTTTCGGTCGTCGCCATGGAATGGGCGTAACCAATCACCGACTCACGGGGAAATCAACGCGAATACAGCACGATATCCTCAGCACTTGTTTACTGAGTGACGCTCGCGCCTGACCCGCCGCTCTGCCCCCCACAGACCAGCACCCGGCGAAAGGGACCGCCAGCATGTACTCCACTTGATTGGCAGGGGCATGAGACCAGCAAACTGCCCCGCTCGTGCTCCACGGATATCCTCGGACCCAACATACTTCCAACGCGAGACAAACTGCGTCACGATGCCCCTGCCGATAGCGAGCGATCGAGGACACAGCCCCCGGCTGCCAAACCGGAGCGGGGAGAGACAGAAGCAACAATCCACCGACTCGCTTGATGCCTGAAACGATTCCGCAAAAGGGTCTTGCGGTCGATCCGATTGCCTGCTATAGTACCCAGCTGAGGTCCTCGCGGTTTCTGCCCGCGCAACGGTGCGCGAGCGATGGAGGAGGAACCGGAATGGCTGCAACGGTGCGGCAAGTGCCCTCATCACAGGTTCAGCAGAGTTCCACTCTTGCATTCCGCAGCTTTTCCCTGAGGCGTTGTGTACCTCACAGGCCCCGGGCGAGGGCGCGTAGGTAACTTGCGCGTCGGATAATTCCGGTCTCCCCGACCGGAGCTCGCGACCGGGGCATTGACGTTCTCGCATTGTTTGCCAACAGGCGAATCCGTTCGCTGAAAGGTCGAATCACCGTCGCTCAGTGCATTGGGAGCGACGACCTCAGCGCAGAGGGAAGGAGCTATCGACGCGATGATGCGCGTGAGCAGCGAGGAACAGATCGTCGGAGCACCACTCTACCGGCCGGAATATGAGCACGACGCGTGCGGTACTGGCTTCGTTGCCGACCTCAGTGGCAAACCCAGCCACGAGATCGTTCGCTATGCGCTCGAAGCAGTCGTCAATCTCACTCACCGCGGCGCCGTGTCAGCCGATGCAAAAACAGGTGACGGCGCTGGCGTGACTGTGCAATTACCGCGCAAGCTGCTGGTCCGGGAACTCGCCCGTGTTTTTGGCGTTACGGTTGAACCGGAGCGCCTCGCAGCAGGACTGGTCTTTCTCCCGAGCCAGGATGCGGCAGCAAGTGAGCGCTGCAAACAGGAACTGACTGCTGCCCTCTTCGCACAGGGAATCTCAGACGTTTGGTGGCGCGTGGTGCCAGTCGAGCCCACCGTGCTCGGGCAGCAAGCACGACAGACGATGCCCCACATCGAGCAAGTCATCGCTGCCCGACCGGCGGGGATCGACGAAATGGAGTTCGAGCGCCGTCTCTATCTGGCCCGCCGGCGAGCGGAACGCTGTGCCAAGGAACTCGGGATCCGCGGCTTCTTCGTTCCCTCACTGTCTTGTCGAACGATCGTCTATAAAGGCCTCTTCGTGGCACGCGATCTGGCAGCTTTCTACCGAGATCTCCAGGATCCGCTGATGGAGAGTGCCCTCGCCCTCTTCCACCAGCGGTACAGCACCAACACGTTCCCCACTTGGCAACTCGCCCAGCCGTTCCGCCGGATCGCGCACAACGGTGAGATTAACACCCTACAAGGTAACCGCAACTGGATGCGCGCCCGCGAGCCGGAACTTTCGTCGCCGCTTTGGGGCGACCGACTCTCAGAGCTGCTGCCGTTAATCGATCCCGAAGGTTCCGACTCGATGAGCCTGGATCAAGTGCTCGAGCTCCTGGAACTCTCGGGCCGAGATATCGTCCACGCCGTCGCCATGCTCATCCCGGAGGCGTGGGAGCATATGGACGACCTCGCCCCCGAGGTGCGCGCGTTCTTCGATTACCACGCTGGACTCATGGAGCCATGGGACGGCCCCGCGGCGATCGCCTTTACTGACGGGCGCGTCGCAGGCGCGGTCCTCGACCGTAACGGTTTACGACCAGCCCGCTACTCAATTACCGAGGACGGGTTGGTCGTGCTTGCCAGCGAAACAGGTGTCATTGATCTCTCCACGCGCCGCGTCATCGAACGCGGTCGCCTCGGCCCAGGGCAGATGCTCGTTGCCGACACCGCGACCGGCACAGTGTACCGGAACCATGAGATCAAACAGCTCCTAGCAGCCCGGCGCCCCTACGGAGAATGGATCGCTCAGCACCGCGTGCACCTGGTGCCGAGCTCGCTCGACGGAAACGGGCACGAGGTCGAGGAGCACGATTGGCTTCGTCGGCAGGTTGCCTTCGGCTTTACCGCGGAGGACCAGCGGCTTGTAGTCCAACCCATGGCCGTGGAGGGCAAAGAACCGCTGTGGTCGATGGGCGACGACACTCCCCTCGCTGTCCTCTCCGAATTTCCGCGCCCATTGGCCCACTTTTTCCGCCAGCGCTTTGCTCAGGTGACGAACCCGCCAATCGACTCACTGCGTGAAAAGCTGGTCATGTCGCTCGACGTTTATCTGGGGCCGCGCGCCAGTCTCCTGACCGAAACGCCGGAACACGCACGGCTCCTCCATTTGCCGAGCCCAATCTTGCTCGAGGAGCAGCTGGCTGCGCTCGCCAATCATCCAGAGCTGAAAGCTCGGACACTGCGCGCAGTCTTCAAGGTCGCTGACGGTCCAGCCGGACTCGAGCGAGCGTTGGCCGAGCTCCTCCGTTGTGCCGAGCAGGCGATTGACGAGGGCGCCAGCATCCTGATCCTAAGCGATCGTGATGTCGACGCCGCGCATGCACCGATCCCAATGCCGCTTGCTGTCGGCGCCGTGCACCACCACCTGATTCGGGTCGGCAAGCGGATGCGTGCCTCACTCGTCTGCGACACAGGTGATGTCTGGGACGTACACCAGGCCGCGGTCCTCATCGGATATGGTGCAGCGGCGGTTCATCCGTATCTGGCGCTGCACGTCGCCCGCAGTTTCGCTGGCACCCGCGGCGCTGAGCAGCTGTCCGCTGACGAGCTCGCGAAGCGCTATGTCAAGCAGCTCGAGTATGGGCTCTTGAAGATCATGTCGAAGATGGGGATCTCCACGCTTGCGAGCTATCAGGGTGCTCAATTGTTCGAGATCCTTGGTCTGTCTCAGGACGTGGTCGATCAGTTCTTCACCGGAACTCCGTCGCGTCTCGGTGGGCTCGACCTGGCGGGAATTGCCGAGCGCGCGCTCAAGCGGCATGCCTCTGCCTTCACTGAGCCGATCGATCGGCTACCCGACTGGGGCTTTGTCCGCTTCCGCAAGGACGGTGAATACCATGCCTTCAGCCCGATGAACGTCCGTGCCCTCCAGCAGGCAGCCCAGACCGGCGATCGTGAGGCCTACCGGCAGTACGTGCAGCTGGTGCAGGATCGGCGTCCAATGGCCTTGCGTGATCTCCTGACTTTCCGTCCTACACAGCCGATCCCGCTTGACGAAGTCGAGCCGGCAGAGGAGATCCGCAAGCGGTTCGTTGTGACGGCAATGTCCTTGGGAGCGCTCTCACCAGAGGCACACCGGACCCTCGCTATCGCCATGAACCGGATCGGGGCACGCTCCAACTGCGGCGAAGGCGGTGAGGATCCGGACTGGTACTACGAAGAGGGAACCGATGTTCCGCACAACAAGATCAAGCAGGTCGCAAGCGCACGGTTTGGCGTGACAGCCGAGTATCTCGTGCGTGCGGAGGAACTCGAGATTAAGATCGCCCAGGGATCCAAGCCAGGTGAGGGCGGTCAGCTGCCTGCCCACAAAGTGACAGCGATCATTGCGCGCTTCCGCCATGCAATTCCTGGTATCCAGCTGATCTCGCCGCCACCGCATCACGATATCTACAGTATCGAAGACCTGGCTCAGCTGATCTACGACCTCAAAATGGTCAATCCGCGCGCGCGGGTCGGCGTCAAGCTGGTAGCCGAAGCCGGCGTGGGCACTATTGCGGCCGGTGTCGCCAAGGCCCATGCCGACTACATCCTTATCAGCGGCCATAGCGGCGGCACAGGCGCCTCGCCACTCTCTTCGATCAAGTACGCGGGTGTCCCATGGGAGCTCGGTCTGGCTGAGACCCAGCAGACGCTTGTCCTCAACGATCTGCGTAGCCGAGTGCGACTCCGCACCGATGGCGGTCTGCAAACGGCACGAGACATCGTGATCGCGGCCTTACTCGGTGCGGAGGAGTTCGGATTTGGCTCCGCTGCACTCGTCGCCATCGGTTGCGACATGGCACGACAGTGCCACCTGAACACTTGCCCAACCGGTATCGCGACACAGCGCGAAGATCTCCGCAAGCGGTTTGCTGGTAAGCCGGAGCACGTTATCAACTTCTTCACGCTCCTGGCCGAGGAGGTACGGGAGTATCTTGCTATGCTGGGAGCCCGGCGCCTGGACGACATCGTCGGGCGCGTCGAGTTGCTCTCCGTTATTGACCAACTCGATGGGCCAGCCGCGACGCTCGATCTCCAGCCACTGCTCGCGGTACCGGCGGACCCGAACGCTCCGCGTCGCTGTCTATATGACCGCAATATCTTCCATGACCTCACCGGGCCGGCCCTCGACGAATGGCTGCTTGAGCAGGCACGTCCGGCATTGGAGCAGCGGCAGCCAGTCTGCATCAGCACGACGGTACGGAATCACAATCGGGCGGTTGGCGGCCGACTAGCCGGGGAACTCGCTCTGCGCTTTGGCAGGGAGCGCGCACCTGAAGGCCTTGTCACCGTCGAACTCACCGGCCAGGCTGGTCAGAGTTTCGGTGCGTGGTGCTGGCACGGCCTGACACTCATTCTGAACGGTGAGGCCAATGACTATGTTGGGAAGGGTATGGGTGGCGGCACGATCGTCGTTCGCTCACACGAACCGCCCGCCGACCCGAACCGGCCGCATGTTCTTGTCGGGAACACTGTGCTCTACGGTGCTACTGGCGGAGAACTCTTCGTTGCCGGACAAGCCGGCGAACGCTTCGCGGTCCGCAATTCCGGCGCCATCGCAGTGGTCGAGGGTGTCGGTGATCACGGTTGTGAGTACATGACCGGTGGTGTCGTCGTTGTCCTTGGTCCAACCGGACGGAACTTCGCAGCCGGTATGACGAACGGCGTCGCCTTCGTCTTTGACCCAGAAGGAGTCTTCCCAGGGCGCCTGAACCGCGAGTATGTGCAGCTGGAGCGCCTGAGCACCGAAGACGAGGAGATGCTCCGCACCCTCATCGCCAAACATGTCACCTTCACCGGGAGCCAACGCGGCCGCGAGATTCTGGAACGCTGGGACGAGCTTCGCACCGCCTTCTGGAAGGTGGCTCCACATCCTCCGATCGAAGCGGTCGAGGAGCGGCCGACACGGCGCGTGCGCGAGCGACCCGTCGAGGCCCGAGCTGTTGCAGACTGACCTCCCATCCATCCCATGCCGCAACCGGCCCGCGGGGATCTCCCCGCGGGCCGGTTGGTGGGTGGGGATGGGTTCTTGGGTGAATTCATGCGACTGGTGTGACCGCAGCTTCGTCACGTTCCCCAGTCCGGATCCGGTAGACACGCTCCACCGGCAGGACGAAAATCTTGCCGTCTCCCACCTGCCCGGTCCGAGCGGCTTCCAGGATCGCCTGCACGGTCGGTTCCACAAAGTGATCGGACACACCGATATCGAGGCGCACTTTTGGCGCAAGTTCCATCTTCACGGTCATGCCGCGATAGGTTTCGACCTGTTCCGTCTCACCGCCATGGCCTTGAGCGGCTGAAATCGTCAGGCCACGCACCTCAGCGCGAAACAATGCTTCCAGGACGTCGTTCAACTTTTCGGGTCGGATGATCGCCACGATCAGCTTCATGCGCTTCCTCCAACTTGCTTCACCTTCGGCTCCACGCGTACACCGCTCTCCGCTGGCCGTGCTGTGGGCAAGAGAAGGATCGCCCCTTCACCGCTCGTGTACGCCTGCTCACCGTGCTCGCTGACATCCAGCCCCAGCCGTTCAGCGAGATCCGGCACCCGAAGCGCCGTGACCGCAGCGATCGCCCGGAGGATCACGAACGTCCCAACCGCGGTATACGCCGCGACCGCAAGGACGGCAACCGCTTGGATCACCACTTGCATCGGGTTTCCAAAGAGCAGGCCGTCCGTGATCCCATTCCAGGACTCCTGAGCGAAGACTCCCGTGAGGATCGCCCCGGTGAGCCCACCGACACCGTGCGCCGCACAAACATCAAGGGAATCGTCCAGCCGAGTACGAGCCCGCCACACAAGGGCGAAGTAGCTTGGGAACGCGGCGAGTGCACCGAGCGCGATTGCCGAGAGCGGCGCAACGAAACCAGCCGCAGGGGTAATGGCCACCAATCCTACGACGATCGCCGTCGCCACCCCGACAGCCGTCACCTTCCCGGTCCGAACCAAGTCCAAGAGCATCCACACCAATGCTGTGGCCATTGGAGCAAGCATCGTGTTCGTGAACGCGAGTGCTGCTGATTCATTTGCAGCAAGAGCACTCCCCGCGTTAAAGCCGAACCAACCGAGCCAAAGGAGTGCCGCACCAAGCAGGGTAAAGGGGATATGGTGCGGCAGGATCGCCTGGCGACCGTAGTCACGCCGCTGGCCGAGCACCAGCGCGCCGACGGCAGCCGCCACGCCGGCATTCACGTGCACCACCGTTCCCCCTGCAAAGTCGAGTGCCCCGAGCTTAGCCAGCCAGCCACCGCCCCAGACCCAGTGAGCAATTGGTGCATAGATGAGTACCGCCCACAGGGCAAGAAACACGAGGTACGGACCGAAGCGCATACGCTCGACGAGCGCCCCGCTGATCAATGCAGCCGTGATGATGGCAAAAGTCGCCTGGAAACTCATGAAGAGGACGTGAGGAATTTGTCCTTGCGCAGCCACATCGACACCACGTAGCAGTGCAAAGGACAAGTCACCGATGACCGGAAGTCCCGGTGCAAAGGCGAGGGAATACCCGATTAGCGCCCAGGCGAGACCAACGATGGGGAGTGCACCGAAACTCATCATCAGCGTGTTCAGCACGTTCTTCGAGCGCACCAGCCCGCCATAAAAGAAGCCAAGTGCAGGTGTCATTAAGAGAACCAATGCTGTGGATATCAGCATCCAAGCGATCGCACCATCGCTCATCGTCGAGCTCCTTTCCGCTGCGCCGTCGCAGCACATTGATTGCGGTACGAACGACTGCCGGCGAACGTGGAGGCATCACATGCGGAGGTTCTCGGGTCCGAGACCGAATCGCCGTCGCCATCGCCGTCACCCCCTTCCGTTCGTGCAGCGTACCGAAGCAGGAGGTGCAGTGCTCAGGCACCACGCGCAATCTGGCTCGCTTCTTTTGTGCACGACGCATAGTTCCACGCGGCCCGGTGGCGACCAGCATTCCGCATACTTGCCGCAACGTGGCAAACGAACGCACGGCCACGCGGAGAGGGCGCCCTTCAGCGCCCCACGTGTTCGGGTAGGACGCAACCGCTCGCTTTCCCCATGCTGAGTAACTCCAACTCGGGGAAGAGCACGAGCCATCAGAAGTGATTCCCTGAGGATCACCGACAGGCTTGCACTGTGCTCGCGAGCCGAGGTGGTGAGTAAAATCGTCGTTTGATCATCGAGACACTGCGATACAACGTCCCAAGAGCACGAGACGGTAGCTCAGAAATCGCGAGGGGTAGCATCGTACGCAGAGCTGGTGCAGCCACTGCCTGTGTGGAGCAAGCCATTCTACCTATGATCTTTGCCGTCCCCAAGCGGGGACGAAACATCGCCACCGTTCCGAGAGCCCCGCTGCCTGTTCTGCACTAATGAACAACACGGCGTCGAGGCGCTATTCAGCGCTACACTTGCCAGGGGAGGCGAGGAGTGGTGACACACTCGTCAAGACCAGCAGCGACTCAGCGGTTCAGTCAGTGGAGCCTTGCTCCATTCCATCTCGGTTCACTGATTGGCCCCTACAATGGCGGCGGCTTCCCGATTGTCTTTCCTATTCTCCAGGGAGTCTTTCATGTTGACCGAGCAACACTCTCGGTGATCATTCCAGCCTATTTTGTGACCTTTGGCTTGTGCCAATTCTTTTCGGGAACCATTTCCGATCTTACGTCCCGCCGGGTGGTGATCCTCGCCGGGTTTGGATCATTCGGACTGGCCGCTTTGCTCTGCGCTCTGGCACCGAACCTGCCTCTTTTCGTGCTCGGCTGCGTCTTGCTTGGTGTGACCAATGCCTTCACAACACCGATCCTGCTGGCAACGCTCGGCGATGCACTGCCGCCAACACAGCTGCCACGGACCATCGCTGTCTTCTCAGCAGCGAACCAGACCGGCCATCTGATCGGTCCGCTCATCGCAGGCCTGCTCGTGACTTGGTCCTGGCGACTCTTTTTCGTGTCGGTCGCGCTTTTAAGCTGGATTGCTGGAGCCTGGCTCCTCTTCTGGTTCTACCGATACGGTCACGTCGTACCGCCACGACCGCGCGCGCCGTCACTCCGTCACGCCCTCCGTGAACTCCTCGCCGCTCTTGATCGCGGAGTTGCGCAAGTCGTCGCCCTCGCGTTTCTTGCGAATGCGGCCGTGATGGGAACGGCCTATCTTCTCGGTCAGGCGCTGCGCGATTTGTGGCAGCTCGATTACGCGACGATCGGACTCGTCGTGTCTCTCTACGGCCTCGGCGCAATTTTGTTTGGGCCGCCAGCAGGGCTCCTCCTCGAGCGCGTCGGCGCCCAACGCGGGGCCGCTTTCGGCCTTCTCGCTGTAAGCAGTGCCATCGCTGTGATGGCCGCTGCACCAGATCCCTGGGCATTCGCGGCAGCCTATCTGGCGCTTGGTCTCGCAGCGATGTTGACTTGGGCCGCCTTCAGCACCCTCGCCGTACAGGCGGCGCCCAGCCACCGTGGTACCGCATCGGCGTATTTCCTGGGAGCCCGCTTCCTGGTACAGGGACTCGCGCCCGCACTGTACACGCCGATCTATGGCGCGTTCGGCCCCCGCGTGATGTTCGCCCTTTCAGCCGCTATCGCGGTCTCCGCGTTCCTCCCGCTCTGGCTGCTGCGTCCTCAACGGCAGGCGCAGTTGAAGCACGCGCTTGCACGTGATGACTAGCGATTCGCATTGTCTTCGCGTACCAGCCGCTGGAGTTCGTAGAGGACTGTCAGTGCTTCAAGAGGCGTCATCGCGTCAAGCTCAAGAGCTTTCAATCGTTCAACCACCGGGTGAGATGGGCCGAAGAGCGTCAGCTGCACCGTTACCGGCGTGTCCTTCGCCATCGCGGTCCGGCGCCGCATCCGCTCGCTAGACCGCGCCGTTTCCAGATCAGCCAGGATCTCTCGCGCTCTCCGGACAACGGCTTGCGGCAAACCCGCGAGTTGTGCCACGTGGATGCCATAACTCTTGTCCGCGCCTCCCCGCACAACCCGGTGCAGGAAGACAACTTGATCTCCCTCTTCTAACACGTCCATCCGGTAGTTGCGGACTCGCGGCAGTACACGCTCCAACTCGGTCAGTTCGTGGTAATGAGTCGCGAAGAGGGTGCGACAACCCAGTCGTGGGTGATTGTGGAGATATTCGACCACGGCTCGGGCAATTGCGAGCCCGTCGTAGGTGCTCGTGCCACGTCCGACCTCATCCAGCACAACCAGCGAGCGGCGCGTTGCCTGGCGCAGGATGGCTGCTGTTTCCACCATTTCGACCATGAACGTGCTCTGACCAGAAGCAATGTCGTCCTGTGCGCCGATTCGTGTGAAGATCCGGTCCACAATGCCGACGCGTGCCCGCTCGGCCGGTACAAAGGAGCCAATCTGGGCCAGTAGTACGATCAGTGCCACTTGTCGTAGGTAGGTTGATTTCCCGGCCATATTCGGCCCGGTGAGAATCATGATCTGCTGTTCCTCAATGTCGAGCCGCGTGTCGTTTGGCACAAAACGGCCTGGTTCGGTCGTCGTCTCCACCACTGGGTGACGACCGCCGATGATCTCGAGGACGAAGCTCTCGTCGACCTCGGGTCGCGTGTAACGCCGCTCGACGGCGACTTCGGCTAATGCCCGATAGACGTCAAGTTCAGCGACAAGCTGCGCCACACGTCGGATCTGTCCCGCCGAACTTGCCACTTCCCCAACGACCCTGCGATACACCTCTGCTTCCAGTGCCGCAATCTGCTCCTCGGCATGCAGGACGAGGTGTTCGTACTCCTTCAGCTCTGGGGTGACGTAGCGCTCGGCGCCGACGAGCGTCTGCTTGCGCTGGTAGTCAGGCGGTACAAGATGCCGGTTCGCATGGCTCACCTCGATATAGTAACCGAACACCTTGTTATAGCCGACCTTGAGTGAGCGAATCCCAGTTCGCTCGCGCTCACGCTGTTCAAGCGAAGCGATCCATTCCCGTGCTGAACGAGCTCGTGCGCGCAGCTCATCGAGCTCTGGCGCGAATCCCGCGCGAATCACTGGTCCTTGGCCAAGCGTGGCCGGCGGATCGTCAACGACCGCTGCCTCAATCAACCGAGCAACTGGAGAGAGATCGGGTAACGCACCGAAACTCGCCAACTCGTCTCGTTGCGCGACAGCTTCTGCGATATCAGGAAGCACACTCAAGGAACGTGCAAGCTGCCGAAGTTCCCGTGGCGTGACACGCTCCGTCAAGACGCGGTTGGCGAGGCGCTCCAGATCCGCAACCGCACCGAGGAGTTCGCCCAAGCGCACCCGCGTCATCGTCTCCTCGACGAGCGCTGCGACTCGCGCCTGTCGCTGGCGAATCGCCGTCACGTCGAGCAACGGTTGGTTGAGCCAGCGGCGCAGGAGCCGTGCGCCCATTGGGGTCTTGGTTCGGTCAAGGATCGCGACAAGAGAGCGGCTCTGTTCACCCCGTACCGTTTCAAGGAGCTCCAAGTTGCGGCGCGTTGCGGCATCGAGCGTCATGTACGTGTCGGTTCGGTAAACCACGAGATCGTCGAGTTGGGGAAGCTGACCTGCTTGTGTCTCGGCCAAATACTGGAGGAGTGCGCCAGCGGCGCGCAATGCGAATGGCCGCTCCTCCAATCCGAACGCCTCCAACGACTCGACCTGGAAGTGCTCCTGCAAAGCACGACGCGCTGCACGCTCGCCCCAGATCCATTCCGGTGTCACCGTGATGAAGGCACCGACATCTGGCATACGAGCACGCTGTTCGGCGGAGGAGAGGAGTTCAGCCGGCCCCAAACGCAGGAGCTCGCGCTCGACCGCCGCATAGAGCTCGTCTGCCGAACCAGCATGCAACTCAGTGGCTGCAAACTCCCCAGTGGAGAGATCTGCAAATGCTAGACCAGCGCCCATCTCATCGAGCACGAGCGCCGCGATGTAGGTGTTGCGTCGAGAGTCCAGCATCGTCGGCTCGGTGACAGTTCCGGGTGTGACAACACGCGTAATGCGGCGTTCGACGAGGTGCCGACCGTCTGGCGTGCCAATTTGATCGCAAAGTGCAACACGATAGCCGGCTGCGACGAGCTTGGCGATGTATGGCTCGGCTGCATGCGCCGGGATCCCAGCCATCGGCACACGCTGGTCGCGGCCGAGCTCGCGCGAGGTTAAGGCGATATCGAGCACGCTTGCCGCAATCACTGCATCGTCATCGAAGAGTTCGTAGAAATCGCCGAGTCGGAACAGGAGTAACGCGTCAGGAACCTGCTGCTTGATCGCCAGATACTGACGTCGGATCGGCGTTGACACCCTTCACCCCTCCGCCTGCTGTGCGGTCACTGCAGGTCATGCGACATCGCTGACCGCTGCTCCCTATCTTCGACGTGATACCACAGGCCCACCCGCTAGGCGCACCCTCGCGTTTCTCTCATCACATCTGTCACCTGGAAGCCGACCGGCATTCCCGAGACAAAAAGACGTCGACAGGAATGAAATGCCTGCACGACTTCGGCGAGCCGTATGTTCACTATAACGACGCCGTTATCTGCCCTATAACTCGATGCCTCTTGACAATGTGTCGCCTAGCCGCTATAGAGCTGATAGTCTCACAATCTCATCGGGTAGCCACGGCTCGTGGAAAGTCAAGATTCGTCAAAGAGGGTTGGCGGAGGCCATACAACTGAGGCGCAAGTCCTTACTGGTCATCCGGAAAGGAGGTGATCCGAGGAGCGCTGTGTGCGGCAGATCAACGATCCACTGGAGGTGGCCGATCAACGGTGGGACGATCACCCACAGCGAGTGAGGGCATGAGGGCAGGAGGTAGATCGATGGCGAGCACACCAGCGGTCGATACGGCGCGGCTCGAGGCTTATTGGCGAGAACATTGGCGACTGATCCTCACACTCCTTGCAATCTGGTTTGCGGTAACCTACCTCCACCCGCCATTTGCGGCATCCCTCAACAATATCAAAATCCTCACCGGCTTCCCACTCGGATACTGGCTCTCCAGCCAGTTCTCGATCACGGTCTACGTGATTCTCATCTTCATCTATGCCCTGACCATGAACCACGTGATCGATAAGAAGTACGGCTTCGACGAAGAGGAGTAGGGCAGGTATGGCACAGGAAGCTGGCTACACCCCAGTGACTCGCGCACAGATCGCTGCCTTCCGTCGCCGCCTCGCCAAATACTATGGTGCCTTCTTCGTCTTTCTCATTGTCTTTACGATCGTCCTGTATCTCTTGGAGAGAGCGGGCCTTCCCCATCGCTTTATCGGCTACGCATTCATCTTCCTAACGCTTGCGCTCTATGCATTCATTGGGATCCTCAACTTTACGCGGCGTCTCGACGAGTATTATGTGGCCGGTCGTCGCGTACCCGCCATCTTTAACGGGATGGCAACGGGGGCGGACTGGATGAGTGCCGCCTCATTCATCTCCATGGCAGGGACACTCTGGCTCCTCGGCTACGACGGACTGGCCTACATCATGGGCTGGACGGGTGGCTACGTCCTCTTGGCCTTGCTCTTTGCCCCTTACATCCGCAAGTTTGGACAGTTCACCATCCCAGACTTTGTGGCGACGCGCTATGGTGAGCGCGCCCGGCTGGCACGCTTGGTCGCAGCGATCTGCGCCATCATCGTCTCGTTTACCTACGTCACCGCACAAGTGACCGGCGTTGGCATCATCATGAGCCGGTTCTTTGGTCTTGACTACCGGGTTGGCGTCTTTGTCGGTCTTGCGGGAGTGTTGGTCTGCTCCTTCCTCGGGGGCATGAAGTCCATCACCTGGACGCAGGTCGCGCAGTACATCATCCTGATCACGGCTTACCTGATTCCGGTGACCTTCTTGTCGGCCAAGCTGACCGGCGTGCCGTTCCCGCAGCTCATGTACGGGCGCGCACTCAGCGAAATTACTCAACTTGAACAAGCCATGCAGTTATCTTCCTACGTCCAGCCGTTCAAGCAGGCGCTCTCCAACGCTAGTGCGATCGCCTCGTTTAAGCAGATCGGGCTCACCCCACCTGAACCGATCACGGTGAAAGACTGGGTTGGCACTCCGTGGGAGTTTCTCGCCCTCACCTTGTGCCTTATGGCTGGAACAGCGGGACTCCCGCACATTCTGATTCGCTACTACACCGTCCCCAACCCGAAGGAGGCACGGATCAGCGTTGGCTGGTCACTCTTCTTCATCTGGCTCCTCTACGTCACTGCGCCAGCCTATGCGGCCTTCTCGCGCTGGGAGGTGCTGAAGAATGTTGTCGGTCAGCCCATTGCTTCCTTGCCAGCCTGGACCGCAAGCTGGATTAAGACCGGACTGCTGACTATCAATGACGCCAACGGTGACGGCATTCTCCAGTACAGCGAGTTACGCATCGTTGGCGATATTGTGGTCCTGGCAACACCGGAAATCGCCGGGCTACCCTTCACTATTGCGGCACTCGTGGCAGCTGGCGGATTGGCAGCCGCACTGTCGACTGCTGACGGACTCCTGCTCGTCGTGTCAACTGCTGTCGCACACGATATCTACGCAAAGATCATTAACCCGAACGCCAGCTACAGCCGCCGATTCCTGGTAAGCCGGATCATGATTCTCATCGCTGCGGTACTCGCTGCTCTGGCAGCACTGCCGCGCTTGGCGCTCATCGTGCAGATCGTGGCCTGGGCCTTCTCCCTGGCAGCTTCAACGTTCTTCCCTGTCGTCTTACTGGGCATCTTCTGGAAGCGGGCCAACGCGAACGGTGCGATTGCGGGCATGATCGGCGGCCTTATTGCCTGCGTGGTTTACATGGTGGGCAACTATATCGATCCGCGCTTTAACGTGTTTGGCCTTTCCCATCTCTCTGCCGGAATCTTCGGGATGGCGGCCAACTTCTTCCTCCTCATTGTCGTCAGTTTGGCCACTGCGCCAGCGCCGAAGTATATCCAAGATATGGTCGATCAGCTGCGCATCCCCGTTGGCGAGATGCGTCTCCCCGCTCCGGGCACAGCGCCGGGTACTGCCCCAGGTATGGCACCAGCCGGGCAGGACTGACCGTCGAAAAGCAGTCCGCTTGCCGGGTACCGGGAAACCGGTACCCGGTTGCTTTGTCATGAGAGGAGATAGGGCAAATGGCTCAAGAGATCATCACCGTCTTGAACTGGCTGCTTGCCGTTGCCATGTGGCTCGTCATTGGCCGCGCGGTTCTTGACTGGCTTACTCGTGGACGGAGGACTGTCGTCCACCAGCTCTTTTACCTTCTAACGGAGCCGTTTTATCGGCCACTTCGTCGCCTTTTGCCCGAGGCACCAGCAATAGCGATTCCGGTAACGCTGATTCTGCTCTTCTTGGGACTGCGTGTGGTCCTTGTCGTTGCATTGTCGCGCGTTGGCTAGCAGAGGCCGACCAGCCGCAGATCACGTAACGTCTCAATCCGCTCATTAATAAGTTCGTAAAGCAAGCGCTGCCACAGCTGTGCCGTCACAAAAGCATCAGCCAATGCATGATGACGCGCCGGCGGCTCGATATCATACGCTGTCAGCAACTCCTCCAGACTGAACCGGCCACGGTCTGCCGCGGCCTCAGCAAACGTACCGTGGTGCGAGGCTAGCCACCGCGCGACACGTCCTGTATCAATCCACAGTGCACGCGGTAGCCGCAATCCTTGTCGGCTTGCCGCGCGTTCCAAGAACAGTCGATCAACCTCAACACCATGCCCGACGAATACGGTACCGGCGGAGAATGCCAGAAATTCAGGAAGTACTGTAGAGAGCTCCGGTGCCTCTGCGACATCGATCGGCCGGATACCGTGAATCGGTACGCTGGCCCCCCAGCGCCGGGCCGACGGACGAATCAAGCTATAGAAGCGCTCCGACACTAGGATGCGTGTGCCCACCATGCGAATGGCGCCCAATGCCAAAAGTTCGTCTCGTTCCACGTTAAGTCCTGTCATCTCGGTATCGAGGACCGTATAGCGAATCTCCAGCAGTCGACGGCTATCTGCCTCGAAACCGAGCTGTCGCACGAGGCCACTCAGCCGCGTGAGCCAACCGTTCTGCTCGCTCATTCCCCCGCCTGTTCTAGGTGGAATCGCTCGCGCACCACGGCTTGGGTTCTCCCAATCACGCGGAAGGCCTCTTTTAACAGCGTGCGATCGAGTGAGCTCAACTGCCGGGGATCCACGAAATTGGACGGCCGCTCGCCCCGCTGCAGCTGTTCGAGCTGCACCCGCACGCGCAAGCCGAGCAAGAACTCGAACGCTTGCCCGAGGTCATCCGCAAGTTGGCTCTCGATCACGCGGGCTTCCCGTAAGGCAAGCAACCGGGCAAGTGTGTTGGTCTCCTCGATCCCGTGCTCAAGTGCGAAGAGCCGAACAAGGTTCACGATTGCTCCTGTCCCACCGATCTTGAGATCGAGCTGGTTCTTGTGCTCCCCCGAACGCTCGACGACAAACCGCCCGAGAAAACCGAGTGGCGGCGGATGTGCGGTCGAAATCGCTGCCACGTGGAAGAGGAAACGTGGGCTATGCGCGAGTTCTTGCCTCACATACGAGCGGAGCTCCGTGGCCAGTGCAAGTTCTCCATGAACGCCGCGAAAATCAAACACAATGAGGGAACTCAGCACTGATTGAGGCTCAGGCACCGCCATCCAAGCGCGGAACCTCCGCTTCCACTCGTCCACTGGCATCACCCAGTCTGGATTATCAGCGGAATACCGTCCGGGACATGGCGGAAAGCCAAGCGCGACAAGACGCTCAACGGCCCATTGCCCGAGCCGTAGGAAGTAGCTCCGGACCAGCTCTTCCTGCCCCGCCGGCGGATCACTATACACAATGCCATTGTCTTGGTCGGTACGAATCGTTTGCTCTCGCCGCCCCTCACTACCAAAGACAAGCCAACAATACGGCACTGGCGGCGGTCCCAATTCCTGTTCGAGCAAGACCAATACGCGCGCGATAACGCGATCGTTCACTTCGCTGAGCAACTGGGCAATCTCGCTCGCGCGGATTCCACGCGACAGGAGGAACGGTAAGAGCTGGCGCTGCGCTTGCTCCAACACATACGCCAGTCGTTCAGTGCGCGTTTCGCGGTCAATTGCCCGAGCGAGGAAAAGCGCGCTCGTCCCCTGTTGCACGAGGAGATCGAACGCGGTCAGCATGCCGAGCGGCCTTCCCTCTTCGGTAACCACCAAGTGGTTGATGCCGCGCCCGATCATCAAGCGGACTGCCTCAAGCAGCAGCTGATCAGCATCGATAGTCACCAGTGGCGTGCTCATCACTTCCCGGACGGGCGTTTCTAATGTTCGTCCTAGCGCAATCACCCGCTCGCGCAAGTCCCAGTCGGTGACAATACCGATGCCAACCCCCTGCGCATCGACCACGACGATCGAGTTCACCCGCTCGGCACTCATCCGTCGCGCCGCCTCACGGACGCTCGTTTCCGGTGTGCACGTGAGTAGCGGTTGGCGAGCGACGGAGCGACACGGCGCGGAAAGCAAGAGCGATCCATCACCTGTCTCCTCCTGACGCTCGAGCGCAGTCAGGCTGGTACGCACCCATTCCCGCAAAGCACCTAAGAAAAAGCGCGCGACTGCCGGTTCGGTCGCAATCAACTCCTGGACTACAGCACGCGGGATGGCATAGCAGACCGTGTCCTCAATTGCGATATCGTCCAGTTGACCTTCCAACCCGTTTACAGACGAGAGCACGCCGACGAGGTCTCCTTCGCTGGCGACTTCGAAGATATGCTCCTCGCCGGTCGCAGACCGCAGTGTCTTCTTCACACCACCCCGCACCACCACCCACAAGTAGTCGGGTGGCCGTTCCCCGCGTCGGATTAACGCCGAGCCGCGGGGAAAATAGTGCACCTCGATCCGACGTGCCAGTTGGCGCAATTGCTCCTCACTCAGGAACTGGAACGGCGGTACGCGCTTCAAGAACTCGGTGACACTACCGAGAACGACGTCGTCCACCTGGCCACCTCACCGTCTCGACAGGTCAGAACCGGACGCATTATACTGCCCCTAACAGCGCGTGACAGGATGTCTGAGCAGCGAGGAGGTGCCGCATGGAGGTGATCAACCCGATCGTCGCTCATTGGCGACGCGAGGGACTTGAGGATCCGGTGCGCTTCTGGGCACGAGCGGCGGAACGTGCCTTCTGGTTCCGCACTTGGGATGAGCCGTTCGCCTGGGAACCGCCGACCTTTCGCTGGTTCATCGGCGGGCTCACGAACCTGAGCTACGCCGCGCTGGATCGGCATATCCTCGCGGGTCAGGGCGGCCGAGCGGCGCTGATCGCTGAAACGGAGTGGGGTGAGCGCCGCACGTATACCTACGTCCAGCTCTGGCGTATGGTCCGGCGTCTCGCCGCAGCGCTTCGTGGCCTAGGCATCCGGCGCGGTGACCGTATTGGCATCTATATGCCGACCTGTCCAGAGGCAATCGCGCTTATGCTGGCGACGACCCGGATCGGCGCAATCCATATTGTCGTCTTCGCAGGGTTCGGTGCCGGTGCTCTTGCCGACCGCTTGAGCATGGCCGGTGCCAAGGCCGTCTTCACCACCGACCTTACCTGGCGTCGCGGTCGCGAGGTACGGCTCAAGGAGATCGTGGATCAAGCACTGGCGAGCGGAGTCCCCTCTGTCGAGCGTGTGGTCGTTCTCCGGCGCGGGACAACCACGCCACCAATGACACCGGAGCGGGACATTTGGTGGGAAGACTTCCTCGCTCTTGCCGCTGGCCAGGACGACCGCCACGAGGTGATGGAATCCAACGAGCCTGCTTTCATTTTGGCGACGTCCGGCACGACAGCAAAGCCAAAGCTTGCAATCCACACCCATGGTCCCTACCAGGTCGGTATTCGCTCCACTGGGGAATGGTGCCACGGACTAAAGCAGTCGGACGTCTGGTGGGCAACCTCTGATATCGGCTGGATCGTTGGTCACAGCTATATCGTCTATGCTCCACTCCTTATCGGCGCGACAACGATCGCCTTCGAGGGGGCACTTGATTATCCATCGGCTGAGACACCCTACCGCATCATCGAAGAGAACGGGGTAACCGGCATCTTTACATCGCCCACAGGGGTTCGTCTGCTTATGAAGTACGGCACCGAACCGGCCAGGAAGTACGACCTGAGTTCGGTCGAGCGAGTTGTCTGTGCTGGGGAGGTACTCAATCCACCCGCCTGGGAATGGCTGCAGAAGGAAGTCTTTCAGAATCGTATCCCGGTCATCGACCACTGGTGGCAAACCGAGACGGGCGGACCCGTCATCGGCAACCCCTACGGTATCGCTTTGCTCCCCATCAAGCCGGGGTCGGCGAGCCTTCCGCTTCCGGGGATGGACGTCGCCGTCGTCCGTCCAGAAGACGGGACACCCTGTCGTCCCGGTGAGCGTGGCGTTGTCGTCATCCGCCGTCCTTTCCCAGGGCTGACTGCTGGCCTCTGGGGCGAGCCGGAGCGCTATGCTCGCGACTATTGGCAGCGTATTCCTGGCGTCTATTTCACCGGCGATGCTGCTTCCATCGACGAAGACGGCTACTTCTGGTTCGCAGGCCGTGCCGACGAAATCATCAAGATCGCGGATCACCGTATCGGCACCATCGAAGTCGAGAGTGCCTTCCTCCGTCACCCCGCAGTTGCCGAAGCGGGCGTCACTGGCCGCCCAGACCCGCTGCGGGGCGAGGTGATTAGCGCGTTCATCACCCTCAAGCAAGGTTACGAGCCGTCGCCCGAGCTCGAGCGCGAACTGATTGAGACAGTACGCCGGGAACTCGGGCCCGTCGCAGTGATCGGCGAACTCAACTTCGTCCGTGCGCTTCCCAAGACACGGAGCGGTAAGATCATGCGGCGGGTCCTTAAGGCTGTCATCCTCGACCGTGATCCGGGTGACATTTCGACGATCGAAGAAGAGGGCAGTGTCGAGGAAGCCCGAGCAGCCTGGCTGCAACTCAAGGAGATGCTCCGCATCGGCGTCTACCTTGAACAGCCGCAACCGACTGGCGTCGAGGCATCTGACGGAGGCTGAGCTGCGCCTTCAACGCTCGTGGCTCACGGACCGGCTTTGGTCTGTTACCGGAGCGGGGCACAAACATCTGGCCCCGCTCTCGATCTTCACACCCGCAGCACTCCGGCGACCGCCCACCGCCACATCGGCAAGAGGTGCGGTTGGCGATCAATGGACCGTGCGTACAGCTCTTCGCTCATATCGGACGCTTGCTGTTCTAGCCCGGTTTTCGACACTGCGTCCTCTCCGGAAGTGGCCAACGCGGCTCGCCAGGGCCACCGGACGCTTCACGCTGTTCCTCCCTCATGTCATCGTACCTCTCCTTATCTGTCAAATCTTCACCGTAAGTGTCACTGGCAACATGCCAGTGAGCATCGCCACGCTCTCGCTCGGCCAACTGCTGGCCGTCACGATCCCAGCGCTCCTCATCCGCGAAGTGTTGCGCTGTGTCTCACAGGGAACTGGCGTAAGTCCCCTCTCGGCAGGCTTTTTCCTAACGTTCGTCGTGTCGCACCGAGCAGGGTACAGTTCACTGAGTGCCAAAGCTCCTGAGACAGGAGTCGCGGTATGCAATCATCCCGACGAACTCTTCTTTGGACACGTACTCTTGCCCGTCTCTTTGGACAACTAGTCCTGCGGCATCGCCTACCGATCACATCCGGCAGCATTGAAGTACGCGGCCTCGATACAGTCGTCACGATCGTCCGTGATCGTTGGGGTATCCCCCATATCAGCGCACAAACCGATCACGACGCCTGGTTCGCCCTCGGATTTTGTCAAGCGCAGGATCGAACCTTTCAACTCGAATTTCTGCGGCGTTTAATCCGCGGCGAACTCGCTGAGATCGTTGGCCCTCCCGGCCTGACCTTTGATCGCCTCGCCCGCCGCATTGGTTTCCGTCGTGCATCCATACGCCAACTCTCACACCTCCCCAACGACATCCACGCTCAGGTAGAGGCTTTCCTGGCCGGGATACGCGCTGGGCTTGAACATGGCCTCCCCGCTCGTCCGCTTGAGTTCCTCCTGTTGCGAACCGAGCCCCAGCCGTGGGACGCTGCCGATGTCCTCGGCCTAGTGAAATTCCTCTCCTTCGCCTTGGCCTCAAACTGGACCTCGGAACTCATCCGACTCCTCGTCCTCGTGACCGATGGTCGCGAGGCTTTACGCGACCTGGATCCCGCTCTGACCACCGGCATCGATGCCTACGAGGCACCGACGACAATCGCTGCGTCTTGGCTTGAGCAGTTCTCGCGTGAACTCGATCAACTTCGTGGTCTTGTTGGCACCGCAGCCTCCAACAACTGGGTAATTGCCGGTGATCGGACGCAGAGTGGCAAGCCGATTCTCGCTAATGACCCACATTGGAGTCCGCTTCTTCCCTCCTTCTGGTACCTCGCGCACCTCATCACACCAGCCTGGGCCATCGCAGGTGCAACCCTCATCGGTACCCCAGCATTCATCGCCGGTCACAACGGCTTTGCAGCGTGGGGAGTCACCGCAGGACTGAGTGACAACACAGACTTGGTACTGGAAGCGTTAGGTCCTGATGGAAAGACAGTGCGCGAAGGTGACCGCTTTGTCCCTTGCACGGTTTACCAGGAAACAATTCGCGTGCGTGGTCATGGTGCCGTCACCGACCTTGTCCTGGAAACACGCCGCGGACCAATTGTGAGTCCGGCGCTCCGTGGCGTACCCTGGGCCGTCTCCATGCGCGCCGTCTGGCTCGACCCACTGTCCATCCGTGGTCTCCTCGATATGCACCGGGTGCGCTCGTTTGAGGCATTGGAGCAGGCCTTTGCGGACTGGCCACATCTCCCGCTCAATCTTGTCTATGCAGACTCAGCTGGCACGATCGGCTGGCTCCTCACTGGCACGGTACCTCAGCGCCGATCGTCAAGCGGTCTGCTTCCGATCTGTGGCTGGGAAAACCCTGATCCCTGGCTCGGATACGTACCCTCCGAACGACTGCCTCGCCTGGTAAATCCACCGGAAAAGTTCATTGCGACGGCCAATAATCGGCCCCCACAGCGCCACGGTGCCTTGCCTCTCGGCGCTGATTACCTTGATCCCTATCGCTTCGAGCGCATCGCATCAGTTATCGCGGATCGATTCGATTGGGATCGTGACGCGGTGCTCGCATTGCAGCTCGATACATACTCGCTTCCATGGATGCAGATCGGACACTTCTTTCGGAACCTCCCCGCCCAAACTCCGCTTGTCGAGCAGGCACTCGCTCTGTTGCGTGACTGGGACGGTAACGTGTCAGCCGACAGCGCTGCCGCGAGTGTCTTTGAACTTCTACTTCATCGCCTTGCTGCGCGAGTTGCCCAGGCACGAGCACCGCAAAGCTGGCGGTGGGTATTGGGAGCAGGTTTTCACGATCTGGCAGGTGGAACCAGTTGGGGTGTCCGTCGAATCGCGCACCTTGTCCGCCTTCTCGACGCGCGACCGTCGGGCTGGTTCCAGTCGGATTGGGAAGAGGTCCTCACTGAAACGCTTCAGGACGTAGTCCAGGAACTGCACGACCGCTACGGGAGCGACTCTGCGCGCTGGGCATGGGGTTCCATTCGCCCGCTTACCTTGAGACACCCGCTCGGTGCGTCACCGTCACTTCGCTGGCTTTTCGATCGCGGACCATTTCCGATCGGGGGCGATGCCAACACGGTGAATCCCGCCGGTGTCTCGGCGCATGATCCACTTGGCCCGGTGCAGTTTATCGCCTCGCTACGCTTTGTTGTAGAGCTCGGTGCCTGGGACGAAGCACGGATTGTTCTATCCGGAGGGCAGTCTGGGCACCCACTTTCACCCCACTATGATGACCTTCTTCGCTTCTGGCTTCGCGGAAAGTCAGTTCCACTGGCCTGGAGCTCGGTCGCAGTGCAGCGTGTGGCGCACGCGGTTCTCGAACTGCGACCGCACCGGGGATAACCTCTTCTCTCGATTACTTCTGCCTCAGCAACTGCTTGAGTCTAGGGTTGTCACGGCGTGGCAAGGAGACTGGGAGCATCGATACGTCGGTACACAATCCAGCCCGCACGGGAGCCATCGACCACAAAACCAGCTGGAGGCCCCTGCCGAAATTGCGCGCTGACCACATCACTCTCTGGAGCCGATCGGCTCACAAGAACATACCGGACTCGGTCTGCTGGCGAAGCCAGCGCCGCCGTAAAGTCCTCATCGGCTGGGAGTAGGAAAGGACGCGCTGACTCCGCACGGGCGATAATCCGATATGCACCCCGATCATCGGCAAGGATCGACCGGGGTGGGGCTTGGCGCAGTGCAACTGCAAGTGCACGTTCTTCGAGATCACTCGTGCGTACTTGCTCGGTCGTCAGCACACGCTCCCACTGGCTTACCTCTCCTTCCCGCAACACCAGGGTTGTACCCGAGATCCCCTGCAGTATGGCAAAGATCACGAGCAACGGAGCGATCCATCGCGGGAGTCGTTCCGGAAGCGCGAGGAGAGCAATTAAGGTGTAGGTCCCGAGCGCCAGAGGCAGAGAGTAGGTGAGACCAACGAGGCGGATCAGCGAAGGTAAGGACGCCAGCACGACCAGTGGAACAACTCGTCGCGGGTACCGCCACGCGTTCAATGCGAGCACGGCGATGAGCAACGGCTGAGCCAGTAGTTCGCTCGCGAAGTCACGCAGCCATTCGACTCGTTCTGCAAGAGGGGTTCCCCAGCGCGTCGGATCGATCACTGCCGTAGCCGGCTCGGCAAGATAGGTGAAAGGATTCCCCGTGAAGACCCAGTTGATGTACGTCCAACTTGTCGCGGCCCAGAGTGCTGGAAAAGCCGTGACCAACATCTGACTCAGGGTGGCCCAGCGCTCACTTGGCTCCCGCGAGCGATTTGCAGCACGCCGGAACAGGGGAACAAGCCCAGCCAGGGCAATCGCGTAAAGGAAGGCGTAGAAGTTCGCGTAGAAGGCCAAACCGAGTACCAGCCCCGCGACGAACCCACTAAATGTATGTCCATATCGCACAAAATTCCAGTAATAGTGCCATGCGACGACCACCAAATGGAGAGCGAGCACTTCCGGATACGCCTGCGTCGCAAGGTACAGGGCTGTCGGCGTTGCGACCACGGAAACCGTCAAAAGCATTCGCCAGAGGCGTGGTAGCTCAGTACGTTCGAGGTCGTACCAAAGAAGCCAGGCGATCCCTCCCGCTGCAACACTGGCCAGGACGGACGGCATCCAGGTACGGGGGAAAACGAGAACTGTCAGGAAGGGGAGTGGCGGGTAAAGGAAGCCGATCACTTCGAGCCGGAGGCGATCGGCCGCCAGGAGTGCCTTTTCGACGATATGGGCATGCGTGTTACTTAGGAAGGCGAGGCGGTACGCGAGGAGGGCAACTCCCAAAAAAGGAAGGCTGAAGAGGAGCACCCGCACGAGGTGATCGCGCCACGTCAAATCGACGAGACGCAGGCCCTCAGTCAGCTTTGGCTGCGGTCGGCGCGCTGGGGTCGAGATAACGGGTGAGACCATGACGCGTCTTCTCCCAGTAAAACGGCTTCGTCACCAGCTGCCAGACGGCCTTATAGGATGCGATCGAGTGGAGTAACCAGTAGAACGGATTGAAGAGGGCAAAGGGGATCAACTGGTAGCGACGTCGTTTAAAGCCAGCCAACATGCCAAGGTAGATCATGACCCCATTCCCAATCAAGAGGTTGAACAGACTAATATAAAGCACGAAAGGAGGAAAAAGGATATCGAACACATGGGTTCGCGCCACTAACCAGATCAGTGTGAGTGACCAGAGCGGGATCAATGAGAGGAACGCAAAGGGAGCACCGCCAATGAGAAGGATAAATCCTAAGACATTTTTCAGCCCAACACTCTTCACCAGCTGCACCGGATGCCGAGTGTGAACGAGTACGGTCTGGATGTACCCCTTGATCCAACGAGACCGCTGGCGGATCCAATTACCGACGTGGTTATTCGCTTCCTCCCACGTTGTGGAGTTGATGACACCGACACGATAACCATGCGCCGCCGCGCGAATGCCCAAATCTGCATCTTCGGTGACGTTGAAGGGGTCCCAACCGCCGAGCTCTCGGAGCCGGTCGACACGAAAATGGTTGCTTGTGCCGCCGAGCGGAATCGGCAGTCCGAGCCGGTCAAGCCCTGTGAGCACGTAGTCGAACCAGTACGAATACTCGAGCGTGAACATCCGTGTGAGGAGATTCTCTGTCGCGTTGTAGTAGTTCAACGCTGCCTGGACACAGACCAGTTCCGGTGGCCCCTTCCGGAAAGCGACAACTGCCTTCTTGAGTTGGTCCGGCTCGGGACGATCTTCTGCGTCGTAGATCGTCAAGTACTCGCCGCGTGCGAACAGCAGCCCCACATTACATGCTTTCGGCTTCGTCTTTGGCATACCGTTGGGCACGACGATGAATGTGACCGTCTCTGGTGGTCGCGCTGCTTTCGCCGCTACCAGGGTTTCCTCGTCGTCTTCCTCGATAAGCAAGAGGATTTCTAACTTACTCGGCGGATAGTCGAGCTGCCGGAGATTTTCGATGAGGTGTTGGATCACGTTTGCTTCACGATACACCGGTACTAACACGGTGTATGTGGGAAGCTCGTCGTCGCGGAGGGCCTTGACCTCCTCGTCGCTAATCGCCTGCTCGTGTTCGTGGCGAGCGCCGGCCATGGCAACGATGAAGTGGAAGATGACGAAGATAAACAACGTTCCATTGACCAGCGCCGAAAGCGCCACAGCAGTGACGCGTGGAGCGAACAGAAAGCCCAGGATGACTCCAAGTATCACACTTGCGAGGACAACCTTCTGCCAGCCAATCAGAACCTGGCGAGCACTCTCGTCCGGATTCCGGAAGTACAGGCCGAGTGCCGCCCGATCGAGAACGACGTCACGGAAAACAGTGCGGATGGCGTAATCAATATCCCACTCGGTCGTCACGAGTGGGCGCACGGTCACCGGTCCCAAAACCCCGCGGATGAACTCCTCTAATTCGGCACTCGGTTGCTCAGCCGTCGCGACGAAAATCTCCGAACCGTGCCGACGCACAGGAAAGCAGCGTCGCTGGACAAGCTCCGCAGGATCAAAGAGTCGTGCAAGACGCGAGTCGAGAGGCTCCTGCAAGAGATCGACGAAGGGATAACCCCAGAGTTCAGCCAGAACATGGTAGAGTTGCCGACGCCGGATGAGCCCGAGCGCGATCAGTATGCGACCGATCCGGTCACCCGTCCGCCGCTGGTACTCGAGTGCCCGGTCGAGGTCTTGTTGCGTCAAGAACCCACGTGCGACCAGCGCTTCGCCGAGCCGTTCTCGACGCCGGGTTGAGACTGGGGAACTCGTTGGCCGACTTCGGACGAACAACGATCTGTCCCCTCGCTCGTCGACCCCCGTTCCTCCACAACGAAGAAACCCGAGGTTTCCCACTATCCTCGAGGAAAGTGTAGGCTGCCCTCGTTGTCAGGTGGAGGACCAGCAGTCAGGACTCACTACTAACGAACGTCCCGCCACACGAGGGAAAGAAGAGCTACCGCTGAGCGCTCGCCAGGAGACGCAAGGCGGCGGCTACCCCATTCGTTTCCTGGTGCAATGACTGGAAAACTGGAGCAAGGACTTTCCGGGCAACGCTTGCCGCTGCCTCACGCTCGATCTCACTTGCCTTCTCGGGATTGCGGGTGATCAGATGGAAGGCACGTCGCAGCTCGCGATGGCATAACTCCTCGATAACTTCCTGGGCCAATCGGATCTCCTCAGCGAGTTGCCGTGCCTGCCACCACCGCAGGTACCGTCGGACGTAGCGTTCCACAATCTCCTCGGCACACTTGTAAGGTGACTGTGATATGGAGCTCCCTGGTTCATCCTGCAGATCGTCGACCGTGATAAGTCGAATTCCAGGCACCTGTGCAACGGAAGTCTCTACATTCCGAGGAACTGCAAGATCGACCACAACACCAGGACGAACACGTGAATCGAAATGCCTCGCGCACAGGATCGGTTCCGGAGCAGCTGTCGCCACGAAGATCGCGTCGACTTCAACCACCAACTCGGGCCACCGCGTCCAATCCACCCCTTGGACATCGCCATCGCCAGCAATTGCTTGGAGTCGCTCGGCTGTTCGATTGCTGACCCAGAGTGCCGCGGGCCGTTCGCGTCGCAATTCTGTGACAACGAGCCGCCCCATCTCCCCGGCCCCGAGCACCAGCACAGCTCGTCCGCCGAGTCCACCGAGCGAACGGCTGACTGCGCTGACCGCCAGCCGCGCGAGCGACCGCCCACCCGCACCCAGACCGGAACGTGCGCGAGCAGTGCGTCCAGCTGCAAGACTCAACGAAAAGAGCCGTTCGAGAACCGGGCCGAGGGTTCCCGCGGCCCGCGCTGACTCCCTTGCCCGGCGGACCTGTCCGAGAATTTGCGTCTCCCCAACGACGCGTGAGTCCAATCCGGCAGCTACCCGCATCAAGTGGCGAACCGCCTGCTCGCCCTCAGCTCTCAGCGCCACAGGGGCAAGAACCTCTACCGGTAGCCCAGCCGCAGCCGCCAGCCACTCGAGACCATGCCCACTTCCAGGCTCGTCAGCGATCCAGTAGAGCTCCGTACGGTGGCACGTCACGAGGAGAGCGATCTCGTTCGCCAGGCTTTTCCACTCGCGGAGCCACGCGACCTGGTCGTCCGGCGAAAAGCCGAGTCGTTCTCGGATCGTCAGAGGTGCCGTTCGATGTGTGATCGCCACGACCTCAAGTGACATGCTCACCCCCGCGCGACCTCTCGGAGCGCCTCACTTGCTGCCTCGACCGTCCGCTCCACGTCAGCCTCCTCGTGCGCAAGCGAGAGGAACCATGCTTCGAACTGCGACGGCGGCAACAAGATGCCCCGCTTCCGCATCGCTCGGTGGAAAGCCGCGAAACGCGCCGTGTCCGCTGCCTCGGCCTGCCGCGCGTCAGTCACCGGCGCGTCAGTGAAGAACAACGTGAGCATTGACCCGACTCGTTGCACCACAGCGGGCACACCGGCCAGACGCACAGCCTCACGCAAGCCACGCTCCAGGCGTGCACCGAGCTCCTCGAGCCGCTCGTAAGCTCCCGGCTGACGCGCGAGCTCCAACGTCGCCAGACCGGCCGCCATCGTGAGAGGATTTCCGGATAAGGTGCCCGCCTGATACACCGGTCCACTTGGTGCAACTTGGGCCATGAGATCGCGTCGCCCACCATACGCCCCAACGGGTAGTCCACCCCCAATCACCTTGCCAAAGCAGGTGAGATCCGGTTCAACGCCGTACTTGCCTTGCGCGCCGTTCCATCCAATCCGAAAGCCTGTAATGACCTCATCAAAAATAAGGATGGCACCGCTTCCTTTGGTCAGGTCGCGTAAGCGCTGCAAGAATCCGGGAACCGGTGGTACCACACCCATGTTCCCAGCGACCGGCTCAACGATGACCGCGGCAATCTGCTCACCGTACCGCGCGAAAGCTTCTTCGACCGCTCCGACATCGTTGTACGGCAGGACGAGCGTCTCGCTTGCTGTTCCACTGGTCACTCCGGGAGTACCGGGAATGCCAAATGTCAGGATCCCCGAACCAGCAGCGACCAAGAGTGCATCGACATGGCCGTGATAGCAGCCGGCAAACTTGATAATCAACGATCGGCCAGTTGCTGCTCGCGCCAAGCGAATGGCACTCATCGTCGCTTCGGTCCCCGAGTTGACGAAGCGAACGAGCTCGACTGACGGCACCGCCTCGACGATCGTGCGAGCCAGTTCAACTTCCTGCGGAGTCGGCAAGCCAAAGCTCGTGCCATTCTGCGCCGCTTCCGTAATTCGCTCGACAACATGGGAATGCGCATGCCCTGCAAGCAGCGCTCCCCAGGAACAGATGAAATCGAGGTACCGTTGTCCATCAGCGTCGATAAGGTATGCCCCCTCTCCACGCACGATGAAGAGTGGGTCCTCTCCGACAGCCCGAAAGGCACGCACGGGACTGTTCACGCCCCCAGGAAGATATCGCTGCGCCGCCTCCCAGAGGGTGCTTGATCGCGTCATCGGCTTCCCCTCTCTATCACTCAGCAAGAGCACGTGCACGCGCCGTACTGATCCGCTCTTCGCGGAGCCAGCGTGCAACGTCCTTCGCGTGATAGGTGATGATCATCTGCGCGCCAGCGCGGCGAATGCCGGTCAAAATCTCGAGCACGACACGCTGCTCGTCGATCCAGCCATTGCGCGCCGCAGCCTTGACCATTGCATACTCACCACTCACGTTATAGGCCGCAATTGGCACGTCAAAGCGCTCCCGGGCTGCAGCAACGACATCAAGGTAGGCAAGCGCCGGCTTCACGATGATTGCATCCGCGCCTTCCTCGAGATCCGTAGCAATCTCGCGCAGCGCCTCGCGCCGGTTCCCCGGATCCATCTGATGCGATCGGCGGTCACCGAACGCCGGAGCAGATTCGGCCGCTTCTCGGAACGGCCCGTAGAACGCCGACGCGTATTTGGCAGCGTAGGAAAGGATCGGGATCTCCGAAAACCCAGCCTGGTCGAGTGCGCGCCGGATCGCAAGTACGCGACCGTCCATCATATCGGACGGTGCAACCATGTCAGCACCAGCCTCGGCATGCGAAACAGCGGTCCGTGCCAAAAGCTCGAGCGTGGCATCGTTGAGAATGTGCCCATCGCGAACGATCCCGCAGTGCCCATGCGACGTATATTCGCAGTTGCAGACGTCTGTGATGACAACCAACTCCGGCGCGACCCGCTTCAACTCCCGGACCGCCCGCTGCACAATGCCATCCGGATCGTATGCCTCGCTCGCGAGTTCGTCCTTGCGAGCTGGGATACCGAAGAGAAGAACAGCACTGATCCCCAGTTCCAGGAGTTCCTCAGCCTCGCGCCCCAACTGATCTACACTCAGCTGGTAGACGCCAGGCATCGAGTTCACCTCTCGCCGAACGCCGTGGCCATGCACGACGAACAGCGGGTAGATCAAGTCCTCAACGCTAAGTCTCGTCTCTCGGACAAGGCGCCGCAGATTCTCACTCCGCCGCAGACGCCGAAAACGACGGAACTGCAGTGCCTCAGCACTCACCGCGAACTCCCTTCGGCTCGTACAATCGCTTCGACGAGTCCGTCGATCGTATGTCGCTCTGCAATGACATCGACCCGCACATGCAGCTCGCGCGCGGTGGCTGCCGTCACGGGCCCGATCGCTGCCACCCGCACACGGCTGGGCACGTTGGCAAAGTCACCGACCGCCGCGACGAGACTCCGCACGGTTGAACTCGATGTCAGGAGCACCCAATCAATTCGACCATCAATGAGGTCATGCCGAACATTTTCTGGCAAGGGAAGATGCTGGGTTCGATACGCGGGTACAACGACCACGTTGGCACCAGCCTCAGCGAGAGCGCGCGGCAGGACATCGCGCGCCTCGGCGGCTCGAGGGAGCAAGATCCGTGCACCACCCACGCCTTGCGCGATGAGCTCCTCAGCCACCGCTTCGGCAACGTAGTTCCGCGGAACGAGGCTTGGTGTGACCCCGTGTGCAGCGAGCTCCCGAGCTGTCCCTGGACCAATTGCAGCCACCTTCACTGCACGCAACACATCGACAAATCGGCCAAGCATGCTTAGCCGGTCGATCACGGCCCGTACGCCGTTGACGCTGGTGAACACCACCCAGTCAAACCGTTCCAGTTCTGCGAGGGCGCGATCCAGTGGCTCCCAGTCATCTGGCGGCACAATGCGGATGGCAGGAGCGACAACGGGTACGGCCTGGAGTGCACGCAAGCGCTCAACAAGGTCACGCTCTTGCCCAAGCGGCCGCAAAACCAGGACACGCCGTCCGGCTAAAGGAGCACTCCTCTCCGGCTGCCAAGATCCACTTCCTGCCAGTTCAGCCTGGATCTCCCGTGCCAACTCGGCCGCAGCTCGGATCGCGTCCGAGGTCGGCCACGACACCTGACGACGCAGGAGGGGGCCCCGCTCGCTTACTGCCACCGCCACGCGAAGCGTCACCATCCCATGCGCGACGGTGGCATAGGCACCGAGCGGCAAGGAACATCCACTGCCGAATGCCCCGAGGAAAGACCGTTCCACAGCCACTGCAAGATGCAGATCTGGCTTGTCGACCTGGGCGACGATCGCCGCTACCGGATCGTCAACCCGGCAAACTAGCGCCAGCGCTCCTTGACCTGGAGCCGGGACGAAGATGTCCGGATCAAGATATTCGGTGACGACATCCAGTCGCCCCAGTCGCGCAAGACCAGCTGCCGCTAAGATAAGCGCATCGAATGCCCCATCCCAAAGCTTGCGGAGACGGGTGTCGACATTTCCCCGCACATCGGCGAGTTCGACATCTGGTCGTAGCGCTGCTACCAATGCGCGACGACGACGGGAACTGGTCCCAATACGCGCTCCGGGCGGAAGAGTTGCAAGCGTCGCGCCGGATCGGCTTACAACAACGTCGCGTACATCTTCCCGACCAAGAACGGCCACCAGCTCCAAACCACGGGGAAGTTGTGTGGGAAGGTCCTTGGCACTGTGCACCGCAAGGTCGATTCCTCCCGCGAGGAGCGCCTCATGGAGCTCCTTGACAAAGACGCCGCTCCCACCAAGGACCGTGAGCAACGTAGCCCGATCTCGATCGCCAGTCGTGACGATAGGAACGATTGTCCACTGTCGATCAGGAGCGACGCGCATAAGCGCGGCCACGGCCTGTTGCGTTTGGGCGAGAGCGAGCGCGCTACCTCTCGTTCCGACGCGAAGCTCCGTCGCCACGGTCGCTTCTGTATCCTTCCCCGTAGATTTCTCGTCTCTAGGTTCTGCTCGATGTTGTCAAATCTGCTCGAATCTGTTCACCATTTCCTTGTCCCGGGGATTCTACGCCATTCCTTGCCCCTCGACAACCAAGACCGGGTTCTCGATCACTCGCTTCGCTGACTGGGTACAATCCCCACGTGGTAGCGTGATGGAAGCCGAAGGGGGCAGGCGATGGCGCGCAACGTCGTCATCATTGGCGCAGGACCAGGTGGCCTCGCGGCTGCTCGGGCACTGCGCTCATATCTCGATCCCAACGATCGTATCGTTGTCATCGATCGGCACGACGAACAGCGCCTTGGAGTAACGCTCCTCTTGATCATGCGCGGCTGGCGCGAACCCGAGGAAGTCATGATCCGGCCATCGCGCGTGCTCGCTGGCACGGCCGAATTGCTCGTCGCCGAAGCGTTGCAGATTGACTCAACCACGCGACGAGTTGAGACGAGTGTCGGATCCATCACCTACGACGCACTCGTCTTGGCCAGCGGTGCAGAGGTCGTGCCAGAACTGATCCCCGGATTAGCGAGCGCGCTTGAGAACGGCGTCGCTGGCCACTGCTGGACCCTTCCTGCTGCGCTCCAATTGCGTGAGCGTCTCCATTGTTTTCCTGGGGGACGCGTCTTGATCGTTATTGCCCGCCTGCCGTACAAGTGCCCGCCAGCGCCCTACGAGGTCGCCTTGTTGGTCCGTGATCTCGCCGAGGAGCGAGGAATCGGCCAGTCGATTGAAGTGACAGTCGTGACACCCGAGCCGAGCCCGTTGGCCGTCGCTGGCCCCGCTATCGGCGAGCAACTGACCCGCCTGCTCGAGGCCCGTGGAGTGAGCTTGCGCACCGGTGAGCAACTCAGCTCGGTCGATCCACGACACCGTGAGGTCGTTTTCGCCTCCGGCAGCCGAGAACTCTTCGATCTCTTGATTGTCGTGCCACCGCACCGGGCCCCCGCACTGGTTCGAGACGCAGGCCTGGCAGACGGCGATTGGGTTCCGGCGTCGTTAGAAACGATGCGCACGAGTGTCGACGGGATCTGGGCTATCGGGGATGTTGCGGCCGTGCGTATCCGTGAAAACCTGCTCGTACCCAAGGCGGCAGTTTTTGCTCAACAGCAAGCGGAAGTCGCCGCACGCGACATTGCTCGTTGGTTGGGTTACGATGCGCCCGAACCCGAGGTGCGAGCATTCGGTCGCTGCTGGTTCCTCACCGGCCGTGGCATGGCTGGCGCGATCGAAGGCGATTTTCTCGCCGAGCCTCGTCCAGCCGTGACGCTCTCTTCACCCTCACCGGAAGGATTCACGCAGATGGAAGCGGAACTCGCAAGCTGGCTGGCCCAGGATCCCGGTCGCTAAGCTCTTGCGTTGCCGCCGTTTTTACGTTGTGGTCGAGAGCAAACGGTAGAACTCGTCACGCGCCTCGGACGACTCACGAAAGATGCCCAGCATAGCACTGGTGGTCGTCCGAGCGTGTTGCTTCTCCACGCCCCGCATCATCATGCAGAGATGAATTCCGTCCGCAACCACCGCAACGCCTTGCGGTGCCAAGAGATCCTGAATCGCCTGCGCGACTTGCTGGGTGAGACGCTCCTGCACCTGAAGCCGACGAGCATAGAGATCGACGATCCGCGCGAACTTGCTCAAACCAAGGATCTTTCCTTGTGGTAGATATCCGATATGAATATGACCAAAAAATGGCAGAAGATGGTGCTCACACATCGAGTAGAACTCTATTCCCTTCACGACTACCATCGTGTTTTCTTCCACATGAAAGATCGCCCCGTTCACAATCTCTTGCAAATTTTGGCGATACCCCCGGGTGAGGAATGCCCACGCCTCAGCCACACGCTGCGGTGTCCGCTCCAGTCCTTCTCGCTGTGGATCCTCGCCGATCAATTCCAGCCATTCGGCTACCAACTCCTGAAGTCGCGCCAGATCACACGACGTCGTAAAACGGAGTCCTGTGTCTTCAGCCTCGATCACTCGCTCTGGCTGTGTCATTTGAACCGCTCCGAATTTCATCCACAATCGTCGCCGGCCAGACACGCAGGCGCTTGACGAAAGCTGTCACACTGCACGCCCAGCGTGGCACGAGCATACACACGCGCCACACAGTGATCAATTTTGTGTCACACGTGAACACCGCCCCGTCACTCCAGAGCGTCTTCTGAACGAACCTTCCCTGACTATGAGAGCAAATGCCGTGGCCGCTGTAGATTGAGCGACACCAACAAGGGCCCTAGGAAACAGGACTAACTTCATTCGCAGTGAACCAAAGTATTTCTGCTCTAACTCACCCTTTAGCCGGAACCGTTCCAGAGTCACGCCGCCGGTCGCAGTCGACACTGGACGTCCCTACCTCGCACAGCATCAGTCGTTCTCGGGTCGGGAACGGCTCCCAAGAAGCCGACCGCCGATTTCTCTCCGGACCAAAACCCAGCGACCGATGGTCACGACTAGTGGAACGAGGAGTTGACTAAGAACGAAACTCGGATACTGTGCTAGGCGCTGCCGCCACAAGAAGACACCAAGCCAAGCATATTGCGTCGAAAGTCCCAGGTTAGCTCCTGCAAAGGTTACCCAGCGATCCCACCAGCGCTGAGCAACCTCCGCTCGATTTGGATCGCTGCGCGCAGCGAGCGCAAGGAGCTTCGTCTCCAACCATCTGATTGCCTGATCCTGTGGTGCGTAAACAATCCGGTAGATCCAGCGAGTCAAGGCTAGTCCCCAACCGTCCCGATCACTCAACTCGGGACGAAACACCTCTCCCCGTGCTGAGCGGTACAAGTACTCCACGTTGAAGTCCCAGCTGAGCAGCAGCGTCAGAACCGTGAAGGCAGCGAGTGATCGGCAACGTTGCCCTGTTCGAGCGGCCACCGCAGCAAAAAGCGCGAGATTTACGGCTGCATCGAGTTCCGTATCCAGATACCGGCCCAGTTCAGTTTCCTCTCCTCGGAGTCGCGCCAGCTGGCCATCCGCATTGTCAAGAACAGTCACGGCTTGGAGTAACAGCGCAGCAAGCCGATCGGCACCGCGTGCAATCAAGCTGGCGGCGCACAGGCCAAGCACCGCGTGTGCAACAGCAAGGTCAGTTGGTCGTACAGGCGTGCGTAAGAAGCTGCGAGCAACGAGGAAGCCGAGCGGGCGAAACAGCGCGAAGTTGACCAACTCCGGGGCCGGTCGCACCTTCAGACTGCGACGGAACTCAGCGAGCCACGTTCGCATGAACTTCCGCTCGTGTGATCGCTCACTCGCCGTATCCTCGCCCTACCTGAGCCGCCAGTCCAAGTCGCTCCACACCAGTCAATGCGCCTTGGACAAGGAACCCAATATCACTTCCGGCAGTCACGAAGCGGAAACCTTGGGCCGCCCGTCGCAACGCGTCGTCGATGCTATACGCCGCATATCCGGCAATTTTCCCCGTATTCCGGCACGCCTGGAGAACACGCTCGATGGCCCGCTCTTGCCGATCATCCTCTGCTGCTCGCCGCGGATCGATACCAAGCGAAAGCGCGAGGTCCCCGGGGCCGATCCAACAGCCATCGATCCCAGGTACAGAAAGGATTGCCTCAGCGTTCTCGACCGCTTGAGCACTTTCGATCTGCACCGCGACAAATAGTTCCTCGTCGATCCACTCCGGATAGTCCGATCCATAGACACGCGCTCGACCCCAGCCCCAAGACCGTTTGCCGCGAGGTGGAAAGCGGCACGCCTCCGCGACCGCTTGCGCATCCTCCTGCGTGTGGATCAGTGGGACGACGATCCCCAACACGCCGTCGTCGAGCAGCCGACCGATCAACGTGTAATCGTTGCGCGCGACGCGTGCCATGGGGACTGCCCGACCGCAGGAGAGCGCCATCAGCGTCGCAATGATGGTGTCGGATCCGAATGTCCCATGCTGCGTATCAATCAGGATGAAATCGATCCCGCAATTGGCAAGCGCTTCCGCCACCAGCGGTGCACCGAGCTGCAGGGTGTACCCGAACGCCGGTTGTCCGGCAAGCATCTTTCGCTTTGCGGTGTTCTCTCGCATCAACCCCTCCGGTCTGCCAGCAGCCTCGCCCCTCGCCGCTAACACTACCCGATCCCAGCCACGCCGTGAAGAGGGAGTCCAGTGTTGGGGGCAACACCTTCCGTCTGCCTTGCACGAGCACCTGGTAGGTCACACTTGTCGTCAGCTGCCGGTCATTGTAAAATGATTGCGCAAATATGCAAATATCGCGCGAGGACGGCCAATCATGCGCCTTTCGCCACAGCAGCACCGACAGTTCAAGCGAGAGATCTACGGAGAACTCGCCCGTATTGGTCAGGCGATCGCCAATCCTTACCGCCTGGAACTGCTTGAACTCCTAGCCCAAGGGGAACACAGTGTCGAGGAACTCGCGCAGGAACTCCAGCTTCCGCTCCCAGCGACATCCCAACATCTCCGAGTACTACGCGAGGCTCGCTTGGTCACCACTCGACGTGCTGGACGCCACACCTTCTATCGAATCGCCGATCCCAGTGTGCTCGGGCTTCTCCGAGCAGTGCGGACAACGGCAGAGCGACAGCTTGCCGAGGTCACGATGATCATCAAGCGCTACCTTGGTGACCGTTCGACCTACGAACTAGAGACCGATCTTCAAGAGCTCGTCGCCGCCGCAGAGCGCGGGGACATTCTTTTGCTCGACGTCCGACCCGAGCCGGAATATCGTGCCGGTCATTTGCCCGGGGCACAGCTGGTCCCACCTGATCGTTTGGCAGCACTACCAAGTGCGCTCCCACGTGACATCACGGTCGTGGCATACTGCCGTGGTCCCCACTGCGTCTACGCCGATGAGGCAGTAGCGGTCCTACGGGCCGCTGGTTTTCGGGCCTACCGCTTACGGCTGGGTATACCTGATTTCCGATTGCTCGGTCTTCCCATTGTGAGCGAAGAAGCAGCCTGATCCTAAGCTGGGAAGGAGGAACAACCATGGAACCGGCCGATCGCTCCCCAAATGCGGCGGAAATACGACCGGAGGAACTCGTCACTCGCCTCCAGAGTGGTGAGCCCGTCCTCATCCTCGACATCCGTCCCCGAACCGAGCGACAGGAGTGGGCTATCCCGCACAGTCTCTGGATCGACCTGTACGACGCAGCGCAACGAGGTGACTTCCGTCTGCTCGACTCGTTGGCTGTACCCCCGACCTCTCTGGTCGTCGTAGTGTGCGCTGCGGGCCGCACAAGTTCACGCGTTGCCCAAGAGCTCCAACGGCGCGGCATCCGCGCTGCGTCTCTCGCCGGTGGGATGCGAGCCTGGAGTTTGGCGTGGGATATCGCGACACTTCCGATCAGCAGTACTGGTCAGGTGCTGCAAGTACGGCGGCTGGGTAAGGGGTGCCTCTCTTACCTCGTCGTCGACAGTGGTGAGGCTCTCGTTATCGATCCCTCACTCCAGCCCGATGTTTATCTCCAACTCGCAGAAAGCCTTGGAGCAAAGATCGTCGGCGTCCTGGAGACACACGTTCACGCTTGCCACGTGAGTCGCGGTCGGTTGCTCTCTGAGGCAGCAGCAGCTCCCTACCGCATTCCCGCCACCGATCGCGTCCGTTTCGCCTACACCCCAGTGACCGACGGCGATGTGATCACGGTCGGCTCGCTCCAGCTGATTGCCCTCTCCACTCCTGGGCATACATGGGAGAGTACCTGCTACCTCCTTCCCGATCACGCGCTCTTCACTGGCGACACACTGTTCACCGACGGTATCGGGCGTCCCGACCTCAAAGCAGGGGGTGATGAGCGCGCGCGCAAGGCACGTGCGCTGTTCGACTCCTTGCAACGGCTCGGCACGCTCTCCGACTCACTCTGGGTTCTGCCGAGTCACGTTGGAACCCCACTCGCTGTAGGTGAACCACTGGTGGCTGGTCGGCTCCACGAGCTGTACAAGCGCTTTGTTGCGCCGTTCGAGCAGCCGGACCACTTCGTCGAAGCGTTGCTCCAACACCTTCCCCCTCCGCCTCCGAATACTGACCAGATCACCCGCGCGAACGAGCTCGGCGTACCGCCGAGCGAGCTGGCGTCGTTACTGGAACTCGAGGCAGGACCGAACCGCTGTGCAGTCCAGGGAGCATGATGATGGATCTGTTGTCGCGGGTAGCAAGAAACCACAAACGCGAGGCAAACCCGTCGGTTGTCGGCACGGCCCCAATCCGCCTTGGAATCTTGGCCAACTGGCAGCAATTCAGCTTGCTCGTCCTCATCAACGCCTTTGTCGGCGGAATGGTTGGCATTGAGCGCACCGTGCTCCCGCTCATCGCTGAGCAAGAGTTCGGACTCGCCTCTCGGACGGTGCTCCTTGCCTTCGTCTTCAGCTTTGGACTGACCAAGGCACTGACAAACCTCTTTGCGGGTCACCTCAGTGATCGAATCGGGCGAAAAACTGTCCTAGTGGCCGGGTGGCTGATTGGTCTTCCTGCCCCAGTGCTGGTCATCTGGGCTCCAAGCTGGAACTGGATCGTCATCGCTAATATCCTGCTCGGCGTGAATCAAGGACTTTGCTGGTCAACGACTGTCATTATGAAGATCGACCTGGCGGGTCCCCAACGCCGCGGCCTTGCCATGGGGTTGAATGAGGCTTTCGGTTATGGAGCAGTGGCACTCTTTGCGTTCCTGGCCTCAGCCATCGCGGCGAGCACAGCGCTTCGCCCTTATCCTTTCCTGCTCGGTATCGGCATCGCACTTGCGGGACTGCTCCTTTCAACGACACTAGTACGGGAGACACACCACCATGCGCTGCATGAGCAACGCGTCCATCGTCCCCAAACAGCATCGGATAACCTCACCTTTCGCCAGGTACTGGTTCGCACAAGCTGGAAACAACCAACACTCTTCTCGGTCTGTCAGGCCGGCCTCGTCAATAACCTCAACGACGGTGTGGCATGGGGCTTGTTCCCGGTTGTCTTTGCCGCGTCAGGCATGCGACTGGAAACGATCGGTCTCCTCACCGCGCTCTACCCGGCAGTGTGGGGTGTTTCACAACTCGCCACTGGTGCTCTATCGGATCATCTAGGCCGCAAACCACTCATCGTCGGCGGCATGTGGCTGCAAGCGCTCGGCATTGCGCTCGTGCCACTGACGTCCTCACTGAGCATTTGGGCAGGAGCTGCCATACTCCTCGGTCTCGGTACGGCACTGGTCTATCCGACGCTCCTCGCGGCGGTCTCTGACGTCGCTGATCCACACTGGCGTGCCTCAGCGGTCGGCGTGTACCGACTCTGGCGCGACGGGGGATACGCAGTCGGGGCGTTGTTGGCCGGGGGATTGGCCGATCTCCTGGGGCTTTCCACGGCGATCCTTGCCGTGGCGGGACTGACAGCACTCTCCGGCGCAGTTGCGGCCGTACGCATGGCAGAAACGCTCCGTCGCGAGCGCCGCACCCACCCAGGGCTCGCAGCGCCACAATGAGCTGATCGGTCCGCAAGCGCATCCATCCGCGGATACTCATGGGATCAAGCGTCTGGGGTATCACATACCGTGTTCACGCGTAGGGAGGAAAGGACGAGAAACCTGAGTTTCGAGGCCATGCCCACCTTTCGCTTGGAAAGACGCGTGGCACAGCCTGACGTAGCGGCACTGTGTAGCAATCTGCTACAGCGTGTCGCGCCTGTTGCTCGCCACGTTGAATCTACTGGATCGGTAGCCAAGATCGGTTCGTGCGCCTGACGAAGTATCCTCCGGCGCACTCCCGCCTTCGTGCGCAGACGCGCCGCCAAGAACGAGGATTGGAAAACACCGCGATCAGTCGGCAGTTGATCGTCATCTCTGTGGTAAACTCAAATAGTTGTGCACCCCCCACGTGAGGTCGCACGACCGACAAACGATAAACGAGATCTGAGGAGTATTCTGTGAACATGACCATCACCCGACCTGCTCAGCCGAGCGCATTCGCTGCGCTCGGATTGAGTCAACCCTTGCTTGAGGCACTGCGCGACGTCGGCTTCGAACAGCCAATGCCGGTTCAAGCGGAAGCAATCCCTGTACTGCTAGCAGGGCGGGACGCGATAGTACAGGCCCATACTGGTACCGGCAAGACAGCAGCATTCGGGTTGCCGATCTTGCAGCGCCTCGAGCCAAATGGCCGCGGACCACAAGCGCTTGTCCTTGCCCCTACCCGTGAACTCGCGATGCAAGTTGCGGAGGCCATCCATCGTTTCGGCCGGTATCTCGATGCCCGAGTCCTCGCCCTCTATGGTGGTCAACCGATCGAACGTCAGCTCCGGGCTCTTCGCCATCCTGTCGACGTCGTCGTCGGCACTCCGGGGCGCGTCATGGACCATATCCGGCGTGAGACACTTCACCTGGAACAAGTGCGGATCGTTGTTCTCGATGAGGCCGACGAGATGCTCGATATGGGATTCATTGAGGACGTTGAATGGATTCTCGAACGCGTGCCAAGCGAACGCCAGACCGCGCTGTTTTCCGCGACGATCCCGCCACGAATCCGGCAATTGACTCGGCGCTTTCTGCGTAATCCGGTGACCATCGCGGTTCATCCCGAGCGCGTGACGGTACCGCAAATCCAACAGTTTGTGTATGAGGTCACCGCGCACGCGAAGGTCGATGCACTCGCGCGCATTCTCGACTTCGAAGCACCAACCTCGGCCATCGTCTTCGTCCGAACCAAGAGCGGTGCGGACGAACTGGCTCACCGGCTACAGTCACTCGGTTATGCTGCCGAAGCGATCCACGGTGACCTCAGTCAGGCCATGCGTGACCGGGCCATGCAGCGGTTCCGCTCAGGACAAGTCGATCTGCTTATCGCCACCGACGTCGCTGCACGTGGCCTCGATATCCCAAGCGTGAGCCACGTAATCAACTTTGATATCCCTGGAGATCCGGACGCATACGTCCATCGCATCGGCCGCACTGCTCGTGCAGGGGCACCCGGAACCGCAATCACGCTCGTCGAGCCACGCGAGCGCTGGTTGCTCCGTACCATCGAACGCGCCATCGGGAAACGTCTCGTAGTACGTCGCATCCCGACCCGTGAAGAAATTGTGCGACGCCAGCGTGAGTTGCTCGGCGCCTCCCTGGTCGAACTCATCGAGCAGCGCGATCTCACGGCAGGCCGCCTCCTCGTCGATCAGCTGCTGCCATACCACGACGCGAGTGATATCGCCGCTGCAGCGATCACTCTGCTTCTGGAAGAACGCGCAATCGACCCTGAGCGGCTTAGCGAACTCTCGGGTGGCGATCGACCGGAGAAGGGGATGGTTCGGCTCCGCCTGGAACTGGGTCGACGAGACGGCGTGCGTCCCAGCGACATCGTTGGTGCAATCGCCAACGAGGCGAGATTGCCGGGGCGGGAGATCGGGCAAATCGAAATCACGGACCGGTTTACACTCGTTGAAGTTCCGGTCGCAGCGGCAGAACGCGTCATCGCCGCTCTAGCTGGCACTCGCTTGCGTGGTCGCACGGTCACCGTTCGCAGGGTCGATGCCATCGAACAGTGACCGGACTTGCCCGGTTCGGCGCGTATCTGGCAGACTTTGTATGAGAGTCGACGCCCCACGGGCGGTCGTACCGGAGCATTGAACCGGTCGGCTGTCGTGCACGCGAACGGCGCGGTGCCCCGACGCAATCTCAGACCACCAAGATGCGAGCTCCTCGACACACGGGACGCCGTGCCGGTCATTGTCGTGCTGTGGGCAGTCGATTGCCTCGACCAGATGAGGGGAAGGTGAGAATATGGCAGGGCACTCCAAGTGGGCCCAGATCAAGCGGCAGAAGCAAGCAGCCGATTTCCGGAAGGGTCAAATCTTTAGTAAGCTGGCCCGCGAGATCCATGTCGCCGTACGTGAGGGTGGTCCGAATCCGGAGACGAATGTGCGCCTTCGCATGGCGATCGAACGCGCCAAGCGCGAGGGGATGCCAAAGGATACGATTGAGAACGCGATCGCCAAGGCGAGTGGTGCTGCTGGTGGCGCACAGGAATATGAGACGATCGTCTATGAGGGCTACGGTCCTGGTGGTATCGCCATCATGGCGATCGCACTGACTGACAATCGTAATCGGACCGCATCTGTCGTCCGACATACGTTCACGAAGTACGGCGGCTCACTCGGTGAGACCGGTTCGGTGGCTTGGCAGTTCGAAACGCTCGGTCAGATCGTTGTCGCGACCAATGGCCACGACCCCGAAGAGATCGCGCTCGCTGCGATCGACGCTGGTGCGCGTGACTTTGAGGTCGAGGACGATACGGTGATTATCACTACGGAGCCCGACCAGTTGAGCGACGTTGCCGAAAAGCTTCAGCAGGCGGGCTATCAGATCCGACAGGCCGACATCCAGCGTGTCCCGACGACGACGGTCGAGTTGGAAGGCAGCCAGGCACAGAGTGCCTTGAAGCTGCTGGAGGCACTAGAAGACCTCGACGACGTGCAGGAGGTCTACACGAACGCGAGCTTCCCTGCCGAGGTCCGCGGGGCAGTCTGACCGATCGGCTCGGCTGCACAAGACCCGGTGGCATCTTTGTCACCGGGCTTTTCGTTCTGGGGGCTTGTCTCTGCGGGGAAGCTGGGCCGACTTGGAGTGCTCCAAGGGAAGCACCGCGCCGGGTATTGCTGTCCTTGGCTGTGGTTTCCTGAGTGTGCTCCATTTTCAGGCGGCGGCACTTGTCTTCATTGACGTACCAGCAGGAAGGAGACCCTCGCAGTCCCTCACCAAGTAGGCGCCTCCCACTCTGGACTGATACCTACGGAGGGTCTGTCCGATATCTCTGGAGCACAGCGCTACGTCTGTCGTTCTGCATCCCTTTGTGTTCTACTGAGCAGATCGGGGCTCTTCGGACGACTCGTCGACGCAGTTCACCCAACCGTCCTCTCTCTGCAGCATCATAAGGCATGCACCTACAGTTCCGCATGTCCAGGGGGTGACACGATGCTCGTACCTCAAACGCCAGCGTGGGAGCTCGTGGTTAGAGGCTTCGTGATGTACATAATCTTCATCATCCTATTACGTATTTTTGGCAAAAGACAACTTGGCCAGCTGACAATCTTTGACCTCGTTCTTATCCTCCTGAGTGCGAACGCAGTGCAACCCGCAATGACTGGTGTTGACACCTCCTTGACCGGCGGCCTCATCCTCGCCACGACCTTCTTCGTCGCAGACCGAAGTGTGAGCTGGCTTGCACTGCGTGTTCCAGCGATACAGCGACTGCTGGAGCCTCCACCGACAGTTCTTGCACGTGACGGGCGCTGGGATCGGCGTGCACTCCGTCGCGAGATGATCAGTTTGGAAGAAGCACAAGCGGCTCTTCGGCGAGCAGGTCTACAAGATGTTCAGGAAGCTCGCCTTGTCGTCTTAGAATCGGACGGGACCATCTCTGTTGTGCCAAAACGCTGAAAAGCTCGTAGAGCAGCGGACGTCTAGCAACAATACAACGGATCGAAGAACCTGTCTCACAGCGTGTCAGCACGCCGCTCGAACTCGCTCACCGGCTGCGCAACCACGGGGTCCATTCCTAAAGAGCAAAAAGAAGAAACGGGGACCGCCCAATGTCTGAGCGGTCCCCACTGTGAGCGAACGGCACAAGATCAGAAGAGCGCGAGCTCCGTCTGTGGATCGAATGCATGCATGTGCTCAATCTTGACACGGACGGAGGCGAGCTCCCCTGGAGAGAAGTGCAGGTGCGGATCGGCCTTCGCGATCAGGGCACCTGCAGGGCCACGCAGGTGAACCAGGGTCTCTGAACCAAGCGGCTCAACGATTTCCACCGGCAAACGCAATTGCCGGTCTTCACTGACCTGACCCGGCTGGACGATCAAGTCCTCTGGTCGGATCCCTACCAGCACCTCGCGGTTCGCGTATTCAGCTAGTCGACCACGATGCTCCGCCGGCGCTTCGAGCGTGACGTCACCAGCGACCAGCCGCACTGTCCCCTCCCCGGTGACCACACGGGCGGGGAAGATATTCATGGCTGGGCTACCGATAAAGGTCGCGACAAAGAGATTCGCCGGATGGTCATACAGATTCTCAGGTGTATCAAGCTGCTGGAGCACCCCCTGGTTCATGACGGCAATCCGATGCCCCATCGTCATCGCCTCGACCTGGTCGTGCGTGACGTAGATGGTTGTCACACCAAGGCGACGCTGCAGTTTAATCAGCTCGCCGCGGGTCTGCACGCGGAGCTTTGCGTCGAGGTTCGACAACGGCTCGTCCATAAGGAAGACTTGCGGCTCTCGCACAATCGCTCGACCAAGCGCAACACGTTGCCGTTGACCACCGGAGAGCTGGCGTGGCTTCCGATTCAGGAGATCCTGGATGCCTAGCATCTCGGCGACCTCTTTGACGCGCCGATCAATCTCCTGCTTGGGCATCTTCCGGAGCTTCAAACCGAATGCCATATTCTCATAAACAGTCATATGGGGATACAGGGCGTAATTCTGGAAAACCATTGCGATGTCGCGATCCTTCGGCGGGATGTGTGTCACCACGCGGTCACCGATGATAATGTCGCCACTGGTGACTTCCTCGAGACCAGCCAGACAGCGCAACGCAGTGGTCTTCCCACAACCGGATGGACCGACGAGAACGAGGAACTCACCGTCCTTGACTTCGAGGGTCAGATCATTGACCGCGATCACACCATCGAATCGCTTGGTCACATGATCGTAGATCACCTGGGCCATGCGCACCCTCCGTCGTGCACATCTCGCGTTTCCGTCACCGAAGATCGCCCCGGCACTAGTATACGGAAGTTCCGCTTCCTGTCTAGTGACCAGCCTAGCCTTTGACGGCTCCCGCAGTGAGGCCGGAGACGTATTGATCGACAAAGAACATGTATGCGATCGCCACAGGCACTGAACCAAGCATCGCCGCTGCCATGAGCGGCCCCCACTGGAAGACATCGGCTCGGATCAGATCGCTCACTGTACCAACGGGGATCGTCTTCATTTCACCGGAACCCATGAAGACGAGCGCATACAGGAACTCGTTCCACGAAAGCGTGAAGGAGAAGATTCCGGCCGAAAGCACGCCGGGTAGGGCCAGGGGCAAGATGATCCGCCACATTGCTTGGAACCGGCTCGCTCCGTCGATCATCGCGCATTCTTCCAGCTCGCGTGGAATAGTCCGAAAGTAGCCCATCAGGAGCCAGGACGCGAACGGGATCAAGAACGTCGGGTACGTTAAGATCAGCGCCCAATAGGAGTTATAGAGCCCAAAGCGAGCGACCACCTGGCTGAGCGGAATGAACAGCAGGGTCGGTGGGATAAGATACGCGAGGAAGATCGCCGTGCCCGCCAAGTTCCCGCCCCGGAAACGGAATCGTCCTAACGCGTATCCCATCAGGATACTGCTCGTCAATGACAGAAACGTAGCTCCAAAAGTGACCACCGCCGTATTGAGTGCCCAGCGCGGAAAATCGGTGTTGGTCAGCAGATATCGGTAATGCTCCAACGTAAACTGAGTGAGATATAATGGGTTGACTTTCATATTGAGGAGCAGACTATTCGGCTTTAGCGAGATGATAAGCATCCAATAGAACGGAAACAGCAGAAATACAGTAAAGAATGCTAATGGCAGGTAAAGGAGTAAGAGCCGACTGCTCAACCGATTGCTGCCGACCACCTCACGCCTCCTGGGAACGCACGTAGCGCAACAAGATTGCCGAGAGGACCGCTAGGACGGGGAACATGTACAGAGAGATCGCCGCACCGATCCCGAGCTTTCCAGCTCCGCCAATCCCGATCTGCCAAGCATAGGTACCGAAGATGTGCGTGGAGTTTGCCGGTCCACCCTTGGTCAACACATAGACCAGCTGGAAGTCCGCGAAGGTCCAAATGATTGAGAAGAGTGTGGTGATGACGAGAATTCCCTTGATCACTGGCAGCGTCACCGCCAGGAACCGCTGAACGCGGTTGGCACCCTCAATCGCTGCAGCCTCGTGGAGCTCCTGCGGGACCGCTTGCAAGCCCGCCAAGATCGCTACTGCGAAGAACGGGGTTCCTCGCCAGATATTGGCGATACAGAGCGAAATGATTGCATTCGTGCGCGTGCCAAGGAAGGCGATGTTCGACTCAATGAGCCCCCAGTTTTTCAACAACCAGGAGAACGGGCTCAGGACAGCATCGTAGAGCATGAGCCAAGCCAGACTCGAAAGTGCCGTCGGTACGATCCACGGAAGCAACAGTGCCGCCCGCAAGACGTTCCGCATTGGGAAAGCTTGGTTGAGCAAAAGCGCAAGGAGCAAGCCCAGCACGAGCTTAAATGGCACCGTCACAAATCCATAGATAAATGTGTTCATGACCGTCAGGTGGAAAGTCCGGTCTCGCAGCAATTCCGCATAATTCCGAAAGCCAACAAACTCGCCGCTTGGGAGCCCAACCGTCCGGTCGGTGAGGGAAATCCAGATGCCCAAGAAAAACGGATAACTCATGAACAACAAAAGAATCAACCAACCAGGCGACATGAAAAGATACGCGAGGACCGGCTCACTATCGAGCCAATGCCGAATTCGCTCGCGCAGACGGAGCGGCACCGCCCGCGTAACCGTACCGGCCGGAGCAGTCGTCATCGTGGCACCTCGTTACTCACATTGCTGTTAAACCCAGAAGGCGGGAGGAGTGGTGCTGTGCCACTCCTCCCGCCTCGCGCTCAGGCTCCGTAGATCTTTTGGAGCTCGCTGGCACCCCACTGGATCGCCTCTTCCGCGTTCCCTGACTGAATGGCACGCGCGAAGGTGTCGACCACAATGTAGCGGGCGAACGCCTCAGCCGCCTTCTCGTTCCCGAGTCCGGCGTACCCCTTGTTCCGCCCGTACTTGGCTGCCTCGACGTACGGCACGAGCTTCGGATCCGCCTTGTAATACGGATCATTCAAGTAGTATGCCGTTGGCGCCACCTGATATCCCTGCTGAATCTCCAACCACTTCCGGAACTGTTCTGGGGCCGTCCACCATTCGAGGAACGCCTTCGCACCGGCAATATTCTTTGAATACTTCAGGATACCCACCGACCAGCTTCCCAGGTTGTTGAAGCGTCCAGCTGGCCCCTTTGGATAGATGTGGTGGATAATATCTTCGGCGATGTCCGGAGCCTGCTTCTTTGCCGCAATGTAAATACTGCTCCCGTTAAAGGTCCACCCAATCTGTCCCGCCAGGAACGCACGATTGTTCGTCGCATCGTCCCAAGACAGTCCAGTCTCGTCGAACGCCTGCTTCCAGTAACTCAGGAAGAGCTTCATCCCTTCCACGAACTGCGGCTTATTGAAGGCGACGGTCTTGCCATCGGCCTCGACTTCCATCGCCCCATACGCCCACATGAAGGCATAGCAGAACGATGGCGGGTCACCAGTCGAGTGCCCAAATGCCTGGCCGAGCGGCATTCCGTTCTTCTTCATCTCCACGCCAATCTTGAAAAGATCTTCCCACGTATCCGGGGGATTATTTGGATCTGGCCACCCAGCCTTTTGCAATACGCTCTTCCGGAAAACCTGTGCACTGGTCGGCGCACCAATTGGAATGCTCAGCCACTGGTCACCCACAAGAACTGTCTTCTTCACCCAGTCGAAGTAGTCCCCTTCTCCCTTAATACGCTTCTCAACGATGTCGTGAACATCCACCAACGCTTCCTTGTACAGGGAGGGCCAGGTATCCCACATGCCGACAATGTCTGGACCAGCGCCGGCCTGCACTGCTGCGCTAATCTTTGGCTGCAAGTCCGGCCAGTTAATGAAGTCGATCGTCGCCTCGACCCCGGTCTCCTTGCCGAACTCCTGGAGCTGCTGCTTCATCAGATCCTGTGTCTCGGGAACGAAGAACGTCCCAAAGAGGATATTGAGCTTGGTCCCCTTGAGCACCACTGGCGTCGCCGTCGGCGTGGCTGCCGGTGTCGGTGTCGCCGCTGCTGCCGCTGTCGGTGTTGGCTGCTGCGCCGGAGCAGTAGTTGGTGTCGGCTGCGGCGCGGCAGTTGGAGTCGCTTGCTCACGGGCACAGGCCGCCAGCAGCCCGCTCACGACGGGGGCCGCCACTCCCAGCGCGATCCCGCGGACAAGCGCCCGCCGCGAGAGTTTTCCACCCAGCCACCGACCCTCAGTACTGTTGGTCATTGTTCCGACCTCCTCCTCGTACCACGTCCATCCGACCTCGAGTCCTGGTGACGGATGCCCTCGTATCCCTCCGCGTCCGAAATGCCGGACAATCTTCGGAATAACGTGTACACCCGTCTCACCAGAAGCGACTCTGCCGTCAGGCTACGGTATCGCTGTCCCGTCTGTCAAGAGGGCACCCGGCGATCATACGACTAGTCACATTGGGCACGAGATCCTACTATGAAAATGCCTAATCGATCCGATCGGAGGATGATCGATGACACAGCCCGTATGGTCACCGAGCACCTCGGAGTTCGAGCGAAGCCGTCTTCGCCGCTTCTTGGAGCGCACTGGCTGTCAAACTCTTGCCGAGCTCCGCGCACGTGCAGCCCAAGACCCAGCATGGTATTGGGAGGCCGCGGTGAGCGATCTCGGTATCCGCTGGCAGCGGCCGCCCAGCACAGTGCTCGATCTCTCACGTGGTTTGCCTTGGGCAACCTTTTTCCCAGACGCACAGTACAACCACGTCGCCGATCTGCTCGCCCGCTGGGGCACATCCGATCGCCCCGCCCTCCTCTGGGAGGGAGACGATGGTGCAACAGCTGTCCTCACCTATCGCGATCTATCGTCTCTCGTCCCGCGCGTAGCAGGAGCCTTGGCCGAACTCGGCGTCACAGCCGGTGACCGGGTCGGCATCTTTCTGCCGATGCTCCCCGAGACAGCCCTGGTGACGCTCGCACTCGGCTGGCTTGGCGCGATCGCTGTCCCCATCTTCTCCGGCTTCGGTCCAGAGGCTGTCGCTGCTCGCCTGCAAGACGCTGAGGCCACGCTCTTGGTCACCGCGGACGCATTCCCACGCCGAGGACAGCTCGTTCGACTCAAGGAGATTGCTGACCGCGCTCTGGCCCACTGTCCTACCGTGCGTCGCGTCCTGGTGGTACGGCGCAGTGGCACCGACATCCCCTGGACGTCCAACCGTGATCACTGGTGGCACGAACGGCTCGCCGCGGTGAGCGTTCCGCCAGCAGCGACGCTGACCGATGCGACGAGTCCGTACATGCTCATCTACACCTCAGGAACAACCGGCCGTCCGAAGGGGACCGTTCACGTTCAAGCAGGCTTCCCAATCAAGGCGGCACATGACCTCGCTTATTGCTTTGACGTTCAGACCGACGATCGGGTCCTTTGGCTTACCGATCTCGGCTGGATGATGGGTCCCTGGCTCATCCAAGGCACGCTGCTACTTGGCGCAACTGCGGTGCTCTACGAGGGAACCCCCGACTGGCCAACAGCGGACCGCCTCTGGCAACTGGTGGCGCGGCACCGGATCACAGTGCTCGGCCTCACGCCGACGGTCGTGCGCGCGCTCATGGCCCGCAACGCAGCCCCCGAGGAGCGGCACGACCTGAGCAGCCTCCGCGCCTTCGGCTCGACCGGCGAGCCGTGGAACCCAACCCCGTGGTGGTGGCTGTTCGAGACAGTCGGTGCCCGACTGCGCCCCATCATCAACTACTCCGGCGGCACCGAGATCGGGGGTGGAATCGTCGGTTGTACAACGATCGAGCCGCAGGCTCCCTGTGCGTTCACTGGTCCAGTGCCTGGTATGGCTGCCGACGTTGTCGATGAGACCGGTCGATCCGTCCGTGGTCGAGTGGGTGAACTAGTTGTTCGCCAACCCTGGGTCGGCATGACCGCGGGTTTCTGGCGCGATCCAGACCGGTATTTAGCCACCTACTGGTCGCGCTGGCCGCACCTTTGGGTGCACGGCGATTGGGCCCTCGTTGACGATAGCGGCTTCTGGTATATCCTCGGCCGATCCGACGACACACTCAAGATCGCAGGCAAACGACTGGGCCCAGCCGAGGTGGAATCCGTAGCGGTCGCACATCCGGCCGTCCAAGAGGCCGCTGCAATTGGCATCCCGGACCCCGTCAAGGGTGAGGCGCTCGTCGTCTTTTGTATTCTCCGGCGTGGCTCCGAGCCGAGCGAACAGCTGGCTCAGGAAATACAGGACCTCATCGCGCGCGAACTTGGGAAGCCGCTGCGACCGCAGCGCGTCCATTTTGTGAGCGATCTCCCTCGCACCCGAAACGCCAAGATCATGCGCCGCGTTGTCCGCGCGGCTTACCTTGGCCTGGATCCTGGCGACCTTTCGGCTCTTGAGAATCCCGCAGCGGTGGACGAACTTGTTGCCCTTGGATCGGCAATACGTGCCGACACGGTAGCACACGACGGCGCGGAGAGGGACGGTCTATGACTGAGCGACCTCCAACACTGGTCCGCATTCGTCCGAAGGGACTCCAACGTCTGCTCCTCAAGTTACCCGCGTATCTCTATCGAGGTCCGCTCGCCTCCCTCCTTGCCTGGCGCTGTGTTGTCCTGCTCACAACGATTGGCCGTAAGACAAACCTCCCTCGGCGCACTGCACTGAGCGCCATGAGGGTGGACGACCGCTTCATCGTCTTCGCGGGCCTCGCGGGCATTCGCGCGGATTGGTATCGCAACATCCTCGCGAACCCGGAGATCATCGTGCGTTATGGGCACCGCTGCTGGCGCGCACGAGCGCAGGTCGTCCTCGATCCAGCGCAGCGCCGCGCCTTCATGGAGCGGATGGCGACGTACTCTCGTCGCTGCGGCCCACCCCGCCCCACCCGACCGCTTCTACGGCTTCTCCGGATCTTCGACTATGACGCTGAGATCGCTTTCGCGCTCGCGCATGCCGAAGAACTCCCTGTCGTCGAGATTGTCCCGCACACCGCTCTTCCTCGCTGTTGATGCCGACGGAGGACACCGAGCTCGGTGCGATAAGATTGAGAGCCGGTTCCGTCCTGGCCGACCGGCTCATCCGTTCGGGATGACCCGCTTCCGGAGGGTATCGAGATGACCAATCCACTCCGCCAACTCGCAGCATATGGACAGAGCTTCTGGCTCGACTTTCTGAGCCGTCCTTTGATCACCTCAGGGGAACTCGCGCGTCTCATTGAAGATGACGGTCTTCGTGGCGTGACCTCCAACCCGACTATCTTCGACAAGGCGATCAGCAGCACCGACGAATACGATGAGGAGATTGCGGAGCTGGCTGCACGCGGGCTCTCCGACGAAACGATCTTTGAGGAACTCGCCGTCCACGATGTCCAGAAGGCCTGCGATCTGCTCCTCCTCGTTTACGAGGCTTCCGAGGGACAAGACGGCTTCGTCTCGCTCGAACTTCCCCCTGCACTCGCTGACGATACCGAACGCACGATTGCCGAAGCACGGCGACTCTTTGCGAAGATTGATCGTCCCAACGCTATGATCAAGGTACCTGGCACACCAGCTGGAATCCCCGCGATCGAGCAACTGATCGCTGATGGCGTCAACGTGAACGTCACGCTCCTCTTCTCACTACAGAATTATGAGCAGGTGATGGAGGCATATCTCCGCGGCATCGAGCGTCGGATCGCCGAAGGCCTGGCAGTCGACCGTATCGCTTCTGTCGCGAGTTTCTTCGTCTCCCGCGTCGACACCGAGATCGACCGGCGTCTCGATGCGCTTCTTGCTCGCACGGAGGACGCAGCGCAGCGCGCCCTTATTGAGTCCCTCAAAGGGAAGGCCGCCATTGCCAACGCCAAGCTTGCCTACCAGCGCTTCAAGCGCATCTTTCTTGAGGGCGAACGGTTCGCTCAACTACGCCAACACGGTGCTCGGATTCAGCGTCCGCTCTGGGCAAGCACAAGTACGAAGAACCCCGCCTATAGCGACGTCATGTACGTTGAACACCTCATCGGCCCCTATACCGTGCAGACAATGGCACCAGTCACGGTGGAGGCCTATCGCGACCATGGCCAGCCTCGCCCGAACACGGTGGAAGAAGGCATCGACGAGGCCGAACGCGTCTTGCAGCAACTTGCCGAACTCGGTATTTCCTATGAAGAAGTTACGACCCAACTCCAGCGCGAAGGGGTGCGCCTCTTCCAGGAATCCTACGACAGTGTGCTACGCCGCATCGCTGATCGGCGACGCAGTCTCATTGCGGCGAGCGAGCGCCGCGGAAGTTCGGTCGGCGTCTACGCCCCGGATATCGACCGGACTATTGCTGAACTCCTCGCCGCTGACGCGGTCGAGCGCGTCTGGCGACGCGACGCGCGACTGTGGACTGATGATCCTGATCGACAACGGGCGATCGAGCAGCGACTCGGCTGGCTGACAGTCCACGAACAAATGCGTGAACATCTTCCAGAGCTCATTGCCCTGCGCGACGAGGTGCGTGCGCGCAAGTTCTCGCACGCACTCTTACTTGGCATGGGTGGGAGCAGTCTTGCACCAGAAGTATTCCAACGAGTGCTCGGCAATGACGTGGAGCATCCCGAACTGCTTGTTCTCGACACAACCAATCCGGACACGATCAAGCGTTATCGTACCCAGCTCGATCTCGCTCGCACCCTTATCATCGTAAGTTCGAAGTCCGGCACCACGATCGAGACGAGTAGTTTGGCAGCGTACTGGTTCAGTGAACTCGAACGGGAACTCGGTGACCGCGCTGGGCAACATGTCATCGTCATCACCGACCCTGGCACGCCGCTCGAGGCGTGGGGGCGTAGCCACCGTGTCTGGCGGATCTTCCGTAATCCTCCAGACATTGGCGGCCGTTATAGCGCGCTGTCATTCTTCGGGCTTGTTCCCGCGGCGGTCATCGGCCTTCCCATCGAGGCACTGTTGGACCGTCTGCCACCGATGGCCGAACGCCTGAAACGCTCAAACGTCGATAATCCCGGCTTGTGGCTCGGCGCCGCACTCGCGACGCTGGCCCAACTCGGGCGGGACAAGGTGACTTTCCTGCTTGAGCCCGCCGTTGCGCCTTTCGGCGACTGGCTCGAACAGCTTCTGGCCGAGAGCACTGGCAAGCAGGGAACCGGACTTGTCCCGATCGTGCACGAGCCGCACCTCGCTCCCGAACACTATGGAACCGATCGTGTATTCATCGGGATCGATCTCGCTCTTCAACCGTACCAGCCAATTGAGGCGCTGCTCAAGGCCACTGAAACCCTTGGCCATCCCGTGTTGCGCACACAACTCTGGAACCTCTGGGAACTCGGCGCAGAAATGCTGCGCTGGGAATTCGCGACGGCAATCGCGGGTCGAGTACTAGGAATCGACCCCTTCGACGAGCCAGATGTTCGCGCCAGTAAGGACCGCACGGCCGCGCTCTTAGACGGTTATCGCCGCACAGGTGAACTTGTTCGGCCACCGGTTTCGCTTGTCGATGGGCCTCTTGCTGTAGCCGGCACCACTGCCTCCGATCTCCGCACCGCACTCGCCGAGCTTTGCACCCACATCAGGAGCTCGAGCTATCTCGCATTGCTTGCCTTCGTCGACCCGACACCGGACGTTCTGGAGCGCTTGCACGCCATTCGGCAGCTTTTGGCCGAACGCTTCCGGGTCGCTACGACGCTTGGTATTGGCCCACGCTACTTGCATTCGATCGGCCAACTGTACAAGGGCGGACCGGAGACCGGCGTCTTCTTGCAGCTGGTTGCTGAACCAGCCACTGACGTGCCGATTCCGGGCCAGCCGTACACTTTCCGCACGCTCTTCTTGGCGCAAGCCGACGGTGACTTCGAGGCATTGCTGGCACGTCGGCGCCCCGTGCTCCAGATCACACTGCGCGGAGAGACTGTGGCAGCCCTGGAGCGACTAGAACAGGAACTTGTGGTCACCGCTCCGCACTAGTGAAAACGGAGGAGCGCACGATGGAACTCGCAATCGTTGGCCTGGGTCGAATGGGCAGCAACATGACCCGACGCTTGCTGCGTGGGGGACATCGTGTCGTCGTCCACAACCGCAGCCCGGAACCGATCCAGATGCTCGAGCGTGAAGGAGCTGTTGGCGCCTACTCACCGGAGGACACGGTTCGCACTCTCACTCCCCCGCGTGTTATCTGGCTCATGCTTCCCGCCGGAGAGGTAACGGAGCGGATGCTCCAGCATTTCGCCGAACTCTTGGAACCTGGCGACATTCTTGTCGACGGCGGAAACGCGTATTGGAAAGACTCTGTCCGACGAGCGCAGTTTCTCCAAGATCGCGGTATCCGCTTCCTCGACGTGGGAACGAGTGGAGGCATTTGGGGCCTGGAGTACGGCTATTGCCTGATGGTTGGCGGAGACGAGTCAGCCTTTCGCCACCTCGAGCCAGCGCTAGCGACGCTCGCTCCGGAGAACGGTTACCGGTACCTGGGGCCCGCTGGTGCCGGGCACTTCGCCAAGATGGTCCATAATGGTATCGAGTACGGACTCATGCAAGCCTATGCCGAGGGATTTGAGATTCTCGAACGTTCGCCGTACCGCTACGACTTGGCCGAACTCGCTGCCCTCTGGAATCGGGGAAGCGTCATTCGCTCTTGGCTCCTGGAGTTGGCCGAGCGCGCGTTCCGGAATGACCCGCGGCTCTCCGCAATCCGCGGGTACGTCGAAGATTCCGGCGAGGGTCGCTGGACGGTTTTGACTGCCATTGAGGAAGACGTACCGGCACCAGTGATCACTCTCTCACTACAGATGCGCTTCCGATCACGCCAAGAAGATTCGTTTGCTGCCAAAGTCGTCGCGGCACTACGCCGCGAATTCGGAGGGCACGCTGTCAAGACCGCTGAGCAAGAAACGACTGGAGCGAGCCCATGACTGTGACGACGCTGCAAAATCCGCTCCGTGAGGGACTTCGTTTTGAACGACTGCCCGACCCCTGCATCATGGTCATCTTCGGTGCCTCGGGTGACCTCACCCGTCGGAAGTTAATCCCGGCACTCTACAATCTGGCCTATGATGGTCTCTTACCTCCGGGCTTCAGCATTGTCGGCTATGCCCGTCGACCGCTCACCGACGACGAGTTTCGACAGGAAATGCGCGCGGCGGTCGAGCGGTTCTCGCGTCGACAACCAATTGATCCGGATGTTTGGGAGACGTTCGCTCAAGGCCTGTTCTATTTCGCTGCCGATTTCACTGACGCCTCGGCCTACCCGAAACTGGGAGAGGTGCTCGAGCGGATCGATCGGGAGCGAGCGACTGCCGGGAACCGTATTTTCTATCTGGCAACACCACCCGATGCATACGAGACGATCACTCAATTTCTTGGGGAAAGCGGGCTGGCCCAACCAACCCAGCCAGGGAGCTGGGTCCGGTTGATCGTCGAAAAACCCTTCGGACATGACCTTGAGAGCGCAATCACGCTCAATAACCATCTTCTCCGGTACTTCCGCGAGGAGCAGATTTACCGGATTGACCATTATTTGGGCAAGGAAACCGTCCAAAATATCCTCGCACTCCGCTTCGCCAACGGCATCTTTGAGCCGATTTGGAATCGCAACTACATCGATCATGTTCAGATCACGGTCGCAGAGACGATCGGCATCGAAGGACGCGGCGGCTACTATGACCGCGCCGGGGCGCTGCGCGACATGGTCCAGAATCACATGCTCCAACTTCTGAGTGTGATCGCGATGGAGCCCCCAATTGCCTTTGAGGCCGATCCTGTGCGTGACGAGAAAGTGAAGGCGCTGCGCGCTATCCGACCGATCCGCCCCGAGGATGTCAACGAGCTCACCGTTCGCGGGCAGTACGGCCCAGGCTTTATCGGCGGCCGACCAGTTCCCGGGTATCGCGAGGAACCACGCGTCGCACCAAACTCCCTTACCGAGACGTATGTCGCATTGAAACTCTTCATCGACAACTGGCGTTGGGCTGATGTGCCCTTCTACCTGCGGACCGGTAAGCGTCTTCCGCGGCGCGTTACCGAAATCGCCATCCAGTTCAAGCGAGTGCCGCACCCGCTTTTCAAGGGGATGGCCACAGCCGGCGTCGAACCGAACTGGCTCGTCATCCGTATTCAGCCGGATGAAGGGGTATCGCTGAACATCGCGGCGAAGGTGCCAGGACCGCGCATTCGCCTGCGCACGGTGACAATGGGTTTCCTCTATGGAACCTCGTTCCTGGTACAGTCTCCCGACGCCTACGAGCGGCTCCTGCTCGACTGCATGCTCGGTGATTCGACACTCTTCACACGCCGCGATGAAACTGAAGCGGCGTGGGTTCCAATTACGCAGATCCTCCGCGGCTGGGCCGAATCACCACCACCAGAGTTCCCGAACTACGATGCCGGGACATGGGGACCACCAGAGGCAGAGCAGTTCATCGCACGCGACGGACGACGATGGCGTCGCCCCTGAGCCCGATTCGGACGGGAGGCATCCCATGCGCTCCATGCCACCAGCACTCCCCTTTGACATCGAGGCGATCGAGCGCGAGCTCGCGCGTCTTTGGCAGTCCGCCCCGATGGCCGACCGCCGCAACGAGCTGGCCCTCAGCCGGACGAGTGTGCTCACGCTGTTCGTCTATGCGCCGGATACTTCTCGGGCCGACACCGCTCGTGACCTCATTAGTCGGCTCTCCATGCATCATCCTTCCCGTGTGGTGCTCCTCGTCACGAGTCGACAGGAACCACTGGAAGAGCCACAAATCAGCATCCAATGTAATCTCGGAATCGCTGAGCGGTATGCTCCCTGTTACGAGCAGATCACGATAACTCTCCCGAGTGATGGGATGGAGCTCCTTCCAAGTCTGCTGATCCCTCTTGCGCTTCCCGATCTTCCGGCTTTCCTCTGGTGGTTGGGGCCCTTGCCATGCCACGATCGGCGCTTCGTCGCCGTCGCGCGCGCCGTCGATCGCCTCATCTTCGACTCGCTAGAAAGCCCTCATCCGATCGCTGATATCATCGCGACGCGCCGTCTTGTCCAGCAGGTGGCACGCAGCACGGCAGTCTCTGACCTCAACTGGGGACGCCTCGGCCCGTGGCAGGAAACAACGGCACGGATGTTCGAGATTCCGCACTGCCGCTGGGCCCTTGACGCCATCACGCGTGTGGATCTCCGCTACGGATATGCCCCCCAGCGATCAACGCCCAACCCCACACAAGCGCTCCTCTACCTCGGCTGGATGGCTAGCCGTCTCGGTTGGCGTCTTGCATCTTTGGAGGCGGATGGCAACAGTTGGCGCCTGGACCTCACCGCCCCTGGAAACCGGCGTCTCAACTGGACGATCGCACCCCAGCCAAGCGAGGAACTCTTTCATGGACAACTGGTACATGTCAGCTTCGTCGCTGAGCATAACCACGAGACTGCCTCCTTCTCCATCGACTTGAGCGGACATGATCGCGCCACTTTGCGCCTACGCGTTCACGACCGGAATCACTGTGTCCTGGAACACGCCTTCCACCACCATCTCCTCGACCTTCAGCGTCTCCTCATCAACGAACTGCAAGAGGTCGCTCCCGACTGGTTGTACGAGCATGCCCTCGACGAAGCGACAGCAATCGCAGTCGAGTATCGCAAGCTGGAACGGCAGAAGGAGCACTAACCATATGAGCTGCCGTCTCGAAATTCTCCGCGATGAACGGCTGGCCGCGGAACGGGCTGCCCACATCCTCACCGAGACCTTGGCGGCAGCAATCCAAAAGCGAGGGTGGGCAAGTATCGCGCTCGCAGGTGGTCGTACCCCCCGACTGCTCTACGAGCTCCTGGCACAACCTCCCTTTCGCGACGCGGTAGCCTGGGAGCAGATCGAGTGGTTCTGGGGCGACGAACGAATGGTTCCCCCCGACCATGATGAGAGCAACTACCGATTGGCAGCTGAGACCCTCCTCACAGTTCTCCCAATCCCGGCATACCGCATTCATCGTGTTCTAACAGAACTGGGACCAGAACAGGCTGCGGCGGCTTATGAAGCAACCATGCGCGCCGTCTTTGACGTGTCAGAGGGTGAGGTTCCCCACTTCGACCTCATTCTGCTTGGTATGGGTCAGGACGGCCACATTGCTTCGCTGTTTCCCCATACGCCCGCCTTACAGGAAACAAGGCGACTTGTTGTCGCAAATCCGGTGCCGGCACTCTCCACGACGCGCATTACGATCACACCGGTGCTGCTGCAGGCTGCTCGTTCAGTGCTTGTTCTTGTGACCGGATCTGAGAAGGCCCAAACCGTCCGGCGCGCTCTCGAAGATCGGCTCGCCCCTTTGGATATCCCCGCACACCTTCTGGCGACGGTGCCTGGGGAAGTCACCTGGATACTTGATCAGGCAGCCGCGAGCCTGCTCAGTGTCGAATCAGGGCCATGCCCAGAGCGTCAATAAGAAAGACGCACCCTAGCCCGCTCGCAACTCTGTCCAAATACGGTCATACTTGACGTAGTCTGGCCCGAGGTCTCGGAACCACTGCAGCCGCTTCCAGGTCTCTTCATCCAGGTAGATGGCCGGATCGTTTACTAAATCGGGATCCAGGAGACCCTGTTCACGCGCCGAGCGATTCGGGCTCGCGTAGCCCACATAGGCTGCGTTGCGTGCAGCAATTTCCGGCCAGCACAGGAAGTCGATAAAGACCATCGCCGTATACCGGTTCGGTGCATTTTTCACCACACAGAGATTGTCCTGCCAAACGGCACATCCTTCTTTGGGTATGACATACCGAATTGTCGGGCGTTCTCGTTTGGCTAGGATAGCTTGTCCCGTCCAACAGTGGGCCATGACTGCTTCACCTGCCACAAGCAACTGAGCATTGTTTTCGCTCGTATAGGTCAAAACGTACGGTTTTTGGGCTTTCAATACCTCAAGCGCACGAGCCAGTGCTTCATCACTCGTCTCATTCAGCGGGTAGCCGAGCCAAAGCAGGGCTGCTGCGATTGTCTCGCGATAGTAGCCGTGCATGACAACTTTCCCTCGTGCAGCCTCTGGTGGATTGAAGAGCGAACCCCAGCTCTCAAGCCCTTCACCAAGAACCGCAGTATCATAGGCGTATCCGGAAGTACCCCAAAAATAAGGAACACTATACTGGTTACCAGGATCATATGGCCCATTCAGGTTATTCGGATCAAGGTGCTCGATAGCACGGACAACCGATCGGTCAAGTGGCTCGAGAAGTCCAAGACCAATGAGGATCTGGACTGCGTAGTCGGTTGGAACTACCACGTCGTACGAAATCCCGCCTTGCTGGAGCTTCGCAATCGCCTGCTCGTTTGTCTCATAGGTGTCAATCGTGACCTTAACACCAGTTAACCGTTCGAAGTCCGCAACCACTTCGGGGTCGATATAGTCACCCCAGTTGAAGACGAAGAGTTCTTTCCCCAGTGAAGAACGATCAATGTAGTCTGGCAGCTGAAGACGCGCACTGGAAACAACGGTTGGTGCCTCAACCGGTTTCGCTGACGTCGCCGTTGCCGTGGCTCCTGGTGTTGTCTCCTGCCCTGCCCGCGAACAAGCCAGAAGAAAACTCACCAAAGGCGTTCCCAGAATCGTTCGCAACCACGATCGCCGGGTGAATCGAAGTTCCCCCGCCATATATCCCCCAGGTTCGTTTCCAAACAGAGATTTCCCGACCTACCAGCAGCAGCCACGCCGGTATCATTCCAGGAGTATAAGAAGTGGGCGCGTTCGACTGAAGGGAACTCGTCAGTGGAAACATGGCTGCCTTTTGTCAATACCGCGTTGATCGCTGTGAGTGGACTCAGCGCCCTGATCGGTTTCATCGCTGTTCGTTCGCACCGTATTTCTCTCCATCACAATGCGATGCTGACGGCAGCCGTCTTCGCCGCGCTCTTCCTCGTGGTCTACGTTCTTCGGTATTTCCTCCTCGGAACCAAACTCTATACAGGTGAAGGCTGGGTTCGCATCGTGTACTTCACGGTGCTTATCTCTCACACGATCCTGGCCATTGCGCTTGGACCACTCGTCCTGATTACGCTCTCACGAGCGCTTCGCCGGGAGTTTCGACGTCACCGCGCCATTGCCCGGATTACGCTTCCCGTGTGGTTTTACGTCGCTGTGACCGGCTGGATTATCTACGTCATGCTCTACGGACTATGACGATGACCTTCCGCCCAACCATCGTCATCGTTTTGGATGGCCTTGACCCGTTGTACCTCGAGAGCACGGAGACGCCGAACCTGGAGGCGCTCGCCACCTACGGCTCCTTCCGATTGGTTCAAGCTGTCATCCCCACTGTGACGAACGTGAACCATGCCGCGATCATCACCGGCTCTTTCCCGGAACGAACAAGGATTGTCAGCAATTTTCGTTTCGATCCCCAAACCCGTCAGGGCACCTTCATCGAGGCAGCTGACTTCCTCGCAGCGCCGACGATCCTGGAACGCGTAGCCCAGGCTGGCGGAAGGACTGTACTCATCACCTCGAAACGAAAACTCCTCCACTTCCTGGGGCGCGGCGTGCACACGGCAGTCACCGCCGAGGAACCGCCGGATGAGCTCGTAGCGGCACTTGGAAGTCCACCACCGATCTACTCAGAGACCGTTGACGATTGGACATTACAGGCACTGCTCTACATCGTCGAGCACTACCATCTGGACCTGGTGTACTGCACCACAACCGATTACGCCCTACACCGCTGGCCACCCGGAGCTCCAGAAGCCCGGCATTACCTGACCCAGATCGACCGAAGGATCGGCGAACTCCTCCAGCGTGTTCCCGACCACCGTATTGTCGTGACTGCGGATCATGGAATGCGTGCCAAACGGCGTGCGATCGACCTCGCGGCAGCGTTGGCACAATATGGAATCGAGGCGACATTTGTACCCCCGATCCGCGACCGCTATGTCGTCCATCATCGGAACATGGGCGGTGCGGGGTACGTGTTCGTCCATCGCGGCTCCGTTGAACAAGCACGCGACATTCTCGCCGCACTGCCCGGCATTGAGGCTGTTTACGACTCTGGACAGGCTGCTGACTTGTTCCACTTGCCGATCAGCGATATTGGTGACCTCTTTGTGCTCGGCGACGAGCACACTGTCTTTGCTCCCTCGGGAACATTACCGACCATCGCGACTGAAATCGACCTCCGGAGCCATGGCAGCCGGCACGAAGCCATTGTTCCACTTTGGGGCCTTGGGACCGACGTGTCGACTGCTTCTTGGAATATCGACGTCCCACGTCTTCTCGGTCTAGCGTCGGAGGAACGAGCGTGACTGTCCCGAACACCGTTCCCACAGCTCTTGCGCCTGAGCCTGTCGACCACGCGATCGTTGTCGAGAATCTTGTCAAACGATACAGTGGCCGGCCGGTGGTCGACGGACTGAGCTTCACCATTCGCCGCGGAGAACTCTTTGCACTACTGGGCCCCAATGGAGCAGGCAAAACCACAACGATTGAAATCCTAGAAGGTTATCGGAGACCGGATAGCGGTACTGTCCGCGTGCTCGGGCTTGACCCCTGGCACAACAGTGATGCCTTGAGGCCACGGATCGGGGTTATGCTGCAGAGCGGCGGTATCTATCCAGCAGCAACCCCGCGCGAGATGCTCCAACTCTTCGCCAGCTTCTATCCCGATCCCCAGGATCCACAAGAACTTCTGCACCTCGTCGGCCTTGAGGAGGTGAGTCACATCCGATACCGGTACCTTTCTGGCGGTCAGCAACGGCGTCTCGCGCTCGCGCTCGCGCTCGTGGGCAAGCCAGAGCTCCTCTTCCTCGACGAACCGACAACCGGGATGGATCCGCAGGCGCGACGACTCACTTGGTCGCTGATCGAGGACTTAAAACGCCGCGGTATTACCATCTTGTTGACCACGCATTTCCTCGAGGAAGCAGAGCGTCTTGCCGACCGCGTCGCGATTATCGATCACGGCCATCTCATCGCCCTTGCGACTCCGCGAGAACTCATGCAGTACGAAGCTGAGCACGTGACAGTGACCGCAATCCGCGATCTCGACGTGACGGCGCTTGCCCGTCTCCCGAGTGTCCAGGCCGTTCGGGCGCTCGGTGACGGTCGCTACGCTTTAGAAACTGGACGGCCAATGGAGCTGCTCGTGGAACTGACGCGGTGGGCGTATGAGCACGGCATTCTTCTCACCGAGATCCGCGTTGGTTACCAGTCGCTTGAGGAGGTCTTCCTACGGCTCACCGGAAACGAGATCAGGGAGTGACTCCCGATGCGTGCACTGATCGCACAAACCTCCATGGAACTGCGTCTCACCTTGCGCAGCGGAGAAGGGCTACTGGTCACGCTGGTCATTCCACCAGCGCTGCTCGTATTCTTCGCCGCGCTGGGGATCGCACCGTCCGGTTACGACCGCCCTATTGACTTCCTCTTGCCGAGTATGCTGGCACTTGCTGTCATGTCAATTGGGCTCGTCAGTCTGGGAATCCGTACCGCGTACGAACGGCACTACGGTGTCCTCAAGCGCCTTGGAGCGACACCGCTTGGACGCGGTCGCCTGCTCGGGGCCAAGATTCTCGCCGTTCTCGCCATCGAAGTGGTGCAAGCACTCATTCTCGTACTGGTTGGCGTGAGCTTCGGTTGGCGACCAAGCGGATCCATCGTCCTCGCCTTTCTCACCATGCTGGTGGGCACAGCGACCTTCGCAAGTCTCGGTCTCTTCATCGCTGGCACGTTTCGCGCGGAGACGACGCTTGCGCTCGCGAACGGCCTCTATCTCCTCCTCATTCTCCTTGGCGGCATCGCCTGGCCAGTAGAACGGTTGCCCGGCCCTCTTGCAATCATTGGCCTCGCGCTTCCGTCCAACGCATTGGCCAGCGCGCTCCGCCAGACGCTCACTCCCTCGCCCGGGTGGCCGATCACACAACTTGGAGCGCTCCTCCTGTGGACGCTTCTCATCCTGGCCCTGGCCCGGCGAACATTCCGGTGGGAGTAAGCATCATTGAGTCAGTTCAAAAAGATCCTCCAGTGGCAACGTCCGGAGTTTTGTGAACTCGGTGCTCGGTAAGGCTCGGGGAACCACGACCAGTGTTCGTTCTCGCCAATGGAACGCGATGGCCTCTTCGCCACTCACGCGCAATCGGCCACTGGCGAAGGTCGCTCCGGTGAGCGCCTGCAGCACGTCCGCCAGATGGCAGAGTTCGGGACGAACGCTGACTGTCACCGCGAGCTCGGCGTCCTTGGGCCGGACCTGCCATAAAACACTCACATGCTGGATCAAACGTGCCCCCGTCACGACCCAGGGACACAGCTCCCCGTGGAAGTTCATCGCCTCAAGCTCGTATTCGGCGAGCCGTTCGGCGCTCGCCAGGTCAATCAAATACCGATCGCGCGAACTCCGTGCAGAAAAGATGCAGTCCCAGCTTGGCGAGTAGCGCTTCAGATCGACAACCAACGTACCGTCAATGAAGTCAAGCGGAGCCACACGCAATCGGGTCCCTTCAACCGCCAGCAGGCGTGTCGCTGTCAGTGCAATCGGGTTGGGGCGTGCGACTGAACGCAGTCCGAAGACACCTCGGCGACGGCGGGGTGGCTCGTACTCGGGGCGCACCAGTTGCAGTCGCTCACGATCCGCATCAGCGAACCAGCCCAGAACCCATATGTGGCTGTTCTCCTCAATGCGCAAAAGGCCATCAGCAAATTCCGGATACACCTCGATCTCCGCTTGAACCCCACCGGGCGGCATCAACCGGCGATCGGCCACCGGCGAATGTACTACCCCGATAGGGACCACTTCGAACGTCTCGGGACTCACCTCGCCTGCCCCCGTTTCTCCGTCATGCGGCTGCTCGGACTTCGACGGTGATCCGATGCCATCCAGTCGCCCCCTCGGGCAAAGGCGGTCGCTCCTGCTCTTCTTGTAGCGCTCCCGTTCCGTCCCAGGCGCGCACCACTAGCCGATACCGTCCTGGCACGGTCGGACGCCACATCGTCCACCAGCGCACCCAGCTGAAGCGAGAAAGTGGGGTCTCACGCTCGACTTCCTGCCACGTCGTCCCACCATCCGTTGAAAGTTCAACGCGGGCAATTCCCCGATCTCCCGCAAAAGCGATGCCTCCGACGAACACATCCTGGCCAATGGGCAGGACGCTTCCGCCACGTGGCACGTCGATCCGTGAATGGATTTGCACAACGGCTGTATCGCTCCACCCGCGTTGCTGCCAGTACCCGAAGTAGTCAGTATCGGAAAGCTCGATCTCTGTAATCCATTTGACGTTCTTCATGCCATAGATTCCTGGCACGACCAAGCGGAGCGGGAAACCGTGCTCAGGAGGAAGCGTTTGGCCGTTCAGCCCGTACGCCAAGAGGACCGACGGTTGCAGCGCCAACGACAACGGGATCGAGTCGCTGTACCCATCAGCAGCACGCAGGATCACGTCAACAACCGGATGCTGCGGCTCGGCTTCGAGCAACAGGTCACGGAGTGGCACGCCGATCCATTCCCCGGTACTTATGTACGGCCCCCACACGTCGTTGCTGATGCACTCCAGCGTTGAGATCATCCGTGTGCTCGGTCGAGTCCGGATCGTAGCGAGGTCGAGTTCGAGCGTCCGTGCCACCCGACCGTGGATCCGCAGACGCCATGTCCCGCCATCCACCATGGGATCGGATAAGTTCTTCGACACAACGTAGAAATCACCGACTGGCGTCAAAGCAGGTGGCAGCCCACGCGCATCTACTGTCCCCCGTGGGCGAGAGCGCGCCTGTAATTCACCCAACAGTCGACCAGCAGCTCCCAGCGAAAGCAAAAGCCCACCTGCGACGAGAACACGAAGGAGCTGCCGACGCTGCATCGACAGCGGAGCGTCATCATCGGCGGTGAACGCTGCTAATCCCCCGACCAGAACTAAAGTCAACCCTGCCGCAACGAGCCCACTCACGAACAGAGAACCGCCCCTGCCAAGTGCCACAATGAAGGTACCGAGAGCGGTGCCCGCAGCGAGGATACCGAGTGACCAGCGACGCGACCGTGGCCAGCGAACAAGGAGAACGGCAAAACCACCACTCGTTAGAGCCAAGAGCGCGAGGATAAGAAGCAGAGCAAGCGGTTTCGCACTCGCTTCGGCAACACCGAGTATCCATCCAAATGTTTCGACAGGGATCAGGCGCGTGCTCAGCTCCAATAACCCTCGGAGGAACGTCTCTACCCCAAGGACGATCTCGAGTCCAAGCTGTGCGACACCCCAAATGAGACCGATTGTGGCTCCGGTCCAGAACGCCTCCGAAAGTTTGCGCTTTTTCATTCCATGGGCTCCGTTCGCTGCTCCTTGGCACGGCCGAGCAGCGTCTCTACGTCGAGCGTCTCGAGCCGCTGACGCGCCTGCTCGACACCGTCGCGTTCCGCAACCACAAAAACGGTTCCTACTCGCACCAGCAAGCCGGGATACTCTGGATGAACAAGAAACACCAGTGCACTTGTGCGCCGTACGACTCGGAACCCTACTCGTTCGAGCTCTGCGACAGCTGCTTCCTGGTCGGACACCGTAACCCCCGTGACTACTGCAAGTCTATCTCTTTCGTCTTCCTGCCCTCTCTAGCCGACAACGAGGCTTGTGTACGTCTTGATGGCTTGGGTGATTTCCCACCGCCTTGTTCATTTGTCTCTCAGGCCTATTGACTTCATCTCCTTCGTGTCCCTCGTGGCCGCAAGCGCTTGCCTCACCCTCGAGAAAACGTGGCGGACTGCAATCGGGAGTGCGCCATCACGCCTCTGAAGGCTTTCGGTACAATCCGGGGGTGGGAAACCACAGGACGCCATCACATGAAAGGCAGCACCAATGGCGGAGACCACAGAGCAGGCAAGCGCGGCTCCTGATCTTCCGACCGAATTCACTGAAATTGAGATGCGTTGTCCACCGTGCAACGCTGTCTGGTCAGCGCCTGTCGCTCGTCGAGTCAATGTCCGTACCCACCCGGATGCACGACTTGGCATCCTGCTAAAGACGATCCATTGGACACGCTGCCCAGTGTGTAAGCAGCAGCGACCAATCGATACGATTTTCGAATACTTCGATCCAGACAAACGACTGCTCGTGCAAGTTCGACCAGAGTGGGAATATCACGCTGGTGGTGGAGAAGACTGGTATTGGGCGCGTTATGAGGACCTCGTACTCAAATACCAGGATGTCGACATTAGGGTTGACGTGGTATTCGGCCTAGACCAGCTGATCGAGAAATTCCTCGGTGGTGAAGACGCTGTCCGCCGAGCCCGTGAGGAGTGGGAGACCCGACAGCAGAAAGAGAGGAGTCCATGACGCGACCACTCCCTGTCCCGCTCACCGAGCTGCCTGATCGTCCAGAACTCGCCCTACCAGCAAGCACACCAACACCACTACGCTGGTTGCTCACACGTTCAGTCGAGACGGCGCTGCCGGTCGTCGGGGAATACCTTCGCCAGCGTCTGTCCTCACCGCGAGAGGAAGCGCCTCCTGCGCCGCCTGGGATCGTCCTGGTTGAGTCAGTGCATGTTCGGCTCCTGGAACGTGCGGATGGCACCCGTGAGTGGCAACTTGAGCACGTGACAATGGAAACGCCCCGGCGCTCGTGGCATCCGGGGCGTTGGGTCATGTTGCTCTCGCTTCTTGCGGGAGTCGCGCTGGCCGTATCCCGCGTTGGCCGGACGATCCGCCGGTAACCGGCCACGCGGATTGTGACACCCCAAACACGCGCCCTCACGATTCCCGTAGCTCGCGCTCTCGGACAGGTGTCGCACCCTGTTCCGCCGAGCGTGGACGATCCCCGATCTCTTCAGCCAACACGTGTGCCGCCTCTTCAGCGACCTCGGCTTCCTCCGCTTCTTCGAGCACGACAACCACGACCTCCGGATCGGTTTCGAGCTCGACACCCGGCGGGAGCGGAATCTCTCCAGCATGGATTGCGGTGCGCTCGTTCGAGAGCACACTGAGATCGACCTCGATGTGCTCCGGTACAGCCGTCGGAAGTGCGCGGATTTCCAGTTCCGGCGTTTGGATCGTCACGACCCCCGCGACATCGGGAGCGAGCTCCCCTACAGTCACGACCGGAACTGTCACGACGACCGGTCGCGCCAGATCTGGGGCATAGAACTCGACGTTCAGGATCTGCCGACTCACTGGATGAACCGCAACCTCACGGATAAACACCGGATAGGTCTTCCCATCAACGACCAATTCGACGAGTCGAGCTGTACCGGCCCGATGATAAACACGCTCGAAGTCGCGCTCATTAAAGCTCACCGGCACCGGGGTCGGCACAACTGGTCCGGAGATGACCCCAGGGGTCTTGCCGGAACGCCGAAGTCGCTTGACCTTCTTGCCGATGATCTCGCGTCGTTCGCAAGGTAGTACAGGATATTCCGCCATCGTTGCCCGCTCCGTCCCTCGCTCGGTCTCCACGAGTCCGTCGCCTTTCCACTTGCGCTAGCCTACACGAAGCGCCGTCTCACGCCAAATCGGCTGCGGTGCAGCCCCCGGTCCCCCCTACAAACAGATCGAGGCCGCATAGGGCACTCGAGCGCGCAAAATTTCATCCTCGACAGTCCGCACAACTAGAGCACTATCGGATCCACCACGATTCCTCAGAAGATGGGACAACAGCGCTTGTGATCCGGCTGCGCCTCTCGAGAGACGCTTGCACTTTACTAGATGCGAACTACGGTCAACACGAACTGTTTTGGTCGCGGCACTGTGCGAACTTGGAACCACGCTGGCAGGCTCGCACCATCACTCGCGCTGCGCGCCTCGTCGCCAGTGCAATGCCTGATTCTGTTCCGTAGATAGGACCGAAGACCAACAGTTGCACAGGACTCTTGTCATTGCCGTTCATGACAGATCGACTACGCAGGAATCATGCGCACCATCCCTTTAGACACGCTAGGCTAGGCCAAGGAATAGTGCGGAAGGTTCGCCTCGTGGGTTCGGGTCGATTGTCGAACCATGACGCACATACTCAGGTCACTGAGCTCCTCCTGCAGGTCATCCTGGCAGCTCGGACGCTTGGTCTTTTGGTTGGAGCGACACGCCTGGTTCCAGCCGAGCGAGACATGGCAGCGTTGCAACTCCTCGCGACGCTCGGACCGCTGCGCGCGAGCGAACTCGCAGTGATGCTCGGGATCTCGCGTGGTGCAGCGACACGCCTCGTTGATGCACTCGAGCACGCCGGACTCGCACATCGTGAGTCCGATCCCCGCGATCGGCGCGCCGTCCTGATTGCTCCCACTCCCACCGGGCGAATCGTGGCCTTGGCTGACATCGCACCGGCGGTGGTCCTCTCTGAAGCAATTGAGCGTCTCGACAGCGAGCAGGTCGCATCACTCCTTACAGGCCTCGAGGCACTGGTTAGGGAACTCCTGCGGAGACTCCCGAAACAGAGGTCTCAGACAGCAGCTTCTTCGCGGACCCGGCGCTCGACCAACGGGATAATCGACCCACCAGCAACGACGAGCGCCCCCGCAAGGAACGGCCAGCCTGATGTGAGCCCGCCGAATTCCGCGAGCCATCCCGCGGCGAGCGCTCCCAGTATCACCCCCAGCGAATAGACAGCGTAGAAGAATCCAAATGCACGGCCGCGGGCCTGTCGTGGTACACGGCGAGCCACTTCCGCAGTCACCGCCGGAAAGAGGAGACCGAATCCAAAGCCGAACACGGCAGCGCCGAAGAGTGTTGCCCACTCTACGATAGTCGGCGAAGACATTCCCAGCCCGCTGGCGATGAGCAGACCGAGTGCGATCAATCCCGCACCCACAGCCGCACCGATCGACCACTGCTGTCGTATCAAACGTCCACTGACCGGGCTGATCATCACGGCCGCAGCCAGCAATCCATACAAGCTGAATGCGGCACCGCGCACAGCGGGGGAGATACCAAGCGCCTGGAGTCGCTCAGGGACATGCGTTACCAGTACCCCAAGAGCGACAGTGAAACCGAGAATTGTCGAGTAGGGTGCGAACTGTTGCCGTAAGAGTGTCGACCACCGTGTCGAATCACTCATCGTGATCGAGCGTCCCAAGTCGAGTGGCCGGAGGTGTGCACGGAACAACCACAGGAGGCACGCGACAATGAGGAGAAGCGTTGCATCGAAAAGAAAAACTGTGTGAAAACCGCCTCGCTCCTGGATGACTCCCGCAAAGGAGGGCGCGACGATGGCAGCCACCGCGATCACAGCCCCGTTGCTGCCCATGACACGCGCCCGATCCTCTGTGCGTGCCACGTCACCAGCGAGCGCAAATGCCCCTGGTGCGAGGACGGCCACCACAAGACCGTGGAGTAGTCGCAACCCAACCAACTGGACAGGCGAGCGCACCAGTGTGTACCCTGCTACAACAGCCGCAGTCGCGATCAGACCGACCAGTAGCGGACGCGTTCGCCCCCAGCGATCGAGAACGATCCCAGCCCCAACGTTCGCCAAGAGATTTGCGATGGAATATGCCGCAACAATCAGTCCCACCAATGCGGACGAGGCTCCGAGCGCAACCGCATACGGGGCCGCTACTGGATACTGAACGAACAGATCAAAAAAGGCAGCGAACACAAGTGCGCGAATGAGCCACAGCCCGACCCGGTTTCCCTGACTAGTGAACGGAAGCGCGGACTCGGCCATCGTTCGCCGTCCCTTCCCTAGGGTGATCATACTTGATCATCAACCAACGGTCATTGTGTGACTGGTGCTCGAACGCAAAATGATCCTGATCCGGCAACAGTTGTGGTATAGATCGAGCCGTCTTCTTGCCTGAGAACCCCTGGAAGCGGATGGAACGGCCGGTTGACGACGCTGACAAGTTTTGGTATAGTGTGACTGGCCGTTCAGTAGAAGTGCGAGTTAGAGGAGGGTACTGTGGTGAGCACGATCAGCGCTGCACGTGAGCGCGTTCAGGCCGCTGCCGAGCGACTGTTCGCTGAGCGCGGTTACAAGGCCGTTACCTTGAGGGACATTGCCCAGGAATTGGGCATCCGTCAGGCATCGCTCTACTATCACTTTCCAGGTGGCAAGGAAGAGCTGTACGTCACAGTTACAGAGCGAGGACTGCAAGCCCACCGCGAGGGACTTGAGCAAGCAATTGCGGGAGCAGGGGAATCTCTCGAAGCTGGGCTACGTGCAGTCCTCCAGTGGTTCGCCAGCCATCCGCCAGTCGATCTGGCCCGAATGCTTCTGGCTGACTTTCCAGCAATTTCTGAGGAACACCGCAAGCGCCTGACCGAGCTCGCCCTCGACTGCTTGGTCCGGCCGATCGAGAACTTCCTCCAGGGTGCGCGCAAACGCGGCGAAGGCGGTGCAGTCGATACCCGCTTCGCAGCATTGGCAATTCTCTCCGCCGCCGAGGCAATACATGCCAACGCCCGCTTGACCGGCAAAGAGCCGAGCGAACTTGTTGAAACCGCGCTACCTGTGCTGCTCAAGGGCCTGGCAGGCAGCTGAGGTTATCCGGTCACGCTGGCGGCGCGTTTAGCCGAGTCAAGACCTTGCGAGGCCAGCCCACGTTGGGCTGGCCTCTCTTCTTGACAGCGGCGCACCTCTTGCATCACCGATGCCTCGCTGTACAGAACGCCAACTGTCACAGCCCTGTTTCTCACCAACTCGTCCCTCCCCTAACCCGTGTCACTCCTCACTGATCACGGCACTCACGTACCGTCACGCGCTGAAAACACGTTCCACATCGCGATCTGGAACGAACGCCCCTCTCACGTCAGTACCCTAGGCTGATCAGAGACATCTTCAGCAGCACATCCGCTCACGATTCCTCGTCGCACAACTGGAAAAGACTCCCCACCGGTACCAGTCTGCTTGCCGACACTTCGCGACACCGTACCCGTCCAAGCTCCGGTCACCGCTCACATCAGCAGACGAAAGCTCCGCGTATCGAGTTCGTCAGTGTTAGACTGCTCCTGGACATGATAGGTCAGCGGTCGATGACTTCGGATGACTTCGGAGGAAAGGAACCACATCGTGGCGACGCTACCGGCGAGTGAGACCCGAACTGCAGGTCCTGAGGCCCGCGAGGTAATCGAGGAACTTGAACAAGCGCTGCGCTGGCGACTGGAGGGAGAAGTCCGGTTCGATCTTTACAGTCGCATGCTCTACAGCACTGACGCCTCGAATTACCAGATCGAGCCGATCGGCGTTGTGATTCCCCGCACCTACGACGATGTCCGTTGGACGATCGAGCTAGCACGGCAGTTTGAGGTACCAGTCTTGCCTCGCGGTGGTGGCAGTAGTCTCGCCGGACAGGCCGTCGGTCGAGCCATTGTCATCGACTTCTCGAAGTACCTGAATCAGCTCCTCGACGTCGATCCCAGCGCGCGCACAGCTCGCGTCCAACCCGGCATTGTCTTGGCACAGCTCAATGCGAAGCTCCGCCGCTATGGCCTCATGTTCGGCCCCGATCCGGCCAGTGCAGATCGAGCGACAATCGGTGGGGTGATCGGCAATAACGCGTCCGGTTCCCACTCGATACTTTACGGCATGACGGCCGATCACGTCCTTGAAGCGCATACGCTGCTCTCCGACGGCAGCGAACTCTCGTTTCGCTCGCTTCCGTGGGATGAGGTCGAACGCCGCGCTTCCTGCGATTCCCGGGAAGGGTTACTCTACCGCGAACTCCTGCGCCTCCGCACGCAATACGGCGAAGCGATTGCCCGTGAGTACCCCAAACACTGGCGCCGAGCGAGCGGTTATGGTCTTCCTGTCTTACTCGAGCCCCAGCTCAATGTGGCTCGGCTCCTTGCGAGCTCAGAGGGAACGTTAGCAGTCGGGCTTGAGTACACGTTGAACCTCGTGCCGCTTCCTCGACTCACCGGGCTCGTCCTTCTCCAATTCGATGACCTCGTCGAAGCGATGGAAGCGGTACCGACCCTGCTCGAGACGGAACCGTCGGCCGTAGAACTGATGGACGGACTGCTGATACGGCTTACCCGAGAACAACCCGGTTACGCGCCACGGATTGCGTTTTTACGCGGTGCCCCTGAAGCCCTGCTCATGGTCGAATACTATGCCGAGAGCGAGCAGGAGCTTCAGAGCAAGTTGGATCGGCTCCTCCGGGTAGTCGCAGAGCGCCGGCTCGGGCGTGATCCCATCGCGATCACCGACCGCCAGCAACAAGCCGACGTTTGGGCGGTACGCAAAGCCGGACTCGGTCTACTCTACAGTATCCGCGGCGATCTCAAGCCCATCGCCTGTATTGAGGATGTCTCAGTACCGGTCGAACACCTCGCCGAATATGTGCGTGAGATCCTACGCCTCGTCGCCGAGCACGGAACAAAAGCTGCTTTCTACGCGCACGCCAGCGCCGGCTGTCTGCATGTCCGCCCCCTTGTGAATCTGAAGACGGCTGATGGCGTGCGGACGATGCGAGCACTCACCGAAGGCTCTCTGGAGCTGGCCAAACGGTTCGGTGGTGTGCTGAGCGGCGAGCATGGCGATGGTTTGGCCCGCGGTGAGCTGAATCCACTTCTCTTTGGCCCCACACTTTACCAGTGTATGAAAGAACTTAAGGCCGCTTTTGATCCACTCGGCCTCCTCAATCCGGGGAAGATCGTCGATTGTCCGCCACTCGATCAGAACCTGCGGTATGGGCCGGACTATCGGCCGATTGAGCCAAAGACTTTCTTTGCCTTCCGGCAAGATGGCGGTTTCCTGCGCGCCATTGAGATGTGCAACGGAGCTGGCGTTTGTCGCAAGCTCGGCGTTGGGACGATGTGCCCCTCCTACATGGCGACACGCGACGAACGTGACACAACACGCGCCCGTGCCAACGCACTCCGTAACGCGCTTGCTGGCCGTATTCTCGAACCAAGACACTTCACCGACCCGCGAACCTATGAGGTATTCGATCTCTGTCTCGCCTGCAAGGCGTGCAAGACCGAGTGCCCCTCAAGCGTCGACATGGCGCGAATCAAAGCGGAGTTTCTCGCGCAGTACTATGCCGTGCACGGGACACCGCTACGTGCACGGGCATTTGCGCACATCCATCTTCTGAACCGACTCGGCTCACGCACTGCACCGTTCAGTAACCTCGCACTACGAACTCCGCTCGGCACACTCGCCAAGCGGGCGCTGGGCGTCCACCCCAACCGCTCGCTCCCTGCCTTCGTCCGCGTCCCGTTCGATCGGTGGTTCCGCGATCAGCATATCCCCCGCACAGACGGGGTTCGCGGACCGGTCATCTACTTCCACGACACCTTCGCCACCTATAACTATCCCGAAATCGGGCGCGCAGCGGTCATGCTTCTTGAGGCGGCAGGTTACCAAGTCTTGGTGCTGGAACGACGACAGTGCTGTGGCCGCCCGATGATTTCGAAAGGCCTCCTCCGCGACGCACAACGCGTCGCGCGCGAGAACGTCGCACTCCTCGCGCCCTTTGCACGTGCCGGTATCCCCATTGTTGGCACCGAGCCGAGCTGCATCTTAACTTTCCGCGACGAATATCCCGACCTCTTGCCACCATCGGACGACGTCACAATCGTTGCCGAACAGAGCTTCCTGCTCGACGAGTTCCTGGCACGTGCAATCGAACGCGAGGGCTTGGCGCTTCCCTTCCGTTCCGACCCGGGTCCGCGTGTCCTGTTCCACGGGCATTGCCATCAGAAAGCATTGGTAGGTGTCAAGCACACACTTGCACTCTTGCGCGCGGCGGGCTGCCAGGTGGAAGAGAGCGGCGCAGGATGTTGCGGTATGGCTGGCTCGTTCGGCTACGAAATCGAGCACTACGAGATTTCGCAGAAGATTGGGGCAGATCGGCTCTTTCCAAAGGTACTCGAGCAGCCGCCGGAGACGATCGTGGCGGTAGCCGGCGTCTCCTGCCGCGAGCAAATCGCCCACTTTACGCGCCGCCGTCCGCGGCATTTCGCCGAAGTCCTGGCGCAACGACTCGATCCGGCGCGCATCTCGGTCTCCTGAGTCGTCCAACCGGGAGGTGCACGATGGTAGCACGTCGCAGATCTCCTCCCCGGTTTGCCGAAGTCGTCCGGACGCTCGTCACGGCTCTCACCCAGCCGCGCCCGTATACTCCGGTTCCCACCGATCCGGGCCTGAGCGAGGAATTGCGCATCACCCTGGCATCGCGCAAGGAGCTCGGTCCGGACTATGACCGAGAGCTCGTGGATTACTTCCTGATGCAGATTAATCAGGCAATCGAGCGGCGGGTAGAGGAACTCTGGCGTGAACGCGAGCGACGGCGACGACGTGCCGTACTTGGAAAAGGTCTGACGCTGACATTCGTCCTCCTCGCGGCGATTCCACTCACGGCAGCTGCTGGTCTCACGGCAGGCGCTCAGGGAATCGCGGTGGTGTGGATCGGTCTCGTCGTCGTCCTACTCATTAGTGGACTTCTCTGGCGCACCTAGCGGCGAGCTACCGCCGGAGCAGCCGCATCCTGATAGAGTCGCGCACGGAGTGCCAGCACCTCACCGCGCAACTGCTCGTCTTGGGTCAATTGTTGTTCAATCTTTTCGACCCCGTGCAGAACTGTTGTGTGGTCACGCCCACCGAGTCGCTGGCCAATCTCGACAAGCGAAAGACCGAGTTCGTCGCGCAGGAGGTACATCGCCACTTGGCGCGGGACAACAACCTCTCGCCGCCTGCCGGGACCGACCAGCTCAGCCAGCGAGATACGGAAATGACTGCAGACTGCCTGGAGCACCAGCTCCGGCGTAAGCTGCTCGCGCCGTGATCGCCCATCGCTCTCCTGGAGCGCCTCGACCGCGAGCGCGAGCGTGATCGGTTGGTGTGTGAGCTGCGCGAGCGCGACGATCCGGTTCAAGGCCCCTTCGAGCTCACGGATGTTGCTTTCCACGCGACGGGCGACATACTCGACGACATCATTGGGTATGTGCATGCCGAGTTCGCGTCCCTTCTCAATCAGAATCGCCTGTCGCGTTTCCAGGTCTGGTGGTTGGATATCCGCCAGGAGCCCTCCTTCGAACCGGGAACGGAGACGGTCGGCAAGATCCGGAATGAGCCGCGGTGGCCGGTCGCTGGAGATCACAATTTGCTTGCCCGCCTGGTAGAGAGCATTAAAGGTGTGGAAAAACTCTTCTTGGGTACTCTCTTTTCCAGCGATAAACTGGATATCATCGATCATCAAGATATCAATCGTTCGGTAACGATTCCGGAACTCATCTGTCCGTTGATGACGGATGGCGTTGATTAGATCATTGGTGAACGCCTCCGATGAGACATAACAGACCCGCAAACCCGGGCGATTCGCCAGCGCCCGGTGACCGATCGCATGCAGGAGATGTGTCTTTCCCAAGCCCACACCACCATAGATGAAAAGCGGATTGAACTTTTCTCCGGGACGGTCAGCAACGGCAAGAGCAGCAGCATGGGCCAGCCGGTTGCTCGGCCCGACCACAAATTTCTCGAACGTGTATCGGGGATTCAGGCCATGCTCTGGGGACGGAGTCAATGCCAACTGCTTGGTCGACTGCTCTGGTGTGTCGACTGGACGACGTGACCCGCGCCGACCCATGGAAGCACTGTCTGCGTCTATTCCGTGGACGGTGAACTGGACGGCAATCGGTCGACCCAGGAGCAAGGACAGCGTCTCCTGGATATCACGCGCGAACTTCACTCGCAACTGCTCGGCGGCGAAGGTTGACGGCGCTGCGACAATTGCACAGTCATCTTCGATTCCGACAAGCTCTGTGTGTTTGAGCCACGTCTCGAAATTTGCCCGCGAGACGCGCTTCGCCAGGTCCCCCAGAGCGACTTGCCAGAGCTGCTTGGGTCGCATCGCCGTCCCCCACGAACGTGTACGTACACACGCACCTGCATCGTAGCATGGACGCGTCAGGTCGACAAGCGTTGCCGACCAGGCACAATGAGCACCCGAACGACGTCGAGCCGGGCGCATGCCCGGCTCGAACGCGGGAAGGGGAGGGGTGGAGCGGAATCTGCAGGATCCGTCGTCTTCAGCGGCTGTCCACCTTCATTATACGTCAAGCAGACCCAGACGGATGGCCCCCTGAATCTATCGATAACGTCGAATCATTGGACATCGTCGAATGATTCCGGTAGACTCCTCCCGTTGACTCTGGCGACCTTCTGTGGGGGAGTGACATGGATGAACGACTCGACCTGATCGAGACAGTCATTCGCGAAATGCGTGAAGTTATCGCCTATCTTCACCGACGAAGCCCGCCGCGGCTCGGGGAACTCGACCTCTCGATGGCACAACTGAAGGTCCTGTTTGCGCTTTCTTGCAGCGGCCCTCTCACCGTCAGTGAGGTGGCGGAGCGGCTCTCGATCACCTCACCAACCGCAAGCCACCTCATCGACCGCTTAGTCCACCTCGGTTTGGTGAGACGACGCGAGGACGAGCGTGACCGGAGGCGTACAGTAGTGGAACTCACCGCCGCAGGGGAGGACTTTCTCCGGCAATTGCGCCAGGGCAACGAGCAATACTGGCGCGAACTCCTGAACCAGCTTGACTTCGCCGACCTCCGAGCTCTGCTGCACGGCGTCCGCGCACTCGCTGAGGCGGCACGCCGAGCTCGAATAACAAACTGACCAGAACGAGAAAGGGAGACGAAGCCAGATGGAAACCGCTACTGTGTCCACACCAGCACAGGAAACCCAACCGCAGCGACAGCGTTTAGCGCTGATCCTGCCAGGTTTGCTGCTGGGTATGCTGCTCGCTGCCCTCGACCAGACAATCGTTGGTACCGCAATGCCACGCGTCATTGCCGAACTTCACGGACTCGAGCACTACGCGTGGGTATTCACGGCCTACATGCTCACATCCACCGTTACCGTACCGCTATACGGGAAGCTCTCCGATCTCTACGGGCGGCGCACTTTCTTTCTCTTCGGCATGATCGTCTTTCTGCTCGGGTCTGCACTGTCTGGGATGGCGCAAAGCATGACCCAGCTCATCCTCTTCCGCGCGATCCAAGGAATCGGTGGCGGAGCACTGTTCCCGATCGCGATTGCGATCATTGGTGACCTCTTCCCACCCGCGGAACGCGGCAAGTGGCAAGGACTCTTTGCGGCAGTCTTTGGCTTCAGCGCCATCGTCGGGCCAAGCCTCGGTGGCTGGATCACTGATCACTGGGGCTGGCGCTGGGTGTTCTATGTCAACATGCCGATTGGAGCACTCGCGCTTTTGACCACTGGGTTCACAATGCCGAAACTCGCGAGCGGCCGTCACCACAGTATCGACTACCTTGGTGCGGCGCTCCTCATTGCTGGCGTCACTCCCATGCTCCTGGCCTTCTCTTGGGCGGGAACGGAGTACCCATGGAGCTCGGCCCGGATCATCGGACTCTTTACCGTGAGCGCCTTGTTCCTCGCTCTCTTCATCTTGGTCGAATTACGGGCATCTGAGCCAATTCTCGATCTTCGACTCTTTCAGAACCGCATCTTCACTCCGACTCTTCTTGCTGCGTTCTTCATTGCAATCGGGATGTTCGGGACAATTCTCTACCTCCCGCTGTTCGTTCAGGCAGTCCTTGGAAGAACCGCCACGAACTCCGGCGCAGTCCTTACACCCATGATGCTCGGCTTTGTGTTCTCAAGCATCCTCGGTGGGCAGATCCTCTCCCGGACCGGTCGATACAAATTTTTAGGAATCGGCACTGTTGCTGTTGCCGTCGTCGGCATGTTTCTGCTCTCCCGAATGGATATTCACACAACGAGCGCTGTAGTTGTGCGTAACATGATCATTCTTGGGCTCGGAATTGGTACAACCATGAGCCTGTTCACCATTATCATTCAGAACGCTTTTCCGCTGGAACGACTCGGTGAAGTCACTTCCGCGCTCACCTTCTTCAGGTCAATTGGGGGAACGGTCGGCGCAGCGATTCTCGGCACAGTGATGACAAATCGGTTCCAGGACGAGCTCGCAGTGCGGATTCCTCCAGAGGTACGCGCAGTTGTACCAGCGGAGCGTCTTGCCGTGCTGCAGAATCCTCAGATCTTCCTGAGCCCGGAGGCGATGCAGCAGATGCGACAGCAGGCCGCCGCCTTCGGACCGCAAGGACAACAGTTACTGGAGCTACTCCTTCAGGCCATCCGAGAGTCGCTCGCGGTGGCCATCGACCACGTCTTCCTTGCCGGGATGATCATCTTGCTTCTTGCTCTACTCTTAACTTTCATCATCCCAGAAATTCCGCTGCAACGGCGTGGCGGTCGCTCGCCAGCGGTTGGGCACTAAATTACTGGCCACCGGACAAGGAGAGCGCGCCGTTGCCACGCTCCGGCCTGCAGTGCGGCTGTGGAACTGCCCACTGCAGGTCGGTTCTCCCTCTTAGTCCAGGCGGAGCTGTGTGCGCCATCGCAGCATGACGACTGTCGCATCAGCCATGAGACCTGCGAGTCGTGCATCCTGCCAATCGCGAATCGAAGCGCATAGCGTCTCAGGGACAGAGTCTGACAAGAGGTCAGCATCCGATCTCTGCTATGAGAAGCGTGGCCTACTTCCCAATCGAGATGAGCACGGCTATGCTTTCTTGTCGACAGGGGATAAACATCGATGAACACGTCAAGTCGCGCGCCTCAGCTGCCCGTCCACAGCCCGCGTCCGCTGCGATGCCGCAGTGGTCGCCCGAGAAAGCGGCGAAAGACACGGGTAGGTGTTGCCTTGACGAGACACTGACCACTGCCGTACACTCAGGCGTCGCGAGGCGGTGCGAGCGCGGAGCCGAAGGAGCGTCTCTGGCCATGCACGCACGAGCTCAGAAGCGAATCACACGGAGGCTCCAGGCCTGGCCCGTTCCGCCGTGCCCCACGATGATCGGGGTCTATTCCTTCTGGCCCCGCATCTGCGACTGTAGTCCCCGCTGATCCATTCCCCGTTGTCGTGCTCGAGATCACTGCATCTGACGATGCGCGCAACCGCGTCGCTCGTTTAGTTTGAAGCGTCGCCCGCTGAGTTGAGTCTCTGACTACGACGGGAGGCGTCCTGCATGGCAGTACGTGTCAACGGACATTTGGTCAAAGAAGCATTGACAAATCTTGTTGAGGCTATCCGAGCGAATCCTCGCTTGGCCAGCGGGACCACTATGGTCCGAGTCAATTGGGCTGGCGGTACCCAAGCGATCGGTCATGTTCGTCAGTTCGAACCAATCATCGTGGACGAGCCACCGGCATTGGGCGGGAGCGATCGAGGGCCGAATCCGGTGGAACTCCTACTCGTCGCATTGGGTGCTTGCCAGGAACTCATGCTTGCTGTCCTGGCCGAACAGCTGGGACTGGAGATCCATGCTATTGATGTCGAAGTCCAGGGAGAGCTTGATCTCCGCGGTTGCCTTGGGATCGACCCGCAGGTGCGACCGGGGTTCCAGCGGCTCGAGGTGTCGGTCCACATTGTTAGCCCGGAGCCCGAGGAACGCCTCCGGGAACTCCTCGCCCTCGCCGAGCGCCTGTGCCCGGTTTCCGACATGCTCCGCAACCCGGTGCCGATCGAGACGACACTCGAAGTATCTCGAACTGAAGTCTCCTTTTCATGATTCCTTGACAGGCATGTTATGATCCGCTAATGTAGAAGCACCGGCGAAATCGGACACTTGTGGCAGGAATGGAGGAGACCAATGCCGACGATTGAGATCGATCCGCGCGTTGCTGCTCGTGGTTATGCTCACCCCGAAGCATTGGTCACAACCGAATGGGTCGCCGAGCACCTGAACGACCCGAACATTCGGATTGTGGAGAGTGACGAAGACGTGCTCCTTTATGAACTCGGGCATATTCCAGGTGCCGTCAAGATCGACTGGCACACGGATCTCCAGGATCCTGTTGTTCGCGACTTCATCGGTCCGGAGCAGTTCGCGGAACTCTGCTCCCGCCTTGGCATTACACCGGAAACACGAGTCGTGTTTTACGGTGACAAGAACAATTGGTGGGCTGCCTACGCCTACTGGTTCTTCCGCTACATGGGCCACGGGCCGCTCTCCATCATGGATGGCGGTCGCAAGAAGTGGGAGGCAGAAGGGCGTCCTATGACGCGGGAAGTCCCGAGTTACCCGCGCACAAACTACCCCGTCCCGACGCCCAATCCTGAACTCCGCGCATTCCGCGATGAGGTACTGGCCTTCATCGGCTACCGAGACCGTAAGAAGGTGGCGGAACCGCGTGGCGCGCTCGTCGATGTCCGGAGCCCTGGTGAATATCGTGGCGAGTTGCTGCACATGCCGGATTACCCACAAGAAGGGGCTCTGCGAGGTGGCCACATCCCCGGCGCAGCGAACATTCCGTGGGCCCAGGCAGTCAATGAGGACGGGACATTCAAGTCCCCCGAAGAGCTCCGCAAGTTGTACGAGAGCCAAGGCGTGACGCCTGATAAAGAAGTTATTGTCTACTGCCGAATCGGAGAACGGTCGTCTCATACGTGGTTCGTCTTGCACGAGCTCCTTGGTTATCCGAAGGTCCGGAATTACGACGGCTCCTGGACAGAGTGGGGGAACGTGGTCGGCGTGCCGATCGAGCGGTAACTCGGCAGTGGGCGGCGGGTCAACACCCGCCGCCCACTGAAGCATCGCTCATCGGCCACCTGATCTTCGCACCAGCCAATCTCCTCATGTCATCAGGCAGGGGGTGGGGAATGACCCAAAGCCCGTTCGAGCGACTCCGCGATCACGTTCGTAATCCGCGGTACCATGGCGCGCTGGAAGACGCCACCGTGGTTGTTGAAGGCGGCAATCCCGAATGCGGTGACGTTGTGACTGTCTACCTTAAGATTGCGCCAGACGGTGAGACGATTGAAGATGCCCACTTCACCGGCGTTGGGTGCGGAGTCAGTCAGGCAGCAGCGTCCCTCCTAATGGAGCGCTTGCATCAGGGGCACTGGACCATCGGACGCGTTGCTGCAGCCGATTTCAGTCTGGTTCAGGATTTGGTCGGAGTGGAGGCAGCGCGTTCTCGCCCACGCTGTGCCTCCCTTGCGCTCAGCGTCCTCAAAGCTGCAGTCCAGAAATATGAACGCGAGCGCCGGCGCAGCCAGCTACAAGAAGGAAGTGAATCGCCTCAGGTATTTCGTGAGCCGTCGTAGACAAGAGTGGGTCGAGGAACCGCCCAGAAGGGGATCACGGAGGTGCAGCCATGGCAGTGTGGCGACCTGATCCAACTTTCTATCCCTCACCCCGGATTGCGATGAAGGCTCCCCCGGAGAAACTTGCCTACGTCGTACGGCTAAATCCCAACGACGATGGCCGGCCTGATGCTATGTGCGTTGTCGATGTCGACCCTACCTCTAGCACATACAGCAAGATTGTGGGCGTTACCGAAATGCCCTACACCGGCGGAGAACTCCACCACTTCGGTTGGAACGCGTGCAGTTCGATGCTGTGCCCCCATACACCACATCCTCATATCGAACGGCGGTATCTAGTCGTGCCGGACATCCGCAGCTCACACATTACCATCCTGGACACCAAGGAGAATCCAACCCAGCCAAAGGTTGCGAAGGTTATTGAGCCAGAGGAACTCTACGAACGTGCCTACTACGCGCGACCACACACAGTCCACTGCGGGCCAGATGGCATCTACATCTCCGCACTCGGAACCCCCGACGGCGATGGCCCAGGTGGCATCTTCATCCTCGACCATGACACGTTTGAGGTTCTCGGCCGCTGGGAGATCGACCGCGGCGACCAGTATCTGCACTACGACTTCTGGTGGCACCTGGGCTACGACACGATGATCACCAGTGAGTGGGGCACACCGCGCATGGTCGAGCACGGTGTCCTCGGGGAAGAGTTACTTGCGGGGAAGTACGGCCATCGCATTCATCTCTGGGATCTCCATCGCCGCCGACGTGTCCAGGCACTCGATCTCGGCAACGAACAGCAGATGGTGCTGGAATTGCGACCAGCTCACGACCCGACGAAGGCATATGGCTTTGTGAACAGTGTCGTTAGTCTAAAGGATCTCTCCTCGTCCATTTGGCTCTGGTATCGCCACAACGGCGAGTGGAAGATCCAGAAGGTGATCGAGATTCCAGCTGAGCCGGCCGAGGAGGATCAGCTTCCGGACATTCTCAAGCCCTTCAAAGCTGTCCCACCGCTTGTGACCGATATCGACTTGAGTGTCGATGACCGCTTCCTCTATGTCTCCTGCTGGGGCACGGGCGAACTTCGGCAGTACGACGTGTCGAACCCATTCGAACCGAAACTCACCGGTGTCCTGCAGATCGGTGGCATCGTCCGGCGTGCCGGCCACCCCGCCGTGTCTGGTCCACTGAACGGCGGCCCACAAATGGTCGAGGTCAGCCGCGACGGGCGACGCGTCTACTTCACCAACTCGCTCTATCTTCCGTGGGATGCCCAGTTCTATCCTGACGGTATCCGCGGTTGGATGGTGAAAGTTGACGTGAACCCTGAGGGCGGCATGCAGTTTGATCCGAATTTCTTCGTCGACTTCGGTGATCAGCGCGCTCACCAGATCCGCTTGCAGGGCGGTGACGCCTCAAGCGACTCCTACTGCTATGCGTGAGTCGTTGGAGAGGTCTGGCTGACACCCTCGGGGTTTCCCGAGGGTGTCAGTGATCTTGGGAAAGGCGAAGCAACCTCAATGCCGACCGACCTTTGGGCCTGGCTGTCGCTGGCCGGCTTAGGGTTGTTTCACGGTCTCAACCCGGCAATGGGCTGGCTTTTTGCCGTCGCGCTTGGTCTTCAGGAGCAACGGCTCAGCGCTGTCCTTGCCGCGCTGCCTCCTATCGTGCTCGGCCATACCGCAGCGATCGCGCTCACTGCCCTGCTCATCGCCGCTCTGGGAATCGTCATCCCAACGTCGATACTCCTCACCGCGACCGGAGCCGTGCTCGTGCTTTTCACCGCTTGGAGAATCTGGCGACGTTTCCGTCATCCACGCACGCGCTTTCGGGCTACGAAATATGAACTTGCTCTCTGGTCATTTTTCATGGCTAGCGCGCACGGTGCCGGCCTCATGATCGCTCCACTCCTTGTAGCCATTCTGAATAGTCGATCGACAGCGCTTCGGGCAAGTGGGCACACCGCACACGCCGAGGCATTTACCCATTCCGTGGGCCTCGCCCTTGCTGCCGTGCTTGTCCATTCGGGAGCACTCTACGCCACGATGACGATTGTGGCAGTGATCGTCTACCGCGAACTCGGCCTGGAGCTCCTGCGCCGCGCCTGGATCAACGTTGACCTTATCTGGATCGCGGTGCTCGGACTCACTGCCCTACTCACGCTCCTGCTCGGTCTCCGAGGGCTCGTTTAATTAGTTCCCGCCGCAGATGCCTGACTGCAGCTCGGACATAGCCACTTCCAGACCCAACCTACCAAGGAGCTCCGCGGCCCACTCCGCGGGATACGAGATCGGATCAACTGGGTGACCAGGCGCATGCGAGTCCGACCCGGTACTGGCCACTAAGCCATATCGATCGCACCACTGTCGAAACATCGCGGTCTGCTCGGGGCTATGTGACCGATAATGCACTTCCAGACCGTCAATTGGTATCTCTGCCAATATTTGGACCAAGATCTCCTCCGTGAGTCTCCCGGTCGCGTCATCACGCCCAGGATGCGCGAGGACACAGACACCCCCAGCGGTGTGTGCAGCGGCAACCACCCGCTCCAGCGGAAGATCCACAGTCATCGGCTCACCCAGACGCTTTGTGAGCTCGTGGGCAGTTGCAAGGTTTGTCGCGTACCCCTCCCGGATCAGCGCCAGTAACACGTGATATGGGCGGAGCGGACGTCCTGCAGCTACCTCGCGGAGCGAACGGAGTCGGTACCCGTGGCGCTCCAGGGTCACCACGGCCGCGACCGCCTCCGCCCACATGCGATCGGCAAGCTCATCCAGCACCGCTCGAAACAGCCGTGCCCGCGGTAACGCTGGATCCACACCGTAGACGAGGAGATGCCACTGTCGATCACCCCAACGTGTCGTCACCTCCACTCCCGGGATGACAAGGAGACCGTGCCGCGCACCACGGTCGACCGCCTCGGCGACCGCCGCCATTGTGTCGTGATCGCAGATTGCCGCAACGCGAAATCCCCGTTCGCTCAGGTGGTTCAGTAACGTCTCGACCGTCCAGAACCCATCGCTCGCGAGCGTGTGGAGATGAAGGTCGACCGGTTCTCCTGGCAGAATCGAGGTCATGGTTCGTTCCTATCCTTTCCGTGCGAGTATACGCCGCGCGGGCCTGTGGTCATGGCAGAATCGGAACGAGGAGTCGAGCCATGGTCGATCTTGGTGAACTCGTTCGGTACTGTGACCGTCTCCTCGAGTGCAGCCGGTTCCGCGATGCTGCGACGAACGGGCTCCAGGTCGAAGGACGGTCGGTTGTGCGTCGCCTCGCCGTCGCAGTCAGTGCAAACCGTGCGACGATCGAGCGCGCAATTAGCTGGGATGCTGATGCGCTGCTCGTCCATCACGGCCTATTCTGGGGCGAAAGCGCACGTGCCGTGACAGGCGTGCTGCGCCAGCGGCTCCGACCACTTCTCGTGCACGATGTCAGCCTCCTCGCCTATCACCTGCCACTGGACGCACATCCAGAACTCGGCAACAACGCGCAGCTTGCATTTGCACTCGGCCTGGAACCGGTTGAACCATTTGCCGAGATCGCAGGGAGCTCCATCGGTTGGATCGCGCGCGCGGAACCACCGCGGCCCCTTCGTGACCTTATCGCCGTCATCGAGCAGCACACCGATCGCGCTCCCACGGTCCTCCCCGGCGGTCCGGAGACGGTCCGACGAGTCGCGATTCTCACTGGCTCAGGTGCCAGTGCGCTTGGCGAAGCAGCTGAGCGTGGCTGCGATGTGCTCCTCACCGGTGAAGCGCGTGAGACGACCATGGCGCTCGCCCGCGAGCTCGGTATCACCGTCATTGCAGCTGGACACGAGGCGACCGAGCGGCTTGGTGTTCAGGCACTGGCGCGGCATCTCGCCGCGACATTCGGTTTGGAGACCACGTTCTTGCACGACCCGAACCCCATTTGACCGTAGCGAAAGGAGCAACAAGGATGTCACACGCAATCGCAACCGTGTTCAAGGCCTACGATGTCCGTGGCATCTATCCCACCGAACTTGATGAACAACTCGCCTATCGGATTGGGCGCGCCTTCGCGCTCTACCTGCGACCACGCCAAGTCGTTGTCGGACGGGACATGCGTGTTTCTTCACCAGCACTCGCTGACGCGGTTATTCGCGGCCTTCTGGACCAGGGTGTGGATGTGACCGACGTCGGACTTGTCAGTACTGATGCGCTCTATTTTGCTGTCGGTAAATATCGGTTTGATGGTGGGATTATGGTGACTGCATCACACAATCCGCCGGAGTACAACGGCTTCAAGCTCTGCCGGGAAGAGGCACAAGCACTGAGCCTGGATCATGGCATCGGTGAAATCCGCGAACTTGTTATCAAAGGGGAATTTCCTGAACCAGAGCGACCCGGCACGCTCACGCGACGTGACATTCTGGACGACTTTGCCGCCCATGTCCTCTCCTTCATCGATCCGACGGTCATCAAGCCCTTCACCGTCGCCATCGATGCCGGAAATGGCATGGGGGGATTGATTGCGCCCAAGGTGCTCGGGCGTTTGCCCCTACGGATCATTCCTCTCTATTTCGAGCTAGACGGTCGCTTCCCCCACCACGTCCCGAATCCGATCGAGCCGGAGAATGTTCGCGATCTCCAACGCACGATCGTCGAGCAACACGCCGATTTCGGCATCGCCTTTGATGGTGATGCTGACCGCATGTTCATTCTCGATGAGCACGGACGACTCGTCGGTGGTGATATGATCACCGCGCTCGTCGCAAAGGCACTTCTCCAGAAATATCCAGGTGCCAAGATTGTGTATAATTTGATTTGCTCTCGCGCTGTGCCGGAGGTCATCCGCGCACACGGTGGCATCCCGATCCGCTCGCGCGTTGGCCACTCGTTCATCAAGGCACTGATGCGCGAGCACGACGCCATTTTCGGCGGAGAACACTCTGGACACTTCTATTTCCGCGAGAACTGGTACGCTGACTCTGGGATTATCGCCGCAGTCACTGTGCTCGAGCTGCTTTCTCGTGAAGGTGTGACAGTGTCGCAAGCAATTGCACCGATCGACCGCTACTTCCGCTCCGGTGAGATCAACGTTGAGGCACATGACTTTGCTGCAGTGTTGCAGGCCCTGGAAGAGCACTTCCGCGATGGACAGATTGACCATCTCGACGGTTTGACCGTCGAGTACGCAGATTGGTGGTTCAACGCTCGTCCCTCCAACACGCAACCGCTCCTCCGTATCAATGTTGAGGCAACGACCCCAGAACTCCTGCAGCAGAAGACACAGGAAGTGCTCACCGTTATTGAACAGGTAAGGGGACGCCGAGCCTGAAATGCAACAAGAGCACGCCCAGCGACTCACTATTGTGAAACTCGATCCTGTGGGACGGGCCGTCGCTCGGTACAGCGGCCTCCGCGTGCCGGCATCTCCAGGTTGGATCGCCGTCATCGCGGAGTGGACGTCCGGCCCCGTCGCCAGTGGCCCGCTGCACTTCGAATCGGGAGACCGATTGTTCGAGTATTTCTCAGTCGTTGAGCCGCTCAACGCGTTTGCACTCTATACCGCCGACGGTCGCTTCAAGGGCTGGTATGCAAACGTCTCCTGCCCTGCTCTCTTCGTCGAGGGAGAACTGTGGTGGCGCGATCTCTATATCGACGTTATTGCTGACGCGGCCGGAAACATCGCAGTACTTGATGAGGAGGAGTTGGAAGCAAGCGGCCTGCAGGAACGAGATCCGGAAGGCTACGCCTGTATCATCGCAGCCCGCGATCGTTTGCTAGCAGCCCTAGCAACACGCACGTATCCCTTCGATCGTCATCCGTCACCAGGGGCGTTTTCCGATGGTGCCGAATGAGTACAATGAGGCGTGCCGAGACGACACGAGGGTGAGGTGGGACGAGTGCAAAAGACACTGCTGACACAATCAACCCAGACGCGGAACGGGCCGCAAAGCGATCCTCGCACAGAGCGTTGGCTCAGCATCGACGAGGCGGCACGCCTTTTGGGTGTCGGGCAATCAACGCTCCGCCGCTGGAGCGACGCTGGTCTCGTGCCGGTCTACCGCACGGCTGGTGGGCATCGGCGCTATCGCGAGGCCGATCTGCTCGCTGTACTCAAGAGCGAAGCGCGACCGCGGCGACGTTTGTCACGCAAGGCGCTCACCGATCTGTCGTACACGCTCTACCATTCGCAACTCCTGTCGCAGGTCACAACTCGGCCTTGGTACGCACGCTATCGGCCGGAACATCTTGCTGAACTGCGAACACTCGGCCGACAACTCCTAGATCTGACCTTCCGGATTGTGAACCGCGCGGTCGACCGGGAGTCGCTCGTCCGTGCTGGTCGAGCAATCGGTCAACGATATGGCGAGGTGAGCGCAGCGGCTGGGCTGAGTCCAGCCGAAGCTGTCGAAGCCTTCCTTGCCTTCCGCGTCCCGACGTATGTAGCAATTGCGCAATTCGCCGAACGTGAGGAGATCCCGACGCGTCGCGTCTTGCGCGTTCTCAGCGAGCTCACGATGGTTCTCGACGAGGTTCTGCTCGCGACAGTACAGGCACTCTCCAGTAGCGCCGTATCTAGTGAGAAGATCTCCCAGACTGGTCTTCAGGAGCAGTGAGTGAAAGGTACTGGATCCCATGCAAGAGGAAGAGCAACTGATTTTGCGTCACGAACTTCTCGGCGATGAAGAGCTCTTCACCTGTGCGCTTTGCCAGCACGTTCTCCCAATTCACGAGGCACAAGCAGTTCGCGGCGATGAGGTTGGCATGACCGACGTCGAGTTTGTTCTCGTTTGCCGCGAGTGTCTACGCGAGCTTCGAGGAAGGGATCACGTCCTTCCGCCGCCAGGCTGAGCACGTGTCAACGTACGCGCCCACGCGCCGCAACCCGCCACGTCGCGACGACCTCGCCGTTCCGTATGGCGAAGAGCTCGTCCTGTAGATTCACGACCGGGCAAACGTGGTTCGGAATGATTTCGAGTCTTTCACCCACCACTGGCCCGTCCACCCCCGGTGGCAACTCGACGACACCGTGCTCTTCGCTGAGGCGAGCAATCGTGGCCATCGGATAGTCAACCACATACCCGTATCCGGTTCGTCCCGGGGGCGGCGGATCGGAAGTAAGCGTCTTGCTCCCCGCATCAATGACTGCTCGGTCAGGTGATGGTCGGCTAATCACAGTCGTAAGGACACGTAACGCGACACGCTCTGGTCCGATCCGTCCAAACCGGAATGCCGCCGCATCGTAAAAGACATAGGTCCCTGGTCGCATTTCAGTCAGGCCCTCGACACGTGTCGTCGCGAAGGCTGCCGGTGTGGAGCCGACGCTCACGATGTCGACTGAAACGCCATGGCGCCGAAGGAGTGCCGCCGAAGACACGAGCGCTTCGCCCGCAGCGCGCGCAAGCTGCTCCATCTCTTCGGTCGTAGGAGCTCGTCCCGCATGTCCCTCGTGTGTCATCAGTCCACGGAGACGTAAACCGGGCATCTGCACGAGCTCATGCGCCAGCCGTAGCACTGGCTCACCAGGCTGGACACCAGCGCGGCGAAGACCGGTGTCAACCTCAATGACGACATCGAGCCGTTTCCCTAGTGCAGCAACTGCGCGGCTGAGGGGCTCGGCAACGGCAACACTATCTACAGCGACGGTAATGCGTGCGCGCTCGAGTAGACGCAGCAACCGCGCAATCTTCTGTTCTCCGACGATCTGATACGCCACGAGAATATCGTCCAGCACCCCCGCCTCAACCAGCGCCTCCACTTCGCCGAGTTTGGCGCAGGTGAACCCAATGGCCCCATACTGCCGTTGGAGTTGAGCGATTTCGATCGTCTTGTGTGTCTTGAAGTGGGGTCGGAGCGCGAGCCCGCGTGACCGTGCGTACTCAGCCATCTCCGCGATGTTCTGCTCGAGCCGATCGAGGTCCACAACCAGGCAAGGCGTATCGAGCTCTTTCCGATAGGGTGCCCCGTTCATTGCCCTTCCCTCTCCTCGGGTATCGCGTTCAGCGGCAAGATGCGAACGCGCCGACCTTCCACGCGCAGTCGTCCAGCAGCGTAGAGGCGAACCGCCTCTGGGTAGATTCGGCACTCTTCCATGAAGACACGAGCAGCCAACGTCTCAGGTGTATCGTCTTCTTCGACCGGCACACAAGCCTGCAAGATGATTGGCCCACCGTCGAGCTCGTCCGTCACAAAATGGACGGTACACCCGCTGACCTTCATGCCGCTTGCGAGCACCGCACGGTGGACTCGCTCGCCATACATGCCCCGTCCCCCAAAGAGTGGTAAGAGCGACGGATGAATATTCATGATGCGCCAGGTATAGTCCGGGCGTACCGGTAACCGGCGCAGAAAACCAGCCATCAGCACCAGATCGATAGCCGAGGCATCGAGCGCGGCGTAGACACGCTCCGCAAAGACGTGCTCTGGCACACCCTTTGAGGGGATGATCACGAGCGGCACCCCCGCCGCGCGGGCGATGTCATTCCCTGGAATGTTCTCACGGTTGCTGACGACTAACTCGATCCGCCCAGGGAGCTCACCCCGCTGCTGAACCTGCAGCAGGTTGGCAAGTGTCCGCCCGCCTCCGGATATGAGTACGCCGATCCGTAACTCTCGCACGCGTTCTCCTCGCATTCGCTCCTCGTCACCCTGAGAAGTATCGGCCGTCGTTCGCTGCCTGTCACGTCTCCGATGTTCAGTACAATCGAGTCGTTACCCGCGCACGAACGCGCAGCGCGGGTTGGCATTGTGTGGCAAGCGGAGGCAACAAGACGTGTCTCGACCTAGCAATACACCCGCAGTGAGGAGTACGACCACGATTCCCCCGACCGACAGCGTCGTCATCCTCGATTTCGGTTCGCAGTATGCCCAGCTGATTGCCCGCCGGGTTCGCGAAGCCAATGTGTACTGTGAACTTGTGCCACACGACGTGAGTTGGGACGAGGTTGCTCACCTCCAGCCCAAAGGGGTCATCTTGTCCGGAGGGCCAGCCAGCGTCTACGAACCGGACGCTCCACAACTTCCCCAGTGGGTTCTCGAAAGCGGCCTTCCTGTGCTGGGAATCTGCTACGGGATGCAACTCCTGGCACAGGCGTTTGGTGGCACAGTGGCGCCCGCGCAGCAGCGCGAGTATGGCCCTGCACTCGTCGAGGTCGTGACCGAGCACCCGATCTTCACAGGCTTGCCACAGCGCTTTGACGTCTGGATGAGCCACGGGGATCGCATCGATGTCCTACCACCCGGTTTCGTTGCGCTCGCGCGCTCGGCCAATGCTCCCTTCGCTGCCATGGCACGCGGCAATTTGATCGGCTTACAGTTCCACCCAGAAGTCGCTCATACTCCGCTCGGGGCCGCAATGCTCCGCAACTTCCTGTACGACATCTGTGGCTGTGCCCCTACTTGGACACCGGAATCGTTCATCGAGCGGGCCGTCCGCGACATTCGTGAGCAAGTCGGGAAGGACCGCGTCTTGCTAGCGCTCTCCGGTGGCGTGGATTCGAGCGTCACGGCAGCACTGATCCATCGCGCAGTCGGTGAGCAGCTGACACCCGTCTTTGTCGATACCGGCTTGCTGCGCGAGGGAGAAGCGGAGACCATCCGTGAGGTCTTCGGACGCCATTTCCGCATGCCGCTTGTTGCGGTCGATGCCCGTGAACGGTTTCTTGCTCGTCTTCGCGGTGTGGTCGATCCGGAAGAAAAGCGCCGCCGGATTGGCGAAGAGTTCATACGCGTGTTCGAGACGGTCGCACGCGAACGCGGCCCATTTCGCTTCCTCGCTCAGGGAACGTTGTATCCAGACGTTATCGAGAGTGCTGCTCCCAACGCCTCGCGGACAGCCGCCAAAATCAAGACGCATCACAATGTTGGCGGTTTACCCGAGGATCTCCAGTTCGAGCTCCTGGAGCCTTTGCGCTATCTCTTCAAGGACGAAGTCCGCGCAATCGGCCGGTTGCTCGGCTTGCCCGAAGAGATCGTGCAGCGACAACCCTTCCCCGGCCCCGGACTCGCCGTGCGGATTATCGGCGAGGTGACCGAAGAGGCGCTCGCGATCATCCGTCGTGCGGATGCGATTGTACGAGAAGAGATCGAGGCCGCTGGTCTTAGCGCTGCACTCTGGCAATTCTTTGCTGTGCTGTTACCTGTTAAGTCCACCGGCGTCATGGGTGATCAACGAACCTATGCCCACGTTGTCGCTATCCGCGCTGTAACCAGCTCAGACGCCATGACAGCAGACTGGGCACGGCTTCCGCATGACCTTCTCGGGCGCTTGGCGAACCGGATTGTCAATGAGGTACCCGGTGTCAACCGCGTCGTCTATGATGTCACCTCCAAGCCACCAGCCACGATCGAATGGGAGTAAGGTATGGCTCGACGAGGCTTGACCGTCCTGGTCGTCGGGAGCGGCGGACGCGAGCACGCGCTGGTTTGGGCGTTGCAGCGCTCCCCGTCCGTAGAGCGCGTACTCGTCGCACCAGGGAATGGCGGAACCGCCGCGATCGCGGAGAACTTACCTATTCCAGCAACCGATATTCCAGCGCTGGTCGCCACAGCGCGTGACTATCGTGTCGATCTGACGGTCGTTGGCCCGGAGGAACCTCTCGCGCGTGGCCTTGCGGATGCCTTTCATGAGGCCGGACTCCTTGTCTTTGGTCCGACGGCGGCGGCAGCTCGGATCGAGGCGAGCAAAGCATGGGCAAAAGATGTGATGCGAGCAGCGGGCGTGCCCACTGCCCACGCGACCATCGTTACCGCGCTCGAAGAAGCTCTCAGCGTCCTGGATACGATGCGATTTCCCCTCGTCATCAAGGCCTCGGGACTTGCTGCCGGCAAGGGTGCGGTCGTTGTCAACGACCGCGCCGAGGCAGAACGCGTCCTGCACTGGATGCTCGTCGAACGCGGTCTCGGACCTGCTGCCGACCAGGTACTGCTCGAGGAGTACTTAGCAGGTCGCGAGGTTTCGTTCCTTGTCGTCACGGACGGAACGACGGTAGTGCCACTCCAACCTGCTCGCGACTATAAGCGGCTCGGGGACGGTGATACCGGTCCGAACACCGGTGGCATGGGTGCGTACGCTCCAGTGCCCGAGGTAACCCCAGAACTCCAACGCGAGATCCTTGAGCGGATCATCCATCCGACACTCACTGAATTGGCACGGCGCGGCATAACCTACCGTGGAGTGCTTTACGCTGGACTCATGCTGACTGAACGAGGGCCAGCAGTACTTGAGTTCAACTGCCGGTTCGGCGACCCAGAGACCCAGGTTATTCTTCCTTTACTCGAGAGTAGTTTGGCCGACCTGCTCCTCGCCGCTGCGCGTGGCGAACTCCACAGCGTTGCCCCATTACGCTGGCGTCCAGGCGTGAGCGTCACAGTCGTCCTGGCCTCGGGAGGCTACCCTGGTTCCTATGCTACGGGGTACCCCATTGAGGGGCTTGATGCTCTGCCCGATGACGTGCTCGTGTTCCATGCTGGCACACGGCGAGAGAACGGACGAATCGTGACTGCTGGGGGACGCGTTCTCAATGTCACCGCAGTCGCCCCGACCTTTGCAGCAGCACGCGAACGCGTCTACGCAGCGATCGACCACATCCGCTTTCCCGGAATGACTTACCGTCGAGATATCGCCTTGGCAGAAGTCGAGTCGGCCATCAAGCCGACAGCGCCACCGACGACCGGGACGGCGTGATCGCTACCCACCCGTGCCGCACCGCTGCCAGGATCGCATCCACGCGATCCTGAGCACCGAGCTTCCGCAAGATCGACGTCATGTGGTTCTTCACGGTCTGCTCGGTGATGAAGAGCGCCTCAGCAATCTCCTTGTTCGACATCCCTTGGGCGACACAGTCGAGAACCTGGAGTTCACGCACCGTCAGCGCCGTCTCTGGACTGTCGAATGCTGCTTCCCCGGCAACATAGCGCTGCAACTCACCAAGCACACGGCGCGCCAGTTCCGGCTTTTCCAAGATCTGGTGTGGCAAGCGGTCTTCACCGGCCGCGACCGCTTCGACGACGGCCAGCATCTCACGGGGATCGCTGTCCTTAGCAAGGAACGCGGCTGCGCCAACCTGTAGCGCTCCCAGCAGCCACTGCTCATCATGATCCGCGGAGAGGAGCACAACCGCGAGCTTGGGCAACTGCCGCTTCAATAGCCGTGCGACATGGAGACCGTTGATCCCGGGTAAACGCACATCGACCAAGGCCACGTCCGGGTGATGAAGTTCCGCGCGTTGCACCGCCTCATGCCCAGAAGCCGCCTCTGCTACCACCCGGAATCGTCCGTGCTGATCCAACAATTGCCGCAGCGCGAAACGAAACAGCGGGTGATCATCGACGACGAGCACTCGCACGGTTCCCTGCCGCTTGCCAGAACTGTTACTCCGCATCGTCACTCCCCTCCCGTGTGGGAAGCTTTGCTACGAGTTTCCACTGTAGGAGATGATTCGACGATGCGGAATTAGTCACACGTTAGGAATCACCGGTCCTAGGATGGTGAGTACTGATGCCGCATGTACGTACTATGCCTAGCAGGCACATCAGCGCAGTTGCCACCCGAAGTACCCGAGTAGCCCAATGAGGCTCTTCGCATCGCTGATCTCCCCACGCGCAATTGCTAAACGCGCCTCATCTGTCGTCAGCTCCACGACACTCAGGCGCTCGTCCGCAGCTGGGCGCGGTTGACTCAACTCGAGTTCCTCGGCAATGAACACAACCAGCTCCTCGTCGGTCCACCCGGGACTCACCGCGAAACGAACCAACTCTCGTAACACTCCTGCACGGTACCCGGTCTCTTCTTCCAGTTCTCGACGCGCACACGCCTCCGGTGACTCTCCTGGTTCCAAGGTGCCCGCCGGGAGCTCGAGCGACATCCGTCCAATTGCGTGGCGATATTGACGAACCAGAATCACGCGTCCGTCACCCTTCACTGCAAGGATCGCGACTGCCCCAGGGTGATGCACGATCTCTCGGACCCGTCGTTGTCCATCCGGGAGAACAACGTCGTCACGGTACACCGTGATCAGCCGACCCGCAAAGACGACTTCACGATGAAGCAACTGTTCCTGCATGGCACATTACTCCTCTTCCGACCAATCGACGAGTTGACACGGCACGCTTCACTGTACTCACTGGCAAGGCCGAACGTCCCTCCGTTCTGCCTTGAGAATGATGCCGGAGGGTTCCGCCGTGACGCTGCAGGTGCTGAACCTCACCGTGTAGCGGTGGGTAGAGACTCTGAGTTCAGTGTGGCTCCACCACGGGCATCATCGGTGCACAGCACAGGGGCACGCAATGTGCCACGGGCACGACGCCATCCTGGGCACTTTTCCCAAGAGCGCGAATCAGCGCACCTTCTGCCTCGATCTGTGCCTTGGGGAGTCGGAAGACACCGAGCAGCAAAACAGCGTACTGCAATCACACGAGCGTGGACCCCTACTCGACGAGCGCAAGAGTTCGCCATTCTTTACGCTGCCGGTAAGGTATTCCGTACTCACAGGTTCACGCAGTGTCGGGAACGTGACCGACTGGGGTAACCGATCACGCGGGGGACCAGATCACAAAACCAGTAAGAGTGGTTCAGAGAGCTAACGGAGGCGCCGGGCGGATTCGAACCGCCGAATCGCGGTTTTGCAGACCGCTGCCTTAGGCCGCTTGGCTACGGCGCCCTTCATCTCTCCGTGGATAGTATAGCACTGCCCCACCTCTCAGCGCTGCCCCTGCGCAGGTATGGATCATTCTAGCTCTGGGCGCTCACGAATCGCCTGCTCTCCACCTGAACCCACCGCAATCGCACACGTGAGGATCAATCCAGTCCGACCCACACCACGCCCCACTTCTCTAGAGCAAGCTCCCTCCGTGTCGGTTGCTCCACCCATTGCCCTCAATTTCGTCAAAGGGCTGCACTCTGACCCGACTCGATGCACCGTCACGAACGTCTCGACGACCTTGGGAAGTCCACGTGCCTAATGAGCTGAGACGGGAATACTTTCGTTCCTGCATGTGATCCCTACGGCTTCGCTCGGCACCCGTGCACCACCTCGCTTCCAGGCACGCAACGGAAACACTCGAAAGCTCGTCATTGCACACACGCGGTTTCACATCGCCGCTATCGAAGGACAACCAGCCCTCGATCGGTTACGCGCGCTTCGGGAATCACTGAAAGGGCCATAAATGAGAGCAGGGCGAACGGAGCGGGCACCGTGCTCCCTAGTTCGCGCGCAACCTGCTCGACGGCCTCGTATTGCGCAGCCACCACCTCCAAGGGTTCCGGCGACAGGATGCCCGCTACCGGCAACGCCAATTGCGCTCGTACCTCTCCGGCAACGACTGCAGCCAGACCACCCCGCATCGCCGCGATCGTCTCAATTGTCCGCAGGATGTCCGCCTCATCGACGCCGACCACGACGATGTTGTGCGCATCGTGGGCAATCGACGAGCCGATCGCCCCACGCTTCAAACCAAAACCACGGACCAGCCCCACACCGACCTGCCCCGTCGCCCGGTGTCGCTCCACAACGACAAGTTTCAGAAGATCCCGATCCGGATCCGCTTTCACCTCTCCATCCCGGACTGTCGGCTCTACTTCGATGGCCCGCGTGACAATCTGCCCTGGAATCGCCTCCACTGCGACCATTCGGGCGGTTGCCGGAATGCGCAGCTGTGTCGGCTCGATCGGCGCGATGTGCACGGTGTCGAGGAGCCACGCAGGGATTGCTCGCTCGACCGTGAAGAGCGCTTTTCCGTCTTCCGCAACAACTTCGCCACGGAACAGCACGAGAGAGGGTCGAATGTCGTCAAGGCGCTCGAAGACTACCAGATTGGCCCAGTAACCTGGTGCCACTAAGCCATATCCATCGAGTCCCCAGTACTCGGCGGTATTCAGGGTAGCCAGGCGGATCGCCCGAATCGGCTCGAGTCCAGCCGCGATAGCCTTACGTAAGATCGCATCCACGTGACCGTCATGGAGCAGCGTCGCGCAGTCGCGATCATCGCTGGCGAAGCAGCACTGTGGGTAGGTCGCATCGGTCACCAGGGGAAGGAGCTCCAGCAAGTTATGCTCAGTGGAGCCCTCACGGATCATGATGCGCAGCCCACGACGCAGCTTCTCGCGTGCTTCCTCCAACCGCGTTGACTCATGATCTGAGCCCATACCCGAAGCGATATACGCGTTCAAACGATGCCCGCGCAAGCCTGGTGCATGCCCATCGCGACGCCGTGCTGGTAAGCTCAACTTCTCGTAGATCTCCGTATCGCCCGCAAGGACGCCGGGGAAGTTCATCATCTCACCAAGCGCGACGGCATTGGGAAGCGCAAGCCCTTCCCGGATCGCCGCTGCGTCCATGACCGCTCCAGCACTTTCGAACGGGCTCGCTGGCACACAGGAGGGAATGGTAAAGAAGACACCCAGCGGAAGTGCCGCGGACGCCTCAGCCAAGGCACGAATGCCAGGCAGACCGACCACGTTCGCAATTTCGTGCGGATCGGTCACCACCGCTCCAGTACCATGCGGGACGACAGCTCGTGCGAACTGGTCAATCCATAAAAGTGAACTTTCTACATGGACATGTCCATCGATAAAGGACGGTGCCAGATACGCGCCAGCGAGATCGATTTCCCGCTCACCGGCAGGATAGTCTCCGACACCCGCAATTCGCCCATAGACGATCGCGACATCCGCTTCTTCGATCTCTCCGCTCGCCACGTTGACGACGCGCGCGTGCCGCAGGACGAGATCTGCCGGCTCCTCTCCCAACGCCACACGAAGCAGTCGTCGCCACTGTTCGAGTGCCAATCCCTCGATCCCAAGACTCACCATGGCGATCCCCCTCTCAGTCGAGGAGCCGTTCCTCGATCCGCGTCAGCAACTCATCCAACTGCTCCAAGAGCGAAGACACCACGTCGGGCAACATGCTACCAGCACTAAACGGGATCTCCGTACTCAGGCGTACCCCGACACCGTGCTCCTGTTCGTCCCACCAGGCATCCGAAAGCAGTTCTTCGCCAGGGGCAAGTGGTGCACTCCGAATCATCTCGACGAGGCGCGTGAGCGTCATGCGTGCCAGACGCTCTCTGATAATCCGTCGTCTCTCATCCTCTTCGTCGAAGAAGAGACCAGGTGAGACGTCCCACACCTCGATCAGATACCCGTCCGAGCCTATGCGGACATCGACTCTTCCAGACTCGGTATCGCAGGCGACAAGCCAGCGGCCGTCTTCACCGTAGAGTGGATATGCCCAAAACCCAGCGGACCGAAGCACCTGAACGACCGGTTCTAAGGCAGCTCGTGTGTCACGCGTCGTCATCGTCCGACCTCACCCTGTCATCTGCGAGGAGACGCCGAGCGACCTCAACCAGCGCCTCCACTTGCTCTCGTTCGTGGGCAGGCAAATCGGCTTGCGCCATCAGTATTACCCCTGGCCGGAGTTCCCAGCGATACCAGAGTGTCGCCTGAAGATCTAGGCTTTCACCTACCCGCGTCAGCTCGGATCGAATCTCCTCCAAACCCAGTCGGCGTGCACGCAGTTGTTGGATAACCTTGAGCCGCTGGAGATGGGCGGTACCATACCGGGCAGTGGGTCCGCGCCCCACAGGTGGCGGCAGCAACCCGCGCGCCACATAGTAGCGGATCCGGCGTGGCGGTACGCCAGAGCGCTCAGCGAGTTCCTGAATGCTCATTGCTCGTTGGTTCGCGTCCACTCGCATGAAGCACCCGTCACCTTCGGCTGCATGAAGTATGCTCGCTATCAGGCCGACGATCGTCATGAAGGGTGAAGGTATCGATGGAGAAGCACGATACGGACTTTTGGCAGTCTCCCTTCCTGCTCGTCGGTGTCGTCCATCTCTTACCCCTACCAGGAACTCCACGCTTCACCGGCTCGTTTGCTACAGTCCGTGAGCGCGCGCTCCGAGACGCTGAGGCATACGTGCGTGGTGGTGCACACGCACTGCTCATCGAGAACTTTGGCGATGTTCCCTTCCACAAGGAACGTGTCGAACCCCATGTGATCGCTGCAATGGCGCTCATTGTCGAGGATATTCGCCGAGCAACCGGGCTGCCGATCGGTGTGAATGTCCTCCGTAACGATGCACTGGCTGCACTCGGGATCGCCGCGGCCACAGGAGCCCGCTTCGTTCGCGTCAATGTCCACGTCGGTGCAATGCTGACCGATCAAGGAATCATCGAGGGGAAGGCCGATGAGACGCTGCGCTACCGGACACTGCTTGGAGCATCTGTCCAAATCTGGGCCGACGTCCACGTCAAGCACGGTACCCCTCTCGCCCCACAGTCACTCGAAGAAGCGGCGGTCGAAACGGTCGAGCGTGGCCTTGCCGACGCGCTCATCGTCACCGGGTCGTCCACGGGGCAACCTCCGCGCCTCGAGGACGCCACCAGTATCCGGCAGAGGCTTCCAGGTGTCCCGCTCCTCCTCGGCAGCGGTATCACGCCGCAGAACGTCGCACCGTTTCTCAGCGTGGCGAATGGGGCAATTGTTGGGACGTGGGCTAAGGTGGATGGGATAGTCCACAACCCGGTCGACGAGCATCGCGTTCGCCAACTTGTCCAGACGATCGCCGCGCTCGTCTCCATCCGCCACGCTGGATGAAGGCAATCCGCAGCCCCTGTGCACTCGAGGCCTCCGTGCCCGGGGAGGCAAGAAGCGAATCGTGCGTCTAGGAAGCACACTGTGGCTACTTCGGTTACCGTCGTGCTGCAACGCAGGAGTGCTACCATGCGTGAGCTCTCGGATTCACCTCACTGTGTGGGCCGGACATCGATGACATCCAGTTCCACTCGGTCTTGGCCATTCCAGGAGCTCCGTCGAAGCGTGAACGCGATGTCGATCCGGCCCATGCGGCGCAGCCGCTCGTATTCTTCGCCGCCTTCAAACCACACCGCCTGCCGTATCGTTCCGTCCCGCGCCACGACCGTAAACCGCAAGTGACGACCATCCTGAGTTCGCCAGACATCCACTGCTGACACGTTGCGTAGCAGACACCGTGGTACCGGATTCCCATGGCCGAACGGCTCCAGGCGGGAGAGCACCTCCCATGTATCAAGCGAAATCTGAAAAGGATGGAGTTCGAGATCCAGGTCGAGCGGCAAAGCAGGTTCGCGATCACCAAATGCCTCTGAAGCCAATTGCAGAAGGCGAGCCTCGAGTTCGGCAATCCGTTCGGTCGGGACCGTTAATCCTGCCGCCGCGCTGTGTCCACCATGATCGAGCAAAAGATCTCGGCAGCGCTCCAACGCTGCCGAAATATCGAATCCATCCACACTTCGAGCCGAGCCGCGACTGACGTCTTCACTCTGAGAGAGGAGAACAACAGGTCGGGCATATCGACTGACAAGCTTGCTCGCTGCTAACCCGACAAGTCCCACATGCCAGGCTTCGTCAGCCAACACGAGGACGGGAGGGAGCGTGGAGCGGACGCGAAGATACTGTTCTGCCTGGCGGAGCATCTGCTCGATGGCGCGCTGACGTGCCGCGTTCAATTCGGAAAGCCGCCGTGCTAGTCGCTGAGCATGATCGACGTCCTCGGCTAAGAGCAGGTCGAGCGCAAGCTGCGGATCATCCATCCTCCCGGCCGCGTTGAGCCGTGGCCCGAGCACATACCCGCAGTGCCAACTCGTAATGCGACGCTGCCGGTCGCTGCCCAGGCCAGCAATCGTCGCGAGGACTTGTAGACCGATCGGCGCGGAGTCCCAGAACCGCTCGAGGCCGGAGGCAACCAGCGTCCGGTTTGTCTCAACCAACGGCACGACATCGGCGACCGTCCCAAGCGCGACAAGCGGAAGATAGCGTGCAGCAGCACGTTCACCCAAGAGCGCACGCGCTAACTGGTAGGCCACTCCAACCGCCGCCAACGTCCGAAACACCGGGGGCGCATCCGGCCGCTTGACGGAGACGAAGACGAGATCTTCTGGCCAATCCAGACGATGCACATCGTGGTGATCGAGCACAATGACCGGAATGCCGGTTTTTTGGACAGCACACAGCGCGTCCCAGTCTCCTGTTCCACAATCGACAGTGACAAGGAGGGAGGGGTTCTGCTCCACTATACGAGGGACATGGTGAGGATGAAATCCGTATCCGTCGTGCAACCGATGGGGGACGATTGGTTTCACGGCGAGGCCGAGTTCCCGAAAAACGAACGTCAAGAGCGCTGTCGCGGTAAGCCCATCGACGTCGTAATCACCAAAGACCACCACCGGTCGTGACGATTGGCGAACCGCTTGGATCAGCAAGACGGCTCGCTGCAAATCCGGCAGAATCCTTGGGTCAGGCAAATCGTCGTATCTTGGGGAGAGAAACCGCTGCGCCGCATCCCGGTCGCGGATGCCACGGCGATACAGTACCGCACTGAGCAATGGATGTTCCGTCAAGGACCATGCTGCATCGGCAAGTGCGTCTGGCTCGCGCCAGCGATAACGAGACATGGCACCGGTCCTCACGACGCAATGTCGCCGCGTACGGGCTCTATCAGGAACAATGCCCGGTGCATGAGGGTCGTGACCTCTCGATGGAAGATCACAGACCCTTCCGTCACACTCGTCTCCGTTCGAGCCGTGCGTCAGGGTCAGGGGCCTCTTCCACGGCCACAAAGACTGCACGCGTCAAGGGTGTGCCAACGTAGTGCTCCTGGTTGCCCACGCGAATGCGCAAGGGACCTTCAAACGGCAGACGTTCGAGGACTTCCACCCGCGTCCCCGGACGGATGCCAAGTTCGGCAAGATAGCGTAGCTGCGCGCGATCGTGATCAGCAACGTGAAGCACCTCGACCGACTGCCCCGGTGACACGTCCTCTAATCGCACGCAGGGGCGTTCCGGCAAGGAGCCGTCGCTGCGAGGGATAGGATGGCCATGAGGATCAGCGGTGGGGAAGCCGAGTCGTGCGTCGATCCAAGATTCGAGCTCCTCAGACAGCCCATGCTCTAGCCGATCTGCCTCCTCGTGAACAGCATCCCAGGGATACCCAAGAAGCTCGGTCAGAAACAGTTCGAGTAGACGATGATGCCGGATCACCTCCAGTGCCACGTCGCGCCCGCGCTCTGTCAGGCGCACACCGCGGTACGGCTGGTGCTCGACCAAATGCAGTGCGGCCAGACGCTTCAGCATGTTGGTCACTGAGGGGCTCTGCACACCGAGCCGCTCGGCAATAGCTTGCGTGGTGACCCGCCCCTCCTCGCGTTCAAGTGCGAAGATGACCTTCAGGTAGTCCTCCATTGCATGGGTAATCGGCGACCGGCCCCCGGATCGTCTCTGCTGCCGCACTGGTACACTCCCTGCGACCTGCGCCCGATGTGGGCATGCGCTCCATGTCGAGCCAAGTATACGTGGAACACTTGTTCGAAGGATGGCGCAGTGGTCTCGAAAGTTGTCCCGCTAAGACGACTCGTTCCGTGGGTGAGTGCACTCGGTCTCCTTGTGCTCGCACGCGCCAGTCTTGAGCCGCGACGACTACAGTTTCGCATCGTCCGTATCAGTCTCCCGCGTGTCGACGCTCCACTCACCGGCCTCCGCCTGGCCTTCCTTACCGATTTCCATATCGGCGGTCCAGGCCCAAGTGCTGCCCTCACTGTAGCAGCGCTGGAGCAGCTCCGTGCTTGGGAGCCCGATATCGTGCTCCTGGGCGGCGACTACTTCGACCAGGGGCGAATCGTCCCGACCACCGTCTTCGATAGCCTTCCACTGTTTCCACGTGTCTACGCTGTTCTTGGGAATCACGACCACCGACGCGGCCCTGAGAACGCGTCCGCAATCGCGCGTTTCCTCGCATCACGGGGTGCCATCGTTCTCCAGAACGAGCGACTCCTTGTGACGGTCGAACGAAACCACCGCGCCATGACAGTCGAACTCGTCGGTCTGGACGATCCCTACACTGGCCTCGATGATCCAAGCCTGCTCGCAAATCCACCCGGTGCCTTTCCCCGTATCCTGCTCGCTCATGCACCGCTGCTTCTTGACCGCATCCCTATTGGGTGCGCCGATCTGGCACTCTTCGGTCACACCCACTGGGGCCAAATCCGGCTAGCACCCTCTCGGCAGATCGGACTGTTGGACGCAGCGTGGTACTTTGACCGAATTAGACGGAAGCCACACTCACGGCTGCAACGCGGCTGGTTCTGGGAACGCGGTATGCTCGCCTACGTGAGCGCCGGGATCGGCCTGACACAACTGCCATTCCGCCTGTTCGCGCCCCCCGAAGTGCTCCTTCTCGAGTTCGATGCAGAGGCCATGGATCCACGCTGGCCATGCGACGATCCCCGACGATTCGTTCGAGTGGCAAACTCGTGGTAACCTGGCGAACCCGGGGAGGCAAGCGATGGAGAATCCGGTTCGGATTTTGGCTATCGATGCCGGCGCTGGAACACAAGACATCGTTCTTTACGAGTCGAACCGGACCCCCGAAAACTGCGTCAAACTAGTCCTTCCGTCGCAGACTCAGATCGTCGCGGCACGAATCCGCGCGATCACGATCCGAGGAAACCCACTCTATCTCGCTGGGACATTGATGGGTGGCGGAGCAAGTAGCGAAGCCATCCGGGCCCATCTCGCCGCCGGCCTCCCTGTGAGCGCACATCCTGACGCTGCTCGGACGTTGCACAACGATCTCGAACGCGTCCGCGCTCTGGGAATCGATCTCACCGAAGTTCCGCCTCTCGGGGCGGAGGTCGTCTGGCTTGGCGATGTGGACGTCGCGGCTCTGACGACAGCGCTCCGCCTCTTTGAGGTTGAACCACCAGCACTCTGGGCAATTGCCGTGCAGGATCACGGCTATGACGAGCACGAGGCGGCACACGAGTACCGCTACCAGTTCCTGCGTGACCTTCTTGCCCAAACGAACGATGTGCGTTTCCTTGCCTTCCGCACGCCTCCTTCGTATCTCCTCCGCATGCGGGCAGTTCAGCGACTCGTCCCTGGTTGCGTCCTGATGGATACAGGGCCCGCTGCTGTCCTCGGTGCCCTCTGCGATCCAGTAGTCTGGCGTTCTGCTCGACATGAGGGAGCTGTAGTCGTCAATGTCGGAAACATGCACACCTTCGCTGTTGCCGTTCGTGGTGTCCAAATTTATGGGTTATTCGAACACCACACAGGTGGAATCACCTCGCAGATTCTCCAGGAACTCGTTAATGCGCTCCAGTTCGGACGCCTCACGCACGACCAGGTCATCCATCTCGGTGGACATGGCGCGGTACTCACTGCCGAGTACAGGCGAGCAGCACCGTTCCCCTTCGTGGCTATCACCGGACCAAACCGCACCCTCGCACGATCGCTTGGCTGGTACGAGGCGGCTCCCTATGGCGACATGATGGTGACCGGTGCCTACGGATTGGTCGAAGCGACACTTCGGTTGCTCGAGCAGGAGACCGGCAAGAGACAGCCAACCCTCCTGCCGCAGGCCGATAGTTAGGCTTCCCGCACAGCGAGCCGCTCCACGATTTCATGCAGCGGTGCAGTGCGCTCGGCCGGCAAGCCAAGTTCCCCGAGACAAGCCAGCGCTTCAACGTGGAGGCGCCGAACCGTTTCCTGCATCGCCGCCTCGACACCATACTGCTCAAGCAGCGTCAGCAGTCTCTCCACAGTGGCAGGGTCGAGGTCTTGTTCATGGCGCCATGCGAAGTGAATCCACGCACGGTCATCCGGACTCGCTCGCTCGAGAAGGATCAGGATCGGGAGACTCTTCTTCCGGCGGCGCAAGTCGTCACCACGCGCCTTGCCGGTCTGCAACGGATCGCCCCACACGCCCAGATAATCATCTTGCACCTGGAAACCGAGCCCAAGCGCGCGACCAAAGTCCGCGAATCGTTCGGCGAGCTCGCTGGATGCTCCGGCCACCATCGCGCCTGCCCAGGCAGCATAGGCGGTCAGTGCAGCCGTTTTGCGCTCGATCATCCCAAAGTACTCGTCTCTTGTCACCTCGTCGCGCGATTCGAAGCTCAGATCCAAGACTTGCCCTTCAACAATCCGGAGCGCCGTCTCGTTTAGTCGAGACAGAAGTTCCATCCCCCGTGTTGGTTCCAGCTGTGACGCTGCCTCCAACGCCGCGAGCTGGCTCAAAGCAAATAAAGCATCACCGGCATTGATCGCCTGGGCATCACCCCACAATGCCCACACCGTCGGTCGGTGCCGACGCGTCATACTGCGGTCTTGGATATCGTCATGAATGAGCGTGAAGTTGTGAAGGAGTTCGATCGCCGCTGCAATCCACGCAGCCTGCTGCGGCGTACCGCCAGCAGCGGTGCAAGCCCGGAGGCAGAGAAGCGGCCGGAAGCGTTTGCCGGAGCTTACTCCGGTTGGTTGAAACCGCTCATCGAGCCAACCAAGGTGATAAGAGAGGACGCGGTAGATCGGGAGACTCCCTTCGACAGCAGGAAATCGTGCTGCCTGCCGCTGCACAATCGCTCGCATCGCGTCCTCGACGACCTGTATCTCCGACTCCATGCGGTGATCCTCCATCCGCTCTTTTCGCAGCTTCAACGTTTGCAAACGTCATGGGTCATACTTTATAGTGATGGTCGTGATCGTCACACACCGGAGCTGTCCAGACCCGTCGGCGGGCAGTTCCGGTGTGGGACGGTCGAATGGTGGAGGGTGAACGATGTTTGTCATCGATCCAATGTACTTCGTCTTCCTCGCTCCGGCCCTGATCCTGATGCTCTATGCGCAGTGGCGCGTCCGCTCCACAGTCGGCAAGTACGGACAGGTGCCGAACGGGCGCGGCCTGACCGGCGCCCAAGTGGCGCGGCTCATTCTAGACAATAATGGACTTTTCGACGTACCCGTCGAGCTCACTCCCGGTGAACTCACTGACCACTACGATCCGCTGCGGCGAGTGGTTCGACTCTCCGAGCCAGTCTACTATGGGCGGTCAGTCGCTGCCTTAGGGATCGCTGCACACGAGACGGGACACGCCATCCAGCACAAACTCGGTTATTTGCCCTTGCAACTGCGGACCGCCATCGTTCCGGTTGTGACTTTTGGAACAAACATTGGCTGGATCTTGATCCTGGCTGGCATTGTGATCGGACTGACCGGTCTGGCCTGGGTTGGTGTCGCACTCTTCGCAGCCGGTGCTCTCTTCGCGCTGCTCACGCTACCGGTTGAGTTCGATGCAAGCCGGCGAGCCTTGCAAGCACTGACCACGATGGGACTTGTCGATCGCACGGAACTCGCTCAGAGCCGTGAGACGCTCAACGCCGCAGCACTCACCTACGTTGCGGGCCTCTTGATGGCGGTGATGCAATTGCTCTACTGGGTGAGCGTCGTGAGCGGCATGCAACGGCGGAGCGAGTGACACCCAGGCACGCGAGAAGTTCGGCGCTCGGGTATGCCCGAGCGCCGTTCTGTTTCACGGCTCTCCTGGGGGGCCCCGGCATGGTAGGCTCGGTGTGTCACCGAGGGGGATCTCGGAACTGAAGGGAGGGAGTCATGACAATCGACATTATGGAGCGGCGAGCGATTCTGCAGGATATCCAAAGTGCGTGGGTAGAGCTCCGTAACGCAATTCGCAGCCTCACCGAACATGAGATCGTGGAAACTGGCTCTTGGGGCACGCACTCCATCAAAGACTTGATGGCCCACATTGCGACGTGGGAGCGATTGTTGATCCAGCGAATCCAAGCGCTGGAAGAAGGGCGTGAGCCACCCACCATAGAAGATATCGACGCATTCAATGAGGAAGACATCCGCCGCAACGAGCAGCTATCTCTGCGTGAGGTGTGGGATCGCTTCTTGGGAACGCACGAGAAGCTACTCGAGATCTTGGAGCGGACGCCGGTCTTGACACGAGAGCTTGTTGCTCCCGACACGTATGAGCATTACCGGGAGCATCTCCAAGATATCCTGGAGTACGAAAAGCGACGCTCGCCGAGTCGACGGCTCAAGAAGGAGTAACCGCGCTTCAAGCGGCACCAACCCTCTCACAAAGCCCGACGGGCCGGGTATGTCTCCCGGCCCGTCCTCACGTGTCCATTGCTCGTTCAAGCACTCTGCTCGTACCGGAATTCAATCGGTTCGTCATTCGCAGCCAAGAGGAGCGGCGGCCGGCGCCGGTAGATGACATCAGCGGTGATGACACACTTGCGCACACCCTGCATCGAGGGGAGTTCGTACATCACGTCAAGGAGCACCTCTTCAAGGGTGGTCCGCAGTCCGCGGGCACCAGTCCCTCGCCGTTCCGCCAGATCTGCAGTGGCGTGGAGCGCGTCTGGTGTGAAAATCAGTTCGACATGGTCCAGTGCGAAGATCTTTTGGTACTGCTTGACGATTGCGTTCTTCGGCTCCACCAGGATCCGGACGAGATCGTCATGAGTGAGCGGGTCCAGCGCCGCCACGACCGGTAGCCGGCCGATAAATTCGGGGATAAGGCCGAACTTCAGGAGATCATCTGGGATAACCTGATGGAGCACGTTCTCCTCACGGCCATCCTGCTTTGCCCGCTTGCCAAAGCCGATTGTCGAGTCTTTCCCAATGCGGCGCCGGACGATCTCATCCAAGCCCTCGAAGGCGCCACCGCAGATGAAGAGGATGTTGCGAGTATCGATCTGAATGTACTCTTGGTGAGGATGTTTCCGGCCACCATGCGGTGGTACGTTGGCGATCGTTCCCTCGAGGATCTTCAGAAGCGCCTGCTGGACTCCTTCTCCCGAGACATCGCGCGTAATAGAAGGGCTATCGCTCTTCCGCGCGATCTTATCGATCTCATCGATATAGATAATGCCTGTCTGTGCCCGCTGGACGTCACCACCGGCTGCCTGGATCAGCCGGAGCAAGATGTTCTCTACATCCTCCCCAACGTATCCGGCCTCGGTGAGCGTCGTGGCATCCGAGATGGAGAAGGGGACGTCAAGCAACTTCGCGAGCGTCTGCGCCAAAAGCGTCTTGCCGCTCCCTGTTGGGCCGATCAGGAGAATATTGCTCTTCTGAAGTTCCACGTCGCTCTCATCGCCCAACAGGATCCGCTTGTAGTGATTGTAGACAGCGACCGAGAGGACCTTTTTAGCACGTTCCTGCCCAATGACATACTGGCTGAGCTGCTCGTACAGCTGCTTCGGCGTCGGGATCTGCGTCAACGTGGGGGCAGGACGCCGCGGTGGCGCCTCTTCCTGGATGATCTCCTGGCAGAGCTGGACGCATTCGTCGCAGATGTAGACACCGTTCGGGCCGGCGATGAGTCGCCGAACCTCCTCTTGGCTCTTACCACAGAATGAACAGCGGTAAAAGACGCGTCCCCCACGTGTGGTCATTCCCATCGCCCCTTCTCCACCGTCGTGTCCGCCTCCTAGGCCCGCTGCAACTTTACCGGCTCAAGCACGTGATCGACGATCCCGTATTCCTTGGCCTCGTATGCGCTCATGAAGTAATCCCGCTCGGTATCACGCTTCACACGCTCGAATGGCTGACCAGTGTGGAAGGCCAGGAGTTCGGTCAGCATCGTTGTCAGGTTCAGTGTCTCGCGCGCCTGGATCTCGATATCTGGCACCGAACCGCGGAAGCCAGACGTCCCTTGATGGATCAGCACCCGTGAATGCGGCAGTGCGAAGCGCTTCCCCTTTGCGCCCGCGGCGAGCAGAACCGCTGCCATGCTCGCACCGAGTCCAACGCAGTAGGTCGCCACATCCGGCTCAATCATCTGCATCGTGTCGTAGATCGCGAGCCCAGCGTACACAAGGCCACCAGGACTGTTGATGTACAGCTTGATATCAGCCTCCGGATTCTCATGCGCCAAGAAGAGCATCTGGGCAATCACCGCATTGGCCACTTGATCATCGATTGGCGTGCCCAGGAAGATAATACGGTCACGAAGCAGCCGAGAATAGATGTCGTACGCACGCTCTCCTCGGCTGGTCGTTTCGATCACCATGGGAATGACAAGTTCGGGTCGGATGTCGCGCTCCATGATGCCTCCTCGCCGTTTTAGGCTTGTTCGCTGCTTTCCGTCGTCTCAGTTTGATTATCCTCGGCATTCACTGCAGTCTCCGTCCCGGGTACCGGCTCCTCACTGAGTGCTGCCGTACCGAGGGAGCCACCGGTTCCCTCGCTCTCGGTCACCGGTTCTTCCGCTTCTCCCGTCAAGAGAGCTGCGGCTTCACCAACTACCGGCCCGCGACCCTCGGTGACCAACTCGAGGAGTCGCTCACTCACCTTCCGTTCATGGAGTTCATCGGCCAGATAACTCCGGATCGACGGCACATTGTAGACCGCCCGGTACTCCTCCGGACGCCCACTCGCCACCGCGAGCCGTTCGATCTCCTCCTCGAGCTCCTCTTCAGTGACCGAGATTCCTTCGGCCTGCGCGAAGGCCTCGAGCACAACATAGCGGCGCAAGCGCTGCTCGGCCTCCGGTCGGAGCTCTTGCGCGAATTCCTCCAACGTCTTTCCTTGGAAGCGCAAGAACTCCTCGAGACTGCTCCCTTGCTGCCGCAGCCGATCCCGTAGCCGTTCCAGATCAGCTGCGACTTGCCGGTCAATGAGTGCGGGCGGAATCTCGACCTTTGCGACCTCCAAGAGCCGCTCCACCGCGGCTTGGAGCACCTCCGCTCGCGCCGCCTGCGCCTTCTGGCGCAAGAGATCACGACGAACCCGCTCGCGCAGCTCCGCGAGCGACTGAACGCCGAAGGACTGCGCGAACGCATCATCGAGTTCCGGAAGTTCGCGCTCCTTCACCTCGTGCAAGACCACCCGATAGTGGAGCGTCTTTCCACGGAGCTCTGGACTGACCCGCTCGTCGTCTTCGGCGAAGGCGATATCGAACTCAGTCTGCTCACCGGGCAAAAGCGAGCGGATCGCCTGGTCGATCTCGGCGAACAGGTTGCTTTCGCCAAGGACGAAGGTCGCATTGCGGAGTGGCTCCTGGAACGGCTGCTCACCTTCATATGCCTCGATGTCCACAACAACTTGATCACCATCCTGCGGGTGCCGAGGCTCGGCCGGCGTTCGCCAAACCGCCTGGCCACGCCGGAGCCCCTCGATGACCTGCTCGATCTCTTCATCTGTCACGGTAACTTCGCGAGGCTCGATCCGAATCTCACGATACCCGTCCAGCTCCGCTTGTGGATAGACCTGGACTTCGACCCGGAACGCGAGCGGCTCGTCCTGGTAGATCTCGACTTCCGGATCGGAGACGGGGACGAGCTGGTGCTGTTGGAGCGCCTCGCGATACAGCCGATCCATCAACTCCCGTTGCGCCTCAGCGACGATCAGTTCTCGCCCGACTCGCCGCTCCACAAGAGCGCGCGGAGCTCGCCCCGGACGAAAGCCGGGCACCTGCACCTGTTGGCTGATCCGCCGGAGCGCCCGTTCGAGTGCCGCGCGGAACTCCTCCTCATCTGCCGCAATGTCAAGTCGCACCGTGCTCTGCGGCAGACGCTCGACCGTGACCTTCACCAGCGCCCCTCCCTGTCCATCGACACGATCCACTCTCATCGCCCTCGCCCGTTCGGTGTCTTACCTGTATCTTTCCCCGCCGCGACAGATGCACGCACTGCGCGGACTCGCCGCGGCCTCCAGCGTTGCCGAGGGCCGACGTGCAAGGCTAATCCTACTCTGTCACGGTTACCTGTAACCAGCGCCCCCTCTGTGCTAAGGTTGTCGCGCAGCGCGCCAAGGGATGTGGCGCCAGGGTGCAACGATGACGACGGAGCTCGCCGATCGCCGAACTCGCCATCACCTTGTCACCCCGCAGGGACGATGCCATGTGCGACAGCTCCGACGCGCTCTCGCGATCGGAACTGTGGCGCACATGGAGCTTGTACCGTGGGGCTCAAACGACACGTTCGCCGTGCTCCTTGAGCAAGACATTGTTCCAGGTCTGATCGGTATTTACAAGCCAGCACGCGGTGAGGCACCGCTGTGGGACTTTCCAGCTGGCACCCTCTATAAGCGCGAGTACGCCAGTTATCTTTTAAGTCGCGTCTTGGGCTGGACGTTCATTCCACCAACCGTGATCCGCGACGGGCCATATGGCATCGGGACCGTCCAGCTTTTCATTGAACCGGAGGACCGACCGCTGCGCGGCCCAGCGTTTCGCTCCCAGCTCCAACGGATCGCGCTCTTTGATCTGCTCACAAACAATGCCGACCGAAAGGCGAGTCACCTCTTTCAGGGACGTTTTGATCGACGCGTGTGGGGAATCGATCACGGACTGACCTTCCATGTCGATCCAAAGCTGCGCACGGTTCTTTGGGACTTTTGCGGTGAGCCGATTCCTCTCACACTCGTTGCAGATCTCCGCCGGTTGCTCCGTCACCGACGGCAGGTGCAGCGCCTCTTAGCACCGTTCCTGAGTGCACAAGAACTCGCCGTGTTTTGGCAGCGATGCGCAGCGCTCCTCGCGCGGCCAATCTATCCAGTGCTCAACCCGCGCCGCAATATCCCCTATGGATGGTGAGCATCCGCTCCCCACCTGCCTACCAATCGGCAGTGTTTCCCTTTACCAGACGCGTTGAGCAGAGTAGCCCAGCACAGGCGCTGTGGTGACCGAGCGACGGCAATATCAGCCAAACTCGGCGGCGCAGCAGGCAGCAAGCCTACAAGGCGGCGCATGGCGATACCAGACTCCAGACTAGAACGAGCCTCGTAGAGCGTTTCCTCTTGACCATCACCAAGATCGGCCGTATGATGAGGTTGGATGCCAGCGAACCCGCAGAGTCGTTCCGTCCGAGCCGATGTTGGAACAGTGTGCGATCCTAAGAGTCGGCGGCAAGGAGTAGCCGGAACGGCGCTGGGGTCGGCACCTCTGTGTCCGGGTTCAGGGAAGGGAGCGAGGGTGAAAATCTCAGGATCCTACACCATTCGAGCTGGACGTGATGCCGTCTTCGCGCGACTGACCGATCCGCAGGCGATCGCCAGTTGCCTACCGGGCGTCGAGAATTTGAATCAGGTCGCGCCAGATCAGTACGAGATGGCGATGACCGTTGCGATCGGCCCGGTCAAAGGTACCTTCACCGGCAAGGTGCAGCTCGCCGACATCAATCCACCCGAGTCGTACCGAATGGCGATTGAAGGGCAAGGAAAGCCGGGCTTCGCCCGGGGAAACGGTACCGTGCAGCTTCGCGCGATCGACGACCAGACGACCGAGATTGTCTACGAAGGAGATGTCGAACTCGGCGGCCCGTTCGCGGGTGTTGCCCAACGCATGCTTGGTGGTGTTGCCAAGCGGATGATCGAACAGTTTTTCTCTTGCATCGAGCGCCAAATGGGCGCGAGCGCCTGACTGTGGAGATCGGGATTGGGGACGATCGAGGAAAGGAGCGGTCGGATGCAGATCACGGTCACGGTCAATGGCGTCACCTATACCCATGACGTCGAGCCACGCCTCTTACTTGTCCATTACCTCCGCGACGTGCTCAACCTCACCGGAACCCATATCGGTTGTGACACGAGCCAGTGCGGCGCCTGCACCGTTCTTCTGAACGGCAAGGCTGTCAAGTCCTGCACACTCTTCGCGGTTCAAGCTGACGGTGCTGAGATCACGACCATCGAGGGGCTGGCGCGTGATGGCCAGTTGCATCCGGTCCAGGAAGGCTTCTGGGAAAAGCACGGTCTGCAGTGCGGCTACTGCACACCGGGGATGATCATGACCGCTGTTGACTTCCTGCAGCGGAACCCGAACCCCACGGAAGAGGAGATCCGCCACGCGATCGAGGGCAATCTCTGCCGCTGCACCGGCTATCAGAACATCGTGCGGGCGATCCAGTACGCCGCCGAGAAGATGCGCAGCGGGAGCTGATTTAGGGCTGGGACTCACCGGCTGGAATCCGGGCACCTCGCAGCAAAGGAGGGAGCCATGGCCGTCACCAAGCTTTTCGGAGCAGCCATTAAGCGGCGCGAGGATCCGCGGCTTATCACGGGCCGAGGGAATTTCACTGACCACATCAGGCTCCCAGGAACGCTCGTTATGGCGATCAAGCGTAGCCCGCATGCCCACGCCCGGATCGTGCGGATCGACACGAGCAAGGCGCGAGCCATGCGTGGGGTGGTCGCTGTCTACACTGGGCAGGACCTGGTTGACAAGTTGGCACCCGTGCCATGCGCGTGGCTGATCCCAGACAGCGATCTAAAGCTCACTCCATACCGGGCTGTCGCTGTCGATAAGGTCCGCTACGTCGGTGATGCTGTCGCGGTCGTCGTAGCGGAAGACCGGTACGTCGCGCAGGATGCCGTCGAGGCAATTGACGTCGAATACGAGGTGCTGCCAGCGGTCGTCGACCAGGAGAAGGCGATGGAACCGGGCGCACCGCAGCTGTACGACGAGATTCCCAATAATCTCGCCTTCCATTGGAAGCTGCATGTCGGCGACTTCGACGCCGTCTGGAACGAAGCCGAGGTGCGCCTGTCGCGGCGCCTCATTAACCATCGCCTCATTCCGACCGCAATGGAGCCACGTGGGGCACTCGCCGCGTACAACCCTGGGAGCGGCGAACTCACGATCTGGTGCACGAGTCAGAACCCGCATGTGCACCGCTTGCTCCTCTCGGCAGTCACTGGCTTGCCGGAGACACGGATCCGCGTGATTGCGACCGACGTCGGCGGTGGCTTTGGTAGCAAGATTCCGATGTACGCGGGTGAGATGATCGCGGCAGCGATTAGTCGCGATCTGGGGCGCCCGATTAAGTGGATTGAGACGCGCCAGGAGAACTACGTGGCAACAATCCATGGGCGCGACCACATCCAGTACGTGGACATCGCTGCACGCCGCGATGGCACCATCACCGGTGTCCGTGTCCGCGCCTACGCCAACATGGGTGCATATCTCTCGACGGCAGCCCCGGGTGTTCCAACCTGGCTTTTTGGTCTGATGTTGCAGGGAGCCTATGCGATCCCGGTCATCCACTGCGACGTGTACGGTGTCCTCACCAATACGACACCGACCGACGCCTATCGTGGTGCCGGTCGACCTGAGGCCACCTACCTGCTCGAGCGGATGATCGACATCTTGGCCCGAGAACTGGGTATGGATCCCGCAGAGATCCGCCGCAAGAACTTCATTCCCAAGGACCGGTTCCCCTATACCACGCCAACAGGGCTCCAGTACGACAGCGGTGACTACGAGGCGACCTTGAATCGGGCGCTCGAACTCGTCGATTACGCCAACCTGCGCCGTCAGCAAGCCGAGCTGCGACAGCAGGGACGCTATATCGGCATTGGCTTCTCCACATATGTTGAGGTGTGCGGATTGGCTCCCTCTCAAGCTGCAGGGGCCATGGGCTTCCAGGGTGGACTCTGGGAAAGCGCAACCGTGCGCGTCCATCCTACCGGGAAGGTCACTGTCTTCACCGGCTCAAATCCCCATGGCCAGGGCGAGGAAACGACCTTCGCGCAACTCGTCGCTGACGAGCTCGGCGTCCCCTTTGAAGATGTCGAAATCATCCACGGCGACACCGAGATGGTGCCGTTCGGGATGGGAACCTACGGGAGCCGGAGCACGGCAGTCGGTGGCGCTGCCCTCGTTGCTGCTTGCCGGAAGGTGAAGGAGAAGGCGCAGCGTATCGCCGCTCACCTGCTCGAGGTCTCACCGGAAGACCTGGCTTTTGAGAACGGTCGCTTCTTCGTCAAGGGTGCACCGGACCGCGGAATGACCTTCCAGGAGGTCGCCTTGCAGGCGTACCTGGCCTGGAAACTGCCACGTGACATCGAACCCGGCCTCGAGGCGACGCACTTCTGGGATCCGGTCAACAATACCTTCCCCTTCGGCTGCCACATCTGCGTCGTCGAGGTTGATCCCGAAACAGGGAAGGTCGATTTCCTGAAGTACGTCGCTGTCGATGACGTTGGGAACGTGATTAATCCAATGATTGTGGACGGGCAGGTCCACGGCGGCATTGCCCAGGGGTTGGCCCAGGCCGTCTACGAGTACGCGGCCTACGATGCGAATGGGCAGCTCCTCAGTGCGTCACTGATGGACTACGCCATTCCGAAGGCAAGCATGCTGCCCTCGTTCACGGTGGACCGGACCGTCACGCCAACACCGGTCAACCCGATGGGTGTGAAAGGAGCTGGTGAGACCGGGACGATCGCCTCGACACCGGCGGTCGTGAACGCAGTGATCGATGCACTTGCACCGTTCGGAATCGAGCACATCGATATGCCGCTCACACCGGAGCGGATCTGGCGAGCCGTTCGCGAGCGGTCAAGCTGATGCGAGGGACGGGGCCGGACCGACCGGCCCCGCAGGGAAACGGAAGGGGAGCGAACGATGTATCCAAGCACGTTCACCTACTATCGGGCGGGTTCCGTACAAGAAGCACTCAAGCTCTTGGTAGAGAATCCCGATGCCAAGCTGTTGGCTGGCGGGCATAGTCTTATCCCAGCGATGAAGCTGCGCCTCGCCAGCCCATCTGCACTGATCGATATTTCCCGTGTCCCTGAACTGGCTGGCATTCGTGATGCTGGCGACCGTATCGTCATCGGTGCAACCACCCGCTATGACGACATCCAGCGCTCGGAACTTGTCCGGCAGGTTCTGCCCATCTTGCCCGAGGCGATCGACGTGATCGGCGATCTCCAAGTGCGCAACATGGGCACGATTGGTGGCTCCCTCGCACACGCTGACCCTGCCGCCGATCTGCCAGCAGTCGTCCTCGCTCTCGGCGCGGAACTCAAGGCCGTGGGCCCGGACGGCGAACGCACCATCCCAGCCGACCAGTTCTTTGTCGATCTCTTTACAACCGCTCTGCAACCGAACGAGATTCTTACGGAGATTTCTTTCCCCAAGCCACCTGCCCGTACCGGAATGTCATACCAGAAGTTCGCTAACCCGGCATCGGGCTACGCCGTTGTTGGTGCCGCAGCCGTCGTCACGCTGGGCGAAGACGGGAAGGTCGCTGCCGTGCGCGTTGGGGTGACCGGCGCTGGTCCGTACGCCGTGCGACGGCAGAACGTCGAGCAAGCACTCGTCGGTCAAGAGCCAACCGCGGCCGCGATTGAGGCAGCAAGCCAGTTGGCAAGCGAGGGGATGACGTTCAATAGCGATATCTTTGCGAGCGACGAGTACCGGGCCCATCTCACCCGCGTCTTCGTCAAGCGCGCGCTAACGCGTGCAGTTGAGCGTGCTCGCGGCTGAGACGTGACACAGCTCGACACATCAGCGCCCGGGGAGAACCCCCGGGCGCTCTCCTGTTCGTTCGATACCGTACTTTGGTATACTACAGGATCGGCGCATCGGAAGAGTCGAGGTGAGGCGTGAAAGTCGCAGAACTGACATCGGTTGAGGCAGTGCAGCGAGCGCTCGCGGCGCATCGCTACGTCAGCGATACAAGCTTGGCGACTGCAATTTTCCTGGCACTCAAGCTTCCGAAGCCATTGCTTCTTGAAGGGGAAGCTGGTGTCGGAAAGACCGAAGTCGCCAAGGTTTTGGCGCAGGTCCTAGACACGGAGCTTATCCGGCTCCAGTGCTACGAGGGGCTTGACGTCAATCACGCGGTGTACGAGTGGAACTACCCGCGGCAGATGCTGGCAATCCGCCTGCTGGAGGATCAGCAGGTTGGCTGGGATACCGCGATGCACGAGATCTTCAGCGAAGAGTTCCTGATTGAGCGCCCGCTGCTGAAGGCGATCCGGCATCGTGGAAAGCCGCCCGTTCTCTTGATCGATGAGATCGACCGCGCCGATGAGGAGTTCGAAGCCTTCTTGCTTGAGCTCCTGTCTGATTTCCAGATCACGATTCCGGAGATCGGGACGATCCGGGCGGAACATCCACCGTACGTGATCATCACGTCCAACCGGACGCGGGAGCTCCACGACGCGCTCAAGCGGCGCTGCCTCTACCACTGGATCGACTACCCAACACTGGAGAAGGAATTCGAGATCCTGCGTGTTAAGCTGCCTGGTATCCCGGAGCGGCTGGCATTGCAGGTTGCTCGATTCATTCAAGCCCTGCGGCGCGAGGATCTCTACAAGCTCCCAGGGGTGGCTGAGACACTGGACTGGGCCGCGGCGCTCTTGGCACTGAACCAGAGCCAGCTGAGCGTGGAGATCGCGTCTGCCACGTTGGGCGCGATCCTCAAGCACCAGGAGGACCTCCAACACATCCGAAAGAAGCGACTGGAGGAACTGGTCTCAACAGCCACCCAGGAATAACGCTCATTCGGCCCCCCGAGGGCTTTGCCGAGGTTCGGTACCAATGACTGCGACGATGAATTTCGCCCAGCGCGCACTTGCCTTTGCCCGCCTTCTGCGGCGTGCCGGTGTCAAGACGACCACCGGACAGGCCATGGACTTCGTGCGCGCAATCGAGCACATCGACATTAGCCGACGCGAGGAGTTCCGCGAGGCAGCTCGTGCCTGTCTTGTCACGCACAAAGACGATATGCCGGTCTTCGATCGCCTCTTCGACCTCTACTGGCGGGCGAAGCCGGAATACACTGACGGTCTGCTCCAGCAGGCCGAGCCAGACGATGTGATCGAGCTCGCACCCGAAGAGGGTGAGGAGACAGAGGAAGCGGACGGCACGACACTGTCGGGCGCGCGCGGTCGTCGGCTCGAAGCTGTGGAGGCCGTCGAGGAAGGTGACACGGGAGAGGCCAGCGACGAAGAATCGCTCGCTGATGCCTTCAGCTATAGCCCGGCAGAGGTACTTCGCGAGAAGGACTTCGCGGATTTCACTGAGGAGGAACTCCAGCAAATCCGTCGTTTCATGCAGCAGCTGACCTGGGAGATCGGCCGCCGGCGCTCCCGCCGCAAGATCGCTTCGTCGAAGGGTCGCTTCATCGACCCACGACGGACGATGCGACGATCGCTCCAGACTGGCGGGGTTCCCCTCACGATCGCACGCCGGGAGACGAAGACGAAGCCGCGCCAGCTCGTCGTCATCTGCGATGTGAGCGGGTCAATGGATCGGTATAGCCGGATTCTCTTGCAGTTCATCTATGCGATCGAGAACGGCATGGCCAAGGTTGAGGCGTTCGTCTTCGGGACCCGACTCACGCGTGTCACACGGCTCCTCAAACACCAAGACATCGATGAGGCCATGCGGCGGGTCGCCCGTGAGGTGCAGGATTGGTCGGGTGGCACGCGCATCGGACAATCGCTTCAGACATTCAACCAAGAGTGGGCGCGCCGCGTCCTCCGGAATGGCGCCGTCGTGCTGATTATCAGCGATGGCTGGGACCGCGGCGATCCGCAGCTCCTCGCCCAAGAAATGGCGCGGCTCCAGCGGAGCTGTTATCGACTCATTTGGCTCAACCCGCTGCTCGGTTCGCCGCGGTATGAGCCGCTCACGCGGGGTATGCAAGCAGCACTGCCCTACATCGACGACTTCATGCCAATCCATAACTTCGCCAGTCTCGAGGCACTCGCCAAACACCTGAGCCAGATCGACGATAAGCGTCCGGTCCGGCGTCAGCATGCAGTCTTGCCCGAGACGACCGCTGCGTGAAACGAGGAGAGAAAGCCATGCGAGATATACTGCCGGAAATCGAACGCTGGATCAGCGAGGGTGAAGAGATCGCTCTCGCCACCGTGGTACGGGCTATCGGCTCGTCACCTCGCCCCGTAGGGGCCAAGATGGCTGTAACGCGCTCCGGGCGGATGGCTGGCTCGGTGAGCGGTGGCTGTGTAGAAGGCGCGGTGTTCGAGGTCGCGCTTGAAGTGTTGGAGACCGGACAGCCACGGCTCGTCCGGTATGGGATCAGTGACGAGCAGGCCTGGGATGTCGGGCTCAGCTGCGGTGGTACGATCGATGTATTTGTCGAACCATTGGTGAGAAAGGCATGAGTGGAGAAGTCTTTTCTGCCCTTCGGCAAGCTCTGCACGAGGAAGAAGCTGTTGTCAGTGCGACCGTGGTGAGTGGCGAACCACTCGGTGCCAAGTTCCTCGTCTTCGAGGACGGCCGGACTGTGGGATCGCTTGGCTCACCAGAGCTCGATGCTGCCGTACGCGCCGATGCCGAGACATTCTTTAAGAGCGGTGAAGCAGAGACGCGAACCTACCGTCTCTCTGATGGCCGCGAGGTTGAAGTCTTCCTCGAGGCACACCTTCCGCCGCGGCATTTGGTGGTTATTGGTGCGGTCCATATTGCAATTCCGCTCGTCGCTATGGCGAAGGAACTCGGCTATCGCACGACAGTCATCGATGCCCGCGAGTTCTTCGCCACCCGTGAGCGTTTCCCGCATGCTGACCAACTCATTGTGGCCTGGCCGGATGAAGCGCTGGCCCAGATCAAGATTACTCCACAGACCGATATCGTCATCCTGGCGCACGATGAGAAGTTCGAGGACCCGGCTTTGCATGTCGCACTGCGCTCGCGCGCTGGCTACATCGGCGCGATCGGCAGCCGCAAGACAAGTGAGCAGCGTTTGGAGCGCCTCCGTCGTGCTGGCTTCAGTGAGGAGGAACTCTCACGCATCCATGCGCCGATCGGGATCGATATTGGAGCCAAGACGCCCGCCGAAATTGCTGTAAGCATCTTGGCAGAGATTATTGCGGTACGAAGGGGACGCATTGGTCAGCCACTCAGACCAGCCAAGACCTCTCCTGCTGCTGTGTCGGGTGACGGCGGTTGACGCGGCTCGAAGGATGAGAGGCAATGGCGCGCGTCGCCGGAATCGTCTTGGCTGCCGGATTCTCGCGTCGACTCGGCCAGCCAAAGCAGCTCGTCAATCTCTGCGGTAAACCTGCCCTTCAATACGTCCTTGATGCGGCACGTCAGGCACCGCTGGAACCACTCATCTTGGTTCTCAGCCCTCAGATTGCAGTGGCCGGCTCCGGCTTAGACACCACCGGCTTGTCTGTCGTCATAAATGAACGAGCAAGCGAGGGACAGAGCACCTCAATCCAAGCTGGACTCGCTGCGCTCCCTCCAGACGTCGATGCGGTCGTCTTCCTTCTCGGTGACCAACCATTTATCGATCCGTCAGTCATCAATCGGTTGGTCACCTGCTTCGAACGCACCAACGCACCTATTGTCCGCCCGCGGTACGTCGACGGCCCGGGTAATCCTGTGCTCATCGCCCGCGCGCTTTTCCCCGAACTCCGCGCCCTCCACGGCGACGTGGGCGCCAGGCCTGTTTTGGCTGCTCACGCTCAGGAGATCGTCGAATGCGAGATCCCGGAGCTTGCTAGCCCGCTTGATCTCGATACGCCGGAGGATGTCGAACGCGCTCGTCGGCGTTGTCAGGAACGAGCTCTTCACGTATGACACCTAATCTTTCGGACGATATCCGGTATTGTCCATATTGTCGCACCGAGTTGGAGCGGCGCTTCATTGCTGGCCGCGAACGTCCTTTCTGCCCAGTGTGTGACCGTCCATTTTTCAGCGACCCCAAACTTGCGGTTGCTGTCATTGTCTACCAGGAAGGCCAAATCGTCTTACAGAGACGAGCTATTGAGCCGGGCATTGGACTCTGGAGCTTCCCGTCTGGGTTTGTAGAGCGTGGCGAGACAGTTGAAGAAGCTGCAATTCGGGAAGTCCGAGAAGAGACGGGACTCGATGTCCAAATCGAACAACTCGTTGGCTTATATTCTCGTCATGGGCATCCTGTGGTTCTGGCCGTCTATCAGGCACGAGTTATTCGCGGGGAACTCAGAACCAGCGAAGAAAGCAGCGCTGTGTCCTGGTTCGCGCTTGATGCCTTGCCACCTCTTGCGTTTCCCCACGACTCACTGATTCTCCGTGACTGGCAGGAAAAACTCTCACGGAGCCAACCGAGCTAGTCTGCGGTCGACCAGGGGCAAACCAAGACGCCACGTTTTGGAGCAACAAATCTCCCTCACAATGCCTGTGCCGCACAACAAAGGAGCGATGGCGTCTGGCCTGGTACCTGGCTGCTTGCTACCTTGGGCACCCCACGATCGCCCTGAGAGGAGCCACACCTCCCGTCCACAAGGAACCTTTCCTGTTATCTCTGGCGGTAATCTCCTCAGGAGCTAAATCCTCACAGAACCCACCCACCGGTGTCTCGTAAGAGCTCAGCCCTGTATTGATAGGGTATCCATGTCGACTTCCACAATCTGAAGAAGACCACCATCGTAGTATCACTCATCGTAGTATCACTACGTCTGCGGTTACTTGCCTTGTTGGGCTACAAATCCTCCTGACGTTCTCAAGGATTTGGTGTTTCGTTATCCGGGACATTCAGAACCGACAGATTTCCCGCGCCACTACACTATGGTGGGAAGAAGATCGGGGGAAGAGAGGGATGAAGATGGCAAAGCCCTCCTACATTGGACGAGCTGTTCGTCGAATTGAAGACGAGCAGTTTCTCCGCGGATGGGCCAGGTTTACCCAGGACGTGTCGCTTGCCGATGCCCTCCAGCTGACTATTGTTCGTAGCCCTTACGCGCACGCGCTCATCGCCGGGATCGATACGCACAAGGCCAAGACTGTTCCTGGCTTTGTCACAGCAGTGACCGGGAAAGAGCTTGCTACCTGGTTGAACCCGTTCCCCACGCCTCCCCAATCAGCGGGAGTACGGGCACAGCGCCGCTATCCACTCGCCGTTGATCGTGTGCGTTTTGTCGGCGAGGGAGTCGTCGCTGTACTGGCAGAGAACGCCGTTGCAGCAGTTGACGCCGCCAGCGAAATTCTTGTCGATTACCAGGAGCTCCCCGCGATAATCGACCCTGAAAAGGCCTTGGCACCAGAGGCTCCACGTGTCCATCCCGATTGGCCAGATAATCTTGCCTTTCACTGGGATCACCAATACGACGATGTCGACTCTGCGTTCCGGACAGCTGATGCCGTCATCGAACTCACGCTTGTCAACCAGCGGGTCTATGCAGCATTTCTCGAACCCCGTGCCGCAGCCGCAACGTACGACGAGCGGAGCGGGCAATTGACCGTCTGGGCGTCGACCCAGACTCCACACACGCTCCGCAGCGGCATCGCGAGTGTACTCGGCGTGCCCGAGCACCAGATTCGCGTGATCGCACCGGATGTAGGCGGCGCGTTTGGTGCGAAGGGCGGGCTTTACCCTGAATACGCTCTGGTGGCAGCTCTGGCGTGGAAGCTCCGCCGACCGGTGAAGTGGGTAGAGACACGTTCGGAAAGCTTTCTGGCGACCAACCACGGTCGAGACCAGCGACAACGCGTCCGTGCCGCGTTTCGGCGCGACGGTACGCTCCTCGGTCTTGATGTCGAAATCCTCAGCAATCTTGGCGCCTGGAATGCCTCACCGACGCGCCCCACGGCCGTCCTGACCGGCCTGGCGATTGCGGGCCCCTACCGTGTCCCAGCCTTACGTCTGCAAGTGCGTTGTGTGGTGACCAACACGACGCCACAAGCAGCCTACCGCGGTGCTGGCCGCCCGGAGGCCAGTTATCTCCTTGAGCGCCTCATGGATAAGGCAGCCCGCGAACTCGGGCTTGATCCCGTAACGATTCGGGAACGGAACCTCCTGCGCCCGGACGATTTCCCGCATCGTTCGCCAACCGGGGTTCCCTACGACAGCGGGAACTATCCCGCCGTGCTCACCGAAGCGTTGCGACGTTTCGACTATGAGACCGCTCGCCGCGAGCAGGCGCGCCTGCGAGCGCAGGGTCGCATGATCGGGATCGGCATCGCAAGCTTTTGTGAACTCTCTGGCCCTGGTTGGGAATCAGCCACGGTACGAGCACATCCCGATGGTACGGTTACTGTCCTGTGCGGTATCACCCCGAGCGGACAGGGACACGCAACGATGCTCGCTCAGGTGGTCGGTGAAGTTCTCCAGCTCCCTCTCGAACGTATTCGCGTCGTGACTGGAGACACCGTAGCTGTCCAACAGGGTATCGGGACATTTGGAAGTCGGAGCACAGCACTCGGAGGCTCGGCCGCCTTCCTCGCCGCCCAGGAGGTTCTCGAGAAGGCACGAGCCATTGCGGCAAGTGCGCTCGAGGTCGCACCTGAGGATCTCGAATACCGCGATGGCCTGTTCGCGGTGCGCGGTGCACCGGACCGTGCGCTCCCCTGGGAACGTGTGACACGTCTGGCCTATGTGATGGAGGGTCCACCTGGGAACCTCGAGCCAGGACTGGAAGCTACGCGTTTCTTCAATCCCGGACGCCGAAATGTTCCTTTCGGCGTCCACATCGCAATGGTCGAAGTCGACCCAGATACTGGGAGCATTACGATCCTGCGCTATCTCGCGGTCGATGACAGCGGCCGCATTGTGAATCCTCTCCTCGCCGAAGGTCAAATTCACGGCAGTGTCGCGCAGGGTATTGGGCAAGCACTCTATGAGGCGATCGTCTATTCGGAGACTGGCCAGCCCATGACCCAGAACTTCCTCGATTACGTGGTGCCTCGTGCACTGCAGGTACCCGTGATCGAGGCAGCTCATGTGGAAACACCAAGCCCCATCAATCCGCTCGGTGTCAAAGGGATCGGTGAAGCCGGCACTACCGCCGCGCCACCGGCCATCGTCAACGCCGTTTTGGATGCGCTCAGCCCTCTTGGGGTCACTCACCTCGACATGCCGTTGACTCCGGAGCGAGTCTGGCGCGCGATTCGCGAAGCGCAATCCCAGGCCCGTGGCTGAAGCGCACCCAATAGCACGAGCCCAATACCACGCGTCGTGCTTACTGGCCGATGCTTAGGAACCGGTGGTGTCCCGTACCGCCTTCGCTTCTGGCAGCTGTTGATCTTCGGGAGTCCCAAGCTCTCCACGCAGTGCAGCGAGCTCGCTCCGCAGCACTTCGATCTGTCGTCGGAGCGAGAAAAGATAGATTCCCAAGATCAACCAGGTCACGAAGAAGCCTGCGAAGAGGTACCACAACGCGTCCATCTCTCAGTCCCCTTCACTCTCCACCATAGAGCGCTGCACGAAGCGTCATCACCTCGTCACGTGCCGTCTCAATCCGATACTTGATCGCCAGGAGAAAGACGTAGAGCAGACCAAAAGCCACCAAGGTGACCAGCATCGTTGTGAGCATCTCAGGCGGCATGTTTGGCCCTTCACTCCGCACTACAATCGGCTGCGGGTGGAGTGTTCGCCACCAGCGCACAGACATATGAATAATTGGGATATCGACGAAGCCGACAATTCCCAGGACCGCAGCATAGCGAGCTCCCCGTTCAGGATCCGAGACATAGGCGCGCAGCAAAAAGTATCCGAGATAAATGAACCACAGGATCAGCGTCGTTGTGAGACGCGCATCCCAAGTCCACCAAGTCCCCCAGATTGGTCGACCCCAGATCGAGCCCGTGAGGAGTACCAATGTTGTGAAGATAAATCCCAGTTCAGCGGCCGAGCGCGCAAGCCGGTCCCACCGCGCAGTGCCTCGCAACAGGTACACGATGCTGCTCACAAAGATGATGAAGAATGAGACATAGGCCAACCACGCCGCCGGTAAGTGGAGATAGAAGAGTCGCTGGACCTCACCTTGGGTCGCATCACTCGGCGCGTACAAGAAGATCATGGCCACCGAAAAAGCCACCAGGGCAAATGATGCTACCCCGAGAAGCGAAAGCCAATTCAGCCAACCTCGCGCCGGAAAATCTCGTTGTGCCACGAGTTCCTCCCTCCGCTTATACCGGTCGTCACTCCTCGACCGTCGCACCGAAAGTCAGCGCGCCAATACCGAAGAACAGCACGGCGAATCCCGCGAGCAAGCTCTTCCACGGCCCTGCTTCGTCCCCAACTCCGCTCAGCTCAAGCGTTGTCGCCCGCACCGCTCCGATCACCACCGGTACACTGAGCGGGAACAATAACGCTGGAAGCAGCACTTCGCGTGCCCGTACGTTGGCAGTCATTACGGCAAACAACGTTCCCAGGGTACAGAGCCCAACCGTGCCCAGAAATGTCACGAACAGCACACCTGGACGGAAAACGGGCAGCGCGAAGAGTGTAGCCATTACGACCAGCGCGACGAGTTCAACCAGCGACACAAAGAGCAGCATACTCACGAGTTTGGCCAGGAAAATGACAGAGCGATCAACCGGTGTCAGCAGTAGGCCCTCCCACGCTCCTTCTTGCCGTTCCAGAGCAACAGCACGAGTCAAACCGAGCAATGTAGCGAAGACAACCGCTACCCAAAAAGCCCCTGCTCCGCTTGCTGCCCGTTGTGCTCCGGCCAGGTCGAACGCAAAGTTGAACACAAGGAGCGTCAAGAGTGCCATGACGAGCATGCCGACAACAATCTCGCGTGCTCGCCACTCAGCGAGGAGATCACGCTGTACGATCGCCACGAACCGGGGCCACCCACTCATACGAGAACCTGTCCGAAAGTCGTCGGCTGGAGATGCCGCTCGATCTCCTCTGGACTCGATGCTGACCAAGCAATCCTCCCACGATCCAGAAAGATCGCTCGAGTGGCAAGTCGGGTACCGAGCTCCTGTGCATGTGTCGTCATCAGCACGGTCCCGCCCTTCGCGCAGTGCCGCGTGATCAGACCTATCAACCGCTCGCGGCTCGCACGATCCAGCCCGGTGTCCGGTTCGTCAAGAAGGAGCACTTGTGGCTCATGGAGCAAGGCCCGCGCCAGAGCTGCTCGTTGCTGCAGTCCTCTCGAGAGTTGCCGCACACGATCCCTTAGGCGATCGTCAAGATCGAGCTCAGCAGCGACGCGGCAAATGCGCTCGCGGCGATTAGGGACTCCATAGAGCTTTGCATAGTAGTCGAGGTTCTCCTCTACCGTAAGTTCCGGATCGAGCATCGTGCGATGCATGACCACACCAAGCTGAGCACGAATGGCAGAAGCACCAGTCGCGAAAGTGTGACCAAACCATGAGATTGTCCCCCTGCTCGGTCTGGTCAGTCCGGCCAGAATTCGGAGCAGGGTCGTCTTACCGGCCCCATTTGGACCGAAAACCACGAAACATTCTCGTGGGTAGACGACAAAACTCACCCCAGCGAGTGCTGGTTTCCAGCCGTACCGTTTCGTGAGGTCCTGCACGACGAGGATCGGTTCACTGGGCAGAAACTTACCCGGGTTAGGCGGAGTGGCAGTGAGATTCATGTTGGAACACCCGCCGTTGATGCATTTGGATCTCCTTGACGAGCCAATTCACGCAGCTGCGCGATCTCCTGCTCGATACTCAACTCGAGCTCTCGCTCGATCTCCTCGGTCGCACGGAGAACGCGCGCAGCCTCAGCCAGCAAGGCCAGACGCAACGCCTGATACTCGTCCGCTGCCACCTTCCCCGTCTCATGGTCTAACTGCAGATCGCGCAGTGCCGCGAAAATCGCATCGCGTTCGGCCAGGAGATCGAGGAGACGAGGGGGGAACGGCGACGGACTTACCGACCGTCGACTCGCCACCCACAGCGGATACAACACAAAAGCCAGGACACCGATGGCGAGCACAAGCAAGACAACAGTTCCCGCAAGCATCAGCGCGCGTCTCCTTCCGCGCCGAGCAGACGTTCGACCCGCTCGAGATCCTCGAGTTCTACAGGCACCACCACTTCACTCGAGGGTTCGCCACGACGTCGCAGGTACACCGCGACGAGGACGATGCCAATCACAAGTCCTGCCACCGGTCCCCACCAAAGCAGCCAGAGATACCCCTGCCGTGGAGGCTCACGCAAGACGCCGACACCGTATCGCTCGACGAAGTACTGGAGGATCTCGTCACGTGACTCGCCTGCATCAAGTTTCTGCTGAATGAGCTGCCGCATCTGCCGCGCCAGCTCCGAGTTCGAGTCGCGCACGCTCTGCCCTTGGCAAACGGGGCAGTTCAACTGATTCGCGATGTCCAAAGCTTCTGGAGAGAGCGGTTCTTCCGCTCGCACGGCCGATACCCCGAGCACTGCGATCATCATCGTCACCATCGCGAGCAACATGCATGCTCGCCAGACGAACGCTGTGAAGCCTGCACCGCTGTGTCGGCTCACGAACTGATGCGCCCACATGTCAGGCCTCGCTCGTTGCTCCTGCAACGCTCTGCGGGACACGCGCCAAGGCTGGTACCGGCTGCGGCCAGAACAGCGTCACCGTCCCCAGCACGAACACCACACCACCGATCCAGATCCAAATCACTAATGGGTTGACGTAGACGCGCAGACTCGCTGTCCCGTCATCTTCCCACCGGTCCAGCACCACGTAGACATCGTCCATGCCGACGAGGGTGATACCCATTCGGGCGGTCGGCTGATCCTCATAGTTCCGGTAGAAAAACCGGAAGCTCTCGACCGTACCTGCATACCGCTGCCCGCGGTAGATGTCTACCTGCGCAGCGACGATTTCAGCGTCTGCCGTCCGCCGATCCTCAAGTCCACGGTAAACGACCGTGTACGGGCCAATTGTTCCCTGCTCACCGGGCCGCAAAACGAACTGCCGCTCAAGCTGAAAGGCGTTTGAGGCAATGATTCCGACCGCCATGAGGAGCATGGCGAGATGGACGAGGTACCCGCCGTACCGTCGGTTATTCCGCCGGAGCAACTCCCACGCTGCCACCAACACGTTTTCTCGGGCGTTGCGCCGACGAGCGAGCGTACCACGCCAAAACTCTTGCAGCGTGACTCCCACAGCAAACACCGTGACCGCATAGGCTATCGCAGCCCACGGGCGACTGAACAGAACTAGGCCAACAAGTCCGACACCAATCCCGGCGGTCGCTGGCCAGCGCACATTACGAAGGAGAAGTCGTACATCGGTGCGCCGCCACGCAAGGAGCGGCCCAATCGCCATCAGAAGCAACAACACAAGCAAAAGCGGCCCCACGACCCGGTTGTAGAAGGGTGGACCCACCGAGATACGGGTCTCCCAAAAGAGTTCACTGAAGAGCGGAAACGTGGTACCCCAGAACACCGCGAATGCCATCGCGGTGAACAGCAGATTGTTGAAGAGAAAACCTGCCTCGCGTGAAGTGACCGATTCGATTTGCCGCTCGCTCTGCAGACCGGGCAACCGATACACCAGCAATCCGATACCCACGATGAGAACGAGCGCAAGGAACGTAAGGAACCAGTGTCCAATCCTCGAGACGGCAAAAGCATGCACGGACGACAGCATTCCACTGCGGACGATGAATGTGCCGAAAATGGACAGAGCGAAGGTGGCGAGGAGCAACGCCAGATTCCAGACCTTCAACATCCCACGACGTTCCTGCACGATCACCGAGTGAAGGAACGCCGTCGAGGTTAACCATGGAAGAAGGGCGAGATTCTCGACCGGATCCCAGCCCCAATAACCGCCCCACCCAAGGACGTGATAGGCCCACCACGCACCGATGAGAAGGCCAAGGCCAAGGAGCGCCCAGGCCAGAAGTGTCCAGCGGCGGATCGCTCGCAACCAGTCGCTACCCAGCCGGCCCGTGATCAGTGCAGCCATCCCAAAGGCAAAAGGAACAGTGAAACTAGCATATCCCGAGAGGAGAAACGGCGGGTGGGCCATCATCCCCGGATCACGCAACAGCGGATTGAGTCCTGCTCCATCGGGCGGCGTGACCGGTAGGAGCCGGAAGGGACTGGACACGACGGTGAGAACAAGCAGAAGAAAGGTGAGGACCGAAAGGAGCGTGGCATTCATGTACGGAAGAAGCGCACGATCCGAACGGCGGTGGAGGTAGAGGGCCAACGCTCCCAGGCCACTTGCGACTAGTGTCCAGTAGAGGAGGCTCCCTTCTTGGCCACCGTAAAAGGCAGCGATCACGTAGTGCAGCGGCATGTCGCGGCTGGAACGGCCAGCCACATACGCAAGACGGAAATCGTGCCGGAGAAACGAGACCACCAGCGCAATGAGAGCAACCGCAACGAGGAATGCCACCGCGTATGTTGCCCGATACCCACTCAGGAGAAGCTCCGGTATTCGCCGCCGCGCTCCAAGAAGGCTGGCCCCAATCCCGTAGATCGCCAAAATCAGCGCAAGGATCAGCGCGCCAGATCCAAGGTGAGCCATGGAGCACTCCCTCGCTCAGCTCGTTGCGGTCGTCGGCACAGATTCAAAACGGGAGGGGCATTGGGTAAGAACGCTATCGGCTTGAATCGGCTGACCGGTCCGGTATAGGCCTTCTACGATCACGTGCCGTCCTTCAGCGAAGATGTCCGGCAAGACACCAGCGTAGACAACCTCTAGCTCATTCGTCCCATCACTGATTCGGAAACGAATCGGTTCGCCCGGCCCGCCACGCACGATACTCCCGGCAACAACATCGCCCCCAACGCGAACACGTCGACCATCCACGCTAGCCGCTTTCGCCTGGAGTTCACTCACTGTGACGAAATAGGATGCAGCCGTTCCTTGGAGGCCGGTGTACATGAGGTATCCAACCGCCGCTGCAATTACCACGGCGATACCGAAGAGCCGAACATCGACACGCAGCCCGCGCGCTGATGTCCGCGTCACGACCGCACTGCTCATGTCGCCCCCGCTCGCTTCGCGCCGCTCACTCACCGCCAACCCGCCGTGGGGTCGGGCGGATAGATCACCGATAAGAGTACACCGAGCAGGTAGGCCAGCGCCCCAAGTACCAAGACCATACGGTCCGGGATGCGCCATGTGCCCCGCACTGGACGCGGTGTCGCTTTTACGGGGCGTGGCAAGAGCCCCCCACTTGCCGCCAGCGCCACAAGCCCCGCCACCACCTTTATGACGAGCAGTCCGACATAGGTCGCCGTACCTCGGCCATCGGCCACCCGGTCAAACATGAGGGCCACACCGCTGCCAAGCAGGATTGCACTCGATGCGATCCACCAACGGCGGAATCGTTCTTGGGCGATTCGCAACGTCTCGCTCGCTGCGGCACTCATGCGCCGTTGGGGCAGGAGCGCGATAACGAGATAGGTACCGCTCCCTAACCAGATAGCCGCAGCCAGGGCATGAGCTACCCGCAGGACAATGCGTGCGAGCGCTGCGAAGTCCGTACCTTCCATCCGCCTTCCGCCGGTTCTTACTGCGTTGCCGGCGCGACCCCAAGCTCGTTCAGGAGTCCAACCAGCTGTTCCACAGACTTTACCGGCCCGGTGTACTTGCCAAGGAGTCGTCCGTCCGGGCTGACGAAGAATGTCTCCGGGACGCCCGAAACGCCGTATTCGATTGTCACCCGACCTTCGGTGTCGTACGCGTTCGGATACGGCACGCCGAATTCGTCAAGAAAGGCACGTCCGTCGTTCCAGTTCTTCTCCCAGACATCGATCCCGATAATTACGACCCCAGACTCCGCGTATCGTCGGGCAAACTCCCGTAGAATCGGCGCTTCCTCACGACACGGAGGGCACCACGAGGCCCAAAAGTTCAGGACGACAATCTTCCCGCGGTAATCCGCGAGTCGGATTGCTGCCCCACCGCGCAGATCAGGGAGGACAAAATCCGGTGCCGCCCGTTCCGTGAAACGCACCAACGTACCAACCGTATTGATTCGACCGCCCACACCGAGCTCGCTGGTACTCTGCGATCGTTGCAGAGCGTAGGCGACGAGCCCGATGAAAACGAGGACGACTATCCCGACGATCAGTGCGGGGAGGCGGACACGCAACGTTGACGTGGATTCTCCAGTTGCCATCGACGCGTCGTCCTTCGCGTGAAGAGGAGAGCTCTGCCTTCTCGTCGCTACTCGCTCCGCGCGTCACCCGTACCCAGAAACAGAGCTCGCTGCGCAAGCGAATCTGACTTGGCCCGTCAGGCGTAACGGACGTTCGCTCCCAGTGCGGCGAGCTTCCCGACGAGGTCTTCGTAGCCACGCCGCAGATGCTGTGCATCGAGGATAACCGTTTCGCCCTCGGCGACGAGTCCAGCGAGCACTAAACACGCTCCGCTGCGGATATCTAATGCGCGCACTTCGGCCCCATGCAGACGGGCTGGGCCCTCGATCCATGCCTGCTGACGATCAACGAGTTCGATCCGTGCTCCCATCTTGCGGAGCTCGCTCGTGTAGCGGAGTCGGTCGTTGAAGACGCGCTCGAAGATACGACTCCGGCCATGAGCTTGAGTCATCAAGACAGCAAATGCCGCTTGCAGATCCGTCGGGAAACCTGGGAAGGGCAATGCTTGAATCTCTGTCGCACGGAGCGGGTGGGGAGCTCGTACCAGCATCGAGGACTCACTCCACCAGACCTCAGCGCCCGCTTCGCGCAGCTTGTGTGTCAGCGGCGCCATGTCCGGCTCACGTACATGATCCAAAATCACTTCCCCGTGTGTTATTGCCGCTGCAATAGCGAGTGTTCCCGCCTCGAGGCGATCCGGCAACACAGAGGCACGATATCCCCGGAGCCGATCGACACCATGCACAACAATCCGCGACGTTCCAAGGCCGCTGATTCGCGCACCCATATCTTGCAAGATTTCACCGAGATGGACGATCTCTGGTTCTGCTGCTGCGTTGATAATCGTGGTGCGCCCCTGGGCCAGGGCAGCGGCCATCAGAAGATTTTCCGTGCCGGTGTGGCTTGGATAGTCCATGTAGATCTCACAGCCTCGTAGCCGTCCGGCACGGAACTCGAATACTCGCTCTCCGACCTCGACCTGGGCACCCAGTTTGCGGAAACCACGGAGATCGACATCGACCGGTCGCGTACCCAGTTGGCATCCCCCTGGAGGTACGGAGCGAGCCCGACCGAACCGCGCGAGGAGTGGGCCAGTCACCAGGAACGATGCTCGCATGCGCGCGACGAGTTCGGGCGGCGGTTCGAAGACCTCAATCTCCGCTGCTCTGATTCGCACACGATGGCGCTCGGTGTCGAGATCGACCTCGGCACCGAGCGCCCGCAGCAGTTCCGCCATCACGAAGACGTCATCGAGCAAAGGCACGTTCTCGAGGACACACTCCTCCTCCGTGAGGAGCGCCGCGGCCATAGCTGGGAGCGCTGCGTTCTTCGCTCCACCAATCGCCACACGACCACGCAACGTTCGTCCGCCAACCGTGACGATCCGTTCAGTGGCCGTTGTGACTACCACGGCATCCTCCTTCAGGGCTGGGCCTCAGGTAAGGGTGGCCCGCCAGGTGCAGGTCGTGCCCGTCGCTTCCGAGCGACTGCGATCCGGATCGTCGACCGCCGGAGCGCCATCTCGGCCCGCTGGCGGTCAATATCGGCTCGGCGCTCACGTAACCGTGCAAGCGCCCGCTGTCTCGCCTCCTCCGCCCGTGCGAGGTCGATCTCCTCAGCTCGCTCCGCCACGTCCGCCAAGACACGGACAACGTTATTCGCGACCTCAAGGAAGCCGCCAAAGATCGTCAGGCTGTCTTCTTCCCGCCCCCGCTTGACGCGCATCTCGCCCATACTGAGGAGCGAGACAAGCGGCGCATGGCGCGGGAGAATGCCGAGCGTCCCCTCTGCCCCCGGCGCGATGACCATGTCGGCATCATCCACCTGGTAGACGAGTCGCTCGGCGGTGACCACTTCCACGCGGAGCTTCCCGGCCATGATCCTCCCCCGCTCACGCCTCGCGGGCCATCTGCTCGGCCTTCTCGACCGCTTCGTCGATCGTACCGACCATGTAGAAGGCCTGCTCCGGCAAGTGGTCGTGCTTCCCCTCAAGAATCTCCTTGAAGCCCCGCACCGTCTCATGACGCGGCACGTACCGACCTGGACGACCGGTGAACGCTTCGGCAACGAACATTGGTTGCGAGAGGAAGCGCTGGATCTTGCGTGCCCGCGCGACGATCAGCTTGTCCTCTTCGCTGAGCTCCTCGACGCCGAGGATCGCGATGATATCCTGCAAGTCACGGTACCGCTGCAAGACGCGTTGCACTTCCCGTGCCACCGTGTAGTGTTCAAGCCCCACAATATTCGGATCGAGGATGCGCGACGTCGACGCCAGCGGATCGACCGCTGGATAGAGCCCTTGCTCGGCAATTGACCGCTCCAGCGCAATCGTCGCGTCAAGGTGCGCGAACGTTGTGGCCGGAGCAGGGTCAGTGTAGTCATCCGCCGGGACGTAAATCGCCTGCACCGACGTGATCGATCCGCGCTTAGTGGAGGTGATCCGTTCCTGGAGCTGTCCCATGTCCGTCCCGAGCGTTGGCTGGTACCCCACAGCGCTCGGCATCCGCCCCAGGAGCACCGAGACTTCCGAACCAGCCTGGACGAAGCGGAAGATGTTATCGATGAAGAGGAGGACGTCCCGCCCCTCGTCCCGGAAATATTCGGCCATGGTCAGCCCAGTCAGCCCGACCCGCAGACGAGCACCTGGCGGCTCGTTCATTTGCCCAAAGACCAGGACGGTCTTGTCAATAACGCCGGACTCGCGCATCTCGCGCCACAGCTGCGTTCCCTCGCGAGTCCGCTCCCCCACGCCGCAGAATACCGAGTAACCACCGTGCTCCGCGGCGATGTTCCGGATCAGCTCCATGATGATGACCGTCTTACCGACACCGGCTCCCCCAAAGACGCCGACCTTTCCACCCTTGGTGAAGGGAGCCACCAAGTCGATGACCTTCAACCCGGTCTCGAACACCTCGACTTGTGTCGACTGCTCCTCGAAAGAGGGCGCAGGACGGTGAATCGGCCACCGGGGAGCATCATCGGGAACTGGCCCCTGCTCATCGATTGGCTCACCGACCACGTTGAAGATGCGGCCCAGCGTTGCCGGGCCAACCGGCACCTTGATCGGCTCACCAGTGTCGATGACCGGCATGCCTCGCTTGAGACCATCGGTGGTCGACATCGCAACCGCTCGGACCCAGTCGTTCCCGAGGTGCTGCTGCACTTCGAGAACAAGCCGCCCTCCATCAGGGCGCTCGACAATCAACGCGTTGTAGATGTCAGGCAGCTGTCCCGGTGGAAACTCCACATCGACCACGACGCCCTGAATCTGCACGATACGACCAGTCGCTACCTTCGTTGTCATCCTTCTCACCTCGCTCGTTTTGCCGCGCAGCTCACTGCAGCGCACCGAGTGCATTCGCCCCGGCAGCGATCTCGCTCACCTCGCGAGTGATCTGTGCTTGCCGCGCCTTGTTATATGTCAACGTCAATTCCGCCACAAGGTCCAGCGCATTTTGGGTCGCGTTCCGCATGGCGACCATCCGCGCACTATGCTCGGAGGCCGACGCCTCGAGAAGCACACGATAAAGCTGCATTTCGATGAATCTCGGCAACAACGCCTCCAGCACCGTGACTGGATCCGGCTCGAAGATGTAATCGCTGATCGCGCCAGTCCCTTCCGGTGGCTCAATCGGAAGCAATTGCAACACGCGCGGCTCCTGCTTCAGCGTGTTGATGAAGTGGGTGTAGACAACGAATACCGCGTCAACTCGCCCAGTCGTAAAGTCTTGTGTCGCCAATTCAGCGAGAGGACGCACCGCCTCGATCGATGGTCGGTCTGTGATCCGGGTGAACTCAGCGACCATCGGCCAACCGTAGCGTACGAGGAAGTCGCGTCCCTTACGACCAACCGCTACAATATCGAAGTTCTCCAACGGCTCTGGCCGCTCACGCGTCATAAAATCGACAGCTCGCCGGATAACATTCGTGTTGAGTGAGCCCGCCAGTCCTCGATCCGATGTTACGAGGATTAGCTGAATTCGCCGGATCGGGCGCCGCTGGAGAAGCGGAAACGCTCGCACTTCTTCCTGTGGACTGGTCATTGCTGCCAAATCGCCGAGCATTGCCCGGATCCGCTCGGCATATGGCCGCGCAGCCAGGACCGCCTGTTGCGCTCGCCGCATCTTCGATGCGGCCACCATCTCCATCGCGCGTGTGATTTGCGCCGTGTTCTTGATCGAACGAATACGACGCCGAATCTCACGCGGCGTGACTGCCTGCGGCACAGCCTCTGGCCCCCTCTCCGGACCGTTACACGATCACCCGCTCCTGTGGTGGTGTCCAAATGCTCTGCTTAAAGGCACGCGTAACGTCGTGGAGTTGCTGGATCAAATCGTCCTTCAACTCCCGTTCAGTGGCGATTCGCTGCAGGATCTGCGGGTGACTCGTCCGTAGATACTCGAGGAACTGCTTCTCAAACTCGCGAACATGCTCCACCAGCACATCGTCGAGATAGCCGTTCGTCGCCACCCAGATGATGGCAACCTGCTCCTCGACCGGCATCGGCTGGTATTGCGGCTGCTTGAGGACTTCGGTCAACCGCAAACCACGGTCAATTTGCCGCTTGGTCGCTGGATCGAGCTCGGCTGCAAACTGCGCGAACGCGGCCAGTTCGCGGAACTGCGCAAGCTCGAGGCGCAGCCGACCAGCCACTTGCCGCATCGCGCGGATCTGTGCCGCACCACCCACGCGCGAGACCGAAAGTCCCACGTTAATCGCCGGGCGAATTCCGGCATAGAACAGATCTGGCTCGAGATAGATCTGACCATCGGTAATCGAAATGACGTTGGTCGGAATATAGGCCGAGACGTCGTTCGCCTGCGTCTCTACGATGGGAAGCGCAGTCAACGTACCGCCACCAAGATCGTCGCGTAGACGGGCAGCGCGCTCCAGGAGACGCGAGTGGAGGTAGAAGATATCACCCGGATACGCCTCGCGCCCCGGAGGTCGCCGCATGAGGAGCGAAACCTGACGATAGGCCCAGGCATGCTTGGACAGGTCATCGTAGACGATGAGTGCATGCCCGCCGCTCTCCATGATCTCTTCACCCATCGCACAGCCAGCGTACGGGGCGATATATTGCAGCGCCGCTGGATCGGACGCCGTCGCCGCCACCACGATGGTGTGCTCCATCGCCCCGTAACGCTCGAGCGTCGCGACCGTCTGCGCCACCTGAGCGCGCTTCTGCCCGATCGCGACATAGATGCAGATGACGCCCTTTCCCTTTTGATTGATAATCGTGTCGATCGCAATCGCGGTCTTTCCGGTCTGGCGATCACCGATGATCAGCTCGCGCTGTCCACGACCAATTGGGATCATCGAGTCGATCGCCTTGATCCCTGTCTGGAGCGCGGTGTCGACGTCTTGGCGCATCACCACACCGGGAGCGATCCGCTCGATCGGGCGGAATTTATCGGTCTTGATCGGTCCCTTCCCGTCGATCGGCTCACCCAGAGCATTCACTACCCGCCCGATAAGAGCCGGACCGACCGGTACCGAGGCGATACGTCCGGTCGCCCGGACCTCGTCGCCTTCCTCGATGCCGGTGTAGTCGCCAAGGATGATCACACCGACCGAGTCTTCCTGCAGGTTGAACGCAATACCGAGCACGCCGTTCTCAAACTCGACGAGCTCGCTGGCCATCACATCACGCAGGCCATGCACCGTGGCGATGCCATCGCCGACCTGTACAACGTAGCCGACGTTGGTCACCACCATCCGGCTGCCATATTGTTCGATTTGCTGCTTTAGAATCTCCGTGATCTCGGTTGGTCGCACCGACATGCTGCCTCCCTCGCCGCGCTCAGGCTGCTGCTCCGATCAATTGTCGGCGCAGTCCGGTCAGTTGCGTCCGCACACTGGCATCGAAAACCTCGTCGCCGATCCGCAGCACCGCGCCGCCGAGTAACTCAGGATCGACCGTTGTCCGGAGCTGGACCGGCCGCCCGAGGCGCGTCTCCAATTGCTGGCGCACCCGTTCGATCTCCGCCTCCTCGAGCGGTACGGCGGTCACCAGTTCGACGTCGAGGACACCTCGCTCCTCGCGGAGCAACTGCTGAAACGCTTCTACCACATCCCGTAGCTGGTGCCATCGTCCCCGCTCGAGCAACAAGATCAGCAGGTTGCGCAGATAGCGGTCGTCCTCATCCGGAAACAACCGTTCGATCACCTGGACTTTTGCCTCGAGCGGGATCGCTGGATTCTCCACAAATTCTTCGAGATCCGCGTCCTCCGCCACCTGGATCAGGTCACGCAGCCGCTGCTCCCAGTGGGTCAGTTGTCCGTGTTCCTTGGCGACCGCGAACGCAGCCTGGGCATAGCGTTTGGCGACTCCAGCAACCGCCACGCTGCTCCCCCCTGCCCTACCGACGAGCACCATCGAGTTCTGCGAGCGCCCGCTCCACCAGAGCGAGATGCCGCTCACGATCCAGCTCTTCACGGAGGATGCGCGTCGCGGCGAGAATGGCCAGATCAGCCACCTCTCGGCGCAGCTCTGCCCAGACACGCTGCCGTTCCGCCTCAATGGCCTCCTGGGCCTGCTGAATCAGTTGCTGCGCCTGCTGCTGCGCCTCCTCACGAGCGCGCGCGATAAGTTGTTCGGCGCTCTCGCGAGCACTCGCCACAATGCGCTGTGCCTCTCGCCGCGCCTCGGTGAGAATCTCTTCGTTCCGCGCCTGGGTCTCGGCAAGTTCGCGCTTCATCCGCTCCGCTGCCTCCAACCCCTCGCGGATCCGCTCCTGCCGCTGATCGATCATACGCGTGATCGGCCCGAGCGCGAAGCGCCAAAACACCGCGAGAAAGAGCAGGAAGGCGATGAGCTGGACGAGTAGGTTTTCACCCGAGATTCCCAGCTGGTCCATGCTCCTGCCTAGCCCCTCCTACGACATGCTGCGTTCGTCTCGCTGGCGGACGGCGCCAGCAGCTCGTCTTGCCAGCTGCTGGCGCGACCTCACCAGCGTGGGCAATTCACCCCACAATGACTACAGCACGAACGCAATGATCACCGCGACGACGAACGCGTAAATCGCCACCGCCTCAGCAAGCGCCGCGCCGATGATCATCGTCAAACGCACTGCACCCTCAGCCTCAGGGTTGCGACCGATCGCCTCCATCGCACCCTTGACGGCGAGACCAATGCCGATACCAGGCCCGAGCGCACCCAACCCAATCGCTAGGGCCGCCGCCATCGGCACGACTACACCGGGTTCGGTCACATTCGCGAACACGCTCCTGTCCTCCCTTCACCAACCGACCCGACGACTCGAACCCTCACTCGCTCCTCGATCACACATCGCTCAGTCGCCACCGGCACTCCGCGCGGCAGCGTGGGCCGCGTGATGAGATGCATGCCGGTCGCCGCTCTCGTGCTCCTCTTCGTGATGCCCGTCAGCCGAAGCAAGCGCAATGTAGATCAGGGTGAGTACCGCAAAGATAAGAGCTTGAATGAACCCGAAGAGCACCTCTAGGTACAGGAAAATTACGGGGATAAGGAGACCAATGACGCTTATCTTGATCGCATTGGCGATGCCATACATGACAGTTAGCAAGGTCTCCCCAGCAAAGATGTTGCCGAAAAGACGGAATGAGAGCGAAACAATTCGCGACAATTCGCTAATAATCTCGATCGGCAGGAGGAACGGTGGATTCGCCATGTGCTTAATTCGCCCCCAGAGCCCATGGGCCGACAACCCAGCGATCTGGAAAGCCACATAGCTGATCAGTGCCATCGCCAAGGTCATGTTCAGATCGGCGCTCGGCGGACGAAACAGCGGCACCAGTGTCTTGCCGTGCGGCTCTCCTCCAGCCGCTCCTTCACTCGCCGCGACGAGAGCATGACTCCCCTCGTGCCAAATCCCAATCGTTCCAATACCCGGTAACAGACCAGTGTAATTGGCAACGATGATGAAAATGAACAGGCCACCGATCAGGGGGAAGATGCGGCGCCCGAGTCGCCTGCCCGCGGTTCCCTCCACCAGCCCGAGCAGGAACTCCACCACCATCTCGAAGATCGATTGCAGACGACCAGGAACGAGTTGGGCACTCCGTGCCACGACCGCGCCAAAGATCACGAGAAAGGCCATTACGAGGAGCATGGTTAAAAAGGAATTCGTGATACGGAGATCGAAGCCTGTGCCGGGGATCGACACCGTCCACAACGTCTCCGGCTTCACCGAGATATGGAGCTCCACGCCCGCCTTACCTCCTGCCACGCTGATTGCGGTGGCTACCGCTCACACGCGCCAACTCGTACAGGGCGTACGCCGCTGTCGCCAGACCGAGGCCAACCCCGGCGAGTGTGAAGAGCGGCATCGTACCGAGCCACCGATCAAGGAGCACGCCCCCACCAATACAGAGCACAAGACTAGACACGACCGAGAAGCCGAGTCCCAGAGCTGTCCCGATCGCTTGCCAGTCTCGTCCTTGCGGCGGGCGCGCTCCCGGCCCGCTCACGATTGCGCATCCTATCACAAACGGTCTGACGACGGCAACGTGCTCAGTCGTCCGCGACTTCAGCAGTAACAGGTGCCTCCAGTGGCAACGGGCGCTGATCTCCCTCGCGCAGAACTTGCTTCGCCACGCCCACGAAGGCGGTGAACAGCGGGTGCGGCCGGTTCGGACGCGACTTGAACTCTGGATGGAACTGTACCCCCACAAACCACGGATGGTCACGCAGCTCCATGATTTCTACATAGCGTCCATCCGGTGACTGCCCACTCACCACAAAGCCAGCTGCCTCGAACATCTCCCGATAGGCATTGTTCACTTCCCAGCGGTGGCGATGCCGTTCGTAGACGAGCGGTTCTCCATAAGCTAACGCAGCTTTGGTTCCTGGGATCAACGCGCACGGGTAACGCCCAAGCCGCATCGTTCCACCCATTTCGACGCCCCGTTGATCCGGCATAAGATCAATGACCGGATGAGGTGTCTCCGGATCGATTTCTGTGCTGTTTGCACCGCACAACCCGAGCACATTTCGGGCGAACTCAATCACCGCCATGTGTAGCCCGTAACACAAGCCCAGATACGGAATCTCTCGCTCCCGCGCGTACCGTGCGGCCAGAATTTTCCCCTCGACACCCCGCGGACCAAAGCCACCGGGAACCAGGATGCCATTCACATGGCGCAATGCTTCCTCTATCTCCGACCGATCGGCGGTCGAGTTCACCCAAACAATCTCGACGGCAACGTCGTGTGCCAACCCCGCGTGCGTCAAAGCTTCCACCACACTGAGGTACGCATCGTGGAGTTCGACATATTTCCCAACGAGGGCGATGCGTATACGCCGTCGTGGCGCCTTCAGGCGAGCGACCATCCGTTCCCAGTCGCCAAGTTCCGGTTCCCGATCTGGGAAACCAAAGTGCTCGACAATGTACCGTCCGAGTCCCGCGCGTTCGAGGATCAACGGCACCTCATAGATCGTCTCGGCGGTTGGCAGGAGGATCACCGCATCTTCATCGACGTCCCCAAAGAGCGCCACCTTGGCGCGAACGTCGTCACCGACCGGGTGATCCGTCCGGCAGATAATCACGTCCGGCTGAATCCCGAGTGCGCGGAGCTCCTTGACGCTGTGCTGTGTCGGTTTGGTCTTCACCTCACCGGTACTCTGGATATACGGCAACAGTGTCACGTGGATATACAAGACGTTGCGCCGCCCCTCTTCCCGTCGCATCTGACGTATCGCTTCGAGGAAGGGCTGCCCCTCAATATCTCCAACCGTTCCACCGACCTCCACAACGACCACATCCGGCTGGTGAATCTCCGTCACCTGACGGATACGTGCCTTGATCTCGTTCGTGATGTGTGGGATCACTTGAACGGTGCCACCCAAATAATCACCGCGGCGCTCCTTGGCGATAACCGCCGAGTACACCTGCCCGGTCGTTACGTTCGAGGCCCGACTGAGATTCTCGTCAGTAAACCGCTCGTAATGCCCAAGATCGAGATCCGTTTCCGCACCGTCCTCCGTGACGAATACCTCTCCATGCTGGTATGGAGACATCGTTCCCGGATCAACGTTGAGATACGGGTCGAGCTTCATCAATGCGACCCGCAATCCCCGGCTCTTCAGAAGGCGTCCGATCGCGGCGGTCGCGATTCCCTTCCCGACCGACGATACGACGCCACCAGTCACGAACACATATTTCGGCATCGCCACACCTCCGAGAACGTGTCTTTCACCATCATGGATCGGGCGCAAGCACCACCACCTCGACCGCCTCCCCAAATTCCCCCTTGCGCACGGTCAAGGTCTCGCGCGTCGACCACTCGGTGACACCCATCGCTCGCATGAACCGCTCGAGCGGATCGCGTGCGGCATCTCCGTGCTCCGTTCGAAACTGCAACGGGATCACTATATGCGGTTCAATCTGCCCGATCACCTCAACAGCACGGTCTGCATCGAGCGTCGGCCCACCACCGACCGGAATCAGCAGCACGTCGACGTCACTTAGGAGTTCGGCCTGCTCATCGCTCAACACGTGGCCCAGATCACCAAGATGGCACACCTGCACCCCATCGAGATCGACGACGTAGACTGTGTTTTTCCCGAGTCGTCGCCCCTGCTCGTCATCGTGGTATGTCCTGATCCCGGTGATGAACGTGCCCTTGATCTCGTACTCCCCGGGCCCCTCAATGAGTCGGTAGCCGGGACGGACAAGCTCTAAGTTGCGGTGTCCGGGATGGGGGTGACTCACGGTCACGATGTCCGCACGTTGTTTGCTTGGCATATAACCCGTCTCTGGTCCGACCGGGTCCATGAGCACAGTGACATCACGGCCCCGCAATCGGACACACGCATGCCCCAGCCACTTGATCTCAGCCATCGACCAGCCGTCCGTTCGCACTGAACACAACACGGGACAGGGCGATCGACGAGGGTTCGTCTTTCACATCGGGACCCCAGTATACCCTGTGTCCGTTCACCCTCGCAAGGCCGGGGCTCCTAAGCACCGGTTGACCACGCCCGGTGTCGAAAAGGAAAGTGAGGGGGTATCGGTGTGAGGAGAGAACTTGCGTGTCCTCCGCAGTCGACAGCACACCGCTCCACATAGGCGACAGTTCGCCACCTCAGGCTCTGGGAAGGCACACGCCTGCCGCGTTTCTGGACCTCGCAACGAGGCCGAGCTCATCTACCTCGGTACCGCGCGAGCAAGAGGCGCATAATGCGAGGCTCCTCCCACATTCCAATGCTCTTCAGGAGGAACTCCCTGCAGGGCGAGTCCCGACAGGACATCTCAGATACTCCTGCCAGTAGGCGCGGACGCTCTCTTCCAGAAGCCAACAGATTGGGAGCATGAAAGCAGTCAGTGCGGGCGAGGGTGTACACTCGCCCGCACTGCTGATCGCAAGACTACTCGACTGTCAGTCGTCCGCAGCCAATTCGTCCAAATACCGGTAACCCCAATCCAGATACGGGCGATCGGGGAGCAACGCTCGCTCGAGCATCCGCTCGACCCGGATAGCATGCTCCCGGGCTCGCTCGTCCGGTGCCCGCTCCGGATCGTAGAGCTTGCTCATTTGCTTCCAGATGATCCGCCGTTGGACTTCACTCGTCCCCTCAACAATGCGCAGGCTGCGATAGTTACGGTAGATCCGCTCGAGTGGGTAGTCCCGGCAATACCCTCGCGCACCAAAGATCTGCACCGCTGCATCGACAACTTCCTGGCAAGCCTCGGTCGAGAAGAACTTAGCCATTGCCGCCTCTTTGGCAGCGAACTCCCCTCGATCGATCTTCCGCGCTGCCTCGTACATTGCGAGGCGTGACAACCAAATCTTAGTCGCCGCATCGGCAAGCATCCATTGAATACCCTGGAAGTCCGCCAGAAGCTGCCCAAAAGCGCGGCGCCGCTTGACATAGGCCTGAGCGAGTTCCCACGCGCGTTCAGCATAGGCAATTGCCAACGCACAACACTTCGTCCGTCCCTCATCGAGTGTGCGCATTAGCAACCGGAAGCCCCAGCCGACTTCCCCAAGCACGTTCTCATCCGGAATGACACAATCCTCAAACACCAGGATGCTCTCGTCGATTCCCGCATTCCCCATCATCTTCTGCCGTCGCTCGACGCGCATCCCTGGGGTTCCCTTCGGCACGAGGAACACCGTAATCCCGCCGTGCGCTCCCTTGCCGGGATCGGTTGCCGCAGCAACGGTGAACACGTCACCTCTTTCGGCCCAGGTGATCCAATATTTGACGCCGTTCAGCACCCACTGGCCATTCCGGCGCTCGGCACGCGTCGTAATACCCTGTCCGTCGGAACCCACACCGGGTTCACTCATCGCAAAGACCCCGATGATCTCTCCCCGCGCCAGTCGCGGAAGATATTCGCGCTTCTGCTCCTCTGTCCCACCATGCAGGATGGCCAGGCTACCGATCCCATTGTTTAAATCGACGACGTACCCGATCGCCAGCGGAGCCTTATGGATTTGTTCCAAAACGAGGCACGTCTCGAGGAGGTTGAACCCCAGCCCACCGTACTCTTTCGGGATCGTCATTCCAAAGTAACCGCGTTTTGCGACATCGGCGATCACCTCGGGCGGCAGGTAATCCGTTCGCTCAATCTCGTCCTCTAGGGGCATCAGCTCCTCATAGACGTAGCGCTTCGTCTCTTCGACGAACTCGAGCACTTCAGGCCGGACACCCTCCATGGCACACCTCCCTATCCATGGTGCCGAGCCACGACGAGCCCATCCACGACCCATGCCCCTGCCCCGTCTTCCCCGACAATGAGCGGGTTCGCTTCCGCCACCTCAATCAGCCCCTCTCCTGCCTGAGCGAACCAGCTGAACTGCACCAGCGCATCCACCAGCGCCGCTCGGTCGCGCGGTGCTTTCCCTCGGTAGCCAGCGAGGAGCGCTGCGCCTCGTAGCTCACTCAGCATCTCTTCCGCTTCTTCTGCAGTGATTGGAGCACGCCGGTAGACCACGTCCCGCAGCAGCTCCACCAGCACTCCGCCGAGCCCCACGCTCACCACCATGCCGAACGTCGGATCGTAATGACAGCCGAGAATCACCTCTAAGCCAGGAGGTACTTGTTCCTGCACAAGGAAGCCAGTCACACCCCCGGGCTGGAACTCAGCGATTCGCTCACTCATCTCCAGCCATGCTCGCTCCAATTCGCGCGGCCCACCAATCCCAAGCCGCACCGCCCCACGCTCCGTTTTGTGCAGCAGATGCGGTCCGACCGCTTTGAGGACAACTGGATACCCGAGCTCTTCGGCTGCCGCCAGCGCTTCCTCCAGCCTCTGCACCAGCCGTTCTCGCGGATGCCGTAAGCCGATGAGAGCAAACAACCGTTTTGCTTCGTATTCACCGAGTATCGGACTACTCCTCAGCGCGCGGGACAGCGCCGCACGGAGCTCGTCCAGTCCGCGCGGTCTCTGCGGCTGAGGTCGCGGCCGCTCGCGCCAATGCCGGTACCACGCTGCGCGGGCAATGGCCCGGTAGCCGTATTCGGTTCCTTGCAAGACTGGGATACCGGCACTTCGCAACATGCTCACCGCGTCATTGTCGAGCCCGTTCGCCTGGTTCGTTACCACGGCAATCGGCTTTGCTGTGTATCGAGAGAGCTCCAGCATAGCCTGCGCATAGAGCTGCGCTTCCTCCGTCTCACGCACCATATCCGTACCGAGCACCACTGTGTCCACTGCTGGATCGTCCGCTAACGCCCGCAGCGCGACCGGGTAGACCTCCTCAAAGTTCCCAGCGCCCCAAGCATCAAGTGGATTGCTGATCGGCACGTACGGTGCGAGTACGCCGCGCAGACGCTCCGCGGTACGTACGTCCAATGGCGGGAATGCGACACCAACTCGCTCTCCCCAATCCAAGATCAGTGTCTTCTCGCCACCACTGTCGGTTACTGCGCCGACCCGGTTCGTCTCCGGCAGCCGACCGGCCAAGAGGAACTCGGCAACATCGTAGAGCTCGTCAAGCGTGTCAACTCGGATCACTCCGTACTGGTTCAGTACTCCGGCCACAACCTCGTGTGATCCAGCCAGCGCTCCGGTGTGGGCCAGCACCGCTGCCCGACCCGCTTCCGAGCGTCCCACCTTCAGAACGACCACAGGAACACCACGACGGTGAGCCACCTCAACAACCTCGAGGAAGCGAGGTCCATCACGCACTGTCTCCAGGAAGGCCACCAGGAGTTTGACCTCAGGATCTTCAAGCGCAGCGGCCAAGTATTCAGCAGCATCTAAAACCGCTTCGTTCCCACTCGAGACGAGATACCGGAAGCGAATGCCGCGTGTGTTGTGGGCAAGTGACCAGAAGACCGAACCGCTCTGGACGACTCCTGCCACCGCACCAGGTGCGAGATCCTCCGGGAGATGGTAGCCAGTGAGCGTCACCCCTTCGTCAGGGACGATCAAGCCAAGACAATTCGGCCCACAGACGGCAACTCCATGCTCTTCGGCCAGGCTCACGAGCTCTGCCTGGATCCTTTGCCCGTCCGGTCCTGCTTCGCCAAACCCTGAACCGAGGATAACCGCAGCCTTCACGCCACGTTCCACCAGCTCACGGAAGGCGATCAGCGTGTTCTCCGGCGATAGGGCAATCACCGCACAGTCCGGCACCGCCGGCAATTCACCGATAGATCGGAAGCAAGGAAACCCTTCAACCGGCTGACCACTTGGATGAACTGCCCAAACCGTCCCACGGTAGCCAAACCGTCGCAGGTTCGCCAGCACTGTCCGCGCCATGCGGCGGCGTGGACTCGCACCAACGACCGCAACTGACCTAGGGCGCAATAATGAGTGGAGTGCTCTCTGGGTCAGCATGCCCACCCCTCGAATCGCTCCACAGCCTGGCGCACAAAATCAGGCACCGGGCGAGCCTGACGCGTCCGCACATCGAAACAGACGAGGACCAAGCGGCCCACTGCGTGGAGCACGTTCTTCTCCGCGTTCGTCACCGCGAACTCAACATCGAAGCTTGACCGACCAATCCGGCTGACGCGGAGACCGATCGCGAGTTCGTCGTCAAACACTGCCGGGCTTCGCCAGTCGATCTCCGCGTGAACTGCCGCCCAATCGAAGCTCCCCTCCTCAATCGTGCGGCGAAGGTCGATCCCGAGCGCCCGGAAATACTCCATCAACGCATGCTCGATCTACTCCAAGTACACCGCGAAGTAGACGACCCCCTGTTTGTCACAATCGCGGTATCGCACGCGCCAGGGAAACCAGAACCGAAAGGTATCCTTTCCGATATCTGTTTGCATTGAAATTGCCGATCGAGTCTCTGTGGGCTGTTCCATCGCTGTGATCGTCCCTCACTCTCCCTCACCCAGGCCGGATGCATCCAGTTAACACACTACCAAGGCCAGCCCAGGCTGGCAAGAGGCGCTCCGCTCATCGTGTCATCCGACCTTCCTGCAGAAGATCCTATGACGAACACATCACCTCCCCCAACCCCTCTCGCAAACTAAAAGCCACACACCGGTGACGCTCGGGGCTATATTACTCTCGACCGGTCAGGTTTCCTTTCGGTGCGTCTCCGTCATTGCATGAGCCGGTGGAGAGACTGCTTCCACTGGAGTCACCCAGAAGACGCACCGTTTTGCCCTGTCTCCATTGGTGCTCCGGGGATGATGCGCCCGGCCGTGGTTTAACGAGCTGTTTCTCCTGCCGGGCACACCCGAGTACGCACACGCCCGATTCGCTATGCGTCTTCACTCAGCTCCTCATCGCTCCCGCGCTCTATTCCGTACTGCCGCAGAACCGCGCGGATGACCGACCACGAAAATCCGCGCCGCTGAAGGAGCCCCGCAAGTCGTCGTTGCGCTGTCTTGGCATCAACGCGCTGCAAGCGCTGCTGGTGCTTCCGCACGAGCTCACGAGCAGCCGCAAGCTCACTCTCAGGATCCTCGACCACAACCTCCTTGATCAGCTCAGGAGACACACCCTTAGACCGGAGTTCTTGACGCAAGGCTGCTGCACCGCGCGGATTGGTCGCCTGCCGTTGTGCGACCCACGCTTCAGCGAAGGCTCGATCGTCCACATAGCCGAGCATGCGTAGGCGAGCGAGTGCTTCCTGGATGACTGGCTCACTAAACCGTTTTTGCCGCAAACGCTGTTGGAGCTCCGCTTCGCTGCGCGGGCGAACACTGAGGAGGCGCAGGCCCACCTCCAGCGCCGCATCGACTGCCGCTGCGTGCTCAATCGCCGCGCGCCGCTGGGCAGTCAGTACCTCGCCAACACGGAGCCCAAGTTCAGCGACCCGCGCTGCACTCAACGTCACCCATGCGATGCCGTTCCGTTCGATCCTAAAGCGATCCGCTCGCCGAGGATCGGGAACTATTTGTGTAATGGTCTGAGGAGCTTCGTCCACCGTTCATCCTCCCCACAGCCCGGATCCTCTGGCACAGTTAGCGCCGGAGGGCGGACGGATGGTTCGATCAGTCCCTGCATCGCACCGAATCCGAGCACGGGCACGGTTGCTCATAACGGGTATGTTCGGCCTCGGTGCGCTCGCGACTGGCGCGACGCTGCTCGTTCTGGGCTTAGCAATCGAAACGCAAGCACGCAACGACGAGCGAGCTCCCGCCGATGCCATTCTGGTCCTCGGTGCGGCGCAGTACAATGGTCGGCCAACCCGTGCCTTCCGTGCACGGCTTGACCACGCCGCGGCCCTCTATCGTCAAGGGTACGCCCGTACTCTTGTACTCGTCGGCGGAACAGCTGCCCCAAGCGAACCGAGCGAGGCCGAAGTCGGGGCGCGGTATCTTGAACAACTCGGCATACCGGCGGATGCCTTGCTCGTCGTGCCTGAGGGCCGCAACACCTGGCAGAGCCTTCAGGCTGCAGCTGGGCCGCTGCGTGCCATCGGTGCGCGCCGCGTGCTCCTCGTCAGCGATGGCTTTCATTTGTTCCGGAGCAAACTCATGGCGAGCGATCTCGGCTTCCAGGCACTCGGATCACCAGCACCGAACAGCCCCATCCGCCAGGGGTCCTTGCTCGAACGCTGGTACATGATCCGCGAGGCAGTTGCCACCCTCGCCTATCTCATTGGACGACGCTAAATCGTCCTCAATCTGCCGCTTCGCTGACAACGAAATTCACCAGTCGCCCCGGAACGTACACCACCCGTTCGATCCGTCGGCCAGCAAGATACGCCTGCACGCGCTCGGCTGCCCGTGCTCGGGCAACAGCTTCTTCCTCACTGATCGTCACCGGGACGACGATCCGGTCGCGCACACGGCCGTTGACCTGGATCACGAGTTCGAGGGTCTCCTCCGCAGCGAGCTCCGGATCGTAGGCAGGCCATGCCTGCTGATGCACACTGTAGGGTTTGCCAAGCCGCTCCCACAGCTCCTCAGCGATGTGTGGCGCACCCGGTGCCAGCAGGAGAACGAGCGTCTCCAGCGCTTCCCGCCAGACTGGCATTTGCACGACCGGCGTTTCACGCAGGCGCGAGAGTTCGTTGACAAACTCCATCATCCGCGCGATCGCCGTATTAAAGCTGAAGGTTTCGAAATCGTCCGTCACTTGCTTAATCGTGCGGTGCAAGAGACGCCGCAACGCCCGAGCCTGGTCGTCGTCTTCCAGTTGCACGGGCACATCTCGTGTCTCATTCACCAAGGCCCAGACACGCTGCAGGAAACGCTGGACGCCGGCTACTCCCCGCGAACTCCACGGCCCGCCCTGACTCCATGGGCCGATGAACATGAGATACAACCGAACCGTATCTGCCCCAAGACGTGCAACGAGATCGTCCGGATCAACAACATTCCCGCGGCTCTTCGACATCTTCTCCCCGTCTTCGCCGAGGATCACCCCGTGGTTGAAGAGCCGCAGAAATGGTTCGCGATGGTTCACCAGCCCCAGGTCAGCAAGCGCCTTCGTCCAAAATCGGCTGTACAGGAGATGCAGAATGGCATGTTCGATTCCACCGGTATATTGGTCAACTGGCGTCCAATAGGCGACCTTCTCAGGGTCGAATGGCCGCTGATCCTCATGCGGGCTGAGATAGCGATACCAATACCACGACGAATCGACGAATGTGTCCATCGTATCCGTCTCGCGCCGTGCGGGACCACCGCACTGCGGACATTCGGTATTCACGAAAGCCTCGTGGGTGACGAGTGGTGATTGGCCTGTCGGCATGAACTCAGCGTCCTCAGGCAACAGAACCGGCAACTGCTCCTCCGGCACCGGCACGATGCCACAGCGGTCACAGTAAACGATCGGAATTGGTGTACCCCAATAACGCTGGCGCGAGATCAGCCAGTCGCGCAACCGGTAGGTGACCTCGCCACGGCCGATTCCTTGCTCTTCGAGCCAAGCGATGACCTTGCGGACCGCCTCGCCCCCAGCAGTCGGCGTCCCATCGAACGGCCCGGAGTTCACCATAACGCCTTCCCCGTCGTACGCTTCCTCCATCGTCGCGGGGTCGAGCGTACGATCCGGTGGCTGGATGACGACGACGATCGGTAGACCGAAGGCACGGGCAAACTCGAAGTCGCGCTGATCGTGCGCCGGAACAGCCATGATCGCCCCCGTGCCGTAGTGCATCAGCACGTAGTCGGCAATCCAGATCGGAATCCGTTCGCCGTTGGCTGGATTGATCGCATAGGCCCCGATGAAGACACCGGTCTTCTCGCGCTCGGTCGACGTCCGCTCGATATCACTGCGGCGCCGCGCCTGCTCAACGTAGGCCTCCACATCGGCACGACGTTCGGGTGTCGTCAATGTCTCGACAAGTGGGTGCTCAGGTGCCAACACCAAGAAGGTGGCGCCCCACAGCGTGTCCGGTCGAGTTGTGAACACCTCGATCGGATCGCCGCGCTCCGAGCGGAAAACGATCCGCGCGCCCTCCGAGCGGCCGATCCAGTTGCGCTGCATCGTGATCACGCGCTCTGGCCACTCGATTCCGTCAAAGCGCAGGAGCTCCTCGGCATAGGCGGTGATACGCAGGAACCACTGCTCGAGGTCACGCCGGTAGACCTCTGTACTGCAGCGTTCGCAGCGGCCATCAATCACTTGCTCGTTGGCGAGCACCGTCTGGCAAGTCGGACACCACCACACCGGGGCCTTGGCACGGTACGCCAGTCCGCGCTTGTAGAACTGCAGGAAGAACCACTGATTCCAACGGTAATACTCTGGTAGACAGGTGATGACTTCCTTTGACCAGTCGAACATCGCCCCCATCGAGCGCAGCTGCTTCTTCATGTGGGCGATGTTCTGCATCGTCCAGACCTTTGGATGAATCCCATGCTTGATTGCCGCGTTCTCCGCGGGGAGACCGAATGCGTCGAAGCCAAATGGGAACAGAACGTTGTACCCGCGCATGCGCTTGTAGCGAGCAGCGGCGTCCGCGGGGGCGTAGGAGAACCAGTGACCGATGTGAAGGTTCCCTGACGGATAGGGGAACATCACAAGGTGATACCATTTGGGTCGAGTCGGATCCTCACGCACATCGGCGTAGATCCCTGTTTCCTCCCAAATCTTCTGCCACTTCGGTTCAATGACTTGAGGCTCGTAGCGCTCGGTCTGCCGCTCCTGCTGCGTCGTCGCCATCCCTCTGCCTCCCACGTTCTCGCGCCTCGAACGCACGACGGCCCGTCCACGAAGGGACGGGCCGACCCGCGGTACCACCCTCCTTGGTGTCGCTGGTGCGACACCCACTCTGGCGTGCGCTAACGGGCACGACCCGGCGCGAGCTACTGCCTTTCACCCGCGCAGCTCCGAGGCGAGTTCACGCACCCAAGCTGGCCAGGCTCACACTCTCCCCAGCTCGCTCGACAGCCGCGGTGCGCTACTCCTCCTCGTCGTCGCCTTTGCCCCTGCACGACAACGACCGGTCACACCGGACGGTGGACCGGTTACCCTATCCTCGTGGAGCTGAGGGGACTCGAACCCCTGACCCCAACGCTGCCAGCGTTGTGCTCTCCCACTGAGCTACAGCCCCGCGCCCTCGCTGGCGCACAAAACAGTCTAGCACACTCGCAGCCTCGTCGCAACGCCCCGCCCTCACATGCTCGGCCCAATCAACGCTCTCCGTGTTCACACTGTAAGCAGTTCAATGCACCAAAACCCGAGCACGTCCTGCGAACACCTTGACCGCATCGTTTCCCCTCACACCCTACCAGCTCTCAAGACAAAATCCCCTGCCTGAGGCGAACCATCCCGGGCAATTCAACGGCACAGCACGCGCTCTGTCTGAAACAGCTCGCCAGATGTTGGTTCCTACTGGCCGTCGAGGCATACTTGCCCAGACAGGGCGGCAGAATCGCCGAGGAACGAGAATGAAGGCACCGATTCGATTCCATATCGTGACGCTCGGTTGCTCAAAGAATCAGGTCGATTCCGAGGGGATGGCACAACGCCTCATCGCCCAAGGGCTTGAGCCAACAGATGATCCCCGCAAGGCACGCGTCGTCATCGTCAACACCTGCGGCTTCCTTGGCGCCGCACGCGCGGAGTCACGTGCCACGATTGAACGCCTTTTGGCTCGCCGCCGTCCCGGTCAAGTGATCATCGCGGCAGGCTGCATGGTCAGTCTCGATGAGCACCGCCGCGAGCTTCCGGACGGCGTCGATGCACTCCTCTCCACCCGCGAGTGGACGCGCATCGATTCACTTGTCGCCACGCTTCTTGATTTGCCAGTTCCGAGTGTCCGCCCACCCGAAGAGACACTGCCGACATTCCGTCGTCTTCCCACGGCGCGACCAAGCGCCTACGTCAAGATCGCCGACGGCTGTGACCACCGCTGCTCCTTCTGTGCCATTCCACTGATAAAGGGCCAGCAGGTCAGTAAGCGGCCGTCTGATGTCGTCCGTGAGATCCGCGAACTCGTCGATGTCGGAACCAAAGAAGTTGTTCTGGTCGCCCAGGACACCATCCGGTATGGCGCCGATCTGGGGCTCCGTGACGGACTCCCTTGTCTCCTCCGCCTCATCGCCGAACAGGTCCCCGAACTTCCTTGGCTGCGGTTACTCTACCTGTATCCCACTCCGCTGCTCTTCCGTTTGATCGATACCATGGCGGAACTTCCGCAATGCGTGCCGTATCTTGACATCCCACTCCAACACGCGGATCCGGCCATCTTGCGCGCCATGGCTCGCCCGAGCAACCCTGACTTTTATCGCCGGCTTATCGCCTATGCGCGCCAACGCATCCCGGGTGTGGCACTCCGCACGACGTTCATCGTTGGCTTTCCCGGTGAGACGGACGAGCAGTTCCAGCGACTCTACGACTTTGTGGAGGAAATGCAGTTCGATCATGTCGGTGTCTTTGTCTATTCCCGCGAAGAGCCGACAGCCAGCGCCCGCGTTGGGCAACCGGTACCACGCGAGATCGCAGAAGAGCGCCGGGCTGCGCTCATGGAACTACAGCAGCGCATCTCGCTCGCGAAGAACAAAGCGCTTGTTGGCCAGGAGCTCGAAATCCTGATTGAGGGACACGGCGAGCTGGAAGACGAGTTGGGACGGCGCTTGCCACTGTCAGCCGGACGAGCTGCGCGGCATGCGCCGGAAGTCGACGGCCTCGTCTTTGTACCGGGGCAACTTCCAATCGGTGAACTCGTCAGGGTACGGGTGACCCATGCCGAGCCCTACGACCTGTGGGCCGAGTACCCGTCAGCACGGCTGAAGCCTTCACGGCGCACACTGTCGCAAACCCGTCAGCGCGGCCACACCGGGCTGAACACCAACCACTGATCGGGAGCTCGCTGGATAGCCTGCTCAAGCACCTGCACCATTGTTTCCAGTGCGGAGTGCACGTCCTTTTCTGCATCATCGCTCCGTGGTACAACGATCGGCCGCTCTATACGCACCACGTATCTGCGGCCCATCCGGTAGCAGAAGACAGGAACCAGCGAGCAGCCGAGCCGGCGTGCCAGCCGAACCGGTCCGTCAGGCAGCCGCGTTGGAACTCCAAAGAATTTGATCGTCCGACCATTTCCCAGGACATTCCGATCGACCAGGAAAACGACGCTTTCCTGCGACGCGATCGCCTCGATGGCCTGACGGAGCCCCTGTCGTGTAGGCATCAGGAGTGTGATGCCAGGAGCACTCCGCAACGCGCGGACGATCTGGTCGAGCCACCGCGGCCGCATGGGCGCCGCCAACGCGGTAATCCGGTAACCCTGCGCACCCAGGAGTGCCCCAACAACATCAAAAGGACCGAGATGCGCTGAGATGACGATGGCTGGTCTTCCAACCTCTCTCCCTTCTTCATCCGCGAATTCGAACACGATGGGTGGGTGCCACTGCTGGCGGAGAAGGCGAATTGCCACGAGCGCCAAAACGTTTCTCACGCTGCTACGAAATGCTTGGCGTACCAAGGCGTGCACCACAGGGGAGTCTGGCGTCACGGCGAGGACACGTGCCACGTTCGCCGCTGCAGCCCGCCGCTGGCAACGAAGAATGGCGAACGTAAGGTCGGCAATCCGATCAGCGATCCATCCCCCGATGAATTCGAGCAGTGGCCGACGAGAGGTCTCCACACCAAATCGCATCGCTCTCCGACGGATTAGCCTGCAGTCGGTTCCTCAGACGAGGCTCGTTGGAAATCTTCCGCAGACCACCCAAGATAGGGCCAGGCGTCCACAATGACGGGGAGACCACGCACCACTGTCAGCGCAAGCGTCCCGTACACGCTCGCCCACCCAAGAGCGAGTGAGACCGGCCAATGGAACAACCAACCGGCACCTGGAAATCCACCACTTTGCTCTACGATCAATCCACCAAGAAAGAGAAAGGCCACCAGCTTCGCGACACCGTACAGGGCCCGCATGGCTCGCGAGGCAGTGAGAAAGCGCGTCAGTCGAGTCCGGGCCATCGTTCGTTCACCGAAAGGCGTCCGCCCAGCCTGGAGCGCAACGCTCCGGAGCCCGTCGACGAGAAAACCACGCGTCATGACAAGCAGGGGGGCCCACACCCCAATCAGGCCGAGATCGGCAAAAACGATCCATAACGCGTTCTCGACGACACGATCTCCGGCGATATCGAAGACTGCGCCGAACACAGTCGACTGTCCTCGTCGCCGGGCGACGATGCCATCGAGTGCATCCCCCAGAAAGACGACGAAGAGCACCAGCCACGCGAGAAACGAAAGCCAGCGCTGTTGGCTATACAGGAGCCCGATAGCGACGAAAAGCAGCGCGACTCGGCCGGCAGTGATCGCGTTGGCCACGGCTGGCCCCTTTCACTTCGTCTCAGAGTGTGATCGTCAACAGTGCGATCCAGGTCAGGGCGAGTACGACGACCGTGCCGGCCAGCAATAGTCGAGCCGCAAAGCGCTCGAGGGGCTCAGCAAGGAAAGCGAGCGCAAGATTGGCGATGGTGACAATCGCCGCCACAATCGGCAGCAACCACAGATCGCGGCGCGTGCCGATCCGATCTGGGAGCCCTGCGGCGTTCCAGTGAAGGACCAGCGTCTCCGGCAGGTGAACCGAGCGGAGGACCAGGAAGACAACGAGCCCCACGAGTAAGCCAAGCGACAGCGCGACAAGACCAAGCGCCACAGGATCGCGCAAGAACACCGGCCGTAGTGCAGAAGCGAAGTCTTGCGCAGGTCGCGGTTCCCTCGCGTCGCCCACCGTCGGGAAAGCCGCCGTCCACCCCGCTTCAGCCAGTTGCTCGCGGCCCGCGATTGTCACCTCGGCGGTTCCTACCTCACGTTGTCTTCGAGCCGCCGCAACCTGTTCCAGAAAAATGACCGGCTGTGCTGGAGAGATTGCCCAATGCTCCGTCCCTGTGGAAAGCAGAAGTTGCCGACTGATCGGTTGTGTGGCCGCTACTCGAACACGACCAAAGGGAGACCGCAACCAGCCCACATAGTAGCCAGGCCAGAATGGCTGCCACCGCTGCATCGCTCCACCAAGCAACGGCGCAGCAGGACCAGCATACGTGAGTCGATCAAGCGGTACTTCGTCGATCCGCCCTCCCCACCGGATACGGATCGACCGATCTGTCACATCGTAACCAAGGGAAAAGTACCCAACCAGGAGATAGCCCATGCCGACGGTGCCAACACCGCTCACAAGGAAGACCACCCAGAGGATCGGTAAAGAGAGCGTCGACCGCGTGACGCCGAGGAGTCCGAGAACCGCGAGCACTGCGGTTGCGGCGAGCACGCCAAAGAGTCCGAGGCCGATCAATCCGCCTGCTGAAGGAGCCGCTCGCGCGCGGTAACGGATCGAGCTCGGGGCGCGCATGCTGCTCGCCTCCTTACGGATCATTGTCAATTACGCCAACACGCCGCACGTGTCCAAGAAGCGCTCACGGAGTTGGAGTGCTCCCTGGTGTCGCTCCTGGTTCGGCTGTCGGGGACGGTGTTGGCGTCGGCGTTGGGGTCGGGGGCGCATCCGGTGGTGCGAGGAACGGCTGCGTTCCCGGCGTTGGCAGCGGTGACAACCCGAGATGCCAGCGGATCACCGATGTCCGTCGCTGTTCGTCAAGCCAACGGCTGAAAGCCTGCCCACGCAGTGCCTCCAGCATTCGGGTACTGACGGGACGGTCCGGATCGCGCTCGAGGACTTTGACGATGTGCCAACCGTATATCGTCTGCACTGGCCCGCCGACCTCGCCAGGTTGCAACGCAAACGCGACTTCATCAAATTCTGGCGGCATGTATCCCCGCGGCAACCAGCCCAAATCACCCCCGTTCGGCGCTGTGTCGCTATCCGTCGATCGCTCGCGAGCAATAGTCGCGAAGTCCGCTCCCCCTTGAATGTCCGCCAGCGCTTCTTCGGCAGCCTCCCGAGTGGCTAGAAGAATATGTGCGGCATGAACCTGCTCGCCACGCAAGGGAATCCTTTCCTCCAGCGCACGCTGGATTTTTTCACGTGCTAGCATCGGCCGAACCACGAGGCGCTGGAAGTCTGCTAAGGAGAGCCCAGCCTCCTTGAGCACGTTGCGCTGATATTCGCCCATTGCGGCTGTGGCGGTCGCTCTAGCCTCCTCTGGTGGAACGGTTGGTGTCGCTGTCGGAGTTACGGAGGGAGTCGGCGTCGGAGTAGGCGTTGGTGTTGGGGTACTTCCGGGTTCCGGTGTCGGTGTTGGAGCAGGAGTGGGCGTCACTGCGGCAGTCGCAGTGGCCCAAGCGGCAGCGGTCGGGTCGACGCCCAAGGTCGGCGTCGGGGTGAGGATCGGAACACTACTGAAGAGACTCAGCGTGTATTCTTCAACTTCCTGCGGATCGAGCGAAAGACCGAGTTGTCCCATCCGCTGGATGGTGATCAGGTCGTCGACCATGCGTTCAACCGTCGCCTGGTTGATCGGATCGCGTTCGACGGTCGGGAGCTGCTGTCGTGCCTGATCGGCCAATTGCTGGTACTGCACGCTCTGCTGCCCGGTGGTGAGGTTTGCGAGTTGCTGATACTGGGAGATCTGGTTAAGAAGCTCGAGCTTGCGCACCTTCCAGTAATCACCACGGGTGATTGACTCACCATTCACCTCAACCACCACCTGGCGGGGCAAGTACCAGTACTGGTAGACTGCACCGCCCCCGAGGAGCGCCGCCACAAGCGCGAGCACGACAGCAACTCCGACTAGTGCGGCTCGCTCCTGCACCCGCTCTCGCTCACGCCGTGGCACACGGCGGCGCCGAACACTCGGTGTCGTCTCACGTCGACGACCGGGCAGCCACCGCCGAACCCACTCCTGCATACAGCACCTCGCTGGCTCGTATCCCGACTCCCGCACCCGTCCGGAGCCGCTCGCTCAGCTCAGCGCTCCGGGACAAACGGTAAGAGCGCGAGATGCCGTGCCCGTTTGATCGCACGAGCCAGCTGGCGCTGATGCTTTGCGCACGTCCCAGTCGATCGCCGGGGCTCTATCTTGGCCTGCGGCGAGAGATACCGTCGCAGACGCCCAAAGTCCTTGTAATCGATCTTCTTGATCCCATCCATACAGAAGGCACAAACCTTCTTCCGCGGGTAATACCGCGTGGTCGCCTGGCGGCTTGGCCGCGCCGCAGCCGCCGTTGTTTCAGGAGATTCTGCAGTTGCCTCGTCGTCAGGCACAGGTGTTGTCTCCAGTTCGTCCATCATCGCTTTCTCCACTCCTCACGTTCGATCTCAGAATGGCACCTGATCGCTCCATGGATCATCGTCGAACGGCGGTAGCTCTGGAGGAATGTCCGGCACCACCGGCTCCTCCTCAACTGCAAGCGGCGCAGCCGCGGGGACAGCATCGGCCGGCCGCGGGCTAAGCAGCAACACCTCCCGGGCGATCACTTCCACCGCGGTGCGCTCCGACCCGTCGTTCCCGGTATACCGCCGCACACGGAGGCGGCCTGCGACATAGACCTTTGTCCCCTTGCGGATGTATTGATCCGCAAATTCAGCGAGACGATTCCAGCAGACGACCGTGAACCAGTCAGTCTCTTCGACCGGCTGACCACCCTCTGCACCGCGACGGAACGAGTTCACCGCGAGGCGGAACTGCGTGACCGGAGCCCCAGATGGTGTGTAGCGCATCTCGGGGTCGCGGCCAACATTCCCAATGAGTTCGATCCTATTGAGACCGCGCGACATTGCTCATCCTCCGGGCTCCGGTCCCCGAGGAGACCTCTCACTCGTCCATCCGCACCATGAGATGCCGCAAGACTTGCTCATTTAACCGCAATTCGCGTTCGATCTCTCGTGCCTTCGATGGCGGGCAAATCAATTGGAAGAGGACATAGATCGCTTCTTGGAATTTCTGAATCGGATACGCGAGCCGCCGTCGTCCCCACGGCGTATCCCGCTTTTCAAAGGTTACTGTCCCACCTTGATCGGTGATTGTTGTCCGAATCCGTTCAATCGCGGCATCCAACCGCTCCTCCGCCAGATCCGGACGGAGCAAGACCATTAGTTCGTACGGTCGCGGCTCAGGCTCATAACGTGGCAACGTTCTCCTCCTTTCCTCGGGTACGCGCTGCGCTCAACTCCGGCCGTTGCCCTACCCGAGCGGCGTCAGCGCGGAAAGGAACTACACTCCAACGCGGTCGTCCGACCGCAAGCGTGCCCAGTATAGCAGATCAGCCCTGGAGCTCTGCCCCAGGGCTCGCTGCCGCGACGGCGCCCGGCCGGATTCTCGGTCACGCCGTCCGCGCCTCGAACTGCTGGACCACCGCCGGCCGCCGCGCCTGGTTAATGACCCAGTCCACAATGACCGCGACCAGCGAACCGATCGCGGCATGAACCAGATGCAGGCCACCGAACGACGGCCCAAAGGTCGGAAGCTGCTCCGCAATCCAAATGCCAAGGAAGGGATACGCCGCTACTCGCCACACTCGCTCCGGCAGTCGACCAGGGAGAAGATCGTACCAGAGGACTCCAAAGCCGTAGCTCAAGGCCAGCATGAGCAGGAAGGTTCCGAACTCCATAGCGCACCTCCGTTTCTATCCACGGAGGCCGGGCTCCATCGCGGTAGCTCTACAATAACTATGCATCATCACTGGAGAGACTGGCAAGACACAGAGCCTTCTCCGCCGGTGCCAACTTCCTCAATAGTGCTGCCAAGGCCTGGGCTTTCCGTCCTGCTCCACTACCGCCCCACCGGGATACCCCAACCTCGTCAACCGCGAACCGCTAGCGCCCAAGCCGAAATCTGCATGGACAATAGCTGGCCGAATCGACCGAACGACTCCTCGGCGACCCTTTTCAGATTCTGCCGGTCACCAATCGCGGCCTTAAAACGCGGTAAGCTGTGAACCTCCGGCGCCCGCGCAGCAAGCAGATGCCGAAGCAATCTGTCCCTCTTTTCGCCGTGACCAAGTGCACAACTTCACGGCGACGCAGATACCACCGTCTGGGAGCCTTCTCTGTCCAACGCAACGTCGGCCTTGTACGCGGCTGCACTCCTCGTACATCGAAAAGCACGGCACGCCCAAAGGCCAGCGACCACACCGCTCGAGCAGAGTCCTCGTTGCAGCCTCCTGCACGAGCGATTCCACAGCGAGTCAGGGGAAACAGTGCTCGGTGACATCGCTGCCGGCACTCGCTCACGTGTCGCTCAGCATCGGCAAGCTTGCCAGTGTTCGCTCGGACCAGGCTGGGCAGTTGCCTCGAAGAACAGCTGCGGCACGCACCTCTCCTGGCCAGTCCGACGAAGCTGACTACACCTCGCAGGATATCCCGCTCACGGCCGTGGATCCGTTGGCCAGCTGGGGCAGAGTGCCTTCGCAGAAGCGAGCCGTTCGTCACTCACTTGCGATCGACCGGTCATGCACCCCGGAACGCTCAAGTTCCGCCTCCCGCATGACACGCGCGCCTTGCTCGTCGATCGGCAAGATGACTACACGTGCTGCGAGACCACGACGCGCGATGAGTTCCTCCAGTGCTCGCCGCACGGTCTCAGCCCGTCTGGGATGAGCCAAAGCGAGGACAGACGGACCCGCTCCACTCAGCGCCGCTCCATAGGCCCCCGCCTCCTGTGCCACTTTGATCGTCTCCTCTAGATGTGGGTAGAGCACAGCACGGTACGGCTGGTGGAGTTCGTCCGCCATCGCGGTCGCGAGAAGTTCCGAGCGCCCAGTACTCAGTGCGAGCACGAGTAGTGCTGTGCGGGCCGCCGTCCGCACGGCCGTCACACGCCGGATCCGTCGTGGCAAGACCGCACGCGCATCACTCGTGAAGCCGAGCGCCTCTGGTACGAGCACGACGGCGACCAGCGGGCTTGCGATCGGAATACGTACGGCCAGAGGGCCGTCGATCCCCTCTACGGCAAGAACGGCGCCGCCGAAAAGCGCTGCACCGACATTGTCACCGTGTCCTTCAAGCGAGCAAGCCAAACGAAAAAGCGTGCGTTCCTCACAGGGCCGGCCGAGAAGCTCGTTCGCGAGCACAAGGCCAGCGACGACTGCCGCGGCCGAACTTCCGAGCCCTCGTGCTACCGGGATGTCCGACTCGACATCCAATACGCCCCCTGGGAGTGTGAGACCGGTCTCCCTCACGAGCGCCTGCATTCCCTCCAGGACGAGATTCGGTCCCCCGTGGAGCTCAGGGGTTGTAGCAACATGCACGCTCCCAGGAAGGCCATCCGTTTCGTAGCGCACGACGAGATACCAACCCAGAGCAAGCGCGAGGACATCAAAGCCTGGTCCAAGATTCGCACTCGACGCTGGGACGGAGACTTCATAACGCATGCTCGAGCGCTCCTCGCAGCGCAGAGAGTGTCGGCTCAATCGTGACAGGACGATTAGCGAGCGGGCGCTGCTCCTCGCTGAGATGGTACTGCAGGATTGCGTCTGGATCCTTGAGGACGTGTCCGGTCAACACGGCAACGACGCGCTCGCCTGGGCGGATAATACCCTGCGCGACCAGCTTGCGCACCCCTGCCACAGCTGCGGCAGAGGCTGGCTCACATCCAATCCCGCAGCGATCGACCTGCGCTTTCGCCTCCAGAATCTCGTCGTCCGTCACGGCTTCGACCAAGCCGCCTGTCGACTCGATCGCTCGCCGAGCTCGTTCGTAACTCACCGGATTTCCGATGCGGATGGCAGTCGCGACCGTCTCAGCCGTAACCGGACGGAAGTCGCGAAATCCGCTGCGGAACGCAGCGTAGAATGGTGCCGCTCCCGCTGCCTGGATGACTCCTAGCCGAGGGAGGCGGTCAAGAAGGCCCCAAGCGCGGAGCTGCATCAATGCTGCCCCGAACGCCGCGGTATTCCCCAGATTTCCACCTGGCAAGATGATCCAGTCTGGCGGCTCCCAGCCTAGTTGGTGCAATAGCTCAAAGACTATCGACTTTTGTCCTTCCAGGCGAAACGGATTCACCGAGTTGAGGAGATAAAGCCCGAGCTCGCTGCTCGCCTCTTGCACAAGCTGCATCGCTGCATCGAAGTCGCCCGTAATCTGCACGATCCGGGCGCCATAAGCGATGGCTTGACTGAGTTTCCCGGCCGCAATCTTCCCTGATGGGAGGAAAACGATGCTTGGGAGACCAGCCAGTGCAGCATAGGCAGCAACTGAAGCGGCGGTATTACCCGTCGAGGCACACGCAACGGCCCGAGCATCCACTGCGCGGGCATGGGAAATCGCTACGGTCATCCCACGATCTTTGAAGGAGCCGGTCGGATTTTCGCCCTCATGCTTGAGGAGCAGGTCTGCACAGCCGGTCCACTCGGCTAAGCGGGGATGGTGATAAAGGTTCGTATTTCCCTCCGGCCGCGTGATGATCCGGTCAACCGGCAAGGGCGGCAAAAGCTCCCGGTACCGCCAAACGCCGCTCCGATCGAGTGGCTGCCAGCTGCCGAGTCGCTGCTCGAACGCCGCAGTGCTTACCACCGCCGGCCGCGGGAACTCCACGTGATAGAGACCGCCGCACGGGCACCGTCCGGGTGATCCAGTCGGCCGAAGGCGGCCTCCACAACGTTCACAGACGAGCCAAATTTCAGCGCTGATCGTTCGCTGACCTGCGAGCTGCTGTTCTCCCTCATCCGCCACGACTGTGTCCCTCACACGGCAAACATGCGCCGCGGATCGAGTGCGTCTCGGAGGCCATCGCCCACATAGTTGATGCTCAGTACCGTGAGGAAAATCGCGCCACCAGGAAAGAGGACCATCCAAGGCGCGAACTCGATCCAGTTGATTCCATCGTACAGCATCCGGCCCCATGTCGGGATATCAGGTGGGAACCCCAGTCCGAGGAAGGACAGCGCGGATTCGGTAATAATCGCCTGCGCCACCCCGAGCGTCGCCGCGACAATGACCGGGCTCAGTGTATTGGGGAGGATGTGCCGGAAAATGATTCCGCCAGTGCCTACACCAATGCAGTGCGCGGCTTCAACGAACTCCTTCTGCTTGAGCGAGAGGAACGACGCTCGCACCAGACGGGCAACCGGCATCCAGTTCAGCCCGCCGATGACAAGAACAATCAAGAGGAACATCCCGAGCTCGATCCCGAACATTGCTTTCATTCGGTCTTGGAAGAGATAGGTGATCAGGAGGAGCAGCGGCAAGCTCGGGATGGAGATGAACATATCGGTCATCCGCATGAGCAAGGAATCGAGAAAGCCACCAAAGTAGCCTGAGACCGCACCGATCAGGGTCCCAAGAATGACCGCGACCAACATGGCAACCACGCCAACAGCAATCGAAATGCGTCCACCCCAAAGAATACGGGCAAAGATGTCGTGCCCGAGATCACTCGTCCCAAAGGGATGCCGGAGTGACGGACCCTGGAGAGCCTCCGCCATATCGAAATGATTCCAAGGGATCGGCCACAAGAACGGCCCGACGATGGTTGCGATCACCATAAAAAGCAACACGAACGAGCCGGCGACGGCGAGCCGATGGTGTCGGAACTGCCGCCAAGCGTCGCTCCAGAGTGAGCGCGGCTTGCGAGCCGGGAGCGTCACAGCCATGCCGACCGCTCCCGCTGGAGTCTTGAGCCGGCGCTGCTCGGTCACCTCCGACATTGCATCACCCCCGTTCGCACGCTCGCCGAACTCACTCGTACTTGATCCGCGGGTCGAGCACTCCGTAGAGAATATCGGCGATCAAATTGAAGAGCACCACGAGTGCCGAGAAGATAATCGTGATCGCCATGATCACTGGAGTATCGTTGTCGCGAATTGCGCTGATTAAGAGTGATCCCATACCTGGGACGCGGAAGATCTGCTCGGTGATAACCGCACCGGTGAAGATGCCAGGAATACTCAAGGCAACGATCGTCACTACAGGAATGAGGGCATTCCGCATAGCGTGGCGGATGATGACCGTCCGCTCGCTCAACCCCTTCGCCCGGGCCGTTCGCACGTAGTCCTGATGGATCGTTTCCAGCATTGCAGCACGCGTGTAACGCGTCAACGCGGCCGTCTCGAACAGCCCCAGAACCATGATCGGCATCAGTGCTTGCTTGATCTTCTCCCACAGCCCCGCCAATCCCTCGGTCTCAATGGTGGTGCGATAAATCATAGGAAGCCAACCGAGTTTCACGCTGAAAAGAAGAATGAACAAAATACCGGTCACAAAGGTGGGCAAGGAGAACCCGATGAAGGCAAGCGTCGTTGCGACGTTATCGAAGATGGAATACTGACGGATCGCAGATAGCACCCCCACTGGGATCGCGATTAGAACCGAAACTAGGTAGGCGGTTCCGATAACGTAGAGTGTTGTCGGCAACCGCTGCCGAATGAGATCGATGACCGGGGACTTTGAGCGGAACGAGTACCCGAAATCACCGCGCAGCATCGAAGAAGCCCACTTGACGTAGCGCACCGGGATGGGATCGTCCAGCCCCATGCTCTTGCGGATGCGCTGGCGCACCTCCGGTGGGACCGCAGGGTTCATCGCGAATTCGGCCAAGGGATCACCGGGCGCCAAAGCCAAAATGGTGAAGATGACGATACTGATGGCGATCAAGGTCGGAATGGATATAAGGATCCGCCGGATCAAGTACTGCGTCATCCTGTACCTCACATCCCATGCCGGACCGATGAAGGGGGTGGGGCAACTGCCCCACCCCCTCGGGCATCAGCTCGAGCGTCGCCAGTTGGCGATGTTCCAGGTCTCGTCCGTCCAGCGCGAGAGCTCCAGGCCCGTGAGATCCTTCTTCCGTCCACTCACGCTGTTTCGGTGGACAAGGGGGATCACCACCACATTGTTGACCACAAGGTCGTTCATCTTAATGAACAACTCTTCCTGCTTCTTCGGATCAAGCTCTGTCTGCGCCTGCTCGAAGAGCTTGTCATACTCCTCATTCTGCCAGCGCTCGATATTGTTGCCAGCCCAATTGTTTGCCTTCTGGGCAATGTTATCTTCCTTGCCATACCAGGAGATCATGTAATCGAGCGGATACGTGGATGAGGGGCCATTGGTGAACATCTCGATATCGGTGTAGAAGTGTGCATAGGTATCCGGGTTTCCAGGATCAGAGGAGAAGAACACAGAGGCCTCGATCGATTTCAGCTCCACTTTGATACCAAGCTGCTCAAAGGCGTTCTTGATAATCTCTTGGGTCTTCTGCCGCACCGGGTTAATCGACGTCTGGTAGACAATCTCCATGCGGACGCCGTCCTTTTGGCGAACGCCGTCCGGCCCCTTTGTCCAACCCGCCTCATCAAGCAGCTTGGCCGCCTCATTGAGATCGAACTTCCACGACGTGTTCTTTGAGACGAACCGCTCCGGAGCCACCAGGATGTTTGACGTTGCCTTCCCAGCCCGACCATAAAGCGTATTTGCAATCACGTCTCGCTGGCACGCCAGCGCATACGCCTGACGCACGCGAAGATCCGACTGCCATGGGTGTGGGACACCCAACTTCGAGCGCTCCCCATCAACCTCCTTCCGCGGATCGGTCATATTGATGAGGATGCGCTCGACATTCACCCCTTCGATCACCTCCACCACGCCAACGCCAGCTTTCTCTAGCTGGTCAAGCACGGTGGCCTCAACCTGCAGGTTCCACGCGTAATCCACTTCACCAGTCTGGAGGACAGCCCGCGCAGCAGTTGTTGCGTCCCCGCCGCCCTTCATCTCGACTTGGGCGAAGTACGGCTTGTCCGGCTCCCGGTAATTCTCATTGATTTCGTAGACAACCACATCGCCGGGACGGAATTCCTTCACTTTGTACGGTCCCGTCCCAATCGGATTGAGGTTGAACGGCGCGTTGCGCGCCTTCTCCCCCACATAGTCGCGCAGGACATGCTCCGGCAAAATCATCCCATATGGGCCGACAAAGACGTTCATCCACGCCGGATTGGGATTCTTGAACTTAATGACAACCGTGTAGTCATCCGGCGTCTCGATCGATTCAATGACTTGGTAGTTCCCCATAGTAGTCGCGGTCGTCGCCTCGTTGATGACATACTCGTAGGTGAACTTCACGTCTTTGGAGGTGAAAGGCGTCCCATCCGACCACTTGACATTGCGCTTGAGCTTCCAGGTGACGGACTTCGCATCCTTGGCTACGCCGCCATTCTCAACGGAGGGGATCTCCGCAGCCAGAATGGGCACCAATTCACCAGCGTCGTTCACATCGGCGAGCGGTTCCATCACAATCCGCGAGGCGTCGAAATCCTTTGTCCCCTGGGCAAGGTGCGGGTTCAGGATCGTCGGTGCCTGCCACCAAAGGAGTTTCACCAGTCCACCCTCGCCCCGCTTACCAGCTGCTGGCGTGGGGCTGGCTGCCGCTGCTGGCGTCGGACTCGCAGCAGGAGCTGGCGTCGTTGGAGCAGGCGTTTGCGCCGCCGGAGCCGTGGTGGGGGTTGCCTGTGGCCGTGCGCAAGCAGCAAGAAGAGATGCAATCACCGGCGCACTCAGCCCGAGTGCTGCTGCGCGTTTGAGCACTTCGCGTCGACTCAGCTGGCCTGCTCGTGCTGCCGCTTCGAGTTGTTTCAGCTCATCCACCGGAACACCCTCCTCACGTGTTGCACCCAACTCGTCGCCACCATCGGGGATCCCACGCCGCATCTATCTCACCTCCTCGCTTGCCTCACCATACCGATAGACCCGACCAACCCGCTCGTGCCCCGCGCATACCTGCCTAGGCGTGCCAATTCGCGATCTTCGTGCAACCTGCTGCCGCCGGCACAACTCCCAACCTTTTGGACGATTCGGCCGCTGGAAGCCCCGAACCGTCCGCGAACGGCGCGATTCTATTGACTCACCCTCGACACGTCAACCCACGACACAGCTACTGACGACCCGCCGTTTCCTTCGTTCAAACGTCAAAAGAACAACGATCCGCGATCGTTACTGCTTTTCGGCGGCCGCAACCTCCAGAGTCGATTCTCGCGCCTCGCACACTCTGAGTATCACTATCAGCGCTCAATCACGCAAGGGATTCATTCAAGGCAGCGCCAAAGCGCCTCCGCGACACGAAACGGGTCGCTGGCAACGACGCTGGCCGCGTAGAGCTCCATGGCCCCAAAGTCCGACGTCCGTGACAGCGGGTCACCACGATCGACGATGCGAACAACGACTGGCACCTGTGACCAGTCCTCGACCGTCGTCCCGAGCGGAGGAAGCCACGCAACAAGGTTGAAGGAAGTGACATTGAGGTCATCTACCAGGCAGCGCACGACCCGATTCATGATGCGCGCCAGCTCCTCATCGAAGGCAGCCGCGAGCAAGACTGTCTCTTTCTCCTTCAATGGGGTCAAACTCGCATAGACGCGTACGCCGTTGACACTGCGCCCAAGCTCAAGTCGCTCGTGAACCCGGAACAGATCGTCGAAATACCTTCGTCCTGTCTCGCGCCAGTACGCCGTCGCGGCGCGCCGCTCCCGCTCGACTTTCCCATAGTGCATCCGCCTGGTCAGACTCACCTGAGCATGACCGTGCGGGATCGAGGCACCGCTTTTCCAGAGACAATTCCACATGAACAACGGATAGATGGCTTCCGAGTCGACGGCATGTGCTTGATCGAACCAAGCACGCGCGACCGCCACCATCTCGCGGACGAGCGGTTCGTCGAAGGCAAGCGGATCATGTTCGCGGAAAACGATCACGCCGTGCAAACCATCGTACTTGGCTATGTTGCTTGCCGTGATCACATATCGTCCCCGGATACGCCCGAAGACATCTTCTGGTGTGTTGTACTCCGGTTCGCAGAAAGGATCCGGTGCTGTGCGGGCCAGTTCGTCAGCTAGCTCGACCGGAATCCGCGCTTCCAAGGGTCGGCGAGCTCGCAACTCATTGAACAAGGTCGAGTCGAGCGTCCACCGATTGGTCACTTTCACGATGCGTTGCCGCAGCACGGCCTCAGCCGAGCCAAAATACCGCTCGACCCACTTCCGCATGTGATCCGGCAGGACAAGTTCTCCGACTGTCACGTCGACGTCGAAGAGGTCCCAGAATGCCTTTTGGAGGTCTGCGTCTAAACCGGCGACGGCGTCGAGGAGCCAGAGAATCGACCTCTGCTCCACGCCACTCGGCACTCCGTCACTCGAACAGGGCATGTGTCCTCCCCTTCCGTCACCGTTGGGCAGGCGCGAGCATGTATGAGCGCGCCGATGCGACACTCCAGTAAAGCTCGAGATACTGTTGAGCCGGCCCTTCCCAACTCACCTCGCTTTGCATCGCCGTCCGAACGAGCACGCGCCATTCATGGGGACGCCTATACACCGCGAGGGCACGCTCCATTGCCTCCAAGAGTGCTGCGGGAGTGGGTGCATCGAACAAGAACCCGTTCCCTTGGCCTCCTACCCACTCCTGCACGGTATCGGCCAACCCACCTGTTCGCCGCACGACGGGAATGGCCCCGTACCGGAGACCAATCAGTTGCCCCAGCCCACACGGCTCGAAGCGTGAAGGCAGAAGCACGACGTCAGCTCCCGCATAGATCCGTCGCGCAAGGACAGGGTCGAACACCAAGCGGACCGAAACCTGTCCAGGATAGCGATCGGCGAGAGCCTGAAACGCTCGGCCGAGCTCCGGGTCGCCTGCTCCGAGCAGCGCAATCTGCACCCCACGCGCGATGAGTTCGTCAACGACTTCGAGGAGCAGATCGAGTCCCTTCTGGCGATCGAGCCGCGAAACGACACCAGCAAGCAGCGCGGTCTGGTCCTCGACAAGTCCCAACTCCGCCTGGAGCGCTCGCTTGCAGTGTACCTTCCCTTCTGGATGTTCCGCATTGTAGCGAGCCGGTAACACTGGGTCAGTTGCCGGATCATACAGTTCAACATCAATCCCATTGCGGATGCCCCGGAGTGCTTCGCGGCGGTATCGCAACAGTCCATCAAGCCCTTCGCCGAACTCGGGGGTCTGGATCTCCTCCGCGTAAGTTGGACTGACCGTCGTTATGGCATCCGCCACGTGGATACCCCGTGCCAGCACATTGATTGTCCCCGGATACCGTTGCCACTCCTCGAAGAGAAGTTCTTCTGCCTCAAAACCTAAGCGGCGTGCATAGCCGATGTCGGTAATGCCTTGGTGCGCCAGATTGTGAATCGTCAGGACAAGCGCATGGCGCGGGCCATCACGCCGGTCATCGAACCATCGGTGAAGCCAAACGAGGGCGAGCGCGGTGTGCCAATCGTTCGCGTGCACGATCCCCGGCGGAAAGAGCCGCGCGAACTCGGCCGCAGCGCGCGAGAAGGCAAAGAAGCGCTCCCGGTCACGCGGCTCGTCGTAAATCACCGGTTGCCCGAACAGCCGGTCATTTGCCAGCGCAAATACCGTAACTCCCGAGGGTAACCAGGCACGGCCGACGATAAATCGCTCAACCCTTCCGTCGAGCGGTACGCTGAGTTCGATTGGAAGCCGTGCAAGTGGGACGCGCTCTTCGATCCCCTTATACCAGGGTGTGATGATCACAATCGGCACACCCAGAGCAGCCAGAGCCGCCGGAAGCGATCCAGCAACATCGCCGAGACCTCCTACTTTGGAGAGCGGCGCCACTTCGGCACTCAGGTAGAGGACCGGCGGTATCGCTCCCTGCCGCCTTTCGCTGGTGGCGAACACGTCCACAGCGCTCCTCGCCTACTCCTCACGACCATACCACGGTCGCAACTGGGCTCACCGTCTCTCCACTCGGGATCACCAGTCCGGGGAAATCGCTCTCCTTGGTGTCGGGGCTAATCAGTACATTCCGCCCGACCCGTACACCTTCTGGAACGACCGCATTCCGACCGACAAGAGTAATGCCAGTATTCAAGCGGGTCGGCTCCAGCCAGTTCGGCGTTTCATCTTCGCCCCACCCGAGATACGCGTTCGCGCCAATCCGCACGTTCTTGTCGATAATGCAGCGATCGACCACCGCCCCCGGACCGATCACCGAGTCGGTCATCACGATCGAATCGCGAACGACGGCTCCTGGCTGAACAATCACCCCCGGAGAGAGGACCGATCGGATCACCGTGGCACGGTCAATAATGCAGCCGTGTGAGATCAGGCTCCGCACAACCGTTGCCCCTTCAAGGATCTTGGCCGGTGGGCGTTCTTCACTCCGGGTATGGATTCGCCAGTTTGGATCGTAAAGGTTGAGTTTTGGCTTGTCCTCCAGGAGCGCCATGTTCGCTTCCCAATAGGACTGCACCGTCCCGACGTCCTGCCAATACCCTTCAAACCGGTACGTCGCAACTTTGGCCGTCCGGATCAGATACGGAATGACATCGCGGCCAAAGTCAATGAATTCCGGCGCATCTGGATGCTCGCGAGTGAAGAGATCGAGCAAGAGATCCCGACGGAAGAGATAAATCCCCATCGAGGCAAGATTGGACCGCGGCCGTTCCGGCTTCTCCTCGAAATCGATGACCCATCCTTCGTCATTGACAATCACAACGCCGAAGCGGGAAGCCTCTCGCCAGTCCACGGGCTGGACAGCAATCGTCACGTCTGCAGCACGTTCACGGTGGCATGCGATCATCGGACGGTAATCCATGGCGTAGACATGATCGCCAGCGAGGATCAAGACATCGCGGTAGGGACGCCGCGTAATGTAAAAGAGATTGTGGTAGACTGCATCGGCAGTTCCACGATACCACCCGGAGGTCGACCGCCCCAGGTACGGCTGCAAGATCACAACGCCTCCACTTCGCTCCCGATCCAGATCCCATGGGCGACCATGACCGATGTGCTCGTTGAGCGAGTGCGGTCGGTACTGGGTGAGGACTGCCACATCATAGAGTCCAGAATTCACACAGTTACTGAGCGCGAAGTCAATGATGCGGTATTTCCCTCCAAAGGGAACAGCCGGTTTGGCACGCTGACGCGAGAGAATGCTGAGCCGTTCTCCCTGACCACCCGCAAGGATCATCACCGCGACATCGCTCATCGCAGCCCCCGCCCCAGCTTGACTGTTTCCCTGTGTATCATAGCCCGACAGGCGAGCGCACTGAGAGGAGTCATTGTGCGACCGCGATTCCGCAGACGCAATGTGGCGAGCGAGGGGACCGAATCGCTGGGTCCCAGCATCCCTGATGGTCTCTGGTCGAAGTGTCCACGCTGCCGCGAACTCATCTATACCCGCGAGTTCGAGCGGAACCACTATGTCTGCCCGCGGTGCGGTTATCACGCCCGCCTTACCGCCCGGCAACGAATCGCACTGACTGTCGACCCGGAGAGCTTCGTGGAGTGGGATGCAGGGCTTTCACCAGCCGATCCACTTCGATTTGTCGCTTTGGGCGAGCCCTATCCTCGAAAAGTGGCTGAGGCACAGGAGCGCTCCGGAGAGCGTGAAGCACTCGTGACCGGAGCTGCCACGATTCTTGGTGTTCCAGTCGGACTTGCGGTTGCTGAGTTCGGCTTTCTCGGAGCGAGTATGGGCTCTGTCTTTGGGGAGAAATTCGCACGCGCTGCCGAACGCGCCGCTGCTGAGGATCGTGCCTTCATTGTCTTCGCCAGTTCCGGCGGAGCTCGGATGCATGAAGGAGTCTTCTCGCTCTTCCAGCTCCCCAAGACGATCGTCGCGGTGGAATCGCTTAGCGAACGGCGCCTACCGTTCATCACTGTGCTGGTCGATCCCTGCTACGGCGGTGTGACGGCAAGCTTCGCAACGGTCGCCGATCTGATACTGGCTGAACCGGGGGCGATGATCGGCTTTGCTGGCCCACGCGTCATCGAACAGGTGACGCGGCAGAAACTCCCAGCTGGCTTTCAGAGCGCTGAATTCCTCTTGCAGCACGGGATGATCGACGCTATCGTCCCACGACCGCGCCTCCGAGAGGAGTTGGCACACTACATTCGCTTATTAACGAACCAGCGCAGCACATCGCCGGTGTCTTTCGTCACGCGTCAGGAGTCAGACCGATGATGCAGCTCACTGCCTGGGATCGCGTCCAGCTTGCGCGTCATCAAGCGCGCCCCCATACGCTCGACTACATCACGGAACTGCTTGAAGAACCACGCGAACTGCACGGAGATCGTCTGTTTCGAGACGATCCGGCAATCGTCGCCGCGATTGGCCGCTTCGGTACCCGTTCCGTCATCGTCCTGGGCCACCAAAAAGGCGCCTCGACAACGGAGAACGTCGCCCGCAATTTCGGTATGCCACGCCCTGAGGGTTACCGGAAAGCGATCCGTATTCTTCACTTAGCTGAGAAATTCGGCTTGCCAGTGATCACCTTCATCGATACCCCTGCCGCAGATCCCGGTTTAGAGTCTGAAGAGCGCGGACAAGCGTGGGCGATCAGCAGCTGCTTGCAGGCTTTCCTGCGAGCCCAGGTACCGACGCTGGCGGTCGTCATTGGCGAAGGAGGAAGCGGCGGAGCACTTGCACTGGCTGTCTGTGACCGGCTGTTGATGTTAGAAAACGCAATCTTCGCTGTTGCCTCTCCAGAAGCCTGTGCAGCGATTCTCTGGCGTGACGCGGCACGTGCTCCTGAGGCAGCAGAGACGATGCGTATCACCGCCCAGGAACTCCATCGCTTCGGCATCGCCGACGAGGTTATCCCGGAACCAGCACCGGCTCATCTGGATGCCAGTGGAACTATCCGCCGCGTCGGACAAGCATTAGAACGACATCTTGAGGAGCTTCTGCAACTCTGGCATGAGCACGGTCCTGCGCACGCCCGTCACCTGCGCTGGGCACGCTATCGGGCAATTGGGCTCTGGCACGAGGACCCAGTGACCTGAGCCGCGGGGTCACGCTCCCCGAACCGGTATGCGCCGCGCCCGCGCTCCCGTTGCCTTCGGCAGACGGATGACGAGCACCCCATGCTCGTAGTGCGCTTCCGCGTGCTCCGGGTCGATTGGGCCGGGTAGGACGACTGTCCGCTGGAACCGCCCGAACCGGCGCTCGCGACTCACCCACTGTCCCTCAAGGGCGGGCTCACGCACCTCGCCACGGAGCACGATGCGATCATCCTCTACCTGGAGATCAAGCGCCTGCGGTTCGACACCCGGGATCACCGCGTAGATGATGTAGGCGTCCTCCACCTCAGCCACATCAACCGGAACACCGATCCCGGCGACCATCGGTCCTGGGCGACTGGTCGTTCCCAGCACGTGCTCCATGACCTCCCGCCAGGGAAAGCCCTCGGACCAGGGGTCGAAAGACCGCCCACTTGCCACTGCCGTCGTCCCTCCGTTGTCACCGTCCGAGCAATCCGAGCGCTCGAGCAAGCAGAATCCACCGTGCCGTCGTGCGGCGCGGCGACTGGACGTAGCGGTAGACGTGCGTCAAACGATCACTTGTGAAAATGCCCCGGTAGCGGTTCCCGGGATCAACCACGGGAACCGCAGGATGGCCGCTTGCCAGCATTCGCCGGTGCGCCTCGTAGACCGACGTTTGCGGACTCACCGCAGCGAAGGCTCGATCCATGACGTCCGCTGCACGCAACAGATGGGCGATGTTGGCATGCCGAAGCACGGTTTCGCGCCACAGCATTCCGACAACGATGCCATCACGGACGACTGCAAGGTCACGCGGACCACCCCGAAGCGCATGCGCCAGAGGTTCCTCGGGATCCACCCCACCGCCATCCCAGACAGCAAATTGCCCGACCGGTAGTCGCTGCATCGCCCGCTCGAGTTCTAGTGTGCGCTGCTCGAGGAATGCAGCGGTCGCCAAAAACAGGCCAGCGATCGGCAATGTTGGATCGCGCAACCAGACACCGAGCCCCAGTGCCCCGAGCGACACCACGTACCCCGCGGTTACCGAGATACGCGTCGCCCGCGAGCGCTCGCTCACTGTTGAGAGCCAGGCCCGAAGCACACGACCACCGTCCATCGGGAAGGCCGGGATCAGATTAAAGACGGCAAGCAGAACGTTACTCACCATCGTCAGCGCCAGCAGACTTGCCACGCTTGTCTCCGAGACAAGCTGCGCAAGAGCAGGGAGTGACGTCGCGTCACGGAGCACCAACATCCCGGAGACGATCGGGAAAAGCGCAATTGCGACGAGCAGATTCAGGGCCGGCCCAGCCAGTGCAATGATCGCCTCCCGACGTGGTGGCAAGGGCCCTTGCTCAATACGCGTTAAGCCGCCGATAGGCAGGAGAGTGACGTCTCGCACTGCCAGGCCGAACCGATGCGCGACCAGTGCATGTGCTAGTTCGTGCCCCACGACACTCACAAAGACCGCAACCAAAACGAAAACACCGAACAGCGCTCCTCGGAGTGGGTCGACGCTCCGGCCCCCCCAATGCCAGAGCACCCAGGGGATGACGAGCAGGAGAGTAGGATGGAGACGTACCGCCACCCCACGCACCGTGGCGATGTGAAATGCGCGCCCCACCGTCGATCCCCAGTCGTCGAACCGATCGCTCGCGCTCATCGCGCCACTCTCATCTCGAATCTATCGGCACACCTGAACAGCTTCTGGAGCACGAACTACCTCACCCCGATTCTATCGACCTTCCGTCCTAGTGTCACGCAAGTCCACTGACATTTCCGCATCGTAGCGATATTTTCGCGTTCGTACGCGACCCAATTTCGTCTCGCCTCTTGCCAGGTGCCGCAATGTAGGGTATGATCTGCTATGGGTTCCTCCGCACAGGCAACCTCCCCCCAGCGAAACGGCGAGAGCGCCGCGCGTTTGCGTGCGCTCCAGTGGGCAAAACGCGAAAGGGGGGTGCGCGTGAGATCAACGGTGAACCATGTATTGAGCGTCGCACAGTTCGAACGGCCGTTTCTCTTCGAACTCTTCCGCCGCGCGGACGAACTCGCAACGCTCGGCGCCCGCGAGGCAGTGGGAACGGCGAAAGGTGCGATTATGGCGACGCTCTTCTACGAGCCGAGTACGCGGACTCGCCTGAGCTTCGAGGCGGCGATGACGCGCCTTGGGGGCGCCGTAATTTCGGCCGAATACGCAGCAGCGACTTCGTCCGCTGCGAAAGGGGAATCGATCGAGGACACCGCGCGCGTCGTCGCCGGCTACGCCGATCTCCTAGTCATCCGTCACCCGGAAGCAGGATCGGTCGCCCGTGCCGCGTCAGTCGTTGATGTCCCGGTTATCAACGCAGGAGACGGAGCCAATGAACATCCCACCCAGGCGCTGATCGATCTCTACACGATCTGGCGTGAACTGGGGCGGATCGACGGGCTGACCATTGCACTGGTGGGAGACCTGCGGTATGGACGGGCAGCACGCTCCCTCGCGCGCTTGCTGACTCAAACAGTCGATACAACGGTCTACCTCGTTGCACCGCCTGTGACACGCATGGACGCTGGCGTCATCGCCGAGCTCCGTGCAGCAGGTTTGCGCGTCGAGGAGACGGACGATCTCTATGCAATTGCGCCTACGTTGGACGTGCTCTACCAGACAAGAATCCAGCGTGAGCGTTTCAGTGATTCTGAGTCTTACACCCAGGCCTGTGGCCATTATGTCGTTAACCGGGAACTCATGCAGCGCCTGCCATCGGAGGCAATCGTTCTGCACCCCCTGCCGCGGGTTGGCGAAATCGATCCTGCCGTCGATGACGACCGGCGAGCAGCCTACTTTCGGCAAGCGCGGAACGGTGTGGCACTCCGTATGGCCTTGATTGAGTGGGTGTTGCAACGACGCCCGGCAGAAGTCGTATCGAGTAACGGACACCATCGCCGCTAGCGGCGCGTCACAGCGGTTACCTCTCCCCGATCCGCCCAGAGCGGGCGGATCCCCCTTTTGTTTCCTACACTCGCATCCCTAATTCACTCAAATGCCGGCGTAATACTCGGCTAAGCGCTCGCGCGCAATCCGGCGGAGCTTACGGAGCGCCTCGTTCTCGATCTGCCGCACGCGTTCCCGACTGATTCCCAGGAGATCGCCCACTTCAGCGAGAGTTCGCGGTTCACCGTCGGAGAGGCCATAGCGGAGCTGCAGGACGAGTCGCTCACGTGGTGAGAGCATTTCGAGCACCTCAGCGATATCACGCCGCATCAGGGATTCTTCAGCAAGCTCCTCGGGTGACTGCGCGAGTTCGTCGGCGATCAAATCGCCGAGGCTCGTCTCGTCTTCCTCGCTCAAGGGTTGGTCGAGCGAGACCGCCCGCTGGGCAGCTCGGACGATTTGGGCAATCTTCTCCGGTTGTACGCTCATGGCCTCCGCAATTTCCTCTGGAGTCGGTTGCCGCCCGAGCTCCTGCGCCAGCTGCGTCATCGTCCGGTGATAGCGGGTGATCGAGTCGGTCATGTGCACGGGCAAGCGGATCGTACGCCCCTGGTCTGCGATCGCGCGCGTAATGGCCTGACGGATCCACCAAGTCGCATAAGTGCTAAACCGGTAGCCGCGCCGCCAGTCAAACTTTTCCACGGCGCGCATCAGCCCAATATTCCCTTCCTGAATTAAGTCCAGTAGCGAGAGGCCGCGCCCAACATAGCGCTTGGCGATGCTGACTACCAGCCGGAGGTTCGAGCGAACAAAGCGTTGCAAAGCCTCGGTATCCCCCTCCTTGATACGTTTGGCAAGCTCGACCTCTTCCTCAGGGGTCAGGAGGGGTGCTTCCGCGATCTCCCGCAAGTACAGGCGCAACGGGTCGCTCGCCAGCGAGGGATCTGCTCGAAAGAGGTCCTCCAGCTCCTCGTCGCTCAATAACGGCTCAGCCTCGACAACTTCACCCTCGACCGGCTCGAGCGCACGCTCCGGCTCGGTACTCTCTCCGGACAACGGTTCCTGTTCCTCCTCGCGGCGAACAGACGGTCGCCTGCGCCTTCTATCCCGCTGCTCCCGATCCGACTGCCCCGCGCTCATCATAGCCCCCTCCACTCACCATCCCCGTGCCCCTCGCCCCGTCGCCCCACGACCAGCTGGGCAACGGTGCAAACCCGTCGGGCTCGGGGGAGGGGAATTTCGGCAATCACCCGCATCAATGTCGCGTCAACCGCTGGTCCGCCCAGGCGACGCGACTTTGACGTCGGGGCTGAGCGGTCACTTCGTACGGTGTGAGTATACTCACAGCGGGGTAGGACGAACGAAAGGCCCTCCATGATCCCGACACGCCTGGAGCTTCGGCAGTTCCTGTGTTACCGCGATCCCGTCGAGGTTGACTTCACGGGGCTTCGTCTCGCCTGCCTCTGTGGTGAGAACGGGGCTGGCAAATCTGCACTCCTGGATGCCATCACCTGGGCTCTCTGGGAGCAGGCCAGAGCTGGCAACACACACCTTGTCAGTCTCGGTGAACTCGAGACTCGTGTGGAGTTCAGCTTCGTTTTGGACGGAACGGAGTACCGTGTCGTCCGCGGCTACACCGCAGCTGGCCGGACACGGTCGCTCCTCGAACTGCATGTTCGTCGTGATGACGGCTGGTACCCACTGGCGTCCGGTGGGAAACAGGCCGTACAGCGAGAGATCGACCGCCTGCTTGGGATCAGCTACACCACGTTCGTCAACTCGGTCTTCCTTTTGCAAGGCAAGGCAGACGAGTTTACTCGCAAAACGCCCGCCGAGCGGAAACGGATTCTCGCCGAACTCCTGGAACTTGACCGCTACGAGCGCTATCGCGAACTCGCCCGAGACGAAGGGAAACGACTCCGCGAGGAGCGGATCCGTCGCGAGCAGGAACTCGAACTCCTCCGTACTCGGGCAGCAATGGTCCCGGTTCTCCAGGCTCAAGTGCGGGAACTGGATGAAGTAATCCGCGTCCGCCAAGAGCGGCTGACGCACTACCGCGAGCATCTCGCCGCTCGGCAAGAGCGCCTGCAGCGGCTCAAGCTCGAGGTGACACGGTATCGAGAGCGCCAGCGGCAGCAGAGCGAACTTACCAACCAACTCGAGCGCCTGCGCGAAGAAGAAGGTCGCCTCGCACAGGATCTCGAACGGTACCAGCAGTTTCTCAGGCACGAGGCGGACATCCGCCAGCGCGCGGGTGAACTCGAGCGAATTCGACGAGAACTCGACGAGATCGCGCGCATTGCCGTCACTCGCGAGCAACTCGGCGACGAGATTCGCCGGACTGAACGTGAGCTCGAAGCTCGCCGTCGCGAACTCGTCGCTCAACTGCATGCCGTCGAAACGCAGCGGCGCCAGCGAGAACAGGAACTTCGCCAACAGCCAGCACTCGAAGCGGAGCGTGCCTGCCTTTCCAGAGAACTCGAGCGGCTCGCGGCACTCCGTCAGGAATACCAGGCACTTTGCGATCGGCTCTCAGATCTGCGTACACAGCAGACCGAACTTGTGACGCTCGGCAAGCAACTTCGGAAAGAGCTGGAGGATCTGGCTGCACAGCTGGCACGCTTGGACGAGATTGGTGCCGTGTGTCCTGTCTGCCTCCGCCCGCTCTCTGAAGAGGATCGGGCACGACAACGGGCAGAACTCTTCACAAAGGGCCAAGCGGTTCGCAAGGAATTTGACTCCTTGGGCGAGGAGGTCAATCGCCTCAATGCTCAGGTGAAAGAACTGCAACGGCGCCAGCAGGAACTTGCGAATGCTCTGCAACGCGAGGCTGATCTTCAAGCGGAAATTGGTCGCGTCACTGCCCGCCTCGAGCGGCTCGAGGTCGTACAGCAGGAACTTGCCCGGCTCGAACGACAGCATGAGGAACTTCTCTGGGCACAAGAGCATGACGTGCAAATTGGTGTACTAGCCGCCCGACTCGCGGAGTTAGAACGCCAGCTTGCGGAACTGCCGTACGATGCCAATCGTCACGCCGAACTCCAGCGCCGCGCCCGCGAACTCGAGCCGGTCCAGGAGGAACTTCGAATGCTCGAACAGGCCCGGCTCACGATTCAGTTTGGAACCCAGCAACTGAGCCAGCTTGCGGCGCAACGCGCAACGATTGAGCAGCAGCTCGCCGAACTCCAGAACGAACTCGTCCAGCTGCCCAACCCAGAAGCTGAGCTGGTGGAGGCAGAGCAAGCCGTAGCAGCGGCACAAGAGGCAGTGGCGATGGCCGAGGCAGAACTCCACCAAGCCCAAGCAGAACGAGGGGCAGCGCGCCAGCGGTTGGAAGATGCCGAAAACGCCGCAGCGGCCGCTCGCGAGATCGAAGCCGAACTCGAGCGCCTGGCCAGGGAGCACGCTGTTCTCGAGGAACTCGAGCATGCCTTCGGGAAGCATGGTATCCAGACGCTTATCCTTGAGAACGTGCTCCCCGAACTTGCCGACGTAACCAACGAGATCCTCGACCGCCTACCCGGGAACACCTTGCGGGTCGACTTCGCAACGCAGCGCGATCGGGCGAGCGGTGACGGAGCAATTGAAACACTTGATATCCTGATCAGCGACGAGTTCGGACAGCGGCCGTACGAACTCTATAGTGGTGGCGAGGCCTTTCGGATCAACTTTGCTCTGCGTGTTGCCTTGAGCCTGCTCCTAGCACAACGCGCGGGTCGACGTCTGGAGACGCTCGTGATCGACGAAGGCTTCGGCACGCAGGACGCGAAAGGGCGCGAAGGACTGGTTCAGGCGCTCCAAGCAGTACAGGACCGCTTCGCATTGATCCTTGTCATCACGCACATCGAGGAGCTGAAAGAGCAATTTCCTCAGCGGATCGAGGTGTACAAGACGCCCGCTGGCTCCCGTGTCTCCATTGTCATCTGAGTCTCTCTACGGTCGTTTATACTGATCGTGTCGGAACCCACAGCGGACGCTGTGCTGTCGAGGGAGCGGACGCATCATGAAGTACTTTCTGAGAACCCGGCTGCTCTCCCTTCTCGCTTGGATCCTGGGACTCTTCTTACTCGTCCCCAGCGGTGCAGCAGTTGGGGAACGAGTCTACCTCGTTGAGGTCGACGGGCCGATTACACCTGTCATTGCCGACTACGTCGATCGCTCGCTCAAGCAGGCTACTGATCTTGGGGCCGAGGCGGTTGTCATTCGGCTGAACACCCCAGGAGGGCTGAGCTCGGCGATGGACGACATTGTGCAGGACATCTTGCAGAGCCCTGTACCGGTGGTCGTCTATGTCGCCCCGGAAGGAGCACGGGCCGCCTCAGCGGGCGTCTTTATCACCTACGCGGCACATATTGCGGCAATGGCACCGGCGACAAACATCGGCTCGGCGAGTCCCGTCCTGATCGGCCAGGACGGACAAACCACGACTCCCGACGAAACGATGCAGCGCAAAGTAGTCAACGATGCCGTGGCCAAAATCCGCAGCCTCGCCGAGCGCCGCGGACGAAACGCGGACTGGGCTGAGCAGGCTGTTCGCGAGGCAGTCAACATCACCGCGGAACAAGCAGCCGCGCTGAATGTCGTCGACCTCGTTGCACCCTCCCTTGACGCCTTGCTCGAGGCCGTCGACGGACGTACGGTAACCACGACCGCCGGCGAGGTGACCCTGCGAACCAAGAACGCTGAGGTTGTTCCGATCAACATGACCGTGCTCGAACGGTTCTTCCAAATCCTCAGTGACCCGAACATCGCTTATATCCTGCTCAGTCTCGGGATGCTCGGCCTGTTCTTCGAACTGGCGAATCCCGGTGCCATCTTGCCTGGCGTCCTCGGTGGCATTCTGCTCTTACTTGGGCTCTATGCATTGGGAACGCTTGACGTGAACTGGGCTGGGGTGCTCCTAATGGGCTTCGCTTTCCTGCTCTTCCTTATCGACCTCTACGTGCCGACCCATGGCGTCCTCACACTTGGCGGCATCATTTCGTTCGCACTCGGCTCGCTCTTGCTCCTCCAGTCGCCAGCGAATCCCGCCTTCCAGCTCTCACGCTCGGTCATCATCGCCGTCACTGGTACAGTGGCCGCGGTGTTCTTGCTGCTCGTCTACCTAGTGGCCCGCGCTCATGCCCGCCGCCCTGCTACCGGCCGCGAAGCGCTAATCGGAGCACGCGCGGTAGTCCGCCGCGCGCTTGAGCCGGAGGGCCTAGTCTTTGTGGAAGGTGAACTGTGGCGCGCCCGAAGTCTCTCGGGACCGATTCCGGCAGGACAGTCCGTACGCATCGTCGGGATGGAGGGACTTGTCTTGCTCGTTGAACCGTTCACCGAAGAAGTTGCCGAGTCGGCGCCGCTCACTGCTCCCGCGACGCGCCGCTGGCGCCCACTGGAAGTGCTCTTCCGGCGAGGTTGAGATAGGGAAAGGAGGCAGACGATGGAATCCATACCGTTGATCATTGGTGGAGTCGTTGTCCTTCTTGTCCTGATGTTGCTGAGTTCCATGATCAAAGTCGTGCAGGAATATGAGCGAGGCGTCGTCTTTCGGCTCGGTCGTTTGGTCGGCCCACGTGGTCCCGGCTTGATCCTCCTCATCCCGATCATCGAGAAGATGCGGAAGATTGATCTCCGCGTCGTGACGATGGACATCCCTGCGCAGGAAGTCATCACCCGCGATAACGTCACTGTGCGGGTCAATGCCGTCGCTTACTTCCGCGTCATCGATCCCAATGCCGCAGTGAACAACGTCGCGGACTATATCCGAGCGACTTCGCAGATCGCCCAAACAACGCTACGGAGCGTGCTCGGGCAGGTCGAACTTGACGAGCTCCTCGCCGAGCGGGAGAAGATCAATCAGAAGCTCCAGGAGATCATCGACGAGCAAACGGAGCCCTGGGGTATTAAGGTCAGCATCGTTGAGATCAAGGACGTTGAACTACCTGAAATGATGCAGCGCGCCATGGCGCGGCAGGCTGAGGCCGAGCGCGAGAGACGTGCTAAGATCATCCATGCTGAAGGTGAACTTGCTGCAGCGAGCCAGTTGGCCGAGGCGGCCCGCACGTTGCTCAGCGTACCGGGAGCGCTCCAGCTGCGCTTCCTTCAGACGCTGACCGAAATCGCCACCGAGCGGAACAGCACCATCATCTTCCCGGTTCCGATCGACCTCATCACGCCGTTCCTCGAAGACCGGCGTGCGCGAATCACGACGGCCATCCAACCGAGTGCCGATGACTGACCTCGCTACCACACTGCCAGTTCGTACCGGAGTTCGATCGGGCCAGCCGGCAGCGTCACCGCTGGCCCGATCGATCGTTCGCCGAAGATCAGTTCGAGGGAAGCACCAGCCAGCGCCTCCCAGAAGCTCGGTTCTGGAGCATAGACGCGCACGCGCGGCTCCGGTCCCAGACCACCAAGCTGACCAGCCAGCGCCAACGCCTCACGGTAGCCACCGAGCTCGTCGACCAGGCCCAGCTCTTTCGCCTGTCGTCCTGTATAGATTCGTCCGTCGGCAAGCTGACGTACCCGCTCCTCGGGCATCCGCCGTCCCTCCGCGACAACACGGACGAACTCGTCGTAGGCTTCGCGAATCAACTGCTCCAGCAGCGCCCGTTCCTCGGCTGTCAGAGGGCGGTCGCTGGACAGCATATCCTTAAACTCCCCGCTTTTCACCACCTGCATCCGGATACCGAGCTTCTCGTACAACCCGGAGAGATCGGGGATTACCGCGATCACTCCAATGCTCCCGGTAATGGTGTCCGGCATCGCAACAATCCGATCAGCCGGCGCGCTAATGTAATAGCCCCCAGATGCTGCGGTGTCCTCAAAGAAGGCGACGACCGGCTTACCCGACTCTTGTACCCTCTTCACAGCGGCCCAGATTTCGCGTGACGCGTTAATGCCACCACCTGGGCTATCGACTCGGAGCAAAACGACCTTCACATTTGGATTCTTGCGAACTCGCTCCAGCTGATCGACGATCCGCTCCGCGCTCGCCGTCTCACCGGTCAACAGTCCTGCACTCCCTCGCAGAGTGATCGGCCCTCGCACCCGTATTTCCGCCACGTGAGGCTCTTCCAGCCATCGATCCATTCCGCCTGAAATGAGCCAGACAAAACCAACTGTCGTTATTCCGCAGCTCAGTACCAAGGCAAGCGCCAGGCCAACCAACCACCATGTGCGCCGCTTCCGACCGTTCATTGCAGCGCCTCACTCTCCTTGCCTCTCACCTTCTTCAGCCTCGCCGTCCCCCGGAGCAACCAGCCCCCGCAGGCGCTGGCGCTGGATGATGGAGACGACCTCCTTTGCGATCTCCTCGATCGACTTCCCAGTGATGTTGACCAGCGGCCAGGGATAGCCACTCCGAGCGACGCGCCGGAAATAAATCAGCTCTTCCGCGACTTTCTCTGGATCGGCATATTCTCCTGGTAGGGTGCCACCGAGCGCCTGCAGGCGATGTTGACGAATCCGGACGAGCTCATCCTTGTCAATCGTCAACCCAACAATCTTGCGCTGGTCGATCTGCCGCAGCTGCGGCGGCGGTGGGACGTTCAGAATGATAGGCACGTTGGCGACTTTCCAGCCTGACATTGAGAGGTAGACGGAGAGCGGCGTCTTGGACGTCCGGGAGACACCGACCAACACAATGTCAGCCTCACCGAGTGTCTCTAGACCTTGCCCATCGTCGTGGCGGACCGTGTACTGGATTGCCTCGATACGCTGGAAGTACTCAGGCCCGACGCCGCGCGCCGCTCCAGGTCTTAGGAGTGGCTCAACACCAACCTTCTGCGAGATCTGCCCAAGCAGCGGCCCCAAGAGATCAACGTGATCGATCAGCCGAGCATGACACTCGCGCACGAGTAGCCGACGAATCTCGACAATCACCACTGTGTGGACAATGATGCCGTTCGATCGCTCGGCTTCTTCAACAATCTCTCTGATCTGCTCCACACTCCGGACGCCCGGGAAGCGACGCACCTCGAACTCGACGTGAGGAAACTGCGCCATCGCTGCGTCCAGGACGGCCTGCGCCGTTGTCCCCACACCATCAGAGATAAGAAAGACCGTGCACCGCGGTCGGGACGATTCAACCATCTCGCTACCCTTTGAGCGCCTCTCTTGCTCCCTACCCGAGCATACCCGACTGGTAGAATCCCCCGCGACAGCTGATTCCGCTCGCCGTTCGCGGGGACACGCCTGATGAGCTTTTCAGAGCCGGGACCGACCACGAACACTGTTGCGAATCGCTTGACGATGCTGCAGCCAGTGCGTCGTCTCCTCCGGCCGACTGTGGAACAGCTGGCATACGTTATCGTCACGCTGCTCGCCATTCTCACACGATTTTGGGATCTCGGCTCGCGTGCCCTCCACCACGACGAGTCACTCCACACCTACTTTTCCTGGGTTTACGAGCAGGGGAATGGATATATCCATCACCCAATGATGCACGGCCCCTCGCTGTTCCATCTCGATGCGCTGGCCTATCTGCTCCTCGGCAGCAGTGATTGGTCATCTCGGGTTCCAGCGGCACTTTTTGGGGTTGTTCTTGTGCTCTCCCCAGCCCTGCTGCGGGGTGAGTCGCTCCTTGGCCGCTGGGGTGCACTTGCAGCCAGCGCGTTTCTGTTGATCTCGCCTTCGGTCCTCTACTTCAGTCGCTTCATCCGGCACGACATCTTCGCTGTCACAGCGACGGTCCTCCTTTTCATTTGCGTCCTGCGCTATGTCGAAAGACCCGCCCGCCGCTGGCTTGTCGGTGCACTCATTACAGGCGGCTTTATGTTGACAACCCACGAGGTAACCTTTGTCTCGCTCTTCATTCTTGTGACCTTCCTCGCTCTGGCAATCGCTGCGCGAGTGGCTCCGGTGCTCTTGGCCACCAGCGGCCTTGCTGTTACTGCGTTTGGGGGTGTTCTAGTCTTATTCGAACGCCTTGGTGTTCCCGGACTTCCTGCCATCCCGTGGGAGAATCCCTCGGCCGACGCAATCATCTCGTTCACGATCCGCCTCGTAACGCATCCGATCGTCCTCGCCGGTCTAGCTGTTCTCCTACTGTGGGCACTGTGGAGTTGGCGGCTGCTTGTGCATCGCAAAGCTCCAGGGGAGTCCTGGTCAGCTTGGCTGCATCGAGCTGCTCCCGAGGGTTCGATCGCCCGAGCGGTCGGTTACGCCCTGACCGATCACACGGGACAGGCATGGGGACTTGCGGTCGGCACCGCGCTTTTTGTCGTGCTTTACACGAGCCTGTTCACCAACATGGGCGGGCTCGCCAGCGGGACGTTCGGTGCGCTTGGGTACTGGCTCGGGCAACACGGCGTCCAGCGTGGTGAACAGCCGTGGTTCTACTACCTTGTCATGCTGCCGCAGTACGAGCCGATCGCGGTCACTGGCTTCTTGGTGGGACTCGTCGCTACTGGTTGGAGTGGCATCCGCGCGCTCTTCGGAGGCCATGAACTCTCGCCCCCGTGGCGGACGCAGGCGTTCCTGGTGTACTGGAGCGCTGTCATGTTCGCTGTCCTCTCGTGGGCCGGAGAGAAGATGCCCTGGCTGGTCATCCACATCGTCGTCCCCATGTGCCTCCTCGCCGGCCAGTTCGCCGGGCGCCTTTTGGAGCGCAGTCAGTCCCGTTGGCACACCTGGTCTCCAACACAGCGACGTATTGCGTTCGCGCTCGGAACCGTGACCCTCGCCCTACTCGCCCAGTGGTTCCTCGCGATGGCTTGGGTGACCGCTGGTCCGTTCGACACAACGAGTGGGCTCCCACACCGGACAACCCGATCGGACACAACGTTCGTCTTGCGCCTGGCGTGGGTACCCATGCTGAGCGCGCTCGTCCTCCTCGTCGCCACCGCTATCGACCGGCGCTGGCGCAGCTACGCTGGAGCGGTGACGCTTGGTTTCCTGACTGGAGCACTCCTCTTTCAGATCCATGCTGGATGGCGGGTCACTTATCGCGAAGGCGATGTGCCGCGCGACATGCTGATCTACGTGCAGACCGCGCCGCACGTTATCCAGCTGATCCGCGACCTAGAGCGACTTTCGCTCGAGCTCACTGGAGGTATGAACCTTGAGATCTGGTACGATTCCGGCACTCAGTGGCCGATGAACTGGTACCTGCGCGAGTTCCCCAACCGCCGCTACTTCGGCACGACCCTCTCAAACCTTCCCGAGCATCCACCACCGGTTGTCCTGTACTCGCTCGAGTACTTGCGCCCGGAGACTGATGCACTCCTGCGGAGCCAGTACACCGCGTATGACTATCCGATGCGCTGGTGGTATCCGGAAGAGACGACATACCGGGCTTTCGCTATTGCACCTGAACTCAAGAACCCAGCGCGGCAGAACCTTCAGACTGACGAGCTCCCGCCGTTTACGCTTGGCGACGTGCTCCGGAGTATCTGGCGGAGCATCTCAAGCGCTCGCGAGCCCGATCAACAAGCCAAGCTCTTCCGACTTGTCGCCTTCCGCGAACTCCCGTCGCCGATCGGCTCCTACCGGTTCCGTGTGTACGTGCGTAATGATCTTGTACCAACGCTCCGTGAATTGCGGCTGGAGCAACCACGACTTGATCCCGTCTGGGCTGCACCGCCTGTTCCAGTCGGGAAGGAGACCGCCGGATGAATACTCCGACCGTCCCGCCGAGCACCCCGGTATCAACTGTCCTAGACCGCGAGATCCCTCTTGTGGGCTGGGCAATTCGGATAGCACCGTGGGCGCTTGTTCTCGTGGTCGCACTCGCTGTCCGCCTCTATGGTTTCCGCACCTACCCGCTGAGCGCCCATGAGGCAGCGCTTGCGTCGGACGCTGTCGCGCTTGTGACGGGTGGTGATCTCACCTTGGTCGGCTGGACACAACCTCTCCCGACGATCCTGGCTGCTCTGTCCTTCTTCCTCTTTGGCCCCGGAGACGGTACCGCTCGGCTCCCGAGCCTCCTTGCCGGGCTGGTGGCAATCATCGGAATGGCGCGGCTGCAGCCGGTACTCGGTCGTCCAGTCACACTCGCAAGTGCCTGGCTCCTTGCTCTCTCGCCGACACTCATCTTGGCCAGCACGCGACTGGACGGGGCAATCGTGCTCGTCGCCACATTAATCCTGATATTCGCGGTGCTCTCCCAGCGGTCACAGGAACTGCAACCGGCCCTTGCTTTGGGAGTTCTGGCGGCAGCCCTGCCTTTAGCCCATCCGCTGGGTTGGTTACTGGCTCTCGCTTTTGCGCTCGCAGGCAGTTGGCGCTGGCGTGCACATCCCGGATCGCTTTCCTTGGCCGCCACCAGCTTCATTGCAACGCTTGGGCTTACGAGTACTGCACTCCTCACCAGACCCCAGGGACTTGCCCTCTTCCTCATCGAGAGCTGGACAGCGTTGTGGCGTGACTTTCTTCGCGTTCCAGCAGCTCACTGGACACGCCCCTTGCTTCTCCTCGCAACGGACGAGTTCCCGATGCTCGTCCTTGCCATCGTCGGAACTATTCTCATCGTCCGGCACGGGGTATCGAGCTGGTTCGCGCTTGGCGCTGCTGTCGGTGCGTTGAGCCTGTTGCTCTTTGGCCACGGCTCGCTCGCCGCACTTGCACTCCAAAGCCTCGCTCTCTCATTTCTCGCTGGCTATGGTCTCTCAAGACTCATTGGACAAGTCCCATGGGCGAGATTTCGGCAACCATGGGATACCGCCGCCCTCGGTGCGAGCACGCTCGTTGCGCTGGTCAGCCTGAGCTTATTGGGACGAATCCTAGCGGGGCCCGAGGGGACGGTACTCGCCTGGATAGCGGGTATCGTGAGTCTCATCCTCCTGCTTGCGGTGACACTCTGGATTGCGCTGAACATCTGGCGCCGTGCTGAGGCTCCACAGCGCACGCTGCTGGTCCTGCCTCTTGTGGCCCTTTTCATCCTGGCCTCGCGCAACGCGATGCTCGTCAACGCTACCACCGCGTATCGCCCCGGAACGGTTCTCCATGATGGCGACACCGCCCCTGGCTTGCTCATCACAATCGAGCGCATCCGCCGCGCAAGCACGGATCTCACAATGTTCCAGTTCGACCCACGGGACCCGACCGGTGGGCATGGGCTCGTGGTTGTGCTCGAATCCACGGTCGCACAGCCGTTTGCATGGTACCTGCGCGACTTCCCACAACTGCAGCTCGCGACATCGACCGAACTCCCCACAGCGGCACAGACTGCTCAGGTCGTGGTCGTCCCTCCCAACCAGCAAGCGGTGGTCGCAGGAGTTCGGCCTGACCTCGTCTGGCAACCGCTTCCCTACCAGCTCACAGTGCCGCCGACGCTCGAATCGCCGTGGGGACACCTCTTCTTTGGACTGATCGACCCGCGTGACTGGCGAGAGTACATTTCGTTCCTCCTGTACCGGCGTGTTGCTGTACTCGCACGACCTGATTCCGTGCTGGTAGGATTGTCACCAGATGTGGCAGCGCACGCTGGATTTCCGGCGGTGCCTTGAGGACTGATGGCACATATTCTCGTCGTCGAAGACGACGCTCGGATCGCCAAGCTCCTCGAGCTCTACCTGCGGCGCGACGGTCACACCGTGGCAATTGCCGCCGATGGGAGGTCTGCGCTCGCAGCGTTTGAACAAGAGCGACCAGACCTTGTGATCCTTGACCTGCTGCTACCAGGCACCCATGGAAGAGACGTCTGTCGTGCGATCCGGATTCGTCACGCCACCCCTATCTTGATGCTCACAGCACTGGATGACGAACGAGATATCGTTGAAGGCCTCGACCTCGGGGCCGACGACTACGTCACGAAACCCTTTAAACCCAATGAACTCCTGGCACGAGTGCGCGCACTGCTCCGTCGCGCGAGCGGACCACCCGTGCGCGAACTTGCTGTCGGCGATGTCCGCATCGATCGGGAGAGCCGCGAAGTCTTCATCGGGGACGAGCCGGTCATTCTCCGTCCACGCGAGTTCGACTTGCTCGTCGCACTGGCGAGCCAGGCGGGACGTGTCGTTCCTCGGCGACGGCTGCTCCAACAAGTGTGGGGCACCGAATTCCTCGACGAAGGCTCTCGGACACTGGACGTCCATGTGAATCGCCTGCGCCAGAAGCTCGAACGGAGCACACTGCGCATTGAAAGCGTACGCGGCGTCGGCTACCGCCTCACTCTCAGTGATTCCTGAGTGTCATGTTACGTTCCGTTTACGAGCGCGGTTGAGACTGGAAGCGGCAGGCGGGGTGGATCCCACTCCGGTTGCCGGGTAGGGTGAGCAGTGATCAGGAGTCTGCGTGGTCGGCTCTTCGCGAGTTTCGTCGTGGTGGTGTTCGTGATGGTGACCACGACCGCTTTCGCTGCTGTCTGGCCGATCGCCCATGCCCAGCGGGTGCTTCAAGAGCGCCAGCTGGAGGAACTGACGGGCCAGATTGCCGTCGGCGTGGACGCTGTCTACCGTCGTCCAGGACTGCGGCCGCTCCTGGACGAAGAACTGCTGCACGAACTCGGGGAACGCACCGGTACGCGGCTCCTGATCATGGGACCGCAGGAGCAGATCCTGGCGGACTCCGCTGAGGAGCCACTCCCCGCTGTCACGCGTGCGGCCTTGCGCGACCAAGTGAACCGCGTCTCCCGCGCTGAGGGCGATCCGCGCGGAGTGCGCGGATCGGCGGCGCGCTTCGCCGGTCAGGTCGGCGGCTACTATGTCGCTGTTGCCCCGCTCGGGAGCGTGCCGGGGTCCACGCTGATCGTGCTGGCACCAGCACCGACGCGCCTGCTTCTGCGGATTTTGCTCCCGGGGCTGGGGCTCGCCGTCCTTGCAGGCCTGGCAGTCTCGCTTGCCGTGACCTGGTTCCTTTCGCGCTCGATCGCCGGACCGATCGCGCGTCTTGCTGCAGTCGCAGACGCGATCGCGGCCGGTGATCTCACGCGGCAGGCCACCGGTGGCGGGCCGGATGAGGTGTCACGCCTGGTGCGGAGTTTCAACACCATGGTCGGGAACTTGCGCCGTCTCGTCGAGGGACAGCGGAATCTCCTGGCCAATGTCGCCCACGAACTCCGCACCCCGCTCACCGTCATCCAGGGCTATGCCCAGGCTGTCCGTGAAGGATTGCTCCACGGAGAGGATGAGCGCGAGGAAGCGCTGCGGCTGATCGCTGAGGAAAGCGAGCGTGCCGCTCGCCTCTTGACTCAGCTTCTGCACCTCACCCGGCTCGAGACCGGCCAGGTGCGACTGGAGCGCCAACCGGTTGCGCTTGCCGCGCTCGTTCAGCGCGTGGTCACGCGTCATCGGTTGACGATCCAGCGACGCGCCATCGAACTCCAGATAGACGTTCCGGAGTCTCTGACCGCGGCAGGGGATCCGGAACTCCTCGAGCAGGCTCTCGAGAACCTGGTGCAGAATGCGCTGGTCCATGGTCGAGATGGAATGACGCTCGCTCTCAGTGCCGAGCGCCTGCCCGGTGACCCACCCCGGCTACAGCTCACTGTCCGGGATACCGGCCCAGGGATTCCACCCGAAGTCCTGCCACATATTTTCGATCGGTTCTACCGGGGAAGCAGTGACAAGGGAGGGCCCAACGGATTCGGGCTCGGGCTGGCCATCGTGCGGGAAATCGTAACCCTGCACGGTGGTGCGATCGAAGCGACGAGTACCCCTGGTGAAGGCACCACCTTTACACTGCTCCTCCCCGCTGATACCGGTCAGGATTGAAAAAGGGGGAACACGATGTTCCGACGACGATTCGGTCTTCGACGTGCCTGGCTCGTTGCGATCGGCATCGCAGCATTGGCGGGACTGTTGGTGACTGCTGGTCTGGTTGCCGCCCAAACAGCCACCCCAACCCCACCCGCAGGTAGCACGAGCCGTTGCGCAGCGCTTGGGACGAAGCAGGGCGGACCACTCGACACATTGCTGACCGATCTTGTGAATCAAGGCATCATAAACCAGAGCCAGGCTGATGCCATCCGCAACTACCTCCAGCGTCAAGCGCAAAGCCGCTGCTACCAAGCTGCTGTCCTGCCGCCTGCGGACATCCTGAGTACGACTGCCAACAAGCTCGGGTTGACGACGAGTCAGCTGCTCGCGGAACTTCGCCAAGGCAAGAGCCTCGCTCAAGTCGCGAGTGATCATGGTGTCTCGCGCGATGACTTGAAGAACGCCCTCTTGGACGCAGCGCGCGCCAACGCGAACACCTTGGTTCAGCAGGGCGTACTGACGCAGGACGAGGCTGAGCGAGCCATCACCGACGTACAAAACAATCTCGACACGTTACTCGATAAGACGGGAATGGGCGGCTTCTGGGGACACGGCTGGCACCGGGGCTTTGGACACGGCTGGTTCAAGGACTGGAATCGGGAACAGCAGGATCAACAAGGTACATCCCAGAGCGGCACTCGGTTCGTCCCAAGCATCAGAGCCGCCTGGCAGTAACCCTTTCTCACACACTCCGCCCGAGGGAGGAGGCGTTGTCTCCTCCCTCGTCTTGTCCAGTTTGCGCCGAATCCGGCACAGTACTTTGACGAGGAGCGGTACGCCTGTTAGGATCAGCCTGTCCCGCACCGTCGGCCTTGCTCACTCTGGCGGCTGGCGGTTCACGCGAGGAGGAGCACGATGTATTTGGAGCGGATCGACAGCCCACAGGATCTCAAACAGCTGACCATTCCTGAACTTGAAAAGCTCGCCGAGGAGATCCGCGAGGCGATCATTGAGGTCGTCCTCGGTAAGACGGGCGGACACTTTGCACCGAACCTGGGAACCGTTGAACTTACGCTCGCACTCCACTACGTCTTCGACTCGCCGCGTGACAAGATCGTCTGGGACGTCGGCCACCAGGCATATCCACATAAGCTCGTGACTGGGCGGAGGGACCGTTTCCACACCATTCGCCAAGAAGGAGGCCTCAGCGGCTTCCTCCAGCGTGAGGAAAGCCCCCACGACCAGTTCGGAGCCGGTCACGCCTCGACCTCGATCTCAGCCGCCCTCGGCATGGCCGTCGCTGCGAAACTGCGCGGTGAGCACTACCACACGATCGCCGTGATCGGCGACGGTGCGCTCACCGGCGGTATGGCTTACGAAGCGCTGAACCATGCTGGTGCCCTACAGGTTCCGCTTATCGTCGTCCTCAACGATAACGAGATGTCGATCGCTCCTAACGTCGGGGCCGTTGCCCGATACCTCACGCGCATTCGCACTGATGCACGTTACCGACAGGCGAAGGCCGAAGTAGAACGGCTGTTGCGGCGACTCCCGCAAGGCGAGCGACTCGTGGAACTTTCTCACCGCTTCCTTGATGGGCTCAAAGAGATCGTCTACCGCACGATGATTTGGGAGGAACTTGGCTTCACGTACATCGGCCCAATCGACGGACACAACCTCCGTGAACTCATTGAAACCTTCCAGCTTGTCAGGACACTGCCAGGGCCGGTCTTTGTGCACGTTCTCACAGTGAAGGGCAAAGGCTACCGTCCTGCTGAGGACGACCCCTTCAAGCACCACAGCGCCGCGGTTAAGGTACCCGGTGCTCCACCGAGTCCTCCACGTTATCAGGACGTGTTCGGTCAGACCCTGGTGGAGCTCGCGGCGCGGGACGAGCGCATCGTCGCCATCACTGCAGCCATGCCGGATGGCACGGGGCTACTCCCGTTTGCAGCTGCCTACCCCGAGCGCTTCTTCGACGTTGGGATCGCAGAGCAACATGCGGTGACCTTTGCAGCAGGACTCGCGACACAGGGCTTTCGGCCGGTCTGCGCCATCTACTCCACATTCCTGCAGCGGGCCTATGACCAGGTCATCCACGATGTCTGCATCCAGCGCCTTCCGGTTGTCTTCGCAATGGACCGGGCCGGACTGGTCGGTGAGGATGGACGAACACACCACGGCGTTTTCGACGTCGCGTACCTCCGCTGCATCCCGAACATGGTCTTGATGGCCCCGAAGGATGAGGATGAGCTCCGGCACATGCTCGCAACAGCGCTGGCTTACGAGGAGGGGCCGATCGCCCTACGCTACCCGCGCGGTAGCGGTGTCGGTGTACCGCTGCTCGGCGAGCCACGTGTCCTCCCGATCGGACGAGGAGAGCTTCTCTGCGAGGGACAGGACGTGGCGCTGATTGCCCTCGGCGCCACTGTTCTTCCCGCTGAACGCGCTGCTCAAATTCTGGCGGAAAAAGGAATTCGGGCTACCGTCATCAATGCCCGCTTCGTGAAACCGCTCGACCGGACGTTGATTCTGGACGCCGCACGCGAATGTGGTTGTGTGGTGACGGTAGAAGAGGCACAGCTGGCCGGGGGCTTTGGTAGTGCCGTTCTTGAAGCGCTCAACGATGCCGACCTTCGCGTCCCGGTATTGCGCTTGGGTCTTGCAGACCGTTTCTTCGATCACGCTTCGCAGGCCTCCCTCCGTCGTCAGGCTGGCATCGATGCCGAATCGATTGCGCAGCGCACACTGGCCTTCCTCGCGGCCCAGGGGCGCGTCGTAGCTGGATCGTCGCGGGAACCGTGAGTAGCTCCACCCTCGATCTCACTCTACTTCGCACCGCCGCGGCTCGCTTGGGCGAGGAACTCACACCCGAAGCAGAGCGAGCCTTCCGGCGCTATGCTGAACTCCTGCTCGAGTGGAATCAGCGGATCAACCTCACAGGACTCGATGATTGGTCGGAGATCCAGCGACGACTCCTGGTTGAGTCACTAGGATTACTCCCATGGGTCGATCGCGCTTGTGCGCAATCGCAGTTGTGCCGAGTGATCGATGTGGGCACTGGGGCCGGTATCCCCGGCATCCCGCTGAAACTTCTCCGCCCAAAACTTTCACTCACACTTCTCGACGCGACCGCGAAAAAGGTGCGTTTCCTTGAGCTTGTAGTACGTGAGCTTGCGCTCCTCGACACGACACCGATCCACGACCGGGCGGAGACGTTAGCACACAACCCTGAACACCGTGGCCGGTACGATCTTGCGACTGCACGAGCGTTGGCACATCTTGCGACCGCGCTCGAGCTCACCTTGCCTTTCCTTCATGTCGATGGACTCGCCGTCTTCCCTAAGGGCCCAGCAATCGAGTTGGAACTCCGCGACAGTCGACGTGCACTGGAAATCCTTGGGGGAGAAATCGAGGCTGTTGAGCCGATGCCACTCGCCGACCTCGTCGGTGCTACGGGCACCATCGTCGTCGTCCGAGCGGTGCGGCCGGCCCCATCACAGTACCCACGTCGTGTTGGATTGCCAGCAAAGCGCCCACTCCGTTGAGGCGGAAGGAGAGCTCTGCTAATGAGCACACATCGAGAACGAGTGGTGATCATTGGGGGCGATGCGGCAGGGATGAGCGCTGCATCGCAGCTCCGTCGTCTTCGGCCCGAGGTTGAGGTGATTGCCTTCGAGCGCGGGACCTACACGTCATACGCGCTTTGCGGCCTGCCCTATCTCGTAGCTGGTTTCGTCGCAGAGCCGAACCGGCTCGTCGCCCGTACCCCCGAGGCCCACCGGCGCAACGGAATCGACGTGCGACTCCACAGTGAGGTGATTGGGATCGATCTCGCCCAACAGCAAGTTATCGTCGTCGATCACGAAGCGAAACGCGAGTATCGCGAGTCGTTTGACCGGCTCGTCATCGCGACCGGTGCTCGTCCACGCTCACTTTCAGTACCTGGTCGGGACGCGGAGGGCATCTTCACCATCCACTCACTCGACGAAGCACTGGCTCTTGCCAATTGGCTCGAAAGTCAGCGGCCACGCTCGGCCGTCATTGTTGGAGGCGGGTATGTGGGGCTGGAGATGGCTGAGGCATTTATCACTCGCGGACTCCAGACCACGTTGCTTGAGGCGGCCCCGCATGTCATGGCGCTCCTCGACAGTGACATGGCAGAGCTCGTGGAGCGGGAGCTCCAGCAGGGAGGCATACGCCTTGTGCTTGGAGCACCGGTTGAGGGATTTGAAACACGCCAGGGTCGCGTGACCGGTGTCATCACACCCGTGGGCACCTTTGAAGCGGAGGTTGTCGTCCTCGGCATCGGGGTCGAGCCAAACAGCGAACTGGCCCGGGACGCAGGAATTGTTCTCGGTGATCGGAATGCCATCCATGTCGATGAGCGTTGCCGGACGTCCGCACCAGGCGTCTGGGCTGCCGGAGACTGTGCCGATGCGTACCATCGGCTCTTGGGCCGGTCGATCTACTTCCCCCTCGGGACAACAGCGAACAAGCAAGGACGCGTCTGCGGCCTCGATTTGGCCGGTCGAGAGGCACGGTTCCCTGGCATCGTTGGCACAGCCATCACCCGCTTCCGTGAGACGGAAATCGCACGGACAGGACTCACTGAGCGTGAGGCTCGATCAGCAGGATTCCAGGTCGTCACCGCACAGGTACGCTCGACGACACGCTCCGGCTACTTTCCTGGCGCGACATGGATGACCGTGAAGATGGTCGCTGAGGAGCCGACAGGCCGCCTACTCGGGGCCCAAATTGTGGGTGGATCCGGAGCCGGAAAGCGAATTGATACGGTCGCGACAGCGCTGACGGCCGGTATGACGCTTGACGAGTTTATCTACCTTGATCTGGCCTACGCTCCACCTTTCTCTCCAGTCTGGGATCCAGTCGTTGTCGCAGCGCGAAAGCTGGCACGGGAGGTCTGATGGATGGCCATCAGCCAACTCGACCTGGCAGCACCTTCCCCGTGGTCCGGCGTACGTCTTGCTCGACATGTCCCCATCCCAATGCGTGATGGGACACGCTTGCGCGCGGATCTCTACCTTCCGGCGGAGGGTACCGGCCCCTGGCCAGTTGTCGTCGAATACCTACCCTATCGCAAGGACGACCTCACCGCACCGCGTTGGAACGTGCCTGTTGCCCTCGCACAACACGGCATTGTGGGGGTACGCGTGGATGTCCGGGGAACGGGGTCATCGGGTGGCATCGCGCGCGACGAGTACAGTGAGGAAGAACTTCAGGATGGGGAAGACGTACTCGCCTGGCTGGCCGCCCAACCGTGGTGCAGTGGACGAGTTAGCCTCTGGGGCACTTCCTATGGAGCCTTCAACGCCCTCCAAATTGCCATGCGACGCCCGCCGCACCTTACAGCGATCGTTGCTCATGCAGGCAGTGACGATCGTTATGCGACCGACGTGCACTACTGGGGCGGATGTCTGCAGGCGATGGAGTTTCTCAGCTACCCACTCTGGATGGTCGCACTGAACGCCTTACCGCCGGATCCTGAACCTGACGACACTAGGTGGCTTGAAACATGGCGGCAAAGGGTCGAGCAGGTCGAACCGTGGCTCTTTACCTGGCTCCACCACCAGCGACAGGACGACTATTGGCTACACGGTTCGTTAGCGACTGATTACAAGGCGATCACCTGCCCGGTCTTTGTGGTCGGAGCGTGGCACGACGGGTATACCGATGCAGCCCTGCGCATGCTTGAACGGGTGTCCGCTCCAGTCCGTGGTCTGATTGGTCCCTGGACACACGAGCGGCCTGACGCAAGCCCTGTTGGTCCTCGCATTGACTTTTTCGGCGAACTCTTGGCGTGGTGGCGACGCTGGCTGCTCAACCAGTCCGACGATACTGCACCGATTCGCTTCTATCTGCAGGAGGCATACCGGCCACAGCGGTATCCCACGACGATTCCGGGTCGCTGGTATGCGGTAGAACACTGGCCACCCACGGGTGTGCACATGACCAGCTGGTTTGCAACAACAGAGGGCAAGCTCGCCTTGTCACCTGCGAGTGGCGACACCTGGCTCACCGTCACCAACGATGTTCGGGTCGGTCTCTCTGGTTCCAGCTGGTGCCCAACGGCGCCACCAGACCACCTTGCGGCTGACCAGCGTCTAGACGACCTCTTCGCAGTCACTTTCGACTCTGATCCCCTACCGGAATCACTGACAATTCTTGGCTTTCCCGAGCTTTGCGCAGTAGTTGCCGCTGATGTGCCGGTGGCGTTCCTCTGCGTGCGTCTCAGTCACCTTTGGGAAGATGGTCAAGCAACACTCATCACGCGGGGTGTACTCAACCTCACGAGGCGTCATGGCCTCCAGCGCGTTGAGCCACTGCGCCCCGGCGAACTCGCGCGGGTGCGTGTCCCTCTGAAAGCATGCTGCTATCGGATACCAGCTGGGCATCGCCTCCGCTTGGCACTCAGCGGAGCCGACTTTCCCACGCTGTGGCCAGCCCCGTACCGCCAGGGACCCCATGTGCGCGTTGGAGGAAAAGCACTTGAGCTCCGGTTACCTCTCTTGCGAGATCACAGTGTCTTGCGGAGCGTGACACTTCCCGAGCCGCAACCTCTTCCCGTGACGGCAGTGACCTGGTCATCACCGCCTTATCTTGAGCACTGTTTCGATCTGCTTCGTGGCCGAGTGGGCATCCGCCGCTCGACAGAGGAGGTCATTCGGCCCGTTGGCCGAGAAAGCCTGGTGACCGATCTCTCCACAATCGAACTCTGGGCTGATCTCGACCGGCCAAGTCGTTGTCAGGCACACGGTCAACAAGTCTACCGCATCGAGTGGCCTGTTGGCGTGGCTGAAACCCGGGCCGACGTCTCGATGCAGAGCACGAGTCAGCATTTCCATCTCACTGTGGAACTCGTCGCCACCTGGAATGGACACACAGTCACAGAGCGTCGTTGGGCTGAGTCAATCGCCCGCGATGCGCTTTAAATGGACGAACCGCAACACCGGCCCGACCGAGAAGCGCAGCACACTCTACCCTCCTGCGCCTCGTAGCATAGCGCTTCTGCACCATGGTCCCTTGCCTATTGCTCGGGCAGTGACACTCTTACTCCTTGATGTCTCCCGAGCGCGGTGCCGCTGATGCAGTCGCGCTTGACAATGCCCACCGGTGATCGGTAGAGTGGGCATGGTTGCACACACGTGTTGGTGCAGTCACAGTGCGATGGGATGATGTGTTCGGTTTCTCCTGGCGGCCCGTTATGACGTTTCCGGGCAGGAAACACGGTAGGCGTTCCTAGTCGGCAGGTCGCGAAGGACAAAGAGGGAATGATCGTCCACCTCATCGTACGGCGACTCTTCTTCCTTGTGTTCGTTCTCCTGGGGCTCTCCCTCATCACATTTGTTTTGTCCCACGTCGTCCCGCGGGACCCTGCCCGGATTATTGCTGGGCCACGTGCAAGTCCCGAGGCGGTTGAAAAGATCCGCAAGGAATACGGGCTCGATCAGCCACTCTGGCGACAGTATATCCGGTATCTGAGTGGCCTCATCCACCTTGACTTTGGCAAGTCGCTAACCTCACGGCGACCAGTGTCGGAGGATTTGGCACGCTATCTCCCGGCCACTATCGAACTTGCGCTCTATGCAATGCTGTTTGCTGTGGTCCTTGGAATCCCACTCGGCGTTCTTTCGGCTGTACGCCGCAACTCATTCCTCGATCTGATTGGGCGTACTATTTCTATTCTTGGGCTCTCGATTCCGTCATTCTGGCTCGCACTCATTTTGCAGTTTTTTCTCTTCGCTCAGCTGGGCCTTTTGCCCGATGGCCAACGGCTCCCCGTCGGTGTGAAGGAACCACCACGGGTAACCGGTCTTTTTACCGTAGACGCACTTTTGGCGGGGAACTTTGGCTTGTTCCTCCTCGCCTTGAAGCACCTTCTCATGCCTTCATTCGTACTTGGACTGGCGGCGCTTGCCATCGTGACACGCATGGTCCGCTCGGGCATGCTCGAAGTCCTGGGGCAGGACTATATCCGGACGGCCCGTGCCAAAGGGCTGCAACCACACGTCGTGATCTTGCGCCACGCTCTTAAGAACGCGCTCCTGCCAGCCGTTACAGTGATTGGGCTGCAGTTCGGTCTCTTGATGGGTGGAGCGGTTCTTGTGGAGATCATCTTCTCCTGGCCCGGCATTGGCCGGTACACCTTCCAGGCTATCCAGAACTTCGATTACAACGCGGTCATCTCCGTGACACTCGTCATCGGCGCCGCCTACGTCCTGGTAAATCTCCTGGTGGATGTCATCTACGTCTTGCTGGACCCACGCATTCGGGTGACGTGACATGGAGCGAACAGGTTACGCACCGACGACGCGAACGATTAGCACGTTGGCCGAGCGGTCGACTCGAACCCGCTCGCTTCTCGACAGCATCCGCGACTTCCTCACACAAAGTCCGCTCAATCTCGTGGGAGTTGTTCTGATCGCGGTGTTTCTCTTCCTTGTGGCGTTTGGAAGCCTGCTCGCACCGCACGATCCTGTTCAGCCGAACGTCGCTGTCAAGCTTCAGCCACCATCGTCGACCTACTGGTTTGGTACCGACGAACTCGGTCGGGATATTCTGAGCCGCGTTATGAGTGGAGCAAAGTACTCGTTAGGTGTCGCGTTTATCATCCTCTCGATCGCCGTCTTGGTTGGCACAATTGTCGGCTTGATTGCTGGCTATGCGGGGGGCATCGTCGACGAGCTCCTCATGCGTGTGACCGATCTCTTTCTCGCATTCCCCGCGCTTGTCTTAGCGATGGCCATCGCTGCCACGCTCGGTCGCACCTTAGAGAACACAGTCATCGCACTGACCGTCGTTTACTGGCCGTGGTACGCGCGGCTGGTGCGTGGCCAGGTACTCTGGCTCAAGGAACGTGAGTTTGTCGAGGCCGCGCGTGCGATTGGGGCTTCACCATTACGTATCCTGGGACGACACATCCTGCCCAATACGCTCGCCGTGGTTATCGTGCAACTCACACTCGATGTTGGGTACGCTGTCTTGGCGACGTCGGGACTTTCCTTTATCGGACTCGGCGCCCAACCGCCGACGCCCGAGTGGGGTACGATGATCGCGGGAGCGCGCACCTTCTTCCGCGAGGCATGGTGGTACATCACCTTCCCCGGTTTGGCACTGACCTTGACAGTGCTCGGTTTTAATTTGCTCGGCGACGGACTGCGCGACTTCCTTGACCCACGGACACGACGTCGGTGAGATGCGAGAGGAGGAGGACCATGGATCCGCGACGACCCGAAGACGCACTCGGTCTTTTGCTGGCAGCGAGAACGGGCCGGCTCACGCGCCGGCAAATCCTCAGTCGGGGTCTGCAGCTTGGACTCTCGACGCCCGCAATTCTCGCTCTCCTCGCCGCATGTCAGCGGGGCGGCGAGACGGCAACGCCAACCACAGCGCCGGCAGGTGCCACACCACAAGCCGCGCAGACTCCCACCGCTGGGCGACGCGAATCGGAGAACCGCGAGTTCGTCGTGCTCTTCTTCGGTGGTGTCCCAGACCTCGACCCACAGTCGGCCTATGACAATCAGGCCTCCGCACTCTTTCTTGCCTGTTACGAGATGCTGATTAAACTCAAGGGAGAATCAACCTTCGAGTATGAGCCCATGCTTGCTCGCGAGTGGTCACATAACGAAAATTTCACGGAATTCACCTTTAAGCTTCCACCGAACGCTGTCTTCCATGATGGGTCCCCCTGCGATGCGGATGCCGTGAAGCGCTCATTCACCCGTTTCCTTAAGATGGGCCGCGGACCGGTCAATGTGATCTCGCGCTTCGTCGAGGACCCCGACGAACAGATTCAGGTAGTTGACCCCACGACGATCAAGTTCGTGATGGCCAAGCCACAACCGCTCTTCCTCGCCGCAATGGCCTCCGAATATGGCCCGTTGGTCGTCTCGCCCAAGGCCTGGGACGAGCACAAGACAGCAACCGACGAGTTCGCTCATGATTGGTTTAGCCAAAACATTGTCGGCACCGGTCCCTACAAGCCGGTCGAACTGCTCCAACAGGAGCGGTTCGTCTTCGAGCGGTTTGATCAGTACCATGGGGAGCGACCGTTCTTCGATCGCATCATTGCACGCGTTGTGCCCGAGGATGCAACCCGCCGCCAGCTCATGGAGACCGGTGAGGCGCATGGCTGCGCCTATATTAACCCTGAAGATCTGCTCGCCATGAAGCAGAATCCGAACCTTCAGGTCATCGAGTACGACACAACAGAGGTCGACTGGATACGCATGAATTATGCGCTCCTCAACACCAAGGCACGCCAAGGGTTCTGCTACGCCTGGCCCTACCAGGAAGTGATCGAAAAGGTGCTTCGTGGTTTCGCCAGACCGATCAATGGGCCGATCGCCGACACCGTCATTGGCTACGATCCATCCATTCCGACCTATACGACCGACCTCCAGAAGGCCAAGCAACTTCTCACTGAGGCCGGTATTAAGGAAGGTGATACGTTCACCTATATGTACTCGAGCGGCGACCAGACGGACGCGGCAATGGCGCAGCTCTTCCAGGCAAATCTGGCCCAGATCGGTATTCGGCTTGAGCTACAACAGGTCGAGCGCGCCGCGCTCTTGGAGCTCGCCTACGGCGACACGCCACCGGAGCAACGCCCTCACTTTATGTCCGGCGGCTGGTGGCCAGACTACAACGACTCGTGGAACCAGATCTATCCCAACTACCACTCCGACTCGGTCGGCTCAAAGGGCTCAAACGCGATGTTCTACCGCAACCCAGAGGTCGATCGGCTGATGAACCAGCTGAAGGACGCCGCGAGCGAAGATGAGATCCGTCGTCTCACAGGGCAAATCGTCAAGATCCTCACCTGGGACGACCCGGCAGCGATCTTCTACGCACAAATCCGGAAGGCGACCGTCCTCCAGAAGGACATCCGTGGGTTTGTTCCTAACCCGATCTACATCAACAGCTACAACTTCTGGGCAATGTGGCGCGAGGCCTTGTAACGGCGTGGTCAACTGTTAGCCCGGTGGGCTCTGAGTAGCCCACCGGGTTTCCCCTTGAAAGGACACAACGAGGAGGCAGTGATGCCAGAGAGACGCCCCTGGGGTGGTCAGTCGATGGTCACACCGCTGCGCCGGGTGCTCCTCGTTCGTCCGATTCCGCCTCGCGACCCCGAATGTTGGCAAGCCTTCGGCTACGCCCATCCAATCGACGCGGAGCGCGCCCGAGCCGAGCACGCTTCCTTTTGCCAACTCCTCGAACAAGAGGGCGTGGAGACGATCGTCGTCGAGCCGGACGACCCGGCACTACAGGATGCAATTTTTCCTTTCGATCCCGTACTTCTCACGGATGCGGGCGCAATTCTGCTGCGCATGGGCAAGGAACTCCGAAGACCAGAAGTCGCTTTCTTGGAACGTACCCTTGTTACTTTGGGCATTCCGATTCTCGGTCGGATCGAGCCGCCAGGCACAGTAGAAGGTGGCGACTGCCTATGGCTCGACGAGCAGACACTCGTCGTCGGGCGCAGCTACCGCACCAACGATGCTGGCATCGCCCAGCTGGATGAACTCCTTCGACCACTTGGCGTGCGAACGCTCGCTGTCGATCTTCCACACTGGCATGGACCCGGAGAATGCTTGCATTTGCTTTCGCTCTTGAGTCCAGTTGATCGAGACCTTGTTGTCGCGTATCTGCCACTGCTCCCCGTTCGGCTCGTCGAGCTCCTGCAAGCACACAGGGTGCAGATCATTCCAGTTCCCGATGAAGAGTTCCCGACGCAGGCGCCAAATGTGCTCGCCATCGCTCCCCGCCGTTGTGTGATCCTGCGGGAAAACCGCCGGACGATCGAAATGCTCCGTGAGGCCGGTTGCGTCGTCTACCCGTACGAAGGTGGGGAGATCTCCCACAATCGTTCCGGGGGGCCAACTTGTCTCACCCGTCCACTTCTCCGCACGGACGACCCTTAGGGGGTTCCCAATGCCGCCGACACAGGCGCAGCGCCGTATCCTCGAGCTCGCCCAGGGCTTTCGGATCTCTGCCGTTGTGATCACCTTCGCCGAACTGGGCCTTGCACGTCACCTTGCAGCGCGACCGCTCTCGACTGACGAACTCGCGCAAGCGGCCGGCGTGGACGCTCAAGCCCTTGCCCGCTTCCTTCGGGCAGCGGCTGCGCTCGATCTTGTGTCCGAGACCCCTCAGGGATGGCAGCTCTCCACCTTGGCCACCGAAACGCTCCTGCCTGATTCTCCACAATCCCTAGCACACTTCCTTGCTGCACAGGCTGCCTTCTACCGGCGGTGGGGACTACTGACTGACGCAGTTCGTAGCGGCCGAGCTCCGGAAGCAAGCCGACGCGAAGAGGCAGCAACGGACTGGGTACGTCACTTCACGCTAATGCTGTACGAGATCGCGCGCACCGTCAGTGACGATGTCGCGGCAGCATTGGTGCCGCTCATAGAGAGGATCCAGCGACCACGCGTGCTCGATCTCGGTGGTGGCCACGGCGAGTACGCGATGGCCCTTGCCCGGGCACATCCGACTCTCGAGGCAGTCGTTTTCGATCTTCCGCCTGTCACGGAGGTCACAAGCGAACTCATTGCCCGGAGCGGACTAACAGATCGGGTGAGCCCCCTTCCAGGTGACTTTTTCCGTGACCCAATTGGTGAGGGGTACAACCTGGTCCTACTCTTCGGCGTTTTAAACAGCATGAACGAGGAGGAGGCTCGCAAACTTCTGGGCCTCGTCTACCAGGCACTTGCTCCAGGTGGATGGCTAGCAATCCGCGCTACTCCGCCTCACCCAACTCCCGAAGCCCGCCTCCAACATGCGTTGCTCGATCTCCAGATGCTCCTCGCTACCGAACACGGCCATCACCCAACAGCCGCGGAACTGGAACGCTGGCTCTACGAGATCGGCTTCACCGACCTACAATGGCGTTCCGTTCCCGACGGCAACGTTACCCTGCTCCTGGCACGGCGCTAAGCAAACGACGCCAGCGCCGACCAGACCCACCGCGCGCATGTAGAGGACAGAAGTTCCTCCAACCGACCGATCGGATGCCAGCGTGCATCTCCTGCCAGTGTGACTGCATCGGTCTGCGCGAGGAACGCGGGCCCGGCTAACCGGACGAGCGCCCCGTCCCGATCAGTCACCAGCATGACCTCGGGCTGCGAGACAAGCGTCGCAAGGTCAAAGCGTCGTACCTCACCGGGGAGCACTTGCCCGAGAACACGCGAAGCAGCTTCCTCGAACGTCTCCAGTGGCTCGAGTATCGTCCACGGTAATGACCACTCGCCTCCAGCTGGCACCAGTGCAAGCCGTTCTTTCGCCTCATCGACAAGCAGGAGCACCACTCCAGCAACGACCCGCTCTGGCCAAGGATCCGGCGTGCTCGATCCCACAGGAAGTTCCGGGGGCTGCTCCAGGAGTTCCACGAGCGACCGGACGACTGCGTCTGGTCGTCGTAAGTCTCGAGCCGCTGGCAAATTGGGAACTGCCTCGGCCACAAGCACCGCTGGAAGACCGGCGCGATGTGCGCCCAGGATATCGCTTTCTATTCGATCGCCGACAACAAGAGCCTTCGAACCAGGCGGGAGTGTCCGCAGCGCGAGCTGAAACATCAACGGCTCCGGTTTCCCAACAACAAGAGGGCGCTGTCCGGTGGCGAGCCGAATCGCGCAGACCACCGCACCGGTCGCTGGAACAGTTCCGAACGGCATGGGATAGGATGGGTCAGCATTCGTGGCGATAAAACGTGCACCGCGCTGAACGAGCAGGCATCCCTGCACAACATCGAGGAAACGAAGCTGCTCATCGGCTCCCACAACGACTGCATCAGGAACACCGTCACGAGTTACGGTGATACCCGCTCGTTGGAGTTCCTCAGCGAGGCCGGTGCTTCCGACGACATAGGCGCTCTGCACACCCAGCTCCGGCAGTAGCTGGGCAGTCGCCCAACCGCAGGTCACGATCTCCTCAGCGCGTGTCTCAACACCAAGTTGCTGAAGCCGTGCGGCAAGTTCCTCGCGCGTCGGTCGAGGATCATTGGTGAGAAAACGGAGATGCTTCCCGGCGTCACGCAACTGGGCGAGCGCTTGGCGCACGCCCGGCAGGAGCTCGTGCCCCACGTACACCACACCGTCGAGGTCGAGCAACCAGGCATCGAAGTCTGTCGCACGCATTGTGTCCCCCTTTGCCCCACTGCACCAGTATGCCGATTAGGCATGTGCCCGTGGGAAGTTCGTTCTCCCTGTGTGGAAACACTACCTGGGTCCCGCAGGGGCCTACCGCCTCGCATTCTGAGTGACTATCAACCATGGTGCCTGCACCTCATCGTGCTTGGACGCGTCTACCGTGGCACCTTGTCTCACCAAGACACCCTGCAGGAGCAGGCAGCATCCGGCAGTAGGCGAGCTCCTAGGTGCGACGTCCCTGCCTTGTTCCGAGTAATTCCACCCCTGACTCGTATCTTCCCCGCAGGCAGGGCCATTCTGCCTCCAATCTCGACACCCCCCTGGTGCACAGTAGTTCGTGCCTCGACCGCGTGAAGTGGCACCAGCCACGGTACCTGTGAGCCGACCAGTGTAGCAGTTTGAGCTGCTTGTACCCCATGAGGCGGTGCGCCAGTGCAAAAGGGGAAGCACGCAACAGTGGCATCGGAGAGATGGCGCACTACGCGCAGTTCTGAAGTTCTCCCACATGATTCGTGCGAACCACGACGTCCGCGTCCCAACGCCGGTGGTTGTAGGAGACTGCGTGCGTGCCACGCCACCTTCACTGAGCCTGGGCTGGCTGCATGGTTTCACACCGAGAGCGATGCGCCGTGGGGCCTTCGAGATACCCCCAGACACATTCCGCCGTGCTAGTCAGTTCGGCCCACTGTCAGCTACTATCAGGGAAGCCGGGAAGGGAACGGGGTCGATGACGGTTCCGGCGACAACACAAGTGACTTTGCTGCCTACTCCGGAGCCGGAGAAGCAGAGTACGGGAGGGGTCGAACTCTCAATCGTCGTTCCCGTGTACGATGAGGCAGCGAGCCTTCCCGAACTCTACCGCGAGCTGTGCGAGACGCTCGCAGGCTTACCGTATCGAAGCGAACTCATCTTTGTCGATGACGGCAGCACTGACGGATCGGCCGAAGTGTTGCGAAGCTTCTTCGCTTCAGATCCTCGTGTGCAGGTAATCGAGTTCCGCCGCAACTTCGGCAAGTCGGCTGCCCTCGCCGCGGGCTTCCGTGCCGCCCGGGGAGCAATCATCGTAACGCTCGATGCCGACCTGCAGGATGATCCCCGGGAGATTCCTCGGTTACTCGCCGCGCTCGAACAGGCCGACCTTGTCAGCGGCTGGAAGTCGCCACGACGGGACCCGTGGACGAAACGTCTTCCTTCTTGGATCTTCAATACCACGATCCGGCTACTAACCGGCGTGCGGCTGCATGACGTGAACTGCGGCTTGAAAGCATACCGCGCTGAGGTGGTACGCGAACTCCCACTCTATGGGGAACTCCACCGTTTCATCCCAATCCTCGCCCACGCTCGCGGGTTCCGCGTCATGGAACTACCCGTTGCTCATCGCCCTCGCCGCTATGGCCGTTCCAAATATGGCCCAGCGCGGTTCGCACGAGGATTGTTCGATCTGCTGACGGTGCTGTTCCTCACCCAATATAGTCCTCGGCCACTCCACCTCTTCGGCTGGTTTGGCCTCGGGGCACTTGGCCTGGGCACAGCCATCAATGCATACCTCTCTGTGCAATGGTTCCTCGGGAACCCTATCGGGCATCGCCCGCTCCTCACACTTGGCGTCCTGCTGATGACACTCGGCGCGCAGTTCTTTCTTACCGGACTTCTCGCCGAGCTCATCACCCACACCGCTCCCCGGCAGGACTACAGCGTACGCCGCCATTTCCGGCACAACGACGATGAGCAGTGACATGACCCTACTCGAACCCGTCTCGTGCGGGCTGTGCGGAGCTGACGACCCCGAGCCGCTCCGTTGGTTGGACGATCTTCGCTACGGGACCCTTCCCTCTCCCGTACAACTCGTCACTTGCCGACGCTGCGGGTTCCGCTACCTGACACCGCAACCGCGACCCGGCACAGAAACTCGCTTCTACCCGAGCGGGTACGATCCACATCGACGCCGGGGAACCACTGCCTGGGCACGGCGTTTTGCGCTCCGACTGGAGATCCGGCGGCTCTGGCCGTACCTCGCTCCCCCACGCCGGATCCTCGAGATCGGCTGCGCGACCGGTGAACTCCTGCAACTCATTCGTGAGACAGGGAATTCGCGCGTCCTCGGCCTCGAACCCGATGCCGAAGCAGTCCAGCTGGCGCGGGCGCGTGGGCTTGACGTGATTGAAGGGACACTCGACGACATCCTCATTCCAGGCCCGGCCTTCGACACGGTTCTCCTCCAACATGTTCTCGAACACCTGACGGAGCCGCAGCGCGCGTTAAGGAGGATCGCGGCACTCCTCTGCCCCGGTGGAACTGTGATCGCTTGGCTCCCCAATGGCGACTCCTGGGCGGCCGCTGTTTTGGGCCAGGCCTGGATGGGCTATGACCCCCCCAGACATCGAAGCGTCTTCACCCCCGAAACGCTGCACCGCGCATTTGCAGCGGCGGGCTTCACAATTGTCGATGAATACCACGAGTGGCACGGGTTGGAGTGGGCATGGGGCTTGCGGCTTCTTGCGCGGGCACGGGGATGGGCAAGAGCGGAACGTCTTCTCGCCCGGCTGCATTTCGTGCTCATTCTCGCCACCACGCCCATCGGTATCATGGCTGGCCTAGCCCGCCGGTCGGGGCGCATCCGCATCATCGCACGGAAGCAACTGGCCTAGCTGCAGGGCCGACTAGCCGGGAAGAGCCGCTGTCTGCTACACTACTTTGCGGGCGTGGGCCCTCGTAGCTCAAGGGATAGAGCGCTTGGCTTCGAACCAAGAGGTTGGGGGTTCGAATCCCTCCGAGGGTACGGACGAGCGAGCAGGAGATCATCCTGCTCGCTCGTTGTTTGCTGTGCCGCATAATCGCCAGAGGAGCTGGGAAACAATGGAAGCCGTCGTCCTCTCAGTCGGCACCGAGTTGGTCGATGGGCACTTGACAGATACCAATGCGACGTTCCTTGCCCAGGAACTCGCTGCACTTGGCGTCCCCTTACTCTGGAGTAGCCAAGTCGGCGACGACCTGGATCTTATTGTGCGCGTTCTGCGCCGGGCCTGGGACGATGCACGGATTATCGTCACCACCGGCGGTATCGGTCCGACCGAGGACGATCTCACTCGCGAGGCGATCGCCACGCTTCTCGACGAGCCGCTTTCCATCGATCCGGAACTCGTCGAGCGTATCCGCTCCTTCTTCGCAGCTCGCGGGCTGCCAATGCCGGAACGCAATGTCAAGCAGGCGTACCGTATCCCTTCTTGTGAACCGCTTCCCAATCCGATTGGTACCGCACCCGGTTGGTTCGTGCGACGCGAGGGACGCATTATCGTCGCCATGCCTGGTGTCCCACGGGAGATGATGCGGATGTGGCGCGAGCAAGCGGTCCCCCGCTTGTTACCACAGCTCGGCGGTGGCGTGATTCGGTTCCGCACTCTCAAAACCATCGGCCTTGGTGAATCACTGGTCGAGGAACGACTGCGCGATCTCATCCAGCGCGGCGTGCCGCGCCTCGCAACGTACGCGAAGGATGACGGCGTCCACGTGCGCATTACCGCGCAGGCGAGTGACGTGGCGACGGCACTCGCTCTCCTGGACGATACCGAGCGAGAGGTGCGGGCACGCCTTGGTATTCACGTCTATGGCACTGACGAGACCACACTGGGCGCAGCAATTCTCACTCCGCTGGCGACACTCGGCTGGACGCTCGCGCTGGTCGAGCAGGGCAGTGCTGGACGTCTGGTTTCTCTCCTCGCTGAAGAGCCTCTAGCGACCACGCTCTTACGCCATGCGACCGTGCTCACCTCTATCCCGAACACGGGGGCAGCGCTTGTGGAAACAGCGCATGCCCTGGCCGAAGAGGCGCGGACTGTGACAAGTACAAACTGTTCCTTTGCGGTCGTGCTCCAGATTGATTCCAGGGAACCGCTTGACCGGTGTCGTGGTGAGGCCGCCTTCGTCAGCATCACGCCTGTCACGACAAGGGACCGCACGCACGAGCTCGTCGCCCATCCCCAGGAAATCCGCCGACGTGTCACGCTCTGGGCTGCGGAGTTCTTGCGCCTATCGCTCTTGGAGGCGACGCAACGGATTCTGGGATCGAGCGCCACGTCCGCCTAAGACCATAGTGACGCCAGCGCCACCATAACCCGACCGGATACCCAATCTGCTTCGCAAGATCCCCGACCAGCCGCACGATTGGAATGAGAAACGCTGCCCGCATGACCCAGCTCACGGGGAATTCCGCTCTTCGTCGCCAGAGACGGCGATAGGGGCGCCGGAGATAGACTGCAGCACCGGCAATGGCAAGCGCGACGAGCGGCCAGCGTCGCACCCACGCTACGAGCGGCAGAAAGACGAGATAGGTCGCGTACCGCACAGCATGACGCGCTGTAAACAGCCCTGCTTTGCCATCGCCTCGCGCGTAGCGGAAGTACTGCACGGCAAAGGCATGGAGCGACGGGCGAGGTCGATAGAAAACGAGTGCCCGCGGCTCAAAGGTGAAACGCGCACCTGCCCGCAGGAGCCGCAGATCAAAGACTACGTCCTCACAATAGTCGAGCCACTCAGGATAGCGAATTCCTGCCAGGACGAGACTCCGGCGGAACGCCACCGAGCGACTGGATGGTAAGAAGCGAGCAGGATCGATCTCGTCGGCATCCGGCAACGTCGTCACGGCCAGAGCAAGCTCAGTCGGCGTCTGCGGGGCACCACGGAAAAAACCGCTAACCACATCCGGCGCAGTGTCGTACGCAAATGGCGCGATTAAACGCTCGAGCCAATCCGCCGCCAGCACCACACCTCCGTCGGTCACGGCGACGATATCGCCCCGTGCCTCAGCGAGCGCCAAATTACGACCCTGGGCGATCGTCGAACCGGGTGCCTCTAGGATGCGCAGCGGAAGACGCTCCTGCCACGCACGCAAGACGTCGACAGTCGTATCTCGCGATCCCCCATCGACGACAATCACCTCGTCAGCGGGGCGAGTCTGCCGCTCCAGTGAAGCAAGCAATCCTGGCAAGGACTCCGCCTCATCCTTCACCGTGAGCACCACGCTGACGCGGAGCTGGTTCCCAGCTTCCTGGTTCTTCTCCTTCGAACGCACGCAGCAGTTCCTCCTGACGCGCGAGCATCCGCGACCGATCCGGCTCACTCAAATCATCGTAGCCGATGAGATGAAGGAAACCATGGAGGACGAGGAAGGCGATTTCGCGACCTACCGAATGACTGACCTCAGCGGCCTGCAGCGCCGCAGTTTCGGCCGACACCGCGATATCGCCCAAGTACGGCGGGTCACCTGGGAAGCTCAGCACATCGGTCGGCCCAGGAATGCCCTGGAAACGCTCGTGGAGTTCGGCGATCTCGTCGTCGCGACAGATCCAAACTCCAACTTCGCCAGCGACGCCTTCTTGCTCGGCCGCATAGCGCAGCAAGCGCGCTAACCGCCGCACCGCCACCGGTCGGTTGAGTCCCTCGCTAAGGCGAATGCCGACACGGAGCGATTTCCGCTTCATGCTTCAGCTGCCGCTCGCTCGTCGATCACCGGCGTGACAGGCTCGCGAGTTGGTTCTGGGTATTCGATTCGAGGATGGTACACGCCTTCGAGCATGGACAGGAAGACGCGGCGGATTTCGCTGATCTGCCGGAGCGTGAGGTCAGCCTCGTCGAGCTGACCGTCTTCGAGCCGATCCCGGATGACCCGATCGACAATCTCTGCCAGACGCTTGGAAACACACTGCGGATCCCCCGGCTCGTAGAGTTTTCCAGCCTGCGCAGCCGCCCGCACGGCTGCCTCCACGCTGTCGGCGAGCAGCACGACCGCTGCTTCCTTCGACTGTGGACGCGGTCCTGGGTACCGGAAGTCCCGCTCGTCGACCGGCAGCCCACGCTCCTGCGCCTTGACATAGAAATACTTAATTAAGGTTGTGCCATGGTGCTGCTGCACAATATCGACGATCGGCTTAGGCAGTCGCGCCCGCTTCGCCAGTTTCACACCTTCGGTCACATGTTCCTTGATCAGCCGAGCACTCGTCTGAGGGTCAAGCGCCTCGTGGACGTTCATGCGGTTGGTCTGATTCTCGACGTAAAGCTCGGGATGGAGAACCTTGCCGATGTCGTGATAAAGGCAGGCGACACGAGCAAGGAGCGGATCAGCTCCCACCACTTCGGCCGCTGCCTCCGCCAGATTTCCCACGACGAGGCTGTGGTGATACGTCCCTGGTGCTTCGCGAGCCAGCCTTGCCAAGAGAGGCTGCGTCGGATGCGCCAACTCAAGGAGCTGCAAATGAGTTGTGATCCCGAGGAGTCGCCCGAGCAGACTGAAAGAGAGGAAGCAGAGGCTCGCCGAAAGCACCCCATTGATCCCACTCTGCAGCACCACGTTCCCCGCCAGCGAGATATCAACTGGCTGTCGACCGAGTGCGAGTAAGCCCGCCAATGCGGTCGCTGCTGTCGATACTGCGACCGCGAGCCCACTCCAGAGGAACGTCATGGTTCGTTCGGCACGCCAGACGACTGCCGCTCCGGCGAGACTTCCAAATCCAGCGACGAGCGTCGTGACAAGCGAAAAGCCATCGAGTATGCCGAGTGCCAACGCGAGGAACCAACTCGCCAGCGTCGCGGTCCGGAAGTCCAGCAAGACTGCGAGGAGCATCACCGTCCCAGCAACGGGGAAAGCATAGCGGAGCTCCGGAACCGGAACGAGTAAGCGGCCTGCCAATAACGTGACCACGACCAAACCGACGATGAGCAGGAGTTGCCGCGACTGGCGAGTATGCTGGGTCGAGCGATAGAGAGCGAGCACGAACGCCGCCGCCCACAACCCGAGCAGAGCCAGCAAACCAAGGAACTCCGGCCAAGACTGCCGTGGGGAGAGCAACCCAAAGAACTCGAGTTTCTCGAGCGCCTCGGGAGTGACTGGATCGCCATCACGCACGATCACCTGCCCCTCTTGCACGGTCACCATGATCGGCGCGACGGCTTGCGCCGCCGCTTCGCGGGCAGCGCGTGTCGCTTGCTCATCAACTCGGACGTTCGGTCGGACAAAAGATCGTACGAGGACGACGACCAACCGGCGTTCCACCGCATTTAAGGAGAGTGACACTCTTTCGGGTAACTGTTCCTTGACCTGAGCGACATTGTCAGAGCGGACTTCTTCCGCCAGCACTTCCGCCAAGACTCGGCGAGCCTCTGCTTCGATCCGCCCCCAACTCGCATCGGACAAGCTGACGAGCAGCTGCGCGTCCTCTGGACTCAGCCCTTCGAGCGCGGCTTGCGCCTGCTGCGTCGCGGCAGCCAGGTCGGTACTTCGTTGGCTACGGATGTTCTCAAGCTGCGTTAAGACGCGGTTCAGTGCCTCGAGCTGTGCCGCTTCCACCGAGGGGTCACGCACAAGGACGACGTTCCGCGCGTCGTCGTAAGCCTCCTGCCGTGCTTGCTGCGTGAGAAGCTGCGACTCAAACGTTGCCGTGTACGGAGCCTTGATCGTGCGGTCAGCGATCTGCCCTGGTCGGAGGTTGACGCCGCTTGCCTCCCAGGCTCCATACACGAGGACGACTAACGGGAGCCACAGGGTCAACGCGACCGTGATCCAAAGCAACCACTCGCGTACCCGAGGAGGCAGCGCCCACAGCGGAGACGCTGTGCGTTCTGATAGGCGCTGGAAGAACGAACGCACTGCCGCTCGTCACCTCGCTCGTACGAGCAGCTCCACCCGTGGCTCAGCGACCAGCGACCTCGGCGAGCGCCCGTTGCGCTGCTTCCGCGATCGCACGCCCCTCTGCACGCGGGCCCACTCGCTCGCGCAGCACCGGCATCACCCGTCCCATATCACGTGGACCAGTGGCACCGACCTCCTGAACCACGGCCCGCGCCAGTTCGAGAAGCTCTTCCGGCGAGAGTTGCTGCGGAAGATACGATTCGAGAACGCGGATCTGCGCTTCCTCACGCTCGACGAGGTCCTGTCTGCCTCCTTGGGCGAACTGCTCGATCGCTTCACGCCGCATCTTGATCTGGCGGCGAATCACTTCGATGATTTCGTCATCGGTCAAAGGACGACCCCGCTCGATCTCGCGGTTCTTGATCTCAGCACGGAGAAAGCGAATCACTTCGCGCTTCGTGACATCTCCCGATCGTACCGCGTCTTGGAGATCGGCGAGGAGCCGTTCGGCGAGTGCGCTCACACCTGCCCTCTCATCCAACCCAACGACTCTGCGACTCTCTGCCTACGCAGAGCGAGAGTCACATCGGTTAGGTTTCCGGCGGAGTATAGTGGAGCAACACGACCTCTGTCAAATCGCACGGTAAGCCGAGGAACTCGTTCAGCTGAAGAAATCTCCCCGAGGTTCTCCAGTCCCGCGCCTCACTCCTCGGCTGAACTCGGCGACCCTGCCGATTTGGGAACTCTGAAGGCACATGACCGACAGACGACCAGCGAATTTGTCGTGCCAGCCCCCGCTACGTGACAGTCATGCAGTGGATACCAATCGCGCCACACGAGCGAACCACTCTTTTTAAGCCAGGCTATCTAGCCAACGCATCCGGGCTTGCAAATGAACCAAGACTGGGCGACTTCTCATCATCTTGGTGTGCAATGGCAGTACTGCACATTTTATGGAGCCTTTTCCTGCTGAACACGATCCTCGTGCTGAGCGGAACGATCGACACCGTGGTCGCGACCGGTTCGGTCGCAACTATCGAACCTGCTACAGCCGGAGTTGCGCTCACGCTCAGCTGGCAAGGTATTCGGTAGGCGCGCAACACCAACAACCGGAGCAAATTACTGACCATCCCCACCGCATCGGTGCCACATCACGTTGCCCGGTTCATCGTTCTGGAATACCGTATGCTTTTGGGCGTTGGCACGATAGATTGGCCAGCGACGGCCGGATCCGAAACGCTCACTTTCGTACCCCAGGTGCTTGTTGGTCGGTATCCTCACTGTCATAGCGCTCTTGACTTCCTCAGCCGAAGTTTTGCTGCGACACCTGCCAGTACCCTGGCGCTGGACCCGATGGCTTACGCTTGGCCTTTCACTTTATGGTCTACTCTGGCTCGTAGCGTCGTGGGTGAGTGAGCGGGTATAGCCCCATCAGGTGGTGGGAGACGTCCTAGTTCTTTGTTGGCTTTTTTCATGACGAAATTCGGTTGCCGCTCGCATCGATTCAAGAGCTCAGAATTGAGCTCGTTGCCTCAGCGAAGGGACGCAACGGACTCCCCCGTGACTCCGAGCGTGCCTTCCTCGCCGTCGACGGTCGCACGGATGCCTCCATGGCCCTCACCGAACCAACAGTCGGCCTCCGCTATTGCACCGCGACGAGGCAATTCCGAATGGTCCCTGTAGCCGTCGACGACCCCGAGCACCTGCAGCGAGTGCTCTCCCGAACGCGCAGCGTGTCCTACACCGACTAAAAACAAGAGAAGCTCTCCGTGACGTTCTCCGCACTGCGAACCTGGACAGCAATACACCGGAACTGCTATACTCTGTGCGGTGCCGCGGCGCATTCGTCTAGCGGCCAAGGACACCGCCCTCTCAAGGCGGAGATCACGGGTTCGAATCCCGTATGCGCCACGTGGTGACGCCCCGCTGCAGCGGGGCGTTTCTATTCCGTCACCTCGATCCGGTCACCCAGGAGTAACGGTTGCTCTACCTCGTGTCCGGCGTCATCGCTGAAGCGAAGCATCGTCCGCGGCCGGCCCCAGACAACAACCGTCACTCCCTCGCGTACGACGCTCGTATCGACCGGGATCCGGTACGTTGGAAACATCACAACGATCGCTCGCCACTCTTCAGGTCCCGGTCCAAAATGCACCTTGACTTGTACAAAAACGAACTCGTTCTGCTCTACCACCGTCCAGACCGTGCCGCGATATCGCAGTGGGACGTCCGAGTAGGCCGCAAGATCCCGATAGAGTTCTCGGACGTCAACGTCGTCTCGGTATGTCGCTGAATCGGGGACCGGCGTAACCACCTCCGGCGGTCCGAAGAGGGAGAACGTCCCGCTGTTACCCCCCGGCAAGGGGAATGACGATGTTTCGTCACGCTGCGGCGTTGGGCTTGCCGGGATACGCACGTTCACAGGACCACCCAGTGGTTGGGCAGCGAGGCAACCGGTGCAGACCACCAAGAGGATTAGGTAGAGGGCAAACCGCACCGGAGCTCTCCTTTCGCTGCGAGATTCCGACACCACGAGTGTACGCTACGCGACCTGGTTCTGCTTCCGGGGAAAGGTCAGCGTCCTGCCTCTACGGCTCGTCCCAGTTAGGCTGGACGGCAGAGAGACGGTCACACGTAGCGTGCCGATGGGAGAATCTGGGATAGCAACACCACTCTTCTTCCGGTTCTCAGGGCACGAGACATGCCAACTCACGAGGCACAAGAGATGTGCCCTTGCACCACGCGGGGCTCGAGGCCCCTGGTCAGCGCAATTCTCTCAATTCTGTCAACACTTAGCTCGTAGAACTGCTACAACCTCAAGGTGAGGACGCAGCCACACCGGCAGACAAGAGACCGGCAGCTGCTGGGCGATCCGCCGCAGAAACCGCGAAGGAATCTTCCGAAGCTGGGCCGGTGTCAGGCCTGGTTGCGGCACGAAGGTGACAGTGAAACCGTGGCGCGCAAAGACTGTCCGAAGTTCTCCTGGCGACAAGAGTGACGGATGCCAGAAGGGGTAGTCATCGAGTCCGACGAGCCGATAGTACGCTTCTGCGAGCGGCCGGTTCGGCGTCTTCACGAGGTACTGCCCGCCCTCACGCAGCACGCGCGCTACCTCAGCCAGGTGTTCCTCAACATCATCGACGTGCTCGATCAGATCGGCTGCCAGGACAATATCGAAGCTCCGGTCAAGGAACGGAAGGCGTTCGGCCTCGGCGAGGACGAGACTTGCCGGTGTCTGCCGTTGGCGCGCCTCGGCGAGCGCGGTGCGTGCGAGATCGAGTCCGACGAGTTCGTGAAATCCTCGCGCCGCCAACTCACGAAGCAGTGCGCCCCCTCCGCAACCGAGCTCGAGGATCCGCGCCGTACGCGGCAACCGATCTAGGACACGGAGCAAGCCCAGCGGCGGATTGTACGAGCCATACGTGTTCGCCCAACCAGGATACAGCCGGTCGACTCCCTCGTAGAACTGCCGTCGCAGCTGGCGGCTCGGACGCTCGCGGCGATAACGCGCGCTGCAGGTACGACAAAGAAAACTTCTTCCAGTAAAGAATGCGCCGCAGAGGACACACTCACGATGGGAGCGCTCGACGACCACGACTCCTCCAGCTCCACCCGACGAGCAAAGCGATGCTTGCCAGGATCAGTGCATAGACAGCCGCAAGCGGCGGATCGTTCAGGAACAGCCGAACGGCGCGCCCCACTCCAGCTCGGAACAAGGTCGCCACAGGAACATCGTCGAGATAGCGCGCGTTGAAGACCACTCCGCCCCAGATGCCAGGATCGTCTTGACTACTCAGCGGAAGGTTTCCCGGCGGTCGCACCATTGACCAGTGCACCACAAGTGGGCGCTCCCCGGCCTCGATCACGAAACGGAGGTAGGTATCACGCGTCGGTCGGATAGGTGGGAACCGTACTTCGAGCGTGTTCTGCACCCCTGACCACCGCCCTGAATCAAGTGACACTTCTGCCAGCACCACTGACGCGTAGCTCGGACGATAGACGAGTTCTCCCGTGGATGGATTACCCCATAGCGTCACAGCGCGGCCAGGAGCAGAGCCAACAGCTTCGACAGTGAAGCGGTACTCAACGCGATATGAATCGGGTATCGGTGTGAAACGAAAAGTGACGTGGCTCTCATCGCTCAGTGTACGGACATCGAGGCGTGCCTCGCGGAGCAACTCCCCGTCGCCGGCGCGGTAGAGACGCAACACGAGCAGACCGGTGTTCTCGCGGGTTGGCGGAGGAAGCTCCGCGAATAGTGCGCGATCGATGTACCCAATGCGACCGTCCGGCAAACGGACACGGATCCATCCTTCGCGGCTTCCGATCACCTCGACGGCTCCCCCGCCTGGTAGGGCTGCAAGTTCTCGGCCAGCGATGGGGGCTTCGCGAACAATGGCCGAAACATCCGTTCGTAAACGGCCGGTACCTCGACCGACATCCGCACCATACGTCCCCACGCGAACGGTGATCCCGTCGAGATACGGGTATCGCGAGAGAAACGCCTGTTCGATGAGCCGTCCAGGGAGAAGTTCGCCGAGCCAACCCTGCGACTCTGGCCAGGCATAGAAGTCGGTGTCCGGATAACGCGGATCTTGTTCGGGCGCGTAGAACACACGAAGCACGCCACCCCCACCGAGCGAGGGACGCTCTTCGGGGCCGAAACTGGACGGGAGGTTCATCCTGAGCTCAACCGCGGCCAGACCATCGGCCGAGGAGTAGAACGGTTGCTCCAGTCGCGTGCGCACCGTCAACGTGCTTGTCGACTCCGGCAAACTCGGGACGAGTGCGAGAGGGGTACGACAAGCCGCCAGTGACGCGGCCAGGATGCAGAGGACGCAGAGAGAACCCCACCGTCCGATGCTCATCGTTCCCGTCCCGCCAGCTCTATCTCTTCTCTCATCATCTCGCGCGTCATGCTCGCGTGCTCTCGCAGCACAAACCACCCGATCCACAATGTCACCCCAGCGAACATTGCACGCAGCGCCGGCTGCCAAACCGAAGCAGGCACCAGTGCTGCCGCGACAAGCTGCGGATCGGGCAGAGCAGACACAAAAGACTCTCCAAGTGGTGAGAGCAACTCAGTCGTTGCCGCTGCACCCCAGCGAGTTAACCAAACGAGAAAGAGTCCTGCCTGCAGAAGAGCGAGCAGGCGGCCCGAACGTTGACGCGCCAGTACAGGCACCGCGAAAGGTAGCGCCCAGATCACGTACTGTGGATGAAACGGCGTTAGGGCAACGACCCCACAAAGCGTGGCGGCAGCCGCCGCCTGGTACGCAGCCCAGCCACGCGGGGCCGCAGTGAACCACCAGCAGAGGAACAGTGTATAGGCTAGCGGGAAGAGCGGAAGCGGTATATCCTCACTGACCGGAAGCGAAAGCGCCTCCAAATACCGGACATGTGGGTAATCACCTAACAGGGTCAGTGTTGGGCTTGTGCCGTTCCGGACAACGACGAGGAGATCGATGAAAATCCAGCTGCTGACTACCGCCACACCACCAAGCACGACGCTGCGCCACGAACGCCGAAACGCCACCAGATACAGGGGGAGTAAAAACACTGGAAAGAACCGCGCCCCCGCCGCCAGGGCACTGCACGCAAAACCAGTCCAGCGAAACCCACGTCGGGCGATGAGCGCACCAGCAAGAAGCGCCGCTACCCATACGCTATCGTGCCGACCGAACACCGCACTGGTGTAGATGACGATTGGATTGAGCCACCAGAGTGCCAGTGCCCATCGACGCTGCTTCACTGGCATGTCACGGCTCACAAGCCATCCCGCCACTGCATCGGCGGCCACATAGGGAAGCTTTAGTAACACTAGTGCGCGTGCCAAATACGGGTAAGCGAGGAAACGGGCAAGATCATGCGGTTGGGCACCGATCCCAGCCACCCCTGCCGTGGCAGACCAAATGTCATCGCTGCCCGGCAACAACGAAGCGACGAGAAATAACCACCCGTCATGGAACAACTGTGCAATGAGCTGAGAACTCCAGGCGAACCACTCTCCCGTCGTGATCGCCATATGGGCACGCGAATAGATCTGGTAGAGATCGCTATGCAGCGTTATCGGCAAAAGGACGAGCCGAATCGCTAAACCGACGCCCCAAATGCTGGCAAGGATCGGATCGGGCGGAACCAGAACTCGCGGGACAAGGGCACCGGCCAGCCTCTTCACTGCACCTGCCTCCGCACGAACGAGCTCCCAACGCCGACGATCGCAAGGCCGGCGAGTGCCGCGAGCCGCTGCCAGGTGAGTACCGCGCCAACACCGACTGCACCCAAACCGAGCGCTGTGGCCAGCACTACTCCAGTCGCCTCTCGTATCCCCAGCCCACCAGGAACCGGCACCAAAAGACCAACAAACCCTGGTACGCCCAGCAACGCAAGGATCGCTGCTGTGGAAAGGTGCAGGCCGCTCGCCCATGCCAAGATCGCAAGCAGTACGAACTCCGCACTCCACCGTCCGACTGTCGCGATCCAGACGATCGGATCGCGCCACAGCGTTCGCACCACCCGGTATCCCTGCCGTGCGCTCGTCACAACCAGTCGGCGTCCCCACCTGAGACCCGCAAGCGCGGCGACAGCAATCCCAAGCGCTACTGCTCCGAACACTACTGACGATCCTTGGGTGTCGTTCGGGAGGTTTATCGTCACCGCCTTCACCGGAACGCCGAGTGCGACGAGACCCGTCAAACCCAGGAACAGCAGTACCGCCGAGTCAAGCGCATGCTCAATCAGCACGGTGGGAACAGAACTCGTCGCCTGAATGCCGAGCCATCGCTGGGTAGCCACCACTTTCGCTGGTGCCCAACCAAAAGCAGGGAGAGCATAGTTCGCTACTGAGGCCGCCACCGTGACACGCACTGCGTCCAGGATCGACACCCGCTCCTCGGAAATCTCCAGCAACCGTCGCCATCGCCACGCGTGGAACACGGGCGGTAAACACCCGACCATCACCGCTGGTACGAGGACAAAGGGTGACAAGGTGGTGAGTGCCGTGAACAACTGGTGCGGGCCAAGGCGCCAGATGACGAGCCCCACAACGGTGATTCCTGCCAGCAGCCGCCAATCGCGCCTGATAGTCTTCCGCGCACGAGCAGTCTCGGTCATGCGTTTGCCTTCCTCCGCCTCCCAGAAGGCACGCGCGACAAGTCCTCGAGGAACGGCCGAAGACAGGAAGCTCGGGCACGGTCAGACGCTACTGCTTCATAGCGAGCGCGTGCGGCAGCAGCCAGCGCCGCACGACGCTCCGGCATCCGGAGCTCGCGCAAGGCCTCAGCAAGAGCGTCGGGGTCCGCAGGGGGGACGAGTCGCGCAATCTCTTCTCCACCAGCCAGCCAGCGTATCGCTGGGCTGTCGCGCGTCACAATCGCCGCGCCCATCGCCATCGCCTGGTAGACCTTATTCGGTACCACGCGCGCCGCTTTGGCCGTCGCGCCAAAGATCCCCAGCACCACATCAGCCCACGCGATCCAGTGGGCGAGCTCCGCCTCGGGAACCCACTGCACGAACTCGACCGCACGGAGACCGAGTGCCGCGGCGCGTCCCTTGACAGCCGGTTCCAATTGCCCTGTTCCGATCATTACCAGCGAGATGGGCTCACCAGCACGTTCGAGTCGATGCAACGCATCCACGATCGTCTCCGCGCCATGCAAGGGGCTATATGTCCCATAGAACAGAACGCGGAGACGTTCCGGTGCGTCGTCTCGTGCCCCGACTGCATCGCACCGATGCGATCCGAAAAGTGATTCGTCCACGCCGACCGGAAGAATCACAAACCGGTCGAGGGAGACTCCGGCCAATGCTGCCCAATAAGTGGCCTGTTGTGGTGTATCAGCAAGAATGAGATCAGCAGCCCGCAATGCCTGTCGGTCCAACAACCGCAACCAACGAGCTCGCCAGGATCCTGGGGCAACAAGTTGACGGTCTTCGACAAAGGTTTCGGTCAGCGTCACCAGCGGATCGAAAACGATCCGACAACCGGCACGGCGCACAAGTGGAGCCCAGAACGCCACATCCCACTGCCCGGGATAGCCGAAAAGGACAGCGTCCGCCCAAGCCAGCGGACGCGGAGCAGCCAGCGCGAGTCGGAGTTCGCTGCGGAGGAGTCGGATGCCAAGACGTGCCAGAGCTCCGACGTCACGCGAGGGCTGCAGGCGGTCACTCAAATCATCGAGCATGGGGATGCGAAGCTCGCGCAGTTCTGCTCCTGCTGCACTGAACGCTGCGGCAGTCGTGCGGTTGCGTGAATAGCGCGCATCGAAAAGACCGAAGCGGAGAACCCGTGGCGGCCGTGCGAACATTCCCGATCTTTTCCCTGCCTTTGCCGTGCCAGTTGTTCCGCCAACATGACGCCGTCCCGTTGCCAGGAGTGTACCTGCCCAGTAGGGAAAGCGGGTGAAAAGAGAAAACCGGGTGCGCGCGAGCGCACCCGGTTTGTGGCCGGTTCTTGCTGACAGGGATCAGTACTCCATGCTCGGCGTCGGAGACTTCTCCTTCTCCGGCTTCTCGGTGATCAACGCCTCAGTCGTGAGGATCATCGCCGCCACCGAGGCCGCATTCTCAACCGCCGAGCGGGTCACCTTCACCGGATCGATGACACCCCACTCGAGGAGGTCGCCGTACTCCTCGCGGATGACATCGTACCCGATGTTCGGGTTATTCTGCTCCTTCTGCAGGCGCCGCACCGTCTCGATGACGACCGAGCCATCAAGCCCAGCGTTCTCGACGATGCCACGCAGCGGCTCCTCGAGCGCCCGCTTGACGATCATGACACCCGTCTTGATGTCACCCTCGGCCTGGACCTCGTCCAGCGCCGGAATAGCGTTGAGCAGTGCCACACCGCCACCCGGGACGATACCCTCCTCGACCGCTGCGCGGGTCGCGCTGAGCGCGTCCTCGACGCGGTGCTTCTTCTCCTTCAGCTCAACCTCGGTGGCAGCGCCAACCTTGATGACCGCCACGCCACCAGCGAGCTTGGCCAACCGCTCCTGCAGCTTCTCGCGGTCGAAGTCGCTGGTCGTCTGCTCGATCTGGGCCTTGATCTGCTCGATGCGCGCCTTGATGTCTTCCTCGCGGCCATACCCTTCAACGATCGTCGTCTTGTCCTTGGTAGCGACGACGCGACGGGCACGACCGAGATCCTCCAGGCGCGCAGTCTCGAGCTTGCGCCCGAGCTCCTCAGAGATGACCGTGCCACCAGTGAGGATTGCGATGTCGCGCAGCATCTCCTTCCGGCGGTCACCAAAGCCTGGCGCCTTGACCGCTAGAGCGTTGAGCGTTCCGCGGAGCTTGTTGACCACAAGCGTGGCCAGCGCCTCGCCCTCAACATCCTCGGCGATGATCACGAAGTTCTTGCTGACCTGGAGCACCTTCTCCAGAATCGGCAAGATGTCAGAGACAGCCGAGACCTTCTTGTCCGTGATCAGGATGAACGGCTCCTCGACCACGGCCTCCATTCGCTCTGGGTTGGTCACGAAGTACGGGGAGATATAGCCGCGGTCGATCTCCATCCCTTCGGTGTACTCAACCTCGAAGGCCAGGCCCTTGGACTCCTCGACGGTGATGACGCCGTCCTTACCGACCTTCTCCATCACCTCGGCGATCAGGTTCCCGATCTCCGGGTCAGCCGCCGAGATCGTCGCCACGTGCGCAATATCCTCGCGCCCGCGGACCTCCTTCGCCATCGACTTGAGCCGCTCAACGACTGCCTTGGTCGCCAACTCGATACCCCGCTTGAGCAGCATCGGGTTGGCACCCGCAGCGACGTTGCGGAGCCCTTCATGGACAATCGCCTGCGCCAACACGGTCGCCGTGGTTGTCCCGTCACCGGCGACGTCGTTGGTCTTCGTCGCCGCCTCCTTCAGGAGCTGCGCACCCATATTGGCGAAGGGATCCTCGAGCTCAATCTCCTTGGCGACCGTCACACCGTCATGGCTGACCGTCGGAGCGCCGTACTTCTTGTCTAGCGCGACGTTGCGCCCCTTGGGACCCAAGGTCGTCTTCACCGCGTTGGCCAGAATGTCAACGCCTTCTTTCAAGGACTGCCGAGCCTGCTCGTGGAAGCGGATCATTTTCGCCGGCATCGTTTCCCTCCCGTCTCCGACTCAGGTCCGCACAATACACTACCGAGGCTTATTCGGTGAGCACAGCCAAAATGTCCTTCTCACTGAGGATCAGATACTCCTCGTCGTCAATCTTGAGCTCCGTGCCAGCATACTTGGCGAACAGCACCTCGTCGCCGACCTTGACCTCCATCGGCAGACGTTTGCCGTCGTCCGTCATCCGGCCCGGGCCCACCGCGACGACCTGGCCGCGCTGCGGCTTCTCCTTGGCCGTATCGGGAAGCACGATCCCGCTCTTCGTCACCTCTTCGCGCTGGATCGGCTTCACCACGACCCGGTCACCCAACGGTCGAATCTTCGTCGCCGTCGCCGTCATGACCGTCCCTCCCTCATTTAGCGATCTCCCTAGCCAGCCGGTTAGCACTCACCGGTGGAGAGTGCTAACCGGCATGTATCGTACTCGGCGCGCCACAAGTTTTCAAGGGCCCAGTATCGACTCTTTGCGCTGAGTCATGTCAGGACGGTAAACGCCTTCACAGGGCATAATCGCCACCAAAGCGGATCGTTCCTGCTGGAGAGGAGGAACCGTGCTCCAGTATCATCTCGCTGAGCGCGTCCGCCAACTCCGCCCATCGCCGACGCTCGCCGTCAGCGATCGCGCACGCGCTCTTCGCCAACAGGGTATCGATGTCATCGATCTCGGTGGTGGTGATCCCGACTTCCCGACTCCTCGTCACATCTGCCAGGCCGCGGCTGACGCGATGTTCCGCGGTGAGACGCACTATGTGGCAAGCGCCGGTATTCCAGAACTCCGCCGCGCGATCGCGCGCAAGCTGGCGACTGAAAACGGGATCCAGGTGAGTCCCGACGAGATCATCGTCACGCCGGGTGGCAAAGCAGCGCTCTTCGTCTCCATCCTTGCACTGGTCGGCCCTGGCGATGACGTGGTGATGTTCGACCCGGGTTGGGTCTCGTACGAGCCGATGGTGGTAATGGCAGGCGCTCGCTGTCTCCACGTTCCCCTGCAGCCTGCCGATAACTACCGTATTACCCGCGAGGCGATCGAGGCGGTTCTCACGCCGCAGACGCGTCTTCTCATCGTCAACAGCCCGAACAACCCCACCGGCCGCGTACTGACGCGGGAAGAAGCGGAGGCGATCGTCGCGGTCGCTCAGGAACGTGATCTCCTCGTTATCTCCGACGAGATCTACGAGAAGATCATCTATGACGGACGAGAGCACTTGAGCCTGGCCGCTTTCCCGGGCATGGCTGAGCGGACGCTCACCGTGAACGGCTTCTCCAAGGCCTACGCGATGACCGGCTGGCGCCTCGGTTACGTCGCCGGTCCTGGACCACTCATCCGCCAGATCATGAAGGTTCACAGCCACTCCGCAACTTGCGCGACCTCATTCGCCCAGTGGGGCGGCGTTGCCGCGCTCGAGGGACCACAAGACGTGATCGCTGAGATGGTCGCTGCCTGGGACCGGCGCCGTCGTTTCGTCACCGAGCGACTCAACGCAATCCCCGGCTTCCGCTGTCCGTTGCCAGAAGGCGCCTTCTACGCCTTTCCGGATGTCAGTGGCACTGGATACTCTGGCCAGGAAGTGGCCCAAAAGCTGATCGAGGAAGCGCACGTTGGGGTGACTCCCGGCGATGCTTTCGGTGAGTCCGGCGCGAGTTGTATCCGTCTGAGCTTCGCGACAGCAGACGATCTGCTCGAGCGCGCACTCGAGCGCATCGCGCGGGTCTTTGGCGGTTAGATTCCGAGGCGGACGACTTCGAGGCCACGGCGCTCGAGTTCGGCGAGATAGCGCTCAATCCCGACGCGGTCTCCGGCAACATGACCGACGACGATTACCGTGCCGGATCCGGTCGCCCGAAGTCGCTCCGCCTCCTCCGGTGCAAGGTGCAAGTAGATCACTGTGTCGACGCCGTGCGCGAAATAGGCCTGCGCCACGGAGGCACCGCCATTGGTGCCCGCCCCATGCACGACCGCGATACGCTTCGCTGGACGATCAATCGTGCCGACCGGCACCATGATCTGTGTCGCCGCCTCGGCAATCTCCGGGAGCGTTCGAAGCGCGTCGATGACATCCTGGACGGTCAGGTCCCGACCGAGTTCGAGCTGATATCGCTCGATCGCCTCAACCATCGCACGGCGCCCGATCTCGTCCAATGGGAGATGCAAGTTCAGGAACGGGATCCCGAGCAATCGCGCCGCTGCGGGAACTTGGTCGTAGTTGGCGGTTTGCGCCCGCAAGACGGCACGGTTCACCAGCGGGTGCAACGCTGCCTTGGCCGCATCCGGCGTTACCCCGTGCTCGACCATGAGCTCCACATGTCGGGCCAGCACCTCTGGGAAACGCAGCACTGCACGCCCACCCGCCGGGTGATGTGCCAGTACCCCGTCACAGCCAAGCTCGCGCGCCAGGAGGAGTTCGGCGACACCAACATCGAGCGCGACGAGGAGCCGCCGGATCTGCTCGCCGGGCACGTACACCTCACTGTCCGCGGGGAGCTTCCGGAGGCCCGCCATCTCAAGGGCAATTGCCACAAGCTCATCTGTACTGATCCCAGCCATCTCTTCCCCCTCTCTCCTGGATTCTCGCACACTTGCCCCTTCTCGCCACGTGCTGGCAGCGCTCGCGTTCCGTATGCTTATTCGACCACGTGTCGCAAGCGCTGGAGCGCGAGCAGGGCACCGTCAAGCCAAATTCGCAACGCACAATCCCTCGTCAGTGCCAGTTCATCCCTCGCACCTGGCAAAGCGGAATGCTGAGTACTGTGGAAAGTAGACGCCTTCTGCCACCCCTGAAGGATTGACTCGCCCCGCGAGCTTGGACGCAGTACCATTCCTCGCAGGGACCGTTGCGGAACGGAGCGTGAGTGTGAGCGACCGCCGCGAACTCGTGCGACTGACCGCGCTGGCCAGCTGCGCCGGTTGAGCGGGCAAGTTGGCCCCTGCGGCCCTGGCGCAGGTGCTGCGCCCGCTCCAATTCCATCATGATCCGCGGTTGCTCGTCGGTCTTGAGACGAGCGACGACGCTGCGGTTTACCTGCTCGACGAGGGCGTCGCGCTCGTCCAAACTGTCGATTTCTTTCCACCTGTCGTCGACGATCCCTACATCTACGGGGCCATCGCTGCGGCAAACGCGATCAGCGACGTCTACGCAATGGGTGGCGAGCCGTTTTTGGCGCTGAACATCGCTGCCTGGCCAAACGATCAACCCCTCGAGCTCCTCTCTGAGATTTTCCGTGGGGGACTTGACAAGGCGCGTGAGGCGGGCGTCGCGATCGCTGGTGGACACACTATTACCGATGACGAGCCCAAGTACGGCCTGGTTGTGACTGGGCGCGTCGACCCAACGCGTATCCTCACAAAGTCGGCCGCGCGCCCGGGTGAACTCTTGTATCTCACCAAGCCAATCGGTACTGGCGCAATCACGACTGCCTTGAAAGCTGGTGTCGCTGAGCCAGAGCATGTTGAAGCGGCCGCTTCCTGGATGTTACGTCTCAACCGTACGGCGAGCCAGCTCGCGCTGGCACATGGAGTGCGTGCCTGCACTGACGTGACGGGTTATGGCCTCGCTGGCCACGCAAGTGAGATTGCCCTGAAGAGTGGCGTTCGACTCGTCATTGCGGCGCGGAGTGTCCCGGTGATCGAGGGGGCGGAACTCTATGCCCGTGCCGGACGCTTGCCTGGCGGCGCGCACCGAAACCGCTCCTATTACGCTGAGGGGCCTGACGCGGTCGTCCGGCGCGGCCGTGGTATTCCGACCGTTCTCTGGGACCTCCTGTTCGATCCAGTGACGTCCGGTGGTCTACTCTTCACCATCGCGCGCGAGCGCTCCGCCGACCTTGAACAGGCATTCGCTGCAGCGCATGAGCCGCTGTGGCGGATCGGTTTCGTGGACGAGGGCACCGGTGTTGAGATCGTCGCCGAGCTCCCAGGCTAACGCGCCTTCTTCTGCTGCCACGCCGCCAACAAGCGTGCGGCGAGCGCTTCAGGTTCTCGGAATCCGACCGCGTAAGGCACTGGGACAACACTTTCTGCACGACCCCTCCATCGTTCGGCGCATCGTCGAGGTCGCCCAGCTACCACCGGATGCGCTTGTTGTCGAGATCGGGCCCGGACTCGGTACTTTGACCGAGGAACTCGCCCAGCGAGCAGGCACAGTCATCGCGATCGAGCTCGATCCACGCTTGGCTACGTGGCTTGACGAGCGGTTCCGTGGAACGAACGTGCGAATCGTGCAGGGCGACGCCCTCACTGTCGATTTCGCCGTGCTGACCGATCGTCGGCCATATATTGTCGTTGCCAACTTACCGTACAATGTCGCGACGCCGATTTTGCAGCGACTTTTGACGAGCGAGCATCCGCCAGAACGTCTTGTCGTCATGGTGCAGCGGGAAGTTGCTGAGCGGATGGCCGCTTCACCACCAGCGATGAGTTACCTCTCCATACTTGTCCAGTTTTTCACTCGGCCACGCATTGCCTTTCGCGTCGGACCGGGCGCCTTCACACCCCCGCCGAAGGTCGAGAGTGCCGTTCTCGTGCTCGACCGCCGAGAAACACCGCTGCCACGCAGTGAGTGGGAGGCATTTTTCGAGATTGTCCGAGCTGGCTTCGCCCAGCGCCGCAAACAGCTGCTTAACACGCTCTCTGCAGGGCTTGGCCTCACGAAGGAACACGTGCGAACTGCCCTTCACCGTGCCGGCATCGCTCCGGACCGACGAGCAGAGACGCTTACGCTCGACGAGTGGCTACGCCTCTACCGCGCACTTCGCGAGGAGCAAGAGTGATGCCATATCGTGTGACTGTGCGGGAGCCACTCGTCGTGCTTGCTCCAGCCAAGCTGAACCTCGGGCTCGAAGTGCTTGGGAAACGCCCCGACGGGTACCACGAACTCGTGACTATTCTCCAGACGATCGACCTCTCCGATCGCCTTGTGCTCGAGCCAGCTCCCCGTCTGACCTACCAGCCGCCGTCCGGGATGGGCGACGAACTTGTCGCCCGGGCCTTGCGGTCACTTGCTGAGAAGGGGGTGGTGATCGAGGCACGACTCAGCCTTGAGAAGCACATCCCAGTCGCGGCAGGCCTTGGAGGAGGCTCAAGCGACGCGGGAACGTTGCTTGGAGCATTCGTGCATGCCGGACTCCCTCGTTCGCTTGCTACTGCGATTGCCACCCAACTTGGGAGTGACGTTCCGTTCTTTCTGGACGGGGGAACCGCACTCGCGCGCGGCCGCGGCACGGACCTGGAACCCCTCCCGCCGCCGAGCGGCTGGTTCGTTCTAGTTGTGCCCGAGCTGACACTCACGCACAAGACGCGCCAGCTCTATGCTGCCTTGACCCCTGCCGATTACAGCGACGGCCTGGCTACCCTCCGCCAAGCGGAACGCTTGAGGCTCCGTCAGGACCTCGACCCGCAGCTCGTGCGCAATGCATTCTTGCGGCCTTTACTCGCCTTCGAAGCGGTTCGGCGGACACTCGACGCCTTCACCGCTGCGGGAGCTCGCTGGGCCTGGCCAAGTGGATCCGGCCCTGCAGTTTTCACCTGGTGTCCACGGCGTGAGGCTGCCGAACAGCTCACCCTGGCGCTGGAACGAAGCGGTCTTCGTCCCATCCTCACAGCACCCCTGCAGCCAAGTTGGGAACAAGTGAGAGCAGCGATTACCGTGGAACAACTCCACTGACCAAGCGCTGGCACTGCCGCAGGTCGTTGTATCTCAGCCAAGCCAGTGAGCCCCATGGCATCAAGGACATACCTATCCGCATCGTCGAACGGACAGGCAGTCCGTCATTGCGGGCTCACCGGTGACCCTCGTCCTCAGCATCAGAAGCGGATCCAACATACCGCGCCCACCAGGCACGTTCTTGCTCTGCTGGAGCGCGCAAGAAGGTTCCTTGGGCTTCGACGAGCAGCCGGCCATCCACTGCATCTCGGAGCTCGGCCCGGGCGCGAACCAGACGACCACGGTCTTCCTCGACCCAGCCACGGACCACGAGCGGCTGGCCCACGCACACAGGGTGCCGGTAGGCGAGTTCCATACGCGCCGTGACCATCAGGCGCTTCGTTGCAGCAATCACCGCCCAACTCATCGCCTCATCGAGCACGGTCGCCAAGATACCACCGTGCACGAGACCGATGTATCCCTCATGTTCGGGCCGCGCCGTGAACATCGCCTCGATCGACTCTCCCCGCCGATAGAAGGCGAGGCGAAGGCCGATCGGATTCAGTTCGCCACACCCGAAGCACGCGTGATCGGTCACGCGATTGACGCGTTCACCTTCCATGCAAAATTCCTTTCGGACTGCATTCAAAGTACCCCGATGGGGTACAATCGTTCCGTCGGTGGCTCTCTCGGCACTGCCTACCAGTGCACGAGCCTAACGCGGAGGACCGGTCAATGGCGAGACGATACGAACAGCTTTTCCAGGAGATCAAGCGTGCAATTCGCGAAGTCGACGTGCACCAGGTGTACCAGCAGTTGCGAGCTGGTCGGCGCCCGGTGATCATTGACGTGCGCGAACGAGAAGAGTGGGAGCAGGGATACATTCCCGGTGCCATCTTCATTCCTCGCGGCTATCTCGAGATGCGCATCGAGGAAGAGGTGCCAGATAAGTCGACACCGATCTACGTCTATTGCGCAGGCGGCGTCCGCTCGGCCTTCGCTGCCAAGACACTCGAGGAACTCGGCTACCAGAACGTGTATTCGGTTGCGGGCGGATTTAGCGCCTGGAAGCATGCCGGTTACCCGTTTGTGACACCGCGGCAGTGGACGCGCGAACAGCTCCAGCGCTACAGTCGGCACTTCCTGATCCCCGAGGTTGGTGAAGAAGGTCAAGCACGGCTGCTTGACTCCAAAGTGTTGATCATCGGAGCAGGAGGTTTGGGTTCGCCGGCAGCGCTTTATCTCGCTGCCGCTGGTGTGGGCACAATCGGTATCGTCGATGCTGACGTCGTCGACCTCAGCAACTTGCAGCGTCAGATCCTGCACACGACCGACCGTGTCGGACGCCCGAAGACCGAATCGGCTCGTGAGACGATCCAGGCGCTCAATCCAGACGTCAACGTCATTACGCACGATGTCTGGCTTAGCAGTCAGACGATCCTTGACGTCCTTCGGGACTACGACGTGATCGTCAATGGAGCTGACAACTTCCCCACACGATACCTGGTGAACGACGCAGCGGTGCTGCTTGGCAAGCCGGTTGTCGATGGCAGCATTTTCCGTTTTGACGGTCAGGTAACTGTCTACAAGCCTGGCGAGGGGCCATGCTACCGCTGCCTGTACCCGGAACCACCGCCACCGGAACTTGCTCCCAGCTGCGACCAGGCGGGCGTCTTGGGGGTCTTGCCGGGTGTGATCGGTGTTCTCCAGGCCACTGAAGCAATTAAGCTCCTGCTTGGCATCGGCGAACCGCTGGTTGGCCGCGTGCTCCTCTATGACGCCCTGGCAGCAACTTTCCGCGAACTCCACGTCGAGCGAGATCCAGAATGCGCCGCCTGCGGACCGAATTCGACACTTACCGTGGAGACAATCGGCCAGATCGACTACCAGCAGAGCTGCATTCTGCCGGTGCGACGCAGCGTCGCTGATTGACTATCCGGCAAAGCGCCCCAGGAAGTGGACAGGCCGCGGACAAGCGCGGCCTGTCTTCACTTCGCATCGGTTGCTGCGCACCTACTCCTCGATGACGATGTCCTCCTCCTGCACCCGGCCATCAACCACACGGAAGGCCCTGACCACTGGTCGGGCTGGGTCGGCCAACGAGCAGATCATCAAGAGCATGTTTGGCCAGAACGCTGCCAGCTCGATGTCGGTCCGTGAGGGATACGCCTCGGTGGCTGGGTGAGAATGGTAACTCCCGAGGTGCTCCAGTCCCGCCGCTTCAATAGCGCGGAGGGCCCGGAACTGCTCCTCCGGATCCATGAAGAATCGCTCGACCGCGATCGCGCCCGGTGCATCTGGTCGGTAGTCACGCCCCGGTGGAATTAACCCGCGCTCAGCGAAGAACTCCACCGCGAGCTCAGCCCGATTGGGGACCGGATAGACCTTTTCAATACGATCTCCGTGCCCAGCCAGCAGGCCGCACGCCTCGCGTGGAGCCTCCTGCCGCGCATGAGCGACGATCGCTTCGTACTGTTCGCGCGGAATTCGGATCATCGCCCGCCTGCCATCGCCGGGATAATCCCGACCTCGTCACCGTCAGCGAGAGGCGTTTCGACGCCCTGGAGCGACCGGATGTCCTTGCCGTTGACGAAGATGCTGACAAAACGTCGCACACGGCCATCCGGCTCGCAAATCCGCTCGCGGATACCAGGATAGAGCTCGTCGAGCTTGGCCAGCGCTTCGCCGACCGTCTTCGCTTCGACCTGCACGGAAGCGCGATCTTCTGTGAACCGCCGCAAAGGCGCCGGAATTAAAATTGTTACCGCCACCGCTCCTCGCTCCTTTCACCGGCTTTCAGTGTGCTCCTCACCGCGCTCTGGATGCCACAATGGAGTGCTCAGATATTTGAGCCCGCTATCGGGCAGGATCGTCACGACAACGCCGTGATCCAATTCACGCGCAACACGCAAAGCAGCCACGACTGCTGCCGCCGCCGACGGCCCAACCAGCAAACCCTCGACGCGTGCCAGTTCCCGCGCCAGCTGATATGCCTCTTCGGTATCGACGAATTCCATACGATCGACCAGAGTGGGATCGTAAATCGCTGGCACGAGCGCTGTTGGGAGATGCTTCAACCCTTCCAGTCCGTGGAACGGGTCATCGGGTTGGACGCCAACGAGGACGATTGCCGGATTCGCTTCCTTGAGCCGACGCCCTGTCCCCATCATCGTCCCTGTTGTGCCGAGTCCAGCGACGAAGTGGGTCACTTCGCCACGGGTCTGCTCGAGGATTTCGACGCCAGTACCCTCGTAATGGGCAAGCCAGTTGGCTGGGTTACTGTACTGATCGGCATAGAAATATTGGTCGGGTCGCTCCGCTGCCAGCTGCCGGGCAAGCCGAATCGCACCATCGGTTCCTTCATACGGATCACTGAAGATCAGTTCCGCACCATAGGCCTGCAGGATCGCCCGCCGTTCCTCACCAATACTCCCCGGAACGACCAGAGTGACGCCAAACCCTAACGCCGCACCCAGCATCGCATAGGCGATCCCGGTGTTTCCCGAAGTGGCATCCAACAGGCGTTTTCCTGCGCCGAGTGCTTTGGAGCGGAGCGCCTCCTGAACAATGCGCCAGGCCGCACGATCTTTGACTGACCCACCAGGGTTGTACCACTCTGCCTTGACAAGGAGCTGGACGCCCGTAGGAACACCATGGGCAGCCGGCAGGCGCTGCAAACAGAAGAGCGGTGTTCGCCCGATCCGCTCAGTAATCGCTTCGCCCAACCGGCATCGCATTGAGGAACCCATGGCCACTCACCCTCCGCCTCGTTTCAGCGCTCCATCTTGCCACAGGATCGCTCGGGCAGGGCAGCCTTCTGACAATTCTGGGTGCAGGGCCGCTCGAGATAAATCGGACAGCATCACCTCGCTCACCGCCAAATGCCTTTCCTAAAGCTTCCTCGGTCACCTGCAAAACGCGATCCAGTGAGACAGCGAAGGGCACTGACGAGAGAGAGGCCATTCCCGTCACTCGCCGGGGCCGGTCGCTGGGGAGAGCATCGCAGTCCCCGAGGCAACTCCATCGTCCTACGGTGTTGCCTTGGGGGCAACAAGGCATAGGGCGTAGTAGGATAACCCTGGTAACGAGCCACCGGCGGGAGTGCTTTCTCGTCTGTGGGGAGAGGCGGCATCGCGTGCAGACACGGATCCTGAATGCCCGTTACCGGCTCGACGAACCGATCGGCGAAGGCGGTATGGCGGTCGTCTACCGCGGTTACGACCTTGTACTCGATCGCCCCGTCGCGATCAAGGTTCTCCGCGGGCAATTCGCTGCCGACGCGAGCTTCCTCCGCCGGTTCGAGCGTGAAGCCCAGGCCGCGGCACGACTCAGCCATCCCAACATTGTCAGCGTCTACGACGTCGGCCGGGATGATAGCACGCGCTACATCGTCATGGAATACGTGCCCGGCACGACGCTCAAACGACTGATCCTGGAACGAGCTCCCTTCCCGCTCGATGAAGCCATCCACATCCTCCGGCAAGTTGCTGCAGCGCTCGACTACGCGCACCAGCACGGTCTGGTACACCGGGACATTAAGCCGCAGAACATCCTTGTTGACGAGCGTGGCTTTGTGAAGGTGACCGACTTTGGTATTGCCAAAGGCCTCAGTGACGTGAGCCTCACCGAGGCCGGCTTTGGCATGGGGACAGTGCATTATGTCTCACCGGAACAGGCACGTGGCGAACCCGCAACCCCTGCCAGTGACATTTACTCCCTTGGAGTCGTGCTCTACGAGATGCTGACCGGCCGGCTGCCATTCGAGGCCGACAGCCCGATCGGCCTCGCCATGAAACATGTCCACGAACCTCCCCCGTCACCCCGGCAGTTCAACCCCACCCTCCCACCGGCCGTGGAGGCAATCATCCTCCGGGCACTGGCAAAGGACCCACGGCAGCGCTTTCCGACAGCTGGTGCGCTTGCCCAGGCCCTGGCCCAGTGGCAGCACTATTCTCCAAGCAGTGCGATACCCTCTCCACGGACAGCTGGCGGTCTCTATCGTCCCCCTGCGAGCCGTAGTCGTACCCGCGGCGGTCCACCGCGAGCCACAAACACTGCCAGTGATATTGGGTGCGCAACCTGGCTTGTCGGGAGTGCGATCCTCGCCGGTATTGTGGCACTGGTCGTTCTCGCGTTCCAGCTCGTCGACTTGCGCGCCCTCACCGGTACCAGTAGTCAGCCTGTACCTTCACCGACACTCGTCGCCGTGGTACCGAGTCCGACACCCGCTCCGTCGCCGACGCCAGAGGTGTCGCCAACGGTTGCCCCAACCCCGACACCCGAGCCGACGCCCAGCCCCTCACCGACGCCAGAAATGGCACGGGTCCCCGACCTCGTGAACTCGACACTCCGGCAAGCGGAAGCCGCTGCCGCAGCTGGCGACTTCCAGCTCAGCATCGAGGAAGTCTTTGACAACGTCATCCCTGCTGGGGTCGTCGTACGCCAGGATCCCCCGGCTGGTCAACTCCTCGAGAAGGGAAGCACGATCCGAATTTGGGTGAGCAAAGGACCGGAGTGGATCACGTTGATCGGATTGGCGGGACGACCCTACACCGAAGTGCTTCAGCAGCTCCAAAACCTTCCGGTAACTGTGGAGAAGGTCGAAGAGGGGAGCCGCACCGTTCCCGAAGGCTACGTGATCCGCACTGAACCAGCAGAGCAAGTTCGGAACGGCGGAACCGTCACCGTCTACGTAAGCGTCGGAGACCGCGTGCGGGTGCCGGACATGTATGGGAAGCCCTATCAGCAGGCTATCGTGACACTGCAGCAGGCCGGACTCGTCGTCCGAGATGTCATCCCGCAAACCTGCGACGAGATTCGGCGGGCGTTCCCGACCTTCGACTGCGAGCAGTTTCCCGATGGTGGTGTGGTGAGCGCGACGCTGCAATGGAACAGCTGGGTTCCTCGCGGCTCTCCGATTGACATTGCGTACTACCAGAAACAACCGTCACCCTAATGGTCCGGATACCCCCAATGGGTCGGTTTCGATTCCTTGGCTGGCTGCTCATCGGCCTCATCGGTGGTCTCCTCTTCAGCAGTTTTGCAAGCAGCTACCAACCAAATGGGCATATTGTGGTGGGGGGAACCGGACGAACCTTAAGCGTCGTCTTCTTGCTCGGCGATAGCGAGATCATTGTCGGCGGCGGTTCTGTCCCCAATGACGTAGTGGAACTCGCCGATCGGTCGACTGTCCCGTGGCAGCGCCCGTATGAACTTTTGATCGTCCCGAGTTGGGATACCGAGCACGTACCAGGAGCATTGAGTCTCATCGAGCGCGGTGCAATTCGGTCGGTCGCAATTGTCGGACCAGTGAAGAGCGATCCAGTCTGGACAATCCTCGAGCGCCAGGCCGAGCTCCATCACACCGCCGTGCGTTTCATCACGGAGCCCGCACGTCTCTTGCTTGACCAGAACACGACCCTTGAGCTCTTGCCCAGCGAGGCTGGCTTGGTGACCTGCCTGTGGTCAGGTCCGCTCGTGGTTGAAGTGCGAGATCAACGTGCGAGTGCACAACTTGCTTACCACTGTGGCAAGTCCACAACAGCCGTGGTATCCCTGCGGCAATCATCACTGGCCGATGCACCACTCCTGATTCGGCCACGACCACGCCGCGCCCAAGAACTTGTCAACTCCGCTCGCTACGAGATTCAGCTTGACCGCGGTGAACGAGTGACCCTTCGGCTCGGTGCAAGCGAACTCCGCGTTCGGCGAGACAAGGTGGTTACCGCCCCGACCGCTGCTCCTGGTGGGACGCAGGGGCAGTGACGGTGTCAGTACGTGCCGAACGGTCTTGGTAGCCACGCGGTTCAAGGGCCCGCTCCCGCTCAGCAGGGTGCACTCGACCCAAGGGAATTCGGACACGGAGGGTACCGAAGCGCAAGAGAGCACCAAGAGTGAGCAAGAAGACGCTGATCGCAAGCAACTGTGCCCAGCCGAGCTCCACGACGCCGCGCAAGACCACCTCACGAAGTGTCGCGACAATACCCAGCTCTACCATGAAGTCGACAGCCACCCGGTGCTCTTCAAGGTAAACGACGAGCAAGCGCATCAACTCGACCATGACCAGCATGAAGAGCACCTCAGCGATGACAATCCGGAAGTCAAGGCCAGGACCAAAGAGGTGCTGGAGAAGAATAATCAGTGTCCGGACCATGAGTCCGAAGAGGACCAGAACGAGGGCGACAACGAGCACGTCCTGAGCTGCCTCGAGGAATCGCCTCGAGAGATGGTGAATTTCAGTGTGTGGAACGTGCGGTCGGTCCGCCTCGTGCATCCCCGTCCCCTCTCAGTTACTCGGAGATTGTAGCAGTTGATCAATCATCGCAGGCTATCAAGGTACACGAGCGCCCAGAGCGAGAGCCTGGAGAGATTCCGAGTTGGTTACATTTCATTATCTGACTACTCTCTGTATCAACATACGAGGCACCATCGTTGCATTCTGACCTGAATCCAGGTGAGGGCGCTGCTTTCCTTACTACTCGGCCCGGTTCAGTCTAACCGCCACCCACATTGGTGAGCATGGTCGAAACCTGCTTTCCCTCTTGCGCAGCGGGAGGTTTCGCCCACAGATTTGACGAAGCAAGCTCCCCAGATAGGGCCACTTGAGAAGCGAATTGTTCTCCACTATGGAGCAGGCTGGCTTCCGCCCTAACGGTCAAGCAGGTGAGAAAACGCCGCAAAGAGCAACGGGAAAGGACATCTCGATTTCGGAAGGGCGGGAGTTCTAGTGAGTGGCCTGGGCTGAGTACAAGCCGACCTCGCTCCTGCTCTTCAGCCGACACAGTGGTGACGGCCGATCATCCCAAAGGAGTGAGTGCGGTGTACCTGCACTGACAGCCAGAGAATCTCCCTAGATCCGGGGCCCCTCGTTGACGCAGCGGCTTGTGAGGAGTACGCTTCGTGGCAGGAGAGCGGATAGGAGTCTGCGCAGGCATGGACGATTGGCCGGTAGCCAGCAGGCACGCAACTCCGGTACAAGCCGAGTATCACGACCAACACTCGGCAATATTTCCCCGTTGGCACCACACCTCCTGGTGTTCCCTCTAAGCAGGGTTCCAAACGTCAACCCACGTCTACTCGCAGGGTCAGCATTTCAGGTGTTCGTTCCAGGCAAGCTGGCGCTGTGAGTGCTGCACAGCGGTCGTAGGTACGTCGCTCTTGCCCCCCGTCCAGCAAGGAGCTGGAGAGTTGGGCGTCAGCGATGTTGCTGTTGGTCGCACAGGACAGTCTCTCAATTTATGCCATTGCTACCGTAAGACGTATGCCATTGATGCCTTGTCTCAGTCATAACCCTTTGATACACTACAGATTACCAAGCAAGACGGAAAAAGAAAGTAGAAATACTTTGGATATCACCATTTTTGCAAATTTGTCTCTACACGTGCATTTCCCCGTTCGCCCTGATCTCTCATCGAGGAGGTTGTGGGGGTGAACAGTGTGCAGTGCCGTATGAACGAACCGACAGGAGGTGGACCGTGCCATCCTTGGGAGAGCCATTCGGCGCACTCATACTTGCTCTGGCCACCACCGTCATCCTGCTCGCCCTCGGTATCGCAGTCATCGCCCAAGGGCTCCGTGGTGGGAGCCAGCCGGCCCACGCATGGCTCGTGCGCGCAATCTGGGTTGGAATCGTGACCCTATTGGTCGTTGGGGTTAACCTGCTGAGCGAAACCTGGACACGCGCCGAGCCAGCTGGCACTACCCCGCCAACTCTCGTGGCCCAGGTCGAAGCCAGCATGTGGCGCTTTGCACTCGAACCTGAAACATTGCCAGTTGGCCAACCGATCGAGTTCCGGGTACGAAGCGCCGACACAATTCACGGTTTTGGCGTTTACGACCCAACAGGGAAACTCCTGTTCACAGTCATGGCTGTACCCGGTGCTGAGGAACGGGCGATCTTCACGTTCCATGAGCCTGGGACATACACCGTACGTTGCACCGAGTACTGCGGCGCTCCTCATGGCCTGATGCGAGCAACATTCACCATCCAGGGGAGGTGAAACATGCGCAGCGTGCTCCAAGGTGCCCACTGACACCGTGGAGGATAAGAGCTGTCGGAGCACAAAAGGAGCTGAGCCATGCGCTACACCTGGAAGTGGGAATGGACCTTCGTCAGTAGTGCGCTCTTTTGGTTCGCAATCGGCGGCCTGGCCGGCTTGCTCCTTCCTCTGCTGCGCGCGTTCAGCGCCGACAGCACCTTGCTCCGCGTCTATGCCGGCTCAGTGACGACCCATGGCGTCCTCATGGTCTTCGGTGGGCTGTTCCAGCTCATGGTAGGACTCTGCCTACTCCACGGTCGCGTCATGGGGGGTCGCATCGATGAGTGGTCGACTCGCCTGCCCGCACTTCTCTGGCTGAGCACCAACGTAGGTCTCGCCTTCATGGCTGTAAGCGTTTTTGGTGGCTTTGCCCCCTCCTACGTGCTCGTTTATCCGCTCCCACTTGTAGGAGCTGATGTGGCCCTCTGGCCACGCTGGGCACTTCTCATCGCCCTTGTTGGCATCGCGCTCGTTCTGCTTGCCGTACTCTATCTGTACCCCGCGGCTATCGCCCGCTCACTCTTCGGCCGTCTACTTCCAACCCGAACACAATTGCGTGGCCTCATCCCCGACCCTGGCTCGCTCGGGATGAGCATTTACGCACTGGTCATGCCCATTCTGGGGCTCCCAGTCTTCCTCTTCGCGGCTGCTGTCTTCCTTGTGGCACTCGGCCTGCTCCGTCCCGAGACAATACCGATAGCTACTAGTGCTCGCTCCTTTAACGTCGCCTTCTGGTTGTTCGCCCACAACCTGATGGAGGCGATGGGCATCATGACCTTGGGAGCCATTTACGCCATCGTGCCACGCTATACGCGATCTGGTCAGCTCTATAGTCCTCGCGCAGCGGTCGTCGCCATGATTCTCTACACGATGGCCGCCATTCCCGCCTTCGGCCACCATCTCTACACCTGGGTGACGGGCAATCCGGAAGCTTTGCAAAATGTTTCGCGCAGTACGTCCTGGGCAACGGGATTTATCGCCGCCACCCTCACTGCGTTCAATGTGGGCCTGACGGTCTGGCGGAATGGCCTCCGCGCCCACCCAGCGCCGCTTTTGATCCTCGGAGGGCTCCTCCTGTACCTGATCGATGGCTTTGTCGCGCTTGAGCTCTCAACTCCAGCCTGGAATTTGCGCCTCCACGGCACCCTCTATGCCACTGCACACACCATGACCATCCTGACTGCAGTCCTGCTTGTCTTTCTCGGCGTCACTTATCACTATTATCCCGCCCTGCGTGAGTACCAACTTGACTTACGGTTGGGCTACTTGCACGGCGGGCTGAGTTTTGTCGCCGCGCTCGCCATGTTCTTTAGCTTGCTCGCTGGTGGCGTTGCTGGCCTTCCGCGACGTGCTTACCCGTGGCTCCCAGGCGAGAACGCTTTCGCCGTTCCACTGCTCCTTTTTGGCCTCCTTTTCGCGCTTGCCCAAGGACTCTTCGCCTGGAATCTCTGGCGCACGGAACGTGCCCGCGCAACCGTGCTCGTCCCAGCCCCTGCAGCAGACTGAACTCGCACGCCCTGGCCAGGAGGCTCCAACTCCCCCTGGCCAGGGCTTCCCACAACCTCACTCCGGAGGAATCTCTCGGAAGGCATACTCAATGCGAATCCCCCGCCGCGCCTGAATCATGCGGGCACCCCAGTACAGCAATGCTCCCACCACAAAGACGCCAACCGTCAGAACTTGCACATTCGGGAAGTACGCAAGCCCCACAAACGGATCCAGCCAGAATACCACCTCACAGATGACCAGACTCAACACGGCCAATGCCCCGACGAGCGACATCAAGGGAATCCCAGCCAACCGCCAGCGCACAGGTGACGCCTCGAAATCGGCCCGTCGCCGGTACGGGAAGACGATCGCTGCGACAGCGGTGAGCAGGAAGGAAATAATCCATCCGAAGATTCCCACGATGCTCGCGAGCACGATCTTCCACGCATAGAGCGCAAGGCAGATTTCACCAAGGATCCCGACGACGAGAATTGCTACCAGCGGCGTGTGGGTACGCGGACTCACATATGCCAGCCGTTCCGGCATCAGCCGGTCGAACGACCAAGCCAGCAGTATGCGGGTCGAAGCCAAGTAATTGATCGGCAACCACACGTAGGTCCAGAGGAGGAACCCGATTCCCAAAAAGAGAACGAGGGGCAAGCTCCGGTACACCACCGCCCCGGCGAGCTCCACGAACGTCGGAGTGAAGGCGAGTCCTAGCGCAGCCGGGTCGGCTGCCCCAATTGCTGCCAGTCCCTCATAGCCAACCATCTTCTGGAATGCCGCCACGAGCACAAGGATCCACAACGTACAGTAAATGACTGAGCCTGGCATCCCGAAGAGTTGCGCGCGCCGTGCATTCTTTACTTCACCGCCGATGATGCTCGACGTGATCGAGTAGAGGACAATGTAGAGTGGTAGGCTAAGTGAGAGGAATGTCTGATATGCATCGAACGGTTGGGGCTGCTGATAGCCCGAAGCTTCTTGGGCCACCCGAAAGGCATTCGCTACCCCACCGACAGCCTGCACGTACTCATCGAACCGGACGATGAATGTTTCGCGCGGGGTAATCAGCGCGATCAGCCCAGCGATCGCTACGGCGATCGTCGCGATCACAAAGGTGATGTTCTGAATGCGGAAGTACAGTTTGGTGCCGAGGGCGAAGACTGCACCGAACCCGACAATCAACACTGTCCCTGCTACAAAGATACCGAGTGGCGTCTGCCAGAAGTCTGCAAAACGCATGAGATCAGGTTCTCCGGCATTTGCAGCGAGCATTCGGAACAGTGAGGACAGCCCGTACTGTCCGAAATAGGCCGCGGGAATACCAATGTAAACGCTGAGCCAGACGAGCCAGTTGAAACTGCTAACAAATCCCAGCACCGGGGACAGCGTCCGGCTAATGTACACGTAGTCACCACCACTGCGCGGCATCGCCGCCGCAAACAGCGCATACGTTGTCGCGTGCGCAAGCGCAAGAATCCCAGCAACAAGTGCACCACCAAGCATACTCGCACCAGGATAGAAGGCCGGTACAAAGAGCAGAATGAACAATACTCCGAGTCCAATATTCTGGTTGTTCGTGTTGTAAATAAAGATGTCGACTAGGGAGAGTTCCTTCGTCAAGCCCGTCGCCTCACGCACAAACACGCGTGGTCGACCCGGCAAACGACTCCCCACTCCCTTCTCGCTCATCAATCACCCCCTCCTCTACTGCACCCTCACTCCACCGGGATCTCCCGATAGGCCAGCGAGAGATCAATCCCCTGTCGGCCTCGCCACCACCGTGCAATCCCATAGATCACGAGCCCAGACAGGAAAATCCCCACATTCAACAAGAACATCCCAAACCCAAGAATGCCCTCGCGAAGCGTGCTTGGATCCAGACTGATCCCCGAATATGGGTCGTTCAAGTACGCCCATTGCATGATCAAACAGGCCACAATCGAAAGAGCACCCACCACACTCACTACCGGCAGCCGACCCAACCGCCAGGCAACCGGCGAACTTGCAAACAGTTCCGGCCGCCGATACGGAAGCAGCACCGCGCTGAGCGACACCATGATGAAGGTCAGTAAGAAACCGAAAATCCCGACAAGAGTCGCAAAGTACGGCGTGAAGACATAGATCGCCAGAGAGACAATGGAAAGCGCCCCCATGATCACCAAGCTGACGATCGGTGTATGGAACCGCGGGCTTACTGCAGCAAGAGCTGAGGGCATCAAGCCATCGATCGCGTAGGCCACCAGGTTCCGTGACGCATTTAAGATCTGTCCAGGTAGCCAGGCGTAGCTCCAGAAGATGAAGCCGAACCCGATCAGGAATGCGAGCAGGAGATTTCCGCTCCCGAGCGCAACGAGCTCGTGAAAGCGCGGGGCTGCCGCCAATCCGACCGCACTGGCTCCAGCATCTCCGAGGGTGCTGATGGCACCGATGAGATCCTCACCAAACGCCCGGGAGACACTCCAAACCAGGAGCAGCCCCCACACGAGCGCGTACACGACCGTTCCCGGAATCACCCAGATCTGGATCTTGCTCGCCTGTTTCACCTCACCACCGATGTAAGCACTGGAGAAACTGAACCCCATCGTCAGATAAATCCAGGTCATGGTGATGAGGGTGTTCCGCAAGTTGAACGGCTGCGGCTGATAGCCACTCTCGCGGATCAGCGCCTCGAGGATGTCACCCCGCCCAGTCAGTGCTGCCAGCTGCTGCGCCAGACTCGACTGGAGAACCGCCGGCGAGCGCAACAGCGCCACCACGATCACCAGGACCGTCGCGAGCATGGCAAAGGCAAAGAGCACGTTCTGCACGCGGAAGTAGACACCCAGGCCAAGGATGAAGAGTCCAACCAGCACGACAATCAGTAGTGCACCGATCACAAACATACCGGTAGCTGAGGCTGCCCAGTCAGCAAAGCGCAGGAGACTCTCATTTCCAGTAAAGGCAGCGAGAATACGCATGAACGGGGCAATACCGAAACTAGCGAGAAACGCCGAGGGTACACCACCATAAAGAATCCACCAGACGGTCGTATTCCAGTTGGACATCATGCCCCAGGCTGGACCCAGGACACGGCTCACATAGACATAGTCCCCACCGCTCCGCGGCATGATGGCAGCAAGCATTCCATAGGTGGCCGCCGTCGGGAGCGCGAGCAACGCACAGAACACTAGGGAAAGAGGCAGGTTAACCCCACCATACGACGGCATGTAGAGGAACATCAACGCGACCATCAGGCCGATCGAGATGAAGTTCACATTGTAGATCAGCGCGTCGAACAATCCCGCCTCGCGGACGAGTCCAGTGGCTGCCCGCGTGAAGACGCGTGGCCCTCGTCCCTGCCCTGACTCCCGCATCTGCTCCTCCTCCCATCATCCCGACGTGCCGCTCACTCGTTCCGCTTCACCGTCCCACTCGCAGGCCACCGCACGCACCGGTGCACCATCAGCACCACGCACGGCCAGCGGCAGGCAGACAAAGAGGTAGTTCTGACTCGGTGGGAGTTCGGCCAGCCCACGCAAATTCTCGACAATCAGCACATCCGCCCCGAGCAAGCGGGCATGAGCGTGCTCTGTCCCCCGCACGGTCGAATCGACGTTCAATGCGTCGATCCCTACCAGCCCCACTCCAGCAGCGACAAGGGCGTCCACTGCCTCCTCGGAAAGAAACGGATGACGAAAGTACCGCTCCGTCCCCCAATACCGATCCCAGCCGGTCGCGAGCAGCACGGCACTACCCGGCCGCAGCCGCTCCTGCATCCTGAGGAGCGGTGCCGCGGGGATCGGCTCGTCTTCACCGAGCTCCGGAAACGGAATGACAACTGCCGGCACGAAAAAGCGCTCGACAGGATAATCGGTAATCGATCGTCCATCGCTAAAATAATGAGCCGGCGCATCGACATGCGTCCCAGAGTGGCTCCCGAGTGTCAGACGCGTGACCCGCCACGGGGCGAGCGCACTCGACGGCTCCAGCCGCACTTCCGGATCTCCTGGAAAGACCGGCATCGCGCTCTCGATCGGCTGTGATAGGTCGTAGCATCGCATGGCACTCATCCGCTGACGAGCTGATAGCTCGCGACGCGATCGTCCTCCAGCACGACAAGGGCTCCGTGTAACACCCCCTCCCCATAGGCTGATCCCGGATTAATGCAGAGTGTCCGGCCGATTCGCACGGCACCCCGCGATTCATGGATGTGCCCGTGTAGGCTCAGCACCGGCTGGTACCGCTCGATCGCGTCACGGACAGCTCGGCTGCCCACCGGAATCAGGTTAGGTTGTCCCCCAACCATCACAATCGAGAGATCCTCACGCAGCTGCGGCGCACTGTCTAAAGTGGAATCATAGGGAGGACAGTGCAGATTGAAGATGGCGGGTCGGTGAGGATCGAGCTCGCGTGCCAGCCGTTCGATCCGCGCTGCAAGTTCCTCCTCCGGCAGCTCACGTGGACTGTTCCACGGGGTCGGATTGGCCCAGGCAAGACTTAGCAGCTGGTAGCCGTCGATCTCAATGACCGCTCCATCGGGATTGATCACGACGTCGCTCCGGTTCAAGACCTCGTCGATCTCAAACTCGTCGTCATTGCCCGGCATGACGAAGCATCGTACCCCGGTACCACGAAGGCGTTCTTCGGCGAGACGCACCCAGCGTTCGACCGATTCCCGCATGACCCGCCGGAAGATCCGTTCTGCATAGGCGGGGTCAGCCTCCATACGTGCCAGTTCATCTGGATTGCAGCGGTAGGGGTAGAAGCCATTGAACCGGATCCGCTTTTCTGCCTCTTCGACCTCCTCCACACTCCTCAGCACCTCATGTCGCCCCAAGAAGGTCATCTCCCAACGCCCGTCAGTCTGGACGATTGGGACAAGAACCTTTCCGGTGAGATCACCCCCGAGAATCAATGTATCGACACCGTAGAACTTGGCAGCATTCAGGAACTTGAGAAAGCAGCGCTCTGAGCCGTGCACATCGCTCGTGTAATACAGCGCTAGCCGCCGTGATGCACGCTCTTTTCCCTTGCGGAACCAGACCATCGTTCCTCGCCCTCACCGTTTCCTCGATGCTCAGTCGCGTCTGACCTCTTCCGGGAGCTCGTACCAGCGCTTGCGCTCCCCCACCATCGCTCTGAGCTTCCAGCTCCGGCTCTTTGGCGCCTCCTCGACGGCTCGCCAGAGTTCTTCCAGACGACGCAACGACACGAACTCCTCGCTGAGGTCACGCTCGAGGATCAGCGCACGAACACGCTCGACGTTCTCCTTCGCTGTCCGGTACCAGCCCCAGTCATTCGCCAGCACCTCGATGATCCGCTGAATGTCGATCGTTTCCTCGTCCCCATAGCCGAGCGGATGGTCGTGCAGCAACGCAACGATGTCCACGAGATCCTTTTCGTTCGCCTCCCAGATCTGCAACTTGGTGAGCAGCAGGTCAGCGAGCGGCAAGGTCCAGCGATCGAGTGTCAGACGCTGCCGCAGATCGAGGGTATGACACATGCGCAGCTGATCGAGAAAGACATCGATCTGCCGCTCATGGTGTGGATCCCAGAAGAACAGCCGCTGGTGACCATGCAGCGTGTTGAACTCACGGTCCGCTTGATACCCCAGCTCCGCAAAGAGCGTCTCAATACCACGCTTCTGGGACGAGAGCCCAACCAGATCCGCATCACGGTAGGTCCGCTGCAGTTGGCGATGCGTCGCGCTCGGCGAATGCAAAAACACTGCCACGCCACCGAGCGCCCGGAGTGTGATGCCACGCGCCTCGGCTGCTTCAAGAATGCGTCGCACCTCGTCGCGAATGTCGTCAAGCGGCACAGTCGAGACTACGGTCGGTTCCACGCACAATCCTCCACTATCGACCACTCGATCCGTGATCTTCCAGCCAATTCGGCACTTGCGCGGGCGATCGTGATCCGTCTCTTCATCTTACCGCCCGCCGTTCGAGCCGGGTGGGACAATCCCGGAGAAGTATAGGACGGGACTATAAGGGCTACAAGGAGCCACCACAACAATGGTTGCAAACCACATCGGATCCACCGAACCCATCCTTCCTGCAGGCATGAAGTCGTTGAGCGCTCATCAAAACGATTTATCTCTTTCTCGGTTGCCCGATGAAGCAGCGACGCGGACGTGCCAGCTGGGCTGGACGTAGTCATACAGGATCGCCAAACCGCTCGGTCGTCCTTGCAGCTCTAGTACCCGGGCAGATTACTCCGTACCCAACCACTCGACACGTTGATGACTTGCCGTGACGTCGCGTATGCGCTAGCGTTGGCGCCAGCGAGGGAGCAGAATGACGGTACATGACGACGAACGAAGAGCGCACCAGTCCTGGCTGCTCAGCGAGCTGAGCCGGCCCGAGGCCTATCCTTTTCCTGTCGATCGAATCGACATCGAGGAAACCCACATCTCTATGGTATTTCTCGCGGGCAACTACGCATACAAAGTCAAGAAACCGGTGAACTTTGGTTTCCTCGACTTCACAACGCTCGAGCAACGTCGTTACTTCTGCGAACAGGAAGTCCTGCTCAATCAGCGACTCACTGAAGGCGTCTATTTGGGCGTCGTCCCGATCGTTCGGATCGGCGACCACTTACAGTTCGAAGGGGAGGGGGAAGTCGTCGAATACGCGGTCAAGATGCGCCGGCTGGATTTTGATCAGACACTCCTGCGGCGGCTCCAACGCGATGCCGTCTCGACCGAGCTCATCGCGGCGCTTGCCGACCGCCTGGCTGCGTTTTACCGCGATGCAGCGCGTGGACCCGAGATCGATCAGTGGGGCACACCGGAGGCTGTCTGGTTCAACATCCGCGAGAATCTGGAACAGACCCAGCCCTACATCGGCATCGTGCTCGCGCCGTTGCAGCACCACTGGATTAGCGTGACGAGTGAGCGTTTCCTGCGCGAGCGGCTGGAGCTCTTTCAGCGCCGGCTTGCTGAAGGACGGATTGTTGAAGGCCACGGCGATCTGCATCTCGCGCATATCTTCGTCGAGTCAGAGCAGCCGCCGCGCTTCCAGATCGTCGACTGCATCGAGTTCAATCCCCGGCTCCGCTGCGGTGATGTCGCGGTCGATCTCGCCTTCCTGAGCATGGACTTCGATCACCACGGACGCAGCGATCTCGCACAGTGGTTCGTTCTCCGTTCGAGCGACGCACTCGACGACCCAGAACTCCCGCTGCTTGTGCACTTCTACAGTGTCTACCGTGCGCACGTGCGGGCCAAGGTCAACTGTTTTCGCCTTGACGAGCTCGCGCCGGAGAGCGACGAGTATACCGCTGTTCGCGTTCAGGCTGAACGCTATATCGACCTCGCGACCTCGTACCTGGTCGAACCGAGTGAACCGCTTCTGATTCTCATCGGTGGTCTCTCCGGCACCGGCAAGAGCGTCCTTGCTCGCCGGCTTGGCCGTTGCCTCGGGGTACCTGTCTACTCCTCTGACGTTGTCCGGAAGGAACTTGCCGGCGTCGCGCTCGAGCGGCGCCAAGAACTTCCGTACGGGGCTGAGATCTACGGTCCTGAACTTACCCGCGCTACCTATGAGACGCTGCTGGCTCGAGCTGAGCGCACCCTGACCAGCGGCAGGTCTGTCATCCTCGACGCAACCTTTCTTGACCCGCAGTGGCGTCAAGCAGCAGCCGCGCTCGCTGCGCGCTGCGCGGTGACTGCCATCCTCGTCGAATGTCGTTGCCCAGCCGATATCGTCGAACGGCGGTTGCGTTATCGCCCGCAGGAACCAGGGCAGGTGAGCGAGGCGACGTGGACCATCTATTTGGAGCAGCGAGCACGATTCGGTGAGAAGATGGAGTCCTTGCCCGGCCTCCGGCACCTCGTCGTCGACAGTAGCCAACCTCTTCCCCTGGTGCTCGATGACGTTCTGGCTTCGCTCCCGCTTCGCGAGCGGCTCTGACGAGCGTGTCAAGGCTGCACGCGCGTTAACGGGTCGAGCGGGGGCGCGGCGAGTCGGAGATAGCGTCGCACACTGAGACGGTTCCGCGCATCATCAGCGAGACCAAGCAGTTCGAGGAGCTCGTCCTCGCTCGCACCCCGTTTTGCTTGCTCCACGGCGAACGTGTGCCGCAACGTTTGCGGCGTGACGGGCTTGGCAATCCCCGCCGCAGCGGCAACCCGCTCCACCATCTTGTTCAAAGACTGTGGCAGGATGGGAACTAAGCGATCCAGCTCCCCTTCCTGCGCAACGAGTGTCTGGTAAATCTCTGTCAGCTCGCGACTCCCGGCCAACTTGCGCTCGCGCAGACGACGCTTCTGCCCCTCAGCAAAGATGTAAACGATCGGTCGATCCGGGTCACTCCAGTCGATATGTGAAGCACGCAGTGCCAACACTTCATGGCGAGAAAGACCCAGACGCAGCATAAGCCAGATTGCCAAATGCGTTCGCGGACTCTCTGCGGCTGCCGCAGCCAGCAGGCGCGCTTGCTCCTCGGGGAAGAGCGGCTGCGGCGTCTTGAGCGGGATTCGGTCCGAATAAAACGCTGCTGTTGGGTCGTGCTCCAGCACCTTAGCCCGGGTGATGAGAAACCTGAAGAAGCTAGATAGCGTGGTGAGACGGCGCTTACGAGTCGAGCGCCCCCGACTCTCGTTCAAGAAGGTCGCTACATCACGCTCGTCAATCTGGCAGATCGGTTTCGGCCCAACGACCGACTCGAAGACCGAGAGATCGTAACTATACGATTTGACAGTATTCGGCGGATGCCCCGACTGTTCGAGATACCGCCGGAACCAGAAGCGTGCGACGTCGAGCGAGGACTCAGGGGTAAGGACCGGCAAGAGCCCCACACTTCCGCGCAGCTTGCCATCACGTCCGAGCTCGAACAGCGGAGGTTGTATAACCGCTGGTCGCTGCTCTCCGTCGCGCTGCACTCCGCCCTCCCGGCGCACAAATGTTCTGCTCGTAGGCAGAGTACTCGACGACACACGCCGATGTCAAGGAAAGTGCTCATCCCAAAACAGCAGCATGAGAAGAGCTCTGTCGGCTGGCAGTCTCCCGATTCTTCTCCGGTCCACCCTTGAACGCACCGCGATTCTGGCCGTGGACTTCTCTCTCCATTGTCTGTCGCGACTTGTGGTGCTGCCCGGCACGTGGAATCGAGATCGGAAGGCGCAGGCTTCGTGAGGCGAGGCTCGACCTCGCAGGCACCGCTCGATCTCCACGTGCCGTAGGAGGCGAACAAATGGCGGGCATGGGCCACACCGTCGCGCATTGGTCAGCCACTGCACCGCATGACGTCCGGCGTCGCGGGGACACGACACACCCTCTGCAAGCACTGCGTTGCGCCCTGACCCTCGTCGAACTCTTGCCTTGCTCCTCTCCTCGACTGGGAGTAGGCTGGTGCAGGCTCAGGAGATATGGGGCAAGGAGGCAATGATGAGCCGCAGCGAGTGGGTGATCAACCGCGTCGAGGCGCTCGGAAGAAACGGCATGGTGGCGGCGAAACATGAACTCGCCGCAGAGGTCGGCGTGGCCGTTCTGGAAGATGGCGGGAACGCGGTTGACGCCGCCGTCGCCACTGCGTTCGCCGTTGGCGTGGTCGAACCTTTCATGAGCGGGATTGGCGGCGGAGGACTCATGCTTGTCTTTCTCGCTGAGCGCAATGAGACGGTGGCAATCGACTTTGGGATGTGCGCGCCACTCGCTGCCCGGCCCGATCTCTATGAACTCCTACCTGGCCAGAGCGCGACCCGCTTCGGCTGGCGGGCGGTCAAGGACGATGCGAATCTTCATGGGCCACTTTCAATTGCCGTTCCTGGGACGGTAGCTGGGCTTGCTACAGCAGCCCAGCGGTACGGAACGCGACCACTTGCCGAACTCCTCCAGCCAGCGATCCGCTTCGCTCGTGCGGGCTTCCCAGTGAGCTGGCACACGAGCTTCGAGATCGCGCAGGATGCTGCGTTGCTCGCCCGTTATCCCTCCACCCGCACCATCTTCACCCGTGACGGCCTGCCATTGCCAGTATTCACCGACCTGCAGCCAACTGTCTTGCGTCAGCCGGATCTCGCCCGCTCGCTCGAAGCGATCGCCATCGGAGGGGCAGACGTTTTCTACCGCGGTGAACTCGGTAAGACGCTTGTCGAGGGGCTCAGGGGTCTTGGTGCAATTCTCAGCGAACAGGACTTACAAGCCTACACAGTTCGTATCGGACCGCCGTTGTGGGGTACGTATCGTGGCTTTCGCATTGCGACCGCTCCTGCCCCGAGTGGCGGCCCTACATTGCTCGAATCGCTCAATCTCATGGCCTGCTTCGATCTTGCTTCCTGGGGACACAACAATGAACGGACGCTACACGTTCTGATTGAGGCGTTCCGCCAGGCCTTCGTCGACCGCTTCACTTACCTTGCCGACCCAGCTTTCGTTCCCGTGCCAGTCGACGCGCTGACCGACCCAGCGTATGCACAGGAACGTGCTACGGAGATCGGTGAGCGAGCCCGCCCGGTGATCACCCCAGGCATGCCAGAACGACTTGGCGTGGAGCGAGTGTTCGCGCGCTCGCTGCCGAACTATGGCGGTGGTGCGACGACCCATATCTGTGTCGTCGACCGCTGGGGTAATGCGGTTTCGCTGACCCAGACGCTCCTGTCCGCCTGGGGCTCGCGCGTCGTCGCACCCGACACCGGCATCCTTCTGAACAATGGCATGTTCTGGTTCGATCCGGAGCCAGGGCATGCCAATTCGATCGAGCCCGGGAAGCGACCGCTTTCGAATATGACACCGACACTTGTCTTCGCCGAGAAGGAGCTCTTCCTGGTCCTCGGCGCGATGGGCGGACGACGGATCATCAATGCGATCGCGCAGATTGTGAGCAACGTGATTGACCACGGACTGGGAATCCAGGCAGCCATCACGGCACCCCGGATCGACTGCAGCGTCCAGCCGACCGCAGTGAGCGCTCGGCTCGATTCCACCGTGATTGCACAGCTCCGCGAGCGCGGGCACGAGTTGCTGGTCGTCCGCGAGGACTTTGCGGACTCGCCCTTCGCAAGTCCAGTCGGCATTCTCCGCGACCGCGAGGGAGTGCTCCACGGCGGAGCGAACCCGTACTATCCAGCGATGGCGATTGGCTTGGACTGAGGGCAGTGCTGTGTTCAGTTGCGCCGAGCGCTCACCCCCTTCCGCAACGACAGGATCTTGTGTTGCAGCCCGTGATTTGCGGGAGGGAGTATGGCTGGCATCGAACTGTTTGTTCTTGTCCTCTTTGTCGTTTCGTTCCTCGCCGGATTGCTGGGATCGCTGATCGGTCTCGGTGGAGGGATCCTCGTTGTACCAGTCCTCACCTTGATCTTCCGTCTGGACATCCACCTGGCTGTCGGTGCAAGCATCGTCTCGATCATCGCCACCTCGAGCGGTGCAGCGGCTGCCTACGTGCGGGACCATCTCACCAATGTCCGTGCCGGTATCTTCCTTGAGCTCGCAACCAGCACGGGTGCCGTGCTCGGAGCACTGCTCGTCCCATTCTTGTCGAGTCGGATGCTCTACTTCTTGTTCGCCGCATTTCTTCTCCTGTCGCTCGGACCAATGGCCCGGCGGTTAGGCGAGGAAGTTCCGAGTGGGGTACGCCCAGACTGGCTGGCACGGCATCTGCGGCTTGGCGGGGCGTATCCCGATCGCGTGCTCGGGCGCGTCGTGACATACGAGGTCACGCGGGTGCCGGTCGGGTTCGCCATGATGTTCGTCGCCGGGCTCGCTTCAGCACTGCTCGGGCTCGGCGCGGGAGCGCTCAAGGTACTCGCGATGGACTGGGGCATGCGGATGCCGATGAAAGTCTCGACCGCAACCAGCAACTTCATGATCGGCGTCACAGCAGCGGCCAGCGCAGGCATCTACTTCTGGCGCGGCGACGTTGTTCCGGTCATCGCAACACCGGTGATGCTGGGTGTGTTGGCCGGATCGCTGGTTGGGGCGCAGTTGTTGCTCCGCCTCACCAATCGTCGTGTTCGTCAGCTCTTCATCCCAATTCTTCTTGTCATTGCCCTACAGATGCTGCTCCGTGGACTGGGAGTGTGGTGAGATGGACGAGCATGGAACCACCTTGTCCCCTGGTACCTCGCTCGGACAAAGCGCGGCCCAGGAGCGACTCGATCTTCTCATCAGCCGTGTCCTCCGGCTGGGTGTCACGGTCGCAGCCGTTATCGGGGCGGTGGGGTTGGTACTTTTCTTCCTGCGCGGCCCTCAGCCTGGGGAACCGCAGTCACTCCACGAGCTCCTCACGCTGCGCGCCGGTTCGTTGGCCACGAGCCCGCAGCAGCTGCTCGAAGGCCTCCTTACTGGTCAGCCCGAGGACATCATGCGAGTTGGCCTACTCGTTCTCATCCTGACACCGACTGCACGGGTTGCGCTTACCCTGATCCTTTTCCTGCTCGAGCGCGACTTCGTCTTCGTGATCATCTCAGCGATCGTCCTTCTGATCCTGCTGTTGGGATTCGTGGGCATCGTTGGGGGATAACATTCTTCGGGCCTCCTCCGGGTGTTGTGATCAGAAAACCGCGCCAACACTGCTTGTGTTACGATGGCTCGTACCGGCTCGACGTGGGGCCGGGTGGGGAACAGGCCGACTCTCAGTGAGGAGAGGCGTCACCGTGCAGCGGGTGCGTCCGAGGCTATCACCGATGACCTCCAGTTCTTGTGACAACGAGACGCTTGGTCGCCTTTCTGAACACGTCGCCCGCCTCTATCGGATCTGGCTTGCACTCGCGCTTATCCTCCTCGGCCTCGGGACAGTCCTCGACCTTGCCGAAGACGGGAAAATAGCCACAGAGACGATTCCTCTTCGCGATCTCGCAGTGGCGCTTGCGCATGCCGATCCTGCAGCGTTCGAGAGCGTGGCACTACTCATCGTCGCATTCGGGCCGGTTGCTGGGCTCCTCGCCATCATCGTGAGCTGCTTCCGGCAGGGTGACCGGAGGACAGCGGCATTGGCGGCGTTGGTGCTGTTGGTTGTTGCTGCACTACCGATCGCTCGCTCAGTCGGAGGACGTTGACGTGAGTTATTGGACCGAGCTCGCCATTCTCCTTGTTGCTGCGCTATCAGGGACACTCGGCGCTATGGTCGGGCTGGGTGGAGGCGTCTTCATGGTGCCGATCTTCTCCGCCTTCCTCGGGGTACCGATCAAATTCGCGATTGCTGCGAGCGCACTCGCCGTTATCGTTAACTCGCTCGGCGGTGCATCTGTTTATCTGCAACACCGTATGGTCAACCTCAGGCTTGCCCTCGTGATGCTGGTCGCCACAGCGCTCGGTGCGATCGTCGGCGCGCTCCTCGTCGCCTCAGCACCGGTCAACGCCTTACGACTTGTCTTCTCGCTGGCGCTCTACGCGATGATCGTCCTGCTCAGTCTCCAGCGTGCCACCGCACACCCGGTCACGACCGGCCCTGACCGATTTCAACTCGCGGCCAGCTTCTTCGATCCCGCTGTCGGCGGCCTCGTCTCTTACATCCCTCAACGCGTGCTCCTGGGCACTGCTTCGAGTACCGTCGCCGGGTTACTCTCTGGTCTCCTCGGAGTGGGTGGTGGCTTCGTCCAAGTCCCCCTGATGAATGTCCTGATGCGCGTCCCTGTGAAAGCGGCTGCCGCGACGAGTGCCTACATGATCGGCGTCACTGTTGTTGGCAGTGTGCTGCTCTACTATGCGAACGAGCTTTTTGTCCCCCAGGTTGCGGTGCCTGCTGCGCTCGGTGTCTTCCTCGGCTCGCAAGTCGGATCACGGTTGGGCCGCCGTGTCCATGGTCGCTGGCTCAAGCGCGTCCTCATGGTCATCCTGCTCTATCTCGCTACGACGCTTCTTCTGCAGGCCCTCGGTGTTCCGGTCCCCGGAACTCGCTGACTTCCAGCGAACCATGATCGCCCCTCGAACGTATTGCGTGCGGGTGCACTCATCGTCGAGTCGATGCCACATCGAGGGGAGGTCATGTGATGACAATCGTTCGCAACCGGTGGAGCCATCTCGCTGTCTTCGCCATTGTCGGATTGCTAGCGCTCCTCGTCCCTTCTCCCGCATCTGCTGCACGATCACGCCTCGGCGTGGAAACGCGCTTCCAAGGAGCACCCGATGTCACGGTCACAATCACGCTCACCGAGTTTTCGATTACTCCATCGTCGCTTTCTGTCCCACTTGGTGAGCCGGTCACCTTCATCGTCACGAACACGGGAGGAGCGCAACACAATCTCGAAGTCGAACTCGAAGCCCAGGGGATCGAACAACGACTCTTTGACACGAACCTGATGCCCGGCGAGACACGTCAGGCGACTTTCACCTTCACCGCGCCCGGGCAATGGATTATGTACTGTCCGGTTGGTAACCATCGCGCACTCGGTATGCAGGGCACTATCAGCGTCGCCCAAGCCGCCACACCAACACCGACCGTTGCGCCAACCACCACACCGCAGCCTGCAACACCGACACCGACAGCGGGCACACCGACCCCGTCGCCGACTGCAGCCCCGGGGCCATCCCCGACAGCTGCGCCGACTCTTGTCCCCTCACCGACACCTCCGCCGCGACCGAGCGCAACTCCGACGCCTCGCCCCCAGGTGGTGCCTGCGACAGGGAGAGCGCAGCGCGGCAGCAGCACACTCGTAGCACTCGTCGGCCTGGCACTGCTCCTTGCAGGAGGAGTGACGAGCGCATGGGCAGCTAGACGACGACTCTCCTGACTGTGACAGTTGTCACGGCATCCAGGCACAGGCAGTGGGGAGTGTCTCAGCAGGCGGGGCCGTCTCGTCAGTTAGCGCACGCTCGACTGCCTCTTGGATGCGTGCCGGGTCCGGCATTGGGTATCCCCCGGCCGTCCAGCCCCTGCTATAGGTGGGCGGCGTAAATCCGACGGTCACGACTGCCGTAGGCTCAATGGTGAGCGCGAGCTCTACGAGGGAGGGAAGCGCATCCAGCGGCACATTAGTCCGGACCGCCCCCTGCACGGCGTCAAGGATTTGCGGGAGTCGTAGGAGGACGGCGGGGAGCTCAGCCTGACGGTAGAGCGCCGCCAGGACGCATCGCTGCCGCTGCATCCGGTCGTAGTCGCTCGTCCCGGTGCGCGACCGCACATACGCAAGCGCTTGATGCCCGTCGAGGTGTTGCCGACCAGCTGGAATCTTATAATAGCGCCAGTCTTCGCCCGGAAGTGGCGGCGAGAGCCATGTCGCGACCGGGCGTGGGACGTCGATCGTCACGCCGCCGAGCGCATCGACCACGCGCACAAAGCCACCCATATCAACCGTCGCCGTGTAATCGATCGGCAGGCCCAGAAGCTGCGCGAGTGAGCTGGCTAACGCCGCCGCTCCCGGGTCGACCGCACCAGGGAATCGGTCAGCCCGCTGCAAGCCTGCTGTGTAGAGTGCGTTGGCCAGATCGGGCCAGTATCCCTGTGGATAGTCCGCAGCGAACTCTCGTGGTATTGGAAGCCTAACGAAATTGCGCGGCACACCGAAGAGCGCTGCGCGTCCGGTACGGATATCAGCGACAGCGACAATGATCGTGTCCGCTCGCGCACTCCAACGACCCGGACCGGCATCAGTCCCAACGAGCAAGAGCACCAGACGTCCATCGTCGAGTGCCACTGCAAGTGGATCGGGGACTGGTGTTGGGACAGGTGTCGGCACCGCCGTTGGAGGTACTGTCGGAGTTGCAGGCGGCTCGTTTGTGGGTTGCGGTGGCGCGAGCTCACGGGCCGGTGGCAAACCCGCGCCATCTTCCGCCGGGACAACCATCCGGGTGAAGGGGGTGGGTGACAAACGCTGCCGGGGCATCGCTGGTGTGACCAAGAGGACTGGTGCTGTGCTCCAGCTGGCCGGGAGCGCGGTTGTGCGCCCAGTCGGGAACGTTGCCGTGAGGAAACGGTGCCACCGGAGAAGCCCATAGCCGACCATAACGTGCGGAAGAGCAAGCAGGAGGAACAGAACGAGCCAGCCGCCAGCCCACACCAGACGCTGCCACGTTGGCCTTTGACGATGCCACAAACCACTTAGACGAGCGAGATCAAGCAACGCAATGAGCCGATAGGCAAAGAGAGCGCCATTGGCGAGCAGGAGGAGTGCGATCGTCCCCGGACGGAGGAACATCTTGAAGCCCCAAGCCGGAAAGAGGACCACTCGCCCAGCGCTTACGCCGAGCACGAGCGCAGGCAACATGGCGACTGTGAGGCCGCGTCGCCAGCGCCCGACCACAAGGTGACCGATGCCCGGCCACAGAACTGTCAGAAGGGCGGCGAAGAACGCGCGAACGCGAGGAGAGCGCTGATTGATCGCCGCTGTGTGGCTAACCAGCGGCGAGCTGCGCCCCACAGGCTCACACCCCATCCCTTCGCCTCCAACTTGGAGTGGCATTCCAGTGATCATACCGTACTGCGGCACTCCGCGACCGACAGCGGTACCGATGCCTAACCGCGTTTACATTCGGGTAACCAAAGAACATTATCCTCGCAGAGGACAAGCCTGTAGGGCCGCGAAGGGATCGAAACGGTGGCCGAACAGATCGAGACAATGACGCCGCGTAGCCAGAGGATACGGGTATGGCTCGGACGGGTCCTCTGGCTGCTTGCTGGCAGCCTTCTGACGCTTCTCCTCTTTGTCCTCAGTGCTTGGCTCTGGGGACCCGCCCTGCTTGCGCACCGCACCGACTGGCCCTTCGAGCGCCAACTCGGACGCACGATGATCGACCGGGCCGCCGCACAGGGTGCAGCGCAGCTGACTCCTCCGAGCAGCGCTCGTCCACAAGCGCTCGAGACGGGACGCATCGTCTATCTCGGCGCGTGCTCCCAGTGTCACGGAGCTGATGCTGATGGCAAAGGATGGCTCGGTATGCTCAGCTATCCACCGGCGAGCGCCCTAAACGACGCCGACACCCAGGCACGCTCCGATGCAGAACTGTATTGGATCATCGCCAATGGCTTGAGCTTTACTGGCATGCCCGGTTTTCGCGATCGGCTCTCGGACGAGCAAATCTGGGCTGTCGTGACCTATCTCCGCAGTCTCAGTCCCAACACTCTGGCGCCCGTTCCCGTCACACCTACTCCCACAACGCAGGAACTCGCTGGCGCTGACTCAACACAGACCGGGGCAAGTCGCGGCGCCGCGCTTTATACGGCACTCGGGTGTGTCAATTGCCACGGTGCCGTCGGCAATGCACCGGGTCGCCTTGAACTTCGTGCCACCGACCAGCGGGCGGTGCGAGCAATCCGGGAAGGAACCGAGGAAGGAATGCCAGCGTACTCGACCGACGTCCTTTCGGAAGCCGATCTTCGTGCACTGCTTCAGTACATCGCCACATTCCGCACGTCGCGTCCCTAAATTAGCAGCAGACTTCCGCAATGCCGGACGCACACAAGCAGCCCTCGGCTCGCTCACCAGCCAGTGTTTTGCAGAACGATCAGTCCCAATGGAACCGAACGAGTGGGGCAGAACGCGCACACGCGGCTGATCGCGACGTCTGACCCGCTACGGGAAAGCTCCCCGGCCCGCGCAGAGAACACCAGTAGCGCAAGTGCTGCCACCTTCTGCGGTAGTCCCTCTAGACCACAAGCACTCGGAGCATGCCAGGAGCGAGTTGTCCGGCTGCTCAACATCTCAAGCCACACCAGTGCGCAGGCAACTCTTGGCCTAGATCTGCGCGCCTCTTTCCGCTACGCAAGACCCTCTTGACAACCGGTCACTGATGTGCTGTACTGAGAGTGCGGTTCCGAGGAGTCGGTAACGGCCTGCTCGGAAGCACTCAGCGCAAGCTGAGTGACTGCTCCGGACAACCGGACGGTTTCATCCCGCGCATGGCCCTGGAACGTGCGCGGTGATGAACCCGAACGGCGCCGAGTGGGGAGGTGAAACCTCGTCACGGCTCACGGAGGGGCGGGAACCGGGGCTCGTCGGAACCGCTTTTTTCCCCGCCGCCGCTGTTCTCCCAGACCAACACCCGGCTTGATCTCCTTGGCCAATGGACACAGACGAGCCACCCTTCAGCCGACATTCCCGCATCGTCACTTGCGCTGGTCTGCTCTGTGTGTGACGATCCGACGCAGGGTAACGACCCACTGGCCAAGCGAGGAATGGGGAGTGCGATCGCTGGTACCATGTCGCCAGTGATATGGTCGGCGATCACCCTGACCGATCTGCACCGCTTTTCACGATCCGACCAGGCGGCTGCAACGGCTTGGCGTGCCCGCGAGTTCCTGGCAATGCCATGGGCTCTCCTGACACGCCTGTTGAGGAGCCCCCTACTCACGAACGACGAGGCTCACGAGGGTTCACAGTGTAGTGGTACGCAGCAATCTGTGCGGCCGGACAATGCTTCGATCAAAACACGGCACTATGAGGCCGGTTTTGCTCCGCCCCAGTCACTTCTGATTCAGAATGTGCCTCACTGCACCCGCTGCTTTCAGCCCGCTACCAGTGAGCACGATCACAACCGGCTCCACTGGCGTCCAACCACGTCGTCGTGCCGCCCGATAAGCCGCCGCTCCCAGCGCTGCGGTTGGTTCCACGTAAAGGCCTTGCCGCCACAGCAGCCGAGTAGTCTCGACCAGCAATGGTTCGGGCACTGCTTCTGGCCAACCACCGCTCATCCGAAGCGTCTCGAGCAGGAGCTCCCCTCTTGGTGGTCGGCCGATCCGTGTCCCCTCCGCTAGCGTCGCCCCTGGCTCTACTGGCTCCAACGCCTGATCTGGACGCATCCAGGCCCGCACCAGTGGTGCACAGGCTTCCGGCTGGGCAGCCACCAGAGCTGGCCCATTCCCGCCGAGGGCTTGGACAGCTAGGTGCGCCCCGAGCAGTAAACTTCCCCCACCGACCGGCATGAAGCACGCTGTCGGCCAACGTCGACCGAGTTGCTCCCACACCTCGAGGAGCCATGTTTTCGTGCCTTCTACAAAGACAGGATGCCAATTGTGACTCGCGTAAGCCGTCGCTGGAACTCGTCCCGCCGCTTGCGCCGCAGCGGCGACCGCCTCACGCGGCCCATTCACGAACTCGACGTCCGCTCCGTAGGCACGGGCCTGGACGATCTTCTCCGGCGACGTTCCAGCTGGAGCAAAGACCGATGCCTCCAATCCGTGCAGCGCCGCGTAGGCGGCAAAAGCCGCCGCGGCATTCCCGGACGAATCCACGGTCACCCTGCGCACACCGTGGGCAGCCAAGAAGGCGAGAAGCACGCTTGCCCCGCGGTCTTTGAAGGAACCGGTTGGCAACAGAAAGTCCAGTTTAAAGCGCACCGACTCCCCATCGAGTTCTCCCTCGACCAAAGGCGTCATGCCTTCGCCGAGTGTGCGCGGTGATCGTGCGACCGGCAATGCTGCAGCATAGCGCCACAGTGTCGTCTCTTCGGCATCAATTGCGTCCGTGACAAGTCGGAGTGGCGGATCGATCCTCAACACACCACCACAACGTGGACAGCACCATGTTGTCGCTTCGGGTACCAGCAATACTGCACAACGCGTGCAGCGGTACGACCATTCCATAAAGCTCCCTCTCTCATCACTTGCTTGTCTGCCACACTCGACACGTCGCGCAGCGACACGCCGGACGACCGCGACAAGCCTACCCACTCATCCGCGCGGCCTTCTCCCAGACGCCCCACAGGCTCGCGCCTCTCGGTAGGGCGAACCATACTGCCGTTCTGTCCATACCACCTCACGCGTCGCGAATAGCAAAGAGCCGGCTTGGCAGCTGGTACGCAAGAAACCCAGAGCCTCGCCACCGATGAAACGCCCGCGCCACAGCACCCTCAGGTCGAAGCCTGCAGCCGACGGTCGCCCGAGACCAGTGCGCGATCATTCATCCGGTACTGCTGCTCAACCTTGCTGTGCATTCTGCCTCGACCACCGTTTTCGCCCCTGTCGCTCGACGCCGATGGCACCACGACGGCGGCTCCTGGCCAGGATGCACTGGTGTCCCACTGTCCCGATGAGACGTGTCATCGCAACCACGGTGAGGGGACGCACGACGGTCACACTGGGAACATCACCTCACCCAGAGCGACCACGCACGTCCCCCGCCGAGATTGCGGAGTGCAGCGAGTAGCGTCGCTGTCACGCCTCTCCTTCCGGACCGAGCTGCCGCCGCCGATTTCCAGCGAGCCGGACCAACTCCCGCACGATCACGTTGCGCTGAATCTCGCTCGTTCCCTCGTAGATCTGAAGTAGCTTTGCATCCCGGAAGAGTTTCTCCACTGGATAGTCAGGGCTGTATCCATTCCCGCCGAAGATCTGTACCGCTTCGGTCGCCGCCCACATTGCCGCATCCGCAGCGAAAGCCTTGGCCACCGCCGCAGCGAGCGTATTGTCCTCGCCCCGATCTGCTAACCACGCCGCGAGATACGTCAGCTGGCGAGCCGCATCAAGCCGGATCCGCATGTCGGCTAGCTTATGGCCGATCGCCTGATGACGAATGATCGGCTGGCCCATGGTCCGCCGATGCTGGGCATACGCCAACGACTCGTCCAAGCATCGCTGAATGATCCCCGCGCCAAAGGCAGCAACCATGGGCCGGGTCCGCCGCAGGGTCTGCATGGCGATTGCGAACCCATCCCCTTCGCGCCCGATCAAATTTGCTGCCGGCACGACGACGTCGTGGAACTCGATCTCCCCGTTGGAGATAGCGCGCTGCCCCAGCTTGCGGAGTGGTCTCGTCGTGATCCCCGGGCTCTCACGCTCAACGACAAAGACGCTTATTCCGTTCCGCCCGGCAGTTGGGTCGGTCTTGGCAAAGACAACGAAGAAGCTGGCGATCGGCGCATTCCCGATCCAGCGCTTGTGTCCGTTTAAGACATATGTATCACCATGCCGCTCGGCGACCGTCGTAAGTGCTGCCACATCAGAGCCTGCGTCAGGCTCCGTCAAAGCAAAGCTCGCATACTCACCTGCCGCGAGTCTCGAAAGCCATCGCTGCTTCTGCTCCTCCGTTCCGGCGATGACGATCGGCTCGCCTGCCAGGCAGCTGGAGCACGCCGCCGCAGTGAAGCCTGCGCAGGCCCACGCCAGCTGCTCCGCGACCAACACCAACTCCATGACACCAAGCCCCCGGCCCCCGTATTCCCGCGGGATGGTGATCTCTGTCAATCCCTCGCGACGTGCCTCCACAATCAGCTCGTGCGGATGTCGCTCTTCCTGGTCGTAGATCGCAGCGATGGGCTTGACAACCGTCTCAGCGAAGCGACGCGCCCGAGCCTGGAGCTCCGCCTGCTCAGGTGTCAACGTGAAGTCCATGTGAACCTCCCCCAGTAATGCTCCTGCCACCCGCCCATGATTTAGGCATGGACTCACTTCCTTGTCGAGCCCTCAGCGTGGGATCGCTTGGTCGACAACCCACCATGCATCGCTTGACTTGTAGCCTGCGTTCAACGGTTAGGAGGTACGGTGCTTCCTCACGTGCCTGATCAGGGGTGCGATGGTGACGGCTAGGCATGGTGTCCCTGCGCAATGCAACTCCATTCACACACCAGTACTCACCGGCTTGAGAACAACCCTCGCGTCTCATATTCTCCGGCGCGTCCGGTAGCACTACGCTCCACTGTGCAACGAGGAAACAGCCTGCATCGCTGCCACATGTTAGGGTCGGATGATCACCCTCAGCCTGCTCCCACGCGGTACGATTCGGCTGACAGGGTTGTCGCGCAACACTGCCACCAAAGAACGGGGGACAGCCATGACCCAGCCGACCATCGAAATCCAGATCGGCGATATCACGACGGTCGATACGGAAGCCATTGTGAATGCCGCGAATAATCGACTATGGATGGGGTCAGGCGTGGCTGGTGCCATCAAGCGTGCTGGGGGTGAAGAGATCGAGCGCGAGGCAGTGGCCCAAGGCCCTATCCGTGTGGGAGAGGCAGTCGTCACCAGCGCCGGTCGCTTGCCCTACCGCGCCGTGATCCACGCTGCAGCAATGGGCTACGCAGACGACGGCTCGCTGATCCCCGCCACTGCGGAGCATGTCTACGCCGCAACCCGGGCCGCACTGACGCGCTGCGTAGAACGAGGCTTGCGCTCTGTTGCCTTCCCAGCTCTCGGCACCGGCGTCGGCGGGCTCGACCTGGCTACCTGCGCTCAGGCCATGGTCCGCGCCGTGCACGACCACGCTGCCAGCGGCGCAGACCTCCCTCAGCGCATCGTCTTCGTGGTGCGCAATGAGGAGGCAGCTGAGGCCTTCCGCCAAGCAGTCGCCTCATGATCCAGGCACCCACACGTGCTTCCCCCAAAGCCACATGCTCGGTATGATGCCGCCGAAATGCAGGAGAGTGGCTCGATCGAGCAAGGAGGTTCCATGCAACAGTTTCGCATCGCTGTGATTCCTGGTGACGGCGTGGGTAAGGAGGTCGTCCCTGCCGGCCAACGCGTTCTGGAAGCAGCCGTGGCTGGCCAAGCAATGCTCACCTGGCATGTCTTCCCTTGGGGATCCGATTACTACCGCGCCACCGGCGCCATGATGCCCCCAGACGGACTCGATCAACTCCGCCAGTTCGATGCGATCTACCTCGGCGCCGTCGGCGACCCCCCGCGCATCCCAGACTATGTCACGCTCTGGGGCCTCCTTCTACCAATCCGCAAGCGCTTCGACCTGTTCGTCAATGTCCGTCCCATCCGGCTCCTCCCCGGCATCCGCGGACCACTCCGCGACAAGGGCCCACAGGACATCGACATGGTCTTCATCCGCGAGAACACCGAAGGCGAGTACGCCGGTGTCGGTGGACGCGTCCATGAAGGAACACCTCACGAGGTCGCCCTGGAAACCGCTGTCTTCTCCCGCTTCAACGTCGAACGGGTTGTCCGCTACGCCTTCGAGCTTGCCCGCACACGACGCAAGCATCTGACCAGCATCACCAAGTCCAACGCCCAGCGCTTCGGCATGGTGCTCTGGGATGAGGTCGTCCACGAGGTCGCACGCGACTACCCCGACGTCACCGTCACGTCCCTGCTCGTCGATGCCGCAGCCGCCCTCATGGTCCGAGCGCCAGAGCGCTTCGACGTCGTCGTGGGGAGTAACCTCTTTGCTGACATCCTCACCGATCTTGGCGGCGCACTCATGGGGAGCTTGGGCCTGCCACCCAGTGCTAACCTCGCCTTCGATCGACGGTACCCCTCCCTCTTTGAGCCGGTGCATGGCAGTGCCCCCGACATCGCAGGGCGAGGAATCGCCAACCCCATCGGCACCATCTGGGCCGGGGCAATGATGCTCGAGCACCTCGGACTCCACACCGCAGCAGCGCGCATCATGCGGGCACTCGAGCGGCTAACCCAGGAAGGGAAGGTCTTAACGCCAGACTTGGGTGGAAACGCAACAACCGACCAGGTCGCCGAGCGGATCATCGAACTCCTAACGGAGTAGGATCCCATGCGGATCACCAGAGTACGACTACGCGAAGTTACGGGGACCTTCCACTACCGCGGCGAGTTCTGGGAGCAGCGCCTGGCGCGGCCACTCGATATCTACCCTGAACATCGGGCCGACCCACGCGAGTGGTGGCTCCCCGAACAGGACGGTCCCGGCCCGTACCGGCTGCGCCAAATCTTCCTTGAAATTGAGACGGACGAGGGAGTACACGGCCTGGCTGGCCCACTCACCCGTGACGTTGCACTGGTGATCGGCACACAGCTCCGCCCACGTCTTCTCGGCACCGATCCGCTCGCCATCGAGCGCCGGTGGGATGAACTCTACCGATCCCAAGTGCATGGACGCAAAGGGGCCGTCATGATGGCGATCTCGGCGATCGACTGCGCTCTTTGGGATCTGCGCGGGCGCTGGGACGATGCTCCAGTCCACCGGTTGCTCGGGGGACCAGTCCGCACGGAACTACCCGTCTACGCCAGTACGCTCGGTTTTTCACTTGAACTGGATCGCGCAACGGCACTCGCCCGTCAGCTCAAAGCCGAAGGTTTTCGCGCGCAGAAGTGGTTCCCGCGCTGGGGACCAGCCGACGGCCGCGAGGGGCTGCGCCGCACTCTGGCACTCTTCAGCGCGTTGCGGGACGCAGTCGGGGAAGAAGTGGAGCTTATGCTCGACGCCTGGATGAGTTGGGACTGGGCTTACGCGCTCGCCGCGGTTCGCGAACTAGCCCCGTTGCGTCTTTATTGGATCGAAGAGCCATTCCTGCCCGATCAGCTCGAGGCGTACGCGGCGCTCCGTGCTCGATCACCGATCCCAATTGCCGGCGGTGAACACGAATACACCCGCTGGGGATTCTTGCCCTGGCTCGTGCGTGGCGCTGTGGACGTCATCCAACCTGACATCTACTGGGCCGGGGGAATCTCAGAGACCCTGAAGATCGCCGTGCTGGCAAGTACACATGGCATCCCGATGATCCCGCACGGCCATTCAGTTCCCGCGACGGTACAGCTGCTCGCCGCTCTCCCCGAACCGGTCGCACCCTGGGTAGAGTACTTGCTCAAATGGAACGAGCTCTTGCAGTTCTTCTTCCGAGAGCCGATTAAGCCAGAAAATGGGGTAATCCATGTACCAGAGCGCCCCGGGATGGGAGTTGAGCTCGATCCTGCCAAAATTGACGAGGAGCGAGAACTCGCCTGGGATAACTAGGCAGATCGCGTGCGTAGCGTCCCAGCAGCTGCGTCATGCACTCTTCCCCCGTGAGACGAAGTGTGACAGACGCAAGCGTCACACGTGGCTGAGCCGCATCCACCACTGTTCTCATCCTTCGCCTCGCATCAAGTACGATGCTGGTCAGGATTTCTTCGTCTCTCACGCCGAGGCACAGGGACGGTATCCGCCCGCCAGACGCAACCCGTTGCCACGGGAAAACGCAGCGGTGTGAGTGGGCGGCACCGGCTCCACCAGCCCGTTTGGGGTGCGTTTAGGCTCTCCCTTAGTTCCTCTGCCATACGTCTCTGCTCGTCATAGACTGTATGCTTCGCAAGACACGCGCGGCGCATCGCCAGACAGCGCTTCTTGTTCTGTCCGCCAATTGGGACACGTGGCAGCGCGAGCGAAGAGGAGCGGGGGAGAGAGGACGGAACAGACGTGGATAGCTGGATCACCGAGATCCTCATCACGCTTGGCTATCTGGGCTTGTTCCTCCTACTTGTCTTGGAAACCGTCTTTCCGCCGATTCCCTCTGAGGTGATCCTTCCCTTGGCTGGGTTCCTCGCTGGCCGCAGCCACCTCGATATCCGCTTTGCTGTCGGGACTGCGACGCTCGGATCCTACACTGGGGCCCTGATCCTCTACGCGGCTGGGCGTTATGGCGGACGCTCCCTCCTTCTTCGCTACGGGCGCTGGCTACGACTCGATGCAAGCAAGCTGGGCACTGCGGATCGTTGGTTTCTCCGCTGGGGACCACTGCTCGTCCTCTGGGGACGTTTAGTCCCTGTCGCACGGAGCGTAGTGTCTGTTCCCGCCGGGACATTCCGCATGCCGTTTTGGCGCTTTAGCCTCTTGACGATTGTCGGAAGCGCGGTGTGGAACACACTCCTTATCGGGAGCGGCTGGTTACTCGGGGAAAATTGGGAATCCGTCGTCATTTGGGTAGACCGTTACACCACGATTGTCGCAGGGCTCGCCGCTGTCGCTGGCATCGTCCTGGTACTCCTCACATATCGCTACTGGCGTACGCGCCGGCAGCGACCGCTCTCGCCAGATCGCTACCCCCGGGAAGCAGGCCAAAGGGAACAGCCGTGAGACAGTGCGTTTTGCTGGCCGAGCACGGATCGTTCCGGGCACAAACCGACATCGTGTGAACCTTGCTCCTCTGAAAGCCATTCACCACCGGGCAAACTGCAATGCTTTATGCACACTGAAGGGCACGAAATATTCTCAATATACCGCACATCCTGAGCATCATTTACCCAATCTGCTCCCGTTGAGGAGGCAAACACTCTTACCCTTGCCACTGTGCAATCTAGTGGCGCAGAACGGAGACGAAATGCTCATCGTCTTTCGGTGACACGGGCAGGCACGTTCGTGAGAGGTGAGACACACCTCACCCGCGGTCAAGCACCTCCAGCACCCGGCCGAGCTGCTCAAGTCCCTCGAGCGTATTGGGCTCGATGCGAAGCTGCAAGTGGCGGACGCCAGCACGCGCGTAGGCCCGGAATTCTTCTGCGATCTCCTCCGGCGTCCCACGGACTGGATCAGCAACCACCCCGTAGATGCGGCCATGACCAGGAAAAGCGACAAGTGCGGAGGCAGATAGCGTCACCGTGCTCGGATCCCGCCCTTCGGCCACGCACGCAGCGCGGAACGCCTCCAACTGTGGACCAAGGCCAGCCGCGCGATTCCCAGTGAAGTCGTAGTACGTGTTCCAAATATCCGCGTAGCGTGCAGCTAGACGCAGAACCCGTGGCCCGTTACCACCGATTAGGATCGGCAAACCTTGCGGCCGCGGACCACGGGGGCGTAGCAGACAGTCACGTACGGTGTAGAACTCCCCAGAAAAATCGATCCAGCCATTCCGCAACAGGCCGTGGATTATATGGAGCGCCTCAGCAAAACGACTCACACGTCGCTCCCAAGGAAAGCCGAACCGGCGGAACTCCTGCTCGGTGTTACCGGCGCCGAGGCCGAGGATCAGGCGACCACCGCTGATCTCGTCGACCGTCTCGGCCATCTTGGCGATGAGCGCAGGGTTGCGCCAATTCGTACAGACAACGAGCGTTCCCAGTGTGATCCGCTCGGTTACAGCGGCAAAGGCGGAAAGCAAGGACCAACACTCCCAGATCCCCTCTGGCTCACCATCCGGCGTTCGATACAGCAGGTGATCCACAACCCACAGCGAATCCAGACCGATATCCTCGGCCAGACGAGCCATCGTCTTGAGGTCAGTCCACCGCGGAAGCCGTCCATTCCAGCGAAATTCGCCTTGTGGCACGAGGATACCGACCTCAAGTGGCCTTCGACGCGACGACTCAGGCATCTCGCCCCCTCCCTTCTGGCACGTCAAAGCGCGCACCTCACTTTTTCGCCGAGAACGTCACCATCGACAAGGGGGCAAGACCACGGAGGGGCGAAGAACTTCGCCGAACAACATCCGCTACACGCGCAACACAGAGGATTGCGCTGTTCAGTCCAGCAGCTTTTTCCTCGGACCAGATCTTCGTGCCCCATCTCCTCACCCTGTCCCCCACGATAGCGGTACTCCAGGCACGCTTGACCATCGTCATGCGATCACCGTGCCCAGTGTAGCGACAGGTTCCAGGAGCAGAGAGCGGCCAAGAAACTGGCGCTCTCCCGTACGCATCTTCCTCTTCTTGCGTTAGGATCGCGCGGGAGGTTCGAGATGCACCTCGCTCGAGGCTACTGGCAGCGTGCTCGACTGGCGACCTTTATGCTCGGGCACTTCAGCGTCGATTTTATGAGTGGACTTCTGCCAGCGCTCTACCCGCTATTAGCACTCGAGCTCAAGCTCGACTACGGGGCGATCGGCGCACTCGCCCTCGCCTATACCGCCGCTGTCTCCCTGACCCAGCCGCTCTTCGGGTATCTTGCCGACCGCTGGGGCGTGCGACATCTCGCGCCGTTGAGCCTGGCCTGGTCCGGACTCCTCCTGAGTCTCTACGGGTTTGTCCATCATCCAGAGCTCCTCTATCCGGTGGCGTTTCTGGCCGGCCTCGGTTCGGGAGCGTACCACCCGGTCGGTGCCTCCCGTGCCGCACAACTTGCCCCCGAACAGCATCGGAACACGACGATGTCCGTTTACACCGTCAGCGGCACCGTGGGGTACGCGCTAGGTCCGTTGGTTGGTGCCCTGGTGTTTCGCGCCTTTGGGTCGGCCGGAACACTGGTCGCGCTCCCCCTTGGACTCCTCGCCGCCATACTGGTCCGTTGGGGACTCGGTCGCTTCACTGAGGCTTCGTCCAGCCAGCGGTCTCACCAGGCTTCCCCACATCGGACAGACTGGCGCGCTCTCGCGCCGATCCTGGCGATTGTCATGTTGCGCAGCTGGACGTTCATGACCGTCGCGACCTTCGCCCCTGTCTGGTATCGAGAAATGGGGTATGAACTCTTGTACGGCGTGGTTGCAACTGTCATCGTGGCTAGTGGTGCACTAGGAACGCTCCTGGGAGGGATCCTGGCCGATCGTCTGAGCTCCTGGCGGGTCCTCCTGGGCTCGCTCCTCCTTGCCGTCCCCGCTCTCTTGGCCTTCGCCGCGAGCGGTGGTCCGCTCGGGCTGATCGCTGCGGCGGCCTTCGGCTTACTCGCTGACGCCTCAATCTCAATCACACTGGTGGCAGCGCAGCGACTGTTACCCGGGCGAACCGGCGTCGCCTCCGGCTTCATCCTCGGTATGGGATTCGTCACTGGGGGCATCGGCGCGCCCGTGACCGGTTGGATTGCCGACCGTATCGGTCTCCAGCTCGCGCTGGCCTCAAACGCAACGGCTCTCCTCGCTGCACTCGCACTCTGTTGGGTCGTACCCGCCTGGGTCTTCCGCCGCCCAGCACTCGCCAGCGCTTCCGGCGAGCGCCTGACGGCAACGAGCCGCTGACATGTCCAGCAAGCACCGCGAAAGGCTCGCAGGCCTCTGCTGCAATGGAGGCCTGCGAGCCATGGGTCGTTCAGCTGTGGCACGCACTCAATGAGCCGTCACTATATACCGCTCGCGCAGGCGACGAGCCGCCTCGACCATATTCTGCAGTGACGGCCAGACTTCCTCCGGCCGACGTGTCTTCAGTCCACAGTCCGGATTCACCCAAAGCTGCTCAGGACGCAGATACTGTAGTGCCTGCTCAAGGAGCTGCAAGATCTCTTCAACGCTTGGGACACGTGCTGAATGCACGTCATAGACGCCGGGCCCGATCTGCCGCGGGTACTGGTAGTCCTGGAAAGCCTGGAGGAGTTCACCGTGACTACGACTATTCTCGATGGAGATCACATCAGCGTCGAGAGCATCGATCGCCTCGATGATGTCGTTGAACTCGCTGTAGCACATGTGAGAGTGGATCTGCGTGTCGTCCCGCACTCCGGAGCTCGCGAGCCGGAAGGCACGCACTGCCCAGTCGAGATACTCCGGCCAGCCGGCACGCCGCAGCGGCAATCCCTCCCGTAGAGCCGGCTCGTCGATCTGGATAATGCTGATTCCCGCCGCCTCCAGGTCACGCACTTCATCCCGCAACGCCAGCGCGATCTGGTAAGCGACCTCACGACGTGGAATGTCCTCTCGCACGAAAGACCAGTTCAGGATCGTAACCGGTCCGGTCAACATCCCTTTGACCGGCTTTTGTGTCAGCGACTGTGCATAGCGGCTTACCTCGACAGTCATTGGTTTGGGACGCGCGACATCGCCGAAGATGATCGGCGGTCGTACGACACGGCTCCCGTACGACTGCACCCAGCCATGCTCAGTGAGGACGAACCCCTCGAGCTGCTCGGCAAAATACTCGACCATGTCCGGCCGCTCGAACTCACCATGTACCAGGACATCGAGGCCAATCTCTTCTTGCCGCCGGATCACGTCGGCGATCCGCTCGCGAATGAACGTCCAGTACTCCTCGTCGCTCAGCTTACCGGCCCGCCAGCGAGCCCGCACCTGCCGTATGTCGGGGGTCTGCGGATAACTCCCGATAGTTGTCGTCGGAAAGAGCGGGAGCTGGAAGCGTGCCCGCTGGAGAGGCTCACGCACCTCATAGGGAGACGAGCGCCGGAAGTCGTCTTCGGTCAACGCGGCAAGACGCTCGCGCACATCGCGGCGGTACAGACGCGCTCCGTCCAGTGCAACGCGGAAGGCCTCCGCGTTCCGTTCCAGTTCCTCGAGGATCGCCTGTCGTCCCTCATTCATGGCGCGGGTAAGAATGACGAGTTCCTCGAGGCGCTGCTCCGCGAACGCCAAGAGTGCGCGTACTGGTTCGGGAAGCGAGGTCTCCAGCCGGACATCGTGCGGCAAATGCAGGAGCGTGCAGGATGGTTGCACCCAAATTCGATCCGGCGTGACGTGCTCGGCGATCTCTTCCAGCTTCTCTAGCGCCTCGACCAGATTCGTCCGCCAGACGTTCCGCCCATTGACCACCCCGGCGCCGAGCACCTTCCCTTGTGGGAAGCCGTGTCGGTTCAACAAGGCACGATTCCCATCATCGCGGACGAAGTCGAGGCCAATCCCCTCGATCGGCAGGCCAGTGACGACGTCCCAACTGGCGTCGTCCAGGCTCCCATAGTAGGTCTGTAACATGATCCGCGGGCGCGTGCTCGCATGACCGAGAGACTGGTAGGCCCGGCGAAGAAGCTGGAGTTCCTCCTCGGTCCGATCCTGGACCAGCACCGGCTCGTCGATCTGGACCCATTCCGCGCCAGCACGAGCCAAGCGCTCCAAAACCTCAATGTAGATCGGTATGAGCTGATCGAGATGCTCAACCAGAGGACGTGTGTGCCGCTTACCAAGGAGCAGGAGGGAGAGCGGCCCGAGTAGAACCGGCTTGGCCGGGCGGCCGAGGAACGCCGTCGCTTCAGCAAACTCCTCAAACGGCTTAGCGCTGGCCAAGCGCGGCCCGGGAGCATCGAATTCCGGTACTAAATAGTGATAGTTTGTGTCAAACCATTTGGTCAGTTCCAGCGCGGGAATGCCGGGCGCGCCGCGCGCCATCGCAAAGTACGTTCGGAAACTCACCTCTGGTTCCGGTGGGCCAAAGCGCTCCGGTACGAGACCAACCAGGCAGATCGTGTCCAACACGTGGTCGTAGAAGCTGAAATCGTTACACGGAATGAGATCGATCCCCGCATCGCGTTGCACGCGCCATGCAGCTTCGCGTACTGCGCGCCCAGTCGCAAGCAGGTTCGCCTCGTCGCTCTCGCCGGCCCAGTACCGTTCCAACGCGCGCTTGAGTTCGCGCTGCTTCCCGATCCGAGGGTAGCCGAGGAGAGAACTCTTGGCCATGGGACGCTTCCCCCCTTTGGAGCCCACGCATGTTCAGAGAAACCGAGGCGACACTCGCCCCTTGTGGGCGACGATAACACGCACCGTCGCCACGCGTCAAAATGCGCTAACGGGCAGACGCTGCACCACCAGACTCAGGCGCGAGCAGGAACCTTGGTCAGCCCCGATGAGGCAGCGAACGTCGCCGACGGCACTACGTTGCAGCCGTCCACGTGGGGAAGCACCGGGCGAGCTCGCTCTTCGCACAGCGCCCGCTCATGAGTCGGCTGCTTCCTCAGCAGCTCCTTCACTGGCCAAGCGCCGGATCATCCGTGCAATTTCTGGCTTCATAAAGTAGATCCGCCGGCCTGGCGCCTCGTCGCCGCCAGTACGGAACTCGACCGGCTCCTCCTTGTGTGGGAAGCGCCTCATCGCATGCCCGACCGAACTCAAGCGCCCCCCAATAACCCGAGCCGGCACCCCGAGCGCTCGCTCGAGTTCGACCATCGGATACCCTTCGGGACGTTTCGCAATCTCAGCCAAGATCTGTCGGGCCCCGTCCTGCAGCCGACTCCAGAACTGCCGGAACTCTTCGAACGTCCAAGCTTCTCGCTCACCAGGAACCCGGGGCATCTCACTCACTTCGAGTTCTCCTGCCGCCAAGCCAGCGAGACGCTGGAGAACTTCTTGAATCGCACCGATTTCCTGAGAATCACCCTCGATAGTGATCACGATCCGAGCCATCGTCATCCTCCGTCAAAACACCAACTTACACTGTCAACATCAGCATTCTACTCTCTCACAAGAGCTCGTGCAAGCCCCACTCACATCGTACCTCTGCCGTCTCAACCTGCCTCAGTATTCTGTCCAGAATCGTTTCCGAACCACTGCGTCGGCACCGAGCCTTCTACTGCCAAGACTCCGGCTGGAGCAAAGAAAGGAAAATCAAAACGTACACCCTCTCCGGCACGATGACCCGGAATGGGCATCAGGCGCGCTGTCAGCGGCTTGCCGAGACGTGTCGCGAGTGTGGCCATATCGAGCACGATACCACTCAGCTGAGCCGCCGTAACGTCGCCGGGCAAAGGAACAACATCTAACCCGACACCACAGACCGCAGAAACCAAGAGGAGGCTGTGAAGATGCAAACGGCCTTCCCGCGCTCGCGTACCTAGGACAGCGTCCTCTAACACCGGTACCATGAGACCGCAGAAGCCAGTACGCGGCACCGGGAGTCGCTGCAGGACACGCGTGATCATCGCCGCCACCGCGAGCATGCCTGGTCCTCCAAACGGCACCAACCCCAGCCGCTCGAATGCTGCGGCGACACTTCGCCGTTCCTCCGGATAGGGAGCCAGGGAACAGTCAAGTCCGAGGAAGCGCACACCCAATGCCTCGGCGAGTTCCTGAGCCGCGCGTACCACGCGCGTAGCCACTTCCGTCAAGCGCTCCTCTAATCGCCGTTCGGCGTCCACGAGATTCGGCGCCTTGCTTAAGACCTCGACTGCCTCATCCGCCACTTCCCAAGCGATCGCCAACGCGGGTGATCCTCCATCGTGATATGCTGCTGGGAAGAACGGGATACCTGGTGGACAAAGGGCAAGCGCTGCAAAGCGCAGGTTCCCGAAGCCCTCTGGAGTCTGTTGGGCGAGGGTCGCTATAACCTGTCCACACTCACCAACAGCCGGCAACGATATCGCTCCCACCTCGTCCGTGACCGCGAGCGCGGCGAAGAGCCGCTCTTCTCGAACCAGTGCCTCGAGCATCCCTGGTATCCACGCACGTTCGTGCGGTCGAGCTGGTCCCATGGAGACATAGTCGAAGCCAAGCGTACTGGCCAGTTCACACAGCTGCCGTGCGAACTCCGGTACCTCACTCGGTGACACAATGGTCGGGAAAGGCTGAGTCGCTAACCGCACGGTCTGAAGCTCGAGCACCTTTCCCACCAAATACTCGCGCACCCGTGCGGCAAGCCCCGCGATCTCCTCCCCATTCGTGATCGTCCCGGTGCGCCAGATCGCCTTCCACCCAATAGTCACCGCTCGCACACGCATTGTCGCTCCCTCCCAACCTGGCCGCACCCACCGTGTCGACATCGCTATACTGCCACTGAAGCGGAAGGTGCGGACGGCCATGCTGTCCCTTCCCCGAGCAATACGGTTGGCTCTGGAGCAGGTTCCGGCTCGTGTCAGCCTCTCCTTTTGCGATCTCGATCGTCAGTGGGAGATCGCACACGACGCTGATCACCCTGTCACTGCGGCGAGCACCATCAAGCTGCTTGTGCTCGTGACCCTCTACCGCGCGTTCGCCCGTGGTGACCTTGACCCTAACGAGTCAATAGCGCTCACGCCAGACGCGGTAGTTCCCGGCAGTGGCGTCCTCCGTTGGCTGCGACACCGGCCAACCCTGACGTTGCGCGACCTAGCTGTCTTGATGGTGATTGTCAGCGACAATACAGCGTCAAACCTGCTCATCGAGCGTCTGGGTTGGTCAGCCTTCGCAGCGCTGGCGACCGAACTCGGTCTTGCCCAGACCGCCCTCCGCCGTCGCTTCGCCGGACGTGCTGCGCTCCCTGGCGAGGAAGAAAACGTGACGAGTGCCCGCGATCTCGCTCAGCTCCTGGCATCCCTGGAAAAGGGTAAGATCGTCCCGGAAGGGCCATGGCTTGAGGATCTGCGGACGATTCTGACTGCGCAGCAGTTTCGCGACATCATCCCCGCGCGACTCCCGGCTGATGTCCGCGTGGGGAACAAGACCGGTAGTTTACCAGGTTTTCTCCATGATGCCGCGCTACTTTGGGCCCCGCACGGCCGAGCCACACTCGTGCTTCTCGCCCGTGATGTCTACGATGCAGAGCTCACTCGCCGCGCACTCGCCGATCTGGCTCGTGCAGTCTATGACGAGTGGTGGATGGAGACGAACCGTAAGCCATCCGACAGTTGATGAGAGGAGCAAGAGTAATCAATGACCACGCCACGTCATGTCGGTGAGCCACCAACTGCGGAACGCGTCCTCATCATTGGTGCCCATCCGGACGATCCGGAATTCTTCTGCGCTGGGACAGTTGCTCGCTGGGTCGCGGCAGGCACGAGCGTGCATTATGTCGTTGTGACCTCTGGCGACAAGGGTATGCCTGAAGACTGGGGCACCCACGAGTCCTTCGCCGAAGTCCGCGAGGCCGAGCAACTCGCGGCAGCTCGCGAGCTCGGCGTCCAAGGCGTGACCTTCTTGCGCCTTCCGGACGGGGAGGTCTTCGACTCGCTTGCGCTCCGCGCACAGCTCACCGCGGAAATCCGCCGTTTCCGGCCCGATATCGTGGTGACGCATGATCCCCTGACACGCCTTTACCGCCAACATCCTGATCATCGGGCGGTCGGCGCGGCAGCACTCGCTGCAGCGTTTCCCGCCAGTCGAATGGCAACGTTCTTCCCCGAACAACGTGCGGCGGGTCTGCAACCGCACGTGGTGCGGATCGCCTTGCTCTTTGGCTCCGACCGCCCCGATACGTTCGTTGACATCGCGCCGGTCTTTGAGCGCAAACTGGCAGCACTCCGCTGCCACACGAGCCAGTTGGGCGCTTTCCCAGGGGGCATGGAAACGCGCGTCCGCACGCGAGCACGTGAGGCTGGGGCTCCCGTCGGCTTGGAACTCGCCGAGGCATTTCTTTGGGTCGACCTCGAGTGAGTTCAACGCTGGCCAAGCAGCGCCTGCACGCGCGGAATCACCTCTTCGACGAAGCGACGCGCTTGCGTGACATAGTCCCCAGCGACCGGCCAGAAGATAAAGGTGTCCATCCCACTTTCCGCGAATCGGGCAATCGCGTCGGCCCAGTCTTCCACCGAGCCACTGAGGAAGCCAGGGCGATTCACCCGTAGTGAGCGACTTCCCGGTACGTCGAGGACCCCGAGCAGGTTATAGAGCCGGCGGACTAATCGCGGATCTCGGCCAGCCCTCACTGCACCTTCGTCAACCAGACGATTCACCTCGACCAACCGTTCGGGCAGGACATACGGCGTGGAGATCGTCAGACCATCCGCGAGTGCTCCGGTGAGGCGGAGCGCATGCGGTCGGATGGCACCAACCCAGAGCGGAATCGGATGCGCTGGAGCTGGACCGAACGTGAGTCCACTGACTCGAAAGATGCGTCCCTCGTAGGTTACTGGCCGTCCGGTACCCGCAGAGTCCCAGAGGAGACGGCAGAGTCGCAATGCATCCTCGAGTGCAGTCAGCGCCTCATGCGGCGACCAGCGTGGCCCACCCATTGCCGCGATCCCGTCCCAGAAGGCACCCGCACCAAGGCCGAGCTCTACACGCCCACCACTCAGTCGATCGAGCGTCGCCGCAGCCTTGGCCAGCATGACTGGATGACGCAGGGCGAGTGTGGCCACGTTCGTGAGCACGTGGACACGCTGCGTCCGCAGCGCAACAGCCGTCAGCATTGTCCAGGTCTCAGCGAAACGTGGGTTGTAGGCATGATCCTGCATCGCGATCAGTGCGAGGCCAGCTTCGTCTGCCAGTGTCGCGAGGGCAGCTGTCTCCACTGGACGATCGACCACCGGATCGATATTCAGCCCGAACCGTATCGTGCGTTCTGTGCCCATTCGGTTCTCCGTTCACGGCGGTTCGAACTCAGACAACCCGACCCTGCTCCTGTTCAATTGCCGGCAAATTGGGCCGCTTTCTGAGCACGTTCACCGGCCTGTACCCGTGTCCGCTCTCGGTCAGGAACATTTGCCGCCAGCCGTACACTCGTGGCAGAGAGCGACCGCAATCGATAGCACCGCGCGAGCGTGCCGGTAACGACGCGAGCTGTCGTCACACTTGATGAACCCAGCAACCAGGGAGCGATTACTTCGCTCTGTAGACCAGCCAAGAATATCCGGTCGAGCTGTCTTGCCGCAGTTCTGACGATGCACTCACCTCGCGCCTCTTGTGGCAAGTTTGCAAGTTCCTCAGGACGAGACCCCTGCCGACACTTCTGGCGATTGTCCCGAGCCAGGGTATTAGAGCGTCCATCCTGCAGCGGATCAGACACGAGCCACCCATTCACTTCTCCATCGCACCCCAGTGACCAGGGCACCAGCGACACCCGTCATAGCCGCGAGAGCTAACCAACCGGTCGTGATCCATTAGCGGCCGCACTTCCCGAGCCCAGCGTCCAGATCCGCTCTCCGCCCGAGCGTTGCCCATCCGAGAGGTGACCGGCACGCGGGATACGCCAGGACACGTCCTCGACTCCCGGCGAACATCCGGTCATGACACTCGCACTGTCGAAAAGCAACCTCACTTACGATGACCATCTGCTGCCCCGCAAGGACGGTCTCCGAGCTGCGGAGCGAGCATTACGCAACGATGCACGAACTCATCAATTCCGTTCATCATGAGTCGAGGCGGGAGCACCATTCACTCACACAGCAGCTTCCCGCCCCGCCTCGCGCTCTTTGGAAAATGGAACGGGGCAAGGTTCTTCTTGCCCCGTTCTGAAGCCTCAGGCTGCCTCCTTGCGGACGAGCTCCACCTCGATGAAGACATCCACCATGTCACCGACCAGCCAACCACCAGCCTCGAGCGCTACGTTCCAACTCGCGCCAAAGTCGTGTCGGTTGATCTTCGTGCGCGCCTCGAAACCCGCTCGTACGCCACCCCATGGATCCTTGGCAACGCCGTGGAACTCCGCGTCGAGCGCAACTTCCTTTGTGACACCACGGATCGTGAGATCACCGATCACACGAAAACGATTCCCACCGAGTGGTTCGATCCGCTTGCTCACGAAGGTGATCGTTGGATAGTGCTCGACATCCAGAAAGTCAGCCGACCGCAGATGTGCATCACGCCGCTCTTCACGTGTATCGATGCTCGCAGCATCGATGGTCACTTCCACCTTCCCGTTCTCCGGATGTGCCGGGTCAAACTCGACCCAACCGGAGAAGTTCTTGAACTGACCACGAACCGTCGTCACCATAAGGTGCCGAACGGCAAAGGTGATCTGGCTGTGCGTGGGATCAATCTCCCAGCGTGCGAGACCCGTTAGCTCCGGTGCAACGGTTGTCACTCCCGTCCTCCTTCCGTTGACACGCCACTTGCTACGCACTTCGTAGCAACTACGAGTATCATAGTATCGGGGTGACCGGTTGTCAAGGATCCAGTCACACCCGGCACCGTTCTTGGTGCACCTGCGCGGCAATCCGCGTCCACCTGCACGCCAGCGCTGCGACGCGTGAAGCACGAGCTCCGCTGGCGCGTTACAGCCTTGTCGTGAGTGGTCTGCGCTCGGTGAACGGAAAAAACCGCATGCGCATCTGTCTCCCCACACCTTTTGGTAGAACGTCGCCGAGCGGAGACAGGCAACGACGAGCGCGGTATTGCGTTCGGCTGTTCAACACTTTGCTGTGGGTGTCGAGATGCGGCGGACACGTCTCTATGATCCTCATACGGTACAATGACGGAGCGAGGATGAACGATGCGACGCGACACTCATCAAGAAGCGACTTGCCCGATCGCCCGCGCGGCACGTCTACTCGGCGACCACTGGGTACTCCTGATCCTGCGCGAACTGGCACAAGGGAACCGCCGGTTTCAGGAACTCCTGATCGGCACCGGGATTAGTCCCGCTGTCTTGTCCCAGAGGCTGCGCTATCTGGAGGCGGAGGGGCTTGTAACACGGCATGCGTATGCCGAGGTTCCTCCGCGTGTGGAGTACGCACTGACGGAGAAGGGACGGGCTGCGCTACCAGTCATAGAGCAGCTGCGCGAGTACGGTGAACGGTGGCTTGCGCCGGAGCCTCTGTCCGCTGAGGACGAGAGAATACCCCACAACGCATCTGGTGCGCCCACCACATGAACGACGAGGATTCGTGCCAGTGCGCATCGTCTCGCTGCTCCCGAGCTTGACCGAGATTGTCTGGGCGCTCGGCCTAGCCGACCAACTCGTCGCCGTCACGCATGAGTGTGACTATCCGCCTGCTGTACGCTCCAAGCCGCGCGTCACGCGCAGCCTACTTCCGCCTGGACTGAGTCAAGCGGAGATCGACGCCGCCGTGCGAGAACGCGTTGCCGCTGGACTCCCCCTCTACGAACTCGATACTGCACTCCTTCGAGCGCTCGAGCCCGATCTGATTCTTACCCAAGCACTCTGCCCGGTCTGTGCTGTCTCGGTCGACGACGTCTGCCGACTCGCCGCCACACTTCCACGACCACCGCGCGTTGTCTCCGTCGAGCCAACGACCCTGCGAGAGATCTTCGACTCGATTCTCACGGTCGGGGAGGCCACTAATCGCCCGCACACTGCGCGTGCTGTGGTCTCCGCACTGGAGCGGCGACTCGCTTGGATTGCAGAGCGCGTTGGTGAGCCAGCAACCCGACCGCGCGTCGTTTGCTTGGAGTGGCTCGATCCGCCGATCGTCGCCGGCCACTGGGTCCCAGAGATGGTCGCGCACGCTGGCGGTGTGGACGTGCTCGGCATCCCCGGACGTCCCTCCTTCACGGTCACGTGGGAACGCGTGGCCGAAGTGGCCCCGGATATCCTTGTTGCGATGCCCTGTGGCTACGATCTCGAGGAAACACGGCGGCTGAGCAGCGAACTACTTGCGCATCCGGCACTGCGCCTGACACCGGCAGTCATCAGGGACGCGGTTTGGGCCGTCGATGCAACGAACTTCTTCAGTCGTCCTGGTCCACGAGTGATACACGGCGTCGAAATTCTTGCCGCACTCTTTCACCCCGAGCGCTGCGTCCTGGATCCCCAGCGGCACGCCGCACCGGTTCGGCCTGTGCATCTCTTTCCATCGGTATGAGTCGCGTGGCAACGCTCACGAGCCATCTGAGCCTCGCACTTGCCACCATCGGTGGAATCATCGCTTTCCTCTATCCCTTCCTGCTCGCGGCACTCGGCTCAGAAGTCCCACGGCAACGTGGTGTCGAAATCGTCTTGCTTTTCGCGCTCCTAGCGATCGCGTCGCTCGTTGTGCTCCTCACGCAGCTCACCGATGAGCGCTTCGCCCAGGCGGAGCACTCGCGTGCGGTCGCTCTGCTCGCGGTGCTCGTTGCGATCGACTCCGTTTTGCGGTTCATTCCCAGTCTGATCGGTGCAAGCCCGATCTTTCTGCTGATCATCGCGAGCGGCTACGTCTTTGGCACACGATTTGGCTTCTTAATGGGCTCGCTGACATTGCTGATCTCAGCTGCCCTCACCGGTGGCATAGGCCCGTGGTTACCGTTTCAAATGCTCTCCGCTGGCTGGATGGGTGCCACAGCCGGATGGTTACCACGGCGTTCGGGAAGAACCCGGCGATTCTGGCTGGCTGCGTTTGGCGCCTTCTGGGGCTTCCTCTTCGGCGCACTGATGAACCTCTGGTTCTGGCCGTTCGCCGCGCCAGGCGTCACCGAAAGTGGTGGGCTCTACTGGACGCCAGGGATGTCGCTCAGCGAAACCCTCCACGCCTATGCCCGCTTTTATCTCACCACCTCACTGCTTTTCGACGGCACACGCGCCCTCGGGAACGCCCTTCTGGCCTTGCTCCTGGGCGAGGCCGTGTGCCAGGCGCTCGAACGGTGGCGAGACCGTCTCGGTTGGCGGCCGTGGCACGAGCTCGTTGCGACCGACTAGATCGCTCCCGCTTGGCGCATTGCCGCGATCTGATCACTGGTGTAGCCGAGATCCTGCAGGACCTCGTCAGTGTGCTCGCCGAGCAATGGTGGATGCCGCCGGATCACCGCAGGTGTTCGCGAGAACCGCCAGGGGAAGCCTGTCTGATCCACTGTCCCTAAAGTCGGGTGCGGGATGCGCTGGCGAAGCTCCAGGTGCTGTACTTGGGGATCCGCAAAGACCTCTGGCACGGTGTAGATTGGCCCACACGGAACTTGCGCTGCATCGAGGCGGGCAACAATCTCAGCGGTCGTGAGGGTACGCGTCACTGCCTCAATTCGTTCGACGAGTTCGGGCAGATTCGTGATACGACCAGCATTGGTCGCGAACCGCGGATCGTCAAGTAAGTCATCGAGTCCCAACGCTCGGCACATGCGAGTGAAGATGGCATCGTTACCTGCAGCGATGTTCACGTGACCATCAGCGCTTCGAAAGGTCTGGTAGGGCGCGACAATCGGATGCGCATTCCCGGTGCGCTTCGGCACTTCTCCAGTTGCGAAGTAGATCCCAGCCTGATACGTCAGGAGAGCTACCTGGCCACCAAGCATCGACGTGTCGATGTACTGGCCCTCACCGGTCTGCGCTCGATGATAGAGCGCCGCGACGATCGCGAGCGCGGCAAACATGCCCGCGCCGATATCGGCGATCGGCACACCGAAACGAACCGGCTCGCCATCAGGAAAACCCGTCACGCTCATGAGGCCCGACATGCCTTGGACGATGAGGTCATATGCCGTACGATCCTTGCCCGGGCCTGTCTGCCCAAAGCCAGAAATCGAGCAATAGATGATCTCTGGCCGCCGACTGCGCACAGCCTGATATCCAATACCCAGCCGATCGACGGTTCCCGGGCTGAAATTCTCGACGACAACGTCAGCCTGGTCCACAAGCCGCCAAAAGACTTCTTGCCCCGCTGGATGCTTGAGATCGAGCGTGATGCTGCGCTTGTTGCGGTTGACCGAGAGATAGTACGCACTCACGCCATCGATGAACGGCGGGCCCCAGGCCCGGGTATCATCACCCGTACCCGGTCGCTCGATCTTGATGACATCTGCGCCGAGATCACCGAGCAGCATCGTGCAGTATGGGCCAGCCATCACACGCGTGAGATCGACAACGCGGACACCGCTCAGAGGAAGTCGCTCCATCCTCGCTTGCCTCCCACCCATCCAACCGCAACGACGAACGCCACCGTTCCCCGGTGGCGCCGCTCTTACTCTGCCATATCCACTCGCCAGGCGCTAGATCTCTACCGTCGCGGGACGTCCGTCGGACGCGGGACGAGGCCATGCGAGATCGCGTAAATGACCGCCTGGGTGCGATCACGGACACCGAGCTTTTGAAAGAGCGCCGAAAGGTTGTTCTTCACTGTGCTTTCGGCCAAGTTCAATGCATCGGCGATCTGGCGGTTGTTGTATCCCTGTGCCAGGAGCCGCAACATCGTCAACTCACGATCCGAAAGCTCCTGGCCTCGTGTCGGTGCTTTGGCGAGCAGACGCTGATACTCACGCATCAGGATCGGCGCGAGTTCGGGGTCAATAGTGGCTCCACCCTCGGCTGCGACATGGATCGCGCGGAGCAGTTCCTCCGGTTTACTGTTTTTGACGAGATAGCTTCGTGCACCGGCACGGATTGCGTGGAGCACATACTCCTCGTCGTCGTACATCGTGAGCATGATGACGTGCACGTGACGGTGCTGCTGGACAATCGCCTCAGTCGCCCGGATACCATCCATACCAGGCATGTTGATGTCCATGAGCACCACATCCGGCTGGAGCTCGGCGACGAGCCGTAAAGCTTCCTGGCCGTTCGCCGCCTCTCCAACCACCTCGATCGTTTCGTCACTCTCGATGAGTTGCCGTAGCCCTTCACGGAAGAGGTCATGATCGTCCACGATGAGCACCAGAATCCGCTGCTCGCCTGCCATCTCTCGCTCCCGCTTACCTGCTCTGGTCGTGCTCAGGGACAGCCCAAGCCCTGCTCCATTCAACCCCACCACCCGCCCATTTGTCATCACCGGATCGTCCTATTCCCTGATCAGGTTCGTTCGCGACGGGCCGGCATCGCAATTGCCACTGCAGTCCCGCCGCCCGCTAAACCTGTGGCTTGCATCGTTCCCCCGCTCAGGCGCACCCATTCCTCAGCAAGCGCGATTCCAGGCAGACGTTCCCACATCTCCTGCCCCAACCACCGCCCGTCATCGGCGAGCACAAGCAGAACTGCCCCATCCCGCCGCTGTCGCAATCGAATGGCAAGCCGACTGATCCCGGCTGGCAGCCGCGCCTGCTCGATCACGATCTGCACAATACGATAGAGTCGTTCTTCAATGTCCGGTGCAGGCCGCTCACGCAGCTCGCCCAAGAACTCGACATCGATCCCCCGTGTGCGCTCGAGCTGGGAGAAATAGTCACGCAGCGCAGCCACCAGGCCCAAGTGGTCCAACGATGCAGGTCGGAGCCGGAAGATTGTATCGCGTAGCGTCGCGATCTGATCCGCCAGGAGATCACGAACCTGTTCCAGTTCGAGCACCGTCTGTTCGATCGGTTGCTGTTCAGCTCGCCGCAAAGTTAATTCGATGCGATAGAGGCTGGAAGCTAATCCCTGCAGAACTCTGTCATGGATCGCCTCGACGAGTTCCCGCCGTTCCCGCTCTTCCGTAGTTAGTGTGTCAACGAGTGCACGTTCCCGGCGCTCGCGGGCCACACTCTCATCGACACGCTGGCTGAGTGCCTGCGCGTGTGGGCCGATCGCCGCTGCGAGACGCTCCAGCCAGCCCTCGATCTCCGGTTCCAACGTTCTTTCGCTGGACACAACCACTGCTCCCTCACCATTCGGGAAGGGAGCGACAAGCCCACTGACCGGTCGAAGATCCTGCGGCAAGACCGCACGCCACCGCTCCCACTGCTCCGTGTCAAGGCGGGTCACTCGTCCCGCTGTCAGATACGGAGCAAGAGGTGAGTCCCCAGCGACGTCCCGGCGGAGCGCCTGTGGTCTCCCATTAGCCACCCAGAGCCAGGCGAGTTCGGTGCCTCGGCGGAGGACAAGCCCGACCGCCGAGACCGAAAAGCGTCCAGCAAGCAGATACCAAACTGCACGAGCCACCGCTCCTGGTTCACCCTGCTCGACAAGTGCTCCTGCAACCTCTTCTAACCATTGAGCGTGTGCGCGTGCGCCAGAAAGTTGCTCTTCACCATTGATCAGAACAAGTAGCGACATAAAGTCGGCCCCGAGTGCCGCCAAGAGCGCGCGTGCCTCCTCCTCGCCTTCCGCATCGCTCTCACGCCAGGCAGCGAGAATGAGCCCCCGTGTCGTCTCGACATGCTCTGGAAGTGGCACCGCGAGGACAGAGGAGACGCCGGTGGGGAAGAGTAGACCGACTGTCGTCCCCTCACGCCACTCCTGAGCTCGCCCCTGTAGAAATACCCCGCGCAGGATCATTGCGATGCGGGCACTCGCGAAGGCGGCTGGGTCCGGTTGTACTCCCGGGGCACCAACGCTCGCCACGAGCTCTGCCCGCTCCTCACGCGTCCAGCGCACAAGCAACATGGTCTCAGCACGACTTCGCCAGCGCACTGCCTCCAGGAGACGCACAGTCGCCTCACGTGCGCTGGTGGCCGTGGCGAGTGCGTCACGGAGAAGGAGCGCCGCTCGTTCGGATGCGCTGGGTTCTGGACGGCTTACTAATTGCCCGATGAGAAGACCGAGCATACCGGCCAGGAGCATTGCATGCGCACGGTCCGGTTCAGCGAACGCCAGCGCGCGTCGGCGGCCGACATCTAGTCGACCGACGACACGCCCTCCGGTATGAAGCGGCAGCACGAGGACCTGTGCGATCTTGTCCCGCCAGAACTCGGTTTGATCCACTTGGCTCAGCACCGTTTCCCACGATGTACCAGCGAGGGGACCGGTGACAAGCGTCCGCGGTGGCAAACTCTCGAAGCCCACCGGGGCTGGGCGGGTCACTTCCTTGGGAAGTTCGGTCGCTTCACCACTCTGCGCGAGGAGACGAAGCCCCTCCTCTGGACGGTAGGTCCAGAGACGAACCAGATCGGCAGCCAGTGCCTGCCGCACGAGTCCTGCAACCTCGCCCCAGGCCAGACCCTGGACCGGAATGCGCACCACAAGGTCTACCAAGTGGTCGAACCAGGATGGCAGTGCAGTATCGGGGCCACGCACTGCGCCCTCTCGCGGTATGATCTTCTCCCGGCTCAGCCAACGCAGACGGCGATCGCTCATGTTCTGACCCTACAGTCCCGGCCACTCCACCGCGCTCATCAAAACGATCGACAGTATCGAGAGAGAAAACGAGTATCATCGGTACCGGTCCGGACGGGAGGCTGGTCCTCCGCGAGCCACAACCTCGTCGGAAAAGGGGACCGGCAAGTGAGACGATGACTGTGCTGGGACTGACCTTTCTGGGAACGGGAACCTCGAACGGAATACCGGTGATCGGTTGTCACTGCCACGCCTGTACGTCGGTCGACCCGCGCGACCGGCGGACACGCTGCTCGGCCGTCCTGCATCTCGGCGAACGGAATATCCTCATCGATACTGCGCCGGAGCTCCGGCTCCAGGCACTCGCTTGTGGGTTGACCCGTGTTGACGCTGTCCTGTTCACCCACGCTCACGCCGATCATGTCGGAGGATTCGACGATCTTCGCCAGTTCAACTACCTGGCGCAAGCCCCTTTGCCAGTCTACGCCGATCCGAAAACAGCGCGTGAACTGCGCACGCGCTTCGGCTACGCATTCAGCGATCCATTGCCGTTCTACGGCGGGAAACCAGATTTGCGCCTGCATGAGTTCGACGGCCCCTTCGAGCTCTTCGGCTACCCCATTATCCCGGTACCAGTTCTGCATGGCGGCTGGACGGTTTACGGATTCCGCTGTGGGCCGCTCGCCTACGTCACTGACGCGAAAACGATACCGCCCGCATCACTCGCGCTGCTGCGTGGCGTCGAGGTTCTGGTGCTGAACGCGCTTCGCGACCGGCCGCACCCGACGCATCTGAGTTTGGCGGAAGCTTTGGCCATTGTCGAGGAACTTCGGCCAAGACAAACCTATCTCACTCACGTGAGCCACGAGGTTGTTCATGCCCAGTGGAGCGAGCGGCTACCGGATGGTGTCTTCTTGGCGTACGATGGATTGCGAGTTTGGGTGTGAGGGGAGGAGATGGTGCACAGCCGCTCCTTACGATGGTTGGTCCTCCTCATCCTGGTCGGCGTGCTCGGCCAGCCGAGAGTACCCCCTCCCCCAGCACGTGCTGAGCCGCTCTTTGCCGATCCCGCTTTCGCGGCACGCTGGGAATACGTCGATCGCCCAGTTGCCGCAGGAGTCGCACAGCGCTCCTGGATCTGGGGACCAGCACCGCTGAGTGGTGCGTTGACCGAGCGCTATCAAGAGTCGCCACAACGTGCCCGTCTCGTCCAATACTTCGACAAGGGACGCATGGAGTTGACGCAACCCTCCGGTGACCCGACCTCCCCCTGGTATGTCACCGGCGGACTGCTCACCCGCGAACTGGTCAGTGGCACAATCCAGCTCGGCGACGAACTGTTCCTGAATGCCGGCTCCGGGGCACGAATCCCAATCGCTGGCGATCCCGACAATCCGTTTCCTACCTATGCTGATCTGGCAACTGTCGTTGATCAAACGCAACCAGATCGAACCGGTCAAGCAGCAACGAGTTGGCTCACGCCGGAAGGCTGGCGGGAGCGGCCAGAGGCAGCGAGCGATCCCGGAGTGACATTTGTCCGTTATGTTACCTATACCGGCCCGGTAGGCAATCCGGTTGGCTACAACGTCCCGCAAGTGTTCTGGGCCTTCATGACACAACCGGGGCTTGCCTGGCAAAACGGTGCGCCCACGCCAGTCGATCCGCTATTTGACTGGCTCTTTGTGCTTGGCTATCCGATTGCCGATCCCTTTTGGGTTCAGGTGCGTCTCCGCGGCGAGCCCACATGGGTACTGGTTCAGCCGTTTGAGCGCCGTATCCTAACGTATACCCCGAGTAATCCCCCCGGCTGGCAGGTGGAAATGGGGAACATTGGCCAGCATTACTGGCGGTGGCGCTACCAGTTTACGCCGCCGGTTCGTGTCCACCCGAGCGCTGGGTACTTCGGCCTGCAGCCAGGGACGCGGGCAGTCTTCGCATCCAGCAGTCGCCTTGATGAGACTTGGCAGGTCAGTGGGCCGAACCAGAGCTTCATCGCCGGTTCGGAGCTGGTTGTCCGCGAGGAACTTCGCGGTTCGAGCCGCTGGATCACGTACTGGGCAGTCACGGAGAACGGGATTGCGCTCTGCGGGTGGGAACGCTTCACCCGCGCGGGTACCTTCATTGAGACGGTTGTCTTTTGGCCAGCCTTGCGTTTGTTTGGTGCCAGTGACCTCGTCGAGGGGACTGTCCAAGAGACAACCGTCACATATCTCTCGACACGGGTAACTGCACATACCCTGACGCTCCGTGTCCAGGTCGACGAGCAGACGCTCGTCGGTACCCCCTATGGCGTCGTGCCTGCCTGGCGACTCACTCTCCAGTCGAGTGACCCACCAACGCTCGTCCTCTCCTATCTCAACAGTACGCTTTGGTTCAGCCCAAACCTGGGCATTGTTCAGTGGACGACCAACCAGTATGCCGCGCAGCTCCGCGAGTTTACTGCCCCTTCCTAAACGAGATGGAACCGATCGGCACGATACTGCGTTAGACTAGTAGAGGGAGGTCAGACGACCTCCTCGTTGGCCTCCAACAGGGTAGGGAAGGGGTTACGGATGCCTCGTCGCCTGGTATCCAGCTCGGTGGCGTTCCTTGTGTTGTTTCTAGTCTCGCTCAGTGCTCCAACAACCCGACCCACTGCTGCTGCCGACTGGCATGAACTTGTACTGTACTTCCCCCAGACGGGGCACCACCTGAGCGGTGACTTCCTGTGGGCCTGGATCAGTAACGGTGGGCTGATGACCTTTGGCTTCCCCATCACCGAGCCGTTCACGCAGGATGGCTTGGTGGTCCAGTACTTCGAGCGTGCCCGTTTCGAGTACCATCCACAAAATCAGGGCACACGATACGTCGTGCTGGCGACCCTTCTTGGAAACTGGCTGACCGAAGCACGGCGTCAGGAGGCGGCTTTCCGTCCGATCCAGATCGACTCACAGATCGCCAACACCGATCCGCAGCGGCGATACTTTCCGGAAACCGGACACACACTTGCGTACGGCTTCAAAGCGTATTGGGAAGCGAACGGCGGCCTGTACACGTTCGGCTACCCGATTTCGGAGGAATTTACCGAATGGAACCCTGATACAGGACAGTACTATACCGTTCAGTACTTCGAACGAGCGCGCTTTGAGTACCACCCAGAAAACAAGGGCACACCGTTCGAAGTGCTCCTTGGTCGGCTAGGTGCGCAGTATGCGCAGGCACGCGGTGTCGATACCAGTCCAGTCCCCAAACGCCCGGACGCGATCGAGGTGCCACCACAGCTCTTGGACTACCGATGGTCGCGGGCCGTGGCAACGGATGACGGAGCGGTATTTGGCCGAGTGACCGCGACGACCTTGGCTATCCGCAGCGCACCCAGTAATAGCGCTCCGATCCTCGCCTGGACGTACGCTCGTCACCCAGTGCCGATCCGTGGTCTCACCCTCGGCGATCCAGTTGAGGGCAATCCGATCTGGTACGAAGTCGGTGACGGCCGCTACGTAGCAGCGGCATGGGTGGAACCCCTGGTGCCGGACATCCCGCCCCAACGCTTTGGTGGTCACTGGGTTGATGTGAGCCTCCGCTCCTTCTACGCCGTCGCCTATGACGGAGACCGGCCAGTCTACGTCGCGATCATCACAGCGGGACGTGATGGCAAAACACCCGTTGGGGTCTTCCAGATTTTCTACCGTGTCCGCAACGAGACGATGGACGCGGCCACCGTGGGCATCCCACCGGGATCGCCGGGCTACTACTACCTGACGAACGTGCAGTTCACACAATACTTTAAGTCAGGTGGTTATGCACTCCACGGGAACTACTGGACTCCGCCCTCACAGTTCGGTGGCTTTACCTCCAACGGCTGTGTTGGTCTTCAGAACAGTGACGCCGAGTGGTTCTGGAACTTCCTCAATATCGGCTCGGTGGTCAGCATCCATTACTGATGACCGTGTTCCATACACTCGGTCGCTGCTCCGGAGGCAGGGAATCAAGTTCCCTGCCTCTGCTGGCGAATTCCGCAATCTCCAGCGAAGGAAGATACCCAGTGGGCTCGAAAAGCGGTAAGGGGTAATCATTCCCGAGGATGGCTACTGGCCAACGCCCTTCGCGGGCGGTCACAGTCGACCCGTGGCAGGAAAGAATCCTTCTCCGGGGTCTCCACTCCAGCCGTCCCGATCACTCGAAAAAGCCAGAGCGAACCGCTGCGTCCAAAATCTGCCGTGCGATCGGGGCTGCCACGCGCGATCCCTCTCCCCCGTGTTCTACCATCACCACGAGCACCAGTTGCGGATTGTCTGCGGGCGCAATCGCCACGAACCAAGCGTGTGGAGCATCTTGGCCCGACTCGGCCGTTCCTGTCTTCCCTGCAACCGGCAACGGAAAGCCCTGGAACACGCTGTACGCCGTCCCATTGGGTCGTGCCACGACATCGCGTAGTGCCGAGCGAATCGCCGCAATGTGTTCGGCCGAAATGGGAAGCGTACCACGCGCCTTCGGCTCTGTCCGTTCACGATCACTTCCGTCGATCGCTGTCACCCGTTCGATGAGATACGGTCGCCAGAGCGTACCCCCGTTGGCAACAGCCGCATAGGCATCCGCGACCTGGAGTGGTGTAGCAAGAAAGAATCCCTGCCCAATTGAAAGGTTCACCGCGTCGCCGCGGGCCCAGTAGTCACCCCGCTCGCGCAGCTTCCAGGCCGGATCCGGGACGAGACCAGGATTCTCGGGAAGTTCAGGCAGGCCAGTCTCCGAGCCAAAACCGAAGGCACGTGCCATTTGCGGCAACAGGTTTGGATCACGTTCGTCAAGCACTGCCCCGACCTGGAAGAAGACCGTGTTACACGACTGAACTAGCGCGTTGTGGAGCGTGAGTCGCCCTTGTCCCTGCGGGTTCCAATCCCGCCACACGACAGAGCTCCCCGGTAAGCTGAACGTGGGCGGACAATCAAACACGCGCTCCGCATCGAGCCCCAGATATTCCATTCCCGCTGCCATGGTCACGATCTTAAAGGTCGAGCCAGTTGGATAGCCAACCTGCGTTGCCCGATCCAGGAGCGGTCGCTGCTGCTCGTCGTTGAGCGCTTGCCACTCGTCCGGGCGTAGACCGAGGATGAAACGATTCGGGTCAAAACTCGGGCGACTGACGAGCGCGCGGATTGCTCCCGTCTTGGGATCAATAGCAACGACGCTCCCAACCCGATCACCCAAAGCTTCGTAGGCTGCACGCTGGAGATCCAGATCGATGGTGGTGACGACATCAGCGGCCGGTTGGGCAGGGACCTCAGCGAGCACGCGCCGCTCGCGCCCATCGGGGCCAACGATCACAAGACGTCCTCCTCGCCGTCCGCGGAGCCAGTCTTCGGCCCAGGCTTCGATCCCGGTTCGGCCAATTCGATCGCCAGGTTCGTATCCTTCACCAGCGAGTGTCTGGAGCTCCTCAGCCGTTACCTCAGAGAGATAGCCGGTCACATGAGCCGCAGCTGGTCCCAGCGCATAGACGCGTTCCGGCCACTGACGGACGACGACCCCAGGAATCCCCGCGAGTTGCTGCAAGAGCTGGGGATCGATCGGATCCGGGAGTGTCGCGACAGGCATAAACCAGTCCGGTTGCCCGCCAGCATACCGCTGCCGGATCGTCTCCGGCGGTACGTTCAAGAGCTGACTCAACCGCTCGAGCAGCAGCTTCTCGTCTTGGATCTGTCCTGGAATCACCCCGATCTTGTTGACCAGACCGAGTTCCGCGAGCGGCCGCCCCTTGCGGTCCAGGATTCGCCCCCGCTGTGGCACCGTCGGAATCCAGCGCACACGCCCGTCACCCAAATCCGCAACGATCAGTGAGGGCGTCCAGTCAATCCGGTATCCATCTCCCTCGCGAATCACTGGTATCGCGTTATCTTCCTCAAGCCGACCGACACGTGCAGATTCCCGAACTACATGAATGGGAAACCGCATGGTACCAGGAAGCGGTTCACCGAGCGTAATTTGGATTGACAATTGACCAATCTCGCGGGCGATGCCTTCATAGCGCGCGACGAACGAGTCCTCATCAATCTCTTGCTGCGCTGCGCGAGTAATCAGTGCGTACATCGATCGGTAATCACCTGATTCCCAAGCGCGGACAAAGGCTTCAGCAGCCTCCTTAGCTGTCTGGGGGCTTTCTCGCTGGGGAGAAGCAGATACGGTCGCAGGAACACCAGTGGTAGTGCTGTTTGTCCCGCGTGTTGCTGCCCCGTACTGAAGGGCCACCGCGACGAGGCCTCCTGTCACGACCAGGAAGGCAACGAAACCGGCGAGCAGTGGGCCAAGGTTCCGCCGCCGTCTCGGAGACCGGAAAGGAGAGCGGGACATTGTTCACACCTCACCAGCTACTCGCCCGCCCAAGCGCCCGAGAATCGTTCCACGTTCCCTTGCGTATCGTCAAGCAGCGAGCCGGAATCCGGCTCGCGAAGTTCCTCCCGGGCGACTGCCTGCAGTCCAAGCACACTGCCGCTCGGCGGCACAGTTCCTTCCACCGTCTTGGGGCAGCCCGTCACGCGATAAACTCGCCATCCTCGCTCACCCTGAGCTGAAAGTCTTCCCGCTCCTCGTGTCAGGTAGGGCGAACGTCCTTGCAGATGTACGGCCGAGGGCGGGGCAGCCTGATATTGGCAACCGCTTACATCCCGCCCTGGACACCGGAAACCTCTACCGAACGCCTGTGTGAGCGCCTTCAATCCTGGCGATGCTCGGAGTGCCAGTGATGGCGCCTTGCGGGCTGGGCTGCAACCAATGCTGGTCCACTCATGACAACCAGAGTGGACGAAGCCGCTCCGCTCCTCACGCCGTGAACTCGGGCCCCGGGGAACTCTCGATTGTGCCCAGACCACCGGATGGCGTAATCAGCGCAGAGGCAAACGCCCAGCACTCCGGTAGGCCAGGCTGACGCTCGCTCCAGTGTGGATCCGCTGGATCGACTCCCCGAGGAGCGGTGCTACCGAGAGAACAGTGATCTTGTCTAACCGCTTGTGCGGCGGCAAGGGAATGGTATCAGTGACGACGATCTCCTTGATCGGACTCAGCGCGAGTCGTTCGACTGCTGGGCCACTCAGGACAGCATGCGTGCAGGCCGCATAGACCTCGCGAGCGCCACGAGCGATGCAGAGCTCCGCAGCCTGGGTGATCGACCCAGCCGTATCGATCTCGTCGTCGATCAAGATAACCTGAGCATCGTCCACTGACCCAATCAGGTTCAAGACCTCCGTCCGGTCATCATTGCCAAGTCGCCGTTTTTCGATGATGGCGAGCGGCGCATTGAGCTCCTCGGCGAAGTTACGGGCACGCTTGGTACTTCCGAGATCCGGCGAGACCACAACCGGGTTCTGTAGACGTTTCTCTTGGAAGTACCGCGCCAAGATCGGGAGTGCTGTCATCTCATCGACGGGAATGTTGAAGAAACCCTGGATCTGACCAGCATGTAGATCGACCGTCAGAATCCGGTCTGCCCCCGCGACGGTGATCATATCCGCGATCAGCCGCGCAGTGATCGGTACGCGCGGCTGATCCTTTTTGTCAGTCCGACCATAGGCATAGTAGGGGATTACCGCCGTGATCCGTCCGGCGGAGGCGCGTTTCAGTGCATCGATAATAATGAGCAACTCCATGATACTCTCGTTTACCGGACTTGAGAAGGACTGAATGACGAAGACGTCATTCTCGCGGACGCTCTCACCGATGCGGACGAAAATGTTCTCATTACTGAACTTGAAGACCTCAATGCGCCCAGGAGGAATATCGATATAGGCGCAGATCGCCCGGGTGAGTTCGGGATTCGAATTCCCGCCGAAGATCGTCAGCTGGTCGTAGAGTCCACCCATTTGGTCAGCCGATCCCCTCCGCCCGCAATCGTTCGAGTGCACGCCGAGCTGCCTCTTGCTCGGCGGCTCGCTTGCTGGGACCGTGTCCCACTCCGTACGGACGCTCGCCGATCAGCACCTCGGCCGTGAACGTACGCTGGTGCGCCGGCCCCGTCACTGCAATGGTGCGGTAAACCGGCGTGATGTGCAACCGTTCCTGGGTGAGTTCCTGGAGTCTTCCCTTGTAATTCTCGTCCTGACCGAGAACAATAAGCCCTTCAGCTTCCTCGACAAGAAGCCGCTGCAGAAAGGCTCGCGCGGCCCGGATCCCGCGATCGAGGTAGATCGCCGCCAAGACCGCCTCGAAGGCCCCAGCCAGAATGCGCTCCCGGACTGGTCGTCCGGGCCGCGGTTCCTCCCCGCGTCCGAGGTAAAGCAACGATTCAAGCCCCAGCCGACGCGCCCAGCGGGCAAGTGTTGGCGTACGGACGAGCGCCGCGCGATACGCAGTGAGTTCGCCTTCGCTGGCATGCGGGAAGCGTCGGTAAAGGAACTCGCTCACCACGAGTTCGAGCACTGCATCGCCGAGGAACTCGAGTCGCTCGTTGGCCTCTTCGACCGCTGTGCGAAGGCTGCGGCTTCGTTCGTGAACATAGGAAAGGTGGGTGAGCGCCTGGCGCAGAAGGTGAGGGCGCCGAAACCGGATCCCAAGCGACTCCATTGCTCGCTCGAGCCGCTCGTCGCGAGCTGGGGCTTCTGCTCGCGCCGTTTCGTGCTCACCCATCCTTCAGTGAACCTCAAGCAGCGCTGCCAAGTCGATCTGTGCTTCCCGGGCGACGCGGGCTAAGGCATCCCAGTCGACTGCGATGATGTAGAGGTAATGCAGAGGCTCGGTTTCACGCGTCGTCGATTTCGCCAAACCAGTGCCGACAAGAAAGTGGATCAGCGCCTCTGCCATCTCGTTCTCGTCGCGCTTGCGGTCATCGAGCGTGATCGCGTTGCCACCGGCCAGGTACGCCGCGTAGGCCCGGCGTAGCCCCCGCTGGAACGCACGCGCAAGTTTTTCGGCGAGCTGATGCTCTCGCCGCATCACACGCCGCTGCTCGGCCGCGATCTCGTGTTCCTCGAGCCCCGCGGAGCTCCGCTCGAGATCTTTCGCCTCCTCGCGGCCGGTATAGTGCTCGGCGAGATAATGCAGCAACCGCTGCGCCTCGTCCACTCTGCGTCCCCCGCCGTTCACCACCCGCTCTGAAGATCCGCGCGGTGACGCACCGCAATTCTCGCACACTACCGGGGCCCCATGAAACCCACGCGGTCAGCTCTCTGCTCCTCCAGTCACCTCACCTCGTTGGCGCCGAGAACGATAGGCGACGACCTCACAGTCCGCCACAATAATGAGCCCCTCACTGACCATCTCATCGATCTTCGGCAACACGCGGGCAATCCGTTCTGCGGTGTCGATCACCTCAATGACAACAGGAAGATCGACTGAGAGCTGCACGATCCGCGCGGTATGCAAGAGCCCGCTCGCACCATATCCCGCCATGCCCCGGAGCACGGTCGCCCCGGCGATGCCTTCGTGTCGCAGGAGATCGACAATCGCCGCGTACAGCGGCTTCCCATGCCAGTGATCACGCTCTCCGACGTAGATACGCAGCCACTTCGCCGGACCCACCAGCCGCATCGTTCGCCTCTCAGAGCATCCACCGTACAAGCACGCTGCCGAGCCAGGCGAGCAAGACACCAGCAATTATCGAGCCGAGTGCATTGAGTAGCGCAGGGATCATGTCGCCTTCTTCGAGCAGCATGAGTGTCTCCCAACTCAAGGAAGAAAAAGTTGTGAAGCCGCCGAGGATGCCAACCGCCATAAACAGTCGCGCCTGGCCTGAGAGATATCCGCGGAGTGTCATCTCGAGAATCATACCGATGAGCAAGCTCCCGACCAGATTGACCGCCAGTGTACCCCAGGGAAAGAAATCCACACGCTGCTGGATCCAACTCGTCACAAGGTAGCGCAAAGTCGCACCGATCGCCCCGCCCACAGCAACGAGCAGGAACTCCATCTTCGCGTCCCAATCCACCCATTCGTTCGACGAAAGGCACGAAAAGACTCCTGCGCACCGCAGGAGTCGGAATCAGCACATCACGCATTGACGCTTGCGGTAGCGCCCAACGCCGATCAGATCCGACAGGAACAACAAACGAAGCGCTTCACGCAGTCTTGTCAGGCAGATTGCTCTGCGCTTGCTCGGCTTGCTGCGCTTCTTGCGCCTCGCGAGCCGCCTGCCGGAACTCCCGGATGCTCTGCCCGAGTCCGCGACCGATCTCCGGGAGCTTCCCTGCGCCGAAAATGATCACGATAATGAACAGGACGATCAGCAGCTCTTGCCATCCGAGATTGGGCATGGTTCGCCTTTGCCTCCTCCGCCGTCACGGGCACACCCGCGCTGAGGCAATTGAACACCTGCTGCTCGCTCTTGGCAACCGTTCCACCATGCTCACCTCGATGATAGCCCCCTCGCTTCCAGGACTCGAGATGCTCCGCTCTTGACTGCCCATTTCGGGCTCAATCCCACGGTGGTCGCGGCATGTCTCCCGCGCCCGCACCGACCCCAGACCACCAGCTTCCCGCTCCCCTCTTTCACGAAACAGCCCCTAAGCGAAATCCATACTACTGCCGGTGGAATCACCAAATGTCGGGTTCGCCAATGCCACGCGCCTTACGGCTGAACGAATCCCCTCTCGTCCCTCCTTGCCTCAGAGCATTAGATCGACATCGATTTGCCATAGTCTTCCCCCAGTAGGAGCGTAGACTGATAGGGGAAAGGGGTGAGTCTCGTGGAGCAGCGATCGTTGCCTGTGCAAGTCGATATCCACTGTCATGTATTGCCCGGTCTCGATGACGGTGCGCGAGACCTTGATCAGGCGCTGGCGATGCTCCGCGTTGCGGTTCAGGATGGGACAAGCATCCTCGTCGCCACACCGCACGCTCGCCGTTGCGACGCACACACGGTTCGCGTGACCGCCGAACTCCTGCGTGAGAGTGCGGCACAACAGGAACTTCCCCTGGAACTCCTTGTCGGTATGGAGGAACAGCTCCTGCCCGATCTTCTGGAACGCTTGCAGAGTGGCGCCGCATTGCCAATCGGGGACACGCGATGGGTGTTAGTCGAGCTTCCCGACTGGACACAGTGGCCAACGACACTCCCCGCACAGCTCCTCGAACTTCGCTCCGCTGGCTTTCGCCCGATCTTGGCTCATGTCGAACGATACATCCCGATCCAGCGGGAGCCAGCACTTGCCCTTGAGGCCATCCAGGCCGGCGCGCTTCTTCAGGTTAATGCCGACTCACTCTTCGGACAGAACGGTCACGCTGCCCAGCACGCTGCCGCTCGCTTGGTGCGTGCTGGTGCAGTCAGCATCCTGGCGAGCGATGCTCACAGTCCAGACTGGCGAGCGCCCCGTCTCCGGGATGCTCTCGAGCGCGTCGCAACACTCGCGAGTCCAGAGGCGGCCGAGCGCTTGCGGGATACCGCGCTTGCCGTCGTGCAGGATCGCGAGGTTCCACCGCCCAATCCCGATCCGGAACTCCTTGCTGCGCCCACGACATTCCTCGAGCGCCTGCGCACGTGGGTCGGGGTCTAAGACGGACGCTGCGTTTGGCACAGTCCTAACGCTGCGGCCACCGCTCGCGCTGCGCGCTGTCCACTGGCAATACAGTCAGGTACCCCAACCCCGTCATACGCCGCGCCAGCCAGCGCCAGCGCAGGCCAGTTGGCCAAGCGCCGCCGCAGCGTCGTGACCCGTGTACGATGACCGACCAAGTACTGTGGCAGAGCTCGCTCGTGGTCAGATACCACAGCATGGAGAGGTTCTGCTCGAACACCGGTCAAGGCGCGGAGTTCCCGGAGCGCCACCGCGACGAGCGCCTCCGGGACGGCATCGCCTGCCGACCAGCCGCGATTTCCCCGGAAGAAAACACGCGCAACCGCGAGATGCTCCGGCGCCCGCCCCTCGAACTTATTCGTTACCCAGGTCACTGCTGAGATCGGGCGCCCTTCCCGCGCTGGGACGAGAAAACCCCGGTTCCGAGCGACCGGTTCGAGCGCCTCACGCTCATAGACGAGCGTCACAGCAGCACTTGAGGTGTAGGGAATCGCACGGAGAAGTTCTGTCGACTCGGGGTCGAACTCCTGCAACAGTTCCGCTGCTTTCCATGCGGGAACCGCGAGGACAACGCCGTCGACCTCGAGTTCTGTTCCGTCGACAAACTCTACCGTGAAGCCCGTCGCTCGTGCTCGGATGTTCGTCGCCGCTACACCGAGGCGAAGGTTCGTGTGACGGAAACTTGCCACGGTGGCCAGGACAAGCTGTTCCATCCCACCGCGCAGCGTCAGAAACGGCGAGCGCGGCAGACACGATACCGACTCCTGGACAGTCTGTGGGTCTTTCACGTGTGGTCGCTGCACTGTCACTCGCTTCAGTGAGGACTTCTCCAATTCACGCGCCGCCGAGGACGGCTCGCGAGGCTGTGACATGGCATACCTGGTCGCCCCACGGACGATCGCTCGGAGGAGGCTCCCCGCTCGCTGTTCAAGTTCGCGGAACTGTGGATAGGTCGCGAGAAGACTCAGCTGCTCGGCATCACCACCATAAATACCGGCCAGCAACGGCTCAGCTACCTGCTCATAGAACTCTCGCCCGAACCGACGCCGCACGAACGCTGCGAGTGACTCGTCTGCCTCATCGCGGCGCGGAGGGACAAGAAACTCACCGAGAACACGCAATTTGCCCCATGGCGAAAGGAGCGGACTGCCCAGCAATGATCCGAGGCGGGTCGGCACGAGAAGGGACAAACCGTCCGGTAAGGGAACGATTTGCCCGTGTCGCACAATGCTTGCGCCAGCCCGATCAGATCGCAGACCAATAAGCTCCTGTGTTAGCCCGAGCGCACACACCAGTTCGGTCGCGCTGGGTTTCGAAGCAACCCAGGAATCCGGGCCATGCTCGATGAGTACCTCACCCCAGCGCTCTGTCCGGATCCATCCGCCGAGTCGCCCACTTGCCTCGACCAACGTCACGCGCACCGCCGGACTGAGGCGCTCCAGCTCCCACGCCGCGGCCAGTCCGGCAATGCCGCCTCCAATGACTGCGATCTCCACCTGGCTGCTCATGGTGTTCCGACTCGAGCCTGCTGCAAGGTGCGACGGACCGCCGCAGCGATCGCCCGGCAGAGCAACGGATGGTCGTTGAGCATTGCTGGTCGTTCCAGCACAATCCCCAAGGACTCCGCGTACGACCGGTGCGCGATATCAACGTCGTAGAGCACCTCGACGTGATCACAGACAAAGCCAATCGGGACGAGCAGCACCCGCCGCACGCCGAGTCGCGCCAGTTCGTCCAGCGTCTCCTCCACAGTCGGGCCGAGCCACGGTTCCTCACTCGCGCCCTGGCTCTGGAAGGCGAATCGCCAGGGCTGGTTTGGGAAAGACCTGGCGACGAGCCGCACTGATGTCAAGATTTCCTCTTGATATGGATCACCCCAGTCGAGAATCCGCGTCGGAAGGCTGTGCGCCGTGAACAAGAGCACAACTTCATCGCGTTCTGTATCTGGTATCCGCTGCAGCACCGTATGAATCCGATCCACCCACGCGGCGATGAAGTCCGGTTCGTCCTTCCAGCTCTCGACAGCATGCACCGGAAGGGTCGCACCGTGCTCCGACAGAGCCTCCTCGAGCCGTGCCAGGTATGCCCCGACGCTCATCCGCGAATAGTGCGGTGCCATGACCACAGCGACAAGACGATCAGCTCCATCATGCAAGATCTGCGGGACAGTCTCGCGGATGTAGGGATGCCAGTGCCGCATTCCGACATACACCTGGTATGTCGCTCCGTCTTCTGCCGCCGTCTCCTGGAGAACACGCGCGACGCCTTCCGCCTGGGCTCGCGTCAACTCAAGGATCGGTGAGCGCCCACCAATAGCACGGTAGCGTTCGGTAAGGTCTGCCAGGAGTTCGGGTGTGTACGGCCGACCGTGGCGCACATCGGCCAGATACGCGGGAAGATCGTCCAAACTGTTCGGCCCACCGTAAGCCATAAGTAAGACCGCGACTCGCTCCGGCGTCATCACTACTCCCCTTTCCTTGGTCAGTCCTGCGGCGCGAGAGGCCACTCATGCACCAACTCCACAAGATATGCGACTGCTTCAGGCGGAGTCTCCGGGAGAACGCCATGCCCGAGGTTGAAAATGTGCCCAGGACGTCCACCGGCCCGCCGCAGGACGTCCCGCACAGCTCGCTCGATATCGGACCGTGGCGCGAGCAGCCACGCCGGATCGAGGTTCCCTTGGATAGCTCGGTCGCCAATCAGCTGCCAGGCACGGTCGAGCTCAACGCGCCAGTCCACGCCGATGACATCCGCACCCGTTTCGGCAACCAGATCCAGAAACCCCGCCGTACCCGTGCTGAAGAAGATCACCGGCACGCCAAGGGACTGGATTTCTCGGACAACCTGTCGTGTCCACGGGAGAACTGCTTCTCGGTACAGCGCTGGAGCGAGTGCCCCTGCCCAGCTATCGAAGAGCTGCACTGCATTGGCACCAGCTGCCACCTGCAACCGCAGGTAGCGGATCGTGAGGTCAGTAAGCTTATCGAGCAGCAACTCCCATTCGGTCCGATGCGTGAGAAGGAACCGCTTGGTTGCCAGGAATTGGCGTGAACTACCGCCCTCGATCAAATAACTCGCCAGCGTGAATGGAGCACCGGCGAAACCGATCAGCGCGATTTCAGTTGGCAGCTCCCCGCGTACTATGCGAATCGCCTCGGCAACTGGCACAAGTGCCGTCTCATCCGGATCAGGGAACCGCAAGACTGTAGCCGGATCACGCAAGGGCTGTCCGATTACCGGGCCATCACCAGCGGCGAAGGTGACCTCGATTCCCAGCGCGAGTAGCGGTAAGAGGATATCCGCGAAAACAATCGCAGCGTCCAGCGAGAAGCGTCGGAGCGGTTGCAGCGTGACCTCAGCAGCGAGCTCCGGGTGCCGACAGAGCTCAAGAAGGCTGTAGCGCTCGCGCAGCGCACGATATTCCGGGAGGTAGCGGCCGGCCTGTCGCATCAGCCACACTGGCGTCTTGTCCGTCACCTGACGACGACAGGCACGCAGGAATCGTGAATCTGTCATTGTGTACTCCTGCCTCGCAGCTTCCCCGCACGCGCTCGCCGTCACGACGCGCGAACGAGGACTCTCTCTGGGCTCGGAGTCTACCACTGTGCGTACCGTGTCGCTGTCCTCTTTCCCAAACGCATCCTAGGAACGATTGGCTATACCAGGCCCTGTGAGCACGCCCGAATCCCCACCATGAGACAAGGAAGGAGCTGCGGTATGAACGCAGGGAAAAGTGTCTCATTCCGGGAGCGTTGGGTCTCAGCCGGATGGAGCCTGGCACACGCGCTACGTGTTAACGATCGCAATCTGGATCTCCGCCGAGAATTTATCCGCTTGACGCCTGCCGACATTGCTGTGCTGGCCAAGCTAGCACCCTGGGGAGAGCGGGTCGCCGAGCGGATCGCGCGCCGCTTCTACGACCATCAGTTCGCCTTTTCTGAGACACGCCGGTTCTTTGAACAATTCGCACGCCGTAAGGGCATCACGCTCCAAGAGCTGCGCAAGGGCTTGGAGCGCACGCAGGCAGCCTACTTTCGGTCGATCTTTGAGGAAGCTGCACGGGGTGGCAACTTTGGCCCTGAGTATTACGCAATGCGCCTTCAGATCGGCGCCGTGCACAACCGTATCAACCTTCCGCTGAAGTGGTACCTTGGGAGTTACGCGCTCTACTTCGATCTCGTCCGTGACGAGCTGCGCCGTGCATTTCGTTTTCGTCCACGCCTGCGCGCGCAGGCCGAACGCGCGCTCTTCGTCGTATTCAATTACGACATGCAAGCTGTCGCCGAAGCGTTCTTTCTCGACTATCTCCACTCGGTCGGCCTTGATCTGGATGCCATCCCAGTACAGGACAGTCGTGAAGACCTGACCGATCAGCATGGAGAGCTGCGTCGTCGGCTTTCCGAGGCAGTGACGACGCTCACTGGCAGCTGCAGCAGTACTGCGGCCTTGAGTCACTCGCTCGCTCGAACCAGTTCAGACCTCGAGCGAATCGCTGAGGCAATCGCCTCGGCTAATCACGACCTCGCCGCTACCAGTCACCGCGACCAGCAGCTCGTCGACCGTGTCGCCGCTCTGCACGAGCAGATCAACCAGGCAGGAGCGAGCATTGCGCGTGGAGCTGGACAACAGGAAGCCGCCATCCGGCAACTCCACGAGGCCATGGGCGAACTGGCCAGTCGTTTAGAGGCTATCGTCACCCAGGCTACTCGCGGCGCCGAAGACGGGCACAGCGCACTGCAAACCGCTGAGAACGGAGGCCGCGTTGTTACCGCAACGCTTGCGGAGCTCCGAGCACTCACTCGCGACATGCGCGAATTGGCTGAGCAGGTGGAGCAACTGACGACACTCGCCGATGAGGTCGGCAAGATGGGACAAGCGATCGAGGAGATCGCGGAGCAGACAAATCTGTTGGCCCTCAATGCTGCCATCGAGGCAGCGCGAGCCGGCGAGGCCGGGAAGGGATTCGCGGTCGTCGCCGAGGAGGTGCGCAAACTCGCGGAACGCGCCAAGCATGCGACGAGCGAGATCCTCAACCTGGTCGGGGCAATTACTGCGTCGATCGGCCGCGCAGCGCACACAGCGCGGCAGAGCGCTCAACGAGCTGAGCATGGCTCCGAGTTAGCGGGTGACGCTGAACGAGCGGTCACCCAGATTGTCGAGCGAGCCAGAGCACTCGTCGAGGCCGTCGCTGCGATCGATCAGGAAGGAGCACGAGTACGCCAAGCCGCCCGGCAAGTCACGCATCTCTTGGAGATCGTGTCCGCCGTAACCCGTGACCACGCTGCAGCTGCTGAGGAACTCCAGGCGACCATGCAGAGTGTCCATGCCCAGTGGCAAGAACTTGAGGGCCATTTGCGAGCGAATGTGATCCGCGCAGAGCAACTTGCGAGCGAGGGTGACATCCTCCGCGAGGTCGCCCGCGAGACTGCCCGGCTCGCCAGACTCATCGAGGAGCAATCGGAGTCCCTCGGTCAGGCAGCGTCTGCCTTTGCCCCCGAAACTGGAGAGCTGAGGGGCCGCCAGTCTGCGACCAGACAGCTCTTGGTCGCGGCCGAATAGTCGTCGCGGGAACCTCTCGGTTTGGAGCGACGTCTATCTCCTCAGAAGAGACGTCACGACCGGGAGGTTCCCGCTCATGCATCCAGCACAAGCAAGGGACACCCAACAGAGACGCGGGTTAGACGGCAAGCGAGCGATTTTTGCTGCTCTGGCGCTTTTGGTCATTGCAACCTGTGCCCCTGGAGCCCCTCCGCCGACACCCGAGCCAACACCGATCCCTCATCCAACCGGTCCGGACGAACTAGTCCTACGCATCGAAACTAGTGGCGGTCTTATCCCACCTTTCCGCTTACCAACCGAATTCCCACAGCTCTCGGTGTACGGGGATGGCACGGTCGTCACACTCGGCCCTCAGATCACCATCTACCCGCCACCCGCCCTCCTCAACGTCCTCCAGGGCCGTATTACGGAGCAAGGACTACAGCTCCTCCTCCGTGAGGCAGCCGCAGCTGGTCTCCTTGCAGGCGACGCAGATTATCCGCTGCAGGGTATTTACGATGCGCCGACAACATTTTTCACCGTCAATGCCGGAGGACGTCTCTCCCACGTCTCTGTCTATGCTCTCGGCCTGGAAGACCCAAGTGACCCGCGACTTACCCCTGAACAGCGGGCCGCTCGGCAGCGACTTGCCGAGTTCGCTCGTAAAGCACTCGATCTCTACTCGTGGCTTCCGCCAGAGACAGTGGTGGAGCGCGACAAACCCTTCACCATTACCCGGCTTCAGGTCGTCGTACTCCCAGCGGATGCACCTGAAGCCCCCCACCCCGAAGACGAGCAACTTGTAACTACACGGTCGTGGCCGCTGCCAACGCCACTGTCCGCGTTTGGAGAGCCAGCTCCGTGGTTTGGGACGACTGCCCGCTGCGGCGTTGTTTCCAGCGGTAACGAACTCCCTCGCCTTCTGGAGCAACTGCAAACAGCTAACCAGCTCACGCGCTGGAGGAGCCAAGAGCAGACCTACGTGGCCTTCTTCCGCCCACTACTGCCAGACGAAAGAGGGTGTCAGCCCCCACACGCACGCACGTGATCAGACAAAGCGCACTGTCAACGGCGGCTGTCCGTGGAGCTCGACAACAAAGATGTCTCCTTGTTCAGCTGGCACAGCACGTGCGAGCGAACCTGAGAGGACGATATCCCCAGGCTCAAGTGCAACGCCGAACTCTGCGAGCTTATTCGCAAGCCAGGCCACGCATCGAGCCGGATGCCCCAGTGCGGCGGCGCCGACACCCTCTGCTGCGACCTCGCCGTTCTTGTGGATTAACATACCCACCGTCCGGAGATCTTCATGCAGGAGCGAACGACTCCACGGGCCAACCGTGAACGCGCCAAACGAGGCATCATCGGCGATCGTATCAGCCAGCTTGATACGCCACGCTTCGATGCGGCTATCGACGATTTCGACGGAGAGCGCCACGGCTTCTGTCGCCGCGAGAACCTGCTGCAAGGTAACACCAGGCCCCTGCAGTCGGCGGCCGATAAGAAACGCGATCTCCCCTTCCAGACGTGGCTGGATCAGAAGGTCCCGAGGCACCTCAACGCGACCGCCCGCTGCGGGAAAATACCGGGATGCCCAGAGACTGCCATAATCCGGCTCCCGCACCCCAAGCTGCTCCTGCATTGCCCGACTGGTCAGGCCAATCTTGCGTCCGATGACGCGTTCACCCGCTGCGACGCGGAGCTCGGTCCACCGTGTCTGAATCGCGTAGGCCTGCTCGGGCGTCAGTGGCCCCAACGTCTCTGTCAGCGGCGGGATAGTCTGCTTGTTTACGAGCGCCGCCTCGAGTTGCTGTGCCACCGCCTGGACGTCCACCGTCACGACCTGCTCCGCCATCTCACGCCTCCAGTCGCGCCAGAAGGACAGCCCCGCACGGCCCACGCAGTTCGAGTAGTCCTGGTTTGGCTGGCACTGCGGCAGCTGGCGATCCAAGGTAGATCACCTGACCGGGCTCGAGCCCGCCAACAGCACTCGCCAGCCACGCGATGTGCTCAGCGATTGGTTCAAGAGCAGCAATCGGTCCCGTCGCGACGAGTTCCCCGTCAAGCGCAAGCGTGAGTTCACCTTCCGTCGGCCAAGGAAGCGCACGATCGCCCAGGAAGAATGCACCACCCGACGCATTATCCGCGACGACGTCAGGCGCGGTGAAGCGATAGCCCTCCCAGACACTATCCAAGAGGTCGATCCCGAGGAAGACCGCGCCGACAGCCAACATCACGGCACCGGGTGAGGCATCAGGCGCCACCGGATCTCTCAGGACCACAGCGAGTTCAGGCTCAATACGCGGTTGGACAAACTCTCCGAGCGAAACCGTTCCTTCACGGAGCATCCCTCGCGTCACGCGACCGTAGATTGGGCTTGAGAGACCCATCTGGCGCTGCTTGGCGGGACTCACCAAGCCGAGCTTATAGCCGATCAGTTCCTGGCCAGCGAATGAAGCGGCCTGGACACGATAGGCGCCGGCCAGATCAACACCGAGCGATTCTGCCAACGGTGTCAGTGGCCGGCGCTCGCGCCGCGCGCTCACAATGGCATCCAGAAGTTTTTTCTCCGGCTCGCTCAGCATCGTCAGCCCATCCCTCCTCATGCCCCTGTCTGGGGCGGAACAGCGTCGCGCTCCGCCATTGTCATCGGACCGATGCCCCACTCGTGACGACCAACCTCGTAAATAATGGTCCGGATCTCACCGATTGGCACGTCGAAATGCCGTGCCGCTGCCTCAGCGAGACGGCGGATCAGCTCAGCCTTCTGTTCCGGTGTCCGGCCTTCGACCATCGTTATCTTGAGAACCAGCATCGTCGCACCTCAGTCAGAGCGCTCCGCTGAGAAAAGCACGAATAAGCGCGTTGAAACTCTCACGCTTCTCGATCTGCACCCAGTGGCTGCACTGTCCGAAGACGTGGAGCTGTACTCGCGGTAACCGCGGCAAGAGCCACAGACTGGTCTCCAATGGAACCACCACATCGTCGCGTCCGTGCACGAGGAGGATCGCCCGATCCATCGCGCCGTACGCCTCTTCAGGGAGCACAAGCGCATCCAGGTGCTGCTGCCGTGGTGCTGGGAACATGGCCTCGTAGCTCCGACGTACCACCGGGTCAAGCGCTGCCTGCAGGCGGTCGCGCGCAATCGCGTCCAGATCGCCCCCAACACTGGCTGGATCGTAGACGAACCACCGTATGATCTGCGCGAGCCGCTCCGCAGTCGGTTCCTCGTAGAATCCCCAGGCGACATCGAGTTGCGGCGTAAGACGGTGCGGTGCCCCCGCTGTACCCATGAGCACGACACGCTCGAACCGCTCTCGGTGGCGGTGCAGAAGATGCAGGGCGATTGCGCCACCCATCGAGTTCCCAACCAGGTGCGCCCGCTCGATGCCAAGGTGATCCATAAGCGCGATCACCTGCTCGACCCACAGATCCATCCACGCCCGTGCGCCCACAGGAGGCGGATCGGGGTGTCCGCTGCGAGCGAATCCCCAGAGGTCGGGAGCAATACAGTCGAACTGGTCAGCCAGTGCCGGCACGGCAAAGCGCCAATTCGCCCAAGCCGTCACGCCAGGGCCTGAACCGTGGAGGAAAATGACCGGTTGTCCCTGGCCAGCCCGATACAGATGCGTTGGCAGGCGGCCAGCCTGCACAACGAACTCGCTCACCGTCACGAGCCTCTCCCCTTCCCCACGGCGACCAGCTCACCACCACCACATGCTGGTATCGTGCAGCTGGACCTCTAGACAGCGGAAGTCACCACCAAAAAAGACGAGCGGTTCCCGATCCCAGTAATCCAGCCAGCGAACCCGCCCCAGGACCAGCGTGTGATCACCCGCTGGTACCCGTTCCCAGACATCACAGACGAGTTGCGCCACTGCGCCTTCAAGTAAGGGCACCCCCGCCACCCAGCGGAAGACCGGATCGAATCCCGGCTGCGGCTTCCCCGCAAAATGCCGCGCGGCAATCTCCTGATCGCGAGCCAGGATGCTCACCCCGTACCGGGTCGCCTCTGCGAGGTAGGCGTGCATCCGTGCCCGCCGGTCAACCGAGACCAGGACAAGCGGCGGATCGAGCGAGACGGAAAGAAATGCGTTCGCCGTCATCCCATGCGGCCCTTCCGGCCGTGCCACCGTCACCACGGTCACGCCGGTAGCAAATCGCCCCAACGTACGCCGGAAGTGCCGGGGGTCAATTTCCGGAGCGCTTTCCTCAGTCAGCTGGTCGCTCGACGGCTGCCGGTTCGCGTGCATCACCCGCTCCTTCCGCCGCACGCTTGGCACGCACGATGTCAAGTGCGACATCAAGGATCCAGTCCTCTTGCCCCGCGACCGCCTGGCGCCGTCCGAGCTCCACAAGGATCTCGCGCGGATCGAGCCCGAACTCTGCTGCGATATGCCGGGCATGCAAGAGGAACGTCGAGTACACCCCTGCATATCCGATTGTGATCGCATCCCGATCGGGAATGGGCTGGTACGGCATGATCGGAGCGACGATGTACTCCGCCGCGTCCATCAGCTTGAACACGTCAAGCCCGGGATTCAGGCCCATCTTGTCCAAAACCGCCGCGATCAGCTCGGTCGGTGCGTTTCCAGCCCCAGCCCCGAGCCCACGGAGGCAGCCATCGACCTGATCCGCACCCTCTTCAATGGCTGCCAAAGTATTGCCAATGGCAAGCCCGAGGTTGTTGTGGGCGTGAAAGCCAACCTGGATCGACAACCGCTCCTTCAGCGCTGCCACCCGCCGCCGAACATCGTCCGGCAGCATCGCGCCGGCCGAGTCGACAATATAGACGCAGTCGGCCCCATACGATTCCATCAGCGCTGCCTGCTCCGCCAGGAACTCCGGCGGACGCATGTGAGCCATCATCAGGAAGCCGACCGTCTCCAGCCCCATTTCCTTCGCCATGCCGAAGTGCTGCTCGGAGATATCAGCCTCGGTGCACTGCGTGGCGATCCGCACGACCTTGATGCCGCGCTCGATCGCTGCCGCGAGCTCCTTCCGTGTCCCGATTCCCGGCAACAGGAGCGCAGCAATCTTGGCGCGCTTGGCCGCCTTCGCAGCCTCCTCGATCAGATCGAGTTCACTTGTGCCAGAGAACCCGTACTGGATCGAACTCCCGCCCAAGCCATCGCCATGCGTCACTTCAATCACCGGCACTCCCGCTTCGTCTAGTGCGGAGACGATCGCCCGCACCTGCTCGCGAGTGAACTGGTGACGCATGGCATGGGAGCCGTCTCGCAGAGTGGTGTCGGTGACGCGCGGTGGTTTCAGCGCCTTCATGCCGCCACCTCCTGCCGGATTCCGAGCAGGTGTTGCGCAAAGAGCTCACCCACTCGCCAAGCTGCTGCAGTCATGATGTCCAGATTCCCTGAGTAAGGCGGGAGGAAGTCTCCGGCTCCCTCCACTTCGAGGAGCATGGCAATGACGGTCCGTTCGCCCCATGGCGTGCGGCGTCGATCGAACACCGGCGCATCCTTGAGGCGGTACCCTGGGACATACTGTTGCACTTCAGCGACCATCTGATCGACTGACGCAACGATTGCGGCCTCGTCGTATTCCTCAGTCGCCGGAATGACATAGACGGTGTTGCGCATGATGATCGGTGGCTCAGCCGGATTGAGGATGATGATCGCCTTCCCGCGTTCTGCGCCCCCGATCGCCTCCAGACCGTGGGCCGTGGTGAAGGTGAATTCGTCAATGTTCTGCCGCGTTCCTGGCCCCGCCGAGCGGCTGGCCACGGTCGAAACGATCTCGGCATACCGCACCGGCACGACACGGCTCACCGCGTAGACCAGCGGAATGGTAGCCTGGCCGCCACAGGTGATCAGGTTCACGTTGTCCTTGTCGAGATGTGCCCCCAGATTGACTGGCGGCACCACGTAAGGCCCCCGCGCTGCCGGGGTGAGATCGATAGCGATCTTGCCTGCTTCCCGCAACATCTTGGCGTGCCGGACATGCGCCTTCGCACTCGTTGCGTCAAAGACGATGCGGATGTCCGGATCGTCGAGGATCGCCTTGATCCCCTCGTAGCTCGTTGGAATGCCGAGCTTTTTGGCTCGTGCAATCCCTTCCGACTGCGGATCAATCCCAGCAAACATGGCGAGCTCCATGTGGCCGGGATTCCGCAAGAGCTTGTACATCAAGTCAGTACCGATGTTGCCAGTCCCGAGGATCGCGACTTTGACCGCTTGCCGTTCCCCCATGCCCAGTCCTCCTGGTAATACCCAAGTTCCTCTGAGACTCGCCGTGCCGCATCCACGATCGCGGTCGTCAACCGCTGTCGGTTCGGATAGAAGCGATAGGCCGGCACCGAGAGACTCATTGCCGCGATGACCTGCCCGCTCTCGTCTCGGATTGGGGCGGCAGCGCAGCACAGCCCGACCATCACTTCTTCTTGATCGTAGGCAAAGCCCTGCTGCCGTACCCGCTCCAGCTCCTCGCGGAGCTGCTCAACCGTCGTGATTGTGTTCGGCGTGAAGCTGATAAGTCCGGTCGTCTCGACGATCCGCAGCACGTTCTCCCATGGCTGGTGCGCGAGGAGTACCTTCCCAACTCCCGAGCAGTGAGCCGGTAAGCGCTTGCCGACCCCCGAGAGCACAATCTCCAAGGCGCGGTCGCCTTGGAGCTTCTCAACGTAGAGCACCTGACCGTCCACCAGCACCGCCAGGTGCGTCGTCTCCCCCCAGCCAGCCACCAGTCGTTCCATAATCGGGCGGGCCGCTCGCAAGAGCGAGCTCGAGTCAAGCAACGTCTGACTGAGCTCGAACAGCGTCCAACCCAGGCGATACCGACCGTTTCCCGTCCGCTGAAGGAGCCCCTCGGCTGCCAGTGTCCGGAGCAACGCATGCGCCCCGGACTTGGGGATCTCCAGCGCCGCGGCAACCTCAGTCACACCCCACTCTGGCTGCTGAGGAGTAAAAAGGCGAAGGACTTGTGCTGCTTTTTGCACCGTCTGGAGCATAACGCCCTCCGACCTTCACGATACCAGCGCGTTGCCAAACCAGCAAGCGTCCTGTTCAGGATGCATGAACCCTCGACCCGCGATTCTGCCCAGGAACGCCCGCCAACGCCGCGGGTTCAGTATACCTGAACACACGCATTGACACGAGTCCCCAGCCATTCTAGGTTGGAGACTGGAGTGGAGAATCGCGCGAGGCGTCGGACACGTTCGCGAGGAGATGGGCCGATGACACAAGTGGTGGGGACACCAACTCGTCCGATGACGGGGGAGGAGTACCTGGAGAGCTTGCGTGATGGGCGCAAGGTCTTCTTCCGCGGCGAATGGGTCAAGGACGTCACCACCCACCCGGCGTTCCGCAATGCCGCACGGTCGGTTGCGCGTCTGTATGACGCGCTCCATGCGCCCGAGACACGCGACATTTTAACCAAGGTCGATCGCTGGGGTATTTTGACCCACAAGTTCTTCGCTCCAGCTTACTCAGCCCAGGACCTGAAGGAAGCGGCTGAGGCTATCACCCTCTGGCAGCGCATGAGCTTCGGCTGGATGGGGCGCACGCCCGAGTACAAAGCAGCGTTCATGGCGACGCTCGGCGCTGATCCCGACTACTATGCACCCTTCGGCGAGACCGCCCGGCGCTGGTATCGCGAGTACGCGACCCGCGTCCTTTTCATGAACCATGTGATCGTGGATCCGCCGATTGATCGCAACCGGCCGCCGAGCGAGGTACGCGACGTGTATATCCACGTCGTCAAGGAGACGGACGGCGGGATTGTCGTCAGTGGCGCCAAGCAGGTCGCGACAGCTTCGGCGTTGACGCACGGCACCTTCGTTGGTGTCAATAGCGGGAGCGCGGCTCGGCTTCAGGAGGGGCGCGACGAAGATGTGGCGCTCGTCTTCTTCGTCCGCATGGACAATCCGCGACAATACCTGATCTCGCGCGCCTCCTACGAGCTGAATGCCGAAAGCCCCTTCGACAATCCGCTGTCCAGCCGCTTCGATGAGAACGATGCCTTCCTCGTGCTCGACGAGGCGTTCATTCCTTGGGAAGACGTCCTCATCTACCGCGACGTTGCCAAGTGCAAGCGCTTCTACGCCGATTCCGGCTTCTTCAACCGCTTCAACCTCCAGACAACGATCCGCTTCATGATCAAGCTGGAGTTCATGATTGGGCTCCTGCAGAAGGGGCTGGAGTGCAACGGGACAGCGGACTTCCGTGGTAACCAGGTGTTGGTTGGCGAGCTCGTCGCCTTGCGGCACCTCCTGTGGGCGATCGTCACTGCTATGGTGAGCGATCCCGAGCCGAGTCTCGGTGGTTCGGTTGTGCCGCGACTCGAATATGCTGCTGCGGCGCGCGTCTATACTAACTTCGCTTGGGATCGGATCCGCCAGATCTACGAGCGCATCCTGGGCGGTGCGCCTATTATCAACGTCTCAAGCTACCGAGACTTCCTCAATCCGGAGGTGCGACCGATCCTGGATCGTTACCTGCGCGGCACCGGGATGACGGCTGAGGAGCGTAGCAAGCTCTACAAGCTCGTCTGGGATGCACTCTATTCCGAATTCGGTGGCCGCCACGGACTCTACGAATTGAACTACGCGGGCAACCACGAGCAGAAGTACCTCGATCCGCTGCAGTGGGCAGAGCGACGCGGGTTCATGCAACAGTGGAAGGCCCTCGTCGACGAATGCCTCAACCAGTACGATCTCACAGGCTGGCGCGACTCTACATGGGTGTGGGAACCGTCCGGTACCGTCCGGTGAGGTTGGGGGAAGTCGCCCGAAAGGAGGGTGAGTCATGGCAGACGTTCGCGTTCCGGTGGTCGCGCAGCTTGCGCACGTCGAGATTTACACTCCAAAGCCAGAGGAAAGCCTCTGGTTCTTCACCAAACTCCTAGGCATGAGCGTGGTGCACCGCGAGGGACAGTCGGTGTACCTGCGGGCCTATGAAGACTGGTTCCTCTGGACACTGAAGCTGACCGAAGCGCCGCAGGCCGGCTTAGGGCATGCCGCATGGCGCGTCTCCGCGCCGGAGCTCCTCGATGAGGCAGCGGCCAAAATCGAGGCAGCAGGTTTGGGACTTGGTTGGCAAGAGAGCGAGTACGGGGCTGGGCGTGCGTACCAGTTCCGCATGCCGGATGGGCATCGCATGGAGCTGGTCTGGGATCTGGAGTACTATCAGGCCCCCGAGGATCAGAAGAGCGCACTCAAGAACCGCCCACAGCGGCGACCGCTCGACGGTGTGCCGGTGCGCCGGCTCGACCATATCAACTGCTTTGTGACCGACGTCGAGACGCACGAAGCGTTCCTGCGCGAGTATCTCGGCTTCAAGCTGCGCGAAACGAAGATCGACGGCAACGGGAAGAAGGTGGGGTCCTGGCTTTCCGTCAGCCCACTCGTTCACGAAATTGCAGTCATGCGCGATGGAACTGGTCAGGGGAACCGCCTGCACCACATCGCGTACTGGTACGGATACCCGCAACACTGCTATGACGTCGCTGACGCCTGCCGCGACTGGGGTATCAAGATCGAAGCTGGCCCGGGGAAGCACGGCACAACGCAGGCAATGTTCCTCTACGTCTTTGAGCCAGGCGGCAACCGAGTCGAACTCTGGGGCGATGCCGGATATCTGATCTTCGATCCCAACTGGCAGACAGTTGTCTGGGACGTCTCGCACGAGTCGGATCTCTACTCGAGCACCGTCTGGCTTGGCGCGTCGACCATGCCGGAGTCGTTCTACACCTATGGCACACCGGAAAAGGTAACGGTGCGCGTCTAAGTAAGGCTGCGGAAGGAGCCGGCAGGGTTTACCCTGCCGGCTCCGTCACTACGCTGCGTGGGTCGGGTCGGTTCTCGATGACGTGAGGAGGGGAATGATGGCTCATCCAGAACCCCATCCGGTACTCGGTCGACGAGTATCGCGGCGCGGCCTGCTCCTTGGAGTGGGTGTGGCTGCACTTGGCGGGTTACTGAGTGCCTGTGCGGGTGGTGGGGCAACGCCGACGCCCACCTCGGCACCCGCTACGCCGACGCCCGCGCCGGCAACTCCCACACCACCTGCCGCCACACCAACCCCAGCAGCGGCGGCAACCCCCACCGTCGTTGTCACTCCGGCTGCTGCGGCCGAGCCGGTGCGCATCGGGCTTATTCACGGCTATACCGGTGTCTTTGCAGCGCTCGCCGAAAACCTTACCCGGGGAATCCAGCTTTACTTTGAGTCGATCGACAACACCGTGGCAGGACGCAAGGTGACCTTTATTCAGGAGGATGACGCCTCGAATCCGGAGCAGGGCCTCACGAAGACCAAGCAGCTTGTGGAGCGCGACAAGGTCCATCTCATTATCGGCTACAACCACAGTGGTGTGGCACTTGCCGTCCGCGATTACATTCACCAGTCTGGAGTACCCACCATTGTGGACAACGCCGGTGCACAGGCGTTGACGCGTGATCCACAACGACGAAGTCCCTACATTTTCCGTGTCTCTTTCGCCAACGGTCAGTACGAGTGGCCCCTCGGGCCCTATGCCGTTGAGCAGCTGGGCTACAAGCGGCTCATCTTCACTGCATCCGACTTTGTCGCCGGGCACGAGAAGGCCGAAGCGATCAAGAAGGCGTTCCAGAATGCAGGGGGAGAAATCGCTGGCGAAGTCTATCCGCCACTGGACACCGCTGACTTCGCGCCGTTCCTCCAGCGCATCAGTCAAATGCAGGCCGACGCGGTCTGGGCGTTCTTCGCTGGGGCCGACGCCGTTCGGTTTGTCCAGCAGTACGCGGACTTCGGTCTGAAAGACCAGTTCCCGCTGATCGGTGTGGGTGATCTTGTGGACGAGGCCTACCTCGACCAGCAAGGTGATGCAGCACTCGATGTGGTCACCTCATTGCACTATTCGCCACACATCGACTCGCCCGAGAACAAGGCCTTTGTCGACGCGTTCAAGAAGAAGTACGGACGAATCCCGAACCAGTTCGCCTACCAGGGCTACATCGCTGGTCGCGTCGCAGCGGAAGCTCTCAGCAAGGTTCAGGGCAAAGTCGAGGACAAGCAGGCGCTTCTTAAGGCAATCAAGGATGTCCAGTTCGTCGGTCCGGCTGGACCGTTCCGTTTCCATCCGGAGACGCAGAACGTCGTGCTGACGGTCTACTTCCGTAAGGTCCAACGGCTGCCAGACGGATCGCTTGGCAACGTGGTTCTAGGCAAGCGCGAGAACGTTGATGACCTGTCGTTCTGATCGCATCGTTGAGGGTGGCGGTAGCAGCCGCCACCCTCAACGCTCGCCCTTTTGCGTCTTCTGAGTCGCTCGAGTATCGTTGAGATATCAACGGCGCTCGCCGCAAAGGCCAGACACGAACCGGTGAAGCGAGCGGAAAGGGACGATCGGTGCCGGTCAACACTGCGAGCCTCGTCATCGGATTGTCGTATGCGAGCCTCCTCTTCCTGGTTTCGGTCGGGCTCTCGGTGGTTTTCGGGCTGATGCGGTTTGTCAATCTCGCGACGGGATCGCTGTACCTTATCGGGGGGTACATCGGCTGGTCGGTGGCCCGCTCCACGGGGAATTTCTTCCTCGCGCTCATCGCCGGTGCCCTTGCTGCACTCGTCGTCGGGGTCCTGATTGAGCGTGGTTTCTTGCAGCGTCTCCACCGAAAGGAGCTGCTGCAGGTCTGCTTGACGCTCGGTGTTGCATACATTGTGCAAGACGTGACCCGCTGGATCTGGGGCGGTGACCCGCTGCGGCTCCGCCCACCGGAACTCCTGCGCGGTTCGATGGAGCTCTTTGGCTCAGTCGTGCCGATCTATCGAGTCGCGCTCATCGGGATTGGTGCAGTGCTGGCTGTCCTCGTCTGGTATCTCCTGGAGCGGACGAAGTGGGGCGCCTACGTGCGCGCCGGAGTCGACGATCTCGAGATGGTACAGTGCCTTGGTATTAACGCTCGTCGCGTCTTCGCGATTGTCTTCTCGCTCGGAGCATTGCTCTGTGGTCTGGGTGGAGCGCTCGGTACCCCGGTGACTGGCGTGGCACCGGGCACGGACATTCAATTGCAGCTCATGGCCCTCATCGTCGTTGTGCTTGGAGGTCTGGGATCAGTGACCGGTGCCATTGTCGCGAGCATCGTCGTCGCGCTGGTCGATACAATCGTGCGGACATTCTGGCCTGAGGCCTCCTTCTTCGCCGTGTGGGCACTCGCTGCGTTGGTCCTTATCGTTCGTCCGCAAGGCCTGCTCGGCCGCGCAGCGTGAAGGGACGGAGAGGAGACCATGAACGCCAAGTCCATCAGCGCTCAGTGGCGACCGGCCGCGATCCTCGGGCTGCTCGTTCTGCTGCTCATCGCACCGTTCGTCCTTCCGACATACCCTCTCAGCGTCTTAACAGAAATTCTGATCTTTACGCTCTTCGCAATGTCGCTCAACATCCTGCTCGGGTACGCTGGCCTGCCATCGCTCGGCCATTCTGCCTTTTTCGGAACCGGCGGCTACGCAGTCGGGCTCCTTGCCAAATATCTTGGCACCCCGGCGCCGCTTGCCTTGCTCATTGCAGTAGTCGCTGGCATCGCACTCGCGCTCATCACGGGACCGTTCGTCTTGCGCACCCACGGCGCGTACTTCCTCATCCTGACTCTTTCGTTGACACAGGTACTCTTCGGGATCGTCTGGCTCTGGCGTCGAGTCACAGGGGGTGACGACGGTCTTCCCGGTATTCCGACCCCCAAGCTGCCGTTCCTCCTCGGCCGCGTGTCTGATACCGCTAACTTCTATTACCTGACTCTTATCGTCGTAGGAATCGCGATCGCTACCATCGCATGGGTAGTCCGCTCTCCTTTTGGACTTGCGCTCGTGGGTATCCGCGAGAATGAGCGGTACCTAGAAGGCCTTGGCTATCCGACGTGGACGCTGAAGTACGTGGCCTATGCGCTCGCTGGCGGATACGGCGCGCTGGCCGGAGGCCTGTTCGCGTACTTCAAAGGCTTTGTCGGGCCAGGGCAGATTAGTTGGCTCCTCGCTGGCGAAGGCATGGTTATGGTTATTCTCGGTGGTGCCGGCACCTTCTGGGGCCCAGCGATCGGGACAATCCTTGTCCTTCTCCTGCGTTATGAGGTGAGCGCCTTCACTCAGCGCTGGGTGATGATCCTCGGTATTGTCTTCATCCTGACCGTTCTCCTGCTTCCACAGGGAATTGTGCGGTTGCCGAATCGCATTCGTGAGATCCGTGCCCAATTGCGGCGAGAAGCTCCGCTTCCTCGGCCGACAGCACCAGCGCATCACACTCCATCCGAACGCGCGGTCGAACGAGTCATCGAGAGGTCCTAACGATGGCCGTACCAGCACTACAGCTCGAGCACGTCAGCAAGGTCATTGGCGGTCTCACTATTCTCGAAGACATCTCGCTCACCGTCCAGCCAGGGGAACGGCGAGCGATCATTGGGCCAAACGGCGCAGGGAAGACGACACTGCTTAATGTCATCGCGGGGTTCCTCCCGGCCACACGGGGTCGTGTGCTCGTTTTCGGACGCGATGTCACAAAACTCCCCGCCCATCGTCGAGTCGACGTCGGCCTTCTGAAAACCAATCAGCAACCAGCAGTCTTCCATGAGCTAACGACACGCCAAAACATCCTGATTGCTCTGCTGCGCGGACGCCACTCGCCCCTGGGGCTCGGTGGACTCGTCGAGCGCGACCGTGAGATTCAGCGGCGGGCAGAGCAGGTGCTTGAGGAGTGGGGATTGCTCGACGTGAGTGACGTCGAAGTCCGGCATCTTCCCCACGGCTACCAGCGGCGAGTGGAGCTCGCTGCACGCTTTGCCCTGCGCCCGAAGCTCTTGCTCCTCGATGAGCCAGCCGCTGGACTGGCTGTCGACGAGATACCCGCGTTCATCGAACGGCTCAAGCAACTCCCACGAGACATGACGGTTGTGCTCGTCGAGCACAGCATGCGAGTCGTTTTCTCCTTTGCCGATCGCATCACCGTCCTGCACCACGGGGCGGTGCTGGCTGACGGAACGCCAGACGAAATCCAGCAGAACGAGGACGTGCAGGCTGCCTATCTCGCGGGAGCGATGCGAGGACGCGATGCTGGAGCTGCGTGACGTTTACGGTGGCTATGGCGAAGGATTTGTTCTCAACGGTCTTTCCCTCACCGTAGAAGAGGGACAAGTCGTCGGGCTGCTTGGTCGCAACGGGGCCGGCAAGACGACAACGATGCGTGCCATCATGGGGCTCCTTCCGCGCTTGGCAGGAGAAATTCGGCTGCGCGGGGAGTCGCTAATCGGTTTGCCACCGTACGTTATCTCGAGTAAGGGCCTGGCCCTTGTCCCACAAGGGCGACGGATCTTCCCCTCACTCACGGTCACGGAAAACCTCCTCCTTGGCGCTCGCCCACCACGCCCCGACCAGCGGGTGCGGTGGACGGTCGAGGAAATTTACCGCCTCTTCCCTATCCTCAAGGAACGCGGGAAGATTCGCGGCACGCTACTTAGTGGTGGTGAGCAGCAAATGCTCACCATTGCACGCTCGTTAATGACCCAACCGCTCGTCCTGCTCTGTGACGAGCCGTCCGAGGGACTGGCACCAGTGATGGTGCAGCGCGTCGGCGAAATCTTGCAGCGACTCAAGCAGGCGGGGCTCTCGATTCTCCTCGCCGAGCAGAACCTCGATCTTGCCCTCTCAGTTATCGACGTTGCGTACATTATCGAAGAGGGGCGAGTCATTTGGCACGGCTCGGCGCAAGAACTCCTCGCGAACCGGGATCTGCAGGAGACGTACCTCGGTCTACGGGTCGAGGTGTGACACCGAGACGGTCCGGTCGTAGTGCCTTCGTCGCCATCCTTTCGTCTCTGCACGTGGAAACGGTCGTTGACCGGTGGCTGCTCTCGGCTGCAACGGTGCACCTGCCCCCTCGCGGGGACACGTTTGCGGTGAGACGACGACCGAAGAGGCGCCGGATGGGCGAACGTGCGTCCTCGGTCAAATCCGACGTGGCATGAGAAGGGAACATGACGATGTCGCGGATTACGCTCACCCTTGCTGCCGCGCCGTATGACCGGATCCTCCCACTTGTCGATGGTCGTGTAGCCGTCCGCGGTATCGAGCTCATTTATTTGCCCCAGCTAGTTGAAGAGACGTTCTGGCGTATGGCTCGATACCAGGAGTACGATGTCGCTGAGTTCTCCCTGTCCTCCTACCTTATCGCGCGGGACCGTGGTGAGCCACGTCTTACGGCCATTCCCGTTTTCCCTTCCCGAATGTTTCGGCATTCCGCTGTCTACGTGAACACGCGCGCCGGTATCAAGGAACCGCGTGACTTGATTGGACGGCGAGTGGGAATACCCGAATACCAGCTTACGGCACTCCTGTGGGTACGTGGAATCCTCGCCGACGATTATGGTGTCCGTCCAGAAGACATCGAGTGGTATGTAGGTGGTGAAGAACGGGCAGGACGACGAGAGAAGTTACCACTCCAACTTCCCGATCGAATCCGGATCCATCCAATCCCCCCGAATACCACGTTGACCGAGCTCCTCGTCCGCGGCGAAATCGATGCAATGATCGCCCCACGCGCACCCTCCGCGTTCCTCGAGGGACATCCCGCAGTGGGCCGGCTGTTCCCCAACTATCCCGAAGTCGAGGCTGAGTACTTCCGCCGGACCGGCATCTTCCCTATCATGCACGTGGTCGTGATCCGTGATGACGTCTTGGAACGTTTTCCTTGGGTTGCCCGTAATCTCTTCGAGGCATTTGAAGCCGCTCGGCGTATCGCCTTGACCGACCTGCGACAGACCGCAGCGCTGGCGGTGATGCTGCCCTGGTTGCATGCAGAAGTCGAGCGCACACGTGCGCTCCTCGGTGAGGATTACTGGCCCTACGGCATCGAAGCGAATCGACACGTCCTCGAGACAGCGATCCGCTACGCGTACGAACAGGGTCTCATCCGACAACGGTTCCGCGTCGAGGATCTCTTTGCTCCTTCGACGTTGGAGGAGTTCGTAATCTGAGTGGTGCAGGTATGGAGATGGATCTTCGCGAGCTGGTTGCAGTTGCCTGTCAGGTACTCGCCCTTGAGGGACAGGACGACTATGTATGGGGACACGTGTCGGTACGAGATCCGGATGGCCGCGGCGTGTGGATGAAAGCAGCGGGCCTCGGCTTCGAGGAAGTCACGCCCAGTGACGTCCTCCTTGTCGACTGGGATGGAACCGTCCTGGTCGGTTCCGGGAAACGTCATAGCGAATACCCGATCCACACCGAAATCATGCGCGCCCGTTCGGATGTCAACGCCGTGGTCCACACGCATCCGCCCCATGCGCTCGCCTTTGCCGCGCTCGGCGTTCCTTTGCGACCGATCAGTCACGAGGCGACGGTTTTCGTTCCACCCGATATTCCTCGCTTCACACTGACCGGAGATCTGATCACGACGCCTGAGCTCGGCAAGCAGTTAGCTGACGCGCTTGGGGATCGGCCAGCGATCCTCCTCGTTCACCATGGCATCGTCACAGTGGGACCAGATGTCCCCACTGCAGTGTTCCGCGCCCTTCTGCTCGAGCGAGCCTGTCACAAGCAGCTCCTCGCGATGGCTGCTGGAGGGCCTCACACATGGTCCAGCGACGCAGAGGCACTGACCAAGCGAGAACATTGCTACGGGCCAACGCAACTCTCAGCCGCCTGGGAGCTCCTTGTACGGCGTGTAGAGCGGAGGCGAGGGGAAAGGCGCCGCTGAAATAGGCACCTTTGTCCTGTATAGGCGAACGGAAGGCTGGCAGACGGTTTCCCGTTCTCTATGCTCCGCACTGACGATTCGACGAGGCCGACTCACAGGGATCAAGGAGAGGTGTGATGACGATCGATCACCACATCCACGCAATTCCTCAGGGGATGTTGGATTGGCTGCGGGAGCACAGCGAGCAGGCCGACGCGCGTTTCGAGCGACGCGACCCGAGCAAGGCACCCTTCCTGATCGTCGGCGGCCGTTGGCCGTTCGAGCTTAAACCTGTCTTCCACGACCGTGATCAGTTTCTCCAAGAGCTGGAAGCCGCGGGTGTTCAGCAAGCGCTCTTGTCTCCGGTGCCACAACTGTTCTTTTATGACGCCGACCCGAGTCTCACCAGGGAGGCAGCACGCGCGTATAACGAGGCACTTCTCGCCTGGCGAGCCACGGCCCCAGATCGAATCGCGCTCCTCGCGACCGTCCCGCTCAATGACCCAGACGCCGCGGCAACCGAGCTCGTCTGGGCCATGGAGCAGGGGATGCGTGGAGCAATTGTCGGCCCAGGTGTTGGAGATCGGCTCCTCAGCGACCCGTTTTTTGCGCCATTCTGGAGTGCTGCCGACGAGCGGCAGGCGATCATCTTCCTGCATCCGCTTCTGAGCCGCGATGGACGACTCGCACGCCCTCAATTACCGAACCTTGTCGGCGTGCCGTGGGAGACGACAGTTGCAGCCGTAGACCTCATCTTTGGTGGCATGCTCGACCGATATCCGCGAGTGCGAATTCTTCTTGCTCATGGAGGTGGATACCTCCCCTACCAGCTTGGTCGACTCGAAAAGGGCTATGAGGTCTGGGAGGCGGTGCGACGGCAGCTCGCCGCACCACCGACAGCGTATCTTCGTCGGTTCTGGTACGACACCGTGTTGTGGCGTCGGGAGACAATCGAGTACCTGTCTGCCTTGGTGGGACCGGATCGCCTCGTACCTGGCTCGGACTTCCCGTTCGATCTCGCTATGTGGCCCCCATCCGTTCCGTCATGGGAAGCGAGAGAAAGCTCTCTTATCGACTGAGATGGGTTCAGATATATTGAACTATTAAGCAATGAACTATATGCTTGTTCTGATTATCTGAACCTAAAACTTGCATACTCTCTAGATCGTTATCTATCCTATTCAGTAGACAGCGTCCTGTTTGGATCCGCAACGATCCTAGGTGGTTGGCAGGGGAGGTACAGCATGTCGGCCGCAGCGGATTACGGCTATATCTTCGACGTTGCACAGCTCGCACACGTGGAACTGCTCACCCCCGATCTCGAGCGATCGCTCTGGTTCTTCCGCGATCTCCTTGGCATGGAGGAGGTGGCGAGGAAGGACGGGGCGGTGTATTTGCGCGCCTTCGATGAGCGCTATCTTACCTCACTCAAGCTCACCCCGTCTGAGAAGCCAGGGCTTGGCCACGCCGCGTGGCGGGCCCGCTCACCGCGAGCCCTCGAGCGCCGCGTGCAAGTGATCGAGGCAACTGGTCTTGGCCAAGGCTGGATCGATGGGGACGTAGGGCACGGTCCGGCGTACCGCTTCACGACGCCCGAGGGTCACCAAATGGAAATCTTCTGGGAGGTCGAGTGGTACGAGGCGCCGGGAGAACTGCAGAGTCGTCTCCCGAATCGACCGCAGAAGCGGCCGGGACGCGGTGTGCCGGTCCGCCGCCTCGACCATATCAACCTCTTTGCCAAGGATGTCAAGCGCTGCGGTGAGTTCATGATGAATACGCTCGGCTTCCAGCTTCGGGAGTACATCGAAGCGCGTTCCGGCGGCTACCGCGGCGTCTGGCTCTCCGTTAGCCCGATGGTCCACGAGATCGCCTTCATGCACGACGAGGCCGGTCCGGGCGGACGCCTGCATCACGTTTGCTACTGGTACGGTTATCCGCATCAACTTTGGGAAGTCGGCGACCTCTTCCGCGAAAATCGAATTCACATCGAGCTCGGGCCAGCAAAGCACGGAATCACCCAAGCAATGCCGTTATATGTCTATGAGCCAGGTGGTAATCGCATCGAACTCTTCGGCGACGTTGGATATCTGATCTTCGAACCAGACTGGCGTCCCATCCGCTGGACTGAGGATCACATCGAGCGCGCCGCCCAAGAGGGTGGCCTGCCCTGGCTCGGTGGCAGCTTCCCAGTCGAATACTGGGTGTACGGGACACCAGCGGCCCAGATTGGTGCGGAGAGTACGGCCGTGGCCTCCGCTGAGTAGGCGTTTGAGTCAGTTGATCTCGTTCAAAGACTCGGTATTTCGTTTGCCGGTGGTTGGTGAGTTTTTGCGCAGAGAGACGGTTGTGAGGTCACATGAGGAGGAGGTATTCGATGCAGCGCTATACGCGTCGCGCGGTTCTTGGCCTCATCGGAACGGCCAGCATATCAGCCCTGTTGGCGGCCTGCGGAGGTGGGCAGGCAACACCCACGCCTGCACCACAACCGTCACCCACGTCAGCGCCCGCCCAACAGCCGTCACCGACGCCGACCACAGCAGCCGCTCCGACGCCGACCGTGGTCGCGACGCAGCCGAAGAAGACGCTCCGCGTCGGGTTCGCTATCTCGAAGAGCGGGCCCTATGCAGCGGGCGCGGGAATCACCATCTACCCGAACTATGTCCTCTGGGCGAAGGATGTGAACGACGCGGGAGGGATCAAGCTCAGCGACGGTGTCTACACCGTTGAACTGATCGAATACGATGATCAGAGCAGCCCTGAAGAAGCAATCAAGGCGATTCAACGTCTCGTCAACCAGGATAAGGTCGACCTTCTCCTTCCGCCCTGGGGCACGGCGATGAACCTCGCTGTGGCACCCGTTTTCCATCAGCTCGGCTATCCCCAACTTGGTGTCGCAAATCTCAGTGATAAGACCCCGGAACTTGTTAAGCAATGGCCAGGATACTTCTCCTTCTTGGGCACCTCCAGTCAATACTCGGAAGCAGTAGCCGATCTGCTCAGCGACCTTGTCAACCAGGGCAAAATCGGCAAGAAGGTGGCGTTGATCTACGTCGATGACGCGTTTGGCCTCGAGTTGTCTGAAGCTGCTCGGAAGAAGTTTAAGGCAACGGGGTTCGAACTTGTCTATGATCAGGGATATCCGCTTGGTACCACTGACTTTCAGCCGATTCTGACTGACATCAAGCAGCGGCAGCCGGACGCCTTCGTCGCCTGCAGTTATCCGGCAGACACGCTTACCCTCCCCGAAGCAGCGATGGTTGTTGATTTCAATCCCCCAGTCTTTCTCACAGCAGTCGGCACAGCATTCCCAGTCTATATCGGAAAGTTTGGGCAGAATGCCGAAGGCGTCATGGGGCTAGGAGGCATCGATCCGAAGGCTCCAGGTCTCATGGACTACTACAAGCGTCACAAGGAGGTCACTGGGCAAGATCCCGATCGCTGGGGCAGTCCGGTTTGTTACGCCTCTCTCCAGGTCCTTCAGCAAGCGCTGGAGCGGGTCGGCAAAGTCGACCGGCAGGCAGTTGCTCGCGAAGTAGCAACCGGTTCGTTCCAGACAATCATCGGGACGGTGAAGCTGGAAGGGAACATTTACTACGGCAACTGGCTTCTTGGCCAGTGGCAGAATGGGGAGTTTCTGGCGCTCTGGCCAAAGAACAAGGCCGCTGCTACTCCGATCGTGCCCAAGCCGGCCTGGAAGAAGTGACGGCGCATTCGCGCTGCGTACACCCCGGCTGGTGCGGCGCTGGGCCGGGCACTCGTCGAGCTGTCTCCTGGTGCGCTGCCAGGAGACAGCTCGACGCCCACCTTTCGCATGCGCAAACCCGCTCCAGCCGGACCCAGCGACGAAGCGGACGACGCAGCGGCTGGACACCAGGAGATCTTGAAACGATGGCGTTCGCCCATTACAATCTGCTTGATCGCTAAAGTTCCGTTGCCGACACACCGAGTCGGAACAGAGAGATCAGTCGAGCGGCCGGAAACGACGGAGGGGAGATGACGTCGATACTCGATGCGCTCGTGACAGGGCTTGTCTACGGGGGGATCTACGCCTTATTGGCGCTCGGACTGACCCTCCAATATGGCGTCGCCAGGATTCTCAACCTGGCCTACGGAGATTTTCTGATCGCCGCAGCAGTGTTTGCGACGCTGCTGTACCAACGCTTTCAACTCAGTCCGCTTGTCTCTCTCCTGCTTCTCCTGCCTGCGAGCTTCCTCATCCATTTGCTCGTCTACCATCTCGTCTTCGTCCAGCTTGAGCGGCGTCGCGGCTCCTGGCGAGCGATGGAAGCCTCGAGCATCCTTCTGGCGTTCGGCCTGTCGTTTGTCGTCTCTGGAGCGATGCTCGCGATCTTCGGCGGCAAGCTGTTCAGCTACTCGTACTTGCTGGTTCCGGTACAGCTCCTCGGGAGCGTGGTTCCGGCCAACCGCCTGTTGGCTTTGGTCCTCGCACTGGCCTTCGGCGGTTTCGCTTATCTTCTGCTCGTTCGCACGCGGATCGGTACGGCGATCCGTGCGATTGCCGTCGATCCCGACGGAGCTCCATTAGCCGGGATCGATGTTCGCCGGTGGGCTGGTTTGACCTTTGCGTTTGGCGGCATCATCTGCGCAGCAAGCGGCGTTCTCATCAGCATGTTCCAGACCTTCAACGTTCCGATGGGTGTCACCTTCACGCTGAAGGCACTCGTCGTGGTGATCATGGGTGGCGTTGGAAATGCTGTAGGGGCGCTCGTCGCAGGCCTCATCCTCGGCGTCACTGAATCATTTGTGGCCCGGTTCATTAGTCCGGGCCTCACGTTGGCAGCAGTCTATGGCTTGTTCGTCCTTGCGGTGCTCACGATGCGTACAGGGATTTTTGGAAGGGCACTCCGGTGATGGGTTCCATCACACGCATCGCAGTACTCCCGGTCATGCTCGTTCTCGCAGCCCTGGTACCATTCACGGGCAACGACTTCTACATCGCGCTCGGTATCTCGATTCTGCTCAACGCCGTCTTGGCGACGGCGTGGGGACTCTTCGCCGGGCCGACGAAGTACATCAGCCTTGCGACGGCCGCGTTTTTCGGGGTCGGCGCCTACACCGTCGGACTCTTCTACGAGCGCGTTCCGATGCTTGCACTCTATCCAATCGCGGCGCTGATCGGTGCGGTGCTCGCGACCTTTGTCGGCCTTACAACGCTGCGCATTCAGGGAATGTACTTCACCATCTTCACCTTCGGGCTGGCCGAGTTGATCCGCCAGCTGATGACCTGGTATCAACGGAATGTCACTGGATCCGTCGGAGTTTACATCATCACGGATATCACTGCACGGCAGATTTACTGGAGCCTCACGGCCTTGCTCGCCCTGACACTCCTCGGCGGGTGGCTGCTAGCCCGATCACGCTATGGGCTGGCGCTCCTCATGATTGGGGAGGACGAACTCGCAGCACGGCATAGCGGGGTTCGCACGACTGCCGTGAAGGTGGTTGTACTCGCCTTGACGTCTGCGATCATGGCGGTCACCGGCGCAATTGTGGCACCCCGCTGGACCTACCTGGATCCTAACATCGCGTTCAATCCGACGCTCTCCTTCATGCCCGCCGTGATTGCGCTCCTCGGTGGTATGCAACGCTTCTGGGGTCCGCTGGTCGGGGCCATCCCTCTCGTCATTCTCTTTGACCAGTTGAATGCGCGCTTCCCGACCACCTACACGCTGATCCTCGGTCTCCTCTTCATGGTGATCGTCTTTGTCATCCCCGATGGCATTCTTGGTCTTCTTCCCAAGCTCCAACGTCTGCGCGGCGCAGCACCCGCCCCGACAGCTGCTCCGGCATCCCTCAGCGCACCCCTGGTCCCCTCGACGCCAACGCGGACAGCAAGTCCAGGAGTCGACGGGATAACTGGAACACCGCGGGCATCGACACTGAACGGAGCAGTCTTGCTTGAAGTGAACGGACTGCGAAAAGCATTCGGCGGTATCGTTGCGGTCGACGATCTCTCTTTCACGATTCGTGAAGGTGAAGTCTTCGGCATCATCGGACCAAATGGTTCGGGCAAGACAACCGTTCTCAACCTCATCTCCGGCGTCTACGAGCCGGACCGCGGACAAATTCTCTTCCTTGGGCGGTCACTCGCGCACAAGGCCCCGGAAGAGATCGCACGAGCCGGCATCGCTCGCACCTTCCAGCTCGTGCGGATCTACCCAGCGCTGACATGCCTTGATCACGTGGTCCCAGCCGCCTTGTTTGGAGGCCACGTCCGCTCGCTTGCGGAAGCTCGAGAGTACGCGAGCGAGTTGCTGGAGGAACTCGGTATGGGCCAGTTCATGCACGTCCCCGCCGGGCAGCTGAACTTCATCGACCAGAAGCGGCTGGAGCTCGCCCGCGCTCTTGCGCTACGCCCGAAACTGCTGCTGCTCGATGAGTGGCTCGCCGGCCTTAATCCATCAGAGATGCTGATCGGCATGGAACTCATCGAGTCGTTGCGCGGGCGGGGAACGACCATCGTGCTGATCGAACATCTGATGCAAGCGGTGCGTCGTCTCTGCGACCGCTGTATCGTCATGAGCTTTGGTCAGAAGATCGCCGAGGGTACGCCGGAAGAGGTGCTTGCCAATCCGGAAGTCGTTCGTGTCTATCTCGGAGAGGCTGACAATGCTTGAGATCCGAGAGTTGACCGTGTACTACGGCCTGCATGCTGCAATCCGCAACGTGTCGCTGCAGGTGGAACCGGGCGAAATCGTAGTCGTGCTTGGAGCGAACGGCGCCGGGAAATCGACCCTCCTCCGGGCAACCATGGGGATGGTTCGCCCAGCTAGTGGGCATGTGTTGCTCGACGGCCTTGACCTAACAAGTCTCGTGCGCCGTAACTTGACGCATCAGATCGTCGAGCAAGGACTCATCCTGGTACCGGAGCGGGGTGGGACCTTCACAGACCTTACTGTGCGCGAGAACTTACTGCTCGGAGCGTTTCCACGCCGAGCACGCGCGAAAGAGAAGGAACTCTTGGAATTCGCCCTGAGTCTCTTCCCTCGCCTCAAGGAACGCTGGAATCAACGGGTCGGTACGATGAGCGGCGGCGAGCAACGGATGGTGGCCGTGGCTCGGGCACTGCTTTCGGCGCCACGCTTTCTCCTCTTGGACGAACCGACGCTTGGACTGGCGCCCGTCTTAGCCAAACAACTGCTCCGTGTCCTGCCGCAGATCGCGGCTCAAGGTATTGGCGTGTTACTCGTCGAGCAAAATGCCCACCTCAGTCTCGCCGTCGCCCAACGCGGCGCAGTGCTCAGCAACGGCGAGTTGGTGCATGCGGCAAGTGCCGCCGAGCTCCAGGACGACCCCGCCGTGCGAGCAGCCTACCTCGGTAGCCAGTAATTGCTGCACCTGGTCGCACCCTCGAGGCTCAAGAACGGGGACGGCCACCCCCTCCTGCGCAGTGCTGCTCGGGCGGTCGTTCAGGATAGCAGAACCGCCAGCTTGCGAAGCTCATGGTTTTCCCATAAACTATCCGAAGCGTAGCGCTGAACAGAGCACAATGCGATAGTGTCGTCAAAAGAGTCGTTCGTAGGTCGGGCCTATCAAGGACGAGAGGAGGCTACGAACGGGAAGAGGCTACCCAAAAGCTAGAAACATTGAGCGAGAGGTCAGTGATCAACTCTAGATGATCGGGGAGGAGAGAAACATGCGCATCTCACGACGACGATTCATTGTCACTGCAGCTGCACTCAGTGCTTCAGCCCTCCTGGCAGCTTGCGCCGGTGGTCAGGCTACCCCGACACAAGCACCGCAGCCCACACCAACCACTGCTCCTGCCGGACAGCAGCCCAGCGCGACGCCGACTCCAGGCACTGCGGCGGGTGCAACACCGACGGTTGTGGCAACCCAACCCACCAAGACGCTACGTATCGGCTGCGCAGTATCGCTCAGTGGCGTGTTCGCTGCTGGTGCACAGGAGACAATCGTCAATTGCTACAAGCTCTGGCAGAAGGACGTGAACGACGCTGGTGGTATCCAGCTGAGCGATGGCCGGTACATGGTCGAGATTATTTGGGCCGACGACCAGAGCAATCCCGAAGAGTGTATCCGCCAAGTCCAGCGCCTCATCACTCAGGAAAAGGTCGATCTCCTTATCCCACCGTATTCCACCGGTATCAACCACGCCGTCGCACCGATTTTCCATCAGAACGGCTACCCGCAACCCGCCGTCGCGACGTGGGTCACCGAAGAGGATCAGAAGCGCTTCCCATACTTTGTGAGCTTCCTCGGACGACCGGAGCAGTACGCCGAGCAGGGAATTGTTGAACTACTCAAGTACCTCAATGGGCAAGGGAAGATCGGCAAGCGTGTCGCCATGCCCTACGTCGACGCCGAGTTCGCACTTGACTTCGTCAAGCCACTCCGGCCGGCCCTGCAGGCTGCCGGCTTCGAGATCGTCTACGACCAGGGCTATCCCATGGAAATTAGTGACATGCAGTCGATCATCACCGAAATCATGCGCTTGAACCCCGATGCAGTAGTGGCGATCTCCTACCCGAACGACTCCATGCTCTACGTGCCACCAATGAAGGTTCTCGGGTATAACCCGCCTGTCTTCTTCGCAGCGAACGGTCCCAATTACTTCTTCTTCCTGGGCACTTATGGTGAAGACGCCGAGGGCGTCATGGGACTCGGCGGTATCGATGTCCGCAATAAGCAAATCGTCGACTTCTACAATCGGTACAAGGCGATGCACGGGACGGAAGCAGACCGCTGGGGTGGCCACGTGTACTACACTGTTGGCCAAGTTATCCAACAGGCCCTCGAGCGTGTTGGCAAAGTGGACCGCAAGGCAATCGGCGACGAAATTCTGAACGGTACCTTCGATACGATCATGGGGCCAGTCAAGCTCACCGGTAACGCCTTCCTTGGCAACTGGCTCATCGGCCAGTGGCAGCGTCAGCCGGACGGTAAGCTGGAGTACGTCGCGATCATGCCACGCGACCGTGCTGGTGCAGAGCCACTCGTCCCGAAGCCGAAGTGGAAGAGCTGATTTGTCTCCGGGTACCCACCGGGGGAGCGGCTTGTGCCGCTCCCCCTTTCTCTGTCTCGTCCCTTCTACCAGTGCCACGGTACTCAGTACCCGGCGCAACACCCGCCCCCGCGCTCGTTGCTCCCTACCCTTGTCGCTGGTATGCGAACCAGCCGCCGGGTTTCCTTCAAGACACTGCCAACCACCCTGCCACTGGAGCTTCCCCAAAAGGCATCGCTACCGGACAGCGACTCCAGCGCATCGCCTCGCCTGGTTCGTCTTGAGGCCAGCGCCTTGCTGTCGCCTTATCTACTCGGTTTCGCTTATCGTCGCTCACGACCGACTTCGTAATGCACGTTCCGGGCCTCGAAGAAGTTGACGATTTCCGGCACATCGACCTGCGTCGCCATCCAACGGAGCGGATTCGGATTCCCGAAGGCAGGAGACAGCCCGAGCTCCTCGAGCCGACGGTCAGCGATGTAGCGGACATAGCCGTTGAGCGACTCGCTGTCGATCCCGATCAATGGTTGAGGCAGGACAGCACGGTTATACGCCTCCTCAAGTTCCACTGCCTCCAAGATCAACTGTCGGAGCTCATGTCCGAACTCCGGCGTCATGATCTCCGGATGCTCCTCCAAAATCGTCGTCACGAGGTGGATACCGAACGAGAGGTGCAGTGACTCGTCTTTGAGCACCCAGTCTACGATGCTGCACAGCCCGCGCAACAGGTTCCGTTGCCGAAACGCAAGAGCAAGCGCGAACCCGGAGTAGAAAAAGATGCCCTCCAAGACCACGAAGTATCCCACCAGATTCCGCACCAGTCGCTGTAATCCCTCGACACTGGTGATATCCGGTGCAGCGAGCCACGCCTCAGTGAGGCGACGCTGGAAGGCCTCTTTGGCCGCCACTGCCGGATGCTCGACATGGAGGCCAAAAACGCGCTGACGATCGAGCGGCAACGTCTTGATTACGTACTCGAACGCCATGACATGGTTCGCCTCTTCCCAGGCCTGGCGCGCGAGATACAACCGGGCTTCCGGCGCCGTCACAACCTGATAGAGACTGAGAAGCAGGTTGGTCGTCACCAGTGATTCCATCGGGTTGAAGAAACCGAGGAACATCTCGACCGCGCGACGCTCTTCATCGGTCAAGCGTTCATGCCAGTCACGGACATCGTCGTGCAGCGGCACTTCCTCGGGAAACCAGGTGTTGTGCTTGGCCTGCTGCACGTGCGCATAGGCCCAGGGATGACTCAAGGGAAAGAGTTCTACCGGCGCCAAGGGGTCACCACCGAGAAGCTTCCGCGCCATATGTCCTACTCCCTTCTGCTCTTGTCACTGGCAACTCTCGCACTCACCGTTCAGACTGCAGGCCGCTGCTTCTCGCGCCAGCACCTCCTGCTCAGCCAGCTGCACCCACTGTGGGCGTCGTCGTGTCTTATTGATCGCGACGGTCGCCTGCTCCACCTCCATTCGCGGACGAACGAAACAGTAGTAGGTACTCTTCAGCCCTTTGCGCCAGGCCAAGAGATAAGCCGCACTGAGCTGGCCCGGCCGGTCAGCCGCGTGGTAGAGGTTCCGGCTCACCCCCATGTCCACCCACTTTTGGACTCGAGCCGCGACCTCAATGTAGGCTGCGGGCGGGATCTGGTATGCCGTCGGAAAGCGCTCGGCAAGATCAACCGGGCAGCCAGGCACAGCTCGCAAATCACCCCGCGCAGCAACGAGGTCAGGCAGGAGGCGCTCCCATAGCCCTCGCCGCCGCAGCTCCTCCACTAACACGGGGTTGACCTCGAGAAACTTTCCAGACAATGTTTGCCGACTAAAGACGTTGGCATAGTAGGGATCGAGGCTTGGCGTAGTCCCGGCAATCAACGCAATCGTTGCTGTGGGAGCGACCGCCATAACTGCACCGTTGCGCATGCCACGCCTCACGCGCTCCCGGAGCATCTCCCAATCGAGTCGACGCGAGCGCTCGATTTCGATGGGCATTCCACGTTCTGCCTCGAGTTCCTCGAGCGTATCGATAGGAAGCACCCCTTCTGCCCAGCGTGATGCCGCGAAGGTCGGGAAACTTCCTCGCTCCGCCGCCAGATCACAGCTGGTGGCAATCGCGTGGTAACTCAGGAACTCGGCAATCTGGTCGGCGATCTCGGCAGCCTCTGGAGCAGCGTAAGAAACCCCACGCCGAGCCAGGAACTCGGCGAAGCCCATCAGGCCCAAGCCGACAGGACGGTTGCGCAGGTTTGCACGTTCGGCCCGCTCAGAGGGGTAGAGATTGATGTCAATCACGTTGTCGAGCGCGCGCATCGCCAGCCGTACCGTCTCAGCGAGCTGTTCCCAATCCAGCTCGCCGTTCGGCCCGCAATGCCGCGCCAGATTGACACTGCCGAGATTGCAGACTGCGACTTCCTCTCGACTCGTCGGCAGAAAGATCTCAGTGCAGAGATTGCTTGAGTGGATGACGCCCACTCCACGCAACTGCGAACGAAGGTTTCCCGCATCCTTAAAGGTGATCCAGGGATGACCGGTCTCCATGAGGCTTGCCAGGATCTGCAGCCAAAGCTCGCGAGCGGGCAGCACGCGCCACGCACGCCGCGGTAGGAGCCCGCCCTCAGCCTGTCGACAGAGCTCGCGATACCGGATCGCAAACGCCGTTCCGAAGAGATCCGGAAGTTCGGGGGCTACCGCCGGGTCAAACAGGTACCATGGCTCATCAGCCTCGACACGACGTAGGAATTCGTCGGGGATCCAAAGCGCCGTATTGAGCTGATGCGTGCGCCGGTACGGATCACCAGCATTCCGCCGAAGATCAAGGAACGCCTCCATTTCAAGGTGCCACGGCTCAAGATAGACACACATCGTGCCTCGCCGCCGCCCACCCTGACTGATCGAGGCAATCAGCGCATCGTAGAGATGGAGGAAGGGAATGAGCCCGCCGCTTGTCCCGTTGATGCCGCGCACCGGAGCACCGACTGCCCGGATACGGGTAACGGCTGCACCAATGCCCCCGGCATATTTGGCCAACATGCCAAACTCGTAGGCCGAACCGAGGATGCTTTCCAGACTGTCTTCCACCTCGGCCAGATAGCACGAGGCGAGTTGGTGATGCGGCGTCCCGGCATTGAAGAGTGTCGGTGTGCTCGGCAAGTAGCGGAGGCTGCTGAAGAGGTCATACCAGCGCAGAGCCCAGGCGGTTCGCTCCTCCGGCCGCTCGGCCAGCGCTAACCCCATGGCCACGCGCATGAAGAGGGACTGCGGTCGTTCCAGGATCTGCCGTGTTTCAGGATCTCGCACGAGGTAACGATCCGCCAGCGTGGCCACAGCCATGTATCCGAGCAAACGGTCACGAGCCGGATCTAACGCGCCTGCAAGTCGCTCAAGATCGAAGCTGGCCAGCCGTGGGTCAAGTGCTCCGCAAGCAATGCCGCGCTCGATGTACCGGCGGAAATGCTCCGGATAGGGCAGAACATCGCCACTGTCCGCCTCAAGGGCGATCTTCTGCAAGAGCAGTGCCGCCGCCTCCTTCTCCGCCTCGGGGCGATCTGGCAACTGCTGGAGGGCTGCAAGGATTTGGACTTCCAGTAGGCGGGTCTGCGCCGGGGTAATCGCTTGCAGTTCGAGTGGAAGCGCCGTCGTCATTGCTCCGTCCTCCCTTCTCTCTTCCCGCGCCCAGGAGGCAGGGTAGGACGGAGCCGGTGCGGATGCTTCCCCGGGGAACTCAGCACCCGCGACAGCGCTCGCCTGCGCGTCACCGATCTCCGGCCCGCACCCACCCGCGAGGCGCGGTACCGTTCTTTCCTCAGGACGGGTCGGTCTTCGGGCTTGCGGATCGTCCTACTAGCTGCGCCTTCCCAGCGGATCTTCCGCCAGTGGCTTCTCGGTCGCAACGACCGGGTGCAGCGTTCGTCCCCGCTCACCGCTGCGGGGCAGCGCCGGATTTGCACCGGACTTCCCGGCACCCGTCCTGGGCTCCAGAGACCACAAGATGTTGCGCCCCTTCTAAATCGCACCGCTACATCTCGTGGTCACACCCACAGTGTACGTGCAGGTGGTATGCCTGACAAGATGTTCCAGAAAGACCCACTGTGTCTCATCGGATCGGCAGTACCACGCCCATCAGCGCAAGTGCATGCCTGTGCCTTGTGGCACAACCGACCACTGGCGCAATAGCCAGTGCACGGAGCCTTTGGTTCAACCGAAGATGTTCGGCCAACACAGTTCCTGATGACGGAGCCAAAAGGGAAGTAGAGTCACCGCGCATGTGGACAGCGCAACGCCACAAACGCAAAGAGTGGCCAGACGGCTGCACGACGTCTGCCAACTCTCACGACTATGCCAACCTTCTGCTAAGATCACATTGTCGGTTCCTGAGAGATGAGAAAGGCACGGAGTGATCTATGGATCAGCCGACGGTCGTCTTCTTTCCCGAAGGTGCCTACGGGCCGACGAACAACTGTATCGGTATCGGCCGCGCCCTCCAGGAACTTGGAGTTCGTGTCGTCTTCGTTGTCGAGGAGTCATTCGCCGGCACCCTTGAAGCCAAAGGGTTCGAAGAGCGACTGATGCGGCTGACACCACCACCCGAACAACCTGAAGAGCCCGGGCAGTTTTGGAAAGACTTTATCGCCAATACGGCACCGCACTTCCGTGAGAGCACCTTCGAGCAGATCCACACCCTTATTGCCCCAATCTGGGAGTCCCTGATCGGGGGTGCACTCTACGTAGAGCCAAGGCTACGGGAGATCTTTGCCGAGCTTCGCCCTGATGTCATCGTCGAGGACAACGTCGTTGCTTTTCCCGCAGTCGTGACGGCCGGCGTCCCTTGGGTTCGCATCGTCTCCTGCAACCCGCTGGAAATCCCCGATCCCAACCTTCCGCCGGCCTTGAGTGGGCTACCTACCACCGACCGTTCACAGTGGGACGCCTGGCGGCGCGAGTACTGGAGCGCTGTCGGCCCTCTCCACCACAAGCTGGACTCCTTTTGCCGTGAGCAGGGCGCTCCCCCACTGCCCGAGCACGCGTTCATCTGGGAAAGCCCTTATCTCAACCTGTACCTCTATCCAGCAGAACTCGACTACCCACGTTCCCAGCCACTTGCGCCGACCTGGCATCGTATCGACACCTCAGTCCGCGACACCGAACCACCGTTTGAACTCCCCGAGCAATTGCGAGACGGTGGTCCACTGCTGTACGTCAGCCTTGGGAGTCTGGGCTCGGCTGAGCCGGAACTGATGGGCCGACTAGTTGAGCTGCTTGGGCGTACCGACTACCGGGTGATCATCAGTCTGGGGCCTCAGAAAGGAAAACTTGCACTTCCGGACAACGTGTGGGGTGACGAGTATCTGCCACAGCCCTCAATACTGCCGCTGGTTGATGCCGTGATCACCCATGGTGGAAATAACACCACAACGGAGTGCATGCATTTTGGAAAGCCGATGCTTGTTCTGCCGCTCTTCTGGGACCAGCACGACAACGCTCAGCGCGTGGCAGAATGCGATTTTGGCTATCGTTTCCACCCCTACCAGTTCAGCGACGATGACTTCTTCCGTGCCCTCGAGGATCTTTTGACGAACCACCAGCGCAAGGCACGCCTCGCTGCGGCGAGTACCCGGATTCAGGCAGCAGATGGGAGACGACGCGCAGCACGCCTCATCGCCGAACTTGCCCGTACAAAACAGCCGATATACCGAGAATGAGCAAAGGGGGTAAGTCAGAGTATCGATGACAACGCACACCATCTTCCTTGACCTTCCTGCTGCGCTGGTGGAGGAACTGCTTGAAAAGACCCCAGCTCTCACCCGCTCAGTCGTCGCTCAACTTGAAGAGCGCACAGCACGGCGTGCCGAACTCCGGGACCGTCTCGCTGCCCTGGGGTTGCTCGCGCGGGTCGAGGAACTCCCAGCTGTCCCAACGCCAACCAGCTGCGGCGTTGATGGCTCCGTCGCCGTCGAGCGACTGCTGGCGCATGACCTCTTGGTTGCAGGTGCATTGGCCGTTGAGGGATTAACGCCCCCCTCAGAGCAACGCTACTGGCCTGAGCCACGCCATGCCGTCTGGGTCGAACTCGAGCCGCACTCAGACGCGAACGACCTCTTGGCACGCGCCATGATGGCCGGGCTCGAAGTCGAACTCGCTGTCCAGGCCCCGCATGACGTCGTCCTCGTCGACGGTTCGCTGGCGACACCCCTGATCGCCTTCGACCAGGCGGCCAGAGCACTGGCAGCCCAAAACGAGCAGCCTGCCAGCGCCGCAAACTTCTGGGACTGCCTTCCTCGACGACTCGAACTTCTTCTTCGCCTGCTCGATCCACCGGATCAACGCCAAAGCTGGGTGGGCATCCCGAAGTACACAACTCGGCGGGAGGTGGCGAGTCTCCTTGGTGTCAAGGACAAGATCGATGACCGTGCGCTCCTGACGTCCCTTTTGGAGCCAGGCGAATACACGCGCCCCATGCCACTGCGCCAGGCGCGTCGCCCACATGGTTTCGGCATCTCATTAGTACCCGCCCAGTACCGCGCACGGACTGACCAGCTTGTCCACAAGGTGCTCCAGTGTGTTGACACGTTACAGGCCGTTTACACCCGCCCCCACCGCTGGTTGCCAGCGCTTCGTATCGAGCTCCCCGCAGCAACCGCTACCGACCCTGAACGCCTGGCTTCCGTCCTTGAGGTCGTACGCTTCCAGAGCGGTACGGGAGCACTTTTCGAGCCATTCCCGCTCTTCCTCGCCGATCGGATGATTCGCCACCTGCGTCGAGCGACACGCGCCTTGCGTCATGCCGTGCGCGAAGCTGCCTCCCGCGAGTATCCTGTGTTCGAAGAGGTCTTCCTGGCACTGGAGAGTTACCGGAGCGAGGCGTTCCGCTCGCCATGAACGGCTCAGCGCTGCTCACCGTTGATGGTATCGAGCCGATCGGTGTCGTCGGTTCCCCGTCCTCGACGGGACACCTGACCCTGGAACTTCTCGATGCGGCGACGCGGCGCAAGCTTGTTGGGGAACTCGTCCTGCTGCCGTTCTTCCAAGACGGTCTCCGCCACTACGCGCTCGGGCAGATCACCGAAGTTGAACTGCGTAATGTGTGGCATGAAGATCCGACCATTCGCAGTCTCGTCCGGCAGCGTGGTCGCATCGATGCCGTCAGTGAGCGGCAAGACACTCATCGCGGGATTCTTGAAGTCAGCGCGGTATTCTGCGAGGAGAATGGGCGCTTCCGTCCCTCGATTCTCGGTAACGTCCCGCCAACCGGTACGCCGATCTATGCGGTGACTGACGACGTGCTCGCGAAACTGCTCGCCCATGCACGTGAGGATCTCTTCTATCTTGGTCGTGTCTACGGCTCTGGCCCCAAGCTGCCGCTCTGGTTCAAGCACTTTGGGATTGGTCCGCGTGGTGCCGGCGAGGCTTACCACCTCGGGATCTTCGGTAAAACCGGCTCGGGGAAATCCGTCCTTGCCAAAATGCTCCTCGTCGCCTACGCGCGCCATCCGGAAATGGCAATCCTCATCATCGACCCACAAGGCGAGTACAGCAAGGACCTGCGTGGGCAACCAGCCCCAGGTGGATTCCTCCTGCCGCTACACGCTCTACTTCAGGAACGGCTCCAGCGAATGACCGTTGTTATGTCCGTGCGGGACCTGATTCTGGATCAGTGGGAACTGTTCGAAGAACTCCTCACCACATCGGAGTTCTTCGACAAACTCACGTTTGGCGCTCGCGAAAATCGTCAACTCGCTGCCCGGGAACTCGCCCAACGCCTTCGCAAGCAAGGGCTTGCCTTAACCGCCTTACACGAGTGGAGGAGTTTCCAGCTTGTCTGGCAGATCCTGAGCGACGAACAGGTGCAACGCGTTTTCTACCGTTCTGCTGAGGCTCGCGCGCGTTTCCAGTGGGCTCTGCAGAACGCCGACCGTGATGAACTCTATCACCACTCCTGGCGGCCCCTCACCTTGCTCTTTAACGACCGGCACAACGCTCGGGCACGAACGATCGCACGAATAGTCAACGGCTTGTTCCGGCCGCAAGATCGCTTGATCATTGCGCTCGACCTCTCGGGGACTGATCGCAGTGGGCAGAACGATTCGGTCCTTTGGAACGAGACGATTCAAGAGATCGTTATCCGACGTCTCCTCGAAGGAATCCGTGTTGCAGCCGAGCAGGCTTACCAACAGTCACAAAACCTCAATACTCTTATCCTCATCGACGAGGCTCATCGACTTGCTCCGTCTGGCTATCTTGATCCGGATACTCCCCGGGCCCAGATCCGCACCTTGCTCAAGGACGCGGTCCGAACAACTCGGAAGTACGGGGTGGGCTGGCTCGTCATTAGTCAGACGCTGGCCAGCCTCGATGCGGAGATCATCTCCCAGCTTCGCATCGCCTTCTTTGGTTATGGTCTGGGCCTCGGTCAGGAGTACCGCGCGCTCGAGAGTTTCGCCGGTGGCGACGAACATGCGCTTGCACTCTACCGGCTGTTCCGGGATCCACATTCGAGCTTTGACCCAACGAGCCGTGAGTACTCGTTCATGACCGTTGGCCCAGTCTCCCCACTCTCCTTCGCCGGCACTCCGCTCTTCTTCAACGCTTTCACGGACGTCGAGGAGTTCCTGGCAGCGAACGGCCTCACGCTACCTATGCGAGCGCTCGCCCCCTGAGTCGGCCAGCCAGGCAACAGCCGCCTATCGTCGGAGCTCACCGTCCTGCTGCCACGAGTTCCTTGACGTGCGCCGCCGAGCCCGCCACGCCGTCCATCGTCACTGTCCGCGGGATGAAGCGGCGCAGTCGCAGCGAGTTCGTCACCACGAAAACGGAGCTCAGTGCCATAGCCAGCCCGGCGAGTATCGGGTTCAGGAGACCAACTGCTGCGACTGGGATCAGAATGGTGTTGTAGGCAAAGGCCCAGAACAGGTTCCACCGTATTGTCGCCAGCGTGCGCCGGGCGAGCTCCAACGTCACAAGGAGGCCGCGGAGGTCGGGGCGAACGAGGACGACGTCGCCTGCCTCGAGTGCGACGTCCGTCCCGCTTCCCATTGCAATCCCGACATCCGCCTGCGCGAGCGCTGGAGCATCGTTGATGCCGTCACCAACCATGGCGACGACCTGTCCTGCTCCACGGAGCTCCTGGACAACCGCCACCTTCTGATCAGGCAAAACCTCGGCTCGCACGTCGTCGATGCCCACCTCGCGAGCAATTGCTCGCGCCGTGCGCGCGTTGTCACCGGTCAAGAGCACCACCCGTAGGCCGCGCTCACGGAGCGCTCGCACCACCGCTGCCGCCTCGGGACGGGGCCGATCGGCCAGCGCAATCAGTCCAGCGAGACGCCCATCGATGGCAACAAAGACCACCGTTCTCCCGGCTGCTTCGAGCGCGGCCGCTTCCTCTTCACCAGGTGTGACGGTCACGCCACGCTCCCTCAGGAACCGTGCCGTCCCAACGAGTACTGTCCGTCCATCGACCAGTGCGCTCACACCTTGCCCAGGTGCCGCCTCGAACTGCTCGACCGGTATACCTGCCGCTTCGTCGAACGCCTGGACGATCGCCCGCGCGAGCGGATGCTCGCTCCGCGACTCGACCGCCGCAGCGAAACGCAGAACGTCAGTGCTGCTCCACCCCGAAAGCGGGACAATATCCGTCACGCTCGGAGCACCAACTGTGACTGTACCAGTCTTGTCCAGTATGACTGTCGTCAGGCGCTCGATCCGCTCGAGCACGTCTGCCCGCTTGATAAGTACTCCAAGCTCCGCACCCCGCCCCGTGCCGACCATGACCGCCGTGGGGGTTGCCAGCCCCATGGCGCAGGGACAGGCGATCACGAGGACGGCGACAGCCGGGAGCAGCCCACGTAGCGGATCACCCGTGGCAAGCCACCAGGCACCAAAGGTCAGAAGCGCCACGAGAATAACACCCTGCACGAAGACGCTCGCCACGCGGTCAACCAGCGACTGGATCGGAGCCTTCGACCCCTGTGCCTGCTGAACCAGCCGCACAATCTGGGCCAGCACCGTCGCGTGCCCCACTGCTGTCGCCTGCAGCACAAACGAACCGGTCGCGTTGAGCGTTCCGCCCCAGACCCGGTCACCCGGCTGCTTCTCGACCGGTAGGCTCTCGCCAGTGAGCATGCTCTCGTCCACCGTCGAAGTTCCTTCGACGATGATGCCGTCCACGGGAATTCGTTCGCCTGGACGAACGATGACGAGATCACCTGGGCGCACCTCACGCACTGGGATCTCGACCTCGATTCCACCACGCCGGACGCGCGCCGTCTTCGGTTGAAGACCCAACAACCGGCGCACCGCCGCCGACGTCTGGCCGCGTGCACGCGCCTCCAGATAACGGCCAAGCAAGATCGCTGCGATGACAACTGCAGCAACATCATAGTAGTAGTGCGCGACATGCCCAGGCTCCGCCAGGAGCACTTGCAAAGTGCTGGCGAGCGACGAGAAGAAGGCCGCACTGGTGCCGAGGCTCACGAGCGTGTCCATCGTGAACTGCCCATGCCGGAGATTGCGTAGCGCTGTGAGGTGGAATCGTCGGCCGAAGTAGCCCCATACCGGCACGGTCAGCGCGAGCAGCAAGAGTCCTACCCAGGGGGAAGAGGGCATAAGCATGCTCACCGCCACCACCGGTACAGCAAGCGCCCAGGCGAGGATCACGTCCCACCGCAGTCGTGCCAACTCGCGCGCTCGCCGTTGCTCGGCCTCGTCAGACACCTCTTCCAACGGTATCTCGGTTGGGACAACTGCCGCCCGATATCCGGCCTCCTCAACCGCCCGGAGCATCCGGTCGATACTGGCCCGCGTTGGGTCAAAGCGCACCAGCGCTCGCTCACTTGCCAGGTTGACCACGGCCTCGTGGACACCCGGAACCGCCAGGAGTGCCCGCTCGACGCGCCGAACACACGACGCGCAGGTCATCCCCTCAATCGCGAACTCCACCGTCGCCTCATTCGATTCGCTGACAGACGGTTCGCTGACAAGCGGGCTGGCGTGGTAGCCAGCTCGTTCGACGGCGGCGAGGAGCTCGTCGAGGGCGATGTCGGGTCGCGCCAGCTGAACGAGCGCCTCCTCCGTGGCCAGGTTCACACTCGCCTCTGCCACACCCGGTACGGCAGTGATCGCCCGCTCCACGCGCCGCACACACGACGCACAGGTCATTCCCTGAATCGCGAGCCGTATCGTCGTAGGCTGGCCCATTGGGCGCTCTGTTCGCTCGCTCATTATCGTCCCCCGAACAAGGTCAGCTCACGCTCCGCGTGAAGCGCTCGATCGCTTCGGTCAGCTCTTGGATCGCCGCCTCTTTGTCCTCTGCGTTCAGGACACAACCGCGGATGTGGTCTTCCAGCAGCACCAAGCCGATACTCCGCGCCGCGGCGATCACTGATGAGAGCTGCACGAGAATATCGACGCAGTAGCGATCGTCTTCCACCATGCGGATGATGCCACGCACCTGCCCTTCCATCCGGCGCAAGCGAGCAAGGATGCGTGCCTTGTCAGCACGATAGGAATCGACTCGCCGTTCGCATTCCAGCCGTTCGCTCTGTTCGTCCATGGGCTCCTCCGTATACCCCTCTAGGGTATCTCCGTTGCAGGATACACCATTGATCCACTGCCCGACAACACGGCGCACACGACCCTACTATCGTATCGAGACGGGGTGATCACTCCGGACGCCAGAAAGGATACAGACTCTCTGCGCCACCGCGTCGCAGAAGAGCGAGGAATCGATTACCACCGCCAGCGGCAGCGCCCAGGAGAGCAGACCGTCTGGTACGCTGATGCGTGGGAAACACTGCTGTTCTGTCTTACCAAGAGCCCCGAGCTGCGCAGCGAGGAAGGCATGAACTCCCGGGAGATCAATCACTCTGCTGCGGACTTGCCACCGTTGACTCGGTGATAGTGGTAAAGCCAGCGGCATCCGACCACTGGGACGCAGCCAAAAGCTGCCCTCGTCAGGGGAGGAGACGCAATCCTTCCGGCACAATCTCAACGCGAGTGCCAAGTTCGGCGCACAGGCGGCGCATCCGTTCGGACTGGCGCACTGCCCGGATCGGATCAGGGCGGCGAGCCTGAAAGTCGGCGATGATCGTCGGGACAAGCTGAAGCTCACGGAGCGTCGTACCGTCCATCACCACCGTAAAGACGAACGACTCGTCATTCCGCTCGACTTCATCCACCGCGTAGTCATCGACGAAGTCGCCACAACTATAGAGAATCGCTCCCCCGCGGTAGAACTCCACTCCACGCGTGATGTGTGCGCTATGCCCGTACACGATGCGCGCTCCCGCTTCGACCAGTGCACGCCCAACCCGCACATGCTCGGGAAGTGGTCGCTCACCCCAGTTCGGGCCCCAGTGATAAGAGACGATAACGAGGTCATGGCTCGCAGCGGCCTGGCGAACGAGTTCGCAGAGTGTTTGAAAACGCGTGTCCCCAGGGTCACAGGGCACATAAAACACGCCAGGGCTGTTCGGTCCCGCTTCCCAGTCCGGCTCGTTGTCCGTCGCGGCGATGAGGGCACAGCGTATGCCGGAGACCACAAAAGCAGCTGGTCGCCGCGCCTCCTGTGCGTCGCGCCCGGCACCGGCATGAGCGATCCCGGCTTCATCCAGTGTCTCTAGCATCTCCTCAAGCGCCATGTCGCCGAAGTCGAGCACATGGTTGTTGGCAAGCGAAACGGCCGTGATCTGCGCTGTCGTCAGCACAGCGATGTTCTTGCGGTCGCTCCGAAAGACGAAGAGCTTTCCTGGCCAGGGCTCACCACGGTCAGAGAGGACGCATTCAAGGTTCGCAATCCGCGCATCAGCCGAGAGGAGCACCGGTAGCACATCGCCCCAGACATAGGATGGTGGCACGTCGCGCAGCACGCGGTTGACCAGCCGTCCGAGCATCACGTCACCAATGAAAGCGAGTCGGATCGACGAGCGCACCATCGCCAGATTCCTCACTTCAGCCTCCTGGCGGCGTCAGTCCCCGCAGTTCCAACGTCCACACCACACCCCGCACCTGGTCAATCACACGGACGGCATGCTGATTCGTGTCGGCGACAAAGACCCGATCTCCCGCGACGGCTAGCCCGCCCGGCTCCCAGAATCGGGCGCGCTCGAGCGGCCCGTCCTCATGACCTGGATGTCCGTCGCCAGCCCACGTCATGCACGTCCGCGTTGTGGGATCGAGACGCTTCACCTTGTGATTGTAGGTATCGGCGACCAGGAGCTCCCGGCCCGACCAGGCGACGTCGAGCGGATGCTGCAAGCGCACCGCATCGCCCGTCCCATCCCGATCGCCGAAGTCGAAGAGACCGGTCCCAACGAGCCGCCCAACTTTCGGGTTCGGGGTCCCAGGCAGATCGACCGTTCGGACTGCGCTTGCCTCCGGACAGGCAACGTAGAGGACGTGCCCATCGCTTGTCAGACCAGATGGCTGGGCGAACCAGGCACGGTCGAGCGGTCCGCCCTGAATCCCTTCCATGCCGGAGCCGGCATAGGGCTGAAAGAGTCCCGTGGCCAGATCCAATACCCAGATCTGGTGACTACCAGCCATCGCGACGAACAGGAAACCGTCTCGATACCAGAGCGCCCACGGTGAGCGAAGATCGAGTTGGCGCGCTGGACCAGCGCTTGGAAAGCCATGCCCTAAACGTCCCGTTCCTGCGATCGTCTCTACGACACCCCGTGCCAGATCGACGCGACGGATCGCATGGTTGCCGCGATCAGCAACAAAGCAGAGATCGCCGTGGAGAAAGACCCCCTGCGGTTCGCAGAAGCGCGCCTCATCGAGCGAGCCATCGCGCAGACCGGGTGTTCCATCGCCGATCACCTGGTAGACTGTCCCGTCAAGTGCCGCCACCACCAACCGGTGGTGCCCTGTATCGCTCACTACGAGCCGATCACGCGCCTCGCTGACAGCGAGCTTACCCGGAAATGCGAGTGGCGTGCGCGGACGCTGCTCAGGCGCCAGGAAATCGAGCGGGCTTGCTGCTGTCACACCGGCGCGGGCAAGCAGTTGCGCAACCGCCCGCACCAGGCTCTCAACCGGTATCTCCCCCTCGTGAACCCCGAGAATACGACCATCAGGGCCGACAAAGACGAGCGTCGGCCATGCCCGCACGGCATACCTCCTCCAGAGGAGCAACTCCGGGTCGTGCACGACCGGATGCGCGATGTCCTCGCGGAGGATCGCTTGCCGCACGTTTGCCGGCTCACGCTCGTTCGGGAACTTTGGCGAGTGAACACCGATGACGACAACCTGCGCCGGATACCGCTCCTCCACCGCCCGCAACGCGGGCAGGACGTGCAGGCAATTGATTCAGCAGTATGTCCAGAAATCCAGGATCACCAGGCGACCACGCAGGTCAGCAAGCGTGACCGGTCGGCGAACGTTGAACCATGTGAGCCCGGTAGGGAAATCCGGTGCGCGTACTGCACCATACTCCTCGTCCCATCGTCGCACGGTGACCCTCCTCAGGAACCTTCGTGACAAGCCTACGTCGACGTAAGCGTAGCAGGCAGTGGGACTCGGGGGTGGCTCGTTGCACTTTGTTCACCCCACCTATACCCTTTTCGGGGCAGCCAACCATAGGTGATCGACTCGTATTCCCTCCCAGCTCACACGGGAGACCCATGGCATCGTGAGACGAGGAGCACAGTCACATCGCTGCGCGCAGCCCGGAGGGGATTCCTATGCCCCCGCAAGAGACACCCGTCGCGCCCTTTTCCTTGCCAAGCAACAAACATTCTGTGATCACTGGAACACAACGGCATTGTCTTATCGATCGTCCCTGCCAATCCTTCGCTTCCTCATGTGCTTCGCACTTTCTGGAGCCCTGTTAGGAGTCGGGTCATGTGCCACGTCCCAAGACCCTCATTCAGGACTACAATGCGCCGAGAGGCACGTTTTTTCTCCCTCGCCGATCCTGTTTCGGCACCTTGACAACTCCCCCGGGGGCTCGCGTAGACTGTGGTCGTGCGGTCCACCTCACGACGGTGCCCCGCTCTGTCACCCACCGTCAGGCTGGATACGCCCGGGCGTGGCTGCCCCCGTGACTGCGCAGCCATTGGGTCAACCATGGAGGGACTGTATGAGTACCGATCTTTTGCTGGGCGACCACTATTTCGCCCAGAGTAGGAAGCTGTTTGAACGAATTAGCCAGACAATCGCTGGCGGCGAAAGCTCTTACGCGCGTTTGAAGAAAGGCCTTGAACTCTGCTTCTCCCACGGTGAGGGTTCCCACTTCTGGGATGTCGATGGCCACGAGTACATCGACTACAGTCTGGGTTACGGCCCCCTCATCTTCGGTCATAAGCCACGGCGCGTGATCCAAGCCGTCATCGAAGCGATCGAACGATACGGCACTATAGCAACCTTCCCCTATGAGCTGGATGCCGAAGTCGGCGAGCTGTTCACCGAGCTGGTGCCAGGGGTCGAGCTCCTGCGGTTCGCCAACTCCGGTACCGAGGCAACGATGGCGGCTGCCCGTCTCGCTCGCGCCTACACCGGTCGGCCGAAGATCGTCCAGATGGAGGGGGCCTATCACGGCTGGGCCGATACACACCTGTGGTCGAGTCACCCCGACGTGTGGCGCCCGCAACTGCGGCCCTACAGTCCACGGCCAATTCCTGGTTCGCGAGGCATCCCCGAGGTCTATGGCGACGCGCTCCTCATCGCGCAGTACAACGATCGTGAGAGTCTGGAGCGACTCTTCCTGGAGCATGGGCACGAGATCGCTGGTGTCCTGGTCGAGCCAGTTCAGTGCAATTCAGGTGTGATCCTCCCCGAGCCTGGATACCTGGAGTTCCTCCGCGAAATCACCCGCGCGTATGGTGCACTGCTCATCTTCGATGAGGTGATCACTGGCTTTCGCCTAGCGCCAGGGGGAGCACAAGAGCGACTCGGCGTGATTCCAGACATCGCGACCTACGCCAAGGCGCTGGGAGCCGGTTTCCCAATCGCCGCCTTCGGCGGTTCACGCGAAGTGATGCAGCTGGAAGCAACGAATCAGGTGATGCATGGCGGTACCTACACCGCGAATGTGCTAGCGCTGGCCGCTGCTCGCGCGGTTCTGACCGAGATGAAGACACGACGCCAGGAGCTGTGGGCCATCCTGGACGGCTTTGGCGAACGCCTCCGGGAGGGGCTTCGCGAGGCCTGTGAGGCTGCAGGGTTGCGTTGCATCGTCCAAGGGATTGGCCCGGTGTGGCACATCTTCTTCGCCAAGCCGAATGCTCCCGCGCTGGATCGGATCCGCAACTATCGCGAGGCACATGCGTACACGAGTATTGATATTTACGATCGATTCCACCGTGCGATGCTCAAGCGCGGCGTCTACTTCCACCCCTATCACTTGGAGCGGTGGTTTATTTCCACGGCCCACAGCGAGGCCGATGTGCGCGCAACACTGGAAGCTGCGCATGAGGCTGCGCTGGAAGTGGCACGCTCGCTCCGTGAACAGCCGGTAACCGACCAGGCCAGTCTCGCCATGCCGGGTATCGCGCAGTAAACGTTTGCACCCTCGCGAGAAGAACAACGAGCGGGCGGGGAATCCCCGCCCGCCCTGTTTTCGGTTCCGATCTCAGTCGTACTACACACGCTGCTTCTGGAAGTACTCGCGGTTCTTCTGCAGGTAATGTCGCCACTGTTCGGGGAGATCGTCCTCGAAGTAAATCGCCTCGACCGGGCAGACTTCAGCACAGACACCGCAGTCGATGCATTCGTCGGGATTGATGAAGTACTGATCTGCCTCCGGATCAGACTTGATGCAGTCGACTGGGCACACTTCGACACAGGAGGCATCCTTCACGCCGATGCAGGGCTCTGCGATCACGTATGTCATCGGTGTTGCTCCTCCACCCTCCGTCTGTGCGCCGTCGCGGGCGCGCGCCAACCGCCGTTGGTTGTGCAGCAAGTGTACTCTGGTGAAGACTCGAAAACAAAAACGCGGGGCATGGCGATAAACCCCGCGTTGCCCACAACAGTCACTATTAGCGCGGGATCGCCCCCCGCGAGTAGAGCCACTTGACGAAGCGCAACCGATTCCACTGCTTGCGCGAATCCATGTACTCGATGTAGGGGTACATGTCCCGCAGCTCGCGCAGGCGAGCGATCTGCTCAGGCGTAAAGCCCAGCTCTTCGAGCCACATCTGCTCGGCCTGCTCTTCGGGGCGCGGCGTCAGTGCCTTGAAACCTGTCATGACCCGCCTCCCTGTCCACGCGCGCCCCCGCGCGCGGTGTCGAGTCGCCATCAATAGGAGAAACTCGGACGACTCGCACCGAAAGTATAGCATACTGGAGAACCGAACAGCGATCAGGCCTCGCCTTCAGCCGTCTGCGCGACTTCCTGCCCCTCTTCGCGCTCAACAAGCAGCGCCCGCCGCTCGAGCCGCTTGCGCCGCCGTTCTTCCTTCTTCTTGCGCGGCTGAGCTTGCGCCTTCTCCAAGCGGCGCATGTAGCGCTCAACTTGCCCAGCCGTGTCGACAATCTTCTGCTCGCCGGTGAAGAACGGGTGACACTTGGGGCACAGCTCAATCCGCAGGACCGGCTTCGTCGAGCCCGTCGTCCATGTATTGCCGCACGTGCAGATCACCGTTGCTTGGGGATAGTATTGTGGATGGATCCCCTTCTTCATGCGACTGCGCTCCCTGCCACAGCTGGCTGTGCCTGGACGACTGGCGCGGGATAGACGCTCACCCGCCGCTTGTCACGTGAGATCGGCTCGAACTTTACAAAGCCATCGACCAGCGCGAAGAGTGTGAAGTCACGGCCAATCCCGACGTTGCGACCCGGGCGAAAGACGGTTCCCCGCTGCCGCACGAGCACGCTTCCAGCACGAACAAACTGCCCATCGAAGCGCTTCACGCCGAGCCGCTTGGCACGACTGTCGCGCCCGTTCCGCGTCGAACCTCCACCCTTCTTATGTGCCATCGTTCGCCTCCTGCCTTCGTTCAGGATGCCGCGCCGAGCTCGATTGCCTCCACCTGTAGCCGAGTGTAGCGCTGACGATGCCCTGTCTTTCGGCGATAGCGCGTCTTCGGCTTCATCTTGAAGACGATCAGCTTCGGCCCCTTGACCTGGTCGAGCACTCGCGCCACAACCCGGGCGCCCGGCACGACTGGCTGCCCGACTGTCACTACCCCGTCCTTTTCGACGAGCAGGACGTCATCGAGTGTAACCTCTTGCCCGGGCTCGACCGGGAGCTTTTCGACTTCGATGATGTCGCCGACGCGCACTCGGTACTGTTTGCTACCCGTTCGGACGACCGCGTACACGTCTCTTCCTTCCCCGAGGGCAAACACGTGCCAGCGTGTGGGTGTGCACACCCACAGACTTCAAGCCTAGCGTGCTCTGACCGCCACGTCAACTTCCGGTGTGTCGCGTCATCCTCAGCCTGGGGGACACGTCCCAGGCTGCACTGGCGCGGCAGCCAAAACTCCTCATCACTCTCACGGTACCGGGGATGCAGGGAACTCTCAATCTTCCCTCTAGCAGTCCCCTTCCGCAGAGGAACAATGAGAATGCGGCGTACCGGCGTGCCGCCGGTACGCCGCGTACACCTGTCACCGATTAGAACTTGACGAGTGGCGCCTTAAAGATCTGCGTCCACAAGAAGTTCACGAAGAAGAATCCGAAGAACACCGTGTTTGCCACGAGCAGGACATACGACCACCAGCGTAGGCGAGCTGCTCGTGGCAAGCGCCGGTTCAAGTACATGAGAAGGAACGGGAAGACCAGCGCTCCAAGATTCGACATGTTGGCGGAGATCAGGATCAACTCCGTGGGCAGTGCCTGGAAGATCAGGAAGCTGATGACCACTAGCAACACGATCATGAACGGGTAATAGAAGCGACGGGGGTCTCCAGCGATCGCTCGACGGAAAGCAGGACTCAGACCATACAGTGCATCCGACATGTTGCGAACCAACGACTCAAAAATACCAAGCTGGGTGCTGAACAGAATGAAGAATCCGACGACAAGTGCCCACGTGTACAGAAAGCTTCCGTATTGCCGCGACAATACATCGGCAGCAAAGGTGGGCATTGTTGCCCGCGTTGGCTTCTCCACACCAGGTAGATTCACCAAGTGATAGACCAGGAGTGTTGTTAGGTACATGCCAAGCAGCGCGCCGCCAAAGAACACGACCCACTGGTCGAGCAACAGCAAGCGGAACCAGCGCTTCCAGCGACGTTCGTTCTCCGCTGTGTCGGGGAAGGTGACACCACTGGCCAACACTTCCTCTTGTTTGCCACCGACCAGTCCGGCGATGAACCCGACACGCGCGCCCATGCCGTATCCGTGGTCGCGGTAGTAATTCATGTTGTACCAGTTCAGTCCAGACGCAAGCGCTGTGTAGCCAGCCAGTCCACCAAGGAGCGTCGCATCAACTCCCGACGGCGGAAGTGCGGGCGTGAGGAGACCACGTAAAGCCGTCCACCACGTATCAAACGGCACAATGAAGAGATTCACGAGGAGTAGGGTAATCAGGATAAAACCGACGACGACCCAATTGACGAGTTCCAGTGTCCGGGCAATCTTCCGCCCAAAGAGCACAAGCAGGAACACGATAACCATCAGTAAGACCGCAAGCCAGCGCGCTGCCGTCCGCTCATTCGGCTGGTCGACGAGGTTCCCCGTCAGCAAGACGTAGAGTCCCTCGCCGGCCCCCGCAGCCCAGCCTCCCCAGATATTCGCGAAATACACCATCAAAAGTGCCACCGGTACCCACAGCCACCATCCCGGGGGAACACGCGCCCAGCCAAGCACTGGAACCTCACCGGTCGCCATGACGTAGCGGGTGATCTCGACGTTATAAAACGTCTGTAAGACTGCGGAGAGCAGGATGACCCAGCCAATCCCAACAAAGCCGTACTGCGCTACGGCCAACGGTCCCAGAAGCCATTCACCCGAACCGATCGACAACCCCAGCGCGATGAGACTGGGCCCGATGACGGCCGTGATAGCCGCTTTGAAGTCGATCCGCGGAACCCTGAACACCTCCTCAGGCTCCGGGAGATCAACCAGCGGGAGTGGCGGACGACCGCGACCGATCTGTACCGCCTCACGCACAACACCACCGTCACCTGCTACGGCCATAGAGCCCTCCTCTCTGTAGGCCACAATGCTCCGACCCGCTCTTTGGGCGCACAGGTACAGCCACAAGAAGAGAGCGTCGCACTCTGTCGTCTTCCGACAAGAACTGCGAGAGTACTGTCAACAAGGCCTGGTGGCTCCCTTGTTCCATTGCGTTACGACGAAGCTCGCTAGTACTCTAAACTAAACTGATGACACTGTCAATAGCGTGGTGTTTCCCACGGACAGCCGCACTTCACCACGCTCCCACCCCATGACCAGTCCGATCGGGCAACCTGTCATCAGACTGCCCCCAGACAGTTGGTCGCCACTGGATTTGCCCCGCCCCGCCGCTGGAGTGATTCGAGAAAGCGGGTGATTCTCGAAAGAGCACTGGTCATGCCCGAGGCAGCTCGATACCTAACCTGTCGCGGTCCGTTCGTCACGGAACGGCAAGCTTCAGGCCAGTGTTGACGGACGCCCGTCATCATTCAGCACTGCTGACCTCGGCACGACCGTCGGCCACACGCACGATCTGTCGAGACGGCCGCAGTACGCTGGGGGCGCCTTCCAATGAACGGTCGAACGACCAGTGTGATGATAGGAACCATCGCAACCTTGAACCCCTGCACGACCCACGTTGGAAGCAGTAGACAACTGGCAGCATGACCTCGCAATTACGCCAGCGGTTCTTGACACGCAGACCTGGATTTGCGATAGTCGGAGCAGGGCATAGTTGCCCGATTGGAAAGGAATGGGGACAGTGCACCTCCGCATGAGGCACAGGTCTAGGTCCAGGCGTCACCGGTTCGTCCGAGGCCGGATCGTGTGCAGCATGACGAGGAGGTTGCCATGGCTGTCCCGACGGTTCGCAAGCTTTTCCATCTCTTGACTGACGACGATCTTTCGCCCGAGCAGGCGGTCGCCCTCATCGAGTTCGCCGCACAGCTCAAAGCACAACACCGCGCCGGCGAGCCGCAGCACCATCTCCTCCGCGGGAAAACCTTAGCCATGATCTTCCAGAAGCCCTCAACGCGTACCCGCGTCGCCTTCGAAGCCGGGATGGCGCAGCTCGGTGGCCACGCACTCTATCTTTCAACTGCCGACCTCCAGCTTGGCCGCGGCGAGACCATCGCCGATACCGCTCGTGTTCTCTCCCGGTACGTCGACGCGATTATGGCCCGTGTCTTCCGCCACGCTGACGTTGTCGAGCTCGCCACCCACGCCAGCGTGCCAGTCATTAATGGCCTGTCCGACCTGGCGCATCCCACGCAAGGCCTGGCCGACATGCTCACCATTAAGGAACACCTTGGCGGCTGGAATGGTCGGACCCTCGCCTATCTGGGGTGTGCGAATAACATGGCCCACTCGCTGGCTCTCTCGGGTGCGCTTGTCGGACTCTCGGTCCGTATAGCCACGCCTCCAGGTTGCCGACCGGATCCAGAGATCGTGCAGCGAGCGCAGCAGATCGCCGCCCGGACCGGCGCACGCATCGAGGTACTCACTGACCCGATCGAAGCTGTACGAGGGGTGGACGTTGTCTATACCGACGTCTGGGTCAGCATGGGACAAACCGTTCCGGACGAGGTGCTCGCAGCACTGGAAGCCTACCGGGTCACGCCAGCGATCATGGCTGCCGCAGCGCCACACGCGATCTTCATGCACTGCCTCCCAATGTTCCGCGGGCAAGAGGTGACCGTCGAAGTCGCAGACGGGCCGCAATCCGTGATCTTCGATCAGGCGGAGAACCGGCTGCACCTGCACAAGGCGCTGCTGGTCGAACTCCTGAGCGATGCCGGCCCCGGAGTGCTGCGGTAGTCGAGAGCATACTCTGACACTGGCTTGCGGTAGACGCGAGATGCATTGAAGCCGAAAGGAGAACGCATGACCGGTGTCACGGGTGCACCGCCACAACTTCCCAATGAGATCGCCGGTTGGGTATGCGATTGGCAGGCGGCGAGGTCGAACCTTGAACTCGTGACGCACCGCACCGACCGGCGTGGTGCAGCCATCGGTGAGGCACTCGCGGGGCGCATCATCGTCCGCCGCCAACAGTCTGGTTGGGAAATTGAGGCCCGGCTATGGGTATTGGAGGACATCGCTGAGCACCAGCGTCTCCGTGTTCGCCGTGGCTCCGCAACAACGCCAGGTGAGATGCACGATTTCTTGGTCGATGCAGGATTGCCAAGAGAGCTCGCGATCTCTGTGGCAGAAGCGGCAGCGTCGCTCTCACTCCCCGCGTCGTCGTGATCAGTCGCCCGGACGAGTCACAGCGCTGTTTCGCGACAAGGGCGAAAGAGCACGCGTCTGCCCGGAGATACCGTTGTCAACCGTATCCGGGGCGACTAAGAGCCTGCCGCAGCGGAGCTACCTGCAGAGCGAAGCTTTGCCTTCCTTCGACTCATGCGGTACAGATGTGCGTCCTGGCACGCTCGGCTGATGCCTTTGGGCCCTCGGCATTGCTCGACGTTGCGACGCATTGACCGTCACGCAGCGAATCATGGAGGCTTGTCAGCCCTGCCGAGCGTGAATGCGCTTCCGCTTCCGGTAACGCGCAGCACCGACAAGCTATCTCGATGCACCAGATCACGGCACGTCGACAAGAGAAAAACACCTGCTACCGGAATCGTTCAGCCGAATTACGCGACGCAGAGCAAAGCGCGAGCCAGCACGAAACGAGTGCTTGTTGCACTCCCCGACTCCACAAACGGTCCCCTCATCGCAGTGGCGGTCCTGACCGGCTTGCGGCGGGGTGAGCTCCTTGGCCTCAAGTGGGAGAACGTGGACCTTGAGCGCGGGGAGATCTCCATCGTCTGCTCGCTCCAGCGGGTCCGGTGGCACGGCCTGGTGGCCGTGCCACCCAAGACTGACACGTCCCGCCGCCTGGTGCCGTTACCGCCCCAAGCCGTCGAGGCGCTGCGCGAACAGCGGCGACGGCAGCTACTCGCACGGCTGAAGGCGGGACCGCTGTGGAACGAGGGTGGCTGGGTGTTCACCACGGCGCTGGGGAACCCGATCCAGCCCAGCGATGTCTCCCGCCGCTTCCCGCGCCTTCTCGAGAAGGCGGGACTCCCCCGCATCCGCTTTCACGATCTCCGGCACACGACAGCGACGTTGCTCCTGAGCGAAAGGGTGCACCCGAAGATCGTCGCGGCCTTACTCGGACACAGCACGGTCCAGCTCACGCTGGACACCTATAGCCACGTCGTACCCAGCCTGGCACGGGAAGCGGCTGCTGTCCTGGGGCGCGTTGCTAGCAAAACTGCTAGCAGCGAGCGGACGGCCGGGTCATGATCGGCGCAGGAGGAGTGGCATGGTGCGGGTGATTTCGGCTTCACCACGCGGAAATGTGCTGGTGGGGAGAGAGGGATTCGAACCCCCGACGCGCGTCAGCGCACCGATTTTACAGACCGGCCCCTTGAACCGCTCGGGCATCTCCCCACAAAAGCGACCCGGAGGTGTCCCCCTCACCCCTGGGCCGCGAAGAAAGTATACGCGATATCTTCTGTAAAGTGCAAGGTACCCGTCTAGACCACATGAACTCCTTCGCCTTTCGTACCCTCGCTCTCTACCTCCAGCTCGCTCTGGTAGCCGCCCTTGTTGCGGATTGGTCGTTCTTTGCAGAGGCTGGGCAGCCGCAGGAACACAACGCGAGCGCGTGTCCCAGTCGTGAGCCCTACAGATGGTTCGGCCCACCAGGTTGCCACTTGGCCAAACGGCCGAGTTGGCCCTGCTGCCTTATCCCACCAAAACAGCACACAGCGCTTCCCCAGTAGACCGAGATGCGTAGGATCAGAAGCCTTCGACCGTCACGATCACTGGCAAAAGGCTTTACGTGAGCAAGCCATGACCCCGCAGGGCTGGGCACAAAGCGACAACATCCGAAACAGGGCTCGCGCAGCGCGAGCCACGGAGGATCACTGGAGCTCTAGTTCCATCCCAAAGCCGTTCCGGACTTTGTCATCAGGAAGCCATACACTGCCACTTGAGGCGAGCAAGTTGTATCAGGCCTCCCCAGTGAGCCGACCGAATCACTTGCATCGTGCGCTCGACGATGCCACCATGTGGCGCGGGTACGGAGGCTGCAGTGCGCGGGACACGCGATCTCGTTTGGCCAGTCTATCTCCCCACAGTTCTCCTCGCCTTCGGGCAGGGTGTCATGGTACCGGTACTCCCGCTCTTCCTGCGCGAGCACGGTGCCAGCTACACGGTTACCGGGCTGGCTATTGCAGCAGCCTGGGTCGGGACACTCGCGGCGGACGTGCCAGTCGGCACGCTCCTCGCCCGTATCGGCTACCGTCGAGCCTTTCTGGCCGGCTCACTCATCTACGCCGCTGCGACAGTCGGTGTCGCGTTCGCAGGAAAAGTCCCCGCTGTGCTCATCGCCCTTCGACTGGCTACCGGTGTGGGGATTGCGTTGTGGGGACTCTCCCGGCACGCCTATCTGGCGACCGTCGTGCCAGTTGAACAACGCGGACGGGCAATTGCCGTCTTCGGTGGGATCAACCGACTCGGTTGGTTCCTCGGGCCAGCGCTGGGAGGATGGCTCGGTACCCTGCTGGGCCTCCGCTGGGCAATCGTTGTCACCGCTGTTGTGGCTGTGATCGCCTTTGTCGTCGCCGCACTCGCCTTCGAGCCCGCTGTGAGACCGGTCGTGACCACGCGTCCTGCACCACTGGCCGCAATCAGTGACGTGCTGCGCTCACGCTGGAGTGTCCTGGTCAGCGCTGGGACAGCACAACTCTTCGGTCAGATGCTTCGGCAGACCCGGCAAGTTGCCATCCCGCTCTACGGCGCAGACGCGCTCGGTCTCAGCGCTGCTGCAATCGGGCAGATCGTCAGCCTCTCGGCTATGGTCGACATGGCACTCTTCTGGCCCGCCGGATGGATCATGGATCGCTGGGGCCGCAAAGCAGCGGCTGTCCCATCCTTCTTGCTGCTCGGTCTCGGCATGGCACTGGTACCAATGAGCTCGAGCTATACGGAACTCCTCCTGGTCGGCCTCCTCATCGGCCTCGCAAACGGCTTGGGCTCTGGAACGATGATGACGCTCGGTGCAGACCTCGCCCCACCAGGACGCACCGGTGAGTTCCTCGGCCTGTGGCGTCTCATCGGAGACGGTGGGCAGGCACTCGCACCGCTAGCCGTCGGTATTGCGGCCGATGCACTCGGCATCGCCTTGACAGCCGGCCTCTGTTCTGGCCTCGGACTGCTCGCAGCCGGTATGCTCGTCGTCTTCGTCCCGGAGACACGTCACGCCCAACAGCCCGCCCATGTCTCGGCCGGCTCCCCCTCGCAACACCACTGACACGAGACAAGCCTCGGCAGACGAGTGTCTTTGATACGACAGGAATAATTGCCCCCTGTCGAAAGCAAAAGCCCGGGCTGGAGCCCGGGCTCGTCCTGAGGGACGCCTCGAACGCGATCAGTTGACTGGGGTCGCCAACGCCTTCGGCTGCTGCACGGGAATCCGCTTGACGCGCGCCTCACTCGTCTTGGGCAAGGTTAGCGTCAAAATCCCGTGCTCGATTTGCGCCTGGGCGGCGTCAGCGTCCACCGGTGCCGGCAAGGTCAGCGTCTCGCTGAACTCACCATACCCAATCTCGCGCCGGTACCAGGTCGCGTGCTTTGCGGTCTCCTCGTCAAGCACATAACCGCAACGACCGCGGATGGTCAGGGTATTCTGCTCAATGCTGACTTCGAGATCCTCCGGCTTCGCACCCGGCACCGCCGCCTTGACGACGAGCGCTTCGCCGGTGTCGAAAAGATCGATCGCCGGCCGAGCCGTGAGCGCTCGCGCTAGGAACGGTCGAGCCGTGCGGCCGAAGGCCTCGCTCATCAGGCGATCCATCTCACTCCAGAGCCGCTCGAACTCCGCGATCGGACTCCAGCGCTCCACCATGGCTCGCCTCCTTTCGCGTCGAGGCTCCACGAGCTCATCGATTCTTCCACGGGATATATATAGTACGCTGCACAATCCGTGTCAAGAGTCTGTCCCCATGCATGTCATAGCTGACGAGCCAATTGGTCTCCACCCTCTGCCTCGGCTGCCGCACCAGAGAAGCGCCGCGCTAGCCGATCGGGAAACCGGATACCGTTTGGCGAGGAAGTGGGTCTCCAATTGCGACCCCATGTGGAGGCTCCTTGTCGTCCGATGGGGAGTCACCTCACGACCAACTGGTGGAAAGTCCATCAAGGAGCAACCGCCTATCGTTTGGCAGGGGTCTCGTGCCAAGCAGCGGCAGATTCACGGCACAAGCCACTCGCCGGACCGCGACCGTCAGTGAGCGTCATCCGGTGTGCGACTCGATCCTTCTTCACCGCACCGCGCGCTGTTGAGCGCTTGCCGCGCAACGTGACCAGCTGCTTCCAGCCCGCATCTCGCCTCACCCATCCCCAACAACATGTCCGCCTGGCTGGACCAAGCCGGGCAGCAGCACGGTAGCCGTGCGAGACCGAGAGCCAACGACCATGAATGTTCATTGGAGCAGCGGAACACGAACAAAAAGAGCAGCGCTGAGAACGTGGCTCTTTCACCAGCGCCCGCCCTAGCCAACAGACGACGATCTCCCGTTCGCGAGCACCGCCGGACGAGCGACTTTGACGAGTCTTACTTTCTTCCGTCTACCGTCGCTTGCCTGAAAACGCCTGGCAGCCGATTCCCCTGACACACGCTCGGTGTACACTCCTGTCAGCGGCGGCGCGGGCCATCCCCGAGGTGGGAAACACGTGGTTACGGCTGGTCTTTCACTCCGTTCGCACGAACGACAGGCGAACTTCCGCAACTTCGACTGGGCGCTGCTCGTCACGGCACTTGTGCTCTCCGGCTTTGGGCTGGTAGCGATCTGGAGTGCCGATGGTGCTGGGCCCTTGCGCCTCGGTGGGCCAGTCTTTCGCCAAGCTGTCGCGATTGTCCTCGGACTGATGCTGATGGCCGTGCTCAGTTGGGTCGACCCACGGTACGTGAAGGCACTTGCCTGGGCAATCTACGCCGTCGCACTTGTCGGGCTCGTCGCTGTCGATCTTATTGGCGTGACAATCGGCGGTGCGCGCCGCTGGATCGACCTCGGCCCACTCACACTCCAGCCGTCGGAGCCAGCCAAGGTAGCCGTCCTGATCGCACTCGCCGCGTTCGTTGCCGACCGCGGTGTCGAGATGCGTCACTTTCGCAATTTCCTCCTGGCTGGCCTCATTGTCGCCGTCCCGATGGCCCTGGTATACCAACAACCCGATCTTGGGACGGCTGGTTGCTTCGCTGCCATCTGGTTGGTGGTGATGCTGGTGAGTCCGGTCCGGCGTCTCCACTTGCTTGGTGTGGTGGCCGCGAGCCCCTTTGCCGCGCTCTTCGCCTGGCACTTTGTGCTCCATGACTATATGCGCGAGCGACTCCTTATCTCGTACCAGCCGGAGCGGGACTACTTCGGTGAAGGGTTCAACATCATCCAGGCCCAAATCGCCATTGGGACGGGGGGTCTTTTGGGCAATGGACTCGCCGGGAGCCTGCAGAGCCAACTCGGCCTCTTGCGCGTGCGGCATACCGACTTCATCTTTGCACACGCTATGGGCATGGTCGGCTTCGTCGGCGGCGTTGCACTCGTGGCGGCCTATCTCCTCTTGCTGTGGCGGATCAGTCGCGCGGCACTCCTTGTCGACGATCTGTTCAGCCGCGCACTCGCAACGGGGGTGACGGGACTCTTTTTCTTCCAGGCATTTGTCAACATGGGGATGAATGTCGGCTTGCTCCCCGTGACTGGCGTTCCGCTGCCTTTCATCAGTCTCGGCGGCAGCGCGATCTGGACACAATTCGCCGCACTCGGCCTTATTCAGGCACTCCTCACCCATCGACGACGTACGGCGTTCGGCAGACAGTGACTGGGAATTCCTCGCTGGGAGCTGGCTAGGAGGATTCAGGAAACAAGACACCGCCCGATGCCGAGAGCGGGAGCAAAACGCCGAATCCAGGTCAGCTGCCCGGACATGGTGCAAGAACCTGCAAAGGGGCCGACTGTCGATGAGCCCGCTGGGGTCACAGAAGGTTCGACGAGACACCGCCCCGAAGCCGGCCTGCCGAGCTCGCAATTGCCCGATGGACTATAGTTGACAGAATAGAGCAAGATCTGGAGCCCGTGTATGATGGCACACACCACTCCGCAAGTAACGCTCGAGCAAGCCGCACCACAGCCACGCGAGGCACCGTTGGGGTTGTACATCCATATTCCCTTCTGCCGCCGTATCTGTCCCTATTGCGATTTCAACGTCTATGCGCGGCAGGAGCACCTCGTCCCTGCCTACCTCGCTGCCCTGCAGCGCGAACTCACTCTCTGGGCCGAACGGGTGGACAGACGCCCGCTCCAAACCATTTATCTTGGTGGCGGCACTCCGTCGCTGCTCGAACCGGCTCAGGTCGCCGAACTCCTCGAGACTATCTCCCAGAAGTTTATGGTCCTCGATAGGGCGGAGGTGACGCTGGAGGCGAATCCGGAGACGCTCAACGTGGCGAAGCTTGCCGGATACCGCACTGCCGGGGTGAATCGTCTGAGCATCGGCGTACAAACTTTGGCCAGGCACGGACTCAAGGTACTCGGACGTGCCCATCGCCCCGAGACACCAGTGGAGGCCTTCCGTGCTGCGCGAGCCGCCGGATTCGAGAACATTAATCTCGACCTCATCTACGGCTGGCCAGGACAGTTGCGCGAAGACTGGATGCGTGACCTCCAAACCGTCCTCTCTTGGGAACCCGAACATCTTTCGCTCTATGCACTGACCATTGAGCCGGGTACCCCTTACGAACGCGGCGTCCGCCGCGGCGTGCTCCGTCCACTCGACGATGACACGATGGCCGAGTTTGCCGAGCTCGCAGCGGAACTCCTTGCGGCTCACGGATATGAGCACTACGAGATCTCGAACTGGGCACGGTCAGGCAACTGGCGCTCACGCCACAATCAGATCTATTGGCGCAATGGGTACTATGTCGGTGCTGGCGCAGGCGCCCATGGCTATCTCGACGGACGGCGAACGGTCAACGAGCGGTTTCCAGCTCAGTACATTGAACGTCTCGGGCGCGGTGAACTCCCGGTCGTGCAGACAGAGCTCATTGACCAGCGGACAGAAGTAGTCGAGACGATGATTCTTGGGCTTCGCCTGGTGGTGGACGGTGTCTCGGCGACTGCATTTCGAGCCCGGCACGGTATCGACGTGGTGGAGCTCTATGGCCCTGTCCTCGCGGAACTCGCGGCGCTCGATCTGATTGAGTGGGATGGAGAGCGTCTTCGCTTGACACCGCGGGGTGTGTGGGTCGCGAATGAGGTTGCTGTCCGCTTCTTGGATCCGCGTGGTACACTGGGGTAATTAACACCGACCGCGCAAGCGGGGACGGGCGGCGTGGAGCGGGTGATCGCGGTCGCGAACCAAAAGGGTGGTGTTGGCAAGACCACGACCGCTGTGCAGCTCGCCGCGTTTTTTGCCCAGCGTGGTTTTCGGACGTTGCTGGTTGACCTCGATCCACAGGCGAACGCGACTAGCAGTCTCGGCATCGATCGCGGGCAGCTCGAGACGACCGTGTATGAGGCATTACTGGAGCCGGAAGGTGCCGAGTCGGCCGTCCTCGCCGACGTGCGGCCTGGGCTTGATCTTCTGCCTTCGTCTGGGCTCCTCGCCGGTGCCGAGGTGGAGTTGGTCGCGACGCCTCAGCGGGAGTTCCGTTTGCGAGCAGTTCTCCAACTCCTCGCACCACGCTATGCGGTCGTTTTGGTCGATTGTCCGCCGTCGCTTGGGCTCCTGACGGTCAACGCGCTGGTCGCAGCACGCGCTGTCCTGGTACCGATCCAGTGCGAGTACCTGCCTTTGGAGGGGCTGGCCCAACTGGTCACAACGCTGGATCTTGTGAAGCGGCGGTTGAACCCGCCGCTCGACGTCATCGGTGTGGTACTGACGATGTTCGATGCGCGGACGCGACTCGCGCTGCAGGTCGTCCAGGAAGTCCGGCGTGCGTTCGGCGCCCGGGTCTTTCGCGCGATCATTCCGCGCGCCGTTCGGCTTGCCGAAGCACCGAGTCATGGGCAAACGATCTTCGAGTACGACCCCGCTTCCCGCGCGGCCCGCGCGTACAACGAACTCGGCGCGGAATTGCTCGAGCGACTGGGGCTCTCCAAAGTCCCAGAGCCGATCGAATCCGCCCACGGAACACCATGAGAGCCAGGGGGTGACAGGCAATGACCGTGACATCTGACTCGATACCCGTACCGATGACCGATGTGCCGACGCTCGACGAGGTCTTGGCTGAGAAGCTCGTTGGGATCGGCCTCACATTCGATGATGTGCTGCTCGTTCCTGCGGAGTCGGCCGTGCTACCGAAGGACGTCGACACCCGGACGCGGCTGACACGAAGGATCGAACTCAACATTCCAATCGTCTCAGCGGCGATGGACACCGTGACCGAGGCCCGGATGGCCATCGCACTGGCACGGGAGGGCGGAATCGGTATCATCCACCGCAACCTTTCGATCGAGGAGCAGGTCGCTGAGGTCGACAAGGTAAAGCGCTCCGAATCGGGCATGATCGTTGAACCGGTGACGCTGCGCCCGACCGACAAAGTCCGCGACGCACTCGCGGTGATGGAGCGCTACCACATTTCGGGCGTGCCGATCACCGACGAGCAGGGACGGCTCGTCGGTATCCTCACCAATCGTGACCTCCGCTTCGAGGACGATTTGGATCAGCCGGTCGCCAACCTCATGACCAAGGAGAACCTGATCACCGCGCCAGTCGGCACAACCCTTGATGAGGCGCGCGAGATCCTGCACAAGTACAAGATTGAGAAACTACCCGTCGTCGACGAACGCGGCATCCTCAAAGGGCTTATCACCGTCAAGGACATTCAGAAGCGGATCCAGTATCCCAACGCCACCAAGGATGCCCAAGGACGGCTGCGCGTCGGCGCGGCAGTTGGCGTCGGGCCGGAGTCGCTGGAGCGAGCAGCAGCACTCGTCGAGGAAGGGGTCGACGTCCTCGTCGTCGATACGGCGCACGGACACTCCCGCGCGGTCATCGAGATTGTGAAGGCGATTAAATCGCGCTGGGATGTGGACGTGATCGCGGGGAATATCGCGACAGGTGAGGCCGCACGAGCGCTCATCGAAGCCGGTGCGGATGCGGTGAAAGTTGGCGTCGGCCCCGGCTCCATCTGCACGACGCGGGTCGTCGCTGGTGTCGGCGTCCCCCAGATCACGGCGATCATGGACGTGGCACGCGTTGCCCGAGCCTACGGGGTACCGGTGATCGCCGATGGCGGGATCCAGTATTCCGGAGACATTGCCAAAGCAATCGCGGCAGGAGCAGACACCGTGATGCTCGGAAGCCTGCTTGCGGGCGTCGACGAAAGCCCTGGTGAAGTGATCCTCTATCAGGGCGAGCGGTTCAAGGAGTACCGCGGCATGGGCTCGATCGGTGCCATGAAGGCCCGCTCGTATAGCAAGGATCGATATTTCCAGCAGGACGTCGATAGCATCGCCAAACTCGTACCCGAGGGGATCGAAGGACGTGTCCCCTACAAGGGGCCGCTGGCTAATGTCGTCTACCAGCTCGTCGGTGGTTTGCGTGCCGCGATGGGATACTGCGGTGCTCGGACAATCCGCGAACTGCAGGAGAAGGCCCGCTTCATCCAGATGACGAACGCCGGCCTTCGCGAATCACACCCGCACGATGTCATCATCACCAAGGAAGCACCAAATTACCGCCTGAGCCCATAGCGGCCTCACCGACCAAGTCGCACGCTGAGCAGGCGGCCGGTCGATCGACCGGCCGCCTGCAGTCTTAGTTGGCATGAGTCGGGACGTCGGGATGGCGGCCACCGTCCCAGCTAATCCCCCAGAAGTGCCAGCGGAAGACCTCTTCGAGCGAGCGGAGCTCCTGGGTGATCGCCTCGGTGTTGGGTCGCCCCTGGCTGTCGAACCATTGCCGGAGTGGCTGCGGCCCGGAGACACTCGTGGCATGGGTGGGGAATTCAGGATGCGGCTGGCCGTCCCACGAGACGCCATTGAGATGCCAACGGAACCCTTCTACCAGGGTACGGAGAGTACGCGAGACCGTATCCACCTTCAGACGACCATCGGGCGTAAACCACGGGCTCTCATTGGGATTACTCGACACGACGAAGCCCCAGCTCATTGTTAAGGTCCGGCCAGCCGTGTCGCGAGCGGTCGCGGTCACGCCATAAAGCCCTGGCTCAAGCTGACGCGTGGTAAAGACGAACCAACTCCGCGCGTCGTCCCGCGAAATCTCGGCATTAAGGACTTGGCCGTTTAAGCGGAGCTCTACGCTAGCCAGCGGCTGGTCAGTCGAGAGCACTTCGACCGAGATCATGACAGGATCCGTGGGTGGCAGCGTCATGAAGTGCATCGGTGAGCGAGTCACAAAACGGATAGTAGAGGCGACCGTTACATGGGTCGGCATCTCTGGATGGTAGGCGCCATCCCAGGAGATACCAAAGAAGTGCCAGCGAAATGCTTCGCTGAGCGCCCGAAGCGATTGCTCGATCTGCACCCGGCGCGGCGTTCCATCAGCAGTAAACCACCATCCGTCACGCGCGTTGGCAGAGACAACGAACTGCCACTGGGCCGTGAAGGAGCGGCCGAGTACATCGGTTGCCGTCGCACGAACGGTGAAAAAGCCGGGCTGCAAGGTCTGCTCCACGCTCACGGTCTTTGTCTTGTCATCACCGGTGACAGTCGGTGAGAGTTCATTGTTGTTAAGCCAGAGGCGCACGGAGCGGACGCCGTCATCACTCGTTGCTGTCACGGCAATCACCACGGTGCCTGGAGCGACCGTCGCCCAAGGGCGGGGAGTTAACTCACGGAATGTCGGCCCGGCTGTGACACCACCACCCCGCGTCGACACGACACCGGTGGACTCGAAGTTCCAGAGGACGGTGAGCGGGTCGCTGCGGAAGAGCAAAGCATCGACCGCTCCCTGCCACCCAGCCCAACCACTGCCAAAACAACCGACACCGATACCGAGCCCGCCCTGCCCACTCTCTGGCACAGCGAGTCGCGCGTTCGGGAAGGCGAGCAGGTAGCTTGAGAGCGGACCTGGGGCTTCGCGAAGCAACCCACCGAGCCCTCGCTGCGACCACCAGCGCCCTCCAACTGCTTCCCATTCCTGCCAGGTGAGCGGCGTCACCGTGCCGTTCAGCTCCGGCTGGTAGATCAACCGGTCATCGGCAACCCCGTCATCGTTCAGGTCGACGTCAAGGAACACGTGTGGGGCGACGGCACCACCACGCGTCACGAACGTCCAATAGCGGATTTCGCGCACTACGGCGAGCGCGGTTCGTGCGACCGTCGGCTGAACTAACTGCGACCAGATCCGCCCCTCGTTGACCACGGCAACAGAGAACTGCAGGCTTCCGGTACCGTAGGGCGGCGTACCTGGTCCAGGCGCAAACTCCTGCTGAGCGAAGCCGCCATCCGTTCCACACGCCTCGACGTAGCCGCTCCAGCCGTCCATCGACTCTTGGGCAGCAACCGGGAGGAACGGCAGAACTGCCCCAAGGAGTAAGACCGCCACCGCGAGAAGCCGAACGCGCGCCACCAGGTGAGCCGGTTCCCGCATGGTCACCCTTCCCTTCCCGCTCGGATGCGAGCCGAACACGTCCCGCATCCCCCTCGCTGGGCTCCCTGGAAGCCTAGCGCAGTAGCCCACGCATGGCAACAACTCCCTTCCTTGTCGATATCGCGATATCGTGATATCCTCAAGACGCTGCCGATACGGCAGGAAGGGAGGAACCAGACCATGCGGACCATCGAGCGACTGCTGAGAATCCTGCACCGCGATCGATCACCGATCAGTGACCCAAGCTTCGCCGCCTACTACAGCGCCCTCGTCAGTGAGGCGGGCAGCGGCGTGCCAACGGTTGAGGAAGCGCGCCGTGACTTCGAACCGGTCCGCCGCCTCATTGAGCGCGCCTTCATTGTCTGAGACTTGCCTTGTGGCCTCTCCTTGGTCGATACTGAGCGCCAGCGCGGTATCGACCAGGGGAGGCACCCGTGACCTATCTGGACCGCGACCGTCTTGTCGAGTCTCTCCTCCGTGATCTCGACCGCGAGCTGGAACGGTATCCCGCTCTACGCGCATTCGCCGAACGGGTCGCTGACACGATCCTTGCGGCGCTTGCCGAGCACGAGCGGCGGCTCCACATGGTGACGCCAGAATTCGGTGAAGAGGAACGGAACGGATGAGCGAGCACTCTGCCGCCCCTGCGAACAGCTTTCCGCCCGTGCGTTTCGGCATCGGGACCGGGAACCGCCGCCCCTTCCCCGAACTCTTGGCCCAGTGGCGCTGGATCGAAGAACTCGGCTTCGACACCGCCTGGGTCGTTGATCACTTTATGGCAGCCGACAATGAGGACACCCCGTACTTTGAGGCTTGGACACTGATCGCCACGCTTGGTGTCCAGACCCAGCACCTCCGCTTCGGCGTCCTGGTGAGTGGGAACACTTACCGGAACCCTGGCCTGCTGGCCAAAATGGCGGTCACGCTCGACCATGCTTCAGGCGGACGCGTCGAACTCGGTATCGGTGCCGGCTGGTGGGAGCGCGAACACCGCGCCTATTCGTTCCCCTTCCCAAGCGTCGCTGACCGGATCGCTATGTTGGAGGAAGCGATCCAGATCATTGATCGACTGCAGCGCGAGCGACGCGTCACCTTCCACGGTCGCTTCTACCGCTTCGAGGACGCACCATTCGAGCCGAAGCCGCTCCAACAGCCTCGCATCCCGCTGATCGTTGGCGCCTTCAAGCCGCGCATGCTTCGGCTTGCCGCACGCTACGCCGACATCTGGAACACGCGTGGCGAACCTGACGAGGTCGGTGAACTCGCTCGCTTCGTCCGCCAGGCAGCGCGTGAGTTCGGGCGAGATCCAGCGACACTCCGCTGTTCGGTCTTCACGTGGCGACCGCCGTTTGAGAGCGTGGAGCGTTTTCGCTCGCTTGCGATCGCCTATCTCCAACACGGCTTCACCGATCTCGTTTTCCCTATGCCGCCGGAAGCACAGTGGCCGGTGCTTGAGCGCTGTGCACGGGAAGTGATTCCCGAATTGCGGCAACGGGCGGCACGGGGCGAGTTCAGCGTCTGAGACGCTGCCGGTGTAGGATGAGTCCAGCGGAAAGGGGGTGGGCTCGATGAGCCTTGCAGCCGAACGCTGGGAGCAGGCAATGACGCCTGACGAGTATATCGCCTCGATGCAGCAGTATCGCGCGGAGTTCGAACGGAACATCACCCGGACGCGTATCATGCCGGGTGACTGGGCAGCGTTCGGACAGGAACCGTTGCACATTCTCATCATTACCGAGGACTGGTGCCCGGATTCGGTCCAGTTCGTCCCGATGGTGATTGCCCTCGCCCAGCGTGTGCCAACGGTTGAAGTGCGCCTGGTGCGACGGAGTGAGCATCAAGACCTCGCCGCACACTATCGGCGGCCCGATGGCACACAGGCTATTCCGACCTTTGTCTTGCTGGATGCAGACTTCCAAGAACTGGGCGTGCTGATCGAGCGACCGGAACGCGCTGCCGCGGAGTTGCGCGCGGCGCTCGCCGAGTTCGCCCGTACGCACCCAGAACTCGAAGGAGTGGAACGCCCGTGGGCCGAGATGCCACCGGAGACACGCCTGGCCGTTCGGGCGTTCCTTAACGAGTGGCGTGAACAGCAGTTCGACCGCTGGACACGCTATCTGTTTGAGGATCTGGCTGAGATCGCCAAAACAGCACGAGTCCGCGCGGCTTGACGGGCGGTTTCGCTCGCAGGCCGCGTCGCGCGAAGGGATCGGATCGATGCACGACACGCAGCAGCCAGGCATCCACCACACGCACTACCGGCAGCCCGGCGGAAATGTCCCCACCGAAGCGACGGGTGCCACCAGCGTACACGCCGAGCGTGTCGAGGGGCAGATGGTCATCGTGCAGCAGAGCCGCGTCGAGCACCTGACCGGAGCCCGTGTCAGTCTCGAGCAGTCCACGGCCAACCACGTCGAAGCACGCAGCGCGCAGGTCGATCACAGTGCGATCCGTTATCTGGAAGCTGAACGGGCCGTAACCCTCCGCAGTGCGATCGCCCTCGCTCGCGTCCGGGAACTCCGCGCCGCGCGCGCTCGTATCGGTCTCCTCCGGGCTGACCACGCGATCATCGAGCATGGGCGCATTGGGATCGCTCTCGTTCGCGACCTTTCTGGCCCGGCGCTCGTCCGCCTCCCTCTCGCAACGCTGGCCACATTCATCGTCGGACTACTGGCTGGGGCACTCTTGGACCGTTCGATCACCGCGAAGCGGAGGTGAGCGATGGCCACAGCGTACCGACTCCTCCGTTTCCTCGCCAGTAGCGCTCTCGGTATCGCGGCCGGAGCAGCGGTCGCCGCTGCCCTCTCCTCGGAACGGCGGCGTGCGTTGGAAGCATCGCTCCGCGAGCGCTGGCACCGGGCCCGCGAAGCTGCGGAGAGCGAATCAGCACGGACCGAAGAAGAGCTGTGGGCACGGTTCCGCCAACTCGTGGGGCTCCCGACTGCTGATGGCCTGCCTCACGACTTCACCGCCCCGCCGTCTCGCTGAGCACTGCGTAGGCCCGCACCGGTACTGCTGATCCAGCACGGATCGGAATCGGTGCGGCATGGAAACGGAACGTTCGTCCAATGAGCGAGCTCAGGTTCCGCAGGTTCTCGACGATCGGTATGCCTGCGGCGAGCAGTTTACTGTGCACGGGACGGCTCAGATCGGCGACATTGTCGATGTTCCAGCTGTCGATACCGACGAGCACCGCCCCCGCCGTGATGAGTGACTCGGCAGCCTCGCCCACCAGATGCGGATTTGCTGCCAGGTACCGCTCCGTTCCCCAGTGGCGATCCCAGCCAGTGCAAATGAGAACGGCACATCTTGCCAGTTCCAAGCCGGCAAAGCGTTCCGGACCGATCCCAAGCTGCCCCTGTGCGACCAACCAACGGACATCGATGACAACGCCTGGGAGGTCGGCAGTCCGCTCCAAGGGAAGCGTCGCCAGGTCTGCACCATCCTCGTACCGGTGGAATGGTGCATCCAGATAGGTTCCGGAATTTCCGATGAACGTATAGCGGTGGATCACAAAGCTCGTGCCGCTGGCATACGAAGCAGCCGTTGCTGTACGCGTTCGATACTCCACGAGCTCTGGCTGAGGCAACCCCGGGAACATCGGAATACTCGCGTCGAAAGGATGCGTTAGATCGATGATGACCATCCGCAACCTCCTTCTGCAATTCATGCGTGCACCGAGTGCAGCGCGGGAGAGGCCGAGTGACACTGCGATCGTACTGCGTCCTCTCCAGCCCTCGTGACCGGATGAGCGAAAACGGGTACGCTGCACACGGCGTTCGGACGAGGGTCAACGCATGCTCGAGCGTGAACTTACACCACTGAGTCGTTGGCGCTTCTACCCAAGAGGGCTCCTTGCACTTGCACTTGCGACGTTCGTTCTCTTCCTCGCCCGAGGAATGATACTGCCGTTTCTCGTTATTTATTTCGCGCAAGTCGTGGGACTCGGTGAGGCACTGGTCGGTGCCGGAATCGCACTCTCCTCCGCGGTCGGCGTCGGTGCAACGCTGGCGCTCGCCAGCACTATCGACCGGTATGGAGCTCGCCGTGTTCTGCTCTACGCCCTGCTCGCCCTCGCCGTCGTCCACGCGACGCTCTGGCTCGGGCAAGAACCGCTTGTCTTTTTGGTGCTCATGTGCGCATTCGGCATATCCGTGAACGTCTACTGGCCCGCGTCGGACACTCTCGCGACCGCCTTCCTACCGCCCACACGCGCCGGCGAAGTATTCGCATTGCAACGACTGGCCAACGCGTTTGGCCTCGGGATCGGCGGGCTGCTGGGAGGGCTGCTTGTGAGTGACGGGAAGCTCACCGCGTACCGTTCGCTCTTCCTCCTCAGCGCTGCCGGCGTGCTCCTCGCCGCGGTACTGGTCACCCTGCTCGTTCCCCCAGCGCATTGCGGACATCGCACAGCCTCGTCGCGAGGTCGAACCGGATGGGCACGCGTTCTGGGAAATCGCCGGTTCCTGGCGAGCCAGGTGGTGTTGCTCCTCGCCGTCGCTGGCTTTACACAGTTCCAAGTGAGCGTGCCTCCCTTTCTCCGTTCGGAGGCTGACTTTTCGGAACGCGCTATCGGCCTGCTCTTCGCCCTCAATATGCTCGTTGTGGGTGCCCAAGTACCGGTGGCGCGCTGGATCGGCAAGACGCCGCTGGCATACCTGTTCGCCGGTACCGGCTTGGGATGGGCACTCGCCTACACCGTTATCGCGCTCGCGCCGAAGGAGCCGTTCCTTGCCTTCCTCGGGGCACTGCTCTACTCCGTGGCTGAACTCCTGTTCGTTCCTGCAGCACGTGCGGTTGTGATCGCGCTCGCTGACCCAGAGCATCGGGCTCGGTATCTTGCCTTTTCCAGTGTCGTTTGGGCTATCGGCTGGGGAGGGTCGGCTTGGATCGCCGGGACACTCCTCGAGAGAGGAACGAGCCTGACACTCTGGGGTGGGACGATCGTGATGATGGTCGGGATGAGTCTCCTTGCCTGGGGATTCGCTCGCTGGCTCGAACCAAGACCCCTCTCGCTGTCCTTCGTCGACGAAGAGGTTGGAACAGACGGTGGCTGAACAGATGAGCACTACTACAGAAATTCCGCTCGGGCTGACCAGCACAGAGGCAGCCAAGCGCCTTCGGCGCTTTGGGCCGAACGAGCCGGCGCCACCGCAACGCCGCCGAGCGCTCGTGCAGTTCTTGCAGTTGTTCGTCGAGCCGTTGACATTCGTCCTGCTCGTTGCGAGTGGGATCGCAGCACTCCTCGGCGAGTTCGTGGATGCCATACTCATTGTCTCGATCGTCCTCGCCAGCACGACAGTGAACTTCGTCCAAGCGTATCGATCGCAGCGCGCCGTGGAGCGCCTGTCTGTGAGCATCGTGCCGACGGCGACTGTGCTTCGTGACGGGACCTGGCAGGAACTCCCGCGCTGGACACTCGTACCCGGTGACGTCATTCGCCTCACCGCTGGCGATCTGGTACCCGCCGATGCACGCCTGCTGGAAGCGATACACCTCACAGTCCAGCAAGCAGCGTTGACTGGGGAATCGTTTCCGGTCGAGAAGCAGGCGAATCCAACTGCACCGCCGAGCCAGGATCCGGACGCCGTGCACATGGTGTTTCTCGGTTCCTCGGTCGTTTCCGGCTCCGGCATCGCCGAGGTGGTCGCTACGGGGAAAAACACGCTTTTCGGTGGTATCGTCGCCCGGCTCGGTGCACCGCCCCCTGAGACCGAGTTCCAACGCGGTCTTCGCGAGTTTAGTCACCTGATCACTCGTACCATCGTTGCGCTGGTGCTTGTCGTCCTCGCCGTCACGCTCTCACTTGGTCGTGCACCTCTGGACTCTTTGCTCTTCGCCGTCGCGCTCGCGGTCGGCCTCACCCCGGAGTTTTTGCCGATGATCGTCACCATCGCTCTCGCTCAGGGAGCAATCCGGATGGCTCGGCGCCGCGTGCTTGTCAAGTCGCTGCCAGCAATCGAGAACCTAGGCAGCATCGACATTGTCTGCAGTGACAAGACCGGAACGCTGACGCTCGGCGAGATGCGTCTGATGCGGGCACTGACCCTCGCAGGGAACGACTCTTCGCGAGTACTGCAGCTGGGCTGGATCAACGCGCGCGCCCAGTCCGGCTTGGCAAGCCCGTTCGATCAGGCACTGCTGGCTACCGAACTTCCTACATTGCCGACATTCACGAAAGTTGACGAACTCCCCTTCGACTTCGAACGCCGCCGGGTCTCGGTCGTCGTTCGCCTCCTGGGTGAGCCGCCACTCCTGATCACTAAGGGCGCTCCGGAGGCGATCCTGCCAGCATGCACCGCATTTGAAGACGAACGTGGCATCGTCCAGCCGTTCGACGAGACGATGCGACAGAACGCTGCAAGTCTCTTTCGGCAATTGAGCGCCGAAGGGCTCCGCGTGCTCGCAGTCGCATGGCGAGCGTGGCAATCACCTCATCCACTTCGTCCTGAGGACGAGAACGAGCTTGTCTTGGCGGGATTCCTCGCTTTTGCCGACCCACCGTTGTCCGAAGCGAGGGAAACGCTTGCACAGCTCGCCGCTGATGGGGTACGCGTGAAACTTCTCACAGGTGACAACGAACTCGTCGCAGCGGCGGTCTGCCGTGCCGTTGGACTCCCAGCTGAGCGAATCGTTCTCGGCAGCGAACTTGAACGCCTTGAGCCCCTTGCACTCGAGCGTCTGGTAGAGGAAGCGGATATCTTCGCACGGGTCACACCAGCTCAAAAGCACCGCATCGTACTCGCGCTCAAGGCCCACGGTCATGCAGTCGCGTACCTGGGGGACGGGATTAACGATGCACCCTCCTTGCACGCAGCGGACGTCGGCATCTCGGTCGTGAACGCCGTCGATATCGCACGGGAAGCTGCGGACATCGTGCTCCTGGACCGACGCCTCTCAACACTCCACGAGGGAATCCTGGAGGGACGCCGCGCCTTTTCCAACGTGATGACGTTCCTCCTCATGGAGACGAGTTCCAACTTTGGCAATGTCTTCAGCATGGCTGGTGCGGCCGCATTGTTGCCGTTCTTACCTATGCTTCCGCACCAGATTCTGTTGAACAACTTTCTGTACGATCTCGCGCAAGTTGCCATTCCCCGCGACCGGGTTGACCCTCAGCTTACTGCCTCACCGCGTCGCTGGGATATCAGTTTTGTCCGGACTGCAATGCTTGTCCTCGGACCGGTCAGCTCGCTCTTCGATTTCCTGACCTTCGCCGTCCTGCTGTTCCTCTTTCGTGCGGATGAGACGCTCTTCCACACTGGCTGGTTTGTTGAGTCCTTGGTCACGCAGTGTCTTGTCGTCTTCGTCATCCGGACGGCCCGAGCTCCTTGGCGCTGGTTACCAAGCCCAGCGCTGGCGCTGAACGTGCTTGCAATCGTCCTCATTGGCCTGTGGCTTCCGTACAGCCCACTCGCTGCGTTCCTTGGCTTCGTCCCACTGCCGCCGGCATATCTGGCGTTCCTCGCAGGTGCAGTCGCAAGCTACCTGGTACTGGTCGAACTCGCAAAACGGGCACTCTACGCCTGGTGGAACCACCGTCACCGAGAGACAGTGCGATCTGGCCGACTATAGTCGGTCGGATCGATCCAGGGTCGCCCCTCAGCGAGGCGCGTGACCCGAAACGCCTGAACATCCTGGCGCGGCATTCCCTCAACGATCCACTCGGCAAGAACCCGCCCGACTGCAGGAGCCGTTTTGAACGACGTTCCGGAATCACCCAGAAACGCGAATAGTCCAGAATACTCTGGTATCGGGCCGAAGAGCGGTCGCCCATCTGGGCTCTGCATAACGACTCCGGCCCATCCACCACGCACGATACCCTGCTTCAGCATCGGATATCGCTGGGCGATTGCTGTCCGGGCAGGAGCGACAAAATCAGGATCTGTGGTCTCGGCATACCGATCCGGATCGACCTGGCGAATCCCCGACTCCAACCCAACGAGCGTCGCTGTCTCACCCTCCGGGCGGAACCACATGCCCAGAGCGGTATCGATGCCACAACAGTGCCGTGGCGCCGGCTCTACCGGCCAGCGGAAAACAACAACCTGCACGCGTCGCGGGATGAGGCCGTAATCGAGGCCCAGCGCAGCAAGCAAACTATTCGCCCATGGCCCCGGCGTCAACACAACAAACGGCGCGGCGATCCGTCCGGCGCTTGTCTGCACGCCAGCGACGCGTCCACCGATGATCTCCACCCCTGTGGCCTGTTCCCCGATGCGGAGCTCCGCGCCGTTCCGCCGTGCCCGCTCAAGCAGCCCAAGAGTCGCGGCGACCGGATCGGCATAGCCACTCTCTGGTTCGTAGGCAGCAACCGTGATCCCCGTCACATCGCACCAGGGTTCGAGCTCGGCAACTTGCTCGGCCGTCAGTAGCTCGACCGGAGCACCAAGCGCCTGTTGCATTGTGACGTTGGCCTGGAGCTTCTCCTCGTCGCTGGCTGCGACGATCTGGAGAAAGCCGGTGCGGACGAACGGTGAGGGTGTTCCGACACGCGCTTCCCATTCCTGGAAGAAGCGCAGGCTTTCCAACGCGAGGCGCGTCTCATATGGGTTTGGGTAATGAAGCCGCACAAGTGCACCAGATTTGCCGGTCGCACCCGCCGCAGGTACCCGCTGCTCTACGATGACGACGTCGCGCAGCCCCATTTCGGTGAGCCAGTACGCGGTACTCGCCCCGATGATCCCTGCACCAACAACCACCACTTCGGCAGTCGTGCGCATCACAGTCTCCTCTACTCTGGCCCATGGAAACAGGGGCGCGCACCGCCGTCAAGTCGTCCCACCCGCTCCGATGATCACTGGACAGCCGGCCGGTGTGACTGCGGCTGGCATCGCGTCACCCTGCGGCTTACCTGCCTAATCAGGGTCTGAGCAAGCCGTAAAAAGCAAGCTCGATGACAGCACGCGTCGCGGATGAATTCGACGAGCAGCGATCCTCGCACGGGCCAAGCTACCCCTCCGCTCCTCGACCTCGCCAGAGGCGTCGATCCTCAGCGAATCAGCGGTAACCACTCGCTGATCGTCGAATAGGGGCGTACCACCCTTTCCCCAGCGCGGGTAAGCTCGATGGAGCGACCAACGCATGGAAGCCTCAGGCGCAGCTTTGCGGGACACCGTTCGGTATCGGGGCAGTTCGACTCAGTGATACATCATGAAGCGCTTGGAGCATGACGCTCTTGAACGTCATCAGATCTGGATCGCCTTTGCTGGATTAATAGCCGGCGGTTCGGCGGGGCTCTTCTTCCCTGGAATCCACACCGTCTTCGAACTGCTGGTTTACCCAGCCTTGGCAATTCTGCTCACTTCCATGTTTTTGCAAATCCCTTTTGGCAGGTTCGGAGGAGCCCTCACCGATCGTCGCTACCTCGTGGCCACCCTCACGACAAATTTCGTTGTCGTGCCAGTTGTCGTCTGGCTTCTTGCCCATCTAGCACCGCAGCAACCCGCAGTGCTTCTCGGGCTTTATCTGGTCCTCCTTGCGCCCTGCATCGACTACGTGATCGTGTTCACCCGGCTCGGTGGTGGTGACGAGCGGATCGTCCTCGGCTCAACACCTGTTCTCCTCGTGGCACAGGTCCTGCTGTTGCCAGGCTATCTGTGGTTGTTCCTCGCCGAATCAGCCCGGAACATCATCGATCTGAAGCCGTTCCTGGAAGCATTTGCGTTCCTGATCGCTCTCCCACTCGGCATCACACTCGCGCTTCAGTACCTGTCATTGCGCTATCCAGTCCTCGGCCGCGTGACTGACGTCGCAAGATGGCTACCGGCTCCAATGTTGGCCCTGACGCTCCTGGTGATCGTCGGGTCCCAGATTGTGCGGGTGAGGAGTGCATTCCTCGATCTCGCAGGCATCGTACCGCTCTATCTTGCATATCAAGTGACGATCGGACTTCTGGGACCACTGATTGCACGAGCATTCAAACTCGATCCGCCACGCGGGCGAGCACTGGTCTTCAGCGCACTGACACGCAACTCGCTGGTCGTCCTTCCGCTTGCGCTGGCACTGCCGCGGGAACACTCCCTCGCGGCGCTGGTTATCGTCACCCAGACCCTGGTCGAACTCACCGGGCTGCTCGCTGCGGTCCGGATTGTGCCACGGCTGCTCCCTGCCTGCCCGTTTTCCGCTTCCCGGACCTGGCGTAAGTAACCGCTGCGCCTTCTGGAGTGAGGCGGTGCATCAAGGATTCGACGCTATGATCTTGTGAGAGTACAAAAATCCCGCCGGGAAGCCGAACTCCCCGCAACTGTCGTGATGCTAGAATTCCTCTCGAGATCGAGCATGCGGTCCGCGGACACAGATAGCGACAGGGTAGTGGGGTGACGGGTCGTGGCGAAGCAGCTAGGAATCGATCTGGGAACAGCAAACGTCCTTGTCTACGTGCGGGGGCGTGGCATTGTGATCAACGAGCCATCGGTGGTTGCCATTTCGGCCAAGGACGGTCGGGTGAAGGCCGTTGGCATTGAAGCGCGGAACATGCTCGGGCGCGAACCCCGCGATACGATCGAGGTCATCCGCCCAATGCGGAACGGCGTCATCGCGGATTACGTGGTGACGCAAGAGATGCTGCGCTACTTCATCAACAAGGCGGTCGGCCGCTTCTCGCTCATCCGACCCGAGGTCATGATCTCTGTACCTGCTGGCGTGACGAGCGTTGAGCGCCGCGCGGTGCGTGATGCGGCGCTCAACGCGGGAGCTCGCCGCGCATATCTCATCGCTGAGCCACTAGCAGCCGCGATCGGCGCGCGTATTCCGATCGCTGACCCGAGTGGCAATATGGTCATCGACATCGGTGGCGGGACCACCGAAGTCGCAGTCATTTCCCTGAACGGCATTGTTGTAGCCAAGTCAGTACGGATCGGTGGGAACCACCTGGACGACGCGATTGCTGCGTACGTCAAGCGTAAGCACAACCTGCGCATCGGTGAGCGTACAGCGGAAGAAATTAAGATAGCTATCGGCTCAGCGCTACCGGTCGAAGAAGATATGGTTATGGAGGTTCGTGGCCGGGACGAGGTGACTGGCCTGCCACGAACGATCCAACTCCATGCTAACGAGGTCGTGGAGGCGATCGCCGAACCGCTCGAGGCGATCCTCTCTACTGTCCGTGCCGTGTTGGAAGAGACGCCACCCGAACTTGCCTCCGACATCATTGACAAGGGGATGGTGTTGACCGGTGGCGGCGCGTTGCTCCGAAATCTGGATCGCCTGCTCACTGAGGTGACTGGCGTGCCTTGCTTTGTGGCCGACGATCCTTTAAGTTGCGTGGCCATCGGCACGGGGCTGGCACTTGAGTATTTCGACGTGATTCGGGATAGCCTCGAAGAAATTTAAGTCAGCGCGTAGTACTCTGCTTCCTCGCCCCCACAGGCAATCACCGCGTGGATATGGCGGACCGCCCAGCGCTGACTCGTCCAGAGGAGGCGTGCAACTGCCTCGTCGAGATCGCACCAGGCGTAATCGTCATGCGCAGCGGAGAGTCGCACCGTTGCCCGGGGTTCGACCAGCGCGGCGAAGGTCGGTGCAAGCACGATCGCATCATTGGTATGATCGTAAAATTGCGCGATGTAATCGGCAGAGTAGAGGCGCTGTGGTACGAGTCCGGTCTGCTCGAGGAGCTCCCGGGCAGCTGCCTCTACTGCTCGCTCCTGCGGCAGGATTCGTCCGTGCACCGCATGCCAGGTCCCACCCAGGGGCCCATCTGCACGGCGACGTAACAGCAAAAACTGCACCTCATGTGGCGGTCGTTGCGGGAGCCGGCGGAACACATAGACATCCACCAGATCGCTCACCACTCGCGGCATCGTTTCCCGAATCCCTCCCGCACGGCCGACACGACTCGTTCCATGCTCAATGCAGTCAGGATAGCATCTTGGCGGCAGGCGAGGACACTCACCAGCGGCGGCGCAGACGCCACCACTGGTAGCGGAACCAACCAATGATCCCGCGCCGCGCCGGTGGCAGTACGATGTCGCGTCCGCGCCAGCGCCGCGGTTGATCCGGCGTCCAACTCGGACCACGAGCGAGCTGCCGGACTACCGGCGCAAAGAACGACAGGAGACTCGCAATCGCTAACAGCATGGCGAGCGTTCTCGACCAGTCGCGGACGAGAACGGCAAGCAAGGCAAGAAGAAACGCTCCAGCCAGCAGTGCAGTGCTCTCAGGAAACGAGAAACGCCGTGCGTGCAACCCACGACGCGGTGCGGGGAATCGGGGACGTCGCAAGCGCCGCAGCCAGCGGCGCCAGCGTGGTTCCCGCTCCGCCTTCTCGAGAATCTCAAGAATCTGTTCTTCGAGACGCGACGAACGGCGCTCCTGCGGCATGGCTGGCCTCCTCAGTCCGCTCGGCTTGGTGTCCGCGCCAGTTCCGCCACCGCGAGGATGACGCGGTCGATGTCTTCCTCAGTCGTGCACCACCCTGGCGACAGGCGGACGGTCCCATGCGGATACGCACCAAGAGTCCGACACGCCTCGGACGCACCGTGTAATCCAGCCCCGACGACGATCCCGTAGGTCTTCTCTAAAACGCTTGCCAGATCGACCGGTCGCCATCCACTCACCAGGCAGGAAATCACAGCCACGCGTCGCTGGGGATCCGAGGGTGACAGCAGCCGTACGCCTGGGATCGTCTCCAACCCAGCCACGAGCCGGTCGGTCAACCGACGCAAGCGCGCGCTCAGCGTCGTGAACCCCTCTTGGACAAGCCATTCCAACGCGGCACCAAGCGCAACGATACCAACTGCATTCGGCGTTCCCGCTTCGTATCGTTCAGGAAGTGACCAGAGTTGGGTGATGTCCGGTGCGTCACGCGCCGTCGCTCCCTCGCGGAGCGGTGCGAGCTCTGACGGATCGACGCGCGGACCAAGGACAAGCACACCAGTGCCCGGTGGACCAAGCAGCCATTTGTGGCCACTTAGGGCGAGGAGATCGGCACCAAGATCATCCAGCGTGAAAGGAATGACGCCTGCGGTCTGGGCGGCATTCACCAAGACCAACGTGCCCTGCACATGTGCCCGATTCGCGATCTCCACGACTGGTTGCAGTGCGCCGGTCACATTCGATGCATGGCCAATGATGACGAGCCGCGTGTTCGGTCGGAGTGCTCGCTGCACATCCACGGGATCGACCAGACCATCTGGGCCGACCTCGACTCGTGTCGTAGTGACACCAAACAGCTCGAGTGTGCGCAGCGGTCGTCGCACCGCATCGTGTTCGATCGCGGTGGTGACAACATGATCTCCCGGGCCCAAAAGGCCCTTAATCGCCAAATTGAGCGCATCGGTTCCGCTGGCAGTGAAAAGTACACGTCGCGGATCGGGAACCCCGAAGAACGCCGCCAGGCGTTCGCGGACCCGTTCGATCGCCTCCCATGTCTCGGTCGCCAGCCGATTACCCGGACGGAGTGGCACCCCGCTCGCTCGTTCCAGGAATGTCCCAAGCGTTCGGATCACCACATCGGGTTTCGGCCAGCTTGTGGTCGCGTTGTCCAAATAGGTCAGCACAGCCATCACATCCCGATATAGCGCGCGTAGAGCGCTCGAGCTACCGCGGGATCGGTCGTTCCACGGACGATCGCTCGTCCGTCAGGGAAGACGGTCAATTCATAACCGTCTGCGCGGAATCGTATCAGGTATGGGTTATAGCGCACCTCCCCCAATGGTGCTAGCCGCTGCGCGAGTAGGGCGAGGTCGATCTCCACACGCGGGTGGACGACGACTTGCACCGCATCGCGGCCGCAGAGTGCAACCGTTCGGCTGGGTGCACGTTCGTACAGGAACCGTCGCTCACCGAGTGCACAGGCCGGGCAGTCAGGCCGACGCCGCGCCGTGACGCGCGCAATTTCGAGCGTCCACAGATCAACTGTCATCAGTGTGCGGTTACATGCCGACCAGGCACCGACGAGCAGCTTGATTGCCTCTGAAGCCTGCAAGGCACCGACGAGCGCAGCAGCTGGACCGAGCACCCCTGCCGTGTCGCAGGTCGGCACGCTCCCAGCGGGTGGTGGCTCAGGGAAAAGGCAACGCAGACATGCCGTCTCACCAGGAATCACTGTGAAGGTTGTTCCTAGCGTGCCGATTGCGCCTCCGTATATCCACGGCTTGTTGAGTTCCAGCGCTGCATCATTCAGAAGGTACCGTAGCTCGAAGTTGTCGCTGCCATCAACGACTACATCCACATCGGCAATGAGAGGCACGATCGAGGTCGCATCAACGTCGATGACAACCGGCTCAATCGACACATCCCGGTTCACCCGCTCAAGGGCACGAGCCGCTGCCACTGCCTTAGGCAATGCCGCCTCGACATCGGCTTCCTCATAAAGCACCTGTCGCTGCAGGTTTGTCCACTCCAGAACATCCCGATCGACCAGGCGCAAGAACCCGACCCCCGCCCGGGCAAGGAGCATCGCCACGTGAGTGCCGAGTGCCCCCACGCCTAAGACACAGACCCGTCCACGACGTAACCGTTGTTGTCCGGATGTTCCAATGACCGGGAGGAGAACCTGCCGGTGGTACCGCTCAACTGATTCGTCGCTGGTCATGGCGTGGTCTCCACTCTCTACACATATGGTACAGTTCCCAACCGGCGCGCCCCAAGCGCCGTTGCAAAACGCATGTTGTCTCGGTTCCTTCGTCGGGCCAACACGGCGGATCGGAACCTATCTGTTAAGGGCGTTACGCGGCGCGCACGCTTTACGTGGGGGAGAAGACGTGAGCACAGTTCGTTTAACCGTCGTCGATCGCCACGGAACTGTTAGTTTCCTCGGCCCTGGGCACGTCATCAAGATGCTCACGGCGGCCTGCAGTCGCAATCCAACCACCGTCAACGAACTTTTGGATTATGCAGCACCGTACGATAGCGATTTCGTCGAAAGTGTTCGCACGGGACTTGCAATCTTCGACGAACACAACACACCCGAGAATTCGAGCGCGTTTCACTCGGTCGCTACGATGCTCAGTCCAGAGCGTCTTCCACCCTTCCGCGTCATCGACGAGCTGACGCGGACACTCAGCCTCCAGCCAGTCGGCGTTGGACTCGTGCTCTATAACCTTGAAGCGCGACGGATTGTCCAGCTTGTCAATCGCTATGGTGAACTCCTGCGTCAGGATCGTGGACGCATCCGGCGAGGTGGCGAACCGACGCGTTTGCTGTATTCTTACCGCCTGCCCGACGATTGGCGAATCCTACCCTAATGCTTACCAGTCGGTTTTCGCCCACCCTGCTCCTTCTCCGGACGACGCCGTCCAACTAATCCCCCAAGGAACAGTTGCTGGAGATGCTGCCCGACGGAAAGCTGTGAAAGTTCGCTCGCCGTCTCCTGCGGGGGCTCCCCCGGCCGTCGCTCCAGGACAGCCCACTCAGCCCGCGCGTCGCGCGCCCGCTCAAAGGTCTCTCGAAGCTCTGCCAACGCCTGCTCCGATCCGTCAGCGATCAGGTCACGCAATTGCTGGAGTTCCCCGATCGCTCTATCGAGCCAGCGGAGGATCGCTGGAGCGTTCGTCGCGCAAATATCCCGGTACATCTGCGGGCTTCCCAAGGCGAGCCGCGTGGTATCGCGAAACCCGCCCGCTGCGAGTTGGCGCATCTCGCGCCAGGCCACATCGCTGCTCGTCACCTGCATCAGCGTCACTGACAGCAGGAATGGCAGATGGCTGATAGCCGCGACGTACGAGTCATGTTCCTCTGGATCAAGGAAGCGCGGCTCTGCACCCAGTGCCTGAACCATGCCGAGCACCGTTTCGATGGCCTGCTGGCTTGCTGTCAGCGAGGGCGTAATAACCCACACCGCTCCGCGAAACAAGTCGGCATCGGCTCCCTCGATGCTCTGCGTCTTTCCCGCCATAGGATGACCGCCGACAAAATGCAGGCGAGCGGGTAAGAACTCGCTGGCCCACCGCATTACCGCCGCTTTCGTGCTGCATGTATCGGTCACAACTGCCCCATCGGGCGCATGCTCAGCGATAGTCGTGAACACTTCGGGAACTGCGCTCGGCGGTGTTGCAACGACGATAAGATCAGCCCCCTCCAGCGCCTCGGCCAGGGTCCAGGTTGTCCGGTCGACCGCCTTAATCCGCTTCGCCTCGTTCTGATGGAGGAGCTCGATATCGAACCCAACGATGCGGAATGGGCTGGTACGCTGCCCGCCATCGGTTGCCCAGCGACGTAGACCAAGCCCGATAGAAGCTCCGATGAGTCCCAAACCGACGATGGTCACTTGTTGCATGTGTTCCTCCGGCCGCTTTGTTCTGTCGATCCTACCACACCAGCCACTAGCGGCGGATCAGCTCCAGGTCGACAGTCCGGATCCATCCGTCCCGCCCATCAGGCAGTTCCAGGTGCAGCCATGTGGCATTTCCGACCTGTTCCTGCTCCCCGAGGAAGCGGAGCTCCGTACCCGGCTCCAGCACCGCAACGACCTGATACTGTGTTCCTGGTCCGCTGCGGAAGTTGACCTGGGAGCCCTGTGCCACCCGGTGTGTTGCCTGCCAGGCTGGTGTGGGGCTTGGTTGAGGCGTCACGACCGGCGTGGGACTCGAGGTGGCCCTCACAGCAGCTACTGGTGTTGCCTCAGGGGTCACTACGGACGTCGGCGTCGCCTCGGGCAGGCGCGAGACAAAATCGCTAAAGACTGGCGCAAGACGTCCATAGAGCCAGATGAATCCGGCGAGCGCGATGAAGATCGCCAATCCCATCGCCAGTCCCAGCCAAATCCCCGATTGACGCGAGCGCTGCCGCAGACGCGCCGAGAGTTCTTGATCAATCACTCCACCACTCCAGCACTCGCTCGACGAAGCGGCCAGCATTCTTGTCCACGCAGCGCAGTATAGCGCAGCCTGCGGTAGACTCGTGACGAACGGAGCGCGTTCCCGTGGTCGAACGGAAGGAGCGCACCGATGGCAGAGTTCAAGAATTACATCGGCGGCCGGTGGGTGGACGCGAAGAGCGGAGCAACCTTCGAGCGGCGTAACCCCGCGACCGGCGAACTGATCGGCACCTTCGCGAAGAGTGGTCCAGAAGATGTCGCCGCCGCCGTGGAAGCGGCCAAGGCAGCCTTCGACCGCTGGCGCAAAGTGCCGGCCCCCAAACGCGGCGAGATCCTCTTCCGAGTCGGCCAGCTCCTTGTCGAACGCAAGGAGCAGTTGGCTCGCGAGATGACTGAAGAGATGGGCAAAGTCCTCACCGAGGCACGAGGCGATGTGCAAGAAGCTATCGACATGACGTTCTATATGGCTGGTGAGGGCCGCCGCCTGTGGGGTCAGACCACACCTTCGGAGCTTCCCAACAAGTGGAATATGACGCAGCGTCGGCCAATCGGCGTGGTCGGCTTGATCACACCCTGGAACTTCCCGATGGCCATCCCGGCCTGGAAGATCATGCCCGCCCTTATCTGTGGCAACACCGTTGTCTTCAAGCCAGCCAGTTACACCCCGCGCTCCGCTGTTCGCCTCGTCCAGCTCTTCGAGGAAGCGGGTTTGCCACCCGGCGTGCTCAACCTCGTCCTTGGCACGGGTGACACAGTGGGAACGGCGCTCGTCCAGCATCCCGACGTTGCGCTGATCTCCTTCACAGGCTCAAACGAGATCGGCCAGCAGGTCGCAGTAGAGTGCGCACGGCTGGGCAAGCGCGTCTCACTCGAGATGGGCGGGAAGAACGCGATCATCGTCATGGACGATGCTGATCTGCGCCTGGCACTGGACGGAATTGTGTGGAGTGCCTTCGGTACCTCAGGCCAGCGCTGCACGGCGGCCAGCCGCGTCATCGTCCACGAAGCAGTCTTCCGCGAACTCGCTGACCAACTCGACGCACGCGTCAGCCGGTTGAAGCTGGGGAACGGCCTGGATCCCACAACCGACGTCGGTCCACTCGTCAGCCAATCACAGCTCGAGCGGGTTCACCGCTATGTGCAGATCGGCATTGAGGAGGGTGCGCAGCTCCTGACCGGAGGACAGATCGCCCGTGAGGGGGAACTTGCACGCGGGCACTTCCACCAGCCGACCGTTTTTGTCGACGTCCGTCCGGAGATGCGCATCGCACAGGAAGAGATCTTTGGTCCGGTGACTGCGCTGATCCGCGTCCGCAGCTTGGAAGAAGCAATCGCGGTTTGCAACGGTGTCCGGTACGGTCTCTCAGCTTCGATCTACACGCGGGACATTAACAAGGCATTCCGGGCCATCGAGGACGTCCATACCGGCATCTTCTACGTCAATGCAGGGACGATCGGTGCAGAGATCCACTTGCCGTTCGGCGGTACGAAAGCGACCGGCAACGGACACCGTGAGGCTGGCCAAGCTGCGCTCGACGTCTTCACCGAATGGCAGTCTATCTTTATCGACTACAGCGGCCGGTTGCAGCGTGCCCAGATCGACGTGGAGCAATTGACAGCAGACGACTGAATCGATGAAGACGCACCTGCCCTTCGCGTCAATAGCCGACGAAGTACAGTTGCGGGCTCGGCATGCGAGCCCGCATTCGTTGTGAGCCCACTGCCCCCTGGACGGCACCTACTGCTGGCGTTTTCAGGATTCCGCCGGGGGATCGAGGAATCGTCGCGGTGAAAAGCGGGCTGGGATCTCGTCTTCGCTATCCTTTTCCAACGCCTCCGCGAGGATATCCGCGGTAACCGGCGCTAACATCACTCCTAGGCGGAAGTGTCCGGCTGCAACCCACAGGTTTCGCCAGCCGGGTACTCGCCCGAGTATCGGCAGATCATCAGCAGTTCCAGGGCGCAAGCCCGCTCCCACCGCGTGGATTTCTTCTTGCAGAAGCGCCGGAGCAAGTCTCCGGGCGGTATCTATGCACTGCCAGAGTCCCTGAGCCGTCGGACGGGTCCCCCAGCGCCCTCGTTCCACTGTCGTCCCCACCCAGACCAGTCCGTCTGCCCGCGGAACAACATAGCCAGTCACGCCCGGCGCACCGACGATGTGTCGAGGTCGGCGGGTGCTCCCGTCGATTAATGCCATCTGCCCTTTAACGGGAACAGTCGGCAACGGCACCCCCAACGGCGCCACGAGTTGCCCAGACCACGCACCTGCCGCGAGCACGACAGAATCGGTCGGTAAGCGCTCACGCGCAGTCTGCACCGCTAATACACGTTCGCCTGCGACCTCGAGTTCAACAACAGCAGTATGTTCGAGGACCGTTACCCCACGTTGCTGTGCCCCGACGATGGCGGCCCGTACCAGCTGCGGAACCAGAACACTCGCCCCGTCCTCAATCAGGAGTCCTCCCTGGACGTGGACAGGTGCCAATGGCTCCGCTTCGCGTGTCGCCGGACCATCCAGCCATTCAGCGGTGAATCCCCTCTCTTCGAGCCACTGGCCAAGTTCCTGGAGCACAGCGACTTCCGCTTCGGTCTCAGCGAGCAGCAACGTACCCCATTGCTGAAACCCAACCGAGAGCCCTGTCTCTTCCTGTAACGTCCCGACAAGCCAAGGATAGGACCGCAGGCTCCGCCAGAGCAGTTGCTGGAGCTCTGTTGGATACTGACGCTGATCGAGCGGGCTCACAATTCCGGCCGATGCTGCCGAGGCTCCATCGCCGATCGTCTCGCGTTCAATCAATGTCACTCGCTGGCCACGACGGGCCAGTACGTAGGCGATCGTCGCACCGATGATGCCGCCACCAATGACAATGACATCCGGATGCGGTTCCAGTCTCCTCGTCACGACTTCCCCCTCCCAGCGCTCACGCTGCGCTGCCGGTCGTCGAGAGCGAGCCTGGACGCTCTTGCGAACGATACCACGTGGGAACACAGCAGAGAACAATCCATTTCACCGCGGAACTGGACTGATCGCACGAATGCCGACGTTGACAAGAAGTGCCAAAATGAGCAGGACGATCCCCAACGCCAAGGCCAGCGCAAAGTCGCCACGACTTGTCTCCAGGACGATCGCAGTCGTGAGAATCCGCGTCTGGCCAAGGATGTTTCCGCCCACCATCAGCGATGCGCCCACCTCAGCAATGGCTCGTCCAAACGCTGCCGCCGTGGCGAAGCCGACTTGCGGCAAGGTCGCTCGCACAAGCTCCCACCCGCATCGCACGGGACCGGCTCCAAAGACCCGTAACGCATCGAGGAGCTCCGGGTCGAGCAACTCGATCGCACTGCGCGTGATGCCCGCTGCGACCGGGAAAGCGACGATCCACTGGACGATCACCATGGCAATCGGGGTATACAGCAGCGCGAGCGCCCCAAGCGGACCGCTCCGCCACAACAGGAGAGTGACAACGAGCCCGACCACGACTGGCGGAAGCCCTAATCCTGTGTTCACCAGCACGCCGAGCACACGCCGACCGGGGAACCGACCAATGGCCAACCCAACTCCTAGAGGAACCCCCGTCAGTACCGCGAGCCCCGTCGCGAGACCAGAGACGAACAACGTCCGCTCCACGATCTCCACGAATGCGGGGTCAGCGGACAGGATGAGACGAATCGCGCCGGTGAACCCCTGCCAGAACAACTCCACAAGACACCTGTTTAGGGCTGCGGCGTCACAGTAGGCACGAGAGCCGGGCGGAAGAGTGACTCACCATACCGGTCAACGCCGAACGAGGCGATCACCTGCTGAGCCACCTGGGACACAAGGAAGCGAGCGAACGCCTCTGCGCCGCGTGCATTGACACGAGCAAACCGCGTTGGATTCACCGTGATGACATGGTAGGGATTGATCAACGCTGGATCACCAGCTGTGAGAATCACGAGACTGATGCTGCTCCGGAACGCAAGAAACGTCGCACGATCACTCAACGTGTAGGCACGCTTCTGGTCGGCGAGCACGAGCGTCATGCCCATGCCTTGTCCAGAGGTGATGTACCAGGATTGGTCACGGGGATCGATACCTGCCTCTTGCCAGAGCCGCTTCTCCAAAAGGTCTGTCCCCGATCGGTCGTCCCGACTGACCCAGGTCGCACCAGTCGCCGCGATGCGACGCAGCGCATCGACCGCTGAGCTCGCCTCACGCACATGCGCTGGATCGTCCGCAGGTCCGACAATGACAAAATCATTCGTCGCAACGAGAAACCGCAATTGCCCATACCCCTCAGCCATGAACTGCTCCTCAGCCTCGGGAGCATGCACAAGCAGCACATCCGCTTCACCACGCCGCCCCAGTTCAAGCGCTTGTCCTGTTCCGACTGCGATCACCTTCACCACATACCCCGTCTCTTCCTGGAAACGCGGCAGCAGCGCATCGAGTAGACCGCTGTCTTGCACGCTTGTCGTGGTTGCCAGAATGATCGTGCGACTCTGCCCTTCCACCGTACCCTGGGGAACGCCCGTTGGGGTCATCCCACCGTGGAGCGATGACGCTGCCCTACCAGCACACGCAGTCAGCAGGACGAGCAGAATGACTACGACAGTTCCGAAGGTTACCGACACTCTCATACCAAGGATCGATCCGCACCAGTACGGCTGTAGGCGAGTGTACTAGGCAACAAGCGCATTTCGCTGTTCCTCCGTGCTGGTCACTCAACCGGAACGTGGCGTCCCAGGCAGACCAAGCATGCTTGCCAATTCCTGGATCAGCGCGATATGTGCACGCGGCGAAGGAAGGCCGAGTCCCATAGTATTGATGCAGAGATGCGTCGCCCCGAGTTCGCGCCACGCCTCGACATCCCGCAGCCACTCGGCACGCGGTACCTGTGCGAGCGTAAGCCTCCCCTCGATCCCAAAGGCCGCTGGGTCGCGTCCGGCTGCGCGCACCCACTCCCGGAGTTCGTCAACCATCGCACGGAGCTCGGGGGTCGGTCTCCACTGCGGCATCCAACCATCTGCCAGCCGGGCTGCGCGCCGCCGCGCGGCCTCCGACATGCCACCAAGCCAAATCGGGATTGGGCGCTGGACGGGAAGCGGATTGAGCCCAACGGCCGGAAGGCGGTGCCAGCGCCCCTCGTAACGCACAATCGGTTGCGTCCAGAGCAGACGCAAAACTTCAATTTGCTCTTCCTCGCGACGGCCACGCGTGTGGAAATCCATACCCAGGGCAATGTACTCTGCCTCGTTCCAACCGACCCCAACACCCAGCCGTAAGCGACCACCAGAGAGAACATCGACCTCCGCCGCCTGCTTGGCCACCAGGACAGTCTGCCGTTGTGGCAGGATGACAACGCCTGTCACGAGTTCGAGCCGCTGTGTGACCGCCGCAAGGTAGCCGAACAGCACGAACGGCTCGTGGAACTGGTGCCCAGCATGGTATGGCCCTCTCCATCCCGGATACTGGGCAAGATCGACGCCGACCACATGCTCGTACGTGAGAATATGGGTATAGCCGAGTTCCTCAGCAGCTTGCGCGTACTCGCGAATCACGCTCGGATCGGTTCCAATTTCCGTCTGGGGGAAGACGAGCCCGATGCGCATGACCGCTCCTCTCTTGTCCATTGCTTGGGGAGTATAGGACGTTACCAACTCATCCGCTCAGCACGACTCTGCATATGACACGCCCGGACAAGATCCACTCTGGGAGAGGCGAGCCCCTCCGGAGTGAGGCGCGCTCCTGGACGTATCAGTCATCTGTGAGGATGCGAATCCCTGCTAGCCTCAGTTGAACGCCAGCGCTTGCCTGCTTTCACTCCTCCCTCACTGGAGGGCGACAACACTCCTGAAGACGATTGCTCGGGAGGCGCGAGGAGCATAAGCTCGAGCGCCTGCTCCACCGTCTCGACCCAATGCACAGTGAGCCGTCGTGTGACAGTAGCGGGGAGGCGTGCCGCCTCGGCTCGGTTACCAGCCGGTGCAAGGAGCCCTCCAAGGCCGGCTCGCTGTGCTGCGAGCACCTTCTGCCGCAGTCCACCAACCGGCAACACGCGGCCGCGCAGTGTAATCTCTCCGGTCACGGCAAGATCGCTCCGTACTGGGCGCCCTGTCAACGCCGACACGAGCGCGACAACCAGCGCAAGGCCAGCCGATGGTCCATCTTTGGGCAACGCCCCCTCGGGCAAGTGGACGTGGAGATCCATCCGTTCCGCAAAGTCCGGTGCAAGCCCGAAGTGGCCCGCATGTGCCCGCACCCAACTCAATGCCGCACGAGCCGACTCTTGCAGCACTTCGCCAGCCTGACCTGTCACCTGAAGCTGACCGCGCCCCGGCATGGCCAGTACCTCGACTGGAACTAGCGTTCCACCAAGTGGCGTCGCGCCAAGTCCATAGGCAACACCGACCTGCGGTTCTGGAGAAACCCCCAACTCCTGATAGGGTGCCGGGCCGAGATAACGACGCAAAACTGCCGGCGTCACCCGCCGACGTGGCAGGCCCCCATTCGCATTCAGGCCGCGCTCGACCATCTCCCGCGCCACCTTTCGACAGAGTGCTGCGAGCTGTCGTTCCAACTCGCGGACACCTGCCTCGCGCGTGTAGCCGCGGATAAGCTCGTGCCATGCCGTATCGGTCAATTCCAACGCGCGCTCAGGAAGCCCATGTACCGCAAGTTGCCGTGGCAGAAGATGACGACGTCCGATTTCTCGCTTTTCGTCTTCCGTGTACCCCTCGATGACAATCGCTTCCAGCCGATCCCGGAGTGGACGTGGCAACGGCGCCAAGGAGTTCGCCGTCGCGATGAACAGCACCCGCGAGAGGTCGACCGGCACATCAAGATAATGATCGACGAAATGCCGATTCTGCTCCGGATCGAGAACCTCGAGCAACGCAGCCGCAGGATCACCGCGATAGTCTGTCGCGAGTTTGTCGAGCTCGTCGAGCAAGATCACCGGATTGCGTGTCCCGGCGCGCCGCAGCGCCTCAACAATCCGCCCCGGATAGGCGCCAAGATAGGTGCGGCGATGGCCGCGAATCTCCGCCTCATCCCGTATGCCACCGAGACTCACCGTTACGAACCGTCGCCCCAGCGCCTCAGCAATCGAGCGTGCCAAACTTGTTTTGCCTACACCCGGCGGTCCGACGAAACAGAGAACCGTACCGCTCCCGCTCTGTTCACCCGTCAAAGCACGCACGGCGAGATAGTCCAGTAACCGCTCCTTTACTTGCTCGAGGCCAAAGTGGTCACGCTCAAGGATCGCGCGTGCCCGGGCGAGTTCCACCGTTTCCGGCGTCTCGACCGCCCAAGGAATGCTGAGGACGGTCTCAATGTAGGTGCGAGCGACGGTCGCCTCCGCTGCAGACTGCGGCATGCGTGCCAAACGGTCGATCTCCTGTTCGATCCGCTCGACCACCGCTGGAGGAGCGCCGCACTCAGCCAGCCGACGACGCAGCCGTTCAGCCTCCTCACGCGCCTCATTGGCTTCGTCGAGCAAGGCCGCAGGCTCGGCGCTAGGACGACTTGGCACTGGCGCTGCAGCGGTCGGTGGCTCAACGACAGGCCGCCGGCGTGCCAACTCCCGCTCGATCAGTCCGGCAAGTTGTTCGAGCCGTTCGAGCGGATCGACCAGCTCGAGGAGGCGTTGTCGATACGGGAGGTCACGAACCAGTTGCGTGGCCAGGAGATCTGCAAAGCGATCAGGGTCATCAGTGGTCTCGAGCACGCGGAGCGTCTCGCCGTCTGGCAGACCGAGCTGTCGCTGGAGTTCGCCAGCAAGCGCACGCACGCGCTCGACTGCGGCAAATGCGGCTGGTGTCACGTTCGGGAGAAGCTGTTCCACCCGAGCTTGCGGAGCAGCGCCTGCCATGTCGACGGCGAGCAACCGGACACGCCGGAGCCCCTCCAAACGAACCTGCAGCCGTTGGCCAGCTTGGAGCTGGACCTCGGCAACGCGGGCAAGCGTTCCAACCTGATGCACGAGCTGATCACCACGACGTCCATCGGCATAGACAACCACGACGAGGGCAGCCTGCTGCTGGCGCGCGAGCTCCACCGCACGGAAGGCTTCTGCTCGCCCGATGGCGAGGGTGACAGCATTCCCCGGGAACAGCACCGCACTCTGCAGGATCAGGAGCGGATAACGTGACGCATACACATCGGCACGGCTCAAACTCGCCATGCGCAGCACTCCGCCCTGTGATCGCCATCCACACGCCAGCGCACCGCAAGGAGCGCCGGCTCCCTACCCCGGACGGCGACAGTGTGCCAGCCCGGCCGACCGTCGGCAAGCGGTCCAGATGGGTGAGGACGGCTGGTCCATACCGCGACAATGTCAGCCAGATTCGTCTCGATTGAGAGCCGGGGACAACAGACGCCATCGTAAACGCCACCGCTCACCACCCGGGCGACAGCACTTCTGATTCTCGTGCTCCTTTTTCGATGCCCTCAGTTCGGGAAAACGTGCTGAGTTAGCACGAGGCCGGGCACGGTCCGGAGGATACTCGCACAAAACGCAACACAATCCTCGGCTGATACCTCGGGAGCGCGTTGACGCCGTTCTGCGTGAGCTGCTAGAGTTGCCTACGAGGGATCGGCTGTACCGCCGATCCTGTATGTTCGCTCGAAGATCGAGTCTGGAGCAATGGAGGGTGGAGCGATTCGACGATGATCAAGCTGCGTTTACGCCGGATGGGGAAGAAGAAGCAACCGCATTACCGTATCGTGGCTGCTGAAGCGCGCTGGCCGCGCGACGGTCGATTCATCGAAGTCATTGGGTACTACAATCCCCGTACCGATCCCTACACCCTTGAGGTAAACGTCGAGCGGGCTCGTTGGTGGCTCGAGCACGGTGCCCAACCGACCGACACCGTACGCGCACTACTTGTACGCGCTGGTGTGCTTCCGCCGCGCCAGCGTGGCGAGGGACAGAAGTCCGACACAGCTGCGCAGCAGCCTGACGCATGAGGAGCGTGAAGCGTGCAACGCCGCGATGCCTCTCGACCACCACAACGGCCACATCGCCGGGATCGATCGCCGATCGATCCTGAGCTGGCGATGCAGCGCTTGGCGACGCTAGTCCGCTACATTGCCGGGCAGCTCGTCGAGGATCCGGACGCCATTCAGATTCGCACGCGGCGCCGCGGCCGCACGGTCATCCTGCGTTTGTCGGTGCCGCACGAACAACTCGGAAAGGTAATTGGACGAGAAGGTCGGATCGCTCGCGCTATCCGCACCATGCTCAGCATCGCGGCAGTTCGGCAGGGTGTACACGCCAGTCTCACGATCGATGACCAAGTCGAACCACAACCGTCCTCAAGCGTCTGAGCGCATTGAGCCGCCGCAGCGCTTGTCGATCGGTCGCATTGTTGGCGCTCACGGTGTGCGTGGGGCAATCAAGATGCGCATCTGGACGCATTTCCCTGAGCGGATTCCCACGCTCACCCATGTGTATCTCGACGACGATCCGACCCCACGTCGTCTCCTTCGGGCTCAGCTTCAGGGCGACATCGCCCTACTCCAGCTCGAAGGGATCGTGACACGCAACGATGCGGAAGCGTTGCGCGGCGCCGTCGTGCGGATTGACCGCAGCCAGGCGGCGCCGCTTGCGGAAGACGAGTACTACCAGTTTGAAATCCTCGGACTGCATGTTGTCGATGAGGAAGGTCATTCTCTGGGCAACGTCGTCGAAATCCTAGAGACCGGCGCGAACGATGTCTACGTTGTCCAGCGCCCCGATGGGAGTGAACTCCTGCTTCCTGCAATCCGTTCGGTCATCCTTGAGATAGACCTCGAGCGCCAACGCATGGTTGTTCGCCCGCCACGCTACTACGAAGAAGAATGACCGCGGCGCTCGCGAAGCACGCGCCACACGGCCTCAGCTGACACCCCACACGCCTGAAGTAAGACCAGCAGATGGTAGAGAAGATCGGCTGCCTCCCGAGCGAGCGGTTCTGGATCGCCGTTCTTGGCGGCCACAATCACCTCGGCTGCTTCTTCTCCAATCTTGCGCGCGATCCGGTCGACACCGGCACTCAGGAGCGCTGTCGTATAGGATCCAGGTTGCGGCTGTGACGCCCGTGCCGCGATGACGCTGGCCAACTCGTCGAGGATCGCCGCAGTCACAGGGATGTTCTCAGGCTGGGCGAGTGGTGGTGTATCGAAGCAGCTGAGACGCCCGGTATGGCAGGTCGGGCCGTGCGGTCGCACGCGTGCCAAAAGCGCGTCTCCGTCACAGTCCGCACGCAGTTCCACGAGCTCCAGCACATTTCCGGAGGTCTCCCCTTTCATCCAGAGGCGTTGCCGGCTCCGACTCCAGAAATGCACGCGTCCCGTCTCGAGCGTGCGCCGGACGGCCTCGTCGTTCGCGTAACCGATCATCCGTATCTGACCTGTTGAGACGTCTTGGACAATCAGCGGCACCAGGCCATCCGACCCAAAGCGGAGGCCAGCCAGCACGCGCTCAATATCGGCTTCGGTCATCATCAGCTCCCTCAGTCTGCTGGCGACAGGCTGGGTTCAGCTGCTGTGACGCCGCGCATGCTGCGCCCAACTGCGCGAGCGACGGCTGCGAGTTTCGGCATCACTGCAGCGAAGTTCTCCGGCGTGAGTGATTGCGCACCGTCGGAGAGTGCGTGATCGGGATTCGGGTGCACTTCGACGATCAGCCCGTCGGCCCCGGCAGCGATTGCGGCGAGCATCATCGGCGGAACAAGGAACCAGCGTCCTGTTCCGTGGCTCGGATCGACAATGATCGGCAGGTGGCTCAAATGCTTGACGGCTGGCACGGCGTTCAAATCGAGCGTGTTGCGCGTGAATGTCTCAAAGGTGCGGATGCCACGCTCGCAGAGGATCACCTGCTCATTCCCCTGCGCGACGATATACTCCGCCGCGAGGAGCCACTCTTCGATCTGCACCGACATCCCGCGCTTGAGCAGCACCGGCTTCTTCGCCCGGCCGACCGCTTCAAGTAGGAGATAGTTCTGGCAGTTGCGCGCCCCAATCTGGAGCACGTCGGCGTATTCCGCCACGAGATCGACGTGCTGTGGGCTCAGCACTTCGGTCACGACAGGAAGGCCTGTCTCCTCGCGGGCCTTGGCAAGCAGCTTGAGGCCTTGCTCACCCAGACCGCGGAACTCGTACGGCGACGTGCGCGGTTTGAACGCACCGCCGCGGAGCATGCTCGCTCCGGCCGCCTTCACCGCCTGCGCCGTTTCAATGATCTGCCGCTCGTTCTCGACCGAGCACGGCCCAGCAATGACCACAATCTCGTTACCGCCGATTGTCACGTCACGAACTTGAATAACCGTATCGAGTGGGTAGAACTCACGGCTGACCAACTTATAGCGCTTGCTGACACGGATCACCTCTTCGACACCAGGCAACCGCTCGAGGGCCTCTTTGAGGGTATCCGGCAGCGGCGAGCCCACCACACCGATGACCATCCGCTCCGCACCGGGTGCGAGTTTGGTCTGGAACCCGAACTCTGCAACGCGATCGATAACAGCCTGAATCTGCTCTTGCGTCGCACCCGGCTGCATAACCACGATCATCGCTCCGTCCCTCCCACTCCTTTGCGATCTTCACCGAGCATGACTGACTCTTGGCCGAACTCCGGTCGAAGGACACGTGCTCCCCGCAGGTAGACGTGTCGAATCTCGCGCGGGGATTTTTCAGTATTGACGTGCATGAGGACGCGTACCACGCCGCGCGGTGCACCGGGAACATCCATCTCGTGCGCACAGAGCAGCGGTACATGTACCCAGCCGAGTTGCCGCGCAGCGACTGCTGGAAATGTCGCATTGAGATCGCGGGTCGTTGTGAAGATGATGCTCGCGATCTGGTCCGGATCGATCTGATTCGCCTCGACCAGCGCGAGGAGCAACTCGCGCGTCGCGCTCACGATCGCCTCAGCGGTATTGCCGTCGACTGTTGTGGCCCCGCGAATCCCACGACACAGGAGCATTGTCCCCTACGACCCCTCCCCAACCGTTGCCGCGGTTTCCGCTCCGCTCCGCAACCAGGCGATGAACTCCTCCGCGGTTGAAGCCCGTTCTGCTGGTGCCACTGATACCAGACGATCGAGCAAGGCGCTCCCCACAACCACCGCATCGACCAGGTCGCGCACCTGAGCGACGTGTTCTGGGCGTGAGATTCCGAACCCGAGCGCCAGCGGGAGTTCGGTCACTGCACGAACGCGCTGCAAGAATGCCGGTAGCTCTTCAGGCAGCCGATCGCGTGCCCCGGTGACGCCGGTGAGCGACACACAATAGATGAATCCGCTCGCGCGCGCGGCCACCTCACGGAGATGACGTTCTGTGCTCGTTGGCGCGACCATGAAGATCAAGTCACGCCCAGCCTCGCGGCAGAGTGCGTGCAGCTCATCGCTTTCGTTCGGTGGTAGATCGGGCACGATCACGCCGTCGACGCCGACCTCGACGCAGGCACGCACAAACCGCTCCAGGCCATACTGGAGCAGTGGGTTGAAGTATCCCATGAAGACAAGCGGAACGTCAACGCCTTGTTCCCGTAGGCGGGCTGCGGTCTCCAGGCAGTACCGGACGGTCACTCCGTTCTGCAAGGCTACCTGGCTTGCACGCTGAATCGTGGCTCCATCGGCAAGCGGATCGGAGAACGGAATCCCGAGCTCGACTGCACAGGCACCCCCACGGACCAGAGCCGGAACGAGCTCGAGCGCGCTCTCCCGCTCGGGGTACCCGATCGTGAGATAAGGTATGAAGCCGAGCTCACGGCGAGCCCGCAGACGCGCGAATGTTTCGTCGATTCTACTCGGCCGACCTGTCACAGTGTCACCCCCAGTGCACTGGCCACCGTATGCATGTCTTTATCGCCGCGACCGGAAAGATTGACCACGATGATTTGGTCACGCGGTCGCTGGCGCGCAAGCCGCACGGCCAGCGCGATTGCGTGTGCCGACTCTAATGCTGGGATAATCCCCTCTGTCCGACACAGGAGCTGGAACGCCTCGAGTGCCTCTGCATCCGTGATCGCATGGTACTGAGCACGACCGATCGTCTTCAGGTACGCATGTTCCGGACCCACGCCCGGGTAGTCCAATCCGGCAGCGATGCTGTGTGCCTCCAGGATTTGCCCATCTTCATCCTGGAGCACGAACGAGCGCGAGCCGTGCAGCACTCCCACGCGTCCAGCCGTGAGGCTCGCCGCATGTCGACCGGTCTCCAGGCCCTCACCTGCCGCCTCCGCACCATGAAGTTCCACCGTCTCGTCGTCCAGGAACCCGGAGAAAATCCCCATCGCGTTCGAGCCCCCACCCACGCAGGCGACCACAGCGTCCGGGAGACGTCCGGTCGCAGCAAGAATCTGCTCTCGCGTCTCCCGCCCAATCACCGCCTGGAAGTCACGCACGATCATCGGGTAAGGATGCATTCCTGCCACCGAGCCGACAAGGTAGTAAGTCGTTTGGACGTTCGTTACCCAGTCGCGGATCGCTTCGTTCATCGCATCTTTGAGGGTTCGGCTGCCAGAGCGCACTGGGCGAACTTCCGCTCCCAGTAATTTCATCCGGAAGACGTTCAGGGACTGCCGTTGCACATCGAGTTCGCCCATGTAGATCACACACTCCAGACCGAGCATGGCACAGACTGTGGCGGTCGCCACGCCGTGTTGCCCCGCGCCGGTCTCAGCAATCACCCGTGGCTTTCCCATCCGCTTGGCGAGCAGTCCCTGGCCCACTGCGTTGTTGATCTTGTGTGCACCGGTATGTGCGAGGTCCTCGCGCTTAAGGAAGATCCGCGCTCCGCCAACCTTCTCAGTCAGACTTGCTGCGTAGTACAGCGGTGTGGGTCGACCGACAAACTCGCGCAAGAGCCGTTCAAACTCCGCCTGGAAGGCCGGATCACGTCGCGCGTCCTCGTAGGCGGCAATGAGTTCCTCGATTGCCGGCAGCAACGTAACCGGCGCGTAGATTCCTCCAAATTCCCCAAATCGTCCCCGCTCGTCCGGAAGATTCCGTGCTCGTTGGACGGTCGTCGTCATGGTTCCCCTCCACTTCTCGCATCATTGCTCACGGCGACGCGCTCAAAAGCCGCTCGCGCCGCCGCCACGAACGCGCGCATCGCCGCTGGATCCTTTCTTCCTCCCCTTTCGATCCCGCTTGAAACGTCCACACCGAGCGGTCGTACCACTTCGATTGCCTCTGCCACAGTCTCTGGACGGAGCCCACCAGCCAGGATAAGCGGAAACTCCCGTGCTAGTACCGCGGCGAGGGTCCAGTCCAGTGTCTGCCCCGTTCCCCCAGGCAGCTTCGGATGGTAGGCATCGAGCAGCACTGCAAGCGGCACCGGTTCGCGCGCGAAGTAGGGGGCAATCCGTGCCCGCACTGCATCCACCGTCTCCCCGGAGCGCACACGTATAGCCTTGATCACCGGCCAACCGAGCGCCTGCACGAACTCCGGGGACTCGTTTCCATGAAGCTGTACGACATCCAGCGCGAGCACCCCCGCCGTCACCATGATCTCTTCGAGCGGGGCGTCGACAAACAGGCCGACCAACTGCGGCGCGTTCTGCCTCTGCCGCACCACCCTGCAGAGCTCGGCCGCCTCCTCGAGCGTGACGCGCCGCGGGCTCGGTGCGAAAACCAGCCCGAGAAAATCAGCTCCTGCCTCGGCTGCCGCCAGAACGTCGTCCGGCGTGCGCATGCCGCAGAGCTTCACAAGGCCCGGCATCGCACAGCCTCCACCCCGGCTAGTTCAGCCACCGCGGCCTGACGATTCGGTGCCGTCATCAACGCCTCACCCACCAGGATAGCGTCGACCCCAGCCGCTGCGAGTCGCTCGACATCAGACGTCCGGTGAATGCCACTCTCAGCCACAACGATCCGGTCACCTGGGACACGCGGTGCCAGGCGCTCACTGACACTGAGATCGACCGTGAACGTGCGTAAGTCCCGGTTGTTGATCCCCACAACTCGCGCGCCGGTCGCGAGCGCCGTCTCCAGCTCCGCCTCGTCGTGCACTTCGACAAGTGCCTCCATACCGAGCTCCCACGTCGCAGCGAGGAGTTCCGTGAGCTGCATACGGTCGAGTGCTGCCACGATGAGGAGCAACGCATCGGCACCTGCGGCCCGGGCCTCCAGGACCTGATAGGGATCGACAATGAAGTCCTTGCGCAACACCGGGACTGGCGGCTGGCCGGCGTGGGCTCGCATCGCGACCCGCTCAAGATCCTCTAAGCTCCCATGGAAGAACGGCCCATCTGTGAGCACCGAGAGCGCTGCAGCACCGCCAGCCAAATAGTCCTCGGCAACCGTCACTGCGTCAGCACCCGCAGCAAAGACACCTCGTGAGGGTGAGGCACGCTTCACTTCAGCAATGACGCGGATGCGCTCACCGCGCAGCGCGGCGGCGAAAGCAACGGGCTTCGGACGAGCCAACGCCTGCTCGCGCAGCACCGTCTCCGAGATGACGCGGCGCCTCTCTGCGAGGTCAACCCGCGTCCGCTCCAGGATCCGGTCGAGAATCGTCCCGGTCCGTGTCACGACGACACCTCCGCCGTGGCCAGCGCCTGCGAGAGTGCAATTAACCGCTCCAAACAGTCGAGCGCAGCCCCACTCTCAAGCGATCGCCGAGCGAGTTCGAGTCCTTCGGCAAACGATTCCGCCGCGTCTGCTGCGACAAGCGCCGCTGCCGCGTTGAGGAGCGTTACCTCGCGCGCTGGTCCAGTGGCTCCCTCCAGCACCGCGCGCACGATCCGCGCGTTCTCCTCCGCCGATCCACCGCGGAGCGCTTCAGTCGGCACCCGTTGGAGACCGAGCGCTTCTGGCTCGACTGTCATCCGCCGTACCTGGATCGACCCATTACGCCGTACCTCATAGACGGTGGTCGGCGCAGCCAGACTGAGCTCGTCGAGACCGTCCGCAGCATGCACCACCAGCGCGTGCTCAATTCCCAGCAGTGCGAGGACGCGTGCGACCGTTTCAACCAACTCCGGCATGGCCACGCCGACCAGCTGGTGCTGGACGCGCGCGGGATTGGCGAGTGGACCAAGCACGTTGAAAACCGTCCGGAACCCGAGCTCGCGCCGCACCGGAGCCGCATGCCGGAGTGCTGGGTGGTAGCGTTGAGCGAACATGAAGCCGATTCCGACTTCCTGGACACACCGTGCAACCGCCTCCGGTCCTAGGTCAATCCGCACTCCGAGCGCCTCCAGTGTGTCCGCCGCCCCTGCCCGGCTGGACATGGCCCGGTTCCCATGCTTGGCAACCGGGACCCCTGCGCCGGCCACAACGAACGCCGCGGCAGTTGAGATATTGAACGTCCGGTTGCCGTCTCCCCCTGTTCCGACCACATCAACCGCCGGTCGCTTGGTCACCAGCTCTACTGGAATCATGTGCTGGCGAAGCGCCTGGACGAATCCGGCGATTTCCGTCTCCCGCTCACCCCGCATCCGCAAGGCCGTCACCAGAGCTGCGATCTGTACCGGCGTTGCCTCGCCGGTCATCACCGCGCTCATCGCCTGTGCGGCTTCCTCGACATCAAGAATCTCACCCGCGACGATCTTCTGCAGTGCTGTGCTGATCACACCGCACCTCCCCTGAGGCTCGCCGGTTCGCGTCGATGCAGTTCGACCTGCTTGAGGAAGTTCTGGAGAAGGTCCTTCCCGACAGTGGTCAAGATCGACTCCGGATGGAACTGCACCCCCTCGACCAATCCAGTACGGTCGCGTAGGCCCATGATGACGCCATCTTCGCTCCGCGCGCTGACGATAAGCCCTGCTGGGAGCGTCGCCTCGTCAACCATCAACGAGTGGTAGCGAGTCGCCACGAACGGGTTGGGCAGGCCAGCGAAAACGCCCTGGCCGTCATGGACGATCTTGCTCGTCTTCCCATGCATTAGGCGCGGTGCTCGGATGATCCGGCCACCATAGGCCGCGGCGATCGCCTGGTGCCCCAGGCAGACTCCAAGGATCGGGATTCGCCCTGCGAAGCGCTCGATCGCCGGCACCGAGACACCTGCCTCCCGCGGGGTACACGGACCAGGGGAGATGACAAGCCCATCTGGGGCGAGCGCCTCGAGCTCCTCGACCGTGACCGCATCGTTGCGGAGCACCCTCAGCTCCGCACCTAACTCGGCCAGGTATTGGACCAGGTTGAAAGTGAACGAGTCGTAGTTGTCGATGACCACAATCATCGCTCGCCTCCTCGCAACTCGCGCTCCAACTGCTCCGCGTGTTCAATGGCGCGGACGAGCGCGCGCATCTTGTGGTGGCACTCCTGGTGTTCCCGCTCGGGAATACTGTCGGCAACGATCCCCGCGCCAGCTTGCAAGTAGGCGTGGCGCCCCCGCATGACGATAGTCCGCAGCGTGATTGCGGTATCGAGATTGCCACTGAAGTCCACATAGCCGACCGCTCCGGCATAGGGACCACGTTGCTCCGACTCAAGTTCGGCAATGATTTCCATCGCTCGAATCTTCGGGGCCCCACTCACCGTTCCGGCCGGAAAACAACTGCGGAGCGCATCGAGCGCACTGAGATCATCCCGTAGGCTCCCGGTGACTTCGCTGACCAGGTGCATGACATGGCTGTACCGTTCAACCGCCATTAGGCGCGGTACACGCACCGTGCCGGGCCGGGCGACGCGGCCAATGTCGTTGCGCGCCAGATCGACGAGCATGATGTGCTCGGCACGCTCCTTCTCGTCCGCCACAAGCTCCTCGGCAAGTGCAGCATCCTCCTCCGGTGTACGGCCGCGTCGGCGCGTTCCCGCGATCGGATGGGTGAAAAGCTGCCGATCGTCGACTCGCACCAGCATCTCCGGCGAGGCACCGACGAGCGCGTCCTCACCGAGACGGAGGAAATACATGTAGGGGGAAGGATTGATGCGTCGGAGCGCCCGGTAGATAGTGAAAGGATGCGCTCCGGTCTCCAGTTCCTGACGCTGCGAGAGCACCACCTGGATGATATCGCCAGCGGCGATGTACTCCTTGGCTCGTTCGACCATTGCGACATAGGTCGCGCGATCCAGGTGCGGGTGAAGTCGCTGCTCGACCGTCGCCGGATCGACCGGCCCGCTCCCCACCGGGACAACCGCGGGTTGACGCAGGCGGTCGACCAGCCGCTCGATCCGCTCGACCGCTTCTTGATAGGCGAGTTCTACCGGCGTGCCGTCCTCGAGATGGACATGACTGACGACGGCAATCGTCCGCTCAAGGTGGTCAAAGACAAGCATCGAGTCGACAAAGAGAAAGATCGCCTCTGGCAGACCAAGTGTGTCACGAGCGGCAACCGGTACACGAGGCTCAAAATAGCGGATCGTCTCATAGCCCAAGTATCCGACCGCGCCTCCAAGAAACCGAGGCATCCCCGGTAAATGGATCGTTCGGTAGCGCTGGAGCAACCGTTCCAGGAAACGAAGCGGATCGTCGAAAGCCACAACCTGCTCATCGACAGGATGCCCGTAATAGTCCGCACCACCGAAAGAAGCGAGAGCCGATGCGGCAAGCGTGGCACGCGTTCCGGTGCTGCGCACGCGAGCGCGCCCCCGGTCGAGTTCCACAACGAGAAACGGGTCGGTGCCGATGAACGAGTACCGAGCCAGTCGCTCACCACCTTCGACACTCTCCAGAAGGAACGCATATGGTCCTTGGGCGACCTTGAGGAACGCCGAGACAGGTGTTTCCAAATCAGCGTCCAGCTCCCGGTAGATCGGGACGACTGTCGCCTGCTGGGCCAAAACCGTGACTTCCTCGAGCGAGGGGCGATAGCGACCTGGAGATGAACGGATGAGCATCGTCGTCTCGACCATGCACGCCTCCGGTGGATCAGCCAAATCAAAAACCTCCGTCCCGACAGGGACGGAGGTTTTCACTCCGCGGTGCCACCCTGGTTGGATGCCGCTCACGCGAGCATCCCACCTCGACCGGTACGGGATCGCCTACCACGACGGTTCGCTTCAGGCGATCCGATACCGTGCTCCAGATAACGGTGGAGCATCCGGCGCCGCCTACTTGCACAGTGCGTTCGGGGCGCGACTCCCGGATCCATTCCGTCCGGCCGTAAGCACCGACCTCGCACCACCCGCCGGCTCGCTGAGCCTCGTGCCGGACGTACTCGCTCCGTTCGTCGTCGTTCACCGTATTGTGTTGTCTTGCCCTGAGAGTCTAGCGGGGCAGCTCGCCTCTGTCAAGTCACGGTCACCTCAGGACGACGTATTACCGATCCGTACGTTTGAGACACGGACCGGTCACTCCGACACCCCTAAGCGAGCTTGGGAACCTCTCGGTAAACCACCACACACATAGATGCCCTGCAACCGCAGAAGGTCATCTCAGTAGCATTTCCTCAAATCCTGCCCGACTCCGCTCGTTTCGACAGATACTCGATCAGATCCAGTTCACCCGCTGCGAACGTGCTCCGACAGAGGTCGGTCTGCTCATCCCCTCTTACTTCGACACCGCCTATCCATTCACACACCCCGACGAGCGGCCCGTCATGCGCCAGATCTTGCTCCAGGCCTACTGCACTGCACGACTCGCCGACCTTCCGCCGCTGGTCATGCGGGAATTGGATTTGTGGCCTTCCGTCCGTCTCCTGCTTTGCCCGTCTACCAAGGCCTTGACCGCCCCAACATGGCAGCGTCTTGAAGACTTCGCCGCAGCGGGAGGTACTGTCTACGTCTCCTTTTTCGCCGGCTCAACCGCCGCTCAACGAGGCCCTTGGTGGCCAAATCTCGACCAACGCTTTGGCGTGCGCCACCAACTCCAGTACGGCCTCGTCGCGCCTGTGGAAGATGACGAGATTGTCTTGACGTTTGAGCGACCCTTCGGGGACCTCCCAGTAGGGACCACACTCCGCGTGCGGGTCGCCGGCAACGAGCACGGTCGCGCCTTCCTCCCGGTCGAGCCAGCGGAAGCCACCGTGATTGCACGTGATCAGCATGGACGTCCTGCATTGCTTGTCAGGCATGTCGGCTCCGGCCAGCTCCTCTTGATGACCTATCCGCTTGAGTACTTTGCAGCTACTCGCCCCCACGCAAACCCGGACGAAGGCACGATCGCCCTCTACAGCGCCCTCGCCCGGGAGACGCGCGCTGCGCCACCGGTCAGCATCCGCGCACCTGACATTTGGTGTGACCGACTTGTGCGCGATGATGGCACCGCGTTCCTCTGGATTGTCAGCGAGCGGGATACCACGGCGGTGGTGACACTAGAGACTGGTGATGGGACGGAGCTCCTCCACCTCACTACTGGTGAGCGCATCGCGCAGCCGCTCGAACTCCCGCCATATGGGGTTGCTGTCCTCCGCCTGGCACGGTGAGCCGAGCAGCGAGAGCGTGGTTCACGGGGTTCTCGATGGGGCAGAGCACTTCAGCGGACAGCGCGTGACTCACTACCAGAGGCCGTTAGTTCCGCTTTTACGCGTTGGATGTGGCTTGCCGCATTGAGTACTGCGGCCTCCACTTTCTCCAAAACGTCCAGCGCGTAACGGTTTGCCTCGACAATTGCACGTTGCTTCTGTTCTTTGGCATGCCGAAGCATCTCCTCACAACGCGCGCGTGTTTCATTCATGATCCCTTGTTCGCTCATGAGATATTGGGCACGCTCCTGCGCCGTCGCGAGGATCCGCTGCGCTTCAAGCTGCGCCTCGGTGATGATCTTCTGCCGCTCCTGCAAGACGCGCCGCGCTTGCCGGAGCTCGCGCGGGAAGGCCTGACGCAATCCTTCGACTAACGCCAGCAGCTCGTGCTCGTCAACCATCACCTTGCTGCTAAAGGGAACACGCGAACTCCGTTCAACAAGTTCTTCTAGCCGCTCTAGCAACTGGTAGAGATCGGGGGTCGGCTCGGCAACAGGATACCCACGAAGTTCGTCTGTAGCCGCCATTGCCCTCACTCCCGCACGAGCGCTCGGAACTTCCGGATCAGCGCCTCCGCCACATGCTCGGGGACCAGGCCAGTCAAGTTCCCGCCGAGCTGCGCTACCTCCTTAATCATGCTCGAGCTGATAAAGGAGTACTGTGAACTCGTCATCAGGCACACGACATCCACGTCCGGCGCCAGGTGACGGTTCATGTGCGCCAGCGAGAACTCGTACTCAAAGTCGGAGACTGCCCGCAGCCCCCGGACGATCGCCTGTGCCCCGACGGCACGCGCGTAGTCTACCGCGAGTCCATTGAAGACGTCAACACGCACATTCGGCAGCCCGCGCAAGGCCTCCTCGGCCAGCTCGCGCCGCTCCTCGGCACTGAACAGCGGCTGCTTGGTTCGCCCTTCGTGACCAGCGTAGATGCCTACAATGAGGAAGTCGAAAAGACGCGCTGCTCGCTGCGCTACGTCGACATGCCCGTTGGTGATCGGATCGAACGTCCCAGGATAGAATGCGATGTGCTTCACGAGTTAGCCTCACTTCCGTCCGGTCCGCTGCGCCGTATGACATAGATAGCGACACAACTGTCGCCATGGCAACGATCGCGCAGCTGTTCCAATCCATCCATCCGCTCCGGCATCGGCACGCGCGGCGAGTGACCGACGACAAGAACTGTCCCATCTCGGACATGCGGGGAATGGGCGACCGCCAGCATCGTCTCGTGGATCGTCGGATCGGCATATGGGGGGTCCATGATGACGAAATCGTACGGCTCGCGCGGTGGCCGCCGCAGAAACGCCTGCACGGTGGTGCAGTGCACCGCGGCCCGGTCCGCAAAGCCGGTCGTGACTAAGTTATCGCGGATCACCGCACAAGCCGCCGCGCTTCGCTCCACGAAGTCAACCCACTCAGCACCGCGCGAGAGCGCTTCGATGCCGACTGCACCACTACCTGCATAAAGATCAAGAACACGGCGCGGACGAATACTGAGCGAATCCAGCATTGCGAAGAGCGCCTCGCGGATCTTGTCCGCCATCGGCCGCGTCCGCAACCCGCGCGGTGCCTTGAGCCGTCGCCCCCGAGCGCTCCCGCCGATCACGCGCATGACGCTGTCCCCTCACCACCGCTGCTCGCGCGAGCCGTTGAGACCATCCTCGTCGCGCGGGTAGGAACCAAAGATTTTGAGGTCAGCGGCCTTCTCCGCCATTCGTTGCAGCGCCGCCGCGATCTGTGGATCCTTCCGATGTCCCTCAATGTCGACGAGGAAAACGTACTCACCGAGCACCGACTTCATCGGGCGACTCTCGACTTTGGTCATCTGAATCTGTGCAACGGCTAGTTCGTTCAGCACTTCAACGAGCGCACCGGGAACATTGCGCTTGACAGTAAAGCAGAGCGACGTCCGATCTACCCCTGTTGGTTCGGCATCCTCATGCGCCAGCACAACGAACCGCGTGGCATTGCTCTTCTGATCCTGGATATCACGCGCTAGCACGGCCGCACCATAGAGCTCCGCCGCACGCAGCGTCCCAATCGCCGCCCTTGACCGGTCCTCACCCCGCATCACCTCAGCCACCGCCGCAGCTGTGCTCAGCGCTGCAACCTGCTCGGCTTGCGGCAGGCATCGTTCCAGAAACCTCCGACACTGAGCCAGCGCCTGCGGATGAGACAGGACAACCCGAATTTCGTCCAGTCGCGTCCCGGGGTGAGCGAGGAGGAAGTGCCGCACCGGCAGGATCAACTCGGCGCAGATCTTGAGGTCAGTCTCGTGGATCAGGAGGTCAACCGTTGTACTGACTGTCCCCTCCAACGAGTTCTCGATCGGTAAAATCGCTCGGTCGGCCAGCCCCGTCTCTACAGCCGAGACCAACGCTGGCATCGAGCTGAACGGAATGAGCTCCGCCTGCTCACGCTCGGCGTAGCGCAACGCGGCCTCTTCTGTGAATGTCCCAGGTGGTCCAAGATACGCGAGTCGCACCACGATTCCTCCCCGACAGCATTCTGGTCGAGAGCATACCGCTCCTCAGCTTCGACGCACACGACGATTCACCGTTAAGAGTTCACGCACCGGCTGGCGCGCCCCACACACACGGCAGACGAGGACACCGCCCTCCGGTGTCTCTTCGACATCCGCCCGCAACGCGTAGAAGCGACGCCGCCGGAATACTGCGATCGGTGCACCGCAGACTGAGCACTGAACGATGACCCCCCGCAGCCGCTCTAGCGGGAATGGAAGATCGAGGTCATCTGTACGTCCAGCGTCACTTTGCCGCTCCACGGCTCCTCCATCGCCACCTGTTCCATCGTACGACGCCAGTGTCTGCGTCGCTATCTCGTCCCGTGTTGTGAATACCGCCGAGTCCCCTCCCACGATGTCAGGGTAGCCCAGCCACGTAAACTCGCTCACTTCTTTGCGACGCTCGCCGGCACCTGCGGTGCCACGACGATCGCCAGGCAGGGAGGTCGACATGCCTACTCCTGGAGAACTCAGCACTCCCTCCGCAGCAGAAGGCACGGCAGAGACCTGGTGCCGGAGGTGCCTGAAGGACGGTGGAGTCCCATGACGGACCGAAGCTCTTGTTCTGGCCCAGGTGGCGTATCACGGGCCTACTCGAGGCATGAGCGCGGCCACGGTCAGAACTAGGAGTCTCGATCCTGTGAGAACCAGGCACTATCCAAGCATCGGAACGGCGAACTGTCACCACCATAGTCAAGATGCAGCTGCTCACGCTGACACGAGGCCATCGCCCCCGCTGCCGGTGCAGCAGCGCTGCACCACGTTCCACCGGTCAACTTGTTCCTCGGGACACGCGATCATCTGTTGTGGCGCCATCACTCGCGCCTGCAAAGGTTTATCGCCTCGACGTTACGACGGCTCTCGCATACGGAACAGTGACTGAGCCACGCAACGTGATGATCTAAAGTAGTCTCGCCGCAGCCGCGGGATTCAGGCTCAAGCGAGCGAGAAAGATTCTGACCTTGCAGATCCGGCGTACTGGCGCTCCTATCAGCTATACTTGGAATGAAATGCGAGGTCATGAGGTCGTGCCGCCATGCGTGAAGAGTGGCGGCTTTTTGCCGCCTTGTCCCTACCAGACGAAGTGCGTGAGCGCGTTGCTGCGGCAATCGCTCAGCTGCAGGCACGCGGCTACCGGGCGAAATGGGTCGATCCCGACGCCAGTCACCTGACCATTAAATTCTTCGGCTCCGTACCGGTATCGGCTGTGCCGGAACTTATTGCGGCCTTGCGTGCGAGCGTTCGTGGCTCCGTGCCGTTTGAGCTCCGCGTCGACGGTGCTGGTGCGTTCCCACACCTCGAGCGACCGCGCGTCCTCTGGCTCGGTATCAACGGCGCAGTGCACGAACTCCTCCGGCTGGTGGAACAAGTCGAACGCACTGCGGGTCACTTCGCCGAGGCGACTGAGACACGGCCGTATCATCCGCATATCACCCTCGCACGCGTGCGGCCGGAAGATCTTCCCACGCTGCGGGGTTTGCCGCGCGAGTTGGAGCGGCTCGCGAAACTGCCACCCGTTCCGTTTTCGGTCGAGCAGCTGACGCTCTACCGCAGCGAACTGTTCCGCTCCGGCCCGCGCTATACCGTCGTAGAGGAGTTCACGCTTGGGTGAGGTGCAGCAATGCTGGTGGCGGTGTGCGGGCCGAACGAGGCGACAGTGGAAGAGTCAATGGTGGCTGAGCGACTGGGCGAACTCCTCGCTCGCGCCGGAGTAACGGTTGTCTGCGGTGGTCGCGGAGGGGTTATGGCAGCGGTCTGCCGCGGAGCGAAGCGAGGCGGTGGGGCGACGATTGGTATCCTGCCTGGGACCAACCCACGTGAGGCCAACGAGTGGGTCGACTATCCGATCTGCACCGGGCTTGGCGAGGCACGGAATGCGGTCGTTGTGGCATCCGGTCAGGTAGTAATTGCGATCGGTGGCGGGTTGGGGACGCTCTCGGAAATTGCCCTTGCGCTCAAGCTTGGCCGTCCCGTCATCACTCTGCATTCCTGGCCACTCGATCCGGCGCTCCTTGCGCGGGCCAACGCCCGCATCGAGGAGGCAACGTCGCCCGACGAAGCTGCTCGCCGGGCACTTGAACTCCTCCGCATGGCATACCCGAACTGAGGGAGGTGACCGGACGTGACAACTCAGACTATCACAGTTCTCGACAAACTCGCCGAACTCGAGCAGCGGTTCGAGGAGCTTGAGCAGCTGCTCGCTGATCCTGCGGTGGCAACCGATCCGCAGCGATTGGCTCAACTTGGACGCGAGCGGGCTGAGCTGGAGGAGATCGTCACGGTCTATCGCCAACTGAAGGATATCGACCGCCAGCTCGCGCAGGCCGAGGAACTCCTCGAAGGAGAGGATCCAGAACTAGCCGAACTGGCCGCAGACGAGTTGGAGCGGCTCCGCGAGGAACGCGAGGCAATCTACCAGGACCTCCGTCGCCGCCTCGTTCCGAAAGACCCGAACGACGAGAAGGACGTTATCGTCGAGATTCGCGCCGGAACCGGCGGAGAGGAGGCTGCACTGTTCGCCGCCGACCTCTACCGAATGTACACCCGCTACGCTGAACGCCAGGGTTGGAAGGTTGAGGTGCTCTCCAGTAGCCCGACTGAACTTGGCGGCTTCAAAGAGGTCATCTTCGAGGTGCGCGGACGGGGTGCATACAGCCACTTCAAGCACGAGAGCGGCGTGCATCGTGTCCAGCGTGTACCGGTCACTGAATCAGCCGGGCGGATCCACACCTCGACCGCCACAGTTGCCGTCCTTCCCGAGGCCGACGAGGTCGAGGTGCAGATCGACGAGAATGATCTCCGGATTGAAGTCTTCCGCTCGAGCGGGCACGGCGGGCAGAGCGTCAACACGACAGACTCGGCTGTGCGCATCACGCACCTGCCAACCGGTATTGTCGTGAGTTGTCAGGATGAGCGCTCACAGCTGAAGAATCGGCTCAAGGCGATGGCAGTTCTGCGCGCCCGGCTCTACGAGCTCCAGCGCCGCAAGCAAGAAGAAGAGCGCACTGGTATTCGTCGCGCCCAGGTCGGTACGGGAGAACGCGCGGAAAAGATCCGCACCTATAACTTCCCTCAGGACCGCGTGACTGACCATCGGCTGAAGTTGACCGTGAATAACCTCGCTGCCGTGCTTGACGGCGAGATCGATGTCTTTGTCCAGGAACTCCAAGCGCTCGAAACCGCTGAACGGTTGCGTGCCGCCGGCATTAGCTGAGCGAATGGCGTCGTGCCAACCTATCGTGACATCATTCGCGCTGCGACCGAGCGTCTCCGAGCTAGCCATTCGGACTCACCGCGTCTCGATGCGGAAGTCCTGCTTTGTCACGTCCTCGGCATCGATCGCACCGAGCTGTATCGCCGACTTCCACTGCCCCTTGACATCCCGCTCGACCGCTTCTGGGAACTCGTCGAACGGCGAGCACGAGGGGAACCGGTCGCCTACCTCACTGGCCATCGCGAGTTTTATGGCCTCGACTTCCTCGTCACTCCAGCGACTCTCATTCCCCGCCCGGAAACCGAATACCTGGTCACCTGGGCAGCTGAGCGCCTCCGTCTGCGCCGTGACCGGCCACGCTGCGTCGACGTGGGCACCGGTTGTGGAGCGATTGTTGTCGCGCTCGCGGTGACGCTCCGAACTGAGACCTCTGCCCTCCTGGTTGGAAGTGACCGCTCGCTGGCCGCGTTGCGGGTGGCCCGCATTAACCGGGATCGGCTTGCACCAGGGGATGTGCATCTTGTCTGTGGGGATCTCCTCAGCTGGTGTCGGGGGCCGCTTGACCTCGTCGTTGCCAACCTTCCGTATCTCCGCTGGGAGCAGTGGCACCCAGGAATCGCTTTTGAGCCCCCAGAAGCCTTATTCGCGCCGGACGACGGCTTTGGCCTCTATGCGCGTCTCTTGCCACAAGCGGCAATGCTCTTACGACCCGGAGGCGCTTGCATCGTGGAGATTGATCCAGATCAAGCTGAACGAGCAATGAAGACTGCCCGCATTGCCTTCCCAACGGCGCACATTGCCATCGAGCCGGATCTCGCGGGCCTGGCACGCTACTTGACGATCGAACTACCGGCAAAGGACCGGGCCAGCTGACCAGCCAGCCCGGTCAACTGGTAGCGTTTTCTCGCTGCGTCAGCTCTTCCGCGCCTCTTTATAGAGTGTGCGGAGACAGCGGGTGCAGATGCGCATACGCTTCGGGACACCATTCAGGACGATTGTTACACGCTGCACGTTTGGCTTGAACTTGCGGTTTGTCTTCTTGTTTGAGTGGCTCACGTTGTGCCCGAACATCGGTTTCTTGCCACAGAGTTCGCACATTGCCATTGTTGTCGCTCCGTTTTCGCTCGGTTTCGTCGCGCAGCAAGCCACACTCACCTAAAGGGTAAGCCTAGCACTGGGCACGCGTACCGCGCAACGCGTGCGGCACGGCTGTTCTCGAAGAGATACGTGGGAACGCGTCTGTTGAGCTCACGAGCCGGTTGGCGTGGCTGGCTCGATCCTGCGGTCGGGCTTGACACTACCTCTATGGCGGGGAGATGAAGATACCCTGAAGGCACTGGGCTACGACGCGAGTGAACCGGGAATTCACAGCGAAGATGGTTGGCCTTGACGTCCTTGCGCCCACTCGGTTGACTTGAGGATCGGTGACGCTTTTACGGAGGATCGGCCCGCATCCATGACATCCAGCGAAGCCGGCCACCATCCCATCACATTCTTGCGTCGCGTTTTCGATCTCGAGCGACGCAAGGGCTACCAAGACACTGCGGCAGTTGGCGGAATCGAGCGTCTCTTTGAGCGGAATCTTGGCGTCTGGCTGACGCAGCATCCAGAGCTCCGCTCGCGCCTCCAGCAACTCGCAGGACTGGTGCGCGGCTACAGCACCAAATCCCCCATGGAGCGCGCTGAACTCCTGGCTCGGATCATGCCCCTTCTCGATGGTACGGAGCGGATCTCCGAACGGCCACGCAGTGTGCGAGCATCCAAGGCTGCCGAGGAGCGTACTTCGTCTGCGAAGGCACAGCTCGTGAAATCGGTCGATCCGGACGAACCGGTCACAGCACTTCCTGGCGTCGGCGCACAACGGGCACGGCAGTTGGAGACGCTGGGCATCTCAACCGTGCGTGACCTGCTTTATCTGGTGCCGCGCCGCTACGCCGACTATACCCAGGTTGTCCCAATTGGACGCCTAGGCCGACTCGTCCGCGTCGGCGAGGAGGTCACTTGTACAGTGATCGGTGAGGTCGCGCAGGTGGAGGTCCGTGAAACGACCAACGGACGGCGCTACGTCGCGGTCGAACTGCGCGACGACACCGGGAAGATCCCTGTCATCTGGTTCAACCCATTCGTGGCCAAGCAGCTTGCGGTGGGACAGCGGATCGCAGTGAGCGGCAAATTGGAAGGAAGCGGTCCGTACGTCCGCTTCCGGAACCCAGAGTGGGAGCCGGCCGAGGCAGACCTTCTCAATACTGGTCGGATTGTGCCGATCTATCCGCTGACCCACGGACTGTATCAGCGTCAGCTTCGCCAACTCACACGCACGGCGCTCGAACTCGCATTGCCACGCTTGAACGATCCCCTGCCAACAGCGCTCCGCCAGCGCTACGAGCTCCCCTCGCTTACCTGGGCGCTGGCCCAACTGCATTATCCGGAGTCGCTCGCTGCGGCCGAGCGGGCACGCCGGCGACTGGCATTCGACGAGTTCCTTGTCCTACAGCTTGGCCTCGTGCAGCGCCGTCTCAGCTGGCACGCGCAACCCGGCACCCCTATCCCGATCGACCGGGAACTCCTGGAGCGCTTCCTCGCCTCCTTACCGTTCCAGCTCACGAGCGCGCAGCGGCGAGCGTTGGAGGAGATCCTTGCCGATCTGGCTCAGCCGCACCCGATGAGCCGCCTTCTCCAGGGGGACGTTGGTTCCGGTAAGACGGTTGTCGCTGCAGCCGCAGCCTTACTCGTCCATCGCGCCGGTTTCCAATCGGCCATCCTCGCCCCAACGGAAATCCTCGCCGAACAGCACTTCCGGACACTCACACGCTTGTACAGTGGACTCAGCGGCGCTGATCGGCCACTGGTCGCGCTTCTCACCGGCAGCACGCCAGAGCGCGACCGCGGGCCGATTCTCGCTGGCCTCGCCAGCGGCGCAATTGGGATCGTTGTCGGCACACACGCCCTTTTGGAAGAACGCGTTCAGTTTCGCCACCTCACCCTCGCGGTGATCGATGAACAACACCGTTTTGGTGTTCTGCAGCGTCATACGCTGCGTAGCAAGGGGGAGAACCCGCATGTCCTCGTGATGACCGCGACACCAATCCCCCGCAGCTTGGCCCTCGTGCTCCACGGCGATCTTGACCTCTCGATCATCGACGAACTTCCACCTGGCCGCCAACCGGTCAAAACCTATGTCGTCCCAGGACGGAAGCGTGCAGAGGCCTACAAGTTCGTCCGACGCGAGATTGAGAAGGGTCACCAGGCGTTCGTTATCTGCCCGCTTGTTGAGGAGTCAGAAACGATTGAAGCGCGCGCGGCGACGGCCGAATATGAGCGGCTCCAACGGGACGTCTTCCCCGACCTCCGCCTCGGTCTTTTGCACGGGCGGATGAGTTCGCGGGAGAAGGACGAAGTGATGACGCGTTTTCGCGACGGTGAGTTGGACATTCTTGTCTCCACGGCCGTGGTTGAGGTGGGAATCGACGTCCCGAATGCGACCGTCATCCTCATCGAAGGCGCCGAACGCTTCGGGCTGGCCCAACTCCACCAGTTCCGCGGTCGGGTCGGTCGGGGAACTGCTCCCTCCTACTGCCTCCTCGTGTCGGACGCCGACACTGAGGCAGCCCGGCAACGCCTCGAGGCCGTGGCAACAACGACTGACGGTTTCCGCCTCGCCGAGATCGACCTCCAACTGCGCGGGCCAGGCGAGTTCCTTGGTACCCGCCAGAGCGGCCTCCCTAACCTGCGTTTCGCCACACTTGCCGACATGCCAACACTCCAAGCCGCGCGTCGTGCGGCTGAAGAGCTCCTCCAGGATGATCCGACCCTGGCTGCCCCTGAGCACACCGCACTCGCCGAGCTCGTGCGTGCGCTCTGGACGCGCAGCGTCGCCGACGTCAGTTAATGGAGGGTTTTCGACCATGAGCCGTTCCGTCTTCTGGCTCGACCAGAGCCTGATCGGCAGGGTACTCGCCGACCTTCTTGAACCGGTGATTGCTCCCACCGGTTGGGAAGTGCGTCAAGAGACTCGCCTTCGCGCCACGACCGTCCGCACCGAGCCAGGGTTCGCCTTGCTCGATACGCTTGAGGCGCTGGAACTTGTCCCAGCCTGGTCAATTGCTACGGATTTGGTCGTCGCCTCCCAACACAACAGTGCCGTGGGACTCGTTACCCCCGATCGCCCCGATCGCATTACTGATGCGATCGTCTCGCTCGATGACTGTCGCCCCGCGAGCGAAGCGCTCGCACGAGCGACAATCGAGCCGTTCTTCGGTTTGCGCGTTCGAGATTGGCGGCATGCAGAAGCGGCAAGCGCTCTTTCCGAACTCCGGGTCACGGAAGATGAGGCCGCACTTGTGCCTCTCGATGAACGGCACCACGACCTCGGTCGCATCTGGTTCATCCTGACCGGACATGCATTCGTCAGTCACCTCCTCGTTGTCCCCTCGGAACTTCCTGCAGAGACGCGCAGCCAATTCGCTGTACTACTCCGCCGCCTCTCAGAGGAGCTTCGGACCCGGGCAGCAGAGATCGCGAGTGAACGTGCCGCCGCCCACGCGCTCGACGCTGGGCGCCTCCACGCCTACCTGAGCGAGGCGGTCGACGTGCTGACACCAAAACTCCAGCGGGCGATCGCGGAACTCGTGCGGCGAAGTGGGAGCGGCCTCCGGGTACCTGGACCGGAGAACTATCGCTCACTCTCTTCCTGAGCCTCTTCTTCCTCCTCGCCGGGAAGGCGAGCACGAGAAACTCGTGCCAGTGCTGCGTACCACTCCGCACCAACATGGTGTACGAGCGGCGCTTCTTCGAGCTGGAGCCACCGCTCGCCAAAAAGCTCGGTGTCCGCGGCGGCGGCGATCACCTCCCCAACGAACAGGTCATGATCGCCGAGGCTAAGTCGCGCGATGACACCGCACTCAATGTGCGCAACCGCTTCCTCAAGTACTGGCACATCAACTTCCAGCGCATCCACCGGATGGAGCTGGGCTCGCGTGAACTTATCCACGTCGCGACCAGAAAGAGTCCCACAGAGGTGGATCGCGAGCAGATGTTCAAGGGTCAGGATATTCAGCGCGAAGTACTCGCCCTTCGACAGAAGTTCGTGCGTCAAGCGGCTCGGGTGAACGGCCAGCCCAATGCGCGTCGGCTCGAGACTGAGCGGCATAACCCAGGCAGCAGTCATGACGTTCGGGTGCGCTCGGTATTGAGTCGTCACGAGCACCACAGGACCGGGTTCGAGCAGGCGCGCTGCAAGTCGTGGTTCGCGTGGTTCCTTGCGCCCCATCGCCACTCAGCCCTCCTCGGTCACCTGCGACTCGAAGCGCCGAGCCGCCAGCATCGCTTGGTAGACCGCGTAGTACTGTTCGGCGATCCGGCGTTGGGTATAGTGCGCCAGCACCCGTCGCCGACCGGCCTCGCCCAACTGGCGTAGGCGATCCGGATCGGCGAGCAGGTTCCTCAGAAGACGCACCAGCGCATCGACGTCGTCCTCCGGGAAAACCAGTGACGGATCGCCGATCACATGCGGAATCTCGCCCGACGACGAACCAACCACCGGCACGCCGCAACTCATCGCTTCGATAATGACGCGCCCGAACTGCTCCTTCCAGTTGCGACGCGTCCGTGAAGGGACGACAAGGACGTCGAACCGGTTCAGCGCTTCCGGCATGAGCGCCGGTGGCACGCCACCGCGGAACAGAACGCGGTCGCGAACCCCCAGCTCCGTGGCAAGCAACTCGAGACGTGTACGCTCGATCCCGTCTCCAACAATCTCAAGCTGAACGCGTCCAGGCAGCTGTGCCAGCGCGCGGATGAGCAAATCCGCCCCCTTCTCTGGCACGAGCCGTCCGACGAAACCGATCGTGGGAACGGCTGCCCGTGCCACTGTCATTGGGCGGAACAGCTCCGGATCGACCCCGAACTGTGGGATGACCGCTAACGGTCCGCGAAAGCCTTTCCGTCTTAGGACATCGGCCGCCTCGTGGTTCCCCGCAACCGCCGCAGAAGCCAGCCGATAGTTGAGCTGTTCGAACCACGAGAATGGTGGCGGATAGCGTCGGTAAAGGTTCTGCCAGGTGAAAAAGAGAATACGAGCCCCATAGCGGCGCCCGAGCAACGCAGCGTGGGCAGTCACCAGGTTATACGGCTCCTCGTCGATGTGGAGGATATCAGGTCGGAAACGTGCGATGTGCTTCCCAAGCCCCGGATAGAAGTGCACGTGGTGATGGCCGTTGAACCACATGGGCTCAACAACAAGCTGATATCCCTCTACAAAACGCCGCTCGAGTTGCAGGACACCGACACGATTCTCGTGCCAGAAGGGCGGCACCACAGCCAGGAGCTCCACGTCCGGCAAGCGCGCGAGTTCCTCGAGCTTCCGCTGGTAGACACCGTTCACGAGCGCCTTGGAGACGATAAGGATGCGCATCGGACCTCAACCTATCGCCGCGCTGCCGACAGCAGCGATGTTCACCGCCTCATGGTACGCCGCAACTGTTTCACGTGCTGTCCGCTGCCAGGTGAACATCCTCGCCCGTGCGAGTCCACGCGCCCGCAGTTCTTCTTGGAGGGCCGAATCATTCAGCAGGCGGACGAGCGCTGCAGCAAAGGCCTCCTCGTCCAGCTCGACGAGGATCCCCGCATCCCCAACAACTTCTGGAAGGCTCGTACACCGAGCGGCAATCACCGGCGTCCCACAAGCCATCGCCTCGAGGGGTGAGAGACCAAATCCCTCATAGCGCGAAGGGTACGCGTAGACCGTCGCGAGTTGGTACCAGAGAACTTTTTCATCTTCAGTGACCGGGCCAGGCAGAAGCACGCGCTGCTGGAGACCGAGCCGACGAATGAGCGGCTCAAGCGGTGGGTACAGTCGCGGGTTCTCGCTATGTGCGCGGCCGGGAATGACGAGCATCGTTCCCTCGGGAAGCTCAGGGAGTGCCCGCGCGAAAGCGCGAACGAGCAATGGCAAGTTTTTCCGCACGTCGAAGCCCCCAAGATTCAGGACGACCGGGCCGCTTATGCCCCAGCGCTGCGCCAACGCCCGCAGCGCGTCCATCTCTTCCGGAGGACGAAAGCGTGACTCGACGCCAAGTGGGATCACACGAATGTGTTCTGCCGGATACCGCAACACGCGCACGATATCGTCTCGCGACCACTGTGAGTCTGTAAGGACGAGCGCTGCCCGCCGCACGGTCCGTCGCACGAGCTCGGTGTACAGTCGGAACGCGAGCGACGCACGATACTCCGGCAACACGAGCGGAATCACGTCGTGCACCGTGACGATGAATGGTGTGCTGATGCGGAGCGGCGCGGCAAAGTACGGTATGTGCACGACCGTGGGACGCAGCTCTGCTGCCAAGCGTGGAAGTCCGACCTGTTCCCACCAGAGCTTGGCCAGCTTGCCGCGTACGAGCGAGTTGGGCCGACGCACGATGACATGTTCTGGTGCCGCGAGAAAGACCGGCGGCGGAACAGGCATAGCCAGGTGCACCTCGCCTAATTCACCGGCGGTGAACTCTCGCCAGAGCGCGATAGTGTATTGCCCGCTCCCCGTGTGCGGCTGCGTCGCAAATGCACCGTCCAGCAGAGCCGTCAACACGCGCGCCTCCACCGTCCCCCCACTCGATCGGAGAGTATAACGAGGGATCCCGGCTTCACTGCGGAGCCCTCGATCGGTTGCCGCTCCGCTGGCCGCTCTCGTATAGTGGTGCGAGAGCCCACGTGACGTGGGGGAACGGAGCGAGAGGGAGCGAGAGGATGGCCAAGCCCGTAACGGTCAGCGACGAGACGTTCGATCGTGAAGTCGTCCAGTCACCGGTTCCAGTACTCGTCGACTTCTGGGCACCTTGGTGCGGCCCCTGCCGCATGATCGCCCCCATTCTCGAGGAGATCGCTGAAGAGAAGGCGGGGAAGCTCAAGGTTGCCAAGGTGAACGTCGACGAGAACATGCAGGTGGCAATGCAGCTGGGAATTAGCAGCATTCCCACGCTGATTCTCTATAAGGACGGCAAGCCGGTCGAGCGGATCATCGGCGCGATGCCGAAGCAGCGCCTGCTGCAGCAGATTGAAAAGCATCTGTGAGCAGCATGCCTTCCGCCTGAGCGCGAGCGACCGGTCCCCTCCGGTCGCTCTATCGTTTTCTGCTCCAGTGGCGAAAAGCGAAGAGCGCAAGCCCAAGGAGTGAAACCACCAGTACACCCAGCAGCCGTCGTGACGCCTGGAGAAATGGGCTTGCTACACTCGCCAGGATTGCCGTTCGGCCATGCAAGTACGGAGCGAGTGGAACGGCAACGATTGTCGTCCGGCACCCATCGACGGCAAGCGGCGGATACTCGTAGCAGTCACGAACTAAGTCGATGGTGACAACGGTCTCCGCAGCCCGATCAGGTAGGTTTGGGTCATACACCCAAACCTGCGCACGCTCAGCATCTCGCTGGCAGAAGGCATAAGGAACGACTGTGTGCCCTTGACCGAGGAGTGCTTGGAGGACGTCCCGGCGCCAGGGACGCGGGACATTGAGATCGAAGCAGCGATCACTCCAACCACGCGTCAGAAGGTCGCGGACAAACGCCTGGTACGCTCTCCGCGGACTCGGGAGCAGAAACCAGGGGAGTCCGGCTAAGAGAGCACGATCGCTCAGTTGGCGACCATGCAGGACAAGAACGACCTCGCGCAGCGAGACCTCCCCACCGAGCCAACCCAGCGCCCGGGCGAGCGCGGTCCTGGAGAGACCGGTACAGAGCCCGCCCTGTATTCGCCCGTCCGGCAACCGTCGCAACCCGACGACCTCCCGGTACAGTCCTTGGAAGAACCTCTGCGAGCCGAGTGCAAACCGGAAGGTCTTCCGAAAATGGACAGGGTCTGGCTCCACCTCACCGAGGTCATCGATGCGGTTTGCCCAGGGCAGACGATCTCGATGCGGATCAAAGCGGTTCCGTCCACAAAAGTCGACAGGAAGATCCTGAATGAGGAGCGGGCACCTTCTATCCTGGCCTCGCGTGACGAGCTGAAGGCGAACCGGAAATTCCGGCAGGCCAGCAGGGAACACCAACCAGGCAGTCGGTTCAGTGAGGGGAAGCACCCGCCAGCCAGGCGGGAGACGAAGTTCCAGCCTGTCTGCGGCAACCACACCCGGCCGCGGACGCAGGCGGACGACGAAGCGATCTGGAATCCAGCGAAATCCGTCTCCCACTGCGTTTGTATACCGCAGGCGAACCAGCGGCTGATCGTCCGCCGTGAAGAGCTCAATACTCAGCTCGTCTGCTCGTTGACCGTGACCGGCTGGGGACGCCATCCAAGCGCTTCCATCTCCCGGCGGAGGTCTTCCAGATCGGCGAACCGACGGTAGACCGACGCGAAACGGATGTATGCGACCTCGTCGAGTTGCTTGAGCTCCCGGAGCACGATCTCGCCGATCAGGGTGCTCGGCACCTCGCTCGTGCCGAGACTGTGCAGCTCCCGCTCAACGGTCGCCACAATACGATCAATCTCGTCCGGTGAGACGGGCCGCTTCTTCAGTGCCAGGCGCAGTCCCTCCCGGAGCTTCGTTACATCGAACGGCTCGCGGCGTCCGTCCCGTTTGACCACCATCAGCCAGAGCGGCTCCACGCGTTCATATGTCGTGAAACGCCGACCGCAGGCAACACATTCGCGACGCCGCCGAATGCTCTCGCCACCATTGAGTTCACGCGAGTCGATGACTCGCGCATCGCGAGCTCCACAATACGGGCACTTCACGGTCGCTCGGCCTTCACCTTCAGCGCTCACGCAGGAAGCGGAGGATGGACGGCTCCGCCCACTCGTCGTCTGGCAAGATCGGCGTCCGCGGCGGGGCGCTCGTGCGCGTCGTCGGTTCTGGTCGGAAACGCCGCTCCGGTGCCCGCGGTCGCCGCTGGGCACCGGCACCGGTGAACCCAGCTGCGATGAGCGTGATGGTTACGTCCCGCCCCATCGCCTCGTCGGGTTCCGTCGTTCCAAAGATAATCTCGGCCTCTTCGTCGACCATCGAGCGGATGAGTTCGGCTGCCTCGTTGACCTCGGCCATCGAGAGGTCGGGTCCACCAGCGATGTTGTAGAGGACGCGCGTCGCACCCTCGATACTCATCTCGAGCAAAGGACTTTCTACAGCGGCACGGGCTGCATCGACGCAGCGATTCTCGCCGGTCCCGCGGCCTATCGCCATCAGAGCCGAGCCAGCATCCCGCAGGATCGTCTTGACATCGGCAAAGTCCAAGTTGATCAACCCTGGTCGGGTGATCAGGTCGGAGATCCCTTGAATCCCCTGCCGCAAGACGTCGTCTGCGATGCGGAACGCCTCAGAAAACGGCGTTTTGGGATCGACCATTGAAACAAGTCGCTGGTTGGGAATCGTGATCAACGCATCGACATGCTCCTTAAGCACGGCGATTCCTTCGTCCGCGATGCGGCGCCGTTTTGCTCCCTCAAAGTCGAAAGGCCGCGTAACAACACCAACGGTCAAGGCGCCTGCTTCGCGCGCCAAACGCGCGATCACAGGTGACGCGCCGGTCCCAGTGCCGCCTCCCATACCCGCGGCGATAAAGACCATATCCGCCCCGCGGACAAGTTCGGCGAGCATATCGGCGCTTTCTTCAGCAGCACGCTCGCCAATTTCCGGACGCCCCCCAGCGCCCAGCCCTTTGGTCAACTTGTCACCAATCCGAACCGTGACTGGAGCGAGCGACTTGAGCAACGCCTGTGCGTCGGTGTTGACCGCGATGAACTCGACTCCTTGGACGCCAGCCTCGATCATCCGGTTGACCGCATTACCACCGCCACCACCGACGCCGATCACCTTGATGCGTGCGAAGGAGTGGATCAGCTCGTCCTCATGGTTGTCGAACATTGTCATCGCCCTCACCCTCCTGCAGTCCCGCGTTGCCCCTCCGTCCGATTCGCTCTCGCAGCGTGCGTCGAATGCACCCGCCCCCTGCCCGCCGCAGCGGGCAGCAGGAGGCTCGCTCGCTGTACCCGTCGTCGACAGTCGAGTGTAGCATACCCACCCCCATGCTTCACGACCCCACCCGCCAGAGCACCGGACGATCCGGGTCTCGAAGATCAAGATGGAGCCAAGACGTTCCCTGTGCCTCCAAGGCATTGAGGACGGCGAGCTGGTCGGCCAGCCGCTCGGCATCGCCAAGAATGATCCGCTCTCCACCAGCGAAGACGAGGATGAGTCCCTCGGCCGGTCGGTACTCGAGTCCCGCCAGCCGATCAGCGTAGCGCTTGACCAGCTCGGGCACTGCCCGAGCCACCGTGCCCGGAACACGCTCGCCTGGCTGCAGCGTGAAACCACCGCTCACGCGCACGTGTGGTAAATCAGTGGCCTCTCCGTTTCCGATAACCCGCCCTTCACTGTCAATCAGCCAGTTCCCTTGCTCAGTCATCCAGACGCTCGTCGGTTGCCTTTCCACCAGTTCAATCACCACAGTGTCCGGGTAGATAGAGCGAACCGTGGCCGCAGCAATCGCTGGGTGCATGACCAATCGCTCCGCGACCGCCTGGGTATCGATACGAAAGACCGACTGCCCCAGGACACCGCTCTCCCGCACCACCGCGTCGGCGAAGGCGAGCCGATTTCCGTGCACGATCACGGTGCGCACGCGATACTGTTCGCCCTCGAGGAACCCAACAAGCAGTACCAGACCGCCGACCAAGAGCAGCAGTGCAAGGAGCCGCCCTGTCAGGACACCACCGACGAGCGCACGCCGCACACGGCGGCGCCGCACTGAAGCTGGAGGAGTTTCAGTCACCCCGATCGCCGTCGCCGTTGCTCCTGGTGGCGCTCCAGCGCCAGTTCGATCAGGCGCGTGATTAAATCCCGAAAGCACAACCCAGAGGCCTCCCAAAGCTTGGGATACATCGAGATCGCTGTGAACCCGGGAATGGTGTTCACCTCGTTGACGAGGATCCGACCAGTTGGCCGCTCGAGAAAGAAGTCGACCCGTGCCATACCTGCGCCGTCGATGACCCGAAACGCTTCGATCGCCATGCGGCGCACCGTCTCGGCCTGCTCTTCGCTGATCGGTGCTGGAATCAGTAGTTGCGAGTTCGAGTCGATGTACTTCGCTTCGTAGTCGTAGAATTCCCGACTCGGCACGATCTCTCCAACGATGGACGCAATCGGCTCTTCGTTCCCCAGAACGCTCACCTCGAGTTCTCGTGCATCGATCGCCTCCTCAACCAAAATGCGCCGGTCGTACCGCGCAGCGAGTTCCACTGCCTTCACCAACTCCGCACGCCCGCGCGCTTTGCTTACCCCGACGCTCGAACCAAGGTTCGCTGGCTTGACGAAGCAGGGATAGCCGAGTTCACGCTCGATCCGGCCGATCAGGTCATCTTGCCGACACTGCCACTCGTGGTGTGTGAAGGCAAGCCAGCGTGCCTGATCGAGGCCAACACTCGCGAACAGTCGCTTGGCAGTCGGCTTATCCATGGCGACCGCCGAGGCAAGGACACCACAACCGACGTACGGCACTCCGGCAAGCTCCAGCAAACCCTGAATCGTCCCATCTTCGCCGTACGGCCCGTGCAACACTGGGAAGACCACGTCGACGCTTCCCGCCAAAATCGGCTCGGGAATCAGAAGCTGCTGTGGGGCCCCCTGCTTGAGATCCACTGCCTCTTCGGTCAGCTCTGGTTCCAGTGGGAGCCGACTCCGGGCAGCCAATTCTTTCAGTGGATCTCCACCAATGAGCCAGTGACCGTCCCGTGTAATGCCGATCGGGACGACATCAAACCGCTCACGATCGATGTGCCGCAAGATTGCTTGGGCCGAACGAAGCGAGACGTCGTGCTCACCCGATTGCCCGCCGAAGACGACTGCGACGCGGATTTTTCCCCTCATCCCTTTGGCTCCCCGATGACTTCGATCTCCGGCTCCAACACGATGCCAAAACGCTCCGCTACGCGCCGCCGCACCTCTTCGAGAAGCGTTAGCGCCTCCTCGGCCGTTGCCCCACCAAGGTTCAGGAAGAAGTTCGCGTGCCGCTCCGAGACACGCATTCGCCCTACCTGGAATCCCTTAAGTCCTGCCTGCTCGATGAGATACCCGGCGTAGGTACCAGGTGGGTTCTTGAAAACGGACCCAGCACACGGCCCGGTCGGTTGATGTTCCCGGCGCCAGCGGGCATTTGCCTCGGCAATAGCCCGGAGTTTCGCCGGATCGCCTGGTTGCAGGCGCAATCGGGCCTGTAGCACGACGAAACCTCGCGGTTGCGGGAGTGCTTTGAGTGTTGTAAGCCGATAACGCGGAGCGAGCTGCTCCCGCGTCCAGCGGACAAGAGTGCGCCTGCGGAGATCATAGAGGTCGACATCCACCAGTACACTCCCGACATCTCCACCGTGCGCACCGGCATTGTTCACAACGGCCCCACCGAGAACGCCTGGCAGGCCTGCTGCCCATTCCATCCCGGCAAGGCCGAGCTCGCTCGTCCGGTGCCCAATCCAGGAGAGGGGAGCTGTGGCGGGGAATGCCATGATAATTGCTCCGTCCTCGCACTCAAACGGTAATACATCCTGCTGCCCTCCACCCGCCGTCCGGAAGACGACGACAAGCCCTCGGATCCCACCGTCGCACACGAGGAGATTGCTTCCGCCACCGATCACCGTAACCGGTAACCCTTCACGCTCCCCCCAAGCGAGCGCCAGCTCGAGCGTCTCGCGATCACTCGCTCGCACGAGGAAGTCCGCTGGACCGCCGATCCGGAACGTGGTGTATCGCCCCAGTGGCTCAGACTCGAGCACACGCAGCGGTCGGCCCTCGACCGTCACCACGGTCGCCCGCTCAACGCGCGCTGGCATTGCGCTCACCCTCCCGCAACGCGACCGCTGCTTTCCAAATATCCCCCGCACCGAGAAGAAGAACAACATCGCCATCCTGCATCGCCGCACGCACCGTCGTCGCTGCAGCATCTGGATCAGGCACCGCGATTGCCGGTACTCGCTGGATCCGCTGTGCCAGTGCAACCCCGTTCACACCAGGAAGTGGGAGCTCGCGCGCGGGGTAGACGTCGGTCACCACGACGATATCGGCTTGTTCAAGCGCCTGCGCGAACTGGTCAAGGAAGAGTTGTGTCCGACTATAGGTGTGCGGCTGGAAGACGGCCCACAGTCGTGCCTCAGGGTACCGTTCCCGTGCTGCGGCGATCGTTGCCGCCACCTCTCGCGGGTGATGGGCGTAATCAAGAATCACCGGCACCCCCTCAACGACGCCGTATTCCTCGAAGCGCCGGCCGACTCCGGTGAAGCAGCGAAGCGCCTCAAGCACCACCGGCACCGGCACACCGGCTGCAACCCCCGCTGCGACGGCGGCTGCAGCATTGAGCCGATTGTGCCAGCCTGGCACCGCGAGAGCGAGCGGTTGGACTATTCCATCCGGATTCTTTAGCGATCCGTCCGGCAGCACGCGGTACTGCGCATCAGCAGCCGTGCCAAACGTGAAAACCCGCCGGCCAGCAGCCGAGAGTTCGCTGGCAAATGCCCTCGCCACTGGGTCGTCCGCCGAGAGCACTGCCACCCCATCCGGACGTAGTCGCTCCAGGAAGCGTCGGAAGGCGCGTACAACACTACCGTGACTCGGGAAGAGATCTGGATGGTCGTGATCGACATTCAGCACGACAGCAATGTATGGCTCGAGGGCAAGGAAGCTGTAATCGTACTCGTCTGCTTCAACGACGAAGAACCGTCCTCGACTCGGCCGAGCACTCGTACTCCCGAGATCACGCACCGTTGCCCCGATCGCGAATCCCGGCCTCAGTCCCGCGACCTCGAGCGCGAGCGCGATCATCCCACTGGTCGTACTCTTGCCATGCGTTCCTGCAACTGCGATCGTCAGGTAGTCAGCGGTGAGCCAACCCAGCAGCGCTGCCCGCTTGACGATCGGTCGACGCCGGATCGCGAAGGCAGTGACTTCCGGGTGAGCGGCCCGGACTGCGCTCGTCACAACCAGAAGGTCTGCGTCTTCCGCATGCTCGGGGTTATGCCCAATGGTGACCGCGATACCGCGCTGAGCGAGGTGTTCCAAGACCGGGCTAGAAACCGCATCGCATCCGGAGACACGGTAGCCTTCCGCGGCCAAGAGCTCGGCGAGTCCGCTCATGCCGCTGCCTCCGATACCAAGAAAGTGCACCGGAGCCCCAGCGGTCAGCCAGTCGAGATGACGCGGCCACCTCATCGTGTTCGGCCTCCTCGTGGAGCGGCGCGACGTCGAGCATTCCGGCCGAAGCTGCGCAGCATGGGTGCAAGTGCCGGATGCCGTACCCGGCGTTCCGGTACCGACCTGGAGACCACCGGCTCAGCACCGCGGGGCACTGTTGCCCGCGAGATACTCAGTAAGATACCTGTTGCTGCCAGCGAGGTGACCAGCGCCGATCCGCCATAACTGATGAACGGCAAGGGGATTCCAGTAAACGGAAGCGTCGAGGTGATGCCGCCTACGTTAATCAGCGCTTGACCAACGATCCAACTCGTGATCCCGACTGCAAGCAGCCCACCGAAGCGATCGGGTGCACGCCGGGCGACACTGAGTCCACGCCACGCGAAGACAAGAAAGAGGAGAAGCATCACGGCACAGCCGACAACACCGAGCTCCTCGCCGATGACCGCGAAAATCGCGTCATTGTGCGCGTGGGGTAGCCACTGGAACTTCTGCCGCCCCGCACCAAGGCCAACTCCGAACCATCCGCCCCCACCAAAGGCCAAGCGTGCCTGTGCGATTTGCCAGCCAAGCGTGCGCAAGAGCCCGTTCGGATCGAATAGTTCTTGGTCGGAGCTCAATAAGACCAGAATACGCTCGCGTCGGTAAGAGGCACCAAGCGCCATGACTAAGGCAGCCGCCAATCCACTCGCACCCAGCAACGCAAAGTGCGAAATTGCTGCTCCAGCAACGAAGAACATGGTGAACCCGGTCAGGACAAGCACCATCGACGTGCCGAGGTCTGGCTGAAGCATCGTCAGGCCGACGAGCGCACCGAGCAGCACGACGAACGGCACGACACCATGGCCAAATTGGCGAATGCGATCACCTTTCCCAGCAAGCCAGCTCGCAAGGTACAGGACGAGCGCTAACTTCGCCAGCTCCGATGGCTGGAAGGAGAGCGGGCCGAGATCGATCCACCGCTGGGCCCCCAGACGCGTCTCACCGATCCCTGGGAGCAGAACAGCCGTCATGAGTGCAAGAGTCACGACCAGCGTCGGTACCGCCAGGCGCCGCCAGATCCGGTAGTCAAAGGCTGTGGTCACCACGGCCGCGAGTGATCCCAATCCTAACCAGACGGCGTGCCGGACAGCGTAGCTGCTGTCACTGCCGACACTGGCGCTGAACACCATTACCAGCCCGAACGTGTTGAGCGCGAGAATCGTGAGTAACAGCGCGAGGTCTGGTTCGTGGAGGACGCGCCGCTCTCCCGGAGGAGTCAGGAGTCGAGCAAACGCACGGACCAGACGCCTCATCGCTCCACTCCTTGGCGGCTAGCCAAGTGCCTGACCGCAGCGCGGAACGCCTCGCCGCGATGGAATTCGTCCCGGAAGAGCCCAAAACTCGCACAGCCAGGCGAGAGCAACACAACACCACCTGGCTCAGCCAAACGCGCCGCCTGGTGAACCGCCTCCTCCATCGACCGGTATGGGCCAAAGACACGCGCGCCTGCATTCTCGAGCGCAGCCTTGTACTCGGGTGTGGCTGTCCCATCAAGGAGTACGACCGCCCGTACGCGTGCCGCAACGACCTGAGCGAGTTCCCCCAGAGACACCCCCTTTGCTGCACCACCCCCAATGAGGACGATTGGCCGCCCGCGGAACGTCTCGAGTGCGGCGAGCACTGCGACCGGTGCCGTGGCTGCGGTGTCGTTGACGAACTCGACACCATCGATATGGGCCACAAGCTCAAGCCGGTGCGGCACTGGCTGGGCCCCCCGTAACCCCGCTCTGGCATGCTCGAGCGCTGCACCGCGGAGGAGTGCTGCAGCCACCGCAGCCAAGGCATCAGAAACGGCATGGTCACCGGCCAGGGGTATCTCCCTACGATGCAGGAGTTCCTCCTCCTGGCCAGCAAACCGCCAGACCAGACGATCACCCTTTCGGAAGGCCCCCTCGCTTACTCCGTCATCCTGTCCAAAGGCGATCACGCGTCCTGCGCCAGTGTCCCGACACGACCAGACCACCGGGTCGTCACGATTGACAACGAACCAGTCGCCAGGACGCTGGTGGCGGGCAATGGCGCGCTTTGCATCCACATAGGCCTCAAATGACGGATAGCGGTCGAGATGGTCAGGCGAAATGGTCGTCAGCACTGCAATGTGCGGGCTCATTCCATGCTCATCGAGCCCTTCCAGTTGCCAACTGGACAACTCGAGGACCACCGGCGTATCTGGGCCGATTGCTGGAAGCAGTTCGAATGCCGAGCGCCCGAGATTGCCGGCTAGAACTGTCTCGGGTTTCCACTGACGCAAGATCGTCGCGCAGAGTGTCGCAGTTGTCGTCTTGCCCTTGGTACCGGTCACACCGATGATCGGTGCGGGACAAACGCGGAAGAAGAGGGTCATCTCCATCTCGATCCGTGCGCCAGCAGCCCGCGCGAGCGCGAGCCAGGGGGACTCCCGAGGAACAGCGGGATTCCGCACCACAATCTCGGCCTCTTCAAAGTCCTCACGGCGATGCTCACCGAGGACGAAGCGCACCGGGAGATCGCGTAAGGCCTCGAGGCTGGGTCGGAGCTCCTCGGCAGACCGCAGATCGGTCACTGTGACCTCCGCACCCTGCTCGACGAGCCAGCGCGTGACGCCCAGACCGCCAGAACGCGTCCCGAGTCCCATCACGAGGACGCGCTTGCCACGGAGATCGAGTTGCTGCTCACTGGTCATGCCTGTGCTCCCGTCCCAAGCCTAGACGAGTGCCAAGGCGATCCCCAGCAGGCCTGCCATCATACTCACCAGCCAAAAGCGCATCGTGATTTGCGTCTCTGACCAGCCAAGGAGTTCGAAGTGGTGGTGTAACGGAGCCATCCGGAAGAGACGCTTGCCACCGGTCAGCTTGAAATAGGCGACCTGCAACATTACCGATACCGCTTCGGCCACGAAGACGATTCCAATCAGTGGCAAGAGTAACCACTGCCCAGTCATGAAGGCAGCCGTGGCCAGCGCCGCACCGAGCGCCAGTGACCCGGTGTCTCCCATAAAGACCTGCGCTGGATGAGCGTTGTACCAGAGGAACCCAAGGATCGCTCCGACCATCGTAAAGCAGAAGGTCACCATCTGAATCTGGCCCTGGAGGAACGCGATGATCCCGTAGGCCGTGAAAGCCACCGCGGCCGTCCCGCCCGCAAGGGTATCCAGCCCATCCGTCAAGTTCACGGCGTTGGCCGTTCCAGCGATAGCAAGGACGGCGATGGGAATGTACCACAGTCCGATATCGAACTTGCCGAAGAACGGCACGTAGATACTGCGCAAACCGAGCGGGAAGTGTAGGACAAGCGCAGCGAGCAGCGAGAACAGCAAGAGCCACGCCATCTTGAAGCGCGCCGTCACCCCACCCCGCTGAGTCGTCACCAGACTCAACCGGTCGTCAATCGCACCGAGGATCGCCGTCCCAATCAGTACTCCCAGGGGCAAGAGCATGGAGAGTCGCCCAGCGAGATTGAAGATCACCGTCAGAACGACGACTGGGACGGTGAACATGAAACCGCCCATCGTCGGCGTTCCGAGCTTTGTCCGGTGTCCCTCTGGCCCCTCCACACGGATCTGCTTGCCGATGTTGTGCCGTCGCAGCCACGCAATATACGGTTTCCCGACTACGACCGTCACGGCGAAGGCGACACCCGAGAGTGCGAGCGAGAGCGCGAGGTTCTCTCCTGGATCTCGCGGCAAAACACTCCGTGAACGCATCAGCTCGAGGAGCTCCGTCACCGTTCACGCTCCTCGCTTGGTGCTCGCAACGCCTCGACAATTTCTTCCATTCGCATCCCGCGTGCTCCTTTGACCAGCACAAAATCCCCGGGCCGTAGCGTCTCACGCAACACCGCGACAAGCTCCCGACGGTCATCAGTCGCGTAGACCCGTTCTGGTGCAAGCCCCGAGGCAATCGCTTCCTCAGCGATCCAGCGCGCGCGTGGCCCCAGCGTGTAGAGACGATCGACGACCGCGGCGGCCCGCCGCCCGACCATCCGATGCCCTTCTTCCTCGTACCAGCCAAGCTCATACATGTCCCCGAAGACTGCGATGCGGCGCTGGGCCGGAATTTCCTGTAACAGCGAGAGCGCCGCCATGCAGGACGCCGGACTCGCGTTGTAGGTGTCATCAAGCAACGTCGCGCCGTTGACACCCGGCACGGTCAAGAGCCGCACCTGCACACGTGGATCACGAAAACCGGATAGCATCTCGTCGAGCGTCAAGCCAAACTCGTAGCCGACGGCGATGGCAGCCAGGGCATGATGGACGCTATGTTGCCCAAGCAGCGGCAAGCGCACCCGATTCCGTTCTCCGTAGGCGACGAGATCGAACGAAATTCCCTCTAGCCCACGGCTCTCAATGTCCTCCGCCCGAACATGGCAATCTGGAGAGAGCCCATACCAGAGGACACGCGCTCGCGTCCGCTCAGCCATCAGCCGGACGCGGAAATCGTCCCCATTGAGGACAGCAACACCATCGTCCGGCAATGATTCCGGGAGCTCGGCGATACTTTGCGCGATGCGCTCCAGCGTTCCCATGCGTGCCAGATGCGCGTGCGACACATTGGTCACTACACCGATCCGCGGCTCTGCCAGTGCACACAGTTCGCGCACTTCGCCCAACCGATATGCTTCGCCGAACTCGAGCACGACGACATCCGTGTCAGGGTTGATGTCCAGCAGATCGAGGGCAACCCCGATATCCGTGTTGAAGCTCCCTCTGCTGCGCACCACCTGGAAACGCTGCGCGAGGACCGAGGCGATGGCCTCTTTCGTACTGGTCTTGCCGACGCTCCCCGTGACCGCAACCACTGGGACATCAAAGAGTCGTCGCCAGTAGCTCGCTAACCGGAGCAACGCAGCCAGCGAATCGTCCACGACGATCAGCGGCACCCCGAGGCTCGCGAACTCTTCAGCCCGCCGCGCCTCGACAAGAGCGGCGACTGCACCATGCCGCACGGCATCGGGGATGAAATCGTGGCCATCATGCCGTTCGCCCCGCACCGCGACAAAAAGGTCGCCTGGCTGGATCGAGCGCGAATCATGCCAGACACGTCGGAAGAGCAGGTCGGGCGCGGCCGAGCCTCGCAAGACGCCCTTCGTGCCCTCGAGCACGTCCCGCAGGCCGATCATGGCCGTCCCCCTTCTCCCGTCACGCTGTTGACTGGCTGTGACGGTGGAATCCCGTAAAGCAAGAGCAGTTGCCGAAAAACTTCGGCGAACGCTGGGCCGGCGGCCCGCTCACCCCAGGGCGATCCCTTGGGCCGGTCGATCTTGACCAATACGCAGAACCGCGGGTTCTCCACTGGTCCATACCCGATCACCGAGGCGATGGTTGCCCCCTCACCGCGCTCATAACCGTGTGGCCCTGGAATTTCCGCCGTTCCCGTCTTCGCAGCGATCCGGTACCCCGGGATGCGAAAGCGTGTCGAGTAGCTGTCCATCACCTCTGCGAGCATCTCACTCAGCGTGCGTGCTGTCTCCTCACGGATCACTCGTCGTACCGGGGTCGGCTGAGTCACTTGGATTCGCTGCCCATCCCGGATCTCCTGCACAATGTAGGGCCGCATCAACACGCCCCCGTTAGCGATTGCCGAAACAGCAGTCACAAGCTGCAACGGCGTCACCGCAATCCCCTGCCCAAACGCGTTTGTATAGAAGGTCGTCAACGACCAGCCCGCTGTCCCCGGTCGGTTGACAATCCCCTCCACCTCACCCGGCAAATCGACTCCGGTTGGTTGCCCGAAGCCAAACCGCTCGACTCCGTCATAGAATCTCTCTGGCCCAAGCCGGTCAACGACCTCCATTGCGCCGACATTGCTTGAGTGGATCAAGACCTCTGTCATCGTTTCCGGACCGAACTCCTGGAGCAGAGCATTGTAGATACGCGTCCCGTCAGGGAGTTCCCGATAGGCACCTCCATCGACGACGGTCTGCGGGGTCACAACGCCAGCGTCGAGCCCGAGCGCCATGGTGATCACCTTGAAAGTAGAACCCGGTTCATAGGTCGCGCTGACCGAGGGATTGACAAACAGGGCTGGATCACTGACGGCTGTGAACCGATTTGGGTCAAATGAGGGGCGATTGGCCATTGCCAAGATCGCTCCGGTCCGAACATCCATGATGATAATCGTTCCTCCAGCAGCCCGCTGCTCCTGGATCGTGCGATCGAGCACCGATTCGGCGATATATTGCACCGCACTATCAATCGTCAGGACGAGCGTCGCGCCGTCTTTCGGTGGGTTCCAGGAGCTCTGCCCCAACGCGATCACATTCCCAGCGAGATCGCGCTCACCGACGAGCTGGCCCGGGATGCCCCCAACGACGCTGTCATATGCCGCCTCTAATCCGTAGGCCCCGCGATATTCCCAGTTGACGAAGCCAAGCACCTGCGAGGCGAAATCACCCATCGGGTAGGCTCGCTTCGGTTCTGGATCCAACACGATACCTGGGAGTTCCAAAGCACGAATTTGGGCCGAGACCTCCGGATCGAGCTGACGTTGAAGCACGACCCACTCCCGGCCGGGTTGTGTCAGCGCCGCTTCAATGTCCTCGGCTGAACGTCCGATCAAGGGTGCAAGGAGCTGCGCCGTCCGATGTGGATCCTCCACCTGACGGACGATTGCCGAGACACGATCAGCCGGTATATCCGTCGCCAGCACACGTCCCCTGGCATCGAGGATATCCCCGCGGTGCGCCGGCACGATGTCCTCACGATAGCGGAACGCTTCGGCACGCTGCGCGAGAACCGGCCCCTGGAGCACAGCAAACGACACCACCCGGTAGCTGACCGCGCCGCTGAACAGCACAAAGGCAGCCAAGAGCACGCGAAGACGGCGCGCCGACAGCCCGTTCATGGCTCATCCCCCGCTTGTGCGCGTCCGATACCAAGGAGCGCGTCGTTTGCTCGCTGCCACCACGGTGCGCGTGGAGGTTCGGTCGGGGTCGGGGTCGGTAGTACGGGCGAGCGCTCAACCTCGAGCGGCTCGACTCGCCGGAGTGGCACCATGCCATACTCGCGCGTGGCAAGCTCGTAAATCCGGGCGAGGGACTGGCGTCGGGCCAGTTCGTAACGCAGGGCCGCCGCTTCGAGAGCGACGGAATCGCGCTGGTGTTGGAGCGCTGTGAGTTCGTACCCAAGTTCCACCACCCGACTCGTCTGCTCAAGGTAGAGCAGGCATAGGCCAGCCAACGCTCCCACCAGCACCAGGGTTAACGCGAGCCAAGCCCGACCGCGTCGCCGCACGATTGGACGGCCGACCGGTTGCGGGCGAGAGCCCGTGACCGACCGTACACCTTCCGCCACCATCACCTCACACCCGCTCCGCAGCGCGCAGCCGGGCGCTCCGGCTGCGCGGGTTTCGTGCGACTTCCTCCGCTGACGGGCGTACTGCCCGCGGCGTCAGGATCCGCAAGCGCGGGACGTGCCCGCAGACGCAGATCGGGGTCCCCGGCGGGCAGAGACAAGCCGACGCCTCCCGCCGCATAAACTGTTTGACGATTCGGTCTTCTAAGGAGTGGAAGGCGATGACCACCAGCCGCCCACCCGGACGGAGTAACTCGAGCGCCTGTTCCAGCCCGGACGCCAGAGCCTCCAGTTCCTCGTTCACCGCGATCCGCAGTGCCTGGAAGACCCGCGTCGCTGGATGAATACGCTCGCGCCGGGTACCCACAACCCGCTCGACGAGTTCGGCCAGCTGCGTCGTCGTCTCAATGGGTCGGCGTGCCCGCTCCGCGACGATTGCACGCGCGATGGCCCGAGCCCGAGGCTCCTCACCGTAACGCCAGAAAAGGTCAGTGAGCTCCTCGACCGACCAGGTATTGACGATCACCGCCGCAGGAGTTCCCTGTGTCGGATCGAACCGCATATCGAGGGGGCCAGGGAGTTGGAACGAAAACCCCCGCCGCGGGTCAGCAAGCTGGTCGGAAGACAGGCCAAGGTCGAAGAGCACCCCGTCGACTGCATCGAACCCGTATTGACGGGCCAATCGGGCCAGTTCACAGAAATTTCCGTGACAAGGAATGAGCCGACCAGGGTATCGCTCGGCAAGGGCTTGGGCACGCTCGACGGCCGCCGGATCCGCGTCCAGGGCAAGCAGGCGACCATCCGGCGCACTCGCTTCGAGGATGGCACGAGCGTGGCCGCCGCCTCCGAACGTTCCATCAACATATCGTCCGCCGGGGCGCGGTGCCAAGTAGGTCAACACCTCATGCAAGAGTACCGGCTCATGGATCGTCGTCGACGCCGACTTGTCTGCGAGGGGAAGAGCGTTTTCGGGCATGGCTTGCCCGGCTCCGTTCGGCATCAGATCAGGCTCGCCAGGCGCTGAGCGATCGATGGGCCCTCAGCTGCCAGAAGTTCGGCCTGCGTGGCCCATCCCTCCGGACTCCAGATTTCGATATAGGAGTGCACTCCCACGACGATGGCTTCACGGTCAAGCCCGGCGTACTCCCGGAGTTCGGGTGGGATGAGGATGCGCCCCTGACGGTCGAATTCGACGATTGTCGCCTCGGCAAAGACCATACGACGAAATGCGCGAGCATCCGGGTCGCTGATTGAGAGAGAAGAGACCTTCTCGGCCAGCGGCTGCCAGGAGGCCATTGGGTAGAGCGTAAGACAGCGATCGATCCCGCGCGTGAGTACCCCTTGACCACGAAACGCCTCGCGGAAGCGAGCCGGAATGGCCAGCCGCCCTTTCTCGTCGATCGCGTGGGTGTATCGCCCGAGGAACACGACTGCTGCCCTCGTCGCTCAGACCTGCGGGGGAACGATCGCCGGGTACTTTTCCACAGGAGCCCCCACTTATCCCCACCTTCCCCCACAGTTGTCCACAAGCATATGCACGGACACCCCACCGCGCAAGCACCTTCTGTCTACTACCGCCGGTGTTCGTACAGACTGTCCGGACATACCGGAGGTGGCATGAGCCACCACGTATCCCGCGTGCTGCCAACCCCCGTGTATCCCCACACGGCCTAGCGAGCTCCTAACTCGCCGGAGGTAACAAGCTGAGCGCTAGCGGTCAGGTGCTTCTCGTGGCTGGCATTCACCAGTTTCGCTGCTTGTGGCGTGCTGGTTTCCTTTCAGTCACTCGGAGCGATCGGCTCCGGGACTGCTTCACTAGAGGGGGCGGCACAAACATCACAGGTACTGTCAGGATGAATCGGAGTGAGCAATGTACCCCACGTTGCTCGGCGCGGCCAGTCGTTTCCAACCCAGTTCCTCAGACTCGTTCCTCACCTGTACTGTGAAGAGAGCACGGGACACTCCGGTCTTGAGATCAGCGGTGCGTCCAAGGAGCAAAGAGCACCGACGGCCAGCTCGACCTGACCGTTTCGAACTACTTTGAGCCATCATCACGCGGCGGTGCGACCATCTGAGCCTGAGACTCCGTTCCGCTGCCGATGATTCGTCTCCTTTCGCCAAGGGCCGACCCTTTGTTTGCTGTTTTGACCGGCGCTGAGCGGGGATGAGCCCCGCCATGCGACCAGCCTCGCCGTCACCCCGGCGGCACCCCAATCCAGCGTTTCGCCCCCGGCGTACGCGGTCGCTGTGAGACGCGGACGCAACCCTTTCAACCCCACACCACCTGACACCGCCCAAGGAGGTGGTGTCCCCACGCCCAGCGCCGACTTCCCGACCACCCACACCCTCGCGGGCGCACCGGCCTCCGTCCCAGCCTCCAGGGGCTACATCCAGCCCGAACCCTTCTCGACGTGCCGGACTAGATGCCGGTGCCAGCGGTTTTCCATCGCCACCCTTGTGTGTCCCCAGCTCTCTGCGCCGGCGGGTCCGATGAATCGGGCTCCTACCCGAACTTGCGTGTGGTCATACCGTAGGGGCGTCATTTACGGCACCCGCAACCCCGCAGGGGCTGCATCACCCTGCGAGTTCCACAGGCCGACAGGCGTGACGAATTGCGGTCCAGCGTTGATATGAGCGTAGTCCACAGCACCCACCACTACCCGGACACTGTTCCTGGCGCCCGTATACCTGAGGGCGCGACCTGCCAACGGCCACTCAAGGGAGGCGGTCAGACGGGTGGCATCGGGTAGAACGCACAGCAGGCGACGTCACCACGACTCTATCCGCCTCCTGTGTCCCTCCCTGTCGACCAGCCAGCGCGAGGCCGGACAGGCTTGCGGATAAAGACGCGGTGCCTCGGGACCAGGGCACCCCTCCGCTGCGACTGTGGCCAGAAACTTGCCACGGTGCGCAACTCCCGAAAGACCTGCCTACGCGCGGCTGGGACGCTCAGCACCTATCGTCAGCTGGACCGACTGGCGGCCGCAACCAATTCCGGCCGCTCCGAGACGAGCAGGGAAGGGGTCTGAATCGGCCAGAGCAATCTTCGTCCGGATGTGGGCGTCACCCCGGTTTATCCTAGGAGCTTCCCCTGCGGTTCAAGGCACGCGCGCTGCAAGCGTTGACGAGCACGAGAGGGAGATCGGCCGAGACTTGCCCGCCCCACTATTGGTCGCCCCGACAAAGCGCGAAAGTACGCTGGTCCGGGGCACGTCGAGGTAGCGCCCCCAGGAGCAGGGGAAACGTGAGGAGCAGCTGCGGGAACGCAGCGGTTCCCATACATCGAGGAGGCAGCCCGAGGGCATGCGCGCCAGAGGCGACACCGCAAACCACAGGCGCTGGTCGGCACGAAACCACCCGTGGCGCCACACCCGGCAGAGCCGCTCAGTGACTGCTGCCCTCCGGCACTTCCACGAGCTCGGTCAACACCCCATGGCAGGACTCGTGATGGATAAAGGCCACTGGGAGTCCATGCAACCCGATCACCGGCTCTCGGTGGATAAGCTGGAATCCCTGCGCCTCCAGCTGTGCCAGTGCCGTACGGATATCCCGGACGGCGTAGGCGACATGGTGAATTCCGCCACGCTTGGCGAGGAACCGCCCCAAGTCTGACTCCGGGTCCTTCGGCTCGAAGAGCTCGACGTGGCTTTCCCCGCCGTGGAAGAGTGCCACCCGCGTGTGTGGGAAATCCTTGACCCCATCGAATGCGAGACCGAGTTTCTTGTAGTCCTCTATCGCCTCGTCCAAGTTCCCCACCACGATCCCGATATGATGGATCCCGATCACCGGCACCGGTACCATGCGTCAGTTCTCCCCTCGACCGTCCAACCTGTGCGACACCGCCAGGATAGCACGGCTCGCCAGCAATTGGTATAGGGCTCAACCAACAGGGCGTCTATCGTCGCCCTGTCCCCGTGCGCCGCACGGGGACGTTGGCTACCAGGCGCTCGCCGCCTTCACCTCGGACGATGCTGATCTCGATCCGATCCGCGTCAATGTCGAGGTGACGCGAGAGGATCTGGCACATCTCGGAGCGGATCGCCTCCAGGACGTCTGGTGTCACCTTGACGTGGTCGTACACCAACACTTCTACCAGACGTTGTTTCGCGACCTGCGCGCTGCCCCGCGGTGCTCGGCCCGACCCGCGACCGAAGAGCGTGTCCAACCAACCCATCCGCTATCCCTCCTCGCTCCTCAGGCTCGACCACCGAAGCCGAGCGCGCGCAGCATCCGTCGCCAAACCCCGTTGGGGACTTCGAGCGGCTGGAACGGGACGTCCTCACCCAGCAGCCGCGCTGCGATGTCGCGGAAGGCCTGCCCAGCTCGCGACTGCGGATCAAGCGCCACCGGCTCGCCGCGGTTGGTTGCCGTGACAATCGACTCGTCCGCCGGCACGACGCCAATGAGCGGAATGGCCAGGATCTCCAGCACGTCGTCGACCGAGAGCATATCCCCGCGTCGGACGAGCTCCGGATCGATCCGGTTGACAATCAGCCGCGGCGGTGGCAATTCAGCTGCCTCCACCAGGCCAACGATCCGGTCGGCATCGCGCACCGCCGAGACTTCGGGGTTCGTCACGACCAACACTTCGTCGGCTCCGGCAATCGCGTTGCGGAATCCTCGCTCGATGCCGGCCGGCGAGTCGATGAGAATGAAGTCGAACTGCTGGCGGAGCTCGTCACACAGTTCCCGCATCTGCTCCGGCGAGACCGCTTCCTTGTCGCGTGTCTGGGCAGCCGGGATCAGGGCCAAATTCGCCAGCCGCTTGTCGCGGATCAGTGCTTGGCGCAGCCGACATCGTCCCTCCACAACATCCACAATGTCGTAGACGATCCGGTTCTCCAACCCCAGCACAATGTCCAGGTTCCGGAGGCCGATATCGGCATCGACAAGGACAACCGACTTGCCTCGGGCGGCGAGGGCTGCGCCGACATTGGCGGTCGTCGTCGTCTTGCCCACACCGCCTTTCCCCGACGTGATGGTAATAACCCGACCGTTGCGATCCTGCTGCTCCTCCACCGCACCCCTCCTGCTGGCGCGTCTGTCTCAGCGTCGCTCGATTCGCCACGGTTCGATGATGATTTGCCCATCGGCCACGCGCGCGAGTGCTGGCGCATCGAGGTGCTGCGCACCCCGATCGGGAGCTCGCGCCACCAGGTTGGCGATGCGCAGCTGCATCGGCGCCAGCCGCAGCGCCGCGATGACTGCTTCGGTGTCTCCGTTGCGTCCGGCATGCACCGTCCCACGCACCACGCCCCACACCAGCACGTCACCGCCCGCAACGACCAGCGCGCCCGGATTGACGTCGCCGATAAGCACAAGGTGTCCAGCCGCTTCTACCGACATTCCCGAGCGGAGTGTCCGTCGCACGTAGGTCGCGTTCCCGTCCGCTTCCTCCTCACTTCCTGGTGCGATGAGCCGTAACCGCCGTGCAGGTTCGGCCCCCTCCGTCCGGTATCCCCAGCGAGCCAATCGCTCGCGATACTCGGCCGTCCCAGCGCTGATCGCCTGCACCCGCACACCACGTGCATCCAGCACCTGCTGGAGTGCCACGATTTCGTCCAGCACCGGCTCGCGCTCGGTGAAATCAAGCGTCAGTGCGGCCCCGCGGAAGAACGCCGCACGTGTCTCCAGGAGGTCACGGACCTGGGCAAGGACAGCGGCGAACGGCACAGTTGGCGGGAGCAGGAGCCGCACGCCGTCTTGCGTGCCGCGCACACGCACCGCAGCCTCGGCTCGTTGACCATCCAACATTGCTGCCCCTCTCACCTCCCGCGCTCACGCGGCGCGTCCGAAATAGGTCGCCAGGATTCGGTCAGCCACCGGTACAGCGAAGGTCGCCCCCTCTCCGCCGTCACGGATCAGCACGAGGACAAGCACTTCCGGATCGTCGTAGGGAGCAAAAGCGGTAAACCAGGCGTGCGACTTCTTGTACCGCCCGCCCTCCGCCTCGCCATACTCGGCGGTGCCTGTCTTCCCCGCGATCGGGATATCGTCGCCCGTCCGCACGAACTTCCCTTTCGCCGTACCATCCGTGACCGTCCGGCGCATCCCGCGCCGGACCGTCTCGATATGCTCCGGGGCGATCGCCAATTGCCGAACCGCTTCCGGCTCGAACCGCCGCACTACCTGACCGGCCGCGTCGCGCAGTTCCTTGACGATCCGTGGTCGATAGTACGTCCCTCCATTGGCGATCGCGGCCAACGCGCAGGCCAACTGCAACGGCGTACAGGCCAGGTGCCCCTGGCCGATGGAGACGTTTATAGTATCCCCGACCGACCAGTATTCCCGCAACGTCTGGAAGAGCCAACGGGGATTCGGTACCAGCCCATCCGCCTCACCAGCAAGTTCAATGCCGGTCGCTTGGCCAAAACCGAACACCTCGCGCAAGTACTTCTCGATCCGCTCAATCCCGAGCCCCTCGAAATAGTGCTTTTCTGGATCGCCAGGGATGTAGTAGTGGAGCGGTTCGGTCCCGCCTTCCGGAGTCTGCCCCGGTGCCCCGACGTTGTAGAAGAAGACGTTGCACGACTGCGCGATCCCATCGAGCACCTGGATCTCACCGTGTCCCGTTGCCAGCCAGCACACGTAGGTATTGCCACCCTGCTCGTCCCAGACCGTCGGCACACGGATCGACCCACGGCAGGTATATGTGGTTTGCGTGGTGATCACTCCTTCCTGGAGCGCAGCACACGCCAGGAGCGGCTTGACCGTCGAGCCTGGGGGGAATTCTCCACTGATCGCAAAATTGACGAGCGGGTGAAACGGATCATCCAACAGCGCCTGGTATTCGGTCTGGGTCAGGCCGCGCACGAACCGCGCATTGTCGTAGGTTGGCAGTGACACCAGCGCCAGGAGTTCTCCCGAGCGTGGATCGAGCACAATGGCCACACCCGAGCCAACCGGATCACGCCCTTTCTCGCGTGCTGCACGGTCAGCCTCGCGGATCCCCTCGGCGAGCGCCTGGGTGACGGCCCGTTGCAATTCAGCATCGATCGTTAGGACTACCGTCAGTCCAGGTACCGGGTCACGTCGGCGCCCTGGCACCTCGCCCACAACAACGTTGCGCGCATCCACTTGGACCCAGCGCCCGCCGTGCTGCCCCCGTAGCACCTCCTCCATCGCCTGCTCGACGCCACCACGCCCCACGCGGTCGTCCGGTCGGTAGGGGTTGGCCGGACTGTCGCCACCTGCCGCTTCGTACTCTTCTTTGGTGATCGGGCCTACGTAGCCAAGGATATGTGAGAAGTCTGGTCCACCCGGATATTCACGCACCAACGTGTCGTCCGTCACACGGATACCTGGGAGCGCCGTCGGATTGGCCGCCAGCGTCAAGGCGAGCTCGCGCGGAACATCCTCCGCCAGTGCCACCGGCACGGCACTCCCTGCCGCCGCCGCTGCCAGATAATCGAAGCGGTTCAGCACGTGGACGCCCGGCAGCCGCTTCGCAGCCTCGCGCAGCGAGGCTGCCTCCTCGGGTCGCAGCTTCTCCCGGACAACGACATAACGCTGGTCTTTCGGCGCAGAGAAGACCTTACCCGCTACTTCGGCTCCCGGTACGTTGAGCACTTCGGCTAGCTCGTCCAGTACTGCCCGTTCGTTCCCCGGCGGAAGCGCCGGACGATTCACTACCAGGAGCTCGTCGAGCCCCAGCGCAGTGGTCAGCTGCTCGCGAATCCGTTCGCGCTCCACCTCATCATCCGGCAGTTCAGCTGGAACCAGCCAGACGGTCCAACTCCGCCGGTTACGCGCCAGGACTTCGCCGTTGCGGTCCAAGATCAGCCCGCGTGGAGCACGTAATGGCTCAAACCGCACCATGCTGCCTTGAGCCGCCGCTTGGTACCGCGGCCGCTCGCGCAGCTGCATCAGGCCGAGCTTGGCCAGCACGGCACCAAAGCCGAGCACCATAGCACCGCGCAGCAGGAACACACGCCGCGTCAGACGCTGGTCACGCCCCGGCTCCGGCGTCTCTGGTGGCACGATCGACTTGGGAGCGGGAAGATCCAGCCCACGCCGGGAAACTTTAGTGCGCACGTCGCACCCCCGCTCGCCCCAGCAGGGCAACGACCCCATACACGACTGGCACCGCGATGACGTTGAGAAGACCAACCAACACAGCTGTCACCATCGCGTCCAGCCAAGCCTCGGCCGAACCTGGCCATCGCAAAAGTATGAGAAGGAAGCGATACGCGAGCGTGAGTCCACCCACGAGTCCCATCAACGGGAGAAGCGCACTCCGATACATGCTGCGCCGGGCAGCCGAGCCGGCAAACACTGCCGGCAGCAATGCAAGGACGTGCGCACCAAGCGGGCTCGCCGTGAGCAGGTCGAAGAGTACGCCCCCTGCAATCGCCCAGGCAACGCCAGCACCGAGCCCCTCTAATGCGCTAGCCACGAGGACGATCCCCAGCACAAAATCCGGGAACAGGCCAAAGGGTGTCACGCGCGGGAGCACCGTGACCTCGAGCACAGCCGCTCCAAGGAGGAGCGTCGCGATCACCAGCTGCCGCACCAGACCGCACTCCGACCACTCGTTTGCAGTCCCGGCAATCGTACCACGCTGTCGCTCACGTTCCAGGCGGTCGGGCTGTCTCCAGCACCCGCACCTGCAGCTCCGCTCCCGGCATTCCGCTTCTCCGGAGCGCCTCAATCGTCTGCTCGACCGGATAAGCGACCCGTCGGAAGGTCACGCCCCATCGCTCGCCGTTCCACTCCAACACCGTGTAGGCCGCCCGCTGGTCGCCGTCAAACGGGAGTCCCACACTCCCGACCGCGACCACCAGCCGACCGTCGAGCTCCCAGCGCACTTGCACGTGGATGTGCCCATAGGCAAGCGCCGCCCCGCCGGAGCGCTCGAGCAGTTCCTCAAGCTGCTCACGCGGCGCGTTTGGCGGCACCACTGGGTGTGCGCTCCAAGGCGTCGCATGGACCACCACAAGTACCGCCCCGGTCGGCGCTGGTACTGCGTAGCGCAGGGGCAGCGACGCGAGGTACTCCACTTGCTCGCGTGAGAGCCGCTCGGCGCACCACCGGTAGCGTTCAGCCATGGCCGGGTTCTCAAGGTGCCGCAGCCGTGGGTCATCAACCTGCGCCGGCCGGGTACCACCGGTCGCGACCTCCACGAGGAACTCGTCGGTGTTCCCGCGGACTGCCGGAATCCCACGGCTGCGGACGAGATCGATACACTCGCCCGGCCACGGCCCGCCAAAGGCGAAGTCGCCCGCCATCACCACCAGATCCGGCCCCAGCCGCTCAATGTCCTGTAACACCGCCTCGAATGCCGGGAGGTTCCCGTGTGTGTCAGAAATCACTGCCACCCGCATCGGTCGGTCTACTCCTCGCTTGGCTCTGACCCTGCCGGTGCCACGCACCAGCAGCAAGCGTACCGCGTTTAGTAGAGTGAACGGGCGAAGGGAATTGGTGGAGTCGGAGGGAACGCGTGACCACACCGGGTACTCAAGCGAGCGAAGCGATCGCATGGATGCCGAGCGAGGGACGCCGACGCGTCGTTATAGCGCGGGTCAGTCCCGAACTCGACTGTGGACGGTTCCCGGTCAAACGGATTGTCGGCGACGAACTCGTCGTCGAGGCAGACATTTTCGCTGACGGACACGACGAACTCGCCGCCATGCTCCGGTACCGTGGCCCGGGGATGGAAGACTGGCACGAGGTTCCGATGACCTTCCTCAGCAACGACCGCTGGCGGGCAAGTTTCACCGTGACGGAACTCGGTGTCTGGGAGTACACGGTTGTTGCCTGGATTGATCGTTTTGCGACCTGGCAGCGTGACCTGCAAAAGCGGCTCGATGCGGGGCAGGACGTCACGGTTGACCTTCTGATCGGCGCCGAACTCGTTGAAGCGACCGCAGCGCAGGCAAGTGATGCCGATGCGGCCTGGTTGCGACACGCGGCCACCTCTCTGCGGCAGGGGCCGGACGCGATCGTTGTTGCGCGCTCACCAGAACTCGCTGCGCGCATGCGACGAGCCGATCCCCGTCCCTTCATGGCTGAGTACCCGCGCGTCCTGCGCGTTGTTGTCGACCGTGAACGCGCGCGCTTCAGCACGTGGTATGAACTGTTCCCGCGCTCCTGTTCCCCAGAACCGGGTCGGCACGGAACGTTCCGGGACTGCGAGGCGTGGCTCCCACACATCGCCGAACTCGGCTTCGACGTTCTGTACCTCCCGCCTATCCATCCGATCGGTCGCACCCACCGGAAGGGGAAGAACAATAGTCTTGTCGCCGGGCCGGATGATCCTGGCAGTCCGTGGGCAATCGGCAGTGAGGAAGGTGGGCACGATGCCGTTCATCCCCAGCTTGGCACACTCGAGGATTTCCGACGGTTCGTGGCCCGCGCCCGCGACTACGGCATCGAAATCGCGCTCGACCTTGCCTTCCAATGCTCGCCCGACCACCCGTACGTCCGCGAGCATCCTGAGTGGTTCCGTCGTCGCCCCGACGGCACCATCCAGTACGCTGAGAACCCGCCGAAGAAGTATCAGGACATCTATCCCTTCGATTTCGAGTCACCCGCCTGGCGGGAGCTGTGGCTGGAACTCCTCAGAATTGTGTATTTCTGGATCGAGCAAGGTATCCGTATCTTCCGGGTCGACAACCCGCACACGAAGCCGTTCGCCTTCTGGGAATGGCTAATCGACACAGTCAAGCGAGACTACCCGGAGGTGATCTTCCTCTCCGAGGCGTTCACCCGCCCCAAGGTGATGTATCACCTGGCCAAACTCGGCTTCACCCAGTCATACACCTACTTCGCCTGGCGGAATACCAAGAGGGAGCTCGAGGCCTACTTCACCGAACTCACCCAGACCGAGGTGCGTGAGTTCTTCCGGCCCAATCTCTGGCCCAATACTCCCGATATCCTGACCGAGTTCCTGCAGACCGGCGGCCGACCAGCCTTCCTCATCCGCCTGATCTTGGCTGCCACGCTCGGGGCAAGCTACGGTATCTACGGGCCGCCGTACGAACTCTGCGAAGCGACGCCGCTTGCTCCTGGGAGTGAAGAGTACCTAGATTCGGAAAAATATGAGATCCGGCACTGGAAACTCGACTCACCGCACTCGATCGCGCCGGTCATTGCCCGCGTCAACCGAATCCGACGGGAGAACCCGGCACTCCAGCAGGACTGGACACTGCGGTTCCATCCGGTCGACAACGATGAGCTGATCGCATACTCCAAGACCAGTCGCGATGGGCAGAACGCGATCGTCACAGTGGTCAATCTCGACCCACACCATCGGCATGCAGGCTGGGTCACACTCGATCTGGCCGCCCTCGGGATCACGCCAGAGACGCCCTACCAGATGCACGATCTTTTAAGCGGTGAGCGATACATCTGGCATGGGCCACGGAACTACGTGGAACTTGATCCACACATCATGCCGGCGCATATCTTCGCTGTCCGTCCACGCATCCGGTCGGAGCACGATTTTGAATACTACGAGTGAGGGGCTTCTATGGCGGTCAAGGTCGCCGAACGTCGTCGAGCCACACCGGTACCACAGCTTCCCGACGATCCACTCTGGTACAAGGACGCCATTATTTACGAGCTCCACGTCCGCGCCTTCTACGATAGCAACGGGGACGGAATTGGTGACTTCCCAGGACTCACACAAAAACTTGACTACCTCGAAGACCTCGGGATCACCGCTGTCTGGCTCTTACCGTTCTACCCGTCACCGCTCCGTGACGACGGATACGACATCGCCGACTATACGGACGTCCATCCCGCCTATGGCACCCTCCGCGACGTCAAAGAGTTCATCCGCGAGGCACATCGGCGCGGGATCCGGGTTATCACCGAGCTCGTCCTCAACCACACGTCTGACCAGCATCCGTGGTTCCAACGGGCACGGCGCGCGGCACCCGGCAGTGTCTGGCGCAACTTCTACGTCTGGAGCGACACGCCGGAAAAGTACAAAGAGGCCCGCATTATCTTCAAGGACTTCGAGACTTCCAATTGGGCGTGGGATCCGGTGGCCAAAGCCTACTACTGGCATCGCTTCTACTCGCATCAACCCGACCTCAACTACGACAACCCAGCGGTGCGTCGTGCCATCCTCCGCGTCGTCGACTTCTGGATGCGCCTTGGTGTCGACGGGATGCGGCTTGATGCCGTGCCATATCTCTATGAGCGTGAAGGGACGAACTGCGAGAACCTGCCCGAGACCCACGCTTTCTTGAAGGAGCTCCGCCGTTACGTTGATAGTCGTTACCGCAATCGCATGCTTTTGGCCGAGGCAAACCAGTGGCCGGAAGACGCGGTCGCCTATTTTGGGCAGGGCGACGAGTGTCATATGGCCTTTCACTTTCCGCTGATGCCGCGCCTCTTTATGGCAATCCGTATGGAAGACCGCTTCCCGATCGTCGATATCCTGTCCCAGACCCCGCCCATTCCGGAAACTGCTCAATGGGCCCTATTCCTGCGCAATCACGACGAGCTGACGCTCGAGATGGTTACCGACGAAGAGCGCGACTACATGTATCGCGTCTATGCTCGTGATCCAGTTGCCCGTATCAACCTTGGCATCCGCCGGCGGCTTGCGCCGCTCCTCGGGAACAACCGGCGCCGCATCGAGCTGATGAATGGCCTACTCTTCTCGCTCCCTGGCACCCCGGTCATTTACTACGGTGACGAGATCGGGATGGGGGACAATGTCTATCTTGGGGACCGGAACGGCGTGCGCACGCCGATGCAGTGGAGCGCCGACCGCAACGCTGGCTTCTCTACCGCACCGCGCCAGCGCCTCTATTTGCCAGTGATCGTCGATGCCGAGTACCACTACGAGGCGGTCAATGTCGAAGCGCAGCAGGCAAATCCCCATTCGCTGCTCTGGTGGATGAAGCGACTGATCGCGCTCCGGAAACAGTTTAAGGCGTTCGGGCGCGGGTCGTTCGAGTTCATCCCGGTCGACAACCGGAAAGTCTTGGCTTATGTCCGCCGCTACGAGCAGGAAACGATCCTCGTCGTTGCAAACCTCTCCCGCTTTGTCCAGTGGGCTGAACTGGATCTTTCGGCCTATCGTGGCCTGGTTCCGATAGAACTCTTCGGTCGTATCGAGTTCCCGCCGATCGGCGAAGAGCCGTATCGGGTTATGCTTGGCCCGCACAGCTTCTACTGGTTCAGCCTCGAGCGCCCGCGCGCCGGCGAAGAGCTGCTCGTGGTGACACCGAGTGAGCTCCCGGTCATTCCGGTACGGGAGCGCGAGGGGACACTGGACCTCAGCACGGCGCAGCGCGCGCTTTTGGATGAACTCCCACGCTACCTTCGGGCGCGGCGCTGGTTTGCGGGTAAGGCCCGGCGGATCAAGCAGGTACGGATCGCTGATCAGATACCGCTTCCCGTCGACGGGGTAGCGGCAACCCTCCTCCTTATCTCCGTCGAGTACACCGAGGGCGATCCGGAACTGTATGTCCTGCCGCTGGCCATCGCCCGCGGCGATCTTGCACGCGAACTCATCGAACGCACACCACATGCCGTCATTGCGCGTGCGTTACCCGACGAAACGGCTCTCCTCGTCGACGCGCTCGCGGTTCCCTCGTTCAGCCGCAGTCTCGTCGAGCAGATCGGTCGCCGGCGACGTTTCCGGGGAGAGCACGGCACGGTGGTCGCACAGCCGACGACCGCGTTCCGTCGCTTGGTCTGGCCGGGCACACCGCTCCCCGAACCAGTGCTCGGTCGCGCGGAACAAAGCAACACCTCTGTGATCTTCCCAGAACGGGTCCTCCTCAAGCTCTACCGGAGGATCGAACCTGGCCCGAACCCAGAACTCGAGCTCGAACGAGCGCTGACCGAGCGACTTGGTTTTCGATACGTCCCGCCTCTGGCCGGCAGCCTCGACTATCGGCCGGCGAGCGGCGAGGCGATGACGCTTGCCGTGTTGCTCGGCTATGTACCGAATGAGGGTGACGCTTGGCAGTACACGCTGGACATGCTTGCTGGATTCCTTGAACGCGCCCTCGCTTACAGCGAAGAGCCCCCGTCTCTCGGTTTGGATGCTGAAGCCCTCTTGGCCCGCGCGGCAAGCTCCCCGCCGCCGATCGTCTATGAGTTGATTGACACGTATGTCGAGTCCGCCTATCTCCTCGGCCAGCGCACCGCTGAACTCCACCGAGCACTCGCCAGCCTTACCGATGATCCCGCGTTTGCACCGGAACCGTTCTCGATGCTCTACCAGCGCTCGCTCTACCAGGCAATGCGCAGTCAGCTGCTGCAGACCTTCACCCTCTTGCGGGATCGGCTTGCCCAGCTTCCCGAGAATGTCCGCAGCGAGGCCGAGACTGTCCTCCAACGCGAACGCGAGATCGTCCAAGTCTACCAGCGATTGCTGCAGCAGCTTCTACCGGCCCAGCGCATCCGTTGCCATGGTGACTACCACCTCGGGCAGGTGCTCTATACCGGTCGCGACTTCGTCATCATCGACTTTGAGGGGGAGCCAGCTCGCCCGCTCAGCGAGCGGCGGCTCAAGCGCTCGCCGCTGACCGATGTCGCTGGCATGCTCCGCTCGTTCCACTATGCTGCCTCGGCAACCCTGTTCGACCAACTGCAGCGTGGTCTGCTGCACGACACGGCACGGGCAGAGGCGTGGCTTCGCTTCTGGTACGGTTGGGTCGCCGCAGTTTTCCTGCAGGGCTATCTTGAGGGCTTGCAATCCACAACGCTGATCCCCAATGACCCGAAACAGCTAGCGGTGCTGCTCGAAGCCTACTTGATGGACAAGGCGATCTACGAGCTCCGCTATGAGCTGGGACACCGGCCAGGCTGGCTCGCAATCCCGCTCCGCGGCATCCTCGAGCTGCTCCGCGCCCGGGAGGGTGGTGCATGAACCGGTTCGCTGCCCTCCGCGCACTGGCTCACGATGCCGGCCTCCAGCTCGCCTACCGTGACATCGCCGGAGTGCGGCAGGTCGCCCGTGTAGAACAGCTCCTTGCGACGCTCCGTGCCCTCGGCATTCCGATCCGTACGCCTGAAGAAGCAGCGACGCTGCTGCGGGAGCGGTGGCAAGCACGCTTGGAGCGACGCTGTGAGCCGGTGCACGTCTGGACACACGGACGGGGAACACCTCGTCTCCGTCTGCTTCTCCCAGCAGAACCTCGTGGCCGCTTCGAACTTCTTGTCCGCAGCGAGAACGACGACGTGCTCCACCTCGTCGTCTCCAGCGAGGAACTCACCACTGTGCAGCCGGCAGCACCTCTCGCGCCCAGCCTTGACTTCACCTGCATGCAGGTCGAGCTGCCACTTCACTATCGGCTGCCGATCGGGTACCACGAGGTGGAGATCGCTTGTCCAGATGGTCGAATCACTCGCACGCTCTTGATGGTACGCCCGGCGACTGTACGACCTCCGGAAGATGTCGGGCTTAACTCTGTTTGGGGCGTCTTCCTCCCGCTGTACGCCGCTTGGCGTGAGGAGCCGCGCGACGGAGCGACCTACCGACGACTCCAGGAACTTGCAGCTTGGACGCGCCAGTGCGGTGGTGCGCTCGTGGGAACCCTCCCGCTCCTGCCCACGTTCCTCGGCGATGACCCTTATGACCCCAGTCCATATGCACCAGTCAGTCGCCTTGCGTGGAGCGAGTTTTTTGTCGATCTTCGTGCGCTTCCGCTTCCAGTTGACGTAGAGGAGTACCAGCTCACGACGGTACCAGGGGCCAGTGGCACGCGCCTAGTGGACTACCAGACGAGCTGGCAACAACGCTTCGCCGCGCTCAAAGTCGCCAGCCACCAACTGGCGCAGCAGCCTGCCTTGCGGCAAGAGATCGAGACCTGGCTGGATACCCATCCGATCCTCGCGGAGTACGCGCGTTTCCGCGCTGCGGTCGATCGTTTTGGTCGTCCCAGCCGTTGGTCGTCCAGTCTCCGTGTGGAACTCCTGAGGAGTGAGGTGGGACCTGGTGAGCCTGCTTGGCCCTATGCAGTGGCACAATGGCTGGCGGCGCAGCAGATCGCCACGGTTGGCCATGACGCGCTCTATCTCGATCTACCGCTCGGCGTCCATCCCGAAGGGTTCGATGTCTGGCGCTGGCCGCATCTCTTCGCAACGGACGCGAGTGCCGGTGCGCCGCCTGACCCGTTCTTCGCCGAGGGACAGGTATGGGGCTTTCCGCCGCTCCATCCAGAACGCGTCCGCGAGGACGGGTATCGCTACGTGCGAGCGGTCTTTACTCACCATCTCGGCACAGCACGCCTTCTCCGTATCGACCACGTCATGGGGTTCCACCGCTTGTACTGGGTCCCCGCGCAGGCGAGCGGACGGGAAGGGGTCTACGTCCGCTATCCGGCTGAGGAGTACTACGCTGTCCTAGCGATCGAGAGTTACCGTACCGGATGTGCCGTCGCGGGTGAAGACCTTGGCACTGTCCCGCGAGCCGTGCGGCAGGCAATGGCAAGGGAGGGGTTACTCCGGCTGTGGGTTCTGCCGTTTGAGCGGCGCAACGGCACCTTCACCACACCACCGAGACTTTGCGTGGCCAGTCTGGACACGCATGACCTCCCACCGTTCGCCGCGCTTTGGGACGAGTGGGGGCAGGATATTCAGCGCGCCGTCGTCGCCTGGCTCGCAAGCGCAGGTTTTCTCGAACAGCATACTGCGCCACGGCTGAACGACGTTATCGGTGCACTGTTACGTTTCCTCGGTTCCAGTGACGCCGCGGTCGTCCTGGTTAACCTCGAGGATCTCTGGGGCGAACGCCATCCGCAGAACCGACCAGGGACCGGCCTCGAACAGCCGAACTGGCGCCGCCTGGCGCAGTACGGCATGGCTGACTTTGCCACCACTCCGGTCGTCTTAGAGCTCCTCAAAACGCTCAACCGTGCCCGAGAGAAAAGTCGGCAACGCGCCGCGAGTGCTCCCACTCGCCCGTCGCACAACCGGCTGGGGAAGGGGGTGTGAGGCGATGGTGGAACAGCGCGTCGGCCCGGTGCGCCACGATCGGTCTCTCCTTACTGATCACGATGTGTACCTGTTTAACGAGGGCACCTGGCTCCGGGCCTACGAGAAAATGGGTGCGCATCCATGCGTGCTTGATGGCGAAGAGGGGGTGTTTTTCGCCGTATGGGCTCCCAATGCCGAGCGTGTCTCGGTTGTCGGTGACTTCAACGACTGGACACCAGGGAAGCACCCTCTCGCACCGCGCGGGAGCTCCGGCATTTGGGAAGGCTTCATCCCAGGACTCAGGGTAGGTGCGCGTTATAAGTACCATATCGTCTCTCGTTACCACGGGTATCAGGTGTTCAAGGCCGATCCATATGGGTTCTGGCACGAGTGTCCACCGGGAACCGCGTCAATCGTCTGGGAACTCGACTACGAGTGGCACGACGCCGACTGGATGCACCGACGCAGGCAGGCAAATGCGCTCGACGCCCCGATGCAGATCTACGAGGTGCATCTCGGATCATGGATGCGCATCCCGGACGAGGGGAACCGCTGGCTCACCTACCGGGAACTCGCTCCACGCCTGGCGGAGCATGTGCGCCGCATGGGCTTCACGCACGTGGAGTTCTTGCCGGTGATGGAGCATCCCTTCTACGGCTCATGGGGATATCAGATCACTGGTTACTTCGCGCCAACAGCACGCTACGGCACGCCACAGGACTTCATGGCGTTGATCGACGAACTCCATCAGCAGGGCATCGGCGTGATCCTCGACTGGGTTCCCTCGCATTTCCCAACCGACGAGCACGGTCTTGTCTTCTTCGATGGGACGCACCTCTACGAACATGCTGACCCCCGTAAGGGCTTCCACCCTGACTGGCACACGGCGATCTTCAACTATGGGCGCAACGAAGTACGGACATTCTTGCTCTCCAGCGCCATGTTCTGGCTCGATCGCTATCATGCCGACGGACTCCGCGTCGACGCCGTCGCCTCCATGCTCTATCTGGATTACTCCCGCGGTCCAGGCGAGTGGATCCCCAATGAATACGGCGGGCGCGAGAACTTGGAGGCGATCGCTTTCCTGCGACGGTTGAATGAGGAGGTTTACCGACACTTCCCCGACGTCCAGACGATCGCTGAAGAATCGACTGCTTGGCCGATGGTATCGCGACCAACCTATGTCGGCGGACTCGGCTTCGGTCTCAAATGGGACATGGGTTGGATGCACGATACGTTGCGCTACTTCAGCCACGATCCGATCTACCGGAAATATCATCACCACGAGTTGACGTTTCGCATGCTCTACGCCTTTAACGAGAACTTTGTCCTGCCACTCTCGCACGACGAAGTCGTGCATGGCAAAGGATCCCTGCTCGCCAAGATGCCGGGTGACGATTGGCAAAAATTTGCCAACCTCCGGCTGCTCTACGGCTACCAATATACGCTGCCCGGCAAGAAACTTCTCTTCATGGGAGCCGAACTCGCACAGTGGCGCGAGTGGAACCACGAGACAAGCCTTGACTGGGATCTCCTCCAGTATGCACCGCACGAGGGCGTTCGGCGCTGGCTGGCTGACTTGAACCACCTCGCGCGGACGAAGCCAGCGCTGTACGAACTCGACTGCTCGCCCGAAGGTTTTGAATGGATCGACTGCAATGACGCCGAGAACAGCGTGCTCGTCTACCTCCGCAAGAGTCGGCGTCCCGGCGAGGAACTCCTCGTCGTGTGCAACTTCACCCCGGTGCCACGTCAGAATTACCGCGTCGGAGCTCCGCTCCCGGGCTTTTGGCGCGAACTTCTCAACAGCGACGCGCGCGAGTATGGCGGCAGCGGTTGGGGCAACCTTGGTGGGGTGGAAACGGTTCCGGTTCCCTGGCATGGACGCCGCTACTCACTGGTGCTCACGCTGCCACCACTCGCCATCGTGATCTTCGAGCGTGCGAGCGATCGGAGCCTGCCGTGAGGTATGTCTGCATCCATGGGCATTTCTATCAGCCGCCACGGGAGAATCCTTGGCTCGAAATCGTCGAACTCGAGGATTCTGCCTACCCGTATCACGACTGGAACGAGCGGATCACCGCCGAGTGCTATGGCCCCAATGCCTGGTCACGAATCCTCGACCCGCGCGGTCGTATCGTCCGGATTGTGAACAACTACGCCTGGATCAGCTTTGACTTCGGCCCAACACTGCTCTGGTGGCTCGAACGCGAAGCACCCGACGTCTACCGCGCGATTCTCGATGCTGACCGCGAGGGATGCGAACGCTTCAACGGGCACGGCCCCGCTATCGCCCACCCCTACCATCACGTAATCTTGCCGCTCGCCAACGAGCGCGACCGACGCACCGAGCTTCTCTGGGGTATCCGTGACTTTGAGCATCGTTTCGGCCGGCGTCCGGAAGGGATCTGGCTGCCGGAAACGGCAGTCGATCTGCCAACCCTCGAACTGGTGGCCGATCTCGGCGTGCGCTTTGTCATCCTCGCGCCGCACCAGGCAGCAGCCGTCCGCCCACCCGGGTTCAGTAGGTGGCAGGACGTCTCAGGAGGTCGCGTCGAAACCACGCGGCCCTACCGCATTGCACTCTCGTCAGACCGAGAACTTGTTGCTTTCTTCTACGATGGTGCGATCGCTCGCGACGTCGCCTTCGGCGATCTCTTGCGAGACGGAAGACAGTTCGGCGCGCGCTTGCTTGCCGCCGCGAGCGACACCGCCGATCGGCTCGCCCACATTGCGACCGACGGCGAGACGTACGGCCATCATCACCGCTTCGGGGACATGGCCCTCGCTGCAGCCATCGCCACCATCCAAGCTGCAAAGGACGCCCGTGTTATCACTTACGGAGCGTACTTGGCCGAGCACCCGCCAACGTGGGAAGCGCAGATCGTGGAGCAGACGTCCTGGAGCTGCATCCATGGCATCGAGCGCTGGCGGAGCAACTGTGGGTGCAAGATGGGAAGCCACCCCGAATGGACACAAGAGTGGCGCGGGCCGCTCCGCGAAGCGCTCGACTGGCTGCGTGATACAGTCGCTCTGTTGTACGAGCAACACGTTGGGACACTCCTCCACGATCCCTGGGGGGCTCGTGACGATTACATTGAAGTGATTCTTGATCGTTCGCCAGGGAACGTGCAGCGCTTTCTGGAGCGCTGGCAGGTGCGTGCGCTTCGACCTGAGGAGCAGATCCTCGTGCTCGAGGCGCTCGAGATGCAGCGACACGCCTTGCGTATGTACAGCAGTGACGCCTGGTTCTTCGACGAACTCTCCGGTCTGGAGACTGTCCAGGCCCTCCAGTCCGCCGCTCGTGTCATCCAGATCGCTGAGGAGCTGTTCCACACCTCGCTTGAGCAAGAGTTCGTTGAGCGCCTAGCGCGTGCGCCGAGTAATCTCCCACAGTATCACGACGGCCGCGGTGTCTGGGAACGCCTGGTTCGGCCAGCACGGGTCGAATTTGCAAATGTCGCCGCGCACTATGCCCTCAGCGCGCTGTTCGAGGACTATCCAGAGCGCGCCTCTATCGGTTGCTTTGAAATCGAGCGCCTCGAGGGGATCGCCCAACGTGCCGGACGAGCACACCTTTTCATTGCCCGTGTCCGCGTGACTTCAACACTCACTGGACGACAGCAAGCGTTTCTCACTGCTGCCCTGCACCTCGGCGAGCACAACCTCGTTGGCGGCGTCGAATCGGACGGCACACCAGAGCGCTACGCGGAAGTCCGTCAACTCCTCAGCGAACCGTTCGGGCGGGCAGATCTGCCAGAAACGGTGCGGGCACTTGACCGTGCATTCGGCCGGGCTGACTACTCACTGCGATCCCTCTTCAAGGACGAGCAGCGCAAGCTTCTCGACATCATCCTCACCTCGACCCTCGCGGAAGCTGAGGAGCTGTATCGCCACTTGTACGAGGACAGTCAGCCTTTGATGCGGTTCCTCGCCGATTTGGGTGCCCCAATCCCGCGTGCCTTCCTTATCGCCGCTGAGATGACAGTCAACGCGGAACTGCGTCACACACTAGCCGAACCACGTCCCTCAGTCGAGAGGCTGGAGCAACTCTTCCAGGAGGCAGAAGTCTGGCAACTCACCCTCGACCAGCCTGGACTCGCCTACGCGCTCCAAGAAGCGCTCGAAGCACTCGCCCAGGAGTGGCGTCACCAGCCGGACGACCTGGAGCTCTTGAACACCCTTACGGGCTTGGCCAAGGTTGCCAGCCACCTCAGCGAACCAGTCAATACGTGGCGTGTCCAGAACATCGTCTACGAGTTGCTGCAGCGCGCACTACCAGAGCGACGCTGGCGCGCCCAGCGAGGTGAGCAAGCGGCACGCGAATGGATCGAGCGTTTCCGCGCGCTCTGCGATGTTCTCTGGATCGCATTCGAGACAGCGGAAGCCGATCTCACCGTCTCGTGAGCGGCCAGAAGCGGCGAAGCGTCGGCCGTTCTACGCGCGCACGCTCCACTGCTTCCTCATGCGCCACTCGCGCGAGTGCGTCGTCGAGCGGTTCCAAGCTACCAACCCACCCGTGCAATGCAAGCGCACAGGCGATCAGATGATCGGCCAGTTGCGGGTTCTTCGGCAGTACTGGTCCGTGAAGGTATGTGCCAATCGCGTTACGGTACCGGCACCCCTCCGTTCGATCCTTGCCGTTGTTGCCGTACCCGATCCGTACCGTGCCGAGCGGACGAGCACCAGGGCCAAGAAAGGTGCGCCCACTGTGATTCTCAAAGCCGACCAACTCGCCGAAGTCGGGGGAATCAACGACCACGTTCCCAATCATCCGCCGTGATCCAGCAACTGTCCAGGCGTCAAACACGCCGAGCCCGGGGAGCTCCGGTCCCTCATGCGGTCGGTAGAACCGACCGAGCAGCTGGTATCCGCCACAGACCGCGAGGAGCGGCACTCCTCGCTCGATCTCCGCCCGCAAGACCTCCCCCTTGGTGCCTTGAAGGTCCTCAGCCGCGGCAATCTGCTCTCGGTCTTGTCCCCCGCCCCAGAAGAAGAGGTCACAGCGACCCGGTTCGAGCGGCTCCCCGACCCCGATTTCTACCACCTCCGTCTCGATTCCTCGGCGACGACATCGCTCGACCAGGGCCAGGACATTGCCACGGTCACCGTAGATGTTCATCGTGCGCGCATACAGCCAGCATATTGTCAATCGCACGACGTCCCTCCGTCACTGCGCCCAGAATTCGACCGCTACACCCCGTCGGGCTAGCTCCCGACGGAGCTCCAGCATCGCCGTGTAGGTTGCGAGTACCCAGCCACAGCCATCCGGGGGGAGAGTCGCCAGCCAACGATCGAGTGCTTCCACGACTCCAGGATAGCGCCCACATGGCTCGATCCCTGCATAGGCGAGTCGGAGGGCAATCTCCCCGCTCCGGATCCCACCGGTGCTGACCGGTACCGAGAGTACTCGCAGCGCCTCCAGATCGACATCCCAAAGCCAGGAGACGTCACGTCCGTCCGCATCGAGGTCATTGATCACAATGAGCACTGGGCAGTGTCTCTTTGTTGACACGAGGAGCCGGATCGCCTCATTGAACCCCGTCGGGTTCTTGATGAGGAGCAACGTGAGCTCGCGTCCCGCCAACCGAACACGCTCTTGCCGCCCGAAGGCTGCTGGGACCTCGGCCAGTGCCGGAACCAGCGTTTCTGGCGCGAGCCCGAGCGCAAATCCCGCGCTCGCCGCCGCAAGGAGGTTGTACGCGTTGTAGACACCGGAAAGCTGACTGCGCACCGCGAATGTCCGAGTGTCCCAGTCCACATCGAGCGCAAGTCCGGTCGGCTCTTGCCGTACCGTCCGCGCCACAACCGTCGGCGCCGGTCGGGCAAAGGCACAAGCACGACAGCGATAGCGCCCGAGGTGCCCGAGGAAAACTCGTGCGTACTCGAGCGAGGCCCCACAGCGCGGGCAGAGTCGCCAATCAGCCGCATGTGGGAGCGTTGGCAGCGCCACTGCGGGATCCTCCAGCCCGAACGTCCACCGACGCTCCTGGAAGCCTGCAGTCAACTCAGCCAAGATTGGATCGTCAGCATTCACGACCACGGTGGCATCTGGTAAGAGCTCGTCCAGCGCCCTCCGCCAGGTTCGTGCAATCGTCTCCAGCTCTCCATACCGGTCAAGCTGATCTCGGAACAGGTTGAGAAGAACGAGCATGCGCGGCTTCACCGCCCTGACCACGGCTGGGAGGGCAAACTCGTCGACCTCGAGCACCGCGATATCACCATCCAGCCGACCCAACCAGTCCGTGACCTCGAGAAACGTCGCTGCAATACCGCGCGGCAGATTGCTGCCAGAACGGTTGTGCACGACCTGAAGGCCACTGGCACGGAGCGACTCGGCTAGTAGACGCGCGGTCGTCGTCTTCCCATTCGTTCCGGCAACGACAATGCCACCAGATGGAAGCTTTCTTGCCAGTGTCGTCAACAAGTCAGGCGCAAGGCGCAGCGCGATGAGTCCAGGCAAGGCCGTTCCCCCACCAAGCCCCGAACGCCGCATTGCCCACGCGACGATTCGCCCCGTGACGATCGCCAAGCGCGTGGTCATCCGTACCATCCCACCTACTGGCTTGCTTGGCCGAGAAGGACGCTCACTGACTCGAGCGAACGAAACTCGACGAGTGGCCGCACCGTCAGGCGGAGCTCGTCCTCGGCGACCTGCCGTGTGCCCCCAGTCACAACCCCGATGACGAGTCCAGGGGGGATCCCAGCTGTCCGTCCTGATGTCACAACGAGTTCACCCTGGCGAACCGGGGTATCAGGCGGTAAGTGCCGGAACTCGAGCGAGCCGTTCTCGCGCCAGCCACGCCCGTACACGATCCCTTCCGCACCGGAGTCGAGAAGGCGAGCACCGAGCTGTATGGATGGGTCAGTGAGCACTGTTACTTGCGCCCGATCGCTCTCGACGCGCGTGACGATCCCCACCATCACGCTCGGGTTCAGTACAGCCATGCCGACCCGGATTCCCGCGTCCGCCCCCTGGTCGATGATGAGAACTCGTTGCGGTTGTTCAGGATCATACCCGATTACGCGTGCCGGTACGAGCTGGAGCCCGGGATGCTCCTGCTGGAAACGGAGTTGGGCACGTAACTGTTCGAGTTCCTGTTGCGCCTGTCGGAGCTTTGCAACTTCGGCGAGGAGCGCGTCACGCTCACTGCGCAGTCGTTCCACTTCTTGGCGAAGTTCGTCGTCGCTCGCCCAGGTTGGAAACGAGACTCTGCCCAGCGCAGGAGCGAGCAGGCGCTGGGCCTCAGTGACCAGGGCGACGAGAGGAGCTTTCACGGTCGTCAGCCGTTGCTGTCGGTCGAGGAGGACGACGGCAGCGAGGACCATCACAACTGTCAAGATGAGCAGCGAAGCACGCCGGAGCGTGACGGGCATTCCTCACCGGTCTCGTCTTCATGTCGTCGACGTCGAGGTCGCTGGTGTCCGCCGTTGTTGCGTACCCTGCAAGGCGCGCTGGTACAGGTGGAGCGCTTCCGCAACGCGTCCGGTACCGCGTGCCACACAGGTGAGCGGATCGTCGGCAAGATACACCGGGATGCGGAGTTCGGCTTGCAGGCGCTTATCGAGCCCCATGAGGAGCGCACCACCGCCGGCAAGGACGATCCCGCGTTCCATGATATCGGCCAGGAGCTCTGGCGGTGTCTCCTCGACGCAGGAGCGAACTGCTTCGATGATCTGGTTCACCGGGCCGGCGATCGCCTCGCGGATCTCAACCGAACTCACCTCTACCGCCTTCGGCAAGCCGGTCAGGACGTCACGCCCGCGGAGGACAACGCGTCGCTCTTCCTCAAGCGGGTACGCCGACCCGGCAGCGATCTTCGCATTTTCTGCCGTCCGCTCGCCGATGATCAGGTTATGATCACGCCTGGCCCACTGCACGATGGCCTCGTCGATCTCATCTCCTGCCACGCGGATCGATCGGTTGACGACGATTCCACCCAGCGAGATGACGGCCACCTCCGTCGTGCCACCGCCGATGTCCACGATCATACTGCCGACCGGCTCATTGATCGGCAGCCCGGCTCCGATTGCCGCCGCCATCGGTTCCTCAATCGTATAGGCTTCGCGCGCTCCCGCACTCAATGCCGCGTCCTTCGCCGCCCGCTTTTCGACCTCGGTCACCCCGGAAGGAATCCCAATCACAACGCGTGGATGTGGGGTCAGGAGCTGCTGGGAGTGCACCTTGCGGATGAAGTAGTGCAGCATCACTTCGACGGTATCGAAGTCGGCGATCACCCCATCCTTGAGCGGACGGACAGCGACAATCGACTCCGGGGTCTTCCCAACCATCGCCTTCGCTTCGACACCGACCGCGAGCACGCGCTTCGTCTTCTTGTCGACGGCCACGACGGACGGCTCGGAGATAACAATCCCCTTCCCGCGCACGTAGACCAAGGTGTTCGCCGTGCCCAGATCGATCCCGAGATCACGGCTGAACAACCCGAACAGTGCGCTGAGCGGTCGAATCATCCTTTTGCCCTTCCTCCCACCGGCTTCTACCGAAGGTAGAGTGCCGGGTCTTGGTAGACGCCGTTGTACATGATGATGAAGTGAACGTGTGGCCCGGTCGAATAGCCGGTGCTCCCCATCGGCCCGATATATTGTCCCTGATTGACCCACTGCCCCACCTGCACCGGCGGGGGTTCAGCCATATGCCCATACCACGTCACGAAACCGTTCCCATGGTCAATCGCCACGGCATAACCGAGCCCATAGTTGTTCCAGCCACTAAAGATCACCGTGCCACTGTCGGCCGCCACAATCGGCGTGTACATGTTGTTGGCGATATCCCAACCGTTGTGGCGGGCATGGAAGTATTGCGTGATCACCCCAGTCGTTGGCCAGATAAACGAGCCACGTGGTGCCTGCCGCTGCGCTGGCGGACTGCTGGGTGCCGACGCTGGCGGCGCACTCGGGGCAGGTGGCGGGGGTGGTGGAGGTGGTGGCGGTGGTGGTTCACCACCTGGAATCATCACCAGCTGCCCCACGCGGAGCACCCCATTCGGGCCAATCCCGTTCATCGGGTAATCGCGGATCGCTTCCGGTTTCACACCCCAGTACTCGGCCAGTGATTCGATTGTGTCGCCCTCTTTGACCTTCACCATCACACCATCGGTCGGCAGGATAGCCAGCTGCTGGCCCGGATAGATGAGCTCAGGATCGGGCAAAGAGTTTGCCCAGGTAATTGTCTGCACTTTGAGCCCGAAGCGCTGCGCGATCTTCCAGAGCGTATCTCCCTCTTGCACCGTGTACATAATCACCCGGTCTCGACTCGGCATCTTCCCGCCGGGAACCATGATGAGCCGGTTGGGTACGAGGTCCGTATCGCGTTGCACACCGTTCGGCTCATACCCGGTGATCGCCTCCGGTGTGACGCCATATCGAGCCGCCACCGACTCCAGCGTGTCACCCTCACGTACGACGTGCAGCATCCCGTCGACTGGCGGCACACGCAGCTGCAGCCCGGCTGGCAGCGGAGCGCCCGGGTCGAGCAAGTTGTTTGCCCAGAGGAGCGTCTCCACGCTCCGCCCCGTCGCACGGGAGACGTCATAAATTGTCTCGCCGGCGCTCGTCACGTACGTGTCGAGCACCAAGACGTCTGGCTTGACCGCTAACCCACCGGTCGCGAGGTATCCGAGTCGAGGGTCGCTGACGCTGAGACTCGCAACCTGCGCGACCGGTTGTCCTTGCACCCCGGTGACGCCATCCCATACCGCGGCGATCTGATCCGTACCGGCAGCGACCCGCACCGGCAGCGGTCGTCGCCAGAACCCACCGCCGAGCGTGACAACAACGACACAGGTCAGGACCGCAACGTGGAGCACCCACCGCCCACGCAACCGCGGGTGCCGAACAGGCACTGATGCTGCGCGTGAGACGACCGCTCGTGCGGTAGCACGACCTGTCGGCCGCTGGAGCGGGGCGAGCACAGGAGCCCCACCCAGTCTCCTATTCCCTGACGCCCGCTGGGTCAACCAAGGCTCCCGAGCGCCGTTGATCCCATCCCCGACCGTGTGGCTGCCACCGACCGTCTCGCCTTGTGGAGCACGCCGATCCAGCCCAGGAACGCTGGCACCATTCGTCTCAGCGGGGGAACTGTTGCTGACCGACCCCCTCCCGTTTGGGACGACCTCCTCACGTTTCGGCTCAGGGGACCATCCGAAACGGACAGTGGTCGGTGTACCGGTCGATTCCTGGTTGCTTTCCGACGGCGGGTGCTGCGGCATCGGCTTCGCCCGGCTTCCCTTCCCTTGGCCCTACGCCGAATCTGTGCGTCCTGATGCCGAACTCGCCAGTTCCCCTATTCTTACGCGCAGCATAACACGCACTCGCGATTGCGTCAAATCGCGAGTGGCAAGTTCGGCAGTTTTCGCATCACCAGATAGTCCCTTTTCCCGTCCTGCGGACGCTTCAAAGACCAGTAGAGCCGGAAAGGAGTAGAAGGTGAGCGAGTTCTCTGGTGTCCATCACTGGCGGGGGTGATCCGATCGTGCCCCAGGACCGAGGTGCTGCCGGAAGTACTGCTGAGGGTGCGCCGAGCTGGCAGAGCAGATTCTGGCCTCGATTCAGGTTGAGGCTACGGGCGACCTGGAGCGGGAGTTTGAAGCGCTACGCCTGGCACGACGGAGGAGTTCCTGGCTGAACAGGATCTACAGCGCCGGTTACATCGTGTGGCACGCCTTGTCGACGTCGAGGGGCAAGCGCAGCATCGGCCAGCCTCGCGCAAGGAAGACGACGTGACCGGGGCGTTGACTCAATCCCTTGTCGAGCTGGACATGGGTGGAGGTGGAGCAGTGCCGTGAAGAAAGTGGAGATTGCAGCGTGGCGAGTGCTTGGAGACGCGTGGGTAGGTAGGGGGAGGCCTGGGCAGGTCACCACAGGCCTCGTGGCGCGCCGTGAATGGTGCCCATCCGGGACGCGGGATCGTGGCGTGAGCATTGGCAGGGCGTAATTCGTCACAGCTGCCTGCCATAGGGCCGGCAGGATGTTGCAGCTCCTGCGGGACTGCGCGTGCGAAGAATGGCGCCCCTAGACGGGTGGGTGCTCGCCTTGTGCATAGGGTTCCGATATATCGGATCCGCCAGCCCTCGGGGCCGGAATGACACTGCGCCCCCAGGCCGTAGCCGACTCTTGGAGGGGAGGGACCGGTGGCGTCACTGCACGGGGGATGTCCAGCCCCTACGAGGAGCGCGGGCACAATTCATTGCGCCCCTACAAGACGCGGGCGTCATGCCGTCCATTCCGCCACGGACCCCGCCGCGATCCTTATAGGGGCGCGATTTACCGCGCCCGCTGGTCGAAAGGCCGGGCAACACATCCGCGAACGACCCGCAAGGGCTCCCGAAGGGACGATAGCGCAGACTCAATGGATCGCGATCAACATCCTTCACACCCTCGAGACCGCTATCAGCCCCTGACATTGACGTCCATCGGGCGTGCGGACGTCATCAATGCCGCCCTCGACACGATTGCAGACGCGCCGTTTGGGTAAGGGCCCGATCAATCGGACTCGTCGGCGGTGGGGTCAGGATGACGGTGAGCTCGTAGGTCGCCGCCCGGGTCGCACAGCACGAATCCTGTTGGCCTCCCGTTGTTGAACCAACACCTTGCCAGCGTGCGGGCGGCATGAAGTGCGCGCCGGAAACGCGCGGGCGTGAGTTCGGGCGCCCCTCCAGAAAGGGGGACGATGGCCGTCACTTTGCCGGGGCGTAAGGTATTGCGCGCGCTGGCGGGATGACCATCGTGACGGTGTGCTCACAGATCGCTGCTGACCTGAGCGGAACGACTGCCCGCCCCTGGCGCACTCTGTCACCCTCGCCCAGGCACCACCCTCACCCGCGGTTACCGCCCATCACCCCCCTCACCCGCGACGTGCGGGATACCGCCCTCACCCCGTCCCCCCTCTCCCGGTGTACGGGAGAGGGATACCACCCTCACCCCCTCGTCCCCCTCTCCCGCATGTTGCGGGAGAGGGGGATTGGGGGGTGAGGGGAACAAAGACGGGAGAGGGGTTGGGGGTGAGGGTGGTCAGCCACGGGAGCGGGCCGCTGTAACACGGCAGCCACGAGCCGCGGCCGACCTGGTGGGGCGAGGCCGGTGTTGGTTACAGCACGAGCGGTATCTAGCCCCTCCGGGCGTGCGGGCGCCATACATGGCGGTACCCTGACACGGCAGCAGGTGCAATCATCGCGCCCCCAGAGGGACAGGTGGCGCCCCACCCACCACCGTGCGTCTGGGGATCTGGACACGCTGCAGTTTGCTCGCCGATCGTTTTCGGCAGTGTGGCATGGCTGGCGCAGCCAGTTGCTTCCACGTCCCGCATCGCTCGTCAGCGACCTGCCCGATCCGTCGCTGGACGAACACAGCGCGAGAAAGCCGATTCGGAATCCACGTTGGCGCTTCTCGATCGACACGCCCTCCTCACGATGGGGCACCGCAGCACCGGGGATTCCCGGCGACGCTGGCACAGAACCGTCAAAGCCAAGTGCCCGGCGGCCCACGGCAAGAACTCCCCGCGCCCAAGCCACCGCTGAGATCCTTTTCCGCGGCGCAGCCCCGTACTGTCCGCTTTGCTGGGACGTATGTTGTGCTCTCTCTAGGAGCATCCTCCTTTGACGCTTTCTGAGCCCTGGCACTGCCCCACCCTGCACTCACCGAGGCCAGCGGGAACTCCGTCCATCGGCCTCGAGCCTCTTCCCGCCGAAAGACAGCGCGATAGCTTATGATCACGAGGTCATCCTATGCCTTTCACAGGGAATACACTCTGCGCTACCATGGGAACGATCGCGAGAGAGTGAGGTCGCCTACTCCGATGCAGCAGGAACGACGAACGCAGACCACACCCGCAAGCGCAGCGCACTTCCTCCCAGCGACAGTCCACGCCATCGTCAATCCGGTCGCCGGGAGTGGTCGCCCAGCGCGCGCCTGGCCATCCATCCGCCAGCGGCTGGAACAGCTTGGGCTTCGTGTTGACGAGCTTCACACCGCAGAGCCCGGCGCCGCGACCTACCTCGCTCGTCATCTCGTCCAGAACGGAGTACGGGAACTCCTCGTCGTTGGCGGTGACGGAACGCTTAACGAGGTGGTGAACGGCTGTCTCGACCAAGACGGTCATCCACTTGGGCCAGTCACGTTGACCATTGTCCCTTGTGGCACAGGGCGAGACTTCCCTCGGTTGTTTGGCATTACTCGCCCGGAACAAGCAGTCGACCTCTTGCGCTGGGGAGAGACCTGCCGGGTCGACGTGGGTTTTCTGCAATTCCGCGACCCCGCCGGTCTGCCGCGTAGTCGCTTCTTCGTGAATATGGCCGATATCGGCCTCGGTGCGGAGACGGCCGCCTGGGTAAGTCACTCGACAAAGCAGCTTGGCGGTTTTCTCGCCTACCTCGTCGGAGCGATGCGTACGATCTTGCGTCACCGCGCCGCTACGCTCTCTATCACCGTCGATGGTCGCCATGTTTTTGAAGGCCCGGCGCTGATGGTTGCGATCGCCAACGGTCGCTTTCACGCCGGGGGCATGCGCATCGCCCCGATGGCCTCGGTCACCGATGGGCAACTCGAGGTATTCGTGCTACGTAACGTCTCGCGGCTGGAACTCCTCGGCTCCTTGCTGCCAGCTGTCTACCGCGGGGCACACGTGGGGCATCCGGCTGTCGAGCATTGGAGCGGGCGTACGGTCCGCGTCGAGGCAGCTGAGCCGATCCGCGTCGAGATGGATGGCGAACCGGTGGGGACAACCGACATCGAAGCACGCGCCGTGCCACGCGCCCTAACACTCCGTGTCCCTCAGGGCACCTGCCCATCGAGCGGTTGACCGTCGCTCCTCGCCTCTGCCACAATCGAACGGTGTGGGTGCATTTGCCCGCGACTTTCGCTGGATCAAGGAGAACGAGTAGCACGATGACGACCGAACAGCGGATCTTCAACCAAACCGAGGCCCTGGCCGAAGCGTTACGCATCCTCGCCGAGGAGCCAGAAACCGGCACGTTTACGATCTATGGCGAACCCCCGAGCGACCAGCTCCGATGGTTCATTGATGGACTCCGACGTGAGCTCGAGCGACGAGGACATGAGTACCATCCCAAGCCGATCCCCGACATCCGACTCGTGCTCAACGTCTTCCCGCACGATCGCCCTGCCCGCTATCGCCGCAAAGCACAGGCCACATTTGTCGTCGGGATTACAGAATTCCCAGAGCGCCCGCAGGACATCCTCACAGCCTGTTACCCCTATCTGCTATATGCGCTTGCTAACCTTGTTCTCATCCTGATTCCGGGCGAGCACGGGCCGGAGGCGCACTTCGTCACGCTCGAACGTGGACATTACGGCATCCCGTATCGTCCTGGTGAAGACGACCTCTTCTTCGCGACCATCTACGAGCGCCTCCATCCGCTCGCTGCATCACGGCTCGTCATCAATAACGTGTTCCGCACCGATCTCGAGCCGGAACTCTGGAACGGCGATGAGATCACGCAGCAGATCTCGCGGGCCGGGAAGCGCCTGGAGGCGATGAATTTGTTGCCTGCCCCCTTCCCGGTGCACGAGCTCCTGAGCGAAGAGGACCTTCGCCACGTCAAGCGGCTCTACGGCCTTGGCGGATTGAGCTACGGCAACCTGAGCGCTCGTAAGGACCGTCACCGCTTCTGGATGAGTGCGAGCGGCGTTAACAAGGCACAGCTGGAAGTGATCGGTCGTGACATCCTGATGGTCAGTGGCTTCGATCCCACTATCCCTGCGATCATCTTGAGCGTGCCGCCCAACGTCGAGCCACGCCGCGTGTCGGTGGATGCAATCGAACATTGGATGATCTACCAGCAGCATCCCGAGATCGGCGCTATCGTCCATGTCCACGCCTGGATGGAGGGGATCCGCTCGACCGAGATTAACTATCCCTGCGGGACATTGGAGCTGGCACTAGCCGTCTCGAACACGCTCGCGCAAGAACCGGATCCCACACGTGCGGTCATCGGCCTGAAGAACCACGGTGTGACGATTACCGGCCGCAGCATGGACGAAATCCTGGAACGGATCGAGGGGAAGCTTATTCCGCAAGTTCCCATGTCCTAAGACAGAGGCAGACCCAAATGACAGCCGCGGCCTGTTTGCCTACAGGCCGCGGCTTGTCATGCGGACACTCAGACGCTCGTCTCGCTGGGGAACTCGAACACCGCTTTGATGACCCCGCTCTCCCCCTTCGCCGTCACGGCAGCCAACGCCGCACGGTAGTCCGAGAGCGCGAACCGGTGCGTCACCAGCCAGCCGAGCTCCACTCGCCGCTCCGCCATGAGCCGTACAGCGTGTGCAACGCACGAGGCACGAATCCCATCGAGTTCTGCCTCCCCGTAGGCCATCGAGCCACGGATCTCCACTTCCCGTAGCCAGACTGGAGTCCAGTCCACACCTCGTGGGTCGCTTGCCAACCCAACCAGCACGACTCGGCCACCGGCCCGCGTGACCGCGAGCGCGTCATGGACAGATCGCCCTGACCCGACACAATCGAACACCTGGTCGACCCCACCCTGCATCAGCCAGCGGCCGAACCGAGCTCGCAGCACTCGCGCTCCGGTCAGGCGGGACAGCTCTCGATACAGCGCAGGGCCCGAGCGACCAAGCAGGACGACGTCCGCACCCAGCCGTTCTGCTGCCTGCGCCTGGAAGGGGTACCGTGCCGTGACGAGTACCCGCGCCCGCGAACCGATCGCCCGCAACGCAGCGATTGTCAGCAGCCCGATAATTCCCGCGCCGAGCACCAGCACCGTGGAGTCGTCGGCCGGGCGGTTCTGCAATACCGCGTGTAAGGCTACTGCGAACGGCTCGGCCAGCACTCCTTCCTCATCGCTCACGTGGTCAGGGATGGGAACGACCTGCGACCGGTGCGCAACGAAGCTCGCGCTCCATCCCCCGCCAGTATCTCGGCAGAAGCCGATCATGATACCCGGAGAAACAGTCCCCTCACGAAAGCGCAAGCAGCGGTTCGGCATGCCACGCGCACACTCCGGGCACGGCTCGCGGAAACCGCGAGCCGCACAGGCGAGCAGCGGATTCACCGTGACACGCTGGCCGATGTGCAGTCCTTCAACTCCGGTCCCGAGTTCCACAATGCGGCCAACCGTCTCATGTCCCAACGTGAAAGGGAAGGAAACCAGCGGCGATGTCGTCGGACTGGCATGGAGCGTGATGAGCCCCACATCACTGCCACAAATGCCGCTGTAGCGTGTCGCAATGCGCACCCATTCGGCGGTCGGTAACCTCGGCTCGGGGACATCTCGGAATTGCAGGAGACCGAGCCCATTCCAGAAGACTTCAGGACGCCACCGCCCAATGGCCTTGGCAAGGACATAGCGAGGCACGCTCTCCACAACCTGCAAGGCGAGCATGCGTTCCTCCTCTACGCGCAGGTACGCCCAGAGACAATCCGGCCCGGTAGTGCCCCAGTGTGAACACCGTCTCGCAGCACCTGGACGCCATTCACCCACACGTGTCGGATCCCCGTGGGCAGCTGGTGGGGATCCGCGAAGGTTGCTCGATCACTGATCGTGACTGGATCGAAGACAACGAGGTCAGCAAAGAAGCCCGGCCGCACCTGACCGCGGTCACGCAGGCCGAGCCGATCCGCGACGGCCGACGTCATTTTGCGAATCGCCTCTTCCAGTGTCAGATCACGGCTTTCCCGTACGTAGCGCGCAATCACCCGTGGGTATGTCCCGTAGGCACGCGGGTGCACAGGCCCATCTGCCCGTGCCCAGGCAGGATCAAGGCCTCCAGCGTCCGTCGCCACTTTTACCCAGGGCTGTCGGAGTGCCAGCCGCACGTTCGCTTCATCCATGACAAAGTAGATGGTAAAGATGTTGCGCTGCTCGGTGAGCAGGAGATCGATCACTGTATCGATCCAGTCTTGCCCCCGCTCAGCAGCAATCTCCGAGAGGCGCTTCCCCACGTACCGTTGGAGTTCCGGATGGCGCATCCCGACCGGCATGATCCCCTCCGGCCCAGCCTCCAGACCGAGCGCTTCCCAGTCACCCGAGGGTTGTTCAACCTCTCGCCGGATACGGGCGCGCATCACTGGGTCACGGAGATTTTCGTAGAAGCGGCCCTCCGCTGCCACCCAGGGCGGCAAGACTGAGGCCAACCCGGTACCGGCCGCTGTGTAAGGGTAGACGTCGGCGGTTATGTCGAGTCCTTCGCGCCGAGCCTGCTCGATCCGGGCAATGACGCTCGGGAACTTCCACCAATTTCGCCTTCCTGAGGCCTTTAAGTGATAGATCTCGACGGGGATCTCCGCCTGTTGGCCGATTGTGATCGCCTCCTCGAGCGCCTCAAAGAGCCGTTCCGCCTCTGAACGGATATGCGTGATGTAGATGCCTCCCCAGCGTCGTACCTCGCGGCAGATCTCCACGAGTTCCTCGGTTGAGGTATAGGCATCCGGCGGATAGATCAGCGCGTAGGCCACGCCAAACGCACCGTCTTCCATCGCCTCGGCAGCGAGGCGACGCATCGCCGCGAGTTCGTCAGGTGTTGCAGGCGTCATGTCGTAGCCTTTCACGAACTCGCGAAGTGTCCCACCGGCCAGAAACGCTCCAATGTTCGGCGAAACGCCGCGTTCGACCATCGCCTCCAGCCAGTCGCGGAAACGACGCCACCGGCGCGCCCGCTCTTCCCACTCCGGCAGCGGCCGAGCGAAGTAGGCGCGAGGGATCGGCTCGCGGATCCGTCCCCCAAACGGCGCTGGCGTCCACCCCTCCCCCATAATCTCGGTGGTGACCCCCTGCGCGATCTTGGAGACGGATCGCCCGTCGATCATGAGCGGATAGATGGAATGACTCTGGATGTCAATGAACCCCGGGCAAACGACACACCCCGTGGCATCGATGACTTCCCGGGCATTCTCAGGCGCAATGCAGCACGGCGGTGTCACGGCGATGATTCGATCCCCCCGCACCGCGACATCACCGTGGAACCATGGATTCCCCGTCCCGTCGACGATCTGCCCGTTGCGAATAAGGAGATCGACTTCCACGTCTCGCCTTCCTTTCCCGGCCGCCATGCCTCAGCGGTATCCTAGCGCAGTACCTCGTGACGCGCGCCACCAAGCACGTGACGGGCCAGAGCCTACGGCTTGCACGAGTGTTGCGAGAATGTGCGCCCAAACGAGCTGCCAGTCTCCCTCGGCAACCAGTTTCCACCCCCTTCCGCCAAGCGGGAACGGGCATCCATGTGAGATCCTGCTCATCCGCAGCTTGTATGTGGGAGTCCATCGCACGGAGAGAGGCCACGCCGACCAAAGTGGTGGGGAACGTTGCTGCAACTGCTCATCGCGGGGCGACGACAACGGGCAGACGAACTTCGGCTCCGGACTGGGCACCGTCGTACCGCGCCCCACGCCTCGGCTTTTCGCTGGGCCTTTCAAACCCTATGCGAACAGCGGATGGCTCGCCGGGAAGGACGCTGAAAGCTCGTCTCTGTGAGTCGTTCGCGTCAGCCTTGTTGTCGGCGTCCTTGTCGCCAGGCCTCGTACTCGGTCCGGGCTGCTTCGGTCAGGGGATAGTAGACCCGCAAGTCGCCTCCAGCCGCAAGCCGCTCTCGGGCGAACGCCTCCCACTCCGCATGCTCACGCGCGTCGGCGAGCACCGCCTCGGCGAGCTGACGCGGCACCACAACCGCACCGTCGTCGTCGGCGATGATGATATCGCCCGGCAAAACCAGGCGTTCCCCGCAGGCGATCGGCACGTTCACAGCGAAGGGGAAGAGATCGGTTTGGGTGTGGAAGTTCGGCGTTACGCCTCGGAGCCAAAGGCCAAGGCCGAGTTCCTTGACACGTGGAAAGTCGCGGATACAACCATCAACGACCACTCCGACACCACCTTTAGCCTTGAAGTATGTCAGCATCATCTCGCCGAAAACACCACTGCCAAGATGTCCCCGTGCATCCACGACGACAACGTCGCCCGGCTGCGCCTTGTAGAGAACATGACGGTGCAGCTGCCGTTCCACGTCGTCATACTCTGTCTGGCCGTACACGTCCTCCCGCTTCGGCATGAACTGGAGCGTGAGGGCTGGCCCGACGACTTTCACCCCCGGGCTGAAGCTCACCAGACCTCGCAAATGCGAGTCGCGGATGCCTAGACGATAGAGCGCGCTGGTTGCTGCCGCACTACTTACTTCAGCACTCAGTGCTGTGAGAAGATCGCGAGGTGGCCGCTCGATATCCGGGATATCGAAGTTCAGTATCATCGCTCCTTTCCCCCTTAGCGCTCGGTCTCGTTAGTCGAAGAATCCCCGGTCTTCTTCGGCCAGATACTGCCGCGCGCGTTCGACGTCGAAGGTGACACCAAGTCCCGGACTATCCCAGACTGCGATATGCCCATCAACCACGATCGGATCAGGTAGACCAACGACGATGTCATACCACCATTCCGGTCGTGCCACCGGATACTCAAAGGCGATGAAGTTGTCAGGAAGCGTTGCACAGACATGAACGAGTGCAGCAAGACCAATAAGACCATCATAGATCCCATGCGGAGCGATCAGGATACCGTGAAGATCCGCGTACTCGGCGACCCACTTCAGCTCGGCTAGCCCACCGACGTCGGCTGGGTCAGGGCCGATGATCCGGACCGCGTGTCGCTCGATCAACTCCACAAAGTTCTCACGCAGGTAGATCTGCTCACCCGTGTGGATCGGCACAGTGGTTTGCTCTGTCACCTCGCGGTAAACATCGGCCAGAACGTACGGCGTGTAGTCACCGGTGATCAGATCCTCAAGCCAAAGCAGGTTCAGATGCTCAACGGCACGAGCGAAGCGAATCGCGTCTGGGACGGTCCAGCCCGGCCCACAATCCAGCGCGAGCCCAATCTCCTCGCCGAGTTCGGCCTTCATTGCCTCCACGCAAGTGACAAGATGCCGCAGCCCACGTTCGGTTAGCGGTCCACGGCTCAGGTACGGCGTCGCACCACGCACCGGGTCACCGTAGCGTGCACCAGGAAGCGCGTCGAACATCGGCCCGTGATAGCCGACCGAGACCTTCACAATAGAAAATCTTTCCGGTGCCTGTTTCATGAAACGGACGTGTTCGACAAAATGCTCCGGCTGGTACCCGCGGAGCGGCTGCCGCACACCGCCGTTGTAGATCCGCACCCGATCACGGAGTTTCCCACCGAGCAACTTGTACACCGGCACGCCATACGCCTTGCCAGTGATGTCCCACAACGCCATTTCGATCGCACTGACCGCGCTGCCCCACGGCTTAAATGCACCCAGACGACGGATCTTGCGCATCACCCGCGCGACATCGGTCGGATCCTCACCGAGAAGGTGCTCACGGTAAAAAAGCACGTGCCACTTGACATACGACTTGGTCGACTCGACCTGCCCGTACCCGTCGATCCCTTCGTCTGTCACTATGCGCACGACTGGGTGCTCGCCGAGCACCGCGCAGCGGACATCCGTGATCCGCATTGCTGCCCTCCAAACTCCCCGCGAGACTCGCGGCGAATCATACGACGGAAACAAGCGAAATTTGCGCGACGGGCATGCTCAGTACCGGTAGCTTGCCACCCAAGCTCGATCTTCACCACACCAAGCCGGGCTTCCCGTATCGCGCATGATCACGACCGATTGAGCAGCATGCAGCGAGGAACTCGCTGACTCCTCGCCATTGCTCGCCGAGATTACCGCCGCTCAGTGACTTGGCAGACCACGTGCAGCAGCCCAAGGAGGCTCCTCTGCTCTCCGTCTCAGAACATTCCACGGCTCGGTGCGAGTGTACAGAAGATTTTCTAGTACCTTTTGACCGTGTACAGGTTGCCGCAAAAATCGCCAATTATCGATTGTCCGCGACTGTTTGCTGGCGTGAATTCAGGGTTTACTCTTCTCCGCGCGAGAACCGGCCAAGTAGAGTTAAGCTGAGGCACGGCAGTCCTCTGGGGGAGCCGGTGAACGTCCCGTCTCGTACCCGCGCCATCCGACAGACCCTCGCGACCGTCCTCGCGCTCAACCTCCTGGTCGCAGTGGCCAAGCTCGTCGTGGGAGCTCTCACTGGCAGTCTTTCGATTCTCGCAGACGGATTGAACTCGCTGTTAGATGCCTCCGCCAACATCGTCGGACTAATCGGGATGGCTGTTGCCTCGCGACCGCCTGATCCGCAACACCCCTATGGCCACCGGCGCTTTGAGGCACTCACCGCACTTGTCATCGCCGGGGCAATGGGACTGCTCGTTGTCCAGATCCTGCAAGAGGCGTGGCGTCGCTTCCAGATTGGGGCATATCCAAACGTGACCGGCCTTTCCTTTGCAGTCATGACTGTCACCTTGGGCGTCAACATTGGCGTGAGTTTGTGGGAGCGTCGGCGCGGGCGTCAACTGCGCAGCCCAATCCTAAGCGCCGACGCCAAGCACACCGCGGCCGACGCACTGGTGTCGATCGCCGTGATCGGTGGGCTTATCGCTGTTCGCCTCGGCTATCCGATCGTCGATCCGCTCCTCGCAGCCGGTATCGCGGGCGTCATCGGCTGGGGAGCATGGACGATCATCCGCGATGCCGCACTCACGCTCTCCGACACCGCCGTTGTCCCCGTCGAAGTGATCGAGCAGGCCGTGCGCAACGTGCCCGGGGTCCAAGGCGTCCACAACATCCGCACCCGCGGCGGTGATGGACTCGTCTGGGTCGACCTGCACATCCAGGTCGACCCCGAGCTCAGCGTACGAGCCGCCCATGACATCGCCAGTGCCGTTGCCCGCGCCGTCGAGGCGGCAGTGGGACAGTCGGCAGACGTCACTGTGCACGTCGAACCTGCGCTCCCGGAGCACCTGCGCCTCACACGTGGCTACCGTATCTGGACGGAATGACGCACGAGCAGCGTTTCTGTTGCTGGAGAGACAATTCGCCATCACAGCCGGTTTCGGACGCGAACCACACCCTCAAGGCGCGGCAAGCGGTGCTCCCGGGACCTCAGCAGACGCAACAGCGGCTACTTTCCCCTCCTGCAGAGGATACGTGGGTGGGCAACCCCCACTCACTCATGGCCAACGTCCTTCGATACGGTCCCTGCTCTGCATCTGTTGAGTTGAGAAGCCCAAGGCCCCGATCGATGACGCCCTACATCTCGGACCGGTAGCGGCAGCACAAGCCCCGACGATCAACAACCTGACGAGAGAAGGTACGATGCCCGGACTACATGCGGAAATATCTCGCTCCGACCACCCTCTTCCCATGGTATCCTGTAGTTACAGGGACCAAATGCGGCTGTGGAACTCGCGTCTTGCAAGCGAGTTTTCCAGCGAAAGGAGCGTTGCCATGCCGCGTTTGCAGGTCTTGATCTGGTTCCTGCTACCGCTCTTCGGCCTGCTCGCCTTACTCACCTTCGCTGGTTGGGTCAGTGGAGCAGTCGGTGCCGTGCTCTTCCTTGCACTCGCAGCACTTGTCTTGATCTTGGCGGTCATCGCTGTCCGCCAGCGCGCGACGAGTTGACAGACGGGCCAGGAGCCTCCTCATGCTCGACGTCGTCACAGCGCTCCTGGCCCTACTTGTCTTTCTTATCGGACCACATTGGTTGCTCGACTGTATCCGCCAGGCAGAACTCAGTGACACGACCGGCGAGCCTCTCAGCGGGCTCACGTGGACGCTTGCGGCCGTTCTCGGTGCCTATCTCATCGGTCTCGCCTTCCTTGTGTTGGTGATCACAGCAGTTCGACAGACCGCCCCAACCTGACCTTTGCAGACTACACCACGAGCCCAAGCGCGTGACGCAAGAAGTAGATGATGAATGCGAGGCTCACGACGTAGAGCACAGGATGCACCTCGCGGTACTTCCCGCGAAAGACTTTGATAAGCGTGTAGGTGATGAACCCAGCACCGATCCCGTCAGTGATACTGTAGGCGAACGGCATCATCAGCATCGTCGCCGTGACCGGCAAGCCGATCTCAAGGTTCGCAAAGTCGATGCCGCCAATCCGGACACGCGATTCCTTTGCCTCCGCCTCCGCCTCAGCCTCGCTCAGCACACCCATCATCATCCAGCCCACGATAATCAGTGCTGGTGCCGTGGCCTGTGCCGGAACAATCCCAACTACCGGCCAGAACGGCATCGACAAGAGAAAGAGGATTCCGGTAACGACCGAGACCAGACCGCTCCGACCGCCAACGCTAATGCCCGCTGCCGATTCAATGTAGGTCGTTGCTGAAGAGGCACTGCAAGCACCGCCCATCACCGCGCCCAGAGAATCGACAAGAAGGGCTCGCTGAGCCTGCGGAAACTCGCCCCGCTCGTTCAGGTAACCAGCTCGCCGCCCTACTCCAATTAAGGTTCCCATCGTATCGAAAAAGTCGGCCAGCATGATCGAAAAGACGACGAGGATCGCCGTCAGGACGCCGAGCTTGGTGAAGAATCCGAAGCTGAAATCACCAATCCGGCTGAAGTCCGGCACGGCAATCCACTGGCTGGGGAGCTGGGCAACGCCGGGCGGAAAGGCTTCAGTGCCGGTCACTGCCCGAACCACAATCGCGACGACAGTGGTGAGCAGGATTCCCCAGAGCAGTGCGCCGCGGATCCCGCGCGCCAGCAAAAACAGCGTGATGATCAGGCCAACGCCAGTCACGAAGACGGGAACACCGCGGAGATCGCCGAGACGAACGAGCGTTGCTGGATCCGCCACAATGATCCCGCCATTCACCAAACCGATGAACAGGATAAAGAGGCCGATACCGACCGAGATCGCCTGCTTGAGCTCCAGCGGGATCGCCTCCATCACGTAGCGCCGGATGCCAAGCAACACAAGAATCGTGATCACGATCCCTTCCGCAACGATCACCCCCATCGCCTCCGCTGCGGTCAGCCCCATCGCGCCCATCAGCTGAAAGGCGACGACGGCATTCAGTCCCATGCCTGGCGCCATTGCGAAGGCACGGTTCGTTACCAGTCCCATCGCGATCGTCATTACCCCCGCAACCAACGCCGTGGCGGTCGTGACCGCCGAAATCGGCAACTTGTCCGGTACGTCAGGGGTACTGAGGATCTGAGGGTTGACGAAGATGATATAGGCCATCACGATGAAGGTTGTCACACCTCCCAAGATTTCTGTCCGCACGTTCGTGCCGAGCTCGCGGAGATGGAAAAAGCGCTCGAGCCAGCCCTCGCCCACTGCAGCACCTGTCCCAATCGCCCGCTCGCTCACCTGTCACCTCCTCCGACAGCGTGGCCGCACAGCGCGAACTCTACCGATCCAGTGAAAACCCGGCAAGGAGCGTTTCCTTCCGGCAATCTTGTATTCCGCTCAACGATGGCACCTTCCCTCCCACAAGGCGTTGTTCAGATCAAGCAGCACAGGAGACACATGACCTTGACAAGGTTGCGCCTGCGAAAGTGGCCTTCTCCATCTCGCTTTTCTGCCGGAGTGGTATAGCCCCCGTTCGAGCACGTGCCCGAACGAGGAGTTGAGCACTTTCTTCTACGCATCGAGACGATGACGGATACCGACACAGCCATATGGTTCCGGCACACGCACCTCTGGTGGCACGGGGAGCTCCTGCGCGCGTCTGCCTTCCGTTTCACCGATCTCCAGGAGTGACGCGAACCGGTAGAAGATCCAGGAAGCACCCAAGGAGCCGTGTCCCTTCGCCAAAAAGACACACCCGAAATTCCGCGCGCCCATGCCCCTGGCCCCAAGAGCCCCAGCGACCAACGCTGTGCACATTTCTCCCGACAGCTGACCGGCCGGCCAAGGAAAGTCCCTTCGGGAATATACCTTCATCACCATTGTGCGCCTGCGGAGGACAGCGCTGTCTTCGGTACGACCACGTTTTTTTGCACCTCTGCAGTACCTCCACGGAACGAGAACGCCGAGTCGACGCGCGCGGACCCGGGACACAAGCATCCTCCCCAGAGCGCTGCCCTGTCGGCAGCACCTGCCTCTTCCGTACCTCCACGATCACACAACACATTCCATCCCCCTAATAAAGAACTTGTTGTAGGGATGTGATTATCGCACACACTGGGCCATGGGCCCGCGAAGGAGAACGCGCGCGGCAGCGTACCGAAATCCCTGTGACAGGAGCGGTTGCAACCGGTTGGTGTTTTTGGGGCGGGGAATGCAGCCCCTTTTGGAGCTGCGGGCGCAACACATTGCACCTCTACAAAGGGATGTGCATGGATTTTGGCTGCGATTACCCGCTGCATAGCATGGTCGAGTCGGTTATCCTTGCCCCAAGCAGCATTGTGACCTTCGCTGCATAGAGACGAGTGGTACGCGCGGTGGTGCGGGAAGGATTGCCGCGATGGGTGAAGCAGCTCACGACAGCGACGGAGAAGGGCGGCCAATCGCACCGGCGCACGCCGCGATTGTCGCAGAAGACGTCTCGCGCATCTTCGGCCCACTGCGAGCCGTGGATCGGATCTCACTTGTTATTCCGCGCGGCGTGATCTATGGGTTGCTCGGCCCGAGCGGCTCGGGGAAGACAACTTTTCTCCGCATGGTGGTTGGCGCGCTACGGCCGAGCGAAGGACGTCTCCTCGTCTTTGGCCGGGAAATGCCGGATCGACGCGTTGCCGCACGCATTGGATACATGCCGCAGGCACCAGCGCTCTATCCCGACCTCACCCTGCGTGAGAATCTCCGCTTCTTCGGTGCTGTCTATGAGGTCAGCCGTCGCGAACTCGAGCAACGTATCGAAGACTTGGCGACACAGCTCGACTTGCTCGCTTGGCTGGACCACCAGCTCTACCGGTTTTCTACCGGTATGCTCCAGCGTGCCTCGTTGGCTGTTGCCCTCCTTCATCAACCGGAGCTCCTTGTGCTCGATGAGCCGACCGTCGGCCTTGATCCGCTCTTGCGACGGGCACTTTGGCAGCACTTCCGTACCCTCGCTGCACGAGGGACGACGCTCCTCATCTCGACGCACATCATGGACGAGGCTGACCGTTGTGATCTGCTTGGTATCCTGCGCGATGGCCGTCTCTTGGCGAGCGACACACCAGCCGCGCTGCGTGCGCTGACCGGTCAGACGACGCTCGAAGACGCTTTCCTTACCCTGGCTGGCCAACCTCTGCTTCCCGTGGAGCCGGCCCGATGAGTTGGCGACGCGTACTCGCCATCACAACCCGGATCGTGCGTCAGATCCGCCGCGACCGACGCACGCTGGCACTCATCTTCCTCGCCCCCATCGTTATCCTCTCCCTCCTTGGGTATGTCTACCGTGGTAGCTCTCGCACCATCACTCTCGCCCTCAGCGCCCCCGATAACCCGTTCGTCACCGCATTCGCTCAGGAACTCACCGCTCTTTCTATCCGGGTTGAGCGTGTCCCACCCGAGCAGGCCATCGAGCGCGTCCGTACCGGGCGAGCAGCTGGCGCCATACTCATCGAACCGGCTGCTTCCTCGTCGATGCGGGTCGTGCTGGACGGCTCGCAGCCCGGTCGAGCGCGCCAGGTCAGTGCGATCGTCAGCCAAGCCGCGATGCGCACCGCACTGCAACAGCTCCTTCCTCAGGGAACCCAGCCGTCAGTGGCTCTCGAGTACGTCACCGGCAGTCCACAGTTCGATGAGCTTGATACCTTTGCGCCGGTCTTCGTCGGTTTCTTTGCGTTTTTCTTCGTGTTCCTCCTCACGTCGGTCTCCTTCCTACGTGAGCGTCTGCAAGGAAGCATTGAACGCCTTATCGTCTCTCCGCTCGACCGGGCCGAGATCGTACTCGGGTACATGCTCGGTTTCGCCTTCTATGCACTCATCCAATCTATCCTTATGGTGCTCTTCACCGCCTATGTATTACGCATCCACACCGTCGGCTCGCTCTGGTTGGTTATCCTTTTCACCGTCATCTTGACAGTCGGTGCGGTGAACCTTGGTATTTTCCTTTCCACTTTCGCCCGAACAGAACTTCAAGTCGTTCAGTTTATCCCCCTCGTCATTTCACTCCAAGGACTACTCTCAGGCATCATCTGGCCGGTGGAGAGCTTGCCCCGGCCACTCCGGTGGGTCGCACAGTTTCTCCCGTTGACCTGGGCAAACGAGGCATTGCGCGCCATCATGTTGCGTGGGCAAGGACTCGAGGAGCTCGTCCCGCACCTTGTTGTGCTCGTCAGCTTTGCTGCGCTCATGCTTGTCCTTGCTATGACGACGCTCCGCCGGGAGGTCGCTTGACCAATGGGAGGCCTTGCGCCACCCGTCCGCTTAGCGCTCGGCTCGCAGCACCCAACCAAACGTGCCGCAGTCGAGCGTGTGGCCCCACACTTCTGGCCAAGTTGGGAACTTGTCTGTGTCGCTGTCCCCAGCGGTGTGCGGGCGCAACCGCTCAGCGACGAAGAGACAGTTGCTGGTGCGCTCGCCCGAGCTCGGGCCGCGCGAAGCGAGACTGATGCGGATTTCGGAATCGGCTTAGAATCAGGGGTCGCACCCGGCCCACTTGGACGCTGGTACGTGGTGAGCTGGGCCGTCGTGGTTGACCGAGAAGAGCGTCTTGGCATCGGCGGTGCCGAACGGTTTCCGCTCCCAGATCAGCTTGCCCAGCGTGTACTCGCGGGGCTCGATCTGGCCACAGCACTCACGGTTACCTTCGGAACAGCAAGCCGGGAGCGTGGCGCCGTGGCGGTGCTCACTCGTGGTCGGCGAGACCGGGTCGAACTCTTAGCGATCGCTCTGCTGCATGCGCTCTGCGATCTGGAGCAACAGCGCAGCGACTCACTTCACGTTGCCCGCTCGAGCATTGCACCCGGTGGCAAGTGATCGGCGAGTTCTCGCACAACAGCATCCACGTCACTCTCCGGTGGCAGCCGCAGGACGAGCCGAACCGTCTGCGTTACCGGCCGGTCAGCGATCGCCCGCGCGTCATGCATCAGCACTGTGAGGTGTGAGATCAGGACGCCGAGCACGACGAGCGTGAAGCCGAACGCAGGGGCAGCATCGCTGAGCGCGCTGGTCAAGGAGAGTAGACCGAAAAGCCAGGAGACAAGCTGATACACGACATAGCCAGCCGTGCCGAGCAACGCCAGAACGCTCAGTCCCAGCGTCCCATAGAGGTACACCCGCCGGCTGAGGCTCGTTCGTTCCGCTTCGGGTTGGCGCAGGGTACGCAACGCGACTTCCCGCCAGAGCGCCAACCACGCAGCGCCGCCAACCACACTCAGCGACACAGTAAAAGCCAGATCCTCACGCCAGTTACCGAGCGTCGTGCCTGTCGCTGCCGCGACGAGCGCTCTAAGCAAGAGTCCGACGAGCCCACCCGTCCCCAAGACAGCGAGCAGCAACCCCGCAAACGTCGAGAGATAGACGAGCAGGCGTGTCACTCCCAGGGCCCAGTCAGGACCGACGCGTGGGTGCATGGCAAGTACCGCTGCTTCACGCTGCATGGTTACCCGGTGGTACCACCACACCAGTACGAGTGGGAGCGCCCAGGCCCATGGGCTCAAGAGCTGGCGGAGACGCTGAAGCGTCTCTCCATCGGGGACACCGAGCATCCAACGCAAGGTGGCATCGAGAAATGCCGCGAGTGCAACCAAAAGACCCGCCAGGCCCGCGAAGACGGCCAGGCCAAGATAGGTCCAGCGGACGAGCGAGCGTCGCTCGCGCTCCGCCGCGGGGAACGCACCGGCTACCAAGCGCAGTGCTTCGCCCCAGTGCAGTCCCCAGGCGACCAGACCGCCGATCGAAAATGCTGCGAACGTGGCGAGCGGAAAGCGCTGTGTCCCAGTCACAGCCGCCGGTGTGAGGAGTACGTCAAGTGTCGTCTGCAAGAGGTTCGCGATCCCGACAACGAGCAGCGTCAGCCCAGTCGCTGCTGCACCATAGCCGTAGAGTCGCGGAAGCCAATCGGCCGCCCCTTCCAGCGAAACAGTCCGACGCTCCGCGCGCGCCAGCCTGGCGTGCCCGAGCCAGAGGGCTGCAGTCACCAGAAACAAGGCAAGCTCTTCAAGCGCACGTGGAACGCTGACCTGCACCGGATCCGCGACACCGAGCAGACCAAGGAGCATCAGTCGCAGGAGCTCCACTCCGCTGCTCAACCAAAAACCGAAGGTCACAAGGAGCACCAGCGTGAGGAACAGTGAACGAAGAGCCGAGCGACGCTCAGTCGGGTCAGCCGCGATCCCACGCAGGAGCAGCCACCAGTGCACGGCCCAAATCGGGAAAGCAACAACCAGCAACGCAACGCTCACGCTCAATTGGCGACGAAACGCCTCCGGATCACCAGCCGTGGCCGGCTGCGCAATGAACTCCCAAAGGGCGAAGAACAGCGCCCGCAGGAGACGCACAGTACCGGTCGCCCAAACGGCGAGCGCGATTGCCGTCACAAGGTAGAGATACAGCCGCCTCGCAATCGCCACGGTACCGCTCCTCTCGAGGACCACGACCGGCTAGAGATAGAACGCGAGTTCATCAACTTTCCAGGCTCCGTCCTCGCGCACCAGGATTAAGGTCCGCTGGTAACTGAACGTCCCACCACCAAGGCTCGGCAACGGAAAACCAGGCTGGATGTCAGACGCCGTACGCTCGATCGTCAAAGTGACGGTCGCTCGGCCATCGCGAGTCTCAACACGGTCAATCCGCACCCGCGCATCACGCAACGACTCGCTTGCCCCCCGAAGCTCAGCCTCAAAATCGTAGTAGATCTCCAACTGCTCCCGCCGTTCCAGCTCCTGCTGTGCACGCATCGAGAGAGCCGCACGGACACGCTCAGGATCTCCGGTCCGCAGCGCCTCGATGTAGCTGACCACCGCGGCTTCGGGCGAGCCCGGGGGATACTGCGGCGGCCCACGCCGCTCCACGAGCAAAACGACGAGTGCCGTCACAACGACAAGCGCAGCGAGAACTGCACCGACCAGGATGATGAACCGCGTCGGCTGTTGCACCCTGTGCCTCGATTCTGAATGCGCTTGCGCATCTGATCGAACCGCTGATCGATTAGACCAGTGTACCGGGCAGAGTTCGTCAGAGCAAGATCACACATTACGCGATTCCTGTTCGTCGCGGGCCTCGTAGACAACGCGGACGAGCCGCACTCGGTGCCCCTCCATCGAACGCACCTCGAGTTGGAGCGGGCCAAGTTGAACCTTATCCCCAACCTCAGGGAAGCGCCCTAAGCACTCGGTGATGACCCCTCCCACCGACTCGGCCTCGAACTCCGCACCGAGTTCCTCTTCGTCCAGTTCCAACCGATCCAGAAGCTCATCCAACGACACTCTCCCGTCCACCTCGAGCACGCCCGGCGCAATCTCACGGAGCGGCTCGTAGTCCGGGTCGAACTCGTCAGCGATCTCGCCGACGATCCGCTCAAGCAGATCTTCCAGCGTCACCAGTCCTGCCACACCCCCGAACTCGTCGACGACGATCGCGATCTTGGTTCGTCGCAGCCGCAATAGCCGTAACGCCTGACGCGCCGGCGTGTGTTCAGGGACGAAGACTGCGGGGCGCGCGAAGCGATGGCACGGAAGCATCCTCGCTTCTGGTTGCTGCCAGACCAACCGGAAGACATCCTTGACGTACAGTATGCCGCGGATATCGTCCGGTGAGTCTCCCACCACAGGAAGGCGCGAGAGACCAGTGCGGAAGAACTGCTCAACCGCCTGTTCCAGCGGGGTGCCTGCCGACACAGTGACCATATCAACACGAGGAACCATGACCGTCCGAACGGTAATCTCGCCGAACTCGAAAGCATCCTCAACGAGGCGGGCTTCGTCTTGGCTCACTGCACCCTCACGCGCCGCGACATCAAGCAGCGTGAGGAGTTCCTCACGTGTCACACTCGGTACCCGCCCAGGATGCGCCACGCCAAGCCCACGCAACACGATGGTCGTCACACTCGAGAGGAGCCAGACAACAGGCGCTGTGATCCGTGCCAAGAACACTAGCGGGCCCGCACTCGCCAGCGCCAGTCGCTCGGCATGTTGGACAGCAAGCGTTTTGGGCACAAGTTCCCCGAGCACGATGCTCACGAAAGAAAGGCCAGCCGTGACGATGATGAGCGCCAGTGCAGCAGCCTGTTGCTCGGTGAGTGGCAGTCGAGCGAGGAGTTGTGCGAGTGGCGTAGCCAGCGAGACAGCACCAACAGCCGATGTGAAGAAAGTGGCCAATGTAACACCGACTTGAATCGTCGACAAGAGACGGGACGGCTCCTCGAGCAGACGCAACACCGAGCGTGCCGCGGCATTGCCTTCTTCCGCGAGCGCCTGGAGATATGCGCGTCGGACCGAGACGACTGCGATCTCGGCTGCCGCAAAGTACGCATTCACCGCCAGCAGGGCCGCGATGACGAGGAGCTGACCGAGTAACGGCATCCGCCCCCTCCTCTCCTGCTCGTGCCGCACGAGCCACGGCGCTCCGGGCCTGTTTTCAGCCCGCTCCAGCAGAAGGCCACCCCGCCTCAGCGAGCGCCTGCTCCAGGAGCTCCCGCAACGACCGGTCAGTTACCTCGTCGAGCGCTCCCAGGATAAACGAGTCGATGATCAAGTCTGGTTGGCGCTCGCGATACTCTAGGGCCTGGAGCACAGTCTCGAGCTTATCCAGCTGGCGAACGAAGCGTGCTTCGGGCGCCTGGGCAGCTTCGTACTCTTCCCATGCCTCGATCAGACGCTCACCAACTGGCTCAGGGAGCAATGCAGCGAGCTCGCGGAGAGCGGCCCGCTCGGCAGCTGTCTTCCGTGCTTCGGCCTCGGGATCGTACACCGGTCGCTGACGGAAGAGGACTGCCGGCTCCGCCCCAGCCTGAAGTGCCGCATCAAACGGAGTCCGGTCACCCGCAATCGCCTCGGCCGCGTCGTGCACGAGTGCGAGGAGCATTGCCCGGGTCGCATCCAGGTCCGGACGCCTCTGTGCCAGCACCCACGCCATCAGCGCGAGCCGGAAACTGTGATCAGCCACCGACTCCGGCTCGCGCACTCCGCGGTCGATCCAGCCCTGCCGACGCAGCGTCTTTAGGCGGCCGATCGCGCGAACGAAGCGCAGCAATTCCGACGCCTCGGCCACCCCGAGCCTCCTCAAACTCGATCGTCACGCGCACCGACTAGATTACGGAGGACACCAATCCCCTCAATCTCCACCTCGATGACGTCTCCAGGCTTCATCGGCCCTACTCCATAGGGAGTCCCTGTCATGATGATGTCACCCGGCTCCAGCGTCATGACGTGTGAAATGAAGGAAACGAGGAAAGCGGGTGAGAAAAGCATCTGGCTCGTGCGGCTGTTCTGGCGTAGCTCCCCGTTTAAGCGCGACCGAATCGCAAGGTCGCTTGGGTCGAGTTCTGTCTCAATCCACGGTCCTAACGGGCAAAACGTGTCGAACCCCTTCCCGCGGACCCATTGGCCGTCCTTGTACTGAAAGTCGCGATGACTCACGTCGTTCCCACAGGTGTACCCGAGGAGATACCCCAGCGCTTCAGACTCTGGCACGCGCCGTGCCCGTCGACCGACGACGAGGCAGAGCTCCGCCTCGTAGTCGATCCGATTCCCAGGTGGCAAGAGAATTGTCCCCCCGTGACCAAGGAGCGCACTTGGTGGCTTGAGAAACAAGACCGGCTCGTCAGGGATCTTCCGCGTCGGATCGTTCTCGGTGACGTGAGCAGCGTAGTTCAACCCGACCGCCACGATCTTGCTTGGTCGTTCCACTGGCGGCAACACGCTGAACGACTCAAATGGGCCAAGCGCACGGCCGCGGCGTGGACGTTCGATGAACCAGTCCCCTTGCGCTTCGTAAGCGATCCCTTCTTCGACGATAACCGCTTTCGGCACCCCATCGACCAGAATCCGCGCGAGTCGCACACTGTCCTCCTTCTACTTGTACCCGACGTGCCGAAAAACTTTTCGAGAACCGTCCGCCCTCACAGCAGCAACACTTGCTGGAGCTGCTCATCACGCCCTGCGATAGTCAACTCGTCACCGAGGCGCAAGCGCTCACCACGATGAGGGTTCATGATGACCTGGTCACCGCGACGCAAGAACAGTGGCGTCACTCCAAAGCGTTCGCGGAGATCCAGTTCTTCGAGCGTTTTTCCTGCCATCCGCTGGTCGACGACGACTTTAGCGAGACCATAACCCGGCCCGACGTCAAAGTAGTCCTTTGCCAGCGGCATCGTCAGGCTGTGCGCGACGCGAATACCGGTCTCCCGTTCGGGATAGACCACGCGGTCGGCACCGACCATCGTCAGGATGTCACCGTGCAGCTGGTTCTGCGCTTTGGCGAGGACGAAGCGCACACCGAGTTTTTTGAGCAATACCGTCGCCATGATACTCGAACGCTCATCGGCGCCGATCGCGACCACCGCCGCGTCGAAGTCCTGAGCACCCAGCGTCCGCAAAACCTCCAGATCGGTCACATCGGCAGTCACCGCGTGCGTGACATAGTCGGCCACCGCCTCAATCGCCCGCTCAGAACGATCGATTGCCAGCACTTCGTGTCCCAGCCGCTCCAGTTCGATCGCAACCGCGCTCCCGAACCGCCCGACCCCCAACACCATAAACTGCTTGCGCATCTCCTTCCTCCTAGCCGAGCCGTATCGATTCCTGAGCGTAATGCACCACTTCCCGCGGAATTTCCGTTGCAAAGACCAACGCGATAGCGAGCGGCCCGAAGCGTCCGAGTACAATCAGGATCGCCAGCACCGCCTGCCCAGCCAGACCTAAACTGGCAACGAGCTCGCTCTCCGCCCCAGCCAGCCCAAATGCTTGCACCACCAAGAGCCACACGACGGGCAATTCATACGGCGCCCAGACCGCTAGCACCACAGTACCGCCAAAGGTGACAAGCAGCGCGAAGATTGCAATGGCGAGGGCACGAAAAACCTGCGTATCCGCGACCTCTCGACCGAAGGCCACAACATGCCGGCTCCCTCGCACTGTAGCGATAATCGCCAGGAGCAGCAAACTAAACGTCTGCAATTTGATCCCACCCGCGACTGAGCCGCTCGCACCGCCGATGAAGGTCAGCGCTCCCAGGAGGAACGACGTTTCCTCACCGAGCATGCGTGTGTCGATCACCCGAGGGCCACCGGTACGGCTGGCGGTGATCGTAAAGGAATCAAGGAGCTGCAGATGCCAAGGCAAGCCAGCAAGCGTCGCCGCATTCGCGCGCTCCATGAGCCAGATACTTCCGGTGCCAATCGCCAAGAGGATCGCGCTCGAGACAAGCACCAAGCGCGTATCGGGATAGAGGCGCCGCCAGGAGCGCCGCGCAACCACATTGGAAAGCGCTGGGAAACCAGTCGCGCCAAGCAGCACCAGCAAGCTGATCGGGAGGATCGCACTCGCATCGCGCTGGTAGGCCGCAAGCCCGCCGAAGCCGGGCTCGAAGTCGAAGCCAGCGTTGTGGAATGCCGTCACCGCGGTGACAAACGCCCACCAGAGTGCTTCTGGCAAGTCGCGATGGAAACGGACACTCGCCGGTAACAAGAGCAGGAGGCCAACAAGCTGAATTGCGAGCGTCGCCACGAGGAGACGGCGCAGTAACGGCTGGAGCTCCCCAAGCTGCTCTTCACCCAGCCGCACGCCAAGCACATGATGCGCCTCGAAGACCGTGCTCCGCCGCATGATACCGGCCAAAAGCAAGGTCGCCGTGGCGACGTATGCGAGCCCACCGATTTCCACCAACAGGACAATGACAGCCTGTCCCCAGCGATTCCAAACCGTGCCAATATCGACCGGTGCGAACCCCGCGGTGCAGACTGCGGAAAGTGCGACAAACATCGCCTGCCACCAGGACACCGCTTGACCCGGCTCCCATGTTGCAGGCCAACGGAGAAGTAGCGCACCAGCGATCGTCAACAGCGCTGCACCACCCCAGAGTGCAACCAGTAGCGGCACCGTCAGGCGCCGACGGTGCCGCACGCGGAGCCGCACGACCTCGCTCGGCAAAGCCTCACGCCGGATCGTCCGGTCACCCGGACGACGCACGAGTGACGGAGGGCGACTGGGATGTCTCGGATGTGGTGAGCGTTCCACTGTGTCGCCTGCTCTTAGGGACGCAGTTGCGCGCCCCGATCGAACGCGTCCTGAAGCCTACGCCGACGCGGTTACACCGTCAACTAAGGCCTCCGTCCTGCCGATGCGAACTACTCGGACACCGCGCGCAAGGACGCCGATCGCTTTATCCGAGAGCGACCGCAGTCCGCGCATAGCGCACCGGCTCCGGTCGTGTCCGTTCTGCCAACGCTAGTGCCAGCGTGAGCGGCCCAAGCCGCCCTGCGAACATCGTCCCGACAAGGATGAGCTTGCTCAGTGGATGGAGCTCCGGCGTGATCCCCATACTCAGCCCGACCGTTCCGAACGCCGACGTCACCTCAAACCAGATCTCCAGCAACCCGAACGGCTCGAGAAGCGAGATAAGGAAACTCGCGAGGAAAACAAGCGCAACTGCCAAGAGCACGATCGCCATCGCGCGGAAGACGAAGACAGCGGGAACTTCCCGGCCAAAAGCAGCAACATGCCGCTGACCACGCAAGACGGTCCATACGGCAAGGATCAGGATGGCACAGCTCTGCACCTTGATCCCGCCCGCGAAGGAACCGCTCGCCCCACCAATGAACATCAGCCCAATCGTCACGAACAACGACTCGTCGTTCATGTGTGCCACGTCGAGCGAATTGAAGCCGGCAGTTCTCGGCACCACCGCCTGAAAGAAGGCATTGAGCAGGCGATCAGGCATCGGCAAGATACCGAGCGTCCGTGGGTTATCCCACTCGAACGCCAGGATGAGCAGCGTGCCTGTCACAAGCAGCACGGCAGTCGTCGTCAAGACGACCTTGCTATCCAGCGTCAGGCGTCCCCAACGGCGCTCGCGCACGACATCCGAGAGTACTGCGAAGCTCAGGCCTCCCAGGATAATCAGGATGGCGATCGGGAGTAAGATCTCCGGCGCATGCTGGTACGGTGTCATCGAGCGGAATCCACCCACGATATCGAATCCAGCGTTGTTGAACGCCGACACGCTATGGAAGAGCGACCACCAGATCCCACGCCAGAAGGAGCCCGTTGCCGCAATCCCACTGGGCAACAGGACGAGCGTCCCAGCAAGCTCGATTGTCAGCGTCAGGACAGCAAGCCGTTGGAGCAGCCGCACCACCCCACCCGGCCCTGGTTCGCCAAGACTCATCCCGCAGGCCAGGCGGTCCCGCAACGTTGGCCGTATTCCCAGCAGCGCCAGTAAGAGCGTCGCGCTCGTTGCGAACCCGAAGCCACCGAGCTGGATCAGGACCAGGATAACTGCCTGCCCGAAGCCACTCCACGCGGTCGCAGTGTCACGAACAACGAGTCCTGTCACGCAGACAGCTGAGGTCGCCGTGAAGAGCGCGTCGACAACCGACGCACGATTTCCATCGGCCGAGGCGAACGGTAAGCTCAAGAGCGCAGTACCCACTAGGATCAGCAGCGCAAACCCGATGGCGAGTCGTAGTGCAATAGGACGCGGACGACGCGGTGCACGCGGTCGCGGCAGTTGCACAGCCTCACGGGGGGCGACAGCGCGGCGCACAATCCGATCGCCAGGGCGACGCACTTGTTCTTGAGGACGGCTCGGATGCTTGAGGCGATCCATGTCGCTTCCACTCCCCCACTATCGGGCAAGCCTAGGGGATAGCCGTGACGCTCGTCAACGCGCTATACTCTGCCGGTGATGTGTGTTCCCGGAAGGGACCCGCTTCCGACCGACGTTGTTCGGGGGACGGGTGCACCATGAGTGGTGCGGAGGTGAGAAGGCAATGACGCAGCATGACGTATTTGACACTACGATCATCGGTGGGGGGCCGGTTGGGCTGTTTGCCGCCTTCTACGCCGGCATGCGTGGGCTCAAGACCAAGATCATCGACAGCTTGCCCGAACTCGGCGGCCAGCTCATCGCCGTCTACCCCGAAAAGTACATCTACGACGTCGCCGGCTTCCCCAAGGTGCTGGCCAAGGACTACGTGAAGGGAGCTGTGGAACAGGGACTCTCCACCGGCGCCGTCCCTTGCCTGGGCGAGACCGCCCAGTCCCTCGAGTGGCTCCCTGAGGCCGGCTACTACCGCCTCACGACCGATAAGGCCGACCACTACACCCGTACCGTCATCATCTGCGCCGGCGTCGGCTCCTTCGAACCTAAGCGCCTGGAGGCCCCAGGCGTCCGGGAGTTCGAGGGACGAGGCGTTACCTACCTCGTCCGCTCCCTCGAGGAGTTCCGCGACAAGGACGTCGTCATCGTCGGTGGCGGTGATTCGGCCGTCGACTGGGCGTTGGCCGTCCACCCCCTCGCCCGCTCGACGACACTCGTCCACCGCTCCAAGTTCCGCGCCCACGAGCGCTCCGTCCAGCAGCTGCACGACTCCCCCGTCGCCCTCTACTACCCGTTCTATGAGGTCAAGGAAGTGCGCGGCAATGCCTGGCTCGAGGAAGTCGTCGTCCACCAGACCCGGACCGGTGAGGAGCATGTCTTCCCCGCCCAGGCCCTGATCGTCGCTATCGGCTTCGCCGCCGACCTCGGTCCGCTCAAGACCTGGGGCCTGACGATCGAACGCAATAGCATCGTGGTCGATCCGCGCACGATGGCGACCGGGCTGCCGGGTGTCTTTGCCGCTGGTGATGTGGTGACCTACCCCGGCAAGTTCAAGCTGATTGCCACCGGTGTTGCCGAGGCGATCACCGCCGTCAACCACGCCGTCGTCCATCTCGACCCCTCCGCCCGCCTGGACGCCGGCCACTCCACCAACGTCATGGAAAAACGCGAGCGCACCGCAGTCTCGGCTGACTGAGCACGCTCGCAAGGCACCTTTTTCTCCGCCAGACCGTGCGCTCTGCACGGTCTGGCGGCCTCTTTTTTGGATCTAGTGCCCGCACACATCCCTTGTCTTCGGCCGGATACTTGCCGCTGGAATGTAGCGGTGGTTCCGCGCAGTCGCGTGGCCAGCCGAGTACATCGGCAAAACCTGCGACGAATGCCGGTTCATACCGCACTCCCAGGGGCATTGACAGCGATTCCGTCACTGTGGTAGTGTGCAGGCGCAAAGGTCTCACTGAGTGGTTGCGGCAAGACGGGGCACTCCGAACGAGGTGACGACAAGAGCGAGGAGTGGACGATGGCGCAGTATATCGCGCGCCGGCTTCTCATGGTCATTCCAACATTAATCGCGATTTCCCTGATCACCTTTATCATCATGCATGCAACGCCGGGTAGCCCGCTCCAACCACGAGCCCCGCAAGCCAATCCGCTGCCACCCGCTGCCCAAGAGGCGCTCGCGCGCAAGTACGGGCTCGATAAGCCCCTCTGGCAACAATACCTGACGTATCTCCGCCATATCTTCACGCTGGACTTTGGCTATTCCTACCAGTACCAGACACGCGAAGTCCGCGACATTATGGCAAGCACACTTCCCATCTCGCTCCATCTGGGCATTATGGCGATGGCCTTGGCGATCCTGGTGGGCATCCCGCTCGGAGTCATCGCGGCGATCAATCAGAACGGCCCGGTCGACTACCTCTGTAGCTTCATCGCGACGCTTGGCGTTGCTGTTCCCAACTTTATCCTCGCTCTGTTCTTAATCGTTCTCCTGGTCCTGCTCATCCCCGTCATTCCACGTACTGGCGGCTGGGACTCCCCGATCGACTGGGTGCTGCCGACGATCGCGCTCGCGCTAGGACCAATTGGCATCATCGCTCGCTATACCCGCGCCAGTATGGTCGAGGTACTCCGTCAGGACTTCATCCGCACCGCGTATGCGAAGGGCTTGAGCGACCGGCAAGTCATTGTGCGTCATGTGCTCAAGAACGGGCTCATCCCCCCGATTACCATCCTCGGTCCGATGTTCGCTGCGATCGGGACAGGCTCTCCCTTCGTTGAGAAGATCTTCCGTGTCCCCGGCATGGGACGGTTCTTTGTCGACAGTCTGATCGCACGCGATTATCCGATGATCATGGCGGTCATCTTGATCTATGGAGCCTTCCTGGCCATCATGAACATCATCGTGGATATCCTGTACGGCATCGTCGATCCGCGGATTCGCTTGGCCTGACGCGTGAGGAAATACTGGGAGGAAGTGTCCTCATGGCAACAACTGGTGCTGGGATGACCGGACAGGCACAGCGGCTCGACGCCCTGGTCTGGGCAGCCCGACCGCACCGCACACTCTGGCGCGATGCGCTGAGCCGGCTCCTTGCGAACCGCTTAGCGATGTTTGGCCTGATCATCGTCCTCATCTTTACTGCTATGGCTCTTTTCGCACCGATACTCGCACCCTACCCGTACGATAAAGCCGATTTCACCGCGGTTTCCCAGTTCCCAACCTGGACCGGCAAATATCCGCTCGGTACGGACCTCGTTGGGCGAGACATGCTGAGTCGGCTCATTTGGGGTGCACAGGTCTCGATGGCCGTCGGGCTTGGCGCACAGGTGATCGTCTTTCTGATTGGCGTGCCGATCGGCGCACTGGCCGGGTACGTGGGTGGCCGCGTCGACTCGCTCCTTATGCGCTTTGTCGACGTCATGTACGCCTTCCCGCAACTCCTCTTCGTCATCCTCATCATGGCCGCACTGGGACGCGGCATGCAAAACATCTTCATTGCGATCGGTGTCACTGGCTGGGTCACGCTGGCACGCCTCACACGCGCCGAGTTCCTCGCACTCCGCGAGCGTGATTTCGTCATAGCTGCACGAGCCGCAGGAGCCTCTCCGTGGCGTATTATCACCCGTCACATGCTCCCCAACGCTCTCTCACCGATCATCGTCGCTCTCACTTTCGGCATCCCTCAGGCGATCTTCACCGAGGCCGCGCTCAGCTTCATCGGTATTGGAATCCCCGAGCCGCGACCGAGCTGGGGCAAAATGGCTGGTGAAACGCAACAGTACATTACTTCGTACTGGTACATGCCGCTCTTCCCCACCATCCTCATCGCGCTTCTCATGCTCAGCTTCACGTTCCTTGGCGACGGACTGCGCGATGCCCTCGATCCGCGAACGCGTAAGCGTGAGTGAGAGGGGGTGACACAAGGAAGCGGCCTGCTGCGACTTGTCGACCCACCGTGCACGTTCGAGGTGAGCAGCTCATCTTGAGAGGAGGAGGTACGATGAGTGACAAACTCCGCTGGTGGGAAGATCCTGAACAGGTGGCGCTTCTCTGGAAACGTTTCCAAGCAGTCAACCTGGATCGCCGCGAGTTCGTGCGCATTGTCGGTGCAGTTGGTGGCACAACCGGTGCCGCGCTGGCCATGGCTGCATGCCAACGCGGCCCTGAGGCGACACCCACACCAGCCGCCGCTGTGACCCCGCCTCCCGTCCCGACACCAACGCCGCCACGTGCTGTCGGTCCAACGCCGACCGCCGCTCCAACTCCGACGGCGGTAGAGGGTGAACTCGCTCCCGAGCAGGTCTTCCGCACCAACATGGAACGTGACCCGCAGAGCTTCGACTTCAACCGCGACCTCTACTGCGAAGGGGATGCATCTACCTTTGCTATGCTCGGGATGTTCACCCCTGACCTCGAAGTCGTTCCCGATATTGCAGAACGCTGGGAGCCGAACGAGGACGCATCCGTCTGGACGTTCTATCTCCGCAAGGACACCTATTGGAGTAACGGCGACCCAGTGACCGCCCACGACTACGAGTGGTCCTGGAAGCGCCAGCTCGATCCCGCCACGGCGGCACCATACGCCGGCTTCCTCTACGACATCAAGAATGCTGAGGCGTTCAACACGCAGCAGCCCGGTGTCACTCGCGACGACGTCGGCGTCAAAGCCCTGGACGACTACACACTCCAGGTTACGCTCGAGGGGCCACGCGGCTACTTCCCCATCCTTGCCGCCTACATCGCCGCTGCCCCAGCACATCGCCCCTCGGTCGAGAAGTACGGCGACAAGTGGACCGAAGCAGAGAACATCGTCTGCAACGGTCCGTTCAAGCTCGTCCGCTGGGAGCACGATAAGATCGTGGTGCTGGAGAAGAACGAGAAGTATTGGAATGCGAAGAACATCACGCTTCAGCGCGTCGAGCGCCCGATTATCCCCAGCGAGGCAGCACTCCAAGCCTACGAAAACAACGAAATCGACTGGATGTGGCGAGGCCCGCTCGGCCAGCTCGACCGTGTCCGCTCCGATCCAAAGCTAAGCAAGGAATATCAGCAATTTAACCTCTACGGCACGTGGTACCTTGTGCCTGACCCGAACTTCGAACCATACAACCTCAAGGAAGTCCGCCGCGCCATGGCCCACGCCATCGACCGCGAGACGATCGTCAAGCAGGTCCTCAAAGGCCTGGCCACGGTCGCCTACACCTTTAACCCGCCCGGTATGCCCTACTACATCGAGCCGGACGACAAGATCCGCGAACTCACCGAGTACAACCCTGATAAGGCACGCCAGTGGCTCAAGGGAACACCGTACGAGGGCGGGAAGAACTGGCCGAAGGGCCTGACGCTTACCCATCGCGAAGAGGGCGATGCCCCGAAAGCCGCTGCGGCTGCGATCATCCAGATGCTCAAGGAAGTGCTCGGTATGGAGCTCGAGCACATTGTTGGTGAACCGCGCGAGACCTACGAACGGATGTGGAAGCATGAGATTCCACTCATGTGGGTCCGCTGGTACATCGACTATCCTGATCCAGCCAATACCTTGTTCCAGGTCTGGTACTCGAAGGCCCCGACTGGCCACCGCCACAGCTGGGCCAACGATGAGTTCGACCGGCTAGTCCTTCAGGCGAATGGAGAACAAGATCCTCAGAAGCGGTATCAGCTCTATTACCAGGCGCAACTAATTCAATTGGAGGATGCGGCGGCAATCTATGTGTACAATCCTTGGAACTACGGGCTTATGAAGCCTTGGGTCACGAACCTTCCGCGTAATCGGAACGGTGACTTTACCCCGGAGTGGAACATCTTCATCCGGCATTACGACTACTACAAGATCCTCAAGCACTAAGCACACCGCACCAGATCAAGGCTGTCCCCTTATCCCGTGATTGGGATAAGGGGACAGCCGTCTTCTTCAGAAGAAGTACCCCCTGTCTCACACCGCAGCAGAGGAGTGACAAGAGATCCTCATCAATTCACGACGCACCGAAAACTCAGCGCGGCAAGACGAGACGCTTGCGGCAAGATCCGTCGAGACCGCTCAGCGATCTCGCTGAGAAACCACCATCTGTCGACTCCGCAAAGAGCGGCGTGACAGCGCCAACGGTCAGATCCTAGGCGCTGGTCTACCGAATCGGTTCGAACAAAACCGAGCGAGAAAAGTACCCGAGAAGGCTCCCCAACCAGTAGTCACCCATGTCCAGCGTCCAGCCGCGGGCGAGCGATCCTGTCATGAGTCGCCCAAGCCTCCCAGTCCCATGTGCATCCCGCGATCCGTTCGCCGGTCGGTTGCGCGCTCCCTTCTGGTCCTGGCTCGACAGTGATCCCCATCCCTTGGTATGTCGTCCAGGGATCTCGCGCGTGGATCACAAGGAGCGCTCTCCCTTCAAGGTCTGGAAGGAACACCCCCGCACTGTCTCGCCCGCCATCAGACCGGATGAGCCACACCTGGTAGACGCGCCCCTCGTCGGGAAGTGGGAGTTCCGCAAGCACGAGCAAGCCGGTTCGCCCCTCCCGATCCAGGTACACGCGCCCCACCTGGGCTGGCATGTCGGCTCGTTCGCCCTGCATCGCTGTCGACCAGTCCGCAGCCGCCAAGACCGCCGCGATGTTTGCTTGTCGCGCTGCGAGCTCGTCGGCTTGCCGGTCAGCTCGGGTGACCGCGAGCAGGAGTGCGAAGACAAGCAACACTGCCGCCGCTGCCAGGAGTCCACGCGCCCATGCCAACCGCCAGCGCTGGCGTCCCTCGAACGCAGCGGTCGCGAGGACACGGGCGCGCAGCGCCGGTGAGGGGTCAACTTGTGGCACCGCCGTCCCGAGCCAACCGAGTGCCTCTTCAATCCGAAGGAGCTCTGCCCGACAGCGTTCACATCCTTCAAGATGTCGGGCAACGCGTGCTGCCGTCTCGGGATCGAGCTCCCCGAGGGCGTACTCCACGAGTTCCTGCTCATGTTCTGTCACCGCGTGTCCGTCCATGGCTCCCGGTCCCCCGCCAATGCTGCCGCGAGACGCTGCAGTGCCGTCCGAACCCGCGTCTTCACTGTTCCGAGCGGCACCCCCAATCGCTCGGCGATCTCCCGCTGCGTTAACCCTCCAAAGTACGCAAGCTCGATCACTTGTCGCAGACCGCTGTCCAGCTCAGCGAGCGCCTGCCGAACACGGGCTACTGCCTCGTTCTGGAGCGCGGTATCGTCGGGATCATTCTGATCACTGACATGCGTCGTCATCTCCAGGCGCCAGCTGAGTTGCCGCTCGCGAGTACGCCGGCGTAGGACATCGATGGCACGATTCCGAGCTGAGCGAAGCAACCACGGACCAAATGGACCGCGTGCCGCATCGTACAGCTGCGGGTACTGCCACACGTGGAGGAACAACTCTTGCGTCACCTCTTCGGCCGCCCCTGGATCGTGGAGGATACTCAACGCAAGCGAGTAGACCGACCGCGCATAGCGGTCGTAGAGCACTTCCAACGCCGCCCGGTCTCGACTGCGAACGCGCGCGACCAGTTCTGCGTCGCTCGCTTCACTCACGTCGGTGCCCATCCAGCCTGCCCGTTCGCCGTGTCCGGCTCGACGTCTCTATCATACGCACTGCTCGGGGCGTAGGATTGACCTGCGAACCGACCCGCGGTGCCGAGGGAGGGAGGACGAACCGATGCGTCGCAGCATGATCGGAGCGATTGCGGTGATCGCATTCCTCGCTGGCTGGATCGCCGGGAGCGGGTGTCTTAGTGTCCGTATCGCTGCGAGCCCAACACAGTCAGCCCGCATCATCGCGATAGCGACACCCACTCCCAGCACAGCACCGATCACCCTAGGCTCCACACCATCGAGCAGTCCTTCAGTGATCCTTCCTGCGCCAGTTCCAGGCAGTGACTTCGCAACTGCGATCGAGAGTGTCGCAGCGCAGGTGACGCCAGCTGTCGTCTACGTCGCTGTACGAGCCATCGTGCCAAGCCTGTTTGGCTTCGGCCAGATCCAGCAAGGTGTGGGATCCGGCGTCATCTTCGATCCACGTGGCTACATTCTCACCAACGACCACGTCATCGCCGGAGCACAAGAAATCCTCGTCGTGCTCGGTGACGGGCGCCAGTTCACTGGTCGCGTGATCGGTCGCTCGCCCGCGAACGACATCGCAGTGGTGAAGATCGACGGGGAAAACCTCCCCGTCGCATCGCTGGGCGATAGCGATCAGCTTCGAGTCGGCCAATGGGTTGTCGCGATTGGCAACGCGCTCGGCCTCGAGGGCGGGCCAACCGTTACTGCAGGTGTCGTCAGTGCGCTGAACCGTACCATCACACCCAGCCCAGGAGAGCCCGCAATCGGACCACTCATTCAGACCGATGCCGCTATTAATCCAGGGAACTCAGGCGGACCTCTCGTGAATCTTGCAGGAGAAGTCGTCGGCATCAATAGCGCCAAGATTCAGACAGCGGAAGGAATTGGATTCGCCATCCCAATCAACAAGGCCAAGGAGATCGTGCAACAGCTGCTCGAAGCCCGTCCGCGAGCCTATCTCGGTATCACCTCTGTCTCCGTGACCCCGGCGCTGGCCGCTGCCTACGGGCTCCCCGTCGGTCGCGGTGTCCTCGTGGTCGACGTGGAAGCAGGTGGACCAGCAGATCAGGCTGGCATCCAGCCAGGGGACATCATCGTCGGCTTCGACGACCGGACAATCACGAACGCCAACGATCTGCAAGCAGCTCTTGGTACGCACCAGCCGGGCGACCAGGTCACAGTGACTGTAAACCGTGGGGGCCGCGAAGAGCGCCTCACCGTCACGCTCGGGGTTGCTCCAGTTGTCCAATGAAGGAAGGGAAACCGCCATGGCGAGCCAGAGCGATCTTCTCTTCCACCGCCTCGTGCGCGACTTCGGACGTCCTGCCCCGACTGATCTGGCGCGCCGCCAGCTTCTCGATTCGCTTGCCCAGCGCAAGCTCCTCACGACCGGAACCAGCGTCCTCGTCCTCCTTGCGCCCCCGGAGTTCATTGCCGAACTCGCAGCTCGTGGCGTGAGCGTGACTGCAGTCGAGCCGCTGGAAGAGTTGCTCGAGCAGGCGCGCCGCCGCTTGACGGGGACGACCGCGACCGTGCATTGGGTACGCCGCGATCCGCATCGCCTCCCGTTTCGCCGCGCCTTTGATCTGATCCTCAGCATGGGACTCGTCCTAGGAACCAGCGGGAACGAGGCCGAGGATCAGGAGTTCCTCCGTTCACTCGCCGCTGCGCTGCGACCTGGTGGCACGCTCGTTCTCGAACTTCCCAACCGTGAACTCCTTGTGCGCGAGTTCGTGGAGCGGTTTTGGGCCGACCTGGACGGGCTGCGCGTACTCGTTCGTCAGGACTGGGATGTTCCCACGGGAACAGTACGACTGGATTGGCATTTCGTGTGGCCACACGGCACTGTTGAAACTCGCCACGTTGCCCTGCGTCTCTATTGTGCCGCCGAACTTGCTGCCCGTTGCCGCGACGCCGGCTTGACGATGCTCGAGTGGTGGGGAGACGACAATGCGACTCCATACGGGCTCTGGGCACCTCGCTTGCTGCTCGTCGCGCGCCTTGGCGGCGAGCCTACCGAGCCACTCGTCGTCGGTGGCGAACGGGGCTAGGGAGTTCCTGAGGATGCGACCCACCACTCGACCGCTCGTCCAGATCGTCAACGCTGAGCGGATCGTTGTCCTCGGGTGGGGTCGAGCGATCCTCGCACAGTTGGCTCATCCCCTTGTGGCGGCTGGTGTCGCCGACCACTCGACCTTTGCTCGGGACACATGGTCCGCATTCCGGCGATTCCAGACCACCGTACGAGCGATGCGCGCATTAACCTTCGGCCCACCTGAAGCAGCACGTGAAGCAGCCCGGCGCATCGCGCGGAAGCATGATCAAGTGCAGGGTATGCTCCGCGAGCCCCTTGCTCGATTTCCGGCCGGTACTCGTTACTCGGCTCACGATCCCGAACTGCTTACCTGGGTTCATGTGACAACTATCGAGGCAACGCTCGTCGCCTACGAGCGTTTCGTAGCACCACTAACACCTGCACAGCGCGATCAGTACTGCCAGGAAGCAACAGCAATGGAACATTGGCTCGGTGTTCCGCCCGGCACTTTTCCCGATTCCTGGCAAGCACTCCAGGAAACCATTACCCAAGCACGGCAGGACGGCATCGTTACCGTGACCCCGCTTGCAAGAGCGTTGGCGGAGCGTGTCCTCGACCCACCACGTCCGTGGTGGCTCACCCCAGCGGCTGCATCCTGGCGCTGGTTGACGGTCGGCTTGCTACCTGACTGGCTCCGCCAGGCATACGGCCTGCCCTGGTCAGTACGCGACGAGCATCAGTTCGACCGCTTTTGTGCTTTCCTCCGGCGCCTGTGGCGCCATCTGCCGAACCTCATTCGCCAGTGGCCAGAAGCCCGTGCTGGTTTGCCGCTCCCCACACCTCCTGGATATCGCTCAGGGTCGACAGCGAACGCGAGGGTCAGCTCGTGACAGCAGTGTTCGGGCTCCTGCGCCGGTTTGGTCTCGCCTTTCTGCTCCTTACGCTCAGTGTCACGATCGCCGGGCTCACGCTCACCCGTTACGCTTCATTGGGAACGACCCTCCCCACACCCACAGTTGGCAGTACGCCGTCACCGGTACCCACACCGACACCATCACCGACGCCCACCCCGATTCCACCCCCGCTTACCGCGCGCGTCACCCTTGTCATCGATCTCACGGGTGACCGTGTCTTGCTCGACCAGCAGAGCGAGCTCCCGCTCCCACCGGCGAGCACACTCAAGCTCCTCACCGCCCTCACCGTGCGGGAGATCTTGCATCCTGAGGAGATCGTTACCGTTCAGTCGGAGGATGAGGTCGACCCGACGATGGAATCAACCATGGGGCTTGCCGCAGGAGATACCGTCACTGTCCACGACCTCCTCATTGGGCTCCTCTTGCCTTCGGGGAACGACGCAGCGCGCACCCTTGCCCGTGTCGCCGGTGAGCGCCTCGCAACCCCCAGCGAGCTCCCACCACGCGAGCGTTTTCTTGCCAGGATGCAAGCTAAGGCAGAGGAACTTGGCCTTGAACAGACGATTGTCCGAACGCCGGACGGCGACGACGTGCCGGGACAGGTGACGAGCGCGCGTGATTTAGCTCGGCTCGCACGTGCCGTGTTGGCTGACCCAGAACTTGCCGCCATTGTCGCGATGCGCCAAGCTCACGTTCGCGTGGGTGGCCCCAACGCCCGCATTCTCACGCTGACTAACACGAACGAACTCCTTGGGCATCTCGGAGTCATTGGAGTAAAGACAGGAACCTCGCCCGCCGCAGGCCAATGTCTCGTTGCAGCCTGGCGGACTCTCGACGAGCGGCTCTATCTCGCCGTCATCCTTGGCAGTCAGGATCGCTATAGCGATATGCGCGCACTCATCGCCTGGGTTACTGCTGCCACCGGCAGCTCACCCGCCCCCTGAAGAACCTTCATCGCCAATCCCAGGCTTGACTACTCGAGCAGATTGAAGGCGTTGGCTAGAGCACTCCCTCCCTGGTGTCTGTTACCATTGTGCGCCGGCACGAGCGTCTCGCCACCTGAGAGTCCTTTTCCTCACGAGACGTCAGTGTAGGAGTGCTGTGTGTCGCGAAACATCCCTACGGTACCCGCTACCCAGCGCACGCTTTTCACCCGCCTGCGTGACTCGCTCAGCGAGAGTGCGTTAGCTGTCCCAGCCTATCGCCGCTTCTGGCTCAGCATGCTCATTTCTAATGTCGGCAGTTGGCTTCAGCTTGTCGCCCAAGGGTGGCTGATCCTTGCACTGACCAATTCCCCGCTCTATCTCGGTCTCTATGGACTCCTTCGTTCCGTTCCAACGTTGACCATCACCCTCATCGGCGGCGCGATTGCTGACCGCATCGATCGGCGCAAGATCCTGCTCGTCACGCAGTCGTCTGCAGCGGCACTCGCGCTCCTCCTCGGTTTCCTCGATCTCTCCGGATTGGTTCGCGCCTGGCATATCCTCGCCATCGCCTTCGCCACCGCGACAGTCATGGCGTTCGATAACCCAGCACGACAAGCGATGGTGCCAGGACTCGTTGGGAACGAACGCGTTCCCTCCGCAGTCGGACTTAACTCGGCGGCGTGGAATGCAGCTGCTGTTATCGGGCCCTCGCTTGCCGGCATGCTCGTTGCCGCCGCGGGTACTGGCTGGGCCTTTGTGTTGAACGGGCTGAGCTACCTTCCAGTCATCTGGGCAGTCTGGACCTTGCACCCAGCACGCCCGAGCGGGACGACGAGCGCGCCTCTGCTCGCTCATGTGGCAATCGGCGTCCACGCGGTGCGGCGAGATCGCCGTCTGCTCGGACTGCTGACGCTCCTCGCAGTCCCCACGTTCCTTGGCCGTCCGTACTTGCAGCTGATGCCAGTCTTCGCCCGTGATGTACTCCACACCAGTGCAGCTGGCTACGGGACGCTGATGGGAATCAACGGGGCAGGAGCATTAGCCGGTGCATTACTCGTCGGGCGAGTAAGCAAGTATCAAAAACGCGGGCAGCTACTCTTCGTCGTGAACATCGCCTTCGCCACAACGCTGATTGCCTTTGCGGCTTCGCACCAACTCGTCCTCTCCGCCGTGCTGCTCTTCGCGATTGGCGCCAGCCAGACGCTCCTCATGGCACTCACGAACACGCTTCTCCAGCTCATCGTGCCAGACGAGCTCCGCGGGCGTGTCATGGCGCTCTACACGCTAATCCCGATGGGCTTCATGCCGCTCGGTACTATGGCACTGGGTAGTATCGGGGATGTGCTCGGTGTTCCCTTCACCGTTGCGGTCGCGGCTGGTCTCGCTCTCGGCTTCACGTTCGCCGGTCGCCGCCTTTTCCCCGAAGTCTATCGGCTCCCTTAAACCTCCCGGTTCGGCTCAGCGGCAAGTTCTGCACGCAGCGTCAACAGACGTCCCTGACGGATCACCCCGAGCACAACCGTGCTCCCAACCGGTGCACGACTCAGCATCCGCTGCAGATCAGCCGGGGAACGCAGCGGCACTCCGTCCAAACTGACAATCATGTCGCCCGGTCGCAAGCCAGCCCGCTCCGCGGGGCTACCGGCGATCACCTGCAGCACGGCAACCCCAGCCGCCCGGGACTCTCCTCGCTCAGGAACAAACCGACCCGGCACAGTGCGAAGTTCACCAACGATGCCCAGCCAGGCGCGCTGCACGCGTCCTCCGCGCAAGAGTTGCCCAACCACCCACTGTGCCGTGTTGGCAGGAACTGCGAAGCTCAAACCCTGCGCCCCTGCCACGATGGCAGTGTTGACACCAACCACTTTCCCGCGCGTATCGACCAGTGGACCACCGGAGTTCCCTGGGTTGAGCGGCGCATCAGTCTGGATGACGTTCTCGATGAGACGCCCATCCGGACCGCGCAACGAACGCCCCAGCGCCGAGACAACTCCGGTTACGACGCTCGCCTGCAACCCCAACGGATTGCCGATGGCGATTACCAGCTGACCAACCTGCAGGCGATCAGAGTCGCCGAGCTCAGCCACCGGCAGGTCATTTGCTTGGACACGCACCACTGCAAGATCCGTGGCAGGGTCTTCGCCGACCAGTTGCGCGGGGAGTTCGCCCCCGTCCGCGAGCGTCACCGTGATGCGACGTGCACGGTGGACGACATGGCTATTAGTGAGGATATACCCGTCCGGCGCAATCACGAAGCCCGAGCCCGCGCCAGGTACCTCGGCCGAGCGGTGAGGAGCGCCGAAGGTGCGCACCACCTGCACACCAACAACCGCTGGTGCCACCCGTTGCACGACACGGACGACGGCCTGCGAGAAAGCATCGAGCAACGTCTCTGGCTCAGCTGCCTCGACGCGGTTCGTCGAGTTTGCGATTGGCTCGTGCTCGTCACCAAGGATGGGATGAATCGTGAACGACTGTCGCAGCATGATCTGTTCTTCCTCCAGTTTGAATCACAACTCGCGTTTGGTTGATTCCGCCCCTGGGCCAGATTGGCGAAGTTCCTGAACCCGTATCAGTGCCTGCCGGAGCTCCTCCAGCCAATCCGCCTCGTGTCGTCCGACCAACCGGACACACCAGGCCAGCGCCTCGCTGCGGCTCCGCGCGACGCCTGCTTCGACTAGCGTGTCCAACACCTGCCGCTCGGCAAGCCGCAGTCGCGTCATCACCGGGACGCTGAGGACCGTGAAGAGTTGCTGGACAGGTCCACACCTCGCTCCCCAGGAGACTTTCCGGCCAAACCGATACTCGGCCTCGCTGGCGATGCGCATACGCTGTCCACGCGTCTCTTCGCGGAAGCGCTGGATACGCGCCACGCAGGCCGCATGACGCTCTTCCTCGCTCGCTCCCTCAGGAAGGGCCGGCTCAGGAAGCCGACCGATAACCAGAATCTCGTCACGGTCGTACGTAATCTCTGGTGACTCGACAAACCAGCCCTCGGGCAAGCGACCCACAAACCAGGCCAGAAGTTCTGCGGCAAACGGATCCCTTTTCATCAGAAGGCTCCCTTCTGTCCATTGCGACGATTACAGTATTACACATACCAAGCCGGTCAACAACCCAACACACCAGCTGCCGACCAAGCGTGCGTTGGTGCGTTTCTGCTCTCGGCGTGCGGTATTCCCGCACTCCGGAGCTCTCCTACTGAGCAGCGTGGGTGGTCAGTCCTTCGGAGCGTTGTCGATCTCCGTTCGGCTGGGGCACGTTCGCGAGAGCGCTGGTCACTGCAGCAGACCGCTGACAACTCCGCTCACGGGGTCGGACGTCATCAGGAGGTACCGCTGACGGTCTTGGCGCCTGCCCTCAGCGTCACCTCTTGTACCACCTGGCTCCCATCCTCCGTGAGGGCTTCTTGGTATCCACGCTGAGCATCGCCAGGGCTCGACACTTGCCTGACGGGATATCACCAGTTCGCAATGTACCGTGCGCAGGATGAGACGGCCTCAGAGACTATGTACGACGCATATCCCAAGCAGGGGGTAGATCAGTCCTGCTTGGTGCAGTCTCTTCCGGCAACTGGCCGTGTTCGCCCGGTAGGATGCCAATGTGGGTACTGCACGCGCCACCCCGATCCCAGACCGCCCGCTGCCCACCCCCGCAACACGAACAAGAGAAGCAGAAGCGACGAGCGAGCTGCACCGACGTGGATGCGCACTCGCCACCCCGAACCGAGCTCCTAACCCGCCCAAGCGGAGCAGCATCGCCGCATGCCATGCTACGTCTGAGCTCACGACCAGAATACCCCACGCGGCGAGCGATCGATGGAGGAGCGCCATTTCTTGTGCCCGCAGGCTCCTCAGGCAGCATGTCCCGCGCTTGTACGCGCCATGGCGTGTGGTGGAGCCACAGTTACGCACCGCGGGGCCGGCCCCGCGAGCCAGCGGGTGCGATGCATCTCCCCGAACTGCCGGATGCGAGACCCCGACCCGCGAGCGCACCTGCGCTTACGACACTATGCATCTGGTTACATTGCCGGCCCGTGGGGCCGGCGGGCGCGATGAAGCGTGCCCCTACAAAATACATGTCTCTTACCAGTGACCAATACTGGAGCTTCAAAAATCCCGCGAAACTAGTTCACATGGTCCGCAACGAGTCTAGGAGCTCGACAATTTCGCCCGATATGCGACGAACCTCTTCCACAAGTTCGCGCGCCCGCTCGCGGTCACCTCGATTCCAGGCACGTACTGCCTCGGCAGCCGTCTGGTGCAAACGCTGGTGCGGTGCTTCCAGCGAACGGAAAATGTTCGACGTGCCGTACCGTTCGCGACCACGTCCGTAGTACCAGCGCCCAAGCCGGCAGGCTGTCCAGTCAGCTACTTGCTCAGGCTGCAGCTGCTCGCGCCCGTGCAGCATCGCCAACAGGCGCTGGACCCAGAGCAGGTGATCAGCTTTCGCCACCAGTACCAGCTGAGCATCGCTGAGTGCCAGCGTCGTCTGCGCCACCAGTTCCCGCATCGTCCGGAGGCGCTGCATCTGGTCAAGGACACCCACTGTCAGTTCGTCCGCCTGCCAACCGACACGCTCAGCTACGGCAGCGACCTGCGCTACATTACGCGCCAGCTGCCCGACCGCCTGCGCCTGTTCCTCAGCTGCGGAAGCAATCTCCTGCAACGGCGCCACGATTGCGTCAACAGCCTTACGAATCGCTGTCAATGCCTCTTGTCCGCCGGCCGCGACTGCCGCCCCGCTTTCAACTTGATCGGCCACGATACCCATCGCCTCACCAACGCGTTGCATCCCCTCAGAGAGGGCCTGCACCTGGTTACGGATGCCGGAAACAGCCTCTTGTGTCGAAACCGCAAGTCGCCGAACCTCTTCGGCGACAACCGCAAACCCGCGCCCATGCTCTCCTGCTCGTGCCGCCTCAATCGCCGCGTTGAGCGCGAGAAGATTCGTCTGCTTGGCAATCGTGGCAATGGTCCCGAGAACCTGCGTGATTGGCTCGACGGCCTTCGACAAGTCCTCGATTCGCTGCTGGAGCTCTGAGACGGAGCGAGTCACGCTTGCAAGCGACTGCAGGGCTTCGTTGACACGCGCGATTCCAGCCTCAGCACGCTCCGCTGCACCACGCGCCGCCTCCGAGACTTGGCCAACGCTCCCCGAGACCACCTCCACCGAGGTCGCGAGCTCCCGCGCCACCTGAGCTGCCTCCGCCGCTTGCTCTTGCTGCTCCCGGAAGGCTCGGAGGAACTCGTCGGCTGCGCGGACTGGGCCTAGCCCTTCCGCCACCGCACCTGAGGCAGCTAACAGGAGTTCGGCGATCCGCTCCCGCCAAGTCGCGACGACCGGTTCCCAAACTGGACGGATCTCTGGAGGTAGTTGTCGCACCACCTGCTCTGCCTCAACAAGGTCGCCGCGCGCCAGTGCACCAGCGAGCTCACGGAGCGCATCTAGCCACGTCGGCTGTGAGTCCTGGTCGGTGATCTCCAGAGCCGCTCCTTCCCTGACTGTACGACCGCTTCCTTTTGTCACACGCAATTCCGCCTCGAGCGTGCCTCGCTCCGTCATCGCACCCTCCCGATCGTCACAGTCGCCGATCCCCCGACCGTCCTACTCGGGAATCTTCGGCGCGATGACCGGAGAACTTGAGACGGCGTCGCCTTACGCCTCTTCCTTCCATCCAACGAGAGCTGCTCCCCAACGCTGTCCTTTCACAAAGAGTGGAACGGTAATGACGGTCATCACCTCGCCTGTATCGCGAGCATAGGTCTGGACGAGGAATTGTTCGCGCTGGCGCGGTGATTCGCGAAGATCGCACCCAGCCTCGATAAACTGCTGTCTCGTGGCCATGTTGGGGAGTCGCTCAGCAGCCGCCCCAAGCCCGACCCGCGCTCCCCGGACGAGTACTCGTTGATCCCAGAAGAATCGCTTGACGCGGTTTCCCACGAGATCACGCTCTGGTATTCCGGTCCAGTCCTTGCAAAACGCCCGGTTATGCATCGGCGCATAGGTGTTGAGATCGATCGGCAACGCGAAGACGAGTCGCGGCTCTTTTCGCAGCACCGCCTCCATCTCCTCAGAAAGCGCAAGATCCACCACTGCGTCATAGGCAGTCGCGTACTTTGGTGGCTGAAACCCCTCGGGCGGCACGCGACTCACGTCGAAAAGCCGTGCCAGCGAGCGGATTGCGGGGCCTTTGATTTCCGTATACCGGAGTTCGAGGACATCTTCCAACCTCACGCGCCCCTCGTCGATCGCTCGTTCGAAGACACGCTGGCATCGCTCAGCAAGCTCGCGGCACAACGCGAGCGCACGGTGGAAGGTGGTGCCGGTATCAACTTTGGCGAGATGCTCATACGCCGCTTGCGTCCCTTGCGAAAGCACGAACGTTTCCTCAGCGACGTGCCGTGTTTCGCGCTCGATCGCGCCGACACTCCCTGTCGCCTGCTCCAGTGCACGCGTTGCGCTCTCTAACGCAGCCGTCTGTTGTTGGACTGCTGAGGCAATTGCGTCGATCGCCTGCGCCGCCTCGCTGGCGAGTACGCTTGTCTCACGTAGGACACGTCCCAACTCGACCGTCGCCCGATCCGAGCCCTCGACGAGCTCCAGGCTCCGTGCCAACGCTGTTCGCGCCGGATCCAGCTGAGCTGCAACCGCATCGGTCAGCGCGCGAATCTCTCGCGTCTGGGTCGCCGTATGTTCAGCCAGCTTGCGCACCTCCTCCGCGACGACCGCGAAGCCACGCCCGTGTTCCCCCGCTCGTGCCGCCTCAATCGCCGCGTTGAGTGCGAGAAGATTCGTCTGCTTTGCGATACCGGCAATAAGCTCGCTGACGCGCGTGATCGCTGCCACCTGCTCCAGCAGTACCTGGAGACGATCGGCAACCTCCTGCATCTGCTGACGAAGCGCTGCGACGTGGGCCTCCGCGTCCTTGCTCGCTCGCAAACCCTTGGCTGTTCGCTGATCGACTTCGCGCGCAGCAGCAGCGGCATTACCGGCTGCATGTGCAATCTCCTCTACACCACTGTGCACGTCGCGGAGTGCTTGCGTCACCGACTCCATACTTTGCCGCGCGCGATCGATCTCACGTGTCACCTGCTGGACACGGAGGGCGCTCCGCGCCACCCCGACCGCGGAGCGTCGCACTACCGACTCAAGCGCCCCCATAGTCGCCCGCAGGTCAGCACGAAAGTGCTCGAGAGCACGCTCCATTTGACGCGCTTCTGGTTCATCCGCTGCGAAGGAGATCGGTCGCGCCACTGCGGCGAGCCCAGCCTCGAAGATCGCTCGCAAGGTTTCCAAAACCGAGCTGGATCCCTGCTGCTGCGCGGGCCAATCTCCTAGGGCGAGTACCTCGCGATCATTGGCCAGTCGATGTCGCACGCCTTGCTCCATCTCCTCAATCCTCCGTGTCCTTCATCCCGGCTGCACGGATCTAGTGATGCATATCGGTCAAGTCGCCACAGTCCGAGAGGGTGACAAGGTCCTCAGGTGAATGTGCAACGAACACACTCGTCGCACCAGCCGCGTACCGAGGCCCGGCACCGTGGCCACCATCTGGAACGTTGGACAAGAGGAGTGATCGAAATGACACCAAATCGGCCATGCGCTCCATGCGAGAACTCTGAACGACCGAGCAACCACAGTTCATGCCCAGAAACTGTCCGACATTCTGCACGATGTAACAGCAGTTCGCTCACTCCAGTGAGCATGCGTAGACTATCCTCTGCCACAGACGGGCATGTGTGGACTCAGAGAGAGTGGCAGACGGTCGGGATACCTTCCCCACTCATTGCTCTAGGGACGCCGGGCACAGCGCGGCTCGACCGTAGAAAGTGAGACACGCCACGGCGCGGTCAATGTGACCACGCCCCCTCGTGTCGACTGCCCCGCACGGGAGCCACGCGGTCCTTGAGCGAGGTACGAGCGGCCCTGACGAGGGGTCACGCGCCACTGCGAGCTGGTGCGCTCACTCCAGTGCTGATGAGATGTGTTTGGAGTTGACGTCGCGGACAGGCTCTCTCGGCACCAGTCACACCGTTGACGAGCGGTATCCGCATCGACCGATCCAACCGAACCACCTGCGTCTGCGCGTCCCGACTCTGGCAGGCCAGCAGGAAATACCCGGCGGGAAACGCCATCTTGAGGCGTGCGCTCAGAAGCGTTACTCGGCGCTTGAGAACAGTCCGTACATCCTGACTGCACCACCAGTGCCAGTCATATGACGTTGCAAGCGTTCGTTGGCGTCGCAGGACGCACCTGCTCCTGACTCAGGCAGGTCAGTGGCTGCTGGGAGTTAACGCATGCTAGTCGCACCGTCATCTATTCCTGGGTCGTCGAACACAACTCCGAAACAAGTAGGGAGCTTCTCCCCGCCTGAGCCGCCCAGTTGCACTCATCGATCGCTTCCCCGTTTGGTGTCCGCAGGTGCCCACCGTCTCTGGGTCCCACCCCTGGCACTTCGGCGACAAATGTGCCGCCGCCTTGCAGGGAGAAGCAGCTGCTCTTCTCATGACCATGTCGGTTTGCACTCGACAGAACACGAGTGGTATACTGTCCACTGGCGGGCGGGGAGCACCCCCGCTGCCCGACCCGCACCCCAATCCCTTCCCTTCCCTTGGCGCGCGGAGCGCTCCGTCCCCCAGTGCTCCGCGCGTTTTTTTTGCCTAGGTCTACTCTCGTCAAGTGGGGCTGAACCTTAGCTCTTCCGCGTCGCCACAGCGGACGAGCCACCACACTGCTGTGGAAATCCGCCGACCAAAGTCCTCCTCGCAGCACTTCCCCCAACGCTCTTCGGAATCCACAGAAGCAACTAGATCACATTGTCGTTCAGGATAGTTAGCGACTCAATAGAGGCTATTGACTCCAGAGGGGCTGACAGCACTGGGCCGTCAGCCCCTTAGATAACTCGACACAGAAACGTGCCGACCGCTAGCTAACACGCCAGCCGTTCTGTTTATTCCGCTGCTTTCAGTGCCTCGGCAAAGACATCTAAGAAGGCGTCCGCCTGCTCTTGGGTGATGATCAATGGCGGAATGACGCGGATCACCTGGTCGTGCTCGCCGGCGGTAATAAGTAACGTCCGGAGTTCTTGCGCCCGCTGCACGACGCGCTTGACCGCCTCGCCGTTGGGAGAACGGTCTGGCTTGACCAGCTCCACACCGATCATAAGCCCGAGGCCACGTACCTCCCCGATGACTGGGAACTCCTGCTGCATCTCGCGCAGCTGTGCCATGAGGTAACTGCCGATACGGGCGGCGTTCTCTGGCAGCTTCTCGTCGCGCATCACTTCGAAGGTTGCCACGCCAGCTGCACACGCCACCGCGTTCCCCCCGTATGTCCCGCCGTGCGCACCCGGCTCCCAACGATCCATCAGCTCACGGTTCGCCACCACCGCAGCGAGCGGCAACCCGGAGGCAATCCCCTTGGCCATTGTGACAATGTCCGGCACTATCTCAAAGTGCTCGAAGGCCCACATCCGGCCGGTACGGCCGACCCCGGTCTGAATCTCGTCCACGATGAGCAGGATGCCGTAGCGGTCGCAGATGGCGCGCAAGTTCTGGAGGAATCGCTTGGGCGGCAGGATGTAGCCACCTTCGCCGAGCATCGGCTCGACGATGATCGCGGCAACGTCGTCCGGCATGACCATCGTCTGGAAAAGCCGCTCCAGCTCGGCAATGCAGACAAGATCGACGTCCTCTGGTGGCACATTGTAGGGATTCCGGAACGGATACGGGTACGGTGCGTAGTAGATCGAGGGGACGAGCGGCTCATAGTGACCACGCACCTTGACCCGCGAACTCGTCAGCGCCATGGCGAGATGCGTGCGCCCATGGAAGGCACCGCGGAAGGCGATTACTGCTGGACGGCCAGTTGCGACCTTTGCCAGCTTGACCGCCCCCTCCACAGCTTCCGCGCCTGAGTTGGTGAAGAAGACCTGGTTGAGTTTCGGCGGAAGCGTCGCAGTGATGAGTTGGGAGAGGCGAAGCATCGGCTCGTGAATGAGGATATTCGCCTGGGCGTGGATGATCTTTCCCGCCTGCTCACGGATTGCCGCCACAACGCGCGGATGACAGTGCCCGGTATTAACGACAGCGATGCCAGAGGTGAAGTCCATCCAGCGCTCGCCATTCACGTCCCACACATAGAGCCCCTCGGCCCGATCCACGACGACCGAGGAGTACCGGGCCAGCACCCTCGGGAGAATCTGCAGTGGATCAACGTCCAGTCGCATGATCACCTGTCCTTCCCGTTGTGCCCCATCCGTCCCATGCCCTACTCAGAGATGATGCAGGAGCGCTGCGAGGAGCGCGGTGCGTTCAATCAACCCTGAAAGGCTGATCTGTTCGTGCTCAGCGTGCGCCCCGTCACCTGGACAGCCCAGCCCATCCAGCGTCGCAATGCCGAGCGCCGCGGTGAAGTTCCCGTCACTTGCTCCACCGGTTGCCGCTTCGGTCAACTCGAGTCCGAGTTGACGACCGATCGCCCGGGCCCGCTCGAAGGCTGCAGCAATCACCGGCGTCCTCTCCATCGGTGGTCGATTCATGCCGCCCTCGACCGTCACGGTCGTACCTGGAAGCCATGGACGTGCACCAAGCACAGCCGCACAGATCCGGTCGGCCTCGTCTCGCGTCGCTACGCGTACGTCGACGTGCGCCCAGGCCTCTGCGGCCACCACATTGCTCCGCGTTCCACCACCGACTACCCCGACGTTCACGGTGGTGCCACGCACCGGATCATTCAAGCTATGCAAGTAGTGGATTTGATTCGCCAACTCCTGAATCGCACTGATGCCGCGCTCGGGATCCGCTCCCGCATGTGCCGCCCGACCGGTGATCCGCAGCGTAAAGATGCCAACCCCCTTGCGTGCTGTCTTGAGTGCACCACCAGGCGCCGGTGGCTCCAGACAGAGAACGAACGCGCTTCGCTGCGCTTCCGCCTCGATCAGCGGCCGTGACACCGGACTCCCAACCTCTTCCTCCGTATTGATGAGCCACCGGATTGGTCGGTGCCCCAGACCATGCTCTCGCAGCCAGCGCATTGCCTCTAGGAACATCGCAACGCTCGCCTTCATGTCGTAAATGCCTGGACCGAAGGCGAGATCTCCTTCAATGCGGAACGGCCGCCTGGCCAGCGTCCCCACCGGCCAGACGGTATCGACGTGTGTCAGGACAAGCAACGGTTCGGCCGCTGCATCGCTTGTGCCCAGCCAGCTCGCGATCGTCAGGTCACCGTAGTCTCGTTGCGGATATTCTTCAATCGTCGCCTCAAGTCCGCGAGCCCGCTCGCGCACGTAACCAACGAGTTGATCAACAGCGGTCTTGTCGGTACTCGGCGACTCCAGCTCGACCAAGGAGCGGAGTTCGGCCAGCAACGCGTCGCGGCGCGTGGCGAACTCAGCGATCGAGATCGTCATCAGCGAACTCCCGCTCCTCCCAGGCCGCCTCCGAGTCCGACTCCTGCCGAGTGCGCCACTGTTCACTCACGCGATTGGCTCCGCCACTCTCCGACCGTCCTTGAGTCGACGGGCGTGGCTGGCTGAAGTGGCGCAGATTTGCCTCCAGGTCGACGTAGTAGTCAGCGAGCTCCATCAGTTCTACTGCCGTGTTACGCGGGGCAGAAGCGATCTCCACCCGCCGACCGAGCCGCTGCACCGTCTCCACAAGGTAGCAGTAGTCACCGTCTCCGGTCACCAGCACAACGACATCGACATGCGGTGCCTGGAGCAGGACATCGACTGCGAGCTCCAAGTCGAGATCCCCGCGCAGGGTGCCATCGCCGGCCCGCCGCAACGTCCGGGTCACGACGCGAAAGCCGTTCCGGCGCAACCAGGTGAGGAAGGGAACCGCGCTCGACTCCTCGCTGGCAAGCGTGACGTAGGCATAGGCGCAGACCAAGCGCCGTCCCGCAACCAGGAACTCGAGCAGACGCGAGTAGTCGATGCGCACGCCGAGGTCTCGCGCGACGAAGTAGAGGTTCGACATATCGAAAAAGACTGCTACCCGATCCGTCTGGTTAGGCAAGATCATACAAACCTCCTCGCTACTACCGAAAGACCGCCGAAATCAATTCCGAGCCGTGACAAGAGGGAGATCAGCCATGGTGACCAGCCCCGGGGCGTGCTCCACCACGCGCGGCACAGCGTTGAGCGCAATCGCAGTCGTCGCCCGATCGCCCTGAAGACCGCCGGGAATCACGAGTTCCAGCGGCGTCGGCCCCTCCAGCCGCACGCGATCGTAAGCCGGGTCGGCATCAAGGTACATACGCAGGTGCAGCGTGATGCATTCCTCGCCAGCGACGAAGGCTCGGCCGAGCTGATCGACACCACACACGCGCCCCGGTTCGACCGTGAAGTACTGTGTCACGATCCGCCGCTCAGCCAGCACCGGTTCGATCCGCTCCTCGTAGTGCTCGATCGTCCAGCCCAGACCCGCTGCGAGGAGATACGCCGACTCCCGCAGGCCAACGTGCCGCACCGTCCCGGCGGCCACGAGCTCCTGGAACTCCTCAATCGTCTTGCCAGAGCCGATTTTCTCCTGGAGCGGTCTGCGGCGCGTCGAGGCGTTCTGAATCCGCTCGACGCGAACAGCCGTCACTGCCTGCGCGACGCCGCTAAAGAAGAGCGGAAGGGTATCCATGACATAGCCAGGATTGACGCCCGTTCCGAGGACTGTCACCCCATGCTCCCGCGCAAGGGCATCAAGCCGAGCCGCAAGTTCAGGATGGCCCGCAGCGGGAAACGCCAGTTCTTCGCACGTCGAGACAACATTGCAGCCCAGACGCACCGCCAGCTCCAACTGGGGAAACACGCGGTCGAGGTAGGACCCGGTCGCGTGGAGAACACAGTCTGGACGCGTCTCCGCCAGGACTGCTTCGGCGTCCGCCCGGACTACTACGCCAACTGGCTGCCCCAACCCGATCAGCTCCCCCACGTCGCGCCCGACCTTGGTCGGATCGATATCGATCGCTCCCACCAACTGGTAGGACCGACGCTCAATCGCGAGTTTTGCCAATTCTTGTCCAATTGGCCCCAGCCCAAACTGCACAACGCGATAGACGCGCCCGCTCACGCTCCTCTCTCCCTTCCGGCTCCGCGGGCCGGCGTCTCAAGACTGTCCCGGCTTGCGGCGCTCGCGTTCCTTCAGCTCGCGGTAGTACTTCTTCGGCTTCGGTAACGGTCGCTCTTCTTGCTGGGCCCGTGCTGCTGCCGCCTGCGCCGCCTGCTGAGCAAGCTGCTCCTCAAGGACCGCCAGGTCGTCGTAGATCGCGACGTTGCTGTTCGCCTCGGGAGTCCGCATCAGCCGCCGCACTAACTCCAGCAACGACCGCACTTGAGCCTGCTCACCGCCAGCTCGCTCCGCCGTCGCCAGCACGCGATCCACAAGCGCGAGCGTTTCTGGTCGTGCGCGGTTCTCCACCAGTCGTTGGCGGATGCGTTGGAGCGCATCAGTCAAATACATCCGCCGCTCCTTCCTACTCTCGGGCACACTGCGAGCCCGATCCGCATTCAGCGTACATCGGCAACTCCACCGCGACCACAGCGACACACTCGCGCCGCCCCGAGTATCCGGCAACGGCCGCACGAACGCAAGAGTTGCTCCGCTCAAAACGACTGCACAGGATCAGAATGCCGAACCCGGCCATGGCCACGAACGGTCCTCCGTAGAAAAAGTCGCGTCTGGCCTTAGGAGTGAGCACTGACTCTGCTCATTCGAGCAAGATGCTCGTCTGTGGTATAGCAAAGCGCCCCTCTGTCCGCGTGTGAGCGCGAGTCGTCAGGTTGTTGTGAGAGACCGCGCATCTGACTGCTCCTCTGCTTACTACAAGACGATTACTCCACTCGAACGCACTGATTCTCGGCACACATTCCTCGTCACGTGTTTCACTTGTGAGGGGAAGAATGCGAAGGAGACGTGAACGGTGCAGGAACGCGAGCGAACCGACCTTCTCGACCGGTTCACTGGATGCTTGCTGGGACTAGCAATCGGCGACGCACTTGGCACGCCGGTGAGCGGTTGGACACGCGAGGCGATCGCAGCACGCTACCACTGGCTGGACCGGTTTGTCCCACTCGTCACTGAGGATGGTACGGTCATCATCCCGGCCGGCGAGTTCACTGACGAGACGGAGCTCGCACTCTGCCTTGTAGAAAGTGCCATCAGTGCACGTGGATATCTTGACGTTGCAGCAGCGGGCTACCGCTTTCTGCGACTGCTCGATGGGCCAACAGCCCGTTTCCTGGACGAGCCGACACGACGGGCCCTTACTGCAGCCGCGGAGCACGGGGACTTCCAGCGTGGTGTCGCTGGCCCAGGTACTGCGACCGGCAGTGCTGCTGCCCGGGCCGCGCCGATTGGTCTTCTGCACGCCCTCTCTCGCTTCAACCCCGACCTCCTTGTCCGCGACGTGCTCCGCGCCACGCTCATTACCCATGCTGAGCCAGAAGTCATCAACGGCGCACTGGCCGTGGCCTATGCCATCCTCTTGCTTGTCCAGGGCACGACACCTCCCGATGTCCTCCTCGACGAGGTTGCCCGCTTCATCGACGAGGACGCCGTGGCCCAACGGCTCCGCCGGGCGGCGCTACATCCTGTGCTCGCAGACGATGACGAGCTCGTCCGTGCACTCGTGGCGCTGGGCACATCTGCTGCTGTCGATGAGGTCGTCGCGACCGCCTTTGCCTCGTTCGCTGCCGCACACGATGATTTCGCCCGTGCAGTGACACTCGCAATCAATATTGGCGGGGCGACCGACACACGTGGTGCGATCACTGGCGCGTTGGCTGGCGCGCACCTCGGTGCTTCCCGGCTTCCAACCGCACTCGTCGAAGGGCTTGAGGGCCGTCCTTATATCCTTCTGGCCGCCCGTGGTCTCTTCCAGGCCGCCCAGCAGCGTGCCGGACGCTTCGTCCGGCTGCTCGTCCGGTGAACCAATGCGGCAAGACCAGCGACTCGCGGCCATCGTTTTCGACCTTGACGGTGTCCTGGTCGACTCAGAATCCCTTCAACTTGCCGCCTGGGAGCGGTACGTTGCTCGTTTCGGCCGCGCGCTTCCCACCGACCTCCTCCCTCGGCTCTTTGGCCGACGTCTGATCGATGCGGCCCGGATCATCGTCGACACATTGGGATTACCGGTCGACCCGCTGTGCGCAGCACGTGAGCGTGATGAACTCTTCCTCACGAGCGTGCCCGGAAACGTCCAGCCAATGCCCGGAGTGCTCGAGCTGATCGCTGAGCTCCATACCCGCGCCGTTCCATTGGGCTTGGCGACAAGCGGTCATCGGCAGTACGTCGCCCTCGTGCTCGGCGAGCTCGGGCTCGCTGACGTGTTTGCAGCTGTTGTGACCGGCGACGATGTCACCCACGGCAAGCCGGCTCCAGACTGTTACCGGCTGGCTGCCGCGCGACTGGCATGTCCACCGGAACGCTGTATTGCGATCGAGGATGCGCCGCTTGGTGTCATGGCCGCACGGGCGGCTGGCCTACACTGCATTGCTGTACCGAACGCCCACACCCGCGAACTCGGCGGCTTCGACGCTGCCGACGCACTCTTGCCCAGCCTTGACGCTGTGTTGCCGTGGTTGGAACGTAACGGGTGGCTGGGGTGAGCTCAAGTCATGCGAGAGCACCACGAGACTGTTTTCACCTGCTGCAGCTCCGAACAGCGACCAGTCCGAGTTTCACACTGGCAGGACATCTCGCATAGGTACCCCCTGCCGGCGGTCACACTGAGTGACTAGGCTGCCCAGACATGCCTGAGTCACTCCGACGAGCACTGGACCGATGTGTGGCAGCGCACAGAGCCACGGATCATCCAACGAGGCTCGGCATCAGGTGACCCAAGTGACCGATCTGGCAAGGGCGCGCATTTCGTTCCGCAACATGAATGAAGCAATCGGCCCCGTACCGCCTGAGACAGTACGGGTACGGGGCCCACGGGGAAAGATTTTTCGGCCCGACGGAAGCCTAGCTCTTCACGACGGCTCCGGCACCCGATTGAAGACCACAAGACGCAACTCTGTCATATCTTCAATCGCATACCGTAGACCTTCACGACTGAGGCCGGAATCCTTGACGCCACCATATGGCATGTGGTCGATGCGGAACGTCGGGATGTCGTTGATGATCACCCCACCGACTTCCAGAACCTCGAAGGCCCGCAGCGCGTGCTCAAGGCTGCCGGTGAAGACGCCCGCCTGGAGGCCGTACACCGAATCGTTCACCGCCGCTAGTGCCTGCTCGAAGTCGTCAAAGGGGAAGAGTACGACAAGTGGTGCGAATGCCTCGCGACTGCAGACCGGATGCCACGGGGGTGCATCGACGAGTACCGTTGGCTGGAAGAATCGCCCTTCCGCCTTTCCTCCCACCAGCACCTTCGCTCCCTCGGCGACCGCCGAGTCGACCCAGTCCTGGGTTCGGCGCGCGGCCTTCTCGTCGATCATTGGGCCAAGGTCGGTCGTCTCATCCAATGGGTCGCCCATCTTGATCTTCTTCACTTCTTCGACGAAGCGCTCGACGAACTCGTCCCACCGTGATCGGTGGACGAAGACGCGCTGCACCGAAATGCAGACCTGGCCAGCGTAGGCGAAGGCGCCGACGCGGATGCGGGGGATCGCCACATCCAGATTGGCCGTGCGGTCGACGATGACGCCCGCATTTCCGCCGAGCTCGAGTACGACCTTCTTCTTCCCGGCCCGCGCCTTCAGATCCCAGCCCACGTCTGGCGACCCCGTGAAAGTCAGCAACTTGAAACGCTCGTCAGTCACCAGCCGGTCACCGACAACGCGGTCCATCGGCATGATGCTGACTGCTCCCTTGGGGACGCCGGCTTCGTCGAGAAGTTCGGCAAAAGTGAGCATCGTGAGCGGGTCACGGCTGGGCGGCTTCAGGACGATTGTGTTTCCAGAGGCAAGCGCCGGAGCAATCTTGTGCAGCGCCAGATTGAGCGGGAAATTGAAGGGCGAGATGCCAGCGATCGGGCCAATGGGGAAGCGCCGCGTGAAGCCGAAGCGCCCTTGGCTGTACGCCATCAGGTCGAGCGGGATCACCTCTCCACCGATCCGCTTCGCCTCCTCCGCCGCGGTCGTCAGCGTGAAAATCCCACGCTGCACTTCTACTCGCGCATCGCGGATCGGTTTCCCCGCCTCCTGGGCAATCAGTCGAGCGAACTCCTCCTGCCGGCGGCGGAGCCCATCGGCGAGACGCAAGAGGATTTCGGCCCGCTCGTAACTCTGGAGCCGCCGTGTGACCTCGAAGGCTCGCTGCGCCGCTGTCACCGCGTCCTCGAAGTCCTGGTTGGTCGCGGTATAGGTTACGCCCACAAGCTCATCGTTGTATGGATTGCGGATCTCCAGCCGGTTCGGTGAAGTCCGCCACTCACCAGCGCAGTAGAACGGGTATTCGCGTGCCATTGCACCACTCCTCCCATGCCGAGACGACCACGGTCGGCCGATCCGGACGCGGCGCAACCGCACAGCGAGCCTCGATCGGCCGGACGACTCTCACTGTACCCGAAATCCACCCGTTCAGCACTGGTTAGCGTCCGGATCCTGCGGGAGCGCCATCTTGACCGGATCCAAGATCTCCTCGGCCTCCTCCGGTGAAAGCACACCCTCTTCGACGACCACCTCGCGGACAGTCTTTCCTGTCTCCCAAGCCTTCTTGGCAATCTCGGCCGCCTTGAGGTAGCCAATCCGCGGCGTCAGGATCGTTGCCAGCGCAATACTGCCGTGGGCCAGCTCCGCTAACCGCGCCTCGTTCGCTTGGATCCCTTCGACGCAGCGTGTGCGGAAGACCTCGAGCGCGTTGGTCAGAATATCGGTCGCCCAGAGCAAGTTGTAGACGATCAGCGGTGTCCAGACGTTGAGGTCGAGCTGTCCGGAGAGGACGCCAAGCGAGACCGCGTGGTCATAGCCCACCACCTGGAAGGCAACCATATTGACCATCTCGGCGATTGACGGGTTCACCTTACCCGGCATGATCGACGATCCTGGTTGCACTGGCGGGAGGATGATCTCGCCCAGCCCTGCCCGCGGCCCCGAGCCGAGCAGCCGGATATCACTGGCGATGCGGATCACTTCCAGCGCCGCATTACGGATAGCACCCGAGAGATGCGCGAAGTCAGCATGACTCTGGGTGATCTCGAAGGTGTTGCGCGCTGGCCGGAGCGGGAACCCCGTGATTCGACTCAGCTCCTCCGCGACCTGCATCCGGTATCCGGGGAAAGCGTTGATCCCCGTCCCAAGGGCAGTCGCTCCAAGGTTGATCTCTGTCAGCGCCAGGCGCGCTTCCGCAATCCGATCGGCCGCCCGGCGCAGCGCCGAACCATAGCCAGTGAACTCGTCACCAAGCCGGATCGGTACGGCGTCCTGAAGGTGGGTACGCCCCGTTTTCGTCAGATTGCCGAATTCCTGCGCTTTCTGGCAGAAGGCGTCGGCAAGTCGGCGAAACGCATCGACCAGCTTGGGAGTGGCACGCAGCAGTGCCAGCCGCCCCGCGGTCGGAATAACGTCGTTCGACGACTGTCCGAGGTTGACGTGGTCGTTCGGATGCACCGGCCGGTACTCACCACGCCGCCCGCCGAGAATCTCGTTCGCACGGTTGGCGATGACCTCGTTCGTGTTCATGTTGTGAGACGTGCCGGCACCAGCCTGGTAGGGATCGACGACGAAGTGCTCGTGCCACAACCCGTCAATGATCTCCTGCGCCGCCTGTTCGATTGCCCGCGCTTGCTCATCGGTGAGCCGCCCGGCTCGGTGATTGACGCGTGCGGCCGCGAGCTTCACCTGTGCCGTCGCGACGATCAAGTCAGGATGCGGACGAAGGCCGCTAATTGGAAAGTTGCGGACCGCTCGCGCCGTCTGGGCTCCGTAGAGCGCCTCCGCCGGTACCTCCACCTCGCCGAGTGAATCACGTTCGATACGCACCGTCCCCACGACCATCGTTTGTGCCTCCCCCGTCCATACCCTCACCGTTCGCTCCCAAGTCCGCCGTCTGCTTCCCACCAACTCGGCCGCTGTGAGCCGATTGCGGCGAGTTCCGTCTTCACGTAGATCAATCCTTCACGATCGAGAACCGACTGCTCGTATTCACCGCTCATTGTGATGGCATCAACCGGACAGACCTGCGCACAGAGCCCACAGAACATGCAGCGACCTGCACGCAGGATGAATTCCCCGAGTTCACGATCACCCTCTTCCGATGGCACAACGTGCATTTCCAAGCAACTCGTCGGGCAGATCCGCGCACAGAGCCCGCAGGCGACGCAAAGCGCCTCCCCGGTCTCCGGGTCAGAGCGCAAAGCCGGGAGCCCACGGAAGCGCGGTGCCTGCTCTCGCTTCTGCTCCGGATACTGGATAGTCACCGGCCGCTGGAAGAAGTGTCGCAGAGTCACCAGAAAACCGCGGATGTCCTGCAAGACCATATGTGCCTCCTCGCACGCGCGTCGTTAGAGCGCGTGGAACCGGAGCCGGCCTGCGAGCGGTGGAGCATCGACACGCAGCCAGGCCTCACTCACTGCGAGGCCTTGCCCAAGCCAGACCGCCCAGCCGCCGCCCGGCACGTTCTGGCCGAGACGGAGCACCTGGCGCGAGGGCACACCGCTCGGCATGACCGGCCAGGCTAGTGGTCCACGCTCCAGCCGTGGGAAGGTAATGCCCCGGTAGATGGGAACCGCCCGGACCAGCTCTTGGAAGACATGCACAGCGTGCCGCCCCTGCCAACGGTAACCGAGTCGGCGTGCCAGTTCCTGAACCAACTGCCAACTCGGTCGTGCCTCGCCCGGCGGATCGACCGCCCGGCGTAAGCGCTGCACCGCTCGATCGGCGTTCGTCATTGTCCCATCTTGCTCCATGAACATCGCCACTGGCAGCACCACCTGCGCTCGCTCGACAAGCGGGCTCGGGAAGCAGTCTTCGACGATCAGGACATCGAGCCGTTCCAGCGCCGCCAGTAGTCGCTCATCGATCGGCTGGGCGAACGGGTGGCTCCCTCCCGCGACGTAGAGTGCACGCACGGTTCCACGTTCGATCGCCTCGACGAGTTCGTCGAACGCAAGCCCCGGTTCACTGGGAAGTTCGGCTTTTCCGGTGCCGTTACCACCTGTCTCGGCCCAGAGCGCTGCGAGTTCTGTTCGCGCGTCCACATCGGTCACAGGACGATAACCCGGCAGCCAGTTCGGGTGGCAACCAACGTCTAATGCCCCCTGAGCGTTCGCTGGCCCACGGAAAGCGACAACGCCGCCCCCGGCACGTCCGAGGTTCCCCGTGAGGAGCACCAACTCGTTGGCCCGCAGCGCCGCGGAGAAGACATCGCCCTGTACGGCGTGCGCGAGCGTATGCTGGATCTGGCTCGGTGGATATGGCGATGGCCCTGTACCCCGGCCGCCGGTCGCATAAAGCACCGCAGCCCGCTCGAGCGCCGCGAGGCTCACGCCAGCTGCTTCTGCTGCGGCAGCAGGATCGACAGTATCGAGCGAGGCCAGGAACTCCTCAAGCCCTTCGGCCTGCTCGACCGGCGAAGCAAGACCCCGGTCACGGATGACACGCGCCATTGCAGCGAGGACGAGCGCCTCCGTCCCGGGACGAATGCGCAGCCAGACATCTGCCCGATGGAAGAGCGGGAACTCGTCCGAGCTCACTACCACCAGTGCCGTCTCGCGGTACTGCTTGGCCCAGGAATGCCAATAACTGGCCACCGGTGCAGCCCGGCCGATGTTCGGTCCGACGATTAGAAGACAACCTGTATCGGTGAATACCTCCTGCACCGAGTTTGTACTGGCGGGGAGGCCGAACGACGCAGCAAGTGCCGCATCCACGGCCCGCTGGGCCGGTGTCGCGAGCCGCTCGACGTTCGGAGAACCCATCACTTGCCGGGCGAAACGCTGGAGAAGATAGAGTTCCTCGTTTGTCCGATCAGGTGCAGCCAGTAAGGCGAACGCCGAGCCACGATACGGCCGTAGGAGTTCGGCAGCGCGATCGAGCGCATCCTCCAACGCAACTGGCACCAGCTCACCATCCTGGCGGACGAAGGCGGTCTCCAGCCGAGTCGGATGCTGCACCTGCTCGTAGCTCCACTTGCCACGGACGCAGGTGTAGCCGTAGTTCACCCCGCGTTCCCAGAGATGGGTGATCCGTCGTACCAGCCCGCGGCTATGCTCGACATTCAGCGTGCAACCGACGTCGCAGAAACCGCAGATCGTCTCTGTCGCATCGAGCTCCCAGGGGTGATGTGCGAAACGCCGGTCGGTGAGTGCCCCAACCGGGCAAACTGCGATGCACATCCCGCATGAGGTACACGTCGTCTGCTCGAGATCGACGTCCCAGGCACTACCGATCTCACCCTCCAGGCCACGCCGCAACACCTCGATTGCCGTCACACCGATCATCTCGTCGCAGACGCGCGTACAGCGGGCGCAGAGGATGCAACGCTCCCATTTGTAGTCGATGTACTGGCTAAGATGTTTGTACGGACGTGCTAGCTTGGGACGACGGAATGGGTTCTCGCAAACATTGTGATAATATGTGTTGTCCTGTAAGTAGCACTCTCCTGACTTGTCACAGGTTGGACAGTCAAGTGCGTGATCGATGAGGTAGAGCTGAAGCACGAATCGCCGTGCCGCCTCACAGGCCGGTGATTTAGTCGCAATCTCCATGCCGTCTCGCACCTGTGCGGCACACGACTCGACAAGCCCGCCCCGCCGACCCAAGATCTCAACGGTGCAGATGCGGCAAGAACCCCAGGGCCGGAGCAGCGGCTGATAACAGAGATTCGGCACCTCGATGCCGACCATACGGCAGGCCTCGAGGATTGTCAGGCCTTCGGGAACCGTATACTGCTGGCCATCAATGGTGACTGTAACGAGGCGCGTTTCAGTCGTTGCCGTCATGCGGCACGTCCCCTCTCGGGAACCAGAACACGGGCACGCGCGGTCCGTTCCGGACCACACCTGGCCTGATCTTACCACGCATCTTCCGAGCCACAGCTGAGCGGCGAGCTATGGATGCTATACTCGCCACCGAGAGCGGGATGGAGGTTCCTGTGGAGCTGGAAACGGTCATCGGGCTGGAGGTGCACGCCCAGCTCTTGACCCGGTCGAAGATGTTCTGCGGCTGCTCAGCAGACTACGCTGGAGCACCGCCGAATACCCACGTGTGTCCGGTCTGCCTCGGTTTACCCGGCTCGCTGCCGGTCATCAACCGGCGTGCTGTGGAGATGACCGTGATGACCGGACTCGCCTTGGGGTGCCGCATCCCACCATACAGCAAGTTCGACCGTAAGAACTACATGTATCCGGATCTTCCCAAGGGCTATCAGATTTCGCAGTACGACCTCCCGCTCTGTGTTGACGGGATGCTGGAGTTCCTGGTCAATGGCGAACGCCGCCGCGTGCGGATCCGGCGAGTCCATCTTGAGGAGGACACGGCGCGCCTGGTCCATCGCACCGTCGCTGGTGAGAGCTACAGCCTGATCGACATGAACCGCTCCGGTGTTCCGCTCATCGAGATTGTGACGGAGCCGGACTTGCGCTCCCCAGAGGAGGCACGGCTCTTCCTGATGGCGCTGCGCCAGGTGCTCCGCTACCTCGGCGTCTCTACGGGGAACATGGAAGAGGGAGCTTTCCGCTGCGACGCCAACATCTCACAGCGGACGCGCGATGGTCAGCAACAGTGGCCAAAGAGCGAGATCAAGAACCTCAACAGCTTCCGCTCGGTCGAGCGCGCGCTGGCCTATGAGGAAGAGCGCCAGCGCGCCGCGATCCGCCGCGGCGAGCAGCTCGTGCAGGAGACACGCGGCTGGCTGGAAGACCAAGAGATTACCGTCACCCAACGAGCCAAGGAATACCCAGATGACTACCGGTACTTTCCCGAACCGGACCTTCCGCCGATCTTCTTGACTGAGGACGATCTGGCGCGCATTCGGGCAGCCATGCCCGAGCTCCCGCTGGCTCGCTGGGAGCGCTTCCAGGCCGAGTACGGACTTGGACCACAAGAGGCGGCGCTCCTCACCGAAGAGCGAGCGATTGCTGACTACTTTGAGGCGTGCGTCGCCGGCGACCGCACGCGAGCGCGCGAGATCGCTAACTGGATCACCGGCGAGCTGTTCGCGCTGCTGCGCGAGCGTGGCCGCAGCATCTCCGAGGTCGGAGTGCAACCACGCCAGTTGCGACAGCTCATCGACCTGGTTCGGCGCGGAACCATCAGCATGCTCACCGCCAAGGAACTCCTGGTGGCGGTCAGCGAGACGGGAATCGACCCGGAGGTGCTCGTCGCCGAGCGCGGGCTCGCCCAAATCAGCGACGAAGCACAACTGCGCCAAGTGGTCGAGCGCGTGTTGGCTGAGAACCCGAAGGCGGTCGCCGATTATCGCAAGGGGAAGACGGCTGCAATCGGCTTCCTCCTCGGCCAGGTCAATCGCGCGCTCGGTGGACGCGCCAACCCGGCTGTCGCTCGCCGAATCTTGGAGGAAGTGCTCCGGCAACCGGTCGAGTGACCCGCTCGCCCCGCACCCCAATCGGCGGTGACGCAAACCGTGTGGCCGCGATTCGTGCAAGGCCGCACGGCATCAGTAACGCTTGAGCGCTGGATGCCGACGATTATGGGGGCGAAGGATGGCGATCGCAGCACCACAGCAGAGTTTGTACGACATCGCGGTCGAGCAGTTTGAACAAGCTGCCGATCTCATTGGCCTCGAAGACGAACTCCGCCAGATTCTGAGAACCTGCAAACGTGAACTTATCGTCAATTTTCCCGTCGAGATGGATGACGGATCCGTCAAGGTCTTCACGGGTTACCGCGTTCACCACAACCTGGCCGCTGGGCCAGCCAAGGGTGGTATCCGCTACCACCCGAACGTGACGCTCGACGAGGTTAAAGCCCTCGCCATGTGGATGACCTGGAAATGCGCCATCATGGGGCTCCCCTTCGGCGGGGGAAAGGGCGGCGTGCGCGTTGATCCAAAGCTCCTCTCGCCTGGCGAGCTCCAAAATCTCACTCGGCGCTACACCACCGAGATCTCGATCCTCCTCGGACCGCACCAGGATATTCCGGCCCCAGACGTGAACACGAATCCCCAGATCATGGCTTGGATCATGGATACCTACAGTATGCATCGACATGGCGGAGTTGGTGTGCCCGCCGTCGTCACCGGTAAACCCACGTTACTCGGTGGCTCTGCCGGTCGCCTCGAGGCAACCGGTCGTGGCGTCGTCTTCGCGATCGAGGAAGCGGCCAAGACTTACAATATCGACCTAACAGAGGCCCGTGTTGTGATCCAGGGATTCGGTAACGCTGGATCGACTGCCGCCCGGTTGCTCTACGAACTTGGGAGCCGGGTGGTGGGGGTCTCCGATTCCCGCGGGGGAATCTACAATCCGCGAGGTCTCGATATCCCCGCTGTCATCGCCTATAAGCAGCAGACCGGTTCTGTCGTCGGCTTCCCGGAAGCCGAGACCATCACGAACGAGCAACTCCTGGAACTCCCCTGCGACATCCTTATTCCTGCGGCGCTCGAAGAGCAGATCACCGAGCACAACGCACCGCGCATCCAGGCCCGACTCATCGCCGAAGCGGCAAACGGACCGACGACACCAGAAGCAGATCGCATCTTGTTCGACCGTGGGGTGATTGTTCTCCCCGATATCTATGCCAATGCTGGAGGTGTCACGGTTTCCTACTTCGAGTGGGTCCAAGGTCTCCAGCACTTCTACTGGACGGAAGAGGAGGTAAACAGCCGCTTGCGCACCATCATGACACGCGCCTTCCAGGCAATCCATGCCACAGCCGAGCGTTATCGCGTGCAGCTGCGTACCGCAGCACTGGTACTCGCCGTTCAGCGGGTCGCGGAGATCACACGGTTACGCGGGATCTACCCGTAACACCGAGGACCTCACGCGAGAACTGTAACGGAGGCCGGCTCAGCGGAGTGCAAGGGCGAGCCGGCCTCCGTCTGCGTTTCGCTGGCTCCTGAGCTGTGCTGGCGGAAAAACGTCTGTCGGCTCCGTCCCTTGCGAAGATAGACCGGCGAGCGACAACGTCTGACTGGAACGAGACTGCCGCTCCCTAGAGAGCACGCAACCGTTCGATCCGGAACGACTCCGCCACAACAACAGCGATGAGCCTGCCATGCAATGCGCCCGTGCTCTCCCCGACGACTCGTGCTGTCCCCTCACATCGCGCCTCTCGATCCCGGCTGGCAAAACGCACAGCTGACTGCTCCGCAACACCTTCACCTGCCGCACAGCGCGCTTTTCCATCGTTGCGGGCAACAACCATTGATCCAGAACTATTGGGCACAGGCTACTGGGGAGACCACGTTATCGCTGATGAAGATGTGATCCACCTCGCGGAGTGGGCGAGTGATTCTATCACTCACGTCTCCCGCCGTACCGGTATTGCGTCTTGCCACGACGCAGAATCACGCTTCCTCGCAAGTGGCGGTGTAGGCTCAGTGTGATCCCAATAAATGGCCAATGCGGCCGGGCAAAGCATCTCTCCTTCATTCCACACAGCAGAAGCAGGCGCACCGGCAACACACCGCGCAGAGGAGAAAATGATCACTCTCTGTCGAGGCACCAATGCTCGTCCTGAGTCACGACACCCGCTTTCGCTCGCAGCCCAAGCGGATCTACCTAGCGCGTTGCCGGAACGCACAGGAGTTCGCGAAGCTCCGCTTCACGCTGTTGCTTCGTGACAATGATCAGTTCGTCACCCGGCTCAATGACCGTCTGCCCCGTGGGGATGATCAGTTCACCTCGGCGCAGGATCGCGGTGATGATCGACTCCGGCGGAAGCGGCAGCTGCCAGATCGGCTGATGCACAACCGGCGACTCGGCAGCGACCTTGGCCTCGACAATGGCGAGATCCGCGTGGCGTAAAGCCAAGAGATGCACAAAGGGCCGCTCGGGGATCTGTTGCTCGATCAGACTCAGGATGACGTTCGTCTGACTCACCGTGACGTCGATCCCTAATCGGCGGAACAGCTCTTCGTTCTTGGGATTGTTCACCCGCGCAATCGTCCGTCGGACGCCAAAACGCTCCCGAGCGACCTGGCAAATAACGAGGTTGTCCTCGTCGTCTCCCGTGACTGCAATGACCACGTCGGCTCGCCCGGCACCAGCCGCTGCGAGCGTCGCTACCTCGGCCCCGTCCCCCTGCATGACGATGGCACCGAAGCGGTCACGGTAGAGCTGTACTTTAACTGGGTTCTTCTCGATAAGGAAGACTTCATACCCCTCATTCACCAGAGTCTTCGTCAAGTAGTAACCGACTTTGCCTCCGCCGACGACGATGATGTACATGTGTTCTGCTCCCCACTCGGCTGCCCGTCCGACTCAACTCGGCTCGGTGGGAACAACTTGATCGCGTACCGCGTGCTCAATCATCTCCGCGACTGTACGGGTCGGACAGATCACCGTGAGGCCGAGCTCACGGTAGATCTCAGCCCGGTCCGGGTCATAGATGCGGAGAATCACCTTTGGAACGCGATAAATCACCTGAGCAATCTGGGCAGCCATAATGTTAGTATTGTCGTTCTCCGTTACGGCAATGAAGACGTCTGCCTGCTGGATCCCCGCGTTGCGGAGCACGTCCTCGTCAATCCCAGTACCGAGTACCAGCTGGCCACGGAAACCTGACGGGAGGCGCCGGAAAGCGGTCTGCCGCTGGTCAACGACCGACACTTGATGCCCCTCTTCGGCGAAGTCGCTGGCAAGCTTGGCACCAACACGACCGCAACCAACGATGATGATCTTCACGACGGTGCCCCACCCTGGTCAGCGACGCGGACGACTACCACGTCGCACGGTGCATTGTCAAGGATATACGGAAGCGTCTCTCCTTGTGTGAGCACTCCCAGCGTCCAACGGCTGCGCGTCGCCATGATAATCGCATCGGCCGCTCGCTCGATCGCCTCGTCGACGATTGCCGCACCAGCCACCCGCGCTTGGAGGAGCTCGGTCATCACCCGCTTCCACTTGCCACGTGCGACGCGCTGGGCATACTCAGCCGCATGCTCCAAGATCGCACTTCCGCGCTCAATCTGTTCCGGGAGCTCCACATCCAGCGCGAAGCGTTGTGGTACCTCGACGACGTAGACCAGAATCAGCGTGGTATCACTACCGGCGCACACAGCGGCCGCTAAATCGATCGCCCGCTCGTCATCTGGCGATCCACTCACCGGGACGACCACCCGGCGGTAGACGCGCGCCACGGCGTTCCTCCTATTGCCCGCCTCAGTACCCGAGCGCCAGGCGTTCGATCAGCAGCTGGGGAAGTCCGACAGCCGCCATCTCGGCCTGTACCGCTGCGATATTGTACGGTACGCGCCGGAAGGTCAGCTGCCCCCGCTCTGGCTCCCAAATCATGAACGCTGCCCGCGGATCCCCGTCACGCGGCTGCCCCACAGAGCCTGGATTGACAAGAAACCGCCCCGCGTGAACATCGACCACATCCCCGTCATCCGGACGAGACGGCGGCTCACCCTTGCGTGCTGCTTCTTCGCTCAGCACGAACGGAACATGTGTGTGTCCAAAGAAGCAGAGACGCGTCCGTAGGAGATCGAAGTTCGCCCTCGCTTGCTCACTCGTGAAGACGTATTCCCAAACCGGAGCGCGCAGGCTCCCATGCACGAGCGTCACCTCATCGAGCATGAGCTTCTCGGGAAGGCTCTCGAGAAACGCACGGTGCTCCGGTCCTAACTGCAGCATCGTCCAGCGCAACGCATAGCGCGCGACTGGGTTAAATCCCTCGAGCGGTACGCGCCCCAGACACGCTGCATCGTGGTTCCCAAGCACCGTTGTCGGACCAGCCCGCTCACGAATCCACTCGACGCAGTCACGCGGCCGCGGCCCGTAACCCACCACGTCGCCTAAGCACCAGACACGATCGATCGGCCCCGCCGCCGCGAAGACCGCTTCCAGCGCAGCCATATTGCCATGGATATCCGCAATCACGAGGATCCGCATCGCCTGCCTCCACTGTCGAGCGTAACCAATTCCGCCGCATACGGCGAGCCGCTTCTGTCACCTTCGCTCCGAGTGGTACTATGGAACTCGCCGGATCCGCCGGGGAAGGAGGGACATCGATGGTTCAGGCAGGGAACGACTGGAAGCTCTGGGGAGCGCTCGCCGGCGGAACAGCGCTGGGACTCGGAGCATGGCTCATCGTACGCCGTCGCCAGCGCCGGACACTCCGCCAGCGGCTGGCCGAGGAAATCGATCTCGAATCCGCGCTCGGATCACTCCGGGAAGCAGTCCAGGACGTGCGTGAGCGACTTCCGATCCACGACGGGGAGATCGCCCGCTCCTTCTGGCGCAAGCGGCTGCGACCACTGGTGCGGCAAACAGCGCGGACACTTCCGGAACGAGCTCGCCGTGCCCAGACCGTCTTGCAAGCCGAGCGAGCGGCTGTCGAAAAGTTACAGCGGAATGTCCTGCCGGCGACCGAACAGGCCGCCCGGGAAGCACTCCGCACCGCCGAGCACGCCATCGAACAAGCGGCGGCGCGCGCCCGCGCGATGCCTGAGCGGTTCGCCGCCAAGCGCCCGCGCCCGGCTCGCCCAAGCCTCTTCACGCGCGTTCGTCGTGCCGCACAAGAGAGCGCAGCGCTCGGCTTCTGGCTTGGCGCCGCTGGGGCACTCGTCTACTTCGGACTGCTCCGCCCGGATCAGAGGGAGCAAGTTCGGCGCGGCTTGAGTTCGCTCGCAAGGCAGCTCCGCGAGCTCTGGGCTGACTTCTCGTTCAGCGAGGAGCCGCTGGCCGAGTTCACTGAGTGACTAGCTCGTCTGATCGCCACCCATTGCCGCAGGAAACAAGGCCCGACGGGCGGCCACCGTGTGGTGGTCGCCCGTTTTCCTATCCACCAAAGTGCGACGGATATGCTCTTCGAGTGGAACCAGTACACTTCTTCCGGGAGAAGCGAGCATGGCAGAACAGGCCGAAGAACTGCAGCTGGCTGAACGCACGCATCCGCGGACCCTGCCCATCCGCAGCCGTCGGATTGAGGCGCCTTTTGATCCAGGAGAGGTACCCCCATCGATTCTCGCCCGTTTTCTCCATGCGCTCTCCGATCCTACTCGCCTACGCATCCTCGATCTCCTGACACGTGAGGGAGAACTCCATGTGAGCGCGCTGGTGGAACGACTCGCACAGCCACAAGGGCGCGTCTCTGCGCACTTGACGTGTTTACGTACCTGCGGGCTGGTACGCGTTCGCCGCGAGGGGAAGTATCGCTTCTATGCCATCAGCGACCAGCGTATTCCTGCCCTGCTCGCCCTGGCGCGCGAACTCGCGCGCCCACATCTAGCGGCAATCGCCAGTTGTGCATACGCAGAACGTCATGACCTCGTGGAGGATTGAGCGTGCGCGAGTTCTTCCTGGCTCCGTGCCGTATCGGTTGGTTGCTTGTCACTGGCCCGTTGATAGCCTATGGCGTCGCAACTGGCCAGTGGACGGTCTTGCTTGCCGCAAGTGCACCAGCTGCCGGAGCCTTCATCGCCTGGTTAGTCGCGCGGCGAATGCCTGCCTGTTCTCTCCCGGACACGCCACAGAGTGAGGGGACGAGCCGTGACTGAGTTCCAGGTGTGGGTCGCAAGCTGGCTCTCAGCGATCGCAAGCTGGTTACCGTTTGGATATGCCTTCGGTGCTGGGATGCTGGCTGCTGTGAATCCCTGCGGTTTTGCCATGCTCCCCGCCTATTTGGCACTCTATCTCGGTACCAGCGAGGGGGGATCCACGCGTGTTCTCCCACGGCTGGCGCGCGCGGCCCTGGTTGGCAGCAGCGTCTCGCTCGGTTTCTCGACACTCTTCGTCCTCGCAGGAGTCATTGTGTCGCTCGGCGGCACGTTTCTCTTTCCGATCATGCCATGGGTCGGCATCAGCATCGGTATCCTTCTCATCGTTCTTGGAGCTGCGCTGTTCCTCGGTCGTGTGACCGCCCCTGCGCTCTTTGAACGCCTCGCAGACCGCATCGGGCATCGCGACGAGCGTTCAGTGCGGAGTTTCTATCTGTTCGGGCTCGGCTATGGCTTGTGCTCACTGAGCTGTACACTCCCCGTCTTTATGGTCGCGGCCGGGAGCGCACTACTCAGCGGGAACGTCCTCCGAGGTACGCTCCAACTCGCCAGCTACAGCCTTGGTATGGCTAGCGTTATCGTCGCATTGACCTTTGCGCTCGCATTTCTCCGGCTTGGTCTCCTCCGCGGACTCCGCCGCGTCGTCCCCTATGTCCAGACGGCTACTGCAGCCTTGCTCGTGTTCGCCGGGACGACCATTGTCCTCTACTGGTGGTCGTATCGCTAGTTGAGCGGAAGGCAGGATGGATCAAGCAGGGGTCTCATCTGGGCGAGAAGGAGCTGTTCCTCAACTGATCACCGTATCACCGGGTACCCTGGCGTTGATCGGTTCTGGGGAGACCTCTCGCTCTGGCCGACAGGCCTTCGCAGCACTGTTCGCTTCTCTCTCCCCTCCCGTCCACGTCGCGATCCTTGAGACCCCTGCAGGATTCCAGCCAAATGCCGCACTGGTCGCTCGGAAGCTGGGCGACTTCCTGCGCGAGCATTTGCCGGAATACCGCCCCGACGTTCGCTTCGTACCGGCGCGCCGTCGTGGCAGCGTCTACGACCCTGATGCACCGCTCGTCGCCGAACCGCTCGCGTGGGCGGACTGTATCGTCGCTGGTCCTGGCAGTCCCACCTATATGATCCGCCAACTTGTCGGGACACTGACCTGGCAACTCATCGTCACACGTTGGCGAACCGGTGCACGGCTCGCCTTCGCAAGTGCCGCCGCGATTGCCGTAAGCCGCTTCGCTCTCCCGGTGTACGAAATCTACAAAGCTGGCGCTGACCTCCACTGGAGCGAGGGGCTCGATCTGCTCGGTCCCCTTGGGTATCAGCTGGCGATCGTCCCGCACTGGAATAACCGCGAGGGGGGCGAAGAGTTGGACACGAGTCGATGCTTCATGGGGCAAGAGCGCTTCGCTGCTTTGTTGCGTCTCCTACCACCTGAGGTGGCCGTGCTCGGCCTCGACGAGCACACCGCTTGTCTCCTCGACTTTGCGTCCGGGAGCGCCCGCGTTCTCGGTGTGGGCTCCGTGACGATCCTCGCCCAGGGTACCGAGCGGCGGATCGAGCATGGCCAGTCCTTCCCACTCGCGTGGCTGAAGACAGAGCCGCTCATCCGATCCGCCGACTCATGAACTTCGTGGAGTTGCACCTCTCCGGCCCCGATAGGTTTCCGGAGCGGCAAGCCAAAAAAGGAACCCAAGACTCACGATTCCCACAGCTGTCGCAACGAGCGTTGCGCGGATTCCTACCCACCCTGCCGCCACCCCAAGGAGTGTCGGACCTATGACATACCCGAGCTCGGAGAGCATACGGTAGGCACTCATCGCTGCTGCGGTCATGCCAGGGGGCGCAACATCGGCCGCGTATGCAGCTGGGGCTCCACCCCCGATCCCACTTGCCATCGCCCAGACGACGCAGGCGACGAGGAACCAGGGATAACTCGGCGCGAAAGCGAAACCGACCAACCCTAAACCGCTGAAGAGCGTGGCGGGAGCAATAACGACTTTCCGCCCAAACAGATCAACGAGGACGCCGGCCGGATAGGCCATCAGCAACGACACAACACTCACAGCTGCGAGCCCGAGGCCAATTTGGGCTGGTGCGAGCCCAATTTCACGCTCGGCGCGTAACGGTACCAGCGTGAAGAGCGCTCCCGTCCGGGCGAAGAAGTTCCCGAAGGTGACGACACCAATCAGCAATAATGGACGATGGCGCAGCACCGCGACGAACTGCCGCCCAAAGACGAACTCCCCCTCACGCCCCGTTGACTTGGCTCCTGCTTGCCGGGTTTCTGGCAGCCGCCAGAATGCCAATACCGCCACCAACGTGCCGACGATCGCATAGACCCAGAATGGCAGACTTAGCCCCCCGTACTGCGCCAGGATCCCACCCGGTATTGGACCGAATCCAACGCCGAAGAGGAAGACTGCTTGATAGATTGCCATTGTCCGGCCACGCGTTGCCGGCTCCGTGATATCGGCGAGCACGATCTGTCCACTGGTCAGTACCATTGAGGCGCCGCTCCCAGCGACGAACCGGCCAGCGAGAAATACCGGGTAGTTCGGTGCGATCGCACAGATCGCATTCCCGAGGGCAGTCAGCATCCCACCGAGGAACAACGACCAGCGTCGTCCCGAACGGTCCGCCACCCAACCTGCTGGCGCGGAGGAGGTGAAGCGAGCGAGCCCATAGACGGCAATGGCGAGCCCAATGAGTGCATCGGGAACGCCATACGCCTGAGCGTAGAGAGGGACGATGGGCACAATACTCCCAAAACCAAGTTGGTTGATCCCAACAATCGCAGAGATCCAGACGAGCACGCGCTGTCTTCGGTACCATGAGGTAACGAAGCGGAGCGTGGAAGGGGTGCGACGCGTGATCACACCCATCGTGCGCTCCTTTTCGCCATCCGCCGGTGCGCACTATCTCGGCAGCACTCCTGCGATTTGGGAGATGTGGGATGAGTGAAAACGTCCGTGTGACCCGCTGGCAGGGAAAGACACCCCCAAGCGAGGCTGAACTGCTCGCTGCCCTTGCCGCCGAGGGACTCACCGCCTACCGCTGGTCGAATGGTCCTGGTGATCGCTATGCACCGCACGCCCATAACTATCATAAGGTCCTCTACGTCGTCTCGGGTTCCATTACCTTCCAACTCCATCCCGGTGAGTCGATCACACTTGCCCCGGGCGACCGCCTCGACCTTCCTGCGGGGACAGTCCACAGCGCCGTCGTCGGTCCAGAGGGTGTGGTTTGCCTTGAGGGGCATCGTCCGACCTCAGCCTGACACCGGACGTGCTCGCCCGATGTGTGCCGGTACCAGCAATGCAAACGGTACGCCAGCCAGCGAGGCACCGACGGTCAGCCAGAATGCCCGCTCGATCCCAATCGCGTCCGCGACCGCGCCGAAGGCGAGTGCGAGCACGCTCTGTGCGACGAAACTTGTCGCCAGCGTGAAGCCTGAAAGTGGACCACGCGCCTCCGGAGCAATGTCATTGGCGAGTGCCAGGGTCACCGACCGCGGTGGGGTGGCAAACACCCCGATGATGACGAGCAACGGGAGCATCAGCCAGCTCCCGTCCTCGATTGCAAGATACAGCGCAAGTAAGGGTGCGGTACCGAGCGAGGAAAGGAGCAAGGCTCCCCGTCGCCCGACCCAGTCGGAGAGCGAGCCACCCACCAGCCCACCGATGATTCCGCTCGCATAGAACGCCGAAAGCGCGAGCCCTCCATACCATTCACTCCGCCCACGCTGCAGTAGGTATTCGACCAGGAAGAAGCTCGGCGGTGTCACTGCTGCGGTATTCGCGACGACCGAACCTAACAGGCCGATGAACGGTCGTCGGCGCTCGCGCAGCAAGGCACGCAGCCGGACACTCCCGGCATGCCGCCGCGCGATGGCGTCGCTCGCTTCGGTTCGCAGCCGCAGGTAAAGCGTGAGTGACGCAGCAAGCCCGACAACCATCACGATCGGCATCCCGTCAAGCGTGAAGCGGGCTATGACAGCGGTAAGGATCAGCGGCGCAACCGTACGGGCGAGCTCGCCACCGGCCATGAAGATCGCCATCGCCCGGCCGAGTCGCTGCCCACCAAACTCGCCGACCAGCGCCACCGCCGGAGCATGGAACGCCGCTGACGCCAATCCCGAGACAAGCAGAAGGAGCAAGACGAGGGAGAAGTGTGGTGCAATGCCGACCGACGAGAGCGCGAGCGCGGCAACTCCCGGGGTGAGCACCACAAACCACCGGCGACTCGTCCGATCCGCGACATAGCCGAGAAACGGCTGGACAATCGAGGGCAACTGCTGAGCAGGAACCATCGCGCTCGCCCAGAAGAGCGAGACGCCGAGCTTGGCCTGGATTGCAGGGACAAGCACGCCAAGAAAAGAGGGGTACAGATCGTGAGCGAAGTGCGCCCACGACATTAACGCGACCCCACCCGCATCCCACAACGTGCGCTTCTCGGCCGCCTGCGCCCGAGCTACCGCTGCTGGCTCTCCTCCCATTGCATCTCCCCCGTGTCATGGCGCGCCCGGTGCCGGACGATTCCCGGCCAGTATAGTCCTCGACTTCCGAGAAGGGGCGGCCCCGTCCGGCTATCTGCAACAGTGCTGCCCCCTCCAGTGCGTAGATGCTGCGTACCTCAATATCCTTGAATATCCTTGACGAGGCCGAGATCACCGCAATCCGCTGCCCGGTGGCGCCTCACTCCGTCTCCGCCCGCAGTTTTTCCGCTCTGCGGACGCCATGATCGCCAGCCCCCTTGACACCGGCCGGCAGGCCCTCTACGCTGTCCGTAAGGTCTCCTGGTGAACAGTGAACCGAACGGACGGTCTCAATGGCTACCGTGCTCGTCATTCCGAAGCTCGGCTTGACGATGACAGAGGGGCGAGTCGGCCGGTGGCTCAAACAACTTGGTGAGCCGGTTCAGGCAGGCGAGCCAGTACTCGAGGTAGAGACCGAGAAACTGACCGTGGAAGTCGAAGCACCTGCCTCAGGTATTCTCGCCCACATCCTTGCCGAAGAGGGCGTTGTCCTGCCCGTCACCGCACCCGTCGCGGTGATTGCCGAGCCGGGAGAAGCAGTCGACCTCGCCTCGCTTTTGCCGGCCACCTCTGGAGCAGCCGCGACACCAGTGATGGCCTCTGGCTCGACCATGCAGGAACGAACCATGCAGGAACAAGCTCATGCACAGAGCCCCACACCAACTGGAGAAATCCGGGCAACACCGGCCGCACGAAAACTGGCACGCGATCACGGCATCGATCTTGCTCGCGTCCGGGGCACCGGGCCAGGTGGACGCATCACGGCCGAGGACGTCGAGCGCTATTTGGCCTCACAGGGCACCGCCTGGCCACGCGGTGAACCGGTGCGTTTCTGGAGCGACGGCCTGGCGCTGGCAGGAGAGCTGTTCTTGCCGCTCGGCACAGACACTGCCGTGCCGGGCGTCGTCCTCTGCACCGGAATCCAGGGGCTCAAGGAACTCGGCATGCCGCTCCTCGCCCAGGCGCTCGCTGATGCTGGGTACGCTGCGCTCATTTTCGACTACCGCGGCTTTGGTGCGAGTGAGGGACCACGGGGTCGGCTGTTACCGCAGGAACGGATACGGGATGCCCGCGCTGCGCTCACCTTCCTCGAGACCCTTCCCATGATCGATCGCACCCGGCTTGCCATCCTCGGCTTGAGCCTCGGCGGTGCTCACGCCCTCTCGCTTGCCGCCACCGATGAGCGTGTGCAGGCCTGCATCGCGATCGCTCCAGTGACGAACGGTCGACGCTGGCTCCGGAGTCTCCGCGCAGAGTGGCAGTGGCGCGTCTTCTTAGAAGAACTTGCAACCGATCGTCGCGAACGTGTGCAGAGCGGAACCTCCCGCCGCGTTCGGCTTTCGATAGTCATGCCTCCCGATCCGGAGACAGATGTGACACTGCGTGAACTCGGCAAGCGTTTTCCGGAGCTCGCCGTCGATCCGGAGATCACACTCGAGTCGGCTGAAGCGCTCCTCGAGTACGCGCCCGAACGCGAGATCGGAGAGATTGCACCGCGCCCCGTTCTCCTCATCCACGGCATCCAAGATGTCTTGGTAGCCCCTGACGAGTCGCGCGAAGCATACGCGCGGGCTGGCGATCCGAAACGCCTGATCCTGGTCGAGGGAATGGGGCATTTCAACTGGCTGAACCCACAGCATGCGGTTTTCCGCCGCGTCATCGACGAAGTGACAGTGTGGCTCCGGCAGTGGCTCCTTGGAGACGGGTCGCGAGTAGGGTAGGAGGTGCCTTATGGAGATCCCGCGTGAACGGCTCCGTTGGATCTACGAGCGAATGGCGCTCATCCGCGCCTTCGAGGATCGGGTTGCTCAAGAGTTCGCGGCCGGGAAGCTCCCGGGCTTCGTCCATCTCTACGCAGGTGAGGAGGCGATCGCCGTTGGGGTCTGCGCCCACCTGACGGACCGGGACTACATCACGAGCACGCATCGTGGTCACGGGCACTGCATTGCCAAAGGTGTGGACGTGAAGGCGATGATGGCCGAGCTCTTCGGCAAGGCGACCGGCGTCTGCAAGGGGAAGGGCGGCTCGATGCACATCGCCGACGTCGACAAGGGGATGCTCGGTGCGAACGGCATTGTCGGGGGTGGACCACCAATCGCCTGTGGCGCAGGCCTGATGGCGAAGACGCTGGGTACTGACCAGGTAGCGGTCTGCTTCTTCGGCGATGGCGCAGCGGAGCAGGGAACGACTCACGAGGCGATGAACTTGGCCGCTATCTGGAAACTTCCCGTCGTGTTTGTCTGCGAGAATAACCTCTACGCCGAGTCCACCCCCTGGACATACCACTGTGCCGCTCCGGACATCGCCTCGCGGGCTGCCGCATACGACATGCCCGGTGTCTTGGTCGACGGCACTGATGTCTTTGCGGTCTATGAGGCAGCTGGCGAAGCGATCGCCCGTGCTCGGCGCGGAGAAGGACCGACGCTGCTTGAGTGCCGCGCGTTCCGCTACTACGGGCACTTCCAAGGAGATGCCGTGTCGTACCGCACCCCCGAGGAGGAGGCGGCCTACCGGCAGCGTGATCCGATCCAGCGCTTCCGACAAACCGTACTGAGCCAGGGACTGCTCAGCGAGGACGAACTCGATGCAATCGACGCCGCGGTGCAGCACGAGATCAACGAGGCGGTACGGTTCGCCGAAGCAAGCCCCTTGCCACCGCCCGAGGACTGTCTCACAGACGTCTACGTGAGCTATCCAGCTGAGCAGCTCGCTTTCCGACACTGAGGAAAGGAGGAACTCCACCATGGTCGTGGCAACACGCGTCCTCAGTTATCGTCAGGCGATCAACGAAGCGTTGCGCCTCGAAATGCGTCGAGATCCGACCGTCATCCTGATGGGCGAGGACGTCGCTGGTGGGGCAACGATCCAGCATATCGAACAGGAAGGAGCCTGGGGCGGTCCACTCGGCGTCACGAAGAGCCTCGTTAGCGAGTTCGGCCGACAGCGCGTCCTTGATACTCCGATCAGTGAGGCCGCCTTTATCGGGGCTGCGGTGGGTGCGGCAGTAACAGGCCTGCGGCCAGTCGCCGAGCTGATGTTCGTCGACTTTTTCGGTGTTTGTATGGATCAGATTTTCAATCAGGGCGCGAAGTTGCGCTACATGTTCGGCGGAAAGGCCAAGGTACCTATGGTCATCCGCACCATGATCGGTGCAGGCTTCGGAGCCGCTGGACAGCACTCCGGCTGCCACTATGCAGTCTTTGCCCACATGCCCGGTCTCAAGGCGGTTGCACCCGCCACACCCTATGACGCAAAGGGGCTCCTCATTGCGGCCATCCGCGACGATGATCCGGTCATGTTCTTCGAGCACAAGATGCTGTACGACATGACGGGTGAGGTACCTGAGGGCGACTACGTGGTTCCGATCGGTAAGGCAGACATCAAACGCGAGGGAAATGACGTCACGATCGTCGCGATCTCCCGGATGGTGCATATCGCACTCGAGGCTGCAAAGCGGCTAAGTACCGAGGGGATCGAGGCTGAAGTCGTCGATCTCCGCTCGCTCTCACCGCTTGACGAGGACGCTGTGCTCAGTTCGCTTGCGAAGACCCGACGCTTGGTCGTCGTCGACGAGGATAATCCTCGCTGCTCGGTCGCTGCGGACATCGCCGCGCTTGCAGTTGACAAGGGCTTCGACTATCTCGACGCACCAGTCAAGCTCGTCACGGCGCCGCATACGCCGGTTCCCTTTAGCCCCAGTCTGGAGCGGTACTACATCCCAACTCCGGAACGCGTGATTGCGGCCGTACGGGAGATCGTGTGAGCGGGAAGCAACGAGCGGCTGGTGCCCCGGGGGCGGTCGGCATCATCGCCAATCCTGCTGCCGGCAAGGACGTCCGGCGGCTCGTCGCGCTTGCCTCGACGTTCGACAACCAAGAGAAGGTCCGTATTGTCCGCCGGGCGCTTGCCGGCCTCACCGCCACAGGTGTGCGCCGTGTCTATTACCTTCCGGACTCGTTCGGAATCGTCACGCGAGCTGCTGAGAACAACCGATTCGACCTAGACCTGGAGCCTATTCCCGTACCATGCACCTTCACGGCAAGCGACTCTGAGCAGGCAGCGAGTTGGCTCGCCGAGCACGGTGCGGCCTGCATTATGACGCTCGGTGGCGACGGAACGAACCGCGTGGTCGCACGCGGCTGTCGGGAAGTCCCGCTCGTACCGATCGCCACCGGCACGAACAATGTCTTTCCCTATCTGGTGGACGGCACAATCGCCGGTCTAGCCGCAGGGCTGCTCGCGGTAGGTCAGTTGGACGATACGTGCCTGGAGCAACGACCGCGTCTCGAGGTTTGGATCGATGGGACGCTGGTGGACATCGCGCTCATCGACGTGGCCGTGTCTCGTGAGCGCTTTCTTGGCACACGCGCGATCTGGGACCCCAATACCATCGAACAAATCATCGTCTCACGCGTGATCCCCGGCGTCATCGGCTTAGCAGCCGTGGCAGCGGCGCTCTGTCCGATCCCTGCACCAACAGGTGCATTCGTGGAACTCGGACCAGGTTCAGTTTGCGTGACCGTCCCGCTCGCTCCCGGTCTGGTGACAACAGTACCAGTCCGCGCCTGGTGCCCGGTGGAACCGGGCGACGAGATCGTTATCGAGCAACGGCCCTGCACGCTGGCCCTCGACGGCGAGCGGGAGCTCCGCGTTGAGCGTAGCCACCGCGTCACGGTACGTCTGTCACCAAGCGGCCCGCTCGTCCTCGACCCGCGCCTCGCGCTGGGTGAAGCCGCCCGACGTGGCTGTTTTCTCAGTCCTCTCACCAGCCCCTTGTAAGTGTTCCTCGAGGACCGCGCGGAGCACGACCGCACTGTTGCACGCTCTACCCCGCGCACTGTAGAGCAGCGTGATCGGCCCACGCTGTGCAGCGGCAAGCAACGATTCCCAGACCTGCGGATGGGCGAGGAGTTCCTCCCAATAGCGCTGTTGGAACTCTGGTCACTTGGCCGGATCGTGGCCATACCACCGTCGCAAGGCATCGCTCGGCGCAGCCTCGCGCAGCCAGGCGGTTATCACCAACTCGTCACGGCGCATCCCGCGCGGCCACAGTCGTTCGACAAGATACCGTTCGCCGTCACCCGGCTCGACGGGATCGTACACCCGCTTGAGCTGAATGGTCACGGCACTACTCCTCCGAGAGCTCGTCAATCGGCCGCTCGCGGAGACGCTCGGGAATCCGCAGATACTGCTCCAGCCGACGCACCAGAACAATCGTTGCGACGGCGAGAAGCGTACCCAGAATACCAATCAAGTAATAGCCGGCTCCAACCAGCATGCCAATAGCCGCCGCAACCCAGATCCCAGCAGCTGTCGTCAGCCCGTAGACACGGTCACGCGAACGCAGGATCATCCCACCCCCCAGAAATCCCACCCCGGTCACGATCGTCGACCCAATGCGGCTCGGATCGATGAGGATTCCTGCGGCAGGCTGGGAGAACTGCTGCATGAGGAGCATGGCGCAGACCATGAAGAGCGCCGACCCCTCAGCGACGAGCATGTGCGTCCGGATCCCGGCCGGTTTGGCACTCAGCTCCCGTTCAAAGCCGAGCAAGCCACCGAGCAGGAGTGCGATGACGAGACGAACAGCCGCTTCGGTCTCGCTAAGCATCGATCTCTCCTGTCTGATGCTGGCGTCGCTCCGCTTCTCTGGGCCAGCGCCCACAGGAACACGCTGTGACCGATCCGTGGTGCAGGAGTCTACTCCTCCCATGAGAAGGCGACCAGCCCAAGAAACATGGCCAATGTCGGTGCGCTGCGTATATCGCCGGTCCGCTCCTAGCGCACACAAGCAACCGGGTCAGAACCCCATCCTAGCGCCTGAAGAACCCGCTGTCCTCTCGGCTCAGGACTCCACGGCCAGAAGCAAGAGACCGACTTTCACCACCCACTGCCCGATTCCGCGCGCGGGTAAGTGCCAGGTTAGACGCGTGAGCCGAGAGCCCCGGTCAGACGTTCCTAGCCCCTTGAGAAAGAGCGCGCCCTTGGAACTCTATCGTGCCTCGTCGACTGTGATCACTCACACAACGTTCCCCTGCGCTGTCCAGGGCTTCGCGTGCGCCCCACAGTGCAGTGGCAGCGTCGACCGGGTACCCGGTCGACGCCGGGCGCAAGAGACGAGGACGATGCTAACGGTGCGTCAACGTGCGGATAAGCGCGCGCAGCGCCGCAACACGACCGTAGGTTCGGATGATCGGCCGCGCTACCGTTTCCCCGACAAACTCGACCGTCCCTTTCGCCTTCGTCATCGTCTCGGTCGCCGCTGCCAGGAGCGGGATGAGGTGATCGCGAATCAGGAGGCCGAGCCAAATCGCTACCCCCACGAGCACTCCGAGCAAGAGGACGACAAGCATGGTCGCTAACGCGAGGAAGATAACAGCAATGTCACGTACACGTTCAAGCGGCGACTGCTCTGGCCCTCCCAGGAGATACAGGACGACGAAAAGAATGACAAAGAGGGCAAGCAACCCACCGACGATAACCCATATCCAGCCGCGCCGCATCCCCTACCCCTTCCCTTCCGGTCGCTCCGGCTCTTGCGTGCCACGGCCGTCGCTCCACCGTTGCGGTCGCTCCGTTGGCGTCGTAAACAGCCACAGGAGCGTGAGGACGAACAACGCACCGAGTGTGCCCTCCACCAGAGGGACAGTACCGAGCCGGTAGAACGCTCGGCCGAGAAGCCCGCTCGCGACGACACCTCCGAGAAACCCGATCACGCCGCCGAGCCAATAGACCGGCAGCTGCCAGAGCCGGCGACCGAACAGCGCGTGCCAGCCTAACCCCAGCATGCTACCGAGCAAGCTCGCGATGAGCAAGCCTGCTGGTATCCCCTCACTCTCCAGCATTGGCCCCGCTCATGAACTGATCTGCACCCAGAATAGATACACAGCCCTCGGTGTCTTATCCGGTCGCGGATTCTTGGGATGCTGAGGCCACTCCACCTCGATTCGGACAAAGTAGGCACCGGAAGCCAGTTCGGGGACTGTCCAGTCAAAGGCCGCACCTTGCTGCGTTGGCTCTGCCGTCAGAGCCGGATCAGTCTTGAGCACGAACCCCTTCGGTGCATCTGGGTCAGGAGCGATTTGGTCGTAGTTCCCCTCCTGGGGATACACGGCGAGCTTCACGCTCTGCGGTGGCCGGTCCTCAGCAAAGGTGAAGTGGAGTTCCTCACCCACCTTCACAGCCAAAGGCTGCTCGCTCGGCAAGACAAGTCCCGGTGCAGTGGTCTCACCAGCGAAGCCGGAATCGAGAACCCAGAAGAACGGCCCGATTGTCGCCGTTTGCTCACCGTTCGCCGCGCGCACCGTGAGATCCGGTGGCTTGAGGACGATCCGCCCAGGCGTCACCGTTAACGCAGCGGTTGGCGCTGGAGTTGCTTCCTGCGTCGCCACCTGCGTCGGGACGATACTTGCCGGGGTCGACGTCGCTGTTCCTCCACTCGACCGACACGCAACGGCAACGAACGAGGCCAGCGCGAGGCCAACCAATAGTCTTCGCAACCGCATTGCTCCCGTCCCCTTCACCGTTACGACGGTAGAGCGACCTCTGTCCACCGCCAGCGCCGACTCTACCACAGTCAACAGGCACCTCTCGCTGTCACACCAGCCCAGCCACCGGTGTTCTCAGGAGATGGAGCATGGTCGGTTGACCATGCTCCCGGGAACGGCCGGAGGTGAAGGCATTCGCATGAGTCGGAGCTGCAAAGTAAGGAGGTGCCGCCAGAATGAAGAGGTCAATGCCTCGGACGATGGTGATTGCGATCGTCCTCCTCACCTTGGCGTTCGTCACCGCTGCTGCCTGTCGCGGTGGTGGCGCGGCCACTCCGACACCGACCCGCGCAGCGACCCCAGCCGCTGCACCGCGCACACCTGCAGCCTCGCCCGCTACGACTCCGCACGCCACGCCAGCCGCCACACCAGCCAGGACACCGACGACAACACCAGCACGCACACCAGCCGCAACGCCAGCGCGGACACCAGCGGCAACTCCAGCTGCTTCACCTGCCGGGACACCGCGTGCCACACCGAGCCCGGCGCGTACTCCAGCTGCTACTCCGACGCCATGAGTTAGAGAAAAACTTGCCTGACAACCTCCGGTCCGTTCTGGCCGCTGGGGTAGGGTGTCACACAAAGAGCCCCAGCGGTGTTTTCCTATAGAAGTGCCCAGTGAGGTGTTGATGGCGGTGCCGCTAGTGACGAGCCTGCACGATGAGGATCTCCTCGAGGCAATCCGCCGAGGACATGAGGAGGCTTTCACTGCCCTCCATGAGCGCTATCGGCCGCTCGTTTCGCGCATCGCACTTCGCATCGTCGGAAACGCCGAAGACGCAGAAGATATCTGTCAAGAGGTCTTCGTTCGCCTGTTCCAGCAACCACCTGCATTGGAGGGACCACAGGCGCTTCGGCTCTGGCTGGCCCGCGTGACGACGAATACCGCACTGAACGTTCTCCGAAGTCGACGCCGTGCGCAGTTCCACTGGGCTCGCTGGCTCCGTCTGGAGTGGCTGCACCGGCAACGGCGGGACGAAGGGTACGAGCGTGCCGAAACCGCAGCGCTCGTGCGAGCCGTACTCGACCAGCTTTCGGATCGCGATCGTGCACTCCTGGCACTGCGCGCGAGCGGCCTCAACTATGAGGAAATCGCCTCAACGCTCGGGATTCGTCCGAGTTCGCTCGGCACCTTGCTGGCACGCGCCGAACGCCGCTTCCGGGAGAGGTATGAGGCACTCACACGCATGGACTAGCGTTCGAGAGGAGGTGGGGCAGTGCGACTATGGCGAAGGAAGTGCCCGTCCGAAGGGCGGTTGCGCCGTTACCTCGATACTCCAGATGATCCGATCATCCGCTCCCATTTGGATAACTGCACCGCATGCCAGAACCGGCTCGCCCGTCTACGGGCGGATGCCGACTTCGCTGCGCGGGCCCTCGCTGCACTGGAGACCGCCCCCAGCGCACCGCTTGTGTTATCGTCACCAACACGAAAGGAGACCCCCATGCGTCGCTTGCGTGCCCCGGCTCTCGCGCTCGCTGTCACAACGACCATCGCCTTCGTTGTCTGGCTCGCCCCCGTCGGTGCTTTAGCCGACCAGCTCGTCCAACGCTTCCGTGTCCAACAGTTCGCTGCGATCACCATTCCAGCCGACACTGTGCAAGCCCTCGGCACCCAACTCCAGGCAATTCCCGAAGAGAACCGTGCAACTTTCCGGGAACAGTTCGCACAAGCATTGCAAGTCACGCCGCAGCAGCAAACGGAAGGCGTCCGTGAAGTGAGTTCCCTTGAGGAAGCAGCCGCACATCTCGGTCGGACACCACTTGTGCCAAGCGAGCTCCCATCCCCGTTCTCCGAGATTCAGCCGCGCTATTTCATAGGTGATCCGCGCCGCACGGAGGCAACCATCGACGTGGCGCGCGTCCAACAGGCGCTCGGTGCGCTTGGGCTCCATTTTGCGAGTCTCCCCGATCCAACCGTCACGCCGACCGTCACCGTCGCCGTTGCCATTCCCGCAAGTGCCGCCCAGGTGTGGCAGACCAGCGACGAGCATGCACTTGTTGTGGCGGAACTCGAAAGCCCAGTGCTTGAACTTCCAGCCGAAATTGACCCAGAACTCCTCCGCGAAGACCTGCTGATGCTACCCGGACTTCCGCCTGACGTCGTCGCCCAAATCCGCTCCGTGCGCGACTGGCGACAGACTCTCATCATCCCTCTCCCTGAGGGCGCAACCTCGCGGTCGATCTCGCTCCGCGGCACAACCGGGCTTCTGATCGAGTCACCTGATGGAGCAGCGGTCCTCTGGCAAGAACGTGGCATCCTTCATGTTGTTGGAGGGCATTTAAGCGCCGACCAGGCTATCGTAGTGGCGCGCTCGCTCCGCTGAGCCAAAGATCGGCTCGGAAGAGCCAGGGCGAGAGATAACCGTCGCTCGCCCTGCTCGCATGCAGGACGGGAAGCGAATCGGTGACCAGCGGAACAACCCCGCATCGCAGCGACTGGGCAATCGAAACCCACGGTTTGCGGAAAGTCTTCGGTGACCGTGTTGCTGTCGCAGACCTCTCGCTCACCGTCGGGTACGGTGAGCTATTTGGGTTCCTGGGCCCAAATGGTGCCGGCAAGACGACCGCCGTCAAGATGTTGGTCGGCTTGATTCGCCCCACCGCCGGCAGCGGCCTTGTGCTTGGGCGGCCACTCGGTGATCACCGTGCTCGTCGGCAGATCGGCTACTTGCCGGAACTCTTCCGTTTCCACGACTGGCTGACCGGTGAGGAGCTGCTTGATCTCCACGGCCAGCTCTACGGACTCAGTCGCGCCGAGCGCCGACGCCGCATTCCTGAAGTTTTGGAACTCGTCGGACTTACGGAGGCAGCGCGCCGTCGGGTACGCACCTACTCCAAAGGTATGCAGCAACGCATCGGAATTGCCCAAGCGCTGCTCGGCTCACCCCGGCTGGTCATCCTGGACGAGCCAACATCGGCACTCGACCCACTTGGGCGCCGCGATGTGCGTGACCTGATTCGCCGCCTGCGGGCTGACGGCGTGACCGTCTTCCTGAATTCGCACCTTTTGAGCGAGGTGGAGGCCATCTGCGACCGGATTGCAATTGTCAACCGCGGTCGTGTCATCGCCCTCGGGCCGATGTCCTCGCTTCTAGCCGGCGAACTGGTCGTCGAGTTCCGACTTGGTGCTCTACCAGATGGCACACTCGCTGCGCTGGAGCGCGTGATCCAAATCGACGCCGTGCAGCACGGTGAACGTCCTGTGCTCGTCGCCCGCGCCGCCGACGAGGCAGCAGTTGCCCAGGCGGTCGATCTCCTGGTCCGTGCTGGCGTTCCGGTCTATGGGGTCATACCGGAGCGTCGCTCACTCGAGGATCTCTTCGTCCAACTCGTGAACGAGGAGCGATCGGAGCCACGATGAAAGCCCTCGTCATCGCGCAGCTGACGTTCCGGGAGGGACTGCGAAAGAAGCTCGTCCTTGGCGTCGTCCTCTTGAGCCTCATCTTCGCGGCGCTCTACGTCTGGGGCTTCCACCTCTTTGTGCAGGACTGGCGTGCGATGGAAGCCCGGCGTCAGGCGCAAGGCGCGACCACGATGCTTCCCTACGAGGTTTTTGCCAGTGCGATGGTCCTCCTCGGACTATGGACCGTCAACTTTCTCGCCGGTGTCATGACCATCTTCGCCGCGGTTGGCACGATTGCGAGCGAGATCGAACAGGGAACACTCCATGCGATTGTCCCCAAGCCGATCCGTCGCTGGGAAATTGTGCTCGGCAAGTGGCTCGGCTATGCCGGGATGCTGGCAATCTACATCGGTGTCATGGTCGCTATCGTCACCACAACGGCTCACTTCATTGGTGACTACAGGCCACCAAACATCCTCCAGGCCTACGGCCTTATCCTGCTCGTTGCGTTGATGTTGTTAAGCCTGACGATGCTTGGCAGCACGCTCTTTTCGACCGTTGCCAATGGTGTCATCGTCTTCATGCTGTATGGCATGGCCATCACTGGAGGGCTCGTGGAACAGATCGGCACTGCGCTTGATAACGACGTCCTCGTACGCATCGGCGTGATCGTCTCGATCCTCGTCCCCAGCGACAGCATGTGGCGGCTCGCGAGTTATCTTGTCCAGCCGCGCATTGCAGTCAATTTCTTGGGGCCAAACCCGTTCGGGACGACGGTGCCACCGAGCTCGCTCGCTGTCTGGTACAGCATCGGATACATGGTCGTTCTCTTGCTGCTCGCAATGGCTCGCTTCCAGCGACGCGATCTTTAGTCCTACGTCTGCGGCATACTGACGAACGTCTGCGCGGGATGCAGCCCCGCGGGAACGGGAGGGGATCATGGGCATCGAGATTGTGACGCTTCCTTGTGGGCCGTTAGAGACGAATGCCTACCTCATTGTGGATGGAGACCGCGCGCTCCTCATCGACGCACCGCCCGAGTCGTTCCTGGCCGTACTTGACGAACTCGAGCGACGACACGCCCGGCTGGAGCGGATCGTCATTACGCACACGCACTGGGATCACATCGTGGATGCCGCCAAACTGCGACGTGAGACTGGTGCGCCGATCGCTGCGCACCCAGAAGCAGTACCTCGCCTGGAACAGCCGCGTTCGCTCCTGACGCCCTTACAGTTCGCCATCGAGCCGGCACCGCCAGATGAACTCCTGAACGACGGAGACACGCTTTCCTTTGGTCCCCTGCACTTCCAGATCATCCACACGCCAGGGCACACACCAGAGCAAATTTCTCTCTACGAGCCCACTCGTCGCTGGCTTTTCGGGGGTGACACGCTCTTCCCTGGCGGGTACGGACGGGTTGATCTGCCGGGTTCAAGCATGGAGCAAACCATCCAGACCTTACGCCGTCTGCTTCAGCTTCCGGACGAGGTGATTGTCTTCCCCGGCCACGGTCCGACGACGACGATCGGCCGTGAACGACCGTGGATGGAGCAACTAGTCAGCCAGTGGCGCTAATCGCCACGTGCTGCCGTGAGGAGTGGCTCAGGATCTTCAAATGGGCCGATGACCGCGAGCGCGAACCGGTCAGGATGGAACAGCTCCTGCGCGAGCGCCTGGATTTCTTCGCTTGTCACCGCACGGATACGCGCGATGACCTCTTCTGGCGTCAGCACCTCGCCAAAGACGAGCTCCTGCCCGCCAATCCAGCTTGCCACCGCGCGGCTATCTTCAAGACCCATGACAATCCGACCGACACGCAGCTCCTTCATCCGCTCAAGTTCTTCTGTCGGCACCGGCTCACGCACCAGCTTTTCCAACTCGTTACGCACCGCCCTAAGTGCGCGCTCGGCCCGCTCCACGTCTGTGCCGGTGTACACCACACCCTGTCCCACGTCGGCGTACTCGCGCAGATACCCGTAGACTTCGTAGGCTAGGCCCTGCCGTTCACGGATCTCCTTAAAGAGCCGGGAACTCATGCCTGAACTCAAGACCGCATCGAGCATTCCCTGAACAAAGCGTCGCTCGTCGGTGTAAGGCAACGCTGGCCAGGCTAAGCAGAGATGTGCCTGTTCAGTCGGCCGACCAAGCAGCTGGACGCTGGGACGTGCATCATCGAGCCGCGCCGGATGTGGGTCACCAGGTGGCCCGGGCTCAAGGTCACCAAAATACTGCTCGACCAGTTCGACAACCTGCTCGTGCAGGAGGTCACCAGCTGCTGCAATCACCAGCCGATCCGCACGGTAATGCTCGCGGAGATAGGCGATCAATTCGTCGCGCGTGATTGCTTCGACTGTCTCCTCCGTACCAATGATCGGCCGCCCCAACGGGTGACCGTTCCAGAGCGCCTGGTCGACGAGATCGTGGACGTAATCGTCGGGTGTATCGCGGATCCCGTGAATTTCTTCGACGATAACGTGCCGCTCCTTCTCGAGTTCGACCGGATCGAAGAGTGGGTGGCGCAGCATATCGGCAAGAACATCGAAGGCCAGCCCTAAGTGTGCGCTCGGCACCTTGACCCAGTAATCAGTCGATTCGCGGCCAGTCGAGGCGTTCATTATACCGCCGACCCCTTCGATCGCCTCACTGATCAGGACCGGATCGGGGCGGCGCTCCGTCCCTTTGAAGAGCATGTGTTCCAAGAAGTGCGAGATCCCTGCAAGACAATCGCTCTCGTACCGTGAGCCAACACGCACATAAATAATGACCGTCGCCGAACGGACGTGAGGCATTCGGCTCGTCACAATGCGGATCCCGTTAGCAAGCTGTGTCTTCTCGTACTCCATCCTTCACACCCGTTTCCTGGCTGTGGTCACTCACCGGCAACTCGGAGCAGGAGGTGCAGTGCTGCCTCAGCCGCCTGCGCGATATTCTCCCAGCGGTCTCCCGTAAACCGGTGCTCCTCTACCACTGTTCCTTCTGGGCCAGCGCAGGCGATGTAGACCAGTCCGACCGGCTTCGTCGGCGTACCTCCACCTGGTCCAGCGATCCCCGTCGTCGCCACGGCATAGTCGGTCTTTAAGAGTGCGCGCACACCGCGCGCCATCGCCTCAGCGCATTCGGGGCTCACCGCGCCGACGGCACGAAGGAGCTCCTCAGGAACACCCAGTACGTCCCGTTTCACGGCATTGCTGTAGGCGATGATTCCACCAATGTAGTACTCGCTGCTGCCGGGAACAGAGGTTACCAGATGGCCGATCAACCCACCCGTACAAGATTCCGCCGTGGCAAGCGTGTGTCCCCGCCGGGTGAATAACTCGTAGACTCTCCGTGCGAGTGGATGTTCCGGCACGCGTCTCCTCCAGACCGCAAAAAGCAAGTATACCGCTCAACTCGACGGTTCGAAGGTCAGTTCATCAAGCCGATCAGCGAGCCAGATCGACGGCAAGAGCATCGCCATGATCGTTGCGAGGACGAGTACGCTCCCAACCAGGAAAAAGGCTCGAGTGGCGCCCACCCAATCTCCGATCCAACCGCCGACACCGTTCGCTGCAATCAGCATGGTGAAGAGCACCGTCGAGCGTAGCGCGAAGATCCGGCCCATGAGGTGCGCCGGTGTCGCCCGCTGCACGATAGTCACGCTCGGCACAAGAAACAGCATGTTGCCAAGACCCGTCAAAGCGGTCAAGCCGACTCCGAGCCAAAGTGGCGGTTCCAGTCCGAGGCCAAAGAGACCAACGCCCATGACCACGAGTCCGCCCAGCACCAGTGAGCCAAGGCGCCGCGCATTCAGCGTCCCCACGAGCATCGCCCCAGCGACGCTCCCGACGCCGATTCCGAAGTTCAACATGCTGTACGCCACTTCGCCACGCTCGGGGCGGGCATAGGCATACCCCACAAGGAGGGGCATCGCCATCCCAATCGCTACCGCGCCCAGCGCGACGATTGCCGTATTTGTCCGGACGAGCGTGTTGCCGACCAAAAAGCGAATCCCCTGCACCAGATCGCTCCACACTGCTTGCACGCTAGCCGCTTCCAACCGCTCATGGCGGGGAAGACGGAGCGGCCAGAGTACAAGAGCCGAGCAGAGGTATCCCAACGCTGCAACAGCAAACGCCCCAATCAGCCCCTGTTCCGTCCCGAACGCCGCCACGAGTCCCCCGACGAGCAGTCCAGCAAGCGGATACCCTCCGATATCGCCAAGACTCTCCGCGAGCGAGGACAGCGAGTTCGCTGTCGTCAACTGCCCACCCCGAACCACCGAGGGAATCGCCGCCATCTTCGCCGGACGGTGCAAGATCGCTGCCGCATTGATGAGGAAAAGCAACGGATAGATGCTGAGGAGCCATGTCCAACTCGCAAGCGGCAACGCGAGGACAAGCGGGACACGCACCAGATCGGAGGCAATCATCACCGCACGCCGGTCAAAGCGATCGACAATCACCCCAGCCAGCGGCCCCAGCAGGAGATCAGGCAACCCCGAGGCCAGAAAGGCCAACCCGGCGACCGTCATCGAACCGGTAAGCTGGTACACCAGTGCAGCCAGAGCGACCCGATGAATTCGGTCACCAATCGTTGCGACGAGATCGGAACTCCATAGCGCTGCGAAGCGCCGGTTCCCTACCAGCAACCGCAGCGGCTCCCGCCACTGCACCCCGTCCCCTCCCCTGGTTACAGCACAGCGTCACCCCTTCGGAAGTCGTACCGGAGTATAGCCGAACATCTCTTGTGGCGATCGGCCATCAGGACTCCTCGGAAGGTCGGACGCCTTTGGCCTCCAGCGCACGGATATCCGCCTCAATCTCCGCGAGCTGCCGCTGGACGACCGGAAGCCGGTCACGCGTCCGCTGCCAGTCGCGGTAGACTTCGTCGCGCTCTTGTCGAAGCCGGTTCCGCTCAAGGAGGAGCTGCTGTCTCTGCCAGTCACGCGCGGCGCAGGTCGGACAGCGTCCACGCACGTCACGCCAGCCTCCACATCGCTCGCACGGGCGCGCGAGATCGGTGAGCGTGAGCGGCACCCAGACCACACCCTCGCGGCGCGCGGCCGCGAGCGCGTCCGCAGCCAGCAGTTCCAAGCTCGCGGCAAGGGTCTCGAGGAGCTCCTCACGCGGACGCCCGTACCCGACTTCCGCCAGGAGCGCTGCCACATCCCCTTCCACCCGTCGGAGCCGCGCTGGCGCAATCTGATGTCCGCGCTCTGCCCAATCAACTTCCTCGACCCAACGGAAGGTCATCCCATCGATCTCGAGCGAAACGGTCGCTGGCTGCGCTTCGGTATCGACTGTCACCTTCACGGCAACTGCTGGCAGTGCTGGTTCTGGAGCTTGCGCAGGGCTCACTTCAAGCTGCGTGAGTTCTACCTCTAACTCAGCCAGCGCAGCTTCCAGCTCGCGGATCCGCTCTGTCCACCGGTTCTCGGGTAGGAGCGCTTGCTCCGCCTGCGCCAGGTCATACTGGAGTGCCGCGCGGCGCTCCAAGAGGCGCGCGAGCCGCCGGCGCTCCGCTTCGCGCACATAGGACGAGGCTGAGTCCGCTGCCTCTGCTGCCTCACCCGTGTTTTCCGGCTTCCGTTGGAAGAAACGTTTCCAGGACATAGTGATCACCTGCCATCGAGTTCGAGCGCATCGGTCGCAGTCTGAAGCCGCCGTAGAAGCTCAACCAACGGCGACGGACGAACAAACAGCGCGTTTTCTGGGATAACCGCGCGCCAGCTCGCCCGCGGCGTTGGTGGCTCGCCGGTCAAGGCAACAGCCTCCACCATATCGGCACGCTCGCCGATCCAAGCGCGCAACAACCGCTGTCTGCCCCTGTGCTCCCAGCGGAGTTCTAAGAGAGGCATCCCGTCAGCCACCTCGCACCGCACGGTGAGCGGCGAGCCCTCCGCGCCAAGACGTTCCGCCGCCTCGGCGAGTTGCCGCCATGCCAGGACTCGCCGGTCAGCCTCATCGAGTCGCCAGGGGATGCCAATGCGCTCGGAAACACGCCAGCGCAACCAGCGACTTCGCCAGAGGGCTACACCAGTCAGAAGCAGTCCCCCATGCACGATCCCAAGCCATAGCGGGTAGGGCCACGGTGCGCTATAGAGCTGCATCCAGTCACCGTACAACCCACTCACCAGGTCGAGCGCAGGATAAAAGACAAGAGTCGTCGCCAGGATCAACCCTCCACTCGCAAGGAGTACGACGCTGACTGGCCGTCGCACCTTCACGAGGAGCCCCATGATGAGCATCACAATACCAAGTGCTACGCTCACCAAGTTCCCGCTCAGTGCGATCCAGAAGTGAGCGAACGGGTCCGTCACACCGATGTACTCCACCCAACCAAGGAAAAGAAGATAGCCGAATCCGGTCACCCGACCGCCCGCCAGCCAGACCGCGACCATGTGTCCGACCTCGTGGAGTAGCACTCCAAGCGGAACCAGGAGAAAGAGTGCAATTTCTACAAGGAGCGAGAGTTGTCCCGAGATAATTGGCTCAGCGAAGAGATACCGCCGCCCACGCCAGGCCCGCGCCAGTGCCCGCAGCGAGAGTGCGGCCATTGCCAGACTGACGAGCTGCAGTGCCGAAAACGTCGGCATCGTGTGATCCGCCTCACCGGAGGGTAATGTCCACGACCTCAGTCTACCGTACAGCCACGGTCATTGCGCGCCCCTGAGACGGAGGGATGACCAGGCACCAGGAAGCGCCACAGCAACGACGTCCCGCGGCTAATCCCGATACGCGTCGTACAGGTCACCTCGGCAACCTGCCGGCCTGGTTGGATCCAGAGAGGTGGCCCATCCAGCGGAAGACCGTTGTGCGCCAGCGTGATCCCAAAAGCGATCGCCAGCGCACCAGGACCACTTGCCAGACGTACCGGCGCGAGCTCCCGAGCAGTGCGATGCTGGCGCAGCCGTCGTGCTCGCATCGTCTCGATTCCGACGAGCGGTGCAGCCGCGCGGAGCAGCACGGCACCAGCCTGGCTCTCCGGTTCCGTCACGACGTTGCAGCAGGGATACATGCCGTAAGCTCGGTACACGTAGGCATGTCCCGGTGGTCCCCACATCACCCGCACCGGCCCGTTCCGATAGCGCGCCGCATGCGACGCCGGATCCTCTGGCCCACCGTAGGCCTCAACCTCAACCAATTCCCCCGCCACAAGTTCCCCTTCAACAACGCTTACCAGGATCGCCCCAAGGAGTTCTCGAGCAACCTCGACCGCCGGCCGCGCGTACCACTCCCGCGGTAAGGCGAGCGCGGGGTCGAGCTGGAGCGACGCGAGCATATTGGTTCTTTGGCTCATGATGGCCTCCAGTGCCTTCGACTCCGGCTCCGCGGGCGAGCAAGCCTCGCCACTTTGTTACCTGAGGACAGTCTTCATCGCTTTCCCCGCACCCCGGAGTACCGCTCAACTCGCCTTCCTCGTGGCAGAGCAGCGACGGCCAGTCTTCGGCGAACCGATCAAGCGGACGACTGGCGGCAGCCGACCAGCGCTCCCATAACGGATAGGCCACCTGAGTGCGCGTCGACCGAGAGCACGTTCAGCCGACCACCACTCTCGGAGCAGGCGCACTGGCGACCGCCGGTGGAGAGGGGCCGATCACAAAACCCCGCGACCGTTACGTTCTCACGCGGCGGCTCAGGCCAACTCCTCAAGCCGCGCCTGGATGAGCCGCACACGCTCCTCGGCATCCACGAGTCTGGCGCGGTGTCGTTCCACGACGTGCGCCGGAGCGCGGGTCACGAACTGCTCATTCGCCAGAAGCGTGCGCGTACGCTCGAGTTCAGCGAGGAGCTCTTCCAGTTCACGCTGCAGCCGTTGTCGCTCCGCTTCAATGTCCAGCATGCCGCGCAACGGCAGATAGATCACTGCATCGTCGACAATCAGCGAGACGACCTGACGCGGTGCCTCGAGAAGTTCGTCGACATACTCGAGGCCATCGCTGGCGATCCGCGCCAAGAAGCGGAACACACCCTCGCTGTCCTGGAACGTCCGCCGGTGCGAGCCAGGGAAGACGATTGCCTGGATCCAGCGGGCCGGCTCCACCCCAGCCTCGGCCCGTGCATTGCGCACCGCCCGGATCGCTTCCATGAGGAAGGCGAACTCCTGCTCTGCCTCTTCGTCCACCAGCGTCGTATCTGGCTGGGGCCAGGGAGCGACCATAATGCTCTCGCCAGCGTGCGGTAGTCGTTGCCACAGTTCCTCGGTGATAAACGGCATGAACGGGTGGAGCAATCGCAGCGCCCGCTCCAGTACATAGGCCAGGGTCTGCCGCGCGGCCTGCGCGCTTGTACCGCCCGCATTGATCGCCACTTTGCTCGCCTCAATGTACCAGTCGCAGAACTCTGACCAGAGGAACTCGTAGAGCGTATGGCCGGCCTCGTGGAACTGATAGCGCTCCATGAGGTCCGTCACTGTTTCAGTGACGCGTTGCAGTCGGCTTAGGATCCAGCGGTCGGCCAAGCCGGCCGCCTCTCGCGCCGGAGGCAGCACACTCCCGTCTCGCCCGCGGTCGATCGTCCCGCCGGCAAGTGCACGCAGCGTGTAGCGAGTGGCATTCCAGATCTTATTCGCAAAGTTGCGGCTCGCCTCAACCCGGCTCAGGCTAAGCTTCATATCGGTACCGGGTCCAGCCATCGTCACCAGCGTAAAGCGCAACGCGTCCGCGCCGTACTGCTGCGTCACCTCGGTCGGGTCGATCACGTTCCCTTTCGTCTTGCTCATGCGCTGACCGCGCTCGTCGCGCACCGTGCCATGCAAATAGACGGTATAGAACGGCACCTCACCCATGAATTCGAGGCCGAGGAAGACCATGCGTGCGACCCAGAAGAACAGGATGTCGTACCCCGTCTCCATCACCGAGCCGGGATAGAAGTACCGCAGATCCTCGGTCTCGTCCGGCCACCCCAGCGTGCTGAACGGCCACAGCCCGCTCGAGAACCAGGTATCCAGCACATCTGGATCTTGCTCGATACGCGTGCTCCCGCAGTGCTCACAGCGGTCGATCGTCTCCTCGGCCGTCACTGTCAACTGCTCGCAGTCCTGGCAATACCAGACCGGAATGCGGTGTCCCCACCAGAGCTGCCGAGAGATACACCAGTCGCGCACGTTTTCCAGCCAGTGAAGGTAGACGGCCCGGAAGCGCTCGGGGATAAACCGGAGCGTTCCGTTGCGGGCCACCTCGATTGCGGGCTGGGCAAGCGGAGCCATGCGCACGAACCATTGCTTGCTGATAAGCGGCTCGACCACTGTTCCGCAACGCTGACAGTGACCAAGGCTGTAGCGATGCGGCTCCGTCCGCACGAGGTAGCCTTGTCGATCGAGTTCCTCGACAACGCGACGCCGTGCTTCCTGGATGGTCAGCCCCGCGAACGGCCCAGCCGCCTCGTTCAAGGTGCCGTCCGGATTCAGGATGTTGACCGGCGGCAGTTGGTGCCGCTGGGCAATCTCAAAGTCGGTGAAATCGTGGGCTGGTGTCACCTTCACCGCCCCTGTGCCAAAAGCCGGATCGACTGCCTCATCAGCGACGATTTGCAGTCGCCGCCCCAGCAGGGGCAAGATCGCTGTCTTCCCAACAAGGTGCCGGTAGCGCTCGTCGTCCGGGTGGACAGCCACACCAGTATCGCCGAGCATCGTCTCCGGTCGCGTCGTCGCCACGACCAGCGACTCGTCACTTCCTTCCACCGGGTACCGCAGGTAATAGAGCGTCCCTTCCAACTCCTCGTGGTCAACCTCAAGGTCGGACAGCGCGGTCATACAGCGCGGGCACCAATTGATGAGGCGTTCACCACGATAAATCAGCCCTTTGTCATAAAGCCGCTTGAAGGCCGTCCGCACTGCCCGTGAAGGGCCAGGATCCATCGTGAAGCGGAAGCGTGTCCAATCGCAGGAGGCACCAAGGATCCGAAGCTGCTCGCGAATTCGGCCGCGGTAGCGGTTCATCCAATCCCAGACACGCTCCAGGAACTTCTCCCGCCCCAGATCGTGCCGAGTCAGCCCCTCCTTGAGGAGCTCCCGTTCAACGACCCATTGCCCAGCGATCCCAGCATGATCCGCCCCAGGCAGCCAGAGCGTCGGGTAGCCCTGCATGCGCCGCCAACGGATCATTAAGTCCTCGATCGCGACGAAGAGCGCGTGTCCCATATGGAGCTCGCCGGTGACGTTCGGCGGCGGCATGATGATGACGAACGGCTTGCGACTCCAGTCGATCGTCGGCGTGAAGTACCCCTGTCGCTCCCACCAGTCGTACCAGCGCGCCTCCACCGCCTGCGGCTGGTAGGTCGGGGCAAGTTCGTCGGAGCGCGCCACGTGCGTCATCGAGTCCCACCTCCACGTCGAGTGTCGCGATCGAGAACCAGATTACCCTCAAGCAGCACTCAGTACTCACGGGCGGCCAATCGACGAGCGCCGTACTCGTCGGAAGGACCTTCCTCCCGTCGGACGGCCTCTCCCGGCAAGCGTACCGACCGCCAGCGCAGAACGTCAACGAGCCACGGGATACAGCGCATGGGCGCCTTTCCAAACCGTTCCCTGTGCCCACTCAGACCCCAGCTTGAAAACCGGCCACACTTACGACGCAATGGCCGGCTCTTGGACACTGCGTCCTCCCGCCCCCATCTCGTTCCCGGTGTATTGCAGCGCCTCCGGCATCCTGACAAGGCAGCGAGCACCAGCACACAGCGAGTCAAGCGCTACCCGGCGATTGACTGTCCAGATCGTCGAAACAGAAAAGGGAGAATGAGCGTTGACACCTCCCTAACCTGTTCCTAGCACCACGCTCGCTCAACAGCCGTTCAGCCACTCGACGCGGCTATCGTTCGGCCGGCTCTCAAGCATGCAGCGAATGTGGGGCAGGGGGCATCTCCGCGCGCAGACTCCGTGTGAGATCACTGATGCGCTCGAGTGCGATAAGTGGCGTCTCTCCGGGTACGTCTCACGTTCGCGTCCCGCTATCCAAGCCACATTGTCGGAGATATCACGCCCAGCCCAACTCCCCCACCCTGGCGGGAAAAGCGAGGAAAGCTAGTTCTTCGGTGGTAACGTCTCCCGTCGTCCCTCGTTTCCTACCCTATGAGGGAACCCGGCCTATTCAGCCGAGATCGACGGTCCGCACCAGGGTTCACCCAGAGCTCATTCTCCACTCTCGCCGCTTTTCCGCACGTTGACACGATTGCATGCTGGCTCGGACGAGCAGGGCGTGTCCCGTCCCGGAGCACGCCCTTCACTCCTCCAGCTCGACGGATGCCGCAGGGACACGCTGCGCCAGCTGTTCTTGGAGGGCACTGAGCAGTCGCTGCTCAATCTCCAGGACGTGATCAGTGACCTCACGTAAGCGGCGTGTCAGGCGCGCCGAAAGGGTCAGCGCGCTCGCCGCAAGGCGCAGCGCTTCGTCGGTCGTCAGATCCTCGCGTGACGCTTGCGCGAGCAACTCGGCCATTCGTTCTTCGTAGGTCGTCACCATCACGCCGAAACTACGCAGGATGACGCGCGTCGTCTCGCTCGGTCGCTGCTCAGCCACGCTCGCCTCCTCCGCCTTAGCCGGCGCGCAGCGCCTCCAGCGCCTCGCCGATCCGTACCACAGCGAAATCGATGTCTTCGCGGGTCAGGATCAAGGGCGGCAGGAGCCGCACCACCGTCGTGCCGGCAGGGAGCGCCAGCACTCCGCGCTCTTGCATTGCCTTGAGAACGGGCGTCGCACGCGTCTTCAGATCAACACCGAGCATCAGTCCGAGTCCGCGCACCTCGCGCACGAGTGGGTGACGCAAGGCGAGTAGCTGCTGACGGAAATAAGCACCAAGCTCCTTGGCAGCGGGGATCAGGCGGTCATCTTCGAGCGCCTGAAGCGTTGCCAGTCCAGCCGCACAGGCAAGCGGGTTCCCGCCGAAGGTGCTCCCATGGACACCAGCCGGCAACGCCAGCGCCACATCTTCCGTCAGGAGTGTCGCGCCAATCGGGACTCCATTGGCCAACCCTTTGGCCACACAGAGGAGGTCCGGTGAAACCCCTGCGTGTTGGCAGGCAAACCAGGCACCGGTGCGGAACGCTGTCTGCACCTCATCGAAAATAAGGAGTGCACCACGATCTCGCGTGATCCGCCGCGCCGCCTCTAGGAAACCCGGATCAGCTGGATAAATTCCTGCCTCGCCTTGCACCGGCTCGAGGATCACCGCCGCCGTCTCCTGGTCGACGGCCGCCTCCAGCGCCACGGCATCGCCGTAGGGGACATGCGTCACTTCCGGCAACACAGCGAGGAACGGTTGGCGATATTTCGGCTCCCCTGTCGCCGCCAGCGCTCCGAGCGTCCGACCGTGGTAGCCGCGCCGTGCCGCCACGATCTTGCGCCGCCCGGTCACCGCCCAGGCAAACTTCAGCGCTGCCTCCACCGCCTCCGCGCCGGAGTTACTCAAGAACGCGCGCACCAATCCATGAGGAGCGATAGACAACAGCTTTTCCAGGAATGCCGCCCGCACGTCCGAGGCGAACGACTGGTGACAGCTCAAAAGTCTTCCCGCCTGCGCGACGATCGCAGCGGTGACACGAGGATGGGCGTGCCCCAGGATATTGACCCCGTAGTTGCTCATCAGGTCGAGATACCGCTGCCCGTCACTATCATAGAGCCACACCCCTTCGCCGCGCACTAACGCGATACCGCGCTTGGCATACAGCGGCGGCTGTAGCGTCTCGTCGAGTTGGACGATCGTCGCCGTCGATCGCGCCGTCATGGTCGCACCTCGACCCGGCTCCCGGCGATCAGCACTGTCCCCGCGCCGGCAAGTGCCCGCTGGATGGGCTGTGGCACACGTGCATCAGCGAACACCACTCGGCCGATCCCTGCCTGCACCGCCTTGCAGCCTGCCTCCACCTTCTTCTTCATTCGACCCTGTGCCGCCGTCATCGCCGCCTCGACACTCGCCGGATCGTCCACATCAATGGCGGTAATCAGCGAGTCCGGATCACGCACGTCCCGTAGGAGGCCAGGTGTATTCGAGAGGATGACCAGCGCATCAGCCCGCAGCGCGACCGCAAGCTGCATTGCCAGCTTGTCTCCGTCCACGTTGATCGCCTCGCCCTGGTCGCTCACCGCCGGGGGCGTGAGCACAGGCAGATACCCATGGTCGAGCAGGAGCTCCAAGAGCTGCGTATCGACCCGTTCGATACTTCCCGCATAGTCTCCCCGCAGCACCTTGGGTTTCCCATTTTCGATCGCCCGCAGCGTGTCTTTGCGTGGACCGCTGGCGATGCGCCCGTCCATCGCTGTCAGCCCAACGGCGTTGACGCCACGCTGCTGCAGTCCCTCGACGAGCCGCTTATTGACCAGACCGGCATAGACCATCAACATCAGATCCATCGTCTCGCGGTCGGTAAACCGGCTGACCTGACCAGTCGAGGACATCACGAGGCGTGGCTCCCGTCCAAGCCGTCGCGTCCACTCGTCAAGTGTCGCGTTCGCCCCGTGGATGAAGACGATCCGTGTCTCACGCCAGAGCGCTGCCAGATCGTCCAGCGTCAGTGCCGGATCGATTCCCGCGCTCCCTCCCAGCTTCACGACCAACATCTTCGTCACGTCGCTCCTTTCTCCATCGTCATCCCACTCGGCTTTTCCCAGATTGTGGTATGTCCCAAGAGCCAGCGCCGCTCCGCGATGAGTCGGAGACCCGCCCGCTCAGCCAGTTCGCGCACCCGCCGATACCGCACGTAGTGCGGGTCCCCCACCGTCTCGACGATCGCCAGGCGCCCACCTGGTCGCAGCACCGTCGCCAACTCTTGCAATGTCGCCGCCGGGTCGGCTGTTTCGCCAAGCACGTGGACAAGGAGCGCCCGGTCGTAAGCATTCTGCTCCAGCGCTGCCAACGTGCCCCGGCCGAGCTCCGCCAGCAGCAGCCGTACGTTGGTCAGTCCGCGCTTTTCCGCCTGCTGCTGCACCAGTTCGAGCATACGCGGCTGCACGTCGAGCGCGGTGATTGAACCGCTTGGCCCGACACACTCGGCCAATGGGATTGTCAGTCGCCCCGGCCCCGCGCCAGCGTCGAGTACCCGCATGCCCGGCTGCAACTCCAGCAAGGCAGTGAGTTCCGCTGCCTGGGCGAACGAGCGCACCCCCGGCAGTGTCAAGAACCAGGCGAGCCGCGCTGAAAAGGGCCGTCGGCGAGCAAGCTTCCAGCCGAGCGCGAGACCTACCGCGAGCAAAGGGAAAATGACCCAGCGACGTCGCACCACGCGACTCCTCACAACGGGTGCAGCCCCGGAAACTCAAGGCCCAATGTCTCCGGAAAGCCAAGCCGGATGTTCATCGCCTGCACCGCTTGTCCTGCTGCACCCTTCATTAGGTTGTCAATTGCCGACATCACCACGAGCCGCTGCCGGCCACCCGGGAGTTCGTCCAACTCCCAGCCGATATCACAGTAGTTCGAGCCAGCGAGGATCTTCGGTTCCGGATACCGGTGGATTCCGCTTGCCTCCTTGACCAGACGGATGAATGGTTCCTGCCCGTAGGCTGCGCGATAGACCTGCCAGAGATCACGGTCGGTGAGTGGTCGATTGGGAAAGACATGGGCCGTCGCCAAGATCCCCCGCACCGCTTCGACGCTCGTGACCGAGAGGCCAAGCGACGGCGTCCGTCCACAGACCGTGAGTTCTTGCAGCACCTCGGCTGTGTGCCGGTGGCCGCCCGGCTTGAAGGGACGGATCACTCCACTCCGCTCTGGGTGGTGGCTTGCTGGCCCGGCCTCACCACCAGCCCCGGAGGAGCCTACCTTACACTCAACGGTCACTGGCATGTCCAGGTCGACTAATCCCGCACGGAAGAGCGGGGCGAGCCCAAGGATCACTGCCGTTGAGTTGCAGCCTGGGGAGGCGATGTACCGCGCCGTCTTAATCTCCTCCCGGTGGAGCTCCGGAAGCCCATAGACAGCCTGGCCAAGCAGCTCCGGCCGAGGATGCGACCAGTGGTACCACGTCTCATAAGCAGCCGGATCTCGCAAGCGAAAATCTGCAGAAAGGTCGATAACAACCGGCGCAAGTTCGAGCAGCCGGTCCACAATCGGAGCCGTCTCCCCATGTGGCAAGCAGGCGAAGAGCACGTCGACCGGCTCGAGCGCCTCGGGTGGGACGAATTTCAAGGTTGTGCGCTTGCGGAGGTTCGGGTGCACCGTATGCACGAATTTTCCGGCTCGCGACCGCGAGGTGACTTGCTTTACCTCGACTTCCGGATGATGAAGCAACAAGCGCAAGAGTTCCCCACCCGTGTAGCCCGAGCCTCCGAGGATCGCGACTGTCACTGCCATCCAGGTACCACCTCTCCCTCCCGTGGTATTTCCGTCAGTGGCTCAACGCCATCGCGGGCGACGCTCCCTGCGTCGCCCGCGCCAGCACGTAATCGGCGATGAGTCCCGCCACGTCGACATGGGTCGTGCGCATCAATCCCTTAAACTCAACACCGCCGTTGACTTCCAGGACTTCGAGCCCATCCGCCGTCTCGACGAGATCGACACCCGCGATCTCCAACCCGATCGTGTGTACTGCCCGCAACGCGAGTTCGGCCAGCTGCGGTGTCACTGGACAGGGATGAGAGACTGCTCCGCGTGCTACATTCGTCACCCAGTGCTCGGCAACACGGTATGATGCCGCAACCACCTGGTTGCCGACGACGAAGACACGCACGTCGCGCCCTGGCTTATCAACATATTCCTGGAGATAGAAGACACCATGGTGGAAGGAGCCGAGCGCCCGCTTGTGCTGCAACACCTCACGCGCTGCGGCCGGAGAATTGACACGGGCGAGCAGTCGTCCCCAAGAGCCAGTCACCGGCTTAATTACCGCTGGATATCCCAGCTGCTCTAGGGCCGCAAGAGCGCTCTCCACATCGAAGGCGACGAGCGTGCGGAGCGTGGGCACACCAGCTGCTGCCAGGAGCCGCGTCGTCAGCACCTTATCATCGGCGATGGCAGTCGCCTGGCTCCGGTTGACCGTGGGGATTCCGGCAGACTCGAAGAGGCGCAGGGCTACCTGCCCCCGGCTGTGCGCCATGCACCGGTCAAGGACAAGATCGACCTGCGGCCAGCTGTGTTGGTCCGTAAGATCAAACACGAGCTGGCGGTCATAAAGCCGCACGACCTCTGCGCCTCGCTCAGCCAGTGCACGCAGGAGGAGTTTCTCCTCTTCTCGGACATGCGAGAGTAGCACCCCGATCCGCGGCGTACTCACGACTCGTCCCCCCATCGCCCACCCACGATTTGTGCCGCGATCCGCTCAATCGCCCGCTGGAGCACGGCGATACCGCGCAAGAACTCGTCGATCGCGATGTGCTCGTTCGGCGTGTGGTCCAGCCGGGAGTCGCCCGGACCGTAAGCGACGATCGGACAGCCCCAAGCCGGACCGACGATATTCATGTCTGACGTTCCCGTTTTTACTTTGAGTTTCGGCTCACCGCCGAGCTCTCGGATCGCTGAGAGAAACGCCGAGACCAATGGCGACCGCTTGTCGACCCGGAATCCTGCCGCGTTGACTGTCACTACGACCTCCCCGGCACCGGCGAGCCGCTGCGCCACTGCGACCGCCCGTTCTGGCGGGAAGTCCGGCGGCAAGCGTAGGTTGGCCCGCAACCAGGCCTGTTCGGTCAGTCCGTCTCCATTGGTGACAATGCTGAGCAGGGTCGGTGTGACGCAATCGAAGGCACGCGTCCGTCCAGCATTCTGCTCGTCACACCAGCTGACGAGGGCATTCCAAAAGGCAACCGCGTCTTCCGCTGCTGTCGTGCCTGGTCCGGCAGCATGCGCTGACGGTCGAACGATCCGATACTCAATCGCTACTGACCCCTTGTAACCGAGCACAACGCCGTCCCAGCCGCTCGGTTCACCGATGATCACCGCATCCGGACGCGGGTGATGCTCGACGAGCCAATTCGCACCACGCGAACTCATCACTTCTTCCTCCACCGCCCCAACCACAGTAAGGCGGATACCCGGAGGAAGCGTCGCTCGGGCACCGGCCAGCACAAACGCCGCAAGCGGTCCCTTGGCATCGACTGCGCCGCGGCCATAGAGCAACCCGTCCACCTGCCGCACCGGAATCCGACCCGGCACGGTATCGATGTGCCCAAGCAACATCAGCTCACGTGAACCAGATCCACGGACCCCGACCGCGTTCCCCGCTTCATCCGGTGCTGCCTGGTAGCCGAGCTCCGTCATGCGAGCGCATAACCACTCGACGGCCGCCGCTTCTTGGCCCGAAAGACTCGGGATACGGAGGAACGCTTCGAGGAAGGCAGCAGCTTCGACGGCGAGCTCGGTCGTCATCTCATTCCCTCGTCCCTGGAGTTGCTTGCTGAACCTGTTCCATCACGAACGCGACAATCCGCTCCGCGATCGGCACTCCTTGCTCGGCCAGCTCGCGGAACTGCAAAAGATTTTCGGCAGAGAGGACGATCGGCTGACCGTCCCGTTCCACGACGTCAAGAACGTAAACGCCGCTGCCGAGTCGTCCAACAAGCGCACTCGCCAGCGGCTCCCAGCGTTCCCGCTCCTCGAGCGTTATCGGCATGTCGCCGCCCCGTCCTCGCAGAACCGCGAGGAGCTCCGTCCCGACGACCACCATCCGCCGTACTGCACCCGGCTCAGCGACCGCCTGCTGGACCAGCACTGCTCGCTCCTCGCCGAGCACCCGGCGGTGCTCGACCAGTGCCTCAGCAGCATCCGGATCCTCGACAAATGCGATCGGCATCATCGGGTCCACAGTCAGCGATTTCAGGTACACCGGATATCCCAGTGACGCGATCGCGCGGAAGGTCGCCGCCTCACCGAAGGCAACGATCGTTGGTGGCGTTGGGATACCAGCTACGACAAGATGCCGGAGGAACGCCAATCGATCCGCCAGCAGCCGCGTCGTCGCCGGGCGGTTTACGACTACCGCGCCACGCGCTGCCAGCAGCGCAGCAAGCGCAGCCGACTCCGGGGTCGCCTGCTCCCGGTCGAGCGCGACGGCCGGCAACTCGACCTTACCGTCCTGCAAGGGAATGGCGATTTCATTGGGATCGTACAATCGGGCCTCCCAGCCCGCGGCCGCAAACGCCTGCTGGAGCAGGCGCTCCTCAACCCGCAGTCGCTCGGCGAGCAGCGCGAGCGTGGCCATCGTCACTCGCCCCAGTCCTCTTCCTCAGCCGGTGCAAGGCCGAGCTCGAGTGGATCGACCGAGAGGACTTCGAGATCGGCTCCGCACTCCGGGCAGGAGACAATTTCCCCCACCTCGACGTCCGTCAGACCGAGATTGGCACCACACTCTGGGCACATCGTGGGTCACTCCCTCCACTCCATACAACGTTCCGACAAAACGAATCGGCGGTGAGCTTGTGGGCTCACCGCCGCTCCGGCTCTACGCTAGCGCGTCAGGTCAACAGGACCGTCCGCGGGCGCTTCCGGTTGCGGCAGGAGCCCCCAGGAACCTGGGGGCGGGGATAGGTGCGGGGGTAGCCAGAACGGCATAGCCCCTGGCGCTCACTGCCCCAGGTTTCTCTGCCGTCCGGTTCATTGTCTCTGTACCCCGTACCATCGTCCGTCCCCGGCCTCCTGCCGCAACGGGACTTGCAGGTAGACTCTAGCACATCGGGTATGGTGAGCGCAAGAGGGATTTGTATCGAGCAAATTTCTTCCTGCTAAGGCCGACGCGCTGCACAGCAATGCAAGACTGAGATTTTCCTTGACCCGGTCGACGAGCCCTGCTGAACTCGCAACGCCTGGCCCGGTGAAAGAGCGAACACTCGCGTTCATTTGGACACAAACTGTCCGCTGTCACTCTGTTGATTCCTGGCATCTCCTAACGTGGGCCGACGCCATGTTCAGATGCTCCTACTTTGCCGCCAGCGTGGTACTCGCTGCTGGTTCCCAAGATGGGTAGACAGACCTCAAACGTGACGACAGCCCACGCCCACCGCCTTTTGTCCCGCGTCTGGAGGCAATCTGCTCTTGCGCCCCTCCGTCGGCAGCCAATCGTCAGGCACGCATGCGAAACCAACATACTACTCTCTCAGGGCGATTCCTCAAATGCTCCTCATCACGTCACCCGCTGGTAGCCGATGCTCATGAAACGCTGCCACTGACCTTCATCGTCCAACATGAAAGAACTCAGCGTCCAGTGGTCGTCACTCTCTACATTGATCACGTCACGGTAGCGCCCCCTGCTGCCAGGGGTCATGCCCGGCCCCTCAGTTTCGAGAGACAGCACCTTTCCAGACGGGTCGAGCTGGCCTTCGTACACCCAGAAATGAGCCATCATCGACCCGACCCACGAACCAACGAACCGCCCTCGCTCTGGGTCATAACCGAGCGTTAGGATCGAACTCGCCTGAGTACCATCAGGCGCGTCTTCCTCGATGTCGGCTACGATCCAGAGATCACCGAGCGCCCGTATGAACGCCGTGCCAGAGCGTCGCTCAGCGTGCAAGTCGGGCCCCATCGTTACCTGGCCTTCGCCTGTCCATTCACCAAGGAGCTGTTGTAGCCACTGGTGCTGCTTCTGCGGTTGTGCCTGCATGGTTGACCCCTCTGATTCATCGACACGGATTACTCGTTCCCGGGGAGGATGGGTGCTACGACCGAGGTTCAGCTCCCCTCCGACCCGGCGATATCTCCTACGCCTTGCGGTACACCAAGTCGAGATCGCGCTCCTCCGCGACCCTGTTTTGGGAGCCCCTCCGAGCGGCTGATCACAATCTGGCCATCCGCGTTGAGGACACTCATGGAACGCTACCGAGAGATCAGTCAGACTCCTTTCCGATAGGGCGAAGCCAGTTGGATTGCCCCGCACTGTGGTACCTCTGTTGGGCCCTCCGCACAATGGCTGACACCGCGGATACGTTCCGTCATTTCCTTTCGCTAGGGATATCCTGTTGCGAATGGCCGTGACAAGCAGCTTATCATCTTTTGCTGAATCGCGCACGTGTCATCGATCTCGCGCGGCCGGATCTCCGCGAGTGATCATCGAGATTCCCGCGTTGGTACGCGTCACCTCGAGCCTTCTCCCCTTTCACTCGCTCAATCTGCCGTAGACCTCTTGCTGCGCGCGAAGCGAGAACTGGCACAACGATACCTAGGCTCAACACCAACAGAGTCAAAGATTTTCCCGTTTCCATTCCTTTCCTGTTCTGCTATCCTAGGAAACAAAGGAGGTAGAACGATGCGCCAAGCGACAATCACACCCGACCGGCCCTCGACCCGCGAGCAACTCCTCACGTTGCTCAAGAAGAGCGAGGGTCTCACCGCTGATCAGCTCGCCCGGATGCTCGGGATTACCTCCATGGCAGTCCGCAAGCACCTCACCGCGCTCGAGCGCGACGGGCTCGTTACGACATCACTTCTGCGGCGCAAGATTGGTCGGCCGGCCCGTCTCTACCGCTTGAGTGCCCAGGCCGATGTGCTGTTCCCGCAACAATACGACGCCATGCTCACCGACGTCCTGCGTGACCTGGCAGCGCTGGATGGCCCCGCCAAGGTCGATCTTCTGCTGCGCCGTCGCGTCGAGCGTGCTGGCCAGACGCTCGCTCGGGAACTGGAGGGCACGCCCACGCTCCGTGAGCGCGTCCGCAAGCTCGCCGAAACGCTCGATGCGCTTGGCTACTATACGACCTGGGAGCAGCTCGACGGTGAGACGTTCCGTCTTTGCCAGTATCACTGCCCGATCCGCCAGGTCGCAGCCAATTTCCCAACCACCTGCGACGCCGAGGTCGAACTCTATCGGGCGCTCCTGCGCGCTGACATCGAGCGACGCTGCCATCTTGCCTCTGGCGATCCCTGCTGCTCCTATCTGATCCGCGCTCCGCAGACGGTGGCCATCGCAGCGTCATGAGCCGCCTACGACCGTGGAATTGTCCCGAGGAGCGTGAGGCTCAGCGCCAGGACTGCGCAGCTCAGGAGACCAAACAGGATCCCCAGCAGTGCCGCGGTACGCAGCCGCGGTCGCTGGTCTTTCTTACCCTCGCTGCTGCGTCGGCCCATCTGCCCCACCGAAACCCAATCGTGCACTGTTGCCAAGGATGAAAACATCCGGCACCACTTGCGCTGTCGCCGCCAAGGTCGGCGGCAGGATACCCAAGGCTGCCAGACTTAATCCGACCAGATTGTAGAGCGCCGTTCCCGCGAGGTTCACCCAAGCTGTTCTCAGCGCCCGCCGCGCCCAACGGATCACTTCTGGCACGAGCATCCAGTCCTCACGCAGTAACACCACGTTCGCCGTTTCGGCTGCCAGCGCCGTGCCAAGCCGTCCCATCGCAATGCCCACGTCCGCCTGGGCGAGCGCTGGCGCATCGTTAATCCCGTCACCGACCATCGCTACAATCCGACCAGCCTCCTGGTATGCCCGTACCACCGCCAGCTTATCCTCGGGTAGCAATCGAGCCCGCCAACGAATGCCGAGCGGGCCAGCGAGTGCCGCAGCTGCCTGCTCATGGTCACCGGTGATCAGCTCGATGTCCCGAATGCCCAGTCGTCGCAGCTCGGCAATCGACTCGGCTACACCAGGTCGGAGCTCGTCAGCGAATGCCAGCACGCCGAGACGTTCCCCCTCCCATTCGACGACCACTACCGTCTTGCCCTGTGCCCGTAGCTGCGCGACCGGCTGCCAATCCGCCTCGTCGGTCGATGGCGCGCGGACACGCACCGTTGCACCGTTGATACGCGCTGTCACACCGACGCCGGGATCGAAGACAAACAATTCTGGTGCAGCAAGCGGAACTCCTCGCTCGCGCGCGGCCGCACGGATCGCCTCAGCGAGGGGATGTTCGGCGTAGCGCTCGGCCGTCGCAGCAAGTCTGAGGAATTCGTCCTCGCCGACACGTCCGTCCGCCACTACGACGTCGGTCACCACTGGACGACCCAGTGTGAGCGTCCCTGTCTTGTCCAAGAGCACCACGTCAACCCGCGCGAGTCGCTCGATCACCGCACCACCTTTGATCAGTACCCCCCGGCGTGCTGCGCGTCCAATCGTTGCAACCAGTGCCATCGGCGTCGCTAGTGCGAACGCACACGAGCACGCGACAACAAGCACCGCCGCCACCGCCAGCGGATCACGGCGTAGGAGCAACGTCAGCACTGCGACGCCAGCGACGACCGGGAGATACCACCCAGAAAAGCGATCGGCTACGCGTTGCAGACGCCCCGGATTTGCTTCTGCCGCCTCGACGAGCCGCACGATCCGCGCGAACGCTGAGTCAGATGCTGGTGCTGTCGCCTGCAATCGCAGGTACCCACTCCGTACGACGGTCGCAGCGTAGACTTGCTCTCCCGCACCGACTGCGCGCGGGAGCGGCTCGCCCGTCAACGCCGCCTCGTCGACCAGCGCTGTTCCGTCGATCACCGTTCCGTCCACGGGCACCGCCTCACCGGTACGGACGACGACAACGTCCCCCGGCACGACACTCCCAGCCGGAACTTCCATCTCCTGGCCATTACGCTCGACACGGGCACGCTGGGGCGCCAAAGCCGCGAGCTCGCGCAGTGCCCGTCCTGCCTCACTTCCAGTACTCTCCTCCAAGACAGCACCAAGGCGCATGAATAACACGACGATTGCCGCTGCCGCCCACGCACCGACCGCCATCGCGGCAAGCGCGCCAAGTGTCATCAGCGTGTGCGCGGTCACTCTTCGTTGCAGCACGGCACGTGCCACGTCACGAAAGACCGGCCAACCACCAGCGACAATTCCAGCGAGCCAGAGCGGCCAGGGAATCCACGAGTTTAAGCGATCCACAAAACCGGTTAACTCCGCCGCCACGACTGCGAGCACAACCGCTACAGCGACTGCGCTCATGACGAGCACGCGTCGCCAAGCACGATCCACCGCTACCGTATCCTCGCCGACCGGGTAACCAGTCTCAGCCAGAACCCGCTCGACGGTCGCACGATCGACGCGTGACGGATCGACCACGACCGTGACCTTCCGTGCCAGCGGGAAAGCTTCGACCTCGAGCACTCCCGGAACCTTCTGCAACGCTTGCTCCACATGGCGCGCGCACTCGGCGCAGTCGATCCCCTCAACAGGGAGTACGAGCGTCGTCCCGTCAGTACGCTCCTCAGTCGTCGCACGATGCTCGTCCATCGTCCACCCCCACAGCATCGCTTTGCCAGACAGCGGGCTCATAGCGCGGACATGCCGCAACGCCCCACGCCGTTTCCGCGAGGACGTCTTCAGCAAGTCCCAGCAGTACGGCAATCCGCTCATCACTCAGGCTGTAGCGGACAAACTGTGCCGCCCGCTCCCGACTCACCAGCCCACAGTCCCGAAGACACCGCAAGTGATTTGACACGTTGGTCAGCGTCAGTCCTGTGCGTTCGGCAAGTTCGCCAACGGTACATGGCCCACGGCGCAGCACTTCCAGGATCGCCAAGCGACTCGGGTCCGCAAAGCCACGGAATAACTTGGCCTTCAGCTCGAGGGCTCGACGGTCTACCATGCTTCCTCCAGCACTTCAGCAAATCCTGAAACACATGCTACCGCTTGCTATCGTTGTCTGTCAAGCAGTCAGGTCGGTGAGATGCTCGCGAGCCAGACAGGGACCGCCGTTGTAGACGGTACGTTCCTCGCCTGGGTTCAAGGGCCGGGCCGCTTCTCGCCGCCGCGGCTCAGTCGCAGACCTGGGGGAGAGTGCAGGTTAGTCGACCACAAGCGGAGTCAGATCCAACGCAGCAATCCCTGGGGAGAGGCAAGACCGCTGTGGAGAGGGAGCACCTCGGCTCAATTACGAAGCATGGCGAGGCCGTCGTCCCTCTCCAGGCGCCCGAGTTCGGCGTGAGCGTCCGCTAGAGACGCTCACCACCAGGGTCGTGTCCGCGCGCCAAGGGGGAGCGGAGGCTCCGCCTGTTCAATTCGGATGCGCGCATCGACGACTACCACTCCATCTGCCCTGGCAATCACCGGATTGAGATCAAGTTCAGCGACGTCCGGGAGTTCCTCCGCCAGTGCACTCACCCGCAACAGCAGCTCCTCGACTGCCGCAATGTCAACAGGTGGGGAGCCACGGTAGCCAGTCAACAACGGAAACCCCTTTAGCTCGCGCAACATCTCGCGTGCATCCTCGACCGCCAGCGGCGTGAGGCGTACCGAGATGTCACGCAGCAGTTCGACCAGCACACCACCCAAACCACAGACGACTACAGGGCCAAAGTGGCGATCATGCGTGACACCGACCAGAAGCTCGACTCCGCCGACTACCTGCCGTTGCACCAGGAAACGCAAAGCAGTGAATCCCTCCCGGGAGAGCCGCTCCTGCATCTCCCGCGCTGCCGCTTCTACGGCTGCTGGCGACTCCAGTCCTAGGCGCACGGCACCACGTTCGGTCTTGTGCGTCAGTCCTGGGGCAACAGCCTTGAGCACCAAGAGACCGCCGAGACGTGCAGCGGCCTGTGCCGCTTCCTCAGGCGTCGCGACCAATTCCTGCTCGACCAAGCGAATTCCAAAGCAGGAGAGTATCCGGGCTGTCTCCGCCGGATCGAGCCAGCCACCGCCCCGCCCTAAGACACTCGCGATCACCGAGGCCGCTTCGTCGCGCCGGATATCGGGGAAATCCGGCGCTGGCGTCAGGGGACGCTCGCGCCATTCAGCGTACTGCGCTGCGCGCGCGAGCGCGATCGCCGCCGCTTCCGGGAACGCGTAAGACGGGATACGCACCTCGCTGTCCTGGAGCGCCTCAGGGACGCCGTGGGAGGACAGAAAGACTGCTGCCATCGGCTTCCCGAGTGCGTTAACCTCGCGTGCCGCTTCCACAATCGCCCGCGCTACATCCTCGCTCGGCACTCGCAGTGGCGGAAGGTAGATGACGATCAGCGCGTCCACGCTTGCGTCGTTGGCAACCAACGGGATCGCTCTCCGGTACACCTCGGCAGTTGCCGGCGCGGTCAAGTCCACAGGATTAATGACACTGGCATGCGGAGGGACGAGTGCTCGCAACTGTTCTTGCGTCGTCTCATGGAGTTCCGGCACTTCCAGCCCATGCGCCACGCAGCTGTCCACTGCGAGAATGCCTGGGCCCCCAGCATTTGTGACGACTGCTACGCGACGACCTTTTGGCAAAGGCTGATTCGCGAGCAGCGTGGCGACGTCGAAGAGGCCTTCCAGCGTTTCAGTGCGGATGACGCCAGTCTGACGGAAGAGTGCGTCAACCGTTACATCTGACGCTGCCAACAGCGCTCCGGTGTGAGATGATGCTGCTCGTACCCCTGCGCTCGTTCGCCCACTCTTCACCGCCACGATTGGCTTCTTACGCGCAACACGCCGCGCGATTCGCGCGAACTTCCGCGGGTTACCGAACGATTCCAAGTAGAGTAAGATCACGTCTGTCCGCGGGTCGGTCTCCCAGTAGTTCAAGAGATCGTTCCCCGAGATGTCTGCTTTGTTGCCCATTGAGACGAAGCTGGAGAGCCCTAACCCCAGAGATCGCGCATAGTCGATAATGGCCAATCCCAGTGCGCCACTTTGCGAGGCAAAGCCGACCCGTCCCGCTGCTGGCGGTAATGGACCGAAGGTCGCATTGAGCCGTACCTCTGGATCAGTGTTGATGACGCCAATGCAATTCGGACCGACCAACCGCATCCCGTAGGCCCGACAGATACGGAGGAGCTCGTCCTGCCGAGCACGGCCCTCCGGCCCAATCTCTGCAAAGCCGCTCGAGATCACGACGAGTGCGCGTACACCTTTCCGCCCGCACTCTTCGGCGACCTTTGGCACCTCAGGAGCCGGTACCGCAATCACTGCCAGATCCACCGGCTCGGGAACCGACTCGATCGATGGATAGGCAAGAACTGATTGGACAACACGTGCATTCCGGTTCACTGGGAAGACAGGGCCGTTGAATCCGTACTCCAAGAGGTTATGGAACAGTTCTCCACCGACCGTTCCTCGCTGTCGCGAGGCCCCGATAACCGCGACTGCCCGCGGACGTAGAACCGCCTCCAGCGCATGCGCTGCCGCGATTTGCTCGCGACGCTCGAACCGCTCGATCGCTTCCGAGGTCAGCGATGTCGGAAAGGTAACGCGAATCTCTTCGATTCCTGCCCGAATCTCCACTGGAACCCCAAGATCCCGAAAGACCTGGATCATCCGATAGTTCTCCGGCAGAACCCAGGCAACGAACACTCGAATACCATTACTCTCTGCGATCTCTGCCAGATGTCCGATGAGAATCGTGCCGAGCCCACGTCCTTGGTACGCGTCCGCCACCGCCAGTGCGACCTCGGCGCGATCTCCATCCAGCCGACGGTAGGTTGCAACCCCGACGATCCTGTGCTCCGGCCCAGCCTCGGCGACCAGTGTGCAGTCGTTCACATAGTCGACGCGCGTGTCGTCGCGTGCCGCTTGTTCAAGATCAGCCGCCTCGCCGAAAAAGCGGAGTTTACGCGCCTCAGCCGAAAGACCCTGATAGAACGCCAGGATAGCCCCCTCATCCTCGGGACGAACTGGCCGCACATGAACCGTGCTGCCATCGCGCAGCACAACATCCGCTTCGCGGTGAGCCGGATAGACCTGGCGCATCGCGTCGCTCCTTTCACCTCCTGCCCGCTGCACCGGATCCCGGCATGCTCAGGATACTGCTCCCTCCCGTCCTGGAACAGTGCGAGCGAGAGGAAGCCGATTTGCTTTAATCGGAAGGTGAGATGAGCGGTTCGGACGAGCGAGCAGGAGCAACAGACGATGTCTGAAACGATCGGTGTCTTTGTCGCGTGGCCGTACGCCAACGGTGATCTCCACCTCGGTCATGTGGCTGGCGTCTATATTCCTGCCGATACCTTTGCCCGCTATCATCGCCTTCGCGGCAATCGCGTGCTCATGGTCAGCGGGAGTGATGCCCACGGGACACCGATCACCGTAGCCGCTGAGCGCGAAGGCGTCACTCCAGAGGACATCTTCAAGCGCTATCACCGACGCTTTCTTGAGACCTACCAGCAACTTGGGATCACCTTCGATCTCTTCACCCATACGCACACCCAGAATCACTTCCGCGTCGCCCAGGACATCTTCCGCACACTCTATGAACGCGGATACATCTTCACCCAAACCCAGATCCAGCTCTACTGCGAATACGACCGTCGCTTCCTTCCTGACCGCTACGTTGAGGGTACCTGCCCCTACTGTGGGTACGCGAACGCACGCGGTGACCAGTGCGACAACTGTGGGCGCACTCTTGATGCCATTGAGCTCATCGACCCACGGTGTCGCCTCTGCGGCCAGCGTCCCGTCCCTCGGGAGACGGAGCACTTCTTCTTCGACCTACCGGCGTTCACTGATCGCCTGCTGGCCTATCTCGACCGGCAGACACACTGGCGCCCCAACGTCCAGCACTTTGTCCGGAACTTCATCCAGGACGGCCTCAAGCCGCGACCAGTCTCCCGCGACCTCGAGTGGGGAATCCCACTCCCAATTCCCGGGTACGAGCAGAAGGTGATGTACGTCTGGTTCGAGGCGGTGATCGGTTACCTCTCGGCCAGCATTGAGTGGGCGCTCGCCGAAGATCGACCAGGGGCCTGGGAGGCGTGGTGGCGCGATCCAGCCGCTCGTGGGTACTACTTCATTGGCAAGGACAACATTCCTTTCCATGCCATCATCTGGCCTGCCGAACTCATGGGCTACGATGAGACCCTCAACTTGCCGTACGACATTCCTGCCAATGAATTCCTCAATCTCGAAGGTCAGCAGTTCTCGACCAGCCGCAACTGGGCAATCTGGGTACCCGATTTCCTCTCTCGCTACGCGCCTGATCCGCTCCGCGACTACCTCACCAGCATCGCTCCTGAGTCGCGTGACAGCGAGTTCACCTGGCAAGGTTTCCTGGAGCGAAACAACAACGAGCTTCTCGCAACTTGGGGGAACTTGGTTCACCGTATCCTGACCTTCGTCCAAACCCGTTTCGAGGGACGTGTGCCGGAGCCGAGTGAGTTCGACGGTCGTGATCGCCTCCTGCTCGACCAGATCGCGACCGGCTTTCAGCGTGTCGGGGAACTCTACGAACGAGTAGAACTGAAGGCAGCCCAGCGTGAGGCGATGGCGCTAGCGCGGGAAGTGAATCGCTACCTTGACGAGAAAGCGCCGTGGTTCCAGATCCGTGAGGATCGGCAGGCTGCCGCCACGACACTCTTCGTCGCGCTGCGGGCCATCGACTCTCTCAAGCTGCTCCTGGCTCCGATCCTTCCCTTCTCAAGCGAGCAACTCCACCGTATGCTCGGCTACACTGAACCGCTCTTCGGCGAATTGGTCATCGAACCAGGACCAGAGACCGGCGGACATGAAGTGCTCCGCTATCGACCAGCCCCCAGTGAGGGGCGTGACCGCTGGGTGCCGAGCACTTTAGAAGCAGGGCGACCACTACCGCCACCCCAGCCGCTCTATCAGAAGCTGGACGAAGGGATTGTCGAGCAGGAGCGTCAACGCCTTCTTGCGCAGTCTCGCTAGCACGACACTGCTCCTTGTACCTCGCCACAGGAGCGTGTGTAACGGGTCCTGCGGAGCGCGGCTTGCTTTCGCAAGCGCGCGTCGCTCGGCCCTGATCGCCGGGTGCACAGTGAGTCTCTGCAAGCCCTTTGGGGCTGAAATGTGAGGGCCACAGGGCGGTGGACTTTCCATCGGTGACGAGGGGGTCGAGCAGGGAAGTTTGTGACCCCATGACATGGAGAGATCTCATTACCAACGCGTTGCAGACCGGCTCGCCTAGATCTCTAGGCGAAGGTGATGCCCCGCTGTCCAACAGTGATCGGATCTTCCGGTTCCAGAGAAGCCGCCGATCGCCCGTCAGTCCAGACTGTAGAGCTCTTGGTAGGCACGGTACCCGGCGTAGACTCGCTGGACATAGGCGTACGTCTCGCGATAAGGAATCCGCTCGGCAAAGAGATCGGGGTCGCTTGTCGGCCGTTCGCGCAGCCACTGTTGCACTGCACCAGCTCCTGCGTTGTAGCTGGCGAGCGCAAGATAGAGTTGCCCTTGGAACTGCTCGAGGCGACGTGCGAGCTCGGCAGCTCCCAACATGATGCTCGTCGCCGGATGGAACAAGTCGTCTGGAGTCCAGCGCGTCAGACCGAGTTCCTGGGCAAGTGTTGCACCGGTATCCGGCATCACTTGCGTGAGTCCACGTGCCCCGGCTGGTGAAACCGCCGTTGGTTCGAACGCGCTCTCTTGACGGATCAAGGCAGCCAGCAACAGGGGATCGACGCCAAAACGCATGCTCACCGGTAGGAGCGATTCAGGATAGGGCACGGGCGCGAGGAGCGGAGCCAGAACAGCCTGCGGGACTGCTGCTCCAGTGGCGAGTCGAAGTCCAATACGATACGCGTATGCCGCCTCGCCACGCCGGAGGAGTTCCCACCCAAATGCTGCAAGCGCAATCGGATCGTTATGGAGCTCGTCAGCTGCGACGTCGACCTCCCACCCGGCCGCCTCGCGCTCACCGAGATCTAACAGAAGCAACGCGCGTCGCGCCGCGCCACTCGCCTGAACACGCTGCGCTGCGGTCTCGTTCGTCGCGTCGAGGCTCGCAAGCCACGTGGTCAATGGCCGAGCGTCCGGCTGCAGGGGGCTGACCTGCCCTGGTGCTTTTGCGACCGGCAATTCGCCACGCAGGAGTTCGCGTGCTCGCTGACCGTAGAAGTTTTGGGGCTCGCTCTGCAGCACCTGCTGCCATGCCTGCTGCGCGCCTGCAAGGTCACCGCGCCCTGCAAGTGCCTTGCCGTACCAGAAACCGGCACGCGCATCGCCACCCGCGGCGAGCCCCTCCCAGAGTGCGGCAGCGCCCTCCATGTCGCCGCGTCCGTAGGCCAGGAGACCCAGTCTGAACTGGGCCTCGCGTGCAGCCGTACTCCCCGGATACTGCGCAAGCACGCGTCGGTAAAGTTCCTCAGCTCCAGCCTCGTTGTTCCACTCGACAAGCGTTCCCGCCGTGACGAGAGCATCGGGCGTGCGGGCATCCTGCGGATATCGCTCGCCCATCGCCACCAGTTCCTGAACACCAGTCACCAAATCCCCGCTCCGCACACGCGCGATGGCACGTTGGTACCAAGCATCAGCGCGCGCCGGATCACCATCGAGAATGGCTGAATAGGCAGCGATTGCATTTGCGTAGCGTCCGGTGGCGAATGCGATCGCGGCACGGCGCTCAGCGGAGACAGTACTGCCCGCTCCCAGGGCATCTAGTTCATCGAGCGCCTGCGCGGCTGCAGCACTCTCCGGTGCTGTTTCGATGGCCATGAGGAGATCGGTCTGTGCTGCCGGCACGTCCCCAAGCTCGCGCGCCGCGCGGGCACGTTGGACAAGAAGCGTCGCGCGGTAACTCGGAATCGTCGCGAGCTCTAAGAGACGGGTTACCGCCTCACGGACAGCTGGAAAGTCACCGCGTTGCTCTGCACGTGTCTTCCGCCACTCCAGCGCGGCCACAGCCAGTCGCCTGATCGGTGCGGTTGTCACAATCTGGTCAACCAGCTGTTCCGCTTCCGCCTCTCGTCCTGTACCAGCCAAGAGGTCCAGTGTACGGTACTCAAGATACGGCGCAAGTTCCGGAAGTAGGTGAGCCGCGACGCGGAGTTGCTCGGATGCCTGCTCGCGCTCCCCAAGTGAGGCCAACGCACGAGCAGCAATGACCGCCGCCATCCCTGCTGCGCGCTGATCCGCTGCCCGCTGTGCCGTTTCAGCGGCGAGCTCGAGCGCCACATGTGCGTCCCCACGCTCCAGTGTCGCCCGCGCTAGTAGGAGCCGTGCTTCCAGTCGTTGCGCCGGATCAGGAGCTCCAAGTGCGCCAGCCAAGAGTTGCGCCGCTTCGGCCGGTGAGCCAGATGCCAGCAGTCGCCGTGCCTGCTCGAGCGCCATAGCTGGGTCGGTTGGCACGGGCAGGGCTTGGGCTGTTGGCGTTCGAACTATGTCTGCGGCGGCTTGATCGCCAGGAGGTGTTGCACCGGGAACCACCGCAGGAACTGGCGCCTGCCAGCTCGCAGTGAATGCGACAAGGAGCACAGTCAGTACGAGCGAGCCATGCAGGAGTCCGCGCCCTTGACCTGTCACACTCCCTCCCGCCGAGTACTGCGAACCGCTACTGTGAGGATACCGCTGGCAACCCTCGTCCCCGGGAATTGAACGTGGGGTTTCACCCCGGCGAGCACGAATCAGGTTTCCCTCCGAAGTGCCCGCTGCAGTGTGGCGAACACGAGAGCAACAGTCCACCATGCTCCGCCACGCGCCGTTCCGCCGGAAGTCTTTTGGCGAACCAAGAGCAGGACATGAGCCGTAGTGCTCGGCGCTCTTCGACCACCCGTGCCTGGTGTAGTGAAATGTACCCCTTCGCACCGCAGGCGAGGCAAGACGTCCTCCGCTGTCCATACCTTCAACAAATCATGGTCTTACGTGAGTCAAGGAGAATCTGTTTACACAGTGTTTACGCAGCCACCCCTATTCTTATTCCGGAGGGAGGATAGATATGGAATGGCGAGTGCGTTGGCATGGCCCGTTTCATGCAGGTCCACCCCGCGAGTGGATTTGGATTCTCGATTTACTTGAGACCCTGTTCTGGCTTGCCCTGCTCGCAGCGGTCATCTTGCTAGTAGTGTGGTTAGCACGCCGGATCGGTAGCGAGCCCATCCGCACACCAAGCAATAGAGCTCGCGACATCCTCGACGAGCGCTACGCCCGTGGTGAAATTACCCGTGAGCAATATCTCGAGATGCGCCGTGATTTGGAACACAGCGGATAAGAGCAAAAACATTTGCGAAATTGTAACGCCTTTGAGATACCCGGATGGGGTATACTCGGCAATGGGTGACGAGAGGAGGTAGACGATGATGCCCTGTCCATGGTGTGGCCCGTGGGGTGGCGGCATGATGGGGGGTTGGGGCAACTGGTGGTGGGGGCTTATCATGATGATCTTCTGGTTGCTCATCCTCATTGGTATTGTGCTCTTGATCGTCTGGGCGATCCGACAAATCGTCCACCGGGAGGGAACGCCTGCGGGCACGAGCCGGGCACTCGAGATCTTGCAGGAGCGATATGCGCGAGGAGAGATTACCCGCGAGCAGTACGAGCAGATGCGGCGTGACCTTCTCGGTGGAGCAAGCGGATGAGCCGAAATCTGCTTGTGCTGGCCATTTTATCGCTTCTAGTCGGCATACTCGGCCTCGGGATCATTGGCGCTCTCGCAAGCCGACAGATCAGCCGCGGTCTCAGTCCCGAGGAACGGGGACGCTGGATCTACTCGACGGCCACTGACCCGGATTCCGGAGCGCCGATTCCCTACAGCGGCGGCATGATGATGCCCATGGCGTGTGCAGACTGTCATGGCATCGATGGCCGCGGTCTCCGCACGCCGATGTTCGTGAGCCCGGATATCCGCTACCGCAACTTGACCGATCCCCAAGGCATGATCGAGCCCGACGGCAGTCGTGGACACACATACCACTCCGATGAGGAGATTCGCCGCGCAATCACTGAGGGAATCGGTCCGGATGGTGAGCCCTTGTCCTGGCCAATGCCGCGCTGGCAGCTGACTGATCAGCAGTTCCGTGATCTCTTAGCTTATCTGAAGACACTGCCATAATCCGTTCTCAAGCCGACACGAGCGACGTATGCTGGCTTGCTACAATGCAGCCGACGAGCCGGCGCGGAGTCTGCGATGACCGTTGAACTCAGTGTGGTCATCCCAGCCTACAACGAGGAACTGCGCTTGCCGCGGACACTTGCGGCAGCGCAGGCCTATCTCAGCCAACAACCATGGAGCTGGGAGCTTCTTGTCGCTGATGATGGAAGCGATGACGCAACGCCGGAACTCGTCCGCCTCTGGAGCCAACAGGATCCGCGCATCCGACTTCTGCGCCTCCCGCACCGCGGCAAGGCTGCCGCCGTGCGGAGCGGCGTTCTCTCCTCGGTAGGCACCTATGTTCTCTTTATGGATGCTGACCTTTCCACCCCCATTGAGTACGTCGAGCAAGCCTTAGCGTTGCTCCGCGACGGCTGGGACGTGGTGATCGGATCCCGCGAAGGCGCACTCGCCCGCCGCATCGGTGAACCCTGGCATCGCCACGCAATGGGGCGCGTCTACAACCGGCTCGTGCAGCTGCTGCTGTTACCAGGTATCGACGATACTCAGTGCGGCTTCAAAGGATTTCGCCGCCTCGTCGCCCTCGATCTTTTCGGCCGATCACTCCTCTACCGCGACGGCCAGCAACCACTCCGTGGGCCCCGTGTCACCGGCTTCGATGTGGAACTTCTCTACATTGCCCGACGACGCGGGTATCGTATCGCCATCCTGCCCGTGACCTGGCGACATGTAGAAGGCTCGAAAGTCCGCCCAGCGATCGATGCCCTCCTCATGCTCCGGGACGTTCTGGCTGTGCGCATCCACGCGTGGCGCGGCGCCTACGACAGTGCAGCAGCCCCCTTGCAGGAACGCACACCCGGCGACTGATTCCATCGCGTCGATCGAAGACGAGGAGGACATCTATGGCTCTGACAACGCTCTACGCGACAACGGGCGATGACGTGGTTCTCCTCCGGGAAACGACGCGTGGGTGGACCGTCGAACCGCTCTTGCGCGGGGTCGGAGCGCAGTGTCTGGCCATTGATCCCGGGGACGGTCATCACCTCGCCGTCGGTACGTTCGATGAAGGGGTTTTCCTCTCCGAGGACGGCGGTCGCAGCTGGAGGCGGGCAGAACGGCTCCCCGCGACCCGCGTCCTCTCGGTCGCGATCAGTCCAGCGTGGCGCGTCGCTGGACACGGAGTACTGTTCGCTGGATGCGAGCCAAGCGCACTCTACTGGAGCGAAGACGGTGGGCGACATTGGCATGAGGCGAGCGCGCTGCGGCAACTCCCCAGCGCACCGACCTGGTCGTTCCCACCACGCCCCTGGACCTCACACGTCCGCGCGATCGCCCTTTCTCCACGCGATCCTGGTTTGGTTCTGGTCGGGATCGAGCTCGGTGGCGTCCTGCGCAGTACCGATGGCGGCATGACGTGGGCTGACCAGCGCCCAGGCTGCTACCTCGACTGCCATGCACTTCTCCTCCATCCCGCCATGCCGGAACTTGTCTTCGAGGCAGCCGGCGGTGGTGTGGCACGGAGCGAGGATGCGGGGAATAGTTGGCAAGCGGTGGACGAGGGGCTCGATCATCGATATGTCTGGGCCGTGGCGAGTCCGCCGGACGATCCAACGACTTGGTTTGTCTCCGCAGCACCAGGACCGCGAGAAGCGCATGGTCCCGGACCTCACCGAGGGGCAGTGCCCAACCGTGAAGGGAGAGCACAGGCACGGATCTACCGGCGCCAGGGTACAAACCCGTGGGAACCGATCGCGGGATATCCCGACCCGCTCCCTTCGATGCCCTATGCCCTCGTCGTTCCGATGAGCGAACCGCAGGTCGTGTATGCCAGTTTCCGCAATGGTAGCCTTTGGCGCGGCATTGAACTTGGTCACACCTGGCAAGAACTACCGGTGCGTGTGGACTCTATCCTCACTCTTGTCACTCCTCCCGCGTGAGGGGACGAGAAGCCGGGTCGGAAAAGGTCAAGCACCGCCTTGCAGTCCGGCCTGCTGACCATCCTGCACCCGTCTGCTACTCTTGCACGGTCGTCACCGACAACGTGCGATCAGCGCTTGGGACGCCGCTCAGCCGAATCCCACGTGACAACCTCTTACTGGCTTGAACGGAAACGGCGCACGCACTGTCCTAGCCGTGCCGATGTCATCAACGTTCGTGATTGAGAAGATGTTAGGTCACGGTCTAGTCTGACGCTCTGCGTAGACGCGTCCAGCCCAGTCGCCATACCCACGCCAGCACAAGGAGATTGGCCAGGCTCGCTATCCACAGGCCGAGGGCAAAGCGAAGCGGATCGCCAGCACTCATTTGGCCAATTGTCGTGCCGATGATGCTGGCGAGGGCAGTGCTGCCGAAACCGACCAAGCTGCTTGCGAATCCAGCGATGCGCCCAAGCGGCTCCAGCGCTGCGCTGTTCGCATTGGGGAAAATAAGCGCGATCGCGAAGAACATGAGGAGAACCCCTAGCCAGAAGACGACGAAAGGCTCTGACAGTGAACTCACCGCGACCAAATAGGTCGTAGCCAAAGCGAGGATGAGAAGCGCCGCTGGCAACACTCGCCGCAAACCGAGCCGAGTGATGAGCATCCCGTTGATGATCGTTCCCACCACTTGTGCCAGCCCGCCACCTGCAAAAGCGATCGCGAAGGCCTCATTCGAAAGACCAAAGTGACCTTTCACGAGCTGCGCTGCGCTTGCGAGATACGCTTGCAACACGCCGTAGCTCGCCCCGAGCACCAGCATAAAGGCGAGGCTTGGTTTGACGGCCCAGAACGCTTTTGCCGCTTCCCAGAGATGCGCTGGACTCTGCACCGCCCGCCGTTCTGGCGGTAACGTCTCCGGGACGCGAGCCAGTAACCAGACAAAGACAACGACTGCCAGCCCCGCCATGAAGGCAAAGTGGGCACGCCATCCCCAACGGAGGAGTGCAACGCCGATCGATGGGGCGAAGAGTGGCGCTGCCAGCAAGACCATGAAGGCAAAGGAGAGAATCCGCGCCATCGCTTCGCCCCGAAACGAATCTCGTACCAGTGCAGTCCCCGTCGCACGAAGACCAGAAGCAAAGGAACCCTGAACGAAACGTAAGGCGAGCAGAAGGCTGAAGCTTGGTGCGAACAGCATAAGAAGCACCGCGATGCCATACCCCGCGGTCGCGACAAGCAAAGGGCGACGCCGGCCGATTTGGTCGCTGAGCGGGCCGAAGATGAGCTGCCCGGCTGCAAAGCCGAGGAAGTACATGTTCACCACCAACTGTGCCCGGGTCTCGCTCACCTGGAAGGCATCCGCCAACTCCCGCAGAGCAGGGAGCATAATGTCGATCGCGAAGGCGCTCATGGCCATCATCAGGCCTAGTAGCGCAGTCAGCTCCCATGTTGGAAGCGCCCCGGTCTCTACGCGGGCCGGCGTCGGCGCGACCGCCTTCTCGCTATCGCCCACGATCCCCCCTCTCCGATCCGGCCGAGTATACGCTGGTTCACCTCCAACCGGTTCGTCACAGTTTAGTACGGAATATCATCACCGTCGAGAAGAACGGATTGCTGCCCTCCTCCCTGAAACGGAGATCGAAACATCAAGGGATCAGGCGCCCCGAAGAGGCGCCTCTTTGTCCCCTGCAGGGTAGTGGACGAACCGCACGTCGCTTGTCCTCGCCAAACGGTACCGCACCACCCCAGGCGCTAGCCTGGGCGCCGGCTGGACCAGTCGAGACCCCACGGGACCTAGCCAACTTGTTCGTCAGGCATGACAAGACGGGAAAAAGGGGCCCCGCTGCAGCGGACACTATGTGTCATAGCCGCCGTGCCAACTCGTCACGAAAGGCCGAGACCACGGGAACCGCTCTATTCCCGTCCGGTGCCCACACTGGAACACGAAGGGCCCTTCGAGTCTGACTCAAGATCGAGGAGGTGTGTGTCATGCGACGCTTCATGAAGGTACTCTTAATCGGAGCCGGTGGTCTCCTTGCTGTCTGCATCCTGCTTGCGGTCCTGACCCAAGGCGGTGGGAGTGAGAAGCCCACCCCAACGCAGGTGGCCGGTGCTACGACAGCAGCACCGGCGGTTGGTTCTGCAACGCCGCAACCGCACGAGCCGACAGCGACTACTCCACCGCAAGCCGCTCAGGAGCCGACCGCTGCACCACAAGCAACGCCGACGCTGCCCTGGGGTACAAGCAAGGAAGATGTCCACGCGACGCTGGTTGAAGGCCAGACGGCTGAACTCACCGATGGGAAGGAGGTGTATCGTCTTACCCTCGAAAAGATCGTCGATGGTGCGGCCTCCACCAATCAGTTTCAGCAACCAAAGGAGGGGAACCGGTACCTCTTGTTCTCGATTGTCGTCGAGAATGCCGGAACGCGCTCCCATCTCATCTCAGCGACTAACTTCCAACTCCGCACGGTAGCCGGTTTCGACTATGAACCGGTTTTCGCGCCGGTTGGTTTCACTGAGGGAGAAGCCCTCTCCCAGGAAATCAGCCCAGGCGGGAAGGCACGCGGTATTGTCGTCTTCGAGCTCCCCACGGATCAGCAGCCGCTTTTCCTCAAGTTCGACCCGAACCCAATTACCTCGGCCGAGCTCTATTTCGATGCGCCGAACGCGCTGGAACTCGTCCAGTCCGGAGCCGCTAGCCAGCCAGCCGCCGCGGCACCAGAGGGTACTCCAGGCGATCAGGCCGGCAAGAGCTGGGGCACGAGTAAGAACGATCGGCACGTCCCGCTCGTCGTTGGTCAGAGCGGCGCTATCGCCGATGGGAAGCAAGTCTACCGTGTCACAGTTATGGCCATCGTCGACGGTGCCACGTCCAGCAATATGTTCGTCCAGCCGAAGGAGGGGCACAAGTTCTGGCTCGTCCAGGTGCAGTTCGAGAACGCGGGAACGAGCTCGATCACGCTCATACCGACGCAGTGGGCACTCCGGACACAAGACGGGTTCGACTACGAGCCGGAGATCATGGTGACTGGCTTCACTGAGGGAGAACTCCTGAGCGGGGAGGTCGGCCCCGGTGGCAAGATGCAAGGCATCGTGGTCTTCCAGATCCCGCAGAATGCTCAGCCGCTCTTCCTGAAGTTCGACCCGAACCCGATCACGAGTGCCGAACTGTACTTCGACGCGCAGTGACGACGTTTGTGGGGGTGGGAGTCGACTCCCACCCCCAGATATGGAGGAAACGAGATGCGGATTGCTGCGCTCGTTTTCGGGGTTCTCGGTGGTCTCGTCGGACTCGTCGCAGCCTTCCTCGCACTGGGTGTCGGGGGCTTAGCTGCTGCGTTTGCCGCCGAGGGAGCTGGCCTCGTGGTCGGTGGAGGACTGGCAGCCGTCGTTCTGGCTGCGCTTGGAACTGTCGGGGGTGCGCTTGCACTCAGCCGTCCAGGTGTCAGTGCCGTACTCCAGCTCATCGCCGGTCTTGGCGGTCTGTTGGCAATTTGGCTCTTCTGGATCCCTTCTGCCGCGCTCTTTGGGTTAGGCGCACTGACTGCCGCTCTCGGGAGACGGAGTGGCCGAACTCTCATCACGACGTGACATGGAATGCTCAACGAGGAATCCGGGAATGGAGGAACCAAGATGCGACGCCGAAGGAAACGCTCGTATCCCGCTCACCGTGTGTTCGTGACGCGGCGCTCTCGCTCCTCTAGCGTACCGGAGGAGCGACAAGACGAACGCCAGTACAAGGGCAAGGCGAAGGAAAGCCGGCCAGCGGAGGCAGGTGACGACTGTCCGAACCGAATCACGCGCGAGTGCTGCGACGAACTCCGTGCAGCGGACTGAATAACATCACCGTCCTACCTCCGCCACTCCCGGTTGCGCAGCCTCACGCACGCCGTACTTCCGCAGGATACCGCGCGCGTGCGCAAGGATCTGCTCACGGAGCGATTCTGGACGGATCACCGTGACCTCGACGCCATAGTACAGCACCCAGCGAACGAAGTCGGGTGTGATTGGCAGACGAACACGGAAGCGTACGCGTCCATCGGGAAGCTGCTCGATCTGCTGCGTCGGGTGCCACTCTTCCTCGGCAACCCACGGTGCTGCCGTCTCCGAGAACTCGAGTTCGACTTCTTCGGCCGGAACGTCGCGTGCTTCGAACATTCCCCAACTCGCCGCCAGGAAGTCTTGGAGTGAGAACTCGGGGCGAATCTGAAACGGAACTCGCGTATTCCAAAGCTTCTCAATCCGATCGACCTTCAACGTGCGAATGGCACGGCGGAGATGACACCAACCGATGACGTACCACGATCGCCCAAAGGGGACGACACAGTACGGATCGAACCGTCGCTCCACCCGCTCACCACCACGGGACGCAGTGCGGTAGCTGATCTCGACCGTGTGGCAGAGTGCCATCGCCTCAAGGAGCTCTCGCAGACGAGTCGCTCGACGCTCGTCAGTCTTGCTCGGTCGACGCACGCGCGCCGTCTTCTCCAGGAGCTCACGGAACCGATCCGGCAGGATCGCACGCAACCGGGCGAGCGCCGCGTTGAGCTCCTGCCCAGAGACGCCAGGGACAAAGTGCCCTGCCTCTGCGGCCAATAGCAACGCGAGTGCCTGCGCCAGGTCAAGCTGGAGTGAAGGGAGTCGCGGCACCGATGCCAGATAATAGCCCTGACCGCTGGGATCACGCTCAATTGCGAGTTCTAAGCGCTCACGAAGGAGCTGGAGATCCTTCGTAACCTGACGTTCTGTCACTCCATACCGCTCGGCTAACGCTGCCCGGTTATACTGACGCGGGTATTGGCCGAGTAAGAGCACCATGTCGACCAGCCGGGCAATCCGATCGCCTTCTCCGTGGCGTTCTAACCGTGCCCCGCGTGGCATTGTCCCCCATCCTTTCGGTCGATGCCCACAGTATAGCGATTGACCGGTCATCAGCACTATCCCGCCAACGGTATCCTTCCTGTGGAACAAGAGCGCGATGCGGCACGCTACAGGAGACATCATCCAGCGAGGGTAGCGGTGACCTCATCACGACCACACCGTATCCGGATTCTTGGGCTCCCCCTCGACGATGTGACACTCGCCGAGGCTGTCCACCTGGCCCAAAGTTGGTGCACTGCTGCCGACACACTCCAGCAGATCGTGACGCTCAACCCCGAAATGGTCATGGCAGCGCGCCGCAATGCTGCCTTCCGAGCCGTCGTCGAGGCCGCAGCGCTGGTGACCGCCGATGGCGTCGGCCTGATCGCCGCCGCCAGGTTGCGTGGGACACCACTCCGCGGCCGTGTGACCGGTGTCGATCTCGTCGAGGCGCTGGCCGCCGCTGGGCTGCGACTTTTCCTCCTGGGTGCGGCTCCGGGAGTAGCCGAGCGGGCCGCATGCGTTCTTGAGCAGCGCTTTGGAGCGACTGTCGTCGGCACCTGGGCTGGATCACCACGCCCGGAGGACGCTTCCGATGCGCTCGCACGGATCGCGGCAGCCCGTCCCCAGGTGCTTTGCGTCGCCTATGGCGCCCCAGCCCAAGACCTTTGGATTGCTCGCCATCGGAGTGAGTTAACGCTCGCGGGCGTGCGTGTCGCGCTCGGCGTAGGAGGTACGTTCGACTACCTGGCTGGTGTCGTTCCACGCCCCCCAGAGGTGATCCGCCGTCTCGGGCTCGAGTGGTTGTATCGTTTGATCCGGCAGCCGTGGCGCTGGCGTCGCCAGCTGGTACTCCCATACTTCGCCGCGCTGGCCACGCTGGAGGCGATCCGTGTTCGGCTTGGCCCGGCAACTTGAAGGAGGAGCAGTGTTCGCCGCGCTCGACGAGCAGCAGTGCCCGCGCCACCCGACGATCTCGACACGACTCCGCTGCAGCAAGTGCGGTACCCCAATCTGCCCGCGCTGCATGGTCGAAACACCGGTTGGCTTTCGCTGCCCGTCCTGCGCCGGACTCTCCGGCCTCGCCTGGAGCGATGTGCCGACGACGCTCCTTCTCCGCGCGCTCCTCGCCGGTCTTCTCGTCGCTGTCACGGTGGGCTGGCTGTGGAGTCGGGTGCCAGCCTGGCAGTTCTATCTCGCTTTGCTTCTCGGGTTTGGCGTGGCCGAGGCAATGGCTTGGGCGGCTCGAGCCCAGCGCGGGGTCGCCCTGCAAATACTGGGCATGATCTGCGTCGCTCTCGGGCTTATCCTCTCGCGTCTCTTCCTCCTTGGGCGAGCTGGCCTGAATCTGGCCGAACTCGTGATGCATCTCGGTGACGCCCGTCTGTGGGCACTTCTTCAGCTACGGCCACTCCCTGATCTCCTGTTCGTGGCTCTCGCGTTGCTGATCCCGTTCGTGCGCTTCCGGGTGCGACAATGATGACGCCACAGCACGACTATCGTCGGATCCTGGACGCGATTCCGCAGAAGCGATTCCTGGTGATCGGTGATTTGTATCTAGATCGCTACATCTTCGGTGAGCCTGTCCGCATCTCGCGGGAAGCACCGGTGCTCGTCCTGGAAGAACGCAACATTGAGCACCGTCCCGGTGGTGGAGCAGCGCCCGGTCTTGCCCTCGCCGCGCTCGGCGCACATGTCCAACAACTCGGCATCATCGGTGACGATCCGGAAGGTGCTCTCCTCCGCCAGCTGCTGACCGAGCGCGGTGTCGAGACGAACGGCATTCTGGTTGATCCGAGCCGACCGACGACAGTGAAGACGCGCGTCGTTGCCATCGGCCCCTACAATGTGCTGCCGCAGCAGCTCGTCCGCGTCGATCGGCAAGTTCGTCATCCGCTCGACGGTCACTTAGAGGCGCAGCTTGCTGACCTCATCGGACAAAGAGCGGCGAGCGTGGACGCCATTGTGCTTTCCGACTACCAGAGCGGTGCGCTCACCCCACGCGTCATCGCTGCGGCGCTCGCCAGTGGGAAACTCACAGCCGTCGACTCGCAAGGTCGGCTCGACGCCTTCCGCGGAGCGACAGTCGTGAAGTGCAACCGTGCCGAGGCGGAACGCTTCCTCGGTCGCTCGCTTGCCTCGCGTGCTGAGCGAGCGACCGAACTTACCGCACTCTGGCAAGCGCTTCAGTGCCGTGTCCTCGTGGTCACTCTTGGTGGTGAGGGTGCTGCACTGGTCACTGCAGCCGGCTATTGGGAATTTCCGCCGCCAGCAGTCCGTGCCGTCTTCGACGTCACCGGAGCGGGTGACACGGTACTTGCTGTCCTCGCAGCCGCTTTGTCCGTCGGAGCCGACGCGGTGGCTGCGCTTGCGCTGGCGCAGCTGGCGGCAAGCATCGTCATCGGCAAGTTCGGCAACGCGCAAGCGAATCGTGAGGAACTCCAGGCAACACTCGATGCCTATGCGCCACTGCCTGATCAGTGACCGGTGCGCGACTTACTTCCCCAGCTCATGCCGCTGGCTCGACGGCAAACTGCAGCCGGTACAGGCGTGCGTAGAGTCCTCCTTGTGCCAAGAGTTCCTGGTGTGTTCCCTGCTCGACGATCCGGCCGCCATCCAACACGAGGATCCGATCGGCGGCAAGCACGGTCGAGAGCCGGTGCGCAATGACGAGCGTCGTGCGACCGCGCATGAGCGTGGCAAGCGCCTCTTGGACAAGTCGTTCCGAGGCCGAGTCGAGCGAGGACGTCGCCTCGTCAAGCACCAGCACGGGCGGATCAGCGAGCAGGAGCCGAGCGAGGGCCAGCCGCTGCTTTTCCCCGCCGGAAAGCCGGTAACCACGCTCACCGACCACCGTCTGGTATCCCTCTGGAAGTTCCAAGATCCGGTCATGGATCTGCGCGGCACGTGCCGCAGCCTCGAGCTCAGCGTCGGTCGCCTCCGGCCGTGCATAGCGAAGATTGGCCGCCACCGTGTCGTGGAAAAGGTACGGATCCTGTGTCACCATCCCGATCGTCCGTGCGAGCGTCTCCAACGAGAGATCACGCAAGTCATAGCCATCTAGTGTGATCCGACCCCGTGTTGGATCGAAGAGTCGGGCTAGGAGATAAGTGATAGTCGTCTTCCCTGCACCGCTCGGGCCGACGAGCGCGACGAGTTCTCCCGGTTCGATGCGGAAGGAAACGCCAGCAAGTGCCCAGTAGCGGATCGTTGCTCTCTCGCTCGGCTCTCGCTCCGGTACCGCGAGGCCGACCACACCATCACTCGGGGATGCCTCGGTGAAGTAGGTGAACCAGACATCCTCAAAGGCAATTGAGCCGCGTGGTCGCTCAAGACGGACGGCATCTGGACGCTCCACAATCTCGATCGGACGATCGAGCAGCTGGTAGACACGCTCGAAGCTTACGAGGGAGGTCGCGAGGTCAACGTGCGTGTTCAAGAGGGCAGTCACCGGCCCGTACAACCGCACCAGATAGACGGTGAAGGCGACAAGCTCACCGGTAGTCATGCTCCCTTGGATGGCCAGATAGCCTCCAGCACCAAAGACGAGCGCTGTGCCCACCGCCGCGCCGAGACCGTACAGTAGCATGAGCCAGCGCCCGGCGACCGCCAACTGCACCCCGATGTCCCGCACCGCCGCTGCGCGAGCCCGGAACCGTCTCAGCTCGTCCTGCTGGCGGCCGAACAGTTTCACCAAGAGCACTCCGCTCACTCCAAGCGTCTCCGTGAGCTGGGCCGTCATGGCGGCATTCCGCTCCATTTGTGCGCGAGTGAGTTGGCGCAGCGTCCGCCCGAATCGACGCAAGGGCAACAGGAGAAGTGGAAACACGACAAACGAGAGCAGCGTGAGCCGCCAGTCCATCGCCAGCATGGCCACAAGGGAAACGACCACCAGTGCGACGTTGCTGACAAGCGTCGTCACTGTATTCGTCACAGCACGCTGTGCTCCCACGACGTCATTCGTCAGACGGGAAACAAGTTCGCCCGCCTTGACACTCGTGAAGAAGCGGAAACCTTGGCGCAAAAGGTGCTCATACAGCGCGCTGCGCAGGTCGTAGATGATTCCCTCGCCGACACGTGCGCTCAGTTGTCGCTGCCCGACACCGATGAGCCCAGAGAGGAGCGGCAGAAGGATCATGCCGAGACTCAACAGCACGAGGAGCTTCATATTCCCGGCATGACTCGCCGTGGGAAGCGCGCGGTCGATCGCGAGCCGAAGAAGCTGGGTTTGGAGCGCCTCGAGGATTGCGCTGAGCAGGATAGCCGCAACCATCAAAGTGATCGGCCAACGGTACGGCAACGCCGAGCGGAGCACACGCGCGAGGACGGCACGATCGATCACTGGACGCCCGTCCGACTCAACGCTGCGCCAATGACCAGACCAGATGGGGGGAGGAAAACCGAGCATCACGCACCTCGCGCTGGGTCAACATACTGCTGGAAAACGACGATAGCCGGCTGGGTCGCTCCAGCCGGCCAGCACAGCAAACGCTCGCAACCGTGCTGTCACCCGAAGAGGCCGACGAGAATCATCACCACCGCCATGACGACGATCACAGCAATCGCGACCCACCCGATCACCGCCAGACGCGGCAGCCCCAAACGACGTGCCCGCACCGCCCCGGGAACACTCCAGAGCGCCGCGAACAACGCCAGAATCCCCATCGACACCATCGCCGGGTTGTCCGCCATGACCGTGCTCCCCTCCCGTCCGCGGCCACAACGCTGCGCTTATCCTACCGCAGAGTGCGCACTCGCGTCATTCACTCCAGCCGAAGCGCCGGTCGAGCGCAGCAAGCACACTGGCGAGGGCCGCCTCTTCCGCCAGATGGTCGCTCACCGGAATCAGCATGGTCAGGAGCTCATCGATCCCGCTCTCCAGGAGACGCGCCAGCCGCTCGCCAACCGTGTCCTGATCTCCCCAGACCACGAGGTGATCCAGCAACGCGTCGCTTGGCACACCGTTCTCGAGTGGGAAACCAGCCGTGGCGAACATTTCGGCGTAGAACGGCATGCGGCCGTAGAGACCGACGACCGGTCGCGCCTTCTCGCGCATCGTGGCGACGTCAGTCGTCATCACGACGGGCACGTGCACCACGAGGCGCGGCCGGCGACTTCGCCCAGCTGCCTGCGCTCCCGCCTCGAGTGCCGGCACAGCCTGCTGGTGGATGTATTGTGCCGGGCACATCCAGGAGAGCACGCCGTCCGCGATCTCACCTGCCAAGTGAAACGCCTTCGGTCGCAACGCCGACGTGTAGATCGGAACAGGCGCTTTCTCGGGAAGCCGCTGTCGGACACGGAAGAATTCGCCCTGGAAATCGACCTGCCCCTCCCATAACAACGCGCGGACGATCGTGACATATTCGCGGAGATGCGAGAGTGGACGAACCATTGGGATACCGAGCGACCCCTCGATGATTGGCCGATGGCTAGGACCAAGTCCAAGGCGCACACGTCCAGGCGCTAACTGATGCACCGCAAGTGTCTGTTGAGCCGTTACGAAGGGATGTCTTGGGTAGGTCGGAATAATCCCTGTGCCCAGCACGATCCGCTCCGACTGCACCGCTGCTGCCGCGTAGACAGTGAGCGCATCGATCGTCCGACCACCAGTCACTGTCCAGAGAGCCGGAACACCTGCAGCCTCGAGACGACGGATCGCCGCCAATGCTCCAACGGCACTGCTCCGATCAGGCTGATCAATCCCGACGCGCGGCCAGGCCATGCTCCAGCGCCTCCTTCCCCGCTCGCAGATGCTCGCGCACGTTCTGCCCGCGCCAGTCTAACATGTGCGATCTCATGTGGGCGCGAGTGCAGGGATTGCCCGTGCCTTCTCGTTCGGTCATCATCAAGAAGCGAGAGGCAGGTACAACCGACAAAACAAGGAGCACAAAAGACATGCGGACAGCGTACTGCTATGACGAGCGATTTCTCCAGCACGATACTGGTCTCGACGAGCACCGTCTGCCCGACGGTTCCATTCTTGAGCCGATTGAGCACCCATCCAGCGCACGTATCATCCGGCGCACCGCACAGCTCATCGCCAGTTCGGGCCTGCTCGCGGACGCACTCATCGTTCCCGCCCGTCCAGCAACAGAGGACGAACTCGCTGCTTATCACACCCGGGAATACATCGCTCATGTCCAGCGCGTCACTGCTGAGGGTGGTGGCTGGCTCGACCCCGAGACCCCGGTCGTCCCTGGCTCGTGGGATGCTGCGCTGCTGGCGGCGGGGGCAGCCATCGAACTCACCAACGCCGTCCTGGACGGCCACGCACGTCATGCGTTCGGGCTTCTCCGCCCTCCGGGACACCACGCAATGCGGGCACAGGGCATGGGCTTCTGCGTCTTCAACAACGTGGTGATCGCGGTGCGCCATGCCCAGCGCCGGGGTATCCAGCGCGTCATGGTGCTCGACTGGGACGTCCATCATGGAAACGGCACACAGGACGCCTTTTGGGACGACCCATCAGTCTTGTTCGTCTCGCTCCATCAAGAGAACTGGTATCCAGAGGGATGGGGCGCGGTCGACCATGTCGGTGGGCCGGGTGCAGAGGGGACAACCGTCAACATCCCACTCCCACCCGGCACTGGAAACCGGGGTTACCTCCTCGCGCTTGAGCGCGTTGTCCTACCAATCGCCCGGCAGTTCCGTCCCGAGATCGTCTTCGTCTCGGCTGGGCAGGACGCGAGCATGGATGACCCGCTGGGACGCATGCTGGTCACCATGAGTGGGTACCGACGGATGAGTGAGCTGGTCCGAGAACTTGCCGAGTCAGTCTGCGGTGGCCGACTGGTTGTCCTGATGGAGGGTGGCTACTCGCTCCGCTACGTCCCATTCTGCACCTTGGCGATCCTCGAGGGCATCATGGGGCGTCAGAGTGGCATCCCTGATCCTCACGAGGGGACAAGTGAACTGGCACAAGCCGAGCGAGAGTTCCGCCCCGACCAGGAGTCAGCCATCGAGGCAGCACGGCAGGTGCTCAGCCGTTATTGGGACCTGTAAACAACCGAGCGCGCTCGGCCATACCGAAACTCGAGCACATCCAGCGACCTGAGAGCCCGACGGGGTATACTCGGTCAATGCACGACGCACCGTCGGGGCAAGAGAGCATGTCGGAGTTTCGACTCGTTACGCCATTTCAACCGACCGGAGACCAGCCTCAGGCGATCGAGAAGCTCGTCGAAGGGCTGAAGCGCGGCTACCGGCACCAAACGCTGCTCGGCGTGACTGGCAGCGGGAAGACGTTCACCATGGCCAGCGTCATCGCTGCTGTGCAACGCCCAACGCTTGTCCTCGCACCGAACAAGACACTCGCTGCGCAGCTCTATGCCGAGTTCCGGGAGTTCTTTCCACACAACGCCGTCGAGTATTTCGTCAGCTATTACGACTACTATCAGCCCGAGGCCTACGTACCCCAGACCGATACCTATATCGAAAAGGAGACCGAAATCAACGATGAGATCGACCGGCTCCGCCTGGCAGCGACGCGTGCTGTCCGCACACGCCGCGACGTCATCATCGTCGCAAGTGTCTCCTGCATCTATGGCATCGGCTCGCCGGAAGAGTGGGACAAGGCGATCCTGGCACTTCGGCGTGGCCAGACAGTGCGCCGCGACCGGATTCTGCGCCATCTCGTTGACCTCCAGTACGACCGTAACGACGTGACGCTCGTCCGTGGCACCTTCCGAGCACGCGGTGACGTGATCGAGGTCTTCCCGGCCTACGAGGAGTTCGCCGTCCGCATAGAACTTTGGGGCGATGAGGTAGAGCGGATCCTCGAGTTCGATCCCTTAACCGGTGAAGTTCTGGCGACTCGCGAACTCATCGAGATCTTCCCTGCAAAGCACTGGGTCACCAGCGGCGAGCGACTTGAGGCAGCGATCCGCAGCATTGAGGCAGAGCTGGAGGAACGACTGGCCGAGCTCCGCGCCCAAGGCAAGCTGCTCGAGGCGCAACGCCTGGAGCAACGAACGCGCTATGACATCGAGATGTTGCGAGAGGTCGGCTATTGCAGTGGCATCGAAAATTACTCGCGTCACCTTTCTGGTCGTAAGCCAGGTGAGCCCCCGTGGACACTTCTTGACTACTTCCCAGAAGACTTCCTCATGTTCATCGATGAGTCGCATCTCGCAATCCCGCAGGTGCGCGGCATGTATCATGGTGATCGCTCACGCAAGGATGTCTTAATCGAGTACGGTTTTCGGCTCCCCTCGGCACGCGACAACCGCCCGCTGACCTTCGAGGAGTTCCTCGAGCGCATCAACCAAGTCATCTACGTGTCAGCAACCCCAGGCCCCTGGGAGCTCCAAGTCAGCGAGCAAGTCGTGGAACAGGTCATCCGACCGACCGGCTTGCTCGACCCGGAGATCAGTGTCCGTCCGACAAAAGGACAGATTGACGATCTCCTACACGAGATCCGCCAGCGTGTCGCTCGCGGCGAGCGCGCGCTCGTGACGACGCTCACCAAGAAGATGGCCGAGGACCTGGCCGACTATCTGAAAGAAGTCGGGATCCGGACTCACTACCTCCACAGCGAGATCGACACCATCGAACGGGTCGAAATCCTGCGCGACCTGCGCCTCGGCGTCTACGATGTCGTCGTCGGTATTAATCTGCTTCGCGAGGGACTTGATCTCCCAGAGGTCTCACTCGTTGCGATTCTGGACGCCGACAAGGAAGGGTATCTGCGCTCCGAAAGCGCGCTGATCCAAATGATCGGACGCGCAGCGCGCCATGTGAACGGACTCGTGATCATGTATGCCGATACCGTGACCGAATCGATGCGACGCGCCATCGAGGAGACCTATCGGCGCCGCAGGATTCAGATGGAGTACAACGAGCGACATGGCATCCAGCCACGCAGCATCGTCAAGCAGGTCCGGGACCTCACCGATCGGATCCGTCAAGCGGCCGAAGAACGCGCGCCCTACCACGCCGAGCCAGCTGTTCCGCACGCTGGCATCCTCGGCGAGCTGTCCCCTGACGAACTGGCACGCCTCATTCGCGACCTCGAGCGACAGATGAAGCAAGCCGCCAAACAACTCGAGTTCGAGAAGGCGGCTCTCCTCCGTGACCAGATCTTTGAACTTCGACGTCTCCAGGAGGTGCTGCGGTAACAGAGTGCCGGTATGAGCGTGCATCCTCTGTCGTTCCATGCTCCTCGCTCTGGATATCTGCCTGTCTAGAGCGGCATTCTGGACAACGGGGACGGGTTGCCCCCGTAACGAGAAGTGGCTCTAGCACAAAAGCAACCCGCCAGAAGTGTGGAGGAGTTCGTCCGCTGCTCCGGACTCATCCGCGCTCCCTTGCAGTCAAGCTCACCTGTCGGCTGCCCAAGGAGAACCGATGTCAAAACAGAGCTACACCACACTGGGACGCAGCTCTACCTGCGTCCCCGTGTGGGCTTCACAATGCACTTAATCCTATGTCGCTGTCGACTGCCCGTCCGACTGCTCAGCGCATCGGAAGCGGCCGCCACTGTCCAAACTGTTCAGGCCCCGGGTGCTCGAGATATGCGCCGATCGTCCCGAAGGCGAAGATGGCCGCACCAATGACCAGCAGTGCCGCCGCAACGAGCCGCAGCGCAGGAACACGGAACGCGAACGGAACGAGGATAGCCGCGACGCCGATCACCGCATAGGCGGTCGCCCAGAGCGCCGGACTCCGCGTCAAGCCATGCTGGAGAATCGCTCCTGCGATCGTTACCAGGACGACACCGCCAGGCAAGCTCAGCCAAGCGAGCGGCCGTAGGTCGTACTCTCTGAGCAGAGCCACGCCGGCCAACGCAAGCAAAAGGCCGAAGTACAAACCAGGCTCGCCCATGATGATGTTGTTCCCGCCTGGGAGTGGCCAGGTCAGTGTCAGATGCAGTGCCGGGATCGCAAGCAGAAGTCCGACAGCCAGGAAGCTCCAGCCCCACGAACGTGTCGTCGCAGGCGGTGCATCAAGAAGCCGCCAGCCGTAAAACCCGGCAAGCAGCGTACCGCTCACTACCGCGACCATCATGACTGTCAGATAGTCGATGAACATACCAATCCCCCTCTCCCTTCCACGCACGTTACCCTATTTTATCCATAACCTACCAGCATTTCCCGACTTTAGTATCACAAACCCGTTACAAGACCGGGGCCACGAGGCTGTCATGGACCACACGCTGCATCACTTGAGACGCAAGCCGAGTGGTGAACAGGTGTTCCTGCTGCACCGGCCACTCCACACACAGACAGTAGTGCACCAACGCACTCAGCGAAACCAGATTAGATTCCACATGTCACCCCTTGGTTGTACCCGCACGAACGCTTGTGATTCGTGAAAATTCCAGCGGGTACTGGTGCGTTTACCAGTACCCGCTGCCACCCGCGGTCCGACCAATCAGTGACCACTCGTCAGCTGGGCACCTGGCTGAATGACCTGGAAGACATCAGGATTCTCCGGGCCTTCGACGTGAATCACTCCTGAGGCCCCCTTGAGGAGCCGCCCAAGCGCATGATCAACCATCACGTAATCGCCGGGAACCTCGAGCGTGAACTCGACAATGGTCGCTCCGCCGGGCGGCACGGAGGTCGTCTGGATATTCTCAGCCCAGAGTGATCCAGCTTCCAGCGCGACACGATCGAAGATTTCACCGATCACGTGGAAGCTGGACGTGAGATTGACACCGCCGTTCCCGAAGAAAATTCTGACGCGCTCGCCAACCTTCGCTTGTAGCGCCCGTTCGCCGGCAAGAGCACCGACCGATCCATTGAAAACGACATAGTCCGGCTGCTCGGCCAAGCACTTCTCGAGCGAGAACTCGTGAAGACCAGGTTCTCCTCGCTTGCCGGTCAAGTAGAAGTCGCCCTGCATCACATAGAACTCCCGATCGACCGGCGGCAGTCCTTCTGGAGGCTCGACCACGATGAGTCCATACATTCCACTTGAGATATGCAGTGGAACCGGTGGAACAGCGCAGTGATACACATAGACGCCCGGGTTCAGGGCCTTGAACCGGATCGTTGCACTCTGCCCTGGATTGACAACCGTGAACTTTGCTCCACCTCCGGGGCCAGTCACAGCATGCAAGTCGATGTTGTGAGGTGTCCGGTTGTCAGGGTGATTGCGGATCGTCAGCTCGACCACGTCATCCTTGCGAACGCGGATCATCGGCCCCGGAACAGTGCCACCATAGGTGAAGAAGGTGAACCCTACACCATCATCGATCAGCGCCGGAACCTCGATCGTTTCCACCTCGACTTGGACTACTGTCGCCTCTCGTCCATTGACGGGCGGTGCCACATGCGGCAGAGGTAACCGTTGCAATCCAGCGACGGAGCTCGCCGAAGGCGTGCTCGACTCTGTCGCCGCCGCTTGAGCAGCAACGCCTTGGCTCGAACTGGCCGCCTGTCTGCATGCGCTTAGGAAGCTTCCCAACATCGGGAGCGACAGGCCAATCACACCGCTGCGGACGAGCATCGATCGCCTTGTCCACCGGTTACCCTGCATCGCGACCCCCTTTCGCCGCCTCTTCCTCGTGACATCGGCGGCCCTTTCAGTTTCGAAGTGTCGCGACGCGAAACATGCTTACCCACGCCTTGCAGGGTAGTTTCATCCTACCCCAATGGGTAAAAAGGCGACCTATCCAATAGGATAGGTCGCCTTCTCTGCGCGTGCGCGGTCTACCCGGATCGCGATCGACGCAGTTCACTGCTCACTGTCTGCACGCGTGCGAACGAGCCCGGTTCGCAACGCGTACGCAATTACCTGTGCACGATTTTCGAGATGTAACTTATTCATGATGTTCCGGAGGTGGTACTTCACCGTGTTCTCACTGATGAAGAGACGATTAGCGAGTTCCCGGTTTGACGTGACCCCCTGCACCAAAAGTTCGAGGAGCTCGCGTTCACGTTCAGTCAACGCTGTCTCCTCTTGTCGTCTCGATTCGCCGCGCCCGAACTCCTGAAGAACACGCCGTGCCAGGTGCGGAGTCAGAACTGGCTGCCCCGAATGCACCGCTTCAAGAGCCCGGAAGAACTCCTCTGTCTCCAGATTCTTCAATAGGTACCCATATGCACCGGACTTGATGGCCTCGAAGAGATCAGCCTCGTCATCAGAGGCCGTGAGAACAACAACTTTGACCTCCGGCAGCTCAGTCGTCAGAATGCGCGTCGCGCTGAGTCCATCGACCTCCGGCATCGTCAAATCCATGAGGACGATATCCGGTCGCAACTGCCGAGTGAGTTCCACCGCCTCGCGACCGTTACCAGCCTCACCCACAACGTTGACTCCGCGGGCCTCTAAGAGACTCCGCAAACCATCGCGGAACAAGGCGTGATCATCGACGATCAAGACGCGCATGCTCTCCCCCGTCGACCCCAACGGGCACGACCCCGAGCGGAATGACCGCTTCGATGGTCGTCCCATTTCCAGGCCGAGAATTGATTGTCAAGGAACCGCCGACAGCCTCAGCCCGCTCACGCATCGTCGCGAGACCAAAACGCGGGTAATTCGCACGTTCCAGCGCGGTCGGATCAAAGCCGACACCGTTGTCCTCGATCCTGACGTGGAGCACGCCGTCGAGTCGCGTCATCTTGACTGTGACCTGCGTCGCCCGTGCATGCTTCCGCACGTTCGCAAGTGCCTCCTGGACAATGCGCAAGAGCTGGAGCTCCGCCATCGGCTGCAGTCCACGCAGGACATCGTCGGAAGGCTCAACAACCAGCGCCGCGGCGATCCCACTCTGATCCTGCCAGCGCTCAAGATACGTCCGGAGTGTCTCTAACAGCGTTCGGTTTGGCGCGAGGCCCGTCCGGAGACCGAGGATCGCCTCTCGCACGTCCGCGTACGCGTCCCGCGCTGCCTGTTCGAGCTGCCGGAGGTGTCGCTCAGCATCGGCAAGCCGCTCCGGTTGACGGAGCAACTCGCGCAGCGCCGACGCCTTGGTGATGACGTAACCAAGCACTTGCGCCAGGCTGTCATGCATCTCCCGCGCGATCCGTTCTCGCTCCTCGATCACGGCCAGACTAGTCAGACGGCGATGCAAGCGCGCGTTCGTAATGGCCAATGCCGCCTGTGTGGCAAACCGCTCAAGTCGAGAGCGATCCTGCTCATCGAACGGGCAACCATCTTCGCGATCAGCGAGGTAAAGACCACCGACGATCGCCTCACCCGAACGGATCGGCACTCCGAGTAAGCTCCGCATCACGATATGGCCCCGCGGGTATCGGCGCTCCCCTGGATACCGCTCGAGATCGTCAATGCAAAGCGTCCGTCCCTCGCGCAGCACCTGATCGAGAATCCCGTGACCACTCGTCTCTCCGATCTCGCATGCTTCCGTGTGGGAATATCCCGACGTGAAGAGCGTTCGTATCCCATGATCATCTTGCAGAATCAAAAGTCCGTACCGTGCACCGACCAAGCGACGCGCTTGGTCGATAACACGCTGCAAAACGACCGACAAATCGAGATCGGCAGTTATTGCGAGTCCGGCTTCGTGGAGCGCCACCAACTCGGCATGCTGAGCGAGGAGCTGTCGGTGTAACTGGCCAACCAACCGAAAGATCCAGTCCGCAAACCCGACCACGCCGAGCACCGCAAGTGTTCCGGTCAAGACCCAGGTCCAAGTCACCCCGAAGATCGGCACCAGCCCATGCCCGAGGACGACGAGCACCGCGAGGAAGCCGAGGGGAAGGACTATCCCAAGCCGCTTGAGTCGGCGGAGTGATCGATTGAGTGTCGTCTCCAGCTGATCGGGCATCGATGTCCTCGATGTGCCTCGCATTCCTACCGATTCAGGATAGCAGGTTTAGGACGCTGTGGAACGGCAGGGCGCTGTCCCGCCTCAAAGCAGAGGTGTGCCGCGCCCCGATTCCGGCCCTTCGTCGGGTCACGTTTGCCCTTCCGCAATGATCACCAACACTATGCCCCCAGCGTATCGCTCGGCGCCACACGCCCCCTGCGGCCACGCGCGTGCCCACGAGTGAGAGATCCGCGACAGCAGACTCCACAACGCGGTACACTTCCACTTGACAACTGGGCAGCGTGGGGTAAGATCGAAAACAGGACGGTTGTGAAATCGCGCGGCGAAAGTGGAGCGAGGACGATGCAGCAGACAACGCTCATCACGATGACGCCTGAGGCGGTGCGCCGCCTAAAGCAGTTTATGGAGGAGCAGGGAATGCCGGACGCGTATCTCCGCGTCTTTGTCGCGCCCGGTGGCTGCTCCGGCCTTCAGTACGGGATGGCGCTCGAGGAATCCGCGGAGGAAGACGACTTCACCTTCGAAATCGATGGTGTTCGCGTGATTGTTGATCCTTTTAGCGCCACCTATCTGGAAGGCGCCGAGATCGACTACGTGAACAGTTTGATGGGCGGCGGATTCACTGTCCACAATCCAAACGCCGTCGCCACCTGCGCGTGTGGCCACAGCTTCGATGCCGGAGGCAACGCGGGCACGGCACAAGGCTGCGGCTGCGGCGGCTGGTGACTTACCTCTAAAGGACTGCAGAAAGGACAACGACACGGCAGCCTACCGTGACGGCTGCCGTTATACTATCTGCAGGCACTGCCCTTCGGGGGAATGCCGGAACTGGCAGACGGGCGTGACTTAGGATCACGTGCCGATGAGGCGTGTGGGTTCGAGTCCCACTTCCCCCACCACAAGAAAAGAGCTCAGTTCTCGCGCACAGCGCTGAGCAACGGGCACACAGCGTTGGCTCGGTATCACGGTGGAGCCACCAACCTTCCGCATACGTTGTAGCGTTGCTCACTTTCAACGCCTGCCGACAGAGCACGGCAGACCCTGCCTATCCTGCAGTGACAGTTGATGCACGCGTCACTCCTCGTCCGTGCACGCATCTGTCAACCTCATTCGTTGCAGCACACCCGTCCGGCGGCTGCAGTGTTCCACAGGGCGCCGCTTGGGATGCGTCCCCTTGGCCGAGTCCAGAGAACTCTCAGCTCATCAATCGCGACGACAATAACAGATACGAACTGAACAGAGTTGGTGACGCGCGCCGTCCGAAGATCGCCATGCAGACCGCGGAGCAGGCTCGCGAAGCATAGGCCGGACGGCCCATTCGCACTCTAGTGCAGAAACGAGCAAGAAGAGCGTGGATTCCTGTGGCATTCCAAAGATGAGCGAGCCGACCGGTGTATGCACCGGTCGGCTCATCCCGTGTCGCGCAGGTGAGTACCGCCTCACACCTCGCGGTACTCTCCCTCGACCGTCTCTTCACCTGTGGCGCCACCAGCCCGCCCACCGCCGTCGGGGCCAGTGCTGCTGGTCGTCGCACCAGCCTGCTCGTACATGCGGGCGCCAACCTGCGAGAGCGTGCGCGCCAACTCGTCATAGGCCGGGCGGAGCCGCGCCGTGTTCATCGGATCCCGCTCGATGATCTCGCGCACCACCTGCATCTTGTTCTCCAGGTCGAGCTTGAGGTCGGACGGAATCCGATCGGAGAATTCACGCAGCGTCTTCTCCGCCTGGTAGAGCAGCGCCTCGGCCTGATTGCGGAGCTCGATCGCCTCTCGCTTGCGGCGATCTTCCTCGGCATGCGCTTCGGCCTCGCGGATCATGCGCTGGATCTCTTCTTCGGTCAGACCAGTGGATGCCGTGATGGTGATCTTCTGCTCACGGCCAGTCGCCAGGTCACGTGCCGAGACGGTGAGGATACCGTTCGCGTCGATATCGAACGTCACCTCGATCTTCGGCACGCCGCGCGGTGCCGGCGGAATACCGTCAAGGATGAAGCGACCGAGCGTCTTGTTGTCAGCAGCCATCGGCCGCTCACCCTGCACCACGTGAATCTCGACCTGCGTCTGGTTGTCAGACGCCGTGGTGAAGATCTGGCTCTTCCGCGTCGGGATCGTCGTGTTACGCGGAATGATCGGCGTCGCGACGCCACCGAGCGTCTCGATCGCCAGGGTTAGCGGCGTCACATCCAGCAGCAGGACCTCCTTGACCTCACCGGCGAGCACGCCCGCTTGGATTGCCGCACCGATCGCCACGACTTCGTCTGGGTTGATCCCCTTGTGCGGCTCCTTGCCGAAGAACTCCTGCACCTTGCGCTGGATCAACGGCATCCGGGTCTGGCCACCGACAAGCACGACCTCGTCAACATCACGCGGCGACAGACCCGCGTCCTTGAGTGCCTGCTCCATTGGCGGGATCGTCTTCTCCACCAGATCGGCGACCAGCTGCTCCAGCTTCGAGCGGGTCAGTGTCTTGACCAGGTGCTTTGGCCCGGTCGCGTCCGCAGTGATGAACGGCAGGTTAATCTCCGTTTGCTGGACACTGGAGAGCTCGATCTTCGCCTTCTCCGCCGCCTCCTTCAGGCGCTGCAGCGCCATGCGGTCGTGGCGCAGATCGATTCCTGTCTCCCGCTTGAACTCGTCGCAGAGCCAGTCGATGATGCGCTGGTCGAAGTCGTCCCCGCCCAGGTGCGTATCACCATTGGTCGCCAGAACCTGGAAGACCCCCTCTGAGATATCAAGGATGGAGATATCGTAGGTCCCGCCACCCAGGTCGTAGACTGCGACCTTTTCCTCGCCCTTCTTATCGAGTCCGTATGCCAGCGCCGAGGCTGTCGGCTCGTTGATGATCCGCAGAACCTCCAGGCCAGCGATCCGACCTGCGTCCTTGGTTGCGTTGCGCTGGCTATCGTCGAAGTAGGCCGGAACGGTGATGACCGCCTTATCGACTGGCTCGCCCAGGTACGCCTCGGCGTCCTGCTTCAGCTTCTGCAGGATCATGGCCGAGATCTCCTGCGGCGTGTACCAGCGGTCACCCATCTTGACCTCAACACCGCCGTTCTGGGCTCGGCGCACCTGATATGGCACCAGCTTGATCGTCCGCTGCACTTCTGGGTCATCAAACCGCCGACCCATGAAGCGCTTGATCGAGTAAATGGTGTTCTCCGGGTTGGTGATCGCCTGTCGCTTGGCGAAGCGACCGACCAACCGCTCACCGCTCGCGGTCACCGCGACCACCGACGGCGTGAGTCGTTCTCCCTCCGCATTGGGGATCACGACCGGTTCGCCACCCTCGATGACCGCCATCACCGAGTTCGTCGTACCAAGGTCGATTCCGATGACGCGTCCCATGGTTACTCCTCACCTCGCTTTCGCTCGTTCGTTGGTGTCTCGCTTTCCGGTGCGGTCGCCCGACGCTCAACCCGCACGAGAGCGGGGCGCAGGACACGTCCACGCAGGCGATAACCGCGCCGGATTTCTTCGACGACGACGTGATGTGGCCCTTCGCCGCTCACCGCGACGGCCTCATGCTCCTCCGGTGTGAATGGCTTCCCAACCACCTCGATCGGCTCAACACCCTCGCTTTCCAGAACGGCCCAGAGCTTCCGCTCAATCAGGAGCAGCCCCTGCACCCACGGGCTGTCCTTCGCCTCTTCTGGCAAGTGAGCGATCGCCAGGTGGAAGTCATCCAGCACCGGCAGGAGCTTACGGATAAGTTCCATATGCGCCAGGTGCTTGAACTCCTCCAGCTCCTGTTCGACCCGGCGCTTGTAATTCAGGAACTCCGCTCGAGCTCGTCGCGCCTGATCGAGATACTCCTCGGCCAGTTGCTTGAGGTGCTCGTTCTCCAGACGCAACGCCTCGAGCTCATCAGCGGGAACCGGTGGTGGTTGGACCTCTTCCGGCGTCGCAATCTCGCTCGGCACCGGAATCGGCTCCTCCACCGGACGCGCCTCCCCTGCCTGCTCGACGCGTTCGGGCTGCTCGTTCACCGTCATCGCACTCCCTCCCATTCCGGCTCACCAGAGAGTTCGCTCATCAACTCGGAGACGACCGAGGACAAGAACCGAACCGCCGCGATCGCCCGCGCATACGCCATTCGCTGTGGCCCGAGGACCCCCAGCCAGCCCGTGACGTCAGCACCCGAGCGATAGGACGAAAGGACAAGGCTAAAAGGCCGGAGCTCTCGCAGAGCCAGGTCCGAACCGATCAACACCCGAACACCTTCACTCGGGTCAAGCCGAGGCAGAAGCCAGGTCAACAGCATCCCGCCTCGCAGCACCTCCAGCAGCACTTGGGCGAGCTGGGCCTGAGCGAACTCTGGTTGCCGGACGACGTATTCTAAGCCTTCCGCATAGAGTTCCGAACGCTGTTGCTGTTCGATAAAGCGCAGCGCCTCCGCAATGCGACGCAGCACCAGCGCTACCAGCGGTTCGGCACCACTTGCCCGCCGCTCGATCGCCTGGCGATCCAGCCAGCGCAGCTCTGGATTCAGCACGCGACTCAGCGCGCTCAATCGCTCTTGCTCGAGCGGTTCAGCGAGATCGAGCAGCGACTGGTGAATCGCCCCCGACTGCGTCACCAAGACGAGCAGCACGACACGCGGGCGCAAGCTGATCAGCTCGAAATGCCGCAACCGCTCAACGCGCGCCCGCGGCGGCGTCACCAGCCCGACGTTTCCGCTCGTATCCGCCAGGACCGAGGCAGCCAACTTGAGCCAACTCGGCACCTGCTGCTCCACCTGCCGGAACTGGTGCCGGATCATGAGCTGCTCTTCCGGCGTGAGCTCGCCTTCCTCCATGAGATACTGCACGTAGTAGCGCAGTCCGTGCTCGGTCGGCACACGTCCGGCCGACGTATGTGGCTGCGTCAGGAAGTCGAGCGCCTCGAGCACGCTCATGTCGTTCCGGACGGTCGCTGGGCTCACGCCCAAGGAAACCCGCTCCAGCAACGCCTTCGAACCAACCGCTCGTCCGGAGCGGAGGTACTCCTCCACTACGTGACGCAAGATTTGGCGCTGTCGCTCCGTCAACTGCACGCTCATCTTATCCCCGCGCTTAGCACTCGACCTCCTCGAGTGCTAGCCTACGGCAAGGATAGGCCTTGCTACGGCTCATGTCAAGGTTCCAGTGAACCACAGCAATCCCTTGCGCATCGCTCGCTGCCGATGACGACGGCGCTGCCACTGCGCAGCTTCCTTCGAGCGACACGCTGCGGCATGGACGCCGCTCTTCGTGGATACGCCGGACGGGAGGGCCAGGCGTGCCGTGCCTCGCAAGGCCACAGCAGCTGCACGGGGAGGCACTGCGCAAGCCCACCCGCCATAGGGCGCGGCGCGACTCTGCCGCGTGAGCCAGCACGACAAGGATGGTATCGCTCTCGAAAGCCTTGTCCCACTCACAACCGGCAGAAGCCGCGCCCCTCTACCAGGATGACCAGCGTGCTATTCGCTCTCCCTCGTCTGCGAAACGCTACTCGCTCTCCTGTCCCACGCACTGGTGGGAGTACTGGCCGCATCAGGAGTGGCCATCCGAACGCAGGGTCGCTTGGGGGTATCGCCAGCTTCCCCGACTACCACGCCAGAGCGCGACAACCGCTGCCAGTGCGGCCACGCCCAGGACAACAGCCGCGGCTGCCCGGCTCCCTTCCTGCGTGGCGGCACGTTCGGCGAGCCACGCTTTCCACGACCGATCAAGCTCATCGACGCTGAGCCCGAGACTCCGCTCCAGTGCTTCGTCGTCCGTCACTCCCTCGCGATAGGCAGCGAGGAGACGCGCAACTCCTTCCTCGCCGTAGGTCGCCACAAGGTATTCCACGACGCTCCGGCTCGCTGCGTAGCCGAGGAGTGCCGCTTCGGGATCGGTGCCAAAACCGGAACCGAGTGCCCTCAGGGAAGGGAGCTTTCCCGAGCGACGAGCTCGCTCGAGTACTGCATCCAATCGCGGATCATTGGCCATCTGGTAAGCAGTCGCCAGTCCTTCATCAAGCCAAGCCGGTGGCATCGTGAACGGGTTGTCGGTAGCCTGCGCGATCACTAGATGCAGTACCTCGTGACTCAAGATGCGCGCGAATTCCTCCTCCGCCCCGATCCCAGGCGCAATGCCAGCCAAGACGAGCCAGTACTCGGGAATTGCGAGGCCCCCGATCCACTCCTCGCTCTGCAGTGGTAAGGCGCTACGCAGTGCCTCCGGAGAAGGGTACAAGAGTACACGTACCGGTCTCTCCAGCTCGACCCCAAACCGTTGGCTGAAGTCAGCGATCGAGCGGGTTGTGATCGTCAGCGCCTGCTCGATATACCGCGCGTCGGTGACGGCACTGTAGAGTTCCACCGGACCACTCACTCGCTGCACCCACTGGTAACGATCGTCCAGGTAGCGCAACGTGCGAGCAGGCGAGTCGACCCAACTCCCGTCGGCGAATACCACGCGCCAGCGATAGGTGAGGTCGATTCCCGGCGGGAGATAGTTCACGCGCATATCCCGCTCATAGCGCACGGAGAGCGCTGGAGCAGGCGTGATGCGTGGCCGGGCGACGAAGGTTACGGCACCGAGGAGAGGGCGATAACGGAGCTCGACCCGTTGGATGGGCTGGGTCGCCTCGACCTCGAGGGTAAAAACAATGCGCTCGGGAAAGTCGACGGCCGCAGCGAGGTCGTGGAACTGGACACTCGCTGCGGCCTGAGTCGGCTGCAATGGGAAGACTGCGAGCACGAGCAACGCGAGCAAAAGCTTAGTTGCCGCTCGCGTTACTCGTTTCCTCGCTCTCGGCAGCCTGCTGGTGCAGGTATGCCTCGATGAACGGATCGATCTCACCTTCCAGCACCGCCTGGATATTCGGCGTGCTGACCTCCGTCCGGTGGTCGGTAACCATTGTATACGGGTGCAGCACATAGGATCGGATGCGGTTGCCCCAGCCCGTGACAACCGGCTTCCCCTTGAGGCGGGCTTGCTCCTCCTGGCGCTGACGGATCTTCAGCTCTAGGAGGCGAGCCTTCAGAATTTTCATCGCCGTCTCGCGGTTCTGGATCTGCGACCGCTCGTTCTGACATGTCACCACAATACCGGTCGGCAGGTGCGTGATACGCACCGCAGACTCCGTCTTGTTGACATGCTGCCCACCGTGGCCAGAGGCACGGAAGGTATCGATCCGGATGTCCTCGTCACGAATCTCGACGTCATCGTCCTCTTCGACGAGCGGCAAGACCTCCACCAGGGCAAACGACGTATGGCGCCGGTGCGCAGCATCGAAGGGCGACAGACGCACCAGTCGGTGCGTCCCAGCCTCACCCTTCAAGTACCCATACGCGTATGGCCCGCGAACCTCGACCGTCGCGCTCTTGATCCCGGCCTCTTCCCCTTCAAGCAGGTCAACAACCTCTGCGGCGAATCCGGCCCGCTGCGCCCAACGGAGGTACATTCGCAAGAGCATCTCCGCCCAGTCCTGGGCGTCCACACCACCAGTGCCGGCATGGACCGCCAGGATAGCATCATGTCCGTCATACTGGCCGTTCAAGAGCAGACGGAGTTCAAGCTGTCGTACGCGCTCTGCAAGCTCGGCGGCCTCACGCTCGACTTCACTCGCCAGCTCTAGATCTTCGCTGGCAAGGACACGGAACTCCAGGAGATCGCGCGCTTGCTGTGAGAGCGTCTCCCACTCAGTAACCAGTTCGCGCAGCTGGCTCAGACGACGCAGAAGCTGCTGTGCACGCGGCGGATCCTGCCAGAGTTCGGGATCGGCAGTCTCGTGCTCAAGTTGCTCGATCTGCCGGCGCTTGCCAGGCAGGTCAAAGACGCACCCCAATTCGATCAAGTCGCTCGACCAGCTCTTCCAAATCGATAAGCATCGGCTGTACCATCGTCCACCACCTCCCACGGAAAAAGCGGCTGACCCTGCGGTCAGCCTCCGCTACAGTATAGCAGAAACACCTTCCGGTTGACGAATCCCGATCGCTGCGGTAAGGTAAAGGCGCGGGGCGAGAATGATTCTCAGCTGCGAGAGAGTTGCAGATCGTCCCCGCCTTTCGCCAGCGATAGGACACGAACCATGAAGGTCTCAACGCGCGGTGAGTACGGACTCCGAGCGATGGTCTCGCTGGCACGGATGTACGGGCGCGGGCCAATGCCTTTGAGCGTGATCGCACAAGACTCGGCTGTCCCACTCGCATACCTGGAGCAGCTGATGCTGCCGCTGCGCCGAGCAGGGCTGGTTATCTCCACTCGCGGCGCACATGGTGGCTATCAGCTGGCACGGCCACCGGAACAGGTGAAAGTCGGCGAGATCTACCGGGTCATGGAAGGACCAATCGCACCGATGGACTGCGTCCGGGAGGATGCCGACGAGGACACGTGCCCAATGATCGATGGCTGTGCCACCCGGGTCGTCTGGCTGAAGCTTCGCGATAGCATCATCGAGGTGCTCGATTCGACCACCCTTGCTGACCTCATCGCCCAAGCGCCACGGCCGCGTGCTGAGCAGCCGGCGTGAACCACTCGCTCGGTCGTCTTGCACAACGGAGGAACGAGTGAATCGAACGGAGATCTATCTCGACCACGCTGCGACGACCCCGGTCGATCCACGCGTGCTCGAGGCGATGTTGCCGTATTTCAGCGAACGCTACGGCAATCCCTCGAGTATCTATGCCCTTGGCCGTGAGGCACGCGCAGCGCTTGACCAGGCGCGTGCTCGCATCTCCCGGCTCCTCAACTGCCAGGCACGCGAAATCATCTTCACGAGCGGAGGAACCGAGAGCGACAATCTCGCCCTCAAGGGCGTCGCGTTCTGGCATCTTCTGCATGGGCGTGGACGCCATATCGTCACGACGGCATTCGAGCACCACGCGGTGCTCCACAGCGCCGAGTATTTGGAGCGATTCGGCTTTGAGGTCACCTACGTCCGACCAGACCGGGACGGGATTGTTCACCCGGAGTTCATCGAGGCAGCGTTGCGACCGGATACGATCCTCGTCTCGGTCATGTATGCCAACAACGAAATCGGCACCATCCAGCCGATCGCTGAGATCGCCCGGCTGTGTCGGGAACGCGGTATCACCTTCCACACTGACGCGGTGCAAGCTGCCGGCACCCTGCCGCTGGATGTTGAGGCACTGGGAGTTGATCTTCTTTCTGTGAGTGCGCACAAGTTCTACGGGCCCAAGGGGGTTGGGTTCCTCTATGTCCGCACCGGAACACCAATCCTCTGGCAACAGCATGGTGGTGCACAGGAGAGCAACCGGCGAGCCGGTACCGAGAACGTACCCGGCATCGTTGGGATGGCACGTGCCCTCGAACTGGCATACGAGGAACTCGAAGAACGGAACGCGCACGTCTTGGCGCTGCGCGAGCAGCTCATTGATGGCATCCTGAGCCGAATTCCCGGTGCACGTCTCAACGGCCATCGGGAGCAGCGCCTCCCGAACAACGTCAACGTGACCTTTGAGGGTGTTGACGGGGAGACTTTGCTCCTCAACCTCGACCTACATGGGATCGCCGCCTCCTCTGGTTCCGCCTGCACCACCGGCTCTACCGAACCAAGTCATGTCTTGCTTGCGATTGGGCTCACACCAGAGCAGGCGCGGAGCAGCGTCCGCCTAACCCTCGGCAAGGACAACATAGCCAGCGAGATCGAGCGCACACTCGATGTCCTCGAGGAGACAGTTACTCGGCTGCGCAAGCTTGCTCGAACTCGCGCTCGTTAATGTGTGCTCCGTCGGGCCAGGAGGAGTTCACGGAGCTCAGCCGGCAGCGGCGGCAAGGCGGTCAGACTGGCAAGGCCGAACCGTTCAAGAAAGAGTGTTGTCGTCCCATACTCTACCGGTTGGCCAGGCCCTGATCGCCGTCCGATCGGCTCGGCTAGTCCGTGCGCGAGCAAGGTTTGGAGTGCTGTGCTGCAGTCAACACCGCGGATCGCCTCGATCTCGGCACGTGTCACCGGCTGAAGATAGGCAATGATTGCGAGGGTCTCTAGCGCAGCTGCTGACAGGCGACTTGACTCATTCCCGAGGAAGCGAGTGATCAGCGGCCCGACTTCTGGTAGCGTCGCAAGCTGCACCTGATCCCCATGCCGGAGGAGGATGAGCCCAATGGTCCGTGCACGGCGCTCGAGTTCTCCAAGGAGTGGCTCCAGTTCTTCTGGCACAATCTCCAAGAGTGCAGCCAGCCGCTCGCACGCCACTGGCCCACCTGCCGCAAAGAGTACTGCACCAAGCGCGGCGATCCGATCACGCTCTACCATTCGGCTCGCGCTCCTTCGGCCATACCCAAATCTCGCCGAACGGCTCTCGTTGCTCTAGCTCTACAAGTCGCCGGCGCACGAGCGTTAAAAGCGCCAACACGCCAACGACTACCTCGCTTCGCGTCGGTCGTTCACCAAGCAGTGTGCGGAAGGCGCAACGTCCCATGAGGCGTGTCCGCAATCGTTCGATCATTGCCGTCAGCGAGACCACCGGTCTCCAGCGCACTGTGGCGACAGGGCGCTGCCGTCGCGCCCAGCGCTGCAAGGCTTGAAGAAGTTGTTCAGGGCGCCCTTCAGGAACAGCTGCCTGCGCACGGGGCTGCGGTGGACGCGACCACGAACGTAGGCCTGCTTCATCGCGCGCCCGTAGCCAGTTCGCGACCTCACGGAACACCTGGTACCGCTGGAGATCCCGAACCAGCGGGTCCTCCAAGTCCTCCGGTGAATCCGGTCGAGGCAAGAGCGCGCGTGCCTTGAGCGCAGCCAGGCGACTGGCAACGACCAGGAAATCAGCGAGCAATTCCGGCTGTGCCTCTTCAAGCGGTTCCAACGCCGCGAGGAACTGTTCCGTCACCGCACGAAGCGAGACCGTGGTAATTGGAAGCTGCCGTGCTTCGACCAGTTGGAGCAAGAGATCAAGCGGCCCGGAAAACTCTCCCACTGTGATCGGTACGTTGCGCAGGCGGGTGGAGAGTACTGTTGCGCGCATGCTCACGGCCTAGAGCGGCGATTCTCCAACGACCAGGCGAAAGAGGAGACGATATACCGGCAAATACATCGCCGCCAGAATGCTTCCACCCAGGCTACCAAACACGATCAGCACAAGGAGGATCCCCACCCCGTACCGCTCCAGCGGCGCCAATACCGGGTACCAGAACGCCGGCAAGATCCCGAGGAGGATCTTGAGCCCATCCAATGGCGGGATCGGGATCAAGTTGAAGGCAGCGAGTAAGAGATTCACAAGCACGAGTCGTTGAACGAACGTTGTCACCACTTCAGGAGCAGCCGGTAACCCCAGCCGGTACGGCAGAGCAAAGGCGAGTGCCACGATCACATTCGAGAGGGGGCCGGCCAACGCAGTGAGTGCCATCCCCCGATGTCCCCAGCGGAGACGGTTTGGATTCACCGGTACCGGCCTCCCCCAGCCGATCCCGAAGCCCAAGAAGACAATCATTAACAGCCCGAGCGAACCGATCGGGTCAAGGTGCGCTAATGGATTCAATGTCACTCGGCCAAGCCGCGCAGCTGTATCGTCACCCAGTCGCAGCGCCGTCCAGGCATGCGCAAACTCGTGGATCGTAATTGCGACCACGAACGCGAGGAGCGTGGCCAGAATGGTTTCCGCATCGAGTCGCCCAAGCACGGCAGGTTACGGCGTGCAGCCGGGATAGAGGTGGCAGGCCACATAGTGCCCGCCGCCCTGATCGACGAAACGCGGCTCGACCTTGGCACACACGTCCATCGCGTACGGGCAACGCGTGTGGAAGCGGCAACCAGCCGGCGGGTTGATCGGACTGGGCACATCACCAGTCAGGATGATCCGTTCGCGCTTCTTCTCGATCTTCGGATCGGGGATTGGCACGGCACTTAAGAGTGCCTTCGTGTAGGGATGGAGCGGATCATCGTACAGTGCGTTGCGATCGGCCAGCTCGACAATCTTGCCGAGATACATCACAGCCACACGGTCAGAGATGTGCCGCACAACACTGAGATCATGTGCGATGAACAGGTAAGTCAGGTGGAACTTCTCCTGGAGCTCTTCCAGGAGATTGATGATCTGAGCCTGAATCGAGACGTCGAGTGCGGACACCGGCTCGTCAGCGACAATGAATTCCGGGTTTGCCGCGAGCGCACGGGCGATTCCGATCCGCTGTCGCTGCCCGCCAGAGAACTCGTGCGGATAGCGGTTGGCAAAGTAGGGGTTGAGACCGACGACCTCAAGGAGTTCCTGCACCCGCTGGTTCCGCTGTTCCTTGGGCACCAGCTTGTGAATCTGCATGGGCTCCGCGATGATACTACCAACCGTCATACGCGGGTTCAGTGATGCATAGGGGTCCTGGAAGATCATCTGCATATGCCGCCGCATCTTGCGCATCTCGCCCGGCGGCAGCTTCGTGAGATCGACCCCGTTGAAGAGCACCTGTCCAGCGGTCGGCTTATAGAGCTGCAGGATTGCTCGCCCGGTCGTGCTCTTCCCACAACCGCTCTCACCCACGAGACCAAGTGTCTCGCCCCGGTAGATCTGGAAAGAGACATCGTCAACCGCCTTCACCCAGCCCACACGCCGTTGCAAGATGATGCCCCGGGTAAGCGGGAAGTACATCTTGAGGTTACGGACGTCGAGCAGCACTTCCCGCTGCTGCGGGCCAGTCGTCGTCGCTGCAGGTCGGAGTTCAGTTGCCATCGTCAGCCCTCACCTCTCCATAGCGCCGTGGACCGGCGAGCGAGACCTCGTCCCAGTACCAGCAGGCAGAGCGGTGAACTGGATTCACCTCGAAAAGTGGGGGATTCTTCTCACTGCACTTTTCACGCGCAAAGTCGCACCGGGGTACGAACGGACACATGTCTGGCAAGTCGATCAGGTCCGGCGGAAGCCCGCGGATCGGATTGAGCCGCTCCTTTCGCGGCGCATCGAGACGCGGGATAGAGTTCAGAAGCCCGACGGTATAGGGGTGCTTCGGATTCTCGAACAGCTCCTCAGTCGGCGCTGTCTCCACGATATGCCCCGCGTACATTACGTGGATCCGGTCGGTCATTCCCGCGACCACACCAAGATCGTGGGTAATGAGAATCAGCGCCGTATTGTGCTCACGCTGGAGGGTTCGGATAAGGTCGAGGATCTGCGCCTGAATCGTCACGTCGAGCGCTGTCGTCGGCTCGTCGGCGATCAGGAGCGAGGGGTTGCAAGAGAGTGCCATTGCGATCATCACTCGTTGGCGCATCCCACCAGAGAACTGATGCGGGTACTGATCGACCCGTTGCTCGGCGTTCGGGATCCCAACCATCTTCAGGAGCTCGATGGCCCGCTGCCGCGCTTGCTGCTTGCTCATCCCGAGATGGAGCTCGAGCGCCTCGCTGATCTGCCGGTTGATCGTCAGCACCGGATTGAGCGACGTCATCGGATCCTGGAAGATCATTGCGATCTTCCGGCCACGGATCGAGCGAACCTCATCGTCGCTCATTTTCAAGATGTCTTCACCCTCGAACAAGATCTCGCCGCTGACGATCTTCCCCGGTGGGCTTGGGATAAGCCGCATGATCGAGAGCGCGGTGATGCTCTTCCCGCAACCGCTCTCACCGACCAACCCAAGCGTCTCTCCCGGCATCAAATGGAAGGAGACCCCGTCAACCGCCTTGACGACACCATCCTGGGTGAAGAACTGCGTGCGGAGATCGCGCACCTCGAGCAGCGGTTCCATCGCGCCTCCTTCGTCCCCTTCGCCCGTTGGTCACCACATGCTGGAATCCCGCTCTCCGCGGCTACGCGCTCAGTCTAGCGGTTCCGCTCTACACCGTCAACCGGCCCCTTGCGACGAGGATCTCAATCATCGTATGGCTCGATTCTCGATTGATCAAAGCGTTCCACCCTCGTTCACCGGCCACCTCAGTGTCGTCCAAATGATCCTCCTGGCCGCCGCGACGTCCCCCTGGTGGCATCGGACATGCGACGATCCAGATGGGGTCGTCCCCGAGCACGGAGCCGCGGTCTTCCTGAGTCGCTACCTGTCCGCCCGCACTTGCCACTGCTCAACCCCAGCTCGAGTCCGCACGACGAGCGCATTCATCGCTGGTACCTGAAGCCGTTCGGACCGCACCACAATCACGTCAGGGAAGGCGATCGGGAGCACCGGGAGGTCGCTGAGGACCTGCTGCTCGATCGCCCGGTAGAGCTCAATGCGCCGTGCCCGGTCGGTCGTCCCCACCGCCTCGACCAAGAGACGATCGACGTCCGGGCTGAGGTAGTGACCGAAGTTGAGTCCGTCGAAAAAGGAGTCACTCGACCAGACCGAGGACTGGTCCGGATCGACGTCCCAGAGCACACCGATAAGCAGGGCGTCAAAGTCCCGCTCCTGCGTCGCCCGACGGCGTACCTCGCCCCAGGACGCCAAGTCGAGCTGGACATCGACGCCGATCGCGCGCCACTGTTGTTGCAGGAGCTCCGCGACGGCACGCCGGCTCGGATCGCTCCCCGTCGCCAAGAGTCCGAACTGCAGGCGTTGCCCTTGGCGGACACGCACGCCATCGTCCCCCAAGACCCAGCCGGCCTCCTCGAGCAAGCGCTGTGCTTCCGCCGGATCGTACGGATAGCGCACCGGCGGCTCACCGGCAGCCCAGGAAGCTGGCGGCTGGAGGGTCTCCGCAACACGCGCCCACTCACCCCACACTTTCTCGACGATCGCCGCCCGGTCGATTCCAAGGAGCAGCGCCTTGCGAACACGGAGATCGGTGAACAGCTTGTTCTTGGCTGGATCAAGCTGCAGCGCGACGAGCACGAGCTCATAGCCCGGATAGCGCTCGACTGTGACCCCGTCGAGCGCCGGAAGCTGACTTACCTGAGCCGGGTCAAGCGTCGCCCAATCAATCGTGCCGTCCTGCAGCCCACGCGCGAGTTCGTCCAGTGTACTGACAACACGGTAGGTATATTGAGGAATGGTCGGTGCACCTCGGTAATAGTCCGGGTTGGCACGGAAGGTGAGCGAAACACCGCGCAGCCATTGGGTGAGGATAAATGGTCCCGTTCCGACCGCTGAAGAGAGCCCAAAGGGGTCGGTCACCAGCTGCTGCGGGAGCACCGTCCCGAGCACATGTTCGGGAACAATCCCAATCGTCGCAAGGGTAGACAAGAAAGAGGCATCAGGGCGAATCAGCGTGATCCGCACCGTCTGGCTGTCAATGATGTCCACCGATTTGACGCGCTCAGCGAGCCGCGAATAGCGAGGCGAGCGGACGTCAGGATCGAGGAGTCGTGTATAGGTAAATGCAACGTCGCTCGCTGTGAACGGTTGCCCGTCATGCCAGCGGACATTCTCGCGGAGGTGGAACGTGTAGGTCGTCCCGTCGTCACTGACGTCCCAGGAAGTGGCAAGCGCTGGCACTGGCTCACCGCTGGTGGGATCGAGCGAAACCAAACCGTCGAAGACGAGGCGGCTCAGAGCATCTGAGAGCGGATCAGCGACGAACAGTGGATTGAGTGTGCGCGGCTCCTCAAACCCCGCCTCGACGATCCCGCGCTCTACCGAGGCACTGGTCGCAGGTGTTGCCGGTATCACCGCGCGCGGAATAGGACTTTGTGCTGCGTTGCCAGGCATTTCCGGAGCTGCTGTCACAACTGGCCCAGAAGCAGCAGGGGTCGATGGAAAAACCTCTGGTGTCGCGACCTCCGTCGCTGGGGCACGACGGCAGGCGTACACGAGCACGAGCACAAGAAGGATCCAAAGAACAGATGAACGCCGACGCACTCCTCGCTCCTGGCACCGCCATGCAGCTCCCAGCCCGGCACGCGATAGCTGGGCCGGTCAAGGGTACCACGGGCGCTTACCGTGCCTCTGCCTCACGCGCGACGGTCACCCGCGTCAGGTAGTGCCGGTACGGCGTGTCTTCGCCGCGCACCACCGAGAGGTAGAGCTGCTGCAGACGCGCCGTGATCGGGCCAATCTGCCCGGTTCCCACCGTCCGACCATCGATATTCCCGATCGGCGAGATCTGCACCCCCGTCCCACAGAGGAACGCCTCGTCGCAGATGTAGAGCTCACTGCGGTCAATCTCCCGCACCTCGACCGGAATACCGAGGTCGTGAGCAAACTCGATGATGGTGCGGCGCGTGATGCCTTCCAGGATATCCGCCGTGACCGGTGTTGTGATCAACGTCCCATTGCGGACGATGAAGAGGTTCGCAGCGCTTCCCTCAGCCACCTTCCCATGGTGGTTGAGCATGATCGCATCGTCAAACCCGCACTCCATCGCTTGGTCCTTGGCGAAGGCCGAGTTCACGTAGGCACCACAGACTTTGGCACGGCTCGGGATCACAACGTCGACCGTTCGCATCCAGGAACTCGTCATGAGCCGGATCGGATGGGTGATTGGGAGATACTCCTGCATCGGTAGCATGTAGATTGCGAGCTCGTCACGCACCCCTTTGAGCTTCGGTCCAATCTCCAGATCCGCCTTGTAGACAAAGGGGCGGATATACACGTCGGTCCGCGGCGCATTCTGTCGCACCAATTCGACGATCAAACTGCCAAGTTGCTCAGCATCATAGGGAAGCTCAGCCCGCAAGAGGCGTGCCGATTGCAGGAGTCGCCGCGTATGGTCAGAAAGCCGGAAGATATTGATCGTCTGCCCGTCTCGGTCAAGATAACCCCGCACCCCGGCGAAGACACCGGTACCGTACTGCAGCGCGTGTGTCGCGATACTGACCTTTGCCTCCTGGATCGGCACAAAGCGCCCTTCAAAGAAGGCGATCGGAAACAGTTCGGTTCCAGCCATCGCTCGATCCTCCGTTCACTCCCACGACCTTGCCTGTCACTGTATCTTCGCTGCAACCGCACCGAGCAGGCCGCGTGCTCCTGCGGCGAGCAGCGCGGTCGTATTCGCTGCCAACATAAGAAAACCGCGCTCAAGTTGCCGTTGCGCCAATTCCGGCGTCGGCGCCGTTGTGCCCAGCGGTACGCGCCCAGCGACACGCCGCACAATGTCGTCGATCACCGCCTGCACATCAGGATGGAGCGGCTGCCCAGGATACCCCATCGACTGAGCCAGATCATTCGGTCCCACGAACAGCACATCGATCCCCGGGATCGCCAAGTACTCTTCCAGTCGTTCGACCGCCGCGATACTTTCGATCTGCACGATGACCAACGTCTCCGCATTCGCCTCCTGCACATACTCGCTGAGCGGCTTGGTGAGCCCGAACTCTGCTGCTCGCACCCCTGCCACTCCACGTCGCCCATTCGGGTGGTAGCGACAGGCCTCGACGACTGCAACTGCTTCCTCGGGCGTGTTGACCTGCGGAACCATAACACCCGCAGCGCCCAGATCCAGATATCGCAAAATCACCTGCCGGTGGCCGAACGGCACGCGGACGATCGGCGTCGCACCGGCCACCTCAGCCGCCAGCACCATGTGGTACGCTGACTCCTCGGTGATACGGCCGTGCTCGGCGTCGATCAGGACAAAGTCGAAACCGAGATATCCGCAGATCTCCGCTAACTCTGGAGATGGGTAGGGAATGAAGCAGCCGACAACTACCTCGCCTGCTCGGAGGCGCCGCTTGACTCGATTCTCGCGCATCCGCACGCTCCCCACGTCCCAGCCAGCCCGCGCGGGCATTCTACCGCGGGAAGTGCCGTCGGCGATAGGGCAGTTTGTCGGCCAGGTTGGCACAGGTTACACTTAGGGAGTTGCGCACCCCCAGGAGCGCAGCCGGAGGACAGCCCCATGCGCACGAGACACCTCGAGAATGACACTATTATCAACGTCGCTCAGCTCCTCAAGGCCCCTGTCGGCACCGAACGTTTCTTCACTGTTCACCTTGATCGCTTGACGCTTGACAGCGATCTCGAGGTTCGCGATGTCAACGCTTCGGTCCGTCTGTTGCGCACTTCGAGCGGCATCTTGGCGACTGGCGAACTCCACGTGTCGGCCCATCTCACCTGTGTCCGCTGCCTCACCGAGTTCGACAGTCGGTACAGCGAAACCTTCGAGGCTGAGTACTGGCCGACGATCGACGTCTTGACCGGATTGCCACTTCCGCCGCCTGAGGACGAGGATATTTTTACTATTGATCAGAATCACCATCTTGATCTTCACGAACTGCTTCGGCAGTTCGCGATCCTCGCCCTCCCGTCCTATCCGGTCTGTGGTCCACAGTGTCCAGGGCCGGAATCGCTCTGGCGGCAGGAGGAAGAGATCGTCGACGCCCGGCTGGCCGTTCTCCAAGCGCTCCTTGACGAACGGTCTTGACTGTGCGACAACTACTTCTCAGCATGGAGTAGCCTCCGGCTGGAGGCCACAGTGGTCTGTGTGACGCAAACGACGAACTGTTGAAAGGATTACTCTGATGGGCGCTGTCCCGAAGCATAAAGTTAGCAAGCGACGGCAGGGCTTCCGTGCGGCACATCAGTACATCGATGTCCCGCCCTTGACGACCTGTCCGACTTGTGGGCAGAAGCACCGCACACACTATGTCTGCCCGCATTGCGGCCACTACCGTGGTCGCCTCGTCCTTGACGTAAGCCGGCAGAAACGGCAGCGGCGCCCCGAGGCGTAACGGTCGGGAGAACAGGCAGGGGACGTCGCCATGGCGCAGCGTGCCGCGATCACCGGTTGGGGAGCTTACGTACCAGCTCGCGTGCTCACAAACGCCGATCTTGAGCGGATGGTCGCGACGTCCGACGAGTGGATTGTGACGCGCACTGGTATCCGTGAGCGCCGAATCGCTGGCCCTGAAGAGACGACGCTCTCCATGGCGACGGAAGCTGCCCGGCGGGCAGTGGCGACGGCTGGTCTTGATCCTGCCCAACTCGACCTGGTCATCGTCGCCACTACGACTCCCGACTACCTTATGCCAGCGACCGCGTCGCTCCTCCAGGCTGCCATCGGCGCACCCCGAGCCGGTGCGTTCGACCTTGTGGCAGCCTGTTCCGGCTTCGTCTACGCATTGAGCGTCGGTGCGCAGTTCATTATGGCCGGCACGGCCCGCGCCGTCCTTGTGGTCGGCGTCGACGCTTTGACGCGCTGGCTCGACTTCACTGACCGCTCAACATGTGTCCTCTTCGGTGACGGGGCAGGGGCGGTCGTCCTGGAAGCCAGTACTGAAGATGAAGGTGTCCTCTCAACCGTCCTGGGCTCGGACGGCAGCGGTGCAATGCACTTGTATCTCGATGGCTTTCCCGAGCTCCTCCTTGCTAACGGCTCGCTCCCCCCAAAGCGTCCAGTCATGCGGATGGACGGGCGAGAGGTCTTCCGTTTCTCCGTGCGCATCATCGGCGAAGCAGCAGCCGAGGCGATCGCCCGCGCCGGACTCACGCTTGACGAGGTAGATCTCTTGATTCCGCACCAAGCGAACCTGCGCATCATCGATGCGGCCGTCAAGCGCCTTGGTCTACCGTGGGAAAAGGTCTGGGTCAATCTCGATCGTTACGGCAACACTTCTGCTGCTTCGGTACCACTCGGAATTGCCGAAGCTGCCGAACAGGGGGTCCTTCGGCCAGGGATGAACGTCGTTCTTGTCGCCTTCGGGGCGGGGCTCGCCTGGGCTGCCAGCGTCGTCCGCTGGGGCGCTCGTGGTGTCCGACGTGGGGGATGAAGCATGGGACACGCGTGGGTCTTCCCCGGGCAGGGATCCCAGTCGGTCGGCATGGGCCGCGAACTCGCAGAGTGTGAGCCGCTTGCCCGCACTGTCTTCGAGGAAATGGACGCAGTCCTTGGATTTCCACTCTCTCGTATTGTCTTCGAGGGGCCCGAAGAAGAACTCGCCGCCACGCGCAATCAGCAACCAGCTCTCCTCGCCACGTGCATCGCGTATCTCCGCGTCCTTGAGGCACGCGGCGAGCTCCCTGAACCGACTGTCGTTGCTGGACATTCGCTGGGCGAGTACACCGCGCTCGTCGCGGTCGGCAGCCTTGAACTTGCTGACGCACTGCGGATCGTCCGGCGACGCGGTGAGCTCATGGAGATGTACGGCGAAGGTGGCATGCTGGCCGTGATCGGGCTCGAGCGCGAACGACTCGCAGCAATCGCTGCCGAAGCCGGTGTGGAACTGGCCAACGAGAACGCCCCCAACCAGCTGACGCTGAGCGGGCGAAATGAAGCGCTCGACCACGCTGCGAACCTGGCCCGGGCAGCTGGCGCCAAGCGCGTTGTTCGCCTCCCGGTCAATGCAGCCTTTCATTCCTCACTCATGCGGCCAGTTGCCGAGGCGCTGGCACGTGACCTCGCGACCGTTCCGATCCGTCCGCCACGCGCCCCGCTTATCGCCTGCTCTGACGCTCGCGTCCTGACCGATCCAGAGGAACTTCGCCGCGAACTCGTTGTCCAGATCCCTACACCGGTCCGGTGGGTAGATGTTGTGCGCCGAGCAATGGATCTTGGCATCAGGACATTTTGGGAAATCGGCCCTGGTCAGGTGCTCAGTGGACTGATTCGGCGCATTGCACCCGAGGCCACAACCTACACGGCCGAACAACTCGTCCAGAATCGAGCGCGCTCAGTAGCCAGCGTCGAACACACGAAGGGGGACTGATGGAGACGACCAGCGAGCGCGGAGCCGCGATCGTCACCGGCGCTGTCCGCGGCATCGGCCGTGCGACCGCGCTGCGCTTGGCACGCGACGGGTTTAAGGTCGTCGTCAACTACCGCGGCGAGGCAGAGCTGGCCAATGCCCTGGTCGAGGAGATCATGGCCGCCGGAGGTACAGCAATGGCCTACCGGGCGGACGTCACCGATCCTGAGCAGGTTGGCGCGATGATCCAGGCAGCAATCGATCAGTTCGGTCGACTCGATGCCCTCGTCAACAATGCCGGGATTACGCGCGATACGCTGCTGCTGCGTATGCGCGACGAGGACTGGCACGCCGTTTTGGAGACGAACCTTACGAGCGTCTTCTACTGCTGTCGCGCTGCGCTGCGACCGATGCTACGCCAGCGCTACGGTCGGATCGTCAACGTCTCCTCCGTCGTCGGACTCGTCGGGAACGTGGGTCAGACCAACTATGCCGCCGCGAAGGCAGGCATCATCGGCTTCACCAAGGCGCTAGCCCGTGAGGTGGCGAGTCGTGGGATCACGGCCAACGTGGTCGCCCCAGGCTTCATACAGACTCGCCTGACCGAAGTCTTGCCCACCGAACTCCAGCAGAAGATTCTGGAACAGATCCCCGTCGGCTATTACGGAACACCGGAAGACGTCGCCGAGGCGATTGCGTTCCTCGTCTCGCCCGCGGCGCGCTACATCACTGGCGCCGTCCTCGCCGTCGACGGTGGACTCTTCATGGCCTCGTGAGCAGCGATGATTCGGAAGGTACTCATCGCGAATCGCGGCGAGATCGCCCTCCGTGTTCTGCGAGCTTGCCGGGAACTCGGTATCCCGGCCGTCGTCGCGTATTCCCAAGCCGACCGCGACTCGCTGCCGGTGCAACTCGCCGACGAGGCGATCTGCATCGGCCCTGCTCCTGCCGAACGAAGCTACAACCACATTCCGGCCATCATCAGCGCAGCGGTGGTTACCGGCTGTGATGCCATTCACCCCGGTTACGGCTTCCTTGCTGAGAACGCACTCTTGGCAGAAATCTGCGAAGAGTGCGGGATCACTTTCATAGGACCGCGCCCGGCAACACTCCGCGCACTGGGCGATAAGGCGGAGGCACGCCGCGTGATGCAGCGCGCCGGTCTCCCGATTGTTCCGGGCAGTGAGGAACCGGTGCGCGATGCGAGTGAAGCACGGCGGATCGCACGACGCCTCGGCTATCCACTGCTTGTCAAAGCGGCGGCCGGCGGTGGTGGCCGCGGCATGCGGATCGTACGGGATGAGCGAGAACTGGTGACTGCGCTCTCGGTTGCCCAGCGAGAGGCCCAGGCGGCCTTCGGTGATCCATCGGTCTACCTCGAGCGCTATCTGGAACAGCCGCGGCACGTTGAGGTGCAGATCTTGGCCGACCAGCACGGCAATGTCTACGCCATCGGCGAGCGTGACTGCTCCATCCAGCGGCGCTACCAGAAGCTGATCGAAGAGGCGCCCGCGCCAGCACTCCCCTCGAAAGTACGAAAGGCGCTCCACGAGGCAGCAGTACGTGGAGCACGCGCCGTCGGATACGTGGGAGCGGGAACCTTTGAGTTCCTACTCGACCGAGATGGGCTCTTTTACTTTACCGAGGCCAACGCTCGGATTCAGGTCGAGCATCCAGTGACCGAAGTTGTTACCGGCCTCGACCTCGTTCAGTGGCAGCTTGCCATCGCCGCGGGAGAACGCTTGGAACTCCACGAGCGCGACCTCGAGCCGCGCGGTCACGCTATCGAAGTTCGTATCACTGCCGAAGATGCCGAGCGGGACTTCTCCCCGCGTGCCGGGCGCATCGAGCACCTGGTCTGGCCGGGTGGGCCGGGCATCCGAGTCGATTCGCACGTCTACGCCGGGTACGTCGTTCCTCCCCACTACGACTCGCTCCTTGGCAAGATCATTGCGTGGGGCATCGACCGCTCGCAGGCGATTGAACGACTTGACCGTGCGCTGCGCGAGACAATCGTTCGTGGTGTTCCGACCCCGATCCCTGTCTTGCGCCGCGTACTGCAGCATCCTGACTTTCGTGCCGCACGGCACAGCACTACTTTCCTGACCGAGCTCCTCACCGGCCAGCGCCCGTAAGCAGGGGTACAATCGGAACGCAGGGCCGCGCATCGCCCTGAGTGATCGAGAACGGCTCTGCTCGCTGTGTCGATTCGTCCCCCACGGCTCGCGTACTCACCGCGACCACACCGACGGTGACAACGAGCGTCCGGCAGGCAGCGAGGGGGCCGGGAGGAACCGATAATGACGCTCAGTCGCATCCGACGCCAGGCACGTATTCTGGCGCTCCAGATTCTCTATGAGGTCGACGTCGCGGGGCACCGACTGGAGGACGTCCTCGAACGTTACCGGAGCGATCCCCAGTATCCCCAGCCGGTGCGCCGCTATGCCGAGCGGCTGGTGACCGGCGTCTGGGCCGACCGGGAGCGGATCGACCGGATGATCGGTGAGGCAGCACCTGCCTTCCCGGTCGAGCAACTCCCTCCGGTCGACCGGAACATCTTGCGTATCGCGATCTACGAACTCCTGCACGAGGCAGACGTGCCGCTCAAGGCAGCGATCAACGAGGCAGTCGAGATCGCCAAGCAGTATGGGGGAGAGAGTTCCAGTCGCTTCGTCAATGGTGTGCTGGGAACCATTGCCGCCAACCTCGCGTCGTCGGGAAGCTGAACGGAGAAAGAACTCCGGCTGATGTAACTCGCCACCGGGAGCAGGCGTGCGTCCTAAGACGAGTGCACCTCCTGTATCGGAGCTGGCCACCGACCAATGCCTCTAGTCCTCGCTGAACAAGGTCGGGGGTGCAAATCCGAGGACACGAGGCCGGTCTCCGATCTCAGGTTGCGGCCTCAGACGGTCCCACAGCACTCTCTTTTTGCAGTGCTTGCCAGCTTGGTACCCGTTGGGACAGCACGTCTGCTGCCAGCTACACCGTGAGGTAAGTACGGGAGCGCGCTCGGCCGTCGAGCGGAGTTGGCCCCCTTGCAGCAGGTGACCTGTCCCTAGTCCTGCACCTTCTCAATCTGCCCTCCAGGCCGGGCCACCATACACTGCATCCTCCAGGCGGAAGGTATTTTGCCGCCATTCCTGCTTACTCGAACTCCTCGCTATGCTTCGTGGCCCCCGAACAACGGGTGTGCAATGCACAGCAAGATGTGCCTCGTCCCCCATCTGTCAGGCAGCGGGACACCACATCCGAACGGACGATAGACGCGGACTCTTACACCTCCAGGAGGGAAGCGTGTATGCAACAGGTCATCGACACGCTACACGTCTCGCCCAACTATGCCAGACGGCACTGCATCGGCTTCAAACATCGCAGTGGAGCCACGCCAGTGTTCCGCTGACCATAGCAGGAGCAACGTCGCAGTTACCCCCTGCAGATCACCGAACGAACGCTGACCCAAGACATGTGCAAGATTGAGCATACGCGAGCGTATGCAGGGGCATCACGAAAAGAGGTGCGCCTTGGAAGAGACGGAGGATGCCGATAATGCCGGCTTTCGGCGCAGAGCGTTCTCCACGAGACTGCAGTCAACCACCAAGGATGCCATTGTGAGGAACAGGTGGCGCCGATACTTCCTCTCCGGTTGCCGCTTGCAGAAGCAGCCGCGCTCAGTCATACTACCGGAGAAAGTGGGACGCCCTCGGATGCAGGATCCGTTCGCTGGGGAGGTGGTTCGCGTGTCCTCGTCGATTCTGGAGCGGGTACAGGCCGTCGTCGCCGAGCAGCTGGGTGTTGATCCAAGCGAGGTGACGCTGGACGCCGAGTTCGTCAAAGACCTCAACGCTGACTCGCTCGATCTCGTCGAGCTGATTATGCAGCTCGAGGAAGAGTTCGGCATCGAGATCTCTGACGAAGAGGCGGCCAATATCGTCACCGTGCGCGACGCGATCAACTTCATCGAGGAGCACCTCAACAAGCAGTGAGTTGATACCGGCGCAGCCGGAAGACGGAACGGGCGCGGGACTCGTCGTTCCCGCGCCCGTCTGTTACGCTTGTCGACGAGAAGGAACGTACGTCAGAGCTGCGGGGAGACCATGGTCAGCATCCTCGATCGTGTCCGCGGGCAATCGGCACCGCAACCGAACGAGCCCGAACCAGAGCCGGAAGAGTTCTACAAGGAAATGACCCTCCAGGAGCACCTGGAGGAGTTGCGGCAGCGTCTGATCTTTTCTCTCCTCGCTGTTGCCGTCGGGTTCGTCATCGGGCTAGCTTTAGCCTTCCCGACGATGCGGCTGATTGTCCGCATGTCTGGGATTGAGCGTCTCTATGCTATCACCCCTACTGAGTCCTTCATCACCTACACGAAGGTCGCCCTGTATCTCGGCATCGGCTTCGCTATGCCGGTGATCGTCTACCAAATCGTGCGCTTTCTGGCCCCAGGTCTCACGCGCAAGGAGCGGCGGTATCTCTTCCGTGCGCTCCCCTTCGTTTCGGTCATGTTCGTCTCAGGTGTCGCTTTCGCTTTCTTTGTCCTCGTACCCCGCGCACTGACTTTTCTCTCTCACTTTGGCGGGAGCGTCTTCGAGGCCCAATTCCGCGCCGAAGAAGTGCTCTCCTTCTATATGACGCTCCTGCTCTGGGTCGGTATCGTCTTCGAGCTACCGATCGTCATCTTCATTCTGGCTAAGCTCAACATCGTCACTGCCAAGCGCTTGGCCTCGCTTCGCAAGTTTGCGATTCTCGTCATCGCGGTCGCTGCAGCGATGATCACCCCGACACCCGACCCCTTCAACATGTTCCTGGTCGCAGCACCGATGTATCTGCTGTACGAGTTGGGCGTCTTGCTTGCCCGGTTCGCCAAGCCGGTGTAATGGCTCACCCCTCCAGTAGACCGAGTTCCTCTGGGCTGCGCGGGCGCACGTGAAGCGTCCGCTCGTTGCGGTAACGCACCAGTCCTGGAGCTGCTCCCGGGATACGCCGCACGTCACGCCGTCGCGTCACGTCGACCGCAACGTGCGTTCCCTCACGCCCCTCGCTGTACCATGCCGCGAGCGCTGCCGCTCGCTCAAGCACCTGCGGATCTTCGGGACCTGCCCATTGAATGATGACGTGTGCCCCAGCGAGCCCGCGCGCGTGCAGCCAGGTGTCGTCCGGGCGAGCGACCGAGAATGTGATCCAATCGTTCTCCCTCGCATTTCGTCCGACCACGATTCGGTCGCCGCGCAACGTGCGCCAGATGCGGAGCTTGCGCTGTGTGCTGCGCTTCGGTGCACGGATTGCACTCGCTCCCCCTTCGGCAAAGCCGAGCTCTTGCCGCAGCACCTCGAGCGTCTCAGCCGAATCGGCAACGATCGCCAACGCTTCGAGCTGCCGCAAGAATTCGAGTTCCAAGCGGGTCGCTTCCAGTCGTGCCGGAACCTGCTCGGCAGCGGCCTTCGCCTTCCGGTAGCGCTCGAAGTAGGCCTGTGCATTCTCGATAGGAGACCGTTCTGGGTCGAGCGGGATCCGGAGATCGTCAACCACAAGTTCGCGTTGGCCAGGAACAAGTTCTCCAAGGGCCGCGAGAATCGCCTCACCCATTCGCCGCCACTGGTCTGCTTCGGCCGCACGTGCCTGCTCCTGCTCGAGCGCGCGGAGACGCGCCTCAACGCGTGCGCGCTCGCGCTCGATCGCCTCGAGGAGCTTCCTTCGCCGTTGGGCATACCGATCGCTCGCGAACTCTTCCGCCTGGGGACGCTCAGCAAAGAAACGTTCGATGGCGAGTGAGATTGTGGGGAACGTCTCCACGTCCAGCCCCTGGAGATACTGCAGTCGCACAGCAGCGAAGGCAACCGGCACGCCTCCGCTCCGGTAGAGCGTCGGTTCGAAGCACCGGGATTCCAGCGGCTCGAGGACGCTGGCCACAGCAGTGGCCAAGCGCTCGGGCAGCGTGGTATCGCCTCGCGCCTCGGTCACGGTCAGCGTGGAGACTCCGGTGGCGCGGAAAACCGCCTCCCGGGCCATCTGGGGACTGAAGCCAGCCAGATGCTGGACGAGCACGGTTGGGAGATCTGCGTCCGGGCGGACTTCCAAGAGGAGCGAAGCCACCGCCTCTGGTGTGAGACGCCGCGGGTCGCGCTTGAGTTGTGGCGGTGGTTCCTGGTAGGGGCGACCTGGCAATACTGGCCGCGCCGCGCTCATTGCTGGCGTCACCCGCTTCAGCGCGTCGAGGATGCGCCCATCGGCGCCGACCAGAATTGCGTTGCTGTGGCGGCCCATCAGCTCGATCACGAGCTCGGTCTCGACTGGGATACGCTCCACACCATTGCGGCGTTCTTCCACGAGCACGGTCGCGAAGCGGAGCCGTAAGATCCGCTCCAGCGGCACTTGCTCAACCGCTTCCAGGCGCGCACCACGGACGTATTTGCGCAACAACAGCAGGAACGGCGTGACCTGTTCCGGGTCTCCTGCGGGAACCGTACGCGAGAGGAAGAGACGTGGCTCTTGTGGACTTACGTCAATAACCACCCCCCAGCGCTGACCCGCATAGAGCTCCAGCGCCACCCCGAGCGGTGCCGTCTGCACGACCTTTTGGACACGTCCACGAACCAGCGTGCGACGTAGTTCATCGGCCAGCGCAGCGATCGTCAGGATATCGAACACACTCTTGCCTCCGCATTCTGCTCCGACACTCAGCGGGAACTATGGCACAATCACCTTGAGCGACCAGGTGGTCGCGACAGGGTGGGAGCGGACGGCACGGGAGGTCGCGTCAGTGGCGGACGACCTCGGATTCAATACGCAGGCTGACGAACTTCTCGACGAACTCAGGCAGCGCGTCCGTCCCAAATTGATCGTCATCTCTGGCCCATCGGGCGTTGGTAAGGATACTGTCATCGAGCGGATGCGCCAGGCGCATCCTGACTTTTACTTCGCCGTCACTGCGACGACACGTCCACGACGTCCCGGCGAGATCGACGGCGTGCACTACATCTTTATGAACCGCGAGGAGTTCCTCGCGGCCCGCGAGCGCGGGGAGTTCCTCGAATCGGCCGAAGTGTACGGCCATCTCTACGGCGTCCCGAAAGAGCGGGTGCGGCGGGCACTCCGGAGCGGCAAGACGGTCGTCGTCAAGGTCGACGTCCAGGGCGCCGCCTCGATCCGCCGGATCATTCCGCAAGCGATCCTGATCTTCCTCGCCCCGCCCTCAATGGCCGAACTGATGCAGCGCTTGCGTGCTCGTAAGACCGACGACCCGGCGACACTAATGGAGCGGATCGCAACCGCCTCGCGCGAACTCGCCCAGGTCTACGAGTTCGACTACGTCGTCTTTAACGAGACAGACCAACTCGACCGGACACTGGCGACGATCGACGCCATCCTCATCGCCGAACAGAGCCGCGTCCACCAGGCCGAGATCGTCCTCTAGCAGCTCAGGAGGCAGCAGCCGTCACAGATTCCTCTTCTTCCTCGTCCGGGATGTACCGGAGCGTCGACCGATCCTCGATCCGGTCGATGAAGAGGATCCCATCCAGATGGTCAATCTCGTGCTGAAGCACCCGCGCCAAAAGCCCGCTGCCCTTGATCCGCACTTCGCGACCGTCAAGATCCAGGGCTTTCACGGTTACGTGCATGAAGCGCGGCACCTCACCGTACCAACCAGGAATACTCAGGCAGCCCTCAAGCCCGACTTGCCGGCCGCTAGCGCGCACGATCTCCGGATTGATCAGTGTGAGCTCGACCCCCGGATCTCCTTCCTCAACATAGTCCGGAGGGATGGAAACAACGATAATCCGGCGCAGCACACCGATCTGGGGCGCCGCCAGCCCGAGTCCGCGTGCCGCCCGCACTGTGTCCCAGAGATCCTGCGCCAGTCGCCGTACCTCGTCGTCGACCGTTCTAATCCGCAGCGACTTCTGCCGGAGCCGTGGATCGCCTTCGGTGATGATTGTTCGCACTGCCATACGTTCCCGTTTCCTCACGCCTCACTATGAAGAAAGTATAGCCGCTCAGAGTAAGCTGACCGGATCAACGTCGACAATCCAGCCACCGTGCAGGGAAACCCCGGCAACGACCCGCGGGCCATCCGCTCCGCGAACCAAGAGCTGCCACTGGTAGAAACCGCGAATCCGACTCACAAATGCGGGAGTCGGCCCGAGGACCTCAATGTCCTGTGCAGCGCACCGTCGCGCCTCTGCGCGCAGGCGTTCGGCGACCTCTTCAGCAGCCAGCCGCCCTGCTACCTCGTCGCGGTGGCGAAGGAGGAGTCGCACCAGCCGTCGGAACGGTGGATAACCGTGTCGCTCCCGGAAGGCGAGCTCCTCCTCATAGAAGGTCTCGTAGTCCTGTCGGCTCGCTGCGCGGATCGCGTAGTGCTCCGGCGTGTAGGACTGGATAACGACACGCCCACGCGGAAGATGTCGGCCAGCCCGACCAGCCACCTGCGTGAGAAGCTGGAACGCTCGCTCAGCTGACCGGTAGTCCGGTAGATAGATGGCACTATCAGCGTGGACGATCCCGACCACAGTCACCGCTGGAAAGTCGAACCCCTTTGCGACCATCTGGGTGCCAACAATCACATCGACCTCGCGCCGCAGCACAGCCTGCAGCAGTCGCCGCGGGTCGGCACCTTGGCGCACCACGTCCTGATCCCAGCGGAGTACCCGTGCGGTGGGAAAATGTTGCCGCACTTCCCGCTCAATTCGCTGCGTCCCTGCCCCATAGTAGCCAAGTGTCGGTCGCCCACAAGCCGGACACGTTGTGCTTGGTAGACGCCGGAGATCACAGCGGTGGCAGATGAGCTGACGGCGATCGGCATGGAACACCAGCGGCACATCACAGAGCGGACAACTCTCCACGTGCCCACATGAGCGACATTGGACAAGCGTCGCCAGTCCCCGCCGGTTCATGAGGAGGAGCACCTGCTCACCGCTCTGCAACGCCTCGGCGATTGCCCGCAAGAGCGCCCGACTGAAAAGACCCGGATTGCCGAGTTGATGCTCGAGTCGCATGTCGACGACCTCGACCCGCGGCAGGGCAAGTCGTAATCGCTCCACCTGCCCCTGCCGGCCGAGTACCGCGGGGCCAACCCGTTCGCGCAGACGCACAAGACGCAGCCGATTGCTTGCGGCCTGGTACATCGTCACCACGTCTGGCGTTGCGCTTCCCAGCACAAGCACCGCACGAGAGAGTTCAGCGAGCCGCTGCGCCACTGCTCGCGCGTGGTAACGTGGCGCCGGCTCCTGCTGCTTGTAGGCCGCTTCATGCTCCTCATCGACGACAATCAGCCCAATATCGCGCAGCGGCGCAAAGAGGGCCGAACGGGGGCCGACAACGACGTCGGCTCGCCCTTCTCGGATCGCTTCCCAGCTCGCCACTCGTTCCGCCTCGCGCAAGCCGCTGTGCAGGAGCACAGTCCGACCAGGAAACCGTGCTGCAACCCGCTGAACGACCTGGGTTGCCAGCGCAATTTCCGGCACCAGCACGATCGCTTGCCGGCCACGTCGGAGGCACTCACCGATCGCCCGTAAGTAGAGTTCTGTCTTCCCGCTGCCAGTCACGCCATGCAGGAGCACCGCCTGAGGAGGATCGCAGTCGAACGCCGCTCGGATCTCTTCCCAGGCACGCTGCTGTTCGGACGTGAGCGTCAGTGGTCGGTCGACCTCGCCGCTCGCAAGCGCCAGCGCGCTGCGTGGGAACTCGACCAACTCAACCGCTCCTCGCCTGATCAGTTCACGCACCATCGCTGGCGACAGCCCAAGCCGTCGCAGCTGTGCCTGCGGCAACAAGGCCCCCTCGTGTTCCGCTTGCCAGCGCACGATCGCCTCGTACGCTGCACGCATGGTCTCGTCTAACAAGGCCGGGTCGGGACGTGCGCGCAGGAACCGCTCGTAGGCAACACGCTGCACCGGTCGCACCACTGGAATCCGCTCGATCGTCCCCGCCTCGATCGCCCGTTCGACAACGTGCGCCAGCGATCGTCCGAGCGCGCGCCGCGCCTGCTCGAGGGTAAGCGGTCCTCGTCGGGCCAGGAGCTCGAGTAACTGCCGGTGCACAGATGAGATGCGCCCAGCCGGAACGATCCCGGTTGGCCGTAGCACGTACTCGACCCGCTGGGTCAGCCTCGGCGGCAGGAAAAGCGCGACCGCCTCCCAGAGCGTGCAGAGCGTCTCCTCGGCTAACCACTCGGCGAGTGCCCACTGCACCGGCGTCAGGGCGTACGCCGGTTCGACAGCGCCGACGAGTGGGCGAACAGTGAACGGGGGACGCTCATTGTGGAGCCGAGCCACGACGCCGAGCTGGACAGTGTCCCGCAGCGGCACCCATACTGCCTGGTAGAGCCGGATCTGCTCGACCAGGCCGGGTGGGACGAGGTAGGTGAGTACCGGGCGGCGCTCCCCCGGTTCCAACTCGAGGACGACGTCGGCGTACAGCTCCTCGCTCACCGTTCTCCCATCGACCCGCTGCGGAAGACTGTTGCCAGCTGGTCGGCTTGGGCAAAAAGGGCTGGAGTTCCGCCGGTGTGAAGAAAGACGAGCGTTTCGCCCGGAGTAACCTCTCCGCGACGTACTTGCCCGACCAGCGCTGCCATCGCCTTGCCAGTGTACACAGGATCCAGCACAAGCCCCTCGGTTCGTGCCGCCAGGAGAATCGCCTCCAGCGTCTCGGAACTCGGCACACCGTAGCCCGGCCCAACCCAGCGGTCGTCGACGACGATCTCCTCCGGCACGATCCTGACGTCGAGACCAAGGAGCGCCGCGGTCTCGCTGGCAAGCGTGGCAACCCGCTCACGGATCGCCAGCGCATCGTCTTCGACTGCCACACCGACGACATGAAAGGGCGAACCGAGGAGCTTGGCACCCAGCGCGAGACCCGCGTGCGTCCCGCCCGATGTCGAGGTCGCGAGATACACCCGTGACGCCTGGATCCCCCGCTCGACGAGCTGTTCAGCGAGCTCCAACGCAGCGCGCACGTAGGCTACCGCACCAACTGGTGTCGAGCCGCCCGTGGGGATGACGTATGGTCGCTCATGACGCTGCTCGAGCTCGCGAGCCAGGCGCTCGAGCAGTGCTCGGCGTGCTGTACGCTCAGCGACAAGATGCACCTCAGCACCAAAGAGATGGTCAAGCAACAGGTTTCCCTGCAGAGGCGGATCAGGTTCCAGGCTATTCAGAACCAGGAGACATCGCAGGCCAGCCCGTGCCGCAGCCGCAGCAGTCTGCCGACAGTGGTTAGACTGTGCTGGCCCCTCAGTCAGGACGACAGTCGCTCCACGGGCTCGTGCATCGCCGATGAGGTACTCCAGCTTCCGTGTCTTGTTCCCGCCGAGCGCGAGTCCTGTGAGGTCGTCACGTTTGACAAGGACACGCACATCCCCGAGGACTCTGCTCAGGCTTGGTGCTTCCTCGAGCGGCGTGGGGAGTTGAGCGAGCGGGAAACGTGGCAGTGCAGCAAGACGCATCCATTCACCTCCTCTTTTCTGGTGATCGCCTCGCTTGGAAAGACGAGCCAGCGTGGCCGATAATCGCCTGCGGTGAGCCGAGAGCGCTTGAAGGAGGCAGGACGATGGCTCGGCGGACACTGACGATTGAAGAAGAGTATCGCGCCAAGCACCCCACCTCACAGGCCCGCTACGAACGGGCTCTCCGCGACTTCCCCAGCGGCGTCACCCATGACGTCCGCTACCAGAAACCGTTCCCCCTCTATGTCGCGCACGCGAGCGGCTCCCGCAAGTGGGATGTCGACGGGAACGAGTTGATCGACTACACCATGGGGCATGGTGCGCTCCTCCTCGGCCACGCTCATCCCGCGATCGTGGAAGCCGTCCAGGTGCAGATCCGCCGCGGTACCCACTATGGGGCCGGCCATGACCTCGAACTCGAGTGGGCTGAGCGGATCCGCCTGCTCAAGCCCTCGTGCGAGCGGGTCAAGTTCACCGCCTCCGGGACGGAAGCGACCCTCCTTGCGCTCCGGCTCGCCCGCGCCTACACCGGCCGGGAGAAGATCCTGAAGTTTGCTGGGCACTTCCACGGATGGCAGGATTACGCCTTACCCGGCGAAAAGCCGCCCTTCACGGAGACAGCGATCCCGGGAGTTCCACGGGCCGTGCTCGACACGGTCGTCGTTGCTCCGGTCAACGATCTCGACTTCGTCGAGCGCCGATTGGCCGAGAAAGACATCGCGGCTGTGATCCTGGAACCGAGCGGTGCCTCCTGGGCCTCGATCCCTCTCCCGGAAGGCTTCCTGCATCGGCTGCGTGAACTCACCGAGCGCACTGGAACACTCCTCATCTTCGATGAGGTCATCACCGGTTTCCGCTGGTCTCCAGGCGGAGTCCAAGGCCTCCTCGGCATCCGCCCCGACCTCACGACGATGGCGAAGATCGTCGCCGGAGGGCTACCAGGTGGTGCTGTCGGCGGCCGTGCCGATATCATGGCACTGCTCGAGTTCCGTGACGATCCAGAGTGGAATCGGCGACGCGTCGCGCACCCGGGGACATTCAACGCGAACCCGCTGTCGGCGGCTGCTGGTTGTGCCTGCCTCCAGTTAGTCGCTGACCCAGCCGTTCAACGGCACGCCGATGCCATGGCGGCACGCCTCCGCCGCGGCATGAACCAGGTACTTGTCACCCACGGCATTCCGGGCTTCGTGTGGGGCGAGAGCTCCGTCTTCCACATCGCGCTCGGCCATACCTGCACCAACCAGCGCGGAGAGGACATCCGCATGCCGGAGGGGGTCTCTCCGATCGTGCTCAAGACCGGAATGTCACCAGCGCTCGCCACGACACTCTACCAGGCCATGGTAAACGAGGGGGTTGACCTCTTTCACGGTGGCGGGCTCCTCAGCGTCGCCCATACGCCCGACGATATCGACCGGACGGTCGAAGCGTTCGAGCGTGCCCTCGTGCGCATGCGCGACGAGGGTTGGTTCGACCAGACGTCGTGAGGAGCTCACTCCTCAGCCACTCGTCCGGCGTGCCATCGCGACCTGCGCGAGCCCGACTGGTGTCCGCCAGTCGGGACGGCGCGGATCGATTCCGCGCACGATATCGTGGTAGAGCCGCTCCAACGCGCGCGTCACCGCCCCTGGTTTGCCATCGCCGATCACATAGTGATCGATTTCGCCCACGACCGTGATCTCAGCCGCCGTCCCACAAAGGAAGACTTCTTCGGCGATGTAGAGCTCAGTGCGGTCGACCGGACGTTCCTCAATGGTGAGCCCAAGTTCCTCGCGGGCAAGCCGCAAGAGTGCATCACGAGTGATACTTTCCAAAATGCTCTGGGTAATATCAGGAGTTATCAGCTTCCCATCGCGGACCAGCATGATGCAGGCCCCTGGCGCCTCAGCTACTTTCCCCTCTGCATTGAGAAGAATCGCCTGGTCATATCCGTCCAGAATCGCCTCCATCGCAGCTAACTGCCCATTGCGGTAGTTCGAAATGTTCTTCACTCGCGGAGGCATCACATCGTCACTGATCCGTCGCCAGGAGCTGACCTTGGCACGAACGACTTTCCCAGAAAGCAGATGCGAGGGCATCGGACGGGTCGTGATGTACAGGCCTGACTCTTCAGAGAACCCGCTCAGTGTCTTCGGCCCCGCAGCTCGATAAGCAACTGGCTGAATATACGTGTCCTCGCAACACTCGTTCGCTCGCAGAAGCTGCAGGATCGCCTCACTCAGCTCACCAATGCTCCAGCGCGGTGCGAGCCGCACCAGTCGCATCGAGCGGAGCAGGCGCTCCAAATGCTCGCGGAGCCGAAACACGTACGCTTCGCCCGTCTCGGCGTTCCAGTACGCACGGATCCCCTCGAAGACCGCACCAACCGTCGACCAGCCAAGTTCCGTCACATGGACGGTCGCCTCTTCCCACTGTACCTGCCGACCATTCCACCAGAGAAAGCGGGGATGTGTCTCGCTCACCGCGCCCTCCTCGTCCCGGACCTCGATCGCCAGAAAATCCGACGGAACTGCGCTCCGCAGCACTCCTTCGCGCAGGATCGCCGGCCATCATAGCATGGGCAGCGGGAGACCGGTAAGGGGGTATCTTCACATCCTGCCCAATCCGAGGCACCATTCCGCCGCTAGGCAGACTGCAATGGATGAGCACGCTTCTGAGAGGCTCCCGACAGCCACCGTCCCAGTGGCTTGATCATCTATCTCACCCTGGGAGAGGGGGCATGCCTCACGCATCGTTTGCAGGGACGATGCTTCACCCAGGACCCGTGGGAGAGTGGCACACGACGTTCACCGGCCTGGAGAGCGAGAAATTGGATGTAGTCCCGCGGAGGAGATCCGGCGGCGTCAGTACTCATTCACAGCACCTTACTCGGAAGCATAGCCGCCTTATCCGATCGTGTGGCACAAACAGCCACTACATGCCTTTCCTTGCCGACAGACAGTCTCGATCCTCGCCTCTGCTCGTTACTCTCTGACCATCGATTCACTAGGCATTGTGGTCACAACGGCACACTGCTGATCGACCGACGAGAAGACGGCACCGTACCCACAGTCGAGTACCCACCCAGAAATCTGTTGGGATCCACCACCGCACCTTTCGGTCGAGAAGGCACGAAGGGCCAGGTCATGAGTGCTTGAACTTGACTGAGTGGTACCGATCAGCCGGGCGGTCATGCGGGAATCATCATTCAGTTGGCCTCTGCCCTTGTACGTCGCGTGGAGTTCCCGGGCTCTGCCGCGCCCGCCTTGCCCAACAGAGATGGCGGAGTGAACAACTGTGTCAGAGTGGGAGCGAACAGTGATCCGGCCCGCTCCTACCAGTGGACAATACCAGGATCCATTAGCCTGATCGTTGACGGACCACGACGTTACTCAGGAAACGACTGAAGAGTGCGCCAGGGCCGACGAGCATTCCGTCCCGCGCACGCGGCAAGCTCACCACCCATGGCTGGACGAGAAAGCTCGCGGCAGGATGAACGACAGGGATCGCAACACTGTCCCCTTGAATCACTAACTCACACTGCCGATAAGCACCAAGCCGTCGCGAGAGTTCCGTCTCGCCGCGGGCCAGCGCTAAGAATCGCTCCAGTTCATCGCTCGACCAGCGTAGTCCTTGTAACGCCTTCCGCTCACGGGAGAAGAGCCACTCGTAGAGCGCCGCGCCGTCGGGAAATGGGAACGGCCAGCGCCACCAGAGGAGCTGAAAGGCTCCGTCACTGACCGCGCGCACCCACGCCTGCCCCTCCAGGCGCTCGAACTCGACCCCAACGCCCAAATTCACCGCCAGCTGAGCAATGACGTCCTGCAGAACTGCTTCCTCCACCGGCGAACTCGACGCGGGAGCGGTGACCCGGAGCAGAGGCGCCGCCCGCTCACGGAACGGTTCCCAAGTTTGGTAGGCCTCCAGCGGTGCAAAGCGGTGCATCTCCTGCAGGCTGGCGTCCTGTACAAACCCCGGCACCCCCGGCGGGACAAGCGTCACAGCCGGCTCGACTGCGCCGTAGACAAGCTGACGGAGTCGCTCTCGATCAATTGCTCGGCTGAGCGTCCGGCGGAACTCCACTTGGTCAAACGGAGGAGCGTCAGGTTGCACGATCAGGAACCAGGTCTCCGGCAAGATACTTCGTTGCAGCCGTTCGAGCAGGCTTTCGTCGCTCGTAACCTCCGGTAGGAGTTCCTGCGGAACGGCTGCAAAATCCACCCGCCCCTGAAAGAAGGGGAGCAGTGGCTCGTTGGGCTGTGCCACCATGACCATACAGCTGTCGAGAGCGAGAGCGGGACGATTCCAGTAGTATGGATTCGGCGAAAGCACGTACCCCGAACCACGCTCCCATGAGATGAGCCGAAACGGACCATTGGAGACGCAGCGACCAGCCTCAGTCCAGCTGTTCCCCCAACGTTCGACAGACGGACGATGTGCCGGGAGAAACCCAGGGGTGCCGAGAATCCACAGGAAGTAGCCAGCGGGACGTTCCAACTCTACCTCAAGTGTCCAATCATCCAGAGCGTGGACGGCTAGTGCCTCCGGGGGCAGCAGCCCCTGGCGCACAGCGCGTGCATTGCCGACGACATCAAGGAGCTCCGCCTGCGGCGCGGGTTGCGCCGGATCCAGCATGCGTTGCCAGGACCAGACGAAGTCTGATGCCCGCACCGGATCGCCATTCGACCAGCCAGCGCTCATGCGTCGGAGTGTGAACACCCAGCGTGTACCATCGGCTGAGATGTCCCAACGTTCTGCCCAATCTGGTCGCACGTCATAATCTGGCGTCAAACGGACGAGTCCTGCAAAGAGCTCCGGTTCACCTCCACAAGCGGGATCAGCGTTGAAGTCATGACTCCGTGGTTCGTTGAGTTGCAGACGGACGAAGATCCGTGCAGACTGCGGCGTTGATGTCGCACGCGGTGTCGGTGTTAGACGGGGTGTCGGCGTCAACACCGGGGTCGGAACCGGTGTAGGACGAGTTGGCGTCGTTGGCGTCACAGCAGGAAGAGTGGTCGGAGTCGGAGCCGGCTCGTTCCGACGACAGGTAAAGAGCAGCAGACCGGTGCCTAACAGAGCGAGCTGGCGCCGGGTCAGCCGCAGCGAAGGCCATCGCGTATTGGTGGGCCGGTCGCCCACGAAGCTCGTCCTCCCGATGGCTCAGGGCAGGCGAATCTCTGCGCCTGCCCCCTCGCCAGCGAGGAAGGCACGGGCTGCGGCGCCGTAGAGTCCGGTATCGTCCCCAAGCGCCGAGCGCCGCACCTCCACATGTTCAGCGATGTAGTGGATCGCGTAGACCGGCAACCAACGGCGGAGCGGCTCAAGCAGGAGGTCGCCAGCTCGCGCCACACCACCGCCAATGACGATCAGCTGCGGATTGAACACATTCACCAGTCCGGCGAGCCCAGCGGCAAGCGCTCGGGCTGCACCTTCGAGGATCGCGCGCGCTCCTGCATCACCGTGTTGCGCAGCCTCGACCACATGCGCCGCCGTCACCGGCCCATCGCCAGCCAGCTCTCGTAGGAACTCCGAGCGGCCCGAGCTGATCAGGGCTTCGCCATCGCGCGCAAGCGCCCATCCACCGATGTACGCCTCGATACAACCAACACCGCCGCAGTGACAGCGAGGACCATTTGGATCGACCGGCACATGCCCAACCTCGGTGCCAAGTCCACGTACCCCTTCGACCAGCTGACCGTGCGAGATGATTCCGCCTCCGACCCCCGTCCCCAACATGATGTGGATCAGGTGGCGGCACCCTTTGGCAGCACCGAACAGTGCCTCACCCAGCGCCGCACCATTTCCATCGTTCCCGAGCACGACCCGCCGCCCAAGTCGCTCTTCCAGCAACCGACGCAACGGCACGTGCTGCCAACCCACCAGGTTCGGCGCGAATAACACCACACCACTGGCTGGCTCCAGCGGCCCGGGGGCAACCACTCCTACCGGCACCGAGCGATCGACTCCTGCCTCTGCTGCTACTTGGTCGACCAACCGCACAATTCGCTCCACAACCGCCAGAACGCCGTCACGCGCCCCTGTTGCGGTCGTGTGATGATGGACGAGCGTCCCATCACGACGGACCAGCGCTGCGCGCAGGTTTGTCGCGCCAAAGTCGACCGCGATGACCGCGTCCATTCAGTCCCCCGCCTCGCTGCTCAGTCGAACAGCCGGTAGCGGACGAGCGTCGCCAACACGGTCAGGCCGTCACGCCAGGTGATCTTCTTCCCTTCCCAATACTCGCGACCATTGTAGGAGATCGGCACTTCGTAGATTCGATAGCCGCGCTTGAGGATCTGGGCAGTGATCTCCGGGTCGAACCCCCAGCGGTCACTGCGCAGCCGGAGTTGCCGGGCCACCTCAGCGGTGAAGACCTTATATCCCGTCTCCATATCGGTCAGTGTGGTGTCGTAGAGCACGTTCGCGACGAAGGTCAGGAACCGGTTCCCGACCCAGTGCCAGAAGTACATCGCCTTGTGCTCGCCGAGGAAGCGCGACCCATAGACCACCTGGCTACGCCCCTCCACGATCGGGCGGAGAAGCCGCGGATAGTCGCGTGGATCGTATTCCAAGTCGGCGTCCTGAACGATCAGGACGTCACCTGTCGCAGCTTGGAGGGCCGAGCGGATCGCTGCACCTTTCCCGCGATTTACTGGATGGAGGATTAGGATGAGGTCGCGCGACTGTGCCGCTTCTTCCTTCAAGTACTCGCGTGTGCCGTCTGTGGAGCCATCGTCGACCACCACCAACTCGCGCTCGTAGGGAAGCTCCACCGCCCGAACGCGCCGCAGTACTTCCCCGATCGTCCGCACCTCGTTGTACACCGGGATCAAGACCGAGAGGCGACGGATCGACCGGGGCGCACTCATCGCGTCCTCCATCCACTTCTTTCAGAGGATGAACTTGCTCAAGTCTTCGTCCGCGACGATCTGGCCGACGCGCTGTCGCACGTACTCGGCATCGATCCGTACCGTCTGACCGGCCAACTCCGGTGCCCGGAAGCTCACGTCCTCGATGACCTTCTCCATGATCGTCGCCAGACGCCGGGCACCAATGTCCTCCGCTCGGCTATTGACCAGGGCAGCGAGCCGGGCGATCTCACGCAGCCCGTCGTCCGTGAACTCGAGTTCCACCCCCTCGACCCGCAGGAGCTCGCGGTATTGCCGCGTGAGGGCATTCTCCGGAACCGTGAGGATGCGGTAGAGGTCATCCTCTGTCAAGCGATGGAGCTCAACCCGAATGGGAAACCGTCCCTGGAGCTCCGGGATCAGGTCCGACGGGCTCGCATTGTGGAAGGCACCGGCGGCGATGAACAGAATGTGGTCGGTGCGTACTGGCCCGTAGCGCGTCATGACCACCGAGCCTTCGACAATTGGCAAGAGATCTCGCTGCACCCCCTCGCCGGAGACATCCGGCCCGTATTCACCGTCCTTCGTGATCAACTTGTCGATCTCATCAATGAAGACGATCCCACTCTCCTCGGCCCGCTTGATCGCCGCCTCGACGACCGCATCGAAGTCGACCAGCCGCTGTGCTTCCTGCTGCGTCAAGATGCGACGCGCTTCACGGATCGAGACACGCCGCGTCCGGCGCCGTGTCTGGAGCGACTCGAGCAGTTCCGCGACTGTGTCCTGGAATTCGTCGAGATCAACCCCACCATTCTCCGCGTACGGCGTGACGAAGAGATCGAACTCGGTCTCGAGGTCGAGTTCGATAGTCTCGTCTTCTAGTCCATCGCGCGCGAGCAGATCAAGCAAGCGCCGCCGCTCGCGAGCCATCCGCCGTTCGCGCTTGCGCCGCTCCTCCGGAGGCTCGCTTTGGCTGTCGGACTCGTCTTCTTGCCCATTCCGCTTCGCGCGCCGCCGTTCGCGCTGTTCGACGAGCAGATCGACGAGCCGTTGCAGTGCAGCCCGGGAAGCTTCCTCACGAACCGCTTCCAGGCGCTCGCCATGGAGCATGCTGATGCTCACTTCGACGAGCTCGCGGATGATCGACTCCACGTCACGCCCGACGTAGCCAACCTCGGTGAATTTCGTCGCCTCCACCTTGACGAACGGTGCATCGACCAGCTTGGCGACTCGCCGGGCGATCTCGGTCTTGCCGACGCCAGTGGGGCCAATCATCAGAATGTTCTTCGGCACAATGTCGCGCCGGAGTTCCTCTGGCAGCTGCTGCCAGCGCCAGCGGTTGCGAATCGCGATCGCGACCGCGCGCTTTGCCTCCTCCTGGCCGACAATGTACCGATCCAACTCGGCGACGATCTCGGCCGGAGTCAGCGGAATGGTGCCCCGTTCAGGGCGAACGTTCGGTGTCGTCAACGTGTTCATCGGCCTCACGCTCTGGTGGTGCGGTGAGAATTGTCACCGCGTGATTGGTATAGACACAGAGGTCGGCGGCCACCTCCATCGCAGCGCGCGCAATCTCCGCCGCGCTCATCCGCGTGTGTCGCAACAAGGCACGGGCTGCGGCCGCAGCGTAGGGCCCACCTGTCCCAATCGCCGCGATTCCGTCGTCCGGTTCGATAACATCGCCGTCACCCGAGATCATCAGGAGTTGGCGAGGATCAGCCACGAGCAGCTGGGCCTCCAGCCGCCGCAAGTAGCGGTCCGTCCGCCACTCCTTCGCCAACTCGACTGCGGCACGACGGAGATCACCGTCGCATGCGCGCAGTTGCTGCTCGAACTTCTCGAACAGCGTCAACGCATCAGCGACAGCGCCCGCGAATCCCGCCAGCACTCGCCCACCGGCGAGGGCACGGATCTTCCGCGCGTGGTGCTTGAGCACCACGTCACCTGCCGTCACTTGGCCATCTCCGGCGACGGCAACCTGTCCATCCCGGAGGACACCCAGGATGGTCGTCCCGTGCCGGACTCCGCCCTCGCGCACGCTCCGTGCCTCCTGCGGCCGGGGTGGCCGTCAACCCTTCAAGTATACCCCCACTCAGGCCTCAACCGGTGCCGCTTCTTCGGCTGGTTGGTAGCTACACGAGTTGCAGCGGATCGTCTCCTGCCCACGCCGCACGGTCACCACCAGCACGCCACCGCACTGCGGACACCGCTCACCAGTCGGGCGTTCCCAGCTCACAAAGCCACAGTCCGGGTAACGGCTACACCCGTAGAACGTGCGGCCCTTCTTACTGCGACGAACGACGATCTCTCCCTCACCGCACTGCGGACACTGTACCCCGACCTTCTCGAGCAGTGGCCGCTTGTTCTTGCACTCCGGAAAGCCGGAGCAGGAGAGGAAGCGGCCGAACCGGCTCTCCTTAATCACCATCGGCCGTCCACACAGTTCACATGTTTCGTCAGTTGGTTCATCGGCAACGCGCACCCGCTCCATCGTGCGCTCCGCCTCTTCCACCTGACGATGGAACGGCTCGTAAAACTGCCGCACAACCGGCACCCACTCCCGCTCTCCAGAGGCAATCTCGTCCAGCTCTTCCTCCAGACGAGAGGTGAAACCGATATCGACCACGTCGGGGAAGTGCTGCACTAAGAGATCGGTGACAAGGATCCCCAACTCGGTCGGCACGAGTTTGCGGTCTTCGACAACGACGTAGCGTCGCTGTTTGAGCGTCTCGATCGTCGGCGCATAGGTGCTTGGCCGCCCGATCCCGAGTTCCTCCAGCGTCTTGACGAGTGTCGCTTCGGTATACCGCGGCGGAGGCTGGGTAAAGTGCTGCTCCGGCCGCACCGTGAGCAGCCGCAGTACCTCTCCCTCGCGGAGCGGTGGCAACGGCCGCTGGTCGAGTTCGTCGCTCTCCTCCTCGTCCCGCCCCTCACGGTAAACCGCTAGGAAGCCTGGGAAGCGGATGACCGAGCCGGTCGCACGGAGGAGATAAGGCGCGTCCGCTGCACCCAGCTCCGGCCCAGCACCGATTTCGACCGTCACCGTGTCGTAGACCGCGTTCGCCATCTGACTGGCGATGAAGCGCTCCCAGATGAGCCGGTAAAGCTGGTACTGCTGCGGCGTGAGATACCGCCGCACTGACTCCGGATCGCGTGCTGGGTCGGTCGGGCGGATCGCCTCGTGCGCTTCTTGCGCACCTTTAGCCTTCTTGGTGTAGACAGGCGGCCGCTCGGGCAGGAACTCCATACCCCAGCGTGCCGCGATCACCTCACGTGCCCGCTGTTGTGCTGAAGCAGCAACCTGCGTCGAGTCGGTGCGCATGTAGGTGATGAGACCGACGCTGCCCTCTGGCCCGAGCTCCACACCTTCGTAGAGCTGCTGGGCCAACTGCATCGTCAGGCTCACCGGGAAGCGCAACTTACGACCCGCCTCCTGCTGGAGCGTGCTGGTGATGAAGGGCGGCGCAGGGCGTCGCTGCTTCTGCCGTTCCTTAACCGAGACGACCCAGTAGTGCGCCTTTTCCAGCTCGCGCGCCACCGCGCGAGCCACCTCTTCATTAGGAAGTTCCGGCTTCTCCCCACGCACCCGGGCCAGCACAGCAGTAAAGCTCGAGGGCTCACGTTGCCCATTCGCTTGAGGCAACAGATCGACCTCGATCGTCCAGTATTCCTGTGGGACGAATGCTTGAATCTCACGCTCACGCTCCACGATGAGCCGCAGAGCGACCGACTGGACACGCCCCGCCGAGAGTCCACTCTTCACCTTGCGCCACAGAAGCGGGCTGATCTCATATCCGACCAGCCGGTCGAGCACACGCCGCGCCTGCTGCGCATTGACCAGCCGCATGTCAATCCCACGCGGGTGCGCCAGCGCCTCGCGGATCGCCTCTTCGGTGATTTCGTGGAACACGATGCGCCGAATCGGCTTGCCGTGTGCCTGTGTCGCCTCGATCAGATGCCAGGCGATTGCCTCCCCTTCACGATCGGGGTCGGTGGCCAGGATTAACTCCCGAGAGCGTTGGACACTCTCCCGGAGTTCCTTGACGACTGGCAACTTCTCCTTGAGGATCGTGTAGGTTGGCTGGAAGTCCTGCGCAACATCGACGCCGAGCTTGCTCTTCGGCAAGTCACGCACGTGCCCCATCGAGGCCTTCACGGCAAACTCTGGCCCAAGGAACCGGCTAATGGTCCGCGCCTTAGCCGGCGACTCAACGATGACAAGCGCCTTGCCATCGACACTTGTCGCCCGCTCTGCGCTGCGTGCTGCCGGCTTTGTCGCCTGACCCTTCTTCGTTGTCTTCCGTGTCGTCTTGGTCGCCATTGTCCCCCTCTGAGATTGTTCGGCAGCCAGGATACTCACCGTGAGATCACAAGAGATCCTGCCGCCCGAGTCGTTCGAGTTGACGCACAATCTCTCGCACATCTTGTGCACGAGAGCGATGCGCGACAAGCAGCACGTCGTCGGTGTCGACGACCACCAGGTCCTCGACGCCCAGCGTCACCACCAATCGACGGCCGCCATAAATGAGCGTAGCACGCGTGTCCAGTCCAAGGTGCTCACAACCGAGCACGACCGAATCATCAGCGTCATCTGCAAGGAGTTCCGCGAGGCCGTGCCAGTCACCGAGATCGGCCCACCCGAACTCGGCCGGCACAACCGCCACCTCGCTCGCGCGCTCCATGATGCCATGGTCAATCGTTACCTCGGGTACAGTCGGCCAGAGTTCCTCAAGACACCGCTGTCCCTCCGGTGTGCCCCAGCACGCCGCAATCGCAGAAAGCGGAGCATGCACGTCCGGAAGCAGTTCTCGCAGCGCTTCGAGGAACACATCCACCCGCCACAGGAACATGCTCGCGTTCCAACAGTACTCACCAGAGCGGACATAGGCTTCGGCCGTCTTTCGATCCGGCTTTTCTTTAAACTGACACACACGGTGGACAGTGAGATCGTCTGCAGTGAAGAGCGGCTCGCCGATGCGGATGTATCCATACCCGGTTTCCGGATAGCGGGCCGGCACACCAATGGTCACCAGGTAGCCCTCGCTCGCGGCCCGCAGCCCAGCACGCACCGCACGCCGGAACGCCTCCGGTTCGGCAACAAAATGGTCGGCCGCGAAGGAGCCCATGAGCGCCTGCGGTGCATGCCGCGCCACGAGGAACGCCGCCAACCCGATAGCCGGTCCGGTACCACGCGGCGCGGGCTCGGCGATCACCTGCTCGGCCGGGAGCTCGGGGAGCTGCTCGCGTACCGCCGTCACATGCGCTGCTCCCGTCACGACGAAACAGTGTTGCGGTGGAACGAGCGGCCGCAGACGCTCCCACGTTGCCTGCAACATCGACTGAGGCCCGGGAAGTGGCAAGAGAAACTTCGGCCGGTTCCGTCGACTCGCCGGCCACAGACGCGTCCCGCTCCCGCCGGCTGGAATGACCGCCCACATCATCGCTTTCCCCCTCTCGCCAGTACGGGCCCAGCGAGCGCATAGTGTTGCGCCCCGAGATGCGTCACGAGTCCTTCAAGCTGCAGCTCCAGCAGCAACGCGCTCAGCTGTGCGATCCCGAGTCCGAGCTCGGCTGCCAACTCGTCGATATGCTTTGCTTCCCTTCCGAGCGCCGCAATGACCGGCCGGGCCGCTTCGGGAACACGCGGGGCGACCGGCAAGGCCAGTTGCCGCGCTTCGAGCTGCAGATCCTCCAGTACGTCCCGCGCTGTCCCGACCGGCGTCGCTCCCTCGCGGAGCAGCCGGAGGATGCCAGACGTTCCCGCCGAGAAGATTGGCCCAGGTACCGCATAGACCGCACGATTCTGATCGAGCGCGAAGTTGGCAGTGATCAACGCCCCGCTGCGCTCTGGTGCCTCCACAACCACCACCCCAAGCGACAAGCCACTGATGATCCGGTTGCGCACTGGAAAGTTACCCGCATGCGGCGGCGTGCCCGGCAAGAACTCCGTCACCAGCGCTCCATGCTCGACAATACGCTGGGCGAGCCCCCGATGTCCGGCCGGATACACGACATCAATTCCCGTGCCTAACACCGCGATCGTCCGTCCTCCTGCCTCGAGCGCCGCTTCGTGTGCAGCTCGGTCAATTCCCCGCGCCAGCCCGCTCACCACTGTCACCCCAGCCTGCGCAAACTCCGCAGCAAACACGCGCGCGACCTGAACGCCGTAGTTCGAGGCCTCACGCGTACCAACGAGCGCGACCGCACGCACGTCACGAGGCTCGAGTGTGCCGCGGACAAAGAGCGCCAGCGGTGGACTGGCGATTTCGCGCAGGAGCGGCGGATACTCTTCATCTGGATAGACGAGTACCTGAGCACCGGCCTGAGCTGCCTGTTGCAGCACCTTCTCTGGTAAGCCGCTCCGACGAGCCGCGAGCAGGCGGGCGAGAGGCCCCTCGGGAAGACCGAGTGCACGGAGCTCTGCCTCGGGTGCCTGCCAGGCTGCTAGCGCGCTGCCGTACTGCTCGAGCAGTCGCTCGAGCCACCGCAGACTCACTCCCTCGATTGCATGGAACCCAATCCAGGCTGTACGTTCGTCCACCGCGCCCCTCCGGACGTGTGCCGAATCCTACCAGCAGCCAGATTGCCGCGTCGACGCCGGAAGCTGCTCTTCCCTTGGTACACTCCTGTTCTGGGAGGAGTAGCGTGACACGCATCTTGCTCGTCGAAGACGACGAGACGCTCCAGGTGGCCATCCGTTACAACCTCGAACGGGCTGGCTATGAGGTCACCGTCGCAGGTGACGGTGAGACCGCGCTCGAGACCGCGAGCACGCTCCGGCCCGATGCAGTCATTCTCGATATCATGCTGCCGGGTCTCGATGGGTTTGAGGTCTGCCGGCGCCTGCGTGCGCAAAGCGCGGTACCAATCCTTATCCTCACCGCGCGTGACGACGAGTTCGATCGCGTTCTCGGGCTTGAACTCGGAGCGGACGACTATCTCACCAAACCGTTCTCAATGCGCGAACTCGTGGCACGTGTGAAGGCACTTCTGCGACGACGCGAACTCCTTGCCCGCGAGTTGGCAGGCGAACCCTCTGCCAGCGAGGTGCTGACGCTCGGACCACTCCGGATCGACTTTGCCGCTCGCCGAGTGTGGCGAGGTACTCGCGAGGTGACACTGAAGCCCCGCGAGTTCGAGCTTTTGGCATACCTGGCGCGTCACCGCGACCGGGTCTGTCGCTCGGAGGAACTCCTCCGCGCCGTCTGGGGCTATGAGACGTTCGGCGACTACCGAACGCTCGCGGTCCACATCCACGGGCTCCGCGAAAAGCTCGAGGACGATCCGCGTCACCCACGCCTCATCGAAACGGTACGTGGGGTAGGTTATCGACTGACGACAAGCCACCTCAAGCCAAGCCGATGCTAACGGTGTCACGATCTCGTCACCACTCCCTCTCCTGGATCTGTTACGCTTCCCGATGGGTACACAGCGATGCTGACCATCCTGCTCGCAACAATCATCGGTTTGCTTGTCGGCGCCTTCCTCGCCTGGCTCTGGCAACGATGGACGCTCCGAGCACGGCTTGAGGCGACTCTTCGCGCGTTGCGTCTCCGTCATCCGACCGCAACGCCGTTGCAGCGCCCTCTGCTTGGCGAGGATCCACTCGAATCGCTCCTCGCACAGCTCGATGAGGCACTGCAAGGGCTCGAACATACCTTGGAGCAAGCACGCGCTCGCCAGACGCAACTAGCCGCGCTTTTCGATCATCTTAGCGACGGCGTTGTCCTTGTTGATCCGGAAGGGAGCGTTGTCGGATTGAACCGGGCCGCCCGCAGCCTGCTCGCTGGCAGTCGGGACGGCGCCATCGGCCGACCATATCCAGAAGTTCTGCGTGACTACGAACTGAACGAACTTGTCAGCCAGGCGCTCCGTGAGCAGTCGCCGCCACCCGGCCGCTTTGTGGAGCTCGGCCGGCCCCGGCGTACCGTCCAGGCACAGGCTTCCGTCCTCCACGGCGCTGACCGCCCACTCGTCACACTCGTTCTCCGTGATATCACTGAGCTCCGCCGCACCGAGACGATTCGACGTGACTTCGTCGCCAACGTCTCCCACGATCTCCGCACGCCGCTCGCCGCGCTGCAGGCGCTGGTTGACACGCTGCTCGACGGAGCACTCGCTGACCGGGAAGTGGCTGAAGACTTCTTGCGACGGATTGCAACCGAGGTTGAACATCTGACACGTCTGGTGAACCAGCTGCTGGAGTTGACCAAAGCCGAGAGTGGCCAACTGCAACTTACTCGGGTATCAACCGATCTCGCCGAGTTGGCACGCTCGACGCTTCGACGGTTCGAGCCCCGTGCCGCAGCGAAGGCGATTACCCTCGACCTCCACGCCCCACCCGATCTCCCGCTCGTCTCGTGCGATCCTGACCGCATTGGGCAAGTACTCTCGAACCTGTTGGACAACGCACTCAAGTTCACGCCGGAGGGCGGCCGCATCACTGTCGAGCTCTCACGCCAGGAGAACGAGCTCGCCGTCCGCGTCCGGGATACTGGCCCAGGGATCCCAATCGAAGAACTCGATCGCATCTTCGAGCGCTTCTTTAAGGGCGACCGCGCCCGGACAAGTGCTGGAAGTGGGCTTGGACTTGCCATTGTGAAGCATCTGGTGCAGCTCCACGGTGGACGCGTCTGGGCCGAAAGCCCACCCGGTGGCGGTGCGGTGGTCGGCTTCACGCTGCCTCTTCAGCCATCCTGAAATGCAACGAGATCGCCACACATCCGTGTGGAAAGCCGCTATCCTCAGAAAGCGGAAACAACCGAACACTCTACGCGCAGCCCCGTACTCCTCCTCACGACCGGGCGGTGCCGAGCCCCCACCGGTGCCGCCCGCCCCTGTTTCTAAGCACGAACATATTCGACCAGATAGTCGGTTCATGAAACCGCGTGGCACCCCCGTGCGTCATACTCTCCGGGGATGAACCCGAGGCGTGACCTGTCAGGCACTGAGCAGCTTGGGTGTTTACCGTACGAGAGAAAGGGTGTCAGGCTGGCGGTGATCGGCTACACTGCGAACGTTGCCGAAACGGTCGGACGAACGGAAGGGGGTCACGATGCAAACCGGACGACGACCGTCGAGGCTCATGCGAGTAGTCCTCGCCCTGCTGCTCGCCACAGGCAGTCTCCTCACGCTGGTTTCGAGTGCAAGCGGGGCTTCACCTCTGAGTGAGGAGCAATCCCGAGTAACGTTCGCTGCGGTCTACAACGGCGAGACGTTGCCAGGGAACGTTGGGCCAGTCTGGAGCACCGTTGTAGTGCAGAACCTTGAGGCACTGCCGATCGAGATTCAGTTACGCAACCAGCGGGTCGGTGGAACGATCCGCGGGCCATTTACGTTGGCACCGCGCGCTGCTCGAGCCTTCACCGCTGCAGAACTCGCCGGACTCGGACTGGTGCCCACCGGTGGCAGCGCTGGCCTGGTGATCGAGGCGTCCTTCCCCGACACGAGCCAAGCGATTCTCACCGAGCTCGGCATCTGCACGGCAACCTGTAGGCCAGCAATCGCTGCCATCGAGAAGCACGGCGGGCCGAGCGCGCTCGGCAACGACCTACGCACGACCAGTGCTTTCCAGAGCGTCTCGGGCGCTACCGGCATCCGCGACGACGACTGGGAAGCTGCAAACCTGGGACGCAACTGGGTGCTTCCGGTCGTCCAGACCAACAACGGCTGGAACACACTTATCAAAGTGGTCAACCTGCGGAATCAGCAGAACCAGGTAACAGTTACACTGCGGCGCTCACGCGCTGTGACCGCAGGCGACCAGACCTACACGCTTACCCAGACACTGAACGCTGGCCAGACTTGGACAATTGATCTCTCCGGCGTCGTCCCACCAGAGTGGGTTGGGGCGGCCTTTATCGACGCGCAGCTTTCCGGCGTCGCGGTCGTTGCTGAACGCTACAAGCCGACGTGGCGCATGCTGCTGACCATCGAGGGCGTACCACGCACTACGGCAACGACCCGCTATGCCCCGCTGGTCTTCCGCGACTACAACAACTGGAATACCGGCATCACACTGGTCAACCTTGACACGACGAACACCAATACGCTGACACTCACCTACTACGACCGGAATGGTGCCGCTCAGGTCGTGCCACCAGAGCTCGGCTCGATCACGCTCCAGCCCGGCGAGAGTGCCTTCATCTACCGACCAGACATTAGTGCTGTCCCCAGCCTTGACCCAGCACGGGTCAACGCGGTGGTGATCAACGGCCAGCGCCCCTTTGTCGCAGCTGTGGATGAGGTGAAGTATCTCGCCGGGCCGGGCCAGGGTCAGGCGATGAGCTATATTGCGCCGGCCGCGCCCGACGTCGACGGCACCAAGCAGAGCTGGTCAGCAGCAGAAACGCAAGCTCGCACAGCCGGACAGGTCACGGGCCGAAGCTGGTTTACCCACACACTGGCTTTGCCGCTCTTCCAGGTCGGCGATACAACCGGTCAAGGTGACGTGAGCGGCTTTACGCTCTTCAATCCGACCGCACGGCAGCAGCTCGCCAATGTGCAGCTCCTTGGCATGAATGGAACGCCTGTCGCACCAAGCCAGGTCGGAACCAGTGAGAATCCCGTGCTTGTTGCTGTCCCCGCTGGTGGCTATGCCGTGATCTACCCGTATCCGAGCGACTTTGGGACAACGTTTAATGCGGCACCGCGCAACTTTACTGGTACGGCGCTCGTTGGCGTGACCGATGGAGCAGGAAGCGGGACCGGCTTCCTGGTGGGAGTTTCCAATGTTGTCAACTACCAAGTGCAGGGCGATGGCTCCGGTGTCTTCGTCTTGACGCCCACTCGTCACCCTGCCTTGACCTTGACCAACTTCCAGCTTGTGCTGCAACCCAGCACCACCTTGGCCACGGTCGGCGACGACGTCCCGTTTGTCGCCACGCTGACCAGCGGTGGGAACCCGCTTCCTGGACGGACGATCCGCTTCCAGATCAGTGACGAAGGAGATCCAACGCTGTCTGACACAATGGGAACAACTGACAGCGACGGCCACGTCACTGTAACGGTCACCAATAGTCAGGCTGCAACCAACACAATCACCGCCTGGTGGGACCTGAATGGTAACGGTTCTCAGGACGCCACCGAGCTGTCCGATTCCAGCCGGGTAACATGGGTAGCAGCTGGCCAGCTTTCCGGTCAGATCACCGTCAAGCGTAATAACACCCCAATTACCACAGTGCCAGCCGGTGATCTTACAGGGCCTAATAAAACTGTCACTGTACAGGTCGAGTGCGATATTAACCCAGACGCACCGACTGGTGTGCCCATTCTGCTGCAGTTTACAACCACTGACCATAACACTGGTGCCACCAATGTTCAGCCTTTGGCACGCTGGGCCACGCAGCAATCACCGAGTTCCTCCGGTCTAACGAGTCTCACCACGGGTGCAAATAATGTTGGATCTGCAAGCCTGATTCTGTTTGAAGGTGACGCAGACGCGAACGGCGGAGATACGTTCACCATCTCGTGCTACCTGGACTACGGGCTCACCGGTGTCCTCGAGCCGACTGATCCACTCCTAAACACTGCAACCATCACGGTCACACCATAAGTTCCCCTGTCACCGCCAGCGGGTGCTGAGTGCAGCTACCATACCGCCCCGGGGAACCAGCCCCGGGGCGGTTTCCCTTTGGCGCAGCCTTGGTTACAATCGCGCCTGGGTATGCCAGGACCGGGCCTGGCAGCACCGGGACACAGGTGGGAAGGGAGAGGAGCTTTACACGATGGCGACTGCGCAGCGGCAGACATCCGCTTTCTGGGACTACGTTGCTGCCTTGGTGATGGTCATTGGTCTATGGCTCGCCGCATCCCCCTATGTCATTCCTGATGCTTGGCTCTACGATGTCACGCGTCTCAGCGCCACCTTCTTCGGTGGTTGCATCGTTCTGTTCGCCATCGCCGAACTCGCACTCTCGCCTGGTCTCCGTTGGGTTGGGCTCGCCAACGTGCCGATCGGTCTGTGGATCGCGGCCGCACCGTTTGTCAGCGGAGAGACGGCCGTCGGCGCCATGGTCACCAGTATGGTGATCTCCGGCCTCGTCGTCGCCGTCCTCAGCCTGGCGAGCGTCTTCCTTGGTCGACGTTGAGCCGCCCGGACATTCGCAGCAACGTCCCACAGGCCGCCGCAGCTGATTGCGGCGGCCGCATCGTCTCAGGGCGGACTGCACGAGAACAGTTGGCTCGACCGCAAGCGACTAGCAACTCGGCCAACAGGCAGAGGTGGGAGCGTCCACCAGCAGCTGACACAGGGGAATCCAGAGTGCCACGCGACGACACTCGGTCAACCAAGCGTGAGGGGATCAGCAAGGTCGAAGAACACGATACCTTGCGGCAATTTGGGGAAGAAATACGTTGTCTTGGGTGGGAATAGCCGGCCACTTTCCGCCCAAGCAAGGACAGTCTCCAGCGGCGTGGGACGGAGTAAGATCGCGAGCGCAGCTCGCCCCGACCGTACGGCAAGCGCCGCTTCGACAACATCCGGCGTGTACTCGACCACCTGTTCGAGCTCAGCCTGGTCGAACGCGCAGACATGCCGGAGGACGAGCGTGTCGACAAGCATTGCGTCGGGCTCAGCAACTCCACCGCCCGGCAGCACAACCTCAAGGCATTCCTCGGCATGGACAAGGAGTGCGTGCGGCACAGCTCGAGCAGCGAGTGTCTCGGTTGCGCGAATCAGCATGTCCGGAGTCGGAGCTCGGGTAACTTGCACGATCTTCGTATGGTGGGCCAGGTGGGCTCGGATCGCATCCCATCCACAGGGAAGCCAGCGCAGCAGCCGGTGGATCGGCCGGACGACAAGTGCAGGGTCAGCGGCATCGACCACGTGGATTGGCACCCACGCTGCGGGATGATTGCTCGAGCCTGCGGGCACACATCGCTGGGCATAGCGTTTCGCTGCTTCGAGACGGTGATGCCCATCGGCAACGACCAGCGGACGCGAGGCGACCAGCGCGGCCAGTTCAGTCGCCCGGCGCCCGTGGACAGCCCAGAGCGTGTGCCATTCCCCTGAGCGCTCGATCCGCCACAGAGGACGCTCCTGGGTAGTGATCGCCTCGAGCGTCTGGCGCAAGGTTCCTTCCCCGTCCCAAATGGCATAGACCGCACCGGCGTGCACCTGCACCGCCTCGAGCTGGCGCTCTCGCCGCTCGACCAGTTCTTGTGTAGTTCCTTCGTGGGGGAGGAGATGTGCTCCCATATGCGGATCAAGCGAAGCGGCAAGGAAAACGCCTAACCGTTCGCGGGAACGCCCCTCGAGCATGAAGCGGTGCGCATAGACGTAACAGGTCGGCACTCCATCTAGCTGGACGATCCCCTGAGCGCGCCAGGCGCGAAACAAGCGTGCGGCCGTCTGGAACGAGCGGCCATCTGGATCAGGCACCTCCAGATGCAGGCAGTGGTGAGGGTGTTGCGCAGCCAGTGCTGCGGCCTGCTCGGCAGTCGGCACGTCGTCGGCCGGGCCAAGGACGGCAGCAAGATCGCCAACTCGCTCTGGGACGTAGCGAAGTGCACGGAACGGACGGAGCGGCGGCGATACCGCCGCTCGACCGTCCACTCGATCCGCTTGCGACTCGGCTGTCACGGTCGCACCGTTGCCAGAGTTCAAGAACGCTGGGCCTGCAAGCTGGTCAGTTGGGCAAGCACCGGCTCGTCGTCCTCTTCCGCCCCGAGCAAGACGAGTACGACCACTTCAGGAGCGGGTTCTGTCTCGGCGAGTGCCTCTTCAGGAGAAGGCACATATCGGTCATCACTCCACTGGCCGGGTCGTTCGGGATGATAGGTCTCGACGAGCCAGGTGCGAGAGACAATCGCGTTGCTTCCAAGCTTGCGCCGCGCTCGCTCCTGGTAGCGGTCAATCCGACCATCCGGATGCAAGACGAACAGCTCGACGACCCGTCGCCCCTCGTGCCGGCCGCGATGGAGGATCTGCTGTCCGGTTGCCTCGTCCAGCTCCCGCGCTGGCTGACCACGTTCTGTCTTCAGGAAGTACCGCACGGTTTTCCTCCTGGTACTGGGTTCAACTGCAGCGTCACGCATCGGGGCGCTGCAGAACACAAGTGTACCGCGTCGCAACGCGCCCTCTCAGTATCCTCCGAACGCTTCGTCCCACGACACCGACCTCATCCGTTAACCGAGAGAGAACGGACGGTATGCTCGGACCAGAGGGACGAACCGTCGTGACCTCATCGAATGAGCACCGGGACCAACCGCGCGAGGAGGAAGCACTGCTCGTTGCAGCCCGCGAGAATCCCGCGGTCTTCGCCGAACTCTACCAGCGTTACCTCGGCGCTATCTACCGCTATCTCCTCGCCCTGACCGGCAATCGTGCCGAGGCAGAAGATCTGACACAGGAGACCTTCTTGCGCGCCTATCGCGCGCTCCACACCTACCAGCCGCGTGGACTCCCCTTCCTCGCCTGGTTACTCCGCATTGCACGGAACGTCGCGATCGACGCGGGACGTCGCGCCACCGTCGAGCGCACCCGGTTCTCTGCGTTGCGCCCGCCCTCATTGCCGACGCGGGAGACTATCGATGACCAGCTACTTCTCGAGCAGCTCCTCCGCCGACTGAGCCCAGAGAAGCAAGAACTCCTCGCGCTCCGCTTCGCAGCTGGGCTCTCTACGGCTGAGATCGCCGCGCTCCTCGGGAAGAGCGAAGGGGCCATCCGCAAGCAACTGTTCCGCATCATCCGAGAGCTCCGGGAGGCGTACCATGCCGAAGCCGCCGAATGACGAACGGCACCGCTATCACGACGTCCTACCCCCCGAGGCATCGCCAGAGGATCTCCAGGTGGTGACCATGCTGCACCGCGTATTGGCGACACCGCAGCCCCCGGCCGAACTCCAGGCCAGAATTCGCCGCCTCGCGAGCACCTTGCGAAGTGACCAGTCATTCACTGCCTTAGGCCGAGGCCACGGGTATACCGGTCGAAAACCGATGACATCTCCAGCCGCCTCTCCTGCACGAGCCGAGTTGCCTCAAGACAGTCGGCAACAAACACCGCAATCGGAGCGGATCCTGACGCAACGTGACTCCCCTCGCCAACACCGTTGGTTCCGCACTGCTCTCGGCGCGCTTGCAGCAGTGCTGGTGGCTGGTCTCATCCTCACCTATTGGGTCTTGCTCCCCGAGCCGAGCGAAACACCCGCTGGTCCAGTCAGCTCTCCGACTCCCTCGCCGATAGCCAGCCCACCAGCAGCGCTGACAGCCTCCCAGCTCCGCGTCCAACTCCGCTACCCACTCTTCATTCCCATCACGTTGCCACCAGGGCTCAGTGCCCACTATACGACTGACGGCCCAGGCCCAGAGGCTCTTGTCAGCATCACCTTTGTGACGAGCAGCGGTGAGACAGCCTTTATCCTCGCCCAAGCCCCCGCTGACCGCCTGCCACCCCCGGAAGAGGGTGAACCGGTCACGCTCCCCAACGGCATCGTCGCTCAGTTCTTCCCGAGTTCAGCAAAGGCCGGTGGGCGACCGAGCCTGGAGTGGATCCAGGAGGGCACCCATATCGTGCTACTCGGGGGCACTTTTGGACGTGAGGAACTCATAGCTATAGCCGGCTCACTCTCCCCAACAGCTGACCTCGTACTACTGAAAGCTCAAGCCGTCTCGACCCCGACGTCAGTTCCAGAGCAGGAAGAGGCTCCTTCACTTGGAATCCCTGGGCACCTTGCCCTTGCGCTTGGGAATCAGCTCCTCATCGACGGGCGAGCGTTTGAAGAGACAAGCACGATTGCCCTGCCATCCTGGTCACCCTCCGGCCAATGGATCGCTTACCGCAACGATGGTGAGCGGACGGTGGTGGTACGCGATGCACGTGGCACACAGCGTATTTCTCTGGCCGATCTCTTGCCCAACGGCCCCATTACGCTCTTTGCCTGGTCACCAACCGAGGATCTTCTGGCCGTCGCACCCTCCAACGGAGGACTCTCTCTGTACCGACCAGATGCCCCTACAGAAGTTCGGACGCTTAGCGGTGAGCTGGTCGGCTCGTTGGCTTGGGCACCCGATGGTCACCTGCTCGCCGCTGTACTGGTTGGCGAACTCGGGAGCACTGCACCTGACCGACTCGTCGTGTTCGACCTTCAGGAGGGTGCAGCTCAAGTGGTCACCACGGCTCAAGAGACCCACCTGCAGCTTGCCGGCTGGTGGCCAGATGGACAGGGGCTCCTCTACTGGGAGTTCCCACTGGCCTCTCAGTCGCTCGCCGCTGACGGTGTGCCGCTGCGCTCGCTCAATCTGGCAACTGGTGAGGTCACAACCCTCACCACCATGCTCGCCGACCAGGACTTTGTGGCCTGGGGTCCACCCGGTAAGGAGTCATCTTCGGTCCTGGTGATTGGAAGCCAAGGACGTGAGCACTGGACAGCGCCAAAACAGTTGCTCCAATGCAACCTGCAGTTGAGTGCATGTACCCCCATTGCGACGAACGCAGCTACCCAAGAGCTCTCTGGCGTCGCCTGCGACCCGAGCACGCAGCACTGCGAATCCCAGACGCCGATCGCGGTGACCCCAGAGCAGACGGTCACACTCTTCCCAACCTGGTTCCCCTCGACACTGGTAGCTGCGATCAACGCCCCGGCGCTCACCGCCCAACCGGCGACGGAGGACGAACTCGCCCGCTGGGTAGCTGCGCGCCGCCTCATCATCATCCACACCGACGGGACACCAGGACCAGCACTTCCCGAAGCCGTCAGCTACGGAGTGCTCCAAGCTCAGTGGGTGACCAGCGAAGCACTGCTTGTTCTCCAAGTGCCGGAGCCAGGTCGTGCCCGACTGCTGTGGGTCAGCGTGCCCAGCAGCCAGGTTCGGGTACTCGCAGACCTGAGCGCACTCGTTCCTGACCCGCCGGTTGACGGACATGGCGCACCGGTGTTGCGGCTCGATTGGATCGCCGCCTGGCATCCCTAATCGGTCAGGGACGCGCGCAGTAGCACGGCCTCGTAGCACTCGAGGTGTGCGGCCACGATTCGCTCCCAGGCAAAGCAGGGAGCAATTGCCCGCGCCCCACTCCGCAACCGTGCTCGCTCTTGCGGGCTGCCAAGGAACTCGGTGAGGACACGGGCCAGTGCTTGGGGATCCTCAGGGGGGACGAGACGGAGATGCTCGCTGGCCTTCAGGGGAGCCAGAAGAGCCGGCTCTGCAGGGGTGGTGGTTACAACGGCCGCACCACAAGACAAGGCTGCAATAAGTGTCCCGTGCCGAAGGCTCGCTCCCCGTCGAAAAGGGAGCACCACCAGATCGGCCGCAGCAAGGAGGTCCGCAACTTCCTGGGCCGGGCGATATCCCAAGTCGAGTACCGGCAGAGGAACTGGTGTGGCCGGGACCGCCGGCTCGCTCGCGGCACCCGGCACATCTGGTTGCTCGCCACCGAGGAGAAGAAGCGTCGGCCGTGGTTCCGGACAGAGGGCCAATGCCTGGACAAGGGTGGCGAGCCCTTTTTCCGCGCTGCGGAAGCCGAAAAAGGCAACCACCGGTTGATCAGGTTTGAGACCGACCCGTGCGCGTGCTCCAGCCGGATCGCGAGGATGGGGGAGGTTGGAACCGATTGGAATACGCACGAGTCGCTGCGGCAGACCCCCCCAGCGAAGCAGTTCGCGTTCGTCCTCAGCGTTTGTCACCACGACAGCAGCACTCGTGCGCGCCAGGAGACGGAGCGCTAGTTGCCGCAGCGGCCCAGCCTTGGGGAAAAGGTAGGGAACGCGCGTATCGTGGAAAGTGGTGACCACGGGGAGTGGGCGCGCCAGGAGTGGCAGGAGAGCAACCCGCCCCTGCAGGTCAAAAGCTCCCGCCTGGTACTGCAGGTGTAGGATCCCTCGCCAACCGGATCGCCGCAGCTCTCGAAGCATCTGCCAGAGCGGTCGTCCCCAGCTGGTCAGTTGCCAGCGTACCGGAAGCCCGTCGCTCGGTTGTATCGGGAGCTGCCGCGTGGCGATCTCCACTGCCCAGCCACGTGCAACCAGCTCCTGCGCCAGCCGCTGGGTATAGTCGCCGACGCCGCCCCGAAGCGGCGGATACTCCCCGGTGACAAAGAGCACTCGTCCAGCCATCACGTACCGCTCAGCCCTGCCGGGCCAGGAGGCGCACAACCTGAGGGCGCAGGAGCGAACGAAGTGCGCGCCAATCACGCACAAGACGACGCCAGCGAAGCGCTCGCTTGTGCCCAATCAGCCACTTGGCACTCTCGCGGCCTAGGCGCAGAACATAGGTCAGGAGCAGAAAAACCCTCAAGAGTTCTGCAGCGAGCGGCCCATAGAGGATACGGTAGAGCTGCACTTTCGCCGTATCAAAGGCGATCTGACGGAACGCTGACTCCGGCTCACTCGAGGCCCCCTCAATATGGACAACCTCAGCATCCGGCAGATAGTAAACACGCCAGCCAGCACGACGGAGTCGCCAGAACCACTCGACCTCTTCCGAGTAAAGGAAGAACCGTTCATCAAAGAGCCCAACAGTCGCCAGCGCCTCTCGCCGGATCGCCAGGCAAGCTCCGACGAGCCAATCGACTTCTTGCAACTCGTCGTCGCTTCGATCCGCCACATAGTACTGCCGCAGCACTCGGTTGTTCCGCCAATAGTCCTGGATAAGCGTGCTCTCAAGAAATCCGGTCAGAAGCGTCGGAAAACGTCGCCGTGACGGCTGCGTTCGCCCGTCCGGGTAGCGCAAGCGTGGTCCAACCGCCCCGACCGTCGGGTGTGTCGCCAGGAAGCGCACGAGCCGCCCTAACGCGTCGCCAACCGGTCGCGCATCCGGATTCAGCAGCACAATGACCCGCCCGCATGCTTGCCGCATTCCTTGGTTTGCTGCAGCGGCGAATCCCTGGTTCGCCTCGTTCACAATCAAGCGCACCCACGGGTAACGCTCCGCCACAAGCGCGGCTGTATCATCGGGCGAGGCGTTGTCGATGACAATCACCTCACCAGCGAGGTCGCTCGCCTCAAGGCTCGCGCGTACTGCATCTAAGCATCCTGGCAGGTGGTCGCGACTCCGGTAACTGACAACGACCACCGAAACGTCGAGTGTGGGACTTTGCGAGAGTTCAGCAATGCGTCGACGCTCCTGTGTCACACGCCGGCGCCACCCACGCGCCACGAGCACCCAGGTGACGAACGTCGTGACCGCCATCGTGCTTGCGAGGAACAGCCCGTCGAGCCTATCACGATACCCTCGTAAGATGACAAAGCGTCGCCAGAACTCGCGGAGTGGCTGGCCGATGAACGTTCGGCGGCGTGGGCGCTTCCCCTGTGCCATCAGCGAACGCGCCGCGAGGCGGGCATAGCGCAGTTGTTTCTGCACGAACTCACGCCGCGAGTCATAGTTGAGGTGCACGAGAGGAGCCGTGAGGCGGCCAGCGTTCCCTTCTAGCTCGACGACCTCGTGGACGGCGATGTCCGGTCGATACCGTGCCCGACCAACCCGCAGCAGCCGGAGGTGCTCGTCCGGCCACCATCCACCGCCACGGATCCACTTCCCCCACATCCAGTTCTGTGTCGGAATCCAGAAACCAGCCACCGAGTCATCAGCGGTGGCCAGGGCAACGCGGATTTCCCTCGCCAGTTCCGGACTGACCCGTTCGTCGGCATCGACGAAGAGAACCCAGGGTTCACGAGCGAGCTCGAGCGCCGCATTCCGTTGCGATGGGAAGTCGACAAAGCGCCGCGTCACAACCTCGGCACCGGCCGCCCGCGCAATCTCGACCGTCCGATCGGTCGAGCCAGAGTCGACAACAAGGAGCTGCCGCCCGAGGCCGCGCACGCTCTCCAGGCACCCGGGGAGATGCCGCTCCTCATTCAACGTCAAGACGATTACCGTGAGGCGCAGCGGATCAGACTGACTCATCGCAGCACGGTGTGTGGCGATAGATCGCAGCAGCCTGGCGCAAAAGTCGCGCGCGTACGGCGAGGTCCGCACGGCCCGTCAACCGCGCGCGCAGAGCCGCCCAGCCGGCAGCAAGTTCAGCGAGCCAGGCCAAGCGACGCACGAAAGTCCGCCCATGCCATCGGCAAAAGTAGCGTGCACGACTGCGGTGCAACTGCAGAAAACTCGCTTCCGATACCTGGCGCGTGCTCCCGCCAGCATGGTGCACAACGAGCGCAGCCGGCGCGGTGAGGATGGTCCAACCAGCCGCGCGGATTCGACGGCACCAGTCGATCTCTTCACTGTAGTAAAAATATCCCTCGTCGAGTCCACCCACCTTTTCGACCACTTCCCGCCGCACCATCATGCAGGCTCCGAGTGGATGGTCAACGGCAAATGGCGTTAACCCATCACCGGGGCCAAAGCGGCCGTTCAGGCGTGAGCCTATGAGTCGTGGATGAATAGGGAAGAAGTCTAAGAGATTCTGCACGTACCCCGGAAACCGGTACCCCGCCGACTGCAAAGATCCATCGGAGTTCAGCAGACACGCTCCAACGAGCCCGATATGCGGTGCGGCATGAAGCGCCCGCCACAGCCAGGTAATGGCGCCGGGAAGAACCTCGGTGTCCGGATTGAGGAGCAAGATCGCCCGGCCGTGGCTCCGCGCGAAACCGATATTGTTCGCCGCCGCGAAGCCGCGGTTCTCGCCGAGCGCGATCAGCTGGACAAAGGGGAAGCGCTCCGCGACAAGTTCTACAGTTCCGTCGCTGGAGCCGTTATCAACAACGATCACTTCGCTTTCCAGGCCGCTCTCTTTGAGATCGACCTGGAGGCTCTCAAGACAAGCTGGTAACAGCCCTCGAACGTTCCAGGTGACGATGACGACTGAAAGATCGTGCTCGTCCACGCGCCCCGCACTCCCGTATTTTCACGCACCATCCTAACGCGCGCCCCATAAGAACGTCGAATCCGTTGCAGCCGGCGCTGCTTGACCAGGATTGTCCACCCTTCCAATATGTCGCAGACTCTGCGGAGCCGAACGCTTGACTTTTCCTGGCAATTCAAACTGGTCGAGAGCAGATACGTGAGGCAAAGACACTGGCTGTCTCGAGCCACCTCGCGATATCACTGTATACTCCTCGGAGAGCATCAAGCCTAACACCCAGCTCGTCCAGAATCGCCTTTTCGGCAAAGAACATAACTGCTACGCAAACACCTGCAAGACGGTCAACTACCTCGAGGTAGGGAGTGGAAACCAAGCACGCAGACTTTGATATCCTCGAAGCACTCCAGCGCATTCGCGCAGTGGTACGCTCGCTGCCGCCGGCAGCCTTGTTCCAACTTGCCGAAGAGGGTTTCCGGACACCATTTGAACTGCTGGTAGCCTGCATTATTTCGGTCCGGACACGCGACGAAGTCACCGTACCGACAGCGCGCCGTCTTTTCGCGCGCGCCCGCACACCTCAGGAATTCGCCGCGCTTGACCCGAACGAACTCGCACGTTTGCTCCGGCCAGCCACCTTCGCCGAGTTGAAGGCACAGAACTTGATGGTGATCGCGCACCGACTCCTCGTCGAGCAGAACGGCACGCTCCCGTGCAACGAGGAATTCCTCCGCTCACTCCCGGGGGTCGGACCGAAATGCACGAATCTTGTCCTTGGTATCGCTTGTGGTATCCCGCGGGTAGCTGTCGACGTCCACGTGCACCGCATTGTGAACCGCTGGGGCTACGTGCACACGCGCACGCCGGAGCAAACCATGCAGGCACTCGAACAAAAACTGCCACAGCAGTATTGGGTTGAGCTGAATCGCTTGCTTGTCCCCTTTGGTAAGCATGTCTGCACCGGTATCGCCCCACGTTGCTCGACCTGTGTGCTCGCCGATCTGTGTCCACGTATCGGGGTAACACATCACCGCTAAGCGACTCTTTGACTGCTGACGAAAGGCGATGCTCGGGGCATGATGGTGGCTGGGTGAGAGGTAGAACGGGAGGGCACACGCACCATGGCAGCTGTCAGTGAGGTTCAGGCAATTCTGGAGCAGATCCGCAAAGTCCGGCAGATTCGCCAGTATCGGCCTGAGCCAGTTTCTGAGGATATCGTCCAGCAGCTCTTGGAAATCGCTCGCTGGACGGGAAGTTCACGGAACACGCAACCGTGGCATTTCATCGTTGTCGACGACCGAGAGATTCTACGGCAGCTGAGCCAGCTGCGGCCGCCAATCAACTGGCTCGCTGGCGCGCCACTGGGCATTGCCATCGTCTTGAACGGCCAGAGTGAGATCAGCGAGGCCTATGATGAAGGACGCGTTACTGAGCGGCTCCTCATCGCAGCGAAGCTTCTCGGTCTCGGCGGTGGCGTTGCCTGGTATGGCGACGAGGCACAGGAAGCCGAGGCCAAGCGAATTCTCGGCATCCCGCCAGAGCGGACAGCCCGCTCTATTGTGGCCATCGGCTACCCGCTTTCGGCACGTGATCCCCGACCGACCCCAGTCAGTGGGGGCCGGAAGCCGCTCGCGGAACTTGTCAGTTACAACCGCTACGGTCAGCGCCGTTCCTGAGTGCTGTGGCTGCTCGCCGGAAGGCAGGTCCCCTCGCAACCAGCCCGTGAATCTCGGTACAAGCGGACCGTAAGGCGAGTTCGGCGGCACCAAGGGCGATGACCGCCTGAACCTCCTCGGGACAGGCACAGGAGAGCACGTGACCGCCCGTCCGAGAAGGGGAAAGCCGCTGCTTCCCACCGGGTGACCCGAGCCGTCTCCGGCAATCCACAAGCACGAAAATTTCAAGCTGCGCCCCATATCGGGAAAAGTACCGAGATATCGCTCCTTGGATGCCTCCGACACCAGTTCTCTCCAAAATGCGTGCCTTGCACCCCATACCCCTCAGGGGCATAATGCCTAAACACAAGAGTGCCTCGGGAGGGGAGGACGCATGCACGACCATGAGCATCATGCGCACCATGCGCATCATGCGATGCCAGCGGTACACCCCGCAGCACCGGCCGAGGCCGCGGTACCCGCTCCAGCGCACGCGGGGCACGCGCCAGAGCTTCTCCGGCGTCGCTTTTGGCTCTCGCTGGCCGGTACCATTCCGGTCGTGCTCGTGGCGAGCCCCTTGGGCGACCTGCTTGGCATTAGCCCGGTACCGGGCGCTCCTATAATCGCGTTGGTATTCTCCGTCTTGGTCTACCTCGCTGGTGGAAGTGTCTTCCTCGAGGGAGCTCGCGACGAACTTCGAGGGCGCCGCCCTGGCATGATGACACTGGTGGCGCTCGCAATCACAGTTGCCCTTCTGTATAGTCTTGCGACGACTGTTGGACTCCCTGGGCAGCCCTTCTATTGGGAGTTGACGACGTTGATCGTCGTCATGCTCCTAGGACATTGGCTCGAGATGCGAGCGGTCGGGCGAGCACAGCGTGCACTCGAAGCACTCGCCGCGCTGCTTCCAGCGACTGCCGAGCGGATCGAGCCGGACGGGCGCGTAAGCGAAGTGCCGGTCGCCGAACTGAGACCAGGAGATATCGTGCTCGTCCGGCCAGGAAGCCGAGTCCCAGCCGACGGTATCGTGCTCGAAGGAGAATCGGAAATTGACGAGGCTGCGGTCACCGGCGAATCACGACCGGTCAGCAAACAGCCCGGAAGTCCGGTCATCGGTGGTACCGTCAACGGCACAGGACTCCTGCGCGTGCAAATCACCCGGGTTGGTCGTGAGTCTTTCCTCGGGCAAGTCCTCCAGCTGGTCGCACGGGCGCAGCAGGAGCGCACCCGCCTGCAAGCACTGGCCGACCGCGTCGCTTTTTGGCTGACGATCGTGGCGATCACAGTGAGTACAGTGACGTTTGCCATCTGGCTCGCGGGGAGCGATGCCGTGACGGCAGTGAGCCGCGCAGTCACTGTCCTTGTCATTTCCTGCCCGCACGCCCTGGGACTCGCCATCCCGTTGGTGATCGCCCTCTCGAGCGGAATCTCAGCACGCAGCGGCATCTTGATCCGAAGTCGACGCGCCTTCGAGCGTGGACGCCTCGTCGATACGGTCATCTTTGACAAGACGGGGACTCTGACACGTGGCGAGTTTGCAGTCATCGACCTTGTCGTCGCACCGGGGAGTAGTGTGGAGCAGGCTCTTGCGCTCGCGGCAGCGGTCGAAGCCGGATCTGAGCACCCGATCGCGCGTGCGATTGTGCGGCGTGCCACCGAGCAATCCTTGCCGCTTCCCATAGCCGAAGGGATCACCGCGCTCCCTGGTCGCGGCGTTACCGCCCAGATCGAGGGGCGCAGCGTGACAGTCGGACGACTTAGTCTCATCGAGCATCCCCCAGAATGGCTTCTCCCGGCCCTTACTCAGTGGGAAGAGCGAGGAATGACAGTCGCAGTACTCCTTGTCGACGAAGAACCGCTCGCTGCTTTTGCGCTCGCCGATGAGATCCGCCCCGAATCACGCGAAGCTGTCCAACTCTTGCACCGCATGCACGTCAGCGTCGCCATGCTGACCGGCGACAACCGAGCGGTCGCCACGTGGGTGGCGCGTGAACTTGGGATCGACCGGTTCGCGGCGGAAGTTCTCCCGCACGAGAAGCAAGAGGTTGTCCGCCAGTTACAGCAGGAGGGGCACATCGTCGCGATGGTCGGCGATGGCATCAACGACGCACCAGCCTTGATGGCTGCTGATCTCGGTATTGCCATCGGTGCTGGCACAGACGTCGCAATCGAGAGTGCTGATGTCATCCTGGTGCGGAACGACCCGCGTGACGTCGTGACGGTGCTGGAGCTCAGCCGCCGCACATACCGGAAGATGATTGAGAACCTCGCCTGGGCACTCGGGTACAACGTGGTCGCCATCCCACTCGCTGCGGGAATCCTGGCACCTATTGGCATCGTTCTGGCGCCAGCCGTTGGTGCCCTCCTCATGTCATTGAGCACGGTGATCGTGGCGCTGAACGCGCTCACGCTGCGACTGGGCCGCACAACAGCAGCGGCAACCGTACCCGCAAACAGCGCCGTAGGGACCTAAGCCCAGTCGTTACCAGGTGCAGGATGAGGAGTGGCTCAAGAGACCTGGCCGTAAATCAGTAACACGCAACCGATCACAGCAAAGGCCTTTGATGCCCTGCGATTGGCGAGGCGGTTACTTTTCGCCAGAGGTGGGGGCTTGCTGCCGCTTACCGCCGCAGCTCGTCGCACTGCGAGTGTCCCTGCGAGTCCGTGGAACGCTCACTCAATGGCAAGTGAACCCCTGTGAGGAGTCGAGGGCGGAAGCCACTCGGGAGTACCCCTTCTGGTACCCCCTTACCGAGGAGCAGCACGCGGAAACGCCCCATACCGGCTGGATCCAGCAAGTGTAGCGCTGCCGCGCGCGCCGCCAAATACCGCTCAGCCGTCATCCCCGGTTCAGCTTGGAGCTGGACCAGGACTTCACCGAGCCCAGCCTGCGCGAGGAACTCGGCCTGCGTAGTGAGTCCAAGGACAGTGAAGCCCCGTTCCTGGGCAGCGAGCCCAAGCATGGTGAAGTCGACATGCGCAGTGATGTCTTGCTCTCCAAGAGATTGCAGCGGGTCATCACCAACACTATGCCGGAAGTACGTGCGAACAGTTCCCTTCGGAAATCGCACCGGATCATACCGTTCTGGTGCAGGATAGCCATAGTCAAGGACAAGGACGTACCCGCGAGCGAGAACACGCGCGACGTCTTCCACCCAGTCAACCATCGCAAGGCAGAGTTCTGTCGTCTGCCCTTCTCTGAGCTGGACACCGAGCCGCTCCAGCCAATGAGCAAGCGCCCCTGTCGAAGGCGGACCTAACACCTCAACAAAACGCTCGCCATCCCAGTCAACGAAGAGTTCCCAGAGCTGGTCCTCGCGCCAACACACCCGGTGAACCGGCAATGCGTCCACGACTTCGTTGGCGAGGACGACCCCGGTCACCGCATCACGCTCCTCGAGTGCGAGGAGCGATGCAAAACCACTGTCCACCAGCCGGTCAACGAGTGTGTCTAATGCTGCCCGACTCACTTCGACCGGCCGATAGCGCAGTCGCTCCAGGAAGCCAGGTGCAGTGCGTGCCAGATACTCGAAGAGCGAGAGCACCAGCGTCCCCGTTCCGGGGCCATACTCGATGAGCGTGAAGTGCGCCGGCCGATCGAGGAGGTCCCAGAGTTCCCACAGTTGACGTGCAATGACCCACCCGAAAATAGGATGTGCTTCCGGCGCCGTGAGGTAATCGCCGCTGCGCCCAACTCGTACAGCCGTCGCGTAGTAGCCATATTCAGGATCGTAGAGCGCAAGTTCCATAAAACGCGCGAAGGTAAGGGGACCGGTGCGCTCGATCTCCTCACGGATCCGTTGGACGAGTGCTTCTGGCGGCATGGAGCTCCCTCACTCTCCTCCCAGTCTAGCGGACTCTGTCAGAGTTGCCCGCTGGTGCGAGCAGCACGTGCGCCCAGCGCTCGACTGCCCGCTCGAAACGCGCTGCGTAGAATGAGGATGGGATGATGATGGAACGAAAGGGACGGCCGATCACCGAACGACGGTTGCAGCGGATGCGTGAGGTGCTGGCGCGTCGCCAGCCCGACCTCACTGTCGTCCTCGAAAATGTCCACGACCCGCACAACGTGAGCGCGGTTCTCCGCTCCTGCGACGCGGTAGGACTGCTGACCGTACATCTTGTCTATACAATCGAGGAATTCCCCGAACTCTCGGAGAACGTCTCGGGGAGCGCGTTGAAGTGGTTGGATCTTGTCTTCCACCCGACGATCGCGGAGTGCTATCGCGCTCTTCGTACTCAGGGCTTTACCATCTACACGACGTATCTTGGCGATCCAACTCGCAGTCTCGACCTCTATGAACTCGACCTCACCAAGCCGGTCGCGCTCGTTTTCGGCAACGAGCAGCGGGGCGTCTCAGAGGAAGCGGTTGCGCTCGCCGACGGCAACTTCGTTATCCCGATGATGGGTATGGTACGCAGCCTAAACATCTCAGTCGCCTGCGCTGTCTCGCTCTACGAAGCACTGCGACAGCGGCGACTCGCTGGCCACTATGATCAGCCGAAGCTGAGCGAGGCCGAACGGGCAGCCCGCCTGCGGCGCTGGCTCGAACACGAGGGCCGCATATTGCCACCTGAATTGATGGACTGTCTCCAGCACGAGCAGCCGTGAACAGCCATACCAACCCACAGGTTCGCGTACACACAGTCCGATAGGCGGGGTGTTATTCCTCGAAACACTGGCCACAAAGCTGTTCACTCCAGTCGTTTGGTGCGCCCCACACTGATTGGCCGACTAGTGTGCACTGTCCCTTCCGCGGACTGAGGCGGAGGAACAGCCCTTCCCAATGACAGCCGTGAGGTGCAACAGGCCTTTCCTGCTCGGCATCCTCCGCTCCGGCTTCCGGCTCAGCACGGCTAGCCGAGGGCTGTCCCACTCTAGCTGCCATACCTCTTTCTCGCTGCGGCCGGTCTGCTCTCCAGCGAGGCGACGCCTCAGGAGAAAGGACGGCGCCGCGACTCGCCTCTCTTGAATTGCTCCAGGGAATGGGGTTGTGTGGCAGGCGCAGATGATGTACGATGTGACTGAAAGGATGCTTTTCGTCTCGAGAGTCACCATGAGTCGCACACGCACCCGTACCGAAGAAAGAGTCCTCCAAGCCGCCAAACGGCTCTTCCTCCGCTTCGGGTTTGACAAGACGACCATGGACGACGTTGCCCGTGAAGCTGGCGTGGCGAAGGGTACCCTCTATCGCTACTGGCCGAGCAAGGAGGCGCTTTTTGAGTCCCTCCTGTTTCGAGAACTCCGAGCCGTAAACGAGGATTTTCTCACTCGAATTGAGAGTGATCCAGCTGGAGGGACCATCGGTCGGATCCTCTATCACGGGTTCGCCGCGACCTACGAGCGCCCCTTCCTCCGCGCACTGATGACGACTGACAGCCGGGTGCTTGGGACCTATCTTCGGCAGCGTAGCCCGGAACTCTCACGCTGGCAATTCCGACTCGACCGACAACTCGTTGAGGAACTCCAAGAGGCTGGCGTCCTCCGGCGTGACCTTGATCCACACCTCCTGACCTATCTCTTCACCGTGATCTCGCTCGGGCTTAGCACAGCAGCGGAGGTCGTTGCCCCCGAACTCGCACCGCCGACAGCCTCGCTTACTACTGCGCTCGCCGACATGGCCCAGCGAGCCTTTGCTCCCGAGGGCGGTGGCGACTCCGAGCGCGGGAAAGAGGTCCTGCGTCGCTTCATCACTGCGCTCAACCAGAGTCTCGCGAACCTCGAACGTGAGACTCGGATCGGGTCCGCATCGGAAGGAGACAAAACATGATGACCGCACCACCGATCGCCGTCGAACAACTCACGCGGAGCTATGACAGCCAGCGTGGGGTGATCGACTTAACGTTTACCGTGCAACCTGGCGAAATTTTTGGCTTTCTTGGACCAAACGGTGCCGGCAAGACCACGACCATCCGCGTCCTGATGGGCTTCCTGCGCCCGACGAGTGGCCGTGCACGCGTCTTCGGGCTCGACTGCTGGACTGAGTCGACGGAGATCAAGAAGCATGTCGGCTATGTTCCCGGTGATGTCCGCCTCTGGGAGAACATGACCGGGGTGCAGTTTCTTGACTTCCTCTGTGCATTCCGCCAGCACATCGATCCAGCATGGCGTCGCAAGCTCCTTGAACGGTTCCAGGTCGAATTGGATAAGCGGATCAAACACCTGTCACGCGGGAACCGCCAGAAACTCGCCCTCGTGCAGGCATTACTGCACGATCCACTGCTCCTCATCCTTGACGAGCCAACAAGCGGGCTTGATCCACTTATGCAACACGAGTTCCTGACGTTTCTCCGAGAAGAACGCGACCGGGGGAAGACGATTTTCCTCTCGTCTCACCAGTTGTCAGAAGTGGAGCGCGTCGCTGACCGTGTCGGCATCATCCGTGAAGGTCGACTGGTTGCTGTCCTTACGGTTGAGGAGTTGAAACGCCGACGGACACGTCCGATGGAGCTCGTCTTCGCACAACCGGTGGATCCGCAGCGCTTCGCCGATCTACCGGGTGTCCGCGTGCTGTCGGTGCAAGATGACGGACGTCGCATTGAACTCGGAGTACAGGATGAGCTCCCAGCGCTCCTGCGACGCCTGGCTGACCTCCCGGTCATCGATATGATCTATGCACCACCTGACCTCGAGAGTGTGTTCCTCACCTATTACCAAGCGGAGACGATTCCACCGACACGGGAGGAGGCAGCATCATGAGCTGGCCAATGATCGCGAAGACACTCCGCGATCTGCGCTGGACCTCGTTCTGGTACGCACTGGGTCTCGTGATCTACATTGTCTTTCTATCATCCTTCTACCCGACCTTGGAGCGACAACGTGAGCAGTTTGAGCAGCTGTTCCGACAGTATCCCGAGTTCCTCTTCCGCGTCTTTGGCATCGACCCCGAGCGGGCGATGATGACCAGCTTCGCTGGCTTTATGCACGCTGAGACGTTTGGCTTCATCTGGCCAGCAACCGCCCTTATCTTTGTTGTCTTAAGTGGAGCAGCAGTCGTCGCCCAAGAGATCGAACGCGGCACTGCGGAATTCTGGCTCTCTGTTCCGGTGAGCCGTGCCCGCCTTTTACTCAGCAAGCAGGTGGCACTCCTCACGAGCATTCTGTTTGTTGTCCTTACCAGCACAGCGGCGCTCGCGCTAGGCTCGCAGGCTTTCGGCAGTGAGCTGACCGCACGCGGACTCGTCCAGCTGACCATCGCGCTGACTAGCTTTCTCGTGTCCTTCGCGGGACTGGCAACACTAGCCTCAGCGATCGCAAGTGAGCGGTCGAAAGCGGCCGGACTGGTGGGGGGCGTGATCCTGCTCATGTATCTAACCTGGGTTGTCGCAGGGCTGACCGAGGACGTACGCTGGTTACGGTATCTCTCACTGCTCACTGCTTACGACCCGCTTGCAGCGATGCTGGGCGAACTCCCTTGGTACAAGCCGGCACTTCATCTCATCGTCGGGCTGGGAGCAGGCATCGGTGCACTCGTTGTCTTCTCGCGACGCGATATCGTCTCATGACCTCACCGAGTTATCCATGGCACACTTGAAGTAGATGGCACGGTACAGGAAGAGGGGGGATCCCATGGCAGAACTTACTGGCAAGCGTGTTGCGATGCTCCTCGCCAAAGATTTCGAAGATATTGAGGCAACCGATCCCAAGCAGTACCTGGAGGCACGTGGTGCCGAGGTCGTTGTCATCGGGCTCGACCGCGAACCGATCACTGGCAAGAAGGGGACGGTTCTCCAGCCGGACAAGACGATCGACGAGGTCACTGTCGAGGAGTTTGACGCGCTCGTCATTCCCGGCGGCGGCTCGCCTGAGAATCTGCGGATCGACGATCGTGCAGTTGCCTTCACTCGCCGCTTCGTTGAGAGCGGCAAGCCGGTCGCTGCCATTTGCCACGGACCGCAGCTTCTCATCTCCGCAGACGTGCTGCGTGGTCGCACCGTTACCTGTGTCAAGAAGATTCGTGACGACGTGAAGAATGCCGGCGCGATCTATGTGGACGAAGCGGTCGTGATCGACGGCAACCTGATCACCTCACGTGTTCCTGCCGACCTTCCGCTGTTCGATGAAGCGATCGTCAAGGCGTTGGCTGGTGTCCCGGTACAGGGCGAGTAGACATTATTTTTCACTGGCGACGGAGGCAAGACGGCCGGTCTCGTCAAGAGCCGGCCGTCTCCTGTCTCTGCAGTGTGCTGCGCACAAGTTCGATCGCGTCGCGCAGCCTTTGCGCTGTTGCGCGCGCTGCCTCCGCGAAGTCTCGCCCGGAACTTGCGTAGAGGACAGACCGCGAAACGGCCACGATGAGCGGCCCGGTGCCTTCAGCCAGTCCAGCACGAACCGCCTCGTCGAGATCACCACCTTGCGCACCGACACCTGGCGCGAGAATCGGGAGTTCCGGGCATCGTTGCCGAACGAGGGCGAGATCCACCGGATAGGTCGCCCCCACGACGAGGCCCAGGTTGCCGCATCGCTCGTTCCATTCCCGAACGCGATCAGCAAGCCACAGGTAGAGCGGTTCGCCAGATTCTCCCACTGGCACGTCTTGCAGCTCCGTCGCACCCGGATTGGAGGTACGGATAAGGACAAACACCCCGCGCTCTCGGGCAGCCAGAAACGGTTCCAGCGCCTCGCTGCCAAGATAGGGATGAACTGTTACGGCATCGAACCCCAGGGTTTCAAAGACAGCGCGCGCATACGCCGCCGACGTGCTCGCAATATCGCCGAGCTTGGCATCGAGGATGACGGGAATATCCGGTGGAACAAGGTGCCGTATTTCGGCCAGTGCAGCAATTCCTGCAGCGCCATGCGCAAGGTAAAAGGCGAGATTGGGCTTGTAGGCACAGACGAGATCCGCTGTCGCCTCAACGATCGCCCGGTTGAAGGCGACGATACCTTCAGGATCGCGCGCCACCCCTTCTGGAAATCGCTCCAGATCCGGGTCAAGCCCGATGCACAGGAGCGACCGGTTCTTTTCGATTGCCTGCGCAAGTCGCTCGCGGAAGGTCACTACCGGATTCCTCTCCTTCATCGCGCCATAGAATAACAAGCGCAACAGCCTGCCGCATGCTCATGAAGGAATTTCCAGTGTCCCAGACGACAATATCGCCTTCCGCCATCTTGCAGCAGCTTTTCCCACCACGCTTAGCGGGGTGGGTCAGCGCCCCAGCAACGCGGGATTCGCCGGAGAAGTACCTTCCCGCGGTCTGGCGGCGGGCATTTCTTGCGCTGGTCATCAGCCGGCTCTTGGCATTGTCGCCCCATCCCGACCCCGCTTCTCTGCTCCTCGCCCTGCACGTCTGTGGCGCATCCTTCGACGAACTCGCGCGCATCGCAGGCCTCAAGCCGGCACAGTTGGCGACGCTTCTACTGGACGCTCGAGCTCGCCTTACCGACCAGTGGGTACCACCGTGCTCTGAGGGAGCAGAACTCGTGGCACGTTGGCGCGAGCTCGAGCGCGACCGAGATGCACGTGTGCGCCTTGCGCTCCATGCACAGCGCTGCACCACGTGCCGCGCAGCGCTTGCCGCAAGCCAACAGGCGGATTTGCGCCTTCTTTCGTCCCCATCGGCCGGTCGTCCGTTCTCCTCATCACACAGAGCGCGGATCGGGTGCCTCGGGCGGGTGACGGTTCTTCTCCTCACACTCACTCTCGTCCTGGTGCTTTGGCAAGTGACATTGTCCCGTCCCGAGGTAGTGCCAGCCACAGACCTTCCAGCGGTGCGCAGCGGGCCATTTCTCTGGCTGGGATCGGCAGGGCCGTACAGTGTGCTTTTCGATTTGGCCGCGCGCACCTGGCTCCCGTCCGGTACTCGCCTTCCGGCCGACGCCGGAGCATTCCGTCTCCTCAGCCCGAACGGCCAACTGATCGCCGCCTGGACTCCGGATCCGCCCCGGGAGCCGCGCTGGTTGGATATCTTGCAACTCAATGGGGCACACCTCGCTCGTTGGCGCTGGGATGGCCCGACAACGCGCCGTTTCCTCGCTTGGCTAGACGCTGAAACGATTCTAGTGCGTGAAACCCCAACACGCTTGGCCTTCGAGCGTGAAGCCGAGTATTTTGAGCGGCTCGAGCGCGACTCTCGCCTCCTGACCATCGATGTCAGCAGTGGGAAAGAGACAACGCTCTTCCAGGGACTTGTGATCGACGCCGTTCCCGCACCCGATGGCGGAGGCCTCGCGCTCATCCGTGCCAGCACTCTCTTCGGCCCCGGAGCGACCAGCCAGACGATCGACCTTGCTTTGGTCGGAGCTGGACGCACTGTTACAGTGGTCGCACAGGTGGATGGGTATATCGGAGGCCAGGGTGATCGCCCGTTGTGGTTCCCAGATAGTTCAGCCGTTGTCTTGGCCCGTCGACCTCCTGGCGAACTCGCGCGACTTCCCACCGCGACCGAGTTGATCATGGTGCATCTTGACGGTCGCACGACCGTGCTGGTTCCCAGTCAGGCGGGGATCGCTCTACGGCCGTTGGCAATTGCGCCAGATGCTTCCCGGCTCCTCTACCTGGCAGCAGCTTCTGGTCAACACGAACAGGGGACGGTATGGGAACTTGTCCTCGCGACCGGAGAACGACGCATGCTTCTCCAACTGAACCGCCTGAGTGGGTCAATGGCAGCGCTTTGGCTCGGGGATGACCCGGTCCTTGTCGTGGTGCGGACGCTTGGTTCGCCCCACACGGCTTCGCCCGAGATTGAGTTCACTGAGATCTACCAGCTTGGAAAGCGAAGCAATGAGCTGCTCGCCTCGCTCCCAGGGCGTTGGGGATTCGACGCGGCTGGACGTCCCCTGCTGAGCCTACTAACTCGAGCACCCGATACCAACCGAGAGCAGCTGCGCCCGCCGCGTGGCCAGCTCGCTGAGGGGCAACTGGAGCTCGCCCCAGGAGGCTACTGGCTTTTGGCGCCAACCGAACTGGGCAAACTGGCACTGTGGGACACCAGCAGTGGCATTCGCTTGACCGAGCCATGGCCACTGAGCGACGCAGCATGGCATCCCGCAGGGACTGCATTCTTTGCCATTGGCTCGGATCAGCAACTCCGGGTCGTTGCACGCTCCCTTGATGGCCTTTGGCAGCCGGAGTCGTTCGTCCTTAGAGGTCTCCTGCCACAGCACGTCCTTTGGGTGACGATTGCTCCGAACGGTCGGCTGGCCGGACTCAGCCAAGGGAGTAACGGAGAACTGATCCTGTGGGCAGCATTTCCGCCCGAGGCGACCATCCTCCGCAGCTGGCGTAGAGAGGAAGTAGCTGGACCACCGTGCGCTGCCTGGCGCACCGCGGATACGCTGGTTCTGGTCACACCACTGGCAAGTGGGCACGTGTCACTCGAGTTGCTCAGCATTGACAATGGTGGATCGCTAGAGACCACCCTGCTCACGCGCCTTCGCCCCTTCCTTGGTCAAGGCAGTAAAGGCTGCACCCTCGCACTCAACTCGATAGGCCAAAACCTTGCCATTCGGATCCAGCGGGGAGACACTGATGCCGTTCTACTTCTCCACCTCAATAGACCAGACAAGGCCTTGCTCCTAGCCAGTGGCCCCGCGAGCGCAGGCCTCGTTTGGTCACCCGACGGTACCGTCCTCGCTTATGGACTCGGTTCCACTCTCACAGCCGTTGACGGCAGAGGGCACGAACTCCTCCGTGTACCCGTTGGCCGACTTGCCGACCTCGCCTGGCTGGGCGAGCGGACCCTCTGGGTGCTGCAAGCTAAGAGCAACACTTGGAACGTCGTGGAAGTGCCGGTCACTCCCCCGGAGTAGCCATCGCAGCAGATGAATCCCTTGTTGCGACTGGTAACAGAAACGACACAGTTGTCCCTTCACCGTGTTGGCTTTCTATCCAAATCTCGCCGCCCTGCATCTCGAGGAGTTGTTTGGCGACAGCTAGCCCGAGGCCGCTGCCACGAACTGGATCGCTGCTTGGCTGGTAGCGGGTGAAAGGGTGTGCCAGGATCTCAGCTGGCACCCCGCATCCGCTGTCGGTAACCCGTACCACGACGTACGCACCTTCCCGTCGGGCCGTCAGGCGGATGACACCGCCCTCAGGTGTGTGGCGGAGCGCATTGTGGAGAAGATTGAGGACAATCTGGCGAACGCGCAGCGGATCGCCTTGAAGTGGTGGACACCCCGGCTCGACGTCGAGTGAGAAGGCAATGCGGCCAGCACGGCGTGCCAGCGGCCGTAACGTTTCGACCACATCGGCAAGGATGTCTTCCACGCTGATGGGTTGTAGGAAAAGCGGAAGTCCTCGTTCTTCGAGTCGTGCCAAGGTGAAGAGATCGTCAACCAGCCGACTGAGTGTGTCTGTCTCAGCGAGAATGCGCTCCAAACCGTCTCGCACGGAAGAGTCACGCGGTCGGGCGCGTTCGAGGAGCGCCTCTGCATGCGCACGAATCAGGGTCAGCGGCGTGCGTAAGTCGTGCGTCACATTGGCAAAAAAGGCCCGTCGCTGCCCTTCGAGCCGTTCAAGCGCAATAGCCAGCAGATTAAACCGCTCGGCCAAGTGCCCAAGTTCATCACGCGTCAGAACTGCGACGCGTCGGTCGAGCTCGCCGCGCACAATGGCATCAGTCGCAGCCTCCAGTTCTCGCAACTGTCGTGTCATACGCCTTGTCAGCAGAAGGCTGGCCGGGAGAGAGACGAGCACGGCCGGGATTGCTGCCGTCACAAGGAAATCGCCAATCACAAGACCCAGCCCGAGAACAAGTGTCACGAGAGCTGCCAGCCAAGACGACGGAGCAGTAGCAAGGGGCTGGGTCCGCAGTCCAACTGCACCGAGGAGCATTCCCGTGGAATCACGAATAGGGTATGCGCTGACCAGAACCGTTCCGTCCGCTGCCGGTCGGATAAGGGGACCGCCTTGAGCAAGATCCTGCGAACCGGCAAGTGCCGCTTGAAATGCTTCCCGCCACTCTGGTAATGGCAAGGCCTCTAATTCATCTCCCACTTGAAGCTCCGGCACGCCGGCTGCACTCAGAACGGTACCGTTCACACTCACGACCACGATACCGGTGTGCTCGTTCAGCGAGCCACCAAGAGGGCCACTTCCTGGTACCGCGCCAGCGCCAAGATCCCGAAGTAACAGGGTGAGGGAGTCTGGTGAACCCTTCTCCTGTGTAAGATGCGGTGGCAGCAACTGCGCAAGCAGGCGTGTACTCTGGGCAAAGTCAGGGTCATAGCGCACAGTATGACCGAGCAGAATATCATCCCCGTGAAGGACGATCGCCCTGATGGCATAGGCACATATCACGAGTGTCAACGTCAGGAGAGCAACGGCCACGTGCGAGAGCATGAGCTTCCAGCTCAGCCGGCCGTCCAGGATCGTCCAGGGACGACGAATCGCGCATGAACTCCCTGTCACCGCTCGCCCTCCCGACGCTCAAAGCGGTATCCCACGCCCCAGTAGGCAACGAGGCGATCAGCCGGGGACCCCGGACCACCGAGCTTCTTTCGGATGCGCGCAATGTGGGCATCAACGGTGCGCTCACCCCCGGCAAAGTCGGGGCCCCACACACGGTCAAGCAGATATTCCCGGCTGAAGACCCGCCCGGGATTGGCAGCAAGGAACCAGAGCAGTGCAAATTCACGAGCCGTAAGGTGAACCCGCCTTCCCTGACTCCACACCTCCCGTGTTGCCGGATCGATGACGAGATCTGGGAGGCGGATTGGCCGCTCAAGGCACTCGGTCTGACTCACCTGGGCGACGATCTCCAAACGACGCAATAGTGCTCGGACACGTGCAACAAGTTCGCGGAGAGAAAACGGCTTCACCACGTAATCGTCAGCGCCGAGCTCAAGGCCCAACACGCGGTCGAACTCTGTACCGCGTGCCGTCAGGATGAGCACCGGCACGAGCGACTCACGACGTAGGGCACGCAGCACGTCAAGCCCGTCTATCCCGGGAAGTCTAAGGTCAAGGATGATCAGGTCAGGGTTCTCCTGGCGCGCAAGGACAAGTCCACTTGCCCCGTCGAAAGCGAGGAGAACATGGTGACCAGCCTGCTCAAGGGCCTCACGTATCAGTGAGGCCAGCTCTACTTCGTCTTCAATGAGCAGGATCCGTGCCACCGTTTCTGCCCCACAGGATGATCCCAAAGGATACAGAGAACGTTTATGAGGTTGCTCGCACTTCGATATCCCTTCGGCCGAACCACCAAAGAGTGAGGCCGCCAAGCAGGATTGTCCACACCACGACCACCGGTACCGCCTCGTAGAAGGCAGGAACGCCAGGTTGCGGCGCACCCGAGAAGACCGGAGCCCGCACAATCGCCTGGGCGTTCCAGAGATAGAAGAAGCGAGGGATTGCGGCCCACCAGCCGCCGAGCCCCTGCAACACAGCGGCAAAGACCCCCTCACTGAAGGACAACCCGATCGTCAGGCCAACAGCAACAGCTTGTGAGCGTGTTATAACGACGACTGTCATAGCGAGAACGATTGGCGCGATCAGAGCCCCTACACTACGCAAAGGAAGCACAGCGAGCTCGAGTTGCCAGTGCTCTGCCGATGGCGTCTGGAAAACCGGCTGATGAAGCACAGCGGAAACGATCGGCGCGGCGATGATCGGTACGCTCGCTGTCACAAACACAAAGATCGCAGCACCAGCGCACAGTACGAGAAACTTTGCGAGCAGCGCCTGCCACCGCGGCAATCCGGTTGGCAACACCAAGCGCCACGTCCCCCAGCTGAATTCGTTGGCAATGAAGGTCGCAGCAACGATGGCCAGGAACGTTTCACCAAATCCAGCTGCGAGCATGAAACCTTGGAGGTAGGCTCCAGGCAGTGCCAACTGAAGCGTGACTTCCTGCCGCACCTGGGGCGCACCACGCTCCAGCATATAGAGTAGGAAGCCAATCCAGAACAAACTGAGTGATATGCCCAATAAGAGGATGACCCGATACATCCGTAGTCGCCAGAGCTTCAGCCACTCCGCGTGGACAGCATGCCAGATCATTTTCCTGATCCCTTCGTCATACGCCACCACCCCAGCCAGCCCCGACGCAGCGCATGGTTCCCGGACATCTTCCCAGAACTACTTGTCGTTTCCAAGAAGAGTCGCTCTAGTGTCTGGCTACGCCGAGAGAGCTCCAGAACGGGAATCTGTTCGGCGAGCAACAGTTGGGCAAACTCCTCCTCGCGAGTGCTTGGTACGGCAATGTGCAGCACGTTTCCGTCCTCGGCGAGAAGCCGCAGCCACGGTGTCATGGCACACAGGACCCGCACCCGTTCGGGAACGGGAGTTCTGAGGACCACCGCGTGATCGCCAGCTAACAGCGCCTCAATGGCTCCCTGGGCCACGACACGACCACGATCAAGGATCAACACATGACTGCAGACTTGTTGCACCTCGGCTAAAACATGGCTGCAGAGCAGGATCGTCTGACCACTCGCGGCGAGTCCACGAATCAGCTCACGCACCTCGACGATTCCGTGGGGATCGAGGCCGTTGGTCGGCTCGTCCAAGATCAGGAGCAGCGGATGATGCAAAATCGCCGCTGCAATGGCCAGACGCTGACGCATACCAAGCGAATAGGTTCCTACACGCTGCTCGGCACGCTCAGCCAACCCCACCAACTCCAGAACCTCCGTAATCCGCATTTCCGGAACGTTGCGTAAAAGCGCCAGAATTCGCAGATTTTCCCGACCGGTGAGATACGGGTAGAACGTCGGAGATTCGATCAGAGCCCCGACATGCCGCAACGCTTCACGCGCATTCTGACGTGCGTCAATACCAGCGATCCGGATATGGCCGGCATCAGGGTGGACCAGCCCGAGGATCGTGCAGATGATGGTTGTCTTCCCGGCACCATTCGGTCCCAGCATCCCAAGGACCTGGCCCCGTTCCAGCGAGAACGAGACATCGGCGACTGCCAGGAACGATCCATAGCGCTTTGTTACTCCTCGGACCTCAAGGACAGCTCTCTGCGCAGTGTCCTGAAGCGTTACCGGCGTTTCGCGTGAGAGCATCGTTTTTTTCTCCTTCCGCACCACGCGCCTGCCAGGCAGCGGTAGCGTATCCATCGACGATGACAAAACGATGACGGAACAGTGCCGATTTGAAGACAGAAACCGGGAAACTACGCTCTGCTGCACGAAATCCGAGCGCGTCACCAGTTGCGGCATGCGGTGGCCCGTTGCGAACTCCGTTCCGGACAGAACGAGCGATCGGTGTTATTCGATCAAACGCACCACAAGGCTGGCAGCGGTAGCAAACGCTGGGTCCAATGACAGGTCACCCACGCTGGTGGCAGACTGTGAAGCATCGGGTCCTACCCTGGAAAGGGTAGCCCGGGTGATGGACAGCGTGCCGGGTGCGTCGTACGCTGGAATGGTGCACGGGGTCAGGTCGGGCGAGGCGAGGGATCGACAGGTGCGTGAGGCGGGTGAGGGCCGTCGACTAGAACCACCGACGTTTCGAGACATTCTGCGGGCCAGAGCTGTTGTCCACCGGTATCTTCCGGCGACGCCGCTTCTCCCTGCGCCACTCTTGAGTGAGCGACTCGGCTGCCAGATCTACCTGAAGTGTGAACAAATGCAGCCGATTGGTGCTTTCAAGGTACGCGGTGGTGTGTACCTGATGAGTCGACTCTCGGAGGAGGAACGCGCGCGGGGTGTCGTCACAGCCTCAACTGGAAATCACGGGCAATCGATTGCCTATGCAGCACGCCTCTTCGGCGTCCGTGCCATCATCTATGCGCCGGAAGGCGCGAATCCGCTCAAAGTAGCAGCGATGCGCCGCTTGGGCGCGGAGGTCGTCCTTACTGGACGGGACTTCGATGAAGCCCGTCTTGCCTGCGAAGCCCATGCGGCAGCCGAAGGACTCCGGTACATCCATTCGGCCAACGAGCCGGATCTTATCGCTGGAGTCGGAACATACGCACTCGAGATCATTGAAGCATTGCCGGACGTCGAGGTCGTTATCGTTCCCATCGGTGCTGGGAGTGGTGTCTGCGGGACCGGGATCGTGATGAAAACGGTCGATCCAGGTATTCGCGTCATTGGTGTCCAGGCGGCTGGCATGCCGGTCGTCTACGAGTCGTGGCGACAGGGCAAGCTCCTGGAACTCCGCGACGGATATACCTTCGCTGAGGGGATCGCGACACGCGTTGCCTTCGAGCTCCCGCTGCGGATCATCCGCGAGCGAGTCGACGACATCGTGCTGGTCTCTGACGAAGAGATTGCGCGCTCCATGGTGGAACTCCTGGAAGCTGGACGGGTGGTCGCCGAAGGGGCTGGTGCGGCAGCACTCGCGGCGGCCTACCGCCTACGCGATCAATTGCGGGGGAAGAACGTCGTTCTTGTGGTAAGTGGCGGGAACGTGACGCTCGAAACCTTGCGCTGGGCGTTCGACGTCTTCACAGCATCGAACTCCGAGGTGAGCGAATGAGCGTCTTTGAACAGTTCGGTCGCTGGCTGCGCCGAAGGCAGGGAATCGAACGCAACCCCTTGTATCGCATCGCGACTGATGCACTGGAGGGACGGATCACGGTCGAACAGGCCTATGCGGCGGCTGAACAGCCCAGTACGGTCGCCCGATTGGCCGATGGTGATCTCTGGGAAGTGCTGGACGAGGCAGGACGGGCAGCATTAGATCATCCCGAGCATGCCCTCCTGCTTAGCCGACTCGTCATTCTGGCTGCACGTCAGAAAGGGTTCGACCGTGTCCTTATGGAAGCGAATCTACGTGCAGCCGACATCCTCGCGGAGTACGAAGGGCCGAGTGAAGAGGAACAGGAACGACAACGCGAGCAGGAGCTCCATCTCCAAGAAGCTTTGCGCGCCGCTCGTCGCATCGCGAACGCGGCCGGCCAACGGCGAGCCTTGGCCCGCCTGGCACGGCTGGCCTGGATGCGCGGCGAACGCGATCGTGCGCGAGAACTCTTGATGCGCCAGTTGGAGTCAGGCAGCGAGAACACCGATACGCTGGAAGACGTCGAAACCGCACTGATGCTCGGCGATCTCGCCCGCCAGGAAGGGAACCTGGCAGCGGCGCGCGAGTTCTACAACCGTGCCAGTCGGAGCGCACGTCGCGTCGGCCACTATGCGGGCATGGTCGACGCGCTGCTGCGGCAAGTGACGATCTTGCGCGAACTCGGCGATCTGGACGCCACCTATGCGCTGCTGCAGCAGGCACAGGAAGCTGCTGAACGGATGATTGATCATCGGCTCCAGGCCGAAATCGCAATCCAGATCGGTGCGATCCTGGTCGAGCAACGGCGGCTCACACAGGCGCGGACAGCTCTTTTGGCCGCGCTCGAGCGGGCACGGACAGCGGCAGATCTCGCGCTGGAAAGCAGGTGTCTGATCGGGCTAGCACAGATCGAGCGGCAGGCAGGGAAGTTCCGTGACGCTGCCGACCACCTCCATCAACTGGCCAATCTCGAACTCCGACTTGGAAACCGGCGTGCTGCGATTCGAGCACTGCTTGATGCAGCAGAACTTGCGCTCGAAGGACAACAGGCGCAGCGCGCGCTGCAGTTCTTGCAGCTAGCACAGCAACAGAGCGAGGCAATGGAGGACGTGACGCTCCGCCAGCGGCTCCTCGGGCTCTCCGGTTTGGCTCATGCCGCCCTGGATCATCGTGGTGAAGCGCTCGAGTACCTCTCCCGAGCCTTCCGCCTGGCGCAGCAGCGGGGCGACGTAACAGAGCAGGCACGCTGGCTACTGGGTACGGGCGAAGTGCTGCTCGAGTTTGGTGAACTCCAGGACGCGATCACGGTCGCAAAGCACGCTGCCAATTTGGTCAAGGTAACCGAAGACCCACGAATGGAAGCACAGCTCGCCGTCCTCCAAGGTTCGATCGCCCTGGCGCGAGGACTGCGTCGCGAGGCAGAGCAGCACCTGCTCCAAGCCTGTGAACGGGCAGAACAGGCGCGCGACTTTCTCGCCCACGAGCGAGCCCTGCTGCTCCTGGCCGAACTGCAACTCCAAGACGCGGATCCGCACGGAGCCATCGGTTATCTCCGACAAGCTCTCGATGTTGCGACCGCAACGGGGAACGACGAACTTCGTACGCGCCTCCACGGGAGAATCGCGCGCCTCTATCAGTCACTCCACTATTTCCGCGAGGCAGAAGAACACTACCGAGCGGCTGCGACAATCGCGCAGGAGATCGAGTCGCTGCCGTTGCAGGCTCGTGCGTTGCGTGGGCTCGCTACTGTGCTTGACGCGTCCGGTCGAGTCGAGGAAGCCCTCGCCACGTATCGTGAGGCGGTAGCACTTTTCGAGCAACTCGGGGATCGACGCGCCGCCTTAGCACTGCACTACAATGCAGCGCTCTTGCTCCTTGATCAGGGCAACGACGGCGAAGCACGGTATCATCTCCGACTGGCGTACGAACTTGCCCTCGCCTTAGGTGACGACGAGTTGGCTACGAGTCTGCGTGAGCTGCTGGGGCCGGACCTGCGACGCTCACCTGCCGCAAGCGAACCGGCTGACGAGCTCCTCAGCGAGTCCCCACTCATCCCACCCCGGCACGAAGAACTCCCGCGTGACATCCCTTAGAAGCCGCGTACGAACGCGTGTTCCTCTAGACGTACGTACACCCTGTGTGCTAGACTGCCCCTTGCCAGGCAGGCACGGCAGGAGTGCAGGCCGGTGGGAAGTGCGGAGGAGGATCCACCGCGCTGCTCTCTGATCGTGCCCAGCGGTTGACCTCGGAAACTGGCGAGAGGAGCACGAGGATGGCGCACGTCATCGAGCGGAGCGCGCGCCTTGCCCGGGCAAGCGCATCTCCCTACGTTGCACTCCAATACGCTGCCGACACGACGGCCAGTGGGCTGCGTGCCTTCGCAGTCGTCGTGGAACCGATCGACCCCTTACCCAGTAGTCCAGATGTCGCCCGCCGCGTCATCGCGTTACTCCAGCACGCATTCTGGCAACTCGGAACACACACCTCGCTTGAAGAGGCGAGTGAGGCACTCACGGAAGCGTATCTCCGGGCGAATCACTGGCTGGTTACCCTCAACAGCGGCCGCCCAGGCAGCCAGTGGCACCGGTTCGGTGCGACGTGCGCCATCCTCAGTGCTCACGATCTCATCCTGGCTCAAGTGCCACCGAGTAGCGCGATCGTGACACAGGATGGTGACTTGTACACTTTCCCACCCCGAGAGAGCGAGCCGACCCGCTTTGCATCTGCACTTGGGAGCGCTCGCCAACTGCAACCGGCCCTTTACTACACCCGTAGCGCACCTGGCGATCTCCTCCTGCTTACCACCAGCCGCTACGGCTCTCGCCTGCTGGACAACCACAGCCACGAGCTGCCCAACGCAACACCTGGCCGAATCTTCGAGTGGCTCGAAGAGCTCGCCATCGATGAAGGAGATGCGGAGCAGGTCCCCGCAGTGGTCTTGCGCGTCCCTGAACAACCCCGCTTCAGCGCTCAGCCAGTTCGACGTCTCAGCGAACTCTTGCGCCTTCTTCTCCCCGAGAACACCGGGCAGGACGAGCGTACCGGAGTAACCCAAGACAGGAAGGGAGTTGACGCCACGCCTTTGGACGAGCAGACTAAGGGAGCACGGGAGGAGCGGGCGGACCACGACGCCAGCCTGTACGAAGAGTCAGCCCCGCTCGATGAGGCCAGACCGCCAGCTTCTGACCGCCAGGCAGAAGAAGCGACGGTCGGCGCAGGGGATGAACCCGAGCCGCACCAGGTGGCTTCCAGGCGTGGGGGGCGAACCCTGATCGAGCTCATTGCTGGGCTCGCGATCGCAACCGTCACTGGGCTGCTGGGAATCTGGCAGCTCGTCGCACGTCGGCGTCGCCCACTTCTCCCTCAGGACGATGGCACGTTCGGGCTGCCCCGCCTAGAACGGCACGAAGACCGCATTCGCCTTCCTGATCTCACTCCAGTCCGGCGCCAGCTGCCGCGACTCCCCGCCAGCCGTCTCACTGGCCTGATCGCCATCGGCCTCCTTGGCGCGCTCACTACGACGCTCGTCGTCTCGGTACAGTCGGGACGAAATGCCGAGCGGAGGCAGGAATTCGCTCAGCTGTACCAGTCAGCGGTCGCTGAACGACAGCTCGCCGAGCAGGCTACCGATTCCACGATCGCCCGCGCCTACTTGGCAACCGCGTCGCAACGGCTCGAGCGCGCTGCTGCGCTCGGACTCGAGCCCGAACTCCTTGCGCAAGAACGCGCAGCGATCGAACGAACGCTCGACAAGCTTCTCCGCGTGGAGCGTCTCTCGGCCAGCGCGGTTCAAGTCCTCGGATCCGTGCCTGCAGCTCCAGAAGGTGTGCACCCACGCCTCTTCTTTGGCAACGGCCAGCTCTATCTCCTTACTGACGCGCTTTACCGCCTCGATGCTGGCGGGACACGCCTCGTGCGCTTGCTCGGCCCTGGTGATATCGTCGACGGAGTGACCGTTGGGCCACTCGTCGGTGCAGCCTGGGCCGATGGCGCTCCAGTCGCATTCGACGGCAGCGTCGCCTACCTCTTCGACCCGACTGCCGCGCGCTGGAGCGCACTCCCGGTTGGGACTTTTGGCGCACCGTACCAGAATGTGGCCGCGCTTGGCACCTTCACTGGCAACCTCTACTTGCTTCAACCACAGAACGGGCAGATCCTCCGCTTCTTGAACGGCGCCTATGCCAATCTCCCCGAAGACTGGACGGGGGGACAAGCAGCTGACCAGCTGCGCAACGCTGTCGACTTCGAGATTGACGGTCGCATCCATGTGATTCTCGCCGACGGCACGGTGCTCACGTTCTACCGCGGTGCTTTGGAAGCAACCGTGACACCCCAAGTTGAGCCACCAGTTACCGATGCGGTCGCGCTCTCTCAGCAGCCTGACCGACCCTACCGCTACATTGGAACACGCAGTGGTCGCATCTTACGCCTGCGCACTGACGGGACGCTTGTCCAGCAGTTCGTCAGCGGGTCAGGTGTGCCATCGCTTGATGGCTTGCGTGATCTGGCCGTCGATGACGTGCAGGGACTGGCATATGTCCTGACGGATCGCGGGTTATTCCTCGTCCGTCTCCCCGCACCACCGGCTGGATCCTAATCAGTCACCGCGCTCGCTGATGCGCAGTTCTTCAATAGATAGCCGCACCGTCTCGTCTCCCACCTGGACGAGCGCGGTGCGGTTCCGCGTCTGGACGGAAACGACGGTTCCGATGCCCTGAGATGTCTCGACACGCGTGCCAATGCGCGGAAAACCTCCAGGCAAGGAAGGACTACCTGTAAGGAGTCGCACCAGTGCTCGCTCGGCCAGGTCGTCACCGCCTCGCGGGCGACCGAGTCCGCCGTAGTGAGACTGGACAGCTACCGCGACAAGGCGAACCGGTTGCCTAAGGAGCTCGCTCAGTGCCCGCTCCTCCTCTGGCATCTGGGCATCTGGCAGCCCGCTTACCTCGAGCACAAGACCACCGGAGAGGGACGGCCGCACGCCGACGATCGTTCGAGAAACGTTCCCTTGCAGCGCGCGTGCCGCAGCGAATGCACGCTCCCAGAGCTCCGGGATCTGCGCCAACTCTTCCGGACTGAGTGACCGAGCGGCGATGGCCGGCAGAGTCTCGCAGCCGTAACACCGTGACTCATCCGCGAGGATCCCCGCAACCTCCTCACCAAGTGGGCCAGGAACCGCAATCCAACCGGCGCCCTTGGGAACAAGAGCCAGTTCAAGCCGCGCCGATCCGAGTCTCCGAATGGCCCCTTTCACGAGCTTCCCTCCGCCCAGGTCATCGCCGCGACATCGAGGGCGAGTCGTGCCTGCACATTCACCTCGAGATCGGCAAGCGCTTGCAGGGTAGCTCGGAGGCCGCGAGCCGTTCCAGAAAGTCCTTCCCGCCGCGCAAGTTCCTGCAGCGCAGCACGTGCTTCTTCATACACGATCGGCGCATTCAGATCCGCCGCCAGCCAGAGCGCATCCCGCCAGAGCTCCACGGCCAGCCGGAGCGTATCCTCGACGACTGCTCGGCGTCCACGCCGGTACTGCTCCGCCAAGCGCCGAGCGAAGCCGAGCGCTGCGAGCGGCTCACTCAGCGCTGCAATCACTTCTGCGACCTGCTTTTCGCGGCGTGTCAACGCGGCATCGTCGTTCGCCATGCGTAGCGCCTCGGCGATCCGGCCACGCGTCGCACGCGCCAGCCGCGCAGCTCGCTCTGGGGCAATACCACGCTCCTGCAGCGCCTGCTGGACGAGAGCGAGCGGGAGCGGACTTAGTGCCAGCACGTGGCATCGGGAGCGGATCGTCTCCGGCACCGACTGGAGATCCTCGGCAATGAGGAGCAACACCGCGTAGGGTGGAGGCTCTTCGAGCGTCTTGAGGAGCGCATCCGCGGCATCACGCGACAGTCGCTCGGCATCATCAACGATTGCGATGCGCCAGGCACCTTCGAGTGGGCGGAGCGCGAGACTTGCGCGGAGCTCACGGATCTGGTCGATCGAGAGGAGTTTCGCCTCCTCTCGCCCCTGTTCCAGACTGACCCGCGTGACGTCCGGGTGCACCCGCCGCAGAACCCGGTCGCACGAGCGGCAGCGTCCGCAGGGGCGTGCCTCCGACACCGCTTCGCAGAGCAATGCTTGGGCGAAAGCATACGCCAGTGTCGTCCGCCCAATTCCAGCAGGGCCGGCCAAGAGGTAGGCATGATGCACATGGCCACGTTCGATGGCCCGCGCCAAATACGAGACTACCCGCTCGTGGCCAATCACCGGCCAACGCGATTGAATCTCGAAGGCGGTTGAGATGCTCTGGTCGCTCACTTCACTTTCGCCGGTTGACGTGTTGGCAGTGAGACTGGCCCCTCGACCTCCTCGCCCTGCGCGAGAGCCGTCACGATCTCATCGATCTCGCCCTGGCTCAAGCGTCGCTCGCTGCCATAGGCACGGATCGCGTCGAAGAGCTCCTTGCGTGTGACGATACTGACCGGCGATTCAATAACCTCAAGCTGTGCCTGATCGTTGAGGAAGACGATCAGACCCTCGACAAGATCAGCACCAGGAAGATCACGCTGGGCAAGGAACCTTTGCAACGCTTCCACCTGGCGTTGGCACTCAACTGTTGGATTCCCGAGCGGTGGGCCGCCAAAGGTCAGGAGGCGGATCAGGAACCGGTCGAGCCGTCGCCACCGCATTCCCTTCACCACGATACGTCCCGCCAGTTCTCGCGTCGTGATGTTGAGGATCCCACCAGGCCAGATCAGGACATGCTCTGGCCGCCACCCTTCGGGCACGTCCGGATAATGAACCAGCGTATAGCGGTCGTTCAACCGTCGCAGCGCGGAATCGAGAAGTTCGTCCGGACGCGGCCGGCGATTCCACTTTGCCCACTGCTGCATGCCAGCGTTGAAGAAGAGAAAGCCCGTAATGAGTGCGGCATAGGCAAGATAAATATAGAGAAGCTGCTGCAAGAAAGTTAGTGCAATGGAACCCAGCAAACCAGCGAGGCCGAGCGCGATCATCAGGCGTGCGGCGCGCTGCCGTTTCTTCAGATATCCAACATTCCGCACGACGCGCATTCGGAGCCCCCGCTCAGCACTTGCTGACGGTCAGTCTAGCACGTCGTTCAAGACGGCGGCGGCTCATCTTCGTGACGCGGCTGGATAATGGTGACTGTTCGTGGATACGGCGCACTCACACCCGCTTCACGCAGCGCAACCAGGATGCGCCGCCGGAGTTCGCGCGCGACCCGCCACTGCTCCAGGGGCCGCGTTTTGACAGCAAGGCGGACTGTCGCCTGTTGCGGTCCGATCGCTTCTACACCAAAGACCTCGCCTGGCTCAAGCACAAGCGGGCCAAGTTCCGGATCGCTGGGCAACTCGGCAAGTAATGACTGCAGAACCGCGACGACCCGGTCGACGTCTTCTTCCGGCGTCAATGCAACGTCGATGACTGCTCTTGCCCAATCACGTGAGAGATTCTGGACGATGCGAATCTCGCCATTGGGAATGACGACGTAGGCGCCGTCTAGTGTGCGTAAGGCTGTGTAACGGAGTGTTAGCGCTTCAACCTGCCCACTCAGGTTGTTCACCGTAATCACGTCTCCGACATGAAATTGGTCTTCCAGGACGATGAAGATCCCACCGATGATGTCACGGATCAGCGTTTGCGCGCCCAAACCGATGGCAAGGCCAGCTACCCCAGCACTCGCAAGGAGTGGACCGATCGGCACACCATACAGCGCCAGGACTGTCAATCCGGTCAGCAAGAGAATTGTGAGCCGGACAGCTGACTCGGCTAGCGTGGTCAACGTGCGAACGCGGGTCGCAAATTCCCGCGTGGTAAGCCGTTGTGCCTGCAGCACTCGCGCCACACCGCGGTGGATGGCGAGCCGGGCCAACCGCAGCACAAGCCACGCGATGATGATAACGACAATCGCCTGGATGGTCGGTTCGACGAGGAGAACAAGTCGTTCAGTCAGACGCTCGAACACTCGGCCCAATCCTCTCCGCCAGGACCCCTTCCACGAGCTTATTCACTGCCTACCCCTCGGCGATCCAGCGCGCGATCGCTTGCTCCCAGCCGTGGAGAACTCCATCCGCAATGAGCAGGATCCCCTGAGAGAGCGCCATCCCGACAGCATCGCCGGGGCGCAGTACAGCGATAGCCGGAAGAACTGTCCCGAGGACATCGCCGAGCACCATTGCCGTGGCACTGGCCCGAGCAAATAGCGCCTCGTCCGCCTCTGGAGTGACAAAGACCATAATCCAGAGCCAGGCCGGAGCATGCGCCTGTCGTAGAGCCCCAGCCACCACCAAGTCAGCCGCTAGCCAGAAGTCGACGGCACTCTCCGGAAGCCGGGCCGCGAGTTCTTCATAGAAGACTCCTGGCACACCCCAGCGGAGTGATGCGAGATAGCGACAAAAGAGCGTCGGCAGGCGACGCTCAAGATCTTGCCGGAAGGCGGAGAGTATCAGTCGCTCCTGCTCACGGACAAGTTGACGGAGCAAGACACCGAACCCGCTCAGTTGACCAGCGAGTTGATCCAACTGGGGAACTGCTTGCTGAAACTGATCGATAAGATCTTTGATCGCCTGCTTTGTGGCATCATCGACTTCTGTCATCCGCTCAAGTTGTGTGGAGAGTGCAATGAGGGCGTCGTTGACGCGGGCCTGGGCATTGGCCATGTCGCGGAAGAGTGAACCAACCTGGCGCATCGCTTCGGAAACCGCTTGAAGCTGGTCAGTCGTGTCGCGCTGCACCCGGATCAAGTCCCCGAGTTGGTTGACCGTCAGGCGATGCAACGACACGATGTCATGCATCGCTTGTTCGATCGCATCCATCGGTGACTGAGCGTCCGGAGTCACGTCGGTCTCACCTTCGTCCACCATCCGATTCGCGAAGGATCATAACACCGGCCTACCCGGCGAGGCCCATCAACCGGCAAGCGCATGACACACAAAGAAGACCACCGAGTTTTCACAAACACATACGTGTATTACCTTCGCACGATAGCGCTACTAGTGCACCTTATATGGAAGAAGCTTTGTTAGTTCGGGCCAGATATTATGCTCAAAGTATATTGATGGGAGCAAGGAAGAGAGTTCCCTCGTATTCGGCAGGACAACAATGATCGAAGTCTCTTCCCAAGAGCATACCAGTGCCATAGAAATTGGCTATCGTAACCTCCTGACCCCTGGAGTATTACCCCCTCACGATCCAGCGATACTCGCGAGAGATTACGCATGAAGCAGAGACAGCAGGTCGAGAGTGAGAAACGAACGTCCCGCCACCTTTTTGATGGTCACTGCTAGCTTGGCACGCAGAGCCAGGCGACGGGCCGCTTCTCCCTGCGACTTGCCTCTTGACAACGTTCTCCGCTGCCCCTATCATGTCGCTATCCGACATATGTGGCGGAAGGTTCAGACGGACAGGAGGTACACCGATGACGACTCAGGCGATCCCCGGTTACCGCTACGGCGACCCGTCCCTCCCCCGCGCCCCGTACAGCGAGACGGATCTGAAGCCCCTACTGCAGACCTTGCTCTTTACCGACGATGACATCGCTGCACTGCGACACGCCGGCGAGATCCTTGCACCCCATATCGAGGAACTCCTTGACGTCTGGTATGGCTTCGTTGGCAGTCACGATTTTCTGCTCCAATACTTCTCCACCCCCGAGGGGCCACACAGCGACTACCTCGCTCGGGTGCGCCAGCGTTTCGGTCAGTGGGTGCTCGATACCTGCCGTGCCGAGTTCGACCAGCGCTGGCTCGACTATGCCTACGAGATTGGTCGCCGTCACTTCGACAAGAAGAATCAGACGGATGGCGTTGAGGGTGCACCGCCCTTTATCCATTTCCGATTCATGATTGCGCTCGTCTATCCGATCTATGCCACTGTTCGACCGTTCCTTGAGCGTGGCGAGAGCGATCCCGCGATGATCGAACGGATGCACCAGGCCTGGCTGAAGGCCGTCCTGCTCCAAGCGATTCTTTGGACCTACCCTTGGGTGAAAGAGGGGACATGGTGAAAGGAATATCTGCCGGAAGCAGTCTCTACAGCTGATTCAGCTCACCATATGGCCACACTCAAGTCACCTGAGGAAGGTGGGTGCATGAAGTAGTGGACATTTCTCATGTCTGCGGAATAGTAGCACAAATACTGCCTACTGTGTCCAGGACGGGCCAATGACTCCGGCTGGAGAGATTCCACTACAAGGACTCTTCATCATCCGAAACTTTCTTGGATCCCACAGGTTAGCTGAGAGGGGGAACAACGCGAAGTCTCCGGTTGATCACCCGGCGATGCAATACCGCGATCTCGCCGTTTTCGTCCTTGCATGATTGGGGGCGACGGATCCTAGTTTCATATCCGAGGTACAGTATTGCTGTCCTCAACCTTCCCACAGCCTCAGCTCAGGCACAGAGGCCGCGGCCCCTCAAGTCGCGAGGAGCTGAAACACGCCGGCTCGGTCACGCATGACACGAGGGTATCGCGGCAGGAGCACCGAGATGATCGGGAGCGGCGTCCACTGCCCTTGATCGACGCTTTCGCCGCGGTCACTAGCCTGCTCGGCCTGCTTCGTCAGAAGGGCAATCCCCCTCATGGAGGCCTAGGAGTAGTCAGATTCGGCGAGGTCACGTCGAGAGGAGGCGTGCCGCACCGGAACGTCACCCCGGACCCTGTGTAGGAAGGACGACTGGCAGAAGAGTGCGCAATCGACTTCGCGGAACTGACATTCGACGATACGCACGCAGCTTTCGCAATGGACGAGGAAGCATGCATGCGCCGAGGAAACTCACGACAAAAGCGACCCCGACGAGCCGTTCGCGTCCCGGCGCGTGTCCGCCAGTCTCAGATTCACCCCCTTCCCGGCTCGCGCCGGTCCGGCTGGTGAACAGCCCTGGTGCCCGCTTTCGCGAGCAACTCCGACAGGTGGCTATCGGAGCCGGAACAAGCAACCCGATTCCTTGGGTGCTCTCGCGACGGTCCGACGAGAACTCGTCGGGATCGCATCTTCAGGATACCTCAATTGTGCCTTGCTGTCAACCCCCTACATGGCAAACTCGCCACTTCTGCTGCCCGGGGTCGTCACCTCGCAACTCAGTGCACCCGTCCGCACATGATGCGCAAGCCTTTCTGGCAAGCGGCTATTCCAGTCCAAGGATCTGGCAGTGTCTTCACCACGCTGGCGCAGTCTCGTTCCACGCTTGTCGTCAGCCGCCATACTCCCTAGGACTGCCTTGCCCCGTTTATCTCCTGCGGCCAGACACGATTGGCGTGGGCTCATCGGCAGGGGTGCCAATCCCCCTCTCCCATTGTGGACGAGCTTCTGTGAGCGGACGCGAGAAACGGAAAGTCCGGCGCCTACCCCACGCTGCCGAGGTACCTCCCGTGTGCAACCCACTTGACACGCGGGGAGGCCGGTACTACGATGGCGATTAGTATGGAGTCCCAGCAAACTAATTCAGTCGTGAGCCATGAAACACGGATAGGGATATGCACGAGACTCGGGTCGCAGATCAGAGGCTCATGCGACAACTGAACCTCTCGCTGGTCCTCAATGCTTTGCGGCTGACATCTCCGCTGTCGCGCGCCAAGCTCGCCCACGCCACCGGGCTGAACAAGGCCACCGTCTCTAGTCTAGTGGAAGAACTGATCGACACCGGCTTTGTCTCGGAGCTCGGTCCCGAACGCACCGGGCGCACAGGCCGTCCAGAAATCCTGCTCGAACTGGATCGACGAGCAGGAGGACTGATTGGAGCCGAGATAGGAGTTGACTTCATCTCCGTCGTTATCGCCAACTTCGCTGCCGAGATCATTTGGCGATACTTCGAGCGGACTGTTCCTGAGACGAGCGAGACACGGGTGCTCAATCGCCTTCTGGAGATCGTCCGCCAGGGAATTCGTGAGACGCAGGGCCAGTACGATCGCATTCTTGGGCTCGCACTCGGCGTGCCAGGACTCGTCGACGTGCCCTCTGGCACTCTCTTGTTCGCCCCAAACCTTCACTGGCACGAGGTACCGCTCCGGTCACTGCTCGAAGCCGAGTTCGAATTTCCGATCTACGTCCACAACGAGGCCAACCTCGCGGCCCTCGGCGAAAGTTTCTTCGGTGCAGCACGCGATGTGCGTAGCCTGCTCTATGTGAGTTCCGGAGTTGGCCTCGGCGGTGGGATCGTCCTCGATGGCCAGCTTGTTTCGGGCGCCACTGGCCTGGCTGGTGAAATCGGCCACATGACATTGGTGCTTGATGGCCCGCAGTGTAACTGCGGAAATCGCGGTTGCTGGGAGACGCTCGTCAGCCAGGAAGCAGTCTTCCAGCGAGTGCGAGCCGCCATCGACAGTGGACAACGCTCGCAACTGCAGGAACTGACACATGGCGATCTCACGCGGCTGACCATCCCGCTCGTTGTACAGGCCGCCAAGCGCGGTGATCACGTGGCTTTGGCCGCTCTGGAGGAAACGGCCTTCTATCTCGGTGTTGGCATCGCTAATCTGGTTAATGCGCTCAACCCGGAAGCGGTCGTCTTCGGTGGCGTGCTTAGCCTCGCAAGCGACTTCTTGATGCCGACCATCCAGCGCGTCATCCAGGAACGCGCGCTGCGCTGGCTTGCCAGACCGCTCCGACTTCTCGTCGCGACACACGGTTTTGATGCTTGCGTGATGGGTGGTGTCGCGCTGGTCTACCAGCAGGTCCTCAGTCGGCCATTCCGTGCCACCCGAGCGTCAACACAGAACTCTCGACAGGCTCTAGCCAGTCCCCAGAGATTCAGGGATCCGAGTGCACCGGCTTCTCGGCATGTTGGTGCGGCCTCAAGAGGGGGAGGTGAGACAGGCGATGAACCACAGGCGACCGCGACGAGCATGCGGGGCACTCGTCAGACCCCGCATGAGATCACGGCGCTCGCCGTCGTGAAGCAGGATCGATGGTTGAACCACAGAGGAGGGGAATCATGACTTCGACAGGTCGGGAATACAGTCGAGAGATGACGCGGCGGGAAATGCTCCGGCGTTTTTTGGCACTGGGCCTTGCACTTCCAGGAGGCACAGCCTTGTTGGCTGCCTGCGCTGGCGGACCACAACCCACCCCCACTACCGCAGCCCCAACGCAGCCACCAGCGGGGCAGGCCAGTCCGACCGCCCCGACCACAGGACAAGCAGAGGACAAGCTCGAGATCTTCAGCTGGTGGACGAATCCGGGTGAGGCTGACGGACTCAAAGCACTCTTCGACCTTTTCAGCCAGCGTCGGCCAGGAGTGGAAATTATTAACGCAACGGTTGCCGGCGGTGCTGGCACCAACGCCAAGGCGGTTCTGGTCACCCGAATGCAAGGCGGAAATCCGCCCGATAGCTTCCAAGTGCATGCAGGACAAGAGCTTATCGGCACGTGGGTCGTCGCAGGCAAGATGGAACCGATCAATGATCTGTTCGAGCAGGAGGGATGGAACAAAGTTATGCCGAAGACCCTGCTCGATCAGATTTCCCACGAAGGCAAGTTCTATTCTGTTCCTGTGAACATTCACCGCTCAAATATGCTCTGGTACAACAAGCGCGTTTTCGAGGCAAATAACCTCCAGCCGCCGAAGACCGTCGACGAGTTCTATCAGGTCGCCGAGAAGCTGAAGTCAGCCGGTGTGACGCCACTTTCGGTCGGTGGTAAGGATAAGTTTGAAGTTCCACACCTCTTTGAGAGCGTATTGCTCGCGGTGTTTGGCCCGGAGGACTATCCAAAGCTGTTCGGCGATCCTGGTATGTGGGAAAGCGATGCCCGCATCCAGGAAGCGATCGACATGCTCGATCAGTTCTTAAGCTACGCCAATGAGGATCGGGCTGCGCTGAGCTGGGCCGATGCTGCTCAGCGCGTCATCGATGGCAGCGCTGCCATGACGATCATGGGTGACTGGGCTTACGGCTACTTCATCAACAAGGGTGCACAGCCGGGCCAAGTCTTCGGCTGGGTACCAGCACCAGGGACAGACGGTAGCTTCCTGTGGCTCAGTGATAGTTTCGGCTTGCCGGTCGGTGCTCCGCATCGTAACAACGCCATTGAATGGCTGAAGGTCTGTGGATCGCGCGAAGGTCAGGACGCGTTTAATCCGAAGAAGGGCTCCATTCCTGCGCGCACCGATGCGGACAAGAGCAAGTACGACGAGTACCTGCGCTACTCGATCGAGCGGTTCGCGCAAGACAAGCTGGCACCGAGCGTTGTCCACGGTGCTGCTGCAAACGAGGCCTATATGACCGAGTACAACAATGCCTTGAACGTTTTCTCAGCAAGCCGCGACAAGGATCAGCTGAAAGGCATGCTCATTGACGCTGCTAAAGAACTCAAGTGAAGAACACGCTCATAGCACGCAAGGACACCGTGGGGGCGGTCGATGACCGGGAAAGTGATTGAAGAAGCGAGGCCGAGACCAGGCGTCGCCACGCGGCCGATGACGGCCCGGAGCCGATACCGTTTGGTCGAACGGCTGATCCCGATACTCATGATCACACCCTCTATCATCGCAATCGCTGTGTTCGTGTACGGGTTCATCGGTTGGACAACTGTGGTTTCTGTCAGCCGATGGCAAGGGATCGTACCCGATCTTAGCTTCGCCGGTTTCCGAAATTACGCTGCCCTTCTTACCTCCTATCGGTTCCAGAGCGACATCCGGAACACGATCGTCTTCACGGTGTTCTTCCTGATCGGTTCGCTTTCGATCGGACTCCTTCTCGCGGTATTGCTGGATTCGAAGGTGCGCGGGGAGTCGTTCTTCCGGACGGTCTACCTCTTTCCGATGGCGCTCTCGTTCGTCGTTACCGGAACGGTCTGGCAGTGGCTCTTCACCCCAGGAGCTCCCGGACAGCCGACCGGCCTGAATCTGCTATTTGAGCAGATCGGGCTACCCGTCTTTCAAACCTGGAGTACGGTTTCCCACGTCTGGCCTGGAGGCGGGTGGAAACCTGAGTGGCTTCGCGTTCCGTTTGGGGTTCCCTTGGCCATGATCCCCGTGATTATCGCCGCGATTTGGCAAATGTCTGGCTTCACTATGGCAATGTATCTCGCTGGGCTACGAGCGATCCCCGACGAACTCCGCGAAGCCGCTCGCGTGGATGGAGCCAGCGAATGGCAGGTCTTCCGCTGGATCACCTTTCCGCTCCTCCAGCCAGTGACGCTCAGCGCTGTGATCGTCCTTGGCCATATCTCACTCAAGATCTTTGACTTGATCATGACGCAGACTGGTGGCGGTCCAGGCTTCGCGACCGATGTGCCGGGTATCTTCATGTACGAAACAACGTTCAAGAGCAATAAATACGCGGAGGGAGCAGCGGTAGCGATCGTGATGCTGCTCATGGTGTCTGTGCTTATCGTGCCGTACTTGATCTGGCGGCTGCGAACGGAGACCGAACGATGAGCGTCCGTGCTCCCCGTGCACCCCGTTTTCACCCGACACGCTTGATCATCTACAGCGTGATGATCGCCTTCGCGGCCTTCTACCTTCTCCCTGTCTACCTCATGCTCATCACCGGCATGAAGAGCTTCGAGGAAGTCAACATCAGTCGCATGTGGGACCTCCCATCAGGCCTAAGGTTCGATAGTTTCCTCGCCGCTTGGCAAACACTCAAACCGAGCTTCCTTAACAGTGTGAAAATGGTGGTTCCGGCAACAGTACTTTCCAGCCTGCTCGGCTCAATGAACGGCTATGTGCTGGCCAAATGGAAATTCCGCGGGTCGGATACGCTCTTCACCGCGATTCTCTTCGGCATGTTCATTCCCTACCAGAGCATCCTGATCCCGCTCGTGCTCACGCTGCAGCGCATGGGGCTGTACGGATCGATCCCCGGACTGATTCTCACGCACGTCGTCTACGGCATCCCTATCACCACACTCATTTTCCGCAACTACTACGCCGCAATACCGACGGAACTCCTGGAAGCAGCGAAGGTCGATGGCGCGGGATTCTTTGGGATCTATCGGCGTGTCATCCTGCCGCTTTCCGCTACTGGGTTCGTCGTCGTCGCTATTTGGCAGTTCACCTCTATCTGGAACGAGTTCCTCTTCGGCCTAGTCATCACTAACTCGCCACAGCAGCGCCCGGTGACAGTCGCGCTCCAGAATATCGCTGGGAGCCAGTACACGATGTGGAACGTCCAGATGGCCGGAGCCCTTCTGGTGGCGTTGCCGACGCTGCTCGTCTACATCCTGCTCGGACGATATTTCCTGCGGGGTCTGCTGGCCGGATCGCTCAAAGGCTAGAAACCACCCCAAGATCACATCGCCTCGGGGCACCGAGCGTCACACTGCAGTGCTATCCCAGGCAGGTCGGGATCAGACTGAGGGCACCGATCTAGGTCTCGATGGGCTCGGAAGCAGCCAGTGCTGCACTCTCCTCATCGTCCCGGGCCGAAGTATCCTCTGCATCCGCGCAGCTGTAGGTCTGACACAGGGAGCTGCACTCGCACTCCGACAGTGAACTAGCCAGCAGCGTTGTCTCTCGCGGAGAACGCCTCCGCCCTTGGCACTGCGCAGTCTGGGGGAAAAGGAATAATCCGCGTCGGCACGCGACTGAACGCATGCTATACTCGTCTCGGGCATGTGCTGGCCATAGTAGGGTGGTCATTGTCGTGGAGAGCGAGTCGTACACGATGACCGTGTTCGATCCCGAACTCCGCCAGCGATCGCGAGCTGCGCGCGTCGCCATGGCATTACTCCGCCTGAGCCATGCAGTGAAGGCGATCTCTTCCGACGAAGTGAAGGGGCTTGGGTTGACGCCGATGCAGGCGCAGGCGCTGCTCTGGGTCCGCTATACCAAGCCGTTCCTGGCATCGGTTGGGCGGCTCGCCCAAGCGCTGGGTGTGACGCACGTCACGGCGATCGGGGTGATCGATGCGCTCGAGCGTGAGGGATTGCTCACACGAGAAACGAGCCAAGACGACCGCCGTGTGACACTGCTCCGTGTGACCCCCGCTGGTGAGGAGGCCGTCCAACGTTTGGAACGGTTCGGCCACACGCTCGAAGAAGCGCTTGCGGGGATGGACGAGCGCGAACTCGCGACGCTCGAGCATGGGTTGGGAGCGGTCGTCTGGAGCTTACGAGCAGCAGGACTGCTTCAGGTTGCCGAAGCTTGCCGCGGCTGCGTGTATTTTCGTGAGAACGTGGCTCCAGGAACCAGCGAACCGCACCGGTGTGACCTCATCGAGCGGTTCTTAAGTGAGCAAGAGGCACGTCTGGCGTGTCCGGACTATCACCCGGAACACCCACAGGGACTCTTGTCGTTGGCCGCCGAGTGACGGCTGCTCGAGGCAGCGCAGGCAAGTCTCCCGAGAGCGGTAAGACTTCCCCACATCGGTCGCTGGTGTACCGGCTTTCGGAAGTCAGCTGTAACGCTACCGCCTGTTCTCTTGCGCAGCTGGCTGATGTTCAGTGAATGTCTCGCAGGATCGTCACCAGCGGGATGCGCCTTCTTCCCCCAGTGTGCAGAGCATGTCGGGCAGTAGATAGGCCGCCCATCGTCGGAACGGATTTCAGCGAGACAATCAATCCCTCGTAGCGAGGAGCACACAGGGCCATCAGTCGCAGTGGCCATCCTGGTCGGGATATCGACGAACGCCACACGATTTGCCGCCTTCGCATCACCTGCGGTACTATCGTGACGAGCATGGTGGAGCGCGATGCCCCCGTAGTTCAGTGGATAGAACGGCGGCCTTCTAAGCCGCATGTCGCAGGTTCGAATCCTGCCGGGGGTGCCATCTCGCTCCTTCCACCCAACGAGGAGTACCTGCTCTCCGTGTGGAGAGCGCTCGTAACTGGACATTGGCGAAAAGAGCGAGGACAGACGTGCGCCAGCGCGCCAATCAGCTTTGGCTCCTCTCCTTCCTCCTCGGTACGCTGCTCGTGGTGAGCCATGCACTCCTCACTCGCGTGCTGGGTGTCACGCTCTCTGATTTTGCGGCGAACATCATGGGTGGAGCAGGCATCGGCCTGCTCATTGTGAGCTTACTCACCCAACTCCGGTTCCCGCGCCGTCAGCGCAAACGACAGGAGTGAGGACCACGATGCGCGTCACAGTTCGCTACTTTGCAGTCGTCCGCGAGTTTCTCGGGCAAGACCACGAAGAGCATGAACTCCCGGAAGGGACCACTGTTGGCCAATTCCTGGAAGACCTGATCGCACGTCAGCCGATCCTTGAGCGCTTGCGTCGCTCCATGTTGGTCATGGTCAACCGGCGTTATGCTCGACCAGACCAGCTCCTCTCCGACGGGGACGAAGTCGCGCTCATCCCACCGGTCTCAGGAGGAAGTACTCCCTTCTCCGTTGGCCCTGAACCACTCGACCCAGCCGCTATTGAGCGCCTTGTGGCCGACCCGCGAGCCGGGGCGATCGTGACGTTTGTCGGAACAGTCCGCGACCATGCGCGCGGCAAACGCGTGCGTTATCTGGAATACGAGGCCTATGCGGAGGCGGCGGTAGACGCGTTCGCCCAGATCGCCGCTGAGATCCGGCAACGCTGGGACGTCCTCGGGATCGCCATCGCACATCGGACCGGGCGTCTAGAGATCGGAGAAGCGAGCGTCGTTATCGCCGTGTCCAGCGCGCACCGAGCCGAGGCATTTGAAGCCTGCCGGTACGCGATTGAGCGCCTCAAGCAGATTGCACCGATCTGGAAGAAGGAAGTGTACGACGACGGCGAAATGTGGATTGGCAGTGAGGCGCTCTACCAGGAGCTCTTCGCGCGGCACACCAACGAGCCAGCGTCCTCACCGCAATGACGGCAGTCAGGCCCGCTGACCGCGAACCGGACCGCGCAGAATCGCCTGCAGCCGCTCGCCCGCGCGGTACGGTGTCGCCCGAGGTGGTACGACGAGGTAGGCGTTCGCACCCACGGCGGAGAGCAACCGAGCTGACGATTGCGGACCAGTATTGCGGGCTCGGAGCGTCCCGTCGGAGTCACACCAGACAATTGCCCGCTGGTACTCGATTCGATCACCCGATTCGACATCATGCTCAAGCACGACCGTGACCGGCTCCACCTCGACCGGCTGCTGGCCAGTCATTGCCCGGAGCGCTGTCGCGACGAAAATCTCGAATCCAACCAACGCCGAGACCGGATTGCCGGGCAAGCCAAACAGCAACGTGGAGCCTGCTGTGACGAAATGGAACGGCTTACCTGGTTTCATGAAGAGGCGTTCGATGTGCACCGTCCCGAGTGTTCGCAAAGCTGCACTGATGAGATCCCGCTCACCCACCGAGACTCCACCTGAGGTGATCACCACGTCACTTTCCGCAATCCGCTCTCGGAGCAACTCGGTCAGTCGCTCGACGTCATCTGGTCCACGCCCAGCCCAGATAACCTCGGCACCGGCCCGCTCAGCAGCTGCAACCAGCATGAACCGGTTCGAGTCGCGGATCTGCCCTGGTCCAAGCGGTGCGTCGGGCTCGACGAGCTCGTCACCCGTGCTCAGGACTGAGACACGCGGCCGACGAGAGACAGTAACGCGGGCGAAACCGAGGCTTGCCAACAACCCGATCTCAGCTGGGCCAAGCAGTGTACCCGCCGGAATGACCAGGTCACCACGCCGAATGTCCACCCCAACCGGGCGAACATTCTCGCCTGGCCGAACCTCATCACGCCGAATTACGATATGGTCGTCCACCACTTCCACATCTTCTACCGGAACGACAGCATCCGCACCAGCGGGGAGCGGCGCTCCGGTAGTGATACGGACTGCGGTACCCGGCGTGACGACGACGTCGGTGACATGTCCAGCGTACTGCTCGCCAATCACCTCCCGCCAGGGAGAGGTGTCATCGTGGATCACAGCGTAACCGTCCATCGTCGCGGCAGGGAACGGCGGGTGATCCTCTGGCGCAATGACCGGCTCAGCGAGCACTCGCCCAACCGCCTGCATCAACGTCACGGTTTCCGTCGGCAAACGCTGCACATGCGCCAGAATGATGTCGAGGGCCTCTCGCGGGGTCAGCATTCGACTCGTTCGCTGCATACTGTGCTCCTCGGACCATCACTATCTCCACGAAAGCAACTCAATCCTACACCGGCATCGCGCAATGCGGTGAGAAATGTCACACGCACACTCGGTGTTTCGTCCCTTGACACAGGGGAAACGAGGCATCACGCCCGGAGCGGGCGGATAGCGACAAAAGAGGCCTGTTGGAGCATTGATCATCCTGCAAGCCCGCCTCCAGTCACCAAGCATCGGTGAGCCCTGTGTTCGTCTCCTCTCCATGTGCACACCACGCATGTGATGAATCGCGGCTCTCCCGCCGGCCAGGTGCGGAGACGCCGCACCTCCTCCGCCCTCAACAGTGCCCGACAACGTGATCCGGTGATCTGGGAGTTCCCAGCAACTGCCAAGCAAGGTGTACAGAGGGAGAATCGCCTGACTACACACAACGTCGTTGTCCGGACCGCTGCGGGGGCACGAGGAGGACCAAATGTGGTTCCACACTCTGCTTAGTCCAACGGCTGTCAAAATACGCCCCTGCCCGATTGCTTCTCGCAGCTCAGAACCCCTCCTGAACCGTGCAATGACCTCGAGCAGAGGAACGGAACTCCGCATCGTAAGACCACTTGGACAACGCCGTGATTCCAGAACATCACCGAGGAATAGAGCTGCGATATGTAGGAACCAAAATCTGCCGACATACGCAGTGACAGGAGAGGCGGGGACAGAGGAGGCGCCTCAGCACTTTCCGCAACTCTCCTACTCCCATGGGGATCCGCGAAATTTGCCGAATGACCGCAGCGATACTGCAGCTCGACCGTTTTCATGTGCCCCCGAATAGCGACCGTGCGCGCAGCCACGTATGGCCGATCCGGCCATGGAACACATACCTGCTCGCCGGGCGATTGCAATTGGCGATGGCTGCTCCGTATCATAAAAGATGAAACTCAAATCCTCTCGCCACCCTCGCGATCGAGTGTTCGGGGCATGATGGCAAGCGCTGTACCCCGCGAGAGCGGACACCACACCGAATCGAATCAGGAACCGACCGTCACGACGGCCGGCGATGTACCCACATGGGAGATGATCGCTCCTGAGTTCCAGAAGCGACTGCCGGGCGCCGATCTTGAACTTGTCCGTCGTGCATTCGAGTACGCCCGAGCAGCACACGCGGGAGTGCGACGTCGCTCTGGGGAGCCGTACCTTTGCCATCCGATTGCCGTCGCGCTGATCCTCGCCGATATGCAACTTGACCAGGAAACGATCGCTGCGGCGCTCCTCCATGACGTTTTGGAGGACACCGACGTCACACTGGAGCAGCTGCGCGAGGCGTTCGGGCCACGTGTGGCACGTCTCGTTGACGGCGTCACCAAGCTGGGCAAGATTCGTTGGAGCCCGGAGACGGAGCCGGTCAGTCTCGAGCGTGAGAAGACGCGACAAGCCGAGAGCCTGCGCAAGATGCTGCTGGCTATGGCGGAGGATGTCGGCGTCGTTCTCATCAAATTGGCCGATCGGCTCCACAATATGCGGACTCTCGAGCACTTGCCACCCGAGAAACAGCGGCGCATCGCTCGAGAGACAATGGATATTTATGCGCCGCTCGCCAACCGGCTCGGCATCGGTCAGCTCAAGGCCGAACTTGAAGACCTTGCCTTCAAGTACCTCGAACCGCAGACCTACGAGGCCATCGCCAAAGCGCTGGAGTCACGCGGGCATGACCGCGAGCGCTATCTTCAGCAGGTGATTGAGCAAGTCAAGCAAGCACTGGCTGAGGCAGGCATTCAGGCTGTCGTCACCGGGCGGGAGAAGCACATCGCCTCCATTGCGCGGAAGATGCGCCAGAAGCAGCGCAACTTCGACGAAATCTATGATGTCCTGGGAATCCGTGTCATTGTCGACGAACAACGTGACTGCTACGCGGCGCTCGGTGTCATTCACGGCATGTGGCACCCGATCCCTGGCGAATTCGATGACTACATCGCGACACCAAAGGAGAATCTCTACCGCTCACTGCACACCGCGGTGATCGGGCCGAACGGCATCCCCTTGGAAGTCCAGATCCGTACTCACGAGATGCATCGCGAGGCTGAGTACGGTATCGCCGCCCACTGGCGTTACAAGGAGCAGCTCCGACCGGACAGTGGTGACCGCTCCATCGAGGCGAAGATCGCCTGGTTCCGCCAGATCCTGGAGTGGCGAGACGAACTGCTGGATGCCCAAGAGTTTGTCGACTCGGTTAAGCAGGACCTCTTGCCAGAGATGATCTACGTCTTCACGCCGAAGGGAGACGTGGTCGAACTCCCGGCTGGTGCAACACCAGTCGACTTTGCCTACCGCATCCACACCGAGGTTGGACACCAGTGTGTTGGCGCGAAGGTCAATGGGCAGATTGTGCCACTGAACTACAAGCTCCAGAATGGCCAGGTGGTGCAGATCATCACCTCCAAGGCACGTACTGGCCCCAGCCGCGACTGGCTTATTCCGAGCAATGGTTATGTCACAACGGCTTCGGCCCGCGAGAAGATCCGACAGTGGTTCCGCAAGCAGGAGCGGGAGGAGAACATCGCACACGGCCGGCATCTCCTGGAGCAGGAACTCCGCCGGCTTGGCGTTGAGATGAAACCGGAGGATGTCCTCAAGCTCTTCCCGCGTTATCAGAAGCTAGAAGACTTCCTCGCAGCCATCGGTTATGGAGCAATCACACCGCAACAACTCGCGGCGCGCATCGCCGAGCATGAGGATCAACGCGTCCGTACGGCATCTGCACCCGCTGCCGCAAGCACGCCACCACCGCTCCAGGTGACGGGGTTGCGCGACCTTCTGACCCGCCTCGCCAACTGCTGCAAACCCGTCTATGGGGATCCAATTGTTGGGTTTATCACACGCGGGCGGGGCATCACCGTCCACCGTGCCGACTGCCCGAATATTCTGCACACAACTGAGCCGGAGCGGATCATCCCCGTCAGCTGGGGTGAGACGCCGCAACAACACCCTGTCACTATCCGCATCGAGGCGTGGGATCGTGTCGGGCTCCTGCGTGACGTCACGACACTTGTGGCAGACGAAGGGCTCAACGCGCTCTCCGTCCTTACGAACGTCCACGACGACCGGACGGTGACCATCCTCATGACGCTCGAGGTCGCCAGTGTCCAGCAGCTCAGCCGCGTGCTGCAGAAGCTCGAGTCGATCAAGGACGTCTATGACGTCCGTCGAGTCACTGGCGGGGAAACAACGGCGCCAGCACCTCGCTGAATCGGGCTCACTGTTCGCCGATTTCTTCCTCTGGCTCTTCCAGTAACCCCGCACGCTTCAGCAATCGCTCGCGTTTAGTGAGGCGCCGACGTGGAGGTGTCCGCTCGGCCTCGACCAGCTCCGGCTCCCAGACAAGCTCACGGCCAGCGACCTCGACGATGTCACCCGGTTGGATGCCAAGCGCGATCAAGCGGCGCGAAATACCCCAGCGTGCAAGCAGGCGTTGGTAGCGCTCAGCAGCCTCTGGATTCGAAAAGTCTGTCATCAGCGTGAGGCGCTCGATCTTCGGCCCACGGAGCGCAAAGCGGTGAGGTGCGAGGCGCACTGCCTCCCAGCGTTCCTGCGAGCGATCGAGGGTGTAGACGCGGTGTGTCCGCACCGGCGGAGCGATCCGTTCCGGACGGGGGATCTGCTGCAGCCGCTCCCAAGCTGCTCGGACGAGTTCTCCCACTCCCTGTCCGGTCGCCGCTGAGATCGGATAGACGGCATACCCAAGGTCCTGGAGCGCCGTTGAGAGACGCGGCCAGTTGGCTTGTGCCTCCGGGAGATCCATCTTATTCACCGCCACGAGCTGGGGCTTGCCAGCAAGAGCTGCCGAATAGGCTGCCAGCTCAGCATTGACAGTGTGGAAGTCCTCAAGCGGGTCACGCCCCTCAAGTCCGCCAGAACCGTCAAGGACATGGATCAGTAAACGCGTGCGCTCGACGTGACGGAGGAACTCCAGGCCGAGTCCGGCACCACGCGACGCACCAGCAATGAGTCCAGGCAAGTCAGCAAGGACGAAGGAGCCACCGCCGCTCCCAGGCACGCTCACCACCCCAAGCATTGGCTCAAGCGTCGTGAAGGGATAGTCAGCAATCTTCGGCCGTGCCGCGCTCACGGCTGCGAGCAGTGTCGATTTCCCAGCGTTTGGGAGTCCGACAAGGCCGACGTCCGCGAGCAGTTTCAGCTCGAGACGCAACCAACGCTCCTCGCCCGGTTCACCCTTTTCGGCAAAACGCGGAGCTTGCCGGCTCGGTGTCGCGAAGTGCTGATTTCCCCGGCCTCCAAGCCCACCTCGTGCGACGAGGAGCAGCTCACCCGGTTCGACAAGATCACCGAGCACCTCCCCCGTCGCCTCATCGATCACAACCGTCCCCGGCGGTACGTCGATGTACAGATCCGCCCCGTCACGTCCACTCTTTTTGTTCCCTTGGCCCGGTTGGCCGTCCTCAGCACGAAAGTGCTGCTGGTAGCTGAAGGGAAGCAACGTGTTGAGCGAGGGATCAACCCGCAGGTAGACATTCCCCCCACGTCCACCATCGCCACCGTCCGGCCCGCCACGCGGAACGTATTTCTCGCGATGGAAGCTCACCGCTCCGTTTCCACCATTGCCAGCTTTGACATAGATTTTGGCCTGGTCGTAGAACATGACGCCTCCTGCCCGGGCGAGCCGAGCCTCGATTAAGCGTCGTCACTCGCCACTGGTGCAGCTCACTCGAGAAAGTCGCGGAGTGCGCGCGCCCGCAGCGGATGACGCAGTTTCCGGAGCGCTTTGGCCTCGATTTGGCGCACTCGCTCGCGCGTCACGCCGAAGGCGCGCCCCACTTCTTCCAGTGTATATGTTTGCCCGTCTTCCAAGCCGAAGCGCATCGCCAGCACTCGCCGCTCCCGCTCAGTCAACGTCGCAAGGAGTGCCTGCACGTGCTCGCGCAAGAGCGACATCGCCGCCGCATCGAGCGGCGCTACTGTCCGCTCGTCCTCCAGAAACTCGCCCAGTGTACTCTCCTCTTCTTGACCGACCGGCATCTCGAGCGAGACCGGCTCCTGAGCGGCCTGCAAGAGCTCGCGCACGCGCTCCACCGGCATATTCGCTGCTGCCGCCAACTCGGCCGTCGTCGGTTCACGGCCGAGTTCTTGGGTGAGTTGCCGTGCGATCCGCCCGAGGCGATTGAGCGTATCGACAAGGTGGACAGGCAGGCGGATCGTGCGCGCCTGATCGGCGAGCGCGCGAGTGATCGACTGCCGGATCCACCAGGTCGCATAGGTCGAGAACTTGAACCCTTTGTGCGTCTGGAACTTTTCCACTGCGCGGATCAGACCGAGGTTCCCTTCTTGGATCAAGTCCAGGAGTGTCAGCCCACGCCCCACATAGCGCTTGGCGATGCTGACCACGAGCCGGAGGTTCGCCTCCGTCAGCTTGCGACGAGCCTCTTCCCCCTCGCGCTGAACTCGCCGCCAGTGTGCGGCCAGCACATCCGACGTCAAGCCGAGCTGCGCCAGCGGCGGTTCGGGTGGTAACGCTTGCTCGCAGGGATCACTCCACTGTCGGAGCGGCTCAGGGAAGAGTGCGAACTCAAGCCGCCGCCGTCGCAACTCTTCCTCCATTGCTTCGAGATTCGCCCCAAAACGCGCCAGCGCTTGGCGCAGGACGGTTGGTGAAATAGCGCTTAACGGCAAGACCGCGCTCAGGACAGCACTGCGAGACTGTCGCTCCAACCCAAGCCCCTCGGCAAAGACCTCCACCAGCGGCCACCCCGCGCGGAACCGTTCCCACACGCCCCGTACGATCGCCACCGGATCCTCACCGTGCGCGCGCCGAAACTCTGCCAGGTATTCAGCAACCTCGACCGCCTGCCCAAGCTGCACTTCTTGCTCGGCCGTCAGCAGCGGAACCCGTCCAATTTCCGCGAGATAGAGCCGAACCGGATCCTCAACCAAGAGATCGGGATCGGTCTCTTCTTCGGCATCCCAGACACTAAGCGCTCCATCGACCGCTTGACCGTCCTCGAGTGGCACAACGATCCCCTCCGCGACCAACTCCGCGAGGATCGTCTCGGCAGCGTCTGGGCCAAGTGCCTCGATCAGTGCGGTCAGCTGCTCACGAGAGAGCCACCCTTGTGCTCGCGCAGCCGAGAGGATCGCCATGACATCGACCGGCACCGGAAGGTCAGTTGACTCGTTCGCCTTCATCATCACATCACGGGACCGCTTGGGTCTTCCGCGCCGTTCCGCCTTGGTCACCGCGCGCACTCCTCACGGTCGATGAGGCACCCAATCTCTGCTCGTGCGGCAGCCCAGTGATACTACGGACATGGCGAGAATTCAATGTCCGTCATCTTCGGGGCAACGACCATTTCGCGCGCGATTAGGTCGTTGAGCGTCTCTCGCCGCTGCCATACCATGACTCGCCCATCCTCCACTGCCACCACCGCTGGCCGACGTGCCAGGTTGTAGTTACTCGCCATCGCCAAGCAGTATGCCCCCGCGACGAGCACGACGACGAGATCACCGCGTTGGGGAGCAGGAAGCCAGGCCTCCCGGACAAGCACATCGCCCGACTCGCAGTACTTCCCCACTACCGTCACTCGTTCTGCGGGACGCTCCGTGAACTTTCCGGGAAGCGCGACGTAGTGCGCTCCATAGAGTGCCGGCCGAATGTTGTCCGCCATCCCGCCGTCCACCGCCACATAGGTGCGGACTCCTGGGATGCGTTTGACCGCCCCCACCCGGTACAGCGCGAGGCCTGCACGTGCTACCAGCGAACGTCCGGGCTCAAGGAAAAGTCTCGGGAGCGGGAGGTCCCACGCATGTGCAGCCGCTTGTACCCATTCCGCCAGCATCGCGGCGGCCTCGGTGAGATGAAGCACCGGATCATCGGGGATGTAGGGGACACCAAGACCTCCACCCGGCGAGAACTCTCTTGGGACGATGCCGTACCGGTCGCGCATCCGCGCAGCGAAGGCGAACGTCCGCTCGATCGCCTCGCGGTACGGTCTGAGATCGAAGATTTGTGACCCAATGTGAATGTGGTAGCCAACAAGCTGGAGTGCCGAGAGCGACTGGCAGGAGCGCACAGCCCGCTCAGCATCGCCAGTTTCGATCGGAAGTCCGAACTTCGAGTCCAACTGGCCTGTCCGTCGGTACGCGTGCGTGTCGTGTGGCTCGACGCCGGGATTCAGGCGAAGCCAGACCGAAGCAGTCTTGCCCTCGCGTGTCGCAATCGCCGCGAGGAGCTCCAACTCGTCGAGGTTATCGATCACGAACCGCCCCACACCAACACGGAGGGCAAATTCCAGCTCTGACTCGAGTTTGTTGTTCCCGTGAAACACCAGTCGTTCGGCCGGAACTCCTGCGCAATGTGCCATGAAGAGCTCGCCATCCGAGACACAGTCGACCCCGAGTCCCTCCTGCGCGAGCAATTGGAAGAGTGCCACTGAGGCGTAAGCCTTCGCCGCATAGATGAGAGACGCTTCACCAGAATACTGAGCCAGCCCTCGTCGAAAGGCAGCACAGGCAGCCCGAATCGTGGCAACGTCATAGACATACAGCGGCGTGCCGAACTCATCAGCGAGCTCGGCCAGGGGACAACCACCTACCCAGAGCTGCCCGTCTGCACCCTTTCTTGCCGTATCCGGCAAGACTCGCACCAGTTCGGTGTCGAACTCGCGCATTCTCCATCCTTCGCGCCACGGTGGGCACGGCGCTGAGTATAGTTGGCAATTCGGAGGCGCGCCAAGAGAAACAGCGCGTCAGAGGCAAGGAAGTTCCTGGACGATGCCCGAGACAATTCTGACTGTCGACAGCGTGAGCAAACACTACGGGGCATACGAGCTGTTCCAGGGCGTACGCTTTCATCTGCTGGAGCGCGACCGCGTCGCCCTTGTCGGTCCGAACGGTGCGGGGAAGAGCACGCTCCTCCGTATTGTCGCAGGCCTGGAGCAACCCGACAGCGGTCGGATCATCGCCCAGCGCGGACTCCGTATTGGTTACTTGCCACAGGAACCAGCGGTACCGAGCGGTCGTAGTGTCCTCGAGGCAGCGCTCGATGCCCTTTCACACGTCCGTGCCCTTGGGGAGGAACTCGCCACCCTCGCAGCGGCCCTTGCTACCGTGCACGACCCGGCTGAGCAAGCTCGTCTCCTGACCACTTACGAGCGTGTCAGCACACGCTTCGAGGCCGCCGGAGGGTATGACCTCGATGTTCGCGCCCGGCAGGTACTTGCCGGTCTCGGCTTCCGCGACGAGGAGCTTCTCCAGCCGGTCGAACAGCTCAGTGGCGGTCAACGGACGCGGCTTGCGCTCGCCCGTGCCTTACTTGCCGATCCAAATCTCTTGCTCCTCGACGAGCCGACAAATCACCTTGACCTTGAAGCGCTCGCTTGGCTTGAGCGCTTCCTGCAGCGATTCCGCGGCACGGTCTTGGTCGTTGCACATGACCGCTATTTCCTTGATCAGGTTACGACGCGGACACTGGAGTTGAGTTTCGGTCGTCTCGAGGAGTATCCAGGAAATTACTCTCAGTATCTCGTGCTCCGGGCACAACGCTTTGCAGAACGGCTCGCCGCCTATGAAGCGCAGCAGGAGTACATCCGTAAGGAAGAGGCCTTTATTCAGCGCTACCGCGCTGGCCAGCGCGCCCGGGAGGCACGCGGTCGAGCAACCAAACTGACGCGATTAGAACGACTCGAACGCCCGCGCGAAATCGAACGCCTCCAACTGAGGCTGACACAGGGTGGGCAGAGTGGGCGAACAATCCTTACGACGACTCCCCTTGTGATCGGTTACCCCAACCGCCAGCTCTTTCGGACTCCTGAGCTCGTTGTCCAGCGCGGGGAGCGCATCGCAATCATCGGCCCGAACGGAGTCGGCAAGACGACGTTGCTTCGCACGCTGCTCGGTCAACTCCCTCCACTTGCCGGGACGATCCGCTTTGGCCAAGGTGTCAAGCCTGCCTACCTTGCGCAAGAGCCGCGTTTCGACGAAGAGCGAACCGTACTGGAGACACTTCTGCGCCGGCATGCACTGAGCGAACGTGAGGCCAGGAACTTCGCTGCGCGCTTCCTCTTCGAGGGCGATGAGGTGTTCAAGCCGGTCAGCGCGCTGAGCGGCGGTGAGCGGCGGCGTCTTGCGCTTGCGCTTTTGGCCCTCGAACGCGCCAACGTTCTCCTCCTCGACGAGCCAACCAACCATCTTGATCTCCCCAGCCGCGAAGCGCTCGAGGCCGTGCTGGCTGACTTCGAGGGCACGATCCTCTTTGTCTCACACGACCGCTATCTCATTGATCGCCTCGCGACGACCGTCTGGGCCATCGAGGGCGACGAGCTCGTTGTCTCACTTGGCAATTTCACCGATTACCAGCGCCGCCGCACGGCGGAGCGTCCGGAACCACCTCGCACAACAACGCTCGACCGTGGACGCAGCGCCCCTCCGCGCGCAGCATCCCGCCGCTCACCGCGTCAAGTCGAGCGTGAACTCGCCCAGGTAGAGCACATGATCGAGGAACTGGAGGAACGAGCTCAACAACTCGCCGAGGACCTTGACGAAGCCACCGCGCGTCAGGACGTTGAGGCGATCGCCGAACTTGGCGCAGCGTACGAGACCGTGATGCGAGACCTGGAACAGGCCTATGCGCGCTGGGAGATGCTCCAAGAAGAACTCGCGGGGTTGCACGTTGGAGGCTGAAGGTGCGACGCCCATATGTGATCGGACTCACCGGGAATATCGCTTGCGGGAAGTCGCTCGTCCTGCGAGAACTTGCTGCCTTGGGAGCCGAAACAATCGATGCCGACCAGGTCGCCCGCGAGGTAATGACTCCTGGCAGCCCTGTCCTTGCAGCGATTACCGAGACGTTCGGACAAGACGTGCTCCGTCCTGATGGCACGCTTGACCGGCGTGCACTGGGCGCAATCGTCTTCCGTGACCCTGAGGCGCTCCGCCGCCTGGAAGCCATCACCCATCCGGTTATCGTCGCTGAGATCCGCCGCCGAGTGGCCGAAAGCAACCGCCCTGTCGTTGTTATCGACGCAATCAAACTGTTCGAATCGAGTCTAGCCAGCGATTGCGACGAAGTGTGGGTAGTGACTTGCCGACCGGACCAGCAGTTGGCACGCTTGATGGCTCGCGACGCGTTGAGCGAAGAGGAAGCCCTGGCCAGGATCCGGGCCCAACCCCCGCAAGAAGAGAAGATCGCCCGCGCAGACCGCATCATCGACAACAGTGGGTCGATTGAGGCGACTCGACAGCAGGTGCAGGCGCTCTGGCGCGAAGTGCTCGCCAAGCTCGGTGAAACGGGCAGTCCGATGCTTGCTCGTTCCTCTCCGTCCTCCTACACTGCCAACACATGCAACGAAGCAGAGAGTGGGGAGGGCTCTCGGAATGAGGAGACGGTCACCGACATTGACGCCGGCGGAGGCACGAGCACTTCACGCTGAGGCACTCGTCATCGATTCGCAGCAACCTCCGATCACAACTGGAGCCCTCTTCACGCCGCGCATGCGCCAGCTCCTCGCGGAATACGCACGGATGGGCCGTACCCGAGCGGAAGTCCAACCACTCCTCGAAGCAATGGTCGTGCGGGAACTTCGGGAGTCACCCGAGGCGCGCCGCGCCTACCTCGATCTCTGGGAGCGCTCCGGCGTCACAGTTGCCTGTGGTACTTTCTCCGGCCCTGGTCCGATCAGCCAGGCCTTTGAGCAAGCCGTACGGCGCATCAGCCAGGCTCATGCCATTGTCGACATCCTTGACGAGCACCTGGTCCTTGTCCGCGAGGCAGCTGACATCGAACGCGCGCACCACCAACGGAAACACGGGATCGTGATTGACTTTCAGGATACGCTCGCCTTCGGTGACGATCTCGACCGTATCGAGCTGTTTCATAACCTCGGCCTTCGGATGGTGCAGTTAACCTACAACTTGCAGAACCTTGTCGGTGACGGCTGCACCGAACGGTACCAAGGCGGTTTGACAACGTTCGGGCTGGAAGTGGTCCGCCGCCTCAACGAGCTCCGCATCTTGATCGACATCAGTCATTGCAGCGAACAGGTGGGCTGGGACGCACTCGCCGTCTCAACGGCACCAGTCGTCGTGTCACACTCTGCCGCTAAGGCACTGTCCGACCATCCCCGCGCGAAATCGGATGAGTTGGCACGAGCAGTTGCCGAACGTGGGGGATACTTCGGCGTCGTTGTTGTACCAGGCTTTATCAGCCGGCGACCCCATGCCACGCTGGAGGACTTCGTTCGGCACGTTGAGCACCTTGTGAACGTCTGCGGGATCGACCACGTTGGCATCGGCACGGACAAGATTGGCCCACCGAGTTCCCGCACTGGTTCGCTGATTGAGTTTCCGCCCGAAATGCCAGCTGCTCCACCGGGTACATTCGACTGGACGGGATTCCGCCCTGAGGAACATCGCCTGACGCCCGATTATCGCCTCGAGGGATACGAGACGTTCGCCGATTGGCCAAACCTGACGGTCGCTCTGGCTCAGGCCGGCTTCACAGAAGAAGAGCTGCGGAAGCTCCTTGGGCTCAACTTCCTCCGTGTCTTCCGTGACGTCGTCGGCTGAGTCGTTACCGTCTGATGATAGGATTGCTGCGAGCGGAAGAGCGCGAACCGGTTGGTCGTTCCGCGCGGTACCTGCTCCTTCAACCCGACCCATGTGCTCGACTCGGGAAGACGGAGGTCGATCGTGGAGGCGTCGATTCGTCTCGGCCGTATCCGAGGGATCGAAATCGGTGTGCATTATAGCTGGCTTCTCGTCTTTGCACTGCTCACCTATTCGCTCGCTGTTGGCGTCTTCCCGAGCTGGTATCCCGGTTGGGAACCAGGGACCTACTGGGCGATAGGAGCGCTTTCGAGCCTGCTCCTCTTTGCGTCGGTCTTAGCTCATGAACTCGGGCATTCCCTGGTCGCGCAGTCACGCGGCGTTCCGGTAGTGAGCATCGTGCTTTTCATCTTCGGTGGTGTTGCACAGCTGGCGGATGAGGCACGCCGGGCCCGCGATGAGTTTCTGATCGCAGTGGCTGGTCCTGCCGTTAGTGTGGTCATCGGGGTCATCTCTATCGTACTCTGGCCATTCGTCGATGATATCAATCAGCCACTTGGAGCCGTATTGGAGTATCTCGGCTGGGCCAATCTCATCCTCGTTGCCTTCAACTCGATCCCTGCGTATCCGCTCGACGGCGGCCGTGTGCTGCGCGCTCTTCTCTGGGGCGCAATGCGCAATGTCCTGCGTGCCACTCGTATCGCAGCTGGGATCGGCGTCGCTATCGGATTCCTGTTCATGGCCGGTGGACTCTTCCTTGTCTTCCGGTCGCCGCTCTCTGGCATCTGGCTCATCGCGATCGGCTGGTTTTTGCAGAACGCTGCCCAGCAGTCTTACCAGCAGCTCATGATCCGACGCTTCTTTGAGGGAGTGCGTGTTGGCCAACTCATGGAGCCGGAGCCACCGACCATCAGCCCTGACCTCACAGTCGACGAGCTTGTGGACGCGCTGCTCGTCCACAACGTCCGTTGCTTTCCGGTCGTTGAGAACGGTCGCCTTGTTGGCATTGTGACGCTAACCGACGTGCGCCATGTCCCACGCCACGAGTGGTCGAGCCATCACGTCCGTGATCTCATGACGCCACGGGAGCGCCTGATCACCGCTTCACCCGACGATGACCTCGAGCGTGTGCTGCGCCTTATGGCCGGGCACGAGATTCACCAGATTCCCGTCGTCGACGATAGTCGACTGCTCGGGCTTTTGACACGCAACGCCTTGCTGCGTTTCTTGCAGCTGCGGCAAGAACTGGCACGGACCCCAGACGAAGTCGCCGCGATCTACGCGCAGCAACGCAGAGAACGACGCGTCTCCTAAGTCACCGTACTTCGAGCGGATCGACAAGATCGACCGGCACAGTCTCAACACGCCCGTCGCGCTCGACAAGGACTGCCTCAAAGGCAAGCCCTTCAAGACACCGTGCGAGGAACGGGAGGCTGCGCACGTGCGCGATACCGGGCCCAGCTGGAATCCGGAGGTGGACAGGCATCCCGACGGAGAGCGGAACCGGTCGCAGCGACCGTCCATGGAGTCCACGCGAAGGGGTGAAACAAACCGGTCGATCTAGCCCGATACTTTCACCGCGGAGCAGCGCAGCCCAGCGTCCGGTGCGCTCACGGAGCGCACCGAAGAACGGCTCAGCGAGTGCGATCCGACCGAAGCCCTCCATGACCAGGATGCCAAACGGCAATGGCCAGTCTCCAAGGAAACCCGTCAGTGCCCGTCGCACCCGGGCAATATCTCTGAAGAAAGGTTCGAGCGCACTCACGGAGAGGCTCCCGACGATGACACCAGCTGCGCCGATTTCCAGCAATCGGCGCAGGACTGCACTGCTCACCGTCATACCCGCAACAACGACCGTACCACGACAGCGCTCGTCAAACTCGTCGATCGGCAATTCCCGGTCCGGGCGATCAGCCAGGACCATGAGCGGGCCAGCAGATTCTGGTCCGAGGAGCACAGTACCTGCGACGAGATCCCCGACGGCACGGATCTCGACCGCTCCTTCAGCAACTCGGATGACCTCGCCGGCGACAAGCGCCGGAACAGGCCGACGCGGTGCTTCGGCAACGACAACAAGCGTCCCGGTCTGTTCGTCCAGCGTGGCAAGCCGCCCCGCAATTGGGCTCGACACTTGAAGGGACCGTAGGCCCCGCCGGCGGGCTGCGACGACCTCACCCGCTTCGATCCGTTCACCGAGCGCTCGCACGAGGTAACGAGCAACCTCCCCTGGAGCGACTCCTAGTTCCACCGCAAGAGCGATGCGGGCTGCCCGGCTGACACCCGTTGCGGCGGTGGCGATGATGGTCTCCGGCTCGACGAGTTGAGACGCCGCCACGTGCACCTCAGGCGCGACGAGATGGCGTCGGACGACGCACTCGACGTCCTCCGCGATGACCGGCGAGCGTGCAAGCGTGGTCACACTGCCCCTCCCGACAAACCAAGGTCCGCGAGCCACGAGCGGAGGCGACGCATGCGCGCCGCGGGATCACTTGGCAACCGTAACGGACGCCCTCTTGCATCGATCACGACACCAAGACGCGCCCAGCCGAGCGCCGCGTCACCCGTGAACTGAAGCGCAACGCCCGCCTCGAGCCCACCGATCCGGACACCCGACTCCGGTTCCACGGAGAGTTCTGCAAATGTCCCTGGAGAGAATGGGAGAACGTGCACACTTCCCCACGGAACGCTGAAACGCTGGACGATCTCACCAGTTCGCAGTTCACCACGCACAGCGATGGCGCCCTCGACGCCATCACCTGTGAGAACGAGCGCATGCGCGAGCGGCAAGAGCGCGTCGCGTTCCAATACCCTCGCCGCATAACCAGGGTGGAACTCCGCAATCGCTCCACCTGCGGCGAGGAGATCCGCTTCATCCAGCGCAATACTCACAAGGCCGCTCGCCGGCACCGGCTCAATTCCATCGAGGGCACACAGCACCGCGAGTGCCGGCGGAAGCGTCGCGAACCAGGGTCCGAGCGCAACGAGCGTAATGTCCTCTCGAACATCCTGCTGCTCGATCCCGCCTGCGACCGCACGCAAGAGCGCTCGGACAAAGGCGGCGGCAAGAAACTGGTCACGTTCGTTGAGAATGACGGGATACGGTGAGAGCACTCGATTAGCCAGCCAATCGAGAAGCTCATCGTCACCGATCGACCAGGGGAGCCACCGCAGGACGCTCTCGGAGCCGAGCTCAGCCAATCCAAGCGCCTGGTGGCCGAGATCCTGCTCCGCGCGATAGATTGTCGCAAGCCCCTCAGCGCGGGCCCATAGCACGGTGGTTCCCTGCTCCAGATCCACCAGGGCTAGTCGCTGATCCGCTCGACGAACCAAGAACGCTGCTGCTCGCTCCAGCGCTGTCAACCGATCGACCAGTTGCTCCGAGAACGTGCCCTCAAGCTCGCTGCGCAGCGCTTCCACAGCTTGCGCGCGGAGTTCGGCGGAGAGCGCACGCACGACTTCAGCTGGTGCATACTCCCCGGGATCGACTCCCATAAGCTCAAGCTGCTCGCCGAGTGCGGCTGCGACGTGTTGCTGAATCGCCTCTGGCGCAACGACGATTCCGAGGCGAGGCCGCCACTCGTCACCGATGGCACTCGTCACCGCGGCAAAGGTGGTCCGCCAAACGGCGTCATCGGCTAAGCCAGCTAAGAGGAGCAGGTCCGGTCGCTGCTCATTCAGCTTCTGGGCAAGCACTGTTGGGCTCGTCGTCTCATCAACGACGAGCTGGGACACTCGTACGGGAGAGGCACGCGCTGCAGTCGCAGCCAACTCGGCAGCGAAGTTCTGGCCTCCGAGCGCAACGAGCACGACCGTTGGCCGTGACAGAGGTAGTCCGACTGAAATCCAAGCGTCGGCCCCATCTCCAAGCACACTCCGGGCACTGATCGGCCTTCCACTCTGGAGAACACATCGGCCAAGTCGTCGTTCGATTACCTCGAGCGCGGGGACGGCCGATCGTCCTACCACGCTGGCGCTCGCCACGAGACGCGGTTCTCCTTCGACACGATCAGTCACGATCGCCCGTGTTGTTGCCCCGTTCAGCGAGAGGACGATCGCGCTCCGCACCGGCTCTGCGTCTCCCATCGCTCCTCCGCGCCTTCGCTAGCGACTCAGCCACAAGATGTAGACAGCAACGCCGATCAAGACCGCCAGCGCCACCACCAACGCCAACCGTGCTGCTCGTCGCCCGGCTGCAGACTCGCTCGCCGCTACCGCTGGAGCGTTGGCCAATTCCGCGCGGATAGCTGGAAGCGAGAGTAGCGGCAATGGGGCAAAGACGGTCGGAGCCACCGCCTCGACGTCCGATAGGCGAGTCCACACGGGCGAAACTGGCGGGACCACCACTCTCTCCTGCCCCACCGGCTCAGCAGCCACGGGAAGAGATTCGCCCGGTTCACGCAGCCAGTCGGGAAGCTCCGCCTCACTCAGCCATTCCAGTTCTCCGCCAGGCGCGCTCGGCTCATCGCCCCGCAACCACTCCGGTAATGCAGCATCGGAGAGCGCGCCTGCTATTGTTGTGCCCTCTTGGAGACCGCCCAGCGCAGAGAGATCAAGCGGAAGCACAGCACCGCAGCGGCGGCAATAGGTGTCATCTGGAGCACGCGGTGCTCCGCAACTTGGACAAGTGCTCGTACTAGCCACCTCCCCGCTCAGCACAGCGCCACACACCGGACACACATCACGATCTTCGGCGATGTGCTGACCACACTGCGGGCAATACACGATGAACCTCCGCTCGCGCAGTGCATTCTGCGCGCAGTGTAGCATTGTCCCTTCGGATTCGAGTACCCCAGAAGTCCTATTCCCCAGTATCCCCCCGGAGCTCTGCGCTGTCGAGCCAGATCGTCACCGGACCATCGTTGACCAACGCGACGTCCATGTGAGCCCCGAAGACACCAGTCTCTACCGGTAGGCTGAGCGACCGGAGTGCCTCTGCAAAGGCTTCGACGAGTGGACGAGCCTCATCCGGCGGAGCTGCCTCGATGAAGCTCGGACGACGGCCCTTACGAACGTCGGCATAGAGCGTGAACTGTGAGACGACGAGCACACTCCCTCCGATCTCGAGCACTGAGCGGTTCATCTTACCGGCCTCGTCCTCGAAGATACGCAGGTGCGCCACTTTGCGAGCCATCCACTCGGCCGTCGCCTGATCGTCACCACGCCGCACGCCAACGAGCAGAAGCAAGCCCGGGCCGATCGCTCCGACGACTTGGCCGTCCACTGTCACACTCGCTTGACTCACACGCTGGACGAGGACGCGCACTGTCCCATCCCCCTCCTCAATCCGCATCACTTTGGGCACCATGCTCCGATTCGAGCGTCGCTACAGCAAGGGCAGCGATCCCCTCGCCACGCCCGATGAAACCGAGCCGCTCATTCGTTGTCGCCTTCAGGTTCACCTGTGTCGTGGTGATCGCCAGCGCTTCGGCGATCCGCTCGCGCATCCGCTCGCGGAACGGTGCAATCCGTGGGTACTCCGCAACAAGCGTGGCATCAACGTACGCGATACGCCATCCGGCCTCCTGGACGAGGCGGCGAATGTGACGAAGCAGTTCCAAGCTAGAGACATTTCGCCACCGCTCATCCTCGGGAGGAAAATGCGTTCCCAGATCCCCGAGACCAGCCGCTCCGAGCACAGCGTCGCCGATCGCGTGTGCCAGAACGTCAGCATCAGAATGTCCAGCCAGACCAACCGTTCCAGGAATTTCCACACCACCGAGCACGAGTCGACGCCCGGTGACGAGGGGGTGAACATCGTACCCCAAGCCGACGCGGATCATTCCCTTCTCCTTCGAGCGAGCAAAAACTCTGCAATCGTCACATCGAGTGGCGTCGTCAGCTTGATGTTCTCTGGATCACCAGGGAAGATGTAAACTGGAAAACCCGCACGCTCGAGAAGCGTTGCTTCATCGGTCACCGTGGCCAAACTTGCGCCAACCCGACGGTAGGTCTCACGCAGCCAATCGAGACGGAACACCTGGGGCGTTTGTGCGGCCACGAGCGTCGAACGATCCGGCGTTGCGACAACTCGCCCATCCACTGAAACCTGCTTGATCGTATCGACGACCGGTACAGCAGCAACGACCGCTCCGTGTCGGTGTGCCATCGCGATCGCACGGCGGACGAGCTCCGAAGTAAGGAGCGGTCGCGCTGCGTCGTGGATCAGGACAAGCTGGACCGACGGACTAAGACACTCGACCCCCGCTCGTACCGAGAGTGCCCGTTCGGCTCCCCCTAACGTGACACGCACCGGTATCCGGAGTTCCGACACCTGGCACAGTGACTCGATTGCTGCAGCATTGGCCTCGCTGGCGACGACAACGATTTCATCGATCTGCGCCGAGCGCGCGAGTGCCTCGAGAACCCACGCGAGTGCTGGTCGACCGGCGAGCGGGAGGAGCGCCTTATCGCGTCCACCAAGTCGTTGTCCACTGCCAGCGGCAGGAATCACTGCCCCGCACGTCATGGTGTCTCGCCTCGCTGCACAAGTTGGCCGAAGACGAGCCGACCGCTCGCCGTCTGTAGCGTGCGAGTCACTTCGACGAGCACCTCGCGGCCGATAAAGGACTCTGCGTGCTCAACGACGACAAGCGTGCCATCCTCCAGGTACCCGATCGCCTGCTCCGGTTCCCGCCCCGGACCGACCAGAAGGAGCGTCAACTGGTCGCCCACATGCACCGGACTCCGTAGCGCTTCAGCCAACTGGTTTGGGTTGAGCACAACAAGCCCGCGCACTCGCGCCACATCGGCGAGACGCTGGTCACACGTCACGAGTCGGCCGCCGAGTTCACTGCAGCGCGCCACAACGGCTTCGTCAACGGGACGTGCTGGCTGAAAAGCGGAAAGCACTTCGAGCCCGGTTCCCAGGTCCTCTCGGAGCCGGCGAAGTACCTCCAGTCCGCGTCGGCCACGCGCCCGCCGGGTACTCTCGCGGCTTTCAGCGATCCGATGTAGTTCCTGCAGTACCTCCTCTGGCACGAAGACTGTGCCCTCGAAGAATCCTGTGCGGAGAAGCGCTCGGATGCGCCCATCGATGAGCACGCTCGTGTCCAGTACTAAGGCTGGCTCACCCGGGCGCGACGCTCGCCCAACGAGCGAGAGGATCTCCGTCCGCTTGCTGTGCCCGACAAGTGTTCCAATCACCGTCGCCAGCAGCGCGACAGCAGGCGGGACGAGTTGCCCAGCTGGACGAGGCAAGAGGGCTAAGGGCCAAGCAAGCAAGAGACCAAGCAGCGCACCAAAGAAAGCGCCGAGACCGCCTGCGATGAGTGCATCGAGTGTGAGCGCACGCAACCGCAGAAGAATTGCGTCGACGAGGTCAAAGACGACATACGGGGTCGTCAGGAATCCCAGCGCCGCGAGCACCGCAGCGAGGAACAGCTGTGAAGCCGCGACGAGTTCTGGCCGTGCAGCCAGCACACCACCGAACGACCAGCCGACCAGTGCACCGACGAACAGGCCACTATAGCGTAACAGCCGCCCGATCGGCGCGTTCGCTCGCTCAGCTCGCGCCCGGCGTCGATCGACTGGCGGATGTTCCATCGTGCCCTCAGTCGAAGCTGTCTGCGCGGCGTCTCGGGAAGGCTTCAGTGCTACCATGTCGCCGCATCCATTCGCCGGCCGTGTCGCTCGCGCTCTCACTGCTCAGGCAGTGTAGCAGGTCGCTCGTGGTGCCGAGCACGCGCTTCAAGCGCCGCGACGATTTCGAGTGGTACCTCAACGCTTCCCAACTCGCGGCCAGCACGAAATGCGGGGCCGTGGTAATCGCTCCCTCCTGTTGGGATGAGATCCCACCGTCGAGCCAGTTCGACCAGTTCACGCTGGATCTCCGGCGGATATTCCGCGTACCACGCCTCAAGACCAGCCAGCCCGGCTGGCACCAACTCAGCGAGCACCGATTCGAGGTCATCGACGCTGAGCGGGTGCGCCAGAACCGGTACACCACCGGCTGCTAAGATGATTTCGACCGCCTGACGAGGAGATGGATAGCTGCGCGGGACATACGCAGGGCGATTGCGGCCCAAGTATCGGTCGAACGCCTCGTCAATGGACGAGACATAGCCATGGGTGAGAAGCAACCGTGCGGCGTGCGCCCGGGTGATCGTCCCGCCCTGAGCAACCGTTTCCAGATCCTCGAGCGTGAACGGGAAGCCGAGCCTACGGAGTTGCTCTACGATGCGCGCGGCGCGCTCTCGCCGCGCCTCGACCAACCGCTCGAGATGAGCACGGAGCACTGGCTGTTGCGGATCGATGAAGTATCCCAGCACGTGGACTTCACCAGCCTCGACTGCGGTACTCAGCTCGATTCCCGGGACAACCGTGACACCAAGCTGAGCAGCAACCGTCTGTGCTGGCGCAAGACCAGCAACGGTGTCGTGATCAGTGATGCCAAGCACGCGAAGACCGCGCGCTGCCGCCAACTGGACGAGCTCCTCAGGTGAAAGGAGCCCGTCGGACGCATTCGTGTGGGTGTGGAGATCGACTGTACCCATGCACAAGATAGAGAGACTGCCCCCGGTGCTCTCACCGGGGGCAGTCCTCGTTCAGCGCGGTTCGACAATCAGCCGGATCGCTGTGCGATCCTCGTTCCCGATCGTGACCGTAATGAATGAGGGAAGACATACGGCATCAATACCCGACTCGGCGAGGTAATCGCGGGCGATCGCCACCGCCTTGATCGCCTGATTGGCCGCACCAGCACCGATGGCCTGGACCTCAGCCCGCCCGACCTCCCGAACGACGCCTGCGATCGCGCCAGCGACTGCGCTCGGGCGAGAGCGCGCGGACACCTTGAGCACCTCACTCCGCCGCTTCTGGCCACCCGCTTGACCGCCGGATCGGGACGACTCCTGATAGGCCTCCTCCTCAGGCGGGAAGCTCGCCTCTGTACCGATTTTGATCTCACGCAAATCGAGTTTACTGAAGAAGCGCTCCATTCTGACTCCTCCGATGGATGTGGGTCACACTGCCACGCTTGTCGCTCAGCCTGACTCCGTTTCCGAGCAGCGTGTCCGATGCTCTACGCGGTCCCCCACTCCTCTCCAGGATGACTTCCCTATCCCCATACACAGACTCGCCGTCGCGACGGGCCAGCCTTCAGGCTGCAGCCGCGTGTAGGCGTACCACACTGCAACGAGCGCGTCAATAGACTCAAGAGGCGGTTGCTTCGGCTCTCGCTGACCCACCTCGCCCTGTTCGCTCGATGCGAGCGTGTGAGCTGTATCGTCCCGACACTGGATGCCACGTCCGCAGTGCTGCCGGCGATCATCTTGGGGTGACCAGCATCACTGCCTGGCCTGTGCGGTTCAGCAGACGAGAAGAGTCGCTCAGGTCACCGCCACTCTGGGGGCGGCTACAACCCCACTGAATCGCAAAGCCTGACTTCGGGAGTACCGATGGTGAAACGTGTCGATCTCCCAGCGAGGGCATGAAGCAAAACAGCCGGTACCCTATGGGTACCGGCTGTTCTTGTTCAGCGGGCATAATCGATCGCACGCGTCTCACGAATGACGGTGACTTTGATCTGTCCTGGGTAATCGAGTGTCTCCTGGATCTTCTTGACCACATCGCGGGCGAGCCGCAACGCACCGTAGTCGTCAATCTGGTCCGGCCTGACGAGAATGCGAACTTCGCGCCCGGCCTGGATTGCGTACGCCTTTTGGACCCCGGGGAAGGATGTCGCAACGCTCTCGAGCGCTTCAAGACGCTTGATGTAGGCTTCGAGCATCTCGCGCCGCGCCCCTGGCCGAGCACCACTGATCGCGTCGGCAGCCGCGACGATGAATGCTTCGACCGTCTTTGGCTCCTCCTCACCGTGATGTGCCGCAATCGCGTGCACAATCTTGGCCGAACGACCGAGGCGTCGCGCGATGTCTGCGCCGATCAACGCATGCGGCCCTTCGACCTCGTGGTCGACGGCCTTGCCGATATCGTGCAGGAGCCCGGCTGTCTTGGCGACATTGACGTCCGCACCGAGCTCGGCAGCGAGTGCGCCAGCGATGAGCGCAACCTCGATCGAATGCTGTAGCACGTTCTGCCCGTAACTCGTGCGGAAGCGAAGTCGACCCAACAGGCGGATGAGATCCGGGTGCAGGCCCTGCACCCCAGCCTCGAGTGCTGCCCGTTCCCCCTCTTCCCAGATGATCTGTTCGACCTCTTGGCGCGTCTTCTCGACCACCTCTTCGATCCGCGCGGGGTGGATTCGCCCGTCTTGGATCAGCTTCAACAGTGCCCGACGAGCGATCTCGCGCCGCACTGGATCGAAGGACGAAAGCGTGACAGCCTCTGGTGTATCGTCGACGATAAGATCAACACCCGTCGCCTGCTCGAGCGCTCGGATATTCCGTCCTTCACGTCCGATAATACGACCCTTCATGTCGTCGCTCGGAAGCGGGACGACGGTTACCGTGGCCTCGGCGACGTATTCGGAAGCGATCCGTTGAATGGCTGTCGCCAGAATCATGCGGGCACGCTGTTGCGCCTCCTCGCGCACCTGCTGCTCGAGTTCGCGGACCTGACGGTTGAGCAGTTCGCGCGCCTCCTCGGTCGCCTGCTGGATCACAAGCTGCCGCGCTTCCTCCAGTGTCATCTGCGCCACGCGTTGGAGCTCGGCCTGCCGTTCCTGCTCCAGCCGGGCGATCTCCTCGAGGCGCTCCTCGATCTCCTTCTCTCGCGCCTGGATCTTGCGTTCACGCTTTTCAAGATTCTCCAGGCGCCGATCCAGCTGTTCCTCCTTGGCCTGGAGCCGTCGCTCCAGACGCTCGACTTGTTGGCGTCGCTGCTGATATTCCTGCTCCAGTTCCTCGCGCAGCTTCAGCGCGGCATCCTTCGCCTCCAGGAGGATCTCTCTCTGCCGCGCCTCAGCTTCCTCCAGCAGTCGCCGGACCTCGTCCCCCGTCGCGCGCAGGCGCGAGCGCGCCGCCCGCTGTAAGTACAGGTAGGTTCCCGACATCGCCACGATCGCTGTGACGACGACCGCGGCGACGACCATCAGCATGGTCTCCATCTCCGCGCCTCTCCTCGATGCATCGTTTGGTAACGTACAGGGTCGTCACGCAATTAAGCGGACGACCAATAGCTGGCGGGGAATTGCCCGCCTCTAAGGATACCCCTCACCAGTCTGCAACGCCAAACGTGCGGCCGAGCACAGATTCGTTCATCTCCCGTCAATCGTCCAGGAGAAGTCTATGCCGCACGAGCTCACCACGGCCCCAACGACCGTTCTCGTCTCCTCTCGCACGCACAGATCATCTCGTGTCGCATACCGCCAGCGGAGGAGTAGCGGTGGCCGAAGAAAGGGGCTGCTCGCATCCAGTACGTCTGTCCCGATTCTGCAGTGCTCAGCGGAGCAACAGCGCATCAGCCCAGCGAGTGGGCAGGCCACCGGACGAGGATTCTCTTGACAAGAAGCAACATCGCACACCAGACTTCGCTCATCGACCCGGTCAGCGACCTGAGGAGGAGTGTCATGTCCACCGAGCGCACCGCCTGGCTTACTATCGCGATGCAGCGTCGTCGTTTTCTCCGTCTGACTAGCCTAGGAGCTGGACTCATCGGGGCCGGCCTCCTTGGAGCATGCGCGCGTCCTCCTGCGACTCCGACCACCGCGGCGCCTACCGCTGCCCCTGCCCCTGGTCAGACACCAGCTCCTGCAGCCTCTCCAACCCCAGTGACAGCCGCGACGGGTGGGACGTTTGTCATCGCACGCCTCACCGATACGATCACGCTTGATCCTTCGCGCCAGTACGAATTGACTTCGCCTATCGTGATGGGCGCCTGCTATGAACGCTTAGTGACCATCCAACCGCCAGATATCCGCACTGTCCAGCCCCACTTGGCCGAAAAGTTCGACATCACACAAGACGTCACAACATACACCTTCACTCTCCGCGAGGGGGTACGCTTTGCCTCCGGGAATCAGTTGACTTCAGCTGACGTCGTCTTCAGTTTCAACCGCCTGCGCGAACTGAAGGATAACCCGTCCTGGTTGGCCGATATCATCCAGGCAATGGAAACCCCAGACGCACGGACAGTCCGCATCAGGCTCACCGAGCCGAATGCCGCCTTCCTAGCCATGCTCGTTTCCCCAAACTTCTCGATCCTCGATTCGACCGTCGTCAAGCAACAAGGTGGCACCGACCAACCCGGCGCAGACAAGACAGACAAGGCAACAGAGTGGCTGAACCAGAACTCGGCCGGTTCCGGTCCCTTCGTGCTCAAGGGCTGGGTCAAGGAACAAGAGATCGTTATGGAGCGTAACCCGAACTACTGGGGGCAGCCGGCAGCGCTCGAACGGGTGATTATCCGGCATATTCCTGATCCGACGACTCAGCGGCAGCTTCTGGAGAGTGGTGACGTCGACGCGGCGCACAACCTCGATGGCGATCTCATCGCCGAACTCGAGCAGGCTGGCACGGCACAGATTGTCCGCGGCGATACGCTCGACACCGAGTACTTCGCGATGCACACCAGTCCTGAGATCGGGAAAGAACTTGCCGACAAGCGAGTGCGGCAGGCCATCGCCTACGCAATCGACTATGACGGGATCATCCAGCAGATTCTCCGAGGCGCTGCCGTCCGTCCGCCCTCGGTAATCCCGAGCGGCCTTCTGGGTGTCACCGAGGCCGAGGACGCGCGGTACCAGACCAATCTGGAGCGTGCTCGGCAACTCTTGGGCGAGGCGGGTTTGGCAAACGGCTTCGACCTCACGCTTACCTTCTCCAGCGGCGGCACAGAGGTCGGGGGTGTCTCATCCGAAGTTCTGGCCAGCAAGATCGCTGACGATTTGCGGAAGGTTGGAATCCGCGTCACTCTTGATCCACGCGCACCGGATGTCCGACTTGCCGACTATCGGGCAGGTAAACTGCAGTGCACGATATCTGGCTGGACACCGGACTTCCTCGACCCGCACGGCTGGGCAATCCCCTTCGGGGTTCCTGGCGAAGCCGCAGCGAAGCGTGTCGCCTACAACAACCCGCAAGTCGCTGACCTCTTCCAGCGGGCCGCCCGCACAGCTGATCCACAAGAGCGTGCTCGACTCTACGCGGAAGGGCAACGGCTGCTCAACGAGGACGCACCGTTCCTGTGCCTTTACCAGCCTAAGGCCCAGATCGCTGTCGGCAAGAACGTGCAAGGCTATGTGTTCGATCCGGTGATCGGTGTTGACTTGAGCAAGGTACGGAAGAGCTGAACGTTTGCCTGGCACCATCATACGGGAGCGCAGTACCGTGCTTGGGCAGTTCGTTCTCCGGCGTTTTATCTTGACAATCCCGTTGCTCTTCGGGATCACACTCGTGACCTTTACGGTCTCCCACCTCATTCCGGCCGACCCGCTCATGGCGATCTTGCCTGAGCGTGCCGCCAGCGATCCGGAGACTGTTCGCATGTATCGGGAGCGGTGGGGACTCGACCGTTCCCTACCGGAACAGTATGTCTTCTATCTTCGCAATCTCCTCCGTGGCGATCTCGGTGAGTCCTACACTAGTCGCCGACCAGTGGCACAGGACCTGCGCGAGCGATTCCCGGCAACGGTGGAACTCGCCTCCGCCGCGATGCTCTACGCGGTGACGATCGGTATGACGCTTGGCATCCTCTCTGCCGTATGGCATGAGCGGTGGATCGACCACCTCGCTCGGGTGATCTCGCTCGTCGGCGTGTCGCTTCCCGTCTTCTGGCTGGGACTGCTCGCCCTGCAACTTTTCTACGCCAACCTGCGTCTCTTGCCCGGTCCCGGTCGCATCGACCCTCGCCTCACTGCTCCACCGTTCCGCACCGGCTTTTACACCATCGACAGCCTACTCGCCGGAGACCTGTCGCTCTTTCTGAACGTCCTCGCTCATTTGGTCTTGCCTGGTATGGTTCTTGGGAGTTACGCCATGGGGATCATCGCGCGCATGACCCGCTCGGCCCTGCTCGATGTGCTCGGGGCTGACTACATCCGAACCGCCCGCGCCAAGGGACTCATGGAACACCGTGTGATCCTCGTCCACGCGCTCCGGAATGCACTGATTCCCACGGTCACGGTTATTGGCCTCACTTTCGGCAGCCTTTTGGCCGGCGCTGTCCTTACTGAAACAATCTTCGCTTGGCCAGGAATTGGACGCTACGCCGTTGACGCCGCGATGAAACTCGATCTTCCGGCGGTGATGGGTGTCACGCTGCTCATTGCAGTCGTTTATGTGATCGTGAACTTTGTGACCGACGTCCTCTACGGCATCCTCGACCCACGCATCCGGGTAAGCTGAGGGAGTTGTCGCGTGCTCACGACCGTGCACACCGCGGAACGGTTGGGCACTCGCTCGCGCTGGTCAGATCGGCCGGCCTGGCAGGCGTTCCGCGCGCTCTGGCAGCGGCCAAGTGCGGTGGTAGGGCTCGCCATTTTGCTCTTCTGGATCGGTGTTGCACTGACGGTCACATTTCTCGTGCCGTTCGATCCACTGGCCACCGATGTGAGTGCGCGGCTCCAGCCGCCAAGCGTGACGCATTGGTTCGGAACCGACGACCTGGGCCGCGATATTTTTCGGCGCACACTCTATGGTGCCCGCATCTCGCTCCCGGCAGGCTTCCTCACTGTCCTGGGAGCACTCGTTATCGGTTGTCTCGTCGGTGCGATCGCTGGTTACGCGGGCGGCTGGGTAGATGCCATCCTCATGCGGATCGCCGACATGGTGCTTGCCTTCCCCTCGATCGTTTTGGCAATGGCGATTGCTGCTGCGCTTGGTCCGGGTTTGAAAAACGCACTGATCGCTATCGTTATCGTCCTGTGGCCGGAGTACGCGCGGCTCATGCGTGCACAGGTCTTGGCGGTGAAAGCACAAGAGTACGTGACAGCCGCCGAGGCACTTGGCGTGAGCAGGCTCCGCTTGCTGCTCATTCACATCCTCCCCAACACCCAGGCGCCACTTGTCGTCAAAGCGACACTCGATGTCGGCGCGGCCATCGTCCTGACAGCGGGACTCTCCTTCATCGGTCTTGGTGCCGTCCCTCCGGCGCCGGAATGGGGCGCGATGATCCGTGAAGGGCAACGTCGTTTCAGCCAGTGGTGGCTAGCAACGTTCCCTGGGCTTGCGATCTTCAGCGTCGTGATGGCACTCAACTTCCTCGGTGACGGACTCCGCGATGTACTCGATCCGCGGCGTCGCCGACGCTGATCGATCTCCAGCCACGACGGTACGAGGCGTGCTCTGAGGCTCCCTTTCTTTGCAAGGAGTGCTCGGGACTGAGCCGGGAACGTTCACTCCTGATTTCACAACCGGAAGAGAACACGCACCGAGTCAGCGCTGCCTATTAGGACATCCGAAAGGCCTCCAGGGGCGAGAAGGCCGCACTTCGGTCGAAACCTCAATCGGGGAGCGTGCGACCGAAAGAACCTGTGTAATCATTCCCAGCAGTGGTCGCTGCCCCAGAACGGAGAGACTGGCAGAAGGGGGAAGCCAATGCGGTGTTCCGTTGTGCGACTGGCCAAATGGATCGCCTTGGGACTGATCGGCGCAGCGCTCTACGACCAACTTCGCCGAGCCCCAGCAGAGCGCACGTGGATGGGGCAGATCGGACCCGTTCCGTATAACTTCCGCATTCCCTCTCTTGAACGCCTGCGCGCGAGTCTCTGGAATCCGGATGATCCACGACTGATCACGCCGATGCCGTGGGGAATCGGTTGGTCGGTCAATCTCGCCCAGGCTTGGCGCCGCCTTTCCCCACTCGTCGAGCAGGCGCGCCGACGATTTACTGCCGCGCCCGATGAGCAATGAGCTGCCACGCTCCGGTGAGCGCAAGCGCGACACCGAGACCAAGGAGAACAGTCGTCACACCGAAGGCATCCGCCAGTGCACCAGCCCCGAAAACCGGTAGAAACGCGACGCTGTTGGAAACGGTGAAAAATACGGCGAAGATTCGCCCGCGTGCTTGTTCCGGCGCTTCCGCCTGTAGCAATGCTTGAGCCGGTGCTCGCACGAGTCCATCTGCCAGGCCAAGCAGTGCTGCCAAGGTTACTGCACCAACGACTTCTGCACGGCCGTGACCCAACGTATCGGGAAGCTCGGCGAGGGCAACGAGCAACAAACCGCCAACGACGAGCGCAGTATCAGCCGTGCGTTCGATCCCTAACCAGCGCGTGACCCGGTCTACGATGAGCGTCCCGAGCACTACCCCAAGTCCAGCCGGCAACACCAGATAGGCGATATCTTCCTTAGCGAGCTCCAGCACGTGCGTCACATAACCAGGCCCGAGCGCGGCGACGACGAGATACGTCGCTGTAGCAACCGCCAAGTATCCGATCGCCTTGCGCAGTACCCGGTGTCCAACAGCAAGCCGTACCCCTTCCACCATCTCATACCAGACCTGAACGACCAGCGCCCGCGTATTGAGCACAGGGTGACGTTTCACCGCCACACGTGGAAGGAGGATGGAGAGCGCTGCGCTCACAGCGAATAACGCGACGGTTGCTCCGAGCACGGCCCGCACTCCGACAAGCTTGATCAAGACCGGGCCGGCGATCGCAAACCCCGCCAGCTGCGATGCGGTGAACGTGAGGTTGAAGAGCGCGTTCGCCTGGACGAGTCGCCCGCTCGGAACGACGCTCGGTAGCATCGACCAGAGTGCTGGGCCGAAGAATTGTCCCACGGTTCCCGAGGCGAAGGCCAGAGCGTAGACGACAAGCAACGCCGCCAGCGGGGCCCAGCGCGCTTCGACGAAGAGCAAGCCGATGACCGCAAGTCCCCTCAGCGCATTGGTAGCGATCAAAACGCTTCGTCGATCGAAGCGATCGGCCACGACGCCAGACAGTGGGCTAACCAGCACAGCAGGCAGCGAAAAGCTCAGCACCGCCAGGCCGACTGCAGTATTGGCCGGCAGAGAGGCTCCACGCTCAATGATTCCTTGCACAAGCACGAGCAACGCGAAATTCACCGCGTTCTGCGACGTCTGCGACAGCGTCTGGACAAGCCAGAGCAGCACAAACGGTCGATGACGGAGCAGACCACGCTCGCGTGTAACAGCCTCTTCGGGAAGCGGCTCGAGCGTTTCAAGGCTGCTCATCGCGCGGCCGAGGGGGAAGCACAAGCGGCGGCTTCTCCGACCGAGCCACGATCGTCTTTAGCCGCCGGCGAAACTCGTGACGTGGCAGGAGGATGCGCCGCCCGCAACCGAGGCAGCGGAGACCGATGTCCGCCCCGACCCGAACGACGACCCAGTCGGTCGAGCCACAGGGGTGCTGCTTGCGCAAGCGCACAACATCGTCGACCTGGATGTCGAGCGTCATCAGTTCCTCCCGGAGCGAGTATAGCCGGTCACTCAGAAGGGATTCGGGAGTGCTAGACTGCGGCAGGGGTGATGCGCGTGCGTACCCTTGGCAAGCTTGGTTTGGTAGTGAGCTGGCTTATAGCGACGGCGCTCGCGTGGAGCCTCGCCTTCTCGCTCGTCGTGCGAGAGAATGTTGGAGTTCTGCAGGATTTCTGGGCACCGGAGCGCTTACTCGCGTACGGTGCATTTCTCGTTGCACCGGCACTGACCTTTGCTCCACTGGGTCGGCTCGTCCGTGTGCCGTTCTTGGAGATCGAAGCCATCGCTGGTTGGTCAACCAGTCTTTTTGTCTGGACGTTCATCGACCCGGAGCGGGTGAGAGGGCCGCTCGCGATGCTCGTCGTGCTGCTTCCGCTCCTCGTTAGTGTCTCGTCCGTCTTCACCCTGCTCAGTGCTGCGGTAGAACTCCGCTTGGCAGCTCGCCACGCCATTCTCCCGGATCCCCTCCGGGCACGCCGACGGGGGTACGTGCTCGGCCTTTTCTCCGTCGGCTGCCTCTTGCTCCACTCGCTGGGAGCACTCACGGCGATTAACGTGGGGTTGCTCGCGCTTATTACGCTCCTGGTTGAACTCTTGGCCATGACCTGGTTCGCCCCGGTGCGAGAGATAGGAGACGAAAGCAGTGGCTCGACTCGGGATCGACGTCGGCGGAACGAATACGGACGCGGTGCTCCTCGACCGCGGTGAGGTTATCGCATGGGCGAAACACCCGACGACTCCCGACGTCAGCAGCGGCATCCTCGCTGCGGTCCGGGACGTACTTGCACAAGCACCACTGGCACCACCCGAGATCCGCGCCGTCATGCTGGGCACCACACATTTCACGAACGCTGTTGTCCAGCGTCGTGACCTTGCCCGCATCGCCGTCATCCGCCTTGGACTACCTGCAACCGCCTCGATCCCGCCACTTGAGGACTGGCCCGATGACTTGCGTGAAACGGTTGCTGAACTCGCGGTGATCCTTCCAGGGGGTCATCAGTTTGATGGCCGGGAAATCGCCCCACTCGATTGGCAGGCCCTTGAGCAGCTCGCTGGGGAGTTACGACGACGAGGAGTCGGCACGGCAGCAGTCACCGCTGTCTTTTCGCCCGCTGTCCCCACGCACGAGGACGCCGTCGCAGAGTTCCTCACCGCGCGCGTCCCGGGGCTTCGTGTCACCCGCTCGCGGGAAATCGGTCGGATCGGACTGCTGGAACGGGAGAATGCTGCTGCACTGAATGCGGCGCTCGTTCCGCTCGCGGAACAGACTGTCCGCGCCTTCCAGCAGGCACTGAGCGAGCTTGGTCTAGAGGCTCCACTCTACCTCAGCCAGAATGACGGGACGCTCATGACAGCCGAGTTCGCAGCTCACTATCCGGTACTTACTTTCGCTTCTGGCCCGACCAATTCGATGCGTGGGGCCGCTGTCCTGAGCGGGCTCCGCGATGCGATTGTGCTCGACGTCGGTGGCACGACGACCGACGGTGGTGCGCTCGTCAGTGGCTTCCCGCGAGAGGCTTCGTTCGCGGTCATGATCGGTGGTGTGCGTACCAACTTCCGTATGCCGGATGTCGTTTCGATTGGCTTGGGTGGTGGAAGCCTCGTGGGGCCAGACGGCTCGACAGTGGGGCCACAGAGTGTCGGCTACCGCCTCAGCAGCGAGGCGCTTGTCTTTGGCGGTTCGACGCTCACCGCAAGCGACATTGCTGTCGCGGCTGGTCGCGCCAGGTTCGGCGATCCCAGCCGCGTCGCACATCTTCCCCCTAGTGTCGTCCGGCGAGCCCTGGCGACGATCGACCAGCGACTCACCGAACTCGTCGATAGCTTGAAGACGACCCCGGCAGCAGTGCCGGTTATCGTCGTTGGCGGTGGGAGTGTACTCGTCCCTGATCACCTGGAAGGGGCAAGCGAGGTTGTTCGTCCACCACACGCTGCGGTTGCGAACGCGATCGGCGCGGCGATTGCTCAAGTGAGCGGAGAAATCGACCGGATTGTTTCTCTGGAGGGGCAAACACGTGAGGCTGCGCTCGCCGCGGCCTGCGCCGATGCCCGCCGTGCCGCCGTTGCGGCGGGTGCTGACCCAGCCAGTGTCACGATCGTCGAGATCGAGGAGATACCGATCGCCTATCTCCCGTCGAACGCTGTGCGAGTCCGCGTTAAGGCCGTGGGTGACCTGCGAGGAGGTTGAGTGTGGTCTGGGAGCTCACTGAAGCGCACGTGGAAGCACTGGCCATTGGCGCTGGCATCTTGGGCACAGGTGGCGGTGGAAATCCCTACTACGGCAAGCTCTATGTCCGCAGACTTCTGCGCGAGGGACGACGCGTTTGCATCGTCGCACCGGAAGAGGTACCGGACGATGCACTTGTTGTCTCGGTCGGGGGGATGGGTGCGCCGACAATCGGGATCGAGCGGATCCACCGGGGGGACGAGCCACTCGCAGCGCTGCGTGCTCTTGAGCAGTACCTTGGACGGAGAGCAACGCATCTGGTACCAGGCGAGATCGGTGGAGCGAACGCGCTTCGCCCCCTTGCAGTCGCCGCGCTCGCTGAACTCCCGGTTATCGACGGAGACGGCATGGGGCGAGCTTTTCCGGAGCTCCAGATGGACACCTTTGCAATCTATGGCATCCCTGCCACACCAGCCGCGCTGGCCGATATCGAACATAACCTTGTTGTCTTCCCGTACCTGCGCGACGCATTGACGTTAGAGCGGTACGCCCGTGCTGTGACGGTACAGATGGGTGGCGCGGCCGGCTTTGCCTTCCCAGCGATGAGCGGCGCAGAGCTTCGTCGCGTCGTCATCCCCTATACGATCAGCCTAGCCGTGCAGCTGGGAGAGGCGGTTTTGTCGGCACGCCGGGAACATGCCGACCCGATTGCGGCCGCCCTTGCTGTCACTGGTGGCTGCCTGCTTTTTCGCGGCAAAGTGATCGACGTGGAGCGCCGCTTGGCTGCAGGCTTCGCGCGGGGAACCATGCGCTTAGAAGGACTTGGCGATGACCGAGGGAGCGAACTCCGGATTGACTTTCAGAACGAGAACTTGATTGCTCGCCGTGATGGCCAGGTCATCGCCGCGGTACCTGACCTGATCTGCCTCGTTGACCAGGAAACCGCCGAACCGGTCACGACGGAAGTCGTACGGTACGGCCTCCGTGTTGCCGTACTCGGTATCCCAGCACCGGCGATGCTCCGGACGCCAGAAGCACTGGCAGTCGTCGGGCCAGCTGCCTTTGGGTACGTCGATGTGGAGTACCAACCGCTCTCAGGCATCTATGGGGGAGATCGCCTCGCGGCAGAGCGCGGTGCAGCAACTCAGTAAACGGCGTTGAGCAACATCATACGCAAAAGATAGATCAAGAGCAGTGCGACGAGTGGCGAGAAATCGATGAATCCTGTTCGCGGCATGACGCGCCGAATCGGAGCAATGATCGGTTCGGTAACCTGCACCAGGATCTGCGAAATCGGCCAACGTGCCCCTGGATCGAACCAGGAGAGGATCGCACGCGCGATGATCGCGAGCTGCATCACCCAAAGGAACGTGAGGAGAACGTTCAGCACAAATTCCACGGAAGACAGCCTCCAGTCTCGTACTTGCCGAATGGTATCACCGTCCAGGAAAGGCGTCAATTCACGCCTGTACCGGTGCACTTGAGACAACGTGAGCGAGCCTGATGCTTCACTGCGATACCTCGCGTAGAATGGCGCAGGCCGTGCTGTGGCCGAGTAGTCCGATGAGCGGAAAGGAGCGAGAGCGGACGATGGGCAAGGACGTGCTCGTGTTGACCTGGAAATATTTCTCCGCCCGCGAGGAGATCCAGCGCTTCCTTGCAGAACGCGGGTGCCGTTTCGTCGAGCGAGAGATTCGCTATCCGGTCGATGAAGACCAACTCTGCGAGCTCGTCCGGGACATTGACGGGCTGGTGGTCGGATTGGAGCCGGTCACTGCGCGTGTTTTGTCCTGTGCGAACCGCCTCAAGGTCATCAGCACCAGCGGCGTCGGCTACGACAACATCGACGTCGCTGAAGCGACCCGCCGTGGCATCGTCGTGAGCAACTGTCATGGTGCCAACGAGCACTCGGTCGCCGAACTTGCCTTCGGCCTTATGCTGAGCCTTGCCCGGCGCATCCATGGATCCGACCGCGCAATGCGGCAGGGGCGCTGGGAACCATACTTTGGAGTCGAGCTCTGGGGCAAGACGCTGGGCGTGGTTGGACTGGGCCGCACAGGTCGGGCCGTTGCGCTGCTCGGGCGTGGATTTGGGATGCGTGTCCTGGCTCACGACATTGTGTGGGATACGACTTTTGCCAACGCCCATGAAATCAGCTACGTTCCGCTCGATAAGCTCCTGCGCGAGTCGGACTTCGTCTCGCTCCACGTTCCGCTGACACCCGAGACGCGCTATCTCATCGACGAACGGGCACTCGCGCTGATGAAGCCGACCGCATTCCTCATCAATCTGGCACGCGGGCCGGTCGTCAAGCAGTCGGCGCTGGTGGAGGCGCTACGCCGCGGGCAGATTGCTGGCGCTGGACTGGACGTCTTCGAGGTCGAGCCGATCCGCGACAACCCGTTTATCGAGTTCGAGAATGTCGTCATGACGCCACACCTCGGCGGCTCGACCCAGGAAGCGCGCGAGCGCACCCTCTATCTGGCACTGACCAACGTCTGCAACGTGCTCAACGGCCGGCCACCCCATGCACAGGTGAACCCTGAAGTGCGCCTTGGATGGTGAGGAGAACTATGTTGCGCGACGAGCAAAAAGCGTTCCTACTCCGCTTGCTCGAAGCTCCGAGCCCCTCCGGGTTCGAAGAACCAGCTGCTCGAATCTGGCGCGAGGAAGCAAGTCGATTTGCTGACGAGGTTTGGGTCGACCACAACGGGAACAGCTTCGCCCGCCTGCGCGGCAGCGGACCGACCGTCCTGATCGAGGGTCACATCGACGAGATCGGCCTCATGGTGACCCACATCGACGATCAGGGCTTCATCTGGTTCCGTGGGATCGGTGGCTGGGACGACCAGATCTTGACTGGCCAGCGTGTCCGGATCCTCTCGCAGCAGGGACCAGTGCTCGGCGTGATTGGCCGCAAGCCAGCCCATTTGCTGAGCGAGGAAGAAAAGGGTCGCGCGAGCCGTATCAAGGAGCTGTGGATCGACATCGGCGCACGAGACGGGACTGAGGCTCGCGAACTCGTCCGCGTCGGGGATCCGATCGTCATCGAGCAGCCTCCGGTTGAGCTTCGCAACGGCCGATTGGTGGCGCGTGGCCTGGATAACCGGATGGGAGCGTTTATTGCGCTCGAAGTGCTTCGCGCGCTCGCGAGCGAAAGACCACCGCTGGAGGTCGTGGCGCTTGCCGCAACACAGGAAGAAATCAGTTTTCTTGGTGCTCGCGCAGCGGCATTCGCTGTGGAACCCACTGTGGCGATCGTGATCGACGTGACGCATGCCACTGACCACCCAGAAGCAGATAAGCGTGGCGGTGGCGACGTGCGGATTGGCGGCGGCCCAGTACTTGACCGCGGCTCAATGGTGCATCCGCGTGTCCTCGAGCGGCTGCTTGCTGCAGCCGAGGCAGAAAGTATCCCGGTCACTCTCTCGGCAGCGCCAATACGCACCGGCACGGACGCCGACGCGATCGCCCCAGCGCGCGCGGGCATCCCTTGTGGGCTCGTGTCAGTACCGAACCGCTACATGCACTCGCCCAACGAGTTGGTGAGCCTGGACGACCTGGACGCTGCGATCCGCCTCATCACCCGCTTCGTGCGCGACCTTGGCCCGGAACCAGACTTCCGGCGCCTCTAATCGGCCTCAAGCGGTGTCCAGAGTTCGATCTCGAGGTCGTCATAGTCGCGCGTCCGAGCACCTTCCCCGAGCTCGCCGTGGAGTCCGCGCTCGACCGGTCGACCCGCCCGCTCCAGTCGGTCGAGCGCGGCACTCCAGGCAGCACGGTCAGGAATGACAATCGCAAAGCGGACAAGACCACGGCAGCCTGGCGGTGCGGGATCAGCACGACGGCTGTTCCAGATATTCAGGCCCAGGTGGTGGTGATAGTCACCGGCAGCAACGAAGAGCGCACCGGGATAGGAACGTTGAGTTACCTGGAAGCCAAGGAGTTCCACGTAGAAGCGTTCCGCAAGTTCCAAGCTAGACACTTGCAGGTGTACATGTCCCACTCGTGCGTTCGCTGGCATTGTCCGCCACGGCTCCGGGCTCGCTTCGAGTTCTCGGAGAAGATCGCGTACGTCCAGAGGCTCAGTGACCATCGAGATCGACTCGCGCGTTCCGCGCGGCCAGCGCTCCGGCGGGCGATCGGCATAGAGCTCGAGGCCGTTCCCTTCTGGATCAGCGAGGTAGAGCGCCTCGCTGACCTGGTGATCGGAAGCACCGAGGAGCGGCCAGCGGCGCTCTACCAAGTGGCGGAGCACTCGCGCCAACTCCGTGCGAGTCGGCAAAAGGATTGCCGTATGGTAAAGGCCAGGAGCACGCTGCGGCCGAGCGGGTGCCTCTGGTGCGATCTCGAAGAGAAAATGCGGCTTCGCGGCACCCGGTGGCAGCGCTGCCCAAAAGCCGTCCCCTTGTGGGACAAACTCGTAACCAAGGAGCTCCTGGTAAAAGAGTCGGATAAGTCGCTCGTCAGCGACACGCAGGGTGACCGGACCGAGCTCGAGCGTTGCGGGAAGTGTCATTGTGTGCATGGGAAAGGCTCCTTCCGACGCAAAATCGTCGATGCAAGGATAACAGGGAGGGCCGCACAACTTGCTGCCGCCGTGGGCGGCAAAAGTGAGGAAGCTACGGAACAGTGCTGAGGAGACCGACGACTGAACGCGTCACACCAGAAAGCTCTGCTCTGCGCGTCACCTTCTGGCAAAGTCTGGCAGCCTATCACTGGGCATGCAACGTTGCTGAAGGGCGACGCGTCCTCGATGTTGGCTGCGGTGAGGGATACGGCACAAGAGAACTGGCACGTCACGCTCGGTTCGTTGTCGGTCTCGATGCCGACGCAACAGTATTGCAGGCCGCACGTCGTCGGTATGTGGCTGCCAATCTCCGGTGGATCTGCGGAGTAGCTGATGCACTGCCGCTTTGTGATGGAAGCATCGACCTCCTCTGTTGTTTTCAGGTGCTCGAGCATCTCGAGCAGCCAGAGCGTTTCCTCCGCGAGGCACATCGGGTTCTTGCCCCAAGGGGACAGCTCCTGCTTACGACACCCAACCGGGCTGCCATTCTCGGCGGACTTAATCCGCACCACGTCCGGGAGTATGATCCAGAGAGTTTGCAGAACCTCCTGCGCAGCGTGTTCGACCACGTCGAACTCCTCGGCGTTTTCCCGAGCGAACGCGTTGCAGCGTACCGCGCTGCTAATCGCCGCACGGTAGAAAAGGTCCTGCGGCTTGATCGATTGCAGCTGCACCGTCGACTACCGAGCAGGTTGCGTGGCGAACTCCACGCGTTGGGTACGCTCCTGGTACGGTGGTGGCTGAACCGACGTCTGCACAGCTTGGTCGAAGCGATCGCTGTTGAAGACTTCCGCGTTGGCAAGGGCGACGTCGCACACGCGATCGATCTCGTTGCAGTTGCCTGGAAAGACTGAATAACGGAAGGCAGCATATCGCTGAGGCCGCAGTCTCCGGACGGTTCAAGTCATGCGGCGCTACTCATTGGATCCCTCCGGGCGCTCGCACTGCAATCAGCTGGCAAGACACGGAAGGTTGGAGCGGGCATTGGCCGCGTCGAGCAGGACATCCACGACAGCAGCCTGGTTCAATCAGTAAGCACCCCAAAATCTACCGTGCTCGCCGTCCGAAGAATCGACTTGGTTGACCTGAAATAGGAGAAGGGGCGGTGCTCGGTGAGCGAGCACCGCCCATCGACCGAAAGGAGGGTACCGTTAGGAATGTCCATGCCCAGGACCGTGTGCCGGTACGTCGGCTACTTCGCTGAGGAGGATCGTCCTCTGGGCGAAGTGCCGGTGCATCCAGTCAAGATATTCCCAGCGGTTGCGCACGATGCGTGCCTGTTCGGCATCAGAGACGTCCTGCGGGACACGGGTCATGAGGCTCGGATCAACCTCGAACACATGCAAGTCCTCACGCCGGAGAACGACTCCCTTGCGAACCTGCTTCATACGCCAACCTCCTCGTCAATGTAGGCAAGGTGCAGATAATTCTTGCTGGGGTTGAGGATATTGTTCGGATCGAGCAGACGCTTAATTTTCTTCATCAGTTCGAACCCACCCTCACGGAGTTCCACCGGGATGAACTCGGCATCACCCTCACGACATGCCCCGTGACAAGCACTGATTGAGCCTTGGTGTTCAAGTGTGGCTTGGGTAATCTCTCGCTTGAGGTTCACCCAGGCCTGCCAAGTTTCCTCGTTGAGCGCCTGCTCCCAGATCCCGATGTCGATCTCGACAAGGTAGTCACCCCAACCCTTGTACGGATTGTTGCTGTAGAAAAACATCCCCCAATTATCAAAGATGCCGTACTTCTGAATATACCGGTCTGTGATCTCGTGCCATTTCTGCTTAATCGCTGGAAGCTCGGAGTAAATAATCGCTGCATCCTCACAGTGCCAACTCATCGGCACGACGGTACCATCCGGAAGCCGACCATGGAGCGGCGTCGCATAACGATCGTGGCGTGAAGCCCAATCGCCGGCAGAGAGCTCGTCGCCAAGGTATTCTCCACCCGTCTCCTTCGCGATGCGGAAGAGTCGATTGGCGGCAGCGCGTACCTCTTCCTCCACTCCATAGAGAGCAGTGGCCACAACTGCCTTGATTCGCTCGGGAAGCGGAATGTACGCCTCGTCGTCCCGCCGCAGGTAATCAACCTTGCGCTCATCGAACAAGATGACCGCTGCTAGCGTTCCAAGCCCGGAGGTTGAGAGTGCACCGGTGCTACGATAGGCGTCCTCAAACGACTCGTAACCAAAGAAGGCAGCAAGTTCTGCTTCCGGCTTGGGGAACAGTTCCAGTGTTGCTTCCGTTACAACCCCAAGAGTGCCCTGTGTGCCGATGAAGAGCTGCTTGAGGTTATAGCCAGTCGAAGCCTTTCGAACCTTCGGTGCTCCACCGCCATCACTGAGACGGACAATCTCACCTGTCGGCAGCACCACCTGCAGACTGATCACGAGATCTCGGGTATGTCCGTACCGCGAGCCGATCAGCGACCACCCACTAGTCCCGATGCGTCCGCCGATGATTGACACAGGATAAGAAGCCGGGTCATCAGGATAAAAGACGCCATACGGAGCAAGATACTCGTTCAACTTCAGCATATTGAGCCCTGGCTGAACGGTTACGGTACGATTCACCAAATCGAGCTCGAGGATTTTATTCATTTTCTTGATGTCAAGGAGGATGCCTTTGTGCAAGGGAACAGCACCATCAGCCAAGCCGGTACCGCCGGCCCGCGGCACAACGGGAACACGAAACTGATTTGCGATCCGCAGAATAGCGGAGACTTCCTCAGCTGACTCAGGTAGCACCACCACATCGGGCATATAGTCAGCAAAGCGATGAACCGGGAAGGGAGCAGGTACACGGGTGCGCGCGATACGCGCACCAAGATCGGTACGAACCTTCTCCTTGCCAATTGCCTGCTCAAGGGCCGTGATGACTTTGTCAGTCACCGGATTCGGAACTGTCAGCGTCGCCATAATCCGCCCCCGCCTCTCAGTCATTCAGGCCCATGGCCTCGGCAACCATCTCGAGCAGATCGAGCACCTCAAGCTGCTGCTCTCGGCCGGAGGATGTTAACGGGCGCTCTGACCACGGGCATGCGCTCACCAAGGCCTCGACATTCAATTCCTTGGCTCGCGAAATACGCAGGTCAGCGATCTTCTTCGCCAAGTCAGGATGTTCAACGGCAAAACCACCGCCGGCACCGGAGCAGTAGGCCCACTGGGTGACATGATCCACATCAATGAAGGTCAGTCCCGGAATCGCGCGGAGAATCTTTCGCGGCGCTTCCCATTTGCCAAGCCGTTTGTTCATCCGGCAGGGATCATGATAGGTGACGGTCTTCTCGATTGGCTTCACAAACCGAATCTTCCCCTCATCCAAAAGCTGGGCAACAAAATCAATCATAAAGACAAACTCTGGCAACTCCTCTGGTGGGAAGAACTGCGGATACATATCGACGAAACTGATGTAGTCATGCGGATCGAGGACAAAGACACGCTTGGCCCCGGCTTTCTTCCAGTCCGCCACATTGTGCTCGGCAAGGTAGCGCGCATGGTCAGGATAGCCCATCTCGAGTGACGGCCCCCCACAACACCACTGCTCATACATCAACCCGAACGGGACGCCAGCTGCGTGGAGGATCTTTGCAACAGCTTTTGGCAGGCTCGTGCGGTAGTAAGCGGCCTCACAGTCAACAAACAGGATATTTTCCCCGCCCTTCGGGATCTCGAACGGAAGATCTTTCGCCCAGTCAGCAACACGGTTCGGATCCACCGGCTGGATATTCTGGTAATCCAGAACCGGTTCATTCTTCCCGACCATCGTCGCTTCGACCCAACGTTGCCATTGTGGCCACAGCCCGAGCCCAGCCTTATTGGCAGCCGCCCGCATGTCCTGCACGAGCTTGACCGTACGCGTCCGATTCCGATAGAAATCCCCAACAAAGAGCGTATTCGGGCACCGAAGTTCACAGCCGCCACAAAGGGTGCAGTAACTGTAGTTTTCAGCGACATCTTCCAGGCGAGCTGCCCCTTTTTCCATCGCCACGACATTGGCGTGGAATGCAGTTGGCGTGTGTTGTTCGTTCCGCGTCACCTGGTAGACTGGGCACACCTCGCGACAGAACTTGTGGCCCGAACTGAAGCAGCCGTACGCCTGCAACAAGTGTCCACGGACGAACTCTTGCTCGATTTCTCGAACACCATCGTGACCGTTTGCCGACGCTGTTTCCGGTTGCGTCGTGCGGATCTCGTCGCTCATGTGACCTCCCTCCGATCCCATTAGTGCCAACCGTACCCTTGGGGGAACTTCCGCCCCCCCCATCCATCACGCCAGCATCAATCGCCCCGCTCGATCGCCACCGGCTCCTCCTGCCGCACTGCAAGGCGGCGCGTCACAAACGTGAGCGCCAGGTACACCGCTGCTGTCAGGAAGAAGGTCGGAATCCCGGCCGTGATATAGGTGAAGAGCGGACCAGCCCGATCAGTCGCCGGATCGTAGGTCCAGAAGTAGAAAATGCCGCCGAGGATGACTGCTGCGTAGGCTTCCCAGTTGAAGCCAGCAAAATACTGGTATCGGCCAGCATGCTGTCGATAGAGATCGCGCAGTGAGATGTGGAACCGCTGAATGAAGACATAGTCGGCTACCATCACGCCACCGAAGGCAGCCATGATGAAGGAGATATACGCAAGAAACTTTGTGTAGCTGTCGTACATCGTCGGAGTAAGCATGAGGAGTGCTGCAGGAACAGTGGTCAGGAGTGCCCACAGCCATTTCCAGCGCGGGAAGAGTGTCTTGATGCTAAGGCCCTGGGAGTAGATGAGCACCGTCGCAGAGGTCAAGTTGGCCAAGATGAGCATGAAAAGCCCAAACAGACCGAAGAGCGGGCCGCCAGCCTGGATCATCCATTCCGTCGGCTCATACGTGCCAACCAGTAGGGCCGTCAGCGCACCGAGGATTGCCGCAACGTTGAGAAGCACTCCCCATCCGAGGTAAGTTCCAATGAGTGCCGTTCGCTCATCCTTGGCCAGCCGATTCCACTGACCGATATAAGGCAACCAAGAGAAGCCAAGCCCCACGTTCCACTCGATCGCCGAGGCGAGTCCACGTACCGGCGTGTCATACGGCGCTGGCGGTTGCGCGTTCCAGACTGCTGAAACCCCGTTCTGGAGAAAGATGTAGATGATAAGCCCGACAATGATGGCGACCATCGCCGGAACACCAACGCGAATGAAGAGGCGGATAGCGATCGGCCCCTGCAACGCTAACCACCAGGCAATCGCGAAGGCAGCTAAGGCGAAGATCGGCGCACCTACCGTCCGCGAGGCCAGCCATTCTGGTCCCCCAAAGGCCGCAACAACACGGATCGCCGACTCACCAAGCATAAAGCAGGCAATCGTGATCCAGCCTAGGTTGAGAATGGCAAAGATGATGAGGAAGAGATTGCTCCCCCGCGGGCCAAGGATAGCCCGGGCACCGATGAAGGTGTCGACACCATACCGGGCATAGAGGATCGCCAGGACGCTAATAAGAAAGACCGGGATGGCGTTACCAAAAAGAATCGCCGCAATCGCTGGCCCAGCCGGAAGAACCGAACCGGTATACCCGCCAACAAGGAAGCTCCAGGCCGCAATCCCGAACCCGACCTGGACGAGCAAAAAGTCGAGCAACCCGAACTGCCGTTCACCACGGAGCACCGGCAGGATGCCAAAGTAGACTTCACGCTGAACTGCTTGCTCCCGGGACTCTGCCATGTCTCACCCACCTCCTCCAGTGATGTCACCGATGCAAGAGCAGATTTAGAACCAGCACAGCGAACAGGAAGAGCACTACAGCAGTGACGATCCACATGTAAACCCAGTCGAGATTCGTGAACGGCTCCGGGCGCTCGCCGTTTTCGATGCGCCGAATCCGTTCTTCAAGTTCTGCCTGCAACTGAGGATCCAGCACGTGCTCCATCGCCACCACCCTTCCTGTCATGCCGGATACAGCACACCGAGACCCACGATGGTACCCTACACGGACCAGCTATGCGATTCAATGTTGCCGAATACAAATCTGCACAAAGACTTTTGTTCAGTTTTACAACATTTCAGGACTAATTAGTGACTGGCCTTGCGCCCCCCTTGGCCGCTTCCGGCGCAGGGCAGCATGACAGTTCATTCCTGACAATGAGGCAAAGATCCGCTATACTGGGAGCGAAGCGGGATCGTCAGCGTCAGGGAAGGGGTTAGGCGATGGTATTGAGTCGAATGGTCGGGGCTCGCGTCCGCCGCAAGGAAGACCCTCGCCTTATCACAGGAACGTCTCAGTATGTCGATGACATTACGCTTCCTGGCATGCTCTATGCGGCCTTCGTCCGCAGCACGTACCCGCATGCTGTCATCAAGAAGGTGGACGCCTCTGCGGCACTGGCCATGCCGGGTGTCGTCGCAGTCATCACTGCAGAGCAGTTGGGCCGCTGGTTAAAGGGTGCCGTGCAACTCAGCGGCGGCGAGGGTGAGGGCGAAGCTCCGGCCCAGCAGGAGGCTCCGGCCGGACCACCACAGCACGAACTCCTGGCCGTCGATCGTGTCCGCTACGTCGGTCAGCCGATCGCAGTCGTTTTGGCTACAGAACGCTATCGCGCCTATGACGCAGCAGCCGCTGTCCAAGTCGAATACGAGCCGCTCCCAGCGGTTGTTGATCCCGAGGAAGCGATGAAGGACGGTGCGCCGCAGATCCATGCGACGCTCCAGAACAACATCGCGATGCACACCAGCCATCAACACGGCGACGTTGACAAGGCGTTCGCCGAGGCAGACATCGTCATCAAGCAGCGCTTCTACCAGCAGCGGCTTGTTTCCGTTCCGATGGAGCCCCGCGCTGTAGCCGCAGCCCCTGATCCGCTGACCCGGGGTGTCACCGTCTGGTCATCCACGCAAGCTCCTCACAACAACCGGAACACACTGGCTCAGGCATTGGGGCTCAGTCACGGCCAGGTCCGCGTCATCGCACCGGAAGTCGGTGGCGGCTTCGGCGCCAAGATCGGAGCCTATCCAGAGGACATCATCCTTGCGGCAATTGCTCTCCACATGCATCGCCCCGTCAAGTGGTATGAGACACGTTCGGAGCACTTTATCGCCACCAACCAGGGGCGTGGGCAGGTGGCCTACTACGAACTCGCCGCGACGAAAGAGGGGCGGATCCTAGGCCTGCGGCTGAAGGTCATCCAGGATCTGGGCGGCTATCCCAAGGTCATGCTCCTGGCACCACTCACCGCAATGATGTCGGTCGGTGTCTATGACATCCCCAATCTCTCGATTGAGACATACAGCGTCTGCACCAACACAACCCCCGTCGGGGCATACCGTGGTGCCGGTCGGCCCGAAGCTGCCTACTACATCGAACGGATGATGGATCTCCTGGCCCGCAAGCTCGGTAAGGATCCAGCCGAGGTGCGCCGGATCAATTACATCCCGCCGGACAAGTTCCCGTACCAGACCCCAGCCGGCGCTCGCTACGATTCCGCCGAGTACGAAAAGACGTTGAACAAGGCGCTGGAGATCTCGCGCTACTACGAGTGGCGCCGGAAGCAGCAGGAACTCCGCCAGCAGGGTCGCTACATCGGCATCGGATTGGCCACCTACACGGAGATCTGCGGCTTCGGCCCCTATGAGAGCGCTTCCATCCGGGTTGAACCAACCGGAGCCGTCATCGCCTATACAGGCACGTCCCCACACGGGCAGGGGCTGGAGACCGCACTCGCTCAGATCATCGCGGACGAAATCGGCGCCGACTTTGACCAGATCGTCGTGCTGCACGGGGATACCCAGAGCGTTCCGGAAGGCGTCGGCACGATGGGCAGCCGGAGCTTGGCCGTCGGTGGCGGCGCCATGCTGATGGCCGCGCAGCGTATCCGCGAGAAGGCGATCCGCATCGCCGCACACTTGCTTGAGGCGGCGGTGGAGGACGTCGAGTACGCCGACGGAAAGTATCGGGTCAAGGGTGCACCTGACCGCGCGGTCACCCTCGCCCAGATCGCCCAGGCCGCCTATAGCCCAGGGCTCCCGGCTGACATCGAGCCCGGACTCGTCGTGACCGACTACTATGCACCACCGGGAACTCTGTTCCCCTTCGGTACCCACGTGGCGATTGTGGAAGTCTTCCCCGAAACGGGCGAGGTCAAGCTCCTCGAGTACTACTCGGTCGACGACTGTGGCCCACGCATCAACCCCCTCCTCGTCGAGGGTCAGGTCCACGGTGGCCTCGCCCAGGGCATCGCTCAGGCCCTCTGGGAAGAGGTGCGCTACGACGACTCCGGCCAGCTCCTCACCGGTACCCTGATGGACTACGCCATCCCCAAGGCTCACATGCTCCCCAGCTTTGTCACTGACGAGACGGTGACCCCCAGCCCGCTCAACCCGCTTGGGGCCAAGGGGATCGGTGAGGCAGCGACGATCGGCTCGACCCCCACTATCGCCAACGCGGTCCTTGATGCGCTGGCTCCCTTCGGCATCGAGCACCTCGATATCCCGTTGACCCCCGAAAAGGTCTGGCGCGCTGTCCAGCAGGCCAGGGCAAGCGTCTGAACGCGATATCAAGAGAACGTGAGTGGCCCGGGGCAATGCCCCGGGCCACTTGTCTCCAACGCATGTGGTCATGAGCACCGCATCGTTCAAAACGAACCAGGGCGCGCCTTCCAACCGTACTGCGTGAGCAATGATATCCCGAGCATGAGCTAGTCAGCTCACCTATGCCGGGAGGCTTCTGTTTCGACTGAGCACAGTCTCTCCCGCTGCAGAGCAGCAGAGCCTGCAACATTGCGGATTTCGCATGAGATGTCGATCCGCAAACTTCCTATGCACAAGCTCCTGCGAGTAGACACCCACTCGACTTTGGTTCGCCACCGGGGAGATGTGCAGCAGATCACACTGAAGGAAAGCGTTCGCGTCGTGTCGCCGCGAGTAAAGCGGCGAACACGGTGATTGCTCGCAGAACCGTCGCCTTTTGCGAAACCGCGGTAGACCTCTAGGGCAACACGATTTTCATGACTCATGTGAGTCCGCTGCAGCTTCAGTGTTTAGCCCCTAACCAGGAACTGGTCATGTGATGACCCTTGACTTTTCAGGCGATTCATCTCAGGCTAGAGTCGGGTACTCGGCATGGGAGCGATCGACGGGAGCCGTCGAGGAAGGGAGTAGGGAGATGGTTATCAGTCACTACGTCGGCGCCCGGGTACGGCGGAAGGAGGATCCCCGACTTATCACAGGAACGTCCCAGTACGTGGACGACATCAAGCTTCCCGGTATGCTGTATGTCGCTTTCGTGCGCAGTAGCTATCCGCATGCCCGCATCCGCAGCATCGACACTTCGGCAGCCCGCGCCATGCCAGGTGTCGTCGGTGTGTACACCGGGCGCGATTTGGCCGCCCGGCTGAAAGGGAAACCAGAGCTGATGCCTGGCGAAGCACCGCACCCCGAGGAACAGAAGCCCGAGGGTATCCCGGTGCCACCAGAAGAGCCCATTGCGGTCGACCGCGCACTCTACGTTGGACAGCCAATCGCCGTTGTTGTCGCAACGTCCCCAGCGATCGCCCGTGATGCTGCCGAGGCGGTCTTGGTGGACTATGAGCCGCTGCCGGCCGTCACAGATCCCGAGGCGGCAATGCAGGAGGGAGCGCCACAGCTCTATCCTGATATTCCCAACAACATTGGCGAACGCTGGGAGCGCATCGAGGGTGATGTCGATGGAGCCTTCGCACGGGCCGACGTTGTTGTCAAACAGCGTTTCCGACAGCAGCGCCTCGCCGGTATCCCGATGGAACCACGGGCCATCCTGGCAGCACCAGATCCATTGACCCAAGGCGTCATCGTTTGGAGCTCCACACAGGCCCCACACTGGAACCGCAACGCATTGGCAGCGGCGCTCGGTCTCTCCCACGGTCAGGTTCGTATCATCGCGCCCGAAGTCGGTGGCGGCTTTGGTGTCAAGATCGGTGCCTACCAAGAGGACTTCATCTTGGCGGCGCTCGCATTGCACCTGCACAAGCCCGTCAAGTGGGTCGAAACACGTGCCGAACACCTGATGGCTACGAACCATGGGCGCGACCAGGTGGTCGACTACGAGCTCGCAGCGACGCGGGACGGTAAGGTACTCGCTCTCCGAGCACGCATCATCCAGAACCTCGGTGCTTACCCACGTGGTCTCTACTTGCCCTCCACAACGGGACTCATGGCCTGCGGCTGCTACGACATTCCTGCGGTCGATATCAAAGCCTACGGTGTCTACACCAATACCATGGCTGTTGGTGCCTACCGTGGTGCCGGTCGGCCCGAAGCTGCCTACTACATCGAACGGATGATGGATCTCCTGGCTCGCAAGCTCGGCAAGGATCCAGCCGAGGTGCGCCGCATCAATTACATCCCGCCGGACAAGTTCCCGTACACTACGGCGGCCGGCGAAAAATACGACACCGGCGATTATGAGAAGCCGCTGGCCAAAGCTCTCGAGATCTCGCGCTACCACGAGTGGCGGCAGAAGCAGCAGGAGCTCCGCCAGCAGGGTCGCTACATCGGCATCGGGCTGGCGAGTTACGTTGAGATTTGCGGCTTCGGTCCCTACGAAAGCGCGGTCGTCCGCGTTGAACCCAGTGGTGCAGTGACGGTGTATACCGGCACGTCTCCGCATGGTCAGGGGTTGGAGACTGCGCTTGCGCAGCTGGTCGCCGAGCACCTTGGTGCGGACTTTGATCAGATCACTGTTTTGCACGGCGACACACAGAGCGTCCCCGAAGGGCACGGGACCATGGGGAGTCGCAGCCTGGTCGTCGGCGGTAGCGCAGTCTTGATGGCGGTTGACCGGATCAAGGAGAAGGCGACACAAATCGCTGCTCACCTCCTCGAAGCCGCTGCCGAGGACATCGAATTCGTCGATGGAAAGTGGCGGGTGAAAGGCGCACCTGACCGCGCGGTCACCCTCGCCCAGATCGCCCAGGCCGCCTACGGCCCCAACCTTCCGCAGGGTATGGAACCGGGACTTGTCGCCACCGATTTCTTCGCCCCGCCCGATGAGGTCTTCCCCTTCGGTACCCACGTGGCGATTGTGGAAGTCTTCCCCGAAACGGGCGAGGTCAAGCTCCTCGAGTACTACTCGGTCGACGACTGTGGCCCACGCATCAACCCCCTCCTCGTCGAGGGTCAGGTCCACGGTGGCCTCGCCCAGGGCATCGCTCAGGCCCTCTGGGAAGAGGTGCGCTACGACGACTCCGGCCAGCTCCTCACCGGTACCCTGATGGACTACGCCATCCCCAAGGCTCACATGCTCCCCAGCTTTGTCACTGACGAGACGGTGACCCCCAGCCCGCTCAACCCGCTTGGGGCCAAGGGGATCGGTGAGGCAGCGACGATCGGCTCGACCCCCACTATCGCCAACGCGGTCCTCGACGCGCTGACCCCCTTCGGCATCGAGCACCTCGATATCCCGTTGACCCCAGAAAAGGTCTGGCGCGCGGTCCAGCAGGCCAAGGTCGCTTCCTGAAACGTGGCGGGAAGGGGAAACCGGGTGGTGCCTCAGTGCTGAGGCACCACCCGGTTCATTTTCCTCGGCGCTGAGGGGATTCTGCCCTTGTCGGACGCTCTGCACGCGTAGGCTTTCGGCACGCGAGACTTTCCTGAGGGTAGACGCCCTCAACCCTGCACACCATCAATCATCCACCGAGCACGAGCCCCTCGCCTGGCCGCTCATAGCGAATCGTGACAAAATCCTCGCCGCGCCATACCTCCACGCGCGGTGCTGTAGCACGACTCACCACGCGCCCACCCTTCACACACCAGAGTGCTGGCGCCAGCATGCGCAGCGCATCGCGGTCGCTTGCCGCGTCGAAGATCACGAAGTCGGCCGGTTTCCCGATCTCAATGCCGTAGCGATCGAGAATTCCAAGCGCTTTCGCAGCGTTCGTCGTTACCAGATCCCAGACGAGCGGGATCTCGTCGTAGCCAGAGAGCTGCGCCATATGGAGCCCAAGCCACGCTGCATGGAGCATGTTGCCTGTTCCCAATGGATACCAGGGATCCATCACCGAATCGTGTCCGAAGGCGACGTTGATTCCAAACGCAAGGAGCTCCTTCACGCGCGTCATTCCCCGGCGCTTGGGATAGGTATCAAACCGTCCTTGCAAGATCGAATTGTCTGGTGGATTCGCGATGATGCTCAGCTCAGCCCGCTTGAGCCAGCCAAACAGCTTAAAGGCATAGGCGTTGTTGTATGACCCCATCGCGGTGGTATGGCTGGCGACAATACGACCCTGCAGCCCGCGCCGGATCGTCTCGGCTGCCATCACCTCGACAAAGCGGGATTGGTCGTCGTCAGTCTCGTCGCAGTGTGCGTCCAATGGGCGGTCGTAGCGCTCAGCAAGCTCGAAAGCGATCCGCAGCGATTCGACCCCCATTTCGCGCGTTGTCTCGTAGTGTGGAATCGCACCCACAACATCGCAACCCATGCGCAGGGCTTCTTCAAGGAGTTCCGCCCCCCGTGGATAGGACAGGATCCCCTCCTGCGGAAAGGCAACAAGCTGAAGGTCGACGAGGTGGCGCATCTCCTCACGTACCTCGAGGAGGGCGCGCAGACCGACGAAGTTCGGATCGCAAACGTCGACATGACTGCGGATGACAAGGGTGCCCTGGCTGGCATACCACTCGATCGTCCTTTTGGCCCGCTCCTTCACCGCCTCGACGGTCAGCTGCGGTTTGGTCTGTGCCCAACGCTGGATCCCCTCGAGAAGCGTCCCTGATTCGTTGTGGCCGGCAAGCCCTTCGGTGAGCGCAGCATCGAGGTGGCAGTGCGGTTCGATCAACGGTGGCGAGAGTAGCCGTCCTGCAGCATCAATCGTCTCTGTCGCCTCGCCAGCCAGTTCCGTCTCAATCGCAACGATTCGTCCCTCTGCGACACCAATATCAACCAGCCGACCATCGCGGAGCCGTGCCCGGCGAACAATCAGATCGTACGTCATCGCGTCATCCCCTTTCTGAACAGCACGGCGTTTCTTCCGTCCCATGCCATTGTCGCCATCTCGCGGAAAAACGCGAGACAAGGTGCATTGCACCCTTGCTGCCCGCAGGCTGTCAAGCTGCGGCGAACAACGTGTCGAGGATAAATCCCGACGCCGAGAGCTTGTTGCCAAGCTACCATCAGCGCTGACAGCCACTGCACGATTGTGGGAGGTGCCTCATGTTCGAGGGGCTGTTCCAGCCGAGCCATCTGCTCTTGATCCTGCTGATCGTCTTGATCATCTTCGGTCCTGGTAAGCTACCCGAAGTTGGTGCAGCGATCGGCCGTAGCATCCGCGAGTTTCGACACAGTTTCCGGGACGACACCGCCGGGGGAGAGACGGAACCACCTGGGACAGCGATGAGAGAGCAGCTATCACGCTCGACCCAGCAGCAACAGTGATCGTGCCTCGCCAGTCTCCAAGGCGCTCGGCCCTCGTCCATGCGGGCGTTGGTGAGTGCCAAACGCGTTCTTCGACCGTGGCACTTTCCTTGCCCTCGAAGACAGGCAGCCACGAGGCTCCCTAGACACAAAAACTCGCATCGTCCACAAACGACCGCCTCAGGCAAGTCGCGCACGCAGAGCCTGCAGCAAGAATTGAAATTCAGGCACCTGGAAGCGCCGGAGCACAGCCAAATAGACGAGAACGCCCACAATGAGGCCAAGAGAAACAACTCCCGCCCGCGCCAGCAGAGACCGTTGTTCTGGAACGATCCAGTGGGAGACCGTCAGCACCACGATCGTGACGAAAAGTGCCATCACCAGTGAAGCAATTCCCGCAGCGCGGACCGTTCGGGCAACTGTGCCATCACCGACACGACCGAGCCAGCGCCGCAAGACCCACCACATGACGAGCGTATGCGCGATAAATTGCGCCGTATTCCCCAGCACCAGACCAAGCATGCCGAGCGGACGCACCAGTGTCAGCGCGACGAGGAAATAGACCCCGACCGAGAAAACACCGACCAACACCGGTGTGCGCGTGTTCTGCCGCGCGTAGGCGGCGAAGATCAGCACCTGGTCGAAAGCTGCACAGAGCGTCCCAGGAAGATAGCCGAGTAAGGCGATCCAGATTGCCCGCGCCCCCTCAAGGTTGGTCGCACCATGGTAGAAGAGCAACGTGACGACCGGCCAGCTCAAGGCTGCCATTCCGAACGTAGCGGGAAAAATCAGTAGCGCCACGAACTTGAGCCCGAGCGAGAGTGTCCGCTGATAGCTGAGTTCGTCACCCGCTGCTGCATGCCGTGAAAGGGTCGGTAAGGCAGCGAGCGAGGTAGCAGCAGCCACCAAGCCGAGGATCATCTGGTTCAGGGCCGTTGCATAGCGCATCGCGCCGAGAGCGTGGGGATCGACCCCCCAAGCCAAATTCCGGTCGATCGTGAGCGCCACAGTGTTCGCGAAGAGACCAAGAAAAATCGGGAAGTAGAGTATGAAGATGCGGCGGATCGCCGGATGCCAGAGATCGAGGTTCAATCTCGGCAGGCAGTCGCGCAGCCCCCACAACTGCAGCACGACGAGGCCGAGCGCGCCAAGGAGCACCCCAAGAACCAGGCTGGCGATCCCGATCGTGTGCCCGAGCAGGAGTGCACAGGCGACGATGGCCGCATTACGCACGCTCAGCGCAAGCGACGGTTGCGTAAAGCGCTGCAATGCGTAGAGCGCGGCCATCAGCACCGTGGAGACGGCCAGGAACAGCACGGCCGGCACGATGAGCCGGACAAGCCGAATCGTTAGTTGAAATGTCGCGGCACCCCGAGCCGCCTCTCCACCGCCAAGCGCCGTCATCGCCCAGACGACCCAGGGAGCAGCCAGTGCCACAAGCGCGACCGCCCCACCAACCACGAGCAGCACCCACACCAGGAGACCACCAACGATGCGGCGGAACTCCTCCCGCCGATCCGCATAGGTACTCAGCACCGGGACAAGTGCGGCCTGAAGCATGCCGCTGATCACGAGGTCGAAGAGCATTGTGTGGACGTTATCTGCAATGGTAAACGCCGCGACCTCATTCGTCGTTCCCCAGAAGTAGGAGGTGATCTGTTCGCGCACGAGCCCGAGGATGCGACTGAGCACCACACCGACCATAAGCACCCCAGCCGCACGCGCGACTTGGGCCCGCTCGCGGTGCGCGGCTTCCGCAAAGCCTGTCTCGGTAGCCGACGGTGTGGGATCGCTTGTCACGCCCTCGCTCCTGCCCGCTCACACGAGCCAGCAGGAGTGTACCGAGTGAGGCGCGCAACGCAGCCGCGCTGGCATTCGCTGGCCGGCCATCTGATGCAAAAGCGAGGGCGAGCCAAGGGGACCTGTTGGGCTTCCAGGCAATCACTCGTAAACGGAGCGAGAACAACACCGGGCACGACCCCGTAACGCCCATTTGAGAAGAAAGAGTTGCGGCCGAGGAGGATCATCGATCAGCTTCCTCGCGGGAGGGCAGTCGGTCACGTACTTCAGCACAGCCATAAGCGGCAAGGATCCGGCGGACAAGTTCTGTGGTTGAACGCTCCGGAACGTACGGGATCAAGACGACCTCACCGCCGAGTGCACGAACCAGCTCCGCCTCAGGAAGCGGCTGCTTTCCGCTCGCGAGCTCTTCTGGCGTCACCCCGTAGTCCCCACCCTTCACGTAGACATGCGGTCGGAGGAGCTGGATCACTCGTTCTGCCGTGTCGTCTGGGAAGACCGTCACATAGTCCACACAGGCGAGGCCAGCGAGGAGTTCAGCCCGTTCCTCAGCGGGGACGAACGGCCGCGCCGGGCCCTTGCGTCGTCGAGTGGAAGCATCGTCATTCACCGCGACAACGAGAACATCGCCAAGCCGGCGGGCAGCTTGCAAGGACCGAAGATGCCCCACGTGGAGGAGATCGAAGTGCCCGTTCGTCAGCACGATCCGCTTCCCAGCTCGGCGGAGCTCGTCACCGAGTACTGCGAGATCATCGAACTCGATTCGCTTGCCCATGCTTCCCCCACATCTGCTGCGCCAAGGCACAAAGGTAGCACGCGTGTTGTTTATCACTTCGCAACGATCGTTCGTCTCCGGTTCATCAATGACAAGTGGCACGCGATGACACTCCGAGACAAGGGAAGATGGATGGCAGCGCGGTGCTCAGCTGCCGGCTCATTCACGCGGTTCGAGCAATCCTGACCATTTGGCTTGCGTCACCGTTGTGTTTGTGGACCTACAGCTAGCAGACGACCTAGCCTAAGCGCTTCTTGGACCAGAAGCCTCGAGTGACGCAATCAGAGGGCTCGACTGCTGGTAAGGACCGCTTGACCCGCGGCAGGCGCGTCTTTGGCGCGTTTTACCTGAACTACGTCTCCGGGTCTCTCGCTATCAAAGAGAGACGGCACCCTTGTAACGACAACCAACATATTCTCGTGCGCGACTTACTCCACGGTTACGCCCCGCTGAGCGAGCGCGGCGCGAAGCCGGCGGGCGTCCATCACCGCATGGGCAAAGGCGTCATTATTGAAGTAAACGTAACCTGGATAATCCGCGTACCGCTGGAGTCGCCCGGCAAGCATGTCGATCTCTTCATCCGTCAGCCCAATGTCGTAGAGGCCACTGTGCACGCGCACGTAACAAAGCGGCCCCACCTGCGGGAAGTCCTCGGGGGTCGGATGCACTCCACCGTACGCATAGACAACGGTCCCGCCTGCACTGGCGATCACTTCAGCAACAGAAGGAACAAACCAACTCGGATGCCGGAACTCAAACGCAAACGATTGGCCGGCCGGTAAGAGTTCTAAGAACGCTCGGAGACGATCCAGATCGCACGTGAACCCAGGTGGCAGCTGGAAGAGCAACGGGCCTAGGGCCGAGCCCAGACCAGCGATCGCCTCCTGAAATCGGCGGAACTCCTCGGCAGCATCGACGAGCCGCCGCAGATGTGTGATCGTGCGAGGTGCCTTCACTGCGAAGACAAAGCCGGGCCGCTCAGCAGCCAGGCGCGCCCATTCCTCGAAGCGCTTGCGCGCCGGCAAGCGGTAGAATGTCACATTCAGCTCGACTGTGGCAAACTCCCGGAGATAGAACGAGAACCACTGCCATGGGGGAAGTTCAGGAGGATAGAAGCGCCCGCGCCAGTGGCGATACGACCATCCCGAGGTACCGACAAGCAACATGGGAGAAATCGCCTCCGCAAAATGTCACTGGTGGAAGGGTAACACGCCGAGCCAAGGGAGCAGCGCGGGGATGGAAGAGCACCTTCATCTCCAGGTCATCGTTCCGGGCAAACTCGTCTATCTCGGCCCCATCCGTCGAGACTTGGCCCCAATCTACCAACGCTGGATGAACGACCTCGAGGTCTCTCGGACACTCACAGCACATTGGCGCGTCCCTTTCACAGTCGAGGACGAGCTCGAATGGTTCGAGCAGGCACGCCGCGACCCGACCCGCCGGGTCTTTACGATCTACGAACGGCCTGACGATCGACCAGTGGGCAACGCAGAGCTCTTTGGTATCGATTTCGCAGTCGGAAGTGCTGAGGTTGGAATTGTCATCGGTGAGCGGAGTGTCTGGGGAAGAGGATACGCGACTGAAGCCCTGACTCTCCTGCTGGACTTCGGATTCACGGTGCTCGGCTTGCATCATATCTGGCTTCGCTACTACGCCTCCAACGAGCGAGCTCGCGCGGTCTATGACCGGGTGGGCTTCCGGGAGGTTGGACGCCTACGGCAAGCGACACGGATTGGGCCATACCGTGATGACATCGTCATCATGGATATTCTGGCGAGCGAGTTCCAAAGTCCGGTGCTCGCGGAGAAACTCCATCTGCGGCACTCCCGTGAGTGAGCCCTTCGCGTTCTGAGTGACCGCTCGCACCGCCTGGAACGACGCTGCGCCCTATAGCCCACGGCATGCATCCTCTGTTCGTTCGGGACGCTGCCGCCATCAGCGGAGGAATACGGCATGCGATGCCCAACGGCCTACAGCGCCGGGACTCGATCCTTCCCCACTGCGACGTTCGTGATTGACGGTATACTGGAAGCTGAACCCAGCCCCCGCGGGAGCATAGCCCACGGCGGTTTCAAGCTGGGAACGCTTCCGGGATGACCGGACGAATGTGAGGTGACCGGCGCGATGCTTGCAGCGAAGGTATTTCGGCCCGCGCCGGACACCGACTCCGAGGAACAACTCTGGCTCGGCTGCCCAATGCTGAAGAAGGTGACCTTTCAAACCAAACGTGGGCGCAAGCGTACGGTTCTGCGCTGTGCATTGGGTTATGCACTGAACTCGCCAGCAGCGGTCGATCGTTGCCGAGAGACTGCTGGCCCGCACCAGTGTTGGCAATGCCAGGAATCTCTCGAAGCACGGCTCATCCGTGACACGGAGTGAGACCGTCAGTGCACTCGGAGTCGGATTCCGGCACCTGTCGTGGACAGCGGTCGCCTGAAAGCTTTCAGGCGACCGCTCTGCCTGTCAAAGCGGTCGCGAGCTCCGACCCGCAAAGATAGCCGTGGAGTGTCTTCCCGTGCAGCACCTTCCTCTCATCGTCCTCGTTGAGCCTGAATGGCCAACCCGCTCGTACGTGCGAGCAGAACTGGAAGAACTCGGATACGACGTCTCGGTTCACGCGCGAGCGGCGGATGCCATCGCTTATCTCGAACGTTGGGGACTCCGGCCGCACGTTATCGTCGTAGACTTGGCACAAGACGGACAGCAAGGAGAAGCGCTACGAACCCTCTTGGAGCATTATCCCGAGGCTGCGCTCATCCTTCTGGTCAGTCCACTACGAGCCGTACCACGCTGGCTGGAACAGCGGGCAGCGATTGTCCTCAAGCGACCCGTCACGATTCGGGATATCATCGCCACTGTCCAGCGGCTGGCCCCTTTGCCAGGAAATCCCAGCCGCGAAGCTTGAAGGAGAAGCTGTCGGAACACAGCAGCGTCATCGCGCCCTTCTTTTCCCACTCCGAGCCAGCCGGATAACCCAGAGCAATGGTCGGTCATGCAGCTGCGATCGCTCGCCCACATGACTGGCGGGTGCGGGAAGGGAAAAGACAGTTCCCCTCCTCCCGACGTTGCTGCCTCATGTCCCTTGCCATTCACCGCACGTCAGGCCCGATCCTCTGTCTGGTGCCACAGCAGCCGCTGTCTGGTCTGCTTCTCCCTACTCGATGTGTTTCGGAAGAGGAGACGAGTAAGGAAGAGTTAGGGAAGGCAGAAAAAGGTGTCAGGAACTGTGTCGGCAACAGCGATCGTGTGCGCTGTTTCGAATCCCGTTCAGGGTCGCCACAGCTAGACGGAGAGCATGCACGTGCGCCACGTGCAGAGCCATGGTAGGAGCGAACGATCACGCCCTGGGAGGCGATGACATCCCCTGGGGTGTCAATGCCGGGCGAAGGAGCAAGGCACGCTCCTCAAGGTAACTCACAGCATCCTTCAACGGCATCAGACCCAGTCGAAATATAGGACTGTGCTGCCCTCCGGTGCTCGCGCCTCATGTGGCAACGCTTTCAGCAGCACAAGTGGAGTGATGATCCTCTCCAGACCCGTCACGGCACCTGCTGGACTGGACGACCAGAGCCGAACGCTCAGGTGTGGTCGTTCAACCCACGTTAATGTAGCGCGAAACTGCGGTTAAACTCCGCTTCCTATACTGCAAACAGAGGATGGAGGACGGCCGGTGCGGCAGGAACGAACAGCAGTGCAGACCGGTAACCCAGCGCCGAGCCCAACCACGCAACAGCGCATCCTGGTTGTCGAGGACGATCCGACGTTGTCACGGATCCTCGCCTACAGCCTTCAGCAACGTGGCTACAGCGTGTGGACCGCCAGCGAGGGGCGCCAGGCGATCATGCTTGCCCGAACTGTCCGCCCTGACCTTATTGTTCTCGACCTCATGCTGCCTGGCATCGACGGACGCGACGTCTGCCGGTTGATCCGCAAGTGGTTGAGCGCGCCGATTCTCGTTCTCACGGCTCGGGACAGTGAGGATGACATCGTGGCACTCTTCCAGGCGGGTGCCGACGACTACGTCACGAAGCCGTTCCGGACACGCGAACTCTTCGCTCGAATAGAAGCCCTCCTGCGCCGCTGGGGTGACTCCTCGCCAGGAAACGTTTTGACAGCGGGAACCCTGGTCATCTTCCGCGACGAGCATCGCGTCGTCTACCGCGGACGCGAGATCCGGCTGGCTCCCCGCGAGTTTGCGCTCCTGGCAGCACTCGTCGAGCGAGCCGGGCGGGTCTGCACACGGCAGGAGCTGCTCGATCTCGTCTGGGGCCGCGATATTGTCGACCTGCGGAATGTCGATGTGCATGTGCATCGCATCCGCGAGGCACTCGGAGGGGAGGCAGAAGGAGGACGACTCATTCAGACCGTGCATGGGATTGGGTACCGGTTCGTTCCAGAGATGCGAACAGAGGACGTTTTGAGCGAGGACGAGGAGGGAGAAACTCATGGCTGAGACACCGATCCGCTGGAGCCGGCGACAGCTCATGACCCGCGTGGCTGCACTCGGACTGGCTATGCCGGTAGCCAGCGCACTGGTCGCGGCGTGTCGCGGGGAGGAAGCAACGCCGACCGCAGCACCCGCTGGACAGACACCTGCGGCGGGCCCGAGCCCCGCAGCAGGACAAACACCAGCGACGGTAGCGACACCGACGCGACCCGCAGAACTCCGCGGGACGATCGCTATCGATGGATCCAGTACCGTCTTTCCTATTTCGGAGGCCGTCGCCGAGGAGTTCCAGAAGCAGTATCCCAACGTCAAAGTCACGGTTGGAATTTCCGGCACCGGCGGCGGCTTCCAGAAGTTCTGCAATAAGGAGACCGATATCTCCGATGCCTCGCGTCCGATCAAGGATTCTGAACTCCAAGCTTGCGAGCAGAATGGACGAGAGTTCATCGAGCTGCCGGTCGCTTTCGATGGGCTTGCCGTCGTTGTGAATCCCCAGAACGATTGGGTAAAAGAGCTCACTGTCGATGACCTCAAGAAGATATGGCAACCAGAAGCCCAAGGCACGATCACTCGCTGGAACCAGGTACGGCCAGAGTGGCCAGACGCCCCTCTCAACCTCTATGGACCTGGCACCGACTCCGGAACGTTCGACTACTTCACCGAGGCCATCAATGGGAAATCCGGCGCCAGCCGTGGCGACTACACCGCCTCGGAGGACGACAACGTGCTCGTGCAAGGAGTCGCTGGTGATAAGAATGCCCTCGGCTACTTCGGCTTAGCCTATGCCGTTGAGAATCAGGGCAAGGTGAAGATCGTCCCGATCGTCAACCCCAAGACAGGCCAACCAGTCGAGCCAAGCCTAGAAACCGTCAAGACGGGGCAGTACCAGCCACTCTCCCGGCCGCTCTTCATCTATGTCGCACGAGATCAAGCTGATCGGCCGGAAGTGGAAGCGTTCGTCGAGTTTTACCTAGAGAATGCAGCGACGCTCGCTGAAGAGGTCGGATATATTCCGTTGCCGGACGAGGCATACCAACTTGCCATGAAGCGCTTCCAAGATCGCAAAACGGGTTCCGTCTTTAAGGGTGTTGAAGTTGGCGTCTCGATCGAGGACGTGCTGAAGCGTGAGGAGTAACTTCCGGCGCCCCCGGGTGACCGGGTACAATCCGCGAGCGAGGGTTGAATCCCTCGCTCGCGGTCGATTGCTGCGCAGCGAGGTGACGAGGTGACGACGGAACCCTTTCTGGCGCCGGTGACGACTCCTGCGGAGCGTCGAGAATGGATTCTGCGTCTTCTCACCGGAACTCAACGGGTCGATCGGATACGTCGTCTCCGCGAGTCGATCATCCTCAGTCTACTCTTCCTCTCCGCACTGATCTCAGTTGCGACGACGATCGGGATCATCTACACGCTCAGTATTGAGACATTCCATTTCTTTCAGAGAGTATCGCTTATTGACTTCCTCACTGACACGCAGTGGACGCCACTCTTCACTGAGAAACACTTTGGTATTTGGCCGCTACTCACCGCCACACTGCTTGTCTCGGCCATCGCCATGCTTGTTGCATTACCGCTCGGACTTCTCGCTGCGATCGGACTCTCGGAATACGCTTCTCCACGCCTCGCCAGCATCGTGAAGCCGATTTTGGAGATCCTAGCTGGTGTGCCGACAGTAGTGTACGGGTACTTCGCTTTGCTCTTCGTGACACCGCTCCTTAAGCGCTTCATCCCGCAACTCGAGGTATTCAATGCACTATCTGCTGGACTCGTCATGGGCATCATGATCCTGCCGCTCGTCGCTTCGCTGTCCGAAGACGCGATGCGTGCTGTGCCCCAGAGCCTGCGCGAAGGTGCCTATGCACTCGGAGCAACCAAACTCGAGGTCGTCTGGCGTGTCGTTGTCCCCTCGTCGCTTTCCGGTATTGTGGCAGCATTTATCCTGGCAATCTCGCGCGCGATCGGCGAGACGATGATCGTTGCTATCGCGATGGGACAAGTACCCCGCCTCACGCTGAATCCACTCGTGGCAATGGAAACAATGACTGCCTACATCGTCCAGGTAAGTCTGGGTGACACTCCACATGGATCGCTCGAGTACCAGACGATCTTTGCCGTGGGAACAACTCTTTTTCTCATCACCATGGTGCTGAACCTCTTGAGTTACCGCTTCCTCCAGCGCTTCCGGGAGGTTTACGAGTGACAGCGCACGAAGTCCTGCCAATCGATCGAGAGTTCACTCCGCGCCTGGCGCTGCGTAAGCGGCTCGGTACGCTATTCGGCATTCTCAGCGCGCTGGCAATCATCATCGGGCTCACAACGCTCGGACTGCTCATCGCTGATGTTGTGCGCGATGGTTGGCACGTCCTTTCCTGGGACTTCTTGACAAGTTACCCCTCGCGGCGCCCCGAACAAGCAGGCATTCGCTCAGCGTTAGTTGGGACCTTCTACATCCTGATTCTGGTTGCCATCATCGCCTTCCCACTCGGTGTCGCGGCAGCGATCTATCTCGAAGAGTTCGCGCCGCGGAACCGGCTCACGGCGATTATCGAGGTCAATATCTCCAATCTCGCCGCAGTTCCTTCGATCGTATATGGCCTCCTGGGAGTTGGTGTCTTTGTACGGACCTTCATGCTTGGGAGAAGTCTCATCGCAGGTGCCTTGACGTTGAGCCTCCTCGTCTTACCGATCATCATCATCGCCTCGCGCGAGGCCTTGCGAGCGGTCCCACCCTCGATCCGTGAGGCAGGACTGGCCCTTGGTGCGTCCCATTGGCAGACAGTGCGGCACTTCGTTTTGCCTGCTGCCCTTCCCGGTATCCTCACCGGGACGATCCTTGCCTTAGCACGCGCTATCGGCGAGACAGCACCGCTCATCACCATCGGGGCCTTGACCTACGTAGCGTTCACGCCCAAGAGCTTGTTCGACCCGTTCACTGTGCTTCCGATTCAGATCTTTAACTGGATTTCGCGGCCGCAAGCGGCCTTCCATGAACGAGCAGCTGGAGGCATTATCGTGCTGCTCGCCGTGCTGTTACTCTTCAACGGGCTCGCTATCTTCCTGCGCGCACGCCTGCAACGCCGTATCCGCTTCTGAAGGAGAGCAGTCTCATGACCCTGGTCACCCGTGAACCAGCCCGCTACATCGTCGAGCCAAGCGAGCCTTCAGCTCTCCGCATCGAGCGACTCAGCGTTTGGTATGGCCGGCACCAGGCCATTCGTGACGTCAGCTTTACGATTCCTGCACGTCGTATCACCGCGATCATCGGGCCTTCGGGATGTGGGAAGAGCACACTCTTGCGTGCCCTCAACCGGATGCATGACCTGACGCCAGAGGCGCGAGTCGAAGGCTCGGTACGGTGGGGAGAGATCGACCTCTACGCACCGACGACCGATCCGGTCTGGGTGCGACGCCACATCGGGATGATCTTCCAGAAGCCGAATCCTTTCCCAAAGAGCATCTTCGAGAATGTCGCTTTTGGCTTGCGCGTGAACGGATATCGTGGAGATATCGCCGCTCGGGTCGAAGAAGCTCTCCGGAAGGCTGCGCTATGGGATGAGGTGAAGGACAAGCTGCAAAAGAACGCCCTCACCCTCTCTGGCGGGCAGCAGCAGCGGCTTTGTATTGCCCGCGCCATCGCACTCGAGCCGCAGATCTTGCTCATGGACGAGCCCTGTTCAGCTCTCGACCCGGTCGCTACCATGCGGATTGAGGACTTGATGATCGAACTTGCTCATACCTACACGATCGTCATCGTCACGCACAACATGCAGCAAGCCTCGCGCGTCTCCCACTATACGGCCTTCATGCTGGCAGGGGAGGATCGTACCGGCGAGTTGATCGAGTACGCCCCAACTCGGGAGCTCTTCTTGCGCCCACGCGACCGACGCACCGAGGACTACATCACTGGTCGGATCGGGTAACCGTCCGACCACGGAGGAGTTCGGCTCATGGCTGACCCGATCGCCGCACTGACCAATGCGCAAGCGGCACGTGCCGAGGCAGCGACCCGCGTGCAGGCACCGACTGCTGCTGGCATGGACGTGGAGCAGCTCTCCGCCTTCTACGGACGTTTCCAAGCGCTGGCCGAAATCACCCTTCCCATTCATCCCGGCGCAGTCACTGCGGTCATCGGCCCCTCCGGGTGCGGGAAATCGACCTTCATTCGCTGCTTGAACCGCCTGCACGAGCTGACACCTGGCGCGCGGGTGACCGGGAGCGTGCGCTTGGAAGGTGTTGACATCTACCAGCCGGGGGTCGATCCGGCACGGGTGCGCCAGTTGGTCGGCATGGTCTTCCAGAAACCAAACCCGTTCCCGACCCTCTCCATCTACGACAACGTCTTGGCAGGAGTTCGACTCCACCGTCCCCGCCTCTCCCGCGCCGAGGCAGACGAGATCGTCGAGCGGAGTCTCCGTGCCGCCGCCCTCTGGGACGAGGTGAAGGACAAGCTCAAGGCTCCGGGCAGCTCGCTTTCCGGTGGACAGCAGCAACGACTCTGCATCGCTCGTGCTCTCGCCGTTGAGCCGCTCGTTCTCCTGATGGACGAGCCGACGAGCGCGCTCGATCCGATCGCTACCTACCGCATTGAGGAGTTGATCTGGGAACTCAAGCAGCGCTACACGATCGTGATCGTCACCCACAACATGCAGCAGGCTGCTCGCATCGCTGACTACGTCGCCTTCCTCCTTGCCGGCGAGGATCGTACAGGACGCTTGATTGAATTCGACACCGCGCAGCGGATCTTCACGAATCCGAAGCGTAAGGAGACCGAGGACTACATCACTGGAAAGATCGGATAGTACTCAGTTGCGTTTTCGGCGTACACTTGTCACACTTCGCGGATCGTCTGCCGTGTCCTGAAGCAAGCGTGGATACGTCGATCACGTATCCACCGAGAGCGAAAGCGAGGCATCGAGATGGCAACTCGAGCGCGTGCGGAATTCGAGCGCGACCTGCAGACCCTGCGCCAAGAAGTACTCAACCTCGGCAGTATGGTCGAGAAAGCGGTCGAACGCGCCGTCGAAGCGTTGAAGCGTTACGACGTGTCCCTCGCGCAAAGCATTATCGAGCGCGACCGCGAGATTGACGAGCGCAGCTATGCGTTGGAGGAACGTGCGCTTCTCCTCATCGCAACGCAACAGCCGATGGCCACTGACCTCCGGATCATCGCTGCGACACTGTTCATCATTAGCGAACTCGAGCGAATCGGCGACTATGCCGAAGGACTGGCGAAGATCGCGATTCGCCTCAGTGCCTGGCCACCTCTCAAACCGCTGATCGACATTCCCCGCATGGCCGAGATCTCGATCGATATGTTGCGACAGGCCCTCGACGCATTTATCGAGATGGATTTGGAGCGTTGTCGGGCAATCTGGCGTCGTGACGACGAGGTTGACGCCCTCTATGATCAGGTGTACCGCGAATTGCTCACCTACATGATGAGTGACCCGCGGACGATTGAGCGAGCCACATTGCTCTTGTGGGCTGCGCACAACCTGGAGCGGATCGCCGACCGGGTGACAAACATCTGTGAGCGGGTCGCCTTTGTCATCACGGGGGATCCGCGGGCACTCGTCAGTCCCGCTGAACCAGATTATGCTGGTGAGCGTGGTGCCGAGTTTGATGTCGAATGAGAAGGGAGCTCGCGATGCTCTGGGCAGCAGTCATCCGGTACGGCAATCCCGAAAAGATCCAGGAAGTTCGCCCGGTCCACCGGCAGTACCTACGCTCCTTGCGCGAGCAAGGCAAGCTCTGGGCATCCGGCCCGTTTGTCGACGATAGCGGCGCACTCATTATCTATGAGGCGGAAACAGAAGAAGAGGCACGCAAGCTCATCGAGGGCGACCCGTTCTTCGAAGCGGGAGTCTTCCAAGAAGTCCAACTCAAGCCGTGGAACATCGTGTTCACGCCGTCATCCCAGTGACCAATCGCATCCGGCTTGCTACGATGTCACCGCCGTACCATCCTGTACGGCGGTTCATCGTGGCAGCGTTTGGACAGGAGGGATCGCAATGGCGATCGAAGCTGGCATCCGGACGTATCACCTTCTGATTGACGGTCAGTTCGTACCGGCTGCAAGTGGCGAGACATTCCCCACCTACAACCCAGCGACGAACGAAGTCATCGGCTACGTCGCCAAGGCCGGACGCGAAGATGTGGACCGGGCCGTCCGCGCCGCCCGGCGTGCCTTTGACGAAGGGCCTTGGGGCCGCATGACGCCGAACGAGCGAGCCCGGCGGTTGCGCAAGGTTGCAGAACTCCTCCGCGAGCGATTGGACGAACTCGCCCGGTTGGAGACGCTCAATTGTGGGAAGATCATCGTCGAGTCACGTATGGATGTGGCGTCAGCGGCAAATTGCTTTGACTACTATGCCAATCTCGCGGGCCAGATCTGGGGCGAGACGATCCCCATGAATGGACCGCTGCTCGACTACACGGTGCGTGAGCCATATGGCGTCTGCGGTCAGATTATCCCGTGGAACTTCCCGATCTTGATGGCAGCCTGGAAGCTTGCACCAGCCCTGGCAGCGGGGAACACGGTCGTTCTCAAGCCTGCTAGTTACACCCCGATCACCGCGCTCGTTCTTGGACAGATCTGTTTGGAAGCGGGAATTCCGGAAGGTGTTGTCAATGTCCTCACTGGGCCGGGCAGTGAGGTCGGCGCGGCAATCTGCGAGCATCCGCTTGTCGACAAGATCGCTTTCACCGGCGAGACAGAGACAGGGCGTGAAATCCTGCGGCTGAGCGCAGGGACAATCAAGAAGGTCTCCCTCGAGCTCGGTGGCAAGTCCCCGAACATCGTGTTCCCAGACGCCGATCTGGAGGAGGCAGTCAACGGCTCGCTGTTTGCGATCTTTTCCAATGCTGGTCAGCGCTGCACAGCACGAACGTGCCTGCTGCTTCACGAGTCGATCCATGATCGCTTCATGGACGAATTCCTGCGCAAGGCCAGTCAGCTCCGGATTGGTGACCCGCTCGATGAGAATACCCAACTCGGTCCACTCGTTTCGCAGCGGCAGTGCGAGCGTGTGCTGAGCTACGTGGAGCGCGCCAAGAGCGAGGGCGCAACACTTCGCCTCGGTGGCAAGCGACCAGATGATCCCGCACTTCAGCGAGGGAACTTCGTCGAACCGACTATCTTCGACGACGTTCAGCCGCAGATGACGATCGCTCGGGAGGAAGTGTTCGGCCCGGTGCTCTCGGTGATCCCCTTCCGCACCGAGGACGAGGCCGTGGAGATCGCCAACGCTACGATCTATGGGCTGGCAGCAACAATCTGGACAAACGATATCAAGCGTGCCCATCGCCTCGCCGCGCGGATCAAGGCTGGCAACATCAGCATCAACTATCCGGTCGTCAATCCACCGGAAGCGCCGTTCGGCGGCTTCAAGCAGAGCGGGATCGGTCGTGAGCTCTCACGGCACGCTCTTGACCTCTATACGCAGGTCAAGAACGTGGTGGTTGGACTCAGCGAGCAGCGCTTCGATTGGTACGGCAACTGGCCTCCGGGACGGTGAACGACCGATTGCTTCGCATTACTTAGGGAGCGAGGAACGAGGGCCAGCCTGCAGCCGCGAGCTGGCCCTCGCGTTCCAGATACTGCAAGACAGTCTCGATGAACGTCCCGTGACTCCAGCTCAAGGGGCTCACCGAGAGCGGCTCGCCGGTCTCCGGATGCACCTGCTCGGCCAGCACCCCGCTGGGTAGAGCATGGGTCACGACCCACTCGAGGAGCTCCAGCGCCCGCCCAAGTTCTCCGGGCGAAACGGCTCGGGCGATATGCCACTCCGCCAGCCAGAGCGTGCAAATGAACCACGGGTTACCGGGAACACGTTCCAGATCTCGGCTCATCTGATAGTAGTAGTCATCCTCATAGCGAGCGACACCGCCGACCGGCGTCTTGACCCACAGCCGCTCTTCGATCGCCCGCATCGTTGCGACAATGCGGGGATCGCGAGGAGAGAAGAGACCGAAGAGAAAGAGTCCCGCAAGACTGGAGTCCAGCGTCGGATCTGGTTGAACGTCACCGCTGGGTCCGACCGTGAGTGTGCGTGCGAACCGTCCGAGCTCCGGGCGGTAGAGGTAGCGCAACGCAGCGTCCCGCATATCGTTGGCTGCCCGTTCCCACGTGTCAGCAAATTGATCATCACCAAAAATCCGTGCCAACTGTGCCGCCGCACGAAGGCCCGCAAAGACGGCTGCAACGGTGAACGCATGGATTCCGCGACGCTCTTCCCAAAGGTCGTAGGACGGTGCCGGCAGGCCAGTCACAGGATCGCGGTAGGAAGCGAGGAAGCGGGCACAAGGGACGACCATCGGACTGTAGAGTTCTCGCAGGAGCTCGAGGTCCCGCGTCTTCCGGTAGTACTTCCAGAGCGCCGCCAGGACGAGCGCGGTGCTGTCCTCTTGAATTGGGAATTGGAGTTCACCCGACGGGCCGGCCCAGGGATGCCAACTCGAGCCAGCTGAACCGTCCGGATTGTACTTGTGGAGGAAGAACCCATAGTGTGTCACCAGTCCTCCCATGAACACGAAGAAGCGGCGCGCCAGCTCTGGATAGCCTGCGTCAAGGAGCGCCTCGGCGATCAGCGCGCCATCCCGCGGCCAGACGTAGCTGTAGGTATCGCGCCCAAACTGCAGGATATCCGAGTCGTTCGCAGCCAGAATCGCTCCCCCCTCGTCGATTTGTGTGCGGAGGATCAAAAGACTCTGGCGATAGAGTCGCTGGAGAGGGACGGGCAGCATTGCGAGTCGCGGCGGGTCTGGCTCAATCCAGCTCCGCCAGTACCGCCGGACGCGGGTGAGCAGCGCGTCAGGGCCATGCTGCAGTACTGTCTGGTGCAGCCGGTAGACATCCGCAAAGCGGAGCCCAGCCGCCATCCAAAAGGTCACGGTCGCTGTGCCACCGGCGGGAAGCGAGAATTCCAAGCCACCGATTGAGTCGACCGACCCTTGTGCGATTGGATTCCCACTGAGCTGTCCGTCCTCGGCATCGCGCCACGTCCCCTCGTGGCCACGGAACGCCTTGTTTCCACAGGCGAAACAGTGATATCCCGGGCGATCACCCGCCCAGCCGGAGAACCAGAAATACCGCTTGCCCTTGTAGTGGACGAGTGCCCGCGCCGTCGGCTCATAGTAGACCGTCTCACCGTCAGCGTACCCCCAAAGATGGCCATCGAAATGCAGGAAGAGGCGGACTTGCCGTGCGGTGCCACGCTCGTCCCGTACCGTGACCTGGCGGATCCACAGATCGTCCTCAAGTCCGACAGCGTCACAGATATGCAGGGAGAGACCAAGCCGCAGATGCCGGAGGCGCACATCGGTGACCAGCGTTCCTTCCTCATAGCGGAGCTCGCGCATCCATCCCTCGTCGGAGAGCCAGGCGAACTCCCCATCACACCAAACTCCAAAACGGTTGAGACGCCCCTGGGTATGATTCTCTTGGCCCACTCGGGGATAGTACACGTCGCGGAGGGTATAAGTCCGGTCGAAAGCGAGAAGCAGACGGCCGTTCCCAATTGGGAGATCCCGAGGCATTGGCAATCCTTCCGACCACGCTCACGGCAACGGTGGTATGTCCAGCGCCGCCTCGAGGGCATAGCGCAGGAGACTCGTCACTGTCATCACACTGATTGCGACGGCAAGCGCAAAGAGGCCCGGAACCACGAGTTCGTGCCAGCGATCCGTCCGCTCGAACCGCCGCGTCACGAGCAGGGCCACCGGCCAAGTGAACAACGCGAGCGTGACAACCGCCGCGATGAGGAGCACCAATGCCACTGGTACATACCAGTTGACCGGCCCGGTCATCACGAGCCAGCCGAATGCCGCGAGTGCAAGCCCGAGCGGCAGACCATCACGGGCAAGGTGAAACGATGGCGACGGATGGCGTAATGCTGGTCGCCAGGTCGTCGACTGGAAGACCCACCACAGGAGCACCCCCAGCGCCAACCCCGTCCACGCGCCGGTCAGATAGCGCAGTGTGTTTCGCGGCTCGTACAGTGTCGGGAGATGGAGGTCGGCAGCGAGCGCATTGAGCCCGTCGACACCGAGAAGAACGATTCCCACCGCGAGCACGGCGAGGGTGCCGGCACGGGGCGGGCCAGCTGCGCCACGCGAGTGGCGGAGAGCAAGCCAGGTGACCGTGAGCAGCGAGCCTGCATAGATACCCGTCATGCGAGCATCGAAGGGGAGCTGGTAAGGACCGAACCAGAACGAGTGGCTCGGGCGCTGGGCACAGAGACCATGGAGTGCGGCGCGCGTCACGAGCTCTACCTGGCTCGGCGATACGAGCCAGCTTCCGAGGACAAGGAGGAGCAGAGCGGTTGGCGGGAAGAGCTCCCGCATGACCGCAAAGGTGAGGGATCGAGGACGAGTGCTCCCGGTCACGCTCGACGCTCCGCTCGCAACGCCCCAGCATACCACTTTCCTGTCCAGATGAGGGTGTAGGACGATCGGGGGTGTTCGGACACATTGACCGTACATCTCCTGATGGGTACCATTGCCGCGGCGTGCCATCTGGCAAGGCCGGCCACAGCGAGGGGGACACGATGCGGGAGCTGCGACTGACGCGACGGACGCTCCTGCGGGTCGCTGGAGGCGCTGTCATCGCGACGGTGACAGAGTTCCGAGGACCACACGCCCGAGCCGGTACCATGACCCGGACGAGCTGGCTTGTGGAGGGGCCGTTCCCGTCAGCTGGTCAGCTCCTCACGCCGGTCTATCCGCTCCCGACGCCGTTCACAAGCATCGAAGTCAGCTGGCGCGCGAGTGTCCCACCGGGCGCCCTCTTCCAGGTCCTCGTTCGTCTTGCTGAGGCAGACGGCTCGTGGAGCGACTGGATCGCACTCACCGCTGACCCCCACACGCCGCCGCGCGAGCCGGATGGATGGACGTACGCGTCCCCCGTTCTTGCAATGGGCCAGCAGCTGCAGCTGCTCGTGCGCTGCGAGCCGGGGATAGATGGAGCGGCTCCCCAGATCGACGCGGTCCGCGTGACCGCGGTCGATACACGGGGAACGGATACTCAATGGCTCGCGGTGACCGATTTGATTGACGGATGGATCATTCCGCGTGCTGGCTGGGGTGCCGACGAATCGCTTCGCTTCGACCAGCAGGGAAATGAGATCTGGCCGCCACGCTATGCGCCAATCCAGAAAGTCATCGTCCACCACACAGTCACCCGCAACGACCCACCTGATCCGGCAGCGACCATCCGTGCCATCTATGCGTACCATGCTGTGACACTCGGCTGGGGAGACATCGGATACAACTTCATCATAGACTGGCAAGGTCGGGCTTACGAGGGACGCTACGGCGGGCCGAATGTCATTGGCGCACATACCGCCGGGTACAACACAGGGACACTTGGCATCGCTGTCCTTGGCGATTTCTCCTCGACATCACCCCCACCAGCAGCCCTCGATGCATTGGCCCGGCTGATCCGCACACGAGCCGGGAATCTCGATCCAGCAGGGATCGGGCCATTCCGTGACCTCGTTGATGTCCCGAACATCGGCGGGCACCGTGACTACAACATCACCGAGTGTCCTGGGGATCAACTCTATGCGAAGATCCCAGTTGTTCGCGGGATGCTCAAAGGAACCGGCCCAATTGTCTTCCCCTCGAAGCCACGTCGGCTTGAGCCGAAAGCAGAGCTCGTCCGTGTGACCTTCACTCCATCCAGCGAACTCTACGCTGGTACGCTTGTGCGAGTCGATGCCGTTGTACGGAACGTCGGGCCCATTGATGTGCCGACGCAAGGGCCACCACCCGGTTTCATTTACGAGGAAGGGCAGACCTTCGACACCGTCGGCTATCCGAAAGAAGAAGGGGCTTTCCGCGTCGGCGTCGACTTTGAGGGGAACACCGGCATCCCAAACCCGTTCCGTTGGGGATTACCCGGGCCACTTCCGCCAGGACAGGAAGTGACAGTCACCGGGTTCATCCGCCTTCGCTCGGTGCGCCAATGGAAACTGAGCGCGAGCCTTGTCCGCGAGTTCGTGCGCTACGAGCAACAAGGAGTCTTCCCACAGGAACTCCGGACCTTGCCGCCACCTACAGCTCCTGTCCCGCCGAGCACCGACCCGGAGATGGTCTACTTCGACGTGACCGGACACAACGTGCCGCGCCTCTTCTATGAGTTCTGGCGCGCAAACGGCGGGCTCGAGCGCTTCGGTTACCCCCTCACCGAACCATTTGTCGAAGTGTCGGCGACTGATGGCCAACAGTATCTGGTGCAGTATTTCGAGCGTGCCCGTTTTGAACACCATCCGGAACTGGCAGGCACTCCCTTTGAAGTACTGCTCGGTCTGCTCGGGGTCGAGCGAACGCGCGGTCGGGAGAATGAGCCCCCATTCCGACCAGTTCCACGGCCAGATGATCCAGGTGTGGACTACTTTGTCGAAACACGCCACACGCTGCGCCCGCCCTTCCAAGCGTACTGGTGGAGCCGCGGTGGCGCAGCGGTCTTTGGCTATCCGATCAGCGAGCCGTTCGAAGAGGTCAGCAAGACCGATGGGCAACGGTACCTCGTGCAGTACTTCGAGCGGAACCGGATGGAGTACCATCCAGAACTCCGTGGTACTCGGTTCGAGATCCTGCTTGGCCATCTCGGCCGCGAGACACTGATCGACCGCGGTTGGCTACCTGGTGCTTAGTGCGTCTCACCCCAGAATGCCTGCCAGCTGTTGTCGGAAGAGCGAGCGAGTCACGTCGCTGAGCAATGGGAACTCGGTCTGCCCGATCGTGTAGGCACGATATGCGTAATAGATTCCCAAGGCGAGCGGCAGAAGGTAGCCAAGCCACAAGATGCAGGCAAGTGGTGGAACGATCGCTGAGAGTACCGTCGTGACGCACGTATAGAGAATCAGGAACAGGATACTGGCCCCACCGAAGACGAGACCCTGGAGCGCGTGGACGTAGGCGAATACGCTACGTCGTAGATCTGTCAAAAGGACAATGGCTGGAACGACGATCCAAAAGATGTAGCCGAGTGCCGCAAGAAGCCGATCGTTGTCACTACTTGGTTGCAGGTGCGCGAAACTCGGGCCGGTCGGCTGGTTCGGCGTCTGTGCAGTTCCCGACGCGTTCATGGGGGCCTCCTTGCTTCACTCTCAACGGACGACGTCTTCCCGGTGTGCCCCCTGGCCACCTCCTCGTGAACGCGCAGGACGTCACGTTCCGTCGAAACCGAGCCGGTGACGACGCAACGAGACGAAACGCCCGTGACCGATGACAAGGTGATCGACGACGTCGATCCCGAGCAGCCGCCCCGCCTCGACCGCAGTCCGTGTCAACTCGATATCCGCTCGCGACGGCGTCGGATCTCCCGAAGGATGATTGTGCAACAGAACAAGCGCTGGCGCATTAGAGCGGATGGCTTCCCGAAAGAGTTCCGCGATCCGCACCTGCGCACCGTTGACGTGCCCCTGCGCCACCGTCACTGTGCGCAGCACGCGATTGCGCGTGTCGAGCAACAACACCCGGAGCTGTTCCTGTTCCAGTGTCGCCATCTCTGCGCCGGCAACCGCGTACGCGTCTTCTGGCGTCCGAATTGTCGGGCGCTCCTCCGGTTGCGCGAGTGCGAGCCGCCGTCCAAGTTCCAGCGCAGCCTGAAGCTTGGCCGCTTTCGCCTCACCGAGACCATGGAAACGCTGCAGCGTGGCAAAGTCCGCCCGGGCCAGTCCGACCAATCCACCGAACTCGACCAGCAACCGCTGTGCCAGCTCAAGCACCGACTCACCACGCGTACCGGTGTTCAAGATGACTGCCAGGAGCTCGGCATTGGTTAGCACCTGCGGCCCGAGTTGGCGCAAACGTTCGCGCGGTCGCTCGCTCGCTGGCAGCTCCTTCACCGAGATGTGGTAGTTCCCCTGACCTTCGCTCATCGGTAACATGCCCCCTGTAAGACGGTCAGGGCCGAGTGTGCAGGGATAAGCACAAACAGTCAAGGGACCTTGCAAGGGGTTCCTGCAACCTTGAAAGAACCCAGGCAGAGCGTCACTCTCGGAGGATAGTGCATCATCCGAACCAGTGAGAACCAGCCGAGCGTTGCACGATCAGCCCGAGTCGCGTCACGAGCATCGCAAAGGGTGCCACCCCTCTCCGGATTGAGCGATCACGACGTAGGAGAATGAGGCGCAGGTATACTTGTTCTCGGCGCCGCGGCAACCGCTGCGGCGCCACACTCCAGGGAGACGATCCCGAGTACCGAGGAGATGACCGTGATCTTTAGTCGTTTCTTCCGCCGGCGCACACCGCCGACCCCGCAGTTGGAGAGTGGGCTCAGGCGCAGCCGGCAGGGCATCTTCCGTCAGATTGTCCAGCTGTTCGAGCGCAACCAGGTCGACGAGGAGCTGTTCGAAGACCTTGAGGCGCTCCTGATCCAAGCCGATCTCGGCGTGGCAACGACCGAGGCGCTTCTGGAGCGGCTGCGCGAGCGTGTTCGCCGTGGCGAGGTCCGTGACCCGGTCGAGGCGCGGGAAGCTCTCCGCGACGAGATGGTTGCCTTGCTGGAATCGGCGATGCGGAACCGTCGCGTGAAGATCTACCAGCGTGGTGTCCCGTTCGTCTCGCTGGTTGTCGGTGTGAATGGGACGGGCAAGACAACGACCATCGCCAAGTTGGCCCGCTATCACCTCGACCAGGGGCGGTCAGTCCTGCTTGTGGCTGCTGACACATTCCGCGCCGCGGCAATCGACCAGCTCAAGGCCTGGGGAGAGCGACTCGGGGTACCAGTCATCGCTCATGCACCGGGCGCGGATCCTGGTGCCGTCGTCTTTGATGGGATGCAGGCCGCGCACAACCGGGGGATCGATGTGCTCTTGATCGACACCGCCGGACGGCTGCACACGAAGTCGAACCTCATGGCCGAGTTGGCCAAGATCCGACGTGTCATTCAGCGGCACGTCCCGGAGGCTCCGCACGAAGTGCTGCTGGTGATCGACGCAACGACAGGGCAGAACGGGCTTAACCAGGCCCGTGTCTTCACCGAGGCCGCAGGCGTGACTGATATCGCGCTGACCAAGCTGGACGGCACGGCCAAGGGCGGTATCGCTTTCGCCATCGCCCGGGAGCTGGGGATCCCGATCGCCTACGTCGGCACGGGCGAAAAACCGACCGACTTCGCCGAGTTCGACCCCGAGGCCTACGTTGACGCCCTGTTCTTCGGGGACGAGGAGGACTGAACATGTTTGAAGCCCTGACCGATCGCCTCACCGAAGTCTTCCAGCGAATCGGGCGCAAAGGGCGCCTCACCGAGCAGGACGTCGACGAGGCGCTGCGCGAGGTCCGTCGCGCACTTCTCGAGGCCGACGTTCACTACACCGTGGTCCGCGACTTCATCGCGGCGGTGCGGGAGCGAGCAGTGGGCGAGGAAGTCCTGCGCTCCCTTACCCCCGCACAGCAGGTGATCGCCATTGTCCACCAGGAGCTCGTCCGCGTTCTGGGGACAGAACGGGTGCCGCTCCAATGGGCCTCCCAGCCACCGACGGTTCTCATGCTGGTGGGTCTTCAGGGCTCTGGCAAGACGACTCAGGTCGCCAAGCTTGGCTACCACCTGCGCAAGGAGGGGCGGCGACCACTCCTTGTGGCCGCCGATATCTACCGACCCGCAGCAGTGGAGCAACTGCGAACACTCGGGCGGCAGCATGACCTCCCGGTCTATGACGAGGGAACGAAGGCAAATCCGGTCGACATCGTCAAGCGCGCAGTGAAGTTAGCGCGGGATCAGGGCTACAACCCAGTCATCATCGACACGGCGGGACGCCTGCAGATCGACGAGCCGATGATGGAGGAGTTGGAGCGGATCAAGGAGGCAGTACGGCCGACGGAGATCCTGCTGGTCGCCGACGCGATGACTGGGCAGGAAGCTGTGAACGTCGCCCGCGAGTTCCATCGTCGTCTCGATCTGACCGGCCTGATCCTGACTAAGATGGACGGTGACGCACGGGGTGGTGCTGCGCTCTCCATCCGTGCGGTCGTGGGCGTGCCAATCAAGTTCATCGGCACCGGCGAGCGAGTCGATGCACTCGAACCGTTCTACCCGGATCGACTTGCCACGCGCATCCTTGGCATGGGCGATATCCAATCGCTGATCGAGAAGGCACGCCAAGAAATCAGCGAGGAAGAGGGGAAGAAGCTCCAGGAGAAGATGTTGGCCGGGGCCTTCGACCTGGAGGACTTCCTACGTCAGCTGCAGCAGGTTAAGAAGATGGGGCCACTCACCCAGCTCTTGGAGATGATCCCGGGGATGAGCCAGCTCCTGCGTCAGCAGCAGGTGCAAATCAGCGACGACGAGTATAAGCGTGTCGAGGCGATTATCCTCTCCATGACGCCGGAGGAGCGCCGCAATCCCGACATTATCAACTACAGTCGGCGTCGGCGGATCGCCCAGGGAAGCGGCACGACCGTCGCAGAGGTTTCCCAGCTGCTCACACAGTTCAAGCAGATGCAGCGGATGATGGCCGAACTCGGCCAGCTGGCCGGCGGCCGTGGGCGTGGCGCACTTCGTGGCCTCTTGGGTGGCGGAAATCCGTTCGGTGGCCTGACTGGGCTCGATGGGATGCCTAGTCTCGGTGGTCTTCCGACCCGCCCGACACCGGCTCCTCATCCGGCTCGACACACGAAGAAGAAAAAGAAGAAACGTCGCTGAAGCGGAGCCCGGCGAGGTGACGTTGCTGTGAGTCGGTTCGCACATGACCTCGTGAGGCAGCTCTCGCATCTCCCGATCTTCTACAAGGTCTTGGCTGCCAACTCGCTCATCGTCGTTGCGGGAGCAGTCGTCGGGACGACGCTGACGCTGTTGAGTACCGGAAACACCGAACATCTACCGGAGCTCGTCGCGCTTTTCGCCATCAGCGGAACTCTGCTTTCCGTGCTCATCAACTGGATCGTCCTGCGGGCGGCCTTCCGCCCCATCGACGTCCTGGAGCAGACGGCTGACGAGGTGCGTCGCGGCAACTTTCACGTTCGCGCTCCCTCTGTCCCGCTGAGCGACCCGGATCTTGACAACCTTACGGCTACTTTCAATGCGATGCTGGATACGCTAGTGGGATACCAGGAACGACTACGGGAACTGTCGCAGCGCGTTTTGACCGCGCAGGAAGAAGAGCGACGCAGGATCGCACGCGAACTCCACGACGATCCAGCGCAGAGCCTGACAGTGCTCCTGGTGCTGCTCAAGATGCTCCAAGATCGGCAGCAACCGACCGACGGAGCGCTCCTTCGGGAGCTCATCGACCTGACAAGTGCAACTCTCGAATCGATTCGGGCCATCGCCCAGGAGCTTCGCCCACCGGTCTTAGACGATCTCGGCCTTGCAGCAGCCCTCGAAGGGCTGGCAGCCCAGTATCGGCAACGCTTCGGACTCACCGTGCAGGTACAGGTGCGCGGGCAACGACAGCGGCTCGCCCCCGACGTGGAACTTGCGCTCTATCGGATTGCCCAAGAGGCTCTCACGAACGTGGCCAAGCACGCGAGCGCCACGCGAGCGACGATCGAACTCGCTTTTGGGGAGGAGACGGTGACACTACGGATCGAGGACGACGGTCATGGTTTCGAGCCACGTGAAGCGCTCGGCCGCGGGCTTGGCCTCTTCGGCATGCGTGAACGAGCCCAACTTGTCCACGGGACATTCGAGCTTCGTGCAGCACCAGGAAAAGGGACTCGAATTGAAGTTCGTGTACCACTGGAACCGGTCGCGACACTCTTGCAGAGCGGAAAGGAGAGACGATGACCTCGGAGCCGATCCGCGTGCTCTTGGCCGACGATCATCCGATTGTCCGCGTCGGCCTTCGGACACTGCTTGAAGCAGAACCAGATATCCAGGTGGTCGGAGAAGCTGGCACGGCTGATGAGGCAGTGGAGTTGGCACGCGAACTCCAACCCGATGTTGCTGTGTTGGACATCAGCATGCCAGGAAACGGGCTCGAAGCACTGCGACGGATTGCGGCACTGGGTCTTCCAACGCGCATCCTCATCCTGACTGTGCATGCCGAGGAGCGCTATCTTCTGCCGGTACTTCAGGCAGGTGGCTCAGGCTACGTGCGCAAGTCAAGCCTCCATACCGACCTGGTCGAGGCGATCCGGACCGTTGCGCGTGGTGAAGTCTTTATCGACCAGGCCGCGGCTCGGACGTTGCTGCAGGGATATCTCGATCGGGCACGCACTGGCGAGGTACAGGATCCGGCGCAGCTCCTCTCGGAACGAGAGCGGGAGGTGTTGCGGCTCACCGCAGCCGGCTACACCGCGCAAGAAATTGCCGACCAGCTGTTCCTCTCACCCAAGACGGTAGAGACGTACCGGCATCGGGTCATGCAGAAGCTCGGCTTCTCACGCCGATCGGAGCTCGTCCGCTTTGCGTTGCGCATCGGCCTCCTTGACCCGCAGGCTGAGTGAGCCAAGCTGGCACAGCACTGTTTCTTCAAGACGAGCAGGACAATCTCCCGCGTTCGTACGCTGGCACTCTTGCACTGCATGGCAAGCCCTGCTACACTGTCCCCAGGCTGTACGTACAGTCACAGCGTAGCCAACGAACGAAGACGAGAGTCGCACATTTGACCGGAAGACACATCTGGACAGGGACGGTCGGTGCGACTACACTAGAGCTTGGGCTGGTCGGCCGGATCAGACGCAAGATGTAGTGGTGATGCGTCTCGCTTCGACCGCTGGCGATGACTCTGGACTCCGGCTCGACGTGCGGAAGGGATTGTGGGGGGCCGATCATGGCGGAGCAAGAGCGTGAGACGAGACGCGGACTACACATCCCGCGTTTCTACACCAAGCCGGGACAAGATCCGTACGAGACAGTTCGCTGGACTCGGCGGACTTCACGCATCACCAATCCCGACGGCACAGTCATCTTCGAGATGACCGATGCCGAGGTGCCAGAGCACTGGTCGCAGGTTGCGACCGACATCGTCGTCTCGAAGTACTTCCGGAAGGCAGGAGTACCCCAGTACGACGAGCAGGGTCGTCCAATCCTCGACGAACACGGGAAGCCGGTTCTCGGGCCGGAGCGCAGTGTTCGTCAGGTAGTGCGCCGGCTTGTCGGTTGCTGGCGCGACTGGGGTGAGCGCTACGGCTACTTTGCGACGCCGGAAGATGCCCAGGCCTTCGAGGATGAGCTCGCCTACATGCTCCTCCATCAGATCGGTGCACCGAACTCACCGCAGTGGTTTAACACCGGCCTCTACTGGGCCTATGGGATCGCCGGGCCGCCGCAAGGCCACTGGTACGTCGATCCTGAGTCTGGCGAGCTTCGACAGTCACCAGATGCCTATTCCCATCCCTCAGCGCACGCCTGCTTTATCCAGTCGGTCGAGGACGACCTGGTCAATCCGGGTGGCATCTTCGATCTGGTGCTCCGCGAAGCACGTGTGTTCAAGTACGGTGCCGGGTCGGGAACCAATTTCTCGAAGATCCGTGGTGAGGGTGAGCCACTGTCCGGCGGCGGGACATCCTCCGGATTGATGAGCTTCCTCAAGGTCTTTGACCGCGCAGCGGGAGCCATCAAGAGTGGCGGCACAACCCGCCGTGCGGCCAAGATGGTCGTCGTCGACATTGACCATCCCGACATTGAAAAGTTCATTCGCTGGAAAGCCGAAGAGGAGAAGAAGGTCGCCGCACTGGTGGCCGCTGGTTACTCGGCCGACTTCAACGGTGAGGCGTATGCGACAGTCTCTGGCCAAAACTCGAACAACTCGGTCCGGGTACCCGATGAGTTTCTGCAGGCCGTCCTCGAGGACCGGGAATGGCACCTGCGATGGCGCACCGATGGGCGCATTGCCAAGACGATCCGCGCCCGTGAGCTCTGGAACATGATCGCTGAAGCAGCCTGGCAATGTGCCGATCCCGGCATTCAATACGACACCACCATCAACGATTGGCACACGTGCCCGGCTTCCGGACGCATCAATGCCTCTAATCCTTGCTCCGAATATATGTTCCTCGATGATACCGCCTGCAACTTGGCTTCACTCAACCTGATGAAGTTCTACGACCCCAAGACCGGAGTCTTTGATATCGCTGCCTTCCGTCATGCAGTCCGACTCTGGACCATTGTGCTTGAGATCACAGTGCTCATGGCCCAGTATCCGAGCCGTGAGATCGCGTGGAACAGTTATCGATTCCGTACGCTTGGACTCGGCTATGCCAACCTTGGCTCCCTCCTGATGACCATGGGACTCCCCTATGACTCGGACGAGGCACGTGCTGTCGCAGCGGCCATTACGGCGATCATGACCGGCGAGGCCTACGCCACCTCCGCGGAGATGGCAGAGGTGCTTGGCCCCTTCCCGGCCTTCCCGGAGAACCGCGAGCATATGCTGCGAGTCATCCGCAATCATCGTCGCGCAGCCTACGATGCGCATCCCGAGGAGTACGAAGGGCTGCACATTGCACCCCAGGGTCTTGATCCCACACACTGCCCACCGGAACTGGTCGCAGCGGCGCGGGAAGCATGGGATCGTGCACTTGAACTCGGCGAGCGCTACGGCTACCGCAATGCCCAGGCCACGCTTCTGGCTCCAACTGGAACTATTGGGCTGCTTATGGACTGTGACACCACCGGAATCGAACCCGACTTTGCGCTCGTCAAGTTCAAGAAGCTTGCCGGTGGAGGGTACTTCAAGATAGTCAACCGCTCGGTCGCTCCAGCACTTGAACGGCTCGGCTACTCACCGGAGCAGATCGAGGACATTTTGCGCTACGTCCTCGGCACACTGACGCTAGAAGGTGCACCGCACATCAATCGCGAGACGCTTCGTGCGCGCGGCTTCACCGACGAGGAACTCGAGCGGATCGAAGCTGCTCTCCCCGGCGTCTTTGAACTGCGTCACGCCTTCACACCGTTCGTGGTGGGCGAAGCAGCACTGCGCCGACTCGGGTTCACCCCCGAGCAGTGGAATCAGCCGGGATTCGACCTACTGAGCGCACTCGGTTTCACTCCGCAACAAATCGAGGAGGCAAACGACGTTATCTGTGGGCGACAGACCGTTGAAGGTGCACCGCACCTAAAGCCGGAACACTTGCCAGTCTTTGACTGTGCCAACAAGTGCGGCAAACATGGGACACGGTTCATCCATTACATGGGACACATCCGGATGATGGCGGCTGTGCAACCGTTCCTCTCGGGTGCCATCTCCAAGACGATCAACATGCCGCACGAAGTGACGGTTGAGGATGTGGCGAAGGCCTACTTCGAGGGCTGGCGGCTCGGCCTTAAGGCACTGGCGATCTACCGCGACGGTTCCAAGCTCTCGCAACCACTCTCAACGCGCTCGAGCAGCGATAAGGAGAAGGCAGCGTCAGCCGAAACCCGAACAGCAACAGAGCCGGAAAAGCAGGTACAGGTGGTCGTGGTCGAACGACCGCGCCGCCGCCCCTTGCCACCGAAGCGGCGCGGCTTCACCTACGAGGGACGCGTCGGTGGCCAGAAGGTCTATTTGCGCACCGGTGAGTACGAGGACGGAACACTCGGCGAGATCTTTGTCGACGTTGCCAAGGAAGGCGCGGCCTTCCGGAGCCTCATGAACTGCTTCGCCATCGCCGTTTCCAAGGGGCTGCAGTACGGCGTGCCCCTGGAAGAGTTCGTGGACACCTTCACCTTCCAGCGATTCGAGCCGCAAGGCATTGTGGAAGGACATCCCAACATCAAGATGGCCACGTCGATCATCGACTATATCTTCCGTGTGCTCGGGTACGAGTATCTCGGGCGGACTGACTTTGTCCAGGTACCGCCGTCCGAGCAGCCAGCGCAGGCTCCTACTACGGGAACCGAGACACCCCACGAGCGCAAGTCGGCGACGGACACAACGAGCAGATCAGAGGAGGCACCGAATCCCTCACCGGCCCCGAAAACGCGGATCAACGGCCAGGCTGAACTCGCTCCGGAGCTGGTGACCGTTCAGGTCGCTCACAATGGGGCCATTCACCGCGTGCAGCGGGACGCACTCGATGAACAGCTCGCGCACCTCATGGGCGACGCTCCATTCTGCGATGTCTGTGGACACCTGACGGTCCGCAACGGCTCCTGCTACAAGTGCTTGAATTGCGGGAATAGTCTCGGCTGCAGCTAATCACATAGCACGCTGGAGCAGACTGCGGGTCGCCTCACTGAGGCGGCCCGCTTTTCGCTCCGTCTCGGAAAATACTGGACGATCAGGCTATTTATCGGAGTGACGGTGCGCCGTTATAAGGGACAGTACGCGCTCTCGCGCGACGACGATCGGTGTAGCTTGACGTGGCCGGATCCGGACGAGACCAGGCCTTAACCTGAGGGTATTTATGATCGATTCAGGACAGCGGAACGAACAGCATCCTCCCTCGAGAGGAAGTTTCGATGCGGGATGGCGGTGGTATGCTCCGTCATGGTCGCAGAGTTCGTTTCTTGCGCTGGTATGGGTTGCCCTCGTTGCCAGCCTTACGGCGTGGACGAGTCTTGCTCGAGGGAACGGGGTCACTCCAGACCGATCAATCGTGGTACTCAGCATCCTGGTAATCGTCGGAGCCGCTCTGCTCGGCACACTCAGCGCTCCGCCGAAATCCTGGCATCGCTACGCCCTCCTTACGGCCAGCGGGTCCGCATTTGGCCTTGCTCTCGCGACCGGGAGTCTCACCAGGAACGCACCTGGTGTCCAAACAAACCACGATCTGATCCCCGTCGCATCGCTCGCGCTCACAGGGCTCGGACTCCTGACACTGGCATTCGGCAAGCATGCGCGTTTGGTCTGCATTTCTGCGGTGGCCTCGACGCTCGCTGCGACATTGCATCTACTGGCGCTGTTCGCGCCATTCACCCGTATCGACCCCTTGCTGGCCCTGCGAGGTAATACCTTCTCTGCCATCCCAGCGTTCCTCGCAGTCGCCAACCTCCTCACCATCCTTGCTGGTGTGCGCTACGATCGCGCGGCAGGTCGACCCTCCTTCCGCTGGGCACCCTGGGGAGCTCTCGCAGCGGGGTTAGTCCTCACGGCTATCATGACACTTGCTCTCCAGCGATGGCAGCAGAATACGTTGCTAGCGCAGACACGCAGCGAAGCAATAGCAGCCGCGAACCACTTCGGAACACTTCTTGATAACCGACTGCAACGTCTTCATCCGAGCCGCGTCGAGCGAGCCGGTGTCGATGACCAGAGTGTTCCAGGACTCGTCTGGTACGGACGCAGGAACCCCTCAGGAACAACAACACTTTTCATCGCTGATGTTTGGAAGGCGCGTGAAGACGAGCTGATCACTACGGTGACGACGGCAGCACCACGCATTCCCCCGTCGAGCGTCATGCTCAGACGCGCAGAGCTTCCAGGAGGACAGCCAGCGCTGCTCGTCCAGTGGAGCCGACCGGATGGGGAAGTGATGGCGGTCCTGGATCCTGAAGTGTTCTTTGCTCCCGCCATGCAGGCAACGGTGAATCGTGGGAGCGCACTGACACTCTCGCTGAATGGCGAGCCGCTCCTTGCAGCAGGGACTCCGCACCCCGGGACACCAGCCGTGACCGCTCGTGTCCCGACCACCCAAGCAGATATTGGTGTGCTGCGCGTCAGTACCCGGCTGGGTGCGATGCGCGCCCAACTGCTGCTCGTGCCCTTTCCTTGGGTCATTGGGGCTCTAGGCATCCTGGCGACCCTCCTGCTCGCCGCGGCTCTGGCCATCGGCTGGCGTCAAGCGGCCACCAATCGACGACTGCGCCAGATGAGCCAGCAACTTCAGGAGGAGATTGACGAACGCCGGACAATCGAGCGCCTCCTGGCTGAGCGGGAGGCACGCCTTCAAGCAGTCCTACGGCAACTTCCAGCTATTGTCTGGACAGTGGATCACGATCTCGTCTTCACCTCAAGCGAGGGAAGCGGACTGGCACAGCTTGGTCTTCGCCCTGGACAGGTGGTTGGCCAGACGTTGTTCGAGTACTTTGGAACCGAGGATCCAGAATTCCTGCCTATCCGCTTGCATCGTCTGGCGCTGGCTGGAGAACCACAAGAATACGAGTTCGAGTGGAGTGAGCACGTCTACCGGGTTCGCCTCGAGCCATTACGTGATCGCTCTGGTGCGATCACCGGTGTCATCGGGATAGCCTTTGACATCACCGAGCAAGTACGCACCCGCCAGCAGTTAGAGCGGCTGGCAAGGACTGATGGCTTGACGGGTCTGGCGAACCGCTCAGCGGTGATTGCCTCTCTGGAGCAGCTGATCGGAGCAGGCCACCCGTTTGCCGCGCTTCTCCTCGACCTCGATGGATTCAAAGCGGTCAACGACACCCTCGGGCATGTGGCTGGTGATGCGCTCCTGCGCGAGGTCGCAACCCGGCTCACCCGAACCGTCCGACGGGATGACATCGTGGGCCGGCTTGGAGGCGACGAGTTTCTCATCATCGCTCCGCTCTGCGATCGGGACGGGGCGCGGGAGCTCGCGGCGCGTTTGCTTATCGCCCTCTCGCATCCCTACCGCATCGATGGGCAAATAGTGACGCTTGGCGCGAGTATCGGCGTTGTCCTCTGCACCCCAGACAACCCCTGCGAGGCTTCGGAAGTTCTGCGCAACGCCGATCTTGCGCTGTACAGCGCCAAACGACGCGGAAAGGGACGCATCGTGTTCTTTCATCCGGAACTGGCCGAAGAAGCGCCGCAGGAGTTCGCACTTGCACAGGCACTGCGAGAAGGGATCGAGCGCGAGACAGTCGTCTTCCGCGGGCTTCCAATCGTGCACTTGCGGACTGGTGAACTCGTCGGAGTGGAACTCTTCGCGTCCTGGGTTGACCCACAGGGGAAAGAGCGGCGGGCAGAAGACCTCGCCGGAGTGGCTGCACGTGCTGGCATGGATATCATCCTAGCCCAGCGGGCAGTGGCCGAAGCGTTGGCCTGGTTACAGGAACTCCCGGAGCGTTGGTTCCTTGTTCTCGCCTTTCCGAGCGCAGCGCTGCTCGATGAGACAGTCACAGATCTTTTGACAGGCCAGCTAGCCACGCAACCGGCGTTACGCGGCAGACTGTGGTTGGATCTTCCGACGAGCGTGCTTTGCGTTCCTGGATCCTCCGAACGGCTTACTACCCTCGCAGCCGAACAGATCGGTGTATTCGTCCGCGACCCGGTGCTCACTCCCGAAGGAATCGATCCGTTTGTCAACCTCCAACGGATAGGTATTCGGATTCCAAGCGGATTTGTCCGGTCGTTCCTCAATGACCCGCGGGCCGCTGCTCTGACACGCGCACTCTTGGAGGTGGCAAACGACCTCTCCTTGGTCAGCCTGGCCGAGTCGATCGACGAGTTCGCAGTGTACCTAGCACTAGCCCGGAGTGGCTGTACGTTGGGACAAGGCCCACTCTTTGGTGGCGATTTCGACCGCCAAAAGGCGATCGAGGCTGCACGGCACGTACGGCATTGGAGGCACCTGGCAGCCGCTTCGGTCGACACGACAGTGACGGAGAGACTTCTTGCCTCACCCACCGCTACTGATCAGGATGAAGAGGGCAGACCAACATAGTAGTATTGGTTCGGATACTCGCTTGCGAGACGGGAAAGTTCGGGGAGTCCGCGCATGCCGATTGCACCGGGTCATCGGCTGCCCGATTTCGAAGCCGAGGGAATGGACGGGCAGCTCATTTCAACGCGCCGGTACTACCTGCGTTCGGGTCTGGTGGTGGTCTTCACTCATGCGTGGCCCTGTGCAGCCTGTCGAGCGTACCTCTCAGAACTGGACCAACACCTCCCGGAGTTCCGAGCAGAGCGGATGGAAGTGCTGGCGATTGTGCCGCTCGTACGCACACTCGTTGTTGACTGGGGAGAGAGAGTGCCGCGTTTTCCGATCGCGCTCGCCGAGGGAAGCGAGCTCCATCGCCGGTTCGGATGGCTTGTGGGGGAAGAGACCCCTGCAGCAGCCCTCCTGGTGGCCGATGACACCGGAACAGTCTGGCAGGCATGGAATGCCGGAGATGGGCACGAGCTTCCGGACATTGGGGAACTCCTCGCATGGGTACGCTACGTCTCGTATCAGTGTCCCGAATGCTGGGAGACCAGCCGCTGGTGAGAGGTACCGCTGCGAGGAGTCCCTGTCACTCTGCACAGTGATGAATCGGTGCTGCAAAGGCTGCGGAGGAATACAGCACGTCTGCGGTTGGGTGAACGACTTGAGGAGGCGGGTATGGTACCCGGCCCAGAAGTGCTCCTCTTGCCTGTTCTCCGTCGGTGCGGAGAAGTCTGTGAGGGCTGGTGGAGGCTGACACTTTGGGGAAGTGTTGAGGCGGCACTTCTGCTGACCGGAATCGTGGGGATATTGGTCGGCCTTCTGCGCTTGTTCCAGCTCGTGCGTGTCATACGGTCACGGCAAAGAAACATCGCCCAGCTCAACGAGCGTCACCTTGGCCGCATCGTGGAACTGTTCGGGCGAGCGACGAGCGAGATGCCACGTCGTGGCCCGCTCAGCGAGGAACTTGTCGCAGCCTACCTTCTAGAGATTCGTGGAGAGTGGCAGCGTGGCAGTGGGAACCAAAAGGAAAGCGTGACGACAGAACGACAGGAGCGGTTCCTCGATGGACTCGAACTCGATGACGGGACCGGGAAAGTGCACATCTCTATTGGGGATACGCTGCGCTACTGGCCAGGGCGGTACGCGGAGTGGCCAGGAAACGAGGCTCCTTCTTGGGCGTCTCCGCCCCCGCCAGCTGGCGAAGGCTACAAGCTCGTCCGTGTCACTGCGTCAGAAGAGTTCCTCCCCGCGGGCACTGAGTTGTATGTCATTGGTCGATTGACTGCGCCAGGGGTTGTCGAAGCACAGGTGGCGAGTGCGACGACTGAGGCGAAGACGAAACGGGCCCTGACTGCAGAGTGGCTCAGCGGCTGGATCGTCGCCGTGGTGTCATTGCTTCTGGCAGTTCGGTTGATCGATCCCGTTTTGGGTTCTTGGCACCGCTATCGGATGACGTGGTCGGGCACACCGCTCTTGCTCAGCGGGATTACTCACACCGCAGCAGCCCTTCTCATTCTCCTGGCGAGCATTGGCGCTCTCTTCGTCACCTATCAACTCATCCGGATCATTGGGAAGAGCTTCGTAGAATCGTGAGCGTGCCGTGGGTACCTGACTTCCTGATTGGAAGCGACCAGACGATCTTGTGGGAAGCATCGGCTGTCGCACTGTCCGAAAGCAGACTGTCAGTTGCACACCTCCCAACACAAAGCGAAACTGCTCCACATCGCTCCTCCTCGCTTCGTCTTCAAGAGCGGGGGAATCCAGACACGCTCGGTCGAGTGTCCGCTGCGGAACTCGCCGTGTCTTTGGGACGACGGACTCCTCACCCGCCTGAAAGACGCCCGCTGGATTATCCGAAAGGCACTCGCCGTGGCAACGACCCGATGATCCCTAGCGAGAATCGCCAATGGATGGGGTGCAGAGCCCGAGCAACGTTCGAGCTAGGGACAGTGACGAGCGAGTCTGGCCTGCGATCCGGTGCGCAAACCAGAAGAGCTCTCGACACACCGGTCTCCGACAGCGAGGGTAGTGAGGTCGGCCAACGGCGGCATTCATACCCGGTGACTGCTGTGGCGCTTCGCGTTTTGGTCCTGCAAGATCCGGTTCTCCTCTCCACAAATCTGACGCCGATCATGGACTCAATCCACGCGGGACCTAAATGGCGGAAGGGTTCGCCACTCCTCCTGGCAGAATTCCTTGGCCGGGACAATACAGCGCCTCGTCTGAAGAGCCGAAGATCTTCCTCTGCTGATTGGCTGGCAGGATCAGGGAACTTGCTGCTCGCTGTTTCCAGATATAGAGGAGTCACGCGATTGGGCAGCACCTGTTCCTCGTGATCAACAGTCGGCCACGCAAACGGGGAGCGTCCTTGCAGAGTGTTTCATGAGTGAGATCACCTGTCCTTGGCAACGGGGGAAGAGGTGAGGGTGCTCTATTGCAGTGCTTGCTTGAGAGAGGAGAATGGTGCTATGATCTGAGTGCCCGTCCATACCAGCAAGCATGTAGGGGCCTAGTTAACCAATACACTCTCGAACCGGCTCGGAGCTTCTTGACTTCGCAACGGGCGGATTCGCTGGCAAGAGAATCGCGAGCGGTACAGTTGGCCGCAGAGCAGTCTGACATCGGCGCTGGCCTGCGAGTAGCCATGTGCGACTTGCATCAGCTTTCTCTCTCTACTCAAGAACTTTTCGACACTTTGTGCAAGGGACAGACAATACCAGTGCTCCCCCAGATGTTGGCAATAGGGGAGCCGGGTATCACGTCCAGCTTGACTGGTTGGTTTAAAGGGGCTCGAGCAGGCTGGCTCGGTGGCCGTTTTTGTGAGCTCGCGCACCCCGCCCGTTGCCGGCGGCCCGTGAACGACAACGTGAACACAGAGCAGGCGGCGAACGGCCCACTCGTGCAGCATCTGCCTGCCCCCGGTGAACCGCTGATGCGTGCACCAAGTTTATCCTTCCAGTACTGTGAGCGCTCGAGCATTCCTCCCTAGATTATTAGCGTGTACCATTGATAGTATCTTGATATCGGCTGCTGACTGTCGTGACAACATTAGAGGAGGAGCATAAGAGTGTTTATCTTCCTAACCGAGACAGTATGGCCTGTGCTACGGGCAGCGACCCGAGCGTGCATGCGGGATCCCGTGTGCGACACCATTACTGATGCCTTTTGGCTGAGCTATTTTGAAGTCTTCTTTGTGCTTGGAACGATAACAGCGATACGGTTCGGCGCCGATCGCCCACGTCGCCTGACGAAGATTATGCGTTTGAAGACACTTCGGATAGCGGAACTGGGCGATTATCCTTCTGGGCAGCCCGTTGAATTACATGGGCACGTCCGAAACCAGGCACCGCAAGTCGGACCGCTGAGTCAGGAGCAGGTGGCAGCGTATGTCTTGACGATCCGGGGGACTTGGCAATCGGGCAGAGTCGCGCAATGGACCAAAAAGGAGGAAAAATTCACCGATGGTCTGGTTCTGGATGACGGAACCGGAACGGTCCAGCTGCGTGTGACAGGTGCACAACGCTATTGGCTTCGCAAGAAAGCATCGTGGCGCCCGCCAGAGGTTCCTGACTGGGCAACACCGCCACCTGCGCCGGGACTCCGACTCGCTCAGGTTAGTGCCGTGGAGGAGTATTTGCCGCAGAATAGTGAGGTTTTTGTCATCGGTGTCATGAACGAGCCACAGACCATCGATGCCACGACGATCAGCTACGGCAAAGGACACGTGGCGAGGCGAGGGCTTCTCACAGAACTCGGTAGTGTGTTGGGTATCGTGGGACTAAGCCTCTTCTTCGCCTCTTGGCTGGCGAAGTCTTTTGTTGGCACCTGGGCACAAGGCATCTCGCTGGCGCAGGAAGCAAACTTGCGATTGGATTGGGGCCTCCTAATTTACTCCTCTGTGATTCATTTGGTTCCATTAATTCTGCTAATGATATTTACACCTCGCGTGATACGGTGGTGTATACAGCAGATCGGAGCTTGGTCCACAGGTGGGAGAGCTCTCGGAGGTTGACCAGGGAGGTATTTCCAGAGCGGATCGTCGAGGCTTCCTGTCAGAAAGGATCGAGAATAGGATACCACCGAGAGGTGTCGATCTGATCGGCTTCACACGCCGACAAACGAGGTCGAGCAACGCGCTGCAACAAGTAGTCCGCATCGTTGTCTGTCACTGCGGGGGCTCAACGCGGGAGATACCGGACACACGATTGAGTGAGGGCATTTTTGGCAAAGCAGGTAGCGGCCGGTTGACACTACTTCTGGCTCGATCCCAGAGTTAGAGGCTTGGCTGGGGTTTCTAGACAAGGCGCCCCTCTTGCTTCCGACCGGCGTGGTGAGAAGAATCAGTGTGGTCACCTTCTGGGTTGGTAGGGTTGTGATAACGTCATGCGAGTCGACTCATACTTCTTCGGTCACATCTCCGATCAATGCAGCTTGGATATTATTCTTCCAGTCTGACGCGCCACAACACCTGGCGATGACAAGAGAGCGTGATACCCACAGCACGCTCGTTGGAAGGCGGTAGATCGAGGACAAAGGGGCAAGCAGTGGTTCCGGGACTCAGAGACATACTCTCCCTATTGTGGGACAATGCAATCATGCTTCCGGCCCTGAAACATGGTGTACGTTGTGAAGCAGAGTGGTGCGATGAATTAACTTTCTTCCTTGTCTGGGGAACGGTCGTGGGTGGGCTGACCGGACTTAGCCTCGGGACGACAGTCGTTGGCATCAGACGCTTTTTACACCTACGGAGAGCTCGGTACCTACCGACAGTATCTCTGTGCGAACTCACCCCTCAGCACGTCGGTCGTCTGATTGAAGTCCAGGGACGTGTCGTTAGCGATTCACCACTTGTCGGACTCCTCAGTCAGCGTGAGGTAATCGGATATGAGCTGGAAATTAAAAGTACAAGGAGAAAACCCGGTCTCCTGAGAAGAAAGACGTCTACCGTGTCCACGACATTCCGATTCTTTACAGATGCTTCGTTAAATGACGGTACCGGGTCCGTGCACCTTGAACTAGAGAATGCCTTGTTGTATTGGCCGCATGTCCGTGCAACATGGGCACCGGAGGAAGCGCCAGATTGGGCATTACCAGCAAAGTCCCTTCATTCGGAGGAGGATAGGCTGGTACGAGTCGCTGCGACAGAACGATATGTGCCACACGGCGCGACTGTCTTCGTCCTCGGGAAACTCCGAGATACGCAGACTCTGGTCGCCAGAGTTCTCAGTGTGGGGACCGAGCGGATTACTCAGCGAGCACTTCTTGTCGAAGGGATCACCTTCTTCACAGTGGCGGTACTCTCCCTCCTGCTCGCTGTCTGGCTGGGTGACGACGCCATCAGCGCTTCGCTGCAGTATCTGGCGGAGCTGAATTTCCGTAACTTCATTGGAAATCCGTTTCTCCACATCATCACATGGATTTGGGTACCATTCGTCGCAGCGGGAATGTTCATGATACCCATCCGCTACGCGCAGAGGCTTGGCAATTTCATTGCCACTTTAGCATTCCGAAGACAAGTTTATCAGAGTTGACCCGTTGACCGAGAATTAGAGCGGCAATGCGACATCGTACTTCCGTGCGATCTCCAGAAGCCGCTCCAGTACTTCTGGATGCACAGGAATTCCATGTGCTCGCCGTTCTTGCTCCGTCTCAAACTCCAGGTCTCCGGGGACTAACACCCGCTCCGCCCCCTCAGCTGGCTTGGCACGCCGCAGCTGACCAAGCATGTCGTCCATTTCCGCGAGAAACTCCTCGAGCGGACGAAAGACATCGACCCGAATAGCCAAAAATGCGTGCCCTGTTCCTGAGGGGCCGATCGTTTCGGAACGCGACCCACCGACGTACTTGGCCCACGGGCCACCCGCCAGCTGCCCACAGAGCACTTCAACCAGCAGCGCCAGTGCATACCCCTTGTGACTGCGGAGTTCCGGGAAGGCGCCGAGCGGTGTGAGGTAGCGTGCAGCAAACGGATCGGTGGTTGGCCGACCTTCGGCATCGAGCGCCCAGCCAAGGGGAATCGGTTCCCGGTTGCGGCGTGCAATCTCGATCTTACCCCAGGCGACGGTGCTTGTTGCCCCATCGAAGACCAGTGGCCGCTCTTTCCCAGCAGGAATAGCAAAAGCGATTGGTGCAGTACTCAAGTACGCGTCCTGAGCATGAGGCGGCACAACCAGCGGCGTCGCATTCGTCATTGAAACACCGATCATCCCCGGCTCTTCAAGTGCCATCGTTGCGTAGTAGCCGGCGATGCCATAGTGGTTGCTGCGGCGCACTGTCGCAAGGCAGATTCCGCTCTCGCGAGCCTTCTCAAGACAGCGTCGCATGGCACGATACGCGCTGGGAAAGCCCATACCGTTGTCGGCATCGAAGGCGACTGTCGAAGGCGTCTCAGCGATCGCCCGGAAGTGCGGACGGACATTGATCGCCCCAGCTTCGAGGCGCCGCACATAGTAGTCCAGTCGGGCAATTCCATGGGAATCAAAGCCGCGTACATCTGCGGCCACCAGGATCTCAGCGCTGATCGCAGCATCCTCTGGTGTGAGCCCAGCACGCTCGAAGATGGTGGCAACAAATCGCTGAAGTTCCTCGACCGGGATCCGTACGGTCACGTCTTTCCTCCTCCGCGCCATCGGCCAATCCGACGCACGCGCATGATAACGCAGAAAGCTCGTGACAGGGATGCAACTACATGTTATGCTGGAACTGTCTCACTCGCGACGGGCGAATAGACAGCGTGGAGATGACGAGACTCGGGTGTGTGGGGAATCGATAGGCATCCAGGGAAGGGGGAAGGCGTGATTGGGACAGTGGTCGTACCGCTCGACGGATCCGAGCTCGCAGCAGCCGCATTGCCCTACGGGAGAGCGCTTGCTGAAAAATTCGGTGCGACGCTCTATCTGGTGCGGGTCGTCGACATTGACGCGCCGGCCGAGGTGGCGGCCGACGCACGTGACTACCTCGCCCGCATCGCGCAGGAGACCGGGTTAGCCACCGAGATCGTTGTGCGCTACGGTGACCCTGCTGCTGAGATCGTCGATCTGGTGCTGGAACTGCCCGAGCCAATGATCACAATGACCACCCACGGGCGCAGTGGCATTGGGCGCTGGCTATTCGGGAGCGTCGCAGATCGTGTCGTGCGTAATGCTGGCGTCCCGGTTTTACTCATCCGCTCCTCAATGCCGCAGCGTGAGCCAGGAGTTCTCCGATCCATCCTGCTTCCGGTGGACGGATCGACCCTCGCCGAGGCAGCAGTGCCATACGCGACGGAGCTCGCCCGCCGCTTCGACGCAACCATCCACCTCGTCCGCGTTGCAGAGACACCGGAGATCTACAGTCTGCTCAGCGTGCCTGCAGGTGCCCCCACCTCCGCAGAAGTCCTAAACCAGCTGGCACAGCAGGTGGTGGAGACGGCCACGAGCTACGTCAACGAACTCGCTGAGCGCCTGCGCAGTGAGGGACTGCGAGTCGACGCGCACGTCTTGGAAGGGATCGCGCCGGAGCAACTGCTCGCCTTCGAGCGTGAGCGCCAGCCCGATATCGTCGTCATGGCGACACACGGGCGAAGTGGACTGAGCCGGGTTGTCTTTGGAAGCGTGGCCGAGCGTCTGCTGCGTGAAGGTACGGTGCCACTGCTCTTGATTCGGCCGCCCGAAGCGGCCCAGGCATGAACAGTGTCCAACAAAAAGGAGCAAGTCGCCCTGGGGAAGCCCCAGGGCGACTTGTTATCCACCCGCTGCGGGCTCTGATTAAGCTCGAGCGCCCGCTGCCAACAGCGCCTTGGCTTCCGCGACGATCTGCTCGACGCTGGGTATAACGGTTCGCTCGAGCGGCTCGGAGAACGGAATCGGAACATCGGGAACGGCCAGGCGGCGAATTGGAGTCTTGAGCGCATCCAGCGCACCAGCCTGGACGTGGAAGGCCACCTCACCTGTCATCCCGTAGCTTCGATAGTCCTCGTCGACAATCAACACCCGCCCCGTCTTCCGCGCTGAGGCAACGAGCGTCTCCGTATCGAGCGGAACCAGCGTCCGGAGGTCGATCACTTCCGCCGAGATCCCGTCACGTGCGAGCTCGTCGGCAGCGCGCAGGCAGCGGTGAACCATAAGCCCGGCTGCGATCATCGTGAGATCGCTTCCCTCACGACGGATAGCAGCTTTCCCGAACTCAACCGTGTAGCGCTCTTCTGGCACTTCTTCTTCCTGCCCCTCAAACGGCAGGAACGGAAGACCAGTGAGCAGCTTGTGGCCAAAGATCACGACCGGGTTGGGATCACGCAGCGCGCTGATCGTCAACCCTTTTGCATCGTAGGCAGTCGCCGGCACCACAACCTTAAAGCCAGGGACATGGGCAAAGAGCCCATACAGCACTTGTGAGTGCTGAGCTGCATCGCCGTATCCGCCCCCGATTGCCGTCAGGATGGTCACCGGCATGGCGAACTGCCCACCGGACATGTAGTGGTTCTTGGCGATATGGTTGTACATCTGGTCAAAGCCAGCACCAAGAAAGTCAACAAACATCAGTGAGACGACTGGATGCATGCCGACCGAAGCAGCACCGCAAGCCATACCGAAGAACGTTTGTTCGGTGATCGGCGTGTCGATGACCCGATCACGCCCATACTTCTGGTGCAGTCCCATGGTGAAGCCGAACACCGCGCCCCAGTACGTTACGTCCTCACCGAGCACAACGATGTCGGAGCGTTCAGCCATTTCCTGATCGATCGCCTCGGCAATCGCGAAGGCGATACCCTTCATTGTCCTGGTCATCGGAACACCCCCACCAATGCTTCCTGAGGATCCGGCAGCGGACTCTGCTCTGCGAAGGCAATGGCACGTGCGACTTCTTCTTCGGCCTCGCGGCGGAGCCGCTCCAACGTCGCATCGTCAGCCCAGCCGAGCCGCTTGAGGCGCTCGCCCAGACGCGGGATTGGATCTAGCTGACGCCAGCGCTCCACTTCTTCACGCGTCCGATACTCCTCGGCATCCCCCTCAAAGTGGCCGCGGTATCGGTAACAGACCGCCTCGATGAAACTCGGTCCGTAGCCAGCGCGAGCGCGTTCGATAGCCTCCTTGGCAGCGCGCCACACGTCGATGAGATCCATGCCATCGACGAGGTAGGCCGGCACATTGAAACCCAGCGCACGCTGGAACTGATGCGGCTGGGCGAGCGCTTGCCACTTTGGCGTGGAGTCGGCGTACATGTTGTCTTCAATTACGATAACGAGCGGTAGGTTCCAGAGCACTGCGGCATTGAGCGTCTCCGCCAGGGTTCCGTGGTTCGCAGCACCCTCCCCAGCAAACGCGACAGCGACATGGGGCTCGCCGCGGTGGCGAAAAGCGAAAGCAGCACCGGCCGCCTGTGGAAACGACGCCCCGACGATCCCACTGCAGGAGAAGCGATGTTCTGCATCAAACAGATGCATGTGCCCGCCTTTCCCGCGGCAGAGGCCCGTCACCTTCCCAAAGATCTCTGCGGCCAGCTTGTCAGCCGGAACCCCTTTTGCCAACGCATGATGGTGGGGACGATGCGTGCTCACGACGGCGTCAGCGTCTCGAAGATGCATGCCGACCCCAACCGCAACCGCTTCCTGCCCCACAGCGAGGTGCATCTCTCCGCGGATCGGTCCCGCTGCCATGTTGAACTGAGGCGTCTTCCCAATGTAGTAACGGTCGGCGATTGTCTCCTCAAACGAGCGGATGAGGCACATTTGCCGGTACGCCGTGAGAAGCGTCTCAGGCGTCAAACCTGCCTTCTCCACGGTGTACCGCAGGTCAGCGAGACTCGGTTCAGGCTTCCACATGCCGCACCTCCCTCACTGTACCGCGGCCCGTCCCATGTGGGGGATCACCACTTTCCAGACTAGGAGAGTTCTGCTCACCTGTCAAGATCCGCCACACCCATACGATCGCAGCGTATCGGCGTGCAACGCCGCCTCTTTCTTCAGCGCATCGAGCACCATGACAGGCAGCAGCGATCACCTGACCCAAATGTGGCCCTCAGATGACAGCGCCAGCAGTGCCCGTATCCGTTCGCATCGACGACAGAGAGTCCGCCGCTCCACGCTACACCACCGTTCTCCAACCCGCCGTAGCGGCTCACTGGACTCCCTGGTCGCCAAACCTGAAAGAGTTCAGCTGCGTGCTCCAATCGAGAGGAAAGCGCGCCATGCTGGGCAGGTGACTCCCGCCGCCCATAGGTGAGAACAAGCAGGGGATGCTCCTGGAGAATCGCTCCAAGCCGTCGCTCTCACTCTCGTCTATCTCGAACAACGGAAGCAATGCCCAGCCCTCTTCGATCTAAGGCACATCGTGCGTTGCTCGGCGAGACAGGAAGCGTTTGGCACCACGCATGAGCACACGAGCGAAAAGCGGTGTCGGGCAGGAGCCCCATCCGTGCCTCCGGCCCGCTGGCCCTCGATCGAGGACGCGCAGAGACAAGGGAATCTCGGTGCTCAATGCGTCCGCCAGTGCTTGTTGGGAGACCGTCGCACAGGCTCACCACGAGTCATGCACGTGACATAAGCACCTTCATTTCATCTCAGCCCCAGGGCTGCGCGTTGCCAGGCAGTGAATGCATCTGATTCGCTGTTGCTCTTTTTTGCTGGGCTGACCGCGCCTCCTCAGGTGGTTCGAGCAGCACGGCAGGAGTTCAAAGGCCAGCAACCGCTCTCCTCCGTTCTCGGAGCAAGGCATAGGATGCTTTGGCCTCACAAACCCGTGTCCTTGTGCTGGCTGCTGTACTCCATCCGGCTTAGTTAGGGCAGAGCGTGTTGGACCGGGAATAGGCTTTTAGTGCCCATCGCGGGGATGCTCCCCTTCAGTGCGAGCGAACGCCTCCCTCAGCTGTCGCACCGCATGAAGCATGCCAATGTAGGCGAAGGTGCAGGCTGGACCGATCGTCGATCCCGGTCCGGGATAGGTCCGTCCCATGACTGAGGCCGTGGTGTTCCCAGCCGCATAGAGCCCAGGTATCGGGCGACCATCCTCACGGAGAACACGCGCCCACTCGTCGGTGAGCAGCCCTCCTTTTGTACCGAGGTCCCCAGGATAGATCGCTGTGGCGTAGAACGGCGGTCGATCCAAGGGGCCCAAGTTCGGGTTGGGGCGCACGCGCGGATCACCATAGTAGCGGTCATAAGCGCTGTCCCCACGATGAAAATCCTCATCCTTGCCAGCGATCGCCATGCGATTGAAGCGCTCGACCGTTCGCTCGAGCCCGTCGGGATCGATACCGCAGCGCGCAGCGAGCTCGCGCAAGGTCTGGGCGCGGACAAGGAATTGCGGTCCAGTCATAGAGCGCGGGGTGACGATCGGCGGTACAAAGCCAAACGGGTAAAAACGTCGATGTTTGGAGTCGATAATCAACCAGGCAGGGATGGCCGGCACCGTGCGATGACGTTCGTACTGCCAATGCCCACAGTCGACGTAGGAAGCCGACTCGTTCATGAAACGCTGGCCGCTGGAATCGACGATGATGCCAAAGGGGAAGGATCGCTCCCACAGGATGAAGAGCGGTCGACCGTTTGGCAGAATTGCCGTCGGTCCCCACCAGGCATCATCGAGAAGATCGACGGCAGCACCGATGGCCTGTGCGGCACGGATCGCGTCGCCGGTATCGCTCGGCGCGGCGCTTGTCCAGTCGGTCGTGATCGGGTGTGGATGATAGCGCTCCCGCATCTCCCGGTTGTGGGCGAAGCCACCAGCAGCGAGGAGCACGCCACCACGCGCTCGCACTCGCACCGTGCGGCCCTGGTGGCGGACTACGGCACCGACGACCCGGTCCTCCTCGACGAGGAGGTGCTCGAGTGGACTCTCGAGCCAGATAGGGATGCCCCGTTGCAGACACAGCATCAGCAACTGCCCGACAAGTGAGGCACCAAGTGTCAGCGGGACGCGACCACGCAGGCGATAGGACACAAGACGCCAGAGGACGCGCGCAACAGTCGCTGCGCCGGACGGCGTGCGGAGAACAAGCGCGAACTTGGACGCCTCGTTCGTGTAGAGGGGTATGCTGGGAACATTTGGATAGCGGTGGAGACGGGGCAACCATGGCCCAAGCAACCGCCCATCGAAAATCGCTCCCTCGATCGAGCGACCAAAGGTTGAGCCACCAGGCTTCTCCGGATAGTAGTCTGGATAGCCCAACGAAGGACGCCAGCGGAAGCCTAAGCGCTCGAGAAACTCGACCATTTGCGGCCCGTACTCGAGGAAAGCGCGTCGACGTGCAGGCGATGACGCGGGCCCGACATCACCAATCACCTCATCCATATACCGAAGTGCCGCCTCAAACGAGTCTTGCAATCCGGCTCTTCGGCTCACCGGATTGTTGGGGATCCAGAGACCGCCTCCGGACCAGGCAGTCGTGCCACCAACGACGTTGGTCTTCTCGATGACCAGCGGCTCGAATCCATGCTCTTTGACAACGAGTGCACCAACTAGTCCCGCACCACCAGTCCCGACAATGAGCACATCCGTCTGGTAGTCGAAATCCGGCATGACGACACCTCCCCTGCCGAAGACGAGGTCGTTGATTCGATTGTGGTGGAGACTTTGACGCGTTCGTTCTGGTTCGTCAAGGGAGGCTGCCTCGACCACAAGAACCGAGGCCAGGAGAGCGTCCCAAGTCGAATCGCGCAGCAAGCTTGGGACTACGCCACCGTAGCGAAAAGACAGCACGACGGGCTGAACCACTCTGTCCGAAATCCCGAAACGTCGCTCTTGCCACCGTCGGCGTCAGCCGTATACTACAGTGAGTGCATGTTGGCGGAAGCGCGCCGAGACCCGAATCGAGGGAGGTAGTGGCAACAATGGACCAGTACACCACCACGCGAGTCGGACACGTCGTCACCTTCTGCACCGCGGCGGTGGGGGTCGGTTCTGGTTCCGGTTCGGGTAGCGGTCGCGGCTCCAGTAGTCCCTCCGGTTCCGGTCGTCCCGGATCCAGTTCGGCTGGATGGGGAACGACCATCGCGTATCTGTCCAACGTCATGAGACGTGAACCGGAGGGGAACAATGGAACGGCTCATTCGACTCGCACTCGATCTTGACGGTGTCCTCACCGAGCATCCGGCGCCGCTCGCACAGGCGGCCAACCGGGCACTCGGTATGCAACTTCCTGATCACGCGTTTGTGGATTCGCACGGTTGCAACGTCCCAGAGGCTGTACGGCTCTGGGTCTACGGTCCGGGTGGCCCGGCAGCGTTGCTCGATCCAGCACCAAATGCGCCGCAGCTTTTGCGGCAGCTCTTGCAGGTATTGGGAAACGACCATGTGGCCATCGTCACGGCACGGCCGGATCGCTCACGGGCCACGACCGAAGAATGGCTACAGCGTCATGGTTTCCCGCCATGCCGGATTGTCTTCACTGAGGACAAAGTCGCAGCCGCCCGCGAACTCGGCGTGACGCATGCGATTGAGGATAGCCTGCGTCATGCAACGCGATACGCAGAGGCCGGCATCACCTGCTTTCTCCTAACAAATGAGTCAGCCCCGGCTGGAGAGTCGCCGTTTGTGGTGCGTGTTCCCGATCTCACCGCTGCAGTCCAGGCGATCCTCCGCCTTGCGGGCGCTTCGTTGCCTGTCGTGTCCGGCGACGGAACAACTCCGCGGCGACGGCGCATCGTGGTGAGCGATGTGATTGACCAACGGGCGCGCGAGCGGCTGGCCGCCGAGGCTGACGTTATCGATGTGGACGGTCGGAACAAAGAAGCGCTGTACGCTGCGCTACGGGATGCCGACGCGTTGATCGTCCGTAGCGAAACCCAGGTGACTCGCGAGCTCCTGGCGCATGCGCCACGGCTACGAGTCATTGCTCGGGCTGGTACCGGCGTCGACAACATCGACCTCCAGGCAGCGACCGAGGCGGGGATCCTGGTGCTCAACGCCCCGGGGGCGAATGCAGTATCAGCTGGGGAACATACAATCGCGCTTATCTTGGCCATCTCACGGTGCCTGATCGAGGCCAACGCCACCACACACGCAGGTCGCTGGGAGCGTAAACGGTTCCGGCCTTTCGACCTGAAGGGGAAGACCGTTGGCATTGTCGGCCTCGGACGGGTCGGCTCCGTCGTTGCACAACGATTGCGCGCCTTCGAGGTGCGCCTACTCGGGTATGACCCCTATGTCACCCGAGAGCGCTTTGCGCAGCTCGGCGTCGAGCCGGTGGACTACGAGACGCTGCTTGAACACAGTGATATCGTCACCTTTCACGTACCGGCGACGCCCGAGACCCGCCATATGCTCGATGCGCGAGCGATCGCGCGCCTGAAGCGAGGGGCCATTGTTATCAACTGCGCCCGTGGTGAGGTCGTCGACGTCCATGCTTTGGCTGAAGCGCTCAAGAGTGGCCATGTCGCGGCGGCTGGTGTGGACGTGTTCCCAGAAGAACCGGCGTACGAAAGCCCACTTTTCGGTCTGCCGAATGTCGTCCTCACCCCACATATCGGCGGCTCAAGCCGTGAGGCACTTGAGGCGGTCGGGGAAATCATTGCCACGACGACGCTAGCCGCGCTGCGCGGTGAGATTGTGCCGAACGCAGTCAACTTGCCAGCTGCATCGCTCCATGCGCCCGAACTCCTCCGACTGACCCAAGTCGCGGAAGCTGCTGGACACTTGATTGCCGTCTTGCAACCGTCGCGACCCTCAACATTCCAGGTGACAGTGCATGGCCAGGTGGCACCGGATATCGCCGAGCATGTGACTGCAGTTGCGCTGGCGTCAGCGCTCCGCCGCTGGACTGTGCGCCGTGTGACGCCAGTCAATGCTCGACTGGTGGCTCAGGAGCTCCACCTCTTTGTCGACGTGCGGTTCGATACGGGAGCCTCCACGGTGCCAGAGTTCAACTTCGAGGTCGACGGTGATCCGCCACACCATGTGATGGTGCGTTGGGATCACCGGACAGCCGGCATCATGGAGGTCGATCGCTTCTCGCTCGAACGACCGCTCGCCGGCCACATGCTCATCACGCACCACCGGGATCGACCGGGGATTATCGGCCGCATCGGGACGATTCTTGGACGGTATGACGTGAACATTGCAGGAATGCAGGTCGGCCGGCGTCAGCGAGGCGGTGAGGCGATCATGGTGCTGAACGTTGATGACCCGATCCCGGAGGCCGCGCTGAACGAGATCCTGCAGGTACCGGACGTCTGGACTGCGTATGTCGTCTCGCTGCCGGAGCCGGTCGAACCGCCTGTCATCACGCCGGCCGTCCCAGTCGATCGCTGAACGGCCTAGCTTCACACCAGACTGCGGTAGAGTTCCAGGGTACGCCGGGCAATTGCCGCCCAACTGAACTGTTGCTCCACACGGGCGCGCCCATTCCGTCCGAGCCGGTTGCGGAGCTCCGGATCGTCGACAATTCGTTGGATCGCTTCGGCCAGTGCCCGGGCGTAGCCAAGCGGATCGATCGGCTCGCCGGTCACCGGATCGATTTCGAGGTGGACGAGGAGACCAGTCTCGCCGTCAACCACCACTTCGGGGATCCCTCCGACATCGGAGGCGACGACTGGGCACTCGCAGGCCATGGCTTCGAGGTTGATTAAACCGAACGGTTCATAGACCGATGGACAACAGAAGACGGTCGCGTGCGAGTAGAACTGGACGACCTCGGTGCGCGGGAGCATTTCTGGGATCCAGACGATTCCCCCGCGTTGCGTACGGAGCTCGGCGACGCGGGACTCCACCACACGCGCCAGCTCCGGTGTATCTGGCTGTCCAGCCAGCAATACAATCTGCACATCCGGTGCGAGGAATGGAACGGCATCGAGCAGATGGACAATCCCCTTCTGGCGCGTGATGCGTCCGACGAAGAGGACGTAGGGATGCCTGAGATCGACGCCAGCACGCTCGAGGGCGCTCGTCTCCTCGGTCTTGCGATAAAGTTCCGTATCAATGCCGTTGTGGATGACGTGCACACGCTCGGGAGGCACAGCGAAGAAACGGAGCACGTCCTCCCGTGTCGCTGCCGACACGGCGATGATCGCATCGGCCGACTCGATCGCGACCCGCTCCATCCAAGAACTTAAACGATAGGCTGTGCCGAGCTGCTCGGCTTTCCAAGGACGAAGCGGTTCCAACGAGTGAATGGTGAGGACGTATGGACGTTCCCAGAGTAATCGACCCCACAGGGCCGCGAGATCGGTGTACCAGGTATGCGCATGGATAACGTCGGCGTCAATCGGGTCTCGTACCATGAGAAGGTTTCGTGACAGTGCATCGAGCGCGGGCCAGTGACGCCGATCTCCACCGTGGCGAATCTCGTCCCAACCGGCATATCCACGTACCCGTAAATTGGGCTGCTCGACTTGTTGGGCGCCGAAGCAACGCACTTCCACCGCGATCTCACGAGCGAGTTCCCGGGTCAGATACTCGACGTGGACACCAGCTCCACCGTACACATGGGGTGGATACTCGTTCGTCAGGATAAGAACTTTCTGGACCGTGCTGCTCATTCGTTCCCCTTGCCGGGATCGTATCACGCCGTGGCCCCGGCAGGTACCTCACCACGTCTCAGCGCCGGAGTGCGGTACGCAAGGAGGCGCAATCCGTTGAGCACCACAACGATAGTGCTCCCCTCATGCCCAACGACTGCCAGCGGCAAGGGGACACCGCGAAGCAGAATACTCGCCACAAGCACGATAATGACGCCGAGGGCGATGGCAAGATTCTGGACAATGATCCGTCGTGCCGCACGCGACAGCTGCACAGCGTAGGGCAACTTCGTGAGATCGTCACTCATTAACACTACATCCGCTGTTTCGAGCGCGACGTCCGTCCCGGCAGCCCCCATCGCAATGCCGACGTCAGCCGCTGCCAGCGCTGGGGCATCGTTAACGCCGTCCCCGACGACCGCGACGCGCAAGCCGGCTGCTTGCAGCTCACGGACGACAGCAACTTTGTCCTCGGGGAGGAGACCAGCTCGCCACTCGTCGAGACCCACCTCGCGAGCGATCGCCCGCGCTGCGCGTTCGTTGTCGCCCGTCAGCATGATCAGACGGCGCACACCGAGCCCGCGGAGCTGGTCAATGACGTCTCGAGCCACCGGACGCACGACATCGGCAATGCCGAACACCGCGAGCACACGTCCATCCACCACTGCGTAGACTGCAGTTCGGGCACGCTCGCGGAGCTCCGTCGCTGTGTCTCGCAGGCTTGGGGGAATCGAGACACCGTGCTCTTCGAGCAGAAGCTCATTTCCGACGAGCACGGTCGAGCCAGCAAGCTCGGCCCGGATCCCACGACCCGGCAGCGACGTCAGCGACTCAACGCGGTCGACGAGGGTACGGTCGAAAGCGCCGATCGCCTCTGCATGTGCCACGACCGCAAGGCCAAGCGGGTGCTCAGAGCGATACTCCACCGGCGCGACGAGTCGCAACGCCTGGACTGGGTCAACGCCCTCAGCAGGCACGATCTCGGTGAGGCGTGGCTTGCCAACGGTGAGCGTCCCAGTCTTGTCGAAGACAATTGCATCCACTACACCAATCGTTTCCAGCTGTAGCGCCCCTTTGAAGAGGACGCCATGCCGCGCAGCGTTGGCCAGCGCTGAAAGGATCGATGCAGGCGTCGAGATCACGAGGGCACAGGGCGAAGCCGCCACCAGCAGGGTCATTGCGCGGTAGAAGCTGTCGGCAGGAGGAGCACCGAGCGCGACCGGCACAAGGAAAGCAATGACCGAGGCGACGATGACGCCAACCGCATATTTCCCTTGAAACGCTTCAGCGAAGCGCTGGGCACGCGACTTCTGCTCTCGCGCTTCCTCAACGATGCGGATGATGCGGGCAAGCGTGCTCTCGTGCACCGAGCGATCGACGCGGATGCGCAGGAGACCGCTCGTGTTTAGGGTTCCACTGAAAACGGGATCACCAGGACGCTTGTGCACCGGTAGCGACTCACCGGTAATGGCAGATTGATCGACGCTGGAGTCACCCGCTACCACCGTGCCGTCGATCGGAATGCGCTCACCGGGTTTGACAATGACCTCGTCACCCGGCACGAGCTCCTCGACCGGCACGACCTCCTCATGATCCCCTTGCACAAGCAGCGCTGTATCGGGGCGCAGCAACATCAGGGCCCGCACGGCCCGGTGCGTACGGCCAAGTGCGTAGTGCTCGAGCGCGTTGCCGAGGGAGAAGAGGAAGAGCAAAATGCCGCCTTCAGCCCACGCATCAAGGAGAGCAGCCCCCGCGGCCGCCAGAATCATCAAGAGGTCAATATCGACCGTGCGCTGAGCCAGGGCGAGGAACGCTCGATACGAGGCGTACGCACCTCCGGCAACATACGCCGTCGCGTAGAGCGCGACCGCCAGCCAGTGCGACAGCCCCGCTCTGTCCGCCGACCACGCAGCCAGTAACAGCAGGGCTGTTGCTGCGGTACTCAAGAGGAGTCCATGCTGGCGCCACCAGAGGACACGCTCCTCCTCCGCAGCGCTGCGCGTGTGATCAGATCGTCTAACTGGTACGACGAGAGTCAAGAGCTCCTCGCGCGATCCTGCCCCATCAGCAACCTCGACCGGCTGGCGCCCATTGTCACAACGCGCACATGGGTATGTGGCGATCGCCTCCTGGTGTTGTCCGAGCATCTCGGCAGCGCGTACAGCAGTGGCGCGAAGTGCTTTCCTGTCTGCTGTCGGTCGGAAGCGAATCACGAGTTGGGACCGCTGAGGATCGTAGGTTACGGCCGCAACGTTCTGTGTGGAGACGAGTTCTTCGAGAACCGCTCGGCAGTCGACCCATTCGCGTGGTGACAGCACCTTGAACCCCTTTTTGAAAATGAGAATGAGTCCTATTTGCAACGCGAGTAGTGTACCCCGGCCAGGAGGCAACGTCAACCCTGCCGCCCGGGATGCCATGGATGGTAATGCCCGAGAGCACTGTGCAGAAATCGGACGGTCGCGGCAAAAGACGGAATGATTACCCCGCGGTTGTCCGGACTGGAACGAGTTTTTCACTGCTGCACGAGCACGCCTACCCCGTTGCTTTTTGTGACACGAGAGGACAACCGTTCCTTTGCCGAAGGTCTGGACTGGACACGGGGCGAGGAGCGAGTCGCCCTCAGCTTTGCTGCCTCCAGTCGGTGGAGCTCGTGCCGGTGTCGACGCAGTCAAGGGAACGGTCGGACATTGAGCCGGGAGTTGGACGGCTCGGTTTTAACCAGTGACAGCCGGGCGAGGCCGCAGGTTGGATGAATCTCACGCGCCGTTGCCCTGAGGTGTCGTGTGGCAAGGATCTGATCTCCGGCTCGGTGCAGGGGTCCAACCGCGCGTTACCTCTTCGGCAGCGCGGCGATGGGCGCGACCAGCTATCCGGAGTGGATGGGGGAGAGCGACGTTCTTTCCGGAGAAGTCTCAGTTCGCCACCGATTGGGGCCTGTCTCAAAAGCGGTCGGCCGCATCAGACGTTGGTCATGACTCTTGCTCGCGGCTTGCTCCGCCTGAAGCTTCCTGAGAAGCCTGCGCTGCGCGTTACCAAGAGCATGGCGCGGCTCTCTATCAATGTCGCAGACCCTCGCTGCGCTTCCCTGTGAGAAGCTCGATCGTCATTTCGTATAGAACAATCCGATCGAGGAAGGGATACCCAGGCTCAAAGAGCGTAGGGTCTCCATACTTTTCGACAAGCTGGTCGAAGAACCAGATCTTGGTCTCCTCGTCTTCCACAATCCGCACGCGACCCCACGCGATGACGCTCGTGTAGACGAGGGTGGAGTTACAAGCATACGGGCGTCCGGGATGCAGCGGGCCGATTTCGGATGCTTCGACACAGACCACCGGATGGCGACGGATATTGCGTAAGAAGTGGCCATCCCCGGCACCCGTATGGAAGTAAAGGAACTCCTCACCAGGATAGACAAAGACCAAAGGGATGATGTATGGCCAGCCATCCTCGTCGATCGTGGCAACGTGGAGGACACGTTGTTCGCGAAGCCAAGCACGAGCCGCTGCATCGGGCATGAGGCGCCTCGCCCGGCGCATCTTGCCACGTAAGCTTGACGGCAGATTCCCGATATGCATCGCACCTCTCCTTCGTTGCCGGTGACCGCCACAAGTGGTTTGGTATTGTACCGACACGAATGCCAGTCCGTATCTGTTCGCATCCCTTGCTGGTTGGAAGGCGACCTTCCGGCTCGGGCGAGCCACGCAAAGATCGCGCCCCTATCACCGCATGAATCTCGATCAGCCACGCAGAAGGTGAGGGTCAGCGTGCTTGCTGTTGGGACGCAGGCGACTTCCACCATTTCGGAGACACCAGCGCTCGCTCCGCCGGAACGCGGTTGACCATGGCTAGCAGATGATCGTACCGATGCGATCAGCCCCTACGGTGAGCACCACAGTAAGAGCGTTGCGCCGTGCCTCAGAGGCACAGCGAAGGAGCGGAAGTCACCCTGGTTGTGGAGAAACGGAGCAGCGGGTGTGGATAAGTCACTGCGGTTGTCCACACCACAAGTAGGAAACGTGTGGGCAGGTATGCTGGACCGTGAGGACAGCGGGTGGAGAGAAAAGTGAAGGTGCCAGGACAGCGTCAACTTTTCCCACAGCGAGTTCGACGACGAGGGGCTTCATCCACAGATCATCATGGCCTATCTCCGCTTGCGCATCCGTCATTTTCCGCTTTCCCCACGATCCACGAGCTCGACTACGGTGACGGACTCCATCTTTCGTGTTGTGCACATGCGTGAACCACAACGGAGCTCCTGGAACATGCGAGAATCGCTTGCGAGGTAACGTTGGCGGTGAGCGGGAGGAGTCCGACGGTGGAAAGACGATGGGACGTGATCGTTGTTGGTCTGGGAATCATGGGCTCCGCGGCAGCTGCGGCGTTAGCGCGGCGTGGTGTGCGTGTGTTGGGACTGGAACAGCATGCGCCCTTCCACGCACTAGGGTCATCGCATGGGAAGACGCGAATTATCCGTGAAGCATATTTCGAGTCGCCGGAGTATGTCCCATTGGTACAGCGGGCATATGTTCTGTGGCAGGAACTCGCAGAGCGGACAGGTCGGCAGCTCTTGCAGATCACTGGCGGTGTGAGCATCGGCCGGCCTGACAGTCCGTTCATCACCGGCGCTCGGGAGAGCGCGTTGCGTCACGGATTACCACACGAACTCCTCGACGCCGAGCAGGCACGACAACGCTTTCCGGCCCTGGCGGTTCCCGAGGAGTTTGTGGCGCTTGTAGAGGGAAGGGCAGGAATTCTCTTTGCAGAAGAGTGTTGGCGTGCGTTCTGTGAGGACGCAACGCGTCACGGGGCGGAGCTGCGTTTCGGGGTCGCTGTTCGGTCATTTGGTGCAGAGGGGGACGGAGTATTCGTCGAGACCGATGGGGAACGGCTACTGGCCGAGCGTGTGGTGATTACGGCTGGGCCATGGGCTCCGGTGGTGCTTAGCGAGCTCGGGTTGCCGCTGACGGTTCGGCGTGTCTTGGTGGTACATGTCCTGCCGCATCAGCCAGAGCTGTGTACACCAGACCGACTCCCTATCTTTCTCCTGGACGTGCCTGAGGGGGAGTACTATGGCTTTCCGTTGTTGCCCGACCAGGGTGTCAAATTCGGTCGGCACGACAGCGGCGAGCCGTGCACGCCAGAAACAGCGCGGCGCACGGTAAGTGACGAGGAACTTCGTTCGATGACGACCGTTCTTCAACGGTACGTACCCGGTGCAACAGGTTCTGTGCTGATGAGTGTGACCTGCCTCTATACGATGACGCCAGATGCTCATTTCATTGTCGATCGGCATCCACGATGGCCGCAGGTGGTGTTCGCGTGTGGGTTTTCCGGACATGGGTTTAAGTTCGCTCCCACGATCGGTGAAGCGCTGGCCGACCTCGCATTGGAGGGTGGGACGACGTTGCCGATTGGTTTCTTGCGGAAAGATCGCTTCGCGACGACTCAGTAGTAACGGGTGCGGGTACGGTGGTAGGGCGGAGCATCAGGTGGGAGTGTCTGCCCAAGTTTCCACAGTGCCCAATCTACCTGCCATGCCGCAGCGCGGTGTCCAGCGGCACGGCGGCGAGCAACAAGTTCATCGACTGCGCAAATCGTTGCGGCACGGATCTCGACTTCCTCCGGGGAGCCGGCGGGGAGTTCTTGTCGTGCGTCGATGCGGGCGGCGAGATGGGGATGATACTCGAGAGCACCGTAATAGCGGAGAACCTGGGGTAGTTTGTAGTCGGCGAAGGCTGTGAGCGCCTCGAGATCGTCGAAGTGACCGAGTTCTCGCCCCTGGAAGGCACCGGCCAGGTCGCTACACAGGAGTTGCGCGCGCTTATAGAACGGGACGCGAAGGGTGCCATAAGTTGCGACATCGTCAAACGAGGGGAAGACCTGGACGACAAGCTGGACGAGTTGTGTGGCACGGTGATGAGCTTGGCGGATGAGCGTTGCAAAGGTGCCGGCACAGGCGTTGGACAGACCGTGAGCGACCTCACGGATGTGTGCGATGCGCCATTCAAGAAGGGGGATGGTACCGTCACCAGCGAAGAGGTCGGCGATCTGGCTATCGGTGAGTTGGGAGAGGAAGGAAGGGTCGTAGAGGGGGAGGCCGGCATCGAGCGCGCGACGGAGCGCGGCGGTCAGTGCCCAGTAACCGTCGTACCATGTCCCGGCGTAGTAGACGCGCCAACGTGGTTCTCCCCAAAAGCAGAAATTGAGGGCATCGAGGAGGAGAACATAGTTGGCAGTCTGGTCGGGCGTACCGCGCCAGTGCAAGGGATGATCCCAGTCAGGAAGATCGGGAAGGGGATGGGGCAGCAGAGAAGCAAGCCGGTCAAGACCCTCGGGATGGAGGCGTACCCACCGGGCGCGGGAGAGGACTTGGTGAGCAGCGGCACGTACTCCAAGTGGATCAGCGGTCATCGACACGGCTGCGCATCCTGTCGGATTGCCAACGAGCGGACGTAGTTCTGGGAGGATTCGGCTACGCGAGCGCCGAACCCGGTTGAGTATACTGGCAGCACCATGCCAGGTGAGGACAGGTGTGGAGGGGGCGATGAGCACAATCCCGCTCGCTGAGGCGGTAACCCGAGCCGAGACGGCGCTCGAGGAAGGTCGGCTGGAGGATGCACGGCAATTGGTAGAGGCCGTGCGGAGGGTAGCGTCGGAAGCGGTGAGTACTCAACGGCTCTGGGGCGGGTTGTTGCTGCGGCGAGGGGAGCTCGTTGCGGCTGAGGAGATCCTGGGGCGTGTGGTGCAGGTGAATCCGGAGGATGCGCGAGCCTGGGCGCTGCTTGCGGAGAGCCGGCGAACGCGTGGAGAACGGGAGGAGGCGCGTGCGCTGCTCCAGGTGGCGTGGGAATGTGCACCGTGGCAGCGGACGTATGCACAACGATTGGCCGAGTGGTTCGCGGAGGATGGGGTTGAGGGGCAATTGTTCCCCTCAGCAGCGTGCCTGGCGTCATGGTACGTCGTGCAGGGATGGTGGGCGCGAGCGAGCGAGGAGTGTCGGGCGGCGCTGGAGCGGTTGGGCGAACGATGGGACGTGCGGCAGCGACTGTGCCTGGCCTTGTGGTGGCAAGGTGCTCGGCGCGAGGCGGCTGGAGAAGCGGAGCGAATCTTAAGCGTGCACCCAGAAATGATAGGGGCGCTAGTGGTGGCCGCACTGAGTGCGCGAGAACGGGGTGACGAAGGGGAAGCACGACGTCATCGGGAGCTTTTGTGGGAGCTCGATCCTGTAGGAGAAGTGATCGAGCGAACTGTGCCAATGGAGCGATGGGAGGAGCGGGCGTGGCTTGCTCTGCCGGAACCCATCGTAGTGGAAGAACACTGGCTGGTGGCGCCGTTGGGGGAGACGGAACTCCTCTGGGAGTTGCCGAGTGAGGAGGAGTTGGAAGCTGCACGACCGAGTAGCGTGGCGCCGGAGGAGGAGGCTCCGATCCTGAAGGAGATCGAGCGTGCATTGAGCGGGGTTGGCGAGGGGAATGAGAGCGGGGGAGAGGCGGTCCAGCCGGTGGGAGAGGCGGCGTGGGATGTACCGGGGGAGGAAGAGCTTGAGTTCGCCGGGCTACGCGCGGAACTGGAGGCTGGATGGACTGGGCTGAGTGAAGAGTGGGGGACTGCGGTTGAGGAGGCGCCTGAGGAGTCGGGAGAGGTACCGAGCGAAGAGGAACTCTCCGGTGTGGTTTCCGGGTGGGGTGAGGAGGGGACGGAAGAGAAGATCGTTGGGGCGGGTGTCGAGACGGTCAGTGCAACAGGAATTGGCGAGGCCAGTGAGGGCGGCGAGTCCGTGGAGTGGGGAGCTGGAGAGGAAATCGGTGTAGCGAGGGAAGGTGAGGGAACGGAAGCAGAGACGATATTTGCCGCGGAGGAGCGAGGGGGCGAGGAAGTAGAGCGAGTTCGCGAGCTCCTGGCGCGCGGTCAGGTCCGGGAGGCCGTACGACGCGCGCAGGTAATCGTGTACCAAGGCGGCGCCGTGGACGAGTTGATTCCAGTATTGGAACGAATCGTGGCAGAGGGCGGGGCAGGGGCCCGACAAGCGGCGATGACGTTGGGGGCGATCTATCGCCGGCGGGGTGAGGGCGGACTGGCAGCACGATACTATGAGTTGGCGCTGCGGTTGCGTAGCGGGTAGGCTCTGTGCCGAAAAGTGGAGGCTGGTAGGCGGGCGCTCGGGCGCCCGCGACTCGTGATTGGAGGGTGGGATCGTGGAGCGATCGTTGTTCATCGTGAAGCCAGACGCGGTGCAGCGTGGGTTGATTGGGGAGGTGCTGCGGCGCTTGGAGCAGCGGGGTTTACGGTTCGTGGGCTTGAAGTTGATGCAGATCGACCGGAAGTTGGCAGAGCAGCACTATGCAGAGCACCGCGGCAAGCCGTTTTTTCAGGAGTTGCTGGAGTTTATCACCTCGGGGCCAGTCGTGGTCGGTGTAGTGGAGGGGCCGCGCGCGATTGAGGTGACGCGGAAGACGATGGGCGCAACGGATCCCGCAAAAGCGGAGCCGGGAACAATTCGCGGCGATCTGGCACTGACAATCGGACAGAACGTGATCCACGGGTCGGATAGCCCGGAAAAGGCAGCGTACGAGATTGGGCTGTTTTTCCGTGATGACGAACTGGTGAGCTATGAACGAGCGATCGACCAGTGGATCATGGGCTGAGGGAAGTGTTTCACGTGAAACACACTGGGGGACGTATGCAGCGTCCCCCAGTGTGTTTGGGTGCACCGTCTCAGCTATCGCTCTGGCGGATGATTAGCGGATGCTTGTGCCATGCAGCGAGGAGTCGTGCAACCTCGTCACGGAGTTCGACGTCGCTGATACTGGGATCGATTTCCTCAATCTCCTCGTACGGCTCGCCACCGAACCACTCCCGACCGGCTGCCGTATGGACCAGTGTCCGGTGGAGAATCCGTTCGCGCCGCAGCACCAACCGTTCGCCATCGCGCACGAGATACAGGCCAAATCCTGGTGCCAAGGAGATGCCAACAACCTCCTGTTCCGGATCGTCTACCAAAACCGGGTAGCCCGGCACCGTCCGATCCTCTAGCTGCTCGACAATCCGTCGCAGCATCGGCAACAGCCGCTGTCGCAATACCTCGAACCCGTCAGGTGTACTCACGCGCCACGCTCCCCACGTTCTCGCCGATATCCCTGTCCGTCCAGCCCGAAAAGGCGAAACCCCCATCGCACTGCTGGGCCGACTGTGAGTGCCACGATTATCGTGCCAATCCCAAAGGATCCGCCCAAACCGATCCCGGCCAGGGTGACCCCAACTTCCATTGCCCAGCGGATCCAGCCCACCGACCAGCGTGTCCGTCGCGCCAGAGCGAGCATTAAGCTGTCGCGCGGCCCAGCCCCAAAATCGGCCGCGATGTACATCCCGCTTGCAATGCCGAGCAGCACCACTGATGCCGCGACTTCGAATAGCCCCACAAGCGGTTGCGAGGCCGGAGGCACCAAATTCATCCACAGGATGAGGTCCGTGAAGACGCCAATTAGGAGAAGGTTCGCAATTGTCCCAATCCCAGGTGGCACACCTAGTAACCAGCCACCTCCCACCGCAACGATGCTGACCGCGATACTCGCTTGCCCCACGGTGAGCGGGGTGTGCCGAGCGATCCCGTCGTGGAAAACCATCCAGGAATAGGCGCCGAGTCCGCTCTGCAACCCCAAAACGAGTGCCAGCGCAAAAAGGAACAGTCCGGCAACAAGCAGAGCCCATCGCTGTATCGTCGCTACCCTTTGACGGCTCGTGCCCGCCCACAGTGCCATCGCTCCCCCTCCGACGCCAACTCTACCGCAGCGGCGGGCATATTGGAGCATCGTCGCTTCGTGGCCCATTCAGTCCTTCCTTCGCGAACCGCGCTCCTCGAGTACACCCGGCAGGTGCTAGCTGCCGAAGGCCTCTTGCCTCTTTCTGTCCCCACGCGGGTTCCGCCGTCCGCCGTTCTTCAGGATAACCACTCCCGGCACCGCAATAGCTGCCAGCTCCCACAATGACCGTGCGATATTTCCTCCCACTCCCTCGGATGCGGCCCATACACAGTTCACAAAGTTCCCTTCTGCCCTACCCTGCGCCCATACTACCTGCACCGCCTCGCCCAACTTCACAAACGGCACCGGTCTGAACGCGAAGAACCCTCACGGTGGCGCACCCGTACGGAAGCGGCACGCTCTGGTCAACACAGGAGCCGCCCCGCTCCACGACCAAACGCTTACTGCTGGCTAGAAGCGTGGATCCACGTCATGACGGCTGCCTGTTTGTTGAGGGGGCTTCTGGAACCGTTCTTTGGTGACGTCCTCCTTCAGGTGCCAAGATGCGTATCCGGTCTGCCACAACTGAGTCTTCTCCACTATATGCTTCCTCCGCTGCCTTGCCTGTATCACGACGAATAGGTCCTCTTTGGTCAATCCCCACTGGTCGGCCGAGCGACCCGTCGGGCACACTCGAGGATCGCGCAGGAACGGGGGCACGCAACGTCGCCCGCTCCTGCATCGAAGGCGAGAAGACACGTTTCATGAAGTCGAAAGGAGGCCGTGTGAGCGATCGACCACTGCGGATCCTGGGTATTCCGGGTTCGCTGCGCCGTCAGTCCTACAACCGTGGACTCCTCCTGGCTGCACAAGAACTCGCTCCCCCTGGCGTCACGATTGAGCTCTACGAGCTGCATGACCTCCCACTTTACGACCAGGACTTGGAAGAAGCTGGCCCGCCTGCGACGGTGCTGCACTTCAAACGTGCTATCGCTGAAGCCGATGCCTTGCTAATCGCGACACCGGAATATAACTGGAGCGTTCCTGGGCCGTTGAAGAATGCAATCGACTGGGCATCACGACCGCCGGCCACCAGCCCACTCCGCCGCAAGCCGGTCGCCCTCATGGGTGCCGCTACTGGGGTCTCCGGGACCATGCGCGCCCAGCTCGCTCTGCGGCAAATCTTCGCTTGTACCGAGTCCTATGTCCTGCCGAAGCCTGATGTCTTCGTCCGCGAGGCAGCGGGACTCTTCCGCGAGGGACGTCTCGTCGACCATGAGACGCGCGAACGCATCCGCCAACTTCTTGAGGCGCTCGTCGCCTGGACGCTTCGCTTTCGCGATTAGTCCTGCCCGCAGCACAGAGTTCGCACGAGCGGGACGATGAGAGAGGGCGAGATTGTCCTGAACTCACAACCACTGCTGGGGTCTACCAGAATGATTACCGATAAGTGGACAGTGGGAGCTGGAGCGCGCGGTCGAACGACGCACTTCCCCCACACTCAGCAGACGCACCAGCTCCCGCCCCTCCACGACATCGTTTGGGAAACTTTTTGCTGTCTCTCCGATTACCACTCAGGCCGTGCACGCGACAGGCAGCGCATGCAAGGCGGTCACCATCAAAGGGCAACGCTCGTTCTGCGTCACCACGTAGGCACCTCTGTTCCCCATGCGAGCAGCTCTGCTCATCGGCGAGCCACTTACTGCGCTGCAGCATGCTGCTGACAGGCGCATTGACCTGGAATGGGTGTTGGTGCCAGACCTCGTGAGGAGCTCCACAGAGTACAACGACTCGCCACTCGTCAGTCCCTTGGGCAGTGGTATAGGGCCGTACGTTCCCTGAACACAAACTGCGCGGGCGCTCCGGGCCCCTCGCCGACGAGGCTGGTGCTTTGATAGCCAGCGCTCGCAACTGAAGACCTACATCCGAACCGATGCCTGGCAATCTCCCAACCAGGAATGGTGCGCGGAACCGCTCCTCCTTTCCTACCACCCCTCAGGATCACCTAGCCCACCACGCTCGCCCGGTGTGATCTTCCACTGTCTACGGTTACTTACCCTCCTATCTGCCGTACCGAGATATGGGCGTTCCCAAGAGTGCCGCTGGCGCAGTGCGATAACGACGTGGAAGACTTTCCGGGCCAGTTCCCGCGCAACCAGAACACCAGTAGCACCCACAACCCTGAGGACGCTTCCCCCGATCGGTCGTCACCTCCATGAGACGCTGAGATCCCGCCAGGGACTCGTCTCCAGCGACGTACCTCGTTGGCATGCCCGCCTCCGGAACGACCGACGCGCCACGTCACTTGCGAACAAGCTGCAGACTGCGGCTTCTGTCGCAGCCACCGGTACGCGCGTCGCTCCATTCGGGACAGAAGCGCGTGACACTCGCGAAGGTCATCGTGTGATCCACCACGCTTTCGCGAGGGAGCCGCAGCGTCCCACCGCTGCTCTCCTCCGTGTTCTTCCGGACCGGCTCTCTCCACCATGAACTGCTCTTCCCGCTGTTTCTGTGGCCACCGTTGCTCTACGTACGCTCACGCGAGGTCCGGTACCGCTTTCCCCACCCGTGCGTCTGCATTCACAAACCCGCATCTCCCCCAAGGTCAGACCGCAAGTCCCACGCGGGCTAGCATGACAGAACTAGGACGGTGCCCCTCCACCTCCCTATCCGCACCTCCCCCGATCGCGTCTCTCATCGTGACTCCCACGAAGCCGATCACTCTCTTTGCTGGTCGAACGAGACCAGCCGAGAAGAAAGGCTCGAACATGATGCGTCGCTCCTTGTCACGTGTGGTGTGGATACCGCTGTTCCTCTGGCTTTTGGCGCTGTGGCCTGGCCCCGCTGTCGCCGCGAGTCCGACCGGTTACGATGTCGCACCTGTCTTTCAGGACTTCTACGAGCGCTACGGTGGCGTGCGCACCTTCGGCTATCCGATCGGGCCAGCCATCTTCGAGAGCGGCTACCTTGTCCAGTACTTTGAGCGTCAACGCTTTGAGTATCACCCCGAACTGGCGGGGACTGACTACACTGTTCTCCTTGGCCTCCTGGGGAAAGAGATCGCCGAGCGTGAGGGGCGCGACCTCCGCCCGGTTGCGCCGCTCCCGGGTCGCCGCTATGTCCCCGAAACTGGACACCACATTGCACCGGAATTTCTAACGTATTGGGAAACACGAGGCGGTGTCCGCATCTTCGGATTCCCGATCACTGAACCCTTCTGGGAAGGTGGGATACTGGTACAGTACTTCGAGCGAGCTCGCTTCGAGTATCATCCGGAGTTTGCCGGAACCGAATGGGCGGTACTACTGGGCCGGCTCGGCGCCGTCGTCTGGGCAGAGCGGAATCGGGACCTCAATTACCAAGAAAATACGCTTGCCAACCAGCTCGCTCAGCTGATCAACCGGACGCGTCAGGAGAACGGACTTGCGCCCCTCGTACTCGATCCGGTGCTCACTGCGATCGCCCAATACCGGAGCAACGACATGGCTCGTCGTGGTTACTTCGCTCACGCCTCACCGGAGGGGCAGACTGCTTTCGACCTCATCGCCGCAACCGGCATTCCGTGGCGCTTTGCTGGTGAGACGCTCCAGCGCAATAACTACCCGCTGGAGCGCACTGCTGCGGAAGCTGCGCGGTCACTCTTCGCCAGCCCGTCACATCGTGCCATCCTGCTCGACGGTCGCTTCACCCACTTCGGCGTTGCCGAAGCGACCGCATCCGATGGGATGCATTACTACACCGTCCTTCTCGTGCAGCGATGAACCGGCTCTGGCGAGATTCCGATACTCGAACGGGCTTCCAACAACACCAGATGGAAGCTCCATCCTGACAAACCTGTGTGAGAAACGTTCCGGGCCTCAAAGGGACAGCTCGCACTCGCTTGTCGTACTCGTGACCGGGTGTTGAGGCCCCGCGTGAGCACAGCGCTGGAACCTTCGGTAACCCTATGCCATTCTCCACTCTCTTAGGGGCGTTCTGGCAGACCTCCTTTTTCTCCGAACTCCGGCGCACGCTTCTCGAGAAATGCCCGCACACCTTCTCGGTACGCTTCGCTTTCATAGACGCTGGCCAAGAGTGCGCGGTAACGCGGGTCGTCTGAGGTACTCCCGCTCGTGGCCAGGCGTACCGCGTACTTGGTCGCCCGTAGTGTCGGAGAGAGTGCGAGCAGACGGTCGATCCACCGCTGAACAGCAGCCTCCAGCTCTTCGACAGGTACAACCTCTGTCACGAGCCCAATCTGTACCGCTTCGACAGCCGTCAGGAGTTCGCCACGCATGACCAACTCGACGATCTTCCCCGGTGGGAGAAGCCGGAGCAGCGCCCGCGTCTCGGCCAGCCCTGGCATAACGCCCAACCTCCCAATAGGCAGTCCGAGTCGAGCATCGTCACTTGCGATGCGCACATCGCAAGCGGCTGCAAGTTCCAAGCCGCCACCAACCGCAAGCCCGCGAATAACTGCAAGGACCGGCTGCGGAGCCTCCTGCACGGTCTCAAGTGCCGCGCTCACGAGCCGGTCGTAGGCCCACGCAGCCGCAAAGCCTGTCCGACGCTCGGGAAACTCGCGGATGTCGGCTCCGGCGCTGAACGCTCGGTCACCTGCGCCGCGGATCACGATCACGCGGATCGTTCCCTCCACGCTCAGCTGCCGCACCGTCTCTGCCAAGTCGCGCCACATTGCTGCCGTAAGCGCGTTGTGTGCCTCTGGACGATCCAAGACGACCGTGGCCACCGCGCCGGCGCGGTGAAGCTGAATACGTCCGTTACTCATCGCACTGCCCGCTCTCGCGTCACTGGCCCCAAAACCACTGCGCCGCTCTCAGCAAGTGCGGCGATCGCCTCCTCGCTGTACCCAAGTTCCGCAAGGATCTCCGCCGTGTGTTGTGCCAACAGCGGTGGAGCACGACGGATCACTGGCGGAGTGCGCGAGAGTTCGACTGCTGGACCAACTAGCCGGATCGGCCCGGCGAGCGCATGCTCGACCGTCTGCACAATCCCCAGATACTGCACAGGCTCGCTCTCCAGTGCCTGACCGACTGTCCAGATCGGTCCACAAGCGACGCCCGCTCGGCTCAAGCGTTCGACCCAGTTTGCGACCGTGTCTTTTTGAAGTGCTGCTTCGAGCGCTGCGTTAATGGCTGCTCGGTTTGCCACGCGGTCCGCGTTCGTACGGAAGCGAGGATCATCAAGCCACTCAGGGTGACCAACCTCTTCGGCTAACCGGCGCCACATCTGCTCGTTGGCGATGGCGATATTGATGAGCCCGTCAGCGGCCCGGAATGCCCCGTAGGGAGCGGCGACTGGGTGGTCGTTCCCTTCCAAGCCCGGTTCACCACCCCCAGCGAGGTATCGCCCTGCTTGGAACGTCAGTACGCCGATCACCGCTCCCAGCAGTGATGTATCAACCCGTTGCCCAACGCCAGTTCGCTCGCGTTCATAGAGCGCCGCAAGGACCCCGTACGTCGCGAACAGTGCTGCCAAGATGTCAGCGATCGCAATCCCAACGCGCACCGGCCCACTCTCCGGTTTCCCGGTTACGCTCATCAATCCCGACATCCCCTGTGCCACCTGGTCGAACGCCGGGACGTCCGCCCAAGGTCCACGTGGCCCGTATCCAGTGACCTGACAGTAAATGAGACGCGGGTTCTCCGCACGCAGCGACGGCTCATCCAAGCCAAGTCGTTGCATCGCAGACGGCCGAAAGTTCGTCACCAGGACGTCAGCGCGAGTCGCAAGCTGACGTGCCAGACGAGCACCGTCTGGATGCTTCAAGTCGATCGCGACGCTTCGCTTGTTACGGTTCACTGAGAGAAAGTAGGGGCTCTCTCCGGCGACGAAGGGTGGCCCGTAGCCTCGGGCCGGATCGCCCTGGGGAGGCTCAATCTTGATCACATCGGCTCCAAGATCTCCTAGAAGCATCGTACAGAGGGGGCTCGAGACCGCCTGGCCGAGCTCGATCACGGTCAGCCCCTCCAACGGAAGACGCGGGGTCGCCTCAGCGCTCATGCTCTTCTCCTTCCTCCTCTGTCGCCGGAACAGCACGCTCCGACCGTGTAGCCAAAGCCATCCGGTACAGTTCGCGGCGTGGGAGTCCGGTCACACGTGCCAGCTCCCGTGCCACAGCACTCGGTGCCAACCCAGCAGCCAACCGCTCCGCGACGAGGCGCCGAACCGCTGTTTCGTCCCACGTCGTAGGCGTCGGTTGCTCGGCTGCGATCACCAGGACGAACTCTCCTCTGGGTTCTCGCTGCTCGAAGAGCGACAGCGCCCCGCGGAGTGTCGTCCGCTGCACTTCCTCAAACCGCTTGGTCAGCTCTCGGCAGACCGCGACCGACCGATCTCCCAGTACTTCCAGTGCATCAGCCAGCATCTCTCGTAACCGGTGCGGCGCCTCGAAGACGATCAGCGGATATGGCAGGGACCGCACCGCGGCCAGCTGCTCACGTCGTTCACTGCTGCGCCGCGGGAGAAAGCCAAGAAAGAGAAAACCATCGGTCACCAGCCCCGAGACCGCAGCCGCGGCCGTCACGGCAGAGGGGCCTGGTACCACGACGACGCTATGGCCAGCGGCGGATGCTGCCTGAACCAGTTCTGCTCCCGGATCCGAGATTCCCGGCATACCAGCCTCGCTGACGACAGCAACGTCACCTTCTTCGAGTGCCGCCAAAAGCTGTCGGAGGCGTGCTGGCCCGCTGTGGGCATGGTAACTGACGACTGGCGTTGTGATGCCGTATCGCCCGAGCAACTTCCGTGTCTCGCGGGTGTCCTCGGCTGCGATCAGCTGGACCTCGCGAAGGACACGCAGTGCTCGCATGGTGATATCCTCCAGGTTGCCAATCGGTGTTCCGACGAGGTAAAGCGTCCCCATTGCCTGCCAGGCACGCCCCCACGTATGCTTAGCTGTACGGACGCTTGCGCTGCGTCACCACTTGGAGAGGCCCCAGATCATGAGTTCGTCCCGCGAGGCCAACATGCAGTCCGGGTCATTGTACCGGAAGTATCGTCCTCAGACGTTTGAAGAACTTGTCGGACAGGAGCCGATCGCCCGCACCTTGCGGAATGCAGTCGCGCTGGGGCGGGTCGCCCATGCCTACCTGTTTTGCGGCCCACGTGGGACGGGAAAGACGAGTACGGCTCGGCTCCTCGCCAAGGCGGTGAACTGTCTTGAGTCGGATCCCTGGCAGCGACCGTGCAACCGATGCCAAGCCTGCCGGACGATTGCCAGTGGGGCCGCGGTCGATATCGTCGAGATCGATGCTGCTTCGAACCGCGGTGTGGACGATATTCGCGATTTGCGCGAGAAGGTGAAGTATGCGCCGGTCGAACTCCGGACAAAGTTCTACATCATCGACGAGGCGCATCAGCTCACGCGTGATGCCTTCAATGCCTTCCTTAAGACGCTAGAAGAGCCGCCGGCGCACGTCGTCTTTGTTCTGGCCACAACGGAACCGGACAAGCTCCCGGAAACTGTTGCCTCTCGCTGCCAGCGGTTCGACTTCCGCCGCCTCCCGGTGGATCGGGTAGTCGAGCGACTCCGCGCTGTCTGTGCACAGGAAGGAATCAGGGCCGACGACGAGGTGCTAGCGCTCATCGCCCGACGAGCCACTGGGAGTCTGCGAGATGCGCTGGGTCTTTTGGAGCGTCTCGCCGTCTTCGCCGGTGAGCATTCCGCAAATCAGGTCATCACTCTGGAACTCGCCCGAGAGGTTCTTGGCGGTAGTCGCAACGAGCGACTAGTCGAGGTCGTTACGGCACTCGCTGATCGCGATCCTGGCCGAGCACTCCGAACGGTCGCCGACGTAGCTGATGCCGGAGATGACTTGCAGCAGTTCGGTCGCGACCTGATCGCGTTCGTGCGGGCCTTACTTCACCTCCGCGCGGGCGGTCGTGAGCCGTTGCTCCCGGAGCATGCCGCCGAGTTGGCCCAACGGTTTTCGTTGGCCGAGCTCACAACCGTGTTGCGACGCTTGGCTGGTCTGGACGCACCGCTGCCTCGTTCTGGCGTGGATCCGCAGCTCCTCCTCGAGCTTGCGCTCGTCGAATCAATCCTCGCGCTGCAGCAGCCGACCACGGCAGTCGCACCGACGACACCACTGCGACCGCCCCAACCGGCCGCAGCTGCTTCGCCTGCTCGTTCTCAGCCGGTGCGCCTGCCCAACGATGGATCGGCGTCGCCCACTGTTTCACGCCCGCCACAGGCTGCGAGCGGAACCCCACAGACACTGGGGCAATCAAACGAGGCGTTGCTCGAACAGCTGCTGCTCCGGTGGGCGGCGATCCGCCGTGAGCTCCGTGCTGCCAACAGCAAGGCGGCCGCGCTCCTCGCTGACGCCGAGCCGCGACTCGTCCGGGGTGAGGAAGTTGTACTCGTCGCGCCATACGAGTTCCACCGCAAGCGCCTCAACGAAGAAACCGATCTCCGCCGTGTGATTGAACGGGTGCTGGCACGGCATCTTGGACGGCCATGCCGCATCGTCTGTGTTGCGCCCGAGGATATTACAGCGCTTCAGCCCTCCAGCACGGCCGACGCGACGGTGAGCGAAGAGCCGGTCGACCCAAAAGGGGCTGACCAGCAGGACACAGATCCCCAGACAGGTGCACCTTCCCTGACTCCAGACGATCTTCGCCGGCTTGAGGCAGCCAAGGCGATCTTCGATGCGGTCGAACTCTCTTGAGCGTGTTATCCTGCCTCGTGCGCACCGCTCAACGGGAAGGGAGTTCAACGATGACGGCGCGACGCTTTCCGGACGGGTTTCTCTGGGGCACGGCGACTGCAGCGTACCAGATTGAGGGGGCAGTCCACGAGGACGGGCGTGGTCCGTCGATCTGGGATACCTTCAGCCATACCCCGGGCAAGACGTTCGAGGGGCACACGGGTGATGTCGCTTGTGATCACTACCACCGCTGGCCTGAGGATGTGCGCCTGATGCAGGCACTTGGCACGCCGGCCTACCGCTTCTCGATCGCCTGGCCACGCGTGCTTCCGGAAGGCGTGGGTGTCGTCAACGAGCGTGGTCTCGCGTTCTATGACCGCCTCGTCGATGCGTTGCTCGAGGCGAAGATTACGCCATTTGTCACGCTCTATCACTGGGATCTCCCGCAAGCCTTACAGGATCAGGGTGGGTGGGCAGAGCGTGCGACGGCGGAGGCGTTTGCGGCGTATGCGGATGTTGTCGCCCGCCGACTTGGTGACCGAGTCCGCTACTGGATCACGCACAACGAGCCGTGGGTCGTCGCTTACCTCGGCCACTATCAAGGGGTCCACGCACCGGGGATTCAGGATCTTGCGACGGCGGTGCGCGTGAGCCATCACTTGCTGCTTTCACACGGCCTGGCGACCCAAGCGATCCGTGCTGCCAGTAGACAAGCTCAGGTTGGTATCACTCTGAACCTTTCGCCGGCCGTGCCGGCGAGCGAGGAAGAGGCGGATCGTCAGGCGGCGCAGCGCTTTGACGGACTTCTCAACCGCTGGTTCTTAGATCCCGTCTTCGGGCGTGGCTATCCGTCCGATGTTCGCGAACTCTTGGCTTCATACTACGAGCCGCCTGAGCAAGACGTGCCTGTGATCGCCCAGCCGCTCGATTTCCTTGGTGTCAACTATTACGCTCCGGCATTTGTCCGAGCGGTTGCATCTAAGGAGCAACCGCTCGGGATCCAGGCGCTAACCCCAGCGGAACTCCAGGCACGCGGCTACGAGTTGACAGACATGGGCTGGCCGGTGGTTCCAGAAGGCCTGGAACAACTCTTGCTGCGTCTCTCCCGAGAGTATGGACCTTCAGCACTCTACATCACCGAGAACGGGGCAGCCTATCCCGATGAACTCGTGGATGGGGAGGTGCGGGACGAGCGGCGGATTGCCTATCTCGCGGCGCATTTCGCTGCAGCGCATCGAGCAATCGCTGCCGGCGTGCCGCTCCGTGGTTACTTTGTCTGGTCGCTCCTGGACAACTTCGAATGGGCCTACGGGTACAGCAAGCGGTTCGGTATCGTCTACGTCGACTACGCGACGCTCGCTCGCATTCCCAAGGCAAGCTACTACTGGTATCGTGAGGTCATCACGGCCAACGCGCTACCGGAGCGTGAATGACCGGCGTGGTAGACTGCCTCCTGGTGCAAGGATGGAGGATGGGATGCGACTGAGCCGGGAGATCGTCGATCACGTGGCTATGCTCGCACGCCTCGGGCTCAGCGAGGAGGAGCGCGAGCGGATGCGTGAGCAGCTCTCCTCAATCCTCGAACATGTCAGCCGGATTCAGGAGTTGGATACCGAGGCGATTCCGCCGACGGCGCAAGTGATTACGCTGCAGAACATTTGGCGTGAGGACGAGGTCCGTCCCTCGTTGCCGGTCGAAGCGGTGCTGGCGAATGCACCAGAAAGCGAGGACGGATTCTTCCGTGTCCATGCGGTTCTCGAGCAGAGCTGAGGGGGAAGGGTGGCCAGCGAACTCGTCCGTCTGAGCGCAGGAGAAGCGCGGAGGTTGCTCGACCGACGAGAGATCAGCGCGGTGGAGCTCCTCGACGCGCATCTGGCACAGATCGAGCGTGTGGAACCGCACATCCATGCCTTCATTACGCTGACACCAGAAATCGCGCGCCGGCAGGCTGAAGCAGCCGATGCCCGGATCGCCCGTGGGGAAGGCACACTCCTCACGGGTATTCCGATCGCGCTCAAAGACAACCTCTGCACGGTCGACGCGCCGACAACCGCTGGCTCGCGCATCCTGGAGGGATTCCGTTCACCGTATGACGCGACTGTCGTCGCGCGCTTGCGGGCACAGGATGCGGTATTTGTGGGCAAAGCAAACACCGACGAGTTCGCAATGGGTTCGTCGACGGAAAATTCGGCCTATGGACCGACAAGGAATCCGTGGGATCTCGAACGGGTACCTGGTGGCTCGAGCGGCGGCTCGGCAGCGGCAGTCGCGGTTGGCGAGGCCATGCTCGCGCTTGGTTCGGACACCGGTGGCTCGATTCGCCAGCCGGCTGGATTCTGCGGCATTGTGGGGCTCAAGCCAACCTATGGCCGCGTCTCACGCTACGGGCTGATCGCCTTTGCCTCGAGCTTGGATCAGATTGGCCCGTTTGGCCGAACAGTCGAAGATGTCGCGCTACTGCTGCAGGTCATCGCTGGGCATGATCCTGCCGATTCGACATCGGTCGATCTGCCCGTTCCTGACTACCGTGCTGCCTTGACCGGAGATATCCGCGGGCTCCGGATCGGGATCCCTGCCGAGTATCGTGTCCCGGGTATGGATCCCGCAGTTGAAGAGGTGATCGAGGAGGCACTGCGGACGCTGCAGGAGCTCGGTGCGGAACTGGTGCCAGTCTCGCTGCCGCACACCGAGTACGCACTTGCCACCTACTACATCATCGCACCGTCGGAGGCGAGCGCTAACCTGGCCCGCTACGACGGAGTAAAGTATGGACTCAGTCTTCCCGGTGAAACGCTCCTCGAGCGTTATCTTCGCACCCGTGGCGAGGGGTTTGGCCCAGAAGTGAAGCGGCGCATTATGCTTGGTACCTATGCGCTCAGTGCAGGTTACTACGATGCCTACTATGTGAAGGCCCAGAAAGTGCGCACACTTATCAAGCGCGACTTCGACCAAGCCTTCGAACGCGTCGATGTCATCGCTGCGCCGACCTCGCCGACCGTCGCGTTCCGACTCGGCGAACGGACAGCCGATCCGCTGCAGATGTACCTCTCTGACGTCTTTACCATTCCTGCCAACATGGCTGGTCTGCCGGCGATCGCGGTGCCGTGTGGCTTTGCGCACGGTTTGCCAGTCAGCCTCCAGTTTATGGGACGTCCGTTCGACGAACCGACGCTCTTGCGGGTTGCGCATGCCTACGAGCAGGCGACACCGTGGCACACGATGTGGCCGGCTCTCGCTGCGCAGGTGTGAGCAATGCGACTCTCATTCGCCTGGCTCCGCAATGCGGTCGTTGTGGCACTTAGCTTTGCTATCGCGCTCTACTTTGTCGTCGCGTTCGGACAACAGGCCTGGCGTGCCCGTCAGCTGGAAGCACAAGTAGCCGAACGGCGGGCAGCGCTCGCGGAGTTGGTGGCTGAACGCGATGCGCTGGCTCGACAGTTGAGCCAGCTCGAAGGTGACGCCTATCGGGCCTACGTCGAGCGAACGGCACGACGGGAACTCAACCTCACGTATCCCGGGGAAACTGTTCTCCTTGTTCAATGGCGGGAAGTGACACCTGAGGCGCTCCCGGTCACACCGACTCCACTCCCAACCGCCGAACCGAACTGGGCGCGTTGGCTGGATGTCCTTCGTCTTCCGCAACCCTGAGGCGTTATGCCTCGGCCAGCGGTTCCTGCTCAAAGGCGAACGGCTGCTGCAGTACGCCGTTGGCGAGCGCGAAAATCGCGGCCTGCGTGCGATCCTTGACACCCAACTTGTCGAATAACAGTGAGAGTCGATTCTTGACCGTGCTCTCGGCCAGGCAGAGCGCCTCCGCAATTTCCTTGTTGGAGAGACCAGAGGCGACCAGCTGCAGGAGCTGAGTCTCGCGGCGGGTCAAGCGAACGCCAGGTTGACCCTCTTGCAAGACGCTCCAACGTTGGAGCTCGCGGAGCAGAAGACCACCATACCGTGCGCTCGCATAGCTCTCGCCGCGTAACACGATACGAATCGCCTCGACGAGTTCCTCTAGACTCGCGTCGTCTGCCACTAAGCCGTCTACCCCGGCTCGGGCAAGTGCGAGGACGAGTTCCCGGTCGCCACCGAGCCCATAGACGACCACGCGAAGTACTCGACTTCCATCGAGTGCCAGCGCCACAGGCCCGCGGCGGACAATTCGAACGAACCGCGGAAGGCTCATCCCGAAGTGGCCGGATAGCAGCAGGATCTGCGGCGGTTGCCATTCAAGCAGGCTCGCCAGCTGCGCCAGGTCTCCGGTCTCGGCGAGAACGCGGACAGCACCAGTCGATTCTAAGTAGTGGCGCAGGCTCTGCCGGACCGCTGCCTGCGGATCAGCGATACTCGCAGTCGGAAGATCGGCCCGACGCTGCCCATTCGATTGGAATGCCATGGTTTCCCGCCTCGCGCAACAGCCGCAACGTTCCCTTTGGAGACACTCGGGCGTTGCTCGACAGTCCGGCATAGGAAATTTGGGCTATGTATAGCCGAGACTCCGGCAGTAGCCAGCTTCCTGGTCTTCTCGATGCTGCCCCTGCCAGGTAAGCGCCTGTATTGACGTGAACTGGTCTCTGCCCACGGAGTGGCAGAGACCGGCCCCTTCTGGGAGCATACAACCACGGTGACCCAAAAGTCGGCCGGCGGCGCCAGGCGGGACTGCCCGGCTGTCCCTCTGCGAGGACTTCGCTACGTCGTCACTAGCAGGCCACTACCCAGCTTGACGGAGCCAACGGAGAACGTGGTGCCCTGACTTTTTGGTGCTCGACAGAGGGAGCGATGTTCGGTACCGTTCCGGCAGGAGAGGAGCAGCAGCTGGCGATGGGCAGTAGTGACCCTGACTCCACTTTGGTTGCCGCAGCACGCGCCGGTGATCATGACGCCTTTGCCGAGTTGGTGCGACGGTACCAGCGATTGGTTTATGCCGTGAGTTATCGCCTCCTCCGCGACCAGACTTTGGCAGAAGATGTCACGCAGGACGCGTTTGTGCGGGCGTATTTGTCGCTCGATCGTTTTCGTGGCACGAGCTTCCGTGCCTGGGTGCTCCGAATCGCCCACAATGCAGCCCTCGATCAGCTGCGATCCCTCGCTCGGCACCGCCACGTGCCGCTGGAGGACGTGCCGGAGCGACCAGAGCCGTCCAGCTCTTTTGGGCCGGTCGAACACGAGGGGCTCACTGCCGCGTTGGAAGCGGCGCTAGCCGCTTTGCCACCCGATCAGCGTGCGGTCGTCCTGCTCGCTGATGTGGAAGGTCTTCCTTACGACGAGGTGGCTGAGGTTCTTGCCATCCCGCTCGGCACGGTCAAGTCCCGATTGGCTCGGGCGCGCACGCGGCTCCGCGTGCTTCTAGAAGCTGATCCACGAACTCGGGAACTTTTAGAGTTGAGCGGACGTCTGGCTAGTGGAGAGCCTGGCTCGAGCGATCTCGCAACCTCGACGCAGGAGTGAGAACGGAGTTTCAATGACGCTCGAGGCGAGTCACCTCACCGACGAACAGCTTGCACTCCTTGCGAGTGAAGCGCCGGATTCGCTTGCTCGGGAACACCTCGAATCCTGCGAGGAGTGTCGGTACCGCTGGCAGCAGTACATTGCGCTCCAGCGGGCGCTGCGTGCCTTGCCGTCTCCGCCACTGCCGCGTGATTTTACTTTCCCCCCTGAGAGTGTCGCAGTTCTGCGTCCTGTTCCCTGGTGGTGGCGACATCGCTTTTCGATCCGCGTCGGGACATTGCTTGCAGCGACACTACTCGTCATGCTGCTCTCCTCAGCACTTGCCTTCCCTGGTTCTCGCGAGTCGTCTGCCGGCAAACGTGTCCACGAGCAAGCCTCACCGAGTGGTGTTGCGGCACTTGCCCCACAGCCCACGCTCGCTGAAGCGGGAAGGGGTGGACCGTCGGCTCCGGCAGTTCAGTCGCTCGAGGAGACTCCCGCACCTGAGGGACTGACTCCCTCCACCTTTGCCTTCGCTCGTCCTGCCGAGACGCCTCCAGTACCCACGAACGAGGCGGAAAGCGAGACAGTTCAGCTCAGAGAGGGACTGGAGCGGGCTCTCTTTCTCGCTGCTGTGACGCTGCTCAGCGTTGTCACCGTGCTTGGCGTTGTGCTCGGTTTTTTGTTCCCGGTTGTGCGTCATCCGCAGCGGGGGGCGCGGCGCTAAAGCGGGAACCAGGGGCACATTTCCGACGTCTCCCTTATGTGCAACTCAAGATCGCAGAGTGACGGAGGGAGAGAAATGCGACGAGCCTGGTTCGCCTTGTTGACTGTCCTGGGCAGTCTGGTACTCATTGGTGGAGCCGTAACCGGAGTGTCATCACTCCGTCAACCGCAGCCAGCAGCTGCCCAGGAGACAACACCGCCCCAGCGGGTCATCAGCGTTTCGGGGGAGGGGCGTGTCTCGCTCATGCCTGATACTGCGATCGTCACGCTTGGGGCTGAGGTCTTTGATCCCGATGCCGCGGCTGCCCAGCGAGAGGTCGAGCGGCGTATGGATGCGATCCTCGCTGTCTTCCGGCAGGCCGGCATTCCGGAGAGCAAGATCAAGACAGTCGTCTATGCCATCACGGTCGAGCGTGACTGGCAGCAACCAAGCGCCCCGGTCACCGGCTACCGGGTCTCCCACCTTGTAGAAGTCCAGGTTCAGCCTGTCCAGCAGGTTGGAGAGCTGCTTGGGCGTGCCGTTCAATCAGGGGCCAACGCAGTGACTGGCGTCAGTTTTTCGGTTGCCAACCCTGCGGCGGCACTTCGGCAGGCTCGTGAGCTTGCTGTCCGGGACGCGCGTGAAAAGGCGGCGCAGCTTGCTCAGTTGACCGGTGTCGGGCTGGGCGCGCCTGTTCGGATCGTCGAATCGGTGACGACGCCGCCAATTCCGGTACCGGTTGCCAGGACTGGTCCCGAAGCAGCCGCTGTTCCTGTCGGTGAGACGACGGTCGTCGTCACTGTTTCCATCGACTACGCGATTCAGTGAGTCAACGCGGTACGCTTTGGAAGGCGGGCAAGGTGCTGACCCTCTTGCTCGCCTTCTCCTGTAGTTGTGTTCGCGTCTGTCGCGTAAACGCTGAGTTATCTGGGAATCGATGCTGACGCGTCGCTCGTTTCTTGCCGGCGTCACCGGAATTGTGCTGGTAGGATGCCGTCGTCTCGCTTCCCTGCCTGTACTTGCGCCAGCGACGAGCTATCCGGGCGGTCAGCTTTTGATCGAGCCCCGCGAGCTCGCCGAACGACTGGGCGACCCGCACCTCATCGTGCTCGATGCCAGTCCGCTCCACACCTATAACGCTGGACACGTTCCGGGAGCGTTGCATGTCTGGTGGCAGGACACGATCGAGCTGCACAACGACGTCTACGGCATGCTGGTTGGTGAGCCACGCCGGGGCACACTTCTACGTGACATCGGCCTCGATCCAGATGATGAGGTGGTTGTCTATGAGCGAGGGGACGGTCGTGGAGCCTGCCGATGGCTCTGGTTTTTGCACGCTGTTGGGTTTGAGCAGGTGCGTCTGCTCCACGGAGGGCTCTTCGCGTGGGAAGCCGCAGGCTACCCGACGACCCGTGCGTTGCCTCGAAGACCGTCTCCAGGAACGTTTCGCCCTTCACTCCGCTATGAAGTACTGGCGGAGCTGCCTGACGTGTTGGCTGCACTGGGCGACCCTTCAGCACGTGTCGTCGACAACCGTACGACAAAGGAACTCGCCGAGACGTGGCAAGGCCGTTTGCGCCGCGGGCGTATCCCCGGTGCTGCATCGGTTCCCTGGTCGTCACTCTTGGTGGGCGAGCCACCACTCGCCTTTCGCCCGCCCGAAGACCTTGCGACGCTCTACCGCTCAGCAGGGATCCTCCCCGAGCAGCGTATTCTCGTCTATGGCTTGCACAGCCCGAGCGCAGCCATCAGTTATGTCTCGCTACGGTTGCTTGGCTATCCGGATGTTCGGGTATACGACGGATCATGGGCACAATGGGGCGCATCAGACGAGTTGCCAATCGAGACACTGGCTGCATCGAAGCCGTGATTGAGGATCCGGCTGGCTCGACAGTTCGGCACGTCTACGACACGCGTGCGGGTACCTGGCGCGCCTTTCCGCACCCCTTCGCTCGTCGCCCCTGGCCGGCCAACTACGGGTTTCTCGTCGGCACGTACAATCCGTCTGACGATGACGCACTCGATGTCATCGTCCTTGCGAGCCGACCGTTCGTGACCGGGACGCGTCTGCTCGTGCGCCCGGTCGGGCTCCTGCGAAGACGGAACGGGGACGACAAGGTGCTCGCAGTGGCTTGCGCAGATCAGCGGTATGGAACGATCTGTCGGCTTGCCGAGGTGCCGAGGGAGGACATTGAGCGGATCTTGGCGTGGTTTGCCGATTGGGAAGCGGTACCGGAGCTCGCTGACGAGACCGCGGCATGGGAAGCGGTCGCGCTGGCGCGGCGAAATGAGGAGGAGCACGATCGATGAGCCGACCGCTGACGGTCTTGGTGACCGGCGGAGCCGGCTATGTCGGATCGTTCACTGTCCGTGCGCTCCAGGAAGCCGGTCATGAGGTCGTTGTGTTCGACAATCTTCGTCAGGGACATCGCGCGGCCGTTCAGGCACCGCTCGTCGTCGGGGAACTCGTCGATCGCGAAGCGGTTTTCGCCTGCTTTCGCCGCTGGCGATTTGACGCTGTCCTCCATCTCGCTGCCTATACCTCAGTCCGGGAGTCTGTCATCGATCCCAACAAGTACGTCGTTCACAACGTTGGTGGTGCCATCGTCCTCCTTGAGGCCTGTCTTGCTTATGGTGTCCCGCATGTTGTCTTCTCGTCCACTTCAGAAGTCTACGGCGAGGCACGCTATCTTCCGCTCGATGAGGAACACCCGACCGAACCGGCAAACCCGTATGGGGCCTCGAAGCTCCAGGTCGAGCAATACCTGCGTTGGTACGATGCTGCTTATGGACTGCGCTCCATCAGTCTCCGCTACTTCAACGCTGCCGGTGCGGCGTTAGATGGTTCCATGGGTGAAGACCACCGCCCTGAAGAGCACCTGATCCCGAATGCCATCCGAGGTGCACTTGGTCTCCAACCCTTCCGGCTGACCTCGCCCCTTGTTGAGACGCCGGACGGTACAACGATCCGAGACTACGTGCACGTTCTCGACTTGGCGGAGGCACACCTCTTAGCGCTGGAGGCGCTGCGGCGTGGCCACCACACTGATGTCATCAACCTGGGGAGTGGCGTCGGATATTCGACTCGCCAGATCGTGGAGCTCGTGCAGGAGATCACTGGCGTGCGCTTCCCGATCGAGCGGGGAGAGCCGCGTCCTGGTGAGCCACCGGTGAAGTACGCCAGTTATGCCAAGGCGGCACGTGTCCTCGGTTGGCGTCCGCGTTACGGGATTGAAGAGATTATCGCTTCAGCTGTCGCCTGGCACAGCCGCTTTCCGCACGGTTATCCCGACTGACCGGGTGCGCAGATGGGTATCCGTCTGACACGCCTCACAGTCCTTGGTTTCAAGAGCTTTGCTGACCCTGTTGAGCTCGTCTTCGACCGCGGTATTACCGCGATCGTTGGTCCGAATGGCTCGGGGAAGTCGAACCTGGCAGACGCCATCGCGTGGGTACTCGGCGAGCAGAGCGGCGCAGCGATGCGGAGTCGTCGTGCCGAGGACGTCATCTTCGCCGGCGGTCCCGGACGCGCGGCGCTCGGCATGGCCGAAGTGACGTTAGTCCTTGAGCAGGACGCGGAGGAGCTCGGACTTCCTTTCCACGAGGTCAGTCTGACTCGGCGCGTCTTTCGCGACGGCGAGAACCAGTACCTGATCAACGGCGCTCGGGCACGTCTCCGCGATGTGGCTCAGATCGCCGCTGCCCTTCGGGCCGAGTGGGTCATTGTCCGTCAGGGTGCGGTCGATGAAGTGCTCGACCAGCGCCCGAGCGAGCGTCGCGACTTCCTGGAGCATGCAGCTGGACTGGCGACTTTGCGCTTGCGTCAAGCCGAGGCACGCCAACGATTGACTGAGGCCGAGCAGCACGCGCAACGATTGGAAGACCTTTTACGGGAACTCGAACCGCACATTGCGACGCTGGCCGAGGCAGCCGAGCGTGCACGCGAGGCGCTGACCGTGCGCGAGGCGCTCCGAGAGACGACGCTGCATCTCTTTGCTGCACGTTGGCGGCGCGCCCGTGACGAGGCTGAACGTGCACGCTGTCGTGCTGCGGAGTGTGAGCGTGCCTATGAAGATGCGGTCGGAACGGTACGACAGGCGCGGGAGTCACTGGAGCGCGCAGAAAGTGAATACCGCGCACTCGCTGCGCAGCGTGAGATGCTGGTCGAGCGTCGGCGAGTCCGGGCGCGCGAAGCTGAGGCCGCGGTGCACCGGGCTCAGGTGGCCCGAGAACGTGCTGCAGTGCTCACGCTCCAACTCGACTCACTTGACCGTGACACGGTCAGCACTCACCATGAGGCCGTTGCTCTGGAACAGGAACTCGAGCGCGTCGCAGCCCTGCACGCTGCGACAAATAACGAACTCGCTGCAGTAGAGTCGGCGCTCCAGCGAACCGAGGCTGCCGCAGCTGAACGCGCCAGCCGCGCCGCACAGCTTCGCCGTGACCTCAAAGAGCTTGAGCGTCAGCTCACCCAGTGCGAGCGCGAGCGTCAGCGCCTCGCGCGTGTGCGCGTGACACTGGCGGCGACGACCGAGGCGCGACGTCAGGAACTCGCGCAGCTGCATGCCGCCGCGGTCGAGAGGGCTCGTGAGCGTACTGCTGCAGAACGCGAGTTGGTGACGCTCACGGCACGCGAGGCTGAACTGGCCGAACAGCTCACCGAGGCAAAGCTGGAGGTCGAGCGCTGTTCCGCGCTGCTGAGGCAAACGGGCTCGAAGCTCGAGCGGCAAGCGCACGTCGTGCGTGAACTGGAGCGTGAGCTGATCTTGGCGCGCGCACGTCTCGACGCGTTGTCTCGAGCACTCGAAGGCGAGCTTATTGCCGGTGCGACGCGAGCCGTGCTCGCCGCAGCCCATCGTGGCCAGCTGAGTGGTGTCCTCGGGACGCTTGGTGCACTCATCGATGTTCCACCGGAACTCGAGCTTGCGGTCGAGGCTGCGCTCGGTGGGCACCTCCATGATGTCGTGGTGGAACGCTGGACTGATGCGGAGGCAGCCATTGCCTTTCTCAAAGAACACCGTGCTGGCCGGGTGACTTTCCATCCCCTCGACAGTGTCCGCACTTTTCCGCCGACCCGACTGCCGCTCGCCATAGGTGGACCTGGTGTCATCGGGGTGGCAGCGGAACTCGTGTCCGCTTCTTCAGCACTGCGCCCTGTCGTGCAGTCCTTGCTTGGGCGGGTCCTCGTTGTCACTGACCTCGCCACAACCCGGCGCTTGCTCCCGCAGCTTCCTCCTGGCTGGGTGATCGTTACGCGGGAGGGTGAACTTGCACGTCCAAGCGGCTCCGTCACCGGTGGAGCAGCAAAGTCCCGCGAGCGAGGGGTTCTGTCTCTGGCTCGGGAACGCCGCGAACTCGCTGCTCGGTCAGAGCGTCTAGAGCAGCTGGTGGCTCAAGGGCGACAGGAGCTCGAGTCCACGCGCGTCGAGTACGAGCAGGCGCGAATAACGGCGGACGAGGCGCAGCGCAAACTGCGTGCGCTCGAGACAGCCCATGCCGAACTCCTCGCAGAGCGGCAGCGGGCAGAACGAGCGTTGACGATGCTCGTCGAAACGCAAGCCCGTGAGACACAGGCCATCGCGCATCTCGAGCGTCTTCTCACCGAGGCAGAAGAGCAAGAACGAGCGCTCGCTGCCCAAGAGGCAGAATGGGAGTCAACTCATCACAAGATCGAGGAGCAGCGGGCGCGACTCGTCGATGAACTGGCTGCACTCGAGCGAGCTGATCCGGAGCGAGAACGACTGGCTGCTCGTGTCGCTGTCCTGCGTGAGCGTACTCATGCCCTCGAACGGGAACGAGCTCAGCTTGAACGCCAGTTGGAGCGACTTCAACAGCGGGTCGCAGAGTTGGCAAGTCGCCGGGCGCAACTGGCTGCCGACTATGAGCGGGCGCTCGCTGAGGCCGAACGAGCCGAGTCTGAAGCGGCGTCGCTTTCTGCAGCGGTTTCGGAGCTCGAACGGGAGGAAGTGGCTGTCGCAACGGCGCTCGAGGAACGGGCGCGTTGTCTCAGCGCTGCACGTAGCGCGCTGGCAACGGCCGAGGAGTATCTGCGACAGACAGAACGGGAGCGAGCTGCGGTGCGGGCCACGCTGGAACGTGCCGAAGAACTCCAGCAGGCAGTGCTGGAGAGTGCGGCTTGGGAACTCAGCGGTGCGCGAGAGGTCGAGAGGTTGTCGGAGACGTTGGCTCAGTTGGCCGAGCAGGTCAGCGAGCCGCCAGAGCGACTCGAGCGTCGAATCGTGGATCTGCGGCGGCGCTGGCAGGAGCTGAGCCGCTTCGGTGAGGCAGCGATCGCGCAGTACGAGGCCGAACGGGCGCGGTACGAGTCGCTCCGATCGGAACTCCAAGACGTGCGGGCGACGGTACAGACGCTGCGCACACTTCTTGCTGAACTCGACCGACAGATCGAGCGTAGCTTCGCACGGTCACTCCGAACGCTTGACCGCGCGTTTGCGGCGACGTTCAGCGAGCTCTTCGGTGGAGGCCGGGCACGGCTGATCGCGCGTGACGGAACCGGCTCTATCGAAGGGGTGGAACTCGTTGTCCAACCGGCTGGGAAGCGCGTTCGTTCTGTGCAGCAACTGAGTGGTGGTGAGCGCGCACTGACCGCGGTGGCGCTTCGCTTTGCGCTGCTGGAGTCGAGCCCGCTGCCGTTCTGTGTCCTCGACGAGGTCGACGCTGCACTTGATGAGGCGAACGTGCTGCGCTTCCGAGCGGTGCTGGAACGTCTTGCTGAACGGACGCAGTTTCTTGTCATCACGCACAACCGTACAACGATCGAAGCAGCAGGAACCCTCTATGGTGTCACGATGGGAGAGGATGGTGCCTCGCGGGTGGTCTCGCTCCGTCTGGCCGACTACGCGGCGGAGTGAGATCAAGCGAGGTCGAGCGGCCAGATTGGCCGGCGGATGTTGCGGAAGGGAAGACGAGTAAGGTCGCTCCCTGTGATCCCTGGGCCTTCCACGAGCACTACCCGCTCAGCAATCGGCTCGAAGGCTGCGCGAAAGTGTCCCTTGCCCTTCAGTGCGAGGATGCGTTGCTCGGTCGGCTCAATCCCGTGCGATCGAAAGACATTGAGATCAATCGGAGACTCGGCACGCTCCGTCACAATGACGGCGATTCCCTCGACCTCGAGCACAACCGTTCGGCCGAGATCCACCGTCACTCCAGCGTGCATCGGGCCGGCATTCACATACCGACCGTCCGAGAGCAGCCGGACCACTCCCCGGACGGCCAACGGTGGACCATGCAAGTTGTCGGTCTTCCCACCGAGCAAGACGTCCACCGTCGCGCGCACGCCCGCCTGACAGCAGTAGGCCACGACCTCAGGGTCTCGCACCAGCGCGAGAGCAGCTGGTCGTGCCTCTTGCCGGAGCAAGAAGCGCAGGAGCTCTACGCTGTCGCCCGGACCGCCAGTCCAAGGGTTGTCGGCGATATCAACCAGCACGAGTGGCCCACGCTCGATCGCACGGATTGCTGCAGCTGCTTCGTCCCACGTTGCCACTCCGCCGAGAAAGCCATGGCGGAGCTCCCAAGCGAGTGCGGCCAACTCGTCAGCGAGCTGTCGCGCGAGTGCTGGGTCCCCATCGGTTGTGACCAAGATACTCAACCCGGCTTCCGGAACGTCGGCGGGCGGGAAACCGCCGGCGATCGTCACGTCCAGCACACGCGGATCATCTTCCATCGCCTCAGCTCGGTCGAGAAGCGTGCGCATTGGTGGGCGATCGGTCGTCATCCGTTGGGACGTCGGCAGCATCGGCGGCTTGACCAACACGGCGGTCGGATGAACGTCACCACGAAGCAAGCGAAAGAGAAGCTGACCAGCTTGCCGTCCGCGCTCTCGCTGATCAACATGCGGGTAGGTATGGTAACCAAGGAGGATGTCGGCCTGCTCGACCATGAGAGGGCTGATATTGGCGTGCAGGTCGAGTACTGCAACGATCGGAACGCGTGGCCCAACCAGCGCCCGCACCCGACGGAGAAGTTCTCCATCACCGTCGGATACGTGTTCGGCGACCATCGCACCGTGCAGTGACAGCAGGATGCCGTCGAGCGGCTGCGCACGCTCAATGTCCGCGAGAAGTTCTGCGACAAGTGTCTCGTATGCTTCACGTGTGACTTTTCCCGCGGGCGTGATCCACACGGAAAGCAAGGGCAGGAGCTCCAGTCCCAGTTCTGCGGCAGCGTCAATGAAGCCAGCGAGCACTGTCGCGGTGTCGCGTGCCTGTTCAAGGACGGCAGCTCCGCGGGCAATCCCGCAACGCTCGATGAAGGCTAGGTCGACCGGCACGCTGGAAAAGGAGTTTGTCTCGTGAGAGAGTTCAGCGATCGCGATGCGCAGGCGAGCCATACTTCCTCACCCGGCGAATGGTGGGAGCCCCAGCAGTTGCCGTGCCTCGCTCGGCGTCGCAGGTTCGCGGCCGAGTTCGCGGGCGATGCGAACGATCCGGGCCACAAGCGGTGCGTTTCCCTCGGCGAGGACGCGGTAGGAATAGTAGATGTTGTCTTCGAGTCCCGTTCGCACGTGCCCGCCCATCACTAAGGCCGCCACGTTCATTGGCAACTGGTGTCGGCCGATTGCACAGACTGACCAGAGCGAGCCTGCTGGTAGTTGTCGCACCATATGTGCAAGTTGCTCGACCGTCGCTGGTGCTCCACCACGAACGCCCAGCACCATCTGGAACCAATAGGGAGGCTGGATCAGTCCGCGCTCGATGAAACGTTTGGCCGTTTCGATGAACCCGCTATCGAAGCATTCAATTTCCGGCTTGACGCCGTGTGCCTGCATTTCCTGGGCGAGTGCTTCCAGGAACTGTGGCGAGTTGACGAAGACGCGGTCGCCGAAGTTGACCGATCCGGCGTCGAAGGAGGCGATCTCCGGGCGCAAGCGCACCGGCGCGATCCGTTCCTCGTCCGGAACGATACCCGCGCCTCCGCCGGTCGAGAAATTGAGCACGATGTCACAGCCCTCCGCGCGAATGAGGTCGCGCACGCGTGCGTAGCGTGCGGGATCACTCGTCACACGGCCTTGTTCGTCGCGGACATGGATATGGACGATCGCGGCACCCTCACGCCAGCAACGGATCGCCTCGGCCGCGATCTCCTCTTCGGTAATCGGGACGTAGGGTGTCTGCTCTCGTGTCGTCCAGCTGCCAGTCGTCGCGACCGAGATGATCACCTTATCCATAGCTTGCCTCCTTGGTCACGCGAGCGGGATCCGCTCGAAGGCGACACGGCAAGGCGCTCCAGGGGCGACCCAGAGTTCTCGCCTCGTCACGTCGATCACGAGCCCAGCGATCGTCCGGCTTGCATGATCCGCTGCTGGGTCGAGGTGTTTGCAGAGAGCGTTCGGCTGATTGGCGTGGTCGCGGAGCAGTGCCTGAAGTGTCTCAACAGTGTGTTGGCCTGCAGCCAGTGTCAGCAAGCGCTGCGCACGATTGCGTCGAAGTTGGGAATCGAGTGTGTCGCCCTCCTCCAGGCTGCGTAGGTCTGGGGCGAGGACGTGATTCGCGTGCGAGAACGGTTCGTTCCCTACATAGTGAAGCGCGTAATGTCGTCCAGTGACCTCGATGTCGTAGATCTCTCCATCAGCGGTTGCGATGAGGTGGTTGTTCCCATTGGCACGCTCTGGTAGGAGCGCGGCCTGGATTGCTCCGGCCAGTGTCGAGGCGCGCAGTACCTCACGGTAGAGGAACAACTTTGGAACACCAATCCGGATGTCTGTTACCTGCAACGCGTTGCCCGTCGAGCCGATCCCGACCTCGTTGACACCCTGATATAAGAAGAGGCCGCCGTAGGCAAAGGCAACAAAGGCCGGCTCATCCGCTGGTCGCACGCGAACCACATAGACTCGTTCGTGGCGGCAGGGAAGAGCGTCCTCGTTGTGGGCGAGGAACACACTGCCGTCATTCGACGCTTCTGCTGGGACGGCAAGACTGGTGCACCCCTCTTCCATGCGGATACGGCGGGCCAGGAACAGCGTCTCCTGGAGCGCGTTCAGGCTAACGAGCGCATCGACATCCACACCGGCAGCGCGTGCAAGCGCAGCGAGTTCCTCGGCAGTCTTTGGTAGGTTCCCCTCGAGGTCGTCACGGAGACGTCGAGCCAGATCGAGCGCCAGATCCCAGGAGATCCCGCGCCTTGCGAGTTCCTGACGATGCCGCGTGATTGCCTCGGGCAGTATCACCTCAAGAGCGCGGCCGATTGTCTCGCCAATTGCCGCTGGTGAGCCGCTCGCCTCGATGACTTGGACCGAGGACATCGTCACCCGTCTCCTGTCAGGGCCTGCTCACGTGCTCGTCGAGCCTGAGCAGGATCCCAGTAGGCTGGTTGTCGGCTGATCCGCTCTTGGCCACCCATGTATGGTCGGAGCACGGCAGGGATCTCGATCGATCCATCCGGCTGCTGATAGTTCTCCATGATCGCGATGAGCGTGCGCGGGAGTGCCAACCCGGAACCGTTCAAGGTATGGACAAACTGCGGCCGCGCACCTTCGCTCGGTCGGAAACGGATGTTGGCGCGGCGTGCCTGGAAGTCGCGGAAGTTCGAGCAGGACGACACTTCAAGCCACTCCTGGGAGCCGGGTGCCCAGACTTCCAGGTCGAACTTCTTGGCAGCAGTGAATGACAGGTCGCCGGTACACATCTGAACGACGCGATAGGGTAACTCGAGGTGACGCAGCACATCCTCAGCATCTGCGACCAGCCGCTGCAACTCCTCGTCCGAGCGTTCTGGCTCAACAAACTTGACCATTTCGACTTTCTCGAACTGGTGCACGCGCTTGATGCCGCGCACATCACGGCCAGCGGAGACCTTTTCTTTGCGGAAGCACGGAGTCGCGGCCACAAGATAGATCGGCAATGAGCCAGGTGGCAGGATCTCATCACGGAAGAGGTTCGTGACCGGCACTTCCGCGGTGGGGATCAGCCAGAGGTCGGTTTCTTCGTCGTGGTAGAGGTTATCTCCAAATTTCGGGAGGTTTCCGGTGCCGATCATTGCCTCACGCCGTACGAGGAATGGTGGGTAGACCTCAAGATACCCGTGCTTGGTGACATGCAAGTCGATCATCCAGGTGATGAGCGCGCGCTGCAGCCGGGCCAGGTCTCCCCGGAGGACGTAGAAGCGGCTGCCAGCGATCTTGACCCCTCGTTCGAAGTCGATCAACCCAAGTTCCTCGGCCAGTTCCCAGTGCGGCTTGACCGGGAAGTCGAACTGGCGCGGTTCGCCCCAATGGCGAACAACCACGTTGAAGCTTTCATCTGGCCCGACCGGGACATCAGGGTCAGGTAAGTTCGGTACCTCAAGCAAGAGCGCTTGGAGTCGCTCCTCGACAGCTGCGAGTTCGCGGTCCAGTTCCTCGATACGGTCACCAAGCGCCCGCATTGCGGCAATCGCTGCCTCCCGCTCTGGGCCGGGTGAGAGTCCAGCGATGCGCCGTGACTCCGCGTTCCGTTGCGCTTTGAGCTGCTCCACCTCGGCGACGAGCCTTCGGCGTCGTTCATCGAGTTCAAGGATCTCGTCGATCGGCGCCTCGGTGTTCAGCTTCCGCAGCGCCTCGCGGATCATCTCCGGATGCTCGCGAATAAGCCTGAGGTCGAGCATGTCTCCCCCTTCGGCAGTGTGTCTCGCACGAGCATGGATCGCCCGCGCGATCGTTCGAGTTATCGACTGCGCTGGCCCTTGACGTCAAGATCGGGGAGGAATTTCAGCCAGCTCTCGTGTACCGGTGAGCGGAGCACGCGTTGGACGAGGTAGTACCGTCCTGGGCGCGGCTCGAAAGGCTGGCGCAAGAGTTGCATTCGCGCTTCGGCGAGCGACTTGCCTCCCTTGCGATGGTTGCAGGTCCGGCAGGCACTGACGACGTTCTCCCAGGTGTGCGGACCGCCGCGGGAACGCGGCACGACATGGTCGATCGTCAGGTCATGGGTGCGTACGCCGCAGTACTGGCAGGTGTAGTTATCGCGGAGGAAGACCTCGCGGCGGCAGAGTTTCACGCGCACCGGGGGACGCTTGACCAGGCTCAGGAGGCGGATGACAGACGGCGCAGGGAAGCGCCGTTGTGCCGAGGCCACCTCATGCTCGTAGGTCTCCAGGATCTCTGCCTTGCCGGAGAGCCAGAGGACGAGCGCCCGACGCACCGTTGCGACATGCAGCGGCTCGTAGTTTTGGTTGAGAACGAGGACTGGTCGGTGGCCATTGAGGGACACAAGGCCATTACCCTGGGAAGAGAACTCCAAGGCTACGTGACCGTTGTCGCGTTGGAGAGGATCGGTGTCCGACACGTCTACGTTCCGTTCGACCGTGTTGCAGATTGCCGGTGCTGGTCGTGCCCGCCGCATCGAACCAGCACTGCGCCCAACGATGGGTCGCTTTCAATCATACCGAGCGCAAGCGCTGTCGGCCATGTATGAGAAGGCGGGGGAGTGCTGTACCTTCTTGCAGCGCGATTCACTCAGCACTCGAGTTACCATGCCGGGAAGACGGACGTCTGGTGCCGACATTGGTCCTACTGTCTGAGGGAAGCCACTGCGGGTAATACCCGCCGCAACGCTTGTCCAGTGTAGGAGTGCTCGACAGCCGCCAGCTCCTCCGGCGTTCCAGTAGCGACGACGTACCCACCAGCTGCACCACCCTCCGGACCGAGGTCGATGACGTAGTCCGCGCACTTGATCACGTCGAGATTATGCTCGATCACGATGACCGTGTTTCCCGCATCGGTTAGCCGCTGAAGGACCGCGAGGAGCCGCTCGATGTCGGCGAAGTGCAGCCCGGTCGTCGGCTCGTCCAGGATATAGAGGGTGCGGCCGGTTGCTCGGCGGCTGAGCTCCGTCGCCAGTTTTACCCGTTGCGCTTCTCCTCCGGAGAGCGTTGTGGCAGGCTGTCCCAGCTTGATATAGCCGAGCCCGACGTCCGAGAGTGTCTGCAGTTTGGCGCGGATTGCCGGGAATGCCTCGAAGAAGACAAGTGCCTCGTCGACCGTCATGTCCAGGACGTCGGCGATGCTTTTGCCGCGATACGTGATCTCCAGCGCTTCGCGGTTATAGCGCCGGCCATGACAGACCTCACAGGGGACATAGACGTCAGGCAGAAACTGCATCGAAATTTGAATGACACCTTGTCCCTCGCAGGCCTCGCAGCGTCCCCCCTTCACGTTGAACGAGAAGCGGCCTGGTGCATAGCCGCGCGCCTTCGCCTCTGGCAGCGAGGCATAGAGTTCGCGAATCGGTGTGAAGGCGCCGGTGTACGTCGCTGGATTCGAGCGAGGCGTCCGCCCAATCGGACTTTGGTCGATATTGATCACCTTGTCGATATGCTCGATCCCCTCGATTGCATCATGCGCTCCTGGCCGCTCCTTAGCGCGGTAGAAGAGTTGGGCAAGTCGTCGGTAGAGCGTGTCAACGACCAGCGTACTCTTCCCAGATCCCGAAACACCAGTGACGCAAATGAAGCAACCGAGGGGGAAGGCCACGTCGATGTTCTTCAGGTTGTTCTCTCGGGCACCTCGAACGACAAGCCACTTGCCGTTACCCGGACGTCGTCGCTCGGGTACTGCGATTCGGCGGGCACCGCTCAGGTACTGTCCGGTGATCGACTCTGGCGTGTTGACGATCACCTCCAGCGGACCGGCCGCGACAACCCGGCCCCCGTGCTCTCCTGCACCCGGTCCGATGTCGATGATCCAGTCGGCTGCTCGGATTGTCTCCTCGTCGTGTTCGACGACGATCACCGTGTTCCCAAGGTCGCGCAGGCGCAGCAGTGTCCGGATAAGCCGCCCATTGTCGCGCGGGTGCAGTCCGATACTTGGCTCGTCCAGCACGTAGAGCACGCCCATCAGACGACTGCCAATCTGCGTCGCCAGCCGGATCCGCTGCGCTTCACCACCGGAGAGCGTCGCAGTCGGACGGTCGAGCGTTAAGTAGTCGAGTCCAACGTCGACCAAAAAGCTCAGCCGTTCGCGGATCTCCTTCAGAATCTGATGGGCAATCCGTCGCTCTCGCTCACTGAGTGGCGTCCGGGTCTCATCAGCGAGTTCATCAAAGAACGCGAGCGCCTCCCCAATCGCCATCCGTGTGACTTCGACGATGGACCGGCCAGCTACCGTCACCGCCCGGCTCTCCGGTCGCAGTCGCGACCCCCCACACTCTGGACACGGATAGGCTGCCATGTATTGCTCGATCTCAGCGCGGACGTAGTCCGAGTTCGTGCTCGCGTAGCGGCGACGCAGACTCGGGATGACTCCTTCAAAGGTCGCGACGTATGTCCGTTCACGGCCGCTCTTCCCGGCGTAGCGGAGGGAGACCGGGCGTCCGCCGTCACCATACAGGATGAGGTGCTTGATACGCTCGGGGAGTTCGCGCCAGGGAACGTCAGTGCGGAACCCTTCTGTGCGCGCTAATGCGCGCAAGAGGGCAAGGTACCACTCGTTACTCTCGCGCCCTTCCTTGAACCACGGGGCGATCGCTCCCTCTTCCAGTGAGCGATCAGGATCGGGAATGATGAGATCGGGATCGAACTCCAGCTTGCTGCCGAGCCCGTCACAGGCCGGACAGGCGCCATGGGGACTATTGAACGAGAAGCTCCGCGGCTCCAGTTCTGGCAAACTGATGCCGCAGACGACACACGCGTTCCGCTCCGAAAAGACAATCGGCTCCCCTTCAAGCGGCTGGACGATTGCAATGCCGCCGCCGAGCTTGACCGCCGTCTCCAGTGCCTCGACGACGCGAAGGTGGAAAGCGTGCGCGTCGTCCGGCTCACGTGCCCGCACGATCAAGCGGTCAACGACGACCTCGATCGTATGCCTCTTCGTCTTGGCCAGCGTGATCGGCTCCTCCAAGTCACGAAGTTCCCCGTCGATGCGCACACGGGTAAAGCCGGCACGACGGAGCTCCTCGAGGACGCCCTGATGCTCGCCCTTGCGGTCCTTCACCACCGGTGCGAGGACGAAGAATCGAGTGCCCTCGGGGAGCGCCTCGACTTGTTCGGCCATTTGCTGGACAGTTTGGGCTTGGATCGGCCGCCCGCACTGAGGGCAGTGTGGCTTGCCGATGCGAGCGTAGAGGAGCCGCAGGTAGTCGTAAATCTCCGTTTGTGTCCCAACAGTTGAACGCGGATTGTGACTCGCGGCCTTCTGGTCAATGGAGATCGCCGGCGAAAGTCCCTCGATCTGATCGACGTCCGGTTTCTCCATCAGACCGAGGAACTGGCGAGCGTATGCGGAGAGCGATTCAACGTAGCGGCGCTGCCCCTCGGCGTAGATGGTATCGAAGGCAAGGCTCGACTTGCCGGAGCCCGAAAGCCCCGTGATGACCACCAGCTTGTCGCGAGGGATCTCGACGTCAATGTTTTTGAGGTTGTGCTCGCGAGCGCCGCGGACGATGATCTTGTCGCTGGCCATGGAACTCCCCCGCCCGTGTCCGGACACGGGCACCGGACTATTGTAGCAGTGGGTGGGACACGCGTTTGACCGATTGGCACGGGTGGGTCGTTCGTCTAGGAATGAGCAGGATGTACTCACACGTCAACTGGCGATTGGCAATAAGTATTGCTGTGGGGCTTCTGGGAGCAGCGAGTGCGCTCGCGTTCGTCTGGCTGCTCGTCGTCCTCCGCGATCTGGTCGTGCTCGGTTTCCTCTCCTTGCTCGTCGCCGCGACACTCAGCCGGCCGGTGGCCTGGCTGGAGCGGCATCGTGTTCCTTCGGGGGTTGCCGTGCTGCTCGTCTTCATTTTGGTTGGATGTGTAGCGGTAGCACTCGCGTTCCTCATTGTGCCGCCGCTCGTCGTCCAGGCGCTCGGGTTGCGTAACGAACTCACCGTGCTGGTGCAGCACCTCGAGCGCCTGCGCGCACTCTACGAGGAAATCCGTACGACCTATCCGGAACTTGTGCCGCTCGAGCCGCAGCTGGAAGCGACGATCGCGCAGGCACTCTCTGGGCTCGCACGCTGGCTGATGCTGCTTCCACAGCGTGTTTTCGCGACATTGCTTGATCTGGTGGCGGTCATCGCGCTGAGCAGCATGATTGTTGTACATCGGCGGCGCCTCCTCGCTACGCTCCTCGCCATTTCGCCACCGGCGCAGCGCGAGACAGTCGCTGCTGTGGCTGTGGAACTCTGGCGCCGACTCGGCTCGTACATCGGGGCGAAACTGACGGTGATGGGGATCGTCGGTGGAGCCACGGCGCTGGCCCTGTGGCCGCTTGGTGTTCCCTCTCCCTTGCTCCTCGGGCTTGTCGTCGCGCTTGGTGAACTGATTCCTCGCATCGGTCCTTGGCTAGCGCGGCTGCCACTCTTCACGATCGCTGCTCTTGTTGGATGGGTGCCCCTGGTGATAACGGTGATTATGTCGGTCGTCATCCAGAACCTCAAAGGGGTGGTGATTGCGCCCTTGGTCGAAGGCGAGCGTCTAGACGTCCATCCACTCGTCGCGCTTCTCGCTGTTCTGGCCGGTGCGGAGCTCTTCGGTGTCGCCGGAGCTGCGTTGGCGCTGCCAGCCGCGGCAGCGCTGGATGTGATCGCCGACCAGGTCGTTGTACCTCGGCTGCGGCGGTGGAGCGAAAGCGCAGGAGCCCAGGCGTCTTGCGAGCGTAGCCAGGAGACCACCAATTGAAGCAGAGACCGCTTTTGTAAAAGGGGCACCGGCAGTCGCCGGTGCCCCGTGCTGAGAGTGGACGAGCTACCGATACTGATCACGGCGTCCAACTCATCGTCTGACTTACCTGTGGCTCGCCCGGATCACATGTTGTACTGATGTTGCGATCCCAGCAGACGGTCACGGGAACCGTGGTGTTCGTGCCCCAGATCTCGACTGTGGCGATACCGAACATCGTGGTTGTGACAATGTCTTGATTCGGGTTGCCATTGATCATCAGCCCTGGACCGCTGACGATCAACTGCTGTGCTGGGAGCTGCACGCCGTTCTCATCCGCGGTCTGGGCTACGATGAAGGTGCGCACACCGTTCTTAAAGCCTGGGCCAGGACCAAAGTCGACGCGCAGTACCTGGTCAGCGGTAGCCACGTTGAAGGCTGCCGAGCCATCGGCCTGCACGTCGTAGTTCACGTTGTTCGTGATGGCCACGACTTGCCCACTGCCAAACGCATGGGTCACCCGCACCTGCCCCTGGAAGTCGTTCGGCAGTGTGCCGTAGTTGGGTGCGTAGACGGTGAAGGCCCCATGCGGTGCGATGCCAGCGAGGGTGAGCGTGGAGGGTGGCAGAGCAGTTCCGCTGGTGTCGAAGAAGTCGACATTGACCGTCGCTGGCGTTGTGCCGCTGATGTTAAAGAGCTGGACACCACTGTTGTCGTTGCTACTAATGCCTTGCTTCTGGTAGAGCGGCACGCGGAGTACGGGCGCGCTGACCGGGTCATTGATTCCCATTGATGTCAAAGCTTGCCCGACGTCTTGTCCACCACCGGTGTACTTGACGGCATCAACCGAGACAACGATTGGAGTGTTGCTCGTCACCACGGCTTGCGCCAGTTGACCACCGGTTCCGGTGAGGTAATCGAAGTTCATACTGTTCCCTGGCACAGCGAGATTCGTTGTGGCGATGAGGCCGCCGGTCGTACTGTAGTAGTTAATCGTGACGTTTGCTGGTCCACCACCGGCGTTCGTCACCGCGATTCCCGTATTCCAGTCAAAGTAGGCCTGGAAGACGAGCGGGATGTACACCGTCGTGCTCAAGCTGGTCACAGGCAGTGCTACGTTCGTCAGAGCCATATTCACGGGTGTGCCGGATGGCTGGGTCGGCTTCACGCGGTCGACGGACGCTGCCAAGAAGCAGCCTGGTCCCTGGATGCGTGCGGTGCCGAGCCAGCCCGTTGGCAATCCAGCAGCAAGCAGGTCGAGGTTCCAGGTTGCTCCGGCAGCGATCGACTGGGACAGGAGGTGCGTCTGCGCACCGCTTGGATGCTGGTAGAAGCGAGCGGTCGCTGCGCAGGGGCCACCGCCGAAGTTGGTGATGTGGATGACGGTCTTCCAACCGCTGTAGTTGGCTTGCGCGATCGGTACAGCCAGGTCATTCCCCAATCCCTGCTGCTGGCTCAGGCCGCTATAGCCACTGACCATGAGGTGGCTGTTGCTGGTGCGGCCGTTTGTCGATGGGGCAGGAGCAACCAACTTCACGGCGACGCTGATGCGAGCTGGCCGACAGGGGAAGTCGTAGGCGACGATGGCCTGATACGTCGAGTTAATCGCCGGTTCGGCTCCGCCTGGAGCCCAGCTGATGTTGAGCGTTGTCCCGACCTGGCTCCAGGTGTAATCAGCCGGGTTTTGATACCAGGTTGTTCCCTGACTGACCGAGACATTTGTCACGTTGATGCCACCCGGCACGGTGAGCGTGATGGTGTCGGCTGAGTTGGCTGGTGCATGGCGCGTCACCGTGAACTGCTGGACAGCTTGGCTGGCACAGGCGCCTGCCTCGCGACCGAAAAGCAGCAGCCCACCGCCGGGGTTTGTGCCAAAGAGGGAGGCAGCGGCAAGTGCGGTCGCGCCGTTCCCTGGAATGTTCACCGTGGTGATCGGTGTGCCATCAGCTTTGGCAATATCGACCGCAATGGCAAAGGAACTCGCGTTGGCGATCTGCACCACGCCATGCCACGGACCGGTCCCAGCCAGGAGCTCGTTGTTCGGCACGTAGGGAATGATCAGCTGGTCGTTCACTTGCCATGCGCTGCTGACCGGGGTCATCGGTGTCCAGAGGGCCGCTGCTGGTGCCAGCTGAGCGGCAAAGACGGTGGCAGCGAGCGCAAGTGCCAGGAGGAGTCGTATGGTTCGCTGTGGCATCGTTCGTCCCCCTTCTGTGTCACGTCCGGTACCCACCCGGCAATGAGTACTTGCCCGCTGTTGGTTGTCCCACCTCCTTTCTGCAAGATCTTTCGGTAGTCCAATGCGCCTCACGACGGCTTGCGTGTCCTACCTCATGCTCTTCAAGTCACTTCACGGCATCCCTAATATTCCCACTTCGTACAACATGCGTCAAATATGGGAGATTTCGGCATGTATCGGCACGAGTCTGATCGATCACCGGTGCTACGAGGGCTGGCCCTCTTCGTGTTGCCATGACACACATCTAGTTCCCCTGCGGATTCTTGGTGCATTGCGTCGTCTCCTTTTCGTCATGATGAGGTACTTGCTGCGCCGAGAAGCAAAAGGTCTATTCTTGCAAGTGTGCCGCGTGGTGTGTTCTCCCGCTTACGTTGTGCCTCTCTCCACTCTCTGGAACGTGGAAGCCCGCCCCGGTGTTACATCACCTGGGGCGGGCTGGGCGGTGAAAGTGACCAACGGTTTCAGCGCACCAGGAGCAACATCGGGTGCTCAAGCAGGTGCCGCACGGCTTCGAGGAAGCGTGCTGCTGTTGCACCGTCGGCGACTCGGTGATCAGTGGAAAGTGTCATCCGCATGCGGCGCACGGGAACCGGCTCGTCGCTCCCTTCCCGGTAGACCGGTTCGCGCACGATGCTTCCGACAGCGAGAATCGCAGCCTGTGGTGGGTTGATGATGGCGGTAAAGTGCTCCACGAGGCCAAACATACCGAGGTTGGAAATGGTAAAGGTGCCGCCCTGATACTCCTCGGGCCGGAGGCGCTCTTCTCGTGCACGGGCAATCAAGTCTTTCGTGAGGCGTGCGATCTCCCCGAGCGGCTTGTGGTCAGCGTCGGGAATGAACGGCGCAATGAGACCGTGTTCGGTTGCAACAGCGATATTGATGTCGATCCGCTTGTAGATGCGGAGCTGGTTGGGCGGGACAAAGCTGGCATTAAGCGTCGGAAAGTCGCGGAGTGCTAGCGCACAGGCTTTGATCAAGAGATCGGTCACCGAGACCCGTTCCTCTTCTGGTACCTGTGCGTTGATCTGCTCCCGCAAGCTCAGGAGTTCGTCGACCTCGGCGACTGTGGTGACAAAGAAGTGCGGAGCCTGCTGGAAGCTCTCGGCCATGCGCCGAGCGATCGTCTGGCGCATGCGGCTGAGTTCGACAAGTTCGAATTCCGGCAAACCTGGTGGTGCGGGTGGTGCAGCCGGTGGTGCGGCAGGCGGTGCAGGTGGGGCGGCTGGTGGTGGCGGCGGTGGGGCAGCTGGCGGTGCAGCTGGAAGTTCTGGTGCCACCGGAGCGCGCGGTGCAGCAAGAAGCGCCAGGATGTCTTCCTTGACAATGCGCCCACCGGGACCACTGCCGCGCACTTTCGAGAGATCAATGCCATGCTCGGCTGCGAGCCTCCGGACGAGCGGTGAGGCACGGATCCGTTCACCGGGTACGGGGACCGCTTCCTCCGGAGGTGCCACGGTCGCACTGGGGGGTGGCGGAGCTGCTGGTGCGGCGGGTGCGGCAGCACCGACGGCTGCTCCGGCCGGTACCGCTTCCTCTTCGAGCTTCTCCCCCGGTTCTCCGATGATCGCGATCGGCTGGCCGACCGGAACCGTTTCCCCTTCTTTGGCAACGAGTTTCAAGATAACGCCTGAGGCGAACGATTCAATTTCAAGATTGACCTTGTCGGTCTCGATCTCGGCGATCGGCTCGCCGCGCTCAACCCGATCGCCCTCGTGCTTAAGCCAGCGGAGTATTGTGCCTTCTTTCATGTCATACCCCATCTGGGGCATGACAAGCGGTCGTGCCATCTGGTTCCCTCCGTCCCCAGGTAGCTGGCGCTAGCGAGCTACTGGCGCCGGCAGGCGCTGATAGAGCACCTCCCGCACCGCTTCAATAACTCGATCCTTGTTCGGTACCACAAGACGCTCCAAATTGCGGGCGTACGGCATCGGTACCTCGACGCTCGCCACGCGCAGGATCGGGGCATCGAGGTAATCGAGCGCTCGCTCTTGAACCGCAGCTGCGATCTCGGCACCAACACCGAAGGATTTCCATCCTTCCTCGACGATCACGAGGCGGTTCGTCTTCTGCACCGAGCGGACGATCGTCTCGATGTCGAGCGGGCGTAATACCCGTAGGTCGATGACCTCACACTCGATCCCCGCCCGGGCGAGTTCCTCGGCTGCCCCGAGCGCGAGGTAGTATCCGCGCAGCCAGGAGACGATCGTCACGTCCTGGCCTTCGCGTCGGACTTCGGCCCCTTCCAGCGGCAGGACGAAGTCTTCTCCGTCCGGCACCTCACCGCGATTGCGATAGATGAGCGAGTGCTCGATGAAGATAACCGGGTCATTGCCACGGATGGCTGCCTTGAGGAACCCTTTGGCGTCCTTCGGAACGGCCGGTGCCACGACACGAAGCCCCGGGACGTAAGCGAAGTAGTTCTCAAAGAACTGCGAGTGCGTCGCGGCGAGCTGCCCGAAGCCCTCGACTGTCCGTACCACTACCGGCGCGGTGAACTGCCCGTTGAACATATAGTAGATCTTCGCCAGATGGTTCACAATCTGGTCCATGGCCAGGAGGGAGAAGTTGATGGTCATGAGCTCGACGACTGGTCGCAGCCCACCGATGGCAGCTCCGATGCCCAATCCGACGATACCGAGCTCAGCGATCGGTGTATCACGGACGCGTTCCGGACCAAACTCCTGAAGAAAGCCTCGCGTGACGGCGTACGATCCGCCGTACGCTCCAATATCCTCACCCATCAGGAAGACGCGCTCGTCGCGGTACATCTCCTCTCGCAACGCCTCGCGCAGCGCGTCGCGGTATGTGATTTCGCGTGCCATCCTCTACCCCTCTCTAGCGAACCGTGATCGGGTCGGCATAGACAAACTGGGTGAGCGTCGCGGGATCGGGTTCTGGACTCTCATCGGCGAACCGCACTGCTTCGGCGACTGCTTCCTCAACAGCTCGATCGAGCGCTGCGAGTTCCTCGATGGTTGCCACGTTGTGCGTTAGGAGCTGCTCGCGCAAGCGCGTGATCGGGTCACGGTGTCGTCGCCACTCCTCGACTTCTTCCTTGGAGCGATAGGTCTCGGGGTCGGCCATCGAATGGCCGCGATACCGGTAGGTCAGGGCTTCGAGAAAGTAGGGGCCGTTGCCGCTGCGGCAGTGGTCGAGCGCCCGCTTGGTTGCCTCGTAGACGGCAATGACATCCTGTCCGTCCACTTGCTCCGCCGGGATGTCGTAGGCACAAGCCTTGCGATACATCTCGCGAACCGCTGAAGCATATTGCACTGCCGTACCCATGCCATACTGGTTGTTCTCACAGAGGAAGAGGACGGGGAGTTTCCAGAGCGCGGCGAAGTTGAGCGCCTCGTGGAAGGCCCCATTGTTGGTCGCACCGTCACCGAAGATTGCGACGGCGACCCGACGCTGGTTCAAGTACTTGCTGGCCAGCCCAAGCCCTGCGGCAATCGGTAGCAAACCTGCCACAATGGCGTAGCCGCCCCAAAAGTGTTTCGAGGCATCAGCGAAGTGCATCGATCCGCCACGACCCCCAACGAGTCCAGTTGCCTTGCCAAAGAGCTCGGCCATACAACGGCGTGGATCAAGTCCCAGCGCCAGTGCATATCCGTGATCCCGGTAATGTGTCACGAGGTGGTCTTCCGGGTCCATCGCCCGGATCGCCCCCACCGCCACTGCCTCTTCACCGATATAGAGATGCAAGAATCCAGCGATCTTACCGAGCGCATACTGTTCAGCAGCCACCTCTTCGAAACGCCGGATCAGCACCATCAGACGGTACATCTCGAGGAGTTCGCTCTTGGGGAGGGCTACCCCAGGCAGCTGACCATCAACTGTACTGGTCATCACATCCCTCCTGTCTCCAGTCCGCTTGGTCGCAATCAGCCCGCTGTGTTCGACGGGCCCCACCGCACTGTGGTGCTTGCGACCTCCGCTGAGACGGTATCCCGGCACAACCGTCGCTTATGATACCCCAGGGCCGAGCTTATACCCAATCTGCCGCAGGAAGGTCATCCGCTTCGCGATATCCTCTTCCCCTTCGATCCCCAACGGCTTAAAGCCGTCCGCCACCCCGAGCACGGCGCGTTGCTCGCCGAGATCGGCCAGGACGACTTCGACTGGATTGGCGGTAGCGCAGAAGATGGTACAGACTTCCACGACGTTGCGGACAGCTGGGAGCACGTTGATCGGATAGACATTGCCGAGCATGATCAGAAAGCAGTGCCCAGCAGCAATGTTCATGACGTTGCGTCGCGCCAGCTCGGTGAGTTCCGGATCGGTTCCGCTCCAGCGCACCAGCCGTGGTCCCGAGGACTCGCTGAAGGCGAGCCCGAACTTGATGCCAGGCACAGCATTCACGAGTGCTTCGTGTAAATCCTCCACCGTCTTGATAAAGTGGCTGTGGCCGAAGATGATGTTGACATGATCAGGCTTTTCGATCCGCACTGTGACGAGTTCGATCGGCATGTTCGTCTCCTTCCCTTTGGGCATTACGGCACCACTACTGCACGTCCCTTGACCCGCCCGTCGCGGAGATCGCGCAGCGCCTGGTTGACCTGCGTGAGTGGGTAATAGGTCACGGCTACTTTGATCCGTCCCTCACCGACCAGTTCCATCAGCTCCGCCAGCTCGGTATATGTGCCGACCAGATTCCCAATAATGGCCTTCTCCTGGTTGACGAGCTCCATGGTCGGGACCTCCAGTCGCCCGCCATAGCCGATGACGAAGTAGGCTCCACCGCGCCGGGTCATGGCGAGTCCTTGGGCAGGAGTCAATCCTTCTCCAACAAAGTCCAGAACCACTGCTGCGCCGCGTCCGCCAGTTCGCTGCCGCACTTCGCTCACCACATCACTCTCCGGGCCTGCCTGGATCGTCCACGTTGCGCCGAGCTCGCGTGCCAGGTGGAGTGCCAGTTCGGCGCGATCGATTACGATCGTGCGTACACCCGCGAGCACCTGCAGGAGCTGGAAGGCGATGTGTCCCAGGCCCCCAAAGCCGATCAGCGCCACCGTGTCTCCTGGATCGAGCCAGCGCAGCGCCCGCTTCACTGCGTGATAGGCCGTCAGGCCAGCATCGGCGTGGGGGGCAACCGCCCGCGGCGAGAGACCATCCGGCAGTCGCACAAGATTCCTCTCCTTCGTCAGGAGATATTCGGCGAAGCCACCGTCGCGCGTGAGTCCTGGGAATTCGCCGTTCTCGCAGTACATATCTCGGCCACGTCGGCAGGCGAGGCATGTCCCATCGGTTACTTGCGGGTAGACGATTACCGGATCGCCAGGTTTGAAACGCTGGACGCCGGGGCCGACTGCAGCGACGAATCCAGCGTTCTCGTGACCTAAGGTGTAGGGTAGCCTAATGGGGATATGGTCTCGGAATTGTCCCTCGATAATGTGGAGGTCAGTCCGGCAGACGCCAGCGCCGTCGATGCGGACGATTACGTCGTCCGGCTCGACGATAATTGGATCAGGTATCTCCTCCAGCACCAGGTACTCTGGCCCTTCCAGGCTCGTGTCGTACCGGTGCAAGCGCGCAGCGCGCATCGTCCTTGCCCTTCCCACGAATTCGTGCCGGTACGCCAGTGATCGTAACACGCTTGCGCGACTCGGTCGAACGCTCCGAAAGGAGCGAGCGGTTCCTTCAGTCGAGTTCGTACTGCAAGCGCAGCCATTCCTCCCGTTGGCCTTCCCAGGCCAAGCTCATGTGCTCTCGGAATGCTCGGCCGAGCTTCATAAGGCATGCCCATCACAGTGATGGGAGAAAGTAACGTGACTGCACCCGCCGTCGCGGACGGGCGATGCGTCTTCATGAGGAAGGCTCTTGAGGCTCCGATTGATCCCTCGACCATGGGAAACCGCAGGCTCTGTTCTCCCGGTAGGGGCTCTTCGGTGCGTTCTGCTCTCGCGCAGTCGGCGAGTGCTGTATGGATAGAGTCCTCCTTGTGACCGGAACGGGCAGCTTCGTGGGGGGCACGAGGATCCTGATGGGTGAGGCTGGGGTGAGCGCCCTCGTGCACGGTCCACGTTGCGTGGCACAGACGAGGGGACTATGCTGATCTGCTCGTCTGAGCAGCTAAGCACAGGGGGGATGATGGGAGAAAGTCGCAAGAGTCAGTGTCAGCGCCGGGCGAAGATCGTGGCCACGATCGGCCCTGCTTCCTGGGACGAGCCGATTCTCCGGGAACTGATCGCCGCGGGCGTTGATGTCTTTCGCGTCAATGCCGCGCACAATGCGCCAGAAGAGCGTCGTGCCATCGTCGCACGCCTGCGTGCTGCCGCGGAGGCTGCTGGCCGGCCGATTGCAATCTTGCAGGATCTGGCAAGTTGGAAGCCGCGTACCGGCCCTCTCGGAGGGGAGCCGTTTCGGCTCCTTCGGGAGACGCGCATTCGGCTCGTACCAGGGAACGAACCGATTACGCCGGATCGGATTAGCATCGACGATCCGGAACTTGTGGCGCGCTTGCAGCCTGGCCACCGCGTGTTGATCAGTGACGGCCTGATCGAACTCGTCATCGAGGCGCGTGAAGGAGAAGAACTGATTGCGCGGGTTATGCGTGGTGGACAACTCCGAGGGCGCCAAGGCGTTGCAGTTCCGGGTGTGCTGGGGCGGCCGTTCACGCTGAGCGAGCGTGATCGCGCGGATATCGCTTTCGCAGTCGAGCACGAGCTGGAGTACATCGGCGTGAGCTTTGTGACTGCGCCGGAGGACGTTCTGGCAGTACGTCAGGTGGTGCAGGAACTCGGCGGCCGGGTGCGGCTGGTCGCCAAGATTGAACGACCGGAAGCTTTAACAGCCATCCGGGAGATTGCGCGGGTCAGTGACGCGATCATGGTGGCACGCGGTGATCTTGGAGTTCAGCTGCCGCCAGAGGAAGTACCAGTAGCGCAGAAGCGAATCATCCGCGTGGCCCGCGCGTCCGGCATTCCCTCTATCATCGCGACACAGATGCTGGAATCGATGACGATGCAGCCTATCCCGACGCGCGCCGAAGTGAGTGACGTGGCCAATGCCGTGCTGGAGGGTGCCGATGCGCTCATGCTCAGTGCGGAGACCGCGACCGGACAATATCCGGTCGAGGCGGTCACGATGATGCACCGGATTATTGTCACAACAGAGCAGCATCTCGCCCCGATTCCTATTCCAGAGGAAGAAGAACCGATGACGATCGCAGCGACCATCGCTCGCACGGCGACGGACCTTGCACGGCGCTGGCGCGCCGTACGGGTGATTGTGGCCATCACCCGCAGCGGCTTCACTGCCCGTGAGGTGGCGCGTGAGCGACCGGGTGTTCCGATCGTCGCCGTGACGTGCGATCCATTCGTTGCCCGCCAACTTGCGCTTGTTTGGGGTGTTTTACCGATCGCCGTTTCGGCATTCGCGGAGACGAGCGAGGAGCTGATCGAGCAGGCTGCCCGTGCCGTGTGCACAACCGGTCTTGCTGCGCCACAGGATCATGCGGTCTTCATTGCCAGCTTGCGTTACTTCCCAGAGCCGGGACACGCCGATACTCTGCATCTCCGGCAGCTTTGATCAGGCAGGGTATGACTCGATCGCATTGTCCGACTATCAGGAGCGAGCGCCTTGAGGGAAAGGTGGCGAGCCGCGGACTCTCCGAGACCGAAGCTGCGGCAAGACGACGGAGAACTTTGCTTCGCACACAATCGCTCATATGGACGGAACGTGCAGGAGTGGAAACGCTCGAGCGACTGGGGGCAAAGCAACGTCGCGAGTTCTTCTCAGAGGATTGCGCTGCGACACAATATCCTGGTTCGCTTGTGGCACAAACCTTTGGGTAGGGGATGGGTGCGGGGGGTGAGGGAGAAAGGCGTCCTCGGGTGCTTAGATCGCGAGAAAAGGTCGCCTGATATTGTGGGGCAGCAGAGATTGGACCGGTGGGAGAGCAAGATCCTCTGCCTGATTGGGAGGCACAGATCCTCGAGTGCAGTTGCCCTTGCGTACGGATACGAGGCGTGTTATAGTGAAACCAATAGCCGAGGGTACCGCGCGCGTGGTCGAGGCGACAGCGAGGGCCTGTCTCCCCGAACTCATCTCGGCGGCGAATCCCCAAGGCTAGAGTGAGTACTGGTTCCGGAGGCGAACAGCACGAGCTGTTCGCCAAGAAGAGTTCCTAAGGAGACCCACGAGATGAGTTTCGGGTTCACTGACAAGGTCCTGACTTGCCGCGACTGCGGCACGCAGTTCGTTTTCACCGCTGGCGAGCAGCAGTTCTACGCGGACAAGGGGTTCACAAACGAGCCTTCCCGCTGTCCAACGTGCCGCCAGGCCGCCCGCGCTCGGCGCGGTGGGCGTGGTGATGCACCCTCGTACCGCAGCCGAGAGCCGCGCGAGTCGCGGCAGGATCGCCCGATGTATCCGGCGATCTGCAGCGATTGCGGTCGCGAGACGATGGTTCCGTTCCTGCCCCGGCAGGATCGGCCGGTCTATTGCTCGGACTGCTTCCGCGCTCGGCGGCAGGTCTCGTCCGGCTACTGATCATCGTATCCACTGAGAACGGACGCCACCCAGTTGCCCTCGCTGGGTGGTGTCGCGTTTTCTCAGCGCCGCTTGAGCGGAACACCGCCGCGGTTCAATGCCTCTAGTGTCTTCGACCCCTCTAGGTAGTGAACAGTGATCGCACCGAGCGTGATCTGGTCCCCATCTTTCAGGATTGCTTGACGGACCGGCGTGCCGTTGATCCGCGTGCCGTTCCGGCTCTCACGATCGTGCAACTCGTAGCGGCCGTCTGGCCGTTGCACCAACTCCGCGTGATAGGCCGAAACCGTCGGATGGTCGATGACAATATCGTTGTTCGGATAGCGACCGATGCGGATCCGTTCCTGCTCGAGGAAGACTGTACGTCCAGGCATGACCAGCCGAGGTGTGCTCTGGCGTCGTCGGCGGGCCCGGGTACCGAGCGGCCGAACCAATGCATCCCAAAAGTCGCCGACGCGTTCCACGAGACCAGGCGCGATCATTGTCAACGGTGCAGCGAAGACGAAAAAGATTGCCGCGCCGCTGACCAAGGTCAGCGCGTCTCGTCCCCACTCCTCAGCCATGCGTGCGACCCAATAGAGCTCCACGATCCAAATGACAATGAGCGCGAGAAAGAGGATCCCCAGCCACACTTGCGTGCTCACCCGACGTCCTCCGCTCCCTCTGTTCCGGGCTGAGGTCGAGCGGCGCGGCGATTCGCCTGCCCCGCTCTCGTCCCGCTCCGCCGCTCAGGTATCTTTCAGTATAGCGCTCCCCGAGTGCCTGTCCGAGTCTCCTTCGAACGCCGTGAGAAGAGCGGTGAGCGCGTCGATACCGGGTGCATCGCTTGCGACCAGACGCCGGATTGTGCGCTGGAGCTCCGCGCGGATGGATCGCTGGCGCTCTTCGCTTGTGAACGCTCCATAACTTCTCTGCCATGCAAGCGCTAGTGACTCCAGCACGGTGCGAGCATGGGCTGGCTCAAGTTCCTCCAATGTCGCCGCGAGGAGTGCCCAGCTCGCTTCGGTCGGCTTCGGCAGGTCAGCAACCAGCACACTCGTGGCAAGGAGTACTGGAACACCGAGTGTCGCTGGAACGCGACCGACGAGCAGCGGGGCGAGGTCTCGGACGAGTTCCCAGGCCAGTTCCGGCTCGAGGCCTGTCACGCGGACGAGTTCGCGACGGTACGTGGACTCCGTGCTGTCACCGCTGAACCAGCGCAGCCATTCGGTCGCTCGTCGTTGCCGTTCAAACTCGGACCGGGCGCGGCGGAGCAAACCCGGCATCGTACTCACCGGACGGGGACAGCGGCGCTCTGACGCTGGGCGATGATGTTCCGTACTGTCCGCGTGGCAATGACGAGGAGGACACTCCATCCAAGCCCCAGCGCCAGTGGCAACCGCGCATCGAGTTCGTAGAGCGGGCCAGCGAGGAAGGGTGCAACGGTTGTCCCGAGGCCACCCAAGATCTCGGCGAGCGCAAAGACGCGTGAGCGCAGGTGTTCGCGTGTCACCAATCCGAAAACAGCATAGAAGGCAGACCAGGCGACGAGGAATCCGCCACGGAGAAGGTAGGCGACAAGGAAAATGCGGAAATCGCTCCCCAGTAGTAAAAGTGTGAAACCACCGGCGACTGCCGCGGTTGCGATCAGCAACGTATTAAACGGGTCTCCGAGCCAGCGGATCCGGCTCACCCCGAGACTGAGGAGCGTACTCCCGAGAGCCGCGATCGAACCAAGCCAGCCGATGCGTTCCAGACTGATACCATGCACATCTTGCAGGTAATTGGGAGCCAGGACCCATCCAAGCATCATGCCACCGATCGTTGCGACCATCAGCCCGGCCGCGAGGAGAATTGGACGCTCGGTGAGGAGTTCGCGATAGGACCCCCTTCCCCGGGTGACGGCAGCATGCGGCGGAATGCGCACTGTCGCAAAGACAAGCGCCGCAGCGGCAGTCGTCAGGCCGGCAGCGATCAGCGTCGCGCGGAGTCCCCAGCGTTCAGCCAACCAGCCCGCGGCTGCTGGTGTGACGATCGTGGCGATCGAAGGGGCGACCGTGTAGATCAAGGTGAAGTACCGTGTCCGTTCCTCCCCCTCGCGACCGAGCCCTGCGATGAGTGTGCTGAGAGCTGGGAAGGCGATCACGCCGGCATTTACCGCAATAAGTCCAGGGAACAGTTGCCACCACTCGCGGACAGCAGCGCAGAGGAGAAAGCCAAGCGCAGCCAGACCACGCATTCCGGCGACGAGCAGGCGGAGAGAAGAGCGGTCCACCAACCAGCTCGAGGGCAACAAGAAGAGGAGGCGCAGAATCCCGGAGATACCGATAACCAGTCCGATCTCGGGTGGCGAGGCGCCCAGCGACGCGATATACAGCGGCCAGAGCGTGAAGAAGAAACCGACCGCTCCCTCATTGAGGAGCGATCCTGCGAAGAGCCGCCACGCGGTCGCGCGGGCAGCAGTCGAGTTGAGTGGACTGTCACCTCCCATCCCGCCCCCAGCCTATCCGCGCTAGTATACGAGGGTGTGGCCGTCCGGCCGCAACGAGAGACGAGCGTTCTGCCGGATCTCTCGGTCACCAGAGCTCGTTCGGCTGTTTTCCGGAACTGCCTTGCTGGGCTGTGGTGCGTGAGCTGGATCAGCTGGATCGCTCCTTCATCAGAACGGGAAGGATTGCGGTGATGATCGATCTCATCAGTGATACGGTAACGCGGCCGACGCCGGCGATGCGCCGCGTCATGGCCGAAGCAGAGGTCGGTGACGAGCAGCTTGGCGAGGATCCCTCAGTCAACCGGCTGCAGGAGATGGTTGCCGAGCTCACTGGGAAGGAGGCAGCGCTCTTTCTCCCTTCTGGCACGATGTGCAACTTGATCGGAATCAAGGTCCACACCCAGCCGGGCGACCGGATCCTGATCGAGCGGACGGCGCATCCGGTGACGTCGGAGGCTGGTGGGCCGGCTCTCGTGTGCGGAGTGATGACCCATCTCCTCGACGGGGTGCGCGGAGTCTTCACCGCAGAGCAAGTCGAGGAGGCGGCTGATCCGGGGGATGGAGTCCACACGCCGCCGACAACGCTCGTCTGCCTTGAGAACACGCATAACCGTGGTGGGGGGAAGATCTGGCCCCTCTCCACGCTCGAGGCCGTCAGCGCAACAGCACATCGGCTTGGTCTGAAAGTGCATATGGATGGGGCACGGTTGCTCAATGCAGTCGTGGCGACTGGGATTCCGGCGCAGGTGTGGTGTCGGACGGTCGATACGGTTTGGATCGATCTGTCCAAAGGTTTGGGATGCCCCGTGGGTGCGGTGCTGGCAGGCGACCGGGAGACGATTCGGCGGGCGCGGCGCTACAAGCAGATGTTCGGTGGTGCCATGCGCCAGGCGGGTATCCTGGCAGCAGCGGGAATTTATGCACTTCAGCATCATGTCGAGCGCTTGGCAGAAGATCACGCCAATGCGCGGTTGCTCGCGGAAGGACTGGCGGAGACACCGGGGATCGGGATCGATCCGGCGGAGGTAGAGACGAATATTGTCTTCTTTGATGTCCGAGACACGGGGATGACAGCCCAAGAATTCACCCAAGCCCTCCTCAGCGAAGGGGTTCGCATGGGAGCCATGGGACGGTACCGCGTCCGGGCCGTGACGCACCTCGATGTCTCGCGGCAGGACATCGAGCGAGCGATTGCCGCGGTGCGTCGGGTGGTACTCGCGCATCGCTGACGCTCAGCGAGCAATTCCGGCGAAGCGCCAAAGGTCGAGTTCAGGAAGTGGCGCGCCCAGTTGGGTGAAGAGTGTTGCCAACTGGGCGCGATGTGCGCAACCGTGCGCGATTGCCTGGGCGAAGATGACCCAGGCCGGAGTGGAAACTGCGCCGAAGGTTGGTGAGTTGAAGGAGATGATCTGGTCGGGTGGGATCGCCTGAGCCAGTTCGATGAGCGCTGCGCCGGTCCGCTCAAGTGATGCGCTAATCACTTCGAGATCGACATCGGATGGGAGTCGTTGAGGCTCTTCGTCGCACAGGCGAGCGACATAAACAGCCTCAGCGGTCGCCAAGTGCGCAAGCGTCGCGCGGATTGACCCGTAGACACCGGGTGGGGGTGGCGCGTCGAGTAAGAGTGGATCGACGGTGCGGCAGTGGGCGAGCACCGCTTGGTTGGCCCACTGGTTAAAGCGCAGCAGCTCTTGCAGGACGCTCATCGCCCACCCTCCCTGGCATTGGCACACGTGGAGCCGTGTGTCAGCGAGTTGGTCCCCACACGGTCACGTCGTTGTTGCGGTCGAGGCCAAGTGCTACAAAGGTTGGCCAAGACAGTTCCACCACCCAGCGACTACGCCACGCGGCGACGTGCCCCGAGGCGACCGTGTCTCCGATCGTACACCACAGGGCGATACCGTTGGCGATGAGGAGCAGACGCTCCCCGGGGCGATAGTCCGGGTGCACACAATAGAAGCCGTTCGGGTCGGGGGACGCGTTGGGGACTGCACCGCCCCAGCGAGCATAGGTCGCAAGTGTTCGCTCCCACCAACTCACGTCGTAGCTCGGGTCATAGTAGGCCGCATGGCCCCTCCCTACCTCGGTGAGTGTGGGACCCTGGAGCGGCACAGCATTGGCTGGAAAGCGCTGGCGGAGCTCGTCGGCAGTGCGCAGGACATCGCTAGGTTGTGCACTGCTCCCAGCCGCGGCGAGGTAGCGGGCGAGCCCGGCCTCGAGGCCCTCGTGGGCGACGAACGTGGCGAGCGTCGCTGCGCCACGCCGGGCATTCTCGGCCGGGTCGAGCGGATAGTGTGTGTCATTGAGGCTCGACCGGGGAACAAGCAGCAGACCGCGTGCGGTCGGCGTTTCGGCCAAGGGATCGAACCGGCTGGTGACCGCAGCGAGTGCGACGACAAGATAAGGATCCAGCTGAGATGAGCGTGCAGCACGGACGAGATATTCCCCGAACGGTACCCCGCTTGCCAGAGCCTGGTCGCCTGAATCGAGAGGCGTATCCAGACCGCGCCAAGCGCGGTAGTGGAGTCCGACGTTTCCCCATTCGACGCGCCAGGCTTCCGGATTCTGCGGATCGTACGTCAAGACGCGGCGTTCAAATGCTTGCACAAGTACAAGACGTTCTTGGCCGTCGACGCGTGTCCGGATCCAGTACGGCTCGCTGATAGGAAAGCCGGTGAGAATGACCCATGGCCAGGGTTGGCGGCCGAGCCAGTCCCAGAAGACAGCCGGGATATTGTGGCCGCTCTGAGCTTCGTAGAAAGCGATGCGGACGTCCGGTTGTGTGATCGTTCGGGGGAGTACTGTTCCGTCGCGCTGAAGAAGTTCCGTTACTGGTTCGCCAAGGCGTGCCGGGGCGCGTCGTTCGGCGGCGCGATCGCCGACGGTCACCAGATCCCGGAGCGAGGCATACGTTGGGGCCGCGTCGTTCCCGATGAGATCTCCCGCGAGTGGGATTGTGGCTGGTGGCACGGGGATAAAGCGCTGGTCACCAACCTGGACGATGCCGAGCACCATGTCGCGGACGAGCAGTCCGAGTGTGAGGTTCTTGCGGGGATCGGTTGACGTGAGATCAGTGACCTCGACCCGGGCCTTGTCGAAGTAGTACACCGTTCGCGCACCACCCGAGGCTTCTGCATACGGCTCCGTCGCGACTGCGCGGATCACTGGTCCGAGTGCCCAGGCACGACCGGCGGTTTGGTAGCGAACACCCCCATCGAGCTGGACCCAGAGGGCTGCGACGGCAGGCTGGGCGGTTGTCGGATCGAGTCCCGAGGGCGTTGCACCGACGGCTGGTGCGAACGAGACGAACAGTATCCCAATCACGAGCAGCCGGATCGGCAATGCTCGCATCCCATCCCTCCCTGTACTCGTCGTATGTAGCCGATCAATGCATCAGATCGGCCGTGCGCTGGTCGCTGGCCAGCGCACGAGGGCGGAGTATACGAAGTCAAGGGCAAGATGTCAAATTCGTGAAGCGATCGTGGGGAGTAATCGGAAAACGATGGTTCAGTTCGCGCACGACCGTTCACGTGCCGATCGATCGTTCACGGGTGGTAAAAGTATATGAAGAGCTCTTGCTATTGATACTCAGAGTCTTGGTGAGCTTTGGGTTTCGCGTCAAGCTGGCCCGCGCCGTACAATGGAACGGGGCCAGAGGAAAGGAGGCAGCATGGAACGGCTCGATGAAGCGGCAATCGCTCGAGCATTGGAGAGCCTGCCAGCATGGCAGCGGCAAGGCGATGCCCTCGTGCGTGAGTTGAAGTTCAAAAACTTTCGCGAAGCGATGGCTTTCGTGAACCGCGTCGCGGAAGTCGCTGAGGAGCAGCGGCATCACCCGGACATCACGATCCGGTACAACCGCGTGCAGCTCTTACTCACCACACACGAGGCGGGTGGCATCACTGAGCGGGATGTGGAGTTTGCCCGCCGCGTCGACGAGTTGGTCAGCTAATCACCCGCCTCCAGCAGCGTCGCAAGCGCCTCCCAGGTAAGTTCCGTGACCACCTGGTCAGCCTGTACCAGGGCAGACAGGGGATACCGCGCGACGGCGACGACGCGCAGTCCCGCTGCACGCCCCGCTGTGATGCCAGCAGGTGAGTCCTCGACCGCGATGCTCCGCTGCGGAGCGACGCTGAGTCGCTGGCAGCCGACGAGGTACGGCTCCGGATGTGGCTTGCCGTGCTCAACGTCTTCAGCAGTAACAACCACTGCAATTCTTCCGGCCAGTCCGGCTGCTTGCAGAGCCCAACGTGCTTCATCGGCCAGAGAGCCTGTAACCACTGCGACTGGATAGCCTGCAGTCAGTGCTGCCTCCACGGTTGCGATGCCATCCGGCAGGAGTTCCACCGCGCCAGAGGTGAGGAGATCGCGGTAGATCAGCACTTTCTGTTGGAGCACGCGCTCCAGCCAGCCGAGCGGCACAGCAAGCGCTACCAAGGCGGTGGCAATCGCTTCACGGTCAGGCCGCCCGAGCATGACCGTCCGATAGAGTTGCTCGGGGAGCTCCGGAAGACCGAGTTCTTGGAAAGCGCGGCGTGTTGCCTCGTAGTGTGCCTCTTCGCTGTTGATCAGGACGCCGTCCAGATCGAACAGGATTCCCGCACGCTCTCTGCTCACACTGCTTCTCCCTCTGCGGTGTGGGTCTCCCTGGGTACGAGCGTTGCATACTTGCTGACAGCGCGGCCAGCCCGCGCCAGGAGGCGAGGGAAGCGACGATGACAACGCGTGTCCGTGTTCGGTTTGCCCCGAGCCCGACGGGAGACCTCCATGTCGGTGGGGCGCGTACGGCGCTCTTCAACTGGCTCTTCGCACGTCAGCACGGTGGTGCGTTCATCCTGCGTATTGAAGACACCGACCAGGCGCGCTTAGTCGGCCAGAGCATCCAAGGGATCATCGAGGGGTTGAAGTGGCTTGGTCTGGAGTGGGACGAAGGCCCCGACATTGGTGGTCCGTACGGTCCCTATATCCAAAGCCAGCGACTTGCGCTCTACCAGGAGCACGCACGCTGGCTGGTGGAGCACGGCCATGCGTATTACTGCTTCTGTACCCCGGAGCGCTTGGAGCGTGTGCGGCAAGAGCAGCGGGCGCGCGGCGAGCCCCCCGGCTATGACCGGCACTGCCGTTTCCTTCCACCGGACGAAGTCCAGGCGCGCCTGGAGCGGGGTGAGCCGGCGGTGATCCGTTTCAAGATGCCGCTGGAAGGCGAGACGACGATCGTCGATCTCCTACGCGGCGAGATCACCTACGAGAATCGCCTGTTGCAAGACCTCGTCCTGCTCAAGTCGGATGGTTTCCCGACCTATCACCTGGCGAATGTGGTTGACGATCACTACATGGAGATCTCGCACATTCTCCGGGCGGAGGAATGGATCCCCTCGGCACCGCTCCATGCTCAGCTCTACCGTGCCTTCGGGTGGGAGATGCCGGTGCTCTGTCACTTGCCGCTCATTCTGAGTCCCGATGGCAAGGGCAAGCTTTCCAAGCGGCACGGTGCGACTGGGGTGCTCGAGTTCAAGCGGCTCGGTTACCTGCCGGAGGCGATGATTAATTACCTGGCCCTGCTCGGCTGGGCCTATGACGCCGAGCGCGAGATCTTCTCGCGGGAGGAACTCATCCAGCTCTTTCGTTTGGAGGAGGTCAACCCGCACCCAGCGCGCTTCAACTTTGAAAAGCTTCTGTGGATGAACCAATACTACATCAACCATATCCTCTCACTCGACGAGTTCGCCCGCCGGTGTGTCCCGTTCTTACGAGAGGCCGGACTTGTTGGCCCCGAGGCGGAGGATCCGGGACACCCAACCTTCGCCTATGTCCGCGAAGTTGTTGCGCTGGTCAAGGATCGCGCAAAGCTCTTGAGTGAAGTTCCAGAGCTGACCCGCTTCTTCTTCACCGAGGTCGAGGACTACGATCCGGAACTGCTGTTGCAGCGCAAAGTGGAGCCCGAGGCTGTTCTCCAAGGGCTGGAGCGAACACTTGCCGTGCTGCAAGACGCAGACTTCACCGATGAGGCGGACTTGGAGCGGCGGTTACGGGCACTGGCTGAGGAGCTTGGCCTCAAGACAGGACAACTCTTCATGCCGATCCGTGTGGCGGTCACGGGACGCACCGTGTCGCCAGGGCTGTTTGAGACACTGCGTGTACTTGGACGGGAACGCTCGCTCGAGCGGTTGGCGCGAGCGCGGGAGAAGCTGGCCGCGTATCTGGCCGCCCGCGCAGCGAGCGCATCCGACTGAGATGGGGGAGGCGTGGCGTCCCAGGGGGATCGGCAGCGTGCGGGCGAGCCGGTGCACTCGGCTTTCCAGAACCGACCACGGAAGAGTTACGGGGTCGCGATCGCACTGGCCATCGTCCTTGTCGGTGTATTCGTGCAAGTCGCGGTCATTGTCTGGTCCGGTGGAGCGCTCAGTCCCCTGCAACTCAGCCTGGCATTGCTCGCGCTTGCACCATTGGCTGGAGCGGTGGCGGCTCTCTTCTGGCTCGTCCGGTATCGACGGCGTCGGTGAGCGTTCTGGATGACCGACCTTGCCAGGTTCGTGCGCCGCTGCTCGCCCCAGGGGACCAGGGCTCGGTCGCTGACAGAAGCCGGATAGGAGCGGGACGACGGGCCAGTCCTGCCGGCAATGGTGGGGCGGCGAAGGGAATGTCTGGCTTCATGCCTCCCTGTCATGCATCCGATCGAGACTCTGGGGACGCAGGAGAACTGTTGCGTTTTTGTAACGTCTTCCTCTTGCGTCTAGCCCCGCATGAAGTATCCTGAAGCTAGGCCCCGACGATTCGAGGCCGGGAATCCGAAACCCGAAAGGGGAGTAGGAAACCCGAACCGAGGATCGTCGGGGCCGTTTTTTGCCCGGTATAGGGCTCGCGGTACGGGCCCATCGAGCTTTTGGCGTTTGGTTCTTCGTCGCCCAGTGCACGAGATACTGTGCACATTATCCCTGGTAGGCATCAGCCTCGGCCAGCTATGACAGGGGCGGTCTAGGCGTCGCCTGGTCGAGGTGCATCGTCGGGTGTCGTACGGGGCGCCAAGAGTACGCAGGATCTCACCTCCGATGAGTCGGAGCAGGTGCTGGATTGCGCTCACAGGAAGCCTGCCGTTGCTGACCAGGCTTTTGGCAGCATCGTGCTCTCTCCCAGCGAAGCGGCTGACCAGCACAGGAACGCTTCGTCGCACCTGGGTGAGGCATTGTCCATGATGCCTCCCGCATTCCGGGGCGCCTCGACTGATGCATTGACACGGTCATCCTGCAGGGGGTATCCTGTTCTCAGGTCAAGAGGGCGATGGAGTCCGCCTGGGCGTGTCTTGCGCCCGAACTGCCGCTGACGGCTGATGGCTCCTGTCCACACGGTCTGTGGGCAGGAGCCTTTGGTTGTTCCCCGACCGTGTGGACGGGCAAGACGCACGGGAATGGGGGGTAACACCATGGAACAGACCTGGGCAATGGCGGCGGTGTGGACCGGACTTGCGCTCGTTGCCAGTCTCTTCTCGATCCGCCTTGGTATCTCAGTTGCGCTCTTAGAGATCCTGGTTGGCGTTGCGGCGGGTAATCTCCTTCATCTCCAGGTAACTGACTGGATCAACACGTTTGCCAGCTTTGGTGCGGTGCTGCTGACGTTCTTGGCTGGCGCGGAGATCGAACCAGAAGCGCTGCGCCGCCACCTCAAGCCGAGCCTGGCCATTGGTATAGCGGGTTTTCTCTTCCCCTTCCTCGGCGCTGCAGCTTTTGCCCGCTTCATCGCTGGCTGGACGACGCCGCAGGCCTGGATTGCTGGCATTGCGCTCTCAACAACCTCTGTCGCGGTCGTCTATGCCGTCATGGTCGAGACTGGCCTAAATGAAACTGAACTCGGCAAGCTAATCCTCGCTGCCTGTTTTGTGAACGACTTAGGTACCGTTTTGGCCTTGGGACTCATCTTTGCCAACTACAACCGGTGGCTGATCGTTTTTGTCGTCACTATGACAACTGTCTTGGCCCTTCTCCCGCGGGCGACGCGCTTCGTCGTCACCGTGTGGGGAAACCGGGTGAGTGAGCCGGAAGTGAAGTTCCTCTTGCTTGTCCTCTTCTTCCTCGGTTGGCTGGCCACGCGAGCGAAAAGCGAGGCCGTGCTCCCGGCTTACCTTGTCGGTCTGGTCGTCGCCGGGATTTTCACGCACCAGCGGACGCTGATGCTGCGCCTGCGGACGATCGCTTTCGCACTGCTGACACCCTGGTATTTCCTCAAGGCAGGGCTCTATGTCTCTCTTCCAGCCCTCATCAGTGGCTTCGGTCTGGTGGTCGCATTGTTGCTCGTGAAAATGCTGGCCAAGTTGATCGGGGTTGGTCCGCTCACCGCACTGTTTCGTCTGGGGCGCCGGAGCGGAGCCTACACCACCCTACTAATGTCAACTGGACTCACCTTCGGCACTATCTCGGCGCTCTTCGGGCTCAATAATGGGATTATTGACCGTGCCCAATACACTGCGCTTGTCACTGCTGTCATCGGCTCGGCGTTGCTCCCCACCTGGATTGCCCAGACGTGGTTTCTACCGCACGTTCCCTCACAGACGGCGAGCGACAAGTCAGCACCGGTCGGAGCAGCAGTCGCACGAGAGGAGTAACAGCTATGTACCGCAAAATCCTTGTCGGCTTTGACGGCTCAGATGGTGCGAAGGCAGCAATGCGCCATGCCATTGAACTCGCCCGTACCTTTGATGCCGAGCTCTGGAGTCTCTCCGTCATCGAGACACCCCATTGGGTAACGGCAACGGTCGGTGAGATCGATGAGCAACGCCGACTGCTCGAGCAAGAGCTCGAGCGCTTACAGCAGCTTGCTCGCCAACAGGCGGCGGAATATGGGATCGAACTCCATGCGGTCACGCGCATGGGACATCCCGCGCAGCTGCTGGTCCAAGAAGCCCAGCGTGGCAACTTCGACCTCTTAGTAATCGGCCACAGTGGTCGTTCTGGGGTCTGGGGTGTCTTCCTGGGCACGACAGCGGACAAGGTTGTTCGCCATGCACCGTGCAGCGTCTTGGTGGTGCGTTGGTAACCAGCCATGAAGACAGCACACCGTGGAGTTCCGCCGCGCTACGTGATCGCCGAGGTCCGTCATCTGCTTGTCAAGTCGGGCTGCCCACTCTGCCACGCTGAAGCAGAAGCGCTCGAGCGGTTTCTCTTTTGGTTCTTTCATGAGTCGTACGGGGAGCCTGAGGTCGTCCTGCAATATGTTCAGTCGCGTGGTTTCTGCGCGGAGCACCTGAAACTCGTCGCTGAGCGTGGACCGCAGTGGCAGGTCTCGGCAATGTTTTCGTGGATCATCGAGGATCTGCTGGCTGCTCTCCGCACCTCACTCGCAGCAGTTGCGGAGAAGAGACCTTCGCGAATCCGAGCCTGGCGCAAAGGGGCGACCAGGGTGCTCCAACCAACCGCTGGGTGTCTCTTCTGCGACGTGATTGAGCGGACACAGGAGAGCTTTATTCCCATGCTGCTGGAAGCTCTGGAGTACGACGAAACACTGCGTGCTCGCTTCGTCGAGGTCGGTGGCTGCTGCGTTCCGCACGCTCTGCGTGTTGCACGGTCGGCGCGATGGGAGCAACAGCGTGGGCTTCTGCTCGTCCTACAGGTGTTGCAAGCGGAGCTTGAGGCAACCAAGCACGATCTCGACGAGTTCTTCCGCAAGGCCGACTACCGGTACGCGCACGAACCACGCGGCACGGAGCAGCATGTCTGGCGCCGTGCCCTTGTGCAGTTTGGGTACAGAAGTGACAGGATAATCACTGAGCCAGAGTCAGACGCCGGAAGAACGGGAGGCTGATCGCTACCCTCAGCAATGTGGGTGAGTACACTTGCCCGGAGCGAACAGGAGGATTTTGCGATGCAGCTGCTGCAGGGACTCCGCAATCACATTGGTTTAGTTCCGAATCCAGTAAGCCAGGCCACACGCCAGGCACGGTCCCGCATCCGTGGTGCCGAGGTGAGCATCAGCGTCTGCCCATACTGTGCGGTCGGCTGCTCCCAGCTCGTCTATACCAAGAACGGCCATATCCTCGATATCGAAGGAAACTACGAAAGCCCGATCAACGGCGGCACCCTCTGCCCCAAAGGGGCAGCAACCTGGCAGCTGATTCACAGCCCGCTACGCGAGCTCCGCGTCAAGTATCGAGCACCCTATAGTGACCATTGGGAGGAGCGTTCCCTGGACTGGGCGATGGAACGCATTGCCCAGCTTGTCAAGCAAACCCGTGACGCCACCTTCGTCCATCGTGATGAAAACGGTCTGGTGGTCAACCGGACACTGGGGATCGCGCACTTGGGTGGAGCGACCCTGGACAACGAGGAGAACTACCTCATCAAAAAGCTCTTTACCGGTGGACTTGGCATCGTCGCCGTCGAGAATCAGGCGCGCATATGACACTCCAGCACGGTGCCCGGTCTGGGCGCCCGACTCGGACGAGGTGGTGCAACAACCACTCTGGCCAGCCTGGCCGAGAGTGACTGCATCGTCATCATGGGCTCAAATATGGCCGAGAACCATCCGGTCGGCTTTCGCTTTGTCGTGAAGGCCCGCCAGCGTGGCGCTCGCATCATTCACGTCGATCCCCGCTTTTCACGCACCTCGGCCCTGGCCGACCTCCACGTGCCAATCCGCCCGGGAAGCGACCTCGTCTTCCTCGGCGCTCTGGTGAACTACGTCCTGAACTCCGAGCGCTGGAACAGCGATCCCTTCTTCCGTGAGTATGTGCTGCACTACACGAATGCCAGTGTGATCGTCTCTCCCGACTTCCGTGATACAGAAGACTTGGCTGGGGTTTTCAGCGGCTACGATCCGCAGCAGCGCCGGTACGATCCCTCTAGCTGGCAGTATGCTGGCCGGGTACAACCACTGGAGGGGGAGCGCTGGCCATGTCGCCCGCGCATCGAACCCGAGCGCGATCCGACACTCCAGCACCCTAACTGTGCGTTGCAGGTGGTGAAACGCCACTTTGCGCGCTACACACCGGAACTCGTCGAGCAAGCCTGTGGTGTTCCCCGCGATCTCTTTGTCGAAGTCGCCGAGACGATTCTTGCCAACTCGGACCGCGACCGTACCACAGCGTTCTGCTATGCAGTCGCCTGGACGCAGCACACGATCGGCACGCAGATCATTTCCTGCTGTGCTCTGCTCCAGCTCCTGCTCGGCAACATTGGTCGGCCGGGCGGTGGGATCCTCGCGTTGCGGGGACACGCAACGATCCAAGGGTCCACCGATATCCCGACCCTCTTCGACCTGCTCCCCGGGTATCTGAAGATGCCCCGAGCAATCCCGCAGCATGCGACGCTCGCCGACTACTTTGCCCATGAGCGCCCTGCAACCGGTCTCTGGTACGACATGCCCAAGTTCCTTATTTCTCTCCTCAAAGCGTGGTATGGAGATGCTGCAACCCCGGAAAACGACTTCGCCTACGAGTTCCTGCCGAAGATCGGCGGCGACTATTCGTTCCAATCGATTCTGACCATGATGAAGGACGGGATCATTAAAGGTCTCTTCGTCATGGGGATGAATCCGGCCGTCGGTGGCCAGAACGCCCGATTGGCTCGCCAGGCATTGGCCAATCTCGATTGGCTCGTTGTTCGCGACGTCCACGAGATCGAAACGGCTTCCTTCTGGTATGACGCTCCTGAGGTGCGGAGTGGCGAGGTCCGGCCACAGGACATCAAGACCGAAGTGTTCTTCCTCCCCGCGGCCATTGCTGCTGAAAAAGACGGGACGTTCACGAACACGCATCGCCTCGTCCAGTGGCATGACAAAGCGGTCGATCCGCCAGGGGACGCTCGCTCGGAGGCCCACTTCGTCTTCCATCTCGGGCGGCGCCTTAAGGAGCTCTACGCCGGTGATGACTCACCAGCTGGTCGGCAAATCGCTGCACTGACGTGGGATTACCCAACGGTGGGGCCGCATCAGGAGCCCGACCTCATGGCCGTGGCTCGTGAGATCAGTGGATACCGGGTCAGCGATGGACGCCCAGTTGCGGGCTTTCACGAGCTGGCTGATGACGGCTCAACGGCCTGCGGTTGCTGGATATATTCGGGCATCGTCACGCCCGAAGGGGAGCACCGTGCCAAGCGACGTCGAGGCGATGATCGCGCCAGTCTCGACTGGGGCTTTGCCTGGCCTGCTAACCGCCGGATCCTGTACAACCGCGCCTCGGCTGACCCCCAGGGACGCCCTTGGAGTGAACGGAAGAAGTGGATCTGGTGGGACCCCGAACAGCAGCGGTGGGTCGGCTACGATGTGCCGGACTTCCCTGCGACCAAGCCACCGGATTATCAGCCGCCGCCGGACGCTCGTGGGCTTGATGCGCATCCGGGAACGGCACCGTTCATCATGATGCTTGACGGACAGGGATGGCTCTTCGTCCCACTTGGACTCCTGGACGGACCTCTGCCTACCCACTACGAGCCGTGGGAGACACCGGTCACCAACCCGCTCTATCCCGAGCAGCCACGGAGTCCGGTGGCACCAGTCTTCCTCCGCCCAGACAACCCGTATCACGAGATCGGTGACCCGCGCTATCCGTACGTCATCACGACCTACCGTCTTACTGAGCATCACACGGCTGGTGGCATGAGTCGCTGGGTCCCCTGGCTGGCCGAGTTGCAGCCCGCCGGCTTCGTCGAGATCAGTCCGGAGCTCGCCCGTGAGCTCGGCATCAGTACCGGTGACTGGGTCGTCGTTGAGACTGCCCGCGGCTGTGCAGAAGCCCGTGCTCTGGTGACCGAGCGTGTCCAGCCGCTTGTCATCGCAGGGCGAACCGTGCATGTCATCGGCATGCCTTGGCACTTTGGCTTTGGAGGGCTGGCAACGGGTGGCATCGCCAACGAGCTCGCTGCACTCGTTGAAGACCCCAACTCGCTCATCCACGAGGCCAAGTCGTTCACCTGCACGATCCGCAAGGGACGGCTGCGAGAGGAGGTGGGGCGGTGAGCCGTGAGAGCACGCTGGTCGGCCGCACGCGCGCTCGCCCCGGTGCCTTTGGGTTCCTGACGGATACCACGCTCTGCATCGGCTGCAAGGCGTGTGAGGTTGCCTGTAAGCAGTGGAACCAGCTGCCGATGGACGACTTTGGCTTCACTGGCATGAGTTACGACAACACCGGTGATCTTGGTGCAACCACCTGGCGGCATGTCGCCTTCATCGAACGCGTTGCCGATCGCGAGGGGCGACGTCCAACGCGTCTCCAGCCCTTCCAGAGTAACTGGCTAATGCTCAGCGATGTGTGTAAACACTGCGTCAATGCCGGATGTATGGAGGCCTGTCCCACCGGGGCGATTATCCGCACCGAATTCGACACCGTTGTGATTCAACAGGACATTTGCAATGGCTGCGGCTACTGCGTTCCTGCGTGCCCCTTCGGTGTCCCAGCGCTCAGCCCACTTGATGGCAAAGCGCATAAGTGCACCCTCTGCTACGACCGGCTGAAGGACGGCCTAGAGCCAGCCTGCTCGAAAGCCTGTCCGACCGATGCGATCCAGTTCGGCCCGGTGCATGCCCTGATGGATCGAGCGAAAGCGCGCGTTGCCGAGCTCCGAGCCCAGGGAGTGGAAGCCCAGATTTACGGTGACGAAGCGCTCGGTGGCACTGGGGGAATCGGCGGGCTCAATGCCTTCTTTATCCTGACCGCGCCACCCGAAGTCTATAACCTGCCAGCTGCGCCAGAACTCCCACAGCGACGTGTCCTGCCCGCCTTTCTGACCACGGCACTGGCGGCACTTGCGCTCGGCCTCGCCACACTTGTCACCTTCTGGCGCAGCAAGGAGGTGCGCCATGACTGAGATCCTTCGCTGGCAGCACCGGCGTGCGCCTGGAGAGCCGGTGAGTGCCGAGACGCGCGACAGTTACTACGGCTTGCCGGTCATCCACGGCCCTCACTGGCGATGGTCGATTGTGTTCTATTTCGTGCTGGGTGGACTGGCTGGCGGCAGTGCGGTGCTCGCGGCAGCGGCGCGGCTTGTCGGTGGTCACTGGGCACGGCCGATTGTGCGTGCTGGCCGCTACCTTGCCTTCTTGGCGGTGCTGCCTGGGCCGCTGCTGCTCATCATCGATCTCGGACGACCCGAGCGTTTCCACCACATGCTGCGGGTGGTCAAATTGCGCTCACCGATGTCGCTTGGCGTCTGGGGCCTCATCGGCTTCACCGCCACAGCCTTTCTCAACGCTCTGCAGCAGGCAGCCGAGGACGGGTGGCTTGGACAACGCAATCCGGCTGCTCACTTCCTGCGTCGTCTTCCTGCCCGGATACTTGCTGCCGCAAGTACACTCCCAGCCTTCTTTCTTGCTGGCTACACGGGTGTGCTCCTCGGCGCGACGGCAGTGCCGCTGTGGGCCCGCAACGCGCTGCGGCTGGGGCCACTCTTCCTCTGCTCGGCGCTTTCCAGTGCTGCCGCTATGCTCGCACTCCTTGTTGGTCGCGGGCCGGGCAACGCGCGGGCGCGCCATGCGCTCGAACGGGTGGAGCAGGTTGCGCTCCTCGGAGAGCTTGTGCTGCTCGAGGCGGTGCAGCGTGGGAGCGGGCCGGTGGTTGGTCGCCCGCTCAGCAATGGCCTAGAAGGGTGGGCCTACGCTGGCACGCGCCTCAGTGCTGGCGTTGCCCTGGGCCTGCATATTGTGACCAAGATGCTGCCGCGCCGGCTTCGACCACCACTGCGGCTAGTTGCGAGTTTGGTTGCGCTCGGTGACGCCTTTCTGTTGCGGGCCGCGATGATGTTTGGCGGTCGCCGCTCCGCCGAGGACCCGGCTGCAACCTTTGCCATCACAAGGAGGCCGGAGGATCCAGCTCGCCAGGCACGGTAAGGAAGGAGAACCAGTCGTCCCAAACGTGGAGGAAATCAGCCACATATTTGGGGTTCACGGCAGTGCCTGGCTACAGTCCCACAATCGGGGCAGGAGAACCTCCTTGCGGGTGGGTCAGCTCACCGGGTTCTCCAGCACCAGTTCGCCAACGCGGATCGTTACCCGGTCTCCTGGGGCAAGGGAAAAGTCGTCCGGTGGCACGATCCCCGTGCCAGTCATAAGCACTCCTCCCCAGGGGAAACGCAATTCTCTCCCGAGCCACCGGACGAGCTCGGCTGGCCGACGTTTCATCTGTGCCGTCGTCGTTTCACCGTGGTAGAGCAGCTGTTCGCCGCGGTGGATGACCAGTTCAATCCGCAGAGCATCCATCTCCTCTGCCTCATTGATCACCACAATTCCTGGCCCCAGTGCTCCCGCCCCGTCGTAGACCTTCGCTTGTGGGAGGTAGAGCGGATTCTCCCCCTCGATGTCGCGTGAGGAGACATCGTTCCCCACCGTGTAGCCGAAGGGCTCAAGCGACTGGGTGAACACAACGGCGAGTTCCGGCTCTGGGACGTTCCAGCGGCTGTCGCGGCGCACGCGTACAGGTTCCCCTGGTCCGACCATTCGCCATCCTTGGCCTTTAAAGAAAAGTTCGGGTCGTTCCGCCTCGTAGACGCGCCAGTAGATATCTTTCACCTGTGCTTCGGCCATCCGGGCATCACGGCTGCGCAGGTAGGTGACTCCAGCGGCCCAGACCTCCTGCTCCGGATCCAGAGGAGCCAGCAGGGGGCCGCTGGCGCGCTCACCACGGGGAAGCATCGTCAACATGCTTCGCGCCGTGGCGGCTGGGAGCTCCAGGAGCCAGCTGAGGCGGAAACCGGCTGGCAACCACTGCCCATCGCAGGCCCAGCGAATTCCCTCGCGTGTCAGGTGCCGTGTCAAGTACATCGTCCCACTCCCTCCGTTCCTCCCCATTGTCAAGCGTCATCAGCAGATCGTCGACTCCATTCCTCCACGCGACAGATCATCAGCAGCATGACACAAACCCAGTCTTTGTCGGCCCCCCCGACTCTGTCTCGACCGAGTAACAGCTCATCAACAGCATGACACGAACCAAGGAGCACGTCCTGCAAAAAGATGGGTAGCAGTTCTGGCAGCACAGCGGTTCATCTTCGGCGAAGTGGCATGTCCTGCCGGGTGCTTCCGCTGTCCTGGCTTCTCTTGGCCATCCCTTTAACTTGCAACTAGCTCGCGTCTTGTCTTCTGTACGGGCGATTCTGGCCTGGTAGTACGGTTGGTACGCGGGGTTCCATAACTGGGGGTGCATTACGGACTTACCGCCCGAGTTCTTACACCGGCAACGATGCCAGCATGCGGTGGCAGACCCGTCAGGCGCACGCGGTGGGCGTACCCGGATTCACCTGCACGAGGCGATACCATTGTGAGCAGTTAATCGATGTCGCTGCTGCAATGATCACCTTTGGGTGACAGTGACCAATATGATTGGTATGTAGCCCACAGCTGAGCCTCACGTGTACACGCCGTGAATTGTTCCGTACAATTTCCGCATTCATCCCGCCACAGGCAAACGGCAGCAATTCGATCCATCCAGGAGCAGGAGATGAATCGCGCGCCTGATTGGCTTCAGCAGGCCGAGTCGGACCTAGAGATGGCGCGGATCGCCGCGCAAGCGGGGCGGCATGAGTGGGCGTGCTTTGCCGCCCAGCAGGCCGCTGAGAAGGCGGTGAAGGCCCTGCACCTCCACCTGGGCCAGGAGGCCTGGGGGCACCTGGTGGCCCGCCTCCTGGTCGAGCTGCCCATCACGGCTCCTTCTATACTGGTGGAGAAGGCCCGCTCGTTGGATGCTCTGTCTGTGCCCACGCGCTGCCCCGATGCCTTCCCGGCGGGAGCGCCGGCTGAGCACTACGGGCCCTTGCAGAGCCAGGGGGCCATTGCCTATGCCAGTGAGATCGTTGCGTTCGTCCGTGCTCAGATGGCCGAGCCGCGCTGAGGTTCTGGAGGCGGTCACGGCTTGGGCCCAGCGTCTGGAGCTGCCGGGACTGGTGGCGGTGGGCGTCTTCGGCTCCTACGCTCGTGGTGATGCTGGGGTGGGCAGTGACGTCGATATTGTGGTGATCCTGGAAACGTCAGAGCTGCCGTTCGAGCGGAGGATGGCGCTCCTGCCGCTGGAGGAGTTGCCAGTGCCGGCGGAGGCACTGGTCTACACGCGCGCCGAGTGGGAGCAGCTGGGTAAGCGGAGCCCCCGCCTGGCCGAGACCTTGCGACGAGAGACAGTCTGGGTCCGTGGGAGGGGCTGAGGAGGCGTGATGGGCCTGCGGAAGTGGGCATTGGCTGACTTCGCCACGCGGCTACGCGTGATTTTCTCGATCTCGGCCGGGAACTGACTGTAGGTGTCCTGATGCTCGTCCATGTTGGACGAGAAGTGCTCACTGCGCTCGAGACGACCGGGATTACTTCTTCGCCAACGTCGCACTCTCCCACCTGGCTTGATGTGCTCCATCAGTCCCAGCAGGCGATCGAGGAAGCGCGAGATCACTTGGACCGAGCACAGCAGCTCCGGGCACCTCTAATGGAGACAACAAAAAGTCTTCGACAAAAGATCAAAACCCCGCGGCCCCTATGCTATACCAGTGGTGGCAAGGCGCGAGCGGGGGTGCAATGGGCGACCACCAAGCCAACCAAATGGTCAAGGAACGACTGTTCCGCCTCGTTGTGCTCGACATCGATGGGACGCTCTTGGATCCCTCGGACGTGGTACGTCCGGTGGTCCACGATGCGATCCGCGCCTGCCGCGCCCTGGGGATCGAGGTCGCCTTGGCTACTGGTCGGCGTCTGCGTACGACCCGACCGATCGTCGCGCAGCTTGGCATCCAACTGCCGTTGGTGCTGTACAACGGTGCACTAGTCTGGGATTCCGAGCGGGAAGTGGCACTTGTCGAGCGTCCACTCGATCGAGCCGGACTGGCTCGCACCCTAGCTGAGGCGGAACGTGAGGGGCTCGGTGCGCTCGTCCTGCGTGGCCCAGCCAGTGGCGAGCGCCTCGTCCTCGTCACCGATCCGCTTCCCGCCCTGCCGGAGTTCGCAGCGGAGCTCCTGCCACGTACCGGTGAGGTCGACCGGCTTCCGGCCGCGGACGTGCTCGAGCTCGACGACGTGCTGACGGTCGATCTCTTTGGTCCAGAGCGGGCGCTTCGCCGTGCGACGGCCCGTTTGGCGCGGGCTGGGCTTCCGATCTATCACCATGGCCCGTTCGAGTGGATTCCGCAGCTCCCGCGTTGGGTTGCCAACGTGCATGCACCCGGCGTGAGCAAGGCTAGTGGGGTGGAACTGCTGGCACAGCAACGGGGACTCACCCTTGCCGATGTACTCGCTGTGGGGGACGGCGAGAACGATCTCCCGCTCCTGCGTCGGGCCGGACTCGGGGTCGCGATGGGGAATGCCCCCGAGCACGTGCGTGCCCAGGCTGGGGCGGTCGTGCGGGGGCATGACGAGGACGGGGTTGCAGAGGCGCTGGAGCGATTTGTCCTCGAACCTTGGCGGCGGGCGTTGCGTGTGGCGTAACTCGCGTGCCGTCGTTGGGCGATATGGGAAGGGAAGGGGTTGCCGATGGGCATTGGACGAGGACTGCGTGCGTTGCTGGCGCTCGCGCTCCTCGCCACGAGTCTTGTCGGTCGACCGGCCGCAACCGTCTCAGCTCAGCGGGACCCTGCAAGCCGTGCCGAGTTCTTCGGGATCGTCGGTCGCGATCCTTGGTACGAGTTCAATACGGATCCGGAACGCGCCCCACTTGATGTCAATCGCATCTTTCTCGAGACGATGATGGCGGAGATAGCTGCGCTCGGTGCCCGTTGGGTGCGGATCGAGCTCCATGCCGAGTATGACACTGCTCCTGGCCCGGGCTGGATCGATTGGAACAAGCATGACTGGTACCTCTTCGATCTCGCGCCTCGCTACGGGATGAAGGTGCTGGCGGTGCTCGGTTCGGGTATCTTGGCCGATGTTGACGAGTCTTATCGCTTTCGGACGATCAACGAGTCGCCTGACCGTGACGGCCGTAACCGATACACCCGTGCGTTTGTGGAGCGGACCAAAGAAATTGTTGGGCGTTACGGAGGAGCACTGAGCGCGGTTGAGCTCTTGAACGAGCCGAACGCCAATGAGCTTCTCCAAGAAGAGACGGGCCAGCGAGAGCATGCAGTCCGCCCCGAGATCTATGGGCGACTCGCTGTGGATGTCTACGAAACAGTGAAACAGCTCAGCCCCTCAACGCGTGTGGTTGCTGGCAGCCTTCTTTTCGACCGTCATCAGGATGGTGATCGACACCTGGACTGGTGGCGTGCGGTCTATGAGAGTCCCGCTGTGCGGGAGTACCGGGCGCGCACTGGCCGTTATCCCTGGGATGCTGTCTCGATCCACCCGTATTTCTTACCGGATGCCGGCAGTGTCCTCGCTGCAGTGCGCGAGCTCCGAGCGAGCCAGCTCGCTTATGGTGACACGACTCCGATTTGGGTCACGGAAGTCGGCATGCCAGCTGATCCCGCTCCCTGGTCTATGACTGGCGTTGCCATGCCAACGCCAGCCGAACTGGCTCAGGCGGAGTTTCTCCGCCAGGTCTACACACTCTTGTGGGAGCAAGCACCGGAGGTTGAGCGCGTCTTCTGGTTCAAGTTTGAGGACTTTGGTCTCACGCACGGATACGCAAGCTGGGGCCTGGTGCGTCTCCTTGACTCGGGTAAGGTCTACGGGCGAGAAGCGATTCCCTGGCCGCGGAAGCCCGCCTACCTGGTCTACCAGCAGTTGGCGCGACCTGAGGCGGTGCCGACGAGTCGCGTCCCACCACCCAGTGATTCGAGTGTGCGCTACTTTCCCGAAACGGGGCATACCCTGAGTGGGCCGTTCCGACGCTACTGGGAACAGAACGGTGGGCTCGCTGCCTTTGGATATCCTCTGACGGAGCCGTTCTGGAGCGGTGGCCGGCTTGTCCAGTTCTTTGAGCGCGCCCGCTTTGAATACTGGCCGGAGTACCGGGGGACTCCTCATGAGGTCCAGCTTGCTCATCTTGGCCGCTGGGCTCTCGGCGACCGCACCTTCCCGCCACAGCTTCCGCCTGAGAAGCTCGGTCCGGATCAGCGGTATTTCCCCGAAACCGGCTTCGTCGTTCAGGGTGCCTTTTTGCGATACTGGGAACAGAACGGCGGGCTCGCTCGCTTTGGGCTGCCGATCAGCCCAGAGTTTCGTGAGGTGAACCCGAGCGATGGGAAGGAGTACACCGTGCAGTATTTCGAGCGGGCTCGCTTCGAATTCCACCCGGAGGCGGCTGGGACGCCGTACGAAGTCCAGCTCGGTTTGCTTGGAGCGCAAGCAGTGCAGACACTCGGCTGGTATCGCTGATTCGCCGAGAGGATGGTTCAATGAGCGAGCAGATCGCACCGATCCAAGGAGCTCTTGTTCCTGCACCGCCGGGAAGCGGCCTTTTGCCGTACGGGCTCCCCGATCCCGGAGTACAACCGCTCCTGCCTGCCACGCGGACGGTGCGCATCGAAGCGTTCCAGCATGTTGCGATCCGTGTTGCTGACCTCCAGGTGGCCGAGAACTTCTACCGGGAGTTCTTCGGTATGGAGGTCGTCTGGCGCGTCCGGCGTGCGGGTGATGCCTGGGAATATCTCCCCCCTGACTTTGACTGGGACGCGGGGCTGCGCAGCGGTGTCTTCCCGCAGTACGTCCTGCTCCGCAACGGTCCGCTTGCGTTGCTCCTGCAGTTCGCTGGTCGCGGGACGGTCTTTGTCGAGCCGCGTCTGGTCCATTTGAGTCTGCGTGTTGCACCGGAGACGCTCTTGGAACTCCGTGCCGAAGTGCTTATCCGTGGCTACGCAGTTGCCGAAAGTGACGAGCACTCCTTTGTCTTTCGTGACCCCTTCGGAATCACCTGGCACCTGACCGATCGGCCAGCGAGCTGAGTACGGGTGCTCCGCGGAGCGCAGAAAGGAGTCTTGGCATGCTCCATCCCTACCAAGAGCTGATCGATCTTCTCTCCGAGACGCCGCGCCGGCTCCAGAGCATGCTCCGCGATAGAGAGACGAGCGGAAGTGAAGGAGAAACCCCGCTTGCGCGCATCGTCGCCCATTTGGCCGCGGTCGAAGCGCTGATGCGCCAGCGCATCTTACGGATGGTTGCCCAGGACACACCGTATTTTCGTGCTGTCGATCTTACTGGCACAGCGGAGTCGGTGAGTTCACTGGCTGAAGCGTTGGAGCGGCTTGGCCAGGAGCGGGGCGATACTCTGACGACGCTGATGACACTCTCCCTCAAGGACTGGGAACGCCGTGCCATCCACGAGCGGCTCGGCGAGGTGACGGTGGAGGATCTCGTCGAGCAGCTCGTGGAGCATGATCGGCTTCACCTCGAGCAAGTCGAGCAGTTGTTGGCCGGTCAGGAGCCGGCCTGGCCTCCAGAGCCGAGCTGAGCAGGCGCTGCCGCTTCGACAAGCGCCAGGACTTCGTCGAGACGGTCGTGAGCGGTGACTGCACGCACGACAGTCTCGTCCAACTGTGTCTCCCACGGCTTCAACGCTGTGGCCAGTTCTTCGGCGTACTCCACGGCGATCGCGGTGGCGAGCGCTCTGACGCCCATGCGAGCAAAGTGCTCGCGATAGCCTGGGAAGCGCTCGTAACGTGCTGCCTCCTCTTCGAGGCGGGAAAAGGCTTGGCGGCCGAGCGCGACGCGCACATACGCGTAGCGCCGTGGGAGCGCTCGTCCGGCGGCGGTGGCGCCTTCGGCGAGCCAGTGCGTCGATTGTTCGACGTGCGCCGGAGTGAGCCAGTTGAAGAGCACGGCATCGGCCAGTTCGCCGGCGAGGCGGCACATGCGCGGGCCGAGCGCCGCGATGACGAGCTCGCAGGGAACGGCTGCGCGCAGTGCCAGCGCGCCCGCGCGGACGCGCGCGAGAGCACCCGGGCCGGCCCCGGAACCGATGCCCAGGCGGAGGCGATCAACTGGAAGCTCGAGTTCCCGCACTCGTTCCGCGATGCGTTCTGGGGTCCAACGCGTCAGCGGTAAGACGCCGACTCCGAGCGCGATGCGTTGGGTGACTGATGCTGCTGCGGCGAGTGCTGCCAACCCGTCGCCGTCTGGCGTGTCGTTGACCCAGAACGTGCGATACCCCAAGGCCTCGCAAGCAGCTGCTGCTGCGCGGATGACCTCATGGGAGACCGCCGCAGCCAGTCCGAACCCTCGTGCGGACATTGCACAACTCCTTTCATTTCTCGCTCGGCAATCGTAACCGAGGAAGCGCGGCATGGTGGGGAACAGGGCAGAACTCCGCCATCCTGCAGGGCTGCTTCTGTGCGATACAATGAAGGGTTCGTGCCGTGGCGGGGGTAACGCCACGACGAAGAGGTAGGTTGCTCATGACGACGGAAGCTCGCACGAGACCTGTCCGGATCGTCATTGCCGGTGGTGGGTTCGCTGGGGTGACAGCAGCACACGAACTCCGACGGGCCGCACGTCGGGGGGAGATCGAGGTTGCGTTGATCTCCCGCGAGAACGCGTTCGTCTTCTATCCGCTCATGCCAGAAGTGATCTCAGGAGCCTTACGGGTTGAAACCATTCTGACGTCAATTCGGCAAGTCGTCCCCCATGCTCGGCTCTACGCCGGCGAACTCACCGGCGTTGACCTTGAGCGGAGGGTCGTCACGATCCAGCACGGGCTGTACCAACATCGCCAGGAGCCCTTAGAGCTCCCGTACGACCATCTCGTTCTGGCGCTCGGTGGTGTACCGGCCACGTTCGGCATTCCGGGGCTTGACGACTACGCGTTCGATGTCCAGCGACTCGCGAACGCCTTTGCGCTCCGGAACCACCTTATCGATCTCCTCGAACAAGCCGATATTGAAGCGGATCCCAAGGAGCAGCAGCGCTTACTGACGGTGGTGGTGATCGGGGGCGGGCCAACAGGGGTGGAAGTCGCGGCTGAGATCCGCAGCCTCTTCACGCATGCGCTCCGGTATTACCAGAACATTCGGCCGGGAACGGAGCGGGTGGTGCTGGTGGAGGCCTTGCCACGCCTGCTCACGAGCTTTCCTGAGACAGCCGCCGTGCGTGCTGTACGGGAGCTGCAGCGGCGCGGGATCGAGGTACTGCTGGGCCGCAAGGTTGTCCGCGTAGAACCTGCTGCCGTTCTGCTCGACGATGGGACGGTTCTGGAGTCACGGACCATCGTCAGCGCGATCGGCGTGGAACCGAACCCGATTGTGCGGAACTTTGGTCTTCCGCTTGATGAACGGGGACGGATCGTCGTCGATGAGTTCTTGCGAGTCAATGGCATGACGAACGTTTGGGCGCTCGGCGATAATGCAGCTGTCACCGACCCGACAACTGGTCGGCCCTATGCGCCGACCGCCCAGCACGCAGTGCGGCAAGCTCGGTTGCTGGCGCGCAATCTCTTGGCTACCTTGCACCACCGCGAGCTCGCTCCGATGCGGTATCGCACGCGCGGCATGATGGTCACGCTTGGCGATCATGCTGCGATCGCCTGGCTTGGTCGGGTGACGCTTGATGGCTTCCTCGCCTGGTGGCTCTGGCGCACCTACGCGCTGCTGCACATCCCGCGCTGGGATCGTCGTATCCGGTTAGCGATGGAGTGGACGCTCGATCTCCTGTTCCCACCGGAACTCGTCCAGCTCAAGGTGGGACAGCCTGCGCCGGCCACCCGCCGTGTGGTCGAAGCGGCTCTGCGTCGACTGTGGGAGGCAGCGCCACCATCGAGTCATCCGGCGTCGCCGGTAGTTAGCTCAGCGCCGCACCGCGAGTGAACGGAGAGCGGCGAGTGCCGCCTCGACGTCCGGAAGCGCACGCAGGGGTGCCCGCTCGCGGTAGACAATCGTGCCGTCACGGTCGACGATGACGATTGCCCGCGCGGGGACCTCACGGTACCCGATAAACTCGTCGATTTTCAGGTCGTAAGCAGTGATGACCTCGCGGCTCCAGTCGCTGAGGAAGGGAAAATCGACCCCGAGTTCGCGTGCCCACGCTGCCTGAGCGAAGTGACTGTCGCAGCTGATCGCGTAGACTTCGGCGCCGAGCGCGCGAATCTCCTCGATCTTGTCCCACAACTGGGACAACTCGTTCCTTCAACCGCTTGTGAAGGCGAAGTGGAAGAAGGCGAGAACGGCGATGCGCTCGCGTACGATTTCACTCAAGGCGAGCGGCTGACCAAGCGTGCTGGGGAGACGGAAATCTGGAGCTCGTTCACCGACCTGGCCTGCCATCGTCCTTCCTTCCTCCCAACCGAACCGACATCTGCATCATGCTCCGATGGTACGATACCGAAAGCGAGCAGCGCGCGTACTGGAGGGAGTGAGCAAGGCCGTGCAGCTGTTCAATGCGCTGACTGGACGAGTCGAGCCTTTCTCTCCGGCCGACGGGCATACCGTCCGGCTCTATGTGTGTGGCGTGACCCCCTATGACACGACCCACATGGGGCACGCAATGACGTATTTGGTGTTCGATGTCTTCAATCGTATCTGTCAGCATCATGGCTGGCGTGTCAAGTATGTGCAAAACATTACAGATATCGACGACGACATCCTACGCAAAGCACGTGAGGTGGGAGAGCCATGGGATCGGCTCGGGGATCGGTATGTCCGGCAGTTCCAGGAAGACCTGAATGCGCTCAACGTGCTTTTCCCTTCAGTCTTTCCTCGCGCCACGGAAGAAATACCGCTGATGATCGAGATTATCCAGCGACTGCTCGAGCAGGGTGCAGCTTACGTACGTGACGGCAATGTCTACTTCCGTGTTGCCAGCGATCCTGACTACGGGCATCTGTGTCGCTGTAGTCGCGAGGAGATGATTCGCCTCTCGGCCGAGCGGGGCGCCGATCCGCAAGATCCGCGGAAGGAAGACCCGCTCGATTTCGTTCTTTGGCAGGCGGCACAACCTGGTGAGCCGACCTGGGATAGCCCCTGGGGTCCAGGACGTCCTGGTTGGCACATCGAGTGCAGCGCGATGGCGATAAAGTACCTTGGCCCACAGATCGATGTGCACGGTGGTGGCTCCGATCTGATCTACCCGCATCACGAGAGTGAGATTGCCCAGTCGGAAGGCTACACCGGCCTCAGGCCTTTCTCACGTTTCTGGGTGCACGTCGCCATGGTTGAATATCAGGGCGCCAAGATGTCGAAGTCGCTGGGGAATCTCGTGCTGGTGCGTAACACACTGCGCCGCCACACTGGCGACGCGATCCGCCTCTATCTCCTCAGCCATCACTACCGGACGCCGTTTGCGTATGAAGATGATGGTCCGGCGCGGTTTGAGCCACTTGTCCAGCGCTTGCGCGAGGCAGTGAATGTGGTTGGTGGTCAGGCAACACCGCTTGACCTGGCCCCATTGCGCGACGAGCTCGCGGCGGCGCTCTCGGACGACCTTGATACACCGCGGGCGATCGCCGTGCTGGCCGAGGCAGCCGAACGGCTGCTTGCGGCGGCTCGGGAGGGGCGCGACGTGGAACGCGCCCGCGAGCAGCTCCGCGAAATGGGCGAACTCATTGGCCTCACGGTGACTCGGTAAGCCTATGACCGGCGAGGCCAGTTGGGACAGTACCCTGCTTCCCTTATTGTGATCGGGTTCCGTCACGGTAAGCCAGGTCGTGAGAGCGAAGGAGGTTTCGGGCTCCCTGGCTCTCGGTGCCGTGGCCGCATCACTCCTGGGTGGTGAGGTTTCTGCTGCTCTTCGGGAGACCTTCTGGACTTCTTCTTGATGGGCAGGCGGGCGCTGGAAGAGGGTTGGCGCCGGTGAGTACCACGCTGTTTGCTTCCTACGGCAAGGAGATGCGGTAGGAGAACTGAACCCTCCCTAAGTCACGAGAGCAGCTGCTGCCCTGGGCTTGGCAGCGGTGGGGCACCCAGGCAGCGCAGTGGCAGCCTGCGCCTCGCTGTGGGGGAGGCTGTGCTGGCCATGATGGGGCGCGCCACTCCGTGCAGTCGTCTCGGCGCGAACGTGAGGAGGAGACAGGCAGGTAGCTGGTAGTGCTCGCCAGGTATCGGGCCTAAGGACTGCAGCAGGTGGTGCTGTCTGTGGGACGGTGGTGGAAGAAGAGTGCGCGCTGGTCAGGGGCCGATCGGACTAGCCAGTGGTCGGACGCGCAGAGCGATTTTCAACCCCGGTGGGCCACGACGGTACGCGACTTGGAGAAGGTGCTGCCCGAGTATGGCGCAGGTACAGACGCCGCTGGCAGCGGGATGGGGCGGTGAGTGAGATCTTGGTCGGCTCCCGTTCCCTGCATGTCCAAGGAAGACGCCAAACAGTGGGCTTGCACCTCATCGTCGAGCAAGCTCTAAGAACCTGAAGGGGCCGTTACAGCACGCTCACTGCTCGCGAGCTAGGCTAGGAACTCGTACCTGGAGTTCCGGATAATGGGCAGCGAGTGGGCGCAGACCATGACGAGGGCTACCATGGCTGCCAAGGTACCTTGTGCTGCTCATCCAGTTGTGCCAGCCTCATCGGCTGGCAGAGCCGAGCGCTGGCACTATGCTGGTCTGCAGAGTCATCGGCAGGAGTTCTGTGGGAAAAATCAAGAGTTCGAGCGTTGTGTCCACCAGCACAAGCTGGGGGTGGTCGAGTGGCAGCTGCCCGAAAGTGGCGTACGGTATTTTGGCGCTAACGCGAAGGCGTACAAAATACTGGACCGGTAACGAGAAGATAATAGGCCCGAATGACCACACGATATACGGCTCTGCGACTTGGGAGCAGAGAAGGCAGCCCAAATCTGTGCTCTTTTTTCGTGCTCGATTCGCCTCTAAGGCTGAAGTCTCGTGAGGCTCTGCACCCATTCCCGAGCCTTGCTTATTGACCGGTGCAGCTATGACCGGTCAGTTGGCTAGCGGGAAGCGCGCATGGGCAATCGGCGGGGTGAGGAGGCCGATCCTGATACCGACATGCACAGGATAAACGAACATCAGGCTTCAAAGAAATTGCTCTTCAGTTCAATGTATGGGTTAGTACAGCTCGCTGTGAGTCTACAGCCCACCTGTTTGGGTAGGGCAAAACAACCCATTTGGGTGTGATACAGCGCTTTGCTATCCGCAATGATTGAATGGGATCAGGGCTAGGTTAAGGAGGTGCCCAATGCGTACACACTATGTGCTCCCGATCCTGGTCACCTCGCTGCTCTTGGCCCTCGTCGCTGCCGCATGCGCAGCCCCAAAGCAAGTTGCACCGGCAGCGAAGTCGTCGGAGGTTCAGGTGGTAGCACGTGAGTACAGCTTCGAACCAGCTGTTATCGAAGTTCAGGTAGGACGTCCATTCACCTTGATCTTGGAGAACCGGGGAGCGCTTGAGCACGACATCGAGGTGCATGGGGCAAATATCCATCTCCACGCCGAGCCAGGGGAGACGGTGCAGGGAACCTTTACCATCACCAGTCCAGGAACCTATGAGGTGACGTGCGAGGTTCCTGGCCATAAAGAGTTGGGGATGGTCGGAAAACTTGTCGCCAGCTGAACACCCGGCTCAATGGAAGATCTCTCGCGCTCTCCGCCATCAGTGTGCTCCACCTGATCTCCTCGACGGGCCTGATTGGTAACGAGAATTATTGAGGGTGGGGAGAGCAAACCATCCCGCGGCGACCTGGCTAGCTGCCACCAAATGCCCCGTGCCGGCTTTGGTAGGTCGCCGCGGCTACTTTATATACCGTCGGTGCCCCAGAGGGATTGCTTCGGCCGTTACGACACGTACGCTGAGGCTCAGGGATCCAGGCACTGATCCTACACTCTGTGTCAGCTCGAGCAGGTAAGGCGCAGAGACGCGGCAGTCGCTGCGCCGACAAGGAGTGGGTCTTCGCTCGCGAGCTGCGGCGTAGCTCGCCATAGAGGGCCAGAACTTAGCCGCCCAAAGCAGGAACGGTGACAAAGGTCATTGGCTCTGCGATCCCCTCTCTGTCGCTCCGGCGTCTTCGGCTACGTCCTGTGCGCTGCCCACTTCACAAGAGTAATCCGGCACCGCTGTTCCGCTGCCGATAGCACCTCAAAAGCTGCCATGCTCTCGGCTAGATTGGTCAGTCGACACACTTGCGTTGCTTGGCCAGCAAGCTCTCGCTAGCGCTCATCCGTCCCGGTACCAGCCGTATCTTGCCTTCGGCGATGCGGCACAGTCGCCTGTCATGACCATGAGTTACTCTCGCTGCTGTTTCAGTTCCGTTTGGAATGTCTCGAGGCTTCCACTGAGTACCTCCCTGGAGTGGTACCCGAGTTCGATTGCCATCGACGCTGAGCATGATGCGCAAGCACGAGTGGGAGCTTACCCAGATTACAAACTCTCCGTTCTAAGAGCACATGTGGTCTCCGTCTTGTGAAGCCACTACCGAGCTGTCGCCTTAAAGTGTGGCGTCAAGCGACACAGTAGTCCGCGATGGCTGAGGAGGGGATAGTCCCGCGTCTTCTGCTTCGCATACCCCATGCCAGCTGCCACCAGCTCAGCGAGGAGTGTGCTTCTACGACAGAGCCTCTCGCAACGGGCCATCGCTCAGGACGCGGACGCTCTGACATGCTCACAACTCCGAGCTGCCGCAGTAAGCCGAAGACTGCTGTTCTGAGGGAAGCGAGTGGAGCCGGTGCTCCTGCTGCACGAGATTAGCCAGCTGGGCCTCATACACGCCCTGACCTCATGAGGCATATCCAGCCGCCCTCCAGGGGTAGCGACATCGTGCCATCTTGTCGAGTAATGTCACTGCGAGCGGAGCGTCGTCGGTCCTCGACCACTGCCAGCTCCACTTGCTGTTGTCCAGACGGCTGTCAGCCCGGCCGCTTGCTCAGGATGACTTCGATGCGGCCGCGGAGATGCCGAAATGTCAGGTACCTTCGGATGCTGGCTGGGCCGGCTACGCGCCCAACCTTGAGGAGCACGTCGTCATAGTTGGCACTGGTAAGCTGAACCTTGGACGGAGGGACGCATTGGGGCATCCCTGCTGTCCCACCAACCTTTTGCCTCTCGGTCTGGGCCGCCTCACGATGGTAGCAGCACGAGCGCTGGTGTAATTGAACTAGGTGATCGACCACACGACATTTGCCTCTCGGGTGGAATTTGTCGCACGCCGAGCTCTGTGTCGCACACCCCTACTCCCCAGCAGAGACCCAGAACTCGCCCATTTCTGGCTAGCGGCAACCACCGTTGGTCTTGGCTGGCCTACCCAGCTCGCTGGCCTAGATGCGTGCCGACACCTGCTACTACTTATGCGCGTCACAGCAGGGCGGAAAATCGAGCGGCTCGGCGCCAGGCTGGTATATTCACCTGGTCAGGAGCGCGACCGCATTCTGCCTGGGGGTACTGCACGGTTGGTCGGTCTCACTTATTTCCCTTGCTGGCTTGACAGCTGCTCGCTCCTGCGGCAGGCTGGACTGTGGGCAAGGTGGATACATGGAGGGATCGGAGTGATGGGTGAGATCCTGCCAATCAGCGCCGGTGTTGTCGTTGGCCTCATCTGCTGGCGAATAGCCTCGATGCGACTTCGTACCGCTGCTCTGGTGATCTTCAGCGTTCTCTTTGGAACATTGGCCAGCTTCCTCACTGGCGAACTCGCCTTGACGTGGGCTTTCCTTTTGATTGACATCCCACTCGTCTTCCTGGTTGCTGTCGGAACAACCCTGCTGGTCGCACGCGTGGCTCGAGTTCGCCAAATCGCTCGCCACTGACCAGCGACCGCGCGTCTACAGTGAGCGCCGCCCTGCTTGCCATTCGGCGGCGCTCAGCCATCGGAGAGTGAGACTTCTAGTATGAGAAGTCGTTCGGAAATGGCTGCTGATCAGCGCGGAGATTACTCGCGCCACGACGAACCATTGCTGACTGAACAACGGCGCTGGCACTGGTGGCAGCGTGCAGTCATCTACCATATCTACCCCCGCTCGTTTGCGGACAGTAACGGTGACGGTGTCGGCGACCTTGAGGGGATTCGCCGGAAGCTCGACTACCTTGTGTGGCTTGGCATTGACGCCATCTGGCTTTCTCCCATCTTCCGCTCGCCGATGGCTGACTTTGGCTACGACATCAGCGACTATCTCGATGTTGATCCAACATTCGGGACGTTCGAGGATCTTGAGCGGCTGATCGCGGATGCCCATGCACGGGGACTCAAAGTGATCCTCGACTTCGTCCCCAACCATACCTCCGACCAGCACCCCTGGTTCCTTGAGTCACGCAGTAGCCGTGATCATCCGCGCCGTAGCTGGTATATCTGGGTTGATCCTGCCCCCGATGGTGGCCCACCGAACAACTGGCGCAGTGTCTTTGGTGGCTCGGCATGGGAGCTTGATGCCGCGACAGGACAGTACTATCTGCATACTTTTCTGAAGGAACAGCCCGATTTGAACTGGAGAAATCCGGAAGTTCAAGCAGCGATGCTCGATGTCCTTCGCTTTTGGTTCACCCGGGGAGTTGATGGTTTTCGCCTCGATGCCATCTGGTTCCTGATCAAAGATGAGGAGCTGCGTGACAATCCGATGAACCCAGACTACACGCCAGATCAGCCACCGTATCGCGAGCTGCTTCCGGTCTACACGAGCGATCGTCCGGAGATCCACGATATTCTCGCTCGCATGCGGCAAGTCGCCGATGCCTTTGGTGAGCGCGTCCTCATTGGCGAGATCTACTTGCCTGTCGGGCGACTCGTCGCCTATTACGGCTGCCCGCATCGTCGCGAGCTCCACATGCCGTTCAACTTTGAGCTGCTGCTAGTGCCCTGGGAAGCTCGCCGTGTCGGCGCCGCGATCGATACGTACGAGGCGCTACTCGGCCCTGATGACTGGCCCAACTGGGTATTGAGCAACCACGATCGGCCACGCGTCGCGACGCGTATCGGCGAGGCGCAAGCACGCGTCGCTGCCATGTTGCTCTTGACCCTGCGTGGGACGCCGACGATTTACTACGGTGATGAACTGGGGCTTTCCGATGTCCCTATCCCCCCTGAACGGCGTCGTGATCCTCTTGAGCGGACTATCGGCCCTGGGGCCGGTCGCGATTCCTGCCGAACACCGATGCCATGGGATGACAGCCCCGGTGCCGGATTCACTACGGGTGAGCCTTGGCTGCCTCTGAACCCGGATTACGCGACGCGCAACGTTGCGGTGCAGCGCAAGGACCCTCGTTCCATGCTGTCGCTGTACCGGGAGCTCTTGATACTGCGACGGGCTGAGCCGGCGCTTGTCGTCGGCCGCTATCGGCCCGTCCCGGCGCCGAATGACCTTCTCGCCTTTCTCCGCGAGGCCGCTGGTCGACGCTTGCTCGTTGTGCTCAATTTCGGTGGACATGAGCGGACGTTCACGACGAGCCGCTTTACCCTGCGCGGTCAGGTGCTCCTCTCCACATATCTCGATCGTGCTGGTGAGATCATCGAGAGCGGTCTCGTCCTCCGACCAAACGAGGGCTGCATCGTCGCGCTACGAGAGTAGCCGCTCTACGATTGAAGATGTCTCGAGTGCACGGCCCTCAGCACCTGCCAACCCGATTCAGCATGCAGTCCACGAACGCGGAGAGCTGGCGGTCGCCTGACCGCCTCAGTCACGTGTCCCGATCGGTACGGCCGTCACTGCAGCATCCGCACCTCTACTAGGACACGCGTGAGCGTATTCGGGAATTTGTCAGACCATCGACAGGTCGATTACGCGCTTCCGTAGCGTCCCGCACATGGCTGGGGTGTATGGGGCAACCTGGCCCGCAGAACCTTATCTCTGGGTTTTTGCTTGTCCTCGCCGACTGAGTCGGCGCCTGGGCACCACACCGGAGATCTTCCCAGACGGCTTGACGTCTCTCGGCCAACATCGCATTATCGCCGTGCTGACGACCAAGACCGAAGGAGGTCGTCAGGCCAAGTGTTTGATGTCGTCAGCTGCGGAGAACTCCTGATCGACTTTGTTGCACTCCGGCGTGGTGTTCGCCTGGCCGACGCGCCAGCGTTTCGCCGCGCTGCTGGTGGTGCGCCGGCCAATGTTGCGGTCGGGGTTGCCCGACTCGGTCACCGGGCAGCATTCCTTGGTCAGGTGGGTGACGATGACTTTGGTCACTACTTAGCGGAAACACTTCGACGTGCCGGCGTCGATGTGCGTGGTCTGCGGTTCACCGCTGCTGCCCGTACTGCGCTCGCGTTTGTCAGTCTACGCGCCGATGGTGAACGTGACTTTCTCTTTTATCGCCACCCCAGCGCTGACATGCTCTGGCGTCCCGAGGACGTTGATCGCGAGGTGGTACGTGTGACTCGCATCTTCCACTTCGGCTCCATCTCGCTCATCAGTGAGCCGGTTCGCTCGGCGACGCTTACTGCGCTGGCCGAGGCTCGTGCGCACGGCGCACTCGTCTCTTATGATCCCAACCTGCGCCTTGCGCTCTGGCCCTCGGCAGAAGCAGCGCGCGAAGGGATGCTGCTTGGCTGGCGCGAAGCGGATCTCGTCAAGCTTAGCGAGGATGAACTGACCTTCCTTGCTGGATCGCCCAATCCCGCAGCAGTGCGTCAGCTGTGGCACGAGCGTCTCCGCCTCGTGGTGGTGACGCGGGGAGCGGCTGGGTGTACGTATCTTCTGCCGGAGGGACAAGGGACCATACCGGGATTCTCAGTGCGGGTGGTCGATACGACCGGTGCCGGTGACGGCTTTGTCGCCGGTCTACTCGTGGGCTTGCTTGAGCAGAAAGGAGATTGGTCACGAGAGGCGATCGAACGGGCGTTGCAGCTGGCCAATACCGTCGGTGCACTCGTCTGTACCCGCCGTGGTGCAATTCCCGCCTTACCGACACGTTCCCGCGTGATGCGCTTCTTACGTGAGGCGAGTCGTGCAGCATTCGCCGATGGAAAGCATGGTCGAGGCGAGACCTGAAGGGAAGGACGATGGAGCGCGAGCGTTTGCGAGAACTCGATCGCGTTGTGCTGGGTGAGATTTGGACGTCGGATGAAGCCTGGCGGAATCTCGTCTATCTCTGTGATGACCTTGGCCATCGTTTCGCGGGCTCAGAGCAGGAGTGGCGAGCGGCCGAATTCCTGGCCGAACGCCTACGCGCTTATGGACTCGAGAACGTCCGTCTCGAGGAGTTCCCGATGGTGACTTGGGAACGGGGACCCTGCCAGCTCTGGGTGATCGAGCCCTTGGAGCGGGAGCTCCCATCCCTCGCAATGCCCTATTGTCCCAGTGCGCATCTCGAGGCCGAAGTGGTCGACGTGGGAGAGGGGGAACTCCCGGACTTCGACCGGCTCGCGAGCGAGATTCCGGGCAAGATCGTCCTGACCGATGCTGAAACGAACCGCCCTGGCGAGCGCAAGAGCCACCGGACTGACAAGTACAACTGGGCCGTGCAACGTGGTGCCGTTGCGGTGCTTTTTGTCAATCAGAATCCAGGACAACTGCATATCACGGGCTCGCTTACCGGCCGGAATCCGAACGGGACGAGTGCTGTGGACCGTGAAGCGCCCATTCCCGGTCTCGGGCTGAGCTATGAGACCGGTATGTTCCTTCGCCGCCTTGCCAAGCGCGGAACGCTGCGCCTCCGCATCGCGACCGAGAACCGAACGTGCGAAGCACGTTCGGCGAACGTCATCGGTGAGCTTCCCGGTCGGACTCATCCTGAGGAGATCGTGCTTGTTGGTGGGCATTATGATGGCCACGATATTGCCCAAGGCGCGAGCGACGATGGCGCAGGGACGGTGGTTGGGCTGGAGGTCGGCCGGGCCCTCAGCCGCTTGCGAGGCCAACTCGCGCGGACCGTCCGTATCATCTGTTTCGGTGCCGAGGAACTCGGGCTCCTTGGGGCCTATTACCACGCGGCGCGCGCGGCAGCGCATGACGAGCGCATTCGATTCGTCCTCAACCTCGACGGCGCGGGACGTGGCAGCGGCGGGCAAGAACAACTTGTCCTCTCTGGCTTACCGGAACTCGTTCCCTACTTCCAAGCGATCAGCCGAGAGCTTCCCTACGACTTCGCGATCCGGGACGAACTCAACGCACACTCCGATCACTTTCCGTTCGCCCTACGCGGCATCCCAAATGCAACACTGAGCAGCCGCGATGCGACGAGTGGCATGGTCGGGCGTGGCTGGGGACATACCGAGGCGGACACGCTCGACAAAGTCACGCTCCGCAGTATCCAACTCGCAGCGGCGCTCGCTGCGCGCTTGGTAATCCGCCTGAGTGAGGATGAGGCGTTCCCGGGACGGCAACGCACACCGGAAGAGGTGCGGCAGCAGTTAGCGGAGGCGGGGCTTCTTGAGCGTGTCCGAGCAAGCGAAGGGAACGTGATCTGACGAACGTTCCTGGGGTCTCATCGGGAGGCACAGAGTAAACAACTCGCACCGGCGTGAGCAGGGGGATGCAGACGCACAGTCGCCGATGCTGGACTGTCTTTTAGTCGTTCATTCGGCGGGGAGGTTCTTTCCATTGCCTGCCCACATCCAGCCTGCTACCAGGCCTGTTGCGGCGAGCGTGGGTGTGCCCGTCTCCAACAGCCCCCCTTACGCCGGTTCTCTGTGCAGCACTGGTGTGTTGATCACATATCTCCCAGCCAGCGAACTGAAGCAGGTCATCAGAGGAGGGATGGTCAGTCGCTGGACGGCGCCTGCGGGTCGCTCCGTAGCACCACCCGTGCAGCCTCACCGCCTTATGCCTCATAGACCGTCTGGCCGCCAATGACCGTGCGCAGCACTCGTATCTGCGTGAGTTCCTCCGGATCGACGCGACGCGGATCATGCTCCAAGACGACAAAATCGGCAAGCATGCCGGGGCGGAGCATCCCCTTGTGTCGCTCCTCGAAGGTGGCGTATGCCCCATTCACTGTGTAGAGCGGTAGGGCTTCTTCAACGCGAATCGCCTCCTCCAGCGCATAGGAACGGCCGCTCGCCGTGCGCTCCAAAACGGCGGCTTGGATACAGCGGAGCGGTTCGTAAGACGAGACCGGGCAGTCCGTCGAGAAAACGAGCCGGATGCCGGCATCGAGAAGGCTTCGGAACGGATACGTGAGTTGAATCCGTTCCAGACCAAGGTGGCGAATGAAGCCATCACCGTATTCAGCGATAAAGATTGGCTGGCTGACGACTAGCACCCCAAGTCGGGCAATGCGCTCAATCAGGTCGGGGCGTAATATTCCGCAATGTTCAATACGATGACGATGATCTGCTCGTGGGAGCCGAGTGAGCGCACGCTCATAGGCATCCAGCACCATCTCAATCGCTCGATCACCAATCGCGTGTGTCGCCACTTGGAAGCCAGCACTGTGGGCTTGCCAGACCAACTCGTCCAGTTCTTCTTGTGTCCAGATCGTCATCCCGTAATTGTCTGGTCGTGGATCGCTCAGGAAGGGACGGCTCACCGCTGCGGTGCGTCCAATGAGGCTACCGTCGGCAAAGAGCTTCACTGGGCCGAGGCGGAGTCGATTGTCGCCAAATCCCTGCTTGACTCCCAGCCCAAGCAGATGGGGGAGAAGTTGATGACGGATCATCATCGAAGTGCGCAGCTTCAACACACCGCGCTCGACTGCTCGCTGGTAGGCCTCGACTTGCAGTGGATGGTCCGAGCCAGCGTCCTGGCTTGAGGTAATACCAGCCGCAACATATGCATCGTTGCAGCGACGAAGTGCTTCAATCATCTCCTCAAGCGTTGGAGCAGGGATTACTCGTTCGACCAGTTCCATCGCGTTCTCCTGGAGCAGCCCAGTCGGCTCGCCCGACTCGTCTCGCACAATGTGTCCACCAGAAGGGTCGGGCGTCTCCCGGGTGACGCCAGCGAGCTGAAGCGCTAGGGAATTCGCGACCAGCATATGACCGGAGCTATGGACAAGGACGAGCGGATGACGCGTGCTAGCCTGGTCAAGGTCCCAACGGGTGGGATGACGATGCTCGGCAAGCACGTTATCGTCATACCCACGCCCACGGATCCAGCTCCCCGGCGGTGTCTGGCTCGCTCGCTCGGCAAAGCGGGCCACGATGTCGCTGATGGAGCGGACATGAGGGTGACGACAGTTGACTTGCCCCAGAACCAAGCCAAAGTTGATCATGTGATTGTGTGCTTCATTGAAGCCGGGAAGGCAAGTAGCCCCGGCGAGATCAAGTCGCCGGGCGCCACGGGGCAGGGCTGCTTCGACCTCGGCCAATGAGCCAACGGCGACAATGTGCTCGCCAATTACCCCGAATGCCTCAACTTCTGGTTGCGTCGGATCCATCGTCAAGATCGTGCCGTTCACGACTGCATAGGCGTCCATCGCCGTTCTCCTTCTGGAGAGAGACCTCCTGTCGGTTCCGCCTCGGCACGATAACGGGCAATCTCATCTCTCGCAAGAGGTGACGGAGAGATTGATGCGGGCGCAAGTTGACCAGTGCGCTGTGGCCCTCTGAGATCAAGAGCCGGACAGACCTACAGGTGTCGCTGCCCTCCAAGCCCGAGCACAATCGCTGCAAGCGCGTTTTCAAGAGACGATCGAGCTTCAGTAGTTCTGTGGGAGCGCGCTGTCCTCCCTTGTCATTTGTTTGCCTTCCACGCTCTTGCGTGAGCCGCCTTCTGGTGCTGATGCGAGACGCCAGCAGTGATCAGCAGGAAATGCATTGACAAACGTCGATACAGATGCTATGGTGACTCCAAGGAGGACAAGGTGGCACAACGATCCTGTTGCCTGATCGATCGCGAAATGCCCTCCTTGGACACGGGACGAATGCGCCAACTCGCCGCACTAGCTCGGGCCCTCGCTGACGAGACGCGCTTGACGTTACTGGCACTGCTTGTTCAGCAGAAGGAACCGCTTTGTGTCTGCCACCTCGTGGAGCGCGTGCCGGTCGGTCAGCCCACCGTTTCGCACCATCTGCGCATCCTGCGCCAGGCTCATCTTGTCACGGTCGAGCGCCGCGGTACCTGGGCCTACTACCAAGCCACGCCGCTTGCGCGTGCCGCATTGGCAGCCCTCGAGCAGGTTCTGGCTGAACAGGTCGCGACTTGAGCGTGGAACCAGGTGCATGAGGGGGATACAGTGTCGCACCTGGATCGATAAATGTCGATATAGGGTGGCCTGCATGGGAGTGCGGTTCATTGAGCGGAGCGGCGCTGACTGGATGGTACGCGGAAGAGATGTGAGAGGAGCACAGCAATGTCGTCACCGCGGGACCTTCCTATCGTTGTGATCGGTGCCGGGCCGATCGGGCTTGTCGCGGCTGCACATTTGTCCCAGCGGGGCCTGCCGTTCTTGGTACTGGAGGCTGGTCCCACCGTCGGCACAGTGGTCCGGCGCTGGGCGCATGTCCGGATGTTCTCGCCCTGGCGGTTCAACCTTGATCCGCTTGCGGCACAACTTCTCGCCGCCAAGGGCTGGCATGCCCCTGCGTCGGAGGCTTACCCGACCGGCGGCGAGCTCGTCGCACGCTGGCTCGAACCACTCGCTGCCCACCCAGCGATCCATCCCTTCCTGCATGTGCAGCATCGTGTCATCGCTGTCGCCCGACTCGGCCGCGATAAGCTGGCTGGGTATGATCGGATCGGGCGCCCATTCGTGGTCCGCGTAGCGACGCCGAACGGTGAGGAGGAAATCCTCGCCTGCGCAGTGATTGATGCGTCTGGCGCTGTTCCGAACCCGCTGGGTGCGTGTGGTCTCCCTGCACTCGGCGAAGCGGTTCTGGCCGATTGTATTGCCTACGGTATGCCAGACGTGCTCGGCCGCGACCGGGCAGCCTACGCCGGAAGGCAGACACTCGTGGTCGGGGCTGGACATTCAGCTTTTGGGGTCCTTCTTGACCTCGTCGAGCTGGCAGCACAAGAGCCTGATACCCGGATCCACTGGGCGATTCGGCGTCGCTCGCTCACTGGGCGACTCGGCAGTGCGAGCGATGAACTTCCCGAGCGTGGCCGGCTTGGTCTCCGTGTCGCGGAGGCCGTGGCGAAAGCCCTTGTTACCCTGCACACCGGAGTTCTTGTGGATCGAGTCGAACGGAGCTCGCGGGGTATCGTGATCCATAGCGGCGAGCGGGTCCTACCCCCAGTTGATCGGATTGTCTGTGCAACCGGGTATCGGCCGGACCTCACGCCGCTCCATGAGCTTCGGCTGGCGCTCGATCCGGCCGTTGAGGCGCCGGTAGCCCTCGCGCCCCTGATCGATCCGAACGTTCATAGTTGTGGGACTGTCCCTCCACACGGAGTCCGGGAGCTTGCGCACCCTCAAGAACCGGACTTCTTTCTTGTAGGCCTTAAAAGCTATGGGCGCGCGCCAACGTTTTTGCTTCGGACCGGTTACGAGCAGGTCCGTTCGGTGGTCGCGGCGCTGGCTGGCGATTGGGAGGCTGCGCATCGCGTCCAACTTGAACTCCCGGCGACCGGCGTCTGCAACGGTGCAGATGTCGCGGCATGCTGCGAGTCTGGAGAAGCGAATCAACACACCGGAACGATGTCGCCTGGATTGGAACCGGTGCGTAACGCGGATGCTCTCCCTCTTGCGCTGGAACACAGCAAGGTGGAAGGAAGCCCTTCGGCGAGTTCCAGCGTGTCCCGGCCCGGGTCCTGTTGTGGATCACCCTGATGCCCAGTAGTGGCTGCTCGCCAGAAGGGGGCCTCTTCGTTGGGAACGGTTGATCCGTGTTCCGTAAGAGGGTATGCGGTATCCGGCTGGGCGTCTCACGCGGGCTCGCTGGCCATACGGCGGCCTTCCTCGTGGAGGAGCCAGCGAGCAAGGAGGATAAGAATGATCACGATGTACAGTGTGCCGCCACCAATCCACATGAGAAGGCCAGCAACCTGCTGATCGACCATTGGAGTAAACCCCCAGGGCATAGCGACGGAGCGATAGGGCTCATAGAGTACCTTATCAGCAAGCGTGAGGATTGCTCCAATCACTGTGCTGATCACCGCAGTGATAAAGACCATGAGACTTGCCCACAGGCCGCTCACGCGGTGGTGGCGTGGTACTGGGTCAATAATCGGCCACCAGAACAAGAGCGCTGTACCAAAAAAGCTCACGTGCTGCAGGTCATGGACCAACTGGTGCCAGACTGCCTGGCTGTAGAGGGGCGGAAAGTGCCAGACGACCAAAGCAAGATTGGCCAGTGCCGCAGCCACCAGCGGCTGCGTCAACAGCTGGAGGAGGCGACGGGACCAGATTGGCCGGAGCAACAGGCGTGTCAGTAGGCCAGCGCGCTGTGGCGGAAGCCCACGCAAGATGACTTGGATCGGTCTCCCCAGCAGGAGTAGGGGTGCTGTGATCTGAATGAGGACGAGATGTTGCGCCATGTGCATTGTGAGGAGTTCGTCGTTCCACGTATCGAGCGGACCGGCCAGGGCAATGAGTGCCGTGAACATACCGACATAGAACGCCGCCGGCCAGCTCGTGGGAACGGAGCGACCGATTCGCCGTAACCGCCACAATGCGAGACTGTACACAAGCGTTGGAACGATGACCAACGCCAGCGCTGGCGGATAGAGGGTAATCCCGAGGACGCTTGGGCAAGTTGGGCAACTGTGGAGGATTGGCACGAACATTGGGCCACCCCTGCGAAGACGCGTTCAACTGTGGACAAGGGTACCATTCCGGGACACGGTTGCTGTCTCTTGAGGAGACTCCACGTTTGGCACTGGCTAGTCCTCTACTTTCTTGACAGTCGCTCGTTTTGTGTTTGGGGTACTCGGCGACACCCCCTCTGTGGAAGCTCAGGGTGACGATGATGCCTCCCTGTTAAACGTGGTCCTCACTTTGTCTGCCCGAGGCGTATACTCGTCCACCGGCGCGGAGCAGGTGACCAGTCCTGCTCCGCTGGATGGGAGATGGGCACCGACGAACAAAGCTCGTTGATCCGCAACGGAACGAGCATCCCGGGGACGCACCCGGGAGACCGCTATATCCGCCACGTCGCCTCGAGCGACCTTCCTCTCCGGGAGATCGCCCCAGGGCGTTTTGTCGCCGAACTAGCGGAGCCGTCGGGACTCTTGGGCAAAGTGTGGGTGCGTCTCCGGCGGGCGTTGATTGGTTATCCGCTCCGCACCGCAGAAGCGGCTCACCAGCGGATCGGCAAGGCAAAGGCACTCGCGGTCTTCTCCTCAGATGCGCTCTCGTCGACAGCGTACGCGACTGAAGAGATCCTCCGTGTCCTGATCCTCGCGGGTACAGCGGCTTATGCATTCGTCGTGCCGATCGGTGCCGCCATCGTGGCGCTTCTTGCGATCGTCATCTTCTCGTATCGTCAAACGATCCATGCCTATCCACACGGTGGCGGCACGTACATCGTAACCAAAGACAATTTGGGTACTGGTCCGGCCCTGCTCGCCGCTGCTGCGCTTCTCAGTGACTACGTCTTGACCGTTGCGGTGAGTATCTCAGCTGGTGTCGCTGCAATCACCTCCGCATTCCCTTCGCTGTATCCCTATCGGGTTGAATTGGCGGTCACGGCCATTCTGTTGCTCACGGTGATCAATCTGCGGGGAGTCCGCGAGAGCGCGACGATTTTCATGCTTCCCACCTATGCGTTCATCATCTGTGTTGGGGCGCTGATTCTTCTCGGGCTGGCGTCGCTCGTGGGTATTGGCCCCACGCCACATCCGGTGCGGCATGAGGTACCTGCGCCGTCCAGCCCACTCACGCTTTTCCTCATCCTCCGCGCTTTCGCATCGGGAAGTACGGCCTTGACGGGTGTCGAGGCGATCGCTGATGGCGTTCCCGCATTTAAGGAGCCGCAAGCCGAGAATGCCCGAACGACGCTTCTCGCTATGGGGCTGATTCTCGGATTTCTGTTCAGCGGTATTACTCTTCTGAGTTACCACTTCCATCTCGTTCCGAGTGAACGCGAGACGATCGTTTCTCAACTGGCACGAACGCTCGTCGACGATTCACCCTTCTACTACGTTGTGCAAGCGGCGACTGCCTTGATCCTCTTTCTCGCAGCGAATACGGCTTTTGCTGACTTCCCGCGCTTGGCCTACTTTTTGGCGCGCGATCGCTTCCTACCGAGGCAGTTCCGCTTTCAAGGGGATCGGCTCGCCTTCTCCACGGGGATCGTCACGCTCGGCCTCTTTACCAGCCTGCTGGTTGTCATCCGTCAGGCGAGTGTCTCGGCGCTGATCCCACTCTACGCGGTTGGTGTCTTCACGGCGTTCACCCTCTCGCAGTCGAGCATGGTCGTGCACTGGTGGAGAAGTGCCAATGGGAGTCTCCGGCACCTCTCGTGGCACAGTCTCGTTATTAACGGTATCGGAGCCATTGCTACTGGCGTTGTGACCGTGGTGGTAGTGGTTACGAAATTCGTTCACGGTGCCTGGATGGTTGTCTTGCTTATCCCGGCACTGATCGGAATGATGCTCGCAATTCACCGCCACTATGTCTCTGTGGCCGAACAGCTGCGTGTCACGACTGACGAGGTCCGCCGTCGGTTGCGCTTCGGCCTCCGGCGGAGCGTGGCGATCGTTCCCATTGCATCACTGAACCGCGCCTCCTTAACCGCCCTTGCCTACGCGCGTTCGATCGCGGACGATGTCGTTGCTGTTCACGTGGCAACCGAGCCCGAGTCGGGAGAAGTGTTGCAGCAACGCTGGCGTGAGGCTGGTCTCACGATTCCCCTGATCATCGTCGAATCGCCGTATCGGGAACTCCTTGGGCCCCTGGTTGCAGTCATCGAAAAGCTCCACCGTGAGAAAGGAGCTCCGCTCGTCACAGTGGTTATCCCGGAGTTCGTCACCGCGCACTGGTGGGAACGGCTGCTCCATACCCAGACTGCCTGGCGCCTCCGGCGCGCGCTCGTCCAGATCCCTGATCTTGCGATCACGATGGTGCCGTACCAGTTGGAGGAGTGAGTGGCGCCGGCCGCCGCACCAGGACTGGTACCGGTGCCTGGGCGAGCACCTGTTCGGCGGTTGAACCCATCACCACATCACGCAGTCCACTCCAACCATGAGTGACCATGACGATGAGATCTGCTGCCCGCTCGCGCGCGACCTCGACGATCACTTGGGCGGGCCGTCCATCGGCGACCAGCCACTCGACGCGATAGCCACGTGCAACCAGGCGTTCGGCGAGTTCACGGAGATACGTGGACGGATCATCGCCAGCGACGTCTGCTTCGATGCGGCGGGGACGTCCCTCGCGGACATGGAGGAGTAGGACTTCCCAGCCCTCTGTCCCGAGGAGCGGCAAGAGATCGAGTGCTCTTTCTGCGAGTCGTGAGCCGTCGAGTGGGACGAGTGCCCGGTCGAGGACGAGCTCGGCCTCATCTGGTGGTGGCACGTGTGCGGGAACAACAAAGACGGGGGTGACCCCGCTCGCGATTACCTGCGCCGTCACTGAACCGAGTACCACACGGCGCCATCCGGCACGGGCATGCGCTGCCATGACAACGAGTGGATCGGCTGTTTCTTCCGCCAGGCGTGTGAGGACGAGTGCTGGATCTCCCTCTTCAATGACGATGCGGATGGGAGCCTCCTGAGGGAACGTCTGAGCAACTTCTTCCAGGTAGGCGCGGCACTCCGCGCGCCAATCCTCGAGCAGGGCTCGAAGGAGTTCTTGCTCCTTCACAGAACGGAGCCCAACCGGAACTTCGAGGACGGCCACTAAGACGACTGGGGCTGCAAGACGCCGCGCCAGGGCGCGTGCCCAGGGCAGGACACGCTCACTGATCCCGTGAGGATGTGGCTTTGTGCGGTCATATTCCAGCGGAACGATGAATGTGGGCACGGTTTTCTCCCTCCCCTGATTCCATGAGCAGGCCTATCACCAAGTGGCCCACTACTCATTGGCTTGTGTCACCTCCGCATGGTGGCGCACCAGCCGTCGCTCGGCGAGAAGCAGGGAGACGACCACGCTGATCGCCAGCGTGACGATCACGATACCAAGCGAGACTACTGTCGGAATCTTGTAGAAGTCCTGAATGAGCATTTTCACACCAATGTAACTCAAGATGAAGGCGAGGCCATAGCGCAAGTAGGCCAAGCGCCGGACGAGTCCAGCCAGAAGGAAATACATCGAGCGGAGTCCAAGGATCGCGAAGACGTTCGAAGAGAACACAATGAAGGGATCACGTGTCACGGCAAAGATCGCTGGGATCGAGTCGAGCGCGAACATGAGGTCGGTCAGTTCGACGAGGACGAGCACGACAATGAGCGGCGTCGCGTAGCGTTTCCCATCGATCCGCACGAAGAAATGCTGCTCAAAGTAGCGTGGGACGATAGGTGCGAAACGCGAGACGATACGGATGGCGATGTTATTCTCGACATCCACCTCGCGTTCCTCACGTTCCAAGAGCATGCGGATGCCCGTGAAAACCAGGAATGCGCCGAAGAGGTAAAGAATCCAATGGAACTCCTTGATCAACCAGGCACCACCGAGGATCATCGCCCCACGCATCAGGAGCGCACCCAGGATTCCGTAGTACAGCACGCGGTGCTGGTACTGTGCGGGAACCGCGAAGGCCGTGAAGATCAAGACGAATACAAACATGTTGTCAGCCGAGAGGGAGAGTTCGATCAAGTAGCCAGTGAAATACTGAAGGCCGGCTTCATGCCCCTCGATGAACCAGAGGAAAATTCCGAAGAGGAGCGAGAGCGACACCCAAAATGCGATCCACAGGCCAGCTTCCTTCATCTCAACGACATGCGCCTTCCGATGGAAGACGCCAAGGTCAAGCGCGAGGAGAACCAGGATGAGTCCAATGAACGCGAACCAGCCCCATAGCGGCACTTCGACCATTGTGACCCCTTACCTCCTTGAGGCCCTCTGACCCTCCCCAGAAATGAGCGGAGAGGCGAGCCAGACGGACCAAATCGTCCGTCGTGGTCTCGCCTCTCCGCCTCGCCTAGCCGAGGGGTTAACCCTGTGTTGACGACCAGGCGCACCAGCAGCTTCCTGCTGGGAGGCTACTCCCCACGCGGGCAGGAGTGTATCGCATCCTCACCCGTCGCACAAGTCCGTGCGGACCATAGGACGTGTGCTGCACCGATCTCACTCCAGCCGTACGAGTCCTGTCGCTGCAGGTTTTACTTCTCATTCCAGAGAGGCACCGAGCCCTCCATCTTCTCCTGCCCTAGTGTGAGCGGCTCCGGTTAGGCCTCTTGGGTTCGCCGAATGGCTGGTTCGTGGTAGAGTCCACTGGGAACGGAGTCGAGCAATGTCGGACGAGCTCGATGTCGAAGTTGAGCAGCGTCTCGCATTGGTACTGGCGCGCTTCCCTGGCTGGTTCGACGAAGACGAGCAGGCGCGTCTCCGCGCGCAGATTCGGGAGCTCGTAGAAGCGAGCCGCAAACTGCGTGCGTTCCCGTTGACGAACGCCGATGAACCCGACTTTCTCTTTCAAGTGGGAACAAGGCAATGACTCAGGATGAGCTTGCTCATCGTTCTCTCCGCGAGTTAGCAGTGTTGCTTCGCCGTCGGGAGACGAGTCCAGTCGAACTCGCTGAACTCGCACTACGACGGCTCGAGCGGATTGGCAAACGGCTGAACGCTGTCGTTACGCTGACCGCGGAGCGCGCATTGGACGAGGCCCGTCGTGCGGAAGCGGAACTGGCGGCGGGTATCGACCGTGGCCCGCTCCATGGAATTCCGTATGGTGCCAAAGATCTTCTCGCTGCTGCTGGGTACCCGACGACCTGGGGGGCCGCGCCTCTCCGCCAGCAGCACTTTCCGGAAGACGCGACAGCGATTGCTCGCTTGCGCGAGGCCGGTGCGGTCCTTGTGGCCAAGCTCGCTACAGTCGAATTGGCCGGAGGAATGGGGTACGAGCAGCCGAATGCGTCCTTCACTGGGCCAGGGATCAACCCCTGGAACATGGACGCATGGAGCGGAGGCTCTTCAACTGGTCCAGCGGCAGCGGTAGCAGCTGACCTCGTTCCCTTCGCGCTTGGTACCGAGACGTGGGGATCGATCATCGTTCCCGCCAGCTATTGCGGCGTGACCGGGTTGCGTCCTACCTACGGGCGAGTGAGTCGCTTCGGCGCGATGACCTTGAGCTGGACACTGGACAAGATAGGTCCGCTCGCACGGAGTGCAGATGATTGTGCGCTTGTGCTTGCCGCTGTGGCTGGTCCTGATCCACGCGATCCAGCGACCATTCCGCAACCATGGTCCGACGCACCTGTGTCGGAACAGAAGCAGGGCTTCCGAATCGGTGTCCTCGAAACGGGTCTGGAGTTCGCACAGCCAGAAGTGGTTGCGAATTTCCGCGCGGCGCTGGCGGTCTTGAGCGAGTTCGCGACGCTCGAACCAATTGCCCTCCCTGACCGCCCATACGGCGAGGTGATCCGCATTGTGCTCACCGCCGAGGCCGCAAGTGCCTTCGAGGAACTCGTGGCTAGCGGCGCGACGCGCACGCTGACAGCGCCCGAAGATCGAGTCGGTGGCATCGCTGGCCTCACGATTCCGGCGGTCGACTACCTTCGCGCCCAGCGAATCCGCCGCCAGTTGCGGGAGGAACTCGCGTCGCTGCTTGCCCCGTACGATGCGATCGTTGCCCCGAGCACGTTGGTCGTTGCAAGTCCACTGACGAGTCGCTTTGACGAGTATGCTGGACCGGCGCGGCGTACTCCCCTGAGCGCGGCGAGTAACCTGGCAGGGCTACCGGCGATCAGCGTGCCGAACGGGTTTGGTGAGCGCGGTCTCCCGACCGGGATGCAGTTCGTGGGACGGGCTGGTGACGAGAGCACCTTGCTCGCTCTCGCTCGCTCCTACCAAGCACGTACCGATTGGCATCGCCATCGGCCACCGCTTGCCTTCAGCTGAGGTACTTCGGTGGAGCTCTGTCTCGATCTTTCGCACCATCGTTGGGCTCGTGCACGTGATCCGCATGCTGCGGTTGCTTGGACGCTCGAGACGATCATGGCCGCCGATCGCGGGGGCTTCCACTCGGTCTGGCTCAGTGAGGATCCTGACGGCTGGGATGCAATTGCCGTTGCAGCCGCGGCCGCGCCGCGCACCGAGCGGATCCGCCTCGGAACCGGTGTCACGAGCCCGTTCCTGCGTCATCCGGTGCAGATCGCCATGGCGCTCGCCACGCTCGATCGCCTCACTGGTGGTCGGGCTTTCCTTGGTCTCGGCCGTGGACAACCAGAGTTCTATCGCTTCGGTCTTGGGATGGAGACGAGGGATCCGCTCGTCGCGCTTACTGAGACGATCCAGCTTCTCCGGCAGTGGTGGCAGCCGCCGTACCGTGCCTCGCTGGACGGGCAGCGATTTCGGGTTCGAGATTGGCCGCTGAGCATCGCGCCGCTGCAGCAGCAGATTCCGATCTATCTGGCGGCGCTAGGGCCGCGAGCGCGCGAACTCGCAGCGCGGTTCGCCGATGGCATCCTGATTGCCGATTTTGCCAGCGAACTGTTTCTCTCGCAGATCCTCCCTGAGGTCCGTGCAGCTGTCGCGACGGCTGGACGTGATCCTAGGGCGTTCCCTGTCTTCCTGCGGGGCAACCTCGTCCTGACAGACGATCCCGAGCCGGAGCTCGAGGAACGGAAAGTCGTCTTCGCCTTGCTCTGCACGCTTCCCGGAATGGCTCAGCAGGTCGTCGTCCCTGGCTTCGACACGGAGCGCCTGATTGCTGACCTCCGCCGGTTCCTCGGTACCGAAGACCTCCTGCGTGCCGGACGTCCCTGGCATGACCTCCGGAGGTCCGTCGATCCAACAGCGATCCGCAAACTCGTCCCGACAGAACTCCTCGCCCAGCTGTGCTTGATCGGGTCAGCAAAAGAACTCCGAGCGCGGCTAGCTCGACTTGCCGCGCTCGGAGTGACACACGTCTTCGCCCGCGCGTTGCCTCAACCGGATCCCGAGGGCTACCGGCAGCTTGTCGTGCAACTTGTTAGCGCTCTAGCGGAGCCGGAGTCGTGAATCCACTTGTGGCAGTTCGCCCAATCTCGCTACCAACAGGTGGGAGCCTCCGCACGTCACCGATCGTCGCCGATGTGAGGTAGCCGTCCGCACTGACAACGAGTGGCGTAGCCTGCTCGAGCAAGACCTGTTGATAGATCGCCTCATAGGCATCGGTCATGGCCTCGCTCGAGAAGTGCTGCTCGACATGCCGTCGGCAGGCAGCACGATCGAGCTGTTCAATGCGATGCACTGCCTGGACCATCTCATCGAGCGTCCGGCTGCGGCAGACCAGGCCTGTCACGCCATCGAGAACGACTTCTTCGACCGCCCCACCGGGGAAGGCAATGACCGGCGTTCCGCAGGCCATCGACTCGATGAGCACCAGACCGAACGGCTCTGGCCAATCGATCGGGAACAGAAGTGCGAGCGCTCCGCCGAGAAGTTCAGCCTTCTGCCGGTCGTCGACCTCACCGAGATACTCAACACCTGGTGTGCCGAGCAGCGGCAGGAAGTGCTCTTCCGCCCAGTCGCGGTCAGCTGGATCGATCTTCGCGCCGATCTTCAACGGGAGTCCGACACGACGCGCGACCTCGATAGCCCAGTCTGGCCGCTTCTCGGGGGAGATACGGCCGACGAAGGCTAGATACGGTGGATTGTCTGGCTCGGGGCGGAAGGGAAAGCGTTCCAAACAGACACCGTTGTAGACGGTACCGACCCAGCGCAAAGGCAAATCTGCGACCGGCGCTCGTTGGCTCCAGCTAATACTGATCAGCCGCTGGTCGGTGAAGCGAGAGAGAACCCGGCGTGTCTCGGGCAGATCGAGTCGACCGTGGAGTGTCGTCACCGTCGGTGTCGTAACTCCGCGAGCGAAAGGAAATGTCAGGTAGTCGACATGGGAGTGGATAATATCGAACTCATCGGCCTGGGCATAAACCTCCTCGAGCATCGCGACGTGCAAGGCGATCGGATCCTTCGTTCCCAGGAGTCGCAACCCACCTTCGGCCATGGGCACTAAGCGTGCGCTCGTCTGCGAGTCAGCGGTCGCAAAGAGCGTCACATCGTGCCCACGCCGTACAAGCTCCTCGACCAGCGCATAGACGACTCGCTCGGTTCCACCGTACAGCTTGGGGGGCACCGCTTCGATGAGCGGCGCGATCTGCGCGATCCGCATGGCACCACCTCCCGTCCCTCACCTGTCTTTTGGACGCTCGGGATGCCGGCGACGGCTCGCGCCGGCGTGCGAAGTCTGCCGACCAACGGAACATAACGCATTGAGTGGCCTCGTGTCAAGTCACACATACAAGGCGACGCAATTTCCGGCCGCTTCAGGTGCTCGATCCGTTGGGGGAGAAGGAGAAGCAAATCCTATCGAGATGGGAGATTGTCACCGGAGCCCGGTCATGGTTTCTCTGGGATCTTTGCTGCGGGAACAAACTCTGCTCGGCAATGAGGCCGTGCACTTGACTCACCACTGTGTGTCGCAGCATGGTCCGTTGAGGGAAATCTATGCGGGAGCGTGGCCCTTTGAGGAGAAAACTGGCGAGGGACAACAAAAGTATTCTGGTCGTGACGCCAGGGCCATCTAGGGTCGTATGCTGAAGGAGTATCGCAGGCGCGTTGAATACCGCGAGCACCATCCCTGTTCCGAGAGCTAGAAACAGCATAACCAGCGGGACAGGACGAGGCGACCACTTTGTCTCTGCGCAGAGAGTCGCTCGTGCGTTGCCGACTGCTCCCAACCAAACCAGACACCCTGGGAAGACCGCACTCGACGAATTGCGAACACTGACCCAAGCGGGCTGCTTGTCCTGACTTGCGGGGTCGTGGATACAGCTTTGCGACCTGCGTGTGGTCGCGTCCCTCCTCCCGAAGGTGGGATACAATGCCCCGGGGAATGGGGCTGTCGTGGAGAGTGCACTGACACACCTCAGCTGTACAGCCTGCGGCACGGAACTTGCTGCCGACGAGCTCCACGGTACGTGCCCGTGCTGTGGCGGTGTGCTCGCCGCGCACTACGATCTTGAGCGTGCGCGCCGGACGTTCCATCCTGATCGGTTTGGCGCGCGCCCATGGAACCTGTGGCGTTACGCGGAGTTGCTACCAGTGCGCGATCCGCGCTTTCGCCTGACACTGGGCGAAGGCGGCACCCCACTGCTTGCGGCGGAGCGCTTAGCGCGCGATCTCGGTCTCCGGCAGCTTTGGCTCAAGGATGAGAGTCGCAACCCGACCGGCAGCTTCAAGGCGCGCGGCTTAGCAGTTGCTGTGAGTCGTGCAGTGGAGCTGGGTGCGCAGGCTGTCGCGTTGCCCTCGGCGGGAAATGCTGCTGCGGCACTGAGCGCTTATGCTGCGCGAGCGGGTATCCCGGCCTACGTCTTCGTCCCGGCCGACACACCACGGACGATCCTCGCTGAGTGCCTGGCGTACGGTGCCCACGTCTATCGGGTGCGCGGCCTAATCACCGACTGCGGGCGGCTCGTCCGGCGCCTTGCTGTCGAGCGTGGTTGGGTCGACCTCTCGACGCTCCGTGAGCCGTATCGGGCCGAGGGAAAGAAGACGATGGGGATAGAGCTGGTTGAGCAACTCGGTTGGCGGATTCCTGACGTCATCGTCTATCCCACCGGAGGTGGTACCGGCATCGTGGGAATGTGGAAAGCGTTCAGCGAACTCGAGATGCTCGGGCTACTCGGCCCGGAATGGCCGCGCCTGGTGCTGGTGCAACCAGAGGGGTGCGCACCGCTTGTCCGTGCGTTCCATGAAGGGGTGTCGACCGCCGCACCATGGGAGCACGCCACGACAGTTGCCCCAGGACTGCGCGTTCCGATGACGATCGGGGATCGCTTGGTACTCGATGCTGTGCGGCGCAGCGGTGGCACTGCTGTCACAGTGAGCGATGCGGCGCTGCTCGAAGGGATGCGGCTACTCGCCCGTACCGAAGGTCTCCTAGTGTCCCCCGAAGCCGGTGCGACGCTTGCGGCGCTTCTCACGCTCCGCGACAGCGGCTGGCTGACTCCTGCAGACGAAGTCGTGCTCTTCCTCACTGGCAGTGGCCTCAAGCATCCCGAGCTCCTCCCAGATGCTGAGAACTGCCCAGTGCTCGACCCGGATGAGCTGGAGTTCACGGCGCTGAACAGAGAAACGCGTTGACATCTGTTGTCTAGCCGTCGGCTTTCTCAGTGACCTTTCCAGCTCGAAGATTAGGTGTTGCAGGCAAGGGGCTGACACTGGGGACAAGCGGTGCTGCTACGGCCGGCAACCCGCACCCGCTCAAGCGGTGTTCCGCATCGGGGACACGGAGTGCCTGGCCGCTGACCATAGATCTGCAGCTGGAATTGATAGCGTCCTGTGCGCCCGTGCGCATCACGGTAATCGCGGATGGTTGTACCCTGACTCTCAATGGCCGCTGTGAGCACGCTCCGCAAGGCGGTCAAGAGCCGCTCCACCTCGGATAGCGTGAGTGTGTCACAGCGGCGCAGTGGATGAATGCCGGCCTGGAACAGTGCCTCGTCAGCATAAATGTTGCCGATACCTGCAATCAATGCTTGGTTAAGCAAGGCCGCTTTGACGCTCGTGTGATGATGGACGAGCCGCTGCCAGAGCGTGAACGCATCCAGGTCCGGGTCGAGTGGTTCGGGTCCGAGCCGCTGCGAGAGTGCTGCCCAGTCCTCTGGTGCGAGGAGTCCTATGCGGCCGAAACGTCGGATATCGCGGTAGCGGAGCACGAAGCGACGACGTCGATCGATCAACGTCGCCGGAAGCGGGTAAGGAGAGCGGAGTACCAGTCCAATGTGACAGTGCCGGGGTGGCGGAACATCGGGCCGACTTAGTCGGAACTCTCCCGTCATCCCAAGGTGGATGAGTAATCGGCCTTCATCGCTGAACCGCAACGCGAGATACTTGCCACGGCGCTCGAGCGCGACAATCTGCCGGCCACGCACGCGGCGTGCGAATATGGGCCACGGATCGAGCAGAATATCGTCGGGACGCTCGCCGCGGAGCGCGGCCAGAACGGTTGCGCCGATAAGCAGCGGGGCGAGTGTCCGGCGAATTGTTTCGACTTCTGGCAGTTCTGGCACGTCGGTATCACCCAATGAGGAGGGACCGGATGACCGATTTCTGCATCTTTTGTGAGATTGTCGCTGGTCGCCAGCCAGCGCGCAAAGTCTATCAAGATGACACCGTGACGGTCTTCTGGGACATCCATCCGCAGGCGCGCGTCCACTTGCTGGTCGTTCCGAATCAACACATCCGTTCGCTTGCTGAGGCAGAATCAGTCGATCCTGCTCTCCTGGGTCGGTGTCTCCAAGTCGCTGCAAAGGTCGCGCGGGAGCACGGCCTCGCTGAGCGTGGCTACCGGCTCGTCACCAACGTGGGGCCCGACGCGGGGCAGAGTGTTTTCCATCTGCACTTTCACTTGCTCGGGGGCAACCCACTCCGCCTGCCGCTGGGCTGAGCAGGCCTGCTGTCCCGTGGAGTTCGCGCTGGAGCTGTGCAAGCATCCTGGCACAGCGTTGGCCATGCCCAACCACTTCTGGTAGGTGACACGGTCTATTGCTTTCAGCGCAGTGATGCGTGCACCGTTCGTCAACGCTTTGTCGTGCGGACTGTGCAGCGATGCCGGTCTGCGCCCGATTTGACGGGGTAGGCGCCGTTGGAGCGTTGGCCCAGGCAGCTTGCACTGACGCGAGATGTTCCACCTCCACAGCGGCGTTCGGGTGACGCATGTGGCGACGCAATGGGTATCTGCTGTATTTCCAGCACCTGAGCCGTGTTGGCATTGTCTGTAGCACCCAAGGGAGCTGCAGGTAATCAGCGCGAATGAGGGTTCCCAGTCAGGACGCGGTTTTGCGTCAGGGAGCATGTGTGCTGATCCATGAGGGCTGAGCGTGGCATGTCTCCACAGAACGCGAAAGCAGAGCACAGCTGGGTAGAGGAACGACGTGCCTCTTGTCGTTCGTGGGCGTTTGCATCTGCGAGCCGGTCTATCACCGACGTCAGGCAGCTCGGGAGCGAGTTGCCACGGCACCATTTTTCCTGTCCCTTATCCTCACCGAGGGACGTCATTCGAGTGCACATCGGGGTTCCGGGTGCAAGAAATCGCGTCCTTTGTGAGAGGAACCGGGAGCGGCAAACTGTGGGTGAGGTGTCACTCGTTTGTTGCCAGTCGTGTCTAGCCTCTGAGATGTGGCAGCTCGGGCCTTGGCGATGTGACCGATAGGCGCATCGCGCTTGGGACGATCCCCGCGTCGCCCGATTCGGTCTCTGTCCCTGGAGGATGACCGAGCGGAAGATGCGGCATCGCGACGAAAGAGCTCGTTCCCTTTATGGATGAAGCAAGAGTTGGTGCAGCGGGCGAGGTGTGTGACCTCACCCGCTGCACCAAGACAAGCACTCACCGTCAGGGTCGAGCCAGGGCTGGTCGCGGCAGAATTGGACTAACTCCGGCTTCGAGCAAGCGCCGGCCGAGTGCAGGGAGTTCCTCCTCGAGCGCCTGCCGCACGCGTGCGAGGATGGCGTCGATTTCCGCAGCGAGTTCGTGATAGACCGCTTCCTCGGCGGCCGTCGGCCGGTCGTCGGCACTGTCGACAAAGCTCTGCAATGCTGCCAACCGTGCTGGCGCACGCCACGGAAACTGGCGGGGGTCATCCATCCGCGGTTCCAGAAGTTCGTCGATGAGCGATCCAAGTCGGTCACGCATGGCGCGTACCGATTCGAGCAGTTCATCTGCTCCGTTGGATGCCTCAAGTCGTCGTTGCCACTCGTCGAGCTGGTGGCGCGCATCGCGCAGACGGTTGATTGCGTCGTGCGCCTCTGAGACTTTGTCGCGGATGCGCAAGAGCAGGTCGAACTGCCGCTCGAGATCCTCCCGCGTGATAGTGAGCCGCGGATCGATCCGGATCTCGAGCGGCTGCGTCCAACTGTGGTCACCGACGGTGAGGCGCACCTGGTACATACCGGGTACGACGCGTGGCCCGACGAGATATCCCTCGTATGGCTTGTCGCCGATCACGCGTCGAGCGCCTTCCACGCGCAAGTCCCAGACGAAGCGGTGGAATCCCGGAGTTTTGTCCAGGCGCGGCGGGAGCGAGGGCTTCTTTTCCTCTGGAATATCCGGGTAGGGATCAACAGGCTTTTCGCTCGAGAAGCGCCGCAGCTCACGCCCCTCGGCATCCAAGATCGTGAGTGTGACCTCAGCGGGTTCCTCTGCGAGATAGTAGGTCACGATGGCACCGTCGGGCGGATTCTCTCCCGCATCCAGTGGTCGTGCTTCTTTGACACCAGTCGGTCGCTCGGTGACCCATGCTGCGTAGACGATGGGGCCGGCCCAGCGGTAGCTCACAGTGTTCGGTACCTCGCTGCCGAACCCTGGATAGGTTTTGAAGCGGACAGTCGGTCGCGGGGTAAAAAGATAGGCTGGTCCAGCGAGCGTGGAGGGATCGAACTGCCGGAGCGGCGTCACATCGTCGAGAATCCAGAAGCTGCGGCCATGTGTCGCGATGACTAGATCGTCGTCCTTGACCACCAGATCATAGATCGGGCAGATGGGGAGGTTCCCCTGCCAGCGATGCCAGTGTTGACCATCATCGAAGGAGATCCAGAGTCCTGTCTCTGTGCCAAGGTAGAGAAGGCCCGGCTTCACCGGATCGACCCGAAGCACGCGACAGATTGTCTCTTCCGGCAGGTCACCACGCAGCGAAAGCCAGGTTCGTCCGCCATCGTTTGTCTTGAAGAGGTAGGGTGCTGGATCATCCAGCCGGTAGCGGTGGGCTGCCAGATAGACCGTCTCCGGGTCGTGCGGCGAGACTTCGAGCGAAGCGACGGTCGCCCATTCCGGGAGCTCCGGTGGTGTCACAGCCTCCCATGTGGCACCACCGTCACGCGAAACGTGAACCAGACCGTCGTCTGTCCCTGCCCAGAAGACACCGGGGCGATGCGGTGACTCGACAAAAGAGAAGATCGTGCAATAGACCTCAGCACCGGTGTTATCGCGGGTGATCGGCCCGCCGGAGGGCTTCAGCTTGTCGGGATCGCTGCGCGTGAGGTCAGGGCTGATCACTTCCCAGGTGTAGCCAAGGTCCCGTGAGCGATGGACAACCTGGGAGCAGACATATAGCGTGTTCGGGTCGTGGGGTGAGAAAAGGATGGGAAATGTCCACTGGAAGCGATAGCGGAGCGACTCGGCGCCTTCAGCCATGCTGGTCTCGTAGGGCCAGACAGTGATATTGCGCTGCTCGCCGGTCCGGCGGTTGTACCGGATCAGGCGGCCATTTCCCTCACCGCTGCCGATCGCTCCACCAATCACGATGTCGGGATCATCCGGCTTGACCGCAATATATCCGCTCTCGCCACCACCGGGTTCAATCCATTCACTGGTAGTGATCGCACCGTTCACTGAGCGGCTGGGGAGCGCGATTGCCGTATTGTCTTGCTGGGAGCCGTAGATCCAGTAGGGGAAGCGGTTATCGACGGTGACGTGGTAGAGCTGCGCCGTCGGTTGATTGAACTGGGTTGACCAGGTGCGGCCGCCATCGAAGCTGATGCAGGCGCCGCCGTCGTTGCCGTTGATCATCCGCAGCGGGTTCTTCGGGTCGATCCAGTGGTCGTGGTGGTCGCCGTGTGGTGTGGGTACCTCGGTAAAGGTACGTCCACCATCGATCGACTTCCAGAGCTTGAGATCCAGTACCCAAAGCGTATCCGGATCAACCGGATCGGCGCAGAGATGGTGGAAGTACCAGGCCCGCCAGCGGAGATCTCCCTTGTCACTCACGCGCTCCCACGATTCACCGTAGTCCTCAGAGCGGAAAAGGGCGCCGTCCTCAGCTTCCACGAGTGCCCAGAGGCGACCAGGTTTAGCGGAAACCGCGAGTCCAACCCGTCCGATGATTCCCTTCGGAAGCCCAGGCTTGCGGGTGAGTTCCTCCCAGGTCTCACCCCCGTCGGTGGAGCGGAAGATTCCGGAACCAGGGCCCCCACTCTCGAACTTCCAAGGCCAGCGACGCGCTTGCCAGAGTGCAGCATAGAGGATGCGGGGATTGTGAGGATCCATGACGAGATCGATTGCACCGGTCTGTGCGTCCCGATACAGAATCCGTTCCCAGGTGCGCCCGCCGTCTCGACTGCGGAAGACGCCGCGTTCCTCATTGGGCCCAAAGGCGTGTCCTAGAGCAGCGACGTAGACAAGGTCGGGGTTCGTTGGATGGACGCGGATCTTGGCGATGTGGCGGGTATCACGGAGTCCGACGTTGATCCAGGTCCGCCCACCATCGGTCGATTTGTAGACACCGTCACCGTGCGAGACATTGCCGCGGATACAGGCCTCGCCGGTGCCGACATAGAGGACGTTCGGGTCGGAGGCCGCAATGGCGATGGCACCGACCGCTGCTGTACCGAAGAAGCCGTCCGAGATGTTCCACCAGGTCGTGCCGCCGTCTTCGGTCTTCCATACCCCACCAGCACAGGCACCGAAGTAGAACGTCATCGGGTCGTCTGGGTGTCCAACAACCGCGACGACGCGTCCTCCGCGGTGTGGGCCGACGCAGCGGAAGCGTAAAGCGCGCATGAGATCATGCACACCATGTCGCTCGGCATTCATTCTGTCCCCCACTCCTGTCCACAAGAGGCAGCCTCAAGCCACGAGCAGTGTCGCATACTGCGGCTGATTGCGGTAGCAGACGTGTGGGAAGAACAACGCCCAACGGCGGTGCCTGCTCAAACCAGAGGGCGTGTCAGGCGCAGGTGCCTTGCCCACTCACCAAAAGGCGAAGGCAGAGCGAAAGCTGCTGCTTCCTGACTGCTCCCGCAGTCAGCAGTCAGAGAAGGACAGCTGTGCGGGCAGACGAGCCATGCACAGTAGACTGTTTACCCGCCTTCACCGTTGTGCTGGGAGACGGTGTATAGGCAATGAAGGGTTGCCAAAGGTGCTTCAGGAGATTAGCGGAAGGACATGCGACGATGCAAAGATTATATTGCTTGAATACTACCAGTTTGAATAGTATATTGCTTCCCGCCCCATTTTCTATCCCGCGGTGGGTATGATTCTAGAGGGAACAACAAGATAATCTTTTGCCTCGATCGCTGCAGCTTCCATGCATCTCCTTCCCCACCCAGTTGGTGAGCATGCCCGATGCCAAACGCCGGGCATCGAGCGCCGAGAAAACGACCGTGCCATCGTGCGGTCACGTTCAGGTGAAAGAGATGGCACGGATCATCCACCGTGTACTGCTCATTTTCCGATTTCTTCAGAACTGTGCCTCACCGGCGGAACGGAAATGGCTCGCGTACCCGGATGCGGTGAAACTCCTCAGCATACTGCATGCCGTGGCGAACTCCGCGCTCCATCGCTGCTTGCCGCAGCCAGCGCTCGAGGAGCGCGAAGCGATCACCAAACTGGCTGCGATGCGCCTTCAGCGCAGTGAGCTTCCGCTCCAAGGTGGTCGTGATATCCACCGCATGGTTGAGCACGGGCGCATTGATGACGTAGATCTCCTGTACCTGATGAGGACGCAACCCCTCCTCCAAAAGCTCCGGAAAGTCCCAGGCATTACCAGCAGCTGGATAGACCGCCGCCAATGCCGCCTGTCCCACCGCTAGGTGGTCCGGGTGGTAGCGACCAACCTGGTACGCTGGTGACCAATTGCGATCCGGCGACGGGATGACGAGGATCTGTGGCCGATACTTCCGAATGACACGGACAAGATCACGCCGGAGTCCTAACGTCGGCTCAACACATCCATCAGGATAGTCAAGAAACTCGACAGTCCGCACACCGAGAATCCGCGCTCCTTCGCGCTGTTCCGCTTTCCGGATCTCACTAATCCGTCGCCGTGCCTCGGGACTGACGTCCTCCGCGTCATCCGGGCCACCACTCCCGCCGTCGGTCACAACGACGAGGTCGACTGTCCAGCCCTCATCGACCCACCGGGCAACCGTTCCACCACAGCCGATCTCCATGTCGTCCGGATGGGCCACGATCACCAGCGCTCGCCGCTCGTCCTGCACGAGTTCCTCACCTCCCGATCGAATACAGAGTCGTGCAGCAATGATCCTTTGTAGCTGCCTTAGGATACTCTTACTCTCTCGCTTGTCGTTGTCACTGCCGACACGTACAGTGAGGCGTGCGTTGCTGCATCGAGGGAGGTAGGCATGAAGTCGAGATCCGGCTGGCCGGGGCTATTCCTCGCCTTGTCGTTGCTTTTGGCATTGCTGGCAACGCATCCAGTCGCGGCTGAGCCAGCCTCATACGTCCGTCACCAGCTGGCAGCACCAGCGCGTGCGGCCTCGGTCAGTCTCCTCGAGGCGGCTGGACGCGAGTTCTCTTACCAGCGTATCTTCCCGCCGGATGAGCGAGTGCGCGTCACACCGACGACGAGCTTACCTGCGTCCGCTGTGACGCTCCTCGTTGGTGAGTTCGCCGACGGTACGCTGTTTTCCTGTTCCGGAACGCTCATCAGCACGAATGTTGTGCTGACCGCCGCGCACTGCCTCTATGCCGCCGAGAACGGCGGGTGGGTTGAGCGGCTCATCGTCGCTCCCGGTGCGGATCGGCAAGGCGAAAGCGTTGTGACCCCGTATGGGACGACCGAGGCCGTTGATGTTGTCGTCCCGCGTGGTTGGGCAGAGCAGGGCGAGCTGCCCCGGTTTGACTTTGGGTTGGTGCTCCTCGCTGATCCTCTCGGAGCGCAAGCGGGATCGCTTACACTTGCCGCTCCGAGTGATGCTGCACTCACCGACCCGTCCTTCTCCTTCGTGGTCGCTGGCTATCCTGGTGACAAGCCGTTCGGGACGCAGTGGCACGCATCGGCAAGTGGCTTCCTGGACATCAGCGCAGATCTCTTAGCATTGCAAGCCGACCTGACCGAAGGGATGAGCGGTGGTCCGCTTCTGACGACCGACCGCTTCGCCGTCTTTGGAATCGTCTCGTTTGAGTCCACGCTTGCCAACGTCGCTCGCCGGGTGACGGCGGATGTCATCCGCTTTGTCGAGAACTTCTGCGCCGATGCTGGCTGTAGCCTGCAGGCGACTCCGTTGCCTACTCCTACTCCGCAACCGACCCCGACACCAGGGCCGACGCCGACACCGGGAACACCAGTTTCGCTGGCCTTCGTGGCGGTGGAGCCAGCGCGTTGGTCAACCGTTTTGCCTGGACCGGTTCAGGTCAGTGTGACAGTTGTATCTGACCGGCCGCTCGCCGAACTCATTGTTCGGGTCGCCGGGCAGGAGGCTCGCGGGACGGGGCCGACGGTGACATTCACGGCACACCTTGATCCAGGGAACCATCTCATCGAGGCGATTGCTCGTGACGTGGATGGGCGCGAACTCCGCACCATCTGGGACGTTGTTGCGAGCTGGGATCTGGCCGATGGACCATGGTTCGACAGTCGTGGGCAACCGAGAGCCGAGGCGATTAACGCCACTGCTCGCGCACTCGTCGAGGCGTTCCGCTGGCATCTCTACGGCATGAGTTGGGACGGTGTCGATCATCGCGGTGATTTGCCTACGCATGCTCCGCAACTCCGGCCGGGTGAGCCGGTGCCGGTGCTGGTGACCGAGAACGGTTTTGATCGGCAGGCGACCGAAGCGACGCTCCGCGCGCTCGTGGAGGCCTTCCGGTGGCATCTCTACGGGATCAGCTGGGACGGTGTGCCACACCCCGAGGTACCGACACATGCCGCCACCGTGCTCCCGCCAGAGCCGGTTGGCCCATGGTTCTCACCGGAGGGACAGCCGATTCCCGAAGAGATTACCCGTACCCTCCGTTCGCTCGTCGAAGCCTTCCGCTGGCATCTCTATGGAGCGACGTGGGACGGTACGCCACGTGGAGACATGCCAACCCATGCGGTGACTGCGCGCTAGCGCTTATTGTCCGCCCACAATCGGAATGACGGCTCCGTTGAGCGCGGCAGCTTCCGGCGAGCAGAGATACCAGAGCAGCGCGGCCACCTGCTCCGGACGGACCCACTTCGTGTAGTCAGCATTTGGCATGGCGGCTCGGTTCGCCGGTGTATCGATGGTCGCTGGTGCAATGCAGTTCGCCGTGACGCCGGTGCCGCGGAGCTCGCGTGCAACTGCCAACGTGAGCGTGATCACTGCATGCTTTGCCACGGCGTAGGCAACTGCCCCGGCTCCGGGATCGAGAGCGGCCCGTGCCCCAACAGTCACGATCCGTCCGGTTCCTTGCGCGAGCAGGCGGGGCACGACAACCCGCAGAACATGAGCGGTTGGCCAGAGGTTGAGTGCCAGGAGTTCTTGCCAGAGCTGAGGTGTTGTTTCGGCAATCCGACCCGGACGGAACCCTCCAGCCAGGCAGAGTACCCAGTCCAGACGCCCGTAACGATCAAGCGCAGCGGTCACGGCCTGCTCACTTCCCGCGGGGTCGGCCAGATCAACATGAATACCCTCTACGGCGTTCGCGAGCTCTCCGAGTGTCTCACGGAGTTGCTGCCAACGTTCGGAAGAACGGTACGGGATGAAGAGCCGTGCGCCACGCTCGGCGAACCAGCGCACGACAACTGAACCAACCTGTCCCGTGCCACCCGTCACGAACGCGACCGGCCGCTCCTCTGCCATCGACGCCCCCTCTCGCGGTGCCACACAGTGTCATCGGAGAGTGTACGTCTGGCAAGATCAGGATTCTTCGACCAGCTGGGGACGGCCGATGGCATAGCCTTGGGCATAGTCGACGCCGAGCGCGCGGAGTTCGTCGAGCAGTGACTCGCGCTCGACCCACTCGGCGATTGTCTCGGCACCCAACGCCCGAGCTAGCTCGACGATAGCACGCACGATACTACGGTCGACCGGATCGTCGAGGAGATCGACGACAAAACTCCCATCGATCTTGAGAAAATCGACCGGAAAGGAGCGAAGTTGGTAGAGTGACGAGTAGCCAACGCCGAAGTCATCGATGGCGAGGAGGCAACCGCAGTTGCGTAGCCGCTGCAGCTGCTCACGCACCCAAGCAAAATCGGCGATTGCGATTGTTTCCGTCAGCTCAAAGACAACTCTCCCATCAGGAACGGCGTGACGTTCGAAGATCTTCTCAAAGGCGTGCAGCGCTTGTGCATCATGAAGCGTCTGCACTGAGAGATTGACATGGATGCGTTGACCCCACGCACGTGCGAGCTGAGCGGCACGTTCGACAACCCAGAGATCAATCTTCGGCAGCAATCCGAGCCGCTCCGCGATCGGTAGGAAACCGCTTGGATCGAGCAGACGATCGCCCTCGCGTAGGCGGAGCAGTAACTCGTATCCAGAAACCGAACCGCTCCGGAGGTCAAGGATCGGTTGAGACAGGAGGCAAAACGTGTCGTTGGCCAGTGCTGCTTCGAGGTACTGGGCAAATGCAGTGGCTGAAGGTGGATTAGCCTGCGAACGTCCGATGTCGTAGGTCTCAATCCGGGAGCCGCCGCGATATTTGGCCGTGTAGAGTGCACGATCGGCTGCGATGAGGAGTTCTTCAACGGTGGTCCCATGTTCCGGGAAGAGAGCGATGCCGCAACTTGCTCTCAGTCGCATCACGCGTTCCGGTAGTGTTACCGCGATTTCTCCTATCGCAGCGAGCAGGCGCTGGGCCACACCTTCCGCAGCTTCGCGCGTGATTGGAAAGAGTAGAACTGCGAACTCGTCGCCGCCGAGCCGGGCGACGAGTTCGCGCGCCCGCACAACGCGACTCAAACGTGTGGCCACCGAGCGCAGCACGGTGTCTCCTGTAGCGTGGCCGAGTTGGTCGTTGACGAGCTTGAAATTGTCGAGGTCGATCAGCAACAAGGCACCGCTACGCTGGTTCCGCCACGCGCGTGCCAGTGTGTCTTCCAATGCCTCGATGAGCGCGTAGCGATTGGCAATGCCGGTGAGGGGGTCGTGGCGTGCAAGATAGACGAGATGTTCCTCTACTCGCTTGCGCTCACTGATGTCTTCGGCTGTTCCCTCGACGAGGAGTACGTGGCCATCAGGAGTGCGTTGGGCCCGTGTCGAGAGGCGTACCCAGAAGGCCGCACCGTCTCGTTTCCGCCAACGGCACTCGGTACCGCTGATCGCTTCACCGCGCCGTACCGCGTTCCAGAGACGAGACGCCTCCACCCGCTCGAGGAAGAAATCTGCAAGAGGCCGTCCGAGGACATTCTCGGGGCGTTCCCAACCGAGAAGTCGTGCGAACGCCCGGTTTGCTTGAATGATCTGGCCCGCTGCATTCAGTTGGAAGACGCCAATCGGAAGTTCGCTCATCAGTTCTTCGTTGCGCTCTCGTTCCCTCGCCCGTGCGATGGCGACTGCTCCGATCTCAGCGAGGAGGGTGGCGAAACGGATCTGCTCTTCGCTGAGTTCTCGAACAGTGAAATAGTTTGCTACCAGAACGCCAACTGGACGTTCGTTGGCAAACAGTGGAAAGAAGGCCGAAAAGCGGACGCCTGCTTCGAGCACTGGTGGTGGGACGTGGAATGGCCGTCCAAGCTGGTCAAGTCGGATGCTGAAGGGACGACCAGTATGGAGTGCCCAGGCTGGGCCGTTGTGCGTCGGAGGATTGAGCGGGAGCCACATTCGCCCTACCCACGCGGCCGACCAGCCGCGTCCAGCACGCAGGACAAGATATTGCTCCGAAGGATCGACAACAAGGAGGCTGATTGCATCAGGCTGAAGAACCGGCTCGAGCATGGTGAAGATCGAATCTGCAACATCCGACAATCGCTCCTGTCCAACAAGCATATGGGCCAACGCCGTTGCCCGTTCCCACTCTTCGGAACGAAGCCGTCGGAGTTCCGCGGTCAGTTCAGCTCGTTCAATGGCACTTGCTAGGAACTCACCGATAAGATCCAAAAAGAGCTTGGTCTCGATGTCGAGCGGATCGGGGGTCAACCGAGCGACGTTGAGGAGCCCGATGACGTTCCCACTTAGGGTGCGCAGCGGCACCGAGAGGTGCCAGTGAAGCCCGCCTGTGATCCGCTCAGCCATTTCCGCGTTTTCGGCTTGCTCGCGGAGCCGCGCCAATCGTTCGCAGCCGATGATCTCCGCAGTGGTCGACAGGCCGCCGGACGCAGCGAGGCGCTGGCAGCGACACGGGGACCAGCGCAACATGCTCATGTTGTTCGCGGCAAGCCCTGGTGGTAGGCCATGCGCTGCGACAAGTTCGAACGACTCTTCCCGACGGAGTGTGATCCAGCCCGCTGTCGAGCCTACCAACTCCAGAACTAAGGGCAAGGTCTCTTGCAGTGCCGTGCGAAAATCGGTTGCCCGGTTCAAGAGCGTGGCGAGTTTCGTGATCAGGGTCAAAGAGGTAGGTGCTTTTTCTTTCGCTTTATCCTCCGTGACGGGCTGACTCCAGGCACCGCTTGACTCGGACAACGGATGGCCATTCTCACGCGCTTCCTGCACTCGCCGTCCTCCGCATTCCCCAGGTCGGCTTGGTCTAAATCGATCCATGAACGCTTTTCAGCTGGCCTGAGAACGCAGCTGCTTTGATGATATCGTGCGTCTTTCGATGCGAAAACGTAGCCATTTCGTCCTGTTCGCAGGCGCGTTATCGCGTGGTCCACTTGAGCGCGATGGTGGGGCGAATGCAGGGGATAAGATCGCTACGCAGCGTGACCTTGCGTGTGATTGAGCGGCTGGATGTTCCGGATAACCCAGCCGCTCATCTGGAGTGCGCTGAGTTCGGCTTGATTGCCGGGTTGGCCGTGCGGGCCGCTGGTATACCACTCTCGGGCGGGTGGCGACCCAATTACCAGCGACTGCACTGGTTGTCGCCAGCCGAGGCGTGCCTCAAGGAGAGCCTCGAAGCCGAGATACTCTGGTTGAGCATTCATGCCGAAATGGCCGAGCGGGTACTCGTAGTGGTGCAGTGCGAGCCACGCTGGGGCATTAACGACGACCAGCGGCCAATGTGGGTTCGCACGTGCTGTGGCGACGACCGTCTCTTGGGCATGGCTGGCCAACAGTCCGAGTTCGTTACGCCGCTGGATAAAGACAATACTCTGGGTGAGCGTGACGACAATGACCAGTATCCCAAATGACACGCCGAGCCACCGTGCTCGTCGCCAGTGCCAGCCAGCACGTGGAAGCAGTCCCCAGAACGCGGCAATTGCTGGGGCTGCGGGATAGAGCAATCGTGGGCCATCCTCAATATACCCGTGGTACGGAAGGAACAGCATTGCGGGCAAGAAGGTGAGGAGACCGAATCCGAGCGTTCCAAGCGCAAGCCGAAGTTGCGTGCCGAGTGCGTGGATGATGAGCGCGACGGTCCCACCGATGAGTGCGGTGCCGATGACGACCTGCCAAGAATGCCGCGCGAGCCAGTCGATGTCGAGAAGTGTCGTCAACTGCCGAGTCAGAGGGTAGGTTGTCGCTTGTGACCAGAAAACTAGATTCTCGAGGCGATCGAGCAGAGTAACCGGCCTTCCTCCTGGCTTGTCAAACCCCCAGAACCACAGGGCAAGGTAAATGCCATTCCCGAGGAGCACCACAGAAAGCCAGCCGCTCTGCGCCGGCAGAACTTGCCGCCAGCCTACTCGGGAACGGAGCGCGGTCCACAGAATGACCAGGGTTCCTGTCAGAACCCCCGTCTCGTGGAAACCTGGTGCAGCAAGCGCCATAGCCGTTGCCGAGCAGCGTAAGAGGCGTCGAGTGCGGCCAGGCTGTTCCATTCCCTGTTCCCACAGGACGAGCGTACCGAGCATCGCACTGGTGACGAGGAGATGAGGAAGCGAGCAGGCAATCTGTACCGCCTGGTAGGCGAACGGAAAGGCAGCGAACAGTGAGGCGGAGAGCGCTGCAGCGACTATCCCAGCGACTTTCCGGATAAGCAGCGCCAGCAAGAGCGTATTCAGCGCGTGGAGCGAGACCGACAGGAGGTGATAGTGCCAGGGCTCCGTTTCGCCCCAGAGATCGTGGACGAGCTTGTAGAGCGCGAAAGAGAGTGGACGGTAGTAGCTAAAGCCAGGGAGTGGCCGTAAGAGAAGTTCCCGATAACTCGTCTGCCGCACAATAACGAGGTCATAACTGTCGTCCAGCAAAAAACTGAAGCGGAGGGCAGGGCCATAGAGAACGAGAACCTCTGCGACGAGCCCAACGAGAATGACTGCAAACGCCAGGTTCGTTCCCTGCCGTCGCTTCTGGTACGGTGCGGCTTGCGTCGCTGGCTGGCGTTCCCGTCGGTCTGGCATGTCGCCTCTGTATCGTCTGTCGCGAACCGGCTTTCCAGGATACCGCTAGTCTCGCGGGAGCGTGTGGGACTTCTCTGTCGGAGCGAGCATCCGGCTGGCACGGTGCGACGGACCTCGTCCTGAGGTAGATCCGTTCTCTGCCACATGACCAGGAACGACGTGCGGCGTGCTACGATCTCGGCCTCTGTGCTGCACTGTAAAGATACCGGTATGCAGTCCGCACGAGGAGGCAACGCGAGCAGCAGGTGTACTGGTCTGCCGGTCCGGTGGCAGCTGTCTTGGTACCGCGGTGAACGGTTCTGGGAGAGGGGACGCACCGACCGGGTGGTGCGTGTTCTCTATTTGGAGAAGCCATGCGCTGGCGCACAACGGGGCCGCGTGTGTGACCACATCGGAGCAAGAGGAGTTCACGCATTTCTCGCGACGGAGTGGCAGATGATTCTGGCGAGAGCGTCCAGCCGAGAAACGGAACCACTCTGGGTAGAGATCAGAAGAAGTGGGGAAAATTCGGTGCTAACCCAATGCCTTGTTAGGGCAGGGCACAGGGTGAGCTCAGCGGATGACAAGTCGGATGATGACAGGACGATGGTCGGAGGCTGTAACGTCGAGAACACTTCCAGCGACCGGCTCAAGCTCATCGGTAATGAGCACATAGTCGATACGACGCGCGTCAGCGGAAGTAGGCATGATGGCGCCGACTGCGGCGGCAGCGTCGCGGAGGCCGGCTGCCTGGAGTTGTGCGAGTTCCGTACTCTCAGGCTCGGCATTGAGATCGCCACCGAGGATAAGTGGGCGGGCTGGTCGAAGAAACGAGAGGAGTTCCTCGATCTGGACGAGTCGCACCGCAGTTGCTGAGCGTGGATCGTCCAGATGGGTGCTGGCGACCCAGACCGAGGCGGTTGGCGTGGCCAGCCGAACGGCGATAACTCCTCGTCGCAGGTTCTGCGTCGTACGGAAGCGTATGACTTGCTCTTCCAATGGCTGGGCGCGGGTGAGCACTGCGTTTCCCCAGAGCCCGTCAGCGCTGGCGGGGCCCCAACTGGCGTGCATGCCGAGCCGCTGTGCCAGCCACGTCAACTGGTCGGCACTCGAGGTGACTAACCAGCCACGGCTCACTTCCTGCAGCAGCACAACGTCTGGGTGAGCAGTCTCAATAACGCGAGCGGTTGCTTCCAAGTCCCAGCGTTGGTGGCGGTCGTAGCCGGATTGGATATTGTAAGTCATCACGACGAGCTCGGACCTCGGGGCGAGTGCTGGGGGTGACGCTTGCCTACTGAGTGCTTGCCAGGCGATGGCGGCAGCGAGTGGGAGCAGCATACTGAGGGTCACGTGTGGGAGTAGAGCGACAGCGCCGGGTGGCCAGCCGCTCGGCCAGTCGAGCGCGACGACAAGAGCGAGGAGCGCCCACAGCGCGACGGGCATCCAGCGGTCGCCGGTCGCTGTGTAGTAGCGCAAGAGGAGTGCGACCTGGAGAAGCTGACCAAGCGCCAATGCCAAGCCAGCTCGGCCAACACTAGCTGGACTGCGGAGGAGGCGCCCTCCCATTGCCGCGGTCAGCGTAAAGATCGCCCAGCTGGTGACAGCGAGCGCCAATCCGACTCCGGCCTGCCAGCCAGTACCCCATGCCAGCCAGAGTCCGAGAGTTCCTGTCGCCGTCGTCGCGATCCAGCCGCTCCAGTGTTGCGCGGCGAGTGGCGCGACGAGGAGGCCAAGCAACATCCCAAGTCCCAGAAGCGTGCTCGCGAGTAGCAGGTTCCAACCGGTGTGCACGATCGCAAAGCCCAGGTTTCCGGTCACGAGGTGCAGGAGGCCAAACGCTGGCCCGAGTGCGAGGAGACCGAGCGCTCCCCGCGGCTCGACCGGCCCCCGGTCGGTGGCGATAAACCCGACAGCCACCACAAAGAGTGTGAGCAGTATGGCAGTTACAAGATGACTGCCAATTCCTGGGAGCCACGGAAGATCGAGGGTGTCGCGGGCAGTGCGGAGTGCGAGGTCAATCGCTGTCCCGGCCAGAATTCCCAAGCCAGCTCGTGCTCGCCAGCGAAGCAACGGGAGAAGTGCCCAGCCAAAGGCAGCGAGGCCGATCGCACCGAGAGCCACTCGCGCGGGCGGCCAGTCGACGAGCTGGAGTCCAGTTCGCGCAGCGACGAGCAATGCCGTCGCCACGAGGAGTAGGCGACCGCCGCTCAGCGCACCGACGAGAGGGGCGAGAAGCGGGCTAGCGAATGTCACAGCGACGAGCAGGAGCAGGAGTGTTCGACGGCTCTGGTCGATGACAAAGACGAGGTCGGAGACAAAGACACGCGTTGCCTGCAGCCCGAGCACCAGCACAAGGGCTACCGCGACGATTGCCCAGAGGGCAACGTCCGGTGCGGCAACCGGAAAGGACGGACCAGATGACTTAGGTGCGGTCCGACCGGTGAGACCGGTCACGGATCGCTCCGCTGACTCATGCGTTACCGTCACGGCGAGCGTACCGGAACGGCAGGGATGGTGCAAGAGGGGAGGCTTTGTGGCCATCCGTTTTCGGTGCGTGTGTCTGCGGAGGTGACCAGACAGTAAGGTTGCAAGGTGTGCGGGGTAGCCGAGAGAGCGGAAATAGCCACAGGTGGCCCGGCGTGCATCACGCCCTGCACCAGGGGCTGTAGGTGGACGAGGTGATGGTTTGGGCACTGGAACACACGATGAGGCCGCATGAGACGTGGGTGAGTTTCGCATGGGAATGAGGGTGCACCGGTTAAGGAACAGCGCCCCGATTCGGTCGTTCCCGGACGGTGCTCCTTTTTTCAAGCGCTCCTCAGGAGCACACAGGTGAAAGATCTTGTCGGTGAGTGTCGTGGAGAAGCAGCGCAGGGGCGTTCGGGGCACGGCGCATCGGCTTGTCCCGGTAGGTGACGCAAGAGCGTTGACGGCTGACGGAAGAGGATGCGCTGGTGCGGGTCGCGCATCAGTCAGGAGAGGTGAGCGTTCTTGTGAGGAAGCTTAGTGGTCAACGGGGAGCACCGGGAGGAAAGAAGTGACCACGGAAAAGCGACATGCGTAGCGTGTGAACTGCCTCTCTCGGGAGCGGAATACAGCCTACCCGTGATCGAAAAGCGAAGTCTCCTATCGATTGCGCTCAGTAAGGTCATCCCAACCGATATGGCAGAGCTTGAACAGCATAGCGGCTTATCGGCGTGCGGGGCGAGAGGAGAACAGTGGTGTGGCGGAGAGAAACCCCGCCACACCACTGTGAGGTCGTGCTGCCAGCTCAGCGACGGAGCGTGGAAGTGACCGTAATGGTCGTCGTTCGGGTGTTGTCGGCTGGATTGGCGTCGCCGCTGAGCGGAGCGGAGGCGGTCAATGTATAGGTGCCGAGCGCGGTACGGCTGTTCGTGCGCCAAGTGAAGCTGATTGTGCGAGTTTGGCCGGGGCTGAGGCTGACCCTGCTGCTGACGGTTCCCATCGCAGCGTTGCGCGGGTTAGTGGGCAAGGTAACGGTGACGCTAACGCTGCTCGTCCCACGGTTCACCAGTGTGACTGTGACCCTCGCGCTTTGACCGCGAGTGAGGCTAGAAGGCGCGCTGAGTTCTGTGATCGCGACATCGCGGACCTGTTGCGTGACGGTGACGGTCGTGCTTCTCTGGTTATCGCTCGGGTCGGTATCGTCACCGGAAATGGTGGCGGTCGCTTGTAGGGTATAGGTACCGGCGCTGGCCGGCTGCCAACGAAAGCTGGCTGTGGAGCTCGCGCCAGGGGCGAGGGAGAGACTGCGGGGTGATTCGACCGTACTACCGTTCGCCGCAAGGGTAACGGTTACTGTCTCGTCCGTCGTCCCCTCGTTGCGGACTGTTACCTGGATCGTTACGCTGTTCCCAAGTGCGACCGTGCTGGGCGCGCTCAAGCCAGTGATGGCGACGTCACGCGTGCTGGGTGTTGTTCCGCCGCCGGATCCACCGCCCGAGCCGCTGTCGCTTGAGCCACCACCGTTCCAGTCGACACGCACGAGCCGTTGTCCATAGCTGTCCCATGCGCCAGTCTCGCCGACCGACGTGAGGAAGCTGCGCACCTGTCCTGGGGAGGCGCCTGGATTCTGAGCGAGATAGAGTGCAGCAGCTCCCGTGACGTGCGGTGTGGCCATACTGGTGCCACTCCAGCGCTGATAACCACCACCGGGAACGGTGGAGAGGATCGAGACCCCTGGAGCATAGAGATCAACTGCAGCTCCGTAGTTCGAGAACGAGGCGCGGGTATCGTCGGCCCCGTAGCTTGTACTGGGGCCGAGTCCGCCGGGTTGTCCGTCTGTATCCACAATTGCGCCGACAGTGATCGGTTCGGGATAGGCAGCCGGAATTGTGTTGCTGGCGTCGCGCCCGTCGTTACCGGCTGCGACGACGAGCGTCACACCAGCCTGGACCACTCGGCAGACCGCCTGATGCAATGGGTCGCTTGTTCCGCCGCAGTTCGGTGTATCGGTACCGCTTGTACCGCCGCTGTAGTTGGCGACGCGGATTGTGCCGGCCTTACCGGCGACCCAATTGAGTCCACAGATCAGCCAGGAGACATAGCCCGTCCCGTTGTCCGCAAAGACCTTGACAGCCCAAAGGCGTGCTCCGGGAGCGACGCCGACAACTCCCGTGCCGTTGTCACGTGCGCCGATGATCCCCGCTACGTGCGTCCCGTGTCCGTGGCGATCGACCCAGCTGCCGCTCCCGGAGCAGTCATAACCGCCGACAACGTTCAGATCGGGGTGAGTCGGGTCGATACCAGTATCCAGCACCGCAACGTCGATCGGAAGCGGGTCATCGACACCATCGATTTTGGCGGTCGTGTTCGCCAGCGTGCCGATCCGTTGGACGCCGGCGGGGATAGTCTGTGCCGCGAGGCGCGTCTCCCTATCCGGGACGATGGCAGCGACTTGCCCAGTTTGGAGCAATCGCTGCACTTGCCGTGGAGTGAGATGACCAGCAAATCCGCTGAGAACAGTGTCGTAGACCTGTTCCGGTTGGGCACCGACTTCTCGTGCAAGTTCCTGGGCTCGACTGCGACGGAGTGGTGCGAACACATTCGTTTCACTGCTGGCGAGCATGACGATGTAACGGGCTGGTGGCCCATCGGCACTCGCGGTCGCGAGTGCTGCTGCAAAGAGCTGCAGGGCGAGTAAGAGTCCTACAAGAAAGCGAAACCAGCGATGCACAGCCATGGGACCTCCCGTTGACCACCGGCCGAGTACGGCCTCCGTCTGGAGAAGGTCGGGTGCTGTGTCGACAAGGCAGAGATGGTGAAAGTCCGGGGTGGTACTAGGTGATCGGGGAGGCAGAGGGCTAGCAGTCGCAGGTCAGGAGAAAAGACCTGATCGCAAAGTCCTTGAACGTGTAGGACTTGTATCGGGTGCCTTGTTCGTTGCGGATCGCCACCTGCTCAGTTTGTGACAGGCTGGACGGAGTGTCACGTGGTCCTTCGAGCATAGGGGCCTGCTGGTAGGGCAGAAGGTGTGCGTCTGCTCGCCGACCAGCCCCTTGGAGAGGTTCGTACGATGTCCAAGTGGTGTGTCTCCTCAGCAATAGCGATTCTTGTGACGGTGGTGCGACACAGAGGGCTTGTCCGGGGAAGCCGGTTGCGCTCTTGCTCACCGGCGAGGATTTAACCGTCCGTCGAGGGTCCCCTGTGAGCAATCGGGCTCGGCGGTTGGTCGCTGCCTACCCGACGAATGCTCTGTCCGACGCACGGCTCGCACTGGCGCACATGGAGGGAAGTTCATTGTCTATTCGCTTGAACGGCATGGGACGGTCGCGGAAGAAGTGGAAGCGCAAGTGTAGTTGGAGAGGTAGGCACACTCGCCTGGTAGAGGCGAAGGTTCCCGTCTCTCTTGAGCGGACGAGCCTGACACGTGATGGAGGAGAGTTTGCTCTTCGTCGTGATAACGTGCACATCCTCTGCCATTTCTCACGCAACGTCGGTGACAGGAGGAGACGTGCGCTCCGCGGCACCGTGCATGCTTGTTGTCCACGGTCTATGCACTGGCACGGGTACAAAATCCTGACTTGAAATGAGGCAGTCTGAGGCTGGCCGAGGGCTCTCCGCAGAGGGCGAAACGTCCACTGGCAGCTGCCGAGTCCAGTACTGTCAACAAGGGCGCGGGTAGCGAGCTCGCTGGGCAGCCAGAAGGCACTGGTCTCGTCAGCCGGATTGATGAAAGCGCCAGCGACCTCGAGTCGCCGGTTATGGGCAGTGACCACGGTCTGGCGGTGTTCACGAGAACGGGAGGTCCTCGTCCTCTCCGTTGAGAAACCCGAAGGTGTTCGCTGATCCTTCGTATCCGACGAAACCTGTCCGCAATTGCGAGATCTGGAGCTCTGCCTGATCGAGCACTTCGTTGCAGCGACGAATGAGCTCGATCCCACGCTGATACTCGCGGATCGCTTCGGCCAGAGGGAGGTCACCGGCTTCTAGCCTTTGGACGATTGACTCCACCTCACTCACCATCTCTTCAAAGAGATCGATCGGATGTGGCGGGACAGCAGCGCCGTCACTGTGCTCAGCCATGAGATCCCCCTCCCGTTCCCTTTGGCTGTACCGCCTGTACGGATGTCTCAGCAGTGCCGTCGCTGAAGTGGAGTCGGAGTCGTTGCCCGATCGTCACGTGGTTTACCGATCGGACGAGGTTACCGCTGGCCATGTCCTCCGCAAGGAGATAGCCACGCTCGAGGGGACCGTAGGGACTCAGGAGTTCCAGTTCGCGGGCGAGTGTGCGAACGTGGTTACGCGCGCGAAGCATGTGATGTGTTATCGCGAGATCGAGTCGCTGTGCTGACTGGTCCAGACGTTGCCGTAGGTTATCCATGCGATGACGCGGAGCCGTGCGCTGGAGCCGATGTTCCAGCTGGTTCACGCGCTCGCGAGATGCCTCGACTCGTCGAGCGATCAGTTCGTTGAGTCGCTCCGAGAGGCCTTGTAGCCAACTGAGGAGTGTCGCACGGTCGTTCGGCGTCACGAGCTCCGCAGCAGCCGAGGGGGTCGGTGCACGGAGGTCGGCGACATAGTCACAGATTGTCCAGTCGGTCTGGTGACCAACCGCCGAGACGACCGGTATGCGGCAAGCGAAGACGGTCCGGGCGAGCCGCTCATCATTGAAGCACCAGAGGTCCTCAAGTGATCCGCCCCCGCGTGCGATGATGACGACCTGTGCGCGCCCGTCTGCTTGGACGGCTTGGAGCGCCGCAATCAGTGACTCGACTGCGCCGTCACCCTGGACACGTGCTGGGGCGAGGATTAGGTGCACGTAGGGATAGCGACGACTGATGACGCTCTGGATATCGTGCCAGACCGCACCGTGCGGCGAGGTGACGACTGCGATACAGCGGGGGAGTTGTGGCAGTGAGCGTTTGCGTGTTTCGTCAAACAGCCCCTCACGCTCCAGCTTTTGCTTTAAGAGCTCGAACTGCTGCCGTAAAGCTCCATCGCCCAGTGGTTCAAGGTGGTCGACGTAGAGCTGGTAAACCCCGTCACGCTCGTAGACACCTATCGAGCCGGTCGCGACGACCTCATCACCGTCGCGTGGGAGATATGGAAGCCACTGGGCAGTGCTACGGAAGAGTACGCAGCGGAGTAGTGCTTCTCCCTCGCGTAAGCTGAAGTACCAATGCCCGCTCGCATAGGTTCGAGCGTTGGTGATTTCGCCACGCACGCGCACAAACTGGAGCTCGGGTTGAGCCTCAAGCAGGTCTTTGATCCGCTGCGTCAGCTCGGCGACGCCAATCGCCTCGCTCCCGAGCACGCTATTCTCCTTGCGTCAGTCCGGTCGTAGACGCATGAGTGGCTGTCCGTATTCTACCGGTTGCCCATTCTCGACGAGAATCTCGACGATCGTCCCGGAACGTTCAGCGACGATCTCATTCATCACCTTCATCGCTTCGATAATTGCCACCACTTGTCCTGGCTCAACATGATCCCCGATCCGGACGAATGGATCGGCGCCAGGGCGTGGTGCAGCGTAAAAGGTGCCGACCATCGGTGCAGCAATTGTCTCAAGCTGCTCGGTTGGAGGTGCTTCAGGCGCAGGCGTCATGACGGGAGTGGTGGCCACGCTCGTGGTGGTTGAAGCGGTCGAGGTGATTTGAGCCGATTCCAGGGCGATCCGGAGATCGCCCTGGACCACCTCGAGTCGCTGGAGTCCAGCGCTACGCATCACCTCGACAAGTTCGCGCACCACCCGTGTCAGCGCCGCGTAGTTGTGACCGCAGGCTGACTCTGATCGTGGACTTTCGGTCATCGCTAGCTCACCCGCTCGATATACTCACCGGTGCGCGTATCGACGCGGACGACATCGCCGACTTCGACAAAGAAGGGGACGGTCACGACCAGTCCCGTCTCCAGTGTTGCTGGCTTGCCGCCGCCCGACTGCGTGTCACCACGCACGCCCGGCGGCGTATCGATTACCTTGAGGTCGACCGTGACGGGCAGTTCCACCTCGACTGGCTGTCCCTCATAGGTGAGGAGGTCAAGTTGCAGCCCTTCCTTGAGGTAGTTGACGGCATCACCGAGCGCTTCGCGATCGACTGCGAATTGCTCGAAGGTCTCAGTGTCCATGAAGTGGTACTGACCGTTGTCTTCGTAGAGGAACTGCACGCGGTGCCGCTCGAGCGGAGCAAGTTCGAAGCGTGAGCCGGCCTGGACCGTTGTGGTGGTCGTTGCACCGGTGCGAAGATTCTTGAGGGTCAGGCGGACAAAAGCGCTGCCGCGACCCATCTTCACGTGCTGGAAGTCCAGCACGCGCACGAGTTCACCATCGATGAGCAGTGTGAGTCCTTTGCGCAGATCACCTGTCTCGATCATGCGGAGTTCCCCCTGCTGAGCCTGCTGTGATCCATCCCTTGTCGCAACAGTATACGGTCGTCTCTCCGTCGGGAACGAGCCTTCAGCCTCCCGGCAGAGTGAGACGCTTGGGCGTCCGCGTCAAGACGTCGACTCCGTGCTCACGGATCACCACGAGGTCTTCGATCCGGACGCCACCCCATCCGGGGAGATAGATGCCTGGCTCGATGGTCACCACATGGCCTGGCTCCAGCACCTGCTCTGACGCTGGCGAGAGCGACGGTGCCTCGTGGACGCGGACGCCAACACCGTGACCGAGGGAGTGGGTGAACGCATCGCCGTAGCCAGCACGCGCAATCACTTCCCGGGCCAAAGCGTCGGCCTCGCGACCAGTCATGCCGGGTCGGATGCCCTGCTCAGCCGCCTCGATTGCCGCGAGAACCACCGCGAAGATCCGCTCTAACTGGTCGTCCGCTGTACCGAGCCAGACGGTGCGGGTGAGGTCGGCGCAATAGCCACCGACGACGGCGCCCATGTCAATGACGATCGGCTCCCCCACCGCGATCGGCCGTTGCGTGGGCCGATAGTGCGGCAACGCACCGTGCGGGCCAGACGCCACCGCAATCGGAAAGGCCGTGCCGTCCGCACCAGCCTCCATTAGTGCTCGCTCCAACTGGAGGGCGATCTCGCGCTCGGTCAGTCCGGGGCGGAGCTCGGCGACGACGGCCTGAAGAGCGGCGTCGGTGATCGCTTGCGCCTGTTTGATCCGTTCCAGTTCGTCCGGTGTCTTGATCGCACGCAAGTCATCGACCAGGGAGCCGACGGGAACCAGCTCAACGTGTTGGCCGAGCGTTTCTTCCAGGACTCGAACGTCGCGGTAGAGAATGGCACGATCTTCAAAGCCGACACGGCGGGCCCCAAGCTCTTGCAGAACGGTTGCATCGCCCCGCGCGAAGTCTCGCTCCTGGTCGAAGATACGGTAACCACGGGCTTCCTGCTGCGCGAGAGCGCTATTGAGGCGGCTGGTCACCAGGACTGCTTCGTGCTGGCTGATCACGAGGTGTCCCGCCGATTCGTTCGGGGGGATATCCTCGCCAGTAAAGCCACTCAGCCAGAAACGGTTCGAGGGGTGCGTGATGACGATCGCATCCAGTTCCTGCTCGCGGAGCCGCTCGCGGAGCCGCGCGAGCCGCGTCTCGGTGTTCACTTTTCTGCTCCTTCCGCACGTCGTATCAGGTAGGAAAGCGCAAGTTCATAACTCATCGGACCGAAGCCACAGATCTGCCCGACTGCAACCGGCGCGATGACCGAATGGTGCCGGAACGGCTCCCGTGCGTGGATGTTGGAAAGGTGTACTTCGACCGTTGGGGCCGGCACTGCTGCTACTGCATCACGTAACGCGATACTGTAGTGCGTGAGTGCGCCGGGATTCAGCACAATCCCCGCAACTTCCCAGCCGTAGCGCTGGATCAGGTCAACCAGTTCCCCCTCGTGGTTCGACTGCGCAGTAATCACCTCGTAGCCGTGTGCTGCCGCGAGTTCGCGGAGCCGTTGGTCGATCTCCGCCAACGTTGTCGTCCCGTAGATCCCGGGCTCACGCCGGCCGAGCAAGTTCAGGTTTGGTCCGTGCAGCACAAGGATACGCTTGGAAGTGCTCACCGGATCCATCCTTTCGCCCGTACGAGATCGGTGCCGAGGAGCCCCAGGAGCACCTGGTACGGCTCTGGGTTGTCCGGATGGTACTCGAAACGTGCCCGCTCGAAGTACTGCACGGTCAACCCGGTCGCCGGATCACGGAACGGCTCGGAAATCGGATAGCCGAACAAGGCGAGCGACTCTCGGAAGGAGATTCCCGGATCGCCGAACTCCAGGCCGTGCGACTGCCAGTAGGAGAGGAAGGGCTCACAGAGTGTGTGACTGGTCTCTGGGAAGAAGCGGCAACTCGGCGCTGCGGCGCTAGCAGGCACCGGCTGGAACGGCTGACTTCCCAGCAATCCCCGCCGTTGTGCGTCTTCTGCCCCAAGGCGGCCAAGCTGAACCTCATAGGGTGTCCCCGCGAGCTCGGGGTGGTATTCGAAGCGCTGTCGCTCAAAGTATTGGACAGTAAACGGCCGCCCGAGGTCAGGATTCATTTCGGTGAACTCCTCGGTCAGCGGATAGCCGAAGATCGGCAGGCCACCACTCCGTTCCCAGAATACCTTGAAACCGGAGGCGAGAGAATGTCCGGTTTCTGGGAAGTAGCGTCGCTCGGGAGTGGAGGGAAACGCGGGGATACGCGTGGCAGGTGTGTTCAGGCGGGCGAGCTCGTTCCAGACGGCAGGGTCCTCATGGCCGAGTCGCCAGAGCGCTACACCAGCCAGGCCACGGTCCAATGCCAGCTCGAGCCGCGCGGTCACACTGCGGACGTCAGCATGCCAGACCTCGTGCTGGTGCCCCTGGTCGTCGGTGTAGCGGATCCAGGCTTCCTGCTCTGTCTCGTCGTATCCACTCGTCGCGCCAGGACGTGTTCGGAGTTCCTGGACCTGATCAAAGCGGACGGAGCGTGCTGGCGGACCAGCCGTGATGTCCCAGTCGTAGCCGTAGAGTGGAATACCGAGGATGAGCTTCTCAGGTGGGATGCGCGTCGTCAAATAGGCAACGACTCGTTGTACCCACGTCAGCGGGGCTACCGGGCCGGGTGTGCCACCGGCGTAGTGAAAATCATAGGCCATCACCACAATGTAGTCGTTTACTTCGGCGAGGGCTCGATAGTCATACGCACCACCCCACGTTGTCGGCGTATCCGAGGTGCGGGCAACGACAGCCTGCGTCACGAGCTTTCCACGCGGATGGAGTTGAGCTGCGAGTTCCCGCATGAAGGCCGTGAGATGGGGTGCATCACTGGCGTTGACTGCCTCGAAGTCAATGTGGATCCCGTGGTACCCACGCTGCTCAACCAGGGCAACAAGTCGAGCAATGATGGCAGCCCGGCGCTGTGGATCAGCGATGAGCGGCGTGAATTCGTCCCAGCGCGGGACGTTCTTGATCATCGGCACGATCGTGAGCCCGCTCTGGCGCAAGAAGCTATCAGCGGTCGGATCGCTGAGTTCTTCGATCGATCCGTCGGCCCGCAGTTGGAAAAAATACGGTGAAACGACGTCCAGCGTACCAAGATGGTTCTGGAGCGTTGTCCAAGATGTCCGGTCGTAGGTGACGTAGTAGCCCCACCGCAGGAAGGAAGGTGCTGCGCGGACAGACGGGCCTGCTGCAAGAGATGAAAGGGCGTTGAACGCAATCATCAAGACGAGAGCGAGGTGGAGTGCTGGCCTCTGGCGATGTGTCTGGCCCAAAGCTCCTCCTTTCCTGTCCTGAATGCGCTCAACCGCGTGGCGCGGCCTGCGCTGCGACGGCCGGGACTGTGACGGTGATTTCGACCGGCTCCGCATATCCCTCGAACGTCGCGGTTCCGCGGAAGCGGACGACTGGTGTGAGGTAGCGCGTACTACCTTGTCCAGCATCTACCCAGGCGAGCTCCGCGCCCTCGATGCGGGCGGTTCCGCGGAGTGGGAGACTTGCTTGGGTAAAGATCGTCTCGTCCACATCGATCGTCCCGCGGCCACTCACGACGTCCTGCCAAAGCGCTTCGGCAGGGCGAAGACTGTAGGTGGAGGGTTCGAGTGCCGCTGGCCAGGCCACGAATGCCTGACGAATGGTCCCGTCAGTGCCGATCGTCACGGTTGCACCCGGCAGCGCTGAGAGAACCGGATTCGGGTCTGCTGGGCCGAAGATGACGATCGCCACCCCAGCCTCTGGGAGGCGCTCATGCACTCTCCCCACGCCGAGCGGCGTCGTTACGAGGCCGTGTCGTTCGAGCCAGCTGCGGGCTGCTTCGACAAGTTCCTCGTCGGAGAGGGTTGCCGCTGAACTCGGAGTTACCGTCGGGGTACTCTCAGCGGATGGTGTCTCTTGTGCAGGTGGGGTTGCCGCTTGGTACTGAATGGTAAGATCACTGACCACAAGCTGGCCGGCGGTACTGCGCACAAGGAAGCCACCACCAGGCGTGGCAACTGCCTCGCCCTCGATCCCGAGCGCGCGAGCGAGTTCGGTGACACTTGCCTCGTCCCAGCGGCGAGCGACAAGCCGATACACCGGTGCCTCTGCTGGCAATGTCTCGAGGTCGAAGCCGAGTTCGTACTGCAGCGTCAACTGACCCGGCGGATAGGCAGGCTGCGGGAGATTAGGTGCCGGAAGTTCGCCGAATGCGCCGACCACCACCGGAGGCGGTGGCGTCGGGGTCGGCGTCGGGGACGTCGACACAGTTGGAGTGGCAGCCTCATTGGACACGGGTGTTTCGGCACCAGCAGCTGGTGCCGTTGGAGTGACAACGGGGAGCGGTGAGCCTTGTTCAACCGCGACGGGCGACGGCGACGGTGCAGAGGCGGGTTCTCGCATGAGACCACGAATCGCCCAGGCGGCGACAATGAGCATCGCGACCAGGGCGAGTGCACCGAAAACGAGAGGGCCTCGCGACTGGCCACCCGCAGCTGTGGGTGCCGGTCTCCGAGAGTGGTTCCTGTTTGGTCTGCGCTGCGTACCACTCGCCACGACCCTCCCCTTCCCGCTCGTTTTCAGAGCGTACCACTGTTGCTGCCTCCCGAGCATTCTAGTGACGAGGGCTCGCCACTCTGGGGCGCGACCAGTTTCGACGTGCTCGCGGTGCTCGCCGAAGAGCAGGCCGCCACTCCTCATGGAGAGGCAGGGTGACAAGATGCCTCCGCAAATTCACTGCCCGCTCGATCGGCAGACGCACTGGTGACTGCACGGGAATGGTGAGTCTCACAACAACGAGGAGCTGACCGTCACAGTGGCCAGCTCCCCGTGGACACGTGTTTCATGCCTCGTCAACTGGAGAGGGTTTCCTCCAGTTGCTCAAGGACGCGGTCTGTGAACTGTTCTGTATCAAGCGCACTCTCGCCGGGGCGCGCCAAGTCGGCGGTACGTGCACCAGCAGCGAGCGCACGGTCAATTGCCTGCTCGACGGCGCTTGCAGCCCGCTCGTCGCCGAGTGTCCAACGCAGGAGCATCGCGGCACTCAGGATGGCGCCAATGGGATTGGCGATCCCTTTGCCTGCGATGTCGGGTGCTGAGCCATGCACTGGCTCGTAGAGCCCGTAGCGAACGGCTGGCGACCCGGGACGCTCCGGAGGACGCCCGTGGAGACTAGCCGAGGGAAGCATACCGAGGGAACCAGCGAGCACTGCTGCTTCGTCACTCAAGATATCGCCAAAGAGGTTCTCCATCACCAGGACATCGAAGTCACGTGGACGTGCAATCAGGCGCATCGCGCAAGAGTCGACGAGCTGATGCTCGAGCGTTACGTCCGGGTAACGTGCGCCGATTTCGCTGGCGATCTCGCGCCAAAGTGCCGACGTGTTGAGCACATTCGCCTTGTCCACGCTCGTCACCTTGCGGCGGCGCGCCCGGGCAAGCTGAAACGCGAGGTCGACAATGCGAGCGATCTCCTCTTCCCGATAGGGGAGAGTATCGACCGCCCAGCGCCCGCTTGGTTCGCGCCGGAGCTCCGATGGCTGACCAAAGTAGAGGCCACCGGTCAGCTCGCGCACGACGATCAAGTCGACGCCACGCACGACATCCGGCTTGAGCGGCGTCGCGTCAGCGAGCGCATCAAAGACGCGCACCGGGCGGAGATTGGCGAAGAGGCCGAGCTCTTTGCGGAGCCGTAAGAGTCCAGCTTCAGGACGTGCCGCCTTCGGCAGGTGATCCCATTTGGGGCCACCAACAGCGCCGAGGAGAACAGCATCGACCGCGCGAGCACGCTCGAGTGTCTCGTCGGCGAGCGGAGTGCCATAGGCATCGATCGCGCAACCTCCGACGAGGTCTTCCTCGAACGAGAAGTGGTATCCACGGCGTGTACCGACTGCCTCGAGTACCCGCCGTGCCGCGGCGATGACTTCCGGGCCAATTCCGTCACCGGGAAGCAGCAGTAGCCGTACCTCGCTCACTGGCCGGCCTCCGCTGCCTTGCGCGCCTGGATGCGCTCGCGGACGGCATTGAGGAGCCCGCCGGCCCGGATGATATGCTGGATGAACTCGTCATACTGAGTCGCCTTATACGTCTTCCCGGTGCGGAGGTTGCGGACGATCCCGTTCTCCGTGTCGATCTCAAGCTCGTCACCAGTCTCGGTTTCGCGCACCGCTTCAGGCGCTTCCACGACCGGGAGTCCAATGTTGATCGCATTGCGGAAAAAGATACGTGCGAACGACTCAGCGACGACCGCTTGCACGCCGGCCGCTTTAATCGCGATCGGCGCGTGCTCGCGCGAGGAGCCGCAGCCGAAATTTCGGCCGGCTACGATGATATCGCCAGGGCGCACCTTAGCCGCGAACTCGGGATCGATGTCCTCCATGACGTGCTGTGCCAGCTCCTGTGGGTCGATGGTCACCAGGTAGCGTGCGGGGATGATGACGTCGGTGTCGATGTTGTCACCAAACTTCCAGACACGCCCGCGCATTGGCACGGGTACTGCCCTCCTCGTCTGCTCAACTCTCCGATAGTTGCAGCGCGTGGCGAGGGATCCCTCGCCACGCGGACTGTCAGTTCAGTTCGAACGGTGAGGCGACGCGCCCAAGAACTGCGCTCGCCGCTGCGACCGCCGGGCTGGCAAGGATGACCTCCGATTCCCGGTGCCCCATGCGGCCGCGGAAGTTGCGGTTGGTTGTGGAGACACAGCGCTCGCCCTTGGCCAGGACACCCATGTAGCCGCCCAGGCAGGGACCGCACGTCGACACGGAAAAGACCGCGCCGGCCTCAAGGAAGATATCGACCAGTCCCTCCTTGGTTGCCTGCTTGGCAACTTCTTGGCTGCCGGGAATCACGATGCAACGCACGCGCGGATGAACCTGCCGCCCCTTCAAGATCTCGGCCGCAATCCGGAGATCGCTCAGGCGACCGTTCGTGCAGGAACCGATGACCACCTGGTCGATCGGAAGATCACGGACTTCATCGGCCGGCCGCACGTTCGATGGAAGATGCGGCAACGCAACGAGTGGTCGCAAGTTGGAGACATCGAACTCGATCACCTGGGCATAGCGTGCGTCCGGATCACTGTCCACTGGTTCGTAGGGTTCGGTCGTGACCTTGGCCAGCCACTCGCGAGTCTTGTCGTCACAGGCGAAGATCCCTGTCTTGGCGCCGGCCTCGATGGCCATGTTCGCCATCGTGATCCGGTCGTCCATCGGAAGCTCGTCGATGACTGGACCGGTGAACTCCATGCAGGCATACAGGGCGCCGTCAACGCCGATCTGCCCGATGGTGTAGAGGATGAGATCCTTGCCTGTCACGAACGGGGGCAACGTCCCGGTGTAAACGAACTTGATCGTCGGTGGCACGCGCATCCAGGTTGTACCGGTCGCCATCGCGGCGGCGATGTCGGTCGAGCCCATGCCGGTCGCGAAGGCATTGAAGGCACCATAGGTGCAGGTATGGGAGTCTGCACCGATGATGACCATCCCAGGACGGGTGAGCCCATGCTCTGGAAGGACGACATGCTCGATCCCCGCGCGACCGATCTCAAAGTAGATTGCATTTTGCTCGAGAGCGAACTCGCGCATGATCTTCGATTGCTCGGCTGCTTTGATGTCCTTTGCTGGGACGAAGTGGTCCGGGACGAAAACGACCTTTTTCGGGTCAAAGACCCGCTCCACGCCGAGCTTCTTGAACTCAGCGATCGACAGAGGTGCGGTGATGTCGTTCGTCATCACCAGGTCGACTGCAACTTCCACGATCTCTCCCGGCTCCACGCGGCTGCGACCGGCCGCCCGGGCCAGGATCTTCTCGGCCATCGTCATGCCCATGGCTCGTCACTCACCTCCACTTACCGAAACGGGTGCCGTCAGGGCAGCACGGTTCAAGGCCATGAGATAGGCACGAATGCTTGCCTCGATGACGTCCGTCGCGACGCCACGGCCATTATAGACTTGCGTTCCGCATCGCAGATGTACTGTAACTTGTCCTTGGGCATCCTCTCCTGGGCTGACCGCGTCAACATGGAAAGCCTCAAGTTCACAATGGCGACCAACAAGCCGATCGATCGCCTTAAACAGGGCATCGATCTGCCCATTCCCGGACGCGGACGCCTCGCGTTCGATCCCGTCGACCTCCAGCTTGACCCACGCTTCGGCGCGGCCATCCGAGCCGGAGTGAGCTCGCCAACCCTTGAGCACGAAACGCTGGGGTACTTGGGCCAGCTGGTCCTCGACGATCGCGATGATATCGGCGTCCGTGACGGTCTTCTTTCGATCGCAGAGATCAATGAACCGCTGGTAGAGTTGCTCGATCCGTTCCCGCGAGAGATCACCGTAGCCGAGTTCCTTCAAACGTGCGGTGAAGCCAGCCCGTCCGGAGTGCTTACCCAGGACAAGACGGCTTGCCTCCCATCCGACCGACTGTGGCGTCATGATCTCATACGTCAGGCGATGCTTGAGCATACCGTCCTGGTGGATACCAGCCTCATGGGCGAACGCATTGGCTCCGACGATCGCCTTGTTCGGTTGGACATGGATTCCGGTGATGCGCTGAACCAGCTTGGAGGTCGGGACAATTTGCTCAGTGACGACGCGTGGCAGGATCCCCCCGAACACATCGCGCCGGACGTGCAGAGCCATCACGACCTCTTCCAGCGCGGTGTTACCGGCCCGTTCGCCGATCCCGTTGATTGTCACCTCGGCCTGACGCGCACCAACGCGGATCGCTGCCAACGTGTTGGCCGTGGCCAGGCCCAAGTCGTTGTGACAGTGGACGCTCACCGTCACCTTCTCGATGCCTGGCGTGTGCTCCATGATGTAGCGGACGAGCTCGGCGAATTCGTGGGGGACAGCGTAACCGACCGTGTCAGGGATGTTGATCGTCGTTGCCCCTTCCTCGATCGCGGCGGCGAAGACTCGACAGAGGAAGTCCCAGTCGGAGCGCGTCGCATCTTCGGCTGAGAACTCGACGTCGCTCACGTAGCGCTTGGCGGCACGAACCGCGAAGCGAGCCGCTTCCAGTACCTGCTCGGGCGTCTTACGCAGCTTGTATTCCATATGGATAGGGGACGTGGCGATGAAGGTGTGGATGCGCGGCTGCTCTGCGTCGCGTACGCCCTCCCAGGCTGCGTCGATGTCCTGCTGATTAGCACGGGCCAGCGCGCAGACAGAGACCCCCTTCACTTCTCGACTGATGCGCTGGACGGCGCGGAGATCACCAGGTGAGGCAGCGGGAAATCCAGCCTCGATAATATCGACGCCCAGTTTGACAAGCTGCCGGGCGACTTCTACCTTCTCGTCCTCCGTCATCGTTGCGCCTGGTGACTGTTCGCCATCGCGCAACGTGGTATCGAAGATGATTAACCGCTCGCTCATCGTCTCCCTCCGGCTTCTCCTGTTCTAGAAGGATTCGGCCTCCCAGGCGGGAGGCCGGACGCTTCATCACTTGGTCGCATCCGTCACAGCCGTCCCGCGTCTCCGATGGCCCCTCTGCGGGGCCGGCTAAGGGAGAGTTGGAGCAAGCTCGAAATGCCGTGGATCATTGCTATCCCTCTGACACCAAACGGCCCGTCCGCGAAGGGACGGGCCGTTCCCGTGGTACCACCCTACTTGGCCGCCGCTGCAACGAGCAGCGACGCCCACTCTTTGCGCGATAACGGGCGCAACCCGGCACCCACTACTCCCTGGGTTCGCGAGTGCAGCTCCGGGACGAGTTCGCGCGCCACTCCGGACCGGGCTTCCACCACACCCCGGCTCGCTGGCCGGATTCGGCGCGCTACTGCTTCCCTTCCGCGCCTTTGCCCAAAAGCCTAGCAGAGCCGTCCAGGGTTTGTCAAGCCCTTTGGGCGCAGCTGATTCCTGCAGGCGGCGCACTGCACCGCTCTGTGTTCTGTGCTAGCGATCCGTGCGGCGGTGAAATGCCCTGTCTGGGCCTGCCCCCAAGCTGAGACTCCTCTGAGTAACATCCCCTGGTCGCTTAGCGAGCACCCTGCTCTTCCCGAGGGAAATTGCGACACACTCCTCCCTGACCGAATGTCAGCCGAAAGGGTTGTCTCTCCGGGGAAAATGAGTGCGCGGCTTCCCCCGGCTGGCCCGGATGGAGTGATACACGGGGCGGGCGATTGTGGACCGAGGCGATGCCCGGTTGCTCGGATCGTTGGTGGCCCACGGCCCGTCCCGCGTGCACTGTCTCGAGCAAGGGTGCCTCCCAAGGCACTAGGCGGCTCACTGGCCAATCGTCAGGACAGGCGAAGGGCAATTGCACGAGGGATAAGGCCTTCTTCGCTTTCATTCTCTTCGTTCTCTCCACCCGGGATGCCCTCGCGACCAGGGCCTTCTCCGCCTTCACCGAAAGTAGCAAGGAGACCTTGGATCAGCTGCTGTTGCTCTTGTGGGGAGAGTCGTGCTTCTGGATGGAGCGGTAAGTAGAACCAGGGCGGCATTGTTCCCTTTTGAATCGTTTCGGCCGATTCGTCACATTTCTGCTCGCCACCAACGCCCCACTCGGAGACGTTGCATTTCTGTCGCCCCTCGGTGACGTCGCGGTAGGCGAGAAATGCTGCTGGCGCGACATATGTGTACCAACGCCAGTTCGTCTGATTCGAGTGACAGTCACCACAAGCGCGCATGAAAAGTTCGCGCGTCTGCGGGCTGTCCCACGGGGGTTCTGCGATCACCGGCGGATTACTCCGTGGCAGCGCCAAGGCCACTCCTTGGAGAACGACAAAGACAGTGACCAACGTGCCACCAAGAATCAGTGCAATGCGCCGCACCCACCGTGGTTTTGCCTCTCGGACGGTGGTGACCGAATTGCTCATCTCAAACCCCCTTGCCGTTTTCCCCCACCATATGGGCGGTCACTTGTCGAGACCGAGTATCGGTTGTGAATGTAAACGGTGAGTAACCGGTTGGCGACGCTTGGGGAGTCAGGGGGCGTTTCCAAGTTCCAGAATGCCTAGACGGAATACCCGCTCTTCGCTGAGCTCGCAGCCCAGTGAGAACAGCGCTGTTTGCTTCCTCCACGCCTGGTGGGTGGAAATACGGGGCTCTTGCGCCACTTCGCGGTGGGGCAGTCGTTGCGCTCCTTCGTAGTGCCGTCGATACTACGTCCGACGAGTGAGAGGAGCGGACGATGGGAATCGTTTTCGGAGCGGTCGCCCCGCACGGTTTTCCGATTATCCCGGAACTCTCCGCGGATGCGGAGGGCGGTCTACAAACGCGCGCTGCGATGTTCCAGCTGGGAGAGCGCTGCGCCGCTGCCCGGCCGGATGTCCTGGTGGTGGCCACGCCGCACGGAGTCCGCGTGGACGGCATGGTTTGCCTGGCCTACACAGCGCGCGGTGCGGGAACGTTGCGCTGGCACGGGCGGCAGATTGAGATGAATGTGCCACTGGATCGTATGGCCACCGAGGGGATCGCTGCTGCGGCGCGTGAACTCGGCGTACCGATCGCACTGGCCGGATTTGCCGGAAATCGTTGGGACCAATCAGTGATTCCGCTCGACTGGGGGACAATGACTCCACTTTGGTTTCTCGGTCACGGGCGCAATCTGGTTGGGTATGGGGACGTCCTTGCGCCGCCGCCCGAAGAGGACAGCGGCCCGCCTGTCGTGATAGTGACGCCATCGCGACGTGTCCCGCGGGAGCTCCTGGTGACGTTCGGCGAGGCGGTGGCGTTGGCAGCCGAGCGTGACGGGCGACGGATCGCCTTTATCGCGAGCTGCGATTGGGCCCATACACATCGGGCAGACGGCCCGTATGGCTTCCACCCTGATGCGGCAGTGGTCGACCAGCTCGTTGTTGAAGCGCTCCGGGCCAACGATCCTGGTCGGCTGATCGATCTTCCGGAAGAGCAGGCGACGAACGCCGCGATTGACGGCTTGTGGCAGACACTGATGCTCGCCGGAGTCATGCGACGAGTGCCACTACGTGGCGAGGTGCTCTGCTACGAGGCACCGAGCTACTACAGCATGATTGTCGCGGCATTCGAACCGATTGAGTCGGCGCGCGCTTGAGGCGTCGACTCCATTTGGCGGCACGGTCAGGCCGCATGTGCCTATGCTCCTGGTCGCTGCAGCGTGGCCGGAGCCACGCACGGAGCGTAGGGGGCAGTCGGTGAAGAGGTAGACGCGAACCACTGAGGTGCTGCGGGTGAGTGTGGCGCGAACCCGACGAGGGGCTCGGACACCTCTCACGAAATGGGAGATAGGCAACTCCAGAACGCCGAACCGGTGAAGAAGCGTGCGGATTTACTGGAACGCGTGATGGTCCCGTGATGACTGGCACGCTTCGTGTGATCGGTGCCGGATGACCTACACAGCTAGGCACTCCTTGCGGACGAACCGGTGGTGCAGTAGGCTCCAGGCGTCGGTGGTGTTCAGGCGAAGCGAGGTGCGGCGATGTCTGTCCTGGACCGGCTCGATCCGGAACTTGCAGAGGCGCTTGCGGCAGTACCGGAAGAGTTCTTGCTTGATCTTCATGACATTCCTATGGCGCGTCGGCGACTTGCAATCCTGCGCGAGGCGCTTGCCCAACTCGCTCCGCCACTGCCGTCCGACGTTGCGATCACAGATGAGTTCGCGCCAAATACCAAGGACGGTACGGCTGTACGTGTGCGCCTATACCGTCCGACAGAGGCGCGCGGACCGCTCCCGGCGCTCCTCTGGATTCATGGTGGCGGTTACGTTATGGGCTCGCCGGAGATGAACGATTTGCAGTGTGCGGAGTTCGCCCACTCGTTGCCCGCTCTGGTTGCCTCGGTCGACTACCGGCTTGCACCGGAGCATCCATACCCGGCACCACTAGAGGACTGCTACGCAGCGCTGCATTGGCTCGTTCGGCGGGCAGCGGAACTGGGCGTTGACCCCCAGCGAATAGCGATCGCTGGGGCGAGTGCCGGCGGTGGGCTAGCCGCAGCACTCGCACTCCTGGTTCGCGATCGGGGTGAGTTCACGGTGCGTTTTCAACTGCTGATCTACCCAATGCTTGATGACCGGAATGAGACTCCGTCAAGCCATGAGATCACCGACCGACGGCTGATCTGGACACGGGAGTGGAACCAGATCGGTTGGCAAGCCTATTTGGGCTGTGAGCCAGGGAGCTCCGATGTTCCGGCCTATGCGGCACCAGCCCGTGCGGAGACTCTGGCGGGATTGCCGCCCGCGTACATCATGGTTGGGACTGCCGACCTCTTTCGCGACGAGGACATTGCCTATGCTCAGCGGTTAATGCAGGCGGGGGTGCCGACGGAACTCCACGTCTATGCTGGTGCGTTTCATGGCTTTGATGCCTTTGCGCCTTCAGCGTGGGTCAGCCAGAGAGCGAGTGCAGAGATCTTGGCGGTGCTAAAGCGCGCGCTGGCAGGATGAGGAGCGAACGCATCGTGGGTTGGGACAAGAGGCGTGCATGGGAGACGGCTCGAGGTCTCGATGTCGCTGCAAGCGACGTCATAAGCGCGTCGGTACAAGGATATATCGAACCAAGTAAAAGGTCCTTGGCAGACACTGTACCTCTTAGCCACTCGAGCGTGCGTTAACAGGTGCTCTCAGCGGAGGAGAAAGGTTGTCGGATTCGGCGAGACGTTTGGAGATAGCTGAGGCAAATCTGTCGTCGCATGAGGACAAGAGTGGGGTGTGCTGGCCTCGAAGCGAAGTGTGAAGCGGTGACTATGCTTCGCCGCGGACGATAACCTGACGCTTCATCGTGCCAGTTGGTGTGAGTTCCCCTTTGGGAACGAGTTGGACGGTAGCACGGAAGATGAGCTGGGCACGGATCGCCTCTTCGAGATCACGCTTGAGCTTGTGCAGGTCACCGGGCTCCGGGCCGAGCTCCACGACGATGGGGACAGGAGGATCGATAGGCAGTCCGCGAGCTGGCAACCGGATCTGGAATTCACCTGTGACGCGCGGGCGGAAGGAGGCGATGACGTCAGCGACCGCACTGGGGAAGACGTTCACGCCGCGGACGATAAACATGTCATCGACACGACCGACGCAGCGGATCCGGATCCCAGTACGGCCGCATTCACATCGCCCTGTTCCCTCAATTCGTACGAGATCACCGATTCGAAAGCGAATCAGTGGGACACACTCGCGTTGGATTGCCGTGTAGACGAGTTCAGCGAGCATCCCTTCCTTCGGCTCGATAGGACGACCGGTCTCGGGTTCGATGAACTCGGCGATCACGAAGCCTTGTCCGACGAAGTGCATGCCGGCCTGTGCTTCGCACTCCGTCCAAAGGATCGGTGCGAAGTCTGCAGTTCCCATCGCGTCGTAGACCTTGCAGCCCCAGGTTTCCTCGATCTGCTGGCGGATTTGGGGAACACCAGCTCCAGGCTCGCCACCCAACGCCATCGCTTTGATGCCGAGCGAGGCCGGATCAATCCCGAGCCGCTCGCGGGCAACATGAGTGAGGAAGTTGACGAAGGTGGGGCTCGAGACCATGTAGTCGACCCCGGCCCGCTGGATCACGTTGAAGGTTCGCGTAGCCTCCATCGTGCCGGACGGATAGACAGTAGCCTGGATCGCGCGAAGTGCCTCGTAGAAGCTCAGCCCGGCGATGTACCAGCCCAGGGTGACCGCAAGCCAAACACGTGTTCCTGGTCTCACGCCGGTGGTCCAGAAGAATCGGGCGAGGACCTCATTCCATGCCCTGGCGTCCGCCTCAGTCAATCCGACGAGCGTTGGTTGACCCGTTGTCCCCGAGGACGCATGGATCCGGACGACCTCATGCAATGGGACACAGGCATGTCCGCCAAGCGGTGGGTAATCTTGCTGTGTGCGTCGCACTTCATCTTTGACGGTGAATGGAAGTAGGTGTAACGAGTCGCGTCCGATCGTAAGTGGATCAATCCCGGCCTCACTGAACTTCTGCCGGTAGAACGGAGAGCGTTCCCACACCCAACGGAGCTGCCAGCGGAGCCGCTCGTCTTCCAGCTGCCAGAGACGTTCTGGATCAATGGTCTCCATCACCTCATTCCAGTACCGTCGCTCGGCCATTGCCCAGCTCCTCACTCGTCCGGGGCATCCTCCTTCGCACGAATCGCGTGGAGCAACACAAGTAGCTCGTCGACACCGCGTATCACGAGGTCACCGATCTCTGGAGTCTCGACCGGTTCGCTGCCCCGTCCGGTTCGAACCTGGATCGTCACTGAGCCGGCTTCCCGGCCCATCCGAAGTTCAAGATCCGGATCGTCACCGACGACCGCGACATCGGCTGGAACGGTCCCAAGGAGCCGAGCGACGGCGCGAAGCGCCTCAACCGATGGTTTGCCGACGACACGCGGCGCTTTCCCCGTCGTTTCGGCGATCGCGACTGCGATCGACCATGACCAGCCGGGCCGCAGCCCCTGCTTCGAGACAAACGCCCGAGCAGCGGAGGTGACCAGAAGATCGGCCCCGTTCCAGACGGCTCGGCACGCGATGTCGAGTTGATCATACGTCAGCGAACGACTCCATCCAACCAGGACAACGCCAGCGTGTTTGCCGTCCTCTCCCTCGACGACCGGGATCCCGCGGGCCAGAAGTGGCTCCCGCGTTCCTCTTTCCCCGAGGACGAAAACGGCGCGGCCCGGATATTCTGTCGCGATGATCTCGGCTGCTGTGACTCCGGTCGTGACCACCTGCCAGTCCGCCACCGGAAGTCCAGCTGCGCGCAGACGTGCAGCGTATGTCCCCGGGAGTTCAGTGCTCCCGCTGGTGAAGAGTGCGAACGGATACCCGTGCTGGTTGAGCCAGGTGAGGAGTTCGACTGCACCAGGTAAGGGGATCGCGCCGCTCCAATCAGGGCTCTCCGATAAGATGAGGGTACCGTCGACATCAAACACGAATGCACGGACACGGAGTAGGTCACGCTGGGTGACGGTCATGCGGGATACTCCCCTCCGTCGACGCTTGCACGCTCAGGGGCAGACCGTTCTGCCGGCTTAGCGTGAGACGAATACCGTCCTTCTCGAGGTGGAAGTAGCTGATCGATGGTTTCCGGGCGACTTCGGCGATGAGCTGTGCGATCGGATGCGTGAGGTTGTTCCCGGTCGGCGCAGGGTGGCCTATCTTGCGGGCCAGTGCTGCATCGACCTGGTCGGCCGGGAGGGCCCACCGTAGGAGGAGCTCCTCATCCGAGATGGTCGCACCGAACGTGCGCCGCAGTTCTTCAAGAGTTGGCTCGGGGATAGGAACGTCGAGTTCCCGCGCACGTGGGAGAGAGAGGACGCGTTCCTTCACCCAAGGGTCGATCGGTGCAGGAGGCGGGCCGAAGCGGCCAAGGACATACTTGATCACCTCGTCTGGCACCTTTTCATAGCGCTCACGTGATTCGATATTCAGGAGCGCCTGCGTGGCGACGAGCTGCGAGTAGGGTGTGACCATGATCGGGTAGCCGAGCTCCGCTCGTACCCGGACAATCTCCTCCAGCACTGCATCGAAACGGTGTTCCGCTCCTACCTCTTTAAGATGTCGTTGGAGAGTCGTGATCATCCCGCCAGGAACCTGGTGACGGTAATAGGAGACATCGTATTCCAGTGGGCGACCGACCGGGAATTTCTTGCGGCGTGCCAAACGCTGGAGATACTCGGAGACGTAGGCAAGCGGTTCGAGGTCGATATCGACCTCAAAGCCGAGTTCCCGCAGGTTGGCCACTGTTCGGTAGATGGATGGTAGTGAGGTGCCTTCGGCGAGTGGTGGGATGGCCGTGTGCACCGTCTGGACACCCAGCTGCACTGCCCGCAGATAACAGAGGGGTGCCATACCCATGGTGCAATGTGAATGGATCTCGAGCGGCATATCGTCACCCAGTGCTCGTCGTAGCGCCGGTACGATCGTCTCAACCCGCTCTGGCGTGAGGAGTCCGGACGGATCTTTGATGTAAACCGTATCGAGGAGTTGGCGTTCTCGAGCGAGTTCCTCGGCGCAGCGGACGTAGAACTCGTCCGTATGAACTGGGCTGATGCTGTAGACGAGCCCGGCGACGACCTGTTCTGCTCCTTCCTCGCGCGCGATCCTGGCAGCCTCCAGGAGCGCACTCATGTTGTTCATAGGCTCAACGATCTGAATGCGGCGAATGCCGTGGCGGACCATGACGCGCATCGCTAAGCGGATGATGGCGCGTGGCGCTGGTTCCCAAGTGATGAAACGCATGCCGGTGGTCATGAAGATGAGAGGAGTGTTCGGCATAAGCTGGCGGGCAAGTCGGATCTTCTCATAGGGATCTTCCCGGTGATAGCGCACGCTGATTGCCATGTGGGTGCTGGTCGTGAAGTCGATGCACTTGAAACCTGCCCGATCAAGCCAAGGGGCGACGTCGACGACTGTCCGCGTATCGATCCCGATCGCGCTCCAGAGACTCTGATTCCCGTCACGGAGTGTCACGTCGATAAGCTGGATGCGTGGTGCCATGACTGAGCTCCCTCACGATGCGTCCGGTGCCGACGAGACGCTGGCATCTTCGCTCGGGCGAACGAGGAAGAGCGGCTGGCCGCGGTCGACTGCCTGGCCGTTCTCGGCGCAGACTTCAACAATTTCGCCGTGGACTCCAGCGAGGACCGAGTGCATGAGCTTCATCACTTCGATAATGCCGACGACGGTGTCTTCCTGCACAGAGCTGCCGACGTCGACGAAGGGTGGAGCGCCAGGGCGCGGCGCGCGATAGAAGATGCCCTTGAGCGGTGCTGAGATTGGGATGAGGCGATCCGCCGCTGTTGTTGCCGGGGCCGGCTTGTCTGGCGTGGCGGTCGGTGGCGCCGCCTGGGCAGTTGCCTCGCTGACTGGCGTCGCTCGTGGAGGCTCGGAGCGTGTCTCCGCTGTCTGCACCGGATTTGCCGGTGGAACTGGAACCGCCGTGCCGGTTCCCTGTCCGCGGCGCACGATTAGTTTCAGTTGTGGTGTCTCGAGGTAGAGTTCATCGAACGAAGACTGCTCGAGGATCCGAAGAATCTCTTGCACGTCCTCAGGTGTCAGTTCCATGCGCTCCTCCCGTGTTTCCTCTCCGAGCGTACTGCACCAACAACCACCACGGAGTCGTCATGAGACGGCCCGTGGTGGAGCTGAGAGAGTCACTCTCACTGGTCAGTCGAGGATGGTCACCGTCCCCTCGTTTCCATCCACACGCAGTCGCTGACCCGTTCGAATTCGCTTGGTTGCGACGCCAGTGCCTAGAACGGCGGGGACGCTGTACTCGCGGGCGACGATCGCCGCGTGGGACATGACCCCACCGATATCGGTGACGATGCCGCGTACCTTGGCGAAGACCGGTGCCCAGCTTGGCTCGGTGACGGAGCAGACGAGGATCTCGCCGTCCTCAACAGACTTGAGCTCTGCGACATCGAAGATAACGCGGGCCGGCCCCTCGACGATGCCTGGAGAGGCAGCGAAGCCGCGCAAGATATTGCCTTCGTCCTTGGTGATCCAGGCGCGCAGGCGTTCCGGTGTAATGCCCCACAGCATGACGATGGCTGGATCGGCGATCTGCTCCGGGACGACACCGAGGGCTGGCGGCGGATTAAACGCGCGAAGCTTGGCCAAGGTGGCCTTGCGTCGTTCGATAACTGCTGGCCAATGCTTCGGCCCATAAGGCTCGGTGCCGATCGACCACCCAAGCAGGAGATCAGTGAGAGCTTGGCTGACCTCAGTCCAATGCAAGTAGAAGAGATCATCGACTTCACGGAAGAAGCCATGCTCGACGAAAAGTGCGCCGAGCTCCCGCAGCTTGTTCCACCAGACGCTCATGAACCAGTGGTCGACCCAGAACTTGTGATCTTCGATCGCGTAATACACCTGGCGTACGAGTGCCAGGAGCTGATCGAAGGCCTGGCGATCGGCCTCACTTGGGAGGAGGGCGCGATATTCGGCGGTGATGCGGTCTCGCTCCTCACGCACCTGGGAGGTGTCGCGCTCGATCGACTCACCGCGTGCGGCTCGCTTCACGTATTCGATGAGGATAGGGAAGATTGGGCTCGGATCGTCACGCCAAGCGCGGAACTGGTGCTGTAGGCCGTCACCGGCGTTGATCCAGAACCATGGTTCGCCGCGCTCATTCCATTCTTGCAGCCAAGCACGCCCGTTCTCGTGCTGCTCGAGATCAGCGAAGACCTCCCGCCAGGATCGCCCTTCGCTGAACTTCTCAGCGAGGCCGAGTTCCACAGCCCGCTGAGCGAGTACGCGGAGTTCCTTGTCGGGGCGCATCATGCTGACGTCGATACCAGAAACCATCAGGGTGATCTGCTGATCCGGGATCTCCGGGAAGAAGCGCTTGCAGAAATCATAGAAGGTAAGGTATGCGGCAAAACCGATCATCACGATCTCACAGTGGATCTGGGCAATGCGGAAGAGGCTTTCGATTACTCGGTTATAGCTCTCGAAGACCGTCATCGAGGTGCCGATGCCGCGATGCGCGAAGACAAGTTCCTCCGGCTCGATCTCCGGCAAGTGGGGGAAGGGGATCGCTTTCAGCGCCTCAATCTCATTAATGACGCGCTGCTTCCAGTCCTCGTAGATCGTGCTCCAGTTCTCATAGTAATGGCCGGCACGGCGCTGGAATAGTTCCACGCGTTCCTGAATCTTCTGGGGATCGAGGACGGGAATGCCGCTGATGTAGACGTACCCGTTTAGGACCCGGAAGTCGACACCCATCGCAGGGGGAATGCAAAAGAAGCGGGCGTTCATCTCACCTATTGCGATGTAAAATGCCTCGGCAGTAATCACGTCAAAGGGTGAAATTGGTTCAGGAAAGTGCATCCCGTTATAGAACCAGAGGCGTGACTCCTCTAATTCGCGACGGGCTTCAGAAAAGCGCATGTACGCAGGGTACATTTCCTCCCAGCCCTCGCAGCCGGCTGGGGTTTCAACTTCGAACGGGCTCGGAAAGCGCAGTGTTCCGCTCATGTACAACCCCCGCTCTCCTCACGGCCGCACGGTGCTCGTGTCCGGGATATCGCCTCGGCCGGATCTCTACCGCTCTTGCTCCTCCACTGGTGCGCTCGATGAGCCGCCACGGCATTGCTGCAGAAATTCTGAAGGCTTGCCATGAGCGCTCAGTGAATGCCTCTCGAGACGCCTGATTCACGTTCACTCGAGTCCGTCGCGGTGCGGATTCGGCCTCGACTGCTCGTATCCCGTCCACTGAGCTTCAGAGATGAAGATTAAGGCGAATAAGCCAACTTGTCAAGCACAGAATCTCCAACACGTGTGGTCACGACTGGAGCGGATTGGGTCGGTGTGGCAATGCGCGGAGGGACGCTTTCCTGCGCCGTGCGCAGTGTCTCCCCCACCCGTTCCTGAATGACGAACGTGTTCGGTGTGGATGTTGCGCTCGGAACATGCAGGGCACGGCGTAGACAAAGCCGTCCCACGCCCGCCGCGGTTCGGCCGAATTCTTGCCAGGACTGGCCATATCATCCTCGTTGCCTGGGGAGCTGCTCTCGACCGCACATTGTGAGAGAGAACAACGAGGGGCTGTTTCCAGCCGAGGAAGTGCGGTTCGCGAGTTCCCTCCATGTTCAAGTAGCGGTCCTACTCGAACCGGATGCAAATGCGGCAATCTTTCGCCAAACCTCTGACAGCGGAAGCGATGTCAACCAAGACCAACGACGCCTACCTCTCCCGCCTCCCAGCGAACATGACGCGCGGCGGAAATTGCCTCTTCAGGCCGGAATCGGTGAAGCGCGCTGGTGGTCAGCCGGATGTTCATCAGTCGGCGGCAGCCTGGAGCTCCCCAGCCGACCGCTCGTAGCGCGCCGTAACCACTGTGTGCAACCCGCCACGGATGTTGAAGTCAGCAATCACCGTCATGCGCCGCGGCTGGAGCGTGCGGACGAGGTCGTCCAAAATTGTGTTTGTAACTTCTTCGTGGTAGTGTCCCTCATTCCGGAACGACCAGAGATACAGCTTCAAGGACTTGAGTTCAACGATCCACTGATCTGGAACGTAGCGGATTGTAATCGTTGCAAAGTCCGGTTGGCCGGTTCTCGGGCAGACGCACGTGAACTCATTCGTCGTAATCTCGATCTCGTAGTCGCGTTCCGGCTTCGGGTTCGGGATCCGCTCCAACTCTTTGCTCGGTTGCGTTGGCATGTCGGTCCTCCTCGTCGTGCATGCATCTCTCTGCAAGTGTAACGAAGAGCGACATCGGATCTTCGAAGCCTGAGCGCCTGCCCTCAATCGCTCACACGGTTGGGGGGCCGGAGACACCACGGCGACTGGCCCGGATAGACAACAGAACCAGTCGAAGCTGTGCGCCCGAGTAGCGTAGCGATGTGAGGATTCTGCTGCACTGCGAATGGCCTGTACAATCAAAGGTTGCTTCTTACTTTCGCACACAGGACCAGAGGCTGCCACCAGCATCAGCTGCATAACCGATCAACTGGGGCAAGTTCGGCACACTAGCCAGAGCGACGATGGTATGCCCGGGGCACTCCGGCTCGAGACGTTGGAGCTGACCTTGGGCATTGCACTGCCAGAGCGTTGTCCCAGTCGCGAGTAACCAGCCGGTGCCTGCGTCATGAGAGAGAGCCGTGGCTGGAGATTGCAGTCGACCGATTTTGGTGATCCGTGGTCGTTGCGGAGGGATGGCCCGGATGAGCCAGACGTCTTCGTCGGCGACAGCGAGGATCGCGTCACCGCTCGCTGACCAAGACAGGCGCAAGAGGCTCGCCTCGTCCAAGCCATCCGGCCAGCGGCGGTGGATCCACTGCTGTTCTTGGCCAACCCAGAGGGAAAGCGTCGGGTGGGGGGCTTCGGACAGGATGGTCACGAGTGCGAGCATCTGTCCGTCAGGCGAGAGGGTAGCTCCGCGCACCACTGCGAGTTCGGTTATCTGCAACGTGTTCCAGGTGAGTCCTTGATCCAGCGAGTACTGGATCCGCACGATTGGTTCGTCTGTGTCCTCGACATCCTGAACAACGAAAAAGACTCGTTGGCCGTCATCGCTTGCGAGGAACCAGGCGGCCTCCGCGATATCCTCGAGTTGGAGCACCATCTGCCACTGCTCTAACTCCGTCGAACGTAGGATTCCCTCGAGCGTCAGGGCGAAGACTGGGCCGGTTCTACCCCCAACGAGCTGCGCGAGTCCCAGGTCGAGTTCGACGTGTGCCCATGTTTGTCCACCGTCGTCTGAGTGCGCGATCGTACCCGAGTAATCAGCAATTACAAGTTTGGGTGCACCCTCGGTTGGTCGGACGAGCAAGCCAACCGGAAGTCGCCCGTAGAGCCCCGCGTTCCACGCTCGCCAGGTAGCCGACTGCGCTTCCCAACGGAGACAGCCACGGGAGAGCGTCCCAGCGATAACCTGCTGCTGGTCAGGGACTGCGAGGCTCAACACATGACTTGGCACCTCGGGGAGGCGTTCCCAGTTTCGTCCGCCATCCCACGAGCGTACGATGGTTCGGTCGATCGACGCCACCAGGACGGTCGCCTCAGGATCAGTTGCGAGCACATTACAGGGGCCATCGAGCGGGAGTGAGACGGCCTGCCAGGAGCGACCGAAGTCGTCAGAGCGGAAGAGACCCAATTCCCCACCGATGAAGAGGGTCGTGCCTTGCTCTCCAGCAAGGATGGCCGCGCACTCGAGTGATCCGGGCGGGTGTGCTACCGGTCGCCAGGTGAAGCGACGCGAGCGGCTGATGTAGGTAGCATCTGCGGTCACGAGCAACGCGAGGTGGTCTTGAGCGAATCGCGGGGAAAGGACGAGATCGACGATCTCAGAGAAAGCGGCGAGCCCTGCGTTGGCCGGTTGCCAGTCGGTGCCGCCGTTGCGAGAGACCAGAACACCGTCCAGCCGATCGGCGACTACGACGAAGTAGCCGTCGGCTTGCGCCGTTCGTATCGCTACCGTGAGTCCAGCCCCCAAACAGTGCTCCCATGATGTCCCGTCCGCGTGCTGCCGGAAAATACCGTTCGGCGTGGCGATGTAGCGGTCTCCCCAGGGAGCAAGTGCAACTGGCTGTGCGAGTTCCAACCGCACCCTGTCTGCGGGGAACTCGATCGGTGTCCAGACGGCACTTTCCACTGCCGCCAAGAATGCACCGCTCGCTGTCCCCGCGAGGATGCTCCGGCCGTCGGTCGCGAGCGCAAGCACGGCACCGCCGGTCTCGCGCAGGAGTTCGCGCCACACGAGTTGAGGAAAAGCCATTGAACGTATCCTCTCGCTTCATGGCTCGGCGCTGGAAGCTGGCCAGGTGCGGTGCACGAGCACGTCGGTGGTTAGGAAGGTGCGCCCAAGACTGAGCGAAGTCTCGACCGCTGCTTCGAGGACGCCGAGCGGATCAAGGAGTGGCGCTGACCATGGGTCGATCCACTGGTCAGCCAGAACATCGTAGACCAGGTTGGGCGCAACCTCCAGACTCCGGTGGACAATCACTGCGGGATCGACTCCGGCATTGTGCGCGAGTGTTCGCAGTGGTTCGAGCAATGCTGTCCGAACCGCATGAAATGCCGCACGTTCCTCGAGTGGGAGGGACAGTTCCTGTTCGGCGAGACGGCGTGCGGCGACGGCGAAGCTTGCGCCGCCGCCTGGAACTACGCCCGTGGCGAGTGCGGTCTGGAGTGTCCGGGCTAGACTTTCGAGCGCAAGACACCGGTACTCCTGTTCGGTCGGTGTCGTCCCACCGACGCGAATGTGGAGGAAGGCGCCGCGTAAGCGGCCGAGGCGCTCGCGTGCGCGGCGGCGGGCGGACTCGTCGTCAGCTGCAGCCAGTTCGGCCTCGGCAAGTGCGATACGCCGTTCGATCGCTGCTCGGTCACCGCGTCCGCCTGCCAGCGCGAACGTCCAGCGTGTCACCAGTGCCTGACGCGCACTACCAAGGTGGGCGTAGCGGGCATGCTCAGGCCGGTCACCAGCCGCTTGGAGAAAAGCGTGTCCACCGGTGAGTGCCGCAAGATCTTCCAAAATACGTGTCTGCTGGAGTCCTACCGAGGGAGCTGCGACGGCAGCGACCTGGTGAAGCACGCCACGTTCGAGGTTGGTGCGTAGAAGAGCGAGCGCGTGCCCACTGAGTTCGCTGGCCACAATGAGCAAGCGACGCACACCGCGGCGTGCACACTCCTCGAGCAGCGGGAGGAGTTGGGACGCTTCCTCGAGCTTCCAGTCGGTGAGCAGGATGCGTGGTTCCACTAGCTGCAGTTTGGCGACGTTCGGTGGGAGGAGTTCAGGCGCAAGTAGCCGGCTCTGCCAGTGCACGCCCTGGATGAGTTGCACTTGGACGTCTGGGTGATGATCTGGATCAACCACAACGATCCCATCCGGACCAAGCCCCTCGAGGGTGTCAAGGAGTTCGTCTTCGGTTTCGGGCGAAAGGTGTAGAGGGGAGAGGAGACCAGCGAGTGCTCGGATGTCAGCGACAGGACGAGCGAGGGAGCGGAGCACCTCGGCGATCGTGTGGCCAGCGCGATCCAGTCCCCGAGTGAGCAGAAGCGGGGAATATCCAGCGGTCAGAAGACGATCGAGCTCGTGGAGTAGGCGAGACGCCAGGACAGCAGTGGTGGCGGTTCCGTCACCGGTGCGGTCATAGACCCGCCACACGGCGTGACGAAGGAGCATGGCACCGGCATTCTGGAAGGGGTCTGGCAAGCGGAAGGTGCGCCGGGCAATCAAGGCAGCGCTTGCCAGCATTTCAGGAGGACCCACCTTGAGCACCCGGTTCACGGCGACCACGCGACCGGCCGGACCGAGGGTTGTGCCCAGTAAGTGAGCGAACGTCGCGCAACCCGCGAGGAGGGGAGCTCGTGCCTCTCTGTGGAAACGGACGCGACTAGTCGACGGACGCATAGGGTCCCCCTGCGTGAATGCGCGGGGGACGTCGACCCATACATCCCCCGCGCTGTAGTCGTGCTGAGGAATCGATCAGGCGCGATTTTCGGGCTTGCTCCAGATTTCCTGCGCCGCCTTAACAAAGTTGGACAAAGCCTCTTGCGGCGAGAGGCGTCGTACACAGAGATCCTGCATCATGTCGCCAATGACGAACTTGGTTGCGAGTTCACCGAAGGCACCCAGCGGTGGCGCAGCATAAGCCATGATACGTCCGGTGGAGATAATCTTCTGGTATTCCGAATAAAGTTCATTCTTCTGCCAGAGGTCGTGCTTAATCATATCTTTCCAGCACGGGATAAAGCGTCCCTTGAGCTGCTCGTTGATATAGCTGGAATACCAGGTCGGCTCCATCAAGGCAACCAGGCAAATGCGGGCGTTGTCCCCACCCTTGCCGTTCTTGAAGAGCCCTTCAGTCCAGACGTCGACCTGCCCGAAGGAGCCCGCCGGTCCCGCGGGATAGCTATAGAAACGGGTCTTTTGAGCAAGTTCCGGCTTGTTTTTCAGGAGCCAGTTGTAGACACTTGTCGGGTTGGAGGTAAGCACTAACTGTTCGCTCTGGTAACCCTGATTGTTACCACCGTCATCCCAGTTCACGGATCCGGGCGGAATGATTTGGTCTTCGAGATACATGGCCTGGATCAATGCCAGACAATCGAGCCACGCCTTGTCATTGGCGGTGACAGCGAGCGAACCGTCCTCATTCTGGAGCTTTCCACCAAAGGTCCAGACCATGCCGAGCGTATGATTGTTCGTGTCATTGATGCGGCTTAGGGTCATGCCATAGTAGTAGAGCGGGGGCTTGGTGAGGGCTTTCCCCTGTTGGCGGAATTCATCCCAGTTCGCTGGGTACTTGAAGCCAGCTTGATCGAGAAGGTCCTGTCGGGTGTGGAAGGGCCAGGCATTCACGGCAAGTGGTGTCGCCCACCAGCGTCCCTTGAAGGTGCAGGTGAGTTCAACCGGTTCCCAGACCCCACCGTTTTGTTGGAGGAAGGGCGCGACAAGATCGGTCACATCGGCGGTTTGACCCTGCGCTCGCCAAAATTGGGTTTGATAATCATAGAGCCGGTAGATATCGGGTGGCGTGCCTGCTTGGACCGCAGCGTTGAACCGGTTGTACCCCTGCGGGTTATTGGGAATTTCTTCAAAGGAAATGGTAAACCCGTTTTTCTGTGCAACCTCCTCGAGGCGCTGCTTGATCAGTGCGGTCGTCTCAGGCAAGTAGTCAACAGTCTGCCAGACCACGACCTCTCGACCAGGGATAGGCGTGAGTGCCGGCCCTTGTGCGGCAACTGCGGTTGGTGTCGCAGCAGGCGCTGGTGTTCTCGCTGCGGCGGGGGTTGGTGAGGCAGCCGGTGCTGCGGTCGGGGTCGGTTGTGGCGCAGGCGTCGGCGTCGCTTGCCCACCGGCACACGCGGCGAGTGTGGTGCCGAGCCCAGCCGTCAACAGCGCAAGGAAGCGACGCCGGGAAAAGTGCGTACGCATCGTTCTCCTCCTCTCGGTCTAGTCCTTGACCGCTCCGCTCGTCCAGCCGGCAATCACCCAACGCTGTCCGAACAGGTAGACCACCAGTGGAGGAAGTGACATGATCGTCGCTGCTGCCATCATCTGACCCCAGTAGTACTGGTCGCCAATCACATAGGCGGAGAGTCCGACCGGCGCCGTCATGACTTCCTGTTTTTGGAGCAAGACAAGTGCGTACAGAAATTCGTTCCACGAGAGCGTAAAGGCGAACACAGCAGCTACCACCAGGGCTGGTCCTGAGAGCGGAACCATAATCCGCCAGAGGATCTGCCAGCGGCTTGCTCCATCGATCAGAGCAGCCTCCTCAAGCTCGATCGGGAGAGTCCGGAAATAGCCCATCAGCATCCAGGTGGCGAAGGGTACGGTGAACGTGAGATACGCCAAGGTCAGCCCCACGAGGTTGTCACGCAACCCGAGTCGGCTCATCATGACGAAGATCGGAATAAAGAGAATCGTGCCCGGCGCAAGATAGGCGTAGACAAGCAGTCGGGCGAGAACAGTCCGTCCCGCAAAGCGGAGGCGGGTCAATGCATAACCAGCCATCGCGCCAAGGAGCGTCGAAATAACCGTTGTTGCTAGCGCAACGAGTGCGCTATTGCGAAGTTGACGCAAGAAGGGATAAGAAGGGCCGAGGATCTTTTCATAGTGTTCGGTCGTGATGATACGAGGAATGAGTGTTACTGTTGAGCTGAAGAGATCGACGTCTGAGCGCAGGGAGGTTGCCAATTGCCAGTAAACAGGGAAGAGTGTCCAGAGAGCAAGAAAGAGTAGTACCGCGTAGCCAATAATATAGTAGCCGCGATTCCGGCGGGCTAACCACAGGCCGAGACTCCGTTCCGCGGGGCGAACGCGCTCGAGAGGGCCAGCTGCTTCAGCCATCGACCTATCCTTCCTGTCGGAGCATCCGCCGAGTGAGGAAGTAGATCAAAACAGCGAAAACAGGGAAGAAGACTAGCGGGATCGTCGAGGCAATTCCCAAATCGTACGCTTGCATACCTTCGTGATAGGCCAGGAGTGGGAAGGTCTCAGTAGCGTTGGCTGGACCACCGTTCGTGAGGATATAGACGTACTGGATGGCGTTGGAAGTCCAGATCGCTGAAAGCATAACAGTGACGGTGATAACCGGTGTGAGAAGCGGGAGCGTGATGCGGAAATATTGCTGGAATGGTGTTGCACCATCGATGGCAGCGGCCTCATAAAGTTCACGAGGAATAGCTTGAAGGCCAGCTAGGAAGGTCATTGTCCAGAAAGGAGCGCCTTGCCAGATTGCCGCAATGAGCACAGACCAGAGTGCCAGCTTCGGATCGGCAAGGAAGAGAATGGGACGATCAACCAGACCGAGGTTGGTCAAGAGGGTATTGATGACGCCGTTGACATCGTTGTACATCCAACGCCAGGTAAAGGCGGAAACGACGGCTGGGATAGCCCAGGGAACAAAGAGAAGAGTACGCCAGAAGTGGCGAGCCCGAATCTGTGCATTGAGAATTAACGCGCTTACCATACCGATAACAAATTTCCCAGCCAATGCACCACCAGTATAAAGGAAGGTCACCTTGACGCTATTCCAAAAGAGTCCATAGATTCGGCTGTCGCGATCGAAGAGAAGGCGGGCGTAGTTGGCAAGTCCAACAAACTGCCCTTGCCCGCCGACCTTAATGTCCTGAAGCGAAAGCCAAAAGGCGTAGCCCAGTGGATAAGCGACAAGCCCGACAACGACCAAAAACGCAGGGAGTGTCAGGGCATATCCCAGCCAAAAGTCACGTCCAAGACGCGTTGGTCGAACCCCTGCCCGAACGCTCGTTCGTTCGACGGTACGGAGCAGTGCCATGATGTTCGGCCTTTCGAACACTCCGCGTCACGACGCGGATTCTCGTCACTGAAGTCGCTACTACAGTACCAGACATCGGGTGAGCGCGCAAGTGGCCCACCTTTCAAGAGGAAGGGCGAGACCTGGTTGAGGGCTCTCCTCTTCTGACTGCGGCGAACTGATTCCCTACCGGGAAAGCAGTGGAGTCGAGTGCGTGGCTATCTCAGTGCGGATTGTGCGTCTGGATAGGCAAGGCCAGCACGAGCGCGAGCCGGGTGTCGGAGGGAGTTGGTTGCGTCAGGGCAGCGCTGCCATACGGTCGAGTAATTCGGTCAGAAAACAGCACCGTGCCGCCTGCCCCGCGAAGGCAGACCAGGGGGATTGTCAAAGGTGTGGATCTACGCATCTGATGGCATCGAGCCCTCGAGGACCATTCGCACCCTGTGCCGGTAGAGCGAGGAGTGAGGGGTGCTGCGGATGGGTGAACGGAAAACCCAGGTCCCGCTGTGGAACCTGGGCTTGGGAGTCTGGCCGTTTGCAGTGTTTAGGCATTGGTCTGGCTGCGGAGGCGTGGATCGAAGTAATCGGCCAGCATGTCACCAAGGATGTTGAAGCAGAGGATGAGAACCGTCACGATAAGACCTGGGAAGATGACCATCCAGGGTGCCCGTGAGAAGTACAGCGAGGCTGCGCCAGTCAGCATGTTGCCGAGGGAGGGGTTGGGGGGCTGGACACCGAGACCGAGGAAGCTGAGGCCTGTCTCAACGAAGATTGCTGCCCCGAGATTGAGTGATGCCAAGACGGCAACTGGCCCCAGGCAGTTGGGCAAGACGTGCCGAAGCATAATGCGCCAGTGACTCGCGCCGAGTGCGCGCGCCGCTTCGCAGAAGAGCGATTCCGAAACACGAAGCGTGGCGGCGCGCATGACGCGAACTCCGACCGGTGTCAACGAGAGGGCGACCGCGCCAATCAGCTGGATTCGTCCAGGGCCAAGGACGGCAACAACGACACTTGCAACCACGAGCGAGGGAATGGCAGTGACGAGCTCGACGCCCCGTTGCAGAAGAAAGTCGACGATGCCACGACGATAACCGCCGATGAGTCCAAGCAGCGTGCCGACAACTGTCCCCAGGAGCCCACCAGGAACGGCGATAAGGAGCGTTGTGCGAAGCCCGTAGAGGGCGCGGGTGAAAATGTCGCGGCCAAGCTCGTCGGTCCCAAAGGGGTACTGCGTGGACGGCGGCTTGAGCCGGGCCACGGCATTCGTCGCAGTTGGGGATCGTGAGTTCACCGAGGGGCCAATAAGTCCGGTAAGGACAATGAGCGTGAGGAGAGCTACGATGGTGATCCCGACCCAAGGGATACGCCGTCGTACGGCCGACACTCGCTCGCGGGCTATCGGTGTCGCGACAGCTTCAGCCATGGTTTAGCCCCTCTCGCGCAACCGGGGATCTATCAGCGAACAAGCGATATCCGTCAAGAGGTTGATGATGACGAAAGCGGTTCCTAGGATGAGGACAGCGATCTGGATGACCGGGAAATCTCGCCGGGCGACAGCCTCGACGAAGAAGAGCCCAAGCCCCGGGAGGTTGAAGGTCGTCTCGACAATGACCACACCGCCCAAGAGGTAGCCGACGCGGAGGCCGGAGAAGGCGAGCGTCGGCGCGAAGGCGTTGCGCAACACGTGTCGCATGACGACCGTTGATTCGGCAAGCCCCTTCGCGCGAGCAACCTGGACAAACGGCTCTTGGAGTACCTCCAGGACTGCATTCCGGATGAAGCGGACGAGGCCTGCCGCCAAGACGAAGCCGAGCACAAGGATAGGAAGGGCGATTTGCTGGAGATGGACCCAGAGGTTTTGTGTTGGGGGAACGAGGCCAAGTGGTGGACGCCAGCCAAACGCCAGAAGGACGAAGATGAGGACGAGTAACCCTAGCCAGTAGGCGGGCACTGCAGAGGCGACAAAGAAGAAAATCCTTGTCAGGGCTTCAGTGAAGCGTCCACGCCGGAGCGCACTGAACAGCCCGAGTGGGAGCGCGAAAATCCAGGCGGTGAACTCAGACAAGAGGGCGATCTCGATTGTAAGAGGCAGCCGAACGCGGAGTTCGTCCGCGATCGGCCGCCCCGTGACGAACGAATTCCCAAGCCCCCCAGTAATGAGACCAGCAAGAAAGTCAACGAACTGGAGAATAAGCGGTTTATCGAGACCCAGCTGTTGCCGCACCTGAGCAACACGCTCGGGGTTAATGGTGATATTTTCCCCTGTACCGCCAACAATCAACGCAGCAGGGTCTCCGGCCACCCGGATGAAGACGAAAACGACGAAGGTGGCTAATAGGACGACCAGGAAACCGCCGATCGCTCGCCGAGCGAGATATTGCAGGAACATTGTCGTCCGCCTTTCCGAGTCGCCCTCCAACCCTGCTGCGCCCACTCCACTGACATCAGGAGCGGAGCCAGGTTGTTGCGTGCTTCTCCGTCAGGTTGTAGTTCGGCTGCGGCGTCCAGTTGGCCAGGATACCCGGACGGAAGACATGCCAGATGACTGGGCGGTAAACATAAATCATACCGAAGGAGATTTCGTCCAGAGTTCGAAAGTCGAGTTCGTGAGTCATCTGCTTGCGCTTCTCTACATCCAACTCGCGTTCGATCTGCTGGTATAGCTGAATAAGTTCGTCTGACCACAGACCGGTCATGCTGACATTCTCGTCGCTGGTAATCCAGGCGCCAAACGTTGACTTTGGCTCATCGACCCATGGTGCGTTGAAGCCGAGTGCCACTTGATACTCGCGGGCGACGATGCGCTGGACGTACTCACCAAGCTGGAGGATTTGGACATTTGCCTTAATCCCAACTTGTGCAAGCTGATCGGCTATAAGGCTGGGAGTCGTGACATCCAGGTTAAAGGCAAGGAGCTCAAACTCCAGTCCGTTGGGGAAGCCAGCCTCCGCCAGGAGCTGCTTGGCCTGCTGGCGATCGGCCTCTTTGTCCTTTCCAAACCCGCGTGCCTGCCGGACCCGTTCTTCAGGGAGCGCCCAGGCGCCATATGGGTGCATCCAACCGGAGAGGACGCTGCGCCCTTCGGTCATCGCTTGGATCATCGCCTCGCGATCCAGGGCGAGGGTGATTGCCTGGCGAACTCGCTCGTCCTTGAACGGTTCGAAGTTCCTCGCGTTAAGAATGAGGCGCCAGACGAGCGTCGTTGGGACGCCGACGACCTGGATATCGGCCTTTCCTTGGAAGAGATCCAACGGCGGTGTGGTGAGCGAGCGATACAGGTGCAGCTGGCCAGCCAGGAACGCCTGCGCGACGGCGTTCCAGTCAGTCATTGGGTGCCCAACGATGCCGTCGAGGTACGGCAGATCCTTGTCAAAGTAGTTGGGATTCCGTTCGAGCTCAAAGGCAACCCCTGGGGTATAGCTTTTGAACTTGAAGGGGCCGGTGCCGATGATGTTCTTGGTATCGCGGAGGTCGGCGCCGGACTCGATGAGGTGGGCGGGGTAGATACCGGTCCAGGGGATGGCGACGTTGTAGAGCAAGGCGGGGTCGGGTTGGGAGAGGAGGAAGCGGACGGTGAAGTCGTCGGGGGTTTCGATTTGGGAGACGGTATTGAAGAAGACGCCGCGGGGGCTGTTGACCCCTTCGGGTGGGTTCATGATGCGCTGGAAATTGACTTGGACGTCCTTGCTGGTGAAGGGGCTGCCATCGTGGAACTGAACACCTTGCCGAAGATAGAAGGTGTAGGTCATGCCGTCAGCGGAGACATCCCACCGGATCGCAAGGTCAGGCAAGATCTTGGTCTGATCATGGGGATCGAACTGGAGTAGCGTGTCGAAGCAGGGGCCGATACACCACAGGTCGGTGCTTGTGGTGGCCTGGTGCAGATCGAGGTTTGTCGGATCGCCGGGCAGATTGAAGTGAAGGATGCCGCCGCGCCGGACAGCTTCTGTCGTCGGGGTTGGTGTGACTTCCATAACTGGGGTAGGCAAGGATACAGGTGGCGTTGTTGGGGAGGGTGCGGCTGGAGCTGTAGTGGGTGCTGGAGTCGGCTCAGGCTGGCCGCCGCGACATGCAACCAAGAGTGCCGAAGCCAGAGCTCCCGCCGTGGTGCTAAGGAAGCGACGCCTGGTCCAGGTACGCATGTCTCTCCTCCTTCACGCTGTGCCGCTCACCGAGTACGCTTGCGGATGCTGGTTCAGAGATTAACTCGTCTCCTTTTCGCTGTCAAGATGTCTCGTGGGGTCCGAGTGGCTAAGTCGGCCGCCTTCTCGAAGCTGTTCAGCAGTGATGGCTTGCTAGTCACTGATGTCACCGGCGTTCGGCTATGCTGAACAGGGAAGTTTGAGCTGGAACGGGGAAACGGTGGGCGGCACCCATTATTCTCGTGCCGCGAGAGGAATACGGCGCGAGTGCGTTGTGGGCCATGAAGGTGGGAGTTGAGCTGTATTGGTGGACGCGTCGCGGTGTGGTGGCGGGGAAGAAAAAGTAGTGGGAGCTAACTTATGTGCGATGATGGAGCAGGGTGGAGGCACAGGGCGAGGTGGTAACAGGTAGTGGGGTAATTCCGCCAGGCACCAGCCGAGGATCACTCATGGACCGCTTTGCAGTGGAAGCGGAGGAGGCGGCGGTCAGTGGTGCGGCGTGCAAAAAGGTTCCGGGAGACGAAACGATACACGCTGACCCGTCGATGAGAGACGAGTGGAGTTCGGCGTGAAGTGGTCTAGTCCCGGGAATGGGGTAAGGCAAACGGGAGCCGCTGTACTGTGGCGGCCCATTCGCGCGGGAGCGATACGGTCGACGCCAGGGCATTGGAGCAACTCATTGGGAGGTGGCAAGAAGAGCGCAGGAGTGAAAGGAAACACCGGGCCTACCCGTAGGTGTGAGCAGGCCCGGTGTCGGTTTGACGCAGGCGGCACAGGAATTTGACCACCGCCAGAGGGTCTCAGCTACGCAACCAAGTTGTTGCGTGCTTCTCGGTGAGGTTGTAGTTCGGTTGTGGCGTCCAGCCCGCGAGCACGCCTGGGCGATAGATATGCCAGATGACTGGGCGAAACAGGTAGATCATGCCGAAAGCCGGATCGTCAAGCGTGCGGAAATCGAGTTCCTGCGTCAACTGCTTGCGCTTTTGAAGATCGAGCTCTCGATCGATCTGCTGGTAGAGCTGGATCAGCTCCTGTGACCAGAGACCTGTGAGGCTCGCCTGCTCATTATCAGTGACCCACGCAGCGAACGTTGACTTCGGCTCGTCAACCCACGGTGCATTGAACCCGAGTGACATCTGGAACTCTCGCGCTACGACCCGCTGCACATATTCGCCGAGCTGTAAGTTTGCGACTGTCACCCGGATCCCGATCTGACCGAGTTGGTCAGCGACGAGGCTCTGTGTCACAGGAGTGCCAAGCGCGAACGCCAGGAGTTCGACATCGAACCCATTCGGGAAGCCAGCTTCGGCGAGAAGTTGCTTCGCTCGTTCGATGTCTGCAGACTTATCCTTCCCAAAACCGCGTGCCTGCCGGACCCGTTCTTCAGGGAGCGCCCAAGCGCCATATGGGTGCATCCAGCCAGAGAGGACGCTGCGCCCTTCGGTGCCGATTTCGATCATCGCATCACGGTCGATCGCCAGGCTGATCGCTTCCCGTACCCGGGGATCCTTGAAGGGTTCGAACTGTCGCCCGTTCAGTACAAGTCGCCAGACCAGCGTCGTTGGCACGCCGACGACGCGGATATCGCTGTGCCCCTCAAAGAGATCGAGCGGAGGAACTCCCAATCCGCGGTTCAAGTGGATCTGGCCGGCGATCAGGGCTTGCGCAGCGACGTTCGGATCGGCCATCGGGTAGAAGACAATGCCGTCGAGATAGGGTAGATCAGGCGCCCAGTAGTTCGGATTCCGTTCGAGTTCATAGGAGACCCCTGGGGTATAGCTTTTGAACTTGAAGGGGCCGGTGCCGATGATGTTCTTGGTATCGCGGAGGTCGGCGCCGGACTCGATGAGGTGGGCGGGGTAGATACCGGTCCAGGGGATGG